>BNJU01000321.1_pt1 | contig 1873353 bp, 1935 predicted proteins | sample 8539281 | NCBI WGS metagenome assembly BNJU01 (sample SAMD00202456, study PRJDB9452) | human saliva metagenome | isolation source: human saliva | place: Japan
TGGGGCGGGGTCGTGATTGTTTGTAGTGCGGCGGTTTTCCTACTCTCCCACACCCTGTCGAGTGCAGTACCATCGGCGCGGGCAGGCTTAGCTTCCGGGTTCGGGATGGGGCCGGGCGTTTCGCTGCTATGACCGCCGCCACGTTTTTCGGGCTGTGTGCTGTTTGCTGGTGGCTGGTTGGTGGTTTTTGTATAGCGGTTGCGAGTATCTGGACAGAGAGATTTATGTCGTGTTCGTGTTTGCGTGTGTGGTGTGTGTTTGTGTTGTTGTTTTTGGCCGATTAGTACCAGTAAGCTCCACACGTTACCGTGCTTCCACGCCTGGCCTATCAACCCAGTAGTCTACTGGGGCCTTCCCACATAAGTGGTGGAGAACTGGTCTTGGAGCAGGCTTCCCGCTTAGATGCTTTCAGCGGTTATCCCTCCCGAACGTAGCAAACCAGCCATGCTCTTGGCAGAACAACTGGCACACCAGAGGTTCGTCCGTCCCGGTCCTCTCGTACTAGGGACAGGCCTCCTCAGTTCTCCAACGCGCGCAGCGGATGGCGACCGAACTGTCTCACGACGTTCTGAACCCAGCTCGCGTACCGCTTTAATGGGCGAACAGCCCAACCCTTGGGACCTACTCCAGCCCCAGGATGCGACGAGCCGACATCGAGGTGCCAAACCATGCCGTCGATATGGACTCTTGGGCAAGATCAGCCTGTTATCCCCGGGGTACCTTTTATCCGTTGAGCGACCACGCTTCCTCAAGCCATGGCCGGATCACTAGTTCCTACTTTCGTACCTGCTCGACATGTACGTCTCACAGTCAAGCTCCCTTGTGCACTTACACTCGACACCTGATTGCCAACCAGGCTGAGGGAACCTTTGAGCGCCTCCGTTACTATTTAGGAGGCAACCGCCCCAGTTAAACTACCCACCAGGCACTGTCCCTGAACCGGATCACGGTCCGAGGTTAGGAACCCACTTACAACAGAGTGGTATTTCAACAATGACTCCACCAACACTAGCGTGCCAGCTTCACAGTCTCCCACCTATCCTACACAATCGCAAGCGAGCACCAATACCAAGCTATAGTAAAGGTCCCGGGGTCTTTCCGTCCTGCTGCGCGAAACGAGCATCTTTACTCGTAATGCAATTTCACCGGGCTCACGGTCGAGACAGTAGGGAAGTCGTTACGCCATTCGTGCAGGTCGGAACTTACCCGACGAAGGAATTTTCGCTACCTTAGGATGGTTATAGTTACCACCGCCGTTTACTGGGGCTTAATTCACCGCTTCACCACAAGTGGTTAACAGCTCCTCTTAACCTTCCAGCACCGGGCAGGCGTCAGTGCGTATACAGCGCCTCACGGCTTAGCACGCACCTGTGTTTTTGATAAACAGTCGCTTCCCCCAATTATCTGCCACCACCACCAGCTCACCACCGCAAGGGCAGGTCACCAGGATGGTCCCCCTTCTCCCGAAGTTACGGGGGCATTTTGCCGAGTTCCTTAACCATGATTCACCCGTCCGCTTTAGTATTCTCTACCTGACTACCAGTGTCGGTTTAGGGTACGGGCGGCTAAAACCTCGCGTCGAAGCTTTTCTCGACAGTACAGGATCACCGAACTTCAACCATAACAGTCTCACCATCAAGCCTCACCCTTCACGCCCCCCGGATTTACCTAGGAGACAGGCCACACTCTTAGACGCGCCAAGCCATAAGACACGCGCCGGTTACCTCTCTGCGTCACTCCTGTTAACACGCTAAACTACTACACCCCAGGACCCCAAGACCCTGACAAACCAGAAACCCGAAGGCAACCAGAAGCCAGAGCATCGGTTAGCATAGGACGCCTCGTCTTGGACGGTTTTTCGCCGGTACCGGAATATCAACCGGTTACCCATCGACTACGCCTGTCGGCCTCGCCTTAGGGACCCGACTAACCCAGGGCGGACAAACCTAGCCCTGGAACCCTTAGTCATCCAGCGGGGAAGATTCTCACTTCCCACTCGCTACTCATGCCTGCATTCTCACTCCCACCCAGTCCACCAGAGATCACTCCCTAGCTTCACCCCAGGCAGGACGCTCCCCTACCCAACAACACCACTAACCATCCCTTAAGAGGCCGTGAACCGTGTTGATGCCGCGACTTCGGCGGTACGCTTTAAGCCCCGCTACATTATCGGCGCGGAACCACTTGACCAGTGAGCTATTACGCACTCTTTTCAAGGATGGCTGCTTCTGAGCCAACCTCCTGGTTGTCTACGCGACTCCACATCCTTTTCCCACTCAGCGCACGCTTAGGGGCCTTAGTCGACGATCTGGGCTGTTTCCCTTTTGACAATGGAGCTTATCCCCCACAGTCTCACTGCCACGCTTAACTTAACCAGCATTCGGAGTTTGGCAGACCTCAGTAACCAATACGGCCCATCAGCCAACCAGTAGCTCTACCACCAGCAAGAAACACGCAACGCTGCACCTAAATGCATTTCGGGGAGAACCAGCTATCACGGAGTTTGATTAGCCTTTCACCCCTACCCTCAGCTCATCCCCCCGGTTTTCAACCCAGGTGGGTTCGGTCCTCCACACGCTTCTACACGTGCTTCAACCTGGCCAAGGGTAGATCACCCCGCTTCGGGTCTACATCACGCGACTCAACGCCCTATTCAGACTCGGTTTCCCTACGACTACCCCACACGGGTTAACCTCGCCACGTAACATAACTCGCAGGCTCATTCTTCAATAGGCACGCCATCAGCCCTTAAAGCCTCTGACGGATTGTAAGCGCCCGGTTTCAGGTACTATTTCACTCCCCTCTCCGGGGTACTTTTTCACCATTCCCTCACGGTACTAATACACTATCGGTCACCAGGAAGTATTTAGGCTTACAAAGAGGTCTTTGCAGATTCAAACCAGATTCCACGAGCCCGGTCCTACTCGGGGACACGCACCAACCCAGACCCTGACCAAACACCTACGGGGCTATCACCCTCTACGGCCTGCCATCCCAGACAGTTCAACTAAACCAGAATCAAAAGGCCCCGCTCCAATACAGAAAGCAGCATGCGACCCCACAACACCCCCACGACAACGCCTGTACGCTATCACGCCGCGAAGGTTTAGCCTCATCCGCTTTCGCTCGCCACTACTCACGGAATATCTTCTCCTGTAGGTACTAAGATGTTTCACTTCCCCACGTTCCCCCCGCACCCCTATCAATTCAGAATACGGTAACCAGGCACAAACCTGGCTGGGTTCCCCCATTCGGGCACCCTCGGATCAAAGCCCGCTCGACGACTCCCCGAGGCATATCGCAGTCCACCACGCCCTTCATCGGCCCCTGGTACCAAGGCATCCACCGAACGCCCTTACAAACAACAAAACCAAACAGTAATATCACCAGAAGAACAAACACTAAAACAAAAAAACCAGCATCACAGATACTGCACCACTATACAAAAACAACCAACCAACCAAGAAAACCCAGACACAAGCCAAAAACCCGCACCCAGATAACCAGCCAGGCCAGCAAGCCCAAAACCCGACAGCGCCCCTCAACCCCACAAAACAAGGACCAGGAACCGACCATTCCCCACGCGCTACCCTAAACACCAGAAAACACAAAACCACGAACACCACAACAGCGCCCGCTACTGGCAAAATAAACGTGCTCCCTAGAAAGGAGGTGATCCAGCCGCACCTTCCGGTACGGCTACCTTGTTACGACTTCGTCCCAATCGCCAATCCCACCTTCGACCGCTCCCCCCAAAAAGGTTGAGCCACGGGCTTCGGGTGTTACCAACTTTCGTGACGTGACGGGCGGTGTGTACAAGGCCCGAGAACGTATTCACCGCAGCAATGCTGATCTGCGATTACTAGTGACTCCAACTTCATGGGGTCGAGTTGCAGACCCCAATCCGAACCGAGACCGGCTTTAAGAGATTAGCCCCACCTCACGGTATCGCAACCCTCTGTACCGGCCATTGTAGCATGCGTGAAGCCCAAGACATAAGGGGCATGATGATTTGACGTCATCCCCACCCTCCTCCGAGTTAACCCCGGCAGTCCCTCACGAGTCCCCACCATAACGTGCTGGCAACATGAGGCAAGGGTTGCGCTCGTTGCGGGACTTAACCCAACATCTCACGACACGAGCTGACGACAACCATGCACCACCTGTACACCACCCCGAAGGCCACACCATCTCTGGCATGTCGCAGTGTATGTCAAGCCTTGGTAAGGTTCTTCGCGTTGCATCGAATTAATCCGCATGCTCCGCCACTTGTGCGGGCCCCCGTCAATTCCTTTGAGTTTTAGCCTTGCGGCCGTACTCCCCAGGCGGGGAACTTAATGCGTTAGCTACGGCGCAGAACCACAGGATAGCAGCCCCACACCTAGTTCCCAACGTTTACAGCGTGGACTACCAGGGTATCTAATCCTGTTCGCTCCCCACGCTTTCGCTCCTCAGCGTCAGTAACGGCCCAGAGACCTGCCTTCGCCATCGGTGTTCCTCCTGATATCTGCGCATTCCACCGCTACACCAGGAATTCCAATCTCCCCTACCGCACTCAAGCCCGCCCGTACCCACCGCAGACCAACAGTTAAGCTGCTGGCTTTCACGACAGACGCGACGAACCACCTACGAGCTCTTTACGCCCAATAAATCCGGACAACGCTCGCGCCCTACGTATTACCGCGGCTGCTGGCACGTAGTTAGCCGGCGCTTCTTCCCCAACTACCATCAACACGGCCAAAACCGTGCCTTTTTCGCTAGAAAAAGGAGTTCACAACCCGAAGGCCTACACCCTCCACGCGGCGTCGCTGCATCAAACTTTCGTCCATTGTGCAATATTCCCCACTGCTGCCTCCCGTAGGAGTCTGGGCCGTATCTCAGTCCCAGTGCGACCGACCACCCTCTCAGGCCGGCTACCCGTCAAAGCCTTGGTAAGCCATCACCCCACCAACAAGCTGATAGGCCGCGAGCCCACCCCATTCCAGAAAAAACCTTTCCAAACACAACCATGCGGTCACGCCTGAATATCCGGTATTAGCAGCCGTTTCCAGCCGTTATCCCAAAGAAAAGGACAGGTTACTCACGTGTTACTCGCCCGTTCGCCACTAATCCACCCAGTGCAAGCACCAAGCTTCATCGTTCGACTTGCATGTGTTAAGCACGCCGCCAGCGTTCGTCCTGAGCCAGGATCAAACTCTCCGAAAAAAACAATTCGAAGCCAGAAAACCTGACAAAAAAGAAGATTTCATAAAACAGAAACCAACAAACACTAACAAGCACCCAACCCCCAAAAACAGAAGCCAGGCACCCAACAAAAAAACGCGTAAAAAACAATCAAAAACACTGTCGAGTTCAAAACCAACCAACCCACTCGCAAGGCCAAAGCCCCACCGGGGTGAGCCATTTTGACACACAGATATACCCCTAATCAGCGGTCAATCCGTAGTTGCCATCTGGCTCGATTGCTGTCCCACCGACTTAGTTCGTCGCAGGGGCAACGGATAAATAACTTAGTACACCCCCCACACCGAGTCAAATCGATTTCGCAACATTCCAGACCTCGACCCGGCGAACCTCGACCCTTTTATTGCAATACCGGGGAAATCTCACAAAGATAATTTCCCCGGTATGCACTCGCTTTCGGGCGTGTCGCCGCTATTTCTGCCCGCTGGTCAAGGCATCCAGCAACTTGATTTTCCCTGAAGTCGACAGGATTCCGCGGCGGTAGAGTCGCGCTCCCAACCCAAATCAAGGCCGGTAACACCGCCAAGTTGATGCCCAAACTCAGCCACGGTTCCCACCACAGCATCTCGGTGGAGACCAGTTGTCGGGTAGGCATGGCAAAGCAATTCAGGAACGGAATCATTGATATTACGCGCAAAGCCAGACCGTTGGGGGCATAGACCAGGAACATCGCGGCATAGAGCCCGCCGACCGCCATCATGGTCAAAGGCGCCACGGTCTGGGCGATTTCTTCTTGACGCGCCACCATTGCCCCGGCCCCGGCATAGAGCACCAGGTAGGTCAGCAAGCCCACCAGGAACCACACCACAACCCAGCCACTGTAGGCCCCTAAGTCGACCTGCAAGGTATCGGCCATGCCGCTCCAAATCATCGTTGCCAAGGCCGCGGCCCCGACCAGCAGCATCTGCACCATCCCCACGGCACCAATCCCTAAAATCTTGCCCGTCAAGAGGCGGCGGGCATTCACGGTAGAGATCAACACCTCCACTACGCGGGAGGTCTTTTCCTCGACTACCCCCACCGACACCAGGTTTCCGGCCGTGATGATGAATATAAACAACACGAACAAAATCACCATGTTCCCAATGTAGAACCCCAGATTAAAGTCCATCTTTCCCAGCAAACCGCCTTCTTCGGACACATCTTTGACCTGAATCCCGCTGGGGTCCGTGGCTTTGGTAAATTCCTCTAGATTCGTCCCCAAGCCGCTCAGATACTGGGCAGTTTTGAAGCTCGACAGCCCCGACTGCACTGCCAGACTGAGAGTCGGCGAGACTGGCCCGTCGGAAATCATCACGGGCTTGTCCAGGGTTCCACCCAAGCCCAGCTCTATGTCTCCATCTTTCACCGCTTTTTCCAAGGCAGTGTCGTCGGGATAGTCGTGAATCTTGAAGCTGGTTTCATTCCCGCTCTGGGCGGCGAAAAGCCCGCTGAGCTCCGGATTGAAAACCGCGGAATAACTTTGGGTCTGTGGCGTCAAGCCAATCTCATGTACCTCGGGAGCGAACAGGTCAAAGTGCTTCACCGCAAAACCGCCGCCCAGAATCAGCACCATCATGATGAGCAAACTGAATATGGTGGACTTAGACTTGGCACGAACCATGAATTCGCGTTGGGCGACTATCAGTATTTGTTTCATCGCTGCGCTCCTTTCCTCCGTCGAGGCCCCCAGGGTAGTTTCCGGCCCCCGCTTGGGTTTTCCTCCGATGCGGTTTCGGAAGGGGAGGAGGGCGGCTCTACGGTGTTCCTAAAGATTTCCGCCAGACTGCGCACCACGGGAGAGTAGTTAGTCACGGTTCCCGCCGTGGTTGCGGCGAGTAGAATCTGGTGACCCTCGGGGCTGAGGTTATCGACCTCGATTTCGATTCGGGCCAAACCCGGCCCTACGGGAGCCTGGTGCGCGGATTCCTCTACCAAAGTACCTTCCACCCCTTTGTGTACCGGACGTTCCAGTTCTCGCGCCTTGGCCAGCGCCGCACTCACCCCGGCCTCGTCCCCTTCCAACAGTACCGTCGCCACACTCGACTCGCGACGCAAGGCACCGACCTCGCCAGAGGCCACCACCCGACCACCGGAAGTTATCGAAACGTGCGTACACAGGTCCTCGACCAGGCTCAACTGGTGTGAGGAAAAAATCACCGGTACCCCCCGCGAGGCGTACTCCATCAAAACCCCGCTCATAACGTCAACCGCCAGGGGGTCCAAACCGGAAAACGGCTCGTCCAGAATCAAAGCCTCGGGGTCGTGCACCAGAGCCGCCGCCAACTGGACGCGCTGCTGGTTACCTAAAGAGAGTTTTTCCAGCGAGTCATTGTGACGTTCCCACACCCCCAGGCGCTGCAGCCAGGTCTTGGCCGCCGCGGTTGCCGCAGTCTTGTCCAGACCGTGCAGACGGGCAAAATAGACCAACTGTTCCAAAACCTTCATCTTGGGGTAGAGGCCGCGTTCTTCGGGCATATAGCCGATTCGGGTGCGCGCCCGGTCGTCGATGGCGGCTCCCCCCAGCGAAACCCTGCCGCGGTCCGCTCCGGTTATCCCCATGAAAATCCGCATCGTAGTGGTTTTCCCCGCACCATTAGCGCCGACGAAACCCATCACGTTCCCGGGCGCCACCTGCATACTCAATCCGCGTAAGACTTCGCGTTCACCAAAAGATTTATAGAGGTCTTGAGCCTCCAGGGCGTGTTGATTCATCCGTGTCCTTTCTGCCGACTCCAGTCTATCTAATGCAATGATTCCGCGCGTTTCCATGATTCCGCAGCCTGGGCACCCCACGGGAAACCGGGTCAATTTGCTCCGGAGTGTAGAATCTTCACCATGTCTTGGTTCGAAGCCCTGATTCTGGGCATAGTAGAAGGAATCACCGAGTTCCTGCCGGTCTCTTCCACCGGGCACCTCACCATCACCGAGTACCTCCTGGGTTTCAAAATTGACGACCCCGGCATGGTGGCCTTCACCGCGGTGATTCAAATCGGTGCGATTTTGGCGGCAGTTATCTATTTCTGGTCCGATATCTGGAACATCATCACCGCGTGGGTAAAGGGCCTGCAGCGCGCCGAGGCACGCGAAGATAACTACTATCGCTTTGGCTGGGCCATCATCTTCGGTTCCATCCCCATCGCCGTAGTGGGGCTGCTATTCAAAGATGAAATCGAAACCGTGTTGCGCTCCATGTGGTTCGTCGCGGGAGGCCTGGTGTTGTGGTCCGTGGTTTTGTTTTTAGCGGATCGGGTTTCGGTGCGGAAATCTGTAACGGCCAGTACAGATACTGTGGGTACTTCCCGGGGCGAGGACCTCGACGCGGGTTCCAGCCTCAGTTACGTAGGCGGAGACGTGGCTCGGGTCGAGGCCGGGGCGGGTCGTCGCAGAAAAGGAAGCCTGGATAGTCGAGGCACGCGCGGGGACGCCGACACTACTATCTGGCAGGCCTTGATTATCGGAGTGGTGCAGTGTTTCTCGCTGATTCCGGGGGTTTCGCGCAGCGGCGCGACGATTTCCGCAGGGCTTTTCCTGGGATTCGACCGGGTCTTGGCCACACGTTTAAGTTTCTTCCTGGGAATTCCAGCCCTGGCGGCGGCCGGAACCCTACAGGCAGTCACGGAATTCAGCAACATCTCGGACACGGTAGGTTGGGGACCGACCCTGGTGGGCACAGCGGTATCTTTCGTGGTGGGGTACGCCTCGATCGCTTGGTTGCTGAAATTCGTGTCCAAGCACAGCTTCACCGGCTTCATCGTCTACCGCATCATTCTGGGCGGTGTGATTGCCCTGTTGCTGGGTGCAGGCTTGATTCCGGCTGTCTAAGGCATATCTCGCAGCGAAACCGGGAACCGCACCTCAGAACTATACCTATAACCAGATTGGACGCGACGGTCTGCTATCGGCGGTATCGCCATCACCCAGGAAGTCCTGGATTTCTGCGCCGAAAAGGGCATCGCACCGCAGATTGAAGTTATCAGTGGCCAGCAAATCAACCAGGCGTGGGACGACGTGGTTTCGGCAAAGGTTCGTTACCGCTACGTGATTGACACCTCGACTTTCTGGGTCATTTCGCGGGTTTCCTCTGGGTGCCGGGGCCTTCAGGCTCCGGCACCGCTGGATTTTTGGGCCTGTTAGAATTAGCCGAAGACTTTGAGTTGGCGGGGGTTGCGGCCGCGAATCATTGTACCGGCCGGTACAGATACCGGGCAGGGGAAGGAGAAGTCGTGGGCGGGGTTGTTGATTTGCGCCACCGCTTCACCATTCCAGTCGCGGATTCCCTCTGCGGGCATGGTGAAGGGGATGGGCGGCCCGCCGGGCACCAGGAATTCGACTGCTTGGCCAGGGACAATCTTGTTGCGCGAAAACAGATACAGGCGTTCTTGTGCGGGGTCGTATTTCGTGACCACGCCCAGTAACATCCACTCGTTTATATAGACCGCTTCCGTGACATTTTCACTGACCGGTTGTTCATCAAGCCAGAAACCGGTGGAATAGCGCCGGTGCGTCACCTTATAGGGCTCTTCCAAAATCCACGGCGAAAACTGCACCCTATCCGAAGCAGACAGCGGGTCCTCGACCGGGTCCACCGTAGTACCCGAAACTGTAACGGTTGATACAGAACTTGCGGCGGCCTCGACCCTGGCAACCTCGACCGGGGCAGCACCTTTACCTGAAACTGTAACGGCTGGTACAGAAACTCCGCAGCGTTGCTGCAGGTACTCATTTACCGCGGCCTTGTAGGCATTGGACATGGCGGCCACATAGAGACCGCTTTTGGCGCGCCCCTCTATCTTCAGGCTAGAAACCCCCGCGTCGATAACTAAATCGAGGTAGGGCAACATATTCATGTCCTCGGAGTTGAACAGGAAAGTGCCGTGCGCGTTGACTTCGACGGGGAAGAACTGGCCGGGACGCTTTTCCTCTTCGACGCGGTACTTCCAGCGGCACGACTGGGCGCAATCTCCATGATTGGCGTCGCGACCGGTGAGGTGCTTGGAAATCAGGCAGCGCCCCGAAAAAGCCATACACATCGAACCGTGGACGAAGCACTCGATTTCAAGTTCAGCGGACGTGCGTCGCCGCAGTTCGCGGACCTGTTCCAGGCTGAGTTCGCGGGCCAGCACCACCCGGGAGGCTCCCAGCATTTGTAAGGTATTCGCGGCTTGATAATTCGTAACCCCCGCTTGGGTAGAGATATGCAGTTCCAGCCGCGGGAAAGCCTGATGAGCATAGGCCAACATCCCGATATCCGTGAGAATCAGGGCATCCACGCCGATGTCACACAGCTGGCCGAGGTAGTGGTTCATGTCCTCGACTTCGTCGTTATCCGGCAAGATATTCGCCGTCACATAGATCCGGGCCTGCCTCGCGTGGGCATATTGTACCGCCTGGTCAAATTCTTCGAGGCTGAGGTTTTTCGAGGCTGTGCGCATACCGAAGGACTTGCCCCCGGCATAGACCGCATCAGCTCCAAAGTCGATGGCGGTTTTCACGTTCGCCAGGTTCCCTCCCGGGGCGAGGACCTCGGGACGGGGATAGGGAGGGTTTGTGGTGGTCAAGTTTTCCTTCTTTTCGCGTCGCGGTAGCCGTAAAGCATCGCCAGGGCGAGGAGTCGTTTATGGAGCAGTTTCACGGGTTTCCGTTTTCCTTGTTTTGGGTGGCGGCGAGCGTGCCAGGCCGATTGTCGATTCTAGCAGCGGGCTGGGACGTCTGTCCCATCACGATTATGGCCTGGCGCTCCTCTTGCGATACAATCTATGTCGACCGGGGCATTGGCGCAGTTGGTAGCGCGTTTCGTTCGCAATGAAAAGGTCAGGGGTTCGAATCCCCTATGCTCCACAATCTGAAAAGAGGCGGCCCCTGGGTCGCCTCTTTTCAGATTTAGTGGGCAGCTGATTCGATGCCGTTTGGAGCGCGGCGAACAAACCGAATGCCGATGAAAAATTCATCGCCATGCTGAATGACCTCCACGAGGCACCACCTGATTGCGCCCTCTCGACTCATCCTTGCAATCTTGCTTATGCGGGACCAATAGCTCACGGTCGTTGAGGTTTTGTGCAGGGGGCGGAAACAATTTATCCAAAACAAGTATTAGCTACACATAGATATAATGCATTTGTAGAGCTCCTTTTGTTTTAACCCAGTTTCACCCATCTTGTTCCTCGAGTTCGCCGATGAGGTGATAGAGGTCACCGTCGTTCATATGGGCTTTTTGCTCTGCATCGAAGTCGTGGACGATTTCGCCGTGGTTCAGCACCAGAAGGCGGTTACCGTATTTCAGTGCGTCGCGCAGATTGTGGGTAATCATCATGGCGGTCAGGCCCTGTTCGCGAATCACCAAGTCGGTGTACTCCAAGACCTTTCGCGCCGTTTTCGGATCTAGCGCCGCAGTATGCTCATCAAGCAACAGCAACCGCGGCGTCTTCAAAGTCGCCATAATCAAGGCCACTGACTGTCGCTGTCCGCCAGATAAGACACCAATCTCGGTATCCAGGCGCTCTTCCAGACCCAGTTTCAAAGGCGCCAACAACGCCGCCATCTCGTCGCGCCGTGCCTGGTTCATGGACATCCGAAAGCCCCTCGATTCCCCGCGCTTTTGTGCCAGCAGTAGGTTCTGCGCCACAGTCATACGCGGCCCCGTTCCGAGTTTCGGGTCTTGGAAAATCCTCCCAATCAAGGCTGCACGGTCTTCCTCAGCAACACGCGTTACCTCGGCACCATCGATATATACCCGGCCACTGTCAGGGATGATAGAGCCCGCTACCACGTTCAACAAGGTGGACTTCCCCGCCCCGTTGCCCCCCACAATGGTGATGAAGTCACCCTGTTTAACCTCCAGGGAAACCCCTTTGAGCGCCTGGAAGGTATCGGCGGTGCGCTGATGGAAGGATTTGCGCACATTTTCTAGGCGCAACACCACTTTGTTCTCGGTTACTTCACTCATTTGTTTGCTCCTTCCACTGTCTTAGCGAGCTTCGTCTCGGCCACCAGATTTGCCCGTCTGGCCGCGCGGTCGCGGAAAAACCGCTGCAAAGTTGGGATAGAGAGGCACAGCCCTAAAATTATCGCCGAGAACAACTTGAAGTTATCGGTGTCGAAGTTCAAGCGCAGCACCAGCGCCAAGAGCAAACGATAAATCACTGACCCCACGAAAATCGCCAAGAGACGCACCGGCAGGGAAACATTACGAATCACGACCTCGCCGATGATGATGGCAGCCAGGCCGATCACCAGCGAACCGATTCCCATGGAAATATCAGAATACCCGTTGTCTGTGGCCACCAGGTAACCACTCAATGCAATCAAAGCATTGCCCATCATGTAACCCAACAGCAGCATCTCGTTGGTAGAAATCCCCAAAGACTTTGCCATAATGGGGTTGTCCCCAGTGGCAATCAAGGCTTGACCCAAGTCAGTGCGGAAAAAGAATCCCAAGCATGCCACGATTATCAACACCGCGATAATCCCCAGCACCATGGTGTCTACCATTCGCGGCAGCCCCAGGTCGGACAACATTGTTTCAATGATGGAACTTCGGCGATAGAGAGATTCGCCTTGCCCATGAAGCGCAGATTAATCGAATACAAGCCGGTCATGGTGATGATACCCGCCAGCAACGAGTTGATGCGCACCTTAGTTATCAGTAGCGCCGTAATGGCCCCGGCCGATGCCCCGATAGCTAATACCACCAGCAGCGCCAGCAAGGGGTTCATCCCCAGAATCAGCAGCTGCGCCCCGATAGCCGCACCGCAAGTAAAAGAAGCCTCGGTGGTCAAATCCGCTTCGTTCAAGACGCGGAAGGTGATGTAGACACCGATGCCCATCACAGTCCAAATTGCGCCCTGAGAGATGGCGCTCAACAATATCTCCATTTTTCTTTCCTTCACGAGATTCCCCGCTGCGTTTAGTACTAAACTCAGCGGGGTCCCGTATTCAGTTATTCTTGGTTGAGTTTTGGGGGTAGCTTGGATGGGCCGCCTTACTTCTTGGCCATATCGGTGCCTTCCTTGAGGATTTCCTCGGGCAGGGTAATCCCCAGGCGTGCCGCTGCTTCGGAGTTGAAGTAGGTATCGACCTTCTTGGTGAAGACGATGGGGTAATCCTGGGCCTTCTTTCCTTCAATCAAATCAGCCAACACATGCCCGGTGTCAATCCCCAGTTGACGCTGGTTGATACCTACAGTAGCCAATCCACCGGCCTCTACCATGGTGTCGACTACGGGGAACACGGGAATCTTGTGGGCATTAGTGGCGGCCACCAAGGTCGGCATCGCGGAAGCAATCTGGTTGTCGCTAGAACAAAGATCATATCAACTTCGCTAGCTAACTGTTCAGCGACCTGGGTCAAATCATTGGTAGTGGTAATAGTAGCTGCCTTGGTGGTGAAACCGTATTCCGGAGCCAACTTGTTGACGTCGCGCACGGCCTCGCCCACATTCTGCGAGGAAGAAGAATAGATGATACCTAAACGAGTCGCGTTGGGCATCACTTTCTTGATCAGGTCCAATTGCGCCTTGACGGGGGCCTGGTCCGACACACCGGTGACATTTACGCCCGGTTTCTTGTTGTCCTTCACCAGGCCTACACCCAAGGGGTCAGAAACCGCCGAAAGCACAACCGGTACCGAATTCTGCGAACTATTCGCCAAAGCTTGCGCTGCGGGAGTGGCGATGCCTACCAGGAAGTCTTTCTTGTCGGCCATGAACTGATCGGCCAGGGTCTTTAGCAGAGTTTGGTCCCCTTGACCGTTTTGATATTCGATGTCGATGTTATCACCATCCTTATAGCCTCGCTCGCCCAGTCCGTCATAGACGCCTTGACGAATATCGTCTAGGGCCGGGTGCGACATCATTTGCAGCAATCCGACTTTCACTTTCTTGCCGTCGCTCGACGCGCCACTGGAGTTCGGTGTTGCCGCATTCGCGGTCTTGTCCATTTCGTTAGCTTTTTGGATATAGGGCATGGCGATAAATAACATCACCAAGATCCCTACCAGGAAGGCTCCTACGCCCGCGATCTTCTTCATGGTCGCCTCTTTCTCGGTTGGGTTGTTTCGGAACTGATGAATCGAGAATAGCGACCCCAAAGTCTCGACGTCTAACCTGTTTCACATAGCGAAAGGATTCGTCTCACTATATAACACGGCCTCTACTGAGCATTCTCAAAAACCCGGTTTTCCCCGAAATTTCGGCGATTCACACAAAAAGATGCAACTCAGTCGCCTGAGGCACGTCTCCGCTCCAAAATACTCTCCAAATCCAGAGGATCAGCCACCACATCTTTGCTCTTCAAGGCAACACCAGCGGGTAAATACTGCGCCACCTGCGGACGCAAGGGCACCGCAACTGACGCAGGCTCTTGCACCTGGGCCGTGACGACCTCGCGCCGGGCATCCGGAGCCCGCAACGTATAGGACGGCGCCGGAATCGGGGTCGGATCCCAACGCAGGCCACTGACCCGAACCGCCCCCCGGTCCTCGCCCCGGCCTACGTCCCCCGCGGCGAGGTCCGAACCCGCCGTAATCTGCGTTTGGGAGGTTTTCCTCGACGAGGCCCTCGTCGAGGTTTTTGGGTTGAGGTCGCTTTTGGTCTGTAGCTTTTTCTTGGGCGAGGTTCTGGGCGTGTAAAGCAGCCTGCTCCACTGCGCGGGTAGCTTGAAGTTGGTTGAGAGTTTGGGTCAGGTTGGGTTCGGTGCCGAGATTATCGCGCAAAGACTCGCGGGCTACCTGAGCCCAGTGGTTGCGACCGCGCGGTTTATCGGCGTGCAAGGCTGCTCTCCCCGCTGAAGTTTTTTCCAGTTCACGCTCCAAAGAGCGGATTTCTTGGAGGAATTTCAAGTCTTTGCTCCGACCGCGTTTCGCCGCGACGGCTCCCCAAGCCAGAACCATCCCCACCCCGGTACCCGGTACCGAGAGTCCCCACCAGGGCGCGACCGCCGAGGCTAAACCTACGATGACCAACATGGTGAAGATGAGGGTTCCCAGTAAAATCGCGCGGTGCTGGACGGCGGCTTGTCGCGAAGCGGCGGCAGAGGAACGCTGCGCTTTGGCCTCGGTGTAGTCGCGCAGCAGCTGAGCCATGCGTAGAGGTCGAGTGGTGGAATTCCCGCTGGAAGAAGCCTTTTGGTAGAGAGAAACTTGGACGGCGGGGCGGTCATTAGATGTCTTTTCGAGGTCGAGGACACGCATGTTTTCCGAGAAACGGTCTTCGCTGCGGGCCTGACCCATCAGGCGACGCGATTTCGCAACTTGCGGTAAAACCAAGGCAGTGACGATGAAAGTCAATCCTAATAAAATCCAAGCAGATGATCCCACAAGATTTAAGTTATCGAGTGCAACGCAGAAAACTGTCCCGCCACTCCGAGGGCGGGTTTTTATTGCCATAACTGGGAATTGCGAGAGTTAACTGGAGTCACTGTAGTCACAAAAATCACAACAGTTTCAGTTTCCAGACAGGCGTTCCAGCAGTATCCCCGCACGCCACTCCTCGGCAGTGATAGCGAAAGAATGGTGATCGGCCCAAGCCCCATCGATGTAGATGAAACCCTGGCGCAATCCTTCGTAACGCAGCCCCAGTTTTTCCACCAAACGCAGTGACGGGGCGTTTTCGGGTCGGATGTTGATTTCGATGCGGTGCAGGCCATAGTGCTGCAGGCACCAGTCAATTACCATCGCCACCGCGATGGGAGTCAAGCCTTGGCCGGCAAAACGTGAGTTTATCCAGTAACCCAGGGCGGCACTCATGCAGGCCCCGCGGTTGACTTGGCTGATGGAAACCTGCCCGGCCAGGCGACCTTCGGGGAGGATGGCCAGATACATGCCTTTGCCGGCGCGGGCACTGCGCGCGGCAGCAGAGACATAGGCTTCCAAAGTAATTGGTTGTCCGTACCCGGGAGGGCTGGCGGCTTCCCACCGAGCCAGCCACTGGCGGTCGCGCAAACGCATCTGTTCTACGGCAAAGAAATCATTACCTTTGAGCTGGCGGACTTCCATCCAGTCGTAAGTCTCGCTCAACCCGCGCTGGAGCAGGTTGTCTTCGCGAATCACCACGCGGCGGAAGGCCCCGGGATAGCGTTTTTCTGAGCGCAAGGAAGGCATCGCCGCATCCCTTTCAGTCCAGCACCATGCAGTGCAGAGCCGTACCGGCCTCCACCCGAATGGTGGATTCGGGAACCACGGCGAATGCGTTGGCTCTGGCCAAGGCTCCCAGGCCAGATTCCAGACCGACGTGGGGCGAGACCTCTTGCAAGGCTTCCTCTGCGGTCACCGTCCCCAGTCCTAAAACGCGAGCTCGATAGTTGCCTTCGGTGCCACTCAACTCTACGGGGACGAACTGGCGGCGCTGCGCGGGTGAATCCCAGGCACAATCCACCACGGCTTGTACCGATTCGCGGTAGAGGCGCTTTCGACCCGCCATCTTGCGCAACACCGGACGGATGAAGGTTTCAAAGGCAACCTGCGCCGCCAAGGGGTTACCCGGCAAGCAAAACACTGGCACCTCGCCGATTTTCCCCACCCCGAGCTGTCGTCCCGGAGCCACGGCGACATTGTCGAACCGCATCTGGCCCAGGTTGTTCAACACCTCTTTGACTGTGTCGGCCGGTCCCGAGGACAAACCGCCGGTGGTCAGGATGACGTCGGCGCGCACCAGTTGGTCCTCGAGGGTTTCGCGCAGCATCGCCCGGTCATCGGGGGCCATCACCCGAAAAGTCTTGGCCCCGCTTTCGTGGCAAGCGGCCGCCAAGGAATGGCCATTCGCATCTGCAACCTGGCCGACCTCGAGACGGGAACCGGGCTCCACTAACTCATCACCGACCGTAACGATGACCACGCGTACCTTCGGGTGTACCCGCACCCGCGACATCCCCAGAGCCGAAAGTAAGGCGATTTTCTTGGCGTCTAAACGCTGACCTGCCCTCAACAGCACCTCGCCGCGACGCACATCCGAACCTCGACCAATGAAGTGCTGCCCCTGGGTCGTATCTACACTGTTGACCGTGACCTGAGAAATCCCCATATCCGTATCGAAAAGCGGCACCACCCAGTCCGCCCCGGCGGGTAGAACCGCGCCGGAGGCCACCTTAATGGCGCAACCCGGAACCAGACTGGCCCACGGCGCGTCCCCGGCCAAGACCTCGGCGGTCACCGGTAGCGTCACCGGCAACTGGGAAAGCACCGCGCGATTCACCGCGTAGCCGTCCACTCCAGCCAGATCTTGGGTCGGCAGATCTGCGGGCGCCACCACGTCGACGCTGAGCACACAGTCCACGGCGTCATCCAGCGGAACCGCCAATTCAGCCAGAGGAGCGGCGGCCAAGAGACAGAGATTCAGGTGCTCACCTACGGAACGCATAGCGGGCCTTTCTGTACCGAGAGGTACATTTTTTGCGGCAAAGTCCAGTACGAAGCAAGTATATTGCGAAGGGGCCTCCAGTTCGGCCTGACCTTTAGATATGGAGGGGGTTGCGGATGAAAGGAAGATGCTTAGGCAAGAAAGTCTTTGCGGAAATCCAAAAACTAGGGGAAAATCAAGGAAAATTTTGGCACAATAGATAACGTGCAAAACGCCGAACTCAACCTGCCTGATCTCAGAGGCCAAGAACCAGAAGACGCAAAGCAGCGTCTTCGCCAGTTAATCAGAGAGTCCCGCCGGCGCCTGAACGAAACCCAGATTCAAGAAGCGGGAGAACAAATCCGGCAACGGATTTTGGGGCTAGCACAAGAACACCACACGGTAGCTATCTACGTTTCGGTGAATCAAGAACCGGCCACTTTGCAGACCCTGGAAGACCTCTACCAGTCGGGGAAACAGGTTTTGGTGCCGAAGCTCGGGCCGATGCTGGCCCGGAACTGGGCCTACTATGCAGGAGCGGCGGATTTGGCGGATCTATCGCCCAATCGACCCAAGGAACCCAGCGGGGAGGCCTTCGAATCTGCGATTTTAGAACGTGCCGATTTGGTGATTACCCCGGCTTTGGCGGTGGATCAGCAAGGTAACCGCCTGGGTCAAGGCGGAGGTTGGTATGACCGCGCTTTACCTTTCGTGAAACCCGGCACTCCGATTTATGCCCTTTGCTATGACGCGGAACTGGTCAGCATCACCTGCCCACCGGCCAGTTCGACGTTCCCGTGAACGGGGTCATTACGCCGAATCACTGCTTCGCAGTTAATGGGGCGCCTTTCCCGGTCTGACGCGGTTTTCCAGGGTTTTCCACAGCCTGGCACAGAAATAGTTTATTCACATCCCCATCTAAATGAGCTGGAGTAGTATCAGGGACTTTCCTAGTCTGGCCCCATGAAAACACAAAGATTTTGGAGATGGCGCTTTCCATTGGCCGCGGCACTGGCAGCTTTAGCGTTGCTGGTCGGGGTCTCGGTATTCGCGCCGAAAACTAAAGGAGTTTCGGCCCTGGTGGTTCGCCAGGCTGTCTGTGCGGGATGCGTCATCCCGGACTCTGCTCTACAAGTCAAGACGGTTTCGGCGTCTGCTTTACCACAGGACTATCTCAAAACTGCCCGTGAGGCGAGTGGACGTACCGCCAGTGTGGCGCTGAGCCCTGGAACAGTCATGCAGGAGGGCTTCACGGTAGAGACCGGAGTTCGAGACTTGAAAACCGGAGAAGTGGCTTTCACTCTGGAAACCACCAACCCCGAGGTGATGGGGCTTTCACACAGTGGTCTGCGGGTGGAAATCTGGGCCGACGGCGAAGGCGGCGTCACCGAAAGCCAGATATTGGCCACCGATGTGCGGGTGGTGGGGGTGCAACTTCCCGAGGAAGGTTTCCTCTCTACCTCCGCTGGGGCCGCCACCGTGTACCTGGCTGCTTCCGAGGAAGAAGCCCGCAAAGTCATCAGCGCGAAAATCCCAACATCAGCTCTCTTTTGTGCTGCGGGGTGCGGGCCTTGACCTCTATAGCCAAGTCGGGGTTTTTCCATCTTTGGGAAGTGGCACAGGAAAGCTGTTCCTCCGGGCACGCCCCCCACCTCAGTGAAAACCGGCAGAGCAACGGGTGGGTTTCTGGTCGCTCAGAGCCCTGCCGAAGTGGGGTGGGATGTTTTTCCCGCAGCCACCGGTCATTCGTGTCGAGGTTCTCCGCTGGGGTTTCGGCACGGCCGGGGTCGCGTCGGCGGTGCTGGGTGCGAAGGGATTCTCCTTATCGAGGTCCTGGGGTGCGATATAGGTGGCGCGGCGGCGCGGACGTGTTTGGGTTGACGAAGGGTTCACGTGGTTTCACCGCCTTCATCCCAACGCCTGGGCGCGGCGACGCACAACGTGGCGCAACACCGCATCGACTTGAGCCCCGCGACGTGAGAGCGCCAGGGTTTCGCGCAGTTCTTCAACCAGTTGGTCTTCCTCGCGCATGACCCCGTCGGAGCAAATCCACCCAGGAGTTCATCGAGCTGGTCATCTCCGTAGGCGGCCAGTGGCAGCCCTTTCGCGATGGGTGGGCGCGGACCTCGTTCCCCGCGCCACCAGTTGAAGATGCGGTCGAGAGGAGCCTTCGCTCGGTTGTGCTTTAACATCGGCGGCGGAACCTGGGGCGGTACCCCCGGACACACCTTCCCCATCGAGGGCAGTTGCCGCGGGGTCCGCAGCGGTATCGGAGTTAGGATGCGCAGAATCGGCATCCGATGGGTTGGGGGACTTCGCGGTGGGCCAAGGCTTTGAATCCGGGCTTTGCGGAGCTTGCGATTCCAAAGTTACATCGTCTCGCAGCTCTACTTCGGGGGCGGCAATCACCGGTACCGAGCGGGCCTGGAGACGCTGGCGCAGCGCGTCCTCGACGGCTGCCTCCACGCAATCGGCCTGGAACTGGGGATCGGCGAAAACCTCGGTGGTGTAGCAAGTCACCACCCGCCAACCGGCCGCTTCGAGACGGGCCGGCCAGTAGCGCTCCCTGACGACGCGCAGACGGTTGGGAAACGTAGCTTTCCCCGTCTGTCAAGACCGCTACCAGCAGCTCGGAAGGCAGTTCGGCATGTCCGATGGCCAGGGGAATCTGGATGCCGTCGGTCAAGCCGAAGCGTGGCACCACGGTCAGGCCTCGGTGCCACAGGCGCTGCGCCAAATCCACCAGGAGTCGGTCCGGTTCGGAAGCGAAAGACTCCTCCGAGGTCAAGGCTCGCTGCATACCATCGGGGTTGTTAGCGGCTTCGAGCAAATCCAAGAGCATCTTCCCGCCCGGGTTGGTCACCTTCGTGGCGTCCACTTCGGCGGCGGTGAAGCTCGAAACGATTTCGAGGCGCTGACGCGCCACTTCCAGGCTGCCCACCAAATGAGCCACCCCGGAAGCTCCGGAAACCGGGCCGAAGTTCAGTTGTACGCGACCCTGGGGGGTCTTGGACATGCCCAGACTCAAGATCACCACATCGCGACGCAAGCCCGCAGTCCCCGCGGAATCCACCACGACGAAAGGCTCCGGGCCGGACTTGTGGAAGAACGGCTGGGCCTGGGGAACCTTGATCAAGGCATCCTTGATGGCCGAACGAATCCGGGCTACAGCCTCGGGGTTTATACAAACCACCGCCAGGGACTCCAGTGGCTTATTCAAGGCGTGGTCCAGGCACAAGCTGATTACCCGCTGAATCTCGGCGCGGGAAATCACCAGGGACTGGTCGCGAGCCAGAGGTGCTTCCGAGCCGTTGATCTGGTGGAAACCCACCAGGGAGGCCGGGCGCGGGGAAGGTACCGCCCAGACCGTTTCGGCGTAGCCGTGCTTCGAGAGGAACTCGGCGACTTGTTCGTTGAGTTGCCCCAGTTCACAGCGCAGTTCGAGACGAGGCAGAACTTTAGCAGCCACCTGGGTGAAACCCGTCCAGCCGCGACGTGAATCGCCCAAGACCACCAGTTGCTTGGCTCGCGCCACCAAAGGCATTACCTGGTGCAAAGAAAGGTGGTCGAGATGATCCAAGATGAGGAGGTCAATTTCATGTTCCCCATAGAGTTGCGAAACCACGAAAGGCGACAGGGCCCACACCGGACGCAAACGGTGCAGCAGCGGCAGGTAAGCGGGCCAATCTATCGCGGCGGAAGACAGCAGGGATTCCACGAGTTGATCGAGCAAAGCCGCGTATTCCTGCTTGGCAGATTGGCTCACCCGAGAAATCGCCTTCATAACCGGATAGGTCAACGAAGCTACCTGTGCCAAGTCCAGACTGCGCATCTTGTCGGCCAGTTCGTGCAGTGCCTCGCCGTCGGTCCCCGCCAAAACCGGGTCACTTTGCATGATGGCAGTGATGATGGCAGACCACCACGCCAAATCCAACTCGGCCAGGGCCAAGTCTGGATCAACTTGGCGGGACCGCAAATCATCGAGGAGTGGCTGCAGACCTGCCGCCTTCAACTCGCGCCACAAACCAACCTGTTGCGGCAAAGCCAAAGCATCTTCCTGGGACTGATGCAGCGCCTTCACGGTAGCAACCAGTCCCGAAAGCGGGGCTTCACGGTACTTGGTTCCCCTGGGTTCCAAGGCTTCACTCAACACTGCTTCCAGGGCTTCGAGCTGGGCCAAAACCTGCCCAGTCAGGGTCTTAAGCACCATGAGGTTATCGGGGATACGCGGCCACGCCCCAGGCAGGGCATAGCGACGCCACAAATCCCGATAGCTTTGTATCCGCACCAGTTCCGCGTGCAGATCTCGCACCGAAATTCCCGGACGCAGCGCCTCCTTGGCTTGACGCACCAAAGCCCGGCGTTCCTCGAGTTTCATCGGCAAGGACCGCGCGGCCCGCCACTGGGGCGAAGCGGTAGCAATCACCAAGTCCGCAGCGGATTTCTCGAAGATTTCGGGTTTGAACACCTCTAAGCTCTTGGCCACTCCCTGCAGCATCCCCAGCTGTTCCTCCCAGGCAGCCAGAGTTTGAGGCATGACTAACCCGGTCTGTTCACTAGCTACTTCGATGGCCTTGTACAAGTCAGAGAGCTTATCCACCGCGAGGTCGTTGACACGATCGATTACGTCCTTAGCATCCGCCTGGGTAGAGAGAACCACCCCGTTCCACGGGGAATCTTGCAGCTCCGGGCGCAGCAGCCCGGATTCCTGGGCTCGCAGCAAAAGTTTTCGGGCCTCTTCCCGGCCCTCTTTTGCGCTGCGTTCAGAATCCGCCAGATTCAAACGCACCTTGGTGCGTGGTCCGGGTTTTGCGCTGGTCAAATCTGCCAGGGCCTGCAAGGCTTCGTAAGCCGAGACCTCCCAAGGTTGACGCACCTGATGCAGTCTCTGGGAATAGTCCCACAGTTTTTGGCGCGTTTCGCGCAGCAACTGATGGGCACGCCCCAACTCGGACTCCGCCACGGGAGCCTGGACCTGGGGAGGTTCCTGATTCAAGTCAGCCAGTTGCGAACGCAGCGAGGCTCGCCACTCGCCCGAACCGGTCAGGTCCAGCACGAAGGCATCCATCCCGGATTTACGCAGCATGGACGTAACGTTGACTCCGATGCGACGCACCCCCGGCACGTAGCACAGCTGTCTGCCGCTGGCTGCTGCATCCGCCAATAGCGCCGCTACCGTTTCAGTACCCGGCGCCCCCGGGGGGACCTCGACGAATACCGAACGACCCGCGGCGACGACCTCGACCACGGCGGACTGCGTCACGTCGAGGTCACCGATACCGCGTTCCTCGTCAGGGTCGCGATCGGAGGATGAGGTCAGAGGCAGTGGCGCCATCAGGGCTTCGCTGGCCTCCGGGTCACCGGCAAAGGCCCGCGCGAGCGGATTATGGGTGGCTTGGGGCAAGATACGGTCCCAGTCGGCAGTGAGCAGAGCCCCGCTCAGACCCAGATTCCCTACCAGGACGTTTTCACGCAAATCGAAGCCGGGAATATAGTCTTGGCCCACAGTGCGCAGCTCTTGGAGGAAAGCTGAAACTCCGAAACCACCCGCGCCAAAGTGTCGCTCCATCAGCTCCTCGGCGTCGAAGTCGATGCCGCGCTGTGTGAAGGCTTGAACCAGAATCGGGTTGAGCAGCGCCGCGCCGTCCATGCGCAAGACAAAGTCCTCGTCCAGGGATTCAAATTCGAGGGGGCGCAACAGCACCGGAATGTTGAAGTTCTGCAGTTTAAAGTACGAGAAATCCGGTTGAGTGCCGCGGTCTTCCTCTTTGAAAGGCGGCAATTGTGTCCATGCCGCCACGCCCACTACCAGGTAAGTCGGATAAAGCCCGTAGCGCGCCAAAGAGGCTTGCTTTTCGGATTCCAGAAGCGAAGCGGTGGCACGCACGGCAAAACCGAATGCGGATTGATCACGCAGCAACGAAGATAAACGAGTCTGGCGTCCCCCATAGAGCTGGGCGATACCCGCCGGGTGCGCCCCGGTCAGATCCAACAGATTCGGGACAGAATCGAGGTCGCGCAGGGCATCCGCACCGGATTCTTGGCGGGCCTGATCCGCCCACTGCTGCAGACGCTGCGTAGTCGTGTCGACCACCAAAGGTTCCAGCGCTTCGGTGGCTTCACTCAAATCGGTAGGGTTATCCACCCTTAAAAGATATGAAAAAGCCATGATTTAGTCGCCTCACCACGCCTAAACCCCCCAGGAAAACCCCGATTCGGACTGGTGCCTAGAGTTTGCTGAATTTATGCAGGGGGTTTTTCGGCGCTAAACTCGAAATAGTGCAGCGAGAGGACAGAAATGACTTCGAATCAACTTTCTGAACCGATCCGTCTGGGAATCGACGTGGGTTCCACCACGGTGAAAGCTGTGGCTTTGGACCGGCAAGGCACGCGTGTATTCGCCGACTACCGGCGCCATCGCGCCGACGTGCGTCGCGAACTGCTACACCTGCTGGAAGACATCGCCGCGGACCTCGGCGAAGTCAGAGTTACCGCCACCGTCACCGGTTCGGGCGGGCTGGCCATCGCCGAATCCATGCAGGTGGACTTTACTCAAGAAGTGATTGCGGAAACTGAGGCGGTGCGAGTGTTTAACCCGCAAACCGACGTGATTATCGAGTTGGGCGGCGAAGACGCGAAACTCACCTACCTGCACCCCACTCCGGAACAGCGCATGAACGGCAGTTGCGCGGGAGGAACCGGGGCGTTTATCGACCAGATGGCCACCCTGTTGGAAACTGACGCGGCGGGGATGAATGCCTTGGCTGCCGACTCCACCACGCTTTATCCCATCGCTTCGCGCTGCGGGGTTTTCGCCAAATCCGATATTCAGCCCCTGTTGAACCAGGGTGCCGCCCACGAGGACATCGCCGCTTCGGTGTTCAACGCGGTGGCGACCCAAACCATTGCCGGGCTGGCGAACGGGCGGCCGATTCGCGGAAACGTACTGTTTCTGGGCGGTCCACTGCACTTTTTGGAGCAACTGCGGGTGGCCTATCAGAACCTCTTACCAAAGGTCGATTCCTTCCACACCCCCAAAGATGCCCAGCTCTATGTAGCCCTCGGTGCCGCGCTACTGGCCGGAACCACCACCGCCACCTTCGCAACCAACCCCAGTACCGGCCTCGACCCGGCGAAACAAACGACCGGCCTCGACCCGGCCGCACCCCAAAACCTCGCCGCACCCCAAAACCTCGCCGCACCCCAAAACCTCGCTGGGACCCCGCTTTCGGCGCTAATCCAGCGGCTCAAAGTCGCCAAAGTGGACCACGAATCCACTCGGATGCGCCCGCTGTTCCGAAACAAACAAGAACTGCGAGACTTTAAGCGCCGACACCAACAAGAACAGATACCCACTGCCCCGATTACCCAAGCTCAGGGCCGCTGCTGGCTGGGAATCGACGCGGGTTCCACCACCATAAAAGCAGTGGTGATTGACTCGAAGGACCGCATTGTTTTCACTCACTATGCCTCTAACGAGGGCGACCCCCTGCGCGCTGCGGTGGAAATCGTGCGGCGGCTGCGCCACGACCTGCCCGAGGACGCCATCATCGGTCGCGCCTGCTCTACCGGTTACGGCGAAGGACTGGTGGCGGCGGGACTCAGCCTCGACGAAGGCGTAGTGGAGACCATGGCACATTTCCGCGCCGCGAACCACATCGCGCCAGGAGTGACCTCGGTGGTGGATATCGGCGGCCAGGACATGAAGTTCATCAAAATCAAAGACGGCGTGGTGGACTCTATCGCAGTGAACGAGGCGTGCTCCTCCGGATGTGGTTCCTTCCTGCAGACTTTCGCCGCCACCATGGACACCTCGGTGCAGGAATTTGCTCAGTTGGCCATGCAGAGCCCCGACCCGATTGATTTGGGGACACGCTGCACAGTTTTCATGAATTCTTCGGTGAAACAGGCGCAGAAAGAAGGCGCCGACACCGGGGCCATCGCGGCGGGGCTTTCCTATTCGGTGGTGCGAAACGCGCTGTATAAGGTGATAAAACTCAAAGACAGCTCGGACCTGGGGGATAAAGTCGTGGTGCAGGGCGGCACTTTCCTCAACGACGCGGTGCTGCGCGCCTTCGAACTGCTGACGAAACGCCGAGTGATTCGGCCCAATATCGCCGGGCTGATGGGGGCCTACGGCGCGGCACTCACCGCGAAACTACACGACCCCCAAACGCAAGACTCCACCCTGGCGACCTTAGAGGACCTCGACCATTTCCAAGTCGAAACCACCCGAAAAACCTGCTCCTATTGCCAAAACCACTGCAATATGACGATTTCTACTTTCGCCAACGGCACTCGCCACGTCACCGGGAACCGCTGCGAACGCGGGGCTTCGCTGGAGAAGCGACCCTCGAAATCCGAAATACCGAATCTGTACGACTGGAAATACCAGCGGATTTTCGCCTATCGGCGCCTCACCGAAGCCAAGGCTTTCCGTGGAGATATCGGGATTCCCCGCACTTTAGGGATGTATGAGGACTATCCGCTGTGGTTCACGATCTTGACCGAACTGGGGTTCCGCGTGATGATTTCGGGGCGGTCCAGTCACGACCTCTTTGAAGAGGGGATGGAGTCCATACCTTCGGAGAATATATGTTATCCCGCGAAATTAGCGCACGGACACATCGAGGCGCTGCTGCGTAAAGGGATAAAGACGATTTTCTATCCCTGCGTGAACTACAACGCCCCGCAGAATCCGGGGCAGGACAACAATTTCAACTGTCCCGTGGTGGCGACCTATCCCGAGGCGCTGCGGCACAATATGGAGTCTCTGGCCGATCCCGAAGTGCGTTTCCTCAGCCCCTTCTTGAATCTGAGTAAACCAGATTCCTGGCGCAACGCCTGGTCGAGGTTTTCGCGGACTGGAACGTTAGCCTCGAAGAAGCCCAAGCCGCCATCGCGGCCGGTTTCGCCGAAGATGCCCGCGTCAAAGAAGAGACCCGCGCCCAAGGACGCGCCGCTGTGGAGTGGATGCGCCAGCACGGGGTGCGTGGCGTGGTGCTGGCCGGGCGGCCCTATCACCTGGACCCCGAGATTAATCACGGCATCCCCGAAGCCATAATCGGGTTGGGGATGGCGGTACTGACCGAGGATTCCGTGGCGGACCTGCGCTTGGAGCGGCCCTTGCGGGTGCGCGACCAGTGGACCTACCATTCCCGCCTGTACGAGGCCGCCGCCCGAGTGGGTGACGAGCCCGACCTGCAGTTGGTGCAGTTGACTTCTTTCGGTTGCGGCCTGGATGCGGTGACGGCCGAACAGGTGCAGGAGATTCTGGAAGGTCGCGGGGATATTTATACCCAGCTGAAGATCGACGAGGTTTCGAACCTGGGTGCCGCCACGATTCGGTTGCGTTCCCTCTCGGCCGCAGCGGCGGAACGTGGGGAACGTGAGGAACGTGGGGAACACGTGGAACGCGCGGGAAGCGCGGCGGGTGCCAAACACAACGCACCCAAAGCACCCAACGCACCCAACGCACCCAAACCAGACCTCGAGTCGGCCACCATAGAGACCTACCTACCCCAGCCCAATCACCGTCCCGGGCACCTCTACGAATCTCACCCCTTCACCGAGCAGATGCGCCGCGACGGCTACGAAATCCTGGTACCGCAGATGGCACCGATTCAGTTCCGCCTGGCCGAACCCGTCCTGCAGCGCGCCGGGTACAAGGTGAGACTCCTGGAACAAACCGATGCTTCTACCCTCGAAACAGGGCTGAAGTACGTCAACAACGATGCCTGCTATCCCTCGATTGTCACCATCGGACAGCTGATTGAACAGTTCACTTCCGGCAAAGTTAACCCCGACCGCGCCGCCGTGGCGATTACCCAGACCGGGGGGATGTGCCGCGCCACGAACTACGCCTCGCTGTTACGCAAGGGACTTCGCGACGCGGGATACCCCCAGGTTCCCGTCATCGCGGTTTCCCTGCAGGGCCTGGAGGAAAACCCCGGTTTCAAACTGACGCTGCCGATTTATCACCGTTTGATTCAAGCCATCGTGGTGGGCGATGCCATCCAGAAGATGTTGCTGCGCGTGCGCCCCTACGAAGCCACCCCTGGTTCAGCCCAGCGTCTCTATCAACGCTGGAACCAGATCTGGCGCGACTGGTTCGCTTCGGGGGGTCATACCGTGGAATACGGTCGTGTGGGATACCGCCGGTTGACGCGACGGTGCGTCGAAGCCTTTGACGCCCTACCCCTAACCACGCTGGAACGCAAGCCTCGCGTCGGTCTGGTCGGCGAGATCCTCGTCAAATTCCACCCCGACGCGAATAACCACGCGGTGCGCGTCATCGAAGAGGAAGGCTGCGAGGCGGTGCTTCCGGGGCTGCTGCAGTTCTTTGAATATTCCCTGGCCGACGGGCCGTGGGACTGGGAGAATCTGCGCGCCGGGGCGAAGTCCAACCGCTACACCAAGCCGGTGGGACTGTGGATTTTGAAGCAATACCAGCGCACCGTGAACCAGGCTTTCGCCAGCACCCGAGGCAAGTTCACCCCCAGCCACGACATCATGGAGATGTACGAGTCCTCGAAAGACATCGCTTCGATGGGGAATCAGGCCGGCGAGGGCTGGTATCTGGTTTCGGAGATGGTGGACATGATCGAGCACGGCTGCCCCAACATCATCTGCGCCCAACCCTTCGCCTGTCTGCCCAACCACATCGTGGGCAAAGGCATGTTCCGCCCGTTACGCCTGCGTTTCCCGCAGGCTAACTTGGTGGGCATCGACTATGACCCCGGGGCTTCGGCGGTGAACCAGCTCAACCGCATCAAACTGATGATTTCCACCGCGAAGATTAACCACGGTTCGAGGACCGTGGGTTTGGATTTCGCCGCCTGGGACGAGGGAATGCCCCTGGTCGAGGGCGGAAGTTCGGCGGGGTGCGCGGGTTGCGGGTCCGCGGGTGGAGGTTGCGGGTCCGCGGGTGCGTCTGGTGTTGGTGGCCGCACTGCTCTGGGACTTCCGTCTTTGCCGATCCGCCGCCGCTAAACCTTATCCCATACCGCATCCGCATCGATAGAAAACCCGAACCCAGAAACCGGTGCCCACGATCAGTTTTGAACTTCTACCCTATTGGGCCAGGCGCTTGACTCCAACGACTGGAACCGCAACTAACGCCGGTGCCCACGATCAGATTTGAACTGATGACCTACCGCTTAGGAGGCGGTTGCTCTATCCACTGAGCTACGCGGGCCAGTCCCTATATTTTAGCCTCGCCCCACCAGGCTCTCCAAAGCCGCGTAAAAAGAGAAAGAGCCGGTGCGGGCCGGCTCTTTCTTTTAGGGGTGTTATTCAGAAAGTCTGTTATTCAGCTGCGGTAGTGCTCTGTTGCGCGGGGGCTGCCTGGGTGGCGGCAGCGGCAACCGCGGGGGCAGTTTCCGCGTTGGCGACGCGCACGTAGCTGGGGGAACCGAAGACATTCACTACGGAAACGGATTGCCCCGGCTGGGGGGCGTGGATCATCTTGCCGTTGCCCAGGTAGATGCCAACATGGCCACCATAGTAGACGATGTCGCCGGCTTGGGCTTCCGCGGCAGAGACCTGTGTGCCGGCGGAGCCTTGGCCCCAGGAGGTGCGCGGCAGGCCGATGCCGGCCTGGCGGTAAACGTAGCCGACGAAACCGGAGCAGTCGAACCCACCCGGCGTGGTCCCGCCGTAGACATAAGGAACGCCCTGGTAACGCAGGGCGATGTCGGCGATGGAGCCACCGGCGATGTTGGCGGGAATAGAGACCGGTGCGGCATTGTAGGAAACGTGCTGTGCCGTGGTGGTGGCATTCTGGGCGGCTTCTTGCTGAGCTTCTTGCTGTCCCGGCAGTACGACCTGACCTTCGGTCCAGTTCACGTTTTCCGGAGCAGTGATTTCGGGGTTAGCCGCCACGGCCAAATGGGCCTTGGCTACCGCGTCGCCGACCTGTGCGGCCACGGGGGTGGCCCGTGCCACGGTGTTCTGTGCGTCTTCGGGGGCTGCCAGGGCGGAACCCGCCCAGACGGTACCCAGCGCCAAACCGGTGGTGGCTGCTGCGACGAACCCCTTGCGGGTGTCTATAGATTTAAGGGAATCAAAAGGCGTTGAGGGCTTTGCCGCAGAGCGGTGACGACCACGTTGGTTTGCGTTAGCCAATGGATTCTACTCCTTCAGATTGTGCCGTCTTGAGGCGGCTCGTCTCTTGGAACTTCTCTAGGTTACACCATGATATCTAAAATGTCACATTTGGATAACGAAAAATCGTAAATCATGTCTAGACAATCAAGATTTTATTGGAGTTCCACGAAAAAAATGCTTGAAGGCGTCTGCATTCAGCACCACCGGCCCAGACGCACCGTTCCCATCCTGACCTGCACTTTTACCCGAAATGGCCACTTCCTTGCCCGCGGAATCAAAGCTGAGACAAACCTGAGAGCCCGGTAACAAATCGGCTTCGAAAAATGATTGCAGCAGTCCTTCCGTCGCTTGGAGCGGCTCTCCGATACGGCAAATCACCGCCTGTCCCCCCTCGGGATACTGGTTGGCGTACTGCGCCAGGGAGGTACCCGGGGCCAAAATCTTTTTTCCCGCGGCCTGGGCCTGGTCCGGGATGGGGTTGCCGTAGGGGTCCAGCGAATGGTCCTTTAGCAGCGGCCCCAGCAACTGCTCTACTTGTTCACTCATGACGTGTTCCCAACGGCAGGCTTCATCGTGGGCATCCACCCAGCTCATCCCGATCTTTTCGGTCAGCAGCAGCTCTGCCAGGCGGTGTTTGCGCATCACACTGGTGGCTTGCTTCATCCCTTCTTTACTGAGCATGATATGGCGATCGTCCTCTACGGTCACCAAGCCGTCTCGCTCCATCCTGGCGATAGTTTGGGAAACCGTGGGCCCAGAGTGTCCCAGCCGCTCGACGATGCGGGCGCGCAGCGGAACCACCCCATCCTCCATCATCTCGTAGATGGACTTGAGATACATTTCGGTGGTATCGACCAATTCACTCATCGCTGCAAGTTCCTCACTATGTGTATCAGTTCAAATTCGCAAACAGGTTACCAAAATCCGCCACACATTACGCGCCGTTTACCTAGGAGTGCCATAATCGACTCTATGACTGACCCGACGCAGATTTCGATTCCAACTCAACTCCTCCCCCCGCGATGGCCGCTTCGGTTGCGGACCGTCTCTGGTACGCCCCGCACAACTGCAGAAACTCGCGGATTCTACGCTGATGGGTACCTCGCATCGCCAAGCCCCGGTGAAGCACCTGGTGGCCTCTTGCCAAGAAATGTTGCGCGAACTTTTTACCTTGCCAAAGGACTACGTGGTGGCCTTGGGTAACGGCGGCGCGACCGCATTTTGGGCAGCCGCGACTTGTTCATTAGTTCGCGAGCGTGCGGCCCACGCAGTTTTCGGCGAGTTCGGCGCCAAGTTCGCGTATGAGACTTCCCGGGCTCCGTTCTTGGATGAATCTGTGATTACCGAAGCCCCGTTGGGGTCCAGCACCCTGCCCCAGCCCGACGAGGAAGTCGATGTCTATGCCTGGCCCCACCAGGAAACCTCTACGGGCGCCATCGCCGAGGTGACGCGGTTGGGTTCGGACGAGGACCTCGTTTTAGTTGACGCCACTTCTATCGCGGGTGCGGTGCAAGTCGATGTTTCGCAAACAGATGCGTATTATTTTTCGCTCCAAAAGGCCTTGGGTTCCGACGGTGGTTTGTGGTTCGCCTTTTTGTCACCAGCTGCGGTTGAACGGGCGCGTGCGGTTTCGATGGACCCGGGTCGAGGACGGTGGGTGCCGTCCTTCTTGAACCTTGCGGTGGCGGTGGATAACTCGGTAAAGAACCAGACTCTAAATACTCCCGCCCTGGCTACTCTGGAGCTGCTGCATTCCCAACTGGAGTGGATCTTGACTCTGGGTGGTTTGGCCGCTGCTGAAGCGCGGGTGCGGGAGTCTTCCGACGCCATCTATGCCTGGGCCCAGTCCAGTGCAGTCGCTACGCCTTTTGTGACCGAGCCAGAAAAGCGATCCCCTGTGGTGTCTACCATCGACTTTGTCGATGCCGTAGACACCACAGGGGTTATCAAGGCTCTGCGCGCCAACGGAATCGTGGATGTGAATCCCTATCGCTCCTTGGGGCGCAACCAGCTACGCATCGGAACTTTCCCCTCTACTGATCCGGCAGATACCCAAGCCTTGTTAGCTTGCCTGGATTATCTGCTGGAGCGGCAGTGAAGATGCCCCGCCGCAGCCCTCAGGGCTGCTAGGACAGCAGCTGTTGGATGGGCCCCAAAACGAAGTAGATAGCGAACATCAGCGATACGATCCACATCAGCAGTGATATCTCACGAATCTTGCCCATGCCGATCTTGATGACGAAGTAGGTCACGAAGCCAATGCCGATACCTACCGAGATCGAGTAGGCGAAGGGCATGAAGGCGATGGTCATGAAAGCCGGAATGGCGATGGATGGATCCCGCCAGTCAATCTGCGTTACCTGGGTCATCATCAGGAAGCCCACGAATACCAGTGCGGTGGAAGCAGCTTCGGAGGGAATCATCTCTACGATGGGCGCCAGGAAAGTGCTCAGCAGGAACAGGATGCCGGTAACCACCGAGGCCAGACCGGTACGGGCACCTTCACCCACACCCGCACTGGATTCCACGTAGGAGGTGTTAGAGGACACCCCGCCCAGGCCACCGGCCATGGCTGCCAGGGAGTCAATCACCAGGATGGAGCGGGTGCGGGGCGGGTTTCGTCTTTGTCCAAGAGGTCGCCTTCGGCGCCGATCGCCACCATGGTCCCCATGGTGTCGAAGAAGTCCGCCAGCATCAGGCTGAAGATCAACAGCACCGCAGCCAGGGGTCCCAGCTTGGTGAAAGCACCGAAGAAGTCGATTTGCGCCAGGGAGTCGAAGGTCGGCAAGGACCAGGCATCAGCTTTGAACTCGGGTACCGACAGACCCCAACCGGTGGGGTTGTCGTCGGACTTGACGCCCAGACCCACCACTGCCTGAACAATCACGGCCACCACGGTAGAAGCCAGAATGCCGATCAGGATGGAGCCGCGAACCTTGCGGACATAGAGCACGATGGTTACCAACAAACCAATCACGAAGATTAAGGCCGGCCAACCCGAAAGCGAACCGTTGATGCCCAGCTGCACGGGGGTGCCGCCGGGACGGATGATGCCGGCGTTGATCAGACCGACAAAGGCAATGAACAGGCCGATACCTACCGAGATGGCCACCTTGAGCTGTCCGGGAACAGCCTTGAAAACTGCCTCGCGGAATCCGGTCAGTACCAGGATGGTGATTAGCGCGCCTTCCCAGAAAATCAGACCCATGGCTTCCTGGTAGGTCAGGCCCGAACCCAACACCAGGGTGAAAGCCACCATCGCGTTGAGTCCCATACCGGCGGCCAGAGCCAAGGGATAGTTCGCAAAGAGACCCATCATGATAGTCATGATTCCCGCCACCAACGCCGTGGCCGAGGCGATACCACCCATGGTGATGTTGCCATCTTTGGGCAGGGCATTGGACAAGATGATGGGGTTGATCACCAGGATGTAGGCCATGGCGAAGAAGGTGACGAAGCCACCGCGGATTTCCCGGGCCACGGTGGAGCCGCGCTGAGAAATCTGGAAGAAGCTGTCGAGAGTACTGGTGGGCGCACCACCACTCTTAACTACAGAATTTTGAGTCTTACCGCTGTTTTTCTGCGCGGTTACAGATTTTTTATTGCTCACACCACTAACTTAGCCTTTCCTCTACGGGAAACGCAAAGCCGGCGCTAAGCCTTTATTCAGACTCTTTCGCATCGTCTTCTAAGGAGTCCAACACCTTCAAAGACTGATCATCCAGATAAGACTCACCCACCGGCATAGAAGTAGGAGTGATGTCCGCATCGGTTTCGGAATGCGCGCCGCAGGTGTGTCCCATCGCCACGACGTGGCCGTCGTCCGGGGACCAGGCATTAGTGCACAGGCCGAACTCGAGCCGCAGCGAACCATCAACCTTCCACATGTAGCCACAAGTAGAGCAGGGATTTAGAGGAGGGTTGCCGTGGCGGTCCAGTTCGGTGCGGGAGTGCTGGTCTCTGAGCCAGCGCTTTACCGCGGCGTTGCGCCCTTCCAGGCTCAAGACTCGTTTGCGCCCCAGACCCAGTTCCCACAGCGCTAACTGGTCCGCGTCTTCTCCGGTGGCCTGATAACCGGGTTGCAGATTCGGGTCATCGTCATCGTAGGGGGTGTTGTCTTTTCGGCTCAGGTCTCCGGGCTGCAGGCGTTGCGCCCACGGCACCCACGCCGGCGCCAGCAGGGCGCCTTCTCCGGGCAACAGATCAGTTTCCGAAACCGTCCCGGTGCGAGCATGCGGCACCCGCGCCAGCGTCACCGCCCACACCCAGCCTTTATAACCGGCTTTGCGCGACTCGAAATAGTGGGTAACAACTCGTTCCCCTTCGGCAGATACCTGCAGGTGTTCGCCGATTTCTTCGGGTTTCGCCATCCCAGCCAAGGCGGCGCGGGCGAAATCAACTTGTTTGGCCAGAATCCCATCTACGCTGCCCGGTTCCTTGACCGGGGCGGGGGAAGTCCTGCGGACCATGAGTTTTCCTTTCCAAGGCCAAGTTACGCTTCAAAGGACTGCGCCACAACCTTAAGCATCTTAGCGATTTGTTTGCCGTTATCGGGGTAGCGTCCCTTGCGCAGGGAACCCGAGGCACTGTCGAGAATCCGAATCAGGTCCTCGACAATCGGCACCATCTCTTCGGCCCTTTTCCGCTGGGACCGGGCCACCGAAGGCAGCTTCTCGACGATTGATACCGTCATGGCTTGCGGGCCGCGTTTCCCATCAACTACCGAGTACTCGATCTTGGTGCCTGGCTTGAGGTCGACAACTCCTTCGGGCAGCGCCGAGGCGTGGAGGAAGACTTCTCCCTCATCTCCGGCGATGAATCCGAAACCTTTCACGGCGTCGTACCATTTAACTTTCCCGCTGGGCACAGCTTTTCCTCACTCTTCAAAAACCCCCGATTCGGGCTTTGACTTTCTAAAGATAATAACTATAACAGTGTACCTGTCTGTCACTGCTAAGATAAAGTCATCTGACTTAACGGCCCCTGAACCGAGAAAGCAGCATAAAAGTGGTATCTAGAATCGCCGTCGCTAGCCTGGCACTCTTCCTCACGGGGATGACTCCCCCGGCCTACTCCCAAGCCATGTGGGTTGAAAACAGCTCTATTTCCACCGTTTCTGCCCCGGCCCCAGTCACCCCGGCCCCAGCCGAAGCTCCCATCTCTATGAGCGACCGCCACATCTACGACCCACAGAATCTGCTGGGCCAAGACATCTACCGAGTCGAGGCCGCCATCCAAGGCGCCCGAGATAAATCCCTGGATGTCTACATAGCTTTAGTGGACTCTTTCTCTGGCTACGCCCCTTCGGAATGGACCTCCCGCACACTGCAACTCAGCGATCTGCCCGGTGACTCCTATATCTTGGCCATCGCCGTGCAAGACAAGCAGTATTACGCGGCCTCCACCCAGGGCTCGCGCATCGCCACCAGCACGGTCTCTGATTTGGCCACTTCGCTAATCGCCCCGCAGCTCTCTTCCGAGGACTTCGCCGCGGTTTCCTCTTCTTTTATCGAAGGTCTACTCCAGAACCTCAGCGGCTCTCTTTCCGCCCAGGCTTCCCCGGATTCTGATTCCTCTTCCGGTTCGACCAGCCGCTGGTTCTTCGTGATTCTGCTGGGAGCCATGATTGCCGCCGTTGCTTTGGCTGTGGCACTTTATCGCCGCGCTTCTGGCCCGAGCCGCGCCGATGAAGAGGTTGACTTCGATGCTCTGGACGCCCAGGATCAAGTCGTGGAAAAGGAACCCGGCCCTGCTCTGCCCGAGGGAACCTTGGCCGGATCCGAAACCGAGGCGGTGCACGATACCTACACGGCGGACCTCGAACCCCAAAACCTCGAACCCCAAAACCCCGAACCCTTTATCCCGGCCTCGACGGTGGTGACGGAAGTGGATTCCCCCGTCGAGTACCAAGCGGTTGCGTATGCGACACCGGTTAGGGACCGGGTCGAGGACGAAGCAGTTGCGGATGCGGCGATGCCCGCTTTGGACGAGGCCGACTATGAACGTTGCGTGGCGGCACTGCACGAGTTGGGTGGGGTCATCTTTAACGCCGAAGAAGATGTGGTGGCTACCGAAACCGCTTTGGGAACAGAGGCGGCGCAACAGTTCCGCGACCAGCTCGAAGCAGCGCGTCACGCCTATCGCAGCTTGGCAAATCTCATCGACAACGAGACTGGCACTTTGCACCAGCAAGCCGACTACATTGTTACCGCCGCGCAACAGGCAAAGCGGAACCTGACGGTAGAGATGGTGAATGCAGCCAAGTTGCGTCACGACCCGGCTCAGGTAATGACTTCGCTGAACCGCCTGACTAAGGCGTGGAACCAGGCGCGACGCGAGTTGGGTGAGTCCAACCAGGTCGCGGCGAATCTGTATCAGATGTATGCCGGCGAACAGCTGGAACACATCAAGGCGAATCTGAATCACGCCAAGATTTTGATGCAGGCTGCCTATCGCGCCATTGTGGCGGGCCAGGAACACGCCAAGAACGGCGAAAACGACCAGGCTTTGAAGTATCTGCGCGGGGCCGAGCGCGCCATGGTGCAGTCCACTCAGATCAGCCAAGGTATCTCGCAGATGCACGAGTTCCTGGAGCTGAGCCGCCAAGAGATTGCCTATTTGCAGCAGGTACTGCGCGAGGAGGTTTCCCAGCTACCGCCCCAAACTTCGGGCCCACAAGTCGCCATGGTAGAGCGCGTCTTGGCTAACGCCGAGGAAACCATGCAGGGACACGGTAACCCACTGGTAGCTTTGACCAAGCTGTACAGTGCACAGACCGAGATTGAACGCGCGGCCGGCGGGGAGGTCGATCCGGTGGTATTGACGCACCAGTTCCAGACTCGACTCAATCACGTTTCTCGGTTGTTGCTCGTGGAGCGTTTGAACCTGAGGTTGCGACGCAAGTTCACCGACCCACAGCTTCAAGAACAGCTCTCGAATTGCGACAAGATGCAGGGCAGGGCCCAGGAAAAGGCCCGGACCGACCTACCTGCCGCCATCCAGATCATCAATTCCAGTGCGGAACTGTTGGTGCAGCTGGATTCCCAGATTCCCCCAGCTTTCCCCGCGAAGGGGTAAAACTGCACTTCTGAGCCGATTTTGCGGCGGGGCAGCAGATCAAGCCCCGCCGCAAAGTTGCTTAATACGGGCGAAAACTGAAAGTATATACCCAGTAATAATCGTCTGTTATAAAGAAATAATCCGCATATGAAACTGCAAACTTCTGCCGAAGAGACCACCTATCTTTTAGTTGATGGCGAGAACATCGACGCCACCCTGGGACTGAGCGTGCTGGGACGCCGTCCCGAACCTGACGAGAGACCTCGCTGGGATCGGGTGCGTTCCTATGTGGAAGAAAACTACGAGGGGCACACTCGCGGGCTTTTCTTTTTGAACGCCTCGGACCACATGCCGATGACTTTTGTGCAGGCGCTGCTGGCGATGAACTACCAACCCATTCCGTTGTGCTCGGATAACCCCGAAGAAAAAGTTGTCGACGTGGGGATTCAGCGCACCTTAGAGACCATCCTGACTCAAGACAGCGGCAACGTGGTGCTGGTCAGCCAAGACGGTGATTTCGAGCCCCAACTGCGGGCCTTGCTGAAAAAGGGACGCAATGTCGCCGTGGTGGGTTTCGAGGAATTCCTCAGTGGGGAACTGCGCGGCCTGGAAGAGCTAGGGCTGCAGGTCTTGGACCTGGAACGCGAAATCAAGGCTTTCAACGAGCCGCTGCCGCGAATCCGCGTGATTCCCCTCAATGATTATTCGCCCAATAGTTTCCTGTAGAGCACCGCTGCAGGCCGTTTATCGGCCTTGCCGGGCCCTGGCTTCAACTGCGGTCTATTCACTCACGCCCGCGGCGCGAATCCGCTGGGAGCGCAGCTTATCGCTTCCCGCGATTTCTGGTTCCAGCGGTTCCAGCTCCCCCAGAACTCGAGACAAGAGATAGTCGGCCAACTGCGGGTTTCTGGCCAAAACCGGGCCGTGCATATAGGTGGCGATCACCGATCCCTGCACCGCACCTTCAATGGCTTTCCCCTGTTGGCGGGCTCGATAACCCTGGGGAATCTCCTTGGAGAATACCTGTTTGCTGACTCCGGTTTCCTCGGCGGCTCCTTCCAGCTGTGCCGGGGGGACACCGGGAAGACCGTTGCCGGTGCCGCTCAGCACCAGGCCGAAGGGCTGTGCCTCCGCGCCCAACAGGGTAGCTCCGCCGTGATTCTCAAAACCGGTCAGCAGCTGGGTCAGCCCCGAATCCGACAGGGGCCCCAGATTCGCGGGCCGGGTCACCAGCTCCCCGATGGCGCGTGCGCCTTGGGGCAGGGTCACCACGTCGAGCAAATCCGCCCCGGATACCTGGTTGCCTTGAGCATCGGTGTACCAGCTTCCCAACACTTGCAGAGCCGCGCAGATTGCCAGCACCGGGGCACCCGCTTCGATGGCGCGAGACAATCCGCGGTCGCCGTGGAGGTGACGACTGGCGATGGTCTGGGCGATGTCCTCGCCCCCTCCCAAAGTGTAGATGTCGAGGTCGGCGGGGATGGCCTCGGTTATTCCTACGTGAATAATCTGGGTAGGTACCCCGCGCAGCTCCGCCCGGTGTGCCAGCACCACGGCATTGCCGCCGTCCCCATAAGTGCCCAAGACCTCGGGCATCAACACCCCGATCCGCAAGGTGGATTCAGTGGAAATTTTTGGACTCATTGCATATATCCCTTCGCGATGAAGTCATTGCGGACATCACGGAAACAAGTGTAGTTGAGCAACATATCCACCTTTCCCGGCGCGACTTCTTCTACGGCCTGAGCCACGTTTTCGGCCCAGCGGGTCTGGATACCGGCATAGTTGAGTCGCACTTGCAGGTCTGCGCCGCGCTGGCCGGTGGCCACCACGGTTTTCCCCTGCAAGGCCTCGAAATTTACGTCCCACAACCAGCTCAGGTCCATGCCGTCAGCACGCTGTCCGTTCACTCCGACAATCAACTGCGCCTCGGGGTCCAGCATCGACATGCTCTCCATCCACCCCGCGGGGTTCTTTGCCAGCAACATACGAATCTGACGGCCAGCTATCTCGAGGTGAGCATAGCGCCCGACCACTTCACTGACCTGGGCAATTCCGCGAGCGGCCTGGCTGGGTTCAACTGACAGCTCCAGGGCCGCGACAAAGGCCTGCAGGGCATTAGAACGGTTCGCCCGGCCCGGCAAATTCACCGCGAGTTTGTATTTTTCATCCTTGGGATGGTGCTGCACCACCATCTCACCACCTACCTGGAAGTCAGTTCCCTGCCAGGTCCAGACCGGTACGGGACGGGAAAATCCCGATCCCGAATATTTCTGGGCCTCTTCCTTGCCGGAAAACAGGGTAGTGAGCGATACCTCGTACCACTGCACCAGCGTGTCTCCCCCCGAGGCGAGGGCCGGCTCATCGCCGCGATTGTGGCCATAGATAATGGCGCCTCTTGAACGTGGGGCCGTGAGGGAGTCTTTCGTCCAACCTTTCCCGGCCGCCACCCAAATGGCTCGATCGGAGGACAAAGCCGCGGAAGTCATCAGCGGATCATCTATGTTCACCACCAATTTGGTCTTGGGGTTTTCAATCACTGCCTGGCGGACACGTTTCTCGATGGTGGCGATTTCCCCGACCCGATCCAGTTGGTCCCTGGAGAGATTCAACAAAACAATCACCTCGGGCCGCACCATCTTGCACACTTCGGCCAGGTGCATTTCATCAACTTCCAGCACGGCGAAAGGCGCATCGGGCTGAGACATCAGTGCCGCGGTGATCCCCGGAGTCATATTGTCTCCCCCGCGATTGGAAGCGACTTGGACACCCGTGGCTTGGATGGCCTCGCTGAGCATCCTGGTGGTAGTGGTTTTCCCGTTAGTTCCCGTCACCACCGCGATGCGCTTGCCGGCGGCCAGCTTCGTCAGAAATTCGCGATTGAGGCGCAGAACCACGCGTCCACCGATCATTCCGCCGCTGCCTCTGCCGGTGACTCGCGAAACCCAAGACAGGCCCCCGCCCCAAGGACAGCAGAAAGCTATCCCACAACCCCAGATGCGGACCTCGTGCATTTGAATACGACATAAAGTAAGTTTACCCACACCTCGCCCCGACCCCCGACACCGTACCTCGCCCCGACCCCGACACCGTACCTCGCCCCGGCCCCGAACCAGAAAAACGCAGCGGAAACTTTAACATAAGTGTCACCATAATCCTGCTACTTTTACATGCTATGTAATATAGAATGGTCGTGGGCGATAGCCCGAAACCCACCAGACGAAGGAGTCTTTGAGATGCGCCAGATTATCATCTTGGGCGGCGGAACTGCCGGTTCCATCCTCGCTAACCGGCTCAGCCGCGAACTGCCCACAAAGGAATACCAGATCACCGTGGTGGACCGCAACAATCTCCACCACTATCAACCCGGATACCTCTTTGTACCTTTCGGGATGTATCGTCCCCGCAGCGTGGTGAAACCCCGCTCGCGCTTTCTGCCCGCGGGAGTACAATTCGTGCCGGACACGATTCTACGCGTCGACCCGGAAACGAAAACCGTTGAACTGGCAACCCAAAAGCTGCAGTACGACTATCTGATCATCACCACGGGCTGCACCATCCGCCCCGACCAAGTCCCCGGCATGAGCGACCCGCGCGTGTGGCGGCGCAGCGTTTTCGACTTCTATACCCTCTCTGGTGCCACGAAACTGCACCGCGCGCTGCGGGATTTTCCAGGCGGCAAACTGGTGGTGCACACCTCGGAAGTTCCCATCAAGTGCCCCGTCGCCCCGCTGGAATTCACCTTCCTGGCCGACTGGTTCTTTTTCCGCCGCCGGCGCCGCTTCGATGTCGACATCACCTTCGTCACCCCCCTGGACGGCGCCTTCACCAAGCCGGTGGCGAAACAGGAACTGGGCGATATGCTGCGTAAACGCGGTATAGAGGTTGAAACCGACTTTAACGTAGAGCGCATCGATGCCGACGCAAAGCTGCTGGTGGGATACGACGGGCGCGAAATCCCCTTTGACCTGCTGGTTACAGTTCCCCCCGATGATGGGCCAGCAATACGTAATTGACTCCGGTCTGGGAGACGAAATGGGCTTTATCCCCGTCGATCCCCACACCTTGCAATCCCTGGAACACCCCGATATTTTCGTCCTGGGCGACGCCTCTAATGTCCCCACTTCCAAGGCCGGTTCGGTGGCGCACTTCCAGAGCGAATCCTTCGTGGAGAACTTTTTGCAGTTCTTGCGCGGCCAAGCCATGACCCACTCTTTCGACGGCCACGCCAACTGCTTCATCGAATCCGGTTACGGCAAAGCGATGCTGCTGGATTTCAACTACCAGGTCCAGCCCTTTACCGGGCGCTTCCCGCTTCCAGGAATCGGTCCGCTACGCCTGCTGGGCGAGTCGCGGATGAATCACTTGAGCAAGCTGGCGTTTTATTTCCTCTATTGGCATTTCCTGGTACGAGGCCGTCCCCTGCCTTTCCCGCGCGACATGCCGCTTGCAGGGAAAGAGTTTAGGCGTTGGGGTTTCGAGGAAGACGGCGTGACGCCACGGCCCCAGGTCTCTGCCCGGGTGGAGCCGCATCCCGAAGTGGTGCTGCCTAAGGTGCGGTTGCGTTCGACGCCTCCTTCCCGGATCGAGGAAAGCGTTGGTAGTGGCGTAGGTAGGTTTTCGTCCCAGGTCAAGGACGTCATCCCGGTGTTGAGCGAGGCGGCGGGGGTGCGTTTGGAGGTGAGTGAGGAAGGCTACTTGACCAATCCCGAACAGTGGAGTCCCGAAGTGGGACGAGCTCTGGCTGAGGCCTTGGGGCTGGCGCTGGACGAGGGCGCTTGGAAAGTAATCGAGTTTGTGCGCGCAGACTTCGAGAAACGCGGTGTTTCCCCTACTCTGGGGCGAATCGCAAAGGTCGGTGGTTTCGACGTGAAGTCGATTTTCGCCGCTTTCGGAAACAAACCAGCCAAGAAACTCGCCTACATCGCCGGGGCACCCAAACCGGTGGGATGCGTCTGAAGCGGGCCCCCGAAACAACTAAAGAAAGGAAAACCACATGAAACCCCAAACCACCGCGGAACCCCCAGCGGAAGCCGACGTAACCTACGTAGACCGCAAGATGGCTTTTATCTGTTCCAAAGGGAACTTGGATATGGCTTATCCCGCTTTGATTATGGCCAATGCCGCGCTCTCGGCGGGGAATCCACGTAGATATATTCTTCACTTTCTGGGGCTTAGACATCGTAGATAAACGCACTATGGACAAGTTGAAGTTCACGATGCAAGCCAATACCGCCATGCATATGCCGGCCCTGGAAAAGCTGCGACCGGGATGGGGAACCATGCATATTCCCCCGGCCCTGGGGGTGTTGCCGGGGATGACGGCCTTTTCCACCAGCTACTTTCACCGCGAATGCGCCAAGATAGATATCCCCCCGGTGCGCGACCTGCTGGAACAAGTCGCCCAGCTCGGGGCCCATATGTGGGCCTGCAAGATGACGGCCGACATGATGCAGATCACCCCGAAGATGCTGCATAAATCCGTGCGCGCCATCATCGATGCCTCGGACTTCATCGAGCTGTGCGAAGGGGCGCAAATCATCTTCATCTGAATCTTTAGGCTAGAGTTAGCCTATGGCAGGTATTACGGTGATCGGCGCTTCTGCGATGGGTTCGGCCCTGTGTCGCCCGCTGATCGACAACGGTTGGGACGTGTCTCTGTGGGGCACCGAATACGACGAGGCTGTGATGGGTGCCTACGCGGCAGGGCTGCCGCACCCCGCAACGAAGGCGCCGCTGGCCGGTGGGGTAAAGCGCTATCGCTACCGGCAACTCGAAGCGGCCTTGCGCGGTTCCGAGGTCCTGGCCATCTGCGTGGCTTCGGTGGGGCTGCCCGCCATCACCGAACGACTTTCGCCTTACTTTGACCGGGTACGTGCGCTGTGGCTGACCACCAAGGGTTTCGTGGCCGAACCTGGAGGACAGGTGCAACTGCTGGCAGAGGCCATGGCTGCCATCGCGGATCGTTCGGGGGCGAAACTGCCGCCGCTGGTATCTATCGGGGGGCCGGTGATTGCGCGTCAATGCGCCCTGGCCGAACCTACCGCCACGGTTTTTGCCTGCGGCGACCTGGGGGCGGCGGTGCACTATGCCCGCGCGGTGCGCACCGACTACTATAGAGCCTTCCCCACCGACGACGTGGTGGGGCTGGAGGTCTTGTCCCCGCTAAAAAATGTCTACGCCATCGCCCTGGGTGTCACCGAGGGAATCCAAGAAGCTACCGGGGCGCCGCAGTCGAATCTGCGCGCCGCGGTTTTCGCCCAAGCCGTGTCCGAGATGTCTTTGGTGTGCGAGGCTCTGGGGGGACGCAAAGAAACCGCGATCGGCCTGGCCGGGGTGGGCGACTTGGAAGTCACGGGGATTTCGGGGCGCAACAAGTTCTTTGGCATGCGCCTGGGACGCGGCCAATCCCCCACCGAAGCCGAAGCCGAGATGCGCGCCGCGGGGCACACAGTAGAAGGGGTGCCCACTACTCCCCTGGCTTTGAACCTGGTCAAGCAGCGCGTCCCGCACTTGATGGAACAGTTGCCGCTGTTACAAGCCATCGCCCAGGCGGTGGCGGGGCAGGTAGATATTCGCCATGTTCTGGTTGGCGCCGCGCTGCCGGCCTATCCGGCCGAGATTCCGGTGGCTGAATACGACGGGGTGTGGAGCCGCGAATGGAATCCCACGCGTCGGCATCTGCCGTGGCGCATCGGGCGGTGGTTGCCACGCTTTGGACGCTAGGAGGGGGCGGTAGGCCGGATGGCGGGGTTTTGCCGAATCCGGGCCAGCCTCTCTAGCCCCGGGTAGGTGGTCGAAAAATCACGGGTTCGCGCGGTAGTTTCTCTAAAGACCAACTTTGTAACGCCCGGTACAGAATGTCGCGGTTCGAGGCCGTGACGGGGGTAGTGTCGAGGTCTTCCTCCCAGCCCAGGCTTTTCAAAATCTGGAAAAGAATCTCGGTATCGCTCCAGCCCAAGGCGTGAAGTTCAGCCCGAGTCACGGATTTATCGCGTTTGGCCAGGCGCTGTCCGTGCGAATTCATCACCAGGGGTACATGGAAATACTGCGGGGCCTGGCCTCCAAAAACCTCGGTGAGCCAAGCTTGCACTGGGGCACTGGAAGCCAAGTCCGCCCCGCGAACCACCTGGTCGATGCCCTGTTCCAGGTCATCGACCACCACCACCAGCTGATAGGCCCAATCACCGTCGCTGCGACGCAGCACAAAGTCATGCAGCATTCCGGTCAATGATCCCAAGATACCGTCTCGCACCGTAAATTCAGTATTTTCCGGGGCGCGCAAGCGCAGAGCCGGTTGTCTTCCGGTCTCCTGCAGTTCCTCGCGGCGACGCTGCCTGGTGGCCTCGTCCAAGTCTCTACACAGACCGGGATAGATTCCGGGTTTACCGTGTGGCGCACTGGCCGCCTGGGCGATATCGGCCCGGGAACAATAGCATTCATAGACCAGGCCCTTTTGTACCAGCCGTTCCAAAGCGGCCTCGTAACACCCGTGGCGCTGGGACTGATACAAGATTGTACCGTCCGATACAATACCCAGGGCGGCGAGGTCCTCTATCGCCGCGGCGGCGTACTGGGGACGCGAACGGCCCGTGTCGATGTCTTCGATGCGCAGCGTAAACTCGCCGTCTGCCTGCTTCGCTAACAGCCACGCCGCCACGGCGGTGCGCAGATTCCCGAAGTGCATCACTCCCGAAGGGCTGGGGGCGAATCTTCCCTTGGGCATCACACTGGTTTTACCAGCGGGAAGGTGATGGTTTCACGAATCCCCAAACCGGTCAAAGTCATCAGCAGACGGTCCAGGCCCATCCCCATACCGCCGGCGGGAGGCATACCCTGTTCCATCACAGTCAGGAAGTCTTCGTCTAGCTGCATGGCCTCGGGATCCCCGCCCGCGGCTTCCAGGGACTGGGCCTCGAAACGCTGGCGCTGCACCACCGGGTCGTTGAGCTCGGAATACCCCGTAGCCACTTCGAAGCCGCGGATAATCAGGTCCCACTTTTGCACCTGCCCGGGTTTTTCGGGGTGGGACTTCACCAGTGGAGAGGTGTCTTCGGGGAAGTCACAAACGAAAGTCGGCTCCCAGATATGGTCACCCACCAGCTCTTCCCACATCACCTCGACGATCTTGCCGTTGACATAGTAGGGAGCCAGCTCGATTTCGCGGGCCTCGGCCAGGGACAGCAGTTTTTCGCGCGGGGTCTGCACCGTGATTTCTTCTCCCAAGGCTTGGGACAGAGAAGCATAGAGGTCCATCCAGCGCCATTCCCCGCCCAGGTCGAACTGGGTGCCATCGGCCAAAGTCACCACTTCAGATCCATAGACTTCTCGAGCACAGGTCTGGATTGCGCTGCGGGTCAGCTCGGCGATGCCGTGGTAGTCACTGTAGGCCTGGTAGGCCTCCATCATGGTGAACTCTGGGGAGTGCGAGGAATCCGCCCCTTCGTTACGGAAGTTTCGGTTAATCTCAAAAACCCGGTCGATACCTCCCACCAAGCAGCGCTTGAGGAAAAGCTCCGGAGCGATGCGAAGGTAAAGCGGCATATCGTAGGCATTCATATGCGTCTCGAAGGGACGAGCCGCCGCCCCACCGTGCAGCACCTGCAACATGGGAGTTTCCGCTTCCAGGAACCCGCGCGAATCCATGAAGTTACGCAGAGTCTTTACCACTTTGGCGCGGTTGCGCACCATGTCGCGCGCCGCGGGACGCATAATCATATCCAAATCGCGCCGCCGCACCCGCATGTCTTCACTCAAGGTAACTTCTTCGCCAGCTTGATTCACATAGCTCTTGGGCAGGGGTCGCAGCGCCTTGCAGGTCAAAGCCCAAGAATCCGCCAAAACCGAAAGTTCTCCGCGCTTGGAACTGATGACACGGCCGTGTACATAGAGGTGGTCCCCCCAGATCCACATCGGTTTTGAAGGCCGCCAGGGCCGCTTCCCCGACCTCGGCCAGGGACAACATCACCTGCAACCGGGTCCCGTCACCTTCTTGGAGAGTAGCGAAACACAGTTTCCCCCCGGTACGCACCAACATCACGCGACCGGCCACGCCGACCTCGTCCGAGGTCTCTTCTCCGGCGGCCAAATCGGGATAGGCAGCCCGCAACTGCGCCAAAGTGTGGGTTATCCCCACCTTTACCGGATAGGGATTCGCCCCACCCGCCAACAGACGTTCGCGTTTTTCGGCGCGCACCCGGATTTGCTCGGGGGCGTCATCCGCCCGGTCTTCCAAGTCAAGGTTTTCATTCTTCGCAGCTTCACTCACCTCTCCAGTCTAAACCATCCCCGCGCCAATAAAACTTTCGTCTATTGGCTAAGCCCCCTACCGCTTCGCTAGGATAGGGAAGGAAACGACGCTCGAGGGGGATTACATGTTGTTGGACGAAAATGACATCGCCACAGTCAACGCACGCCTGGACGCCTTCAAAGCGGCCTTCCGTGATATTTCCCAGATGCTCAACCCCCAAACCGATTCCGGGGAACTGATCGCGAAGCTAAACGAATGTTCCCGCCTGTTGGACCGGGCTTCTTTCGCCCTGATGGTTTCCAGCTTGCAGGGAACTGCCGCCGCCACCGAAGACGAAAAGCAGGAAAACATCAAGCACCTCGAGCAGCTCTTCTTGAACTTGGATTGAGCCTGGGCCCAAATTCCAAAGCAGCCGGGATCTATAGGCCCAGTAATTACTCCAGGGGTTGGTTTTGGGCGTCCACGTGCACAATGTGGGGCTGCAAAGTACGCGCTTCTTGGTCATCTACCGTGGCGTAGGCAATGATAATCACCAAATCCCCCGGGTGCACCAACCGGGCCGCCGCGCCGTTCATCTGAATGGTGCCGCTGTGGCGTTCCCCGGCGATGGTATAGGTAGACAGACGCTCTCCGTTATTCACATCCACCACGTCTACGCGCTCGCCGGGCAATATATCGGCTCGCTCCAGCAATTCTTGGTCGATGGTGATGGATCCGACATAGTTGATATTGGCATCGGTAATGGTGGCGCGGTGGATTTTCCCGCTCATCATAGTTCGCATCCGCATGTTTCACCCTTCCCTAAGTTGTACTGAATCAACACATCCATATTATCAATCAGTCTGGTGGTCCCGATTTTCGCGGCCAGAGCCAGGATGGCTGGCCCGTAGAAAGTGGGATCGGTAACCGGTTCGTAGCCCAGGGGATTCACCAGCGCCACATAGTCAATCTCGATTCCCGGTTGGTCCAGTTTTTCGGTGACGGCCGCCACCAGGTTTCCCGCATCGAGGTTCCCCCTCCCGCGCTTGGTCGCGTCCCCACTTTAGGGCCGCGGACAGTTCGAGGGCGGTGTGGCGCTGTTCGGGGCTGAGGTAGCGGTTGCGGGAAGACATGGCCAATCCATCCGCCTCGCGTCGGATTTCCACCGGCAAAATCTGCAAGGGAAAGTCCAAGTCGCGCACCATCTGTCGAATTATCGCCAGTTGCTGGGCGTCTTTCTTGCCGAAGGCAGCTACGTCTGGACGCGTGAGGTGGAACATCTTTCCCACCACCTGCAGTACTCCAGCAAAGTGCGTGGGACGGGTTTCCCCTCTAAGATACGCCCCGCGGGGCCCGGATCGATGCGCACCCCGGCTTCGCCTTCGGGATACATCACCTGCGGCGTGGGGGCAAAAAGCGCATCGGCCCCGACTTCTCGCAGTTTCGCAGCGTCTGCCTCCAAGTCGCGAGGATAGGCTTCGTAGTCCTCACCAGGCGCGAACTGGGTGGGGTTTACGAAAACCGTGACGAGGACGTGTGCGGTTTTTTCCTTGAGCGCACGTACCAGGTCCAAATGTCCTTCGTGCAGCGCACCCATCGTCATCACCAGTCCCAGGGAGCCCGACAGTGAGTTCCTCCAGGATTCCAGTTCAGGGCGGGTATTCAGTATTTCCATGACTTCTCACTCATCGATAACAGCCGGGGTGATTCCCGGCTCTGTTTTACTCTGACTGGGATTTCCCGGCAACTAATTTTCTGTACCATTCGTCACAGAATTTATTGCACTTGCGGTGGATTCTGTACCGTCTGATACAGAATCCACCATCTCGGAGGTAACGCGACGCATCCATTCCTCGGGGCCTTCTTTATCGCGAGCTATGTCTGAACGCGAAACCTGCAGTTTCCACAGCTGCAAGGCTGTGGCCGGTTCCTGGTGATCGATAGAGGTGGGTACCAAACCCGGCACCAGATGCAGGTGCACACTGGCCATATCGAGTTTGCGTTGCAGCGGGCCTTGCATCACCGCCACGGACTGAACCCGGGCGTGAGGCACGAAAGACACACTGCGCGTGATGCGACCACTGCGAATCATCACCATGGTTGAAGTCAGAACCGCAGCGTTGCGCTTCCAAGTAATCCAATCCAACCACTTGGAACGCGGCGAAGCGGGGAAGAGACCCTCAGCCGGACCGGAACCATACATCAGAGTATCCAGAAGTTCTGTACCAGCCGTTCCAATTTCTTTCCCGTGGGCATCGGTAACCGCACCCAGGTCGCGTTCCATCATCCACAGTGCATGGAGAGCCTGTTGGCGAGTCCCCACCGGTAACAAAATATTGGATTGGGTATTTCCCCCCTGAATCGCCGCTGGCGCCCTGGTAACCAGCCAAAGTCATCTCTACTTTCCACCAGTCCTTTTTGCGCCACAGGAACGGTTGGCGCAGCACCACGGCGTGAACCCGGCCTGGAGGAATGGTCTGGGAATCGTGCGTAGTCAATCCGTGGCGCAGTCGTATCCCGTCGGGAGAAATCGCGGCGGTAAAGTCCCACACGCGGTTAATCTGGGCAAAAATCCCCGCTCCAAGACCAAATATCGAACCGCCCGCCACAATCAAAGTCTGCGGTACGGCCCAGATTCCGGCCCAGAAGCTGGTGACTTCGCCCTGTATCACCATCAGGATTGCCGGCATCAAGGTTCCTACAATCACGATGGGAATGATCGCCAGCATCACCCAATTGGATATGGAACGTAACAGGGACTCGATCAACATCGTCGTGGGGATCTTATAGAGCTGTACTTCCGGGGCTTGCCCGAAACCAACCGGCAAATCCCCAACCGCACCGGCCCTACCGATACCGGAAACAAAGCCCTTTACCGCCCCGGCACCCCGCGCCTTCTCACCCGCACCCGTCGCGGGGTCCTCGGACCGGGAGCCGCCCTCGGCCAGGGAACCGGCGGCCGCAATGCTGTCACCGGCCGCGATTGTACCGGTCGATACACTTTCTTGTCGCTTGAGCCCAGCCGCTTTAGCCAGCACTTCGCTGCGCAAATCCTGGCATTGGGCAGCGCTCAGATAGGCTATGTCAATCTTGGAATCTCCGTCTCCGGCAGAATCAATATGCAGCTTGGCCAGGCCAAAGAGACGCGGCACCAGGGGTGCGATAACATCCACGGCTTGGACGCGATTGAGGCGCATGTGACGTTCGGTCTTAAAGATCACGCCCTTGCGGAACAGCACGGATTCATCGGTTACGGCATATTGGGTGAACCTCCACGACAGCCACGCAAACAGCGCCAGCACCAGCAACAAAGCCAGCAGGACTGCGGTTCCGATCAACAGCACCATGCCCCAGCCGGTGTAATTCACCATCTGCGACAGGCCTTTGATATCCCCGAAATTATCGAGTTGATAGATAATGAAAGCCACCACCGCCACAAAAGCACCCCAGGTCTGGGTCAACGGCGTCAGCGGATGCACCTTGCGCCACTGAATGGCGGGCTCTTCCCCCTGTAGAACGTTTGGTACAGAATCTGTACTCATCTTTACAACCCCGCTCGCTGCGCTTCACCGCGCTCGGTCAGGAGTTTGCGGATGCGGTCGGCCTCGGCCTTGTTTAACCCCGGAATCTTGGCCTTGGTGTCTTGAGAGGCCGTCTTCAAACTCACATTGGCGATACCGAAGGCGCGCTCGATCGGGCCCTGCGCCACGTCCACATACTGCATGCGCCCGTAGGGAACCGCCCACATCTTTTTGAACATGATGCCGCGGCGAATATAGAGGTTCTGGGGTTCTTCTGCATATCCCCAGGCGCGACGCTGGCGCGGCACCAGCCACAGCGTCCACAAAAACAGCAGCACCGGCAGCGCTGCCAAGGCCCAGATCCAAACCGGGGGCTGTGAGAAATAGCAAATCAGCAAAATCACAATCAGCACCAGGCCCCACCAAATCGCATTCAACAGGAGCACCGCAGTGGCATAGGACTTTTCGATGGGTTTGAACTGCACCCCGGCAGGGGCAAAAAGCTCGTCTTTGGGCAGGGGTTCACTGGGGGTCATATCGTCTCCTTTTCTCCAAACCACCATAACAAAACACGGATTTCAGCGCGAGTCCAGGCTATCTAACAGCTCCAGGTACTGCTCGTCGCTGAGGGCCTGGCGCGCGTAGGCGCGTTTGGCGGTGGCCCTCGCGCAGGCACGGTAGGTTTCGGGGATATCGGCGAGGTCGTCTAGAGGTTTCCCCGGTTCGGTATCGGGTTCCGCCACGAGGGCGCCCCTATCGAGGGCGGCGAGGTGGCGGCGAATCGTGTGGGTATCGGCGCGCAGAATCGGGCCGCTCAGACCTTTTTCGCCCTCCTGCAGGGCGCGTTCCAAAGCCGTTTTCAACAGGGGCTCCAAGAACTCGGCCGCTTGGTTAACCCCTGCGGCGCTCAAGGTGCGCATTGCCTGGGTCACCACGGTGACCAGGTGATTCGCACCGTGGGCCAAAGCGGCATGATAGTGGCCACGGGCCACATCACTTAAAACATGCGGCACCCCTTCCAAGTCGAGAACCAAGGCTTGAGCCACCGCCAGCAGCGGCACCGGAGCACTCACGGCCCAGTGCACACCGCGCAACCGAGCCAGATCCAAAGATGTTCCCGAAAATGTTTGAGCCGGATGCAGCGCGAGGGGAATCGCGCCCAGGGCGGTGGCGGGTTCCAACACCGCCAGACCCAGGGAACCTGCCGTGTGTCCCACCAGCTGACCGGCCCGGAACCACGCGGCCAAAGCGCAGTCCTCGACCAAGGCCTCAGTTCCCCGTCGCGCACACAGAACAGCACCAAGTCACTTTGCGAAAGCAACTCCTCTATATCCAATACGGGAGTCTGGGGCAGCATCGCCTCCACGCGCTCCCGAGAGGCCTCGGAACGGGCGGTGATACCCACCAAATGGTGACCGGCCTGGAGAAAAGCCGCCCCCAGAACCGGACCCACCGCACCCGCACCTACCACACCGACCTTCAGAGTGAAATCTTGCACGCCACCATCTTAAACCATGAAACTCACTGGATTTTTTCTGGAAAATATCCGAAAATAACTTGAGAATCTGAAAATCAGGCTCTCGGGATGTCACGTTACCGGGTCTGACACATTAGAATAGGCCTAAGTGTTTCTGGGTTTTGGCCGATAATTTCGCCCGAACGCAAAGAGCAAGAATCTATAGAGGACGGTTATGGAACCTGCAGTAAATGAAGCTCGCCTCCTGGTCGTTGACGACGAGCCTAACATCCGTGATCTTTTGGCGTCTTCCCTACGGTTTGCGGGATACGACGTGCTCAGCGCCGGGGACGGCACTAAGGCGCTGCGACTGGCCACCACCGAGAAACCCGACCTGATCATCCTCGACGTCATGCTTCCCGACATGGACGGTTTCACAGTGACGCGTAAACTGCGCGCTTCGGGCCTGGACATGCCTATCCTGTTCCTCACCGCCAAAGACGATATACGCGACAAGGTCGAAGGCCTGCAGGCCGGGGGCGATGACTATGTCACCAAGCCTTTCGGCCTGGAAGAAGTCGTGGCGCGCATCAACGCGATTCTACGTCGAACCAAGCGTTCCAGCACCGAACAACCCCTGTTGCGCGTGGCTGACCTGGAACTGGACGACAACCTCTATGAAGTACACCGCGGCGGACGCCTGATAGAGCTGTCCCCCACCGAGTTCAAACTGCTGCGTTACCTGATTGTCAACGAGGGCCGGGTCGTGTCCAAAGCACAGATCCTCGACCACGTTTGGGAATACGACTGGGAAGGCGACGCGGCCATCGTGGAATCCTACATTTCTATCTGCGCCGCAAGCTCGACGCTCCCGACGAGAACGGCGTAGTGCCGCCCTCGCTGATTCAGACCCGTCGCGGGGTGGGCTACCTGCTGCGCGACCCGAACGAGTAAAGCTCGGGCAACCCACGAACCTCCCCGGAATAGTCTTGAGCAGGCCCACCCTCAGATGGCGCGCACAGGCGCTGACAACCAGGTTGACTATCGTATTCGCGGCCTTTATGTTGTCGGCTTTGGCGCTGGGCGGTGCTGTAACAATTTTGTCCCTCAGTACCTATCTGACCAACCAGATGGACCAGCAGCTCTCGGCCGCGGCGCGCATCATGGGGCCCAACGCTGCGAACCTGACCCAGTACACCTCGCTGTACAAGACCCTGCCTAATGACTACTACATATACGTCCACTATCTGCCCGAACAGCACCAGGACGACCGCGAGTTCATCACCGACGCCACCCGCGAAGAATCCGGGGTGCCTGACAAAAACTACCTCCCCAAGGACTCCGATATTCCGGCAATTAACGCCGCGACTTCGCTGGTGATGCCCGGCACCACGGTGCCTTCCGAACGCGCGGGGGAAAACTGGCGGGTGCTGTCGATTATGCTTTCGAATAAAGGCAAAGTGGCCGGTGCCGTGACGGTGGGTTTGTCGATGGCGGGACAGCGCGACATGCTCCAGGCCGTGACTTTCACGGTTTTTGTCTCTACCTTGATTATTGCTTTGGTGGCCACACTGCTGACGAACTTTATGGTCAGCCGCTATTTCCGCCCGCTGCACCAAATAGAGAACGTGGCTTCACAGATTGCGGCGGGCGACCTGAGTAAACGTGTGCCAACCTCGCCGCCCACCACCGAGGTTGGTTCGCTGTCGAAGTCGCTCAACATCATGCTTTCGAACCTGGAACAGGCTTTCTCTGCGGTGGAGCTTTCGGAACGCAAGCTGCGTCGCTTCGTGTCCGATGCCTCGCACGAACTGCGCACCCCCACGGCGGCGATTCGCGGTTACGCCGAACTGTCGCGCATGGGTGGGGTCGGCCCCGAACGCCAGGCCGAAGTAATGGCCCGAATCGAATCCGAGGCCACGCGCATGGGGAACCTGGTCCAGGATTTGTTGACTCTGGCTCGCCTGGACGAACACCGCCCCATGGTTTTCGAACGCACCGACATCACCACTTTGGCGCGCAATGCGCTGTCCGACTTGGCGGTGCTGGACCCGAATCGTCCCTTGGCTCTGCTGTGCCTCGAGGACCAGTCCCTGCTGTATGTTCCGCCGATCACGGCGGTGGTGGACGCGGAAAAGATCTCGCAGGTGATTACGAATCTGCTGTCTAATGTGCGCCAGCACACCCCCGAAGGTACCCCTGTCGAGATTGCGGTGGGGTACCGGAGGTGGCCCGACAAAACCGGGCGTAACCTGCGCGTTTCCGAGGCCTCGCGGATGCCGGCCTACTCTCGTTGTGCCGTTATCGAGGTCCGGGACCACGGTCCGGGGGTAAGTCCCGAGGATGCCCGCAAGGTCTTCGAGCGCTTCTATCGTTCCGACCAGTCCCGGGTGCGCACCACCGGGGGTACCGGCTTGGGTTTGGCTATTGTTTCCGGCATCGTCAACGCCCACAACGGCACCGTGGCGATGCTGCCCACTCCGGGAGGCGGGGCTACCGTGCGTGTCAAGCTACCTTGCCAGGCCTCTCACACCGAGGCGCAAAAGGACCCGGCGGCTAATAACCCCGTTGCCCAAGCCATCGCGCAAGCCGCACGCAACGGGCTCAATGCCCACTTAGAAGAGCCGATGAGCAAAACCCCCGCTACCGCAGTGACCCCGACGGCCACACCCACCCAAAGCAAGCCTGCGGCATCGACCCTGGCGGCATCTACCCGGCCCAAAAACCAAGACCGCGACGAATCCCGAGTCCACAGCCGCAAAAGGAACTTTTACCGATACCTCGGCGCCGACCTCGAAGGGGGAAACCCCCACCGCACCTTCTACACCTTCTACATCTGCCGCAACTTCCACCGCGAAACCTACGCCAGCCTCGCCCACAAAGCGCGTACCGCCGCCTCCACCTCCCCCGCCGCCGACCCGGTTGGTGTGAATCGGCGACTTCGATTGGAAACGCACTTAGGTTATATACTGGATGTTTGACTCTCTATCCGCGCAAGGTAAAACAAAGGAAGATTGATGAACGTGGCACCTGCCTGGCTGATTGCCGCTTTCACCCGCGCCGCTACCCATTTGGGGGCACAGGCACCCGCGTCCAGTTGTGACGCGGCGGCCCAGGAACTGGCCCAAGCATGGATGGAGCCGGGACGGTTTTCCACAACCTCGAGCACCTGAAGGCCCTGCTGGAAAACATTGATTTCATGGCGCAAACTGCCCGGAATCCCGATGCTTTGCGCCTGGCGGCTTGGTTCCACGGGGTGCGTTTCGACGTCTCGGCGCAGGCGGTCGCCCAGGCCAAAGACGGCTTGGATATTCACGCCGGAGCCCTGAAAGCCCAAGGGGTTTTGACCTCTCTAGAGATGCCACAGCCCCAGGTGCAGCGCGTCGTGGGGCTGATCGAGTCTCTGGAAGGGCATCGCGGGGATCCCGACGACATCGATGCGCAGGTGCTTTCCGACGCGGATTTGTCGATTTTGGCTGCGGATCCCGAGGACTACCTGGACTATATGTGCCAGCTGCGCCGGGAATACTCCGCCTACGATGACGCCGAATTTTGTCTCGGCGCGCAGCCAGGTGGTTTCCGCGCTTTTGGCACGGCGACAGCTGTTTTGGACCCACGCGGCTTCGGCTTGGGAGGAACTCGCGCGCGAAAACCTGCGCGCCGAGTTAGAGCGTCTGCAAAAGCCCGATACCCGCAGTTTGCCGGAGGTTTCTGTCCCCCTCGAGGGCGGCGCGACCGATGGTGACGCGGCCGGTATCCAAAGCGGTGCGCCAGGTGCGACTGACGCCGTGGGGGTTGCAGCCCGGGTCGAGGACGGCGCCGGGGTCGGTAGCGTGGGTGCGGCTGGTAGCGTGGATGCTGCCACACCGGAAGTTTCAGTTCAAACCCCAGGCGAGGATCTCGAAAACGAAGACGAGGCGAAGCCCGAAGAAGACCGGGGTATTGACCTCGACGCGGATATCGAAGACCCCGCCGATACCTCTACAATGCTCAGTTCTACCCTGGAGTCAGTAGAGAACCTGATGGACACCATGGCAGTGAAAGCCATCAAAAACTCCGTCTTCTCCCCTCAAACCCATGTCCACTCAAGACTGAGTAAACCCCTTGTGGATGCCTGGGGCGCGGGAGTTATCCACAGATTTTGCGTAGTTTTCGGTTTTGGCAGTTATCCACACCCCAGCGGCCCTGGCCTGGTGCGGGGCGGCGCGCTGTCCTAGATTGCCGTTGTAGGTCCCGTCCGGGGCCTGGCACCAAGTAGGCTTTGCCTTCACCGGTACTGCGGTATCCGTGGCAAGGCCACCAACGTGAAAGGACAAAAACATGCGTTACCAAGTTGATTCAGATGCCGTCGCCGTGGCGGCGGGACAGACCAGGGCCTGCGCGGAATCCATCAGTTCCCAAGTGGCAGCCATGATGGGACACCTGACGGGGCTACAGGAAAGCTGGGTCGGTTCGGCTTCCAGTGCTTTTGCTTCACTGGCGGCACAGTGGCGGGCCACCCAAGCCACCATCGAAGATAATCTGCGCCAAATCGGGCTCCAACTGGATGCGGCTTCGCAGACGTATTCACAGGCGGAACAGACCAGCACCGCGCTCTTTGCGGGAGCTTAAACAGTGAGGGTAAACGCGGTGCTGTAGGCAATCAGCGATTGGCTACGCCCAAGGTGATTTTTTTCCCCGTGATTAGGGAAATCACCACCGCGGCGCCTACGCCAGCTCCCAGGCACAGCAGCAGCACCAGCAAAAAGCTGATGGCGCTGGGGATCGAAGACGTGATGGGTGCCGTCATAAAGGAATTGTGCGCGTTAGGGTCGATCTGCGATACCGCACCCTTGGCCGGCATATCCATGGCCTTGGGGACATTGGCATCTTGAACCTGGTTCATCACCTGCGGGCCGGCGGGGGCAGACAGAGAGCCATCGGCGTTGTCTTGCGCCTTTGCGGCGGTTTCCTGGGCGGTTTCAGAATTCGTATCCGGAGCCACAGTGGGTCCGACACTCATGGAATCCAGGGCGACGTACTGCATCGTGGCACCCGCCCCGGCGGATTCATCGGGAACGGTAGAGGCATAAGCTGCAGGAGCCACTGACAAGCCCAGTACCAGAGCAACTGCGGTAACCATCCGGCGCTTCATCGTATCCTACCTCCCTGCCCTCCCCCGGTTCCAGCATTTTACCAGCCGGGCTTTTGGCCCCACTGTTGGCTTCGAGGGGTGAACCTGTGAATCCTTACAGACAATATTGTATCCGTAATCTATTCATTCGGAAACCCCCCAGGCCACATTAGGATTTATCTCATAAATTCTGGCCAAATTGAGCGATTTCTGTGCTATGCCGCTGATGGCTTGTACTGACAAAACTCTGGGTGTGAGGCTGCCGGGGCAGCCTCACACCCAGAGTTTTTCTATGCAGTTGTGCACCCCACCTGCGATTTCAGGACACTTTCAGGCCTGCAGCGGCAGGGTGACTGGTTCTGGGCTTAGTACATGCCGCCCATGTCGTCTGCGGCAGCCGGAGCCGGAGCCGGAGGCTCGGGCTTGTCCGCCACCACCGCTTCGGTGGTCAGGAACAGCGCGGCGATAGAGGAAGCGTTCTGCAGGGCAGAGCGAGTCACCTTCACCGGGTCGGCAATCTTGGCCGCCAGCAGGTCCTCGTATTCGCCGGTCTTGGCGTTCAGGCCCTGGCCCTTGGGCAGGTTGCGTACCTTTTCAGCCACAACTCCGCCTTCCAGACCGGCATTGGCCGCGATCTGCTTCAACGGGGCCTCTACGGCTACCTTGACGATAGCCGCACCGGTGGCCTCGTCACCTTCCAGCTGCAAGGACTCGAAGGCCTCGGACGCGGCCTGAATCAGCGCCACGCCACCACCGGGAACCAGGCCCTCTTCTTTAGCGGCCTTCGCGTTACGCACCGCGTCCTCGATGCGGTGCTTGCGTTCCTTTGAGCTCTACCTCGGTAGCGGCACCGGACTTGATAACCGCCACGCCTCCGGCCAGCTTCGCCAAACGCTCCTGCAGCTTTTCGCGGTCGTAGTCAGAATCGGTCTTTTCGATTTCGGCGCGAATCTGCTTGACGCGAGCCGCCAGGGCTTCCTTGTCGCCGCCACCATCAACGATGGTGGTGTCGTCCTTGGTAACCACGATCTTGCGGGCAGTACCCAGCACCTCGAGGCCTACGTTTTCCAGCTTCAGGCCGACATCCTCGGAAACTACCTGAGCGCCGGTCAGGATCGCCATATCCTGCAACATGGCCTTGCGACGGTCACCGAAACCGGGGGCCTTTACCGCCACGGCCTTCAGCGCGCCACGAATCCGGTTCAGCACCAGGGTAGCCAGGGCTTCACCCTCGATGTCTTCGGCGACCAGGGCGATAGGCTTGCCCGCCTGCATCACCTTTTCCAACAGCGGCACCAGGTCCTTGATGGAGCCAATCTTGGAATCCATCAACAGCACGTAAGCGTCTTCCAGCACAGCTTCCTGGCGATCCGCGTCGGTGACGAAGTAGGGAGAGATGTAGCCGCGATCAAAACGCATACCTTCGGTAACGTCCAGAGTCAGACCGAAAGTATTGGATTCTTCTACTGTGATAACGCCTTCTTCACCCACACGCTCCATGGCTTCGGCGATCATCTCGCCGATGCTCTCGTCCGCGGCAGAAATCGAAGCGGTAGCAGCAATCTGGTCCTTGGTCTTAACTTCTTCGGCGTCTTTGAGTAGTCGAGCTACCACGGCTTCTACGGCCTTTCGATGCCGTGACGCAGCGCGATGGGGTTAGCCCCAGCGGCCACGTTGCGCAGCCCTTCTTTTACGATGGCCTGGGCCAGCACCGTTGCGGTGGTGGTGCCGTCACCAGCCACGTCGTCGGTCTTCTTGGCAACTTCCTTTACCAGTTCAGCACCGATCTTTTCGTAAGGGTCAGACAGGTCGATTTCTTTGGCGATGGACACACCATCATTCGTGATGGTGGGGGCGCCCCACTTCTTTTCCAGAACTACGTTACGACCCTTGGGGCCCAGCGTGACCTTTACGGTATCGGCCAGCAAATCCAGGCCACGTTCCATACCACGACGGGCCTCTTCATTAAAGGCAATCATCTTTGCCATGAGTATTTAACCTCCGCTTTATGAGCTTTAGAGTGACAGCGAATGCCCGCGACGGACGGCCCGGCCCCGGCCAGTTCATGTCTCTGGTCGAGACAGCGCCTCATGCGCCATCATTGTCACTCTCACATCGAGAGTGCTAAAACCATCTTGGCACTCTCCCCTCGAGAGTGCAAGTTATCGCGGTGAAACTGCCCACAGTTCAGCTCTGGGCAAAAGCGACACCGAATGCAGAAACGGGATTAACCCATAAACCGCAACTCTCGGACCTCGCCCGAACCGCAGTCCTCGACCCGACCCAAACCAAAGTCCTCGACCCGGGACTAGTCAATATCCCGGGTCAAAACGACGTACACCCCGTCAACCGTGTCGCGCTCAAACAGCATATCGATGCCCAGCAACTGCTGGATTCGCTTGGCCTCCCCCTGGTGTGCGGCATCGTAGTAGATACTGTTCTGGGCGGGTTTTTTCCCCTCGAAATTCCCCGCCACCACTCGGGTGAAACCTTTAGAATCCAGGATTTCCTTGGCCTTGGTGGCTAATCCCTCGATTCCGGCGGCGTTGACGATTTCCACCGAAACCCCCAAATCTGCCTGTCCCGAGGCGTGGGCATCCGTGCTCGCCTTGCTGGGGGATTCGCTGGGGGATTCGCTGGGCGTTTGAGTGGGCCTCGCCGAGGCAGTTTCACTGGGAGTGACCGAAGCCGAGGCGTTGGGGGTGGCCGTGGCCGAAGGCGAAGCTCCCGAGGAGACATCGCTGGTGTTGTGCGAACCCAGCAGCAGCAAAATCGCCCACGACAACAGCGGCGCGGCAATCAAGGCAATCACGAAAGGCAGAAATCCCTGCCACCAGGGTTGACCGGGTCGATGGCTGCCTTGGGGCAGGTTCTGGGCGATGCGGTCAAATTCATCTTCGGGAAACTGGGCGTCACTCACGCTTAACAAAAATAGCGGTACACAACCGATTTTGCAGCTAAAGCCACGCCCAAGACCCGGCTTCTGCCTCGGCGAGAGGCTGCGAGGCGTCCCGTGGGTCTCACCGGGGTGGGGTTTTCGGTGGGTGCCCGAGGTTAGCGGTGCGGTTTTGGGTGCCCCCTTCGAGGTCCGCGACGGGGTTTAGAACAGGGTAGGCGGGGAGTTCCCAATCTATCGGGGTGGCGCCTTGGCAGGCCAGGAGTTCGTTGGCGCGACTAAAGGGCCTGGAGCCGAAAAACCCGCGCGAAGCCGAAAGTGGCGAGGGGTGGGGCGATTCGATGACGGGGTAGGCGGCTTCCCGGAAAAGCGGGGCTAAGGCGCGGGCCTGATTCCCCACAGAATTCCAACCAGCGGCTGGTTTCGACGCTCCAAAACGCAACGAATCGCGAACTGGGTGAATTTCTTCCCAGCCGCGTCCCTGGTGCGAACCGGCTTTCCCAGGGGTGACGCTGAGTACCCGGTTGAGCAGCATCACACCTTGTCTCGCCCAGGGGCGCAGGTCACCGTTCGCGGGGCGCGCGAAACCTAGGTCCGCCTGGTATTCAGCAAAGATATTCGCCAAGGAACGCGGTAAGGGCTGGACGTCAGGAGCCGTAGCGAATGCCAGTCCGATGGCGTGGCCGGGAGTGGGATAGGGGTCCTGCCCCACAATCAGGACCTTCACTTCAGACAGGGGATAGCTAAATGCGCGAAATATCTGTGCGTCTTGCGGTAAAAAACCCCGCTGCGCTGCATTTTCTTGGGCCAGGAAATCGGCGATTGATTCCAGCAGCTCCCACTGTGGAGCCAGGGACTGGTTCCAGTCTGGGGCCATATGTTGGATGGAGCCACTTAGGAGACTCGAACTCCTGACCGTCCGCTTACAAGGCGGGTGCTCTACCAACTGAGCTAAAGTGGCGCGGCTCAACCGGACCCATTGAGTGGTGGTGTAGCACAGGTCCGGGAGCACCTAGCAATTGTGGCATATCTTGCACTCAACGCCAAAGTTCTTCCCCACCCTCGACTGGGTACGGCACCGGAGCTGAGGCCCGATTCCGGATTTCCCAAGCCCTGGTTCCAGGACAGCAATGCAAAGATTAGGCCGTATAGGCCACCAACAGCGCCAGGCCGGCACCCAACAGCAAAACCGCGGCGAAAAGCCGCATCCACCAGCGAGGCAAGATAACACGCACAATTCGCCTGGCACCTAAACGCATCGGTCCGCTCCACGGCAGCGCGTAGGCCAAAACTATGCCGATGAATACCACCAGACAGCGCCCCAGGCGCAACGTGTCGATGCCATAGACCCTGACCAGCTGCCAGTTTTGCGAAAAATCCGCCTGACTACCCAGCCACCACGACAGCCCTGCCGCCATTCCCAACACCACCAGGGCAGGCAGCGAAGAGACGAGTCCGCGCAACAAAGCCACGGGAGCCGCAAAGAATCCCGGGCGGCTTCTCCAGTGCCAGCCGCTGGTAGCTCCGATGAGGCATAAAGCCCCCAGCACTGTCGACACGGGGAGTTCCGCAAGGGGAAGCAGCAGGGCGGCACCAAGTGCAAAGCTCAAGCCAAAGAAGGGGAAGTTTCGCCGGGGGTGCGGCCTCGGTTTCGTCCTCGGTTTCCGGCTCGAGGCCGTCTTCGATGGTTTCGCCGAAGTTCGACTCCCACTTTGGAACGCCTGGTACAGAATTGGCTTCCGTCAGCACCGCGGTAGGAGGAAAAGCTGTGTTCGCTGCGGGATACAGGAGATTTTGTTGTGTCGCATTGCCTCTCAGCAGCGAAGGCGAGAGTTCTAGATGCTCGGTTTCAGGCGATTGTGTACCAAACGGTACAGTTTGTGGAACACATGTATTTTCGGCGGTTTCCGCCAAATATTCAGTATCTGTACCGGACGTTACAAATTTCTGCCCCGCGTGTGCCGCTTCGGTGATTACCGCGGTTTCACGCTCTGTGCCCAAGCCGGCCTGGCGCAAGGATTCCAGCAAGACCGGAAATTCCAGCCGCTCCCCCGCCGTCAGCGGCTTGAGAGCCGCGCGGAAATCCCGGGCCAGCCCGGCAGGGAGGCCCGCCACATCGGGATTCCCCGCCAAGACCCGTGAAATCTGGATTTGCGTCGAGGCACCCCCGAAAGGCGCTCGTCCCGTCACGGCAAAGAGCAGCAGTGCACTCAGGGCCCACCAGTCATCCGCTTGGGGATCGGAATCGGTTGGGTCTCGATAGCTTCGGGAGAAATGAAACCTGGAGTACCCACCACCAGCCCGGTACGAGTCAAACCAGCGCTGTCCTCCAAAGCCGCGATTCCGAAATCAATCAGCACCGGCCCTGACGGAGACAAAATCACGTTGGCGGGTTTGATGTCGCGGTGGGCCACCCCGCGTTCATGCACTGCACGCAAGGTTTGAGACAGCAGTTCCCCCAGTTCCGCAGCGTCTGTATATTCCCAGGGGCCCGAGGCCGCCACTTCGCTTCCCAGGGTGGGTCCCGGAATGTAGTCGGTCACTAAAAATGCCTCAGCCGCGTCAACTTCCAGATCCAATACCTGGGCGATTCCGGGGATACGCAGCCGCATCAAGGCAGTGGCCTCGCCGCGCAGTCTTTCCCGCGCCCCGCTTTCCAGTCCTTCCCCGCCAAAGCGTTGCCCCAGGTCAGCCCCCAGATCCAGCAGTTTGAAAGCCACCTGGTTTCCCGCTCCGTCCCGAGCCAGATACACCCGCGCGGAAGCGCCCGCCCCCAAGAGGCGTTCCAGCACGTATCCGCCCAGTTCCTCTCCGGGCTCGAAAGCGACGACCACGCCTCTACCCTACCCGGAAGGCCCGAAAAACCCGTGACAAGGCGCGGGAAATCTGTCATACTTAGAAGGTCGCGCTAAGGGGCGTGGCAGTGTCAGTGGAGACACAGACATTCTCACTCGGATCGTCCGGCACGTACCTGCCGGTGAGAGGAATAACGAATAATTATGGCTACAGTTACCTTCGACAAGGCCACCCGGATTTATCCCGGTTCCACCACCCCAGCCGTAGATGCGCTGGATCTAGAGATTAAAGACGGAGAAATTCTTGGTCCTGGTTGGCCCTTCCGGTTGCGGAAAGTCCACCTCGCTGCGCATGCTGGCAGGCCTGGAAGACGTCAACTCAGGTCGCATCTTGATTGGCGACAAGGACGTCACCGACGTCCAGCCCAAGGACCGCGACATCGCGATGGTGTTCCAGAACTACGCGCTCTACCCGCACATGACCGTGCGCGACAACATGGGTTTCGCCCTAAAGATCGCCGGTGTGGACAAAGCAGAAATCGACCGTCGCGTCCAAGAAGCTGCCGAAACCCTGGACCTGGTGGAATACCTCGACCGCAAACCCAAGGCTCTCTCCGGTGGTCAGCGTCAGCGCGTGGCGATGGGCCGCGCGATTGTGCGTAAACCCCAGGTCTTCCTGATGGACGAGCCACTGTCAAACTTGGATGCCAAGCTGCGTGTCCAGACCCGCACCCAGGTCGCCGCTCTGCAGCGCAAACTGGGCGTGACCACTCTGTACGTGACTCACGACCAGACCGAGGCTTTGACCATGGGCGACCGCATCGCGGTGATCAAGGGCGGTATCCTGCAACAGGTCGGCACCCCCGAAGAGATGTATTCTCGCCCGTCGAATGAATTTGTCGCGGGGTTCATCGGTTCTCCCTCCATGAACTTGCGCAAGTTCAAGGTGGAGGGCAACGTGGCAAAGCTCTATGGTGCTTCCGTGGAAATTTCCCAGGCCCAGAAAGACGCCATGGTTGAGGCCGACAACGACATGGTCACCATCGGTTTCCGCCCCGAGGACCTGGAGCCCACCACCGAGGACGGGGTCGGCACCATCCCGGTGGTGGTAGACATCACCGAGGAACTGGGTTCGGATGCCTATGTTTACGGCCATCTCGAGGGCGACGACTCGGGCAAGTCGGGTTCGGTGACCGAAGATAACCTGGTGGTTCGCGTGCCTCCGCGCACCGCGCCAAAGACCGGCTCCATCCTGAAGGTGCGCATCACCCCAGGAAACATGCACGTCTTTAGTGCCTCCACCGGAGTGCGCCTGCCAGACTAATCTCTATCCTTTTCTTGTTCTTATAGCTGTGGGCACTGCTTTGGGGCAGTGCCCCACAGCTATTCGCTACCACCCCTCGCCACCCCCACACCCACCACACCCCAGCCCTCGCCGGGGTATTGATTTTCAGGCCTGAAACAGCGCAAAATCTCAAGGTGTGAAAAACGCATTTTCCATCACCACCGTCACCCCCGAACCCGCACTTTTGACGCTGCCGTGGGACCTCTCCCTCGAAGAGTGGCCGGAAAAACCACATCGTCTCGCTGCCGCGCGGGATTTTCTCGCCACACCGTGCGTTTCGTGGATCTGGAGGGGCGCATCGTGGCGATCAAGGAAATCGGCACCACGGTGGCGAAACACGAATACGAGATGCTCAAGACCCTGTCTCGGCTGGGCGAACCTTGCGTGAAACCGTGGCGGTGATCGACGCACGCCGCGACGCGAATGGTGAAGAATTGAGCTCTGCCTTGGTCACCGAACACCTGGCCTTTTCTCTGCCCTATCGCGCCTTGTTCTCGACCAAGATGCGCCCCGACACCGCCACGCGCGTCATCGACTCACTGGCGGTGCTGCTGGTGCGACTGCACCTGGTGGGTTTCTATTGGGGCGACGTCTCGCTTTCGAACACGCTTTTCCGGCGCGACGCCGGGGCTTTCGCCTGTTACCTGGTGGATGCCGAAACGGGAGAATACCACCCCGAGGGTCTGAGCTCTGGCCAGCGCGGTTACGACGTGGACCTGGCGCGCACCAACATCATCGGGGAGTTGATGGACCTTCAAGCCGGCGGGCTGCTGGACGAAAACGTGGACGCCATCGAAATCGGGAACCTGATTCAAGAACGCTACGACACTTTGTGGAACGAACTCACCGCCGAACAGATGTTCTCGGCCTCGCAGGGCTGGCGCGTCGAGGAACGCATCCAGCGCCTGAATAACTTGGGTTTCGACGTGGGCGAGTTGAAGATGAGCACCGCCCAGGCCGACGGCAAACTCAAGATTACCCTGAAGCCCAAAGTGGTGGACTCCGGCCACTATCACCGCCAGGTGATGCGTCTGACCGGGCTTGACGTCGAGGAAAACCAGGGCCGACGCATGATCAACGACATGCAGGCCTATCGTGCTTTGAATCACCTGGAGGACGCGCCCCTGGAAACCGTGGCGCATCGCTGGGTCACCGAAGTGTTCCAGCCGGTGCTAGACGCCGTTCCCCCGCAACTGCGCGCCAAGCTTTTGCCCGCCCAGATTTTCCACGAGTTGCTGGAGCACCGCTGGTATCTCTCGGAGCAGGCCGGCGAGGAGGTCCCGCTTCAAGAGGCCGTGGATTCCTATGTGCGCAAGGTTTTGCCTCGCAAACCCGACGAAGCCACGGTGCTGGACCCGCCCACCGCAGAGTTGGCGACCCTGAGCCAGAACTTAGATTAGACCCGGTTCGAGGCCCGCCACTTGCGGTTGTGGTTCGAGGCCCGCCACTTGCGGTTCCGGCTGGGTTTCAGTCCCGGGCGTGCGCCTCGAGGAATTCGTAGACCTCGCGGTCATCCACACCGGGGAAAGTCCCCGGAGGGGTGGCGGCCAACATGTGGGAATGCACCTTGACACTGGGCCAGGCATAGCGCGCCCACTTGGCCTGCAGTTCCTCTGATGGTTCGCGACAACAACTGGGGTCGGGACAGATCGAACTGCGCCGCACCGTAGTTTCCCGCCCTCGAAAATACGTGGAAAATTCGAAAGGTACCCCCACCGAAATCGAGAAATCCCCCGCGCGGTACCGCTCCACCTTCGAGGCTGACCAATAGGTCCCAGTAGGGGTGTCGGTGTACTGGTAATAGGGAGTAGAGGGATCCAACTGTTCGAATACTCGCCGCACCCCGTAGCGACGACACACCAGCTGGCCCTCGACGGAGCCATCGGCATGCGTGGGGAAAACCAATTTATCGTTGGCGTAGGCCTTATAGATGGTGCCGTCGGTGCCGACCCGAAAGAAATGCACCGTCATCCCCAGGTGTTTCGTCGCCAGATTCGTAAAGCGGTGCGCCGCGGTTTCATAAGTCACCGCGACGCGGTCAGCCAGGTCCAGAATCGACAGGTCGCGCGCTTTTTGGTCGGCGGTAAGCTGCCTCACCGTGGCGGTCTCGGGCATCAACACCGCCGAGGCAAAGTAGTTCGCCTCTACGCGCTGGCGTAGAAACTCATAATATGTGGCCGGTTTGGGGTGATTCAGCGCCTGGTCCCCCAGTGCGCGCAGAATCAAGTTGCGCGAATCGTGGCCCTGGGCCTCGATTGAAGACAGATAGATTCGTTGGTTCTTTAGATCCGTCACCGAACGCGCCCCGCGCGGCAGATCCGGCAGTCGCACCACCGAGAAACCCAGGTAGTTCGCAATTTCTTCGACCCCGGATTGCAGCAGCGGCCCCGAGGTAAACCCGGTGGCTTGTGTGATTTCCGTCGCCAGTTCCTCGATTTCGGGCAGGTAGTTATCCAGTCGATACATCTCGATATGCATGGCTTGATTCGCCTTGCGGGCAGCCTCGGGTGACTTGATGTTGACCTGAGTGACTTGGGTGAGTTTGCGGTGCACCGTGACCAGAGCTTTGAGCGCGTCTTGGGGGAGGCGCGGGCCGATATGTACCGGGGGAATACCGTGTTTCTGCGCGTTTTGCGAATTCTGTAGTTCTGTCAGTTCCAGTTCTAGGGCGGCGCGTTGCGAGGGAGGGGTGGGTTGCAGTAAGGAGTCGACGCTGACGTCGAGGGCTTGGGCGATAGCGGTGAGAAGCGGGAGGCGCGGTTCGCGTTTCCCGTTCTCTATCTGGGAAAGCATCGAAGGGGCGCGCCCTACCCGCAGACTGAGTTGACTCAAAGTCATCCCGGCCTTGGATCGCGCATAGCGGATACGCGAACCCAAAGTAGCCAGGTCGATAACCCCAGTGTTTGGTCCGGTTTCCCTGCTGGGGAGGGATTTCATCACGAACTGCTTTTTCCTCGCCACCGTTTCACAACCTTCCTGAACATCGAAACTCTGAAAAAATTCTACGGAACCGCCACGTCCTGTCACTCAAAACTCTAGCAAAAATTTACACATGTGTGAAGATTTTCATATTTTCACGGGATTTTAGCTTGAAAAATCCTTCACGGGACTCCGAAACTGTTAATAACTCAAAATTTTCACTCAAAGATGAGTTGCAACCCGCGGCCTATCGGAGTGACCTGAAAGTAAGGAACTATCATGACCGAAACCGCCAAGGATCGTATCGCCCGTCGTGGAGCCGAAATCGAAAGGACTGGGCCGAGAACCCCCGTTGGAAGGGCATCAAGCGCCCCTACTCCGGCCAGGAGGTAGCTCGTCTGCAGGGCTCGCTGACCCAGGAACACACCCTGGCTCGTCGCGGCGCCGAAAAACTGTGGGACCTGCTGCACACCAAGGACTACGTCCACGCCCTGGGCGCCATCACTGGTAACCAGGCTGTAGAGATGGCCAAGGCCGGGCTCAACGCCATCTATCTCTCGGGCTGGCAGGTAGCGGGTGACGGGAACTCCGCCGCCGAGACCTACCCCGACCAGTCCCTCTACCCCTATGACTCGGTGCCGAAAATGGTACAGCGCATCAACAACGCCTTGACTCGCGCCGACCAGATCGACTACTCCGAAGGCAAAGATGACATCGACTACTTCCTGCCGATTGTGGCCGATGCCGAGGCCGGCTTTGGTGGCCCGCTCAACGCCTATGAACTGGCCAAGAACCTGATTCGTTCCGGCGCGGCCGGAATGCACTACGAAGACCAGTTGTCTTCAGCCAAAAAGTGTGGCCACCTGGGCGGCAAAGGTGCTGATCCCCACTCAGCAACACATCCAGAACCTGATTGCGGCTCGCCTGGCCTCCGACGTTGAAGGGGTACCGACTCTGCTGGTGGCACGCACCGACTCGCTGGGCGCCAATCTGATTACCTCCGATGTGGATGAAATCGACAAGCCCTTCTTGACCGGCGAGCGCTCTCCCGAGGGCCACTTCTACACCACTGCGGGTGCCGACGTAGTTATTGCTCGCATGTTGGCCTTCGCTCCCTACGCGGATCTTCTGTGGGTAGAGACCGCGACTCCGGATGTGGAACTGGCGCGCCGGGTCGCCGAAGCGGTAAAGGCCAAGTACCCGGACAAGATGTTGGCCTACAACTGCTCGCCTTCCTTCAACTGGCGCGCGAACCTCTCGGATGCGCAGATCGCCACCTTCCAGAAGGAACTGGGAGCCATGGGTTACGCCTTCCAGTTCATCACTCTGGCGGGCTTCCACCAGATCAACTACGGCATGTTCGACCTGGCCTACGGCTATGCTCGCGAAGGCATGACGGCCTACGTCAAGCTGCAGCAGGCCGAGTTCGATTCGGAATCCCGCGGCTACACCGCCACCAAGCATCAGCGCGAGGTCGGGGCAGGATATTTTGACCTGGTGGCGACCACGGTCAACCCCGATTCCTCGACGCTGGCACTGAAGGGCTCCACGGAGGAAGCCCAGTTCTAGGAACCACCGGCTCCCTGGTTCCCAAAACCCCGTCGAGGTCCTCGTCTCCTAACTACCACCCCCTTAGCTGAGGCGGGCTGGAACGGTGACGAGGACCTCGACGGAGGGGAAACCCCCAACCCGACGAAACCGCAATTTTTATAGTTTGAGGAGAAAAATCATGGAACTGCGACCTGTAAATATTGTTCGACCGATTATCGACGGAAAAGAACAACGCCTGGATAGAGAAGAAGAAATCCTCACCCCCGAAGCTTTGGAGTTCTTAAAGAAACTGCACGTGCACTTTGCTGGGAGGCGCGCCGAACTGCTGCATGACCGCCACGATCGGCGCCAGCGCCTTGCCAATGGCTCGCTGCCGAAATTCCTGGTAGAGACCCGGGATATCCGCGAAGACGATAGTTGGAAGGTGGCGCCGCTGGGGCCGGGTCTGGAAGATCGCCGCGTAGAAATCACCGGTCCGACCGAACGCAAGATGACAATCAACGCGCTGAACTCCGGGGCGAAGGCCTGGCTGGCGGACCTCGAAGATGCCAACACCCCGCACTGGGAGAATGTGATTGGCGGACAGATCAATCTGCGCGACGCCATCGCCGGGACGATTTCTTTCGACTCTCCCGAAGGCAAGCACTATGAACTGCAAAATAACGACATAACCCAGCTGCCCACCATCTTGGTACGGCCTCGCGGCTGGCACATGATCGAAAAGCATATTCGTGCCGGCAAGGAACCCATGGTGGGATGCCTGGTGGACTTCGGGCTGTACTTCTTCCACAACGCCAAACCCTGATCGAGAAAGGGCGCGGACCGTACTTTTATCTGCCCAAGATGGAGAATCACCGCGAAGCGCGGCTGTGGGCCGATGTTTTCGCCTACGCCGAAGAATACGTGGGGATTCCCCACGGCACCATTCGCGCCACCTGCCTGATCGAAACCATCATGGCGGCATTCGAGATGGAGGAAATCCTCTATGAACTGCGCGAATACAGTGCGGGATTGAATGCGGGACGCTGGGACTACATCTTTTCGATCATCAAGAAGTTCCGCGACTCAGGGCCAAAGTACGTGCTGCCGAACCGCGCCGACGTAGGGATGACGGTGCCGATGATGCGGGCCTACACCGAGTTGTTGGTCAAGACCTGTCACAAGCGAGGCGCCTCGGCGATTGGCGGGATGTCTGCTTTTATCCCCTCTAAAGATGCCGAGCGTAACCAACAGGTCGAAGCCATTGTGCGGGCCGATAAATCCCGCGAGGCTGGGGACGGTTTCGATGGTTCCTGGTGCGCCCACCCCGGCATGGTGAGCTTCATCCGCGACGAATTCGACAAGGTTCTGGGCGAAAACCCCAACCAGATTTCGCGCCAGCGCCCCGAAGTCGAAGTCAGTGCCGAGGACCTGTTGAATATCGAAGGCACCACGGGCAGCATCACCGAGGACGGGGTGCGCACCAATATTTCGGTGTCACTGCGATACTTGGAGGCCTGGTTGGGCGGTAACGGCGCGGTGGGTATCTTTGGTCTGATGGAGGATGCCGCCACCGCGGAAATCTCGCGTTCTCAGATTTGGCAGTGGATCCACAACAAGTGCCAGCTCGAGGATGGCCGCGTGATAACCGCCGAAATGGCGCGGCAGATGTTAGAGGTCGAGGCCGCCCGCCTGGTCGGGGAAATCGGTGACAATCCGGTGCGGGTGGCGCGGGCCAACCGCGCGGCACAAATCTTTGCCGAGATGTCCTTGAGTGAAGACTTCCCGACCTTCTTGACGGTGCCGGTCTATGCCAATGACGTGCCCTAAGCGATAAGGAGGCGTCGTGACCTAAGTATCGCGGCGTTCAGAAGTCCAAGATGAGGGGGGCGTGGTCCGAGGTGGCCTCGCCCCTTCTCTCTTCGAGGTCGACGAAGGCACCTTTCAGGGCAGGGGCCAGAGACGGTGTGGCCAGGGCGAAGTCAATCTTCATGCCTTGGTTGCGGCGCCACCGGGCTTTTTGATAGTCCCAGTAAGTCCAACCCGGTGCAAAGGCGCGACTCACTTCACGCAGGTGACCCTCCGTAACCGCATCCTCGACCCGAACTACGGCGCCGTCCTCGCCGCGAACCGAAACCGCATCCTCGCCGCGAACCGAAGCTTCGTCCTCGACCCGGGACACAACTGCATTCGCCCCCAAAGTCACGGCCTCGTCCCAGGTGTCGGCATCCAGCAGAGCGGCGAAAGCTTGGCGTTCGGGTACAGAAACATGAGTGGCGTCCTGGAAATCCGCCATGTCCCACACGTCCTCGTCGCGCGGGGCCACGTTGAAATCCCCCAGATAGAGCCCCAAAGCCGCGGGATCGGCCTGCAGGGTGGCCTCGACGTGGGAACGCAGCGCGGCCAGCCAATCCAGTTTGTAGGCCATATGCGGATCGCCCAAAGCGCGACCATTGGGAATATAGAGCGACCAGACCTCTATCCCGGAAACCCGCACCCCCAGGGCGCGCGGCTCCAGATAGGGCTCGAGTTTCCCCGAACCGAAGCGTGGATGCGGGTGCTTGCCGGAAAACTGGGTGCCCAACAGGTTCGCGTCCAGACCTCGGCGCACCGCCACCGCCACGCCGTTCCACTGGTTCACGCCGTGGCAAAAGACCTGGTAGCCAGCATCTTCGAAAGGCTGCAGCGGAAACTGGTCGTTGCGGCACTTGATTTCCTGCATCGCCAAGACGTCTATTTGGTGACGTTCCAGCAGCTCCAAAACCCGCGGGGCCCGAGTGCGAATCGAGTTCACATTCCAGGTAGCCAGTCGCATCGCTTCCATTCCTAAACTTCTTTGATGATGTCGGCGATGGAATCCATAACTTCGTTGGGGCGGTAAGAGAAATCGCCGATCTGTTCGCGCTTGGTAGAGCCGGTCAGCACCAGGAAAGTGTGCAAACCGGACTCTACCCCGGCCAACATATCGGTGTCCATACGGTCGCCGATCATGGCGGTTTCTTCGGAGTGCGCGCCGATTTTGTTCAGACCCGTGCGGAACATCACCGGGTTGGGTTTACCGATAAAGTACGGGGTTTTGCCGGTGGCGGCGGTGATCATCGCGGCCACCGCGCCGGTGGCGGGCAGCGGGCCATTCACCGAAGGGCCGGTGTTGTCAGGGTTCGTGGCGATGAACTTGGCACCCTTGACGATCAGCTGCACCGCGGTGGCGATCTGGTCAAAGGAATACGAGCGGGTTTCCCCCAGCACCACGTATTCGGGATTCGTCGAAGTCATGACGTAGCCCGCTTGGTGCAAGGCGGTGGTCAGGCCGGCCTCGCCCACCACGTAGGCGGTGGATTTCGGGGACTGGGCCTTGAGGAAAGAGGCCGTGGCCAGCGCGGATGTCCAGATACGTTCCTCTGGCACTTCCAGGCCTGAAGCCGCCAGCCTGGCGGAAAGGTCACGCGGGGTAAAGATCGAGTTATTCGTCAATACCAGGTATTCGCGATTCTTGGCGCGCAGCGCGTCCAGGAACTCGGCGGCGCCGGGGATGACTTCTTCTTCGTGCACCAGTACGCCGTCCATATCGGTCAGCCAATACTTGATTTCACGCTTGGGGGGATTTATCTCAGCTTCGCGGGCTTCGCGGGTGCCGAAAGTGGCATCCATCATGGCCTCCAGTTTGTCTTGGATGTGGTTCTTCATGATTGTCCTTCACTTTTCACGGGGCTTCACCCGCCTTGACCGATGCCTCTCACCGGCGAATCGCCGGTCCCTCCGGCGTTGGAATACGAACTACTTCCCTATAAGGTTAAACCGGAAAACCGCAGAAATCAAAGGAACGACATATGAAATGGGCTTTAATCACCGGCGCTTCGGCAGGCTTAGGCGAGGAATTCGCCTGGCAGCTGGCAGCTGAACCTCTGAACCTGGTTCTGGTGGCCCGGCGCGAGGACCGTCTCGAGGACTTGGCGGCACGCCTCCGCAGCGTCGCCGGGGTCCAGGTCGAGGTCCTCGCCGCGGATTTGGTGACGAAAGCCGGCCAGTACGCCGTGGTGCGTCGTCTCCAAGACAAATCCCGTCCGGTTGCGGTTTTGGTGAATAACGCGGGCTTCGGTCTGGGACAGTCCTTTGTGGACGGGGACTGGAAGCGCGAGGAAGCGGCCCTGGAGGTGATGGGAGGCGCGCTGGCGCGGCTGTGTTACGAAGGTGCGCGTGCCATGCGTTCCCGGGTTTCCCGGTTCGAGGAAGGGTACTCGCTTTTCGGGGTGAAGTTGCCCTGGCGGCGGCGGGTGCTGCGCGGGGGCGGGGTGATCATCAACGTATCTTCGGCCACGGCCTATACCGCCATGGGTTCCTATGCCTCGATCAAAACCTGGGTGCGGTTCTTTTCCGAGTCTCTGGCCACCGAGCTGGCAGGTTCGGGGGTTTGGGTCACCGCGGTTTGTCCCGGTTTGATGCACACCGAGTTTCACCAGGTGGCCCAGATGGATGCCGAGGCTTGGCCCCGGATCGGCTTTGTCTCTAAAGAAACGGTGGTGCGCCAAAGCATCGAGGCGGCCAGGCGTCACCAGGTCTTGGTGACGCCGACCTGGCGCTATCGCTTCTTAATGGGCCTGGCGCGCCTGGCACCGCGCTGGGTGATGCGGCGCTTTTTCGGCGCTGCCATGTTCTCTCGCGCCATCTAGCGGCCCTCGGGCTTGGGTTTTCGCCTGGTGGGGTTCGGGGCGAGGTCGAGACGCCGTACCGACCATCCGAGACAAAGCAAAAGGGGCGGGAACCGCGGTTCCCGCCCCTGGCAGCTAAAGCCACAAATAAGTAATTTACTTCATCTTGGTGCCGGTCGAACCCAAGCGCTGGCAGGCCTCGACCACGCGGGCAGCCATGCCGGCCTCGGCAGCCTTGCCCCAGGAACGTGGGTCGTACTGCTTCTTGTTGCCGACCTCGCCGTCAACCTTGAGCACACCCTCGTAGTTCTTCAGCATCCAGTCCGCAACCGGGCGGGTGAAAGCGTACTGGGTGTCGGTGTCCACATTCATCTTGATGACACCGTTAGCCACCGCCAGGGCGATTTCTTCCTTGGTGGAACCGGAACCGCCATGCATCACCAGGTCGAAGGGACGGTTGCCCGCATTGAAGTGAGCGCCGACCTCTTCCTGGATGGTACCCAACAGTTCGGGGCGTAACTTGACGTGACCGGGCTTGTAGACACCGTGCACATTACCGAAAGTCAGAGCGGTCAGGTAGTGGCCTTTTTCTCCCAGACCAAGGGCCTCTACCGTCTTGATGCCGTCTTCGGTGGTGGTGTAGAGCTTTTCGTTGATTTCGCCAACCACGCCGTCTTCTTCACCGCCGACAACGCCGATCTCTACTTCCAGCACGGTCTTGGAAGCCACCGCCTTGGGCAGCAAACGCTTGGCAGTTTCCAGGTTCTCGGCCAGCGGCACGGAAGAACCATCGAACATGTGGGACTGATAGAAGGGCAAACGCCCAGCCTTTACCTCTTCGATTTCCAGGTCCATCAGGGCCTCGGTCCAAGAAGCCAGCTTGTCCTTGGTGCAGTGGTCGGTGTGCAGCGCCACGGTGACGTTGTAGTTCTTGGCCACTTCGCGAGCATAGGCGGCCATAGCCAAAGAACCCGCCACGCGGTCCTTTACGGTGGAACCGGACCAGTACTCGGCCCCGCCCACGGAAACCTGGATGATGCCGTCGGACTCGGCCTCGGCGAAGCCCTGCAGCGCCGCGGTCAAGGTCTGGGAAGAGGTCACGTTGATGGCGGGGTAGGCGAACTTGCCTTCCTTCGCGCGCTTCAACATCTCTGTGTAAACTTCGGGGGTTGCGATTGACACTCTATTCTCCTTCGTGGTCGGTGTTTTCTAACGTTTCTATTGTGTCACTTTTTCACCGCGCGGGTGCGGCCTTTTGTCCCACTTCGCCCGGATTCTCCCAGCGATTCGGGTCGCTTCAGCGCAAACCCAGGTCATCGAGTCCCAGCGCATAAAAGTACGGGTACCCCGCCTGGGCGATATTCTTTGCCGCGTCGGTATCGCGATCCACAATCACCGCCACGGCCAGGACCTCGGCTCCCGCTGCTTCCAGAGCCTTCGCGGCCTGCAGCGGAGAACCCCCGGTGGTGGAAGTGTCTTCCAGCACCACTACTTTCTTCCCCTGCACGGATGGGCCTTCTATCTGGCGCTTCATGCCGTGATCCTTGGCGGCTTTTCGCACCACGAAGGCATCGAGTTCCAGCCCGCGCGAAGCCGCGGCGTGCATCATCGCGGTGGCCACCGGGTCGGCCCCCATAGTCAAGCCCCCCACCGCGTCGATTTTCTCCAGCGGGAAACCGTTTTCCTCCAGCAGGTCAATCATGACGTGTCCGATCAGCGGCGCCGCTTCGTGATGCAGGGTGGCGCGACGCATATCGACATAAAAGTCAGATTCCTGACCGGAAGCCAGGGTGACTTTTTCGTGTACTACAGACAGCTCCTGCACCAGTTCGGCCAGGCGAGACAATTGCGGATCATTTGTTTTCACGCTATCTAGCATAGAGTTTAAGGGTGCCTAAGGACTACTTTTTCACTCCCGAAAACCCCGACAAGGTCCGCCGTGACGGTACCGGGGAGGGTAGCGGTGTCGGCGCGCAACTCGAGGCCGCAACCCCGGACACAGCTCCCGACCCCACCCCGTCCTCGACCGGGAAATGTTGGCGCGCCAGGTAGCGGCCGCACCCTCCCCGAGGTCCTGGACCCACAACTGATGCAAAACGGCGACACCCGCAATGTTCCCGATCACTATCGCTTTTTGGAACAACGACGCTATCCGCGCCGACCTGGACCGCCTGCTGGAACCCCAACCTGATGACTTGGAGATACCGGCCCTGGAGGTAGCGATGGAGAACCTGGGGCACGACTTTAACCTGGGCTCGATTATCCGTACCGCCAACGGTTTGGGGGTGCGCCACGTGCATATCGTGGGGCGGCGGCGTTTCAATCGCCGCGGGGCCATGGTGACAGATCGCTATCTGCACCCTGCATTTTTCATCCCGATGCCGCTTCTTTGGCGCAATACGCCCGAAACCACCGCCTCGCCGTGGTGGGGATGGATAACTTCCCCGGGGCCGAACGCCTGGAGACTTGCGAGTTGCCCCCGCGCTGCCTGATGGTTTTCGGCGAGGAATCCGAGGGGATTTCACAGCCCATGCAAGAGATTTTGGAACACTTGGTACAGATTTCACAATACGGTTCAACGAGGTCTTTCAACGTCGGCCACGCCGCCGCAATCTGCATGTGGGCCTGGCGTCGCGTTTATCCCGCGCCTCTGGAGGCCTGGGTTCAGCCCGAACTTTGACCCAGCAGGGCGAGTTGGCGGATTTCGGCGTTGAGCTGCGGCCAGATTTCGCGGTGTTTTGGCCCGAAAGGAGCTCCTCCCAGGAACACCCCCGCACTGCCCGAGGCGCGATCCACCCAGATAAAAGACCCGGATTGCCCAAAATGCCCAAAGACTCCCGGCGGGAAATCCGGGGGCATCCAGTGCGGGAACTTGTGGCCGTGCAGCTCGACACCGGTAGCCCAGAGGTTATCTTTCTGAAAACCCCAACCAGGCAGGATTCCGCGCAGGCCGGGGTGGCGCGGCGCTGTCCAGCGTTGGACTTCTGCGGCGGAAAGCAAAGTGGGCTGTGCAAACAACAGGGAACCCGCCAGTCGCGCCAGGTCCGTTACCGGCCCCTTCGCCCCCCAGGACGGGGAATCAGCCAGTATTGTACCGGTCATTCCAAGGGGTTCCAGCACCGCGGATTTCACCCAATCGGTCCAGCTCAGGCCCAGCTTCCCCGCGGCTACTTGCACGGCGGTTTCGATGGAATAATTCGAGTAGATACGCTTTGTACCGGGCGGTACATTTTTGCTTCGGGGTGGAGATGCCGAAATCTACACCCATCTGAAAGTCCGGGGAACCGGGGGTGCCCAGGGGGCATCGAAAGGCAGACCCGCTGAGTGGGAAAGCAAATCCGCCAGACTCACCCCGGGGGAATCTGTGGCAACAGAGCCGAAACATCGGCTTCAAGGTCCAAAGCCGCGCGGGCCCCCACCCCGCCAACCGCAGCCATCCCCGCCAGGCTGGAACCGGCCTCGACCCGGGAAACCCCGCAACCGGCCTCGACTCGGGACCTCGTACCCGGTACCTCGACCGGGGAGGCGGCCACCCAAAAAGCCACCGCCACGGCGAATTCGTCACCGACATCCACTTGAACGGTTGGTACAAAACCTCGCGGTCTGGACTGGCGCCCAACCAGCAAACTACGCGCCCGTCGTGCAGCCGGGTCAAAACCCCCAGGGCATAGGGGAAATCAAAGCCGCGACGCGCGGGCAGGTGTTCGGGCCCTAGTTCGCCGAAAAGCACCGCAGAGCCAGCCGCGCTCAACGCAACCAACCGGATTCGCGATAGTGGGCACGCATCAGGGCGGCATAGTCAGGGACGAAAACAGATTCGTAATACTTGACCATACCACCCACTGCGTCGAAATCGTGGTCATAGAGCCACTGATTCATCAAGCCGTAATACACCGCGGTTTGCAAGGAGGTGATGTTGGCCGGGGTTTCTTCGCCTTGGACCCTGCCCTGCACCACCAGCTCGGTCCACGCCTTTTCCAGCACGGAATGCAGGCGCTGGTTGCGCGATTCAAAGTGGTCGTGGGCAGGGTGCACATTCGAGGAAGCCTCGACGCGCAACATGCATTCGACTTCGACCAGCAGGGGGCTTTCACCCATCCTGGACAGCAGCATCAAGATGGAATCCAGTACGGTCTGGGCATCGAGCACCTCCAGTTGGTCCAAGTCAAAGCCCAGTTTTTCCTCGTAATCAGAGACCACGCTCATCAGCAGGACTTCTTTGGAAGGGAAGTGGTAGATGACGCCGGGGTGGGAAATCCCGACTTTGCGGGCCACGTCGCGCAGCGACATGCCGTGATAGCCTACTTCCGCCAGCACGTCCACCGCTGCGTTCATGATGGACTCGCGCCGAGCCACCCTCGATGCATACGGGCCACGGGCCCCTCTTGCTGCCATGCTTTTCCTTAGTCGCGCTTGGTTTCCTTGCCTTCCTAGCTGATATTTTAGCCCAGGGCGGCGCGGCTCTCAGGTTATCCGCGAGGCGTCACGCGCAACTCCAAGCTGTAGCGGCCGTTGAAACCCAGGTTCCCTCGCACGTCAACCAGGACTTCGCTGCCGCGCGGCACCTGCCCCGCCAGCAACATTTCCGCCAGCTGGTCTCCGATTTCGCGCTGAATCAGTCGGCGCAAGGGACGGGCCCCAAAGCTGGGGTCGTATCCGGTGGTGGCCAGCCAGGCCCGGGCCTCGGGCGTGACTTGCAGCGAGAGCTGGGATTCGGCCAGGCGCGCCGACATCTTGTCCAGCTGGATATCCACATTTCTCCAGGTCTTGGGTCGAAAGCGCCTCGAAGATGATGGTTTCGTCCAGACGGTTGAGGAATCGGGCTTGAAAGCCGCGCGGACCTGCTCCATCACCAGTTGGTCGCGGCGCGCGTGGTCTTTTGGCCAACTCCGGGTCCACCAAGAAGTGCGAACCCAGGTTCGAGGTCAGCACCAAGATGGTGTTGCGGAAATCCACGGTACGTCCCTGACCGTCGGTCAGGCGGCCATCGTCCAGGACCTGCAGCAAGATGTCGTAGACATCGGGGTGGGCCTTTTCGACTTCATCCATCAAGATGACACCATAGGGACGCCGCCGCACTGCTTCAGTCAGCTGGCCGCCTTCGTCGTATCCCACATATCCCGGAGGCGCCCCGATCAGGCGCGAAACCGAGTGCTTTTCGGAGTATTCGCTCATGTCGATTCGCGTCAAGGCGCGTTCGTCGTCAAAGAGGAACTCGGCCAGGGCTTTGGCCAATTCGGTCTTCCCCACCCCGGTCGGACCCAGGAACAGGAAGGAACCCGTGGGTCGATTCGGGTCAGAGATACCGGCCCTGGCTCGGCGCACGGCATTGGCCACAGCCTGCACCGCGGCTTTTTGACCAATCAGTCGCTTCCCCAGGTGAGCTTCCATCTGCAGCAGTTTCTCGGATTCTCCGCTGAGCAGCTTTCCCACTGGAATCCCCGTCCACGAGGACACCACTTCGGCGATTTCCGCTTCGTCCACCTTTTCGGCGATCATCGGTTCGTTGTCCGCCCCCAGGGTCGAGGCCGTTTCTGTACTGTTCGGTACAGTTTCGGTTCCGGCCGAGTCAGAAGTGGTAGTGAGTTCTGTACCGGGCGTTCCAGTTGCGGTTGCGGTGGTGTCGGTGGCGGTCGCGGCGTGGGCGGGGGCCGCCTTGGATTCGGCCGCGGCGATTTGCGCCTGTACTGCCGGGATTTCACCGTTTTGCAGACGTCCAGCGTCCTCCCAGCGCCCCTCGCGCATGGCTTGCTCCAGCGCGGTATTGAGCTCATCCAGTCGCACACGCAACTCGCCGACCTTGTTGTGGCCGGCCTTCTCGGCCTCCCAACGCAGATTCAAGGCCTCTAACTTCGCGCTGCGCTGTTCGAGATTGGCCTGGAGTTGGCTCAGTCGCCCGGCGGTGGCCAAGTCGCGGTGATCCGGGTCAGATCCCTGCAAGTACGACAGCTCCATCTTGATGCGGTCCACCTCGCGACGCAGCTGGTCGATTTCCTCGGGGGAAGAATCCAGTTCCATCCGCAGACGCGAAGCGGCTTCGTCAATCAGGTCGATGGCCTTATCGGGCAACTGGCGTCCCGAGATATAGCGGTGCGACAGCTGCGCGGCCGCCACCAAGGCGCCGTCCGAAATCGTCACCTTGTGGTGAGCCTCGTACTTCGGGGCAATACCGCGCAGAATCGCCACGGTATCCTCGACCGAAGGTTCACCCACATAGACCTGCTGGAAACGGCGCTCCAAAGCGGGATCCTTTTCGACGTATTCGCGATACTCGTCCAAAGTCGTGGCGCCTACCAGACGCAACTCTCCGCGCGCCAACATGGGCTTGAGCATATTCGAGGCATCCATCGCCCCACCGTTAGCTCCCGCACCCACCACCGTGTGCAGCTCGTCGATAAAAGTAATTACCTCCCCCTTCGGCGGCTTTGATTTCTTCCAGCACCGCCTTGAGGCGTTCCTCGAACTGGCCGCGGTACTGGGCCCCGGCCACCATCGCGGCCAGGTCCAAGGCAATCAAATGCTTGTGTTTCAGGGAATCCGGGACGTCTCCGGCCACGATACGCTGGGCCAGGCCCTCTACCACGGCAGTTTTTCCCACCCCGGGTTCACCGATCAAAACCGGGTTATTCTTGGTGCGTCGGCTCAGTACCTGGATTACGCGGCGAATCTCTTGGTCACGCCCAATCACCGGGTCCAGCTTCCCGTCCATGGCGCGCTGCGTCAGGTCGTCACCGTACTGCTCCAGGGCTTTGAAAGTGGCCTCGGGGTTCGGCGAAGTCACCTTCGCTCCGCCGCGGGCTTTCTCTATGGCTTTGCGCAGTTTTTTGGCTGTGGCCCCGGCGTCGTTCAAAATTTTGCCGACCTGGCCCTCGTTCAGCGCTAAACCTACCAAGAGGTGTTCGGTAGAGACATAGTCGTCTCCGTTGTCACTGGCTTCGTCCCCGGCCAAACGCACGACTTTCAAAGTGGCTTGCGTTGGGTTGGGTTCGGCTACGGATTCCCCCGTCGAGGACGGCAGCTGGGCCAGGGCGGCCCGGGTTACGTTCTCTATGGTGGCGGTATCGGCGACTTCGTTGAGCACCTGGAAGGCGATGCCTTCGTGGTCCTGCAGCAAAGCCGCCAAAAGGTGAATCGGTTCAAAGCTGGGGTTGCCGGCATCTTGCGCCAAGCGCAAAGCATTGGCTACCGCTTCTTGGGACCGAGTAGTGAGTTTGTGGTCCATATCATTCCTCCATCTGTCTATTCATCCCGTCCTTGCGGGCTACGACATCTATTATATAACGCTTTTTGGAAAAAGTTGAGTCGAAGGCGCTCAAGTTTTGATTTGCTTTTCAGGTTGCGGGGATTCTGCATGGCAGCGAAAATGGAGTGTCAACACCAACGACTATGCAAAGGAGACATCCATGGGAATCGAAGATCTGGCGAAGCAAGCCACCGACATGGCCGCTGGCGCTGTGAACAAGGCCAAGGAAACCCTGGCCTCAGAGGAACAGACCGACGCGCTGCTGGACAAGGCAGCCGATGCAGCTTCGAAGCTGACCGGCCACAAGTTCGACGACAAGATCGACCAGGCCCGCGACTTCGCGGACAAGAAGCTGGGTTCAGAGTAACCCAGCCTTATCTGCAGCGTCTGGTAAGAAAGCCTGACTTTCTTACCAGACGCTTTCTGTTATCCGCACCCCTGCACCCTCACCGGCGCCTCGGTGGCGGTGGATCCCTACTGTCTCCCCCGCCACAGCACCAGGGCGGAACCCGAAGTCAGCGGGAAAGCCACTTCGGCGCTTTTCTCGGCCCGTTCCCCGCGGTGCATAGAGGTGACTTCCCGGTTGAGGTGGCGGCAAAGACCCGGTTCTGGGCCCCCGCCATCAAAGCCAGCTGCGAGTTTTTCGGCCTCTAGTTCCTCGACCCGGCGCTGTAGCTCCATGATCTGGGCGATTCCGGCCAGATTCACCCCTTCGTCTTGGCTGAGGTGCTGGACTTGGCCCAGGTGCGCCAAGTCGCGCAGCGAGTACCGGCGGGTCCCACCTTCGGTGCGGCCCGGCACCACCAAACCCAGGCGGTCATATTGCCGCAGGGTCTGGGGATGCATATTCGCCAAAGCCGCTGCCTCGGAAACCCTAAAACGCGGTTTGAACCAGGCGCACTGAGCTTCTATCTCGTCCAGCAGCAACCCTCCGGCCGCGTCGTGACGGATGTCTTCCATCCACCGATCCAGACGCAGCTGCGAATCACGCAGCATCGCCAAGCAAGACGCCAGTTCTTCCAACAGGGTCACAAGACCACCTGCTTTTCCAGCTGGGCGCGCGGGTCGGCGCCCTGGGTAGCGGCACTGAAGTCCTGGATGGCTTTCTTGGCCGCTCTTGAGAGCTTCTGCGGCACCGCGACCTGCACCGTCAGGCGCAAATCTCCCTTAGAATCCTTGTCTTGCAAACCATAGCCGGGGATCTTTATCTCTTGACCCGACTGGGTCCCCGGGGGCACATTGACTTTCACTCTACCCCCGTCGGGAAGCGGGACATCCGCCAAAACCCCTTGGATGGCCTCGACAAAAGTCACCGGCAGAGTAAAGAGCAGGTCCTTGCCTTCCAGACGCAAGTACGGGTGGGGCTCGACGTGGCAGGTCACCACCAGGTTACCCGGCGCGCCCCCGCCGGAACCGGGCTGCCCCTTGCCTTTCAGGCGAATCTTTTGGCCGTCTTTTACCCCGGGGGGAATCCGCACGGTGATGGTTTCGCCCTTTAGCTTCAGACGCACCGTCGCCCCGTGGAAAGCCTGTTTGAAGGTCAACTTGGTGGAAGCTGACAAATCCGCGCCGTTCTTTTTGAACAGCCCGCGTCGCGCGGCTCCACCGTTGCCACCAGCCCCGGCACCACCATTACCGCCAGCGCCGGGGAATCCGAATCCCCCAAAGCTGCCACCAGCCCCTGCACCGGCACTACCGGCGAAAGTACCCCCACCGGCGCCGTAACCGGGATAGCTGGCCCCCGGCACGTCTCCAGCAGCGGCCTGACCCATCATGTTAAAGATGTCGTTCAGGTTCACTCCCGTGGTGGTGTATTCAGTCTGGAAAGACCCGGAGGGCGCGGAGGAAAACATCGCAGAAAACGCGTCTTCAAAGTCCGAAGCCGAACCACGCCGCCCGGTAGATGCCCGGAACCGCGGCCCCCCACCGGCCATGGCCCGCAACGCGTCGTACTGTTTGCGCTGCTGAGGGTCGGAAAGCACCGCATAGGCCTCGCCGATACTCTTGAACTTTTCCTCGGCGGCCTTGTCTCCCGGGTTCTGGTCCGGGTGATACTGCCTGGCCAGCTTGCGATAGGCCTTTTTCAGGTCCTTCACCGACACGTCTTTCGACACGCCCAGGACCTGGTAATAGTCTTGTCTAGCCAATCATTCGAGGTCATTGTTTTTCACTCTATTCTGTGTCACTCTTTGAGGCTTTCACCGCCACTACTACCATCGCGGGCCGCAGCACGGTTTCGCCCATCAGGTATCCGGGCTGGGCGACTTGTTCGATTACCTGGTGGCCTTCTCCTTCGCCCAGCATCTGGATGGCCTGGTGTAGCTGCGGATCGAAATCTTCCCCGGCCTGGCCAAAGCGTTTTACCTTGAACTTCGCCTCCAGTGCGGATTCGAGTTTCTGTGCCACTGACTTGAAAGGCCCGGATTCCAGGTCTCCGTGGGTGCGCGCCAAAGCGATGTCATCCAACACCGACATCAGCGCGTTCACCACGGAGGCCACCCCGGCCTCTTGCTGCAGCGGCACTTCGGCCTTGGTGCGCCGCACGTAGTTGTTGTATTCCTGTTGCAAGTTATACAAATCCGCTCGCGCACGGGCCAGTTCTTCGTCCAGCTCGGTGATGCGTTTTTCCTGCGCCGCGGCCAGTTCCCCGGCGAGGTCCGCGCCTGTTTCGCAGGATGTGGTTTCGGTTTTCGCCCCGTCGAGGTCCTCCGCCTGGGTGGTGTCCTTAGTTGCGTTGGCCCGGGGGTTTTCCCGCGAGTGCGCCGGCCCCAAGCCCGCACCTTCTTCCTGTGGCGAAGCCGTTGAGTCCTCTTCCGAGTCGTGTTCCGTGGCCTTATGGGCCGCCCGGTCGGATTCCTTCTGGGCGGCTTCGTAGGCCTCCAGGGCTTCCCGGGCCAGCTTGTCCTCGCTCACTTGTTTTCCTCTTCGTCGATGACTTCGGCGTCGATGATGGTGTCATCATCTTCCGCCGGCTTGGCGCCATCTGCCGCGGGAGCGGCCTGCGCTTCGGCGGCTTGGGCATAGAGGGCCTGTCCGATGGCCTGGGACTTTTCTTCCAGGGCGGTCATGGCCTGCTTGATGGCTTCGAGGTCTTCACCTTCCAGAGCCTTCTTCAAGTCATCCACCGCGGACTTCACCGGAGCCACCACGTCTTCGGCCAACTTGTCGCCTTCATCCTTCAGCAGCTTCTCGATGCGGTAAACCGCTTGTTCTGCGCCATTTCGCACTTCGGCGTCTTCGCGGCGCTGCTTGTCTTCGGCGGCGTGGGCCTCGGCTTCCTTCACCATGCGGTCGATTTCCTCCTTTGGCAGCGAGGAACCACCCGTAATGGTCATGGACTGTTCCTTGCCGGTGCCGCGGTCCTTGGCCGAGACGTGCACGATGCCGTTAGCGTCAATGTCGAAGGTGACCTCGATCTGCGGCAGGCCGCGCGGTGCGGGAGCGATGCCGGTCAGTTCAAAGGTGCCCAGCGGCTTGTTGTCCCGTGCGAACTGGCGTTCACCCTGGTAAACCTGAATCAGCACTGAAGGCTGGTTGTCTTCGGCGGTAGAGAACACCTCGGAACGCTTGGTCGGAATAGCGGTGTTGCGCTCGATCAGCGGAGTCATGATCCCGCCCTTGGTTTCAATCCCCAGGGACAGAGGAGTCACGTCGATCAACAGCACGTCCTTACGGTCACCTTCGATAACCCCGGCCTGCAGGGCGGCACCCACGGCGACGACCTCGTCGGGGTTCACCCCTTTATTCGGTTCGCGACCACCAGTCAGTTCCTTTACCAGTTCGGTTACCGCGGGCATACGGGTGGAACCACCCACCAGCACCACGTGGTCGATTTCAGACAGGGAAAATCCCCGCGTCCTTAATCACCGCATTGAAAGGAGCGGCGCAGCGCTTCAACAGATCCTCGGTCATCTCTTCGAACTTGGCGCGAGTCAGCTTTTCGTCTAGGTGAATCGGGCCGTTTTCGCTCATGGAGAGGTACTGGAGGTTGATATTGGTGCTCATCGCCGAGGAGAGTTCCTTTTTCGCCTGTTCCGCGGCGTCGCGTAGACGCTGCAGGGCGATGCGGTCCTTGGACAGATCCACGCCGTCCTTGGACTTTACCTGTGCCACCAGCCAATCCACGATGCGCTGATCCCAGTCGTCACCGCCCAACTTGTTGTCGCCGTTGGTGGCGCGTACCTGGATGGTAGAGAACCCGTCGTCGTCTTTGCCTACTTCCAGCAGCGAGACGTCGAAGGTACCGCCGCCCAGGTCAAAGACCAGAATCAGTTCGTCTTCTTTACCTTTTTCCAGGCCGTAGGCCAGGGCCGCGGCGGTGGGCTCGTTGACGATGCGCAAGACATTGAGCCCCGCGATCTGTCCGGCCTCTTTCGTAGCGGTACGTTGGGCGTCATTGAAGTAGGCCGGCACAGTAATGACCGCGCTGGTCACGGTGTCTCCCAAGTATGCCTCGGCGTCTTGCTTCAGTTTGGACAAGATACGCGCAGAAATTTCCTGGGGGGTATAGCTCTTGTCGTCGATCTGGACCTTCCAGTCCGTACCCATGTGACGCTTTACCGAAGAAATCGTGCGATCTACGTTGGTGACTGCCTGACGCTTGGCGACTTCACCGACCAGGACTTCCCCGGTCTTCGAGAACGCTACCACCGAGGGGGTGGTGCGGAAGCCTTCAGCGTTGGCGATGATGGTGGGTTCTCCCCCTTCGAGGACCGCCAGTGCGGAGTTCGTGGTGCCCAGGTCGATGCCTACTGCTTTTGCCATTTATGTTTCCTTCTCTCTATGTCTGGGGCCCGCATCGCGAACCCCGTTGGTTTCCTGCACTCTGAATTATTCTTGAGTGCCTACGGCTCAAGTTTACACGAGGGCTGCAAGGCTGTCCAGTTAAAACCCGAAAACTTGAGTCGCACCGACTCAGATTTTCCAAACACCCGTCCTCGAACCTCACCGGAACCACGGTGTTTTAGGCCTTGAGAAAATCCGGGGCGCGGGTATGTGTGGTGCGGTGAGTGGGCGGGTTGCTACGCGTTAGGGGAAATCAGGGTGGTTAGTCGTCTTCGCGGCGACGACGTTTGGCCAAGAGGATAAAGCCGGTGCCCAGCAAGCCCGCACTCATAAACACGGGGACCCACACTTCGGCACCGGTGGCGGCCAAAGGCAGCCGCGATGGCTTCGGCGCGGCGCCGCATCGCTTCGGCGCGGCGACGGGCCTCTTCCTGGGCGGCCAAAACCAAGGGGTCGTTGGGGTCGAGGTACGAGGGTTTCGGCTGCGGATTAGGGTAAGGCGCGGGGTTGTCGCTGGGTTCCGGCCGCGGCCCTTGGGAAGGATTTTCGGAAGGCTTAGGTTTGGGGTCCTCGGAGGGCTTCGGAATCGGCACCACACCGCCTCCGCCGTTGTTCGAGTTGGGTTTCGGTGGTTGTGGCTTTACCGGTTTGGGTTGAATCCCGACAAGGTATTGCCACTGTCCCGCTTGCGTCTGGTTTTCAATAGGTAACCAGGCCAAAGTGGTTTGGAATTTTTGATAAGTTTGCGTCGGGCCACTCGGGGTGGCAATCTCTATCAGATAAAGCCCTGGCGCCAAACCCGGGAAAGAAACTTCTCCGTTCGCATCGGTTGTGCCACCCCAGGAACGGTCCTTACTCATCTTCCGCGCCTGGGCCACCGTCAAGCTGCGTAGCTTAGAACAGTCCACACTGTGGGGATTAAAGGTATAGGTAAGTTTCGTGACCGTCACGGTGTATCCCGTGGTGGAACCAGTGGTGTGAGAAGCCGAAGGGTCATTGTTGGGGTTGTCCCCACGCAGCCGTAACGTGAGATGCACCTCTTGGTTCTCATCTAAGGGCTTGCCATCCATGGTGGTACCCGGCACAATGGCTTTGATGTTGTCTTCGCTGTCGGTGGCGAAAGCCGGCGCCGCGGCAAAGAATCCACCGGGCCCATCCACCTCCAGTGCCCCCAAGTCCCCGATCCCCAGCGGCACGCACAGCGCCACGCCGGCAGCCACGGCCGCCGCCCGGTTCCACACTCGCTTCGTCATTTTAGCCACTCTCCTCTTGGCGGTGTCGGCTCCGTCTCTGGGCCGCTACAGTGCGCCCGGCACCCGCCGCACCGCGGACCTCGCCCCGGCCCAAACCGCGCCCCTGGCCCAAACCCGCACCGCGGACCTCGCCGGGGTTCGCAGCACGTCGCTGCACCGCCCAGGCCCGCCCCAAGCGTAACAAGACCAGGGCCAGCGCCAGAATCGCCACCCCCAGCGCCAGCCACATCCACCACTGAATCGCCAGGAGGGCCGGCTTAGGACTCGGGAAATCGGCCTCGTCCAGAGGGACGCGCTCGCCCGTCACCAACAGGCGGTGGGATTAATCCCGTAAGGGGTGCAGGTCAGCACCGTCAACAGGTCCTGCCCGCCTTCGACCTTCAAGCTCGACACCTCGTCGGGCAACACCACCTGAATGCGAAACACCTTGTAAGCCAGCTTTTGCCCCAGAACCTCGACGTACATCATGTCGCCTTTACGCACCGCCGTCAGGTTATCCAACAGAGTCGCCGTGGGCAGACCAGTATGCCCGGTCAGCACCGCGTGGGTGTCCTTTCCCCCTACCGGCAGCGAGGACCCGTAAAGATGCCCAATGCCTCGCTCCAGAGTCTCTGCTTCCGATCCGTGATACACAGGAAGCTCCACGTCGGCGGCCGGAATGATGAGCCGCCCCATCTGTGGAAGCAGATCCAACTGGTGCAGGTACGCCTGATAGGGGAAATTGGACTTCGCCACGCGCGACATCCACGGGTCCAGCACGGGAGTGCCGGGGATTTCGCGGTTGTACTGCCGGGCCTTTTCCAGCACCTGGTCCAGCACCTCGGGGCGAGTTTCTTCGATGCCTTCACTGTAGGCATTCGCCGCTTGGCGCTGTTCAACGTTACTGAAAGTGGTGACGGTGACCGGATAGAGCAACACGAGGACTCCCGCGAGTACCAGCAGCAGCGGTACCCAGTAAGAAGGGCGCGGCGCTGCGGCGGTCTGGTGTTTCGGTGCCAGCCGCATGGTGGGTGCCGGGGTCGAGGACCGTCGCATCGTTTTGCGCCTCCTTTCGAGGGTCGAGGGTTGGGGTTATCGGTTTAGTCGCCTCAGGTTACGTCTGAGGTTGCGTGATGCTGGGCCTTAATTGCGTTGGTGGCGATACATGTAGGCCACGCCGATGATGACCAAGGCCAAACCAATCGCCAGGAACACATAGATGCCCGCGCCACCGGTGTTGGGCAGCCACTGGGTCAACGTAGAAGTCCCGACGTTCTTTACGGTGACATCCACCCGGTTGTTATTACCCAGGGCGGTGGCATCGAAAGTGAATGGCTGAGCCGCGGTTAGTTTCTGGTAACCGTTGGGGGCCGTGGTCTGTACCAGGCACAGCTTGCCTTCCGTCGCACCCAGCGGGGAAATGGAGACACCGGTGTCGGCATTGGTGATTTCCCATTCGCTGACGTTGCTAATGGTTAGGGGCTTAGTTTCATTGGCAGTCACACCGTCGGTTTTACACTGGAAGATCTTGAACTTACCACCTGCCAGGGCGGCGTTATTCTTACCTGTGTTCTTAATTACCAGGGTGCCGAACTTTACCGTGGTGGGGTTGTCATCCGGGGTGACGATGATGCCCGGGTTTGAGGGGTTGTCCGGGTCGCTGTCACTCACCGTCCGGTATTCAGCCTTGGCGGCGTTCTGCACTGGCTTCGTGTTATTCACGCCATCATTCACTGTAGTAGAGACTTCGGCGTAAAGCTGCTTGCCCTTGTGAGCCTTCAGCTTATCCAGACCAGTAGCGGTGAAAGTCACCGTCAAATCATCAGCCGTAGGTGTTTCGGTTTCTATGGTGAAGTCATTCGGGGCATGCAACTCTACATTGGCACCTCCCTTGTCCAGCACCAGTTTGTCGAAAGAAATGGCCTTCGCGGTGGCGTTTTTCGGGGTATCAATAATCTTGAAAGAGTAGAAGCTGAAGCCTTCAGAAAGGGCGGGGATGCCGAACTCCAGGCTCCAGTTCATGGTGGAACCCACGGTGATTACGGTGCCAGCCGGGGTGATATTTTTCTTGGTGATCTTTCCGGCATCGGCATTCTTGGGGTAGACGTGAATGTTATACATCCATTCCGAGGTATTGGCCGGGTTCGTCATGGGGACGAAACCACCGCCGGGCTCATCAGCATCCGGCCCGCGGGAGCCACCGTCTGGGTCAAGAGATACACACCGGGTTTCAAATTATTAAAGGTGTATTCCCCGGTGCCGCTGGTGGTTCCGGTCTGGGCGCCAAAGGTTGTATCCTTACCCCCGAAATCGGTGGGCCTCAGCGTCACAGCCGTGTTGTAGCCCGCGGTGGTGGTGATATCCACCGTGGACTTCTCCAGTTTGAAAGTCGCCCCAGCGATAGCCTGGGCACCCTGCGGGAGGGTCTGCCCTGCCGCTCCGGTGCCCGCGACTTCACCACTGGTGGGCTTCGTCAAGGCGTGCACCGTAATGCTTCCCAGCTGATTGGAATCAATCGTGGTATCCGCGTGGGCGGCGGGGGTCATCGAGAGCCCCACCAGCCCCAGCACCAGCAGCGCAGCGGCGGCCAACAGAGCCACGCCGCGTTGCCACAGCATCATTCCTTGATGTTTCATGGTCTTCTAACCTCTACTTCCTGTGTAGTAGTAGTAATATTCCTGAGTTATAAAATTCTCTTGCGTCGCAACCACAGCGTCAGGGCTGCCCCCGTGGCCAACAGTGCCAATCCGCCAAGTTCTATCCAGGCGCGCTCCCCACCGGTCTTGGGCAGATGGCCCGAGGAGACCTCGGCCACGTCAATAGCCCAGGGTTGTTTATCCGTAGCGGGCTTCTTCAGCGCTACCAGCCCAGAGTTTTCCTGGATTTCAGATAGCGCCACCACCAAGTCCGCCCCGAAATCCGAGGCGTTGGTGTTCTGGGTATTCGCGGCTTCTACCTTGAATCCCCAATAGGTCGGCAGCAACTCGCCTTTACCGGCCTTGGTTTCTTCCAGGACATAGCTGCCCGGACCCAAGTTCGTCCAGAACTCTCCGGTGGCGACATTTCCTGGTTCAGCACCGGGGTAACCTCGATGGCTTGGCTGCCAGGCTTGGGGTTCACACCATCTACGGATTCAAAGATCCGGAAAGCCGCCCCGCTGCCCAAGATAGAGGTACGGTCGTCCTTATCGACCTTTCGCACCTGCACCTTGGCCTTGTCGCGGTACACCGTGTGCAGCACCACGCGGGCATCCCCACCGGGACTGACCTCGAAGCCTTCGGCCGGGATGGCCGGCCGCTGGGTGGCAGACCACTGGATATTGCCTTCCCCCGTCCAAAACATCAGAGAACCTCGGCACCTCCGCATAGGGCAGGCCGGTCTCGGTATCCATCAACTGCTCGTTGGGAGGGGTCAAGTACGCCATCAAGTGCTGCAGGCCCCCAGCCGCCAGCTGGTCTTGCACATCTTGCGCCAAAGCCGCGGGCACCACCTTGCAGTTCGTGGCGGCACTGAGCACCGTCGCTTTCGCCAGCTGCCCAGCCAAAGCATCTTGTCCCTGGGCATCTTTCAAAACCCCGTTGGTAGGCGCATTCGCACCCAACGCTGCCAACACGGCCGCGGGCAGGGCGGGGTTAGTACAACTGTAGGTGTAGCCATAGCGGGTGGTATCAACCGGCAAGTACTCCTTGGCCCTCGTCCCATCCGGATAAGTCACCACTTGCAAGGTATTGAGCGACACAAAGTAGCCATTAGTGAAAGTCACCACCGTGGGGTTTTCCCCAGAGGCATCCAGCTTTATCCCAGTGGCCTTGGTTTCAATCGCGGGCTTGTCCGGGTCAGCCTGAATTCACTGACCACCGGGGACTCGGCCGTGCCGGACTCTACCTTTACCTTCGCGGTCTGCTTGATCGCCGGATAGGCCGCGTTGGGATCCACCCCACCCACAAAGGCTTCGCCGAATTCACAGGTGGCCGAGGCGGGAATCAGGTTTTCCTCGTCATCGTTGGGCACCGCGGTGGCACCCGTTCCCGGAGTCACCCTCAATGTACCGCTATAAACCACCGGCACCATCTCGTCGGGATTCGTCGAAGAGGCTTGCCGCAGATAGGGGTCCGTGCAGGCGTAGCCAATCTGATAGCTGGAGGCGGCAGCTTGCGGGCTGACATTCACCAAGTTCTCTGAATTCGGGGTGTCTTCCAGCAGCTTTCGCACCTGGATATTCGCCGCGGTGCGTTCAAAAGTATTCTTCAAATCGAAACTGTTTGCTTCTGGATACCGGCCCCCAAAGGAGACACCCATTCCTTGGCCACCCTGAAGCCCTTCAACAGGAATTCCCGCTCGGTCGGCATCAGGTTTCCATCCGCCGGATAGGTTTTACCATCTACGGTTCCCCCGTTGACGTCGATCTCGCCAAAGAGTTGCTTCAGTTGCGGTTTCAGTTTTTCCGGAGTGTATTCGTCGAGGTCCTCGGTCAAGATAGTGGTTTCGTCGCCTGCGTCGCGGTGCAGGACCGGTGTCACCTTGGCGTCATAGGAAACCGGGGTGGTCTGGGCAATCACACAGTTGTACCCCACCGGCAGCAACACATCGGCAACTCCTTCGGCCTCGTATTCGTGGCCTACCTGGGGCTGCAGAGTGATGGTGGTGTTATAGATAGCCGCACCGTTCAAAGTATTGGGCACTTTTTGGCCATTGGCCTGCAAGGTAGGCGGCTTGCAATAGAGCCGCAGCTTCACGGCCTGGGACTTTGCCAGGCGTTTGCCGTTGCCGCCGACCTGGTACTTCACCTTTACCTGGGTCTTTTCAAAGGTGTAATCATTCCACACTACCGCGGTACCTACGAAGTTCTCGGGCAAGGTCTGGGGGACGATGGGATCGTTTTTCCCAGCGGCTTTGTAGGTGTCGTTTACCCGCTCGCGCTGATCTCGGGGCACCTGCACGGTGGCCGCAACTGTAGAGTTACCCTGGTACTGGCAGATATCGGTACCTTGGCTAGAGCAGTTCGAGATGATGTTTTCCCGGCCGCGGTAACCACCGGTGATTTCCCAGGTATTATCCCAACGCGAGTTATCACGTTTCGCCACTTCGGGGTCCTCGGAAAGGGTGCACTTTGCCCCGGCCGGAATCGCATCCACCAGGTGCCGTTCGCCCTGTTGGAAACGACCGATATTCACCGATTGGGTTTGCGCCAAATCTCCGGACAGCATAGCGGCCAGTTTCCCTGGCAGGGTGTGGGTAGCGTCTTCTTGTTTCACTATTTCGCGTGCCTGGGGAATACCGATGGCTTGGCCATTCAAGGTACAACCATAATCCACCTTGTACATATGGCTGGCGGGAATCATCGCGACACCCTCGCCACCGACCTTTTTCTTAACCGTAAATGAACCCAGTTGCAGACGATAGGGCACCGTCAAATTCAGCGAGTTCCCCGCGGTGCCATTGTCGTTGGCCCGAGTTACCAGAGACACAGTTTCCCCTTTTTGCTGGGCCTGGGTGCCGGTGCCTCCCTGGACTGCCAAACCAGGTTCGCCCCCGTGGTGGCGTCGTGTGCCAAGGGCAGGTCTTCGCTGTCGCGCAAATCCATGCCGGAAATCTTGAAACTGGACAGAGTGGAGGAAAGTTCACAGCGCCATCCCACCGGGACAACGGCAGGCTGGCTGGTGGCCCAGGTGCCGTTTCGCAGCGTCAGTACTGTGTTGAGGGAAAAGGTATCGGTCTGGCCGTTACCGGTGTTGCTGCACTTGAGCTTGGCTTGGACCTGGTAGGTATCGATCCAAGTACCCGCCCCGATGGTGCCGCTGCCTCCACCTGGGGCTTCCTGGGGCGAGGCCGAGGGGTTGGTGCCGTGTCCCGTCGCGACAAAGTGACGGAAGGCCGCTGCTTTCCAGGCCGCAGGTACTTCCACGGTGGCGGCTGTGTTGGTATTGGCCGAGGTCTTGACGTCGGTTTGCGTAAAGAAGTTCAGTGAGGCCGTGGCGGTGGCGTAGTGATTCTGTACTGTTACTGACAAGGTGCCATCCGTGTCGGGGGCCTGGAAAGTCAGACTGGGGTTCCCCGAAGCGGGGGCGGTCCATTCCTGGGACTCCCCGCCTCCAGAGGAACGCATAGAGGTCTTGCGCCACACTTTGGGGTCATCGGTGGTGTCTTGAGTCAAAGTACAAGAGGCATTGGGGTTGATCAGGTTGCCCTCGACGATGTATTTTCCACCATTACGAGGCAAGGTGAAGTGGATAGACCCCGGAGAACCCGCACAGGTCAAGGTGTAGTTATATTTATTTGGCACGGACAGAGATTCATAGGCCGTGTTGCGCGATTCGGTAACGATGCTGAAGGCACCGGCGATGGGCAACAGGGAATAATCCGTAAAGACCTTCACGTCTTTGTTCTCACCCAGCGTCAAGGAATCTTGGTCAACTGAATTCTCAGCAATCACCCGTTTTGCGGCTTGAATCTGTGAGGTCTTCTTAAAGTCTTCCAAGCCCAGCACTTCGGTGGTTACCGAGCACTTTGAACCGGCTTTAAAGACCTGTTCCAGACTGACATCTGCCGGGTTTCTTCCACCAGAATCGTCTTGGTGAGCGGACCCTGGGTGGTGCCGTCTGGCTGGCGACAAGTAATGGTGACTTTTTTGTCCAAACCTATCAAGGCCTGTTTCAACTCGGCCTCTGCATCGAAGTCCTCTGAGAAGTTCGAGGTGTGCTGTACGTGTGGCTGGAAAGACACGTAGTTGAACTGTGTAGTGGTAGAAATCTCCGCGTTTTCCGTCAAAGGCCCAAAGACCTGCACCCCGTTACGTCCCGGCAAAGTGGTGAGGACGTTCGGAGTGGAGCCTACCTCCTCGGTCAAGGTACAAGTGGCCCCAGCCGGTACTCCTTGGAAGATTGCGGACTTGCCACCGCGAATCTCCTGGGTGAACTGGGGAATCAAAGTCTTGCCGGTATCGGTGCAGCGGATGGTTTCGGTGAAATCCTTTTCCAGTCCCACCGCGGCGGCATCACCGCTGACGACTTTGTTCAAAGTGACGTTCACGGTCTTGCGAGTGATGTTCTGGGTCAGCTTCACTTCCTTTTCCCCGCCGGTGGGAACCCAGAAGTGGTTGTTCTGGCAGGACTTCACCTCAGAGGAAGGGGTCGAGGAGTTCTCGGAACAGATATCCGAAGCATAACTGTCGCGAACATCGAAACCGGGTACGCTCAAGGGGCTGGACTTGGCCCCGCCGGTTTCTTCGGCTGTTTTCGGCGGCTGAGAGCTGAACAAGCAGTGCGCCCCGGCAGGCCACAGCGGAATCAGATTGCCTCTTTCGTCTCGTTCAGGGGTGCCGTTCGCGTCCTTCTTTACCCCCAGATATACCGCGGTACCATCAGTGGGGACATCGATGGAACCCCGTTCCACGTAACCGGGCATCGCCTCCGCCCCGGATTCGGGAATCTCTGGCGGCTTGGTGGGGTCACCCATATAGCGACAGTTGTAATAAACCGGTACGCGGGGGCTGTTTTTACGGAAGTCCGCGGCAGTGCGGGCCTGGTCTTGGGTCTTGAAGTTCACCGAAAGCTTTACCGAGGCCTTTTTGGAGGTAAAGGTAGTCATCAAATCCAGCACAGAGTTCCGGGCCCCAGAGTTCAGGCCCTGTTCCATCCGGACTTCGAAGTCGGTCTCAAAGGCATAGTCGAAACTGCTGTTGGGGGTGACGGATTTGGCTTCGCTGGTACCCATCAAAATGGAGCGGTCCGAACTGTCCGCGACGGACATCAAACGATCCCAGTCGTCCTTGGTCCAAGTCGCACCGGTGCCGCTGGCGCCATACTTTCGTTCCGGATAGCGGATATCTTCGTGGATTTTACAGGTGGCTCCCGTAGGTAACAGGATCAAGTTCGGTCCCGAACCGCCGATGGGTTGATCCGTAAAAGAAAACTCGGTGTTCAAGCGAATGGTTTGCCCGTTCGAGTCTTTGTCCAGATGGTACTGTTTGGTTCCGTGTCCCACGTCGGCGTTGGGATCAGTGACGCTGAGGGGGTCTTTGCAGTCCCACTTAACTTGGAAGCGCGACTTCAACACATCAAAGCGAATCTGCTCGTTGCCGACACTCACCGATTTGCGCAGCACTGTGGGGCGTTGCTCGCGGACATAGAAACCACACTTGATGTAGGCGTATTTCTGCAACTGCGCCGGGGAAAGGTATACAGAGCCGTTGGATCCGGCTTCGGGGACAAAGATATCGTAGCTCTTGGTGTTGGTATCCCAGCTGGCCTGATAAAAGAACGCCACGCAGCGGGCATTGCCTTCTTTGGGCAGTTTCTGGGGTGTATAGGACGTGCTGGAGGGTAGTTTCAGGCGCGTCAAAGCGTACTTATACGAAGCTTTGGGAGTTATCTGCAGCTTGGAGGTTTGGGACTGGTCACGCAAAGGAATCTGGAAGACGCCGTCGGGACCGGTGCGTTGCGAAGTGATGGTACCGGCACTGAACTCCAGATCGTTGGCGGGTCGGTGATAGACCAGGTTCTGGTCAACCACATCCGCTGTCACAGTCAGGTACTTGTCTTCGAACAGCGCCTTTACCATTTCATCAGAAAACTTACCGTCACGCACTTGGTTACAGTGCTGTTCGGTGCGGATATACCAAAGATTCCGACTGGATTCCCAGTTATTCTTGACGGGGTCGTGGTTGAAACAGGCATTCTTACGTTCTTGAACGCAGGCATTGTAGTCGGCAGAACCTTTTGCATAGGTATATTTATTGTAGCGGCCACTGGTACAGAAATTGTAGGGATCTTGCCAAAAGTAATTCCCATTGGTCAAACCAGGAGCCTCGTGTCGCAGATAAGTATAGGAAACCGTCCCCGCTTTGGTGTTAGCGTGATTTACTTGATTAACCACCTCATTAACTCGTCCCTTAAAGGTAATCGGGCCGATAGCGAAGATGTTCAGGCGCGTACCTTGGTTGGCTAACTCGATGATTTCTGGGCGCCCTTGGTCTGGGCGGCACCAACATTTAAATAGTCGTGATCGCCTGACACCTCTACGTTACCTGAGGTAAAGAACAGTATCTTGCTGTAGTAGGGCTTGTCGGGGTACTTGCCGTACTGGGCCTTGTACTTTTCGCGATAGTTATTCGAGTCACGCAACACCGCATCGAAACCGTTTTCCCAGTTGGAGCCGGGGTTACCGGACCGGCGGTTCCCCTGTCCGTCGGTGGCGTCCAAGCTGTCGATTTTGTTAATCACTTGCTGGAAAGTATCGGCATACTGCAGGGAAGTAGCGTTCAAGTTCGCGGTGTTGGCCGGGGCGGGGGTGCCGGTTCCGCCGCGGAAGAAGGTATAAATCCCCATAGACACCGGGGCGCCTTTCAGGCGGGACACCGCGGCTTTTATCTGGTTAGCTTGGTCGCGGTTGCGATAGTTGCGCAACCCCCCCCCTACAGTCCTGGGTCGGTGAGCTATAGGGGTCACACATCAAACCACCCATGGTCTCCCAGGTATAGGTGGGAGCAAAGTCAAAGACCAAGGCAATTCGGTAATTCCCCACGCTGTTGAGGCCAGAAGCACCACCGCTGCGAGGGAAGTTCGAAACCCACGGATCGTTGTCAGTGCCGATGGGCCCGTAGTTGGCAGGGATGGCGGCGCGTTCCTCGGCCGAGAGGTCCGCAGCAGAGGCAGTCTTAGAAAAGGCAGGCAGCACCGCCAGCAGAGTCAGCAGCAGTGAGGCCGCGGCTACGATAGCCGCGGATTTCTTGGCCGTCATACTAGCTTTCATTTTCGTAACACCTTCGCATTGCCTACCACTCAGGTAACACCAGTCACTTTCGTCACAAGTCCGCACCTCTAGTTTAGCCGCACTATTTATAAATTATAAGAACCCCTTAAAACTTCTTTCCACCGCCCCTAAATCATTATATTTCCCCAGAAAACCTCCAGCTTTCACCCGGTTTTTCTACAGCTTTTCGCTAAGCCGCAAAACCTCGGTTCGCCACGGTGCGACTGGTAACCATCCCCATCATGTCAGCAGCTGGAATATTGAAGGAACGCTTGCCTACCAGGCGATTTACCGCCTGGGCCAGGTTATGAGAGTTGAAACCCCCGACAGTTGCCTTTTGTGTCTCGGTAGATGCCACCACTTTGGGATACACCCGTACATTGTCGCTGGCACGCAGACCCGCAGTGGCCGCCACCTGCACGGCGAACATCTCGTCAGCACGACGAACCGCACCTGAACTGGTATTTTCATCCATAGTCTCAACCCATCCTTGGTCAATACTCGCGGCCCCAGGGCCACACAGCTTCCTGCTGTACCCCCAATGCTTCGGCACAATTCGCGCCCAGTTTAGGATTCCCGCCCTGTGAAAACCCTGAAATCCACCCCTCAACTAACCAAGTGGTTTGTCCTGACAAAGTCAAAACCTGGGGGCCGGACCCGCCACAAGGTACACTGACTACGTGGCTGAAAAAGAAAAGTCCTCGGGGACACTGGTGATTGGTTTGGGGCGCTTCGGCTCCGCCGTAGCGATGACGCTAAACTCGCTGGAACGCGAAATCCTGGGGGTAGAGAACAACCCCGTCCTGGCCGAACAGTATTCGGCACTGTTCCCCCTGGTGGAAGCCGACGCCACCCGCCTGGACGCACTGGAACAACTGGGCGCGCGGGAATTCTCCTCGGCGGTGGTGGGGGTGGGGCACCTGGAAGCCTCGGTACTGATCACCGCAAACCTGGTGGACCTGGGGATTGAACAGATCTGGGCCAAGGCAATCAGTCGCGAACAAGGCAAAATCCTGCGGCGCATCGGGGCCCACCACGTCATCTATCCCGAGTTCGACGCCGGGAGGCGCACCGCGCACCTGGTGGACGGACGAATGCTGGATTACGTCGAGATGGACCGCGAAGGTTTCTCCATCGTCAAGATGCGGCCCCCCGCTGAAATCCAAGGCTTTACCCTGCAGGAATCCGATGTCAGACGTCGCTACGGGGTGAATATCTTGGGTGTAATCTCGCCAGGACAGCACTTTGAATATGCCGGGCCCGACACGGTGGTAGCCGCGAATGACTTGATTATTGTCTCGGGCGACGGAAAGCTGCTGGAAGACTTCGCCAACCGCCCCTGAAACACCCAAATCTCCCTTGAAACACCTCTGAACCGGCCCTATAACCGCAGCTGAACCGCAACCGCGCTGCCACGGCCTCGAACCGGGAGCGAACCTAGAACTGCAACCACACCGTCGAGGCCGGTACCACGCGATACATCACCGCGCAGACCTCGGAACCGGCGGGAACCCACCCCTCGGGAACCGACACCCCCACCGCTACATCCGCGCAGTCTAAGACGGCCTCGAACCCGAAGTGCACCACGTCATAATCCTGACGCACCCGCTCCCAATCCACCCCCAGGAAAACCGTGCGTTTGCCCGTCAGGCGGGCGAACTCCTCGCGCACCAGATCATTGGTGAACTCCAGCGGATAGCGAGTCACCAGATCCACCCAGGCCTGCACCGAGTCCACCTGGTAGGCGCGCTGGTAGGGAACCTGCGGCACCGACTCCCACAGCAAGGCCGGGTGTTGGGCTTCCTCGGGGGAACCGGGCCAATCCGTGTCGAAGAGGTTCAGGGAACACGCGGTTTCCACCAGGGTGAAGTTACCGTCTTCGTCCGGGACACCCGCGATGGGAGGCATGGGGCCGATGTAGCTGATGAAGTAGGGGAAAGTGTGCGGATTCGTGCCTCCGTGCGCCGAAGCATAGCGCGGCAGCCCACCGGAAGGCCGCGTCACCGAATCGGGCGAGTCCTCTGGTTTGGCGGTTTGGGCATCCAGGTAATCCACGCGGAAATGCTGGGCGGCGGGGTGGAAGGGCTGGTTCAAGAACTGGAAAACCGGGTAAGACATCCAGGCGCGCGACACCGAATCTGCGATCTGGCGACCCTGGGGGCCGATCAGCCGGTCGCACAGGCGCGGCTCCAGGTTCGGGCAATAGGTATAACTCATCACCGCTGTAGAGAGGCGCTCCATCAGGTGATAAAAATTGCCTTCCACGAATTCCGTGGTAGTCCAGTGCTGGATTTCTTGATAGACCTGGCGCAGCGAAGCGATCGCCACGTCAGAGCCGGGCAAATCGCGTACGTCGGCGCCGTTTTGGAGTGCCTTCAAAGCGCGTTTTTCCGACTTGGCTTCGGCGCGGGAAATAGTATCGAGCATCATACGCTTTACCGAAGAAGTAGAGAGGTATTGGGCGTATCCCGCCAGGGGAGTGTCGTGGACGATGTCGCGACCGAAGTTCGGCAGGACCACTTGCTGGACCCAGAAACGCCGCCACGCCCCCAGGTTCGCCTCAAGTTTGGGGAAAACCCAGTCATCTATCGCCATGTGCCCCTGCCTTTACAGAAAGTTGCAAACTTAGCCTCTATCCGATGCTCGGAGATTCCTCGGGATAACGGATGACCCGGCGTCGCAGACGCACCGCCAGGGCCGCCCCGAAAGTCATGGTACCGACCCGACCAGTGAACATCAGCAGTATAAGCAGAATTTTAGCTGAATCCGGCAGGTGGGGGGTGATGCCGGTAGACAGCCCCACGTTACCGAAGGCCGAAGTGGTTTCAAACAGCACCTGCGCCAGGGGAAGGTCCGTCAAGATCAGCATCAGCATGGTGGAGACCCCGACGATCAGGGCGCCCATCGCCACCACCGCCACCGCCAGGCGCACCGTGTGAGCCCCGATGCGACGCCCAAAAGCCTCGAGGTCGCGGTCGCCGCGGATCTCGGCGATGATGGCCAGGACCATGACGGCGACGGTGGTTACTTTGATGCCGCCTGCCGTAGAGGCCGTACCGCCACCGATGAACATCATGATGTCCATCAAAAACCAGCTGGATTGATGCATATCCGCTACGTCCACCGTCGAAATCCCCACGGAACGGGTGTTGACCCCGGCGAGGACGGAGGCAAAAAGTTTTCCGCCCAGCCCCAGTTTTTGGTAGGTGTCGGGGTTGTTCCATTCGATTAGTGCGGTCAGCAGGCCGCCGATCGCCATCAGGGCGGTGGTGGTGACGAGGGTGAGTTTCGAGTGCAGGGTGAGGCGGCGGGGGTGGCGCCAGTTGCGCCGCAGGTCCATCGCCACAGGGAAACCCAGGCCCCCGATGAAGGCGCCGACAATGATGGGGGCGATCATGGCGAAGTCCGCGGCGTGGGAGGTCATGCCGTCTGGAAGAATTACGAAACCGGTGTTGTTGAAAACACTGATGGCCATAAAGATCGAGTACCAGGCCGAACGCAGCACCCCGAAGTCCAGGCTGAGGAAGTACGGAAAGAACAAGGCCGCCACGATTCCTTCGACGCTGAGCGAAATCCCCAGGGCCAGCTTTACCAGGGAGCCGACTTCCCCCAGGTTGCTGGATTTCTCGCCCGCCGCCAAGAGCCGCGTGGTTAGTCCGATGTGGCGTGACACAGCCAGGGAGAGCATCGAAGCCAGGGTCATCACCCCCAGGCCACCAATCTTTATCCCCAGCATGATGACCAGCAACCCGAATCCCGACCAGTAAGTCTCGGTGGGCAGCACCGTCAAACCGCTGACGCAGACCGCAGAAGTGCCGGTGAACAGGGCGTCGACCACAGAAGCCGAAGCCGTCCCGGCGGTGGCGATGGGGAGCATCAGGAGGCCCGAAAACACCGCGATGATGCACAGGAAAATCACCAAAGTGAGACGCGCCGGGGCACGCCGCGCCAGTTCGTCGAACCACTTCTGGCTCTTTTCGCGCAGATTAGCCAGGATTTTCACTACGCCTTAGGTTCTTTCTGTCCGGTTTGGCCGGGCGACTCTCGGACCGACCCGCCACGCAGATGCGGTTTGGGCAGGGCCAGATTGCTACTTTATAAATCCCGATTTTACGCCATTGCTCCCCGATTCCTCGCTTCGACCAGAAGTGGCGAGGCCAAGACGGTACCGACCACCCGGCCTCGACCACCCGACCTCGACCCGGCCTCGACCACCCGACCTCAATGGGGGAAAAGTAAATTTTTTCCGCAACTAACACATTTTGCGAAAAACCCGCTATATTTTAGTGGTACAGGTGTTAACGCTGTGACAGATGTTGCTGCAGCAGCGTTACGAGGATTTGCACGGAGAGAACAGGGTGACCCCGATGGCGCAAAACCAAGCCCCGCAGTTTTTGACTGTGGCCGAAGTCGCAGATTTACTGCGCGTCTCTAAGATGACGGTTTACCGCATGGTTCACGCCGGCGACTTGCCTGCGGTGCGGGTCAAGCGTTCCTTTAGGGTGCCGCTCAAGGCCGTCGAGGCGCTGAGCGAATCCAACCTGAATGAATGGATCGGGAACGAAGATTCACAGCAAATCGCCCAGTAGTCGCGCGCTGAACCGCCCTGCGTTTGGTACCAGCGAGGTCTAACCGCTACACTAAACAGGCTTGGAAATTAGCGCAAAGATATGTGATTTAGGAGGTCGGCGTGGGTTCCGTCATCAAGAAACGCCGCAAGCGTATGGCGAAAAAGAAGCACCGCAAACTGCTTCGCAAGACTCGCCATCAGCGTCGCAACAAGAAGTAAAGACGTGTGTGTGCCTGGCCCAGGTGGCCGGGCACACAGCTTTTTAGGGTGCGGTCCCGGTCCAGGACGGCGGCGGTTTCGGTGGAGGCGGTGCGGTCCCGGGCGGTTTTCGGATAGACTGGAAAAGTGACTGAGACTCGCGTAGCCGCCTTCTTTGACGTAGACGGGACCTTGCTGCGCGGCGCCTCTACCTGGTACCTGGCCCAAGACCTGTACCAGCGCGGATATTTCGGGGCAAAGTACATCGCCTACGCCGCGTGGTACTCCTGCCACTATCTGCTCTTCGGCGAGAAACGCAAAAACGTCCAGAAAATCAAAGAACATTCCTTGGCGGTCATCAAAGGGAAACTGCAGTCAGACCTGGTGTTGATCGGCGAGGAACTCTATGACCGCTTCATCGAAGAACGCCTGTTCCCCGGCGCCTTGGACATCATCGCCGAACACCTCCAAGCCGGCCACGAGGTCTGGCTGGTTTCGGCCACCCCCCAAGAAATATCGGGGCAAATCGCCCATCGCCTGGGACTGACGGGCGGTTTGGGGACCGTGGTAGAGGTCGGTCCGGACGGGCGCTACACCGGCCGGATGCCGAAATCCCTGCTGCACGGCAAAGCCAAGGCCGAGGCCGTGGGACAACTGGCGTTGCGGCGCAACCTGGATTTGTCGCGGTGCTATGCCTACTCCGATTCGATGTCGGATCTGCCGCTGTTTCGCGAAGTCGGCTACCCTCGCGTAGTGAATCCCGAACCGAAGCTGCGTCGCCTAGCGGCGCGACGCCACTGGCCGATCTATAACTTCGCCTATCGCAGCCCGAACCAATCCCTGGCCGCGCGCCTGCCCTTCGCCCTGAGCGTGGTGATCGGCCTGGGGTGGACCGCCCAGATTCTGTGGCGCTATGTGCTGCGTCGACTGCCGGGACTGCCGCTGCGGGCCTGGAGGAGGCTGCGTCGCAGCTGACCCGGCGGATGACTGTCGGGGACACACGCGCCCGAGAAACGCGCGCTCAGAGAAACAGAGAGGCAGAAAAGGAAAACATGGCTATCACCACGGTTCACCTGATGCGACACGGGGAAGTCGATAACCCTCAAGGAGTGCTCTACGAGCGCCTGCCCGGCTATGGCTTGACCCCGCGCGGACAGCAGATGACCGCTATAACCGCACAGTGGCTGCAGAACCAAGGCCGGGACATCAGCCAGATTTTTGCCTCTCCTTTGCAGCGCGCCCAAGAAAGCGCCGCCCCCGCTGCGAAACTGTTTGACCTGCCGATTCAGCCCGAAGCGCGCCTGATCGAGGCCGGTTCCAAGTTCGCCGGTCACCAGATTCACCGCTCAAAACTAACCCTGGCGCATCCGCGGTACTGGCCGTGGTACGTAGCACCGTGGCGCCCCAGCTGGGGAGAAGCTTATAGCGACATCGCCCGGCGCATGTTCGCCGCGGTAAGCCACATCCGGGCTTGCACCGAGCCGGGACGCGAAGCCCTGGCGGTTTCGCACCAGTCCCCCATCTGGATTCTGCGGCGCTTTATCGAAGGCAAACCCCTGGCGCATAACCCAAAGGGGCGCGAATGCGCCCTGGCTTCTTTGACTTCACTGCACTTCGACGGGGCAACTTTGATCGGTTGGGAATACGTCTCCCCCGCCGCTGACCTGGTGACCCAGGCCTCGGACATGACACCGGGGACCTCGAAAGCCGCCACGAACCGCGGCTAAGGCACCGTACAACTAACCGCAACACCACCAACCGCACCCCCTTCGGCGGGGAAGCGAACCTCGCCCCGGCCGCTCTAAAGACTTGGCTACCAACACCTCCGTGCGGATAGTAACCACCCAGACACACCGTGTCTTGTCCAAATCGTGGAAAGAACAGAGCCAGCATCCAAGACACACTAGAATACTGGGTGGGAAACTGCCCGTGAAGCAGAGCTGACAGAACAAAGACAAGAGAAAACTGAAGGGTACTATGAGCGCGAATTACGCTACCTACGAACAGATGTTAGCCAAGATCGACCCCCGGATGGGCGGCGAATATATCTTCGTCAGTCTGCCCCAAGTACCCGCCGAGCTGGATCCGATTGCCTCGATTCACGAACCCGAAGGCATCACCGTGGGGATTTCGAAAGAACAAGCCAGTGCCGCGGGGCTGGACACCCAAGACCTCTTTACTTTGATTACCTTAGCCGCGCCGGGTTCCTTGGACACCGTGGGGCTGAACTCGGGTATCGCCCAGGTGCTGTCTTCGCGTTCCATCCCGGCGAATATTTTTTCCGGTTTCTATCACACGCATATCTTTGTGCCCTCCAAGATGGCCAAAGAAGCCATGGCCGTTTTGGAAGATGTTTCCGGACAGGCCAAAGCCTGGATCTGATGCGAAAACTATGACCTCCCCCACCAAAGAACGAGCCTTCCTCGAACCGGACCCCCTGGTGCGACAACCCGACGGCACCATCAAACAGCGCAACCCCCTGACCGGCACCCAGGTGTGGTCCGTGCCGGGACGCGGACACCGCCCCTTGCAGTCCACCAACCCCGATGCGCGCCCGCTCCAGCCCCAGGACTTTACCCGGACCTGTGCCTTTTGTACCGAGCGCTACTATGACACCCCGCCGGAAAAATCCCGCCTGGTAAAGGGGATGGACCAGAAATTCCACCGCTTGGAAGGACTTTCAGCCGAAAGGATGCACGACGTAGTGGCGGAATTCCGCCGCATCCCCAACCTCTTCGAAATCGTGTCCTACAACTACTGGCACCTCAACCACAACCACTATCCCACCCCCGAACAAAACGCCCGCATGGCGGCCTATCTGGCCACCGAAGCCGGCTACAACCACGTGCTGCACGTGGTGAAGATGCGACTGGCTGCCGCGGGAGAAACCGAACTCAACGACATCCCCGACGAACGCCTCTTGACGCTGGCGACCGGGCTCTTTGCGGGGGGACACGACGTCATCATCGCCCGGCGCCACTATGTGGACGGCGCTAAAACCGACGAAGACAACGCCTCGGCCGGGACACTTTCGGTGGCGGAACACCGCGCGTATGTGGGCTACACCATTCATTCGCTGCGCGACCTTTATCAGCTGAACCCCGCCGTAAAGTACGTCACCGCCTTCCAGAACTGGCTGCGTCCCGCCGGCGCCAGCTTCGATCACCTCCACAAGCAGCTGGTGGCCCTGGATGAATACGGGATGCAGATCGAACAAGAGGCCGCCCGCGTGGCGAAAAACCCCCAGATCTATGACCAGATTCTGCACTACGCCGCGCATCGCCAACTGTTGATTACCGGCAACGAACACGCCGTGGCTTTCGCGGACTTCGGGCACCGCCACCCCACCATCGCGGTGTGGAGCCTGGGGCCGGCGCTGCTGCCGTGGGAATATTCGCGCCAAGCCCAAGACGGGATTCCGATGTGCTCCACGCCCTGCACCGGGCCTTGGGTCCGTTGACCCCCACGAACGAAGAGTGGTATCACCGCCCGCCTTCACTTTCCGCACCCATGCGGTTTCGGATTCTGCTCAAACAGCGCCTGTCTACCTTGGCGGGTTTCGAAGGCGCCACCCGGATTTACCTCAATACGGTAGACCCGTGGACTACCCGCGACCGCATCTTGGAGCGGCTGGGGCAACTGCGCGAAGCCGGTGAAATCGCCCCTGACCTGCAGCTGGGAAACGAATACCGGGTGGGGGAAAATCCTCTATCCTAGACAAAGACAGCCGGGACGTGCCGGCGCAGAGGAGGAAGCAATGGATATCGGCTGGAAAGCCATCGACTTGGCCGCCATAGCGGTGGCGGGATTGATCAGCGACAACATCGTCAAAGCCGGCTGGAAGCTGGCCACCGGCCACACTCCCCCGGCGGATGACGACCTGGAGGCGAACCTGTTAGAGGCGGTGGTTTTCGCCATGCTTTCCGGGGCTTTGCTGGCGGTGACGCGCCGCGCTACCGTGCGCAGCGCCGCCAAGTGGTTCAACAAACCTCGCCCCCAGATAGAGGTCTAGAGCCGCACCACGAAGTCGTCCTCGTCCAGGATGGTCCCTTGAGTGGCCGCGGCAATGACGCGGGCGATGGATTCAATCACGTCGATTACTGCCAGTCGTTCCAGACGCTGGGAACGCCTGGGGCGATTTTCCTGCGTCGTGGCGATGTCAGGCGCAATCCACCGCACGTCATAACTGATGAAACCCTCCTCGTGCGGCCCCAGAGCCGCCGGCGCCACAGTTTCCCCCTGCACCACCACGTGAACCTGGGATTGTGCCCCGACGCTGACTTGGATGGCGAAGGCATCCACCATGGGAGGCAGACTCATCGCCGCTTCGTCGAAAGCCTCGGCTTCGGCTTGCAGCCAGGCGTGTTCCCCTGGTCGAGGCCCAGTCGCGCCCGGATTCCGTCAGGGTCGTAGTCGGCGCGCAGTTGCGGGGTGTTTAGGTGAACTTCCCGGGTCGAGGTCCGGGCGTGGGCATTGCGATGTGCCCCGGCGAGGTTCGGTGCCGGGGTGGTGGGGTGGTTGCGGTTGGTGGGGATGGCCGCGGTGTCGCTGGGCTTCGAACCGGTAAGAATCTGGGCCCCGGTTGCACGGCGCGCACGGCTTTCAGTGTGGCGGCCGGGTCCAACCACACCGGGGAAAGCACGCGCAGATTCACCGCGGAATCCGGGTCGGGAACCAGGATGGGTCCCTCGGAAAAGCGCAGCGCACCGGCCAGGCGCCGCGCCACGCGACGCATCCCGTGCAGCACTTCGAGTTCCAGGCCTTCGGGTGCTCCCGCGGTGAAAGCCGCCCAAAAGGGGTCTTGGCGAATCAGCCAGGGCGGGGCGGGTTTGCCGCGCAGGGTAGGCACCGAAATCAGATAAGCGTATTTCAGGTTGGGGGGCAGACCCAGGCCGACGATGGCTTCGGGGGTCAGCTGCCAGGGTCCGGTCAGGTAGGCATCTTGGTCCAGGTGCAGCAGGCCTTCGCCTTGGCGCGAACTTTCGGGCCACACCTGGGAAGCCAAGATATCGAGTTCCTCGGGCTCTACATCCGCCCCGACGGCCAAGAGGTGAAAGGGCTGAGCCGCCTCTAAGGTCAAAGCGTCGTGGAAAACCGCCGGTGAAAGCACCATCGCAACCCCCTATTTACCGCAGACTCCAAGCCGCTGCGCCGCACCTTCCTCGACCCCGGCGCTAACCCCGACCTCGCCGGGATGCCCGGAACCGTCCTCGAGGGGGGAAATTTCGGGCACAATGCCGCGCCCCGCGCAGACCTCGACCCGGGAGAAGTTCAGGTAGGAACGCGACGCGGTGGGGCCGCGCTGGCCCTGGTAGCGCGAACCTTGGGCACCCGAACCGTAGGGGGCTTGGGCGGGGGAAGACATCTGGAAAAAGCAAAGTTGGCCGATCTTCATGCCGGGGTACAACGCAATAGGCATGGTGGCGGTGTTCGAGAGCTCCAAGGTGATGTGGCCGGTGAAACCCGGGTCGATGAAACCCGCGGTGGAGTGCGTCAACAGACCCAGGCGACCCAGCGAGGACTTTCCCTCCAGGCGCGCGGCGACGTGGGCAGGTAGGGTGAGGTGTTCGAAGGTGGAACCCAGGACGAATTCTCCGGGGTGGAGGATGAAGGGCTCGTTGCCGACGTCGATGAGGTGGGTCAGGCCGGGCTGTTGAGTGGCCGGGTCGATGAGGGCGTATTTGTGGTTGTCGAAAAGCTGAAATAGCGGTCCAGGCGCACATCTACCGAGGCGGGTTGCACATCGGAGGGGTCGAAAGGGTCGATGACGATGTCGCCGGAGTCAATCAGGGAACGAATATCACGATCAGAAATCAGCACCTCTCTATCGTAGCGATTTTTTGCCAGGGACAATCCGGGGAACGGGTGAGAAACTGGACCTATGGGAAACTCCGAGGAAAACTTTGTATCATCCGGGACCGCAGATGGCGACGCAACCGAAACAGCGGACCTCGTACCGGGCACCCACCCCGTGCTGGGAACCGCGATGGGCGGGCCGTGGCCCGAACCGCATGAAATTCTCTATGTCGCGATGGGGTGCTTTTGGGGAGCAGAACGCATATTTTGGCAAATCCCAGGGGTTATCAACACCTGCGTGGGTTATATGGGAGGAACCGCGCCAGCTCCCAGCTACGAGGAAGTTTGCACCGGGATGACGGGGCACGCCGAAACCGTGCGCGTGGTTTATGACCCCGAAATAGTCAGCGCGGGACAGTTGCTGAAAGCGTTTTGGGAGAATCACGACCCCCACGCAGGGCGATGGCCAGGGCAATGACCGCGGGACCCAGTACCGTTCGATGATTGTGGCGACTACCCCGCAACAACTGGAGTTAGCGCTGGAATCCAAGCGGGATTTCGGGGCGGTGCTGGTGGCGGTGGGGCGCGGTCCGATTACGACCGAAGTCTTGGAAGCAGGGCAGGCCGGGGTGTTTTGGCCCGCTGAGGACTATCACCAGGCCTATCTGTACTATCGACCCAATGGGTACTGTAATCACGGTTTCAAGGGCTTCACCTGCGCAGTTCCGGGGTCGGGACAGTAATGGGGCGACCCCGTCGAGGGCGGCGGTTGCGGTCCGGGGCGAGGGCGGCAGTTGCGGTTTTCCCGTTAGGGTGGGGAAAACGGGTGAATATTTTGGAAGTCGATTTTCATTTCCGGACCGTGTGCTTTGATTGATGCATGGATAAAGATGCTCTGATTTCGGCCCTGCCTGGCGGGCCCACGGCGACGCAACTCAAATGCCTCGATGCCTTGGCATCTGGGGAGGACGTGATTTTGACTGCCCCTGCTTTTGCTGGGAAATCCGCGCTGGTCGCCGCCGTGGCTGCGGCGAACCCCGCGGTGCAGGTGCTGGTGGTGGGGACATCGCGGCAACGGGCCTTGCGCGCCGCGGTACAGGAATCGGCAACACGGCTTCACGGCGGCGGGGCCGATTTACAGGCCTATCGCGTGGGGAAAGTGGATTCGGTTTCCGGTTTCGCCATTCGCCTGGTAACTCAGGCAGCCGCAAACAGCAATCTGCCACAGGTGCGCCTGGCGACAGAGGCTGAAACTGCCACCTGGATGCAACAGGCATATCAACAGGTGCAATGGCCCGATGTTCCAGGCCCCTTGGCGCGTCAAAGCGAACAGTTCCAGACCGAACTCTTAGAGGCCGTCAACCGGGCGCGGGATTTCTGTTTGACTCCCGCTAAGGTGGCGGAACTCTCTGTCCGACACCCCCAGTGGCTGGGGGTGTCTCGGGTGCTGGAACAACTGCTACAGATGCAAGAGGCCCGCCGCCAGGATTCACGCCAGGGCAGCTGGGCCCTGGACGTCAACGGGGTGCTCGATCACCTCCTGGATCTGCTGAGGGGGGACAGCTTGAAAGTCGGGGTGAACTTCCCCGTATTGCTGGTGGTAGATGACTTGCACGAAGTCACCGCTCAGGTGCTGGAACTGTTCGAATTGGCGGCCTCTAAGGGGGCACAGATTTTTGCCACCGCCAACCCCGACGTGGCGACTTCGCTATTCCGCGGCGGCTTCACTCACGCCGCCACGGAACTGACCGGGAAACTTCCCTCGGCTCACCGGGTGCGCGCCATCTCCTCCCCTCAGGTGCTACCTTTGCGCAACCCCGAACTGCACCAGTTCTATAACGCCGCGGTCTCGCTGGTCGAAGCCAGCGACACCGCCGCGATTCGGGAAAACCCCGTCTTAGAGCTGCCTGCCCAGCCGCGCAAAGCAAACGGCGTGTTGGCGCCGTCTCTACAGCTGGTCGTGGGGGACTCCCCGGCACATCAACTGGAACAATGCGCGCGGATTTTGGCCAATCTCCACATCGACCAGGGCATTCCTTTCGGTGACATGGCCGTGATTGTACGTACCTCTGCCGACATAGAGGCCACTCGCGCCACTTTGGCTCGCTTCGAAATCCCGGTTTTAGCGGCCCCGCGCGCCACTTCTTTGAACGCGGGGATTTTTTCTGGGCCGCTGCTGCGTCTGGCGCTGCGCCTGACCCAGGGGGAAGAACCCACCTGGGAGGCCCTCAGCCGCGAGATGTGCTCCCAGCTGGTCGGGGTGCATCGTTTCCGGATGAATGAATTGCGGCTGAACCCCAGCGACACCCTCCCCGACGAGGACATCGTGGATTTAACAACCCTCCAGGTCCCCAACCCCTTCGTGTGGCGTTGGTTCCGCAGTGGGGAACGCGCCGCAAAGGCACGGCGGAAAATCACCGCGGTGGCCCGCGCCTTGAAAGAAGCCGTTCCCGAAGAAGGCAACCCGGCCAAGTCTTTGTCTAAACCCGCCCAGGCAGTTGCCGCAGCGGCGTGGAAACTGGGGTGGCTGTGGCACCACATCTCTACTCGGTCGTGCAAAGGCGAATCGGACTCGAAGAAATCCTGTGGCTGATCTGGGACGGGGTGGGTCACGCCCAGGAATGGCAGCTCGAAGCTCTGGACCTCTCGGTTACTCTAGCGCGCCGCCAACAACTCAACGAAGCCTTGGACCAGGTGATGGATCTGTTCAAGGTGGCCCAGTGGTGGGCCCAGCGCAACCCGAAAACTCCCCCCCAGGCATTCCTGACGCAACAATACGAATCCGTGGTGCCGCAACGCGCCGTGGCTCCCCACGGGCGCAACACTCCCGGCGTCACCCTCACCACGCCCTCGCTGGCGGCAGGACAGCATTGGCCTGTTGTCGCCCTCGTCGGGGTAGCGGGACGGGACTGGCCGCGACTCACCCGCCACGACCAACTCTTGGGAGCCGCGGGGGGATGCCCTTTATCAGGCAGCCCAAAGTGGCGTTGAAGCACAGGTACCGGTCGAGGCGGATCCCTCAGGGAAGGCGCCCTCGGGAAAGTGCACTTGGCCCGACCCCCAGGTACAGTCCGCCTGGTATTCCGAGGCGCGCCAACTGGCAGCGGCGATCTCTCGGGCCACAGACCGGCTGATCATCGCCACCGTGAACGGAACCGAACAAACCCCTTCGCCTTTCCTCTATGGAATCTTGAATCGTTTAACCCACGACGCCCAGCAGGCTGCGCGTTTCTTGCAGGGCACCACCTATAACCCCGCACAAGCCAGCAGTTTTACCGATATTCTCACCCAGGCCAGGGGCCAGGCCCTGGCGGAAACCACAGCGCAGGCCGAGGCTTCGTCGCGCACCCACAACATTGCACAGACTCTGGCCTGGCTGCAACTACACGAATACCCCCAGGCCAACCCCCAAAGTTGGGCAGATTATCTGCCTCCCAGCAATCCGGCCCCGATACAACAGGGCGGTACAGAGGTGTATCTCAGCCCTTCCGGGATTCAACGCATCATCACCTCGCCGCTGGTCTCCGTGCTCGAAGGGCTGGGCGGACAGGATTCCTCCAAGGTTTCCGATGCGCTGGCACTGGGGACGCTGATTCACCGCGTCGCCCAGGAAGTCACCGAAAAGATGTGGCCCGTCGACGTAATACCTCCCCGGCAATATTCTCGAGAAGAGGTCGAGTCTGCGGTGCGGGATAAATACCTCGAGCTGTCTGGGGAACCCCAAGACACTGACATCTGGTTGGAACGCATGCTCCGTAAACGCATCGACCGCATGCTTTCGAACCTCGCAACCTTCTGCTTCCACTTCCAGCAGCGTTCCTTGTGCGAGTTCGGGTGGCGAATGGGTCGCGGGGAAAACTCTACGGCTCCACTGGAGGTGCAAAATTTCCGCGACCCTGACGGGCCGGGTTTCCAACTCATCTCCTCGATGAATTTCGACCGCGTCATGTTCGACGACACGGACTCTACCTTGACCATCGTGGATTACAAGACCGGGAAACCCAAGTACCACGACCAACGCGGGGTCAACGCGAATCTGCAGATGGCTTTCTACCAGTACATCGCCCGGTCAAAGGAATTCCAAGAGGCACTGGGGAAACCCGAAACTTTCCCGGCCCAGGTACTCAATCGCGACGGCATCACCTTCCAGGTAAAACAGGGTACGGATCCTCTTGGTTCCCCTCGAAGTCGACCCCCTAGACAAAAACTACAATTTAGAAAAACTTGCGGTAGAACAGTGCGAACTCGACGCGGTTATCCCGAAAATCGGTCGGGCAAAAACCGGGATTCCCTCCGAGATGGTGATAAACAATCAAGACAAATTCGCCCTGACTAATCCACACCTGCCGTTTCTACACTCCCCTTCGCGCTACACCATAGATGGTGGAACCCCACCTCCCCCAGAGCTGGGCGGCTCGCAGCTACCTCTTGAATACGCAGAAATCATCGATTGCTTCTTGGACGACCGCGCACCGAATTTGACTCTGCGTGACTACTTAGAGGAACGCTTGGGCATGGCCGCCACCATCAAAACCGGTGCGGTTTTCGCCCTTCCTTCCAGCTCGTATTCACCTACAAACTTATCTTTGCAGATTCAGGAGTGGTAACCATGACTCAGTTCAGCGCAACCGAAATATTTCGCGCCATCAAGGGAGGGGGCTCACCGACCCCGGAACAGGTTCAAGTCATTGATTACGGCCTTGAGCCACTCTTAGTACTAGCCGGGGCGGGTTCGGGGAAAACCGAAACCCTGGCTTTTCGGGTGCTGTCCCTGATTGTAAATCACCAGATAGCCCCACACCAGGTACTGGCCTTGACTTTCACGCGCAAAGCCACCGCTGAGATGGCGAATCGGCTGGGCAATAGGCTCTCTGCCTTGCGCCAGGTCAAGAACCCGCAACAGCCCACCCAGCTGGAAACTTACATCGCCAGCCGCAGCGACATTGAATCCAGCGTAGAGGTCTCTACCTATGACTCCTTCGCTAACCGGATGGTGGCTCAATACGGTGCCCTGGCGGGGATGGAACCGGTCACGCTGATGGAGCAATCCCAGGAATACCAGTTAATGCACCAGGTAGTCAGCGAATACCCCGGGGAAATCTCCGATGCAGATTCCCCCCACATCAACACTGTGATCGCCAAAGCCTTGACCCTGGAACACCAGCTGGGGGCTTTCTCAGTAACTCCACAAAAAGCGCAACAAGTTTTCACCACCTACCGGGAACACAGCGCCCAACTATTGCAGCAACTCGAGGCAGCGGTACAGGCTTGTAACTCCCTGGACGGACGGGCTACTGGAGAATCCACTCTCCGCGAGGATTTGGAAAAGATGCAAAGCGGCATCGGGCTGCGCCTGGATCTGCTGGGGGTTGTGGCCGCTTACCGCCAGGCGAAGGCCGAACGTAGCTGGGTAACTTTCAATGACCAAACCAATCGCGCTTTAGAACTGGCACAGAACCCGGAAATCGTTCAAGCTCTGCGCCAGCGCTACCGGGTGGTTTTGCTAGACGAATTCCAAGATACCTCGGTGGCGCAGATGAAGTTCCTGGGAGCCTTGTTCGGCGGGCACCCGGTAACCGCGGTGGGGGACCCGAACCAAGCCATCTATGGCTGGCGCGGCGCCTCGGCCGATTCAATGGGACAGTTCGATACCTACTTTGCCCACTCGGAAAAGAACGCGGGTGACTCATCCCCAGATACCAAACATCTGCACCTAACCACCGCGTGGCGAAATGATCGAAGTATCTTGAAAGGCGCCAACGTCACCATCCGGCCCTTCCTCGAGGCTCCCGGCAGCGAGGTCCGCCCCCTGCGGGCCAGACAAAACGCCAACCGCGGTACTTTCAACGTGGCGATTGCTAACAGCACTGAACACCAGGCGCGCACAGTCGCCCAGTTCTTCCTCGAACACTGGCAGGGAAAGAACCGAGAGAACCCCGGTAACCACACAGATTCCCTGCGGCGAACCGGCGCGGTACTGATTCGCCAGCACTCTCAAACCCCGATACTTGCCCGAGTGCTGACCGAAGCCGGCATTAAGATACAGATATGGGCACAAGACGACCTGTTGGTCTCCCGTCCCGCCACTTTGATTCGCTCCGCGCTAGCGGTGGCACTTAACCCCGACCGGGGCGACGCTCTGGTGAATCTCCTCGATGCCTTCGCGATTTCACCCGCGGATCTGAATACCTTGTGGGGCGCGGTTCGCAGGCGGGAACGCAACCGGGACGAACAGAGGCTGTCTAGCATCTTGAACCCGGGTTTCCTCGACCGGGTACCGCCAGATTCGGGACTCAGCCTGGCTGCCCGCCACCGCCTCCAGTGGTTGTCCCAGCTGATAGCCCGTCTGCGCAACTCGCTGCATCTACCCCTGGTGCCGCTACTCAGCTTGACGGCTGCGCTGCTGGGTCTGGACACTGATTCCAGTACGGAAACCCGCAAATGTACCGCCGAGTTTGTGGATTTTGCCCGCGACTTTGACGATGAAGAAGCCACCCCCGAAGTGTTCCTGGACTACATCGAATACCGCATCGAGAACCGCGACGGCGTAGATATGTCCGAACCCGAAGTGGACCCCGAAGCCGTGATGATTCTCACCACTCACGCCGCCAAAGGATTGGAGTGGGATGTGGTGGCGGTGTGCGACTGGCCAGAGAAAAACCAGACCGGCAAAGAACCCAAGTCTTTAGAGGATTCACAACCCTACACCTCCACGAATTGCTGGTTCCTGGGCACCGGAACCAATTCAGCCATGGTTCCTGCCGGATTGCGAGGACTCGGAATCGATGACCCTAAAGAGGACATAAAGATAGTCGAAACCCGGGATAGCTATAAGTCCGTAGCCAAAGCAAAATCCGGTGCCTACAAACTCACGCTACAGCTTGACTACCAAAAAGCCGAACAAACCGAAAGCACATATCAGTTCGACGAGCAAAGACGTTTGGCTTATGTCGCCTTCACACGCGCAAAAACTCACTTACTTTATGCCAGTACTCTATATAAAAATTTCAACAGCAAAGCCTCGCAGCCCTCGGTGTTTATGAAAGAACTGTGGCAGGCCAGAGAAGAACCATTGGAGGATACCCCCACCGAAACCCCCACTGAATCAGGCGACACGGACACCCAGACTAACACCTGGCTAAAGCCTTATGACCGGGTACAACAGTTCCTTGCTGATGGACAGCAGTTTTCCTCGTGGACACTGGAATTTCCTCAGTTGACTGCCAACCCCGATTTACCGCTGCAAACCTCCAAGTACTGGCCAGCTCTCGATCCCCACCCCGACCCCCAGGTCCGGGCCAGGCACAGCGCGATGCTGGAACTCCAGGCCCGCGTCGAGCAGGCCGTCACTGATCTGTACTCTGCCGCGAACCAACGCCCGGATATACAGACCGACCGGGACGGCACGCCAGGGATGGCTAATGACCTGCTGGAACGCGCCCAGAAACTGTGGGAAAGCAGCCAGGCAGACCGCGAATACATCACCCAGTGGCGTCAGCAGCTCGCGCAACTCTCTGTCACCGAGGTTTCGAAAGTCATCTCTGATTCGGGCTTGTTCCAGCTACAGAAACTCCGCCCCATTCCCCAACCTGCTTCTGCGGCGATACAACTGGGCAACGACTTCCACGCCTGGATAGAACAGTGGTGGGATCAAAAAGAAGGCGGGATGTTCGATCTGCAAGAATTCGACCAGACTCTGCTACCCGGGTACCCCCCGCGCCAAAGCCCTGGAGAAACGCATCAACTCCTTCCTACAGCTCGATTTCAAAGAAGGCAAAGTCCCCCTCGAAATCGAGACTTCCTATCAGGCGCAACTGAAAATCGGCGGGAAAAGTATCCCGGTGAATCTGCGAATGGACGCGGTGCTGCAGGAAAACACCCAACCAGAAAGCATCTGGATTGTGGACTGGAAAACCGGGAAAGTCCCACCCCCCACCGACTATCCTAAATGGGTCCACCAGTTGGGAATCTATCGCCTGGTTTACCTCGAACAACACCCCCAACTATCCCCCGAACAGGTACGCGCGGCCTACGTATTCATTGCGGATAACCCGAAACACAACCAGGTCTTGGACCTGCAGAAAATCTGTGCGGAACTGGGGATTGCGGAATATGACTCCGCCTACCTGGCTACGCAGCTGACCCAAGCCCAGCAAGCCCTTAGCACAGAGAACTGAGAGACACTGGGACACAGGGACACACTGATTTCAGACAAAACCCCAGAAACGAATAAGGTGAAGCTATGTCAAAGAAAACTGCTTCCAGCCCCACCCCGGCGCTGCAGATTCTGCAAGACAACCAGGTCGAATACGAACTGATTGAATACGACGCCGATGCGCACTCCCCGCGTGGATTCGCCCTAGACACGGCACAGAAACTGGGCATCGAATCCGCCTGGGTCTATAAGACCCTGGTCACTATCGTGAGCGGACTGCACCCCGAAGGGCGCCACACCGACGGCCCTGTCATCGCGGTGGTACCCGCAAACTGCACTTTGAATCTGAAACGACTGGCGGCTGCGGCCGGCGGGAAACACGCCCAGATGATGGACCGGGCCAAAGCGCAAGTCCTGACCGGCTACGTCGCCGGGGGCATCAGCCCGCTGGGAACCAAAACTCCCCTGCCGGTTTTCCTTGACGAACAAGCCCTCGCCCTGGAATACATGCTGGTCAGCGGAGGAAAACGCGGCCACTCCGTGAAACTCAACCCGGCCGACCTCGCCGAACTCACCCAGGCCACCATCGCCGATATCGCCGACCCGTTGTAAACCCGACCTCGACCGGGAACCGCAGCCCCGGTCGAGGTCGGGTGGCGGTGGGTACGGGTGAGTGCGGGGAGAGGCCGCCTTAGTGGCGACTCGGTGGTGTAGGGGTTGGTGGGGTGGTTGCTCCGGGCCGCTTCAGTCGCGCGGGGACATCATAAACAGTGCCATCTTTGCCGGGGTCAAAGCTGTCACCGCGTGTGGCAGGCGAGTGGTGAAGTGCACCAAGCCGCCGGGTTTGAGAGTGACTTCCCGACCCTCAGCACTAATCAAGATCTCCCCTTCCAGACACTGCACCAACACCGGCATGGCGGCGGTGTGTTCCGAGAGTTCTTCGTCTTTATCAAAGGCAAAGAGCACCACATTCACACCTTCACCCTTTAATACAGTGCTAGACACCGTGGCCTTAGGGTTGACCTGAATCAGCTCGGCCAGATTTTCAAAATCAGAGAGTCCCTGGGGGTTAATCATTGGGGTTTCCTTCCTTTACCTGGGCCACAATGGCGATTCCCGCCAAGTGATCGCGATATTCATTGAACAACCTACGCATCTCCAGGACTCGGGCACGCAGGTCCTTGTCGCGCATAACATTACGCAAAATCCGCACAACCCCACCTAAGCCCTCGTCTTTGAGGTTTCGCCCTGGGGAAAGCAGCGCCATAGGCGCCTTCTTTACCTGGAGAACTTCGTAGCCAGAGTTTTCCAACAGCTCTCGCCATTCCTTTTCGGTCAGTGGGCGAGCGTTTACGTGGATTACTTGCGAGAGGCGCTTGCGCAAGGTGTCAGCCACACCTTGGTCAATGTCGTCGGGAACCAGAGCGAGTTCGTGGATGGCGTAACGCCCACCGGGGCGCAGAATGCGGGTGGCCTCGGCGGCGATTTGGGCCTTAGTCTTTTCCCCTTGCATCGTCAACATGGCTTCGCCGATGATGACATCGGCACTGTTGTCAGGCAGTCCTGTGTTTTGGGCAGTCGCATTGATAACTTTCCCTGTCGGTCCCACTACAGCTTGGACTCGCTGCACTGCGGTCGCGTCAGCATCTACCCCGGTATAGCTGTGGATGCTTTCCTGGTTGATGAGCGCGGCGGTTCGACCCAGACCAGGGGCGAATTCCACCACGTCGGCTCCGGAGAGACGGGCATTGGACAAGAGGAACCGGGTCAGTTCCAAGCCTCCAGGGCGCAGCACCTTCTTGCCGGCACGAGCCAGCACCCAGTGCCCTGCGGCGGTTTGTACGGGACGGCCAGATTGCGGAAGTAATGATTCAGTAGCCACACTGCAATCATACCAAGCTAAGGTAAGCATAACCACAGGGGGGAAATTGATGCTCTGCCTTGCTTCGCGCCTCCTGACACCAGGAAGTCACAAGTCCCGCGCCAAGAGCCAGTCGGTTTGGGCTTCGGTGCCGGTGACGAAGGTGTGCTCGCCGATGCGTTCGAATCCTTTGGCGCGATAGAACTTTTGGGCGGGATAGTTGAACTCCCAGACCCCCAGCCACATGCGGCGTTTCCCTGCCGCGCGCGCTCGCAGCTCGGCCAGAGTCATCAGCACTGAACCGATGCGACGCCCCTTGAAACCTTGCAAAACATAGATACGCTGCACCTCAAAGGCGTCTTCCCCCATCGGTTCGGTCTGCGCCTGGCCCACATTGACCTTCAGGTACCCCACCGGGATGTAACGCTGTGACGCCACCCCCCGCAACGTCCTCGACCGGGTCCACCCCCGCAACGTCCTCGCCCCGGATTTCCGCAACGAAGTATTCGCTACCCGGCGCCACTAACTCTTGCCGCAACAAACCGACCTCGTAGGCCTCGTCCAGGAATTTATAGAGGTCCTCGTCACTGGTGGCACCTTTGAAAGTTTCGGTAAAAGTCCGCCGAGCCAGTTCCCGCACCAGTTCGGCATCCCCCGCTCCCAGCCGACGAATTCGCAATCCTGCGGCAGCGGCATCGGGCAGTTCCACCTGGGCTCCGCGCGGAATCTGGGCCGCATCGGCGGGCACACGCAAGTCAGCAGTCGGCGAAACTTCGGGATAGAGCTGTTCTTCCATAGGCCTAGATATTACCAGCGTCAGTCCTTTGCGTCGGTCCCGGTCGAGGTCCGCGGTAGTGGCCGAGGCAGTTCGTCGCGCTCTGGACGTCACCGCAGTGGTGCGCGGCGAAAACCGCAGTCAAGCCCCGCATGTCATCACCAAGTCCATCGAGGAACTGAGCCGGGCGGACCTGGCCCCCTTCGATGTGGTGGATGAAATCGAGGCCGGAAAGCACCAAAACGAACACGTCACCGTGAACTCCAAGTAAGTTTTTTACTTGAACCTCCGCATTCATTGAGACCAGAGGAACAGCGATGCACAGCGCAAAACCCGCCCCGGATAGTTTCGAAGCAAGCCAGGAAATGCGCCCTGAGTTAGTGGCGAAACTCATAGAGTTGCTGTTGGCTGAGATGCCGCGGTTCAACCCGGATTGGCGCGAAACCGCAACAGATTATGCTTCGCAGCGTCGCTTTTTGCGCGGCTTGATGAATGTGCGACCCCCGGCGCCGCTTTCCGCGCAGTTTCTGGAGTCCCAAAACCAGTTACTGCGCGGCGAGGCGGAGCAGCGGGGTGTCGTCGAGGCCAGTACTTTGCCCGGCAGCCCACTGGATTCGCGCCTGAGTCTGTGGCAGGGTGACATCACGCAACTGGAGGCGGACGCCATCGTAAACGCGGCCAACAGCCAGATGCTGGGGTGCTTTGGATGGAACCACGCCTGTATCGACAACGCGATTCATTCCGCTGCCGGCTTGGAGTTACGCCAGGAGTGCTATGAAATCATGACGCAGCGGGGACGTCCGGAACCCACCGGCACCGCCACCTTGACCGGGGGATATTGCCTGCCAGCCAAACACGTGATTCACACCGTGGGTCCCATCATCGAAGACCAGCCCAGCCAGCTACAGATTCGACAGCTGCAATCCTGTTATCAGCAGTGCCTGGAATTGGCGGCATCTCATGATTTACACAGCATCGGATTGTGCGCCATCTCTACCGGGGTGTTTCGTTTCCCCAAGGAACAAGCCGCCCAGATTGCGGTGCAGACCACCCGGGAATTCCTGGCGAAAGCAAGCCAGAGCAGCGTAGAGCGCATAGTTTTCGTGGTTTTCAACGACCGCGATTACCAGATTTACCAAAGACTTCTACACAGATGAACCCAACTACCCACTCCCCCAACTCCACGCCGCAACCGCAAACCCCGACCTCGACCCGGGAACCGCAAACCCTGACCTCGACCCGGGAACCGCAAACCCTGACCTCGACCCGGGAACTTGCCATCGCCATCTGGGCAAACGCGAAGGGAGCGGAGGGTGGTGGGTTACGATAGGCGGGAAAACATCGGGAACTCCTTTTATTCAGAGGGCGGTTTCGGTTACGACGATGCCGTCGGAATCACAGGTGAGGAAGTGTCCGGGGATGAAGTCTACGCCACCGATACTCACCGTGACGTCACGCTGCCCTTCCCCGGTTTTCGTGGATTTGCGCGGGTTGGTCCCCAGGGCTTTACAGCCGAACTCCATCCCCGCGATTACCGCGGAATCGCGGATGGCACCGTTGACGATGATGCCTTCCCAGCCGTGACTGCGTCCCAGTTCCGCAATCAGGTCCCCGACCAGGGCGGTGTGCAGCGAGCCCCCGCCGTCAATCACCAAGACCCCACCGGGATTCATTTCGGACAGGATGGACTTTAACAAGGCATTGTCTTGGAAACACCTCACGGTGGAAATCACGCCACCGAAGTGGGTTTTCGCGCCGAAGTTTCGAAACTGCGTATCGCAAGATCGCACCTCAGGCCCGATTTCATCGACTAAGTCAGCAGTGGCTTTCAAGGTATTGGGAGCATCAGCATTCATAAACTCACCTTAGCGAAACTCCGCCCGAATTTCGGGACTTTTGGTTCTGTTCAAGCTGAGAAATCCCCGATAGGATAGACGCGTAATCCACTCTCGTTCAAAGGGGAAACTGATGGAGAATAAGGTTCAGCTCATTACTTATGCCGATCGTCTGGGGGACGGCACCCTGGCGGGAATGACTCGTATCTTGCGTGAACGCCTGGGGGACTCCTATTGCGGGGTGCATATCCTGCCGTTCTTTACTCCTTTCGACGGGGCCGATGCGGGCTTTGACCCGGTGGACCACCGCGAAGTTGACCCGCGTCTGGGAACTTGGGCAGATGTGGGGGAGCTGGCCCGGACTCACCACATCATGGTCGACACCATCGTGAATCACGTGTCGTGGGAATCCGAACAGTTCCAGGACGTGATGAAGCGCGGAGAGGAAAGTCCGCACTATCCCATGTTCCTCACGATGTCTTCGGTGTTCCCTAACGGCGCCACCGAAGAAGAACTGGCTGGAATCTATCGACCGCGTCCCGGCCTACCCTTTACGCACTATAACTTCGGGGGGAAAGACCCGCCTGGTGTGGACTACTTTTACTCCCCAACAAATCGATATCGACACCGATTCACCCCAGGCCTGGAACTATCTGATGTCCATCTTGGACCGTCTGGCCGCCAGCCAGGTATCTTCGATTCGCCTCGACGCAGTGGGTTACGGCGCGAAAGAATACGGTACTTCTTGTTTCATGACCCCGAAAACTTTCCAATTGATTGAAAGAATTAAACAAGAAGGCCAATCCCGCGGCCTGGAAACCCTGATTGAAGTGCATTCTTACTATCGCAAACAAGTAGAGATTGCCTCTAAGGTAGATCGGGTTTATGACTTCGCCCTGCCTCCGCTATTGCTGCACTCGATATTCACTGGCGATGTCCAAGCCATCGAGGACTGGGCTCTGGTCCGCCCCAACAATGCGGTGACGGTGTTGGATACTCACGACGGCATCGGGGTTATCGACATCGGCTCTGACCAGCTGGACCGCAGCCTCAAAGGCTTGGTTTCCGACCAGGCGGTGGATGCTTTGGTGAACACGATCCACGCCAACACCAACGGCGAATCCCAGCAGGCCACCGGAGCGGCGGCCTCGAACCTGGACCTGTACCAAGTCAACTCCACCTATTATTCGGCGCTGGGGTGCAACGACCAGCACTACATCGCCACCCGCGCGGTCCAGTTCTTTATGCCGGGAGTTCCCCAGGTCTATTACGTAGGGGCCCTGGCCGGAAAGAACGACACGGAACTTTTAGCGCGCACCAAGGTGGGACGCGACATCAACCGTCACTACTACAGCGAAGCCGAAGTCAACCAGCAACTGCAACGCCCAGTCGTCCAGGCTTTGATGGCGCTGTGCCGTTTCCGTAACCAGTTGGATGCCTTCAACGGGGAGTTTTCGCACGAGGTCCGCGATTCTCGCGTTTTCGTCGCGCGGTGGGTCAATGGCTCCTACAGCGCCACTCTAGAGTTCGAACCGGCCGCCGGGGCGGGAACCGGCAACGCGGCCTCGGTGGTGCGGCTGAACTGGACGGACGCCGCCGGGGAACACAGCACCTACGACTTGATCGCTAACCCGCCAGTGGTGGCTCAATAGGGAAAGCCCGACGCAAACTCGCGCACAGAGAGGACAAAGAAAATATGACTGAAACCCCTAAAACCCCCGACCTGTCCGAACTGGACGCCTCTGGGCACCACACCACGCACCCGGAACTGTTGCGGCTGGGATTCGGCTTAACCTTTAACTGCATGCTCAGCGCGATTCCGTGGGTGGCGCTGACCGCGGTAATTCTGCCGGCGGTGTTGGAAAACATCGACCCCATCAACAAAGAATCCATGCTGGGTTTGACCAACGCGGCCGGCGCCGTGGTCGCCCTGATCGCCAACGTGGTTTTCGGGGCGCTGTCGGACCTGACCCGTTCGCGCTTCGGGCGACGCACCCCGTGGATCATCGCGGGCGGACTGGTGGCGGGCCTGTCGATGGGCTCCATTTCGCTGTTCGATTCATTCCCGCCCATCCTGGTGATGTGGTGCATGGCCCAGCTGGGTTACAACATCATGCTGGCGCCTTTCGTCGCCACCATGTCCGACCGCGTCCCCGACAAGTACCGCGGCACCGTCTCGGGCTTCTACGGAGCGGGCATCGCCGCAGGTCAGACGCTTGGTAACCTGGTGGGTGCCACCTTCTTGGACATGGAAGGCGGGCTGTTCCTGGGGTGGATGCTGGCGCTGGGAGTGTTCTCGCTGATCGGCATCATCACCATCGCGATCTGGCCGCGCGAACGCGACAACCGCGACCAGCCGCGCGAGGAATTCTCGGTGAAGATGCTGTTGCTGACTTTCCGCCCACCCAAGGGTGCGCCGGATTTCTACTATGCGCTGGTGGGTCGCACCCTGATGATGAGCGGCTACTGGATGATCAACACCTATCTGCTCTACATCGCCCAGGACTATGTCTATGCCTCCGAAGTCGACCCAAAGTCTTCGGCGGCCGCGCTGATTCGCGGCATGGCTTTCATCTCTTTGATTGTTGCGCTGTTCGCGGCCATGCTCGCCGGGCCAGTGACGGACCGGATTCGCCGGCGCAAACTGCCCGTCGCCCTGGCCAGCTGCCTCTTTGCGCTGGGCACGGTGATGCCGCTGGTTATGCCTTCCGAGCTGGGGATGTACCTCTTCGCCGCGATCGCGGGTTTCGGCTACGGCACCTACAACGCCATCGACCAGGCCCTGAACGTCGCGGTCTTGCCCAACCCGGACGAGGCCGGAAAGGACCTGGGGATTTGAACCTGGCGAACACGATTTCGACGGTGCTGGGTTCGGCCTTGACCTCCGTGATTGTGGCTATCGTCAAGATGAGCCTGGAGGTATCCCAGACTCCACCCGTAGCGTATTCCGTGGTATTGATCGTGGCGATCGTGATCGTGCTGATTGCCGCGGGCTTGATCATGCGGATCAAGAACGTGCGGTAGTTGGGTCGGTTGCGTTTCCGGGGCGAGGTTCGCCGGGTACGTTTCCGGGGCGAGGCTCCCGGGCCAGGCGTGAGTTGCGGTTTCGGCAGTGGATTCTTGCCGGGGCGAGGACTGCGGTGGTGTGGGCAACGGGACGTGAGATAATCACCGGTTCGGTGTGCGGGGTAAAGGTCCAAGAAGTCCCCGATCCGCTGCTGCGGGCCGTCACCTGCACTTTTCCGCGCTGTAGCGCGGATGCTACCGCTGGTTGCGCGAGAAATTTGGTTGCTTTTCCAGATGCTACCAAAAGGTGGTGGAATGCTACCAACGACATCCTCATGATGGGAGCTACCCGGGGGTATCTCGGGTGTGTCATGATTGAAGAACTGAGGAGTTTGAAATGAGTTTCAAGGACAACCTGGTGTATCTGCGCACCTTCTAACGGCTTGACCCAAGAACGCCTGGCTGTCCTGCTGGGAGTTTCCCGCCAAGCCATCTCCAAGTGAGAGTCGGATCACGCCTATCCCGAGATGGATAAATTGTTGACGATTTGCCAGGTCTTTGACTGTGGCCTGGACGACTTGGTGCAGGGCGACCTCACCCACCCCTTCCCGCGCGATTCCGGCGAAAACTCCACGCACCCGACCTCGACCCCGGTAAAAACCTTGGGGGTGGCGGCGCAACCTAAAACCGAGGACTTCACCGGCTACGACCAGCATTGGCGTTCTTTCGCCTGGCGGCTTGGGGTCGGCATCGGACTCATTGTCGCGGGCCTGGCCGCAGCAGCGGCCACTTCTGACTTGCTACCTCAGGCTTTAGCGGATTTTGGGGCTTTTACCTCTTTGGCTCTGGGCACGGTTCTGGGTTTGGCTTTCGTCATTCCGGCGGGGCTGTCTCACGGACAGTTCCGGCGCCTACACCCCTTTGTCGAGGATTTCTATTCCGAGGCGGATCGCGCGCGCGGCGCGCAGGTCTTGGCGATGCGCATTGTCGCTGGGGTGGCGCTAATTTTGTTGGGCATCGCGACGCACATCCTGGCCGAGGATGTGCTGTGGCCGCGTGCGAATTGGATCGCGGTCTTCGTGCTGGGCTTTTCCGCTCCGGGAACGTGCCTGCTGGTTTGGGGCGGTGTGAGTCACGCGCGCTTCAACGTCGCTGGATGGAACCACCGGGCTGATGGCCCTGGTGACTTCACGGATTCCCCGCAAGAGCGCGCAAAGTCCGAGGCGCGCAAGCTATATGATTTGGTTTGCGCCTTGATCATGCAGGTTGCCACGTTGATTGCACTGGGGACTGTACTGGTCGCCTCGGTAGGTTTCGCTGACACCCAAGGCGGACGCCTGGCGTTGATGCTGTTCTGGGTGGCGTGGCCGCTGGGCGGCATCCTGTGTGGCATCGCCTGGATGATTATCCGCATCCGCTACCTCAAAGACCCCACCGCGAACCTTAGCGTACCTCCCACTGAATCCTAAACAGTTCCTGGCTGTCTTCCTGCGGTTCCAAGGCGTTGGCGGCCTGGTCGAGGGCTGCGGCGGACTGTTGGCGCATTCGGTTGCGTTGCTGGCGGTATTCGTCCTCTGCTTTGTCAGCTTTATCGCGCCACGCCCTGGCTTCCTTGCGGAAAGTCAGTTCCCGTCAAAGGTTTTTCGCGCCTCGAGAGGCCTTCTCGGCTGCTTGCGCCTTCTGGTTGTACCCAAAGATCTGGGCGTCAAAGTCGGCCTTCAAGTCCAACCGCGCCGCATGAACCAGTAATTCTTGCTGCAGAAAATACGCGGCGTTGTCGTGTTTGTCGCCTTGAGGGCGTTAAAGTGTTGATGTGTCAGCGAGGAGGGGACATGCAGTTCGTGAGTCACTACGATTCACCGTTGGGAGGTATTGAGATTGCAGCCGACCACAAGGGGATTATTGGTTTATGGTTTGTTGGACAGAAATACTTTGGGGAGGGTTTGGATAGAGACTCTGTAGAACTCCAAACCGAGGTACTGGAGCAAGCTAGGGTTTGGTTGGATATATACTTTTCTGGTGCGGAGGCAGGATTTACCCCTCCACTGCATTTACAAGGAACAGAGTTTCAGAGAATGGTGTTCCAGGCCCTATTAGATATTCCTTATGGCCACACCATAGCATATGGCGAAATAGCTAAATCAATTGCCGTCCAGATGGGCCGGGATTCTATGTCCGCACAGGCTGTCGGAGCGGCCGTAGGGCGAAACCGGATATCGCTGATAGTGCCGTGCCACCGGGTGATTGGCGCTAACGGGAACCTGACTGGTTACGCCGGGGGCATCGAAAGAAAAGCTCGTCTCTTAGAATTGGAAACCGCACGGTAGGTGCCCCGCCTGTTTTCGAATCAAATTCACGAATCAACCATGACGCTTCCCGGTGTACTCATACAATTGAGGCATGCAAACACACATTAGTGACGGGGATATGGATGTGATTGACTTCGCCAAGTTGATTGGTCGCCTTCCCCCGCACCTGCCGATTTCGGATGCGATGGAGGCCCCCGAGGGCCTGCAAGAAGGAAGGTGGCCCAGCCAACGCAAACACCTCACCACATGGTTCCGAAGCCAAGCCACCCTGGGCCACGGCGCTTACACCCGCCAAACGCCCAACCGGTCTGCGAAACTGACCTACAACCGGTTCCAATGCGCCGAGGGCTCATCTGGCTGGCTGAAGCCGCCGGAGTCCCCGCCTCTTTAGTGCAGCAAGCCGCCACTGCTGCATCGTCGGCCCCGCACCGCTCACAATGCCGGATCGTGCGTGAGTACATCCCCTGGGACATGGTCTACCAGGCCCTCACAGAAAAAGTGGAAACATCGCAGAAATCTGGCACCATCGGCCGCAAACTGTCTGCAATGGTGAGCCGGTGGCGAGGCCGGTAAGTAAGAAAAACTCATATCCGGAAACAGCCCCCGCTGGCCTCAACTCCTGTTGTGTGCTCCAACAAAATATGCTGGAATCCGGAATACACCCGGATCCCAGCAAATTTGGAAACAAAGACGTCGAAAATGATAAAAACCGCTTGAGCCCTTGAACCCCTGTTGAGCAGGGGTTTTGTTGTTTTCGGGGCGGTTCGCTGGCGTGTTCGAGCTCCGGCGATCCGGCGGTCATCGCTGTAACGCCCACTGGGAGTGGCGTCCGTTTGAAGCCAAGGGGGTCTGCGGGTGGACTTGCGTTAGCGGGTACCTGGTTAGGGGGTGTCGTCGCTTTCAGCTAGTGGTTGGAGGACACGGAGCGTTTCAATACCGGCTTGACTGAGCGTTTCGAGGATTAACTCTGTGAGTGTTTCGTGTTCCTGAGCCGTAAGCGGGTTTGCTTCAAGTTCGTGTTGGACAGTCCTGAAGTGCTTGATCGGTGCGGACTCATCTCGTGGGCGCAGCAAACTTCCAGCCCAAGAACCTTCGTTCTTACAGATGTAGATAGGGTCATTCTTGTGACCGATAAGTTGAATTTTGATTTGCGAATCTGAAACGGGATTGAGCTGTTGTGCTAGCTGGCTGGCGCAGTTATACGCCTCGATGAGAGCCAATTCCACAACGTTCTGGGCAGCCTCGTCTGCCTCAGTGGTGTAGAGACGAGAACCTTGCGATTCGCTGGTTTCTTCGGAGACTGCGAGCTGTATTAGCACAGCGACGGATGCGTCAAAGCCCACCTCAAGGAATGCGTGGAGCCGGTTGATTTTTTGGCGACTCACATATCTACGATCACGCACTTCTAAAACATGATAGAGGTTTTCAAGGAAGGAGAATCCTTGGCTAGTGGCGAATCGATCAAGTTTTACGTTGCTTAGTGCGACTTGGACTTGTTGCTTTTCTAATTTAGTGGCGAGTGGTTCTTGAGGCGTTAAAAGCAAGATCAACGCGACGCCGGGGAACTCTTCGGAAGCTTGTTCTGCCAGTTTGAGAAGCTGCTGGTCGTTCTTTGCTGTTTCTTCTTCAACTAGATTGAAACTCTGGCGATACAAGTCACGAATTCGGCGCTCGTCGAGCCAGACCGTTCCTGGTCCTTTCCTTATGGGGACTTTGAACGTCCGAGTTTTATTGTCTCCAGCTATTTTCACGAGGTGAGGCATTGCTGGTGAATTTGGCACATGGATGGCGACGAGGTTTTTCTGTGCGATCTGATCGTGGTAGACGCGAATGTCAACAGAAATAGGCGGATCGATGCGCCCTTCGAGCATCTGGTGGACTTTAGTTTCGTCGGTGACGTCCAGATTCACGCCGATGATGTCTGCCGCCGCACTGTTCTCTTCTGCGATGCCGCAGATGATCCAGCCGCCGCCACTGTTGGCCATCGCGCAAACATCCTTGATGAGTTCTTCTTTCTCCTTCTCATTTTTGGGATGGTATAGCGTTCGTTTGAAATCTAGGTCGGCTTGCTCGCGAACATGATTGGTCACCAATTGGCTAAGCAGTTCATAGGACACTTGTGTGCGCGATGGAACCCGCAACTCGCGGTGCTGCGCTGACGAAGCCATAACCTACCTCTTTCTACGATTTCTGTTTGCGCGCTTTCTGAAGCAGTGCTGGGGGCTTGTCTTAGATGTCTTCTTCTCCATTGGCGAGGTGTTCTGCCTGTTCAATGATCAGCTTGACGGCTTCTTCCTGCTTGTCCGGCGGATACTTGTACTTCGCGAGAAGCCGTTTGATTCGTGAACGCATACGAGCACGCACGGATTCTTTCAACGTCCAGTCGACCGTTGCTGAACGGCGAATTGTATCGACGAGTTCACGGGCAATGGTCTTAAGAGTTTCGTCACCCATTTCCATGATGGCGGAGTCGTTTTGAATGATCGCGTCGTAGAGCGCCACCTCCGCGTCAGTAAGACCGAGTTCGGCTGCGCGTTTCTGGTCGTCGCGCATTTCCTTAGCAAGTGCCACGAGCTCAGCGATAATTTCTGCAGTGGTAAGCGAACGATTCGTGTAGCGTTTAACGGCCTCGGTAAGCATCTCAGAAAACTTACGTGACTGGACGAGATTCGTTCGTTGCAATGTGCGGATCTGATCGTTAAGTAGACGTCGCAGCAGACCGAGCTGGAGATTAGGTTTCCCATATTTTCCGATAGTTTCGAGAAACTCATCGGAGAGCAGGGATAGCTCGGGACGTTCCATTCCGGCAAACTGGTAGACATCAACAACTTGATCAGCAGTGACAGATTCGTTAACTAGCTGCGCGAGCACAGAATCAATATTCCCAGTCCCGACACGGCTCTTGCCAGCATCGGGGTTAAGGATCTTTAGTGCTGCCGCACGTACATCGGTAAACAGCCGAACATCGTCACCGATCGCTTCTGCCTCCGGTCGGGAAGCGACCAGTGCGTAGGCTTTGGCCAAGGCAAGTACCTGGTCGTTGTACCGTTTGGTGACGTCTTCATCGGAGAGGACGAAGTCAAGCACCGTCGCGTACTGCGAAAGACGCTGTGAAGCAGACAAAGCGGGCGATGAGTCGTAAGTGACCGTGTGTAAGATCCCTTTAATGATGTCGTACTTTTCCTGCATCACATTTACGAGCTCGTCGATAGGGACACCAACTTGTTCACGGTCTGAAGGTGAGTAGACAGCCAGCGCGTCTTGCAGCGATTGGAAGAGTCCGATGTAGTCGACGATCAGCCCACCAGGTTTGTCTTTGAAACGGCGGTTCACCCGTGCGATAGCCTGCATCAAACCGGCACCTTGCATCGGCTTGTCCACGTACATGGTATGCAAGGACGGAGCGTCAAAACCGGTAAGCCACATGTCACGCACGATCACGATCTCCAGCTCATCGTCTGGATTCTTTGCACGTAGTTTCAGATCGCGGCGTTCGTCTTTCGAGTGAATGTGGGGTTGGAAGTTCGCTGGATCGGCCGCAGATCCTGCCATGACGACTTTGATCTTTCCCTTGTCGAGATCGTCGCTGTGCCACTCGGGGCGCAGTTTCACAATCTTCTCATACAGCTCGACCGCGATCCGGCGACTCATCGTGACAATCATGGCCTTGCCCGCCATCGCAGCACGGCGTTCTTCCCAATGGGAAACGATGTCTGCGGCCACTGTGTCGATCCGGGACTCAGCGCCGACCAAAGCTTCGAGCTGGGACCACTTCGTCTTGGCGCGCTCCGAAGAATCGAGAGAATCACCTTCACAGGCCTGTTCAATCAGATCATCAATGTTGGCTAGGGAATCATCAGAAAGATTGATCTTGGCCAAACGTGACTCGTAATAAATCTTGACCGTTGCCCCGTCTTCCACTGCGCGCGTAAGGTCATAGACGTCGACGTAGTCTCCGAAGACAGCGCGGGTAGAACGATCATTCGATTCGATCGGGGTTCCAGTGAAGCCAAGGAACGTCGCATTTGGAAGCGCGTCTCGCATGTGTTTTGCCAAACCTGCTTTGAGACGTCCCTGCGAATCCAGAGTCTCCGTAAAACCATATTGAGAACGGTGAGCTTCGTCCGCAACAACGACCACATTACGGCGATCCGTGAGCACAGGATTAGAATCCCCATCCTCACCTGGTGCGAACTTGTGGATAGTGGTGAAAATGATTCCGCCAGATGCCCGAGTCAGCAGCGAGCGCAAATCATCTCGACCTTCCGCCTGTACGGGCGTTTCTGGCAAGATACGTGCTGGAGCGAACACCTCGCCAAACAGCTGATCGTCCAGATCGTTACGATCGGTGATGAATACCAACGTTGGGTTTGCCATACGTGGATCTCGCATCAGCTTGGCCGCGTAGAAGACCATCTCAAAGCTCTTGCCTGAACCTTGGGTGTGCCACACGACGCCACCACGACGATCCCCATCAGGACCCGAGGCGCGAATCGTTGACTCCACAGCAGCATTGACCGCCCAATACTGGTGGTACTTCACTACTCGCTTGATCAACGCCCGACGCCGCTGACCGGAAGCCGCATCCGCGACAGGTTCGTCAGAAAACACGACGAAATTACGCAAAATGTCGAGGAACCGCTCAGGATCGAACACGCCCTTGATGAGCACCTCCAAAGCGGGGCGGTTCGTGATCACATCACGCCCGTCGATGGTCTTCCACGGCGCATAGTGCTCGAACCCTCCGGTAAACGAGCTCATCGCAGCAGCTGTGCCATCTGAAATCACCGTCACCACGTTCGGCACAAACACTGACGGAATCTGAGAACGATAGGTCTGGATTTGGTTCCAGGCGTGACGCATAGTGGCGTGCTCATTGGCAGGATTCTTCAGCTCCAGCAAACCAACCGGCAGACCGTTCAAGAACACCAGCACATCAGGGCGGCGATTGTGCCCGTTTTCGATAATCGTGAACTGATTCAACGCCAGCCAGTCATTTGATGCAGGATTCTCAAAATCGATCATGCGTAGCAACACGGTAATTGTTTGGCCGTCACTGGCTGTCGTCTCAACAGGTACGCCCTTGGTCATCAAATTATGTATACGCTGGTTCTCCAGCACCACATCCTGCGACTCCGCACGCTGCATCCGTTTAAGAGCCTCACCCACCATCTGCGGTGACGCGCCCGGGTTCAACCGCCGCAAAGCATCCTCAACACGGCCCCACAACACGACATCCGAAGGCTTTTCGCGAACATCGCCAACAGCCGCATCAACCGGCCCATACCCAGTGCGATACCCAAGCTCAGCGAAATACTCCAGCGCAGCAAGTTCTACGGTGTTTTCATTAAACGCATTCATGATGCAGCCTCCACTGTCGAATCATCAACCCATCGCGCCAACACGCTTAACGCAGCTAAATACTCAAGGGCCTGTTGCTCAGACATTTCTTGCTCAGCCTCATGAGCAAGAGGATTACGAATACCAGCGAACACACCCCTCGGCAAACATGCGTGCGCCACGCTGCACCGACCTGAAAGTCTTACCCCCATCATCAGACACACGATGTAGACGCGGACTACCTATCGCACAAGGCTGTTCACTAAACGCCTGATTGAAAAGATCCGTCTCCGAAACATCACGCCGTCCCAACTTATTTTGAGTTTCCGCATTAAGTTTACGAATAGCACCTTCCACAGATTCACAGAAATGTCCAGATTGCCACAATGACGAAGCACCGCCCCATACCCAAGGATGCAGCCTCGCAGCCGATAGCTCAGGAGCATCATCTCCAAGATTTACGCGGATCTCTTCCTCGCGTTCAAGTTCGACTTTGGCTCGAATAGCCGCCTCACGATGCCGCGTCCAACGGTTACGCTTATGTAACTCAATTTCGGTACGCCACCTAGGAATCACCCGATCCAGTACTTTCTCAACGATCTGAGCTTGCTTAGCCACGTCCGCGTCTGGCGCAGCAGTACTTGAAGTATTGGCAAGGTAAGCTATGCCATTACCGCTGAAGCTATCATTCCTAAGAACCGTCATTTCGATGAATTTGTCAAGTTCTCCTATTGCCCAATCAACGTTAAGTCCAGTCATCCGGAAACCTCCATAACACGCACTCGAATTCGACCTGACATCAACTCGGGAAGAAGTGCGTCGCGGAGGGAAGCTAGCCTTCGGTTCTCTTCTCTGACTTCGTGGGCGTACCGACGCATCGCAATAGTTGATTCTTCGTATTCTCTTAAAGCCGAAACATTCTGAGGAATATCGGCTTCGTAGCTCTCAATGACGCCAACATCGACAGCTGGGTAGGCGCTTCCACCAGCTGCTGAAGCGAGATACTTGGCAAATGTTGAATCACTAAAAACGTATGTGAGGAATGAGCTTCCAGTGAGAGCGGTTGGGCTTGCTACTGCGAATCCAGTTGAGACAACAAGATTCTTCGGCGGATTGTAGAGCGGAGCAAAAACGTGTCGATTGGGTCGAACAGTTGAATAAATAACATCGCCATCTTGAACGAGCCGCCGGGCTCTGCTAGGCGCATCTGGTATGTCAAAAATGGTGGTACCTTTTACGAAACCGTGAGCAGTTTGCTTGATATCGACGTACTCAATCTTGTCGAATTGCCCTTTCCGCAAACTTCTCGTATTGAAAATGGGCGAGAACTGAAAGAGGAACACTCCTAGTTGGCTCACTCGCTAGCATTCTGTCTGCAATGTGCATCTGCAAGTTGGTTTAACTTTTTCGCAGCTCGATGATTTGACTCGATTTTGTCGTCGAGCGCACCCAAAGTCGCAGAAATACCTTGTTGTTCCTCAATCGGATGGGCTTTGAAGTCAATTTGCTTCAGTATTGTTTGGTTCAATAATGGCTGGCCAGAGCCGTGCCTCAGTCGATGAAGATTCAAGTTTTTCAACACGTAATACCAGTATTGTGTTTGACCCGATTTGATCGGAGTTGCGTACATTGCATTATCTGTGACATGCGCTGGCGTCGGCGAATAGAATACCGATCCACAGTAAGTGCCTACACGGCCAATTATCACTGAAGCAATTTCAACATTCGCACTGGCTGAATTCCCGATAATTCCATTTGAACCGAAGACAGGGAAAGGTAGTTCTGGTGAGCGCTCTGGTGATGTGCTGCCATTCTTAAAGATTAGATAGTCGCCTAGCTTATTCATGAAGTCCACCAATTCGTTCGCGAATCTCTACCTCTAAAGCGCGTCCACGCTCGAATTCTGCAAACAGTTCCTTGGTGAGTCGTTCGATTTTCTCGTCGATGGGCTCGCCGTCGGTCTCTGCTTCGGCGATGCCGACGTAGCGGCCAGGGGTGAGTACATAACTGTTGTCGGCAATTTCGCTCGTCGACGCTGCTTTGCAGAATCCTGGTTCGTCGCTGTATTTCTCGAAATCTTCCAGAGAACGCCATGTGTTATAGGTGCTTGCGATCTTGGCAATATCGTCTTCGTTGAGTTCTCGGCGTGCGCGGGTCACCATGATGCCGAGTTGGCGTGCGTCGATGAACAGTACTTCGCCGGTGCGCTCGCGATGTCCGTTACCGCTGCGGTCCTTCGCGAGGAACCATAGGCTTGCTGGGATTCCGGTGTTGAGGAAGAGCTTGTCGGGAAGAGCAACAATGCAATCGATCAGATCTGCTGCCACGAGCTTCTTTCGAATATCGGGGTCTGTGCCGTCAGATGACGAGAGCGCGCCATTGGCCATCACAAATCCTGCCGTGCCTTTCGGGGCGAGGTGGTAGAGGAAGTGCTGGATCCAGGCGTAGTTGGCGTTACCCTCGCGCGGGGTTCCATATACCCAACGAGGATCATCAGCGAGGGATTCATCCCAGTAATCGGAGATATTAAAGGGTGGGTTCGCGATGATGTAATCCGCGCGAAGATCTGGATGGAGATCTTCGGTGAACGAGTCAGCAGATTTCGAACCTAGATCGGCATCGATACCGCGCAAGGCGAGGTTCATCTTCGCCAGTTTCCAGGTAGTGTTGGTGAATTCTTGACCGTAAATCGAGAGCTGGTTACGGTTGCCACCATGAGCGTCCACAAACTTTGCTGATTGTACGAACATGCCCCCGCTGCCGCAGCACGGATCTAGCACACGGCCTTCGAATGGTTGCAGCATTTCTACGAGTGTTTGGACGACGGAGCGCGGCGTGTAGAAGGCTCCGCCTTCTTTACCGGTTTCCTTGCCTGCAAACTGTCCGAGGAAGTATTCGTAGACTGATCCAAGCACGTCGTCGGAACCGTGATCAGCGTCCGAGCCGAACCCGATTGTGCCGATGAGATCAACTAGCCCGCCGAGGCGTTTCTTGTCTAACCCTTCGCGACCATAGTTGCGTGGGAGGACGCCTCGTAGCGTTGGGTTCTCACGTTCAATGAGCTGCATTGCTTCATCGATGAGCTGGCCGATCTCTGGTTGCTTGGCTTGATCTTGTAGATGGTGCCAGCGTGCCCCTTCAGGCACCCAGAAAACGTTGTGTCCCGCGTATTCGTCACGGTCTTCGAGGAAGTCTTCGAACTGTGCCTCGTCGATACCATCTTCGCGTAGTTCATATTTGAGCACTGCGCGGCGTTCCTCGAAACGGTCAGAGACATACTTGAGAAACACTAGACCCAACACGACGTGCTTGTATTCTGAGGGCTCTTGGTTACCGCGAAGCTTGTCGGCCGCGTCCCACAGTTTTTGTTCTAGGGTTTTCTTACTTTTAGCGGCCATTCACTTCTCCTTGTTGTTCAGGTGTTGTTACGTTCTGGATGTTGTTGGTTGGGATGGTTTCTAGAATTTCAAACAGGTCGCAGTCGAGTGCGTTGCAGATCTTGATCAGGACATCGGTGGTGATGTTTTCGTCTTTGCCAAGCTTCGCGATGGATCCGGCGCTGATCTTGGCGGCGGATTGCAGGTCTTGCTTCCTCATGCCTTTATCGATGAGGAGCTTCCACAATGGCTTGTAGCTGATCTTCATCGCGTGCCTTCCTCTTGTTTGGAGTTCTTGCTGGGTTTCTTGTTCCATGTCCATCCGTAGAGCGCTTCGTGTTCTTTGCCTAGTTCGATCACTGCTGTTTGGGTGACGATTGTGTTGACTTCAGGTGCTTCTGCGTAGTGTTCGTCTTTGTCGAAGGCGATGAATATCTGCTTGTTGGTGAAGCGCTGGTAGAGCTTGAGGATTCTGCCGACGGTTGCGTCTTCGATGCTTTGGTGCAGCGGGTGATCGTGGATCACGTATGGGAGCGCGGTCAGCTCCAGCATGGCTAGGTCGAACAGGATCAGGTTCTTTCCGGTGGTGCCGGTTCCATCGTCAACTTCGGAGCCGTAGGTGTAACTCTTGCCGGTGTCGGAGAATGTGAACACTGGCGGGTACCAGTCGCCTGAGCCTTTATAGAATGAAGCGGTCGAGGCGGGCGATCTCAGCGTTGAGTTTCGTTTCGATCTCACGGTCGTAGCTCTTACGGGTGTCATTCAGGCGGGCTTCAGCGTCTTTCTTTTTCTGATTTGAGGTCTTGGGTTGCTTCCCAGGCTTCTACTTGTTCCTTGACGAGTGCAAGATGCCCGCCGATTTCGGCGTTGCGGCGCAGTTCTTTCTCTGAGACGTGGATGGGCACATTCAGATCTCGGAGCTGTTGTTCGGCCTCACCGATGAAGGTGGTCAGCGAGCCCAGTTCTAGTTGGTAGGCGGTGATCTGGTCTTCTACTTCGTCGGAGACGATCTCGGTGATAGTTCGGTGGAAGAGTTGGACGTCTTCGATTCGTTCGAGGTCCGCGTCGGGAAAGAACACTTGTAGTTGCGCGAGGTCAGGATCAGTGATGGCGGGGAAATCTTCGTTCAGGGACTGTGTAAGACGCTGAATTTTTGCTTTCAGTCTGCCGCGTGCAATTCGCAGCCCGTGCAGATGGCTCTTGATCGTTGCAGCCTGGTCGGAGTACTCGACGTCGAGTTCAAACATTGCTTGATCGGCGCCTTTGATGTGTGCGTCGAGTTCTGATTCGAGTTGGTGAACGTGCTTGACCGCTTGCGTGTAGTCCCTCTTCAACCGCAGTTTTTGCGCTTGGAACACACCAATCTTTTGGGTTCGTTGCACGGCCTTGAGGTTTTCCGTTGCCGTGGTGAGAGCTTGTTCGAGTTCTTTGAGGTAGTCATAGACACCGAAAAGCTGGCGCATCACAGCCAGCCCGGTGGCTACTGGTTCACGGCCCGGGCCTTGTAATGGGGTCTCAACGCTGCTCAGTGCTTTTTGCTGGATGCGAGCAAATCTTGTCACGATCTGCCGGAAGGAAGCATCCATGCCTGACAATCCGTATTGGTGTTTGAGCCAGCCTACGTACTCATCGAACTCCCACCGCTCAGCGGGGTTCTTGTATTCAGGGTCCTCATAGGTTTGGACGAACCCTGGAACGTTAGTGGTGCGCGAGAAGTAATAGTCCACGTCGTTGAAGCGGAAGGTGAAGTAGATCGTGTGAGCACCTTCAGCTTTCGCGCTGACGGCTTTGGATTTTGCGAATGTTGAGCCGCCGAACGCGTAGTCCACGATGAACAGCAAGGTGGACTTACCGATCGAGTTTGGGCGCTTTGCCCGCCACGCACCGTGTTCAATCCGGGATGGAACATGATCGGTGGACGAACCTGACCGTTATTGCGAAACTTGTCTGACCAGACGCTAACGAGCACGGACAATCACCCCTGTCGTGGAGTCGACGTTGATCTGTTTGAGAGCAAACAAGGCAGTGAGCGCATCGAGAACGTCCTCGATCGCAGGATTATCGAGCCGCGTGCGAAGCTCGCTGATGCTGACGGGTTCGACTTCGAGGATGGTCAAAATTGGCGCGAACAGTGCGAGCGTGGATTCCGAAAACGGGTAGAGCTTGTTAGGAAAGCGCATACTGGGGCTCCTTTCCACTGGTGACAGGCGGGTGCGGTGCTTCGAACACGTCACATTTTTGGATGAAGTAGGACACCACTGCCTGACACGCGACGAGTTTGCCACCAGTGGTGGTGTACAACCATTGCGTGAGCTGCGTGAACACGTCGTCCTGGGGTATTCCAAGGCGTTTGAGTCTGCGATATTGAGAGTTGATCGAGTGCCGGACTTCGTCGAAATTCCAGCCGTCGTTGTAGTCAAGCTGTTTCAACGTCGATTCGATGAAGACGTACCACGCAGCGACGTGTGTCAATACAGCCTGCTGCAATATGACGTCATCTGGGATTTTTGTTTCGACCGCCAGTGGTTCTGTGATCGGTTGATGTAAATCGCCTTGTCCAGCGCCGCCCATCTTCTCCAACACTTGCCGTATCCACTGCTCCATGCCTTCTGGAGACATGGCCAGGCGAGATTTGAACTGCGAAACGAGTTGGTCCTTGATTACCTTGAGATCTTGGACAGCTTGTGGATTAGCGCCCGTGTGCATCGCATGATGATGGGAACACAGCGCGATCAGATTCGCAGGATCTCGCGGATCGTCCGCAGGGTCGATGACGGTCACCTCGAAGCTCGGGACTGCCACGCCTTGATCATTGACCTGAAGAAGCTGATTCATGCAGTTCAAGGCTGGGCAGGTCGACCCAGCTTCCATCTGCAAAGCAGGCCCCAAACGCTTGTGCGCTGCAACCGTTTGGATACGTCGAACTTTTTCTTGAGCGTCCTCCACCAGTTGCTGGTTCGTTGTCGCCGCAGTTAAGACTCGCGTGAAGTAATCAGCACACCATTCAGGGACACGCTCCCACGCGATTGACGGTTCAAAGGGGCGGATTGCCTCCGCCATGCGTTCCAACTGAGGCTGGCTACGCTCCTGTAACGTCGCAACGAGTCCATAGGGCTCGAAATTGTGTCGCAAGATCGGCTCAGCAATATCTGAGTTGAAGGGCCTGTTGCCGGAGGCGATGTGGTTCAACGACGCAGCCGGAGGGGCCATCACCGGATCATCCTCAGTGCCCTCAAAACCTGGGTCTGCCTCACACACCAGAGACAACAGGTCACGCATCCGTTCTTCCCGGTTGGAGCCAAGGTCAAGGTTCGAGCTCAGCAGCTTTAAAGAAGTTCTTGAACTCCACCAGCATCTCCTCGTCTCAGCCCTGTCTCAAATCGTGTCTCAGTTCGTCTCAAGTGGCTCCGTAACGTCATTGGCAGTGGCAGCGAGCTAACTGAGTAGAACAACAACGCTCACTGATTCTACCGAAATTATCTCGCGGTTGCGAAGAATTATTGGCCCGAATCTGTGAGGAGGTGAAGCACATGGGGAAGAACCGCAAGCAGACGTCCGCGAAGGTGGCGTCCAAGGCATCGAAGATTCTGACCGATGGCCGTTATGGCAAGGACTCGAAGTCCGTGGCTGCGTCAGCGTTGGCGCAGGCCAAGCCATCCAAGCGCGGCAGGTAGCCGCAACCATTCCTGCTCTGGTGTGAGTGCTTCTCGCACCAGAACAGGTGGAGGCGGTAGTGCTGGTGGCCACCGGCACTGACGTTCTCCAAGCCTGAACGTGATTGTTCGGGAGCTCATCTGGCGGATGAGCGACCTCCACAGCGAGTGCTGGCTGTGGTTGTAGACAAATGAACCACTAGTGAGACCTGCTCTGGGAGCGCTCGGCGGGTCACCTCACCCAAACCTCTTTGCTGAGGGGCGGGTGGGGTGGCTCGCCTTTGTCGTCTTCCAAGTAGTTCTCACCAGTGATCTGGGCCAAACAGATCAGGTCTCCAAATCACCGGGATTCCCAGAGAAATGGAGATCCTTCGATGAAGGTCACCTTCAAGCACGAAGCAGACAACAACAAGAACGAGTCCATCACTGACACTTTCGACATTGACCCTGGCGAGTTCGCTCTCATGATCGCAACCGACCGTGAGCAACGCGCCGCCGCTACTGGTGTTCCGCTCGACCAGGTTAAGCCCTGCACACCGCAGAGGATTCTGGACGAGTTGTGGAACGCAGAAGAAGCGGCCACGCATCAGGCGGTTCGCGCCGATCGCGGCAAGGGTAAGGAGAAATGTACGTGTGGGGCTGGGTGCGGTCCTCGACGTGGATGCCGCGTCCCGAATAACAAGCCGTTTTCGTATGAGCAGATGCTGAGATCGATCTTGACCCTGCTTCACCGGGTATCAGCGCTGAAGACCAGGTCATCGAACGCGAGGACAGAGTCGAGCGTGCCTGTGAGCTCAAGGTGATGCGTGACATCATCGCTGGTTTGGATCCTCAGCATCGTGAGGTGATGACGCGTCTGCTTGCAACCGACAAGCTCAATCAGGCGCAGGTGGCGCGCGATATGGGGTTGACCCGTGCTCGGGTATCGCAGCTGGTGGCAGAGGTAAAACCGCTGATCCGGCAGGCGGTTGATGAGGCCCGATTTAACACTTCGAGCGGTGTCGGCAGTGGGGTGAAGGGAGAAGCCAACCGGGCTGCTCCCACAAATGAGGAAGAAAGGTAAGCCCGATGGCTCGACATAGTCTCAAGCTTCATATTGCCCGGCATATCCCTGACGACCCCGGAATCGTCGCCACCAAGAATGTGACGCTGCGCGAACGGCTCATGCGCCTACTGCTTGGTACCCCACGCAAAGTCATGATTCTCGTTCTTGGTGACTCGGTCAAGCAGATTGACATCACCGAAAACACCGATGACGACCTCATGGCCCTGGCCGATACTCTCAAGGCGGGTGAGTCCAAATGATGATGCCGGAAATTAACGCCTTCATTCGTGATGGAAACCAGACGATGCGATCGCTCGCCGATTTGCTTGCGCGGGCTCAGCAGATCGTTGAGGAGAGCTTCGAAGACCACGCAGGAATGCCTGGTGAACGCCCGGAGCTTGCCCCTGCAGATCAAGGAACCCTTCGAAACCATCCCAGCCACGCACGCCAAGCCAGAACTACTCGCATACGAGCCAGAGGTTGAACCTGAACCGACGGTGACGTTGGAAGAAGTACGTGCTTTTCTTTCCGAGCTCTCAGCGCAAGGCCACGCCGCAAAGGTTCGTGAGCTGATCGTCGAGGCTGGTGCGGACAAGCTCTCAGCGGTGGATCCGTCGAAGTACGGGTGGCTGCTGGATCGGGCGAAGGAGATTGCTGATGGCACCGTCTGATCACGCACTCCTCTCAGCATCTGGAGCGCACAGGTGGCTGAACTGCACCCCGTCGGCACGTCTGGAATTCGATGAGCCGGAGTCGACGTCGGCTGCGGCTGAGCAAGGCACCGCCGCTCATGCCTTGGCTGAGCACAAGCTCCGTCGCGCTTTGAAGCAGCGCTCGAAGCGGCCGGTCTCAACTTGGGTTGATGACGAGATGGAAAACCTCACGGACGACTATGTGACGTTCGTCCAAGAACGCATCTCCATCGCGCAAGAATCCTGTGGTGATCCGCAGGTGCTCATCGAGCAACGCCTGGATTTCAGCCATGTGGTTCCGGGAGGTTTTGGCACCGGGGATTGCGTGATCATCGCCGAACCCACACTCCAGATCATCGACTTGAAGTACGGGCAAGGCGTCCTCGTCGAAGCCGGGCGCAACCCGCAGCTCATGCCGTACGCACACGGTGCAATCCACGCTTTCGGGGATCTGTATGACATCGAGACCTTAGCAGTCACGATATACCAGCCACGTCGGGGCAACGTCGACACCTGGGAGGTGCCGGTCGCCGACCTCCTCGCGTGGGCCGATACAGAGGTCAAGCCGAAAGCCGAGTTGGCTGCGGCGGGTGGGGGCGAGTTCTGTCCCGGCTCGTGGTGCCAGTTCTGCCGTATTGCACCGACGTGTCGGGCACGAGCCGGCCAACTTCGCTCTCGCGAAGCACGAGTTCGCCCCACCGGCCGAGCTGACGGATGTGGAGATTGCGGATGTGCTGGCTCGGATTCCGGATTTGAAGTCTTGGGCAGCCGACGTGGAGGCCTACGCGCTCTCGAAGGCCGTCAATCAAGGCGTGGTTTTTGAGGGGTTCAAGCTAGTAGCCGGACGCTCGATCCGCAAATACACCTCCCGAAACCGATGTCGCAGCAGCGGCTGAGGCGGCTGGATATAGGGACATCTGGGATCGCAAGCTCATCACCCTCACCGCCATGGAACACCTCATGTGCAAACCCGCCTTCAACGAGATCCTCGGCGATCTCGTGACCAAACCTGCAGGCAAACCCACATTGGTTCCTGCATCCGACAAACGACCAGCGCTTGACCTGGTGAGTGCGGCCACCGATTTTCAACCAAACAAGTAACAATCAGAAAGCAGAAAAGATTATGACAACGACAACTAATCCGACCCGTATCGTCACCGGCGAAGTACGCCTATCCTACGCACGTGTGGGAGCCGAACTCCATCCAGGGTGGCAAGCCCAAATACTCCGTCAGCCTGATTATCCCGAAGTCCGACAGTGCGACCATCAGTGCGATTGAGAAGGCTGTGGACGCGGCCATTACGGCCGGCATCGGCAAATTTTGGTGGCAAACGCCCCAACAGAGCCGCGTTGAAACTCCCGCTGCGCGATGGGGATGTGGAACGCGACGACGAAGCCTACAAGGGCGCCTACTTCCTCAACGCCAATAGCCTCACGGCCCCACAGATCGTCGACGAAAACGTCGCACCTATCCTTGACCGTGCTGAGGTCTACTCGGGCTGCTACGCACGCGTATCCCTGTCCTTCTATGCGTTCAACACGAACGGCAACCGTGGCATCGCCTGCGGACTGGGCAATATCCAAAAGACCCGCGACGGAGAAACCCTTGGCGGAGGACGAGTTTCCGCTGAGACCGACTTCGGTGCCTTCGCCGCTGATGACGATTTCCTGAACTAGCCATCCCCACACGTGGAGGGAATCAGCACATCTTGTTGGTTCCCTCCACTTTTCCTCTATGTGAAAGGAACCTTGTCATGCGAACACTCTTCTGCGATATTGAATCTTTCAGTCCCGTCCAACTCGCTAAGACGGGTGTTTACCCCTATTGCGAGCACCCAGACTTCGACATCCTCTTATTTGGTTATTCGATTGATGGCGGCTCGGTAGAGGTGGTGGATCTCGCCAACGGACAATCAATGCCCGACGAGGTGCTGGCGGCACTGATAGATCCATCCGTGGTCAAGTGGGCGCATAACGCCGCCTTCGAGCGTGTCTGTCTGTCGGCCTGGCTACGAGCGCATCATCCCAAACTGTTAAGTGATGGGTTTCTTGACCCGGCGCAGTGGCGGTGCACCATGATCTGGTCGGCTTATCTCGGTTTGCCGATGAGCCTCGACGCAGTGGCCACGGTCCTCAAACTCGACGTCCAAAAAGATAGTGCCGGACGCAAGCTGATTAAGCAGTTCTGCACACCTGCCACACCCTCAGTCTTGAATGGCGGCAAACGCAGGAATCCACCATCAGCTGACCCGACCGGGTGGGCGCGGTTCATCGACTACAACCGGCGTGACGTCGAAGTCGAACTCGCCATCCACAATCGATTGAGTTCTTTCCGATGCCAAAGTCCGAATGGGGCACCTACGCTCTTGACCAACGCATTAATGATGCTGGGATTCTTCTCGACCACACGCTGGTTGATAACGCGGTCGGGGCGGATGAGCACCACCGCAACGCGACACTCGCTCGGGCACAGACATTGACTGGGTTGGAGAATCCGAACTCGCCCATCCAACTCAAACAATGGCTCCACAACCACGGCTGCGAACTCGAATCACTAGCGAAAGCTGACGTCGATGCCGCCCTCGATACTGCCACGGGCGAGGTGAGAGAGGTTCTCGAACTTCGCGGCGATCTAGCTAAATCTTCGGTGAAGAAATACCAAGCCATGCAAAACGTCGCCGGCAGCGACGGTCGAGCACGTGGGCTCATCCAATTCTACGGCGCAGGTCGCACTGGACGTTTCGCCGGACGCCTCGTCCAAGTCCAGAACCTCCCCAGGAACTATCTGCCTGATCTCGATCAAGCACCCACGCTCGTCAGAACAGGCAACCTCGACGCACTTGAGCTGCTCTACGACTCCGTGCCCGACACACTTTCGCAGTTAATTCGCTCCGCCTTCATCCCTAGTATCGGCAATCGGTTTATCGTCGCGGACTTTTCTGCAATCGAAGCGTGCGTCATCGCCTGGCTCGCAGGAGAAACCACCACCCTGGACGCGTTCCGCGACGGTAAGGACCTCTACTGCGAAACCGCTTCCCGCATGTTCGGCGTTCCAGTAGAAAAACACGGCATGAATAGTGAGCTTCGTCAGAAAGGAAAATTAGCAGTTTGGCTTGTGGTTTTGGCGGCTCAACGGGCGCTTTGGAGCGCATGGGAGCACTCACCATGGGACTCGCCGAGAACGAGCTCAAACCGATCGTCGATGCCTGGCGGCAAGCTAACCCGCACATCGTCCAGCTTAGGGCGGACGTCGAGGAAGCCGCTATCGCCGTCATCACGTCTCGCCAGCCAATCCGGCTACGGAATCTGCGCTTTATCGTCGAGTCTGGGATTCTCTTCATCGAACTGCCCTCGGGCAGGCGACTTGCGTATGTGCAGCCGCGTTTGGGTGAGAATCGTTGGGGCGGCACCTCCATCACCTATATCGGCACCATAGGGTTAAAGGACAAATTGTGTGTCTGGGGGGTTAGTCCCATGCGTTGTTGTAGGGGGTGGTGTGGTGGAGTTCGTTCCAGGTGATTGCGTCGCCCCATCCGGGGAGACTTCTTTGGGTGATGTGTAGGTTTTCCTGGTTTAGATAGCATTCCTCGAGTTGCGCATCTGTAGGCATTATTTTCAGGATTTCTGCTGGAGTCGCGGGGTTTTCGATGTGTTGGTAGCACCACCAGAAAATCGCTTTGATTCGCCTGGTCAGGCTCATTGCGCGGTGGTCTTTGAGCATGGCACGGAGTTGAGCGTTTATCCCGCCTTCGATCTGGTTGTTCATTGCTGGTAGGCAGGTCAGTGTCTGGTCTGCGAGGTCAGGATCGAGATACGTGAACAGGTTACCTGATTTTATGAGCCTAATTAGCGAGTCCCGGGCGCGAACGAGTTTCTCGTGGGTCAAGCATCTTGTGCCGTATTCGTTTATGGTTTCCTCCGCGAGGAAGGCTTCCCATTCCAGGCACCAGTTGTTGAACCCGACCAGCCATTGTAGAGATTCTTCCACGTTATGGACATGTAACAGGTCGCGAGCTATTCTCCCGAGTTGTTTCCCGGCTGGCAGCTTCGGATTCATGGTGATGTAACGTCGTACCTGCATAAACGCGTGATATGTGCAACGCTGGACCTGCGTGCCCGGCCAAAGAAGCTGCTCTAGCAGTTTTGAAACCTGACCCACCATCGCTCACGACTAGAAGCGGGGGCGCTATCCGATCCAGCAAGGCTTTCCACGCGTTAATGTTCTCGTTCCTAGCCACATACCAGCCCAACACATGCTGACGAGTACAGGCAATCAAAACCACGGCCTTGCGTCCCAGATAAATCCCGTCGACAAACACCACGTCATGAACCTCGTCCACGATTGGAGAGAACGGCCATAAACACCAGAACTTAGCTGCATTACGACGAAACGTCCGGCCCGCTCCGGGCATGTCTTTCTGCCGCTGGCGCGACAACAGCCAGCTCAGAAAACGATTAAGCTCTTTAGCAGAGTTATCAATCTTTCCGACCTTAGACCTTCCACACTCCTTACAACGCCAACGCTGAGAACCAGAAGAAGTCTTTCCATTACGTTTCAAAGGAGTATTACACGCCGGGCATTTCATCATATTCATGCCATCAGCATGAACCGACCAACTTTCAACCCGACTTTCCCCCGCCAAAACAAGCAAAACACGGGAAAACAGACACACAATTTGACCGACCCCAAAGTTCAGCCAAACCAACTTTCAACCCGACTTTAAAGCTCTACCACAACGAAAAACCCGGATAAAAAACACACAATTTGTCCTTTAACCCTACCTTTATAAGATGTTCAAGCACGCGATGAGTAGATGTAAATCTACCGTGTGACTCTCAATACGCTCCAGCTACATTTCCTACTTGGGCCATCCCAACCAGACAGCGATTGCAAGGAGGACGAGACCGGTCAATATTGATATGGTCCACGCCTTAATGTTCTTAACTCGCATGCCACCAAGAACGAGAAGAATCAAGCCAAGCAGACCAGACCCTACCATTGCGAAGAATCCCATAGTTTTAATCCTTTCGTTTACTCAGTTGTAAAACTCTCTCATGTCTGTCCGCAACGTAAAGATCGTGTGTGACAGTAACTATTGTTGCGCCGTGTTCCCTGGAAAGTCCGAATAGGAGACTTAGTATGCGTTCCCTGTTTTTAGGGTCAAGGGAGGCGGTAGGTTCGTCCGCCAAGAGAATCCTTGGGCGTAGCATTACGGCACGGGCAAAGTTGGCTCTAGCTTTCTCACCTCCTGAACATTCAAGTGGCTTCTTGCGAACTATGTGTCCTATAGCAAGCAAGTCGACGACTTCTTCGTAGCGTTGTTGCCAATCCCGCACCCTTGGCTGCGAGTAGAGAAATGGCAGAGTTATGTTGTCCCGTATGCTGAGTGAATTAATCAGGGCCGACTCTTGCAGCACGAAGCCAAGTGACCGGTTGCGCCACGTAGCCATTTCAGACTCAGATAGTTTAGCTACGTCCTGTCCTAGTAGATGGTATCTTCCGTCGAACTTCGGGTCGATTAAACCGAGAATATTCAGCAGCGTGCTTTTGCCAACCCCGGACTCGCCAATAATTGCGACACTTTCACCCTCGATTACCTCAAGCGTGAAACCTTCAAGTGCCGCCACCGAAAAGGCAGGCTTTCGGTAGTACTTACGCTTTACCTCAAGATCGATTATCTTGTCACTCATTGCAATACTCCTACTGAAATCGGTACACGCCGAATCTTCCAGACAACGCATTGGGACACGATGAAGACAAGAATCAGATTTGCAAGTGCAGCGGCTGCAAGTGCAATCCAATCCATCTCCATCAAGCCACCCGCGATGCCGTAGGTCATAAATGAAGCGTCTTTACGCTCCCAAGTTGCGTACCTGGAAAAGACAACCATCACAAAAACAGCCAGCAAGGCTACAGAAGAAAGCAGTCCATAGTACCCAAGAAGAAGCCTTCGGAATCTTCTGTAACTCAGGCCAACAAGAAGATTAATCGTAAACTCACGTACCATAACCCGGACGCCGGCAAGCGAACTCCATACGGCAAGCAGCATAATCGCTACAAGCAATACAGTCGAAATCACCGACAGGAAGGCCATTGACGATCCAAAATACTGGTTGTAAAAGTCGATGTTCTCCTGTTGGCTGAAAAAGTTCAGCTTCAGCGCAATTTTATCCTCTATATACCTGCCCAGCTCCTGCGCTTTAGGTCGAGTAGTGTCCGTCAGGTTCAAATCCATCAGACCATTGATTTTGAAAGATGTCTGGGCCTGTTCAATAAACGAGTCAGTTACGGGTACTATGACCGAGAAGTTATAGTACTGTTTCGAATCCAGAGCATATAGGTTGGAATGCGAAGAATCCCGTTCAAGGATTCCCGTAACCCGATAACGCACTTCTTTATTCAGTCCAGGATCAACGAGAGAAAGCTCGGAGCCCATCGGATATTGATCAGCGAGCCCTGTACCAACGATGACCGGAATCGAGTTCGACTTATTAAGTTCGTACTGAAAGTCCAACCCTTTTCCTGCTGCGATTCTAAACCCGTTTAGCTCGCTGTACTTTTGATTCATATATGCGACAGGAACCTCTACGTCGCGCTCATTCGGTATTTGGGCTATGTAACCGTCTGTGAACAATGCGAAGCTAAAGTCATTCTCAACCCGATGGTACACATCGCTGATCGCAGCATCGGATATTTTGTCAAAGTCAACTACCGACTCAGGATCGAGATTCCCGATAAACGTTCCCGGAACATTAAACCGTGCGACCTCGCTAGCACCCTCTGAAGTAGAAACTAGGGTTCGCGTGGCCGTAAAGGCGATATAGTTTGTTGCAAAAATCAGTGCCAAAAGTACTGCTACCAGAATCGGCTTGCGCAGAAAAACTCGGGCGAGAAAGAACCGAAAAACTTTCATACTATCCTCCTCCTTCCTAGCAAGAACGAAGCAAGCGCTATATGGGCAACAAAGGCAGCGAACAGATGAAGCGAATTAGCGACCTCTAGCTTTGCAACTGTTTGAATCGCTAAAGCTAACAGAAGGCAGAAGACGAGAATGGTTAAGCATGCAACCGCATAACGAAGCCGTATCAATGGTAACCGGTCGCCAACCAGAATGCGGCAACGGATTTCAGTATCAGCCTTCAGAATGCCTTGGTAGTGATAGACAACTGCCATGGTGGACGCCCCAAGTACGAAAGCGTTCTGATGCTCTACCACGAACTTGAGATACCGCATTAGCACGTAGGAATCTGAGGCCGATCTCTCCACATAGCTTAGAAACCCTGCTAAAAGGAAGCAAGCAGCGTAGAGACAAGCCAGCTCAATCAGGCTTTTCAGCCTGATTGGGAGTTTGCCTACCTGGTACCTCATGCACGATAACCTTCTTATACGACTGGCATTTACAACGGGGACACTAGACCTGCATTAGATTACGGAATGATGCTAGTTAGACGACGTCCAACTAGCGGTCATGTCCCCAGTTGAAAATAGTGGTCTGACTTGAGCTCCAGTCCAGAAGGTTATCCCAGACGGACCCGGTGACCTTACCATTGGTAGCGACCTTGTGCATCAAGGTCTTGCCGGCACGCGAATACTTGAACCAAGCATTGCGGTAGCCAGAACCAGAATAGTTCCAGGCAGCGCCATCGTACTTCACCTGAAGAACCTCAACAGACGAGGCCCCGTTAAGGCTGTTGCCGAAGCTGGCAGCGTATGCCGCTCCTGCCCCTCCCGCAGTGAGGGTCGCAGCTAGAGCGAGAGCGGCGATTTTCTTCTTCACGTTCATGATTTGTGTCCTTTCTTCGTCGAAGAGATGCAGGTCTAACGCCCCATTTTAATGGTAACCGGTCACATTTGTACTGTCAAGAGATTTCGATCTATGCAGCGACCTTTACCTGCATCTTTCCGAATTAGCCGTAGGGTGTGCACGGCAAACACCTCGGTTGAAAGTCGTGTGTCTAACACCTGCCTGGCTATCGCCGCCCTGAGGGGGCTTCTGTCCTTTGCGGCTAAATCCACACGTTTTGACGCATGCCCCATATTCTGGCATTGGAGTACCGGCTACAACACCCTCGGATCATTGGGAACAGGGCGAAAGAGCCATGCCGAGGTTCAGCGACGGGTTCAGGGTGAACCTAGGTTCTATTGACAGGAAATGGCTCGGTCCTGAACTACCAATCATGCTAATGGGCTGAACCTTTTGACGCATGCCCGTACTTTTTGACGCTTACTGCCTCAACCGGCCAAGCCACCCACTGAGACGACGGGTTAAAGGACAAATTGTGTGTCTGGGGGGTTAGTCCCATGCGTTGTTGTAGGGGGTGGTGTGGTGGAGTTCGTTCCAGGTGATTGCGTCGCCCCATCCGGGGAGACTTCTTTGGGTGATGTGTAGGTTTTCCTGGTTTAGATAGCATTCCTCGAGTTGCGCATCTGTAGGCATTATTTTCAGGATTTCTGCTGGAGTCGCGGGGTTTTCGATGTGTTGGTAGCACCACCAGAAAATCGCTTTGATTCGCCTGGTCAGGCTCATTGCGCGGTGGTCTTTGAGCATGGCACGGAGTTGAGCGTTTATCCCGCCTTCGATCTGGTTGTTCATTGCTGGTAGGCAGGTCAGTGTCTGGTCTGCGAGGTCAGGATCGAGATACGTGAACAGGTTACCTGATTTTATGAGCCTAATTAGCGAGTCCCGGGCGCGAACGAGTTTCTCGTGGGTCAAGCATCTTGTGCCGTATTCGTTTATGGTTTCCTCCGCGAGGAAGGCTTCCCATTCCAGGCACCAGTTGTTGAACCCGACCAGCCATTGTAGAGATTCTTCCACGTTATGGACATGTAACAGGGTCGCGAGCTATTCTCCCGAGTTGTTTCCCGGCTGGCAGCTTCGGATTCATGGTGATGTAACGTCGTACCTGCATAAACGCGTGATATGTGCAACGCTGGACCTGCGTGCCCGGCCAAGAAGCTGCTCTAGCAGTTTTGAAACCTGACCCACCATCGCTCACGACTAGAAGCGGGGGCGCTATCCGATCCAGCAAGGCTTTCCACGCGTTAATGTTCTCGTTCCTAGCCACATACCAGCCCAACACATGCTGACGAGTACAGGCAATCAAAACCACGGCCTTGCGTCCCAGATAAATCCCGTCGACAAACACCACGTCATGAACCTCGTCCACGATTGGAGAGAACGGCCATAAACACCAGAACTTAGCTGCATTACGACGAAACGTCCGGCCCGCTCCGGGCATGTCTTTCTGCCGCTGGCGCGACAACAGCCAGCTCAGAAAACGATTAAGCTCTTTAGGAGAGTTATCAATCTTTCCGACCTTAGACCTTCCACACTCCTTACAACGCCAACGCTGAGAACCAGAAGAAGTCTTTCCATTACGTTTCAAAGGAGTATTACACGCCGGGCATTTCATCATATTCATGCCATCAGCATGAACCGACCAACTTTCAACCCGACTTTCCCCCGCCAAAACAAGCAAAACACGGGAAAACAGACACACAATTTGACCGACCCCAAAGTTCAGCCAAACCAACTTTCAACCCGACTTTAAAGCTCTACCACAACGAAAAACCCGGATAAAAAACACACAATTTGTCCTTTAACCCCCACCATAGCACGGCGCTGGGGACAGTTAGAAACTTACGGCGGCAAGGTGGTCGAGAACATCGTTCAAGCAATCGCCCGTGACCTGCTTGTGGTTGGCATGCACGCCGTCGCTAAGGCGGGGCACAAGATTGTGATGCATGTTCACGACGAAATCGTCATCGACGAGCCCACAGATTCGGGCTTCGCCGTCACCGATGCGTGCCAGCTCATGTCCACACTCCCTACATGGGCGTCAGGTTTGCCGTTGGATGCGGACGGCTACGAATGCGATTACTACCGCAAGGATTAGACGCGCCAGAGAGGCAACTCGCGCCAGTTGTCAGGTGCGCCTGTGCGAGAAAACGGCACGATGGGATTGTGCGGGTAAGTGTCGAACAGCTTCGGTAGCCGGTCGGCTGGAGACAAGTCCAGTTGGCGGTGCAAGTATTGGATAAGGGAGAGCTGTCCGAATACGCGATTCATTCCTTCAGCTACCGGAGCCAGCCTGATGTCATTGTTCAGTTTCGGTTTGATGTCGTAGACGCGGTTGAACATTCTCGCGTGGTGAGCCGCGTAGTTACGCAGGATATTTAAGGATTTCAGCCATGACTCTAGCTGGGATCCAGTGAGCCCACAGGGCTCGGCAATCCGTTTACGCACAATATTGGGAGACATGCCATACAGGTAGGACAACATTCCCCAATCCATGATTTCAACGGCCGCCCAGATCGGCAAAGTCCCTCCATATTTGGAATTATGATGGGCGACGAAATCCTCCTTCGACGCTTTCAGCGCCGATTGATACTTTCCTATCCACACCTCGTGCACAGTGCGCTCACCCTTGCCTCGCTGACTTGCGCGAGCTCCTAAACGTTGAGGATCAAAATAGATCAGCGGATCAAGGCGACCTAGTTCGTGACCAAGCCTGGTCCGAATTGCCAATTCCACACGGTCGAGCTCAATGAATACGCTGTGGCGCAATCGTTCGTCGAACTCGTACAGCGCCACCACCAAATCGAATGACGCTCCGTCAACAAATTCATCTTGGGCGATACCATTTTGCGGGGAAAACCGGCGCATCGGATACCAATATCCGGATAAACGGTAGTAATTTAGCTGCGCTAACAACTTCTCGGCGTGCTCTGAGTTATCAATTTGCATCCCACGCTGGCCAAGCAATTCGACCTGCTCCTTGTAGGTCTTGAACAGTTTCATCTGTTCCACGCGCTCACCTTTGTCTAAAGCGAAGACCGGCCCTGGACTCCCACCGAAGCGGGCAGCGGAACCGGTCATGTTGTCTGTAAGGTTACCGCGTCGGCGCCGCTGAAGCAAGAGAGATTGATAGTTCTTCCACGCAAAGCACCCGACAAGTTCTTCTATGACCCGTCCGGATTGGGTGGGGCTCGAGGGCGTATGTGCGAGAGCCCCAAAGCTCAGTGACCACAAACCTGCCTAGGGGGGGTTAACTCCTTGGAGGTTTGTGGCCTACCACTGAGAGCTTCTCGCACCAATCGGTGCACCTTTCGTCTATTTGGCTCTCAGAACAGGAGCCTTGTTATGGGCAACAGCATTCAAACATTTACCAATGACCGTTTCGGGCAGGTACGTAGCTTCGCCGCCGATGATCAGACGTGGTTCATCGCCGCCGACATCTGCCAAGCCCTCGATCTGACAAACCCATCGGTTGCTGTCTCGCGTCTCGACGATGATGAGAAGGCTAAGTTCAACTTAGGGTTCTCCGGCGGTGCCACATGGTGCGTCAACGAACCCGGCCTTTACGGGCTGATCATGGCATCACGCAAACCAGAAGCCCGAGCATTCAAGCGGTGGGTCACCCACGAGGTGCTGCCATCGATCCGCCGTCACGGCCTGTATGCCACTGATGAGCTGGTCACTAATCCTGAAGCGCTCCTCAAAGTGCTTGATGCCTACGTCGCGGGAGCGCCGCAAAACCGCAGAGCTCACCTTGCAAAATCTTGCGCAAGCTCAAGCCCTGGCCGAAGCGAAACCGAAACTGTTCTACTACGACATGGTACTCAAAGCCAAGGACGCTCTTCCGATAACGGTGATTGCGAAGGATTATGGGCTTTCTGGTCGCAAGCTCAACCAGCTCCTGCACGAACTCGGTATCCAGTACAAGCAATCGGGCGTGTGGCTGCTCTACGCCCAGCATGCTGGCAACGGTTACACCGACACCAAAACCCATGTCATTGACGACGGTAATCGCACCCGGATTCACACCTACTGGACGCAGAAAGGCCGCTTGTTCATCTACGAGGTTCTCAAGAACCAGCTCAGCATTCTGCCGGTGATTGAGCGTGAGGGTCAGGTGCAAGCATGACCGTCGCGACTCTTGATATTGGGTTTTCGAAGAAAAATACCGAGGGTTATCTGGACCTGACGAGTTACCACGCTTTGAAGAAGCTCCAGCGCGAACAATTCGGCTACCGACCCTTGGTTTATATCTGCTCGCCGTATTCGGGCGACGTGCAAGCGAACGTTGAGCTCGCCCGCCAATTCTGCGGGATCGCAGTGAGTGTGGGCAAGATTCCGTTCGCTCCGCATCTGCACTATCCCCAGTTCATGGATGACACCGATCCCGATGAGCGTGAGTTGGCGATGTTTTTCAATCGGGTCCTGCTCGCCAAGTGCGAAGCCCTGTGGGCATACGTGGGTCAAGTTAGCCCTGGTATGCGCCTGGAGATCGGGTGGGCACGCGACCTCGACCTACCGATTAAGTTTCTTCGATTCTGATTTCAAGGAGGTCACCCCATGACCACGCCGATGGCTTTGTTTACCGCCACCGTTACCGGCGTGCAGAACAATAACCACTACCCGCATCGACACGAGGTCACTGACGCGGCATCGCTGTCGGCGGTCGCCGGGTTTGATCATGTGGCAGCTGCCTATGTGAATGATCGCCGCTCAACCTCAGCCTTCATGTCTTCGGATTGCGTGGTGATGGATATCGACAACGACCATACAGAAACACAGACCGAGTGGATTACACCAGAGCGCTTGGGCGAGTTGATGTCGGGCGTGGAGTTCATGACCGCCACCTCCCGCAACCACATGAAGCCGAAGGGCGTGCTCTCCGCCCGTCCGCGTTTCCACGTCTACTTCCCAATCTACGAAGTACACGACGCGGATGAATACGCTGGGTTGAAGCATCGCCTCGCGAGCCGGTTTGGATTCTTTGATCGCAACGCTCTGGACGCAGGAAGGTTCATCTACGGCACCCCCAACCTCGAACCACCATCCACGACGGCACGAAGCTGCTCGACGTCTGGCTGGACGCGGCTGACGAGATCGATGTCTTCGCTGCCTTCGATCAGAGCACTCTCGTGATTGGTGAAGGCTCCCGTAATGCCACGCTCTCGCGCTTCGCAGGCAGGGTGCTCATCCGCTACGGGCAGACCGACCAGGCACGTGACCTGTTCGACCGCAAAGCCAACCTCTGCGAACCACCACTCAGCGATGCGGAATTGCAGACGATTTGGAACTCGGCGTGCAGGTTCGCTTCGAAGGTCGCAGCCAACCTCGACTACCTACCACCCGAGGCGTATGCGGAGTTGACGAGTTTGAAGCCGGAGGATTTCACTGACGTCGGCCAAGCCATGGTGCTTGCCAGCGAATATGCGAACCGGATCTGTTATTCACCAGCGACAGCGTGGATGGCCTACGAGAACGGGGTGTGGGAGGAAAACGAACCCAAAGTCCAGCACGTTGTCCAAGAACTGACCACCCGCCAACTCGAGCAAGTCGATGCCGAGCTGGAGGCAATCAGCCAGCGCGCCAGCGAGCTCGGGGTGACAGCGATGCTCGCGGCCATGACCAAAACCAAAGCGCTGGGGATGTTTACACCCGAGCAGACGCGGGTGTATCGGGAGCTTACAGCTGCCCAAGAGTGGCAGAAGTTCATCTACAAATGCCGCCCAGACCGTACGATTCAGGCGGTCATGCGTCAAGCCCGACCCCTCGCCCTCATCAACCCGGAGGTGCTCGACGCGCAACATTTTGGCCTCGCCCAACGTCGCCGCCGCATCTGCCTTGTCGCAGATTTTGCAGGCCGATCCGCACCCGAGATTCTTTTTGAGCCCGCGAGCAGCTCAGGGCATCCTGAATCGTGTGGCACGCAAGAACAAGACCATGCCCACATCCCTGAAGCAAGCCTTGGGGCCGTAGCAGCTCGGTGATGTTGTTGGATCATCATCCGCAGGACTCGAGGTTGACCGTCAACTCCTCGGGGGTGGTGCAGACGCTGACTGCCCGGATGGGTAACTCACCCACCAACGTCCCCATCCTCCTCGACGCCCCAGGGGAACGCAGGGTGTTTGGCCTGAATTCGATCCACCAGTCCCGCTGCGGTGGCGGCCACTACGGCTACGAAGCGGAAGTGTCGAAAACCCTCGACCTGAAAGGCGGGGAGCCGACCTGCAACCAAGGCGGCATGGTCATCTTGGAGCCCGTCTATGCCGCATCCAAGGCCGACTATTTCACCCGCACCGCCAAGGATCAGGCAGGTGCGTTGCTGGCCACGGATTACACCGACCCGCCCATGGTCACCAGCTCGTCGCTGCGCCCCAGACAGTTGACGCCGGTCGAGTGCGCCCGGTTGCAGGGCTTCCCCGACGACTGGTGCGACCAGCTCGCCATCACCGACCCCACCGATGCCCAGCTCGACTACTGGGTGGACGTGTGGGCCGAATGGAACCGCCTCCGAGGCGTTAAGCCCCGCTCCCGCAAGCAGGTCGCCGGCTGGCTCGCAGACCCGACGTCAGATTCGGCGCAGTACAAAGTTGTGGGGCAACGGGATCGCACTGCCGGTAGCCGAACACGTCCTGGAAAGAGTGAAAAACACGGCCGATACGACTGGATAACCGACGCGTTTAGAGCGTGTATGTACATGACCCAAACAGCCAACCCGCACCTGGGGAAATACGTCAAAGAGGCCGGTCATGACGACAATCCAGTTCACCAAACAGGCCAAGAGCCGCAAGCAGCTCGCCGCCGCAGTCGCGCTCCTGCTCACCTGCGGGGATGGTGAAGAACGCGCTGAAGTGTATGGGTGCGCGGCTGATCGTCAGCAAGCATCCATTGTGTTTGAAGTCGCGGCTGACATGATCCGCATGAGTCCAGCGCTGTCCAAACGTGTCAAGATTCCTGCCTCGCAAAAGCGGATCATCTACAAGCCCACCAACTCCTTCTACCAAGTCTTGAGTGCGGAGGCGTATTCGAAGCACGGGCTCAACATCTCTGGCGTTGTCTTCGACGAGCTGCATACCCAACCGGGCCGTGCCTTGTTCGACGTCATGACGAAAGGATCAGGCGACGCCCGCACCCAACCCCTGTACTTTCTCATCACGACAGCGGGTACCGACACGCATAGTATTTGTTATGAGCAGCATGAGAAAGCCGAGGACATCCTCGCAGGCAAAAAGCACGATCCAACGTTCTATCCGGTGATTTACGGGGCGGACCGCGGGGATGACTGGACCGACGAGGCCGTGTGGCATAAGGCTAATCCGAGCTTAGGGATCACTGTTCCGATTGAGAAAGTCCGCCAAGCCTGCACGAGCGCAAAACAAAACCCAGCCGAAGAAAACACCTTCCGACAGTTGCGTTTGAACCAGTGGGTGAAGCAGTCGGTGCGGTGGATGCCCATGCGCGTGTGGAATCTAACGACGCCCCCATCGACTGTCCGATTTGGAGGGGCGGGTGTGTTACGGCGGGCTAGATCTTGCTTCGACGACGGATATCACGGCGTTCGTGCTCGTCTTCCCACCCTACGGGGACGATGACAAATATACGGTCGCGCCGTGGTTTTGGATCCCTGAAGACAACCTCAAACTACGTGTGGCTCGTGACCCCGTGCCCTACGACCTGTGGCAGAGCCAAGGCTTCCTGCAGACCACCGAGGGCAAGCTCGCCCACGCAGGACACGCGGTCCTGTCATGGATGGTTGACAATATTCACGTGCGTACCGACCCGGCAGGCAACATCAAACCCGACAAACAAAAGAGCACCGAGAAGATCGACGGCGTGGTCGCAACCATCATGACCATCGACCGCGACATCCGACGCGGCAACGCCCACACGGCCACATCAGTGTTCGACTAGCGGGGACTGCTGGTGCTGTGAATGCATACAAAACCGTAGACAGTTAGGTTAGTCTCATGTAGAGTTGGGTCAGTGTATTATCCGAGCACATAACACTCAACAGTCAATGTCTACGGTGACGGAGATAAAAAATGAAGATTTCCAAATTGTTTCAGGTTACTGTCATCGGAATAGCTTTGATGGTGCCAACTTCAACTATGGCTTCCGCCTCTGAGCTAACTCCCCAAAGTGAACAATCGGTAGCCTATTTAGGTTTAAGTGAGAGCTACGAGTTTCCATCCCAGACGGAGGGTTCTGATCGCTATGTTGGTGGCAACGATGCTGCAGACAACACAATCCAGCCCATGGCTGCAACACGCGCTGCAAGGTTCATTGGGCGTATTGATGCGCATAACGCTCACGAATCAGGATCGGATGTCTCTGGACATGTGTCGTGGACTCTTATTAGTGGTGCGAGTCGTAAAATGGAGGTGAAGTCAACGCTAAAAGCGAAAACGGCGTGGTTTGGATATTCCACCAAGGCTTCGTCCGGCAGGGTCTCGGTGTGGCCAGGCGGTGGCGGGGGAAAGGCTGCGGTTGCTCGGTATCGATGCAATGGAACCAAGTGTACAAAGTGGTATACCTACGGGGAAGGGTTTGCACCTGGAACTCAAAAACCCTGGGGGTATCACAACGGTAATGTAGTTACTCTTTCTTGCGGGGCTTAAATTGAATTGAGCGATGAGGATAGGTCATGCGATTTCATTCACTGCAAGTGCAAATCAAAGGCAATGTGGTTAGTTCGAATGAAGGCCGCGATTTTTCGCGCGACATTGCTGATGAATTCTATCTCTTGTCTCGCTCCTTGGGGTTTGAAGGTGAGATAGATACCTATGCGGGCTTGTGGAGCACCCGGTTCGTGTATAACGACCACTCGCTTCTTACAGGAGATTTTTCTAGCCAGGGGTTTGCATCTCGATCTTGTGTGCGACGTTGATCATCCAGTTCCGTTTGGTTCAATTTTCTTGTGCTTAGGGGAAACGATTAGGCGAATTGCTCAATGTGAAGTAACGGAACTGGCTGTGGTGTGCAAGCCCTATTCAGTTCGCATGCGGTGTAAAAGACGAAAGAGCGAGGCGCATCTTCAGGATTTCTTTAGTTTAAAGACCGTTGAGAACCCTCTCCCCGAGGTGCAATGTTCAAGGATTAATTTTGCGTGCTATGGCCGCCGGCATGTGGTCGGGCAATCCGGATCGGTGGCGTCGCCGAGGTCGCGGTGCTACTTACCCGAGTTGGCGCTACCATTTTCTGGGATCTGGTCACAGTGGGAAGATGATTGTTTGCGTGATGCTCAAACGATTCAAATTGAGGTTAGTTAGCTTGGCGATTTTTTACCGCTACCCTGGGTCTTTCGGGTTGCTCGCAAAATATCAATCGCACTTCTGGAGATAGCCAGTCAGCCATTCTGCTACGCCTTTCTCAAGGAACACGTGAGGTGAGCGTGTTCGAGGATCCGGACTTTAGCGTGCTCCTTAATAAACCGGAGGCTCTCGATGAGGAAAATGCTCCAGCTCCCAAGGTTTGGAATACCATACATTACGAGCGCGGAAGATCAATGTCGATACGCGTTGATAACTGTGCAGAACTAGACTTATTAGAACTCATTGTTTACGATCAGCTTGACTCTCAAAGTCGTCCGAAAGGGTATCAATATTTCACAATATGTGGGGCTGAGTCGGGAGAGAAGTGTAGCGCAATATCGCTACTTCCTATGGAAGCACAACGTCTTATAGACTCCCCTGAATTTAACCATTTCGCCCTTGCTGGGATATGCATCAGTGATGACAGGATGGATGCCGCAAGCTTTATCACGTTTCTTAAAAAATCTTAGATTCTGCAGATTATTACGCTTGCAAATTTAGCGAGTGCATTGACCCAGGTCTTTAGCTCTGGGTTACTTGAGTGTTGCCCATAGAAGCCCTGGCAGGTAGCCAGGGAGAATGGATGAATGGTGGAGAAGTTTAGTAAGCACACACCGGATCAGATATGGCACTCGACCGAGCAATCCGAAACGGTACCGGCCACGTGAGTGGCAGTGTTTATGACGAGCGGGGGCTCTTAGTTCTCTAGGTCGATTGCGATGCGCTCGAGGCGAAATTCTTGCCCACTTAGGATAACGAGGGTGATAGGGGAAGCGAGGCTCACGCTGCGACATCACAGCCCATAGTTGTTTGTCATTAGCGATAGCTTTCAGAAACGGCTTCATTTCATTGAGTACGGGTTTCTTCCAAGGATATTTCTTGTCGTTAGGATTGCCCCATATCAGGATTACATCAGTTACTGATTCAAGAACGATGCGCCACAGCTCCTTTGAAATTGGGAGCGAATCTTTCAACGGAAGTTCGGCGGTGTCATCGCCCCACTGCGGAAGTGACTGTGGTTTTCCGACGTGCGGAATGAGATTAACGAAGACTACCTCTGAGAAGATTGGGTCATCTTTTTGCTCTAACAAGCGGTAAAAAAGATATCGTGCACTGAAGCGTTTTAGAATCTTGTCCGTCGTCGCATCCCCACGGTATCCATCTCGTCGGAGCCCCAGCTCAGTCGCAGTTGAGGGGTTCATTCCGATGACCATGGCTGTTCGTTGTGTTGTTGTCGGCACTCCGGTGCGTAAAAACCAGCGTTTTTGTTCGGCGTGTGGGTCTTTCGGGAATACGAGTTCGCCATCATCCCACGCGGCTTGAAGTTCATCGATGAGCGTAGTCATTTATCCATTGTCTCATGAAAGAATTGAATATGGGGTTTCTAAATTGGTTGCGTGGCGACGCCACCCGCTCCGCTGAGGATCACGCGATCAGCTCTGGTTATAGCTTTTTCTTCGGGGCAACGTCGTCGGGTCGCCCGGTGACAGAACGCTCGGCGATGCAGATGACCGCCGTCTACAGTTGCGTGCTCATTTTGGCTGAAGCAATCGCGGGACTGCCGTTTACCGGACGGCCAGAGCTCGTCGCACCAAAGAAAAACGAATACCCGCCACCCGATAGAGCATGATCCTCAGCGGAGCGGGTGGCGTCGCCACGCTACCAATTTAGAAAACCCATGCGGTGTCCTTTGACATGTAAAATTGGGAATATGAAAGCTCCCGCAAAACAGTCGTGGGCACTGATGAGTGTCCTGCTAGCGGCATTTTGGTTGTTGCCGCTCATTTCCATGTGGATCAACAGGCTGAGCGATCCCAACGCCAAGTGGTTCATCGCGTTGCTCTTCCTCGCGTTTCCACTACTCACCATCGTTTTGAGCGTTATCGATGGGGCACGCCACGGGTTCGGCTGGTGGTGGCTACTGGCCCCGTTCGCAGGGTTCTTGACCACACTGTTCGTGTACTACAACGATTCAGCCCTCATCTACGGCGTCGCCTACTCGATCTTGGGGCTGATCGGCACAGGCATCGGCGCGTTCATCCATGCGCGTGCTCACAGCACGAGTAGGCCGCGTTCGTCATAAATGCTGCCGCTGACGTGGCCGGTGCCGCGTCGGATGGCGCGGTCGATGGCCATGATGGTTGCGACCACGCCGTCGATCTTCTCGGTGCTCTTTTGTTTGTCGGGTTTGATGTTGCCTGCCGGGTCGGTACGCACATGAGATCGTTGCCCTTCTTCAGTCCCCAGCTGCCTATGGGATGCGGAGGATACGGCGCAGGTTCAGTGTCAGTCCTTTTCTTGAACTTGAGACGACAGTCGAGGATGCCATCAGTAACGTGGTGATTGCGCGGACAATTAATAAAATCCGTGAACCATTTCTGGCCTTGTTCTACCCATGCGTGTTTGGCTGGATCTCCCCAGGCGCGAATGATTCGGACATTCTGTGATGAGGTTCTTGAGGACTCTAGGATTGTTTCAAGGGTTTCTTTGAAAATCTGTTCGAGATTTGGTCCTGTCCAGTCATTGATGCGTTGCTGAACTGCATCGCTATCCTTGTTGATAATGGGTACAAGGTTCATCATCGTAAGACGCTGCGTGTTTTTCAGCTTGGCGCTGCGGAGCCACCCTCGCACTATACGTGCCGTCTGGTCCGTTTCCGGCACCCACCCACGAGCTTTGGCTTTCTCGGTTTGGACCCGTCCTGAAAAAGCACGTGCGTTCGAGGGATTCATCCCGATTACGACAACATGATCGCCCTTAGGTATTTCTGGGAGATAGTGCGTTAATAGCAACCGAAGTTCATTTGGCTTCGCGGGTTCAGATGATGCTGGAACGATCTCAAGACTCGGGCTGGACTCGTTGTTAACGCGCGCAAAAATCGAGTGGCCTATGAGCTTCTGATCAGAGTCAATCAGCGAGAAGCTAACGGGGTCTTCCTTTTCTAGAGCTTCTTTGAGTGTGGTTTTCCAACTATTTCGCGTCATGGATTCATTTTCCTGATTCTTGAGGGGGATTTCAATGGGGTTTCTTTCCTGGCTGCGTGGCGATTCCGCTCGTAAGGCTGACGACCATGCCCTGACGGGTGGTGGGTACTCGTTCTTCTTCGGAGCGACCTCATCGGGGCGTCCGGTGACAGAACGATCCGCTATGCAGATGACGGCAGTCTACTCGTGCGTGCGTATTCTGGCCGAAGCAATCGCGGGACTGCCGTTGCACGTCTACCAACAATCCAGTGATGGTGCGAAGGTTAAGGCACTCGACCATCCGCTCTACCGGTTGTTGCATGATGCGCCTAACCCCGAGATGACGTCCTTAGTGTTCCGAGAAACCCTCATGACCCACCTTCTCCTGTGGGGTAATGCGTTTGCGCAGGTGATCCGCAACGGGCGCGACGAAGTCATCGGCTTGTATCCGTTGATGCCGAACAGGATGACGGTTGGGCGTGATGAGGCTGGGCGGCTGTATTACGAGTATCAGCGGACATGGGACGAACCAACAGGAAGGTTCGAGACCGTTACGTTGGCCGCGCGCGATATGCTCCATATCCCAAGGCTGGGCTTTGACGGGCAGGTCGGTTATAGCCCGATTGCAATGGCAAAGAACGCCATCGGCCTCGCCCAAGCAACCGAAGACTACGGCGCATCGTTTTTGCTAACGGCGCGGCTCCTGGTGGGGTGTTAGAGCATCCGGGCACGATCAAGGACCCCGCGCGCGTCAGGGAGTCGTGGCAGTCCACGTTCGGCGGCGCACGGAACGGGAACAAGATCGCTGTGCTCGAGGAGAGCATGAAATACACACCCATCTCCGTCAGCCCAGAACAAGCTCAATTCCTTGAAACGAGGAAGTTTCAGATCAACGAAATCGCCCGCATCTTCCGTATTCCGCCGCACATGATCGGCGACCTCGAAAAATCCAGCTTCTCCAATATTGAGCAGCAGTCGTTGGAGTTTGTGAAGTACACGCTCGGTCCGTGGGTGATCCGCTTCGAGCAAGCCATCACCAAAACCCTCCTTAGCCCGCACGAGAAGCCGCAGATCTATGTGAAGTTCAACCTCGGAGGCTTGCCGCGTGGGGATTACAAGTCGCGTATGGATGGGTATGCGGTGGCACGGCAGAACGGGTGGATGAGCGCCAACGATATCCGCGAGCTAGAAAACCTCGACCGCATCAGCATCGAGGCAGGCGGGGATCTCTACCTCGTCAACGGCAACATGCTCCCGCTCGGTCTCGCAGGGGCATACGCGCAGACAACCGAGTCTGAACCGGAGCCTGAACCGGCTGAGGAACCTATGAGTGAATCTTCTGTACGGAGGAGGATATGAGACGTTTTTGGAACTGGCTCACACCCGAGCCACACAACACTGACCCGGACGCTGACAGTGTCCGGGTTTTGCGTATCAGCGGCACGATCGCTGAAGAATCCTGGTTCGATAACGACATCACACCCGCCATCTTCGCAGCCGAACGCAACGCGGGTAGCGGACCGGTGACGATCTGGCTGAACTCGCCTGGTGGTGATGTTGTGACTGCGGCGCAGATCTACAACATGCTCATCGACTACCCAGGCACAGTGACCGTCAATATCGACGGCATCGCCGCATCGGCTGCGTCCGTGATCGCAATGGCCGCCACGAAGGTCGCCATGAGCCCTGTGTCGATGTTGATGATTCACAACCCGGCGACGATGGCGGTCGGGGATAAGGACGAACTCGCACGTGCGATGAGCATGCTTGAATCTGTCAAAGAATCGATTATCAACGCCTATCAGCTAAAAACTGGACTGTCCCGGGCGAAGCTGTCCAAGCTCATGGATGCTGAGACGTGGATGGACGCCCATGCCGCCATAGAAATGGGTTTTGCCGACGAACTCCTGACAGGCGAACGCAACCCCGCCTTCAACGACAAGCCAGACGAGTCTGACGATGACGATGATGACGAGGTCGAGTCACCAGATGAACCCGACGAAGACGACGAGGATGAAGATCCGAAGCGGCAGATGTTCCCGCCCAAGAACGCGGGACAAGGCACGGTGTTTTCCCGCCGAGCAGCCGAGCAAAAACTCGTCGCACACCTGACCGCCACGGCATCGCCGCCTCTGTCGAAGCCGGTGCGTCCACCACGCCCAACCGTTACTCCCGCCGTGCCTGTTGGTCGGCGGGTTCTCGATTTGTACGCCGAATTGATCAATCAACCCCACTGAAAGGACCAACACCCATGACAACCCCTATGACTGTTTCTGATCTTCGCACCAAGCGCGCAGATGTTTGGAAGAAGGCGAAGGCCTTCATCGATGAACACCGCGATGCTACATCTGGCTGCCTGTCTGCTGAAGATGATCAGGCTTACGCGAAGATGGAGGCCGAAATCGATCGACTCAGCAACGAGATCGCCCGTTCTGAACGTGCCCTGCGCCGGGATGCTGACCTGGCTAAGGCAACTAACACACCGCTGACCTCAATGCCAGGCATCAACCTTGACGATGAAGCTAAGCCCACGACCCCACGCGCAACCGCCACGTACAAGCGAGCGTTTTGGGATGCGATGCGGCTCAACGCTTCTCCGATGGAAGTACGCAACGCCCTATCCGAGGGTGTTGATACTGAGGTCGGATACCTCGTCCCGGACGAATTCGAACACACCCTCGTGGCGGCACTGGCGGATCAGAACATCATGCGCTCCCTGGCCAAGGTCATTCAAACCACCAGCGGGGATCGGAAGATCCCGGTCGTCTCCACCCACGGCACCGCAGGTTGGCTCGATGAGGGCAAGCCGTACACGGAATCTGATGAAGCCTTCACGCAGGTGACGCTGAGTGCGTTTAAGCTTGGCACCTTCCTCAAACTCTCGGAAGAGCTGCTTAATGATGCGGCGTTTAATGTCGAGCAGTATCTGGCGGTGGAGTTTGCTCGCCGTATCGGAGCGGCTGAAGAAGAAGCCTTCCTCACCGGGGACGGTAAGGGTAAGCCCACCGGAATTTTCAATGCCACTAGCGGTGGCGAGAAGGCGGTGACCACGGGTAAGGCCACGGATATTACAGCTGATGAGCTCATCGACTTGCACTATTCCCTGCGTGCTCCGTATCGCAAGAACGCGGTGTGGCTGATGAACGACTCGACCGTCAAGACCGTGCACAAGCTCAAGGATGGTAACGGCCAGTACTTGTGGCAGCCAGCGTTGACTGCTGGAACGCCTGATCTGGTTCTTGGCCGCCCCGTCCACACGTCGACGTTTGTTCCGGAGATTAAGGCTGGTGCGTCGACGGTGGCGTTCGGTGACTTGTCGTATTACTGGATCGCCGACCGGCAGGGCCGCTCCTTTAAGCGTCTGAACGAATTGTTCGCTACCACCGGTCAGGTTGGGTTCCTTGCTTCTCAGCGTCTGGACGGGAAGCTCGTCCTGCCCGAAGCGGTCAAGCTGCTAACCCAAAAGACCACCGCATAACCCCGGCGACAGTGGAAGGAGGTGGCCGCAATGACCACGGTTGATTTGGTTGCGCAGGTGAAGGCGAATCTGCTCATCACCCTCGACGATGACGACAAGCTGATCGGCGTACTGATCAATGCGGCCACCTCCTACGCCTACGCCTACCAACACCTTGATGAGGGCTACTACGAGACCCACGACATGTCTGGAGCAACCAGGCAGGGCATTGTCATGCTCGCCTCCCATTTCTACGAGTCTCGTGATGGTTCGACGGCAGGATTCTGGTCCGATAAACCAGATGCGGCTCGGGCGGTGTGGAACGCGGTAAACAACCTGCTGCGCCTGGACCGCGACTGGAAGATCTGAAGGAGGCAGCTGATGGCTTCGATTGGTTCCATGTGCATCACAATCGACCTCATCACCCCGGTTACGGTGCGTGATAAGGCGGGGTTCACGGCAACACGCGATGAAGTGCGAGCAACCGTGCGGGCGCAGATCGAGGTGCGGCACGCCTCGGCTGCGTGGGTGAACCGGGCAGCGTACTCAAAGACTAACGTTCTCTTCCGCATCCGCACCATCCCCGGACTATCCGTGACCACTGATATGCAGATCAGCGCACCCGAGGGCAGGTATGTCATCGACGCCGTCGAGGTCATCGGCCGTTACGTGGAAATCCTTGCCCACCAGACCACACCCGAAGGGGGCAACTGATGGCTAGAGTGCAGATTCGCTTGCCGAACGCGTTCATTGATTCTCTCAATGCGGCCAGCCGTGTGCTGGAAACATCTGCTGATGAGGTTCTGCAAGCTGGGGCTGCGGTGGTTGAGCCGCGTATGCGAGCAAACCTCGCCGGTGCGATCGGACGGGCCACCAAGAATCCTTCGCGGTCAACCGGGCAACTACTCAGCGCGCTTGGTACGACCTCGGTGAAAGTGAATAGCCGAGGCGATTACAACGTAAAGGTCGGTTTTGCTGAGAACCGCTGGGACGGTCGAGCGAATGCGTTGATCGCGAACGTCCTCGAACATGGCCGGTCTAATCAGCCTGCACGTCCGTTCCTTGCACCCACCAGGTCGCAAACCCGCAGGGGTGCGATCGGAGCGATGAAAACGGTGCTGGCGGCGCGGATTGAGCAGGTGGGGTCATGACCCACATTATTGGAACAACTCACGCAGATTGCTGACAAGCTCGGCCTGCCGTTCGAAGTTGGCCTGTATACGGCTACGCCCGCGCCGCGGACGTATCTGGTAGCGACACCACTGGCTGATATGTTGGACGTGTTCGCCGATAACCAACCCAGCGTAGAGGTTGAGGAAGTCCGCCTCGCCTTATTCACGAAGACCAACTATCTAGAGCTTCGCAACCAGATCACGCGTGCCCTGTTTGATGCGGGACTGACGATCACTGGCCGTACTTATGTTGGTTTCGAGGCAGATACCGGATTCCATCACTACACGATAGACGTCGCGGGTTGGGGGAGTTTCTAGGCGTCTTCTTCGTCGAAGAAGTCCTCATCGATTTCAAATAAGGTGAATTCTTGCTTCTTTTGCACGGCGACACCGTAGTTGAGCATGTAGCGAGTGAGGTCTTTACCGTCGATAAGAACGATCCTTCCGTGACGGTACCCGTCAGCTGTTTGCACTGCTTTGGGTTGGAAGCTCGAGGTGGTGATGAAGACTCCAAGGTTAGCTCCGTGCGCATCGAGGGAACCGATGAAGTTACGGATGTCAGGATCGCCGACCTTGTTTTCGTCCTTGTAGCGTTTGGCTTGAATGTAGACGTTGGTCAGCCCGAGTGCGTCTTGGCTAATGATTCCATCGATGCCGCCGTCTCCGGATTTCCCAACATGCTTTTTCTTGCCTTGAGTCCCGCCATAACCCATGGCACACAACAGCTTAATAACAGCCTTTTCAAAGAACTCTGGTGAGGCATTTTGGAGATGTTTACGTAGGTCCGTTTCTACCTTGTAATTAAATGATTGTTCGATGTGGGCCATGAGCTCGACGGGGCTTTGCTTTTCGTCACTGATAACTTCGACAGACTCTTGTGGTGTGTCGGCGTTTTTCCGCGCAGCGATCTCGTCTTGATAAGCCTGCCAATCAGGCCACTCGAGCATATCCTTTTCGCTATACACGCTTAAACCACGAGTTTCGACTGCACGACCATTGTCTGTGATCTGGTATTGACCGCGCTTGGGTCGGTCCAGCAATCCGGCTTGCGTGAGACCAGAGCATGCCCAATTAATGCGATTAACATATCGCAGTTGACCCGATGCGATTCGTTCAGCTCGGACATCGTCAGTGAGATTCAAATGATTGGCAACTAGTTCACACACTTCACCAAAGGGGCGTAACTGCCCGTCGCGAAGCACCGTTAAAACTACGGGACGGAACTGTTCAATTGTCGGGGTGTTATCAGCCATAGCACTCACTGCTCTACGGGTTACGTCAATGGAACACGTCCATTCTATCGATTTTCTCTTAACTATCATCCACACTCCACGAGAGGACTGCTCATGGCAACAATCGGTTTAGACAAGCTCTACTACGCCACCATCACCGAAAACCCCGACACGGGGGAGGAAACCTACGCCACACCCAAACCCCTCGCCAAAGCCATCAGCGCAGAACTCAGTGTTGAGGTTGCTGAAGCGATCCTGTATGCCGATGACGGGCCATCCGAGATCGTTAAAGAATTCAAATCCGGCACCATGACTTTGGGTATCGACGACCTGGGTGGTGAAGCAGCCGCAGCCTTGACGGGTGCGACCGTGGATTCCAACGGGGTGCTCATTTCAGCTTCCGAGGACGGCGGGGCTCCCGTGGCGATCGGTTTCCGAGCCGCACGCTCCAACGGGAAGTACCGGTATTTCTGGCTCTACCGAGTCTAGTTCGCCCTGCCAACAGAAACGTTAACCACTAAGGCCGACTCCATCACGTTCTCCACCCCGAGCATTGAGGGCACGATTTTGCGTCGTAACAAACCCGATAGTAAGGGGTGTCATCCGTGGAAGGCCGAAGTCACCGAAGGCGCAACCGGCGTCAAGCCCGAGACGATCACGAACTGGTATGCGCAAGTTTATGAACCTGCCGTTACAACCGAAGACTAAGGAGCGTAAGCAATGACGACCAAGAAGAACGCTGAGTCTGTTGTTGAACCAGGCGCTCCGCCATCGTCAGCATCGGCGGGGAGGACTACGAGCTGGTTTTCACCACGAAAGCCACGCGTCTAATTGCCGAGCGTTACGGTGGACTCGAATATCTGGGTAACGCGCTTGAAACCTCCGACGACCTGGGCAAAACATTGGCGGAAGTGGTCTGGCTCGTGGCCCTGCTCGCCAACCAGTCCGTCGCTATCCATAACCTCAAACACCCAGACCAGCCCCGGCCAGAACTCACCGAAGAACAGATGGAGTTGCTGCCCGTGCCAGCAGACCTAGCGGACTATCGGGGCGCGATTACTGAAGCCCTGCAACGCGGCACCCGGCGTACCATCGCCACCGAGCCGAACCCAAAAGAAGCACCAGTGGCGGGCGCATAGCCGACACCACGGAGGCGACCTTCACCCGGCTCACCTACATCGCCCTCGCACACCTCCACCTCAGCGTGGAACAGGCAGAGTTGATGGTGTTCGGGGTGCCGCTCGACCTGGTGGACTGCTGGCGCATCGAGACCGGCCGTGCCCAGCCGAAACGGGTGTAGTTTATTGATGATGTGATCCCGGCTGGAATCTAGGTATCAGTGGGTACTGTTGAGGACACAGGCGGCTATGAGCTGGTCGATGCGCCGCACATCAATTTTCTTACCCAATTTAATTTTGAGATGACCGGCGCGTGTCCAAAGGTCTACTTCAGCATTGAAATCGATTCGTCCCGCATTCTCGGTTGACCAGGCGTTGATGGATGAATACGGCATCGAATAGATTTCAACCTTCTTCCCAGTCAAGCCTTGTGAATCACGTACAATAAGCCGCTTTGAAGTAAAAATAGCCGAATCTCGAAAAGTCTTGTATGCCGCGTAGGGTTGTTCTCCTTCGACGAGAAGCTGATTGACGTCCTGCGGAATGGGTACTTCTTCAAAGAAAGTCCATTTGGTGATGCTTGAAGTCTCCATGATTATTCCTCGCTGAAGCTCGTCGTTGTTCCTTCCACCCTTGATTATATCACCCCCTAAATAATTAAGGAGGCGTAACACGCATGGCTGACTCGAGTTTTGGTTTGAAGATTGGGCTTAAAGGCGAGCGTGAGTTCAAGCGTGCGATCACGGATATTAACCGTGAGATGCGGGTGCTCGGCAGTGAGATGAAGCTTGTGGCGTCCTCGTTCGATAAGAATGACAAGTCCGCCGAAGCCCTCACCGCTCGTAACCAGGTGCTAGGCAAGGAAATCGAGGCTCCGAAAGCCAAGATTGAAACCCTGCGCACCGCGCTGGAAAATAGCGCTTCCTCGTTTGGTGAGAATGATTCGCGGACGAAGAATTGGCAGATTCAGCTCAACAACGCAGGCGCTGAGCTCAACCGCCTTGAAGGCGAACTGAAAGCCAACAACAATGCCTTGTCGGATTTCGGTAACGAGGCGGACGGTGCCGGTGACGATGCCAAGGGCGCGGCAAAGGACGCAGGACGTCTTGAGGGTGCGGTGGATGATCTTGGGGATGAGAGGACACCACCAGCTCCAAGACCCGCATTTTCGGTGACGTGTTGAAAGCCAATCTCGCCTCCGAAGCCATCATCGCCGGGGTCAAAGGTATCGGGCATGCGATCGCCAGTATTGGTCGCGGCATGGCCGGAGCCTTGAAAGAGGGCGTGGAGTACAACGCGCGTATGGTGCAATACGCCACAAGCTTCACGACGATGCTTGGTGATCAAGCCAAGGCCCAGCAGCTTGTGAATGATTTGAAGGTTGAGGCAGCGAAGACCCCGTTTGGTATGAAGGACCTCGCGGGTAACATGCAAACCCTCCTGAGCTTTGGCATGTCGTTGGAGGATGCGAAAAAGCACCTCAACGAAATCGGCGACATTAGCCAAGGTGGCGCGGTGAAGATGGAGTCCTTGACGCTCGCCTTCGCCCAAATGTCTTCGACCGGCAAGCTTACGGGTCAGGATTTGCTGCAGATGATCAACGCCGGATTCAACCCCTTAGAAGAAATCTCGCGTAAGACCGGCAAGTCCATCGGTGAACTGAAGGAGGATATGGCCAAGGGCGCAATCTCAGCTGACATGGTCGCTGACGCCTTCGCGTCTGCCACTAGCGAGAGCGGCCGTTTCTACGGAGCTATGGACGCCCAATCCAAGAACGTTTTCTGGTCAGCTTGCGACGATGCAGGATGGGGTGGAAAACCTTAAAGGTGCGCTGGCTGGCGGATTGAACGAGGCGTTGGCTGGGTCGGTGTTGCCGATGGTGAACGGCTGGATTGACGAACTCACGGCAGCGTTTGAAGAAGGAGGCACGCCTGCCCTGATTGACACTCTTGGCACCGTGCTACAGGAAGATCTCGGGTTTATTGCTGAGCAACTACCTATGGTGGTCGGGACCGGCATGAGCATTTTGACCGCGCTCCTTGAAGGCATTATCAAGGTGTTGCCACAAGTGGCCGAGACGGCGGTGACATTGATTATCGCGCTGGTCGAGGCGATCATCGAAGCCCTACCGTCGCTTCTTGAGGCGGCGATTCAGATCATCACCACCCTCGTCTCTGGCATCGGCGAAGCACTACCGGAGTTGATACCAGCGGCGGTGGAGATGCTCGCCGCTTTGGTGCAGGGTCTGGTCGATAACCTCCCGTTGCTTCTTGATGCGGCGTTGCAGCTCATCACCGGACTTACCGAAGGCCTCATCGCGGCTATTCCCGTGATCATCGAAGCAGGAATCCAACTGTTGACGGCGTTGATTGGGGCGTTGCCGCAGATCATTACAACGATCGTGGCCGCGTTGCCGCAGATTATCGCCGCTATTGTGTCGGCGATTGGTGGGGCTATCCCGCAACTCGTCCAAGCAGGCATCCAACTCTTGACCGCGTTGGTACGTAACCGCCGCAGATTCTTTCCACAATCGTCGCAGCAATCCCATCGATTATTTCTGGGATTGTGTCTGCTGTTGGTCAGGGTGTTTCGGCGATGGCCCAGGCGGGCAAAAACCTCGTCTACGGATTGTGGAACGGTATCCAGTCCCTGGCGGGGTGGCTGTGGAATTCGGTCTCTAACTGGGCAAGCGGGATTTGGGACTCGATCACTGGCTTCTTTGGCATCCACTCACCATCTCGCAAGATGGCCTGGGCAGGACGGATGCTTGTCGAAGGCCTCGCAGGCTCCATCCGCACGGACGGCAACAAGGCTGTCACCGCAGCTTCAGAGCTCGCGCGCGACACGATAGACGCCTTCGCCGACCTTGAGGATGGGCTTCATGTGCAGATCGAGGCGGTGGCAGAGCTGCAAGTGCCGAGCGTTGACCTCACCCCACAACCCGTGACTGTATCTCAGCGAAGTACTGATGAAGCGGCAAAGCGTGTGGATGTCGCTGGGATCGTGGATGCGACTGCAAAGCGGATCCTCGGGTCTTTGGATATTCGGTGACGTTGTCGGATGGGACGCTGGTGGGCAAACTCGCACCCGCCCTCGACAAACAACTTGCCCGCCTTGATCGGCGGCAGACCGTGATGGCAGGAGACTACTGATCATGTTTGGTTTCACACTGAACAGCGCGGTGACGTCCGCGTCGCTCGGTCTGCGACTCACGGCACCGGTGGCGATTCCCGCAGCTACCAAGGCTGTGGACGATATCGAGGTTGAAGGCAGAGCGGGCGACGGGAGTCGAACCCGCCTCTGAAGCTTGGGAAGCTTCCATTCTACCGATGAACTACGCCCGCAGAACTTCTTTAGTATGTCACAAAACGCACCCCTCCGGCAAAAACACCACCCACCGTCCTCGCCCCGGCCGAACCCGAGACACGACACCAGCCTACACCCCCCACCGAACCTCGACCCAGGAACCCAAGCACCGAACCTCGAGGCGGGCATCGTTAACGCAAGCAGCCAACCCCGCCACGGCAACGAAAAACCCCGCCGTTCTGCGCGAACAGCGGGGCAAGCGCGGAGATGACAGGATTTGAACCTGCGAGGGACTTGCGCCCCTAACACCTTAGCAGGGTGCCGCTTTCGGCCGCTCAGCCACATCTCCAAGGACTCTTAACTGTACCTAATCCGCGCTGGTTTACAAAGTTTCCCGCCGATGCGCGCAGCTGATACAGTAGTTGCTGGAATGCTCCGGGAGGGCTGACAGAGCGGCCGAATGTGACGGTCTTGAAAACCGTTGTGGGGAAACTCACCGGGGGTTCGAATCCCTCGCCCTCCGCTTTTACCCCCAGCAATCGTTGATATTCTGCGGAAACATTGGAAAAAGCGCTGAGCGAGTCGGAAAGTACGTTGATTATCGCCAGTCACGACCGCTGGCTCATCGACCATTGGCGAGGCTCACAACTAACAACAACCAGATAGTTTTTTCCACTTCCTGATTTTGGCGCGAAATGCGGTAAACGGCGCGAGCGTGTTTATATGTATCCACTTCCACACCGGCCACGCCGACGGGGTAGAGGACGCCCACGCCCGCTGCCCTGAGACGCAATTTGATAATGATTATCGTTTTCATTTATAGTAACCCTTATGAAACTAATGAAGATTGTTGCAATTGTGTCAGTAATGACTGCGGCCCTGGCTGGCTGCGGAACCGAATCCGGCGATTACGACCATAAAGGTCAAAAACACGACGATCACGGCGTGAGTTCCGCGGGAACAGAAACCTCGAAAGCAATGCCCCGCGTTGTCGTGGCAACCGAGAGCGGGGTAAGTATCTTTGATGAGAACCTTAAGAAGGTTGCGGATTTTGAGCTCACATCACGCCCATCGTTAACAGTGGCACATGACGGTCGTCACGTAGTGGCTAACCGTCGACACGATAACGAATCATCTATTATCGATGCGGGTGCGTGGAAGCAGGAGCACGGCGATCATTTCCATTTCTATACTGGACAGCCAGCACTGCTGAAAGAGGTTGTTAAGGGTAATAAACCTGTTCACGTAGTGCCGAATCCGCAAGCGGGGGCGACCGGTATTTTCGCTGATGATGATGGCGCGGCTTCCCTGGTCACCACCGAGAATTTAGAGACAGGTCAGCTTGATGACCTCACTCGTGTCAAAGCCAACTTGCCGCATCACGGCGTAGTGATTCCGATGCCTGAAGGTCACTATCTCGTGAGCGCCACAGCACAGGAAGGCACCGCATTGCCCGACACTATTGAACTTCGCCACGGGGAGACTGAGGTGGAGAAAACTTTCACCTGTATGAGCATGCACGGTGAAGTTGCTCGCGGCACCAACGCCGCCTTCGGCTGCGATGACTCTGTACTTGTTATCAAGAACGGCAAAGGTGTCAACATTCCTACTCCCGACCTTGGCGAGGATCGCGTGGGTACTTTCGTAGCTAATGCGGACTTTTCTACATTGGTCGGTAAGGGCGGCGATAAGCTCGTCTTCGTTGGTGACAATACCACAAAGACTGTCGGGGTGGACGAGGGCGTGAATATCTCGAATCTCGCTATCACACCTGACGGTCATGTGATTACACTGGGAACCAACGGCAAGCTCTATGTCTTTGATAAGGTCGGCACCCTTGAACAAACCATGCAGGTGACCGGTGAATGGGTAAAGCCCAGTGGTCACGGCGGCATTGCCCCCGGAGTTGCTGCTGGCAACTACGACGAAGCTAACACCGTGTGGGTCTCTGACCCTCTCGCTGGAAAAGTGCACATGATTGACCTCTCTACTATGACCGAGACTGCCACTGCGGAGGTTGCGGGTCAGCCGACATCGCTGGCGGTCACGAATGTGAGCTAGCCACTCGTTGTTTGCTGCGCATGTTTTCCTAACGAACAGTGTGCCCCCTCTAACAGTTGAGGGGGCACACCTTCACGTATAGTCCAGGGGGTAGAGATTTTCTAGGTAGCCCCGAACCGAGACTATCTGGGTGTAGATGGGCGAAGGAGTCAATGCGATCGAGTTCATGCCCTCACGACGAACTTGTCGGAAATCTCAACAAGTTGCCTCCTCATCAAGCTCGCCGTCGGCATAGATATGGCATAAGTAAACAATTTAGGCTTTATTTTTAGGATTTCTGCTGGAGTCGCGGGGTTTTCGATGTGTTGGTAGCACCACCAGAAAATCGCTTTGATTCGCCTGGTCAGGCTCATTCCGCGGTGGTCTTTGAGCATGGCACGGAGTTAAGCGTTTATCCCGCCTTCGATCTGGTTGTTCATTGCTGGTAGGCAGGTCAGGGTCTGGTCTGCGAGGTCAGGATCGAGATACATGAACAGGTTACCTGATTTTATGAGCCTAATTAGCACCTACTTTCCAGCCAATGGCGCGTCGCCTCATCTGAACGAATGAGGCGTAGATTCCGCCTTGTTCTAAAAGCTGGGCGTGAGTACCTCTTTGAACGATTCGACCTTTGTCTAGAACCACAATCTGATCGGCATTGCGAACCGTCTTCAAACGGTGAGCGATCATGATGACCGTCTTGTCACGCGTTAGAGTCTCAATTGCTGATTGCAGTTCCGCCTCGTTCTCGGGATCGACGTTGGCGGTCGCTTCATCCAATAACACGATCGGTGCGTCCTTGAGTAAAGCGCGAGCGATCGAGATTCGCTGCTTTTCGCCGCCAGAAACGTTCGCCCCGCCCTCACCTAGCACGGTGTCGTAGCCATCTGGCAGGGCCGCAATGAAATCGTGACAGCGAGCTGCTTTAGCCACCTGTACAACTTCTTCGTGACTGGCAGATGGCCTGCCGAATTTAATGTTGTTTTCGATTGTGTCGTTAAATAAATAGACGTTTTGAAATACCATTGCGAAGTGGGTCATGAACTCGTCGAATTTCCATTCGCGAACGTCCACCCCGCCAAGTTTGACGCTTCCGCTGTCTACATCCCAGAATCTGGCCATGAGATTTACCAGCGTGGTCTTTCCAGACCCAGATGGTCCGACGATGGCGCAACTAGTACGTTGCGGTATCAACAAGGAAACATCGTCTATCACTTTGGAATTTTCGTAAGAAAAATCGATGTTTTCGAGCACAATATCGTTGTTATCCGAATCGGTTATTCGCCCTGATCCGTCCAAGAACGGGGCGGAATCTACTTCTTGTATTCTGTCCATCGCGTTATCGATGGTGGGAAGCATGAAGGAAAGCGCACCGGCCATCTCTAGTTTGGCGTACGTCATGAATCCGCCAATAAGAACTAGCAGAGTAATGAAAAGCTCCATGGATCCGTCGAAATAGAACTTGACCGCTGCCGCGATAGCAGCCACGGCAAACATGCGAAGAATGATTTGCTGCAAAACGTTGAACGGTATGCTCTTAGTCTCCAGGTTATAGTTTTGTTTTCTGTTTCTTCGATTGTTGTCTTGAACGACGTGTCTGAACGTTCGGAAAGGTTGAATGCTTTGACGACGCTCATTCCTTGCAGGAATTCGAGGACTGCGTCCACCAACTTCATCTGGGCCGCAAGACGCTGTGGGGAATGAGCCCTGGCAACTACCAGCATTTTACGGTTTACCACCAAGATGACCAAGATGCCGGCTAGAAATATGGTGCCGATCCGCCAGTCGATGATCATGTAACCCAGCGAGAACATGACTGCGTGAATATATCCGGTCAAGATTCGCACTACGATAGAACTTGCTAATGCCTCAAGATCGTCCATAGTGGATGTCGCGATTGCGGTTAGATTGCCAAGGCTGCGGTTGCTAAAGAAACCCATCGGCATGTAACGCATACGCTCACCGATGGAGATTCTCTTGTCGTCAAGCATCTCGTAGCTGGCGCGCATTTCTAAGCGGTAGCCCAGATAGTGGAAGATGACTTGCAGCACTACCGAAAGTAGAACCAACAGAAACGAGAGCAGGGCAACTCGTGCGGTGAGGGTCTGCCTGATCACGTTCGCGAGAACCAGGAACAGCGGGATCACTTGAAGAGTTCCGGCTAGGCTACGCAGAATTCAAGCGCTATTGCCTTGTACCATTTGCTCTTGTGCGCGCCTGAGAATTGGAAGAACTTTTTGAAAGTGGAAATCATTTACATCGCCTTCTCATCTATGTCTCGAACGGACTCGTGAGCGTCCCACATCTGTTTATAGAGACCACATTTTTTCAGTAAGCCTTCATGCGTGTCGCAAGCCACAACTGTGCCGTTTTCAATAACCGCTATTGAGTCTGCATGCGTGATTGTTGAAAGCCTGTGCGCGATCACCACTAGAGTCTTCCCGCGAGCTAGCCTTGCGACAGCATCCTGGATTACGGCTTCATTTTCTGGATCGGTATAGGCCGTGGCTTCATCTAAAACTACGATTGGGGCGTCTTTAGCCATTGCCCTAGCAATCGTGATGCGTTGACGCTCTCCGCCTGAAAGATGATCTCCTGAAGTGCCCACTACGGTTTGATAGCCGTTTTCGAGCTCCTGAATGAATTCGTGACAGCCGCTAGCTTTAGCTAATGCCACCACTTCCTCGTCGCTTGCTCCCGGGCGTCCCATTCTGATGTTGTTCATAACGGTGTCATCGAACAAATAGTTGTCTTGGGACACGTAAGCGATGTTTTCCGCAACCTGTGAAAGCGGCATATCTCGCACGTCCACCCCGCCCAAACAAACTGATCCGCTAGTGACGTCCCATTGCGACGCGATCAGCTTTGCGATGGTCGATTTTCCGCTGCCTGACGGCCCGACCAAAGCAACCATGGATCCAGGGGCGATCTCCAGATCTACCCCTTTCAAAACTGGTTCGTCGGCATAGGAAAATGTCACGTTCGAAAGCTTTATGCCGGTGTCTGCCAATTCACGTGGTTTATCCGGGCGTTCCATTTCTGGCTGATCTAGCGTCTGCCCAATTTCGTTCACTACCGTCGAAATCTTCGATATGTCACTAGTGAACAAGATTGCGGCAAATAGCGGCTCTGTGTAACCGAGCGAAAGCACGATGATCGTCACGAATGTGGCAGGAGCAAGCGAGCCATTCAAGACCAGCAAAGACCCTATCGGCAAGACGCCTAGTAGAACGCTTGGCCAAACATTCATCATCAGCGAAGTCCATGGCAGGTTTGTGCGCATCCCAATCCAGCATCAAGCCCGAATTGGCGCGCACGGCGTCTGTGAACTTTTCATACGCTGACGCGCTCCGCCCGAATGCCTTGATGACTTCAATACCATTTATGTATTCGACAATGGTTGAGCCCATATGGTTCTTCGCAGCTACGACTTTTCCATATTTTTCGGTGTAATCGCGCATGCCGATCGCGTAGCACAAGATTCCGACGGGGATAGTTGCTAAAGCCGCGAGCGCCATCCGCCAATCTAGAACAAAGATGACCAGCACAACATTGAACGCCACCAACAGATTTGCGGTTAGCTCAGGCACGATGTGTGCCAGTGGAACATGGATTTGTTCTGTCCTTTCCACAAAGGCCGACTTGAGCGTACCGGTGGGTGTTTCTAGAACGTAGCCAAGTGGCATTCGATCTAGCTTCACCGCGAGTTCTCGACGCACCTCGGAAACCACGGCGAACGTCGCCTTGTGGGACAACAAAGTGGCTATCCCTGAAAGCACAGACCTGGCTACCTGCCCGAATGCTGCAGCAGCAATCCAAAGCACGTAGAAAGAGCTATTACCGCTGCCTTCAAGGAGTGCCTTCACGATCATTGCTACTGCGGCATAAGGCAGGAAACCGCTTGCGACGCCGAGCACTGCCAGCACCACCGAAGCAATGTATGTTCCGCTGTGTGGACGCGCGAATTTCATTAGCCTTCGCAGCGGAGAAACAGCTTTCTTTACGTCCGTTTTGGCGCCTGCCGTCGCTTCTATGCCTGAGTCATTGTTCACAGTTCGATCATCCCTTTCCGCTGACTTGCCACTAGCTTGAGCCCTAGTCGCTCAGCGATAGATTCAATTTCACCTTCGCTAAAAATGTGGTGGCCGACGAGTTCCATGATGGCGGCGTCTATCTCCTGATTCATTTCCGGTACCTTGCGGAAAGTCTGGATGTGGATCATGCCGCCTTGAGATAGCGTCTCGACGACGCGATGCAAGCTCTTTACTGGGTCACCGGTCTGATGCCAAGCGCCACAAAACCAGATTTCTTTTGCGCCTGAAACAGGAATTTTTTGAAGTAAATCTGCTTGCCGATATTCCACCTGCCCCACCTGTTTACGGGCTACTTGCCCCTGTTTTTCTCTGGCGATTTCGAGGGCGTTTTCTGAAATGTCTAGCCCGATGATGAGGGCGCCACGGCACCTATCATCTGTTGAAAGTTTGCGGGCGTACCATCCGGTTCCGCATCCAAGATCAAGAACAGTATCGCCTTCCTTACGGCTCCAACCTTCAGGATTTTGAGCGGTCAGTATCTGGTAGATGTCTTCGAAAGTTAGCTCTTGCCCGGAGTATTTCCGAATGAAATTGGGATGCGTTTTCTCCTCATATTTTCGAAGTTTTGATTTTCGGTCCAGACTCCACTGTGCGAAGGATTTCATGCTTTTCCTTTTTTAAACGTCTATAGGGAATGGCTCACGATTGATACGTCTGCGCCGTGGTTTTTGCACGACTGCAGCAGCAGTTCGCACGTCTCAGGTAGCTGAGCAATTTCGTATGTCCCGGGCGCAAGATCGCCGGCGGCTAGTTTCTGCAGACAAGTCGCCGCAGATAATGCCGTGAACTGGTACGACGTAAGCCCCTTGACCGACGCAATGATTTGCTCGTCGGATGTTTGCATGGTGATCTCTAGGTTCGCAGGTTTTGGATCGCCTGCTTCTAACGCCTTGCTAGTTACACCCTTAGAAGCCTTCTTTGCTAGCCACCTCGATATTCCCGGCAGAGTAAAAATCCGTTTACTTTGCAAATAGTGGATGGTTTCGCATTCAGCGCCGAAAACTCTACTTGATAGCTGTAATCGCGAACAGTCGGAAATATGGCACTCACCGACGATACGTCCGGGCATTCGTATCCCACGAGATCACCGACTTGATCTGAATGTTCTTTTTGCTGTATTTCTCCAGCCTCTAGGATCCGGTAGCCACCATACATAGTTTCAAACATTGACTGCACTGAGGCAGCTCCGGCGGGCTGTCCCGATCCGATCCGCAACACGGCTTGGATTTTCTCGACGGGTTTTTCAGATTGGCTCATTAATAGGGCCGTAGAAATGCCTGGGCATAAGCCCGCACCCGTGACTACGACGACACCCGACTCTTTCGCTGGAACCGAAAGAATAGCCTGTCTGGCATCAATCGAATCGTTGATATCTATGTAATTCGTCCCAGCATCCACACATAGCCTTGCAACCTTCGCCAGCCATTTTTCGAAGGGTCCGATGCAAGAGACCGCCCAGTCGTATTCGCCTAGGGCGTCCATGACTTTCGATCTCGGCCCTAACAAATCGAGTCTGCGATGATTTGGATCGTTCGACTCGCTTCGAGAACAGTAGTCGACCTGCCAATCAGTATCAGCCAGATAGTGACGAACCAGTTGTCCTGTAACTCCGGAACCACCAAGAACGATTATTTTCATGATTACCTCATCGATGAGCTAGTTAAAGATTTGGCTACGAAATTCGCCACTGCATTTACCGTCGGAGCGCATTCAGGACCAGTAATGAATGAGTAGTGGTTTCCCTGGACTGTTTCCGTTTCAGTCTTTCCCACATACCCTTCCCATTCGTAGGCGTTGACAGCCTCTCCATCATCGGGAAGAACCATCAAGACCGGAATCGAAGGCGGGAAGTTTGTCGCTTCGTAGCTATCTGGCTGGTAGCCGTTGCGGGCAGCTATCAAAGTCCGCAACGTCGAGAAATCGACCACCCTGGCGTTACCGGCAGAGACACCTAAATCTTCTAGGAGGGAATCCGAAATCGCACTGGCCACCTGGCGCATCACGCCGGGATCGTCTGCAAGCTCAGACCAAAGATCCATTAGCGTATTCGCCGGCGCATATTCCACGCCAGCCTTCTCAAGTATTGCCATATCGCTTGCCAAATCGAACTGCCCTATTTCGGCTTGGATACCGGGTGCAAGACTGTCCAATAGGACTAGCCCAGCACATCGCTGTCCTAGCTCACCGGCCAGGGCATGGGCTAGTGTTCCTCCAACACTCCAACCAACTACGATGATTTTTGCCGCGGGATCAATCGAGTGCTCAATCGCTTCTGCGTAACGTGAGACTATCTGCGAAACGGAAATATCTTGAGGCCATTGTTTGGCAAACTCAGCGAATTGAATGCCCCAAACCTGGGCTTTCTTCGGCATGCCAATCGCTAGGTCCCGATAGATATCTACCGTCCCAAAACCACCATGTATCATCACGACGACAGAACGTGAATCGCCTTCGCGGAGCAAGACTAGAGAAGAAGTCTCCTTCTCAACTGGCTTGTCCTCTGTTAGCGAGGCATTTTCACTAGTCTTCGTCGCCAACCGGATGAGGCATCTTAGAGATGGGTTCGCCAAAGCTTGGGCTAACGGTATTTGTTGACCTACCAAAGTTTGAACTTTTTTTGTACCAGCTGGACGAAACCCTAGCGAATCAAGCCCAAGTTCAAATAGCGACGCATCCAAATCTGCCTGTTCACTTACTCCGAGCTGAGATTCAAGATGTTTCTGAATTTGCTGGACAACCACCTTCTGCGACTCCGATAAATCATCGGGCTGAGAAGGTGAGCCTCGCTCCGCAGCACTATCGACTCTCTCGTATTGCCAGGCATCACGCAGCAGACGAGCAGCCTTCGAGGGCAGCGACGCTTCGAGTTCTCCATCTTTAGCAAAAGATTCAAGGAGTGACTTGAATCTTTCGAAGATAGCCTGCATAACTGCCGGATCGAGCACCCGCTCGACGAAGTCGAACGAGATGTTCAGGGCGTTTGAAACCATCATCACTTGGTTGTCGACCAGCACTTGAGGGGTCTGAGAAATCGCATAATCTACCTTGCCCAGGATGCTTTCGGCATTTTCTTGGGAGCCAAATAGCAGCGATGTAAACACGAACGGAGCTAGGGCCTGCCCGGTGAAACCGCGTCGTCGTCCCATCTCAGCCAATAGCTTTACTCCAGAGCGACCCTCACCTAGCTGCCCGAGCAGACGAGACTGAATAACTTCCAACGCGTTTTCTTCTTCCGCGTCGTCATAGTCAACCAGCACGATGCCCGTGAAATCACCGAACATGTTGTCTGCGCCGGCAATGTCTAGATCACGGTTATAAGTTGTAACGTTTATCCCCACCTTCCCCTCTAGCGAAAACAGGGCCAGGCTCTTGGCATATGCAACAAGTAGGACCGTGGAAAGCGAAACGCCTTGTTCTTTGGCTCGATCCTTTAGCTCTGTAGTCATTTCTTTGGTGACGTTCCACGAGAGGCGACACATCCGAGGCACCTGCGGCATAGCAGCACGCTGCGGAAGAACGTTGCCCAGCGGGAACTGTGCTATCAGCCGTTCAGTTTCAGCAGATAGCGGTAAGGCGTCACGTTCAGCCTGTTTTTCGCGGGCCGCTATGACGTAGTTTCGATACGATCCGACGACATCGGGCAAAGTTTCGCCCCTGTATACGCGGGAAAGGTCACGGATAAATATGCGCTGGCTTGCGCCGTCACCCACGATCATGTCGACGCTAAAGAACAGCCGATGCGTTCCGTCAGGCAATGCAAAGGCAGATATATCAAATAGCGGCCACTGCCCAAGATCGTAACGGCGGTGGCTTAGCTCACCGCGTTTCTTCAACACGGCATCAGCTATTTCTTTCTCGCTTGCTAACGTGAAATCTTCAACCTCGATACGGTATCTGGGAACTTCTCGCAGGATTTTTTGGCGGCCGTCTTCGGTGAAAACCGCCCGAAGCATATCGTGGTGCCGCACAACAGTGTTTAACGCGTTTTCAAATTGCGGCATCGAGGCGTCAACTATCGACTCCACGTAGTAGTGCTCTCCAACCCCGCCAAGATCGAAGCCATGGTGCCTGCCGACGTAATATGCCATCTGCATTTCAGTCAACGGGAATGACGCATAATCGTCACAACTATCTTCCGACGAATTAACCACCTGGTTGTCTCGACTTAATTTTTCCGCAGCTTCCAGGAGAGCAGCAGCGCTTTGAACCGTCGGCGACTTCACGACGTCGCGGAAGCGTAGGCGATTCCCACTCCGTCTAGAAACCTCTCTTAGCATCATCTGGAAGCTGAGAGAATCTCCGCCTAATGCAAAAAATGATGCATTGAGGTCTTCTACGGGCACTCCAAGCACTAATTCGAAAATCTCACGCATGAAATCAACGTTGTTCGCGTCGACTGCGATTGTCTCGATTTCGCGCTTGCACTCTTCATTGTTACTGAGCCGAGCAAGAGCCTTCTGATCGAGCTTGCCATTTACTGTCATAGGTAAGACATCAACGGGCTGCAATATTTGTGGAACCATATAGGAAGGAAGGTGCCTAACGAGCTCATCGTGGACTACTTCTTGGGTCACTCCTGCTTTGGGAACATAAGCGCACATGAGCGCAGGACGGCCACTCCGCTCAACCACCAATGCGGTGGAAGTATTCACGAGGCCAGACTTGGCGAGTACGGCCTCGATTTCGCCGAGCTCAACGCGGAATCCGGCTACCTAACCTGGCGATCTTCGCGTCCACAGAACTCCACGAAGCCCTCGTGGTTGAAAATGCCCAAATCACCGGTTTTGTAGCAGCGGCCAAGGCCAGGAACCTCTTGGAAAGCTGCCTTGGTTATCTCTGGTGCCGATGCGTAACCGGTAGCTAGCCCATCGCCAGATATCCATATTTGCCCTACAACTCCTCTCGGGCATGCCACTCGATCGTAGGAAAGGATGTGAATTCTCTGGTTTTCTAGTGGGTATCCGTAGGGTATACGTTTTTCAAGGCTGTTTTCTTGCAGCGGATATTGGATAGACCAGATGCTTGCCTCTGTGGCGCCTCCCAAGCTGTAAATTCGCGCATTGGGAAACACCTCGCTAACTCTTCGTGGTTGAGATGCGGGAATACGGTCACCGCTAAGCAGTACAGTTTTTACGGATTTAAATACCGATCCTGGTTCACACCGCAGCAGAAGCAATTCCATGATTGCGGGGGCTGAATTCCAAAGAGTAATTTTCTCACGCTGCAAAATATCGAGTATCTCGTCAGCGTCTCGCTCGTCCTCGACCATCGTTAGCGTAGCTCCCGCTGCAAAAGCGCCAAAAACATCGTAAACAGATAGGTCAAACCCCAGGGAAGATAGCCCGATAATCCGCGCGTTTTCGTCAACGCCGTAGCGCCTGTTAACATCACGGATCGTACCAACGACACCCCTATGGGTAATTTCTACGCCCTTGGGCGTTCCGGTCGAGCCCGATGTGAAGATCAGATAGGCCAAGTCATCAGCCTCCGGGCGAATCAAAACATCTGTAGAACGTCGTTCATTCGCGCCTTCTATACGAGACACCTCAGTCGTAACGACCACGGAATCCGGAATAGATTCTCGAATTGATTGGCGTCTAACGGCCGGTAGGTTTTTAGACACGGGAACATATGCGGCACCTACTCTAAGCGCCGCAATCATAGCAACTACGTCGTCGGGGCTCTTAGTGAACTCAACAATCACCTTGTTGTGAGGTTTTATCCCCCGTTCCAAGAGATAATCAGCAAGGCGGCCTGATCTCTCCCATAGCTCCAAGTAGGTATAGTCATAGGTTCCCAGGATCGCCTTCTTTTCAGGGTATTTAGCTACGGACCGTTCTACGTAATCGAGAAGAGTAGTTTCTGTACGTGCTACAGCAGTGTCGTTATATTTAGTTGCCGCAACCTCAGTGTTGGCATCTCTTATCGGGAGTCTGCTATTTCCTGCCGCAACTTCGCTTAGCAGAGCTACGAGCCGGGCAAACATGTCCTCAGCGAATGGATAGTATTGTGGGACTACATCCCAGGAAATGTTTATGCGGCCACCGCTGGCTGGCATAGCCTGCATATCTAGGCATACTTGCGCGGTCTGGGTATAAAGGAAGTCAAGCGAAACGTCTATGCCCGTTTCTCCACTAGATAACTGGTGAAAACGATGGGTGCTGTAGCTTTCAACTGATCGCTGTCCGAGCGCATCATATCCGCCATGATTTCCACCCCACCGACGCTGCCGTGCGCTAGCCCTTCAAACATGTCTTGGCTGATCTTTGTAGCCAGTTCGCAGATGCTTGCCACGCCGCTAGTGTCGATGCCTACCAGCATTGAAGATGTGAAGTCCCCTATAACGGCAGATGCTGCACCTAGTGCTGTACGACGTGAGACCGTCACATTGCACACCATGCCGGGAGCGTTATGCCAACGGGCTACCACGGCAGCGCAGCAAGCAAGAATCAGAGCAGAGAGTGAGGCCCTTGCTCTGTCGGCTACGGCGCTCAGTTCCGTTACAAGCTGAGCATCCAGCGACTCGCTAAACCGACGGGTGTGCCAGCACGTCGTACCCATGACACGTTGTGCAGGTTCTGGAGGCGTTGGAAATGATTCCACTTTTTTACGCCAATACTCGATGTCTCTGCGCACGGTTTCTTCACTGTCACGAGAAATCGTCTTTTTGACGGCTTTAGCGATTGGCAAAGCTTCCGGCAGCTTTTTACCTTTTAGTACCGACTCGATCTCGTTGAATAGAATGTAGAGAGAACCGGCATCCATGATCACCATGTTGAAGTAACCCAATAGTTTGCATGGTCCGTTCCCGCATACTTCTATGTGAACTAGCGAGTATTTCGTTAGATTTATTCGCTTTGCGTTGCAGATCTTCTCGGACGCGCAGCAGTTCTTGTGGCGAAGTAGCATCGTTACTACCAACGCTGACTTGTCGCTCTCCGGGACGCATAACGCCCTCTTCAAGGTCGATTTCATAGTCGAAGATGTCGTGACGATCAAGAACTATCTGAATAGCACTTAGCAAGTCTCCTCGAGAGCATTCATAACTCGCCTCGGCATAGATGAATGTTGCCTGACCACCGAGCTCGATATCGTCTTCGGAGCCGAGTAAATATGCGGTTTGAATCGGAGAAAGCGGAATTCCTTCGTCTTCTGTCTCGACTTTTTCATCTTCTTCCGACTTGAGGATCAACGCATTAGCCAGGTCAGTCGGGGTTGCATTGTAATCAAGACTGGCCATGTCGATAGTTGCGCCTAGCTCACTTTCCAGCGCGAACATCGCTTGCACGAGTATCAACGAGTTCGGGACGAGCATTCGAAGCATGCTGTCTGGCTCGAACGGAATGGCGGTAATGGATTCTAGAACCTTGCATACTTCAAGAGTTTTTTCCATGCTTTTTACTTCTGAGGGACTAGCCTCACCCATGATCATAGCAGCTCCTCCAGTTCCCGACGAAGTTTTTTACCGTTCGCCGAACGTGGAATTTCTGGGATCCTAACTACCTGGCTGACTGGCACACCGGCTTTGCTAGCGAGCGCACCGATTATTTTTCGGTCATCGGGAGCGTCGGGACTTTCAAGAACGAACACGACTACCTCTTCTTCGTCTGTACTCGGGTTTGTGCGGCCAAGCACAACGTTGTCCTGACCGAGCTCTTCCATAATGATCGTTTCGAGATCCGGCGAATAGTAGTTTTTCCCGTTCACGAAAATGATGTCCTTCTTGCGAGCCACGACGAAGAGATTGTCGTTGTGAACTAGACCGATATCACCTGTTGGCATATAGCCGTCTTTAGCGAAGTTGTGTTCAAGTAGGCCGCTGCTTGTGATTGAGTAGCGGGTCATAGAGGTACCGGCGATGAAGATTTCTCCCACAACATCGTCATCGAGTTCATCGCCATCGTTGTCACGGATAGAAAGAGACATCCCTGAGACGGGCTTGCCTACTGAAACAAAAGCAGCCCCGTCTGTCCGTGCTATGTCTACGTAGCGAGCCCCGATTTTGACGTTCGACCGGTCGAGATTAACAGTTTGCAGCGGCTCATAGATTCCAGTAGTCGAGATCTGCAGGCAGGATTCTGTCATTCCGTACGCAACGACAATCGCATTTTCCCGCAGACCGAAATCTGCCATCTTCTCAGCAAATTCTTCTGCAGTTTTGATTCCGACCGGCTCTGAGGCACTAATCAGCTTTTGGACGCTCGAAAAATCATACCTCGCTCCATCTGGGATACCACGAGCTTTTAGATACCTAAGGACGTGGATGAATCCGAAGTTCGGGCTTACGGTAACCGTCGGGCGATAGGTAGTGACGGCCTCAAACCAAAGCAGCGGATTCATGATGAAATCGGATGTAGGCATGAGAATCTGAGGAAACTTGCGGAACATTGCGTAAACATGGAACCCAAGCAACGAGTAGTTATGCGTCAGCGGAAGCCACGTGAGCATAGAGTTTTTGAAACGCTGAGGGTGGGAGGGAATAGTGGCTTGCATGGCGTTCGAGAGCGTCTTTTCACTGACCAAAATGCCTTTTGGATCTCCGGTAGATCCAGATGACATCTGAATCAGTCGGATAGTGTCGTCATTTGGTTCGTAGGCGGATGCGATTGGCTCGGCCATCATTGCCTTGATTTCATCTACCAGAATCGCCTTTTCTTTGGGTAGACACGGCATGGTTCGCTCGTCTGCGATGACGAAAGCATCTGGGAGCATAGCAAATTGTCTTGTTCACTCGTTCCGCATCGACCGCGGAAAAAGCTGGTGGTGCAATCACAGGGATGGCACCAAGCCAAATACATGCCCAGAACATTTCGATTAAGGGACGGTTCTTAGTAATTTGAAAAACCACATGCTGGCCTGCCTTTACTCCCGCCGCACGAAGCTTCCCCGCTGTCGCTGGGGTGGTTGAGACGAGCTCACCGTATTTAACTTCTTCGGCCTTGCCATTTTCGAAAAAAGTTATTCCTGCCTCATTGCAATTGTGGAGGTTGGTAAGGATTGAAAGAACCGTAGACATCTATATATTTCCTGTCTAGAAATTGATTATTAATGCAGTAAAAATCGATAACGCAGCAGGCGCTAGCGCGTCCTGTATGCGCCACGGGTAAAACACTCGATATGTCTTTACTGGGTAGCGGCCAAAATGACGCGACGACAGTGTCAGAGCTAGTCGCTGTGAGTAACGAATAGCGTCAACGAAAAGAGGCAAAGCGGAGTGCACAGGCACGAGAAATCTAGCTATCCAATTGGAAACACCTGCCTTGTAACGAACCTTGCGCAACCGAACTGCAGCTGAGACGAGTGGCGAAACGGTTCGCAGAAAAAAAGCGATTGAAGTTCCTGCCAGCGCGAGCGTACCCCAGGTATAAGAGACTTTGAGCCGCTGCGATACGGCATCGGCCAGTTGGGTTACGGTGGTTAAACATCCTGCGCACAAAGACGCAGAGATCATGATTGAACCAAGCGAGGCATGTTTTGCGACTGCCTGCCACATCACTCCGGGTTGGGACGACCAGTTACCTCGAAGAGCAATGAGCGCAAATGCCGCTGCCACGAGGATAGTTACACCCAAATGTGCCAGAAATATTTTTCTATTTTGGTGGAAAGCGACAGCCGTCAATAAGCAAACGCACGACAACGCCGCTACAAGCAGTGAGCTTGGTATAACCACTCCCAAAATTATGAGCCAGATTAGGATCGTTATGATCGTCACGGGATTCAGAGGCGGATACTTTACACGACTCGTTTTTCGCTCACCGAGGCCTCAGAAGATCTCGGCCTCATCTCTATTACGCGGTCCGCTCTTATCAAGTGCGCATCGTGAGAACTTATGAGAATCGTCCCGCCGCCATCTGCATAACAGCGGAGTATCTGGTTAAGCGTCTCTGTGTCTTTTGTATTCGCTGTCGGCTCGTCCAGTAAAAGTAACCGCTTGTTGGATAGTAAGGCCAGCAGAACCGACAGTTGACGTTTCCTATTTGCGCTCATGCAATATGGAGATCCCTGTTCCTCGGCTGAGAAACCGAAGATTCCTGGCAGGTCAGTCAATTGTTCTACAGAAAGCGGCCCATCTGATTCACTGACGTTGAGTCCGTATTTAATCTCGTCGCCAATCGTGCCTTGAACGAACTGCCGCTCAGGATTTTGTTGCGACCAGGACACTAATCCGTCAGGCACTCTGGTGACGGATTTGCCATCTACTCTGATTTTTCCTTCAGTGGGCCGCGCTGCACCTGACAGAATGGCCATTATGGAGGTCTTGCCGCAGCCGTTAGGACCCGTAAGAAGATGAATTTTGCCGGGGTCAAGGCTCATGCTTACTTCGTCTAGTCGCTTCGTTTTCTTGCCCAGCGATATTGCGTCAATTTCTATCTTCGGAGTCTGGACAAGGCCCTTACTAAATGACCAAATTTCCGACAAGTGGACATTACCCATTCGACGTTCTACCTGCTGTGGCAGCATACTGAGTTCATCTGCCCATTCGGGTAACGCTGTGCGCTGTTCAAAAATGACAACAGTTGTTCCGTCGTCAGCTAGATCTCGCAGTATTTTATAAACCTGGCGCCTGCCCACAGGATCGATGTTCGCGCATGGGCTGTCGAGCACTATAGCTCCCGGTTTACACGCGATTGCGCAGGCTATCGCGAGTCTTTGTCTCTGACCGCCAGATAGCGTCCACGGGTTCCTAGACTCAAGTCCTTCAAGACCTGTTAGCTGTAAGGCTCGTTTAGACCGCTCGACTATCTCACTGGATGGCACGCAGGCGAATTCTTGAGCGCTAGCAACCTCATCGGCCACAGTGAGCGTGACAATCTGAGCGTCAGGGTCTTCCCCAACGTATGCCGCCTCCGGGCAGCGGATTGTTCCGGTTTGCTGCAACCCTTCAGGCAACAGCCCGCATAGTGCGCGCGCAACTATTGTTTTTCCGCCACCTGCCGGAGCACTAATCACATGGATAGTGCCAGGTTTGCAGAAAAAAGAGACATCTTTTATTAGAACATCTCCAAATGGAGAGGAAATGCTCAGGTTAAGAATTTCAATCACATGTGTGTCGCTTCACTACTAATTATCAGCACGCCTCGATGCTGAATCTTCTTGGCAATAAAAAGCGAAAGCCAGGTGCCGGCAAGGGAGGACACCGTGGAGATTGCCATACAGGAAAGTGGGAGTCCAAGACCACTTTCTGAAATTCCCAGTGTCATGGGAACCATGTATCCCATGAGGCCGCCTAACAAAACGCTAGACACGAAGTATTGGAGTGTTGACCACTTGCGATAGAGGGTGACAAGGAATGGGATTTCAACAATTAACCCCTCAAACAACAACGCAGGTATTGCCGACATCCCGAATGGTGTTGTTACAGCAGAGATGACCCCAATTGCGGCACAGGCGATGATTGCCGAGCCGCCACGCTTCACTAATATAAGCGGCAGCAGACAGGGAATGACCCATAACCCCAAAGTAGCGGCGACTGCGTAGCTGTGTGCGAGAGTCGCAACCATTTGCAGGTATGTGAGGGGAACAATAATGAACGAACCAGCCACACCTATTGCAACGGATGCTAATAATGCTCTAGAAAAATTGGATTTCTTGGATTCGTTGATGTCTTGCTCGTTTGCTTTCGAAGGACTATCGACACCCATCCGGGCCTCCATTCGTTAGAATTTTAACTATCTCTTCTGGCTAGGAATAGTTCCTTCCACTCAGCCATACTCAGGTTATGCTAGGCTTAGCTTACCATGACCGCTTTTAGAAATGCAAATCTTTTCAAAATGATCTTCCCGTTCCTCACATCAGGCAAAGAAACTTGGGGAGTTGAGCACGAATACCTCTACCCCGAGGAAGAAGCTTGGATATCTGGAGCAAGCAGAGAGCGAAGGCAAGAGTTCATCGCGGTTCGAGCCTGCGCGCGAGAGGCGTTATCTTGCCTAGGCCTGAAAAGGCCTGTGCTGATTGCAGAGCCGATTAGAGGACTTACCTGGCCTACCGGCATCATCGGGTCAATGACCCATACCAAAAATTATCGTGCGGTCGCAGTGGCTTTGCGAGGCGAGTTCATTGGAATAGGCATCGACGCTGAACCCGCACTCCCCCTTCCCGAGGGGTTAGACAAACGAATACTTGTAAAAACTGAATTTGACACCGTCGATTCTTTTAGAGATCTAAGCGAAATAACTTGCTGGAATCGTCTGATTTTTAGTGCAAAAGAGAGTGTCTACAAGGCCTGGGCACCAGTAGCAGGACATTTCCTCGATTTCGACGAGGTGACCCTGACGCTTACACCAGAATCTGAAAACACCGGAACTTTCACGGCACTATTAAGCTGCTTAAACCCATTCTTCGTCGCCGGCGGCTGGACAATTAGTTCTCGGCTAATTCGCACGGCCGCCTGGGTCCGAAAGTCCGAGTTCGCCTAACGACTCTGGCAGTAGGGCATCGCCGCCAGCCAAGAGGCGCTAGTAGACTCGGAGATCGGCATCCGCTTCAAGGACCCTAAGCTGGGTGGGCGAGATAAGTCTCTGCTGTAGAGCAAACCCTGTCGCCACACAATAAAGGCAATAGCAGAATCCTTAGTCGGGGCATGGTGAGGGTGCAGCGATTTTCTAACTCAGCCCCAGACACCGGATACTAGCTTTGAATGCACTGAACCCCGAAAGTTGGACTGGTTTAATTCTAAGTGGTTAGGGTCTCAAGGGTCTGATTCCGATATTGCGTCGGGGTCAGGCCCTTGAATCGTTTTTGAAGCCGGGCGTTGTTGTACCAGAAGATGTAATCATCTACGGCCCGGTAAAGCTCATCAACACTGGTGAAGTACTCGCCGTAGTGCATTTCGGTCTCAAGATGACCGAAGAAGTTCTCCATCACCGCGTTGTCGTAACAGTTGCCCTTTCGTGACATCGACTGGACACCACCAACGGATTCAATTAACTGGCGCCAACTGGTCTGGCGTGAAGTTGCGGTCCAGGAGGTTCTCGGCAATGTGGCTAGTCTGGCCTTGGTACGAGTTGTACTTCTTACGTGACCTGACCTTGGATTTCAAGCCCATCTGGTCCATGAGTTTCGCGCCGCCTCACAGGTAAACGGTTTCCATCGACACGTCCGGTTTTGAGTTACTTCAAGGCCGTACATGTGAGGGCAAGACTCCTGCGGTGGCCAACGCAGGTTTTTGCCTCAAGCCTGAGCGTGATTGTTCGGGAACTCACCTGGCGGATGAGTAAGCCCTATGGCGGGTACAGGTTTCCTTATGGCAGATGTCGACATTGTGGCGACCTATCGCGTCTACAACGTGAGGGCCTCCGCAATTGAGCACTTGCTTCATCGGGTATTTGCCGAGGTTCGCCTCGATATCCGGCAGGTATTTCCGCACTCCTCACTTCACCGCGGCGGCGACCTCGGCCGGGGTCAACCACGGCTGGTCCAGCAACCCGGCCCGCAACATCACCGGCAGCGAAGCCCCCAGCGGAAGACGCGGCGCCAACAGCGCCCGAGCCGAATGGAAAATATCGGGAGCTCCGGGCCAGATGGTGTCGTCGGGCTTGTTCATGGGGTTCAGCTCTCCCACCCATGCCCCGTTCGCACTGATCACGTAGCCTTCGGCATAGTCCCAATACATCTCGTAGCGCTGCTGCATCCGCTGAACTTCTGCCGGCGAGGCGCCTCTTATTCGTAACAGTTTCGCCAGCGCGGCGGCCGTCAAAATCGCCTCGGTCACGACCCAGGCAAAACGCTGTCGCAGCAGCGGGCGCCCGGCGTAGTCGGTAGTGAAGAAGAACCCGGAGTTCCCGTCGCGCCGCCAGGCGTCGGCAACCGTGCGATCAAAAATCGCCACCGCGGCTTGGGCGAAACCCTCCGGGACCTCCAGCCCGACGGCCATGCGCATCGCCGTCAAGTTCGCGATCCAGCGTGCGAAACCCAGGCAGTGCCCCACGTTTATCCCGTAGGGACGCCTGGGGTCGGCGGGCCGCCCCACGTTGTATTCCCGGTCAGGACCCCAGTCGGCGCGATAGTGCTCCGGCACCCGCCAGTCGTTTTCACGCGCCCGGTCGATGAAGAACTGGGCGATGCGGGTGGCGCGTTCCAGCCATTCCACCTGCCCCGTCGCGTCCGCCACCAGGGTGTATGCCGCCAGGGCGTGCAGATTCGTGCTGAAGCCGTGGTAGTGTTCCAGAGTTGAAAAATCCCGGCTGTAGTTGTCGGTGACTCGCCCCAGTTGCGGGTCCCAATAGTATTTTTCGCTCAGCTCTATGGCCGCCTCCAGCAGATCCGCCGCGCCGGGACGCTCCGCCACCTTCGCCGCCGCCGCCGCTTCCAACAGGTAGGACAAGGATCGCGAACTCTTGGTGCCGCCATCCCTCGCCGCGTCACCAGCCCCAGCACCACCAGCCCCTTCAATCGCCGGCACTCCCGGCGCACCCGCGCGCTCTTCTTTTTCGGTTTGGGGCAAAATCAACGAAAACCAACCCTCGTGTTCCCCATCTTTGAAAGCCGTCGTGATGGCGCGAATCCCGTGGTCGCAGCGCCTGGGACTGCCCGGAATCCCCAGCAGGGACGCGCAGGCATAGACGTAGGTCGAACGCGCCGTCAGGTCCAGTTCAACCGACTTTTCCGGATCGACACAGCCGTCGGCGCGGATATAGCCGAACCCCCCCGGCACATAGGCACGATGCCCATAATCCAGCACTGCCTGCAAGTTTTGACTGAGCCACAAGGCGTGTTCCGGCGCCCCAATCCAAGTCATCTGGGCCTCCTCTTCGTTGAAGACACCTATTATTTTAGTCCCAACCGACGCGCAAAGTGGCACTTTCACGGGGCAATTGTCGAGGCCCGGTGCAGCGTTTCCCGGTCGAGGTCCGGTCCCGAGGGTCCGGATAACAGCCAGGTCCCGGCGTTGTCCCACACCGCAATCTGGCAACTAGGCCCCGAAGTACCTCGCCAAAGCCTCTAGCACGGCGGCACTACCGTCGCGCTCTACCTCAAAAGTGTGATCCTTCGCGGCCCGGACCACTTCGGGATCCTGGGTTCCCACCGCCACCCCGTAGCCGGCGAAACGCAGCATCGCCACGTCGTTTTCCCCGTCCCCCAGCGCCACGGTGTGCGCCGGATCAGTGCCGAGTTCACGGCACACCTCGGCGATGCCGGTGCCCTTAGAAATCCCTGGAGGATTCAGATCCAGCCAAGTATTGAGCCCAATCGCATGTTCCACCCCGGCGAAATCCACGGCTTGCAGCGCGCGACGGAATTCCGCAATACCCAGCCCCGGCACCCGCAACACCGCCCGCGTCACGGGCTGCGCCAACAGTTCTTCCAGCGGCGCCACCGCGATTATCTCGGTCAACTCTCCCCGCGGGAAACGCCCGATTCGTACGGAACCCTCCGGGAGAGTCTTCCACCCCGAACAGGGCTTGGGGGAAAACTGCCTGGAGTTTCGCCACGATTTCGCGCGCGTCGAAAGTGTGTTTCTGGGTCATGCGGTACCCCGCCCCAAGCTGAAAGTGCCCGATCACCGCGCCATTAGTGGACACCACCCAGGCGGATTCCAGCCCCAGCCCCTGCACCACCGGCAAAGTGGCGGGAATAGAACGTCCCGTAGCGATGCACAGCTGTACCCCGGCCGCCACCAGCCGCTTGGTCACGTCCCGGAACCGCGGGCTGAACTGTTGCCCGGCATTCACGATGGTTCCGTCGATGTCCAGCGCCACCACGGTTCCCTGCGCCGTGGCCCCGGCGAGGTAAGTGGGTAGCTGTTGCAGATGGTGCGTGACCTGGTCGAGGTATGCCGCTTCGGTTATGTTCGGGGTAAAGGTTCCCCGGTAGGGCGCGTCGGTGCTCACTTCACGGGTTCCAGGACTTCCAGCCCGCCCAAGTAGGGGCGCAGACCCGCCGGTACTCGCACCGACCCGTCAGCTTGCTGGTGGTTTTCCAAGATAGCCACCAGCCACCGCGTCGTCGCCAAGGTCCCGTTCAAAGTGGCCGCTATCTGGGGTTTACCTGCCTCGTCGCGGTAGCGAATCGAAAGGCGACGCGCCTGGAAGGTGGTGCAGTTCGAAGTAGAAGTGACCTCCATAAAACGATTCTGTGTCGGCAGCCAGGCCTCGCAGTCGAACTTTTGTGCCGCCGAGGAACCCAGGTCCCCCGCCGCGGTGTTGATGACGCGATAGGGCAGTTCGACCTTAGCCAGCATTTCTTTCTCCATCCCCAGCAGTTTCTGGTGTTCCGTAACGGAATCCTGGGGCTGGCAATAAGAGAACATCTCTACTTTGTGGAACTGGTGGACGCGGATAATACCGCGGGTGTCCTTTCCATAAGAGCCGGCTTCGCGCCGGAAACAAGCCGACCACCCCGCATAGTGCAGCGGCCCCTGGGACAGGTCGATGATTTCATCGGTGTGGTATCCGGCCAGGGCGACCTCGGAAGTGCCGGTCAGGTACAGATCGTCGCGCTCGAGATAATAGATTTCATCCGAATGCGCACCAAGGAAGCCGGTGCCGCTCATGGTGGCGGGAGAAACCAGGCAGGGCGTGATCATGGGGGTAAAGCCGTGTGCCACCGCGGTGTCCATCGCGGTGTTGAGCAGCGCCAGTTCCAGGCGCGCCCCGATACCTTTCAGATAGTAAAAGCGTCCCCCCGCGACCTTTGCACCCCGGTCGGTATCGATGGCGTCCAAGCCCAAACCCAGGTCCAGGTGGTCCTTTGGTTCAAAGCCCTCTGCCGCGAAGTCCCGCACCTTTGGTCCCAGGTGTTCCAGGACCTCGTAATCGTCTTCGCCCCCGGAAGGCACCCCGGGCAAAATCTGGTTCTGTAGCACCATGGCGGCATCGCGGGCGACCTCTTCTGCCTCCCGAGAGGCCTCTTCCAAAGATTTCACCCGGGCGCTGAGTACTTTGGCCTGTTCCAGCAGAGCCGGGCGTTCGTCTTTCGAAGCCTTGCCGATAGTGGCGGAAAAAGCCTTTTGTTCGGCCCTGGCTGCTTCGAAGGCTGCAGCGCGTCGCGGCGACGCGCATCCGCTTCGAGGGCGGCGTCAACCGTGGCCGGGTCATTGCCGCGCGCCACCTGCGAGGCGCGCATCGGTTCGGGATCTTCTTTCATCTGGCGCAAATCGATCATGCCTTAAGCATAGCCGCAACCCCCGGACACAAAAATGGGCCTCCACTTTTTCGCCCCACCACCGAACCTCGCCGGGGTCCCTTAAACCCGACCACCGGACCTCGCCGGGGTCAACGTAACTGTCCGCCTCGACCCGAAAACTGCCACCTCACACCGCGCGTCCGGCCCGGACCTCGTCCAACCACGCCCGCGCCGTGGCGAAATCCAGGTTCGCGGTACCGCGCTGAATCTTGGTGCGCGCCCGGTCCGCCCGAGGATATGACCCCAGGAACCGTACCTCGGCACAGGTGCGATGCAAACCCACCAGCGCCGCTTTAACGCGCTCCTCTTCCAGGTGCCCCTCCAGGTCAATCGAAAATGCGTAGCGGTCAAAGTGCCCACCCACGGGACGCGACTCGATGCGCGACAGATTCACGCCGCGCGCCGAGAACTGCTCGAGCATATTCAGCAAAGCCCCGGCCTCGTTTCCCGGCAGCGTGACCTGCACGGTCGTCTTATCTGCCCCCGTCGGAGCAGGAATGGACCCGGGAGGGGACACCAGCACGAAACGCGTCTTGGCTTCGGGGTTATCGGCGATGCCGCTGGCCAGCACTTTCCCCGCATAGGTCTGGGCCGAAACCGCCGAACACAGCGCCGCATCGTAGCCACTCTCCGGGTCCTCCAACAGCAGTTTCGCGGCTCCCGCCGTCGAAGTGGTCGGAATGTGCATCACTTGGTGGCCGACGTTTTGCGCGATCCATTCCCGGGTCTGGGCCCAGGCGTGGGGATGCGTGCCGATGCGCCGCAACTGCGACAGTTCCAGGTCGGCATCAGGTCGGCAAATCAGCGTAAAGTCAATCGGAACTTGAGTTTCCGCCACGATCGTCAGGGGTTGACCGTGCGCCAAAGTATCCAGCGTCGCGTTCACCCCGCCTTCCACCGAATTCTCGATCGGCACCACCGCGCGGTCGGCCTGACCGGTGCGCACCATCCGCAGCGCATTCTCTACCCCGGTGGCGGGCAAAAGCTGCACCGAATCGGCGGCTTCCCCGGCGAATTCCGCCAGCATTTGGCGCGCGGCTTGTTCGCAGAAGGTCCCAAAAGGCCCCAGGAAAGACACTCGCAGCGCTCCGACGACGCGGGAACCGGGCAGTTGGGGGGTGTTCGTGGGTTGCGCGGTCTGGACCGGGGCGAGGTCCGTGGTATGGGCCGGGGCGAGGTCCGCGGCGAGGTCCGCGGGTTGTGCTGGTAGCGCGGGTTTCGCGGTGTGGCCCGCATTAACATCTGGCTGTTGCCCCTCAGCTGCAGAGATAGACATGCATCGCTCCTGTTTATGCCTCTGTTTTGCGTCGAGCTTGGATTTTTCATTATTACCAAGTACCGCGCTTTGTACAAAACTATTATGATTTACCTATGTTGTTCATTCCTAACGCCGCCAATGCACAGGTCCGCGGGGGCACCGCAGCGCAAAGAACCATCCGTCGCTCCTACAAGCCCGTGCCTACTCTACGTTACATGGCAACCGGAATGACCGCGATTTTGCTCAGCATGGCGCTGATTTCCGGCTCGATGAGCTCCACCATGCACTTCGACCAAACCCTGGGACATCTCCCAAGAACCGGTCTACGATCCCTTCGGGCGCCAACGCATCCTCGATATCGGCTCGCTCAGCGACTCCAGTTCTCGCCAGGAACTCCTGGACAAGCACAGCAACTCCAAAAAGAACTCTTCCTCCAGCCCTACTCCTTCGACTTCTTCTCCGGCTCCCGCTCCTTCCTCCACCACCGCCCCGACCGCGGGAAACACCGCGAAGCAAACCACTCCACCTTTGGTTTCTGGCACCGAAGCGGTAACCGAGACTGCACCTGGCGCCACGCAAAACCAGCCCCCAAAAGAATAAGCGGCTTGGGGTCCGGGGCTTTGGTACCCGGGTCGAGGTTCGCCGCTGCGCTTGGGGGTGCCACCGGTTTTCGCGCCAGTTCAGTCAGTGCCGCGGTTCCACCTACCTCTGCGAAGAAACCCCTGCTGGTGTTGCTGGGGGACGGTTGGCGTTGGGACGCCGGGATTTTCCCTGAATTTACCGCACTGTGGCAGCGGGCCGAGAGAGCCAACGTGGTGGTACGTTCCCAGTCCCTCCCCACGTGTTTCGCCAAGGGGGTTGCCACCCTGGCCCAAGGGAAACGTTCCGCTCCAGGCGCTTCTCACACCACAGTTCTGGGCCGCTCCCTTAGAGGCGGCCCATGTAAACATCATCACCGCGGGGGACGTCTTGGCTCGCTCGCTATTGGGCAAACAAGATTCGCACCACCTGACGGATTCCAGTTTCCGCAACGCTGACCCTCAGGTTCTGGCGCAGTTACTGCGTCAAGTGGTCCAAGATTCGACCGGGAACCGGGTGGTTTTCCTGGACATGACGCTGTTTTCAACCGCTGCACAAAGCCAAGTTCTGCCCGAACTGCTGCAGATGACACAGGATCTGGGGTGGAACGCCATGGCCCTGGGAGTTTCCGATTATGGGGCCTGTGACAAAGATAAAACCACGCAAAACAGCGATTCTAAAGTTGACATGGTTGACGCTTCCGCGCAGTACCCCAGCAGCGGAACCGGTCCGCGTCTGCAAGCTTTCGCCGCTCTGGGGCCGGACTTCAACCGCGGCGGGGCCTATTCTGGCTCCACCCACCACACCGGTTTGACCCACCTCCCCGACGTTACCGCCACGATCCTGTCATATTTCGGGGCCGCGGTGCCTCGCGGTGTCAACGGGGTTCCCCTGGTTTCCAAAGGCGAGGCCTCCATCGCGGACCTGGCCTCGGCGGCTCGCCGGGCCGCTCTGATTTATCCCGCCCAGTACTGGTTCCTGCCGGGATTGGTGGGAGTTCTGGTCCTGACCCTGCTGGGTGGGGTCTGGTCTCTGAACCGTCGCGGCCGCCCCCTGGATTCCTCGTGGCCCCAGCCGCGGGCCCTGCTGAGTTTCTGGCGGGTTGCCGCCCTCTTCGCCGCTCTGCTCCCCGCTTCGGCCTTCTGGATCAACCTCTTGCCCTGGTGGGAACTGGGACCCGCCCAAACCGAAGCCGCGGTGGCACACTTCAGTTGGTTCGGCGGCTTGCTTCCCTTCGCCCTGGCCGCGGTGGTGATGCTAATCTGTACAGGCTTCGGACTGGTTTCCCTGCTGGGCCCGCTGGGAATAATAAGCGTATATTCCCTGTTCATAGGGTTTTTAGACCCCTTCTTGTCGGGGCGCATGATGCTGGATTCGCTGATCGGGACACAGTCAACTTGGGGCGGCAGATTCTATGGCATCGACAACATGATGTTCGCCATCTTCCTGACGGGCGCTTTGATTCTGACCGCCTTGATATACGGGATTTCCGCGGAATCTAACCGCAAACTGCTGTTAGTGGTGCTGGGGCTCTTTGCGGTGGCGGTAGTCACCGTAGATGCCCTGCCTTCCCTGGGTGCCGATTTCGGCGGAGTCTTGGTGGCTATCCCAGCCTTCGCCCTGCTGTTCCTGCGACTCACCACCCGACGCTTTAAAAGCCCTATTATCTGCGGTCATACTCTTATTCACCCTGGCGGTGGCTGCCGGATTGGCTTACTTGGACTGGCTGCGGCCTCTAACGCAGCGCAGTCACCTGGGGAACTTTTTCGATACGGTGCTGCACGGCGAAGCCTGGCCGGTAATTCTCGAAAAAACCACCCAGCTGTGGCGTGCCGGGTGGTCACCCGCGATGATTCTGGGGGCTTTGGCCGCCTTCCTGGTCATCCTCTTTGCGATGGTGTGGCCGCTGTGGCGCACCTGGAGAAACCCCTATCGGCGCGACTACGCCTGGCTGCGCGGGCGCGAAGCCGGAGCACAGGTGCCTCAAGGACTGGAGTGGAGCACCTGGGAACGCGCCGCAGCGGCAGCTTGGTTCCTGGCAATGCTGCTGGGCATAGCCGTAAATGATTCCTCGGTGCTGCTGGGACTCGCCGGATTCGCCGTCGCCGCACCGGCCTTCCTCGCCCAGGTCACGCACCGCTTCCTCACCGAAACCACGCCGCGCTGAAGCAACCGCACCTCGACCGGGGAACTACCGACCGCACCTCGACCGGGGATAGCCCGCAGCACCGCCCGCGCTACCACCGCTCGCAGCACCGACTCGCCCTTCAGGAAGAACGCCCCAACAGCGAAGGCGAGGGATATATGGCACGCGGTTCCTGGGACAAAGCCGCTTTGAGGCGCAGGCCACGCTCCATGCGGATGTGGCGCACCACGCGGGAAACTGCGGCTCGCAGCACGCCCTGGAACTGGCTGAGGCGATGGCGATACCCCGCCCAGTCATTGCCGGTGGCGCGGTGCTTTAGGTCGCAAGGGACTTCTTGGACGGTGAAACCTTTGGCCAACAAGTCGATGGTCAAACCGGTCTCGACCCCCCAGCCCTTGGCCAGCGGCATGCACTCAAAGAAAGCCTCGGAACGCAGGCAGCGCTGGCCGGAAAGCGGCTGCAGTGGCTCCCAACCAGTGGCCCAGCGAATCGCGCGACGCGCCAAGCCCGTGACGAAACCGTGTCCACCTGCGCCTTCCTGGCGCGGCAACAGTGCGATGGCGCAATCCACCTGCCCTTCAATCACCGTCTCGACCAGCGGAGCGGTTTCGGCGGCAGAATCTCCCAAGTCGGCGTCCAGGAACAGGATCAGGCGACGCGGCCCGGCCTCGGGGTCGCGCATCGCCACCACCTTCGCGCCCGTCTCCATCGCGGAAGCCTTGCCGCGATTCACCGAATGGCGCACCACCGTAGCTCCCGCACCCCGGGCGGCCTCGCCGGTGGCGTCGCCCGAGCCGTCATCCACCACAACAAAGAGGTCCACTTTGGGGATTGCCTTGCAAGCACGAATCGTGGCGGCGATGGAGGCGGCTTCATCTTTGGCGGGGATAACGACGGCGACTCTTTGGTCCGGGTGCTGCTGTGACATAGCTGTATTTTAGGGTCTCCGCGGGTGGGCGCAGGTGCTTTTGGGCTGGGTGGGGGAACTTTGGGCGAGGCCCGGGGTGGTCCCGGGTCGAGGTCAGGGTGGTCGGGTGGTTCGGCGCGGCGCCAAGTTTGCGGTTTCCTCCCCAAGGCGAGGCGAAAGTGAAAGAATATCGTTATGCATGAAAGAGCTGGGCAAGTTGCCAAACCACAAGATTTGATCAATGTCAACGCCTTGATTGACGCCTACTATGACCTGGAACCCGATGTTTCTATCCCTACCCAAGCGGTGGCTTTCGGGACTTCGGGGCACCGCGGTTCCGCCTGGATCGGGCCTTCAACGAGGCGCATATCGTGGCCACCACGGCCGCCATCGTCGAGTACCGGCAAAAGCAGGGATTCGACGGTCCGCTGTTCATCGGGCGCGACACGCACGCGCTGTCCGAGCCGGCTTGGCGCACGGCGCTGGAGGTTCTGGCGGCGGCCGAGGTACATGTCTATACCGACGCCAGGAATTCTTATACCCCCACTCCCGCGGTTTCTCACGCCATCTTGAAGGCGAACGGTGCCGGAACCGCTGGCGGGGTGCGCCTCCAAGGGGCGGGCCTGGCCGACGGCATCGTCGTTACCCCTTCGCACAACCCCCCGCGCGACGGGGGTTTCAAGTACAACCCTCCCCACGGCGGGCCGGCGGATACCGACGCGACTTCTTGGATCGCCAACCGCGCCAACGAAATCTTGCGTTCCGGGTGGCGTTCTGTCCCGCGCACCACCAAACCCCTGGAATCAGACTATGTAGATAAGACCGACTTTTTACCGAATTACGTAGATTCTTTGGTTGATGTGGTTGACGTAGAAGCCATCCGTGCGGCCGGGGTGCGCATCGGGGCGGATCCCCTGGGCGGGGCTTCGGTAGATTACTGGGCCGCCATCGCCGAACGTTTCGGATTGAACCTGAAGGTAGTCAACGAAAAAGTCGATCCGGCCTGGCCCTTTATGACGCTGGATTGGGACGGCAAGATCCGCATGGATTGTTCCTCTCCCTACGCCATGGCTTCTCTGCGTGCCGTGATGGAGGGCGAGAATTCACCCTACGACATCGCCACTGGCAACGACGCGGATTCCGACCGTCACGGCATCGTTACCGCCGACGGCTTGATGAACCCCAACCACTACCTCGCCGTGGCCATAGAGTACCTCTTTGCGCATCGTCCCGGCTGGAAACCCCAGGCCGCAGTTGGGAAAACCCTGGTGTCTTCGGCCTTGATTGACCGGGTGGTCGCCGGGATGGGGCGGCGCCTGGTCGAGGTCCCCGTGGGGTTCAAGTACTTTGTGCCGGGTTTGTTGGATGGTTCGGTGGGATTCGGCGGCGAAGAGTCCGCCGGGGCTTCGTTCTTGCGCCAGGACGGCACCGTGTGGACCACCGACAAAGACGGCATCATCGCCGCGCTGTTGGCTTCTGAAATCTTGGCGGTGACGGGAAAGACTCCCTCCCAGCTGCATCGCGAACAGGTCCAGCGCTTTGGGGATTCCGCCTATCAGCGTGTTGACGCGGCGGCTTCGAAGGCCGAAAAGGCCAAGTTAGCTGCGCTTTCCGCCCAAGACGTTACCGCCCAGACTTTAGCCGGGGAAGAAATCACGGCTCGCCTGGTGCGCGCCCCCGGAAACAACGCGGCCATCGGCGGTCTAAAGGTGACCACCGAAAACGCCTGGTTCGCCGCGCGTCCTTCGGGCACCGAGGACGTCTACAAAATTTACGCCGAGTCTTTCCGCGGCGAAGAGCACCTGAAGCAGGTGCAGGCCGAGGCGAAAGAAGTGGTTTCCGCCGCGCTGAATGGGTAAATCTCGGTACCGGAAATAAGGATTTCTGGATCCGTAGCAAAACAAAATAAGTACATCTGTGCAGGTAGTAATGGTTTTACCGTTGCTACCTGCACGGGTTTTACGAGCGGGCCTTCAGTGGCACAGCTGCAGCTGCGCCCACAGCGCACGCCGCTCGGCGGCGGTTACCGACAGACCCCAACGGTACTTGATATACACCTGGTGATACGCATAGGGGCAGCGGTAGCCGCGGTTCGGAGGCAACCACTGGGCGGCATTGGCCGCCCCTTTGTCTTCATTAGCGCTGCCCAGCACCGCCAACAACACCTCGGGGCTGTTGGCATAGCGCTGCCTGTCGCGCGCGGACCACCGCCAAGCCCCGGAATCCCAGGCATCCGACAGTGCGACTACGTGGTCGATCTGCACCTGGGCGCGCGGGGCTTGGGTAAAGGATTGGGACTGTCCCGTATAGGGGTCTTGGAATTCCCCGCCGGTGACTTTACAGAAATCCCCGTCCCCGTGTTGCACTTGGTCGAGGTCGCGCGCCAAGATTTCTTGACGCGTATCACAGCCGTCCCCGTCCAGGTCCAGCCAACCCGCGCCGAAGGCCTGGCGACGATAGCCCTCTACGCCTTCAACCTCGCGCAGGGGCAACGCACAGAGCCAGCGTTGCGCATCAACCACGTCAACTGTAGTATCCCGTATTCCCGGTGTTTTACTCTCAGATTCAACCGCATCTGGCGAATCCGAGACCCCGGCTGAAAACCCCTGGCAAGGATCACCCCACCCGGGCTCCCCACCTAACTGCGGGCCCAAACCCGGCAACACCGCCCACGCGCACCCGGCCAAAACCGCACCCAGAGCAACCTCGCCCAGGAACACCCAACGAAAACCTCGACCCGGCCCATCCTCTACAACACGCACCCACCCATCTTCGACCGGCGGAAAGCCCAAGGCCAGACCTCAGCGCGGGGGGTGTGAATTACACGGGGAAGAAAGTTATCCACAGGCAGATGCATCCTCTTCGTCCTCGGCCCCGGTGTCGGGCATTTCCCACAGACGGCGCGAGTCTCGCTCCAGGCGTTTCTTGCGTTGGTGCAGTCGCCACTGGCGGTGCGTCATCGAAACCGTCCAGCTGCTCGCCTCGGGCAGCACCCAGCGCCTCCAGGAAGCCAGGATGGTGAAGGTCGAACCCAATACGGTAGAGGCCAGCATGCCCCACAGGGGATATCCCGCCTGGAAAAGTCCTGCGTCCAAGCAAGCCGCGCACAGCGCGGGGGTGGCGTAGAGAGAGTTGCCGCCGAAAACCGCTGGCACGTTACCCGCGGAGATGTCGCGAATCATACCCCCGCCAATCGCCGTGGTGACCCCCATCAGGATCGAAGGAATCACCGCGAAACCCAACCCCAGCGCCTTAGAAGTCCCCGTCGCGGCCCAGCAACCCAGCACCATCGCGTCGAAAGTCACCAGGGTGCGCCGCGACCACTTGCCATCGAAGCGCCACAGCCAGGCAATCAAAGCGCCCAGCAGCGCCATGATCAGGTAATAGCGGTCGGTCAGGGCGATGGGCGGACCGGCGTTGAGCATAACGTCGCGCACGATACCGCCGCCCATCCCAGAGAGCATCCCCAGCACTACGAAACCCACGAAATCAAAGCGTTTTTCCCGCGCCAGGCGACCGCCCAGGATGCCGTTGAAGAACACTCCGGACAGGTCCAGAAAACGGAACACCGCGGGGAGGGCCTGCTGAATGGGCTGAGTGGGGTCGCCCTGGGGCTCCAGGGTCATCAGCTCGGGTATCAGGCACAGCACAAGGAAATCATACTCATGCGTGGGGAGTCAGGACAGTACGCGCGAAGCGATTTCGCCCAAGAAATAGGTAATCGCGGCCGCGGCCAAGCCGATGAGGGCTTGACGAATCGAGCGCCACAGCGGGGCTTTGCCGGACAGCACGCCCATGGTACCCCCGGTTACCAGCAGAGCCATCGCCACCAAGGTGGCGGCCAGGGTTATCCCCAACCAACCTTCGATTCCCAGCAGGAAAGGCACCAAGGGCAAGAAGGCTCCCAGCGAGAAAGAAATGAAAGAAAATGCCCCGGCCTGCCAGCCGGAGCCTACGGCGTCGTAGTCTTCTCCCGGGGTGGGGTCGAAGAGGGCTTCGAGGCTGTAGTTAGTGGAATTATCCTTGCTGTCTTGGCTATCGGTGGTTGACGTAGTTGACGTTTCAGTGGTGGATTCCGGGGTCGGTTCTGGGAGGGTTTGGGCAGGCAGGGCGGGCAAACCCTTCGGGTTCGTCGCTTCGATTTGTTCCATCATGGCCGCGGCGTGGGCGGTGGCGGAATCTAGGTCCTCGCCCTGGGCCATAAACAGCAGTCGCAACTCGTTTTCGGCGCGGTCCAGGCTGCCCAGACGTTTAGTCATATTCGGGTCGGGCAGCGAAGACGACAGGATTTCACGCTGGGAGGTCACCGAGATGAACTCTCCGGCTGCCATCGACAGGGCTCCCGCCACCAGGCCGCTGAATCCCGTCAACAGAATCAACAAGTGCGACGATCCCGCCCCGACGATGCCGCCGATCAAGGCCAGGTTCGACACCAAGCCGTCGTTGATACCAAAAACCATGGCGCGGGCTTTGCCGCTGAACTGGGCGCGGGACTTCGCCGCCAAGGCACGCACCACCTCGCTGTGGAGGTGTTCATCGGCCGCCATCTGCCGCGTGGCATCCCCGTCGAGGTCATAGGTGCCGCGTTCCTCGGAACGCTGCATCAGAGCCAAGATAAAAACCGATCCGATGCGAATCGCCAGGGCTTGGAGGATGCGAGCATAGAGCGAGGTTCGCGGTGCCGGTTCAGCGTGAGGACCCAACAGGCGCAACCAGTGTTCTTCGTGGCGCCGCTCTGCCGCCGCCAGTTCCTCCAGTATCAAACGGCTTTTTCCCTTCGCGCCGCTTGGCGATTTCTCGATAGGCGTGGGCCTCGGCGCGTTCCTCTGCCAGGTACTTGCGCCAGCGCTTGATTTGTTCCGAGGTAGGGGTGGGATTCGGCTTCGGGGATTGCTGTGCTGCCACCCTGGTTCCTCTCTTACTGGACGACTTTTCCGTCGATAATGGTGTGACCGTCGTGATTTATGGTTGACGTGGTTGACGTTTCTGTGGTGTTGCCGCCGTCGAATAGATTCTGCTTCAAGTTATCCGCCAGTTTATCTATCAGGTTGGTGCCCTGTTGCTTCAGTACCTGTGAAACCCGGTCGGTGGTGTATTTCTTGGCCGCTTCCAAGCTGGGTGACTGGTAGAGGTCCGAGGCGAAACCCTTGATGCTGGCGATCTGTTTTTCGCTCAGCCGCAGCGCCAAAGCTGCTCCGGCGCCCAACCCCGCCACGAAAATCCACTTTGCATCCATCTTTGGGGGCACACTCCTTTACTTGCCGTAATCTTTTCAAATCTTATCGGTTGGGCCCAAAAATCTCTAAGCCTGGGCTCAGCCCAAACGCGGGTGGACGCGGGGACTGACTTTGGGCAGCGAATGCAGCGGACGCGCACTTTGGGCGGCGGCTTGCGCCAGCTGCGCCGCAGCAAAAAGCATAAGCCGAAGCCTCTTTCCCGTAAGCCAGCGCCCGCAGCAAATGCACCGCGGCCATAATTTTCGGATAGGGATTCTGACCCAAAACTGCCGCTCCCCCAAAACCGCCGGGGCCGCCCTCCTCGCCGCCCTCGACCCGGTCCGCCACCGCCACTCCCCCAAAATCGAAAGCGGCCGCATTCATTCCCAAGCCTAGGCGAGTTTGCGGCGAAAGACCCGCTTGCAACTCGACCAGCTTCTTCAGTTCCACCTCCAGATCGGTTCGCTGCGCCGAGGTGGGATCGATGACTTCGGCAATCACCACGTCGCAATCCAGCATCCCGAGCTGTTCCTCAATAAGGAAATCTGTCTGGGTCATGTCCACAGAAATAAGCCTATATGCGCTGGTAATAGCGTTATTTGAAGGCGTCAGGGCGGCGGGGGTGAGACTGAGGGAAGGGTGCAGACCCAAATGCTTTGCCTCGGTGGCCAGCATCCTAAATCCCGGTGCAGTCGAGGCGCTCGGGTGCGGATTTCAATCCCCCACCAACCCAGAGACGCCAGCTGTGAAATCAGGTGCCGGACACTCTGCCAGGGCAGCCCCCCGGAGGCATCGCAAGTAATCACCCCGCGCATTATCAAACCCTCGCTGGACTGGGACAGGGCGGCAAAGTCCTGGCGCTGATCCTTAGACAGGGTAAAGTCAGGAAAATCCACCCCCAAAGCGCCCAGACTCAGCGGCACCCCCATGTTTTCCATCAGGCGAATGGCCTGCAAGAAGGAGTCTTTGCGGTAAACCGTGTCCCCCACCATCTCGCTGAGCAGCTCCGGGTGGCGCCACGGCAGAACCGGCAGATGCAGGGGCGGTAACTGCTGGGCGGATGTTTGGGTGTCTGGGCTCACTCTCACATTGTGCCTCATCTGACCTAAACTGGATAAAAGTATGTCTAGAAAACTCAGTTATCCCCCGGATTTACCCGTCAGCGCCCGCGCGCGGCGAGATTCTGGATGCCATCCGTTCCCACCAGGTGGTGGTGATTAGCGGCGCCACCGGCAGCGGGAAAACCACGCAGCTGCCCAAGCTGTGCCTGGAGGCGGGACGCGGTCAAAACGGCATGATTGGCCACACCCAGCCCCGGCGCCTAGCGGCGCGCTCGGTGGCCTCCCGCATCGCAGCCGAACTGGGTGAGGAACTGGGGCAGACCGTGGGCTACCAGGTGCGGTTCCGCCAAAGCGTAGGGGAAAACACCCAGATCAAACTGATGACGGACGGGATTTTGCTGGCCGAGATCCAGCACGACCCCCAGCTTCGCAAATACGATGCCCTCATCATCGACGAGGCCCACGAGCGGTCCTTGAACATCGACTTCATCTTGGGTTATCTGCAAAGACTGGTGCAACAGCGCCCTGACCTGCTGGTGATCATCACTTCGGCCACCATTGACTCGCAGCGTTTCGCCGCCGCTTTTGGTCCCGATACTCCCGTTATCGAGGTCGAAGGTCGCACCTACCCCGTCGAGGTCCGGTACCAACCTTTGGTGGAAGAAGTTACGCCATCCGAAGGTGGCGAGGACGGCGGCTCGGGACGCGGCGTGGACGGCGGCGCGGCGGGGTTGCCGGGCGAAACCCCCGTGGACCAAGTCACCGGGATTCTGCGCGCCGTGGATGAACTTTGCGGGGAAGGGCCGGGAGACATCTTGGTTTTCCTGGCCGGCGAACGCGATATCCGCGACACCGCCCAAGCCCTGCAGGGCCACCTGGGGCGACGCTTTGTCGCGCCGGGGCAGCGCTCCTCGCAGCCCGGCGCCGTCGAAGTCCTGCCCCTGTACTCGCGCCTCTCCGAGGCCGAACAGCACCGTATCTTTGCCCCGCACCCCCACCGCCGCGTGGTCCTGGCGACGAATGTGGCCGAAACTTCCCTGACGGTTCCCGGAATCATGTACGTCATAGACCCTGGCGTGGCCCGGATCTCGCGCTATTCCAACAAAACCCGAGTCCAGCGCCTCCCTATCGAAGCGATTTCCAAAGCCAGCGCGGACCAAAGAAAGGGTCGTTGCGGCCGCATCGCTCCGGGCATCTGCATCCGGCTGTATTCCCAGGCAGACTATGAATCTCGCCCCGCATACACGGAACCGGAAATCCAGCGCACCTCACTGTCTGCCGTGATCTTGCAGATGGCTTCACTGGGCCTGGGCGATGTGGCGGATTTCCCCTTCCTGGACCCCCCTTCGGCGCGTTCTATCAGCGACGGCGTGCTGGAGTTGGCCCAGCTGGGCGCTTTAGATACCCGCTACAAACCCGCCCGCCTGACCCTGTTGGGGCGAAAACTGGCCCGGCTCCCCCTGGACCCGCGCCTGGCTCGGATTTTGATCGAGGCCGATGATTTGCGCGTCTTGGCCCCCGCCTTGGTGGTGGTGGCGGCCCTGGCGATGCAAGATGTGCGCGAAAGACCGGCCGAGTTCCAGGCTCAGGCTGACCAGCTCCACGCCCGTTTCGAGGACGACTCTTCGGATTTCTTGGGGTATTTGCGGTTGTGGGACTATCTGCAGACCCAGTCTCGCCAGCTTTCGGGTGGGGCTTTTCGGCGCCTGTGCCAGCGCGAGTTCCTGCATTATCTGCGGGTGCGTGAATGGTTCGACCTGGTGAATCAGCTGCGCGATATGTGCCGCGAAATCCGCATAAATGTGCAGCGAATCAGCGAAATAGTAGTTGACGTGGTTGACGCGGATTCGCTGCATCAGGCCCTGTTGACGGGGATGCTTTCCCAGATCGGGACTTGGTCTGACCAAAACCACGAATACCTGGGCGCCAAACAGACCCGCTTTGTGATTTGGCCCGGTTCGGGTCTGTCGCGCAAGCACTACGACTGGGTGATGGCCGCGGAACTGGTCGAGACTTCGCGGGTTTTTGCCCGCACGGTGGCGCGAATCGAAGCGGAGTGGATCGAGAAAGCCGCCCGCCACCTGGTCAAACGTAGTTTCTTTGACCCCTATTGGTCCACGCGATTCGGCGCAGCGATGATTCACGAAAGAGTCACGCTTTTCGGCCTGACTTTGGGGGCAGACCGGGCCCACCTCCTGGCTTCGGTGGGAGACATCGAAGTCGATGGCACCACGGCACCGGCCCTGGCCCGCGAGCTCTTTATCCGCCACGCCTTGCTGCGCGGCGAGTGGCGCGAAACCCACGATTTCCAAGCGGAGAATCGCCGCGCGATAGAGGCCGCGAACGAGGCAAGGTTGCGCCGCCAAATCCTGGCCGAGGTGGATGAATATGTCTTGGAGCGCTGGCTAGATACGCGCCTTCCCGCCGAAATCACCTCGGCCCAGGCCTTTAATCACTGGTGGAAACACAGCCAGAGCGACCCGCAGTGGCTGTGTTTCCCTTGGGAGCTACTGGTTCCAGACGGCACTTTGGCCCAGGACTTTCCGGATTTCTGGACCCAGGGTGACTTGACGCTTTCCCTGGTCTATACCTTCGCAGGGAAGCGCGGCGGAGAAAAGCCCGGTTCCCGGGGTGGTCGCCACGGGGCCAAACCGCGCGAAGTGGATAGCTATGAATTCCCCGAAGGGGTGACGCTGCTGATTCCGGAGTCCCGTTTAGAGGAGATTGAGGCTGGCGGTTTAGAGTGGCCCGTACCGGGAGCTTTGGAGGATCGACTCCTGGCTTGGGTCAAGCACCTGCCTAAAACCGTAAGGCGACGCATCGTCCCCGCCGCCGCCCTCGTCCAGGAAATCACCCCCAGATGCGTCAATACCTGGCCCAGGAACCCACCGAGCGCCCCCCTTGGAGCCAGGCTTTCGCCCAGGCGGTGTTACAGGCGCGCGGCGTAGAGCTGGGTACATCCGACTTGGAGGCGGTGGCCAGCGGGGTCGAGGACGCCATGCGGAACCACTTTGCGGTGCTGGGGCGCGGCGGGAAAGTCCTGGGGGTGGGCGATGATTTCGCTGCATTGCGCGACCGCCTGATTGTGAAGAGCACTCGGGCGGGCACCCGCGTGTGGAAGCAGCAAGAAGCCCAGAAAGCCGCCGCCGCCCGGCCACAGAACTTCGCCGCCGCCGTGGTGGATCAACTGCGGCTAAGCGAAACCCGGGTGATTACCCGGTGGCGCGGCGCCGAAGCTGCTTCCCTGGCGGCCTCGCCCTATGAATCCACCGCCGCGCTGGTCGAAGCCGCGCAGCACGCCGCCGCCTTGGCTCTGTTGGAAAACTATGCCCACCAGCACGGCCAAGTCGATGCCGAAAACCTGGAACAGGCGGTGGAGTGGGCGCGGGACCACTACGAAGATCAGGTGTATCTCACGCTGCAGGCAGTGGCGCGCGCCGTGGCGCAGCAGGCCCAGCTACAAGCCGCCCTGGGTCAAGACCCCGGTGGGGCCTTGAGCGAGACACACGCCCAGATTCGCGCCCACATCGCTTCGCTGCTGCATCCCCAGTTCTTGAGCGAAACTCCCCCACAGAATCTGGCAGCTTTAGAACGATATTTGCGCGCGGACCTGATTCGCTGGGAAAAGGCCCGGCAAAATTCCGCCCGGGACCGCCAGCTCGCCGCGCAGCTACTGACGGTGCGCCAGCAGTACCGCCGCGCCGAAACTGCACTACATTCCCGGCCTTTCCAGGCGGAATCCGCCGCCGCGCTGCGTCAGGCCCGCTGGATGATTGAGGAATACCGCGTCTCGCTGTTCGCCCAGCAGCTGGGCACCGCCCAGAAAGTCAGCCCCGCGCGTATCGATAAAAATCCTCTTGCCGCTGATTTCCGCGTAATAGTGCGGTTGACACGTCGTACCACACGCAGCTTCAAACCAGCCTGACCGGGGAATCCCCAAGCACGAGGTTCACAGCCGCGGGTCGCCGAACCAGGCTTTGAACAGCCCAAAGAAGTTCGCGTTACCGAAACTGGAGCAAGGCCCGAGATTCTGGGCCAGGGCGGAGTCATCTGGCTGATAGGGAGTGTAGTTATAGAGCCCCGCGGTAGCTTGGTTTTCCAAGGTGACCGTCCCTGACCCGCAGTTCGCGTCGGGAGAATAGGCGATGTCGTAGGTACCCCCGGCGCGATAGCTAAAGAGCCAAGGTTCCAGGCGATAGCGCTGGAACTGCGAGGCGGCAGAATAGACTTGCGTGGCGAAACCGAAGTATTGCGAATCGCAGTTCTGGCCGTCGGGACAGCCATAGCCTGTGGCGGTGAGGTAGCGCTGGGTACTCAGCGCGGACCCACTGGCAGTCAGCAGCCCCTGTTCCTTTTGCAGCAATACCAGCAGCACCTGCGGATTCACCCGACAAGCCTGGGCAGTTTTATAGATAATCTGCGCCGCGGTCTCTCCCACCCCGGCCGCGTATCCATCGCAGCGAGCCGAGGCGGGAACCTCGACGGTGTCCTCGACATAGTCCGCTAAACACGGTGCCTGACCGGCCTGGCAACCGGCGTTTTGCTGCGCGATGAAGGCTGCGATCTGTTCCTGCGTCATGCTTTGGTAGTCGAACATGGCGCGGTCTGAAATCAGGTTCCCGGCGGTGAAGTCGCTGAGGTCGATGTGGGGTGCGTTGGGTGCGAGGTACCCCGGGTCGAGGTCCGCGTCGTCGTTTCCGAAGAAACCAGCGCAGGTTGACAAGGTCAGAGCCAGTCCCAGCCCGAGCAGAGCTATCCCCAGGAAAAACATCGGGAAGCTGTGGGATTTCTGGCTCACGAATCGAGTCTAGCCCATGTTTTCCCGCGCACCGTTACTGATAGACTAAGGCCAGAATCACTAATTGGAGGAAATATGACCACCCCTGACCCCAACTTCAACACCACACCGAATAACTCCAACCCGTTCGCAGCGCCGGGTTCCAACCCCACCCCACCCCCGGCCTCGAACCAACCCAACTTCAACCCCTCGACCCTCCCTACACCCCAGACGCCCTCGAACCAAGGAAACTTCTCACCGGGATACCCCGGCAACAACACCGGCTTCGGCTCCAATATGTCTGAACCGTCCAATCCCTTCGGTCCGGGGGTCGGCGGACAGCCCGGACAGCCGGGCCAGATGGGTCAACCCGGTCAACCACAATTCCCCGGATACATGCCACAAACTGGCTCCAGCAATACTCTGGCTCTGGTCTCTGTCATCCTTTCCGGGCTGGGCCTCTTGACCTTCATCACCGCTCCGATCGGCGCCATCTTGGGCCACGTTTCGCTGTCTCAGATTAAGAAAACCGGCCAGAGCGGACGCGGCTTGGCGCTGGCCGGCGCGATTGCCGGTTGGGTCATTACCGTGCTGTGGGTCATCTCCCTCGTCATATTCACCATCTTCATAATTTCTATGCTAAAAGAAGTCGGCAACATGCCCGATCTGCCCCAAGATGCCACCGACCAGCTGCAGATCTGTAACCAGATGCTGAATTCGGACAATGCCAGCTTGGATGAATACCTGGAATGCCTCAAAAAAGGCCGAAAAACTCAGCAATATCTGAGTTCGGAAGCACTGCACCTCGGTCTTTGCCGGATTCATCCCTGAGCCCAGCCTTAGAGGAGCGCCCATGCCACTTGTGTTTCAAGCCAGCGCCCAGGAGTTGTGCCAGCAGCTGGCTCAACAGATAGCCGACTGCGCGAAAACCGAGAATCCCTTGCGCGTAGTGGGTTTCACCGGGCCTCCGGGAGCCGGAAAGTCCTTTGTGGTGGATCTCTTGGCGCGGCTCTTGGCCGGACAGACAGCCGGGGCCAGCCCTTTGCTGGCGGGGCTGTTACCCATGGACGGATTCCACAAATCCAACGCGGTGCTGGCTACCGAAAGTCTGAGCGACGCCAAAGGCACCCCGCCCAGTTTCGACGTGGTGGGTTACGTCATGGCGCTGCACCGGGCCCAGGACGCCTCGACGGTGCTGTATGCGCCGGGTTACGACCGCGACCTGGGCGAGGCCATCGCCGCGGCTCATCGGATAGAGTGCGGCGGTACCGTGTTGACCGAGGGGAATTATTTAGCCAGCCAAGACGGGCCGTGGGCGATGGCGCGGGAGGCCATTGACTGCTGATTTACCTGGATGTTCCGGCCGAAACCACCAGGGAGCGCCTGATGGAGCGTCACACCAAAGGGGGTAAACGCGACGCGGCGGCGGCGGCACAGTGGATCCAAAGCGTGGATGACCCGAATCGCTTGATTATCGAAGGAACCAAGCATCGCTGCGACCAGATTTGGGTGTTGGAACCCGAAGCTTGACGCAGACGCATCGGGGCAGCCGCGTACCGCAGAACTATTAGGCGCAACCGAAACGGCGAACCTCGAACCGGGACTTTTAGAGGTTCCCGGCGCGCACCGAATGTGCTGCGGCCTCGACCGTTTCGGAGGAAACCGCGCCTTCACCGCCCAGAGGCAAAAGAGTGGTGGGGTGATAGTGCGCCAGGTAGTTGTGCGTATCGTCGCTGAGGTGGTCGGTGCGACCCGGCACCAGCAGCACCGGCCCGTCTCGCAGCGCCCCCGCCACCAGCGCATCTACGAAGTTGGTGGCATTAGCCAGGTAAACCACGCGGTTATCCGGGGTGGGAAGCGGATTGCCCTTCTGGTCAGTGCCTGCATCGGTGGGGAAAGCGTAAGACGCGATGGCCACAGCCGTGTCGTAGCGAGTCGCTCCGGCCAGGCGGCCCGTGGCCCGAGAAGCACTGATGCGTTTCAAAGCCTGGTCGGGCACCACGCTGGATCCACCCAAGGCCACCACCTGTCTGGGGTCGAGCTTTTCCACGGCGGAAGCCACCAAGTCCCAGCTGGCGGGGTTATTCGGGTCGATGAGTAACACCGGGCCGTCAGTCAAGATACCGCCCACCACGGCGTCGGGGGAACCGGAACGATCCGCTCCCACGCCGTCAGCGATATAGACCCGCCGGGCACCGTTGGGGAAAGACACATTCGCGATCGCGATGGCGGTGGAATAGCGGTCCGGCCCGAAAACCCGCGAAGTCTGGCGGCCCTGAGCAGCGTCTTGCAAAACGGAGTCGGGAATGGCGCCCCGTCCTCCCAAGGCAACGACCTCGGTGGCGCCCAGGCGGTTCAGTTCGGAGCGCACCGCTTGGGGAACCGCACCGCTGGGCGGGACCAGCAGCACCGGCCCGTCAGTCAGGGAGCCCCCGGCCAGGGAATCGATTGGGCCGTCGGAGCGAGCAATGTAGGCGCGTTGTGAACCACCGGAATAAGCCCGGGCGGAAATCGCCGCGGCGGTTTCGATGCGGGTCGAACCCGCCAGGCGCAGCACCGGGAAACCGGTGGCGGAACCGGTGGAGCCGAACCACGCGGTGAAGAAGCGGAAGAAGTTGCGGTTACCGTAGCTGGAGCATTCGTCGCCCAGGCCACCGCCCGCCGCCAAAGCCGCCGCGTTAGGGGTGTAGGGAGTGTAGTTGTAGAGACCGGCAGTGGCTTGGTTCGCGATAAAGACCTTTACCGTGCCACACTTGTAGGTCTGGCCGTCGTCGTTGCGCTTGGGGTGATAGAGCAGGTCATTGACTTTCCCGGCGCGGTGACGGAACTTTTCAGGGTGCAGACGATAGTACTGGAAGCGGTGCGCGGCGGAATACACCTGGTTAAAGAAGCCGAAGTACTTGCTGTCACATTCGGCCGTGTCGGGGCAGGCATAGCCCATGGCTTTCTGGTAGCGCGACAGTTTCAGGTTCGCCCCAGACATCGTCAAGAGGCTCTGTTCCTTTTGCAGTGTAACCATCAGGACCTGGGGGGTTGACGCCGCAGGCCTGGGAAACCTTGGCGAGGATCGCGGCGGCGCTTTCGCCCGGCGCCCCTTGGTAGGCAGCGCGGCAATAGGCGTCGGCTTCGCGGTCCGGAGTGGCTTGGGCGTAGTCCTTGAGGCAAGGCACGGTGACTTGGTCGCTGCCTTGGTTGTCGGTTCCCGGTACGCAGTTCGCCCCCACGCGGTTCAAGAAGTTCTGGATGGAGTTAGCGTCCATGGTGTTGGGGTTATAAAAGATTTCATCGCTGATGATCATCCCCGGGTTGAAACCCACCACTGCGCCAACCGGTACCTGGTCGAGGTCGGGTTGTTCGGGGTCGGCGATAGCGCTGGTGCCGTTCAGCGCAGTGACGGATAGGGCCACTACCAGCGCAAACGCACCGAAAATCGTCAAAATGCGCATCCCTGCTCTTGTCACCCCGATCATTATTTGCCTCCCAGACATCCGGTCGCTATACCTCATGTATCGCTTAATACGCCTAATTACTTAGGAAAACTGCAGATTAATGATAGCGCTTAATCGAGTCTTTTGGAGCGGGCGATTTTTTCCGCTTTTTCAATTACCTGGTTCCAGGTGCCGCGCATCTGCCGCTGCGCCGCGGCCGAGGGCCAGTTTCGACCGGCCCGGCGTTCGCGGGCTACCCACTGGGAATAGTAGGCGACAGTAGTGGATTTCTCTGTGAGGTGACAGTGATTCACGAATTCTAGGGCGGCTTTCAGATAGATTTCATCGCTGAACTTTAGCGATCCGCATGCGCGACCCCGTTTCGAGGTCGCCAGTCCCAGATTCTCCAAGGCCTGGTTCCAGGTACCGCCGCAACGCTTTGTGATGGTCTGGCAGGTGGGCGGCCAACGCACCATCCCCTGCGAGGAGTTCACGCCGCGTTCGGTGATGTCTTTGGTGCGCAGCCGCTCGTAAATGGCTGCGGGGATGGTGGTTTCGGGTTTCTCTATGGCGCGTTTGCGGGCCAAAACAATGCGGGGCCAGATATCTTCCAGACGCGGAATCACATAGTGGCTTTTCTCGGCGCCGACCAGGCGGTCGCTGACCTGCTGGATACGCACCACGTTGGCTTCGTCTTCCAGCACTGCTTCCAGGTCCTCTTTCATTTTGGAGCTGAGTTTGAACTTCCCCTGCAACATGTCAATCACGTCAACCGGGGTTTTTTGCAGTTCACGCGAAATCTCCTCGTCGTAGCGCAGGGAAAGGATGTACCACAACCCTGCCTCTACAACTTCCTGAGAGAGAATTATTTGACGCGACAACTAGGACCTCCACCTGATGCGCATATTCTTCGTCGGGGCAAAACCCCCTTTACCTGCAGTTTAACCGTAACACAAGGAGAGTAAAAGCGCAGGTCAGAAGTCCCAGTCCTCGTCTTCGGTGTCTTCGGCGGCCCCGATCACATACGAGGAGCCCGAACCGGAGAAGAAGTCGTGGTTCTCGTCAGCGCCGGGGGAAAGTGAAGCCAAGATCGCCGGATTCACGTCGCAGTCCTCGGCGGGGAACATGGCGTCGTAACCCAGATTCATCAAGGCTTTATTTGCATTGTATTTGAGGAACTTTTTTACATCTTCGGTCAAGCCGAGCGGATCATAAAGTGTTTCCGTGTAGAGTTCTTCGTTTTCGTAAAGATCCAACAGGAGGGAAATCGTGTAATCCTTGAGTTCCTGACGGCGCTCCTCGGTGGCTTCGCGGCAGGCCAGCTGGTACTTATATCCGATGTAATAGCCGTGGACGGCCTCGTCTCGGATAATCAAACGAATCAGGTCGGCGGTATTGGTCAACTTGGCGTGCGAAGACCAATACATCGGGGCATAGAAACCGCTGTAGAACAAGAAGGACTCCAGCATGGTCGAGGCCACCTTGCGCTTTTCCGGGTCATTGCCGTGATAGTGATCCAGCACGATCTTGGCTTTCTTTTGCAAGAACTCGTTCTCTTCGCTCCAGCGGAAGGACTCTTTGATTTCTTCACTCGAGAGCAAGGTAGAGAAAATCGAGGAATACGACTTGGCGTGCACTGACTCCATGAAGGCAATATTGGTGTAGACCGCTTCTTCGTGCGGGGTGCGGGAATCTGGAATCAGCGAAACCGCCCCGACGGTGCCTTGGATGGTGTCCAGCAGCGTCAGCCCAGTAAAAACCCGGTTCGTCATGTTCTTTTCGTCTTGGTTCAGGGTCTTCCAAGAAGGCAGGTCATTAGAAACCGGGATCTTTTCGGGAAGCCAGAAATTGCCGGTCAAGCGGTCCCAGACCTCGAGGTCCTTTTCGTCTTCGATATCGTTCCAGTTAATCGCCTGAACCACCTTTGGCAAACCGATAACCATTGCGCACTCCTTTTAAAATCAGCTGGGGATTCCTCCCGGATGGATGGGCCGGGATACCTCTCTCATCTTAACAGTCTATACGGGGATTAACCCGATCTGGGCCAAAGACGCACACTTCGGGGCGAGTGTCGTTTAGGGTAAGAATAAGAGCAGCCATAACCCTAACGCTGAAGGAAAGCCTGTGGATGACGAGGAAATGGATCTGATCCGACTGGTCACCCAGCTCCCCCTGTCCGAGCTGGGTGAACGCCTGCTGCATCTCCAGGCCGGATCGAAACTGGGACTCTATCTGTTGGAGCTGTCGAACCTGCCCCTGGGACCCGGTGCCGTCGAGGAAGCCGAAACCAATCTGTCACGCCCCCTGCATTGGCTTTTGCAACAACTGGATACCCGCGACCCGGAAATCACCCTGGGGCAATACATCGCTTTGTTTTCCCAGGCCTGCGAGGACCCCGAGATTACCGCTGGTATCGAACCGGTAGACCCCGCGCGCCTGAGTAACGGGATGAAGGTGTTCTTTACCCTGGCACTGCAGACCGGGTTGATTACCCTGGACCAGGAACGCGTCATGATTTCCCTGATGGGCAGTCGGCAACTGCGCCACCCCGCGCCGATGTTGCCCTTGATTGCTCGGGCCTTTACCACCGGCGACAACCACGGAAACTTGCTGTGCCTGGTGATTTGCGCCATGACTTTGACTTTCCGTGACCGCGAATGGGCCTTGCACAGCGCCCCCTACGAGGCCGCCGCGGAACTGCTGGCCGAGATGCAGCACGAGGCCTCTCAGGCGGAAATCCTGGAGACCATGCAGACCTTCGATGACCTGTGCTATGCCGCGGGATGCCCCTCCGCCACTTCCAGTAGCGCGCGTGTCCTGTTGCAATACCTCGTCTCCGAAGTGCTGCAACCTGAATAAAACCCACCCCGAAACCGCAGTTTCACGACTCAAAGGACGCCCCGACCTCGCCGGGGAAAACCCGACCCTGACCGAAACCCGCGAATCGCACCTCGACCACGGCGCGGACCTCGACCCGGACCCTAGGCGGGGAACCTAGAGCATGCAGGAGACGCAACCCTCTACTTCCGTGCCTTCCAGGGCGGCCTGGCGCAGACGGATGTAGTACAGCGACTTGATGCCGTGGGTCCAGGCATAGATTTGGGCGCGGTTGACGTCACGAGTGGTCACCGTGTCGGGGAAGAACAAGGTGAGAGAGAGGCCCTGGTCGACGTGTTTCGTGGCCTCGGCGTAGGTGTCGATGATTTTTTCGTAGCCAATTTCGTAGGCGTCCTGGTAGTACTCGAGGTTCTCGTTGGTCATGTAGGGGGCCGGGTAGTAGACGCGGCCGATTTTGCCCTCTTTGCGGATCTCGATTTTCGAGGCGATGGGGTGGATCGAGGACGTCGAATAGTTGATGTAAGAAATCGAGCCGGTGGGGGGGATGGCTTGGAGATTCTGGTTATAGAGTCCGTCGCGTTTCACGGCTTCGGCCAGTTCGCGCCAGTCCTGCTGGGTGGGGATGTGGATGCCGGCGGCGTTGAAGAGGTCGCGGACCTTGTCCGTGGCGGGCTCCCAGACCTGGTTGAGGTACTTTTCGAAGTATTCCCCGGTGGCGTACTTGGATTTCTCGAAACCCTCAAAGCGCTGGTGGCGTTCCTTAGCCAAGGCATGCGAGGCGCGCAGCGCGTGGAAAACCGTGGTGTAGAAGTACATGTTGGTGAAATCCAGGCCCTCTTTCGAGCCGTAGAAGATTTCGGATTTCGCCAGGAAACCGTGCAGGTTCATTGCGCCCAGGCCGATAGCGTGGGACATGTCGTTGCCACGCTTGATGGAAGGCACTGAATCGATCGAGGTCAGGTCCGAAACTGCGGTCAAAGCGCGGATGGCGACGTCGATGGTTTTGGTGAAATCGGGGGACTCCATGGCTTTGGCGATGTTGATCGAACCTAAGTTGCAAGAAATATCCTTGCCGATGTGGCTGTAGGTCAGGTCCTCGTTGAAAGTTGAGGGTTCGGATACCTGGAGGATTTCGGAGCACAGATTCGACATGATGATACGCCCGTCGATGGGATTGGCGCGGTTCACGGTGTCTTCGAAAACGATGTAGGGGTAGCCCGATTCGAACTGGATTTCGGCCAGAGTCTGGAAGAACTTTCGGGCTTTGATTTTCTTTTTCTTGATGGCGGGGTTATTCACCATCTCGCGGTATTTCTCGGTAACCGAGATGTCACTGAAAGGCACCCCGTAGACGCGCTCGACGTCGTAGGGGCTGAAGAGGTACATGTCTTCGTTGCGCTTGGCCAGTTCGAAGGTGATGTCGGGGATCATCACGCCCAGCGACAGGGTCTTGATGCGGATCTTTTCGTCCGCGTTTTCGCGTTTCGTGTCGAGGAACTGCATGATGTCGGGGTGGTGGGCGTTGAGGTAGACCGCGCCCGCCCCCTGGCGGGCCCCCAACTGGTTGGCGTAGCTGAAGGAATCTTCCAGCAGCTTCATCACCGGAACCACACCCGAGGACTGGTTCTCGATCTTTTTGATGGGGGCGCCCGATTCACGCAGATTCGTCAGCAGCAGCGCCACCCCGCCGCCGCGCTTGGATAGCTGGAGGGCCGAGTTGATACCCCGCGCGATGGACTCCATATTGTCTTCGATGCGCACCAGGAAGCAAGACACCATTTCCCCGCGCGCCGCCTTGCCAGCGTTGAGGAAAGTCGGGGTGGCGGGCTGGAAACGGCCCGTGATGATTTCATCCACCAGGTCGCGCGCCAGCTGTTCGTCGCCGCGAGCCAGATAGAGCGCCACCATGCACACGCGGTCTTCGTAGCGTTCCAGGTAGCGCTTTCCGTCGAAAGTCTTCAAGGTATAGGAGGTGTAGTACTTGAAAGCCCCCAGGAAGGTGGGGAAACGGAACTTGTGGGCGTAGGCCTGCTGGAAGAGCGACTTTACGAAGGGGAAAGAGTACTGGTCCAGGACGTGTTTCTCGTAGTAGCCTTCCTCTATTAGGTAGTCGAGTTTCCTTCAGGTCGTGGAAGAACACGGTGTTTTGGTTGACGTGCTGGAGGAAGTACTGGCGCACCGCCGCGCGGTCGGCGTCGAACTGGATCCGTCCCGCGGCGTCATAGAGGTTCAGCTTGGCATTCAGCGCGTGATAGTCGTGTTCCGGCGTCAGCATCTCGGCCACGTCGGTGTCGGTCAGAGTGGCTGCAGCGTTCAGGCTGGCTGCAGGCTGGGGGATGTTGTTGCCCAAAATTCTTCCAATCCTTTGCGTACGTTTTCGACGTCCTGCGGGGTTCCCAGCAGTTCGTATTTATAGAGCAGCGGGACGCCGAGCTTTTGCGAGATGACGTATCCCGCGATGCAGTAGGCCGTCCCGAAGTTCATGTTTCCCGAAGAGATGACGCCGCGGCACAGGCTGCGGTTGTGTTCGTTATTCAGGAACCGGATCACCTGTTTAGGTACCGCTTTCTTGGTGTCTCCACCCCCGTAGGAGGGAACGACGAGGACGTATTCTTCGTCGACCTCTAGGGGCGCCTCGGTGGGGAGGGTGGGGATGCGGGCGACGGGAAGGCCGAGTCTTTCCACGAAACGCTTGGTGTTTTCGGTTGCAGAGGAAAAATAAACCAGCAGCCCCAATTTTCGCGCCTTCTTTCGAATCGGTGGGTCGGTTTGATTGCTTGGTGGGTTTGACCGTTTTGATCGGGAGATCAGTTGTATCAGGTGGGACAGGTGCTTGGTTTGATCTGGAAGATCAGTTCCATCACCTATATAGCGAGGACTTCCGCGGCAGCGGCCAGATTCTTAATCTTGTCGGGGCGGAAACCCGACCAAGCGTCCTCGCCGGCGAAAACTACCGGGGCCTGCATGAATCCCATCTCTTTGACGCGGTCCAGCGCGCCGGGGTCTTGAGTGAGGTCAACGATGTCATAGTTGAGGCCTTGCTTGTCCATGGCGCACTTCGTCGCGTTGCACTGCACGCAGTTCGGCTTGGTAAAAAGAGTGATGCTCATCGTTTCGGTGCCTTCCCGTCTTCGTCTGGGTGGGGGCCACCAGGGCCACTCCATCCGGCTGTTGTCCCGACCCGAGGGGCGAAACTACAGCATTGTCATTATACCGGTGCCCTCAAGGGGCTGTCGAGTTCAAAACACTACACCTTGTGGGCGCCAAGGTCTAGCACCACAATATGTTGTGGTTAGATTCCGGTGGGAAAATCCTGTGGATAACTTTTTCCGGGCCGGTGGATAGGACTGTGGAAGAGGGTAAGGGTGCAGGTATTAGGGGAAAGTTACACCGTTGTAGTTTTCCACAGGGTGGGGAAAAGAGATTTTTAATTTGGGTGCGCGTCCCGGCGTGTCGCAGTCTGATGGCGTGTCGTGTCACACTGGAGACATGGAACACGAAGCAAAGCCCACAGCGGCTACCAATGTAGAGTCATTTCAGCTCGATCACCGCCTGGTGAAGGCTCCTTTCGTGCGGATTGCGCACCGCGAGGTCCTGCCCGGAGGTGACGAGATCATCAAGTACGACGTGCGGTTCAAGCAGCCCAATGTCGCCCATCTCGAGATGCCGACGGTGCATTCCCTGGAGCACTCGGTGGCGGAGCATATGCGAAACCACACGGATAAGTTGATTGATTTTTCCCCCATGGGGTGCCAAACCGGGTTCTATGCCTTGACTTTGGGGCTGGGACCGGAAGAATTTATGGCGGTTTTAGAACAAACCTTAGTTGACGTGGTTCACATGACTGAGGTGCCGGCCGCGAATGAGGTGCAGTGCGGTTGGGGGGCGAATCACAGTCTGGAAGGTGCCCAGCAAGCCGCGAAAGAGATGCTGGAGCACCGCGGGGAGTGGGACCAGGTCTTTGCCTAGATATCGCTAGAGAATCTCTTCGGGTTCGCGCAGACCAATCAAGGTCAAAGCCACCAAGAACGACAGCCGTGAAACGTCACCTGCGCGCTGGTAGTTCTCCGCGGCGGCCTCGGGACCGCACAAATCGGAGATACCGCGAATCGCCAAGAAGGGAACCTCGACCCCCGCCGCGACGTGAGCCAGAGCGGTGGACTCCATGTCGGTGGTGATGGCTTGGGGGAAGGTCTCGCGCAGCTCCAGGGCGTCTTCGGCCCCCACGAAACGATCCGCCGAGAGGAACAGTCCCGCGCGGGTGCGGGTAGGGCCCAGCTGGGCGGGCAAGGAGCCGAAGCGGTCCAGCAGGTCGGGGTCGGCTTTGAAGGTTTCGGGCATGCCCGGGATTTGTCCCAGTTGATAGTCGAAGAGTCGCGCATCTGCCCCAGAATACAGATATTCGGTACCGGCGGTGACCTCTCCTACCTGGGCTTTCGCGTCTAAACCACCCGCGGAACCGCAGCTGAAGATGTAACGCGGGGAGACATAGGTCAGCGCCGCGGTCAGAGCCGAAGCCGCATTCACCAAACCCACGCCCGTCGTGACCAAGGCGATAACGGCGTCCTCGACCTGGAGCAACTGCAACGCACCCTTCGCACCCAGGTGCACTATGTTGCCCCCGGCTTTTACGATGTCCCACATCGGGGCGGCTTCGGACTCCATGGCGGCGGTGATTACGGCCAGGACCGGGATGCGTGCCCGGGCGGGAGGGATTTCCAGGGCTTGGTGGGCAGAGGTGGTCATGGCTGGGGTGGCTCCTTTTTCGGGGGTGAGCGGTTGGCAATACCCATGCTACGGCACGAGGCGCGGAGGCGGGGAATGTGAGGTTGGTGTGGGGTTTGTGTGGGGTTTGTACGAGGTTCGTGGGCGCGGTTTTCCGGGGTTGGTGCGGTTTTCCTGCGGGGGCAGGTGATGTTAGACTAGTGAGCCGGGCCCGTAGCGGCCCGATGGTAACTTATCCGTTACCCAGGTAGCGTGTCCGAGCGGCCGAAGGTGCAGCACTCGAAATGCTGTGTGGTGTCACAGCCACCGTGGGTTCAAATCCCACCGCTACCGCAAGGAGCGAGCGCAGCCCACAAGCTTGCTTGTGAGGGTGCGCGAGCGACGCAGCGGCGCGTCATACCGTAGGGTTGACGCGCACCGCAGGAGCGAGCGCAGCCCACAAGCTTGCTTGTGAGGGTGCGCGAGCGACGCAGCGGCGCGTCATACCGTAGGTTGACGCGCACCGCGACTGAGCGAGCGCAGCCCACAAGCTTGCTTGTGAGGGTGCGCGAGCGACGCAGCGGGACGCAACGAGCTTTGCGAGTTGCGGCAACCGCCTAACGCAACCTGGAAAAGAACCGCCGCAGCTGGTCCTCGAACCGGGACTGGTCCACCCCACCGAGGACCTCGACCTGGTGATTTAGACGCGGATCACGCACCACGTCACGCACCGAACCGCATGCCCCGGCCTTCGCATCCCAGGCCCCGAAAACCAGGCGCGACACCCGCGCGTTGACGATCGCACCGGCGCACATCGTGCAAGGCTCCAGGGAAACCACCAACGTACAGTCGCGCAGATTCCAACGCCCCAGGCGCCCCGCCGCCTCGCGCAGAGCCAGAATCTCGGCGTGTGCAGTGGGATCGAAAGGCGCAACTTCACGCTGATTCAGCCCCAGGCCCGCCACGACCCCATCGGCTGTCAGCAACACCGCCCCGACCGGTACATCGCCGCCGCGCCCAGCCTTTTCCGCCAACTCGTAAACCGTATCCAAAGTCCGCACTTCGGCCTCGCGCAGCCCCCAAAACCCCTGCTGATTCGTCATGTCCTCACTCTAACGGCCCGACTGCCCGCGCCGCGCCCCGCGACGCGATAAGTTTTAACTATGCATATACATGTCGCTGACCATCCATTGATTGCCCACAAAATGACTCTGCTGCGTGACAAGAACACGCCTTCGCCGGTGTTTCGCCAGCTGGTCGACGAGTTGATGACGCTGCTGGCCTACGAATCCACGCGCGATGTCCGGGTCGAAGAAATCGAAGTCGAAACCCCGATCACCACCACCACAGGCCTGACTATGGCCAATCCGCGGCCCATCATCATCCCGATTCTGCGCGCCGGATTGGGGATGCTGGAGGGGATGACGCGCCTGCTGCCCAACGCCGAAGTCGGATTCTTGGGGATGAAACGCGACGAAGAAACCCTGGCGATCGAGACCTATGCCAACCGCCTGCCCCAAGACCTCTCGGGTCGCCAGGTCTTCCTGATTGACCCGATGTTGGCCACCGGCGGGACCTTGGTCGCCGCGATCAACTATGTGTTGGAGCGCGGCGCCAGCGACGTCACCTGCACCTGTCTTTTGGCAGCGCCAGAAGGGATTCAGGCGGTGACCGAGGCCGTCGGGGAGCGCGCCGACGTCAGTATCGTGGTGGCCGGCGTGGATGAACGCCTGAACGAGGACGCCTACATCGTTCCCGGCCTGGGTGACGCGGGTGACCGGCTCTACGGCATCGTCGGTTAGGGTTCCCCCGTCGAGGACGTCGGCGGTTTTCGGCTTTCGGTTGCGGTTTTATAGTTGACCGGGTCGAGAACCATGGGTTGATTTTCGCCTTTATATTGCGGTTTTTACGTTGACCGAGGCCGGATCGCGGGTGTGATAGCCAAGGTTGGGTGCGCTCGACGAAGGATTCGAAATAGAGAATGCTAAGGCCCGGTTTTTGACCGGGCCTTAGCACTTGTTATGAAGTTTTCAGAGGTTTATTCGGCGATTAGAAGGCCGGGATAACCGAGCCATCCGGCCAGTTTTCCTTGATGAACTTCTTTACCGCGTCGGAGTGGAGCAGCTTCTCCAGCTTGGTGACGTCCTCGCCCTTTTCACCGGCGCGCCACACCAGCACGTTCACGGAGGGATTGTTTTCCGCGGATTCAATCTTTAGGGATTCGGAGGGCTTCAGTCCGGCTTCCTGGGCAAAGTTACCGTTAATCACCGCAATGTCCACGTCGGGAAGGCTGGCGGCCAGAGCCGGGCCTTCAACTTCGTGGAACTGGAAACCACGAGGATTCATTTTAGGGTCGGACTTTACGGTAGCTACAGTCTGGTCAGAGTCAGTGACCTTCACCAGGCCGGCGTCACCCAACAGCTTCAGGGCGCGACCCTGGTTGGTGGGATCGGAAATCACTGCGATAGTGGCGCCGTCCTTCAGTTCGTCCAAGGACTTGTGCTTGTCGGAGTAGATTGCCAGCGGTTCGAGGTGGATACCTTTACCGGCTTCAAACTTGTAACCGCGGCTGGCGGATTCCTTTTCCAAGTAGGGCACGGTCTGGTAGTAGTTAGCTTCCAGCTCGCCGCTGTTCAGAGCCTCGTTGGGCTTTACGTAGTCGGTGAATTCCACCACTTCGATGTCCAGACCAGCCTTTTTGGCTTCGCCGGAGTCAATCAGGTAGTTGAGGATTTTGGCGTGCGGAACGGGGGAAGCTCCGACCTTGATTTTCCCGTCAGAGCCTGCGTTCGCATCTGCCGAGGAACCGCCACATGCCGCCAGGGAAAGCGCCAGAGCGCCAGTACCTGCGAGGGCCAATGCACGAGAGAGAATTTTGTTCATATCTAGACCTTTCCGGGTAGTTGCACAGTCCAGAATAGCGAATAATCAACAGATGGCTAAATCTATCTCAGATTCAGAACATGTTGCAGAGCGAGGACTTCCGCCCCTGCCGGTTGGGATGCACGGGCCAGATGGCGGGGTTTTCCGCGGTGGCAAGCGAATTTGCCCTGGACGCTTTTTATCCGGTATCCTTTCAGGGCATTGATTCTTCAACAGCACCACCTAGCCCGGGTGGCGGAATTGGTAGACGCGCACGGTTCAGGTCCGTGTCCACTTTCGTGGGTGGGGGTTCAACTCCCCCCTCGGGCACAGCAACGGGGTCCCGGAAACGGGACCCCGTCTTTCGCTTTCCCCGAGAACTACCGCGACGGCCTCGACCCAGACCGTAACCACCGCACCTCGACCCGGGAACTATCGCGACGACCTCGACCCGGGCGAAAACTGAGAAAATCGAGTTTAAGTGTCCAAGCACCGTGCCGAATAGGTAGAATATCTGAAGAATTATATGCATTTTGGAATCTGGAGGAAGGTAGCAGTCGATGACTGGTCCGAGCGTTCCCGTGAATAACCCCGGGGGCAACAACATACCCGGAGCGCCGCCGGTGAATCCGCAGGCGCCTCGCCCCGGGCACGGATACCCGGTCTATCCTGATCATACCCAGGCCGTGCAGCTGCCGGTGCAGCTGACGAATCCTCCCACCGGGGCGACTGCGTTGCCGGGATACGGACAGGCTCCGCGCGCACCGCAGGCTCAAGATCCGCGCCAGATTGTGGCAGATGACGAATATAAGCATCCGGATTTGGCGGATTTGCGCACCCGCGTTCCTTTCAACATGCCTGGGCTCTTTACCCCGACTCCGACCCGGTCATCGCGCAAAAAGCGGCGCGAGGAAAACGCCCGGAACGCCGCGAATGCTGGCGGAGGCCGCGACGGGTTGCTGAACAATATTTCTTTGCCCAATATTTCTTTGCCTGGCGATCCCAATGCAGCGCCGTCTTTCAAGGAACTTTTGAGTCAGCCGGTTTCACACCTGGCGGCGGCAACCATTGCTTCGCCCAAGGAGCTGGAGGATTCTGACGGGCTGCAGTTCCGCGCGGTCGGCCTGGCAGTGGGCACGGTGCCGGAACCGGATGAGCGCTATCCCATCCCCTACATCACGCGTGAACACCCTTCTTACTACACGGGTTACGAGATTGCCTTGATTATGGAGTCCATCCATGACCCCGAACATGCTCGCCAGGTTTTGGCGCGTATCGTGGCGGTGCCGCGTTGGGTGCGCTGGGCTATCGCGCTGTTTGGCGGGGTCTGTGGGGCGGCGGTTTCGGCGTTGAACGGCTTCCTGTCCCTGCTGGCCTTCGGCGGCATGATGACGGTGGTGCTGATGTTCACGTACTCTTTCGCCAGTCGTATCGGTTCGGGGCGTTTCTATGATCCCACCGGGTACAAGGCGATTTGGCTGGGCGGTTTCATGCCGATCGGTTTGCTTTCGGCCGTCATCGTGGCGCGTTCCGTGGCGCCGCAACCCTGGCTGGCCATCGGGGCCTTTATAGCCACCACTGCATGCGGCATCTTCTGGACGACTTGGATTCAAAAATTCCAGATACGTAGGATGCTGTCCTCGGAGATTCCTGACCAGGGCGAGGAGTTGTAGCGGGCCGTCCTGGTGAGGGTTGTGAGCCTGGTGAGGGCTGTCGCGTTCCTAACGCGTTAGGAGAACTGAGATGCGGCACCACCTGCCCAACACCTTGGGAGGAGTTAGAGGGGTTCGCTAGACAGAGAACATGATAATGGGAAGGAACCAGACGAAGCCCCAAGCCAGAGACAAACCTGAAAGCCCCAGTGCGGCGCGTAGGAAAGCTTGACCTGGGCGGGAAACACCGTGTCGGCGCAGACGTCGGTAATTCACCAGGGAAAGCGGGAAAACCACCACGGCGATCAAAGAGGAAAAGGGCGGTAAGACGAAGGAAATCAAGGACGCCACGAACAGGGATACGTAGAGACCTGGGGTTTGTTGTTTCGGGGCGTGGTATCCGGGGCCGGAAAACACCGTCTCTGCAAGGACCTTGCTGATCCCCGGGAAATCGGATACATAGACATCTGCCATAGGGAAAGCCTATCGAGAAATCCGCCACCCCGCCTCATCAAAGCTCAATCGAAACGAGAATACGACCGATCCAACCACAACGACCTCCAGCTGAACCGCACTCACCCCCACGCCAAACTCCACTCGCCCCGAAACCAAAGCGCCTCCTCCTCAAGCAACCCATCCCCCACCCGCGCGAAACTCCGTGGCCACAACGCAAAGTACCCATATTAGACTCTGACCATCCTGCGTAATAGATTTGAGCCAAGACATCACCTCTGGAGAGGAGCAAGGCGTGAGAGAGAACTCCGCACCCACCAACCCCAACCAAGCCCAAAACCCCAGCCCGGACCTCGCCGAGGGCAAACCCAGAAACCCCAGAAACCCCGGAAACCCCGACAAAACCGGACCTTTCACTTGGAAACTGCACGGCGATGGCAAGTCCATCGGGCCTGGTGAAGTGGTGCAGCCCCAAGAGCGCCTGTCTTGGCCGCGCACCATCGGGATTGGCTCGCAACACATCGTCGCCATGTTCGGCGCGACTTTCCTGGTGCCGCTGCTGACCGGATTTTCTCCGGCGACCACGCTGTTCTTTACGGGGATCGGCACGCTGCTCTTTATCCTCATCACGGCGGGACGCCTGCCTTCCTACCTGGGGTCTTCCTTCGCGCTGATTGCCCCGATCGGAGCGGTGACGGGCTATGTCGCCGGTGGCGGGGCACCGCTGGACCCGGCGAAGATGGCGCTGGCCCAAGGCGGGGTGATCTCGGCTGGTACGCTGCTGCTGGTGGTGGGCCTAATTGTGCATTGGGCCGGCGCGGGGTGGATCGACCGCATCATGCCACCCATGGTGACCGGCGCCATCGTGTCGCTGATTGGTTTCAACCTGGCTCCCGCCGCGTGGAACAACGTCAAGCAAGCTCCCGTCACCGCCACCGTCACCATAGTGACGGTGCTGCTGGTGACGGTGCTGTTCAAAGGGATCATTGGGCGACTCTCTATCTTGATCGGCGTGCTGATGGGCTACGTCACAGCCATCATCCGCGGCGAAGTCAAGTTCGACGCCATCGAGAAAGCCGACTGGGTGGGGCTGCCCCAGTTCCACGCCCCGGCTTTTGACCCGACGCTGTTGGGGTTGTTCCTGCCGGTGGTGCTGGTGCTGGTGGCCGAGAATATCGGGCACGTAAAATCCGTGGCCGCGATGACCGGCCAGGACCTGGACGACTTGAGCGGTCGCGCCTTGATTGCAGACGGCCTCTCTACCATGCTGGCAGGCTCCGGCGGCGGTTCGGGCACCACGACTTACGCCGAAAACATCGGCGTGATGGCGGCGACTCGCGTGTATTCCACGGTGGCTTATATCGTGGCGGCAATTGGGGCGCTGTGCCTGTCGCTGATGCCGAAGTTCGGCGAGGCCATCGCCACGATTCCGCCCGGGGTTTTGGGCGGTGCCGCCACAATTCTGTATGGCATGATCGGGATGCTGGGGGTGCGTATCTGGGTACAGAACCAGGTGGACTTCAGCGACCCGGTGAATCTGAATACAGCCGCGGTTTCGATGGTGCTGGCGATTGCGAACTACACCTTGACTCTGGGCGAGGTCACTTTCGAAGGCATCGCCTTGGGTTCGGCGGCCGCCATCGTGATTTACCACCTGATGCGCGGGATTTCGAACCTGCGCGGCACGAACCTGGAGCAGGCCTCGCCGGCTTCGGCCCCAGCGGGGACCGAACTGGATTCGGCGGCTTACGCGAAGCGCCACGTGAAATCCCCCAAGGAATAACGACCGAACAGCTATCCTGGAAAAGTACGGCGCTTGTTTCCGGCCCCAGCCTACCGGCCACGGCCAGACCCAGCAACCCATCCGCACCCCCACAGAAAGGCAGCATCATGGGACTTTTCGGATCGAAGCACACCCCGGCGGGTCCGCCGCGCCCCTACCCCGACAGCTTCGCCGGCTGGGAGGCACCCATCACCCACGCCACCATCGAAGACTCCCTGGAACTGCAGGAAACCTTCGAGGCCCTCTTCACCGGTTTCAACGTCGAAGACATCAACGGCGCCGAATACGACGACTGGGCCTATCTGGTGCGCGACCGCCACTATCCCGAGGATTACGCCTCGGTGTGTGTCTGGATTCGCGGCTACTTTGTGGGGCGTCTGGACCGCGAAACCGCCGGTAAGTACGTGGTGGAGATGAACGGTCTGGACTCCCAGGAGCTGAACTTGGTGGTACCCGCGCACCTGTGGGCCCAGCGCACCAAGTCCCGCCTGGCGAACCGCGTCACGCTGTCGCTGCCGCCGGTAGGCAGCGTCGGCCCGGTGAATTTCTTCCCGAAAAAGGCCTTCACCATCCCTGCCTCCCGGCGAAGAAATCAGACTGGAGGGCGTGGACGCTCACCTCGAAGCCCTGCGCCCCTTCATCTCGACGGGCAAAACGGTGCCGCTGGCCTTGATCATGGTCGAGGAAAACGGCGGATTATCCGCGTATCTGAATAAAAAAACCCGCGTCGGTTTCGTCCCCGCCGAACCCGCCGAGCTGATGATTCCGCTGGTGCGCGTCGCCCTAGCAAAGAAACTGGTCCCGGTAGCCAAAGGCATGATTTCCGGCTCGAACATCGTCAATGACTTGACTATCGTCGCCGGTGATGTGCGCACGGTGGGGCGCGACTGGGTGCCGACAAAAGACGGCGGTAAGTAGGGTTTCGGCCCCGGTTCGAGGTTCGCACCGCGGTATATGCCGGGTGGTTGCGGTTTGGTTCCCCGTTCGAGGTCCGGTTTTCACTTCCCGGTGAAGTTCGCTAGACGAGGGCGGCGGCCAGGGCGGGGTCGACGCGACCGAAGTTGTAGTAGGCCGCACAAGCTCCTTCGGGAGAGACCATGCAGGTACCCACGGGATTCGCCGGGGTGCAGGCGGTGCCGAAAACACTGCACTGCCAGGGTTTGAGCGAACCGGTCAACACCGACCCGCATTCGCAAGCCGGCGGGTCCGCCACGCGCAGATTCGGCAGGTTAAAGCGTTTCTCGGCATCGAATCTTTCATAGTCCGGCGCGATCCCCAAACCGGAGTGCTCAATGAATCCCAGGCCGCGCCACTCGAAAGTATCGCGTTGCACAAAGACGCGGTCCATCAAAGCCAGTGCCGCGGCATTGCCTTCTTCTAACACCACCCGGGCATATTGATTTTCAACCCGAGCCTGACCGGCGGCAACGTCGCCGGAAACATACTGTTCCAGCAGCATCTCGACGGCCTGCAAGATATCCAGAGGTTCGAAACCGGTAACCACCACCGGCAATCCATAGTCGCGGGGAATAAAGTCAAAGGCCTTTGAACCTACGATGGTGGCGACGTGGCCGGGGCCGATGAACCCGCTGATGCGTCCCTGGTCCAAAGCCATAATGGCGCGCAGAGGCGGCTCGATGCGGACGTGGTTACAGAATATAGAGAAGTTCCGGATATTTTCTTTCTGGGCCCGGTCCAACGCCACCGCCGTAGAAGGAGCAGTGGTTTCGAAACCCACCGCAAAGAACACGACTTCGCGATCGGGGTTTTCCCGAGCAATCTGCAAGGCATCCAGGGGCGAATACACGAAACGCACGTCGCAACCCCGGGCTTTGGCTTGCTGCAGCGAACCCTCGGTTCCGGGGACCCGCATCATGTCGCCAAAAGTAGTGAAAATCACGCCAGGACGATTCGCCAACCACAACGCATCGTCGACTCTCCCCAGCGGAATCACGCAAACCGGACAACCCGGTCCGTGAATGAACTCGACGCTCTTAGGTAAGAGGTGTTCCAAACCGTGGCGATAGATAGTGTGAGTGTGCCCCCCACAAACCTCCATAAATGCCAAAGGTTTATCTAATTTTTCCGAAAGTTTTTCAATCTTTTTCAGCAAGGCTTGGGCCGCGACGGGATCGCGGAATTCATCAACGTACTTCATATTTTTCTGCGCTAAATAAAATCAACTAATTGAAGAGGTAGTAAAAGAGTCTAATTCATCCTCGAAGGTATTTCCACCCAGGCGTTTTATCTGGTCCAGGGTGGCGGCGGCTCATCCGCGTCGATCTTCGCCAGAGCGAAACCGACGTGCACCAGCACCCAGTCCCCCACTTCCAGGGGCTCGTCCAGCATCAAATCCACTGAGATCTCGCGGTTTACACCCGAGATAGATACCGTGGCGATGTTCTGCGCCGCCTTTGCGAAATCAACGATCTGTGCGGGGACTCCCAAACACATGACTCCTCCTTTTTCAATCCGGCACCAGCTATTTTACCCTTTCGGCACCCCTGCTTGCTCAGCAGATTCGCGGCAGCGGGTCTCCGACCAACATATCCACCAGCCTGGTGCCGCCGAATCCCGTGACCAGCACCACCGCGTTGCGTGGTTCTGCCACTATTTTCCCGACGAGGGCGGCGTCTTCGCCCCCGGGGAGCTGGCGGATGGCGGCCAGCGCGTCCTGGGCTTGTTCGGTGGGCACCACGGCGACGAACATGCCTTCATTGGCTACGTAAAGCGGATCGATACCCAAGATGTCGCAAGCCCCGCGAGTCATCTCGTGCACCACCAGCTTGGTGTCGTAAACCGCCACTCCTTTATCGGTGGCGCGGGCCAATTCATTCAGCACGGTACCCAAGCCACCGCGAGTCGCGTCGCGCATCCAGCGGGTCTGGGGGGCGGCCTCTAAAAGCGCTTTAGTCAGGGCGTTTACCGGTTTGGAGTCGGTTTCGATGGGAGCGTCGATATTCAAGTCTCCGCGCGCCAACATCACCGCCATGCCATGATCGGCAATGGGGCCGGAGACGAGAATCTGGTCCCCGACCTGGACCGAAGCCGCGCTGAGCTGTACCCGTGCCGGGACAATCCCGACCCCCGCGGTGGTGATAAATACCTTGTCAGCCGCACCTTTGGGAACCACCTTGGTGTCTCCGGTGACGATTCGCACCCCGGCTCGGTCTGCCGCGTCGTGCATATCCGCGACGATGCGCCGCAACACCTCGATCTCCAGGCCTTCTTCGATGACGAAAGCCGCGGAGAGCGCAAAGGAACCGCGCCGGAAACCGAGAGGTCATTCACCGTTCCGTTCACCGCCAAATCACCGATAGAGCCACCGGGGAAGAAAATCGGGTTCACCACGTAGGAGTCGGTAGAGAAAGCCAGGTGTGCCCCTGGTTCCAGTTGGGCGCCGGCCTGCGCCACCAAATCCCCCAGCTCCATCACTCCCGCGTCGGTCATCTGGTTCAAAGTCCGGTTGCCATAGCCGCGCACAAAAACTTGCTCTACCAGCTGGGCGCTGGCTTTACCTCCCGCACCGTGAGCCAGGGTGACGTATTCGTCTTTGAGTTTGTCACCGAACTGGCGGACCTTTTCGATGCGTTGCAAAACCTGGGCTTCGTTGGCGGGGGCCCGACCGACGCTGCGTGCTTCATCTGCTTCATGAGTCATGTTCCTAGCCTTTCACTTTTGCAATCGCCATGCCAGCGTGAACCAGCACCTCGTCCCCCGCACTGACGGGACCTACCAAAGAAACGTCCACCCTTTCCTCGCCCCGGAAACTGGAGGTCAGGGCGGTAACCCCGTCTTCGAGGACCTCCCTCACCACCACGGGACGGCCCTCGTCGGAGCAGGTGATACAGACCTCGGCGGGGTCATAACGAAAAGTCGCATCAGCTGCCTGCAGGGCAGTCTGGAGGGAGTCACCCAAGGTGTCGTCAAGATTTAGCTTGATTTCTGTCATTGAAGCGTTTCCTTAATACTTAAAGGCCTGCTTAGGTGATAGTCTAATTTTCCGGTGTGGAAAATCTCAACCGGGGAAAAGATTTTCCCCGGTTTACGGGATTTGCTATCCGTGATCTCCGGTGAAACTGTCTGGACCAGCCCCGCTGAGAGGAACTAAGTAGTAGCCTAAATACGGCTTTTTGACCCTCCCTCCGACAAAGAAGGACATGACGAAGTGACCTACAACGTGCAACCGTGGCAGGCCGGCACCCTGGCTGAAAATATCGCCAAAGCAGGAGTTTCACGGCGTGATTTTATGAAGTTCTGTTCGGGTCTGGCCGCAATCTATGCGGTCGGTACTCCGGCGCTGGCGAATGCGGCTCCCGCACAGAAGGCGGCGCAGTCCATCGCAAAAGCCCTGGGAGAGGTGCAGAAACCCAATGTGGTTTGGCTCCAGCTGCAGGAATGCACCGGGTGTATGGAATCCGTGCTGCGCTCCGGAGGCACCACCGTCGAAGAGGTGGTGCTGAATCTGCTGAGCGTCAACTACAACGAGTTGATTATGGCCGCCGCCGGCGAGGCTGCCGAAAAAGCCCTGGCCGACACCAACGCCCAGCCGCATATCTTGGTGGTGAACGGCTCGGTGCCCATGAAGGATAACGGTATCTACTGCACCATCGGGGGGCGTTCCGCCGAGGACGTGCTGCGCGAATCCGCCGAGAACGCCACCATGATTCTGGCGGTGGGAGCCTGCGCGGTTTACGGTTCGGTACAGGCCGCCCGACCCAACCCCACCGGAGCTGTGGGCGTGGACGAAATCATCAAAGACAAGCCGGTTATCAATGTTGCGGGATGCCCGCCGATTGGTGAAGTTATCACAGCTTCCCTGGCTTATATCTTGACGCACGGCGAAGCCCCCGAGCTGGATTCCGAGGGGCGGCCCCTGTTTGCCTACGGTCAGCGCATCCACGACTCTTGCCCCCGACGCGCCCACTTCGACGCCGGCCAGTACGTGCGGACCTTCGACGATGCCGGGGCGCGCGACGGCTGGTGCCTCTATGACGTGGGGTGCAAGGGCCCTTCGACCTTTAGCCCCTGCCCGATTCTGCAGTGGAACCTAAAGTCTGGCTGGCCCATCGGTGCAGGTCACCCCTGTATTGGGTGTACTGAAAAGCACTTCTATGATCGCTTCACACCTTTCTATGACAAGTTGCCCAATATCCCCGGTTTCGGGATCGAGGTCACCGCGGAGAAAGTTGGTTTGGGTTTGACCGGTTTGGTGGTGGCGGGTGTGGCCGCCCACGCCGGTGTCACCGCGGTGAAGGCCGCGGCCGACCGCAAAGCCACCGCGAACTCCCCCAATGGCGGCCTTCGGCGACAAAGTCGAAACCTCCCCGCCACCGCCACCCCAGCGGCCTCGACCGGGACCGCCACCCCAGCGGCCTCGACCGGGACCGCCACCGCAACTACCTCGACCACCGACACCACCGACCCCAAGAGTGAGGCCTAGAGAATATGGCAGAACAAGTTGTTATCGACCCCTTGACCCGTATCGAGGGTCACCTGCGCATCGAGATGGAAACCGATGCGGAAAAGATCAAAAAGGTCTGGTCGGTGTCGACCCAGTTCCGCGGTTTGGAGCTGATTGTGCGCGACCGCGACCCGCGCGATGTGTGGGCCTTCGTGCAGCGCACCTGCGGAGTCTGCACCTCGGTGCACGCCATCGCCTCGGTGCTGGCAGTAGAAAACGCGATCGGTTCGCAGGTACCCGAGGCAGCGAAACTGATTCGCCACCTGGTGCTGGGGTCCCAAGAAATCCAAGACCACGTGATTCACTTTTATCACCTCCACGCCCTGGACTTCGTCAACGTGGCGAACGCGGCGAAGGCCGACCCGCGCAAAGCCCTGGATTTCGCCAACTCGATCGGGTCGAAGTGGCGGGGTAACAACCTCAAGCGCTTCACCGAGGTGCACGACACCCTGGTCGGCGTGCTGGAATCAGGGCAGCTATCGGTTTTCACCGGAGGGTACTGGGATCACCCCGACTATCGGCTGCCCCCCGAGGCGGACCTGATGGCGGTCGCGCACTATCTGGACGCCTTGGAATTCCAGCGTTCTATTATTCGCGTCAACACAGTTTTCGGTGGCAAGAACCCCCACCCGAACTTCCTGGTGGGCGGGATGGCTTGTTCGATTGATCCGAACTCTTCCGAATCCATCAACCAGGTGCAGCTGGACCAGGTCAAGACCTGGATTCAAGAAACCATCGAGTTCGTCAACGACTGCTATTACCCTGATGTTTTGGCGATTGCGGGAGTGTACAAGGATTACTTCAACATCGGTGCCACGCACCCGAACTATTTGGCGGTGGGCCTGGCGGGGTCTATGTACGGCGGGGATCCGGCCCAGGCCCGGGCCCGCGACACCCACGCTGTCATCAAGCCCGGCGTGATTTTCAACAATGATTTAAAGGGGATGCAGGCTTTCGACCCGAAGAAGATCGAGGAGCACATTTCCTCGGCGTGGTACAGCTATCCCGAAGGCGACGACAAGGGCCTGCACCCCTCGGTGGGAGTGACCGAAGTGAACTACACCGGCCCCACCCCGCCCTTTAAGTGGTTGGCGGGGGCCGAGGACGGCAAGTACACCTGGTCGAAGGCCCCGCGTTACGACGGCAAACCCATGCAGGTTGGCCCCCAGGCGCGGCTGATGGTCGCCCTGGCGCAGGGATATGAACCCACGGTGAAGCTAGTGAACCAAGCGGCGAAAAAGCTGGGGATCACGGTAGAGCAGATTAACTCGACGATGGGGCGGACTTTTGCGCGCTGCGCCGAGGCCGTGGTATCGGCGGATCTGTTGATGGAGGACTATAACTCGTTGGTGAAGTGCATTCAGGACGGGAACACCGATGTTTTCGATGCCTCGAAGTGGGAACCCTCCAGCTGGCCCGAGGAATGCCAGGGATATTCCCTGGTAGAGGTGGCGCGCGGAAACCTGTCGCACTGGGTTACCATCAAGGATGGGAAAGTGGCGAACTACCAGCAGGTGGTGCCTACGACTTGGCTGGCCGGTGGGCGTGACGCCAAGGGACAGACCGGCATCTACGAGGAATCCTTGCAGGGCAGTGGGGAACACCCGCTGGTCAACCCCAAGGAGCCCTTGGAGCCGCTGCGTACCATTCATTCCTATGATCCGTGCATGTCTTGTGGGGTGCACATCTTGGATCCCGACGGGAACTTGCTGACCGAGGTGAGCACGTCATGAGCCACGAAACTCCCTTCGCGGCCAGGGACTCTGAACCGACACCACCGCCGCAACACCGGGCGGAATCGCCGCAACCGCAAGACGCGGACCTCGGCGGGGGAACGACACCACCCCCACCCACGCAGGCGGCGGACCTCGGCGGGGAACCCCAAAACGCGCCCACCCAAACCTCGACCACCCAGCGCGACGTGAGGGACCTGAAGAACCAGGTGCAGTTCTTTAGCGCGGGGGAAAAACCACAGGGAACCATCGAAGTTGGGGGCGGTTTTAGCTGCGGGGAACTGTCGATGCGACGTCTGCTGACGATGGCGGCGGTGGCGCCCGAAGGCTCGACGGACCCGGTAGACGTGGCGATGAAGCACGCCTTGAAGTACCAGTTCAAGCACGGAGCGCCGAACACCACGGTGCCGGCGGACCAGGTCGACCCAGCGCGGGAACGCAAGTATTCACTGGCGCGCATCAGTGGCTTCAAAACCACGAAGTACGGCGAAGAAAAGACTATGGTGATTGCGCGCGGCGACCTGGAATCAATCATCAACGTGGCCGAACCCAAGCACGAGATTCGCTCGGTGGTGCGGCGCAACGCGCAAGCCGCGGGGGCGCGGGGGTACCGCTGCCTGGGGATTGCCTCAGCGACCGTGGGGGAAAACGGGGAACTCAGCCCCTTCCAGTTGGAAGGCTTCATCAACGTCCGCCCCACCGGTACCGGTCTGGTGGGCGAGGACCTGACGCCGACTTCGGATGACTGGGTGCGGCTGAAGGTGTGGGGCGCGGGGCTGCGTTTCCTGCACTGGCTCAACGTTTTGCTGATCGTGACGCTGTGCGCGACCGGGTACTACATCATGGACCCGTTCTTTGGGGATTCCTTCTTCCGCGGGGTCGAGCCGGGCTGGTTGATGGGGTGGATTCGCTTTATCCACTTCACCGCCGGGTTCTGCTGGATCGCGGTGGGGGCGGTGCGCGTCGTCATCGCCTTCGTGTCCAAGGACCGCTACATGCGCTGGTCCATCTTTTGGCCTTTCAAGACCAAACAGGACTGGCGCAATCTGTGGCTGGTGATCAAGCACTATCTGTTCCTGGAAAAAGAAGGCCCGCTATATGTGGCGCACAACCCGCTGCAGCAGATGGCCTATACCGGGATTTACGCTCTGGGCGCGGTGCAAATGCTGGTGGGGTTGTCGCTCTATGCCCTGCCGCACAAAGAAGAATCCCCCATCTGGGCCTTCATCACGCTGCCGAATGACTGGATCGGGATTCCGAATATGCGTCTGGTCCACGCCATCATCATGTACCTCTTCATCGTCTTCGTGATTGGCCACATCTATCTGGCTTTCCGCGCGGATTCGATGGAGCGCCACGGAGGGGGTCTCTTCGATGATCAACGGCGGGGTGTACCTGCGGCGCGGTTCGCGGCCCGTCGACGCCCCGGAGCTGTAAGGTAGGGGAAGGCTGGACGCCTTGGACCGGGCACCGAACACCGGAACTGGAGCCGAGAAACGCCGCGGCGACCTCGAACCGAAACCCCAAACCCCCGACCTCGAACCGACGAAAATGATGGAAAACCAAGAAACAGTAGCTTTTCTGCCGCGCGACGGCAGCGGCATTTTTTATGAGGGCGCGCCCTTCACCGTGCTAGGGGGTGGGCAACCCCATCATGGGAGACGACGGGATCGGGGTGAATATCTTGGGCGGGCTCTATGCGCTGCTGGAGTCGCGGCCCGCATGGCAGGCGCGCGTCGCGGCCGGGGAGCTGGCTTTCGTTGAAGGCGGCATCGGGGGCATGGAGCTGGTCCCGGTGGTGCAAGACGCGCACCACCTGTTGATTCTGGATTCCATCGCCCCGGGCGAGGGCGGCGGCACAGCAACCAGCCTGGGAACCGGTGCGCGAGTGCCCGGTCAGGTGCTGCACTTCACTGGCGACCATGTGCCGCGGCTGCTGTCTATGAAAGTTTCTCCGCACCAGGTGGGTTTGATCGACATCTTGACTTCGTGCCGGTTGATCGGGCGGGAACCCGAAGTGGTAGAGGTCGTCGGGATAGTTTCGGGCGACATCGACTTGCGGGTGGGGCTATCTGAGGCGGCTCAAGGCTCAGTTCCGGTGGCGGTCGAGGCGGCTGCTGCCGTGTTGGATCGGTGGTTTAGCTAGGGGTTGCTGGGCCGGGTCGCGCAGTAAATCAGTCGGTTTCCCAGGTGACGGTCTCGATTTCGAATTCTTTCCCGTGAGTGAGGTTCGCCGTGGGCGTGCCGCATTCGGGGCACAGCAGCGCAAAGAACTCGTCGATCTCTACGTCGCGTTCGCAAGTCGGGCACCACACCGTAGCGGGAACTTCATGCAGGACCAAACGCGCCGAAGCGCAAACCGTCCCGGGACGCGCGAACTCCCACGCCCCTTCCAGGGCGGCGGGAATCGCGCCGGAGCGTGTCCCGACTTTCAGCGTGACTTCGCTAACGTCGTGCGCGTGGTTTTCCGCGGCCAGCCGCGAGATGGTTTCTATCACCGAAGTCAGCAATCCCAGTTCATGCACCCCTCTATTGTGCCAGCTCCGCGCCGGGATTTGCCGGTCGGGAGTGTGCGGGTGGTGGGGTCAAAAGAAGACCCGCGCATAAAACTGCAAAAATCACCTTTCGAAGGCGGATTTCGGCCCGAAAACCACGGAATTTGCAGTTTTATGCTCAGCCATCGCGAGTATGCGACCCCCGTCTGGCAAACAAGAAGCAGACCAGCAGGGGAAAAATGCCGGGCTAAGGGGAAGGGCAAAGAAGAGGGAGAGGAAGATAAAGAGAAGAGGAAGGGGTAGGGTGGAGAGGAGCAGGGCGCGGAGCAAGGCGCGTAAAATAGAGCAGGAAACGCGACGGGAAAGTACGGCGCGAAACCCGGAAGGAAACCGGGAAACCGGATGGTCGCCGTGATGGGCAAACCGCCAAGCCGCCGAGCTTCCAAGCCACACAACCACAGAGCCGCCAAGCCAAAGGGAATGCGACATGAAGATTGACCTCAACGAAATCATCGACCCGATGGAGGCGCGTATCGTCGTGGAAACCGGGCCCCACGGCGAAAAATCCGCGCGTTTCGACCTGAGCGGCCTGCCCCGGGTGGACCAGCTTTTGATTGGGAAAAACGCAACGGAAGCGGTGTCGATGACAGAGCATCTGTGCGGAATCTGCCCCGTGGCGCATCACTTGGCCGGCAACCGCGCCTTGGACCAGCTGGCCCACGCGATGCTCGATCCGCAATCCCCCGCCGACCTGCAGCGACGCCTGCTGCACTACGGTTCTGTGGTCGAGGCGCATTCCTTGCGTTTCCTGCCGCTGCACCGCGAAGCCGGAGTCACGCTCAAGAAGCTTTCGCGCCTGATGCTCAACGCGGCGGGTTCCCCAGGGCACTTCCCGGTGACGGCTCGCCCCGGCGGGGTCGCCACCCCTTGCTCCCCCGCGGATCTGGATACCCTGAAAGCCGCCCTCCCCGAAGGTATCGCCGCAGCTCGCCGTTTTAGATACCGTGTTTTTCCCCGTCGAGGCCGCCCGCCCGGCGAGTAGCCCCGGTCACGTTTTCGGCGCTCCCCGCGGCGAGGCCGCCGCCGTCAGTTCCGGCCCCGGTCCGGTTTCCAGTCCGGCCCCCGCTTCCGGCGCCGGAAGCGAGTGGGAATCCGCGAACTTCGCCGGGGCTGATGTGGCGTTAATTGACGAAGCCGGCCACCCCGATGTCTTCGGCACCCGAGTCCGCGCGGCGCGCGGCACCGAAGTCCTGTTCGAATGCGACTTTTCCCAGTGGAATCAGGAATTCGTCGAAGCCCTGCCGGGTCAGGCCGCGCCGCGCCCCTATCTGCGCCGCCTCGGCCCAAAGGCCGGACTCTATCGCGTCGGCCCGCTCTCCCAGCTGCGCATCGGCACCCTGACCACTCCCCTGGCCGCCGCCGCCCAGACGCGGTGGCTGGAAACCGGCGGAGGCGCTCTAGCTGCCCGCGCCGTCATCGCGCTGCACGTCTTGGAACGCAGCCTTGACCTCTGCGCCCGGTTGCAGGACGTTACTCCCGCAAGACCTGCAACGCCCGCCACCCCCGCATCCCCCAAACCCCCGAAATCCCCACATCCCCCAAATACAGCTCCACGAAGGTGCGGCCACGGGCCTGGTGGACGGGCCGCGCGGCATCTTGGCACACAGCTACCGCGTCGACGCCGCGGGAGTCATCACCGACTCGGTGATTCTGACCCCCACCGCCCAGAACGAGCCGTGGCTGGCGCAACTCCTGACGCGCGCGACGACCGCGAATCCCGGTGACGGCCTCGACCCAGGCAGCGTGCCGGCCGGAACCAACGCCGCGCTGGAATGCTCGATCCGCGAGGCCGACCCGTGCTGCCGATCAGCAGCGCCCCGGCGGGGCAAATGCACCTGAAACTTGATATTCTGAAAGGGAAAAGCGCCAAATAGCGCGCCAAGAGGAGGCCGAAAAGATGTGTGTCGGGGTGCCGTGCCGGATTCTGTCGCTGCAACCGGGGCTGATGCCGATGGGGACGGTGGATGTGGCCGGAGAGGCTCGCGAGGTCTGTTTCGCCTACCTGCCCGAGGCACAGGTCGGGGACTACGTCTTGATTCAAAACGGTTTCGCGATGAATCTCTTGACGCCGCAAGAAGCGCAGGAATCCTGGGAAACTTGGGCCGAGCTGGGGGTAGAGGCGCGGTAGTTACGCCGGGGCGAGGTCCGGGGCGAGGACACCGGGTTGCGATGCAGCGAGGGTGCGGCGAGGGCACGCACAGGGTAGCGACATGCCCTGGGTCGCAGTAGATGGCCACGAAATCCGTTGGCAACGCTAGAAAATGCCTGGTGTGCAGGCACCGCGCCTCAACCCAGGCAGAGTTTTCGAAAACACGGTTTTCCCCTAGAATCAAGGGGTGAAATCCGTTCCTGAACCGCGTGAACCGCGCAAAGATTCGCCCTCGGAAGAGGGCGATATGCTTCTTTCTGCCCGTCTGGCGGCGTGGTTCAAAATCATCGCGGTAGGGATGATCACCCTGGTCGCCTTCGAGGCCACCGCCGTGGGGAACCGCCATGCCTTTCGTCGTGGATGACTTGGGCGGCAACCAGTTCTATGCCTTGGCCGCGGGAATCCCCCTGGCGGCACAGATCATCTCCACAGTTTTCGCCGGACACTGGGCGGACGCCAAGGGCCCCCACCAAGTGATGTATGTGGGCATGGCGTCATTCATGGGCGGCTTGGTGCTGTGTACCTTCGCGCCGAACATCTATCTTTTGGTGCTGGGTCGCGCGGTCCAAGGCATCGGCGGCGGCCTGCTGATGGTGCCGCTCTATGTGATGGTCGGAGCTTATGTTTTGCCCCGCAAACAAGCGGCCTTCTTCGCCGCCTTCGCCATCGCCTGGGTGCTGCCCTCGATGTTCGGCCCCGTGATCGCCGGGACCCTGGTGGACTACGTACACTGGCGCTGGTGCTTCGGGGTGACCCCGCTGGTCTTCGTGCTGTTCTTTCCCTTTGTCTGGCCGAAATTCCGCCAGTTCCCCCTCGCTCCACGCCGCGTTGCCGCTGCGCATCCCGCTGTGGTTGCTGACGGTGACCCTGGCTACCGGCGGGATGGTTATGGTGCTGCAAGTGATTTCCGGAGTCAGCCCCGATGACTTCACCAACTGGCTGCTGGTGGCCTCGGTGGTGGTCTGTGCCGTGCTGCTGTTCTGCGTCAGCTACCTGGTGCCGGCCGGAACCTTCCTGGCCCGGCGCGGAGTCCCCGCCACCGTGGCGCTGCGCGCCCTGCTGAACGGGACCTTCATCGCCACTGAAACCTATCTGCCCTATATCTTGAAAAACGTCCACAACTGGGGTCCCACCAAAGCCGGCCTGGTCATGACCGCCAGCGGAGTCACCTGGGCTTGCGGTTCGTGGCTACTGGGCCGCATGAAGGACCAACGCTTGGTACAACTGGTGTCCTTCCTGGGCCCCATCGGCGGTGTGATTGGCATGAGCATCACACTGCTGCCCTTTATCCCGGGAGTAAATCCGTGGTGGACTTTGGTGGGTTGGTCCATCGGCGGTTTCGCCGTAGGCCTGGTCTACCCCACAACCTCGGTAAACACCCTGGCCTGACCCCACCCGAACGTCACGGTGTCCTGTCCTCGTCACTGCAGGTCGCAGACACCTTCGGGTCTTCCTTCTTGATCGCAGTGGGAGGCATCATCCACGCCTACACCTTCGCCTTGCAAGACATCTCTTTCGTCTACACCCTGGGGGTCCAAGTCGCCCTGATGGCCTTGGCGATCTGGGTGTCCAGACGCATCTTCCTCGACGACCCCGTGAAGCAGCCAGACAAGGTAGACTGATTTCGTCCGACCCACATACCCCAACCCAAGCACCGAACCTCGACCACCGCAAACTAACACCGCAAACTAACACCGCAAACCACACAAATAGAAAGTTGATATATGGAATACGTACTGCAGTTTATTTTCGGAAGCACCACGATGATTATCACCATATTGGTGATTCTCTTGTTGCTCGGAATGGTTTTCGTTGTGCAGCAACAAACCAGCTACATCATCGAACGTTTCGGAAAGTTCCACCGCGTCGCTAACCCCGGCCTGAACTTTAAGATTCCTTTCATCGACCGCATAGCAAAGAAAGTTCCGCTGCGGATCATGCAGCTGGACTCTGTCGTAGAGACCAAAACTCTGGACAACGTCTTTGTTTCCGTGCCGGTTTCGGTCCAGTACCAGGTCCAAAACGTCGTGGATTCCTTTTATCGTCTGGCCGATCCTGAACGCCAGATTCAGTCCTATGTCTATGACCGGGTGCGCACTTCGCTGGCGAAACTCAATCTGGACGACGCGTTTTCCTCCAAGGACCAGATCGCCCAGGACGTCGAATCCACCTTGGCCAGCGCCATGAACGCCTACGGTTTCGCCATCATCAACACCCTGGTCACCGACATCAACCCCGACCCCACGGTGCGAGCCTCGATGAACTCCATCAACGCCGCCCAGCGCGAACGCGAAGCCGCGATTTCCCTGGCCGAGGCCGAAAAGATCAAGATTGTGAAGCAGGCCGAAGCCGAAGCGGAATACAAGCGCCTGCAAGGTGAAGGTATCGCGGCCCAGCGCAAAGCCATCGTGGACGGTCTGGTGCAGCAGTACGAGTTGCTGCGCGACGCCGGCGTGGGTAACCAAGCCCAGGAAATGCTGCTGTTGACCCAGTACTTTGACACCCTCCAAGAAGTCGCGAAGTCCTCGAACACCCAGACCCTGCTGCTGCCCTCGAACCCCGGCGGCGTCGGCGACGCCATGGCCGAGCTGCGCAATTCCTTGTTCACTGCGGTCCGCGCCGGGGAACAGGGGCAAAAGTAGACGCCCGGTTCGATGATGGATGGTGAGGGCCCCTGTCTGGTGGTGTTAGGGAATGTGCAAGGCTGGGGGCGCGTGGGTGAGCTGCTGGACTTCTACGCGTATTCCCGGATAATCTGCGCCGACGGCGGTCAGAAAGTGGCCGCGCGCCTGGGGCTGCGCGCCACTGACTTCATCGGGGATTTCGACTCTTCGCCCGTGCCGGCAGGAAAGCTGCGTCGCGCGAATGCCGACGGCCAGATTTTACCCGAGGACACTTTGGATGCCCCGCCTGCAGACCCGGCGCAGGCGACTGTCTATGTGCTGCCCGCCGAAAAGAACGTCACCGACGCCGAAGCCGCGGTGGACCTGGCGGTTTCACTGGGGTACCGGCGCATCGACATTCTGGGGGGTTGTGGCGGCAGGCTGGACCACACCTTGGGGAATCTGGGGATTTTGGCGAAGTACGCGGGGCGCGGCGAGTTGAAGCTGCGGCTCTTTGACGGTTTCAACCAGGTGCGGCTGGTGGGGCCGGGGAGCCACCGCGTGGCGAAAAATCCGTGCCGCTTCTTCGGGGTGATTCCCTATGGCGGCGATGCGCAAGGCGTGACGCTGCGTGGCGTGAAGTATCCGCTGCAAGATTTTTGCCTGCGGCTAGGCACGACTCTAGGGGTCAGCAACGAAATCCTGGGCGAGGCCGCCGAAGTAGAGCTGCGCCAGGGTCGCCTTTTGCTGATTTCTTCGCGCGACTAGGAGCGCGCAGTAGCGCGCGTTGGCCCGGGGGCAAACTGCGAGGGCGTTCGGGCCTGGCAACTGCGACGCTCGCGGGGGTGGGCAAGGTATCCTGGAAGACATGATTCAAGGCGCGATTTTCGATGTAGACGGAACCCTGCTGGACACCATGCGGATGTGGCGCACCGTCGCCGTAAAGTACCTCGCCCAGCTGGGGGTAACTGTGAACCCTGAACTCGGTGCGCGATTCTTTGAGATGACGCTGCCGGAATCCGCCCAGCTGATGCGCGAAGAATTCCAGCTGCCCTACAGCGTGCACGAAATCATGGAAGGCATCCACGCCGCGGCCGCCAATGCCTATCGTCAAGAATGTCAACTGATGCCCGGCGCGGGGGACTTTGTGCGCGCCTTGCACGCACGCCAAATCCCGATGACTATCGTCAGCTCCGGCTCCGAGGACCTGATCCGCGCCGCCCTGTCGCGCCTGGGCCTCGAAGACTGTTTCCGCGCGGTTTCGCATCGACCCAGACCGGACTGTCCAAGCGCGAAGACACCATGTTTCTGCAGGCCGCCGCGGTGATGGGGAGTCGTCCCGAGGAAACCTGGGTGTTCGAGGACGCCCCTTACGCGGTAAGGGTGGCGAAGGCGGCGGGGTTCCGCGCGATCGGTATCGCCGATGAGAACACGCGGGGTTACTGGGACCAGCTGCGCGCCGAAACCGAAGATTTCTGGTACGAATACCCCTCTGAACTGCCGTCTTACCTGTTGGACTGAGGAACCCACTAAGCTAGTGATTTAGTAAACAGACCATCCCGAGGCCACAAACTCGCGACAACAGATACCGAAAAGATGACTGAGAACCAAGAGAACCAAGAGAACCACGAATCCCCAACCCGCCTCCACAAACCGAGACTCAAAACCATCGCTCCTCCTGCGGTGGCCCCGCTAAAGGCGCGCGTCCTGGCGTGGGCGGTCCACCTCTTCACCATGAGCGGCATGGCTTTCGCCGTGCTGGCCACCCTTGCGATGATCGAGGGCGAACTCAAGATGATGTGGCTGTGGCTGGTGATCGCGATGCTGATCGACGCCATCGACGGCACCTTCGCGCGCGCGGCCCGAGTCAAAGAAGTCCTGCCCTGGTTCGACGGCGGGATCTTGGACATCATCATCGACTACCTGACCTGGACCTTCATTCCGGCGATGTTTATGTACATGTACCTGCCGCTGGGCCCCAAGTGGCTGGCGGGGGTGCTGATGCTGGTGGTGTTGACTTCCTCGACGCTGTGCTACGCCAACGAACACTGGAAGTCCAACGACTACTACTTCTACGGTTTCCCCGCGGCGTGGAACATCGTCGCGGTGATTCTGTGGGTGTTCCAAGGCGGCGCCCTGTGGAACTTCACCTGGATCGTGATCTTCATCATCCTCACCGTCGTGCCGGTGTACTGGACGCACCCCTTCCGCGTCAAAAAGCTCATGGCGCTGAACCTGGCCGCCATCACAGTGTGGATCGCCGCCACCGCCGTCCAAGTAGTCATGTTCCCCGTCACCCCGATGTGGGCGCGAATCGCCTTCCTGGTTTCCGGCATCTACTTCCTGGGTACCGGCGTGGTGCGCACCTTCGTCGGCGAGGACCGCCCCAAGCGTTAGAGTCAAAGCTAAAGTCCCCGGCGCCGCTTCAACCCCACCGCCACGGCCTGGTCGCGCAGATAGTTGCGCAGCTCCCACCCCACCGCTGCCGCAATCAGGCACACCACCACCACGTTTACCAGCATCGGATAGTGCCGCCCGTGGGTCCAAAAATAGATGTAGGGCGTCATGAAAGTCACCAGCGTCACCACCAACCCCAGATAGCGCTCCCAGGCGCGGTGCCCCGCGACGAAAGCGATCAAACCCCAGGTATATGGCACCGCCGTCACCACGTCCATCAGCCACAACAACAGCACCGAACCGCGGAAATTCGGCACCAACATCACCGGCAGCGCACGCAGACTAGAGTAAAAGAACACGATGGCATAAGCCCAGAATTTCGGGCTGCGCAGCAGCCGATACGGCACCGAAGACGGAATGACTCTCGCGCCCACGCCCCGCAGCGCGGCGTAGTTGCGCGTAGAGATGCTGACGGAATCTACCCCGCTGAAAGCCAGGCGAATCAAGTCGCGTTGCCCCTCGTTGCCCGCGCACCACGACTGGCACCACGCCGAAGGGCAGATTGCGACGGGCACGTGCGCAGACTCCCATTCGTTGCCGGGGTACATCTGCCGCGCTTTCGCGGCGGGCAGCCCCTGCAGGTAAGGCACCTGCGAGGGTCGCAGTCGCTCCCCGATCACCTGCACCAGGTCCCCCGATTCAGGCCGGGTGGAGTCTTTGCCAAAGAATGCCCTTAGCGCGGGCAGGTATCGCACATCCACCAGCGCGACCAGCACTTGATAACGCTGGGTAATCAAGGTGCGGATTTCAGCGCAGATTTCCCATTCGAGGTCCTGGTTCAGCACCCCGGTTTCGGCACAAGTGCGGTGGAGGTGGCGGGCGACGCGCGGCAGCAGAGTCGAGATACTCAGGTTCTTGGGTCCCAGGTTCCCCAGGCGGTCTACGCGCGATACTCGTTTGAGCCTGACGGGGTCGACCACGATTTCGCGCAGCAACGGAATGCTGGCGGCGGTGTGGTTCGTCAAGAAACTCAAGCACTGTCCTCTCTGCGTCTTTAGGGGCGGCCATCCTTATTCTTTCACAGACTCCCTGTGTGCGTCGCCTGAGCGACCGGGTAAAAGCCCGGCGCGACACAGAATCCGAACCCGCACTGCGGGGTAAAACCCCACCCCGCCGCGTAATTTTGGAACTGCGCGTTGAAAGCGTTATGCTTATCTAGCTTTCAGGCAAGCGCCCGTAGCTCAATGGATAGAGCATCTGACTACGGATCAGAAGGTTGGGGGTTCGAATCCCTTCGGGCGCGCTCTAGCCCCGTCCAGTTGCGATCCAGTTGGCCGGGGCTGATTCAATTTTACCGGCAATCCTGCCCGCCCAAAGCGCAGAAATCCGGAATCAACCACAGATTAGGTAAGCTATTAGCGATGAACTACACAGAGACCCCGATGATCACCTTGCGTGACGTCAATAAGGTGTACCGGGTTAAATCCGCTCCGGATGGGGTGGTGCACGCCCTGGACGGCATCAATCTCTGCATCAACAAGGGCTCTATTCACGGGATTGTCGGCCAATCCGGCGCCGGCAAATCCACTCTGATCAGGTGTTTGACTGCCCTGGAAACCCCCACTTCGGGCTCTATCACGGTGGACGGCCAAGAGATGACGGCGCTGAAGGAATCCGAGCTGCGCAAGTCTCGGCGCCACATCGGGATGGTGTTCCAGGCCGCGAATCTGTTGGATTCCCGCACCGCCGCCGGTAACGTCGCCTATCCGCTGTACTGGCCGGGGTCCCGCGCGGCCAGCGCCACGACCGCGTCATGGAGCTGCTGGACCTGGTGGGCCTGAGTGACCGCGCTTCTTCCTATCCCTCCCAGCTCTCGGGCGGCCAAAAACAGCGCGTCGGTATTGCGCGCGGCTTGGCCACGAACCCCCCGGTGCTGCTTTGCGACGAACCGACTTCCGCCTTGGACGCCGAAAGCACCCAGCAGGTGCTGCACTTGATTCGCGACTTGCGCGACCGCCTGGGCGTAACCGTCGTCATCATCACCCACGAAATGAGCGTAGTGCGCGAAATCTGCGACTCGGTTACCCTGCTGGAAGGTGGCAAGATCATCCAGAGCGGCACGGTCGAAGAAATCCTGCGCGAACCCAACTTCTCGCCTGGCGCTGGATCTGGTGCCGCTGCCGCGTGTAGAGAAAGCCCCGGTGCTCAACGGCAAACCGGCAACTTTGCTGGACATAGCTTTCAACTCGACCCCCGGTAAACCCACGGGTTCGGCGGTTATGTCGCTGGTGGCTTCGGTGGGTGCCGACGTCGCGGCGGGTACTTTCGAAACTGTGGGCGCCACGCAGGTGGGTCGCCTGGCACTGGCGGTGCCAGGCGAATCCGTGAAGCAAACCATCGCGGCGCTGAAGGCGAAAGACATCCAGACCAATATCCGCGAACTCTCCGCAGCCCCCGCACAGAAAGGAGGCGACGAAAAGTGAGCAACCTCGCTTTCCTGGCCCCGGCCCTGAGCGACCTGGCCCACCAAGTCACCAATCAAGTCGCCGACCAAATCGCCCCGGCTTTCAACGACCTCGCCCAGTTCAAACCCGAAAAACCCCGGTGGTTCGACAACGTGGTGTTGACCCGCGAACTCTACCCCGAAACCATGAAAACCTTGGCGATGAGCGGCGTCTCGACCCTCTTCACCATGCTGTTGGGCATCCCGCTGGGCCTGCTGGTGGTCGCCACCGACAAGCACGGCCTGACCCCGAACGCCCCGGTGAACAAGATCGTGGGCTTCATCGTCGACCTGGGGCGTTCCATCCCCTTCATCATCCTGGCGGTGAACCTGGGCCCGCTGACCCGCCTGATCGTCGGCACGACGCTGGGCTGGCAGGCCGCCTGTGTCCCGCTGGTTATCGGCGCCACGCCTTTCTTTGCGCGTCTGGTCCAGTCCAACATCATGGGCGTGGATTCGGGCAAAATCGAGGCCGCCCAGATGATGGGCGCTTCGAAACAGCAAATCATGTGGGGCGTCCAGGTGCGCGAAGCCATGCCGGCCCTGGTGCAATCCACCACGATCTTGATCATCACCATCATCAGCTACTCCGCCATCACCGGCGCCCTGGGTTCGGGCGGTGTGGGTTTCCTGGCGACGAACTACGGCTACTACCAACAAATGTACGACGTCGCGATCTCGACCATCGTAGTTATCGGCGTGATCGTGATGGTGATTCAAGGTATCGGCGACCGCATCGTGCGCCGCCTCGACCACCGCTAAACCGCCGTCCCTAAGGAGCACACCCGATGGATTTCCTGGACAAAGTAAAGTCAAAGCTCTCTAACGTGGGTCCCGACAAACCCATCGACATTACGCAGCAGATTCGCCAATCCATGGATCGCGGCGCCATGGCGGTTTCGCGCGACCGCACGGTGGCGCCCAACCGCTTCCAGGTTTTCCTCACCCCCGCAACCGACCAAGCCTTCACCCAGTGGGGCAAAGAAGCGCTTTTGGCCGAGTTCGTCCGCGACGCCCAGCTCTACGCCGCCGAACAGAGCTATTCCCTGGTGGGTTCCATCCAGGTGGAACTGCTGCCTGCCCCCGAAGGCGCGCGCCGCTCGGAGGTAAAGGCCCATTCGGTTCCCAGCGCCCAGCCCGTGGAAGCCTCCGGCGCGGTAGAAAACAAGTCCTGGCGTCCGGTTTCGGGTACGTCCCCCGCCGAGGTTCCCTCCTCCGGTTCCGGCCCGGCTCCTTTCCCGGCCGAGGGCGGCACTGCGGTTCCCGGCGCGGCTCCTTTCCCGGCCGAGGGCGGCACTGCGGTTCCCGGCGCGGATTCGGTCCGGGGCGAGGACAGCGCCTCTGGTTTCGGCCAGGTTTCGGTAGGCGCCGGTAACGTAGGCGCAGCCTCCACTGCGGGGACGGCCTCGACCCCCGACGCGGATTTACTGCAGCAAAACGCGAATAAACCCCTCTTGGAAGTGATCGGCGACCAGACGTATCTGCTGGTGGGGCAACGCAGCATCGTGGGGCGCGGCTCGAATGTAGACATCGCCTTGAACGACTCGGGGGTGTCGCACCGGCACTTCGAGATTGTCCAGGTTGGGCCCCACTATGTGTTGCGCGACTTGGGTTCCACGAACGGGACTACGTCGAGGGCAACAATGTAAAGGAAGCCACTTTGCTGGACCGCAACATCATCCAAGCCGGTCGAGTCAAGATGATTTTCTGGCGCCAGGCGGCCGACACGGAAGGCACTCCACAGTGAATGAACTGACTTTTACTTTGCTGCGCCTGGGTTACCTGGTGCTGCTGTGGCTGCTGGTGGGCGGGTCCATCCTGGTGCTGCGCCGCGACATCTACGGCACGGTGGTGACCAAGCGCGGCCAGGGTGCCAAGGAGCCGCGGCAAAAGAAACGCGACCGGGCAAAGTCGGCCAAAAAGTCCCCGGCCCTGACTACCTTGTTGGTGACCGAGGGTCCTTTAACGGGTTCTTCGCTGCAGCTCAGTGATCGCCCCATCATCGTGGGGCGCGCCCCGACTTCGACGCTGGTGCTGGACGATGACTACGCTTCGGGACAGCACGCCCGGATTTACCCCCAGGGGGGGGCCGCTGGTACGTCGAGGACTTGGGTTCCACCAACGGCACGGTGGTGGGCGGGATCCGCATCACCGAGCCGACCGAGCTGGATGCCCGCACCCCGATTCGTTTCGGCCAAACCATAGTGGAGCTGCGCTGAGATGTCGATTCAACTGCGCTACGCGGCCCGCTCCCACATCGGTTTGGTGCGGAAGAACAACCAGGACTCGGGTTACGCCGGGCCGCATCTGCTGGTGCTGGCCGACGGCATGGGTGGCCCGGCGGGCGGCGACATCGCTTCTTCGGTGGCGGTGGCGCACCTGGCTCCCTTGGACGACGATACTCACGCCGCCGAGGACCTGTTGGACCTGCTGCGTAAGGCGGTGCAGGAGGCTCACGAGGGAATTAGTGGCGCGTTCCAGCGCCCACGAGGAACTGGCGGGTCTGGGTACTACTTGCGTGGCGCTGCTGCGTTCGGGGAACAAGATCGCGATGGTGCATATCGGGGATTCACGGGCTTACCTGTTGCGCGACCACGAACTGACCCAGGTCACCACGGATCATTCTTTTGTGCAGTACCTGGTAGAGACCGGGGAAATCACGGCCGAGGAAGCCGCGCATCACCCCAAGCGTTCGGTGCTGTTGCGGGTGTTGGGCGACATGGACGGGGACGTGACTTTGGATGAATCGGTGCGCGCCGCGGTGGTGGGGGACCGCTGGTTGCTTTGCTCCGACGGACTTTCCGGGGTGGTCAGCGCCGAAACTATCCACGAGGTTTAGAGGAAACCGAAACCCCCGAGGAATGCTGTGAACACCTGGTGGCTCTGGCTTTGCGCAGCGGCGGCCCGGACAACATCACTTGCGTGGTGGCTGACGTGGTGGATTCCGACGAACAGTTGACGCCCACGGCGGTGCAGGTGGTGGGGGCGGCTTCGACGCAGCCGGCCGGGGCCAGCATCGGTGAATCCACTCCGGCCGAGCGCGCGGCGATGTTGCGGCGGGGCAAACCCCTGGACGAGGACGCCGCCGTTGTGGTTCCGGCCGACCCGCGTCGGATGTCGGTGCGGGCCAAGATCTTCGGGGCTTTGACGGTGCTGGTACTGCTGGTGGCGGCGGGGCTGGGTTTGCACACGGCCTATCGCTGGAGTCAGACCCAGTATTTCTTAGGGGTGGCAGATGACGAAGTCACGCTGTTTCAGGGGATTCACCAAAGCGTGCTGGGTTTCAAACTTTACGAGCCGGTAAAGGAACTGGGAGTGCATGACTCGCAGCTGTCTCCCGCCCTGCGCACTCGCCTGGAGCAAACCATCACTCTGAGTTCCCGCTCGGACGCGGAAAAACTGTTGCAGGACTGGCAGACGGCTAACTTGGTGACCCCGCGCGAGGCCGCGCCGGTACCCTCGCAAACCGCGACCCTCACCCCCAACGCAACCCAAAATACCTCGACTAGCGCCCCGCACTCGGCCACAGGTGACGACACCACGGCGACCTCGACTGGCGAAAACAACCCCGCGACCTCGAACGGGGAGGCACCCTGATGGCGACGGTAGTGCAATACCCGGCGCGGTCGGGACGCAGTTCAGAGTTGGTGCTGTTGGTGGCGGCCATCCTGGTGGGGGTGGGCGGTTACCTCTCGGTGATGGCTTCGCACCCCGAAGCCCCGGCGACGACGTGGTACTGGCACTGCGCGGCGATCGCGATTTGCGGGGTGGGCGCGCACGTGGCGTTGCGTTTCCTGGCGCCCTATGCGGACCCCGTGATTTTGCCCATTACTCTAGCTTTGAACGGGATGGGGCTGGCGATGATCGCGCGGCTGGACCTGTACTACACCGAGATGGGCACCGACGCCGCCTTGAGTCAGGTGCGCGGGAATTCGCAACTGATCTATATGATCGGCGGGGTCGTGATACTGATCGCGGTGCTGGTGCTGTTCCGCGACCACCGGACTTTCCGCAAGTTTTCCTGGGTGTCGCTGGTACTGGGGATTTTCCTGATGCTGGCCACTTTGATTCCGGGCCTGGGGGTAAAGTCTTACGGTTCATATATCTCGGTGAGTCTATTTGGGATTTCCATCCAACCCAACGAGTTCGCCAAGATTCTGTTGGCGATTTTCTTTGCCGGGTACCTGGAGTACCGACGCGATTCCCTGGCGATCGCGGGGAAAAAGGTCGGTTTCTTGCAGCTGCCGCGGTGGCGGGATTTCCTGCCGATCGGGGTGGTTTGGGTGGCGGCCCTGGGTTTGCTGGTGATTCAAAAGGACCTGGGTTCGGCGCTGTTGATTTTCTCGGTTTTCGTGGGGGTGCTCTATGTGGCGACCGACCGTCCCAGCTGGCTGGTTTTCGGTGCGGTGCTGCTGGCTCCCATCGCGGTGGTGGCGTATTCGATGTTCACGCACCTGCAGCAGCGCGTCACGAACTGGCTGCACGCCTTCGACCCGAAAATCATGGACTGCAACCAGATCGGGGTTCCTGCCAGTTGGTCAAAGGGCTGTTCGGTATGGCCTACGGCGGCTTTAACCGGGGCGGGTTGGGGTCGCGGTATGCCGGGTCTGACGCCGCTGGCGAACTCGGACTTCATCGTGGCTTCCCTGGCCGAAGAACTGGGACTGACCGGGATGATGGCTTTCTTTATGTTCTATCTGATTCTGGTGTCTCGGGGTCTGCGCACGGCTCTGGGGGTGCGCGACGGTTTTGGCAAGCTGCTGGCCACCGCCCTGACTTTCTCTATCGGCGCCCAACTCTTTATCGTGGTGGGCGGCATCACCCGCATCATTCCTTCCACCGGCCTGACCGCGCCTTTCGTGGCGGCGGGCGGGGCCTCGCTGCTGGCGAACTGGATTGGCATCGCGATTCTGCTGCGGATTTCTGATTCGGCGCGTCGCCCCCTGCCCCCGCCGCTGGCCGAGAAAAGCACCCAAGCCGCCGCCGGGGTCATCACCGAGGCCCCCACCGAGAGGGTGGTGCGCGCATGAACGCCCAGATCCGGAAACTCTTTGTGGCCTTGGTGGCGATGATGGTGACGCTGATGGGCGCTTTGACCTATCACCAGTTCATCGACGCTCCCAGCCTGAACGCGAATGACCAAAACCGCCGCATCACGGACGCCTACTGGGGCCAGGAACGCGGGAAATCGTGGCGGGGGACCTGGTCCTGGCCGAATCCACCCCGACGGGAAGCCGGGATGGGGTGGGGTTGACCTATCTGCGCCGATACCCCCAAGGCGCGGCTTACGCCCACATCACCGGTTATTTCCCCGCCGCCATCCGCGGCCAAGTCGCGGACCTGGAAAAGAGCATGTCACAGGTGCTTTCGGGTAACTCGGGTTCCCTGTGGATCCAGCGCCTCCAAGACATCTTCATCGGCTCCCAACCCCAAGGCGGCAACGTGGCGCTGACCTTGGACCCCAAGGTCCAAGCCGCCCTGGTGCAGGCCCTGGACGGCCTGACGGGTGCGGCGGTGGCTCTGAACCCGACGACAGGGGAAATCCTGGGGATGTATTCCTCGCCCAGCTACGACCCGAACTCACTCAGCGTCGAAGATTCCGCCACCTTGCTGGCGAACTATCAGGCCCTGCAAAACGACCCGAACCACCCCATGGAGAACCGCGCGCTGGAAGCGCTCTATCCCCCCGGTTCGACCTTCAAGATCGTCACCGCCGCGGCCCTGCTCAAAGACGGCGGCATCACTCCCGACACGGTGGTTTCCGCCCCGGACCAGCTGGACCTGCCTAACTCCAGCCACAAACTGATCAACTACGCCAACGAATCTTGCGGCAACGGCGAGGTGCCGCTACGCTTTGCTTTCGCCAAATCCTGCAACACGCCTTTCGGTAAGTTAGCCATGGAGCTGGGCGCCCAGAAACTGCAAGACCAAGCCAAAGCCTTCGGTTTCGGCTGGGTGCCGGACCTGGGCCTGAACGCTGTGACTTCCGACTTCCCCATCCCCACCGCGGCTTCTTACCTGGCTTCGGCCGCGATTGGCCAGCAAGACGTGCGCGTCACCCCCCTGCAAGTCGCGATGTACAGCGCGGCGGTGGCGAACCAAGGCGTGGTGATGCAGCCCTATCTGATCAACCAGGAACTTTCCGCCGATTTCCAGGTCCTGAAACAATACACCCCCAAGGAACTCTCCCGCGCCACCACCCCCGAGGTCGCCGCGCAACTCAAAGAGATGATGAAAGGGGTTATCGCCTCCGGTACCGGTTACGGTGTGGGGGTCAACGGGGTCGAGGTCGCCGGCAAGACCGGTACCGCGGAAACCGGTGTGGGAGCGGGGAAAGATATGTGGTTCACCGGTTTCGCCCCGGCGGACAACCCGCGCGTAGCCATCGCCATCGTCATCGAGGACCCCGCCGGTGCCATGTCCTATTCCCGTGTCTTGACCCCGCGCGCCCACAACATCTTCCAGACGGTGGTGGGCCAGTGATCGGGACGAACACCATCTTGAACGACCGCTACCGCCTGGTTTCCGTCTTGGCCACCGGCGGCATGGGGGTGATCTGGCGCGGCTGGGATAAACGCTCCCAAAGCGTGGTGGCAGTCAAGGTCTTGAAAGAGGACCTGGTGGGTCAAGAAACTTTCTTGGCGCGGCTGCGTGCCGAGGCCCAAAACGCGGCGCGGCTGCGCCACCCGAACTTGGCCGCGGTCTATGACTGGGGCGAAACCGAAGGTCAGGGCTGGATCGTGATGGAGCTGGTCGAGGGCCGTCCCCTGTCCGATATCTTGGCGGGCGGTCACCGCATGGACTGGGAGCAGCTGGCTTCGATCCTGGCCCAGATCGCCGGGGGCCTGCAGGCCTGCCACGAAAATAACGTGATTCACCGCGACGTAAAGCCGGCGAATATCTTAGTGTCAGACAAAGGCGTGGCGAAACTGACGGACTTTGGGATTTCCCTGGCGCCGCGCGCCGAGGCTTTGACCGCGGCGGGGATGGTGATGGGGACGGCCCAGTACCTGCCCCCCGAACAAGCCATGGGAGAAAAAGCCACGGCTTCGGGCGACATCTACGCCTTGGGCGTGATTGCTTACGAGGCCCTGGCGGGTCGGCGCCCCTTCACCGGCGCCACCCAAGTCGACATCGCCTTGTCGCACGTCAAGGACCCGGTCCCGCCGCTGCCCGCCGAGGTCCCCGAAGCGGTGGCGCAGTTGGTGTACCGCATGTTGGAAAAGGACCCGCGCCTGCGCCCGGCCAGCGTCGCCGAAGTCGTTACCCAAATCAAAGGGCTGTGGCACGGGCAGGTCCCGCTGGCTTTCACGCCGCGCATGGCCTTTTCGCGCACCCCGAATCCCGAACCCACCCAGGAAATGTCGGCGCTTTCCTCGTCGAGGTACGCCGCTGCGGTTTCGGGTTCCCCGGTTACGCCCCCGTCGAGGTCCGCTACCCAGGTTCCCGCCCAACCCTACACTCGACGCCCCGCGCAACCCCCCGCGCAGCCTTCCGCGCTACCGGTCAGGCCACCCGCCTTCGACCCGGCACAGCGTCAGGCCGTCATGGCGAAACTGCAAAACCCTAACCTCGCCGGACAAAGAAGCAACCGCAACAAAAATTATTGCATCCGTTATCATCACGGTGCTGGTACTGATAGCCTTGATTATCGGCCTGGTGACGACGACGCAGCACAGTGCCAGCCCGCTCAGTGCACCTGGGGAAACCCGGGTCAGCGCGGCCGCAGCCAACCAGCCGCGCATCCCCTGCACCGGGGATGCGCCAACCCAGGAGGAACACCTTGACGGAGACGAATAGGATCATCGGCGGACGCTATGCCTTGCGCCAGCTCATCGGACGCGGCGGGATGGCCGAGGTGCATATCGGCAGCGACACGCGCCTGAACCGCATCGTGGCGATCAAGATTCTGCGCCAGGACCTGGCGCGCGACCCCATCTTCCAGGCGCGGTTCCGCCGCGAAGCCCAGTCCGCGGCGAACCTGAACCACCCCTCTATCGTGGCGGTTTACGACACCGGAGAGGAAGCCATCACGGCTTCGGACGGCACCGCGGTGCAGGTGCCCTATATCGTGATGGAGTACGTCGAAGGACACACGGTAAAGGAGCTGCTGACCGACGGCAACCCCGTCCCGATCGACGAAGCCGTGTCGATCGTTTCGGGAGTGTTGGACGCGCTAGAGTACGCCCACCATCAAAACCTGGTGCATCGCGACATCAAACCCGGCAACGTCATGATCACCACCACCGGCAAGGTGAAGGTGATGGATTTCGGCATCGCGCGGGCCCTGACGGATTCCCAGGCCACTATGACCCAGACCGACGCCGTGGTGGGGACGGCCCAGTATCTGTCTCCCGAACAGGCGCGCGGCGAACAGGTCGATGCGCGTTCGGACCTGTATTCCACGGGGTGCCTGCTGTTCGAACTGCTGACGGGACAGCCGCCTTTCAAGGGAGATTCCGCGGTGGCGGTGGCTTTCCAGCACGTCTCGCAGCTGCCTCCCCTGCCGTCTTCGATTGCTTCGGACATCCCCGAGGCGCTGGACCGTGTGGTGATGAAGGCCCTGGCCAAGAACCGCGAGGAACGCTATGCGGACGCCAACTCGATGCGCGCCGATCTGCAGGCGGCAGAGCGCGGGGCTTCGGTGGCAGCACCCCTGGCGACTTCGTGGAATCCACCGGAAACCGGGGCGACCGCGGTGTTGCCGCCGGTCGCTTCCGGTGGCGCGGGTCTCGGAGCGAGGCCGGGTGGTGGGGGTTATGCCAGTAACGCCTTCCGCGATCCGTACTCCCCGGTCGAGGCCGGCATGGCGACGGCGACGATGTCTGCGGTTGGGAGGCCGGGTGCGAAGAAGAAGCGTCCGGTGGTTCCCATTGTGTTGGGTGTGTTGAGTGCGGTGATTGTGGTGGCCATCGTGGTGATGGCTTTCGTGTTGCTGAACGGCGAGTCCCAGGACACCACCACGGTAGAAGTCCCCGACATGACCGGTATGAACCAAGAGCAAGTACGCGCCGCCCTGACCGAGGCGCAGCTGAACATGACTATGGGACCGGCGCAGAACTCCGAATCCGTGGCCGAGGGCTTGTTCTTGAAGTCCACGCCGGAACCAGGAACTAAAGTTGAGCCGCGCACCAAGGTAAAGGTGGTGTTCTCGCTGGGTCGCGGGGAAACGCATGTACCACAGCTGACCGGCATGACCCAGGAGCAAGCACGCGAAGCCTTAAAGGCTGTGGGCCTGAACTTGGGGAATGTGTCCACTACTGACACGGGTTCGGTGGACAAGAACCGCATCGTCAGTTCCAGCCCGAAAGAAGGCGAGCCGATTCGCCGCGGGGATTCGGTAGATATCGAGGTGGCTTCGGGTAATGTCTTGGTGCCGTCTTCGCTGTTGAACGGGACTTTGTCGAATCTGCAACAGTTCGTCTACACCAACCGCCTGATTTTGAGCACCACCGAGCAAGAGACCAAGGACGCCACGCCTGGCACCGTGCTGCAGCTGGACAAGGCTGGACAGCTGGTGGCCCAAGGTTCCACCCTACAAGCCGTGGTGGCGGTGGCCCCCACCGAGCCCAGCCCGGGCCCCAGTTCTTCGACGGATCCCTCTTCCAGCCCCAGCCCCAGTGATGACAAGGGCAAGAACGGGGTATAACGCGCGGTGGCGTGGTGGCAAGCGGTAGCGCGGTAGCGTTAGCTATTGGGCGTAGCTGAGCTGTGTTCTTCCGGTGCCTGGTGAGGTTGGGGTTGCTGGGGTTGTTGCTGGCGGCGAGCTTCCTCCAAGGCTTTACGCGCGTCTTCGGCCTGCTTCAACGCGGCTTCGGCCGCCTCGGCCTTGCGCGCGGCCTCTTCCGCGGCAGCACGCTTCTGGGCTTCTTGGGCGGCCTTCTGGTTGTTCTCCGAGGTCTTATCCGCGATAGCCTGGCGAATCTTGTCTAAATCTTCGTTCAAGCGGTCTTTCGAAGCGTTCAGGGAATTCGACAACTCCGTGGCGCGTTCGTCCGAAAGCGTGCCTTGCTTGCTGATCTGTTCCAACAGGTATTTCGCGTCGTCGATCTGAGCGCTCAGCGCGGCGCGCACATCGGAAGAAACCCCGGCGTTATCCGCATCCACCAGAGCCTGCTCGGCCTTTTGCAACAGTTCCTCGACGCTGGACTGAATCTGGCCCAAGTCGCGTTGGTTCTGCGAGCCGCGTACCGCGTCGATGGCGGCCTGCAGCTGCTTCACCACGGCGCGCAGTTCTTCCTCTTGGGTCAACATCCGGTTCGTCGCCGCCGCCAGATCCGCCGCTTCCATCGAGGAGTTACAGTCAGTGACCTGCGCCTCGTGCTGCGAAGTGTCGTACTGAGCCTTCAGTTGGTCCAGCAGCGATGCGTCGGACAACAGCGATGCGTCGGTTTGCAAGGTGCGTTCGGCTTCGGCGCGGGTGTCTTTCAGGTCTGAAAATATTTCCTGCAAGTCAGAGGCGGCCTTGGTGCACGCCGAGCGCGCGGATTGGGCCCCGCCTCCCAGGAACAGCATCGTGACCCACGTGCCCAGCGCGATAACCACCAGTACGGCCACGACGATGGCGGCAATGACCCACTTTCGTCCCGAACCGGGTTTCTGCCCCGGGTTGGGGCCGTTACGGTCCGCGTCGAGGGCGGTTGATTGGGTGGGTGCCGAGGTCGGGTTAGGGGTGGCGGGCGGGAATTCGATCGGTTGGGTGGCCGAGGCGGGGTAGGTGCCCCGGTCGAGGTCCGCGCGTTCCACCCTCCCCACCGGGGGAACTGCGGCGGAATCCGCGTGGTGGCGTCGGCAGGGCCCGCTTCGGCCTGGTTTCGCTTCACCGAAACCCGATTCACTTTCCGAGCCCCTGGCTGTCCTTGATTCGCCGCATCTGGCGTAGGCGGTTGAGTCATCTTACCGGCCTCCCTCCGTTGGTATCCCCCATTCTACCCGCTCCTCACCCCACCAATTCCCCTTGGTATCCCGATAACTGCCATATTCGGATTGCTCCTTGCCGCGATAGAAACCATCGAAACACAAGCGGCGCAAGCCGACGGTGTGGCCACCCAGCACTTCGACGACCCAGTCCAGGCCGTCCAAGACCGGATGCCCCAACCCGTCTAAAAATAACCTGGCAAAGCCTCCTCGGCTGCTCCGTGCTAGAATTTTCCCGAAGCGAACCTATTGAAACCGAAGGGAAACTCATGGCCGCCACCCGCACCACCGCCACCCACCCCGCCGCAACCCAGACTCCGGCCCTCGACCCGGACCCGAACTGGTGGCGCCAAGCGGTGGTGTACCAGGTTTATCCGCGTTCCTTTAAGGACAACAACGGCGACGGGCTGGGGGACCTGGCAGGGGTGACCAGCCGCGTACCCTACCTGCAGGAGCTCGGGGTGGACGCGGTGTGGCTGTCACCCTTTTACCCTTCGGCGCTGGCGGATGGCGGCTACGACGTGGACGACTATCGCGACGTGGACCCGCGCCTGGGCACGCTGGCCGACTTCGATGCCATGGTGGCCGCGCTGCACGCCGCGGGGATCCGCGTCATCGTCGACATCGTCCCGAACCACTCCTCGAACCGGCACCGCTGGTTCCGCCAGGCCCTGGCGGCCGCGGCGGGCGACCCGGCTCGCGACCGCTATATTTTCCGCGACGGCCTGGGGCCCGACCGCGCTCAACCCCCCACGGACTGGCGCGCCCAGTTCGGCGGATCGGCCTGGGAGCCGGTGGGCGACGGCCAGTTCTATCTGCATTCTTTCGCCCCCGAACAGCCGGACTGGAACTGGGACCACCCCGACGTGTGGCGGGAATTCGACGAAACTGTGCGGTTTTGGGCGGACCGCGGGGTGGACGGTTTCCGCATCGACGTGGCCGACAGCCTGGTGAAAGACCTCTCGGAGCCGCTGCCGACCCAGGCCCAGCTGGATGCCTGGCCGCTGGACGGCACGCATCCGCTGCGCGACCGCGACGGGGTTCACGCGGTGTATCGCCACTGGCGAGCCATCTTTGACTCCTACGACCCGCCACGCACCGCGGTGGCCGAGGCCTGGGTTCCGGTGCGCCAGCGCCGCAACCTCTACGCCATGCCCGACGAACTGGGCCAGGCCTTTAACTTCGACCTGCTGGAGGCGAACTTCGACGCCGCCCAGTTCCACGACATCGTAGACGCGAACCTGCAGATGGAGGCCCAGACGGGTTCCTCGGCGACGTGGGTGCTCTCTAACCACGACGTGGTGCGCCACGCTTCGCGCTATGCCCTGCCCAACCGCGCGACGGATGACCAGCGGCGCTGCGGCACGGATTGGCTGCTTTCTGGCGGGGCAGAACCGATCGCCCAGGCCGCGCGAGGTCTGCGCCGGGCACGCGCCGCCACTGGCTTCATCCTGGCCCTTCCCGGTTCGACCTACCTCTATCAAGGCGAGGAGCTGGGCCTGCCCGAGGTCCCCGACCTGCCCGACGCCGCGCGCCAAGACCCGACGTTCTTCCGTTCGCCCGGCGTCGACGTGGGTCGCGACGGTTGCCGCGTGCCGCTGCCGTGGGTTTCGGTTTCCGGGGCGAGGTCCGGTGCGGCAGTCGAGGGCGAAGCTGCGGTTAGTGGCGAGGTTTCGGATGCGGCGGTTTCGGCGTCTTTCGGTTTCTCCACCGACCCCACGGTGGCGACGCACCTGCCCCAGCCCAGCTACTTCTTAGACTTCGCGGTTTCCGCCCAAGAGGCCGACCCGGATTCGACCTTGAGTTTCTATCGCCGCGCGCTGCAGCTGCGCCGCGAGTTCCTGGGAGGCCAGGTGTCTTCGCAGCTGTCTTGGCTGGACACCGGCGCCGTACAGGTCTTGGCTTTCGAGCGTCCGGGTGGGTGGATCTGCGTGACGAACTTCGACGCCGCGCCGCTGTCGCTGCCCGTGGACGGCGGAGTTTTCGCGCACTGCACCGTGTGTTTGTCTTCGCAGGACCCCACCTGGGGAGGGCAAGCTTTCGACGGTTCGGTACCGGGCGAAACCACACTGTGGCTGCGCCGGAACTGAAACCTCGCCGCCCTCGCCACCGAACAACCTCGCCGGGGTCAACCCCGCAGCGCACACCGCGCCGACACCGGCACCCTACCTCCTCGCCGGGGCCTACTGGGTGGATGCGGTTCAGCAACACCTCTGTCGCGGCAACAAACAGGCGCTGGGTGCGGCTCGGGGACGCGGGCTTTCACCTTCGACGCCGACCAGCATCACTCCCAACAGGCGCTGTCCCTGATAGGCGGCATAAGCGCGCGTGGCTTTCGCCAGTTCACTCAACCAAAAGTAGCGCGTATAGAGCCGGCGCAACGTGGGATTATAGACGTACAAATCAAAGTTCATACCCACCATCGCAAACTCCACCACCTTCGCGTGGTCCCGCGTCTGCAGTTCGGTAATCCTTATAGTCATGATGGTTTCGCGCCTCTGTTTGCTTTGCATGGCTTCAGTTTTGCCGGCAATCCCAGCCCTGCCCTCCCCGAGTCTATCGGCTCGCCATCCTCCTGTCCCCGCCGAGGTCCCCATCTTGGTTCTGGGTGTAGCGGTCGTTTGCGGTGTGGCAAGGCGATATGGTAGTTGTATCTGTTGTGATCGCCGGAATCAAGCAGGTGAATAACAACTATGGTAATGTATACGAAGGGCTTATTATTGGAATTTGCTTTGTTGTTCTGTTGATTAGCGCACTCTGGAAAGTTAGAAAGCGGAACGATTAGAAAAATTCCTGTTTGCAGAATTGAAAGCCCTAAGTTGATGGAGGAAATGTTTGATGAAGACAATAGGATTGCTTGGTGGAATGAGCTGGGAAAGCACGATTCCTTATTACCAGATTATTAATGAAGAAGTGAAGAAAGCCCTGGGTGGACTTCATTCCGCAAAAATTGTTCTCTACAGCGTGGAATTTGACGAGATTGAAAAATGTCAGTCCAGTGGTGACTGGGACAAGAGCGCACAGATTCTTGGCAATGCCGCTAAAGGACTGGAGGCTGCAGGAGCAGATTTCATTTTGATCTGCACTAACACCATGCATAAGGTGGCACCACAGATTGAGATGATGATTGGTGTTCCCATTGTTCATATTGCGGATGCAACTGCGGATAAACTTGAGGATGCCGGTATTAGAAAGGTTGGCCTGCTCGGGACAAAATATACGATGACGCAGGATTTTTACATGCAAAAGCTGATTGACAGAGGTTTTGAGGTAGTCATTCCCGACGACAAGGATATTGATGTGGTTAATAACATCATCTATGGAGAGCTTTGTCTTGGAGAGATTATGTATGATTCCCGCAAGGAATATCAGCGCATCATAGAAGGACTTAAGGATAAAGGAGCAGAGGCTGTGATTCTCGGCTGCACCGAAATTGGTCTGCTGATACACCAGGATGATTCTGTCCTGCCTATTTTTCGACACTACGGAGATTCATGCGAAACGCGCTGCTGAGTGCTCTGACTGAATAAATCCAGTTTTACAAAGTGAAAACTCCCGAAATAATCTCCCTCCCCCACCCCCAGCCCTCCCCTGAGCCCGAACCACCGACCTCGACCGGGGGTTTGTCCTGGACAAAGGCTGGGAAAGATATGGGAAAGAGGCGCGGGTTGGCTAAAATAGGCGCATAGTTGCCTTTTATAGATTCTTTGCGAGGAACCAGGATGCCAGACCTTGAAGACATGCAGCGCCAGGCCGCTGACCCGCACACCCCGCTGAGCACCCTGCAGAGCATCGCGCAGGACTATCCCGCGCTGCGCCCCGTGCTGGCGCTGAACCCCTCGACCTATCCCGGCCTGCTGGAGTGGCTGCGCGACCTGGACGAACCCGAAGTGAACCAGGCCTTGGCCAAACGCGCCCGACGCGAGGCCGCCTCGGATGCACTGCCAGACGAGGTTGTAGAACTGCCCCGGTCGAGGCTTCCCCGCAGACGCAGACAGACCCGGCCACCACCCAGGAACCGGCCACTGCGGTGCCGGAAAATCGCGTACCTTCCAAGGCCCTGAAGCCGGCTAGGCCCGCCTCGCATATGCATCGACCCGAAGCAGAAACCGCCCCGGCTGGCACAGGGGCCGAACCGGCCAGACACGGCGGAGTGGCGCAAGCCATCGCCAACGTACTGGAGAGCAACAGCGCCACCGCGAGAGCCAACGCAGCGACCGGCGCAGCGGCGACCCCGCCCCCGGCACCCAACTCGGCGACCTCGACCCAGGGGAACAACGCGGGAACCTCGACCCAGGGGAACAACGCGGGAACCTCGACCGAGGAAAACTCCATAACCTTGTACGGGTCGTGGTACCCGCCGGTGAAACCCGAAACTGTGGCGGTGGCGAAAAAAAATCGACGCTCGCCGCTGCTGTGGTTCGAGGTGGGGATCGCGGCGGTGTGCGTGATGGGATTCGCCGTGATTAACGCGATTAACGACACTTCGGAAAACATGGCGCAGCAGGAGCAGGCGATGCACAAGGCTTTTACGACGCCGGATCCACCCACTCCCACACCGCAAGTCACGACGCTGTTACCGGAAGGCTACAACGGGCCGACGAAGATTGTCGAGAAACCCGGGGCGCATCCGGGCGAGACCTTGATGGTGGTGGTGCCGGACCCCGACGGGGACAAGCCCAAGGCTACGCCGACCAAGACCTCCACCCCGACGCCGACGAATGCCTTGGCCGCGCCCAGCAACGCCAAACGTGTCGCGTCTTTCACCACGGCGGACGGCAATGTGCGGTGCAATATCGGCGACGATTTGGTGCAGTGCGTGGCGAATCAGCTGAATGTCGCGACGAACTGCGAGACGCGCAGCGACGAAACCGCCTATACCTTGACGCTGTATCCGCAGAACTATATTCTGCGTAACTGCATCACCCCTTCGCAGGCGCAGACGCAGGGAGTTTTGGCGCCTGGAGAGGCGGCGGCCTCGAACCAGTTTGCGTGCAAGAACTCGAAGGCCGGGGATTTGGTGATGTGTTGGAACCTTAAGAGTGGGGACGGATTTACCCTGGGGTTACGCAATTTCGCCATGTTCGAGCAGGGTTCGACCTGCCGGATTTTGAGTAGAGATTTGGGTATTGGTGCTGGCGGGTGCCGGTTGGGCTTGCCGGCGTGCGCGACGTTAGCGGGCTTGCGGGTGCCGGTAGGGCGAAGCGAGCGCGGGCTTTACTGTTGTGGGACGCCGTTGGCGCCTTGGACCTGTGTCATGTCGAGGTTGCGGACCTGGTGCAGCAGTTCGTCCAGCTGGGTGCCTTGCAGCAGGCCGGCTTCGCGGAACACCAGCACGGATTGGCGGAAGATCATCAGGGTCGGGATTGAGACGATGCCGGCGGCACTCACCATGGATTTCTGTTCCTCGGTGTTTACGGTGCCGAAGAAGATATCGGGGTTACGCTGGGCAGCCTGTTCGTAGACGGGGGTAAACAAACGACAGGGTGCACACCAAGACGCCCAGAATTCCAGAACTACGATGTCGTTTTCGCTCATGGCTTGCGCCATGTTTTCTTGTGTTACGACTTGAACTGCCATGTCAGAATGTAACCTCCTGGGGAGAGTCTAGCACAGAGAAAGGCCCTGGCCGGGGGTACTCGCGCGGGGATTTCGCCGCGAAATCGGGGGGATGTGAAGGCCCGGTTAGGGGCCGGGGGCGGCGCCGAGGCAGGCGCCGCGTGAAAGCCCGGAAACCGCGCAGAAACCTCGGCGAATTACCGACCGAACCCACGCGGAAACGCCCGCGAAATCCCGGCGAATCACCGCGGAAACCCCCGCAGTCTCACAGTTCCTGCGCCACCAGCTCGGCCAGCTGAATCGCGTTCAGGGCCGCACCCTTGCGCAGATTGTCACCACAAACCACCATCACCAGCCCGCGGTTATCCGGCACACCTTGGTCTTGGCGGATGCGCCCCACGAAGGTCGAGTCCTGTCCGGTGGCCTCCAGCGGGGTCGGTACGTCACGCAGCGTCACTCCCGGCGCCCCTTCCAAGGCGCGGGTGGCTTGCCCGGGAGTGATGGGACGGGCGAATTCCGCGTGAATCGTCAAGGTGTGGCTGGTCACCACCGGGACGCGCACGCAGGTGCCGGAAACCAACAGCTCCGGGATCCCCAAGATGCGGCGCGACTCGTGGCGCAGCTTCTGTTCCTCGTCGGTTTCCAGGCTGCCGTCATCCACCAGGTTCCCCGCCAGCGGCACCACGTTGAAGGCGATGGGTGCCACGTAAGTCGACGGCTCGGGCCACGAAACCGCGTCACCGCGCCGCACCAGTCCGTCTACGTCCTCGACCCCCGAAACCGCGTCCAACATGGTTTCCAGTTCACGCACCCCTTTCAGGCCGGAACCCGAAACCGCCTGGTAGGAAGACACCGCCAGGCGCGTTAACCCCGCGATTTCGTGCAGCACCTTCAGGGTCGGCATCGCCACCATCGTGGTGCAATTCGGGTTCGCGATGATGCCTTTCGGGCGCACGGCCAAGTCTTGGGGGTTCACTTCGGAAACCACCAGCGGGCAGTCCGGGTCCCGGCGCCACGCCGAGGAGTTATCGACTACCACCGCCCCAGCCGCCGCGAACTTCGGCGCGAACTCGCGCGAAGTACCGGCACCGGCGGAAAACACCGCGATGTCTACACCCGACAGATCCGCCGTGGCGACGTCCTCGACCACGACCTCGCCACCCCTAAACGGAACCCGCGTACCCGCCGAACGCGCCGAAGCAAAGAAACGGAAGTTCTGGGCCGGAAAGTTGCGCTGTTCCAAGAGGTCGCGCATCACGCGCCCCACCTGTCCGGTGGCGCCAACCACAGCCAGAGTCAAGTTGTCTTTCATCGTCCGGTCCCTCCATATACGACGGCTTCGGTTTCGCTGGCGTCCAGTTCGAAGGCGGAGTGCACCGCCCGCACCGCGTCGTCCAGCTGCGCCAGCTCCACCAGCACGGACAAGCGGATTTCAGAGGTCGAAATCATGTCGACGTTGATGCCGGCCTGGGACAGCGCCCCAAAGAGTTTCGCGGAAACACCGGGATTAGTTCGCATCCCCGCGCCGATCAGTGACAGCTTCCCCACCGCCTCGGTGTGCACCACGCGGGCGAAGCCGATTTCTTCGCGCATCTTTTCCAGTGCAGCCACCGTCGCACCGGCTTCGGCGTGCGCCAAGGTGACCGTCAAATCTGTCAAGCCGTCCTGTACCGTCGAGACGTTCTGGACGATCATGTCGATATTCGCCCCGGCCTGGGCGATGATCTCGAAGATGCGGGCGGCCTTGCCGGGCTGGTCAGGCACGCCGATCAAAGTGATCTTGTCCTGAGAACGGTCGTGCGCGATTCCCGAAATAATGGGGCCTTCCATGTTTTCCTCCGAGTTATAGGTCAGGGCGCTTTGCGGGACCAGGCCCTTTAGCGCCGGGTTGGCGGGACGGTCGGAAATCCAGGTGCCTTCTTTTTCGCTGAAGGAGGAGCGCACGTGCAGCGGCACGTGATAGCGACGCGCGAACTCTACGGCGCGCAGATGCAGAATCTTCGCCCCGTTCGCCGCCATCTCCAGGGTCTCTTCGAAGTCGATGGCGCGGATGCGGCGCGCGGTGGGGACGATGCGCGGGTCGGCGGTGAACAGCCCGTCCACGTCGGTATATATTTCGCACACGTCGGCGTGCAGCGAGGCCGCCAGCGCCACCGCGGTGGTGTCCGAACCGCCGCGCCCCAGCGTAGTGACGCTCTCCCACTGGTTCACGCCTTGGAATCCCGCCACAATAGCGACGTTTCCGGCTTGGACCGAGCGGGCGATGCGTTCGGGCATCATCGAAACAATCGAGGCCTTGCCATAGTGTGTGTCGGTCTGGACCCCGGCCTGGGCCCCGGTATAGGACCGCGCCGGCACGCCCAACTCGTTCACCGCCATCGCCAGCAGCGCCATCGAGATGCGTTCCCCAGCCGAAAGCAGCACATCCATCTCGCGGTCCGGGGCATTCGAGGTGATTCCTTGGGCCAGGTCCAGCAAGTCATCCGTGGTGTCACCCATGGCGGAGACCACCACAACTACGTTGTGACCTGCTTTCTTAGTTTCCACGATGCGCTTTGCGACGCGCTTCATAGCTGCGGTATCCGCTACCGACGATCCGCCATATTTCTGTACTACAAGGGTCATGTCTCCCCCTCTCTGTGGGTGTCGATGTTGTCGCTGTTGTCTGTTCGGCGTATCTCAGATGCTGGAACCTATGGGGTTGCCGGGCTGGATGCGCCCTACCGATTATAGCTTTTCGGCCTCTTCTGGCCACTATTTCCAGTGTCACTATGTGAAACGGGGTATGGTCCGGGGCGAGGGCGGGTGGTTACGCGGCGAGGTTTGATGGGTATGGTCCGGGGCGAGGTCCGCGGTGGGGGTGGGTGGGGTGGTTGCGCGGTGGGGGCTTAGCCGAGGCGGCGGCGGCCTTCGAGGGCGCGTCCCAGGGTGACTTCGTCGGCGTATTCGAGGTCGCCGCCCACTGGCAGCCCGGAGGCCAGGCGCGAGGCGGGGATCTGGAGGCTTTCCAAAAGTCGCGCCAGGTAAGTCGCGGTAGCTTCGCCTTCGACATTGGGGTCGGTGGCGATGATAACTTCTTGGATGCGCCCGTCTTGGAGGCGCTGCATCAGCTGGGCGATGCGCAACTGGTCGGGGCCGATGCCGTTGATCGGGTCGATGGCCCCGCCCAACACGTGATACAGCCCGCGATAGGACCGGGTGCGTTCCAAGGCGGGGATGTCCTTGGGTTCTTCGACGACACAGATCAAGCTCTGGTCGCGACGCGGGTCAGCACAGATGGCGCACACCGGGTTCTCGGTGATGTTCCCGCAAGTTTCACAAAAATGCACCTTGTCTTTGACAACGCTGAGCGCCGCGGTCAGCTGCGCGATGTCTTGAGGGTCGGCGCCCAACACCCAAAAGGCGATGCGCTGGGCAGATTTCGGCCCAACTCCGGGCATTTTTCCCAAAGCATCGATCAGGTCCTGGAGGGCCTGAGTAAAGATCGGCGCCACGGCTTACCTCCTGCCCCGCGGGTCGCTTTGAACGAACTGTCCCCCCAAGATGGCTTGCGCCATCTCTTTGCCGGGCTTTTTCCGGCAGCTCCCGCTTCGCGCTGGGTGGGGTTGCGGGTGGCGTTGCCGGTTGGGGGGTAGTTTGCGGGGCGAGGTTGGGTGCCGGGGTCGAGGCCGGCTGTGCGGGTTGGGGCTCGGGTGACGTCGCCGGTTGCGGGGCTGGCTGGGTGCCGGGTTGGGGTGCGCCGAAGCCGGAAACCACCCCGGTTACCGGCAGCGCTATTCCCAGGACTTCTTTGAGCGCACGCGAAGCCGCCGAGGTGTGGCGTTCCCCGAATGCTCGCAACAATCCCGGCGCCGTGAAGGCGATTTCCAAGGTGCCGTTGCGGATCCCCTGTGGCTGGCCGTGTGTAGAGACCAGGTTCCCGGTAGCGGCGGCGTTTTCCCGCAACCAATCCAGCACGTGGGCCCAAGACCCCAAAATCTTTTCGTACTCTGAGCCCTGGTCCCCGTGCACATTCGCGGGTGCCGCCGGTCCAGGCTGGGCCGCGGAGGGCACTGTCTGGGGTGCAGGGTTGGCATCAACCTGTGGTGGTCTTTCCGGAGTTTCAGGCGCTGGGTCCGTTATCGCTGCGGGCACACTTTCCGCCTTATCCGTGGCTATGGCAGTTGACGTGGTTGACGCAGCTATCTGTGGTTCACCCCAAGGAGTCGGCGTGAACTTCCACTCTGTAGAGCTGGATTCCCGCAGTGTCGGTTCCGGCTTAGAGGCAACCACCGGCTGTTCCGGCACTGGCTGTTCCGGCACCGGCGCAACTACCGGCGCCACCGCAACCGGCTGTTCCTCGACCGGGGCCGCCTTTTCAACCGCAACCGGCGCAACTACCGGCGCTGCGTCCTCGACCGCGCCGACCGTCATCAACAGCTGCGCCACCAGCAACTCCAGGGCCAACCGGGGCGAAGACGCACCTTGCATCGCCATCAAACCGTCGTGAGTGACCTCTGACAAACGAGTCAACACCCGCCCGCTCAGCGCCGCGACCTGGGGTTTCATCAAATCCAACTCTGTCTGAGGCAGGTCCCCCAACAGGTTCGGGCCACCCGCCAGCTTCATCACCACCAAGTCGCGGAAGTACTGTAACAGGTCCTCTACAAAGCGGCGCGGTTCGTTCCCCGTCATCATCATGCGCTCTGCCACGGCGTAGGCCGCGGTGCCGTCCCCCGCCACCAAAGCATCCACCAGGCCGCCCAGCATCGCCACGTCGGTGTACCCCAGCAGCGCCACCGCCCGGTCATAGTGCAGCACCGCTCCGTTTTCCCCGGCGATCAACTGGTCCAAGATCGACAGCGAGTCACGCACCGACCCGCCGCCGGCACGCACCACCAACCCCAAACTCCGTCCTGTACCTGGACGCCTTCTTTCGCGCAGAGGTCACCCAGGTATTCACGCAGGACCTCTGGGGCGACCAGGCGGAAAGGATAGTGGTGGGTGCGCGAACGAATGGTGCCGATCACGTGGTCGGGTTCCGTGGTGGCGAAGATGAACTTTACGTGTTCGGGGGGTTCTTCGACCAGCTTCAACAAAGCGTTGAAACCAGAGGCCGTCACCATGTGGGCCTCGTCCAAGATAAAGATCTTAAAGCGGTCGCGCGCCGGGGCGAAAGTGGCGCGTTCGCGCAGTTCCCGCGCGTCTTCGACGCCGCCGTGCGAAGCCGCGTCGATTTCCACCACGTCCATCGACCCCGGCCCGCCCGTAGCCAGGTCCAGGCACGAAGGGCATTGCCCACACGGCGTCGGCGTGGGCCCGTTGTGGCAGTTCAAACACCGCGCCATGATGCGCGCCGAAGTGGTTTTCCCGCAGCCGCGCGGCCCGGAAAACAGATAGGCGTGATTGATGCGGCCGTTCGCCAGCGATGCCTGAAGCGCCTTCGTGACGTGTTCCTGTCCGATGACGTCTTCGAAAGTGTCGGGGCGATAGCGACGATAAAGGGCCTGCATCATGCCTCTACTCTATCGCGTGGGTGCGCGACGAAAATTCGCCTCCAGATTTGCGCGGTATCGCGCCACTTTGGGTCGCCTGCCGCAAGCCGCTCCCGGTCCTCAATCCCGAAAGCCTTCCCTCCGGTCGAAAGCCACAATCCCCAAGGGCTCCGCCACTAGCAGCACCACTAGATAGGACTGCAGAGCCATCCCCAAAATCGCTATCAGGCCCAAGATCTGCCACCGCGCCTCGGGCAGCCACGCCAGGGCCACCACCGGCGCCACCAAAACCACCAACCCCGCCAAAGTCCGCGGCAACAACCCCACGCTCAACAACAGGCAGCGCCGCAACCGCAGGAAGAACCCTTTCACCGTGCCGAGGTCCTCGCCCCGGTTTTCGCCGACGTCACCGTTACCGGCGTCACCGTTTTCGCCGCCACCGACCTCGCCCCGGACCCCTTCCCAAGTCAGCAGGGCAAAGCACCACAGATTCACTCCGGCCACCAAGATCCCCACTGCCGTCAGGACCGCTCCGTAGGCCAGCGACAAACCGGGTCTGACCAGGTCAAAGACCAGCTGGTACTCCCAAAACGCCAAGGCGGCGAAACCCAGGTCAAAGACCCACAGCGCCGTGGCGGCCAGACCTCGCCGGCGCCAGGCACGCCACACCGCATCCAGCGAAGCCGCACCTTCGTGGAACAGCGAAACCGCCGTCACCAAAAGCACCAGCACCCCCAATCCGCCCGTCACGACCCCAGCAAAACACAGCAGCGCCGCCAAGTTCGCCAGGCACAGCGAACTGAGCCACGCCAGCGCCTGGTAGAGACGCGAATTCACCGAAAAGAACCCCGGCACGGCGCCACCTATTCCCCGCGCGGTTGGGCGATGGTGCCGCCCTCGACCCAGTGCCCCGGCACCAGGATTTGACGCGGCTTTTCCCCGTCTATCTGGGAAAACAGCATCTGGCAAGTCAGCTTCGCAATCTGTTCGGTGGGTTGGGCCAGGGTCGCCAAGGCGGGCTGGACGTGGCGCGAAACTTCGATGCCGTCGAAACCCGCGATCGAGATGTCGCTGGGGACCTGCAAACCGGCTTCGCGCGCGGCGCGCATCGCCCCGATCGCCAAGACGTCGGCGATGCCGAAGATCGCGGTGACGTCGGGGGCGTCGCGCAGCAAATCCTGGGTCATGCGGTAGCCGTGCGCATAAGAGTACGGCGAATCGTCGTCGGGGGCGAAGGAACGAATCCATTCGCGCGGCACCCGAATCCCGGCCTCGTGCATCGCTTCGAGGTACCCCTCTAAACGCAGGCGCCCCACCGAAAAGTCCGTCATATCCGAACCCAAGATTCCGATGCGGCGGTGTCCGCGCGCCAGCAGGCGCTCTACGACTTGGCGGGCCTCGTCGCGGTCCGAAACCGAAACCGAACAATAGGTCGCGTCGTCGTTGGCGTAGTTCGACACCGTGGAAACCACGTAGGGGACCTTCAGGCGCGGCAGGCGGCTCTCGCGCTGGCGGAACCGGGCGCCTAGGAAAATCACTCCCGCCACGTAATCTTCGTCGATGGTGTGCATCGCCTCTTGGAGTTCGTCGGCCCAGTGCTGCAGCGCCACGACTTTCATCGAGTACTGCTTTTCGCGCACTTCGCGGCCAATCACCTCTAACATGCCGCCGAACAGCGGGTTATCCATGCCTTTCACCATGATCGCCACCGAGCGGTTATTCGTCAGTTTCAGGTAGCGCGCGTGGCGGTTGGGCTGGTAGTCCAGCTGTTGCGCGACGGCCTTGATGCGTTGGCGGGTTTCCTCCGAGACGCCTTCTTGGTCGTTTAGCGCGCGCGAAACCGTCACGATCCCCACGCCGGCGGCGGTCGCAACGTCGCGGATAGTGGTACGTTTCAAGAGGTCTCCCGCCCGGATACCTGGGTGAGTTGCCGGATGCGGTCCCACGGCGCGCCCTGCAGCTGTTCGGGTGTCATGCGCCACGACCAGTTCCCCTCGGCCTGGGAAGGCACGTTGATGCGGCCTTCGGAACCCAGGCCCAGATAGTCACCCATCGGGATGATGCAGGTATCAGCCACCGCCGTCATCGCCAAGGTGATGAAGACCCAGGTCAGGTCTTCGAGGGGGGTTTCGAGGGACGCGGTGTAGGTGCGGGCCGCGGCGAGGTCCGCCGGGGCGAGGGCGTCGAGCCAGCCCCGTACGGTGTCGTTGTCGTGGGTTCCGGTGTAGACCACCGAGTTCGGCGACATCGCGTAGGGCCAATACGATCCCGGTTCACGCGAATCGAAAGCGAACTGTATCAGCTGGATTCCCGGCATCTGGGTTTTCTTCGCGCAGGCGAATCACTTCTTCGGTCAGGTACCCCAGGTCCTCTAAGACGAAAGGCAGCGGCCCGATGTGTTCGGCCAGCCGGGTAAAGAACTCCATCCCCGGGCCCTGTTCCCAGTGCCCGGCCGCCGCGCTGGGGGCGCCCGCGGGGATGGCGAAGTAGGGACTCCAGCCCGCGGAAGTGGTCGATGCGCAGCATATCTACGCGCTTCAGATGGGTTTCCACCCGGCGCAGCCACCACTCGAAGCCCTGGTTGCGGTGTTCGTTCCAGTCATAGAGGGGGTTACCCCACACCTGGCCCACGGCCGAGAAACCGTCCGGCGGCACCCCCGCCACGAAGTCGGGTTGTTTGTCGTCTCTCAGCTGGAACAGAGTGGGGTTCACCCAGGTGTCCACCGAATCCAGCGACACATAGATCGGGATGTCACCTAAGATCTTTACCTGCCGCGCCTTGGCGTAGTCGTGCAAGGCGTCCCACTGGCGCTGGAAGAGCCACTGCACAAAGCAGTGGTACGCGACTTCTTCGCGCAGTTCTTCGCGGGCGTTGCGCATAGTTTGCGCGTCGCGGTCGCGGAAGGCCGCGGGCCAATCCAGCAAAGAAATCCCACCGAACTTTTCTTTCAGTGCCATGAAGAGCCCGAAGTCCTCTAGCCAAGAATTGTGCTTGGCGAAGTCCTGGTATTCGTGGTCTTTCCAGAAGCCCTGGCGGCGCACAAAGGCCCGCCGCAGCACCGCCGCGCTGGAGGCACCGACCGCTTCGTAGTCCACCCGCGCCGCATCGCTACCCCACTGCAACCCGCGCAAGTCGCCGTCCTCGACCCACCCATCTTCCAACAGCATCTCTATATCTATAAAGAGCGGGTTACCGGCGTGGGTCGAGTAACTGGAATAGGGCGAGGCGCCGTAACCCGCGGGGCACAGCGGCAAGATCTGCCAGATGTTTTGCCCCGAATCCGCCAGGCGGTCCACGAATTCACGCGCGCTTTTCCCGAGGGTGCCAATCCCGTACTTTCCCGGCAGGGAAAACACGGGTAACAGAATCCCTGCTTCGCGAGTCCTCATCTGCGATCAGCCCTTGACTGCGCCGGCGACCACGCCCGCGATGATGTACTTTTGCGAGAACAGATAGAAGATGACGATGGGGATGATGGCCAACACCAGCATCGCCATCATGGCGCCCATGTCGTTGGAGCCGTGCGAGCCGACCAGCTGCTGCACCACGACGGGGATGGTCTTGTATTCCGTCGAGAGCCCGATCACCAGGTAGGGCAGCAGGTAGTCGTTCCAGATCCACATCGCCATCAGGATCGCCACCGTGATGGTGACGGGCTTCAGCATCGGCATCACCACCAGGAAGTAGTTCCGCAGCGGGCCACAACCGTCGATCATCGAGGCTTCTTCGACGTCGCGCGGGATACCTTTGATGAAACCCGAAAAGATAAAGACCGACAGCCCCGCGCCGAACCCCAGGTACAGCAAGATCATGCCGACGGGGTTGGCCAGGTGCAGCGAATCGGCGATCTTCACCGTGGGGAACATCACCATCTGGAAAGGCACCACCATCGAAAACACCAGCGCCAGGTAAATCAGGTTGGTCCACCAGGTCTTTATGCGCGTGATGTAGTAGGCCGTCATAGCCGCGAAAAACACGATGACCAGCACAGATGCCACGGTGATGAAGGCCGACCAGCCAAAGGCCCCGAAGAAGCCGGTGGCGGCCAGGCCTTGGACATAGTTCGTCACCCCGGCCCAGTATTCGCCCAGCGGCAGCGCAAAGGGGTTATCCGAGATAAAGAACTTTCCTTTGAAGGAGTTCATCAGGATAAAGAGCAGCGGCCCGATGAAGATCGCGGTCAGCGCGATCAACACCACGTAGATCAGCGCTTTCGCCGGGGTGCTGAGTTGTCCCGATTCGGTTCCCTTCAGGGGTTTCCCCGACGAGGCCGCCGGTCGGGGTTGCGGTTTTGGTTGCGGTTTTGGTTGCGGTTGCGGATTGAGGCTGGCTCATGATTCGACCTCCTTGGAGCGGGTAGCGCGCAGCTGCAGGAACGCGATGAGGGTGACGATCAGGAAGAAGATGACGGCTTTTGCTTGGCCCACGCCTTCGAAGCCGATGCGGCCGAAGAAGGTGTTGACGATGTTCAGGGCTGCCATCTCGGTTTGACGCATCGGCGCGCCGTTAGTCAAGGCCAGGTTTTGATCGAAGAGTTTGAAGGAGTTAGACAGAGTTAAGAAGGTACAGATCGTGATGGATGGCATCACCATCGGGATGGTGACGTGGCGCATCACCTGCCAGCGTCCGGCCCCGTCGATTTCGGCGGCCTCGGTCAGTTCCGGGGGGAACTGACTGCAGGCCGGCGATGTAAATCACCATCATGTAGCCGACTTGCTGCCAGTTCAGCAACAGGATCAAACCGATCAAGCCAAAGCGCGCATCGGAGACCACGGTGGTGTCGAAGTTACGCAACACGGCGTTGATGATGGTTTGCCAGGTGTAGCCCAGCACGATGCCGCCAATCAAGTTCGGCATAAAGAACACTGTGCGGAAGAAGTTTGTGCCTTTGAGTTTCCGTGTCAGGAGGTAGGCGATCGAAAAGGCGAAGACGTTCACGGTGACGATCGCAATGACGGTGACCAAAGCGGTAAAGAGTAGGGCGTAGATAAAGCCCTGGCGGTCACTGAAAGCATCTATGTAGTTTTGAATGCCGTTGAAGGTGGCGTTCGTGACCGTGGTGAATTTGTTGAAAGACAGATAGATACCCACGGCGAAGGGAGCCAAAAAGGCGATAACAAAGGCGAGCAGGGTTGGACCGGTGAACACCAAACCCCAGCGTTTCAAACTTTTTCCCATTGCGGACCTCTCGATTTATACAACACAACACTGTGTGGACAACTCTGTGAGGAGTTGCCTGGCCCTCTTCGGGTGGGCGCCGCCGGGGTGACCCTTTGGCTGGGGCTCAGAGACGACGCCCACCCGTGGAAAGAGAGCGTTCGGGTTTAGTTACCCTTTTCCCGGGACCATTCCTGGACGAAGAGCTTCACTACGGCGTCCCAATCCATCTGGCCGGAGGCGTACTGGGCCAGGGCCTGGCCGAAGTCGTCCTTGAAGGTCTGGGAGGGGAAGGTGGTGAAGACCCACGGCACCGACTTTTCTTGGTGTTGGACATGTAGGAAACTATCTGCTGTGCCAAGGGGTCAGTGGGCTGTTCGGCCTTGGAGAAGGTGTTGAAGGGGGGGATGAAGCCCAGTTTCTCTACCATGAACTTCTTGCCCTTTTCCGATTTCACCAGCCAGTTCACAAAGTCGATCGAGGCCTTTTGCTTGGCTTTGGATACCTGGGAGTTAATGGAGAAGAAGTTCTCTGTTCCGATGTTGATGCCCTGAGATTCTTCGCCGGACTTGCCGGTGTAGATGGGCAGCATCTTGACGTCTTCGGCTTTTACGGTATTGCCGTCAACCTGCTTGATTTGTTCGTAGGCCCAGTTGCCGTTCTGTACCATCGCGGCCTTGCCCAACGCGAACTCTGCCATCGAGTCGTTCACGGCCTTGGAAGAAGTCAGGGACGGAGCGATGGTGGAGTTGTTCAGGTACAGGTCGAAGATGTTCTTGAATTCCTTGTTGTACTTGAAGGTCAGGTCCTTCATGTCGTTGACGCCGTTATCCTGGTATTCAAAGTACACCGGCAGGTCGGCCAGGTGGGTCTGCCAGCGCCAGTCCTCGCCGGGCTTGAGGGAAGTCGAGGCGAAAACGCCGTCGATGCCCAGGTCGGCTTTCTTGGCCTGCATGTCTTCGGCAACGGCCTTTAGGGTGGCGAAGTTGTTGATTTCGTCAACCGACTTAGCCTTGGCGCCGGGCATGGCGAAGTACTTTCGCATGATGGCGTCGTTGTAGATGATGCCGTAGCCTTCGACCACGTAGGGAACGCCGTAAACCTTGCCGTCCTTACCTACTGCCATGCCGGGATCCACCAGCGCCTTGTAGAAATCGGTGTTGCGGAGGTCAGCGGTGTAGTCCAACCAGGATTCCATGCCGATCGGGCCGTTGACCTGGAACAGGGTCGGGGCGTCTTTCTTGGTGACCTCGGCCTTCAGGGTCTGTTCGTAGGTGTTCGAGGCCGCGGTGACGACCTTAACCGGAACACCAGTTTCCTTGGTGTATTCCTTGGCGACTTCCTGCCAGATGGCGTCCTGTTCCGGCTTGAAGCTGAGGTAGTACACCGATTCGGCATTCGCGTCAGCAGAGCTGTCCGAGCTGCCACAGGCGGTGAGGGTGAAGGCCATGGCACCGGCGGCGGCCACGGCTGCGAAACGAGCGAGATTGTGTTTCATAGACCTTCCTTCTGTTGTGAATGTCCAGCGACACCGCTGAAATCATCAACGGAAACGTTTCCGTTAGCTAAATAGTAGTGCTGGATTTGTTCAGTGACAAGAGCTGATTTGGTAACGATTTGGTAACGATTTGGGGCCTTCAGTGTTTTTCCAGGGTCAGGCGGGGTTGGTGAGGTTTCGGGGGATGGTGGGGTTTCGGGGGTTGGGTATCTTGCGCTGGCGCGGCGGTGCAGCAAGTGGGAGATGGGGAGGTAAAAGTTCCCCGAGCACCCGGAAGAGCGCCCTTATCCTTGCTGCCTTCCGGCCCTGGGGAGGTTCAGACGGTTCCGTCACTCGGGGAACATCCCCAGTCTACCGGCTCCACCCCCTCGCCCCCAATTTCTGGGCGATGCTTCCGCTCAGGTCCGTAGGAGGTCTGACTCGTGACTGGAGTGACTCTATGGGCTGATGCGACCAAAGGGAAGTTGTGTCTGGGGAAGTACTCGGGACAAAGAGCACAAATAGCAAGGTTTCTGTGCACTTTGTGCAGCAAAGTTCAGCTGACAAAAATATGCAGATGTCAAAATTTCAAGAAGCAGGAAGGGAGTCGTCGTATGTTTTCGAACTCAGCGGCGGGTTGCGAGCATCAGGAATTCGCCGGCCAAGACCTGGTTGGCGCGAGGACGCCCTTCGATGTCGTTTTCAGCTACACAGGCAGTGACGGGGAATCCTACGTTGAGTTCCAGCACCCAGAAGTTCTGCCCCGTTAGGGTGTTGGAGTGCATCTCTGCCGCGTTGATACGCCCGGCCAAAACCGCGCCGGCGTGCGCCCCTTGTTGATTCACAATCGAAACCGCGCCCATAGAGATAAAGGTCGGCAGGGTATCTGCCGGTTCCTTCGCTGCGCCCTCGCCAGCTTGGGCAAAAGTCTGGGCAGTTTCCGAAGCCGCATAATCCGCTGCGGTGGCATAGAGTTCCACGCGCTGCGCCAGGGCTGCCAGCGCCAACCTGCCTTCGTCGCCACGGCCCACCTGGTTCAACAACCCTCCGCGCAACCCCCAGAGCCGCCCGCCCCAGAACCTGGTCCGAACCCCGCCCCGCCAAGACATCGGCCAAGATAAACCCGTCGGCCATCTCTACCCAGCGCGCCTCCACCGGCGTAGAAGCATTGAAATCTTGGTGAATATCCGCCAGCGCTTCGTCTACCACGTCGAAAACCACCACTGCACCGGAGCGGTCCTCGTAATGGAAAACCCCATTTTCCGTATCACCCACCACCGGCGTGCACTTGTCGGAAGCCAAGGCCAGAACCTCGTCCGCCCGGGCTTCGGTCGTCATCTCTAAACCGACGGCCCGCCAAGTCGGACCCGTAGTGAAAACTTCGACGGCTTCGGGCTGGGTTTCGGACATGGCGGCCTCCTTCGGCAAAGTGAGCGGATACGTCCAGTCTAAACCAAAACCCGCGCGCCTCTCCCCAAGCCAAGGCGAAAACGCTGCGCTAGGGTGGAAGTATGTCGCCTTTCGAAGCCCCGCGTCCTGATCCTCGTCCCGGCCTAGACCCTTCGCTGTTGCCCGCCGATCAAGGCCCCGCTGAGCTGCAGATTCGCCAGTTCCTGGCGCTGCGCACCCAGACTCGCCCCCAGGACTGGTACCTGGTTTTGCGCGCGCGCCTGGGGATGGAGGCGATTTTCCGGTGCTTTGCCGGGCGACCAATCCTGACCCAAGCCTTCACTTGCGTCACCGCCATCAACCCCATTTTAGCAGCCGGCGCCCACCCGGTTTACGGCGATATCTCGCCGGAAAACTACTCTTTAGCCCCGGCGTCTCTACACGCGGCTTGCACCGGCACTACCCCAACCAACGCCACCCAACCCCAGAACCTCGCCGCGGTGGTGCTGCAGCACACCTTCGGCATCATCGACCCGCAGCAATCCGCCGAAATCCTGGCGCTTTCCCACCAGCGCGGCATGGCCGTAGTCGAGGACTGCGCGCACTGCGCGGGGCGGATGTTTCGCGGCGAGGACCAGGCGCGCGCGGACTTCGCGGTGCATTCTTTCGGCGCGGAAAAGATGCTGCCGACCGCTTTCGGCGGCGCAATCTGGGTTAATCCGGATTCGCCGTTTCACGAGGTCTGGGGCTTGCGCGTGCGGCGTGAACTGGCGCAGGCCGCCCCCGCTTCGGGTAGAGTTGCGCTGGCGGCGAACACCTATCGCTTCCAGAATCGCGTTTTCAACCACCTCCCTGGCGCGCTGTCGGGGGTGCTGCGTCGTGCGGGGCTGCGCCTGGGGACCTTCCTGCCGCCCATCATTGCGGGGGAAAGCCAGGGGCGCCAGGCCACTCCCGTTTTGGGCCTGACCAGCGGCGTTGCCCGTCAAGTCGAGGCCTCGCTGCAGTCCCTGAGTCGCCTCGAGACCCAGTCCCAAACCGCATCCGCGCTGTATTTCCGCGAACTTTCGGGCCTGGAAGGGGTGCGCACGGTGCCCCAGTGGGCCGCCACTCAGCCCCTGGTGCGCTTCCCGCTGCAGATTGGCGAGGGCTTTGACAGCGGCGAGTTGACCGAAGCGGTTTTCGCGCGTCTAAACCAGCGTCGCCTCTGGCCCGGCCGCTGGTATCGCCCCGCGCTTTTCCCCGGGGTTGAGGACCCGCAACTCTACGGGCTCCCGGTCGATATGGCCGCCGCGCTGCCGCAGACGCATCGATTGATCGGCTCGGCTCTGCAGTTGCGCACGCTGGTCTACGGTTCGCGCGGCGAAGAAACCGCCACGGCTTTGCGCGAAATCATGGCTTCGCTTTAGGGATCCTGGAGGGCCCGGGTCGAGGTACGGTCGGTGCGTTCCCGGGTCGAGGTACGGTCGGCGCGTTCCAGGGTCGAGGTGCGGTCGGCGCGTTCCCGGAAAAATCGCGTCAACCACGTCAACATTATTTAGTTGAAAGTTCAATCAATTTGTCAGCAGCTATCCGTTTGATTATGAACTGCCAGCCAGCCAGCCACGCGACGTCAAGAGATACCCAAAATACGCCTGCCCCAGCGAAAGCCCCCCATCGTTGGCCGGCATCTCCCGATGCGTCAACCACGTCAACCCTGCTTCTTTGACTTCGCGGCGAATCAGCTCCTCCAAGATCCAGTTGATGGCGCTGCCTCCGGTCAGACCGATGACCTCGATTCTTTCTGCTCGGGCAACCTGGATGGCCGCGCTGGCCAATATATGCGCTATCTCCTGGTGGAACCTCCAGGCCAGCTCGCCGAGCGAAACCCCCCTCGCGTCTACCTTCCACCAGGTGTGCAAACACTGCGCGCACTTCCTCTTCTCCACAAAGCCAACCCTGGCCGCCACCTACCGCGCCGTCCTCGCCGTAACCCGGTACACCGTCCTCGACCGGTTCCAAAAAGGCCTGGCCCAAACCGCATCGGCGCAGGTAGCGCACGGCTTCGGTTTGCAAGGCGACCGGCGCGGCAGCTTCGTGGTCGGCCACCTCGCACAAGCCCAGCAGGGCCGCGGCCGCGTCGAAGTACCGCCCCAGCGCTCGCGTCCACGCCAAACCAGACTGCCGCGGCCTGGCCTGCGCCACCCCGCCTGTTCCTCGCAAAGCCTTGGCCGACCTTTCCGCGTCGGTATCATCCGGCGACCCAGACTCGGCCTGCCCAGCCGGTGCGGACTCATCCTCCGCCCGCAACTGCGATTCCACCAAGCGTCCCGCCCCGCCGCACAGTCGCTGCTCCAGAGGCAACCCGCGCGGGTCCAGGCCGAATCGATGCAGCACCGCCACACCTTGACGCCACGGCTCGCGCACCGCCAAATCGCCGCCGACCAGTGCAAATGCCGGCAGCGCTCCACACCACCGCAGCGCGCTTTGCTCAATCCACTGGGCCCACTGCGCATCCAGCGTCGCGCGCCTCGCATTTTCGCCACGCCCCCGGCCGAAATTTCCCCAGGTCCACCACAAAAATCTCGGAGCCCCAGATCTGGGAATCCTCGCCGAAACCCGTGCCGTCCACCGCCAGAACCACGGCGCGTTCCGCCCCGTGTTCCGCCAGCAGCGACAGGGCGTGCGCTCGGTGATGCTGCAGCGTCAGCAGCTGGGCGGGATGCCCTTTCGCCCGCAAATCCGCCACAAAGCGCCCGGCCCAGGCCGTCGTGGCATAGTTGGGATGCCGGTCGCACACCACCAGGCCGGGCCGCTGTGCGTGAATCTTGGTCATCTGCACGACCGCTCGCTCGAAGGCCTGTTGTGATGCCAGAGACTCCATGTCGCCGATATGCGCCGAGGTGAAAGCCATCCCGTCTCGCGACAGGGTAAAGGTGTTCTTCAGTTCGCCGCCGACACCTAAGATCACGGGGTTGGTTCCCGCCGGGTCGAGGTCGGGTCGGTGCGATCCCAGGTCGAGGGTCGCGTCAACCACGTCAACATAGCTTTGCGGTAGCAGAATGGGTACCGGGGCATATCCGCGCGACCTTCGGACCGGAGAAATTCGGATTCCTTGGTCCGAATCACAGCCGGGACTCAGTTGCACCACCGAGTCCTCGACTGGAACGGCGATGTCTCGATTGTGCAGCAGGAAGGCATCAGCTATCTCCGAGAGGCGCCGCAGTGCATCGGCATTTTCATAGCACAGCGGCTCGGAAGAGAGGTTTCCCGAAGTGGCCACCACCGGGAAATCCAGGCGGTCCAAAAGCAGTTGGTGCAGCGGGGTATAGGGAAGCATGATTCCCAGCGTGTCCATACCCGGCGCCACCGAAACCGCCACCCCGCGACCGACCAAAGCGCCGGCCTCGCCACCAGAATCCCGCAACGGCGCCAAAACGATGGGGTGCTGCACCCCGCACAAGGCGGCCTCGCCGGGGCCTGAGACGGGACCCAGGTCGACCAGTTCACGCGCCTCCGCCAGGTCGCGCACCATCAGCGCCAGCGGCTTGCCGTCGCGATGTTTGCGCCGGCGCAGTCGCGAAACCGCCGCTTCGTCGCGGGCATTGACCAGCAGGTGAAAACCTCCCAGACCCTTCACCGCCACCACTCGCCCCTGCCGCAACCAGGCCGCGACCTGGGATAATACCTGGTCTTGGGCGTGGCGGTCTCGGCCCCCACGCGATCCATCGCACAGCTCGGCGGGGATTTCGACCTCGCCGAAAGGGTCGTTTGCCCCGGCGGGAACCTCACTGGATTCCACTGTCCACAGGTGCGGACCGCAGTCATAGCAGGAAATCGGCTGGGCGTGATAGCGGCGGTTTTCGGGGTCGCGGTATTCGCTCTGGCAGGCCGGGCACATCGGGAAGTCGCGCATCGTCGTGGCGGGACGGTCATAGGGCAGGTCCAAGATGATGGACAGGCGCGGGCCGCAGTTGGTGCAGGTGGTGAAGGCATAGCCAGAGCGGCGGTTTTCGGGGTCGCGCAGTTCGCCCAGGCAGTCGGGACACAGCGCGGTGTCGGGGGGCAGCAAGGTGCGCGCGCCGTGTCCGCCGCCCGATGCGACGATGCGGAAACTCGATTCTGCGTCAACCACGTCAACATTAGATTCCCGGATTTCCATGATTTTTGACAGGGGCGGGGCTTCGGAAGTGACCGCGTCGATGAAAGCCTGCAGGGTGTCGGGATGCGGTGCCTGGGCTTCGATAAAGACCTGCAAGGCGTCGTTGCCGCAGAACCCCGACAGTTCGGGGAAACGGCTGGCGACGCGCGCCACGTGCGGGCGAAAACCCACGCCTTGAACGATTCCAGTCAGTAACCAACGGCGACGCTGTGGCTGGGGCGCGGGTGTGGGGGAAGGCATGGGCATGGGCATGGGTGTGGGTGTGGGCTGAAGCGGGTTCCTCTGCCTTTTTCAGCGGTGCCCGGGCTGGAATTGCCAGGCCTCCCAGGCGGATTCCACGATGTCGCGCAGTCCGAAGCGCGGCTGGAAGCCCATTACCTGGCGGATGCGCGAGGAATCCGCGACCAGGCGCGGCGGGTCCCCGGCGCGACGCGGCCCGACCTCCGGGATGAAGTCGATGCCGGTGACCTCGTGAACCATGTCGATAACTTCTTTGACCGAGTTTCCCTGGCCGGTACCGACGTTGAAGACGTGGTGTTCCTGCGGATCCGCGGCCGTGCCAGGCGCGCTGCCAGCGCCCGCCGCCCCAGAAGCCTCACCCGAACCCCCACCAGAAGTCGCCCGCAAATACTCCAGCGCCTGAACATGCGCTTGGGCCAAATCCTGAACATGGATGTAATCGCGCACACAGGTCCCATCCGGAGTTGGGTAATCCTGCCCGAAAATCGCCGGGGGCCGACCTGCGGCCAGGCGCTCGAACACCATGGGAATCAAGTTCAAAATCGCGGGATCACCCAGGTCTTTCGCCCCGGAACCCGCCACGTTAAAGTACCGCAGCCCAATCCACTTCAAGCCGTAAGCTCGCTGGCAAGCCGCCATCATGGTTTCCCCGAACAGCTTGGTTTCCCCGTAGGGATTGATCGGATGCTTGTCGATATCTTCACTGACCAACTCGACATCCGGCATCCCGTAAACCGCCGCGGAAGAACTGAAAATCATCTGGTCCACGCCTTTTTCCGCCATAGCCTGCAGCACCAGCGCCAACCCGCCAATGTTTTGCTGATAGTACCAGGCGGGTTTCTCCATCGACTCCCCCACCTGTTTGCGCGCCGCAAAGTGAATCACCGCGGTGACTCCGTCCAAGGCCTCGACCAGTCGCCCATAGTTCCCTGCATCCGCCACATCCATCTGCACCAACCGCGCCGAACCGATGCGCGCCGCGTCGCCATAGGACAAATCGTCAACCACGACAACTTCTTCTTGGCGTTCTTGCAACACTCTGACGACGTGCGCCCCGATATATCCGCAGCCGCCGACCACCATCACGCTCATGCCCAGCTCCTAACTCACCGTGTTTTGCTTCAGCCCGAAAGTCTCGACTATCCAGGGGAAGCCCCACTGGAACAGCGCGGCCGTCACCGCCAGGAACAGCACACCCATCCACACCCAGCGCAGCCACTTCGGCCCCGGCAGAATCGAAAATATCCAGCTGTACATCGAGCCTCTCCTCTTGGGGATTTCGCCAGTCACCTGGCGTTTTCACTGCAATTTTATCGCGTCGAGGACGGGTCGTGGCGTTTCCGTCGCCTCTTTCGAAACCGCCTTGGAACTGTTCAGCCCGCCTCGAAAACTTAGTTATCCCCGGCCAACTCCGACCCACCAGCCGACCCACCGGCCTCGCCTGAAGCCTCTCTCGTTGTACCCCCTACCGGAAGCTGGCGCACATCCAGAGGCCCAATCACATCCTGACCTGCGGCTTTCATCGCATCTTGCCCCTGTAGCGCTAAGGGCCTCCCGCTGGATTTTGGCACCCAGTACGCCATCTTCGAGTACACGATGAAGCGCTGGGAGTTTCCGTATTCGGGGTGACAGGTCGTCAGCGTCATCAGGCGTTCAACCGGGACAGCTTCCTTGGGGTGGTGCGGTATCGGGTAAATCACTTCGATCGCGGTGGGCAGCACGATTTCCGTGTCGAAAATCTCGTACACCAACCAGGCCTGCGGAGTTTCCACCACCAAGGGGTCCCCGACCTGCAGTTCTTCGACGCGCCTAAACGAGCTTCCGTAAGAAATCCGGTGCGCCGCCAGTGCAAAGTTCCCCACCTGACCCGGCCCTTGCGCGGTGGTGTAGTGCCCGGCATAGCCCGTGTCCAGCACCGCCGAAGTGGTACCTTCCATGATTGGCACCACCATCTGGTCCCAACGCGGCACGTGCAAAGTCGCGAAAGTCTGCCCGGTTCCCGGCACGGTCAAAGTGGGCGGCGGATCGGTGCGCTGCACGTCGGTGGTCTGCGTCGCGGCCGAGGCGGTGTCGGTGGTGAAGGACTGGACCGCCACCGCGGTCGCGCCTTGGACCTGCCACGTCGTGACGAAAACCTGCCACACCACGAACAATGCCAGAATCACGCCGACGCTCAACATGGTTTGCCCCACCCCGGACATCACCGTCACCGAGAGACTGCGGCCTTTCCGAGTTCTCTCCGGTCCGCTTTGGGTCGACCCGGTCGAAGGATTCGGCCCGCTTTGGGTCGGTCCGGTCGAGCTTCCCGGGTTGAGGCTTTGTGCCGCGCCAGAGGTTGTGTCAGTTGCGGGGGTGGCCCCGGTCGCAGAACCGGCGCCAGCGGGCTGACGCGCGGCCACCATGCGTCCATCTGTGCCCTGACCTGCCAGTTCGCGTCGCATCCGGCGAGACGGGAAAGACTGCGGTTGGGGGTTCTGGGGGTTCATCGCGCCTCTCTTTCGCTGGCTTTTCGCGTCTGCCGGACGGGTGTCTCGATGCCGAGAGCGCCGGTCCTTGGCCGCCTTTTCGACAAGCGCAATTTTACCAATTTCCGCGTAACTTGGCTTATTAGATATGATAAGTCAGTATTTAGAGAGTAAACCCCCCCGCACAGAAAGGAACCGAGGTGCCTGACTCCAAGAGGCGCAAGCGCTCGCGTAACAGCTCCGCCGAAGAAGAACTGCATCCTACCTGGTCAGACGGGATGAAGCGTTCCCCGCGCTGGTACGCACCACTGGCGGTAACCATCATGGGTCTGGGCTTGTTGTGGCTGGTGCTGCACTATGCGCTGGCGCTGAACCTGGGTGTCAACCTGCTGGGCATCGGCAACTGGAACATCGCCTTGGGCTTCGCGGTAATCATGGTGGGCTTCACCATGCTGATGTGGTGGAAGTAGCCCCGCCCTCACAAGTACCGCGCCAAGAAATCCCTGGTCCGCTCCCGACGCGGCGAAGCAAAAATCTGCTCCGGACTGCCTTGTTCCTCGATGATGCCCTCCGCCATAAAGACCACGTTTTTACTGACCGTACGCGCGAAAGCCATCTCGTGCGTCACCACCAGCATCGTCATGCCTTCCTCGGCTAAACGCCGCATCACCTCGATAACTTCACCCACCATCTCTGGGTCCAGCGCCGAAGTCGGCTCGTCGAACAGCAGCACCTCCGGGTCCATCGCCAGCGCCCGAGATATTGCCACGCGCTGTTTCTGCCCGCCCGACAGCTGCCGCGGCCGCGCGTTGATATAGGGCAACATCCCAACTTTCTCGAGGTACTCCAAGGCTTTCTCCCGAGCCTCTCCCGGCGAACGCCCCAGCACCTTCACCTGCCCAATCATGCAGCTCTTTAGGACCGTCATGTTGTTGAACAGGTTAAAGGACTGGAACACCATCCCGACTTTCGACCGGTATTTCGCCTGGCTGAGCCCGCGATCAAAAATCGACTTGCCGTGATACAAAATCTCGCCGCTGGACGCGGTCTCCAACCGGTTGATGCATCGCAGCAGCGTGGATTTCCCCGATCCCGACGCACCGATAATGCAGGTCACGTCCCCGGGATGCACCTGGAAGTCGATGTCGCGCAACACCTGGTTCGTCCCAAAAGCCTTGGAAAGATGCCGCACCTCGATGATGCTCTCCCCGCTCGAGGCCGCCTGGATTGCGCCCCCACTCGAGGCCGCCTGGGTTGCGGTGTCTGTTTCTTGCGGTTCCTGCGTCATCATTATCCCCTCACTTTTCTTCCCCGGCAGTCCCAGCCGCCCCAGCCCCTCGCCGCAGGAACCGACGCCCGCGTCGCAGGGCCTTCGCGGCAGGGTCCTCGAAGGTATAGTTCCCCGCGGCCATCACCAACTGATCCTCGTTCATCAACTCGTACTCGCTGGCCAGCTGGTAATCCGCGTCTCCGTCCAGACGCTTTTCCAAGCGCCGCAACAGGAAAGACGAAACCAGCGTCAGTGTCAAGTACCCCACCATCTCGATGGTCGCCGAAGGGAAGTACTCGAAAACCGCCCCGGAAACCATCTTGTGGACCGCAAAGAACTCCGAGAACCCGATGATGAACATCACCGAAGTGTCTTTGATGTTGATGATGAAGTTATTCCCAATCTGCGGCAAGATGTTGCGCAAAGCCTGGGGCAAAATCACATAGAGCATCGCCTGGAAATGCGACATCCCAATCGCGGTCGCACCCTCAGCCTGTCCTGGGTCGACGCTGATGATGCCGCCGCGCACGGACTCGGCGATGTAAGCCCCCGTGTTGATCGACACCACAAAAATCGACACCCCCCAAAGCGAGCCGAACTGCAACGCATTATTCGTAAAGTACGGCAGCCCGTAAAAGATAAACACGGCCTGCAAAATCATTGGAGTCCCGCGGAATACCTCGACATAGATCCGAATCACCACGCGAATCAGCGCCAAGAAAAACCGCTTGAGCAACGGGTCAGTTTCGGGGTGCGGGATGGTCTGCAGAATCCCGCAAAAGAACCCAATCACGCAACCCAGCAGCGTCGCGACCGTTGCCAAAACCAGCGTATTCACGATGCCTTGCAGATACACGCCGCCGTATTGATTCAGCAACTCCAGGATGTCTTGCCAGAGTTTGCCCAACATAGGGCTCACCTTCTTCTTTCTGATCTTTCTTTCGACGAGAACGGGGGTTTATTCCCCGGCGAGGCTTACTCTTCCGAGAGCGGCTGAATCTTGACGGCCTGCGCCATCTGGGCGTCGAAGTCCGCCGGGGTCAGCTTAGAGAGGAAGGCGTCGATGGCCTTCTTCAGCTCGGTGTTACCTTTGCGCAGCGAGATGCCGATATTCACGTCCTCGTCCGAGACCTTGAAGTCGTCGCCGTCATTGGGGAAATCCAAGATTTTCAGGTCAGGATAGGCGATGATGGCGCCTTGCGCGGTGGGCATATCGGTCACTACGTAGTCAACCTGGCCGGTCTCCAGAGCCATCAGCATTGCGGGGGCCGAAGCTGCGGCGGCTTGGCGTTGGGCGTTGGGGATCTGGGGGATCAGAGTGTCGTACCAGATAGTACCGGACTGGCTGGTGGTTTTGCCGCCTTCCAAGTCCTTGAGGCCCTGGGCGTTGGCATACTTGCTGTCGGACTTGGTCAGCGCCACGATGTTGGCGTAGAGGTAGGGCCCGGCGAAGTCAACTTCTTTGGCTCGTTCCGCGGTCATGGACTGGCCGGCGATGACCGCGTCAACCGTGCCGGACTGTACCGCGGGAATCAAGGAATCCCAGTCCAGCTGGACGATTTCTAGTTTCCAGCCGTTGGCTTCGGCGATCTTCTTTGCCGTCATAACGTCATAGCCGTTGGCGTACATCACCGAGTCCTTAATCGGCACGGCGTCGTTGGCGTCATTGGGCTGGGCCCAGTTGTAAGGCGCATAGGCCGCTTCCATCGCCACGGTAAAGACGCCGTCTTCGACGCCGGAGCCGCTGGCTTGGGCGGAACCCGAGGCGGCGGCCTCGGAGGGGGTGTGTCCCGCAGAGCCGGCGCCCGGGCCAGCGGTGCAGGCGGTCATCATCAGGGCCGCGGCTCCGGTGGCCGCGATTGCATTCCAAAACTTCTTCACGTTTTCAGCCTTTCTGTAAGCGGGCCAGCCGGGGCAGGCCCGTTTGAGTACTTCTGACTCCGCCGCTTTGACGTAAAAAAGCGAATGGAGCCACGAGTTTTCATGACTCCACACAGGTGTTTTGCATCATGACAGCTCTCCGCAACTGCGACAGTTCAACGCATATTCTGCGTTGACCCGGAAACCGACAACTGGGAAATTGTCGGCCCCTCGGCGGCTTCCCCTTTCGGCTCCCGTCTTCCCAAACGTTGCTTGGAGCTTACTGATGTAGGCCGCGCCTCCGTCATCTACGTACTTCCACTATACGACTTCGCCCGGCCCCGGCCAAACCGCGGTCCCACCACGCAGCCCCAGACCCGTCCCCCAAGCCGACCTTGTACTCACAGACCCGTACCGACTAAAGTTGATTGGTACGCCCTACGTACTGCGTCTGCGGTACCGATGCCTCCTGGTCAGTGTGATAGGCCCGGCTGGCAGAACACCCTAAAATGATGTGAAAAATACCCCTGTGGAAATCCTCACCCTGCCAACCCAGCCAACCCCTGCCAACCCTGCTCTCCCCAATTCGCCGAACTCAGTCTCATCAACCCCACCGCCGCCCGCTACATCACCATCGCGGCCATCGCCATCTTCGCCCTCGCCGCGCTGCTCTCCCTGACCCGCAGCCTTCCGCGCACCCTCCTGGCCCTGCTCCTGGCCGCCATCCCCGAGGCCGCCCTCGTCTTCTGTTTCCGAGTCTGGCCCAACCCCTTCCCCGGCGAGGTCCCCGACCGCATCTTGCTGGCCGCCTTCGCCTCGCTCTTCATCGCCGCCGGTGTCCTGGTCATGCGCCGCCGCCGCCTAATTCTGGCGGTGTTGCTGATCCCTTCCCTGGCCACAACCTACCTGGTCGCGAACCTGACTTACCGCCAGTACCCCAATGTCGGCGCGCTGCTGCCGCCCACCAACGTCGTCCAGATGAACTACGAAAACTTCCAAACCCTGACCAAAGCCCCCACGCGCGGCGGCCGCCAAGTCGGCGCACTGGTCACGGTCCCGCTGGCCGGCACTTCTTCACACCTCCCCGCCCGCCCCGCCATCGCCTATGTTCCGCCAGCCTATTGGACTCAACCCGGACTGCGCCTCCCGGTCCTGGTTTTTGCTGGCCGGCAGCCCCGGCGGCCCCTCCGAATGGTTCCCGCGCGGGCGGCGCCAACGACGCCGCCGACTCCTACCAGCGCAGCCACGACGGCGTCTCGCCCATCATCGTCTCGGTCGACGGCACCAGCTCCGCCCTGGCTCAACCCGCCTGCGTGGATGGCCCGCAGCTCAAAATCCAAAGCTACCTCGCCAACGACGTCCCCGAACTGCTAAAATCCCGCTTCCGCGTGCAGACAGACCAATCCAAGTGGAGCATCGGCGGACTCAGCTACGGCGGCACCTGCGCCTTCCAGATCGCGGTGAATTCCCCCGGTCGTACGGCACTTTCCTGGACTTTTCCGGAGAGTCCGAGCCCACTTCCTACAACCATAAACACACAGTTCAAGCCCTGTTTCACGGCAGCGAAGCGGCTTTCCAGGCGGTGAATGCGGCCGATGTGTTGCGCCGGGTTGCGCAGGCGGTAAAGGGTGCGGACCGGGTCGAGGACGCCAGTTCCGTCCCCGGCGAGGGTAGCGGTACAGTCCCTGGCGAAGGTAACGGCTCCGGTTCCGACAAGGGTGACAGTTCCGTCCCTGACAACACCTCTGAGTCCGACCTCGCCAAGGCCCGCGCCTATCGCCAGATCGCCGGGACATTCATCTGCGGCAAATCCGACCACAAAGCCATCGAAACCCAAGACTTGCTGGCCCCGCTGGCCCGGGCGGTTGGAATGAATATTGAGGTAAAACGAGGTCGAAGGCGCCCACAACTACCAGACCTGGCGCACCGCCATCCACGACACCATCGGTTTCGTCGCCACCAGAGGAGGCCTGTAAAACCATGCCAAACCACACCCCGAACCAGACCCCTAACCCAAACCATACCTCGAACCCAACCCCGAACCTCGAGACCGGCCACCCCCACAAACCGAACCTCGACCCGGGCGCCCCCACAAACCCAACCTCGCCCTGAAATTCCTCCGCACCCTGGCGCGCACCACCCGCCACACCTGCGCGCGCGTTCCCGTCACTTTCGCGCTCATCGCCATGATCTGGGTGGCTTTCGCTATCGGCTCGGGCGATCGTCACCGCCTGATGGAACTCTATGGCCTGACCACGCGCGGGGACGCGAACCTGCTGCACATCTTCTCCAGCGGCATCACCAGCCCGACGTGGACCGGGGCGGTAGACGCGACCTGGCCCTGCTGATCTTGGGTATCGTGACGGAACGCACCTTGGGGTGGGCCAGGTACCTGTTGATTGTGCTGGCTTCTCAGGCGGTGACGGTGACGCTGGGGGTGGGGCTGTGTCACGCGCTGCTGGGCGGAACCAAGACCTGGAGCCAAGCGCTGCTGCACGGCACCTATCTGTCCCCCGCGGCGTGGATCTGCACCACGGCCATGGTGGCTTCGGTGCAGATGTCTACGCTGTGGCGCCGCCGCGTGCGCCTCATCACCCTGGTGGTCATCACCACGCTGCTGTTCTTCACCGGCTCGATTGCCGCGCTGGTGGTTTTCACGGGTTGTCTGCTGGGATTACTGGCGGGTGAACTGGTATTCCACCAGGGCCCGCGTTTCCTCAAACTGCACCAGATTTTGCTGCGTGAACAGCGGCTCTTGGTGGCGACCCTGGTGGCCTGCGTCACCTTCGTGCCGCTCTTTGTCTCTTTCCACGCCACCGCCCCGGGTCCCTTCCTGCGCGCCGGCCAGCTGATCTGGGAATCCACCAACGCCCTGCGGGGCGACTTCGAAGCCTGCCAGGTCCTGAATTCCTCGGCCTGCTTCAACGTGGTGAAGGTCGCGAATCAACAGGGAGTGGGTTCAGGGCTGGCGAATCTTTTGCCGGCCCTGCTGCAGCTGCTCTTTACCTACGGCTTGCTGCGAGGCCGGCGCGCCGCCTGGATCGGCGCGGTCGTGGCGCAAATCGCAAACCTGACCCTGATCGTGGCCCAGTTCCTGGTGGTCGACATCAACCGCAGCGAACTGGATCTGGGAATCGCGGCGGCCAGCCTGGCCTCGATTCCTTGGATATTATGCCTGGTCACACTGCTTTTGACGGCTTCGCGTTTCCAGGTGCGTTCCTCGCGCAGCGCCGCCCGCGCCTGCGCGCTCATCATCGGCGCCGGCGCCCTGGTGGCCTCCCTGGCTTGGATGATCGGCGCCCTGGTCCTGGCCGATTCCTTCACTCCGCGCGCCACGTGGCTGCTGGCCCTGCAACAGCTCCCTCCCAGCTGATGCCCCCGAACCTCTACATCCTGATGCCTTACTTCACCATCCCCGTGGCTTCTCCCGGCTGGACGCTCTCCAGTTGGGTCGCGGTCGTGATGTGGGTCGCGGTCGTCGTCGCATTCGTGAAACTGCTGGTCAACCACGACTTCGACCCCTCCCACCAGGACCGCGCCCGCGCCCGCATCATGCTGCAGTCCGGCACCGGCGACCACCTGTCCTTCATGACGCTGTGGCCCGGCAACCGCTTCTTCTTCACCCCCCAGGGCTACGTCGCCTACCGCGTCCACAACTCCGTCGCTGTCACCACCGGCTCCCCGGTCCTCGCCCGGGTCGAGGACGGCGACACCGGTCCCGGCGAGGACGGCAGTTCCGACCCCGCCGCCCAACTCCAAGCCCTCGCCCAGGCTTTCGAAAACTACGTCGCCGCCCAGGGCTGGACCTGCGCCTGGTACTCAGTCCCCGCCGATTTCCAGCGCCCCGAACACCGCCGCCTCCACGTCGCCGAGGAATCCATCTTGAGTGCCGAACAAGTCGGCTTCACCGGCAAAAAGTTCCAAAACATCCGCACCGCACGCAACAACGCCGCCAAAGAAGGCGTCGAGGCGCTGTGGACCACTTGGGGGGAACTCGACCTAGAGATGCACGCGAAAATCCTGGAACTGTCCGAAGAGTGGGTCGACAACAAGGCCCTGCCCGAAATGTCATTCACCCTGGGCACCGTCGAAGAGCTGAAAATCCCCGGCACGCGCCTGCTGCTGGCCGTGGACCAAATGGGCCGCCTGCACGGCGTCACCTCGTGGCTGCCGGTCTACCAAGACGGGGAAATCCGCGGTTTCACCCTGGATTTCATGCGTCGCGACGCCTCCGGCTTCCGCCCGGTCATCGAGTTCCTCCTGGCCGAAGCCCTGGTCAAAGCCGTCGACCTGGGCCTGGGTTGGGTATCGCTGTCGGGGGCGCCCCTGGCGAGGTCCGGTGGGGAGGCGCCGGGTGCCGGTGGCGTGGACGCAACTCAAGGGGAGGCGCGGGTTTCCTCGACACGGTCCTAGACCCTGGCCGGGGACAGCATCGAGCCGCTCTATGGCTTCCAGTCTCTGGCGCAGTCGAAGTACAAGTTCCACCCGCTACACCAGGGCTGGTACCTGCTCTATGACGACGAGTTGGCCTTGGGCGCCATCGCCTTGGCGGTGGTGGGGTGCTATCTACCCCAGCTCAGCGCCGCCGAAGCCGCCACCACCGCCAAAGCCTGGGTTAACGCCCTACGGGCGCGGCGCCAGGACTGAGCTCGACCCCGGCCACCCAACCCAAACCCCGGACCTCGACCCCGGCGAGGTAAAAAGAAAAGGACGGCCGCAGCCGTCCCCTTCGATAAGTTCTGCGCGAAAACCGCGCGGCGAGCCCGGTTACTCGGCCACCACCACCAGGTCTTCGTCGTCGATGTCCTCCCAGGATTCTTCGGCCCAGGGGTCCTCTACCGGGCGGGTACGGCTCCACACAATATAGCCGGCCACAGCCAGACCCGCAGCCGCCGCAAAGGTAGCCAACCAGGGTTTCTTAATCGGACAATTCTTCTTTGTAGCCATAACTGATTTGACTCCTTCACTCGCTTTGGTAACTTTCTGTGCAACAACGCCACTGGGGGCAAGCGCCTTAGTGACCGCGTCACTGGCAGACTGAGCGCGCACCAGCAGGTCTTCCCTCACGAATCCTCGACCGCTTCACGAGCGCGTTGCGCGCCGGCACTGACGTTATCCGCCAAATCCTCCGAGGACTTTCGCACGCAATCCATGTCCAAGCACTTCGTAAAGTTATCCAGCATCGGCACTCCTTCCGCTTAGCTTGCCTTCGATGGCAGGTTATTCTATTCTGCCTCTTTTTTGTCAACTTTGCACAAGATATGAGCTGGAGTTTTCAAAGCCAGCAAACCGCCCGCCTTTCCTTGCACCTCCCCCCAGACCATGAAAAGATAGCCCTATGAACGCAACTATTCACACTTCCGAAGGCGATATCCGCGTCGAGCTTTTCCCGCAATCCGCCCCCGTAACTGTTAAGAACTTCACCGAACTCGCCACCGGCGCGCGCCAGTGGACCCATCCCTTGACCGGCGAAACCTCGGCCGAGCCGCTGTACTCTGGCACCGTGTTCCACCGCGTCATCGACGGCTTCATGATCCAGGGTGGCGACCCGATCGGCACCGGCACCGGCGGCCCCGGCTACAACTTCGACGACGAAATCGACCCGGCCCTGGGTTTTACCGAGCCTTACTTGTTGGCCATGGCTAACGCCGGCACTCGCGGCGGCCACGGCACCAACGGCTCTCAGTTCTTCATCACGGTCGCGCCCGCGACCTGGTTGAACGGCAAACACACCATCTTCGGTCGCGTGCTGGATGACGAGTCGCGCGCCGTGGTGGACCGCATCGCCACCACCGCCACCGACCGCGCTGATCGTCCGCTCGAAGACATCATGATCGAATCCATCGAGGTCAGCGAGTAACCCCCTTGAAGGACGATTTCGCTAAGGGCCAGGCCGAATCTGCGGGTGCCGCGGATTCGGCCGGGTCCGGGGGTGATTCTGCGGATTTGGGCGGGTCTGAGGGTTTGGCCGAATCTGCGGATTCGGCCGGGTCAGAGGGTTTCGCTTGGTCTGAGGATTTGGCTGGGTCGGCCGTGTCGGACGGCGCTTCGTCGGCTTTTGCTGGAGAGGGTGCGGTTCCTGCCTCGCCCGTGCGCATGAAACTCCCCACGCCGTGGGTAACGAATACGCTCTGTGTCCTGATGATTGCGACCTGGTGCCTAGAGATGCTGGACCTGATCGGCATCATCCCCTGGGGCGTGATCCAAAACTTTGCTTTTGTCCCCATCCTGGGCATGTTCGAGCCCTGGCGCTTCCTGACAGGCGCTTTCTTGCACTCTTACCCGACGCCCTTCCACCTGGCCTTCAACGTCTGGGCCCTGTGGGTGGTGGGCCGTCAGCTCGAACCTCTTCTGGGCAGGCTGCGTATGCTCCTGGCTTTCGTGATTTTCGCGGTGGGCGGTCTGTTGGCCCAGTGCCTGACTGTGTTCTTTAACCACAATTCGTGGGTGACTCCGGTGGTGGGAGCTTCCGGTGCGGTCTTCGGGTTCTTCGGCATGGTGCTGGCAATTCAAAAATCGCTGCGCATCCCGGCGGCCCAGATGGCGACACTGATCGGCGTCAACTTCGTTTTCGGTTTTGTGTTCCCCGGCATCGCCTGGGTGGCGCACCTGGGTGGGCTGCTGCTGGGCCTGGTTCTGGGCTTCTGGACAGGGCACCGCCTGCGCCTGCACGATCGCGCCCTGGCACAGGGCCAGCCTCGCCCCAGCCCCTGGCCCGACCTCGCCGTCTACGGCGGCCTAATGCTGGCGCTCTTGGCACTGAACTGGCTCTTCTACCACTCTACCTACACCACCATCTACTCCATCCTGGGCTTCACCTTCTAACCCCCTCTTTCCCCGCTCTTCCCCTTCTCTCTCCGTACCAAAATCACCCTAAATAGGGGTGTAGCTGCCTTTTAAGGCAGCTACACCCCGAATTATGGCTAATTTGGTACTCAGCCCCGAGTACAAAGGTTTTCCTGGTCTCGAAATCCGGGAATCATGTCACCACTGTGACTCATGTGTTGGTTGCGAATGCGGACGACCCTGCGAAATCCCACCAGCCCAACCAGCCCAACCAGCCCAACCAGCCCAACCAACCCCACCTGCCCCGACCGAACCCGAGGCACGACCCAGCAAAACGGGTAAGGCCCGGGGCGCAAACCCCGGGCCTTACCCACAGCTATTCAGTTATCTGCTACTGTGCGCAGCCTGGACTCAGTCCTGTTCGCTCTCACGCTTGCGGCGTCCGGCGTACAGGCCCATAACCGCACCACCCGCTATCATCGCGATGGCCAGCAGGCCCACGGTCAGCGCTTGCGCACCGGTCCGCGCCAGTAACGGCGGTGTCTTCGGGCTCAGCGGCGGCACCGTAATCGCCGGGCTTACCGGAGGCAGCGGCGGCACCGGAGTGGTGGTGTCGGGGCTGACCGGCGGCGTGCTTGGCGGCGTGCTCGGCACCGTAGTCGCCGGCGAGGTCGGCGGGGTGGACGGGTTCGGCGGAGTGTACGGCGGCGGAGTATCCTCCGGTTCCTTCACCAGCACTGTCTGCGGCGCGGAGTCGCGGTCCTCGTGGCTCAGAATCGGCTTCAAGCTCGGATCGGCACCAGCATTGGGCTGTTCACCGATATAGGCCCGCTCGAAGACGACCAGCGAGTCGTTCTTCGTCAGCTTCGCCGCGGTCATGTCAGCCGCACTCACCGGCAGCTTCATCTCCCAGGTACCCGAACCGTTGGCCTGCGCCTTCACGATCGCGGTGACCTTATCGCCGACCGGGGTGCCGTCGGACTTCTTCACCAACTGACCCACCAAAGTGTAGGTCTCGTTCGGCTTCAAGCCATTGTAGGTGACCTTGTCGACGACTACCGCCGGGGTGCCGATGGTGATCTTTTCCACATCTTCGACGTCAGCCACGGTACCCATATTCAGCTTGGGTCGACGCGTCAGGGTCTGCGCGGGATCGTTCGGATCCTCGTGCTTCGCCACGGGCTCGTCGCCGTCACCGGGCTTCGGAGTGTCGCCAGGGTTGGTGCCGGGTCCATCCGGAATCTCGTACAGGTATTCGAAGAACACTACGTCGCGTTCCGGATCGGCGCTGGCCGGGACGACCAGCGGCTCATTCTGGTCCACAACCCACTTCGAGTTGTCGGCTCCAGCCTTGACCTTGGTCCACTTCACCAGCGGCTGTCCGTCGGCGCCCAGAACCGGCTCGTTCTTGGCCTGATCCAGCGGCAACGCCTTGCCTTGGTCGTCGGTGTCAACGTAAACCAACGCAGTCTTCAGCCAGTACTGGCGGCCTTCCACCAGGCCACTGTAGGTGACCGTGTCGAGGACCTTGGTATCCTCGGTCGGCGTCAGTTGCTTTCCGCCGTCGAGGGTAGTGGCTTGCGTCTGCAGCGTCGGTTTCGTGTCGGTGAAGGTGTTCTTCGCGACGATCTGAGCCTCGGCGTTAGCGCCGATCTTGACCTTGATAGTGTCGCTCACCTTGCCGTCAGACCACTGACCTTGACCGACCTTCCAGGTGGTGCTCATCGCCGCTCCGGTGGGCAGAGTTCCGTCCACGCCGGTTTCGGTGATGGTCACTACGGTGTCCATCGGGTAGCCTTCGAACTTCTGGCTGATTGCCTTGGTCGGGTCATTCGGGTCGACCGTCAACTGGAAGGTGCCTTCCAGCGGGGTGCCGTCCTGAACCTTGCCACCTGCGGGCAGTTCTGCCTTCCAGCTGAAGTTGAAGGTGCTCGGTACGGCCTTCGCCACATTCTCGGGCAGGCCTTCGGTCACCATCTCCTTCGAGACCTGGAATCCGCCGTAGTTCGAGTTCACTTCGAACCACTGGTAGCCGTCGCCCCGTTCCTTCGTCACCTCGTGGTGGTAGACATAGGGCTTCAGGTCCTTACCGGCCGCCAGATCCTCTTGGATCTTTTCGGCGCTTAGGTCCTTTGGTTACCTGGTAGACATCTTCCCAAGTCACCAGTTGCTTATTCTTTTCAGCCAAGTCGCTGGGAACGGTGATCTCAATCGGCCAGGAGCCGTTGTAACCATCGGTAGCGTTACCAAACTTATCGTTGGCCTCCACCTTGACTGCTGTCAGGAAGGATTCCACGTAGTTAATCTTGGTGGGCTGGTTGTTAACCATCTCCATGAAGTAGGTGTGTACCAGGTAGTTACCTGCCGGCATGTTGGTGTACTTCACGTTGTCCGTGAACCTACCGCCGTTAGTAACGACCTTTCCGTCCATGGACTGTGTATTCGTACCAATGTTGGGTTCAGGTACGAAGTGGTTGATGGCGGTTACCTTCACCACGGGAACAGTGGTGGTCCCGTCGGCGGTGTCACCAATCTTCACGGCAATGGCGTCATCACGCAGCTTACCGTCCTTGTCCTTCACCTCAGTCAGGTCGATACCGTCTTCAGTGGTGAACTTCAGCGCGTCCTTCAAGTTAGCCTGAGATTCAGCCAGCTGAGTATCTTCCTCAATGATGCAGGTGGTACCCAACGGAATACCGTTGATGGTATTGGCCTGATCCTTGTTCAAGGTGAACTTCGTTACCTTGTCCCCACAGGTTACGGTGAAGTCGTACTTGGCAGTCGCTTCGGTAACACTCGGATTTTGCTTGTCCTTGTTCCAACCTTCCACCTTCTTGGTGATGGTCAGCTGACCGAAGGACGGCTTGTCCACCGTGATGGCCTGCGAAGTTGATTCCAACTTGTTGTGCTCAGCAACAGGCACATTGTCCTTACCGTTCTTATCCTTGGTCGGTGTAATCTTCGTATCTCCGGGGGCCGGGGTCTCAAAGTCGCCCGGTGCCCACAGTTGCTCGAAGACTACCAACCCGATTTACCAGAGACGAGGTCAGCACGCTGAACCTTGAATTCCATCGTGGTGGTACCATCAGCTTCCTTGGGGCTGAAGGTCGTGACTGCGCGGTACAGGACCTTAGCTTCCTTATTCGGCTCTTTGAGGTAAACCTGGCCACTCAAGGCATAGGTCTTGCCAACCTCCAGGCCGGTGTACTTCACGGTATCAACCAGGGTGTATGCCTTCTCAGCGGACTTGCCTTCGGCGTTCCCACCTTCCCAAGTGCTGATGGTCTTGAATTCACCAACCTGAGCCGAGGTACCGACTGTCGGATGCTTCACTTCCACTGTCTGGTTCGGATCATTGGGTTCTTCGTGAGTGGTCACCGGGGTGTTCGGAGTATCCGGGTTGCCGTCCTTGTCAGCGTCAATGAACAGCTTCTCGAACGCCACCAACTTGCTGTTGGCCTTCAAGACCTCCAGCGGCACCTCGAAGGTTACCTTTACGTCACCAGAGACCAGGCTCTGACCGGGCTTCGCAGCCGGCGTGTGCAGCTTGGCCTTGGCGACAACGCCGGTCGCGGTGGCACTGCTCGGATCGGTCTGGCCATTGGCGATACCCATCAACTCACCTGTCACCACGTAATCCGTGTTAGGCGCCAGGTTGTAGTACTTCACGGTATCGGTCAAGGTAACCGTTCCGGCCTCAGATACGGACTTCTTGTCCTTACCCTCGGTGTTTTCCAAGGTGGTTCCGATGGCCGGTTCCTTGGTAACAATCACAGTCTGTGCCTCATCAGTCGACTCTTCGTGCTTTGCCACGGGGTTCTGGCCTGCCTTCGGTGTCACCGTGGAACCGTCACCGGACACAGTCACCTGCTCGGCTTCCCACAGCTTCTCGTAAGCAACCACCGAGACCTGGCCGTCATTTGCGGGCAACAAAGCCTTCAGTTCGTCCGCCTTGATGGTGAACTTCACCTGAGTGGTGCCGTTCGGCTTCTCCGGGGTGAACTGAGCGGCCACCATAGTCGCATTGGCATCGGCAACGGCCTGTCCGTTCTCGACCTTCTTCAAGGCACCCTGAACGACATACTTGATGCCGGGCTTCAGGCCGGTGTACTTCACCGTATCGATGAAGCTCAGGTCGGACTTTCCGTCCCAAGCCACCAGCGGCGCTGTAGTTCCAGCCTCACGTTTGCCGTCAGTCGACAGCGTGGTGCCAATGTTCGGGTTGTACTCAGACTGTACAGTCTGGTTGTTATCCTTCGGATCCTTGTGGTTAGTCACCTCAACCTGCGTACCGGGCTTTTCCGGATTATCGCGGGTCAGGGTCTCGTAAGCCACGTACTTGTATCCGGGCTTCAACTTGAAGCTACCCAGGTTAATCGGCACTGTCGTCACGCCTGCGGATTCTTCCGGAGTGAGTTCCGTAGTTCCGACTGCAACCGGCTCGGCCTTCACCTTGCCGTCAGCCAGGTTGATCTCCATCAACTCGGCCGTCAGCGTGTACTTAACCTTCGGCGTCAACCCTTCGTACAGCACCTTATCGGTCAGCTGCGGGGTGTCGGTTCCTACCACAGGAACCGGCTGACCCAGCTCACGCGAGCCATCCACGGACAAGATGGTCCTAATCTTCGGGCTGACACCCGCGCCAACGGTCTGCGACACATCGCCCAGATCCTGGTGAGTACCGGCCGGCTGGTAGGTCTTGCCGTCCTTGCTGGTCTTCGGGATGGCCACGCCATCCTTCACAGTGACCTGATCGGCCACCCACAGCTTCTCGAACACCACCAGCTGATCACTTTCAGCCTTCAGCGTCCCAGCGGGAACCTTGAACTGCACCTCCACCTTCGCGGCTTTGCCCTCGGCGGTGAACACCTTAGAGGCACCCTTGATGCCGGTCGCTTCGCCAGTCTGCTTGTTCATCAGTTCGCCGGTCACGACGTACTTTTGACCCTTATTCAAACCAGTCAGTTCAACACTGTCAATGACGGTGCTGTCCTTATCCAGCACTACCAACTTGCGCTCGCCAGTAACCGTTGCCGAAGTCTTCACACCCGGCAGAGTCACGGTCTGGTCGTCATCGTTGATGTCGTGGTGAATCAGGTAGTCCTGTGTCTGTCCGTATTCTTTCACGGATTCGAAGGCCACAATCTTTTCACCGACCCACTGCTTCTCAACTTCGAAGGGGATCTCCACAGAGCCGCTGCCAGAAGCATCGATCTCGTATTGGGTACCCGGACCGATTTCCACCGTCTTGGTGAGGCCGGTGCTTTCACCTGTGGTCTTCACCATCAACTCACCGGTTACGGTGTACTTCTTCTTCGGGTCGAGGCCCGTGTAATCGACGCGGTCGATAACGGTCGCCTTTCCGGTGGTGGTTACGTCTACGACGTGGTCACCATCGGATCCGTCGACGAGGGTAGTGTCGATGGATTTCACCGTAACGGTCTGTGCCGGGTCGGTCGGGTCTTCGTGTTTGGCGATGACGACCTTGTCGTCATTCTCGCTGCCGCCCTTGGGCACCAGGCGTTCGAAGGCCACGAACTTCACTCCAGACTTGACCTTGTTAGCCGGCACGGTGAAGGTCAGCGCGGTTTCGCTGTCATGCGTACCCTTGACAGTAAAGTCTTGTGAAGCCTTAGCTACCGGATCGGTGCCCACAACCTTGCCGTTGTTGTCCACCTCGAACAGGCGTCCGTACATGGTGTAGTCACCATCAGCTAGGTTGGTCCACCTCACGACGTCCTTGACTGCAGTTCCTTCTGCTGCTTCTTCGGATCCGGATCAACACTCACGCTCTTGGCGTTTTCACCCACCGTAGCGGTGGTGCCGATGCTCGGGGTGTAAACCGTCTGACGTCCATCTTTAATGTCGTGGTGAGAAGCAACCTTGACATTGCCTTCCCAGACATCTTCGAAGACAACCATCGGTGTGGTGGTCAACGCAGCCTTATCCACTTCGAAGCGCAACAGCACAGTGCCGTCGACCTTATCCGCGGTGAACTTCAGACGTGCCGGTGCGTTCTGCAGTGCAGTGTCGGAATCTTTAGCAAAGCCTACGCGGTACTGATCGGTAGGTACTTCCGTACCTGCATCGCTGCCATCCTGGTAGTACAGGCGACCTTCAATCTCGTATTCCTTGCCAACTTCCAGACCCTTGTATGTCACCAAGTCATAGACGTTAACCTTTTCCTTGGTTCCATCCAGGTTCTTGTCTTTCTTCTCTTTGCTGCCGCCATCGTAGGCGTCAGTGGTCACTTCACTATCAGTGATGGTGATGGTCTGATCGCCGTCACCCGGGTTCTCGTGAGAGATAATCGGGGTCTTGTCGCCAGGCTTCGGGTCGGCGGGGTTCGAACCGTCACCGGCCGTGGTCTTGCCCGGATTCTTCCCGGCGTACAGGTATTCGTACACTACGAAGTTCTTCACCTTAGACGTACCGTCAGAGTTCTTCTCCACCACGATGGACTTAGTCGGAACACTGAAGTCCATGGTCTTGGTTTCGGGCACGCCCGGCTTATCCAAGGTGAAGGTTACATGTGTCGCCGATGCACCCGGCACAACACCCAGGTCATTCGTACCGTCGGTGTAGTGCAGCACACCCACCAAGGTGTAATCGCCCTTGTCCAAGGTGCCGCTGAAGCTCACCGTATCGGCGATCTCAACCTTCGTCTGTCCAACGCGAACGGTCTTGTTGCCATCAGCCTTATCAACCGCGGTGGTTCCCATATCGCCGGAGTAAACCGTCTGGTCACCGTCTTTGATATCGGTGTGGGTAGCAACTTCCTTACCGTCTTGGGTTACCTTCTCGAAGGCCACGATGGACTTACCCAACAAGCCTTGGTCTTGAGCGTCCTTCGCAGGAATCTCGAACAAGATTTCCACAGTACCGCTACCGGTAGTAGAGGCCTGGAATGTCTTGTTGACGCTGAGTTCAGTGCCACCCTTAGTTACAACACCACCATCAGTACCGTCAGCATTCTTGATGTGCAAGGTACCGGTGATCTCGTACTTCTTACCGGGGATCAACCCGCTGTAGGTAGCGACGTCAGTAATCTGGATTACCTGGTTGGGGTTGAAGTACTTGTCGTCCCCTTCCTTCGCGTCGGTGGTTACCTTCGGCGCGTACACGGCCTGAGCCTCGTCAGTCGGATCCTTGTGTTGCGCGACGGGCTTAGCTTCACCACCGTTGCTGGTGACGACTTTGCCGCCCACTACCTTCACGTTGCCTTCGTACAGGGTTTCGAATACCACGTACGAGCTCCCCGCGGTCACCTTCACGCCGGTGAATGCCAGGTCGAGGTTCCCGTTTTGGGTAGTCGCGGTGAAGGATTCGGTGGCGGTGGCTACCGGGGTATCGTTAGCCAGGCTACGCGTGCCCCGGTCGTCGACCTTCAGCCGCATCAGCTGGCCGACCACGGTGTATTGGGTGCCGGGCTTCAGAGCCTTGTAGCTGACCTTATCGGTGATAGTGGCAGTGCCTTGCTTCTTATCACCCATCTGTACAGTCTGCGTCACCTCAGAGCCCATGACTCCAGCGGTGGTCTTCAGCTCGGGGCTATAGACGGTCTGGTCCTCATCGGAGATGTCCGCGTGGGTCACTACGGTCAAATCGCCGTCCTTGACCTCTTCGAATGCCACCACAGTCTGGCTCTTCAGCAGCTTTGCGGGCACCTCGAAGGTAAGGACGACACTTCCGCTGACCAGTTTGCCTGCGTCACCTGGGGCCTTGAATTCCTTCTCGGCCGTGATTTCCTTACCGTTTCCGTCCTTCAGGGTTCCGCCGTCGGTTCCGTCAGCATTCTTGATGTGCAGGGTGCCGTTCACCTTGTAGGTGCGTCCACCAATCAGGTTGGTGTAGTTGACGCGGTCAACCACGGTTACGCTTACGTCCTTCATGCTCGGATCCACTACCTTGGTGCCGTCGGCAGAGCCTATGGTGGCGGTAGTGCGGGCTGTCGGGGTGAACAGCTGCTGGCGCAAGTCGTTGGCATCAGTGTGCTTCAACGGCACACCGTTGACAACTACGGCCTTCGCGTCGACCTGATCCAGTTCAATGCCCTTCGCGTTTTCGCCTTGTCCAGCAGGCAGCAGGTATTCATAGATAACGAACTTTGACTTGCCAGCTGCGACAGCTTTGGTCAACGCGATTTGGTCAACAACTATGCTTTCGTTCGTTACCGAACCGCTGGCCAGGCCGTTGGCTTCGTCGGACTCCAGTTCAATCGTCTGGGTTCCTTCACCGATCTTGAGGGTCGGGTCCTCGGCGCTTACCAGTCGTGCATAGAAGTCGTACTTACCCTTGGGCACATTCGTGTACGTAACGGTATCGGTGACTTTCTGTCCGCTGATGTTGGCGCCCAGGTTCAGCACGTTGGACTTGTTGTTCGCTTGCTGTGCCTGCGTTTTAATCGCCGGTGTCCACAGCGGTTTGATCTGCTGCTGTGCGGGCAGCGTCAACTCAGACGCAAATTGCCTTAGTGCCGTCGTAGATGACTACGCCCGCACCGATTCCATCGGGGTATTTCTCGAAGACGCTCACCGGTACCGTGTAATTCAGGGTCACGGTCTTGGTTCCGGGGCCACCTTGGATGGTAGTGTCTTTCGGATAGGTGATGCCTTCCAGGGCCCCCTGACCGATGTTTGTCGGCACGTTCTTGACGCTGAACAGGCGGCCCTTGATGGTGTATTCACCTTCCGGCAGGTCGGTGTAGCTCACCGTGTCGGTCAGTTCGACGGTCTGAGTCCCATCGCTGGGCAGCTTGATGGTCTTCACTCCCTCGACTGGGTCGCCGTTGCGGTTGCCCGCACCGATTGTGGTGTTGACCTGGTACTTGCTCCAGGTGTTCACCGCAGCCACGGTAATAGTGGCTTCAGTATTCGCATCAAATCCGATTTCATCGGACCTCTCTGCGGGGTTCACCGGATCAAATACATAGCTGATGGGGTCAGCCAGTTGCTGTCCGTTAGCGTCGGTCACCTTCAGATCCAACTTATGAGTCAGACCCTTCTTGGCAAACACATCGCCATCCTTGAATTCCTTCGACAACTCGCTGACCGTGCAGTGTTCACCGTACTTGACCGTCTGGCCCAGGGTAACCGGGGCAGCCCCAGGAATGACCTTGATGTCCTTAGAGAAGGTGCCACACGTTACGTTCAGAAATACGTAATCATTACTCATGACATCGTTCTGAGCGATACCTTCAGGCAAGACGTTGGTCTTCACCAGCTGCAGTTTGACTTCCTTCTTCGCTACCTGGTTGGTAGCAGTCAGTTTCACCGTAGACAGGTGCTTTCCAATCTGGAACTTCTTGGCGGTGGCAGTACCGTCTTTACCGAAGCTGGGAGTGTTGTTGGCTGTTGCGCTCGGTACCGAGTTTCCGCCGTTGAAATCCCAGCTGACTTCGGACTTGTAGCCTGGAATCACTGTATTGTCGGCGTCAAGAGCGTCGCCTTCGGTGATTTCACAGATGAAACCGGTAGGGATCTTCTGAGAGGTGAATACTCCACCATTTACCAGAGTGAAACTTCCATCTACAGGGGAGCCACTCTGTCCGGTCGGAGGCACACACTGCCAAGTAAAGGGGAACTTGATTCCTGAAGGCAATGTGTCGGAGGACTTGGCCACCTTCTTTACCTCGAACTGACCCATAGTGTTAGAGAAGGTATTGGTTGCATGAACCTTTACCGCAGTCACCTTCGGGGTCAGTGTGAAGCTGTTACCAACCTGACCGTTAACGGTCATGCCTTGCTCAAGACATCGCCGTCGTACTCAGTTTCCTGTTCGGTAACCTCACAGGTGTATCCCAGCGGAATGTTTTGGACGGTCTTGGTTTCACCGTTACCAACTTGGATGCCTCTACCCTTGACTTCACCGGTTTCACCCTTCGGTGCTTTACAGGTGTAGTCGAACTTGTAGGTCGGCTTGGTCTCGATGTCGGTATCACCCGTTACTTCCTTCGAGATAACGAACTTGCCCAGGTCGCGCTTGTAGGTGTTGGTGACAACTACGTTTACGGGATCTTTCGAGCCGATATTTACAGAAGCTTCGTGACCACTTACTCCGTAAGCCTTGAAGTCATCCACAGTCGCGCCGTTTGCAGTCAGCTCCGCAGTCCAGATGTGGTTCGCGACATTTTCGTTAACCTCGGTGATGGTACAGATTGAACCGATCTTGAGGTTGTCAATCACCACGGGGTCGCTGGAATCAGTTAGTTTCAAAGCGCGCACCTTGGGGGTGTCGTCCTTGTAGGTACACCTGACCGTGATGCTGAACTCCTTGTTCTTATCGACGGCAACATGGTCCCCTTGCAAGACAAGCTTCTTGTCCACGGTCAGAGAGGTCGTTGGTGTGTCGTAGGTGTTGTCCAAATTGACCACTACATTCTGGCCGCTCTTCACTGTAAATTTCGCGGCGTGGTAGGTAGCATCACCTACCTTGTAGGACTCATCGTTCGTAACGCCTTGACCATACCAATTCAACTTGTGGGTCTCTGGGCCCGTCAACGTTGAATTTGGTGGTCTCCCACAGGGCACATTCTCGACCCGCAGGTACGTTCGGCACGGTATGGGATTGACCTGCTTTCAGTGTCACCTCACCTTTATTCGAGCCCGACTTGGATGTACAGAGCCAGTGGAATGTGAAGTCATCATTCTGGTGGTACTTCGCGTTGTTACCCATTACGGAACGCTTACTGAAGGTGAAACCGGTGGTTTCACCCACGTAGTAGTTCGTAGCGGTAGCGGTGACGGTGGCATTCTCGGCGATTTCGGTGATCTCGATGGTCTTTCCGTCAACCGGGGCTCCACCATTCAGGCTCATTTGGGTAACGCCGTTGTACTTGATGGGATCCTTCGTTCCGTCCAGGATAACCGGCGGGAAGTCTGAGCTCTCTGTGACAGTACAATTTGCACCCGCAGGAACACTGACCTGCGCAGGGTTCACAGAATTCGCGTAAACCAAGAGATACGGAGCTGCAACACCTTCGAAAGGCTTGTCCTGAGTATAGGTCTTGCCGTTCGCTGTACAGGTGTAGGTGAACTTGAAGGGCTGGTTGAAGCTGGGCTCGGCGAATTCGCCACCACCGCCCGTGGCCACCTTCTTAATCAGTAGCGTGGCTTTCTTGTATTCCAAGTTGTTCTTGGCATTTACTGTAACAGCTTGAACATTACCATCTACCTGGGAAGGAATTGTTACCTCGACGGAGTTACCGTTGCCTTCGCCATTCAGGCTATTGGTCCAGCGAATACCAGTCAGCTCATTCTTAGTCTCGGTAACTATACACTTGGTACCCACCGGGATATCCACATTGAATTCAGACTCACCCTTATGAGCCACAGTGGTCTTAAAGGTCTCGCTACTGAAAGCGGGGCAAGACAGGTTGAATTCGAATTTACTCGGAACCTGGTTATCACCTTCAGCTCCGCCCGTGGTTTCCTTGAGGACCTTGACACGTCCCATCAGCTGCTTCAAGCTGTTCGAAGCCGTGATCTTAACGACGGGTTTATCTTCATTGTTCACGGGAATCGTGACAACATAGGCACCTGTACCGGTACCGTCAGAACGGACGTAATCCGACTTCCATTTGCCGTTACCACCACTCCAGGTAACCTCGTTGGAAATCTGGTTGTCGTTGATGTTCTTTTCCCAGATGGCACATTCAGTTCCAACCGGGTACTCTCGCACGAACTTATACGTTCCACCCGCTTTGACCAAGGGCGCCTCAGTCTTAATGGTATCGCCTACCTTACATTCAGCGCTGAAGGCATAAGTCGTATCCTTCATGAAGTCCTTGGTGCCCGAAACAATCTTGGCCTGCTTGGTCAGCTCCAAGGTGCCCTTCTTTGCAGTGAAGCGGTTGGTGGCGGCCACCGTAACCGCGGTGGCAGAAGAGTTCGGTAGCTTGAAACTGATGGAACGATCCGAAGAACCGGTCTTATCAGCACCATCCACGTTGAAACCGACCGAGTCCCACTTGTACGACTGATTTGCATCCGGAACCTCTTCGGTAACCGTACATACCGTACCGGCAACCAGTTTGGCATCCATGATTTGATCGAAAGAAACGGCCTTACCGGCTTCGACAGGACCTTCCCAAGTGAGGTTTCGTCCGTCTTGCTTACAAACGACCTGGAAGTTGTAAGAGCCATTCAACTTCTTTCCATCGCTGGTAGACTCAATCTTCTTCAGGCTGAAGCTGACGTTTTCACGCTGGTAGGTATTGGTAACGGTGCGTACCGTGGTGGAATCAGCGTTGACTGTGAAATCCTTGACGGTGACGCCTTCGGTACCGTTATTGGCTTCCCACAGCACCTGCACTTCTTTCTTGAATCCCGCAGGTGCGTTGGCCACGTCAGTTTCGGTAACGGAACAAACATAACCGTTGGGAATGCCGTTTTCGGTGTGTGACCAATTCTTAGCAGCGTTGATGTCAAAGGAGCCTGTAGCTTTAGGAGCCGCAGCTTCCTGTGGATCAGAACAGGTGTACTCGAATCGGAACTCCATGTTATTGGCAGCGGCTTCGTTAGCGGTCAGGTCGCCACCAATCTTCTTGATGACCTGGAAAGAACCAGTCTTCTTGGAGTAACTGTTGAAAGCACTGATGGTGTAAACCTGGTCTTTCGACTCAATGACAAAAGACCCATTGGTAGTCCCGTCGAGAACAACGCCTTGTTGCTGCATGTTGACGGTAGTGCTGTTCATCTGGTCTTCAGACATTCCCTGGCAGGTGGTGCCTACCGCAACGTCTACTACACCATTGGTGCCATCGGCCTTGCCGTTCTTTGTAGCACGGGTGGCTGCACCACCCTTGGCAGGGGCGAAGAACTGATACTTGTCATCCCCACAGGTGACACTGATGGTAACTTCTGCATCCTTAACCAGGTCCGCGCCTTCGCGAACAACCTTCTTTGCAGTAAGTTTCCGTAGTCTGGTTTACCGATCAGAATAGATTGCCCAGCCATTTCTACCGGGTTGTTAAGGTCAGGGTGACGATAAATGGTAGACCAGTTACCAGAAGAATCCATTGCTTGCAATTCTTCCTTGAAGTAGAAGTGGTCACCTTCTCGGATATCGGACACTTCTGACTTGAAAACGTCCTGCCATGTTCCGTTAGGCGTTTGGAGATTCACATTAGACGTTGTGAATATATACTGAGAATCAACGTCTTCTGTGTTGGAACCGCGTTGGCGAACGAGTGTACCGTGAATCCGGTAACCATTCGGTTGGTTCGGATCGAGGTTTTCGTAAGTAATGCTGTCCTTCAAGGTGTATTTCTTACCTTTGAGGTAGGGAAGAATTTCAGGAGCAGCCTCAGGTGCGCCTTCTACTGAAGCAGTTGTACCAATCTTGGGTTGAGGAGTAACAGTCTCTCCCCACTTGACCGTCAAGCCACCCGAAACTGAAATATCCTTGCGCAATACAGTAACCTGAGCCTGGCTTCCGGGCAAGTCGAGGAAGTATGCGTCGACATAGTCCTGGATAGAACCTTCGAACTTAATGGAGAAGTTCTTTTGATCTTTGACTTTTAGCGTTACACCTTGTTCAGCTTCTGTCAGGGTTATCTTGGAAACTGGATTGTCGTGTTCATCGGTTGCCCCGGAGACACTCAGGTAAATCTTATCTCCAATTTCGCGGCGTACAGCAGAATCCGAAATGTAGTCATTAAGCTTCAGTTTGAGAAGAGAATAAGACTTGTCTGCGGACACCTCTGCGGATATCTGATCCAGGTGCATAGTCTCGAGTGCTTTGACAACATCCGTCCGGTTCTTATATTCACTGATAGCTTCCGAAATGATTTCCTTCGGCTTATTCGAATTACCGACCCAGCCACTGTCAAACTTCCATAAACCTACGCCATCCATAAGTCCAATTACCGTCATCCAGATAGCATTTTGATGTGCCCCGTATTCTGCTTGATTATGCTTGAAATAATGCCAAACAATCGCCTTGACCGTTTCTGCCAATTCTGGATTATTATTCGCCCACTCGGTTCCAGTGTACTGGGTTCCAGGTTTATACCAACCCCCATTTGTATGTACAAAAGGTTCAACACAGAAAGAAGGTACATTGTCTGCCTTCAATCGTGCTTTCAAATCGTCGTCGGCATATTGGGGCACGTAACTAATCGCATTATTTCCATTAGTAACTTTACCAAGGAACCAAACATTATCTGTATCGAGTCCACCCCTTGCAGGCGTCTTTACGAGAACAATCGAGCCATCTGGTACCAAAGGACCGCTCTGATAGCAATTTTTATCATCATTGATATCGTACCCAATCATGCCTCCGCCACTGTAACGTTTTTCTAACCAGTTGCGCGCATCATTACTAATCTTATCGAACTGAGTTTTGAGATTATCTCTAATTTCTTTCTTTTTCGCATCAGTCAAACCATGCTGGATTGCAAAAGTATCCAATTCTGCTAAGGTTTTATTCCACGCATTATTCAACTGAGTTTGAAGTTCTTCCAGCGCTATCTTCTTATCCTTTCCAGGATTATAAGATACTTCAATCTCAAAACTCGGCTTAAATACCTTGTTGCTCAAGCCGTTCAACTGGTTCTTCAGTTGCTTCAGGGCATCCACACGCGTTTGCGCAATCTGTGTTTCCAAGTCTTTCAACGCAGCTGTAACGGAAGGATGCGTTGCTGGAAGGCCCCAATCTGAAGCTTGCTTTAACAAAGTGACGCGCGCATCTTCTGCCATCTCATCAATCAAGGCATTCAAGCGCCCAGTAGCATCTGTTTCAGATTCGCCCGGATTTACAGTGAAGGTGCTGACTTTCTTGTAAACACTGCTGGACTGGGTGTAGTAGACCCAGCTCCAGAAAGGCAAGGAGCGTTCTGTTCTTGCAATAGCTCCTTCTTCATCAGCTTCTTCGCTAGCAGAAGGTGTAGGGGAAGGAGTAACTTCAGTACCCTCTTCACCGGGAGCAGCAATGGGCCCCTCTTCGTTAGAAACGGAAGGTGTGGTGTTTTCAAGCGGTGCGGTATCCTGTTTTACGGCAGAACCGGTGGCGTCGTTAGTGGAGGAGGGAACGACGCGAGACAAAGTAGCACCGGAGTCGTCAGCGCTCAACGTGTCACCGTTGATAGTCAAAGTATCTGAATCAGGGTTCGCACTACGCGTGGTTGCAGAGTTAATGCCGAAACCGTTACTTGCCCCAGGAGTCAAAACCCAAACGCCAAAGGGTTTAGGCCACTTCCCATTTACAATAGGTTTTTTAGTAGGTGTTGAATTCCTACCATAATCGAATTGGACACTATCATGTAGGCCTGGCAAAATTGTACCGGGTCTTACCACACAAGCTGCAGGAAGGTATTGTATTCCATAGCTTCCAAAAGTTCCTGTTGTCCCATAATAATTATGTGCTTGTTGTTGATCGGTAAAGCTTTTCAACCCCTTAAGATTCAATGCGGTTACCACATAAGGATTCTCATTAGTTCCAACGGCTTGAACGTTTACTGGCTGATTTCCATTAACCGTAACGGTCGGTTTAACCGAGGCCATAGCGTTACCGGTATCCGCCATGGAGGGCAGAACGAGGCCGCCCACGGTCCAGGCCATGGCGATGACGGCGGCGATGACGCCGGCGCCCCACTTGCGGCCCTTCTTTTGCTTGCGCGCCGCTATTAGGCGAGCGCTGACGGGCATCCTGCCCCGAGAAACGTTCTGCTGCGAATCCATGTTCGGATCTCCTCCACTAGTGCTTGCCACGACTTCAGAGCGCTTCTGGGCCGGAAACCAGCCAAAGGACACACCTCTGCCGCTTATACAACAACTTATAGATTACCAAGTTCAGCAGGGAATTCCCAGGTGCAAATCGGCCATGTACGAACAATCACACCTTTTTCCCGCCCGGATTTAAAGCTTGTTTCCAAGGAATTTCCAGAATCACCGCAATTTTCCTTCGCCGGTAGGACAAAATCTGACTTACACCCCGGTAATTTCCCAGCCACGCCCCTGAGCCTTTTGTCACCCCCACCCTCACACCAACCCCCCACTTATGACGACCCTAAAACGCCTCCAAGCTGCGAAAAATACCAGAAATCCCCGGCGATTTATCAAAAATCTATATTGACCGATCCCCCACTCACGCGCCGCCCACACGCCCAACTACCCCCCGACACGCCCGAAGGCGCGCACGTCACCGCGAAACCGACCGATCTTCTGCTCCCTCCACAGGAAATCGCCCGTTATTCCACCGGCGCCAATAACCCATCCACCAAAAACCGCCACGGGCCGCGATACCTCGGTTATGTCGATCTCTGGATTCCCCGCATAAACCACGAAATCCGCCCCCGCGCCTTCTTCCCAAGTAGTGAAACCCGCCACGCGCCGCCCCCTGCCACGAGGCCGCGCGCATCGCCAGGCTCGAATCCATCCCCGCCGCCACCGCATAGAGCAGCTCGACGGCCAGGTTCTTTTCACTCAAATCCACCGAAGAATCCGAACCCATCACCAAAGGCACCCCGCTGTCCCACAGCCGCTCCAGGAACACCCCACGCCGCACCGCCATCGCCAGCATGCGCCGGGCATAGATGGGGGTACTTGCCGGCCTGCGCCGCGTACCACGGAAACTCGGAAACCTGGCGCACCGTCGGAGTCACGCGAATCCCGCGCCGCGCCACCTCAATTACCTGGTCGGGCGCCATCCCCGCGCCGTGCTCGATCGCATCCACTCCGGCGTACAGCAAATCATCGATGGTTTCGCGCGCAAAAGTGTGCACCGTGACGCGCCCACCCGCGCGATGCACCTCGTCGAAAGTCTCGCGCAGCACCTGACGCGGCCACAGCGGCAGCAAATCCGCCTGGTCCCCCAAGCTGCGATCCACCCAATCCCCCACCAGCTTGATCCAACCATCCGAACGCGCCAGCTGCTCCAGCGCCACGCGCGGCAAATCCTCGGGTTCAATCTCGGTCGCCAAGTTCCGGATATAGCGCTTGGGCCTCGCAATATGGCGCCCGCAATGCACCACCTTCGTGTCCCCCTCACGTCTGGCCACATTCGGGTTGCGCTGCCCCCCCCGCAATCAATGATCTGCGTCACCCCGAAACTGCGATGCGTCTCCAGCCGCTGGCGAATCTCCTCGCCGCTGGGCGGCGTCGCGGTGTGCGTCAACCCCGGATGCGTATGCGCGTCCAGCAAACCCGGATAGATATACCCTCGCAGTTCCGTCACCTCCACCGGGTCGAGGTTGTCGGGTGCCGCCACCGGGTCGAGGTTCACTACCGGGTCGAGGCCGCCACCTCGCGGTTGCGGGGGAAGGGCGGGGTTTCGGTAGGTGAGTTTTCCCTCCACAACCCAGGCCTCGGTAGGGGAAAAGCCCAGCACTTCGGCTGCGCCACACAACTGTCCAGTAAGGTGAAAAATCTTGCTCATAGTAAAGAGTCTACTTTGTGGCTGTAACAAAACCTTAAAAACGCACCGACCCGGTCCGGGGCACTCCTATATGTATAAGGAGAACCTCGAACCGGGTCAGAACCGGACGAAAAAGCGAGCCGTGCGACGAAGACGAAAACCTAGGCCTCGTCTAAATGGGCCGCGCCCTGGAACTGGGAGTTATAGAGGCGCCAATAAGCTCCGCGGGCCGCGATCAGTTGATCGTGGTTGCCCTGCTCGACAATGTTGCCCGACTCCATCACCAAGATCAGGTCCGCGTCGCGGATAGTCGACAAACGATGCGCAATCACGAAAGACGTCCGGTCCTTTTGCAGGTTACCCATCGCCTTTTGCAGCATTCGCTCCGTGCGAGTATCCACCGAAGAGGTGGCCTCGTCCAGGATCAGGATCGAAGGCTCGGAAACGAAGGCGCGCGCAATCGTGATCAGCTGACGTTCCCCCCCGCCGACAGATTCGAGGCGTCCTCGCCCAGGACCGTTTCGTAACCCTCGGGCAGGGAACGCACCAGGTGATCCACGTAGGTGCGCTCGGCGGCCTGGCGGATATCTGCATCCGTAGCGGACTCGTTGCCGAAGTGGATGTTTTCTGCGATCGTCCCCGAGAACAACCACGGGTGCTGCAACACCATGCCCACGCGGGAACGCACATCGCGGCGCGTCATCGTGTTCACGTCTACGCCATCGATAGTGATCTGGCCTGCATCGATGTCATAGAAGCGCATCAACAGGTTCACCAGCGTGGTCTTGCCCGCGCCGGTCGGACCCACAATCGCGACCTTTTGGCCGGGCTGGACCTGGAAAGACAAGTCCGTGATCAGCTCCTGGTCGGGATTGTAAGAGAAGCGCACATTCTTGAACTCGATGCGGCCCAGCGCCTGGGCGGGGTCGATGGTTTGCGGGTCATCGGTGTCGGGGACCTGGTCATCGGCTTCCAGCACTTCGAAGATGCGCTCTGCCGAAGCCGCCGCGGACTGCAGCTGAACCATCAGGCTGGACAGTTCACCCACCGGCTGGTTGAACTGCTGGGCGTACTGGATGAAAGCCTGGACCGAACCCAGAGTCATGGTTCCCCCCCGGCCACCGCCAAGCCGCCCACCAGGGCGATCAAGACATAGACCAGGTTCGACACGAATGTCGCACCGGGCATCATGATGCCAGACAGCATCTGGGCTTTGAAAGAAGCGCGGTAAAGCTGTTCGTTTTCCTGGGCGAAGGCCTCGGTGAACGGCTTTTGCTGGCCGTAAACCTTGATCAGGGAATGCCCCGAGAAAGACTCCTCGACGCGGGCGTTGAGGCGACCCACCTTCTTCCACTGGGTGTTATAGGCCTTTTGCGAGCGGAAGCCCACCAGGCCGAAAACGATGCCCATCAGCGGCAGGGAAATCAACACAATCAAGGTCAGCTTCCAAGAGATAGAGAGCATCATCGCCAAGACCCCGATCACGGTCAGCACCGCGGTCAGCACCCCGGACAGGGCCTGCTGGAACACGGTGGTGATGTTGTCGATGTCGTTGGTGACGCGAGAAATCAGGTCGCCGCGCTGGACGTTGTCAAAGTAGGACAGCGGCAGGCGGTTGATCTTTTCCTCGACGCGTTTGCGCAGGCGGAACATGGAGCGCACCATGATGACGTTCATGGCGTAGCCCTGGGCCCAGCTGAGCACCGCCGCACCCAGGTACAGCACCACCATCAGCAACAAGACCTGCCACAGCGCGGTGAGGTCAATACCGGAACCCGGCACCACGTCCATCTTTTCCACCACGTTAGCCAAAGTATCCTGGTTCGCGGCGCGCAGACCCGCCACCACCTGAGCCGTGTCAGTCCCGGCCGGGATCTGTTTCGAGATGAAGCCGGAGAACATGATGTCGGTGGCGCGCGCCATAACCCTGGGCGTGATGATGGTCATAGTGACCGAGGCGATACCCAAAATCGCCACGCCCACCAGCGCCAGCTTGTAAGCCGACAGCAGGCCCATCATCTTCTTGAAGGTCGTGCCGAAATCCTTGGGTTTGCCGCCGCGCGACATCATGCCAAAGGCCATGCCGTCCCCGTCCTCCATCGGGACGTCGAGTTCACCGTCGTCCTCTTTGGTAGCGGTGTTTTGGTTCTTTTCGTCGAGGTTCTTTTCGTCGAGGTCCTGACCTGCGGTTAGGGCCTGGGTTTCGTTTTCGGCTTGTTTTTCATTTTTGTCTTTTCGCATCTCACACCGCCTCTGCTGCCAGCTGGGACTCAATGATTTCCTTGTAGGTGTCGCAGGTTTCGGCCAGTTCCTGGTGCTGGCCCGCGTCAACGATGCGACCGTTGTCCATCACCAGAATCAAATCCGCATCCCGGATAGTCGAGACGCGCTGCGCCACCACGATCTTGGTGGTGCCGGGGAAATCGCGCCACAGAGCCTGGCGCAGCTTCGCATCCGTCGTCAAGTCCAGCGCCGAGAACGAATCATCGAAGATCAGCAGCTGGGGGCGACGCACCAGTGCGCGGGCAATCGCCAAACGCTGGCGCTGGCCGCCCGACACATTCGTGCCGCCCTGGGCGATGTGAGCCTTGAGGCCACCGTCCATCTCGCGGACAAAGTCCGCAGCCTGGGCGGTTTCCAGTGCCGCCCACATCTCTCCTTCGGTGGCTTCGGGGGCCGCCAGGCGCAGATTCGACTCGACCGTCCCCGAGAACAGAAACGCCTTTTGCGGGACCAGGCCGATCGCGGACCACAAAAACTCCTGGTCCAACTCACGTACGTCAACCCCACCGACGCGAACACTACCCTCGGTCACGTCGAAAAGACGCGGCACCAACGAAACCAACGTCGACTTACCCGAGGCCGTCGAACCAATCACCGCAACCGTTTGGCCGGCCTCGACCCGGAACGAAACGTCTTTCAACACCGCGGCCTCGGCGTCGGCGAACTGGAAGGAAACGTCCTCGAACTGGAGAGTACCGGGCGAAACCCAGTCACGGCGCGGATTAGCGGCGGGCTTGATGGCGGATTCGCTGGAGAGAACCTCTTGGATGCGTTCGGCACAAACCGCGGCGCGGGGAATCATGATCATCATGAAGGTCGCCATCAGGACTCCGAAAAGGATTTGCATGACGTACTGCATGAAGGCCATCACTACCCCCAGCTCCAGGTCGCCCAGGTCCACGCGCTGGGAGCCGAACCACAGCACCGCGACGATGGTCAGTTCCAGGATCAGCATGATGGAGGGGAAGAGCAGCACGAAGAGCGAGCCGGTTTGCCAGCCGATCTTCATGATGTCGTAGTTGGCTTGGCCGAAGCGCTTTTTCTTCGATGGGTTCGCGCACGAAGGCGCGGATCACGCGGATGCCGGTCAGCTGTTCGCGCAAGATGCGGTTCACCGAGTCGAGCTTTTCTTGGTAGGCGCGGAACTTGGGGATCATGCGCCACACGAAGAGCGAAGCCACCACCAGCATCACCGGGATGGCGACGGCCAAGACCGAAGAAAGCTTGACGTCTTGTTGCAGCGCCATGAAGGTGCCGCCAATGGCCATCAGCGGGGCCATCACCAGCAGGGTGCCGGACTGCATGGTGAGGAGCTGGACCTGTTGGACGTCGTTGGTGTTGCGGGTGATCAGCGAGCCCGGTCCGAAAGCGCGGACTTCCTTTTCTGAGAAACTGGCGACTTTTTTGTAGATGTCGGTGCGCAGGTCGCGGCCCAGTTTCATGGCGGCGCGGGCGGTGCAGTAGACGGCGGCCAGGGCCACGGCCATCTGGACGGCGGCGACGCCCAGCATCAGCAAGCCGCGCGACCAGATGAAGTCAGTGTCGCCCTTGGCGATGCCGTCGTCGATGATTTCGCCGTTGAGGCGCGGCAGGTACAGGTTCATCACCACGGCGATGGCCTGGAGCACCAAGACGGCCAGCACATAGTACCAGTACGGTTTCAAGTACTTGGCAATCAGGCGGGTTAGCATGCGGTTCCCTTCTGTATAGTTGCGGGTTGGTCTTAGGGCGGTGCGTGATTTTGGGCGCACGGTCGTGGCGCCCACTTCAGGGCGCGATTTCGGTTAGGTTCGGCTTGATTTATGGGTTTCAGGCAGGTTTCGTAACAGTCAGCCTTGAATAGTTTAGGGTCAGGTCTGGGAAAATACGCGATAGCGCGATGAATTATCTCTGTCGGCGAAATCGGGCTTTGTCAAGTGGGGTTCGAGTGCCCAACTCCCACCCAGATTACAGAAAACCCCGGTCAGCGGCCGGGGTTTTCTGTAAGGGTGGAGCGTAGGGGACTCGAACCCCTAACCCCCTGCTTGCAAAGCAGGTGCGCTACCAATTGCGCCAACGCCCCATGAAAAAACCCCGACAGGCGGGGTATTTCCGAGTCATCCGTGACAGTGGGCCTAGCTGGGCTCGAACCAGCGACCTCAGTCTTATCAGGACTGCGCTCTAACCAACTGAGCTATAGGCCCGTAGGCACCAAGAAATAGTACCCAATCCTCCACACCGGTGCAAATTCGCCCCGCGCCTTCCCGAACGCGGGTTAAACCTCGGCCACCTCAAAATCGCCGCTCTCAAAACCGGCGCCATCCAAACCAGAAACCTGTGCAGCGTCCTCGCCGGCAACGTCCTCGCCGGCAACGTCCTCGCCGGCCACGTCCTCGCCAACAGCGTCCTGGCCCGCGGAATCCGAATCTTCCACATTCAAGGTCACCGCAGTCACCCGGTCCCCAGAATCCGGCCGCGAGAAAATCACTCCCTGCGTATTACGCCCAGTCTTGGAAACCTCGGCGACGCGAGAACGCACAATCTTGCCGCCCTCCATGATGACCAGCACCTCGGAATCTTCCTCAGTCACCAGCGCCCCGACCAAGTCGCCGCGCGCCTCGACCAGGTTCGCCACCTTGATCCCCAGGCCGCCTCGACCCTGCACCCGGTATTCTGCCAGGTCAGTGCGCTTGGCATAGCCACCCTCGGTCACGACGAACAAGTCAGAATCGGGACGCACCACGTCCATAGTCAACAACTGGTCGCCTGGCCTAAACCGCATCCCCGTCACGCCAGAGGTGGCGCGGCCCAGGGGCCGCAGCTGATCATCGGAAGCAGTGAAACGCAGCGACTGCCCACCGCGCGAAACCAGAATCAAGTCCTCGTCCCCGTTGGCCAGCACAGCACTTACCAAGGCATCGGCCTCGCCCTGACCGTCCTCGCGCAACTTGATCGCGATCAAACCACCGGTGCGGTTCGTGTCGTAATCCTTCAGCCGGGTCTTCTTTACGAATCCCAACCGCGTAGCCAAAACCAAGTATTCCTTGTCTTCGAAAGAAGACAGCTGCAAGACCTGTGCGATGCGCTCGTCTGGCTGGAACGCCAACAGATTCGCCACGTGCTGCCCCTTGGCGTCGCGCCCGCCTTCGGGAATGTCATAGGCCTTGGCGCGATACACCCGCCCAAAGTTCGTAAAGAACAACAGCCAGTCATGCGAAGAGGTCGTAAAGAAGTGCTCGACCTGGTCGTCTTCGCGCAGCTGGGCACCCTTGACGCCTTTCCCGCCGCGCTTCTGAGAACGATACGCATCGACCCGAGTGCGTTTCGCGTAGCCGCCGCGTGTAATAGTAACCACCACGTCCTCTTCGGGAATCAGGTCCTCTACAGAAAGGTCCCCGTCGAAAGGCACGATCGTGGTGCGGCGTTCATCACCGTACTTCGCCGCAATCTCTCCCAGCTCCTCGGAAACAATGGCGCGCTGCCGCTCCGGCTTGGCAATAATATCCAGGTAATCCGCGACGCGCGCCTCCAACTCGGCGTGCTCGTCCAGGATCTTTTGCCGCTCCAAAGCCGCCAAACGCCGCAACTGTAGCGCCAAAATCGCATCGGCCTGCACCTCGTCAACCCGCAGCAACTCCATCAACCCCGCGCGGGCGTCCTCGACCGTAGGCGAACGCCGAATCAAAGCGATAACCTCGTCCAAGGCGTCCAGCGCCGCCAGGTAGCCTTGCAAAATATGCAGCCGTTCCTGGGCCTTGCGCAGCCGCAGCTCGGTGCGCCGCTTGATGACGTCGACCTGGTGGCCGACCCAGTAGTGAATGAAACCGTCGATCGACAAGGTACGCGGCACCCCGTCCACCAGCGCCAACATATTCGCCGCGAAAGAGTCCTGCAGCTGCGTGCGCTTATAGAGGTTATTCAGCACCACCTTCGCCACCGCGTCGCGCTTGAGCACAATCACGATGCGCGTACCCGCACGGCTGGAAGTTTCGTCGCGGATATCCGCGATCCCCGTCAAAGTCCCGTCCTTGACCAGCTGGGCAATCTTAATGATCAAGTTGTCGGGGTTGACCTGATAGGGCAGCTCGGTCGCCACCAGGCAGGTTCTCCCGTGCAGCTCCTCGACATTCACCACGGCGCGCTGCACGATGGAGCCGCGCCCACTCCGATAGGTTTCCTCTATCCCGCGCCGCCCCAGAATCGTTGCTCCCGTAGGGAAATCCGGACCCTTGATATGCCCCAGACACGCCGAAAGCAGCTCTTCGCGACTGGCCTGGGGATGCGCCAGATACCACTGCGCCGCCGCGGCGACCTCGCGCAGATTATGCGGCGGAATCCGTGTCGCCATCCCCACCGCGATGCCCTCAGAACCATTCATCAACAGGTTCGGCACACGCGCGGGCAGCACGGTCGGTTCCTGGGCGCGCCCGTCATAGTTATCCATGAAATCGACGGTGTCTTCGTCGATGTCACGCACCATCTCCATCGCTAGCGGCGCCATCTTACATTCGGTGTAACGCTGGGCGGCCGGCCCCCAAGTTCCCCGGACTGCCAAAGTTCCCCTGCCCCGCCACCAGCGGGTAGCGCATCGACCACGGCTGCACTAATCGCGCCAGCGCGTCATACACCGAAGAATCCCCGTGCGGATGGAAGTGACCCAGCACGTCCCCCACCACGCGCGCACACTTGGAAAACGCGGCGTTGGGCCGATACCCGCCGTCATACATGGTGTAAATCACACGCCGATGCACCGGCTTCAACCCGTCGCGCACATCAGGCAGTGCGCGGCCCACAATCACGCTCATGGCGTAATCCAGATAGGACTTCTTCATCTCTTTTTCCAGGTCAACCTGCGTGACGCGCCCCTTTTCGACCTCGCTCACGACGGGCTGCCCCGAGTTGATGATGCCCCCGTTTTCCTCGTCGAGGTTCGGGTTCGGATTGTGCGTTTCGTTCTCCGCCACGGTTTCTCTCTTTTCCTTCGGTTTCGGCGACTCTTTTTATCGGGTCGAGGCCGCCGCCTTAAGTTGGTCTCTTTGTTTCGGTTTTCCTGGGGTCGGGGTGGGGCCCTTTCCCTTTGTCCCCGAGGATCACACCTCGGGGCCGCGGGCTTTTCCTAGATGTCGAGGAAACGCACGTCTTGCGCATTACGTTGGATAAAGGACCTACGCGAGGCGACGTCCTCGCCCATCAACAACGAAAACACTTCGTCGGCGGTGGCGGCCTGGTCCATCGTGACTTGCTTCAACAGCCGCACCCCGGGATCCATCGTGGTTTCCCACAGTTCCTGGGGGTTCATCTCTCCCAGACCCTTGTAGCGCTGGATGCCGCCTTCCTTAGGTAGGCGCGCCCCGGCGGCGGTTCCGGCTTCGAGTTCCTTGTCGCGTTCGCGGTCGGAATAGACGAACTGGTGGGCTTTGTTGGTCCACTTCAGGCGGTACAGCGGCGGGGTGGCCAAGAAAACGTGGCCTTCCTCGATCAACGGGCGCATATAGCGGAACAGCAGCGTCAGCAGCAGCGTGGCGATGTGTTGCCCGTCCACGTCGGCATCCGCCATCAGCACAATCTTGTGGTAGCGCAGCTTGGTGAGGTCGAATTCTTCGCCGATCCCGGTGCCGAAAGCCGTGATGAGAGACTGGATTTCCTTGTTATCCAGGGCTTTATCCAGGCGGGCTTTTTCGACGTTCAGGATTTTGCCGCGCAGGGGCAAGATGGCCTGGTGGGCCGGGTCGCGTCCCGCCACGGCCGAACCGCCGGCCGAGTCACCCTCGACAATGAAGATTTCGCACTGCGAGGCGTCGCGGCTGGAGCAGTCGCGCAGTTTGCCCGGCATCGAGAAAGTATCCAGGGCGGTTTTGCGCCTGGTAGCGTCGCGGGCCTTGCGTGCCGCGGTGCGCGCGATCTGGGCAGCCTGGGCTTTGAGCAAAATCGCCTTGGTTTCCGCGGGGTGCGAGTCGAACCAGTCCCCCAGCTGGGAATACACGGTTTGTTGCACGAAGGTACGCGCTTCGGTGTTCCCCAGTTTCGTCTTGGTTTGGCCCTCGAACTGCGGGGTACGCAGCTTGATCGAAATCACCGCGGTCAAACCTTCGCGGCAGTCCTCGCCGGTCAGGTTTTCGTCCTTGTCCTTCAACACACCTTTCTCGCGGGCCTGCTTATTCATCAGGCTGGTCAACGCGGCGCGGAAGCCTTCTTCGTGAGTGCCGCCTTCAGTGGTGTTGATGGTGTTGGCGTAGGTATAGAGAGATTCGGAATACGCGCTGGTCCACTGCAGCGCGATTTCCAGGCTCATGGTGTCCCGGTAAGAGGCCTCGAAAGAAATGATTTCGTCGTGCACCACTTCGGATTTCTTGGTCGAGTTGATGAAGTGCACATAGTCGTGCAAACCGTCGGCGTAACAGTAGGAGACGTGACGGTGACCTTTCTTGGGTGAAACCGCGTCCCCGGCCTCGTCCCCCGTAACAAAGTCGCCTTCGTCGATGGCGTTGGGACGCTCGTCCGTCAGCGAAATCCGCAATCCTTTGTTCAAAAAAAGCCATCTGCTGGAAGCGAGTCCGCAGGGTTTCATAGTCGAACTCTACGGTTTCAAAGATTTCGGGGTCGGGGTAAAACAGCTGTTCCGTCCCGGTTTCTTCGGTGGCTTCCCCGCGCTGTAGGGGTTTCGTGACGTGGCCGCCGTTGCCGTATTCGATGTGCCAGCAGTACCCATCGCGCTTTACCTGCGTGATGACTTTAGTGGACAGCGCATTCACCACCGAGATACCCACGCCGTGCAAACCGCCGGAAACCGCATAGGAGCCGCCGCCGAACTTTCCCCCCGCATGCAAGATCGTCATCACAACTTCGACGGTGGGTTTGTGCTCCGTGGGGTGTTCCGCCACCGGGATACCGCGCCCGTTGTCGCACACCCGCAAGCCGCCGTCGGCCTGAATCGTCACTTCGATGTGATCGCAATACCCGGCCAGGGCTTCGTCCACCGAGTTATCCACGACTTCGTACACCAAGTGGTGTAGCCCGCGTTCCCCAGTCGAACCGATATACATGCCGGGCCGTACCCGCACTGCCTCCAGGCCTTCGAGCACCGTGATATCCGAGGCGTCATAATGTTCCTCGGGTTTGGTCTCGGCGATGGGGCTCTGTATCTCGCTCACGTTTTGCTTCTCCTCAGAATTGTCTTTATCCAGAAATATTCTAGCGCTTTTTATACCCGCATGGCCGTCAGGTACACGTAAAGCCGGTTTTTACGCAGGTACCCTGAATTTCAGCTTTGTTCCTGAACTGCGACATCGGCCCCGCAAATCCCCCTTCTAGCCGTAGGTGTCGCGCGGGCCACGTCCGGGGACCGAACGCGCCCCGAACTTCCACGAGGGTCCAAGCGGTCCACGGATAATGACTTGGCGCACCGTGTCCGGCCCCAGGCGCTGCGCCAGTTTTTTCTCCAGCGTCGGCAGCAGCATCTTCAACTGGGTGGCCCACGCGGTGGAATCGGTTCGCACCACCAGGCGGCCTTCGCGGTAACTCTCTACTTTGGTGTGTGCCCCCAGCTGTGGTCCGACGTATTTTTCCCAGTGATTCTTTACATCCACGATATCCAGCATGGTTTTCCAGCCGCTTTGCCGCACAAAGCGTCGAGATAAATCCCCGACTCGCTGCGGATCCCACGGGCTTGGCCCCACCCCTTCGCGGCTGCGCACCATCCCCGGCGAGTCCTGCACCAGCTGCAGCTGGTCCGGGTTGGCCCCCGCTAAACCAATCTTTTCTAAAATCATGCGTCGGTATTCCCGGTCCATCTCTTTGGCTCGCTGGGCCCTCAAATCCGCCCCGATAGCCTCGCGCGGCGAAACCCCCGATTTCCCCAGGGCCCGCACCCGCCCACCAAGGGGTAAATCCCTGGTCAAACAGCATTTGCTGGTAGCGCTGCAGCGCCAGCCGCGGCAGCTTCGCCCGCATCACCGGATAGGTCCCGGAAGTGTCAATCCACCGCGACATCGCTACCCCCTCCGGGCGTCTCTACCACAATCGCGGCCTCGCCGTCCTCGCCCAACGCGCCGCCCGCACCGACTTCGCTACCCGCGCCGCCCTGAGCTGACCCACCGTCCTCGCCCCGCGCCAAAACCGCCGATACCGGACCCTCTCCCAGGAACTGCACCGCCGATTCCTGCGCGTCCCCCAGCCCGACACGATACACGCGCGCCCACAGCGCCCCTGGCAACTCGGTGCCCAGCGCGGAAGTCACCCACACCTGGTCAGCCTGCCCGATAACCTCCAGCACGGCCCGCCGCCGAGTTTCGTCCAACTCGGCAAACACATCATCCAGCATCAGCAGCGGCGCCTGCCCGTAACTGTCGCGCAACAGCTGAAACTGCGCCAGCCGCAACGCCAAAACAAAGGACCACGACTCACCGTGCGAAGCAAAACCCTTTACCGGAAAACCCTTTAACTCCAACTCGAGTTCATCGCGGTGCGGCCCCACCAAGTTCACCCCGCGCCGCGCCTCATCCCCGTGTCGAGCGGCAAAAGCATACAAAAATGCCTGTTCCAGTGCGGTTTTGTCACGGTACAGTTCCTCCAGGTCGAGGTCCGAGGTTTCGCTTCCGGCCACGGTTTCGGTTTCGGTTTCAGTTGCGATTTCGGTTGCGATTTCGGTTGCGATGGGGTGGAAAGACGTGACGTATTCCTGCAGGGTATGTGCTAAATTATCGGCGTAATGCAAACTCGCCACGTGGCCAACGCTCGCGCTGATCGCGGCATAGATTCCGGGCAGTTTTTCATTCAGCGCCGCCACGATCCGGTGGCGATACCAGGTGATCTGTGCCGCCAACGGGGCCAGAGCCTGGTCCCAAATCCCCAGCTGCAGCGGATCTGGAGCTTGGTGGTTCTTGGCCAGAGCCTTTAGATAGGCTCCGCGTTGCCGCGCGACTTTCTGGTACTCGGCCAATATCGCGGCCAGCACCGGGTACAGTTGGACTCCCAGGTCATCGAGGAAACCGCGGCGCGTTGAGGGTTCCCCACGCACCAGATTCAGGTCCTCGGGGGCAAAAAGCACCGAGGTGCAGTGCCCCAAGAATTCCTTGGGACGCACGGGGTGGCGATTCAACCGGGCGCGGTTAGCCCTTCCCGCCACCACTTCGATTTCTAACAAATCACTGTGGGTTTTCCGCTGCCCGGCATTGCACAGGCGAATCCGCACCACCCCAACACGAGACGCATTCGCACTACCCTTTAACGCCGTCCTCGGCCCGGGCCGCATCACTATCCCCAACACCGGAAACCGGCCGGAAAATCAAGGCGGCATCGGCGCCCACTCGATGCGAACCCAGCACCGCCACGTAGTTGATGGCTTCCAGCAGGTTCGTCTTGCCTTGGCCGTTGGCGCCCAGCAGGATATTTACTCCGGGTCGCAAGTCTGTCAGCACCAGGCTGCGGTACGAGCGCCAATTATCCAGCGCGATATCGGTGACGTACATGACTTTGGGTGCGCGGCCCCTGGGCTCAGAGGCTGGTGCGGATCGGCATAATCAAGTAACGCAGGGCCTGGTTGTCTTCGCCGTTTTCTTTGGCTTGGCCGGTGATGACGACCGGTTTGGTTTCGTCCTTGAAAGACAGGCGCACAAAGGGTTCATCCAGTGAAGCCAAACCTTCCAACAGCATCCGCGAGTTGAAAGAGACCTCTATATCCGCGCCGTTCAGAGTGGCGGGGATGGAGTCCTGAGAGCTGTTTTCCCCACCGCTGCCGGCACGGAATTCCAAGTGTCCCTGGGTGAACTTAAGGAAAATCTGTTGGTTGGATTGGTTCGTGGTAACGATAGCGACGCGGCGCGCAGCTTGGATGAACTGTGCCACATTCACCACGGCGGTGATGTTAATCGGTTCGGGAAAGAGGCGACGCACATCGGGGTAGGTGCCGTCATTGATCTGGGAGGTAAAGACCCGCCCGCCCGAAGACAAACCAATCAGCGAAGCCGCGTTGTCTCCCAGCTGGGTGGCGATTTCAATCTGTCCGGCCGAGGCGATGTTCTTTGCCGCGTCCAACAGGTTCTTTGCCTTTACCACCAGGTTTTGCTCCACCGAGGAATCCTGTGCCTGCCACGGGATTTCCTTTAGCGCCATGCGATAGCGGTCGGTTGCCAGGATCGAGAGTTTATCGGGGCGGATTTCAAGCGAAACCCCGGTCAACAGCGGCATAGTGTCGTCGCGCGAGGCCGCCACGGCTACTTGGGAAACGGAATGGGCCAGCTCGGCGGCGTCCACCGAACCCAGCACCGTGGGGAATTCGGGCAGCGCAGGATAGTCCCCCGCCGGCATGATCAGCAGTTCGGTCTTGAAGGAACCGCAAGAGATTTGCAGCCGGTTATCGATGGTTTTGAACACCACATTGGTGGCGTCGGCAGAAAGCATCCGGGTAATTTCGCTCAGCAGTTTACCATCAACCACCACCACTGCGGGATCAACGATGCTTTCGGTTTCAACTCGCACGCGAGAGGAAACCTCGAAGTCGAAGGATGAGAATTCGACCTGCCCATCCTGTGCCTCGATGCGCACGCCCGCCAGCACCGGAACCGCCGGATGCTGGGCGATGGTGCGTGAACTCCAAGACACGGCGTCGGCCAGCACTTCACGTTTCAAAGTCAGTTCCATGTTTCCCTCCCACAAATCACTGTAAAACTCTATATGAAACTAGCCTATCGCAAAGCCCGGCTACCAAAAATACCTCCTAGATTTTCATGTTGTCTCTTGTTGGATCTCTTTAGGGTGGTGGCACCTGGGGTTAGTCCCCAAGGGTCTGCGGGGGTCAGAATGAAAAGATCAATTTTTAAAAATTTTTAATTCGCAATAGGGATTGTGAATCCTGTGGACAGACCGCGTTTTTGGCCTGGCACCTGAAAATTACAAAATGGTGTTTTAGGTGCAAAACCGCGCTCTCAATTGTGTGCGAATGTGCACAAGACGGACCTCACAATTCATCCACAGACTCACCCACAACACCACCTCGGCTTCTCCACAGACGCAACACCGGGACCTCGACCCAGCCCATCAAAACCGCCGAAAACCTCAGTTTTCCCGCACGGTACGGCGAATATCGTTAGTAATCTCGGTAACCGAATCGTAGGTCGCAGAGTCTTCGTTCATGGACTTCGCGATCTTCTTCACCGCGTGCATAACGGTGGTGTGATCGCGCCCGCCGAAGGCCTCGCCGACTTTCGGCAGCGACAAATCCGTCAGCTCGCGGCACAGATACATCGCGACCTGGCGTGGCCCCACCACGGTTCGTGAACGATCGGGCGACATGATTTCTTCGGCCTGGATCCCAAAGTACTTGGCGGTGAACTCGATAATCATCTTCGGCGTAATTTCGCGCGAGTTCTTGCCCGTGACGAAGTCGCGCAGAATCTCTTGAGCGCTGCGCAAAGTAACCGGCTGTCCGCTCAGGGAAGAGAAAGCCGTGACGCGAATCAAGGCACCCTCCAGTTCGCGGATATTGGAAAACACATTCGAAGCGATCCACTGCGTGACTTCGTCGGGAATCACCATGCCTTCTTGGCGGGCTTTTTTCCGCAGAATCGCGATGCGCGTCTCAAGGTTTGGAGGCTGAATATCGGTCAACAACCCCCACTCCAGGCGCGAAATCAGGCGCTCCTCAAAGTCGTCCAAATCTTTGGGCGGCACGTCAGAGGTGATTACCACCTGCTTTCCCGCGGTGTGCAAGGTATTAAAGGTGTGGAAAAACTCCTCGAGGGTGCCTTTCTTGCCTTTCAGGAACTGGATGTCGTCGATCAAAAGGTAGTCGACTTCGCGGTACTTCGCCTTGAAAGAGCTCAGCGCCGCGCCCGCCACCGCGTTGATGAATTCATTTGTAAAGGCCTCGGAAGACACGTACTGTACCCGTGCCTTAGGGTTCAACACCAGCGCATAGTTCCCAATCGCGTGCAGCAGGTGCGTCTTGCCCAGCCCCGGCCCGCCGTAGATAAACAGCGGGTTATAGGTTTGCGCCGGGTTCACCACCACTGCTTCGGCCGCCGCCGCGGTAAAGGAATTCGAAGACCCGATCACGAAGGAATCGAAGGTATAGCGCGGATTCAAGCCGTTCGCCGTGCGGTTGCTGGGGCTTTGGGTTGAGGTGGCGGTCGCGCTATGGGTTTGCGCGGTGGCGATTGCGGCGGCGGCTGGGGTGGAAGCTGGGGTGGAGGCTGAGGCGGTCGGGTTGTTTGGGTTGCCGGTAGTGTTCGCGCCACCGCTTTAATTTTGTATTCTCCGTGCCGAGGTTCGTGCCGAGGTTCGCGGGGTTATCTCCGGTCGAGGTCGTTGCGCCGGTAGGGGTGGCGGAATCTGGGCTTGGTCCGGTTCCCGCGTTCCCTGGGTCAAGGCCGTCGCCAGCCTTCAGGGGGGGATTTAGGGGTGCGGCGCCCGCGGGATTTTCCTTGGGGGCGTCGAGTAACGATTCGTCAATCATCACTAAAAGATTGGTACTCTCAATCCCCAATCTCGCATTGAACTGCTCAATGATGCCTTCGCGCAGCTTCGTCTCTATCAGGGTCTTCACCATCTCTCCGGGGACCGTCAAAACCACGGTGTTTCCGTTCAACCCCAGATTCTTCGCTTGCTTCAGCAACGCCAATTCAAAGTTCCCCACCTGACCCTGAGAGTAAAGAAATCTAAAGTTTCGCCCCAGAAATCACTCTGTGCGGCGTCGCCGGCAAGCTCAGACATCCTGCTCCTCTCAGTCTCTCGGTTTCGAAACACAGCCCACTATGCGAATTTCTAGAACAGTCTGCCACGTTTTGCGAAATCCACAAAGTTTTCCACAGCCTGGGGATAAGTTACATCGGTGTGATTCCCTCACCATCTGTGCCCTTACCGATTTTCTACAGTCTCGGATTCTGGCTGCCCGTCCCGCTCACCCCAGGAATTTGCGACATCTGGCCGAAATACACTAAGCTAAAACTCTGTCTTGTGACTACTTGAGGCCAGGGGAAACCCTGGAAACGATTCGATTCAGGAGTAAATGTGTCTAAGCGTACTTACCAGCCCTCCAACCGTCGCCGCGCCAAGAAGCACGGCTTCCGGTCCCGCATGGCTACCCGTGGGGGTCGCGCAGTCATTTCGGCACGTCGTCGTAAGGGCCGCAAGAACCTCTCTGCCCAGCACGACTGAGTGCCTTGTTGAGTTCCCCCAACCGGATGTTGCGCGCAACGGACTTCGCGCTATGTATGCGCAAAGGAGTCCACGTCGGTGCCGATAACCTGGTGTTGCACCAGCAACTCGACCCCGAACTCTCAACTCCGCTGGTGGGGTTCATCGTCCCGAAAAAGTTCGTCAAGAAAGCCACTGCTCGTCACCTGGTGAAACGCCGCATGCGTCACTTGATGCGGGAACGTCTCCACGTGCTCCCCGCCGGGTCGCGCACCGTGCTCTACGCGCGCGGCAGCGTCGAAACCCTGAGTTTCCAGGCCTTGGCTTCGCAACTGGACAATACTTTGCGTCGGGCACGTCTGAAACTCAGCACCCCCCACCGCAGCCAACAGTAAGGACCCGTTTTGGAACCGCAGAAATTACTCGCCGGCCTCATCAATCTGCCCGCCAATTTCATGCGGTTTTTAATTAAAATTTACCAACTAACTATCTCCAAAGCGCTGGGTCCCTGCTGTCGCTACTATCCCTCTTGCTCGCACTATGCGCGTCTTTCTTACCAAATCCACGGATTCTGGAAAGGCACCATCTTGACTGTGTGGCGCTTGCTGCGCTGCAACCCCTTGACAGACGGCGGCGTGGATTACCCCCCGCTTCGCGGCGCTTGGACCAACCCCTGGACCCACCCCGGTTCTGTTACCGCCGAAACTTACGGTATCTTCCCTAACGAGGACCTCGTCGCGGCAGATACCGTATCTTCACCTGAAACCCGGGTCGAGAACCTCGCCGGGGATAAAAACTGCGAAACCACCACCTTTATTGCCCGAGCGGGCCTCGTCGGGGAAAAGTCGCCACCCCCGCAAAACCCAAACTGAACTCGAAGTTGAGAATCAGCACCAGAAAGGAACCCACTTCTTATGCTGCTAAACGCGATTGCGCTGACCGCCGCGAGCGGAGAGTTGGCGACGTATGACAAATTCCTGTTCCCTTTTATGTGGATCATCGGCTGGATTATGCGCGGGGTACACGAGTTGCTGGCTGCGCTGGGGATGAGTCGCGGCGCGGGAATTGGCTGGGTGCTTTCGATTGTAGGCTTGACGGTTTTCGTGCGTGCTCTGCTGATTCCGCTCTTTATCAAGCAGATCAAGGCTTCGCGCGCCATGAGTTTGGCGCAGCCCGAGATGATGGCGATTCGGGCCAAGTACAAGGGTAAGCGCGACCAGGCCACCATGATGAAGATGCAGGAAGAAACCAAGGCGGTGCAGCGTAAATACGGCACTTCGACGTCGGCCTCCTGCCTGCCGATGTTGATTCAGATGCCGATTTTCTTGTCGCTGTATCGTCTGCTCTACAACATGCGGTTGGTGGCGCAGGGGAACTTGCCGGGGCACGACGCGATCGGCGGGATGGGTCAAGAACAAGCGCAGGCCCTGTGGGAGTCGACATTCTTTGGTCAGCTGCTGGGCCAAACCATGTTCGGCGCGGGGTCTACCTGGCAAACTAAGGTGATCATCGGCGTGATGGTGGTCTATCTGGTGGCCACTATGTTGGTGCAGACCGTGCTGCTGACGGTGCGCAACATGAGCGACGAGCAGTTGAACTCGGACAATCCCATGATGCGATCCACGCGCAGCATGATGTACATGATGCCGCTGGTTTATCTGTTCACCGGGCCGGTGGTGCAGATTGGGTTGCTGATTTACTGGGTGACTTCCAACACCTGGATGATTGCCCAGCAGTTCTTTATGGTGCGCGCTTTCCCCACGCGCGGCTCAGCGATGGCCCGGTGGCGCGCGCCAGCGCACGAAGAGAAGTTCGAGACTTACCGGCAGCGTGAAGAGGAGAAGCTGGCTGCACAGCTAGAGCAGATTGAAAAGAACGAAGAAGGTCTGAACAAAAAAGGGTGTGCAGGTAGCGTTGCGAAACGCCAGGTTGGCGCATTTGCGCGCGCTTTCCAAGAAGCGACTGGAGCTGGGTTTGGATGAAATCAACTTGGGTAAGGTCGACGAGATGGGCAGTGACAGGACCGGTCAACGGATGCAGCCCGGGATGAAGGGTTGGGAAGAATACAAGGCCCAGTTCGAAGAGGACCTGGAAGCAGAGGCAGCCGAGCAGGCCGCGGCGAACCCCGACTTTGAGAAGGTCGGTAAGGACGGTTTGACCGCTGCCGAGCGGGCCAAGAAGCAAGCGGAAAGACGTGCGGCCCAACGCCGGCAAAAAAAGCACAGAAGAACAAGAAAACGAATCAAGGCCGTAAATAGGTTTTGATTTAGGATAGGGACAAAGCGAGAGGCGAAGCGAGAGGTAAGGACCATGGCGCAGAACGAAGAGTTGGAAGATATGGAAGAAATGGTTATCGACCAGGATGGTACCGAAATTGTGCCCAACTGCGGCACCGAATTAGAGCGGCTGGAGGCCGAGGGTGATATCGCGGCGGATTACCTGGAAGAGCTTTTTGGATATTGCCGGTATTGACGACGGCGACATTGAGTTAGACGTCGAGAATGGCCGGGCGCTGGTAGAAATTGTCACTGACGAGGACGAACCCGATCGTCGTCTGAAGCGTTTGGTGGGTCGTCACGGAGAGGTGCTGGAAGCATTGCAGGAGTTGACCCGGCTGGCCGTGCAGTCCCAGACCGGGGAGCGTTCTCGTTTGATGTTGGACGTGATTGGGTACCGGGCCGAGCGCCGTGAGTCCTTGCGGGCTTTGGTCGAGGATTGCGCCGAGAAGGTGAAGCAGACCGGCGAACCGATCAAGCTTGACCCCATGAACCCCTTTGAACGCAAGGTGTGCCACGATATGGCTGCCGAACTGGGATTGTATTCTGAGTCCGAAGGCCTGGCGCCGAACCGTTACGTTGTGCTGACCCTGGATGCCGGCGATGACGAGGACATGGAAGAAGACGATATTGTCGAAGTTGACGAGGACAGCGAAGAGTACCAAGACGATGAGCGCTGAGTTCGAATCAGAGCTCGAAGTCGAGGCCGAGCCGGTTGGGGTAGCGGATTACTTCGATATCTATGCGAACCAGATGCGGTTCTTTGTGGATCTGCTGGTTCACGAAGGTGTCGAATACGGTTTGATAGGTCCGCGTGAAACCAACCGGATTTGGTCGCGGCATATTTTGAACTGTATGGCTTGGCGCAATTCCTGCCTGAGGATGCCCGGGTGGCAGATATTGGTTCAGGTGCGGGTTTACCGGGAATTGTTTTGGCGGTCGCCCGCCCGGATCTGTCCTTGACCTTGATTGAGACCATGGCGAAGCGATGCGAGTGGTTGGAAGAAGCCTCAGAGCAGCTGGGTCTAGACAACGTAACTGTGTTACACAAACGGGCTGAGGATTTGAAAGGAAAACAGAAGTTTCCTTTCATTACTGCCCGCGCAGTCGGGAACTTGTCTACCCTGTTGAAGTGGACCGCACCATTGCTGCGATCGGGCGGCCAGATGGTGTTTTTGAAAGGCGAGTCTGTGCAGACTGAGATCCAGCAAGCCAAGGACGATTACCTTTTCCGTAAGCTTGACTTGGCTCTGCCCACTGTACACGAAGTCGAGACACCTCTGACCGGCGAAATTACCCGCATTGTTCAAATCGGTACCCGCTGAGCACAGGCCGGGCTGGCGCCTGAATGTTTCACGTGAAACATAAATGGGAAGATTTTTAAATAGGGCCGGTTCCCGATTGTTTAAACATTAATGCCGATTGTCTTGAATGTGTCGGTTTCATGAAGCGTTGCCGAAGATGTCCCGAAGTCGCCTCATCGCCTGAGGTAGGTGAAATGTTTCACGTGAAACAATTGCCGGTCCCCCGTGTGGCTGCGGTGTAGCTATGGTTCTATGTTTCGGTCCCGGTTCGAGGTTCGCTGCGTTGCGAGGGTGAGTATGGTTGCTTGGAGCGGGGCTTGGCAGGGGCCGGGCGAGGCGAAGGGGACGGCCCCCTCGAAAGACGGTGGCGAAATCCTACCATTTTTCCGTATCCCCGAGCCTCGCACTTTCCGCCTCGCTTGCGCCCCTCCCCCAAAACCACCACGAACATTAACTTAGGCTGGCCTAATTGATTACTCCTTACCAGAACGCTATTATAGTTTAGTAAGGGTTACCTAATACGGCGCTGAGCAGGAACGTTGCCGCGCGAAACGGGTTGCCACCACACTCACAACTGATAGATCTATGGAGAAAACGTGAAAACGAAAGACTTTATTAACATCGGTGTCTTTACCGCCATCTACTTTGTAATCACCTTTGGCTTCGCCATGATGGGATTGCTGGGTCCCATCGCCATGTTCGCGGGAGGCGCCCTGGGTCTCATCGCCAACGGCATCGTCATCACTCTGTTCAAGGCCCGCGTCCCGAAACTTGGCGCCCTGGCCTTGACCGGTTTCATTGTGGGGTTGTTGATGTTCGTGATGGGACACCCCTGGTTCGTCATCATCGTTGCGCCGGTGCTGGGCCTGCTGGGCGACCTGTGCTATGCAAAGAACATCAAGATTATGCGGATCTTGGGTTACGCGATTTTCTCGCTGTGGGGCGTCACCCCGTGGTTCCCGGTCTTCATTGACCGCGCGGCTTACCGCGCATACATAGTGAAATCCATGGGCGAGGACTATGCCCAATCCCTGGAGTGGTTCCTGGACCCGATGATGATCTGCCTGTGGGGCCTGGCTGTTTTCGTGCTGGGCTTGATCGGCGGGCTCTTTGGTGAATCTGTGATGGGACGCCACTTCAGGAAATCCGGCGCCGCGAAATGAAGGAAACGACGCTGTTGCAGCAAACTGTAGACGCGGTTTCGGGGGTCGAGGCCGCCGGGTCGGGTGCCCGAGCCGAGGTTGTCGAAGAACTGTTGCGCCGCAAATTGCGTCCCGATCCGCGCCTGGTGTTGCTGGCGATGGTAGTGTGCAACATTGCGGTGATGTCCCAGGTGGACCTGCGCCTGGTCGCCATCTGTTCGGTCTTGACCGCCCTGGCGCTGATCACTGCCCGAGCGTGGAAAACCGTTATCACGATGTTGGCCATTGAAGCCATGTGGGCCTTCTTTCTGGGATTGGCGCCAGGGCTGTGGCCCAACGTCGTCACGGGTTTCCTGGCGATGGTGGGTCTGTGGTTGATCCGCTTCACCGTATCGGCCGCCCTCGCGGGATACTTCATCATCGCGGTGGTGCCCGGTGAACTGGTGGCCTCGCTGCGCCGCCTCCACGTCCCCATCGCTATCACGGTTCCCCTCACCGTCCTGCTGCGCTTCTTGCCGATGGTGGCTTCCGAGTACCGCGCGGTGCGCGAAGCCATGACGCTGCGCGGTCTGTCCCAGGGTTGGCGCGCCTGGCTGCACCCCTTGCGCTATCTGGAGTTCGTGCTGGTGCCGATGCTTTTTGCCAGCACCCGCATCGCGGATGAGATGACGGCTGCGGGAATGGTGCGCGGATTGGGTTCGCGTCGCCAGCCCTCGATGATGACCCAGTTCCGCTTCGGGTTGGTCGACGCCTGCTGGTTGCTTTGCACCATCGGCGTCGCCGTACTGATCCCGGTCTGGGGCAACAGCCTGTGGCAATAGGAGTGTCGATGCCAGACATAGTTCTTCGTGACGTCAGTTTTCATTATTCCGCCGAGGACGACGCCCCCGGTTCTAGCGAGGCGAAACAGGTTACGGGGGTGCGCGACATCTCGGTCACTTTCCCTTCCGGCAGCGTCACCGTCATCACCGGCGCTTCGGGTAGCGGGAAATCCACCTTGTTGAAACTGATCAACGGTTTGATCCCGCACCTGATCGAAGGTGAGCTGCAAGGAGAAATCCTGGTGGACGGCCGGGCTCCGCGCGAACAAGACATCCAGGAACTGGGTGCCCAGATCGGCACCGTGTTCCAAAACCCGCGTTCCCAGTTCTTCACCTCTCGCGTTGTCGAAGAACTGGCTTTCGCCGGCGAGAACGCCGGGGCAAAGCGCGAAGAAATCATGGAGCACCTGCTGGAAGTGGCTCGTCAGTGGGGCATCGGGGACTTCATGGGTCGCAAGCTCAACGCGCTTTCGGGCGGCGAACTGCAGCTGGTGGCCGGGGCCTGTGCCATGAGCCAAGGCCAAGACATCGTGCTTTTCGACGAACCCACTTCGAATCTCTCGCCGCGCGGCATCGAGGTTTTCACCGAAATCCTGCGCGAACTCAAGCGCGGCGGCGCCACCATCGTCGTAGCCGAGCACCGGGTTTATCCGATGCGAGGCCTGGCCGACCAGGTCTTGGTGATGGAGGACGGCCGGGTCGCCCTGTGCCTTTCCGGGGATGACTTTTATACCCGCGACGAGGACTTCCGCTTGCGTTACGGCTTGCGCACCCTAGAAGCGCCGCAGTTACGCGCCCCGACCTCGACCCCGCCGACCTCGACCCCCAAAACAACCCCGCAACCCCCACCCCCGCAGACGGGGGTCCTCGTGCAGGACCTGCACTTTTCCTACGGCCAGGAAGCGGTTTTGGATATTCCTGACGCGCACCTGCCAGCCGGGCAGGTCACGGCGCTGTTGGGGGCGAATGGCGCGGGGAAGACCACGCTGTGTCGCGTGCTGATCGGGCTGGAGCGCAGCGGGAAAGGCTGCCGGATTTCCTTTGCGGGGCAACGATTGCGCTCAAGACAGCGCGCCGCGCATTCCGCCCTGGTGATGCAGGACGTGAACCGGCAGCTGTTCAGCGAAACCGTGCTGGGCGAGGTGTGTCTGGGTAACGAAACCGACGAAGAACGCGGGGAGGAGCTGCTGGAGCAGCTGGGCTTGGCGCGCGAGGCGCAGCGTCACCCCAATTCGCTTTCGGGCGGGCAAAAACAGCGCCTGGTGATCGCCAATGCTTTGGCCGCCGAAGCGCAGTTCTATGTATTTGACGAACCGACTTCCGGAGTGGATTTCCGCCACTTGCAGGCCATCAGCAGTTTGCTGCGCGACTTGGCGGCGCGCGGGAAAACCGTGCTGGTGGTCAGTCACGACCTCGAGTTCGTCGACGCGGTGGCCGACCGCTATCTGCAGCTGTGGCCCTTAGCGGCCGGTCGCGAGTCGCAGTTGGAGGAAGTGCACCGGGTCGAGGACCTCAACTGGAGTCCCGGCCGGGCCTTCGGCGCAAAGAGATAACAGCCACTTTGGGTGCAAACAAAGAGAGAAACATGAGTAAAACAGAACAAGAAAACAGCAAAGTTGCGCTGCGGGAGTTGCTGGCGCCCGTGCGGAAATCCCTGTGGGTCGGGCGCGCCCTGGCCCTGTGTTCGGCCGCCCTGGGAGTGGTGCCCTATATCGCCCTGGTCCAGATCGGGAACCTCCTGGTCGAGGACGGCGTCAGGGGTGGCGTATTGAGTTCTACGATACCCGGTGCGGAAATAGAGAAATGGGTAATGATCTTGGTCGGGGCGTTTACCCTGCGACTGGCGGTGTATTTCCTCGGACTGGTAATCACGCACTTTGCCGACATCCGCCTGGGAGCCACCATCCAGGAACGCCTGATTTCCCAGCTGCGCAGCGCGCAACTGTCGTGGTTCGGGGAAAACACCGCCGGGAGAGTGCGCAAAGTCTTGCAAGACGACGTCAAGAACCTGCATATGCTGGTGGCGCACCGTCCCGTGGATTCCCTGGTGGCGATTTTCCTGCCGGTGTTCTCGACCGGATATGTGTTCTGGGTGGATTGGCGACTGGGTTTGCTCTGCGTGGCTTCGATTCTGATCTATGCGGTGGTCTATTCAATTCTGATGCGCGGAGTCGGGATGAAAACCCTGGAGTTGGACCGCAAACTCGACGCGGTTTCCAGCGCCATGATCGAGTTCGTGCGCGGCATCCAAGTGGTGAAAACCTTTGGCATTGTAGGTCGGGCACACCGCCAATACGCCCAGGCCGGCCGCGAAGCCACGGATTTTATGGAGAAGTGGAACCGTCCCATGATTACGGCCTCTTCCATAACTACCGCCTTGGTTTCCACCCCGCTGGTTGTGCTGCTGTTTGCCGGTTGCGGTTCCTGGTTTGTCTCGCGTTCCTTGGTAACACCGGTCGAGGTCGTCGCGGCGTGTTTTGTGGGGGTGGCGCTGCCTTCTGCCATTAACCTGATGGCCAATTTTGGCGTGGAACTATCAATGTGCCGCGGCGGCCGCCCAGCGCATCTTAGAGGCGATATCGATACCGGCGATGCAAAGCCAAACCCCGAACCTCGAACCGGGAAGCGACACCGCTGACCTCGAACCTCAAACCGCGTCGGGACGCGTCGAACTGCGCGATGTCAGCCTGTCTTATGGCGAAGTCCAAGCCCTGCGTGGGGTTTCCCTGGTGTGCCAGCCGGGGACGATCACCGCGCTACTGGGGCCTTCGGGGGCAGGGAAGTCGACGCTGGCGAAGCTGGTGGCTCGGTTTTATGACCCGGATGAGGGGCAGGTGTTGATCGGGGGGCGCGACTTGCGGGGGATGTCGGGCGCACAGCTGTATCGGCAAGTCAGTTTCGTGTTGCAAGACGCGCAGATGCTGCGGGCTTCCGTGGCGGAAAACATCGCGCTGGGTAGGCCTGGGGCCAATCGCGAACAGATCGAGGAGGTGGCGCGCCTGGCCCAGATACACGACGAGATTTTGGCGCTGCCCCGCGGATACGACACGGTTATCGACCAGGAAGTTGCGCTGTCGGGCGGGCAGCGGCAACGCCTGGCGATCGCGCGGGCTTTGCTGATAGATGCGCCGGTGCTGATTCTGGACGAATCCGTGGCGATGGTCGATCCTGAATGCGAGGCCCAGATTCAAGCCGCGATTCAAAAACCTGATTGTGGGGCGCACCGTGATTGTGATTGATCACCGGCCTGCTTCGATTCGCAATGTCGACCAGATTGTGCTGCTGGATCGCGGCCAGGTGGTGGCGCGGGGTCGGCACCAGGACCTGGTCGAGGTCGGGTTGTATCGGCAGTTGTGGGAGGCCTCCGGGGTGGCGCTGGAAGCGTCGCGGGAGGCGGCGCCGGAGGCAAGCGAAGGCGCGGTTGGTTCCGAGGCCGGGGCGGATGCGGCGGTTGCGGATGTGGCGGGTCTGGTTGGTTCGGCCCAGCGAGGAGCGGAGTAAGACATGGAAAAGCAAAGAATGAATGTGTTCCAGATTCTGCGCGCCACCCAGCGCCTCAACAGCCCCCAGCTGCGTGGCTTGCAGGTGGTTGCCTGGTCGTGCCGGATTATTTCCGGGGTATTCCAAGGTTTCGGCTTGCTGGCGCTGATTCAGCTGGCCACCGCCCTGGCCAGCGGTGAACCGGCCGGGGGGTTGAGTGTGGCGGGATGGCTGATCTGCTTAGGGGTTGTGGGCGTAGCCGGTGCGGTGGTGACTTTCCTGCGCGACCGCTCTGGGTTCCTCAACGCTTTCGGGGTGATGAGACGGGCCCATGAACTGGTGGGGAACCAGCTGTCGCGACTGCCGCTGGGGTGGTTCACCGAATCCGTCACCGGCAGACTTTCGCGCCTGGGAGCCGCCACCGTCAGCGAACTGGGCAACCTCTCGGCGCACCTGGTGAGCGAGTTCACCGTGGCTTTGACCACGGTGCTGACCCTGATGACGGGCCTGCTGTGGTGGTACCCCCAGATCGGTTGGATCTTTGCCGTGGGGATGGTGGTCTATGTCATCCTCAACTGGCTGTCGAGTTTCGTGGACCTGGCCGCAAACAACTATATGGCCCCGGCCGCCGAGGAACTGGCAGAGCGCGTGGTCGAGTTCGCCAGTTGCCAGCCGATGTTGCGCGCCTGCACCGGGGGAGACTCCAAATACCTTCACGCCGCAATAGCGGAAGACCGCCGTCGCCGCGCGCGCGGACTGTGGGCCGAAAATCTCGTGAACTTCGTCGGGGGAGCGGCCTCGCAGGTCATTGGGCTGTTGATGCTGCTGGCCGCGGCATACGCCGGGATTGATGGTCGCCTGCAACCCCTGGAAGTAGTGGCGGTAATCGGGGTGTCGCTGCAGCTGGTCGAATACCTGACGAAAGTCACGTATTGCCGCATGGGTTTACTCTCTATGGCGCCGACCATCGCCACCATTGTCGCGGTGCTGGACGCGAAACCTTTGCCCGAAGTCCAGACTTCCGCGCCGATGGACGCCCCCGGCGAGGTCGAGTTGTGCGCGGTGGACTTTGGTTACCGGGTCGAGGTCCCCGTGTTGCGCGGGGTGAGTTGTCGTGTTCCGGGCCCGCACCATGACGGCGATTGTGGGTCCTTCCGGAGCGGGGAAAACCACGATTGCCCGGCTGGTGTGTCGTTTTTGGGACGTGGATGGCGGCCAGATCAAGGTTTCGGGAGCTGATGTGCGGCAACTGCAAAACGCGGATTTGATGTCGCAGCTGTCGATGGTGTTCCAAGATGTGTATCTGTTCAACGACACCTTGGAGGCAAATATTCGCGTGGGTCGTCAAGACGCCACCGATGCCGAGGTCCGTCGGGCCGCGGAACTGGCCGGGGTAACAGAGATAGTAGCGCGCCTGCCCCGAGGTTGGGATTCCCCGGTGGGCGAGGGCGGCACGGCGCTTTCCGGGGGAGAGCGCCAGCGCGTCTCGATTGCGCGCGCCATCTTGAAGCGCGCCCCGGTGTTGCTGATAGACGAAGCCACTTCGGCTTTGGATGCGGAAAACGAGGCCAATCTGACCCGGGCCTTTGACCGCTTGCGGGAAAGTTCCACGGTGCTGGTGATTGCGCACAAGTTGGAGACTATTCGTAGCGCTGACCAGATTTTGGTGTTGAATAATCGCGGCGAGGTCGCCCAGCTGGGTCGCCACGAAGAGCTGCTGGAGCAAGGTGGGATATATCGGGATTTCTGGCGCAGCCGCGAAAGCGCCCAAGGCTGGCAGATTTCACGGTGATTCCGGGGAAAACCTGGGTTTTCTGGGGTTGAGAGGCAGGTGGAGGTCCAGGGAAATCCGGAGGGGTTTTTTCGTGTTCGCGCGGTGTCGTAGACTGTTCAAGAGAAGAAAGGCAGAGCTGTGGACACCAACGAAAGACCCAAGATTGTGCCGCCACGCGACCGCGTCAGACAGGACTCGATCCACCGCACCCTAAAGCCTCACGACCCTACTTCGCAGGCCGACACCCCTATCGCCGTGGAAATCCAAAAGACCATGGAAGCCAAGCGTCGCTTGGAGGACACGCAGCTGCCTTCCTTGCGGGAAAACCACATCGTGGCGGTGGCGAACCAAAAGGGCGGCGTGGGGAAAACCACTTCGGTGGTGAACCTGGCGATGGCGCTGGCCCAGCGCGGTGCACAGGTGCTGGTGATCGACTCTGACCCACAGGGGAATGCCTCTACCGCTTTGGGCGTCGCGCATCGCCCCGGCACGGCGTCCCTCTACGATGTCTACACCGGGGAACAAACCCTGGCACGCGTCGCCAGCCCTTGTGAAAAGCAAAGCAACTTGCTGGTGGTGCCCGCCACGGTGGACCTGGCTGGCATAGAGATGGAGCTGGCCGACGACCCGCAGCGTGCTTTTTATCTTCGCCGAGCACTGGGAGAATACCTGGAGGGGAACAGCAGCACAGTGGTGCTGATCGACTGCCCGCCTTCCCTGGGAGTCTTAACGGTGAATGCCTTTTCGGCTTCCCGCTGGGTCCTCATCCCGGTACAGGCCGAGTACTATGCCTTGGAAGGTATCGGGCTGCTGACCGACACCACCCAGAAAATCAAAGACAGCTTGAACCCCGAGCTGCAGATCTTGGGTTTCTTGATCACCATGTTCGACCGTCGCACCAACCTGGCCTCCCAGGTAGATTCCGACGTGCGCCAACATTATCCCGAACTCACCTTGGAAACCCGGATCCCCAGACAGGTCGCGATTTCAGAGGCACCTTCGTGGGGGGGAAACCGTGGTCACCTATGACAAGCATTCGGCCGGTTCGGTGGCTTACCAGGCTGCGGCCCAAGAACTGATGGAACGTCTGGCAGAGAAGGAAAACTGAGATGGCAAAAAAGCGTGGTTTAGGTGCGGGACTGGGAGCCTTGATTCCCTCGGCCGCTGCTCCTCGGGGAGTGGATGTTTTGATTCCACAGAAAACCTCGAACCCCGGCACCGAAACCGGCACCGACGGCTTCGAACCGGGAGCGAAAACACCCGGGGCGGTACAGGACTTGCTGAACCCCACTACCATGCGCAACAGCCGCAACCGCAAGGTTAAAGATGCACAGGACACGGACCTCGTACCGGTACCGGGAGCGGTTTACGCTGAGCTGCCCCTAGACGCGGTCCAGCCTAACCACGCCCAGCCGCGCAGTTATTTCGACGAGGACGCCCTGGAGGAACTGGCTCAGTCGATTCGGCTGATTGGGGTACAGCAACCTATCATTGTGCGCCCGCTTGCCGGGACAAAGGGGCGGGGAAAGAACGCCAAGTTCGAGTTGATTATGGGTGAACGTCGCCTGCGGGCCTCGAAGCTGGCTGGCAAAGAGACCATTCCGGCTATTGTGCGCGACACCGCGGATGAAGACATGCTGCGCGACGCCCTGCTGGAGAACCTGCATCGCGCCGACTTGAATCCTTTGGAAGAAGCGGCGGCCTATCAACAGTTGATCGATGATTTCGGCTGCACCCAAGAGGTTCTGGCTAAGAAGATCGCGCGTTCCCGGCCACAGATTTCCAACACGCTGCGGCTGTTGAAACTGCCCGCGTCGGTACAGATGCAGGTTGCGGCCGGGGTTATCAGTGCCGGACACGCGCGCGCCTTGCTCTCTCTGGACGGGGCGGCGGCGATGGAAGCCATGTGTCAGCGCATCATCGCCGAGGGCTTGAGTGTGCGCAACGTAGAGGAATTGATTGCCCTGGGAGATGCCGATGCTCCCGCGCCGAAACGCCAGACACGCCAGGCCCAGGCCCTGAGTCCGGAACTGATAGAGACCAAGAGCATCTGGGAGGACACCTTCCAGACTCGGGTGAACCTGAAACTGGGGAAAACCAAAGGGACCCTGACGATTGAATTCGCCGATGCCCAAGACTTGGCGCGACTGACGAAACTGCTGGGGAAATAACGCAACCTTCGTCGCGAAACGTGGCGGAGGCCTCGAACCGGGCGGCCTCGAACCGGGGCCGAATCAGCGACCCAGCAGCTCCAGTTCCTGCTCGACCGTGACGGCCAGGCGACGCACGCCCTCGCGGATTTCCGCTTCGGGCGGGTAACAGAATGCCAGGCGGACAAAGTCCGCGCCGCGCCCGTCGGTATAGAAGGCCGTGCCCGAAACATAGGCCACCAGGTTTTCGATGGCGCGCGGCAGCATTTCGCGGGTGTTGATGCCCTCGGGGAACTGAACCCAGGTATAGAAACCGCCTACCGGCGTCGTCCAGGAACATTGCGGTAGGTACTCGGCCAGGGCCTGGAGGCAGGCGCGGGAACGCGAGCGGTACATGACGCGGAACTTGTCGACCTGGCCGTACCAGTCGAATTCGCGCATGTAGGTAGAGATCGACATCTGCGAAGCCATGGCGGGACACAAGATGGCGGATTCGTTGGCGATTACCAGTTTTTCGGTGATTTGATCGGGGGCCAGCGCCCACCCCACGCGGAAACCCGGGGCCAGCATCTTCGAGAAAGAACCCAGATAGATGATGCCTTCGGGGTTCAGCGGCTGCATCGCGGGATAGAGGTGGCCGTCGAAACCCAGCAGGCCGTAGGGGTTGTCCTCGAGGATGAGGACGTGGTGGCGCTGGCAGATTTCCACGATCTGGGGGCGGCGTTCTACCGAGAGAGTCATGCCGCCGGGGTTGTGGAAATTCGCGATGGTGTAGAGGAACTTTGGCGGGCGGCCGGCCTTTTCCAGGGCTTGGATGGATTCTTCCAGGGCTTCGGGGATCAGGCCGTCTTCGTCCATCAAGACGTGGTGGACATCGCACTGGTATTCGTGGAAAACCGACAGGGCGCCGACATAGGAAGGGGCCTCGGCCAGGATGGGTTCGCCGGGGTTCACAAACAGTTGCGTAATCAGGTCCAGGGCGTGCTGGGATCCTTGAGTGACGGTGACGTTGGCGCCGGAGGCGGAGATGCCTTCCAGGCTCATGATGTCGGTGATTTGTTCGCGCAGCTCCTCCAGGCCTTGGCCCCCGCCGTACTGCATCGCGGTGTGCCCGTTGTTTTCGTACATCCGGGCAAAGGACTGCGCCATTTCGCGCAGCGGCAGGTCCTTGAGGTTCGGCATGCCGCCAGCTAAAGAAACTACTTCGGGCCGGGAGGCTACGGCAAAGAGTGCGCGGGTTTCGCTGGTCTTTAAGTTGTGAGCGCGAGCGGAAAAACGGTCGTCCCAATCGATGGGACCGCTTGGAGATGTCAAAGTCATAACCTTCGTCCTTGCAGAAGTAGCCTATTCCAAGCATAGCCCGCCTGAGTCGAGGGCCAAAAACCCTAAGCGGCCGGGCTTGGTTTGGGTGACAAATGCCAGCGAGTGGGTTGTGTGCCTGCCCAATCGCGAGTGGGTTGGGGGTCTGTGACCCGTGGGACAGGTGAGGCCCGTGAGGTAGTGGTGATTAACCTACGAGATCTTTTTGCACCAGGAATTTCGTTGGGGTTGTGCGGTTTCGTAAAAGTGGCTAACGCGTTAGGACAATCTGGTCAGATAAAACCCCAGGTTGTGTTACGGACGCGCTGAGGAAAAATGAGACGAAATCGACTCAGGACACGCCCGGAACACAGCCCGGAACTTAACTTAGAGCACGGATTCAATCTCTTTGCGGAAGGCCGCCTTGGGGTGGCCGCCGATCAGCTGCTTCACGACCTCTCCGCCCTTGTAGATGTTGAAGGTCGGAATCGCGGAAATCCCGTACTGGGCCTGGAGCAGGGGGTTCTGGTCGACATCGACGCTGACGACCTTGAGTTTACCTTCCAGCTCGGCGGCCAGCTGGTCCACGATGGGAGCCATCTGGCGGCACGGCGGGCACCAGGTCGCCCAGAAATCCACCAAAACCGGCAGTTCAGAATCCAGAACCTCGGCCTGGAAATCCTCTTGAGATACAGCCTTCGCGTTAGACATCATGATCCTTTCTTTGCCCCGAGACTCAGTCGCGGTGCTTTACTTGTTGGTTTTTGAGGTAGCGTTCCGCGTCGATGGCGGCCTTGCAGCCGGTAGCTGCCGAGGTCACCGCCTGGCGGTAGATTTCGTCGGTTACGTCCCCGGCGGCGAAGACGCCCGCCAGCGAGGTCGCCGTAGTGGGGGAGTTGACCCAGATATTGCCCTGGGGCGTGAGTTTGAGTTGGTCTTTGACCAGTTCGTTGCGCGGGATGTGACCCGCGGCGATGAAGATACCGGCAATGTCGAGGGTTCGGTTTCGTCGGTGAGGACGTTGCGTAGGGTGACGGATTCAACCTGTTCTTCGCCGTTGATGGATTCCACCACCGAGTTGTATTTGAACTGGACTTTGGGGTCGGCAAAAGCGCGTTCCTGCATGGCTTGCGAGGCACGCAGCTGGTCGCGGCGATGCACCACCGTCACGGAGGACCCGAAGTGAGTCAGGTAGGTGGCTTCTTCCATGGCAGAGTCCCCACCGCCCACCACCATGATGGGTTTGTCGCGGAAAAAGAATCCGTCGCAGGTCGCACAGTAGGGAAACGCCGTGCCCCGCCAAGCGTTCCTCGCCGGGGACATCCAAAGTGCGGTAACCCGAACCGGTGGCGATGATTACGGTGTGCGCCTGGTAGGAGCCTTCGTCGGTGGTGACGGTTTTCACATCCCCGTCGAGGTGCGCCGCGGTGGCGTCTTCGTAGACGATTTCGGTGCCGAAACGTTCGCACTGTTCGCGCATCTGTTCCATCAGGTCTTGGCCTTGGACCCCTTCGGGCCAGCCGGGGAAATTCTCTACCGTGGTGGTGTTCACCAGCATGCCGCCGAAGCCTACGGTTCCCGCAATCAACAGGGTTTTCAGGGAAGAACGGCCGGTGTAGATGCCGGCGGTGTAGCCCGCGGGGCCAGATCCGATGATGATCACATCGTACAAAGCGAAACCTCTTTCAGCCACAAAATTTCAGATTACATAAATTGTAGCATATGCACCTCGGACCTGCACCCGGATTCACCTGCCCGCGAAAAAGAGGGTGGGGTGGCGAGGTCGTCGTCTGTGTTAGGGGTGGGGAGGCGAGGCGGTGATTGGGGTGGGGTGCGGTCGTCAGTCTTCTGCCCTCGAACCGGAACCGAACCTCGCCCCGGCCTAGCCCTTAGAGACGAAACGCGAGCGCAGCCGAGCCACCGCGTCACGAACCTCGTGGACGTTGAACAGCCAGGTGAAGAAGATGTAGAGCGGGCCCATAATCAGCCCGACGGTGAGGGAACGCCACAGGCCCGAAGCGAAGGTCGCGCCGATGCCCCAGGATTCCGCCGGAACCGCGAAACCCCAGCGCAGCGCGGCCCAGGCCGGCAGGCCCGCCAGAACCGCCGCCACGAAGCAGCGCAGATAGTGGGCGGCGAAGTTGCGCGGCACCGCGGGGTCCAGGCCGCGGCGCCGCAGAATCACGATGGCCCAGATTCCGGCGTTCCACAGTGCCAGGGGCTCGCCCAGGGTAGTGAGGAATAGCCACCAGCCCGGGTCCAGAAACACCACGCCGACCAGCGCCAGGACCGCGGTGAAAACCAGCAGTGGCAAGGAAAAGATAAAGACCGTGCGGGTGTCTTCCAGGGCGTAGAACATGCGCGAGGAAGTGAAGAACAGGGTCTGGCCCGGGATGCCGAGGGCCAGAACAATCAGGATAGTGGCGCAGGCTTGGGCTTGTTCCGGGGGCAGGTTCGAGGCCGTCAGGTTCGCCAGGGGCAGCGCGCCGACCACCAGCATCGCCCCCAGGATCATGGTGAAAAGCGAAGAGAGCCGCACCGCTTTCAGGTAGTCCGCCGAAAGCTCGGGGAAGTCGTTGCGCGAAGCGTGATAGGACATGGCGGTGAACAACGCGGTGGTGATAGAGATGGTGACCAGCGAAGCGGGCAGCATATAAAGCATATTGGCGTAAGAGTACACCGACACCGAAGGGTAAAAGACCCCGTCGGCCTGGCCGGCACCGTTGGCTTGGGAACCCACCCGCGTCACAATCAGGTTCATCACCGCGTTGATCAGCAGTGCGGCGAAGGCCCAGGAAGCCACGCGACCCACTCGGCGCAGCCCCAGCCCGCGCCAGGTGAAGTTCGGCTTCAGCTGGAAGCCCAGGCGCTGCAAAGGGAAAATCAAGATCAGCGCCTGAACCGCAATCCCCAGTGTCATGGATCCCGCCAGCAGTGCGATTTTCGCCATCCCCCAAGATGACACGTCGAAGTTTTCGCTGGGGGCCGTGCCGTAGAGCACGATGAAGACCCCCAAACCCAGCATCGACACCAGGTTGTTGACCACCGGCGCCCACATGTATGGCCCGAAGCTGGACAGCGAGTTCAGCACCTGTCCCAGCAGCGCATAGACCCCGTAGAAGAATATCTGGGGCAGGCTCCACAGCGCGAAAATCACGGTGAGGTCAAAGATCTGGGCCTGCATACCGCCGCCGAAAAGCATCACCAGCGGCCACGCCAGCGCCACGGTGGTGACGGTCAGCCCCAGCAGCACGATGGCCGAAAAAGTCAGCAGCGCGTTGACGTGGTCGTGCCCGGCGTGGTCGGCCGAGTCCCGGTCGCGCGACAGGGCGCGCACAATCGTGGGGACCAGCACGGCGTTCAGAATCCCGCCCGCCAGCAGGTTATACAGCGTATTGGGCAGGGTGTTGGCGGTGTTGAAGGCGTCTGCGATGCCGAATCCGCCGATCGCCACTACCAGCATCCACTGCCGCACGAAGCCCAGCACGCGACTCACCAGGGTTCCCGCCGCCATAATCACCGAGGATTTCCCGGTTTTGGTTTCGCTGATTCCGGTGGCGACGTCGCGCATCTGCCCAGACGCGCGAGGGCTTTGTTGGGTGGGTCGAGGCGCGGGGGTGCGGCCCGGTTCGAGGCCCGGTTCGAGGTTCGGTCTCGAGGTTCGGGGGTGGCGGGGGTGGCTCCGGGTCGAGGTTTTTCAGTGCCGGGCAGTGGCTGAGAAGGGGTGGCGGGAGGCGCGGGAGGCTGCTCAGAGTCGGGAGAATCTGGGATCTCGGTGCCGAGTTTGCGCCACAGCAGGGGCGCGGCTGGCAGGGGCTCGGCCACAAAGAAGGCAGCACCGGGACGGCTTGGAGAGGCGCGGGCGACGTGACTCGTCACGTAAATCAGTCATCGCCACCCCTAGTCGCTTCCTTTGACCCCGCGGGGTCACTCTTTAGGGCAGAGTCTACCGGAGAGCTACCCACCTCTCTATCCGCCGCCGTCCTCGCCGGGCGGCCTCGCCGGATGCGCCGCACCAAACCGAAAACGAAAACCGCCGCTAACAGACCCGAGATGATCCAAGTCCCGGTTGACTCCCATTCGGCGCGGACCCGCACCTTGATTTGGTGGACTTCGCCCAGGGGCTGGCCCTCCAGGTTCTGCAGTGAAACCCGCACCGTCAGGTTCCCCGAACCCACCGCGCGCACCGCGATTCGCGCCGGAGAAATCGAGCGCGCCGGGATCTGCAGTACCGGGGAATCCTCGATCTGCAGGCGCAGGTCGCCGGGCTCCAGAACCAGGCGCACCGAGATGGGTTGGTTCAGCTGATTCGACACCGAAATCGGGATTTTCGCTTGGGAATCCAGCAGATTTATGGTCGAGGCGGGTTCGGCGCTGACCAGGGACAGCACGGCTTGGGCTGGGTTGGGCAGCTGGTCGCGCTGGGTCCGGCTCAGCCCCAGGCAGGTCGTGCAGTTGCGCGCCAGGGCCAGCGCCGCAAAGCTGCGTTGCAGTTGCTGGGGTTCGGGCACGGTCAGGGCCAGGGCTTGGGCACCTTGCAGGGTCTGGTTCAGTTCCTGGGCGGCGGCTCCGTACCGGTTCGAGGTCGTGGGGTCCGAGACGGTGGAGGTGGTGCGGTTATCGGGGCGGGCCTGGGACAGGCTGGGGAAGTTCAGCCAGCGCGCTTGGCTCAGCGCCTCGAGGATCTGGCTTTGGGCCGAGTCGGCGGCGTAGTCGCGTGGCAGGGCCGCCACGAAAAGCCGCGAAGAGAAGGGCCGCTGGCGGGTCAGCACTGCGCTTTGGGCCAGGGCCCATTGGCGCAGCTGCAGGGCGCTGAAGTCCTGCCCCGCGCCGTCATCGCCGTATGCACCACTCGCACCCGTTCCGCTCGCACCACCCCTGGCGCCGTCCTCGTCATCCGAAACCTGCACCGGCGAAACCCCCGCCAGCAACGCACTGATCTGTGGATCAGCGGCCCACCCCAGGGAAACCGAGTCCGACCCGGTGACGATTTCGCGACGCGCGTCGATGTCGTAGGTCGAAGGCGCAAAGCTGGATTCGTATGATTCCGGGTCCTCCAGCACCAACCGAGGCTGCAATCCCCAGGTCTGGACTTCGGCCAGGTAGTTCAGCGCCGAGGTTCCTGGTTTCACGGTGTTGCCGGTGGTCGAGGTCCTCGCTTTGGTGGTCGTGGAACTGGCCTTGGTGCTGGGCCAAAGCAAGAGTTTTTGGGAAAAGTCAGGCAGGAGGGCCGCGGTGGCTTGAGCCACCTCAGAGGTGGCCTGGTGCAGGCGCTGCAGTTCGGCGGGGTTCAGTGCAGCGAGGTCCTGGCTGGAGAAATCCCCCGGCGGCAGATAGGCGTATTCCTGGGTCCCGCAAGAGTGGCGCTGTAAAGCTTCCAGCCAGGTGATTTGTTTTTCCCCGGAAGGGGGTTTCCCCTTCCCCAGCAGCTCGACCAGTTCTTCGCGTCCCCACAGGGAATCATCCAACAAGAAAGGATCCCACGCCAGCGTCAGCGGCAGTCGCGCCGCCGCCTGGCACAGGGCCCGCACCCGCTGGGCGGAACCGCCAGTAAAGTCCGCCTCGCTGCCCACGGGTTCCTGGCGCAGCTGCGACAACTGGTCGGCGGCGGTGGCGGTCACCGGCGCCAGCACCAGCAGGTTGGAAGGCTGGAAAGCAGCTCCGGAATCCCACACCAGGAAAGTGTGTAGTGGCGCCACTTCGGTGGTGGCCTCGGCTTTGGTTTCCTCCCGGGAGGTAGGGGTCGAGGTCTTTGCGGTGGTGGTGTCTAGGTCCGGTGTTTGGGTTTCGAAGGCCGCCTCGAGGAAGCGCGGTCCCCACATCTGGGGGTTCGCCAGGGGGAGCTCGGTGACGGGGATGTGGAAATTCAGGTTCTGGGTGGATTGGCCCGGACCGTGACATTTTTCTAAGGTGGCGACCCGGGTCAGGCGATAGCCTTGCGAGGAGGCCGCCGTCATCCAGCCGTTCAGGGTTTCGCGTGAATTCGCGGTGCCGGTACCTACCGACAGTGCCACCGCCCCGTGCTGCACCGCCGTGGAGGGATTGTGCAGACTCAGGTTCAAGTCAAAGTATTCGGCGTCTTTAGACAGCACCGTGGTCATGGATTCCAAGGTGAAACCCGCCCGCTGGGTAGAATTCGCCGGTTCTTTCGCCGTTCTCGCTACCTCACCGGCAACCGCCGCCGCGACGCTCCCTCGACCGCCACGCCCTCGACCGGGACGGCAACCGTCGTACCAGCCGCACCCAGGGCACCTGTGGCACCCAGGGCCACCACCAAACTTCGCGCCAACCGCGACCACAGCTGTCTCATCACGGCACCCGTCCTTTCAAAAGCCGCATCGCCAATTGCGCGATGCGGCGTTCCGCGGGGAAAGCCAGGCGCTGTTGCAGTTGACCGAGCCCCACCCACTGCGCGGTGCGGGCCTCGTGGTCAGGGTCGCCCTCCACCGATAGTTCCCGCCGGTGGCCTCCAGCAGAAAGTGATGCACCACCTTGTGGACGCGCCGATCCGTGCCGGAAAAACCAGTAGTCCATCGAGGACAGAAACCGCACCGGGCGGCATTCGATGCCGGTTTCCTCGTGGACTTCGCGCGCCGCGGCCTGCGCCACCGTTTCTCCGGCCTCGACGTGGCCCTTGGGCAGCAGCCACTCCAGGCGTCCCGAACGGCCCTGGCGCAGAATAATCACCGCGCAGATCTGGCCCCCCACCAGGTCCACCGCCAGTCCCCCAGCGGAAACTTCGTGGACGATGGGCAAAAAGTCGGCCCGATCTGGACCGATAGAAACCTTCGGGAGCGGGGTCGCCGGGACGGCCCGCGTCGGCAGGGGGATGGGTAGCGGCCCCGAGACTCGGCCCGGTGGCAGGGCGGGGTCCCCGGAAACGGGAGGGGCGTGGCGGACATAGTTCAACTTTTAAGGCTTTGCGTCAAAGGGGAAATAGATGGGTGGTGAAATTCTTGAGGAAAGGGGTTGCGGTGAGGTGCGGCGGGTTGGGTGTAAGCTAGGGGGAAATATTGCGCCGAGACCGGGGGAAAAGTCTGTTTCTATGAAAGAGAACTTTGCAGATCCCTCTTTTGTGCCGATTATCTTGGGCACAGACATCGGAGCCTATGCCCTGGCGCGGTCCTTTCACGAAGCCTATTCAGTCACCCCGATCTTGGTGACGCAGGTGGTTTACGGGCCGATTCGTCACAGCAAGATTCTGCGTATTGAATACGTCCCGGGCGATTCCAACGATTCGGCCGATATACGTTCGGCACTGATTGACGGATTACTGGAGCTGGGACCGCGACTGCAGCAAGAATTCCCCGGCAAGAAACTGGTGATGATTGCGAACCTGGATTCGAATATCTGGGACATGATGCTGCACCAGGACGAGCTGCGCGAATACTATGAATTCGCCATCCCCAGCCCGGAGCTGCTGGCGGAAACCAACTCGAAAAACTTCCTTCCCGAAACTGGCTAAACGCTTTGGGTTGCGGGTGCCGCCCACGCTGGAAATCGACCTGGATTCCACCCCCGAAGACATCCAGTCCCTCCTCGATGACTTTGACCATCCCCTCCCTTGGATCTTGAAACCCACCATGGGGTATGGCTACGAGAGACTGAAGTGGCCCGGAAAAGCCAAGGTTTATACGCTAAATAGTCGCGAAGAACTGACGCAACTGTTACACAGCCTCGAAGAACACACCCGACCCTATTCCCACGCGCGCTCCTATGTGCTCCAGCCGCGCGTGGACGGCAACGACTCCTATAACCTCTCTATCACTGCCTACGTGGATCGCCACCACCGCGTCACCATGATTGGTTCGGCCCGAGTCATCTTAGAGGACCACACGCCTTCCGCCCTGGGTAACCCCGTGGCGATGGTGACCGAGGTTTACCCCGGGCTCTATGAACAAGTCACGCGGTTCTTGGAGGGCTGCGGCTGGTGGGGTTTCGCGAACTTCGACGTGAAGGTAGATAAACGCTGCGGCGTGGCGTACTTCTTTGAAGTCAACCCGCGCATCGGACGCAACTCTTACTACAACACTGCCGCGGGCCTGAACCCCATGCCTTTTATGGTGGCGGACCTGGTGGACGAAGCCAAACTGGAGCGACGCGAGATGGTGCCGGGACGACCCGTGTTCTATACGATTTTGCCGCCTCGGCTGGTGGCGCGCTATTGCGACTCTCGACTGGCGGAACAGTTGCAGACCCTGCGTCGCGCCGGACACATGGTCGATCCGCTGTGGAACCAGGCCGAATGGGACTGGTCTTGCAAGGCGTGGCGCCGCTTCGCCTACCTGGTGGCGGCTCGCGAAAACCATTGGCGCAAGTACCACTGGTACTATCCGCGCCGCGTCTTTTGGCGCAGGGAGGCGAATCCTACGACACCACCGCGCAACGCAACGGAGGGCACTGAGTGGAGGCAGAGATCCAAGCCAGTCGGGAAATCCCGGCGCAAATCTTAGAGCAGCTGCAACGCAAAACCGCGGGACTGGGGCGCGCCTTCACCGAAGCTGGACACGAAATCGCCCTGGTGGGTGGGCCGGTACGCGACGCCATGCTGGGGAAACTCCCCACGGACCTCGACCTGACTACCTCAGCCCGACCCGAAGAAACCCAAACTATCCTCGACCGATGGGCCGACACCACCTGGGACGTGGGGCGAGCCTACGGCACCATCGGCGCGCGCAAAGGCGAGGACATTTTCGAAGTCACCACTTTCCGCTCCGACCACTACCAACGCGACTCGCGCAAGCCGGAAGTTAACTTCGGCGATACCCTCGACGGGGACCTGTGGCGACGCGACTTCACCGTCAACGCCATGGCGCTGCGCCTGCCCACGCTGGAACTGGTGGACCCCACGGGCGGGGCGGGCGACCTCGAAGAGGGCATTTTGAAAACCCCCATCGCGCCCGAAGAATCCTTTGGCGATGACCCTTTGCGCATCATGCGCGCCGCCAGATTCACCGGGCAGCTGGGTTTTGACGTGGACTACCAGGTGATGTGCGCCATGCAAGAGATGCGCCAGCGCCTGGAAATCGTGTCGCGCGAGCGCATCCGCGCCGAGCTGGAACGCCTGATGATGTCGCGTTATCCCCGCCGCGGCCTGGAGATGCTGGTGTGGACCGCGGTGGCCGAGCAGGTCTTGCCCGAACTGATGGACCTGGAGGGGATGCAGGACGAACACAAGCGCCACAAGGATGTGTGGGAACATTCCCTGATCGTGTTGGACCAGGCCATCGCCCAGGAAACCGATGCCGAGGGACCCTGCCCCGGCCCCGACCTGGTGTTGCGGCTGGCGGCGTTGCTGCACGACATCGGTAAACCCGCCACGCGCCGGTTCGAGGGCGGCGGGGTGGTCACCTTCCATCAGCACGACGTGGTCGGGGCGAGGATAGCGCGGCGGCGGTTGCGGGAACTCACCTTTGATAAGGCGACGGTGAACGCCGTGACGCACCTGATTGCGCTGCATCAGCGTTTCCACGGTTACGGCGAACAAGAGTGGACGGATTCGGCGGTGCGCCGCTATGTCACCGACGCGGGGGACCAGCTGGAGCGGCTGCACCGCTTGACGCGCGCCGACTGCACCACCCGCAACGTCAAGAAGGCGCAGCGGCTGTCCCACGCCTACGATGACCTGGAGCGTCGCATAGTCGAGCTGCGCGCCAAAGAAGAACTGGACGCGATTCGTCCCGACCTGAACGGGGAGCAGATTATGCAGATTCTGGGTCTGGCGCCGGGGCGGGAAGTCGGGGCGGCCTACAAGTACCTACTGGCCTATCGCATGGAGCACGGTTCGGTTTCCGCACAGGAGGCCGAAACCGTACTGCGCGAATGGTGGAAAACGTGGCAGAATAAATAGGATGAATGCGCAAAACGTGAGCCAACGCCGGGTGACGGGGAAAACCGTCCGCACCGTGCAGCCCAAACGGAAAAAACACCACTATGTCCGCAACACCTTCCTGACCTTGCTGTTTCTGGGTCTGGTCGGGGTGGCGGGGGCCTTCGCGACTTTCTTGATCGCTTACGCCACGACGGAAATCCCCAAGCCTTCACAGTTCGCCCGCGCCCAAGTCACCACGGTGTACTACAACGACGGGGCGACCCCGATCGGGAAATTCGCCGAGGTGAACCGGGAAATCATCAACACCGAGGACCTGCCGAAATACGTGGGCAACGCGGTGGTGGCTTCCGAAGACCGGACCTTCTGGACAAACTCTGGGGTGGATATCAAAGGTATCGTTCGCGCATTTATCAATAACCTGCGCGGCCAATCCCTGCAGGGGGCCTCGACCCTGTCCCAACAGTACGTCGAGAGGTACTATACCGGCGAAGTCACGAACCGGGGTTCTATTTTGCAGCGGTACTGGGCCAAAGCCCAAGAAGCCATCATGGCTTTGAAGATTAACCGCGTCCAGGACAAAGACGAGATTCTGGGGAACTATCTGAACACGATTTACTTTGGGCGTTCCTCTTACGGGATCGAGGCCGCCTCAAAGGCCTACTTTGGAAAGTCCGCCAAGGACATGACCTATTCCGAGGCCGCGTTGATTGCCGGGCTGATTCCCGCGCCTTCGGTCTATGACCCCGCGGTGGACCCCCAGATGGCGCAGACCCGGTGGAAGCGCGTGTTGAGGCTGATGCAGGCCGACGGCTACATCACCCAGAAACAGCACGACGAAGCGGTTTTCCCCCAAACCATCACCCCCGAACAGAACACCACGAACTTCAGCGGGGTCAACGGATACCTCATGTTCCAGGTGCGCCAGGAACTGAAGGAACAAGGTGGGCTCAGTGAAGACCAGATTGACACTATGGGTCTGAAGATCACCACCACCTTGGATAAAGACAAGCAAGACATGATTATGGAGACGGCGAACTGGATGCCGGCCAGCCCCGAGGCGGGATTGCGTTTCTCCATGCTCTCCACCGACCCCACCACCGGGGAAATCATCGCCGAGTTCCCCGGCTTTGACTATCTGAAGAACCAGGTGAACACCGCCACCCAGAGCCACTTCCAGGCCGGTTCGACTTTCAAGCCCTTCTGTTTGATTGCCGGAATCGAAAAGGGCGTGAGTATCTACAAGACCTATAACGGTAACTCTCCGCAAACTATTCAAGGCCAAAAGATTACGAACTACGGTGGTCGCTCTTATGGCCAGGTGTCCCTGGTGAAGGCCTTGGCGAACTCTTTGAACACGCCTTTCGTCAAGTTGAACTCTGAGGTTGGCCCGGATATGACCCGCGAGGTGGCGATTCGCTTGGGGTACTCTGAAGATACCCCCGGTTTGGACGACACCTTGACGAATACCCTGGGTTCGTCCTCGCCCACCGCGGTGGATATCGCCACCGCATACGGCACCATCATCAATGAAGGCAAGCGCGAAACCGTACACATTATTCGCCAGGTCACCGATTCGACGGGGGACATTGTCTACATTCCGTCTTTCCGCCCCGAACAGGCCATCGAGCGTAACGTGGCTTTGAATGCTTTGACGGCCATGCAGGCCGTGTTCACGCAAGGCAGTGCGATTAAGGACAGCATCGGGCGTCCCGTCGCAGGCAAGACCGGGACTTCTTCGGACGACAAGTCTGCGGTCTTTATTGGTGGGGTTCCCCAGATGCTGACGGTGGTGGCGATGTTCCAGTCCGGGGCCGACGGTTCGGAGCAGTCGATTGTCCCCTGGGGTGGGTACGGTGAAATCATCGGCGAGGCCTGGCCTTCGGAACTGTGGAAGCGCTATATGCTGCAGGCCACCCGCGATTTGCCCATCGAAAAGTTCAACGCGCCCCAGAACCTGCAGCACAACGATCCGATTCGTTCCGAGTCGCCCACGCCCACCGAGACTCCTACGCAGACCCCCAGCCCCAGCACCCCGGTGCAGCCCAGCGAACCTGCGACTCCGGCGCCCAGTCCTTCCGATCCTTCCAATGGCGGCACTGACCCCTGTACCCCACCCCAGCACTGACCCCGTACCCCAGCCCAGCAATGACCCGGCACCCCAGCCCAGCACCGATACAGGCGGCGGAGGCGGCGCTTCGCCTTCGACCGGTGCGCCGGCGCAGCCCGGTACGTAGATGTGGGATTAACTGTAGCGAGGTCCCCGGGAATCCCCCGGGGACCTCGCGGTTTACCGGACCTCGGCCCGGAAACGCAACTACCGGACCTCGCCCCGGAAACGCAACCCCGGCACAACCGCCAGAATCAGTGCTTGCGATAAAGCTTCTTGCGCTGGAAGCGCGGCTCGCTGGTAACCAAGATCCCCAGGTTGCGGAAGATGTCTTCGTCCACCGAACCCAGGATGGTGGTGGTGTGCACGTTGCAACCCTCGAGGTCCTTGAGGTGCGCCAGGGCAGCGCGCGCGTCGACGTCGTCCGAGGCGGAAACCGACAGCGCAATCAGGACCTCATCGGTGTGCAGGCGCGGGTTGCGCGAACCCAGATGCTGGGTCTTCAGAGTCTGAATCGGCTCAATCGACGCGGGGGAAAGCAGTTGCACATCAGGCAGCCCCGCCAGGTACTTCAAGGCGTTCAACAACATCGCCGCGCTGCAACCCAACAGCGGCGAAGTCTTGCCAGTGATGATGGTGCCGTCCTTCAGCTCGATGGCGCAACCCGGTTCGCCGGTGCGTTCCTGAACTTCCAGCGCGGCCCCACGCAGCGGCGCTCCCACGTCGAAGTGTGGGCTTTCGCCATCACCATCGCCGCGCGCGAGGACAGAGTGTCGTCCAATCCTTCGCGGGCCTCGTCCACCAAGGCCTTGTAATAGCGCCGGATAATTTCCTGTCGCGCCGCCTCCCGACAGGCTTCGTCGTCCACGATACAGTGTCCCGCCATATTAACCCCCATGTCGGTGGGCGACTGATAGGGGGAATGCCCCGTGATCTGCTCCAACATAGCCTTCAGCAGCGGGAAAGTCTCCATGTCGCGGTTATAGGAAGTGACCTGTTCTCCATAGGCCGCCAGGTGATAGGGGTCAATCAGGTTGATGTCGTCGAGGTCCACGGTGGCGGCTTCGTAAGCCAGGTTCACCGGGTGCTCCAGCGGCAGGTTCCAAATCGGGAAAGTTTCGAACTTTGCGTAGCCGGCCTTGATGCCGCGCTTATTGTCCTGGTACACCTGCGACAGCGCGGTGGCGAGTTTGCCCGATCCAGGCCCCGGCGCGGTGATGACGATCAAGTCGCGTTCTACCTCGACGTAGTCGTTGCGCCCGAATCCCTCGTCGGACAGAATCTTTTTCGTGTTCGTGGGGTATCCGGGAATAACTCGGTGACGCGCCACCTTCAAACCCAGGCGTTCCAGGCGTTCCTTAAAGGCCCACGCCAAGGCGTTGTCGTCCTCGAACTGCGTCATCACCACGTTATTAACCAAGAACCCGCCCTCGCGAAACACGTCCACCAAGCGCAGCACGTCGTCCTCGTAGGTAATCCCCAAGTCGGCGCGGACTTTCTGGCGCTGCAGGTCCTTGGCGTTGAGGCACACCAGAATCTCAATCTCGTCTTTGATGCGGTGCAACATCGCAATCTTGTTGTCGGGCGTGAAGCCAGGCAGCACCCGCGAAGCATGCATATCGTCAAAGAGTTTCCCGCCCATCTCGAGGTACAGCCTCCCGTCGTCGCCGGCAATTTCGCGCCGCCTGCGGGCGATGTGCTGGGATTGCATCTTGATGTACAGGTCGTGGTCGAAACCGATTTTTGGGACATTTTTTACCTTTCGGTATTTTATTTGATTTTTTACAAAGGGCAGTCTACGCCTTTGTGGTGCAAAGGTAAAGGGCTCCGGGTCGAGGGCGGGTGGTGTGGTTTGGGGGTGGCCGGGTCGAAGTACCGTCACCTGGAATCCGGGGCAGAGAAAGTGATTTCGGCGGCCGGTATTTTTGTGCAGCTGGGCCACACCCCTACATCGCTAATTTTCTGGCTGTATCGCTAAGATTGGAGGGCTGAAAGTCTCAGCAACTCCTGTCACGGAAGGACCGTGACCGTTAGACCGAAGGAGCATAAATTGCGCAAATACGAGATGATGGTGATCGTCGACCCCGAGGTGGACGAACGCACCGTCGAACCCTCGATGGCCGCCCTGTTTGGGCAGGTCAACGACCTGGGTGGCAAAGTGGAAAAGCTGGATGTGTGGGGCAAACGTCGCCTGGCATACCCGATTAACAAGAAGCACGACGGGATTTACGTTGTGGTCGACCTGGAAACCAGTCCGGAAGTTGCGATGGAACTGGACCGCCAGCTGGGCCTGAACGAATCCATTCTGCGGACCAAGCTGCTGCGTCGCGACGCTTGAGGCAGCCTGAATCGGAAGTGATTTTTCGTTTCCGACCCCAGAGTTAGGCTGGGATACAGCCCGGAAACCTGGGGGAGGACGAAATCTAGAGGAGAAAATATGGCAGGCGAAACTGTAATCACCATTGTGGGGAATTTGACCGCAGACCCGGAACTGCGCTGGATTGGCGACGGTACTGCGGTGGCTTCTTTCACCATCGCCTCGACTCCGCGCACCTTTGATCGTGCCAGTAATTCCTGGAAGGACGGGGAAGCCATCTTTATGCGCTGCTCTGCCTGGCGCGATCTGGGGGAAAATTGCGCGGAATCCCTGAAAAAGGGAATGCGAGTCGTGGCGCAGGGTCGTCTCCAACAGCGCTCTTGGGAATCCCAGAAATCTGGGGAACGTCACACCTCTATCGAATTGACCATCGATGAAATCGGCCCTTCTTTGCGTTACGCCACGGCTCACGTGGAACGCAATCAGCGCCGCGAGGGCGGCTTCGGCGGCCCGGGCAACGCCGGGGGCGGTAACTACGGCGGAAACGCCGATGGTTACGGCAACGGCGGCAACGCCGGTAATGGTGGCAACGGTGGATACGGTGGCGGCAACCAGGGCGGTTACGGAAACCAAGGTGCCTACGGTGCACCGGGCGGAGCCGCAGGGGACCCGTGGGGTTACCCCGCGGGCGCACCGGGCGAAGCCGCGCCGGATAACTCCTCTTTTGACCAGGAACCGCCCTTCTAAAGACGGCGGAACGTAAGTTTCGGGGGAAACCTAAGGGGAGAACTCGCCGGGGAAAAAGGACCGGCACCAATCCCACCCCGCCCACACTAACGGAGAAATATGGGTAAGGCTCGCGCTACGAAGCCACTCAAGAAAAAGTACACGGCCCCGGTAAAGGCTAAGAAACTCGGGACCATCGACTGGAAAGACACTGCGCTGCTGCGCAAGTTTATTTCCGACCGCGGCAAGATTCGTTCGCGTCGCGTCACCGGCATCACCGTGCAGGAACAGCGCCTCATCGCAAAAGCGGTTAAGAACGCCCGTGAGATGGCTCTGCTGCCCTACTCGGGTTCGGGCCGCTGAGGGAAAGGAAGGACAGACATGACTCAGAACGTGAAAGTTATCCTGACCCACGAAGTAGACAAACTGGGTTCGGTTGGTGATGTGGTCGAGGTGCGCCCCGGCTACGCGCGCAACTACCTGCTGCCCCGCCTGCTGGCCACCCCGTGGACCAAGGGCTCCCAGGGACAGATTGACCGTCTGAAGGCCGCCGTGGCGAAGCAAAAGATCGCCTCGATGGAGGTCGCCGGTGCGGTAAAGGAAAAGCTGACCGGGGCGGAACCCGTGCTGATCTCGGCAAAGGCCGGGGCCAACGGGCGTCTCTTCGGTGCGGTTTCCACCTCCGCGATCGCCAACGCCGCCAAGGAACAGCTGGGAGTGGAGCTGGACAAGCACAAGATCGTTATCGAACAGCCCATCAAGGCTGTCGGCACCTACCAGCTGACCGTGCGTCTCTTCGAAGACGTCGTGGCTCCGCTGGAGGTAGCGGTTCGCCCTGAGAAGTAAACACTTCGCCCCACGGTGGCCTCGCACTGGGTGCGGGGCCACCGCGGTTTTTAGTAGTCTTCGGGGGGCGGGGCCTGCACACCTTCCAAGGCCGGGGGAAACGCCGTTTTGGAAGCGCGAATGCTTGCCTTGGAACTGCAGGTTGATGACGCCGACCTGGCCGTTGCGGTGCTTGGCGATGTGCAGATCGGCTTCGCCGGGTCGCACGTCGGGTTCGTAGTACTCGGGACGGTGCAGCAGCAAGATGATGTCGGCGTCCTGCTCCAGGGACCCGGATTCGCGCAGGTCCGACATCATGGGTTTCTTGTCGGTGCGCGATTCAGGGCCGCGGTTCAGCTGGGCAACGGCGATGACCGGGACCTCCAGCTCTTTGGCCAGCAGCTTCAGCTGTCGCGACACGTCGGAAACGAACTGTTGGCGCGATTCCTGCTGGGCACGCGAGGCCCCCGCGGCGGGCTGCATCAACTGCAGATAGTCCAGCACAATCAGCGACAAACCGTTTTGATGCTTGAGGCGCCGGGCCTTGGCGCGGATATCCGGCATCGACATATTCGGCGAATCATCGATGAAAATCGGCGCCTTGGAAATCCGCAGCGTCGCTGAACCAATCTGGTCCCACCACGAGGCCGTCTGCATCTCGTCAGCATCGGCGAAACCGTTGTTTATCGCCGAAAGCGGGACGGTGGCCTCGGCGGAGATAATGCGTTTGAGGATTTCGTTCGCGTCCATCTCCAGGCTGAAGATCAACACCGGTTTACCTTCCTTGATGGCGGCGTGGCGGCACACATCCATGGCGAAAGTCGACTTCCCCATAGCGGGGCGCGCCGCGACGATAATCAGCTGTCCGGGCTGGAAGCCGTTCGTCAGCCGGTCCAAGTCGATGAATCCGGTGGGGGTGCCGCGCGTTGCCCCGGCGCCGTTCTCGATCTGCTGCATCGTCAGGCTAATCAGGTCCTTGACCGGCTTGTAGTCCTCCGAGGTGCGTTTTTCCGAAACCCGGTCCAGTTCGGCGTGGGCGGCGTTGATCAGGTCGTCGGTATCGCCGGTATCGATGGCGTAACCCAGCTGGGTGATGCGGGTGCCGGCCTCGACCAAGCCGCGCAAAGTGGCCTGGTTTCGCACAATCTGTGAATAGTAGCTGATCGAGGCCGTCGCCACTGCGTTGTGCGCCAGCTCGTAGAGGTAGTCCAGCCCACCCAGTCGCGTCAGCGACCCGCGGTTTTCCAGTTCGTTCGCCAGCAAAATCGCGTCCACCGGGGTGCCCTCGGCATAGAGATCCATGATGGTGTTGAAGATTTCTTCGTGCTTCGGGTCATAGAAATCCGTGGGCATCAACTGCCGATAGACCTCGGCGATGGCGGATTTCGAAGTCATCATGGTGCCCAAGACGCACTGTTCCGCGCGCAGGTTGCGCGGGGGCACGCGCTCCAGCGTGCTTTCGTCAATCAGTTCCGGATCCATCTTCTGTCTTTTCGCGAGGGCGCCGGCCCGGCGCGGCGTCGGGCGGCACCTGGGTGGTACCGGGCGGGTCCCGGGAGTGCCGGGGGCGCCGGGGTTGCGTCAGGCTTGCGTCGGGGTGGCGTTTGCGTGGGTGCGGCTTCAGGGCACCTGTCTCAAGTTATCGATTCGGCGCCGCGGGCGCAAACCTTCACTGTGAGTAACCTGTGCATTCCTTGGGGAAAAGTGGGGGTTTCGGTGTGGAAGTGACGGTGGATACCTTGGGGAAGTTCCCGGGTCGAGGTCCGCCGGGTCGAGGTCCGCCGGGTGGCGCGGGTACCGGAGTCGCGTGAGTACGGCCGAAAGTTATTCGCAGGTTTTCCACAGCTGGTGGTGGAGAAAAATTCTTTGCAGCTGGTGGGTGGAACCTCAGAGCTGAACTTGAAGCTTTTTCGGGGCAAACCGGGTTTTACCTGCGCAAACGCTTGGTTGAAGGCTTGTCTATCATACTTGAATGTTGGAAAGCAAACTGCGAATGAGTGCTGAGGTGGGCAGGCGTTTCGAAAGTTATCCACAGGTTTTACACAGGGACGACTGGCCGGTGGAACTGACTGTGCCGAGGCGAAAATTTGGATGATTCAGCCCCGGCGAGGTCGCATTGTGAGGGCGGTGGGGGAAATCGACGCGAGGTGAGCCGCGACCCGGGACCGCGCCTAACCCTCCCTCCGCGCCGCGCCCCCGTCCTCGACCCGGATTGAGAAAAAGTGCAGACACAGACATCAACGTTGCAGAAATTTGCATGCATAAGGTAAATCGGGTTTATTATGAACAACGATAAAACCTGAGTAATGACTGAATGTACGGCTGTTACTCAATCATAAATAAGCCCTGAAACCAATGGTGGTGGGCTTAATGAAAGGAACCAAAATGTCAGATATATACCAGGATCAAGGTCCGGTAATTGTCGAACCAAAGAAGCCGAAGCGCGACCGGACTCACTGGCTCTACATTATGGTGATTATCGCGGTAATCGCCGGTGTGATCCTGGGCCTGATGGCCCCCGAGACCGCGGTCGAGCTCAAATGGATCGGCACCGCCTTCGTAAGCTTGGTCAAGATGATGATTTCCCCCATCATTTTCTGCACCATCGTGTTGGGCATTGGCTCGGTAAAGGCCGCCGCGGCAGTTGGTAAAGCCGGTGGTTTAGCCCTGATTTACTTCATCTGCATGTCGACCTTCGCGTTGGCCATCGGTTTGATTGTAGGTAACTTCGTGCAGCCCGGCGCAGGCCTGGTTATCCCCAAAGGCGGCGGTGATGAATACGCCAAGAAGGCCGAAGGTGCGGGTGGTCTGACCGACTTCGTCAAGGGCATCATTCCCGAAACCCTGTTCAGCTCCTTGACTGCCGGGTCTGTGCTGCAGACCCTGTTCATCGCCCTGTTGGTCGGATTCGCCGTGCAACGTATGGGCAAGCAAGGCGAGCCTGTTCTGCGCGCCATCGCCGTGCTGCAGAAACTGGTGTTCCGCATCTTGATCATGGTGCTGTGGGTGGCGCCGGTCGGCGCATTCGGCGCGATCGCGGCGGTGGTCGGTGGCACCGGCGCCAAGGCCCTGATTGAGCTGGGCCTGGTGATGGTGGCCTTCTATATTACGTGTATTCTCTTCATCGTTTTCATTATCGGCGGTATGTTGGCGCTGGTGACGCGCCTGAGCATCTTCAAGATGATGAAGTACCTGGGACGCGAATACCTGCTGATTGTGGCGACCTCGTCCTCCGAATCTGCGCTGCCGAACTTGATGGCGAAGATGCAGCACGCCGGCGTTTCCAAGGCCACCACCGGTATCGTGGTGCCCACCGGCTACTCCTTCAACCTGGACGGCACCGCGATTTACCTGACCATGTCTGCGGTCTTCATCGCCGACGCCATGCATATGCCCATGAGCTGGGGCGAGCAGATTTCGCTGCTGATCTTCATGATTATCGCCTCGAAGGGTGCTGCGGGCGTCTCCGGTGCGGGTCTGGCGACCCTGGCAGTGGTCTGCAGGCCTTCCGTCCTGACATGCTGGATGGTGTGGGTGTGGTGGTTGGTATCGACCGCTTTATGTCCGAGGCCCGTGCTTTGACGAACTTCACCGGTAACGCCGCTGCGGCCTTCATCGTGGGTAAGTGGACCAAGACTCTGGATCTGGACAAGGCGCGCGCCGTGTTGGACGGCAAGGACCGCTTTGACTACTCCATCCTGGGTGATGACGGACACGGGACCGAAATCGGGGGTGGGCGTCCTCCGGCTCCGGTCAACCCGGCAGACCGCCTCACCCCGACTCCGCAGCCAATCTTGCCCAAAGAGCTGCGCTAAATAGGATTGGGTCTTTCGGGCCGCCAGGTGCCTTCGGGTGCTTGGCGGCCCGAGTGTTTAACCGGGCGGGGTTTGGTTGGGTGTGGTTGGGCTGGTTGGAGACCGGCAATCTTTACGGGCGGACGTGCGGACGGTAGTCCCAGCCCCACAAGCCCGCTGTGGCCTCACCGCCGCCACGCCATGTAATCTAGCGCGGGGCCGAGAGAGTAAGCGCAGCAACGATTCAACCGGACCGCGACCAGAACGCCCACCTCGCCGCGAGGCCCAGCGCCACAGCCAAGCCGCGCTTAAAAGCACCGGTAGCGAAACCAGGTAACTGCCCATCAGCGCAGCTCCACCACCCAGATGCCAGGTCACAGCGTGCCACAACACGTGCAGGCAATAGGCGCTCAGCGGCATCGATCCCAGTGCCGCCACCGGAGTACCGGCATATCGCAAGGCTTTCGCCAGCCGATACCGCAACAGGCGCATCGACCGCCGTGTGGAAGCACCTACAGCCACCCCAGCCGCCCCACCAGCCAAAACTCTGCGAATCCACCCAGAAACCAACAACAGCAGCGAAACCAGCGCCACACCCCAACCCAGGTTCGCCACGGTTTCCAGCACCGAATCGGTGTGCGGGGCCACAAAGCCCAGGCATTCGTACCAGAACTGCCACCGCCCAGGCGCGCGCAGTACCAGCGCATTCACCTCCTCGCCCGCCCCGTCCGGATACAGCTCCAGCAAATCTGCCACCGACGGCCCGGAAGTATAAATCGTATAGAAAGACTCGCGCCCTAACAGCGCCCCCGACAACCTCCCCAGCCGCAGCGAATCCATCAGCGTTCCCAGCCCATAACCGATAACGGCCACCACCGCCCCCCAAATGGCCAGTTTCCGCGTAATTCTCGCGGGGTCGAGCTCTCTTGAAAATCTCCTCCTCTCGGGGAACAGTATCGGGGTTGGGATAATACCGGGTCGAGGTGGCCCGCCCGCCCCGCAGCCATCCGTCGCCCCGCAGCCAGCCCAGCCGATACAAGGCCAACCCGACCAGCACATACGCCAAGTACGCCGGTAGCGAATAGTCGTCCCCGCCCAGCAGCTGCCACAGCGACTCCGGCACAACCCCGCTGTAATCCAGCAGCGCAAACAGCGGAATCCCGGCGAAAATCAGGCCCGCCGCCACCCCCAGAAGCACCCGTACCCGGGCGAAGAGGAACGGCATACTGAGGAAAAACCACAGCCCATAGTTGTCCAGAATCAACAAAATCCGCTCGTTGGGTAGCGCCAGCAGCCCTGCCAGCACAATCAGAAACAGCGCCCGAATCGCCACGGTGCGCCGCACCTGGAACCGAATCATCGCGCGCGTTTCCGCGTCGAGGGTCGCCGCGTCGAGGGTCGTCGGGTGCGTGGCGGGGGAGGTGAGGTAGCGGTGGCGTGGAGCAGTGAGCTGCCGGGTGACGGAGGCGACGATCAGCCCCAGGGAAACTCCGGAAATCAGCGCGAACGCAGAAGCGGAACGCCCGTGTGCGACACTGGCCAGATAACCCCAGAAACCCGAAGGCTGCTCCAGCTGTGCGGTGACGAACATGTGGGCCGTCATCATCCCCAATATCGCCAAACCGCGCGCCACATCGATAGCCACGACCCGACCACCGCGCCTCGCCCCAGGCCCCAGCCCAGACTCCGCCCCAGGCCCCTGCCCCGCGCCCCGCCCCAGGCCCCAGCCCAGACTCCAGCCCAGGCCTCGCGCTGGGCGTCAGCAAGCACGCACCGGCCAAGAGTAGCGGTGCCGCGACGAAGCGGGGGGCGGTTCTTCCACGAAGCCAGTTTAGACGACCCCCCGCGCCCCCGAACTAAAACCCCGCTACGACACGGAAATTTGGTGCCGCACCTGCTCTAAAGAATGCGGACTGAACCACGCCAGCGGAATCTCGACCATAGTGCGCGCCCCCTCGAACTTTTCCCGTCCGGCTCGCACCACCGCCCTGGCGCCGGCGGTCAAAACATAGGCCGTGAACTCCGGGTTGGAATCCATGTCGACCTCCAGCTTGATCTGCTCGTTGATCCCCTGCGAAGTCGAGGCCCGCGACAGCACCAACCCGGCGTGCGTCATCCGCGCGTGAAACTCGCGCATCTCGTCCTTGGTCAAGAAAGTGACCTGCGTGTCGTAGTCGGCGAACCACCCGGGCATGTGGATAATCTGTTCGCGCAGCTGCTCCTTGTCAAAGCGGTCATCCACCACCGCATAGACCTCTAAATAGTGCAGCGCCTTACGCGAATCGTCGTAAATCGGCCGGTTCTCCAGCACCGCCATCAACGGTTCCTCTTTCGGGCACTGATACACCACCGCGTCGACCACACCCTCAAAAGACCGCACGGCGTTGGACCACTGCAGGCTCACCCCGCGCCCCCAAAAGGTCCAAGTCTGCGATTTCGGGAACAGCGCCCCCATAAAAGTCCGCATAAACGACATAAATCCCGGCTCCCACCCCACCGCGCACAGCGAAACGTGGTGACTGGTGCGCGCCGCGGCGTCAACCTTCTCGAAGTACTCCTTGAACGGCAGATACACCGGCTGAAACACGGGTTCCTTCACGAAAGCCGGCAGCGTCATCCCCATGATTTCGGTGGTTTCTTCCTCGGCGAGGCCGTTGGTGGATTCGGCGGTCGAGGCCGTCGCTTCGCAGAGCCTGTGCGCTCCCGTTTTTCCCCGGCGTGGGCGGCGTCGTGGGCGGCCTGGCGCTTGGCGAAGTCTTGAGCCAGGGTTTGGAGTTCCTCGAGCCGCAGCTTTTTCTGCGCTTCGATTTCCTCTGCGGTGGGCGGGTTGCCACGCAAGGGGTGGGCGTCTACGGTGTGGAAGAACTGTGCCAGATAAGGGGTTTCGGTTTGCAGCCCGGTGCCGAAAGCATCGCAGACAATCATCACGTCGATGCGGTCGCGGAACTCGGCGGCCGAGGCCGTGGGGTAAACCTTCGCCAGCGAGTTCTGCAGGGTAGCGGGGTCGCGTTTAGAGAATATCGCCACCAGTTCGAGGTCGCGGGTGCGGGAAACTGCCTTCGCCACGTTCTTTCCCAGCAAGCCGAAACCAACCACTCCGACGCGGATCTTAGGGGTGTCTTCCACGATGCCTCCTTGAACTCCATTGTTGCTTTACATCGTTTGGTTAAATCCTAGGTGAAAACAGAGGAAAGTGGGGGTGAACGCGCAAGGAGTCGATAAAGCAAGCGCACAGTTGCTAAAAACCCCTGAGAAACACCAGAATAACGTTGTGATATCAAGGAATAACACCGTTTTCAGAGATAAAAAGAATATTACCCGAATATTTATCTTACAGTCAATGCATGACTGAAATTCGTATTCATGGTCGCGGGGGACAGGGCGTAGTTACCGCGGCGGACCTGATGGCTTACGCAGCCTTTGCCGATGGACACCACGCCCAGGCTTTCCCCTCTTTCGGCTCCGAGCGTACTGGCGCGCCCGTGGTCAGCTACTGCCGCATCATGGACAAAGAGATTCGTTCTCGTGAACCCATCTTGGAACCTGATGTGGTGATCGTCCAAGACCCGACCCTCTTGGCGGTGATGGATCCCTTCTCCGGTTTGAAGTCCGATGGCTACGCCCTGGTGAACTCAACCAAAACAGCCACGGAGCTGGGCCTGCAAGAACTCGAAGAGCGACTCCTCAAAGGCCACTTCGTCTCTATGCCCGCCACCGACATCGCCCTAGAGAAACTCGGCCGCCCTATGCCTAACGCGGTGCTGCTGGGTGGCTTGGCGGGACTGACCGGGATGGTAAAGCTGGAATCCGTAGCTAACGCGATCCGCGACAAGTTCAAAAGGCAAGGTCGGCGACGCCAACGTCGAAGCCGCCACTGCCGCCTTCGACTTCGTCAAAACCCAGTTCGCCCCCACCCTCGCTTTAAGGAACCCGGCGAAAACCGGAAGCTCGGCGGCCACGCGAAAGGACGACCTCGAACCCCCAACCCCACCCCCGCCACCGCCGAAAACCGACACCTCGAACCTCGCCACATCAAAAAGAAAGAACCAAGATGCTCAAGCAAATCGAAGGATCACAAGCAATCGCCCAGGCCGTCGCCGCCTGCGAACCGCAAGTCGTCGCGGCCTACCCCATCAGCCCGCAAACCCACATCGTCGAGGCCCTTTCCGCGCTGGTGAAGTCGGGAAAGATGGAGCACTGCGAATACGTCAACGTTGAAAGCGAGTTTTCGGCGATGTCGGCGTGTATCGGCGCTTCTGCGGTGGGGGCGCGTTCCTATACCGCGACGGCTTCGCAGGGTTTGCTGTTCATGGTCGAGGCCGTCTATAACGCTTCCGGCCTGGGGCTGCCGATCGTGATGACGGTGGCGAACCGCGCTATCGGGGCGCCGATCAATATCTGGAACGACCACACCGACTCCATGTCACAGCGCGACTCGGGGTGGCTGCAGCTCTTTGCCGAAAATAACCAAGAGGCTGCCGACCTACACGTGCAGGCCTTCCGCATCGCCGAGGAGCTGAGCCTGCCGGTGATGGTTTGTATGGACGGCTTTATCTTGACCCACGCCGTAGAGCAGGTGGACCTGCCCGAGATCGAGCAAGTGCGGAAATTCCTGCCGACTTACGAGCCGCGTCAGGTACTGGACCCAGAGAACCCGATTTCGATCGGCGCCATGGTGGGACCCGAAGCCTTCACCGAGGTGCGCTACCTGGCGCACCACAAGCAGATGCAGGCTCTGGAGCTGATTCCCCAGGTCCAGGAAGAATTCAAGGCGGTTTTCGGGCGCGATTCGGGCGGTTTGGTGCGGCCCTATCGGTGCGAGGACGCCGAAACCATCGTGGTGGCGCTGGGTTCGATCGTGGGGACCATCAAAGATGTGGTTGACGAACGTCGCGAGGCCGGGGACAAGATCGGGGTGCTGTCGATCTGCTCCTTCCGTCCCTTCCCCATCGACGCGGTGCGAGAAGTACTGAAGGGCGCCAAGCGCACGGTTTGTTTCGAAAGGCTTTCTCGGTGGGGATTGGCGGCATCGTGTCTTCGCATCTGCGCGCGGCGATGCGCGGCAAGCCCTTCACCTGTTTCGAGGTGATCGGCGGCCTGGGCGGGCGCAACATCACCAAGAACTCGCTGCATCAGATGCTGGACCAGGCCGAGGCTGAAACCCTGGAAGGCTTGACTTTCCTGGATCTGGATATGGAGTTGGTCAACGCCGAACTAGAGCGCGAAGCGAAGATGCGTCGTTCTGGTGGTGTGGCGGATAACGTGATGCGTCACGCCGTGCAGCGCGCCGACGCCGCGATTGCCGCCCAAAGGGGAAAAGCCCCAGGCCGACAAGGTGGGTAACGCCCGAGTGGCCGCGCCTTCCACCGCCGATACCGCGATCAATGTGTAGCCTGCCTGAGGCGCTACGGCAGAAAGGAAGAACCAAGATGTCCTCTGTGATTACGAAAACCGAAGAAACCAACATCCCGGCGCGTGAACAGGTCAAGTTCTATCAGGTTGGGTCTTTCGCGGTGGGTAACCGCCTGGCTGATTTGCAGTGGCGTTCCCTGCAGTCGGACCCCAACCGCGTGAATTCCTTGACTTCCGGGCACCGCGCCTGCCAGGGATGCGGCGAGGCCCTGGGGGCGCGTTATGCGGTGGACACCGCGGCCACCGCGGCGAACAAGAAACTGGTGCTGGTCAACGCCACCGGGTGTTTGGAAGTTTTCTCTACTCCCTATCCGGAAACCGCGTGGACGGTGCCGTGGCTGCATTCCCTCTTCGGGAATGCCGCCGCGGTGGCTTCCGGGGCGGCGGCCGGTCTGAAAGCCATGGGCAAAGATGATATCCGCGTCGTCGCCCAGGGCGGCGACGGCGGCACGGTGGATATCGGCTTCGGGCCGCTGTCGGGAATGTTCGAGCGCAACGACGATGTGCTGTTCATCTGCTATGACAACGAGGCCTACATGAATACCGGTGTCCAGCGTTCCGGGGCCACCCCGCCCGCGGCGCGCACCGCCACCACCCAGCCCGTCGGCGATCACCCCGGCAATGTTTTTACCCAGGGAAAGAATGTGCCCCAGATCGCTATGGCGCACGAAATCCCCTACGTCGCCACCGCCACCGTCGCGGACCTGCGCGATTTGGAGTACAAGGTAAACAAGGCGATGCAGTTCCGCGGGGCGCGCTACATTCACGTTTCGTGCCGTGCCCGCTGGGTTGGGGTTCGAACTCGAACTTGACCGTGACGCTGGCGCGACTGGCGACCCAGACCGGCCTGTTCCCCGTCTACGAGGCCGTCAACGGAGAAATCACCTCGGTAACTAAGATTCGCCGCCCCGTCCCGGTAGAGGAATACCTCAAGCCCCAGCGGCGTTTCGCCCACGTCTTCAAGCAGGAAGACTCTGCCGAAGTCATTGCCCGGATCCAGGCCGTGGCGGACCGCAATATCCGCAAGTACGGCCTGATAGAGATGGAGTCCCTGGACGAAGACGTACAGCGCCGCATCAAAGAAGCCCCCAACGATCCGCGCGGGCGTTTCGCCGAATCCCTGCCGGGCCGGTCCTCGGTCCTGGCCGCGCAAAACGCGGCGGCCGGCGCAGCGGAATCCGAGTGAACGGTACAGACAGGAAAGAGGTATCAAAGATGACTGATGTTATGAAGCCCGAAGTCAAGCACGAGGACACCATTCCTTTTGCCATCACTCTGCAGGTGGGTTCTTCTCTGGAAAACGAAACCGGTTCGTGGCGTACCGAACGCCCGGTTTACGTGAATATGCTGCCCCCCTGCAACAAGGGTTGCCCCGCCGGGGAAAACTGCCAGAAGTGGCTGTTCCACGCCGAAGAGGGCGACTACAAGGCAGCCTGGGAACAGATGATGATGGATAACCCGCTGCCCGCCTGTATGGGTCGCGTCTGCTATCACCCCTGTGAAACCGCGTGTAACCGCGGCCAGGTCGACGAAGCCGTGGGCATCAACGCCATCGAGCGTTTCGTGGGCGACAAGGCCCTGGCCGAAGGCTGGACCATGCCGCTGCTGAACCCCGAAACCGGCAAGCGCGTCTTGGTGGTTGGCGCCGGACCTTCAGGCCTGTCGGCGGCCTACCACCTGCGCCGTATGGGCCACAGCGTCACGGTGCGCGACGCCGGTCACCTGTCCGGTGGCATGATGCGTTTCGGCATTCCTTCCTATCGCCTACCGCGCAACATCTTGGACGCCGAGGTAAAGCGCATCGAAGACATGGGCGTAAAGTTCGAGTTCAACTCGAAGGTCGAGGACGTCGAGGAAGCCAAGCGGGAATTCGACGCGGTGTTCCTGGCGGTGGGTGCCCACATCGGGCGCAACGCCTCGATCCCCACGGGCGAAGCCGCAAAGGTGATGGACGCCGTGGATATGTTGAAGGAAATGGAAGGCGAGGAAAAGCCGATGCTGGGTCGCCGCGTCGTGGTTTACGGCGGGGGTAACACCGCCATCGATGCCGCGCGCACAGCCAAGCGTCTGGGCGCCACCGAAGCCGTCATCGTTTATCGCCGCACTCGCGACCGCATGCCGGCCCACGACTCCGAGGTGATGGAGGCCGAAGAAGAAGGCATCATGATGCGCTGGCTCTCTACCATCAAGCACATCGACGGCGGCACCTTGACGGTAGAGAAGATGAAGCTGGACGATGACGGCCGTCCCGTCCCCACCGGGGAATTCGAGGAACTGGGCGCGGATTCGGTCATCATGGCGCTGGGCCAGGAAGCCGATTTGTCTCTGGTAGAGAACTGCGAAGCCATCAAGATCGACGACGGCGTGGTGCAGGTGAACTCCCAGATGATGACCGGCCTGGAAGGCGTCTTCGCCGGTGGGGACATGGTGCCGTCCTCGCGCACTGTCACCGTCGCGATTGGTCACGGCAAGAAGGCCGCGCGCTACATCGACGCCTACTTGAACGGCCAGGAATACATTCCCGCCGAAAAGCACGGTGATGCCTCGATTGACCGCATGAATACCTGGTACTACGCCGATGCCCCCCTGCAGGTGCGCGAAAAGCTGGAAGGTGCGCGCCGGTCCTCGACCTTCGACGAGGTCGTCCTGGGGCTGGACGAAGAATCCGCCGTTTTCGAGGCGCGTCGCTGCATGAGCTGCGGTAACTGCTTCGGTTGCGACAACTGTTTCGGGGTTTGCCCCGACAACGCCATCACCAAGATCCGCCCTACCGAGTATGTCTTTAAGTACGACTACTGCAAGGGTTGCGGTATCTGCGCCGAGGAATGCCCCTGCGGTTCCATCTCGATGGTCCCTGAGCTGGTCTAGATTCTTCAAGGTAGTTTCCTAACTTCATAGCTTCGGTTTCGCCGGTTGCCTGCCTTTTGGGTGGGTGGCCGGCGAAGCTGGGTTTTTACCGGGTCGAGGTTCGAAGATGGCGGTTTCCCTTGGGGTGGCGATGTTCCCGGGTCGAGGAGGGGTGGCGAGGGAAGTTTTCCACAGATTTTCGCTGGTTGCGTGAGTTCGGCGTAATTCACACCCTGAGGGATTTCGGCTTTCGTGCTGTGGCTTGGGACTCTAGGGTCCTAGATAAAAGGAGTAGGAGCTGGCGGCGGGTCTGGGCTGGCGGCGACATGGGAGAGTGCATTTAAAGGAGTAGCGATGTCTTATGCGAGTTGGATAGAAGAAGCGCGCGGCCACTATCTGGGCGCCACCAAGCGTGACTGGAGCGGCTGGGCCAGCCAGAAATACGACACAAAGTTCCAGTTGGGTCTGGGCGAGTTCTCGGGGCTGAGTCACGCCGCCAGTTCCCTGGACGCCGCGGTAACGCGGCTGGGTTTCTGAAAGGAGGCCCACCGTGTCCGAAGATGATCCGATAGTTCTCTATCCCCATTACGCAGGGCAGGACGGCCAGCCACTTTCCGTGTGGATCCACGGTGGGGCGACGCGCAGTTCTGCGGGAGACGGGACCATGGCCAGCTTCGGGGTGGACCCAGCAACATTGAAAAACATGGCGGCAAAGCTAGGGTTCCAGTCACGAACAACTGGAAATCTGTCTGCGTTTCGAAACCACGCAACACCACTTACTGGAATCCCAGCACTCATTGCGGGTCCAGACCCTGACGGCCGCTTTTGCCCCAGAGCCAGGCGGAACTGGACCGCCACCAGGCAAACTATTCCCACTATCTCTCCCAGCGACAGGATTTTCTTGGCGCAGCTGGGCGTGGTACAGCGCAGATGCATCTTCTTGCAGGAAAAAAACTGTTGACGGCTTCGGGGCTGTACGAAAAATACCGAGAGTCAAGTAGCTGCCAAGTTTAGCCATTTCTTTACCTTCAGGAAAGAGGCCTGGGTCGACGTGTTCGAGGTACTCGGTCTGGGAAGTGTGGCGCGTTTAGCCCTGGATCGCAGCGAGTTCCCCGAAGAATTTACCATCGACGGCGAGACCTACTATTCCCGGGATTTCAACGATGTCCAGCTGCTGTCTATCGTGTTGTCCTGGATTATGCAGCGTCTAGGGGAAAAAGTCTATGGGCTGGACGAAGGGGTGCGCCTCTATACAGAGGACGGAACTGTGGACATCCCCACCTCCGGTTTCGGGGATTCACCGGAACTAGAGGCCTACTTGGCTCCCCTGGTGGACCTGGAAGAAATTGATCCAGGGCATATAGCCAAGGCCGCGTTTACCGTGGCGCCCGAGGCGATTACGTGGGGCGGTCTCTTTGGACCTCTGGGCGTCCCCATAACATGGGCGGGGATGACAATCCTGAAGTCCGGGGTTTGGACGATGAAGGCAGATAACATGTACCTTACGGCTTTCCCCAAAGAGCAAGCCGCGCGAGAAAAAAGTTGCCGCAATTTCCACCGCAGCACCACCGGCAAAGCCCTGGGCGCAACCCCGGCATCGAGCGGATGCCGAACCTCGCCCCAGGGAACCGCAGCCGAAAGAAACCGCAGGTTACGCACCCAAAGCTTGCGTACCGAAACTTATCGCGGGGTGCATTCACCCGGCGTGGCGCAACCCGGCGGGCGGTATTTCCCGCGCAGTGTCAGCGAGGTCATCGACTCGACGGATGCTTTGGACCCGATAGACGGGGGTGCCTTCGAGATTCAACAGTGGACAACCAAGGAAGGGAAAGAGGGCGTGCGGGTTTTGCTGCGCGGAACCGAGGCTTGGGACGCGGGTTCAGTGCAGGTACAGGATATGTTGACCAACACCGAAGAAGTAGCGGGATGGGAGTCGGGACAACGTAAAGCCGTGCGGCAGGCCCTGATGAAGCTGGGAGTAAAATCTGACACCCCGGTAGAATTATTTGGACATTCCCAGGCAGGAATCGTGGCGGCGAACCTGGCGGCCGATCCGACCTTTACCAGTCAATTCAACGTAAAGACCGTAATTACCGCGGGCTCCCCGGTGGCGGGGGCCCGGATTCCAGAATCAATTCATACTCTCCACCTGGAAAATACCTATGATTTAGTCCCAAAACTTGACGGGCGGTTAAATTTCGATTCAGAAAACCATTTGACGATAGAGATAGACCACGGCACACCAGCACCGGGGGGAAAACCTTGGAAACTGGGTATTTAGAAACCATGACCGGATGAAAACCTACCTCAAAGACATGCAATATCTCGAGGAATTGGAGCCCAGAAAACTTGAGAATTTCCTGAAATGTCGAGACAATGCCTTGGGCTTGGATAGGGAATCGCCTCGGCCACCGCCACGCGATTTGAGACGCAGCGGTACTGAAAAATATCAAAACCGCAGTTCCGGGCAGGTTTCAGGATTTCGCAGCAGGAAAACAATAGTGAATCCTCAGGCATTTTTCAGCGGTTTTCTGCCGAAAAGTTACTTCCAATTGCTCTTCGCCCTTCGCTAAACTAAAGGAGAGGAAGCAGTCTTGGGCTGTCCTAAAGGTTAATAGGTCAGGTGAATAGGATATGAAACCGCAGACTCAGAACATGGATGTAAAGGTGCAGGAGGCCAGTACAGAAGCGCGAAGGATCGGCTTCTTGCACGGTCGGGTGCGTTTGGGACGCTTCGTCGTCGCTGGTGCCGCGCTGGCCGGCATGGTGGCGGTGTCGATGTTCGCCGGTGGCACCGATTTGGATCGCGATCCGCTGTTGGGTCTGTCTACGCAAACTGATACCAGCGCTTCTGGGGCAGCTGACCTCAACGATCCCGCCGGCCCCGGAGGTGCTCCGGCCCCCAGCGCTCCCACTCGCGTGGGAGGCGGTGGAGCTACCTCTACCTCGATTGCGATATCGCAACGCGCCTTCCCCGGTGGGGCTTCCGAAGTTTACGTGGCCCGCCTGGACAACCCGGTCGACGCCCTGCCGGCTTCGGTGCTGCCCAAGGGCCCCATCCTCCTAGCACCTTCCATCGGTAACGTTCCTCCCGAGGTTTTCAACGAAATCCGTCGCCTGAACCCCAGCCGTGTCGTGGTTTTGGGTGGACCGGGAGCCATCAGTGATGATGTCGCCCAGCAACTCAACACCTACACCGGAAAACCGGTACAGCGTGTCTACGGGGCTACCCGCGTGGGCACCGCCGCTGAAATCGCCAAGTTCGCTTTCGTGGGCGGCAATCCCGTGGTTTACTTGGCCAATGCCTACGGTCCCTCCGGAGCCGGATCCCCCCGATGCGGTTTCCGCCGGAATCCTGTCTGATGGCCCCATCTTGACGGTGGGCCCCAACGGTACCGACATCAACACCGCCGCCAACGCCGTGCGTCAGCTCAGTGCTTCCCGCGTGGTGGCGCTGGGTGGAACCGGGGCCATCTCCGATGCGATCTTGTCTCAGGTAGCTGGGGGAGCCGCGACCGACCGTATCGCAGGTTCGACTCGCTACCAGACCTCCCAGGAAATCGCCAAGCGCGTCTTTGGTTCCGCGCCTTCTCGGGTTTACCTGATTCCCGGTGCGGACCTGACCTACGGCTTGATCGCCGGTGCGCTCAGCGACGGTCCGTTGCTGATGGTTCCGGGTAACGCCGACGGCAATACCCGCGGCCTGGTCACCGCTTTCGGGAACCCCGAAGTAACCGCGGTGGGTGGCGCCGAAGTCATCAGCGACCAGGTCATGAACGTGGCTGCCGGTTATGCCCAGGCCCAGCAACAGCAGGTACAGGCTGCCGCTCCCGTGGCCGGTGTTCACCAGATCTACACCCGTTACTCCCAGCAGCCCTCTCCCCAGGATGCGGCCCGTGAGGGAAGCCATCCACAACTCCATCAACGCGGTGCGCGTAGCTAACGGGGTTGGCGCCCTGGTCCGCGACGGCGTGATGGACGATGCCGCCCGCGCTTGGGCCCAGCAAGTCGCTCGTACCGATGTCTTCGTACACTCCAACGGTGCCCTGAAGTACGCTGACCTCTACAGCCCCGGTTGGAGGTACGCCGGTGAAAACATGGTGGGCTTCTACAATATCGAACCCGCTCCCTACGGCGATGGCTGCGCCAAGGCTTGGATTGGTTCTCCTGGACACTACGCCAACCTGATGGATCGCCGCTTCAACCGCACCGGTATCGGCGTGGCCACCGGTCGCCAGTGGGTCTACGCAGTCCAGAACTTCGCTCAGTACTGAGTCACGCATCCCGGATAGTGCGGGGTTGCGTCAACCACAATCGAATAGAAATCTGAAAGCTGTGGCGCCGTTTCTCCTTTCCGGCGCCACAGCTTTTTAATCCTTGGTATTGCAACAAAAAGTGGAAGGCAGTTTTCGTCGCCGGGCACTGGGGTACCATGAAGATACCGGGCAAGCACAGCGGATGCATACCCACAGATGCAACGGAGGATACCTATGCCGATACTGAATCTCGACGACGCTGCGGCCTGCGCCGCATACGATGACTTCGTCGCTACCCACCCGGCCGGTCACCTGCTACAGTTGCGCGCCTGGTCGAAACTCAAGAGCAACTGGAACGCCCACTTCGTCTACCTCACCGACCCCGCCACCCACGCCATCACCGCCGCGGCCTCGGTACTCTCCATCCGCGACCGCGTGGGCGGCTCCTTCTTCTACGCCCCGCGCGGACCCGTCGGCGACGTCACCGATCCCACCACCGTCCTCGCCCTGGTTCACGAACTGCAACCCGTCCTCGACGCGGAAAACGCTTTCCTGCTGCGCTTTGATCCGGCGGTGCCCCTACAGCCCTGAACTGCAGGCCACTTGGGGGGCGGTACCGGGGGTGACGCTGCGGTCGCGCGGGCTGGATGAACACTCCTTCAGCCAGCCGCGCCACGAGATGCATTTGTCGCTGGCCGGTCGCAGCGGAGATGAAATCATCGCCGGCTACAAACGGAAATTCCGCTACCAGATTCGCCAAACTTATAAGGACGGGCTCAGCACCCAGCTGGTGGACGGCCGCGCCCCCGAGGCAGCCCAGGTATTGCAAGACTTCAGCCGGCTCAACCAACAGATGGCCGCGCGCAAAGGCATTACTTGCCGTCCCTTGGAATACTTCCAGCGTTTTGCGGCGTACTTGCCTGACGTGCGGCTGTATCGGGTCAGCGGCCCCGATGGGCAGGCTCTGGGCGCGGGGCTGGTGGCGGCTTCGCACGGCATCGCGCATTATCTCTACGCCGCTTCCGCGGATACTTCGTTGCAGCTGCATCCGGGCTGGCAGTTGGTGACACAGGCTTTTACGCAGGCCGCTGAACTGGGGGACCGAGTCTTTGATATGGGCGGGGTTTTCGCTCTGGATTTCAACGACGGGTTGTTCAAGTACAAGCACAAGTTCTGCGGAGACGAAGGGGTGCGTGAATACCTGGGGGAACTGGATTTCGTGTTGGATCCGACCCTGTACCAGGAATACATCGCCCGGCAATGAAGTCAATGGGGGTGACGCGGGGGGTTCCGGCCACGCGGGTGCCGGCGGACAGTTATCGTCTGGATTTGGGTGCGGGGCGCTGGGTCGAGGTCCGCTATGTGCGCAAAAAGGTGAAGTATCTGCGGCTGCGGGTGTGCGGGGACGGCAGTTTCGCTCTATCCGTGCCGTGGCACTGTTCCCGCAGCCAGGCGGTGGCCTTTCTCGAGGCACAGCACGGATGGGTGGCCACCCAGCTGCAACGCCGCGGGGAACGCATCGGGGGGACATCCCGTTTCGAGGACGGAGATACCGTGGCGTGGTGGGGTCGTCAGCTGCGGCTGCAGGTACAACCGGTACCGGGCCTGGCAAAGAACCGGGCCGCGGCGCGTATAGAGGGCCAAGACATGGTGCTGCGGATAGAGGACGGGGCGGACTTTCAACGCCGCGCTCAGGTGATTGACCGCCTGCGTAAAAAAGTCTCTGGAAGTTCGCCTCGAGCCTTTGCTGGCGCGCTGGTCGGCGGCATTCGGGGTACAACCCCGCACCGTGGCGCTGCGGCGCATGAAGTCGCGCTGGGGTTCCTGCCAACCCCAGACCGGCAAGCTGTGTTTCAACCTGGCCTTGAGTGAACGCGACCCCAAGTACCTCAACTATGTGGTCGCCCACGAATTTGCGCACTTCTTTCACCCCGATCACGGCCCGGACTTTCACGCCTTGCTCGAAACTCACCTCCCAGAGGAACGCCGCCTGCGCCGCGAACTCAACCGCAGCGATGCCTGAAGCAGCTGGGGGACTTTTTGCAAAGGCAGTCGGGGCGGGGACGCAGTACCAAACCTCAACCCCCGGACCTCGAGGCAGTACCTCAACCTCCGGCCCTCGAGGCGGGAAGGTGTGAGAAGATGGGCCTATGAAAGCGATTATGACTGTCACTGGTTTGGATCACACCGGAATCATCGCGGGGGTTTCCGCGGCGCTGGCGCGCCAGGAGGTCAATATCCTCAACGTTTCCCAGACTTTGATGGACCAGTACTTCACCATGATTATGCAACTGGAGTTCGACGAGAGCCGCCTGGAGCTGGCCGACGTGCAGACCCAGATGCAGGAGGTGGCGCGCGAACAGGCCCTGGAAATCCGGGTGCAGTCCGAGGCGATCTTCAACGCGATGAACCGGCTGTGAACCGGTTCTGGTCCGGTTCTGGTCCGGTTCTGATTCGCCGCGAAACCGCCACCTCGACCTGGGACCGCTAAGCGAACCTTGAACCGGGACCGTTAAGCGGACCTCGAACCAGGACCTTCCCAACCCAAGAACAAATCCGAACCCAACCAAAAGAAGCAAAGATATGAGCCTGGACACCGATACCCAGATTTTGGACACCATCCGCATGATCGCCGAGGATAACTTGGATGTGCGCACCGTCACGATGGGGATTTCCCTGTTGGATTGCGCTGATGCGGATCCCAGACGCGCGTGCGAAAAGATTTATGAAAAGATCACGCGACTGGCGGGGCGGCTGGTTGCGGTGGCGGACGAGGTTGCGGCGGAGTACGGGGTGCCGGTGACGAATAAACGCATTTCTGTCACGCCCATCGCGCTGGTCGCGGCCGCTTCGGGAGTGCAGAGCCCCGGGGGGATGCTGCAGTTTGCCCACGTCTTGGACCGGGCCGCAAGCGAAGTCGGGGTGGATTTCATCGGGGGGGTATTCCGCGCTGGTAGACAAGGGGCGGACAGCGACTGACCAGGCCCTGATGGAGTCTCTGCCCGCGGCGCTGGGGGTTACTGATATCGTGTGCGCCTCGGTGAACGTAGCCTCGACGCGGACCGGCATCAACATGGCGGCGGTGGCGCAGATGGGCTCGGTGGTGCGGGAATGTGCCTGGGCGACGGCGGATCGCGGTGGCTTGGGAGCGGCGAAGCTGGTGGTTTTTGCCAATGCTGTGGGGGACAATCCCTTCATGGCTGGGGCCTTCCACGGGGTGAACGAACCCGACGTGGTGTTGAGCGTGGGGGTTTCCGGTCCGGGTGTGGTAGAGCGGGCCTTGCGCACGGTGCGCGGGCGGCCCTTCGAGGAATGCGCCGAAGTCATCAAACGCGCCGCCTTCCAGATTACCCGCATGGGACAGTTGGTGGGCCAGACCGTGGCCGAGCGGCTGGGGGTGCGTTTCGGAATCATTGACCTGTCGCTGGCGCCGACTTCGGCGGTGGGGGATTCCGTGGCCGCCATCTTAGAAGAGATGGGTCTGTCCCAGGTCGGGGCGCCGGGCACCACGGCGGCCTTGGCGCTGTTGAACGACGCGGTAAAGAAAGGCGGTCTGATGGCTTGCGGTTCGGTCGGAGGGCTGTCGGGTTCCTTCATTCCGGTTTCCGAAGACATCAACATGATCCGCGCCGCCCAGTCCGGAGCGATTTCGCTGGCGAAACTCGAAGCGATGACGGCGATCTGTTCCGTGGGATTAGATATGGTGGCGGTGCCGGGAGACACCCCTGCCGCGACTATCGCCGGCATCATCGCCGATGAATGCGCGATCGGCGTGATGAATTCAAAGACGACAGCGGTGCGCCTGATTCCGGTGCCCGGAAAAGGAGTGGGTGAGGTTGTTGAATTCGGGGGTTTGCTGGGCTGGGCGCCGGTGATGCCGGTGGCCGGGCTGCCGGTAGGGGAGGCCCCGGTTGAGGGCGCGGAAGCGGTCGAAGGCGCGGAAGCGGTGTTGTCTTCGGCGGCATTCGCGGCGCGCGGCGGGAGAATCCCCGCCCCCATCCATGCCTTCAAGAACTAGACACGCCCAAGGACCGGGCATAAAACTGTAAAAAACGACTTGTACAGGCCAAATTCAGGGCTAAATAGCCGATTTTTGCAGTTTTATGCGCTGCATCCCGGTACCACAGTGTAGGCAAGCGCTTGGAAAGCGCCCGTAGATGACTGGCGGTCTCTAGGGGTAACGCGTTTACTCGCCTTTGATGATTGGTAAGACGCTGTGGCGCGAAGGGCCAGAGTGACCGTGACCGCCGCAACCGCAGCCACCGCCTCCGTGTCCGCCGGCCTCGGGCTGGGCTGCTTCCGCAGCGGCACCTGCCGCCGCCCTCGCGTCCGCCCTCGCGTCCGCCCCGTGCTTTTCGCCGTGACCGTGCCCCTCGCCGTGACCGTGCCCGCCGCAACCGCAGCCACCTTCGCCGTGACCGTGCTTTTCGTCGTGACTATGCCCCTCGCCGTGACCATGCCCGCCGCAACCGCAGCCACCTTCGCCGTGACCATGCCCTCCCTTCAGGTGGTGCTTGGGCTGCAAATCAACCCATTCCTCGGGGGTAACCAGGACGCCGGTAAAGAAAGGCGTATCTTCGCGGACAAACAACCGCGCCTCCGAGTTGCGCTGCTGACGCAGCACACCCATGACGCGCTCCAACCGGTCGGCCTCCAGGGTGACGGTCCACTCCAGTCACCCAGCGCGAAAGCCGCCAGGGTGGAAACCGCGACATCGTTGAAGTCGCGCCCGTTCAAGCCGTGTTCGCGCAGCATGGCGCCGCGGCGGGATTCCGACAGATAGTACCAGTCATAGGAACGCACGAAGGGGTAAACCGTCATGTACTTGCGCGGCACGAAACCGCCCCAGCACGCCGGCAGGTGCGAGGGGTTGAACTCGGCGGGGATGTGGCGGCTCATCGCGGTCCACACTGGCTCGAGCAACCCGCCGCGACGCCACCCGATTTCGCACAGCTGACGGAAAGCCTTTTGTAGGGCCTCGACGTTGTCGGCCAGCGCCCATACCATCAGGTCGGCGTCGGGGCGGAAACCGGAAACGTCGTACCAGCCGCGCACCACCACGCCCTCAACGGCGCGCAGCAGATGCTGCTTGATGTGCTCGATCTTGTCGGGGTTTGCCGGCAGCAGCAGATTACGCTTGAAGACCATGTGCAGCGAGTAATTTTCCCGCGCATTGACTTCCTGCCAGTCAACCGCGTAGTCACGCGGGTCGCCGGTGATTTCGGGGGCAGTTTGGACTTTTTGCGGATGCATGTTTCTCCTTCTTTGGATTCCGAGGTCCGAGCTTCAGTTTTCGGTAGAGTCCGCGGCGGGTGCTCCGGCGCTGTGCCGGTGAGGTCGACCGTGTACATTAACATATTTACAGCAATTTTCCCCACAAATCTCGGCAAGTGGGGGATAAGTATGGGCGGCGACTTCCGCTTCGACAGCCTCGCCGCGTTCCTGGGCAGCGCGTTCGGCCACGACCCGGGCAACCTGGTCGAGGAACGCCGCATCGTCTTGCGCGGTGGCGGCACGACGGTACTCCAGCCCCAACTGCGCCGCGGTCTGCGCCGCCTCTGTGTCCAAGTCGAAAACAACTTCCATGTGGTCGCAAATAAATCCGAAAGGCGAAACGATTACGCGCCGGGTCCCCGCGGCCCGCAGCGTCTCGAGATGGTCATTGATGTCGGGCTCCAGCCACTTGGCCTGCGGCGGGCCGGAACGCGAACAAAATGCCAGCGACCACTCCAGGTCGATGCCGTGCTTTTCGCGCAGTTCGCGTACAATCGCCCCGGCCACTGCCAGGTGCTGCGCGACGTATCCCCAGCCCTGCCCCAGCACGTCTTGCTCCTGGGTCTGCGCCAAGAAACCGGCCCGGGCCGTTTCCTCCAAATCAGGAACGCGCCTACTCAAGTCCACCTCGGGTCGCCGTCCGTCTTCGAAAATCGCGGGTTTCGCCGTGGTTGCGTTTCCGTCCCCGGTTCGAGGTCCTCCGCTCACCTGCGCGGCCACAGCCGCGTTCCCAGCCGCCGCCGCGCTAGAGACCTGCGCCCCGGAACACCGGGCCATGTCCTCGGGAATAGAATGCGTCACCATCACCAGATGTGGCTTTTCGCCGGGTCCCAGGTCCTCGAAGGCGGCTTTGATGGCGTTGGCGTTAGCGGTGACGAAGCCGGGAGTGTTGGCAAAAGGCCGGGCCCGCCCCAGCTCCAACTCGAAACCGTCAACGAAAACTTCGGGCCTCGCCGCGCACTTCCTCCAAAGCTGCCGCCAGGTTTTCCCGATACTGGCGACACCCGGAATAAGAGGTATAGGCCGAAGTAAATAGCGTCAAGATACGTCGACAACCCTGATCTACTAAATCCTGCAGCGCCTCAGAAAAATACGGATGCCAGTTGCGGTTACCGATCACGAAAGGAATGCGACCCTGGGGGTCCAAGCGTTGTCGCAGCGCCTCAAGCAGTTCGGCGTTCTTTTGATTAATCGGGGAAACCCCGCCGAAAAGTCCGTAATGCGTACCGACTTCGGCCAGTCTCTCGTCGGGAATCCCCGGCCCGCCCGTGGCGTTTCGCAGAAAAGGAATCACGTCATCTGGCCCGTTGGGTCCACCATAACTCACCAGCATAAAAGCGTCATAGGGCTCGAGACAATGACTGTTTGGCATAACTTAACTTCACCTGTTTCGTGATTTACTCGGGGAATCCATTACTTTGAAAAGGCGTCTTCCAATACTTCGGGGGTCAGCCCCCACACCGTTGCGACCGCGTCGACCCATTGCTTCCCCAACCCGGATTCAGCGGCCATATGGGCCGAAACCGTGGGGGTGTGCGCCAGTTTCGCCACGACGCGTTGGATGGCTTTTTCCGCGGCCTCGCGCGGGATAGTGGCCCCGGCAGGCAGCGCGGCAATTTCGGCCTCGGCCGCGGCAGTGAAAATCTGGCGCAGATGCACAATCGCGGGGTCCATGTGCCTGGCTGCCACCGCCCCGTCATAGTCGCGCAACCCCGCCTCGATAATCTCGTGTGCTTGCTGAATCTGGGACACCGCCAGGGCCGGCACGCGGTGCCGAATATCTTCCAAGTCAAACAGCACCACGCCATCCAGTTCGCGCACCACGGGGTCCACATCGCGATGCAGCGCCAGGTCCACCAGCGTGAGTGGGTGGCCACCTCTTTCCCGACGCAGCTCCAGGGCCTGAGTGATGACGGGGGCCGTCAGAATCTGTTCCCCGACTCCGCGACACCCCACCACCAGGTCGGCCTGGGCGATGGCCGGAACCAGGTCCTCGAAAGGTATCAGTTTCGTGGCGTGGTTGCGGGCGAAAGCCTCGGCGCGACACGAGGTATCCAGGGTAGAAATCGAGGCAACTCCCCGGGCCCGCAGCTGCATCACCGTGGCGCCGGCATAAGCCCCGGTCCCCAACAGCACGGCACGCAAACCACCCCAAAACTCGAGCTGGGCGGACTGGGCCGCGGCGGCGACCTCGTCCAGGGCCACCGAAACCACGGAACGACCCAGACCCGTCAGGGAAGTTTCGGAACTGACGCGACGCGAAGTCGCCAGCGCACCTTCGAACATCCGCACCATCAGGCCGTTTACGCTGCCGATCGTTTGGGCGCGAGTGAAGGCGCGGCGCACCTGGCCCGCCACTTCGGCTTCTCCCACCACCATGGAATCCAGCCCCGCCGCGACGCGATAGAGGTGTTCGGCCACCTCGCGGCCTTCCAGATAGTTCCACTGCAGTTGCGGGCAACGCCCCGACTGGCAGGTTTCCGCACCTTTCGCCGGGCCTGCGGGTCCGTATCCCGCATCTGCTGAGCAGCCCTCGGCGCAACCCACGAAACCGACGCCGGGGGTGGGGGTTGCCAGGGCGGTGACGCCAGCTGCGCCGTTCGTACCAGCATTCCCGCCAGCATTCGCGTCAGCATTCGTATCGCCGTTCACGAAGGGAATTTCCCCGCAGTAGGCCCCGCAGTAAAGTTCAGGTTCTTCACGCCGATGCGGCAGCAGCTGCACGTCGGGATCGGCAGAGATATAGACCTCGACGCGGTTGCAGGTAGACAACGTCACCAGGGAATGCACCCCGGGTGTCCGGCGCCACAGGTCTTCGTGATGGTGTGCGAAATCAGCGGCTTTAGACACCTCCGAAAGCGGATGCGTCAAGTGGTTGACAGTATAGAGCTGAAAAGGCACGTGAAATATTGTAGGGTGATTACTGAAAAAAAGTTGAAAGTGAAAGGGAGGGTCGAGGCCGTCGGCGCGGCCGGGGTCGAGGTCAGGGGCGGTCTTTGCCCCGCTAGAGTGGGGTTTGGGGTGGGCCGGGGTCCGGGAGCGCGGGTTAGGATGGAGTCATGACAATTGCGCTGGACCCACTGTATTTTTCCTCCCCGATGCGTGCGGCCCTGTCCGGTGCCCACCACGGTCGCACCCCGGTGTGGTTCATGCGCCAGGCCGGGCGTTCTCTGCCGGAATACCGCGAATCCCGCGCGGGAGTCGCCATGCTGGATGCCTGCCTGGACCCGGCTCTGGCCGCCGAGATCACCTTGCAGCCGGTGCGCCGCCACGACGTGGACGCCGCCGTGTTTTTCTCCGACATCGTGGTGCCGCTGAAGTTGGCGGGAATCGACATCGACATCGTCCCGGGTCGAGGTCCGGTTTTGGGTTCTCCGGTTGCCTCGGTCGAGGATGTAGACCGCCTGGTTTCCCTGGAGGTTGCGGATTGGGGGGTGATCGAAGAGGCGGCTGCGCTGGTGCGCCGCGATTTGGCTTTCGACAAAGTACTCTTCGGTTTCGCCGGGGCGCCTTTCACCTTGGCGTCTTACCTGATCGAGGCGGGAGGCGAGCGGCGTCGCGAATGCTTGCAGACCCGTGACTTCATCGCGCGCGAACCCCAGGCCTGGAATCGCTTGGCGACGTGGTGCGCCAAGCTTTCGGGGCAGTTCATGGCCGCCCAGATTCGCGGCGGGGCCGAGGCGGTCCAGCTCTTTGACTCCTGGGCGGGCGCCTTGGACATAGAGACCTATCGCAGCGTTGCTTTGCCGTATTCTCGCCTGGCTTTCCAAGGCGCGCCGGGAGCCACCCACGTGCACTTCGGGGTGGGGACTTCACACCTATTGGAAGCCATGGGGGAAATCTCCCAGGCAGTTTCCATCAGCAACGACACCTCGCTGTCCCAGGCCGCCGCCAGACTGCCCGGAAAGGTACTGCAAGGCAACCTCGATCCGGAGCTGGTGGTAGAAGCTGCGGATATGGACCAGATTTGGCGCGCGGCGCAGCGAGTGCTGCGCGAAGGTTTGGCGGCCCCGGCGCATATCTTCAACCTGGGTCACGGGGTGTTGCCCCAAACTGATCCGGGACGACTGACCGAGTTAGTGGCGCGTATCCACCAGTGGCGCGCGGATTGAGTTTTGGGTGGCGGCGAGGGATGCTGGGTACGAGGTGTCGCGGGGTAGCGCGGTAGTGAGCGTTGAGTGAGCGGTGCCGGGCGGCCTGACTGAAGTCCCGGCAGGCCTCGGCAGGGGTGGGATATCCTGGAGGAATGACCCGGCAAGAAGAACTGCACGACGACGGCTTCGACATGATTATTTTGGGCGGTGGTTTGGCCGCCCTGGCGGCGGGCTATGCGGCGGTGAAACGCGGGCAACGCCCCTGATTCTGGAAGAACGCGGCCGTCCCGGCGGTCTGGTCTGCGGGGCGACTTTCGCCGGTGCCCAGGTAGATATCGGCGCGGAATCCTATGCGACCCGCAACCTTGCGGTACGTGAGCTGTGCCACGAACTGGGTCTGGAAACCGTGGCGCCGAACTCTTCGTCTTGGGTGTGGGACCACGCCCGCCGCACCGCCGTAGCCATCCCGGCAGGCACCTTCGGTATCCCCAGCGACATCCATGACCCGGTCTTTGTCGAGGGTCTGCGCGCGGTGGCCGGGGAAGCCGCCGTGACGCGCGCCTGGCAGGACCTGGAGCTGCCCCCAGAAATCGGGACGGAGGCCACTACCCTGGGTGAGCTGGTCGAGGCCCGCATGGGCAGAGCAGTCTTGGACGTTTTTGTTACGCCTTTCGCCGGGGGGATTCATTCCGCCCACCCCGATCACCTGATGCTGGACCGCGTCACCCCGGGTTTAATGGAGGCCTTTGGCGAAGTCGGCACTTTGACCGGGGCGGTGGCTCAGATTCGTAAACCCGGAGCCGTGGTGGTGGAACAATCCAAAGGTGGGATGTTCCGCCTGGTAGAAGCGTTGTCGGCGGCGATTCAAGCCGGGGGGTGGACGCATCGATAACCACGTGCGCGTCATGCACCTGGAAGCTGGGATCGGCCAGGACCTGCCTCGCTGGGTGGTGTGGTGCAAACACACAGTCTCTAACCGGCGCCACCCCGGTGGCCCGCCCGAGGAAAGCGGCACGGCTTTCGGCTTGGCTACCGACCGCGTGGTGCTGGCGCTTCCCGCCAAGCAGTCTTTCGCCGTGTTGACCTCCGCGGCGGCGTCGATGCTGCGCCTGGGTTTCCACGCCCAGAAAGAAGGCCGGGACGCCTCGACTCGATTCGACTCCGCCGCGCTGGAGTCGATCGGCGAACTCACCGCGGGATTCGAGATGCACCCCACAACGCCGGTACTGAACGTAACGCTGGTAGTGCAAAACGCGGACCTCGACCGGGCACCGCGCGGATCGGGGATGTTGGTGGGGCCACCCCCCCCCTCGACCCGGAAACCGGTGAGGTCGCCCCCGAAACCTTGCGCGCCAAAGCCTTGACGCACTATTCCATCAAGTGGCCCGACACCATGGGCCGCGCCGCGCAGCCTCACACCCACGTCTTGCGGGTTTCCTACGGGCGCGAAGGTGACCCGCTGGATTTCTTGGCCGCGGTGGATGTGGACTATGCGCTGCGCGACGCCAGCCGGATGCTGGGGGTGGAACTGGACCGCAGCCAGCTGCTGGATTCGCGCCTGATCAACTGGGGCGACGCCATGACGCACCCCAACGCCGCCGAGCGCGAAAAGTTCCGCGAGGTGGTGCAGCTGGCCCAGCGCGTCGAAGGCCTGGACCTGGTGGGTTCGTGGGTGGCGGGTAACGGCATCACCCCGGTGATCGCTCACGCCCTGCAGCTGGGGTGAAACCAGGGCCCCGCCCCTCGCGGCAACGCCCGACCGGGCGAGTTAGCCCAGAATCTGAGATGGCGTTAGGCTTAAGCCTATGGAGATGACCGGCAACGGGAACCAAGCCAGACCGGGCGCACCGACCCGAGACCTGGTAGGTACACAGAACCGTCCTTTGATAATCGGCACTCGCGCCTCGAAACTGGCGCTCACCCAAACGCAGCAGGTTGCCGCTGACCTGCGTGAACGCGGTTTGACGGTAGAGGTAAAGACTTTCACTACCGAAGGCGACGTGAATCGCGCCTCGCTTTCTCGCTTGGGCGGGGTCGGCGTTTTCGCCGCGGATCTGCGCATCGCCCTGCTGCAGGGAGAATGTGACTTGGCGGTGCATTCCATGAAGGACCTGCCTACCGTTGCGGTTCCGGGTCTTTTTGTTGCCGCGGTTCCCCCTCGCGTGAACCCCGCCGACGGTCTGGTGGCGCGCGACGGGCTGGACTTGGATTCCCTGCCGGCCGGGGCGCGCATCGGCACGGGTTCTCCGCGTCGCGCCGCCCAGATTCTGTCCCTGCGTCCCGACGTGGAATGCGTGGATATTCGCGGAAATGTGCCCACACGACTGGGGCGAGTGCGAGGTTTGGGGAATGTTGCCCTCGAGGCGGGACTACCCGCGGGTAAAAGCCCCGCCCAGGACCTTGACGCGGTGGTGCTGGCGATTTCGGGGCTGAGGCGACTGGGCCTGGAACAGGTAGTGACCCAGGACCTGAGCGAAAAAATCTGGCCCGCTGCCGCCCAAGGCGCCCTGGCTTTGGAAGCCCGCGAAGAATTGGCCACTGCTCCGTTCTACCGGCTGGTTTACCAGGTGCTGCGTATCGTCGATGACCTGCCGTCCCGACTGGAAGTCAGCGCGGAGCGTTCCCTGATGCGCTATCTCGAAGCCGGCTGTGCCGCGCCTTTGGGGGTGCGCGCCGAGTTGCGGTGGCAGCGCGGTGGCGAGGACCCCTCGGGTCGCCTTGAGTTGAGTGTCCGTGTGGTTTCTTCCCGAGGCGAGGACCTCGTGGAGGTCAGCGGGGAAACTGCGGTTTTGTTGGGAGCGGGTGTAGCCGAGCGGGACTTCGCCTTGACTGCCGCGGCGCAGCTGGGGGTGGATTTGGCTCAGGAACTGTTGGAGGCCGGGGGTGGCGAGGTGGCGAATCTGCACGCCGACATCACCGATAACTTAGGCGACGCCGGAACCGAGGCGGCGGCCTCGACCCGGGACGAAACCACAAAAACCGCGACGGAACCAGAGGAAATCGCATTGGAAAAACTGCGTTGGGGAGAACAGTGATGGCAGAACAACCGAAACTTTTGGTGCCGCGGGAGGAAGACGACCGCCTGGCTCTGGAGCTGCAAGGCACCGGGATCCCGCTGGTGTGCGCCCCGGTGACGCAGCGGATCCCCACGCCTTCAGAAGAGTGGAGCGACCCGATACGTCGGCTCCAGGACGGGGAATACGAGTGGGTGGTGGTGTCTTCGGTGGCTACCGCGCGCTTCCTGGATGACCACTATGTTTGGACGAGCTCTTTGCGAATACGCGGGTGGCGGCCATCGGGGCGGCTTCTGCCAATGCAATGCGCGAGTTGGGAGTGAAGGTAGAGCTGGTGGGGCCCGAACCGGCCAGCGCGGCGACTCTGGTGTCGGTGTTTCCCGAGGGTAGCGGCGCGGTTTTCCTGCCTTGCGCGGCGGGGGCGGCGCCGACCCTGGGACAGGGATTGAGTGAAAAAGGCTGGACGGTAGAGAAGCTGCGGCTCTATAAGAGCGTGGAGATCGAGGAACTGCCGGTTTCGTGGGAAGCGGCTTTGTCGCGACGCAGCGAGGTGTTTGTGCTGGTCACGGCCGGTTCCGTGGCGAGGGCGGCGCATCACTTGTTGACGAAGACGGGAGTGGTGCAGTGGCCGGTGCCGCTGGCTTTGGGAGCAGCGTCGGCGCAGGCATGTCGCGAGTTGGGGTGGTCCCCGGCGGCGGTTTGCGCCACGGCGGATGTCGAGGGGATTTCCGCGGCTTATGCTGATGCGCTGGAACAGCTGGAAAAGAAGCGGGGCTGAGAGCGCGGAAGTGGCTGGGCGGAGAGCCCGGCGGAAAAGGAGAGAAAAGATGTTGAATCCGGCAGCGAATCGCCCAGTGCCGCGCGAGCCTTTCCACACGGATGCCTCGCCGGTTCCGACCTCGGAGTCGAAAGGTGTCCCTGAACCGGAGCACAGCTTGCCGGCCGGGCTGGAGCCGGTGCTGCGACCCCGGCGTTTGCGGGTTTCGGCGCCGATGCGAAACCTGGTGGCCGAAACCAGAGTGTCTCCCGAGCAGCTGATCGTGCCGGCTTTTGTGCGCGACGGCATCGACGCTCCCGTCGAGATTGCCTCTATGCCCGGGGTTTACCAGCACACGGTGGATTCCCTGGTGGAGTTCGGGCGTCGCGCCGCGGATGCCGGGGTGGGCGGCATCATCGTTTTCGGAGTGCCCAACGAAGCCGACAAAGATTTCACCGGCTCCAATGCCTGGGATCCGCAAGGGATTCAGTGTCGCGCAGTGGCGGCCCTGGCCCAAGCCGTGGGGGACCGCCTGGTGGTTATGGCAGACACCTGCCTGGACGAAACCACCGATCACGGACACTGCGGCCCGCTGCGAGCAGACGGCAGTGTGGATAACGACTGGGCGGTGTCTTGCTATGCCGCCACCGCCGTGGCCCAAGCCCGCGCCGGGCCGCCGTGGTGGCGCCTTCGGGAATGATGGACGGCCAGGTCCGCGTCATCCGCGCCGCCTTGGACGCCGCCGGTTTCACCGACGTAACCATCATGGCTTACTCCGCCAAGTACGCCTCGGGGCTCTTTGGTCCCTTCCGCGACGCCGTGGGGTGCAACCTGACAGGCGATCGGCGCAGCTATCAGCAAGACCCGCGCAACCGCCGCGAGGGTTTGCGTGAAACCCAGCTGGATCTGGAAGAAGGCGCAGATATGGTGATGGTCAAGCCCGCCTCGCTGTATCTGGATGTCTTGGCTGACGTCGCCCAGATTTCTCCGGTGCCCGTCGCGGCCTATCAGGTCAGTGGGGAATACTCCATGATCGAGGCCGCCGCGGCGCAGGGCTGGATCGACCGCGACCGCGTGGTGCTGGAGTCCCTCCAATCCATCGCCCGGGCCGGGGCGGATCTGATCTTGACGTACTACGCCCTCGAGGCGGCCGAGCGCCTGCTCTAGCAAACGGTGACGCGAGCAACCGCGCCACGCCCCGCCCTCGACCCGGATTCCCAAAACCCCTATCCGCGCCACCAAAACGACAGCGGAACTCGACTTGGAAAAAAGGAGAAACATGCGAAGCAACCAGGAACTTTTCGAAGCTGCCCAGGCCCTGATCCCCGGCGGCGTAGATTCCCCGGTGCGGGCCTACGGCTCGGTCGGAGGGGTGCCGTCTTTTGTGGAGCGCGCGGCGGGGCCCTATGTGTGGGACGCCGAGGGGCGCCAATACGTGGATCTGGTGTGTTCCTGGGGGCCGATGCTGCTGGGGCACGCCAACGCGGGTGCGGTCCAGGCCGTGCGCGAAGCGGCGGGACGGGGGCTGAGTTTCGGGGCGCCGACCGAGGCGGAAACCTTGCTGGCCCAAGAGGTGCGCGCCCGGGTGGAGCTGGCGCAGAAGCTGCGTTTCGTCTCTACCGGCACCGAAGCCACGATGACGGCGATTCGCCTGGCGCGCGGCGCGACCGGGCGGGATCTGATCGTAAAGTTCGCGGGTTGCTATCACGGGCACTCGGACGGACTGCTGTCCGAGGCGGGTTCTGGGGTCGCCACCGGGGGCCTGCCGGCTTCGGCGGGGGTTCCGGCCAGAATCGCGGGGTTGACGGTGGTGTTGCCGTATAACGATGTCGAGGCCCTGCGTGAGGTTTTCGCCACGCGGGGTAGTGAGGTGGCGGCAGTTATCGTCGAAGGAGCCGCGGCGAATATGGGGGTAGTGGCGCCGCGCGGTGGGTTCTTGGTGGAGTTGTCGCGGTTGTGCCGTTCCCACGGTGCGTTGCTGATCCAGGACGAGGTTCTGACGGGGTTCCGCGTCTCGGCCAGCGGTTGGTGGGGGCTGTCCACGGGTCGCGAGGAACTGCGCCAGGGTCAAGGCGCCGGGGCCCAGAACCCGGGGGTGCGTTTCGGGGCGGATAATGACTGGAGCCCGGACCTCTTTACTTTCGGGAAGGTGATCGGTGGCGGGATGCCGCTGGCGGCCCTGGGGGGACGCGCCGAAGTGATGGATTTGCTGGCTCCTGGGGGGCCGGTGTACCAGGCCGGCACCCTGTCGGGCAACCCGCTGTCTTGCGCGGCGGGTCTGGCGACTTTGCAGGCCGCCGGTCCCGAGGTCTATGCCCGGGTCGACGCAGTGGCGAATACCTTGGCGCAAGGGATTTCCCAGGCCCTGAGCCAGGCCGGCGTGGCGCACACCGTGGGTCGGGCCGGTTCGCTGTTTTCCTTCTTTTTCCGCGAGGAACCCGTGGTGGATTACGCCGGGGCGAAGGCCTGCGAGACCTGGCGCTTTGCGCCGATGTTTTGGGAGTTTCATCGCCGCGGCGTGATGCTGCCGCCTTCGGTTTTCGAAGCGTGGTTCGTTTCGGCGGCCCACGACGAGGCGGCGGTGTCGCGGATCCTCGAAGCCGCCCCGTTCGCCGCCAAAGCCGCGGCGGCGGCGAAACCCGAATAGAGCACCTCGAACCGGGGTACCGAAAACGGAACCGAAACCGCGACCTCGACCTCGAACCGTGACCACGAACCGGGGTACCGAAAGCGGAACCGGGCGGGCCCAGGACGTGCAAAGATAGTAGGGCGACACAGGAGGAGAAAAGATGAGCGTAGAGTTCCCGCAAACCCACACTGACCTGGGCGGATTGCAGCCCGAGATTACTTTGGGCGCCCTGGATGGGCGCTACCGCTCGGCCGTGGCCGGGTTGGTGGATTGGTTTTCCGAGGCGGCGCTGAATCGGGCGCGGCTCTTTGTAGAGATCGAGTGGCTGATTTGGCTCACGGACCGCCAGGTTCTGGAGGGGGCCCCGGTGCTTTCCGCGGCGCAACAGGCCTATCTGCGTGATTTGGTGTCGCAGTTCGGGGCCGAGGAAATCGCGCGGCTGGCGCAGACCGAGGCGCAGACCAAGCACGATGTGAAGGCGGTGGAGTACCTGCTGAAGGCCAAAATGGAGGCCGCGCCGGGTGGGCTGGCTGAGCTGGGGCGCCTGAAGGAAATCGTGCACATCTTTTGCACCTCGGAAGACATCAACAACCTTTCTTACGCGATTCTGCTAAAGAACGGAGTACAGCGCGTGTGGCTCCCCGCCGCGCGGGCGCTGCGCGACCAGGTCGTTGCCATGTCCAAGACCAACGCCGCGGTGCCGATGCTGGCCCACACCCACGGGCAGCCCGCCACGCCGACAACTTTGGGGCACGAACTGGCGGTTTTCGCCTGGCGCATGTCCCGCCAACTGCGACGCATCGAATCCCAGGAATACCTGGGGAAATCAACGGTGCCACGGGGAACTTCGCGGCGCACTCCGTGGCGGTTCCCGGTGCGGACTGGCCGGCCCTGTCGCGTGGCTTCGTCGAGGAGCGCCTGGGCTTGACCTGGAACCCCCTCACCACCCAGATCGAATCCCACGACTTCCAAGCCGAACTCTATGCGGCGGTTTCGCACTTCGGGCGGATCTGTCACAACCTGGCGACCGACATGTGGACCTACATTTCGCTGCGCTACTTCAAACAGGACCTGGCCGCCCAAGGTTCGACGGGTTCCTCGACCATGCCCCACAAAATCAACCCAATCCGCTTCGAAAACGCCGAGGCGAACCTGGAAGTCAGCGACGGTCTGTTCGAGGTGCTGGGCCGCACCCTGGTGACAACCCGGATGCAGCGCGACCTGACAGATTCCTCGATGCAGCGCAACATCGGCGTGGCTTTCGGGCACTCGCTGCTGGCCCTGGACAACCTGAGCCGCGGACTGTCGGGCCTGGCGGTGGACGCCGAGGTGATGGCCCAGGACCTGGACGCGAACTGGGAAGTCTTGGGCGAGGCCGTCCAGCAAAGTATGCGCGTCGCCGGGATCGCCGGGGTGCCCGGCATGGACAATCCCTACGAGCGCCTCAAGGAACTGACGCGCGGGCGGCGCGTCGACGGGCCGGTGATGCGTGACTTCATTGCCGGGTTGGAGCTGCCCGCCGACATGGCCGACAGGTTGACCGGGATGAGTCCCGCAACTTACACCGGTTTGTCGGCGCGCCTGGTCGAGTTCCTGGGGGAATAGGGTTTCTTGGCGGGGCTGGGCCGGGTTTGCCTCCGGGTGCGGGGGCTGCGGTCCAGGGTCGAGGTCCGGTGTTTTGGTCCCGGGTCGAGGTCCGGTGGTCGTTTTATCTGTGGCGAGTGGCGGTGAAGGGGTCTATACTCGGGTGCGTCTAGAACGAAGGAGATGAAAATGGCTGAATTGAAGATGGATTTAGACGGCCTGACCTGCGATCACTGCGTCGCAAACATCACCGGTGACCTGCTGGATGTTCCCGGAATCGACCGCGTAGAAATCGAGCGCACCGGGGTGGGCCTGCAAGCCGTGGCTCAGGTCAGCGGTTCGGCCCTGCCTGACGATAATGTTTTGATTGAAGTTGTCGAAGACGCCGGAAACTATTCGGTACGCGGTATTCACCGCTGAGCTGATTCGATTATTTCTGCCCGAAAGTGCCGGGCAGCTTTCCGCAGGAAAACCGCCCGACACTTTGGGGTGACCGGACTTTCGAAACGGAGCAACTGTGGATTCGCATAGCCCCAACCAAACTTCCCCGGTACCTACCCAAACTTCCGCGGACACAACCCCAGGCAAGGCGACCTCTCTCACCCCCGCCCTCGACCCGGGGAAAACCGCATCACCGGGCAACCCAACCTTTCCCCGACGCTGATTCTTCCCTCGACCCGGCAGCTTCTGACCCGGCCCTCGACCCGGCTGCCGCACGTCGCGCCGACCTGGGGCGACGCCTGGTGGTTTCCCTGATTTTCGGGGTGCCGGTAATGGCGCTTTCCATGGTCGGGGCGTGGCAGTTCCCGGGGTGGCAGTGGCTCGTGGCGGCGCTGAGTCTGCCGGTGGTGATCTGGGCGGCGTGGCCGTTCCACCGGGCGGCTTTCCACGCGCTGCGCGGGGGGTCCTCGACGATGGACACGCTGGTGTCCCTGGGGGTGTGGGCGGCGACGCTGTATTCGCTGTGGGCGCTGTGCTTTACTCCGGCCGGACACATTGGGATGCGGATGGATATGTCATCTAATCCCTTTGCTGGTGCGAGTTCTATGGCCGATATGGGCTTGCAGGCGCAGCTGTACTTCGAGACCGGCGTGATGATCACGGTATTTTTGCTGACCGGGCGGTGGCTCGAGGCGCGGGCCAAGTCCCGGGCGGGTTCGGCATTGCGGGCCTTGCTGGATTTGGAAGCAAAGACCGCCACCGTGCTGGTTCCCGAGGCGCCCCAAGCGCAGGCGGCTCTGGCTGAGGTAGAGCGCGGAGTGGGAGCGGGGCAGCTGCAGCTGTCTTGGTTTCGGGCCGAGACCCGCGATGCGGCATCTTTGCAGGTCGGCGAGGTTTTCTTGGTGCGTCCCGGCCAGAAAATCCCCACCGATGCCCTGGTGTTGCAAGGCGAGTCTGGCGTCGATGAATCTATGTTGACCGGGGAATCCGTTCCGGTTTTCGTCGGGCCTGGGCGCGGCGTGACCGGCGGCACCTTAAATGCGGATGGTTCCTTGATTTGTCGGGCTACCGCCGTGGGCAAGGACACCCGTCTGGCCCAGATTACCCGGCTGGTTACCCGCGCTCAGGCGGAAAAAGCTCCGGTCGCACGTTTGGCTGACCGCATCAGCGCGGTCTTTGTGCCGATGGTTTTGGCCTTGGCTGGCGTGACTTTTCTGACGTGGTGGTTGGTGCCGGGGCTGGGCTCGGCGGCGGGTCTGGGTGACGCGGCCGGTTTCGTACCTGCCTTCACCGCCGGAGTAGCAGTCCTGGTCGTAGCCTGCCCCTGTGCGCTGGGCCTGGCTACCCCCACCGCGCTGCTGGTGGGTTCCACCCGGGCGTCCCAAGGCGGCATCTTGCTGCGCGGACCCGCCGTGTTGGAGGCGGCGCGGCAGGTAAATGTCCTGGTCATGGACAAAACCGGAACTTTGACTTTGGGCCAGATGCAGCTGGATTCCGTCACGGTTGCGGAGCCAGAGAGTGACCGGGAACTGGAGGGCGGCCGGGAACTGGAGGGCGAGGGTCTGGAACGTCGCGACTCGCTGGACGCAAGCCGGGCGCTGGAACTGGCGGCCGCCCTCGAAACCCATTCCGAACACCCCATCGCGGCCGGCTTGGTGAAGGCCGCGACCCAGACGCCAACAAAGCTTGAGGTGCAGGCTTTCCGGGCCTTCCCCGGTCAAGGTGCGGGAGGTGTGGTGGAAGGCCAGGCAGTGGCCATCGGTAAACCGGGGTGGCTGGAACAGATGGGCGCCGAGCTTCCCGCCGCGTTGCGCCAGGCTTTGGACCACGCCGCCCAAGCCGGGCAAAGCACCGTGGTTTTGGCCCTGGGTTCGGGCTGGAGCGGGTCGGACTCGGTATCCGGCATCCCCGCCGCCACAGCGGCCCAGAGTACCGATTTCGAATCCCCTAAAGCAGGGCAAACCCAAGATGACCCCTCGCTGCGCGAAGTGACTTTAGCTATCTCGGGTATGACTTGTGCCTCTTGCGTGGCGCGGGTGGAAAGAAGCTCAATCGCGTCGAGGGCGTTTCCGCTACCGTGAATCTGCCTCTCGAGATGGCCACCGTGATGGCGCCGACGCAGGTCTCGGTAGATTCCTTGGTTAAAGCCGTAGAAAAGGCCGGTTACGGCGCGACTCTGCGTTCCGAGTCCCAGCCGGGTGGGGATGCCCGGGTCGAGGCCGTCTCGGCTGGGGCCGCGTCGGTTTCGGATGTCGGTTCCTGGAGTTCCTCCTTGGTCGAGGGCGGCTTGCTAAAGGCGCGGATAGTGGCGGTTTTCGCCCTGCACGACCCGGTGAAACCCGAGGCTCGCGACATGGTTTCCCAGTTACACCAAGCGGGAATCGAGACGCATCTCTTGACCGGTGATCAACCCGCCCCCGGTGCTGCGGCGGCCCGCGCCGCCGGCATCACCCAGGTGAAATCCCAGGTCAGCCCGGAGGACAAGATCGACTACATTCGTTCATTGCAGTCTCAAGGCAAATCCGTGGCGATGGTGGGCGACGGCGTAAACGATGCGGCTGCTTGGCCGCCGCTGACTTGGGGATAGCTCTGGCTTCCGGCACGGATGCGGCCATCGGCGCGGCGGACGTGACTTTAGTGAATCCTTCGCTGTTGGCTATTATGCGTGCAATCGACCTGTCGCGACACACCTTGCGCATCATCAAACAGAACCTGGGATGGGCCTTTGGCTACAACCTGATTCTGATTCCCCTGGCTGGTGCGGGCTGGCTGAACCCGATGGTTTCCGCGGCCTTCATGGCGGCATCCTCGGTCATCGTAGTCAGCAATTCGCTGCGACTGCGCCGCGCCTGAGGGTATAGTCGTGTCTTTGAATATACGCACATCCGCGAGGGTGTCGCGCCTGTAGAGTCGAGGAATCCCCGGGGGTCTCAGTCTGTGGTTTCGTTTCTAGGCAGACCCAGCTGCGAGATGTGCCCTTCGTGCAGCGGGGTGGGTTCGGGCAAGTCGCGGAACTTCGACAGCAGGTAATAGGACCCCAGAAGAATAATGGCGTAGGGAATGGCGGCGTACCAAACAAAAGTCATTCCGGCTAAAGGCAGCGCCAAGAACACCGCCGCGCAACCCACAATCACTACCCAGTTGGTTCCGGGTGCCCCGCGCAGGTAGGCCGGTGCCCGATAGTCGGGGAACTGGCTCTTGAACAGCGGGCGGAACTTCAGGTGCGTCAGCATCACGATGACCCAGGTAATCAAGATCCCGATGATGGCGCATCCGTACAGGTAGAGGAAGGCCGAATCCGGAGACACGATAGAGAGCACCGAAGCCACGATGAAACACACGGTTGCCATGGCCACGGCTCCGCGCGGGGAACCGTTCGAGGCGGTGCGGGCCGCAAAAGCCGGTGCCATCTTGTCCAGGGCCAGCGAGTGAATCATGCGGGAACCCGAATAGAGGCAACCGTTAGCGCTGGAAAGAGCCGCGACCAGCAACACCGCGTTCATGATGTGCCCCGCGGCGGGAACCCCAGACATATCCATGACTTTGACGAAAGGAGAGGATTCCATGTTGCCGCTGGAAGCCACGGTATCTTTCCAGGACTGCAGGGTGACGACTACGCCGACGGCCAACAGATAGAAAATCACCAGACGCCAAATCATGGACTTGGCCGCGCGAGGAATGTCGCGTTCCGGATGTTCCGATTCCGCTGCCCCCACCGAGACGTTTTCGATACCGCCGAAGCTGAATACTGCCATGCAGGCTGCCAGCAGGATGCCGCTGACTCCCATCGGGGCAAAGCCCCCGTCATTCACCAGGTGACCGAAGCCTACCGCGGGGGTGTCTTCGGACCACCCCACGGTGATCAGAGACAGACCCATCAGGATGAAAACAACGATGGCGGTGACTTTGATCATCGAGAACCAGTATTCGGTGACGCCATAGAGCCGCACGGTTGCCAGGTTCAGAATCACGATGAAGAGCGAGCACAACACGGTTCCCATACCTACCGAGAGGCTGGGGAACCAGTGGCGCAGATAGACTGCCGAGGCCGTGACTTCTGCACCCACGGCGGTGAGCATAGTGATGGCAAAGTTCCAGCGTCCCACAAAGCCCCCGAACTTGCCCAGCAGGGCCGCGGCGATGGCGCCGTGCCCCCCCGGCATGGGGTAGATCGAGACCATCTCGGCCAGAGCCCACACCACCGAGAGAGCCATCAGGCCTGCCAGCAGGTAGGACACCACGGTAGCAGGTCCGGCCAAGGCGATGGTGCTGCCCGAACCCAAGAAAAGGCCGGTGCCCAAGGCGCCGGACAGGCCAATCATCGAGACCTGTCCGCTGGTCAGGCGGCGCTCCAGGTGGGTGCGGGGCGCGTCGGGAGTGGAAGACGAGGAATTATCTGTTTTGCTCACGGACATTCATTATTCCATGTTTTCCCGCGGTCTTTTCCCACTCCGACGCCAACCCCCCCCCCACACTGCCTATCGCAATAGTTCCCACTGCATCCCCACATCAGTTCCCGTACCCTCAGCGGGCGAACTCGGGTCCGGCCCGGGCGTGCGCTCGTGCGGTTTTCACCAGCCCGAAGCCGATGTGGCGTTCCACCTCGACTTTCACCATCCAACCCTCGACCTCACAGCTGCGAATAGAGGCGCCGTTCTTGCTGACATATTCGCGAGCCTTCGCACAGCCATCTCCTCCGCTGAGTGTTTCGGTAGCCCCGGCAATGGCACCCAGATCAGATGCCTTTTGGGCCGCGCTACTGGCCGCCGCCGCGACCCCGAGTTGTGCTACCCCAAAGATCAAGGCCCCGGCGAAGAGAATCAATCCGATTGCCAGCACGGTTCCTGATCCGCGCTCCTGCTTCCACTTGGGAAAGTAGGGGTGAGGGCCGGGAGCATGTCGGGTGTCGGAAACCCGTGACCGCACCTCCAAGAGGGTGGCTTTACCAAGAGTCTTCACGAGGAATCACCGCCTGGGATGACACTGTGAAACCAGCCAGGCTCATCAAACCGGTGAGTTTGCGCTGGGCCCGACACTGGATGTCTGTGGCGTTCACGCTGATTTGGATGCTGCCTTGCCCGCCAATCAATTCTTGACTCTTGGCGCTGGCTTCAGCGGGACTCTGTCCGATGGCGACGGCACGACAGGCGGCCCGGGCCGCGGCGTTGACTTGTACTTGTCCCATGCCCGCCGCCCCGGTCAGTCCCAGAGCCACCAGCACCAGTATCACTGCGGGAAAACTCAAAGCTAGTTCCGCGGTGGCCATGCCGGCTTCGGACCGGGCCGACTTTTGGTTGGCCTCGGTCTGAAGCCGGGCTGCACGTCGCAACCGCAGGCATTCCCTCCAGGTCCGCAACGGCATCAGGACACCTTGAGTGCGGATTGAATCAGGGAAGTGATCAGGCCCTGGATGTCCCCTCCGCGAATCACCAGCAGCAGCAACCCGGCGAAAGCCGCCGCCGCTACGGTGCCGATGGCGTATTCCGCCGTCGCCATCCCGTCTTCTTCTTTCACGAAGCGTTCTTTCCAGGCCAGCAAACCTTGCTTCAGATTATTCATTGTTTCTCCATTCTAATAGTTTCTGAGACATTTTTGCCCCAGCCACCCCGCCTCTCGGCAGGGAAGATTTAGTGTCGGTACCTAGCTGATGAGGTCCTGTACCGTCGAGACCACCACGGGAACAATGCCCAGCACGAAGAAGGCCGGCAGCAAACACACCCCCAGGGGAATCACCAGGCGCACCCCCAGTTTTTCGGCTGCCGCGATGGCTGCCTGGGTGTGGCGTTTTCGCGTCCGCGAAGCCCCGCGCAGCAGCAGCGGCACTGGGGAAGCGCCTTGCTCCCACGCCGGTTGCAGCACGGCTTTGAGTCCCTGCCACTTCGTATCCGCCTCGGCCCAGGCCTCTTCCCACGAGGCCCCCAGCAGCAACATTTGCGCCACTACCGAAAGGTCGGGTTCTTCGCTGGCCTGAGAAACCGCTTTGAGAGTTGCGGTCAGCGAGATACCGTTTTGTTGGCAGGCCGCGATTATGTCCATAGCTAAAGTGGGGTCCAAGCCACGAGGAAGCATCCCTTCGGCGCGACGAATCATCCAGACACTCCACAGGTTTCCCGCCGCCATCAGCACCACTCCCACCACGATCAAGACGGTGTTTAGCCCCCCGGAAGTCGCGAAGTCCACCACGTCAACCCCGACCAGACTCGCCATCCCCAGAGCGGCGATAGGCAGGACTCCCAGCAGTTTGGCACTGGCGCGGGGCCCGACCTGGGCCGCGTGGCGTCTCGCCGCGGCTTCCATAGTGTCGCTGATGCCGTCCGCCACCCGGTTCAAGATCTGCGCCAAAGGCGCCCCGACCTGCGTCGATACTTCGGTGGCAACCAGCACTCCGCGCAGAGCGGAAGCCACGTCACGCCGATGTTTCAAGCCGTAGAGCGGATTGCCTTCTTTGTCGGCGTCCTCGCCCTTCACGAAGTCACGAACTTGGCTCAAGTTCAGGCCGGGGAAAACCCGCTCCAAACTGTCTTGCCAGGCGCTGTTTAAACTGGCGCCGGATTCCAGGCGGGTGGCGACCTCGGCGCACAACATCCCCACGTCAAGTTCCCGCCGTGTGGCCGCGGCTGCGCGCCGCTGTTTCCAGGTGTGTCTCTTGACGCGTTCCTTTCCCGACCTCGACGTCACACCGCCACCCCCAGCACCAGGCCCGGCGTCGGCACTTCGCCCACCCCCGGAACCTCGCCCGGAGTCCCTCCCTCCGCATCCGATACCGGGCGCATCCTCGATCCAACCCCGGCCATCACCCCTGCGGCCAACAGCAGGAAAAACCGCCAGAACCAGAGCGAAACTCTGTTCGAATTCCATCACTCACCCCCCGACTGAGCCGACGGCTCATCTCAAGTTGCGGCAACACCAGCGCGTCCGAAGCATTCTGCCCTGCGGTTTCCGCCGGGGTTACGCGCTGCGCCGCGGTTGGCCCCTGTTCGAGGTCCGCCCCCCCGGATACGCCGCCTGGGTGTGTAGGTGGCGGAGGCGGGGGAAAGTCCTCTTTCTCAGGTAGTTCCGCCATCTGCGGGGCCTCGCTTTCCGCGCCTTCCCCCCGCACCAACAGGTCAGTCGGGGCTTCAGGCAGGTCAAAACTAGAGGCGAAATCCCCCCAGGGCGGATGCAACACCATTCGGTTATCTGCCAAGACATCCAACAGCGGTACCGCCCCCAGGTCCCCGTTTTCCCGGCGTGAAAGCCGGGCCAACTGCGTCACGCGTCGCGTTACCCGAGTCGAACCATCGGCGCGAGTCTCTACTTCGCGGCGCAGCTGTACCAAAACATCGAAAGCCGGCAGTGCTTGGGCGCAAACCGTGGCGCGCGACATCCCCGCCAAAGCCCCCAGGGCCTCGAGGCGCGCCGGGATCTCTACAGCGGAGTTTGCGTGAACTGTAGCCCAACCCCCCCTGGTGCCCAGTATTCAATGCGGACAGCATCTCGCGTACCTCGGTGCCGCGCGCCTCGCCCAAAATCAGGCGGTCCGGACGCATCCGCATCGCCGCCTTTACCAGGTCAGACATCGACACGGCCCCAGCGTTTTGCACATTGGCCGCACGCGCCTGGAGGTGCACCACGTGGGGATGCTGGGGACGCAACTCGGAAACTTCTTCGATGCAGATCAGCCGCTCGGCCGGATCAACCAAACCCAACAAAGCCGCCAGCAAAGTGGTTTTCCCCGTGCCGGTGGCCCCGGAGATAATCCCGGAAACCCGAGCCTGCACCAGGCAATGCAGCACGTGGCCCATCCACGGGTGCATCATTTCACCCTGCACCAGTTCCTCTAGTGACAGCGTCGAAGGCGCCGGGATTCGCAGCGAAATCACCGTGCAGATCCCGCTGAGTGGTGGCAGTACCGCGTGGAGACGCACCCCCGAAGGCAAAGTGGCATCCACAATCGGGGTGGCGTCATCTAGTCGCTGTCCCGCGGCGGCCGCCATCCGCACCGCGCTGTTTCGCACTTGCGCCGCGCCACCCTCTAGATAGAACCCCGCCACTGGCTCTAAACCACGCCCGGCATCTATCCAGGCTTCGGACTCGGAGTTCACCAAGACATCAGTGACTCCGGGAGTTTGCAGCAACTCCAGCAGCGGACCATCCACCCCTTCGAGACTCGCCCGCAAGGCCCTGACCCCAGCGGCCAACTGCGTAGTGGTTTGCGTCGCCGGTGCCAGCTGCAGATAGGCCTGAGCCGGATCCGTCCCGCCCGCCACACAGCGCCGAATCTGAGTTACATCCATGACGCCTCCTTCACTCGCAGATGCTCTATCATGTATTCCAGTCCGCGCCGACAGTCCTTTGGGGGTGGCCACAAAAAACCGTCGCGCCCCACTTGTTTGGCGTAACGGTGTTTTGCCCCCAGAGCCACTGGCTGAATCCCACGCCCCCTGAGGGCCTGTACCATCTGCGACACCGGGATTGGACCTTCGGGCCACAGCACCAAGTTCCCTCGTTTGACCGAGACTTCTTTCCACGCAAACAGCGATTCCAAGGTGCAGTTACACACCCATACTTCGTTGTCGCTGCCCTCGGAAACCACCACGTGCCCCATAGACCCCCGATCCAGCACCACGAAGTCGAAGCAACCCCGCAAAGTCCGAATCATCGAATCAATCTGGTTGGGAGGAATCTGGGTCAGGAACCCAGCCCCGGACAGATACGAGACCCCCTGCCATCGCGGCAAGGCCTGGGCCAGGCGCGAACCCAGCACCTGTCCCGGCTGGCACAAATCCGCCCAAGTCACCCCCGCATCCTCACCTGTGGCGAAATAGTGCCGGTAAGGTACGTGACTGCCGCTGATGTCGACCAGGCAGACTCGAGGTAGGTGTGGTGGTTCCGTGGCGCGTTCCCCCGCCTTTCCCGGGTCGAGGTCGGAGGCGAAGGTGGCGGCTAAAAGTGCGGCTACCGGCGTGGTGGAGACCCCGTTACAAACCCCGCGCACCTCTATAATCCGTCCCGGTTCGGTCCGTCTGTACTTGGGGGAAGAACGGGATCCGGGCAGAGTCATCAAACTGATGATCTGTGCCTCGTCCTGGGGGAGGAATAGCGGTGCGTGTTTTTGACCTTCAATATGTCTGAGGTTTTGTCCGTTATAGAGAACCGGGATGGCGTAGGGTGCCAAGTTCGGCAACATCCGCAGTGCGGGCAGGGAAGCGAAGCAGGTTTGACCATTGTCGAGGCCGTAAGACGCGACGTCGGGCAGGGGGTAGTCATCTGGGGGAGTCCCCGGCTCTCCCTCAGACCAGCAATCGTCATAGTTCGGGCGGTGATAGAGAAGGGGAAAGTCGACCACCTCTAATTTAATTCCCGCCACTGCCGCTAAACTCTGCATGGCTGGAATCAATGCCCGGTCCTGGTGGGTGCAAAACAGTTTCATTTCCTGGCTCATGGCTCCAGTTTTCGCCAGCCCCGCGAATCCCCCATGCGAAAAATTTCTAGGATGTGAATTCAGCCTATTTCGCGTTCAATCCGAAAATCTGTGGAAAACTTTCGAAAAACCAGCTATAGCAACGAAATATCCACTACTTTCCCGAAGTTGAACCCCGGCTTTGGCCCGAAAAATTACCAGGCGTTATAGAATGCCCCTATGTCCGAAGCAGAGTCGCAGCCCCAAGTTCCCGCCCCTGAATCAACCCGGTGTGCCTGCGGAACCCCCGCAGGCGCGAGTCCTTCCCAGCCGCGCCCAGCGCCGCGCCGGACAGCATCCCTCCCCGAAGCCCCAGCTCAGCCCCACGTTGAAGCCGGTACCCACCCGCGAACTCCCGCCACGGTGCAGTACCCTTCACGTCGCCTCACCCCGCACGAGGCTCCCGCCGCCGACGCAAGCACCCCCGCCACCGCCCCCCGCGCCGTCCTCGACAGCGCCGTCCTCGACCCCCAAACCCAAACCCAAAACCTCCAAATACCCAGTCGCGACCAATCCAAACCCGCGGCTGCCGCAACTATCCCGAAACCCCCGCCCTCGACCCTGCGCTCTAACCTCATCGGCATCCTCGCCGGGGTATTCGTTGCACCCATCGCCATGATTTTCCTGATTTGGGGATGCAGCACCATCATGGAAACCAGCTACAACGGCTCGATTGCCGCGGTGTTGTTGGGGATCTTCGAGATAGCCGCGGGTATCTCTATGCTGGCGGTCACCGGGGTGGTGACCGGCTATTATTCTTCGCTTTCCTGGGCGGTTTCCGCGCTGTGGCCGGTTGGGTTTACCGCGCTGGCCAGTGTGATTCGTTCCTTGGTCGCCAGCCACAACGACTCCCTGACCGGGGTCAGCGACGACTCGCTGTGGTGGGAATTCCTGCGGTCCTTGTCTACCCTCACCGCCTCGGGTCTGTTCCCGACCGTGGCCATCATCATGGTCAGCGCTTCGCTGGCCTCGCAGGTCGCCTATATGGAAGGCCGCGACTACGCCAAACGTGAATACCTCCTGATGGAGAGCGTCGACCGTTCCCCCGGAGAACCCGTCGCCCCGCCTTCGCGCATGAAGGCCCACATCGTCTCGGTGTTGGTTTCGGTTTTCTGTGTGATTGGCGGCATGCTGGCGCTGATTCCGCTGCATGACCGGCTGGCCGTCATCACGGGCGCTGCCGGTCACACCGCGGACCTCCCCACGGCGCTGACTTACGGCCTGCCTTTGCTGGGGATCGTGCTGCTTTTCATCGCGGTTTATACCGGTTCGAGGTCCGCTGCCGGACTGTTCTTCAGCGGTATCTTTTGCGGCGTCATTCCAGGTATCGTCCTGTCCTTCGGAGATGCCGCGACTTCGGGATGGTCCGAGCAGCTGGTGGACTTCCTGGCGGAACACCTCACCGCCACAATGTCGATTTCGGGCGGTCCGCTCACGGCTTTCGGCGGGGTGCTTTTGGCTTGCGGCATGACGCTTTACTGGTGCCGCCAGTCCGGACGCAAAGACGAGATGGCGGATATCGCTGCGGCTAACTCTTGATTTTCATTGCGGGGCTTTGGTTTTCTTGCGCGTTGCTTGAAGTTTGGGTGCCTGTTGGGTTTTGCTGGACTGGGTTGACTGGACTGGCTGGGATGGGCTGCGGGTGGTGAAAACGAAGTGTGACGGATTTCACAAATTCCGGACTTTTCGGCAAGTCCTGGCCGGTTCGGTGCGGTAGCTGGGTTATTTTTGTCTCAGAACGAGCCAGAAAAGGATGGAACGATGAGCGACAAGAATAACGAAGAGATGCCGGATTTCTTGAAGAGCGAAGGCGAGGAGTCTTTGCCTGAAGCCCCTGCGGATCTGGCGACGGCCTGGGCCGAGGCCATGAAGGAACCCGGAGAGGAAGCCGTAGACGCGCCTGTAGAGGAGACCGCCGACGCCGCGGCTTTGGCAGGTGCTGCGGCTACCGGTGCTGGCGATGCGGCCGCTGATCTGGATGCATCCGCGGCCGAGTCGCAGACAGCAGAGGCAAAATTCTTTGAGGAAGACATCAGCGCCACCTCGACGCAGGCCTGGTCCACTTTCCTCAGTGAAGAAACCGTGGTAGACGGGAAGCCGGCAAAGAAGCAGCAGGGAGAAAGCTCCTCGGCTCCGGCACAAGAACCCGTGGTGGCGGCGGAAGACTCCGCGTCCGAAACTCAACCGAGTGACGCAACCCAGCCCGCCCCCCTCCCAGCCCTCTTCCCAGACCGCAGACAAGTCGGAAAGCCCCGCACCCGAGGAATCCGTCCCGCGAGCAGCACAGGAGAACACCGCAACCCCCAGCGAAACCGCCGAACCCGTCCTCGCCCAGGACCAAACCTCGGCGAAACCTCAAAACGACGACCTCGCCGCGGCCCAAACCCAAACCCCCACCGACGACCTGGAGGCGACCGTAGTGCGGCGCAAATCCGTGTTCGAGGCCGAGGGGACCCGACCGGGGGCGACAACGGGTGCCGAAACCCCCACCAACGACGCCGAGCCGAAGTGGCAGCCGCGCCAACCCGAGCTGATCGGCAACGACGACCCCCAGATTTCCGAGGCAACTCTGCTGGAAGGGGGCTTCGATCAAGCCCGCCAGGATTTCGCGCGCGGCGGCGCACTTCTATTCCTTGTTCTTCAGCGTGGTGGCATTGCCTTTCGCGTGGGCCTTCCTGATGCAGTCCGCGCACCTGTTCTATGGCGGGCGCGCCAGCCAGTGGGCCAGCGGGACCTACTCGGTACAAGGCATGATTTTCCTGGGGATGGGGCTGGTGCTGCTGGTGCTGACCGGCTTGGTAGTGCGGCTGTCCTCGCTGGGGATGTGGGTGACCGGGGCTCTGGTCACCGTGGTCGGCGGGCTCTTTGTCTTTGCGCCGGGGCGGGTGAAACCGCAGGTGGAACCGACTTTGGATTGGATGGCCGACTCTACCATCACTCCGATCCAGGCCCTGAGCAAGATTGTGGAATCCGCGGCGGCTTCAGGGCAGTTGTTGGTTATCGGAGTGGTGTTGCTGCTGGTCGGCCTGGTCGGCCACAGCGCGCGTCGCCGCGGCCGCACCGACCAGATTTCGCAACGTGCTCTGGCCAAAGCCCTGGGCACCGAACAGGTCTGAGCCATGCCTACGCTTTCGGCCTATAACTTGGGCAGATCTGGGTGGATTACATCGCCCCAGGTTTGGTTGACCGGACCCACCGCACCACCCTCGAACCGAAGTTCCAGCTGGTCGCCCAAGACGACCCCCAGGACCGGGTATATCTGTTGCATTCGGGGAAAATCAAGTTGACGCGCATTTCCTCCGTCAGCCGCGATACCTTGCTGGACATCTTGGGGCCGGGTGATGTGTTCGGGGCGAACGCGTTGACTCACGGCCGCCCGGCGCAGTGGTTCTGCGCCGCCACCACCGTTGAACCGGTCGAAATATCCTGGGTGCTGCTCTCTGACGTGCGCACTTACCTGTCGACGCGTCCCGAAGCCGAGTTGACTTTGATGCGGGCGCTGGCCGGCAAAGCATCGAGCTGTACCAGGATGCCGTGCTGATGCGCGACGTGGATGTGCCGGGTCGAATCGCGGCGGCGCTGGTCTATATGCAGCGGCGCTTCGGGCAAACCACGGTCCACGGCACGCAGTTGCCCCGAGGTCTGACGCAGGGCGAAATCGCGGCGATGGCTGGAGCGTCGCGCGAAACCGTGAACAAAGTGCTTTCGGATTTCGTGGATCGCGGCTGGATTATGCAGCAGCGCCGCATGTTGGTAATCCTGGATCCCGCGCGTTTAGCGGCTCGCGCGCAGTAATTTCGCCGCGGGGTGCGGTTGGGTGCTTAGGCCCGGGTCGAGGTTCGGGTCGAGGTTCGGGTCGAGGTCCGGTGCGCGGGGTGCGGTTGGGTGCTTAGGCCCGGGTCGAGGTTCGCGGCGCGGCTTTTCGTTGCGGGGCCGCGCACCGCTGCTAAACGAATCTGGGTTATTCGATGGGGCGCTTAAAGTACGCCACCAGCGAGTCGCCCCCGCCGGGACCGGGAATAACCGTAATCAGTTCCCAGCCGTCCTCGCCGAATCCATCCAAAATCTGCTTGGTATTGTGCACCATCAACGGCGCCGTCAGATACTGCCACTTAGTCATGTGTGTATTCTACGTTTTCCAGTGGGGGGGCGATTACTCAGTGACGGCCTTGGGTTTGCGCGGGGTGCGGGCGTGAGCCAACACGTGCGGGGTGTGCTTGGAGCGCAGTTCGGCGGCCAGGACGTCGTCAGATTCGCGCAGCCAGGTTTCCCAGGAGCTGACTTCGGGGTAGCGGCGCAACATTGCGCGACGTTCCCGTTCCGTCAGGCCGCCCCACACGCCATAGCTGGCGCGGGAATCCAGGGCGTCGGCCAGGCACTCTATGCGAACCGGGCAGCCGAAGCAGATGTTTCGGACTTGACGCTGCGCCGCTCCTTGCACGAATAGTTGATCCGGGGGTGCAGAGGCGCATAGTGCTTGGGCTGCCCAGGTTTGGTCTTCATTGACTCCCATATTTATCTTTCTCCGGTCAGGACTGGAAAGTTGAGCTAGTAATTAAAACCTTAGTCAGGAAAAAGTAAAACTGCAAGACCGATTTTCGCCTTTCTCGTCAAGGAGCACCAAGATGTGTTGAAAGCAGACAGCTTGTTGCGCGCGGCGCCCTGCAAATCGGGGAGTGTTGCGTGGGGTTTTGTGGCTGCTCGTCACGCCCCTAGGCTAGGAACATGACTGTGCCGCCTGACTCTTTACCGCTGCAATCCCGGGGCCCCAGCTCCGCCACCCTGGCCGCAAAACTGTGGCGCCGCAGTCGAAAACTCGCGGCATCAACTTTCGCCCTGGCTCTGGTAACTCTCTACACGGCAATCCGAGCCGCGCATGCGTACCGAGTCGCCACTTTCAATCTCCCACCTAACCTCACCAACCCGTCCCCCAACCCCTAACCATCTACTCCTCAACCCCTGCCAAAGCAGCGACCTCGCACCTCGCCCTCGAGCCACCTGCCCTCCTCGAACCAACCCCCACCCCACCCCATCACCCGCGCCTGCGCATCCCTGCACCTCAGCGACACACATTTCTATCGTGGCCGCGAGGACCTGGTCGGATGGCTGCAGTGGCTGGCGAGTCGCGCTGGGCAGGACTACGATTTCGTCGCAGTGACGGGCGATATGCTCTCGAGTTTCTACGGCGATCGCTACTTGGCCCAGGCTGCTTTGCGCCCCTTCGCGCAAACGGGGATGCCCGGCGCTTTCGTGCTTGGCTCGCATGATTTCTATGAAAACCGGCCGGGCAATCCGCTGAGCTATCTGCGTCGAACTCCCAGCCGCGGCGCGCACAAGGCGGTGCTGGACCCCAGTTTCGGGCGCTATCTGCGTGCCTTCCTGGCGGATTCCGGGTGGGCGGATCTGAACAATGCTCGCACGTCGATGCAGGTCAACGGGGTTTCGCTGGAGCTGTCCGGAGTTTGCGACCCGCACATTCGCCGCGACCGCTACGTCGGTTTTGGCCCGGATTTCGGCCCGGTTCCGGCAGGTCCCGGCACGGCGACGCAGTCGGTGGTTGCTCCGCAATCGGTCCCGAAGCCAGACGGGGTGATTCGCCTGGGTCTGTCCCATGCCCCGTATTCGCGCGTGTTGAATCGATTCGCCGCTGATGGCGCTGACCTGGTGCTTTGCGGACATACTCATGGTGGACAGGTGTGCCTGCCGGGTGGCCGGGCCCTGGTGTCGAACTGCGACCTGCCGCCGAGCCAGGCTTCGGGGGTGTTTTTGTGGCCGCCGGTGAGTGCGGGTGCGGACGTGGCCCGGGTCGAGGACGTCGCCAGGGTAGGGGTCGAGGGCTCCTGTGGGGGTGTCCCGGGTCGAGGTCCGTGGGGTGTGTCGCGGACGTTTGTTGCGGTGAGTCCGGGTTTGGGGACTTCGTACTTTACTCCTTTACGGGTGTTCTGTCCGCCTCAGGCATATATTCTGGGTTTGAGTTAGTAGCTGCTTTGGTATGCCGCGGCGCTTTTCGCTATACTCATGGGGTTGCTAACACACGGGGTGTGGCGCAGCTTGGTAGCGTGCTTCGTTCGGGACGAAGAGGCCGCGGGTTCAAATCCCGCCACCCCGACCGAGCGAGCACCCGTGGAAACCGCAGGTTTCCGACGAGGTGCGAGCGAGGGAGGGGGACGCAACGAGCGCAGCGAGTTGCGGCGACCCCGACCAATATATTTCCTTGAATTTCTAGTGTATTTCCTGCTTTGTGGTGGTTGTGTTGGGGGGGGCGCGAGCGCAGCGAGTTGCGGCGACCCCGACCAATATATTTCCTTGAATTTCTAGTGTTTTTCCGGCTTCGTGTATACAGCTCCCACCCCTGGGCATCACTGACAGACGTGGAAATCGCCACCCTCCAATGGGTGCACTGGTGGAACAATGAGCGCCTACACGAAGCGCTCGGATACCGCACTGCAGCCGACATCATCGATATGTATAATCAAACCCGGGTCTGCTCGCTGAGCCCGTATAAGAAGCGGAACAAAACCCGCTACGCTTCAGTCTTAGTCAAGGAGGAAACTGAGTGTCTAAACCTTCACGAATCGTGGGGCTTGATGTAGCGCGCTCACTCGCGATCATCGGAATGATAGTTATCCATATGGCCTCGCTACTTTGGAGTACCAAAGTAATACTCTCTGGCCTACCCGCATCATTAGTTGCCATCATCGCCGGCGCGACGATGATGATTATTGGACGAAACTACACCAGCACCACTTTCTTGCGGCTGATAGCCCGAGGCGCTTTAATCATCCTCATCGGCCTGGCACTACTGCCCGTGGGTGGACAAATCCAAGTGGTCCTCGTCGTAATGGGCCTGGTAATGATCTTAGTTTCCTGGATGCCTGCATTGGGAACGTGGTGGAGGCTCGGTCTATTTATTGCCGCCACAATCGCCGCAACAATCGTTTACGCCCCCATCGAACTGCCACAGATTTATCCGCTATTGGCATGGATTGCATACTTCATCGGTGGCATGCTTCTTTTCGATGTGTACCTGCGCGGCCGACTACAGCGCAACCCCGATGAGAACAGCAACCCTAACACTCGACTGAGCTGGATCGTAACCGCTATCAGTGTTGTCATCGCTGGTATCGGCATCTACTTCCGATTTGACCCAGACATTCCCAGCTGGCTCAGCTTTACCGGTCACACCGGCGTCGTAGGCGAAGTTATCCTCTCCGTTGCCGTTGCAGCCGTAGTGATTCACCTGTGCCTGATTGTAGGAGACCACTCTCGAATCGTGGCCTATCCTTTCGCGGCCATGGGAACAATGTCGCTAACCATTTACATTCTGCACATTCTCACCGCTTTCTACTGGCAGCAAAATGTCGTGTTGCATTCCACTTTGTCAGCAATCGGTTTCATCGTATTCTTCCTCGTCGCAGCCAGCCTCTGGAAGAAGTTTGCAGGACAGGGTCCTGCTGAGAAACTCGTTGCCACCACGATCAAGGCCATTGTTCCTTCTAGGAAAGGGAATTAACCGTGAAAAAATCACATTTTTCGGTCGCTGCCATTGCCAGCGCCGTCCTTCTAATGACCGCTACTCCGGCTCTCGCGCTCGAAGATGGAGATCCGGCGCCCGATAATGCGCAGAGCAGTTCCGTTGCCGCGCTCAAAATGGGCAAAATCGGTAGCTTTGGTGACTGCACGGGCACACTCGTTGCCGACCAGTGGGTACTCACAGCCCGCCACTGTCTAGAGTCAGTCAACAATGAAGGCACCCAGGCACGCATCGCTGGAAAGGTCTACAACGCTGATTCCTGGGCTCTTTCGCCCACATCTGACGCGGGGTTACTTCACCTGACTGAGAAAGTGACTAACGCAACCCCCGCAAAAATCTCCCACGATATTCCGACCCCAGGGCAGACGGGAACTCTTTACGGTTGGAGTAGCAGCTCGTCAATGGCACGATCTGGACAGCTACCAATGGCCAAGATGGTTGTCAAAGAGCTACTAGGTGGCGCACCTTCCGGTTCTGACACGCCCAGTGCTCCCGAAACTCCTTCCGATTCCAAGGCATCTACCGGCGCTGATGTGTCTACAGAGACTGCCCCGCCACAGGCTCCACAGTCAAAACCTGGAATGACAGAAACTGGCCAAACCGAGTCTAGTCCTGAGGGGATGTCGGAAGTCCCAGCCGACAACTCCATACAGCCTATGATCGAAACCGCTATCTTGGATGTGCAGTCAGTTTCTGGAGCTGGCATGCAGGGCGGTGACTCTGGTGGCCCGTTCTTTGTCGACGGAAAGCTTGCGGGACTTGCTACCGCTGGAACTGCCAATGGGGATCCGGACCTTCCCTCCCCTAGTGCTGCAATCACCACAGTTGCAGGCACCGCCGAATGGATCGACAACATTATCTCTGGCCGCGACGCCCAAAGCGTTCTAACTGCAGAAAACACTCCTGCACCGCCAGAGAACATTCAAACCAGTGGCGATAATATTTGGGGTTACCTTGCGATCGCACTCGTAGGCCTTGCGGTGGGTGCAATCGGCTCACGTATCCGCAATGCGCGCCAGTAAGGATTCCTACTGGACTGTCTCGCGAATAGCATTTTTGAAGCCGTCTCCCAGAAAACTGGGTGGCGGCTTCAAACATTAGCTCTTTTACAGTCATGTGACCCGTATCTGACCACCTTGCCTACTGCGCGGTCTGGCTCGAAATCTCTGCGCAGTTGCCCGCCACCTAACCCGCCACCTAACCCGCCGCCCCGCGAGCCCGTAGGTAACACCCGTATCCCAGCCCAAAAGCGAAAGTGATAGTGATACTTATAGTCATAGTGATACTTATAGTGTTAGACTTACATTATGCACTGGACCAAAGCAGATTTCGTTGAAATCCTCGAAGAAATGCGCGCGCGCAGAGGCGATACTACTACTGTGGAAGTCAAGCGCGCGTCAAAACAGCTTCCGCAACTCAGCGACACCATCTGCGCATTTGCCAATATGCCTACGGGTGGATCCATTATATTGGGTGTAGACGAAGCCGGTGGACAGTTCATTCCCACCGGCGTGGGCGACCTCGCAAAGTACGAAGCGGGCTTAGCTTCTACAACTCGCAACGCCGTCAAACCCGAACCACTCATTGAGTTTCAGACTTCACTTTGGATGGCAAAGACATCTTGGTGGCGCACGTCGCGCCTCTTCGCACGGTAGACAAACCTGCTACCACAGGCGGTTTCGCGTATCTGCGTCAATCCGACGGAGATTACAAAATGGCCGAACACGAACTGCGGATGCTGGAAGTGGCCAAACTGCAGTTCCCAGACTCAAGCGAATTCGACACGTTAGCGGTGAAAGGACTGTCTTCGGCCGACTTAGACCACGATTTGGTCCAGGCCTATCTGGCGCAAACGCGCCAATCGGTCCGCCGCCTTCGCGACTTCGACGATGCCCACATACTGCGCGCCACCAGTGTCATCGCAGGTTCCGGGGCACCGACCATCGCCGGTCTTTACACTTTGGGAGCCTATCCCCAGGGACGCTATCCCGCCCTGACCGTCACCGCAGCAGTGCAGCTGCGCGGCGGAGAAAACCAGGCTCGAAACCGAAATTTACGTGACTTCAGCGGGCCCATCCCGGTGTTGTTGGAAGAAGCTCTGGAATGGGTGCGGGTCAATCTTGACACTGTCTCGGCTTATCGCGAAGACGGAAACATGCAGACTATTCCCGAATTGCCGCTGCCTGCCATCCGCGAGTTGATTGCGAACGCGCTGGTGCACCGTGATTTGAGCCCGCAGACCTTGGGAACGGGCAAACAGATCCAGATTCGTTTGACTCCTCACCGGCTGTTCATTCAGAGCCCTGGTGGTCTACGCGGTGTTTCGTTGGAGCAGCTCCGCAGTGTCGAACACTCCCAGGTCGCGGTGAATCAGCGCGTGTACCAAATCGCGAAACGCCTACGCACCAGCGATAACGCTTCTGTAATCGAGGGCGAAGGTGGGGGGGCTGGCCGAAGTGCTTCGCGAAGTGCGAAAACGCAGCCTGCCCACTCCGCTACTGACCGACACGGGGGTGCAGTTCACGGCGACACTGTGGCGCCCGGAGAATCGGGATCAACCGGTGCCCTTCGCCGCTGTTGAAACCACTCTCCATTGTTTGGAAGTAGATAACTTCAGACGCGATTCCCTCGCCAGTTCGACTGTGAGTGATTCGAGGCCGGCTGACACGACATCTGGTTCGACTGCTGCTGTCTCGAGTTCCCCAGCCCCGACCGAAACCCGCCACGGTTCACAGGTGATAGCCGTTTTACAAAGCCACCCCGAGGGTCTGCGCATTAATGAATTGTCTGATATCACCGGTCTGAAAGTCGCGCAGCTGCGGTGGACCTTGCGCGCTTTAATCCTTAACGGCAACGTGGAAATGCAGGGCGGTCAAGGGCATAAATCCACGCGATACATTCCGCGCCTCAGCTAAACTGAAAGTGATAGTGATACTTATAGTTATAGTGTCACTATGAGTGTGGGTTCGCCGGTCGAGGCCGGTGGTTGCGTCCCAGTCGTGTCCCGGCGGGGGCATATACTGTCATGGAAAGCCAACAGGAAGTATCCCTTATGTCGCCACAGGACGCGCCCAAGCCAGACCGCACCCCAACCGCCAACACCCCCACCCCCACAACCACACCCGCACCGAGAAAGCCCGCCAGCGCCTCAAACAAGTCAAAGCCCAGCTGCGCCTGCGCCACCTCAACCTGCGCTGGCCGGTTTTCGCGCTTTCCGCCTCCGTAATCACCTTGGTGGCCGCGGCCGGAATCCTGGCGCACAACGAGTCGCCGCCCTCTTCGCGGCGGCGGTTCAATGGACGGGACGCTACTTCGGTTCGGCCTATATCTTGCTGGCCACCGCGGTGCTAGTGGTGGTGGCGCTGTTGGCCGTGTCGCGCTTCGGCAAAGTGCGCCTGGGCCCCGACGGTTCGCGCCCCCAATACAGCCTGCTGTCCTGGGCTTCGATGCTCTTTGCCGCGGGCATCAGCACCGACATCATGTTCTTCGCCATCGCCGAACCCGTCAGCCAATACCTGACTCCCCCCGACCCCACCCAAGTCTCGCCCGAATCCATCACCGCCGCGCGTCACGCCGTGATCTGGACCATGTTCCACTACGGCTTGCACGGTTGGGGACTCTATGCGCTGCTGGGGATGTCGCTGGCCTATTTTGCCTTCCGCCGCGGCCAGGACTTGTCTCTGCGTTCGACGCTGCGCCCGGTTCTGGGACGCCGGGCCGAGGGCTGGTGGGGGCACCTGGTGGATGCCGCCGCAATCGTGGGGGGAATGTTCGGTATCGCCACCTCCCTGGGGGTGGGAGTGGTGCAGTTATCCGCGGGTCTGCACGTGGTTTTCGGCCTGCCGTCGGGCCTTCCCACCCAAGTGGCTCTGCTGCTGGTAGGCATCGGGCTGGCCTGTGTTTCGGCCCTGACCGACATCAGCCAAGGCATCAAGTTTCTCTGCTCGGCCAACGTGGTCCTGGCCGGAGTCCTGGCGGCCTTCGCCTTCGTGACGGGCCGCACCCGCTTCCTGGTGGACGCCGTCATCGGCAACATCGGCGACCTAGTCGCGGTCTTCCCTTCCTGGACCCTCGAGACTTTCGCCTGGAACCGCCCCGATTCCTGGCTAAACGCCTGGACCTTGTTCTTCTGGGCGTGGTGGATCACCTGGGCGGCCTTCGTCGGGCTGTTCCTGGCCAAGATTTCCCGCGGCCGCACCGTGCGGCAATTCGTGGTGGGTTCGCTCTTCATCCCCTTCAGCTTCGTGGTGATCTGGGTGGGAGTCATGGGTAACTCTGCTCTGGACTTGGTGCGCGGCCCGGATGCGCGCCGTGGCGCGGACTTCGCCCAAATGGTTACGGACCACCCCGAACTGGGCCTTTTCGACATGGTGTTGCACCGACCTTTCGGCATCGTGGCGGCTCTGCTGGCGGTGGTGGTCGGAGTGCTGTTCTATGTTACCAGCGCGGATTCCGGTGCCCTGGTCATGGCTGAGCTCTCCTCGGAGCCCGCCCCGACCCCGCTGTGGATCGACGACGAAGCCGACCCGAAACTGGTCGAGTTGCTGCGTTCTTTAGAGGAAGATGCCCAGGACGCCGTTTCGGTCCCGGTCGAGGACGCCGTTTCGGTTCCGGCCCAGGACGCCGCGGTGGCGGTTGGTGGGGAAGTTGCGCCCACTGCGGTTTCGGGGGGAAGTCGCGCAGGCGCATGAGCCCCCGTATCGTGATTCCCCCCGCGAAATCGTAGACGCCCCCGTCGCCCCGGCCCTGCGGATTTTCTGGGCCTTGGCCACCGGCGTCCTGACCTTCGCGATGCTTTTGGCCGGAGGAATCCCCGTCCTGCAAAGCGCCACCGTCGTCATGGCGCTGCCCTTCGCCGTGGTGATCATCCTGGTGGCCGTGGGTTTGGTTCGTGCCATGTACCGTTGGGAGGACCAGGACCAGCTTTCCTAGTGCCCGCGCCCAGGACCGCGAATACCTGGGATAATGAGCGGGTGCAGAAATACTCCGATACGCTGATCTACCGCAAGCAACGCGCGATTTTCCCTTTCATGGCCGTGGGGCTTTCCATGGGGGGTTTCTACGTAACCTCTGCCGGGCCCCTGATTTCTACCCTGTCTCGCGACCTCCAGGTTTCCCCGGCTTCACTGTCTTGGCTGGGTTCGGCCTACGGAGTAGCGATGGTGGTAGCAGGGCTGACCGCGCCTCTGCTGCTGCGCAACGGACCGGTGTGGTCACTGCGCCTGGCGCCAGCTTTGATTCTGTGCGGGATACCGCTTTTGCTGTGGGCCTCCAATGCTGCAACCGCCATCGTCGGGACGCAGCTGGCCTGCCTGGGAGGCGGGTTGATTTCCGCCGCGGTCCCCGCCACCTTCACCGGCCAAGCCGGAACCAAGTATCTGGCGTGGACCACTTCGGTGGCTTCGGGGGTTTCCATCCTAACTACCGTGCTCTTCGGCGCGACGGAAAAAAATCTTGCCCGGCTACGGTCGTTTCGCCGTGCTGTTTTCCCTGATTCCCGTGCTCTTCACTCTGGTATCGGCCTGGCGCCTCCCCGCACTGCCACTGCACCAAGCCTTCAAACCCAAGCCCGAAACCCTCGACACCCACACCTCTTTGAACACTCCGCCTCCACCCCGGCCGCGCCCCTCGCGTGTCTTGCTGGGCGCCCAAGTGCTGCGCATCATCTTGGTCGCCGCGGTGGAGTTCGCCATCTACGCCTGGGCGGTGTCGCGGCTGGTGGAGGTCGGGGCTACGTTGTCCCTGGCTTCGACCCTGGCGACCATCTTTGCCGTAGGGATGACTCTGGGTCGCGCCTTGGGGGCACCGATCGCAGCGAAACCGCAGGCCTGGCTGGGTTTCACGGTGCTGAGTCTGGTGGGTACTCTGCTGGTCGGATACGTGCCGCAGCTGTGGGCGGTGGTGGCCGGGCTGGGCTTGGCGGGACTGGGGATTTCTTGCCTGTACCCCATAGTTTCCACGGATTTCTCGTCTTTGCCCGGCATGCGGCCCCAGGTTGTCGCGGTCTACGTCAGCGGTCTGTCCGGGGTGGGCGCGCTGGTGTCGCCCCTGGTCTTGGGTGCGCTGCTGGATGACTTCGGGCTGCGCGGGGGCTTCGGCGTGCTGGCGGCCTGTTTCGTGGCGCTGGCCCTGCTGCCTCGGCCCGCCGCGAAGGGCCCTAACTCGACGTAATTCCTCGCGACCCGTGATGGCCAGTAACCCGCGGTCCCCCACAGCCGAAACCCACAGAAAGGTATAGAGATGCAGATCTTGGTAGTTTGCACGGGGAACATCTGTCGTTCCCCGATGGGAGAAATCGTCTTGCGCGAAGCTTTGCGCCGAGCGGGCCGGGCGGACATAGCGGTTTCCTCCGCCGGAGTTTCCGCCGAAGAAGACGGCCACGGCATCGACCACCGCGCCCAAAACGCCCTGGTCAAAGGGGTTACACCCTGCCTTCGCACCACCGCGCACACCGCGTGATCGACGCGGAACTGCGAGAATCCGACCTGGTCCTGGCCATGACTGTCGGCCACGCCCGCACCTTGCGTCGCCGCCTCCAGGACCTGGAGCTGTCTGCGGAAAAGCTGCATCTGTGGCGCGAATTCGACGGTACTTTGCCGGTGGCCGAGGCCGGGTGTTTCGGTACCGGGGGAGCGCTGTGGGAAGGTGTGGTGCCTGGAGAGTATTCGGATTTCTACAGAACCGAAGGCGACTTCGACGTCCCCGACCCGTGGTACGGCGGTCAGGAAGGTTTCTACCGCACTTTGGCGGTTTGCGAAGCGGGCGCGGCTGGAGTGGTGGAGTGGCTGGAAAAGAAATCAAAATAGTAGCGCTTTTATTCAGTGCGCGCCTTACGTATTTCATTTCCGGTTCGAGGTCGGCCGCGGTGTTTTCGTCGCTATCGGCGTGTTCGGGGGTGCCGATTTAGTTTTTCGATAAAACCCCAAGTCAGGGCAGTTTCGATAACGGTTAGCCACGGCAGTTTCGCGAAACCCTAAAAATGTTCCAGCACTGTGTTTTATCGTGGTAAATTTTACCTATGCAGGAAACAGGATTGTGCGCAATCGCCGACCCCGCAACCACCCCTGGTGTCTGCCTGTGCGAGGTCCTCGACCCGATCCAAACCGAAACTCTGGACGGGACTGAAAACGCAAACCTCGCCCAAACCCAATTCTCGAACCTTGTCACAACCCAAAACTCAAACTTCGACCCGACCCAAAACTTCCCCGATTCCCCGTTGCGGCAGGCCTATCGCGGACAGCGCCCCGACCGCACCCCGGTGTGGTTCATGGGCCAGACCGTCACCGAGAAACCCGCGGACTGGGGCGAATGGCCTGTCGAAAAGCGCGTGGATTGGAAACTGGACCCCGTGCGGGCCGCGCGCGACGCGATTCGCCCCATCGAGGAATTCGGCGTGGACGCGACCCCGTGTTTTTCCCGACGTGCTGCTGGCGGTGCGCATGGCGGGGATCAACTGGAGACGCGGCATCGGCCCCGACGGACACAAGATTTTGCCGGTGCGTTCCGGTTTGACGGTGGAGCGCATCTTGGATTTGCCCGAACCAGACTGGGATCGCGTCACCCAAACCGTGGCGCATATCCGCGCCCAGATGCCTCGTGAAGCAGTGCTGATTGCCGTCGGTGCTGCGCCTTTCGTGACCGCCTCGATCCTGGTTGAAGGTACGGATCGCCTCAGTCAAAACCTGCAAACTCGGGTGTTCCTGCAGTCCCAGCCGCGCAACTGGGAAAGGCTGATTCGCTGGTGTGAACAGCTGATGCGCAAGTTCTTGCGTGCCCAAGTTCAGGGTGGCGCCGAGGTGATTCAACTGGTTGACCCGTGGGTGCGCATCCTGACCGAGGGCGAATACAAGGCTATGGCCGAACCCTATGCGCGTGCGATTTTCGAAACTTTCCCCGACGTGACCAAGATTTATTGCAACCCTGGCGCTGATCACCTGTTGGGTACCATCGCGCCTTATGTCGACGTGCTGGGGGTGGGAATCGACCTGTCGCTGGTCGAGGCCGCGCAGATGGCGCCGGAAAAGGTGCTGCAGGGGAACCTGGACCCGAATGTGTTCTTTATGGGGATGGACGCCATGCGGGAACGGGCCCAAGAAATCCTGACGCAGGGGCTGTGCGCGCCCGCCCACGTCTTCAACTGCGGTGATGCTCTGCCTCCCGAGGCCGATCCCGCCGAGGTCCGCGCGCTGGTGGACTACATCCACAACTTAGAGCTGTAACTTAGGGCGCGTGGTGGCGCGTGGTGGCGTGCAGGTTGCGTCGGTGGTCTGCGGTGGTTGCGTCGGCGCCTCAGAGCATCGCCATGTACCACACGCCGATGAGCACCGAGGAAATCAGAATCGCGCCGGAAATCGCCCCCACTGTTAGCAGCAGTTTCATCCCCAGTTTTTCCTTATCTGACAGGGGTTTTTCGACCCAGAGTGATTCTGTGGTCGGTTGCGGGGTCGGTTGCGGGGTCGGGGTTTCGTCTTTGGGTCGGGCCGCGGCGAGGTCGTCCGGTTCGAGGTTCCCTTGGGTGGCAGTTGCCGGGGTTTGGGTTTCGGCCGCGTCGAGGCCGTCATCTGGGGTTGCGGGGTCGGTCACAGGTTTTACTCCTAGTATTGAATGTTCGGGGCGAGGAGCTCTAAGGTGCGGTGTTTCTGTTGTTCGTTGTACGCCATAGCCACCAAGATGAGTTCGTCGGCCTGTACCTGTTGCGCAAAGGCATTCAGCCTGGGCACCACGGTTTCGCGTGTCCCCACGAAACTGCACTCCAGCATCGCCAGGGCTTGGATACCTTGTGGGGTGCGCCGCGCCACCGCCAGTTCCTCGGCGCTGAGGAGGCGTTGCCTGCCCAGCGAGGACTGCAGCCACAGATCTTCGGCCAGGTGATGCTGCAGATCGGCGGTGTTTTGGTCGTCGCTGACAATCACGTTCGCCGCGGCGATGAAATAGGGACGGGCGTTGGGTGGCGCCAGGGGCCCTTGGGGGTTGAAGCCGGAGCGATATACCTGCGCGGCCTGTTGCAGCATGGCCGGTGCCAGGTGCGAGGCGAAAGAGTAAGGCAAGCCCATCTGGGCGGCGAACTGTGCACCGTAGAGCGAAGACCCCAGAATCACCAGGGGCACGTTCGTGCCTTTCCCCGGATAGGCTTCGACTCCGGGGATGCAACTGTGATCCGAAAGGTATCCGTGCAGCTCCATGACGTTTTCTGGGAAACGGTCAGCCTGGTGGGCGTCTCGTCGCAGCGCCCACATGGTGGCGGGGTCAGTTCCCGGCGCGCGCCCCAGCCCCAGGTCGATGCGTCCGGGATACAGGGTTTCGAGGGTACCGAATTGTTCTGCCACGATGAGGGGGGAGGGTGGTTGGGGAGCATGATGCCGCCGGCACCGACGCGGATGCGGTGGGTGTTGGCGGCGATGTGTTGGATCAGCAGTGCGGTCGCCGAGGAAGCGATGGGGTTCATGTTGTGGTGCTCGGGGTACCACACCCGCACATATCCCAGTCGGTCGGCGGTTTGCGCCAGACGCACGCTGCGGGCGATGACGTCTGCGGGGGTGACTTCGCTTAACGTGGTACGCGCCAGGTCGAGGATCGACAGGGGAACGTTCACGTTCATGCGGCTTCCATTCCTGGCTGGTGTTACTTTGGGCGTTTACTCAACCTCTCCATTCTACCCGCCTTGCCGGCGTTGTAGTAGTCGTCAAAGCGGCAAGGTACCGGCCAGGGTGATGAGGCCGCGTGCCAGTACTACCAGGGAACCGGCGACGGCCAGGAACACCGAGACTTTCTGGGCTTGGTGGGCGGAGATGCGTCGGGCGGCAAAAGTCCCCAAGGTAGCTCCAATCCCCACCATCGCCACCGCTACGAAAAGGTACCACCACGCCGGAAGCTGACCGCCGACCTCGACGACGCCGAATAATGATTTGGAAACGACTGAATATATTCCCAGACCCAGGAAGATGGGCTGCAGGGTGGCGCCAAAGGAGGGGTGGTTCCATTGGGCTTTGCGGGCATAGAGCACCATGGCGGCAGCGGCGACTCCCACCGTGGCGTTCAGGGCTCCCCCGGCAATACCGGTCATTGCGCGACGCCAGGGCCCGTCTTTGGATTGCGCGGATTTTCCCAGAAACGTCACCATAACAGCGGTCAGGATTCCCCCTCCGACCAGGATTTCCAGCCAAGCGGTGGACATGTATTTCACCAATAACGCTCCCGCCAGGGCTCCGGGAAGCCCGGTCACCAGGATCCAAGTGGCGCGAATCCAGTCGATGTCATTCCAACGGATAATCAGCAGTAGCAGGGCCGAGAACAGCGTGACTACGTTGGTGGAATAGATTCCACAATTTGGGGTCCCAACAGGAAGCCCAGGGCGGGTCCCACCACCAGCCCAACCCCCATGCCAGAGACGCGCTGCAGAAACGACCCAGTAACGATCGCCGCCGCTGCCAAAGCCACAGTCATTGCATCAAGCACCACCCGGTCAGTCTATGCCCAAGTTTCGCCGAGCTAAGAAATTGCGGCCTGACTTGTGCTGTTACAAAAGGCAAAGGGTCAGTGGTACGGTTTGTGAAATATCACTCCTATTACATAGGTTGATCGGGGTGCTATGACAATCTTTAGCTTATAAATGGCTTTTCATGTCATAGTTTTTCGTATTGAATTGAATGAATACTACGGTAATCTGCTAAGTATTGTGAATTGGAATCTGTGAATTCGTGAGGCCACCGGCCTTTAGTTTTGAGCCCGGTGGATCTGGAAGGCCCTTTCAGCCAGGTGAACGCCGTGAGTCAAGAAAGCGTGGGTGCGGCAATCCACCCCGTGCTGTCGACCCAGTTCCGCGATGAAACCGTTGATGTAGTCCACCTCGGTGGGCCGGCCATTGGTCATGTCTTGGTACATGGAGGGGTAGTGCAGCGGATTGCCCACCCGTGAAGCGTATTCAATAGATTCTACTTCTTCGTCAACACTGTTGATCATCGGAATCCCGGCTGCTTCGCAGGCGGCATAAGCCTCAGAAACCAGCTGCTTCGTCATCTCCAAAGCCCCGGGATAAGCGATGAACTCGCCCATGCGAATCTGGTACATGGTGCACAGGGTATTCACCACCGAGTTGAACACAATCTTAGCCAGACACGTGCCTTTGAAGTCGGTAGTAATCTGGGGGTTCATCTGCGCGTCGGTGAAGTCCTGGGCGATGCGTTTTTCGATGTCGGTGACTTGTTCGGACATGGCGCACATATTCATCGAACCCGCACCGCGTTTGCCGATGAAGTCTACGTCTCCGGGACCGTTCAAAACCGTGGCGATGATGGCGGTGCCTCCATAGATGCGATCTGCGGAGAAGTACTGCGCCAGTTTCTCGAAGTGGCCCCAGCCGTTCATCGCCGAGAACACCACCTGGTGTTCCCGGAACAGGTGTGCGCAGCGTTGCAGCATATCGGCCAGCTGCATCTGCTTCATAAAGACAATCCACACATCGGGGTCGCCCTGGTATTCCTCGGGACGGAACAAATTGACGCCAACCAGGTGGCGGTCCTCGTGGTCGCGACTGACCCACACCCCACCTTGTTGCTTAACGGCCTCAATTCCGGGCTCCCAAGTATCGATGAAGTCAACTTTTCGGCCCAGGTCCTGGAGCAAAATACCGTAGCGGTACCCCATGGCTCCCGCTCCGATTACTGCGTACTTCAAATCGCTCATGTGACTCACTCCTCTTGCATCCACCGCTTGTGCGGCAACACTTAATCCTGCCGCTCCCTGCGTGAGGGGGCACGATTACTACTTTTACTCTCACCGCGTCCGGATTTCCAGTCTGTGTCATTTCGTGAAACGCCACGAACATTCACTCCCAGAATAACGACGCAATAAAAGTGAACCTCATCAGACGTTGAACTTGAACTCCACCACATCGCCGTCTTGCATGATGTAGTCTTTGCCTTCCATGCGGACTTTGCCGGTGGCCTTCGCGGCGGCCATGGAGCCGGCCTCGACCAGGTCGTCGAAGGAGACGACCTCGGCGCGGACAGCTCATCGACCGACCGAGGGCACCCCGATATGACGATTCACCTACCGGGTCAGAAGTTCCTCACCCTCGACACAAAAGCACCCATGATCATACACCTGCGGGCCTGCGGCATCGAAACAGCGAGGAGATTGTGGAGTCTCAGCACCGCGCGGAGCTCGCATCGCGTGACTACACGCGCGCCCACAGCTCATCGCACGAACTGGTGACCCTCTTCGTCCCGTCGGAGGCGGCGCTGAACGTCATGCTGCGCTCGGGCGCGGCACTCAACCTCATGAAAGACACGACCAACACCGGCCACAACGGACTCCTTTCCCAAGATTCGTTGCAACCACCACTAGAACCTAGACAGTTTCCCAGTTTGAAATGACATACTGGCTTTCCGATGGTCTCATCACACTCTAGTCAGGTCCGCATGTTCTCTGTGACGGGTTTAAAGAGCTCATGAGAGCATCAGCGATGCCATCCAACTGTGCGCGAATCTCCTCGAAGGGACGGTCCAGGTCAAGCGTCATTGCGCCGATGCGGTTGCCACTCATGCTATAGGTGAAGTCAGGCTGAATGTCCTCATCGGTGGCAGCGTAGAGGAGCATGCCCGAGACCTCGACGCTCTCCCCCGCGCGCTCAAGGGCCACCTGCTTGTTCTTCACGTACGCGAAGATCTGGTACAGGTGCTCCGAATGCACGGTCCTCTTGTCGAAGTTGCTCTGCATCGTGGACGCGTAGTACTTCGCGTCAATAATGAGGACGCGGCCGCGGGTGCTCAGCGTGATGTCACTGCGCATGGCGGGCAGGCCGTCCGAAATCCCCGTCGTCGAGCACCCAGTCAATGAAGGAAGCTCTGGCGTTCAAACATGGATGTTCCCTGCGGTAGTACTCGAGGATGAACTTCTCGTAGAGGCGGCTCATGCGCTGCTCGTCGAAGAAATCCATCATGCGTACGGTGCCGTCGCTCTGGGTTTGAAGCAGCCCTTTGACGACGAGCCAGCACACCGCCATCAGCATGCGGTATGTGCGATTGTTGCGCTCAAAGCGCATGTTCCAGTCGACCGTGTGCAGGTCGATCTCGCGTACGTCCGCGAAGAAGACCATGAGCTTCTTCAGGCTCTTCTTTCGCGCCTTCGTGATGTCCGAGCGCAGGAGTAGCCCGACCGCCGCCTTGATGATGCGGTTCATCGTCGTGTCGACGCTGCACTCGTCGTAGGAGCACACCAGCTGGCGGCGCCAGATTGCCTGGGACTTCACGGATTCGGTGACCTCGATTTTGCCGCGCAGGGAGGAGCGGGCCTCGGTCCGGTTCACGTACTCCTGCCCGAGGCCTCGTTTGAGTTGCAGGGACACGCCTCGTTCGAGGATGGCGGCGCACAGCTCGGCGGCGTTATCGAAGTCCTCCGTGGCTACAGCGCGGTAGCCTTGCTCGCGCAACGTCGAGAAGGCATAGGCGAGCATATGAAAGACGTTGCGGACGCGAATCACCGCAGCGACCTGCGCAGCTTGTAGGTCCACTCGCGAACCTTGCCAGGTTCGTCGAACCAGTATTCCTTGAGCATCGGGATGAGCTCGTAGTCCACGATCGAGGCCAGGGCCGCATCCGTACGGGAGTCGGCTTCCATGTTGCAGAAGTAGCTGTGTCCGATGCAGAAGCCCTCGCCGAGCGATTCGTCCTCGACGATCGCACGGTTGAGGGATTCTACCTCGCGCGCACGAGCGCCTCAAACCTCGGATTGTCGAGGCCGGCGCAGTAGTCACGGAAGCCCTCGGACTCAAAGGCGGGACGTAGCTCTACGAAGGCGAATCGGCGGCGCAGCGCGTAGTCGAGCATGGCGAGGCTGCGGTCCGCCGTGTTCATCATGCCGATAATGTGGACGTTGCGAGGCACATAGAAGAGCTCACGCGAGTAGAGGAGCTGGAGCTTATTCTTCGGTCCTCGTTTATCACTCTCGATAAGCATGAACAGCTCGCCAAAGATCTTGGAGAGGTTGCCGCGGTTGATCTCGTCGATGATGAAGAAGTAGTCGTTCTCCTCGTCGTCGGCGGCCTTCTTACAGAAGGAGTAGAACGCTCCCTTAACCAGCTCAAACCTGCGCCGGAGGGGCGGTATCCCTCGATGAAGTCCTCGTAGGAGTAGCTCTGGTGGAATTGGATCAGCATGACACGTGAGGCGTCCTTGACGCCCATCATCGAGTAGGCCAGGCGTTTGGCGGCAAAGGTCTTACCCACTCCGGGCGCGCCCTGCATGATGATGTTCTTCTTGGCACGCAGCAGACCAACGATTGTGTCGTATCGCTCGCGGTCCATGTAGACTTCGCTGAGAAATTTCTCGACGGAATACTCGGTCAAGGGCACCTTCATTTCCTCGCTATCGAGCGTGTCCTCGTCATTCTCAAAATAGCCCTCAATACGTGCCAGTAGATCGGGGTAGTCAGTGATCTCGGTGAGGGTCTTCATCGCGAACTTTTGATCGCTTCGCCAGCTTCCCTGACGTTTCCACGACACCTCGCGCAGGTGCGGGTATTCCCCACCCTCCGGGTCATAGACGTAGTCACCCGTGACGACGCCATGGCCGATGATCTCCTTCATGCCGCGTTTCACGAAAATAACGTCGCCTGGCTTCATATCATTCGCGAATTGCCAGACCGCCCGCGCCGAAATTCGTCGGGGAAGTATTATCGTCGCGAGTTTCGAGCAGGCGTTGGCGTATCTCCTCCTTGCTGGCATATCCCCTCAGGTCACCGAGCTGATGCCACCCCAGCCCCATAACGCCACGCTCGTAGAATTCTTCCCACATGCAGGCTCCCCGGCCGGGCGCGTAGAGCCAGTAACGAGTAGTCTGCACGCCATCGTCACCAAGAGCCGTCGTCTGCATCATTGCCTCCTTGAGAAGCGCAGCCATGAGTACTGGCTATCCGCCGTCATGGTCACACCCTACCACGCGGGTGATCGGCGACACGATTCACGCTCGCACTCACCCAACAGCAAAGCCGGGCCACGCCCTCGCGCGACCCGGCCACCGCCTCTCCAGACTGAGTTGATTCAGGCGACTTCCACCGTCGAGAGGGGCACGATTCCACTCAACGTATCGCCTAGCGCGTCTTCGGCACGATCAAGCTCGTAACGCATCTGCAGGTTCATCCAGAATCCCGGGGTCGTGCCGAAGTAGCGGGAGAGACGCATGGCGGTGTCCGCCGTGATTCCCCGCTTCCCATGAACGATTTCATTGATACGACGGGGCGGAACACCGATAGCGACGGCGAGCTTGTGCTGCGTGATTCCGAAGCCCTCGATGAAGTCCTCCATGAGGACTTCGCCCGGGTGAATCGGAGCAATTTTAGTGGTAGCCAACAATCTCAACCCCTTCTGGACCAGCGTCGCCCAGGCCTCTACCCTCCACGACTACGCTTACCACGAGCGGCGAGGATCCGCCCGAACAAGCGAGCGGACACGATTGCTCTGCATCGCAAGATCAGGTAGATTCGGATCTATCAACGCAAGAACGCCGAGCATATCCCGCAGCCGCCAGCGTATGTCGACGGACAGCAAATTCTCATGATGAGCCACACGATTCCGCAGCTTCCTCACCCGATCGAGCTGATCGCCCAGCCTCTCGCGGCCAGAGTCAGAAGGGTCGGCATATGGAAATGCACACGACAAACATTCTTGCCACAACTGTTGACATTGCAGAGGCTGGTTCCAGACCCTCGGCTTAATGAGATAGACCCAGGTTCCGAACATAAAATGCGACACAACATCATCGTGCGTGATGGCTACCAAACGACGCGGATGACTCTTTGGACGCAAGCGTGATTGCTCGCTTGCAAAATTCTGCGCGCTCGCCAAACTCTTGTGCGTGACAAGCTCGTAGAGCAGGGGAGCTGCGCCCTTACGGAGCGCCCATTCTTCCCCATAATCTATCCCTTGCTGATCATTCCAGGCCCGAAGCCTCCGGTCCATTGCATTACGTAGACCGACCTCAACAAACGCAATTGTTGAAAACAATGCTCCCGCAAGATCCGCAGCCCATAAGTAGAGCTCACGAGCACGGTCAATATCCCCATGAGCTTCACGGAGGTAAGGCGCGAACCTAGCTGACCCCGCTAGGCCCAAAATCACATTTTGATCTCCCACGTATCAATGCTAACATTCTACTAATTGCGTCGGGCTTGGACCGGCGCAGTCTACCACGGGGACCCTGGCCACAACGGTCAGGGTCCCTTGGTATTCCAAGAGTATCCTGCACTTCAGCACCACAGACCGCCCTGCAGTGCTCCTCACAAGCAGGCGACCGGGCCACGCCCTCGCGCGACCCGGCCACTGCCTCGAAAGAGACGCGAACCCCTCAGTCAAGGTCCGCCAACACGCCCACGTCACGCGCAGCATGGCGCAGGCGCTTATCACGCGTCCACAACGCCACACCGGGGGTTACGACAGCACTCGCCAGAAGTGCCATATCGACAGCACTGAGGCCCCTCCCCCATAGCCGCCGCTCCTCGACGAGATGCCGCACGCCCCAATCATCAACACTGCGCACGATCATCAAGCGCTCAATCGCTTTCAGGAAGACCGATCGATTCTTAAGATTCCCCAACGCCAGTTCAGTGATGACACTCCGATGTACGCACACCTGGTCGCGCTCGAGCAGATCAACCAGAACCGGCTCAGTTTTCCGCAGATGATCGATCCAGATGTTCGTGTCAACGAGGACTCTCACGCGCACTCTCGACTCCGAGGCGCAGCCTCCGCCGCAGAATCACTGCCGCCGAGCGTAGCGAGCTGCCGACCGCTCTCAATTCGAACGAGGAGTTCTACCGCATCCCTGATCAACGCGGATCGTTCTCTAACCCCGGTTAACTCCTCGGCACGCGCAAGCAGGTCATCATCGAGTGTCACAGTGGTTCTCATAGCTACCTCCACACTCAGGATAGCATCGCGAGCATCATCATTTGATTCGATTATTGATGGCCACTGACGCTCACGCACCCTCTCACCCAACAGCAAAGCCGGGCCGCCCCCAGGCGACCCGGCCACTGCTCGGTCAGAAATGATTAAACACTAAACCTGAACTCAACATTTGTCCGGCGACTACGAAACTCTACGATTCATACTTCCTGGCTCTCCGCTGGATCAACCTCTCTCCAGTGCTTTGGATTCCGCCTGCATTCAAGGGCAGGAACGCGCTCCGTCACCTTGCGCCGTTGTCTTCCGTTTGGCTCAATGTAATCGATCCAGCTGACCGGCTTGTTGTAGTAACGCATCTTGCCTCCACACTGAGGACACTTCCCCGTAACGATCTTCTCGAGCGTTATCCGACGTCCCGAACCACTCACCGCCCATCCAAAGATCAGCGGCTTTCGCAGCTGGCTACTAGTCACACTACGCAAGTTGAGCGCGACAACAAGGACCAGGATCAGGACAGAAAATACTATCAGCCATGTAATGGAGGCATCACCGCCAGAGACCCGTCGAGGATCTGAACGAAGCAGATCTACAGCTGGCTGAACAATCTTCCAGAGCGGGAACAAACTCATCAATCCGACAAGTAATCCTACCCAGGACAGTAACGCTTGAGTGATGGGACTACGCCATTTCGGAACAGCCTTATATGTCGCTACTGGAGCGGTATCCGCTGAGTGATTCACTACCACGTCACGCCCAGCCTGGTAGATATTCCCTTGGATATCTCCGCCACCAGTACTCACACTATGCCCAGCACTGCCATTCAGAGAAGCTCCACAATCGCCACAGAACCTTTGCTGTGATTCCGCAGATCTACCACATACAGGACAGATCACTTCTTCCCCCCAGACGTAAGCCCTGTGCGGAACTCCACCACATCGCCGTCTTGCATGATGTAGTCTTTGCCTTCCATGCGGACTTTGCCGGCTTCGCGGGCTTTATGCAGGTCACCAATCTCTATCAAGTCGTGGTAGCTGATGATGTCGGCCTTGATGAAGCCACGCTGAAAATCCGTGTGGATCACCCCGGCAGCCTGTGGCGCGGTCCACCCCTGGTGAATTGTCCAGGCACGCGACTCCTTTTCCCCGGCGGTCAGGAAGGTCTGCAGACCCAAAGTCGCGAATCCGACCCTGGCTAACTTATCCAAACCGGACTCGGCAATCCCCGCCTCACGCAGCATCTCGGCGGCGTCGGGGGCATCCAGCTCTACCAGTTCGGCTTCGAAAGCCCCATCCAAGAACACTGCCTCTACCGGGGCGACCAGGGCCTGGAGTTGCGCCTTCTTTTCCTCGTCGGCCAAACCCTGAGCATCCATGTTAAAGACATAGATAAAAGGTTTAGAAGTCATCAACTGAAACTGGCGCACCAAATCGGCATCCAACTTGCCCTGGGAAATTGCTTTGAACAAGGTTGTGCCTTGGTTCAAGATTTTTCGCACTCTTCGGCTGCGGCCAAGACGTCTTTGGGGGTTTTCTTGCCGCTGACTTCCTTGCGTAGCCGCGGAATGGTTTTCTCTAAGGTCTGTAAATCCGCCAGAATTAACTCGGTAGAAATCGTCTCGATATCGGAAGCCGGGTCCACTTTGCCTTCGACATGAACTACGTCGGGGTCGGTGAAAGCGCGAGTAACCTGGCAAATCGCATCGGCTTCGCGGATATTAGCCAAGAACTGGTTGCCCAGCCCCTCGCCCTGGGAGGCGCCTTTCACAATGCCGGCGATATCGACGAAAGAAACCGTGGCGGGGACTACCTTTTGCGAGTTGAACATTTCAGCCAAACGATCCAGGCGCGGGTCGGGCAGCGGCACTACCCCCACATTGGGTTCAATCGTGGCGAAAGGATAGTTCGCCGCCAAGACATTGGCCCTGGTCAATGCGTTGAAAATCGTCGATTTACCGACATTGGGCAGGCCCGCGATACCGATGGTCAAACTCATAGGCCCTATCCTACCCTGTCAGCGTCACCACTCTTCGCGCCGAAACCGCCACTGCTGGTTCCAAACCAACACCCGTCCTCGACCCGGTCCGTAACCGCCACCGACTACCGCGAAGGCGCGTACCTCTCTATCCGCGCTGCCGCAGAGTCTTGGGCAGTGAAAAAGAAGTCGTTTCGTTCACTGTGGTGACTTCCTCGACCTGGTCGAAGCCGCGCTGTGCCAACCAAGACAACACCTCGGTTACCAGGACTTCAGGCACGGAAGCTCCCGAAGTAACCCCGACGGTTTGCGCCCCTTCGAACCACTGCGCGTCCAGTTCCGCTACCCCGTCGACGCGGTACGAGGCCTTCGCTCCGGCTTCGCGCGCTACTTCCATCAGGCGCACCGAATTCGAGGAATTCGCCGAGCCGACCACCACCACGACATCAGATTGCGGCGCGATGGCTTTCACTGCGCCTTGGCGGTTTTGCGTGGCGAAACAGATGTCGTCCGAAGGTGGGGAAACCAATGCGGGGAATCGGGACTGCAGGCGCTGCACCGTGGCGGCAGTTTGGTCCACTGAAAGCGTGGTTTGCGACAGCCACACGACTTGACCTTTGTGGTTGGTGGGGGTGGTTTCGGTGGGGGTGGTTTCGAAATCCGGCAGGGTCGAAACATCGCCGTCGGTGTCGATGACGTGGATTTTCTGGGGGGCCTGTCCCAGGGTGCCTTCGACTTCTTCGTGTCCCTGGTGGCCAATCAAGATGATGTCGTAACCTTGGTCGGCAAAGCGGCGCGCCTCGCGATGCACCTTCGTCACCAGCGGACAAGTCGCGTCGATGACCTCCAAACCGCGTTCCTCGGCTTGGGCGTAAACCGCGGGGGCCACCCCGTGAGCCGAAAACACCACCCGAGCCCCAGCGGGAACCTCGTCCAATTCCGAGACAAAAACCGCGCCTTTATCTGCCAAAGTTTGAACTACGAACTTGTTGTGCACGATTTCCTTGCGGACATAAATCGGGGCTCCAAAGCGTTTTAGCGCCTGTTCCACGGTCTGCACCGCCCGGTCCACTCCGGCGCAGTAGCCGCGCGGCGAGGCCAACAGAACTTTGCCCATATATATTCCCTTCACGAGGTCGCCAGCTTGGGTTTGCAGTTTTGGTTGCGGTTTCGGTTGCGGTTTCGGTTGCGGTTTTTGGTGGTGTTTGCGGTGGCGCGGCCCGAGGTTCCCGGTGCGGTCACCCCTGATTGTAGCGGTTTTCGCCCAGAGATTCTGGAGGGGAGTTTTCGTCGCGGGCGCGTGTGGGAAGATAAGGACATGGAACAGGAAAAAGCAGTGCCGCTGGCGCGACTGGCACGGGAAACCACCGCGGAAAACCCTTGGCCGCTGGGGGTTTTGGCGGAAAAGATGAAGGGGTACATCGACCGGATGGACCCCACCTGGGTTTGTGCTCAAGTCATCGAATTCAACCAGCGTCCGGGTAACAAGATGTCCTTCTTTATAGTAAAGGACCTCAGCGCGGACGTCTCCATGCCGGTAAAGGCCTTCGGCGGGGTGGTTGCGGCGGCTGGGCCACAGCTCCAAGCCGGGGCACAGGTGGTGGCGCAGGTAAAACCGGATTTCTACACCAAGACTGGCTCTTTGGCCTTGCTGGCCTCACGCATCGTGCCGGTTGTGGGGCGCGGTGGGTTGTTGGAACAACTCGAGGAACTGCGCCAGAAACTCGCCGCCCAGGGTTTGTTCGCCGCCGAACACAAGAAACCTCTGCCTTTCTTGCCGCGACGTATCGGCTTGATTTGTGGACACGGTGCCCGCGCCAAAGCCGACGTAATAGAGAACGCCACCAGGCGTTGGCCCCTGGCGGTTTTCGAGGTTCGCGAAGTGGCAGTACAGGGAGTCAACTGCGCCGCAGAGGTCTCTGCGGCCATCGCGGAACTCGATGCCCTGCCAGAGGTCGACGTTTTGGTGGTGACGCGCGGGGGCGGCGCCTTAGAGGACTTGCTGGGTTTCTCTGACGAATCCGTGGTGCGGGCCGCTTTCGCTGCGCGCACCCCGCTGGTTTCGGCAGTTGGCCACGAAGAAGACGCGCCCCTGTTGGACTTCGTGGCGGATTTCCGGGCTTCCACCCCCACCGATGCAGCGAAACGAATCGTGCCGGACCTGGCGGCGGAGCTGGAGCTGATGGATCGCGGGCGACAAAAGATGCGCGCCGTGGTCGAGCGCCGCGTCACCTTGGGCCTCCAGGAACTGGCGCAGTGGCGTTCCCGCCCCGTCTTGCTGAATCCGGGGGCTTCTCTCCAGGCGCGGCGCATCGACGTGGCACGCGGGGTGGATGACTTGCGGGCTCGTCTCGCCGCCGTACTGGCGCGGGAGTCACAACAGTTGGCGGGGATGCGCGCTACCTTACGCGCGATTTCGCCGCAGGCCGTGCTGGACCGCGGCTACGCGGTGCTGCGCGCGCCGGGCGGAGTGGTGCTGACCGATGCCGCCCAGGTAAAGAAGGGCGACCTGCTCGAGGCCGTCTTGGCGCGCGGTTCTTTGGTGGCCACTGTTTTCGGCACCAACACAGGCAAAGCATCGACTACCGACACAGCATCGACTACCGTCACAGAATAGTAGGAGGAAAAATGACCGAAACCACAGAAAAGTTTCCTGACATCGCCCAGCTTTCCTACGAGGCGGCGCGCAACGAACTGGCCACCGTGGTGAAACAGCTGGAAAGTGCCGAGGCTCCACTCGAAGACACCTTGGCGCTGTGGGAGCGCGGTGAAGCTTGGCTCTACGCTGCCAATCCGTCTTGGATTCCGCTCAGGCAAAATTAGCGGCTGCGCAACAAGCCCCGCAATAAACCAGAATCCGGATTCGCGAGTTCGGCCTTTCGCAATAGCGCCTTGAAACCTGGCCACCCGAAAGCTCAGGCGCGACTGGGGGCTGTGCCAGCCTAAATGCGCACTCAGCCCTGATATACCTCGACCGACAGGATTTCCACAGAGATAGTTTTCCCGGTCGGTGCGGCGTATTCGACTTTGTCCCCGCTGCGGTGTCCCAGCACGGCCTGACCCAGGGGGGCCGCCGGGTCGAAAACCTCGACATCGTTTTCCGCCGAGGCATCGCGGGAGGCCAAGAGGAACTTCTTTACACGCGAACCAATCTTTGCCTCTACCACGCAGCCGGGGCTGATGCTGCCGTCAGCGGCAGCCTCGCCGACTTCGGCGTGCTTCAAGATGTGCTGCAACTCTTGGATGCGGGTCTCGTTGTGGGCTTGTTCGTCGCGCGCGGCGTGATAGCCGCCGTTTTCTTTCAAGTCGCCTTCGCGTCGGGCCGCGTCGATTTTGCGGGTGATTTCAGAACGCAGGGGACCGCTGCGTTCATCCAGCTCGGCCTGCAGTTTGTCATACGAGGCCTGGGTCATCCAGTTCTTTTTCTCTTCACTCATGCGAATACTGTACCATTTTCGCTATTTTTCAACACTAGCCCAGCACCGCCAGGTAAGCCGCGATGCAGTGGCAGGCCCAGGCCGCCACGGTCCAGGCGTGGAAAACCTCGTGGAAACCGAAGTAGCGCGAAGATGGGTTGGGCCACTTCGAGGCATAGACCACCGCCCCTACCGTATAGGAAACCCCACCCGCGACCAGCAGCCAGAAAGCCGGCTGACTGGCGGCGAACATCTGGGGCAGATACATCAGCGCCGCCCACCCCAGCACCACGTAAAGCAAAGTCACCAGCCACCGCGGCGCCCCGGGCCACAGCAGCGAAATCACGATACCGGCCACGGCCCCGACCCAAACCACCCAAAGCAAGATGGTGGCCTCGTGCCGGGACAGCAACCCCACCGAAATCGGAGTGTAGGTACCGGCGATCAAGAGGAAGATATTCGAGTGGTCAAAGTGACGCAGCAGCGTATCGACCTTCAAGGGCCAGGACCCCATGTGGTACAGCGCCGACATCCCGAAGAGCACCAGCGAAGAAACCAGGTAGATCGTGCAGGCGAACTTCAGGTTGGCCTCCGCCAGCACCAGCAGCACAATCGAAGCCGCCAAAGACAGTGGGGTCGCTACGGTGTGGATCCAGCCACGCAGCGCAGGTTTGCGCGTCATCGCCTTCCAGTCCCAGCGCGCGAAACGATACAGCTCGCCGGTTTTCGGGTTCGTCAGGGCCTCGCGCAAAACGTGGGCGGGCACACTGGGGTAGCGTCGCCACATCCGCGAGGCGCGTTGGTCGATGCGTTGCGCGGCCGCCGCTTTGGTGGCGGAAACCGGGTCGAGGTCCGCGGTGTGGGCCGGGTCGAGGTCCGTTTCGGGGGTGGCGGCGGTGGTTTCGGTGTCTGCGTCGGTATGCGTCGTGGTGGAGTCCATGGTTTTCGGCCCTCAGTAAGTTGAGTGTGGAAACGTAGTTCAGGATAAGGACAAAACTGCGGTGGCGCCAACTTTTCTGCACCTAAACCGGCATAGCTGCACGTAAACTGGGGAGGTGAAAGATTTGCTCAAAACCGGTGCCTTGAACGGGCCCAGCTGGCTCTATCGTCTCTATGAACGCCAGCTCGGGGCAGAGATCGACCTGGCGAAGGTGCCGCGCCACATCGGCATCATCTTGGACGGGAACCGACGTTGGGCACGCGCCGAAGGGGCCCCGGAAACCAAGGGACACCAGCGCGGTGCCTTGAAGATTCACGAAGTCCTGGAGTGGTGCGAGGAATACGGCGTGGCGGTGGTGACGCTGTGGATGCTTTCTATCGACAACTTGGCCCGGGAAGAAAGCGAGTTGCGCAAACTCACGAAGGTGATTCGCTCCACGGTAGAGCGTTTGGCGGATTCGCGGCGGTACCGGCTGCGTGTTTTGGGCGATGTGTCGCTGCTGGACCAGGATCTGGCCCAGACTTTGCGTCAGGTGGATCAGTCCGGCCCCGGCGACGCCATGGTGGTGAATATCGCGGTGGCCTACGGGGGGAGGCAGGAAATCCTGGAGGCGGTGCGCGGCTATCTGCGCGAACGCTTAGACGCGGGAGACGACTTGGGGCAGGTGGCGCGTGACTTGTCCCTAGATGACATCGCCGCGCACCTCTATACCAAGGGCCAGCCCGACCCGGATTTGATAATCCGTACTTCGGGTGAACAGCGGCTCTCGGGTTTCCTGCTGTGGCAAACCGCGAACTCGGAGTTCTATTTCTGTGAAACTTATTGGCCGTCTTTCCGCAAGATAGATTTCCTGCGTGCCTTGCGCGACTACGGTTCGCGCGAACGCCGCCTGGGGAAATAGGTGCCGCACCCGGTAACTCCCCGCAACCACCCGACCTCGAACCGGGGAACCTCGACCCGGGAACACACCCCCAAACCGCAACCCGAAAATCCATGTTAGATTCAGGTTAAATCTTGGTTTTTGGGCGAATCAACCCCGGGTGGCGCCGGGCGGCGGATACCCTGGAAATATGAACTCAACGTTGCGTACTTATGTCTTGGATACTTCCGTCTTGCTTTCCGACCCCAAAGCCCCGCTGAAATTCGCCGAACACCAGGTGGTTTTGCCGGTCATCGTGATTACCGAACTGGAAAAGAAACGTCACGACCCGGAACTGGGGTACTTTGCGCGCAAGGCTTTGCGACTGTTGGATGATTTGCGTTTGACTTACGGAAGGTTAGACCAGCCCGTGCCGGTGGGGAACGCGGGGGGGCACTTTGCGTGTCGAGCTCAACCACGTCGATGACCACGTGCTTCCCAGTGGGCTGCGTCTGGGCGACAACGACACGCGGATTTTATCGGTGGCGGCGAATCTGGCCGCGGAGGGCGCGACCGTTACGGTGGTTTCCAAAGATCTGCCGATGCGAGTCAAGGCTTCTTCGATTGGCCTGCGCGCCGATGTGTATCGCAACGCTTTGTCCAGCGCCGAGATGTATCGCGGTATTATTCACGGCGAGATGTCCGAAGCCGATATGGCGACCCTTTATAAAGAAGGACAGGTTGATCCCGAAGCCGTGGTCCTCACCTCGTATCATCAAGACCTCGTCCTCGACCCGGACAACCCCAACCTCAACTTTGGCGTCGGCGAAACCGCGGGCGCCGCCCTCGACCCGAACCTCGACCCGACCCAAACCCTGGACCTGGAAGAGGACGCCGAAACCGCCCTCGACCTGGATGCGATCCCGGTGATGGAGGAGCAGCCGGTACATACCGGGGTGATTTTGCAAAGCCCGCGCGGTTCGGCGCTGGCGACGATTTGGCCTGACGGCAGGCTGCATCTGGTGCGTTCCGACCGCGAACTTTTCGGAGTGAAGGGACGCAGCGCAGAGCAGCGCATCGCGATGGATCACCTGGTGAACCCCCAGATCGGTATCGTCTCGATGGGTGGACGCGCGGGGACGGGGAAATCCGCGTTGGCGCTGGCAGCGGCTCTGGACGCGGTGGTGGAGCGCAAGCAGCACCGCCGCATCATGGTGTTCCGCCCGATTTACGCCGTGGGAGGCCAGAATCTGGGGTACCTGCCCGGCAGCGGCGAGGAAAAGATGGACCCCTGGGCGCAGGCGGTTTATGACACGCTGTCTTCGATTGTCGCCCCCGAGGTCGTCGAAGAGGTGTCGCGGCGCGGCTTGCTGGAGGTGCTGCCGTTGACGCATATCCGCGGTCGTTCCTTGCATGACGCCTTCGTGATTGTCGATGAAGCCCAGTCCCTGGAACGAAACGTGCTGTTGACGGTGCTTTCTCGCATGGGGCAAAACGCCAAGATTGTGCTGACTCACGACGTTTCGCAGCGCGACAACTTGCGGGTGGGGCGTTACGACGGCATCGCCGCAGTGATCGAGGACCTGAAAGGTAGCGAACTTTTCGCCCACACCACCTTGGTGCGCTCCGAACGCTCGGCCATCGCCGACCTGGTGACGCACCTGTTGGACTACTGAATCAGGCCCGGTCGAGGGCGGCGGTGGCGTTTTCGGCGCGGGTTAGGGAGCCTGCGTCGAGGCTTCCAGCGAGGCCCACTCGGCGGGGGTGAGGTGGAACATGCCGCGGTCGGGATCCTCAGCCAGGCGTTTGGACGCCATCGAAGCCGCAATGGCTGCGCGCATCAACAAGGACTGCGCCTCGGGAGGGAAGGGCAGAGCCTCGGGGTTTTCATCGCCACGCACGCCTAAAAAACTAGCACCGCCGGGCGGCGCAAATACGTAGCAACACCCAGATTTGCTAGACTTAGGCAGTAATACTGACCAAGCAAAAGGATTCAACATGCCTGCGGTAGTAGTTTTGGGTGCCCAGTGGGGCGACGAAGGTAAAGGCAAAGCCACAGATCAACTCTCTAAGGATGTCGACATCGCCGTAAAGTTCAACGGTGGCAACAATGCCGGTCACACCGTAGTTGTCGGGGGGCAAAAGTTCGCGCTGCACCTGATTCCCACCGGGGTCTTATCTAACCGAGTCATTCCCGTGATTGGCAACGGCTGCGTGGTGGACTTGAAAGTTCTCTTCGATGAAATCCAGGAACTCGAGAGCCGGGGCGTGTCTTGCTCGCGATTGATGGTTCCAGCCGAGCTCACCTGATTACCCCTTACACCAAAGCCATCGACGAAGGCATGGAAGCCGCGGCGGGTTTGCGGCACCTCGGTACCACTAAACGCGGCATCGGGCCGACCTATGCAGAAAAAATGTATCGCTCCGGGCTCCAGGTGCAAGATCTCTTTGACCCCGAAGCTCTGGCGGATAAGATCACGAATATCGCCGCGGCCAAGAACCAAATCATCACCGGAGGTTTCGGCATGGAAGCCCCCGACCCGGTGCGAGTGGTTGAAGAACTACTGTCTTACTCCGAGAGACTGCGTCCGATGGTGGCGAACACTTCGCTTTTCATCAACAACGCCTTGGGCGAGGGACGCGTGGTCCTGCTGGAAGGTGGCCAGGCGACCATGCTGGACATCGACCACGGCACGTATCCCTATGTGACGTCCTCGAACTGTACCGCGGGTGGGGCCTGCACCGGAGCGGGCATCGGACCGACCCGAATCGACCGCGTGGTGGGCGTAATGAAGGCCTACACCACTCGCGTCGGCGAGGGCCCCTTCCCCACCGAACTGACCGACGAGGTCGGAGAACGACTCCGCGTCCTCGGCGGGGAATTCGGGGCTACCACCGGACGTCCGCGACGCACCGGATGGTTCGACGCGGTGGTGGCGAAGTACGCGGTGCGCGTCAACGGGCTGACCGACCTGGTGATGACCAAGCTGGATGTGCTTTCGGCTTTTGACCAGATTCCGGTTTGTGTCGGCTACGAAACCCCGCGTGGGCACACCGACCAGATGCCCGACTACAGCGCGGATTTCGCGGCGGCTAAACCCCGCTACGAGATGCATCCCGGCTGGGAGGGCGCCAACATCGACGGCATCACTGAATCTCACAAGCTCCCGAAAGCCGCGCAAGATTACGTGGAATATATCGAGGACATTGTGGGGTGCCGCATCTCGGTGATCGGTACGGGTGCTTCGCGCGAGGACGCCATTGTGCGTCATCCTTTGGTCTAAGTTTCGGGACTTAACTCCCTGCACACCCTGGCTAAATGAGGGATAATAGACGGGTAAATCCATTATTACAAGGAGGCTCGTCAATGGCGATTACCGAAAATGATGTCCGCGCTGCTGCTCCTGCAAATGCACCCGAAGATGTGATCAAGTGGGTGGCTGAAGTAGCGGCCATAACAACCCCGGATAAAGTCGAGTTCAGTGACGGTTCCCAGGCCGAATGGGAGCGACTGACCGAGATGATGGTGAGCACAGGCATGTTCACCCGTTTGAATCCGGAAAAGCGCCCCAACTGTTTCCTGGCGCGTTCCCTGCCTTCCGACGTGGCTCGCGTGGAATCCCGCACCTTTATCTGTTGCGAAAAGGAAGAGGACGCCGGTCCCACCAACCACTGGTGTGATCCCAAAGAGATGAAAGAAACCCTGATTGGTGACAAAGGTGTATTCCACGGTGCCATGAAGGGTCGCACCATGTACGTGGTGCCCTTCAGCATGGGCCCGCTGGGCGGCCCGATTTCCCAGCTGGGTATCGAGCTGACCGACTCTCCCTACGTGGTTTGCTCGATGCGCATCATGACCCGCATGGGCGCCAAGGCTCTGGACCTGATTAACCAAGGCAAGCCGTGGGTTCCCGCGGTGCACTCTGTGGGCGCACCACTGCAGCCGGGCCAGGCCGACACCAGCTGGCCCTGCAACGATGAAAAGTACATCACCCATTTCCCCGAGACCAACGAAATCTGGTCCTACGGATCGGGTTACGGCGGCAACGCGCTGCTGGGCAAAAAGTGCTACGCCTTGCGTATCGCCTCGACCATGGCGCGTCGCGACGGCTGGATGGCAGAGCACATGCTCATCCTGCGCCTGACCGAGGAAAAGACCGGCAAGCAGTACCACGTCACCGCGGCTTTCCCGTCTGCCTGTGGCAAGACCAACCTGGCCATGCTGCAACCCACCATCCCCGGCTACAAGGTAGAGACCGTGGGCGACGACATCGCCTGGATGCGTCCCGGCCCGGATGGCGACTTGCGCGCCATCAACCCCGAAGCTGGCTTCTTCGGTGTGGCCCCCGGCACCTCGTACAAGACCAACCCGATGGCGATGGAAACCATGAAGTCCAACACCATCTTCACCAACGTGGCTCTGACTGACGACGGTGACGTGTGGTGGGGAAGGCATCGACACTGAACAGCCCGATCACCTGATTGACTGGCAGGGCAACGACTTCACCAAGGCCGATGCCGAAGCTGGAAAGAAAGCCGCGCACGCGAACTCTCGCTTCACCACCCCGGCGGGCCAGTGCCCGATTATTTGCCCGGACTGGGAGGCTCCCGAGGGCGTAAAGATTGACGCGGTTCTCTTCGGTGGTCGTCGCGCTTCCAACGTCCCGCTGGTGGCCGAACAGTACGACGGTGCTCACGGCGTCTTCATCGGCGCATCGGTGGCTTCCGAAGTCACTGCCGCCGCCACCGACGTCAAGGCCGGCTCGCTGCGTCACGACCCATTCGCTATGCTGCCCTTCTGCGGTTACAACATGGCGGATTACTGGGGACACTGGCTGGAAATGCAGGCCAAGCTGGGCGACAAGTTCCCACGCATCTACCAGGTCAACTGGTTCCGCAAGGACGAGGACGGAAACTTCCTGTGGCCGGGTTACGGCGAGAACTCTCGCGTTCTGGACTGGATCGTAAAGCGCGTTTCCGGCCAGGTCGACGCGATTGACGGCCCGACCGGTCGCTACCCGAAGTTCGAGGACTTCAACTTGGAGGGTCTGGACAGCGTTTCCAAGGCCGAGTGGGACAAGATGTACGCCATCGATCCCGAGGCATGGTTAGCGGAAACCCAAGATACGGAGGAATACTTCGCCCAGTTCGGTGACAAGGTTCCCCAGGCCATCAAGGAAGGGTTGGCCGCTCTGCGCGATCGCCTGAACGCCGCGAAGTAATTCCGGCAGATAACTGAATCAACCCCACGGGTCGGGGACCACTTTTGCGGTCCCCGACCCGTTTGTGACTTTGGTCCTGCCTGCCGCGCCGGGATAATAAGGCTTGTAGTTTTCGATTCGTGATGATTTACCTATCTGTTGAAGGTGATTGAGATTATGTGCACGACCATAGGGATTGCAGGCGAAATCTGGCCTGAACAGGGATGTTAGGCCAGGCAAAGAATTTCAGATTTAACCCTTCAGAACTGCCCGGGCTTATGGGTAGAATCGAAATATGCGCGTGTTATGTATGGGCGAGGCCCTGATTGATGTGATTCACCAGCCCACCGGTGAAGTCGAAGAAAGAGTGGGCGGATCCATCTTTAATGTCGCCCGCGGCTTGGCACGCTTGGACCTGGACACCACGCTGGCCTCGTGGTGGGGGCCCGACGATAGGGGGAAGTTACTGCAAGCCGCAGCTGAGGCCGCTGGACTGCAGATAATTCCGGGAACTGACCGAGCCGCGCAAACCTCGATCGCACGAGCCGAAGTTGACCCCACTGGACACGCCACTTACGAATTCCGCCTCAGCTGGGACCTGCCAGACATCCCCGACGCAGATGGCTATACGCACTGGCATATCGGCTCGTTCTCCGCGCTGATTCCCGACGGCGCGGCCAAGATTCGCGAACTGCTGGACCGGCGCGGTCCCAAAGTAACCGTTTCCTACGACCCTAACGTGCGGCCGTCGCTGGTACACGACCTCGACCAAACCCGAACCCAAATCGAAGACCTCGTCAAACGTGTCGACATCATCAAATCTTCCGACGAGGACCTCGATTTCCTCTATCCCGGAGTTCACCGAGGTGAGGTGGCGAAGCAGTGGCTGGGAGGGTACTGGGAGCTGCGTACCGGCGGGCCGCAACTCTTTGTGTTGACGCGCGGGGGACAGGGTGCGGAACTGTATACCCCGTGGCTGCCGGCGCCCTTGCACGTCGAACCGCACGCCGCGGGACCCATGGCCGACACCGTGGGCGCGGGAGACTCCTTTATGGCGGGGCTGTTGGCGGGACTGGCCGACAACCACGCTATCGGCCTGGGCCGCGTCGCGCTGAACAGCCTGGATCAAGAAGAACTGGGATACATCTTGGACTTGGCAAACCGAACCGCTGGAATCACCGTGACGCATCTGGGTTCGTATAGCCCGCGTCGTGCTGAACTGGAGAACTGAAGACAGGCCAAAGTTCCATCTTGGAATAATAGCCACCCGAGGACCAGAGCTTTAGTAAACCTCCAGCTGGGCCGAACCGTCGCTCCACGCCACCACTACGTCGTAGCCGACCAGTTTGAAATCTTGGATCGAATCACCAGGCGGAACTTTGATCCGGTGTCGCCTGGAGATGCCTGGTTCACAATCAGGCGCGTTGTCGAAGTCCCGCTGTAGTGACCGTCGTCGAAAATCCGCTGCCACGTGGCGTTCTTATAGACCTGCCACTCGAAAGTAGTGTCGAACAGGGATCCGTCGGGATCCAGAATTGGGCTGGCCTCGAAAACCGCGCGCGAACCGATGGGAACCCGCGTGGACGCCGGCATTTTCTTTAGTCCCTGCACCGCGATGCGCACCGGATCCGATACCGCCTGCCCTTCGGAAGACGTCGCAATCAGGCGGAACTCGGTTTGCTGGGCTCGTTTCCAGGTCCAGGTGCCCTCGTGGATATACTCTGATTTATTTGCGCCAGGAATATCTTCCCAAGCCCCACCTTGGATGCGCTGCTGCCACTGGAACTTTGGCAGTGGCCAGGCCGAAACCCGCATCCGAATCGGGTTGATGAGCTTATATCCCACACCGGTCAGGGGTTGCTCCATCAGCTGTATGGTGGGTGCGCTCTTTTCCAGCGGAGTCAAGGGGTCGAACAGCACGACCTGGTATTCATAGCTGGTCTTTTCCGTGCCTTTCACCCCGTCGACATATACGCGGTACACCTTGTTATCCTGCCCCATCGGCAGATCCTCGATATTGGCGAACTTAATTAGCAGAGTCGAATAGTTGGCAATCTTGCGCGGTGTGAAAGTCACCCCGGGTTCGTTGGGGCGAATCACCGTGACCGGAATCTCGTTGCCGTCGGGGTCCACCACTCGCGCACTCGCTTGGGACAAATCCCCGTTTCGCACACTGAAGCTCCAACGTTCCTGGTCGGGTCCATCCGAACTCTGGCCTACGCTGGTCAATAGCTGTTTCGGGAAAAACCCGCCGAGGGCCACGACATCCACTCGGGGGTTGGGGCGTCAGGATTGGCCTGGTCCTCTGCCGAGACCCCCGGATAGGATTCCCCGGTTCGCACCGATATCGCGGTGTAGCCCTCGGCCGCGCCGATGCTGGTCAGCGCCAGTTGTGGGTCCTGCATAAATAGGCGGTGCCCCAGCTGGTCGTTAGTGGGCTTTTTCGGCGAGGAATAGTCCATGTAGTACCACAGCGCGGTTTCGGCGCTGGTTTGGGAAACGGATTGGGCGAGGTTCGAGTGTCTGGCCCCGCGCGCGGCATCGTCGGTGGCGCAGGCAAAACCTTCGGTGGCGGGGTAGTGCGACAGCTTTTTGTTGCGCGCACTCACCATCGCGGCAGCCTGGGTATAGGGGTCGATTCGTCCGTTCCCGTCCAGGTTCACGGCGTTGAGTCCGTTGAGTCCGCGCAGGAAGTTCCAGGATTCGACGATGGGGAGGATTCCGTCGCGCACGGCTTGGCCGGGGTTGCATTTTTCGAGGTCAACCCCAACCGCGGTTACGGGACGGATATTGTTCTTTTCGTAGCGGCGCAGGTATTCGCGTTGAACTTCCGATTTCGAGGTCGTATCGATCGCGTTTTCGGCGGGGGAGGCCGGTTCGAGGAGGTCGCGAGAGTAAACGCCGGAGCCGGCGGCACGGATGTTGGGGAGGTTAGAGTCGGTGGGCGAGGACACCAGGGCGAAGCCAAGTAAAACAGACATCGACATCACAGCCAATGCCATGGTGGACTTAGTTGCCTGCGCACGCATTTCTGTAGCGCCTCCCTTCCGTGGTTTCGATGGCGCTTCTCCTTATTCTTATCGCTCAGTCTAGCGGCTCAACCCAGGGCCGATTAAGAGTTAAAACCGCTGTATTTCCCCCTTTCAGGCAATCTTTTTCTGCTTGTCAGGTCTTTTTGAGCCTCGCGAATTCTCCGCGGCGTTGTCGGTTGCGGCAGCGGGGTCTGAAACCTGTTCTTCGGTAAGTTCTCTGTGTCACTGTGATTAATCTCATAATTGAGCCAAGGGACTTAGTGAAGACAATCTCTGCGCAGAGGCGGGTTTACACTGCCGATGATTCGTTGTATGTTGCCTAAGGAAGCACCCGAAATTCCCTGCATTAAAAGGAGAAGCCCTTGGCGGCAAAGAACCGTAAACTGGTAATCGTCGAATCCCCGGCAAAAGCACGCACCATCAGTCGCTTTTTGGGAGAGGGCTTCGACGTCGAAGCCTCGGTGGGACATATCCGGGATTTGGCGCAGCCCTCGGACTTGCCGGAAAAACTGAAGAAAACCGGGTACTCCAAGTTTGCCGTGGATCTGGATAACGACTTCGAGCCCTATTACACGGTTGATGCCGGGAAGAAAAAGAAGGTCAGTGAACTCAAGTCCCTGTTAAAGAACGCCGATGAACTGCTGCTGGCTACTGATGAGGACCGCGAAGGGGAGGCCATAGCGTGGCACTTGTTGGAGGTGTTGCATCCCAAAGTTCCTGTCAAGCGCATGGTTTTCCACGAAATCACTGCTGACGCCATTGACCGCGCCTTGCACAACCCCCGGGAACTGGATACTGACCTCGTCAACGCCCAAGAAACCCGCCGCATCCTGGACCGTTTGGTCGGATACGAAGTTTCACCCCTGCTGTGGCGCAAGATCCGCACCGGCCTGTCGGCGGGGCGAGTCCAGTCGGTGGCTACCCGCTTGGTGGTGGAACGAGAACGCGAAAGAATGGGATTCGTACCCGCGCAATACTGGGATTTGGTGGCGACGCTGCGTCCCGAGGTGCTGACTCCCGCGCAATCCAAGCACCCCGAAAGTGTTGACTTTAAAGCCAGTGCCCGCAGCGTGAATGGGGCGCGTATTGCCACGGGGAAAGATTTTGATGACCACGGAAAATTGACCGCGGCGGCGCAGAAGTCCTCGGTGCGAATCTTGAGCGGCGCAGACGTGGCCCAGCTCGAGAAGTCTTTAGGCAACGGCAACGCCTCGTGGCAGGTCACCGAAGTGGAATCCAAGCCCTATCGGCGTCGCCCGCCCGCGCCTTTCACCACTTCTTCGCTGCAGCAGGAAGCCTCGCGCAAACTGCGGATGAATTCCCGCGACACCATGCGCACCGCCCAGACCTTGTACGAAAACGGCTTCATCACCTATATGCGTACCGACTCGGTGAATCTGTCGCAGCAGGCCATTCCGCGGCGCGTTCCTTGGCGGCTTCGCGTTACGGCAAGGACTCGGTGCCGGCAAAGCCCAGACTCTATGAAACCAAGTCCAAGGGTGCCCAGGAAGCCCACGAGGCGATTCGCCCAGCCGGAGACACCTTCCGTCTGCCTTCCGCCCTGGCCGCGCAACTGAACCCGGCGGAACTGAAGCTTTATGAGTTGATTTTCAAACGCACCTTGGCCAGCCAGATGAATGACGCCATCGGCACAACCGTCTCGGTGAAGATTCAGGCCCGCAGCCGCATCACCACCGACCAGGCCGAATTCGCGACCTCGGGAACGGTTATCACCGAACCGGGCTTCCTCGCCGCCTACGAAGAAGGCCGCGACGAGGAGAGCCACCACGGCGAAAACCCCGAGGTCCCGACCTCGACCACGGGAACCCGACTGCCGCAACTGCACCCGAACCAGGAACTTTCCCTGCGCAACCTCGACGCGGGGAGAAGACCGGCAGCACTTCACTACGCCTCCAGCGCGCTATACGGATGCGTCCCTGGTTAAGGCGATGGAGGAACGCGGTATCGGACGGCCCTCGACCTACGCCGCGACGATTTCTACCATTGTGGATCGCCAATACGTGAATCGGCGCGGGCAGGCGCTGGTGCCGACGTGGCTGGCGTTTAGCGTGGTGAAGTTGCTGGAGGAGAACTTGCCCGGGCTGGTGGATTACGATTTCACAGCCGATATGGAGGCCGACCTGGATCAGATTGCAGCGGGTGCCGAGGACCGGACCCAGTGGCTGAAGGATTTCTGGTTCGGTTCGGGTAAAGGTAGCGGTTTGGGAGCGAAAGGGCTGGCTGCGTCGGTGCAGGAGCTGGGCGACATCGATGCGGCGGCGCTGAATACCGTGGACCTGGGCGAGGGCGTGGCCTTGCGGGTGGGGCGTTACGGTCCGTACCTGCAGCGCGGGGAGGAGCACGTCTCGGTGCCCGATGATTTGGCGCCGGACGAGTTGACGCCCGAGGTCGTGGCGAAGCTGTGGCAAGAGGGTGCGGCAGGGGACCGCGTCCTGGGGGTGCATCCCCAGACCGGATTGCCCATTGTGGCGAAGAATGGGCGTTTCGGGCCTTATGTTGAGGAGTTGCCCCCGGAGGAGGCTGAGGGTGCTGGTTCGGCTGGTTCGGCTGGTGGTGCCGGGGCGAAGTCGGGGAGTGCGAAGAAGCGAGGCAAGAAAGTAAAGAATCGCACGGCTTCGTTGTTAAAGAGCCAGACCCTGGAGTCTTTGACCCTGGATGATGCGGTGGCGTTGTTGTCGATTCCGCGTCGAGTCGGGGCGGATGCGGAAGGTGTGGAAATCATCGCGGCGAATGGGCGATTTGGACCTTATATTAAGCGCGGCGATGATACCAGGTCTTTAGCTTTTGAGGAACAACTATTTACTTTGACTTTAGCTGAGGCTTTGGAGCTATTGGCGGCTCCGAAGACGCGCGGGAGGGCTTCCGGAAATGCCGTGATTTTGGAGTTCGGCGAAGACCCGGTTTCTGGTAAGAAAGTTACTTTGAAGAACGGTCGTTTCGGACCCTATGTCACCGACGGTACCACTAACGCCACGGTGCCGCGCGGAACCGATCCGGCTACTTTGACCGAAGCTCAGGCTTTCGAGTTGTTAGAGATAAAGCGAGCCAAGGGCCCCGCTAAACGCCCCGCTCGCAAAACTACGGCAAAGAAAACCAGCACCAAAAAAGCGAGTACTAAAAAGGCGAGCACTAAAAAAGCGAGCACCAAGAAAACTGAGGAATAATACAGCGACCAACTGAAAACCAAAAACTGCACATAAAACTGCGCTGATACACCGCGCCCACTTGGAGTGGGCAGGAGGCGAAGAGGGCGGCTAAAATGGCGGTATGGAAACGAAACTAGCAGTAGGGGATGTTGCCCCGGATTTTAGGATTGAAACCACTCAGGGGACTTTCGAACTGTCCAAAGCTCTCGAAGAAGCCCGCCAGGGAGTTGTGGTGTACTTTTATCCCCGAGCCTCGACACCCGGTTGCACCACCCAGGCCTGTGACTTCCGTGATTCACTAAATTCGCTGAAGTCCGCGGGGTATTCCGTCATCGGTATTAGCCCCGACGAACTCAAAGCCCAGGAAAAGTTCACCGAAAAGAAATCCTTGAACTTCCCCCTGGGGATGGATCCCGAACACATAGTCATCGAGGCATACGGGGTGTGGCGCTACAAGCCTTTGATTAAAACTCTGGGGTTGATTCGCTCTACCTTCGTCGTAGGTAAAGACGGCAAACTGATTTACGCCAAGTATGGCGTGAAAGCCACGGGTCACGTCGAACGCCTGCGCAAAGAACTGGGAATCTGAGGGCCGCGGGCTATTCCCGTGAAGCCGCCTCGACGTAATCCCAGAGTTTAGGTAAAGTTGTGGCGAAAGTTTCCGTATCAGGTAACAGGGAAATATTTAGGTAACCCGGACTCGGCATGTCGAAGAAATACCCCGGTTGCGCACTCAACGCGTGTTGAGTGACTAAGTCACGCAACACCCGGTCCTCGTCCAAGTGCGCCGGGAAACGCAACAGTGCACTCCACCCACCCTCCGGTTCGAGCAGAGAAAGTGGGGATTCGGGGTGTGCGGCGGCCAGGTTTTTCCAGGTGGCGAGGTTCGTTTGGCAACGCTCCCGGGTGGCTCGTCTTTGGTGTGGAATCGCGTCGAGGTAGTCGGGGAGGGCGGCGGCTAAAGAATCAGCGAAAGGGAGATAGGCATCAGCAATCACGTCGAGTCGGCGCAGAGCCTCGTCAACCATGTCAACCGGTCCCGATACTTCTAGCCACGCGATTTTTGCCCCAGGGGCGGCCAGATTCTTGCTGAGTCCATCCAAGGCAAAGGTGAGGCAGCTCGGGTTCCCCGCCAAGCGGGCGCGGTCCGTTGCGCTGCGGGCGGCCTGTGGTAAATCGAAGTCGAAAAACACTTCATCGGCTATCAAGGCGAGCTGGTGTTCCCGGCAAAACTGCAGCAAGCGAGCCCGTTCCCAGCCGTGGATATAGGAGCCGGTGGGGTTGTTGGGATTAATTACAATCAGTGCTTTGAGCCGGGAATCTGGGGATGCGTGGTTGATGTGGTTGACGTCAACCACGTCAACCAGATTGAAGCCCTGGGTGAAGTCGATTTCCCAGGAGTCACCGGTGTGGAGCAAGCGGTAGCCACTGACTTCGACAGATTCCAGGCGGGCCAAAGCGTCCACCAGCGGGTAACCCGGACGCGGCGCCAAAACACGTTCATACGGGTCGCACAACAGTTTCAGCAACCAGGCATAGCCTTGAGAAGTCGAACTCAATAAATAGAGGCGATCGGGATCTATATCGCGCCCGTCACGAGTTTGAAGAAAACGAGCCAAAGTTTCCCTGGCAGTGCGTGGACCGCGAGGGTCGGCACAATATACTCCCAACGAAGGATAGCCCAAACCCCAATGGGTCGGATTAGAATCCGAAAGATTCAAGACTTCTATTCCGCAAGCCTGAGCTTCAAGCAACACCTGGGTGGCTGAATTGGCCGGACGGCTGGACACTCTTTGGGAAAACCTCACCCGGCTACTCTATGCCCATGCCGCTCTGACCTGCACCCGGGAGGGATAAGCTGTAGAGGTCTGCCAGCCAGCAACAACCCACGCAACCGAACATACAACCCTGGCTACGGCCTCGAACCGGGAACGCCACCCCCAAAACGCAACGGCGACACGGGCCTCGACCGGGCGGCCTCGAACCGGGAACCGGGGACCAGCGAAACAAAGGAATACCTCGACGCGGAAAAAGGAGGAGCAGTTGAAGTCACGAACATTTTCCTCTTTTGCCCTACCCGAATTTTCGGTTGTGGTTCGTGTCCAATCTGGTGGCGGCGACTGCGACGTGGATGCAGCGCGTGACGCAAACCTGGGTGGTGCTGGTCGAGCTTACCGACAACTCGACTTTTGCGGTGGGGCTGCTGACCGCGCTGCAGTTTGCGCCCCAGCTGGTGATGGGGCTGGTGGGCGGCGCACTGGCGGACTGGGTGAATAAGCGGAGATTTCTGCAGCTGAACCAGGCCGTCATCGCGATACAGGGCCTGGTGATGGGCGCGGTGCTGCTGGGGGGATGGGCGCAGCTGTGGCACGTCTATCTGATTGCTTTCGTCACCGGGTGTTTTGATGCGTTGTCATCCAGTGTGCGCATGACTTTCATATCTGAAACCGTGCCCAAGGAGTCCCTGCCCAACGCGATCGGGCTGAACTCGGCCTCGTTTAACTTGGCCAGGCTGCTGGGACCCGCAGCGGCCGGGGTGATGATTGCGTGGCTGGGGACCGGCTGGGTTTTCGTTGGGACCGCGGTGATTTTCCTGGTGCCGATTTTGCTGTTGGCCTTTATGTGTGAATCCAGTTTCTATCCGCTGGCGCATCGGCCGCGGCACAAAGGAATGATTCGCGAAGGTTTCGCCTATGCCCGCACTCGCAGCGATGTCAAAGCGATTATTTTGCTGATTATTGTGACTTCTGGTCTGGGTTTCAACATGCAGATGACCCAAGCTATCATGGCGACCCAAGTCTATGGGAAAGGGCCGGGGGAGTACGGCCTGCTGGGTTCCATGTTGGCGATCGGGTCGCTGTGCGGAGCCCTGTTGGCGGCGCGGCGCACCCGGCCGCGATTCGCGCTGGTGCTGGGGGCGATTTTTGCTTTTGGGGTGGCGGAGTCCGTGCTGGCGCTGGCACCGAGTTACTGGGCCTTCGCGCTGCTGTCGGTGCCCACCGGTTTCTGTATGCTCAGCATCTTAACCGGGGCGAATGCGCTGCTGCAGGTGTCTACTCCCGAGGAGCTGCGCGGGCGGGTGCTGTCGATCTATTTTTCGTTTAATCTGGGTTCCACCCTGGTGGGAGCACCCACCGTGGGTTGGATTGGCGAGGTTTTCGGGCCGCGATGGACCTTGCTGGTGGGCGGGATAGCTTGCATCTTGGTTTCCGGGGCGGTGTTCCTGTGGGCGCGACGCGCCTGGGAGGTGCGGCTGCGCCCCGCGCGGCACTGGCCCTTTCTGGACATCGACGGACCCCGTGAACGCGCCGCTTTTCCCGCAAAAACTCCGACCTGCCGCGTCGAGGACAGCGATCCACGCGAACCGGGGCATCACCCGGCGGGGTGCTAGATTCTGGGGGCGACTGGCCCGAGGCGCGTCTTTACCGGGGAGGCGACTGGCGGACCTCGAACCGGGACATTACCGCGCAACGCGACTGGCGGACCTCGAACCGGGACGCGGCGACCCTACCTCGAACCGGACCTCGAACCGGTCTAGGTGCGGGCCTGGGTATTTATCAGCGACATGATCAGGCCGGAGTAGCCCAGAATCAGCAGTACCGAGGCTGTGGCGGCGAAAACTCCCGGGCCGCCGCTGGCCATTTGCGACAGCGTGTCCAGGTCTAGCGGCGTTTTCGGGACGCTGCGCCACACGACTTTTGCAGCCGCGAAACCCAGGATGAAAGTCGCGATGGAAGTCCAGAGAATCACTTTGAAGGCCGTGCCCAGGCGGCGGGTCGTGTCCTCGCGCGGGGTCAGCAACACCGCCCAGATGCCGGCGATCAGGATGGCGGTGATTACGTCGCCCAGGCGATGCCACTGGCCCAACATCACTGAAATCCCGACGAAACTGGCGGTGATCCAGGCGAAAAAGGTGGCGGCGTCGCGCGCGCGACTGGGAGTCACCATCAGCAGCGCCAAGGCTGCCGTCATTGCTACGGTGGTGTGGCCGCTGGGCAGGGAGTTCGCCAGCCCCGGATAGTCCACTCCGAGGTCTGGGCGGTCCAGGATCAGATGCTTCAGGGCCTGGGTCGTCAGGTTAGCCCCGGCCACCAGCGCCAACACTCGAGCACCCAGTTGCCAGCGCCGCCGGATTACTGCGACCAGCACCACCACCCCGGTGACGCTCAGCAGCGCGCCCAGGGAAATTGTTTGCAGGACTGCCGTGTCTGCACCCAGGAACAAGTGCTGCTGGCGGCCCAGCGCGTATCGGGTCAGGGCGTCGAAGTTCTGGCCCTGGACGGTATAGAGGAACTGCCAGGCGCACAGCCCGGTCGCCACCGCCATCACCAGGGCGGCGCCCAGCCGCACCAGGCGGTTGCGACGCGTGGTGGGTTCGCCGGGTGAGGTTGCGGGGATTTGGCTTTCGCTCATGTTTTTTATCTTAGTCTGGTGCGCGCAGGAGGGCGGGTTGTGGCCCTCATCTCTAACACCACCCGGAAGCTGTTCTGTGGGCTGAGCTTTGTGCGCGTATCCCTCCCCGAGACATCCGGTTCCGGATCTCAACCACAAGATATAGGGGTTCGAATTTGCGACACGCACAAGATGTTGTGGTTGAATCGGCTCCAGCAGGTCTAAGGTTGATAACCGTCACTCCCGGAAACCGAGTAAATCCGGGGTAAAGAATCATCGCCGACGCAAAGGAGTAATCATGCCGGAAAACCACAACGCCCACACCACCACCCCTCACCAAGGCACCCACCCCCACCACCTTGTCGACCCCCTCGAAACCATCGACGAGTACCTCGACCGGGCCGATTGGCGAGTCAACGCCAACGCGAATCAGGGTTATTCCGTGGGCGGGCTGATTCTGAACAGCGCGGGGAAGATGGTGGCGAACTATTGGCTGGACCGCATCTACAGCCCCGCCGCCGGGCAGGCGCACCGGGATGGCGACTTTCCACATCCACGACCTGGATATGTTCGCGGGGTACTGTGCGGGGTGGTCGCTGAAAACCTTGCTGCAGCAGGGATTCAACGGGGTTACTGGCGCCATCGCGGCCAATCCGGCCCGGCATTTCTCTTCCGCTTGCGGACAGATTGTGAATTTCTTGGGGACCTTGCAAAACGAATGGGCGGGCGCGCAGGCCTTTTCCTCCTTCGACACCTACATGGCGCCCTTCGTGCGGCTGGACCAGATGACGTATCCGCAGGTCAAACAGCATATGCAGGAGCTCATCTATAACTTGAACGTCCCGAGCCGCTGGGGCAGCCAGTGCCCCTTCACCAACCTGACTTTCGACTGGGTGTGCCCCGCGGACCTGCGCCAGGAAACCCCTTTGATTGGCGGGGAACTGTGCGACTTCACCTACGGGGACCTGCAGCCCGAGATGGACCTGATCAACCGCGCTTTCCTGGAGGTTATGACCGAAGGCGACGCGGACGGCCGCGTCTTTACCTTCCCCATCCCGACCTACAACATGACCAAGGATTTCGACTGGGATTCCCCCAATGCGGAGAGACTCTTTGCCATGACGGCGAAGTACGGGCTGCCGTACTTCCAGAACTTCATCAACTCCGAGTTGGATCCCGGCCAGATCCGCTCGATGTGCTGCCGGCTGCAGCTGGATCTGCGCGAACTGGTCAAGCGCGGCAACGGGCTCTTCGGTTCCGCGGAACAGACCGGGTCGATCGGGGTGGTGACGATCAACTTGGCGCGGTTGGGGTTTTTGTTCCGGGGCGAGGCCGGCGTTGGCGGTTGCGGGGAAGGTGGCGGTTCCCAGGGCGAGGTCGGCGTTGGCGGTTGCGGGGAAGGTGTAGGGGTTGGTCACGGTGCGGAAACTGTCCCGACCCGGACAGCGAAACCCGTGTGATTGCCCTGCTGGCGCGGCTACGCGAGCTGATCGAGCTGGCCGCCACCACCCTTGAGGCGAAGCGTCGCGTCATCCAGCACCACATGGACCACGGGCTGTTTCCCTATACCAAGCGGTACCTGGGGACCCTCGACAACCATTTTTCGACGATTGGCGTGAACGGCATGAACGAGCTGGTGCGCAACTTCAGCGCGGATCGCTATGACTTGACCGACCCGCGCGGGCATCGGCTGGCGGTGCGGATTTTGGACGCGGTGCGTGCCCAGATGATCGAACTACAGGAATCCACGGGCCACATGTACAACCTCGAGGCCACCCCCGCCGAAGGCACTACCTATCGTTTGGCGAAGGCTGATCGGGCCCGTTTCGGTTCCGCGATTCTGCAGGCCGGGACCGAGGCGAATCCGTACTACACGAACTCTTCGCAACTGCCGGTGGGTTTCACGAACGATCCGTTTTTGGCACAGGAGATGCAGGAGGAGCTGCAAACCAAGTACACCGGCGGCACGGTGCTGCACCTCTATATGGGCGAGGCGGTTTCGGATGCGCGGGCGTGTAAGGAGCTAGTGCGCCGTTCGCTGTGGACGTGGCGGTCGCCTACCTGACCATCACCCCGACTTTCTCAATCTGCCCCGCGCACGGGTACCTGTCCGGCGAGCACTTCGAGTGCCCGCGCTGTCGGGAAGCGGGCCGTAGCCAGGACTGCGAAGTTTGGACGCGGGTCATGGGGTACTTCCGCCCGGTCCAGTCCTTTAATCTGGGAAAGCAAGGCGAATACCGCGAACGGGTGGCTTTTTCCGAGGCCGCCGCGCGAGATCACGGCGAGCTGCGGTCCTTGGTGGCGGTGTGAGTTGGGGTTTGGGTTTGGAGGGTTGAGGAGCGAAAGGTTGTGGAGAATTGGGAGTTAGCCGGGAACTGGTGATTGCCGGGGTGACCCCGTTTTCCAGCGTGGATTGGCCGGGGCGTTTGGTGGCGGTGGTGTTTCTGCAGGGTTGCCCGTGGAACTGCGGGTACTGTCAAAACGCGGGAATCATCGATCCGCGGCGTCCCGGATCGGTGGCGGAGTCCGAGCTGTGGGATTTCTTGGGGCGACGCCGAGGCTTGCTGGACGGGGTCGTGTTCTCCGGTGGGGAGCCGACTCGCCAGGCTGCCTTGGTCGAAGCCGTGAAACAGGTACGAGCCTGGGGTTTCGCGGTCGGACTCCACACCGGTGGAGCTTTCCCGAGCCGGCTGGGAGACTTGCTTGCGGCCGGTTTGCTGGACTGGGTTGGCCTGGACATAAAGGCCTTGCCGCAGCACTATCCACGGGTCGTTGGTTTGGGCGGGGCGTGTGGAAAGGCCGGAGAAGCGGCGTGGCGCAGTTTGGATTTAGTGATGGGGGCGGCCGAGCGTGGAGAGCTCGACTATGAGGTTCGCATCACGGCCTATCCTGGACGCGATGAGGCCGACACCGATGCGGCGCAGGCTGGTGAATTGGCGCGGGTGCTGCGGGAGCGAGGGGTAGAGAATTTGGCCCTGCAAGGGGCGCGGACCCAGGGAACCCGCCCCGTGTTCGCCCGCGCTTGGGACCCGGATTTTCCGGCGCGATTGGCCCGGGTAGCGCAGCAGGTCCAGGCCTTGGGTTTTGAGCGTTTCAGCTTTCGCCCTTGAATTGTCCGCGTGGGGAAACAGAGTGCCAGGCCCCTGGATAGATGCAAGTGCAGCCAGATGAAAAACCGAGAAAAGCGCTCAGCTAAGCCATTCTGTGGAATAATGGACGCAGTTATCCCGAAAGGAATCCCATGAGCGAAACTCCAGATTCTGACTTGCTCAAACGCGCCGCCGACCCGCAAACCCCGGCCACTGAATTACAGCAGCTGGCCCGACAGGCAGCGCTGCGCCCGGTGATTGTCACGAACCCGACGGCTTATACGGCGCTGTTGGACTGGATCGCAAAGAAGCGCGAACCCGCGGTGCTGCAAGCCCTCGCTCAGCGTCAGCAGGCTTTCGACGCCGGCCAGTCCATGGATATGCCCAGTCGTCGCTTTGACCTTTCTGACCCCGAAGAACCCGCCCCCCTCGAGGACATTACCACGGCTGATGCCACAGGTGCGGTGGCGGTCAGCGCCGAAAGCAGCGCCGCGGAGTCATCCGCAGAATCGGCCAGTGCGACAACTACTTCGACCTCGCCTGCACCGATCGTGCGTTCTTCCATCCTGGGTGCCACAGCAACGGGGCAGACCGGAGAAATTCCCGTAGAGGACTCTCGCATCTCACCGAGAAACGCGCAGTCGGAAAGCCCGACTTCACCGTCTGCCAACGCTTCCACAGTCTCGGCAGGTAACCCAGGAATCTCGGGAATTGACGAAACTCCACCAGCAGTTCCCGATCCGACCGTGGTGTTGCCGCCTATTAACACCGCGACGGCATACCCTGGCGGCTACGCGCAGGCCGGTCAGGCCGCGGCGCCTTATGCCACAGCCCCTTACGGTGCGGGAGCCTACGGCGCGGCTATGCCTGGCGCTCCGGCAATGCCAGGGGTTCCTCAGGCCCCGGGTGTCCAGAAAGGATCTTCCAACAAGGTTCTGTGGGTCATCTTCGGGATTTTGCTGGCTTTGGTGATTGTCTTGGCCGCGGTTTTGACCACGATGTTTTTGTCCAAGAGCAACGCCGAATCCACTGATTCCACCACTTCCAGCGCTTCTGCACAGCCGGGGAAAGACGACGAAGGCGCCAACGAGCCAGGCGACAGCGACAAAGCCAGCTCTAAAGACAAGGGCAAAGACAAGGATTCCGCCGACTCTAAGGACGAAGACTCCGCCAAAGCCAAAGACAAAGCCAAAGACACGGCCAAGTCTTCCCCGAAGGAAAACCCTCGCCCCCGCCCCCCAGCGACGCTCAACACAGCAACCGCCTGACCACCAAAAACCGGCAACATGACCTGCAGCATCCAGAGATCCGACATGTGGTGCACCGTCAAGGATCAAAACGGCGGCATCGCCGGCTGCCCCGAGGATAAATCCATCACGGTGGCGCTGGGCGACTCGGGCGGGCCGGTTTCCTCTTGCACCTCCAAATCGGATTACGCGACCCAGGGCAATGTGTTGGAATACGACCAAACCATCACTTCGGGCGACTTCGCCTGCACCTCGGACTCCCAAGGCACCACCTGCTGGAACACGGTCACCGGCAAGGGATTCTTCCTGGCTCGCCAGGACTACCATGAGGTGCAAAAGCCCTGATAGCGGCCGGTTCCGTGGGCCGGTTCGAGGTTCGGTGGGGGCGCTTCGAGGTCGGTCGCGTTGTTCGGTTCTGCCGGTCGCACAGTGCCTCGCCCCAAACCCCATCCAAAACCCACGCTCCAACCCCGACCCAGAACCTCGGTCTGGTTTCAGCCCGCAACCGGTGGGTGTTGGACGCAAAAGTCCGCGGCAGAAACTACAATGACACTGAGAGAAACGGAAAGGCTTTATGGCAGATTGGGAAGAGTTTGATACGTGGGAACCCACCCACGACTACCCTTCCGCGCCTCAGGCCAAGTCCGCCAAGATCGGTCGTTCCCCCGGTCGCCGTCCGGTTCCGGCTGAATGGGGTGGCCCGGGCGAGGACAAAGGCGCGGGTTCTGGTCCTGACCAGCGCGGGCCCGGTGGTGGCGCCAGTTTCCTGCAGGAGTTTTCCGCCGCCGCCGAACAGGCCGATAAAGCCCAGGCTGAGCAAACTCCGCGTTTGCCCTATGTAGACAGCCCCGGCATCGCCGCTTTGCTGGCCAATGCCGAAAACATCTTGGGATCGGACGGCCCCGAAGTGATCGATGAAATCTATCGCGACCCTGCGGCCGGGCTGGATGAACCGCCCGAGGCGATGCGCGGGGATTACGGCGGGGCAGCCTCGGGACGGCTCCGCCGTGCCGGCCGTCCGGGGGCATTGCCCGGAGCCCAGACGGACGCGGATTCTGACCCGGATTCAGACGCGGAAGATTTTTCCCGATTCGCAGCCTCCCAGCGGCCCGGTGGCCCGCGTCTTGGCGAACCGCAAACGCGCTGCCCAAAGAAATGCCCGCGCCGCCGCAACTCTGCCGCCGCCGCAACCTCTGCCGCTCCCGCGGCCAACGCCGCCGCCGCAACCTCTGCCGCTCCCGCTGCCAACGCCGCCCACGCCCAACCCCAACACTCCGAAGGCTGGAAGTCGCTGATCGACGGCTGGAACGAACAACCCGCCCTCGCTGGGGAAACCGAAACTTTCGACGGGACCGCCGCGGCCGGCCTCGACCCTGGGGACCGCCCGGCTACGCAGGCGATGTTGGAGAGCCTGGGCGAGGACTATGTGCGGGCGCGCGGCGAGGTGCTAGATTCGGGCGTGCCGGGGACGGGCGCGGTTCGGGGCGAGGGCGCGGGTGCGGGGCGTTTTTGCCGGTGCACCGGGGCCGGGGCGAGGTTCGCGGTGAAGGTCGCGGCGAGGATTCGGCGGCGGCTGCGGGGCGGCGGAATCTGCCTGCAGCTTTGGGGGCAGCGGGCGCGCGGGTGCTCCCAGCGAGACGCGGCTGGTGGCGGTGCATACCGCTCAGGACGGCAGTAAAGTCAAGGTGCGTCGCGTCGGGACTTCGCCGGCGCCGGTGGTTCGCGAGGGATTTCTCCGGTGGTGGCGCTGGCGGCCGTAGTGGTTTTGGCTCTGATCAGTTTTGGGGGTCGGGGTCGGGGTCGGCATGAATATTGCACCGCAACCCACCGTGACGCCTTCGGCTTCCCCCACGGAATACCCCGAGGACCCCAACAGTCCAGATTCGGTTTCTAACGTGGATCCCACTCCCAGTGCCAGTGCGTCTTCCAGCGCTTCGCCTTCGGCGGCGCAGACCGAGCCTGCAGGGGCTGAAGATTGCGCTGGACCCCGGACACAACGGAGGCAACGCGGCGGCTTGGCAGCAGATTGGGCAAAAACGTCCCCGATGGGCGCGGGGGATTCAAATCCTGCGACACTCCCGGTACCGCCACGAATGACGGTTTCGCGGAAAACGAGTTCAACTGGCGGGTTGCTTCGTTGTTGAAGGCGAAGCTCGAGGCCGCCGGGGCGACCGTGTTTCTGACGCGCGATTCCAACACCGGGGTCGGACCTTGTGTGAATGAACGCGGAACTTTCGGTCAGAAAGTCGGGGCTGATGTGATGGTTTCGATTCACGGCAACGGCACCTCCGACACCTCCGTGCATGGATTCTTTGCCATGATTTCGGATCCTCCCTTGAATGCTACGCAGGGCGTGCCTTCGCTGAAACTGGCGCAGAAGCTGATTGACGCGATGTCGCGGGGTGGTTTTTCGCCGCAGTCCAACGGGCCGATTCAGAATGGCTTGTGGAAGCGTTCGGATTTGGCGGGATTGAATCTGCAAGAAGTTCCCGACGTCATGATGGAGTTGGGCGAAATGCGCAACCCTTCCGACGCGGCGATGATGAAGTCCGAGGCGGGACAGGAAAAGTTCGCTACGGCTTTGTTCGACGGGCTCCTGGCTTGGGCGCAGGAGAATCGACCCGCTGCTTCGGCCGCGGCTTCGGCCTCGCCCTCGCCCAGCGCAACATCCGCGCAATAGCCAGGTTTCTTGATAATTGCTAAGGCGTTAGAGGATTTTAGCGGGGTAAATCCGCAGGTCGGGTTCATTACGCGTTAGAGGATTTTGGCGTGGTACTGTATTTAAAACTGCAAAAATCGCATTTTTACCCCCGGATTTGCCGCTTTCAGGGTGATTTTTGCAGTTTTATGAGCGCTCTTCACGGGTAACGGCGACGTCGCGGGAATCGGTTTGGCTTAGTTCAGCTTTGGGGACGCGACGGCGAGATTGGCGCAGATAAAGCACTACCAGCAAAACCACCAGCACCAGGAGCAGCAACACCGTCCAGTCGGGAATCGCGGAAAACACTCGAGTCACTGCGGTTTCCAGGTTTGCTTGACTACTGGCGGACAGCAGCGAGGTTGACAGGTGTCCACCTCCGAAAAGCGTCATGATCAGCCCCAGTACAATCATGACGGCTCCGGAAAACACGTTGCCCCAAGTCGTGGGCCGCCCCAGCACAGTTACCGCGCGAGGCCGTACCCAAGACTTGGGCACGTAGTTCCAGGTGAAGGCCAAGATGGCGACGGGGGTGAACATACGCAGGGCAAAGCAAAGCATAATCAGCGCACCGCTCCAAGCCGAAGCTCCGGTGACGGCGTAGGCACCAATCGCCCCCAAGATCGGGCCCGAGCAACCCGTCGTGGCCAGACCGTAAGTCAAACCCAACAGCAGCACGCCGGGAACGGAAGTTTTGTCGCGCCCCGCGACGCCGCCCTCGCCCCGGGACCGCAACCGACCGCCCTCGCCCCGAGACCCACCCCGGAACCACGACAGGCGCGGCACGGGCAGCGCCAGAATCTGCCACAGGCCGAAGACCATGATCAGCGCTCCACCCCAGCTGGTCAGTCCGCGCAGGTGGCCCAGCAGAACTCCGCCCAGCGAGACCCAGGGTGACTCCCACGGGCAGTAGACCAGCCAGGAGCCCTGCGAAGAATACCGCGGTGCGCCCGGCCAGGCGGGTGCGCGAAGAGGAAAACGCGTAGGCGAAGAAAGACGGTACCAACAGCGCCGAACACGGCGAAAACAGGGTCAGTACCCCGCCCACGTAGGCTACTGCCAGGAAACCGAAGTCACGGTGTCGAACCTTCCGTTGAATCTTGTGTTGGGGGTTGTGTTGGGGGTTGGGTTGGGGGTTGTGTTGAGGGGTTGGGTTGGGGGGTTGTGTTGGGGGGTTGTGTTGGGGGGGTTGGGTTGGGGTTTCCATCAGACTGCTCCTAAAGCCGCCTGCCGCGCTGCCCGCCAAGCCGCGCTGCCCACCAGGCAGCCCGCCAGGCAGCCCGCGCGCCTTAGCTCAGCGACTGCTGGTACTTGATGGTGTTCAAGAAGTAATCCGCGGGGTAGGCGCCGGAAATCACCGAGTCCCCAGCACAAAGAAAGGCGTACCGGAAACTCCGATGGACTGTGCCGCCGAGGTTTCCGCTGCGACTTCCGCCGCGGTAGCCTCAGAGTGCATGTCTTGCTTGAACTTAGCCATGTCGGGGATGCCGGCTGCCTGCGCGACTTTCAGCACGGTGGCCTCGTCGTAGGTGGGGTGGTCGCCGTCTTTGACCAGTCCGTAAGCCGCTTTGACGTATTCCCAGGTTTTGCCCTGGTTCATCGCCGCGATCGAACCGTAAGCGGCCAGGTCAGAGCGGTATTCGTGCTCAAAAATCACCATGTTGTACCACTGCAGCTTCAAGGTGCCGTTATCGATCAAGGGCTGCAGAGACGGCATGGTTTCCTTTTGCCACTTGGTGCACATCGGGCAGCTGAAGTCCTCGAGTACGGTCAGGGTCACCGGCGCGTCGGCCCGCCCCAGGGTGCGCGTCGGAGTGTTGGCGCGTTCCCGAATCGAGGCCAGCGACCTCTTCGCCTCGGATTGGTCGGTGCTGGGGGCAAAGTCTTGTCCGGGAATCAGTCCGGTTTTCGCTACAAATCCGGCGAGGGCAGTTTTTGCGGAATCGGTGGGGCCTGCGAAGGTGTCGGTGGTCGAGGTTGCGCTGGCGGTGTTGGTGGGGTTGCTTGCGGTGGCGCGGCCCAGCATGAAGGATATGACCAGCAGCACCATAATGATCAGTGCCAGCACCAGGCGCAACGCGGTCGGGTTCGGAGTTGCCGTTACGGTGGCTGCGGTTGCACCGCTGCCGTCCTGCATCCCCTGGTATTGCACGCCGGAATCTGTCGGATTTTCGCTCTTTTCTTCTTTCGTGCTCATACTTCGATTAAAGCACAAGGCTAGAATATTTGCTTTTCAGCGCAAGAGTCCGGGCCGCTGTTAATGCTTGCGAAAGGGCGCCTCCCGGGCGCGGGCGGGGGCGGAAAGGGCGAGGCCCCCGCCAAGCACCGACACAACCAACCGCGCTCGCGCCGGACCTCGCCCAACCCACCACGCAAACCCACCCGCCAACCCACCACGCAAACCCAACCAAACACCCCCGGCGCCTACGCAAAAAACCGCATCACCGCGCCAAAAAGTTCCAAGAATGATAGGATCACCAAAGCCCTTGTCCAAACCCCACACAGGAGTCTGCCTAAGGCCATGTTGCTCGAGAAATTCAAAGAGACGTTGATGTCCGTCCTGCCGATTGTCGCGATTGTGCTGGTCTTGAATTTCACCTTGGTCCCCCTCGAGCCACAACTCCTGGGCCGCTTCGCCCTGGGCACGGTGTCGCTGATCGCGGGTCTCGCGGTATTCCTGCTGGGGGTCGAAATCGGCCTGACCCCGGTGGAGCAACCTGATCGGCCACGCGATTGCCCGCTCGAACAAAAGTCGCGGTGGTGCTGGTATCTTCACTGGTGGTGGGCCTTTTCGTGACGGTGGCAGAACCGGACCTGCACATTTACGGAGCCTCGGTGGACAACCTCACCGGCGGGGCCATCACCAAGATGACGCTGGTGGTGGTGGTTTCCATCGGCATAGCGGTGATGCTGACCGTGGGCATGATGCGCATCGTGCGCAACTTTTCGCTGCGCGCCGTGCTCCTCGCTGCTTACTTACTGGTCGGCATCTTGGCGGTTTTTGCCCCGCCGGAATACTTGGCGGTGTCTTTCGATGCCTCCGGCGCGACGACCGGGGCACTGACGGTCCCCTTCGTCTTGGCGATGGCGGCGGGTGTGTCGGCCATGAAAAAGGACTCGTCCCGTTCCGAGGCTGACGCTTTCGGCCTGGTCGCCATCGCTTCGGTGGGCGCCATCCTCTCGGTCCTTATCACTTCCCTGCTGGTGAACCAGGGCCAGCTCAGCTCCGACGCTACCTCCGTTGAAATCGCCGACATCTCGGCCGGGACGGCTTTCGCCCACTTCTTCCTCGAACAGCTCCACGACGTCGCCCTGGGGATGTTCCCCATCGTCGTAACTTTCGGCGTGGGCGCCGCCTTCCTCTTCGAAGTCAGTCGCCGCAAAATGCGCCGCATCTGGACGGGCATGGGCGTCGCCTACGTCGGCCTGGTCTTGTTCCTGACCGGGGTAAACACGGGTTTCATGGACGTGGGTCGGTTCTTGGGTCAGTCCCTGGCCGAGGACTTCGACTGGCGCGTGCTGCTGGGGGTGGCTTTCGTTTTGGGTTTGGTTACGATTTTGGCCGAACCTGCGGTTTATGTGTTGATGAACCAGGTCGAGGACGTCACCTCCGGTTCGGTGCGGAGGTCTTCGGTTATGTCCTTCCTCGCGGTAGGGGTGGGCCTGGCCGTGGTGCTCTCTACGGCTCGTGTCATTGTGGAGGGTATGGAGTTGTGGCACATTCTGCTGCCGGGTTACCTGATTGCCTTGGCCCTGATGTTCTTTGTCCCCGAGCTCTTCGTCGGCATCGCCTTTGACTCTGGCGGTGTGGCTTCGGGCCCCATGACCGCCACCTTCGTGCTGGCTTTTTCCCAAGGTGCCGCGGCGGGTACTCCGGGTTCCGACGTAGTCTTGGACGGTTTGGGAGTCATCGCCGGGGTGGCGATGACTCCCCTGATTGCCTTGCAGCTGCTGGGTCTGATTTATCGCCTCAAGACGGCGCGAGTCGATAGGAGGCGTCGTTTGGATGTGTGGCTGGCGAATGCCGAGGAAGTTTTCAAAGCTAAGGAGGCCTCAAAGTGACTAGCGCGGAGATCTCGAATCTGGATGCCGCCCTGTTATACGTGGTGGTGGATCCCAAGCTCAGCTCGAGGGTGATTGAGGCCGGCAAAGAGATGGGCATCGGTGGCGCCTCGGTGATGCGCGGTCGCGGCACGGTGCGTTCCGGTCTGCTCAACGCTTTGGGTATCGTGGATTCCCGCAAAGAAATCGTCTTGATGGCGGGGGATCTGCCTACGGTCAGGCGAGTCTTGGACGGTTTGACGCAACAGTTCCGCTTTGACCAACCCAACAAAGGTATCGCCTTTGCGGTGCGTCTGACCGGGGTGGCGGGTACGGATGCCTGTGTGTCTTGGACCCGGCGCGAGGACCGCCCGGTTGCGGATGCGCCAGGGTGGAAACTGATCGTCACCATTGTGGACGAGGACGTAGAAGAAGATGTGTTGGAGTCCGCCCAGAAAGCGGGGACGCGCGGTGGAACCATCGTCCACGCTCACGGCGCGGGTTCGGCCCAGACCTCGAAGGTTTTCGACATGGAGATCGAACCGGAGAAATCTTTGGTCTTTATGTTGGTTCCCGCCGCCGAGGCCTCGCGGGTTTCTCAGTTTATCTACCGTGACTTGGGGCTGGATCGGCCCAACAGCGGCATCCTCTATATCCACGATTTACTCCAGGTCCGGGGTCTCTACCGGGCCCACACCTCAAGCTCCCCGGAAACCGAAACCCCGCCCTCGACCCGGAAACCCAAACCACGAACCTCGACCCGGAAACCGAAGCCCCCGCCCTCGACCCGGATACCGAAACCACCCCACCCACCGCTCCCTGCTGGTGATTGTGGAAAAGGGCGCGGCGAAGCGCGTGATTGCCGCGGCCGAAGCCGTGGGGGCGCCGGGCAGGGACCATCATCCAGGGACGCGGCTTGGGGGTGCACGACACGGCGCGGCTGTTCGGCCGCGCGGTGGAACCAGAGAAAGAGATGGTGCTGATCATCGCCCCGAAAGCGCAGGTAGACGCCTTGATTTCCGAGGTCTACCAGCAACTCGAGATGGATCAACCGGGTAACGGCGTGATTCTGCTCCAGGATGTCAGCCACGCCTTGGGGCTGGTCAAGACACGATAAGATAGGCCCATGGCTGGAAACGAAACGCAGCGAGTCTATATCGGCAGACTGGGTGGCACCACGGTTTTTGACCCGATCGGCGACCCGGTGGGGCAGGTGTACGACGTGGTGGTGCTGCTGCATCGCCGCATCCCTTCCGCGGTGGGGCTGGTGGTAGAGGTGTCGCGTTCGCACCGGGTTTCGTCCCGATCACGCGCGTGACTTCGATGAAGCCCGGCGCGGTGATCACTACGGGCCTGATTAATTTGCGGCGTTTCGCCCAGCGGCCCCTGGAAACTTGCGTGATTACCGAACTGCTGGACCGCGAAGTAGAGTTCGTCGACGGTTCGGGGCGAGGTCAGGTGGTGGACATCGCCATCGAACAAGTGCGGGGGGTGTGGCAGGTCGCAGCTGTTCACGTGGCGCGTCTGAAGCAAGGCGCCTTCCGCACGAAACTGGGCGAAACCATGACTGTTTCGCTGGACGCGTTGCGCGGTCTGGGACAGTCCACGGGCGACCAGGCCGCCGACGCCCTGCTGGCCAGCCTGGGGGACATGAAGGCTTCGGATATGGCCCAGGCCCTGCACGACCTGCCCGAGGCGCGGATGTTAGAGGTCGCCTCGCAGCTGCCGGATAACCGCCTGGCCGACATCTTGGAAGAACTGGAAGAAGACGATCAGGTCAAGATCATGTCGCACCTGGAAGCCACCCGGGCGGCCGATGTGTTGGATGTGATGCAGCCTGACGACGCGGCTGACTTGGTGGCGGAATTGCCGCGGGAAATCGCGGCGAATCTATTGGAATTGATGGAGCCCGATGAGGCCGCCGATGTGCGCCGCCTGCTGGCCTACGACGAAGAAACCGCCGGCGGTTTGATGACGACCGAGCCGGTGGTGCTGGCGCCGGACGACACGGTGGCGACGATGCTGGCGCACTGTGCGCGCCGCGACATCCCCCCCGGCCCTGGCCGCAATCGCCATGATTTGCCGCCCGCCTTTGGAAACTCCCACGGGCAAGTTCATCGGTGTGGTGCATCTGCAACGCGCCTTGCGCGAACCCCCACACGTCCAGTTGGGGACCATCGTCGACACCGATGTCGAAGCGGTGACCCCGGATCGTTCGGTGGACTACCTGACCCGCACCCTGGCGACCTACAACCTGACGGCTCTGCCGGTGGTTGGCCCCCAGTCGGGTTCGCTGCTGGGCGCGGTTTCGGTGGACGACGTTTTGGACCACCTCCTGCCCGAGGACTGGCGTTGGGAAGATCGTCAAGAGGCCGAGGCCGCGGCGGTGGAGGCGGCGGCAGCGGCGGCCGCGGCGGAAGCGGCGGCGGCGCAGGCTGCGGCGGGCGAGGAACGGGTCGAGGATACGGCGGCGGCCCTGGCGGATACGGCGGCCGAGGGCGCCTCCGGTACGGACCGGGGCGAGGTTACGTTGGGTTCAGCCAGGGGCGAGGTTCTGGGATTGGATAGCGGCAAGGCGCGCGGTGCCGGGAACGGAAGTGGCGGACCTCGAAACGGGAACTTTGAAACCGGACCTCGAACCGGGAACGGAAGTGACGCACCTCGAACCGGCAAAACCGAAGGGGGGCGCGGATGAAGAGCCTGGATTCGCCTTCGGAGGCCAAGCGCGGCTGGTTCTCTACGCGGCGGCGACGCAGCGGGGAAATCGGGGCCCAGGACCGCTCGCTGTTCACACGATTTGCCGAGGGCACGGCGCGCTATATGGGCACCTCGCAGTTTATCTTGTGGATGACGGTTTTCGTGGTGGTGTGGATCGGGGCGAACCTGGCGCTTTCGGCGTGGCTGGGCAAAGACCCCAACAAGTGGGACCCCTATCCTTTTATCTTGCTGAACCTGATGTTTTCCACGCAGGCTTCCTATGCCGCACCCCTGATTATGTTTGCCCAGAACCGCCAAGATGACCGCGATCGGGTCTTGGCCGAACAGGACCGCCAGCAGGCTGCGCGCACCCTGGCTGACACCGAGTACTTGACCCGCGAGATTGCGGCGCTGCGGCTGGCGGTTTCCGAGCTGGCCACCCGGGACTTTGTTCGTTCCGAGCTGCGCGACGTCTTGGACGACATCGACCGGCGCGTGGCCGAGGCGCTGCCCTCGCGTGAGGGAAGTGATGGAAGTGACGGGTACGAAGGGCGTGATGGACGCGACGGGCGCGAAACGGACGGTGCGGAATAGAAGTGCGGAATAGAGCCGCGGTCTTTCTGGGTTAAACTTAGAGGCATGGCAGGATCTAAAGGCAAGGCACGTAAAGGCACGGGCGGGCACGGGCGCAAGCGACTCGAAGGCAAAGGCCCCACCCCTAAGGCCAGCGACCGCACCTATCACAAGGCTTATCGCGAACGCATCGCGGCGGAAAAAGAAGCCACCCATCGCGAGGGCGTGGCGAAGCGGGTCGCGGCCAAGGAAAAGTACCGGCCCCATACGACTGCGACGGGGAACGAGGTCATCTACGGTCGTAATCCGGTGTTGGAGGCGGCGGCGGCGCGGGTGCCCTTCCGGCGACTATTTGTGTCTTCCCAGGTGATGAAGGATCAGCGCCTGTCCCAGATTGTGGAAAAAGCGGCGGCTTCCGGGGTGGAGTTGCGGGATTATTCTCCCGCGGACCTGGACCGGCTGACCGGCGGCGGGGCGCACCAGGGGGTGGCCGCCGAAATCGCGCGTTATGAGTACGCCGAGGTGATGGATCTGTGGGACCGGGCCGTGGCGCGGCGCGAGCGGGCCGGGGCTGGGACGGTTGGTGACACGGTTGGGACTGGCGACGGGGCTGGAACCGCGCCGGCGGCCTCGACCGGGGCGAACCCCGCGACCGCGCAACCACCGCTTTTCATCGCCCTCGACCAAGTCACCGACCCCCACAACCTGGGAGCGGTCCTGCGATCCGCGGCGGCTTTCGGGGCGGACGGCGTAATCGTGCCCGAGCATCGCTCCGCGCCGGTCAACGCCGCAGTGTGGAAGGTTTCGGCCGGGGCCGCGGCCATCGTGCCGGTGGCTCAGGCGGGGAACCTGGTGCGCGCGCTGCAGGGATTGAAAGCGGTGGGGGCCTTTGTGATTGGACTGGACGGCGGCGGAGATGTTGCCTTGCCGCAGCTGGCTTTGACCGACGTGCCGCTGGTGGTGGTGACCGGTTCGGAAGGGAAGGGGCTGTCGCGGCTGGTACGGGAAAACTGCGACCAGATCGTCTCGATCCCCATCGATGCGCGCATGGAGTCGCTGAACGCCGCGGTCGCCACCGGCATTGCGCTGTATCAAGTGGCAGTGGCACGAGGTGTTGGGGCCGGGCTGGCGGGGGCCGCTGGGCAGGCGGGAGCTGGGCGCGAGGCTGTGGCGAAGTAACACAGAGGAGTAAAAGGCATGGCACTGCGGATTTATGATTCGAAAACGCATCAGGTGCGCGACTTCGAGCCGTTGCACGAGGGGAGGTCGGGCTGTACCTGTGCGGTCCCACCGTCCAAGGAGCGCCGCACCTGGGACATCTGCGCGCCGCGTTGAACTTTGACGTTTTGGTGCGGTGGCTGCGACGCAGTGGTTTTGCGGTGACTTACGTGCGCAACGTCACCGACATCGACGACAAGATTCTGCGAAAATCCCAGGACCAGGGGATAAAGTGGTGGGCTCTGGCGGCGCACTACGAGCAGGAATTCAACTGGGCTTATCGGGTGTTGAACACGGTGGCTCCCACGGTGACTCCGCACGCCACCGGGCACATTCCCGCCCAGATCGATCTGATTTCGCGCCTGATTCAGCGCGGTCACGCCTATGCCGACGGGGCGGGAAATGTGTACTTTGCGGTGGCTTCGTTGCCGGATTACGGCAGTTTAACTAACCAGCGCCTGGAAAACCTGGGAACCACCGAAGATGAATCCCAGATCGACGACGCCATCGAAGCGGGAAAGCGCGATCCGCGGGATTTCGCGCTGTGGAAGGCGGCGAAGCCCAGCGAACCGGCTGATGCCGCCTGGGATTCGCCTTGGGGTCGAGGCCGGCCGGGCTGGCATCTGGAATGCTCGGCGATGAGCCGGGCCTATCTGGGGGACGAATTCGACATCCACGGCGGTGGCCTGGACCTGCGTTTCCCGCACCACGAAAACGAACAAGCCCAGTCCCACGGGGCCGGTTGGGGTTTCGCGCGCTACTGGGTGCACAATGCCTGGCTGACTCTGAAAGGCGAAAAGATGTCCAAGTCGGTGGGCAACGTGGTGGGGGTGCGACGTCTGCTGGCTCACTGGCCCGCGCCGGTAGTGCGCCTGGCGGTGGTGACGACGCACTATCGCACCAATCTGGAGTTCTCCGAGGAATCCCTGCAACAGGCCGCGGCCCTGTGGGAAAAGTTCGCGGGTTTCGTGGAGGCGGCTGGTGGTGTCGGTCCTGCAGCGGCTTCCCGCCTCCCTGCCGATTCCCGGGTGAATGCCTTCGGGGATCCGGATGCGGATCAGAATCGTCAGGCCCAGTTGCGAGCGATAGAACTGCCCGGGGATTTCGTGGCTGCCCTGAACGAAGACTTGAATGTCCCCGGAGCCTTGCCCGCGCTGCATCGCGCGGTGAAAGAGGGCAAAGCGGCACTGAACAGCGGCGATGCTTTGGGCGCGGCCCAACACGTGCTACAGCTGCGCGCCATGTTGGACGTCTTTGGTTTGGATCCCTTGGACCCGGCCTGGAGCGAAACGAAGGCGGGTACTGGTGACGCCTCTTCTGGCGACCCTGCTGGAACCGCCACCCCAGAGGCGGGCGATCACCAGGCCCTCGTCACCCTTATCCAAAACCTGCTGGAACAGCGCAGCGCCGCAAAAGCCGCCAAAGACTGGGGCCGCGCCGACGAAATCCGCGACCTCTTGGCCGCCTCGGGCCTGCCCGTCACCGACACCCCCAACGGACCCGTCTGCGGTCCCGTCCAGTCCTAACCGCGCCCTACCTGCGCCGACGCGCCCGCCCTCACCGCAGCTTGGTACATGTCTCCCACTGGACGCTTCACACCCGGCCCGCAACCGGCTCGGGATTTGTAAAAAAACCGCGATCCCCCGGCGGAAAACCGGGGGACCGAACAGTTGGGAGATTTACTTGCCCTGGTTGGCGACGGCTTGAATCGCGGCCGCGGCGGCGTCCGGATCGAGGTAACGCCCGCCGGGGTGAACCGGGCGGAAGTTGTCGTCCAGCTCGTAGTACAGCGGGATGCCGGTCGGGATGTTCAAGCCCGCGATTTCGTCGTCCGAAATCTGATCGAGGTGCTTGACGATGGCGCGCAGCGAGTTGCCGTGCGCGGCGATCATCACGGTCTTACCGGTCTTCAGATCTGGCACTACGGCCTGCTCCCAATAGGGCAGGGCTCGCGCCAGCACGTCCTTCAGGCACTCGGCCAAGGGGATGGGTTCCCCGGCATAGCGCGGATCGGAGTCCTGGCTGAACTCGGAGCCGACCTGGATTTCGGGCGGCGGCACGTCATAGGAGCGGCGCCACTGCATGAACTTTTCCTCGCCGTATTCGTCGCGGATTTCTTTTTTATTCATGCCTTGCAGCGCGCCGTAGTGGCGTTCGTTCAGGCGCCACGAGCGGTGCACCGGAATCCAATGCCGGTCTGCGGCATCCAGCGCCAGGTTAGCGGTCATAATCGCGCGGCGCAGCATCGAGGTGTGCAGGATATCAGGCAAGATGCCCTCGGCCTTCATCAGTTCCCCGCCGCGCGTCGCCTCGCCGCGGCCTTTTTCGGACAGCGGCACGTCGACCCACCCGGTGAACAGGTTCTTTGCATTCCATTCGCTCTCGCCGTGGCGGAGCAGGATCAGTTTGTAAGTCATATTGGTATTCTTCCATAACTCGCGGGGACGGGTTGGGAAACAGGTCCCGGATTACGGGTCGAAGGCGGGTTGGGGGGTTGGTCTGGTCGAGGACGGGTTCGGGGTTTGGTCAGGGGCGCCAGCGTAGGTGTCGATACCCTTTAGCCTGCCGCTAATACTCTGTCCCCGGCGAGGCCTGGGTGTCGGCCTTGCGTGGGTTGTCTACGCGAAACACCGGCGGGTCCAACAGCTCGGGTTCGCGCCCGTGCAGTGTCCCGACTTCGCCGGTGCGCGCCGCCAAGGCATGGGCCGAAGCGCGGGTTGCTACCCGCTTTATCGGGGCATTTGTAAGGTCAACTGGGGCGGGTTGTTTCCCGGTTTTTTTCTTTTTTTTTGGGGGTTGAAACATTGGCCCTCCTGCGGTTTTGCCCCCGGTTCGGGGACCGGATTTAGGTGAAATGGAGCCGAAAAAAGGCAAGATTCAGGTTACTTTATAACAGATAATGTGCTAAACTTAGGTATATCCGCTCTAAAAACGGGAGATTTTACGAATATGACTTTTACCGTAGGTGAAACTGTTGTCTACCCTCACCATGGGGCCGCCACGATCGAAGAGATCACAGTCCGTGTCATTGGGGGTGTAGAGCGTGAATATCTAAAGCTCCGCGTCGCGCAGGGTGACCTGACCATCCAGATTCCTTCCGAAAACGTAGAGATGGTAGGTGTACGCGACGTCGTCGACCAAAAGGGCCTGGAACATGTTTTCGAGGTGCTTCGCGCCCAGAAAACCGAGGAACCTTCGAACTGGTCGCGTCGCTACAAGGCGAACGTCGAAAAAATCGCTACCGGTGACGTGGTAAAGGTAGCCGAAGTAGTGCGCGACCTGTCCCGTCGCGACGCCAATCGAGGCCTCTCCGCAGGTGAAAAGCGCATGCTGTCCAAGGCCCGCCAGATTCTGGTCTCTGAATTGGCTCTGGCCGGTAACTGCTGCGAGGATGATGCCTCGACCCGCCTGGACGAAGTCCTGGCTTCCTGATTCTGCCTAACTGAATCAGCAAAATCCGATTACATAAACCAGGGCCTCCGGTATCGCACCGGGGGCCCTGGTTTATGTGACCCTACGGTTTCGCGTCCGCGCCACGACTGCGCCCCACCAGCACCTCGGCTAAAGCCAGGTCAATGGGGGTCGTGATCTTCAGTGCCAAAGCATCGCCGGCCACTACGCGAACCTCCAAGCCGGCTGCCTCCGCCATCGCGGCGTCATCGGTAAAAGCCGTGGCCTCTTCCAGTGCGCGCCCGGCAAAGCGTCGATGCAGCTCCGCCAGGGTTTCCAAGCGAAATCCCTGCGGTGTCTGCACCGCTCGCAAGCTGGATCGCTCAAAGGTTTCCACCACCACTTCGACTTTTGCGCCAGGGTCTGGCGGGGTGAGGGCCGGACCGAGGGCAGGCGCCTCCGGGGCGAAGGCTGCGGTGGGGTTTAGTTCACAGACACGTTTGATGGTGTCAGTCACCGGCAGAGCCGGAATCACCGCGCTGGCACCTGCCCGCAAAGCCTCGATGAGCCGCAGAAATACCGAGGCCGGGTGAAACAGCGGGCCGCGTCGTGTACCAGGACCAGGTCCGCCGCGGTGACCGGGCCGCAAAGTCGCAGGACTTCCTCGACCGCTGCCCCCACCGAGGCCTGCCGGGAGGCACCGCCGGGAACCACGGCGGCTGGGACGGGGAAATCTGGCGGAATCTGGCGCGAAATCGCGTCGAGGAAATCGGCGGGCGCGGAAATCACCACTCCGGCGATGCCTGTGGGGGTTCGAGGTTTTACCGCTTGGCCGCGCGAATCCGCCAGAGTGGCTACGCGGGACAAGGCGTGGCCCAATAAGGTGTCGCCGGCGATCGTGACCAGGGCTTTTGGCAGATCTGCTCCCAGACGGGAACCCGAACCTGCCGCGGTGAGGACCAAGAAAACTCGACTCATATAGGCAGTCTACGTCCTTAACCTTTACCACCCCACGCCCGCCCACCCGCCCTCCCCTGTTTTTTTCCACAAACCTGAAAATCTCCCTGTAAGGTGGAAGTGTGCAGAAAATTCAAGGTTTGATGCAGAAATTTACTTGGTGTTTGTGGGACGCGGGCGGGGCGGCAGTCAACGCGGTGGCGACAACCTTTGTCTTCAGTGTGTACCTGACTTCCTCCGCCTTCGGCAACCAAACCACCAGCTCACAGGCAATCTCCACCGGCATGACCGTGATCGGCCTGATCGTAGCCCTGACCGTCCCCATCACGGGGCAACGCGCAGACCGCCGCGGCAAAGGCACCTTCTGGCTGGGAGTCCTCAGCGTGGCGATGGTGGGCTGCATGGCCCTGATGTTCTTTATCGAACCCGCCCCCGAGTTCCTCTGGCCCGGCGTGGTGCTTCTGGCAGTGCTGACCATGTTCTTTGAGTTCGCCACGGTGAACTACTATGCGATGCTGCCGCGCATCTCGGATGCTTCCAACGTGGGACGCATCTCGGGGATTGGCTGGGCTTTTGGCTACTTCGGCGGCATTATCCTGCTACTCTTTCTAAACTACGGCTTCATCTCGGAAAACAACTTCACCGGCCTGGACACCTCGGAAGGACGCGGCGTGCGCGTCGCGATGGTCGTGGCCGCCATCTGGGCACTGCTGTTCTTTGTCCCGGTGCTCTTCGGCGTGCGCGGCCGAGTCGTGGAAGGCTGCGAAAACCTGGGCCGCGAATCTATCCTCACCAGCTATCGCAAACTGTGGAAAACCATCGTCGGTCTGTACCGCAAAGCCCCGAACGTGCTGTACTTCCTGCTGGCCTCCGCGGTTTTCCGCGACGGCCTGGCGGGCGTCTTCACCTACGGAGGCATGATCGCCGCGGTCACCTTCGGCTTCAGCCCCGGCGAAGTCATCCTCTTCGCCGTCGCGGCCAACGTCATCGCCGGAATCTCGACAACCATCTTCGGATTCTTCGATGACCGCATCGGCCCGAAAAAAGTCATGCTGCTTTCCTTGGTGATGCTGGTGCTGTGTTGCGCAGTGGTTTTCCTGCTGCACGACGGCGGCAAAATCGTGATGTGGACCGCAGGCCTTCTCATGACGGTGTGGGTCGGCCCGGCCCAATCCGCTTCGCGCTCCTTCCTGGCGCGCCGCATCCCCAAGGGCCACGAAGGCGAAGTCTTCGGCCTCTACCAAACCACAGGCCGTGCCGTGACTTGGATGGCACCGCTGGCCTTCACGCTTTTCATCTCGCTGGGCCAGGAACTGACCCGTTACTATCCGCCCGCCATCACCGCCGTGACTGCAGGCCCGGGCGCGGGCTTGATTCCCGTCCACGAACAGGCGCAATACTGGGGAATTCTGGGGGTTGCGCTGGTGCTCTTCGTCGGCCTGCTGTTGCTGCTGCCGGTCAAGGATCAAAAGGTGACTCTGGAGACTGAAAATCTTCTCTCACACTTCCCGGTGCGAGGGCGCCGGGGTGGCGCAGGTTACTCCCCCCGCCGAACCTCGCCCTGGGAACACCTTGACCACAAACCGAAACGCGCGCCGAGCCCTCGACCCGAGCACAAAACCTCGCCCCGGAAAATCATTTGCGGCTTTGGTCGTGGCGCTGGCGGCGGGGCTGGTGCTGGCCGGGTGTTCGCAGCCGCAGACCGCGACGCAGCCTGCCGCGCCCGGTTCGCCGGACCTCGAGGTGGCCGGGGCTTTGCTGGCCAGTGTGCCGCTGGACGGGGCGGAGTTGCAGGTGCTCAACGAGGATCAGACCGTGCAGCTGCGCCAGCAGGTCGAAAAGACCGGCGGCAACTTTGCCGATGCCAGAGTCGAGCCGCAGCGGTGTCACGCGGTGATGGGGCGGTCTTTCGAGTTGCCGAATCTGCGCTGGACTTCGCTGGCGGCGGCTTCGGCGGACCAAAAAGTGGCGGCGCATTTGTATCTGGCGCCCGAGGCCGCCCAGGTTCGCCAGGAATTGTCCCAGCTGGCGGCCCTTTTCGCGGGTTGCACGGACCTCGAAGTCCGGTACAAGGGCACGCGGACGCGGGCCAAGTTCGAGCTGCTGGACAGCACCGGGCAGTCCGTGACTTTCCGGGAAAAGCTCAGTCGCGGCCAGGATTTCACTGATAATACGGTGCATTACGCGGCCTCGGGCAATGCGCTGCTGGCGCTGGTGATCCCCAGCGAGGGCATTGATGACCCGGCGCCGAAGCTGGTGGATTACGCGAAGGCTTTCTTCGCCAAACTGAGGCCTCTCTACGATGACCCCGGCGAGGCCGGGAGCGCGGCTGGTACCGGTGGTGCGGCCAGTACCGGTGATGCGGCAGGTACCGGTGGCGAGGACCTCGGCGGGGTGGGCCGGGTGAAAGCGGGCGCCTGATGGAGTTGCGAATTGGGCAGGCTTTCGATGCGCATCGTTTCGCCGAGGCGGTGGATCCGGCGCGGCCCTTGAAGTTGGCGCTGCTGACTTTCCCCGACCACGTGGCTTTAGTGGGGCACTCGGACGGAGATGTGGCGGCCCACGCTTTGGCCGATGCCCTGTTGGGCGCGGCGGACCTGGGTGACTTGGGAACCAACTTCGGCGTGGACCGCCCCGAATATCAGGGTGTGTCGGGGCAGGTGTTATTGGCCGAGGTGCGAGGGATGCTGGATGGCGCCGGATGGCAGCTAGTGAATGCGACGGTGCAAGTCATCGGGCAGACTCCGCGTTTGGCGCCGCACTATCACCAAGCCGCCCAAGCCCTGAGCGAAGTGGTGGGCGGGCCCGTTTCTTTCAGCGCCACCACTACTGACCGCATGGGCTTCACCGGAGCCAAAGAAGGTTTGGCGGCCAGCGCCTGCTGCCTGTTGCAGCGGTAAATGGTGGTGCGGCCGGTTGTATTTTGCCGTGGCGGGGTCGTGTTTTTGGGTTGGGTGGCGAGGTCGGGTTTTTGTGGGGACGGGTCGGGTTTCGTCTTACATAGGCGTTGGCGCGTTTTTAGTGGAGTGGCGAGGGCGCGGCGGTAGTTGGTGAGGAAAGTTCGGGGTGGTTGGTTGGGTTTGTTGGGGGCGTGAGTTAAAAAAGAATCCCGGCGGGTCGCGGTGTTGATTCCGCAGTGGCCGCCGGGAAATTGTTTTTGGCTTAGGACGGGTTTTCCTGCTTGTACTGTTCAATCAAGGTAATTGGTACCGGACCGCGATCCGAAACCTGGAAACCCTTTTGCACAGCCCACGTGCGAACCTTGCGGTTCATTTCGCGAGTGGTATTGCTGGCGCCCGTACCGGTTCCGCGGCGACGACGACCACCAACGCGACGAGCCTTGGCTATCCACTGCTGCAGGTCAGCGCGCAACTTCGCTGCGTTTTCGTTGGTCAAATCGATTTCGTACTCTACCTTGTCCAAAGAGAACGAAACAGTGGTGTCCGCTGCGGTACCGTTGATATCGTCGATGAGGACGGTGGTAATCTTTTGTGCCATGATGCTCCTCCATTTGCTATATAAAATAACTATTCGGCTATGAGAGTGGGAAAACTGCGGTGGTTTTCCTGTCGAACACAACTCTATTATAGATTTCGACTAAATGCGTCCTTATTTGGAAAATTCTTAGGACTTATACTTGTTGACGTTCGGAGGATGAAGGTTCGGTGGGTCATTGTGTCTCAGTCGGGTGCGTGCGGTGTCGCGGTGAAAGGCCTAGATGAATGGTGCAAACGGCTAATTCTACCTTTCTGTAAGGTGAGGATACTTAAGAAGGAAACTCGGGTTGGTAATGCGCAACAGGATTGAAGCCTTCGTTGGGCGCTTAGTGTTCGCACTATACTGGTTTTTGGCCGAAGTGCCTGTTACGGAGCCGCTTGAGAGAATCGAACCTATTCATTGCGATGCTGTTTCGTGATGTAGGGCTGGTTTTTGGCCGAAGTGCCTGTTACGGAGCCGCTTGAGAGAATCGAACCTATTCATTGCGATGCTGTTTCGTGATGTAGGGCTGGTTTTTGGCCGAAGTGCCTGTTACGGAGCCGCTTGAGAGAATCGAACCTATTCATTGCGATGCTGTTTCGTGATGTAGGGCTGGTTTTTGGCCGAAGTGCCTGTTACGGAGCCGCTTGAGAGAATCGAACCTATTCATTGCGATGCTGTTTCGTGATGTAGGGCTGGTTTTTGGCCGAAGTGCCTGTTACGGAGCCGCTTGAGAGAATCGAACCTATTCATTGCGATGCTGTTTCGTGATGTAGGGCTGGTTTTTGGCCGAAGTGCCTGTTACGGAGCCGCTTGAGAGAATCGAACTCTCGACCTATTCATTACGAGTGAATCGCTCTGCCGACTGAGCTAAAGCGGCGCGTCAGTACCGGGAACGCCGGTGCTGAACATCTTGTATAGTACCGGAATTCCCCACGTCGCACTAATCCGCACGCGTTGGGCCGCAAGCGTTGCGCTCGCGCGGAGTCGCCCGGCCCAGCTGACCGCGCGCCTCAATCCAGGGAACAAATCCCGTTGTCGTAACTGTCGGGGATTTTCCCAGTCAGCAGGTAGTGGTCTCCGATGTCGCGCACGCACTGGTTGGCGTAGGCATTGTAGGCGGTGTGGTTCCAGCTCTTTACCGTCAGTAGCCGGGACTTTTCCACCATCTTGCGGGTGTTTTGCGCCATCTCGATCGGGGTGGCGGGGTCCCCGGTTTCGGCAATCAACAGGATCTTCCCGTCGATGTCGGGGTTGACTCGGCGTTTCGCTTTGGGGTTCCCGGCCACAGGCCATTCGCTCAGCCCGTCCGAACCGTAGATAAAGTAGCGTCCGAACAGCGGGCATTCGGCCATCAGTTCCTGGGCCTGGTCGGACCATTCTTGTTCGGTTCCCACAGGCACGTAATCCAACATATTGATAACGACGTTGGCGTCGTTGATATTGGATTCGTATTTCCCGTTCGCTTCGCGGCGGTTGTTTTCGTCGGCGATGGCCAGCAGCGCGGTGCCGTCGGCTCGGTTGATGGCAGCATCCAGCGCGGGCATCAGTTGCTGCCACCAGTAGCCTTGGGCATAGAGCGGTCCGATCAACGCGGTGACTCCCAGGCCCTGGGTCAGGGGCCGCTGCGGGTCTCGGGTCTTCATCGGTGAGGTTTTCAGGGAATCCAGCAGGTCAATCAGTTGTTGTTTCGCGGTGTCGACGTCGCCTTGCAGCGGGCAGTCATTCGCGTGGTACCGCAGGCATTCGGTGATGAACTGGTTGATAGACTTCTCGAAACCGCGGGCTTGCGTAGCCGAAACCTGGTTGATGTTGTAGCTGGGGTCCAGCACGCCATCCAAGATGAAGCGCCCGACGCGCTGGGGGAACAGGTCGGCGTAGATCAGCCCCAGGAAGGTCCCGTAGGAAAGCCCCAGGAAGTTCAGCCGGTCCTCGCCCAGGGCGGCGCGCATAATGTCCAGGTCTCGCGCGGTGTAGTCGGTGGAGGCAAACTTGGTGATTTCGGGGGAGCGCTGCTGGCATTCTTGTCCCATCTTTTCGATAGAGGCGATGGCTTCTTGGCGTCCGTCCGGGGTGGTGGTGTCATAGCGCGTCGAGGTGTCGGCATCCAGTTCCTCGTCGGTGCGGCAATGGATGGTGGGCTGTGACGCCCCCACTCCGCGCGGGTCAAGCTGAGGACGTCGAAGTATTCTCGCGAAGGCTCGGTGAAGCGCCCGGTCACCCCTTCGGTTGTCATGTGTTCCAGCCCGGATCCGCCGGGCCCGCCGGGGTTCATCACCAGGGTTCCGATCCGCTGCGCCGAGTTCGTCACCAGGCGTTTCATCGCGATCTGCGCCTTTTCTCCGCCGGGGTTGCTGTAGTCCAGCGGCACTTGCAGCTGGGCGCATTCAAAGATCCCGTCGCACTTTTCCCAGGCGAGGTCCTGGTTATAGTATTCGTCGAGGTCCGGTGTGGTGATGGTTTGGGTGGGTTTCGTAAGCGCGGTGGGTTCCACCTGTGTTGCGGGTTTCGAGCAGGCGCCGAGTGCGCCCAGGGCGAGGACCGCGGTGACGAGGGCCGCTAACTTCTGTTTCATCTGTTCTCCCACTTCTTGGTTTTCCCTAAATATATCGGTATTACTTTGCGCCTTCACAGCAGTTCCATACACAGGGCTTCGGCGGTGAGCGCGGGTGCGGCGTTGCGCTGCAGGCGTTGGCGCGCCGCCCGGATGGCTTCGAGCCGGGCGATGCTCTTCGCGACGGCGCGCCGCTGTCCTTGGGTGGTGCGACATTGCTCCAGCTGCGCGACGCCCTCTATTTTTGGGCGCAGGGACTCGTTCAGCAAGGGGCTGTGCGAGTGTAGCTGCAGCATCATAGCGTCGCGATAGAACCCGGCCAGGTCTTCGAGTACGCGGTCCCACACGTCGAAGTCTTGGCGTCTGGCCCGGCGCTTTGCGTTGGCTTCGAGGTCTTTTAGGGCCTTTTTCAGGGCCTTGGGCCATTGCGATTCCGGTAGGTCTTCGCTCATTCCGAACTGGGTAAAGAGTTGTTGCCGGGCGACTTCTTCGCTGTCTCCGGCGCGTTCGGCGGCTTCGATCCCGACCAGACGCACCAGCGCCGCCGCGGTCCAGCAGGCCTGGGAGCTGTCCCGCATCTGTGACACCAACTCCAGCATCTGGGTGCGGCGCTGTCGCAGTTGCGGATTCTTGGCCAGGGCGCGGGCCCGCCCGACGTGGCAGTCGGCTTCGGCGGCGACTTGGGCTGCCAGCAGGGGATCCACTCCGTCGCGTCGCACCAGCAGTTCCGCCACGGCTTGACGACCGGGCATCGAGAGATGCACCTGTCGGCACCGCGAACGCACTGTGGGAATGACGTCGGTGACGGAAGGGGCGCACAGCAGCCACACGGTGCGCGGCGGGGGTTCTTCGAGGACTTTGAGCAATATATTTGAGCTGGCTTCGCTCATCCGGTCGTAGTCTTCGACGATGATGACTCGCCACGCCCCCACCGAGGGCCGCACATAGGCTTGCTGCACCAGTTCTTTGACTTCTTGGGCGGTGATCTGTACCAGGTCGGTGGACACCACGGTGACGTCGGGGTGTACTCCCGCACGCACCATGGAACATCCCGGACAGTCGGGGCTGCCGCAACCGGCTTCGGCGGGGTTGACGCATTCCAGCGCTGCGGCAAAGGCTTTCGCCGCGGTGGAGCGCCCCGATCCGGCCGGGCCGACAATCAGCCATGAATGCGTCATCGCCGCCAGGTTTTCGTTGTTTTCCGGCGGTAAAGTTCCCGGTTCGAGGTCCGCGGTTCCGCCCCGGTCGAGGGTCGCGGTTCCGTCTGTGCTAAGGGTGGCGGTAGGCGGCTCGGTGCTGTCGGTAAAAGCCTGCGCCGTGGCGCGCAGCAGGGCCCTGGCTGCGCGCGCGGCCTTCGAGAAGGACGCGATGGCGCGGGTTTGCCCCGCCATCTCGGCCCAAACTCCACCTCCGGGAGTAACCGGGGTACTCATCTGTATGCGCCCTCCTTTCTGTGGTTCTTCCGTTTGCTCTCTATGCCCGCTCCGCGTCGTAGGTGCCCGCGCCAATCAGACCCGCGCGCGGCCCAATAGCCCGCGCGGCGACGCTGTCAACCCAGTCAAGCCAGCCAAGCCAGTCAAGCCAGCCAAGCCCTACCAGGCGGTTATCACCGGCAGCAGCTGTGCCAGGCGCAGCCGCACTTGTCGCGCGATTTCTTCGCGCGACAAGGTGGCGTCAACCACCAGCCACGAGTCATTCCCCTGCGCCATCTTGAGGAATTCCTGTCGAACCCGCGCCTGGAATTCCAGGCCCGCCGCCTCTATGCGGTCCGGTTCACCCAGCTGAGGATCCGCCGCCTGGCGCGAAGCCGCCAGCGCCGGATCCATATCCAGCAACACCGTCAGATTCGGCACCAAACCCCCGGTTGCCCACAGCGACAAATCGCGGATTTCCGCCGCACCCAGCGCCCTGCCGTTGCCCTGGTAAGCCACCGATGAAGCCATGAAACGGTCAGTAATCACGACTTTCCCGGCGTTGATCGCGGGTATGATGACCTGTGCCGCGTGTTGGGCCCGGTCCGCCGCGAAAAGCAGCGCCTCTGCGCGCGGGCTGACGTCCTCTTCCGCGTGCAGCAGCAGTTCCCGCAGCGAATCCCCCAAGGCGGTGCCACCAGGTTCCCGCGTGGTGACGACCTGCCATCCCTGTGACGACACCCAGTCGCGGGCCAGCTGAATCTGGGTGCTCTTTCCCACGCCGTCACCCCCTTCGAAGGCGACGAACACCCCCATGGTGGGGCGGACCTCGTCGACGGCACCGAAATTAACGCGAGATTGCGGGCGAAACTCGCCCGCACCCAAAGCAGCTGAAAAGGACATGTCCTCAGTCTATCAACCACCCCCGCAACGGAAATCCGTCTCCAGATTTTCGCTAGACTGGAGGCATGAAGGTACTCTTGCTCGGAAGCGGCGGCCGCGAACACGCCCTCGCTCGCCAGATCGCGAAATACCCCCTCCTCACCGCTCTCTACATCGCCCCGGGCAACTCCGGAACCAGCGAAGTCGGCGAAAACCTGGACCTCGACATCAACGATAACGCCGCCATCGTCACCGCCGCCGAAACCCACGCGGTGGACCTCGTCGTGGTCGGACCTGAAGCCCCGCTGGTGGCGGGCGCCGGCGATGCCTTGCGCCGCGCCGGTTTCGCGGTCTTTGGCCCGAACCGCGCCGCCGCCGCCCTGGAAGGCTCCAAGGCATTCGCGAAAACCGTGATGGAAGCCGCCGCGGTGCCTACCGCCGCCGCGGTGCCCTGCGCCACCCTGGAACAAGCCCGCGCCGCCCTGCGGCGTTTTGGCGCGCCTCGTGGTGAAGCAAGACGGCTTGGCGGCCGGCAAAGGAGTGGTGGTGACCAGCGACTTCGACGCCGCGATGCAACACGCCCAGGCCTGCATCGATGCCTTGGGTCCGGCGGCCGGCCGCGAAACCGCCCTAATAATAGAGGAGTACCTCGACGGCCCCGAAGCTTCGGTTTTCTGCCTCAGCGACGGGCACGACGTGGTGGCGCTGCCCCCCGCCCAGGACTTCAAACGCGCCTACGACCACAACGAAGGCCCCAACACTGGCGGCATGGGTGCCTACACCCCGCTGCCGTGGGCCCCCGCCAACCTGGCCGCCGACACGGCCCGCGATATCGCCGCCCCGGTGGTGGCGCAGATGGCTCGGGCGGGAACGCCTTTCGTGGGGCTGCTCTATGTCGGCCTGGCCCTGACTTCGCGTGGTCCGCGCGTCGTCGAGTTCAACGTCCGCTTCGGCGACCCCGAAACCCAGTCCGTGCTGGAGTCCCTGGACGCGGACCTGCTGGCCCTGCTGCACGCTGCCGCCACGGGTGAACTGGCCCGCGTCGCCTCGCCCGGCACCCAGGTTCCCGCCACCTCAAAAGCCGTGGTCAACGTGGTTTTGGCCGCCCCGGGTTATCCCGAATCTCCGGTGAAGGGTGGTGTGATTTCCGGGGTCGAGGACGCCGCCGCGATTGCGGGGGTGCACGTGATTCACGCCGGTACTGCCCGGGGCGAGGACGGGACTCTGGTCAGTGCGGGGGGTCGCGTTTTATCGGTGGTCGCCACGGGCGATGATGTCGCCGCGGCGCGGGAGCGCGCCTATGCGGCGATGGCCAAGATTTCCTTGCCCGGCGGGCATTTCCGCAGCGACATCGCGCTTTTCTGAACCCGCGGCGGCGCAACGGCTACCCGGCGCAACAACGGTAGCGCAACAAGCACGCGGGATGCGCACCTAACGCAACCCGCATGCCTCGACCGGGCCGACCTCGACCGGGCCGACCTCGACCCGACGAAACACACAGGGCCCCGCCCGAAAGCGAGGCCCTGTGTGTTTCCAAAGGGGCAGCAAAAAGTCTATTCTTTGGGGTCGCCGATGGGCGCCTGGAGCGGCCAGTCCTGGTCCTCCAAAACGACCTGCAGCGCCTTCATGTTATCCGGGTTAATCACCAGCGGCGCCAACAGATTCGCGGTGTGCGGGTAGGTGCCGGTGGCGGGGTGGACGATAACCAAGATGAAGGGTTCCACGCCTTCGCCTAGTTCGATGCGAGCCTTTGCCGAGCCCGGAATCATGGGGGGTGTAGCCGTCGAAGAACGCGACGGGAGGCACGGCGAAAAGCCGCACATTGGGATCCATCGCGGACTTCAAAGTCCACAGCACGCCGGTTTCGTCCACCGCCGAAAGATTGAAATCCAGGTGCGCTTCCAGACCGGGCATGGGGGTGACCATGCGAATCTTCAAGGTCGGGAAATCGTCGTTTTCAGCGGGTGCGTCGGACACTTTGGCCTCCTAGGTTGCGTCAGTAGTCGGGGGCGAATCCGTGCCCGAGAACATTTCCTATCGCAAGTAGTCTAGCAAAGACGGCTGCACCACACGCGTGGTTGAGCTCAAAGAAGAGTTGTAAGCCATCGAAGCCAGGCTCATTTCAATGGTGGCGGCCTGGATGTCGATGTCTTCCACGCCTGAAATCTGGGACTTGACATTCTGGATGTCGGCCAAAACGGTTTCTTGGGCGTCCAGCACCTGCTTGTGGCGCGCACCCAGGGTGGACATGCCTTCATGCAAAGTGGTCGCGCGGGCATCCAGCTGGTCCTGAATCGCCAACATCATGTCGACCTGTTTGCCCGAAAGCGCGCCGGTCGAGCTCTCCATAATCTGCGCCGCGGTGATCATCAGGTTCATCACCGAGGGGTTGTTGGAGGTGTCGATGCCGACGATATTGTCGCTATCTTGGACTTGTGACCATTCTTTGGGTTGGGCTGGGTTCCCGACCAGGAACTTGATGTTGCCGGTGCCAAAGATTTTGTTTCCGTCGAGGTTCGCCGGCAGGGTGGTGTCGGCGTTGATGCGGCGGTTCACGTCCATCGCGGTGACGGTGTCGGATTCGGTGGGGAGGAAGAGGGTGTCTGTTCCGTCCGAACCCACCTTGAAGGCGGCGCCCTTGTCAGAGTTGCCGGCGAAAACCGTGCGGCCCAGGTAAGAGGCATTCGCCTGGCTCATCACGGCCTGGGCTTGATGACGCAGGTCAGCGGCCAGAGCTTTCAGTGATTCCGGGCCTTTGGCGCTGGAAACGGAAGAAATCAGGGTCGACTTCGCCTTGCTGTACTGCGAGGAAACCGCCTGCATGGCGCTGTCTGCGGTTTGCATCCACGAGGCGGCGTCGTCGATGTTGCGCTGGAACTGCTGGGTGGCAGCCAGTTCCTTGCGCAGCCGCATCGAAGATACCGAAGACGCGGGGTCGTCCGAGGGCGCCGTCATGCGTTTGCCCGAGGCCAGCGCTTTGTTGGCGTCAGCCAGACGGGTGAAGTTCCGCTGCACCGTCTGCATTGACGAAGAGGCCATCATGCTTGTTGTCATCCGTGAAATCATGATTCTCACCTACCCAGGTTTATCAGTGTCTCGAGCATCGAATTTACGGTGCTCATGATGCGTGCCGCGCCAGCATAGGCATGCTGTCCGGCGATTAGATTAACTACTTCCTCATTCATATCCACGCTGGCTTGGCTATGCTGTTGCTGCTCGGCGAGAGCGCGGGTTTGTTCGGTCAAGACTTGATTGTCTTTGGTGGCGGCGGTGTGGACGCCCACATCCACTACGGACTTGGCCCATTCATTCAAGGCCGAAGTCGGGTCGTCTTGCGAGTTTGAAATCCGCAGGGCGATAGAGCCGTCGTAGATACCGTTCTCTAATTTCACCTGCCGCCAGCTTTTGCGGGTCGGTAATGGCGACCCGCAGGCGCAGTGCGGCGGGGAGTTTATTGTCCGCGGCGTCGAACTTAAAGAAGTCCCCGCCTTTGACCATGGTCTTTTCAGAGATGGCGGATTGGCCGGGGGCGCCGGCTTCCCAGTTCTTTGATCTTAGCCTGTATGGCGGCCTCGAACTCGGCGTCGCTGTTGTAGGTGGAACGGTTAATAGTGTCGATGGCGGGACTACCCAGTGGCGGATTGTAACGTTGTGGGTTCGGAATCTCTTTGTTGGGATCTGTGGGGTCCTTAATCTTTTCCGGCTGGCTGGGATCCATCATCCGGAAACTCACCGACTCTACTACCAAGGTGCGCGAGTTGTTGTCCCCGATCCTATTTCCCGGCAGCGGCTCGCCCTGGTTATTGGCGTGAATCAGGTTTACCTGTTCGGCCAGGTTAGCGGCCACATCGTTATAGAGCTTTCCAGCTTCGGCATAAGCACCGCCCCGACCGATGGTTCCCGAAACCCCGGGGAACTCGGCGGGCTTCAGGTTATTCATCACCCCACCGATTTGGCCTTCCTCGATCGGCACCAAGGTACCGCCGTTTTCCCAGGTAATCCGCACCTCGCCCTCGTCGCGCTGGTAATCGTTGAGAGTGTAACCAAAGTCCGTACCCGCGACCATCGCGGCCCTGCGGCCCTCGACCGTAGAAAGATTCAAACCTGTGGTCTTTACCTTTTCCATGTCGTAATACGCCGTGTAAGACTGGCCGATTTCTTCATCCCCGGCGGCCAGCACCTTCGTGCCGGTCACGTTGCCCGCGGCGTTGCGCATCGTGTAGGTGTCACCCACCTGATAGCGACCCACCTGCGCTTGGTACTTTTGCATCTCGACGCCGTGGTAGGTGAAAGTCTGGTCCAGGTTCGCCGTGCCCAGCGTCGAAGTAGAGGCCTCGAATTTTCCGCGCGGCGCGGAATCGATTCCCGGCATGTCGCGCGCGCCCGATACCTGGAAGTGGTTTACGTAGCCCTTACCCACCAGCGAGTTTCCGCCCAGCATCAGTTCGATCGAGCCATCGGCAAAAGTCTTGCCCACCATCGAGGGGTTTGGGGCGTTGTTGGCGTTGTAGACCTGGGTGCCTTCGCGCACTGTCGCACCCGTCAGCTTCGCCACCTCCAAGGCCAGCTGGTCGCGCTGGTCCATCAGGTGGTTCACGTTTCCGGTGCTGCCACCGGCCAGCTTGCCCGCGCGGATGCGTTGGTTGAGTTCGTTGATGGAATCCAGCTTTGCGTTCAGGTCCGTCACCATCGCGTCGAGGGATTCCCGGTCGTTCTTCCACATGTCGTTGACGTGGGTGTACCCGGTCGCAATCTGGTTCACCAGAGCTTGGGCCCGCCCAATCGTCGTGGCGCGTGCCCCGCGGTTATCGGAGTTGTTGTTGACATCTCCCCAGGACTTATAGAACTCGCGCAGCGAGTTAGATACGGACTTTTTCCCTAACTCGTCCATCGCGGTTTCGATGTCGCCCCAGCCCTCGGCGATGGCTTTCGCCGCCGCCGCGCGCCCGGTCTCCATCCGCAGCTTGGTGTCCAAGAAGAAATCGCTGAGGCGCCGAATCCCGGTCACCTCGACACCGCCGCCCTGGGGTACCGAGCCGGCATAGATAGAAGGAGTCGAGCCGATCCCCAGCGCTTTTTGCTCGACGCGCTGGCGGGTGTAGCCGGGCGTGTTCTGGTTGTTGATGTTCTGCCCGGAGATCTCAATCAGGCGCTGAGCAGCGTAAAGACCGGTTAAACCGGCGTTCAGTGACGAGAATGTCGAACCCATCTCGCTGCCTTCCTTTCCTGAAATTTCTGACTGGGACATTCAAGTCTTTCGGCAGCTCCCGCGTGCTTATGAGGGTTAAATTTCACTTTCCTCTCGAAAGTGCGAACATTTCCCCATTGAGGTGTCGGTGATGGAGGTGGCGCGGCCTGGGAGTTTCGGCCCTCGGGCTTTGTTAGAGTCACGGGTAGGGGCTGGCAGAGGGAAGTTAGGCGTTTTCGTTGAAGAGCGTGGCGGCGTCGTAGCCCTCGGAGCGGGAGGTGCCGTCCTCGCTGTAGACCTCGCCGAAGCCCTGCATACTCATGAGGGTTTCCTGGGTAGCGCGTTGCAGCGAAGCCAGAACCTGTTGATTCGCCGCTGAGATATCGGCGATTTCAGAAGTCAGTTGAATCAGGGCATCGCGGTGCTGTTCCAGTAAGGTCGCCCAGGGTTCCTCGGCGGCGGTGGCGATATCTTTCAGGGGTGCGTCGGGAGGCAAACCGAGTTCCACCGCGGCCGCCTCGGACTCCATGGAGCGTTCCAGCTCCAGGCCCTGCGCCTGCTCAATCACGGCTTCGAGTTCCCGCGTGGCGCGGGGCAACCAGCGACTGGAACCCGTAGCGGTGATCAGGCGTTCCTCTTCCAGCTTGAAGAGCATTACCTCCAGGGTTTCGCGCTGTTTCCACAGTTGCCGTGACAGAGCATCGAGCGACATAATATACCTCCCTTACGCATTCAGCATAGCTCAAAAATGCCCGCCCGAAAGCGCCTACACCCGCAAATTTACCCATAAATTAGAGGCTTTCGCGATAGTATATTAATGCACAATAGCGTGGATGTGAAGGAAGGGGGGAACATGGAGCAAGATTCCGCTCAGTTGGATCGCAACAAGTTAATTGAGCAGAACATGCCGCTGGTGGGATACCAGGTGGCCGAGATGTTGCGTCGGGTTCCTTCTTTTGTGCAACGTGAAGACTTGGCTTCTGCCGGGGCGCTGGCCCTGGTACAGGCCGCCCAGAGCTATGACGAAGCCCAGGGGGGTTCCGTTCCACAAGTACGCAATTTTCCGTATCCGCGGCGCCATGATGGACGAGTTGCGCGCCATGGACTGGGCCACTCGCGGAGCCCGGCAGCGCACCAAACAACTCGAAGAGATGACGGCTTCGCTGACCCAGGCACAGGGTCGCCCCCCGACGAAAGAAGAACTGGCACAGGCCCTGGGGATCGACGTAGAGAAAGTCGAAGCCGCCATGGCGGACGCCTCGCGTCGGGTGGTCAGTATCGACAACACCGGAAACTCCGAGGACGAGGATGCGCGCACCTTAGAGCTGGTGGATGAATCCGCCACCCCCGAAGACCAAGTGCTGGGCGATGAACGTATGGTGTATCTGCGCGCCGCAGTGAAGGCCCTGCCACAACGCCTGCGCTATGTGATTGAACAGGCTTTTTTTGAGGAACGCCCCATTCAAGATATCGCCCAGGAATTGGGAGTCACCCAGTCGCGGGTTTCGCAGCTGCGAACCGAAGCTCTGGCACTGATGCGAGATGGGATGAATCGCCACCTGGACCCGGAGAACGAAACCGTCGACGAGGATGCCAGCAATATCGTCAAGAAACGGCGCGAATCCTATTTCTCGAAGATTGAAGAGAAAGCCCAGGATCTGATTTCTTCCGGGGGGAGCCGAGGCGGAATACCTAAGCGACCCGATGGTTCCCACCGGGCGCGACCCGCGACCGACCCACGACAAACCATCGCTGTGGGAAGACTCTACCCGCGGGGCACGCCGTTCGACCCCGCCACCGAAAACCCGCACCGCCCTCGCCGGAGCAGCGGGCGGCCTCGCCGGAGCAGCGGGCGGCCTCGCCGGAGCAGCGGGCGGCCTCGCCGGGGAAACCCAAACCCACGACAACCGCCCCTTCCGCGTCGACCTCGGCCGCGGCCTCGACCGCGAACTCCTTCCTGGCAGGGCGATCCAAGGGGAGTGCCGCGGCGAAGGCTCAACTGGAGGCACAGGCGGCCGAAGAAGAGGCGCGGCGACTCGAGGAAGAGCGTAAAAGTAAAGACAAATTCGGACCCAAGGCGAAGGCGAAGAAAGTCGAAGCCCAGCCGGTTCAAGAGACCCCGCCGACTCCTCCAACTACCTCCTACCTGGGTGGATTGAGCATGATGCGGGCTTCGCAGTCGCGCCAAGCCCGCACCACCGGGACTAAGAAATAGGAAAAAGTCTTCACAAATCCGGGCGAATAGCCGACAATAGTGTGTGAGGTTGGGTGAGCTGTCTCTACCACCGGTAGATCAGAGCCTGGCACGGCGTTATCTCAGGAAGGGATAGCTTATTCCACGGAAGGAGAATTGAAATGGGCATCTCGCTTAGCGGTATCGGGGGTTTCGATACCACGCAGATTGTTAGCCAGCTGATGCAGATTGAGCGTCAGGCGGGGCAACGTTACACGCAGCAGCGCGCGCAACTCAGGACCGGTGTCACGGCTTTCCAGGGTCTGAATTCCAAGTTGGCGGATTTGACCAAGTTGTCTTGGGAAATCATCGGTAAGGCAGCCAAGACCGATACTTCGCTCGATCCGACTCCGGTGTGGGGGGCGACCAAAGGGACTTCGAATCACGACAAAGTCACCATCTCTACATCCGGTGGTGCCGCGGTTGGTTCGGTCGAGTTCGATGTGAAGCAAAAAGCGCAGTCCAAGCAGGTGCTGCTGGATTCCAATCAGTTCCACGCATTGGTAGGTGATGGCAACTCCATCTCTATTGCCGCCGGGGACAAGGTCGTTAACATCACCCCGAAGTCCAACTCGATGAAGGACGTGGCGGCGGCGATTAACGCGGCCAAGGACGCCGGGGTTTCCGCCACCGTGGTGCGCACCGGCGACGGCGTTGACGGCAAAGGCCAATATGTGCTGCAGCTGACCGGCAAGGAAACCGGCGAGGTGAACGGCAACTTTAAGATTTTCCAGGGCGATGTCGGTTTGACCGCCACCGGGGAAAAAGAACGCAGCGATGACTCGGTCGCCGGGACTATTACCTACAAGTTCAAGAACCACTCCGCGTTGCAGGCGGGCCTGTCGGGCTCGGCAGAATTCACCGATTTGAAGACGACGCGCGAATCCTCTAACGCAGTTATTCGGATGTTCGGAGAGGAATACTCCTATTCCTCCAACCAGATTGAGTTGCTGGACAAGGTGAAGGTAGATATCTCTGCCTTGACCCAGGAAACCAAGGCTGACGGCACCCCGAAGGACCCGAACTTCCTGGCGAAGGTATCAGCATCGAAGTGGTGGCTAATCGCGAAGTTGCGGGCGAAAAGGTCAAGGGCATGGTGGAATCCATGAACGCCATCATGGAGAGTATCACCGCGGGGATGCAGTCCACCGACAAGACTGGTATCGGCATAGACGGCAAGTCCTATAGCTACAAGGAACCCGGCGTTTTCTCTAACTCTATGGGGCGCCAGATTAAGGACGGAATCTCGAATCTGGTGGCTTCGGGTATCACGCTGGAAGGCCGTGACGGTTCGAAGCAGACCTATTCGCTGGAGGACTTCGGGGTCAAGCTGAAGCTGAGCGGCAACGAAATCAAGTTCGAGTACGACGCCACGAAGTTCAAAGAAGCCATGGAGAAGGACCCGGCCAAGACCCAGGAAGCCCTGATCGCTTTTTCAACTAAGGTCGCGGATCTGGGACAGGATATGTCCGATTCGATGGACGGCATGGTTACCAAGTACATCAAGTCCCGGGAAGAACAGGTCAAGGCCTATGAACAAACTATCCAGGACTTCAACGACCGGATGGATGAAAAGGAAAAGGCCTTGAAGAGGCAGTACTCCACCCTGGAAACCCAGTTGACGCAGTACAACTCCAAGTTCGCCGCCATCCAGGGTCAGCTGGCTTCGCTGGGGACTATGTCCTCCAGATAAGCATTGACCTGGGCGTGAAAATTTGATTCTTCGGCTGGATGCTCAATTCTTTGGGCGTCCAGCCGAAGTAGTATAGAGACACAAGTCGAAGGAAAGAGGTAGGCCCCGATGCAGAGCGCTTTGAGTCGATTCCAGCAGGATTCCATCATCACCGCGACTCCGGCACAGTTGCTGGTGATGCTGTATGACCGGCTGCTGCTGGATATGGGTCGCGCCGAAAAGGCGATGCGCGCGGGCAATCGCGTCGAGGGCCACAAAAACCTGACTCACGCCCAGGACATCATCGCCGAGCTGATGTCTTCGCTGCGGATGGATGTCTGGGACGGCGCGCAGGGCCTGATGGCGCTCTATGTTTATGCCATGAAGGAACTGGTCAACGCCAATGTCCAGGCCGATGCCGACAAGGTCCAGGAAATCCGCGAACTGTTCGAACCGCTGGCCGATGCGTGGCGCCAGGCCGCGACGCAGCTGGAGTCCGAAGCAGCCCAAAGAAGCCAAGGCGAATCCCCCGAAGCGCAACTCTCGGGGTGATTTAGGTGTCGGCTAAGCAAGATAACCGGCAGGCCTGGGAGGCGGAAATCGCTCAGATTCTGCACCAGGTCGCCTATGCCCGCGAGGTGCTGGCCAGCGGCGGGGTGCCCGAACCCCCGCAGTGGGTCGAGTACCGTTTGGGACGCATCCCCGCTTCCTTGCGCGAGCAGGCGCGGGAAGCCGCCACGCAACTGGAGGCCGTGCAGCGTGAAATCAAGGCCGCGATGGAGCGCAACCGCGCCGAGCGCGACCGCTTGTGCAAGATGCCGAAGCAAAAATCCGAGACGATACCGCTGTATCTGGATGTAGAGGGGTGAACCGGGTCGAGGTCCGGTGCGGGGCTTTGTGTTTTGGTGGGGCGTCGTGGCGTGGTGCGAAAGCTGGGAGTAAGCTTAGAGTTGCGGCGGTATTTAGAGAAAAACGCCCGATATTTAGACCGTTGGTAAAGTATTGTGACTAATCTCACACCCAGGACTAATGTCCCGGAAACATTCAGAGCTTGAACATAAAGCCCAGATTTACCCTGTATTTGTCCTAAAGTCTTAGTTCTGAGACTCTTTTCAGTCAAAGGCCTTGGAATTTTCAGAGAGTTTTTAGATTCAGGGTCCCGCAGCGCATCCGGACGTTGAACTGATCCCCAGGAAAATCGTGTGATTCCAGCGAAATCCAAAGCCCCTTGGAAGCTGCCCTGGATCTTCTGGCAACTGACCGCGCGGTATGTTTCTGAAGGTAATCTGAGAACAACCGCGCCATGACGGCGACAAATCCACGATTTGGTGAATGAAAAGACCCCGCGGCTCTCCCCGCCGGACTACACCCCACTCACCCTGCGAAATCCTCCGAAACTACACCCATGTAACTTCCCAGAATCGCGGTGACCTGCGCAGACGTCCTCGAACCAGGCCCGACACCACCCCCGCAACCTACCCCTGGAACCCCCAGGGCGGACCTCGAGAACCGAAACAAAAACCGAAATACCAAAAAGTCTCTATTTCCGACCTCGACCGGCCGATAATTGGACATGTCAGCACAAAGAGTGTTTGAACCGCACGCAGGAAGTACGCGGAATCGGATCTAGGATGGTCCAGCCAAAAACAAATGAGGACGTCATGTTTGATTCTGTAGGTTACGTAGCAATGCGGACCGCGCTGGATGGCTTGTCAATGCGTCAGCGAGTGATCGCCGACAACATCGCAAATATCCAGACGCCTGGTTTTTTGGCCGGGAAGGTGTCCTTCGAGGACGAGCTGGCTCGCTCGTACCAGATGGGGCAGCCCCAGGCCACGCATATCGCACAAGCGCGCTCTCTTGAGCCCACGCGAATTGATGGGAACAATGTCAACCTGGACACCGAGACCATCTCTTCCGTGGACACGGTTCTTCGCTATCAGCTGGCAACCCAAGCCATCGGTGGAGAATACACCAATATTCGTACTGCGATGAGGACGAACTGATGACTACCTTCGGAGCAATTGGAATCGCGGGAACTGGGATGACCGTCAACCGCAAGTGGCTGGACGCTATCTCGGATAACATCGCCAACATCAACACCACTAAGCCCATGAACGAAGAGGCCTTCCGGGCCCGCTACGTCGTGGCGCAAGCGGTGGATTACGGCCGACCTGCAGGGACCATGGTTTCAGGCATCGCCTTGAGCGATGGCGAAGGTCGTATCGTCTACGATCCAAAGAATCCCAACGCAAACGAAGAAGGGTATGTCCGTCTGCCGGATATTGACTTGGGATCCCAAATGACCCAGTTGATCATGGCACAGAGGGCCTACCAAGCGAACGCAGCTGTAGTGGACCGCGCAAAGTCCAGCTATGAAGCTGCCTTGCAAATCGGGAGGAACTGATGCCTTAACACAGTGGATGGGGTAGGGAACTACCTCAGCAGTAATCTCAATGGTACCCAGCAGCTGACCAACTCCTTGGTGCAGTCCCTGGGATTCTCGCGTTCCAATGCGACGCAGGCTGGCGCGCAACGCCTGGGAGAACCCTATCGTTCCGGGATTGTCCCGGTAGGATATGGATTGACCCCGCAGGGCGGCGATATCCGGGATACCGGACATGCTGACTTCGGCGACGTGTTTGCCGATGCGGTCCAGAACCTGCAAGAAAGCAGCGCAAGGCGCGCGAACTGGGGGTTGCGGCAGTAACGGGTCAATTGGATGATGTGCACGATTACACCATTGCAGCTCAGGAATCTGCGTTGACCATGGAACTGACCACCACCATTCGGAATAAGGCAGTTGACATGTTCAACGAGATTATGAGGATGCAAGCATAATGCCACCAGTAATCGTCAACACTGTAGATAAAGTCAAAACTACTGTTCAACAGTTTTCCCTGGCGCAAAAGACCCTGGTCGTTATCGGCGTGGCTGTGCTGGTGCTGGGCGGCGTGGTGCTGTATTCCTGGATTGGGAAACCCCAGTACACCACTTTGTACACCGGGCTGTCGGCTAAAGACCAGGCCGCGGTGACCCAGGAACTTTCTTCCAGCGGTGTGGACTACACCGTTGACAATAACGGCGTAGTGAAGGTGCCAGCCGACGATGTCCAGACCGCGCGCATGGACCTGGCTGCAAAGGATCTGCCCGCCGAACCCACCACGGGATACGCCGTGTTGGATAACTTGGGGGTGGCGGCCTCGGACTTCCAGCAGCAGATGGCGAAGAAACGCGCCATGGAAGGAGAGCTGGAGAAAACCATCACCACGATGTCTGACATAGAGCGCGCTTCGGTGGCGCTGGCCATCCCGGAGAAATCTGTTTTCGCCGACCCGAAGAACCCGGTGGCTACCACGGCCTCGGTAACGGTCACCCCGAAGAACGGTGCCGAAATCAGCAACGACACCGTCAAGGCGATTGTGAATATGGTTTCATCTTCGATTCCGAACTTGCAGGCCAGCAATGTTTCCGTTGTGGATACCAACGGCACGAACCTGTCAGAGAAAGTCAACGGCGGTTCCGCCCAGGCCACCGAAGTAGAAAGCCCTGGTAGCGAAGGCCTTGGCGGTGGTGGAGCCCCTGGTAGGTGTGGGCAACGCCAAGGTTTCGGCCAATGTGGAACTTTCCCAAGGCCAGGAAGATAAAACCACCCGCGTCTATACCGACCCGGTGGGCGGGGTGAAGCAGCTGAACAGTTCTAAGGCCAAGGAAAACTACACCGGTGGCGGCGCTGTAGTGGGCGGTGTGTTGGGTCCGGATAACATCGCCAACCCCTATAACTTGACCGGTGACGGCAAGGGACAGTACTCGAACACCCAGGACGTGACGAATAACGCGGTGAACGAGGAAGTCACGCATTCTACGCGGTCACCAGGCGCGATTTTGTCCAAGTCGATTTCGGTGGTGCTGAACCAGGAAACCGCCAGGCGCCTGGATATGGTGCAGGTACGCGACAACGTCGCGGCGGCCACCGGGGTGAATGCCGCCAACGGCGACATGATTCAGGTCTCTCGCGCCCCCTTCGACACCACCGCGGCTGACGCGGCGAAGAAGGCCGCCGAAGAACAGGCCGCGGCAGAAGAAGCGGCAAAGATGCAGACCATGATTCGCCAGGCCGTGATCGCGGGTCTGATTATTTTGCTGCTGATTATTATCGCCGCGGTGGCCAAGCGTCGCGCCAAGCAGCGCGAGCGCGAAGCCCTGGATCTGGGCGAGTTGGATCAGCTGCCCGATCCCTATACCTTGACCCCGCCGGAGGAAGAAGCCCTGGCGATCGAGGCCGCGGAGATTCCGGAGGTGCCAGAACCCGAGCCCGAAGAAGAGCCCGAACCCGAACCGGATCCGGTGCTGCTGAAGCTGGAGGCCAAGCGTCAAGAAATCGCCGAGCTCGCGCTGGACAAGCCGCAGATGGTGGCCGAACAGTTGCGTACCTGGATGCAAGGGAGGTAAGGGACTATGCCAGTCGGACAAGCCGTGGCCCTTTCGGGGCTGCAGAAAGTCAGCGCTGCTGCTGATTCAGATTGGGAAAGACCGCGCGGCGCGCGTCATGCAGGAAATGAGCGACGAGGAAGTCGAGTTGCTGTCGGCAGAAATCATGCGAATGAGCAATGTGCCGCGCGAAATCAGCGCCGACATCATCGACGAATTCTACGAGAACACCATGGCGATGTCCGCGGTGCGGCTGGGTTCGGGCGGTATGGATTATGCCCAGAAGGTCTTGGAACAGACCTTCGGCAAAGAAAAAGCCGCCGAAATCATGGAGAAGTTGATGCAGGGCATGCAGGGTCAGCCCTTCGACTTCTTGAAGTCGGCTGACCCGCGCGAAATCGTCACGCTGATTCAGCCCGAACACCCCCAAACCATCGCGCTTATCTTGGCGCATCTGCGTCCCGACCACGCCGCGCGCGTCATGGCCGGGCTGGGCCCGAAGTTGCAAGGTGAAGTCGCGGTGCGGATCGCGCAGCTGGAGCGCGCCAACCCCGAGATGGTTTCCCTGGTGGCCAGCGCCTTGCAAAAGAAAGCCGAACAGGTCATCAACAACGAAGAGATGCAGGCGGTGGGCGGCGTGGAACCGCTGGTGGACATCATCAACCGCGCCGATCCGGGTACGGAAAAGATGATTCTGACCGGTCTGGAAGAACGCGACGAGGAACTGGCCGACGAGGTACGGTCCCGGATGTTCGTGTTCGAGGACATCGTTATGTTGGAGGACCGCGGTATTCAGTTGGTGCTGCGTCAGGTAGACGGCGCTCAGTTGGCGCTGGCTCTGAAGGGAACCAACGAGGAGCTGCGTTCGCGCCTGATGAAGAACCTTTCGGAACGCGCCCGCCAAAACGTCATGGAGGAAATCGACATGCTGGGTTCGGTGCGCATGAGCCAGGTCCAAGAGGCCCGCGCCGCCATCGTCCAGCTGATTCGCAAGATGGAAGAATCCGGCCAGATTGTGATTCGACGCGACGAAGAAGACGAATATGTGGCTTGATCAGGATTTGCTGGCGGCGAAAGAGGACCAGCGACGTGGAGGCGTGGCGGTGCCGCGAACCATCACGACGTCCTCGACCACCGCGGCGGGAACCAACTTCCAGTTGGCGGGAACCGGTGCGGAAAAGACCGACCAGAAATCCTCGCAGGCCTACGGCTATGCCAAGGGATTCTCCAGCGGCTGGGCGGCCGGACAGAAACGCGCCAACCGCGAAGCCCAACAGGAACGCCAGGTCATCAGCGAACAGGCCCGTCTGGCCGAAGAGGCCCGCTCCGAGGCCTACGTGGATGCCATGGACGAAATCCAGGCCATCGCCGACGCGGTGGCCAGCCGCGACAACCTGGTGATCGACGAGATGAAGTCGGCGCTGATGGAAGCCGCGGTGACTCTGGCCGAGGCTCTGTTGGGGGTGGAACTCTCGGAGGCAGAAACCGGCGCGAAAGCCGCCTTGAAGCGCGCCTTGAGTATGAACGACCCCAAGGAAATCGTCTCGGTGCACCTGAATCCCCAAGACGTGGTGACGCTGCATAACTTGGGGGTGGAATCCCCGGTGGAACTGGTGCCGGACAAGGAACTGGACCCGGGTGACGCGGTGGCGTACATGCCCGAAGGCCTGTTGGATGCCCGGCTGTCTTCGGCGATACGCCGCGCCCGCGAAGCCCTGGAACGCGCCAAGGACGCCGAAGAATAAGCCAAAGCGCCAATCAAAAACCAACCAAAAGTCAACCGAAGAACAACCCGAAGAACAGTCTAAGAATTAAGGAGCGCGGCTCAAATGGACCTGCTTTCATCCCCGGGTTTCCAAGATCTCTTGAACGCGACCCGCCCCCAGCGCGTGGGCGAGGTCGAATCCGTCGTGGGGTTGTCGGTGCAGGTTCGAGGTTTGCGGTGTTCAGTGGGCGAGGTCGTGTTGTTGGGTGACGGCGCGGGTACGCCCGCCGAGGTCGTCGCCTTGGACGGTGACATCGCCTCGTGTATGCCTTTGGACAACTTAGATGGCTTGGCGGTGGGTGCGCCGGTGCGCGGTACCGGGGTGCCCGCCATGGTTCCGGTGGGCCCGGCCCTGCTGGGTCGCGTGATCGACGCCGCGGGTCGCCCCATCGACGGCAAAGGCCCCATCTTTACTTCGGAGCAGGTTCCCATCAACGCCGCCGCCCCCAACGCCTTGGAGCGCGCCCGTATCGATACGCCGGTGGCGATGGGGGTCCGCGTGCTGGATACTTTGGTGACTCTGGGAAAGGGCCAGCGCATCGGGCTTTTCGCGGGTTCCGGGGTGGGTAAATCCACGCTGATGTCGATGATTGCGCGCGGGACGAACGCCGAAATCTGTGTGATCGCTTTGGTGGGGAGCGCGGTCGCGAGGTCCGCGAGTTCTTGGAAGATGATTTGGGCGACGAGGGCTTGTCGCGTTCGGTCGTGGTGGTTGCGACTTCGGATGAGTCGCCGATGTTGCGGCGTCGCGCCGCCTTCACCGCGACGCGGGTCGCGGAGTACTATCGCGACGCCGGTATGGATGTGTTGCTGATGATGGATTCCCTGACTCGTACCTGCATGGCGCAACGTGAAATCGGGCTCTCGGTGGGCGAACCTCCCGCGACTCGCGGCTATCCGCCCTCGACTTTCTCGATGATGGCCCAACTTCTGGAACGCGCCGGCGCCGGATCCGTAGGTTCCGTCACGGGCATCTACACCGTCCTCGTCGACGGCGACGACTACAACGAACCCATCGCCGACCAGGCGCGTTCCATCCTCGACGGACACGTCGTGCTGGACCGGAAACTGGCGGTGGCTGGGCACTATCCCGCCATCGACGCCTTGGGGTCGATTTCGCGTGTGGCGTCAAAGATCTTGACGCGCGAACAAAAGGAAGCGGCGAACCACTTGCGCCAGGTCATGGGGGCGAAACGCCAGGTCCAGGACCTGCTGGACGTGGGGGCCTATCAACCCGGCACCAACCCCCAGGTCGACATCGCCATCAAGTACGAAGACGAAATCAACGGCTTCTCTTGACCCAGCGCACCGAAGACAAAGTCGAGTTCGACCAGTCCTGGTCCCAGCTCTTTGACCTGTACCAGGCCTTTAAAGAGGAAGAGAAGTAGGGGTAAGAAATGGTAGAGCGCGCTTTCCGTCTTCAGGGTTTACTCAATTTACGCCACCTCCAGGAGGACCAGGCTGCGGGGCGTTTGGCCAGCGCCAACACCGAGCTGCACCAGGCCGACCAGGCGGTGGACGAGGCCCGGGAACGCCTGGCGGCGATGCAGACTTTCCGGGGCCACAAACCTGGCCGTAGCTGCGGCGATGCGTAATGCAGCGCGGATGCAGATCGGGGAATCTGTGGCGCGTCGAGAGTACGCCCAAGCGGTGGTGGAGCGCCGCCAAGGAGAGTTCTCTAAGGCCCGGCGACAATCTGCAACCTTAGAAAAACTTGAGAATCATCATACCGAGATGTTTATTGCCGAAGAGTTACAAAAGGAGCAAGTCGTGCTTGATGAAATCGCTTCACAGCGCGGCAACAGCAATGCCACGGATGGCAAAAAGAATAGAGAACACGACCGTAGTATTGCTGATAGGGAGGAACTGTAATGGCTCTAGATGGGCTTGCCTCAGCGCAAGCGAGAATCAGTGCAATCCAGGACAAGATTAACTCCTTGTCCAATAATGGGCGCCCTCCCGTGTCCATCACTGAATCTTCCAGCTCCACTTCCAACACGCAAAGCGTCAACACCTCCAGCTCCGCTTTCGCCACCGAGATGGCCAAACAGGTGGCCTCGGCGAACTCAGCTCTTCCACCCCCACTACCGCTGCCGGGCAGGTACAGGGCATCCCCGGAACCGCCGAAGCCTTCCTCGAAAAGGTCCGCAGCTATATCGGGGTGCCTTATGTGTGGGGCGGCACCGACCCCAACACCGGCCTGGATTGTTCCGGCCTGGTCCAGACCGCGGCGCGCGATGTCGGGGTGAATCTGCCGCGCGTCACCTATGACCAGCGGCACGCCGGCATCGAGGTCAACGGCATCAAAAACGCCCGCCCCGGCGACTTGATCATCACGAATAATTCCGGACACGTCGTGGTTTACGCCGGTAATGGTCGCATTATCCACGCCCCGCGTCCCGGCCTGAAGGTCCAAGAAGCCCCCCTGTCTGATGCGGGCGAAATCGTGACGATTCGTCGCGTGATGCGTTCGGCTTCTGACTCCCCGGCCGTGCAGTCCTCGAAGGTTTCCGCCCAGGCCAGCGTGGCTGCCTCCGCGGCGAACCTGGCGCAAAACGGGGGCTTGGCGGCCCTGCTGGGGGCGAACTCTTCCCTGGCCGCGACGGGATTGGGTGCGGCCTCCGGAAAGGCCGACCTGGCCAACGCCCTGCTGGGAGCCCTTTCGGGGACCTCGACCACCGGGCGCAACACCGGCACGAACAGCGCGCTGTCCTCGCTGCTGGCCTCGGCCGGTTCCGCCACCCGCAACAGCGGCTACAACGCTACCCTACTCAGCCAGTTCATGGGCAGCTCCGCCTCCGCCTCGGGTTCCAACGCCGGCCTGGCCGCCCTGGTTTCCGGAGTGGACGCCAACTCGCTGACCTCCACGGCCTCGGCCCTGAACTCGGTATCCACGCTGCGATCGGCTCTGGGGGTGTGAAATGATTGACAACTCGATCAAAACCAGTTCCCAGGAAGTCCTGACGCAGTTGAGCGCACGCCGGTCTCCCAAGTCCGCCCCCGGCGATGCCTTCGGTTCGCTGCTGCAGGCCATGGATTCGACCCAGTCGCCGTCCTGCCCTTCGAGGTCCGCCCATTCGGGGTCGGCTCAGGTGAGGCTCTCGGGTGGGGAAGTTTCCCCCCGTCGAGGACCGGGCCGCGCGCCCCTCCCAGATGAAGGTTCGCGGCGTGGAACTGGGTCAGCGTGGCGAAGCCGCCGCGGCGAAACGCGCCCCGAAGTCCGAGGCGGTGGACAAAGCCACGCGTCGCGAAGACGCGGAGCGTACCGAGCGCAGCGATAAAACCGAGAAACCCGAAAATACCCGGCGAAGTGAAAAGACCGAAGACCTGGAAAAGACCCACGACTCTTCGCACAGCACTTCGGCCGAAAACGCCGCCTCCACCCAGGGCAAGGACTTGGATGCGACCGAGGCCACCCAGACTGCGGCCAAAGCAGCCGCCTCTCCCGGCACCGCGACCGACGCGGCGGCTACTCTCGTAGCCGAAGCGATGCCGCAGACGGATGAGGCGCAGCTGGCCGAGGCTGGGGCGGTTCCAGACGGAGAGCTGGCGGCTCCCCTTACCGAGTCACAGACAGTTGCGACCTCGGAGATCAACGGGGAACAGCTGGTGCAAGACCTAAAAGCACAGCGCAGGAAAGACCGCGAATAGCTTGGAAGAAGTGCTGGCCAACCCCGCGCAGGACACCCCAGACGACACCCCAGACGCAACGCTGGATTTGGTCGACACCTTGCCCACCGAGGCACCCGAGGGGACCGCGGAAACCCCCGATTTAGCCGCGGCGAAGGCGCATTTGACCAAGCTCAGAGCAGCGCTGCCGGTGAAGTCGCCGCCGCGCTCAGCGCCGCCCTGACGGGTACCTCCAAGTCCAACCCAACCAACGCAAGTTACACCGTGAACGCCAACTCTGGCCTCGCCGGGGTGAACGCCACGACTAACGCGAACCAGGCGACCTCGACCCCCGCGCCCCTCGCCGCGGCGCCGTCCTCGGCCAATGCCGCACCCGCCGCACCTAACGCGCCGGTGCAGGTGACGAACCTGAGTCAGCAGCTGTTTGACCAGATGCAGGCGCAGTTGCATCGCCTGAAGGCGCTGGGGCAGGGCGAACACCAGCTGAAACTGGCGATAAACCCCGAGACTTTTGGCCCGGTGCGCCTGGCGGTGCGGATTCACGCCGATGGCTCCGCCACGCTGCAGATGCTGGCGGCCAGCGAAGCCGCCCGGGAACAGATCAAACAGATTCTTACTGACCTGCGCCGCGACTTGGCGGCCACAGGTCTGAGCGGCCAGTTGGATCTGGCCGAAGATGCCGCCGACTTTGCGCGCTTCGCAGGCGAGGCGGGGGCTCACGCCGGGGACGGTCAGGGGACTGACGCCGGCGGCCCAGGACCCAGCAGGCAGGAAGCTGGCGGGTCGGAAAACCAAGGCGAGACCAGCTATGTCGCCCCCACGGTCGGGACCGTCTTGCGTGACGGTTCGGACGGGCGAGTGGATCGGTTCGCGTAAGGAAAGGAAAGACCATGCCAGTTGACAGCATCGGGACCGGGGCCGGTTCCATTATTGACAGCTACTCGATCGGTGCCAACGCCAAGGCGAAAGAAGATGCCAAGACCTTGGCCACCACGAAAGAGATGACTCAGGCCGAAAAAGAGGCGCTGATGTTAAAGAAGGCCAACCAGGGCCAGAAAACCGACCAGGCCACCACCAAGAAAGAGGACCCCTCGAAGCTGGGGAAGGACGACTTCATGAAGCTGATGTTGGCCACCCTCAAGTACCAGGACCCGACACAGCCCATGGATACCGCCCAGCTGCTGGAGCAGACCTCGACCATGACGAATATGGAACAGATGATCGCCATGACCGAGGCGGCGAAGAAGTCCTTCGAAGCGCAGAAGCACGCGCAGGGTACCGCGATGGTGGGGAAGATGGCGGTTTATGACTCCATCGACAAGGAAGGCAACGCCGTGACTACCGCGGGGAAGATCGACGCGATCGAGTTCCTGGCGGATGGCAAGGTGTTGGCGCATATCGGCAAAGAAAAGATCCAGATGGACGACATCTTGGGTATCGCGGATTCCTCCGAGGACCCCAAGTTGAGCGAGGCCGTGCACGAGGCGGTCGAGGCCGGCAAGGATGCGGGTGCTACGAAACCCGGCGAGGACGGCAAGGGCGGGGCGGCAGGTGCCACCGCCGGTAATGACCAAACTGTGGCCGCGTAAAGGCTGGATAGAGAGAAAAGGAAAAGATCATGTTACGTTCACTCTTCACCGGTATCTCCGGTTTGTCCGTCCACCAGACCATGCTGGATGTGACTTCGAACAACATCGCCAACGTCAACACCACCGGTTTCAAGTCGGCTTCGACCCGTTTCGAGGACACGTTTAGCCAGTTGGTGCGTTCCGGGGCGGCCGCGCGTCTGAACGAACGCGGCGGTATGAACCCCTCGCAGGTCGGTCTGGGCGTCAAGCTGCAGTCCATCACCCAGAACTTCACCGGGGGGTGCGGCGCAGAACACCGGGCGCAACTTGGACACCATGATTAACGGCGACGGCTTCTTTGTGCTGCGCAAGACCAACGGCACTTCGGTCTATACCCGCAACGGCTCCTTTGGTCTGGATTCCCAGGGCCAGATGGTGGCGGCAGATGGGTCCTTTGTGCAGGGGTGGATGGCGGATGCCTCCGGATCTATTCAGGCATCTGGGGCTACGGCTAATATCACGTTGCCCTTGTCTTCGACTATGGAGGCAAAGCCCACCACCAAAATTACTTATGGTGGCAATATTCCTTCGGACCGGGTTTTGATGGATACCAGCAAGGCGGCCGGTAAAGATAATGCCTTTAGGATTCAGCAGGTAATTCGTACCTATGACGACAAAGGTAATGCACACGATATTCTGTTGGAATTCGCTCGTCCTGACTTTGCTGCACCCGGCGCAAAGCCCAAATGGGAGCTGAGTGCCTATGACGTCAGCTTGTTGAATAACAAGAACATTTCTGCAGCCAATAAGTACAAGCCGGTAGCTGACGGCGGTGCGCAGATTTCTCTCACGGTAACAGACGGTGGTGAAGTTGCTGGTTCTGATGGTTCTGCGGTTCGTACTGACGCTACCGGTGGTATTGTTACTTTTACTTCGGTTCAGACGGCCAGTTGACAGATGATTCTAAACAAGCGCTGAAGACTATAAATTTCCAGATCAACGAATACGCCGTGGCGGCCGATGGCACCATCACTACTAATCAGTCCAATGCTAAGACCACCGTTATTGATCTTTCCGCTTTGACCAGCTTTGGTGGGGTCAACTCGGTACAGTACGACCAAATCGACGGTAATTCCGCCGGCACTATGACCGGGTACTCTATTGAAGCCGACGGCACGGTGCGCGGTACCTTCTCTAATGGCGATACCCGCGCCCTGGCAAAGGTCGCCACCGCGACTTTCGTTAACCCCTTGGGCCTGGAGAAAGCCGGCAGCTCTTACTTTGTTGAGTCCGGTAACTCTGGTCAGCCCCAGATAGGCGAACCCGGTTCGGGCCCGCGTGGTTCCATGACCGGCGGCGCCATCGAAATGTCGAATGTCGACCTGGCGGCCGAGTTCACCAACCTGATTCTGTCCCAGCGTGGTTTCCAGGCGAACTCTCGCGTGATCACTACCTCGGATGAAATCTTGCAAGAACTGGTGAATATGAAGCGCTGATAGCCCGGTTTCCGGCCCCCAGCCGGGAACTTAGTCCGGCCCGGAGAGCCCAGGTCAGACATATACTGGAACCATCATGAAGGAGGTGTCCAAGATGATCAAACTCTCGCGACTGGGAGGCAGCGCTTTTGCGCTGAACCCCGACCTGATTGAACGGGTCGAGTCCACGCCCGACACGGTGCTGGTCATGGTGGACGCCACCCGCTACGTGGTGGAACAAAGCCTGACCGAGGTGATCGAGCTGATCCGCGAGGACCGGGCCCGCACCTTGGCCAGGGTCGAAGAAATCCTGGCGGCAGACGAACGGGAAAACACCCGCCCGGCCGCTCTTAGGGTTGCCTATAGTGCCGAAGAAAGAAAGGACTGATCTATGGATCCCGCAACCATAGTTGGCGTGGTGGGAGCGTTGTCCTCCGTAGTTGCGATGCTTTATATGGAGGGCTCGACCATCGGCGCCATCTTGCTGCCCCCACCGATGATTCTGGTGTTCGGCGGCACTATCTTCGCGACTATGGCTTCCTTCACCATCAAGGACACCATCTATGCGCTGTCCTCGATACCGAAAGCCTTTACCGCGAAACTTCCCGACTCCACCGACGCCATCGACACCATCGTGTCGCTGTCGGAAAAGGCACGTCGCGAAGGCTTGCTGGCCTTGGAGGACGCCGCGAAAGGCATCGAAGACCCCTTTATGCGCGAAGGCCTGATGTCCGCCATCGACGGCACCGACCCCGAAGACCTGCGCGGCCTGTTGGGAGACAAGGTCGAAGCCAAGAAAGCCTCGGATAAAGGCGCCTACGAGTTCTTCAAGCAGGCCGGCGGTTACGCCCCGACCATCGGGATTATCGGTACAGTTATCTCGCTGGTGCACGTGTTAGAGAACCTCTCGGATCCTGAAAAGCTGGGTCCCATGATCGCTTCGGCTTTCGTGGCGACCTTCTGGGGTCTGCTCAGCGCGAACCTGCTGTGGCTGCCGATGGGGTCGCGCCTGGAGCGCATCAGCCACCTGGAGTCGGCCCGGATGGAGATCATCGTCGAAGGCCTCATCTCGCTGCAGTCCGGCGCCAACCCGCGCCAGGTCGGCGAACGCCTGCGTTCGTTGATTCCGCCCAGCCAGCTAAAGAAGACCAAGGAAGAAGCCGCGGCCTAGCTGGCAATCCAGCCTAGCAGCCCCAGGAGGTGAATCAGATGGCGAAGAAGAAACACGAATGTCCCCCACCGGAGAATACCGAGCGCTGGGCCGTGTCTTACCTGGACATGATCACCGTGATGATGTGTCTGTTCCTGGTGCTCTACGCCATTTCACAGGTTGACCAGGGCAAGCTGGCGAAACTGCGCCAGTCCCTGGCGGCAGGCTTCAACGCCACTATCCAGGTGCAGAACCCGGTGCAAAAGCAAGGCGGCCTGGGGGTGTTGACCGGTTCGACTTCCGCGGTGGCGATGGGTTCTCTGCTGGGCAACCAGAACGATGAGACCGCCACACAGCCCGAACGCCTGGAAGCCATGAAGGAAGCCAGCCACCTGAACCAGATCAAGCAAGAAGTGAATCGCAGCTTGGACCAGGCGGGAAAGGCGGGCGCCCTGCAGATCCGCGTCACCCAGAACGGCCTGGTGCTGGGGATGGTGGCCAATGACACCTACTTTAAGCCCGCCGATGCCGCGGTAGAGCCCGCGGCGCAACAGATTCTGGCCGCCGTGGCCCCGGTGCTGGCCAACCTGAAAGAAGACATCGCGATAGAGGGCTACGCCGACCCCAACCCGATTAATTCCGCGCGCTACCCCACGAACTATCACCTGGCTTCGGGCCGCGCCATCGAAGTGCTGATGCAGCTGCTCAACGACGGGGTTCCCGGTTCGAAACTGCGCACCGTCAGCTACGGTGCCGACCACCAACCCAGGCCGATGCCGGCCAGGACGCCTATGCTTTCAACCGCCGCGTCGACATCGTGATTATGTCCACCGCCAAGGAACAGGTCCGCCAGCTGCTGCCCGAGATGGCCAAGCGGCTGGAATCGGGCGCGACTAAGGCCCAGCCCGGCCCCGGCGGCAGTTACGGTACGACTCCCGACGGTAAGGAAGCGACGGGTGGTTCCAAGGGTGCTAAGTCCTCGGTCGAGGGCGGTGCGAAGGCATCCGGCGAGGGCGGCGGTTCCGGCACCGGCAGCGGTGGCGCCACCGGGGGGAACAGCGCCGCAGCTAAATCCGCACCGAGCGGCGAAAATACAGCGTGAGGCTGTTTTTCCTAGATAGAATCGAGAAACAGCATCCGGGGTCCAGAGACCCAAGCCAGCAACAGAGGAGAAAACTATGCCAGTTGGAGTCGGTGCTAAACCTGCCACACCTCCCGGGGGCGCCAAGCCCGCGGCTGCGCCGGGGGGGAAACCGGCGGCTCCTCCCGCCGCGCCTCCGGCCGGTGCCGAGGGCGGCAAGAAGGGCGGCAAGCTGAAGCTGATCATTATTATTGTCGCTGCCGTGGTGGTTTTAGCGGCGGTGGCGGTCGGGGTGCTGTTCGCGCTCAAGGCCCTGGGGATTATCGGCGGTGGCGGCGAAGCTGACGCCAAACCCACCGAGGAACCCGCGGTGATGGGAACCCAGATGGTGACTTCCGGGGAAAGCGGCGTGACGGTGAATCTGGCGGACGGTGCGCATATGGTGGTGCACTTCAACGTGTATTTCACCGCGAAGCTGGACGAAGATAGCTCCTCCAGCGAGCACGGCAGCAGCAAGGAAATCGACACCGGCCCGGCGGTGCGTGCGGTGCAGATGGCCCTGGAAGGGATGTCGATAGATACCTTGGGAAAGCAGGGCGCACGCCAAGAGATGGAAAAGAAGATCGCCAAGATGCTCAACGAGGAACCGGTGCCGCCCTATCAGGGGCACGTCTATTCGGTGTATATCACCGACTGGGTGTGGCAGTAGCCCGTGCCTGGAAACGCAACAGAGCAGCAAAGGCGCACGGTTACTGCAAAGCAACTAAGCGAAGCAGCAGGCGGAATATAGCAGGGGGCCATGGCAAAGAATCACAGAGCTGACCGCAAGGCGGAGGCGCGGATTTACGACTTCTCGAAACCGATGAAGTTGCCGCGCGAGTATGCCCGCATCATGGAGATGGCGATCGAGGCGTTTTCGCGTTACTGGGCTAACCAGTTGGTGGCGCGGATGCACGTGGTGGTTACCGCGGAAATCGGCGACTTGATTATGCGCTCCTATGACGACTACATCGCTACCCTACCCACCACCACTTGCGTGGTTATCACCGAGTTCCAAGGCGGGCGCAACCGCGGCATCCTGCAGTTCCCGCGCCAAACCGCCCTGGCTTGGGTCGAGCACCTGCTGGGGGGACAGGGGGACCTGGATTCCACCCCCGACCGGGAACTGACCGACGTCGAAGTGTCGGTGCTGCACGACTTCTTGAAGCGGGTTTTAGCGGATATGGACCTGGCTTTCGCGGGGATCACAAAGCTGGATACGAAACTGCGCGACGTCGAATACGCCCCCCAGTTCGTCCAGGTCGTGGACGGCTCCACCCCGGTGCTCTTCGCTCCGATCCAGCTAAAGACCGGGGATCACGTAGATGAATGCACCTTGATGATGCCGGTGGCGATGATCACTGACGCTATCCACCAGGGCGCCACGAACGACACCCGCTCCGAGGAACAAAAGAAAGAATCCGCCCAGGTGCGCCACCGCCTGGTCGACATCCTCGAAGATGTTCCCGTCGAGGTGGCGGTGCGTTTCACTCCGCGCAAGGTGAACCCCCGCGAACTGCACGGTTTGGCGGTGGGCGACACCCTGCCCCTGATTCACCCCCAGTCTCGCCCCTTGGATTTGGTGGTGGACGACATAGTTTTGGCCGAGGCCGCTGCGGGGACTTCCGGTTCCCGCTTGGCGGCGATGGTGATTTCCGTTGACAAAGGAGAACAAAAATGACCCTGACGCCCCTACACGTTTTGGATGCGGCCCGGGCCGCGGTTCCGCTGCTGCCTTCGACTACGCAGCTGACGGTTTCTGGCTGGGAGCCGGGCGACCCGATGCCGCTGCCCGACGCCCCCGCGGTCATCACCACGCTTTCCGCCGATGAATCCATCCAGCTGGTGCTGGTGGCTTCCTCGCTGATCGCCGAAGCCCTAGAGGGCGCCGAGGACATGACTCCGACCCAGGCTTTGCAGCCGGCCCTGGAAGCCGCGGCCTCCAGCCTGGGAACTGGCGTGATGGAAGACACCCGCGAGGGCCAGATCGAGGACCCTGTTGAACTCGGGGACTGGATCATCACCACCTTGGAAGCCGAAGGCGCGGTGCAGGGCTGGTTCGCGGCCCGCCCCGCCCCGGCCCCCGCCGCCCCCGAAGACAACGCCCCGGCCGAAGCGGCGGCGAATGTGCCTTTCACTCAGGCCACCGCCACCCCCGAACAGCGCGCGGAATCCATGAAGCTGCTCTATGACGTCGAGATGACGCTGACGGCGGAAATCGGGCGCACCAAACTGGCGGTGCACGACGTCTTGGATCTGTCCCCCGGCTCCGTGATTGAACTGGACCGCTCGGCGGGTTCCGCGGCGGACGTGATGGTGAACGGCCGCCTGATTGCCCACGGCGAAATCGTGGTGGTGGACGAAGAATACGGCATCCGCATCACCGAAATCGTCTCCCTGGCTGAACAACAGAACTCCGCCTCACCCAAGTAAGCCCCGGACCTCGCCCCGAAACCCCAACCGAAACCCTAACCGCAGAAAGCAGACCAAAATGAGCACCGCCCTCGCTCCGGCCATGGTACCGGCCCTGGTACCGGCGCTGGGCGCGGACCTCGCCTCGGTCCTGACCGCCAACCTCACCGGTTCCGTCACCGAGAACCCCCTGCTGGTGATTCTGCGTTTCGTATTGGGCATGGCGGCGGTGTTTTTGCTGATGTGGCTGCTGTATCGCTATGTTCGCAAGGCGAATCTGGGCGACTTCGAAGGCCCGGGCCTGCGCGTAGTTTCGCGTCTGCCGCTCAGCCGCAGCGCCCAAGTCGTGGTCATCGAAATCGGCGGGCGCATGTTCCTGGTGGGTGCCGGCGACGACTCAGTGACCCCCATCGCCGAGCTCTACGACACCGACGAGATGGCCGCCGAACTGGAACAAGTCGCGCGCGGTTTCGACTCGGGTGCGGGGCGTGCCGGTGGTTCCGGTGCTGCAGGCGGCGCGGGGCGCGCAGTGGCGCGCAAGCCTTTCGGCCAGGTTCTGGCGAAGTTTTCCCGGTCCGAGGCCGAAGCGGTTGGGGGTGCAGGGAAGGCTGCGGTCGGTAAAGACCGGGTCGAGGACCCAGCGGTTGCGGATGCGGCGAAGGCTGCGGTCGGGGGTAAAACCGGTGCGGCGAAGCCGGTGAAGCAAGCCACCCAGGCGCGCCCCGCGGCGCAGTCCAAAGTGAGCGAAGCACAGATGGATGCATTGGCCGCCCAGATCGCGGCCGAGTTCGGGGTAAAGAAACCCGGGGGCGGTGCCTGAGATGTATCCCGACCTGGTACACAATCGCGATTGCGGAGTTGGCGGGATCGACCCCAACCGTTCCTCGGTGGGGCAGTTCCTGCAGTGGCGCGAGATGCAGCGCGAAAACGCGCGTCAGGCCGCGGTGGGGACGCGCTTTGGCTTCGGGCTGCGCCACAGCGAACTCTCCGAACCCCAGAAACAAGCCCGCGCCGTGCTCTACCTGGTGTGGTTCGCGGTGGTGTTCCTGTGCTACTACGGCTATCTGCAAACCCCAGGCGCCCAGGCCGGAACCGCCACCCACCTCAGTGCCACCTCGGCGACCTCGACGGGGGTCCTCGCTGTGGACCTCACCCCGACCGCGACCGACCCCAACAGCAACAACACCACCATCGGACCCACCGCACCCGCCGCCCCGGTGAACCCCTCCGACCCCGCGATTTCGTTGAATATCAACGGTGGTGACCGTTCGCCCTCGACCGCGGTGCTGGTCTTTATCCTGATCACCGTCATGTCCGTCGCGCCTTCGCTGCTGCTGATGATGACGTCTTTCACCAAGATTTTCATCGTGCTGGCGATGACTCGCAACGCCCTGGGGTTGAACCAGATTCCGCCCACGCAGGTGATTTCAGGGCTGGCGCTGTTCCTGTCGCTGTTCATCATGATGCCTACCGTCACCGAGATTTACGACGTGGCGGCGAAACCGTATATGGACGGGAAACTGCCGAACTTCACCGCCGCGCTGCAGGCCGGGGAACAGCCGATTCGCGACTTTATGGGACCGCTGACACGCGAAGAAGACATCGCTTTGATGACGCGGGCCGCCGACCGGGAAAACCCGGCTTCACTGGCGGACACACCTTTCACCACCCTAGTGCCGGCCTTCATGATTTCCGAGGTGCGTTCCGCCTTCATCATCGGCTTCGTCATCTTCATACCATTCCTGGTGATCGACCTGGTGGTCGGGGCGGCGCTGATGTCGATGGGTATGATGATGCTGCCTCCCGTGATGATTTCGCTGCCCTTCAAGGTGCTGCTCTTCGTGATGGTCGACGGCTGGGGCCTGTTGACCGAGACTCTGATAGGGACGTATCGATGAACGCCGCCGCTGTTTTGGACCTGGCCCTCACCGCGATGGTCATGGGGGCGAAACTGGCTGCGCCGATCCTGGTGACTTCGCTGGTGGTCGGTTTCCTGATTTCGCTGTTCCAATCCATCACCCAGATTCAGGAAATCACCCTGACTTTCGTGCCGAAAACCATCGCCGTGGCGGTGGTGCTCTATATCGCGGGGTACTGGATGCTGCAGACCCTGGTCAACACCACGACGGATTTGGTGGCGCGGATACCGGCCCTGCTGAATTCCTAGGGGCGGGTGGTCGCGGTGACGCTTTACCTGTCCTTCTTTACCGCCTTTGCCCTGGCGATGATTCGCGCCACGGTTTTCCTGGTATTCTGTCCGCCCTTCAACAACCGCGCGCTTTCGGGGCAGATCAAGGCTTTCTTGGGGGCAGCGCTGGGTTTGGCGTGTATGCACCGCGTCGAACCCATCCTGGATACCTCGGACTTCCTGGTGCAGTGCGTGGTGCAGGGATTCGTGGGTTTCGCCATGGCGACCCTGGCGCGAGTTTTGATCGCGGCGTTGCAGGTGGCTGGTTCCCTGATTGACATCCAAGGCGGTTTCGCCATGGCCCAGACCTTCGATCCGCTGACTCAAACCAACCAGGCTCTCTTTGCACGTTTCTACGAGATGACGGCGCTGGCGATGCTCTTCGCCACGAACGGTTACCAGCTGTTGATCTTGGGATTGGCGCGTTCCTTTGACGCCGTGCCGGTCACCGGGGGGATTCGACCTGAGTCTCTTTGCCCAGCGCCTGGAATACCAGTTCGCCCAGCTGGTCCTGGCAGGGATAGAGATCGCCGGGCCGCTGCTGCTGGTGCTGTTCTTGACCGACATGGGGCTGGGTTTGTTGACTAAAGTAGCCCCGGCGATGAACGCCTTCACCCTGGGCTTCCCCTTGAAGATTTTGCTGACGGCCTTTCTGGCTCCCACCATCATGGTGGTGATTCCCCAAGTCACCTCGAACTTGGTCGACAAGGCCTTGAAGAGCATGGAGGGGGTGTTTCTGTGAGCGACTCCGGAGAGAAGACCGAAAAGGCCACCCCGCGGAAAATGAAGAAACTCCGCGAAGAAGGTGGCCTGCAGAAATCCCAAGACCTGACCGGGTGGATTTCCCTGGCGGCGGGGGCCGCCTTGATGCCGACGCTGATTTCCACCGCGGGTTCCAATGCCCGCACCCAGGTGCGCCAAGCCCTGGACTTTTCTCGGCTGCCCTCGACCGAAGAGATGGTCAGTTTCCTGGGACGTTCCCTGTGGGGAATCGTGTGGACCCTGTTGCCCTTCATGTTGGCGATCATGATAGTGGCGGTGCTGGTAAACATCATCCAGGGACGCGGGGTCTTCCCCAGCCTCAAGAAACTCAAACCCAAGTTCCAGAACTTTAACCTGGTCAAAGGGGGGTCAAGCGGGTTTTTGGGTTGCAGGCCCTGTGGAACGGCATGAAAGCCTTGATCAAAACCGTGGCGGTGGGCGCGGTGCTGTACTTCGTCATCGTCGGGGTGATGGACCTGATGGGGCTGGCCGGTCACGTCGCCGCTTTGGACCTGATTCAATACGGCAACGACACCATGTGGGTGCTGCTGTGGGCCTCGGTGGTGGCCGGCATCGTGGTTTCGGTGCTGGACGCCCTGTTCATCTTCAAGAAAAACCAGAAACAAACCAAGATGACCAAGCAAGAGGTGAAGGAAGAGTACAAGTCCGAAGAAGGCGACCCGATGGTGAAGTCCCAGCGCAAGGCCCTGGCCCGCGCCATGACGCGAAACCGCATGATGGCCGACGCAGCCGAAGCCGACGTCGTGGTGGTGAACCCGACCCACTACGCCGTGGCGTTGAAGTACGAAGTCGGCAAGGGCGCGCCGAAAGTCGTGGCGAAAGGCGTGGACCACATGGCTTCGCGGATCCGCGAAATCGCCCTGGACAACAAGGTCCCCCAGGTCGAGGATGTCGCCCTGGCGCGCACCTTGTACTCCACGGTGAATATCGGCCAAGACATCCCCGAGGAACTCTATACCGCCGTGGCCCAAGTCCTGGCTTTCGTGATGATGCTAAAGAAACGCGGGACGCGAGGCGGGGTGCATCGCCTGCCCGAGTACCTCTTTGGGCGCGAACGCAAACGCGCGGTTTAGCGGGGTTTAGCACGATTTGCGCGGTTTAGCGGGGTTTTTGCGGCGGAATGTGGGAAGATATGTCCAGTAAGGGGAGGCAGGCCAAGTGAAGTTCGACATGAGAGTCATGACGACGCTGGCGGTTCCGATCGGGATCGTCGGCATCATCATGCTGCTGGTTTTCCCCGCTGCAGCCCTGGATGATGGACGTGTTCTTGACGATGTCGATCATGCTTTCCATGATCGCGCTGCTGACCACCATGTTCGTCAAGAAACCCCTGGAGTTCTCGGTTTTCCCCACGCTGGTGCTGGTCGCGGCGCTGTTCCGCCTGGCCCTGAATGTGGCCTCGACCCGACTGATTCTCTCTCCCGGTTCCGGCGGCGGGGAAAAAGCCGGCAAAGTCATCGAGTCCTTCGGCACCTTCGTGGTGGGCGGTAACTTCATCGTCGGGATGGTGGTTTTCGTCATCCTGGTCATCATCAACTTCGTCGTCATCACCAACGGTGCGGGGCGCGTGGCCGAAGTCGGGGCGCGCTTCACCTTGGACGCCATGCCCGGTAAACAGATGGCTATCGACGCCGACTTGAACTCGGGCCTGATCGACGAAGCCACCGCCCGGGCCCGTCGCGCCGAAATCGCGGCCGAAGCCGACTTCTACGGCGCCATGGACGGTGGCTCCAAGTTCGTCAAAGGCGACGCCATCGCCGGTATCATCATCACCCTGGTGAACCTGATAGCGGGCTTCATTATGGGCATGGTGGTGGACGGCATGACCGCCACCGACGCCATCTCTACCTACTCCCAACTGACGGTAGGCGACGGCCTCGTCTCCCAAATCCCCTCCCTGCTGATGTCCCTGGCCACCGGCGTTATCGTGACACGTTCCAAGGACTCCGACGAGGGCGGCATCGGCGGGGATTTCTCCAAGCAACTCACCCAGTCCTTCCTGGCGCTGTTCGTGGCGGGGGTGGCCTCGATCCTGATGGGCCTGATCCCCAGCATGCCGAAACTGCCTTTCATGGTGGTGGGCGCCCTGTTGATTTACGGCGGGTGGATGCAGATGAAGAAGCTGCGCGCCGCCGAACTGGAGCGGGAGGTTACGGTTGAAGAAGAAGACGAAATCAAGCCCGCCGGTGAAACCCAGGAGCAGCTGATAGAGCAGATGCGGGTCCCCGCCCTGGAAATCTTGCTGGCGCCGGACTTGATTGATTTGGTCGGGGCGAATACGGATACGGATCTTTTGGCCCGGGTTCGAGGACTGCGGCGAAAGGTCGCCTTGGAGAGCGGTTTTGTGTTGCCCCCGGTACGGACGAGGGATTCGGTGGACCTGCCGGTGTCGACTTACGTGATTCGGATGTCTGGGGTCGAGGTCGGCCGCGGCGTGGCCCCGCCAGGAAAGATCCTGGCCCTGGGGGACATGCTGGATGACCTTCCGGGTGAATTGACCAACGAACCGGTTTTCGGTTTGTCCGGAAAGTGGATTCCGGTGGAGCTGCGCTATAACGCCGAGTTGAACGGCGCCACCGTGGTGGACCGAGTTTCGGTTTTGATTACCCACCTGGGTGCCTTGGTTTCGGAAAACGCTTCGAGGTTGTTGAGCCGCGAAGATGTGCGCGTCTTAGTTGACGGGGTGCGGCAAACCAACCCTTCGGCGGTAGAAGAATTGATTCCCCAGATGTTGAGCCTGGGCGAGGTACAGGTGGTGCTGCAGGGCCTGCTGGAAGAACAGGTGCCGATCTTGGATTTGCCGCGTATCTTCGAGGCGCTTTCGGTGAAGTCCAAGCAAACCACCGATCCTGAACAACTGATCGAGGCGGCCCGAGCCGAGTTGGGTCCCGCGATTGTGGCTAAATACATGATGGAAGGCGTGCTGCGTGTCATCACGCTGGATCCACTCTTTGAGCAGAGCCTTTTAGAGAGCGTGCGGCCCGGAGACGAAGGTTCCCAGCTGGCCCTGGATCCCGACCGCATGGAGACTTTCTTGAATCAGACCCGCGAAGCCACCGAACAGGCTGAGCAGACCGGGTATTCCGTAGTTCTGGTTTGTGCGCCTGTCTTACGGCCCGCGCTGAGAAAATTAGTTAACCTGGGTATAGCTCGACTGCCGGTGCTTTCCTACACGGAAGTTTCCGGTGCGAAAGTAATGATCGAAACGATGGGAACGATAAGTGGCAGCCACGCGATATCTGGTTGAAGGTGAACGCCTCGATGTGCTGATTGGCCAGGTCAAGCGCATGGGTCGCCGCGTCACCGTCCTGAAAGCCGAGAAAGTCCGCAAAGGCGGCATCGCGGGTTTCGGTGGTAAAGAGCACTATGAAATCCTGGTCGAGGTCGAAGGGGTGGGAGAACCCCCCGAGTCCTTCCAAAACGCCACCAAAAACCCCGGAGTGGGATCCTCCAGCACCCCGGCGAAACCCGCGAAACGTCCCGAACACCGCACCTTGAGCGAGATTTCCGACCAGGCCGGAATCCCTAAACGCGCCGCCGCGGAACCGAAGGCCTCGACCCCGGCCGCCGCTGCCTCAACCCCGGCAACTTCACACCGAACACCGCGACCGACCCCGGCTTGGCCGGTTTGGAAGGGGCCTGGGGGCCGGCGGTTTGCAGTCCCTGCTGGACGAGGCGCGTTCGCAGTTGAATTCCAACACTGAAGCCGCCGCCGCGGACCTCGAAGCACAGCTGGCGCAACTGGGATTGGCCGAACCCAAACCCAACCCCGCGCCGACCTTGGCCCCGGTTACCTCGACCCCTGCACCTAACGTCGCCTCCGCACCTAACCCAGGCTCCGGACCTCGACTCGGGCCCGTCATCGACGCGCGACTGCAAGGCGTGGCTGCGCCGGGAGCCGCCGCGGGAGTGCCTCGACCCGCGCCCGCACCCGCCCCGCCTCCGCGCGGGCTGCATCTGCCTTTGCAGGCCGCCACCGATTTGGGATTTCCCGTCGAGTTGGCCGCGTCGCTGGCCGGGCCGGACAACGAGATTTCGCTGGAGGGGCTGATAGAGGAGCTGCCCGAAGCGGTGGAGCCGCTGCAAAAGCCCGGGGCCACCATCGTGGTGGTGGGGGCTTCGCCCATTGCGCTGTCGGTGGTAGAGACCGCGCAGCGGCTGGCCGGGCGCATCGGCGAGGACGCCTATTGCGTGCTGGGCGGGCCGAAAACGACTTTGCCTGGCGAGGCGCCGCGGGCGCGTTCCGGGGACGAGCTGCGGGCCTTGATGGAGGCGCATCCGGGGCGGACCTGCGTCCTGGCGCTGGCGGATTCGCTGATCGAGGCGCATCGGCGCACCATGGCGAAGCTATTGTCGGTGATTTACATTGACCAGACTTGGGCGGTGGTTGACGGGCGGCAGCCGGTGGACAAGATTCAGTCTTGGTTGCGGGGTTTGCCCGATACTTTGCACCCCGACGCCCTGGCGGTGCAGCGCATGTGGGAGGCCGAAGCACCCGGTTCGCTGTTCAACTTGGGGGTGCCCATCGGGATGTTCGATGGGGTGCCCGCACGTGGCGAGGCCTGGAAGATGCTGCTGGAGGATTTGCTGACCTGATTCGAGGGCGGCCTTTGGGGTGCTCGCGTCAGCTTGCGGTGGTTGTGTTGGTGACTGGCGCGGTTGGTCCCCAGAAATCAGCCCTAATCGGCCCGGCTCGTGTAGAGTTATAACCATGCTGGTATTGAGCAGGCGCGTAGGCGAAAAGATTGTTATCGGTGACGACATCGTGGTGACCGTCGTAGAGGTTCACCGCGATTCCGTGCGTCTGGGGGTCGACGCCCCTCGCAGTGTCCCGGTAAACCGCGCCGAACTGCTCGAAGCTGTCACTGCCGAAAACGTCCGTTCTCTTTCCGACACCGAATCCGTGGCGGCACTGGACGCGTTCAAGGAGATTAAACCGGCGGGCGAAGGCCGCAAGGTTGACATCAAGGCCCTGATGCGCGGCGCGAAAGGTAAAGGCGGCGCGCATGGCAGTGGTTCTGCCCCGATTTTCAGTTCCGGAAACCGGCCCAGTGTGGTGCCCAAACCTTCCGAGATTAAAGCGCCGCATCCGAAGTCTGAGTGATGGTTTGGGCGGTTGTTTAGGTGGCTGTTTGGGCGGCTGGCTGAATGGCAGTCTGAATAACCTGTGTTTGGTGTCAATTAGACCACCGTTAAAACCCCGAAAATTCCCTGAAAAATCGGGAAATTCGTTTACAAGTCCCGGCCGCGACGCGTACCCTAAAAGCAGACGACACCGAAGGTGTCACTTATTTGGGAGGTCGCTTTATGGGCGAAATGGATGAAAGTGTCCGCGAGTTCCTGGTCGAGTCCTACGAAAACCTCGACCAACTGGAACAAGATTTTGTGTCGCTGGAATCTGACCCGGGTTCGAAAAACCTGCTGTCTTCGATTTTCCGCACAATCCACACCATCAAAGGCACCGCTGGGTTCCTGGCTTTCAACCGTTTGGAAAAGCTGGCTCACCGCGGCGAAAACCTGCTGTCCGAGCTGCGCGACGGAGTTCGCGACATGGACCAGGATACCGCCGACGTGCTGTTGGCGATGGTTGACCAGATCCGCGCCATCATGGGTTCGATCGAAGAGACCGGCCAAGAAGGCGAGGTTGACATCGAAACCACCATCGCCAAGATTGAGGCGATTCAGGCCGGGCAGTCGGTGGCCGAGGCCGGTGCGGGTGCTGGTGCGGCGGATGCTGCTGGTGCGGCGGGTGAGGTTCCGTTTATGACCAATATTCCCGCCGGCGAGGACGCGGTTGGCGAGGACGTCGGGGTTGCGGGTGCGGATGCGGTGCCTGAGGTTCCGTTTATGACCAATATTCCCGCCGGTGAACCCGCCGCTGCGGCTGAGGCTGAGGCGACGCCCGCAGCCCCTGCGGCTACCCCTGCCGCCGCGGCCAGCGAGGCTAGCGCGGCGGAGGCTCCGGCCGAAGCAAAACCGGCCCAGCCCAAGGCCGGACGCAGCGCTGCCGATTCTTCGATTCGTGTCGATGTGGAGCTGCTGGACGTCTTGATGCGCGAGGTTTCCGAGCTGGTTTTGGTGCGCAACCAGATTGTGCGCTTGACCGACAACTCCCAGGACATGAACCTGGTGCAGTCCTCGCAGCGCCTGTCCTTGGTGGCCACCGAGCTGCAAGAAGGCATCATGAAAACCCGGATGCAGCCCATCGAGCACCTCTGGTCCAAGATGCCCCGAGTGGTTCGCGACCTGGGCAAACAGACCGGCAAAGATGTCCAGCTGGAAATGATCGGTGGCGACACCGAACTGGACCGTTCTCTGCTGGAAGCCATCGGTGATCCGCTGACCCACATGGTGCGCAACGCCGTAGACCACGGCGTGGAAGCCCCCGAGGTTCGCCAGGCCGCCGGCAAGAACCCCAAAGGAACTGTCACCTTGAAGGCATACCATGCCGGTGGTCAGGTCGTGGTTGACGTCATCGACGACGGCGCCGGAATCGACGCCGCCAAAGTCGCGGGCAAAGCCCTCGAAAAGGGACTGGTTACCCAGGCGCAGCTCTCCGAGATGTCCGATAAAGAAATCTTCAACCTGCTGTTCTTGCCGGGCTTCTCTACCGCCCAAAAGGTCTCGAATATTTCTGGGCGCGGGGTCGGCACCGACGTGGTCAAGACCTCGATCGAGGCCATCGGCGGTACCGTCGACGTGGAATCTGAGTTGGGCAAGGGCTCGACCTGGCGCATGCGCATCCCGCTGACCCTGGCGATTCAGCCCTCCTTGACGGTCGAGTCCCACGGCGAACTCTACGCCATTCCCCAGGCCAGCCTGCTGGAACTGGTGGCGCTGGATTCTTCGCGCAAGGAAACCTCGATGGAGTACGTGAACTCTTCGCCGGTTTACCGTCTGCGCGGAATGTTGCTGCCGCTGATTCGTCTGTCACACGTCCTGCACCCCGAGGAGCGCATCGAGCGCGAAGAAGAATCCAACGGCGTCATCGCGGTGCTGCAGAACGATGACCAGCGCTTCGGCCTGGTAGTGGACAAGGTCATCAACAACGAAGAAATCGTGGTGAAAGCCCTGTCCTCCAAGCTGAAGTCCATCGGTCTGTACGCCGGAGCCACCCTGCTGGGCGACGGCCGCGTGGCTTTGATTCTGGACATCGGCGCGGTGGCGCGTCGTTCGCTGACCGGGGCTTCCACCCAGGCCGCCCAGAAGGCCCAGCAGGCTGCCGAAGCTGCGCTGCGGAATTCTTCCGAAATCACCGGGCAGGCCCTGGTGGTTGGAATCGGCGACGGGCGTCGCGTGGCGATCCCGCTGGCGGCAGTTACTCGCCTGGAGCATATCGACGGTGAACGCGTCGAACGCGTGGGTGGCCGCGAAGTCATCCAGTACCGCGGACAGATTCTGCCCATTGTGCGCCTCGATCGTCTGCTCGGCGTAATGGACTACGAGGAGCCCAAGGATCTGCAGGTCGTGGTGTACCGCCGCGGCGAGCGCTCCGTGGCGATGGTAGTGCGCGAGATCTTGGACATCGTCAACGACGACAAGCGCATGCACTCGAATGTCGAGGACCACGGCTTGCTGGGTTCGGCAGTCATGAAGGACCGCGTCACCGAGCTGCTGGATGTCGAACAGGCCGTGCGTGCCGCCGACCCGACCTTCTTCGACGAAATCGAGAACTTCGACGTCGAGATGGATGTGAACTCTCGCTTGGATATGGTAGGAGTCTGAGATGACGCAGTACGTAACTTTCCGACTGGACGGAGCGCTTTACGGGATCGAGGTGAATCGCGTCACCGAGATTCTGCGCGGTGAAGCCACCACGAATGTGCCCCTGTCTCCAGATGCCATCAACGGCTTGGTGAACCTGCGTGGCCAGATTGCAACGCTGATTGATTTGCGCCAGCTGCTCAATTTTGCCGCCGCGGCCCGAGGAAGCCGAAACCATGATGGTGGTGGTAGAAATCGACAAGGAGATTCTGTCGCTGATGGTGGATTCCATCGGTGATGTCCGCGATGTCACCGAAAGCGATTTCGAGGCGCCGCCGGACACTCTGCCTCAGGAGTTGCGCGAGCTGATTCTGGGGGCTTATAAGCTGACCGAGGATTTGCTGCTGGTCTTGGACGTGGACAAGGTAGTGGCTCTCAATCCCGAAACTGTGCGGGAGAGCAAGTCAGTCTGAGGCCGACTGCACCAGCTTTAAAGGGCCGCGAGGAATCCCCTCGCGGCCCACATGATTTTATCCCCAGCGGTAGGTTTCGTGGCTCCTCGCCTCGCGGCGCGGTTCGGCCGGGGCGGCCTCGAGGCGGGGGCAGGGCAGGCTGGGGGAAAAATTTTCGGGTGAATTCCCATGCGAGAGATTTAGCTAAGCGGCCGGAAAAATCGATAGTCTTAAGTGTCGAGAGTTTTAGGTTATTCAAGGAGATGGATAATGGCCGGCATCAGAGTTCTGTGTGTGGATGACTCGGTTGTGGTACGCAAGATCGTCACGGATGCGCTCAACGCGGATCCGAACATCGAGGTGGTGGGAACCGCACCGAATGGCAAGTTAGCCCTGACGAAGTGGAAACAGCTGCAGCCCGACGCCATCACGATGGATATCGAGATGCCCGAGATGAACGGCATCGAGGCGGTGCGGGAGTTGCGGCGCATGGGGTGCAAGGACCCCATCATCATGTTTTCGACCCTGACTGAACGCGGCGCCACGGCCACCCTAGATGCGCTCTCGGCCGGAGCCACCGACTATGTGACGAAACCTGCGAACCAGGGTTCGGTGCGCGAATCCATGGAGTCGGTGCGTCAACAGCTGGTGCCGATTATTCTGGGTTTGCTGCCGAACAAGGTCCGCGCCGCCGGGATTTCTTCCGCCGCGCTGCAGGGCGAAGCCCGCGCCAATGTTTCTTCGGTTCCCACTATGTTCCAGGGGAAGGTCAGCTTGCATGACCGCACCGGGATGCCTGACAAACCGATTCGCATCGTCATTGTGGGGTCCTCGACCGGGGGTCCCGAAGCCCTGTCGAAGATGATTTCGGGGCTCAGCCAACCCTTGCCGGTCCCGATGGTCATTACCCAACACATGCCCCCCGTCTTTACCACTCAGCTGGCGAACCGCCTGAATAATATGACCCAGGCCTCGGTCGAGGAAGCCAAGGACGGGATGACGTTGATGCCGGGTCGCGTGTACCTTGCAGCTGGCAACTATCACATGACCTTCGTCGGGAATGCGGGTGCTGCGCGCATCAAACTGACGCAGACACCGCCGGTGAACTTTGTCGTCCCTCGGTGGATGTCATGTTTGAATCCGCGGTAAAGCTGTATGGCGGAGACATGCTGGCGGTGGTGTTGACCGGCATGGGCCAGGACGGCAAGAACGGATGTGGCCAGGTCCTGGAAGCCGGGGGCCGCACCATCGCCCAAGACGAACGCACCTCGGTGGTGTGGGGCATGCCCGGCGCGGTTTCCACCGCCGGTTTCGCTGACCAGATTTTGCCTATCGAAGAAATCGCCCCGCAGATTATTCGCCACGTAAAGACCTTCGCACCGGAGGCGCGCAGATGAGTCTGACTAAGCAAACCTTCGACTACGTGGCGAATCTGGTGCGCCAGCGCAGCGCAATCCAGTTGCCCACCGGAAAGGAATACCTGGTGGAATCCCGCCTGGTTCCTCTGGCGCGCCAAGCCGGGTTCCAGGGTGCCACCGCGGTGAACCAGTGGATTTCCCAGGTCATCGCCACGCACAAGGCCGCCGACCTGCAGGATATTTGCGAAGCCTTGACTACGAACGAAACCTCGTTCTTCCGCGACGTCACGCCTTTCAAGGGCTTGACCGAACACGTGGTGCCGGAACTGCAAAAGATGGGGCACTCGAATCTGCGGATCTGGTCGGCGGCGTGTTCCACCGGACAGGAACCTTACTCGATATCTATGACGCTGTTGGATATGCCCAGCCCTCCGAACTTCAACATCGTCGCCACTGACCTGTCGCGCGCGGTTTTGGCGAAGGCCAGGCAGGGTTTCTATACCCAGCTGGAGGTCAACCGCGGGCTGCCGGCTCCGATGCTGGTGCGCTACTTTAACCGCGAAGGGGCGAACTTCACCATCAGCCCCCAGCTGCGCCAGCGCATCGACTTCCGCGAACACAACTTGATGTCAACTCCGCCCAGCGGCGGACCGTACCAGATAGTTTTTATTCGCAATGTGCTGATTTACTTTGATATCGACACCAAGAGAGAGGTGCTGCGCCGCGTCGCCTCGGTCATGTCCCCCGGCGGATTCCTGTTTTTAGGAGCCGCGGAAACCACTATGGGGATGGATCCGGTTTGGGAACGCGTCACTTTGACGAAAGGCGCGGTTTATCGGTTGCAGGGAGAGAAGAAATGAAAGCTTTGATTGTAGACGACTCTCGCGCGATGCGCAAAATCATTGGCGGAATCTTGCGCAAAGAAGGCTTCGAAATCGTCGAAGCCGCCAACGGAGAAGAAGCCTTGGTGCTGTTGAACGCCCCTGAAACTGGCCGGGTGGACCTGGCGACGATTGACTGGAATATGCCGGTGATGGACGGATTGGAGCTGGTGGTGAATATCCGCGCCGAGAAATCCCTGCGTAACATCACTTTGATGATGGTGACTACCGAGTCGGAACATTCCCAGATCGTGCGCGCCTTGGCCGCCGGCGCACGAATACCTCATCAAACCGTTTACCCCTGAAGCCGTACAGGAGAAGCTGTTGATGCTGGGCTTGGGGAGCTGAGGCGCCGCCGGGCGCCAGGAAAGCTGGCCACGCCACCCGCGCGAAGCCCCTAAAGCCCTAGCCGACAGAACTCAAGCCGCTCCGCCCCAGACCCCGCCCCAGGCCCCAACCGAAAACCGACAACCGAAAGCCCTAACCGAACCTCGAACCTCGAACCTCGAACCTCGAAAAACGACGAAGACAGAAAGAAAAACCGATGAACGAAGAACTGAAGGCCCAGACGATGATGATCGTCGAGAATATTTCTATGCCTTGATCGACAAGATGGAGGAGACGATTTTCGAAAGCTGGGACGAGTTCGAGCCCTTTGTGAACCCGGTGTATTCCTGGGTGGATTCTTGCGGCGGGACCTCGACGACGCGCGTGGTGGTCGCGATGGAGAAGGACACCGGGGATACCTTGGCGCGGCAGATGTATATGCTGTCCGAAACCGACCCGGTGGATCCCGAATCCCTGGAGGACGCCTGCGGCGAGCTGGCCAATGTGGTGGGCGGCAACCTGAAGGCAGTGCTGGACGACGCCGGGGAGCTGACGATTCCGCAGGTCGCGGAGAAAATGCCGTGGGTCGCGGAAAATCCGATAGTTGAGTTAAAACTCAACTGGAAGGACAATAACCTGGTAATCTCAATTAGTGACCTGGCAGACATGCCGGCGGAATGATGGAGGACTGAGATGCGTATTGTGGTGGCGGACGATTCCCGCGTGATGCGACAGATCGTAGTGAGGACTTTGCGGCAAGCCGGATTTGACTGGGAAGTGATGGAGGCCGAGGACGGGGCGCAAGCACTGCAGCTGGCGCTGAACGAAAACCCGGATTTGGTGCTGTCGGACTGGAATATGCCCAATATGTTGGGCATCGAGATGCTGCAGCAGTTGCGTGCCACTGGCTCGAAAATCCCGGTGGGCTTCGTGACTTCCGAAGGATCGCCACAGATGCGACAGATCGCGCAAGAGGCGGGCGCGAATTTCTTGATCGCTAAACCTTTCGATGCCGCCACTTTCAAAGAGATTCTAGGAGCGTTCAACCGATGAGCCTGACACCACTGCCCAATGCGAAAGAAATGCGCGACCTGCTGGAGATGTTAATGGGTCGCCAGGTCGAGGTAAATCCCGACTACGAAATCATCAAGCCCGACGAGGACTACGCCGCGGTGGCTTTCTTTAACGACGCCATGGGCACGGTCTGCGCGGCCGTGACCATGGATTTCGCCGCCTGCGCCTATGCCGGGGCCGCCCTGCAGTTGATTCCCGCTGCCGGCGCCGAGGACTGCATCAAAGATATGGTGCTGGAAGATAACTACATTGAAAACGTTTACGAGGTTTTGAATGTGTTTTCTTCGCTTTTCAACAAGGAAGGTGCCCCGCACGTCACGATTGGTTTGATGTATACCCCCGGTGAACCTCTCCCCGCCGACGAGTTGAAGATGGTGACTTCCTATGTGGAGCGCCGCGACTCGATTATCAATGTCGATGGTTACGGCAAGGGGCGCATGGGAGTAATGTGCTTTAACTGATAACTTTTAGAAACTTTCGGGTTTCGTTAAGTTTGGTGGTTTCGGATGTCTTCGGGCGTCCGAAACTGCGTTTTAATGGGGCCGTGGACGCCATCTGCGCGATTCGCGACGTCGTAGTGCAAATCAACGACTACCAGACCAGACCTCGACCTGGCCCCCCAACCGCCACTACCCGCCCTCGCCCCGGAAACGTTTGGGGGCGGGCAGGGCATATGGAAGAATGAAGGCATGGCTGAAGTTGTCGCACCTGATTTTGTCCCTGCCGATATTTTGCGCCGCCCCCTGGCCAGCGCCCCGGAAGTGCCGGGGTGGAAAAAGGTCGCGGCGGGGAAGGTGCGCGAGATATATATCCCCGTCGAGGCCGCCTCGGTGGCGGATGCGGATAGGTTGCTGTTGGTCGCCACCGACCGGATTTCGGCCTTTGACTTTGTGTTGGATTCCCCGATTCCCGGCAAAGGTGCGGTGCTGACGCAGCTGTCGCGGTGGTGGTTTGCGCAGCTGGGCGACCTGATTGACACGCACTATCTGGACGAGCCGGTCCCGGCCCAGGTCGCGGGGCGTGCCATGGTGACGCGGCGCCTGGAGATGTATCCGGTAGAGTGCGTAGCGCGCGGGTACCTGACGGGTAGTGGGCTGGTGGAGTACCTGCGCGACGGGCACGTCTGCGGACAGGAACTGCCTTCGGGTTTGACGGAATCTTCGCGTCTGCCCCGCGCGATCTTTACTCCCGCCATCAAAGCGGAACTGGGCGAGCACGACGAAAACGTGTCTCCAGCGAAAATCGCGCAGTTGCACGGGAAAGCTGTGGCGGCGAAGCTGGAAGAGCTGACTTTGCAGATCTATCGCCGCGCCGCCGAGATTGCGGCGAAACGCGGGATCATCCTGGCTGATACCAAATTTGAATTCGGGGCTTTGCCGGGGCATTTAGCACGGGGGGATCAGGCCTTTCAGCCGGGGGAGGTGCCGTTCGCCTTCGTTTTGGGTGACGAGGCCTTGACCCCGGATTCTTCGCGATTCTGGCCGGCGGATCGCTGGGTAGAAGGCCAGGTCACGCCCTCTTTCGACAAGCAGTTTGTGCGTGACTGGCTGACTTCGCCGGCCTCTGGCTGGGACCGGGCCAGTGGGGCACAGCCCCCGGCCCTACCCGCGGATATCGTGGCGAAGACTTCCCAGCGGTACCTGGAGGCGTATCGGGCCTTGACCGGGCGGGAGTTGTTGTAGGTGTCGCGCCCGAGCTTTGACCGGACAATGTGAGTAAGGTCGCCGCGGCCACCAGCGGCCGCGCAGCGTTCACGCATTGAGACGAGAACGACTCGTCGCACGGGTATTTTTTCCATGTCAGCGCGCCGCACACCCACGCCGCACACCCACAACGCGCCCCCGTGGCACGGCTCCTGAATCGCGGCAGGATTTATATAAGAACTTATAGCGCCCGAGACGCGCGGGCGGTAAACTAGGACTGTTTGTGTACCTGTTGTAGGGAGCGGAGATGGCTGTTTTGACCATTGGGGATGAATTCCCCCGAATACGATTTCAAGGCCCTGGCGGGCGGCGTGCTTTCCGAGCTGCCTGTGTCTTCCGAAGAAGACTACTTTACGCGGGTTTCCTCCGCAGGGCTGGAACCCGGGCAGTGGCGCCTGATTCTCATGTGGCCCAAGGACTTCACCTTTATCTGTCCCACCGAGTTGGCTGGCATCGCCGGGGTTTACGAAGATCTGCAGGAACGCAACTGCGACGTTGTGGCGGTGAACACCGATTCCGAGTACGTGCACCTGGCGTGGCGTTCCAAGGACGAACTGCTGCGCGACATCCCCTTCCCGCTGTGCACCGACCCGACCCACGAGGTCCTGAAGCAAAAGTTGGCGTAATCAACCGCGAAGGCTTCTGCGACCGCGCGTCTTTCCTGGTCGACCCCGACAACAAGATTCAGTTCGTTACGGTGGACGCAGGTTCCGTGGGGCGCAACGCCGATGAGATTGTCCGCCAGCTCGACGCGCTGCAGTCCGGCGGCCTGACCACCTGCGGCTGGCACCCCGGCGAACCCACCTTGGACGTCTTCAAAGCTGCAACCAACCTGGTGTCCCTCAGCTTGTGATGTGATGATTTCCTTTGCCGGGGTCCCGCTCGTCGGGGCCCCGGTTTTTTGTGGTGTAGGTGGGGTTTGCTTTCGTCCGGTCTCGAGGTCGCCAGGTGCGTTGGGTTGGCTGGTGTCTCGTCTCGGGTTCGGCCGGGGCGGACCCTGGCGAGGCGGAAGGGGGAGGACCCCCTCGGAAAATGGTGGCTGGAAGCCTACCATTTTCCTCACCCTCCAGGCTCGCTGCGGATGCCACGGTCCAGCCCGAGACACCACGCAAACGTAACCCCGGACCTGACCTCGAACCGGACCTCGACCGGGGGCATCGTTTACCTAACCTCGTCCCCTAGAACCGTCCCCTAACCTCGACGAATTCAACATGCGAAACGGTAAATTTAAAAAGCTGAGACAAAGCGGAGTATAATCCAAGGGTAAAAATTATTTAAAGAAGGGAGCTGCTCATGCATCCTAAACTTGAAAAAGTATTGAACGAGACCGCGGCGCGGAATCCGGGCGAACCCGAGTTCCTGCAGGCGCTCACCGAGGTAATCGAGTCGCTCGACCCGATTATCGAAAAGCATCCGGAGTACGCCAACTACGGTTTGCTGGAGCGCCTGACCGAACCCGAGCGTCAGATTATTTTCCGCGTGCCGTGGGTGAACGACAAAGGCGAAGTGCAGGTCAACCGGGGTTACCGCGTCGAATTCAACTCGGCGCTGGGGCCGTACAAAGGCGGGCTGCGCTTCCATAAATCCGTCAACCGTAACATCATCAAGTTCCTGGGATTCGAACAGATTTTCAAGAACGCGCTGACCGACCAGGGTATCGGCGGGGGCAAGGGTGGGTCCGACTTCGACCCGCACGGCAAGTCCGACAACGAAGTGATGCTGTTCTGCCAGTCCTTTATGACCGAGCTGTACCGCTATATCGGCGATAAAACCGATGTGCCGGCCGGCGACATCGGCGTGGGTGGGCGCGAGATTGGGTACCTCTTTGGACACTACAAGCGCCTGACCGGGGTGCACGAATCTGGCGTGCTGACCGGGAAAGGCTTGGGTTGGGGCGGGTCACTGGTTCGCACCGAAGCCACCGGTTACGGACAGGTCATGTTCGCCCAGTTCATGGCCGAGGACCGCGGGGAATCCCTGGAGGGTTTGACTTGCGCGGTTTCGGGATCGGGCAACGTTGCGCTTTACGCCATCGAGAAAGCCCAGCAGATGGGGGCTAAGCCCGTGACTTGTTCGGATTCGGACGGGTGGGTTTACGACAAGGACGGCATCGACCTGGAGCTTTTGAAGGAGATCAAAGGAAGTCAAGCGTGGGCGCGTCTCGGATTACGCGGCGGCCCGGCCTTCCGCCGAATTCCATTCGGAAGGCAATGTGTGGAGCGTGCCTTGTGACGTGGCCTTGCCTTCCGCGACGCAGAACGAGGTGCAGGTGGAAGATGCGCGGGAGCTGTTGAAGAACGGCTGCCGCTATGTTTCCGAAGGCGCGAATATGCCTACGGTTCCCGATGCGATCGACATCTTCCAAGAGGCCGGGACCTGTTCCTATGCGCCCGGCAAGGCGGCGAACGCCGGAGGTGTGGGGGTTTCCGCGCTGGAGATGGAGCAGAATGCCTCGCGTACGCGGTGGAGTTTTGAGTACGCCGAAGGTCGCCTGCACGACATGATGAAGGACATCCACGACAACTGCCTGGCCACCGCCGAGGAATACGGCCGGCCCGGCAACTATGTCTACGGCGCGAACATCACCGGTTTCCGCCGCGTGGCTGACGCGATGCTGGCTCACGGCGTGGTCTGAGTCGTGGGTTAGTCGCGGGATTTCTGTGGGATTTCTGCGGTTTTGCAGCGGTTTGTGTAGCTCCGGGGTCCTCTGGCGAGGACTCCGGAGCTATATTTCCAACTCCTGCGTGAGGAGTCTCGATTGGGGACGGTGGAGTCTTTGCGGGTCAGGAGTATAAGGGTAACTTTGACTAACCGAAAGATGTGCACCCGGATGTATGACTGACACGGCAACTGCACCAATCCGGCGCAGTTGCCTCAGTCCAGGTCAGCCAGTTGCTCCAACACGATTTCCGCAGACAAATCCGAAGGGAACTGGAAACCGGCTCGCGGAGACAGCGACATTCCCTCCCACAGCACCGGCCCGTCGGGCATGGCGGAGCGCTTGAACTGTTGAGAGATGAAACGCCGATAAAACACCCGCAACCAGTGCAGGATCTCTTCACGCGCGAAAAACTGCAGGTCGTGCGGGGCGTCTTGCAGGTCATCCGGGGACAAACCGCCATCCAGGCCACCGGCCCCGACCGTGTCCAGTTCCGCATCGGCACCCGCACTTGTAACCGCACCACTTTCGGCGCCGACGCCAACACCGGACCTCGACCCGGGAACCTCCCCGAAAGCTTCCAGCGCCAGGAAAGCGACTTTGCGTGGCGCGGCGCCGCGCAGGGTGTGGAACAGGAAGAAATCGTGGAGCAGGTAGGGGCCGACCGTGCCTTCCGTGGTTTGGCGCACCAGGCCGGAGGCGCCCTGGTGTTCGGGGATCAGCTCGGGGGTGATGTCAGCGCGGCAGACCGCGACGGCGGCGAGGCGCAGGGCGGCGGGGTCGGGGATCAGGGCGGTTTCGGCCAGCACCTCGATGGCTTCCATGATTAGGGTCTGGCATCAGGGACTTCGGGACGCCGCCGTTGACGCCGTAGTGGCTCATGTGGTCGCCCACCCCGTAGGTGCACCACCCCAGCGCCAGCTCGGAGAGGTCGCCGGTGCCCAGCACCAGCCCGCCTTTTTGGTTTGCCAGGCGGAACAGGAAATCGGCGCGCAGCCCGGCTTGGACGTTCTCGAAAGTCACGTCGTAGACCGGTTCGCCGTGGCCCGCCGGGTGTCCCAGAGTCTGGAGCATCTGCGTGGCGGCCGGGCGTATGTCAAGTTCCTCGCAGGGGATTTGCGTGGCGGCGGCCAGGTCGACGGCGCGATTCTTTGATGCCGAAGACGTTGCAAAACCGGGCATCGTATAGGTCGCCAGCTGGGCCTTGGCCCCGATCGCCACCAGCATCGCCAGCGTGGAATCCAGCCCGCCCGACAGCCCCAGCACGACTTTGGGCTGACGGTCACCCACGCCCATCGAGTCCAGGCGTCGCCGCAGGGAGCGGACCTGGATGTCGAAGGCTTCGCGCAGGTCACGGCGGTATTTCCGTGTAGTCGCCGGGACCAGAGGGCGCTGGGCCGGAGGCACGAGCGGCGGCACCTCGTCGGTCGGGGCGGGGTCGCAGCTGAAGGTGGCGAGGACGGGTGTGGGGGGGCCGGGGCGAGGGCGGGTTGTGTGGGGTTCGCGGGGTCTGGTGCGAGGGCGGGGCTGCAGGGGACCGGGAGTTGGGGGACTTCAGGTCGATATCAATCAAAGTCAGTCCAGCATCGCCCAGGTGAGTTTCTTGAGCCAGCAGGTGCCCATCAGCCGCCGCGCAGACTTCGCCGCCGTAAGCCGAGTCGGTCGAGGACTCTCCCGGCGAACCGTTGACAGAAAGCACATTGCCGTGCAGCATGGCAGAGAGTTCACGTACGCGGTGCTGGTTTCGACGCGCGGCACCCACGGTCAGCGGTTCGGAGCCGAGCTGGACCAGCAGCGGGTTTTGTGTTTTAGCGCTGGCTTGGAGCAGGGTCGGGGACGGTGCTGCAGCGGGGAAGGCCCAGACATTTAAGCCCGGGACTTCTTCGGCCAGCAAGACAGGTGCTCCGGGGAAAACCGAGGCGAGCTGTGCGGTACTGGATGTGACTCCAGGATTCAAAGCGGTGCCCTGCGCGGTGGTGAGCGCCAGGAGGCGTCCGTGATTCAGCGCAATCACCGCGCTGTCACCGGGCTGGATTAAAGGAGTAGCGACCCCTGGGAACAGCGCGGCTCCCGCCGGGCCGCCCAGCAAGATCAGTATCCTCAGTTCGGAAGTCTGCTGGCGAATCAGGTCCAACGCCGCCGCGCTCTGTTCCAAAACCCAGGTGTTATCCGCCAGGTCGCCCAGGTGCCCCGTCAGGCACATCTGGGGAAAGGCAATGACAGCCGCGTATGCCCGCGTGGCTTCTCGCGTCAGCTCAACTACCTTTTCGGCATTTCCGTGGGTTTCCGGGGGTAACTTTGAAGGTGCCCGCCGCCACGCGAGCAACACCATGGCCGTATATATTCCTGAACTCCATTCTCAAATCATAGTCCCGCGGGTGCTCCCTTGACCCGCCGAAGGGCTCATCACGGTGCCCCTGTACACACGACTGCAAATACTTTGCGTCCCGTCCTGGTCGGGCCCAAAAACGAAAGGTTTTTGCAGTTTTATGTACACCCCCCTCTCGCAGCGGCTGCGATAAAATAGCCGATGGCCTGGGAAAGCCCGCCGAGAAACCGCGTCGCCAGTACCGACAGTACTGACAACCGCCGGCCCAACCGGCCCTGCCGGCCCTGCCGGCGCAGCCAGCCCCGGCACCCCAGCCAGCCCCAACTCAACGGAGAGGAACCTCAAGCGATGGCAGTACGCAAAACCGCGACGAAACTGGCTGACGGCCGTGACTTCTTCTATTTCGACGACTCCGAGCCCTACGCCAGCGGCACCCAGACCCGCCGCCTCGACGACCCGCGCCCGCTGCCTGACCGCTTCGCCCCGGTGGACGGCCACCCCGTGACCGGCCCGGTGATGCGCCACGACCCGCTCACCGGAGACTGGATTCCCATGGCCGCACACCGCATGAACCGCACCTTCCTGCCTCCCGCGGACTCCAACCCCTGGGCCCGGCCCGCCCCGGCGCGGAATACCAAGACGGCGAAATCCCTCGACACCGACTACGACGTGGTGGTGTTCGAAAACCGCTTCCCTCGCTGATGGAACTGCCCGAAACCCGCCACCTCGCCCCGCTCCCGACCCCGGTCGACGGCGAACGCATCTTCGCCGAAGCCCCCGCCAACGGCCGCTGCGAGGTCATCTGCTTTGGCCCCGACGTCAACACCAACCTGGTCTCCATGGGCCCCTCCCGCATGCGCACCGTCATCGAAGCCTGGGCCGACCGCACCGCCGAACTCTCGGCTATCCCCCAAATCAAACAGGTCTTCGTCTTCGAAAATCACGGCGAGGAAATCGGCGTCACCCTCCACCACCCCCACGGCCAAATCTACGCCTACCCCTTCATCACGCCCCGCACCAACGCAATGCTTCGCCAGGCCGCCCTGCTGAACATCGACGGAGTCGACGCGGTCTCAGGCTTGGACGGCTACGACTTCAAACTCTCCCACGGCGAGGACGGCTCTTGTGGTTGCGGTCATGGTCACGGCCACGGCGAGGACGGCTCTTGTGGTTGCGTCCACGGCCACGACCACGGCGGGGGCTGCGGTTGCGGCTCGGCCGAAGATGCGGCTTTCGCCGACCCTGGCTGCGATTGCGGCTGCGACTGCGACTGCGCTTGGGGCGCGGATTCTTGTGATTGCGGCTGCCACGACCAGGCACCCCAGCCCAAAGACGCCGACTCCTCGTACCAGCAAAACCCCAACCCCCACAACACCGCACCCGCCAACGCTACCTCCGCCCCAGCCCTCGACCCGACCCAAACCCCAGCCCTCGACCCGGAAGAGGAACCCTGGGACGGGAACCTCGACCCGCTGAACCTGATCGCCGCCGTGCGCGACGCCGAGGTGCGCGCCGGCACGCGCATGATCGCCGAAAACGCCGAGTGGGTGTGGTATGCCGGTCGCCGCGCGGTGGCCGCTGGAGTATCACCTGGTGCCCAAGCGGCTGGTCCCCGATTTCGCCGCGCTGGACGAGGCGCAGAAAACCGCGCTGGCGGACCTGTATCTGCGGATGATGATCGTGGCGAACCACTTCCACCGCCGCGTTGACGGCAGCTACGTCGACGTGAACTACATTTCGGCGTGGCACCAGGCGCCGTGCTCGCCCGAGGATGGGCGCGAGATTTTAGGGCTGTTCAACCAGTTCTACAGCTTCCTGCGCGCGCCGGGCAAGATGAAGTACCTGGCGGGCTCGGAGTCCGGGATGGCGACGTGGATCAACGACACGACGCCCGAGCGCATCGCCGCACGCACTCGCGAGGCGGCCCGCGAGGCCTTGGAGCTGGGGGCTTTCGAGGGGCTGGAGCAGCCCATTACTTGGCTCTGAGCTGGGGCGAGGAAAGGTGGCTGCGGTTTGTGTCGGCGCCGGGCTTGGTTTGGTGCGGCGAGGGCTGCGGGTTGCGGTTTTTAGGAAGTGGCGCGGGGTGCGAGTTGCGGTTTTTAGGGCGATAAGCGGCAGATTTTAGCGGAAAATGAAGTTACAGGAGGTAGCGACATGACAGGTTTAGGAGCGAGCGGCGCAACGCCTGCGTTGACCGAGGCGTGGAGCCCGCAAGCCGGAGCGGCCCGCGCGAAGGAGCTGTTCCGCCAGGCCTTCGGGGCGGAACCAGCCGGGGCGTACCGCGCACCGGGGCGAGTCAACGTGATCGGAGAACACACCGATTACAACGGTGGTTTGGCTCTGCCGCTGGCTTTGCCGCACGCAACTACGTGGCTGTCGCGCCGCGCGAGGACCGGCAGTTGCGCCTGGCGTCGACCTTGATGGACGAAGTGATCGAGCTGGACCTCGATGCTCTGCGCGATTCCCTCTATCTGGACGATCTGGGTCAGGACCGCGTGCCGCAGGTTCGTTTCACCGGGACGGGAGCCTATGTGGGCGGAACTATTTTGAGTTTGGAAGAAGTCCTGGGGCGCGAAGGTGCTTTCCCCGGTTTCGACGTGGCGGTGGATTCTTGTGTGCCCCTGGGTGCGGGTCTGTCTTCCTCGGCGGCTTTGGAGTGCGCGGTGGCGGTAGCTGTTGATGACTTGTTGGGACTGGGGTTGGCCGCAGAAACCGCCGGTATCGCCCAGGCCCGGGGCGCAAGTGACGACGCAACCGAAGCGGCGGACCTCGCCGGGGACGCAGTAGACGGCCTCGTCGGGGACGCAACAGACGGCCTCGACCCGACCCCCTGAAACCCCCGCAACAGCGCCAAAAACCGGGCGGTACCTGCTGCTAGAGGCGGGGCGCCGGGCCGAGAATATTTATGTCGGGGCGCCGACCGGAGGGCTGGATCAGGCAGCGTCTTTGCTGTGTCGCGAGGGGCACGTGATTTTGCTGGATTGCCGGACTTTTGTGGCGCGGTCGCTGGTATTTGACTTGGCCGCCGCGGGGCTGGAGCTGCTGGTGATCGACACGCGCGCCGAACATAATCGGGCCGATGGGCAGTACGGAAAGCGGCGGCACGACTGCGAAATCGCGGCGGCTGCTCTGGGGGTGGAGCTGCTGGGCGTGCTGGTTTCGCCCGGGACTTTCGAGGCTGACATCGAGGCCGAACTGGAGCGGCTGGCCGAGGTGTTGGGTGAGGGTGAGGAGGCTGAGCGCGTCTGGCGCCGAGCGCGTCACATCTTGACCGAAATCGTCAGGACCAGGGATTCGCCGGGATTTTGGCTGGTTTTGCAGGGGATGCTGGAGTGGCTGGGGGCGTCGGGGACGCTGGTGACGTTGGGGCGCTGGCCTTTCCGGCGGCGGAGCTGGGAGCTTTGATGAACGACTCGCATGATTCGTTGCGGGACGATTATGAGGTCAGTTGCGAGGAGTTGGACGTGGCGGTCGAGGTTGCCCGGGCGCAGGGCGCTTTCGGGGCGCGCATGACCGGTGGTGGTTTCGGCGGTTGCGCGATTGTGCTGATTCGCCGCGAAGACACGACGCGCGTCAGCGCTGCGGTCACGCAGGAATACCGTCGTCGCGGCTGGAGGGACCCGAAATTCCTGGTGGCCTTGCCGCAAGCTCCCGCGGGCAAAGTGCAGGGCTGAGTTCCGCGAGGAGGGACGGCGGGTTTGACCGGGCGGCGGTTTTGGCCGGCTGGGTGGCAGACATCTCTTTCGCCTGCTGAGAATTGGTTCGGGCCTGTACATAAAACTGCAAAATTGTGTGTTTGGAGGGGTTTTGGGGGTGTGTTTGGTCGATTTTTGCAGTTTTATGTACGCCGCCTCCGTGTTCCTCTTGTCGGGCGCTGTCAGGTAGTACTCGGTGACCGGCCCGGTCCGGCCGGGCTGCGCAGCCGGGCAATGCAAGCGTTGTCCTCAGTCCCCCAGCCCTGCGCCGGACCGGGAACAGGCCAAAAAGTCGAATCTTAGAAATCCCTGAAAAAAACTATAAATGACACAGAATTTGGCGAATTTCGAAATTGAATTTAGTCTGGAAATTGCCTCAAAACTGCAGGTCGCAGGCCTGAAGCTGATAGTGAATAACTGGGAAATCCCTGAGGGGGTTTTCAAGCAAAAATTAAGCTCCTAACATTATTAACAACGCGCTGAAATCAGCCGATTAGAAGGCCAGAGGGACGCGCGGGCCGGTCGCAGATTCCGACCACATTCAAGGAGAAAGAGCTTTAGATGCAGCTGAACGGTTTGGGTCAATACCAGTCGAATGCGCTGGTTAATCCCTGGGGTAACCCGGTGGCGCAGCGCTCGAAGTCGTTGGCTGCTGCCGACCCTTCTGCATCTGGTGCAGCTACCGCAGCTCAGGTGCGCACCGGCGGCCTGGCGCCTCTGACGGCCAAACCGGCCATCTCTACTAACGGCAAACTCAACATAGTCGACGGAATGGGCGACCAGCTTTCGGTTGCCGCCACCACCTCGACCCGCGCCGAAGTCCGCGTCGCAAACGCCACCTCACAGACCGCACAAGCCGCCGTCACCACCGCCAACGCCGTGGACGACTCACTGGCGAAAACCGACCGGGTACTCGCCGGGATGCGCAACATCGTTTCGCAACTGGCCGTCGAAACCGTTTCGCAGTCACAACGCGCGGAACTGACCCACCACTTCGGGCGCCTGGCGGGCGGCCTCGACACCCTGGCTGCCACCGAAATTTTCGCCGGGCACCGCACCCTGGACGGAAACTTCCGCGCGACTTTCTCGGTGGGAGATTCCGTGAATCCGACCAAGGTCACGGTAGATGCCACGCTGCCTAACGGCAAGGCCTTTAATTCCGAGGGACTGGGTGTCACCGCGCTGGCTGCGGGGATTGTAGGCGCGGCGAATAACCCCGCGGCGGCCTCGGCAGCAGCCAAACAAGCGACCCTGGGGCTGGCCATCGCGTCGGGAGCCGTCAACCAGGTGCGCTCCTCGGTTCAAGAAGCCGCTGCTTCCGCCTTGAACGCGCTGCAGCAATCCTCTCCGTTGATGAGTTCCGGGATTGGCGGATCCGCGCAGCTGGCGCAGTCCTTGGTCGCCAAGGCGGTCGAAGGCATCAACGCTCAACCCACCGCAGCTTTCCGCGCGCAGGCAAATATGCCCGCCTCCATGGTGCAAAAGCTGTTCTCTTAAACCTGGCGATTCCCACCGTGACCGGCCTTCGAGGTCGGCTTTTTCGGGTTTTAGGTTGGGTATTCTGGAGTCAAAATGAGTCGTCGCCTGGTACCTACCCACACGACGCCTGATAGCCAATCAATTTCCAATAATTGGCGAAGACACAACTTTGTCCTGGATTAATATTAGCTCCGACTCTGAATATACCAGTAGTGAATTTCGCTGTATTCCAATGCCGCCGAGCATCCCACTACTATCAACGTGACGCGAGGTATGGATCCGGCTAGGATAAGAATTGATATTGGTGCTACGAATTATGAACTAGCTAACTCCGCCAAAGGTATCGTTAGTCCATCAATATCCAAAACTTCCCTTTTGGTGAGGTGACACCGTATATGGTCGATGGGAAAGATACTTGCATACAGCAAGGGTGCTGGGTCGGGCAAACCATTATTTCGAATTGTCAAACTCAGTGGCGTATTTTGTACACTTCTCGTTTCATGTGTGGAAGGAAAGGGGGAGCCAAGGGGAGAGGTCCGCGCGCTGGCCCGAAGCGGAGATGAGTTCGCGGGCCTCGGCCTGGTCCCAGCTCAACAGCCCGGTGGCGAGGCACAGCCAAGTCTGCGCCGACATCTCGATCACTGCCGGAGGGGTGCCGCGCCGGTGCGTCGAGCCCTCAATCACCTGCACCGCACCAAAAGGCGGCACCCGCAGCTCCACCGAGCGGCCCGGTGCAACAGCAGCCAACTCTTGCAAGGTATAGCGCACCGCTGGTCCCACGACAGCCGGACTGAGCTCAGGTTGTCTTCCCGTTGGCAGGGCGTTGCCATCTGCAATCCCGGCCGTCCCAGCCGCCGTGACTTCGATCGGTCTGACACTCGCAGTTGCTGCGGTAATTTCCGGCCGCCGGGTCAAGATTGGTACTGCCATCAATACTGACTGGGGCGCCTACCTCCGCCGCGATTGGACCGGGGTCCCTTATAACCCCGCCGACCCCATCAACATCAGATGTGGTATGTCCTGTCATAGGCTGAGGATTCCCTGAAGCCGCGCCCAGACCCGCCGGGGCTGGACCCGGCGCAGGCGACACCCCGGAAAAGGCTTGTTTCCAAGCATTTAACGCATTGAGTCCATCCTGAGCGGGTATCTTTCGAGGCACAGCACGATTTTACCTGCCCCTGCCCCATTCCCAGCCCCCTCCCAGGGTGCTACCATTTAATCAACAGCTTGTTTCGGGGCTACTCGCAGATAAACCGGCACTATACCGGCGAAAACCGCAGGGAACCGCAACCGCGAGGAACCGACCTCGACCCGGGACCGAAACCGATTCGAAACCGGTGCCAACCCGACCTCGACCCGGACCTCGAAACGGCGAAACACCGCGGCAACCGCGCGGCCGGAAAGGAACCGGCCAGCGCCGCGACGAGGCGACTAGGGAAGGCAAAAACATGGCAGTTCAGCTCCAATCCGATTCATCTTCCGTACTTTTCTATGCGCAGCAGGCGGCACGGGCGGCGACCCGGCACGTCACGCCCGACACGGCGGCGCAGGTGCGAGCGGCGACCGAGCTGTCCGGGGATTCGGCGCGGATTCAGTCCCAGACTCAGACGGCTGGGGTGCACGAGGCTGTTGCGACGCTGGGTGCGGCGCAGCGCGGTATGGAGGTGTTGAATGTCGCGGGCGAATCGCTGAACCGGGCATCTCAGCAGATTTCAGAGCTGAACAAAGTGGTAGCTTCGGGCAAGATGGACGCTTCGGCGCGGCTGGCCGTGGCGGACGGTTTGGCGGCGTTGGACCGCACTCTGGGGACCGAGTACAACGGGACTCCGGTGCTGGGCGGGGCGGATTTTTTCCGTGCCGGCGCAAGGCAAAGTCGCCGAGGTGAAGGTCCAGATTGGGGACGACACCCTGCGGAACCTGCCGTCTTTGCTGGCTTCGGGAGGGCGCGGTTTCAAGGCCCTCGACTTGGAGCAACAGACGGCTTCGCAGCTTTCCTTGGCCAAGGCTTCGACCCTGGTGGGCGACGCCCTGTCTCAGGTGACTTCCCAGGCCGGCACTCATGCAGGCGCTCTTGGCGCGGTTGGATGGGCAGATGGGGGCTTTGACTGGGGCTTCCGGTTTGAAGGCCGAGGTGGCTCCGGGGGCGGCGAAGGCAACGGTCGCGGCGATTGGCGACGCGGCGGCGGAGGCCGCCAAGGCGCAGGCGCGGGTTTCGGCCGAGGCGGCGCAGCGTTTGCTGGTGGACTGAACGGGTTGGTTGACGCGGCCGGGTTGGTTGGCTGACCAGGTTGGTTAGCGCGGCCTACTGGCTTACACAGACTTATAGCATCTCCTGTCGCTCTCGGGGCGCTCCCTTCGGGGGGCGCCCCGAGGGTTTTTACTGGCATGAGCCGGGATGTGGGATGGGGTCGAGCCAGGGTCGAGCTGGGGTCGTGTTGGGGTCGAGCTGGGCTGTGATGTGGGGTGACGCTCTTGGGATGTACATAAAACTGCTAATTTCGTGTGTTGAGGGGTGTCTGATGGGGCTTATCGAAGGTTTTTGCAGTTTTATGTACGCTTCTTTTGTTCGCGCCGCCCACGAGTCCACTCAGTCATAAGCGCGACCCGTGCGAGCGTGGTGCGTGTGTGTACATAAAACTGCAAAGTTCAGGTTGGCAGCCTAAGCTCTGTCCCGTGACGCAAGTTTTTTGCAGTTTTATGTACGCATGTCTCCTCCAACCCGCAAACCCTAAATGTCCCAATGACCGGACAAGCAAAAACTCGCCCTTCCGCCAGCCGCCCCCAATCCCTACACTTTTAATCAAGGCGTACTGTCTCCACAGCCCGCCCCGCCGAGAAGCGAGGAATGCCTCCCGGCGAATCCCCGGCCCGGCAAGGCCCGGCAAGCCTGCCAACAAGCCCAGCCAAGCCCCAGCCGCAAGGATTCGAACACGACTCACCAGGATGGTAGGGCAATGTCAGCTATGGCAGCAGTTTCAGGCGCAGACGTGTCGCTGGGCACGTACTCGGGCGCTAGTTCTGCGCCGCCCGGCCCCAATCCCAGTCCTAGCGCAAACCCCAATCCCGCCCCCGATTCGCCCTCGGCCGCGCCCGTCGCGGATTCTGCCCCGGTCGAGGCCACCCTCCCGCGGTTACGTCGGTTACGGTTTTGGCGGGGGCGAGGTCCGCTACTCCAGTTCCAGCGTCGCCTCCAGTTCCAGCGCTTCCTCCGCTTCCTCCGCCAGCGCCGCCGCCCCCACCTATACCACTACCGCCACCGGCACCCTCTCGGCAGCAAATGTCCTGAGCTCCTATATCCCCTCCGCCTGGCAAACCGCCGGCGCCGCCTACGGAGCCTCGATGCCCTCCGCCTCTCTGACCTCCCGCGCCTTGCGCTCCGGCCTGGCCTCCCTCAGCCCCACCTACCCATCAACCACCACTTACCCCGCCGGCCCCGCAACCACCTCTTCTCTCAACACAAACGTCATGGCGCTGAATGCCTACCGCTACGTCGGCTACGCCCAGGACCTCCTGGCGGACTCCCTTTCCCGCCTTTTCCACCGGCAACCGCATCCGCTCCGCCTCTGACGACGCTGCCGGCCTCGCCATCGCCGAAGGTATGAAGTCCCAAATCTTGGGCTCCCAACAGGCGGTGCGCAATGCCCAGGACGGCCTTTCCCTGGTTCAAACCGCCGAAGGAGTGTTGGGCACGGTCACGGACATGCTGCAGCGCATGCGCACCCTGGCGGTCCAGGGAGCCACGGATTCTTACGGCGCCCCTAACCGCGACATGATCGCCCGCGAGATGGACGCGATCCGCCAAGAAATCGGCCGCATCGGCGAAGTGACCGAAGCCCTGGGCCGGCGCATCTTGGGTGGACGCTACACCGAGCCTGCCGACGCGCTGCGTTTCCAGCTGGGCCCGAACGCCTCCGACTCCGACGTGGTTGCCTTGACTTTCGTCAACGTGGTGGACATCGCTAAGCAGCAGCTGAGCTATGTCCCCCAAAGCGCGGCCAACAGTGACGCCTTTGGCGCCGTCCTGGAAGGCATCGACGCGCACCTGGGCGTGATTCTGGGCGCCCGCGCCGACTTGGGCGCGGTCTCGGCGCGTTTCCGCTCTACCATCGATTCCTTGAACGTCGCGGTCGAGAACCTCTCGGCCTCCTCCGATCGCCTGCGCGGCGCCGACTTCGGCCGCGAAGCCCAGCGTTTCGCCCGCGGCCGCATCCTCTCCCAGTCCTCCGCCGCCATGCTGTCTCACGCCACGCGCGGCCCTCGCGGCGTCCTGGCTCTGCTCATCACCCAGCGCGCCTAGGTCTGGCGTCTCCCGCGGTCGGGTCCCCGGTCGAGGTGCGGTGGTGCCGGCCCTTTGCTCGAGGTCGGGTTTTGGTTTTCCTCGGTCGAGGTGCGGTGGTGCCGGCCCCTGCTCGAGGTCCTCTGCCCTCCGGTAGGGGGAATCTGCCGTTGTGTGGGTGTGCGGAGCAGGCCGGTTTTTCCGCATGTTTCTGCGGGTCAGCGTTGCTTTGTCCTGACAATTCCGGGGTTGGGAAAACGAATTTTCCTTTTATCCTTAACTTTTCGGGGCAGGTGTCCGATAATTATCTATGTCACACAGGAAGTGTGGCGATAGGACATCCAGCCGGCAAGGTGCTGGTTGGTTTTATCAGGAGGATTCAAAATGTCTTTGTCTATCAATCAGAACATCATGGCTATGAATAGCTACCGCAACCTGTCCAACACCCAGAACAGCTTGGCCAAGTCTCTGGAAAAGCTGTCTTCCGGCTTCCGCATCAACCGCGCCGCGGACGATGCCGCTGGTTTGGCAATTTCCGAGGGCATGCGTTCTCAGGTGAATGGTAACCGACAGGCTCAGCGCAACGCCCAGGACGGTATCTCTTTGGTACAGACCACTGAAGGTGCGCTGGAAGCGGTTCACAACATTCTGCAGCGTGCGCGTACGCTGACCGTTCAAGGCGCTAACGACTCCAACAACGAAAAGGCTCGTGCCAACATCAACGCCGAGCTCGCCCAGCTGTCGCAAGAACTGACTCGTATCAGCAAGGTCACCGAGTTCAATGGTCTGAAGACCTTGGGTGCAGAGAAAGAACTGAAGTTCCAGGTCGGCGCTAACGGCACCCAGGATGATGTCATCTCGGTGACTACCTTCGACTTGGCCACCGAGGTTGCCGATGCCATTAATTTCATGGGAACCGGTGGTACCGATCACGCTAGCTTCAACGGCAAGATTAGTGTACTTGATACGGCTATTGGTGCGGTTTCTAAGCGTCGTTCTGATCTCGGTGCTGTGCAGAACCGTTTCGAGCACACCATCAAGAACTTGGGTGTTGCTGTAGAGAACCTGTCGGCTTCCGAATCTCGTATCCGCGACACCGACATGGCTTCCGAGATGATGCAGTTCACTCGCAACCAGATCCTGTCCCAGGCCGGCACCTCGATGCTGGCTCAGGCCAACCAGGTTCCCCAGGGCGTCCTCTCCCTGCTGCGCTAAGTCGCAACATAGGACGGACCTCTCTGGCCCGAAACCTGGCTCTAGCCAAGGACCACAGGTTGACCCCCGCCCCGCGGGGGTCAACCCTTTAACCAACCCATCACTTTCCCCGCCCCAACCCCCCATCCCAAGCCCCTCGCTCAGACCCAGGACACAGTCAGGCCCTGCGTCCTAAAAATAGAGGCATGTATGTCAAGCTGGCGCGGTTCTTGGCGGTGCGACCGCTGAAGGTCCTGGTGTTTTGGATCGTCATGGTCATCGCCTCTGCGCTGGTAGCCGCGACGGGATTTGGGACTCCGCTGTGGGAACGCCTGGTTTCCGACGTCCCACAGGCCACGCCTTCGGATTCGAACAGCGGCCAGAAACTGCTGGACGCCCAGGCCACCAAGGACTACGGCGTGGTAGCCTACATCACCGGAATCGACCTCAAGGCCGAATACATAGAGGCCCCAAAGCTCGCCGCCCAACTGAAGCAACTCAAGGAACAGGCCGAATCGCAAGGCGACAAAGCCACCCAGTTGGGCGACCAGGCCCAGGCAGCGGCCACGCCGGCCCAGGACTTGGGCGACGAAGCCACCGCCTTGGGCAACCAAGCCCAGAACCTGGGGGCGAACGCGAAAACCCTGGGAGAGCTGGCCCGGCAGTTGGGCGACCAAGCCCAGGCCGAAGGCGAAGTCGCCCAGACTCTGAAGACCCGCGCGGAAGCCGCCGCGGCGCAGGCCAAAGACCTGGGGGCCCAAGCCCAAGACCTAAAGACTCAGGCCGAAGCCGCCGCCGCGCAGGCCGCAGCGGCCGGCGGCCCGCAACTCCAGCAGCTCCAGGCCCAGGCCGAAGCCGCCGCCGCCCAGGCCGCGACCCTGACGGCCCAAGCCCAGACCCAAGACGAACGCGCGAAAACCCTGCAGGCCCAGTCCGCCACCGCCGCGACCCAGGCCGAACAACTGACCGCCGCGGGCGACACCCAAGGCGCTGCCCTCGCCCAGGCCCAGGCACAGGACCTCGCCGCGGCCGCCGCCAAAGCCCAGACTCAGGCCGCCGCGCTGGCCGCCCAAGCCCAGGCCCAGACCGACCGCACCCAACAGCTGCAAGCCCAGGCCCAGGCCGCCGCCACCCCCGAGATTCGGCAGCTGATGGCGCGTGCCCAGGACCTGGCCGCGCAAGCCCAGGAAACCGCCGCCCACGCGCAGGCCAACGCCGCGCAGGCCCGCCGCCTGGGCCAGGAAGCCACCACTTTGGGCGGCCAGGCCGAAAGCAAGGGCGCCCAAGCCAAGGACCAGGGCAAAATCGCGGCTGACCTGGGGGTTCGCGCACGCGCCTTGGGGGACTCGGCCCGCGAACTGGGCGAACGCGCCACGCAGCTGGCCGAGCCGAACTGGCCTGTCGCCCGCGCCTTGCACGCCGCCCTGGCCAAAGCTGAGGCCGACCTGAAGGAGATCGCGCAGGTCAAGTCGGTTTCGCACCCCTTCGTCGAATACAACGCCATGCTGGATCCCCAGGCCCGCGCCCTGGTCGCGAAAGACGGCCACGGCTTCGTTTTCGTGGTGAATCTGGACCTGAGCCAGGGCAGCGAAACCGGCAAGCTGCCTTCCGCGGACATGCTGCGGGTGCTGCGCCGGGTCGAGGCCCGCCTGGCCGGACTCTACAACGACATCCGCGGCGACGGCCTCGCCCCGGGCACCCCCTCCCACGCCCTGCGCGTGCGGATCACCGACCAGAGGCTGGTCCACGACTCGGCGTTGCAGACGTTGCGCAACGACCTGACGCGCTCGGAAGCGATCGGGATTCCGCTGAGTTTCCTGATTATGGCCGTGGTTTTCGGGGGATTCGCCACGGCGCTGCTGCCGCTGGGCGGAGCGGCGGTCGCGATCACGGCGGCGCTGGCGATCATGATGGGGATGACCTACCTGTTTGAACAGCAGTCCTTTGCGGTGAACGTGATTTCAGTGATGGGGCTGGGGCTGTCGATTGACTACGGGCTGCTGATCGTGTCGCGTTTCCGCGAGGAGCTGGCGCGGCTACGCAAGCTGACGCCCGACCAGTACGGCCTGGATCTGTCCGGAGTGCGTTCGGCGCGGGCCCGGGCCCGGCTCGAGGCGCTGAATCCGCGGTATTTGCGGGCCCTCGAAGTGACGCTGGCGACTGCCGGGCGCACCACCTTCTTCAGCGCTCTGACCGTGTCGGTGGCCTCTGGCGGCATGTTGTTCTTCCGCCCGGATCTGTTGAAATCGCTGGGGATTGCGGGGGCTTCCGTGGTGTTGCTGTCGATGATTGGGGCTCTGACCCTGGTCAGCGCGCTGATGTTCCGCTTTGCGGGGAGCATCGAAAAAGCTGTCTGTTTTGGCCAAGATTCCGGGCCTGCGCCGCCTGGTTGCCGCCGCCGATCCGGAGCATTCGCATGCCTTGGAGGTGGCTTTCGGGGGCGAGGTCGCCGGGGCTGAGGCGGCGAACCTCGAACCGGGGAACGCAACCTCGACACCGCAACCGAAGGCGGGCCTTGCCCGACCCCGAAAACTGACCTTCTTTGACCGTTTTGCCGGCTTTATTACGCGGTGGTCGTGGCCGTCATTTATTGTCAGCGCGGTGGTGCTGGTGCTGGCGTGCGTGCCACTGGGAGACCTGCATTTGCGCAACTCGCTGCTGAACCTGCTGCCATTGCAGAGTCAGCAACGCATCTTGATGGAGGACCTGAACCAGCAGGTGCCGCGCGCCGGGATGACGCCGATTCAGATTGTGGCGCCGGGGGTCTCGCCCGAAGAGTTGGACGAGTGGACGGCCCGGCACGTGGCCGGAGTCGAGGGCGTGTCGCAGGTTTTTGCCGCGTCCTCGCTGAGGAGCGACGGGGCGACCGCGAAGGTGCGGCTGGAGGGGCAGGACTTCGGGTCGCGGCAGGCCGAAGATGTGGTGCGCCAGATTCGCGCGGCGTCCCATGATTTTGAGCTGTATGTCACGGGGCAGGCCGCGAATCAGCTGGACTTTGTGGGGTCGCTGGAGCAGGGGCTGCCGTGGGTGCTGGGGGTCTTGGTGATGATGACTTTCGTGCTGCTGTTCTTGATGACGGGTTCGGTGATGATTCCCTTGCAGGCCTTGGTGATTAATACGCTGTCGCTGGTGGCTACGCTGGGGATTTCGACGCTGGTCTTTGTGGACGGCTGGGGGTTGGACTGCTGAGGGGCGAAGGCGCTGCCGGGGCTGGAGTCCCTATGTGGTCGTGATGCTGATGTGCTTTGGATTTGGGCTGTCGATGGATTACGAGCTGTTCCTGTTGTCGCGCATGAAAGAGGTGTGGGACCGGACCGGGTCGGCGAAACTGTCGGTGATTGTGGGGCTGTCGCAATCGGCCCGCATTGTGACTTCGGCGGCGACGATTTTGGTGTTCGTGTTCTTGTGCTTTGTGACCGGGCACATGATTGTGTTAAAAGAAATCGGTTTTATTTTGGCGTTGGCGGTGGCTCTGGATGCGACCGTGGTGCGAATGGTGTTGAGTGCCTTCGGCGATGGCGATTCTGGGGCGGGCGAACTGGTGGGCGCCCGGGCCGTTGCGGCGTTGGCAGCAGCGGGTTTCCCAGCGGCTGGGGCAGATCGGGTAATTCCTGCGAGGCAGTTTTTATTTTGTATCCGTGGGGTAGGATGAAGTTGTTGCGGGAAAACCCCGTCGATGGCGCGGGTCGCAGGGCCCTCGTCAACTGAAACCCATGTTATGCAGGAGTAACACGTGCGCATAGGAATACCGAAGGAGCCCGCCAAGGGGCAGAAACTGGTATCCGCCACGCCTGACACCGTTGGAAAGCTGATTAAACTGGGCTACGAGGTAGTGGTCGAGGCCGGCGCTGGAGCCTTGGCCTCCTACCCTGACCAGCAGTATCGCGATGCCGGTGCAGAAGTGGTGGGACCGCAGGAAGTCTGGCAAGCAGACATTGTGACGACGTTGGACAAGCCGCCGGCCGACAAAATAGACGCGTTGCGGCAGGGCACTGTGCTGATTTCGCGTCTGGCGCCGCGGGTAGATTCCTCGATTGCCGAGGTCATGAACGCCAAGGGTGTCACTGCCGTGTCGATGGATGCGGTGCCGCGGATTTCGCGGGCGCAGTCCATGGATGTGTTGTCTTCGATGGCGAATATCGGTGGGTATCGCGCGGTTATCGAGGCGGCGAATGCTTTTGGACGGCTCTTTACCGGACAGGTCACGGCCGCGGGAAAGATGCCTCCGGCAAAGGTGTATGTGATCGGTGCGGGCGTGGCGGGTTTGGCTGCTATTGGGACGGCGAATTCGATGGGCGCCATAGTAAAAGGCACTGATGTGCGCGCAGAAACCGCCGACCAGGTCGAATCTATGGGTGGGGAATTCGTGGCGATTCCCGCTCCCGCACAGGAATCCAGCGACGGTTACGCCAAGGAAATGAGCGAGGAACAGGCCAAGGCTGCGTTGAAGCTGTATGCCCAGGTCAGTGCCGAATCCGACATCGTTATTACTACGGCCCAGATTCCGGGGCGTCCCGCGCCGCTGTTGATCACTAAAGAAGCAGTGGCACAGATGAAGCCCGGTTCAGTCATCGTCGACATGGCGGGAGGCAACTGTGAACTGACGGTGGCTGGTGAAACCATCGTGACTGAAAACGGCGTAAAGATTCTGGGGTACACCGACCTGGCGGGGCGCTTGCCCGGACAGGCCTCGCAGCTTTACGGACAGAACATCGTCAACTTGCTGAAGCTGATGACGCCGGAAAAGGACGGGAAAATCGTCTTCAACCTGGATGACGAAATCGTGCGCGGCATTACGCTGTGCCACGAGAACAACCTGCTGTGGCCGCCGCCGCCGATTTCCGTGTCGGCCGCACCTAAGGCCGGGGCCGCTGGTGCTGCCGGGGCCGTGGCGGGAGCCGGGGCTGAAACCGATGGGGCGGCCTCGCAACCGGCGAAAAAATCGCACACCCTACGCAACTTCCTTTACTTCCTCGCCGCCGTCCTCGGACTGGCGCTGATCGCGGTCAGCCCCACCGGGATGTTGCAGTACTATGTCGTGCTGATGCTGGCGATTGTGGCGGGATTCTATGTGATTACGAATGTGACGCACGCGCTGCATACCCCGCTGATGTCTGAAACCAACGCGATTTCGGGGATTATTTTGGTGGGTGCCATCCTGTCGCTGGCGCAGTCCAGTTCGGTGGTGGTTACGGTGCTGGCGTGTCTGGCGATTGTGATTGCGTCGATCAACATCTTCGGTGGCTTCGCGGTTACTCATAAGATGCTCAAGATGTTCCAGAAGGAGGACTAAGAGATGTTTGATTCGTTGAACCTTTCTGGGATTTTCGGTGGTGTTGGCGCGGTTGCGGGCGACGCGGCAGAGGCTTTGCAATGGGGGTCTGTGGCCTATCTTTCGGCGCACGTCGAGTACCTGGCATACCTGGTGGCTGCGCTGCTGTTCATCATGGCGCTGGCGGGGTTGTCGAAACAGACCACGGCCCTGCGCGGGAACAAATTCGGTATCGCCGGCATGACCATTGCGCTGGTTGCGGTGATTTTCGTAGCGCTGGCGGGGCAGTCGGCACATTCGCTGTATCCGGTGTGGGTAAACGCCCTGCTGATTGCGGTGTGTTTGCTGGTCGGTGCGGTGATAGGTCTGTACAAAGCCAAAACTGTGCTGATGACCGGGATGCCGGAACTGATTGCGCTGCTGCACTCTTTTGTGGGTCTGGCGGCAGTGCTGGTCGGGTTCAACACCTTCATCGAGCTGTCTGGTAACCGCGACCCTGGAGTCGCTGCCGAGATGGGTTTCCACCTGGGAGAGGTCGGCATCGGGATCTTCATCGGTGCGGTAACCTTTACCGGCTCCATCGTGGCTTACCTCAAGCTTTCGGCGAAGATCAGCGGTAAACCACTGATGCTGCCGGCCAGGAACTTCCTGAATATCTTGATGCTGCTGGGCATCGTCGCGATGATCGTGTGGATGATTGCGGTGAAAGGCGCCGACCCGGTGCCGACCGGGACACAGCTGCAGCAGCAGTGGATTGCCTTGGCGATTTTGACCGTGATTTCGCTGGTGCTGGGCTTCCACCTGGTGGCGGCTATCGGTGGCGGCGACATGCCGGTGGTGGTTTCCATGCTGAACTCCTATTCGGGGTGGGCCGCGGCGGCGGCGGGATTCATGCTGTCGAACCCGCTGCTGATCATCGTGGGTTCCCTGGTTGGTTCCTCCGGTGCCTTCCTGTCTTACATCATGTGTAAAGGTATGGGGCGCTCGTTTATCTCTGTGATTCTGGGTGGTTTCGGCGAAGGCGCTGGTCCCAAGCAAGAAGAACGCGACTATGGCGAACACACCGAGATTCAGGCCGATGCGGCCGCGGACCTGCTGAAGAGCGCCAAGAGTGTCATCATCACCCCCGGCTACGGTATGGCCACCGCCGGTGCACAGTTCGCCGTGGCGGACCTGACCAAGAAGCTGCGCGCCATGGGGGTCGAGGTTCGCTTCGGCATCCACCCCGTGGCCGGGCGTCTGCCCGGGCACATGAACGTGCTGCTGGCCGAGGCCAAGGTTCCTTACGACGTCGTGCTAGAGATGGACGAAATCAACGATGACTTCCCGGACACCGACGTAGTGTTGGTGATCGGGGCGAACGATACGGTGAACCCCGATGCCTATGTCGAGGGATCGCCTATCGCAGGTATGCCGGTGTTGCATGTCTGGGAAGCCGGTCACGTCATTGTCTTCAAGCGCTCCATGGCTACCGGCTACGCCGGGGTACAGAACCCGTTGTTCTTCAACGAAAACACGGATATGTTGTTCGGCGATGCGAAACAGCGGGTTGAAGATATCGTGAAGAATCTGTAGCTGGGTTGGCTGGGCTGGTTGGCTTGCCGGCTGTCTGACGGGTTGGCTGACGGGTTGGCTGACGGGTTGGCTGACGGGTTGGCTGACGGGCTGTCTGACGGGTTGGCCGGGGCTTGTGAGCCCGGTTGGATTTTACAGCTGAGATTGGGAATCCGGTTGCAACTTCGGTTGTGACCGGATTCCCGTCATTTTTGCGCTCTCATGTACACCGAGGGACGCAAGCCCTGTACATAAAACTGCAGATTTTTTTGGCTCTGAAGTGGACGGGCCGGGCCGGGCAGGATTTTGCAGTTTTATGTACACCGCACCCTTGCCCATCACCCCTGCCGCATCCCCGCCCGGCAACCTGCATCCCCGCCCGGCAACCTGCATCCTCGCCCGGCAACCTGCATCCTCGCCCGGCAACCTGCATCCACGCACGGCAACCCGCATCCCCGGCCGCAACCTTCAGTCCGCTGCCTCAGACCCAAACCTGGAGCCCGGATTCCAGCGAAGGCCGGTAAGATAGAATGAGCGGGTGCACGAGTTAGCCCTGGCGCGTTCCGTTTTTCGCATCGCTGACCGCGCCGCCCAGGGCCGCGCGGTCAGCGTGATTTATCTGGACGTCGGCGTGCTGCGCCAGGTCGTCCCACACGCACTGGAGTTCGCCTGGTCCGCCACCGCAAAAGGTTCCCCAGCCTTGGCCGCTTCGCGCCTGAAAATCAACCTGATTCCTGCCCGGATAACCTGCCTCGACTGCCAAGCCACCACGACAATCACCCAAGACCTGGTGTTTCGCTGCCAGGAATGTGGCTCGACCAACTATCGCGTCCAGACCGGCGAAGAGTTTACCCTCACCGCCATCGACATTGCAGCCTCGGGCCAAGCCACACCCGAAAGAGAAACCGACGGATAAAACTCGTAAACTGGAGGGCGCTTTTCACGCCGACGCAAAGAAACCGAAAAAAAGGGAGACAAAATGGGACGCTTTCACCGACACGACGGCCAAGACGGACACACCCACGAACACACCCACGTGCTGGCAGACGGGACGGTGGTGACCCACTCGCATAACCACCACCACGAAGGCGACCACGCACATCCCCACGACCACCCCCATTCTCACCCCACGGACCTCGCCGGGGACCAACCCCACCCCCAACACCTGTATACCGGCAGCGACGTACACCAGGAATACGGTGACCATTCCGGGTACAAGACCGGGGCAGAGCGGGTGTCGGTGCTGGAGGATATTTTCGCCGAAAACGACGAGTTGGCCCAGCAGAACCGCGAAGATTTCGACCGGGCGGGGGTCAAGGCAGTGAATCTGATGTCCTCGCCGGGTTCGGGGAAGACCGAGCTGCTGGTCGCGACGCTGCGGGCGCTGGGGCCTCAGGTGCGGGTCGGCATCGTCGAAGGTGATATCGAAACTGACCTGGATGCGCAGCGGATGGCTGGGTTGGGTGCCCAGATTTCCGTGCTGAACACCGCGGCCGGCTTCGGGGGAGAATGCCATTTGGACGCGCCGATGGTGGCGCATGCCCTGGAGGGGCTGAACCTGGAGGCGCTGGACCTGGTGATGATTGAAAATGTCGGGAACCTGGTGTGCCCGGCGGAGTTCGAAGTCGGGGCGCATCTGCGGGCCATGGTTTACTCGGTCACCGAGGGTGAAGACAAGCCGAAGAAGTACCCGGTGATGTTCCGCTCGGTGTCTTGCGTGGTGGTGAATAAGGTGGATTTGCTGCCCTACCTGGACTTTGACATGGAGCTGTTCAAGCGAAACTTGCGCGAAGTGAACCCCGACGCGGTCGTGCTGGAGCTTTCGGCGAAAACCGGGCAAGGCGTGGGTGCGTGGCTGGACTGGCTGCGCGGCGCGGCGCTGTAGGTTTCGGGTTGGGGTTCTGTTGAGGGTGGGCGCCCGCGTCGAGGTTCGTTCCCGCGTCGAGATTCTGCGGTTGCGTTTGGGGTAGAGGTGGCGCAGAAAGGCGTCCCGGCGCAATTTCCAACTGGTGCGGGAAATCTGTAGAATAGGGCGTGCTGCCTTTTGGCAATAACTTCATACTTGGAGGATTCGCCTAGTGGCCTATGGCGCACGCTTGGAAAGCGTGTTGGGTGCAAGCCCTCGGGGTTCGAATCCCCATCCTCCGCGATAGACCGAAAAACCGTTGAGAAATCAACGGTTTTTTTCGGTTTTTGCTGCGGTTTGGCACATGGACCTGGGGATGCGGTTCGGGGATTCGGTGAGGTTGTGGCAGTGGGTTTCACCGAGGGGGTGTACATAAAACCGCAGATTTTTGGTGTTGGTGGGGTTGGGTGGTCTGGGTGGGGCGTTTTTTTGCAGTTTTATGTACAGGGGTGCAAGCTGCGAAAGGTTGATTTGCTGGGTTGGGTTTGGGTTGATTTGCTGGGTTGGGCGCGGCAGTACGGCCGGTCTGAAAGCGGAAAAAGCCTTGCGGTTTTAGGCGTTGAAACACCTTCGGCCCTCGGTGCTTCGCCTAGACGTAGGAAAACAGCTCAGATTCGCGAAATGATTCTGGAGGAAAGGGTGTCAATATGCCGTCGCCCCAGCCTGTGCCTGGTCGTCTCCAGGCCAGCGCCTCGCCGTCGCCCGGTCGACCCGACGCAGCCCCCAGCCTCCGTCAGTACGTGGCGCCGAAATACCGCAAGAAATCGTCTGGCACCACCGAGGGCCCGCCGAACAGCACGGCCTCCGCCGGCGAGGCGTCCGCCCCAATATGCCAGTCAAAAGTAATCGCGTAATCGGCCCGAGCCTGGCGCAAATGCGGATCAGCCAACACCAACCTGGCACCGTGCGTCGCCGCCCATGCTCCGCCGGTGATCGCATCCGGGAAATTCGCGCCCGTCACCACCGCCAAAGGAGCGCCTTCGCGCGTACCCTGTAAACTCGCGCACAGGTTCGCGGTCTCGTAGCGGTCATCACCTATATAGGCCTGGTGCATCAACCCGGCTGACTCCAGCGCCCGTGAAGCCGGCCCCCCAATCGCGTTTACCTGCGCTTTTGGCAAAGCGCGGAAACGCTCCAGAGCCTGGCGCGTGGCAGCCGGCATCGCCTCGCCAGCGGTCAAAAGCAGCACATCTCCATCCGCCGCCGCGATTCTCCCCGCCACCAAAGCATCGGCAAAACCCAGCCCGTCCGCCACGAAAATCCCGAAGAAATGCCCCTGGGGTCGCGCCGTTCCCCGTAACGCAACCACCTTCTCCGCCACCGCAACCGCCGTCGCAAACCGATCCGTTCCTGCCAGGACCTCGACCCGTTTCCCCTCCAACGCCGCCGTGTCCGCAGCTGACAACCGCACCCGACCACCGACCACGTAGACTTCGCGCACCGCCGCGGCACTAAGCGCCGCCAGGACCTCGGGCTCCAAACCACCGCCGGGCGACATCGTCAACAGCACCGACGCCGCTGCCGCTCCTCCAGCCACTGCCGCGGCCCCAGCCGCTGCCGCTCCTCCAGCCGCCGCGGCGGCCCCAGCCGAACCCGTACCAACCCCCGAACCCAAAGCCCCCGCCAAGGAAGTCGCCGCCAACCCGTCCGCGGCGTCCTTGCCGGTCGTCAACACCACCCTCGGCCCAGGCCGGAAAACATCTACCGAGGTCAGAACCCGATTCGCCCCCGCAATCCGCCGCACCTGAGAGACTCGCAGCCCTCGCGTGGCAAAGGGGTTGGCCGTGCGTGCGGGCAGCGACAGGTGGCCAATCGCGATGCCGTGGGTGCGCAGCCAGGGCGCGGCGGATCCCAGCAGCGTGACGGTTTCACCGATACTGTCCCCGCCGGTGCTGACCGCGACGATGCGCCCGGAGCGGTCGAAAACCGGCCCGCCCGAATCGCCCTGCGAGTTCGTCAGCGAAGTTGTGTACAGCGCCCAGCCCTCTGCCCACGAGATTTGCGTGATGCGCGGGCCCAGATGATAGGACTCGAACTTGTCCATGGATTCGTCCGGCACCCCCGCCCCAATCCCCGACGCAAAGGCCGAATAATCCCCCACTCGCGTCGACCCGCAGAAAATCTGCGCCCCGGCCAGGTCCACGATTCCGTCTTCGAGGTCGTCGGCCACCCCCTGTTCGCGCGCCCCGCAAATCCGCAGCGTTTCGCCGAGTTCGGGGGCCTCCGCGGTGATTTCGGCGTAGGGCCCGGCGTAACGGCTGGGCTCGAAAGACGCCAGCGCCAGGTCCGGCCCGTGCGCCACCGCGGTGTCGGAAATCCGCGTTACAGTGCCGTTGAAAAAGAAAATATCGCCGGTGCGCGCCCAGTGGTCCCCGCGCGAAAAGCAGTGCGCCGCGGTCAGCACCACCCCCGGCGCGATCACCGCGCCGGAACACAGAAATTGCGTCGGCCCGCCCTCGGAAATGGCGAGCAGCACGGTGGAGTGGTCTCCGGGTTTCGCCCCGGCGCGTTCGGTGCCGGAGGTGGGGATTTGTGCGAGGTTCGGGCCGAGGTTCAGGGCGGGGTTCGGGATTTGTTGGGGTTGGGGGTTTTTGGGTGTCCGGGCCGAGGTTCGGGGGTTTGGGCAGTGGCGAGCGTTGAGGGGTTCGGGTTTGGTGGGTGAGGAGGTGTGGCGCTCGCGTTCTGGAGGAAAGCTGGGGTGACGAAGTTGAGGAAAAAGAGTACCGGGCAGATTATTGCCAGGATCCTCAGCGGATTTCCCAAGAGTTTTTCGGCGCATACCTTCATATTAGGATTCTCTGCTTGTTGATGTTGGGGTTTTCTGGCTTGATTTCGCGAAATTCTTTCAGAGGCTTTGGGGATTTTCAGGGGTGTTTAGCAGGCGCATTGGATCGCGATGGGACCAGAGAGCGTGGTCGCGCACGAGTGTGGACGCCTGGGGGCGGCTGGGGGCGCTATGGGCGGCTGGGGCTGTACATAAACCCTGCAGATTTCTGTCGGGCCGGGGCTTGGGCCGGGGCGCGAGTAAGGTTTTTGCAGTTTTATGTACAGCACCCCGCCAGTCCTCAGTCGTTTACCCGCCCGCAGCCACCCGACAGCCCACCCGCTCGCAGATCCCCGCCGCTACCCATCATCTACCCTACAACTACGCCTCTCCCCCACCCTCATTACTGCTGCCAGCAAGAATTCGGCAAACTCCTAGCGAAATAGTTCATAATTAGGACTATGTTGCAAACACGTCTCCGCAAGCGTTTCCTGGTCGTTCTAACCATGGTGGGCCTCGTCCTCACCGCAGGCATCACCCCTGCCTTGGCCGAGGAATTTCCGCAACCCCGCGTCACCACACTGACCGAGGCCGAACTCACTCAGCTGCGCGAGGACCTCGCCCTCAAAGACAACCCTGCGGCGACACAAACCCAACAATCGCAACAAAATACCCAAACTGAAAACCCGACCTCGAACCTCGACACGGGCACCCCGAACCCGACCTCGAACCTCGACGCCGGAACCACCCAGGCCGGAACCCTCGCCGACCCGCACGCGGCGACCGCCCAGCTGAAGATCGGGCCGACGCGCGAAACCTGCAACTCCGGGCAGTGCACCGTGCCGATTTGTTCGGCGGTGTGGGTTGGGCCGGGGCGGCTGCTGACCGCGGCGCACTGTTTCGAAAACTTACAGTCCGGGACCTACCAGATTCAGATTTTCGACACGGATTCGCGCGCGGGGCGGCAGCCGGTGGCGCTGGGGACGCAGTGGGCCACGCCGGGGAAGGACATTGCGGTGGTGTTCACCGATAATACTTCCCATGCCTACGCGCGGGTGAATGGCTCGGGGGTGCGGCCGGGCGAACAGCTGTTTATTTGCGGGCAAAACTATCTGGTGCAGGCCTCGAACAACATCAACCAGAACTCGGTGGTTGAAGGCGGGCGCGGGAATTTTCTGCGGGGCGGTGAACTCGCTGACGGCCGACCAGCAGCACTACTGGGCGCAGTACCCGTCCAACGGCGTGCTGGCGACTGTGCCGCTGGTCGTCGAGCACGGGGATTCCGGTGGGCCGCTGTACAACGCCAGTGGCGAGGTCGTGGGTGTGACCAGTACCAAGACGCGCGTGGCGTGGCCGGATGGGCGTGGGTCATTGCTGTTCAACAGTTCCGTGCCGGTCGCCAACCACGTGGAATGGCTGGTGTCGCGCGGGGTCAATGTTTACGGCGTGGGCGTGGCTGGGCTGCAGCTCAAGAGCTGCCGGTGAACTTGACGCGAATCGCGGGAGACACGCGCTACGATACATCCTCGCAGGTAGTGGCGGCTTCGCCGGGGGCTGAGACGCTGATTGTGGCATCCGGGCGGGTCGCGGCCGATGGTTTGGCGGCGACGCAGCTGACCGGGGTGACCTCGGCGGCGGTGATGCTGTCGGCGGGGCGCGAGGCTCTGGATCCGGCGGTGGTTAACGCGATTAAGTCCGGGACTTACAAGCGAGTGGTACGAGTCGGTGGCACGGCGGGGCTGTCTGCGGCTGACCGAGCCTTGATTTCCGGGCGCGGTATGCAGTTGGTCGAGCTGGTCGGGCAGACTCGTTTTGATACGGCGGTGCGGGTGGCGCGGTATCGTGACCAACTGGCGCAGGCTGCCGGGAAGGGCGGTGTGGCAAAGGTTTTCTTGGCTGATGGGATTTCTTTCCCGGATGCGTTGGCGGCTGGGGCTGCGGCCGGTGGTTTTGGCCGTGGCCGGGCCGGGGCAGGGGGGCGCGTCGCTGGTGCTGACTTCCGGGGCGACAATGCCCGCCGAAACTTTGGCTTATCTGCGCGAGTCTGGCGCCAGCGTGGCGACGGTGGGCGGTCCCGCCCAGCGAGCCGCCGTGGCAGCCGGCCTGAATCCCAGCGAGGTTTACACTGGCGCGGACCGCTATCAAACGGCGCTGCTGCTGTTGCAGAGCCAGGGTCCGGGCTTCGGGCTGGTCCTGGTTTCGGGCCGAGATTTCCCCTGACGCGCTGGCAGCCGGGGCCTATACGGTAAAGCAGGGTGCGCGCCTGGCTTTGGTCCCGCCGGCCGGGTCGCAGCCGGGCTCGTTGGCCGACGCGTGGGCGGCGGCTGGCGGCCACGGCGTCATCGTCGGTGGCCGCGCGGCGGTCAGCGACCAGGACGTGTCCTGGGCGGTTTCGCGATAGCCGCCGGTTCGAGGTTCGCCTGGTTATTTTTCGTGGGTCGAGGTCCGGTTCTGGGTTTGGGTCGGGGTGTGGTGATTCAACTCGCCGTGCCAAGACTTCGCGCTAGGTAGTGAAGTGGTGTTGCCGAGGTTTGCCTGCTTGTTTTCATGGTGGAGTCGACGGTCACCGGCGAGGGAATCCTGGGGTGCCATATTTTTGCAGTTCGCTGATGGGCTGATGACAGTCCCGGCATGAGATGCCCCGAGTCTTCGCTCGGTCAGTAGGGTGTGAGGTGTGGCTGGGGCCGCAAACATGTTTTATGTACAGGCAAGTCATCCCAGGAAGATTTCGCACTCGTGAAACCACCGAAACGAAGCGCCGCAACCGGTCAGGAACGCTTGGATTCCCGCCACTTCTCCAAAGCTCCCACAGCGATAGGGATAACCGAAACCAGGACGATGATAACCGCGATGAGCTCGATGTTGTTGCGTACCAGCTCGATGCCACCCAACAGCGACCCCGCCACCACAAACAGCACAATCCAAATTGTCGCGCCTGCCACATTCCAGAAAGTAAAGCGCCCCCAAGGGTAACGCCCCATCCCAGCGGCAATCGGGGTGAAGGTCCGCACGAAGGGAATGAAACGTGCCAAAACAATGGCCGGCCCTCCGTATTTCTGGAAGAACAACTCGGCGGCGTCCAGGTACTCGGTTTTCAGCACGCGCGCATCAGCTTTGAAAAATTTCCCGCCGAACAGCAGCCCGAACCAGTATCCGACCTGCGCCCCTGCCGCTGCCGCCACGATCAGCACCAAGAACGCCACCCACAGATTCAGCTTCATCTGCGTATGCAGCAGCCCCAGCGTAAAGAGCAACGAATCCCCCGGCAGCACAGGGAAAAGCACCCCGGACTCGATGAACACAATCAGCGCCACGAACGCCAGCATCCACACCCCGTACACGTCCAGCAAATGCCACAGCAGCCGTTCGGGGTCACGCAGCCACTCTAACCATTGGTTCGCCTGGGCGAGGTTCAGTTGGGGGAGTTGCGTTGAGGTCAAGGTTTCTGCCAGGGATTGGGTTAGGGTCACAGCGACAGTTTAGCGGTTTGTGGTGAGGCGAGGGTTTAAGGGTGTACATAAGGCTGCAGATTTTGGTGGCTTGGTGGTGGTTGTGGGTCTGGGAGGCGGATTTTTGCAGTTTTATGTACACCCACTCCACCCAGCGCCCACCCCGCGCCTACACAGCGCCCACCCAGCGCCCCTCCAGCCCACCCTAGGCCCTTCCACCCCCAGCCGGACACCCACCAAATCCCTACGAACGAAAGGGCTAAAATACCCAGTGTGAAGTACCTGGATGACCCGCTGAGTCGCGCAGTTTACGCCACCGACGCCTCGAATTACCGAATCCCGCCGGCTCGCATCGCCATACCCGCAAACTCCGACGAGCTGCGCGACGTCGTCCTCCAGGCCCTCGACGCCGGCACACCCATCACCATGCGCGGCCGCGGCACGTCTTGCGCCGGAAACGCCATCGGCCCGGGTCTCGTCGTCGACGCCTCGAAATGCCGCGAAATCATCGAGCTCGACCCCGACGCCCGCACGGCTACCCTGGAACCCGGCGTCGTCATCGGATCCCTACAAAGCGCCGGCCAACCCCACGGCCTGCGCTTCGGTCCCGACCCCTCCACGTGGACCCGCGCCACCATCGGCGGCGTTATCGGCAACAACGCCTGCGGCCCCCACGCCCAAGCCTGGGGCCGCGCCGCCGACAACGTGGTATCACTGCAGGTAGTCGACGGTTTCGGACGAGTTTTTCACGGCGAGGTCCGGGCGCGATTTAGTGGCCCAGGCGCAGACCGGGGTGACTCCCGCCGAGGCCGCCGCTACGGTTCCAGGCCCGGACCCTGTTCCAGTGGCTTGCGTTACTGGCGCCTCAAATCCCCAGAATCCAACAACACCAGAAAGCCCCTGACTGCCAAACAAACCCAGCAACCCCAACAATCCCAGCAACCGTACCCACCCCGCCCAAACTCGCACCGCCCAAACTCGCACCGCCCAACACCAACCCTCGGTATGGGACGCCCTCGACGTGGTCCCCGGACTGCGCAATCTGGTCGAGTCGAATCTGGCGCTGATCCGCACCGAATGCGGGCGTTTCCGCCGGCAAGTCAGCGGATATTCCCTGGAGCACCTGCTGCCTGAAAACGGCTGTGACCTGCCGAAATTCCCTGGCCGGCTCCGAGGGTACCCTGGTCTCGATCCTACGAGCCAAGGTCCGGCTGGTCCCGGTGCCTGCCGCGCCGGTGCTGGTGGTGCTGGGTTATGCCTCAATGGTCGAGGCGGCCCGCGATGTGCCGTTGATCAACGGTTTTGCGCCGCTGGCGGTCGAGGGGATGGACCGCCGCCTGGTCGATACGCTGCGCCAGAAACCTGGCGCCGGAGAAATCCCGGAACTGCCCGATGGCCAGGCCTGGCTGCTGGTCGAGATGGGCGGCGACGAGGCCCTGGAGGCGACCATGACCCGCGCCCGAGCGGTCGCCGCGGCCGCTCACACCTCGGCCGTCGGAGTTTACCCTCCCGGCACCGACGCGACTCGCCTGTGGCGCATCCGCGCTGATGGCGCCGGTTTGGGAGGCCGCACGCCGGTGGCTCCGGACGGCAGCGGCGGCGAACTGGCCTGGCCCGGCTGGGAGGACGCCGCGGTCCCGCCCGAACACCTGGCGGATTACTTGCGCGATTTCGAGGCGCTGATGCGCGAATTCGACGTCGACGGCATGATTTACGGCCACCTCGGCGACGGCTGCATCCACGTGCGCCTCAACCTCCCGCTGGGCGCCGCCGCGGGGGATTTGCGTCGGTCTTCAGGGGGCGAGGCCGCCGTTTTGGTTCCCGGCGAGGCCGCCGTTTCAGTCCCCGGCGAGGTCGCCGTTTCGGGTCCGACCTCGCAGGCAACGCAACCCGCCAACAACGCGCAGTTCTTCCAAACCCAAACCCAGTCCTCGCCCGGGTCCACCCAAGCACCCGCCGACCGAACCTCGCCCCAACCCGCCCTCGCCGACAGCGCCAACCAAACGCAAACCCAAGCCCCAAACCCAACTCCGCCCCCACCCCACCACTTTTCCCCAACGGCACCGCCGAAATCCCGCGCTTTCCTGGAGCGAGCTGCGGACCTGGTGGCGCGTTACCACGGCTCCCTGTCGGGCGAGCACGGCGACGGCCGGGCCCGCTCCGAACTGCTGCCGCGCATGTTCTCGCCCCAGATGATCGCCCTGTTTGCCCAGGTCAAAGCGCTTTTCGACCCGCGCGGCCTGTTGAATCCCGGAGTCCTGGTCGACCCCGAACCGCTGGACGGGAACCTGCGGCTGGACGCGGCGCGCGACTTTCCCCAGGCCCCGGGAGGCTTCGACTTCCGCCCTGATCACGGCCTGCGCTCTGCGGTACACCGCTGCACGGGAGTGGGGAAATGCCTGGCGATGGACCAGCTGGATGGCGCCTGGATGTGCCCCAGCTACTTGGCGACCGGCCAGGAAAAAGACGCCACGCGCGGCCGGGCACGCGCCCTGCAGGAGGTCGCCAACGGTGGCCTGATCCGCGACTTCAGCGACCCCGCACTGCTGGCCGCGCTGGACCTGTGCCTGGCCTGCAAAGCCTGCTCCTCGGCCTGCCCGACCGGCATCGACATGGCGATGTACCGCTCCGAAGCCTACTATCGCGCGTACTCCGGTCGAGGTTCGATGTCTGGTTCCGGGGTTTTGCCGGGTCGAGGTTCGCGGCGCGGGAAGGTGGCCGAAGTTGCGGTTGGTGGCGTGGGTGCCAAGGCTGATTTTAGGACGAGTGCCACCTCGGAGCGGGAAAGCACTGGGGTGACACGACGGAAACGGGCGCGCCGACCTCGGTCGCATTATTTATTGGGGCGTTTGCCTGGGTGGTTGAAGTTGGCGCGGGCCATTCCCGGAGGTGCGGCGCTGGGTAACGCGATGTTCGGGGTTGAGTGGATTCAGCGTGCTGTTTTCGGTGTATTCGGGCTGGAAAAAGAGCGGTCGATGGCACGCCTCAGTACCTATCCTTTCCATCGCTGGGCGAAAGACCGTGGCTTGGTTTCTGCCCAGATTCCACGGCGGGACTTGGCGGATGGCGCTGATTCCAGTACTTCTCAAAGTGCAGCTGTGCCGGGACCTCCTCCCAGTTATCCGCCGCCTCCAGCGGGTTCAACCGGCAGCGACCGGAATGCCACCCTGGTCGGGGCCGGGGAGGGCGGCCTCGAACGGGGAGAAACCGCAACAGACCGTCGGCAGTGGGTCGCCGTGTGGGCTGATTCTTTCAGCGAGGGATTGATTCGGACGGGGCGCGGGCGTTGACGGAGCTGCTGGAGCGGGCCGGGTATCGCGTGATTGTGCCGCCCGAGGCGTGTTGTGGGCTGACGTACATAACGACGGGGCAGCTCGATGCGGCGCGGCGGAGGCTGGAGCGGTTGTGCCAGATTTTGGGGCCGTTGGCGGTCAATGGGATTCCGATTGTGGGGGTCGAGCCGTCTTGTACGACAGTGTTGCGAGACGACCTGGTGCGGTTGCTGCCCGATGATCCGCGGGCGGCGGCGGTGCGTGGGGCGACTCTGACTTTGGCGGAGTTGCTGGTGCATCCGCGATTTGGGGTGTTGCGCCTGGAAGGTGGTGTGGTTTCTGGATTGGCTGGCCGGGATTGTGCTGTTGGTGATGGCGTGGCTGTTGAGGATGTTGGGTCGTGGCAGTTACCGGATTTGCGCGGGGTCAAGGTGGTGGCGCAACCGCACTGTCATCATTATTCGGTGCTCGGTTGGAAGGCAGATCGGGCGATTTTGCAGGCAACCGGGGCCGAAGTGGTGGAGCTCAGCGGGTGCTGCGGCATGGCTGGTAACTTCGGTATGGAGCAAGGCCACTTTGAGATTAGCCGGCGGATTGCCGAACATGGCTTGTTGCCGGCGTTGCGCGAAAACCCTGATGCGGTTTACTTAGCGGATGGTTTCAGCTGCAGGACTCAGGCATCGCAACTGGGCGAACGCGGTGGCGTGCACTTGGCGCGTTTGCTGCTGGGCTGAGTTTTTCAGCGACATTCTGATGGTGTTGCGGGTGGTCTGTCGGGGTTGGTGTACATAAAACTGCAAATTTCTTAGGGCGCGGGCGCGGTGTGGTGGCTCGGGTGCGATTTTTGCAGTTTTGTGTACGGGTGTTGCTCCCGCGGGCGTCTGATTTTCGGTGGCTGTGGTCTTGGATGCTGGTGGCCGGTGGCTGGGCTGTCAGTGGCTGGGTTGTCGGGTTGTGGGTGGCTGTGACTCCGTTGCTGGTTACCCTTGTCGGGCCGCGGGTCTGGGGCTGCTCTCGCTTGTATGAAATCGGCTCTGAACTGGGATTTTATAAAAACAAGACCCTAACGAAAACACTTATACACAACCTTCTCCACATTTTGTGGAAACCAGCTTGCATAATGAAAAGAAATCAAACATAATCAAAGCATGAAAGATTGTGGAGTGTATCGCTTTTCGGACTTGCTTGACTTAGGAATGACCCGACGTGCGATCGCTAGACAGATGCGCGAAGGAAAACTGCGGCGCATCATCAGGGGTTGGTACGCAACGCCTTCCGCTAAACCGGAGGTGGTGTCGGCCGTCAGCGCCGGGGGCCAACTGGGCTGCCTCAGTGCTTGCGAACACTATGGTTTGTGGATCCCACCAGGGCATAACCGCCAAGTCCATGTGGTCAGATCTCGAACGAGGAAGAACCGCAAGTCAGGTTCCGCACATCTCCACGTGGTGCCGAGGGACTCCCGCGGTGCCATCGCCACCCTGCGGGAGGCCCTGAGACACGTGCTGCGATTCCACGATGCCGAAACGGCCTTAATCGTCCTGGAATCTGCGGTGGAAAAGAGATTAATCACTTACGACCAGGGCTGGGAATTAAATACGTTCTTTGCCGAAATACCGCCAAAAGCCGCTGCGGTTCTTTACTCGAGGTGCTCAATCTGGCAGCGAAACTCGCGTGCGGCTGTTCTTCCAGAACCTCAAGGTCCCAGTGAAAATCCAAGAGCGGATCAGAGATGTGGGGCGTGTAGATTTGCTGGTAGGGCGTTCCTGGGTCATCGAATGCGACAGCAAGGCTCACCACACTTTGACGAATGACTATCACCGGGACTGCGACAGAGACATATATTGCGCACTGGGCGATATGTTCACAAATCGACTGAGCTACCAGCATATCTGGTTTGATTGGGGAGTCACGAAGCTGCACTTGCAAGCCTTGATGACTAAACGGTTACGGAAATAATCTCAAATTCCTCCCGGGCTTGTCTCAACCGTATTGGCGCCGCACAGCGTCCTGGCATCGTAGCCACCCGTAATATGCCCCTCGCTTCAGCCAGCTCTTTGCACGACCAGTCTTCTGGGTAGCCAAGCCTTGTAATCATCGGCGGTCTATCAGTGGTTTCTCGCAAGTCAGAGATCGTTTGTCAGAACTTCCCAGCGTATGCATCCGCGGTGGATAACTCCCGCAGGTCAGCGGTTTCTTGCGCGGGCAAAGCTGCTTTCCTTCGCTATTGCCAGCCTGGGTTTGCTCTGTGTTGCTCTTACAATTTTCCCTTATGCGAACCCTTCTACTCGGTGCATTCTGGTCAGGGTGCCAGAGTCGTGTGCACCGGCTTCATCTCTCACCCCCCTAACTAACGCAATTGCAGCGTACCTGAGACAATCCCCAGCCCCTCGCTCCCCTCACACACTCTTGTCAAGCGACAGCCGTGCATAAAACTGCAAAAATTTCCCCTGGTGTGGACCCGCGACTCAGAACCAGCCCAAGCCCCCACCGGATAGCGAATGGGTAACAAATCCGCACTCCGCGCATCAATCAGTAGGCGACGCGCCAAAAACGTGAGAATATTGGGTGGTATCCGCATTCACACATCCTGCGAGGTAAACAATGCCGCTTTTCGAGTATGACCAAGGCCACCTGATTCCCGCCCAGTTCGGACACCCCGTAGGCGCCGCAGCCCAAGGCGAAGTCCTGAAATCCGTCCGCCGCCAGGTCCTCGAAGTCATTAGCCGCCCGCTTTTCCCGGTGACCTGGAACGACGCCATTTCGGCAATCCCAGGGATGCCCGCCGAAATGACCCCCCACACCTCGACAACCGACCCCGATTACACCTCCACCCCAAACTCCCATCAAACCCCAGAATCTCCCCGCTTAACCGCCCTCGACGGTTCGGGCCAAGTAGTTCTGGTTGAAGTCATGGACAAGCTTGACGCGACCTCACTGATGAACGCCCTGGCCCGTCTCGGCGCGGTTTCTAACCTGGGCTGGAACGAACTTGCCGCCGCCTACCCGGGCGGAGTTGCCGCCTTCCGCAACGGCTGGACCCAGTTCCGCGACGCTATGCCGCCCAACCTCACCGCCGGCCCCCGCCTCATCTTGGTTGCCTGCGAAATCGACCCTTCGGTGCGCCCGCCCTGGATGCGCTGACCCCCTCCGGCCTGGAGGTCCACCACGTCGCCGTGCGCGAAATGTCCAACGGCCGCCGTTTCCTGGACGTCCAGCGAGTCGCCGCTTCCCTCTTCAGCCACGACACGAACATCCTGGCCGGCCGCGGCGCCCGGGTCCCTGCGATTAACGCCGCCGCCGAGGATGTCGCCTCGCGCGCCGCCGCGGTTCCGGTCCCCGGCGAGGTCGTCGACGCGGTTCCGGCCCAGGTAGGGTTCCCCGGCGAGGGCGGCCCTGCGATCCCGGCCGAGGTTGCGGTTGCGACGGGTCAGGGCGATGCCCCGGTCGAGGAACCGCTGCTGCAGACGGGTTCGATTTCGCGCCGGTCCATCATGGAGGCGTTGCAGGCTTCGGCGGTGTCGCCGCTGGCCGAGAAAGGCGACGAGGAAGCTGTTTACACGCCGTTCACCCCGATTTCAGGCTCTGGTGGGACATCGGATTTTGCCGAGCTGATAGGTGCCGACCAGCAGCATCACCACGGCAGTCATTCGGTGGGAAACCCGGTTGAAGCCGCTGAGGGACCGAGCGATGCGCAAGGTTTCGAATCTGCGGAAAGTGTAGATGGTGCGCGAGCTGCGGCTGTTGAGGAAACTGATGGTGTTGATAACTCGGCCGGAACCAACGCGACCTACGCGGATGTGCCTCGAGACGATGACGGTGAAAACGCAAACGCCGATTCCGCGGACCTCCTCGTGGACCTTCCCGAAACGCCTACCCGCGTAAGTCCGCATCTTCACGTACCCGACGACCTCGACCCGGTAGAATCTGGAGCATCGGACCACCGAACTGAGGCCGCCGACCTCGAGACGGGTGCCGCTGACATTCCCGGGTTGCTGGGCCGAGACCGTGCTGGGCTGGCGGCGTTGTCACAGGTCACGGGAGAGGAGACGCCGCTTTTTGGGCGGGTGACTTTGGGCGAGGAGACCGCCGATGTTCAGGGTACCTTGGGCACGGATGGGCGCATTACGGTAGAAGGGCGTGTTTTCGAAGACCCTGACTTGGCCGCGCAAAGTTTGGGGATTGACAGCGACGGTTGGGATTTTCTGGCATCTGGGGCTCAGCGATGGGCCCTACTTTTGGACGAGGCGCGCGCGGAAGTAAACGCCGAAATTCGTCGCGGCACCAAGTAATTTTCGTCTGGATTTTCAGGGTGGCCCGGGTCGAGCATTACTCGGCCCGGGTTTTTGCTTTGATTGCGGTGCTTGGGTGGTTGTGGGGGCTTTTTGATGGTGGGGGGGCGGGATTGGCGGGTCTGATGTGGGTGGGGGTGCCTGCAGGGGCGGCGGGTCTGGTGTGGGTGTACACAAAACTGCAGATTTTTGAAGGGTGGGGGCATACAGGGGTCGCACGGCTCGATTTTGCAGTTTTATGTACAGGGGGCTGGGTGATGGCGGCGCAGGGCTGGGTGATGACGGCGCATTAACCGGGAATGTCGGAAACACTGCCCAGATAGCCAAGTCCTTCAACCCCTGAACCTCGGGCAAATGACGCCAAAATCCCTGCGGATAGCGATAGGGCCAGCACCCCGAGAATCCCGAGATACTGGCCCTATCGAATGCGATTGGTTATTCCTTCGGGTTCTCCTCCGAACTCGTAACCGCCCCCGAACCGGTGCCCTCGCCGGGAACTGAAGACCCGTCCTCGACCGGGGCACCTTTACCAGCCCCACCAACCCCACTCGCCAATTCCGAAGCCGTCTGTACCGCCAGGGACCTCTCGGTGGCAGCGCGGTCAGCCCGGAGGTACGAAGCCGCAATCTGGGCGTGAATCGTGTGGGGCGGACCGCCGATGCGGTCGCGGCGGTCGCTCAGGCCGGGCATCGAATCGTGGCCTGAAAGGTACAGCGTGACGATGTTGAGGAAGGCGACCACCGGCACGGCCAGCAGCGCGCCGATAATGCCCGCCAGGAAGGTCCCGGCGGTGACCGAAAGCACCACGGCCAGGGGGTGGAGGCTCACAGCGTTGGACATCAACATGGGCTGCAGGATATTGCCTTCGATCTGCTGGACCGCCAGGATCACGACCAGCATAATCACCGCCGACCAGATACCCTGGTCCAGCAAGATAATCAGCACCGCCACAGTGCCGGTGACCAGCGCACCGACGATCGGGATAAATGAACCCAGGAAAATCAGCAATGCCAGTGGGACCGTCATCGACCCGGCCCCCAAGAAAAAGGCGCCCAGCGCGATGAAGATCGAGTCAACGAAAGCCACGATGGCCTGGGCCTTGATGTAGCCCTTCAGGGTGACCCAGCCGCGGATGCCGGCCTCGTGGACGGGTTCGCGGGCGGTGACGGGCAGCATACGCAACAGCCACACCCAAATCTGACGGCCGTCTTTCAGGAAGAAGAACATGCAGAACAGCGAAATCACCATGGTGGTCAGCACCGACACCACCGAAGAAGTCAGCGACAGCGCTGAAGACGCGATCGACCCGGAATAGTTGCGCACCAGCGCCCCCAGCTTGGTGCTGAGCTGGTTGAGGTACTTGTCGATGTCGGTCTGGTCCAGGTGCAAGGGTCCGTCGCTGAGCCACTGCATCAGTTTGTTGAAACCGGCCGCGGCTTTTTGTCCCAGTTCCGGTGCGCCGCTGGCCAGTTGCGTCGAGGCCACCGCCAGCAGCACGCCGACCAAACCTACGCCCGCGACCAGCGAAATCACGGCAGAGATAGTCTTTGATACCCCAATCTTTTGCAGCGCAAAGTGCAGCGGCTCCAGCAGCAGCGTCAGCAGCAGCGCGATGGCGATGGGGATGGTGGCCACGGCAACTTGTGTGATGCCGTACACAATAGCAATCGCCGCCACCACGATGATAATCAGGCGCCACGACCAAGCCGCTGCCACGCGAATCCGCCACGACACCGCGCGGTTCGGGTCGCCATGGTGGCCTTCGTCGGGAGCCTCCATCGGCGGGAGTTTGTCCAGGTCAACCTCGGTTTTCAGGGCGTCGCGCCGGGCGATGACTTCACGCCACCACCCGTGCCGGAATTCGGCTCCGGAATCCAGCGTGGGCTTCTTCTTTTCCATAGGTGGGCTCCTTTTCGCGGTCGTTTAGTGGTGCATTTGTGGTGGGTGTGTGGTGGGTTTGTGGTTTTGGTTTTTCGGGGCGAGGTTCGAGGGCGGCGGGTTGCTTTATGGTTCGAGGTTCGAGGGCGGCAGTTCCATAGGGCCGCGGCGAGTTCCTTAGGCCGCGGCGAGTTCCTTAGGCCGCGGCGAGTTCCAGGCTTGCAATCCTTTCACCCAACCTGGCGCCCCCGCAGTTCAGCGCGTCACCGAACCATCCGACTCAGCTGCAAACCAAAGTTCGGTTCTTTCCCAGTAACCGCTCCGTCAGACAGGAAACCGGCACGCCGATAGAACCGGTGCGCGCGTTTTTCCCCGTCGTAACCCTCGGGCAGCCACAGCTGGGCAGGTTCATGCGGGGACAAAACGTATTCCAGCAGGCGACGCCCCAGCCCTTCCCCTTGGAATTCCGGCATCAGATAGTGCATCGACAGTTCCCGTTGCCGCGGCGGCAGCGCCATGTTTTCGCTGCGCACCGTGGGTACCGACATGGCGATGCCGACGACGCGCCCGTGTTCAACCGCCACGGCGATGCGCCGCCCTCCCGGGTCGGCGGTGAGCAGGCGATGCCACTGCCCCACTAGGACGGCCTCGTCGAATCGGTCGAGGTACTCCGGCTCGATGAATTTTCCATAGTGAGACAGCCACATGCGGGCATGCGCGACGCCGATGCCCGCGGCATCAGGCACTTCGGGGGGACGAACATTTACAGTCATAAAGTTCCGATTCTGCTGTTTGCGCGGTTTGCGCCGTGGCGGTAATCCCGGCGGGCTGCCGTGGTTTGTGGCCGGGGCGAGGTTCGCCGGGGTCGGCGCCCTACGGTTGCCTTGGGTAACGGCGGTGGCGATTTTACCTGTAAAGGTGAAACCGTGCCCCCAATCCGGTCGGGGACACGGTTCAGTCTATCAGTACTGGAGTTACTCGTTATTCGCGAAGTAGGCGAACAGGCGCAGGAACTCGAGGTAAAGCCACACCAGGGTGACCATCAGACCGAAGGCCGCCAGCCAGGAAGTTTCTACCGGCGCGCGGTTCTCTACCGCTTGGTTGATGAAGTCAAAGTCCGAGACCAGCGACACCGCCGCCAGCACCACCGCCACCAGCGAAATCACGACCCAAAGCGGGAAGCCGCCGATGGTGATGGAGGTTATGGTCCAGGAGGGCGCAAAGATGCCGATGATGAAGTTCAGCAGATAAACCGCAGCAAATTGAAACCAACCCGATGGTGGTTACTCGCATCAGGGTAGGGGAGTTACGAATCACTTTTGTTTTGAACAGCACCAGCATCACCACGGTGGTGACCAGGGTCGCCAGGATGGCTTTGCCTACGACTCCGTCGGCGATGTTGCTGAACACAAAAGAAATCGCCCCCAGGGCCAGGCCCTCAGCCGCGGCATAGGCCAGAATCAGGAAGGAGGAAACCTTGCGGCGGAAGCTGTTCACCATGGCCAGGACGAAAGCCACCAGTGAACCGCCAATCATGAAGGGCATCCCGAGAGTCGGGTTAGCCGCCGTGGTGAACCAGGCGAAACCGCCCGCCACCAGCAGAGCTCCGAAAGTAATCAGGGTTTTGATCAGCATGTCGTCCATGGTTACCGAACGCGAAGCTCTAGAAGCGTAGCTTTCGTTGGTGCCGTAGCTGGTGCGCGCGGGCTGGGGCTGCTGGGATTGCTGTGGATAGTTAGATTCCGGATAGTGCTGTGTGAATCCGGTGTTCGAAGACGTTGCACCGTACTGTGGGGATGCGGTGCTTTCGCTGTTGTTGCCGACCTGGTAGCCGGGCATCGCGGGGTATCCCGCGGGGGTGCGATCGGTGAAAACTCGGTTTCGAGTGAACACGGGGTTCGACATCTTGTCTCCTCTTTGACTGGTCCTTACCTAAACAGTTTATGGGCCACATTGCCGCCGAGGAAGTTGGCGGCTCCTACCGTGGAGGGATTTTCCCTGGAATTCAGGAGAACCCGGGTCGAGGTCCGCTGGTGGAGGCGGGGGCGCAAGTCAGGCAGAAATACGCCACAATAGGAGGGTGACTTCAGCGCTTCCTACCTCTTCGAAAACCAACAGCGCGGCGCAGGCGGTCGCCGCGGCGAGACCGTGCATGGCTAATCCCACGCCCACACGCGAGACCCCGGTGGTGTTAAACATTGACCCGCCGCGCTCCCACGCCGCAAACCCCAACTCAACCACCGATCCCAGCCCCGTCCTCGACCCGGAAACGAAGCCGCGCAAAACCCCGCTCAAAACCAAAACCAAAACCGCAACTGACAGTCCTCGACCCGTGCCGCGACTGTATGCGCAGTCGGGCGGGCCAGCGATGTCGCGGAATAACGTGCTGCGGCTGGCGGTGACGCGGGCGCTGTTGGTGTTGACGCTGCTGGTGCTGTTCGGGGTCGGGGTGCTGGCGACTGTGCAGGTTGGGTACCTGCGCGAGGACCAGGAGGCGACGGCCAGCGGGCTGCTGGTGCTGGTGATTTGCCTGTTGCTGGTGGTGGCGGTGTTGCTGGTGAAGATCACCAGTTTGGGGCGCGAACGCGTCGAGGAGCTGACACTGCGCAACCGGCAGCTGGAGCTGGAGCGCGAACAGTCTGAACAGCTGGCGGTGGCTGACGAGCGCGCGCGGATTGCCCGCGAGATGCACGATATTGTGGCGCACTCGCTGACCGTGATTATCACCATGAGCGACGGGGCGCGGGCCGCGATCGACCGCAACCCCGAGATCGCCAAACAAGCCCTGGAACAGATGAGCGAAACCGGGCGGACCGCGCTGGCCGATACGCGGCGTTTGGTGGGGGTGCTGCGCCAGCCTTCGACCTTGCCGGCTGAATTGCAGTGCCGTCCCGGTGAACCGTGCCCGCCTCCGGACCAGCGCGAAGAAGTCAGCTTTACTCCCAGCCCGGACCTGGCCGAAATCGATGGGCTGGTGGCGCAGTTCCGCGAAGCCGGCCTGCCGGTAACCTACGAATTCACCGCCGGAGACACCCCGGACGCGCAGGTCCCCACCGACGGCCCGCTGCAACTGACGATCTTCCGCATCGTCCAAGAATCGCTGACGAACATCCTGCGCCACGCCCCGGCCTCGACCGCCGTCGAGGTAAAACTGCAGGTCACGCCGGGGACGATCCAGATCAGCGTCTTCAATGCGACCTCGCTGGCCGATCTGCGCACCGGCGGGGGGCGCGGCCTGGTGGGAATGCGCGAGCGCGCGGCGGTTTATGATGGCCATGTCGATGCCGGCCCGACCCCCGGGGGCTGGAGAGTCTCGGCGGTGCTGCATTGGTCAATCGAGAAACCACAGGAGGACACATGGGTGATGCCGAGCTAGGGCAGATCAAAGTGTTGCTGGTCGACGACCAGTCTTTGATCAGGATGGGTTTTCGCATGGTGCTGGAAGCCTGTGATGACATCACGGTGGTGGGCGAGGCCGCCGACGGACGCACCGGCCTGCAAATGGTAAAGGCCCTGCATCCCGACGTTGTGCTGATGGATGTGCGCATGCCCAACATGAACGGCATCGAAGCCACTACGGAAATCGTCGAGTCCTATCCCGCGGTGAAAGTCCTGATTCTGACCACTTTTGACCTGGACGAATACGCTTTCGGAGCTCTGCGCGCGGGTGCCAGCGGCTTTCTGTTGAAGGACGTGAAGCCCGAGGAACTGACCGCGGCGATTCGCTCGGTCGCGCACGGTGACGCGGCGATTTCGGCGCGCATCACGCGGCGGATGCTGGAGATGTTTGCCAAGCAGTTTCCGGGGTCGGGCGAGGACGAGGCCGCCGTTTCCGGTGGTGGCGCTGGTTTTGGTGATGGTGCCGGTGGCGGTGGTTTGGGCCGGGCCGCGGACGCCGTGGTGCTGTCGGGGTTGACGGAACGTGAGGTGGAGGTGTTGGGCTTGATTGCGGAGGGTTTGACGAACCAAGAGATCGCCGACAAACTCTATATTTCTTTGACTACGGTAAAGACCCACGTGGGGAATATCTTGGCCAAGATTGGGGCGCGAGACCGCGTCCAAGCCGTGATTTTCGCCTACGAGAACGGCTTGGTTGACTAGCCGATTTTGGCGATATTGTGGGCCAGTGGTGGATTTTGGGCCGGGCCGATGGGCTGGCCGGTTTTTCGGTTTTGCTGTACATAAAACTGCAAAAATCTGTGCGTAGCGGGTCGTTCGGCCGGTGGTGGCGAGAATTCTGCAGTTTTGTGTACGGGTGCTGCGGGACGGGTGGGTCGTTGGGTTGGTGGTGGCATGATTTTGCAGTCGCATGTACACCTCGAGTGCGTTCTGCGCGTGACCCAGCCCCAGTTCCTAAAAATGCTGCGTCCCCCTGGTCAGATTCGAACTGACACTGAACCGATTTAAGTCGGCTGCCTCTACCATTGGGCTACAGGGGGCTGCGCACCTAGCCTTTCACCAGGACGGGCAAAATCCAAATTCGCCTGCATTTCCTGCCTCAAAATCCCAAGTACGGCTGCACCAGCTCCGTCAAGTACACCGCCACTGCCGCAGCCAACACCACCACCAGCAGCGACCGTCCTCGCCACGCCAAAAACAGCGCCACGATCAGCCCAATCGTCGCCGAAACCACGGAACTGGTCGAGGTGAAAATGTCGGGAATCACCATCGCCGACACCACCGCCCACGGCACGAAATACAGGAAAGAGTTGATCCACCGCGACTCGATTTCGCGCCGCAGCAACAGCAGCGGCACCGCCCGCAGCGTATAGGTGACCAGCGCGGCGACCACCAAAGCTTGGGCCAGGTAATTCATCGTTGCGCCTCCTGTGTGGATTCGTCGGGTCGAGGTTCGGGGCTTGGGTTTTTCGTTTTGGCCTCGGTTTTCCATGGTCGAGGTTCGGGGCTTGGGCTGGTGTTAGGCTTGCGTCGGGCAGAGTTGCTAGGGGTCTCACCGGAAACCTCCCCTTCAGTCTCGGGAAAGAACGTCGCCCCCACACCCGCGGCGATCAGAGTCGCGATGATGATGCGCCAACCCGTGGACAGCCCCGCAAATGCCGGTACAAAAGCCAGCGCCAGCGACACCCCCACCGAAATCGCGACCACCAACCGCACCCGCACCGACGCTTTGAAAGCAGGCATCACAATTGCCACAAACAACGCAAAAATCAGAATCCCGGTGGCCGACAGAATCGCGGGCGGCAGTCCTCGACCCACGTAAACCCCCGTCAAAGTCCCCGCGGTCCACCCCAGAAGCGGCGGTATCATCGAGGCAAAGAAATGCGCGAAAGTCAGCTGCGGCCGCGTGATGTTGACGGCATAGATTTCGTCAGTGACGCCGGCCGCCATCACCAGGCGCTTCCAGGTGCCGACTGGCCGCGGGCTGGTCGCCGAGAGTTTCTGGGACAGGCTCAGGCTCATCAGCGAATACCGCAGGTTGATCAGCGCGGTCGTCGCGGCCAGCTCGGCCAGTCCGGCCTGCGCAATCAACAGCGCAATCCCGGCGTATTGCCCGGTCGAACTGAAGGTCGTCGCCGAGTAAATCACGCTGCCCAGCGGCGGCAGTTTCCCTTGCGACCAGTAGATCCCAATCGCAATCGCCACCGCGAAATATCCCATCGTGATAGGCAGGCTGACCTTGACGCCGTCGCCCACTTCCGCGCGCAGCGAGGGAACTGACTGTTGATCTGTAGGCATATTTTTACTTTAGCGCAGCGACAAAATTATGCCATCCAGGATGTCGTTTTCGCTGGTCCGGACTGGGAAGGGGCCGCGCGGTTGCGGGCTTTGGTGTGCCGGGGCGAGGTTCGGGGTTTGGTTTGCCGGGGCGAGGTTCGGGGTTTGGTTTGCCGGGGCGAGGTTCGGGCTTTGGTTTGCCGGGGCGAGGTTGGCGTTTCCGGTTTCTGCGGTTGTTTGCGCGAAGGCCGATTCGGCGGCGGCGCGTGACTCGGCGTTTTCGCTGGTTGGATGGGTGTTGCTGTTGCTAGCAGCTGTATTTGTTACTGGTTCTTGGGGTGATGCGTTCACTGTGTGGTTGCTGTTGAAACCTGGGGTGTTAGAACTCTGCGGCATGCGAGAATTGGTGCTGGGTTTGTGCTCGTCTGCGGTACTTGTAAAGTTGGGGTTCTGGTATATTGTGGCAGAGAGTACAGCGGCTTTGAGCGGTGCTGATTGTTCTGACTGGCCGCTGTTTGTATCTACTGTGTTGAACTCCCCCGGGTCCGGTTGGGGCGCGGGTTGGGTTTCGAGGTAGTACAAGATGCGCTCCCAAACCAAAACCCCTCCGGCAATCTGTGTGACTCGCTTGGGATGCATCGGGCCAAGCTTCGCTTTCTCGGCGTGAGGCAGACGAATCAAACGATGTGCGATTTTCCGCAGCTGTGCCGAATCCAGCACCGCCCCGTTAATCCGCGCGGGGTCGTATTCGTCTAATCCCAAAGCTAAAGCAGTCAAAGTCGTAACCGAACCGGCCACCCCGATGACTTCTCGCGCACTGGCCAGCGGCACCGATTCCGCAGCCTTTGCAATCAAAGAATCTATGAAGTCGCAGGCCGCGGCAATCGCTTCTTCCGAGGGAACCCCGAATTCGTCCTCGCTGGGACGTAAAAACCTCTCGGTTACTCGGGTCGAACCCATATTCATCGAAACCGCCGCGGTCAACTGGGGCAAAGACTCAAACTGGAAATTTCCGTCACTTGTTCCGACTTCGGCACCCGCGCCACCCGCCGACCTCGACCCGGGAACCGCTGGGAACCCTAAGGAAAACTCGGTGGAGCCGCCGCCGATATCGACGACCAACGCGGGTGCGGCCAGGCCGGTGTGGGCGCTGAGCGTGCCGGCGAAACCCAGCGAGGCTTCCTCGTGGCCGGTGATGACTTGCGGGGCGACGCCCAGGCGCGCCTCAACGCCGGCGGCGAATTCCGCGAAGTTGTCCGCGTCGCGCGAAGCCGAAGTTGCGACCATCCGCACGCGTACCGCACCGGCTTTGCGGATCATTTCGGCGTAATCCTCGACCGCGGCGAAGGTGCGGGCCAAGGCTGCGGCCGAGAGGTGGTGGGTGCGGTCCACGCCTTCGCCCAGGCCGACGATGCGCATTTGGCGCACCACGTCCGTGGTTCTTCCGTCGAGGGTGACGTCACTGATTAGCAGGCGAATCGAGTGGGTTCCGCAGTCGATGGCGGCCAGGCGGGTCATCAGTTTCCTTCCGGTTGGGGTTGCCAGTTGCAGGTTTGGGGGACCAGGGTTTTTCTGGGGATTCTGGGGTTTCTGGGGTTTCTGGGGTTTCTGGGGTTGCGCGCATTTGGGTCAAGGCCCAATCTCCGATCGGGTTCACACCGGGGCCGGCGGCGAGCGCGTGTCCGACCAAGGCGTGCAAGCACTTGACGCGGGTCGGCATCCCGCCGGCGCTGATCCCCTCGATTTCAGGGACCGGGTCAGGGGTGGTTTGCAGAAACCGACTCAATGGATTCGCCGCTGGTCGCGGCCAACAGCGCAAAGGCGGCGACATTGCGGTCGTGCAAGTATGCCTGGTGGGCGGCCAAATAGGCTGAGGCGGTGTCGGGGTCGGAGAGTAGGGCTTCGGCTTCGCGCATCCGGCCGGTCGCCTCGAGATGCGAGGCCGCCGCGACGGCATTCGGGCAGGTCAGGTAGTAAAAAGTGGGGAAGGGTTCGCCGCCGGGCAGCCGCGGTGCGGTCGCAATCACGGCCGGGTGGCCCGTGGCGCAGCGGGCCGCCACGCCCAGCACTCCGCGCGGCATCCGCCCCAGCTGTGCCTCGATGGCCGCCAGGTCGGAGTCAGTGGCTGGTTGGATGATCATGGCGGCTCCTTTGCGTGTTGTGGTCGCTTGGTTGCTTGGTTGCTTGGTTAACCGGTTGTTGGTTGCCCGGTTGTTGGCTGGCCGGTTGGCGGTTACAGAGTGGGTCTCAACCCTTGACTGCAACCAACAAACGGCCTTTATTCTACCGCCTCCACTTCGGTATTCGCTTCGCCCCAATGCGTCGACTCGTCGCAGGCCTCTGGGCTGGCGTGATCCGAGGCGTGGTGTGGAGGGTTGTGCATAAAACTGCGGATTTTGCTTGTGCGGGGTGTTCTTGGGGGTTGGCGGCCAGGTTTTTGCAGTTTTATGTACGCCCCGCGCGGCTGTGCCTGTCCGTCCGAGTCTCTACTGAGATGTCTTGGGGGTTTCCCTGCCTTCGCCGGTACTTGAACTACCGCCCTCGCCCGAACCCTCGCCCGAACCCGCACCCGAACCCGCACCCGAACCCGCACCGGTCCTCGCATCCGCAACCCGGACGCCCTCGGCCAACAGCGCAAACCACGCTTTATCCTCCGGCTTTTCCTTGGCCCACCCGCCGTTCTGCGCTTTGTCGTCCTCCCCAGGGGCATCCACAACGACGTACGTCACCTCGCCCGGTTTGACGTACCCTAGCCGCTCCCGAGCCTCCTGCGCGATGTATTCCGGATCCTCGTACCGTTTAATCTCATCCTCGAGCCGCTGATTCGTCGCCTTCGCCTCGGCCACCCGCTGCGCCAACTGCCGCGCCTCCTCCTGCTGCTGCATCCACGACCGCAACGGGGAAAAAATCACCAGAAACACCGTCGCCGCCACGACCAACAGCGTCAGGATTCGGCCCAGTGCGGTGGTGGTGGAAGGTTGCGCGGCTACTACCCGCTTGGGGTCGGTCCGGGGTGAGGTCGGGTTTGCGGTCCGGGGCGAGGTCGGGTTTGCGGTCCGGGGCGAGGTCGGGTTTGCGGTCCGGGGCGGGGTGCGGTCGCGGTGATTTTTCGGGGAAGTTGTGGGCTTTGTAGAAGTCGCCTTTGCGCGGGGGGCGGCGGTAGATTTGGTGTGATTTGCAGTGGTGGAGGTGTCAGTGAGGCGGGTTCGACCGGACTTTGAGCTGGGTTTTTGTGTCGTCGAGTCCTTATCGCGGCGATTCAATGCCGCGAAGATTCCTTTGGGCTTTGCGGGGGCGGTCGGACGCTGCGCGGCTTTGCCGGGGTGGGTTTCCCTCCGGAAGCAGATCGTGGCAGGTTCGGGCGTTTCACATATCCATTATGGCAAAGCCGTGCTCTGGCACCGGTCCGGCACCCCGATTCCGCGTCGGAATCAGGCGGGGTAGGAGCGTTGCCCGAACAGCGCCGAGCCCAGCCGCACGCAGGTCGCGCCCTCGGTGATAGCCAGTTCGTAGTCGGCGCTCATGCCCATGGAGAGTTCGGTGATGTGCGGTTCCAGAGTGTCGCGGGCCCGGTCGCGCAGCTCGCGCAAGGTGGCAAAGGAACGGCGCACCTCGGCCTCGCCGACCAGGTCCAGTCGCGCGGCAACTGTCATGAAACCCTGCAGGTGCAACCGGGGCAGTTCCAGCACGGCCTCGGCCAGCGGCAATGCCTCGGCTGGGTCTACCCCATGTTTTACACTCTCGGACGATGTGTTGACTTCAAGGTAAACCTGCAGGTCATGACCGGTTTCTTCCAGATGCCGGGACAGGGTTTGAGCCAGGCGCAGCGAATCCAAGGCTTGGAACTGGGCGGCGTATAACGCGATGAGTTTTGCCTTGTTGCGCTGCAGGTTGCCGATCTGAATCCAGCGCGGGGTCTGAGTGGGAGCGGGATTCGCTGGGTCAGCTGCGGCAAGGGCGGTCGGTGCGTTGACAGTGGTCTCCAGTTGCCCATTGAGGTAGGTGCAAAAGCCCAGGGCTTGGGCTTTTGCGGCCAGTTCCTGGGGGCGGTTTTCGCCGAACTCCGTGGCGCCGGCCCGTATCGCCGAGGTGATGTCTTCCACGGGAAAAGTCTTGCTGACCGGAAGAATCCGTACTTCTTCTGGTTTGCGGCCGGTCGCAATTGCGGCGGCATCGGCTTTTTCGCGGACTTTCTGCCATTGCTGTTCAAAGATATTCACCCTCCTGATTCTAGTCCTTTGCGGTGTTCCCGGCTTTGTGGGGTGTTTTCTGGGGGTGCTGTACATAAAACTGCAGATTTTGGCGTTTCTGGGGGTCTTGCGGGGGTTTCCGCGTGATTTTTGCAGTTTTATGTACGGCTGTACAGCCGTCAGTACATCCCGCCTGAGTGTAACCCCGCTATTTCTGTGGCCTATAAGACATAGCGACCGCGACGGAGACACAAACTAATCCCGCGACTTCCGCCCAGTTCGGAATTTGCCCCAGCATCACTAAACCGACCAACAGCGAAGTCACCGGCAACAGAGCCGAAAGCAACGCAAAGAGCGGTGCAGTCACTCCGCGCAACACCACCTGCTCCAACACATAAGGAATCACCGAGGAACACATCGCCATCGTCACCGCCAAACCCATACCTTTCGGCGAAACCGCAACCAGGGCGACCTCGCCCCACGCAAAAGGAAGCTGCAGGAACGAGCCGAAAGCCATGCCCACCGCCAACGCGTCCATGCCTCGGCCGGCAGCGGCGACTTTCCGGCCCAGAATCATGTAAAGCACCCACGCTGCACCCGCGACGAAAGACCAAAACATGCCGGTCAGCTGGGCGGGGTCGCCCAGGTCGATACCCAGCCCACCGATCAACACAACTCCAACGAAAGCCACCACAACCGACAGCTTCCCCAGCAACCCGGTCATCCCGATGGCGGCGAAAATCACAGGGCCAACGAATTCCAGCGAAACCGTGGTGCCCAGAGGGAGCCGCGCAATGGCTTCGTAAAAGGTCGAGTTCATGGCGACCAGCGCGGTACCGAAAAGCAGCGCCCACCCCAGCTCGGCGCGAGTCTGCGCGCCCCGACCCCACAGGAAGCCCCGCGCCCACGGGCGCCTCCACGCCAGCAGGAACACCGCGGCGATTACCGAGCGCAGCCACGCCACGGTCAGTGGCGCAAACATCGCGAAAAGCCCGACCGCCAGCCCCGCCCCGATGTACTGCACCAGTCCCTCCAGCATAAAAATCGCTGGGGCGGGTACGCAGGGCCGTTTCGGGTTCAAGCTTGGGTTTTGAACTGATTCGTTGGCACCCACCCAGTCTAACCCGCTGCCCACGGGCGGAAAGTGAGCGGGGGATTGGGTGTGGTGGGGGTCCCTATTGTGGCGGCAAAACGAAGTGGAGGCCGACACGATGGGAGAGGGTGTTCCCTCGTAGCTGCAAGGGCCGCTCCCGGCCGACCCGAGACGCGCCGCCAACAAACCCATCTGCCAATGCAAACCAGCTCAACCCGCCCGGCCGCCCGCGACGCGAGACCAACCAACTGCCTCGAGCATCAGACCCTGAACGCAGCAAAAATCTATGAAAACGGCGTGTAACGGGCGGTACAATGCCGAAAAATGAAAGAATCGACCAGCAAAGTGTCTGCCTGTCCGGCACTTACACCGGAATCTGTCTGCCCACGAATGGGGGAGGAACCTTGGGGACTGAATCAGCTGCGAACGCGCCCGCAACCCCGTTGCCCAGCACCGCCACACCCACGCCGACCACCACATCCAACCCACCATCCACCACACCCCAAACCTCCGCCCCGCGCTTTTCCACATCTCTGTCCGCGGTGCCCGACCCCATCATCTCGGTGCGCGGCTTGACCAAGACTTACTCCCCCGATTCTGACACCCCGACGCTGGCCCTGGAAGAAGTCGACGTGGATTTCCCGCGAGGCCAGTTCACCGCAATCATGGGCCCCTCTGGCTCCGGAAAGTCCTCGCTGCTGCATTGCCTGGCAGGCCTGGATTCTTTTGATTCCGGCCAGGTCACGGTTTCAGGTCAAGACCTCTCGGGACTGAACGCCGCGGAGCTGACGCGATTCCGCCGCGAAACCGTGGGTTTCATCTTCCAGGCCTTTAACCTGGTGCCGACTTTGACGGTCCGCGAAAACATCGAGTTGCCTTCCACACTGTTGCGCCGTGAAATCGACTCGAAACGCCTGGCGCGCCTCTTGTCCGACCTGGACCTCGAAGGCCGCGAGTCCTCTTTCCCGCACCAGTTGTCGGGCGGCCAGCAGCAGAAAGTGGCTTGCGCCCGCGCCCTGTTGTCTCGCCCGGCCGTAGTTTTCGCCGACGAACCGACGGGCAACCTGGATTCGCTCTCCAGCGAACAAGTCCTGAGCTTCCTGCGCTCGGCCGCCCGCGACTGGTGCGCGAAGCAGTCGGTGGTGATGGTGACGCACGAACCCGACGCCGCCCAGTACGCCGACCGCGTGCTCTTCCTCTGGGACGGCCGCATCGTCGCCCAGCTGTTGCACCCGACCCGCGAAGCTATCCTTGAGGCGCTGCGCACGCTTGGCGCCATTCGCGCTTCGCTCCGCCGCGAATCCGCCCGAAACTGCCTTCGCCTGCGCTTTCGCCTTCCAATAGCGAGGCCCGTCCGGCCCGCTCGCGGTCGCGGAGACGCGCGGTTGCGGTTGCTGATGCCCCGGTCGAGGTCGTCGAGGTGGCGTCGGTAGAGGTCCCGGTCGAGGTCGCCGAGGTCGAGGACGTCGAGGTGGCGTCGGGCGAGGGCCTGGTGACTCCCGATTTCAAGTGGCCCAGTCTTTCTCAACCTGATGCGGCCACCGCCCCCGAGCCAGTGCCGGCCGTTTCGCCTTCAGGGGAATCGATTGTCGATTCATCCCCAGATTTGGTTGCCGATTTGGCCGTTACACCTTTCTCTGACTCGGTTACTGATTCGGGTCCTGGCCCGGTTATCACCCCGCAATGGAATGACGTTTCTTCGCTGGCCTTCCCTCCGGTCACGGCACAAAATACCCGTGAAGAAGACTCCCGCTACGCTGTTCTATCCACAACTATCCACAGGCTCTGTGGATAAAGTCATCGCTTTGTCTCAAAGCGAGGTTGACGTTGCCTCACCGGCGTCAACCGAAGTGCAACCCAGCTTCGCTGACCTGGTAAAACCGCAGTTCAGTGCGGATTTGACCCCCTCTTTTGTGGCACCTTCAGCCCCTGTGCTTCAATCGGAGTTTTCGGCTGAAGTGCCGCAGCTCTCCCTCGATTCTCCACAGTTGTCCACAAGCCCTGTGGAAAACTCCTGGTCCGGAGAGAGCACCCCGTCCGAGTTGCCCCAAACCCGGCGGAAACGCCGCCCAGCCATAGACCGCGCGCAAGCGGAAGTAGAAGGCCAAGCGGAACTTTTAGCCATGATAGAGCGGGCCGAAAAACTGTTGGCTGCCTCCTCCGCGGCTATTGATTCCGCCGAAGAAGACTTGGCTCAAGCCTCGAATTCACAGCAAAGCAGCCCAGCTGTGGATTCCTTCGGCGAAGCCGTGCCGGCGGAATCTACAGCCCAAGATACGGGCTCCCGTCTCGGTGCCGATGCCGCCCAGTGGGAGCCTTCACTTCCTGAGTTGCCTGAATATTCCCCCCTGGGGAAGGAAAATCCACAGGTTGCTAACTCGGCTGGGGAAAACCGGCGTAACTACCGCGGTAGTTACGGTGATCTGGATTTACCGGTGCAAGGCGCCACTGCGGAACAAGAGATGCTGATTGCCCGTGCCGATGCCATGCTGGCTCAGGCGAATTCTCGCCAGGCAAATTTACGAGACCAGCTGCGCCGCCTCGCCCCAGAAACGTCAACCACGTCAACCCAAGATTTCGGCGATGCCTACAGCCCAAACCAGGCCGAGACCTCGCAACCGGAAGCGCCTACCGCACCACCGGACCTCGCCCCGGTCGACCCCACCCTGCCCGGCTTCACCGGACTTAACCCGGTAACTGCCACCGGCATCATCCCAATCACCCCGCCATTCCCCCAAACCCCCAAAAGGCCTGAACCCGCATGTGGAAGCTGATCTGGCGCGAATTCGCCACCCGGAAGTCCCGCTTCGTAGCCACCGTGGCCGCGGTGATGCTGGGCGTCGCCTTCCTGGCCGTGACGCTGGGGGTGAAAACCCTGCTGCTCCAGGCCATCACGGCATCGACGACCTCGACCTATAACGCCGACTTTTACGTTGTGGGTGCCTTGGCTGACAAGGCCGATCCGCTGGACCTTCAGGCCCGCGCCCCGGTCTCGACCCAACTGGTCCCCATCATCGATGAAGTCGAAGGGGTCTCGCACGCCGCCCCCATCTACCAGGGCGAAGCCGTGCTGCTGGATTCGCGCGGCGAAGCCCTGAGCATCGGCCTGGACCCCACGCTGGTGCGCGGCGCCTTCCCGTATCCGCCCGGCCCGACGCTCGACACCGGCCGCCTGCCCTCGGGCTCCGAAGAAGTCATGCTGGAAAGCACCACCGCCTCGCGCGCCGGCCTGAAAACCGGCCAGGAAGCCACCCTCATCTGGGGCGGCGAAGTCCACAAACTGCGCATCGTCGGCACCGCGCGATTCAGCGCCCCGCTGGGCTACACCACCATGGCTTCGTCGACTCCGCCCAAGCTAAACGCTGGTTCGCCCCGGGCGACACCGCCAAGATGATCGGCGTCAAAGCTACCCCCGCCAAAGGTCTGTCGGTGCTGCGCGACGACATCCAAGATGCCCTGGGCCCCGACGCCCAGGTCCTGACCGGAGCCCAGCTGCGCGCCGAAACCACGAAATCCGTCCAGAACCTGATATCGCTGGCCAACGCCCTGGTCCAGTGGTTCGTGGCGCTGGCGCTGCTGGCGGGCGGTTTCCTGATCGCCAACACCTTCCAAGTCCTGGTCCGTTCCCGAGGGCGGACCTACGGTTTGCTGCGCGCGGTCGGGTATACGCCCAGGGATTTGCGTCGTCTGGTACTGGGGCAAGCGGTTATCGTCGGTGCACTAGGTTCGGTTTTGGGCCTGGTGTTGGGTGCGGTTTTGGTGCTGGGGGTACGCGGTGTGCTGATGTCGCGCGGTTGGGTTTTCGCCGCGGGGATGCCCCTGGACTTTCCTGCCGCGACGCTCTCGGGCCTGGCGGGGATCGGCATGACCCTGGCGGCTTCGCTGGTGGCGGCGCGCCGGGCGGGCCGCTTCACTCCGCTGGAGACCCTGCGCGACTCCCAAGAAAGCGACTGGAAACCGCGTCGCGGTACCCTTGTGGTTTCTGCTGTGACTTTAGGGCTCGCGGTCGGGGCGGCCGGCTTCGCCGCTGTTGGCCTGCGCTCTGTCCAGAGCCTCTTTGAAATTTACTTTACTGGTGGTTGCCTGCCTGGTTTTCTTGGTGGCTCTGTTGGGTCTGCTGCCTTGGTTGCAGCTTCCGCTGTTGTCTCTGGTGGCAAAGCTGGGACGCGGCCTGAACCTGGTTCCGGCCCACCTGGCGGTTCAGAACCTGCGGCGTTACCCCCGTCGCGCCGCCATCGGTGCCGCCGCTCTGGTGGTCGGGGTGGCCATCGCATCTGCCGGTGGGGTCATCGCCGACAGCGCACGCGCCTCGCTACGCGACGGTACCGTCATCGAACTGCGCTCCGACCTGGTCATAGCCGCGCTGCAGCCCTCGACCAGTGTTGACCAGGTCCTCAAAGAGGTGCGTCGCATCAAAGGCGTTGCCTCGGCCCGCGCCGACCTGCTGCAATCCCCGCTGCTGATGCGCCTGGGCAAGAACCCGACCCACCAAGTTCAGGTCGTCGGCGTGGACCCTCAGACTCTCCGTAGTGACGTTTCTGTGCAGATGCGCCGTGGCAAGATCGATTCCCTGGAACAGGGGCGCGCGCTGGTTAGCGTAAAAGAAGCCGCGCGTTCGGGCTGGAAGGTGGGCGACGCCATCACTCTCAGCGGCCCGCGCGGCGTGTATTCCACCACCGTGTCGGGAATCTTCGAATCTAGCCTGCTGAACGCCGAAGTCATCATCAACTCGGGCCTGCTACGCCAAAGCGCCGACCAGCCGGAAATCACCCGGAAGTACATCTTTGTCCACCTGGATAAATCCGACTTGTCCCCTTCGCAGGTAAAGACAGAACTGGAAAAAACCCTGCGTCCCTACCACGTCTACCGCGTGCTGGACGCCGGCGAATTGGCTTCGACCCTGGCCCAAACCGTGACCCAGGTGCTGTGGATTATGTACGGTTTGCTGGCCCTGTCGATCTTCATCGCCCTGCTGGGAATCATGAACACCCTGGCGCTGTCGGTGGTGGAGCGCCGCCACACTCTGGGCTTGCTGCGCGTCTTGGGGATGACCCCCGCCGAGGTCGGTTCCACGGTACGCTGGGAGGCTTTGCTTTTGGCTCTGAACGGCGCGGTTATCGGCTGGCTTGCCGGGTTGGGCCTGGGCGCGGTTTGGCGCTGGGCCCTGCACGACCAAGGTCTGGCACAGTTCTCGGTGCCGTGGCTGGGTCAGCTGGTGCTGATGCTGGTAGCGGTGGTTTTGTCGCTGCTGGCCGCGGCCCTTCCCGCCCGGCAGGCTGCTCTTCGCCGCCCGCAGCTGTGAGGCCTGGCGCGGTTTTCTCAACCGCGCCCGCTGGCCGGTCGCCTGTTGGTGCCCGCGCCTCCTGTCCGGTCGCCTCTTGAAGCCCCCGCCTCGACAGACGGGATTTCCTGCGCCGAGGCAGAGCAGCCGCGGCATCGCAAGCCCCCACCACGGGTAAGGAATTCGCTATGATAAAGGCAAAGGCGAAAGAAAGGTAGAACGTGGAAGAACCAAAGCTGAGTCTGGGTGCGCTGTTGACCCGGTTCTCGACACAGATTTCCACCTTGTTCAGGGCAGAGATCGCCTTGACCAAGGCCCAGGTAAAAGAATCCGGTAAACGCTTCGGCTTGGCCGCAGGCCTGTTGGGAACAGCCGCGGTTTTCGCGCTCTTTATGCTGGGGTGGCTGATCACTGCCATGTTCTTTGGTTTCGCGGCTCTGCTGGGAGCTTCGGTGCATGGCCTCGCGCTGGCTGCCTTGATCTGCGCGGCAATCTTGGCACTTGTGGCCGGTATCTTGGCCCTTTGCGGAATCAAGGCGGCTAAGGCAGCCCAGCAGCGTCTGCCTGACCCGGCCGCGGGGGTAAAAAAGAACGTCGAAGTCATCACCTCCTCGGCCCGCAGCGCAGTGGAAAAAAAGTCAACGAAGGGACCAAGTAAGTCATGTCCAACCCCAACCCCATCCCCGCACCTTCTATCAATGACCCGCTGGTCGCCGCGGCGCCGGCCTCGGCAAACCCCACCTCGGCAAACCCCGACGCGCCTGCCACCCCCAGATCCCCTCGACCCCCGAAGAAATCGAGAATTTCATTCGGCAGTCGCGCCTGGACATGGGCGATACCGTGGACGAACTGGTGAACCGGCTGCACCCCAAGAACCAGGCGAAAGCGGCTAAAGCCAAGGCCCAAGGCCTGGTCGAGGACCTGAAGCAAACCGCGGTGCAGGCCAAAGGACGGCGACGCCGAGGCGCGCAAGAAAGTCGGCATCGCCGCCGGTGTCGTGGTGGGGCTGGTGCTGTTGCGCGCTTTGCGGCGTAGCAAGTGAATCCGGATCCCGGTTGGGCGGGCGCGAAAGGGTTGAAAGGGTCGAACCTCTTCCCTCCGCGCGCCAAGTCAGTCCCTTGGTGACTGGCAGAGTCAGGCCGAAAACATATAGAGTAGAGGCATGTAAATCTTCTTTCGTAGTGGAAGGACACAGAGGCAATGGGTCGTGGCCGCCAAAAGGCTAAGCAGACAAAGGTCGCACGTCGCCTGAAGTACGAGAGCCCCCAGATGGACATCGAGGCCTTGCAGAGGGAACTGTCCGGCAGCACTGACCGCTACGATGAACCAGATTATTCCGAACTGGCCGACAAATACGCGGATTTAGCGGCCGAGGCCGACGAGGATGACCCCTATGCTCCCTATGCCGAATACGGCCAGGACTTCGAAGCAGAAGACGGTCGGAAATGATGACTTCCGGTCGCCTCGCTCAGGATACGGAAATCACGGATATTCTCTTTGACACCCCGCAGGACGAATGTGGGGTTTCGGCGTTTGGGCGCCGGGTGAGGACGTGGCGCGTCTAACCTACTTTGGGCTCTATGCCCTGCAACACCGCGGCCAGGAATCCGCCGGAATCGCAGCTTCGAACGGGTCAAAGATCTTGGTTTACAAAGATATGGGTCTGGTTTCCCAGGTTTTCAAGGACCGGGACCTGGCCGCGCTGCAAGGGCACCTGGCAGTGGGGCATGTGCGCTACTCGACCGCGGGGTCTTCGACCTGGCAAAACGCCCAGCCCACCTTGGGGCCTACTGCTTTCGGCACCATCGCCATCGCGCACAACGGGAACCTGGTCAATACTCGGACTTTGCTGGCTGCCCTTCCGCAGGACCAGCAGCCTGACCCTGACCCCACGCAGCATCACACCTATCCCCGTCCCCAGCATCGTCCCATGGACTCCAGTTCGGACACCATGCTGTTGTCCCACCTGGTGAATCTGATTTCCCAGCGCCTCGACCCCTCCCCGGCCGGGTTGCTGGACGTGATGCGCGAAATCCTCCCGCAGCTGGAAGGCGCGTATTCCCTGGCCTTCATGGACGAAAATACCCTTTACGCCGCGCGCGACCCGCACGGGGTGCGACCCCTGGTGCTGGGACGGATTTCGAATGGCTGGGTGGTTTGTTCCGAAACCGCGGCGCTGGACATCGTCGGGGCCACCTTCGTACGCGAAATCGCGCCGGGAGAGATGCTGGCCATCAACGACGCCGGGGTGCATTCCGAACGTTTCGCCCCGGAAAACCGCGCGGGCTGCGTCTTTGAATATGTCTATCTGGCCCGGCCAGATTCCTCTATCGCGGGCCAATCCATCATTTCATCACGCCGCCAGATGGGCGCAGCCCTGGCCCGCGAACACCCCGTCGAGGCCGACCTGGTGATGGCTACCCCGGACTCTGGCACCCCCGCCGCGATCGGTTACGCCGAGGAATCCGGGATTCCTTTCAGTCAAGGCCTGGTAAAGAACGCCTACGTGGGCCGCACTTTCATCCAACCCACACAGGCCATGCGCCAGATGGGGATCCGCCTGAAGCTCAACCCGGTCCGGGAAATCATCGCGGGAAAGCGCCTGGTGGTGGTGGATGATTCGATCGTGCGCGGCAACACTCAGCGCGCCGTGATTCAGATGCTGCGCGCGGCGGGCGCGGCCGAGGTTCACATCCGCATCTCCTCTCCGCCGGTGCTGTGGCCCTGCTATTACGGCATCGACTTTGCCACCCGCGCGGAACTGATCGCCACGGGGATGGACGTGGCGGAAATCTGCCGTTCTATCGGGGCGGATTCCTTGGGGTATCTGTCTTTCGAGTCGATGGTGACGGCTTCGGGACAGCCCGCCCACGACCTGTGCACGGCGTGTTTCTCCGGGCAATACCCCACTGCTTTGCCCGATGTCGAAGGGAAAATCGGATGCTAGATCTCTTCGACGCTCTGTTCCACTCCGCCAAGATAAGCCGCGCCAAGTCCCCGGTCGAGGACCCCGCCTCGAGTTCCAGCCAACCCCACCATCCAACCCCCACAGACCCGCAAACCCCCGAAATCCCGCAAATCCCGCAAACCCCCGCAGCTCCCTCCCGCTGATCCAACAGAGAGGCCCGAAATGTCTAACGCATACGCCCGCGCCGGAGTCGATACCCAAGCCGGCGACCTGGCCGTGGAACTCATGAAAGATGCCGTGGCCGCCACACAGGGCCCGGCGGTGCTGGGCGGAACCGGAGGTTTCGCCGGAATGTACGACCTGGCCGAAGCCACCTCCCAGATGCGCCGCCCCTGCTGGCCACCTCCACCGACGGGGTGGGAACCAAAGTGGATATTGCGCGTCAACTGGGGATCTATGACACCATCGGCTTCGACCTGGTGGGGATGGTGGTGGACGACTTGACTCCGGTGGGAGTGCACCCGCTGTTCATGACTGACTACATTGCCTGCGGCCACGTGGTCCCCCAGCGCATCGCCGACATTGTCCGCGGTGTAGCCCAGGCCTGCCAGGCCGTGGATTGCGCCCTGGTCGCCGGGGAAACCGCCGAACACCCCGGCCTGCTGGGCAAAGACGAATTCGACATCGCCGGAGCCGCTACCGGTGTGGTGGACGCCCCGCGCCAGTTGGGCCCCGACCGCGTCTGCGTCGATGACCGCATCATAGGCTTCGCCTCCTCCGGCCTGCACTCCAACGGCTACTCGCTGGTGAGGCGCATCTTGGCCGACAACAACTGGAACTGGACCGACCCCGTACCGGCGGACCTCGTCCCACCCCACGACTCCCCCTTCCTCGACCGTTACCGCAACGGGACCTACAACCTGGGACTGGCCTGCCTGGAACCGACCCGGCTGTATTCACGCCTGTGCCTGGAGCTGGAACAACTGGGCTGGGAAGAAGCCTTCCGCTGTGGGGATTTCTGCGGAAAACTGGAGGGCAACCGCGTCCACGCTTTCGCCCACATCACCGGTGGAGGCCTGGCGGCGAACCTGTGCCGCGTCATTCCTGCGGGTCTCAACGCCGTGGTGGACCGCGGATCGTGGCCCGTCCCGCCGCTGTTTCGCTACCTCCAGCAGGCCGGCCACATCGACGATCTTTCCGCCGAAGACACTTGGAACCTGGGCCTGGGGATGGTGGCGGTGGTGCACCCTGATTTTGTTTCCGCCGTCGAGGCCGCCGCAAAGGGTTTCGGTATCGAAAGTTACGTTATCGGTCGTATCCGTGTCGAGGACCCCGTCGAGGGTCGCGTCGTCAGCGGTACCAAGGGGGTGGCAGCGGGTAGCGTGACCCTGCAGGGCAGCTACCGTTCTTGACGCGTTAACCCCAACCGCCGGCCCACCCCAACACTCCACCCCAACCGCCGGCCTACCGCAACCGAGCGCGAAACCCCAACCCCCAGGCGCAACTGGCACAACAACCGCAAGGAGAGGACCTCGTGACACCGAAAACAGCGCTGAAACCAATGGCCGTGGTCCTTTGCGCCGCGCTGTCTTTGGCGGCTTGTGCCTCGGTGTCTTCCCCCGCGGATACCACGCAGAACCTGGAATACCTCAGCGTTTCCGCCGTCGAGCCCAGCCCTTCGCTGCTGCCCAGCGTCGCCACCAGCACCGACACGGTGAAGCTGGCGCAGCTGCTGTTTTCTTCGCTGGTGTATTGGGATGAAAAGGGCCAGATACACAACGACATCGCCACTTCCATCACCCCCAGCGCGGACTGCCGCGATTTCCGCATCCAGATTCAGCCCGATTTGAAGTATTCCGACGGAACTGCCTTGACGGCCTATAACTTCGCCGAGTCGTGGAGCGCGGCGGCCCAAAACGGTTCGGTGCTCAATACGCTCAACCGTTCGGGCAACACCGTGGGGGCGGCGGTTTCCCAGCTCTTTGCCCCAATTGTGGGTTTCGGTACCGAGGTCGGGGTGCGCCAGGGCCTGGAAGTGCACAGCACTACGGATTTCACCGTGCACCTCCAGGTTCCCACCTGCGACTTCGCCCAGCGCCTGGGGCATCCGGCTTTTGCGCCGCTACCCATCCAGGCGTTCAGCAGTGAAGGCGAATACAAGGCGCGTTTCGGGGAAACTCCCTATGGGTACGGGCCCTATATGTTGGCGCGCGAAGGCGCCTGGGAGCGTTCGGCGCGCCTGACTTTGGTGCCGAACGAGCGCTATCGCGGGCCGCGTCGCGTTTTGAACGAAGGGCTGGTTTTCGAGTTCGGCGCCTCTGGAGAGGGACAGCGCCTGATAGACGGTCAACTCAGCATCGACGATGGCCTGCCCACGGGGTTGAGTCACCGGAAGGCCCCGCTGGACCGCAACTATGCCCAGTGGGTCAGCACTCGCCTACAGGTTTTGGTGCTGCCTGACTTGGGGGCCCTGAGCCTGAGCGGGGACCGCGAAGAGGAAGGCCGCTTGCGTCGCGCCGCTATCTCTGGGGCGATTGACCGCGTGGCGCTGTGCCATTCGGTTTTGGCCGGGCACTGCCAGGTGCTGCCTGATTTTCCCCGCGGCATCTGGGATCCCGCGACCGTGATGAAAACCCAGGTCAACGCAAAAACCGAGTTGATGGTGAATCTGGAGCAGGTCCAGCAGTGGTGGAAACACGCCCAGGACCTGGAGCCCTGGCAAGGCACCTTGGTGCTGGCCGCGGTCGGAGAGGGCCAGAAAGCCTGGATGACCGAGGTGGCGAAGACGCTGCGGCGTGTCTTGGGCATAGACGTGCAGGTCAAACAGTACTTGACGGTGCGCGCCGCCCAGAATGACGCTGCGGCCGGGGAGATGGTGGCGTATTCCCTGGGCTTGCGTCCGCTCTATCCAGGACCCGGTGCCCTGTTGGTGCCGCTTTTCGGCGCGACTTACGATGGTTCCGCCCGGGGCGAGGACGCCGCCACCGAAACCGAGACCCTCGCCGGATTGAACGTACCCCAAATCCGCGAAACTCTGGGCAAAGCCCAGGCCACGGCGGATAGGGCGAAAGCCACGCAGCTGTACTATCAGGCCGCCCAGCAGGTTGAACAGAGCGTGGCGGTGGTGCCGCTGTGGAATCTGGCCGAGGCTTACGGCTGGACGCCGCGGGTGACGCGACCGCAGCTGGATTGGCAAGGAGCCATCCAGTACTGGTCCCTGGAGTTGCGCTAGGCACAACTGCGATAGAATACCCTGTTGTGGCTATCAGACAAGACATCAGAAACGTAGCGATTGTGGCCCATGTGGACCACGGCAAAACCACCCTGGTCGATGCGATGTTGAAGCAGTCCGGGGCGGCTGGGATCAAACCCGACACGGCCGAACGAGTCATGGATTCGGGCGATCTGGAGCGCGAAAAAGGCATCACTATCCTGGCGAAGAACACCGCGGTGCGGTACTCCGGGCCGGCGGCGGTGGCGGCTGGGTGCCCGGAGGGGGTCACCATTAATGTGGTCGATACGCCCGGTCACGCCGATTTTGGGGGCGAGGTCGAACGCGGACTTTCCATGGTGGACGGCGTGGTGCTGTTGGTGGATGCCTCGGAGGGGGCCGCTGCCCCAGACTCGTTTCGTGTTGCGCAAGGCTTTGGCGGCCCAGCTGCCGGTGGTGCTGGTGATTAACAAGGTGGATCGTCCCGACGCCAGGATTTCAGAGGTGGTTTCGGAGTCCACGGATCTGCTTTTGACGCTGGCTTCAGATTTGGAAGCCGGTAACGCAGGGGCCGGGTCTGACGCGGCGGGCGGCCTCGACCTGGACCAATTACTGGAACTACCCATTATCTATGCCTCGGCGAAAACCGGGCGGGCTTCGCTGAGACAACCACCGGACGGCGGCCAACCCGACGGGGACCTGCACTGCTTGTTTGAGGCGATTTTGCAGCACATTCCCGGTCCCACCTACGACCCGCAGATGCCGCTGCAGGCCCACGTGACGAACCTCGACGCCTCGCCTTTCTTGGGGAGGTTGGCGCTGCTGCGGATCCACAACGGCACCTTGCATCAGGGGCAGATGGTGGGGTGGGCGCGCCACGACGGCATCATCGAAACCGTGAAGGTGACGCAGCTTTTGGTGACCGAGGGCCTGGAGCGGGTCCCGGCTTCCAGCGCCTCGGCGGGTGACATCGTGGCAGTAGCGGGGATCGAGGATATTACCATCGGGGAGTCCCTGGTGGATAAAGACGACCCGCGACCCCTGCCGCTGATTCAGGTTGACGAACCCGCGATCGCGATGACGATTGGGATTAATACCTCGCCTTTCGCCGGGCAGGTCAAAGGCGCGAAAGTCACTGCGCGCCAGGTCAAGGACCGCCTGGAGCGCGAGCTGGTGGGTAATGTTTCCTTGCGAGTCAAAGACATTGGGCGACCCGATGCCTGGGAGGTGCAGGGCCGTGGAGAGCTGGCGCTGGCGATTTTGGTCGAGCAGATGCGGCGTGAAGGCTACGAGTTGACGGCCGGGAAACCGCAGGTGGTGACGCGGAGCGAAAACGGCAAGGTGCTGGAGCCGATGGAGTCCATGACTATCGACGTCCCCGAGGAATACTTGGGGACAGTTACCCAGTTGTTGGCCTTGCGTAAAGGCGTGATGAACTCGGTGGCGAATCACGGCACCGGGTGGGTGCGGCTGGACTTCACCGTGCCTTCGCGCGGTTTGATTGGTTTCCGTACTCGATTCCTGACCGAGACGCGCGGCACCGGCATCGCTTCTTCGGTTTCCGCCGGTTGGGCCCCGTGGCAGGGCCCCATCCAAGGTCGCGCCACCGGTTCCCTGGTGGCGGACCGTGCCGGGCAAGCTACGCCTTACGCCATGATGAATCTCTCTGACCGCGGTACCTTTATTATCGAGGCTTCTTCCCAGGTTTACGAGGGACAGGTGGTGGGCGAGAATCCCCGCGGCGAAGACATGACCATCAACATCACGCGCGAAAAGAAGCAAACCAATATGCGTTCCTCGACCGCGGAGGTTTACGAGAGCTTGACCCCGCCGCGGCGCCTGACCCTGGAAGAGTCCTTGGAATTCGCTGCGGATGACGAATGTGTGGAAGTCACTCCCGAGGCGGTGCGGATTCGTAAGGTAATCTTGAATACCGAAGCGCGGATGAAAGATCAGGCGCGTCGGCGCAAAGAACAATAGCCATCAAGGGGTGTTATGGCAACTGAGGAAACTGATCGCACCGAGATTCTGCCGGTGAGCGCGGGTGCTGGTGGTGCAGGGGCTGCGGGCGCAGGGCGCTTGGTTTCGGCCAGCGCCGCGGCGGCCGGGACGGCCGGAGGTGCGATGCCGGTGAAAGATGGTAACGGAGGTAGCTCGGTGAAGCAGAAACCTCGCAAGGTGCCGCTGGCTCTGGGCCTGGGAGCAGGCGTGATGGTGCTGGGGTATGTCGGCGCCGCCGCAGCACTGGCTGGGAGCATTCCCAACGGGGCCACCCTGGCCGGCGTCGAAATCGGAGGCCTGACTCCGCAAGCCGCCATCACCAAACTTAACGCCGACCTCGGCGAGGCTATGCGCAAACCCTTTAACGTGACCCTCGCCGGGAAAAACCGCAACTATCGACCCCTGTAACCGCGGGCCTCGCCCCGGACTTTAGCACCACCGTTCACGCCGTAACCGATTTCACGCTGAATCCCGTGGCGCTGGGGAGGCAACTTTTCGGGACCAAAGAGTGGAACTGTCCTCGAAAAATCGACGAAAAAGAAACTTGCAGCCGCCCTCGACGCGGCCGGAAAAGAACTGAAAACCGCACCCGCCGAGGCGAACTTCCTTTGCAATAACGGGAACCTCGAAGCGGTGCAACCCGCCGCGGGAAAGGAAATTGACCCCGGGGAGGCCCGGGATTATCTGGAGGAAAACTGGTGGCGTGGGGCCAGCACGGGTAAGTCGCTGGAGCTGCCCGGCGAGGTCAGCGAGCCGAAGAGTACCGCGGCCCAGCTGCAACACGCGCAGCAGGGCGTAGCGAAGACGCTGGTCAGCGGGCCTGTGCGGCTGGATTTCAACAGGCAGGCCCTGGAGGTGCCCGTGGCGCAGCTGTGTCAAAACGCCAAGTGGGAGCTGAAAGACGGCGAGCTGCAGCCCGTGATGGATGGCGAGAAGCTGCGGGAATTTGCCCTGTCTTCGCTGCCGAATCTGGAGGTCACCCCGGTCAACGCCAGTTTCAACTTTGATTCCGGGGCGCCCGTGGTGGTTGAGGCAGTGGACGGTTCCGTGCTGAAACCCGAAGAGATACAGGCGAAAGTCCAGGCGGCGGCCACTTCGGTTACCCAGCGTGAGGCGCAGGTGCAGCTGGAGGTGAAGGCGCCGGACTTCACCACCGAGGCCGCGCGGAAAGCTGGGGTAAAGGAAGTTATTGGCGAGTTTTCCACACCTTTGACTGCCGACGAGGTGCGCACTGGGAACCTGGTGCAGGGCGCGGCGCGGATAAGCGGGCTGATTTATGCCCCGGGAGACACTTTCTCTTTGGAGAAGGCGTTGGGGCCGATCACGGTAGAGAACGGCTGGGTGCCTTCTATGGTGATTCAGGATGGGAAACACACGATGGGGCTGGGCGGTGGCCTGTCGCAGGTGTCCACCACCATGATGAACGCGGCCTGGTTTGCGGGGATGGATTTGGTTGAATTCACGCCGCATTCCGAGTGGTTCAGCCGCTATCCCGCCGGGCGCGAATCGACTCTGTGGGAGGGGTCGATCGACATGAAGTGGAAGAACCCGACCCCGAACTATGTCGTGGTCCAGAGCTGGGTCGGGGGAGGTGCCTTCCACGTGCGGCTGTGGGGGACCAAGTACTACGATGTGGAATCTATCGAGGGGCCCCGCACCGGTTACACCTATCCCAAGGTGGTCGAGGATTCCAGCCCGAACTGCAAGCCTTCGGATGGAGGCACGCCGGGATTCACCGTGACGAATACGCGGATTCGCTACCTCAACGGGGTCGAGCACGACCGCAAGACCTATACCCACACTTATTCGCGTCCTCACCCGAAGGTGGTTTGCACCAATCAGAAGTCCGAGGGGCAGCAGGCCGAGGGGCAGAAGTCCGAGGGGCAGCACTAGGGTTGGTTGGCCTGGCTCGTGGGCTTGGCTGGTTGGCTTGGCTGGTTGGCTCGTGGTAGTTTTCGCAAGGCTACGCACACTTAAGACAGCCTGCTTTCACGTCCGGTAGATGCCCGTTAGATGAGGGATTGCGCCCGTCAAAACCGCGTAGTTTCAGGGAAATCGCCGGGTGTGATGCGAGATTGCTCCCGGGAAGCCGAAAGTGAAAAGTTATAGAATGGGCCTATGACCTATGTGATTGCTCAACCCTGTGTGGACGTGAAGGACAAGGCTTGCGTTGACGAATGTCCGGTAGACTGCATCTATGAAGGTGCTCGGACCCTCTACATCAACCCCTTGGAATGTGTAGACTGCGGGGCTTGCGAGCCGGTTTGTCCGACCGAAGCAATCTATTACGAAGACGATTTGCCTGACAAGTGGGCGGATTACCTGCGCGCCAACAATGATTTCTTTAACACCCTGGGTTCCCCCGGCGGCGCGTCCGGTTGTGGCCCCCAAGACTACGACGACCAAATGATCGCCGACCTGCCACCCCAGGACTGACTTCCAGGCTTGCTGGTGTCGCGTCTCGGGTTCGGCCGGGGCGGACCCTGGCGAGGCGGAAGGGGGAGGACCCCCTCGCCTCGCTCGGGGAAAATTTTTATCTCGATATGAAGATAAAAATTTGGCAAAGTTTCCAAAAATGGAGTATTATGTACTCAGGGACTAAAGTCCCGCATGTTGTGCGGAGGCGGCAAAGTTGCTGCTGAACAGCACAAACATAACTCCACCAGGTCTTAGGAGGTTCTCAATGACAGAGAATGAACACTACATGCAAGTCGGTGACAAGCGGGTCGAAACCCCACTGGTGCCGGCGACGCAGGGCAATGACGGTTTGGGGGTGAACACCTTGCTGAAGGATACCGGCAAGGTCACTCTGGACTACGGATTCGGGAACACCGCGAACTGCGCGTCCGCGATCACCTATATCGACGGTGACAACGGGATTCTGCGTTACCGCGGTTACCCGATCGAGGAACTGGCGCAGTACTCGACCTTTACCGAAGTCAGCTACCTGCTGATTTACGGGGAACTCCCCACGGAGCAGCAACTGGAAAAGTTCCGCTCCGAGCTGCAACGCAACCGCCTCCTCCACGAGGATTTCGCCCAGTTCTTTGGGGCTTTTCCTTCGGACGGGCACCCCATGGCGATTCTCCAAGCCGGTGTCGCGGGCCTGGGTACCTACCACCAGGACACCCTCGACCCCTTGAATCCCGAGGAGCTCGAAGCCGCCACCATTCACCTCTTAGCGAAGATGGCGACCATGATTTCCACGATTTCCAAGCGTGCCGCAGGTCTGCCACTGCTGTACCCGGATAACACCCGAGGCTTCACGGAGGACTTTATCCGCATGACTTTCGGGCTGCCTTACCAGTCCTACGACATCGACCCGACTATCGTTGGGGCCTTGGATATGCTCTTTATTCTGCACGCCGACCACGAACAGAACTGTTCGACCTCGACCGTGCGTTTCGTGGGTTCTTCGAATTCGAACCTGTACGCCTCGGTGGCGGCGGGGGTCGGGGCCCTGGCGGGTCCGCTGCACGGCGGCGCTAACGAGGCCGTGCTGAAGATGCTGCACCAGATTCGCGATACCGACCTGACGATTGAACAGTTCGTGAACAAGGTAAAGAACAAAGAAGATGGCGTGAAGTTGATGGGCTTCGGTCACCGAGTCTATAAGTCCTATGACCCGCGCGCCGCGATTGTTAAGAAAGCCGCGCACGACGTGCTGTCGAAACTGGGTTCGGACGAGTTGCTGGATCTGGCTACCGAACTGGAAGAAGTCGCACTGTCGGATGAATACTTCATTCAGCGTAACCTCTATCCCAACGTAGACTTCTATACCGGTTGATTTACCGGGCCATGGGATTCCCGATGAAGATGTTCACCCCGCTGTTTGCGCTGGGTCGTCTGCCGGGATGGATCGCGCAATACCGCGAAATGATTGCCGACCCGACCACCCGCATCGCGCGTCCGCGCCAGGTCTATGTCGGTGAAACCGAACGTCACTACCCCATCCGGGAAAGCAACATGATTGGCTGAATTTGGGTTTGCCGTCCTGGCGGCACGAAAGAATCACAGATGGAAAGATTCAGAGAGGAATCGGAAACGATGGAATCAACAAAAGTTTGGGCGGTGGGCCTGGCCGCGGTTACTTTCGACGGGCGAGTACTGGATATTTGGTATCCCAAGGGTCAATACGGAGAGGTTGACCAGGCTGTCGCGGCGGAGCAGACCGAAAAGTTGCGTATCCTAGAGGGGCGTGACGAGGCTCGCGGGGTAACTAACCAAGTTATGACTGTGGCGGTGGATGCGGATTCCGCCCCCGCCAGCGTCGAAGATATTTTCCTGCGACTGCACGCTTTGTCTTGGCGTATGTTTAAGCCGAACAAAGTGAACTTGGAAGGTATGTTTGAAAAGATGCGGATGATTGCCTGGACCAACCACGGTTCTTGCGATTACGAAGGTTTCGAGGAAACCCGTTTGCGTTTGATGGCAAAGTACGGCAAAGGCGTAAACGTTCGTTCGGTAGACCGGGTTCCCCGCATGTTGGGTTTTGTGGCTCCTTCCGATGTGCGTATCGCCAATTCAGAGACGGTGCGTTTAGGTGCGTATCTGGCTCCCGGTACCCAAATCGGTTACACCGGTTTCGTTAACTACAACGCGGGTACTTTGGGTTCGGCTCGGGTCGAGGGCCGCCTGTCGACTGGAGTTACGGTTGACGATGGTTGTACCGTGGCCGGTGGTGCTTCTACGGCTGGTTCTTTGGCTCTGGGACACCACCGCAGGGTTTCTTTGGGACGGAATTGCCAGATGGGTGCGAACTCTGGTTTGGCGATTCCGCTGGGAGATAACTGTAAAGTAGAGGCTGGGTTGTACTTGAATAGCGATACGCGAGTTTACGTTATGCCCACCGGTGGCGTGATCCCCGGTGAATACGGTTTCATCGCCGATCCGCGCGCGGTATTGGCTGATGAATTGGCTGGGATTTCCAACGCGATGTTCCGCCGAAACTCGCAATCGGGCCGTGTCGAGGTAGTTCCGATTCCGGGTACTTCTTTGGAATACGCGTCCTAAACTAGAGGCTTTACGTCGATAGCGATAATCACATAATTTGAAGCGGGCTCCGGCGGTTTTCGTCGGGGCCCGCTTCGGAATTTTATAGGTGGTTAGGGTTTGGGTGTGTGGCTGTGGCGAGGTTTGGTGGTTGGGTGGCCCAGGCGAGGTTCGGGGTGGGGTTGCGGGTATTGGTGGCGCGGCGGGGCGAGGTTCGGGGTGGCGGTTGCGGGTGGCTGACTTTGTGTGATTTGCCTATTGTGCGGAAAATCTGGAAGGCGTTTTTCGTTTCCAGCACCTTGAGTAGGGTAGGGGTATGGCTAAAGAAAAAACGGTTTTCGTCTGCTCGAACTGTGGGGAGAGCTGGCCCAAGTGGGCGGGTCAGTGCAAGGGCTGCGGTTCGTGGGGCACTCTAGAGGAACAGGTCTCGGTACCCCGCACCGGGCGCGCCGCCGCGGGCGCGACCGGTGGGGGTCGTGCCGGCGCTGGGTTTGGCCGCCCGACAGTGGCGGCCAAACCCATCGGCGAATACTCCACAGAAAAGTCACGTCGGCTCCCCACCGGTGTGGGAGAATTCGACCGGGTGCTTTCAGGTGGCATCGTCCCCGGTGCAGTGATCCTCTTGGCGGGCGAACCCGGCATCGGGAAATCCACCTTGTTGCTGGAAGTCGCGGCCAATGTGGCCCGTGGGGCCGGGGAATTGGGGGATCCCTCGCGCAGGGTGCTGTACCTGACCGGCGAAGAAACCGCCGAGCAAGTGCTGTCCCGCGCCCAGCGGGTTGGTGCGGTGGTACCCGATCTGTATCTGGCGGCGGAAACACAGCTGGATCAAGCCCTGGCCCAGATCGACACGGTGGATCCGAGGGTGTGCATTGTCGATTCCATCCAGACCTTAACTGAGCCGCTGCTAGATACCTCCATCGGTGGCCCGGCACAGGTGCGGGAGGTCACCGCGCGGCTGATAGATGCGGCGAAACGGCGTCACATGGCCTTAATCTTGGTTGGGCACGTAACCAAAGACGGGGCAGTGGCGGGACCACGCACCTTGGAACACCTGGTAGACGTGGTGTGCCAGTTCGAAGGTGAACGTCAAGAGGAACTGCGATTGCTGCGCGCGGTAAAGAATCGCTACGGCCCCACCGACGCGGTCGGCTTCTTCCAAATGGAAGAAGCCGGAATCAGGGAATAGAGGACCCTACCGGACTCTTCCTTTCCCAAGCAGCCCAGCCGGTTTCGGGGGCCTGCATCACCATGACTCTCGAGGGCCGCCGCGCCCTCCCAATAGAGATAGAGGCCCTGGTGGTTCCGGTGGCGGATGGCTCGGCTCGGCGCACGGTTTCCGGATTGGATTATTCGCGGGTTTCCATGATGCTGGCGGTGCTCCAAGCGCGCCAAAAGCTACCGCTGGGAACAATGAATGCCTATGTCTCCACTGTCGGTGGGGCTCGCGCCACGGAACCGGCCGTGGACTTGGCGGTGGCTTTGGCGGCGGCCTCGGCGGTAACGGGTTCGGTGATCGACAACCGCACGGTCGCTTTCGGCGAAGTGTCCTTGACCGGGGAAATCCGCAGCTGCACGGCGGTTTCACGCCGGGTGGCCGAGGCCGCGCGTCTGGGATTCACCACCGCCATCGTTCCGAGGGCAGCGGTGAAATCTCTCAAGGCGCCCAACGGCCTGCGCTTGGTCGGGGTGGCCAACCTGGCACAGGCGGCACGCCAGGCGTTGCAGCCGGTCACCGTAACGCCGTCAGGGGGCGGTGTATAGCCTCAGAAATGGCGGAAAAGCGTAAATTCATGGGCACTGAGACTAGAATACAACTGACCCTACGATGCCTTCAGATGAGCTCGCGTTGCAGGCGGGACCGAAGCCACCGGTTCGGAGTTGGTGCCGTGTTGGTGCCGAGTTGGTGCCGGGCTCGCGTCGGAGTCGGGTCGGAGTCGGGTCGAGGACGGAACTCGATACGTGACTGTAGAGACGGCCTCGACCGGGAAAAGAAGTGAAAGGTCAAGAATGGATTTATCCCAACGTCCTTTGGCGCCGCATCCCTATCGGGATGCCTTGCCGGAGCTGCCGATATTTACCTTACAGAGCGCCGATTTCGTCGATAGCGAGAGGTTGGATATCGATTTGACCGGGGAAGGGCAGAACCGCTCGCCTCACCTGTGTTGGAGCGATGTTCCTAAAGGCACTGAATCTTTCGTACTCAGCTGTTTTGACCCCGACGCGCCCACCCCCTCGGGTTACTGGCACTGGACCATCGTGAATCTGCCAGCCACCGTGAGGGAACTGCCGGCCGGGGCAGGGACGGACGATGCGACCTTGCAGGCCGCCACCAATTCGCAGGCCTTCCACATCCGCAACGATTCGGGGAACTTCGGCTATGACGGGCCCTTCCCTCCTGCCGGGGATCGGCCCCACCGCTATGTCTTTGCCGTTCATGCCTTGGCAGTGGCGAAACTGGAACTGAAACCGGAAAGCGCCACGAACGCGACGGCGCATTTCCAAAGTCTCTTCAACGGTTTGGGCCGGGCCTACCTGACCGGCACCTACCAGCGCTGAGGCCAGGGTCAGGGCGTAGCAGGCAAGACACAGGAGGAGATATGGCGACACTCGCGGCATGGATCGAGGGGGCGCGGCTGCGCACACTTCCGGCATCGGCAGCGCCGGTGCTGCTGGGAACCGGCATCGCCTTTGGGCTGGACGCCGGGTCTCTGCCGGCAGCTCTGGGGTGCCTGGTTGTGGCGCTGGGACTCCAGATCGGGGTGATTTCGCCAATGACTACTCCGACGGAATCCGCGGAACCGACGAAAACCGCGTGGGACCGCCGCGGCTGGTCGGCGGAGGGGAAAACCCCAGAAAGGTCCTGGCAGCCGCCGTGGCTTGCTTCGCCGTGGCGGTGGTGGCCGGGCTGGCCGTCGTCGCGGTGACACACAGCTGGTGGCTGCTGGCCGGCGGCGCGGTGGCGCTGCCCGCGGCGTGGTTCTATACCGGGGGGCGGCGGCCCTACGGCTATGCCGGTGTCGGGCTCAGCGAGCTGCTGGTTTTCGTGTTCTTCGGGCTGCTGGCCGTGCAAGGAACCCTGTGGGTACAGGCGAAACTGCTGCCGTGGCAGTCCTGGCTGCTGGCCGCGGGGATTGGGCTGCTGTCGGTGGCGCTGCTGATGGTGAATAACTTGCGAGATATCCCCACCGACACGCTATCCGGGAAACGCACTGTGGCGGTGCGACTGGGAGACCGCTGGTCGCGGCGGGTCTATGTAGGGCTGGTGCTGGTGGCCCTCAGCCTGTCGCTGCTGGTGCTTTTTGTGCCGTGGCCCAGGATTTTCGCCGGAGGTATGCTACAATGGGGAGGTGGATTCGTGGTGCAGCTGTCCTTGTGGATAGGGTCCTTGGCGACGATGAAGCCGGTGCTGGGCGGGGCCAAAGGCCCGGAACTGTTGCCGGTGCTGCGTAACACCGGGTTGCTGACCCTGGCCTACGGGGCGTTGCTGGGACTGCTCTTTGCCTTGGTCTAGAGCCACGGATAGATTTACAGGAGGGAAACATGCGACTGATAGTAGTTGGAGGGGTAGCCGGGGGACTGTCTTTCGCCGCGCGCGCCCGACGCCTGTGCGAAACCGACGAAATCATCGTTTCGAAAAGGGGCCTTATCCGTCCTTTTCCAACTGCGGACTGCCTTTTCACCTGGGCGGGGAAATCCCCACGAAAGAGGGCTTGCTGCTGAATACACCAGAGGCGCTGCGGGATAAATTGAACCTGGATGTGCGGGTGAACACCCAGGTAGTCGGCCTGGACCCGACACAAAAAACCGTCACCGTAGAGGGTCCGACGGGACGCGAAACCCTGGGATACGACCGATTGATTCTGAGCCCCGGGGCCAGCGGAGCCCGCCCGGACATCCCGGGACTGGAACTGTCCGTGGTTCACACTCTGCGCACGGTAGACGATGCTGTGACCCTGGCGGCCTTGGCGCAAGACAGCACCCAGGCGGTGGTTATCGGCGGGGGCTTCATCGGCCTGGAAGCCGCCGAAGCGCTGCGCAGCCGCGGCTTGGAAGTCACCCTGGTTGAAGCCTCCCCCCAAGTCATGCCGGGACTCGAACCCGAGATTGCGAATCTGGCACAAGGCGCCTTGATGAACTTGGGAATCCGCGTTTTGACCGGCACCACGGTTCAGGAAATTCGCCCCGCCCCTACCGCAGCAACCGCCGCGACTGCAGAGGAAGGCCTCGTCGAGGTGCAGCTCAGCGACGGCAGTGCGCTGCCGGCCGGCTTGATTGTGCTGGCCGCCGGGGTCCAGCCCAATACGCAGGCTTTCGTCGCGGCCGGTGTCGAGGCCGACCCGCGCGGGTATCTGCGCATTGACCAGCACGGACGCACAAATATTCCCGATGTTTTCGCCCTGGGCGACGCCACCACCCAACTCGGCGCTGTCACCGGGACCTGGCGGCCCACCACGCTGGCCGGGCCGACGAACCGCGCCGGGAGGCTGATTGCCGACTTCATCTATGATCCGCAGCGGGCCCGGCCCCTACCTCGGCCGCTGGGGACTGCGATTGTGCGGATCGGATCCATGACCGTGGCGTGCACCGGGGTGAATCGGGCCGAATTGCAGGCGGCTGGCATCGCGCATCACACCATCTTCACCCACCCCACCGACCACGGGACTTTCCTGCCCGGGGCGCAGCCCATGCAGCTGCTGTTGCACTTCGACGCACAGGACGGGCGGATTTTGGGAGCCCAAGGAATCGGCGGAAACGGTGTGGACAAGCGCATCGATGACCTGGCCGTGGCGCTGCGAGCGGGGATGACCGCGCCGGATTTGATTGACCTAGACCTGGCGTATTCACCCCCGTATGGCAGTGCCAAAGACCCGGTGAATTTTTTGGGGTACGTGGCGGAAAATGTGTTGAGCGGACGGTTGGAGTTGTGGCAGGCGTCCGAGTTTTCCCGACTGCCTGCCGGCGCGCTCCTGGTGGATGTGCGCCCGGCCGTCGAGTTCCGCGGCGGGCACCTGCGCGGAGCCGTCAATGTGCCGCAGACGCAACTGCGCGACCGTATCGATGAACTGCGTGATATGGCCACCGGCGCGCCAGACGGCGTCGTGTACCTTTGCGACGAAAGCGGACAAACCGCCTGGCTGGCCGCAAACATATTGGCGGCAAACGAAATCCATGCTAAAATATTGACTGGCGGGGTCAACACTGTCTTTGCAGCGCACTTCGCGAACCCCGGCGAGGTCCTCGAGATGTAAGGAGCGAGGTTGCGCGGGCGCGGCGCACGTAACGCGACCTCGCAACCGGGCCGGGCGGCGGCCCTCGAAACCGGGCCATAACTGTCCTCGGAACGTGTCAGAATTGAGGGCAGGTCAAGATTGCAGAAAGGAACGCTATGTGTTCGCCAGTGAGATGCTCTAACTGTGGCAAGACGACTTGGACGGGATGCGGCATGCACGTGGATTCGGTGAAGGCTGCGGTGCCGGAAGGGCAGTGGTGCACTTGCCCCGAGGACCAGCGCAAACCCCAGAGCTTGTTCGCTTCCTTTTTTGCCCGATAACAGCGGGACGTCCGCGCTATGGCCGACGTAATCGACCTGGCCTCGGGCGAGTATCGGGCACGGGTTGCGCGGCGCGGCGGGGCGTTGAAAGCCTTGACGTGGCGGGGTCGGGCGCTGGTGCTGGATCCCGGTGATGGCGAGGCCGCCCGTGACGAGCTGGGAGGAGCGCGGGGCTGCGCGGGAGATTTTCTGGCTCCGTGGCCGAACCGCGTGGCCGATGGGGCCTTCGTTTTCGGTGGTCAGCTGCACCAACTGGAGCTTACCGAGCCGGCCAACCACAACGCGAATCACGGTTTCGTGCGTGTGCGCGACTGGGAATGGGCCAAGGCTGCTGGTCGGGCCGGGACCGCAACCCCCGGCGCATCCTCAGCGACGGCCTCGACACCCGGCAATACCTCGACCACCGAATCGACCCGTCTCACCCTGGAACTGCAGATGGGGCCGGAACCGGGATGGCCGTGGCCGCTGGAGTACCGCGCAACTTGGGCGCTTGACGCCAAGGACGGCCTCGTCGGGGAATTCAGCGCGACCAACCGAGGCGACCGGGACTGCCCTTTCGGTTTTGGGTGGCACCCCTACCTCAGCGCGCAGGGGGCCGCGCTGGATGATTGCCGGGTGCGGCTGCCGGCCGTGTCCTGCCTGCCGCTTGATGCGCGCAACTTGCCCGCGGGTGTGGAGGTGGACGCTGCGGAGGTTCTGTCGGCGGTGTTGCCCGCGGGTGGTCAGGGTGCGGGTGGCGTTGGCGGCGATGCAGCGCTGGCAAAACGGGAGTTTGCCGCGCAGGGTTTGTGGCTGGACCATGCGTTTCGTGCAGGAGCGGAGGCGTCTTTCGAGGCGTGCCTGACTGGTCCAGACGGGGCAGGGGTGCGGTTGTGGGCCGGGTCCTGGGCGCGTTGGATTCAGGTCTACACCGCCGATCCGGGTGGGCCCTACGGGGAGGATGCGGGTTTCCCCGGGGTGGGGCGCGCTATCGCCGTCGAGCCGATGACTTGCCCGCCCGACATGCTGCGCAGTGGTGTGGGGATGCGCGTGCTTCGTCCCGGGGCGAGGGCGTGTTTCCGCTTCGGTGTTGCGGCGATTTAGCCTTAGTGCCGAGGCATCGTGGCGGTGGGGTCCGGCTGCCCTGTACATAAAACTGCAAATTTCGATGATTTTCAGCGGATACCGAGGTTCGCAATGCGGTTTTTGCAGTTTTATGAACGCCTTTGCGTTTCAATGCAGAATCGGGATTGGGAATTCCTCGAATGTTCACGCGGCCTCGCGCCGTGCCATCGCGGCCTCGTAGTCGCGGGTTCCGACAAAGACTTCGTGAGTGTAGGGGTTGACGCCCAGCTTTCGCGAGCGATAGATGACGTAGCCCAGTCCCAGGATGTTCGCCACCAGAGCCACGACCGAAACCGTCAGGTTCACGTTGGGGTTGTTCACCGAATCGGTGCTGAAGCGCGAGTAGTCCTGGAACATGGGGAAGACCTGGGCGAACATGCACCACATCGACAGGGTAAAGGCCCGGTTCATGATCCAGCCGCCTTTGTTCCACAGCGCGTTCGCGACTGTGGGTGCCAGCAGCAGTGCCAGACCGCAGTACCAGGCGTGAGTCGGTAGGCAGTTATAGGTGTAGCAGAAGTTCCACAGGTCGTAGGTGATGATGAAGACCCAAGTCATGTCTGGCCACAGCATGTCTTTGCCTTTGTGTGAGGAATAGATCGCCCACCAGCCGGTCATGATGAAGATATTTAGCAAGCCCGCTACGCCGTTGAAGATGTTGTGCCATCCACCCATCAGGGTGATGCCTTCGATGGAAACCCAGGTTGTGCCCCAGGCGCGTATGGCGGATTCAAAATCGGAGACCACGGCGATAAGGATGTTGATTGCCACGATGACGAAGGGGAAAGCTTTGAACCAGTGGGCCTTGCCCAGCGAACCCCAGTGATACTTCAAGATGATGAACCCGATGCAACCTGCGGTCGCGGCATAGAGTTTTGCATAGTGGAACCATGAGCCCATGTGGACGTAGGTCGGGTTGTTCAGCGCCCATTGTGCGCCCAGCCACACCCAATATAGATTGCGAGGAAGTAGAGCGTCAGCAAGGCCGGCACCACCATGAAGATGATGATGCCGCCAGCCTTCGTGCGACGTGCACTCGTTGCAGACAATCAGTCCCACGAAAACCATGATCCATCCCAGCCACTGCCACACGGCGTTTTCGCCGTAAACCTGAAAACAACATGACGCTTATCTCTCTGTGTGTGTCCTTGGGGCGCAAACCTTTTTGTTTACACCGCTTGGCTACAATTTTAGGTCAGCTTTGGCGGTGCTTGGTTGGGCCTTGGGTCCCGATTGTTGGTGGGGCGGATCGGGCTGGTGGGGAGGGTGCTCCCTCGTAGCTGCAAGGGCCGCTCCCGGCCGACCCCGAAACACGGAGCAAACCAGCCATAAGACCCAAAGCTCCAAAGCCCCCATTACCGCCGCGCAATCAAAAATGGTAGAATCACTTTTTGCGCGTGTCGTGTTCGAGGCCGCCTGAGATAAGCAGTTTTGTCAGCGCAAACAAGCTGCCGCCAGGTGTTGCGAGGAGCCGACTGTTCAGCGCCGTCGCGCGAAATACAACGGGCTACCACCCTCTACACCGCTTCCGCAGGCCGACCCCGGTCCTGCACGAGCGACCTCGAGACGTGGACCCCACGGAAAAGCGAAAAAAGGAGAGGGAAACCTTGACCGCAACCACCGCACCTGAACGGGTGTCCTTTGCCCAAATTCAAGAACCGATGACGCCCCCGAATTTGTTGGGGCTCCAGACCGAATCCTTCGACTGGTTCCTCGGAAACGACGCGTGGAAAGCCCGCGTAGAAGAAGCCCAGAAGACCGGAGACAAGCACGTCCCCACCACTTCGGGGATGCAAGAAGTCCTGAACGAGATGTCCCCCATCGAGGACGCCGGCGGCACCATGAGCCTGTCTTTCAAGGACTACACCTTGGACGACCCGCGCTACACCATCGAGGAGTGCCGCGACAAGGACCTGACCTATGACGCACCCATGTTCGTCACGGCGGAATTCATCACCAACGAAACCGGGGAAATCAAAACCCAGACCGTGTTCATGGGGAACTTCCCGCTGATGACTCCGCGTGGCACTTTCATCATCAACGGCACCGAGCGTGTCGTGGTGTCGCAGCTGGTGCGTTCGCCCGGTGTTTACTTCGAAAAGACCGCGGATAAGACCTCGGACAAAGACATCTACGTAGGCAAGGTAATCCCTTCACGCGGGGCGTGGCTGGAACTGGAGATCGACAAGCGCGACACCGTGGGGGTACGCATCGACCGCAAGCGCAAACAGTCCGCCACTATTTTCCTTAAAGCCATGGGGATGAGCGCGGCGGAAATCCGCGAGGCTTTCGCGGACTACCCCTTGATGCTGGAAACCCTGGAGAAAGACGGCGACATTGAAACCCAGGACCAGGCCCTGAACGATATCTACAAAAAGATTCGTCCCGGCGAACCGCCCTCAGCCGAAGCCGGCCGAGCCCTGCTGCACAACTTCTACACCAACCCCAAGCGCTATGATCTGGCCGAAGTTGGCCGCTACAAGATTAACAAAAAGCTGGGGATGGATGCGGATATGGAACAACGCATCCTGGACCTGGGCGACATCGTGGCGGCTTTCCGCTATCTGCTGGCCCTGCGTGCGGGAGAGGACACCGTCACCGTTACCGACGCCGCCGGAAAGCCCGCCGAGCTGCGGATCTCTACCGATGACATCGACCACTTCGGTAACCGCCGCGTGCGCGCGGTGGGCGAACTGATCCAGCTGCAGATGCGCACCGGTATGTCCCGCATGGAACGCGTGGTGCGCGAACGCATGTCTACTCAGGACATGGAAGCCATCACCCCGAACTCGCTGATTAATATCCGTCCCATCGTGGCGGCCATCAAAGAGTTCTTTGGCACTTCGCAGCTGTCGCAGTTCATGGACCAGAACAACCCGCTGGCCGGCTTGACCCACAAAGCGTCGCCTCTCGGCGCTGGGCCCCGGCGGTCTGAGCCGTGACCGCGCGGGTATGGAGGTCCGCGACGTGCACCCCTCGCACTACGGACGCATGTGCCCCATTGAAACCCCTGAAGGCCCGAACATCGGCCTGATCGGTTCGCTGGCGACCTTCGCGCGGATCAACCCCTTCGGTTTCGTCGAGACTCCCTATCGCGTGGCCAAGGACGGCAAGGTCACCAAAGAAATCCGCTACATCACCGCTGACGACGAGGGACACAAGAACATCGCCCAGGCCTCGGCCGAACTGAAGAAGGACGGTTCTTTCGTCGAGGAAAACGTGTTGTGTCGCGTGACCGGTGGCGAACCGGCGTTGATTCCGGCCAAGGACGTTGACTTGATGGACGTTTCCGCCCGCCAGATGGTGTCGGTGGCGACCGCCATGATTCCCTTCTTGGAGCACGACGACGCGAACCGCGCTCTGATGGGCGCGAACATGCAGCGCCAGGCCGTGCCGCTGCTGCGCACCGAGTCACCGCTGGTGGGTACCGGCATCGAAAAACGCGCCGCGGTTGACGCCGGTGACGTGGTGGTGGCGAAGGCCGCCGGTGTGGTTACCGAAGTCAGCGCCGACATCGTCAAGGTGCACAACGACGCCGGAAAGACCGACGTCTACAGCATCGAAAAGTTCCAGCGTTCCAACCAGGGCAACTGCTATAACCAGCAGGTCGTGGTGGACCTGAACCAGCGCCTGGAAGTCGGAGACGTTATCGCCGACGGTCCCGCCACTGACGGCGGAGAAATGGCACTGGGGAAGAACCTCTTGGTCGCCTACATGTCTTGGGAAGGCCTGAACTACGAGGACGCCATCATCTTGTCCCAGCGCGTGGTTTCCGAGGACCTGTTGACTTCGATCCACATCGAGGAACACGAAATCGACGCCCGCGAGACCAAGTTGGGACCCGAAGAAATCACCGCCGACATTCCTAACGTTTCCGAGGCCGCCCGTAAGGACCTCGACGAACGCGGCATTATTCGGGTGGGTGCCGAGGTTACCGCCGGGGGACATCTTGGTGGGTAAGGTTACGCCCAAGGGCGAGACCGAGTTGACCTCCGAAGAGCGCCTGCTGCGCGCCATCTTGGGCGAGCAAGCCCGCGAAGCCCGCGACACATCGCTGCGCGTACCCCACGGCGAATCTGGCATCGTCATCGCGGTGAAGGAGTTCACCGCCGATGACGAAAACTCCGAACTGGCTCCCGGCGTGAACCACATGGTGCGTGTCTACATCGCCCAGCGCCGCAAGATCACGGTGGGTGACAAGATGGCGGGACGCCACGGCAACAAGGGTTGTATCTCAAAGATTCTGCCGGTGGAAGACATGCCGTTCCTGGCTGACGGCACCCCGGTAGACATCATCTTAAACCCGATGGGTGTGCCGGGTCGTATGAATATCGGCCAGGTACTCGAGTACCACCTGGGCTGGTTGGCGCACGAAGGCTGGGACGTAACCGACGCCCTCGCCAAGGGAGAAGAATGGGCCAAGCACGTGCCGCTGGAGAAATCCGAACCGGGACAGCGCGTCGCCACCCCGGTGTTCGACGGTGCCCAGGCCGACGTCATCACCGGGCTGCTTTCCAACACTCGGGTCCGCGATGACTTTGACCAGCCGCTGATCAACGCCAACGGCAAGGCCCAGCTTTTCGACGGCCGTTCCGGCGAGCCCTTCCCCTACCCGATTGCGGTGGGATACAAGTACATGTTGAAGCTGCACCACCTGGTGGACGACAAGATTCACGCGCGTTCCACCGGTCCTTACTCGATGATTACCCAGCAGCCGCTGGGCGGTAAGGCCCAAATTCGGTGGCCAGCGTTTCGGCGAGATGGAGGTGTGGGCCCTCGAGGCCTACGGCGCGGCTTACGCCCTGCAGGAACTGTTGACGGTGAAGTCCGACGACGTCCAGGGCCGCGTGCGCGTCTACGAATCCATTGTTCGCGGCGAGGACCTGCCCCAACCCGGTATCCCGGAATCCTTCCGGGTGTTGATGCAAGAAATGCGTTCCCTGTGCCTGAACGTTGAAGCGCTGGACATGGCGGGCAACGCCATCGACCTGCGCGACGACGAAGACGAGGCCTCGCGCGGCGCCAAGGACTTGGGCTTCGACCTGTCCAGGCGCCCCAACGCCCCGGGCGTCGTGATTGACGTGGACGAAATCTAAGCTGACCAGGAAGAAAAGGAAAGAGAAACAATATGTTGGATGCGAATAAGTTCGACAAGCTCTGGATCAGTCTGGCGACTGAGGACGACATCAACTCCTGGTCTTATGGCGAGGTGAAGAAACCGGAAACCATCAACTACCGCACCTTGAAGCCAGAGAAAGAAGGCCTGTTCGACGAACGGATCTTTGGCCCCTCCCCAAGGACTGGGAGTGCGCGTGCGGAAAGTACAAGCGCGTGCGTTACAAGGGCATCGTCTGTGAACGATGCGGCGTAGAGGTTACCCGCTCGAAGGTTCGCCGCGAGCGCATGGGCCACATCAAGTTGGCCGCGCCGGTTACCCATATCTGGTACTTCAAAGGCGTACCCTCTCGACTCGGGTACCTCTTGAACCTCGCACCGAAGGACCTCGAAAAGGTGATTTACTTCGCCGCCTACATGATTACGTGGGTGGACGAGGACCGCCGCCACAAGGACCTCGCCGATATGCAGAAGGAATCCGACGCCGCGCGCGCCCTGATCGAAAAGAACCGCGACTTCGACATCGAAAAACGCGCCCAGCGCATGGAAGAAGAGATGGCGGCCCTCGAAAAGGAAGGCGGGGAAAAGTCCGAAATCGACAAGGTACGCCGCGCTGCCGAAAAAGAAATGAAGGCGCTGCGCCACCAGGCCGAAGCCGACCTGAAGCTGCACGACGAGGTTTGGGAAAAATTCAAGACCTTGAAGGTGGGCGACCTGGAAGGCAACGAGGTCCTGTACCGCGAGATGCACGCGCTGTACGGCACCTACTTCAAAGGCGGGATGGGCGCCCAGGCGGTAAAGGACCGCCTGGTGTCGTTCGACTTGGAAGGCGAAGCCCAATCCCTGAAGGAAATCGTCGAAACCAAGACCGGGCAACAGAAAACCCGCGCCTTGAAGCGTCTGAAGGTCATCAACGCCTTCCTCAAGACCGGCAAACCGGCCTCGGCGATGGTGCTGGATTCCATCCCGGTCATCCCCCCCGGACTTGCGCCCGATGGTGCAGCTGGACGGCGGCCGTTTCGCGACCAGCGACCTCAACGACCTCTACCGCCGCGTCATCAACCGCAACAACCGTCTGCGCCGCCTCCAGGACTTGCAGGCCCCGGACATCATCGTCAACAACGAAAAGCGTATGTTGCAAGAATCGGTGGATGCGCTGTTCGATAACGGTCGTCGAGGACGGCCGGTGACGGGGCCGGGTAACCGTGCGTTAAAGTCGCTGTCGGATATGTTGAAGGGTAAGCAAGGCCGTTTCCGCCAAAACCTGCTGGGTAAGCGCGTGGATTACTCCGGGCGTTCCGTGATCGTGGTGGGTCCGCAGCTGAAGCTGCACCAGTGTGGCTTGCCCAAGGATATGGCCCTGGAACTGTTCAAGCCTTTCGTAATGAAGGTGCTGGTGGAAACCGGCGAAGCCCAGAACGTGAAAGCCGCCAAGCGCATGGTGGAACGTGGTTCTTCGGCGGTGTGGGACGTCCTGGACGAGGTCATCACCAACCACCCGGTGCTGCTCAACCGTGCACCTACACTGCACCGCCTGGGTATCCAGGCCTTCGAGCCGCTGCTGGTAGAAGGTAAAGCCATCCAGCTGCACCCACTGGTCTGTGGCGCCTTCAACGCCGACTTCGACGGCGACCAGATGGCAGTGCACGTACCGCTCTCGGCCGAAGCGCAAGCCGAGGCGCGCGTCTTGATGCTGTCCTCGAACAACATCTTGAAGCCTTCCGACGGACGCCCCGTAACCATGCCGTCTCAGGACATGATCATCGGGCTGTACCACCTGACCTCGGAACCGGATCCGGACATGATCCACGCCCCGAAGTTGGACGCCGACGGAAAGCCCGCCCTGAAGTACTACAGTTCCCCGGCCGAGGCCCAGCTGGCCTACGACCGCGACGACCTGGCTTTGAACGAGACCTGCATCATCCGCATGGAGGCCGGCGACTTCCCGCCCGAGGACATGGAGATGCCCGCCGGCTGGCAGCAAGGCGACCGCTTCGAACTGGAAACTTCGCTGGGCCGCGTGGTCTTCAACGACGCGCTGCCGCGCGACTACCCCTTCGTCAACGAAGTGGTAGACAAGAAGGTCCTGGGCAAAATCGTCAACGACCTGGCCGAACGCTACCCCAAGGTAGAAATCGGCGAGTCCCTGGATGCGCTGAAGTCCTTCGGTTTCCACTGGGCGACCTGGTCGGGCATCACCATCGCCTTCACCGACGTGGTGGGTCCGGACAAGAAGCCCGAAATCCTGGAAAAGTACGAAAAGATGGCGGCCGACATCCAGGAAGACTTCGACATGGGCGCCATCACCGAGGAAAACCGTTATTCCGAACTGATTCAGATTTGGGAACAGGCCACCGCCGAAGTTGCCAAGGCCATGGAAGACAACTTCCCCGAGCGCAACACGGTCTACCGCATGGTAAAGTCCGGGGCGCGCGGTAACTGGTCCCAGATCCGCCAGATCGCGGGTATGCGTGGCCTGGTGTCCGACCCGAAACAGCGCCTGATTGAACGTCCCATCAAGTCGAACTACCGCGAAGGCCTTTCGGTGCTCGAGTACTTCATCGCCACGCACGGCGCCCGCAAGGGTCTGGCCGACACGGCGCTGCGCACCGCGGACTCCGGTTACCTGACGCGCCGCCTGGTCGACGTTTCACAGGACGTGATTGTGCGCGAAAGCGACTGCGGCACCAAGAAGGGCCTCAAGATCGTCATCGGCCAAAGGCAGGAAGACGGCACGGTCGAACGCGACGAAATCGTTGAAACCACTGCATTTGCTCGGACTTTGGCGAGGGACGCGGTGGACGAGGACGGTAACGTCGTTTTGGAGGCGGGTTCCGATGTGGGGGATGTCGCCATCAAGCGCCTCCTCCAGGCGGGCATCACGGAAATCACCGTGCGTTCGGTGCTGACCTGTGACGCCCAGGTAGGTACCTGCGCGGCCTGCTATGGCCGTTCCCTGGCGACGGGTAAGCGCGTGGACATCGGCGAGGCCGTCGGCATCATCGCCGCCCAGTCCATCGGCGAACCAGGCACCCAGCTGACGATGCGTACCTTCCACACCGGTGGCGCCCAGTCCGGCTCGGACATCACCCAGGGTCTGCCCCGCGTCCAGGAGCTCTTTGAAGCACGCACCCCCAAGGGCGAAGCCACTATCACCGAAGCCGCTGGCCGCATCACGATTGTGGACGACCCGGCCCAGCAGCGCGAGGTCGTGGTGACCCGCGACGACGGCAAGGAAGACCTGCATATCGAGGTGTCGCGCCGCCAACGTCTGCTGGTGTCCGACGGCGACCACGTCGAAGTCGGCCAACGCCTGACCGAAGGCCCGATCGACCCCAAGAAGCTGCTGCGCGTCAAGGGCAAGAACGAAACCCAGCGCTCGCTGGTGGCCGAGGTCCAACAGGTCTACCACTCCCAGGGTGTGGACATTCACGCCAAGCACATCGAGGTGATCGTGCGCCAGATGCTGCGCCGCGTCACCGTGCTGGAGTCTGGCGACACCGCGCTGCTGCCCGGTGAACTGGTTGACGAGATGCGGTTCCGCGCCGAAAACAAGCGGGTCCTCTCCGAAGGCAAGAACCCCGCCGAGGCACGCAACGAGCTGATGGGCATCACCAAGGCCTCGCTGGCCACGGATTCTTGGCTCTCGGCCGCCTCCTTCCAGGAAACCACCAAGGTCCTGACCGAAGCCGCCATGAACGGCATCGCGGACCCGCTGTCGGGCCTGAAGGAAAACGTCATCCTGGGCAAGTTGATCCCGGCCGGCACCGGCCTGCTGCGCTACCGCCACGCCGAAATCAACCCCTCGGAAAAGGGCCGCGAAGTCCTGATGGCACAGCTGCCTTACACCGACACCACGGGCTTCGGTCTCTACGACGACAGCCCCATCGACCTGGACCTGAACTTCTTCGGGATCTGATCACGGTTCTGGTGTAGATAACTTCATCGGGCGAGGGCCCCGGGCATGGTTCCCGGGGTCCTCGCGTTTTAGGTAGCCGGGGTTTTGCCGGGGCGAGGTTCGGGGGTGGGGTTGGGGCTTTGCCGGGGCGAGGTTCGAGGTTTGGGTTTGGGGTTTAGGTTTGTCCCAGGCGCGGAGGAGGGCAAGTTGCTATCATGAAATGCGTGGTTAGGGTTATTCTCGCGTTGCTATGGCTGGCGGTGACGATTTATGCGCTGCTGGACTGTATTCGTACCCCTTCTGACAATATGCCGGGCAAACTGCCGAAGATTTTATGGATCTTGGTGATTCTGATGCTCAGCGTATTGGGGCCGATAGCTTGGATCATCGTTTCTCGAGTCGCCGCCGCCGAGGCGAAAGGTGGACGCATCGAACCTAATGTTTGGTCCAGCGACGAATCCATGCCGTTGAAGTTCGGCAAGGAAAAACCCAAAGCGCAGCCCCATACTCCCGACGACGACCCCGAGTTCCTCGAGGAAGTTTCACGTCGTCTGCGCGATAAACAGCGCGAGGAGTACCAGCGCAAACAGCGCGAAGCCGAAGAGAAGTCGCGACACCAGGCCCCCGACTCGAAAGGATTCACCCCCAACCAGGAATCGGGGAACTACCCCCCGAACCTCGACCCGAACCTCGACCCGGCCCCCGAACCGGACAACAAACCTAACCCCGGCAAAAACCCCGACGCCGACCTCGACTAGGACAACCCCGAACCGAAACCGTAGCTAGCGCAGAAACTTCAGTCCCCGGCGGGCAAATCCGTGGGGCGGAAGAACACGTCTATCCATTGCGTGCGCGGGTCGGCGTCGACGAAGATGGCCTTCATGAACAGCGTCAGCGGCACGGCCAGCAGCGCGCCGAGGGGTCCCATCACGGCGCTCCAGACAATCAAGGACAGGAAGGTCACGGTCGGGTTCAAGCCCACGGCGTTGCCGGCGAACTTGGGCATGATTACGTTGAAGAAGAAGAAGGCGATTACGGCGTAGGCCACGGCGACGACGACTGCCTCCCAGACCCCCAAGGTCAGCAGCGCCAAGATCAGCGGGGGGATCATAGAGAAGATGAAGCCTACGGCGGGAACGTAGTTCGCCACGAAAGCCAGGACCGCCCAGGTGAAGGGCAGCGGGACCCCGACGATCAGCATCACCACGTAGTCGCAGGCCGCCACCACCAGGCCCAGTACGGTGGACCACAGCAGATAGGTGCGTACTCCCTGGTTGAAGTCTCCCAGAGATTTCGCCAGGCCGGGCGCGTGTAAGGCCAGTTCCTCGCCGCGGTGTTTCAGCACCACCAGGTCGCCCACCACGAAGATTGAGACCATCACCAGGATGAAGGCCGTGGTTCCCGCCGAGGATAGCCCCGACACCAGTGAGGACACCCACGCGAAGACCGGTCCGGGGTCGATGGAGCGCGGCGGTTTGAGGAAACGGTTCGTGTCCAGGCCCCAGTCATTTATCTGTGAGACTGCGCGGTTGTATAGCGCGGTGATGTCGTCTGTGTATTGCGGCAGCACGGTGATCAGCGCGGTCAGCGCGTAGATCATCATCGCGACCATCGCCCCCAGAATCGCAAAGAGCAGCACCAGGTTTACTGCGGCCGCCAGCCCGGGCGACACGCGGTGATTCACCATCGCCGAGGAAATCGGGCGCAGTGTCACCGTCAGGCACAGCGCCAGGAAAGTAGGCATGAAGACATCGGAAATCGCGGAAAGCCCCAGGAACACCGCGAACATCAGCGACAGTCCCAGCCCGAATCTCATTCCCGCCGGCCAGGTGTCCAGCCCGTCGGGGGCAGGCAGGTTTTCCTGGGCGATGCGCGCGTCGGGGTCGGCGCCGTCGGGTGCCAGGAAGACCCCGGCCTTGCGCTGCAGGCGGCTCTTGATGCGTTGCCAGGTTTTCTTAGGTTTGGGGCGGGTTTTGGTAGCGGGTGTGGGCGTCGCGGGCTTGGCCGAGAGCGTCTGGGGGCTGGCTGGCGTGCTGGGGCTTTGCGTGTCTTTAGCAGACGCGGTTTCTGCAAAGTCCGCAATTGCGGCGGAATCCGGGACAGAGTCTTGGCCGGGTTGGGGCTGCGCGGGGGAAGTCTTCACCCCTGTAGTTTAGCCCAGCGCGCCGCCGCCAAAGTTCTATCGGGAGTGCTGTACATAAAACTGCAGATTTCGACTTCGGGGCTGGGTTTTTGCCCGGTCGGGCATGGTTTTTTTGCAGTTTTATGCGCGCCGCTGCGGCGCCCCTCCGGCGCCCCCGTCCAAGAGCGCGGAATCCCCCACGCCCCAACAGACGTAGGATAAAAGCATGACGGAAGTCTTGATCGCACTGTGGAGCCTGCTGGCACTCATCCTGGCGGGATGGATCTTGGCAAAACTGGGCGTCGCCCCTCCCGGCTCCGACACCGCCATCACCAAAATCTGCTTTGCCCTGCCGCTTCCCGCCATGGTGTTCCACGCGGTCTCCACCGCCCACATCTCCCAGGTATTCTCCCCGGCTCTGCTGGTGAACTTCCTTTCGGCCGTCATCCTATACGCCTTGTTCTATGCGCTGGGCGTCTGGGTCTTCAAACTCCGCGACGGCGAGCAAAACCATCGCCGCCCTCTGCGCCAGCTACACCAACGCCGGCAACATCGGCATCCCCTACCTCATCGCCATCGTCGGGGACCCCACCCTCGGCGCCGCCATCATGCTGTTCCAGCTGGGTATCCCTATGCCGTTCAGCTTCTTCCTGCTGGGCCGTCAAACCGCCCCCTGGGTCGAGGCCCGCCACCGCGTCGGCGTCCTCTCCCGCGCAGTCCCCGGTCGAGGTCCCTGCCCTCGCTTCTAGCCGAGGCGGGGTTTTGCGCCGGTTCTGGCAGGGTTTCCGCGTGGTGCTGTTCCAGCCTCCGCTGTGGGGGATGGCCTTGGGTTTGTTGTGGAGCGCTACGGGAATCCCGCTGTGGCCGGTGTTGGAGCAACCGGTCGAGATGTTGGCCGCCGCGGTGGTTCCGATGCTGATGTTGGCGGTGGGGATAAACGCTTCGCGGTCCTCTCTGCGCGACTTGCGCCAGGGTTGGGGAGCACTCAGTTCCGTGCTGTTCTTCAAGCTGATCTTGAGCCCGCTGGTGGTGTATCTGCTGTGCCTGGCTCTGGGGGTCAGCGGTCCGCTGCGGCTGGCTTCGATGGTGGCTGCAACTTTCCCGGTGGCGAATAATGTCTTTGCTTTCGCCATGAAATTCAACGCCGGAGTGGATTTGGCACGCAACGCTATGGTGCTTTCTGCACTGTTATCTTTCCCGGTGGTTACCGCCGTCGCGCTGGTTTTCCGCTAGGCCACGACCCGGGCACTTTCCAGTTTCAGCGCACCCAGGCGCGCCCCGCGCGCAGCTCGCGTTTGGCGACTTCGGCGACTTCGATGCGGTCGACTTTTCCGTTGGTCAGCAAGGGTAGGCGTTGCACTACAACCACGACGCGCGGGGCGTGGGCGGTGCCCAGTTCGGCCGTGACCGCGGTGCGGATTCGCGCCGCCAGCGAGTCCGGTTCGGCCACTCCGCCGTGCCCGTCGCGCACCCCCAGCGAGGAAGGCGAACCCAGCATCGGCGCCAAAAGGTCCATGTCGATATCTTGGCTGGGCACCACGACCGCGGTGACCAGCTCGCCCCAGCGCGCGTCGGGCAGGCCTACTGCGCAGACCTCGCCTACACCGCTGACGCTGCGGGCGGATTCCTCGACCGCCGAGGCGTGTACCTTCACGCCGCCGGTGTTGATGACGTCGTCGGTGCGGCCTTGGATTATCAGGCGCGGGCCCTCCATCCGCCCGGTGTCCGAGGTGCGGAACCAGCGCCGGGGACCCATCTGTACCCAGTGGCTTTCGGCTTCCGCACCCGCCGTGCCGACCCTCGCCGGCTTTTCCAGATAGTCCTCCATCATGGTGGTGCCGCAGATCCAAATCTGGTCCCCGACGGTGGAAACCTGCATCCCCAGCAGCGGCACTCCGTCATAAACGCAGCCTCCGCAAGTCTCGGTCATGCCGTAAGTTTCGACCACGTGCCAACCCGTTGCCTTGGCCCGGTCCGCCAGGAAGGGCGTAAAAGCCGCGCCTCCCACCAAGATGGTGTCCAGCTTCGCCAGCGCCTCCACTGGCTCTCCGCCCAGGTCCAGAATCTTGGAAACCTGAGTCGGCACCAGCGACAGATAGGCGGGGACCTCGGGGTCGCTGGTGGCGCGCTCCACCGCGCGCACCAGCGCATTGGGGTCAAATCCGCGCGAAATATCAACGATTACCGGCTTGGTGCCCGACAGAATAGAGCGCGTCAGGATCTGGAAACCCGCGATGTGCTCCACCGGCAGCGCCAAGATCCACCTCCCCGGCCGCCCCAGCGCCGCAATGGTCGAACGCGCCGAAGACACCAGCGCCGAAGCCGAAAGCCCCACCAGATGCCCCGTCCCGGTGGTTGACCCGGAAGTCTGCATAATCAGCGCGGTTTTGGCCGGCAGCGGCCCGCTGATGCGCTGCGTCAGCTGCCGCCGTGCGGTTTCGGGGTCCAGCCCCCGCGCGATTGGCACCAAAATCTCCTTCACCTTGGGCGCGGCGGAGGCGTCGGTGTTTTCCGGGGTCGAGGTTCCCGTCGAGGTTCCCGTCGGGGTCGCGTGGTTGGGGTTTGCGTTAACGGCGTCGGCTGGAATAGTGGCGGGAAGCGGGGGAGTGGGGAGTTCGTCTTGCGGCTGGGACGAGCCGGCTGCGGAAGTGCTGTTCGCCGAGTCGCCGTCCTCGCTGGTATCCACCCCCACCCGCGCCAGGTTCTGGCCGAGAGCCGCGCCGCCGTCCTCGCCGGGGGCAGCACCCGAAACGGGAGCCGCGCCGCCGTCCTCGTCCCTCGGAACCGCGGCCGTGTCCTCTTCGTCGTAGCCCCAATCGTAGTCGTCAACCCACCCTTGGCCTTCGCGGCGCAGGCGTTCTTCGGGGGTCAAAAGTGGCTCCACCAGGGCAGACAGGGCCTCGGCCAGGTTCACCACGTCGGCCGGGCGCGTCCCGCCGGTCATGATGCGGAAACGGACCGGAACCCCGCGTTTTGCTGTGTCACTCACTTGTTTCACCTTCCCGAAGCGTTAACTTTTTTAGTTATGGCTGACCTGCGAGAATCCGTGTTTCCTGGCCCTGCGACACACCTAAAGGAGTGCGGGGGGCGCGCGCCTTTGCGAGGAAGATCTGCCACAGCCATGCCCAAAAAGATTCTAACTGTTTTCGCGGGAATCATGGTATCCGCCTCGCTTCTGGGGACGACGGGATGTTCCGGGTCGAAGGAACCCGCGGCGGATAAAACCGCACCCGCCAAAACTGCTGCGCCCCAGCCGGAAACTTGGCCGCTGACCGGTTTGCCCCGCGAAGACAAGACTTCTCGCCCGGCTGTGGCGGTGAAGGTAGAGAACGTTGCCCAAGCGCGGCCTCAGTCCGGCTTGGAGAACGCGGATATTGTGTTTGAGGAACTGGTCGAGGGTGGGTTGACGCGTTTCAATGCCGTCTTTCACTCCAACCAGCCCACCGAGATTGGCCCGGTGCGTTCCGTGCGTCCCACCGACATCGGGATTGTAAAGCCTTTCGATGCTTTGCTGGTGTATTCCGGGGGGAATCCCCTGGTCGAAAACCGGGTTACGGCCGAGGGGATTCGGGGTTTCAACGAGGACCAGGCTGCGGGGCGGCGTATCGAGTGAACTTCAACTACATGCCGCACAATCTGTATCTTTCTATTCCGGACTTGCTGAAGAACACGGATACTGCCGGGGCGGCGGAACCGGGGAGTACTTTGACTTTGTGCGGGGTTGTCCGGAAGGCGAGAAGGCTGGGGCTGCTGGGGCTGCTGGGAGTGCTGGGGCTGCTGGGGCTGCCGGAACTGTCGGGACTTCGGGCGGGGCGGCTGGAACCGGTGTAGGCGGGGCGACCCTAACTCAGACCTCGACCGGGGCAAAGACCGCAGCGGATACGAAGAAAACCAAAGGTAAGGGCGACAAAGATTCGGGCGAATCCGACACCGATGCTTGCGAGTGGTCGACCGCGGTTTCTCTGGGGGTGGCGGCGACGCAGCTCAATATTCCCTTCCCCGCTGCGCAAGTCAGTTTTCGCCTGGGACGGGACCAAGTGGCTGCGTTCGGATGACGGGGTGCCCAGCGGTTCGCGCACTGGCTGGGTGCTCTCCGCTACGAACGTGGTGGTGATCGAGACTACCGCGGCGGCCACGGGGATGGTGGACGCCGTGGGCGCGCCGGTGATGGACACGGTGCTGCAGGGTTCGGGGCGGGCCTGGGTGGCCAGCGGCGGCAAGGTCCTGGAGTGTACTTGGTCCAAGGATTCCGACGCTGCGCCGCTGTCGCTGACCACCGCGGCGGGAGCGCCTGTCACCCTGACCCCGGGCCAGACCTGGGTCGAACTGATGACTTCGCCGGGATTTAGCTACAACTAAAGTGCGCGCGGTTCGCCGCGCGACGGGGCGTGCCTTCCCCGCGCGGCTGGGCCTTTTGTGGGGTGGGCTGTACATAAAACTGCAGATTTGTGGTGTTGGAGGGGTCTGCGGGGTTCGCGACGTGGTTTTTGCAGTTTTATGTACGGGGTTCTGTTCTGACCCAGCAAGTTTTCCCCGGTTAGTCATCCCGGCCGCCCGGCCCCCGACAGGTATATTTGCCCTATGGAGCAAAGCAAATCCCGGATTTCAGATACTTTCGATGCGTCGCGCTGGTGCGAAGTCGGGCTGGAGGGCCTGAGCGACATCACCTATCATCGCGGGGTCTATCCCGACGGCCGCCCGGCCCCGGTGGTGCGCATTGCCTTTGATCGCCCCCAGGTCCGCAACGCTTTTCGCCCCGAAACTGTCGACCAGCTCTATCGATGCCTAGACCACGCGCGCCACACCGCCTCGGTCGCGGCGATTCTGCTGACTGGAAACAGCCCGGCCGCGGACGGGGGATACGCCTTTTGCTCGGGCGGAGACCAAAAAGTCCGCGGCAACGACGGCTACCGCTATGAAACCGGCCTGGACCCAAACAACCCTGCCACCGCCACCCTGGCCGCGACCGAGCAAAACCGAACCTCGCCCCTCCAACCCCCAACCCCTAACCAAATCCCCAACCCCAGCCCCCGCCGAGGACCCGCGCGACGTCGCCGGGCGGCTGGGCCGACTGCATATCCTCGAGGTGCAGCGCCTGATTCGCGCCACGCCAAAACCCGTGATTGCGCTGGTCAACGGGTGGGCGACAGGCGGCGGCCATTCGCTGGTGATGGTGTGCGACCTGGCGCTGGCCAGCCGGGAACACGCCCAGTTCAAGCAGGTTGACGCGAATGTCGGCAGCTTCGACGCGGGGTACGGCTCGGGGCTGCTGGCGCGACAGGCGGGGGACAAGAAGGCGCGCGAGATATTTTTCCTGGCCCAGACTTACGGCGCCGAGGACGCCGAACGTTGGGGAATCGTGAACCGCGCCGTGCCGCACGCGCAGCTGGAGGAGCTGGGCTGGGAGTGGGCGCTGACCATCGCCGACAAGTCCCCGCAAGCGATCCGGATGCTGAAGTATGCCTTCAACGCCTTGGACGACGGGCTGGTCGGGATGCAGATGTTCGCCGGCGAAGCCACGCGCCTGGCTTACGGGACGGCCGAGGCGGTCGAAGGGCGGAACTCGTTCCTGCAGCGGCGCGAGCGCGATTGGAGCGATTTCCCTTACTATTACTGAGGTTTTGCCCGAAGCGAGGTCGGGTGCTTGCGTTGAGGTCGTGCCGGGGCGAGGTCGGTTGGTGTGGTTTTGTGGCTGCTCGGTGTGGTGATGGGGCACGGGGCGAGGTCGGTTGGTGCGGTTGGTGCGACGTGGCTCAGACCAGCAGCGCCACCAGGTAGAACAGGGAGATGACCATCTCGGACAGGCCGATGACTTTGGTGGGGATGCGGCGCTGTTTGCGCAGGGAATATAGCGGCATCGCCACGGCGCGCACGCACAGCAGCACCCAAATCGCCGCGAGATACCAAGTCACCCAACCGGCCGCGGCCAAGAAGGCCGTCGCTGCGAAAACCACCAGGTGCGCCACCCAGGAAAACGCCAAAGTGCCGTGTTTTCCGCGGTTGCGAATCAGGGTTTTCACATAGGGCACCGTGGTCCAGAAGTACGCAAAGAGTAGCAGCGACAGTACCACCACCAGCACCCAGCTGGAACCCAGCGTTCCCAGCACCCCGGCGAGAAACCTACTCACACCGCCGGAACCCGCACCCGCACCGCTGACACTGGCGCCGGCCTCGACCCCCTGAATCCAACGTTGTACCGCAGCCGCGCCGTGCACCGACAGCGCCGCGCTGTCCTCGCCGTAGGTGCCGACTTGGAAGGACAGCGGCGTCATCAGGGCGCCCGCGGCGATCAGCGAGGTGCGCGAGGTCATGGAGCGTTCGCGTTTGGCCTGCATTTCGCGCGCCCAAATCAGCAGCAGTGGCGCAAAAACCAGGCCCCACCAGGCCAAACGCGGCATTTTGCAACAGGGTGAATATCGCGGCGATTCCCGCGATGCCGGCATAGACCGACAGCGGGCTGGCCAGCTCGGTACGCCGTTTCGCCGGGGTTTTCAGCCACACATTCAAGATCGACAGGAAAAAGAAACCACCCATCCACGCCACCAACAGCGCCAGGTGGCGCATCGACCAGCCCGAGAGGTAAATCCCTACCAGCGGCGGGAAAAATCACCATCGCCCAGGAACCGTGTTGGTCGGGGATCCAGTGTTTGAGGCTCTTGCGTTGTTCGGGGGTGAGGCTCACGAACTTAGTCTAGCCTAAGTGGAGTTGGTGGCGCGGGGCGAGGTCGGGCACACGAGCCACACCACCCACCCCAGCCCCGCACCCACTCCAACCCCCAAGCCAGCCCTTGATAACATGGTATTGGCTCAATCAAAGGAGGCGCCATGGACTACACCTTCGGTTTCGCCGCTCTGTTCGGCTTGGTCCTGACCATCGTGACCTACCGCACCCCGAAGGCGGTGTTTCTGCGCGACGGCCTGGGCAAGGGTGACACCGGCAACCGCATGCTCCTCATCGCCGTCCCCGGCCTGACGGTGCTTTCCCTGGGAGTTCAACTCTTTGAAATCCTGGATGGCCTGACCCGCGGCCTCTCTCCGTGGCGAGTCTGGGGCCTCCCATTCGCGGTGCTGCTAATCGTGATTGGCCTGGGAGTAACGCTGTGGGCCTTCATCCCCGGCCCCGCCCCGCGCTGGCTCCAACCCCGCTGGATGCAGGAACAAACCCTCCAAGACGCACGCCTCAGCCTGGCCCGAGTCGACCGCGCCCAAAAACCGCCGCGACCGCAGCGTAAAACGCCGCGGTTTCGAATACTTCAGCCCCCAAGTTATCGACGACATCACCGTGGCCTACCCCGAAAACTGGGTGTTGGACCTGGGCCCGACCTTGCCTTTCCGCGTCCCCGGCCTGCGCTTGAGCCCGCGTTTCGCCGTGGACACGCCTCACGATTTCCGCCCCCGCGCGCGCTGCTTGCTGTGCCAGGCCCCGGCGGTGGGGGGCGAGGCCGACGCGGTGAACTGGCTGCGCCGCCTCGCGGTTCCCGCCGGCTGGGAGGTCGACCGCGTAGAGCCCGCGCACCTGGCCGGCAGCCCCGGCATCTTCGCCCAAACCCGCCAGCCTGACGGCAAAGGCGTCCAGCAACGCTGGGTCACCGCCGCGGGCGACAGTATCTGGCTGGCCGCCTTCCAAGTCGGAGCCCCGGATTTCGGCGACTTCGCCGGCCTCGGCCCGAAAATCGCCGCTACCCTGACACTGCCGGGGTCGGTGTGAACCGGGTCGAGGTCGGTGGGTTTGCGTTGGGTGGCGAGGTTGCGGCTGATGTGGACCGGGCCGAGGCCCGGGGGGTTGCGACAGGTGTTGCGCCTAACAATTCTGACTCGGTTAATCCCCTTGCTCTCCAATCACCGCAACCAATCTCCGCAACCCAAAAAACTCCTGTTACTCCCACAATCCCTACAACCGCTACAACCCCCGCTACCTCCGCAACTCCCGCAAGCCCCGGCGCACGCCTGGGCCTCCTGCGCCCCGGCCCGAGGGCCCGGAAATGGCTGGAAAGCGCGGGAATCCGGCGGGTGTGGGTCTATCAGATCCCGTTGCGTCTGCGTTTTCGCGGCATCGATTCTCGTGACGGCCTGATCCTGGAAGGCCCGCCTGCCTCGCCCGCCACGCTCGACACCAACAGCCCGACCTGTACTCCTTTATTGGGCGAAGCCGCCCCGTTTTGGAACTACGACACGAGCGTCGCCGCGCGTTGGTTCCCCAGGGGCCATCGCCTTGGCGACCCGCGGATTCCCCAGTTCGAACCCCCGGTGACGCCCCCGCCACAAGTAACGCCCCCCGCGGGAATCTGGCGGTTCCACTGAACGTGACGGTGCCGGTGGTTTCCCCGGAACAAGCCCGCCGCCTGGTTGCGGAATCGGGGTGCCGCACTGCCAAGATCAAAGTGGTCGACCCGCGTTCTGACCTCGAATCCGACCTGCAGCGACTGCGCGCGGTGCGCGCAGCCTTGGGCCCGCGAGGGGCGATTCGCATCGACTTGAACGCGGCTTGGAGCCCTGGACGAGGCCCACGAGTTGCTGCCGCGCTATGCCGAAGCCGCCCAGGGCCTGGAGTATGCCGAACAACCTTGTGCCCAGCTTTCCGACTTGGCGCGACTCCAGGAACTCACCGGCATCCCGGTGGCGGCCGACGAATCGATTCGTCTGGGCACGCAACCCCTGCAAGCCCTGCGCGATGCCTCCCGCGCCCGGCTGGCCGCAGTGGTGGTGAAGGCTATGCCGCTGGGCGGGCCGGGGCGTATCTTGGCATTACTGCACCGGCTGCGCGAAACCGACCCCACCCTCGAACTGCCGAAAATCGTGGTTTCCAGCGCCCTCGACACCGGAGTCGGCCTTACCGCCGGCGCCTACCTCGCCCACGCCATCGCCGCCCTCGCCCCTGATCCCCCAACCCCCGAACCTCGCCCCGACCCAACCGGGCCCGTACCAAACCCCCAACCCCACCAACACCAACAAACCCCCACACTGCCGGCGTGCGGCCTGGGGACCGGCCGGCTGTTCGCGGGAGGCATTCTGAAGCCGAACCCCGCCTGAGCGACGGGCAACTCGTGCCCCCTACCCGCCTGGTGCTGCGCCGCGACTTGCCCCCTGCCGATCCGGGGCTTTGTGCCCGCTGGCAGGCTCGCCTGGAAGAAATCGCGTCGCTGAACACATAAACTTAAATAAACTCGCCAAGTTGCCGGAAGGAGGCCGGATGTTCCCGCGTGCCGACTCGAAGCTGGCCCAGGGCAGCGCCGCGCTGCCAGCCGGCTTGCAGCTGCGGTGGGCCGCCGGCAGCGACATCGGGCACCGCCGCCGCGAAAATCAGGATTCCTTCCTGGCGACTCCGCCGCTGTTCCTGGTGGCGGACGGGATGGGCGGCCACGCCGGGGCGCCCAGGCCTCGGCGACGCTGCTGCAGACTTTGGCCCGGCTGTTGGTGGTGGCGCCGGCCCGGGGCGAGGACGGTGTTTCGGCCCCTCTTGCGACCACCCCCAACACCCCCAACACCCAAGCCCCAGACTTCTGGACTGCCCTGGACCAGGCCTGTTTCCGTGTCATCGACCTGAGCGAAGCCCGCGAGGACTATACCCTGTCCCCTCCCGGCACGACCCTGACCGGCCTGGTGCTGCGCCCGGAACTCTGCGAAGTCATCAATGTTGGCGATTCTCGCACCCTACGTCATCGAAAACGGCATGATGACCCAGCTAACCCGCGACCATTCCCAGGTGGCCGAACTGGTCGAAGCCGGCATCATCACCAAGGCCCAGGCCCGCACTTCCCCGAACCGCTCGGTCATCACCCGCGCGATCGGAGCCGGCCAAAACCACCCCCCGCTGGTGGACCGCTGGACCCGCCCCCTGCGCGCCGGCCAACGCTTCCTGATCTGCACCGACGGCCTGACTTCCCTGCTGGACGACGGCGAGATTCTGTGTTTCGCGGGTTTGTCCCCGACTGATTCCGCCCGGCTTCCCGACCCGTCCTTGACGGTATCTGCCCTGATAAACCGTGCTTTGGACCTGGGCGGCCACGACAATATCACCGTCATCGTCCTGGATGTTTTGCCCGCCCCGGTCGAGGACGTCGCCCCGGTCCCGGCCGAGGTGCCGGTTGCCGCCCCGGTCGAGGACGTCGCCCCGGTCCCGGCCCAGGGTTGCGCCCCGACCAAGGCGCAGACTCTCCCACCCCCACCCCCGGCACCTCCCTGCTCCTCCGGCACCTCCGGCCCCGCCGCAGCCTCCCGCTGCAACCCCCAATACCGCCCCCAAAACCCCGGAGGAGAACCCCATGACTGATACCGAAACTGGGTTTGAAGTGCGGATTTGCCCCCAAGGCCACCATAACCCGCCTGACTTCCCGGCTTGCCGCGTGTGCCAGGCTGAGCTGGAGGAAATGGACCTGGCGCCGGGTGAAAGCATCAACATCCAGCCCGGCGATGTCCTGGAGCTGACCAACGACTATTACCTAAGTTTCGAGGCATGATGGAAAAGCCGGTAAAGCTGCAGTTCAGGGACCCGGATGTCCTGCTCGAGGTGCGTCTGGCGGCGGATTCGCGCGCCGTGGCGGGCGATGTGTTGCGTGCCTTGGGTACGGCCCGGGGCGAGGTTATGGGTGCGGTTTCTGGGGGCGAGGACGGTTCCGGGGTAGGCGGCGAGGCTGCGGGTAACGCGGGTGCGGCCCGGTGGGCGACAGATTTATCCGGTCTGGTCCTGGGGGTGCGGCCTCCCGACGAGTTCGGCGGCGAGCCCTATGCGTTGTCCCCGCAAAGTTCGCTGTTGAAAGCGCCGATTCCGCCCGGTTCTACTCTCTTTGTGGCGGTGGAGGGTTCCCTTCCTCTGGCCGGTCGCGCCCAGTCCAGTGCCACCACATTACAGCCAGCCGAACAGCTGGATGCGCGTCCGGGACCGGTACCGGTTTCCCTACCTCCCAGCCCGCGGCTGTGGGTGGCGAATCCCGGTACTTTGGCCATTCCCGCTTTGCCGGTGCTGTGTTTCGGGGCGGCAGCCCTGCTGGCTCCCGGCATCGCCACGGTCGGTTTGTTCCTGGCCGCGGTAGGAGCCGCGGTGGGCGAAGTGCTCTATGCCCGGCGCGACAACGAATCGCAATGGCAGAGTTTTGCCCAGCAACTCCAGGAAAAACCCGCCCAGATCCGATCCGCCCAGGGCCAGCGCGACGAAGTCGCCCTGGCCCTGCAGCCTCCCTTCGAGGTCTTCACCGGAATCGCCACGGGAAACTCGGCGTCTCTAGCGGGCGACAGCGCGGCCGCCGACCTCGACCCTGGCCGCGCCGCCACTGCGCTGCATCAAAGCGAGCCCGCTATCTGGGGATATCCCTGAAAATCCGGCTCTCCCGGTGGGTTGGACTCGAGTCACTTCCCGCCCGCAGCTGCGCTGGAACTGGCCGATTCCTCCCTATCGGGGTCCGGGTTTGCTGGGGCAGGAATGGCACGGGGTCTTGCCGGTTTCTGCAAAGCCTGCTGCCGCCCAGGCGAGGACCCCTCCACGGCTCACGCCGCGAACCCCGACCCGGGCGCGACCACCGGCACCAACCCGCCCTCGCCACTGGCAGTGAACTTCGGCCCGCACAACCCGCACAACTCCGCAAACCCCGACCCTGCACCCATCGGGCCTTTCGCCGCCTGGGCCGCGCAGCGCCGCGAAAACTTGCTGCGCCGCGCCCAGGAACTGGCCGAACCCGTGGCGAATACCCCGATTCAAACCCTCGGCCCGGTTTTCGTACACGCCGCGGGCGGGCCGCTGGCGGTGGTCGGAGCCGCGAAGTGGCGCGCGGTGGCGCTGAACCACCTGGTGGGGAGGCTGGCGCTGCGCTACCGGCCCGATCGGCTGGGCATCCTGGTGCTGGCCGAGGCCCAGCGCACCTCGCAGTGGGATTGGGCGCAGTATCTGCCACACGTCGCCACGGCGCAGCGCTGGCTGGGGCAGCCCGCGGTGCGCCTGCTGCCCGGTGACCACCAGCAAGTCGCGGGCCTGGCCCTCCAGCTGCGCCGTCTGCTGGAAAAGCATCCGCGCCGCCGCTTGGTCGTGGTGGTCGACGGGGTCCTGCCCGCCGGTTCCCCTTTGGAAGAGCTGGGGGATCTGCCTTTGTGGCTCATCAACGCGGTTCCGGAGCCGTCTTTGGCGGTCGAGGCAAGCCGCCAGATCCTGGATCTGCGCACCGGGACGGTCACGGGTGGGGTCTGGGACGAGGACTGGGCTTCGCATTTCGGCAACGGTACTTTGGCGCTGTCCGGGTCGAGGTCCGGTTCGACGGTTCCCGGGTCGAGGTCCGATGCGCCGGTTATGGGAGTGACCGGTGCGGGGGTTGCCGGTGCGGGGGCTACCAGTTCGGCGGCCTCGCAGTTCAAAATCGAGCCTTTCCTGGCTTCGAAGCCATCTGCCCGCAGTCTGGCGGTGTGGCTCTCGGGCTATCAACTGAGCCCGGCCAAACCCAGCGAGCTGCCGCTCTTCGCCAGCCTCGACGATGCCTGGCACCCTGGGGATTTCCCCGCCTCCGCAACGCAAAACGCGACCGCAACCCCGTCCTCGACCCCGACCGCAACCCCGTCCTCGACCAGGCGACCCTCGCTGGAAGCCCCCATCGGGTTCGGGATGCGCCACCCGGTGTCGCTGGACCTCTCGGCGGGGAAGAACGCGCTGGTGCTGGGCGAAACCACGGTGGCGCGCGGGAACCTGGTGGCGGCGTACCTGGTCGGGCTGTGCCTGCGCGAAAGCCCGCAACACGTGAACTTCTTGATATTTGATTCGCGGTCGGTGCCCTGGGGTGAACTGTTGGAGGCGCCGCACTGCCTGGGGCTGGAAACCGGGCGTGGCCCGGAAGTTTACGGTCGCCTGATGCGCTATCTGGAGGCCGAAAGCGTCCAGCGCGAAGACTGGCTCGAGGAACACCAGCTGCACGACTTCGCCACGGCCCGGGCCCGCGGTTTGTCGGCCCCGGCGGAACTGGTTTTGGTACTGGCCACCGCCGAGGCCTTCACTCCGCGTCAGCTTACGGACCTGGTGGGTCGCATCCAGCTGTACCGTTCCCGCGGGATTCATGTGATTGTTTCGATGGGGGACCCCGCGCGTCTGCCCGCGGAAATCCTGCCCTACCTGCCGACCCGCGTTTTGCTGCAGCTGGACCCGGAGCAAGTCATGCTGGTTTGCGGTTCGCTGGAGTTGCCCGGGGAATCGGTCTTTACCGCGCCGGGCCGCGGTATCTTGATCAGCGGCGGCTTGGCCGAACCCTTCCAAACTCTCAACACCATCCTTTCTGAGGGCGCCGATTGGTCGCCACCCGTGTCGTTTTCGCCGCTGAGTGTGGTTTCGGGGGTCGAGGACGCCGCGGTGGCGCAACCCTCACCGGAAACCCGACGCGCCGCCCTCGAAAAGGCCGCGCAACGCTTGAATCCGACTTCTCGACAGACTCCGGTGGCGGAACTGGCCCCGCGTTTCCAGCGCGGCTCCGCGCGCGGGAAACGCTGGCTGGGCAAGCTGGGGACCCGCTACAACCTGGCGAAGCTGGGGCAATCCTCGGCGCAACAGCTGATTCTGGGGGTTCTGGATGACGCCGCGCACCAGGCAGTCAAGACCTTCGGTTTTGCCCCCGCGCGGGATGGCTCCTGCTGGTGACGGGACCGGCAGGCAGCGGGAAAACCACGGCTCTGCGGGTTCTGGCGGCGTCCAGCTTGAACTCCGGGGCGCCGGGAGGAATCTACGTTCTGGGTGACGTCGCAAGCTGGAAACCCTTGCTGAGCTGGGGAAATGTTGGGGTCGTGGCCGCGGCGGAGGAACCGGAAGTGGTGGCCGACACCATCGAAGCCGTGGCGCGAGAGGTACAGTCGCGCCGAGCCGCGGCCGGACTGGACGAAGCCGGGGGCCCCGGCGCGGACCTCGAAGTGGATCAAGGGGGCGAGCACCGGGACGCGTCGGGACTCAAACCCACCGCTTCGCACCGGATTTTGCTGATTATCGACGCCTTGGGAAGAAATCCTCGAGGTCCTGCCCGCTACGGCTTCGAGCCAGCTGCTGCAGATCATTACCGGCGGGCGAGAGGTCGGGGTGCACCTGGCCGTCAGCGCCCAGAGTCTCGAGGCCGTGCCCGCCCCGTGGCGCAGTGCTTTCAAGCTGCGCCTGGAGATGCAGCGGCGCGGGGCAGGGACTTTGGATAATGATTCCCGCCCGGTGCAAGTCGCCATCCTGGGCGCGGATCCCGAGGCAGAAGCCCAAGCGGCTGTGCTTGAGCGTTTGGGCACAGTGGCGCAGTCCGGAACCGGGCTGGCGCCGAAGGTACGGCGCCAACCGGTTCCGCTCTACGAGTCGGCTTTACACCCCGCTGCCCAGGGCCACTTTGCCTTGGGCCTCGAGGTGGCTACGGGGCAACAAATCGACGTGCTTTCCCGGGGTCTCTACCTGGTAACCGGCGCCGATGCCCCGCATCGGCGCCTGGCTCTGCGCTATCTGGCCACCGCTGCGCGTCGCGCCAGTCAAGACAGTGGCTTGGTTTTTCCTCAGCCTCGCCGGGGCCGCCACCCCCAAAGCGCCACCCACACCCCACCTCAAAACGCACCCTGAACCCACCGCGGAATCCCCTCACCACACCGGGCGACCTCGACCGGGAACAGGGAGTGGCACACCTCGCCGCGGCGAAGGTCTGGGACGCGATGGCTTTGGGAGTAACAGAGCTGGAACAGTATCGACACCAGCTTTTGGCGGTGTCGCAGCGCCCTTCGCCCGCGGGATTCCCCGGTTTGGCGATTTTCGTCGAGGATTTCCCCGGTTTCGCCGCGCATTCCGAGCTGAACCAGACCATGCTGGAACTGGTCGAGGCAGCGCGTGAACGCGGCCACCTGCTGATCGCCGAGGGCAGTCCCGAGGCGTGGCTGGCGGATTCCGCCCTGACTGCGGTGGCGAAGGTACCGGCTGCGGGCCTGGGATTGGGGATGGACCCCGAGACGTTGCGGCGCATCTTCGGTGCCGGAGCCTCCCACGGGGTGGCCCAAGGAATATCTCAAGACGGGCGGATTTTCCCCGCCCTGCGCGGCTACTGGATTGCCCAGGGGCAGGCGCGCAAAGTCCAAATCCCCCAGGCTTTGAACTGACCCGGACCGCGCCCAACCAACTAAACCTGCGCTCTCAAAAAGCGACGCCTGGGCCGCGCCACCGAAATGATGGCACCTTGCGGCATCACCAAGTGCGGGTCCAGCGAAGCCGGCACCGAAGCCACGTAGGCGCTGAAGGTCGGGGGACGACGCACCGTCAACTCCAGTTTGCCGCCGTCGGCCTCGATCAGTTCCTTCGCCAGCGCCAAGCCAATCCCGGTAGAACCGTGCCCGGAAACTCCCTTGCGGAAAATATCGGGGGCGATTTCATCGTCCACCCCTTCGCCTTCGTCGCTGACCTCAAAGAACATGCCTTTGTGGTTATCCGACATCCGGGCCTTTACCGTGGTGGTTCCCGCCCCGTACTTTAGCGAGTTTTCCAGCAAAGTCGCGATGACTTGGGCCAGGCTGCCCGGTGTGGCCAAAGCGGGCCGATCGGTTTCGTTGCGGAAAACCAGGGGCCGTCCCGCCTGCGCAAAGGGTTTCTCCCATTCGTTTTGCTGATGCACCAAGAACTCGTCGACGTTGATGGCCTGGGTGGTGCCGCCGCGCATATTCTGTGAGTTTCGCTTCAGGTCCTCGATAACTCCCGTCATCCGGTCTAACTGGTCCAGGCAGTGTTCGACTTCTTCGCGCACCTCGTCGTTCTCGGTAAGCATCGCGATTTCTTCCAGGCGCATCGACACCGCCGTAATCGGGGTGCGCAGCTGGTGAGACACATCTGCGGCGAACTGCCGCTCTGCCGCGATGCGCCCCGCCAGGTTTTCGCTGGCCCGCACCAGCTCGTCTTGCACCAGGTCGATTTCCTCTATTCCGCTGTGGTCCACGCGCGGCCGCACCCCGCCCGAACCCAGCTGTTCTGCCTGTGCGGACAGATAAATCAGCGGCGCGCTGATGCGGCGCGACTGGCGAAAAGCGATTGCGGCCCCGGCCAAAATCGTGGCCCCCACCCCCGAAAGCGCAAACAGAATAAAGAACATCGACTGGTACTGGGCCCATTCCGAGGACCGGTACAGCCGCAGCTTCGCACCTGCGGCGGTGGTTTTCGTCGCCTCGATACGCGCCCCGCGGATCTGTTTACCGAAAGCCAGATGCCGCTGGTCGGGAGTGGTGACTTCCAGGCGCGCACTCTGCGCGTCTCCGGGCCACATCCACGACGCCAACGACACATCGGTGAGGCTTGTCCCGGTCAATACGCTGCGATCCAGCGCAATCGCGTATTGGTGCGCGCTGCGCTCCAGGTCCGACTGTGCCGAGTTCCACAGCTGCGCCACCGCGTAAGACACCAACGGCACGCCAAAGAGCAGCACCGACACGATGACGGCGCTGAGGGTCGACAGCAGTATGCGTCGTCTCATTTTTTACTCTGGGTACTTTTCCGTGCTGCGGTGGGGGTGCGGTTCGAGGACGTCGCCCCGGTCCCGGTCGAGGTTCGGTTTCTGGTACCGGGTTACTCGCCGGTTTCGAAACGGAACCCCATACCGCGCACCGTAGTGATGTAACGCGGGTTGTTGGCGTCGTCTCCCAGCTTGCGGCGCAACCACGACACGTGCATATCTAAGGTCTTGGTCGAGCCCGTCGGGTCACCGCCCCAAACCTCTCGCATGACGGTTTCGCGTCCCACCACCGAGCCGGCATCGCGCACCAACACGCGCAGCAGTTCGAACTCTTTAGCCGTCAGCTGCAGTTCGCGGTCGTCCTGGAAGGCGCGATGCGCGCCGACGTCGATGCGCACATCCTGGGCCGAGAGAACCTCGTCTTCGATGATTTCCCCGGCGAAGCGACGCATTAAGGCGCGCACGCGCGCCAGCAATTCACCCAGACGGAAGGGCTTGGTGACATAGTCGTCAGCGCCGGAATCCAGCCCGACCACCATGTCGACTTCGCCCGTGCGAGCGGTCAAAATCAGAATCGGGATGGTGATTCCCTGGGCACGGGCGGTTCGCGCCACGTCCAGGCCGTCCATATCCGGCAGCCCCCAAATCCAGAATCACCATGTCGCTTTCGGCCACTTGCGACAGGGCACCGCGGCCGGTGGTGTGGGCGAGGACGTGGTAGCCCTCGCGAGTCAAGGCGCGCGCCAGAGGTTCGGCGATGGCGGGGTCATCTTCAACGAGAAGCACTTTAGTCATTTGGTTCACCTTTGTTTTGTGTTTCCAGTGGCCATGTTGCTTGCGGTTGCGGCGTCCGGGCCCGAAGGCAGGCATCGCGGCAATCGTAAAGCTTTAGGTTTTCCTTAATGTTTACTTTACCAAGTTATGGGGTCTACGGCGACTCGAATGAAAAGATGTATTTCGGTATTTTAGTCACCATGAAAAACGGTGTACCCAAAGTGCGAGTAATCCTGGCTTCGGCCTCTCCGGCGCGGCGTCAAACCTTGGAATCTGCAGGTTTGTGTCCCGAGGTGCGGGTATCGGCGGTGGACGAGGACGCCCTGTTGGCGCGCTGTGAGGCTCAGGGTTTAGGGCCGGAGTCTAAGGTTTTGGTCTTGGCCCAGGCCAAGGCGCGCCAGGTTGCGGCTGCCTTTGGGCAGGACGGGAATGCGGGTGTGGCCGGGACTGCGGGGGCGGGTGGAACACCAGGCGCGGACCTCGCCGGGGAAAACCCCCTTAGTACCTTGGTGATTGGTTGCGATTCGATGCTGGAGTTTCACGGGCAGGTCCTGGGTAAACCGCATGACCCGCAGGTGGCGCTGGCGCGGGTGCGGGCGCTGTCGGGGGATGCCGGGGTGCTGCACACCGGGCACTGGATGATTCGGCTGGATGTCCAGGGACGGATGATTGGCGAGGAAGGTAATACCGAGTCAACGCGGGTGTTCTTTGCCGAGTTTTCCCACGCCGAGGCGCAGGCCTATGTGGATAGCGGGGAGCCCTTGGAAGTCGCGGGTTCCTTTACTATCGATGGCCTGGGCGGGGCTTTTATCCGGGGGATCGAAGGTGACCCGCACAACGTAGTGGGGATTTCCTTGCCCTTGCTGCGCAGGCTGGCCCAGCGGCTGGAAGTGTTTTGGCCGGACTTGTGGGCCGGGGTGTAGGCTAAACGGGTGAAAAATCCCGGCCCTAACTCTGATTCCCCTTCCGGGCAGCCGCTGAACCCAGGTTCTTCGCCAGCGGAGGCAGGCGGGGACGGGACTTTTGGGGGAATGGCGGCGGTGGCCTCGAACCGGGGACGAACCCGAGTGGCGGAAACGCCGAAGGGTGGCTCTGGGGGATCGCGGTCTATGTGGTGTGGGCGTTTTTCCCGCTGTACTTCGTGTGGTTGCAGCCGGCCGGGGCGCTGGAAGTGATTGTGCACCGGGCCTTTTGGGGGCTGCTGGTGTGCTTGGCGGCGCTGGCGGCGATGCGCGAGTTGTCAAGCTTGCGCGAGTTGGCGCGCAACCACCAGGCGACGCTGCGACTGATGCTGGCCGGGGCGTTGATCGTGGTGAACTGGACCACCTACGTCTTTGCGACGATGAACGGGCACATCGTCGACGCCGCGCTGGGGTACTTCACGAACCCGCTGATCACCGTGGCATTGGGGATTTTCTTTCTGGGTGAGCGGCCCAATCGCGTGCAGCTGGCGGCGTTGAGTCTGGGAGCCGTGGCGGTGCTGTACCTGATCTTTGCGCTGGGGCATTTTCCGTGGATATCGGTGACTTTGGCGATGTCTTTCGGGCTGTATTCCCTGGTGAAAAAGAGCGTGGCGAACCTGGTGAAGCCCCTGGCTGGGATGGTTTTCGAAACCGCGACTACGGCGCCTTTCCTGCTGGGGTACCTGGGGTGGTTGGTCTGGCAGGGGCACAGTTCCTTCCAGGTGATTGCCGGTGCGCCTAAGCAGTACCTGCCGTGGTGGGCACACCTGCTGTTGCTGATCGGTGCCGGGGTCATCACCGTGGTGCCGCTGCTGATGTTCGCCAAAGCTTCCCAGACTTTGCCGCTTTATGCCATGGGTTTGCTGCAATATATCTCGCCGGTTGGGCAGTTCGCCATCGGGGTGTGGATGTTTCACGAAGACATGCCGGTCGAGCGCTGGATCGCCACCGGGATTGTCGTGCTGGCGCTGGTGGTGCTGAGTCTGGATTCGCTGCGCCACCTGCGCCGCCGCAGACACTAAGGCAGCTACCCCAGAAATTCAGGTTAATTTGGTACGGCATCGCCGGGTACCTTTGGTTTTCATTCGAGGCGAGCGGCCGCAATCAGGGCAGTGGGACAGATTGGCAAAAGAGTCACTTTTGCTTGACGGCCCAGGAGAACGACCCCGCCAGAGCGGAGCCTAGGCTGGGAATCGGCTGGGATCTGGCGCGGCGTGAAACTGTAGCAAAGCGCCTCTGAGCAGGGCTTTCGGTATTTTGCAATTCGTATTTCATAAGGTTAGGCTTACCTTGATACAAGTCCTAAACTTAGGTTAACCTAAAGTAAATCCAGAGGTATGAATGACTCTCGCAACGACGCAGACCACGTCCCGTCCGCAGCCCCAAGGTGGCGTCCCCACCGATGCCGCTTCGCCGGTGGAACAGACCCAGGTCGATGCCGCAGCCCAGACGCAAGCCGACACCCTCGCCCCAGACGCACCCAACGCGCCGGGCCACACCACCGCCTACAACTCCCCCAAAACCCCCAAACCGCCACCTCCCCTGGAAACGTAACCTCACCCTGGTAGCACTGCTCATCGCCACCTGCGCGATTGCCGTGGTGGCGATGGGGCTGAGCCGCTTGGGGTGCCGCCCAATGAGGTCGCGCGCATCCTGGTGGCGCGCGCCCTGGAGCTGACGCACCTCGACGCCATCGCCAGCCTGCGTCAAACCTGGACCGCCGAGGAAACCACTGTGGTTCTCAACATTCGTCTTCCGCGCGTCCTTTTGGCGCTGGTAGCGGGAGGGGGCCTGGCTGTTTCCGGCGCCGGACTCCAGGCCCTTTTCCGCAATCCTTTGGTCAGCCCCGACATCATCGGGGTGTCTTCCGGTGCGGCCTTCGGCGGCGTCATCGCCATCGCCCTGAGCCTGGGTTCGGTGGCGGTGCTGGGCGGTTCCTTCCTGTTCGGCGTGGTCGCCGTGCTGATTGTCCTGCTGTTTGGCCAGGTCAGAGCTGGTTCGCCGGTGCTGATGATTATCTTGGGCGGCATTGTCATCGCTTCGTTCTTTTCGGCCTTGGTGTCGCTGGTGACTTTCCTGGCCGACCCCTACACCACGCTACCGGCGGTAACTTTCTGGCTGATGGGGTCTCTGGCGACGGCCAGTTACCACAGCTTGGCGGTCACCACGGTGCCGGTGTTGCTGGGTTTGGGCGTGGTGTTTGTGTTGCGTTGGCGGATAAATATCTTGGCCTTGGGGGACGAGGACGCCCTGTCGCTGGGTGTGAATCCGCGGCGGTTGCGGGTGGTGTTGATTACTGCAATCGCGCTGGTGGTGGCGGCTACCGTGGCGGTGGCGGGAGTCATCGGCTGGGTCGGGCTGGTGATTCCCCACCTGGTGCGCCTCTTGGTGGGGGCCGATTACCGCCAGGTAGTGCCGGGTTCCTTCATTGTCGGGGGCGGCTTCATGATCTTGATCGACACGGTTTCGCGCACCGCCATCACCGGGGAAATCCCGCTGGGAGTTGTGACCGCCCTGATTGGTGCGCCTTTCTTTGCTTATCTATTAATCGTCAACCGCAATAAGGAGTTGCGCCATGCTTGAAGCCACTAACCTGGGTCAACGCTACGGGAGGGGGCCGTGGTTGTTCCGCGGCTTGGATCTGCAGGTTCGCCCCGGTGAAATCACGTCGGTCCTGGGTCCGAACGCACGCGGCAAGACTACTCTGCTGAAAACTCTGTGCGGCATCATGGTCCCCGCCGAGGGTTCGGTGCGCCACGACGGCTTGGTGGGTTACGTCCCCCAGGTTCAGCAGGGTTCTTTGTCCTACCCGGTTATCGAGATTGTCATCATGGGACGCGCCGGGAAACTGAAGGCTTTCCAGATGCCCGGCAAACGCGACCGCGAAGTCGCCATGGAGTGCCTGCGTCGCGTCGGTATTGCCGAGCTGGCCGACCGCCCCTTCAACCAGCTTTCCGGCGGTCAAAAACAGCTGACGCTGATTGCCCGGGCCTTGGCGACCCAGCCCCAGATTCTGGTCCTGGACGAACCGGCTTCTGCCCTTGACCTGCGCAATCAGGTGCTGGTGCTGCAGGTTGCCCAGCAGCTGCGCACCGAGGGGCTGGGCCTGGTCATCACCACCCACGACGCCACCCACGCCTACCTGGTTTCGGACCAGATCCTGTTGATGGACGAGGCCCCGCGCCCCGAAGTCGGCACCGTGGACGGCTTGCTGACCGAGGACAAACTCTCCAGCCTCTACCATACCCGCATCTTGGTCGCCGAGGTCGCCACCGGGGATTCGCGCCAGCCCACGGTGGTGCCGGATTACGCTGCGGGTGCGGGGGGTGGCGTATCGCGGCAAGGCCGCCTCCCGGGTCGAGGCCGTCGGTGCGAGTTCCGGCGAGGGTAGTTGTAAGGAGTGCGGGGAACCGCGGGGAGGGGATACTTGCGATGGGCGACATCAGGATTGCTTTACTACTGCCTGAGATTGTTTCACCTCGCGGCAAAACACGGAAACGGACCGATATAACTCCAAACCTAAGTTTGTGTTTTCAACCACTAATTACAAAGGAGAAATACATGCAGAAAACACTCAGTGCGCGGCTGCTGGCCGCACTCACCGTCGGCGGACTGTTGCTGGGCATGGGCGCTTGCTCGAACCGCGCCGAGGTTCAGGAGAAAACTCCGACAAGTGCCCAGGCCAGTACTCCGGCTGGGCCCATCACCGTGGTGGATCAGCGAGGCAAGACAGTTACGCTGAAACAACCGGCGCAGCGCATCGCCACCACCGTGATTCCTTCCCCGGCCATCATCGCCGCAGTTGACGGGTCTTTTGACCGGATTGTCGGGATCAACGAATCTACTTTGAAGGCCAACAAGCAGGGCCTGATTGGCAAGATCTATCCCCAGTCCACCACGACGCAGACCATCGCGAACAGTGATTTTAAGCCGAATATGGAGACCGTGCTGGCGCTGAAACCTGACGTAGCGGTGCAGTGGGCTGACATCGGTGGAGCCGAGATTATCAAGCCTCTGGAAGATGCCGGGATTCCTACCGTCGGTCTGAAGTACGGCACGCAGGAGGACCTGGAGACCTGGGTGCAGCTTTTCGGCAAGATTATCGGCAAGGATGACCGCGCCAAGACCATCGTGGACAATATGCACAAAGTTGCTGCTGATGTAAAGAAGCAGGTCGAAGGTTTGGGCAAGGAACCCACGCGGGCCTTGATTATGTCGGTAACTCCCAGCGGTTTCACTTCGGGAAACAAGTCCAGCTATGACAACTATTTGTTTGGATTGGCGGGCGGTAATCAGGTTTCGGCCGAGAACACCGCGGCGAATAATGCAATCAATGTCGAGCAGTTGCTGGCCTGGGATCCGGAAGTAATCTTGTTGTCGGCTTTTGACGAATCTACCCCGGCGGATATCTATAACAACCCGAATCTGGCTTCGTTGACTGCCGTGAAGGAAAAGCGGGTCTACAAGACTCCGCTGGGCGTGTACCGCTGGCAGGTGCCTTGCGCGGAGTCCCCGCTGATGTGGAACTGGACGGCGGCGCTACTGCATCCCGAATCCTACAAGGTGGACCTGCGCAAGATGATGCGCGAACAGATCAAGTTCCTCTATAACTACGAGCTGACCGATGAAGATATTGACCAGACTCTGCGGATGGATTTGAACTCTGATAGCGCGAATTATCAGAACCTGTTTGCCAAGTGAGTTCGTGGGTGAGGTAGAACTATGACTGAGACGAATCCTAATGCCGTAGGGGCGGCTGGTGGGGCGCAAGGCGTTGCAGAGACCGGGACGGCGGACCTCGCCGGGGTCGCGCCGCAACCCGAATCGCAACCCGCACCCACCGTGCTGCGGCTGGTGATGAAGCCCGTCACCGCAGAGGAGCGCCGCATCAACGACCTTGTCGAGAAACGCGACCTCTACGAACTGCCGCAACTTGACCTCGCCCCTTACCGCGGCATCATCCTGGGAATGGGTTCTGACCTGCGTTTTTTGGACAGAAACCGCGCGAAACTGGAGGCGTGGGTGCGCTCGGGCGGACGGTTGCTGTACTCGGGACACCCCGTGCTGCCTTTCCTGGAAGGGATGCCGCAGTGGCGCAAGCTGCACTTTCACGGGGTCGAGGACATCTGGCTGACCGCCATGGAGCCGCACCCGCTGTGGGAAGGTCTCGAGCGGCGCGACGTGCTGTTGCGAACCGGGGTGCCAGGTTCGCATTCCTTCGAGGCGCTGCTGGAGATAGGGGTGGGTGGTTTCTATGCCCGCAACTATCTGACGGCGCTGCCCGAAGGCGCGCGAGTCATCACCGGGATTGGGCCGGGGCGGCTGCCGGTGGACGTCAGCTATGCGCTGGGCGCGGGCGAGGTCATCGTCCACGCCGGCAATGACCTGACTTCCTTTGTGAACCAAGACGATTCCACAGCCGGTTTCGACCAGCGGATTTACCAGTACCTGGGAGGTGCAAGATGAGCGAGGCACAGCTGAATTCTGGATTTGGCGGGGCCGGTGGCGTGGCCGGGACGCCGCGCAAAATCGGCTTCATCCACCCCGCCAGCTTCTTCCACCTGGCTGACTTGGCCGATCCGGTGGCGCGAGCTTTCGAGCTGCGCGACCTCTATGCGCCGCAGCTGACCTGGGAGTCGGTGGCGGACCTCGACTCGCTCTATGTAGCGGCGCGGCATCGTCCTGACACAGTCGTTGACGTCGTGGCGCCGGTAGTACGGCGGTTCCTGGCCGAAGGTCAGGGTCGCAAAGTCTTTATCGATGGGGAAAACCGTGTCGGAGACTGGCTGGATGGTACGTCTGAGGAACCGCGCGAATGCGTGTTTTGGGCGTGGCGCACCGGGCAGGACACGCTGCGGCGCTCGCAACACCAGGACCACCACTTGTGGAGTTACCTCAGCGAAGAAACCGTGCATTGGCACCACCACGCTTCCTTGCTTCCCCCGAGCGGGGCGGTGCCCTTGGTGGCTTTGGTTCGGGGCCAGGACGGCGATGGCGGTTGTGACGCCGGCTGCGGCGAGGCCATGGTCTCTGGTGGGGCTGGTGCTGCCGGCGTTGCCGGGCATGGTGCCGGTGCCGTGGCTGGTGCCGCGGCGGGCAGCGACGGGAACGCACCGGCGGACCTCGTCGAGGATGGCTGCATCCTGTACTACGACGGAGTGACTTTCCCGGCAGAAGTAGTGGTTTCCGCCATGGACGCGACCTATCATCACGGTGCAGGCTTCATGCCCGGCGCGACCCAGCTGTTCTACCGGATGCTGCGCTGGCTTTCGGCTCAGGCGGGGTGCTGAGTCCTTCGCGGCGGAAAGATAACTGAATACCAGCCTGCGGGGTTGGGTGCGGCTTTGTTCGCGCCCAACCCCGCAGGCTTTGGGGTGTTTGCTTGGGGGTTGTGAGTGGGCCGGGTCGAGGGTTGCGGTGTGGTTCCCGGTTCGAGGGTTGTGGCGTGGTTCCCGCTTCGAGGTCAAGGTGGTGGGTCGAGGTCCGGGGTGCGAGTACTGCTTGACCTGCGGTTATGTCGTGAAATGTGCGGAAAACTGCAGAGGAAATCTGGAGGTGGTTTTTCGTTTCCGGACACGCTTGTAGACTGGGAACTACCGTTTGACTCAAAGCGTGCCCTACCCGCGCAAAGCGCCAAACCACCGCACACAGACGGCCTTGAACCGGGCCGTCACCCACTACCTCCGGGAGGAAATATGAAGGAAAGCGCAACGCCGCTGGTCGGCATCGTGATGGGCTCTGATTCGGACTGGCCCTCGATGAAGGACGCCGCCCAGGTCTTGCGGGAATTCGAGGTCCCTTTCGAGGTCGGGGTGGTTTCGGCGCACCGCATGCCGGCCGACATGGTGACTTACGGCCACCAGGCGGCCCAGCGCGGCATCCGCGTCATCATTGCGGGGGCGGGTGGCGCGGGCGCATCTGCCGGGGATGTTGGCGGCCACCACGCCGTTGCCGGTGATAGGCGTGCCGGTGCCGCTGAAATACCTGGACGGTATGGATTCGCTGCTCTCTATCGTTCAGATGCCCGGCGGGGTTCCGGTCGCCACGGTCGGGGTCGGAAACTCCAAGAACGCCGGGCTTTTGGCGGTGCGGATTTTGAGCGCGGGGGATTCGGACACCGCGGTGGGGCTGCGCGAGGGCATGACAAAATACCAGGCCCTGCTGCGACAGGTCGCTATAGATAAAGGCGAAGCCCTGAACAAAGTCATCGAACAGGGACAGGAAGAAACTCATGGGTGAATACCGGGTGCCGGTGGTGGCCTGCGTCGGGGCAGGGCAACTGGCGCGAATGCTACAGTCCGAGGCCTCCGAACTGGGGGTGCAGCTGCGGGTTTTAGCCAACGGGCCCGATGACTGTGCCGCTTTTGTTTGCCCTCAAACCGTGGTGGGACAGCCCACTGACACCGCGGCGCTGGCACAGCTGCTGGAAGGCGCGGACGCCTTGACGGTGGAACACGAGTTGATTCCTGACGCGGTATTTCAGGCCGCCGCCGCGGCCGGGGTGCCGGTGCATCCTTCCAGGGACGCCCTGCTTTTCGCCAAAGACAAGCTGGCCATGCGGTCTCGTCTGGGAAAGTTGGGCCTGCCGATGCCGCGTTGGGCTGACGGCGCGGACCAGGCCGCCGTCGCCGCCCTGGGAGACCAAGCCGGGTGGCCGTTGATAGCGAAAGTTTCACACGGGGGCTACGACGGGCGCGGGGTGGCCCAAGTGGGCTCTTTGGCGGAATTCCAGGACTGGAAGGCCGGGCTGGAACCGGGCGAAGACGGGGGTCCGCGTCCCTGCCTGGTCGAGGAACGCGTGCCTTTCACGCGGGAACTGGCGGTGATGGTGGCGCGTCGCCCCAGCGGCAATATGCAGGCCTGGCCCGCGGTACAGACCTGGCAAGAAGAAGGCCAGTGCGCCGCCGTCCTGGCGCCGGCTCCCGACTTGGAGCCGGCGGTAGCGGCCGCAGCGGTGGAGCTGGCGCTGCAGATCGGTGCGGAACTGCAGATCACCGGGGTTTTCGCCGTAGAGATGTTCCTGGTCGAGGCCCCCGGTGCGACTTCCGGGTCGGGGCCCGTAACTGGGGCGCGGCTCTATATCAACGAGTTGGCGATGCGGCCCCACAACTCTGGGCACTGGACCCAAGACGGCTGTGTCACCAGCCAGTTCGAACAGCACCTGCGCGCGGTTTTGGATCTGCCACTGGGTGAAACTAAGACGCTGGCGCCTTCACCGCTATGGGGAATATCTTGGGTTCCGCGCACGAGGACCCTGGGGTAGTCACCGCTCAAGTAATGCAGGAATATCCCCAGGCCAAGGTGCATCTCTATCGCAAGGGCAACCGCCCCAAGCGGAAAATCGGTCACGTCAATGTCACGGCCTTTTCGGCACAGGAAGCCCTGACTGCGGCACGGCAGGCTGCTGACACCTTCATGGGGAAATAAAGATGGCACCCCCGAAACAGTCCAGTCCCCCCCGAAGCAGTGGCATCTGTGGAAAGAGCCACGGAAATCATCGCGGTTTTGCTAGACAAAGGCTTTCGAACCTTCTATTACGCGCCCGGTTCGCGCTGCGCTCCTTTTGCCTATGCGCTACAGGAATACCTCTGTGGCAAAGCCCAGGTTCCTGGGAAAGATGCCGATATTCCGCGCGTCCACGTGCGCATCGACGAGCGCGACGCCGCCTTCGCCGCCCTGGGGTCGGGTCGGGCCGGCATGCCCGCAGTGGTCATCATGACCAGCGGCACCGCCGTGGGTAACTGTCTCTGTGCGGTGATGGAGGCCTCCCACAGCGCGATACCGCTGGTTATCCTCAGTGCAGACCGTCCCGCCGGACTGCGCGGCACCGGGGCGAACCAAACTACCTGGCAGCCTGGCATCTTCGGGCGCTTTGTGCGTTTTGAAGCCGACCTGCAGCCCGAGGATTCGCTGGCCCAGCAACTGGCCGCAGTGCAATCACTCAGTTTGCTGGCCCTGGGGGAATCGGAGGGCTCTGTTGCCGGCCCGGTACACCTCAACGTTTCTTTCGCCGAGCCCTTGGCCCCCGCACAGGTAGTTTCTGACTTCAACTCATCGATTCACCGGGTACAGCCAGCCAAAACCAGTACCGCTGCATCCGGGCTCAACACCACGACCTCCCCACGCGTCCTCGATTCGGAAACCCCTCGAACCGTGCTGGTCGCGGGGGATTTATCGCAACCGGATTTCCGCCTGTGGGAAAGATGCATTCAGGCCCAGATTCCGGTGCTGGCAGAGCCACACACCCAGTGGCGCTCCCACCCCAACGCGGTGCCGGCCTATGCCAGGGCTCTGGATGGCGGCCTGGCGGCACAGGTACAGCGCGTCATCGTGCTGGGGCGGCCCAGCCTGACCCGACCCGTGACGCGGCTGATTTCGCGTCGCGACGTCCCGGTCGAGGTTTGGGACGGGCCGGGGCTGCGTCTCGACCCGGCCGGGAATATCTGTAGGCGCTGGGAAACTGGTGCAGCCATAGCCGACAGTCTTTCCGCGCCCATCCCTGGCTGGCTGGAAAGCTGGCGGGAAATCGGTGCCGAGCTGGTCGAGGGCTTGACCCAGGAATGGAGCATCTGGCAGGTGGCCCAGCGTATCTGGCAGGCTCCGGGAGATTTATACCTGGGTTCCTCGCTGGCAATCCGCGCCTTCGACGCGGTGGCTGGGGTTGGGCCCACAGGCTGGGACCCCAGCGGCGCCACGCGCAACGGTTCTCGGAAGCAGACCGGGAAAGGGGCCGCGGATCAGACCTCGGACCAGGCCCAGGTTCAGGCCCAGGTTCAGGCCCAGGGTCAGAGCCAGGGTCGGCAGGTCTGGGCCAATCGGGGTCTGGCCGGGATTGACGGCCTGGTTGCTTCGGCGTGGGGCGCGGCGGTCGCGACCGGGCGGTTGACGCGGTTGGTGCTGGGGGGATATCTCGCTGTGGCACGACGTGGGGCAACTGGTGCACGGCAAAACCGAAGATACCCCGAACCTGCAGGTCATCGTGCTGAATAACCGCGGTGGACGTATCTTCGCCGGGCTGGAGCACGGTGTAGCCCCGCCCGAATTCTTCGAGCGCTTCTTTGCCTGCGAACAAATCGGCCATCCGATGACGGTGGCGCGGATGTTGGGGTGGCCGGCGCGAACCGTCGAGGCAATGCCGCAGTTAGCAGACGCGCTCGACTGCTACCAGGGTGGTTTGCACCTCCTGGAAGTCTGGGTGAAGTAACACCGGTTTTCGCCTTCCCGCGACGCGCAGTTGCGGGGAGTTTCGGGGCGCGGCTATTACTGGGCGAGCAGGAAACCCTCGTTGCCAGTTGGTTGTTGCGCGGTGACATTTATCTTCACCTAAGGCTTGGGGGGCCTCGCCTCTGTCAGGGAAATATCCTGCGCAGGTAGGACAAAGTCGATAACGCCAGTTTCGGCTCGGGAGTAAGTTTGAAGTGTAGAGAAGAAACCGGCAGGAAACACCGGAACTCGAAAAGACGTACAGGAGGAAAAATGACAAACTCGAATCCTTTCGCCGCACCTGATGGCGAAGCCGAGGCTAATAACTCGAATACCACCCAGAACCAGGGAGGCGCGAATACCGTAGGTGCCAATCAAGCTGGCGTACCGAATCCCGCAATTTACTCTGCGCAAAACGCCACCGACACCGCCAACCCCGCGCAGACCTCGGCGGAAACCGCGACCGCGCAGACCTCGAACGGGGCCAGCTACGCGAACCCCACGTACAGCGTACCCACCGCCACCAACCCGGCCTCGACCGGCGACGGCAACATGGCGAACCCCAACAGCGCAAACCCGGGCACCGCAACCGCGGCCGCACAGTCCGCTACTCCCGCCGACCCTTCGGCCCAGTACGGAGCGAATCGCTTCTGGGGCAGCCCCGGCTACCAGGACCCGATGGTGGGCACGAACCAGAACCGCACCCAGTCCGGATTTGAATCGCCGCAGTTCCAGAATCACCTGCAGACCCAAGCTAACTGGAGCCCCGAAAAGACCAAGGTAAAGCGCTCCGGGCCCGGCTGGGCAGGGGCTTTCGTTCGGGCTGGCTCTGGCCACTTCTCTGGTGGTCAGTGGCGGGGTCTACGGGATGACAGAGCTGGTGCCGGACAAGGCCGAAACCACCCAATCCACCCTGTTCAACCCCAAGGACAAGAACACCACCACTTCTCCCACCGTGTCCAAGTCCACTTCCCAGAACCCTGACTGGCAGGCAGTGGCCCAGGCCGTGCGCCCGGCCGTGGTTGCGATTACCGCGGTCAGTGGCTCCAGCGCCGGGCAGGGATCGGGGGGTCATCCTGGATTCCGAAGGCCACATCTTGACGAATAACCACGTGGTGGCCGAAGCTGCGGGCAGCGACGGGAAATACATGGTGGAGCTGTCCGACGGGCGCCTCTACGAGGCTACCCTGGTGGGGCGCGACGTGGTGACCGACGTGGCGGTGCTGAAGTTGACCGATCCGCCCAAGGGCCTGACCGTGGCGAACCTGGGCAACTCCGATGACCTCGAAGTCGGGCAGGCCGTGGCCGCGATTGGTAACCCGCTGGGGCTGTCCTCTTCGGTAACCACCGGCATTGTCTCCGCGCTGGATCGTCCGGTGCAGGTCCAGGCCGTGCAGGGTGCCTCTAGCGAGGACAACTCCGGAAGCGATTTTGAAGATCTGTTCCGCGGACTGCGGAGGGGAGGCGAAGGTAGCCAGAATTCCCAGCAGTCCGGTGAGAACGATGTAGTCACCACCAATGCGATTCAGGTCGACGCGGCCATCAACCCGGGCAACTCCGGCGGGCCGCTGTTCGATGCGCAGGGTCGAGTAATCGGCGTGAATACTTTGATTTACTCGAACTCTTCCTCTGAAGACCAGGCTGGGTCTATCGGCCTGGGCTTCGCCATTCCCATCAACCAGGCCGCCATGATCGCTCAGCAGTTGATCGAGCACGGCCAAGCGGTTCACGCCGCGCTGGGAGTGCGTGTCACCGACCAGGTGGCCAAGGTAGGGGATGTGTCCCGACTGGGCGCCGAGGTGATGGATATCACTTCCGGCGGGGCGGCCTCGAAGTCTGACCTGAAGGAAGGCGACATCATCGTCTCGATCAACGGGCAGCAAGTGAAGGGTTCCTCTTCGCTGGTCGGATGGGTGCGCCAGCACGCGGTGGGTGACACCGTGGAACTGGGCATCGTGCGCGATGGGAAAGAAATGAAACTATCGGTGACCCTACAGGCCCAGTAAGGGTCTCCTTCATCTGGGGCCTCAAAGCGTACCGGCCGGAGTTGCTCTGACGGTTGGTGCGAGAATCCCAAAGAGGCCCTGCGGTCCCAGGTTATGGTCTTCTCCCTGGGACCGCGCAAATGGCCGGCCGCTGTGCTTCCTGCAGCGGCCGGCCATTGCGTTGCGTTGCGGGGGTTACTTTAGTTTGTACCCGCGGTGCAGGGCGACGATGCCGCCGCTGAGGTTTCTCAGCTGGAGGCGCTCGAAACCGGCGCGGCGCAGGTGCGCGGCCAAGACGTATTGCGAAGGCCAGTCCAGAATCGATTCGGTCAGATAGTCATAGGCCACCGCGTCGTACGAGGCCATCCGCGCCAGTCCCGGCACCACGGTGCCCAAGAAAAAGTGGTACAGCGCGCGGAAAGGTGCCCAGGTCGGCCGGGAGAATTCGCACACCACCAGGTGGCCCCCCGGACGCAGCACTCGATAGAACTCGCGAAGCGCGCGGTCAAAGTCTTCGATGTTGCGCAGCCCGAAACTGGTGGTGACTGCATCGAAGGAGTTGTCCTCGAAGGGCAGATTCATGGCGTCGGCCTGGCGGAAATCGATCTCGGGGTGACGCCGCCGCCCTTCCTCCAGCATCCCTTCCGAGAAATCCACCGCCACCACGTCCGCTCCGGCGCGCACGAATTCGATGGATGATGCCCCGGTCCCGGCCGCCACATCCAGGACTCGCATGGCTGGGCGGGTCACTACCGCGCGGCGCACTTCCTTGCGCCACCGCCGCACCCTGTCCCAGGGAAGCCAGGGAGTTCATCAGGTCATAATCTTCGCTACCGCATTGAACATGCCTTGTACATCGGTAGCCTTTTTGTCCAGATTCGCACGCATATGCCCTATCCTACCGGATCGCCGCCCCTATCCCTGACGTGCCCTGCGCCGAGTGGTCCCTTGTGGCTGAGGGTGGAAGGGGGCTGGGAGCGTACATAAAACTGCAAAATCTGCTTATGGAGTTTTTGGTTTTGGGTGTTTGGGGGTGGTTTTTGCAGTTTTATGCGCACACTGCTGATTAACCCCCGCGTCTGCCCCAGGCCCGCCCCCGCAATCCCTCCATCTCGCACGCAAACCCGCTCGGCGGGTGCCTTATGATTGACGGGTGCTCTTTGTCCACAGCTCCCCGCTTGCCGCCGGGCCGCACCCGATTACCGCGCGTGACTTGCCGCGTCGAGGCTTTTATTTTTCCTCCCCCGCACCGCAAGCCCTGACTCTGGCAGGCGCCGGACAAGCCTGGTCCCTATGGGGAAACAGCGACTTGGGTCGGGCAGGCGCGGCCTGGCACGTGGTGGCCGGAGGTGCCGCGGTTGAGGACCGGGTGCGCCACCGCGGCAGTGGCCTGGTGGCTTTCGCCTCTTTCGGTTTTGATCCCGAAACTCCCGGCGTATTAACCGTCCCGACCTGGACTTTCGGCGCGGACGACACCTGTACCTGGCTGACGGTGGCCTACCAAGCCCAGCGTTTAGACCCCGAGGAGGTCTCCCGCCTGCGTTCCCTGGCTCTGGCCTGGTTGCAAGGTACCCAGGTCGAGGAAGGAACCCCGGTTGCAGGGGAGACGGCGGTTTGGGGCCGGGTTGTGGAAGGTGGTCTTGGCGGCGTCGAGGAAGGCGTCCCGGTTGCGGGTGAGGTTAGGCCAGAGGATGCCTTGCGAGTGGTGGGGTTGCCGGTGGAGCTGGTGGCGGCGCAGTACCGTGAAAATGTCGCGGCTGCGGTAGAGGCGATTCGCCGCGGGGAAGCCGAAAAGATCGTGATGGCCCGCCCGCAGCGCTGGAACTGGGCCCAACCCCTAAGCCCCGCCACCCGCCGTACCGTGTTGCTGGAGCGGCTGGGGCAGCGTTATCCGACTTGCTGGCAATTCAGCGTGGCGGGGTTGGTCGGAGCCACGCCCGAGATGTTGATGGAGGCCACCGACGGGGTGGCGCATTCGCGGGTGCTGGCAGGGACTGCTTCGCCCGGCGAGGGGATCGACCTGATGGCTTCGGCCAAGAATCTGCAGGAACACCACGTTGCGGTGGCCTCGGTGACGCAAGCCCTCGAGGAGGTTGGCGTGCCGCTGCGCTGTGAGGGCCCGGGTCTGCTGCGCCTTCCCAATGTGGAGCACCTGGCGACCGACATCACTTTGCCGGTACCCACAGGAAAGACCCTGCTGTATCTGGTGGGGCGGATTCACCCCACAGCAGCGGTGGGTGGCCTGCCGAGCGCCGCGGCCACCAGCTTCATTCGACAGCTAGAGAGCCGCACCTGGGGGAGTGGCTTTGACGGGGTGCAGGCTTGGCAGACGGCCGGGCGCGGGCGCTATGCCGGGCCGGTGGGCTGGGTTGACGCCCAGGGCGGGGGGCAGCTGGCGCTGGCGCTGCGCTGCGCGCAGCTGGACCAAGCCGGGTTGACGGCTTTGGGTTGAGGGCCGGAATCATGCCTGATTCCGACCCCTCGGGCGAATACCTGGAAACCTGCGCCAAGCTTTTCACCGATTCGCGACGCCCTCGACCAACAACCCCAACCCCTGACGTACTAGCAAACCCGCCCAATCCACCCGACCCTCACAAACCAAGGCCTTAAGTCCCGAATAAAGCAAGCCATACTTTGTCAAAAACCCTCAAAACTAAATACCTCCGAAACCGATATTTCCCCCAGATTCCGCCGAAAACCACCGCCGCTACGCCCTGGGCGAAATCCTACTTTGAAAACGGGTAAGGTAATGCAGGTGAACTCATGAGGGACCAGTGAGCGCGCACTGGCGGGCAAATTGTGAGATGGAGAATCTATGAATATTTACGTGGCACTGCTGATTATGTTCGCGGCAGCATTCGTAATGGCGGGAATGGGTTTGGCCTCTGGAGCAATCCTGGGCCCCAGCCGCCCCAGCCGTACCAAAAACGCCAACTATGAATGTGGCTGTGACCCGACCCCGGCACGAAGCGGTGCCGCTCGTTTCCCGGTCAAGTACTACCTAACAGCCATGATGTTCATCATCTTCGACATCGAAGTCGTCTTCCTCTATCCCTGGGCCGTTTCTTTCATGGAGCAAGGCAAGTTCGGCATGCTGGTAATGATGACTTTCGTAGAGCTGCTGGCCATCCCCTTCATCTATGTGTGGGCCCGCCGCGGCTTCGACTGGAACTGAGCGAAAGCGAGGTAACTACAAATGGAACAACATCGTCCTGGCCTGGGGGAACTGGCTCCCGGCGCTGTGGGTAAAGGCGTCGATACCGTCACAGACTTGGCTCGCGGGCTGTCCATCTGGCCCGTCACCATGGGCCTGGCCTGCTGCGCGATCGAGATGATGGCCACCGCCGCCTCGCGCTTCGACATCGCCCGTTTCGGCTCCGAGGTGTTCCGCGCCACCCCGCGCCACGCCGACGTGATGCTGGTATCCGGGCGTGTCTCGCACAAAATGGCCACCATCCTGCGCAACATCTACGACGAGATGGCCGACCCAAAGTGGGTTATCTCGATGGGCGCCTGCGCCTCTTCCGGCGGCGTCTTCAACAACTACGCCGTGGTGCAGGCTGCGACCACGTGGTGCCGGTGGATATCTACCTGCCGGGTTGCCCGCCTCGCCCCGAGATGCTGATCGGCGCTTTGCTGTCGCTGCGTGACCACATCAAGACCGACCCCTTTGGGCAAGCGCCGTGAAGAGGCCATCCGCAAGGCCGAAGCCGCCGCCCTGGAAGCGGTGAACGTCAACGACATGAAGGGGCTGATGGCGTGAGCGAAGAATCCAAGACTCTAGATACCGCCGCGGACGGGGGGGCCTCGGTCGAGGGTGCCCCGGTCGAGGGCGGTGCGGTTGCGTCCCAGCCGCGGTATTCGCGTCCGGCCGGGGAGGCGATGGGGGTGCGTACCAATCCTTTCGGGGTGCACGGTACGGGTGATACCTCCGGTTACGGTGGTCTGCACAAGGTAGTGGCGATGCCGGGGCAGTCAGCGCGCCCCTACGGTGGCTGGTTCGATGACTGCGTGGACTACCTCGAAGAGGACTTGCGATCCGCGGGCGAGGACCCCAACGAGGTGATTGAACGCGTGGTGGTTTCCCACGATGAACTGACTATCCACGTCGCCGCGGCGAAACTCCCGGTGGTGGCAAAGTTCCTGCGCGATGACCAGGACTTGCGTTTCGAGATGTGTTTTGGTTGTTCTGGGGTTCACTATCCGCATGACACCGGCCGAGAGCTGCACGCCGTGTACCACTTCATGTCCATCACTCACAACCACAATCTGCGCGTGGAAGTTTCCGTCCCAGACTCCGACCCGAAGATCCCTTCTATCGTGGATATATATCCGGGAAATAACTGGCACGAACGCGAAACCTTCGACATGATGGGCATTATTTTCACCGGTCACCTGCCTTGACGCGTTCGCTGCTGCCGGATGACTGGCAGGGCCACCCCCAGCGCAAGGATTACCCGCTGGGTGGTGTCCCGGTGCAATTCAAGGGCGGCACGGTTCCGCCGGCTGACACACGGAGGAACTACAGTTGAGCACGACAATGAATCCTGAAGTCAAGAATGTTCATGCCCCCGCCGGGGCGCCGGATTTCGACCCCGATATGCCGGAGTATTCGGTAGACTCCGGCGAATGGGCGGCAATGGCAGCGGATATCGAATCCGAGCACAATGACCGCATCGCCGTAAACATCGGACCGGTTCACCCTTCGACCCACGGCGTGCTGCGCGTGGTGGCCGAACTGGACGGTGAAACCGTAAAGGATGTGCGTCTGGGCACCGGGTACCTGCACACCGGTATCGAGAAGTCCATGGAGTTCCGCACCTATAACCAGGGCGTGGCCTACTGTTCCCGCATGGACTACGTAGCACCGTTCTTCCAGGAGGTCGCCTGGGTCCTGGCCGTGGAAAAGGCCTTGGGCATCACCGACCAGATCCCCACTCGCGCCAGCGAAATCCGGGTACTCTTGATGGAGCTGAACCGCATCGCCTCGCACCTGGTCGCCATCGGCACCGGCGCCAACGAGTTGGGCGCCACTACCATGTTGACCACCGCCTTCCGCGCGCGTGAAGAAATCCTGCGAATCTTTGAACACATCACCGGACTGCGCATGAACAATTCCTACATGCGTGTGGGCGGCGTGGCGAACGACATCCCCGACGACACCGTGGCGATGATTCGCGAAAAGCTACCCCTGATCAAGCGTGACATGGAAGAAATGGTTGACTTGGTTATGGCCAACCCCATCTTCATGATGCGTATGAAAGGTGTGGCCTACATGCCGCTGTCGGCCATGTTGGCGCTGGGGTTGACCGGTCCTTGTGTGCGCGCCGCGGGTCTGCCCATGGATTTGCGCAAAACCCAACCCTACTGTGGCTACGAAACTTATTCCTTCGATGTTCCCACCCGCGAACACTCCGACTGCTACACCCGTACCGAGGTCCGCGTCGAAGAGATGCACCAGTCCTTGCGTATCGTCTACCAGGTGCTGGACCGCCTCGAAGCTTCGAAGGGCCAGGACGTCCAGGTGGCAGACAAGAAAATCGCCTATCCTTCCAAGTTAACCATCGGTACCGACGGCCAGGGCCAAGACCCCCAGCACGTCGCGAAGATCATGGGTTCCTCGATGGAAGAACTGATTCACCACTTCAAGCTGGTTACCGAAGGTTTCCGCATTCCGCCGGGACAGGTTTTCCAGATGGTAGAGCACGCCAAGGGCGTCATCGGGGTGCACCTGGTTACCGACGGTGGTACGCATCCCTATCGGGCGCACTTCCGTGACCCCTCTTATTCCAACCTGCAGTCGGCCTCGATGATGTGCGAGGGCGGCTTGATTGCGGACCTGGTGGTGGCCATCGGTTCGATCGACCCGGTATTCGGAGGATGTGACCGCTAATGAAGCCTTATTCTGAAGAAACTCGTGCGCGCCTCGAAAAAGAGGCCCGGGAAATCATTGCCCGCTATCCCCAGGGCCACCAGCGTTCTGCCTTGCTGCCGATGCTGCACCTGGTCCAGTCCGAGGACGGTTTTGTTTCGGCCAACGGTATAGAGCTCTGTGCCCGGGTACTGGATCTGAACCCCGCCGAGGTCAGCGCGGTCGCTACTTTCTATACCCAGTACAAGCGACGTCCCAACGGTGAATACACCGTGGGGGTCTGCACCAACGCGCTGTGCGCGGTGATGGGCGGCGACGTCATCTGGGATACGGTGTGTGAACACCTGGGGATCGGCCACGAAGAAACTACCGCGGACGGCAAGATCACGCTGGAAGCCCTGGAATGCAACGCAGCTTGCGACTATGCCCCGGTCATCATGGTGAACTGGGAGTTCTTCGATAACCAAACTCCCGAATCCGCCCTGGCGCTGGTGGATGACTTGCGCGCCGGCAAACCGGTGAAACCCAGCCGCGGCCCGGATCACGTCCCGACTTTCAAGGAAAACGAACATACCTTGTCTGGTTTCGAAGACGGCCTGGTAGACCAGGGTCCCTCGGCCGGCGAAGCCGCTTTGCTGGGCAAGCGCGTCGCGGCCGAAAGGGCTGGGGCATCCCGGCCGACCCGGGTTGGTCCGCACCGGCGAAGGAAGGGGAGTAACCGTGAGCGAACTGAACTTGACCGATATCCCGGGTGGCGTGGTTCCGCTGACCCCGATTCTTACGGATATGTGGGGCGAGGACCGGTCCTGGACTTTGGACGCCTACCGTGCGCGGGGTGGTTACCAGGGTTGGGAAAAGGCGAAGTCTATGGACCCCGCCGAGGTCCTCAACGCGGTAAAGAACTCCGGCTTGCGCGGTCGTGGTGGTGCGGGATTCCCCGCGGGCCTAAAGTGGTCCTTCCTGCCTCCCGATGATGGCAAGCCGCGTTACCTGGTGGTCAACGCCGATGAGTCCGAACCCGGCACCTGCAAAGACATCCCGCAACTGATGGCCAATCCTCACGCCCTGATTGAAGGCATGGCGATTTGTTCGCGCGCGATCCGCTGTGAACACGCCTTCGTCTATCTGCGCGGCGAGGTCGTCCACGTCTATCGTCGCCTCCTGGCAGCGGCTCGCGAAGCCATGGAATCCGGAATCATCGGTGACTTGAAGATCACCGCTCACGCCGGGGCCGGGGCCTATATCTGTGGCGAGGAAACCGCCTTGCTGGATTCGCTCGAGGGCCTGCGCGGTCACCCGCGCCTCAAAGCCGCCTTTCCCCGCCGCCGAAGGCCTCTATGCACGCCCCACGGTAATTAATAACGTAAGAGACGATTTCCCAGGTGGCCGGCATCTTCAAGTACTCGGATAACTGGTACGCCTCGATGGGTACGGAAAAGTCCAAGGGCCACGGCATCTTCTCGATTTCGGGTCACGTCGCCAAGCCGGGACAGTTCGAGGCGCCTTTCGGTATCACCATGCGCCAGCTGCTGGGTTACTGCGGCGGGATGCGTCCCGGTCACGATCTAAAGTTCTGGGCCGTGGGTGGTTCTTCGGCCCCGATTTTTCAGCCGGCCGAACTGGATGTCCCCCTCACCTACGAGGAAGTTGCCACGGCCGGCTCCATGTTGGCTACCCGCGCCATCCAGGTATTCGACGAAACCACTTCGGTGGTGCGTGTGGTGACTCGCTGGATGGACTTCTACCAGCACGAGTCTTGTGGCAAGTGCACGCCGTGTCGTGAAGGCACCTACTGGATGAAGCAGATTCTGCATCGTCTCGAAGCTGGACAGGGCCTGGAAGGTGATGTGGACAAGCTGCTTTCCATTACTTCTGAAATCGGCGGGCGCTGCTTCTGCGCTTTGGGCGACGCCGCGATCACCCCGGTGAAGAGCGGTATTCAGCGTTTCCGTGAAGAGTTTGAAAAGGGCTACCACACTCCGGCTTGGGAGTTGTTCCCCTATGAAAAGACCCCTGTATTCGTAAAGGCAGGTGCGTAAATGACTGACATGGTAAAGGTCAAGGTAGACGGCCCAAGAAATCGAGGTCCCGAAGGGGACCCTGGCGATTCGCGCGGCCGAACGAGCCGGGGTCTACATCCCGCGTTTCTGTGACCACCCGCTGTTGGACCCGGTGGCGGCGTGCCGCGCCTGCCTGGTGGAAATCTCGATGCCGAACCGCGAAGGTGTGGTTTCCAAGATGCCCAAGCCCCAACCGGCTTGTTCCACCACGGTAGCTCCGAATATGGAGATCCACACCCAGCTGTCTTCGCCGGTGGCCCAGAAAGCCCAAAACGGCGTGCTGGAACTGTTGCTGGTGAATCACCCCTTGGACTGCCCGGTTTGTGACAAGGCCGGGGAATGCCCGCTCCAGAACCAGACTTTCTTGGAAGGCAACCCGACTTCGCGTTTCACCGACGCCAAGCGCGTGATGCGTAAACCCGTGCGCCTCACCGCGGAAATCCTGCTGGACAACGAACGCTGTGTGCTGTGCCAGCGCTGTGTCCGCTTCGGCAAGGAAATCGCCGGGGATGCCTTCATCGACCTCCAGGGTCGCGGCGGCGGTTCTTCCCCGGTGGATCACCACGATTTCTTGGGCGAACGCATTGGTTCTTTCGACACCCAGGTTTTGGGTTTCTATGACCAGGACAGCAACCCCGACGCGCACACCGTCACGGATTCGGCCCTGATGACCGGCCCCAGTGGCCAAGCCGGGGTGATCGGTACCATGCATTCGGGTAATCCCGGGGTCGAGGACCGCGATGTTTCGGGTCGTCGTTTCGCCAGCTACTTCAGCGGCAACATCACCCAGATCTGCCCCGTCGGTGCGCTGACCAACACCAGCTATCGTTTCCGCGCTCGTCCCCATGACTTGACCAGCACCCCTGCCATCACCGACCAAGACGCCTCGGGCGCGCAGATTCGCGTCGATGCCCGCCGCGGTGTGGTGTTGCGCCAGATGGCCGGCGAAGCCCCGGAAGTCAACGAAGAATGGATTTCCGACAAGGACCGCTACGCCTACAAGTGGCAGTCCTTGACGGACCGCATCCAACGTCCCATGGTGCGCGACCAGGAAGGCAAGCTGGTCGAGGTCGACTGGGGTACCGCCTTGACCAAGGCCGCGCAACTCATCACCCAGTCCTCTAAAGGAAAGGGTGTGGGCTTCCTCCCCGGTGGTCGCCTGGCCTTCGAAGACTACTACGCCTGGTCCAAGTTCGCTCGCGTGGTGGCCAAGTCGAATCTGGTGGACTCTCACGCCCGTGACTTCTGTCCCGACGAATTCCATTTCATCCGCACCCGGGTAGCCGCTCGCCCCCAGGAAGTCACCTACGCTGACCTCGAACAGGCACCTTTCGTGCTGCTGGTCGGGCTGGAACCCGAGGACGAATGCGCGACCATGTTCCTGCGTCTGCGCAAGGCCGCCCTCAAGAAAGGCACCCAGGTCGCTACGGTGGCACCTTTCCTCTCGGCTGGTTCCCAAAAGATGAACGCCCGCCTGATTCCCGCGGTGCCGGGAACCGAGGCCGATATTCTGCGTGCCATCAAGGAAGGCGCGGGTGAGCATGGCGCTACTTTGGAGGCCTTGCGGGCCGAGGGCGCCGTGGTGCTGATTGGGGAGCGTACCGGTTTGGTGCCGGGTGCCTTGGAAGCCGCCGCCCAGGTGGCCGAGGCTGCGGGCGCAAAGTGGGCCTGGGTTCCGCGCCGCGCCGGGGAACGCGCCGCGATAGAGGCCGGCTGCTATCCGGGTCTGCTGCCCGGTGGTCGCTTGGTTTCCGACCCCGAGGCCCGCGCTGACTTGGCCGCGGTTTGGGGTGCGAAGGCACAGCTGGACGGGGAAAATGCTTTCTGTATCAACTGGTCCTTTGACCAGGTGCTGTCCGGTAATCTGGACTGCCTGGTGGTCGGTGGCGTGGATCTGCGTGACCTACCAGACCCGGTTCGGGCCCGCGAGGTCCTGGGGAAGGCCCCTCACGTTATCCAGCTCGAGGTCCGCAAATCTGCGGTGACGGAATACGCCGACGTGGTGCTGCCCGTGGCTCCGCCGCACGAGAAAACCGGCACCTTTATTAACTGGGAAGGCCGTCTGTGCGCCTTTGGCCAGGCCTTGGCTACTCGCGCCCTGCCGGATTGGAAGGTGATGCAGCTGCTGGGCCGCGCCGCCGGGGTGGACCTCGGTTTGGACTCGGTGGCCGACATCTTAAAGGAATACCAGGAACTGGCCGGTTGGGATGGCGCCCGCAACGACGCCCCCTTCCACGAGGACCGACCGGTACCCTCTCCGGAACTGGGCCAGGCTATCCTCGCTACCTGGAAACCCCTGCTGGACGCGGGCCGTTGCCAGGACGGAGAACCTGACTTGGCGAATACCGCCCGGGTTCCGGTGGTGCGCCTCAACGCGGCGACGGCTGCGGAAAACGCCCTGCACGAGGCCGTCAAAATCAGTGGTCCCGCCGGTTCGGTGATTCTGCCGGTGGTTATCGATGATCTGCCCGATCGGGTGGTGTGGATGCCTCAGTGTTCCCCCGGGTCCCTGGTGCATGAAACTCTGGGAGCAACCAGCGGCTCGCTGGTGACTTTAAAAGCAGCGGAGGTATAAAGAGATGCATGCTTTGATTCCGGCGATTGCGCCTTTGGCGCCAGCGGATTTCAGCCAGGAAACCTGGTGGATTTCCCTGATCAAGGCCGTGGTGGTGCTGGTCCTGCTGGTGCTGGGTGTGCTGGGTCAGTTGTGGGTAGAGCGGCGCGGCTTGGGCCGCATCCAGACTCGCCCCGGGCCCAACGTAAACGGTCCGCTGGGTTTGCTCCAGGCGGTGGCCGATGCGGGCAAGATGATCTTCAAAGAGGACTTCTGGCTCAAAGGCGCGGACAAGTTCATTTACTTCCTGGCCCCGCTGATCGCGGCCTTCACCGCTTTCTCTATCTTGGCCATCATCCCGATGGGTCCCAACGTAGAGATTTTCGGTATCTCTACTCCGCTCCAGGTCTTTGACTCCCCGGTGGCAACCCTGGTGATTTTGGCCATCAGTGCTTTCGGGGTTTACGGCATCGTGCTGGGTGGTTGGTCGGCGAACTCGCCTTACCCGCTGCTGGGTGCGGTGCGCTCCACCGCCCAGGTGATTTCTTACGAGTTGGCCATGGGCACCGCGCTGGTCTCGGTCTTTATCATGGCGGGCTCCATGTCGACTTCGGCCATCGTGGATGCCCAGAAAGACCCGACTTGGCTGTTGGGTCTGCTGCCGGCCTTCGTGGTTTACGTGATTGCTTCTTTCGGTGAAACCAACCGTCTGCCTTTCGACTTGACCGAATGTGAAGGCGAGCTGGTGGCGGGCCACATGACGGAATACTCCGGCATGAAGTTCGCCTGGTTCTATCTGGCCGAATACATCAACATCATGAATGTTTCCGCCGTGGCGGTCACCATGTTCCTGGGTGGATGGAAGGCTCCGTGGACCTTCGACTTCATGAACCCCGTGACCGGCTCTGGCTGGTGGGGCCTGCTGTGGTTCGGCATCAAGGTTTGGGCCATGTTCTGGTTCTTTGTCTGGGTGCGCGGCACCCTGGTGCGTTTCCGCTACGACCAGTTCATGAACCTGGGCTGGAAGATCCTGATCCCGGTGGGCTTCGTCTGGATGACCGCGGTGGCTTGGATCAAGGCGCTGCCGGCTTTCTTCAACTTCTCGCCGGCACAGGTGATGATAACCGTCGGTATCGTCTGCGCGGTGGGGCTGATCGTGGTGCTGCTGATTCCGCTGAAGAAGCCCGCGTCGGGTTACCAACGCGGAGAAATCGACGCCTTCGCCGATGGCTTCCCGGTACCGCCCATGCCCGGACAGTACCTGCCGCCCTCGCCGCGCTCCGGGCGCATGAAAGTGACCCCGGCCCAAACTGCACCGGCCCTGGCAACTGGAAAGGACGCATAAATGAGCGACGCAAATCTGCCCGCAACCAACCCGGGAACCGCACTGACGCCCTCGCCGGCTGCAACGCCCTCGACCGACGCCGACCCCAAACTGTGGGCGCCGAAAAAGAAAGGCTTCATCGCCGAACAGCTCAAGGCCGTGGCGGGATTCGGGGTCACATTCCGGAACTTCTTCCGTCCCTACGTCACCGAGCAGTACCCCTTCGTCAAGGTGCCGACCCAGCCGCGCTATCACGGTCGTCACCACCTGAACCGCTATGCGGACGGCCTGGAGAATGCGTGGGTTGTGAGTTGTGCGCCTGGGCCTGCCCGGCGGACGCCATCTACGTCGAGGCCGCCTCGAACACTCCCGGTGCCCAGTATTCCGCGGGAGAGCGCTACGGTCGGGTCTATCAGGTGAACTACTTGCGTTGCATCTTCTGCGGAATGTGCATCGAGGCCTGCCCGACCCGCGCTTTGACCATGAGCAATGACTACGAGGTGTGGGACAACAACCGCAACGACTTGATCTATGAAAAGCACCGCATCTTGGCTCCGCTAGAGGACGGCATGTTGGCCGCGCCTCACCCCATGGCCGAGGGCAGTACCGACATCAACTACTATCGCGGTGACATCACCGGACCCACCGCCGCCCAGGTCGAGTGGGTGCGGGCCCACCGTCCCGATGACCCGAGCTTGCAAACCGTGCGGGTCCAGAACCACTCGGAGGTGCAGGCATGAGCACTCTGGTACCACTGGCGGCCCTGCCCGCCCTGTCATCCGGACAGGGAGTTTTCCTGGCCATCATGAGCGCGATGGCGCTGGTGTCGGCCCTGGCAGTGGCCTTTCTCGCAAGGCTGTACACGCCGCGGTTTACATGATGTCCATGATGGTGGCGATTTCCGCGATCTACTTCGGTGTCGGGGCCGAGTTCCTGGGAGCGGTACAGATTGTGGTCTACACCGGGGCCATCATGATGTTGTTCCTGTTTGTGATCATGCTGGTCGGCGTCCAAGCCATCGATTCCCCGCGTGAATCCAAGGTGGTCACCGTGGCTTGCGCCGTGGCTTTGGCCATCGCCTTTGCGATTCTGGCGATTGTGGGTGCGGCGCGAACCACCGGCTTTGCAGGAGGTGCCATCCAAGGCGAAGGTTCCAACCCGGTTAAGATCGCTACGGCTCTGATCAACCACTTCTATGTCCCCATGGAGATGGTGGCGGGTCTGTTGATTATCGCCGCGGTCGGGGCGATGACCCTGACGCATTCGGACCAGCTTTTGCCGCGTCTGACCCAGCCCTTCATCGTCAAGAAACGCATGGAGGCCTACAAAGACGGCGCCCATGTTTTGGGTCAACAGGTCCCGCCCGGGGTCTACGCCGAGACCAACGCTTTGGATGTTCCCGCTATCAGCGGCGAAACCGGCCGCCCCGTCGAGGAATCCGTTCCTCGGGTGGTGCGGGTGCGCGGCGAGGCGCGTACTTTGGGTGAGGTTTCTTCTTGGGGGGCGAGGGCTTTGGCTCGCCAAGCCAGCGGAGGTATCGGTTTGCACGGGGCCGAGGCTTCCCGTGCGGTGGCGAATTCCCAGGCTTGGGGGATGCCCGGTGACCCGGCCCCCGACCTCGATGCAATCACCGCCTCCGCAACCGAAACCGAAACCGCGACCTTCGAACCTCGCGACGGCGAAACCCAGACCACAAAGGAAGGATCCAAAGAATGACCGTAATGTTCCTGGTGTATGTGGCCCCTGGGCCTCTTCGCGGTCGGGGCGCTGACGGTGCTGCTGCACCGCTCGGCCGTGATCGCGTTGATGGGCGTAGAAATCATGTTGAACTCTTGTAACCTGGCCCTGGTTGCCCTGGGGCAGGCTAACGGAAACATCGACGGACAAATCATGGCGTTCTTTGTCATGGTGGTGGCCGCCGCCGAAGTTGTGGTCGGTCTGGCCCTGATTGTGTCCCTGTTCCGTTCCCGACGCACCACCAGCGTCGATGACTTCAACTTGCTGAATGGCTAAAGGGGAAGGGAAACGATGCTGCAAAATCTGTTAATGCAAGGCCCGGCGCTGCTGGGCAATCCGGTGGGGCTGACCGAGGCGGCGAATCTGTCTACGGCGAAGCCACCGGGATGGCGCAATACGCCTGGCTAATGGTCGCTGTGCCTTTCTGTTCTGCGCTGCTGGGGCTGTTGCTGGGGCGCCGTGCTGACAAGTGGGGTCACTGGATCGGACTGCTGGCTCCGTGGGTTTCCTTCGGCGTAGGGGTCTCTATCCTGGTCGAGATGTTCTCCCGCGCCCCCGAAGCCCGCGCCCAGGAACTGGTGGTCTACAGCTGGTTGACCGGTTCGTGGATGCAAGTTGACTTCGGTATGCTGCTGGACCCGCTCTCGATTTCCTTCGTCATGCTGGTGACTTTCGTTGGTGGTCTGATTCACGTCTACTCCGTGGCCTACATGGAGCACGACACGGATCGGCGCCGCTTCTTCGCCTATCTGAACCTCTTCGTCGCCGCGATGCTGACGCTGGTGCTGGGAAACAGCTACCTGGTTTTGTTCGTCGGCTGGGAAGGCGTGGGTCTGGCCTCCTACCTCTTGATTGGCTTCTGGAACTTTAACCACGACTACGCGGTGGCGGCCAAGAAGGCCTTCGTCATGAACCGCATCGGTGACCTGGGTCTCTTGATCGCCATGATGGCGATGTTCGCCACCCTGGGTTCCGTGAACTTCTCCACTGTCTTGGCCAACGAAATCCCGGTAGACAAGGCAACCTTCATCGGGATGTTCCTGCTGCTGGCAGCCTGTGGTAAGTCGGCCCAGTTTCCCTTGCAGGCCTGGCTGGGTGACGCCATGGCGGGCCCGACCCCCGTGTCGGCCCTGATCCACGCCGCCACCATGGTTACCGCCGGTGTCTACCTGATGGTTCGTTCCGGAGCCATCTACACCCAGGCTCCGGTGGCTTCTCTGGCCGTCGCCATCATCGGCGCCATCACCCTGGTCTTCGGAGCGGTCGTGGGCTGCGCCAAAGACGACATGAAGAAGGTCCTGGCGGCTTCGACCATGAGCCAGATCGGCTACATGATGCTGGGCGCCGGTCTGGGCCCGGTGGGCTGGGCCTTCGCCATCTTCCACTTGATTACTCACGGCTTCTTCAAGGCCCAGCTGTTCTTGAGCGCGGGTTGTGTGATGCACGCCATGGGAGACCAGGTCAACATCCGGCGTTTCGGCGGCCTGTCCAAGGTCATGAAGATTACTTGGTTCGCTTTGCGATTGGTTGGCTGGCCATCTTGGGTATTCCGCCTTTCTCCGGCTTCTTCTCGAAAGACAAGATCATCGAGGCGGCTTTCCTCCCCAACGCCAACTTCGGCCCCTGGTACCCTTGGGTATTTGGCCTGACTGCCCTGGTCGGCGCGGGAGTCACCGCATTTTACATGTCCCGCTTGTTCTTCCTGATTTTCCACGGTGAAAAGCGCTGGACCACCGAAGCCGAAGGTGCCCCGGTACATCCGCACGAGGCCTCGCCCTGGATGACCGCTCCGCTGTTGATTCTCTCGGTATTTTCTGTGGCGATGGGTGGCTTGCTTTCGATGGGCAACTTCTTCGTCAACTGGCTCGAACCTGTCGTGATGGTTGGGGCCCGCGGGGAACACGTCGAACACCCCGAACCGGTCGTGCCTGAGATGGCGTTGATTGTGCTGACCCTGACCGTGGTGGTTATCGGTGTGGTCCTGGCTTGGGCCCTGTTCCTCAAGCGGCCTTGCCCCACCGGGGTACCCGCCGCCGGTGCTCTGGTCACCGCCGCGCGCAACGACCTGTACCAAGACCTGGTCAACGACCGTGTGGTCGTCACCCCGACCATGGCCCTGGCCAACGGTGTTGCCGTGGCCGATGACCTGGTCGTGGACGGCATCGTCGAAGGTTCGGGCAAACTTTCTTTGGCCATCGGGAAGATCAGCGCGATGGCTCACTCCGGCGCGCTTCGTCGCTACGCCGGCTGGACCCTGGCAGGTACGGTCATTGCTCTGGCCCTGGTCTTGGTGACCCGGTTCTGAGGAAGGGCAGAGAGGTAGAAATATGGTTTACGCTGCACAAGTAACTATGGACTCCACCGCCGGTGTGCCCTGGCTGAGTCTGCTGGTGGCCCTGCCGCTGGTCTTCGCGCTGCTGCTGTGGTTGGTGCGTCCCCTGCGCAGTGCCGGTCGCGAGGTTGCCCTGATGGTTTCCGTCGCGGTGCTGGCGGGGGTCCTGGTGATGATGTTCACCGGCTACGATTTCTCGGCTACCGACGGGGTCTTCCAGCTGGGAGAGAACTACCGCTGGATCGAGGCCATCGGTCTGAGCTGGGCTTTGGGTGTCAACGGTCTGGGTCTGGTGATGATCATCTTGGCCACCGCCCTGACGCCGCTGGTGCTGCTGGCTTCGTGGAACGAAGGTGAAGACGCCGATTCCCGCGCGGGCTACGCCGCGCACATCCTGGCTCTGGAAGCCTTTATGATTCTGCTCTTCGCCGCGCGCGACTTGCTGCTGTTCTACATCGCCTTCGAAGGCATGTTGGTTCCGCTGTACTTCCTGGTGGGCCGCTACGGTCATGGAGACGCCGCCCGGCGTCGCCACGCCGCCATCAAGTTCGTGCTCTACTCTCTGGCCGGTGGTTTGGTGATGCTCTTTGGCGTCATCGGGGTCTATGTCTATGGCCCGGGTGCCACCGGCGCTGCCGATGCCTTCCACCTCGACCGCCTCACCGCGGACGGCGCCCTCGACGCGGGCAACATGGGATTCTTCCTGATGTTGACCTTCCTGATCGCCTTCGCTATCAAGGCTCCGATGGTGCCGGTCCACACCTGGCTGCCCTCCACCGCAAAAGTGGCTCGCGGCGGAACCTCGACCCTGCTGGTCGGGGTGTTGGACAAAGTCGGTACCTGGGGCATGATCGTAATCTGCTGGCCGATTTTCCCCCATGAATCTGCCAAAGTCGCCCCGGTGATCATCGTCTTGGCCCTGGTATCTATTCTGTGGGGCGCTCTGGCCGCCATCGCCCAAAAAGACCTGATGCGTCTGGTGTCTTTCACTTCGATCAGCCACTTCGGCTACATGGTGATGGCTCTCTACATCGGTTCGCAGTCCGCCATCGAAGGCGCCATGCTCTACATGGTGGCGCACGGTGTCTCTATCGCGGCGCTGTTCTTGTTGGGGGGTTGGCTCACTGAAAAGGCCGGCACCCAAAACATCGCCGATTTCCGTGGTTTCCAGCGCGTCACCCCGGTTCTGGCTGGTTTGTTCCTGGTTTCGGGCTTGGCGGCCATCGGCCTGCCCGGCCTGTCGGGATTCCTGCCGGAGTACATGATCTTGATGGGCACTTTCCAGATGAGCCTGGTTAGCGCCCTGGTCGCGGTGCTGGGCGTGGTGCTTGCCTCGGTCTACATCCTGCTGCCCTATCAAACCATCTTTGCCGGCCCTGTTGACGGCAAGGTTCGCCAAGCCGCCGACTTGAATCTGCGTGAAAAACTCATCATGGTTCCGTTGGTCTTGGCGATGTTCGGTTTGGGCTTCCTGCCCGGCCCCACTTTGGACCTGATCAAACCCGATGCCGCCGCCTTCTACCAGGTGGTTTCCCTCACCGACATCGCCTCTGGCGAAGGAGCCACCACCTCAGATGCCCAGGTCTCTAGCGAAGGGAGCAACAACTGATGCACGCGATTGTGAATGCTCTCGAAGTCTCCCCCGTGATTGACTGGTCCGGCCTGGCCCCGCTGCTGGTGGTGATGGGTGCGGCCGTCCTGGGGGTTCTGGTCGAGGCCCTGCCTTGGGCGTCCCTGCGTCGCACCTTGAACGCCGTGCTGATGCTGGTTGCGCTGGTGGTGTCGCTGTTCCTGGTAGTGCTGCGTTTCTTGAACTACAAAGACATGAGTCTGCTCGGCGTGGGGTCCTTCCTGGGAAACCCGCACGACCTTGCTGTTCCAGGCGGTGTTGCTGGTGATGGCCCTGCTGTCCGCCCTGGTGGTGCTGGACCGCTCGAATTCGGCCGACGGCTCCTTCATCCCCCAGGCCGCCGATGGCCCGGGCAGCGCCCAGGAAGACTACGCACTCAAAATCAAGTACCAGCGCACCGAGGTCTACATCCTGATGCTCTTCAGCGTGGCCGGCATGATGGCTTTCATCTCGGCGGCCAACCTGCTGGTCCTGTTTGTGGCCCTGGAAGTCATGTCCCTCCCGCTCTATGTCATGAGCGCCACCGGGCGTCGCCGCCGCCTCCTCTCGCAGGAGGCCGGCTTTAAGTACTTCCTCCAGGGTGCCTACGCCTCGGCCTTCTTCCTGATGGGTATCGCCATGCTCTACGGCTACAGCGGTTCCCTCTACATCCTCTCCGACGGTTCGGGTGCTACGGGTGTCGCCAATGCGCTCATGAGTAAAGCCGGTCTGGACTGGATGGCTCTGATCGGTTTCACCATGCTGCTGATTGGGTTGTTCTTCAAGGTCGGCGCGGTGCCCTTCCACGCCTGGACCCCCGATGTCTACCAGGGCGCGCCTTCCCCCATCACCGGCTTCATGGCCGCGGGGGTAAAAGTCGCCGCCTTCGGTGCTTTGCTGAACATCTCGACCTTCACCTTCTCGTTGCTGAGCTGGGACCTGGTATTCATGATGTGGTTCATCATCATCGCCACTATCGCGGTGGGCACCTACATGGGTATCGTCCAGACTGACATCAAACGCATGCTGGCTTACTCTTCGGTGGCTCACGTGGGCTTCATCCTGATTGCGTTGCTCAACGTAGAGATGGCTGGCTTCAACGGCGTTGACTCCGCCATCTTGTTCTACGTCCTGTCCTACGGTATCGCCACCATTGGTGCCTTCGCCCTGGTCTCTATCGTGCGCGACACCGACGCCGAAGGCACTGTGCGCGGCGAGGCCTCGGATCTGGCGGCCTGGAACGGCTTCGGTCGCCGCCACCCGGCTCTGGCCGGAGCCATGGCGGTCTTCCTCCTCAGCTTTGCAGGTATCCCCTTGACCGGTGGTTTCATCGGTAAGTTCGTGGTCTTTGCCGAGGGTATCAAAGCCGGCGGCGCGGTGCTGGTGCTGATCGGTCTGCTGGCCTCCATCGTGACTGCCTACTTCTACTTCCGCGTGATTCAGCGGATGTTCTTTACCGACCCCGGCGAGGACGCCGCTACGGTTCCGGCGGGGGATACGGTTACGAAGTGTGTGGTTATCTGTTGTGCGATCGCCACTATTGCTCTAGGTATCTACAGTGGCCCGGTTTTGGGGTTGCTCGCTCCGGTGGCATAACCTAAGAGAGTGAACGAAAACCAACACACCCAACGTCCCCGGTAGAGCCTCCGGGGACGTTGGGTTCTTCAGTTGCAGATTCCTTGACGCCAGGCCAGCTCGAAACGAAGCTGATCTCTGGCCTCGAAGACGTGGAAACCCTGCTGGCCCAGGAAACCACCACGGCCCGCAATCTCTCTACCGAGCTGGTTTCACACTTGCGCGCCGCGGGGGGCAAACGTATGCGTCCCTTGTTGACCATGCTGGTTTCCCAGTTGAACCCCGATATCCGTGCCCAAGCCCAGGTGCCTCTGGCTGTAAAACGCGCCGGGGTGGCGGTAGAACTGACCCACTTGGCGTCTCTGTATCACGATGACTTGATGGACGCCGCTCCGGTGCGCCGCGGCGTTCCCGCGGCGCACGTCCAGTGGAACAACACCTTGGCGGTTATGGCTGGGGACCTCATCTTCAGCCGGGCTTCGGCCATCATGGCAGAACTGGGACCCAGCTATGTTTCGTACCACGCCCGCACCTTCGAGAGGCTCTGTCTGGGACAGATGGACGACATCTTCGGCGCTCCCCAGGACGGATCGGTTTCTCCCATTGACTTCTATCTGCACGTGCTGCGGGAAAAACCGGCTCTTTGATCGGTGCCGCGGCCTACTACGGGGCTTCGCTGGCTAACTGCAGCCCCGAACTCGTCACCGCCCTGACTAACTTCGGCGAGGACCTCGGCGTGGCTTTCCAAATCGCCGACGACGTCCTCGACCTGCGTTCCACCACCGCAAAGAGCGGGAAAACCCCAGGGGCGGATCTGCGTGACGGGACGAAAACTCTGCCGGTGCTGTTGCTGGCCGACCTCGTCGCGTCCCCCCACGCCACCCCCCACGACCGCGACCTTTACCGCGAAATCACCGACCTCGACGCACTCCAAGACGACGCCGTCCTCGCCCTGGCCACACAGAAACTGGGGGCGCACCCGGTAACGGAACAAACCCGGGAACTGGCCGTGGCGTGGGTGGAGCGCGCGCTGGAGCACCTGGACGCCATGGAGGAGAACCCGGTGAAGGCAGCGCTGCGTGACTTCGCCCATCTGCAGGTCAACCGGCTGAACTGATTCCCGAACAGGTAAGATAGCCAGGTATGAAGTTTCACCACCACGCCCCTAAACACGACCCGGAGCAGTCCCCAGCCGGTCACGAAGGCCACCTCGCGCCGCCCGAAGCCCAGCCCAAGGAGCACGGGCGCCGCGCCAAACGCAAGTCTCCGTGGTGGCGAGACCTGTTGGTGGGGGTGCTGATTGCGCTGGTGCTTTCGGCGTCATTCAAGGCTTTTGTTGCCCAGCAGTTCAAGATCCCTTCCGAGTCGATGGAAGACACTTTAGCGATTGGCGACCAGATTCTGGTTTCGAAGATGAAGTGGCTCCAGCCGGTCCAGCGCGGCGACATCGTGGTTTTCGAGGACCGCTTCGACTGGTTGCCGGCCCAGTACAAGGACGAAAACCTCACCGGTTTTTCCGCCACCACCCTGGGGCGCGGCCTGGATCAGGGCCTGCGGTTCTTGGGGATTCGCCCCGAATACGCGGGGGGATACCTGGTGAAGCGCGTGATTGGCACGGGTGGGGACCACGTGGTTTGCTGCAACGCCAAAGGGCAAATCAGCATCAACGGCGAAGTCATCAAGGAGCCTTATGTAAAGAAAGGCGCGAATGAAAACCCCGTGCCTTTCGACGTGGTGGTTCCCGAAGGCAAGTACTGGTTGATGGGGGATAACCGCGACAACTCCGGGGATTCGCGCTATCACCAAGATGACGCGAACCATGGTTTCGTAGACGAGGACCAGCTGGTGGGACGCACTTGGCTGCGCTACTATCCACCCTCGCGCTGGAAGGTGTTCCACAACCCCGGGTTGAACGAATTGAAATAAAGACGCACCTGCGAAATTAAGACAGCAAGACTCTTGCGAAAAGCCCCAGCACCCTACCTCACCGCTTTCCTTCCACCCCGCCGCCTCCGCGCGCCTCGCCCCAAAATCGCGCCCCGTTCTCGACCCGGTTTTCCGCGACATCACAACGCAAACCACCCCCGGGCCTCGGCAATATATAAATTCGTACTTTGGGACGATGCTTCGACGGGCGCACCTCGGGCGGGGCCGTTAAAGTGAGAAACATGAGGAAGCATTACAACGGATTGAAGACGGTGGTCCTGCTGGGAGGTTTGTGGGCCGTGCTGCTGGCGATTGGCGGCCTGCTCAGCGGTTCGACCGGAAACAAGATTTGGATTATCGGTTTCGCCGCGCTGGCACTGATTCAAACTGCGGTCGGGTACTGGAACTCCGACAAGATCGCGCTTCGGTCCATGAACGCCCAGCCGGTTTCCCCTCAACAGGCCCCGGAACTGTACCAGATCATTTCCCAGCTTTCGCAACAGGCCGGCCAACCCATGCCGGCTCTCTACATCGCGCCCACCGACACTCCCAACGCCTTCGCCACCGGCCGCAACCCGCAACACGCCGCGGTTTGCTGTACCCAAGGCATCCTCGACCTGCTCGAGGTGCGCGAACTGCGCGCCGTGCTGGGCCACGAACTCTCCCACGTCTATAACCGCGACATCTTGACTTCCTCGGTGGCGGCGGGCATCGCCGGGGTCATCACCTCTATCGCCCAGTTCGCGCTGCTCTTCGGAGGGGGGCGCGACCGCGAGGGCGGCGGCGGCGTAATCGGTGCGGTGCTGTTGGGGCTGCTGGCACCCCTGGGGGCGACTATCATCCAGTTCGCCATCAGCCGTACCCGCGAATTCGACGCGGACGAGGACGGGCGCGCCTGACGAACGACCCCTTGGCGCTGGCTTCGGCCTTGAAAAAACTGGAAAGCGGCGTGGCGGCCCGGCCTTTGGCGCCCACCCCGGAACGGCAAACGGTTTCTTCGATGATGATCGCCAACCCCTTCAACATTCGCTCGCTGTTCTCGACCCACCCGCCCATGGACCAACGCATCCGTCGCCTCGAACAGATGGCGGGTTACTGAGCTGCGCGACCGGCCGGAGCAGATGGCGGGTTACTGAGCTGCGCGACCCTGGGCCTAAGCATTCCCGGCCGGCCCCGATAGTCGGCCACCTGGCAAAGTTTCGCACCGGACCGCCTTTCCTATCTAAAGACCCCGCCTAACAGATAGAATTACAGCAAACCGCGTGCAGCCGCTGCGGTCGGGTCGGGAAGAGGATGCTGTGTTCGAAAATTGGTTGGTGACCCCCAACAACGTTGTTTCGTGGGCCTTCTACGCATTCTACCGTTACGGGCCCCTGCCTATCATCCTCTGTGCCTTCGTCGTCCTGGTGGCGCTGCGCCCGCGCATCCCGCGCGACGTCCCGATGTACCACCGCCGCGCCCTGGTGCAGACGCGCTGGACTTCGCGGGTGGGGATGGCTTCTGCCCTGCTGGGGCTGATTCCCGTGCCCTCCATACTGCAAACCATGCGTTCCTCCGACGCCATCTCGAAGGCGGTTTTCAACGGTCTCTTCGTCAACAGCGCTTTAGTGGTGGGCTCGCTGTTCCTGGTGCCCTACATCTTTAGCGTCCACATCTGGTTCCCGCGTCCCGTGGGGTGGATACCGAACCCGAACTGGCAAATCACCCCGCGGGTGCGCATCCGCGCCTGGATAGCCATCATCGTGCTGTGGGTCTTGAACCTGGTGGTGCTGGGGATTCACGCGATGTTCTTTCTCGTCGAAGGTTCCTCGATCAACGGCCCCGAAGTTATCTCCACCGTGGCTTTCTTTGCCGTGGTTGGAATGTTCTTCATGCTCGTGTGGTTCGCGGTGCAATACAAGATCTCGGCGCGCCCACCCGTCCCCGGCGTACCCCTCTCCATCGACATGGAGCGGCGACGCGAGGACCTCGACCTTCTCCAACGCTTCTTCACCGCCTTCCTAGGCGCGGCCGTTGCAAGTGCCTCCAATATGCCGCCCAAATCCAGTACGAGACCGCGCCGTTCTGGCTGGCTTCCTTTAGCTTCATCATCGCCTGGGCGGTGTCGTTAGGTTCGCTGGGGCTGGCGCTGATGCCGGGGTGGTGGCTGATGCGCAACCTCGACCCGGCCCAGCAACTGATGAACCACATCGAAGACAAGGTCCTGAACGAGAAACGTTCCCCCGACATCTATTCCTTCGAGAACTTCACTTCCGCCTTGGAACTGGATGTCAAGGTCACCGTCAAAGGTTCGGTGCGTAACCAGCGCGACCCCTTCTTCGCCCGGCTCCTCAAGCCGGGTTCGCGTGAACAGCTGACTGCGCCCGGCACCGGCTCCGCCCCCGAAGAAGTTTCGGCGGGATACACCTACATAGCCAAGGTCGCGGCCCGAGTGGGGGTGCCCCTGACGCACGAAGAGATGAATGAACTCTCCGCGATCTGCGCCTGGGTGCGCGAAGTGGTAGAGAACCGCGTGGCCTACAACGAAGGCGCGGCGTCGATGCTGGTGATGAACAGCGAGGAAACCGCGGCGCAACAGAGCGAATCCGTCCCGGTTTCCGAGGCCCAAAGGAGAGGCCACCCAACCACTTCCCGATGACTTAGCCAACCTGTTGGGACAGAGCAAAGCCGCCGTCGCGATTGGCTTGGACAGCCAGACAGTGTCTGCCTGGAAATCCTACGAAGAGGAACAAGCCGCGACAGAGCGCTACCACAAGCAGCTCAAGGAACGTCGAGCTCTGGAACAGCAGATGCTGGAGGCCTACGGTTACGGCTTTGGTTACGGCTTTGGTTACGGCTATGGTATGGAGGGCTACGGCTACGACCCCTCCTATTCCGGCCACATGGATCCTTACGGGATGAATCTGAGCCCCTACGGCATGGCCGATCCCTACGCCGGCCTGACCGGTTACGGTGCCTACCGTGCCTATGCTCCTTATGGCAGCTACGATGCCTACGGCAGCTATGGCGCCTACGGCGGCTACAGCGCGGGCGCGGGCACGGCAGGATACGCGGGGTATCCGAGCGGCGGGGCGTATGGCGCGAATCCCTATGGTGCGGGAGCTCCCGACCCTTACGGCATGTCTACTTTGGACCCCTATGACATCAACGCGGGGGCAGGTGCGAGTGCGGTTGCGGGTGGCGCCGGGCACCAGGGTAGTTACAGCGCGGTGGATTTCTATTCGGCCTACGGTATGTACCCCGGCCAAGACCCGAACTTCGATGCCTTCGTGCAAGCCAACGCCGCCCCGGCCTCACCCGACGTGGGCCACGGGGTGGGCCCGGTCGGTTTCCTGGAGTCTGGTTACCTAGGGGCGAATTCCCTGGCAGATGGCCTCGCGCCACCCACCGACGCCGAGGCGGGCGATGAATACGTTGACCCGAGTTCTATCTACCCCAGTTCCGGTGGCTAGGGCCGGGTCGAAGCGATAGAGTTACCCCCGGAAAACGTCCACTACCAGCAACGATACAGCAGACAGGAAGGCTTAGTGCTACAGAAGATGATGGCTCCGCGCCTGGCGGATTTATGCACCATGCGCCTGGGGGGGAAGCCAAAACACTATGTGCGTTCCTTGGACTACGCCGACATCACCGAAACTGTGTCACTGGCCGATCGCTCCCGTATGCCGCTGCTGATGCTGGGTGGGGGTTCGAATCTGGTGCCGGCAGATGAGGGTTTCGACGGTATCGTGATTCAGGATCGACGCAACGGCATGACGCGCATAGATGATTTTTCCCGGCTTCGTATGCCGGGGCGCAATTCTTGCAGCCAAGAGGCTTTGGTGCGCCTCCAACAGTGCGCAGACTGCCAAGCCATCATTCAAGCTGATTCGGGTTGCAGCTGGGACGAGTTGGTGGAGTTTTCGGTTGACCAGGGTTTGGTTGGTTTAGAGGCGTTGTCAGGGATTCCCGGCAGTGTCGGGGCCGCACCGGTGCAGAATATCGGGGCTTATGGGGCCGAAGTGGCGGATGCGCTTTTCGGGGTGACTACTTGGGACCGGATGCAGCGCAAGCTGTGTTACGTGATGGCTAAGGACTTGCAGTTCGGTTATCGCAACTCTATTTTCAAGCGTTCTCGGCGCGTGGGGGACGCGACGGGGCGTTGGATCATCATGCGCGTAGATTTCTTGTTGCGTCGCTGGGATCTCAGAAATCCGGATACTGGCTCCGAGGTGCGCTACCAGCAGCTGGCTGATCTGCTGGGGGTACCTCTGGGCTCGCGGGTGGAGCCGCGCCTGGTGCGCCAGGCGGTGCTAGAGCTGCGGCGTTCCAAAGGCATGGTGCTGGACGCGGCGGACCGGGACACTTGGTCGGTGGGGTCCTTCTTCACTAACCCGGTGCTGGAGCGGGCTCACGCCGCGGTTTTGCCCGCCGAGGCCCCGCGTTTCGAAGTTTCCGAAGCGGACTTTGGCCCGGGCGGCGCGGGCTGGGAGAACCTGGCTTGCAACAACGCGGATTCCGGCGCAGCTGGGGTGTCTGTGGAGCCAAAGCCGGAACGCAAGGTAAAGACCTCGGCGGCGTGGCTGATGGAGCACGCCGGTATAACTAAGGGCTTTTCCCTGCCGGGCAGCGGTATCGCGGTATCTTCCAAGCACGTCCTGGCCTTGACTAACCGTGGCAACGGCACCGCCGCCCAGGTCCGGGAGCTCTCTGACTACATTGTGGCTGCCGTGCGCGGCTCCTTCGGCGTCACCCTGACCCCCGAACCTGTAATACTATAAAACCCGAAAATCGAATGATTTTCGGGTTTTAGATGTTGGTGGCGGGTGAGGGATTCGAACCCCCGTAGCTTGCGCAACTGATTTACAGTCAGCTCCCTTTGGCCGCTCGGGAAACCCGCCATTGCGACAAAGCGCTAGATAAGGTTAGCAGATTCACTCTCGCGGCACAAAACCGCAGCCGCACCGGCCCAAACCAAGCGGCTCCCGGATACCGCACCCCTCACAGGTAATGCGCCCGTAAGGTCTGGGGCGAAACCGGCGACAGATCTGCCAACGTCAGGTCGAACATGGTGAAAGCCCCGTGCTCGCCGCGTTGTGCCTTGCGTGCACAGGCCCGACCCGCCGCGGCCAGCACCGCCCCGGTGAACTCGGGATTCGAATCCAGCTCCAGTTCGAACACCATCTTGTGGCGTACCCCCTCGCTGGTCTGACCGGTGCGAATCACCTGCCCGGCGTGCGGAATCCCGGCATGGTGCGTCGCCAGTTCCTGGGCGGTGACGAAAGTCACCGAGGTCTCGTAGTCGCTGAAGTAGTTCGGCATCTGGCGTATCTCGCGTTCCACCCGTTCGCGCGTAGCCGCGTCATTCGCCACTGCATCTTCTAGCACCACGAGGCATTCCCGGGTGTGCATGTTTCGCGTAGTCAGTTCGATGTCCTCGCCGCGACGCACCGCTGCGACTGTGGCCGGGACCGGCACCGTGTATTGGCGTGCATCCGCTACGCCCTCGATGCGTCGAATCGCATCGGAATGCCCCTGCGAAACCCCACGCCCCCAAAAAGTCGTCGCCCGCGACTGCCACAGGACGGCCTCGCCCAGGACCCGCAACATCGAAAACAATCCCGGGTCCCACCCCGCCGAGATCACCGCGGCGTGACCGGACTCCTTTGCCGTGGCGTCGACCTGTGCAAAGTGCTGCGGCACGCGGGCATGAGTGTCAAAAGAATCCACCGTGTTGAACAGCGCCGCCGCCGCCGGGGTCTGCTCCATCAAGTCAGTCGCGGAGCCACCACAGTTGAGGCACACATCGACCTTGCCGACCCATTGCGCCATCTCGGATATGGGGAATACCGGCGCCCCCAGAGTCTGCACCGCAGCCGGGTCTCGCCTGGTGAAAACCGCCACGACCTGCATATCCGCCGCCGCATTCACCGCGATTTCGGCCCCGCGCCCCAAGTTTCCATATCCATTAATCGCTACATTTATCATGCCTTGCACTTCCTTTATCTCTTTAGGTTTTCCCCGATTTTACGGGCTGGAAGGTGTCTGGACAATCTTTTGTCCGAGGGATGGACATGGTTTTTGCTTCTGTGGCTACTCCGGGGCGAGGGCGGGTGGGGTGGTTGGTGCCGGGGCGAGGGCGGGTGGCGGCGCGTTACCGGGTTTCGGTTTCGTCGTGTTCGCGGTGAGAGCCGCCCGGAGACGCGGAATTTCCTGCCGCATCGGATTTGCCAACCCGTTTCGAAAGCGGTAAAATAGTGAAGTTTGGCCGCGCGGAAGCAGCGGTCCTTTTGTGGTTTTAGGTGCGTTTTTGAGGAGGAGAAGATGACGGTAGAAAACCCGGAAAACCCAGCCGAAGAAAGCGCGCCGAGCCCCTATAAGGTAAGGTACCGGGCTTGTCGAAAGTCTATGACCGCAGACTCATCCTGACGGTGTTGATGATTTCCTTGGCCATGGGTCTGCTCCAGATCTCTACCGTGAACGTCGCTTTGGAAACTCTGCGCAAATCCTTGGGAGCCAGCCCCAGCCAGATCCAGTGGGTGCTTTCGGGATTCGCCTTGGCAGTGGGGATTGTGCTGGTTCCGGCCGGCCGCCTGGGGGATATGTTCGGGCGCAAACTCATGTTCGTCATCGGCCTGGCGGCTTTCGGTATTACCTCAGCGGCTTGTGGCTTGGCTCCAGACCCCACCACCTTGAACCTGCTGCGTATCGTGCAAGGCATCTCGGTAGGTCTGTTCAGCCCGCAAACCACCGGCATCATTCAGCAGTTCTTTGAGGGACAGGCCCGCGCCAAGGCCTACGCGGTGATGGGTCTGGTCATCAGTGCCTCGGTGGCCGCCGGCCCGGTCATGACTGGATTTCTGATTCAAACCCTGGGACCGGCCACTGGTTGGCGCTGGTCTTTTGCGGTGAATCTGCCTCTGGGAATCATCGGAGCCATCGCAGCCGTCTACTGGCTGCCCACCCGCGGTAAACGCACCGCGGCCCAACGCCAGGCGGCAAAGCGACGCATCGACCTCGACCACCTGGGGATGTTGCTGTTGGCCGGATCGGTACTGTGCGTGATGCTGCCCTTTATTTTAAAGGGACACTGGTACCTGCTGCTGGCTTCCGTCGCGCTGCTGGTGGTGTGGATCTGGTGGGAGGCCCGCTACAAGGTTCGCGGCGGCACTCCCATGGTGGACTTGGACCTGTTCCGCCTGGAGTCCTTTAGTTTCGGCACGGCCGTGGTGGCGATTCAGTTCCTGGGTCAAACCACCACTTTCGCACTCTTTGCGATCTGGCTCCAAAGAAGGTTTCCAAGTCTCGGCCTTTACCGTGGGTCTGCTGGGCCTGCCCAATGCAGTGGCCACCGGCGTGGCTTCCTTGATTGCCGGGAACTATGCCTTGCGCTACGGACGCGGGATCCAAGTCGGAGCCCTGGCCGGAATCATCACCGGTATCGGGTTAGCTATCGGAACGGCATGGATGGTTTACCACGGCGCTTCTCCGTGGTGGATGGCGGCTTCTTTGGCGGTGATGGGTCTGGGACAGGGCTTTATGGGCGCGGCCAACACCACGCAATCCATGCTGGACGTACCTCCCGCCGAGGGCGGCACCGCCGGGGGAGTGCAGCAAACGGTGCAGCGTATCGCCACTGCGATTGGCAACACTTTGTTGACTGCGCTTTACTTTGCGGTGGCAGGCGCGGCTACTACCGGGACTAAAGTTGACACCTTCGCCTCGACCCTGGCGCTTTGTGAGGTCTACGGCGTGGCAATCGGTTGCATCTTCATCGCGCTGCTGGTGGCACTGGTGTTCTGGCTGCGCGGTCGCCGCAAAGCCGTACCCAACGCATAACCGGGGCCGAAACCGGGCGGCCTCGAACCGGGGTCGAAACCGGGCGGCCTCGAACCGAGAATTGGCGGCAAAGCGCCGAAAATAGTAAGATGGCAAATTGTGTGTCCGTTGCGGGCGCGCGGCTTTCCGGGAGAGACAACCCGGCCTGGCTTCGCGACCTGGGGAGGACGCACACCTGGGCGGGAATCCTCGTTCAGGAAGAATTGACCATGAAGGACCCTGAAAATGGCACCTCAGAAAAAGGTAATTGGCCTGATTAAACTGCAGATTCAGGCCGGCTCTGCCAACCCGGCTCCGCCGATTGGCCCCGCGCTGTCACAGCACGGCGTAAACATCATGGAGTTCTGCAAGGAATACAACGCGCAGACCGAATCCATGCGTGGCTCCATCGTTCCCGTGGAAATCACGGTTTACGAAGACCACAGCTTCTCTTTCATTTTGAAGACCTCTCCGGCTTCCGAGATGATTCGCAAGGCCGCCGGCATTGCCAAGGGCTCGGGCCGTCCCAACACCGAAAGGTGGCGACCCTGACCAATGCGCAGATAGAGGCCATCGCCCAGGAAAAGTTCAAGGACCTCAATGCCAACGACATCGAGGCCGCCAAAAAGATCATCGCCGGGACCGCGCGTTCCATGGGCGTTGTGGTTGAAGGCTAAGGCAGGAAGGGAAGCGACATGAAGCACTCTAAGAAGTACGTAGAAGCAGCCAAGAAGATCCTGCCCGACATGCTTTACCCCGTCGACGACGCGATGAAGCTGGTGAAGGAAACTTCCGTCACCAAGTTTGACGCCACCGTCGAAGTGGCGATGCGTCTGAATGTGGATCCACGCAAAGCCGACCAGATGGTGCGCGGTACCGTGAACCTGCCTCACGGCACCGGCAAAACCCAGCGAGTGCTGGTTTTTGCGGTGGGTGAAAGGCAGCCGAGGCCGAAGCGGCCGGCGCCGACGAGGTTGGTGGCGACGAGCTGATCGAGAAGGTTTCGAAGGGCTACACCGATTTCGACGTGGCTGTGGCTACCCCGGATTTGATGGGTAAGGTGGGTCGCCTGGGTAAGGTGCTGGGTCCGCGTGGCCTGATGCCGAACCCCAAGACCGGTACCGTAACCATGGATGTGGCCAAGGCCGTCAGCGACATCAAGGGTGGACGTATCGAGTTCCGCGTGGACAAGCACGCGAACCTACAGTTCATCATCGGCAAGGCATCCTTCTCTGCCGAGCAGCTGGCCGATAACTACCGCGCCGTGCTGGACGAGGTCCTGCGCCTCAAGCCCACCACGGTAAAGGGACGTTACCTGACCAAGGCCTCGATCTCTACCACCATGGGGCCTTCGGTTCCCTTGGTGCTGGGGGACTGAGGTCTGCGCGTGGGCTGGGGCTTTAGCAACTGAAGCCTGTGCGAAGGCTGAAGTTCGCGTGCAGCTGGTTTAGCTTTTTGGTGGCCCGCCGAGATTCGGCGGGCCACCAAAACTATTTCTCACACAGTTGGGGCAAATGTAGACCTTCACCCAACTCCTGCCCGCAAACCCGCCTCCCGGCCGATTTGCCGCCTTCGCCCCGGACGTGCTAACCTGTACAGGCCTAAGACCGCCGGTCCTTTGGATAAATCCGCGAAAGCGGAGCCTGCGCAGGAAAGTAACTGAATGTGGAACCTCAAACGGGGACTTCGAATCGGGACCTTTCGGAACCGAAACCAAAACCCCGAATCCACACGAAAACTACGCCCCCTGCGCCGGGGGCTTTTTCTATGCTCTCGCCTCGGCCCCGCCCCTCGGAAGTAATCGGATCGGCGCACGAACACGGAAGGAGGGCTTATGGCACGGCCTGATAAAGTTGCGGCAGTAGCCAGCTTGGTGCAGAGCGCCAAGGAAGCTGCGGCTGTGATCTTGACTGAGTACCGTGGTCTGACCGTAAAGCAGATGAAGGAACTGCGCGTGTCCTTGGAAGACGTGAACTACGTCGTTGCCAAGAACAAGCTGTCCAAGCTGGCTATGAAGGAAGCCGGAGTGGAAGGCCTGGACGAGGTTCTCGTCGGACCCACCGCTATTGCTTTCGTTCCCGCCGACGGCGACCCCGTCGCGGCCGCCAAGGCTTTGACTGCTTTCGCGAAGGCGAACCCGGCTCTGGTGTTAAAGGGTGGCTACATGGACGGAAAGGTCCTGAGCACCGACGACATCAAGAAGCTGTCTTCTCTGGAATCCCGCGAGGTGCTGTTGGCCAAGGCCGCCGGCGTCCTCAAGGCGCTGCCTACTCGCGCCGCTGGTTTGTTCCAGGCTCCGGCTTCGAAGCTGGTTCGCACCGTCGACGCGCTGCGTGAAAAGCAAGCCGCCTAAGCGCCCGCGCAACCGCGCAACCGCACGGCCAACGCGGCCCACACGGCCCGCGCAACCGCGTATCTGCCACAACTAAAGACCATAACTGAAACCCCGCGTCGCCTCCCGGTGGCGCCCCGCCCCAGCAAAGGGCGGAACAAACCGAAAGGAAGCCAAAAATGGCGAAGATGACCGCTGAAGAACTGATTGATGTCTTCAAGGAAATGACCCTGATCGAGATCTCCGACTTCGTGAAGCTGTTCGAAGAGACCTTCGACGTGACCGCTGCTGCCCCCGCCGCCGTGGCCGTGGCTGCTGCTCCCGCCGCCGGTGGTGGCGAGGACGCCGCCGAAGAGAAGACCGACTTCGATGTTGTGCTCGAAGACGCCGGCGCCGGCAAGGTGCCCGTCATCAAGATCGTCAAGGCCCTGACCGGCCTGGGTCTGAAGGAAGCCAAGGAACTGGTCGATGGCGCTCCCAAGACCATCTTGGAAGGCGCAAAGAAGGAAGATGCCGAAAAGGCCAAGGCTGAACTGGAAGAAGCCGGCGCTACGGTAACCTTGAAGTAAGCTTTTTTCTTTCTTGGTTGGGTTTTGGGGCGTGGCCTTCGGGCTGCGCCCCAAAACTATTTTTACCCCGTCGAGCTCGGGTGCTCGGTTGTGTGGTCGGGCGGCTTGGTCGGGTGCGGGGTTTTGGTTAGGAGTTTCGGTTCCTGGTGGTGTTCGGAGTTTCGGCCCCCGGCTCTGTCGAGAGATGCGGTTGGGCGCGGGTTGGTGTTGTCGCGGCCCGAGGTCCTACCGGCATCGTTGTGCGGATAGGATGAGACCGTGAGTGAGAATCTGCTGCTGCGCGGGGAAGCCCTGGACGCCCTGCAATACCTGCGCCGCCAATGGGATGCCCCTGCCTGCCCAAACCCCCACACCCCCAACCCCCACTGCCCACGTCAAGATGATCTACATCGACCCGCCCTATAACACCGGCAATGTCTTCGCTTACCGCGACGCCCTCGACCCGGCCCAGTGGTGCCAGATGATGCGCCAACGCCTGGCGGTGGCGCGCGAACTGCTGCGCGAGGACGGCCTGATCTTCATCTCGATCGACTTCAACCAACTGGCCGAACTCAAGCTAGAGTGTGACCGCGTCTTCGGCGCCGAAAACCTGGTGGCGAACTTCGTGTGGGTGTCGAACCTAAAGGGCCGCCAGTTCGGCGCCGGCCCCGCCGGCACCCACGAATACATCTTGACCTACGCGCGCAACGCCGCCAAAGCCCAGAAACTCTATGGTTCGGTCAACCGCCTACGCCGCCTGATGCCCGCGGTTTACGCCCTGCCCGAACGCGAAATCCGCCGCGACGCGCGCGGCGCTTACGTCTTGAAAAACCAGCTTTACAACACCAACTCGAAGTTCAACGAAGTCACCGCCCCTTCGATGGTCTTCCTCATCCACTTCCACCCCGAAACCGGCGAGGTGCGCACTTCGGCCCTGCCCTGTGCCCTGCCCGGTTCTAGGCCTGGTTCGAGGTCCGGTTCGAGGGATGCGGTGAAGCTTCGGGGTGGGGAAGTAGTTGCGCAGCTAGAGGTTTCTGGCCCGGAAGGGGCCGCGGTTCAGTTGCCCGGCGAGGGCTGGTTAACGGCGTGGCCCCACCCCAACGCGAAAGAGGGTTTGCGCTTCCACGCCTGGAGGTGGTCTCGCGCCAAAGTCGAGGCCCAACGCGAGGACCTGGAGTTCATCCCGGGCCCCGACGGCCAGCTCCAGATTTGGACCAAGGTGCGTGACTTTGACCGCACCCGCCTCAAAGACCTGATTATGGGCCCTTCTACCGTCACCGGGCAGCGAGAATTGGAAGCCCTGGGTCTGGGGGGAATCTTTGAAACCCCCAAGCCGGTCGAATTGCTGCAGGTCCTGATCGAGGCCGCCACCGAGCCCGGCGACTTGGTCATGGATTTCTTTGCCGGAAGTGGCTCTTTTCGGCCAGGCCGCGGCCCAGTGCGACCGTCCTTTTATCCTGGTGCAGCAAGAGGAGCCCTTCGCGTCTTCCCGTTCCGCCGCCGCCGCGGCCCGCGGTTTGAAAACCATCGCGGACCTGGCGGCGGCGCGACTACAGGCCGCGGGAGTTAACTTCACACAACTCCACCTGAGTTAAAGCACCTGAAATTTCAGTGCAAAAATGCCCAAGTGCTAGGGTGTATAGGTTGCTTTGACGAAAGGTAAGATATGAGTTCCAAAAAGGGTTTTGACCCTTACCTGCTGGTGTCCGGCTTCGCGCTCTTCGCGATGTTCTTCGGTGCCGGTAACCTGATTTTCCCCTTCCAAGTTGGTTTGACCGCTGGACACAACGTAATCTTGGGTGTCCTGGGGGTTCTCTTGACCGGTGTGTTGCTGCCGGTAGTCGGTATGCTGGCCGCCTCCACTGACTCTCACGGCCTGGGCCGCATCGCCGACCGCATCGGCCGCATCCCCGGCCTGGTTCTGACCCTGGCGATTTTTCTCTTCACCGGGATGCTCTACGCCGTGCCGCGCGTAGTCACCGTGTCTTGGGAGATGGCCGCCAAGCCCCTGACCGGAATCAGTGCCGATAACGCCACGGCGTCTTCTGGGGGCCTCTTTGCCTACTCTGTCTTTTTCTTCGTAATCACCCTGCTGGTACTCAGCCGTCCCGACCGCATCATCGACCGTATCGGCCAGTACCTGACCCCGGCGCTGCTGATTCTGCTGCTGGTGATGATTGCCCTGGCGATGTTCACGATGCCCTCGGTGGAAACCTCGAATCCAGATCCGAACTATGCCTACGCGCCTTTCGCCACCGGCCTAAAGACCGGTTACGGCACCATGGATGCCTTGGCTTCGCTGGTTTTCGGCGTGGTCATCATCACCCAGTTCCACGCCCGCGGCTATAACGAGAAACGCACGGTCTTCCGCGCTACAGCACTGAGCGCCGGCGTGGCCGGGGCCTCGCTGGCCGTGGTCTACACCGGTCTGGCTTTCACCGGGACCCGCGTTGCCGACCAGGAATTCGCCAACCCGGCCGCCGGATTGGCATACGCCACGAACCAAATCTTCGGCAACTTCGGACAGGCCCTGTTCAGCCTGATTGTTTTCCTGGCCTGCATCACCACCGCGGTGGGTCTGTTCGGCGCCTCTACTCAGTACTACAGCGACTTGTTCCCCAAGGTGCCGCGCTGGGTACTGCTGGCGTTCCAGGTCGTGGTTTCGATCGCGATTTCTAACCTGGGTCTGGAAAACATCCTGGCAGTGATCCTCTCTATCGGTCTGGTGACCTATCCGCCGGCTATGTGCCTAATCTTGATTGCGCTGCTGGACTACTTTGTAAAGCCCTACCAGTTCCACTGGACCTATCGTCTCCCGGCTTGGATTGCGGCCATCATCGGGGTTTTCGAAGCCGCCTCGGCTTTCTCGATGCCCATCCTGGGCAGCGAGCCTTTCGCCTGGCAGGTTTCCCTGCAAAAGGCGCTGGAATACCTGCCTTGGGGCAACATCCAGATGGCTTGGGTGGTCCCGGCTCTGATCTGCTTCGTGATTGGTCTGGTGTGGGACATCGCCCGCCCGGTCGACCCCGCGAAACTGCCGCCTTCGCTGGTGCCTTCCGGGATTCCCGACCGCCTCTCCACCCGCGACGAGGACTAGGGCTAACGCAACCGGCGAACCCCGGTACCGCGACCGCAACCGGCGAACCTCGCCTCGCGCCCTAACGAACCAACCAACCCAACCGAATCAATCGAATAACCGAATACCGCCACAGCCGCGCCAGCCACTTCACTGCTGCGGCTGTAGCATTTGCGCACTCAGGGTGCCATCGCGCAGGGCCTGGAGGAAGCCGGGCAGCGCGTTCTCGTCCAGCTTCACCGCCGAACCTACTGCGGGCCCGGCGGCGTAGGCCACGTTGGCGATCGGCGGGGTGCCTTGCAGACCGTCGGCCCCGGCTTTGCGCAGCGCCAACACCAAGCCCAAGATGTCCAAAACCCCCGTGCCGGGGTCGACGCGCAGGGCCGCGGCCCCAGCATCTGCAAGCGAGACTTGACGCCAGGGCAGCACCAGATTTGCCGGGGAAAGTGCCTTTTTCAGGACCTGGCTGATTACGTGGCGCTGGCGTTGGGTGCGGCCGATATCGCCTTCGGGGTCCGAGTACCGCATCCGGGAAAACAACAGGGCGTAGTTGCCGTCGACCTGGTGGCACCCGGCCTGCCACTGGAATCCGCTGATCTGGTCGTTGGCATTGTGCTCCCAGCACAGCTCGACCCCACCCAGCGCATCTACAATCCTAGAAACCCCGGTGAAGCCGATTCGACATAGTGATCCACGCGCAGACCGGTGAGTTCCTGGACCGTGGCGACCAGCAGCGCCGGCCCGCCCCAGGAATACGCGGCGTTGAGCTTATTCGCCGAATACCCCGGAATATCAACGAAAGAATCGCGCGGCAGCGAAATCACGGCGGCTTGGCCGTTGGGGGCGCGATGCACCAAAATCACGGTGTCGGAGCGCTGCCCCTCGACCGCGCCGGCCTCGGCCGTGCCTTCGCGTGAATCCGAACCGACCAGCAGCCACGTGGTGCCTCCCGCAGTGGTGGCGGCGGCGGGGTCGGACAGCCCGGTCTCGGTCAGCGCCTCGACCCGCCCCAGCCCCGAGTCTACGCGGTGCACCAGGTAGAGCCCCCACAGCGCTGTGACCAGCAGCAACACCAGCAGGACGGACAGGGTGCGGCGCGCCAAGCTGCGCGGGCCCAGCGGTTTTCGGGGTTTCCTTCCCGGGGTCGAGGACTGCGGTGTGTGGTGTTTTGCGGATGCTGCGTGGGTTGCGGATGCTGCGTGGGTTGCGGGATAGCCGGCGGCTTCGCGGGCGCGCCTGGCAGAGAGGCTGCCCGCCGGGATAGAAGGCGGCAGCTGGGCCGGTGCGGGCGCGGCGCCAGCCGGGGTGGTGCCCAACGGAATGGCGGAACCGTGCGGGTTCGCGGTGCTGCGGGGGGTGTGCCCCGGCGAGGTCGGCGAGTGCCTTTGTGGGTCGGTTGCGGGGTTCCCCGGCGAGGTCGGGGGGAACTTTGTGTCCTGCGCGTGTCCCGGCGTAGCCGAACGCGACACGTGATGGGGCTGAAATGAGGGGGGCAGAGTCACTGTTGCCCGGCTTCCGGTTCGGAATATCTGGGTGTGTCTGCGCTGCTGGAATCCTCCATACCGGTGCTGGCCGAATCCGCAACCCTGGCGCTGTCTCCGGTCGAGGACTGCGAGACCTGCGGAGAACTGGAAGGGGTGGCCTCGACCCGGTTACCGTTCAGATCCTGATAGGGGAAGATGCTGGGGACAGGCTTGTCTTCGCGCAGAGCCTCGAACATTTCATTCGCGTTATCCGCCAGGGCCACTCGCGCGGGATCGGGCAGATAATCCGTGAAAGGCAAGGTATAGAAGTGGATGTTCTTGGGGTTCAGGCCTGCCAGCGACAGCGCCAGGCCGCCCAGATTCGAAGGCGCGCCGAAAGAAGGCGAAGTCGTCACGGACTTCATCCCGGCGCGCAAGAAAGCATAGAGCGCGGGCATATTCGTAAAGAGATTGCGCTTCTTGACGTCCTTGAACATGGCTCCCAGCAGCTGCTGCTGGCGCCCGATGCGCGAAATATCCGAGCCGTCGCCCAAGCCGTAGCGGGCCCGGGCGTACATCAGCGCCTCCCGCGGGTTCAACAGGTGGCAACCTGCCGACAGCTGCAGGGCCGTGATTGGGTCGGAAACGGCCTCGTCCAGGCACAGATTCACCCCGCCCAGCGCGGCCACCATCTCTTCGAAGCCGTCGAAGTCGATCACCGCGAATTCGTCGATATAGATATTCGTAAAGTCCTCGATGGTCTTAATCGTGCACGCCACCGCGGCCGCCACATCGGTTTCCCGCCCCATCAGCGCAAACACCGAGTTGAACTGGACATCGCCGCGGCTGGCCGACTCGGTGGTGCCGTCCTGGAAGGTACATTCGGGGCGCCGCACCATCAAGTCGCGCGGAATCGACATCACGTCCACGCGGGTGCGGTTCGCGCTGATGTGCACCATCATGGTGGTGTCCGAACGCATCCCGGTGACGGGGTTGCCGTTTTCGTCGTACTCGGTGTCGCGACGATAGTCCGAACCAATCACCAACACATTCAGGTCTTTGTTCGCGAAAGAATCCTTGGGTTTGGCGTCAGTCACGCGGTCCTGGCCCAGCAAGTCCGCCAAGTCGACCTTTTTCCCCCAAGACGCGATGTCGGCGTAGACAAACCACCCCAGGCAAGTCACCAGCCCCAGCAGGAAAACCAGCACCGCCGCCAAGATCCGTAGGCGCCGGTGCGGGCGCGGCAGAGTCAGGGCGTGGCTAGCTAGGGGCGCATGGTTTCTGGGCACTAGGCTATTGTAGACTGTGACTTGCGGCTTACGCTGTATGAGGTGGGTCAGCCGCGGTTTTTTCGTCAGCGTGGAAGGTCAGCCGTGGGGGAATCACAGCGCAACTCGGTGCCGTCGGGGGGCCGTGCGGTTTCGGGGGACAGAGTCCGCATAGTTACGGTGGCCTTTAACCCTGGGGCCGAGCTGGCCGCCATGTTTGCCTCGCTGCGCGCGGCGGCTTACGGTTTGGAACTGCACGTGGTTTGTGTGGATAACTCGCCCCAACCCCAGCCCGCAACCGCGCGGCTGTGCCGGGATAACGGGGTGACCTATATCTCGCGGCCCGACAACCCCGGCTTCGGTGCGGCGACGAACCTGGGGATGCAGGCGGAACTGGCAATGCCGGAACCGGACCTTGGCACAAACCCCGCAGCCATCCTCGACCGGGAACAAAAGGCACCCACCGAAGAATGGGTGATGGCGGTGAATCCCGACATCGAGTTTCCCCCGGGGGCGATTGCGGCGCTGGTCGCGGGGGCGAGGCGCAACCCCGGCGGGGCGATTTACGGGCCGGCGCTGGTGGGCAGCGACGGACAGCGTTATCCGACCGGGCGGGCTTTTGCGCGATTTAGCAACGGAATCGGACATGCGCTGCTGGGGCGGATTTGGCCGGGGAATCCGTGGACGCAGGCCTACTGGGGGCGGGCGTGGCGCGGGCGGGCCACGGCCGCGGTGGACTGGCTGTCCGGTGCGTGTCTGCTGTTGCGGCGCGCGGATTGGGAGGCTCTGGGGGGGTTCGACCCGCGGTATTTCATGTACTTCGAGGACGCCGACCTGGGGTGGCGGGCGCGGCGCCAGCTGGGGCGGCCCGCGGTGTTGCTGGCCGGAGTCGAGGTCGTGCATCACCAGGGGTCAGCACTGGCGGTTCGGGCGGTTTAGGACGTGCGGCGCGGGCGCACCACGAATCGGCGTTGCTGTTCTTGCAGCGGATCTATCCGGGCGTGGGGTGGCGGCCGGTGCTGTGGCTGATGCGAGTGGGTTTGGCGGCGCGATTGGCGATTATGACAAAATGGAGGCGATGAGAATGCCTGCCGAAAACTCGTTGGAAACCCCGGAAACTGCCCGGATCGCCGAGGCGAGGGGGCGGCGGACCTCGACCCGGGAACGAAAACCGCAACCTCGGCGGCGAGTGCGGGGGCGAACCTCGACCCGGGAACGGCGGGTGCGCAAGTCGCCTTGATTATCCCGATTTACAACGAAGGGCCGGTGGTGCGCGAGATCGTGACGGCGGCGCGGCGGGTCTTTCCCCACGTGATTTGCGTCGACGACGGATCTGGGGACGACTCGACGGCGCAGGCGCGGGCGGCGGGGGCGACGGTGGTGCGTCACGCCATCAACCTGGGGCAGGGCGCGGCGCTGCAAAACCGGTTTCGCGTATTTCTTGCGCTACACCGACCTGCCCTACGCCGCGACTTTCGATGCCGACGGCCAGCACCAGACCGCGGATGTGCAAGCTATGTGGCAGCGCGCCCGCGACGAGGGCCTGGACATAGTTTTCGGTTCACGATTCTTGGCTGACCGGGCCGAACAAGAGATGGGGCTGCCCAAACGGATGGTGCTGAAGGTGGCTGCCTGGGTGACGGCGCGCACCACGCATATGCGCCTGACCGATGCGCACAACGGGTTGCGATTGCTGTCGCGGCGCGCCGTGGAATCGCTGCATCTGCGCCAAAATCGCATGGCGCACGCCAGCGAGATTGTGGCGCAGCTGGGCGATTCCGGTCTGCCTTGGGCCGAGATGCCGGTGCACATTCGCTATACCGAATATTCTCGAGCCAAGGGCCAGTCGCTGTGGAACTCGGTCAACATCGTGGCGGACTTAGTGATGGGGGTGCGGTGATGATTGCCGTGGGGTCTTTCGCGTCATTGCTGGCGGCGCCGGCGTGGGTCAGTGCGGTAACGGCGGGGCAGTGGGGAATCAAGATTCTGCTGCTGATCGGGGTGCTGGGTGGTGTGATTTATGTGTCGCGTCTGCAAGGCGCGAGGAACCTGGCGCTGCGCCGAATCCTGGCTTTGCTCTTTTGCTATTGGGGCGGCTGCGGCCATCGTGTGGCCGGCCTCGATTTCCTGGGTGGCACGCCTGTTGGGGGTGGGGCGGGGCACTGACCTGCTGCTTTATGCCCTGGTAGTGGTGGTCTTGGCGACCTGGCTGGTGCAGTGGCGTTACAACATAGCTGTCCAGGCTCGGCTGACCGAGCTGACCCGAGAACTGGCCCTGGCTGAAGCCCGTGCCGCGGGGGCAACGCGCGACCAGGGACACGACACCAGCCAACCCGCCGCATAAAGGGGAAATCCTGGGGGATTTGCTGAAATTTCACTGAGAAGTTGGACAACGCCATCCTAGCGCAGTAGGTTACAGATGTTGCTATTGTGAAAACTGTGGCACACGCCAAACAAAAAGTATAAAACGATAGCAAAACAAATCGGTTTGTCCGTTTGCCCTGGATTTCCGCCCGGAAATCCGCCACAATTGGACCGAACCAGAATCCGTGAGGAAGAAACTATGCGTAAAACTTTTATCTGGGCAACCGCCGCAGCATTGCTGACTCTGCCTCTGGCCGCCACTTCGTTGGCCCTAACCCCTCCGCCGGTCTCTACCCAAACCACCGACGTTGTCACCGACTCTTTCACTGCAACCGCAACGCTGCCCCAACTCGACACCACCCAGCTCGAAAGTCGCGCCGCGGATTTCCTCGCTCCGCAGCAATCGAACCTCACCACCCTACCCGGCGGCCTGACCGTCGAAAACCGCAGTGTCGCCTCCCTGGACCTGAGCCGCGGCGCAAAAATGATTGCGACCGTTGACATCCACTCCGACGTCGCCCTGGTCGCGGCGAAGTGGCCCGCCGAGGGTACCCAGCCGGTGCTGGCGCTGGGGCGCTATCTGCGCGGCAAAGCGTGGAGCGACTGGGAAACCATTGGCGACGAATTCGAAACCAGCAAAGACGCCAAGACCAATGCCACCTCCAGCTGGGTGGTTACCAATGCTTCGCGCGCCCAGATTGCGCTGGTGAGCGCGAGTCCGGGCAAATCCATCACTGCGAAACTCGAGGTGATTGATCCGGGCCGCCGGGTGGCTGACCAGAAATACGCCTTGACCGAGGACGGCCAGACTCAGGCCGGTCCCGCCCCGGCCACCGCCACAGGCCCTGACGGAGGCAACGGGAAACCCGACGCAGACGAAAACACCAAACCCGCCCAAGCCCGCCCGGAGTGGACCAACGTGGCCCCGACAGGGAAAAGCCGTGCCGATTTACAGCCGCGCTGACTGGGGTGCGGATGAATCCTGGATGGGGTGGACCATCAAAGCTGGCGCCATCCAGTCTGCCGTGGTGCACCACACCGTCAGCGGTAATAACTACAGTGCCGACCAGGTCCCGGCGATTCTGCGCAGCATCTACCGCTATCACGCCATCAGCTTGGGCTGGGGTGACATCGGCTACAACGTTTTGGTGGATAACTTTGGCCGCGCCTGGCAAGGCCGCGCCGGGGACCTGTGGAGCTACAACACCGTGGCGGGACACGTCGCTGGTTTCAACGCCTATACTTTCGGCATTTCGGTGCTGGGGGACTATCGCGAATTCCGCCCTTCGGACGCGGCGATCGACACGGTGGCTCGCGTGATTGCTTTCAAACTAAAGCCCACCGGATTGAATCCTTTGGAACTCAACACCGCTATTGGCAGTGACTGGGGAGTCCGCTACGGGCCGGTAGTGGCGGGCCACCGCGACTTGGGCCCGACTTCTTGCCCGGGCCAGGCTTTCTATGATTATCTGCCGACTCTGCGCCAGATAGTGGCCAGCTACATGGCCCAGCCGGCCTCGCCGGTAGTGATGCACGGCGCGGCCGGACTGGAACAGCAACAGGTGGCCTCCGGGGTGCCGCTGTCGCTGGCAGGGGACACCCGCGTGTTGACTTCGCTGGCGATTGCCCGCCACGCCTTCCCGCGCGGCGCCGAAACCGTGTACCTGTCGCGGGCCGATAACCCCGCCGACGCGCTGGCCGGGGGATCCCTGACCGACGGCCCGATTGTGCTGGGCTTCGACACCCAGTACTCGGCCCAGATCATTGCCCAGTACCTGCAGGAAGCCGGGGCGAAACGGCTGGTGGTGCTGGGTGGTGGCGGAGCCATCAGCCAAGCCACCGCCCAGACTGCCGCGAGTGGCCGTCCGGTGACTCGCCTCTATGGCCCTACCCGCGTGGAAACCGCGGCGGTTGTCGCCTTGCGCGCCAAGCAGCTGAACCCGGGGATGACGAAGGTGTATCTGGCGGAATCCCTGGCCGGAATCGACGCTCTGTCAGCGGGTATGATCAAGGACGGCCCGGTGCTGCTGGTGCCGACCCACGGCACGCTGCCCGCCGCCGCGGCCCAAACCATCAACCAGCTCAACCCTCAACAGGTCGTCGCTTTGGGTGGCACCAACGCGGTGTCGCAGTACATCTTGAATCAGGCGGCTTTCGGCCGCAGCCAGGCCCGCATCAGCGGCCCGACTCGTTATGAAACCGCCGTCGCCATCAGCCAGCAGGTCTTCCCCAACGGAGCCAACCACGCCTACCTGGCCAACGGCGTGATGCCCATCGACGCGGTGGCGGGAGGCATCCTCAACGACGGCCCGATCCTGCCGGTTCCCGGCGCGACCGGCTCGACGCTGGACGGCCGCATCCAAAGCGAACTGCAGCGCCTGGGCGTCGGCTCGGTGACCGCCCTGGGCGGCGCCGCGGTGGTTTCCCCGGCTTGTTGCGTAGCGCCCTGGTCTCGCTGACCCCGCGCGCCGCTTCGTGACCCGCGCGGTGCGGTTGCGTTCCCGGTTCGAGGTCGCCTGCGGTGCCCGGCCCAGCTGCGGTACCCGGCCCCAAACGTCGCCGCCCCGCCTCCCGACGGACACAGAACCCGGCCCCAAACCGAGGCGCCGTCCTCGCCCCCGAAAACCCTAATAACCCCCAAAACCCGCCCCCTTACCCCTATCCCAACCGGAGGACCTCGTGACGAAAATCGTTGAAACCGCACAAGTCGACCCCACCGCCCAAGTCGGCGAAGGCAGCAGCGTGTGGGACTTTGCCCAGCTGCGCGAAGGCGCCCGGATTGGCCGCAACTGCATTATCGGGCGCGGCGCCTACATCGACGCGGGCGTGCGCCTGGGCGATAACTGCAAGGTCCAGAACCACGCGCTCATCTACGAACCGGCAATCTTGGAGGACGGCGTTTTCATCGGCCCCGCCGCGGTGCTGACCAACGACCAGTGGCCACGCGCCATCAACCCCGACGGCTCGCTGAAGTCGGCTTCGGACTGGGAGGCGGTCGGCGTCACGCTGCGGCGCGGCGCGGCTATCGGTGCCCGCGCGGTGTGCGTGGCCCCGGTCGAGGTCGGGGAATGGGCCACCGTCGGTTCCGGCGCGGTGGTGACTCGCGACGTGCCGGCTTTCGCGCTGGTCGTGGGCGTTCCGGCGCGGCGCATCGGCTGGGTCGGGCGCAGCGGGGTGCGCCTGGAAGCGGTCGACGACGCGCCGGGGGACTGGCGTTGCCCCGTCACCGGTGAGCTCTATCGCGAAGGCGAGGGCGGCGAAACGCTGGAGCCGCTAGGGTAGCGGTTTCTGGGTCTCGACGCGCGGGCGCGGCTTGCGAGTAGAATAACTATCGGGTTTAGCGCCCGCTGACCCGCCCTGTATAGAGCCGAGAGGACCCCCATGAGCGACGCATTCATTCCCGCAGCTAAACCCTTGATAGGACAAGAGGAAAGAGCCGCGGTTGATGCGGTGCTCCAAAGCGGGATGCTGGCCCAAGGCTCGGAGGTTTCGGACTTTGAAACCGAGTTCGGGGTGGCCCTGGCGCCGGGCTATCACACCGTGGCGACCAACGCGGGTACCACGGCCCTGCTGGTGGGTCTGCTGGCGGCGGGAATCGGACCGGGCGACGAAGTCATCGTCCCTTCTTTCACTTTCGCCGCCACCGCGAACTCGGTGGCTTTGACTGGCGCTACCCCGGTTTTCGCCGATATCGAAGCTGAGTATTTTTGCCTGGATCCCGCCTCGGTTCAGGCCGCCATCACGCCACGCACCAAAGCCATCATGCCGGTGCATCTCTATGGCCACCCCGCAAATATGACAGAACTGCAGCGCATCGCCCAGGCTCACAACCTGCTGATTTTCGAAGATGCCTGCCAAGCTCACGGCGCCACCTGGAATGGCCAAGCTGTGGGAACCTTTGGGGAATTCGGCGCGTTTTCCCTGTACCCGACCAAGAACATGACCAGCGGCGAGGGCGGTATGTCGACCTGCCGCACCCCGGAAATGGCTCGCATCTGTCGCTTGTATCGCAACCAAGGCATGGAGAAACAGTACGCCAACGAAGTCATCGGCTATAACTTGCGCATGACGAATATCCACGCCGCAATCGGGCGGGAACAGCTCAAGAAACTGCCGGCTTGGACCAAGCAGCGCCAAGAAAACGCCGCTTTCCTCAGCGCCAACTTGGAAGGCGTGACGGTCCCGGCCGTCGCCCCGGAAGCTACCCACGTCTATCACCAGTACACCATCCGCGTCCCCGAGGACCGCGATGCCATGGTGACTGCTCTGCGCGAGGAATACCAGATCGGCTCGGGGGTGTATTACCCCATCCCGAACCACCGCCTGGAGTCTCTGCGTCACTTTGCCCCCGACCTGGACCTGCCCGCCACCGAGGCCGCGGCTCGCGAAGTTCTCTCGCTGCCGGTTCATCCCTCGCTGGATGCCCGCGACTTGGAACGCATCGTTACCGCGGTGAATGCCCTGGCGAAAGCCGGTGCCTGAGATGAGCGATATCAAAGTCGGAGTCCTGGGAATCGGCTCGATGGGCCGCCACCACGTGCGCAATGTCCGCGAAACCCCCGGCCTGGAGCTGGTCGCCGTGGCTGATCCGGCCGGAGACAAGTTCGGGGTGGCCGGCGAGTTGGAGGTGCTGCCCGATGTTGATGCTTTGATTGCGGCCGGGGTCGAGGCCGCCGTAGTCGCGGTCCCGACGGGTTACCACCACGGCGTGGGGCTGCGGCTGGCCGAGGCCGGCATCCACACTTTGATCGAGAAACCCCTGGCTTCTACAGTTACCCAGGGCCAGGAAATGGTGCGGGCCTTTCACCAAGCTCAGGTGGTAGGCGCCACGGGTTATGTCGAGCGCTGCAACCCGGCTCTGTTAGAGCTGAAGCGCCGCATCGACGCGGGTCAGTTGGGGGAAATCTTTCAGATTACGACGCGGCGCCAGGGGCCTTTCCCGGTGCGCATCGCCGATGTCGGAGTGGTAAAGGACCTGGCCACCCACGACGTGGACCTCACGGCGTGGCTGGCTGCTTCTCGCCACGCCGCCATCGCCGCGCGCACTGCCCGGAAATCCGGGCGCGAACACGAGGACCTGGTTCTGGCCACCGGCGTGCTGGAAAACGGCGTTTTAGTCAACCACGTGGTGAACTGGTTCAGTCCCTTTAAGGAACGCGTCACCACCGTGACCGGCGAATACGGGGCTTTCGTGGCCGACACCATGAACTCCACGCTGACTTTCTTTGAAAGCGGCACCAAAGCTATCGAGTGGAACCAGATTGCGGCGGTGCGCGGAGACTTAGAGGGGCACTCCACCAAGTACGCTCTGGATCAGCGCGAACCCCTGCGCGTCGAACACGAAAACTTCCGCGACGCTATCCGCGCCCACCGCGCCGCCCTCGACCCGGCAACCACCGCAACCGCCCTCGACCCGGCCATCCACACCCCCGGCATCGTTACCTTGGACGACGCCCTGGCCACGCTGCGGGTGCTGGATGCGATGCTGGAGTCCGCCCGCGACGGGCGCACCGTGGAACTCTAGGCGCTGATTACATGCACGTCCAACTGGTTTCCCGGATTTTCGCCCCCGAACCCGCCGCGGCTTCTTTTCGCCTAGAAGCCCTGGTCAAAGCGCTTTCCGCCCGGGGCGACACCGTGGATGTTTACACCACCATCCCCGCGCCGGGAACCGACCGCCGCGCCGCCTCGCCCACCGACGACCTCGCCGGGGTCCGGGTGCGCCGCGTCCAAGCCAAACGCGACAAAACCGGCTACATTCGCGGCTATCTGTCCTATCTGAGTTTCGACCTGCCGGCTTTATTGCGGCTGCTTTCGCGCCCGCCCCCGACATTTACGTCGCCGAGCCGCCACCAACCACCGGCGCCCTGGTGCGGGTCCTGGCCGCGCTGCGCCGCCGCCCCTACCTCTATTACGCCGCCGACATCTGGTCCGACGCGGCCCAGGCGATGCAGGTTGTGTCCCTGGTGGTGCGGGTGTTGCGCCGGGTCGAGGCCTTTGCCTTGGGTGGTGCGGCCATGGTTTTGGTTCCCACCGTCGAGGCCGTGGCGAGGGCGAGGTCTTTGGGGGCGCGCCGTGTGCGTATGGTGCGAAACGGGATCGACACCGAGGTGTTCTCTGAGCGCGGGGAGATGCCGGAGGTGCTGGAGGGTGCTGGTTTGGCGGGTGGTGCCGTGGCGGACCCGAGTCAGGGGGTGTGGTTCGTCTACGCCGGTACCGCCTCGGAATGGCAAGGGGCCGAGGTTTTCGTCGAGGCCTTCGCTCGCATCGCGGGGGGAGTACCCCCAGGCGCGGCTGCTCTTCATCGGACAGGGTTCGGCTTGGAAAGACCTGCAGGAACGCGCGGCGCGCGTGGGGGCAGGGCCGGGTGTTCTTTGGGCAGGTCGGGCCCCAGCAGGCCGCGGCGTGGCAGCGCCACGCGGCGGCCGCCCTGGTTTCTATCAAGCCCGGTACGGGTTACGACAGTGCCTATCCCACCAAAGTGTTCTCGGCTCTGGCCTGCGCGACTCCCGTGATCTTCGCGGGGGCCGGACCCGCGGCCCAAGAGATTGAGTCAAACCGGCTGGGACTGGCGCTGCCTTGGACGAGTGAGGAGGTCGCCCAAGGGATGCGCCGCGTCCTGGAGGGAAACCTGGAGCTGGTTGACCTGCGCGCCTGGGCCTTGGAAAACTGCTCTCTGGCCAACACCGGCAGGCGCGCCGCCCAGGCTCTGCACCAAGCCTTCGACGTGCCACAAACCACCACACCGCAACACCCCTGTCCTCGCCGGAACTTTTTCCCCGCCCTCGCCGGGGTCTGGAAACGAAGGAGTCTTAGCCAGTGAAAGTAACAGCGGTCGCCACCTGGTTTCCCACCGAGAAAGCGCCGGCTTCGGGGTCCTTCATTGTGAAGGACCTGCACGCGCTGCAAGGTGCCGGAGTCGAGGTGCGGCTGGTGCATTTGCTGGCGCCGCGGCTGGACGACGGCAGTCGGCGGCTGGACTACCAGGGAATTCCCGTCACGCGCCTGCCCTTCAATCCGTTTTCCCCGCTGGACCTGGCGCGCTGTCGGCGGGCGCTGCGCGCTGCCCTGGCGGGTAGCGACCTGGTGCATTCGATGGCGATGTCGGCGCTGGCGCCGGTGGCGTTGGCTAAGCCCCGCAGTTTGCCGTGGGTTCACACCGAGCACTGGTCAGGGCTGACGAACCCGGGGACATTGGATTTCAAGCTGCGCGCGGCGCGGCCAGTGGTGCTGGGGTTAGAGAAGCTGCCCGACGTGGTTACCGCAGTTTGCCCGTATCTTTCCGCGCCGTTGAAGGCGGTGCGCCGGGCCAAACCGACGGTCGAGGTGCCTTGCGTGGTGGAGCCGGTGGCGGAACTTACGCCGCGGCGGGTGCCGGTAAGTGAGCCGTGGAACCTGATTTCGGTTGGTGGCCTGGTCGAGCGCAAGGACCCGATTTTTGCCCTGCGGGTGGTTGCGGAGCTGGCCCGGCGCGGCAGACGCGCCACTCTGACCTGGGTCGGGTCCGGCCCGCTGGAGGATTCCGCGCGTGAATTCGCGGCGCGCCGCGGGCTGGAGCTGCGCTTGACCGGGCCGCTGTCCTATACGGGCGTGTCAACCGAGTTAAAGCCGGGCGGACCTGTTCCTGGGACCGACTCATGGCGATAACTTCTATGTGTCTTGCGCGGAGGCAATTCTGCACGGCCGCCCCGTCGTGGTCGGCGCGGCCGGTGGTCACCCCGAATACATGCGCGACTTTGTGGGCGAGGCTTTGGAGGAGCACGAGGTCGGCGCCTATGCCGATGCGATAGAGCGTCAGTTGCTGGGTGCGGTTCGAGGTAATCCCGCGCATCGCGGCGGGTTGCCCAGTGCCGAGGATATTGCCGGCAGTATCGGGCAGGCGTTCTCGGCGGCTACGGTCGGGAGCTCGTATCGTCAGGTTTACCAAGCTGTGTTGCATCATTGCCTAGGCGACCTGGATGCTTTGCCTTCCTGGCGAGGCTGGTAAATCTGCCTGTTACCCTGCCTGTGCGCACCAACCAACTCGCGCCAGGCCATCGCTAACGCACCAGGAAAGAAGCCGCGGCGAAACGTAGCGGGCCCTCACGATGCCACCAGCCCGTGCCCCGCGCCGCCACCAGCGCATTCAACGACACGTGGCGCTGCCGCGCCCGGGCGTGGGCCAACAGCTGCGCCGCGGGCACGTTCGGATTCAAGATATCGCGCAGCAGCGCGGTGTCGGCTCGGCTGAAAACTCGCTGGCATCCCGGGGCGAAATCCAGCACCCGCCGGGCCATTGCGGCCAGCTCGCGCCGCTGCTGGTTGTCCCACCAGTCCTCGGCCCGGTTCGTCACCAGCCCGAACACGTGGATCCGCAGGGTCTTTACCGCCAGGCCTTCGCGCGCGGGGCTGGACCATTGGCGCATCCAGGCCCGCTCCAGCAAATCCGGGATGTGCGCCAGTTCCGCCTCGACAGGGCGGGTCGCCAAAGTCACGCGCGCCGGGCCGTCCTCGCCGACCAGGTAACCGGGGCCGCAGCGCTGCACCACCACCCTCGACGCGCAATACAGTCGCATCGAAAAGGCCAGGTCTTCGCCCACCGCCAAACCAGTGGTCATCTGCAGTCCCAACCGGCGGATCTGTTGCATCTCCAGCAGCCCCAGCGGAGCGCTGCGGTAGTACAGTCGGTCGCGCACGAAGTGGGCCGGTCCACGCAGCCAGGGCCGCACCGGGGGAGTGTGCACCGGCCGCCGCTTCCCGCAACCAGCCGCGCTACCAGCCACACCAGCACCACCACCAGCGCCGCCCTCGCCAACCAAATCCCCGACACCCCCGCGTCCCAACCGCGTCAGCACCACCTGGGCCCGGTACCGCCTGGCCAGCTCGAGCCAAGCATCCACCGCGCCGTCCTCCAGCACATCGTCCGAACCCATCACCGCCCCGAAAGGCGTCCCCACCAGCGCTAACCCGTGATTGAAAGGCCCAGCCGGTGAATGAATCCCGTCGCGCAGCTCCACCACGCTGACCCGCGGATCCCCGCCAAATCCCCCAGCACCCTGCGCAACACCTCGGCCTCCAGATTATGCGCTACCACCAGCGCGCACGCCCCCCGTGACCGCAGCACGGAAGCCACAGCCCGCCGCAGTGGCCGGCGCGAATCGTGGCACGCAATCACAATCGTCGCCTCCGGCGCGCCAGTTTCAGTCACGGGTGTCTCCTTCGGGTCGAGGTTCGCAGTGGTGGTTCCCGGGTCGAGGTTCGGTGGTTGGGGGTAAGTTTCGGTTGCGGACGCTGTGTCGGGGGTGGGGGGTGCGGTTTTGTCGTAAGCGCGCGCGGCGAGGTCGGCCATGAATACCAGCAGTGCCAACATCAGCGCCATGGCGATGCTCAGCACCTGGAGAGTCGCCAGGAATTCTAGGGGCGAAAAGGCCAGCCACCCCAGGGGATATCACCGTGAAAATCACGGCGTGAGCCAAGATCCACTGCTGTTTGGAAGTAACCACAACTACTCCTGACAGCGGCGAGGTAATCAGATTCATCCCCAGCCACGGCACCAAGGCGCGAGTAATGTAACCGGCCTCCTCCCATTGCGGCCCAAAGACCAGAGGAATCAGCCACGGCGCTAGGACCCACAGCAACGCGAAGGGCGCGACACCCAGCAACACGGCTCGTTTCATCACCGCACGCACCAGCGCGGTCAGCTCGCCGGGGCGCACCCGCGCCATGCGCTCCAGGAACACCTGCGAAATCGCGCCGTTCAGCAGAGCAATCGGGGCCTGCAGCACTCGCCACGCCAGGCTGAATTGACCCAGCGCTCCCAACGCGGCCGCACCAACCAGCATCTGGATTCCGTTGGTCCGCACCGCATCGACCAGGGCATTGGGCAGATTCAGTAGTGGCATCTTGCGGTACTCGCGCGCGACTTCCCGCATCGACACCGCATCCGCAACTTCTGCGCCCGCACCAACCGCACCGTCCCCGCCCGGAGCCGACGCCCCGTCCCCGCCCGCACCAACCGCACCGTCCCGCCCGGGGACTGACGCCCCGTCCTCGCCAACCGGGCGACGCACCTCGCCGCTTTGGCGCCACAGGTTGAACAGCGCCCAGAGCAAGCCCACGAAACTGCCCAGCACCAGCCCCAGGAAAGACCGCATCCCCGCCAAGCCCAAGCCCAGCTGCCCACCGGAAACCCCGACGCTCTGCTCGAAACGATTCAGCGCGATGATGCGGTATTGGCGCTTGCGGTTGAACCAGTACTGCCAGATCGAAACTTGGGCGGTGCAGAACACCGTCAATCCCACCAGCGGGAGCCAAGTCGTCAGGGTTTCGCTGCCCCAGATCTGCAACACCAGCGGGCGCGCGGCGAAAGCCAGGACCACCGCCAGGGCTGACACCACCAGATTCGCGCGCGTGGACAGGCGGGCCAGGAGTCGGGCCGAGTCGTCGGATTCGGGCAGGACAATCGCCAAATCATAGCGCAGAGTCGCGATGACCATGAATATCCCGGCAATAGAGGAATACAGCGCAAATTCGCCCGAGCTTCGGGGGTAAAGAGCCTGGCGGTCACCACCGAAACCGTGATGGCAATGGCTGCGACCCGGCCGTGCCCGTGGCGAGGATGCCGATGTTGCTGAGCACCAGGGTGGGCGGCGGCGTAGTGTCGCCACCTCTGCGCCAAGCGTTTCCTCATGGTTCCAGTCTAGCGGTAAGGGTGTCGGGGGTGGGGTGCGGGTAGAGGTTGGCGGGTTGGGCGGCGGGTCGAGAGCGGGTTGAGCGTCGGTAGAGGTTGGCTGGTGTGATTGTTGCGGCCGGTGCGCAGAGGGGTGGCGGGGCGGGGTCAAATCTCGGGCAGATTAACCTTTGTTGAGGTACCGTGAAAGCGCCCCCTGCACCCAACAACCCCAACCCCAAACCCGCAAAAATCAGAAAGCCCCTCCAGATGCCCCCGCCAACCCCGAGTGCTCCACTTCAACGATTGCGCCAACGTGGCAAACTTCCTGGTGCGAGCCGCGGCGCGGGCCGGCTTGCAGTGGGACTACCTGCCCCCGGCCAGGTCCGCCCCGGGCGCAACCCCTCCGGCAGGGCCGCACCGCGTGGCTGCCCTACCTCGTCCGCCGCGCCGCCCGAGTCCGCCGCGCCCAGGTGGTGCACGTCCACTACGCGACTTCGGTCCCCCTAATCCACCAGTTCCCGGTACCGCCCCGCCCCTACTTCCTGCACCTGCACGGCACCGACATTCGCCGTCTATGGAAGGACCCGCAGTGGCATCCCGTCGTCCAACGCGCCATCGACCAGGCCGAAAAGGTCTTTTACACCAACCTGGACACCGTCGACGAAGCCCTCCAGGCCCGCCCCGACGCGATCTACATGCCGGCCTTCGTCGAACCCGAGTTGCTACCCGCCTGGCGCGGCGGCCGGGTCGAGGATAGCCTGGTCGAGGACGGCCGGGTTGCGTTTGGCGGTAGGCACATCGAAGGCGGCAAAGTAGTCTTTGTGTCGCGTTGGGATGCCGACAAGGGTTTCGAACAGCAGCTGGGGTTGGTGCGCGCGCTGCGTTCTCGTTTCCCGCACTGTGTTTTCGAAGGCCTGGACTGGGGTCCGGGAGCCTCCCAGGCCGCCCGCCTGGGAGTCGCACTGCGCCCCAAGATGCCACACCCCCAGTTCGTGAAATGGATTGCCGGGGCCGATGTTGCCATCGGCCAAGCCAACCGCATCTTGGCAATCTCTGAATTCGAAGCCATGTACATCGGCCTGCCCCTGGTCGCTCTGGGTTCGCGCTTGCCCCGCCCCGAGGATAACTCGGTCCCGCCGGTGGTCGAAGGCGGCGTGGACGACATTCTGGACCGCTTCGGTCAAGTCCTCGCGGACCCGCGCGGCGCGTCGGCGCAACTGGGAGGACACGACTGGGTCAGCCGCCACCACCTGGCCGACCCCTATATCCCGCAACTAAACGACTACTACCGCGCCGCCCTCGCCCACTAACTACCGCCCCTGACCGATAGCCTCTACGGCGTCCTTCCACAGGGGCACCACGTTTTCCGAGGACAGCTCGCGCGCGCAGGCGGCGGCGTTTTGCTTCCAGGCCGCAACTTCGGCCGGGGTGGTTTCCTCCAAAGCCGCGCGCAGCGCCGCGGCGGTGAAGTCCGCGGCCGCCCGCCCCAGGCCATAGCGCTCTAGGCGTGAAACCATCTCGGGGCTGGGTCCGACCACCATCCCGATGCGCGCCTGGACAAAGTCAAAGAACTTGTTCGGCAGGGCATAGCGGTTGTTGAAGTTCACCGGCGGCAGGTTATGAATCCCCAGGTCATAGCGATTCAACGTGGGGATCAGCTGCTGGTAGGGCAGTGCGGGCAGCACCCGCACATTTGGTATCTGCGCCACGCTTTCCTGCAGGCGCTGAAAGTAATCCGGGCTGTTTTCCGTCAGGTACATATCTAAGCTATAGCGCCCCGGTAGCGCGGCCACCGCCTCGATCAACAGCTCCAGGAAGCGGTCGGCGCGCCCCGCCCCGGCGTGCACCACGCGGATCGGTTCTCCCGTTGCGGGCATGGGGGAAGGGGCGAGGTCGGCGTATGGCGCGGCGTTCACCACCAGCGTTGGGTTCACGCCGAAGTTGCGGCGGTATTCCTCGCAGAACTTGGTGGCGGTCGAGGACACCGAGTTGGCGCGTCGCACAAAGTGGCGTACCTGCCACGCCATGTAAGGGGCGACGAAGACCCGCCAGCGCCACACGTCTTCCTTTTCACGCGGTGAATATTCGTGAAGGTCGGCGTGGGTTCCCAGTCGAGGTCGGGTCCACAGTCCCAGCCCAATCGCGTCGATGTCGTCAGCGAAGGTTATGTCGAAGTAGTCGCGCGGCAGGTGTTCGCGGCACCAAGCCGAGGCCGGCGAGGACCAGTACGCCAGGTGATAGAGCCGCAGAATCGTAAAGACCCGGTTGCGACGCCAGTACTCGGCCTGGTCGGGAATCTGAAAGTGGTGCGCCGCCCCTTCGGGTTTCGGCCCGTAGCCGCAGGTAGTCAATTCGTAGTCGTCTTTGAATAAGTTGATTTGCTTCAGAATCCGGGCGTCTGAAACTAAACGCGAATAAGACACAATCAACAACTTCTTCTTGGGCACGGATACAGTTTAGCCTTTCGCCACCCACTAAACTGGAGACATGAGTGATAAGCCCCGCGTCCTGGTTGTCTATGGAACCCGCCCCGAAGCCATCAAAGTTGCCCCCGTAGTTCTGGCGTTGCGTGACTCGGCCTTGCAAGGGTTGACTTTGACTACCGGCCAACATCCCCAGATGGTCCAGCAGGTAAACCAGGTGTTCGGCATTACGGCGGATTACTCGATAGACGTGATGCGTCCCGGACAATCCCTCAATGCGCTGGCGGCCCGGGTACTCGAGGGCCTGGACCAGAAACTGCAACAGATCCAACCAGACGCTGTTTGGTGCAGGGCGACACCACCACGGTGATGGCCGCTGCCTTGGCGGCTTTCAACCGCGGGGTAAAGGTGGCGCACCTCGAGGCCGGTTTGCGTTCGGGTAATCTGCAGCTGCCTTTTCCCGAAGAAGCCAATCGCCGCCTGGCCGGTCAGGTGACTTCCCTGCACCTGGCTCCCACTGCCGGGGCGAAAACGAACCTGCTGCTCGAAAACATCGACCCCGCCCTCGTCGCGGTCACCGGCAACACGGTTATCGACGCGCTGCGCTTCGTGATTGATTCGGGCCAGGCCGGTGCGGGCCTGGACCCGGTTTTCACCCAGGCACTGTCCCGGCCCGGCTTGAAAGTCCTGGTCACGGTACATCGGCGTGAATCCTGGGGCGAACCGATGCGCCAGATGGCCCGCGCCATCGCCCAGGTCGCGGCTGATCACCCCGAGGTGACTTTTCTGCTGCCCGCTCACGCGAACCCTGAAGTTCGCGCCACTTTGACCCAGACGCTGTCGGCCCAGTCCAACGTCGTCATCGGCGACCCCCAGCCCTATGCGCCTTTTGCGGGGCTGCTGCGGGCTTGCGACCTGGTGTTGACCGATTCGGGCGGTATCCAAAGAAGAGGCCCCAGCCCTGGGTAAACCGGTGCTGGTGATGCGCGACACCACGGAACGTCCCGAAGCCATCGAGGCGGGCACGGTGCGCCTGATCGGCACGACTTACGACCGGGTTCACGCGGCTTTGCAAGAGTTGGTGACTTCCCCTCCGGCGCGCGAACGCATGGCGCACGCGGTGAATCCTTACGGTGACGGTCGCGCCGCCGCCCGCGTGGTGGCGGCCCTGGAGGAGCTGCTGGGGGTGGGTCGTCGCCTGGAGGATTTCCAGGCCTGAGGCGTTTCCGTTACTTTCCCGGGTCGAGGCCGCCCGGCGCCGGATTCGGCAGGGGTCCGGTACCGGGGTGGTGCGGGTTCCCAGGTCGAGGACGCTCAGCGCCAGATGCCGCAGGTGTCCAGTACCGGCGCGGTGATAGTGGCGGGGTCCAACTCCTTGAATTGGCGGTGCGCCACCAGACCCACCACCAATTCGGCAGTGCCGGTGGCTTCCTCTAGGTTGGCCAGGGAAACATTGGCTAGTTCTTGCAGCCCCGCGGGCAAGGCCTGCACATTCGGTTCACAGCACAGCACCTCAACCCCAGGGATTTCCGCCAGTTTCTGCGCCACGGTGATGGCCGGCGAGGACCGCAAATCATCGACATCGGGTTTGAAAGCCAGGCCCAGCGCGGCGATGCGCACGGGTTGGGCCTGGCTCCAGCCGCTCTGGGTCAAGAGTTCGCGGGCCTGGGCCACCACGTCATCGGGACGGGAGTCATTGACTTCGCGTGCCGTGCGAATCAGGCGCGACAGCTTCGGTGCGGCGTCCACGATGAACCACGGATCCACCGCGATGCAGTGCCCGCCCACTCCCGGTCCGGGGCGCAGAATGTTGACGCGGGGGTGCAGGTTCGCCAGCTCGATCAACTCCCACACGTCGATCCCCAGGCTTTCCGATATCTTGGCCAGTTCGTTGGCGAAGGCGATGTTGACGTCGCGGAAAGAGTTCTCGGCCAGCTTGGACAGCTCGGCGGTTTTCGCGTCGGTCAGGCGAATTTGTCCGCGGCAGAAAGTCCCATAGAGCTGTGCCGCTTCCTGAGCGGCCTGAGGGGTCAGGCCGCCGATAATGCGGTCATTGGTGAAAATCTCTACCATGATTTTCCCTGGCAGCACGCGTTCGGGGCAGTGCGCGAACAGCAGCTCTCCGCGCAGTTCCGGCCGGTTCGCTTCGATGCGGGCCGCCAGGGCCTGGGTGGTTCCCGGAGGCGAAGTGGACTCCAACACCACCAGGGCGCCTTTAGCTACATAGGGGGAAATCTCGTCGGCGGCTGCCATGACATAGGACAGGTCAGCCTGGTGATCGCCTTTGAAAGGAGTGGGGACTGCCACGATGAATACTTCTGCCGGACCGGCCTGCAGCGAGGCGGAAAGCAAACCGCGGGAATGCACTTCGCCCAAGGCCTCGTCCAGTCCCGGCTCCAAGAAAGGTACCTTGCCGGCGTTCACCGCGTCTACGTGAGACGGGTTGGTATCCATGCCTTTTACGGTGTGACCGGCCCCGGCCAAAGCCACCGCGGTGGGCAAGCCGATGTAACCCAAACCAATAACTGCTACAGTTTTTCGTGTTCAAGGTGTTTCCTTTCTTTCCTGGATAATCATAGCGGTGAAACTCTTCGGGCGTAGCCGCAACTGTTCGTCAGGGAAACCGAAACCAGAACCTGACCCAAAACCCTAAAACCCGCCCTGAACCGGGAACCGAAAAAACCCGTCCTCGAACCGGGAACCCACCCCCGACGTAAAGGAGTTGTCGTGAATACGCTGCTGTCGCTGGCTCTCAGCACCGCGGTGGCGCTTTCCTACCTGCTGGTGCCTGGCCTTGCGGTGGGCTGGGGTATCGGGCTGCAAGGCGCGCTGCGTTTGCTGGCGGTGCCGGCGCTGAGCCTGGCGGTGTGGGCCGGGGCGACCTGGATCGCGATCGGAGTGCACCTGCCGTGGTACTGGTTCACCGCCCTGCCACTGTGTGTGCTGGTGACCTTGCCTTTCGTGGTGGGCCGGTTGCTGACGCTGCGCTCCAAAGTGCCCTGGCCCTTGACCCCGCAGACCCCGGTGGCACGGAGCACCTGGGTGGCCGCGGGCCTGGCCGCCTGCCTCAGCCTGTTGCCTTTCTGGATCGGCACCGGCGCCACCGACTCCCTCACGGGCGCGACCTCTAGGGCCGCGACCTCGACGACCTCGACGACCTCGACCGGGGCCACCGCAACCCCAACCGACACCGCCGCCCTCGCCCTGCGCCCACCCCAAACCTGGGACGCCGTCTTTCACCTTTGCGCGATCCGTTATACCCGCGCCACGCATTCGGCCAGCCCCTGGGAGGCTTTCCGCGACCTGAACGGCGGTCAGGCCGCTACTACCCCAATGTTTTCCACAACTTCACCGCGCTGGTGCCGGGAAGCCCGACCCAGGCCTACCTGGCAGTGCTTTCGGCCGCACTGCTGCTGTGGCCCGCACTGGTGGCCGGTTTCGCGCTGCTAGCCACCACGCGGCTGCTGGGTTCGGGGCGCCGCGCTCAGACACTCGCCGCCCTGGCTGGGCTCGGAGCCGCAACGGGGGCGAATTTCCCCGCCAACCAGGTGGCGAACCTGGCGACCCCGCCCTACCTGATCTCGATTCTGGCGCTGCCCGGCCTGGTGATGCTGGGGGTGGCGCTGTACCGCATGTGGCCCGCACTGCCGCAGTATCCGCGCGGTTGTGGCGCGGTCTCGTCCCCGGGTCGAGGACGGGTCGCGGCCTGGGGCCGCCCGCCGCGGCGTGGTGCGAGCCAGTGGAGCGGTTTCGAAGCGGCTGCGCGCGGCCCTGGACCGCGGACTGTATTCCTCCCAGCTGGCGCCGTGGATCGCCCTGGCTTTCGTAATCGGCACCATCGGCACCGCCGCTACCCACCCCACCGCGGTTTTCAACTTGACGCTGCTGTTGGGCCCGGCGGTAATCGCTGTGAGCTATCGGGGGCTGCGTGCCTGGAAAGCCGGCCTGAAACTAAAGTTCTTTACCGTGGTTCCCGCGGTTTTACTGGGCTTGACGGGTGCGGGCTTGGTGCTGTGGCGCTATCTGTATTCCATGAGTCGTTTTGCCAACCCCGAAAACGTGCTGTGGGCGAACCTGGGACGGTTGTTGATTGATTATCCTAAAGGGCCCTTCCACTGGGGTTTCGGGATCGGCAATACGGCCTTCACCCTGGCCGCTCTCTACGCCGCGTGGCAGCTGTTCAGGCGCCGGCGTCTGCTGTGGCTCCTTGCCGGTCTGGGGGCTTCGCTGTTCTGCTTCACCGTGGCGGCGGGAACTATCTGGCCGCTGGGCTACCTGGCCGCGCCCTGGTACATGCAGTTCTCCCGCATCGCCCCGCTGGTGTGGCTGTGCCTGTGGACCCTGGGCGCCTACGGAATGCTGCTGATCTGGGAACGCCTCACCCTCACCCCCGCCCTCGCCCGCCACCCCCGACGCCAACGCAACCTCGCCGTCCTCGCCGTGGCCGTCCTCGCCCTGGCTACTTGCGCAGGCACCGTCCCAGGCCGAATCGAAGTGGTGCGCGGGGCCTACGACCCGACACGGATTGTGCGCGGCACCATGCTCAGCGACCCGGAGCGGCTCTTTATGGCGCAACAGGCGCCGCGTTTACCGCGCGGCTCTAAGATTTGGGGGGCGTCATATCAAGGCGCGAGCTACTGGTGGATTTTATTCGGGGTGCCGGTGGTGAATCCCGCCCTGAACTGGCCCAATGCGTCGGGCGCGGCGGTTCTGCGTGACCTGGGGGACGGGGATGGCAAACTGAGCGAGGCCAGTTGTGATTATCTGCGCCGGCGCGGGGTGACGCACTATTACGCGGATGCGGACTTGAGTGCGGCTGGGGCGAAAAGGGGACACTTCAACTGGACCTGGGAACAGCCTAAATCCAGTTTCGTGCTGCCGCGCCAGATGTTGACCATGGTGGCCAAGAACCGGCTCTCGGCGCCGGGGGAACCTTTCCGCGGCCAAATCCTGTATCGGGTGAACCTGGACAAGTGCGGTTAGGCGCGGACCAAACACGCTAAAATGAGACGGGCATTTGCCTGATTATCGCCACTAAGCCGCAAAGCCAGCGAACAGGGAGGAACACATGGAATACCGTGAACTGAAGATCAAGGGTGCGTGGGAGATTACCCCAAAGCAGTTCCCCGATGAACGCGGGGTCTTTATGGAGATGTACAAGCTGCCCGAGTTCGCCCAGGTCGTGGGCCATCCCCTGCACCTGGTGCAGGCCAACTGTTCGATCTCTAAGGCCGGCGTGGTGCGCGGAATCCACTTTGCCGACGTCCCGCCCAGCCAAGCCAAATACGTAATGTGCCCGCGCGGTGCCGTGCTGGACTTCGCCGTGGATATCCGCGTGGGTTCCCCGACCTTTGGTCAGTGGGATTCGGTGCTGTTGGAAGGCGAAAACCGTCGCGCCATCTACCTCAGCGAGGGTCTGGGGCACTGCTTCGTGGCCTTGGAGGACGACTCTACCGTGGTTTACCTGTGCTCCGAAGGCTACAACCCCGGCCACGAACACGGAGTTTCTCCCGTGGACCCCACCGTTGCCTTGGCTTTCCCTGATCACGACTTGGCGGGCCGTCCCTTGGAAATCCTGCTGAGCGAAAAAGACACCGCCGCCCCGACTTTGGCCCAAGCCCAAGCCCAGGGCCTGCTGCCGGACTACCAGGCCGCCTTGGATTACGTGGCTTCGCTGAACTCCTGAACCCCTCCCGTCGAATACCGCTATGGAAACAACTCCGACCCAGGTCTGGGCCATCGGCATCGCCTTCCAACCCGATCCGTCGCGCCTGAGCCAAACCATCGAATCCCTGCTGCCACAGGTTAGCCACGTGTTGATTGTGGACAACACTCCTGATCCCGATGCGGATCTGGGTGACTATTGGCGAGACTGTGCGCGTCGCGGCGTCACCGTGGTGCAGCTGGGGCGCAACTTGGGGATCGCCGCGGCCCAGAACCTCGGCGCGCGCCATGCCCTGCGTCACGGTGCACAGGCGCTGTTGTTCTTTGACCACGATTCGGTTTTCGCCCCCGACTACGTTTCTCGGGTCGAGGCCGCCCGGGCGGCTTTGGGTGGGGTTGCGGCGGTTTTCGGGGGTTTGGCTTTCGACCAGCGCGAAACTGATCCCACGCGCCGCGACGTCTTGGCTTACCGCGACACCCGCTGGGGCCCGCGCCGCTACCCCGACGCGCAGCTGGGACTGGGGAACCCGGCCTCGACCCGGACCGCACCAACCGACCTCGACCGGGGAACCGAAACCCCGGCCTCGAGACGGGACCCGCACCTCGCGCCCGCCGCACCTCGCACCCTCCCCGCCGCCTTCCTCATTGCCTCGGGCCTCTATGTCCCCGCCTCGGTGTGGCGGTGCACCGGAGGGATGGACGCGCGCATGTTCATCGACCACGTCGACCTGGAGTGGTGCATCCGCGCAGGTCGCGGCGGTTTCCCCAGCTACCTGGTCACCGACGCGCTGATCGACCACCAGCTGGGAGACGAAGTTGTGAAGCTGCCCGGACGCGAACAAGTCGTGCACCTACATTCGCCTTTCCGCGTGTTCTATCTGGTGCGCAACACGCTGTGGCTGATTCGCGGGCACGGCTCCCTGCCGCTGGGGTGGCGCTGCGGTTACGTGTTGTGGTTGGCAAAGTTCGTGGCCTTCAACTTGGTTTTCGCCCCGGGTCGAGGTCCGCGTTGGACGGCGATTCGTCGCGCCCTGTTCGAGGGTCTCGCCTCGGGGATTCGGCCACGTCCATAGAGGGGGTATTTTGGTCGCTTTGGTGCTGGCAGCCGCCGCGGTCGCGGTATTCCTGGTGCTGCCTGGAGCGCTGGCCGCCTGGCTTTTGGGATTGCGCCTCTGGATAGCCTTCGCCCTCGGAGCGCCGCTGCACCTGGGATTCTTGGCGCTGTTGATGCAGCTTTTCGGCTGGGCCCAGATTGCGTGGGCGCTGCCTGGGGTGGTGGTGGCAGACCTGGTAGCCCTGGCGCTGTTGGCGGCGGCGGCTGGGAAAGCCGGGCTGAGTCGCGGTGGTGGAGGTTGGGCGGCAAGTGGCGCGCCAAGCGGCGCTTACTTCGCGTGGGACTGGCGCTTGGCGCCGCTGTCTTTCCCCAGTGTGGCGTTGTGGCGCCGCAATCTGTTATGGATCGCGGCGGTGCTGGTGGCTCTGTGCGCCGCCGGGGTTTTTCCAAGCCGTGCCTTTCTTGCAAACTCTGCCCAATGCGGGGGCACCGACCCAGTCATTCGACGCGATGTTTCACTACAGCGGGGCCAAAATCATCGCCCAAACCCAAGACGCTTCCTGGCGCGGTTCCCTCGACCCGCTCTACGTCACCCCCGGCATAAACAAGTACTATCCGAATCAATGGCACGCGCTGGTGGCACTCTTCGCGCCCTGGGCTTCGCTCTCGCTGGTATCCAACGCGTTGCTACTGGCCCTGACCTGCGTGGTCTGGCCCTTGGGAGTGGGGCTCATGGCGGACTATGCGTTTTGTGCAAGCGGCCAAGCTTACCGCAACTGGGCTGTGCCCCTGGCGATTCTGCTCAGTCCCGCACCGCTGGTTTTCCCCTACTATCTGGGCGTTCTCCAAGCCCTCTATCCCTACGTCCTAGCCCTGACGTGGTGGCCGGGCGCCCTGTGGGGGCTGTGGAGGGAGCAGATCTCATCTCCCGGGCCATCGCCATTCGTCGGCACCACGCTGCCTCTGTTGCGGCGTCCTCGGTAACCGCGACCTCCATCACCCTGGCCGGCGCACCGTCCTCGACCACCGCGACCGCGGCGTCCTCGGCGTATTCCCTGCGCAGCACCCGGGCGCGCCACGCCCTACCCGCCACCGCTGCGGTTCGAAGTGGCCCTTTCCTGCTTCGGCACGGCCTGGTCACCGCGCTGCTCTGCCTGGCGGCCCTCCAGGCGCAGCCCTCCACCATCGGTTTCCTGGCCCTGGCGGGGTTCTTTGCCTTGGCGCAACTGTTGGTCCGGCGCGCGTTGCCGCGGATGGGGTGGGTGGCGGTGGCGGCCCTGGCACTGCTGGGCGCCATCGGGGTACCGGCGGTGCTGGGTCGCCTGGGGATGAAAGGGAAAATCGACCTGGCCGGGGATAACGTGTCGCTCATTGATGCCCTGAGCTCCATGGCCGGTTGGCGCGAGCTCTATCTCGAACCCTGGTGGATCGCCCTGCCGCTGGGCGTCGTGGCGCTGGTGGGCTTGCTGTGGCACGCCTGGCGCCGACGCGACCTGCGTTTTGTGGGTCTGTGGGCGGCGGTCCTCGCCCTGGTGGCGGCCACGAAAGTGAACCTGGGTCCCCTCACGGTTTTGACGGCGCTGTGGTACGGAGCCTATGACCGGATTGGTGCGGGGATAGCGTTCTTTATCCCGGTTTTCGCTGCCGGTGCCCTGGCGGCCTTGCCTTCCTGGCAGTTCAGGGCCGTTTCCGTGTCGCGAGCACGAAAAGCCGCGAAGGTAGTGCTGGTTGTGGCCGTGCTGGTCGCCGCGGTGTATCCGGCCCTGGTTCCGGCCTGGCAGGAACGCAAATACCTCACCCAGATCGCCGCGGTGCCCGGTTTTCAGTTCCATTCGCCCTGGGTCAGTTTGGCGGAATTCGAGGCCTTGACTAAGCTACGGCTGCCCGCGGGTTCCGTCATCATCGGAGACCCCTCGGCCGGGGAAGGCCTGGCGTACTTCGCGGGTGGGAACCAGGTCTTTTATCCGCACCTGAACGATACCGCCTGGGATGAAGACCACAAGTACCTGGCGAAACACTTCCGGGAAATCCGCGAAAACCCCCGGGTCTGCCAGATCTTGCGAGCTCACCACGTTAACTACTTTTACCAGGACCTGCCGGGTACCTCGGGAAAGGAATTCACCTATCCCGGTCTGCACGATGTGGACACTTCTGGGGGTTTCACTGAAGTAGCCCAGCTGGACCAAGCCCGGCTCTATCGCATCGACGTTTGTGACTGAGAGGGCGGGGGCTGGAATCGCGCGTTTACTTGGAGCGCAGTCGGCTCCAGAAACTGCGGTTCACCTGGGCCTGGACTTCTTCGACGCGGCTAATCAGATAGCTCTGGGCCCCACCCACTGCCTGAATCTGGGAAACGATGTACTCCATGATTTCCTCGTTACGTTGGCGCTGGGCCTGAACCTGCTCTAAGGTGCGCCCGACTTCCTCGCGGATTGCTTTGGCCTCGTCCAGCTGCGCCTTGGCATAGTGCGCGGCCAACAAGTACTGTCCCAGGGCCGCCTCATCCACCTCACCCTTGACCTTGGAGCCAAGGCCCCCATCGTCCTCGCCCCTGAGCCGCAACCCCACCGACCTCGCCCCCCATCGTCCTCGCCACGGGACACCGCACCCGCCGCACCCCCGCTTCCCCACCCAGGGCCTGACGCAGGTATTCTTCGCGGATGATGGCGTGGAATTCGTGGTGATTGTGGGCTTCGACCACCACGGAATTCCCCATGGCGCCGGCAGAATCGCGGCGGTGATGCCAGTTCGCCAAGGCCGTGTCCACGAAACCGACCGGCCCCAGAACCAGCAGCCGAATAAAGAAATCCCAGTCCGCCAGCACTGGCAAATCAGAGCGCCACCCGTGCAGTACCCGTAGCGCCGCGGTGTTAAACAGCAGCGAAACCGGGGGTACAAAGTTCACCTGCAAGATGTCTTCCAAGGCGACGTAGCTGCGGTTGGCGGCCAAGGGTCCGCGCTCCACTTCGCGCACCTCACCCTCCAGCACTTCCTCGTAGATCACGGTGGTGCGGGTCGCCACCCCCTGGTGGCCGGGATGCGCATCCAGCCAGGCCACGGTTTGCTCCAAAAAGCCCGGCTCCCAGGAATCATCGTCGTCCAGCACCACGGTATAACGCGCCTCCAGCTGCCTGGCGCGGGCGAAACCGGGGTTCACCGCGGCTTCGCGCCCGGCGGAAACCGGGTTGTGAATCACCTGGGTGCGTTCGCGCTGCGCCGGCTCCAAGGCCGCCACCAGTTCCTCGACCGCGTCCGGTTCACCCGCGTCGTTCACCACGATGTGAACCAAGTCCTGGAAAGTCTGGGCACCCACGGACTGTAGCGCGCGGGCCAGCAGCAAGGGACGGTTGTGAGTGCGGGTGACGACGGCAACTTTGGGGCTCAACTTTTACTCCTTCGTAGAGGTTTTTCTGCCTATAGTTTAGCCCCTCGCGCCGGCCTGGTGGTCTGCCCGGTTCATGCTGGTAGCATGGGGGCATGGGTAAAGAAATCTTGGTTACGGGTGCCGGTGGGTACATAGGTCGTCACGTCGTCAGCGCGTTGTTAGAGAGGGGGCACGAGGTCGCCGTCGTCGATTTCCGTACCGAGGGTATCGATCCCAGGGCGAGGGTCGCAGATGTCGATATATTTTCGGGTGCGGAAGATCTCTACGACCAGTTGGGCCGCCCGGAAATCGTTTTGCACATGGCTTGGCGTGACGGCTTCAAACACAACTCGGCCGCCCATATAGATGACCTGGCCAAACACATGCACTTTACCGAGAACTTGTTTAAGGGCGGTTTAAAGCACTTCGCCACCATGGGAACCATGCACGAGGTCGGCTACTGGGAAGGCGCCATCGACGAAGCTGCGCCGTGCAACCCCAAGTCGCTTTACGGGATTTCCAAGAACGCGCTGCGGCAATTCACCCAGCTGGTGGCCGCACAGAACGAAGCCATGTACCAGTGGATCCGCGCCTACTACATCACCGGGGATGATTTACACGGTGACTCGATTTTCTCTAAGTTGATGAAGGCCGGGGCCGAAGGCAAAACCCACTTCCCCTTCACTACGGGAAAGAATCTCTATGACTTCATCACGGTAGATGAACTGGGTCGCCAGATTGCCTTGGCCGCCACCCAGGACCAGGTCACCGGGGTCATCAACGCCTGTTCGGGACAGCCCATGTCCCTGGCAGAGCGCGTCGAGGCCTACATAAAAGAAAACGACCTAAACATCACCTTGGACTACGGGGCCTTTCCGGATCGTCCCTACGATTCTCCCGGCGTGTGGGGAGACCGCAAAAAGATGGACCAGATCTTGGCCGCCGCGGGAGAATAAAGTCCCGGGATTCGAAAGGTAAATAACTCATGGCACAGATGCCCAAGGATGCAAACGCTTCGGAATCTTCTTTTTCTATGACGGCCAAGGTGTGGTTGACGACTACATCGACGTCATGGTGGGGGACATGTTGAAAAGCCTGGACGAGTTGTTGATTGTGGTCAACGGGAAACTCAACCAGGAGGGGCGCGAGAAATTCGAGGCTTGGGCCGACCGCTTGATTGTGCGGGAAAACCAGGGTTTGGATGCCTGGGCCTACAAGACCGCGCTAGAGAGCGCGGGTTGGGACTACCTGGCGAACTTCGATGAAATCATCATGTTCAACGCCACCATCATGGGCCCGGTGTATCCCTTTAGGGAAATGTTCGAAAGCATGAATCCCCGCGACATTGATTTTTGGGGTATCAACTGGTTCCACAAAGTCAACTACGATCCCTTCGGCACCACTCCCGATGGCTACATTCCGCGCCACATCCAGTCGCACTTCCACGCCTACCGCAAATCCCTGTTCAGCACCCAGGTGTTCCAGGACTACTGGAAGAATCTGCCCCAGATTGAGGACTACAACGACTCGGTGGGGAAACACGAAGTTCCCTTCACCAAGCGTTTCGAAGACTTGGGTTTCAAGTCCGATGTCTATGTGAATACCCAGGATTTAGAGGGTTACAACTTCGCCCCCATCATGTTCGCACCGGTAAAGATCATCAAAGAAAAGCGCTGCCCAATATTCAAGCGTCGTTCTTTCTTTCATGATTACCGCGACGTGCTGTTCCAGTCTCTGGGCTCGGACACCATGGAACTCTATGAATACCTGCGCGACCACACCGACTACGACGTGAACCTGATCTGGAACAATGCGCTTCGCACCATGAATCTGCGTTCCTTGATTGATAACTTGAAACTGACCTACGTCTTCCCCACCCAGGCCCTAAACCCGCCTATCGACCCACAGGCCCCGGCCCCGAAACTGGCGTTGATTCTGCATGTCTACTATATGGATCTGTTGGATAAAACCCTGCAGTACGCTCGCTCCATGCCCGCAGGTTCCGACATTATCGTGACGGTGGGGGGCGAGGAAAAAGCCCAGTTGGTGCGCCAGGCTTGCGCGGATATGCCCTATAACGTCGAGGTTCGCCTGATTGAGAACCGCGGACGCGACGTTAGTGCGCTACTGGTGGCGTGTAAAGACATTATCGACCGTTATGACCTGGTGTGCTTTGCCCACGACAAGAAGGTCACCCAGCTGGAACAGGGTTCCGTCGGGGATGGCTTTGCGGATAAATGCTTCGATAACCTGTTGGTTTCGCCACAATACGTGTCGAACCTGATACAGAAGTTCGTCCAGGAACCCCGTCTGGGGATGCTGTTCCCGGCTCCACCCAACCACGGCGACTACTTCGCCCCTTTCGTCTACACGAACTGGGGTTTGAACTATGAAAACACTGTAGAGTTGTTGCAACGTTTGGGCTTGAATGTTCCCCTGAATCGGAAAGTCGAACCCATCGCGCCGCTGGGAACCATGTTTTGGTTCCGTCCCCAGGCATTGAAGCCGCTCTATGACCAGGACTGGCAATGGGAGGATTTCCCGCCCGAACCCAACAACATCGACGGCACCATTCTGCACGCCATCGAACGCGCCTATGCCTATACCGCCCAGGGAGCCGGGTATTTCTCGGGGATTTGTTTTTCGGACGAGTTTTCGCGAATCGAACTGACGAACTTGGCTTTCTACACCAAGAATATGTTCGACGTGCATGCCTTGCCGCTGCCGATTTCGGGCAAAGGTACCCTGCCGGTGCGCATCTTAAAGGTCCTCAGCCCTACACACTATGCCCAGCTGCGTAACCACTGGCGCAAGTACCGCGAAGGACGCGCGTGAATCCGGCCGGAACCGCAGCGCAAACCCACCCCGCCGCACCCTAACCGGCCTCGAAACGAAGGAGCCGCCCTCGTGACCACCCCCCACCCAATCCACCGACGCAACCCAGCCCAATCCGACCGCGGCAGACCTCGCCCCGGTAGAAACCACCCAAACCCCGGCGAAACCCCGCAAACGCCTGTTCTATCTGGATTTTATCCGCGCCTTCAGCGTGCTGGTGATTGTGCTGACGCACTTCAATAACCCCTACCTGGATAAAGGCGGGTATTTGCTGACGAATACTCCCCTTCAACATCTATGTCGGAGCCTTGGGAGTATCGCAGTTCCTGATTATTTCCGCCGCGGCCCTGACCATTACTTACCAGCGCCCCCTGAACCTGCGAAAATTCTACAAGAAACGTTTCCTCGGAATCTATCCGATGTTCTGGATTGCGTGGATAATCGGAACTCTGACGCTCTTTGTGCTGCATGGGGGAGTACCCGCTAACGGCGCCCCGGCGCGTTACTTTTTCTGGACTCTGATCGGGATGGACGGCCTGGTGGCAAACTTCGGTTTCACCACTATGTATCTGCTGGGAGAATGGTTCCTGGGATTCATCGTACTGTTCTATATTATTTTCCCCATACTGCAGTGGGGTGTTCGCGTCCACCCCTACATAACCGCGGTGGCGGGCCTGGGAATCTACGCCGCGGCCCTGGCCTGGTACCTCTACCGTCCGCATTACCTCCCCGGCGGGGTGTTCCTGCCGATACGCCTGCCGGAACTGCTCTTCGGCATCTACTTCGCGACCTACTTCAAACGCGTCCACCCCCTGGCCCTGATCCCGGCCCTGGCCGTCCTGGTGGCCTCGTCCCTCCTGCCCCAAATCCCCGAGGACCTGGCGGTAACCTTCGTCGGCATCGCCTTCTTCGTAGTGCTGGCCTTCCTGGCAAAGTTCCTGGACTTCGGCCTGGTGAAAGTCCCTGTGGAACTGATATCCAAATATTCCTACGGCATCTTCCTGGTCCACCACGTCATCATTATGGAGTTCTATCGGACGCTGAATATCCAGGCCTTCCCGCCGCTGTATAAATGGATGGCTTTCGTCGCGATCTGCCTGCTGACTTATGGCCTGGGGGTGGCGCTCTATCACCTCCACGACCGCGTCATGTTCTATGTACGAAAGGCCTTGGCGAGGTCCTAGCCTTCAGTTTTCGGCCTCGGTTTGGGGGTTTTGAGCCGGGTCGAGGTCGGCACCCGGGGTTTCGGCGGTGGTTTCGGTTTCGGTGGTGGTGCCGGTCATCTTCTCCCAATAGGCGGTGTCGCGTTCAGGCAGTTCCAGCATCGGGGTTTCGGGCTGCAACCCTTCGAAATGCGAACCCAGCGTCACCACCCCGGCCGACTCCATCCCGGCCCAAGGAGTCACGCTGAAAGGCACCGCTTTCTGCCAGGCATCAATAACCTGCGTCAGTTCAAAGTTCTGGATCGAAGCCGACAAGAAATACGCACCGGGCCGAAGCGGTAACTGCGGCACCACAATATCCACCCAACCCTCGCCGGGGTGCAGTTCGCGCGGCACGTAACCGTCGTCTAAAGACTGGTAACCCCATACCCAAAAGCCCTCCCGGGTATCGATAGAGGCACCGAAAACCGGCTTCTTGATGGTTTCTTCGCAGCGATAGTGCAGCCGCATCTTGATGGCTTCTGCGGTGTGGATGCGTCTGGTCGCCGCGCCGCTATCCCCCAGGATTTCAATCTTCGTGATCTGGGCTTCCCCAGAACCGAAGCGGGTACCACCGCCCTGGGCGACTTGCGCGCCGTGGGCGGTGTTGGCATAGCGATCCACCACGTCCATGGCCGGGCCAATCGCGGCGACCTCGCCCTGGTTCAACCACACCGCGGAATCACAGAAGGTCCGCATCTGGTCCAAGGCGTGGGAAACCACCACCACGGTGCGGCCATCTTGGCGAAACTGGGCGAACTTGTCCAGGCACTTCTCCTGGAACTCCAAGTCACCCACCGCCAGGATTTCATCTACCAGCAAGATCTCTGGTTCGACGTGGATAGAAACCGAGAACCCCAGACGCACATACATCCCCGAAGAATAGTTCTTCACCGGCTGGTCGATAAAGTGCTCCACCCCGGAAAACGCCACGATTTCGTCGAATTTTCTTTCGATTTCGGCTCGGCTCATCCCCAAGATAGTGCCGTTAAGAAAGATGTTTTCCCGTCCCGTCAGCTCGGGATGAAAACCCGAACCAACCTCCAGCATCGCCGCCATGCGCCCGTGCGAAGTGATCTTGCCGCTGTTAGGGGACAGAATCTTGGCGATGCACTTCAGCAGCGTGGACTTGCCCGAACCGTTCTTTCCCAGCAGCCCGAAGGTAGAGCCCGTGGGGATTTCCAGCGAAACATCTTTCAAGGCGTGGAACTCTTCGAACTGGGATTTGCGTTGGCGCAGCAGGCGACGCTTGATGGACTGGTCGCGGTCGCGATAGACCCGAAAGTGCTTCGAAACATGTTCGACTTGGATGGCAGGCTGTGGCTTTGCGCTACTCAACTTCAGATCTCCTCCACTATCCAAGCCTGGTGACGGCGATACACCAAAACCCCCACCAACAATGTAACCGCAGCCCACACCGTGGCCCCTAACCAGACCTCGACCCCCGGAACCGTGAAGTCATAGAACACCGCGCGGAAAGCCTCTAACAGCAGTTCGGCGGGGTTCAGGCGGAAGATCACGTCCAAGGGCAGGGGTTTGCCGTCCCACCCAATCCCTTTTTCGAACAGGGAATCCTGGGCGGCCACCAGCATTGACAGCGGGAAAACTACCCCGGAGGCATACATCCAAATCTGGGTGAAGATGGTCCACAGGTGCGAGATATCACGGAAATACACGCTGGCAATCCCCAAGATCAGCGCCAGCCCCGTCCCGAAAGCCGCCGTCAGCACCAAAATCGGAACCAGCAGCGGCACATAGGGTAGCACCCCGAAACCGCCCATAGCGATGCACACCAGCAGCAGCGCTAAAAGTTCAAACAGGAAGTTGAAACTCTGTGCGGCGGTGGCGGCCAACACCAAGACATAGCGCGGGAAATACACCTTCGTCAACAGCCCGGCGTTACCCATAAAGGCGTTCATGCCGTTGAGGATCACCCGCGACAGATAGCCCCAGCACAGCACTCCGATACCGATGTAGAGGGCGAAGGAATGAATTCCGGAGTTTATGCCCGGCTCGACTCCGCCCCGGAAAATCACCCCGAAGATTACCGAGAAAACCGCGATGGTCGCCAGGGGGTTAATCAAGGACCACAGGCGACCCAGCACGGTGCCTTTGTATTCCGCCGAGGTTTCGCGTTTCGCCAGCACCCACACCAGCGACATGGCGTGTTTGAATTCGGAACTTTCAGAGCTCTGCAAGGGCGCCTCCGTCGATCCACTGGCACAACCGGGTGATTCCGGTTTCGACGTCAATGTGTGGTTCCCACCCCAGGGCCTGGCGGGTGGTCGAGATATCCGCCCACGCCGCGCGCACGTCGCCTTCGCGGAACTGTCCGGTTACCTGTGGCTGGGGAGCGCCATAGTACGCCGCGGCGGCCTGGGCGACCTGGGCGATGGTTACTTGACTACCCGCGCCGATATCATAGGGATGCACATTGGTTCCGCCGTGGTCAATGCCAGCCAGTATCGCCGAGACCACGTCGTCGATATAGACAAAGTCGCGAATGATTTCCCCGTCCTCGTAAACTGGGATGACCTGGCCTTTCGCCGCCCACCGCGTGAACATCGAGACGATACCGGTATAGGGATTCGTCAGCGACTGCCCCACCCCGTAAACATTCTGTAACCGGAAACTCACCAGCTCCACGTCGAAGGAACCGCACCACGAAGTCAGCAGGTTCTCTTGTGCCAGTTTCGTGGCGGCATAGATATTGGCCGGCGCTGGAATCACCGTCCCGGAAGTGCTGGGCGGTGGGTGTCAGATCGGGGAAATCCCAAGTCCCGGCGGACAACATGGCGTGGGTGCGCATCCCCGGATAGACGTACCTTCCCGCGGCGTCCACCCAGCGGCCCTCGCCATATACCGCGCGCGAAGAAGTAAAGACGATGCTTTTGGGCAGAGCCTGGTGGCGCACCAGCGCGTCCAGCATCTGCGTGGTCCCCACCACGTTGGTTTGTGCGTGCAAAGTGGATTCCCGCAGGGACTGCCCGGTCCCAGTTTCCGCCGCTAAATGCACGATGACCTGGGGTTTTACCTGTTCCAAGACCTGGTCCCACACGGTGGCGTCGGCGACGTCACCCACCACCAGCTCTACCTGGGGGTGCAGGGCTGCGGGGCGCTGGGCCCGGGAATGCACCTGGGGATGTAGGTTGTCGATGGCGACAACCCGGTCAAAACGCTGGGCTAAAAACGGCGAAAGCGCACACCCGATAAAACCTGCGCCACCGGTAACAAGGCAGGAATTCGTCATCTGGCTGGGTCTTTCTGGTTGTCTGTGGCCCTCGTAATCGAGGCCCTCCCAGTCTAGCAACTTGGCCAGGTAGGGGGAATTTCGTTCAGGGTTTCGGCTGCGGTGTAGTTTCCCCTTCGAGGTTTGCCGGGTTGGTTCCCGGTTCAGGGGCCGTCGGGGTGGGTTTCCCCTTCGAGGTTGGGGGCGGTTCTGCGATAGACTTTAGTGACCCTGGAGCCTAGAAAAGGACGAGATTCATGCATGTTTTAGTTACCGGCGGCGCCGGATTCATCGGCGCGAACTTTGTGCACACCACCGTCGAGGAGCGGCCCGACGCGACGGTGACGGTTCTGGACAAGATTGGCTACGCCGGTAACCCGGCCTCAATCGAGGGGCTGGATCGCGTGAAGCTGGTGGTGGGTGACCTGGCGGACCGCGACCTGGTGGACGGCCTGGTTTCCGAGGCGGACCTGGTGGTGCACTTTGCGGCCGAGTCGCACAACGATAACTCGCTGGTGGATCCTTCGCCTTTTATCTATTCGAACCTGGTGGGGACTTTCCATGTGCTGGAGGCTTGCCGCAAGCACAAGGTGCGTCTGCACCATATCTCTACCGACGAGGTTTACGGCGATTTGGAGCTGGACGACCCGAATAAGTTCACCCCGCAAACCCCGTATTGGCCGTCCTCGCCCTATTCCTCGACGAAGGCCGGTTCGGATATGTTGGTGCGTGCTTGGGTGCGGTCTTTCGGGGTCGAGGCCACGATTTCGAACTGCTCGAATAACTACGGGCCCTATCAGCACGTCGAGAAGTTTATTCCGCGCATGATTACGAACCGCATCGACGGGGTGCGGCCGCGCCTGTACGGAGATGGCTTTGAATGTGCGCGATTGGATCCACGTGCTGGACCACAACACCGCGGTGTGGGCGATTATTGAAAAGGGCCGTCTGGGAGAAACTTACTTGATCGGTGCGAACGGGGAAAAGAACAACCGGGAAGTGGTAGAGACCTTGAACCAGATGATGGGGTTCCCCGCCGATGACTTCGACCATGTCAAGGACCGTCCCGGCCACGACCTGCGTTACGCGATCGATAACTCGAAGCTGGTGGCCGAGACGGGCTGGCAGCCGAAGTACACTTCTTTTGCCGAGGGCCTGAAAGCGACGATTGACTGGTACCGGGCGAATGAGGCCTGGTGGCGCCCCGCCAAAGAAGAGACCGAGCGCAAGTACGCGGCCCAGGGCCACTGAGCCTAGGGTCTCAGTAGGGGCGGTCCTCGGCGATGGGTCGCACCACCTGTCCCAGGATAGGTCCGGGGTTCCTGGTGGTGAAGTTCCGCACCCGGACACCGGGCAGGTTTGCCTCTACGAAGGTGCCGTTGCCCAGGTCCATGGCGACGTGCACGATCACCCCACCCGAGGTCCAGAACAGCAGGTCCCCGCGCTGCCGCTGTGAAAGAGGCACGTGCTGGAGGTAGGGATCCTTATAGAGCTGTTGGCTGGTGCGATAGGTAGGTTCCGCGTGGTGCAGCACGTTGATGGGTTGGGGATCCACGCCGGCGGAATATATGGCTTGCAGCATCAAACCGGAGCAGTCGTAGCCCAGTCCGCCGTCCCCGGCACCGCCCCAGGTATAGGGCAGTCCTTGGCGAGACAACGCGAAGTTCACCATCTGTTCGACGCGCTGTTGGCGGCTGGCCCGCGGCGAGACCGCTATCGGGGCTTGCCAGGTATCGATGTCAAAAGAGAATCCCGTGTTCGCTGCGTCCCAGGTGCGGCGGTCCACCACGCCGTTGGCGGGCAGGCCAGCGCGGCGCTGTAGTGCCTTCACCGCGCGAACCGTCAAGGCATCCAGGTTCTCCCAGCGTGACCCCAGACCCAGAGCATGCTGGATAATGCCGACTTTCACCCCGTTCCAGCCGGGGTACAGCGTGGCCCCACCTCCGACCGGGGTTATGGAGGTAACTGGAATGTGGTAGTTCCCGTTGGGACACCAGGGCCGCTGTTCCGGTGGCAGTTTCATGCGCGCCTTGGCGGATTCTGGCAGGCAGCCCGAGGTGTCATAAGGGGCAAACTTTGGGTTGTATGCTTCGTCCCACTGCTGGTAGGCCGCGCAGGAACTGCGCCAGGCATTTTCTGCCACCGCAGCGTCGCCACCAATCACGGTGGCGACGTTGTTGAGGCAGTCAGGGCTTGGTCAGTCGAGGCGGGCAGGCAGTGAGTCTGTGCCAGCAAGATGGGCCGGGCGCCGGTCATCATCAGGTTCGCCGCGGAAAGTGCATCTGGGAAGTTGTTGCCCGCAGCCAAAACCGGCTGCGCCCCGGCATCGAAGAGTCCGGATTGCGCCACCAAGGCGGCGGTCTGGTAGCGGTCCGTCCCGCCGAAGCGGCGGATTTCTGCACTGGGCAGCAAGTTTTGCAAGGTGGCTGTTACCGTTTCGGGGATCACCGATTCCCCGCCCACCAGGTACACCCGCTTTGGTTCTAGGCGTTGTATCTGGTCGCGGATCTCTGTGATGATTTCCCCGCCAACCAGGGCTATGGGAGCATCCACGGCGCGTGCCAAGCCCACGGCGGTGACCGCATCGGGGAAGTTGCGCCCATCCACCACCACCAGAGCGGAAGCCGAGTCGAACTTTGCCAGTACCTGTGCCGAGGTGAGGTAGCGGTCCTCCCCGTAAAGGCGCGTGGATTCAGGTAAGCCTACCGTGGGGAGCGCCGCGGCCCCACCCACCATCAATGCCGGCAGATGCGCGGGGTAATCAGATTCCCGACTGGCCAGCACCAACGGGACTTTCTGTTGGAATGCCAAGGGTGCCGCCGAAAGCGCATCGGGGAAGTTTCGGGCCGAAACCACCACCGAGTTCGGCAAGAACCCGGTGGCGGCCGCGTTGATGCTTTCCCGGTTGGTCTCTATGCGGTTTTGTCCGAAAACCCGAGTAATGAAACGTTGCGCCAGGTCCTGGGGTGGGGAGGGGTTTGTGGAGAGTCGGCGAGGGGCTGGCGTAGCAGCGAGGGAGTGAAAGCTGTGCGATTTGCTGTGTCACCCGGTGTTGCGCCGAATCGTCTGCCCGCGCCGAAACCGGCACCACCAGCGAAATCGCCGCTGCCAAAGCCAGCGCCACCGGTGCCACCAACGCAGCCCTGCGCAGTTTTATGGTGAGCTCCATGATAATTCCTTTATCCGTTCCGTGGGTTTTCCTTTGTGTAATGCGGAAAAACCCCTGACTATTCCATAGTAGCGCAGTGCCCGGAAACGAAAAATGCCTTCCAGTTTTCCGTTGCATCACCCGGACAAAGCCCCAGTTCAAACGGTTCTTAACTGCATCACCTCGGCGTGTGATTCCCACATGCCCCACCTCAAGACGCAGCTTTCACCTCATCCGCACTTTACAGGCGAGTGGAACTGGGGAAAGCGCCTCATTCCTCCCAGCCGGAGGCGCTCAAAGTTTCGCGGTAAACCGCGTCGAAAGCCCGGCCGACTCCGGCCGGGCTAAAGGCGCAGATCTCCTCACTTTCCCCCGAACCCACACCACTGGCGTCCAGTCCACCACCGTCCTCGACCCGGGCATCACTGCCCGAAACCGCAACCTTTTTCGCCACCCGCGCCCCGACCTCGACCGCGGACATCCCCAGGGTTGCGGCCTGTAGGTCAACGCAGGCTTGGGCCCAGAACTTCGAGTTTGTTTCGCAAACCACGCGCGTCACGCTGGGTTCCAGGTACTCCAGATGCGCCGCGCCCGGGCCCAAAACCGCGGGGCGGCCCGAGAACAGCGCCTGGGCCAAGGGCAGATAGAATACTTCGGCTTCCTTCGAGGGGCCGATGAAAATATCGGCCGCGTCGATGGCAGCCTGTGCACCGCCCGCGCTTTCCGAAGACACAAAGTGTATGTGGTCCAAAACCCCCAGTTCGCGCGCTTTTTCCTGGGAGCGGATCTTTGCCGCACCCTCGCCCACCCAGGTCAAACTGGCCTCTACACCCATCGCGCGCAGCGTCTTGACCGTGCGAATCGCGACCTCGGGCTGGCGCTTGGAAGTCACCGAACCCACCGAAACTAAACGCAACTCGCCCTCGACGCAGGGACGTGGCGTGAACGCGCCGAAGACGTCTGCAAAACCGGGGAAATCTGCCCCTTGAGAGCAAGCCGGGGCCGGCACTACAAAAGGCACCACCCCGGTGAAACCCAAGAACCGCACTTTTCGCGGGGCCTTCAACAGGACCTCGGCGGGGGCGGTCAAACCGTCGGGCAGTTCCAGCAGTTCCTCGATGGGCCACACGCCTTCGGGCCAGTCGCCGGGGGTTTCGAGCTTTCCCGCGGTTGAATGCACCCACGCTGCGCCGAGCTTTTGTCCCGCGCGGTCGCTGAGGCCGAAAGGAATCAGCACGCGTTGCGTCATGGTGTGGATAATGTCGAAGCCTGGGGCCAACAGGCCTATCACCACCGCGGCTTTTTCGAAATCTTCGGCGTCGCGCAGGGCGTTGGGGTAGGCGCGCACTGTCACCGCGCCGTCGAGGTAGCGGGTTTCTTCGCCCGCCACGGCTTCGGGGCGCAGGTGGATTACGGTGACTTCGTGCCGGGTTGCGATGGCTTGGGCGTTGAGCCGCGCGAAGGTCCCCACGTGAGGTGCCTCCGGGGTAGGGTATTCGTTCGTGATAAGCGCGATCTTCATGCGGTTATTTTATTTTGCTTTCTCGCCACGGCCAGACTTCTGGGAGGAAAGCGCTTTGCGGCGAGGAAGGGCGCGGTAAAGTGGGGCTATGCGTGGAATTATTTGGCCGGCGGTTCCGGCACTCGTTTGCATCCGATTACTCAGGGCGTCTCCAAGCAGTTAGTGCCGGTTTACGACAAACCGATGGTTTACTATCCGCTGACGACGCTGATTTTGGCGGGGATTCGCGACATCCTGGTCATCACGACGCCGTACGACGCCCCGGCTTTCCACCGGCTGCTGGGTGATGGATCCCAGTTCGGCATCAACCTGCACTACCAGGTCCAGGAAGCCCCCAACGGGCTGGCGCAGGCTTTCGTGCTGGGCGCGGATTTCGTGGGGGACGATGAGGCGGCGCTGGTGTTGGGCGACAATATTTTCTATGGCCCCGGCATGGGCGACCAGCTGCAGCGTTTCCACCACATCGAGGGCGGCGCGGTTTTCGCCTATCACGTCCACAACCCCAAGGCCTACGGTGTGGTCGAGTTCGACCAGGACTTCAAGGCGATTTCGATCGAGGAGAAGCCCGCCGAACCCAAGTCGAACTATGCGGTTCCGGGCCTGTACTTCTATGACAACAACGTGGTGCAGATCGCCAAGGACCTGAAGCCTTCGGCTCGCGGAGAATACGAAATCACCGACGTGAATCGGGTCTACCTGGAGCAGGGCCAGCTGCAGGTCGAAGTGTTGCCGCGCGGCACTGCGTGGCTGGATACCGGCACTTTTGATTCCCTGGCAGACGCTACGGCTTTTGTGCGCACCATCGAGAAGCGCCAGGATCTAAAGATCGGGTGCCCGGAAGAAGCTGCGTGGCGGCGCGGATTCCTGACGGATGCCGAGCTGGCGCGCGTGGCGGAGCCGCTGCGGAAATCCGGCTACGGTGAATACCTGTTGGGCTTGTTAAGAGGGCTGAGTCTTTTAACCGGCCCCGGCCCGGTTCTGCGCTCAGAAACATCCTGGCCAATCGCGTTGCTAACGCGTTAGGAACTATCAAGGGCGAGGGGAGTGCGCGGGCAAGGCGAGGGAAGGGGTGCCTTACCTGCTCATATGCACTGCGGCACGCGCCCAGGTAGACTTGGGGGCGACGTTAAGAAAGGTGGCCAGTTGGAACGTATCAACGGGGTGGAGAAGTACTACTCCTGGGGTTCAGATGAAGCTATTCAGGAACGCTTCGGCATCGGTCGAACCGGCGAAACCCTCGCCGAGGTTTGGTTCGGGGCGCACCATCTCCCCTTCGGTCTTGCTCCCCGAAAGCGCCACCTGCGCCACCACCACAACCAACCCCACTAACCCCACCGACCCCGCAACCACCCCCAATGACCTCGACCCCCTGACCCTCGAGGACTGGGTCAGCGCCGACCCTCGGGCACTTTAGGTCCGCTGGCCACCGAAAGATTCGGCGCCAAGCTGCCCTTCTTGATGAAGTTGATCGCCCCGAAACGCCCGCTGTCCCTGCAGGTCCACCCCGACCTCAGCCGCGCCCGCATGATGTACCAGACCGAGGAACTGGCCGGCATCCCCCTGGACGCCCCCGACCGCATGTACAAGGATCCCAACCACAAGCCAGAACTCATCTACGCCCTGACGAAGTTCGAAGCCCTGGCCGGTTTCCGCGCCCCGCGCCGCATCGTGGAGATCTTTTCCGACCTGGATACGGAACTCAGCGCCCAGATTGTCCAGATGCTGCGCGCAGATCTGTCTCCTACCGGGATTCGCTCGGTGGTGGATCGCCTTTTGTCTCCGGCCACGGCCCCCGCTCCTTCTCAGGTCGAGGCCATCGTCGCGGCGATGACGCGCCGCCTCCACGCCGGCCTGTCGCCTTCGGTGCGCCTGGACCGCATCGTGATTTCCCTGGCCAAGCACTATTCGGGTGACGCGGGCGCGATTGTGGCGGCGATGCTGAATCCGGTTACTCTGCGCCCCGGCGAGGTCCTCTTCACGCCTCCCGGCGGGATCCACGCCTACCTGTCGGGGTTGGGTGTGGGAAGTGATGGCTTCTTCGGACAACGTTTTGCGCGCGGGCCTGACCGAAAAACACGTGGACCCGGCCGAACTGTTGAACTGCCTGGATTACGTGGCGGCCCCGCCGGTGCGCATCGCCCCGGAGTGGGTGACAGAATCCACCCAGGTTTTCTATGCGCCAGTCGATGACTTCGAACTTTCCGTCACCCGTCTGGAAGGCCCCGAACTCTCCATTCCCGGTCACGGTGGTCGGATTGTGCTTTGTATAGAGGGCGAGGTCTTCCTTCGCGACGGTCAGACGCCGTCGTTGCGTTTGGCCCCGGGCGAGGCCGTCTTTGTGCGTTCCGATAAGCTGCCGGTTTTCGCCGCGGGACGTGGCATTGTGATGCAGACGAACATCCCGTAATTAGCCCAGGATGGTTTTTGTGGCAAACGGTCCGTGGCGTGTCACCCTAAGTGTGAGGTAAATCACATTTGCCTTCTACCTGCGTAATTACGGTATTTCATCCCTTTTGGGCCTGTGCACGCCTCAACCTGTGAAACAGGTCACTTGTGGAACCTAAGCACAACCGTGTAACTTTGGAAGTGCGTCAGCTTAGAGCTCTGACTCCGGTCGGACTGGCAGCGCCGCCCCAAACGAGGAAGCAACACAGAAAGAGGTGAGGGGATTTTGTGGAACCTATTCGGTGAAGGTGACTTCAACGACGACCCCTATACCTCGCTATCCGAAGTCCTCAACGGACCCCTCGCTTGGCAAGAACACGCGCTTTGCGCCCAGACCGACCCCGAGGCCTTCTTCCCTGAAAAAGGCGGTTCGACTCGTGAAGCCAAGGCGGTCTGCGCGAATTGCTCGGTTCGCGCCGAATGCCTGGACTACGCTTTGAAGAACGATGAACGTTTCGGTATCTGGGGTGGAAAGTCCGAACGTGAACGTCGCCTGGTAAAGCGCAAGGTTTCTTGATTCCTAGCTGCGGCCTTGCTGCCGGGGAAAACCCCGCTGACAAGGTAATCTATTACTCGTGCAAACTGAAGTAACCGCCCTGGTCGTGACCTCCGGAGAGACCCCTTATCTTTCGGCCACGCTGCAGGCGGTTACCCGCCAAACCCTGGCTCCCGAACAGGTGATTGTGCTGGATGTTTCCAACTCGGGGGTGGTGCATCGCCGCGGCACCAAAGTTATCCCGGTTCCGGGGGCAGCAAACCTGGGCCAGGCCATCGAAGCCGCCCGCCAAGACCCCGACTTTCCCGACCTCGACACTGTGCAAACTAGGGCAACCACCGCGACCCCAAATCTCGTAGCGACCCCAAACCCGAACCTCGATCCGGTCCAAGTTCAGCCGACCCGCGCCCTGTGGATTTTGCACGATGATTCCGCGCCGGGGGCGACCTGCCTGGAGGAACAGGTAAAGGTCTTGCGCAGTGCGGAAAACATCAAGGTGGTGGGGCCCAAGCAGCGTTCTTGGGACAAGGCCAGCCAGATTTTGGAGGTCGGGATTCAGGCCACCGCCTCGGGGCGGCGCCTGCAGGAAACCGATGCCAGCGAGGTTGATCAGGGGCAATATGATTTTCGCGAGGACGTGCTGGCGGTGGGCAGCGCGGGGATGCTGGTCGAGTGGCAGACTTTCACAGACTTAGAAGGCTTTGACCCGCAGCTGGGGCCTTTCGGGGACGGGCTGGAGTTTAGCCGTCGCGCGCATCTGGCGGGGCACCGGGTGGTGATTGCGCCCAAGGCCTTGCTGTACCACAAGATTGCGGGGTTCTATGGTCTGCGCGGTCCGGACGGGGGTCGGCCCACGCGCGCCACCCTGGGGGCCGCCCAAACCATCCCAACCCCAACCGCGCACCAACCCACCCGTCCCGCCGCCCTCGACCCGGGGGCGAAACTGCAACCGAACCCGAAACGTTCCTTCGCTGCCCGGCGGGCCGCCCAGCTCTATAACTGGCTGCTGGCCGCGCCGTGGTGGCAGTTCTGGGCGCTGCCGCTGGTGATCGTGGTGCTGACGGTGTTTCGCGTGGGGTGGCGCATCCTCACCAAAGAGCCGCGCCTGGCCGGAGCCGAGGCCCGCGCGGCGCTGGTGACCATCTGCAAACCGCTGCCGGTGTGGCGGGGACGCGCCCGGATTCGCCGCCACCGTAGCCAGCCGCTGCGCACCTTGCGGCCCTTCTTGATCAAGGGTCGGCGCATTTGGCAGGCGAAACTGACCCAGCGCCGCGTCGCTAAGGACTTGCGTCGCCCGGTGATGCTGGACGGCGCGGCCCAACGCAACTACTACCAGGAACGTAACCTGGACCGCGCCGTGATGTGGTCCCTGGCGCTGGTCCTGGCCGCGGTATCTATGCTGGCCTGGCGTTTTGCGCTGACCGGCGTGGCGGGCGGAGCCCTGGCCAACCTGCCGACCGACACCGGCTACTTCTGGCGCGACCTGGTCTCGGGCTGGCTGAACGCCGGGCTGGGCTACGGTTCGGTGCTGGGTGGCGCGGATCCACTGGGCCTGCTGCTGGCCGTGGCCGGTCAAGGCGCGGTGGCCATCGGGGTGCCCGGGCCGGTTTTGCTGACTTTGCTGCTGGTGGGGGCGATGCCCCTGGCGTGGCTGGCGGCCTGGTGGGCCAGCGGGGTCCTGACCGACCTGCGCCCCTTGCGCTCCCTGGCCGCCCTGTCCTGGGCGCTGTCCCCGGCGCTTTTGGCCTCGCTGGGCCAGGGCGAGGTCGCCGCTTGGGTTTTGGCCGTGGCCCTGCCGATCTGCGTGGGGGCTGTGGCACGCGCCACCGGTATCGGCGTGCACCGCACCGTCATGGGCGAAGGCGAACCCGTGGGCTTCACCGTCTATTCTTCGCGCGTCATCTGCGCTGGGGTGGCGTCCCTGGCCGGTTTCTTTGCGGTGGCAGCCTGCCAGGTCTTGATCTTTGTGCTGGCCGTCTTGGTCGCGCTGTCCTGGCTGAAAGGTGCGGCGAAACAGCCGGGCCTGCAAAACGCCGGGGGTGAAAACCCCACCGAACTGATCCAAGGCACCCTGGCTACCCGCGTCGTGACCCGCACCCGGCTAAAGTTCACGCACCTGGTCATCATCCTGCTGCCCGCCACGGTGCTGGTCGTCCCCACCCTGCTGCGCACCCTGACTCGCCCCAGCCAGTGGCCGCTGTGGATCTCGACGCTTTCTGTCCCACATTCGGCCCCTTCCCCGCGCGGCTGGGAGCTGCTGGCGGGCTGGCCCCTGGGTCTGACCCAGCTGTCCTTGCCGCTGCAACTGCCGGGCTGGCAGATCCTGGCCTACGCCCCGGTGCTGCTGCTGCTCGCGCAGGCGGCGCTGGCGGTGCTGATTCCGCGCTCCACCACGGGTTCCCAATGGGGCGCCATCTTCGCACTCCTGGGCCTGGGCCTGGCGCTGCTCTCGGTGCAAACCCCGGTCGCCCTGGCCGGTGCCACCCCCGTCACGGCGTGGGCGGGACCGGGCTTGCTGCTGTACCACGCCGGTTTAATTGTTTCGGTGTTGTTCCTGGTGTCGAGGGCGGGACACGGGGTTCCGGCCGAGTTACGTACCTGGGTGGATCGAGGTTCGCGCTTGGCCGCGGTGGTGGCAGTGGTGGTGCCGGTGCTGGCCGCGGCGCCGATGTTGGCGAACCTGATGCTGAGCCCGAACCACGGTTTCAACGCCCTGTCTGCCTTCCGCGAGGATTCCCTTCCCGCTACCGTCACCCAGGGCCAAGCCGGCCCGCTGCACCAGCGCGCCCTCCAGCTGCGCATCAGCCCGGCCGCGAACCGCTCTACCTTGATAACGGTGAATGTGTGGAACAACCAGGGTCAAAAGCACCTGGGAGGCCTCGCCCTGGCTGAAACTTAAGAACCTACAACTCACGACGAACCCCCGCGTCCCCGACGCCGCCGACCTCGCCCTGTCGCGCACCGTCGCTTCCCTGGCCGGTGGCGCCACCCCGAACCTCGCCGAATCCCTGGCGCAGCTGGACGTAAAGTTCGTCGTGGTCCCCACCGCCAAGGACTTCTACACCACGAACCTGATGAACAACCTGGACTCCACCGCCGGCCTGGAACGAGTCACCACCACCGCGGCCGGGACCGTGTGGCGCCTGTCGGGCCAGTCCGAGGCCGCGCTGGGCCGCGTCACGACGGCCTCGTGGAAGGGCGGGGTGCCGACTTGGCCGGATGACGCCACGGTGGAAACCCTGACTTTTTCGGGTAATCGCGCGACTTTGCCGGCCGGTCCCGAAGGCCGCGTCTTGGCGCTGTCTTGGCGCGCGGACGCGAACCTGGTGGTGCGCCTGGACGGCAAGGCCCTGGAGCGCGCCGAAGGTACCCAGTGGAACGCCCTGTATCGCCTCCCCGCCCAGGGCGGCACCCTGACCGTGAACTACAACTATTTCCCCCACCAGCTCTGGGGCGCGGCCCTGGTTGTCGCCCTGCTGGTCGCCCTCGCGGCGGCGGCCCCGGTGCGCAGAGTTTCGGAGGTGCGCTGAATGTCGAAATTCTCTGCGCTGCGCCCGCGCCTGCTGTGGCGGTGGCTGGGAGCTACCGTGCTGGTCTTTGCCCTGGGTGCCGCCCTGGTGACCTACGGCCTGAGCTACACCCGCAGCGCCGCCCAAGCCCAGTACGGCGAACCGGTGGACGTCCCTCCCGGCCAAGTTGCCTTGGCCTGTCCCGCGGTTCCCCAAACCGTGAACCCCAACGCTGTGGACGTCGAAGGTAAGCCCCTGCCCACTCCGCGCATTGCCGGTTCCGTCACCGCCGTGGTGATGGCGCGTTCCGGCAAAGCCCCCGACCAGGCCACCTACGTTCCTTTCGGTCCCGACGGTAGCGCTGTGGCGGTTTCCTCGGTCGAGGACCCCGACGCGGCTCCCGGCCAGGGCTCTGCTTCCGGCCAAACCCAGGCCACCACCGAAAACCCCGACTCTGCCGCTAATTCGCAACAGACGGCCTCGACCCCGGAACCGAACCCGAATAACGCCACCGCCGCGCGGACCGCGACTGGGCCGACCTCGACGGGGCCGACCTCAACCCAGAACCCCAACGCCACATCGCTAAAGTTCACGCCTCGCTCGGCCATGCTGGTGGCGCAGGCCGACACGCCGCGACCGGGCATCTTCACCGCCGAGCCCTGGGGAGGCAAAGCGGCCTTGGCGGCGGCCGACATCGAGCAATCCGTGTCTTCCGGGGATTTCCGCGGGCTGGCCACCGCGACTTGCGTGCCCGCCAGCCAAGAGAGCTGGTTGGTCGGCGGGTCGACCGCGCCGGGGCAATCCACCACTTTGCAGGTCGTGAACCTGTCCAGCAATGCGGTTAGCGCCAACATCGATATTTGGGGAGACACCGGGAAACTCGAGTTTCCGCGCGGGACGAAACTGGTGGTCAGCCCGCGTTCCACCGTGTCGATCCCGCTGGAGTCACAGGTTCAGGGCAACCAGCGTCTGGTAACGCGAGTCAAGGCCAACGGGGCGGGGCTGGCGGCTTTCCTGCAGACGCATTCCCTGCTGGGGCTCACGCCGGGTGGGGTTTCGCTGGTGCATCCCTCGACGCGGGCCGCGCAGGTGCAGGTGGTGCCCGGGGTGGCGCTGAACGCAGATTTGGGGGCGGTGCGGTTGTTGAATACTGGCGAGGACGTGGCGCGCGCCTCGATTTCGGTGGTGGGCGAGGGCGGCAGCACGGCGGTTGCGGGGGCCCAAGAAGTCGAGTTGGATCCCGGCGCGGTTTTTGACTTCACCTTGGGTGGGGTGCCGGAAGGAACTATTCCGTGGTGGTCAACTCGAATCAGCCGGTAGTGGCGGGGGCCGTGATTTACCGGCAGGGATCCGAGTCGAAAACCGAGAAAGGGAAGTTTTCCAGAGACCTGGCGTGGCTGCCGGCTTTGAGCGCCGGGGGAGGCGTGGTGATCGGGCCGGCCGCGGTGGAGCGTCAGTTGATGGTGACGAATCTGTCAGGGCAAGCGGCCGAGTTCCGCATTGGTGGTGAGGCGCACAGCGTGGCGCCCAACACCACGGTGGTGCTGCCACTCACGGCCGAGACTCCTTTGCAGATTGAGGCGCCGAATCTGTACGTGACCCAGATTTTGACGACTAACTTGGGCGACGGTTTGGGGATCGACAGTTTGGAGCCTACGCCCGACCTGGATGCCGCGCGGCAGGTTTACGTGCATCTGAATTCTTAGCGGGCTTGGGGTTTTGCGCCTGGCAGTCGCCGTTGCCGCGTTGCCGTGCTGCCGCGCTGCCGTGCTGATTTGCCCTACTCACACCCCGTACTTCAAGGCCGAGGCAGCGGCGAGTTTTTTCTTTAAGTTTTCTTGGGATACCTGGTCTTGGTGATAGGCAGCGTCGCGGCGCAGCACCAGCACCGCGGCGATAAAGCGTTCCGGGTCGGTGCCCTGCGGGGGAGCGGGGTACACATAGCCACGCAATTCTTCCGCCAAGCTGATGGCGTACTTGCGGCGCGACTGGTAGTCCATCTGGGCGGCTTGCAGCAGGAACCGCCGGGCCATCATCGCTGTAGCGTCGGGGATGGTGGCGACACGCGCCACGCCGGCCCAGGCCGAGAGCTCCGGAGCCAGTAAGAAAGGCAGGGGAGTTATGGTGCTGGGTTCCAGCACCACATAGGTTCCAGCCAGGTAATCCCCCACGCGTTTGCCGCGCCTACTGAACATCGCCACCACCAGCGCCGCCGCACCGAAGGTGAACCACAGTTCCGCCACTCCGATTAACCCCGCACCACGCAGTGGCGCAGCGAAACCGGGCCGCCGTCCTCGCGCACCACCCGAGTCCCCATGATGAACTTCCCCAGGGAACGACCTCCGCTGAGAGTCTCTACCAGTATGGGCACCACCAGCATCCACAGCGCCATCAAAGACAGGATCATCGTCACGACCTGGGCATCGTTGGTAAACATGAAGAGGCGACTTAGCCAGTCGTGGCCCAACATAATCCATATGTAAATTTCCGCAGTCAGAAATATCCCTATGATATAGGTCGCCGCATCGATTAAACCCGTAATAACACGGAAAAAAACGTTAGCCGGGGTAATCAACAGCGCGACGGCCTCGCCCGTGACAACTACGTCTGGACGGAATTTCGACCCGCGAAACTGTTCCATATATGGCACATTATCATTATGGACATTGACGCGTATACTCGAAGACGCCGCCAGGACTGGCGCCGCCTGGAGAAACTGGTTCGTAAACGCCGCCTGACGGGTGCCGACATCGACCAGCTGGTTTCCCTCTATCAAAGCACCAGCTCTGACCTGGCCACTCTCTCCTCGAACGTCACTGACCCCGACGTCGTTGCCGAGGTCTCCCAGCTGGTTTCCCGGGCACGCGGGCGCATCAGCGGGGCCCGCGCTCCTTTGCGCGTCGGTCTGGGCAAGTTCTTTTTCATCACCCTCCCGGTGGCGCTGTACCGCATCGGTCCGCTGTTCCTGCTGACCTGGGTTTTCGCCGCGGTGGTGGCTCTCGTCGCGGGGTCTGGGCGGCGACTCACCCCGAATACCTGGCCCAGATGGGTTCGGAAGACCAGCTGCGCGAATACGCCCAAGATACTTTCAAGGCCTATTACACGAACTATCCGGCCCCGGATTTCGCCGCCCAAGTCTGGACCAACAACGCCCGCATCGCCGTGATAATGGTGGCGACTTTCTTTACGGGCTTCCTTCCGGTTTACCTCCTGGTGATGAACTTCGCCCAGGTGGGCACGGCGGGAGCTTTGATGTACACCTACGGCGACATCGGGGTGTTCTTTGGGCTCATCACCCCCCCACGGCATCCTCGAACTGTCCTGCATCGTCCTGGCCTGCGCGGTGGCGCTGCGTCTGATGTGGGCCTTCCTGGTGCCGGGTCAGTTATCTCGGTCGGAGTCGCTGTCCCGCGAGGGGCGAATCTTCGTGCCGGTCGGTGTCGGGCTGATTCTGCTGCTGGGGATTTCCGGGATCGAAGAAGGTTTCCTGACGCCTTCGCAGTTGCTGCCCTGGGTCAAGATTCCAATCGCGGTGCTGGTCATGGCGCTCATCGTGGCTTACGTCGTCTTCTTCGCGCGCCGCGCTCAGCGCCTGGGCCTCTCGGCGGACCTCGACCCGGATCAAGCCGGCTACTTCATCACCCTGCGCTGATCCGGCTGCGCACCGGGCAACCCTAATGCACTACAACCTTGGTGCCGTACCCCGCCCAGTCAAAAAGCTGCTTCGCATCGGCGGAATCCATATTGATGCATCCGTGCGACCCGCCCTGGGGATCCGCCACGAAAGTTCTGCGCCACGGCGCTCCGTGAATCCCGTAATCCCCCTGGAAATACATGATCCACGGCGCGTTTTCCTCGTAGGGCCCGTCCCAACCGACCCCGCGCATCACCTGCTGGGAGGTCTTGTAGTAGATCGCGAAAGTCCCGCGAATCGTGGGCGCGGCAGGATGCCCGGAAATCATCGGGAAGGGCCCCAGCACAATCTGCTTCCCCACCATCGCCGCGATCGTCGAGTTGCTCAGATTCACATCGATCCACGCCTCGCCCTCGGGCGCGTCATAGGCCAGCGCCACAGGCGCCACGATGGTGTCTTCCCAGGTCGCGGCCACGGTTTTCCCCGCAAAATCCACGACGAGGGCCGGTTCGAGTTCGGTTGCCTGGGCTTGGGTTTCCCCGGTCGAGGTCCGCGCCGCGTTTTCGGTGGTGGCGCTCGGCTCCCGGTTCGAGGTCGCCACTTCGGTTTTCGCCGGTGTTTGGGTTGGGGTGGTGGGGCTGGCGCTTTTCTCGGTGCTGCGTTCTTTTCCTTTTGTAGCCAGGGTGGCACTGGTTGGCGCTTTTGATACCGCACGAGCAATCTTAGCCCGCAGTTCCTTGGTGGCGCTGGCAACGTCGGCTATCGCGACTCCGTCTACTGGGTCGCTGAGCAGGCGCAGCAGATGTCCTTCGCTATCGACTTGACGTTTTCCGTTGAGCACTTGAGGTGCTTGGGCCTTGCCTAACCACTGCTGCATCGCGCCGGCGGTTTTCTCGGGTTGCGTGGCCCAGTCACAAGCGGTCTTTGCGTCGATTCGCTGGGCGAGCCTGCCGTCGATCTGCACGGCAACTCCGCCGCGCAAAGCTGCAAGACACTGGGAGGTACTGGAAATCTTTGCTGTCTGACTGTCTTGGGCCAACGGGGCGCCACCCGTCGTGGAACCAGAACCCAGTCGCGGCAGCGCAAAAGCCAATACCACCACTAATAGGCCCAACAACAGCGCCGCGACCACCCCGAAACGCGCCATCACCGCACGCCTCCACCCGGCCTCGCCCCGATACGAAACCGCAGTGGCCTCGCCCCGATACGAAAGAAACGAACACAAAGCGTGCCCTACAGCCGCCCACCAGCCCGCGCCCTGGGCGCGATGCTGGGTGCGTAGGTGAGTGGGGCGATGCCGCCAATGCCGTCGATACCGCCACATAGCTAGATCACCCCGTTTCGATGCACGACGATCGGGGTGCCGATCGAGGCGAACTCAAAGAACCGCTTGGCCCATTCGATGGGCAGGTTGGTGCAGCCGTGCGAGCCGCCGTAGGGACGATAGATGAAGTCATAGCGCCACGGCGCCCCGTGCAGTGCATAGCCGCCGTTGTAGTACATGGTGTAGGGGGCAATAACGTCGTATTCCCCGTCCCAGCCTTCGCCTTTCATTCTGGTGGAAACCAGCTTGGTTTGGATCCGGAAAATGCCCGAATACGTGGGCGAAGGCAGTGATCCGTTCACCGAGGCGATAGGGCCAATCACCACCTTGTCGCCCTCCCAGGCGGTGGTGGTGTGGTTCTCGATATCGACCCCGATCCAGCGCTGTCCCGGCGCGGCATCGTAGGGGCGGGGCAGATCCTGCTGGGCGGGAGTGTCGACGTAGGTGCCTTCGCGTCGCTGAAGTTCGAAGTAGCCGGTGTAGCCTTCGCCGGCCTGCAGCGCCTCAGTAGTTCCGCCGCGATTTTCTCCGTTATTTGACACGATCCGCGAGGGCCAGGCCGTGGTAATCAGCTGCAGCAGGTAGCCGTCCTTGGTGACGATGCGTTGGCCGGGTTCGTTCTTGATGTCGATGTTTTCATCCGTGAAAGTCGCCAGCCAGGACTCTATGGCCTTACGGTCGAACTGCGGTCCCTGATCGGTGACGGTAATCCACTTTGCCTTGTCTTCGCGGGGGATAAAGTGGCTGATCCCATAGGATACCAGGTTCACGCGGGGCTGCACCATCTGGGTTGCGGCTTGTGCCCAGGCCGGTAAATCGGGCGAGGGCGGCAGCGGTGCGACTTCGGTGAGTTGCGTTTCGAGGCTTTGATTTTCCTGGGTTTCCCAGGCTTTCTGGGCGGCGTCCAGCAGGGTTTGCGGGTCGATACCCTTTCCGGGGACACCAGGCGCCACCGTGAATTCTTGGGTTTCGGCGTTGAAGTCGAGGTGTGGGTCGAGGACGGGGTTGGGGTTTTTCGGTGGCGAGGTCGCGTGCGGCGAGGGTGGCGCGGTTGGTGTCGGTGGTGGCTTGGGCTTTGATGCGGTGTTCCATCACCGTAGACTTCAGGATTTCGCCGAGGTCCCGGTTCGGCGCCATCACGGCGGAGGCGGTGGCGGCAACGTCGCAGTCGAGGCCGAGTTCCTTGAGGGTTTTCGTGGCCTTCGCCGCACCGGTCAAAGTGACTTTCAAGGTGTCGCACTGGTGTTGCAGCGCGGCTTCGATTTCGGCGCGGGTATTCCCGGCCAGTTCCAGTTCTCCGACTTTGGTGTTAGGCAGCGCCAGCTCGCGATAGTAGTTGGCGTAGGCCCAACCACCCCCGACTGTTCCCAGGCCCAGCAGTAACACGCTGGTGGATAAAACCGCAGGCCAGCGACGTTTCTTTTTGACGATTCCGCGAATCTCCAGGGTTGGCTGAGTCATTATTCCTCTAAGTGGTGCCCGTATCTGGGCAAATTTTAGCATGTCAGCCCGGCGGGTTTTCCCCAGGACTAGCGCTTTGGCGGTGTCGATGGCATACTTAACCCTTGGTTTCCGGTTCACCCTCCACATCCGTGGCTGGGACCCGGCGCCCTTAGAATCCCAAGGAGAATACAAGATGCAAAAGGATATCCATCCCGAATACGTATTGACCGAGGTCACCTGTACCTGCGGTAACAGCTTCACCACTCGCTCTACCCTGACTTCCGGTCAGATGCGCGTAGATGTGTGCTCTGCCTGCCACCCCTTCTACACCGGCAAGCAAAAGATCCTGGATACCGGCGGTCGCGTCGCTCGTTTCGAACAGCGCTACGCCAAGTTCAACGCCGCCAAGAAGGCAGCCAAGTAGCTTTTTTTGACGCGCCGGCCCGGTCCTACTTTTCGGACCCGGCCGGCGCGTCTATTTATGCCCGCGACCTCGCGGAGTCTAAACGCAATCACCGAATCTCGAACCTCGAACCTCGAACCGAATACCGAACCTCGAACCTCGAACCTCGAACCGAATACCGCACCTCGAACCTCGAACCGAAATCCCTCGGCGAAACCCTCGCCCCGGAAAAGAAAGCATAAAGATGTCTGATTTTCCCCCGGAACTATCCGGAGTTGAACCTCTGTTAGAGGAATATCACCAAGTCGAAGCGCAGATGAGTGACCCGGCGCTGCACCATGACCAGGCTCGGGCGCGTCAGGTCGGGCGGCGTTACGCCGAGCTCGGGCGGGTCAACGCCGCGGCGCAGGCCTATCTGGCGGCGGCTTCGGACCTGGAGGCGGGGCGCGAGATGGCCGCGGAGGACCCGGACTTTGCCGCGGAACTGCCGGGAATGGAACAGGCCTTCGAGCAGGCTTCCGCCGCGCTGCTGCAGGTGTTGATTCCGCGCGACCCCAACGATGCGCGCGACGTAATTATGGAGATAAAGGCCGGGGAAGGCGGCGAGGAATCCGCGCTTTTTGCCGGGGATTTGCTGCGGATGTACGAGCGTTACGCCGAGGCTCAGGGTTGGAAACTCGAGGTGCTGGGGCTGACCGAGTCGGACCTGGGCGGGGTGAAGGACGCACAGGTCGCCATCAAGGCGAAGGGGAATCCCGCCCCCGAGGAAGGCGTGTGGGCGCACCTGAAGTACGAGGGTGGGGTGCATCGCGTGCAGCGCGTGCCGGTGACCGAATCGCAGGGGCGGATCCACACTTCCGCCGCCGGGGTTTTGGTGATGCCCGAAGCCGAGGAAACCGGCGACATCGAGATCGACCCCAACGATGTGCGCGTCGATGTGTATCGCTCCAGCGGGCCGGGTGGGCAGTCGGTGAACACCACGGATTCCGCGGTGCGACTGACGCATATCCCTACTGGCCTGGTGGTTTCGATGCAGAACGAGAAATCCCAGCTGCAGAACAAAGAAGCGGCCTTCCGCGTGCTGCGTTCGCGCCTGTTGCAGCTGGAGCAAGAGAAGCGTGACGCCGAGGCTGCCCAAGCCCGGGCTTCGCAGGTGCGCACGGTGGATCGTTCCGAACGCATCCGCACCTATAACTTTCCCGAAAACCGCATCGCCGATCACCGCACGGGTTACAAGGCCTATAACTTGGATGCGGTGCTGAACGGGGACTTGGGGCCGGTGATTCAGTCCGCTATCGAGGCCGACGAAGCCGCGCGTCTGGCTGCGGTGGGGCAGGGGGAGTAGGCCTTGTTCGAGGAAGGCTGGGTGCGCCGTTTGGGCGGCGTGCGTGGGTTGCGCGGCGTGCGTGGGTTGGGCCGGTTTGGTAGGGGGCGACTTTCTGCCGGACGTGACCGCCCGAGCGAGGCGGTGTGCCATGCCCGATAACGTTTCTGTGCGCCAAGCGCTGAACGACGCGGCTTTCGTCTTGTCCGAGGCCGGGATTGGCCCGGCGCGCCACGAAGCCCGCCTGCTGTTGGAACACGCCTTGGGCCGACCCTTCGGTTCCGCTGAAAGGTTGACCGGGCCTGAATGGAACCGCTTCTTTTCCCTGATTGGCCAGCGTGCCACGCGCGAACCGCTGCAGCACGTCATGGGGGTGATGTTCTTTCGCTACCTCACGCTGCGTTGTCGCCCTGGGGTTTTCGTGGTGCGCCCCGAAACCGAGTGGGTGGCCGAGGCCGGCATCGCGGCCGCACGCGATTGGGTGAACCGCGGGGTGGCGCCGCGGGTGTTGGACCTGGGAAGTGGTTCGGGCGCCCTGGGTTTGGCCCTGGCCTCCGAGGTCCCGCAAGTGCGCCTGACCAGCGTCGATGTCTCGTCAGCGGCGGTGGTTTTGACGCGGGAAAACGCGGCCCTGGTTGAGGTCTCCGCCACGGTCCTCCAGGCCGACGCCACGGATGTGCCCGCCTTGCGCCTGGCCTTGGCGGAGGCGGGTTTGGCAGATGCGTCCCCGGTAAAGGCCTCCACTACGGGTGCCAGTGAGGTCGCGGAAACTGGCGCGGTGCCGGTTTTGCAAGATTCCGAGTTCTCCCCAAGTTTCGAGGTAGTGGTCACGAACCCGCCTTATGTGATTGACCCGGTGACGCAGCTTGAGGCCCAACGCGACCCGGAACTGGCGCTCTACGGGGGCGGACCCGACGGCCTCGACCTGCCGCGAAAATTTTCCTGGATACTGCCGCAACGCTGCTGGTGCCAGGCGGGACCCTGGTAATGGAACACGGTGAAACCCAGGGCGAGGCCCTCGTCGCGGCCGCCCTAGCCGCGGGTTTCCGCACCGCTACTACCGGCAGGGATCTGGCGGGCCGCCCTCGCTACCTACACGCCGTGCGCTCCGGTCTGAACCCTGCCCTGGCGCCGGGCGGGTCGGATACTTCGAAGTCCGTACCAGCCACCTAAGCCGTCCCATCCCCGGCCGCACCAGCCATCCTCCACTCCCGCCCTGACCCTCCAGATGCTTAGCAAATTCCGGAGCCCGCTGAATCCCGGTGCTCGCCCTCCCGTACATAAAAACTGCAAAAATCGCACTTTTGCCCCTTGAAACACCCCTCGCATAGTCAATTTTTGCAGTTTTATGTACGCCCTTCGATTTGCTGAAGTTCTTCAATTCAGAGATTTATTGTGGTTATCCCCGATAGCAATCAGGTGACTCACAGGATAAGGTAGAGGCAACCGCCCACCCCGAGGAGACCCACAAATGAGCGAGAAAAAAACCGGTTTTCGCTGGTGAAAACCCCTTTGCCCCGAAATCTGGCGCCGCCGACGGCGCCAACTCCGCCGCTGCAAAACCCGAGGACACCGCACTCGCCCGCACGCAAACTGAACCGCAAACCCAACCCCAAACCGAACCCCAAACCACCGCCCTCGCCGGGGGCAAGTCACCAAAAACCGCGGGCGGAATCAAGGCCCAGCAAAAGTCCAAGCGTCGCCGCCACTTGATTATCGCCGCGGTGCTGGTGTTGGTGCTGATCGCCGGGGCATTCGGGATTCACTTTTTTACAAGCTCCGGCGCCGCGGGGGAAGCAGACCCCACCGCAGTGTATTCCGGAGATATGGGACAGGTGGTGCGACAGGATGTGACGAAGTCCGTGTCGTTGACCGGCACACTGCAGTCCACGCGTTCCGAAGTGCTGTATTCCACGTTGAACGCCAAGGTAAAGAGCGTGGAAGTCAAGGCGGGCGACCGCGTGACGAAGGGCCAGCGCCTGGCACAGCTGGACACTACCGATATCGCCCAGGAACTGGCTTCACAAGAGGCTTCGCTGCGCGAAGCCCAAGTCGCCAAGAGCAACGAAATCGCCAACGCGAATACGGCTTACCAGCAGGCTCTCCAGGCCTATAACTCCGGCACCAGCCCCGATGTCTCCGCCGCGAAACGCACGCTTGCCGAAGCACAGCGCGCCCAAGCCCGCGCCAACCAGGCCTTGCAGCTGGCCCAGCAACAGGCCGCGGCGAACCCCGGTGACGCCGAAGCCGCGCTGCGCGTGACCGAGGCCCGCGACGCCGTGACCACCGCAGCCGAGAACACCGCCGACGCCCAACTCGGCGTCCAGACCGCCCAGCGGTCCGCCCGCAGCCAGGTCGATGAAGCCGCCCGCACTTTGCAGGCCGCCCAGGCCGGGGCCAGCGGCGGTTCCGACACCCAACGCAGCCTGGAGAAACTGCGCCAGGACCTGCAAAACGCCACCGTGACTTCCCCCCATCGACGGGGTGGTGACCGCGGTCAGCGCCAAGGTCGGTTCCGCCGCTGACGGCTCGCTGCTGACGGTCGAGGACGACAAAAACCTGCTGATCCGCACCTCGGTGAAGGAAAAGGACGTCGCCAAGCTCCACGTGGGCGACAAGGTGACTTTCACCACTCCCGCCACGCAGAAACAGGAATACACCGGCGCGGTTTCTTTCATCTCTCCCACCGCCGAGGCCACTGCCTCGAATGACAACGGCGGCATGAATTCCGGCGGTTCGGGCGGCAACGAAGGTGCGTCTTTCCAGGTCGAGGTGAAGGTCACGGGCCAGGTCGAGGGCCTGCGTATCGGTTCCAGTGTCAAGGCCAAAGCCGTGGTCCAGAGTTATCAAAACGCCTTGACAGTACCCAAGAGCGCCCTGGTGGACGCGATGGATCCCGTCGGTGGTGAGGGTAGCACCGAAACGAAGGCTCGTAGCGACACGGCGGTCCTCGACCCGGCCGAACTACCGAAGGCCATTTTGAAAGTCGAGGACGACGGCAAAGGCAACTTGACGATTTCCGAGATTCCGGTCGAGGTGCTGCTCAGTTCTCAGGGCACGGTCGCGATTCGCGGGCAGGGGCTAGAGGAAGGCATGTCGGTGCTGCTCAATGCCATGAGCTACCAGCATTTGGTGGGGCAAAGCGCGCACCTGACGGATACGCCGCCGAACCTGGGCGAAGCTGGGATGATGGGTGATAAGTGATGACGGGCGAGGACTCGCAGGCTTTGCCGCAGGCGCAGGCTTTGCCGCATTCCCCGGCGGGGCAACCCGTCATCCAGATGCAAGGAATCGTCAAGCGCTTCTTTGAAGGCACCGACCACGAAATCACCGTGCTGAAAGGCTTTGACCTGCAGATTTACCGCGGCGAATTCGTCAGCATCGTCGGTTCCTCGGGCTCGGGCAAATCCACCTTGATGAACATCATCGGGCTGCTGGACCGCCCCACTCAGGGCAGCTACCTCCTGGCGGGCCAAGACATGGATCAAGCCAGCGACAATGACATGGCACTGCTGCGCAGCCTCTCAATTGGATTCGTCTTCCAGAACTTCAACCTGATTGGCCGCACCGACGCCTTGAAAAACGTGGAACTACCCATGATGTACGCCGGAATCTCGCGCACAGAACGTCGCGACCGCGCCCGGGCCTTGCTGGAGCTGGTCGGGATGAGCGACCGGATGCACCACCAACCCAACGAACTCTCCGGCGGCCAAAAACAGCGCGTCGCCATCGCGCGCGCCATGGCGAATGACCCGGACATCATCCTGGCCGACGAACCCACCGGTGCCTTGGATTCCGCCACGGGACAGCTGGTGATGGACCTGTTCCACCGCCTCCACCGCGAGCAAGGCAAAACCATCGTCCTCATCACCCACAACCCCGAACTCGCCGCACAAACGGGGCGCATCTTCACCATGCGCGACGGACTCATCGACCCGCCCCTGCCCGGCGCCCCCGGAACCGGAACTGTGACGGTACCCGGGGCGAGGACCTCGGCGGGGTCGGTCCCGGAAAGTAACGTTTCGGCGCAACCCGGGGCGAGGGCCTCGGCGAGGCAAAACGCCGACGTCACCTTAGGAGGTGGGGCGCGATGATTGGGTGGGGAGAAAATATTCGCCTGGCACTGGCGGGGCTGCGCGCGAATAAGATGCGGTCGATCCTGACTTTGCTGGGGATTATTATCGGGATTACCTCGGTGATCGTGATTATGACTCTTTCGGTGGGGATTCAACGTTCCGTGGCCGATTCCATCAGTGGCACCGGAGCGCAAGACATGCAGCTGATGGTGCTCAGCAGCGACGAGCTGCGACAGCAGCAGGGCGGTGGCGACGCGGTGAACGTCACTCCCTATGTAGGCGATGCCGTCGCCCAGGACGAGGAGGACGAGGACGAGGAAGAGCCCGAAGAACCCGCCTCGGATAACGGCGAAGACGAGACGAAGGATCACTTCACGCCGGAGTTCGTGCAGCGGCTGCGCGAGGCTTTCCCCAACGAGATTTCCGGCATCGGGATGACTGTTTACAACGGGGGGCGGCGAGATCCAAGGAGTCAACGGTTCGGTAGTCGCGAGCTTCGATATGGCGAACCAGGATATCGAGTTGGTGGGCTGGTCCAAGCGCCAGATGCTGGCCGGGCGCAGCTTTGAACAAAGCGAGATTGATGACCAGGCCGAGGTCGCGGTGGTGAATAAGGAACTGGTGAAGCAGGTATTCGGGGAAAGCGCCGCCCAGGACCCGAAATCTGTTTTGGGCCAGAATTTTGAGATATCCACCTGGGAAGGTGAAGAGATGACTTTTGAAGTCATCGGGGTTTACGAGGATTTGCAAACTCAGAATTTGCTTAACCGTGGTGATTTGTTTAACCGTGGTGGCAGTATTGAATCGTCGCCCCAGTTCTATGTTCCCTACACTTTGGTGACCGAACTGGTTCCGGAGGCGGAGAATTATCCGCCTATTCTTTGACGGTGCGCCCGGCCGGAGGAATAAACACCACCGAGTTCCGGGCGAAACTGCAGCGTTATTTGGACCAGGCTTGGGCCGGGACCGGGTACGGGGTGCGGATCACCACTATGGAGAGCCTGACGAAAGAACTGGAGCAGACTTTTACATACGTGGCGATGGGGCTGTCTCTGATTGCGGGGCTGTCGCTGCTGGTGGGCGGTATCGGGGTGATGAACATCATGCTGGTTACCGTCACCGAGCGCACCCGCGAAATCGGGGTGCGCAAGGCTCTGGGTGCAACCCGGCGTTCCATCCGGGTCCAGTTCCTGGTCGAGGCGATGATTGTGTGCCTGATGGGTGGTTTGCTGGGTGTGCTGCTGGGCGGAGTCATCGGCGCGGTTGCGTCGAAGTTCATCGGGACCCTGGTGGCGCCGCCGATTGGGGCGGTGCTCTTTGCGCTGGCTTTCTCTGTGGGGATCGGGGTGTTCTTTGGGTACTATCCGGCTTCCAAGGCCGCCAAGCTGAACCCCATCGACGCCTTGCGCTACGAATAGGCTTTTCGCTGGTCGAGCAGTGACTTTTGGGTTGCGCACATATAAATTCCGGATTGGGACACAAGCGGGTTCAGACCGCGTAACCTGGTGGTATGACCAGCAATGACGCAATCTCGGCCCCCGAACCGCACAACCGGACCTCGGCCCTCGATCCCAAAGGTGCCAACACCGAACCGGTGGTGGAACTGAAACCGAAACCGCGCACCGGCCGCGCCGCTGCGCCGCGCAACATCCGCAAAGCCCCGCCACTTTCCCTGAAACAAAAGATCGGGCTGGTTCTGGGCGCGCTGCTGTTCTGGGCCCCGCTCTTCATCGACATGCCGAACCTGGGCGAACCGGGCGAACGGATGCTGGCGATATTCCTGCTGGCCATCGTGTTCTGGATCACCGAACCGATCCCTTTGACCGCCACGGCGATGCTGGTGATCGGACTGGAAGTCATCATGGTTTCCAGCGGCGCCATCGTCGATCCCACAGGCGGCGACCCTCAAATGGCCGAATATGTCCTCCCCTACAAATCCTATTTCGCCACCCTCGCGAACCCGGTGATTATCCTGTTCATGGGCGGTTTCATGATCGCCGACGGAGCCGAGAAATACGGCCTGGACCACAACCTGGCCGCGGTGATGCTGCGTCCCTTCCCTGAATCCGCGCGCATGACCACCCTGGGGCTGATGCTCATCACCGCGGTGCTGTCCATGTTCATGTCCAACACCGCCACCACAGCCACCATGTTCACCGTAGTTATCCCCATCCTGGGAGTCCTGCCCCGAGGCAAGGCGCGCGCCGGGCTGGCCCTGGCAATCCCGCTGGCGGCGAATGTGGGCGGCATCGGCACCCCGGTCGGTACCCCGCCCAACGCGATCGCCGTGGGCGCCCTGGCCGAGGCCGGCATCTCGGTTTCCTTCGTGCACTGGATGATGATGGCATTGCCCTTCATGGTGGTGGTGCTGGTGCTGTCCTGGATGTTCCTCTGCGCGGTCTTCATCCCCAAAGACGCCGTAATCAAACTGGAAATGAACGCCAAGTGGGACAAAACTCCGGCCGCCATCATCTTTTACATCGTGGCGGGAACCACCATCCTGCTGTGGATGACCGAGTCGCTGCACGGGGTATCGTCGAATATCGTCGGCTTCTTCCCGGTGGTGACGCTGCTGTGCCTGAAGGTGATGAAAGGCGAGGACATAAAGAAGCTAGATTGGCCGGTGCTGTGGTTGGTGGCGGGGGGTATCGCTATGGGCGAGGGTATCGGCGCAACCGGTCTCGATGCTTGGTTGGTAGGGTCGGTACCGTGGTCGACGTTGGGGCCGGTACTGATCGTGGCGATCATCGGTTTGATTGGTTTTGCCTTGGCGAACGTGATTTCACACTCGGCGGCGGCAAACTTGCTGGTGCCTCTGGCGGTGTCTCTGGCGATGTCCTTGGACAGCGTAGATACCGTAACAGTCGGGGTGGCGGTGGCCATCGCAACTTCCCTGGGGATGTCGCTGCCGATTTCTACTCCTCCCAACGCGATCGCCTATGCCACGGGCGAAATTGAAGTGAAGCAGATGGCTTTGCTGGGCGTGGTGGTCGGGGTCCTGGCCACCCTGGTCCTGGTCTTTGCCCTCCCGACCCTGTGGCACCTCATGGGTTTGGTCTAATGAGACTCCAGAGCAGGCGCCCCACACCCCTCAGTCCCAAGCTCTCAGTCCGCAATACCGCGCCGCGCAAAGGAAGCGGCACGCACCTGGTCCAAGCAAGACATGTAGGGCAGCGGATCCACCCCAACCATCTCCACATAGTCAGTCAACTGGTTACGCACCGCTTCTTGCAGGTCCTCAGGTTTCCACGGCTTGCCCAGGTACTGGTCCAGCCCGGCCTCGTTCACCGCCCGCACGGTGTCGGCCAAATCGGCCTGCCCCGTCAGCAAAATCTTTCGCGTCAGCTGGGTGCGCTCGTCGGCCATCATCTGCCCCATGAAGTCAATGCCGGTGGTCCCGGGCAGCCGGTGATCACACACCGCCACCGCCAAGGCGTCCCCTTCAGCGTTAATCTCGTCGATAACCGCCCAAGCATCTTCGACGTCCTCGGCAACCTCGATGCGCAACACCGCGGCGAAATCCAGCAGGTCGCGTTCCACGGCGGCGCGAACTTCCGCCTCGTCTTCCAACAGCAGTATGGCCAGTTTCATCAGGGGACTTCCTTTCTTTTGCTTCTATTATTCCTCAGCCGCGCTCGCGTCGAGGGATTTTCTGGGCCCGGAAATCGGCAGCTCCACCGTCACCAGGGTCCCGCGCGGCTCCTCGACGGTCTCCAGTTTGATGCTGCCGCCGTGGTTTTCAATGATGGTGTGCACCAGACTAGCCCAATCCCCATCCCGAACCGCACCTCGCCGCCTTTGGTGGTGAAATGCGGTTCGAAAACATGTTCGAGGACCTCGGGCGGAATCCCCGACCCGGTGTCGCGGAAAGTGATGCGCAGCCGCGGCGGTCCCGGCGTGGTTTGGGGGGACGCCGGGGCGAGGTTCGCGCCAACGTAAGAAGCGGTGCCTGCGTTGGTGGTTTCCTCGCCCCGAGCCGCCGCATTACCGAAACGACTGAAACCACCGTGACTGCCCTCCTCGGCAGGGGCAATCCCTATGGCTTGCGTACGAATCGTGATGGTCCCGATTTCCCCACCGCCCCGAGACTCCGGCTCCAGCGCGTCGGTCATGGCTTCCACCGCGTTCGTGATCACATTCGTCCAGACTTCTGCCAGCTGTCCGGGATGGCAAGAAATCGCTGGAATATCACCGTAATCTCGCTCGATATGCACCCCGTGGAGGCGGTGATTCAACAGGCGCAGCGTGTCCTCCAGGCCGTCGTGCAGATTGACGTTTTCGATGGGGTCGCCGTCGGGGCGCGCATAGGAACGCAGCGAGGCCACCAGGTCGACGATGCGTTGCGAGGCTGTGCGCATATCGCGCAGATTTGTGCCGATTGCGGCGGCGACTTCGATGACTTCGACGGACTGGTTACCCGAGCGCGACAGCTGCCGTGCCAGGTCTACATCCAGAATCCCCGACATCACCAGGCGTTGCGTCAGCGCGGCATCCCCGGTGGCGGCCTCCATCTCTTTCTTGCGGCGGCGCACTTCGCGGGTAGAGAGCACCGGGGCTTCTTTGGGTCAGCTTCAGGGATTTCAAGGCGTGCTGGGCCCAGTCGCGGTCCGGGGCGGTGTTCAGTAGCTTCACCACGTCTTCGTTCAAGAAATCCGCGTTGCGGCGAATCGCCGCCATGGGGTTATTCAGTTCGTGCGCCACCCCGGCCGCCAGTTCGCCCAGCGAGGCGAAACGCGCCTGCGCCGCCATCTCTTCGCGCGTCTCTGTGAGCTGGTGCAGGGCGTTAAGAGAGGTTTTCGCGTTCCAGCGCCAGCTGGTCGGCCAGCTCGGCCTGTTCGATGTGCAGGGCTTCGGCGCGGCGTAGGCGCCGGTCCAGGGTGCGGATGAACAGGGCCGTCAGCAAGTGAGCGATCTTGATGTCGGCATCCATGGCTTGGTTGAGCTGTGCCAGCTCCACCACCACGCCTGTCACCGGGGTAGTGGCGATAGAAGTGAAGAAGGCCACGTCGTTGTCCGAGGCGCCCAGCAGCCCGATGATGCGCCCGGTCGAGGCGTGGTGCATCAAGATTTCTCCGGCTTCCGAGTGGTGCTCCAGGGCAACAGAGCCTTCCAGGGCAAAAATGACTTGTCGCACGCGTTCCCCTTCGGTGGTCAGGTGCGTGCCTTGGGGATAGTGGACGCGAGGTTGGGGGCCCAGGATGGCTTCGGAGCGCCGCACGATTTCGGCGATTATCAGGTCGTCGGTATAGGGCAGATCCAGGATGAAGCGGTCTTCCTTCGGGGCGGGAGGCGTGGGGTTGCTCATGGTTTCTTTATATCGGTTCGCGGGGGGCGGGCGGGGGTTTTTGGGGTTTTCCAGGGTGGTGAGGCGTGGGAGCGTAAAATCGGGCTGTGAGTATTTTTCAAAGTTCCCCTGCAATCTGGCGTGTTTCCGGCCCTGACATCCCCGCAGCTGAGCGAAAATCGACGCGGTGCTGCGGGATTCCGGCCTGGTGGTTTTGCCCACCGACACGGTTTATGGAATCGCCACCGCACCTTACGATGCCCCGGCCGTGGCGCGCCTCCAGACGGCCAAGGGAGGGAGGATTTCCGCCTCCGGTCCTGGTGTCCGGCCCCGATGCCTTAGATGACTTGTTTTTCCCCGCGACCACAGCCCCTGCTTCCCCGCCGGCCCCCTCGAAAATAGCCCGGGTTCTGGCTGAAAAAGTGCTGGCCTGGCCCGCTGACCATCATCGCTCCGGCGCGCCCCGAACTGGGATGGGATCTGGGGCGAACCGCAGGAACTGTGGCGCTGCGGATGCCCGACCACCCCGTCGCGCTGCAGGGTGTTGGAGCACACCGGGCCTTTGGCGGTGACTTCGGCGAACCTGCACGGTGCTCCGCCCGCGACTAACGTGAAGGCCGCGTTGGAATACTTTGGCGACCTGGTCGGGGTTTACGTGGATGCGGGTCCCAGCCCCACGGGACTGCCTTCCAGCATTGTGAACCTTAGCTCCGGCGAGCCTCAGATGGTGCGCGAAGGAGCAATCTCCCTGGCGCAACTAGCGCCGCCCTGAACTAAACCGCGCCGCCCTGCCCAAAACCGCCCACGCCACCATCCGCCCTCGCCCCGGAACCCAGCCTGCGCGGCTCACCCCAATCACCCCACCCCAAGCATCCCAAAGCCATGCGGTAAAGTCAGACTGTGAAGTTTTACCTCCTGGTGTTCCTGGTGGCCTGCGCGCTGACCTATATCAGCGTTCCGCTGGTGCGCCAGTTCGCGCTGGCGACCGGCACCCTGGCGCCGGTGCGGGAACGCGACGTCCACCAGTTCCCCACCCCGCGGCTGGGCGGAGTGGCGATGGGGCTGGGCTTCCTGGCGGCGATGGGCCTGGCGTGGCACCTGCCCTACCTGGCGCCGGCGGTGAACACCGGAGCGGGACGGGGCCTGCTGGTCGGGGCGGCGCTGATTTGCCTGTTAGGGGTGGTCGACGACATCTGGGACCTGGACTGGTACACCAAACTGGCTGGTCAAGTGCTGATTGCCGGGCTGATGGCTTACCTGGGGGTGCAGCTGACTTCCTTCCCGGTTTCGGTCTAACTATCGGGTCCTCGCGCCTGAGCCTGGCAGTGACGGTCTTCGTGGTGGTCGCGGCGATAAACGCGGTGAACTTCGTTGACGGGCTGGACGGCCTGGCCGCAGGCATGATGGCTATCAGCGCGGCGGGCCTGTTCATCTACTCTTACACTCTGGCCATCACTCTGGGAGCGACCTCCTACGCCTCGCTGGCCACCACTACCGCGGCGGCCCTGGTAGGAATCTGCCTGGGCTTCCTGGCGCACAACTTCAGCCCCGCCTCGATCTTCATGGGCGACACCGGGGCGATGCTCCTGGGCCTCGTCACGGCCGGCGCCGCCATCATCATCACCGGCCAAATCGACCCCGCCACGGTCTACTTCCGCCAAGCTTTCCCTTCTTTCTTGCCGATTCTGCTGCCTCTGGCGGTACTGGCCATCCCGCTTTTCGATATGTGCGCCTCGGTGGTGCGCCGCCTCTATCACCACCAGTCGCCTTTCCAAGCCGATGCGGGCCACCTCCATCACCGTCTGTCGCGCGCGGGTCGTTCGCGGGTGCGAGCCGTTCTGGTGATGTACCTGTGGACGGCGGTGTTTTCTCTGGGGGCGGCCTCGCTGACGCTGTGGCGGATGCGTGACGTCGCGGTCACGATGCTGGTGGCCGGAGTTTTCGCGACCCTGATCACCATCGAGATTTTGCCTGCCTGGCGCGATGCCGTGCGTCGTCGCCTGGTCCCCGGTTACGAGGTGGGCCACGGACCGGCGCATCTGGCGCGGTAGTTTCGGCGCTATTCTGGGGAAATCTGGAAGGCATTTTTCGTCTCGTGTCAGACTGATAATCTGAGTTCTGTGAACGGATCAACACAAATTGGGCCGCGCACTCGCGCCGCCGTCCATGCTTCTCTGCGTCTGGTCGCCATCAGCGTCACCGTGGTGCTCTTCATCGCGGCGGTTTTGGCGGCGATTTTCGTGGGACAACCGGGCCTGGTGGCGGTGGGGCTCTGCGCGGTGGTGGGACTGGTGCTGCTGGGCATCACGGTGGCTACACACCTCTTCACTCTGCGTCACGTCGACTTGATGATGGCCGGCATGGGGGCGGACTTCCTGCTAAAGCTCCTGGCCATCATCCTCGCGATTTTCATCGCTCGGAAAATTTCTGGGCTGGACCCCTACGTGCTTTTCGGCACCATGCTGGCCTTGATTTTGGTTCAAACCATTGCTTTTCCTGTCGCCCTGGCCCGGGCCCGCATCCCCCTGATAGAGACCGAGGGTGAAACAAGCACCTCGGATTCATGATAAGGTTCCAGTTACAGACTGAAAGCATAGAGTCCCCTTCGAAGGAGAATAATGGGAGTGTTTCTGAGTTCGGGTGTCCTGCCGCTGGTTCCCACAAAAGGCGATGGATTCCACTCTCCGACCATCGAGGATTTGTTCCCAGCTGTAGTCGCATTCGAAGGCACTCCTTTCGCGATTGACCGCGTCATGTTGATTCGCTTCATCATGCTGGTTGTGCTGTTGATCTGTTTGTTCCTCTACGCCATGCGGGCCCGCCTGGTTCCCGGTCGCGCCCAGATGGCGATAGAGATGGGCTTCGAGTTCTGCCGCAAGAACATCGCCGAAGAAATCATCGGAAAAGAATCGGTCGGAAATACGCCCCCATCATCACCGCGGTGTTCTTTTCAGTGCTCTTCATGAACATCCCCGGCATCATCCCCGGAATGAACCTGGCAGGTACCGCCAAACCCGGCTTCGCGCTGGTCCTGGCGATCTTCGCCTGGTTCGTTTTTGTTTATGCCGGTATCCGCGAAGTCGGCCTGGGGCACTTCCTCAAGAACTCGCTCTTCCCGCCCGGGGTTCCCAAAGCTCTCTACCTACTCTTGACCCCGATCGAGGCAGTCTCTACCTTCATCATTCGCCCCTTCACCCTGTTTGTCCGTCTCTTGGCGAACATGATTGCGGGGGCACTTCCTGCTGGCGCTGACCCTCAGTGCGACGAACTACTTCTTGCTCCAGCACCTCTCCGCTATGTCTGGTCTGGGTATCCTGACCTTCGCTGCGGCCTTCGCCTTCACCCTGTTTGAAATCCTGGTGGCTTTCCTGCAGGCCTACATCTTCGCGGTACTAACCGCGGTGTACGTGAACCTCTCGGTTCACGCCCACTAGAACCCAGCCACCACCTATCCGGGCCCAAAGGATCACCCTAAGGCGGACCTCGACCCGGGACAACCCAATAGAAACCCACGAGCTTCCTGCGTCAACCGGCGCAGGGGAATACAAGGAATAAGGAAAGATAAACATGACTGGAAGTTTGGAAGTTCTCGCAACTATCGGTTACGGCCTGGCCGCTATCGGCCCCGGTATCGGTCTGGGTATCCTGATCGGTCACACCCAGGATTCCATCGCCCGTCAGCCGGAGCTGTCCGGTAAGTTGACCGTGAATATGTTCATCGGTATCGCCTTCGTCGAGGCGCTGGCGCTGATCGGTCTGGTGACGGGCTTCCTGTTCCAGGCCTGAGACCAGCAAACACACACATAAGGCATTGATATGTTGAACAATTTGCTTCCAACAGTGATGCCCGCAACTGAGGCGGGTAATCCGCTGTTGCCTCCGACCTACGACATCGTGTGGTCCGGGATCATCTTCGTGATTATCCTGGCGGTTGTCGCCTTTGTGGTGATGCCAAAGTACGACGCTTTGGCCGACCAACGGGCCCAGAAACTGCAGGAAGGGCTGGACGCAACTCAGCGCGCCAAAACAGAATCCGCCGCGGCGGCCGACCGGATTGAATCCGAGTTGGCCATCGCCCGCAAAGAGGCTGGTTCTATCCGCGACAAGGCAAACCTGCAGGCCGAGGGCATTATTTCTCGCGCCCAGGCCAAAGCCGAGGAAGACGCCAAGCGTATCCTCGACAACGCCCAGCGCCAGATTGCCGCCGAACGCGCCGCGGCCGAATCCGCGCTGCGCAAGGAAGTCGGGGAACTGGCTACCCAGCTGGCGGACAAGATTGTTGGCGAACACCTCAAGGACGAAGCCCTGTCGGCCCGCGTGGTTGACCGCTTCCTGGACGACCTGGATAAGCAGGTCCAGGAACAGGGCCAGCCGGTAGCGTAAGGGAGATTATGAGAGCCTCATCGGTGAAGACACTGGCCTCCATGGTGGTGGCTGTGGACTCGGGTCTGGGAAAGGCCTCCCTCGCACAGGGTACCTCGGTCGCGCAGGAGTTTCTCGAGCTGTCGCGCCTCTTGGAATCCAATGTGCGCCTGTCCAGGAACCTCTCTGATCCCGCCCGCACTGCCGCGGACAAACAAGCCTTGGCCCGCCAGATCATGGGCCGCAGCCTGTCGCCCCTGGCCCTGTCCGGTGTGGAAGCCCTGGCGGCGGGACGCTGGTCCTCCGAGGCCGACCTGGCGAAAGCCGCGCGGATGCTGGCCACTCACGTGTTGCTGAAACCGCACTGGACAACGGCCAGCTAGAGCAGACCGAAAGGGAAATCTTTTCTCTGGGCCAGGTAATCACCAAGAACCGCGACCTGCGCAACTTCCTGACGGATTCGCGCACGGCTGCGGTTGAAGAACGCGTGGCGTTCTTCAACCGCCTGGTTGCCTCTCAGGTGTCGGACCTCAGTCTGCGCTTGGTTGACGCTGTAATAGAAAAGGCCACCCCGGGACATCTGTCCGCGGATGTTCGCGCTCTGTTGGATTCCGCAGCCCAGCTGCGTTCCCAGGGCACGGCGACTGTCTATTCGGCCGTGCCTCTCAGCCCGGCCCAGACCCAACGTCTGACCCAGATTCTCGCCGCCCAAGCGGGGCGCGAGGGTGCTGGTCAACGTGGTGGTGGATCCCTCGCTGGTCGGTGGTCTGCGCATCCAACGTGGCGACGTAATGATGGACGGCACTGTCTCTACCCGCGCGGATGAAATCCGCCGCAAGTTAGCAAGCTAAAGAAAAAATTTCCGGGCCCTTCGGCCCGGTGCTAGGAACAAAAAGAAGGAATGCTGATGGCTGAGCTATCAATTAGTCCCCAGGACATCAAGTCCGCACTGGACCAGTTCGTGGACAGCTACGAACCCTCCCAGGCCAACGCCCAGGAAGTCGGTTACGTAACCGAGGCTGCCGACGGTATCGCCCACATCGAGGGCCTGCCCGGCACCATGTCGAACAGATTGCTGCGTTTCCAGGATGGCACCTTGGGTCTGGCGATGAACCTGGACGTGCGCGAAATCGGCGCTATCGTTTTGGGTGATTTCACCAGTATCGAGGAAGGCCAGGAAGTCTACCGTACCGGTGACGTTTTGTCGGTTCCGGTCGGAGACGGTTACTTGGGGCGTGTGGTTGACCCGCTGGGTAACCCGATTGATGGTCTGGGTGAAATCAAAGACATGGTGGGGCGCCGCGCGCTGGAACTGCAGGCCCCCGGCGTAATGATGCGTCGTTCAGTTCACGAACCGCTCCAGACCGGCCTGAAGGCCATTGATTCGATGATTCCCATCGGTCGCGGCCAGCGCCAGCTGATTATCGGTGACCGCCAGACCGGAAAAACCGCCATCGCCATCGACACCATCTTGAACCAGCGTGCCAACTGGGAATCCGGTGACCCGAAAAAGCAGGTTCGTTGTATCTACGTGGCGGTGGGCCAAAAGGGTTCCACCATCGCTTCGGTAAAGGGTGCCCTGGAAGAGGGCGGCGCCATGGAGTACACCACCATCGTCGCCTCCCCGGCCTCGGATGCGGCCGGCTTCAAGTACTTGGCCCCCTACACCGGTTCGGCCATCGGCCAGCACTGGATGTACGAGGGCAAGCACGTCTTGATCATCTTCGACGATCTTTCCAAGCAGGCCGAAGCCTACCGCGCGGTGTCTTTGCTGCTGCGTCGCCCGCCGGGGCGTGAAGCCTACCCCGGCGACGTGTTCTACTTGCACTCTCGCTTGCTGGAACGCTGCGCCAAGCTCTCGGATGACCTGGGCGCGGGCTCCATGACTGGTTTGCCCATCATCGAGACCAAGGCCAACGACGTTTCGGCCTATATCCCCACCAACGTCATCTCCATCACCGACGGCCAGATCTTCTTGCAGTCCGACTTGTTCAACGCGAACCAGCGCCCCGCGGTCGACGTGGGTATTTCGGTTTCCCGTGTCGGTGGTGACGCCCAGGTAAAGGCCATGAAGAAGGTGGCCGGTACTTTGAAGCTGACACTGGCCCAGTACCGCTCCATGGCGGCCTTCGCCATGCTGGCCTCCGACCTGGATGCCGCCACCCGCAAACAGCTGACTCGCGGCGAGCGCCTGATGGAGCTGCTGAAGCAGCCGCAGTACACGCCCTACCCCGTAGAGGAACAGGTGGTTTCGGTTTGGGCCGGCACCAACGGCTACCTCGACGACATCGACACCTCCAAGGTGCTGCAGTTCGAAAAGGATTGGCTGGACTACCTGCGCAAGGAAGGCACCATCCTGGCCGAAATCCGCGAAAAGGGCGACTGGCCCGACGAGCTGGTAGAGCGCCTCGAGGCCGCGGTTAAGGACTTCCGTTCCGGATATGACCTGGTACCCACCAAGGTTGACGCCATCCCCGGCGAAGCCGAAGCGGAACACACCGAAGAAGTTATCCAGGCCAAGCGAGGTTAACAAGTGGCAGGTTCGCAAAGGGCTCTGAAGCAGAGGATCAAGTCAACTGAGACTCTGCAAAAGATTTTCCGCGCCATGGAGATGATCGCGGCATCGCGCGTGGGTAAAGCGCGCGCCACCGCGGAATCCATCACCACCTATGACTCGGCCATCGCGGCTGCGGTGGCGGCGGTCAGTGCGCACACCCAGCTGGATCACCCGCTGATCAAGGAGCGCACCGACACTAACCGGGTTGCGGTTCTTGCGGTGACTTCGGATCGCGGCATGGCGGGGGCGTACTCCGCGTCCATCCTGCGCGAAACCGAGCGCCTGATCGAGCGCCTGATCGAAGAAGGCAAAGACCCGGTGGTCTATGTCTCGGGTCGTCGCGGCTTGACCTACTTCAACTTCCGCCACACCCCGATCGGGGCTTCCTGGACGGGGGACTCGGATAAACCTTCCGAGCACCGCGCCCAAGAAATCGCGCGCACCATGCTGGGTGCTTTCCTGGCTCCGGCCGAACAGGGCGGGGTCTCCCAGCTGTACATGGTTTACACCAAGTTCCGCTCCATGGTTTCCCAGGTGCCCCAGGTGCGAAAGATGCTGCCGATCAAGGTAATCGACCCCGACGAAGCCATCCAGATTGACGGGATGGGTCTGGGGGACCGGCACCAAGACGTTCTGCCGCTGTACGAATTCGAGCCCCGCGCCGAAGAGGTACTCCAGACCGTGATGCCCCTCTATGTGGAATCCCGCATCCGCACGGCCCTGCTGCACGCTGCCGCTGCAGAGTTAGCCAGCCGACAGAACGCCATGCACGCCGCCACGGATAACGCCGAGGACCTGATTACGAACCTGACGCGCATGATGAACGCGGCCCGACAGACCGACATCACCACAGAGATCTCCGAGATTGTTTCGGGCGCAGACGCTCTGAAGGAATCAAAGAATTAACCAGAACCTAGATAGATACAAGAAAACCGCCGAAAGAGGAAAAACAATGGCTGAACAGAAGATCGCCGGAACCGGCCGCATTGCCCGGGTCATCGGCCCGGTTGTGGATATCGAGTTCCCGCCGGATCAACTGCCTGATATGTATAACGCTCTGCACGTGACCTTCAAAGGCATGGGCGGCGAGGAATCCACGATGACCCTCGAAGTCGCCCAACACCTGGGAGACAACATCGTGCGTACCATCGCCTTGAAGCCCACCGACGGTCTGGTACGCGGGGCCAAGGTAGTTGACACCGGCGCTCCGATTTCCGTGCCGGTGGGTGACATCACCAAAGGTCACGTCTTCAACGTGATCGGCGACTGCCTGAACCTGACCCCCGGCGAGGAACTGGACGTAAAGGAACGCTGGTCCATTCACCGCAACCCGCCCACCTTCGACAAGCTGGAATCCAAGACCCAGATGTTCGAAACCGGCATCAAGGTTATCGACCTGCTGACCCCCTACGTCCAGGGTGGCAAGATCGGCCTCTTCGGCGGTGCGGGCGTGGGCAAGACCGTGTTGATTCAAGAGATGATTCAGCGCGTGGCCCAGGACCACGGCGGTGTGTCCGTATTCGCCGGTGTGGGCGAACGTACCCGAGAGGGCAACGACCTGATTCACGAAATGGAAGACGCCGGGGTGCTGGACAAGACCGCCATGGTCTTCGGCCAGATGGACGAACCCCCGGGGACCCGTCTGCGCGTGGCGCTGTCCGGCTTGACCATGGCGGAATACTTCCGCGATGTCCAGAACCAGGACGTGCTGCTCTTCATCGACAACATCTTCCGCTTACCCAGGCCGGCTCCGAGGTATCCACCTTGCTGGGCCGTATGCCTTCGGCGGTAGGTTACCAACCGAACCTTGCCGACGAAATGGGTCAGCTCCAGGAACGCATCACCTCGGCGGGAGGCCACTCCATTACCTCCCTCCAGGCCATCTACGTTCCTGCCGACGACTACACCGACCCCGCCCCGGCCACCACCTTCGCCCACCTCGACGCGACCACTAACCTGAGCCGCGACATCGCCAGCCGCGGCCTCTACCCGGCGGTAGACCCCCTGGCCTCGACCTCGCGTATCCTCGACCCGCGCTACGTGGGCAAGGACCACTACGAAACTGCGACCCGGGTAAAGATGATCCTCCAGAAGAACAAGGAACTCCAGGACATCATCGCCATCTTGGGTGTGGACGAACTCTCCGAAGAAGATAAAGTCACCGTGGCGCGCGCCAGACGCATCGAACAGTTCCCTCTCGCAGAACACCTACATGGCCGAAAAGTTCACTGGCGTTCCCGGCTCGACGGTTCCGCTTGGCGAAACCATCGAAGCCTTCCGCCGTATCGCAGAGGGCAAGTACGACCACGTCCCGGAGCAGGCATTCTTCAACATTGGCGGTATCGAGGACCTGGAACGTGCCTGGGCCAAGATTCAGAAGGATATGTAAGCCATGTCGGAACTGAAAGTTGCGGTGGTAGACCGTTCTCACACCCTGTTCCAGGGAACCGCCTCTTCTGTGGTGGTGCCTTCGGCCGGGGGTGACTTGGGGATTCTGCCGGGTCACCAGCCCCTGCTGGTGGTGCTGCGACCGGGCCACGTGCGGATTCAATCCGCCCAGGGCATCCAGGAAATCGAGGTGAATTCCGGTTTTGCCTCTATGGACAACGACGCGGTTACCGTGGTGCTGGAACGCACCCTGACGCCGCAGACGAAGGATGCGGTAACGGCCTGATCCCGGGCACAGATTTTTACAGGAGAGGGCAAGCGCAGTGCAGGAAGCAGCTGGTTGGTTGATCGAAGCACTGTGCCTTGCCCTCATCCTGGTTTTAACCACCCTGGTGTATTTTGTGGTGCGGGTCCGCTACAAGGCGCGCATCCCTGGCGCCTTCAACGTGGCCTATCGCCCCGAGGACCGGGAGCACTGGGTGGCCGGGGTCTGCCACTATACCGGCGGCCTGCTGAAGTGGTACCGCATCGTCTCACTAAAGTGGGGGTCCTCGCGTCGCTGGCGGCGCGTCGGCTTCGAAATCACCCAGGCCCAAACCGCCACCGCCGAAGGCATGACTCTCTCGGTGCTGCACTGCCAAACCGACTCCGAAAGTTTCTGGCTGGCCATGGACCCACACGACTATCACGGCCTGGTTTCCTGGCTGGAATCCTCGCCGCCCGGTTCTGATACCCTGAGTCCGTGAGGCTGGTTATTGCTGATTGTGAAGTGAATTATTCGGGCCGCCTGGACGCGCATCTGCCGCGCGCCACCCGTCTGATCATGGTGAAAGCTGATGGTTCGGTGTTGATCCACAGTGACGGCGGATCCTACAAACCCCTGAACTGGATGACGGCGCCCTGTACCTTGCGCGTGGATTTTCCGGTTTCGGACCCCGGCGAGGACGGTGCCGCGGCGGGGGAGGGGCAGGTTACGGAGGTGGGGTGCCCCGGCGAGGACTGCGCACTACGCAGGCGGCGGTGACGGTACCGGCGGACCTCGAACCGGGAACCGAAACCGAAACCGCGACTCAGGACCTCGAACCAGTACAGACCTGGACGGTGAGTACGAAAAAGAACGAATCCTTGGTCATCGATATTTTCCACGTCTATAGCGATGTTTCGCGCGATCTCGGGGTGGACCCGGGGGTGGAAAAGGACGGGGTCGAGGCGCATCTGCAAAAGTTGCTGGCTGAACAAGTCGAGCCGGTGCTGGGGCCGGGGTGGAGCCTGGTGCGGCGCGAATGGCCCACGCCGATTGGGCCGGTGGATCTGCTGGTACGCGACGCGCAGGGCCGGCCCGTCGCGGTGGAAGTGAAGCGGCGCGGGGAAATCGACGGGGTAGAGCAGCTCAGCCGCTATCTGGAGTTGCTGGGGCGGCAAACCGGGCTGGAGTCAATCACCGGGATTTTCGCAGCCCAAGAAATCAAACCGCAGGCCCGGACCTTGGCCGAGGACCGCGGGATTCGCTGCGTGGTGCTGCACTATGACCAGATGCGCGGCCTGGATCTGGACCCGAATCGGCTGTTCTAGGGAGCACGCAAAATCCCCAAGGCGCGCCCGAAACATGGGATAATGCCACTATGAGTGAAGCATTTGCTGTGCGGGGACGCATCATCACCCCGGACCAGATAATCGTTGACGGCGCAGTCATTGTCGACGGGGAAGAAATCGTTTGGATGGGCGAGGCCACGCAGGCCGCCGCCTCGGGCTACGGGCACCAGGTTGCGGTGGCGCCCTCGCCCACCGACGGGCGCTACATCATGCCGGGGCTGGTGGATGTGCACTGCCACGGTGGTGGGGGACAGTCCTTCCCGGATGCACCCACGAAAGAAGACGCGATGACGGCGGTGTGGGAGCACCGCTTGCACGGCACCACCACGCTGGTGGCTTCTCTGGCGACGGATTCACCCCAGGCGTTGCGCCGTCAGGCCCAGATGCTGGCCGACTTGGCCGATGCCCAGGAAATCGCGGGGATTCACTTTGAAGGTCCCTTTATCTCCGCGGGGCACTGCGGTGCCCAGAACCCGGACACTATTCAGGCTCCGAACCCGGCGCTGGTGCGCGAACTGTTGATCGTGACGCGCGGACACACCGTGTCGATGACTCTGGCGCCGGAAGGGAAGCGGGCTTTCGGTTCTGGTTCCGTGACCGAGGCCCTGATCGAAGGCGGGGCCATCCCGTCTTTTGGGCACACTTCTTGCAGTGCCGCCCAGATGCGTGAGGCCGCCCAGTGGACCCGGGAAAAACTGGGGATGACCCCGGTAAAGCGCAGTTCGCGTTATACCGTGACGCATCTGTTCAACGGTATGGCGCCTTTCCATCACCGCGAACCCGGCCCGGTTTTAGAGATGCTGGCCGATGCCGCCAGCGGCGGAGCTGTCTTGGAGCTGATCGGCGACGGGGTGCATATCCACCCCGACGCGATTCGCGCGGTCTATGACCTGGTGGGTCGCGACTCTATTGTCTTTGTGACCGATGCCATGGCCGCTGCCGGGATGCCCGACGGGGAATACGTCCTGGCGGGGCTGGGGGTAACGGTTGCGGATGGTCGCGCGGTTTTGACCGAGCACCCTAACGCCTTGGCTGGAGGCACCGCGCACCTACTGGACGTGGTGCGAACCAGCTGGAGCGGCGGGATTCCGCTGATCGACGCGGTGTATATGGCTTCGGCCCAGGGAGCCAAAGTGCTGGGGGATGACTCGATCGGGACAGTGGCCCCGGGCAAGAAAGCCGATCTGCTGGTGGTGGATGAGTACCTCTATCCGCTGGCGGTTTACCGTCGCGGCGTCCAAGTCGCCGCGGTACCGGCGGCTTAAATGCTGGCGGCCTGATGCCCAGTTCGCGCCGCGGTCGGCGGCAGCAGCCCTATGAACCTCTGGACCTGAGTCGTTTAGCGGGGATGCCCCGGCGCGTTACCATACGCGGGGATGAATACTCGGTGCAACGAGTTTCCGGGGGAGCCAAGTCCTATCTGTGTCCCGGCTGCCACCACGTGATTCCGCCGGGCACCGCGCACGTCGTGGCCTTTCCCGTCTCGGCCCCTTTCGGGGTGGATATCGGGGTCGAGGCCCGGAGGCACTGGCATTCGGGCTGCTGGAGCTCTGGTGCGCGTCCCTCGTGACATGGAATAGGATGGTAACTATGTTGAACATGATTCCCCGCGACGTGATTCCGGGTCCTTCCGGCCCCACCGTGCTGTTGCTGCACGCCTACCCTTTCGACCACCGCATGTGGCTCCCCACCGCCGATCGCTTGGGTGGCGTGCCTTTGCTGATGGTAGATGCGCCCGGATTCGGAGAATCTCCGGCTTCTAACGACACTCCTTCCCTGGACGCCTACGCCGATGAAATCGTGGCGGGCCTGGGCAAGTTCGGCATCGAACGCATCATCCCCGTGGGGAACTCTATGGGTGGCTACGTGGCTTTGGCTCTGGCAGAACGCCACCCGGAACTGGTTTCCGGTATCGGCATGATCGGGACCAGAGCGGAAGAGGATTCGGTAACGGCCAAGGCCGCCCGGTTCGAGGCCGTCGTTTCGATGTTGGCGGGGGGTCGCGAAAATATTCTGACGCCGCAGGTTGAGGGGATGTTTACGGATTCGACGCGACGCGCCCGTCCCGAGGTGGTGTCCCAGGCGGTGCAGTGGTCGCGCGAGGCCAGCGATGAGGGCCTGTCTTGGGCCCAGCGAGCCATGGCGAACCGTCCCAACCGGGTGCACGTCTTAGAGAACTTCGGCAAGCCCGTCATGGTGATGCGCGGCGAGGTCGACCAGATTTCCCCGGCCGAGGCTTCCGCACAGATGGCTCAGGCTGCCGGCACCGAAGTCATCGAGGTACACCAGACCTCGCACCTGGTGCCGATCGAGAATCCCGGCGCGGTGTCGCGCCACCTCATGACGCTCTATCCACAGTGCATCTGAGTATCTAAACAGTCACCCCCGCCTTAAAAGCGTTTTGGCGGCTCCCGGGGAGGAGCCGCCAAAGCTGATGGGGTTTTGTATTCAGAAAGGCCTTATTCGTTGGCCTCTTCGGGCAGCGCATAGGCATCCACGTCCGCCGGCAGTTCGACGGGTTCGCGGGTTTCGCTGTCTTCCTCTACGGCGGCAGTCAAACCGGCAATCGCGCTGGCTGCCTTGGAACCCAGCAAGCCGCGCATCTCGTCCAGGTAAGCCGCCACGGATTCGCGCTGACGCTCCAGCTTTTCGACCGTACGCTGTGCAGCAGCGCGTTCGGCCTGCGCCTCGGCGCGGGCGGATTCGCGCAGCTGCTGCGCCTCGACCTCGGCCGCCGCAATGGTGGCCTCGGCGGTGCGGCGGGCGTCCTCTTGACGGCGACGCACCACGGCATCGGTGTCAGTCAACAGGCGCTCGGCACGCTGCAGGGTTTCACCCAGTGCTTTTCGGCGTCGGCCACCTGGGCCTTCGCGGTAGCCACCATCGCCGAGGTCTCGGCGCGGGCTTGTTCGTGAGCCTGGGCATCGGCTTCGCGGGCCGCGGCGCGGGCCGAAGCAATCTCTGTCTCGGTGTCTTGGCGGGCCTGGTCGGCTTCTGCCTTCATCCGCTCGGCATCGGCGCGGGCCTTAGAAATAATCCGGTCGGCTTCTTCGCGGGTCTCTGCCAGCAGTTTCTCGGCCATGGCCTGGGCTTGTTCGCGTACCTGCGTGGCCTCCGCGGTGGCGGTTTCACGCAGTTCCTGAATCTCAGCGGCGGCTTCGTTGCGCAGCGCTGTGGTTTCCTGTTCAGCCTTGACGCGGGCCTCTACGTAGTCCTTTTCGGCCTGGGCGCGCTGCAACTCGGTTTCGCGATCCGCCGTGGCTCGCAAGTCATTGACCTGAGTGTTGACCTCGGCACGCAGCGAAGCGGCTTCGCGCTCGGCGGCGGCGACCAACTCGTCGGCGCGGTGCTGGGCGTTAGTCAGCACGGTCTCGGCTTCGGTCTCGGCCTGGGTGGTGCGCTCCTCGGCTTCGCGACGGGCCTCGGCCAGCATCGAGGCGGCCTCGGCTTCGGCGCGCTGCGTCAGGCGTTGGGTGTTGGAACGAGTGCGCTCCAACAGGGCCTCGGCATCGGCATTGGCCTTGTTGATAACCGTGGTGGACTGTTCCTCGGCGGAACGCAGCAACTGCTCGATCCGTTCGCCCAGCCCGGTATAGCTGGAGCGGTCGGTTTCACGCAGACGGCGCTGGGCCTCGGACAAATCACCGGCGAGGGTCGCGTTGCGAGCGTCGAGGGTCTCGACCTCTCGACGTGCTTCAGCCAGGGCGGTCATCAGCGTCTGAATCTGCAGGTCGACCTGTACGCGGTCATAACCCCGCATTACAATCGGAAAATCTGTCTGTTCTTCGGTCACTGCAAAGTCCTCCTCTAGAACTGCGACCGGGCGAAGCCCCCGTCGAAGTTATTTTATGCATTCTTATTTAGTCTATACCGCAAAGGGCCCAATTGACCATTTACGCACCACAAAGATTCTAATGTAAAGTCGCCCTTTTTTTCCAAGACCAGTAGAGTAAATATCGCAAACCTGGTTCTTTCTTATCTATACGGGGGGTCTGATGCCTGTTCGGAACCGCATAACTCGCCTCATCGCGGTCCTCGGTCTGGTGGTGTCTCTGGCGTTGGGGCTGCTGGGCATCGGCCGGTTCTTTTGGTGGAAACCCGCCAATTTCCTGACCATCACCTCTTCGAAACCACAGGTCCCGCTGGTGGTGACGGGCATAAACGTGCTGGAATCCACCGCGGAAACCGTCACCATCACCGCCTCCGCTTCGGGTAAAACTCCGGTATTCCTGGGCGTGGCTCTCACCAGCGACGTCCAGGCCTTCGTCACGGGACAAAAGTACCTCGAACTCACCGGTTTCGCCTCTAGCTCTGCTTTTGTCGAAAAAACCGTACTGCCCTCCACGAAAACTCCGACGCAGTCCTCGACCCCCGCCCCTCCCCTCCGCCACCAAAGGCGCCACCAAAGACACCACCAAAGACGCCACCGCGACTGGAATCCAAGCCCTCGCCGCACCCCCACAGAAGGATGCCGCCGACCTCGCCACCCTCGACATCTGGAAAAACCGCGACCGGCAACGGGAAAGCCAGTCTAAACTGGTCGCTTTCCGACGCGCGCTGGTCGGCGGTGGCCTTTACGGACGGGACGAAACCGGCGCCGACGCTGGCGCTGAAGTGGCAGCAACAGACCTCGTCGGTGGCTTCGTGGCTGCTGAGTGTGGTAGGCCTGCTGGGGGGCGCGATTTTCGGGGTTTACCTGGTGCTTTCCCTGATTTCCGAAAAGCGTTCGCACGCCAGCCGCCATACCGCGATGGAGCAGGCCAGGGCTCGGCGCATCGCCGCGCGCGTCACCGGGACTCTGCCCGGGGCCGCGCCGCCTGCGGTTCAGGGCCGCCCGACTCGCCGCCAGCTGCGCGCCATGGCGCAGGGTGGCGGGGCCGCGCCGCGTTGGGATTCGAAAACTGCTCGTCTCGAGGTTCCCGCCCGTCTCGAGGACGGTGCCTCGGTTGGAGGCGGTGAGGTTGCGGGTGCGGGCGATGCGGGCTCGGGTAGCGCGGGAACGGCTGCACCGGCGGCTACGGAAACTGCCGATATCTCGCGGGTTTTGCCGGGGCAGACCGCGTCTTCTGCGGCGCAAACCGGGCAGCTGCCGCGAGTCGCAACGGGGGATGAGGACACAGGTCTCGCGCCGACTCACCTCGCGGCGGACGAAACCGGGTCAATCCCCCAGGTGCCGCCTTCGCGCAAGTCGCGGCGCGCCAACTTCGAAGCTCCCGGCCGCTGGGGGCAGATAGCGCGCCAAAACGCCGCCCAGAACGCTCGCAACCATCGCACCAATGGAGGCAAGAATGCCTAATCATCACCTCACTTCAACCTCCGCACTCCGCATCACCACCGCACCTCGCGCGCCCTACGCTTCCGCGACCGGTACCGCGAACCTCGACCCGGGCACGCGACCCACGAACCTCGACCCGGGCACGCGACCCACGAACCTCGACCCGACCCCTAATCACAAAACGCACCCCACCTGGAAACCCTTGAAACGCCTGGCTACGCTGCCGGTGGCGGCCCTGGCGGCCGTGGGGCTGGCGGCTTGCGGAGGGACCCCGTCGCTGGTGTCTTCCCCGGCGGGGGACAACCCGCCACCGGCCGTCGACACAACGCGGTTGGAACAGGTGATTGCGCAGACCAACCAGGCGGCGCAGGGGGCGGACGCCGCGCGGAACTCGGCACAGCTGGGACCGCGCTTCATCGGGCCCGCGCTGGTGATGCGCAACGGCGAATACATGCAGGTCACGCACGAAACCAACGCCTCGCTGGGAACGCTGCCGCTGGTGAATCCGCAGGCGCTGCTGGTGGGGCAGGCCGGCGCTTTCCCACACTATGCCATGAGCGTTTCGGGGCCGCAGGGCGGGCAGTCGCTGCACGTTTTCGCCTTCGTGCAGTCCCAGGCGCGCGCGAACTACGCGCTGTGGGGCTGGGTCAAGCTTTTCCCCAAGGTCAAGTTCCCCTCGACTTATAAGCCCGAGGTTGCTTCGCCCAATATTCAGCCGAATTCCGGCGATTACGTGATGAAGCCAGGGGCGGTGGCGCAGAACTATCTGGATGTGCTGGTCGACCCGAACCACAAGTCCAAGGACCTGTTTGACCTGAGCCTGGATTCATTTAACGGTACTTTCCAGTCGCGCAAGGCGCAGTATGCGCAGCTCACGCAGGACAACGTGGGCCTGCAGTTTTCGCTGAACCCCAGCGTGGCAGAGGACGGGATCGTGGCGCTGGGGACGGCCGACAAGGACGCGCTGGTGATGACGACGCTGAACTATTCGATGACGATGACTTCGGATAAAAAGCTAGAGATTTCCGCGCTGGCGCAGGCTTATACGGGCAAGTCCACGGCGGGGTCGACTCTGGTAGAGAACCACAAAGTGACCCTGCTTTTCCGCGTGCCTTCAAAGGGTTCGGGGCAGAAGGTGCAGCTGTTGGGCGCGGCGGATGCGATTGTGGGGATGAGCGCGAATTAGCGGGTTGGCGGTTGCGGTTTTAGGTTGCGGCCTGGGGTTTTGCCCGGGGCGAGGGCTGTGGGTTGCAAGTGTGCATTTTGGAGCAAGTTTTTCCTCGCGGGGCACTTTGCTAGGTTGTAGTCAACAGAAAAGAGCTGCTACACAATATGCTTTTTCCCCGCGTGATTTCGCTCTTTGCTAAATGAGCACCGCCGGGTCACTCTGCGTTGGCCTGGCCTTTTTGTCACCGGTAGAATACCCAGAGGAAAAGGAGTTCAATATGACTGAAAACACGGCGAATACCGCGCAGAACCCAATTGACGCAACCACAGCGGGAGCTGGTGCCACCGCTGCGGGAGCTGGTGCCACGGCGACCTCGACCCCGGTACCGACCCAGGCGGCCTCGACCGGGGACGCAACCGCGCCTTCCTCGACCGGGGAAACCCTGATTCCGGGCGAACTGGTGCGCGAGGTCACCGAGGAAAACTTCGAAGCCATCATGGAGCTATCGATGCAGGTCCCGGTGGTTTTGGACATGTGGGCGCCGTGGTGCGGGCCTTGCCGGCAGCTGGGTCCCATCCTGGAAGAGGCAGTGGCCGAGGCCGGCGGGAGAATCGTGCTGGGCAAGGTGAATGTCGATGAAAGTCCCGCGATTGGACAGGCTTTCCGGGTGCAGGGCATCCCTGCGGTGTTCCTGTTGCTGGGTGGGCGTCCTGCGCCGCTCTTTACCGGTGCGGTGCCGGCGACTGCCGTAAAACAGGCCTTTGACGTAGTGCTGGCCGAGGCACAGAAACAAGGCATCACCGGGCGGGTCTCGGGACAGGAAGCTGATTCGGCTGCGGGCACCGCGCAGACTGCGGGCGCTGCGGGAGCAGAGGCCAAACCCACGGAACTGCAGCAGGCGCAGGCAAAGGCAGCGGCCGGGGATTTTGACGCAGCGTTGGCGGATTTGGAGCATTATTTGAAGGCCAACCCGACCGAGGCACCTCAGGTCGAGCCCCTGATTTCCCAGGTGCGGCTCCAGGCGCGTTCCGCGCAGCAGGGTGCGGAATCCGTGGCGGGGGTGGAACATGGAAACGCGGCTGCTCTCACAGATGTCCCCGCGCAGTTGGCGGCGGCGGACGCGCAGATGAATGCCTCAGACGCGGCCGGGGCGCTGTCGCGGCTGTTGGCCGTCGTGTCGCAGACTGCGGGGGAAGACCGCGAGGCCGCGCGCGAACGCCTGGTCGAGTACTTCCAGATCTTGGGGGATGACCCCATCGTGGCGCCGATGCGTCAAAAACTGATGACACTGCTGTACTGAACTGATGGCGTGGTTGTTTTGATTGGTGGATGGCGCGGCCGGGGTTAAAGTTTTGCCTAAACCCCGGGATTTCCCGGCGTGGTGTTGTACCGTTCGGTCAAGAATCGTGGATACTGGCAACAGTTGAAACGAAAGGCACAAGAATGGGAAAACCGAACCGGGTCGAAGTTGTAGCGAAGCTGAGCGCCCTCTTCGAGAAGCTCGGCTATACCGGCGCGGGAATGAACGAGATTTCTGCCGCCACCGGGCTGGGGCGGGGATCGCTGTATCACCTGTTTCCTGATGGAAAAGCCCAGATGATGCGCGAATCTTTGGCGGCGCTGCAGGATGAATTCTCCCAGTCAGTAGTTGTGCCTCTGCAGGGCGACGGTGACGTCACCGCGATGTTTGAAAACCTGCTGCACTTTTACCGCGAAGGCGAACGCGGCAGTATCTGGGGCAGGCTCATCCTCGATCCTCAAGGGGAACAGTTCAAAGCGGAAATCCAAGAACACTTTAACGAATGGCGCGGTGCCTTGACCAAGGCTTTGCTGGACGCCGGGGTAGAGCGCGGCACGGCGGCTTCGCTTTCGGAACGAACCCTTTCCGGGGTGGAAGGCACCCTGGTTCTGGCAGCCGGTTTCGAAGACAGCGGTGCGTTGCTGCGGGGCCTGCGCACCATGAACTCCCAGCTGTCTGAGGTCATCTCGCAAAGCTAGTCACAGCCCACCAACGAAACCACTCCACCAAACCCGAAACCCACCCCATCAAACCCAAAATAAGGTTGAGGAAACATCGCCAAATCTCGTAGTATAGAGGGCGTGAAAGCTATACGACGTTTTACGGTTCGATCCGTTTTGCCTGAAAATTTGAAGCCCTTGGCCGACTTGGCCCAGAATCTGCGCTGGTCGTGGCACCGGCCTTCCCGCGATTTCTTCGCCTCGATGGACCCCGAGCTGTGGGACCAGGTCAACCACGACCCGGTCGCTTTCCTGGGGTCGATTGTGCCGGAAAAGCTGGGCCAGCTGTCCGCCGACCCGGACTTCGTGAATCGCGCCAACGAGCTGGACCGCGATCTGTCGGATTACCTGTCCAAGCCGCTGTGGTTTGAATCCGAATTCCACAACGGCGACAAGCCTTCCGCCATCGGCTACTTCTCGGCCGAATTCGGCGTGACCGCGGTGCTGCCCCAGTACTCTGGCGGGCTGGGGATTTTGGCGGGCGACCACCTGAAATCTGCCTCTGACCTGGGCGTTCCCATTATCGGGGTGGGGCTGCTGTACCAGGCCGGATACTTCCGCCAGTCCCTGACCCGCGACGGTTGGCAGCGCGAGTCCTACCCCATCATCGACCCCGACAACATGGCGCTGTCGCTGTTGCGCGAGGCCGACGGCACTCCCGCGCTGGTCGACGTCCCGCTGCCGGATCGTCGCACCCTCTATGCCCAGATTTGGGTGGCGAAGGTGGGTCGCGTGCCACTGCTGATGATGGATTCCGACGTGGCACAGAACGACGAAGCGGCACGCCTGGTGACCGACCGGCTTTACGGCGGCTCCAAGGACCACCGCATGGAGCAGGAACTGCTGCTGGGCGTGGGCGGGGTAAAGGCCCTGCGTGCGTTTAGCCGCATCACTGGCGCACCCACCCCAGAGGTCTACCACTGCAACGAAGGCCACGCCGGCTTCATGGCGGTAGAGCGCCTGCGCGAACTCATGAGCGGCGAAGAGCGCCTGGACCTGGGCACCGCAATCGAAGCGGTGCGCTCCGGTACGCTGTTCACCACTCACACCCCGGTTCCCGCCGGGATTGACCGCTTTGACCGCGGCCTGGTACAGCGCTATCTCTCGGCTTTTGAAATCCCGGGCGTCACCACGGAACAGCTGCTGGGGTTGGGCGCGGAAAACTATCCGGGCGGCGACCCCAACACCTTCAATATGGCGGTGCTGGGTCTGCGCATGGGCCGCATGGCTAATGGCGTGGCAAAGCTGCACGGCAAGGTCTCGCGCGACATGTTCCAGCAGCTCTGGCCCGGTTTCGACGTCACCGAGGTGCCCATCACCTCTATCACTAACGGTGTCCACGGCCCCACCTGGACCGACGGCCGCATGGCCGAACTGGCCCGCCGCCACCAGGAACCCGGCGAACACGTGAACTCGTATCGCTGGACGCGCCCGGCCTCCGAAGGCGGCGTTTCCGACGAGGACCTGTGGGAGATGCGCCGCCAGCTGCGCCAACAGCTGGTGACCGAGGCCCGGCGTCGCGTACGCGAATCCTGGCTGGAACGCGGCGCTTCCCCCGCGGAACTGTCCTGGACCGAAAACATCTTGGACCCCGACGTCTTGACCATCGGTTTCGCCCGCCGCGTCCCGACCTACAAGCGTCTGACCCTGATGATCAACAACCCCGACCGCCTGGCAAAGATCCTGACAGACCCCGAACGCCCGGTCCAGATCCTGGTGGCCGGCAAGTCCCATCCGGACGACGAACCCGGTGTGTCCCTGATCCAGCGTCTGGTCAGCTTCGCCGACGGCCTGGGCGTGCGCGACCGCATCGCCTTCCTGCCCAACTATGACATGGACATGGCCCAGGTGCTGATGCCCGGCGTCGACGTGTGGTTGAACAACCCGCTGCGCCCGCTCGAGGCCTCCGGTACTTCCGGCATGAAGTGCGCCCTGAACGGTGCGCTGAACCTGTCCATCATGGACGGCTGGTGGGACGAAATGTTCGACGGCAACAACGGCTGGGCCATCCCCACCGCCGACGGAGTTGACGACCCCGCCCGCCGCGACCAGATCGAAGCCGAAGGCCTCTATGACCTGATCGAAAAGGTCGTCGCCCCCGCTTCTACGAGCGTGACGAACGCGGCATCCCGCGCCGCTGGATGGAAATGATGCGTCACACCCTGGCCACCCTGGGCCCCGCGGTCCAGGCCCAGCGCATGGTGGCGGATTACGTCGAACAGCTCTACACCCCCGTCGCGTCCTCCTCGCGTGTCTTGAACGCGCCGGGTCACGAAGCCGCCCGCGAACTGAGCGACTATAAGGCCCGCGTTCGCGCCGGCTGGGACGGGGTCGCGGTCAAGCACGTCGAGTCCCACATCGGCGACATCGCCGTGGTCGGCGACACCGCCACCATCAAGGCCGACGTCCAGCTGGGCAACCTGCGCCCCGAAGACGTCGAGGTCCAGGTGGTCATTGGCCGCGTCGGCAACGACGACAACCTGACGAATTTCTCGGTGCTGCCCATGGAGCTGCGCGGCGAAACCGGCGGCCTCTACAGCTACGGCCTGGACGCCAAACTGCGTAACGCCGGCCCCTTCGGCTACTCGATCCGCGTCGTGCCGACCCATCGCCTGATGGCCGGCTACACGGAACTCGGCCTGGTATGCAACGCCGAACGCGCCGCCAACAACCCCACCACGCACTTCTACTTCGGTAGCTAAGCGCCTGGTTTTTCGGTTCGAGGTCCTTGGCCCGGGTTTCCGGGTCGAGGGCCTCGGTCGTTTTAGGGGCGAGGTTTGCGGTTGTTTGGGTGGCGAGGTTTGCCGGTTCGGCTGCTTTCTCAGTCGCTCGTAACGACCCTGCGGGAATGAGAATTTCGCGCAGCTCCGCGCCAAACCTGCCCTGAACTGTGCGTTTAGCCCGGAATCTGAAAACTACACCCGCGAGATTCGCCTCCGCAAGCCGCCCGCGGGACGAAAGGCCCACCGCTGCCGCCCCGGGCCGATACCTTTGACCTATGCCGAAACACTGTCTCACTGCCCCTGCGACCCCGCGACCTCCGCGACCTCCGTGACCCTAACCAACCCCACACGCCCGCACCGCCTCGGCAGCACCGCCATCGCCACGGCCCTGATCTTGACTCTGGGAGGCGGCCTCGCGGCCGCCGAGGACCGTGTTTCCGCCCGCGGCTCGGGCTCCGGCGTCACCGTCAGCCTCAGCCGCAGCGTCGCCGCCGCCAAACCCGCCACCTCAAACTCCACCTACACCGGTTCATTGCTGGCCCCCTACAACCCCAACATCAACCCAGGAACCGGAAAAACCCTCACATTCTTTGACGTCTACAAGGAGGTCCGCTTCGAAACATACCCCGGACCAAGGCTGGCAGTACACCGCCTTGGACGTCCGCGTCGGCAAACGCGTCGTGCTGAACCTGGCAGCGAGCCGCCGCGAGCCGACCCCGCAAGAGATCGCCGAAGAAGTTACGGTCGAACTGCGCGAGCTCCCGCTCCTGACCTCGCCGAAGAACGGCGAAGTCGCGGTCGCTGCCCCGGTTTACGCCTTTTTCGAGGACGCTGCTCAGGACTTCGAAGTCAAAGTCCTGGGGGTGAGTGTCAAAATCCACGCCGAACCCAAGGAAATCCTCTGGGATTGGGGCGACTCCAGCTCCGAAACCGGCTCGGACCCCGGCGCGCCGTGGCCCGAAGGCAAGGTTCGCCACAGTTACCTCAAACCCGCCGATCTCCGAATCGAAGCGCGAACCCAGTGGGAAGTCAGCTACAGTTTCCCCGGCGGCGAAGGCAAAATCGAAGACCCGGTCGAAACCACCTCACGGTCGCGCGAAATGCGCGTCGCCTACCTGGTGCCCTTCACACACTGAGTCCGGCCCGGTTCGAGGTCGGCTTCTTGCGTTGGCGGTGTGCCCCCGAAGTCGAAGGTTTAGGCCTTTAGGCCTATGATTAAGGGGATGGCACGAGGAGAACAAATGTCGCCCAAGTACCCGGGTAAGTCAACTGTAATCAATGGAAACGGCGCAGTCGCAGCGGTGATGAACCAAGTCTGTGGCGGAGTCATCGGCTATCCCATCACCCCCTCGACCGAAATCAGCGAAACCTTCCAAGCCGCCCTGGCCCAGGGCAAACTCAACGTCTGGGGCAAGACCCCGTTCTTCTTCGAACCAGAAGGCGAACACTCTGCACAGTCGGGCGCGATGGGCGCGGCGCTGACCGGTGGCAAATACATCTCGAACGCCTCCAGCTCCCAGGGCGTGCTCTATGCCTTGGAATCCCACTACGTCACGGTCGGCAAACGCGCCGGAGGCTTTGTGCTGCAAGTCGCATCTCGCGTGGTTTCGCGCCATTCCCTCAACGTCATGGGCGGCCACGACGACGTCTACTCCCTGTTACCCGCGGGCTACACCATCTTTTTCGGCGCCACCCCCGAAGAGGCCGCGGACCTGGCCCTCATCTCTTTCCGCACCTCTGCCCTGTCTCTGATCCCGGTGGCAAACTGCATGGACGGCTTCTCGACCTCCCACATGCTCAGCGAAGCCCGCCTGCCCGAGGACGACTTGGTGCGCGAGTACCTGGGCGACCCAACCTGCCGCATCAAGTGCCCCACGGTGGCTCAAGAAATCCTCTACGGCGACGCCCAAGGGATGCGCCAGCTGGTGCCTTCCCTGGTGGATACGGATAACCCCGGCATGTCCGGCGCGGTCCAAAACCAGCCGGATTTCCAGTCGGGTGTGGCGGATTCCCGCACGCACTTCGCCGCGGATGTCCCGCGCCTGGCCCGGCGCGCCATGGATGAATACAACGCCTTGACGGGCCGCGAATACGCCCCGGTGCGCACCTTTATGTGCGAAGACGCCGAAGTCATCTTGGTGGGCCTGGGTTCGATCACCCAGGATGTCCAGGCGGTGCTGCCGCATCTGCGCCGCCAGGGAATCAAGGTCGGTCTGGTCCAGATTCTGCAGCTCGCGCCTTTCCCCGAGGCCGACTTTGTGCGCGCCATCGGCGAGGTCCGCCACATCGCGGTCCTGGAGCGTTCCGATATGGCCGCCCTGACGGATCTGGTGAACGTCGCCCTGTGGAAAGCCGCCCAGAACCAGGCCGCCCGCACCCCCAAACCACCTTGGAACCTCGCCTCCCGCACCCCGACATCCCCGCCCTGACCGGCCCCCTCCCCACCACCTCCTCGGCCTTCTTTGGCATCGGCGGCCACGACGTCCAGCCGCGCCACCTCATCGCGCTGGCAAAGACCTTGAACGACGGCGACCTCGCCCCCGAGGTCTACCTGGGCACCACTTTCTTTGACGACTCCGCCCGGGGCGAGATGCGCGAACTGCAGGAACGCCTGCGCGCGGCTTACCCCGAAACCCAGCGCATGCAGCTGCGCCTCGAGGAAAACCCCGCGGACCTGCTGCCGCCCGACGCGATCCGGCTGCGCTTTCACTCGGTGGGGGTTACGGCACCATCGCGACGGGCAAACTGCTGACCGACATCTTGGCAGAGATGCTGCAGATGCGGTCCAAGGCCGCCCCAAAGTACGGCTCGGAAAAATCCGGGGCGCCGACGAACTACTACATCACGCTTTCCCCCGAACCGGTGCTGATCACGAACGCCGCGCTCGAGGACTGCGAAGTCGTCATCAGCCCTGACCACATGGTTTTCATGCACGACAACCCGCTGCGCGGCCTGGTGCGCGGCGGTACTTTCATTGTCCAGTCGAATCTGGAACCCAAGGTGTTTTGGGCTTCGCTGCCGCGCCGCGCGTGCGACATCATCCGCGAAAAACAGATCAATCTCTTTATTTTGGATGCGTTTAAAGTGGCCGAGGACCGCGCCCCGAATCCCGACCTGCGCACGCGTATGATGGGGGTTGCCTTTATCGGCGCGGTAGCCACCAAGGTGGATCGGATCGCGAAGGGCGCCAACGAAGCCGCGATGCTGGAGAAAATCCGCGAACAGATCACCAAGAAGTTCGGTTCGAAAGGCGCCGCGGTGGTCGAGGCCAATATGGAGGTGGTGCGCGACGGCGCGGCCCTGGCCCGGCGCGTGGACTACGAAACTTTGAGCGACGAGGACCTGCGCCGCGCTCCGCTGCCCCCGCTGAACCCCGCGCTCAGCGCCCAGATGTGTTCCCGCGCGCCGCTCCCGACGCCAACCGCCTCGGCCACCAACGCCACCCCAACCGCCCCTATCTCGCGCCTTTTCGACCCGGAGTATTTCCGCCAAACCATGGGCGAAGCTTTCTTTGAAGGCACCATCAGCGAATCGCCGGTGTACCCCGGTTCGGGCTTCTTCCTGCCCGCGGCCTCGGCGGGCCAAAAGAACAAAGGCCTGTTCCGCCGCCAGGTCCCCTCTTTCGACGCCTCGCTGTGCACCGGCTGCATGGAATGCACGCTGGTCTGCCCCGACGCCGCCATCCCGAACACGGTTTTCAGCATCGACACCTTGCTGGACACGGCCTGGCACCAGGCTTTGGACGCGGCGCTGTGTTCTGCGCCGCTGCCGCCGGGGGCCTGCAAGGTCTTGGTTTCGGGTGGGAAAGAAGCCACCGTCGCCCAGCAGCTCCACGCTATCGGTGAAGCCATGCGTGCCCAGTTGCTGGAGTTGAAAACCCGACCCGCGATTTCCCAGGTTTTCCGCGACGCGGTAGAGCAGCTGGGGGAACATGTCGGTTTGGACCAGGCCACTATAGAAGGTATCGCCCGGGTCCTGGACGAATACCCGGTGTCGCGTACCCGGCCCTTCTTTGACCAGACCGAAAAGAAGCGCCCCGGCCAAGGTGCGCTCTTTAGCGTCACTATCGACCCGTGGAAGTGCACCGGCTGCCTGGAGTGCATCAGTGTTTGCGGCCCCGAAGCCCTGGTAGAAACCGTGCAAGATGACGAGGTGTTGGCGCGCACCGAACAGCGCTTTGCTTTCTTGACGAAGCTGCCTAACACTCCCGCGATTTTCTCGGACCCCAACGCGGGTCCCAGCACGGACCTAAAGCGTATCTTTTTGGACCACGACAACTACTATTCCACTATCGGTGGGCACGGGGCTTGCAAGGGCTGCGGCGAAGTTACGGCGATTCGCCAAACCATGGCTTTGGCGAATTACCTCTACCACACCCGCAACACTCAACGCATCGCGCAACTAGAGGACCTCGTAACCCAACTTCAAGAACTGCGCCGCAACACGGACCTCGACCCGGAAACCAACGCCTTGGCGAAAACCGTAACCGAAACCCTCGACGCGGCAAAGAAACGCTGGAGTGGCGCCGAAAACGGGCGCGTCCCGGCGGGGACTGTGGTGGCGAACGCGACGGGGTGTTCTTCGGTTTACGCTTCGACGGCGCCGTATAACTCCTACCAGGGCCCGTGGGTCAACGGGCTGTTCCAGGACGCGCAGCCCTTGGCGAAGGGGATTTTTGAGGGGCTGGCGGCGGACCGCGCCGGGGAAGTGCTGGCGGGGCGACAGGCGCGTGAACTGTTGGCGGGGCGGCGTGCGGGACAGATCGAGTCCAGCGAGCCGAACTGGACGCAGTGGAGTCCCCAGGAGATGCAGCTGCTGCCTAACGTCATGACGATCGGGGGCGACGGGGCGTCTTACGATATTGGCTTTGGGGCGATGTCGCGGATTTTGGCGTCGCACACGCCGATCAAGATGCTGGTGCTGAACACCGGGGCGTATTCGAATACGGGCGGGCAGGCCTCGACGGCTTCGCTGGAAGGGCAGGATTCTGACCTGGCGCGCTATGGTTCGGCGCTGAAAGGGAAGTCCGAGGAGCGCAAGGAGCTGGGTTTGCTGGCGGCCATGCACCCGAAAACTATGGTGGTGGCGACTTCGACTTCTTACCAGGCGCATTTCCTAAAGAATGTCGCCGCGGCCCTGGAACAGAGCGACTATCCGGCGGTGATTGATGTCTATACGCCGTGTCAGCCCGAGCACGGCATCGCTGAGGACGCGGCCGCGGAGCATTCGCGTCTGGCGGTGAAATCGCGGGTCAGCCCGATGTTCGTGCACTGGCCCGAGCGCGACCAGGTGCCTGACCGCTTTGACCTGGCGGGAAACCCCAATCCGCGCGATTTGTGGTCCAAGTACAAGCTGGCTTACACCGATGCGCAGGGTCAGGCGAAGCTGATGGAGCTGCCTTACACCCCGGCGGATTTTGCCTTGTCCGAGATGCGCTTTGTGAAGCACTTTGCGCCTTTGCCCGAGTCTGCGCCGGGGCCGCTGCCGCTGGCCGAGTTCGTGGAGCTGGGGGCAGAGGAACGCGAGGGGCACACGCCGTTTATCTATGCTGCGCCCGGTGGGGGGTCGCTGGTGCGGATGCTGGTGTCGCCTTCGATGGTTTTGCTGACCCAGCAGTGTCGGGATTACTGGCGTTTGCTGCAGTACCTGGCCGGTCAGGAGCTGGATCAGCTGCGCAAAGACAATGCCCGCTTGGACAAGGAACTGGCCGCGGCCCGCGAGGCTGCGGAGGCCGCGGGGTAGCGGAGGCTGCGGGGGCTGCGGCGCCGGGGGCCGCTAAAAGTTGAAACCCGCCCCAGCGGGTTTCAACTTGTAAGTGCGCAAGAGGGGACTCGAACCCCCACGTCAAAGACACCAGAACCTAAATCTGGCGCGTCTACCAATCCCGCCACTCGCGCAACGGTCACTATCTTAGCGCACTTCCACAGTCTTTAACTCGGACAGCCGCCCCAGCGGGACGCAACCCTCGGGCGCCACGGCCGAACGCGCCGCGCGCAGCAGCGGCGCTAACTCACCCCGCGACCCCACCCACTGCGAAGGCGCCACCCCCAGAACCTCGTGCGGGACCAAGAACCACGCCGCCGCCGCAACAGAGGGCGCCACCACCCCCGCGCGCGAAAACCGCGACACCAGCACATCCCACGCCGGCCCCAGCAAACCCGAAGTCAAACCCGCCCGAGTGAATTGCCAGGTGGGGTACACCCACTTGCCGTCGGCAGTTTTCAAACCGATCAGCCGTCGCCCGGCCACCGCTTTGGCCAAAGCCTGGCGCGAAACCCCCAACCACGCACAAGCTGCCCCGGTGGTGCATACCGTCCCAATCAGCTGCGTCACCTCGGCCCCTGGGCGCAGCACCCCGGCAATCATGCGCCGCAACTCCGCCGCCTGCCTCGCCGAAAAACCCTGCGCCGGACCCGACAACAACAGGTCACGTACCGCACCCAGGAAGTCCTCCTCGACTTCCGTCAGCTTCGAACGACCCGACACCTCGCCTGCCTTTCATTTTCCCTGCGCCATAGCCACCGAATCAGAACAAATAAACCAGCTTATCCGACAGCGTCACCGCCACGACCAACACTATCAACACCAGCAAAATCCCCGTAATCAGCCAGCGCTGCTGGGCCCAAATCCGCGCCAGAGCGCGCGGCACCGGCATCCACCCGGCCCGCAGCAGCGCGGCCCCCAGGTGCACCCACAGCAAAATCGTCGCCGCCCACACAACCATGCAATACGGGCAAAGCGTGCGAAATTCCGTCACGGAATAATACAGGAAAAACGCGATCTGCCCCAGCGCCAGCGTCAGCCCCGCCTCCAGCGCCAGGAAAGGGATGCGCGCGGCGAGGGCGGGTGCGGGGGTTCCCGGTTCGAGGTTCGCGGTTTGGGTTCCCGTTTCGAGGTTCGCGGTTTCAGTTCCCGGTTCGAGGTTCGCGGTTTCGGTTCCCGTTTCGAGGCCGTCCCCGGCGAGGTCCGCCTGGGTGGTGGTTGTCGCGGTGTGCGGCAGGAAGATCCACGTGGCCAGAAGTCCCGCGGCCAAGGCGAACACCGCGGTGCCAATCACCGAGTTCGGGATGCCGAACAGCAGGTGTCCCTGCCAGGACTGTAGCGAGTCGCTGCACCCAATCAGCGGGTTCAAGTCACAGCTGAGTGCCGCGTGGGGGTTTTTCAGAGTTTTTAGCTCGCTCAAGACCAGTTCGATACTGGCCAGCATCCCGATGATTGCACAGGTGAAAAGGAAAATGCTGGTCGATAATTGAGGCATTTCTCGTTGATTCACTTTTCCAGGTTACCTGATTTTGCGTTGCGAGGAATTGTCAGGGTACAGTATTTTCCTGTTGCCCCGATAGCTCAGTCGGCAGAGCGTCTCCATGGTAAGGAGAAGGTCCAGAGTTCGATTCTCTGTCGGGGCTCCCTTGTCGCCGAGGTCCCCGTGGGGGCGTTGACGGCACGCGGCGGGGTAGCTCAGCTGGTCAGAGCGCACGACTCATAATCGTGAGGTCGCGGGTTCGAGCCCCGCCCTCGCTACGAACCGGGAACCGGAACCAAGTACTTCAGAAAAGGAAAAGACAGTGGCTGCTAAGTCGAAGGATATTCGTCCGAAGATTACCCTGGGTTGCACCGATTGCAAGGAGCGCAACTACATCACCAAGAAGAATCGTCGCAACACGCCCGACCGCTTGGAGTTGAACAAGTACTGCCCGCGCTGCCGCAAGTCCACTATGCACAAAGAGACTCGCTGAATCTTTTACCGGCAAAATCGCTGGTATCTCAACCCAAAGCCGCTGTCTGCTCGACAGCGGCTTTTTGGTTTTTCATTCGCCTCCCTAAGTTATTCCCCCTGGCACACATATATTGGGTGAAGACGGTTCGTCTCTCGGTGGGGGACCCCGGAACCTGGGAGCCTCCACCGCCTTTTCCACCCCACCCTGCAACTGCCCAACCGCCCCCACTGGGCCCTTTAAAGGTAAACTGTAGCGGTGACTCAAGAAGCAAGTGATACCAAAGAAACCCCCGCAAACCCCGGAACCCCACACGAAATCTCGCGCGACACTTTGCGCGCTTCGCAGGAAATCTCGGACCGCATCCGCGAAGACATCGAGGCCGGACGCACGGACCGCTACCGCATCCTCACCGGCGATCGCCCCCACGGGGTACTTGCATATCGGCCACTATTTCGGGACGCTGAAGACCCGCGTCGAACTACAGAACAAAGGGGTGGACACCACGGTGCTGGTCGCGGACTACCAGGTAATCACCGACCGCGACAACATCGGCAATGTAGCCGAATACGTATTGAACCTGGTGGCGGATTACTTGGCAGCCGGGATCGACCCGGAAAAGTCGCGCATCTTCGCCCATTCCGCGGTCCCGGCCATCCACGAGATGCTGGTGATTTTCCTCTCGCTGGTCACCGAAGCTGAACTGCATCGCAACCCCACGGTGAAGGCCGAGCTGGACGCGGCCGCCCGACCCATGACGGGCCTGCTGCTGACTTACCCGGTGCACCAGGCCGCCGACATCCTGTGCGTAAACGCGAATCTGGTGCCGGTGGGCCAGGACCAGCTGCCGCACCTGGAGCAGACCCGCGTGGTGGCAAAGCGCTTCAACAAGCGCTATCCCGGCCCGGAAAAACGTCCGGTGCTGTCGATGCCGCAAGCTCTGCTGGGACAGGGCGCGCTGATCTTGGGTACGGACGGCCAGAAGATGTCGAAGTCGCGCCACAACACCATCGAACTGCGCGCCACCGCGGATGAAACCGCGAAAGTGTTGAAAAAGGCCGTGACCGACGCGGACCGCAACATCACTTACGATCCCGCAAATCGCCCCGAGGTGGCGAATCTGGTGTTGATCGCGTCCCTGGCTTCGGGCCGTTCCCCCCAGGAAATCGCCGCCGAAATTGGTAACGGCGGTGGCGGTGCCTTGAAGGCGACGGTGACCGAGGCCCTGAACGAGGCCCTGGCCCCGCTGCGGTCCCGACGCGAAGAGTTGATGCGCGACCCGGGTTACCTGTGGTCGGTGTTGCGCCGTGGTTGCGAGGAGGTCGCTGACGAGGCCGCCGACACCTTGCGTTCGATGAAGGCGGCGATGGGTTTGGTGTACGGTGCCTGAACCCGCGCACCCGTTGTATCCCGAGCCGGCCGATGAAACCGCGGCCGGCGCGATTACCCAGGCCAACGCTCCTTTCGCCGCCGACCCGACCAGCGCCCCGGAAACCGGGGGGCACTCCAAGCGTCACGACCACGCCGCCGCGGTGGCGAACCGCATGGTCGAGCGGGCCTTGTGGCTGTTGCGCTTGGAGAATCAAGACGCGCATGTTTCGGACCAGACTCGCCAGCAGCTGCAGGATGAGACCACGGATATGTTGTTGCAGTGGGCCTATGAAGTGGGCGAGGACTCCTTCCGCGCCGGGGATTTCAGCTCTCGTCCCGGTGCTGCGGGCACAGCCCGCTACCCCGACCGCACAGCCCGCTACCCCGACGGCACAGCCTCAGACTAAAGCTTCACTTGTCCCGCACCCGATGCAAGACATTTAGCAGATCCAGCTTTTCGTTCCCGGTCGGATGCTCGGGCACTTCGGCAAAGAAAATCCGCATCGACATGGGCGCCATCTGCGACTTCATCCCGCGCACCGTGACGGGCAGCTCGGAAATCTGACGCACCAGATCCAACCCCGAACTCGGCGTCACCCCGACCTCTTCGGCAAAGCGAACGTGTTCTTCCTCTGCCCCCGGTTCGAGGTCGCCCGCTTGCGTTCCCGTTTCGAGGCCGCCACTCGCGTTTCCGCCAGCCTGCGCAACCCCGGTAACCTCGGACACCCAAGCCGACAGGTCGTCCTCGTCCCGGTATGTCGGCGATGCCCACACCGAATCCCACACCAACCTAAAAACCCGGGATCGAGCCTGGGGCGGATTAATCTCCACGGCCTCGGTTGAACCGTTGAAAATCACCAGCAAATCCACGTCCTCCCACGCAGCCCCGCTGCGCAGCATCTGCACCACGCGGTTGCGCGGATCGTGCCATCCCGACGGGCTCAGCGCCTCGCCGTCTCGGTCGTACCACGACAGATCGGGCAGCCGGTCGCCGTGACACACCTGCCCCGACGCGAAGGAATCCGGCCGCATCACGGGGTGCTCGGCCCGCAGCCCCAGCAGGTATCGCGCCGTCTCGTGCAGCGCCTCTTGCCACGGCTGCCACTGCCAATCCAGCCAGGTCAGCGGCCCATCTTGGCAGTAGGCGTTGTTGTTGCCGTCCTGGGTGTTGCCGAATTCGTCCCCCGCCAAAATCATCGGTGTCCCCGCCGAAACCGCCATCGTGCCCCACATGTTGCGCAGGTTGCGTAGCCGCTTGGGCGCGACGCGGGCGATGGTATCGGCCAGGGCTGCTTGGCTGGGTCTCGCGGTGGGAGGGGTGGCCTTCCCGGTCGAGGTTTTCGTTGCGGTGCCAGCGTTTGTGGCGGTACCGGCGCGGGAGCTGTCTATGCTCGGCGTCGCGTCGGCCTCGACCCCGGCAGGCGCCAACTTTCCGCGCAACAGGTGACCTTCGAATTCGTGGTTCCACGAGTTGTTGTTCGTGGTGCCGTCGCGGTTTTCTTCGCCGTTGGCTTCATTATGCTTCAGGTTATAGGTCACCAGGTCGGCCAGCGTGAAGCCGTCGTGGGCGCAGATGAAGTTCACCGAGGCTCCGGGGCCGCGGTTGTATTCGGGCAGGTTAGACCCGTACATGTCAGCGCTGCCGCTGATGCGCGTGGCCAGTTCGTGGGGGCCGTGGGCGTGGCGGCCGTGGACCTGTGCGGCCATGTCGGTCAGCCAGAAGCGGCGTACCGTGTCGCGATAGCGGTCGTTCCAGTCGGCGAAAGGCGAGGGGAAGTTCCCGGTCTGCCAGCCGTCGGGGCCGATGTCCCAGGGCTCGGCAATCAGCTTGGTTCCGGCCAAAACCGGGTCGGTGGCCATCGCCACGAAAGAGGGGTGGCGCACGGCGTACTGTTGGCGGTTGCGCCCCAGCGTCACGCCCAGGTCGAAACGGAAACCGTCCACGCCGACCTCTCCTGCCCAGTAACGCAGCGAATCCAGCATCATCCCCACGGCTTGGTTCTGGGTGAAATCCACCGTGTTGCCACACCCTGTAAAGTCCACCAGGCGGTTGGGGTAGCTGTGGTTCCACACATAGTAGCGCCTGGGGTCCAGCCCGCGCCAGGACAGCGACGGCCCGAACTGGCCGCCTTCGCAGGTGTGGTTGTAAACCACGTCTAAGATGACCTCGATCCCGGCTTCGTGCAGCAGGGAAACCATGCCGCGGACCTCGTCGAGGACGGCTGGGGTCCGGCGTCTTGGGCGCGGGCAGTAGCGTAGCTGGGTTCGGGGGCAAAGTAGGACAGGGTGGAGTACCCCCAATAGTTGTCTTTGTCTTTGTCTTGCAAGAAAGGTTCGGTGAACTTGGCGTGGATCGGCAGCAGCTCTATAGCGGTGATGCCCAGGTTCTTGAGGTAGGCGATGGTGACGGGGTTCGCCAAGCCGGCATAGGTGCCTTGCAGTTCCGGGGGCAGTCCGGGCAGGTTTCGCGTCAGGCCCTTTACGTGGGCTTCGTAGATGACGGTGCGGCGCCAAGAAGTGTGGGGTTTGGGGGCCACCGGGAAAGGCGCGGTGTTCACCACGACGCCCAGGGCTTGGTCCGGCAGCGAGTCCAGCGGGTCGGGGGTGAGTTCGTGCGTGGCGGGTTGGAGCTGGGCGTTTACCTGGTGGGCATAGAGTCGCGGGCTGAGGCGCGGGGTGGAGGATATGGCTTTGGCATATGGGTCAAGCAGGATTTTCTGGGGGTTATAGAACAGTCCCGCGTCGGGGTCCCATGGCCCGTAGGCGCGGAAACCATAGAGTTGGCCGGGTCGCACGCCGGGGATGTTGCCGTGCCAGATGCCGCGAAAGGGGCCCCGCAGTTGCCACCGGGTTTCGTGGAAAACCGGGTCTCCGTGGCTGTCGCGCTGTCCGGTGTTTTCCAGCAGGCACAGTTCCACCGCCGAGGCCTCGTGGGCGTAGACAGAAAAAGCCGCACCGTTGGCAGTCAGGTGGGTGCCCAGCAGATACGGGTCGGTTTTCGGTTCCGGGGCCAGAGGCGAGCTGGGGTGGGTGGCGACCTGCGTGGTTTCGGCGTAGTCGCCGCTGTCCATCATCGGCTCGCTCATAAAATCCCCCCTGAGCTTTGTTTTTTCTTGGAACAACCTGACTTAGTCTACCTTGATTAGGCTGACTGTGCCCGGTGCTTGGGCGGGGGATTTGTGACAGCCCCGGCCCGGGTGTCACGCCCGCACCGCGCCCAGGTCCCCGCCCGGAATCTGGCTTATTTCTGCGGTTTGAAGGTCTTGACAATGTTGCCTTGCGCGACGACGCGGTCGCCGACATAAACCACCAGCGACTGTCCTGTCGCCACTCCGCGCGGAGCCTTCCCCAGGAACTCGACCTCCATAGTGTTCCCCTCGGCCAAAGCCGCCGCCGCGATGCTCTCGGCGCTGGCCTTGGGGTTCTCTGGCACCGCACCTGGTGCTGCATCCGGCACTGCACCTGCGTCGCCAGCGGCATGTGCTGCGGTTTTCTCTACACTTTTTAGTAAGGGGCCAAATGCTCCCCCGGCAAAGCGAATCCTGGCCGGCAGTGCGGCACCATGAGCCCGGAACTGCACGCTGACCTCCGGCCCCTCCAAAACGGCCTCTCCAGCACCACCAGCACCCACAGAAAGCCCCAACTCCTCCGGCCCAGCGATCCAGTTCACCGGCCCGCAAGTCACCCCCGGCACCTCCAGCGCCAGCAATGGCCCCACGTGAATCACCCCGGACCGCGGCTCAATCCCCGTGACATAGCGAGGTTGCCCATCGGCATGCGGCCGCGGCAAATGCAAGCCGCGCCGCTGCCCGACGGTGTACTGATAGGCCCCGCTGTGCTGACCCACCACCGCGCCGGCCTCGTCCACAATCACGCCGGGTTCCTCTCCCAGGTGCCGCCGCAAATACCCCCGAGTATCCCTATCAGGAATAAAGCAGATGTCAAAGCTGTCCCGCTTTCCCGCTACCGGAATCCCCAGCGCCGCCGCCTCGGCCCGCACGTCATCCTTGGAAACCACATCCCCCAGCGGAAAAATCGCGTGTTCCAGCATCTCGCGCTTGCCCCCTGCCAGCACATAGGACTGGTCCTTATTCGGGTTCGCGCCCGCCGCAGTTCCCACCCGCCGAGGCCGCCCTCCCGGTTCCCGGCCCCTGCCAACAGCCCCAGCCGCCCCGCCTGCCACCGGAATCACCCCAGCCGCCCCCGGCTGCCAGCTCTGCGCATAGTGCCCCGTCGCCACATAGTCGTACCCCAGCTCCAGCGCCCGCTGCACCACAGCCCCGAACTTCAACAGCCGGTTACACCGCACACACGGGTTCGGGGTCAGCCCGTCGTGGTACCCCTCCACAAACGGCGCCTTCACTAATTGCGCGGAACTCGTCGGCTAAGTCCCACACATGCAGCTTGATTCCCAGGTAATCCGCCACAATCTGCGCGTCTTTCACGGCCTCGCCGGTGTATCCGCTGGCCATCCGGTCCCCACCTTCAGCCCCAGCCGCACCACCAGCCCCACCTTCAGCCTCAGCATCACCTTCGAGCTGCATAAACATTCCCTCGACCTGATGCCCTGCCGCCAACAACCGCGCCGCGGCTACCGCCGAATCGACCCCGCCACTCAAACCGACCAAAACCCGTGCCACCTGGGCTCCTTCCTGCTAATGAAGTACTTACGTATTTTATCCCGGCTCCTCGCAAAGGCCCTGACATGCCCATTCACCCCGATTCTCTGCGCGAAGAAAAGGCGAACCGCAGTTCCGGGGTTGAATCGGCGGTGGCGGTGTGGTGCGGAAGTAAAGCTTTCAAAGTGTGAGCTGCTTCACAAAAAATTCCCTGTAAGAAGTCTGAGGGTCCTTACATGTAAAGAGTGTAAGCAAGGAACGAGCCCTCCGGGCCTCGCGGACACGTTCCCTTCGGGGATCCTCGGGTCCGGGACTCAAATGGGAAGGTTCTTGGTTCCGCCGGGGTCTTTCGGGACACCGACGGAAGCGACCGGCCAAATCGGCGGGTCGCACTTTTGAAAAGACAACTGGGTGTTGTAGGCTATCTCGGGTGTGGCATATTCCGCCACGCTGGTGAGCCTGTCACTCACCCTCTACTACCCAGATGAAGGGTTTATTGGATATGACTAATTTGAAGAAGATTGCTATTGGTGTGGCTTCTGCTGCGCTGGTTGCTGGTATGGGCGTTGCTCCTGCCGTGGCTGCTGATGCTACCAGGGTTGTTTTGCCTGGTGGGCAGTCCTTTAACCGGGTTGCTGGTGATACTCGCGTGGACACTGCTTTTGAGATTGCGAAGCAGGCCAAGGCTGACGGCGTTGCTACCACGAAAATTTACATCGTGAACTCCAAGTCGAATGTCGATGCTGCTACTTCTGGCATGTTGACCGATGGCGTGGTCTTGTTGGCTCCGGCTGACGAGGCTGGCCAGTTGAAGCTGGGTCTGCGTATCAAGAATGAACTGCAGCCGGCCTCTGGCGCGAAGCTAGTTGCTATCGGCGGTACTTCTGTGGTTCCGGATTCTGTGATGTCGAACATCAAGTCGACTTCCGGTCTGTCGATCGGTACTCGTCTGGGTGGCGCTACCCGCTATGACACCAACCTGGCTATCGCTAAGAGTGCCTTCGCTACCCCTGGTTCCGTAACCAACAAGTACATTGTTTCGGGTACCTCCATTGTGGATGCGATTACTTCTGGTGCGATTAAGAATGGCCCGGTCCTCATGGTTCCCACCACTGGTGATGTTCCTGCCGCGACTGTTAACTACTACAAGTCCCTGAATCACGCTGCCGCGATGATTATCGGTGGTGAGGGCGCTGTTCCGGCCGCACAGGTTGCTAAGCTGGAAGGTTCTCAGACCACTACTAATCCTTGGTCCTACACCACCACCAACGCTGATTTGAAGAAGGCTGTACAGAAGGCTGCTGCCCTGTACCTGGGTCAGAAGGCCTGGCAGGAAGGGGCTGCTGACGAAGAACACTACTTCGGGCTGACAAAGACCGGTTTGACGGATGCGACCAACCCGGAGCCGGGTTCCGTAACTGATGACGCTATCAAGTCCGGTGTTACCGAATCTGCAAGAGCTTTCATCGGTTGGAAGGCTTCCTATGACAAGCTGGAAACCGCTGTAAGCGTGATTGATACCTATGTAGCTACCTTGGAGGGCAATCTGAATACTGCTTTGGACGGTCTGAAGAACAATGCTCCCGGCGCATCCACCAGCTACACTGCTGCAGAGAACGCTTACAAGGGCCTCTACGGTCATGAGCTGAAAGCTCCTACTGTTACTGCCGGTGCTGTTACCGATTGGGGTTCTTTCGAGCACGATGCCCTGGGCCGCCTTAACGGCAAGCTGGTTAAGGAAGCTACCGATTTCGTAGCAACTGACGCGGCTTCCACCGACAAGGTTGGTTCTGCCAGTATCGGTGGTGTCCCCGCTGATTACACCTATGCTGGTCTGGCTGGTCTGTCGTTCACGGCTCTGCCGGCTGACCTCACTCCAAAGGATGCCGACAAGTTCGATTGGGCTGCTTTGAAGGTGGCTGCAGATACTAAGCTGGCTGAACAGCAGAAGCTGACTGCCGAGGCTAAGAAGGCTTTGGATGAAGCCGTTGCTGCTTACAAGGCTGGCCCGACTTGGAAGGTTACCCAGCAGGGCGAGGCCGGTATCCCGCGTCTGGCTGGTAAGGACCGCTACGAGACCGCTGCTCTGCTGTCCTACTACCTGACCGAGGGCGCTAACCTGGGGGGCTACGCCGCCCAGATTTCCACCGAACTGCACCGTGCGTATGTTGCTTCCGGTGACGATGCTCACCTGGTTGATTCCGTGGTTGGTGGGCAGCTGACCCAGGGCCCGCTGTTGCTGGTTCCGACCAAGTCTGACACCTTGGGTGAATTCACCTCTGCTGAACTCAAGCGCCTGGCTGGCAAGGCCAAGAACGACGCCACCTGGAAGACCATGGTTCTGGGCGGAAAGAACGCTGTGGCTGATGCCAGCTTCAACGCTGCCGTGAACGCCTTCAAGGACGGCCTCAGTAACAAAACCTTCAGGAGCAACCTTTCCTGAATAACTGAATAACGTCTTGTGGCCCGGGAAGCAATGCTTCCCGGGCCACAAGACGTTTTATGAAGTTATACGGTAAGAAATCACCTGACAAAAGCCCTGGATGACTCCCGAAAAGGGGTGATGTGTAAACTAAGTTGACAGTTCGCAGGAAAGTGTAAAAGCATTTTCGAGAAATCTTTACATTGCGGGGATTTTTTGTTGATATACTGCCAAGGTGAATGTTGATGTGAATGTGCCATACCAACAGCTGCCGCCACTGCCTGCATAAACACAGGCCGCACCACCCCGAAATCCCTACCGCACCCTAAACGGGTTATCCGCAGCGGGCGCAGCACCACCACGCCCAAAGGCGGAATCTGCAGCGACACCGAAGCGGGCCGACCATTCCACGGCACCTCTTCGGCCTCGACCCGGCCCAAGTTACCCACCCCGGAACCGCCGTAAATCTCTGCATCCGTGTTCAGGACCTCTTCCCAAACCCCGGCGAAAGGCAGGCCGACCCGGAAGGGATCGTGGGGGTTACCGCTGAAGTTCGCGATCACCGCCAACAGGTGACCACCCTCGGGGCCGTCCACGTCGTCGGCGGATTTGCGCAGATAAGTCAACAGGTTGTGGTCCCCGTCATTCGCGTCGATCCACTCGAAACCGCGGTAGTCATCGCACCACAGCGCGGGGTCTTGCCCATACAGCCGGTTCAGGTCCGAAACCAGGCGTCGCACCCCGGCGTGACCGGGAATATCCAGGTGCCACCAATCCAGCGAGGCCCCGGAATTCCACTCGCCGCCCTGGGCGAACTCGGAACCCATGAAGTTCAACTTCTTGCCCGGGTGGGTCCACTGGTAACCGAACAGCAGACGCACTCCGGCCAGTTGGCGCCAGTAATCTCCCGGCATCTTCGACAGCAGCGAGCCCTTGCCGTGCACGACCTCGTCGTGGGACAGCGGCAGCACGAAGTTCTCGGAAAAAGCGTAAACCAGCGAAAAAGTCAGCTCGTTGTGGTGCCAGCGCCGGTTCACCGGGTCCTCGGCAAAGTAACGCAAGGTGTCGTTCATCCACCCCATGTTCCACTTGAAGCCGAATCCCAAACCACCCGAAGAAGTCTCGGAAGTCACCCCGGGCCACGCCGTGGACTCCTCGGCGATCATGGTCGAGCCGGGAACCACCCGGTAACAAGTCGCGCAGACTTCCTGCAGCAACGAAATCGCCTCCAGGTTTTCCCGCCCGCCGTACTGGTTAGGGTGCCACTGGCCTTCCTCGCGGGAATAATCCAGATACAGCATGGAAGCCACCGCGTCCACCCGCAGCCCGTCCACGTGGAATTCCTGCAACCAGTACAGCGCATTCGCCACCAGGAAGTTCTTTACTTCCCGCCGGCCGAAGTTAAAGATATAGGTGCCCCAGTCGGGGTGCTCGCCGCGCTGCGGATCCGGATCCTCGTACAGGGCGGTCCCGTCGAAACGCGCCAGTGCCCATTCGTCCTTGGGGAAGTGCGCCGGCACCCAGTCCAAAAGCACCCCGATTCCGGCCTGGTGCAGGGCATCGACCAGATAGCGGAAATCATCGGGCGTGCCGTAGCGCGCGGTGGGCGCATAGTAGGAAGTGCACTGGTACCCCCACGAAGGCCCAAAGGGATGCTCGGCCACCGGCATGAACTCTACGTGGGTGAAACCCATCTCTTTCACGTAAGGCACCAGGTGTTCGGCCAAATCGCGGTAACCGTAGCCTTCTTTCCAAGACCCCACGTGTACCTCGTAGATCGACATCGGCCCGGAATGCAAGGCCTGCCCCTCACGCGCCGCGACCCATTCATCGTCGCCCCACTGGTGGAATTTATCCGTCACCACCGAAGCCGTAGCCGGCGGAATCTCGGTGGCGCGCGCCATCGGGTCGGCCTTTTGCCGCCAGTTCCCGTCCGCCCCCAGAATCTCGAACTTATAGCGCGCCCCCACGCCGACTCCCGGCAGGAACAGCTCCCAGACCCCCGACGCGCCCAGCGACCGCATCGCGGTGCCCGAACCGTCCCAGAAGTTGAAGTCACCCACCACGCGAACCGCGCGCGCATTGGGCGCCCACACCGCGAACGCCACGCCGTCCACCCCACCCAGCGGACCCTCGTAGTGTTTGACGTGCGCCCCCAACACATCCCACAAACGTTCGTGGCGGCCCTCGGAAATCAAATAGGTGTCCATATCACCCAGCGTAGGCAAGAACCGATAGGGGTCATCCGCCACTACTTCTTCGCCGCCGTAAGTCACCTTGACGCGGTAGTCCTCTACGGCAGAGTGCGGAATCACCGCCGCCCACACCCCGTCCTGTTCGTGTTCGGCCGGGAATTCGCCGTGCTCGGTGATGATCGTCACGGCGTCAGCCATGTGCCGCACGGTGCGAATCGTGATGTCTTCACCGTCGGAATGCGCCCCCAAAATCGAATGCGGCGCATAGTAATTCGCGTAAGCTACCTGGTTGAGCAGTTCGGGAGAAACAGGAATCTTCATGCCTTCATCCTTTCATTAATTGCCGTGACCGGCGATGGTTTTCAGTGGCAGCACCGTGAATACGTGCCCGGGTTTGTCATAGGGATTCAGTTCAATATAGTTGCGAGTCGACCACTGGTATTCCCCGCCGTTCAACTCGTCGCGCACCCACAACAGCGGTTTCTCCGGGTCGAGGTCGGCCCTTCGGTTCGGGTCGAGGTCGGCGTTACCGCCCGCGGAGGTAGGGGAGAGGTCGTTGCGGTGGTCGGGGTTTCCCCGTTCGAGGTCGGCGTGGTAGTCGGCGCTAAAGTCCAGTCCCAGCGAGGGGATATCTAGGGTAACCCAACCCGACTGCACATTCTTGGGATCCAGGTTCACCACGACCAACACCGTGTCGTCGCGCCCCTCCTGGGTGGCGGGGGCCGGGGTGTGCTTGGAAAACACCAACAGGTTTTCGTTGTCGGTTTCGTGGAAACGAATGTTTCGCAGCTGTCTCAAGGCGGGGTGCGCCTGGCGCACCTGGTTCAGGCGCCGATTGAAACCGGCCAACCCTGAACTTGTCGCGCGCCCCCCAGTCATAGACCTTGGTCTCGTACTTTTGGTTGTCAATGCCTTCCTCTGCGCCGGGGCGCTGGACGTGCTCGCAGAACTCCCACGCCCCCATCAAAATCCCCCAAGTCGGCGCGGCGGTGGCCGCCAACAGGGCCCGCACCCGGAAGGCCTCGATCCCTTGAGTCAGGTATTCCGTCAAGATATCCGGCGTCATGGGGAACAAAGCGGGGCGCAACACGTGGGCGGTGTCATAAGACACCTCTCCCAGGAACTCCATCAGTTCTTCCTTGGTATTGCGCCAAGTGAAATACGAATAAGACAGGTGGAAACCGGCCTGCGCCAAGCCGCGCATCATCGCTGGTTTAGTGAAAGCCTCGGCCAACATAACTACTTCGGGGTGTTCGCGGTGCAGGTCCGCGGCCAGACGCTGCCAGAACCGCACCGGCTTGGTGTGCGGATTATCCATCCGGAAAATCGTCACGCCGTGATCGATCCAGTGTTGGCACACCGCGCGAATCGCCTGATACAACCCGTCGGGGTCATTGTCGAAGTTCAACGGATAGATATCCTGGTACTTCTTGGGCGGGTTCTCGGCATAGGCAATCGTAGCGTCGGCCCGAGTCGTGAACCACTGGGGGTGTTGCTTGACCCACGGGTGATCGGGCGAGCACTGCCACGCCAGGTCCAGCGCCACCTCCAAGCCGTTTTCCCGCGCGCGCGCTACAAAGTAATCGAAGTCCTCTATAGTGCCCAGTTCCGGGTGAATCGCGTCGTGACCCCCGGTTTCGTCCCCGATGGCCCAGGGCGAACCGGGATCGTCGGGCCCTGGCTGCAGGGAGTTATTCTTTCCCTTGCGGAAAGAATGTCCGATCGGGCTGATCGGCGTCAGATAAACCACGTCGAAGCCATCGGCGGCCACATCGGGCAGATCTGGGCCGCGGAACGTAAGGTACCCGGGTGTAACACCCCGTCCTCGTCGAGGTACGCACCTACCGAACGCGGGAAGATTTCGTACCACGCCCCCACCAAACTGCGTTCCCGATCCACTCGCAGCCCGAACAGCCGGGTGCGTGAATTCAGGTCCTTCAGCGGGGTTTCGGCCATGATGCTGCGAACCAAATCGCTGGTAGCGGCCGCCAAACGCAGGTGCCCTTTGTGGCGAGTGTCCCGCAGCCCGGCCACGGCCCCTTGCAACACCATGCGGTCGGCTTCGGGCAGCTGAGCCTGCGGCCCGCAAGTCTCCAGGTCCGCGCCCAGCGCCGTGGCGTTGATGGCGCGCTCCAACAGTCGCGCCCCTTCTTCCAGCATCAGCTCCACGTCGATCCCGGCCTCGACCTTCACCGTCGCGTCGTGCAGCCAGGTCAGGTACGGGTCGGCCCAAGTCTCTATCGCAAAGGCGTATCGTCCCGGCTGTTTCCCGGCGGTCAACCAGCCTTCGAACTGCGACAGCCCGGTGCCGACCTCGAACATCCGCGCGCGGTCCACCACTTCCCACTGTTGCGGGTCCAGCGGATTCGGCGCGTTTTCGGGGTCGTCGCGCCAATCTGCATAGAGGTCGTATCCCTTTGCGCCGCGGTGAGCTTCCAGTTTCGGCCGCAGCAGCACCGCGTCGGCCCTCGAAAGCCCCGTGCCCGTCGATAAAGACGCTGGCCTTGACCGGAAAGTGTTCCCGCACCGCCGCTTTCGCCGGCCACCGGCTCTCTTCGACGGTGGGCCGCACCTCGGTTACGGTGACGCGCGGAGTCTGTACCGCGGCGGGAGGCGGTATGGTGCGGGGTTTTCTGGGGGAGGTTGTGGTTTGGGGCGAGGTTTGGGCTGTGGTTGCGGGCGAGGTTGTGGGGTTTGGGTTTTCCCGGGGCGAGGTCTGCGCTTCGGTTTGGGGCGAGGTCTTGGGCGCGGCGGGGGAGATAGCTTTCTTTTCCGGCGCCGGTGTTACCGCGGGTTTCTCCGGGGCTTTCTACCGCGGGTTTCTCCGGGGCTTTCCCTACCGCTGGCTTTTTCCGGGGCTTTCCCTACTGCTGGCTTTTTCCGGAGCGGGGCTCACGGCTGGTTTTTGTGCTGCCCCCGCCACCGCGGGTTTCTCTAGAGATTTCGAGGCGGCCGAATCCGTGGGCTTTTGTGGGGTCGAAGAGTTCTTGGCGGCTCCGGGTTTTGCCGGGGGCGCGGGCACCTGCGGCGGAGCCGGAATCGCCGGGGGAGTCGGCTTCGCAGAATTTGCGCCGGTACCTGGTTTCGCCGCAGGCTTCGAAGCTGGCCTTCTGTTCGCGTCGGAGCGGTCGTTTTGGTGGTGACGGTCATTGGCGCTGTGGCGCCCAGGATTCGGCTTCTTCGACATACCCCAATCCTATTCCACTTACCAAACTTTTTGCGCTGTTTTTACCCGCATTGCTAGCTAAAACCATGAGCTCTACACCCGAAACCACACCCCCGCAACCCCTGCACCCACCTCCGAAACCGCTCCAACCCCGCACCCGCCACCCCGAACCTCGAACCGGGCGCAACCTCCGCCACCTCGCCCTCGAACCGGGAACCGAGAACCGACCCCTATCCAACCTCGGGAATACCAGCGCATTATTTTTCTGGCGCGATTCGTCGTGGTGCTGACCGTGGTGTGCGCCGGCGTGTTGGCGGTGCTGGCGGTGAGTGGGGCGAACTACCTGATGCTGGCGTGCTCGGTGATGATGATCGCCGCGGCGGTGGTGTATTACCTCTACACCAAGCGCAGCCTGGAGCGCGACATGCGCGAAAACCCGCGCTAGGGCCAGGCGGGATAGCGATGAGGAAAACCCCCTGTAGGAGCACAGGGGGTTTTCTTTGTCTGGGGCCGCCCGGCGCGGGATTACTGGGCCGGGGACCGGTGGCCGGGCACCTGGTTTGGCGCGGAACTACTGGACTTCCGCCATCAACTCTTGGACGCGGGTGATGCCGGTGACGATTCCTCATCCGCGATGGCGTAGCTGAAACGCAGAAAGCCGGTCGGGCCGAAGGCTTCACCCGGGACGACGGCGACCTCGGCCATATCCAAGATCATGTCCGCCAACTGCAGCGAAGACTCGATGGTGACGCCGCGCAGCTTGCGGCCAAACAACGCCGTGACGTCGGGATATGCATAGAAGGCGCCGCGCGGAGTCGGGACCTGGAAGCCCTGGACCTGGCTCAGCATCTCGACGATCAGGCGGCGGCGGCGATCGAAAGCCTCGCGCATCTTATAAACCTCGTCCAGCGGGCCGCTGACCGCTGCCAGGGCCGCGCGCTGCGCCACGTTGCAGACATTCGAAGTCAAGTGCGACTGCAAGTTATTCGCGGCCTTGATGGCGTCGGACGGGCCGGACATCCACCCCACGCGCCACCCGGTCATGGCATAAGACTTCGCCACGCCGTTCAACACCAGGCAAGTGTCCGCAATCTCCGGGACCAGCTTGACGATGTGGGCGGGTTCGGCGCCGTCATACAGCAGGTGTTCGTAGATTTCGTCGGCGATCACCCAGATGCCGTGCTGGACACACCACTTTCCGATAGCGGTCAGTTCCGCCGGGGTATAGACCGCGCCGGTCGGGTTCGAAGGGGAACACAGCAACAGCATCTTGGTGTTTTCGGTGCGGGTGGCTTCCAGCTGCTCTACCGTGACCTTGTATTCCTGGTCGGCGCCGGCGAAAACCTCTACCACGTTGCCGCCGGCCAGCTTGATGACTTCGGGGTAAGTGGTCCAGTAAGGTGCGGGCAGCAAGACGTCGTCGCCGGGGTCGACGATGGCGGCGAAGGCCTGGTAGACGGCCTGTTTCCCGCCGTTCGTAACCACGATGTTATTCGGGTCGATTTCATATCCGGAGTCGCGCAAGGTCTTGGCCGCGATGGCTTCGCGCAGCACCGCCATGCCTTTCCCCATGGTGTAGTGGTGGTTCGCCGGGGCCTGGCAGGCTTCGACCGCTGCGGCCACGATGTAGTCGGGGGTAGCGAAATCCGGTTCGCCCGCACCGAAGCCGATGACGGGTTTGCCTTGGGCTTTGAGTTCTTTAGCCTTAGAGTCCACGACCAGGGTCGCGGAGGGAGCGATGGCGCTTAGACGCGCAGAAACACGATTTTTACTCATGGCTCTATTCTGGCATTTTTGCGGCTTGAAACAGCGGGCGAGGTGCGGCTAAGATGGACGGGTTGCCTGCTCCCATTAGCCCAACCCGGAGCAGGCAGCAACCCTAGGGCAGTGGCGCAATTGGTAGCGCAACGGTCTCCAAAACCGTAGGTTGCAGGTTCGAGTCCCTGTCTGCCCTGCAAAGTGTTCCCTGCTGCGGGTACCCCGGTTCGCACCGCTTCGACCCGCTTCGCACCAAAGCGCTCCCATCCTCGCGCCACCCACCCCCGCCCCCATCAGCTCCCCGTTGTGGAACGCGGTGAAAAAAACGTATCATTGCACTAATCCCCCTTTCCTTTCGAAGGTGGAAGTGCGCGCATCCGTTTATATACAGGAGGAAACATGGCTGAAGCCGAAGTTGCGAATGCCGAAGAGAAAAAGACCGGGTTCTTTTGCCCGCATCTGGCTCTTTATTCGCCAAGTCGTGGACGAGATGAAGAAAGTGGTTTACCCCACCGGCGAGGAACTGTGGCGTTACTTCTTGGTCGTTATCGTCTTTGTGCTGATCATCATGGCTTTCGTCGGGGTAATCGACTTGGGCTTCGCGGCTCTAACTGACTTGGTATTCTCCTAACACTCAAATGGAAGGCTAATCGTGGCATCTGAAGCAGAAAACTTGGAAGACATCTTGCGAGACACCGAAACCAACGCAACCACCCCCGACGCAACCACAGCGGACCTTGACGGGGAACTGCAGGTTGACCCCGTAACCGGCGAAATCATCGACGCTGAAAACCGCGGCCGCCCCCGAAACTGAAACCGCGGCCGCCCCCTGAAAACCGCAACCCCGAAGAGGACCCTGAAAGTCGCCCTCGAACAGGAACTGCGTTCCCTGCCGGGACGGTGGTACGTGCTGCACACTTACTCCGCCTACGAAAAGCGCGTGAAAAAGAACCTGGAACAGCGCATCGCGAATAATCCGGGCATGGAGGACTACATCTTCCAGATTGAAATCCCCATGGAGACCACGGTAGAGCTGCGCCCCAAGGGTCGCAAAATCGTTGAGCGGCCGCGGATTCCCGGCTATGTGCTGGTGCGGATGGACATGGAAGAAAACTCGTGGCGCCTGGTAAAGGAGACTCCGGCGGTTACCGGTTTCGTCGGTAACCAACAAGACCCGGTGCCGCTGTCTCTGGCCGAGGTCGTCAACATGTTGGCGCCCACCGCCGCCGAAGCCGCCAAGGTCCAGGTCGAGGACGGCCAGGTCGAGGTCGCGCCGGTAAAGTCCCAGGCCATCGCCACGGATTACGCGGCGGGCGACACCGTGACCATCACTTCCGGGCCTTTCGAGACCCTGACCGCCACGATTTCCGAGGTCAGCCCTGAGACGCAGAAGCTGAAGGTGCTGGTCACCATCTTCGAACGCGAGACCCCCGTCGAGCTGACTTTCTCGCAGGTCATGAAGATGGACTGAGGGCCCAGCGAGTCTATATCCCCAGGGAGCGGAGCAGCGGCTTCGCTCCCTTTCGGGTTTTTAGGGGGCGGTGCTTTGGTTGCGGTGCCGGGGTTGCTTGGGGTGCCGGGGCGAGGTTCGCGGTGCCGGGGTTGCTTGGGGTGCCGGGGCGAGGTTCGCGGCGCGACTTTGCGGCGCGAAAGATGCGTTAAATGAGAAGTACACCGCCAGGGACTCGAACCCTGAACCCACTGATTAAGAGTCAGTTGCTCTGCCAATTGAGCTAGCGGTGCAGTGCGCTAGGCGCGATAAAAAACAATACCGAACCTGCGCCCAGTTTTCAAATCGGCCCGTCCAGCCGTCGAGTCAGTCCAGTTTCGGGCTGCAAACCGCGGTGGGGACGTTGTCGCCGTATCCCAGTTCGTGCAGCGCCTCGCGGATCTTTTGGGCGTTGTCGCGCAAGGTGTGCGGGTCTGAAGGCAGCTTGGATTCGGGGCTCAACACCTCCATCGATGCCGTGGGAATCACGTGGATATGCAGGTGCGGCACATCGAAGCCCGCCACCACGATCAAGGCGCGCGGTACCCCGAAGGCCTGGCGCCCGGCCTGACCGATGATCTGCGCGACTCGCGAACAGTGCTCGATGATTTCCGGCGAGGCATCCAGAAAGTTATCTACTTCCTCGCGCGGCACCACCAACATGTGTCCTGGCGAGCGCGGCTCGATGGTCCCGAAAGCCACCGCCACTTCGTCGGCCCACACGAAGTTCCCGGGGATTTCGCCGTTGATTATCTGGGTAAAGATGGTGCTCATCTGGGTTCCTTTTCGCATTCTTGTTGGGTTCCCCGCTCCTCTAGACTAGCCTAAGTTTCCCTTCCTGGCAGGCCGCCCGCCCTCCCGGTTCGAGGTCGCCGCGGTGGTTCCCGGTTCGAGGTCGCCTTGGTGGTTCCCAGTTCGAGGTCGCCGCGGTGGTTTTGGGGCGGGGTTTTCCTCGCGGTGGTCTCGGGTAAGGTATTGGGTATGGCAGCAAAGAGCAGTACTTCTAAGAGCGGTTCGGGTTTCCCTCCCTGGCACAGGGCCAAACCTGCCCCGGTGGTGTTGCTGCTGGGGAAACAGCGGGTTTTCGCCGACCGGGCGTTGCATTCCTTGCGCCAGGCGGTTTTGTCGCAGGCCAACCCCGCCGACCCTCCCGAGGTTAGCGAGCTTGATCCCGCGCACTATGTAAAGGGCTATCTGGCACAGTTACTCTCTCCTTCGCTGTTCGGTGGGGCTCCCGTGGTGGTGGTGCGGGGTTTGGAAAACGCCCCGGCGGAACTGCTGGAGGACCTGGTTTCCTATGTTTCGGCTCTTTCCCAAAGTTCTGCCGGCGCCGAAGCTTTCTTGTTCCTGACCCACGCGGGCGGGGTAAAGGGCAAAAAGCTGCAGGATCTGTGCAAGGGCGGCGCCGGCGGTCACGCCGCGGTATTTTCTTGCGATGAATTGCGTTGGCCCGAGGAAAAACAGCGCTTCATCATCTCTGAGGCCCAGGCCACTGGACGCGGCATTGAACCGGCCGCGGCCAGTGCCCTGGTGGATGCCTGGGCGAAGAGTTCGAAGAACTTTTGGCCGTCGCGGACCAGTTACTCACCACCGCGGGGGACCTCTCGAAGCCTTTGACCGCAGCCGAGGTGGATTCTTATCTGCGCGGCCGCATAGAAGCTACGGGCTTCCAGGTGGCTGACGCTGCGGTAGTGGGTGACGTCACCGCGGCCCTGTCCAGTCTGCGCCACGCCTTGGCCACCGGGGTTCCCGCGGTATTGATCGTGGCGGCCATGGCCACGAAACTGCGCCAGATGTTAAAGCTGTTTGCCCCGGTGCCCTCGGCTGTGCTGGACACGGGCTGGCTGGAAAAATCCGACCTCAATGCCCCACCTCCGCGCGTCGCCAAACAGGCCCAAGCCGCCCTGCAGCGCTGGGACTCACAGCGCCTGGGACAGGCCGTCCGCGCCACCGCCCAGGCGGACCTGCAGGTCAAAGGCGGTTCGCGCGACGCCGCCTATGCCTTGGAAGCCATGGTGCTCCAGGTGTGTCGCCTGGCCAGCGGCCGCTCCCGCTGATCCCGCCCCGCCCGCGCCAGGTCCACCCCGTCCGCGCCGGGTTTCGGGCCTTTTGGCCACTGCCACCGCGACGAGCCGAAAGTCAGGAACCTCTCCAACGGATTTTTTCTCGCTGAGACTATACGTCAGCCAGCACAGGCAGGCCGTCACCAGCAGCACCCCGACAACCCCAGGGGCGGCCGCGAGCCATGGCACTTCGGCCCCGGCAGTTTCGCAAAGAACCGTGCCACCCCAACACCCAGTCTGCTCCCGCCCCGGTGACCCGGGCGAGGACCTCGTGCCCGATACGACCCGGACCGGGAAGCCCGCCCAGACGGCTACCCCACACCGCGACCAACACCAAACCCCCAATCGTCACCACCGAAGATACCGTGCCGGTCAACAGGTTCGCGGGCAGGGCATAGACCTGCAGTTTCCCGCGCATCCCCAGCATCAGCGGCGAACAAGCCAGCTGCGCCGCGAGGCTGACGGCCAGGGGATAGGTCACAATCCCCGGCAGGAAGCGCGACATCCACCCCGCCAGCCAGTGCCCCAGCGTCACGATCGACCCGGTGGCCACCACGGACAGCGCGAAGCCCCAAGACGAAGCCTGCCACGGAGTAGCCAGCAGCATGGCGATCACCGCCACACACAGCGAGGAGATGCTGCGGGCGGGACGCGCCAAACCCAGTCCCACCAGGGTGATTACCCCCATGGCGGCGGCGCGAGTCACCGCGGCAGAACCTTCCAGCATCGCCAGGAACACCGCAATGGTCACCGCGGCCGCCGCCACTTGAACCAGGCGCGTCCGTCCTCGCGTCAAGGCCAAGACCACCCCGACCAGCACACTGAGGTGCATCCCGGAAACCGCGGTGAGGTGCGCCAGACCCGAGGCCTGCATAGCGTCCTTGTCGGCTTGGTCTTGTTCCCCGGTGAATCCCAGCGTCATGGCGATGACCATGGTTTGGGTGCCCAGAGACAGTCCCGCGGCTTGACTGGATTCGCGCAACACACCGCGCACCCAGTTCACGAAGCGGTACCTGGGGCTGGGTCCGGCCAACACTTTGTGGAGTGGTCGGGGACTGGGCGAAACCCAAGTATTCTCCGGTGGGGTCGCGGTCTCGCAGTCCCAGTCGCAGCCGCACCCAGGACCCCAGCTCGATTTCCTCCCAGCCTTTCCCCGTGGCGCGCAGTTTGGCGCCAGAAGCGAAGACCCTCCCGTGGCGCTCGAACTGCCTCACCTGCAGCGTGACTATCTGTCCGCCGAAACTGAGTTGCCGCGGAGTAGAGATGACTTGCGCCACGACGTTGAAACGCGCCCCGGACTGGGTGCTTTGCAGCGCCAAAGCGTCGCGGTCGCGCAGCTCCAGGCGCCCGGCTTGTAGCCCGAAACCCTATACTCAGCGACACTCCCACCAGGGCCAGCATCGCCCAGGCACTGCCGCGGGGAAACAAACGGTGCCCGCGGGTCGGGTCGCGTCTGCGTCGCCGCCGCGCTCGCCCGATTCCGGTCGCCACCGCCGCACCTGCCCCCGCCACCACCGCGATTCCCGCGGCCGCGCCCTTACCGACCTCGCCCAGGAACAGGAAACCCAACCACAGAGACAGCGCGGCGGGAACCAGACGCAGATCCAGGGGACGGGCAAATAGTCGCGTTCGTGCCGCACCCGCCGCACCAGCGGCGCCTCGATCCCCAAAGCTAAATCAGTAAACTGCCGCACCGCGCCCCTTGCAGGCCGCACCTCTACGCCCCTTGGGTAGGCCGCACCTCTACGCCCCGAGTTGCCGCGCGCCAAATCCGGCGTGAACTGCTCTAAATCCGGTGTGAGCTGCGCAAACAGGCCTGGGTTCGTGGGGCTTGCGTCGCTTTGTGCCGTCATCACGCTTCCTAAACCGTGACTTTGGAGCGCAGCTTTTCCAGCAGCCCCGGGCCGATTCCGCTGACTTCATCCAGCTGGTCAACAGTTTTGAAAGAACCGTGTTGCTGGCGATATTCGGTGATGCGCTGGGCCAGGGCCGGACCGATCCCCGGCAAGGTTTCCAGCGCGGTGGCATCGGCCGTATTGAGGTTCACCAAACCTGCGCCTCCACCAACCCCACCAACCCCACCAACCCTCGCCGCCAGACCCCGCGGGACTCCCTGGTACCGCCAGCAGTTACCGGGGAGTCTCCCCAGGGGCCGGAACATAGAGTTGTTCCCCGTCAGCCAGCAGACGGGCCAGATTCAAGGCTCCCAAGTCCGCCCCTTGGGTGGGTCCACCCGCGGCCTCTATCGCCTCGACCACCCGCGAGGGATCCGCCAGGTAGACCAGGCCGGGTGTTTGAACCTGTCCGGTGACGTGAACCACGATTTTCTTTTCCGTCGAAACCGGGCAGTAATAGGTGCGGTGGCGTGGCCGAATCCCTTTTTGCCGAGGCCGGTTCTTTGCTGTCTTTGCTGTCTTTGGTGGCGGTACCTGGGGTTTCCCGTCGAGGGCGCTACCCAGGGTGGCGCCGGGGGAGGCTTCCAGCCCGGAAGGGAGCTGGGTGGGGGTGGCAGAGGACCTGCCACCCCACAACCAGCAGAGCTAGAACCAGCAGGAAAGCCGCCGCCATGGTGGCGGTGCGCGGGGAAGGAGCCAGGCGCAGTCGCAACGAGGGACCCGGACGAGGCGCGACCTTCAAGGCCTCACCAACCGCGTCCTTTACCGCACCTTTTATCCCACCACCCGCAGCCGCAACTGAGGAGGCACCCGTGGAGGCGTCCTCGTTCGGAGAAACACCCGTGGCGAAGTCCTCGTCGGGGTTAACGTAACCCACCCCGGCAGCGCGCGCCCGGGCGAAAACTCCCGAGGTCAGGCGGTCAATCTCTGTTTTCGTAACACTCATATCCGAAACCTACGGTGTGGGCAACGGGCAAACAAGCGAAAAATTTTTAGGATGTGAATTCAGGGCAATCTCGATTTCGCCCCAAAATCTGTGGAAAACTTTGGAGGGCATTTTTCATTTCCGTTGACTCGCTAGACTGGAGGGGTGAATGAAACGAAACCATCAAAACCGCAGCGGATCTTTGGATATGTCCTGGTCATCGGGGCTATCGTGGTCCTGGTTACGGCCGTGACACAGTTCTTTATGGATATGCGCCGCATCAATGAGCAGGCGCGCATTGTCCATATAACTAAGGTCGCGCCCGTGAAACAGGCCTGGCGGCTGGACTTGGACTCTGCCCTGAAAGACCCGCGTACCTTGCAAAGCTGGGATTATCTGGACGCCCAGGCTTCGGTGTCATCCATGGACGGCACCGGCAGCGCGGGGATGTTGACCCAGAATCAACAGATGGTGTTAGTCAAAGGCACCGACGGCACCAAAGAAATCCAGCTGCTGGCTTTGGTGAATCTGGATTCTGGCACGGCTCAATGGCAGAAAACCTACGCGGACCTGCCGCTGGACTATTGCCTGGAACAGATGTGGCAAGGTGGCGTGGTTTGTGAATCTGACCAGGCGCAAAAGATCGTGCGCATCCACCCCGACGGCAACATAGAGGTGGGGGCCCTGCCCGAAGGCATGTGGGGTCTGGCCACCGGGCAACATGTGTTGGCCGCGGTTTTCGACAAGTTCCTGGTGGTTCCCCTGGCGGTCAGCGCCGGGGGAGGGGCCGGTACAGAGGTTGACTTCATCACTTCGAACTACACCATCGCCTCGCAGTTCAAGGTGTTGACTCCTAATGCCACCGCGGCTCAGCCGCAAAACACGCAAACCCGCAACTCGATTACCCTTTCGGGGGCTTTGACCAGTGCGTCTGACGGCTCGAATCGTCAAAGCACCTGGGGTTTTTCGCAGGGCCTGGCCTCCTCAACCGGCACCCTGGATACCTCTGGTCTGGGCGCGGAATCACAGGCCTCTATGTTAGAGGCCGGTTTCTTCGCTTCGGCCGAACCCACCGAAAAGGACCAGGTGCAGGTTAAGTGGGCCATTTACAATCCCGATGGTTCCGTGGCTTCTACTGGTTCGGCCCCGACCGTGGCGGCCCAGGCCCTGCACGCTCAGCTGCGCGCGGGATTGATGCTGGACGCCTCGAATGCCGCCACCGCCTTGAACAGCGGGAAAATCCCGGCCTTGACCGGGAACCGCGATTTCTGGCTGACACCGGTTTCGGATTCTTGCGCCCAGTGGAGCAACTGTGAATCCCGCGATTGGATTTCACCTAAGGGCGCGTCCGTTACGCTAAAGAAGCCGGCGCGGGTGCTGTATTCCACCGAGGACACCATGGTCTTCGCCACCACCGACGGTGCGCTGATGGCCTACGGGGCCGCAGACGGGAAATCCTTATGGGAGGGAGTACTGCCTTTGGAAAAGGCCGCCACCTCAAAGGGCGATCCGCTGGCTTTCGCCGGTGGTGTCGCGCAACTCTCTCAGCTAGGACAGATTGACGCCGGGGACGCCAAGGCAGTCCTCACCTACTGGACGCTACCGTAGTACCGCAAACCGGGCCTCGACCGGGGGCCGCAAACCGAACCTCGACCGGGGACCGCAAACCGAACCTCGACCGGGGACCGCAAACCGCCCCTTGGCCACCTCTCTCACCGAAACCGACCGGGGCGGGTGCGAGGGACTGCAACATCCCCGCGTCGACTACAAAACCAGCGACACCAACTTCGGGGTGCGCACGATGACGCGCTGGGGAGCTTTGCCGTCCAACAGCTTCACGATGGCCGGTTCCGCCAGCGCCGCCGCCTGCAGGTCTGCCTCGGAAATCTCGGGATCCACCTGTAACTTAGCACGCACCTTGCCGGCAACCTGCACCACGCAAGTCACTTCATCAGCCTTTAACAAGCTCTGGTCACGCACCACCGGGAACTCCACCCGCGTAATCCCGCCTTCGTGCCCCAGACGCGACCACAGCTCCTCGGCGATGTGGGGAGCGACCGGCGCAACCATCACCACTAAAGCCTCGGCGGCCTCGCGCGGGACCGCATCCAAGCTGGTCAAGTGGTTATTCAACACAATCATCTTCGCGATAGCGGTGTTGATGCGCAGATTGTCGTACTCTACCGTGACGTCGGCGATGGTGCGGGCCAGCAGTTTCGCCGTGGCCAAATCCGGGGCCTGGTCGCTGACCACCACCGCGCCGGTGTTCTCGTCCACGACGTTGCGCCACAGCCGCTGCAAGAATCTCTGGGAACCCACCACCGCGCGGGTCTCCCAGGGGCGCGACATATCCAGCGGGCCCATCGACATCTCGTAGACGCGGAAGGTATCCGCGCCGTAGTCGGCACACATCTGGTCGGGAGTCACGATGTTCTTCAGCGACTTGCCCATCTTGCCGTATTCGCGCTTGACGCTCTGGCCCTTCCAAGTGAAGCCTTCTTCTTCGCTGCCTTCGACTTCTTCGGCCGGGACATATTGGCCGCGCGAATCGGTGTAGGCATAGGCCTCGATCATGCCTTGATTGAACAGCCGGTGGAAAGGCTCGGAGCTGGAGACGAATCCCAGGTCGAACAGCACCTTGTGCCAGAATCGCGAATACAGCAGGTGCAGCACCGCGTGCTCCACCCCGCCCACATACAGGTCCGTACCACCCGAAACATTGCCGGTTTCGGGTCGCGGCCCCATCCAGTAGGCTTCGTTTTCCGAGCCACTCAACGCGTCGGGGTTGTGCGGGTCGGCATAGCGCAGTTCGTACCAGCAAGAACCCGCCCAGTTCGGCATGGTGTTGGAATCGCGGTGATAGACCTGCTTGCCTTCACCCAGGTCCAGTTCCACCTCCATCCACTCCGTGGCGCGATTCAGTGGGGACTCGGGCTGGGAATCGGCGTCCTGGGGATCGAAAGTGCGCGGACGGAAGTCACTGACTTCGGGCAATTCCAGTGGCAGCATCTCCTCTGGCAGGGCGTGTACCCGGCCATCTGCCCCGTAAACTACCGGGAAGGGTTCGCCCCAATAGCGCTGGCGGCTAAACAGCCAGTCGCGCAACCGGTAAGTCACGGTTTTTTCACCCAGCCCGGCCTGCGCCAGCCACTCAGATATCTTGGCAATCGCCTCTGCCTTGCCCAGGCCGTTCAAGGATACCTGGTCATTGGCGGAATTTCTCTATCACTCCGTCGCCGGTCCAAGCTCCGGCCTGCACATCGAAGTCTTCGGGTCCGGAAATCGTCTGGATGATGTCTAAGTTGAACTTCTTGGCGAAAGCCCAGTCGCGTTCATCGTGCGCCGGCACCGCCATAATGGCGCCGGTCCCGTACCCCATCAACACGTAATCCGCCACGAAAATCGGCACTTTCGCGCCGTTGACCGGGTTAGTGCCGAAAATCCCAGTGAAAACCCCGGTCTTTTCCGTCAGATCCCCGGTGCGCTCGGTTTCGGACTTCGCCGCGGCCGCCGCTCGGTAAGCCGCCACCGCTTCACGCGGGGTGGCATGCCCGCCGGTCCACTCCTGGCGAGTCCCTTCCGGCCACGCATCGGGAACCTGCAGCTGCGCAGCGTCCGCGTCCTCGTCACCTACCAAGGGGTGTTCTGGGGAAATCACCATGAAAGTCGCGCCGAACAAAGTATCGGGTCGCGTGGTAAACACCTGCAGGGTCTGCGGCTCGGGTCCTTGCCCGGCTTCGACCTGGAAGTTTACGGTAGCGCCGAAGGACTTCCCGATCCAGTTGTGCTGCATGGTGCGCACCTTATCCGGCCAGTCAATCGTCGCCAGATCCGCATCCAGCCGGTCCGCATAGCGCGTAATCCGCATCATCCACTGGCGCAGTTTCGTCTTGAAAACCGGGAAGTTCCCGCGTTCGGAACGTCCGTCGGCGGTTACTTCTTCGTCGGCGAGCACCGTGCCGAGGCCGGGTGCCCAGTTCACGGGGGCGTAGGCGACGTAGGCCAGGCGTTCGGCATCGATAAGCGCGGCTTTTTCGGTGGCCTGCAGTTCCGACCAGAGGCGCCCGTCAGGGGTGGGTCGGGTGCCGTTTTCGTAGGCCTCGACGAGGGTAGCGATGGGCCGGGCGGCGCCACGTTTCGTCGGGTCGTCGCGTCTGGGGGCCTGTGGGTCGAACCAGGAGTTAAAGATCTGCAGGAATATCCACTGGGTCCACTTCACGTAGTCAGTGTCGGTGGTAGCAAAGGAGCGGCGCCGGTCGTGCGACAAGCCGATGCGCGCCAGCTGGCGCGACATGTTTTCGATGTTCTCTGCTGTGGTGATGGCGGGATGCTGGCCGGTTTGCAGCGCGTACTGTTCGGCCGGCAGGCCGAAAGCGTCGTACCCCATGGTGTAGAGCACATTCTTTCCCTGGGCGCGCTGGTATCGAGCCACTACGTCGGTGGCGATGTAACCCAGGGGGTGTCCCACGTGCAGTCCTTTGCCAGAGGGGTAGGGGAACATGTCCAACAGGAAATACTTTTCTTTTTGCGCCAGGTTCCCGGCGAGGTCGCCGCTGGGGTTATCGGCGTTGAAGGCGCCGGTGCGGTCCCAGTTTTTTTGCCACTTTTCTTCCAGTTGCCCGGCCAGCTGCGCGGTGTAGCGGTAGGTTGGTACTTCGGTTTCTGTCGCGGTGTTTTCGGCCATCAGCTTTGCCTGTTCCATCCTCTATAGACTGCGTTTTCTTAGGCCTACATTTTACGCCGTGCGCCTCAGCTGCCACAAAAAGAACTGTAATTACCGCACCACCGGATACCGTCCTCGACCCGGTATTAAGGCGGGTGGTGCCCCTGCACCGAAGTGCAGGGGCACCACCCAGCAATGTTTGAGGTCAGCCGAGTTAGCCCAGGCGGCCCAGCTCGGCGCGAATCATCCACGCGGTCTTTTGCAGTTCACGAGAGGTCGTGATCAGCAGGTCGGCGCTGAGGTGATCGTGGGGATCGACATCGTCGATGCTCTTAATCATTTCGTCGGCCACGGCGTTCAGATCCTTTTCCACCAGCTCGTAAGCCTCGGTGGTGGTGATGTAACCGGGCTTCATGGGAGGAAGTACGGTCTGGTCAGCGATGGTCTGGGGCAGGGCGTCAGGGGCGCCACCGATAGCCACCAGGCGCTCGGCGAAATCGTCGTAAGAGGTACGTGCGAAATCGACGATGGTGTCCAGCTGTACGTGCAGGGTCAAGAAATTCTTTCCCTGGAGGTTCCAGTGCATCTGCTTGCCTCGAAGAGCCAGGGCGTTCAAATCGACTACGGCTTGTTGCATTGCTTTAGCAACGGCTGCTTCTACCATTATCATTCCTTTCGAGTGTTACTGTATTCGTCTTCTATTCTAGTAAGCTCGGTGTGGTTTGTCTTTTTTTACTCGAACAGGGCCTGACCGATGTATTCTCCTTCTTTGATCCCCGGGGGGACCAGGTAGAGACCCGAAGACAAGGTCTTTAGGTACTCTACGTACATGTCGTCGCGCGACAGATTCTTGTAGACCTTCGCCACGCGCTCGGGTGCCTTCGAAATACGATGAAGAACAGTCCGGCGGACAGGCGCCCCAGGTCATCGGTGCCGTCAACGTAGTTGTAGGCGCGACGCAAGAGGTGGATCCCATCGTTATTGTCTGGGTGAACGCGGAACACGTGGGAACGTTCATCAATCAAGGGTTCACCATCTTTTCCGGTCTTCTTGAAATCCGGGGGGGTGAACTCTTCGCCACCGGACAGGGGCGCACCATTGCCTTTGACGCGACCCAGCACGCGCTCCTGCTCCTGCAGACGCACGCCGTCCCAGATCTCGATATCCATCGCGATCTTGCGGCTCAGCAGGTACGAACCGCCGATCGACCACTTGGGGCCTTCGGAGATCCACACGTTTTCCTTCAGTATCTCGGTGTCCTCGGCCTTTGGGTTATTCGTGCCGTCCCGTTGTCCGAAGAGGTTACGCGGGGTGACCTGTGCACGCGAAGTCGAGGACGCGCGCCCGAAGCCCAGCTGGGACCACTTCATGGTGGCGCGACCAAAAGCGATGCGCGTCAAGTTACGAATCGCGTGCACCGCCACCTGCGGGTCATTGGCGCAGGCCTGGATGCAGATATCGCCATCGGAAATCTCGGGGTCCAGGAAGTCGTTTACCAGTTTCGGCATCGGCTTGAAATCCTCGGGCATTTGGTCGCGGATACCGAAACGGTCCTTGCCGTTGGCGTCCTCGAACAGCGAACGACCGAAGCCAAAGGTGATGGTCAGCCCGTTGACGCCGTGGTCCGTGGCTTCACCGGAGTCAGCGGGGGGGTGCGTATTCGTTGCCTTCGAAGGCGCTCTTGGCGGAAACCTCCAGGCCCATGCACATACGCGAAGCCGCATAGGTCCAGTCCTGCAGCAGCTCAATCAGGTCATCGCGTCCCTGGTCGTCACGAATGTTGAAGGCCGCGAAATGCATCTGGTCCTGTTGCGGGGTGATGATTCCGGCCTGTACCTCTCCATAGAAGGGGTACTCCAGTGTTTCCAAAACGTTGTCGCCGGTGGCGGCCCCGTGCTTTCCCCGATGGCGAAGCCGCCCGCGGCTCCCACCGCCAGGGCGCCGATGCCGCCGCCCATCAGACCCAGCATGGCGCGCCGGGAAAGCGTAAAGGGTTCCTTCTTCTTTTCCTTTTCCACCCCGGCCGCAGTATCTTTACCAGCCTTAGCCGTCCCTGCCTCAGCCGCCCCAGCCTTAACCTCTTCGGCCTGGCGCGATGTCTCTTCGCTCTGTCCAGTTTTCTCTTCGCTCATCTTTCCTCCGGTTGGTTATGTTTCTTCAATCCGAATGTTTACCTGATATTGCTAGGGCGTGGGGCCCGACATTTCCATGCCGAACCCCACGCCAAAGCATGTTTGATCTAAGCTCTTACTCGATGCCCAGCACCGTAGCAGTCAGCTTGGAGAGCGGATCACGCACAGCCTCGATCTGGTCAACCAGTTCACGCTGCTGCTCGGCAGTCACCTCATTGTACATGGTGTAGCCCTTTTCCAGGCTGCCGTACTTGTCCAGCACAGCCTGCAACTTTGCGAACTGCTTGTCGATATCGGCGGTCAGCTTCTTGCCTTCCTCGCCTTTGCGCTCCGCAATGGGCTTCACCAAGTCGTAGGCAATCTTGGCACCCTGCAAGTTAGCCTGGAAGTCCCACAGGTCATAGTGGCTCCACCAGTCTTCCTCACCGGTCACCTTGGTCTTGGCGATTTCTTCCAGCAGGTCCGAAGCGCCGTTCGAAACGGAAGAATGTTCAGGCCCTGATCCTTGATGAAGTTCGGATCAGACACGGTTTCGTTCAGCTTCTTTACGTCGGAAACCAGGGTTTCACCGATTTCCTTGCGCTTCTCGGGGGTGGAAGGAGACCAACCATCCAGGGCGGAAGTACCGTCAGGCTGCTTGGCGTCGGCGGCCGGCGGCCACAGATCCTTTTCGATGCGGTGGAAGCCCAGCCACTGAGTAAAGGTCGGGTCATCTTTCTTCAACTGATCGGCCTCAGCCAAGTAGTCGATCTCGCGGTAGTCAAGGCGCGGATCCAAGGAACCCAGCGCCTCGGCAATAGGCTCGATGCGTTCGTAGTGAGTACGCATGGAGGCGAACATTTTCTTTGCCTTGGCATCATCACCATTGATGTAAGCCTTAGCGAACTCGTCTGCCAGCGGCTCGAGTTCCTGTACTTCGTTCTTGACGAAGTCAACGTACTTCGTCACCGCGGCGTCCAACAGTTCCTGATCCTGGCCGCTGAGTTTGACCGGGTTACCGGTAACGGTGAAGGCGGCCTTACCCACGTGCGAACCACGCATGCCGGGCTTGCAAGCGGTGAAGTAGTCGCCGGGCTGCATCAGGGCGGTCAGCTGGGCCGAAGAGCCGGGAGCTATGTTTTCCTTTTCTGCCACAATCTGCAGGCCGTCCTTGCCCAGCAGGTAGAACTCGGTGGTTTTGGAACCATCGTTCTTAATCTGGAAGGTTACGTTACCCGAAGTAGCCTCGGCGGCGGACACCTTACAGGCGTCGTCGGTGGAGGAAACGGTCAGGGCTTTGCCGCTCGAAGCCTTGTCGTGTGCAGCCGTATCCTTCTTTCGTTAGAAGCGCAAGCCGTCAGCGTACCAAACAACAGCGCCGAGGCTGGAACCAGCACTAGCCAGTTCAGTTTCTTATTCATTCTCTATTCCTTTCGGATTGGTGTTTATTTTTGTGAAATAGCTTTGGTTTCTCCGGCCCCGACGGGGTTCGATTCGTCTTCCCCGGTCGGGTTTTCCTTCCCGGGTCGAGGTTCGGAGTTTTCGGTGGTGGTTTCGGTGTCGTCCCCGGGTCGAGGTTCGGTGGCGGTTTCGACCGGAGTTTCGGTTTGCGCCTTGGCGTTGGCTTTGGCTTTCTGGGCTTCTTTCACCGCGCGTGGAACGCGCATCTTGTTGATGAAGCGGGGCAGTACTACGACCAGGTAGATGAACCAAACGGTGATTTCCAGCCAGGACATCTGCGGAGTCAATCCGATAGTGCCCTTCAAGAAGGAAGCCAGAGCGCCGTCGGGGCTGATGACATTGCTGTAGTCGAAGGCCCAGCCGAAGGGGTAGGCGGCACCCCAGTAGGGAATCGGGGTAAAGAACCCGGTCATGACTTCACCGGTGCGGAAGTCAGTCGGGGTGATGGGCGAACCCGAGAAAGGTCCGGGCAGGATTGCAGTCTCTTGGAGGTCGTGGATGCCGTAGGCCAAGATGCCGGCCGCAACGATGATCAAGAATACGCCGGTCCAGAGGAAGAACTTGGTGTAGTTGATGCGCAGCAATCCCTTGAATACAAAGTAGCCCAGCACGACGGCCAGGCCCACGCCGCAAAGTGCCCCTAGCAGGGTGATGGGCTGCATGGCCCAGCCCCACAGCATCAGGGTAGTTTCCAGGCCTTCACGACCCACGGAAATGAAAGCGAGCCAGAACATCGCCATGGGCCCTCCGAAGGAGAGGCGATGGGAGGCGGATTGTTCCAGCTCTTGCTTCATGGTTTTGCCGGCGGAGGCCATCCAGAAAACCATCCAGGTAACCAGGACCACCGCCAGGATGGAAAGCGAACCTCCCAGTACTTCTTGGGCCTTGAAGGGGACGGTGCTGGCACCGAAAGTGAAGATCGCGCCGACAGTCAGAGAGAGGGTTACGGCCAGGCCCACACCCCACCACAGGTATCTCAGGGCTTTGTGATCGCCACGGTTGGTGATGAAAGCGATTAGTATTCCGACGATCAGGGCGGCTTCCATGCCTTCTCGCAGCCCAATGAGAAGCGTTCCTAGAAACACTTTGAACCTTTCTTTTACCTCGTGCTACTAACAGCACCTTACTTTAGGGGAGCCTACCCTAAAGCTAGTAAATCCGTCAATAATCTCTGATATAAATCTGCGCGAAACAGCGCTTATCTCGAGGTTTTAGAAATTCTTTGCTTGGTCGAGGAAATAGATAGAAGAAATAGTGGATAAAACTAAAGGTGGAATCGATAACTCTCGATTCCACCTTTAGTTAGTAGATAAATCACTGCGCGGGGCAGCCACTGCATCAAAGCTCAGAGCGCCGCGACCTGAGCAGCCAGCTTGGACTTGCGCTGTGCAGCCTGGTTCTTGTGGATGATGCCCTTGGAAGCAGCTACATCGAGCTTGCGGGTGGCAACGCGCAGCTTGGCTTCGGCGGTTTCCTTTTCCCCAGCGGCGATGGCTTCGCGGGCCTGTCGCACATAGGTCTTCAGTTCGGACTTAACTGCCTGGTTGCGCAGACGAGCCTTCTCGTTGGTGCGAATCCGCTTCATCTGAGATTTGATATTTGCCACTTCGTATCCTCTTGAAAAATTGGGTTTTCTTCGTCGCTCGGTCTTTCCGGCGACACACAAAGGAACATAATACTTCAGTCTCCCCCCACCACACAAATTTACCGACTGCCCCATAACGCACCTCGACCGGGGACCCCACCACCGCACCTCGAGGCGGACCGTACCTACCCGGCCTCGAGACGGGCACCAGATTTAGACCCGAGGTGAAAAATGTGACAATGTCCCTCTGAGAGAGGAAAGCGATGCCCATCCCTAATGACGCCCTGATGAAGACGATTCAGCCCGCCGCGACCGAGCCCGCGCTGATTCGGAACTTCAGCATTATTGCCCACATCGACCACGGGAAATCCACCCTGGCTGACCGGATGCTTGGCATCACCGGGGTGGTGAGTGAACGCGAAGCGCGCGCGCAGTACCTCGACCGTATGGATATTGAACGCGAACGCGGCATCACCATCAAGTCCCAAGCGGTGCGGATGCCGTGGCAGGTCGGCGATGCGGCCTATGCCTTGAATATGATCGACACCCCCGGTCACGTCGACTTTACCTACGAAGTTTCGCGGTCTCTGGCGGCTTGCGAGGGGGCGGTGTTGCTGGTGGATGCCTCGCAGGGGATCGAGGCGCAGACCCTGGCGAACCTGTATCTGGCGCTGGAGGGCGACCTGGAAATCATTCCGGTCTTGAACAAAATCGACCTCCCCGGTGCGCAACCCGACAAATACGCCGAGGAACTGGCGAACCTGATCGGGAGTCAAACCGGATGACTGCCTGCGGGTCTCGGGGAAAACCGGCGAAGGCGTGGCCGAGTTGCTGGACCGCATTGTCCAGCAGGTGCCGCCCCCCGTCGGCCAGGCCGAAGGCCCCACGCGCGCCATGATTTTCGACTCGGTTTACGACACCTATCGCGGGGTGGTGACCTATGTGCGCGTGGTGGACGGGGAGCTTTCGGCGCGGCAAAAAATCCGGATGATGTCCACCGGCGCCACCCACGAACTGTTGGAAATCGGGGTAATCAGCCCCGAACCGCAGCCCACTTCCGGGATCGGCGCGGGGGAAGTCGGCTATCTGATTACCGGGGTGAAAGATGTGCGGCAATCCCGCGTGGGCGACACCGTGACCAGCTCGCTAAAGCCGGCGACCCAGGCCTTGGCTGGGTATCGCGACCCGATGCCGATGGTGTATTCCGGGCTGTACCCCATCGACGGTACTGATTTCCCGGTGCTGCGCGACGCCTTGGATAAGTTGCAGCTAAACGACGCGTCCTTGACTTTCGAACCCGAATCTTCCGCGGCGCTGGGTTCGGGTTTCCGCTGCGGTTTCTTGGGTTTGCTGCACCTGGAGATTATTCGCGAACGCCTGGAGCGCGAGTTCGGTTTGGACCTGATTTCCACCGCTCCGAACGTGGAATACGTGGTGGTCAGTGAGGATGGGCGCGAAACCCAGGTGGACAATCCTTCGGATTTCCCCGACGGGAAAGTGGCCGAGGTGCGCGAACCGGTGGTGGCGGCGACCATCATCACGCCTTCGGATTTCGTGGGGCCGGTAATGGAGCTGTGCCAGGACCGGCGCGGCAACATGAAGAATATGCAGTACCTTTCCGCTGACCGCGTCGAATTGCATTACACCTTGCCGCTGGGGGAAATCGTCTTTGATTTCTTTGACCAGCTCAAGTCGCGCACCAAGGGTTACGCCTCGCTGGACTATCACTTGGACGGGATGCAAGCCGCGGATCTGGTGAAGGTGGATATATTGTTGAACGGAGAACAGGTCGACGCGTTTTCCGCGATTGTCCACAAAAACGCAGCGTATTCCTATGGCACCACGATGGCCCAGAAGCTGCGCAAACTGATTCCGCGCCAACAGTTCGAGGTGCCTATCCAGGCCGCCATCGGGACGCGAATCATCGCGCGGGAAAACATCCGGGCGCTGCGCAAAGACATGTTAGCCAAGTGCTATGGCGGCGACATCACGCGTAAACGCAAGCTGCTGGAAAAGCAAAAGGCCGGTAAAAAAGCGCATGAAAGCCATTGGTTCGGTCGAGGTCCCACAAGAGGCCTTCATCGCCGCCCTGTCTACCGAGGAGCCAAAAAAGTGAGTCGTACGGTGCGTTTCGACCCGGACGAGGTCGGCGAAGATTCGGGTTACGGCGAGGGTCGGTTGTCGCGCGGCGAGGGCGGCCGTGATCGAGGTGAGCCGGGTTACGTTGGTGGAACCCGTGGCGAGGACGGCCGGGTAGGTTCCCGTGGCGAGGACGTCGCGGTCGGGGAAGGTGACCCTGCCTTGGCCGGTACCGCCGCCGTTGACGGGACTGTAGCGGCGGACCTCGACGGGGGCCAAACCGCAGGTGAAAAGCGCTTTTATCGACCGATTCGGACCTTTGCCAGGCGCGGTGACCGCATGGGCGACACCCTGGAGCGGACCTTCCAGAAATATCGCGGAGCTTATCTGCTGGACCTGCCGCGCGGGGGTGACTCCCACCGCGGTGGCGGCGGGGACGCGCCTAGATGTGCGCGTGGTTTTTGGCCGCGAGGCACCTTTGATCGTCGAGGTGGGCAGCGGCAACGGCGAACAGATCACCGCAGCCGCCGCCCAAAATCCCGACGTGAACTTCCTGGGTTTCGAGGTGTGGCTGCCGGGGGTGGCCAAGGCGGTATCGAACGCGGTGCGCGTCTATGACGGCTTGCCGAATCTGCGTATCACGGACCTGGATGCGGTTCAGGCCCTGCCGATTTTGTTCGGGCTGGGAGAAGATGGCGGCGAGGGGACCCTGCGCGAAGGTGGATCCGAGGTACGGGAACTGTGGACTTTCTTTGCTGACCCCTGGCCCAAGGCGCGCCACAAAAAGCGTCGCCTGGTCGGGCCGGAATTCGGGCGCGTCGCCGCGGCCATCTTAGAGGACGGCGGGCTGTGGCGCCTGGCGACGGACTGGGACGACTATGCCTGGCAGCAACGCAACGTGATTGAATCCACCCCCGGTTTGGTCAATGACTTTGCCGGCAAGCGTCCCGATTCGCGCGACCCCGAAGGCGATCGCGGTGGTTTCGCGCCGCGTTTCGAGGGCCGCGTAGTGACTGCTTTCGAGCGTCGCGCCGGGCGCGAGGGTCGCGATGTGCGACCCTGTGCGCCAGGCGCCTGGAGCGGGGCTCGGCCCAGGAGCGGGCGTCGCTTCAGACTTTCGGGGACGCCGGTCGGGACGCTGGCTGGGCTGCGGGTCGAGATGCAGGCAGGGCTGCCCGACGGGCTGGACTTGAGAGCCTGGCCGGAACCGCGCAGGGCGAAAAACCGGCAGATTCCGGCTGGAAACCGCGCCCGGCCTGGTACGAATAGGGCGACCTCGAACCGGGAAAACAGTGTTGGGCCAACGGAAAATTTCGGCTTATGTGCATGTGCCATACTGCCTGCGCAGGTGCGGGTATTGCGACTTCAACACCTATGCGAATCTGCAGCTGGGGCCCGGGGTCGACGGCTACGCCGATGCCGTGATTTCCGAGTTGCGCCTGGCGGATACTGTGCTACACAGGGCCGGTGCGGCGAACTGGGCTGGGCTGGAAGCTGGGGGGCGACCCTCGCCGGGAACCGATGAGCGACCCTCGCCGGAAGTACAGCGCGAACCTCGACCCGGACTACAGCCGTCCCCGAAACCGACTTCGCAACCGGCATTGCAACCGACTTCGCGCGGCTTCGACACGGTCTTCTTCGGGGGGCGGTACCCCCACCGTGCTCTCCGCGGCGGACCTGGGGCGGATTTTGGCCCAGTTGCGGCGAATTTACGGGCTTTCGCGCGGTGCCGAGGTCACCACCGAGGCGAATCCCGACACGGTCGGTGCGCGGTACCTGGAGGCTTTGGCTCGGGCCGGTTTCACGCGGATTTCCTTCGGAATGCAATCCGCGGTCGGGCACGTGCTGCGCACGCTGGATCGCACTCACACCCAGGCGAACCTCGAGGTGGGGGTGCGAGCGGCGCAGGCGCTGGGCCTGCAAGTCTCTGTGGATCTGATCTATGGCACGCCGGGGGAATCGCTGCAGGATTGGCGCGATTCCCTGCAAGCGGCTCTGGACTTGGGTGTCGAACACATTTCGGCCTACGCGCTGGTGATCGAGCCGAATACCGCGATGGGACGCGCGCTGCGACACGGCCAGATTGCCGCAACCGATCCAGATGACCAAGCCGATAAATACGAGCTGGCCGATGCGGTGTTGGGGGCCGCCGGGCTGGAGTGCTACGAGATTTCCAACTGGGCCAAGCCCGGGCGAGAGTGCCGCCACAACCTGAACTACTGGGCGAACCACGACTGGCTGGGTTTCGGGCCGGGCGCGCATTCGCACTTGGAATTTGGGGCTGGTGGAGTTGGCGGTGGGGCTGCGGATTTGGCCGGGGCGGATAGTGGCCGTGGCGTGCGTTTCTGGAACTTGAAGTCGCCTCTGCGTTGGGCGGCGGCGGTCGAGGCCAGGGTGGCAGGGTTTAGAGGATGGCGCGGGTGAATGGCCCGGTTGCGGATGCGGCGGGTGGGGACCCCGGCGAGGCCGTGGGGTTGGGGGTTCTGTGCGGGATGAGGTTCCGGCGTGGTTGCGGGTCTTGCCGCTGGAAGATGCGGAGGTCCTGGATGGGGAAAGTGCTTGGCTGGAAACGGTGATGCTGCAGATTCGCCTGCGCGAAGGTTTGGTCTTGGCAGCTTTCGAGGAGCTGCACCCGGGATTGATTGCGGCGGCGAGGGAGTTGGCTGACGAGGGCCTGTTGGATTCGGCGGCACTGTCTGGTCCGGGCGGGCCTCGCGCGGTGTTGACTCTGCGGGGACGCCTGCTGGCCGACGCCGTCACCCGCCGCCTCACCGACATCCCCTAGCACCCGTCCTCGACCGCGTTCGTAACTACCGCACCTCGACCGGGAGTGCAGGAGGGAGCTATGTCTGGACAAGAATGTAACAATTTGGTAACAGCAGGGCTGTAGAGGTGCTGGAAGGGAGTACAGAAAGGGGCTCTGACTTGCGGTTTCAGGATACTTTCAGGCGCTGAACTGGCATTATGGGAAGGGCCTGGGTGAAGGGGGATATTTCCCTGAATTCCGGGGATTTGCTTAATAATTGAAACGAGCCGTCGAAGCTAATGGCAGAGCGAATGGATGCGCTTGGTGAAACCTGTCCGGATCGGGTTTTGCGCCATTTTCCACGGATGGAATCAGAGGAGGATAAAGTGGAACGCCACGATGTGTTGAAGAAGCTGAACCGCGCTGCGGTCGCCGTGCTGGCCACCGCCGGCCTGACCCTCGCCGGCCTTGCCCCCGCCGCTGCCTTGGATGGCGACCCCATTGCGCAAAACTCCTCTGGACTCACCGCGCAAAACAGTGCTGTGGCGCGAGTAGAGGTTCTACGCAAAGGGGAATACGAACAAAACAAATGGGGCATAGCCTTGGCTGAATGTACCGGTGTTCTCCTGGACGACCAACACATCGCCACAATAAAACAGTGTATTTTCCTCAAACACATCGCCTTACGACTTTTTCTCAAAAACCCCCAGTGAAGTAAATGGTTTCCCAGTACGAGTAACTTTCGGGCCAGAAGTTTTGCCTTCCGGTAAAAGCGGAAAAAGACCCAGAGAAAGTCTTTTGGGTGTCTTCTATTAAACTCGATCCCAGGGCAGCGACCCAGGTAGTTATCGCTCGTTTGGATCGCAAGGTTCCAGCGAATGTGGCCACTCCGGTAAAGGTGGTGGATTCCGGGGTGAACGGTAACATGAGTGGAACCGGCGGGACCTTCTTTGGGTGGCGACCTTTCGACGGAATGCCGCAGATGTCGGCTTTTACAGACCAAGCTCCCCATCACCAAGTTGGTTAACGACATGACGGCCAGCCCCCGTTCCAAGGTGCAGCAGTGGAATCAGTGGCGTGAAAGCCACCCCAGCTTTAAAGACGACAAGGAACTGGGAACCATTGGTTGGGAGTCGGTTCGTAAAGGTTGGGAAGACCCTGAAAACATCACTGTGATTCCGAAAGACATTGGTGCGCCAGTCATTGACAGCAAAGGGAACCCTGGTGGGATATCCACGTGGGGAAAGGTATCATTCTGGATGCACAGCAAACCGACTTTACCCAGTTCCTGAACAGTCGTCCTGTCGGAGCTGACGAGGTATTGGTTCCAAATCCTGCCTCCGAGGGCGCAGCGTTGGACGCGATGAAGATTATTCAAAAGGCCCTGTGTGGTACGCCGGTGGTGCCAGCCGGGGGTGTGGAAGACAGCATTGATGGTCAGCCGGTAGAAATCAGGTATCTGGATAAGTCTTCTACTGTAAAGCCGACAAAGGTAATAGAAGGTGTCAAGATTACCGATACGCGCAAAGATGATACTTTTGAGAGTGCCGTCGCCAGTGGGTCAACTATTGATACAACCGTCAGAAAGAGTAATGATGGCACCCTGGCTTCTACGTTTGTGGGGAAAGTGGGCGGCCAAGCCCGGCCAGAACTCTATAAATACAACATGGGGACGACCAATACTACCACCGACGGGATGAAGGTTACTGGTTCGAACTGTGCCAGCGGTGACATTGGGAAAGACTCTATGTTGGGCTTGTATAATGACATGCTGAATAATTTTAACAGCATGGCTGCAGAAATCAAAGATTTGCAAGCCAAAGAAAAGGCGCAGAACGAAAAGAAGGTTAAGTATGACAATATTGTCGCGTACCTGACCACAGCACTGGATAATCTGAAGAATTACAATTCTCCCAATATCGAAGCGGACTACGACAATACGCCCAACTATTACGGGCGCCTTCCACAGTGGATTAAGGACGACATCAAATTTGAGTACCCAGATGATCCGGGAAATCAGAAGGTAATCAAGACTGGATTCAAAGATGGCACTGCCCAGGAGCCTGCGAAAGGTGCGGATCTGAAGAAGTGGTTGAATGATGCTACTAAAGAAGTAACTTTCGAACTGCAGCGCTACACGGAGGAAGCCCAGCAGCAGGCTGCAAACCTAGAGACCGCCACCAAAGCGGTAGCTTCGGCACAGATGAATCAAGGTTGGGCCCAGGGCCTCTATGATATGGCGACTACGGCTAAGAATGCCTTCAATACCCAGGCGGTAGCTCGACAGAACGAATGGCAGACAGAGGTAAAGAATCAAAATGATAGCTTTGTGACCGACTACAACACCTGGGCCGATGACCTCTTTACGTTGCGGAAGTCTGCCAACGAGGCGAAGAAACAAGAATTGTTGAATCGTGACAAACTGAGTGTGGCGCAGAATAAATTTGGCACAGATTGACCCAGATACTAACCCCGATGCTTACGCCAAAGCCAGTGACGCGGTGAACTCGGCTCAGGCGGCCTATGATGCGGCAGTGAAGTCCCGTGAAGCTGCGGATACCGGCGTGACTGCCAAGCTTAGCAAGAAGCCTAATCCGCTCGACAGCAAGTATGTTCCTAAGGTGGATAAACTGGCACCGAAACTGGCGGATTTGGCGAATCAGATGCCTAACTATCTACTGAATATCGCCAATGCCAAGCACATGATGGAGCTGTTAAAGAACGCTATGCAAGGCAAGGTCGTAAAAGACCAGGGCGAAATCGATCAGATTACCGATCAAATAGAGAGTTACTACAACCGGGCGGTCGCCGCGCAGCCCGATATTATGCGTCGTCAAATCCGCATCGGCGACATGCTGACGGCGGCCCGCAACGCTTTGGCTACCGCCCCTGCTTCGCTGAAGCCCCAGCTTCGTACCTTGGTCTCCGATATGGAACGCCACGCGGGCCGTGCCGACACGGCTGCGAATACCGTGCTGGGAGCGACCGACCAGCTGAAGTCCTTGTGGGAGCGGGCTCGTAAGTCTTCTGATCCTGAGCTTTCGCGCAAACTTTTGATGCAAGCTCAGAGTGCCTTGGGCATGGTGGATGATCCGATCAAAGCCTCACAGGTTGCCCTTGAGGAAGCAACTGGTACCGATACCATGATTAAAGGGATTATGTCAGGCAAAACCTTTGAGGAAGTCATCAAAGAGAACAAAATGACACCGGAGGAAAAGGCCAAGGCTGAGGCCGAGAAGAAGAAGAAAGAAGAAGAGGCTCTCCGTAAGAAGGTTGAGGAAGAGCTGTTGAAGAAGTACGGGATTAAGCCTGGTACTGAAGGTTCAGGAACGGGTAACGGCAAGACAGACACTAGGCCAGACAAAAAGGCTGCTGCTGACGAGAAACGCCTGGCGAAGGCCTTGTCAAAGAACACCCTGCGCGCCGAGGGTTCTAACCGTGTGCTGACATCCATTGCAGCGTGGAAGATGGGGAAGTTCCCCGGTGATTCTCTGGTTTTGGTAGATGGCAATCTGCACCCTGATGGGCTTTCGGCCACACCTTTCGCTGCTGCCTTGAAAGCACCGATTCTGTTGACTTCATGGAAGACTGGCTTGGAGCCGGCCTTGATGGACCAGATCAAGACTTCTGGTAAGAAGAATCTGTATCTAGTTGGTGGACAAGTACCGCTTACTCCTTATGATCAGTTTGAGTTGGAGGATGCGGGTATTACTGTGACTCGCATTGCCGGTCCGGATCGCTATGCGACCTCGGTGGCAGTCAATCGAGCTACAGAGTCCTTGGTTGGTGCGGCTCCACAAAAGCCGTTGGAGTTGTTCGTGGCTGACGGGATCAGCTACCCGGATGCTTTGGTCGCAGGCGCCGCGGCCGGTCGTAAAGGCGCGTTGATGTTGATTAGCAAAGGTAATGTCTTGGATCCCCAGACTTACGGTTATATCTCTCAGTTGGGTCAGACCCGGCCGTTGAAGATTACCGCTGTGGGTGGACCGGCTGCCCGCGCGGTACAGAACACGCCGTGGCCGACGACCTTCGGCGTGGGAAATCCAAGCTATCTACGGTGCGGATCGCTATGAAACGGCGGCACAGCTGGCTACGACCCAGCCGGGTACTACCGCAGCGGTCCTCGCCACCGGAGAGAATTTCCCAGATGCGCTTTCGGGTGGAGCTCTGGCGGCCGACCAAAATGCGGCGATGTTGTTGACGAAGACCAAAGTCCTTCCGGATTCCTCGTACCAGGCCTTGCGCCGTCACGGTTCTGAAAAGACCATTGTGGTGGGTGGCCCGAATGCGGTCAGCGCCAAGGTGGCCGAGCTGGTGAATGGTGCGCGGCTGGGGAACGAGGCGTCTAAGGTAATCAGTGGCACTTTGGCCGAATCCGAGAAAATCAAGGCCGATGCCGCGGCTGCCGCCGAGAAGGCGAAAGCCGATGCCCTGAAACAAGTTGCCGAAGCCCTGAAGGGGTCGGATTCTAAGACCTTGGCTGCACTGCTGAGCCAGCTGGGACTGGGGTCCGTGGACGACCTGAAGAAGCTTTACGACACTGCCAAGAGCAACGACAGCGCCACTAGGTAAAACCGACACCCCCAAGCCTGGGGTGACTCCCAAGAAGTAGCCGCGCGGCTAGGCCACAGGGGTGGCGGTGAGGGGGCCAGGGTTGGGTGCGCGGCGGCAGGAGGCGCGCCAGGATGCCGCCCAGGCAAGTCGCGCCCACCAGCAGGGAAGTCAGGATGTTGCCCGCCGCCGCCGCCACCGCAGAAGCGTCGGCACTCAGCGCCAGGAAGGCGACAATACCGCCACCATGATTACCGCCCCGGCAATGGGCCCGACGGCCTTACCCAGCACCGCCGCTCCCACCACAGCCAAGGCCAAAACCAGCAGCACACCGGTGCCGCCCGCGGGCAGATCGCGCAGCTCCAAACCGCAATCCGCCAAGGCCGCGCCGAAAAGGTACCCTCCCCCCAGATTCGCCGAAACCACCCCGACCAGGCGCAGAGTGCGCCAACCCGCCAGGGCGATCCAAGAAAAACGCCCCGGCACCGAAGCTTGAACCGCGGCGCTGACCCCAGGCCGCCAGTGCAGAATTCCCGCGACCAGCACAATCACCCATACCGGCCCGGCCAAATCCCCCAGCCCCACCGGCAACAGTACCACCGCGGCTAACATCCCCAACACCAGCATCATCGGCAACAACAGCACTCGCCAGGCCGCCGCTTTGGACTGGACTCGGCGCGTGGAGCCGTCCTCGCGCACTTCGGCTGTGGCCGCCGCCGTGGTTTTTCCACGAATCTCCGCCGTCGGTAGAGCGCATCTGGCGCAGTTTGACCTGCGACATCGCCGGGGCGCTCAGCACCACCCAGCCCCCGACCAGAACCGCCAGCGGCACCAGAACCACCAGCATCTGCAGCACCAAGAAATGCTGATTCGGCAAAACCGGCACCCCGGCCAGCAGTAACAGCGTCACTGCCGTCAGCGGCAAACCCAGGAAGGAATCCTCCAGGTTATCGAGCCGCGCCGCGGTGGCTTGTCGCCCGGCAACGCGCAGCAGCGCCGACATCCACGACACCGCCAGCCCCGATTCGACCACCAGCGCCGCCACCGCCGCCCATATCACGAAGCCCGCAAAGTTCCACAGATTGAACGGGTAAATCAGCTGCAGGCCCAGAGTCTGCGCCATCGCACTCCCGCCACCGAACAGCGCCACCCCCAGCGCCGGCAGCCCCAGCGCCACCAGCACCGGCACGCGCGCCGCCAGCAGCGTCCCGGCTCCGAGCAGCAAAATCGCCAATCCCAACAGGTTCATCGCGCACCTCGCTTTGTGTCGGTGTCGGGTTTTCGCCCGGTCGAGGCCGCCCTTGCGGTTCCGGCGCGGCTTGTGCTTGCGTTGGTGTGCCTGGTCGAGGCCGTCCTTGCGGTTCCAGCCCGACCAGCCGTCCCAGCCTGAACCGGCTCCTCACGCAGTAGAGAACGTAAGACTCGCCACCCCAGCCGTACCCCGGCAACCCCTACCGCCAGGGCACCCAGCAGCGCCGGCACCACCACCGCCCAAAGGGGAACCTCGACCAAGGCCATCATGGTACCACCCGACAACACCACCGAAACCCCGGCCGCCAAGGCCGCGACCAGCGCAAACAACACCGTGGCGACGGCCTCGACCAGGGCCAACAACGGAACCCGCGACGAACGTCCGTCACCCCAACGCGCCAGGCCCAGCCACCCCACCGCCACCGCCAGGCACCCGTAAGCCACCCACGTCCCCAGCATCCCGCCCCATTGCTCGGCGGAAAGCGCCAGCCAAGCCGCGCCAGATTCGCGATAGTTCAACCACGTATCCCCGGTCGGCAGTTGCAACCCGCCCGGCCCCAGATACGCCACAACCCCCACAAAGTGCAGCGCGGAAAGCACCGCCAGCACGGCAGTCAGAGCCATCACGCCCCAACCCAGCGCTTTGCGCCAGGCCGGGGGCAGGGAAGAATCAGGATGCGTCGAAGTGCTCACGGATGCGATTTTACCTTGATTTTCCCCGACGAGGGCCGTTGCTGGGCGCGGGCTAGAAAGTTGCGTGGGTGGTGGGGCGGAAATGCCTCAGGCCTCAAAGCGAGGTATGATTAGCAATCGAAGGGTGCGAGTGCTAACTGGAGTTTAGAGAGGTAGGGTAGTGATGGCCGCGAATCGGCGCTTGGATGTTTTGCGAGCCATCGTCACAGATTACGTCGAAACTCAGGAACCGGTGGGTTCGAAATCCCTGGTAGAGCGCCACCGCCTGGGCGTCAGCGCCGCAACCATCCGCAACGACATGGCCGCCCTGGAAGAAGAAGGCTATATCTGCCAGCCGCACACCTCGGCCGGGCGCGTCCCTACGGACAAGGGGTACCGCTATTTCGTCGACCAGATCGACCAGATCAAACCGCTTTCGGTCCCGGAACGCCGCGCCATTACAGAGTTCTTTACGACCTCACAGGGCATCGAAGACGTCATGGAAAACACCGTACGGCTTTTAGCGCACCTCACGCACCAAACCGCCGTCGTCGAGTTCCCCGATTTCAAGCAATCCCAGCTGCGACACCTCGAGTTGGTGCGGCTAGGTTCGGCCTCCAGCCGCAAAATCCTGGCCGTCATCATCGCCGACAGCGGGCGGGTGGACCAGGTGCTGGTCGAAGTACCCCAAGACATCAGTGACCAGGAACTGCGCTCTTTTGCCTGTGCGCTGACCTCCATCTTTACCGATGACTCTACCGTGGTTCCCCCGTCGAGGACGGGTGTGGCACCGGGTGCGAAGGCCTGCCTTAGTACCGGGCAGGGCGTGGCCGAATCCGACGGCGCAGGGGCTGCGAATACCGCGACTCCCACCAACACCGCGAACCCCGCCGCCACCGCAACCCAGACGGCCTCGACCCGGGGGGAACACCTGGAAGAATGGGTGAAAACCCTTTCCTCGGAACAAGTCCACAACGCCCAGACTATGGCGGGTGCCGTCCAGCACGCGCTGGCCCAGGGCGAAGCCGAGACCCGCATCGTGATGGCGGGGATGGCGAATCTGTCCCGCTCGGGGGACTTTAGCAATACGCTGACCCCGCTGGTAGAGGCCCTCGAGGAACAGGTCGTGTTGCTGAAGCTGTTCAACGAATGCGACGCCGGGATGGTGGGGATGGAGCCGGTTTCCGTGATTATCGGCCAAGAAGCCGGGCACGAGGCCCTGGCCGGGGCTTCCATAGTTTCCTCCAGTTACGACGCGGGAACCGGGGCCTCGCACCTGGGGGTGATTGGCCCCACGCGGATGGATTACCCCGGATCTATCGCGGCGGTGCGGGCGGTGGCCAGGTATCTGTCGCGGATATTGAACCAATAGATAGCGAAACTAAAGAACCGACGAAAACTAAAGAATCGAAAACCGAAAACCGAAAACTAATCACCGAATCGCCGAAAACTAAAAACCGAGACTGGAAACCAAACTCCGGACCTCGCCGAGGAAAACGAAAACAGAAAGAAGAACGTGAGCGACTATTACGAAACTCTGGGAGTACCGCGCGGTGCGGCACAGGAAGACATTAAGAAGGCCTATCGAAAACTGGCGCGGAAACTGCATCCGGACGTGGCCGGACCGGGTTCCGAGGACAAGTTCAAGGAAGTTACCGAAGCCTATGATGTGCTGTCTGACCCCGAAAAACGCGCCCAGTACGATATGGGTGGCACCGGGTTCACCGGGATGGGCGGAGCCAGCGCGGCGGGATTCGGATTCGCCGCCGACATCTTCCAAGAGTTCTTTAATATGGCGGCAACCGGAGGGGGCAGGCACGAACCTAAACCCCGCGGAATGCGCGGCCAAGATATTTTGACGAATATCGATTTAACGCTTTCTGAAGTGGCTTTCGGAACTACTCGTGAAATTACCATAAATACTTTCGCCAAGTGTAAAACCTGTAAAGGTAGTTGTTGCGCGCCCGGCACCTCTCCCGAGGAATGTCGCAACTGCGGTGGGACCGGCTCGGTGCAGCGCATGGCCCAGTCCTTCTTGGGCAACGTTATGACTACCGCGCCGTGCACCGCCTGTCAGGGACACGGCACCATCATCACGCATCCCTGCACCGAGTGCTCCGGGGACGGCCGGGTCCGCGCCAAGCGCACCATCAAGGTCGAGGTCCCCGCCGGGGTCGAAACCGGCACCCGCATTCGCCTCTCTGGTGACGGCGAGGCCGGGCCCGCCGGGGGAGCGGCCGGCGACCTCTATGTCGAGGTCCACGAGGTCCCCCACCAGGTACTGCAGCGCCGCGGCGATGACCTGCACACTCGCCTGCGCATCCCCATGACTGCCGCTGCTCTGGGCACGGATTTCGCGCTGGAAACCTTGGACGGCACCCGCACCATCACGGTGGAGCCAGGTTCCCAGCCCGACGGCATCATTACTTTGAAGGGCCTGGGCGTGGGGCACCTGAATCGTTTGGGTCGCGGGGATTTGTTCGTGAAGCTGGACGTCGAGGTCCCCACCGAGCTGGATGACCACCAGCGCGAGCTGCTGCGCGAACTGGCGCGGCTGCGCGGAGAAGTCGCCGAAGACATCTTGTCGGGCGGCGGCAATTCACAAAAGCCGGCTCCGCATCACGGGAAGCGTAAAAAGTGAGCCTCCCGGTCGTCTATCTTTCCCCTGCGGATTTTCCCTCTCAAGGTCCGGGGGCGACGGTTCCGGGTCGAGGTTCGGAGGTGACGGTTTCGGGTCGAGGCGAGGATACCGGGGAAGACCTTGCGTTTCCGTGGCGGTCCCTGGGTGTGGGCGACGTGGTGGAGCTGCGCGGTGAAGAAGCCCACCACATCGCGGTGAAACGCCTGCGTCCTGGGGAATCAGTGCAGGTGGTAGACGGTTTGGGGTGGCGTGCCCCGGCCCGACTGGTGGAGGTGCAAAAGGGACGCGAACCCTGGGCCACCCTGGAACTGCAGGGCTCACCACAAACCGAGGCGGCGTCCTCGACCGGGCCGACACTGACACTGATACAGGGCCTGGCCAAAGACAAACGCGACGAACAAGCCCTGGAGATGGCTTGCGAAATCGGGGCCGGTTGCGTCGTGCCGTGGCCTGCCTGGCGCAGTGTCGGGACTTGGGATTCCCCCCCAGAAAATCCAGCGTGGCTTGCAGCGCTGGTTCCAGATTGCGCTTTCCGCCATGAAGCAGTCACGACAGTCACGCCTGGCGCAAATCGACAGCCGCCTGGTTTCGCACAGCTCTGACTTGGCCGGGATGGTCGGTGAAATCCGGGCGCGCGGCGGCACGGTCTTTGTGCTGCACGAAGACGCCTCTTACCAGGGGGTTTCGGCCCTGTCCGCCCAGCTGTCCTCGCTGGAACAGTGCCCGGAAATCGCAGTGGTTGTCGGCCCCGAAGGTGGCATCACCCCTGCGGAACTCGAAGCGCTGCGCCAGGCTGGGGCGCGGCTGGCGTTGCTGGGCCCCAGCGTCCTGCGCACCTCCAGCGCCGGGCCCGCGGCCTTGGCGATTATCCAGGCCTTGGTCGGGACGTGGAGATAGTTAGTAGAATGAAGCGATGACTCAAAGCGCGTAACCGTAGAGCTGCCCGCTGAGGTAGCGGTGGTAGATGTGTTGGGGGTGCAAGACTCTAATCTGCGCGCCCTGGAGCACGAGTTCCCCCAGGTAAATGTGTGGATGCAAGGCGATGCCCTGCAGCTGCAAGGTCCCGAAGCTCAGGTGCAAGCCGCCGCGGCCCGGATGCTGTCTTTGATTCGCGTGCGGGGTGGAAAACCCACAGTGTCGAACCAAGAGGTTCCCCGCGCGGTGCTGGTGAATACCGAGCGGGTTATCCGACCCAAAACCCCAGGTCAGGCCGCCTATGTGCGCGACATCGAGGACCACACCATCACTTTCGCCATCGGGCCGGCCGGGACTGGGAAAACCTATCTGGCGATGGCGCGCGCGGTGCGGGCCTTGCTGGAAGGCGAGGTTTCGCGCCTCATCTTGACGCGCCCCGCGGTCGAAGCTGGCGAAACTCTGGGCTTCTTGCCCGGGACCTTGACCGATAAAATCGACCCCTATCTGCGCCCCCCCTCTACGATGCTCTGCGCGAGATGCTGGATGCGGGCACCATCCAAAAGATGATGTCGGACGGCACCATCGAAGTCGCGGCCCTGGCCTATATGCGCGGACGCACCTTGAACGGTGCCTTCGTGATTCTGGACGAGGCCCAAAACACCACGGCCGAACAGATGAAGATGTTTCTGACTCGCCTGGGTTTCGGGTCAAAGATGGTGGTGACCGGAGACGTGACGCAGGTGGATTTACCCAGCCGCCAAACCAGCGGTTTGCGGCAGGTGGAACAGATTCTGCGCGGGATTCCCGACGTGTGCTTCACCTACCTCAGCGGTGCCGACGTGGTGCGCCACAGCCTGGTCGGGGAAATCATCCAAGCCTACGCCCGCCACGATGCGCGCCACGATGCCCGCCACGATGCGCGCCACGACGCCACAAACGCAAAGCCGACCTCGCCCAACGCGCCGACCACTGAACCTCGACCCACCCCACAAAACCCAATCGCAACAACAGAAAGCGCCTGATATGTCCGTGGAAATCAACAACGAAACCGACTGGGGACAGGACCCGCAGGAATTTGTGGATCTGGTGAATTACTGCCTGGAGCAGCTGCATGTTTCCCCCCGCCGCCGAGGTGAATATCCTCATGGTTGAACCGCAGGCGATGGCCGATCTGCACGTGAAGTGGATGGATCTGCCCGGGCCCACCGACGTGCTTTCTTTCCCCATGGACGAGTTGACTCCGGGGCGCGAAGGGATGCCGTCGGGGCCGGGGATGCTGGGCGACATCGTGCTGTGCCCCGAGGTGGCCGCCCAGCAGGCGCGCGACGCGGGCCACAGCGGCGAAGAAGAGATGCTGCTGCTGACCACCCACGGTTTGCTGCACCTGCTGGGTTTCGACCACGCCGAACCCGAAGAGGAAAAAGAAATGTTCGCGCTGCAGCGTTCCCTGCTGCTGAACTACCTGGCTAATCGCTGAGTCCGAGGTGAATCTGGGATGGATTTTTCTGCGACGGCGCTGACGGTGCTGCTGGTGGTGACGGTGTGTTCTTTCCTGTTGACGGTGCCGCTGGCTCTGGGCGAAGGTGCGGTGTCGCGGCTGACGCTGGCGCGGGCCGAGGACTTGGAACAAGACGGGGCCAAAGCCGCGGCAAAACTGTGGGAACTGGCGGAAAACCGCCGCGAAGTCCCTGTTCTATCTGCGTTCCTTTCGCGCTTTCGTCACGGTGGCGGCGGTGGCTTCTGTAGCCCTGGCGGCTTCGCGGCTGGGGTGGCGGTGGTGGCTGGTTTTCGTGGCGGTGCTGGTGCTGGGGTGGATTTTACTGGTCGTGGTGACTTTGCCGTGGAACCGCCTGGGACAGCGCTATCCCGAAGGGGTGTTGCGGGCCCTGGCCGGTTTTCTCTACTGGATCTGGTCGGGGGCCCGGCCCTTTGCCGGGATGATGAAGGCGGCGCGTGGTCCTTCATCCCAGACCGAGCAAGAGGCCCGCGACGAAGCCGCCGAGGAACTGCGCGAGATGGTGGATCAGCTGGGTGAACCGGATTCCATCGAAGAAGCCGACCGGGAAATCATCCGTTCGGTTTTCGAGATGGGGCGCACTTTGGTGCGCGAAGTGATGGTGCCGCGCGTCGACATGGTCAGCATCGGGGCCGCGCAGAGCCTGGACGAAGCCCTGACCCTCTTTGTGCGTTCGGGGTATTCGCGAGTCCCCGTGGTGGGAGACGACGCGGACGACGTGCGCGGGGTGCTTTATCTGAAAGACGTGCTGCGTCGCGTCCACGAAGACCCTTCGCCGGATTCCGCCGCGCGCCAGATGCTGGCCGAACAAGCCATGCGCGAGGTCCGCTTTATCCCCGAGATGAAGCTGGTGGACGATACTTTGCGTGATATGCAGGAAAACCGCTACCACATGGCGGTGCTGGTGGATGAATACGGCCTGGTGGCGGGCCTGGTGACGCTGGAGGACCTGGTCGAAGAAGTCATCGGCGAAGTCAGCGACGAACACGACCACGCCGAAGCCGAGCCCGAAGCGCTTCCCGACGGGACTTGGCTGGTCCCCGCCCGCCTGCCGCTGGTGGACCTCAATGACCTGCTGGACCTGGAGATCGCGGACGAAGACATTGACACGGTGGGTGGTTTGCTGACCAAGGCGCTGGGTCACGTTCCTCTGGTCGACGAGGCCGCCCAGGTCGAGGGTCTCGAGTTGCGCGCGGTTGCCGCCGAAGGGAGGCGGCGCCAGATTTCGAAGGTGTCGGTGCGGGTGGTGTCCGAAGTTTTTGGTGACGAGGAAAGTGAGTGAGGTTCATTATGGGTGCGGTTTTTGGTGACCCGGTCGAGGGCGGCGTCGGCGGTGTTGATGAAGGTAGCGTTGGCGGCGTTGATGGCGCAGCGCACGGGCTGTTTTCTCCTTCCTGGCCCCAGGATTTCCGCGCGGGTTTCGCCGCGGTGATTGGGCGTCCCAACGTCGGGAAATCCACCCTGATAAACGCGATGGTGGGGCGGAAAATCGCCATTACCTCGGCTCGCCCCGAAACCACGCGCCGGGTGGCGCGCGGCATCGTCCACCGCCCTAACTTCCAATTGGTTTTGGTGGACACCCCCGGCATCCACCGCCCCCGCACCTTGCTGGGACAGCGCCTCAACGACATGGTCGAAGAAGCCTACGCGGATGTCGACGTCATCGTTTTCTGCGTCCCCGCCGACCAAAGTATCGGCCCCGGCGACCGCCGCATCGTCGAAAAACAACTACTTTCCCGTCCTCGAACCCCGGCCATCGCCGTGGTGACGAAAACCGACGCCGCTTCGCGCGAACAGGTGGCCCAGCAACTCCTGGCAGTTTCCGAACTGTATGATTTCGTTGAAATCATCCCGGTTTCTGCCGCGGCCGGTAAACAGGTCCAGGATTTGGTTGACCTGCTGGGCAGCCGTATGCCGCTTTCGCCCCCGCTTTATCCCGCCGACCAAGACACCGACGAGGAACCCGAGGTGATGATCGCGGAATACGTGCGCGAAGCCGCCCTGGAAATCTTGAACCAGGAACTGCCCCACTCCCTGGCCGTCCAGGTCGAGGAACTGGTGCCCCCGCCCTAACGCCCCCAAAGGCACGAAACTCAAGGTTCACGTGAATCTCTTCGTCGAGCGCGATTCCCAAAAAGGCATCATCATCGGGCACCGCGGGGCGCGCCTGAAACAAATCGGCTCCGCTGCGCGCCCACAGATAGAGGCCCTGTTGGGTCAGCGAATCTTCTTGGACCTCCACGTGCGTCTCCTCAAGGACTGGCAACGCGACCCGAAACACCTGGGGAGACTGGGGTTCTGACCTGGTTGGTGGCGGCCCGGTTCGAGGTCGGGTCGTGGCTTTCCCGGTTCGAGGTCCGGCGGCTGCGCCTCAACGCCCGAGCTTGCGCAACAACCCCGCCACGTCTCTGGCCGCCCCGGTGGAAGCCGAAGTGGCGGTGGCGGCATAGAGCTGCAAGGCCTCGCTGACCTGGCGGTCACGATTCACCGGCTGCCACGGACGTTCGCGCGCTTCCATGGCTTCGCGCCGCGCCTGTAAAACTTCCGCGGGCACATCTAGCGTCAGTTCTTCACGCTCTACGTCGATGATGATGCGGTCCCCGTCCTCGATCAGGCCGATCAAACCCCCGGCCGCCGCTTCGGGACTGATGTGGCCAATCGATATCCCCGAGGTCCCACCCGAAAAACGTCCGTCGGTAATCAAGGCGCAGGTCTTTCCCAGGCCGCGTCCCTTCAAGAAAGAGGTGGGGTAAAGCATCTCTTGCATTCCTGGACCCCCGGCTGGACCCTCGTAGCGGATCACCACGACCTGACCGGCCTGGACGGTTTTATTCAAGATCTTCTCTACCGCTTCTTCTTGTGACTCCATCACAATAGCGCTGCCTTCAAAGTGGAACAGTTCGGGGTCGATTCCCGCGGCCTTCACAATCGCGCCTTCGGGGGCCAGGTTCCCGCGCAGCACCGTCAAACCGCCGGAAGCCACATAGGCGTGTTCTACGTCGCGGATACAGCCCTGGGCCGCGTCGGTATCCAAGTCCTTCCACTTGGCTTGGGCCGAAAATGCATGGATGGTGCGCTGGTTTCCCGGCGCGGCCTTGAACAGTTCGATGGCTTCGGGTTTGGCGTGGCCCCCGCGCACATCCCAGTCGCGCAACCAAGAATCCAGGCCCTCGCTGTGCACCGCGTGCACGCTGTGGTCCAGCAAACCCGCCCGGTCCAGCTCTCCCAGCAGTGCGGGCACCCCGCCCGCGCGATGCACGTCTTCCATGTGGTAGTCATTGTGGTTTGGCGCAACTTTCGCCAAGGTGGGAACGCGACGGCCGACCTCGGCAATGTCATCCAAAGTGAAGTCCACCTGGGCCGCTCGCGCCGCCGCCAACAGGTGCAACACCGTATTCGAAGAACCGCCCATCGCCATATCCAGGCTCATGGCGTTGCCGAAAGCCTGGCGGGTCGCGATGGAACGCGGCAACACCGAATCGTCTTCATCCTGGTAATAGCGATTCGCCAGCTCCACCACCAGGCGCCCGGCTTCTTCGAATAATCCGCGCCTGGCTTCGTGCGTGGCCAGAGTAGAACCGTTGCCCGGCAACGACAGACCCAGGGCCTCGGTCAGACAGTTCATGGAATTCGCGGTAAACATCCCCGAACAAGAACCGCAAGTCGGACAGGAAAGTTCCTCGATGTGCTGCAGTGAAGAATCGCTGATCTGGTCATTGGCCGTGGCGTTCATCACCGTCACCAGGTTGCCGCGCCCGCCGTGCGAAGGCCCGACGATGAATTCGGGGTCGATGCCTTTCCCGGCCTCCATGGGCCCCCCGGAAACAAAGACCGTGGGGATATTCAGCTTCAGCGCCGCGTTGAGCATCCCCGGCGTGATCTTGTCACAGTTTGACACGCACACCAACGCATCGGCGGTATGCGCCTGCACCATATACTCCACCGCGTCGGTGATGACTTCGCGGCTGGGCAGGGAATACAGCATTCCGCCGTGCCCCATCGCAATCCCGTCATCCACTGCAATAGTGTTGAATTCTCTGGGAACCCCACCCGCGGCCCGCACCGCCGCCGCCACCACGCGGCCGACCTCGTGCAGATGAATGTGACCGGGCACAAACTCGGTAAAAGAATTCGCGATCGCCACAATGGGTTTACCGAAATCGGAATCTGTCATCCCGGTGGCACGCCACAAAGACCGCGCCCCAGCCATGTTTCGTCCCGAAGTGGAAGTTGCGCTGCGCAGACGGCGAGCCATGGTGAAACCTTCTTTCTGTCCCGAGGGTACCCCTCCAGTTTAGGACTTATGTTCCGGATATTGAGATTCCGTCTCAGATTTCAAACGGTGGCGGTTTCGCCGGGGCAGAACCCCTTTAGACATAAGGGATGGTGAGGTGCACGCCGTCGAAATTCGACGAGGCCTGCGTCACCGGAACTTCGCGTCCATCGGGCAGCTTCACAAAAACTTGGTCGTCCCCACCCAGCGGCTTCGAAGTAATCACCGTCACCAGATAGGACGAAGTGATGGACTTGCGTCGTTGCTGAGCGGCTTGCTTCGCCAGAGATTCCTCACGATGCGTCCGGGCGCGATCGGAGTCATCCTGGGAACCATAAACGCTGGTGAAGGTATCCAGATTCGTGCGGTACCCCGCCAAGAAATGCGGCACGAAGTTGCCCTGGCGGCCCGGGTCGGGTGCGACCTCTCCCTGCAGCAGCGGGCGCGGGGTAGATTCGGTTGCCGCGCTGCCATGCGGTTTCGTCGCTTCATCCCGGGCGAGGTCCGCCGCCTGGGGTTGTGGTTGTGGTTGCTGCTGGGCGATGGCGGCGGCTTCGGCACTGATAGCGGCCTCGGTCGGGGTCAGAGGCACTCCCGCAGCCGAAGCGGTGGCGGGAATCGGGGCGTCGGCGGGTGTTTCCGGGGGGAACGGCAAGGCCGGTTGCGTGGGCTTCGCGGCGACGTTCGTGGCAGATGCCGAAAAATCTATGCTGTCTTGTTCCGAAGGCAGTGCCGGAGTGGAAACTTCGGTAATCGCGGCCCCCTGCGGCGTGGACGCCGGGCTGGGGTAGTTCCCAGGGAAAACCGTCGCATAGGTATCTGCCGGGCTGGAATCCGCACCAGTTGGGGTGAAACTAGACGCTGCTCCACCGCCATCTTCCAGGCTTGGGGTGATTTTCTTCGGCCGAGAAAAATCTCTGGCCCCGGCGTAGTTTCTGCCGTCGCCAGTTCGGGCGAGGACGCAACTTCTGGCGCGGACGCAACCGGGGCGGCCTCGAAGGAGGCGTACCCACCCATCACCGCGGGAGCGGCAGAATTCTCCGGCACCGTCCCGGGCTGGAGGGGGTCGAGGTTCGCGCCTGGGTATTGGTCTGGGAAAGCCTCGGAAGCTTGGGGGCCTGTCCGGGGAAAGCTTTGGGGTGCCTGTCCGGGGAAAGCTTGGGGTGCCTGTCCGGGGAAAGCTTGGGGGGCCTGTCCGGGAAGGCCGCATTGAAGGTTTGGTTCGGGTCCAGCGCAGTAGAATACAGGGACTGCCGGGTTGAACTGGTTGGGGCCCGCGGCTCCCGGATCGAAAGGCTGACTGGAATCGAGGTGTTGCTCCGGGTCGAAATGCGCCGCATAGGGGGCATTCGGGTCGAACTCCTGGGCCGGGTTGGGCTGCTCGGTGAAGGCCTGTACTGCATAGTTTCCACCGAGCTCCGGAATCGCGGCAAAGGCCTGGTTTTGGTCAAAGGCCCCATCCGCACCGAACTGTCCGAGGGCGGCGTAGTCCGAGGCCGCGTTGGGAGCTTGGTCATATCCCGCAGCTGGGTCATAACCCTGAGTTTGGTCGTAGCCCTGGTTCGGATCCAGCTGCGCGCCGGGGAACGGGGTGGAGGTATCGAAGAACCGTTCCTGGTTATAGGGCTGGCCGGGATCAAAGGGGTGTGCCTCGGGGTAGGCATGATTCGTGTCGAATCCCGGACTGACTTGTGCCAGGTTCAGCCCCTGAGAGGCGTCGTAGTGCGAATAATCCACGTCCCCATTGAAGTCCTGGTTCGTGTTGGCCGCTTGGCTGGGGGCGTAGCCGGCATTTGGGTCAAACTGGGGTGCTTGGCCGTAACCCTGGTTCTGCGCCATCTGTTCAGCGCCGTAACCTTGGCTATCCGCCAAGGGCTGGTGGTCCACATAAGCCTGGTTGGGATCGAACTGCTGACCGGCATCGAAGCTCAGCGCCGCATCCGCAGCGCCACCGTCAACCGCACCAACTGCACCAACTGCATCCGCACCGGCACTTGGCGTAACCTGGGGCTGTACCCCGGTAGGGGCGGCCTCGTCCTCGTCCAATGTGGGGTCCTCATCGAAATCCAAGAAATCCGCTAAATCGTCGGCAAAAGCCGGGTCTTGCGAGAGCTCTGCTGGCAGGGTCTGGGGCGCGGCGTCACCCGCGGGCTGGGCTTCGCCGGGCGTTCCCAGCACCGAGGAAAGCACGGGGGTTTCTCCGGTCGCAGCCTGGGCAGTGGCAAAGGGCTCGGACTGCTCCATCCCCGCAGTTCGAGCCGCTGCCGCCTCGACTTTACCCCACTGCGGGTGCCATCCATCGGCGACCAAGTCGGCGTCATCGGGGACTCGGGATAGCCCGCGGTCGAGGCGGGGGCCTCGGGGTTCGGGGTGACATTGGGTAATCCGGTTGCGGGCGTGGCCACGGTGGGCGAAGCTGCATCGCTCGGTTCCTGTCCCGGCTGGGGAAGGCGGGGTTGACCTGGGGGTTTTCCCCGGTGACGGGGGTTTGGTCGAGAGGGAGCCTGGTTCAGAGACACCGCCTGGGCGGCGGGGAGGAGAGCCCCACCAGGTTTACGCTGCCGGTGGCCGGGGTGGCGGGGGCTGTGGTCGGGGTCGCGGCGGCGGGTCCCTGGTCAGGTCGGGAGGGAGTTCGCCCGAGGCCTTGGCCTGGGCATACGCCGCGGCTTCGGATGCTTCGGTGTCAACTTGCAGGGGCTGATAGCGCTGGTCTGAAGGCGGAATCCCATAGAGGTGTTCATAGGCTTCCAAGGTGGCGGCTACCTGGTCCAGATAGTCGTCCACGGCGTCTTGGTCATACCCCACGCTCATCCGGGTGTAGTCAAAGTCGACTTCGCGCGCATCGATACCGCGCACCGTGATGTAAGTCAGGTCCACTTCGGATTCGGGAGAGGAAATTCAGGGCTTCATAGTAGGCCAGTACCCGCACCACTTCGTCCAAGTAGTCATCAATCTGGTTCTGGTCGTAGCCGTCGCGGAACTTCGTCGCAGGAAAACGAGCCGAGTACACGTCTTCGCTGGTCAAGAGCTGAGGGATGTAGTCTTCGCTCAAGTGTTTGTTCCTTTCCTCACATGCGCCAAGTCCAAGACAAAATTTACCTGAAAAGTCCCGGCCTGGTGATGTCTTATGCACCTAGAATCAAGGATACCGCAACCAAAAACGGTATGATGAAACGGCGTCGGAGTCAGTGCCGATGTTTTTCCAACTTAGTTCGGTGCTTTGCCGACAGAAAGGTTCTCATGCGCCTCCACTTTGCTTCCGACCACGCCGGTTTCGAGATGAAGCAGCACCTGATTGATTGGGCTCGCTCCCACGGCCACGAAGTCATCGACCACGGCCCGGACTTCTTTGATCCCCAGGACGACTATCCGGCGTTTTGTTTGGATTGCGCCGAGGGTGTGGTCGCGGACGAGGGCTCCCTGGGCGTGGTCCTGGGTGGTTCCGGTAACGGCGAGCAGATGGCGGCGAACCTGGTCGACGGGTGTCGTGCGGCTTTGGCGTGGTCGGTGGAAGTGGCGAAGTTGGCGCGGGAACACAACGACGCCAACGTGATTTCTTTCGGGGCGCGGATGCACACCGTCTCCGAGTGCGAAGCCATGTTGCAGGCCTTCATAGAGACGCCTTTCTCTGCCGGCGAGCGCCACATCCGCCGGATATCTCAGCTGACGGCTTACGAAGCCGGGCGCACCACCATCTGAGGCGCCGGGCCCGGGGTTGCCCACCTGTGCTGGGAGTTATCTCTCTAACAAGCCCAGCGGCAGCCACACCGGGAAGTGGTTTTCGTTCGAGGCCTTGGGGTCGATGAGCGCGAAAAGTCCGAAGTCCAGGTCCTGGTCTCCATCGACGATGCGCAGTTCCGCCAGCCACAGGCCCTTTCCCTGGTCCGCGGCTTTATCCAGCACCCGGGTGATGCGGGGGTCCCGCTGTACCTTCGGGGGCAGATCGGCCGCGGAGGGGTCGGTAATCAGAGTGAAGTTTTTCCGATTGCGGGCATCTGCGGCGCAATCCATGAAGTCATGCGTATCCCAATAGTGCCCGAGCTGTTTGTCCCAGCCATCCTCTGTGACGGGTGGCAATTCCCCCAGCTCGGTATCAATCGGCCGACCGGATGTGCTGTTACCTGCTGCTCCTGTCCCGGCCGCGCCTTCCTCGACTATGCCATTCCCAACCGCACTTTGACCGGCCGCGCCTGTATCCGAGCTCTTTTCCGGGCCCGCTACAGTTCCCGCAATCACCTGGCGCAGTCCTGCCTCCCTCTGAGCGAGTTTCTCGAAGAGGTCACCTCCCAGCAGATCCAGCCACTCCAGAACCTGGCGATGCACCTCGGCCTGGAGTTTTTGTGGATTCACCAGATAGTCGAAACTGCCGTCCTGGCGTTGCCCGAAGGCCAACTCGGGTTCCTCAGAGCCGGTGGCTTCTTGCAGCGAATCCAACAACGCCGGGTTTTCCAGCAATTTCCATTCATCTATCAACGAAGAATCCACCTTTGACAGCAGTTCCTCGAGCCATTGCTGAATCTCTCGGAAACGCGAATTGCGCAACGCGGGCGGCACAATCTGTTCCAGCGACCGATAGGCCTCGGACAGGTATCGCAGCAACACCCCTCGGAATAGGTAATCCCCAAACGCTGCACATAAGACGTGAAGGTCGCACCTTGCTCTATCATCTCTCTGAGTATGGTTTTCGGCTCTAAAACATAGCCTTTGACCCAGGGGTTCGCCTGACAATAAATCTGAAAGGCGGCGTCCAGTTCTGCCTCGAGGGGTTTGGGATAAAACACCTCTTCGAGCTGTGCCTTGCGTTGGTTGTATTCCACTCCTTGCGCCCGCAGAGTGTTATACATCACGTCACGTTCCCGCCGCTGTTGCGAGTTAAGAATCACCATCGGATTATCCAAAACCGCCTCTATCACCGAAATCACGTCCAGAGTCTGGCCAAATCCGTTCGGGGTGGGTGCCGGGTTAGGTGGTGTATTCCCCGGTTCGAGGCCGGGTGGTGTATTCCCCGGTTCGAGGTCCGGTTTGGGGGTTTCGGCTCCCGTTGGGAAGGTATTGAGGTAGTCCAGGGCAAAAGGCGCCAAAGCTTGGTTCAAAGCAAAGCTCTGCGGTAAATCCGCGGTGAGTTTCCAAGCCACTTTTCCCTGTTCCAAAGCCGGGATAATGTCCAGCTGCTCCCCACCTTCCGCCTCCGGATCCACCCGGCGAATAACCTCTGAAGATTCTAAAGATTCCAAAACTTCACCTAAAGTATCTAGGAATCTGTTGTGTTTAGACGTCGGGCCGGTGGCTCGCAGCGCCGCATGGTTCTTTAGCGCTAAATCCAAGAGGTTCTCTGCCTGGTTTCCGGGACGCTGTAGGGTGTTGAGCACCATGGCGTGGGTGATTTTCCACTTGGGGTTCATGGCTTCGGGTTGGGATTCCTGGAGTCGTGTAAAGGTACCTTCCGTCCAAGAAGCGCGGTCCTTTGGAGCTTGCTTTTTCTTTATTTTCGCCAGCTTCTTGGGGTCGTCACCGGCCTGAGAAAGCGCCGCCGCGTTCTCTATTTCCCATTCCGGGGCCTGTACTTCTACATAACCCACAGTGTCGAAACCGGCCCGTCCCGCCCGACCCGCGACTTGGTGGGAATTTCCCGGGCGGTGAGGTGGCGTTCCTTGGTTCCGTCAAACTTAACCAGGGAAGTCATCACCACCGTGCGGATTGGAACATTGATTCCCACGCCCAAAGTATCCGTCCCCGAAATCGCCTTTAGCAGACCCAAACCGGCCAGACGCTCTACCAGGCGCCGATAGCGCGGCAGCATCCCGGCGTGGTGTACCGCAATTCCCGACAACAACAAAGGACGCAAGATTTTCCCGAAACTGGAGTTGAAAGACACCCCTGTGACCTCTTCACGTAAACGCGAGGCGGCGTTTGGGGACAAACCCAAATCTAAATCCAGAGAGGCGATTTTCTGTGCTTCCTCTACCGCGGCCCGCTGGGAAGAATGCACCAAATACGCCGGGAGTCGGTCCTGGTGAGAGAGCCCCAACAGTAGTTTTTCCGTGGCTTGGCGGGTGTACTCCATCACCAGCGGAACCGGGCGTTGGGCCGAATCGAGGACCGCGACCTGCCTGCCGGTGTGTTGCGCCAGGTACTTTTCAAAGTAAGAGGTGTCGCCCAAAGTGGCGCTGAGTAGGACGAAACGGGTCTGGGTCAAGGTGATCAACGGGGCTTGCCAGGCCCAGCCACGTTCCGGATCGGTGTAATAGTGGAATTCATCCATAACCACCGTGTCCACATCCAGGTCATCCCCCCCAGCGCAAGGCTTGGTTAGCCAGGATTTCCGCCGTGGCGCAGATGATGGGAGCATCTGCATTTACCGAGCCGTCACCCGTGACCATCCCGACATTGCGGGCCCCGAAAAGACGCACCAGTTCAAAGAACTTTTCGCTGACCAGGGCTTTCAGCGGAGCGGTATAGTAGGCCACCCCGCCACGAGCCAAGGCCCACAGCACAGCCGCCACGCCTATCAGGGATTTCCCAGAACCGGTAGGGGTGGGGGCGATGAGGTGGCGGTCCTCTAGAATTAGGTGTTCGGCTGCCTCTTGTTGGTGGGGATAGAGCGGGCGACCCGTGCTGTTTGCCCAGTCCTGGAAGGCAGAGAGGACCCGCAGAGGGTCGGTCAAGTTCCCGTGATCTTCGAGTTCATCCAGGATTTGGTTCAGTTCTTCAGCCATGCTGACATTCTTGCATACAGGGCGGAAATGAAAATCGACCTCCAACCAAATGGCCTCTGACCTGCGCAGACGCGAAATAATAGAAAACGCCTAGCAATTCCTGTAGAAACCCTGTAAGATGTGATAAGACGCTTACATACAGTAGGTGTGAAGTGGAGGGGATACAATGAAAACACGAAATGTAGTGCTGGCAGCCTGTTTGGGGCTGGCTCTGCCCGTGTTGCTGGCGTATAACCCAGCCATGGCGTCGGAACAGCCTGCCGACGGGTTTAGCATTGATATCTCAGATACCGTCCCCGTAACTGGGGACTACACGCTGGACGAGTAACCCTCGTTACAGTTGCACGCAGAAACCCGGGTCTGTTGCCCGGGTTTCTCCGGTTTTATCGCGCCAGGCCACCGTTAGTCAGCACCGGGAACCGAACACCCGCCCTCGCCGCGGCCTTACCTATACCACAGCCGCAAACGCACGCCCTCGCCCAGGGCCGAACACCCGCCCTCGCCGGGGGGAATTCACAACCGCACCACCGGATTCGACAACTCGCCCAGACCTTCGATTTCGCAAGTCACCACGTTTCCGGGTTCCAACGGGCCCACTCCGGCGGGCGTCCCCGTCAGAATCACGTCTCCGGGCAGCAGCGTCATCGCCTGGGAAACATAAGCCACCAGTTCAGCCACCGGGTGCATCATGTCGCGGGTGTTAGCGTTTTGGCGCCCCTGGCCATCCACTGAACAGCGAATCGCCAGATTCTGAACATCCAAGTCCGGATCCACCGTAATCCACGGTCCCAGCGGGCAAGAAGTATCCCAGGACTTGGCCCTGGTCCACTGCCGGTCCGCCTTTTGCGCGTCGCGTGCCGAGCAGTCATTCCCGATCACGTAGCCGAAAACATAGTCCTTCCAGTTAGCGGCGTCGATGTCCTTTGCGGGGCGCTTCATCACGACTCCCAGCTCCACTTCGTGATCGACGTGATTCGACCACTTCGGCAGCACAATCGGGGCTTCGGGGCCGATAACCGCGGTGTTGGGCTTCAAAAAGATAATCGGTGCGGGCGGGACTTCACCGCCGAATTCGTTGATGTGGTCCAGATAGTTCTTGCCGATGCAAACCACCTTCGAAGCGGGGATAACCGGCGCGACCAAGCGGATATCTTCGAGTTGCAGAATCTGGCCGGTGGCCTGGATCTTCTCTGGGCGGAACAGGGGGTTTTCCGCCAGCACCATCACGCGCGTGGAATCCTCTTGCAGCACGCCGTAGCCGAATGTGCCCTCGCCTTTGTCAAATCTCACAACTCGCATGGGGCGATTCTATCTTAGGTTGGGCCGGGCGAGGGGCCAGGGTTCAGACCGTGATGGATATGCCGCCTGTGTGGGGTGGTTAGAGACGCGACACCAGCAGCAAACCCCCTACCCTAAGCCCTCGCCCCAGCACCAACCCCCGCCCAAACAGAGAGTAAGATAAACCCCGTGACTGATTACAAAGACCTAACTTCCGCCAGTTCCATCCCGCCAGCTCAGGCCGATGGCCCCGCCACTCGGGTGCGTTTCTGCCCTTCACCCACGGGCACCCCGCACGTCGGCATGGTGCGCACCTGCCTGTTCAACTGGGCTTATGCCCGGTCCCAGGGCGGCACCTTCGTGTTCCGCATTGAGGACACCGACGCGGCGCGCGACTCGGAGGAATCTTTCAACCAGATCATTGATTCGCTGACTTGGCTGGGGCTGGACTGGGACGAGGGCGTCAACAAGGGCGGCCCGCACGAACCTTACCGGCAGTCCCAGCGCATGGACATCTATAAAGACGTCGCCCAGAAACTGTTGGACGCCGGCTACGCCTATGAATCCTTCTCAACTCCCGAGGAAATCGAAGCCCGCCACCGCGCGGCAGGCCGCGACCCGAAGCTGGGCTACGACGGCTTGACCGCGACCTCGACCCCCAACAGCGCGCCGCGTACCTCGCCGCAGGCCGCAAACCCGTGTTGCGACTGCGGATGCCCGACGAAGACATCACTTTCACCGACTTGGTGCGCGGAGAAATCACTTTCAAAGCCGGCAGCGTGCCGGATTACGTGATTGTTCGCGCGAATGGCGATCCGCTGTATACCTTGGTTAATCCGGTGGATGACGCGCTGATGGAGATCACGCACGTGTTGCGTGGCGAGGACCTGCTGTCTTCGACTCCGCGCCAGATTGTGCTGTATCGCGCGCTTTATGCGCTGGGAATCGCGAAGTACATGCCGTTTTTTGGGCATCTGCCTTACGTGATGGGCGAGGGCAACAAGAAGCTTTCCAAGCGCGACCCGGAGTCGAATCTGCTGCTGCACCGCCAGCACGGCATCATCCCGGAGGGCCTGGTGAATTACTTGGCGTTGCTGGGGTGGTCGATAGCGCCCGACCGCGACATTTTCTCGATGTCCGAGATGGCGCAGGCCTTTGATATTCGCGCGGTGAACCCCAATCCGGCGCGCTTCGACCAGAAAAAGTGCAACGCTATCAACGCCGAACATATCCGTTTGCTGGAGGTGGGGGACTTTACGCGGCGTTTAGTTCCGTTCCTGTTCGAGGGCGGCGCGGTTGCGGTTTCTTCCTATGATCAACTTTCCGCCCAGGAGCGTCGTTTGTTGGATGAAGCGGGGGTTTTGGCGCAGACCCGCGTGCAGCAGCTGGACCAGATAACTGACCTGATTGGTTTCCTGTTCCGCCCCGAGGTGACGTACCAAGAAAAGGCTTTGGGGAAGCTGAAGGACAATGCCGCCGAGGTCTTGCGCTTGGCCGCCGAGACCGTCGCGGGCCTGGATGCCGAAGCGATGGCCGACACGGAGGCGATTCACGAGGCTCTGGGGACGGCCTTGGTCGAGACCGCCGGCATCAAGCCGCGCGAGGCTTTTGCGCCGTTGTTCGTGGCGATGAGTGGGTCGAATGTTTCCATTCCGGTTTTTGATTCGATGCGGATCTTGGGCCAGGAAGAGACTCTGCGCCGGTTGGCGAAGTTGCTAGAGCAGCTGAGGTAGTCGGGCGGTTTCGGCGGTTGCCGGCGTTGTTTCTGGGCGAGGTCCGGGCCTGCGTTTGCGACTGTTGCCGACGTTGTTGGGCCAATGCGACCGGCCAGTGCTGCCGCCCGCGCCCGCGCCCGCGACTTTCCCCAGCATTCCCACCGATTTGCCAGCGCAGAGGCAGATTGGGTAACATGTACTTTCGGCGCTTGAAGGAGCTAACCTTCACAGCGACACCATGGGGTATGGTGTAATTGGCAACACGGCTGATTCTGGTTCAGTTGTTCTAGGTTCGAGTCCTGGTACCCCAGCGCCCCTATCGTCTAGCGGCCCAGGACATCGCCCTCTCACGGCGGTAACACGGGTTCAAATCCCGTTGGGGGTACGGAAATACCCGACGTCTACTTTGCGGCGTCGGGTATTTGTTTTCCGATTCGAGGTTCTCCGGGTTGCGCAGAGGTGCCTTCGGTGAGGTTCCCAGGTTGGGCCGGTTCAGTCGATGTTCAAACTGCCCAGAGCGGGACTCCACTGGTGGGCTTGGCGCTGGGCGATGACGCCGGCTTCCAGATAGGGATCCTGTTCCAAGGCCTTCAGACAGGCTTCTGCGTCATCTCCGCGAAACAGCAGTAGGGCTCCGGTGCCGTCTTTCCACGCGGCCCCGGCCACCAGTTGACCGGCGTCTACTAGGGGCTGCAGAGTTTCGCGATGCTTGGGTCGCAGCTCCAAGCGCAGGTCATCACGGGCAGAATCATAATTATAAATCACAGCAATCATGCCTCCAGCCTAGCCCTTTCTGTGCCCTGCGCAACGCAAACTTCGGCTTTACTCTTTCGTCTGGCCCGAGCCCCCGCACGAAGCCGCTCCAACCAACCGAGACCGGAACCACCGGACCTCGCCCGGCAGGTACCAGAAAGCCTTCAGTCTTCTTCGCGGCGCAGGAATTCACTCAGGCGGTTTGCGGCCGCCACCACGGCCGGCCCCAGGGCACGGCCGGGCTGACGTCCCAGACGCTCGATGGGACCCGAAACCGACACCGCGGCTACGACGAAGCCGGTCGCATTGCGCACGGGGGCGGAAACCGAGTCACTCCGGGTTCGCGTTCACCCACCGATTGTGCCCAGCCGCGGCGTCGTACTTCGGAAAGCATCGTGGCGTTGAAGGCTGCGCCGCGCAGGCCGCGGTGCAGCCGGTCGGGTTCCTCCCACGCCAGCAAAATCTGCGCAGACGAACCGGCCTTCATGGTCAGCACCGCACCGACCGGAATCGAATCGCGCAGACCGATGGGCCGCTCGGCGGTGGCGACGCAGATGCGCTGGTCCCCTTGGCGGCGATACAGCTGGCAGGATTCGTGGGTGTGGTCGCGCAGCGCGCTCAGCACCGGGGCAGACATAGTCAAGAGTCGATCATCCCCGGCAGCCCCGGCCAGTTCCGTCAGTCGAGGACCCAGGGTGAAGCGGCCTTGTGAGTCGCGCGTCAAGAACCGGTGGTGTTCTAAAGCGACGGCCAGACGGTAGATGGTGGGCCGGGCCAGGTGGGTGGAATCCACCAGAGAAGCCAAAGTGGCTGGGCCCGATTCGAGGGTCGACAGAATCAGGATGGCTTTGTCGAGTACCCCTACTCCAGAATTTGCGCTAGACTTGTCCATAAGTTGATATTGTCATCTCAGAATGTGAAATGCAAATTGACGGAAACCAGTTAAGACAAAGAGAAATGGAGCCATGAAATGGGCATGACCTTAGCGGAAAAGGTATGGCGCGACCACGTCGTGAAGAAGGGCGAAAACGGCGCCCCGGACCTGCTCTATATCGACCTGCAGTTGTGTCATGAAGTCACCAGCCCCCAAGCCTTCGACGGCCTGCGCCAAGCCGGACGCCCGGTGCGGCGCCCCGAACTGACCCTGGCCACCGAGGACCATAACACCCCGACCTACGATATCGACTTGCCCATCAAGGACGCCACCAGCGCCCTGCAGATTGAAACTCTGCGCCGCAACGCCGAAGAATTCGGGGTGCGGATTCATTCTCTGGGCGACGCCGACCAGGGTATCGTCCACGTAGTCGGCCCGCAGCTGGGCATCACCCAGCCCGGCATGACTATTGTCTGCGGCGACTCCCACACTTCTACCCACGGGGCCTTCGGCGCCCTGGCTTTCGGCATCGGTACTTCGGAAGTTGAACATGTGCTCGCCACCCAGACCCTGCCGCTGCTGCCTTTCAAGACCATGGCCATCACGGTGGACGGCGAACTGCGTCCCGGCGTCACCTCTAAAGACCTGATCTTGGCCATCATCGCAAAGATCGGCACGAACGGCGGTCAGGGATACGTCTTGGAGTACCGCGGCGAAGCCATCCGCAAGATGTCGATGGAAGCCCGCATGACCATCTGCAATATGTCTATCGAAGCTGGCGCCCGCGCAGGAATGATCGCTCCGGATGAAACCACCTTTGAATTCCTCAAGGGCCGCCCGCACGCCCCTGAAGGGGCCGACTGGGATGCTGCCGTGGAATACTGGCGCACACTGCCCACGGATCTTGACGCCACTTTCGACGCCGAGGTACACATCAATGCCGACGAACTGGGTCCCTTCGTGACTTGGGGTACCAACCCCGGCATGGGGGTAGGACTGGACGGCACCGTCCCCAACCCCCAGGACCTCAACGACGAAACCGACCGCCTCACCGCCGAAAAGGCCCTGAACTACATGGGACTCCAGGCCGGCACCAAGATGCGCGACGTCAAGATCGACACGGTTTTCATCGGTTCTTGCACCAACGGCCGCATGGAAGATTTGCGCTCCATCGCGGAAATCATCAAGGGGAAGCACAAGCACCCCGAGGTCCGCGTCTTGGTTGTCCCCGGCTCGGCCCGGGTTCGCCTCCAGGCCGAACGCGAAGGCCTGGACCGCATCTTCAAGGACTTCGGCGCGGAATGGCGCAACGCCGGTTGCTCGATGTGCTTGGGTATGAATCCCGACCAGCTCAAACCCGGCGAACGCTCGGCCTCGACCTCGAACCGAAACTCGAAGGCCGCCAGGGCAAAGGCGGGCGCACCCACCTGGTCTCCCCGCTGGTCGCCGCCGCCACCGCGATTCGCGGCACCCTGTCCTCGCCCGAGGACCTGTAGCCCTGACCACCCCAAAACCGCCCCCACCCCCGAACCTCGAAAAAGGAAAGAAAATCATGGAAAAGTTCCTCACCCACACCGGAGTCGGCGTCCCGCTGCGCGTCACGAATGTCGACACCGACCAAATCATCCCCGCCGTCTACCTCAAGCGCGTCACAAAAACCGGTTTCGACGACGCGCTGTTCGCGGCGTGGCGCACCCAGCCCGACTTCGTGCTGAACCAGGACGCCTACAAGCACGGCACTGTGCTGGTGGCGGGCTCGGATTTTGGTACGGGTTCCAGTCGTGAACACGCAGTTTGGGCGCTGCGCGACTACGGCTTCAAGGTGGTGCTGGCGCCGAAGTTCGCCGACATCTTCCGAGGCAACGCCGGCAAACAGGGACTGGTGGCCGGGGTCATCACCCCAAGCCGCCGACACGCTGTGGGAGCTGCTGGAGGCCACCCCCGGCCTGGAAGTCACCGTCGACCTCGAATCGCGCACGGTGCGCGCCGGCGATTTTAGCTGCGATTTCCAGCTGGACGACTACACGCGGTGGCGCTTGATGGAGGGCCTGGACGACATCTCGCTGACCCTGCGCGACGAAGCCGCCATCGCCGCCTACGAGGCGCGTCGCCCCAGCTTCAAACCTAAGGCCCTGCCCGCCAAACACCTCCCGACCGAAACCGTCGAATCGGCGCGTCCCGTCGCCTAGGGTAGGGTTCCCGGGTCGAGGCCGGGTTAGTGCGTTCCCGGGTCGAGGTCGCCCGGTTGCGTGGCGGAAAAGCCGCGCGCCCCGTGTTTAGCGAGCCGGCGCGGTCGCGGCCCACCAGCCCTATGCGCGTGCGGACCTGGGCGGAGAACTCGGAGCCAGGGTTTTGCAAGCAGTGAAGTCACAGTTGGATCCAAACGGGTCTTGAACCCCGGAAAGTTGTTGCCCGAGGTGGCACCCCCAGCTTTGGAAAACGGGTAGATTTTATTAGGTACAACGCTGTAGCTGCAGAATCGAGGAGCCCCATGGACCAGCCGCTTTCCCCGACTCGCCACCTGGTGCTGTTGGTGAATCGGGAATCCGGCGATGGCCGAGCCCGGCAACTGGCGAATCCGGTGCTGCGCGCCTTGCGTTCCCAGGGATATCTGGTCAAGCCGCGTTTCTCGGGCAGCCCCGAAGCTACCCGTCGCTATGTGGCCGGCCTACCGCGAGGCACCGTGGTGGCGGCCCTGGGAGGGGACGGCTTCTTCTCTAACGTGGCTTGGGGTTGTGAACTTTCGGGCCAAGTCATCTTCGCGCCCCTGCCGGGAGGACGCGGCAACGATCTGTGTCGCGCCCTGGGGATGTCCATGGATCCCGTGCAGGTCGCCGCCCAGCTGCCCAGCTACTCCCTACGCTACCTGGATGTGGCCTACGCCAACGGGAGGCCCTATCTGGGGACCGCCGCGATTGGCTACACCGGCTACGCCAACCAGGCCGCTAACGAAGCGCCCTTCACCACCAGCCTGGTCTATGCCTACGGTGCGGCCCTAACCCTGCTGACCTACCACCCCCCTCGAACTCGAAGTGCTCTGGGCCGAGGACCGTGCCCTCCCTTCCGCGCACCCCACCAACCTCGACGGGGGAACGCCACCCACCAACCTCGCCCCTTTCCGTTACCGACGCCGCGAAAAACTGATGATGGTGGACGTAGGCAACTCGGGGCGTTATGGCGGGGGGATGATTGCTTGTCCCCAGGCCTCGCTGCATGACGGGCTGTTGGACCTGGTAATGTGGCGCAATCCCAGCAAGCTGCGTTTCCTCAGTCTACTGTCCAAAGGCCTATACAGGGCGCCACGTCGAGGACCCCGTGGTGAGTCAGGTGCGCAGCTCGCGGGTGCGGGTGGCGGCGGTCGGTGCAGATGCCGGTCTGGAGGTTCCCGTGTTCTGTGACGGGGATTGGGTGGGGAATCTGCCGGTAGAGTTTCGGGTGCGGGTGGGGGTTTTGCCTACTTTGGCGCCGCGGTGGTAGTTGTAGAGTGCTGGGCGCCCAGATAGGCGTCCACCATCAGCCGCAGCTGGTTTTCCACTTCACAGGAATCCGTTTCTTGCTCTAGTAGTTGGCGCGAAGACACCAGGGATTGCAGGTAAAGAGCAACAGATACGCCGCGGCCTGGCGGGGGCGGCGCGGGATGGAGCCGTCATCGAAACCGCGCTGCAGGTATTCCTCTATCACCGTCAAAACCGAGGACTGGGTACGTCCCGTGCGCGTGACCTGATAGTTCATCAGGGTTTCGGGACTGTCCATATAGACCTCGCGCACCACCGGATTCGACCCGATGGTGTGCAACCCGGAAATCAGAATCTCTACCAGCAGCTGCCGTCCCGTCATCGGGTGTTCGGGGTCATCGTTTCTGGTCACGGCCTGGACCAATTCATCCAAGGCGTGACGCATCTCGCGTTCCACGGTTTCCACCAACAGGCGGTCGCGGGAGTCCCAGCGCCGATACAGCGTCATTCGTGAAACCCCTGCGGCCTGGGAGATATCGACTAAAGTCAGGTTCACCGTGCCTTTTTCGATAATGAGCCGGGCGGTCACATCCATGATTTCGCTGGGGCTGAGTGCGCGCAATTTCTTCCTTCCTGGTTGGGTCGGGGCCGCTGAGACGACGCGCAATATCTTAGCTGAGTTAGAATAGTGGGGTAAAAAAACGAGTCAAAGGGGTAGACAATCTATGTCGGTATTGCGGGTGAATGGCGGTCGGCCGCTGCGAGGTGAAATCACGGTACGCGGAGCCAAGAACCTGGTTCCCAAAGCGATGGTGGCCTCGTTGCTTTCTGTCGAACCCTCGCGTTTGGCTTCGGTTCCCGATATTCGCGACGTCGAGGTCGTCAGCGGTTTGTTGGCGCTGCACGGGGTAAAGGTGGACTTCGACAAGGGCGAGGGCGTCTTGGAGATGGATCCGGGAAAGTTACGTAACGCCTCGGTAGAGGATGTAGATAAGCACGCGGGTTCCAGCCGCATCCCGATTCTGCTGTGTGGACCGCTGCTGCATCGCCTGGGAGAGGCACAGATTCCGAACCTGGGTGGCTGCCACATCGGGGAACGCCCGGTGGATTTTCACCTGAATACCTTGCGGGCTTTCGGTGCCGTGATCGAAGAACGCTTCGGGGGGATTCATCTTTCGGCCCCGCGGGGCTTGACCGGCACCAAAGTTGAACTGCCTTATCCCAGTGTGGGCGCCACCGAACAGACCTTGCTGACCGCGGTGCGGGCCCGCGGCATCACCGAGTTGCGCGGGGCAGCCGTGGAACCCGAGATCATGGACCTGGTGGCGATATTGCAAAAGATGGGCGCCATTATTTCGGTGGACACCGACCGCGTGATTCGCGTCGAAGGTGTCGAGGAACTGCACGGTTACACCCACCGCGCCATGCCCGACCGGATCGAGGCCGCCAGCTGGGCTTCGGCTGCTTTGGCGACCGACGGAGATATCTTTGTGCGCGGGGCCCAACAGGCCGACATGATGACTTTTTTGAATACCTTCCGCAAAGTCGGGGGACGCCTGGATATTGCCGAAGATGGAATTCGCTTCCGTCGCGATACCGGTGGGTTGCGCTCTATTGTGTTGGAAACCAATGTGCACCCCGGATTCATGACTGACTGGCAACAACCCCTGGTGGTGGCGCTGACTCAAGCAGAAGGATTGAGTATTGTGCACGAAACCGTCTATGAAAACCGTTTCGGTTTTACCCAGGCGCTGCGAGAGATGGGTGCCACGATTCAGGTTTATCGCGAATGCCTGGGTGGTTTGCAGTGCCGCTTCGGAGCCCGGAACTTTTATCATTCCGCGGTTATCAGCGGTCCGACACCTTTGACTGGGGCGGACATCGATGTGCCGGATTTGCGCGGCGGCTTTTCGCACCTGATTGCGGCTCTGGCGGCGAAGGGAACTTCGAATGTTTCGGGGGTAGACATCATCAATCGCGGATATGAAAACTTCATGGAGAAACTCGCGGCCCTGGATGCGGACGTGGAACTGAAGTAACCGCGAAACCGGTACCGAAGGAACCTTGAACCGAATACCGAAAGGAACCGAAAACTATGGCGAAACCCTCTTCGCGACCGCGAGCTGGCGTGGTCTATACCTTGGCGGCCATTGCGCCGAGGTTGTTCTTGCACGCGATTCTGCGTCGACGCTATAGCGGTACAGAGAACTGCCAAAGAGTGGTGGATTCATCGCCGCGGCGAATCACGTAACCGAACTCGATTCGATTACTTTCATGCACTTTATGCTGCATCACCACTATCCGGTGCGGGTATTAGTGAAGTCCAGTTTGATGAAGGTGCCGGTGGTGGGTTTCTGTGCGCGTAAATCCAAGATGATTCCGGTTTACCGCGAAACCTCGGCAGCCGCGGATTCGCTGCGCGACGCGAAGGCGGCGCTGCGGGCGGGGGAGTGCGTGGGGATTTTCCCCGAAGGTACCTTGACTCGCGATCCCGGATTGTGGCCCATGAAGGGACGCACGGGCGCGGCGCGGATGGCTTTGGACACGGGGGCTCCCGTGATTCCGATTGCCCAGTGGGGGGGCACACCGCACTTTGGAGCCCTACGGCAAGTGGCACTTGCGGCTCTTTCGGCGCGGGTTGGTAGAGGTCAGCGCCGGGCCGGCCGTAGACTTGAGCGACCTCCACGGGCGCGCCGAAGACCACGAAGCCGTAGAAGAAGCTACGCGGCGCATCATGGAGGCGTTGACGAAGCAGCTCCAGGGCTTGCGTCCCGGTGAAACCCCGCCGGCGAAAGTTTGGGATATGAAGGTGGACGGGGATCGCTACCACCGCGAAAAAAAGAAGAAGTAGCGGCGAGGCGACGCGGCCTCGACCCGGGAACGCGGACCTCGACCACCGAACCGGAAGCCGAAAGGAGGGCACCCAGATGGCGCGAAGCAACCTGCATTCTCACGATGAGGAGTATCCGTCCAGCATTTGGGACGCGCAGCTGAAGCGCAAGATGCTGGTGACCTTCGTATTTTTCGGGGCGGGGCTGCTGTTTGCCTGGGAGTACGGGCGGATTTACGGGGAATCCGCGGCGCCAACCGAAGTGGTTTCCGCCGCCGAACAGGCCAAGCGCGAGGAACTTTTCTGGAACCAGCTCCTGGCGCTCTATCCGGGATATCCCCAGCAGTTGCGCCAGGATGCCGTGACGATGGGGAAGCGGGCTTGCGCGAAATTGCAGTCGGGGTGGGAGCCCACGCGGGTGTTGGCATTCCTGTCTCAGGATTCCGCGTCGGTCCTCAGTGATGAACTGCCCACCCCGGCGGGGGCAGACCCAGTTCTGGATCGGGCTGGAAAACGCGGCGGCACTGTCGCTGTGCCCTCAACAGGCTTTGAAACTGGAGGGTTGGTTAGACGGCCTGGAAGTGAAGCAGGCCGATGCGCCCCAAAACCCCACGTCAGAATAGGGCGCGGGGCTGCGCGGCGCTAAACTGGAAGCCATGACAGAAAAGACACGTGTGGCTGTGGTTTTCGGCGGGCGTAGCGGGGAGCATTCGATTTCTTGCGCCACTGCGGCGGGAGTGCTGGAAAACATCGACCGCGACCGTTTCGAACCCATCCCCATCGGCATCACGAAGTCGGGGGCCTGGGTGCTGATGCCAGACGATGCACCCAGCTTGAAGCTGTCGGGCGACCAGGGCGCCGAAGTCGAAGACAACGGTACTTTTTAGGCTCTGGTGCCCCAGAATCACCACCTGTTTTTCTGGGATACCCGTATCGAGGGCGCGCCGATTCGCGACCTGGGGCGCGTCGACGTGGTGATGCCGCTGCTGCACGGCCCCTACGGCGAGGACGGCACCATCCAAGGTCTGTGCGAGATGGTGGGGGTGCCCTATACGGGTTGCGGCGTCGCGGCCAGTGCGAACGGCATGGACAAGGAATACGCCAAGATTCTGTTCGAACGCGGCGGTTTGCCGGTGGGAAAGTACTTCTCCATCACGGATTACGCCTGGCGCCACCGCACTAACGTGGTCCCCGACGAGGTCCGATCTTGGGGGTTGCCGGTCTTCGTCAAACCGGCCCGCGCCGGGTCTTCCCTGGGGATCACGCGGGTGACGGACTGGTCCCAGTTCGAGGCCGCGGTGGAAAAGGCGCGGCGCCACGACCCGAAGGTTCTCATCGAGTCCGCCGCGAACCATCCGCGCGAAATCGAGTGCGCCGTGTTAGAGGGCCGCAACGGCCAGGCCCCGCGCACCACCCCTCCGGGCGAAGTCGTGATGATGCAGACCCCCGATATGTACGACTTCGAATCCAAGTACTTTACCCACGACGCGGTGCAACTGCAGATACCCGCGGACATTCCCGCCGAGGTCGCCGCCCGGATCCAAGACATGGCCCGGCGCGCCTTCCAACTGCTGGGTGGCGAAGGCCTGTCCCGCGTAGACTTCTTTTATCTCGAGGCTTCGGGCCAACTCATCCTCAACGAAGTCAACACCATGCCCGGAATGACGCCTTTCTCGCTCTATCCCGGCATGTGGGCCAACGCCGGCCTGAGCTACCGCGACCTAGTGACCGAGCTGATCGAACTGGCTCTCGCACACCCCCAGGGTTTGCGCTGAGTCCCCCTGCCGAGGACGTGGTTTCGTTATCTGGGTGGGTTACGTCACGGGTCGAGGACCGCGTTTCGGTGGTATGGGTAAGTCGAGGTTAGGGCGGTGGCTGGGTAGGCACGGCGTGGTAATTTAGACTGTGGACAGCGGACGAAAGGAAGACATAGATGTCTGACAACAAGATCATCTTGGCGATGAGTTCAGAAACCCCCCAGGGATTGCCTGGTGACCAGGCCCTTTGCGATGCCTTGCGGGCGCACGACATCGAACCGCTGTTGCGTAACTGGGATGACCCTGGGGTGGACTGGTCCGAGGGACGCTTTACCGTGTTGCGCACTGCCGCGAACTATGCCCAGCGTCGCGATCACTTCTTGGCTTGGGCACGCAGCGTTCCGAAACTCCTGAACTCTCCCGATGTGATTGCCTGGAATACGGATAAGCACTATCTCCTGGAATTCGAGCGACTGGGACTGCCTATCATCCCCACTATCTGGCTGGAGCCTTCCCATGGTCTCTCAAAGCACCAGGTACATACACGTTTCCCGGCTTTCGGTGACTTCGTAGTGAAACCTACGATTTCTTCAGCGGGCCGAGACGTGGGACTCTATACCTCAACCGAGGCCTATTCCCGTATGGAAGCCATTGACCACGCCATGGATTTGCTCCAGGCAGGTTCCGGCGTGATGGTACAGCGTTATCTGCAAGAGGTAGAGACCCAGGGTGAAATTTCGATTGTCTACTATAACGGCGTGATCTCACATACCGTACAAAAGGGTGCCATGCTGCATTCGGCGGCCCAGTCGGTGTCTGAAAAGATTGACTTTGCGCGCAAGTCTTCCCAGGAAGAATGGGGTTGGGGTGAACAGGTGCGTCGCGTCATCCACAAGTACATGAAGGATCACTCGGCCCACGATTCCCAGATTCTCTATGACCGTATTGACCTGGTCCCCGATGGTCAGGGCTCGTTCTATGTTATGGAGGTCAGTCTGGTCGAAGGCAACCTGTACCTGGATGTCACCTCTGATGCCGTCGAGAACTTTGCCGACGCCATTGCGCAGCGCTTCTACTGGTAAGGCTTGAATACTGGGTTTCGCCCGCTGTGCAGGAGTGTGCAGTTTTGTATTCTATGGAAAGTCCCCCGTAGTTCCGTGAGACTGAAACTACGGGGGACAAGACTCGAGTCGGCCGGTTCTAGGGCGACAGGGTTTCAAGTTACTTGACATCCTCGTCGACCCAATCGAAGGTGCGAGTCACGGCCTTCTTCCACAGACGCAGTTGACGGTCGCGTTCGGCGTCCTCGATGGCGGGAGTCCAACGCTTGTCTTCCTGCCAGTTGTCGATAACGTCTTGGGTGCCCGACCAGAAGCCGACCGCGATGCCCGCGGCGTATGCCGCGCCCAGAGCGGTGGTTTCCGCCACGACCGGCAGCACCACCGGCACGCCCAACATATCGGACTGGAACTGCATCAACATATCCGAAGCCGTCATACCACCGTCAACGCGCAGCTGGCCCAGCTTCACACCGGAATCCGCCTCCATGGCGTCCAGCACTTCGCGGGTCTGGAAGGCAGTGGCCTCCAGAGCAGCGCGGGCGATGTGGCCCTTGGTGTTGTAGCGGGTCATACCCACGATGGAACCGCGGGCGTCACCCTTCCAGTAAGGAGCGAACAGACCAGAGAAGGCCGGGACAAAGTAGACCCCGCCGTTGTCCTCCACCGAGGCGGCCAGTTCGTTGACCTCCGGGGCGGAATCGATGATCTTCAGGTTGTCGCGCAGCCACTGAATCAGCGAACCGGTTACCGCGATGGAGCCTTCCAAGGCGTAGACGGTGGGCTGGTCACCGATCTTGTAGCAGACCGTGGTGATCATGCCGTTTTCACTGGGCTGAGGTTCGGTGCCGGTGTTCATCAGCATGAAGCAGCCAGTACCGTAGGTGTTCTTCGCCATACCGGGCTCGAAGCAGGCCTGGCCGAAGGTGGCGGCTTGCTGGTCGCCCAGGTCGCCAGCGACGGGCACTCCCGCCAACAGGCCGTCCTGGCGGCATTCGCCATAGACCTCTGCCGAGGACTTGATGGCGGGCAGCATCGACATGGGGATGCCGGCCTCCTGGCAGATGTCTTCGCGCCACTGCAGGGTCTTGAGGTCCATCAACATGGTGCGAGAGGCGTTGGTGACGTCGGTGATGTGCAAGCCACCGTTCACCCCGCCGGTCAGGTTCCAGATCACCCAGGTGTCGGGGTTGCCGAACAACAGGTCACCGGCCTCGGCCTTTTCCCGTGCCCCAGGGACGTTCTCCAAGATCCACATCAGCTTCGTGATGGAGGCGTAGGTAGACAGGGTTTCACCCACAAAGGGGGCGCCAGCGATCCGGGCCGCCGTTAGCGGCCAGGCGGTTTACCAGGTCTTGGGAACGGGTGTCTTGCCACACAATCGCGTTGTAGACGGGGATACCGGTGTTCTTGTCCCACACGATGGTGGTTTCACGCTGGTTCGTCACGCCTACCGCGGCGATGTCGTGGTGGTTGATTGCCTTACCCACATTGGTTGTGGCGGTGGCGAGTGCGCGGCCAATGACTTCACGCACGTTGTTCCAGATCTCCATCGCGTCGTGCTCTACCCAGCCGGCGTGCGGGAAAATCTGCTCGTGCTCCATCTGACCAACCGAAACGATGCGTCCCGAGTGGTCGAAGATGATGGCGCGTGAAGACGTGGTGCCTTGGTCGATGGCCAACACAAAGTTCTTCTGAGACATATAAGACTCCTTTGTACTTGTTCTCTGATTTCAGCGACGCACCGCGGCGATGCCGTGCGCTGTGGTTTTTCGCGAGCTCTTAGCTGGCCAGTACTCCGGCTGCGCCGAAGATCAAACCGGCCAAGATACCGCCGATCATCGGGCCCACGACGGGAACCCAAGAGTAACCCCAGTCGGAGCCACCCTTGCCCTTGATTGGCAAGATGGCATGCGCAATACGCGGACCCAAGTCACGGGCGGGGTTGATGGCGTACCCGGTGGGGCCACCCAGCGAGGCGCCGATAGAGACGATAACCATCGCCACGCCCAGCGGGCCCAAGCCGGACTGAGTGTAGCCGCTGAGCAGCACCCAAGCTACCAGCACAAAGGTGGCGATGGTCTCAGTGACCAGGTTCCAGCCGTAGGAACGAATGGCCGGTCCGGTTGCGAAGGTACCCAGGATTTCGCCCTGATCTTCGTGCTCGTCGTAATGCTGCTTGAAAGCGGCCCAAGCCAGGATGGCGCCGACGATGGCGCCCAGGAACTGGGCTACCACATAAGTGCAGGTGGTAGCAGCCATTAATCGGGATGCCGGGCATGAACTCGGCCTTGCCAGCGGCAATCATACCGAAGGTTACGGCCGGGTTCAGGTGGCCGCCGGTCTTGTATGCGACATAGACACCGACGAACACGGCCAGACCCCACCCAAAGTTGATCAGCAGCCATCCGCCGCCTTTGCCCTTTGACTTCGTCAACAGGTTCGTGGCTACTACACCGACACCCAACAGGATCAGGAACATGGTCCCGAGGAATTCGGACAGGAAAACATCAAGAAGCATTCTTGTACCTTTCTGGTAAGTTATCTGAAATATTCGGTTATCTGCGCCGCGCCCCCAGTGCGAACACCCAGTGCAAACACCCAGTGCAAACACCAGCGCCTGGCGCCCAGTCTCCGCGCGACCTCGAGGGCTCGTCTTAGGGCTCCTTCGGGCCTGCATCGCGACAGTGCATTCCGTCTTTGGAATGTGGTCAACCCCGGGTCTGGACCCGGTTCGACCTGGTCTTATACCAAATTCATCCTACCCCTTCCGGTGCAGATTCAGGGCTCTATGAACCAACTCGATCGGGTGGATGACTTTGGCGCCGGTGCCCTTGCGGATTTGCCACCGGCAGGTTTCGGTGTCGCAAGCCACCAGCCGGGGATTCACCTGCTGTACCTTGTCGAACAGAGGCTTACCCACAGCTTGGGCGACATCAAACTTTTCTTTCTTCAAGCCGTAAGTCCCGGCAATGCCACAGCACGCCTGCCCGGACTCCACGACCTCGACCCCGGGGATCGCCTCCATGACTCGAATCGCGGGCTTGCCGATACCTTGGGACTTCACCTGGCAGGGTTGGTGATACGTCAGCTTCAAATCAATGCGCCGCAGGTCTTCGACGGGGAACTCTCCTTCGTCAATCAGCCCGGCCAAGAACTCGGAGGTCTCTACCATCCGCGTCCCCACATCTGCCAGCGCCTCGGATTCGACACCCATATTTGTGGGCCTCGTGGCGCAGCATCCCCGCGCAAGACCCCGAAGAAGACACAATCACCAGGTCTCGCCCCGCACTGCGCAGCTCTTTGGCCAGCTTAGTTACCATCTTGGTGGCCTGGTTGAACAACCCGTTGGACTGCGAAGCCAAACCGCAGCAACCCTGTTTCGGCACAATCACGCGGTATCCCAGGTACTCCAGCACCTCTACGGTGGCTCGCGAAGTCATCACCTCAAAGTAGTTCCCCGCACACCCGTGGAAAAACACGATGGGCCCGCGCGCGAACTTTTCCTTGTCCTTATAGGTTTCCCCTTCGGTCAAGGCGCGGTTACCGTAAACCTCCATCTCGTGGGCTCGCCACCACTTCATAAAGGACTGCTTTTGCGCGGTGGGCACCGGGGCGTCGGCGTGCACGCCGATGGTGGCTTCCACCAGTTTCCGCACCGGGGGCATCCCTCAGAGCCAGGTTCGCAATCGGCGCCAGCGGCGTCATCAGCTTGCCTTCCAACTCGGTCTGCGTAATCAGCCGGTCTCGCAGCGGCATGTGATCGGCCTTCATCACCGCGCGCGCCTGGGCATTAATCTCGGCGATCTTTACCCCGTGCGGGCAAACCGTGGTACAAATCGAGCATCCAGAACAGTAATCCAGCGACTTATCTACGCTGAAACCGTGCCGGAAACGCTCGGCCTGCGGCCCGACGTACTTCGGCCCCGAAAAGTTCTGGGTGGCGGCCAAAACCGGACACTGCGTCTCACAAATCGTGCACTTCACGCACTGATCCAAACTGGTCCGAGCCAGGGAGTCGCGCGCATAGCTCAGGGCATCGGTATTCACTTTGCGGCCTCCTTCTGGGCGGTTTTCGTTGTGTTGGTGCGGTTTTTGCCGGTTCGTTTCCGTTTCGGGGTGGGGTTATGCCCCGGTTGGAGGTTCCCGCCGTCGTTTCCCGGTTCGAGGCCGCCCGCCTGGCCCGCGCCAGAGGTAGCGGTTTTTGTGGGTGGGGTAGTGCCAGCCTCTTCACCACCCAGCCCCAACTGCGTCTTCGCGGCTTGAATCGCCGCCCAGGCACTGCCCAGCGCGATCCCTTCACCGCTGAGTTCCCGCCACGGCGCGCCCCCGGCAATCAACTCGCCGACACAATACAGGTTTGCCGCAATGACTTTTCCGGTTGCGTCCACCGGATTCATCTGGGCGTTTACCCGCACCCCGGTAGACAGTACCCGCTCAATCTCGCGGCGATTCTCGGAGTCAATCTCGTGAATCCCTTGAATCAGCGGGGGCTGCACCGAAAACAGCGGCAGCCCAAAAATCGCCTCGGAAAAACTCATCCACGAATCGCGGCGCAGGTTCCCCGACGCGAAACCTCCGGCCGCGTCGATAACCGCATCGACCTTCAACACATCGACCCCGCCGGCACGCGCCACGTCCAGGGTCCGCACCTGGCCGTCCTCGACCCGGGCGGCGCTAACTTCGCAGTTCAGGCGAATATCTACCCGCGCCGCGCGCAGTTTCTCTAACAGGTGGTCGTACAGTCGCCGTCCCCAGATACTGGGCGGCACGGTGGGGACCTCGTAAACGGGAGCCGCGACCTGGGCCGCGAACTCGCTGAAAGTGCTGGAACGCAAGCCCACCAGGGCCGGAACCAGGACGACCTCGCCGGGAAGGACCTGGGCATTGATGGCCTGGGCCAAGCGTCCCAGCATCTCGGCTCTGCGCGGTGAATCGAAGCTGCGCGCATAGTCGGTGGCGTTCACGTCGGCCTCTTGGCCGCGCCCCGGCAGATCCACCAGCATCGCTCGGGCCTGGAGGCGCACGTGTTCGCTGCGCGCCAAGTTATCCGCAATCAGCTGCGCGGGGAAGTCCTTGAACTGCTCCAGCCCTACCACCAGCAGCTTCATCCCGTCTTTCAGCACCAACCCGGTGTGGGGCAGAGCGTAAGTGGGACGCGCGCTGCCCGCGGGACTGGGGGAGAAGACGTTGCGGTTGGGCGCGGGGACCTGCAGGCAATCGGTTTCCGCCAGGAAGGCGTCGAGGCCGCGTTGCAGGTTTTCGGTGCCGATCACGCGGTAGGGGTGGGTTTTCGGTAACTGTTCGAGGCCGTCAAAGGGGTTTTCGGCCAGGGTTTCGCTTCCGTCGGGCGAAGTTTGGAAACCGAGTATATCGATGGTGCCGTTGCTCAGCAGTAGGCCGCCGATGCCTTTCGTCAGCAGCGTGACGCGGGCCTGGGGCTGGGCGGCCCAGAGTGCGGCGGACAGACCCGCTAAACCGGAACCGATAATCGCTACGTGGGGTTTGCGGGTGCGCGTTGGCTTGGGGGTGGCGGGCTTCATTTGGCGGCTCCTTCCAGGGTGGGGGTGGAGCTGGGGACAGTGACGAATCCGGATTCATCCACCTCCAAGGCCAGCGAAGTCGCGGTTTCTTCACCCAGCGGGTCGCGATGGGCAGTGCCGTGATTCAGCGCCAAATCCCCGGTCGCCAGTTTCGCCTGGGGGGAAGGCGCGGGCAGGTGGTGCAGATCCAAGGTCCCCACCACCCACTGGTTCAAAGCGATTTCTTCCAGCATCTGGCCGTACATAATCGGTAGGTTGCCCTGTTGGCGGTTAGAGAGGAACAAACGCAGCATGGTCGAAGATACGTCGGCCTGGTCTTTATCCGGGTGGTTCTTGCAGCGGAACTGGTGCAAGATTCCCGCGGTGCGGCTGGCGCAGAAGGTGCCCTGGCAGGGTCCCATCCCGACGCGCAGCTTGCGGCGAATATCGTCCAAGTTCGAGGCCGGGTCTTCTTTCAGGGTCGCTTCGATCATCTGCTTGTTCACCAACTCGCATTCGCAGATGATGGGGACATCGTGGCGGTCGGCTTCGCGATCCTTCAAGCGGTCGGTCAACAGGCTGAATTTCTTGTCTGAACCCGAGGGGACGGGTTCTTCGGCGGTGCGGCAGGGTCGGCGGTCTTTCAACTGATTACACATGGCGTTGACGACTTCTTGGGCCATCAGACGATAGGTAGTGAACTTACCACCTGCAATCGTAACCATGCCGGAAACCCCGTCGCGGACCTCGTGATCCATAATCGCCATACCACGCGACATATGTCGGGTATCGGTTGCGGCGACACGGGTATCTTTCAACAGCGGGCGGGCCCCGGCCCAGACGTGCAGCGCGCGGGCCTGGCGAATCACGGGAACCATATCCGCGCCCTTGTCCAGCATCTTTTGCACTTCGGCGGGCTTTAATCCGCAGCAGGTCGGGGTTCTTGGCGGCTTGGTCGGTGGTGCCGATGATGCAGATGGGGTGGGCGGGAACCAAGATGTCACCGTCAGCGGGCACGGCACAGCGGTTGATGACGTGGTGAACCAGGCGCTGGTTGAAGCCGATCATGATGCCGCGTCCCGGAACCACGGCGACGTCTTGGGCGCCAATCATGGTGGCGATGTCTCCGGCCCACGGCCCGGCACAGTTGATGACGAAGCGGCAGCCGAAACGGATGTCTTCCCCGGTTTTCTCGTTTCGCGCCGTGACTGCCTGGACGCGGGAATCACGCACTTCGATGTCGGTGACGCGGTGATAGGGGCGGATATCCGCGCCGTATTCCTTGGCGCTTTCCAGGGCGCCCCAGATCAGTCGCCAGCCGTCCACCGCGCCGTCTTGGACGCGAAAGACTCGTTTGGTAGCGGGGTTCAAGCGCGGTTCTTCGCGCCGGGCCTGACCCACCGTGATTTCTTCACAAGCCACCCCGGTTTCCAGGGCCGCGGGCAGGAATCGTTCGGCGAAATCTTCGGGGTCGTTGGGAGTCAACACGAACATTCCGCCGGTGTCTTCCACGGCATCGGCGTTGATGCGCTTGACGATGGCGTTTTCTTCGGCGCACTGGGTGGCGGATTCCGGGTCAGAAATCACATAGCGTCCCCCAGAGTGCAGCAGCCCGTGGTACCGCGCCGAGGTGCCTTGCCCGATGTCGGCGCGTTCCAAAAGTACGGTACTAAACCCGCGCATGGCACAGTCGCGCACCACTCCCGCTCCGGTGGCGCCGCCGCCGATGACCACAACATCTGTGTCTAGTGTTTGCACTTCCGCCTCCTTCGGTGGAGGAATGGCCGATTCTTTCGATTGTTTCGGGTTGGGTTTCCCGCTGTTGGCCGCTGGTGGGCCGGAAACCTCCCCTTCGGGAATCAATTTACGGTTTCTGTGGACGCGAAGGTGATGATTCCGCCAAACCTGGGCAAAAACTTACAAGTGTGCAATACTGTTCATGTAAACTGAACAAAGTTGCAGGCCGCTTTGGGACCCAGGGCCCAAAGCCCCGCGACGCACCGAAACCGTGCCGAGGACGGCCGGGCTAAAACCGCGGTTAACGCCGGTTTTGCCCGACCCGCCCAGGTCAGCTCCAACCCAAGAAAACCCCACTACGACTAAGGAGACGGCAATGCTAAAGTCACGTGAAGAAATCGCCTACCAGGCCGCCCAGATGTACTACATCCAAGCCGACACCATGGAAGCCATCGCCCGGAAACTAAAAGTATCGCGCTCTACAGTTTCGCGCCTGATTCAGATGGCTCGTGATGCGGGCTATGTCCAGTTCACCCTGCACCCACCCCTGGGCGAACCCACCGGGCTGCGCGGTGAAATCTCGCAGTTATTTGGCCTCAACGTCCACGTCGTCTCTGTCCCCGCGCGCATCAGCGCCAAGCGTCGCCTGGATATGGTGGCTGCAGTCGCCGGCTATGTAATCTCCGAAGCGGTCGAGGTCAATACGGTTATCGGCATTGCCTGGGGCAACACCCTGGCGGCGATTTCCGAGAATCTGGTTCCCAGAACAGTCGCCGGGGTTCGCGTGGTGCAACTGAACGGTGCGGCCAACATGGCCACCAGCGGCATTCGCTATGCCGGGGGTATCTTGGAAGCCTTCGGCCGCGCCTACAATGCCCGCGTCCAGCACTTTCCGGTGCCGGCGTTTTTCGATTACGCCGACACCAAGACTGCGCTGTGGCGCGAACGCTCGATCCGGGCGGTGCTGGATCTGCAAAAGGAAACCGACCTGGCGGTTTTCGGGGTGGGCACCGTCGAAGGTGAACACCTGTCACAGGTGTATTCCGCCGGTTATCTGGACCCCACCGAGATGGTGCAGATTCACCAAGACGGCGTGGTGGGAGATGTCTGCACGGTTCTGTTGCGCGAGGACGGTTCGTGGGAAGACCTGCGGATAAATGAACGTGCTTCGGGCCTCAACCCCGCGGACTTGGCGGCGATTCCTCGCCGCGTCTGCGTGGTGGCCGGCATCGACAAGGCCCGTCCGTTATTGGCGGCCTTGCGCGCCGGGGTGGCGACGGATTTAGTGGTGGACGAGGACTGCGGCTCGCGGTTAATGGAGTTGGCGCGGGGCCAGGGTTTCCGGGTCGAGGACGGGTCGAGGTTCTCGCTGGGAGGTGGTGTGGTTGGCGCGGGGTTGGGGTTTCCGCACTGCCCGCCAAAGTGGCCGCGCGGTTAAATCAAAGGTGAGGAGGTCCTTTGCGGAGCCTCCTCATCGGGATTTATCGGTATGACTCAGTGGCGCACCTTGCGCCGCGCCAGCACGGAACCGGCCACCAGGGCCAGCCCCAGCACCAGGCCCAGCGCGATAGCCGGGCTAGACAGCTCAAACCCCGCGGACTTAGCTTGAACGTTTACCGGGGCAACCCCAGCCTTCACGCCCTTTTCGCTGGCCTTAGTCGGCGCAACCGCTTCCGCATCCGCAACCGGTGCGGCCTCGACCGGGGCAACTTCCGCAGCCGAAGCAACCGGGGCGGCCTCGACCGGGGCAACTTTGGCAGCCGGAGCAACCGGGGCGGCCTCGACCGGGGCAACATCACCAGCCGGAGCAACCGGGGCGGACGCGGGGCGACCTCGGTGTTCAGAATCACGGTGGAGTCAGCAACCAGGGCGGCTTCGCTGACGGCGGGGGCATCTCGGGCAGCGGCTCGGTCAGGGAAGCGGGTCCGCTGGTGGGAACTTGGAAGTAGTCTGAATCCGCGGCGAAAGCCGGGGCGGTCATCGGTACCAGGGCCAGTCCCAGGCTGAGGCCGGCGACTCGGTTGATGATCTTCTTTGCGTTCATGGTGACTTTCTCTCGTATCTGTTGGGGTCTTGAACCTTGCACACAAACCTATCGGAGTGTAGCTGAGTTACTTGAGGACGTAATACAAAATTCAGGGGATTCTCAGGTGGGTCCGGGGCGCTTAGAATAACAACGTGAGCGTGCTGGACACCTTCATCATCGACGTCGCCCGGGGCTTGGGGGCTTTACCTGCTGCTACCATCGCTGTGCACGAAGACCCCACCGGCGAACTATTCGACGCTGCCCTCGCAACCTTGGCGACGCGCCCTACAGCCGCCCTCGACGGGGTACAACACCTATATATGTCCACACCGAACCTGAGGCAGATTCGCCAGGCCCGGGACCACGCGCGCTACCCCGAAACCGCGCTGCGCCTGGTTCTGCGCGGCCTCGACACGGGGCTGGAACTGGGGCAGGTGTACCGCGATTGGCGCGGCGGGACGGTGTTGACGCGGCTGCCGGCCTCGATTGCCGGGCTCGAGTACCTGGCGGCGCACGTTGCCGGGGGCGGGACGCGGCTGATAGTCGGGGGGAACAACAAATACCTGAGTCGCGGTTACAGCGCGGTGCTGCAGCGGTATTTCGGGCGGGTTCAAGCGACGCGCGGGCGCGGCAAGTTTCGCTGCCTGGTGGCTGACAGTGGCGTCGGTACGGACTCCCGGCCCGTTGCCGAGGTGGGCGCGGTCAGTGCGCGGGTGGAATATCGGATACCGCGGGCGCAAACCGAATACGGCAACTTGTGCGGACTCGGCGGGGTTTTCGGCGGGGCGAAGGTTGACCGCGGCGGGGAACTGCTGGGGCGCTGGGTCGCGCGCGAGGCGCCGGTGGGGGCTCGGGTCTTGGATCTGGGTTGCGGCAACGGCTTGGTGGCGCTGATGTTGTCCCGGCGCGAGGACCCTGCGAGTGACGGCCACGGATATTGATGCCGATGCGGTGCTGTCGGCGCGTGCGACTTTTGGCGGGGGTTTCGCGGGTTTGTGGCGAGGGCGCGGTTGGCGAGGGCGCGGTTGGCGAGGTGTTCGGTGTTGCGGAAGGCGACGTTGGCCGGGGCGAGGACGGTGCTGCAGTTAGGTGGGATGATGCGGGTTACGGGGTGGAAGCGGGCAGTTTTGACGTGGTCGCCTTGAACCCGCCCCTTTCACCGAGATTCCGGGATAGACGACCGTCTGGTGTTGCACTTTGCTGGGAGGGCTCGGCGAGCGCTTCGTGTGGGCGGGGAGCTGTACCTGGTGTTCAATTCACATCTGCGATACCGCGCGCTGCTGCGGGAATGGGCGCATATCGAGCAGCTGGAACGCAACGCGAAATTCACCTTGTTGCGGGTGCGCAAAGCGGGCTAGAGTTTTCGTGTTTTTGGTTGATGCGCTAGAATTGATAGGTCTTGGCGCCTTGATGGTCTGCCGGGAACGGCCAGACGATCTCGCGAAATCCTTTCGGGGCGGGGTGGCTGGCTGGGACAAAAGAATAGGGGATGATCGGTTTCGACGGTCGGTAGTATCTTGAGGGAAGCGGGTCGAGGAAGTATTCTCATCTCGTTAACGCGGATACAAAACCAATAAGTGCCAAACAGAATCGCACTGAATCCTTCGCTCTGGCTGCATAATCCCAGAGGAACTGATTCCGTCAGCCTGTGCACGCTTCGGGCATAGTAACTGGCGTCGTTCACGAAGCCACTGGAACCACCTGGGTTACTTAGGTTCGGTTCGACACTTAAGGTAACTTTGGTCTGTGCTAGCCCTGTTTGCGGGTCGGCCCGGGCCGAGAATTCAAGGCAAACTGCACCCGGAGAAGACTCAAGTATTCCCGATCGGACCGGGGTTCGATTCCCCGCATCTCCACTACGAGCACACTGAGTTGATACAATTTCGCAAAACTAGGGTTTTGCGCAAAGGTGCGCGCAAAATTTGAAAACGCGCGCAAAATCTAAAACTCCTGCTCACAAGCATAAAAATAGGGCTGACTACCTGAAGGGTGGTCAGCCCTTTTGTTTTGGGTATTAACCCAGAATCCGTCTGTCGCACAGTTGGCGATTGGGGGGGGCTGTTAGTCTTTACTCATGGAACATGAACTCCCCAAATCTAAGCTGGATTCACTAGAAAAACCGGAGAGGCTCGCACCAGAACCCGCGGGGATAGTTAATGCGATAGATGCTCAGGACGTGGTGAAACTCTACGGCAATAACCTTGCCTTAGACCATCTTTATTTGCAAATACCGGCTGGTTCATTTTTCGGGCTGGTAGGTCCTAATGGGGCTGGAAAATCCACGTTTCTGTCTATCGCTACCGGTCTTTTAGAGCCTGATAGAGGCACAGTTTTCATTAATGGCATCAGTATGTGGGATGAACCCGTAGCGGCAAAGGGAGCGTTGGGGGTATTACCTGATGGGATGCATATGTTTGACCGTCTCAGCGGGATTGAACACTTAACATTTGTCGCTCAGCTGCGCGGTCTTGATAAACAGAGTGCAATTCAGCGCTCCCGTTCACTTTTGCAAACATTTGAACTGCCGCTAGATAAAAAGAAAACGATAAGCGAATACTCAACCGGTATGCGCAAGAAAATCGGTTTAGCTTTAGCGCTGGTAACCTCCCCCGCGCCTAGTGGTTTTGGACGAACCTTTTGAAGCGGTCGATCCGGTTTCGGCAAACACCCTACAACAAGTGTTAAAAGAATATGTGAAGCGAGGGGGAACAGTAGTGTTATCTTCCCACGTGATGGCGACCGTGGAATCGTTGTGTACCCATGTGGCAGTGATTAATCAGGGTCGTATTCTGGTGTCCGGAACCACCGAAGAAGTCGCGGCAGGACAAGACCTCAACTCGCGCTTCCTACAGTTGGTAGGGGGACATCAGCAATGCGAAGGAGACCTGTCATGGTTGGGACGCTAATCCGGTTAAACCTGCGTTTGCAAACCAAACAGTTCACTAAACAGTGGTGGCGAATAGTCCTCGGTGTCCTAGCTATCATCTACGTGGCATTTATATTACTTGGGGTGGCAATCGGGTTTTGGCAAGCAGGTCGCGCGGGGCTTACCGCTCCGATTCAAATCTATTACGCGCTGCTTATCGTCCTGATTTGGATGATGATGGTATCGGCATCGGTAGCTGGTGAACAAAGCCTGACCCCCCAGGCGTTAAGCCCCTATATCGGCCCTACCCGGCGCTCAGCTTACGGATTGCTCGCGGCTAATATCGTCAGTGTTTCCTCTTGCGTAGTTTTCGTTACCTACGAGGTGTCGCTGGTGGGGTGGCTAGCTGCCGGTAGCCTTGGTGCGAGTGTGCTTACCGTTCTAAGTGGGCTGCTAGGGGTATTTTTGATTGCAGCATTCACTCAGATATTGCAAACTCGGTTGGTGTCGCGATTAACTGCCAAGCGCGCTAGCTCTCGTCAGATTTTTACCGGTATCGGTATGCTGGTGCTAATCGCTTTGGGATACTTCCTGGTGACTATGATTCAGCATTGGTTTGCTGATAGTGGTGGCGCAACCGCGTTTTTCCCGCTGCTGGTGCAAAAGCTGACCGGAAGTACAGCACAGATTTTTTGGTATTTCTTGGCACTTACTCCGCTTGCTCCTTTCCTGCTTGCTCCTTTCGTGATGGCTCATTTTTATGGGGGGCTGGCGCTCTCCCTCGCCTCTACCTGCTTTTATGGGGTTCTAATCTTGAGGGCGTGGCCGAAGGTTTTTGCGAATGCTCTAATGGGGCGGGGGCAGGTTTTAGCGGAGGTATCCCCTGCAAAAAACTTAGCTGCGTCCTTTAACAAAAATGGTGAGGACGTCTGGAGGATTCCTCTGTTAGCTCGAGTGTTACCCCTGTCGCCGGTAGGGCAGATTCATTGGGCAAGAATAAGTTATTACCAGCGAAAAGACCCGCGCCAAATTATTTCCCTATCTTCGATACTGTATGTGGCAGTTATTTTTGGGATTATGTTGTGGGCAAACCATCCCTCGGGAGAAATGGTTTTTTGGGCGTTGAACGGAACTATTTTGCTGGTAGCGGTGACGGCCGCAACTGCGCTGCTGAATATGTGGTCCAATGATTCTTCCGCCTACTGGTATCAGATTATTGCCGGGGTTGCCGGTAAAACTGACAGAACCGTGCGTGTTGGGGTTCTTGCTAGCTATCAACTTCCGGTGATGGTGGCGATTACTTTGATTTTTGGTTTCGCGCTACAAATGGACACCTCCGCAATTATGAAATCTGTCTTTTTAGCCTGCTGCTACCTGTTAGTGGGTTTAGGTGCAAATTCTTTGATTTCTGCGGTGGTTACTATCCCCGGTCCGGCGCCGGGACAGTCGGCTCTGCGTAATAATTCGGGCGGAAGTGGGAAATCTGTGCTGGCTACCATGGTCTCCTCAATGGCGGCGTTATTGCTGTGTGCTCTCCCTTCGGGATTAATTGTGTTGGTCTGCGTCCTTTTGGATACCTCTTGGGTTTCGCTCTTGATAGCTGCCCTCATTACCGCTGCGGTGCTGGTGGGGGGAATCTACGGCGGCGGAAAACTGTTAGAACGCTTCCAGGTGCGTAATCTACGCCGAGTGATGGCGTGGCCAAAACATATATATAGCGGGGAGTAAACTAATAACGCCCAGATAGGCGTGATTTGCGGGTTAATACCTAAAAGGTATTAACCCTCTATTTTGGTGCCGTCAGCAAAGATTATGCTAGCCTCGCCTGTTGGTGTGATTTCGATGCGCTGGCAAAGAGCACGTAGGGTTGCTTGGTCAAAGTCTTGGCTGAGGGTGGTGTTTTGCAGGGTTTTCTTAAACCTAGTCAGTTTGGCTTTTATGCCGTGGCGGCGCACGATCTGTGCCTGGGTTTTTTCGTAGGCGTCGATGGCTTCACGTTGGCGGGCTTTGAGCTGGGTGAAGCACTCTTGGTAGTCGTCTTGATTTTGAGAGTGATGAGCGTTGCGGGTGATGGCTTGGTTAATGAGTTTGGTGGTTACCTCGATTTCACTTGCTTGCTGTAAGGCTTGTTCTTCCAAATCGGTGGTGTCTGATGTGGTGGTAATTAGGTAGTCCCAGTCGATGAGCTGCTGGCTTTTGATGAGCTGGGCGAGTGCTGTTTGGAAGATTGTTTGCAGCTGATTATCGCGTAGTACGGGCATTTTCTTTGGGTGAGGTACTGTGAATTTCTGGTTGCATTGCCAGATGATAGCCCGGTATTTATCAGTGGAGTGCCAGGTTTTGCTGCCGTAGGCTGCTCCGCAGTGGGTGCAGTAGACCATACCGGTGAAGGCACGCTCGCGCCGGCCTTGGTTCGTGTTTTTTGCTAGCTCGTAGCGCACGAGTTCCCAGGTTTCAGGATCGATGATGGCTGGGTGAGATCCGGTCACGTAATATTGTGGGACTTCTCCCTCGTTGGTTTTGCGTTGCTTGGTGAGGAAATCTACGGTGAAACGCTTCTGTAAGAGTGCGTCGCCTTTGTATTTCTCGTTGGTGAGAATGGAGTGGATGGTGGTGTGGCTCCATTTGTGTTTACGTCGAGGGGTCAGTATTCCATCCGCATCTAATGAGGCTGCGATTTGGGGGATGCTCATGCCTTCGAGGTATTGGCGATAGATGCGGCGCACGATGTCGGCTTGCTCAGGGTTGATTACGGGCTTGCCGTCTTCGCCGCGATTGTATCCGAGGAAGTTACCGTAGGGTATATAAACTTTTCCGTCTTGGAAACGCTTCCTGTGACCCCACGTGACGTTCTCGGAGATAGATCTGGATTCTTCCTGGGCGAGGGAGCTCATGATGGTGATTAGCAGTTCGCCTTGGAGTCGAGTGTCCAGATGTTTTCTTTCTCGAAAAACACCTCCACACCTTTATCTTTCAACTTCCTCACCGTTGTGAGGGAGTCGACGGTGTTGCGAGCAAACCGGGAGACGCTTTTGGTGACGATCAAGTCGATTTTTCCTGAGAGGGCATCAGCTATCATGCGGTTGAATCCCTCCCGGTGTTTCGTGGAAGTTCCAGAGATTCCTTCATCGGTGTAGATGTCGACGTATTGCCAGCCGTCGTGGTTTTTGATGTAGTGCTCGTAATAATCCACTTGCGCCTCATACGAGTTCGCCTGGTCAGTATCGTCGGTGGAGACGCGAGCATAGCCAGCAACGCGGCGTAGCTGCTGGCCACTAATCGTGGTCGTAGTGGAGTGCAAGGGTTTGGTGGCAGGGATAGTGGTAATCCGTGGCATCAGGCAGTCACCTCCCTCACCGGTGCGGTAATCAATCGTGGTGGTGTTCCCACTGCTGAGGTGGATGGTCAGGTGCCAGTTCGGGCTGGCCTCGATTCGTTCGATTCGCTCGATTACTTGCTGGTTGTTCCATTTTTCGAGGCTGAGCTGCCGCAGGATGATGGTGTGCAGGTTTTCTTCTCGTAGTTGATGAGCATGACAGGGGTTGCCCTTGCCTTTCGTGGCGCTCTCACACCACCAGTATTTATAAGTCGAGTGCGCCAAGCGGCGGGTACGCCGATGATAGTTCCTGCCACAGATAGTGCAGGTGATGCGGTGTGTAAGAGCGCTACTGCCACCGGTTGGGGTCAAGCCGCGTCCGCCCGTGGCACGCCGCCTGGCTAGCTCTGCTTGAACGGCGTCAAAAACGCTACGCTCGATAATCGGCGGGTGGGAGTCTTCCACAATATATTTATCCAGCTCGCCACGATTCAGAGTTGGTGTGTTATCTCCGGCGTGAGCACTGAAGTACTGTTGCAAGATTGCGGTACCGATATATGCGGGGTTCTCCAGCCAATCGCGGGTCACCGAGGCACTGAACTTGCCGCCACCACGTGAACGCAAACCCTCTTGGTTCATTTGTTTGCAGGTTTTCTCCGGGCTGATACCTTCAAGAAACTCGGCAAACACACGCCGCACAATCACGGCTTCTTCTTCAATAATGTCGAGCTGGCCGTGGTGGTAGCGGTATCCGTAGGGGTTGCGCGAATGCAACAGACCATCCTTGTACTTTTTACGGATGCCCCACTTCGCATTAGCCGATATAGATTCGGATTCAGCTTGCGCGAACGAGGCTAGTAAAGTGAGAAGGACTTCGCCCTCAGCGTTAGCGGTGTCGATGTTTTCACGTTCAAAACGCACTGAAACTCCAGCGGCTTTCAACGCTCGCACAGTGCTTAGTAGGTCGACAGTGTTACGAGCGAACCGCGAGATGGATTTGGTGAGAATAATGTCGATACTCCCTGCGAGTGCTTGCTCGATCATCTGGTTGAACTCGCCGCGCCCCGTGGTAGATGTACCTGTCGTTGCGTAGTCGCTGTAGACCCCGGCGTATTCCCAGCCCGGGGTGTTCGTGATGAGCTTGTTGTAGTAAGAAACCTGGGCAGAGAACGAGTGAGTGAGGCGCTCGGATTCGCGTGAGACCCGTACATATGCCGCCACCCGCGTGAGCCGTAGTTGGGCGGGTTTGGGTGGTAGTTTGCAGATCTCCATGCGCGTCTCCTTGTATCAAGTCCGGTGTGTCTATATATCACTCTGAACGCCTGTTTTATCCAGTACTAGCGCCGTATGCAGCCGCCCAATCGGAGGAAGATTGCGGGCTATCAGCCCACCTCGAATGCGGTTCACATCTGTATCGGTGAGTATCCCTGCCTTGGCTGCTTTCGTGGCTGCCAGCATGGTGGCTCGGTAGGTGGCTTCCCGAGTAAACTGGGGTGCGCTCATCGCGGGCATTTCTTGCTCCGATGAGTTACGTAGCATTCATGGCGGCAGTAGCGTCGATGCTTATTCCCATACGCGGTGAACGTGGTGCCACAGCCGATACAGGTGAAGGTGTAGGTGGCGTCACGGTTTTTAGCTTCGGGATGTGCCGCCCACCAAGCCCGCCTATGCTCACTGCAGCAAAAAGATGCAGGTCTGCCAGTCGCCTGAGTCGCTATGGGATCACCGCACCAACGACACCACCGACCATCCTCCGCAGCTTTGGTTTGTGGGCGCTTATGGGGGGTTTCGTGCCAGATGACTGCGAACACTGCTTGGCTCTAACCCAAGAAGTCGCGCAATCATCGCCGCAGTCATCCCGCGCTGGTTGAGTTTTACTATCGCCTCTTTTTGAATCGGGTCAATCATCGCTTATTCCTCCTATAAGGAGGGCTTCGAGCAGCAAGAAATATAAACAGGGAAAACAAAAAGAGCCGCCCCAGCAAGACGGTGAAGTCTCGCTGAGGCGGCTCTTAGAATCCAGCGGGCTAATTTGCTGGTTAGCTGAGGATTTGGTTCACGCGGTTTTGTACTTGTTGGTAGTTGTAGCCAGCATTGGTGAGACGGTTGTAGCGTTCTTGTCCGTTACCCCAATCCCCACGAATCACCTCGCGCGCCAGGGTCTCTATGCTCTTGCCTGCGGGTTTGGCTTTGAACCCGAGGATTTCGTTGACACGGGCTTGCACGGCGTCGTAGAGTCCGCCTAGGCGTGCGCGTCGCTGGTCTCCGTTGCCGTATTCGCCGCGGATAACTGCGTTGGCTACTGCTTCAATATCTGGTTTACCGGCAGATGGCGGGTTGGGTTTGTTTCCGCTGATTTGGTCGTACCAGTAGATGGCTCTTGCCATGTAGGTTGCGTGTTGGGATCCGGCTATGGAGGCGGGGCATTCGGTTGAGGAAAAATCGCGGTGTCCGAATATGTTTTTGCCCCAGACGGGTCGGCCGAGCTTGTAGTAGTGACACAGGGCGGCGACCAGGTGCGCCCCGTTTTCTAGGCAAGCATCGGAGATACGGTAGGGGTGGGTGGATGCGTCTGCGTGTTCGATTCCAATCGAGGTGGTGTTGGCTACCCAATTTCCCGCGTGCCAGGCAGTGTCCCGGTCCCAGACGAGTTGGCCGATACGGCCACTGGTTTCTACTTGGTAGTGCGCGGAGGCGGGTCGGGTTTGCCATACGTTCCAGCATCCTTGTATGGAAAGGTTTCCATCGTTGTGGTGCAGGATTATTTTGTTGATGGATCGGCCTTGTCTGCCTTTGGTGAAGTGTTTGTTCATCAAAAGGTTCAGGTCAGCTTCTAGAGTGTTCCAGTTCTTCATTTTGGGTTCTCCTTTTCTTTTTTTGGTTGGTTTAAACTGAAATTAAGCAAAATGACAGAGGAAGAGCGGAAGTGTCTGAAACAGATTGCGAGGAAATCGGACTTGCTGAAAAATCCAAACCCGCGGCGGGAGCGGAAGTAAGCAAAAGAGTGTAGGCGGTGTTGTATGAGTGAAGATAATATCTGAATTAAAAAGGAAGGGGGATAAACAAAAGCATGGGTTTATTCGGACTGTTTGGAAGAGAAGTTGAATTGAATAAAAATAAAAGATGATAATAAAGAAAAATTTTTAAGAGAACCTAATGATAATGAAGAAGGAATCTTGCAGTTTGAAAAATCTGAATTTTAAACTTGCAGTATCCAAGTTTTGATGTATGACTTGAATTTGTTAAAACCTTGTTTTGATATTTATGATTTTTGCTGATGACCATAAAGAACTAGAGATAGATACAGATAGCTATACTGTAATTGAACCAGCACTACATTTTATAAATTGTCTATTCCAATGGAATTTGCACAGTATGTAGAAAAAAATCTACATGGATGGTGGGAATGAAGTGTATATGAATATAATTCCCACAATGGGATGGAGAAGATGAATGCTTTGATTTAAATAACATAACTTCCTCAGAAATAAGACAATTTCCAAATCTTAAGGAAGCAACAATAATGAGCAGTATTTTGATAAAGTAAAAGAAATCTTTGAGGCTGAAAAAAATATTGATGTAGAATTGCTTTTAAATTAGTTCTTCTATCAAACCTCCAGTTTGTAGAACTCAGTAAAACAAATTCCAGCTTATCGGGGGAGATAGCAAAGGCAGCCGAGCCAGTCGACGGTCAGATGAAGCGACAGCCCCCGTTGACAGCTCCGCACGCCTTTGCTGATAGGCAATCAAGGCGGGAAAGCCCTAAAACGGCTTCCCGCCCATTTCAAAATTTAGAAAAATTTGGTTATGGAGGGAGTTGCAATGTGTGACTACTGTCGTAATATTCAGAAATGGAAGAGATTTAACGCACCGAAAGATTATCTGGCGTGTATCGAATACATCCAACAGCTTGTGACAAATGGCGGTTTTGAACTGCTTGAGGAAGAATCCACTTGCCCTCTTAATCAGGTAAAGACCGAAGATGGATGGGCGGATGAAATTATGGTTCACATGGTACGGTGCAAACACTGTGGACAAGTCTTTACCTGTGTTGTCAACACTTATCGTGGTAGTGGTTCTTTCAAAAAGGGTAAAGGTTGACAAGTACGCTTGCTTATCAAAATGGTTCGGGACATTTTGTCCCGAAGTTCGACGTTGGACGAGGGCCGGGGGCTTTCATATACGCTCTGTCTACTAACGAAACCAGTCCTGCGCTTGCGGCTCCACGCCACACAATCACAGTCCTGTTTTCAGTGTTCATTGAGATACCTCGCCAGTTTCTTCTCCAGCAGTTCTGTCATATCATTGCAGAGGCGCCTTACCTTGTCCTGCTCATGGGCGTAGTACCAGATGGTATCCTCTCCGAGGCGGAGCAGGAGCTGGTCGCCGTCCGCTTCTTTCCAGAACTCGCCCAGCAAACAATACCGCTCTCCATGGATGGTCAGATCAAACATACCAGAAAGGGTAAGAATCACGCCAGTGGATACATTGATGCCTGCGGTCAGCAGGAAAAACTCCCGCACCTGGGACGGGAGCGTGAAGTCCAGCACGCTTTCTTGATACCTGATCTGTTCCTCCGCGGCGGCAGGCTGGATTTTATCCGTGGGGTCCAGCACCTTTGCCAATGCCTTGCAAAACTTGGGGTATTGGCCAAATAGTTCTGGATGGCTGGCCTTGAATTCCTTTTGCTTTTCCCGCTGCACCCGCTCCTGTTCCTTGCAGAAAGCGTCCAGCTCGGCCAGATACCGCTCCTGGTAGAGATTGCTGGCTTCAAATGCTATGCCGCTCTTTTCCAGAATGGCGATGGCTCCCTTTTGGCTGCCAAACACCGGGACCCACTGAAAGCCGTGTCGGCAGGGCTTCAGTTTCAGGAATTCACCCCGACTCAGCAGGGCTTCCAGTTCCGGCTCATGCTCGTCCCACCAGTTCCGCCAACTTTCCGGTGTTTCCCGGCCTTCGACCAGGTCCAGAAGCTTTACTGTCAGGTTTTTTTGGTCCATAAGATCTTCCTCCGTTCCAGAGGACGCGGGAATCCCATCAATCCCACCAGAGATACCAGACAGTGGACTGCCGCAGCACATCCGCCAGCGCGCCCACAGTGGCGTCCTCCGGCCCCTGGTCGATCACATCCGGGCAGAAACTGTACAGCTCCACTGCTGAATCCACAGCCTTCTCCTTGGGAACGGGGGCCGGGAGCAGGAACTCCAGTTCGTCGTGGCTCATGGCGGCAGGCACCGCGCCGTGCTGCTCGAACCAGTATTTGGCCGCTGCCATCAGCTGGGGTGTGTCAGGACAGTCGTTCCAGTTTCCGAAGGGCAGGTAGGCAAAGATCTCCCAGGGGTTCTTGACCGGGATTTTCGCCAGAATGAGAGGGTAGGTCATATCAGTGTCGGAATCCCAGTAGCAGGAAAAACGGTTATTCTCATAGCCGCCTTCCATCTCTCCGAGGATTTCCTCATCCCAGTCCATATCGTCATCCTTGGCTTCTTCCTTGCGCTGGCCGGTCAATTCCTGCAAAACCGCCTTTCCGTCTTTGAAGGAGGTGGAGAGCATCTTCTTCCGGTACTCCGTTACAGTTTTGAGGTCAAATTCGTAAATGTCTGCATCATTCTTCGGGTCGGCGTTCATCACCAGACACTCAAGCAGCGTTTCGTCATCCGCCTTGATGAGTACCGGCACAAAGCCTTCTTTGACACTTTCCCGTTTGGCATAGCTGTATGCCGACATGATGGGATCATCGTCCTTCATAGAGGGGGAATAGGTGCATTCACAGTCCAGATACTCCATCAACGCCTCAGCCAGTTCAGAGGGCTCCAGTGTGTCCTCGTCGAAGTCCTGTCCCTGCCAGTTGGTGAAGCGTTCCTCGATCACCTTTGCCATGGCCTGGTAGTAGTCCTCGTCAAAGGGGATGAACAGGTAGGCTTCATCTTGGAACTCATTGGAGTGATACCGTTCCGGGCCGAAGAAGCGGAGGGCGTTGTCATCAACATCGGCAGGATAGTAGGGGCTGTCGCCCCCTCCATAGTAATTGCCTGCAAAAGCACGACCTCTCTGATCGAATAGCACAGAGAACAAGCAGCCGTCCAACTCATTCTGGATGAATGCCCGCAGGTCCACACTGGCAGGGTCGGCTTTGACCTGTTTGGCCACTTCGCCGTATTCTTTCGGGAATTCCTCGCCCATCAAATCATGCTCCATACACCAACGCAAGTAGATGGCCATATGGTTGTAGGCATTGATGGGGTCAATGGGCAGACCCTTCTCCTCAATGCTCTCGATATGATAGGAGGCATCGTCCATCTCACCGTCAAAGTCATCATTGGAAAGGGTGCTACGAGTGATAGCATCCTGACGGTCAGGATCCACCACAAAGCTGATGCCGTTCATTTTGTCCAGCAGGGCATCCGCGTCATGAGCCAGTATTTTTTGATATACATCCGTCACGCCTCCTTTTATTCCGGTCACTCATCTCCGTCACAACGGCTGTTGAAGTCATAGTGAGGGCTCTCAAAATAGTCGTTGGGATAGGATTCACCGTCCTGATGAAGCTCCAGCCCCCTCCAAATCCATCCTCTCATTGATATTATGCAAGGGCATCGTGGATACCCGCAATATCTCCAAAGGGGTAAGCCCCTTTGGAAACCCCGGACAACAAAACAGGCTGAATATCTCTCACTTTCCCGGTGCTTGATACTCAGCCTTTATTTGTTGTCAGCAGCCCCCGTTTCGTGGTCTGCGTGTAGTTCCTTGTAAACTGACTTAGCCAGTTGCCAAGATAAAAAGTGCGATCAGGTAGATAAGCGGGGTCATTATCCATGAAAGGAATAAGGCGAAAAGGAGCCAGATCCCGGCGATAAGTAGCGTTAAGACTGCTAGGAGCGCCAAGAATTTAAGGAATGTTTTCATGCATATTTTCATGGTTTTTCTGTTTCGTCGGGGAGGGCGTGTTGGGGCAGATATTTGCCCGGGTTAATCTGGCCTGCGTGGGGGATGGGCGGGGAGTAGTTATCTGGACTGCTCGCCCGAGCAGGTGGTGTTGAACTGGTTTTTAAGGCGGGCTGGTTTTGACCGGTTTGCTTGATTGTGTCTAATGCTTGTTTTAGTCCGCCCGGGATCGGCAGGCCCAGTAGCCCAGCGTTTTCGAGGATGGAGATGCCCTCGTTGGATAGGTAGAAGAAGATGGTGGCGGTGCGTAGCACTCCGGGGGTACCGAGAACATGCACATCCAATAAGTGGGCGAGGCCGATGAGGGCGAAGATTATGATTTTGCGGGCGATACCGCGAAACCCTACCGAGCTCGATAGTTTGTGGGCGTTAATAGCGGCTAGTACTCCGGTGGCGTAGTCGATGATGGTGAAGGCTACGATGGCGTAGAGCAGGGAATCAGTTCCACCGAGAAAGGCTCCCAGCCAAGCACCTACAGCGGTGATGACGCCTTGGATAGTGACCCAGATAGATTTAATGGACATGTCGAGTGGTTCCTTTCAAAAAGACACAGAAAAACGCCCGACACAGGGTGTAGGGCGCATAAAAAATGCCCACCAAAACTGGCAGGCGTAAGTAGCTGGAGACTATAACCTTTGAGGTTATAGGTCTGGCAGATTGGGGTTGGTAAGCACTTCTAAAATCGGCATTCTTAGATCGAGGTGCGCTTCACGCGGGCGAGCCGCCTCACCTGATTTCTCGTCGGTAGGTTGTGCTGGTGGTGCTGGTGGTGCTGGTGTGGGATCAGAGGGAATAGAAACAATCGGTTCTTCACTCATCGTCAGTCTCCTTGGCTAGTGCGTCAGCGACGGCGTCGTAAAGCACGTCGAAGGCCTCCGCTGCTTCTCCCGATAGTTCACCGTCATAGCCATCAAGCAGAGTTTTAATATCGGTTAGGTGACGGCTGTATGTGGGCCCGGAAACCTCGACGACAGACTCAAAAAGTTCACTCCTAGCCGCTAAAAATTCTTGCGCTTTTTCCGGGGTTGCGAGATTGAATGTTCCATCGGTATTGATGATGGGCTTGCCAGCATCGTCGAGGGTCGCGTATTGGCTGATTAGTTCGTATTCGTCGACCCCGAAGCGCGTAGAAGCTTCACGTACCAAATGTAGCAGTTTGGTGCGCGCACGTGAGGCGGCTGGCTTCAGCGACATGCCAGCCAGCAGTTCGGTGACTGCGGCGAGCTGATCATTGGGAAGAAGAATTTTCATGTTGGTTTCCTTTTATGCGAGATTGGTGGACATTTTCTGGTAGCCGGTGTTGTCGAAATAGGTCCAGGAGATGGAGCCATCAGCGCGGGAGGTGATTTTAGAAATCCAGCCTTGGTTCAAGAGCCCAAGTATTCCGTTAACGCGGTTCATCAAATCCCCAACACGGTCGAATAATCTCGTCATGTTGTAGAACGAGCCGTTGGTAACGACCATGACGTCGTAGGTATGAAACACAACCTTCGACAAAGCGGTTGGCCCCACCCAGCCCGGATGCGTACCACGCCCCTGCAAAGACACGTCCTGCAAGGTGACATAGCGGTTTGCGTTGGTGTAGAACTTGTAACCGTTTGTGCGCAGATCAGAACCTAAATGGATGCCGGCTGAACCGTAGAACTTGCCTTTAGGATCCAGTGTCAAGCACGTGTAGATGGTACCGTTCGCTTGTGTTTGGTATGTCCATGCCACGTAGTCGCCTTGGTTGGCTAGTGACATAGAGATGCCTTGAATGTTTTCGTTGTTCTTTTTGCCACCACGCGACAGCTCACCGACGTAACGCTCGCCATACCAAAACTGCATACTCCGAGAACTAATTGTTCCCTCCAACCGGGAACCGTTATACCAAGAGATTTGAGTGGGGTTGATGCGAATATTCTGATTCCACCCCGCCAATCCAACCTGGATCGCGTTAGCCGCGAGTTTATCGGCGCTAATAGAGCCTGCCTGAATCCTGGCAGCGTTCAAATACCCAGTGGTGATCTTGCTGGCATCTATGTAAGCAATCTTCGCCGAGGTTATAGCAGCGTCGCGGATCATCGCTGTTTGGATGTATCCGTTAGCAATCGTGAGCTTATCGCTAGTGATGCTCCCGGCGGCGATCCTGCTAGCTGCTAGGGTTCCGGTGGTTATTTTATCTGCGGATAGCTGAGAGATTTTAGCGTTAGTGATAGCCGCATCGGCAATCATTGCGGTACCGATTACGGCGTCATCGATTGAGGTTTGCCCACTGATGTGTACTTTTGCTGCATCAATCAGCACGGTTTCATTCGACAGATTGATTTGGGTAATAATCTCGGCTCTTTTTAACTCTCAGGTTCACGTTGTCTGAAACCATCGTCAAGGAGGCGTTAATGTTTTTGGTTTCATCTGCTACCTGCACTTTGAACGCTTCTAGAGCATTTTGGGTATTGGTTGCATCCTTGAGAGCTTTTTCGGCTTGAGCTTTTGCATTTGCTGTATCGGTACTGGTTTTTACTAGCTCGCTTTGGGTTTGTTTAAGGCTTGCTTGGACTTGCTCAACGCTAGCGTTTGCTTGCGCGATCTGGGTTTTAGCTGCTTGCAGGTTCGCCGCCAGTTCGGCCGCGTTCAAATCGGTGGCAAGACTTATCCATCCGGGCTGACCAGTATCGGTGGCCTTATATATCCAGATTCCTACTTGCTCACCATTGTCTTTAAACCACACGTCACCAAGGCGCGCGGTTGTCGGTTGGGTGGTGCCGTAGTGGTTGGTGTTCTTCCCATCAGCCGACGCCAGAGCCACACCAGCCAGCGCCCCAGCCTGGGCAGCCTCAGTGCGAGCGGTGCTAATAGTGTGGGTGATGTCAGTGAATTTTCCTGCAGTACTGCCAAGTTCGATGCTGATGTATTCGCCTGCGAGTGGATCGTAGTCATAGGCAATAGCCCTGGCGGTGAGTGCGACGTTGAGGTTATCGTGGCGGACGGTTACTGTGTCGCCGAGGGCTACGGTTTCGAGGTCACGAAAGCCCTCATATTCTTTCGTCGAAGCCAGATCCACGAACGAGATCTTGTAGGCGCAATGCGGTTGGTCGACATGACGGGTCGCGTATTCTGCTTTAGCTAGCTGGCGTAGCTTTTCGTATGCCTGCGTCAAGGGTAGTTCGTCCTCACGCGGCTTCTCCGCATCCTTGATCGCCTTAACAGACCCATACCGGATCACCTTGATACGCGGAGCAATGTAGTCACCGATTCGTGGGGAGTCTACATACAGTTCCGGCAGTAACAACCCGTCATAACCGACCGGCAGAATCCGGGTCACCACAGTTGTGTAATCCAGTGCCGACTCATAACCTGTGAGGTTTTTACGATCCCTGATCACCACACCATGGTCTTTACCGCGCCTATGCGTGTGGTGGATGTGCCAGTTATCGAAGGCCAGTTCGCCGCCCCACCGCGAGACAAAAGAGTTTTCTGCCTTGGTATCTAGGATTGCGGCGGCTAGAGACTGACGCACGATACGAGCCGAAGCACGAGTGCTGGTGTCGGAGCTAGATGCTGTAAACCCGTGCTTGCTATTAGCAGCATCAAGAAGCTGCTTTAGCGCATCAGCAGCCGTCTTGTTGACGACATAGGTGTCGGCGATCAGGTTTGCTGCCAGGTCATAAAACACGTGATGCGCGGTGATTTCTAGTAGCCCGTCCAGGGTGGTGGTTATCTCGGTGATGCGGAAACCCTGACGAGACTGTATGCCAGGCGCCGGTGTTGCGACGATATTCTCCAACACCAGATGTTGGGCGGCCGGGCCGTCTGCCGGATAGTTAAACCTCAGCGTGAAGCCCCCGTTTAGTTCCTCTGTCGCAACCGGATCAATGATCTCGCGGTCGAGAACAGCCAAACCAGTGGCGGTAAAAGTCTGGGCGGCGCGGTTGTGGACGCTAATCATCAATAGGCCTTTCTGCTATAGGGTGCGCCAGTTGGGCTGCACCACAATCTTCGAGACCCCAGCACCGAACTCGATTTGGTTAGTACCAGGTTGCAGTTGTGGGAAGGCACCGGTTAGGGCGTCGCTTTGGGCTTTACCAGCCACGTGCCCCACCAACCGGGCACTATCGAGGGTCACCTGTCCAGCTGGGGATGCCACCACATGCTTGGTGCTGTTGATCGTCAACTCCAACTGTCCGGTACCAAACACAGTGATGACCGGATCAGCAGGCAACAATCCGGGATTCAGTAGGGTTCCGGAAGCATTGAGCGTGGCCGATTCAGGCCGGCATCCAAATAGGTAAACGGGGCACATGTCAGATCTGCCTGGAACATGTTCCAAGAACCCATCTCACGGGCAAGTGGCGACACCTCGACGTGCTTGATGTAGCGGAACAATCCTGGCTCGCCACTAAACGAAATCGCCGAAGCATCCATCAATACAAAACATGCTTGCCGATAAGCCTCCACGCCACTCTGGACTGCTAGTGGCAGGGTGATTTCGGTGTCGGCCCAGCCAGTAAACCGAGTCAAAGAACCGGCCCTACCGCTCACCTTGATATCGTCTACCCGCCGTGTGGCGGCTGGGATCTCTACGGGTGCGGTGAACCGCAAACCCAACTGTTTCGAGGAGATCTTATGGTCGAGAGTAAACCCATACATCGCCTCACGCTCCCGCCATGATTAGGTTGTTGCGTCTTGATAGCCGCGAGAGCTGAGCATCGATGCGCGGAGCCAGCTTGCCGACGAGTGTCCCATCATTGAGCACCACCTGAACATCCAAGGCACCGAGAATCCGCCTCGCAGTGGTATCAACGATGCCCTCCACATCCACCGGCGAAGTCTTATTTGGTGATGGGCTGACATCGGAGTGTCGAATGACTGCTGGTGCCAGATCTACATTCGGTAGGTGCAAGTCCGTGTCGTTGATGTTGATTGGCACATCAATGCCACTGCTAAGTTCGCTTACTGCATCGAGGGTGTCTTTGGCCATGTCGGTGGCCGCCTCTGCTGCCTTATGGCCCTCACTGGTGATTGCTCCGGCCAGGCCTGCTACGAGCATGTCACCGACCCACGCCATTTGTTTGGAGGGGCTGTGGATGCCGAAGAATCCGAGGATCCCATCCCAAATGCTAGATACCCAGCTAGAAACCCTGTCCCACAACCACCCGGCCAGCGATTGGATGCCCTGCCACAAACCAGACACCAGGGAGGCACCAGCATTGATCATCTGGCCCACACCACCAAGCACCGCAGAAACAATGCCCGAAATGATCTGTGGGATGGCGGAGACAATCGTGCCAATAATCTGCGGTAGCGCACCAATCAGTGCTGTTAGTAGCTGGATACCGGCCTGCACTAACTGCGGGATAGCTCCACCGATAGCCGATACCACAGCAGAAATAATCTGCGGTAAGGCCGCGACAATCGTGGTGATGATCTGAGGTAAGGCACCGATCAGCGCGACAAACAGTTGAATACCAGCCTGAATCAGTTGCGGGATAGCACCGAGCACGCCGTTGATGATGGCTGTGATGATTTGCGGCAGGGCTGCCACTATTGCAGTGATGATTTCTGGCAGCGCGCTTACGAGGCTGGTGAGTAATTGGATGCCGGTTTGGATGATCTGTGGGATAGCACCCACAAGGAAATCCACCAGCCCCTGAATAATCTGCGGCAAAGCATCAATCAACACCGGTATCGCTGCGATCAGGCCCTCAGCCAGGCCCGTGATCAACTGCAGCGCGGCGTCCAGGATCAAGGGTAGGTTGTCGACGAGGCCTTGGATCATGGTGGTCAACATCTCGACCGCCGCCGGAATCAACTGCGGCAGCGCTCACCAATACCGGCTACCAGCGTAGTAATCATCTGCACCGCAGCCTCAAGCAGCGAAGGTAGGGCTTCAATGATCGCCTCTACAAGTGCCACGATTAGGGTTACGGCGGTTTCTGCCAGGGACGGCAGCACCGCAATAATCCCATCAAGCAGGCTGGTCAGTATTGTCATGCCGGTCTCAACTACTTGTGGGAGTTGTTCGGCGATAAATGCCAGTGCTTCTTTCAGGATCCCGCCGAAGGTGTCGATCAGGGCTGGTGCCCCGCCGGTCTCGAAGGCTTCTGTGAGTTCGTCGACCCAGCCGTTAACCATCGGCATCACCGTGCTAGCAAGAGCCGTCGTGAGCCCACCAGCCAACAGGCCCTTCAAATTAGCCACACCATCTTGCAAGGTGGCGAGCTGACCGGAGAAAGTTTTGGATTGGGCATCCATCGCCCCATAAAACCGCCCACCCTCAGATGTAGCGGAAGCGAACGCATCAGCCACCATATCGGCAGATATAGCGCCTTTACCCATCTCCTCCTTGAGCTCGCCGATACTCTTGCCGGTCTTGCGGCTGATCTCTTCGAGCGGGTTGAAACCGGCGTTAATCATCTGGTTCAAATCTTGACCGGTCAGCTTGCCCGTGCTGCTCATTTGGGCGAACGCGAGCGTCAAAGACTCGAACTGTTGGGCATCACCCTGGCTGATATCGCCGAGCTGCTTGAGCCTGATTTGGGATTCCTCGGCACTCATCCCGAAACCCATCAGAGTCTGGGTGCCTTTAGCCAGATCCTCCATCCCAAACGGTGTGCGAGCGGCCTCCAGCTTGAGGTCGTTGACGAGTTTCTGGGCCTTGGCTTGATCACCCAGCATGGTGGTAAACGATGTGGTGTATTGCTCCATCCGGGCGTTGTACTCAACCCCGTCTTTCATTGCCGCCCCGAAGCCTTTAGCGATACCTGCGATGGCGTGCCCGATAGCCTTAACCCCACCAACGATTGCCTCGGCTGCAATGTTGGCTTTCAACACGTCACCGAAGATGCGGGTCTTGCCCGACGTGTCATCCATCTCGGAACCCAGATCATCAACAGCACTCTCAAGATGGCTAGTGTCCTTGGCGGCAGTTTTCGCGTCATCACCTGCGCCGTCAGCCTCATCTCCGAACTTCGCTAATGCCGCATTGTTTTCTTTGAGTTCGCCTTCTAGGCCGTTGAGGGTGGCTTGGGCATTGTTGAGCTGGATCTGCCAATTCTTCGTGCGCGAATCATTCTCCCCAAACGAAGAAGCAGCATTCTCCAACGCACTTCTCAGGGTTTCGACCTTGGAACGCTGAGCCTCAATCTCACGCCCCAGCACTTGGTTGCGGGCGGTCAGTGCTGCAGCAGATTGGTCATTCTTTTCGAACTGGGAAGCGACCAGCTTCATCTCGGAGCCGAGTACCCGCATTTCGCGGTTGATGTCGGTGATCGCGCGTTTAAACTCCCGCTCACCCTCCAAACCAATCTTGAGGCCAAAAGACGAGTCGGCCATGAGAGGTGTTTCCCTTCTTGACTCATGTAGCTTTTAGGCTACACTTAGGTGTGTGGAGATTATTTCCAGTAGCTTGTTTGACGCTTGGTTAGGTGAGCTGAAAGACAAACATGCTCAGCGGCGCATTTTGCATGCAATAGCCCGATGCGAAGCACACGGAACAATGATTGGAGACATCAAACCCGTTGGCGAGAAAGTTAACGAGATGAGATTTTCATTTCGGGCCCGGCTACCGGGTGTACTACACCCAACTAGGCGCAGTAACGGTTTTCCTGCTGACCGGAGGAGATAAATCCAGCCAGGCTAAAGATATTCGAACCGCTCAAAAGCTCGCACAACAGGTAAGGGAGGAACAGTCATGAAGGAAGTAACATTTTCAGCGTTCGACGCAAGCAAATATCTCGATAGCCAAGAAGCAATGAACGATTACCTAGCTATCGCACTCGAAGACGGCGATACGAAAACCGTACAGGTGGTTTTGCGTGACATTGCAAGGGCACATGGCATGAGCCAGCTAGCTAAAGAAACTCAACTCAACCGTGAATCCCTCTACAAGTCACTATCAAAAGACGGCAACCCGTCCTTTGCGGCTATCACGAAAAATCATGAAAGCCCTAGGACTCAAAATAACTCTCGCTACACAAAAATGCCTAGATACCTGCTGGAATCACATCATCAATAAACCAAACACGCCTCTGCTCAGCCCGTCCGGTCTCTATGCGCCAGCAGTCCACCAGGTCGAGTAGCTCACCAAATACAGTCAGCTCTATTTCGGTGCGGGTGAGGTTGAGGTGGGCTATGCCGATATAGGTCAGGCGGGTGAAGGCCGCCTCATCGCTGTCTAGGACTCTGCCTTGGTTTAGTCTTTTGGGGCTGGTGTCTCGGTGGTGATAGCCCGACGAGTGCCCTTCTGCAGAGCCTGGCTGATGGCGGTTCGGTAGTCGGCCAGGTCAGCTGGAACAGTCAGCAACTCCACCGCATCCTCAGTAAGCTCAGGTCTCTGATCATCGGGATGCGTGAGGTTGTGAATCTGTACTGACTGGTTTGCTAGTAGTGTGATTAGCCAGATCACCTCACCCAACGACTTGTCCACATCTTCCGATGTTTCGAGAGCTTCGCCTAGATGTTCGAGTCCGCCGTAGCGCTGCGCAATCAACCGAGTCGCACGCGTTGTCAAAACCAGCTCGTAATCCTCGCCACCTATAGTGATGGTGGCCCTGCGGGACGAATCAACGGTATTGATGGCTGCGGTTTTCTTTCCCACGATTACTGTCTCCCTTTTCTTTTAGTGGCTGTTGATTCGGCTAGGCGTGGAGGCTGCGGCGGGTTCGTAGACCTGCTTGTACCAGCCAGTGATCGTCTCTGCCTTGACTCCGGCTGCGCCTTCGGTGACCTCGGCCTTCCACGGATGACGACCTTGCGTGTCGGGCTTGTTACGGCGCAGGATCGTGCCCTCAATCGACGGAGTACTGAAGGTAATGCTGTCGGCCTTGGTAGCTAGGGTCGTGGTTGGGAGGGCGAATTTGACGCGGTAGAGCCAGAAGTACTGGTATTTTCCGTTACTACGTGCCGCTCGAAAACCGATGGCTACTGGTGTACCGCCATCCTCGCTAGCGCTAATGAGCACGCCGTTGGCATCCAAGGTGGCTCCGGTGAGTGCTGCGGCGGCTTCTGCACCAAGATCATCGACACCTAGGGTGAGCGTTCCGGACTTGAATTCTTTAACGATCTCGGATGCCCCGTCGTCGGCGTAAAGGATTGCCTCGGCAACCTCCACGGAGAGTTCAGCGCTGATGGCTTTGGCGAGGGATTTCGGGGTGGCATAGGTTTCCTCACCAGTGGTGGGGTCTTCGGTGATAGTGGCGTAGTAAAGCTTGTCTAAACCAATAGTGGCCATGAGTATTCTTCTCCTTCAGAGTTAATAGGGATGGTAGGTAGCAACGTCGATGGAATAATGGTGAAAGCCGGTGTCTGCCTCGAATCCGACATAGCGGCGGGCAGTAACAGTCAATCCGGCATCAATGAGTGTGCGGGTGAGCTGGTTACGCATAGCCAGGTAGTTCGTCTTCGTGAAAAGGCTGATTCTGGCTTCTTCGATCTCGACGCCAGGAGTGTTGTCGGCGAACACCTCCAACGAATCTGTTAGCGGTGTGAACACTAAATACGTGTCAGGCGCTGGCGTATCCGCATAGAAGCTGACCGCGTATGGCAGCTCGAGTTTCCCGGCGATACGGCTGAGCTGTTCCAACAAACGAGCAGTCATGGTTTCACCACCTCGATACGCGCAGCCAGCGCTTGTTTCATGGCTTCGACGGCGGGCCTGCGGGTTTGCGATCGTGTGGGTGCTAGGAACGGTCGGGCCGGTTGATTGGAGCGGCCGTGTTCGAGAACGTTCGCAATCAACGCGTTAGAGCGCCCATCTGTGCGGTTCTCGGCGAACCCAACTTTCACGTTATGATCACCCCTGCTGTTGACTTTGACGGTGGTTGTGCCGAGTGCGGCGAGGAGTTGGCCGGTGGGGCGCGATGGCTGCTTGGTGCCAGAGCCGATTGCGGCCGAAAGGTTGGCTCGCATACGTGGCTCGACCACGCCCGCACCAGCATGCAAGACTTCCTCAGCCGAAGACTCCAGAACGTTGCCGGCTGCGCCGAGCGCATCAATAAATGTGTTGGGCAGCCGGATCTGAACTCTAGCCATGGCTGCTTCCTTCCGGTTCAATACGGTGCGCCATGATCTCGACATAACGGCCCATAACCTCGACCGCATCAATCACATACCGGCCACTAGCGCAGGCGATCTCCATCGCCTCACTAACTTTCAGTCCTGGGATGACTCGGATGCGGAAGAGCACATCGGCTTTTGAATATGCTGCCCTGTTAACCCATGCGCCACTTGCGTGCCGTACCTCGATATAGGCCCGTACTGAGGCGACGATCTCGTTGCGTGTGCTGGCGAACCCGGCAGCGTCCTTCGTAACCACTGGTGCTATCAGGTCGATGTGGTGTCTCATTCTCCCAAGCGAGGCCATAACGGTTCTCCTTAGATTTCCAGTCCCGATCCAGCCGCAACAAGGTGTTGACTGCGTTCCACACGGCGCGGGCAGCATCGGTTTTGTCTGCCCAAAACCCGGCGGTTGCCCCATCTCTGGATTCGTAGAAATGGGTGGCTAGTATGATAATGCCTTGCCGGGTTGCCTGCGACATGGGCTGCGTTTGGTAGTAGCCCTCGGGCAGATGTTGGTAAGCGGTAGCGTAGGAGATGGCAGCCAAAACAAACGAGGCAATCAAAGAATCATCCTCGCTATGGTTGACCAGTAGATTCTGTTTGACTAAGGCCATGAGTTCGTCTGTTTTCATGGCTGCCACCTCCTAACTATTTTTATGGTTTACCCGGCGGTCTTTTGGGTAAGAACCTTGATCGCTTCGGGCAAGACGAGCTTGCCGTCTAGGCGTTGGGAGGCGAGGAACCCGATCTGCCCGGTGGTTGCAAATAGCTCGTTTAGGCGTTTGAAGGAGCGGCCTTGGCGGTCAGCAATCCAATAAAAACCGAGGTCACCGAACGCTACTGTGCGCGCCCCCGCTTTGACCTCAGGTGCAAAAACACTGGTGTAGACTGGTCGGCCAAGGATCATGTCTGGTGTGCCAGCGGTCAGGGCTGGCTGCCACAGGTATTGCCCGTTACCGTCTTTGAGCTTGCGTACGGTTTTGACGGTTGCATCGTTCATCAGCCACACCGCGCGCGCCCGGTAGGGGGCACGCAAACTATAGTGCAGATCGATGAGTTCATCAGCGCTAATATCTGTGGGTTTTGCAGTGGTGACGCCAGTTTCTGCTCCGCCGGTGGGGTTGAAGATACCGGTGGGTTTACCTTTACCATCGCCAACCAGGAAGGCTTCTTCTTCAGCAGCTCCAATACGGCGAGCAAACTCGCTCGCTAGGTATTGTTCAACGTTAAACGCTGCATCGTTGAGCAGTTCTTCGCTGATTTTGAGGAACGTGCCCAACTTATAGGCGCTTAAGGAAATCTGGGTGAAGGCCTCATCGGACTCGCTATATGGCTTGCCTTCATCCAGCCAGGTCGCGGTGCCATGGGTAGACACGACAGGGATCTTACGATCCCCGCTAGTGGTCTGAATAACCTTGGCGAGGCTTCGCATGATGTTTTGGTCGGCTAAAGACTGCACTAGGGTGCGTTCGAACTCGTCAGGCACCAGATACCCGCCCTCAGAATCCACACCCTCACTTAAAGCGTTCCTTACTTCCACCGGTGAGGAGTTCAGGCCGCATCGCATCCCAAAACGCCCGCTTGTAAGAGGCAGTGGCGCGAGCAGGCTTCGCCTTGCCCTCATTCTCCTCGGGGCTGACACCGGGTGTAGCAGTGATTGGTGCCCGAGTCGCCTGCGCGAGGTTGGCTTCTGTGCGTTCGGCCCGCTCGGATCGAGCGATCTCGTTAGAAAGCGCCTCGATCTCAGCCTCCATCTTCGCGTAAGCCGCATCGTCCTCAGCGTTCAGACAGCCGGTCTCAGAGTTACGGCGCTCATCAAGAAAAGCCTTCGCCTTATTCCAGGTTTCGGCACGGCGAGCATAAAGATCAGTAATAGTAGTCATGGTAAAAAGTTCCTCTCTTAAGGGTTTAGTGGGGTTGATCAGTTAGTTGGGCGTATAAATCAACAACCCGCCGACCACAAGGGGCAGCGGGCTGCAAAGAAATTGAAGACGGTGGTGGACCAGGCGGAGCACTATCTTTTCGCTGGCCAGCTAACTGCGCGACGAGGCGCTGTTCCGCGGCCTTTCTGGAAAACACCACACCACCCTTGTTTTTGGGCGGCAACGGCGGCTTCTTACGGGCAGGGCCTTGCTCGTCATCCCCGCCGGAATCGTCCTCATCCGGCTCGTCTTCACCCGGCTCTTCAGATTCTTCGTCCTCTTTGTCTGGGGTTGGTGCTCGTTTACCAGTCAGCAGCTCGTCGGCGAACCCAAGTTCGATGGCTGCAGTTGCGTCCATCCAGGTCTCGGCATCCATCAACTTCGACAACTTCGCCCTGCTCAACCCAGTCTTGAGCTGGTAAGCATTGATAATCGAGTCCTTGACACTCTCAAGCATGTCGAGGGCACGCGAGAGTTCGGTTTTATCGCCCATCGCCAACGTTGCTGGGTTGTGGATCATCAACATCGACACCGGCGACATCGCCACATGACTTGCTGCCATAGCGATCACGCTCGCTGCGGATGCTGCGATGCCATCAATATTGACTGTCACGGTTCCTGGGTAGTCCAGAAGCATGTTGTAAATCCTGGCTGCCGCAACCACATCACCACCAGGGCTGTTAAGCCAAACAGTGACCGGACCCGAGCCAGCATTTAGTTCAGACTCGAAAACAGCTGGTGTTACATCGTCGTCGAGCCAAGATTCCTCTGCGATAGCCCCGTTAATACGCAAAACCCGAACATCCTCTTGGGTGTCCGGGTTGGTTGTTTCTGGTGGTATCCAGTTCCAAAAACGCTTCACATTCTCCTCCTCAAAACTTGATTCTCTCCAGGTTGTTCTTCCAGCTGCTCATCTTTAGCTTCAACAGCGTCGGCTTGTTTGGTTGCTGCATAAGCGCCTGCCATGGGCAACGGGAGCATGTTGCCGTTGACCAGGTAGAGATCACCGCCATCGTCCTGGTCGATGCGGTCAAGGTTTTCTAGCTCGCGGATATCGTTTGCGCTCATCCAGCCGTTCTGGCGGGCTACCGCATAGCCTTCCATACGCGACTGGTAATCCCCGCGCAGCAGCCCCTCAACATTGAACTTCACAAACAACTGCTGTTTCTCACGAGCGCTTAGCAGTGTTTTGGTGATTGCTTGTTCCCAGCGGATCACCCACGGGTCGAGGGTGTATTTCACAAATTCGAGACTCTGCTGCTCAATATTGCTGAAGCTAGATTTTTCGAGGTCGCCGATCATGTGCGGCGGAATACGGAAGATACGGGCGATCTCGTTGAGCTGAAACTTTCTCGTTTCAAGAAACTGCGCCTGCTCAGGCGACACACTAATCGGCGTGTACTTCATCCCTTCTTCCAAAACAGCGACTTTATTGCCGTTTTTCGCGCCCCCGAAGGTTGCCTGCCAGGACTCACGCACCCGGGAGGGGATCTTTTATCGTGCCCGGATGCTCCAACACACCGCCCGGTGCCGCCCCATTAGCAAAAAATGAAGCCCCATAATCCTCAGTGGCTTGTGCCAGGCCGATAGCATTACGAGCCATCGCAATCGGGGAATAACCAACCAACCCATCGAAACCAAGACCTGGAACATGAAGCACATCATTAGGGGTAAGCCGAATGGTTTGGTATTGTCCTGCGGGTTCGTCCCAGGAGGTTTGGTACTCGTAATACAAGCTCTTGGTGTCCAGATCCCTGCCTACGCTCATCCGATTCGGTTGCAACGGATACAGTCCAATGACTTCGCCGAGCCCGTTACGCACTACCTGAGCAAACGCGTTACCCCACAACAACAAATGCGTCATGAGCGTTTCTCTAAACACGAAGCTCGTCATCTCGGGGTTAGGTTCATCGTGAAGCAGGCGGTACAAACCATGATCGACTGCTTTTTCCTTGCCGCCACCGTCCTTGTAACGGTATACGTGCAGTGGTAGGCCGGCTATCGCCTCAGCCAAAATCCGCACGCACGAATACACGGCCGTCATCTGCATCGCCGATCGTTCCGTCACCGTCCGACCCGCCGACGTGGGGCCAAACAGGAACGAATACTGGCTCGTGAGATGGTGGTTCGAGGCGCGGCGAGGGTTGGCGGCGCGTAGCCAGTCGAGGAATCCCATGATGGTGGCTCCTTTCCCTGTGGGATAATTGGGTAACGTTCACACGAGGAGGTGCGTGGTGGGTTGGCCAGTCATTGTGTTTGTGGGTCTATTTTTGTGGCACGAAATCGAGGAATACTTCGTCCTGGTTCCATGGCTAGACGACAACACTGCCCGGTTGCCTGAACCTGTTCGACACATCAACATGACCCGCACACATTTCACAGTGATCGCAACAGAAGAACTCGTTCTGCTCATCGCGGTCGCTATCTGGTGCCAGCCAGTATGGATAGCAGCCATCATGGTCGCCTACACCATCCACCTGGTAATCCACTGCGGCCAGTTGCTCTTTACTTACCTGAAACGAATCCCGCTACGGTTATGGAGCGCCCCCATACAGCTACCCATCATGATCTGGCTCATCACCATCACACCCACCTGCGGAACAGTAGGGCTTCCACTCGCTTCGCTCGTCATGGTGGCAGCCATGGGACTCAACCTTGTAGCCATGCACTGGATCACCAGCAAAACGCTAAAACACCAATAGTCCCCGCGAATCATAAACTGAGCTCGCCTCTGGGGTGTTGCCGCATCTTATTGCTCGATCCAAGGCCATGATGGTGGCTACTACGCCGTCGATCTTCTCGGTGGATTTTTGTTTGTCGGGTTTGATGTTTCCTGCTGGGTCGGTGCGTACGTGAATGTTATCGACCATCCAGGCCAGCACCGGGTGCCCGCCATGAGCCAGCTTGCCCTCCAACGCCAGCTTCATCAGTTCTTTGGATGGTGGGGACATGTCTTTGAAGCCTTGCCCGAAAGGCACCACCGTGAAACCAGCATCCTCAAGGTTTTGGCTCATTTGGATCGCGCCCCACCGGTCGAAAGCGATTTCTCGGATATTAAACCGGGTGCCAAGATCCTCAATGAACTTCTCGATATACCCGTAGTGCACCACGTTGCCCTCGGTCGTCTCCAGGAATCCTTGACTGTTCCACAGGTCGTAGGGGACGTGATCGCGGGCGACCCTCAGTTTCAGGTTGTCTTCGGGTATCCAAAACCAGGGCGCGACCGTGTATTTGTCATCGTCATCCGTGGGTGGGAATACCAGTACGAAAGCTGTGATATCGGTGGTGGATGCCAGGTCAAGTCCGCCGTAACAAACACGGCCTTCTAACTCATCCAAGTGGACTGGGCCATCGTTCTTGTTCCAGGTATTCATAGGCATCCATCGCACAGACTGTTTGACCCACTGGTTCAAACGCAACTGTCTGAAGGTGTTTTTCTTCAGCCGGATTCTGCCTGGCACTATTACAAGCGTCCCTTACTTTCTGGATTGGCACCGTCACGTCCAAGGATGGGTTGGCTTTATGCCACACGGCTTCATCGGTCCAATCATCATCTTGCGCTGCCCCATATATGACTGGATAAAAGGTGGGGTCGATCTTTTTGCCATCCAGGATGTCTTGGGCTTTTTGGTGTTGCTCGTAGCAGATGCTGTGGGTGTCGGTGCCGGCGGTTGTGATCAAGAAGTAAAGCGGCTGGGTGCGAGCATCCCCACTGCCTTTGGTCATCACGTCGAAGAGCGCCCGGTTGGGTTGGGTGTGTAGCTCATCGAATACCACTCCGGAAATATTGAATCCGTGTTTGGAATAGGCCTCGGCCGATAGTACCTGGTAGAAGGAATTGGTGGGGGAGTAGATGATACGTTTTTGGCTTCTAAGGATCTTTACCCGCTTGGCTAGTGGGGGACACATTCTCACCATGTCGGCTGCCACTTCGAACACGATGGATGCTTGTTGCCGATCGGCAGCACACCCATAAACTTCAGCGCGTTCCTCGCCATCGGCGCACGTGAGCAACAATGCGACGGCAGCAGCCAGCTCACTCTTGCCTTGCTTCTTCGGAATCTCCACATAAGCAGTCGTGAACTGGCGGTATCCATCGGCTTTGAGGGTGCCGAAAAGGTCGCGAATGATTTGTTCTTGCCAATCAATCAACTTAAAAGGTTTCCTGCCCACCGGCCTTTCGTATGCTTTAAAGCTTCGATAAACGCGACTGCAAAGTCGGCTCGGCGTTTGTCATAGCGCGAGCTTTCAGCCATGAACCGTGTCGGTTGATATTCAGCTAGCTGACGCATACGAATCAGTTACCTTCTATTGGTTAAAAAGTCAGTTACTACCAGCGATAACAGGTACCCTCATACCCGGCGGGGCTAGGCTTTAGGCAGATTAGCTAACGCCCAGGCGATCGCATGTCCGGCGTCAGCGAAAAGGTGGTCTGACTTCGCGATGAGTTCGAGTTCGCATTCTCCGCGGCTCCTCGAGTTAGGCCCGAACCCGCTGACGGGTTCTTCCATCAACCGGTAGATTTGGGCGTTATTGCCAAATCCTTCAGTCTTGGTCCAGGTAGCAAAACTTGCTAGCGTGTAGTTCCCGTAGGCAAGAACCGTCCCGTAGGAATCAACGCGCATCTGGAGGGTTTCGCTGGTGACCTTTGTGCTGTTCATGGCTGGTGCCTTTCTGTTGTGTACCGTTTCGGTATGTATATACAGCCATAGACCCGCCTATTTATCCAGTCATTTTCCGCCTATTTTCAAGAAAACTTAGAGATGTACATCTCTAGGTCATAACGCTTCACGATAAAGGAAAACCCCACGCCAGGTGGGGTTGCCTGTGTGTTTAGTTTTAACGGGTCAGGTGGTAGTTGACAACGTTTCCTGGTGTAGCATGTTCAAGTTCACGCACCATCGCTGCTGCCCGCCCGTATCCCTCGGTGACTTGTTCGATGTTGTCTAGGTTCAACGCTCCGTAGGCGGTGGTTTGCACCCGCCATTGATCGGTTTCAAAGTCTCGGTCAAGCTCCGGGGTGTAGGGGAACAGCGGGGAAGGAACAATAGAAATCGCGACCCGGCCAGGTTCAATCTCAATGCTGGTGATGGTGTATCCCAACCGGTTAGCACGTCCGATAAGGCGTTCGGTGTTTTCTTCCTCGACGCTGCATTCAGCTTCTTTGGTGTTCATGGCTGTTTCCTTATGTGTTGTGTACCGTTTCGGTATGTATATACAGCCATAGACTTCGCTACTTATCCAGTCATTTTGCCGCCTATTTTGCCTAATAAATAGTGGTTTACATCTCTTGGTTAGTGTTTATTAGTGGCGGGGTTTTCCACGCAGAATCACCGCTTAATGGTGCAAGTAAGATCTTGCGTACTTCCTTATGTTCTTTACCAGAAAGTCCGATGCGGTAAAGCAGGGAGCGCAGTTCATACTTCTCATTCACCACCTTGTCACTCGCGGCGCGGTGGGTGGTGAGCCCGATGCGTTTCGCATATGCGACCATTTTGCTTAGGAACTCGGTGTATGCCGTGATCTTCTCGAACTCTGGCAGCTCATCCCACCAAGGAAAACTCAGCCCCTCGCTACTGGTGGTGATGTCGAGATGGCTCGCGCCGAGCGCTTTAGCGATCAAGTCTTTCTTGGCAGCGATAAGTTCATGCAGCCTTGCCAGCTCAGTCTCATCAAGCGTGGCGGGCAGGGTGACTAAGAGCCCGTAGTTTTCAGCCTTTTTGGTGTTCACCATTGCTCATCCTCCTCACCATCAAATTCGATGCTTTGAACGTCCATCCATGTGCGGATGAGGCGCAGGTAGTTGTCTGGAAAGTTGGAGACGATCATTTCTACGTGCTCGTAGCCGTGGTCTTTGGCCGCATTCCACACCGCACCAATATCGGTGAGGTCGACTCCGAGGTTTCGATTTCTTCTAGATCGACATATAGCTGTCCCATCATCACCAAACCCTCTCTTTCTTGCTGGTTGTTTGGTCATGTACATACAGCCATAGGAGCGCGTACTTATCCAGTAATTTTTGCCTTAAAATCAAGGAGTTTTAGTGCTCTCGGCGACTATCTGGGAAAGCACGAGTTTGGCGCACGGCAAAGCTATCCCGTTTCCCCACAGCTTGTAGAGTGCCCGGTCGGACGCTGGATTAGCCAGCCATTTGCGTACTTGGTTGCGGGTTTTAGGTTTTTTCAATCCTTGCACCTTGGCCCAGCTAGCCTAGACCTGCCACCAATAATCCAGCACGTCTTCGCTCGGGTTCTCGATGGCGAGTCCGTCTGTCCAAGTATCAGGGAATCCTTGTAGGCGGGCGCATTCGGTGGGGGTTAAGCGTCTCACGCGGTATTTGGGCATGCCAGGGTCAGTGACCAGGGGCGGCTCAGTTGAGTCCGAAGCCAACAGAGCGCCAGCAATATTGACGTTGCCTCGGCAGAAGAAGTCTGCCTTCGAGGCGCTCACAACGTCGGGTTCGACGATGGCGATGCCGCCTTGGTTGCAGGTCGGAGAAACACCTGCTGTACGCGCGTTTTTGGCACAAGGTCCTCTACGACTTGGGGTATGTGTCCAGTTCAGAGCCGTTCCATCGCCTGTTCAACCAGGGCATGATTGAGGCTTATGCCTACACGGATTCACGTGGGCAATACGTCCCGGCTGACGAGGTGGAGGGTAGCGAGGAGGACGGCTTTACCTGGCAGGGTCAGCCCGTCAACCGCGAGTTCGGCAAGATGGGCAAGTCGCTCAAGAACATTGTCACCCCTGATCAGATGTGCGCGGATTACGGCGCGGACACGTTCCGGGTTTACGAGATGTCGATGGGACCGCTGGATATGTCCCGTCCGTGGGACACGCGCGCGGTGGTCGGTTCCCAGCGTTTCCTGCAGCGACTGTGGCGCAATATCGTCGATGAGAACACCGGCGCGCTCACCGTGACCGATGACGCCCCGGATTTGGCGACCGCAAAAGTGCTGGCTCGCACCATTCACGATGTCACCGTGGAGTACGACAATCTGCGCGTGAACACGGCTATCGCCAAGATGATTGTGCTGAATAATCACCTCACCGGGTTACCCCAGGTGCCACGTGAGGCCGCAGAAGCGTTGGTCGTGATGGTCGCCCCCATCGCTCCGCACATTGCGGAGGAACTGTGGGAACGTTTGGGTCACCAGGGCGGAATCGCCCGGGCCACGTTCCCGGTCGTGACCGATGAGTCGCTGTTGGCGGCTGAGGAGGTCACTGCGTGGTGCAGGTGGCGGGCAAGGTGCGCGCGAAAGTGTCGGTGAACCCCGAGATTTCCGAGGCGGATTTGCAGGCGAAGGTCCTGGCGGAACCGGCGGTGGTGAAGTTGCTGGACGGGCGGGAGCCGAAACGGATTATCGTGCGTGCCCCAAAGCTCGTATCCTTGGTTTTTTAGGATTTGTCAGTACAAAAAAATCGCTAAATTACGGGATTTCAACAGTTTCGGGCTTGCGAACTTAGGTATGCCTAATTTAGGCTATACCCATGAAGAGATTTAAAAACAAGCAAATTAAAGAAACCTTGACCGTAGCCGCGCTTTTGTGCCTGGGAGCCTCTCTCAGCGGGTGCGGCGGGATCCCCAGCTCCAGCTCGGATTCAGCCGCACCAGGCAAACCCCTGGTCCTCACCACATTTACCGTGTTGCAGGACATGGCTCAAAACGTTGCCGGAGACCATCTGGAAGTCCGCTCTATCACCAAACCTGGGGCGGAAATCCACGATTACCAACCCACACCCTCGGACTTGAAGTCGGCGCAGAAAGCGAAACTGATTTTAAATAACGGGCTGGATTTGGAACGCTGGTTCACGAAGTTTACCGCCGATCTGGATGCCAAAAAGGTCAATGTTTCGCAGGGCGTAGAGCCCATTCCGATTACCGAAGGCGACTACAAGGGTAAGCCCAATCCGCACGCTTGGATGAGCCCGAAAAACGGCGCCCTCTACGTGAAGAATATGGCAAAAGCCTTCTGCGATTTAGATGCAAAGAACTGCTCCGAGTACCAGGAAAATGCCAAACAGTATGGCGCCAAGATTGAAAAAGTCGGCGAGGACATCACGTCCACGCTTTCTCAGCTCGACCCGTCACAACGTACTTTGGTCAGCTGTGAGGGAGCATTCTCGTATCTGACTCGCGACTATAACCTCAATGAGAAATTCTTGTGGGGCGTAAATGCCGAAGGAGCCCTCACTCCCTCTCGCGTAGCGGAAGTGGAAGACTACGTGAAGCAAAACCACGTTCCCGCAGTTTTCTGCGAGTCCACCGTGGGAGACAAAATGCGACCCGTTGTGGAAGCCACAGGTGCGAAATTCGGTGGGGAATTGTATGTTGATTCCTTGTCAGACGCAGGTGGAGACGTTCCGACCTATCTGGACCTGTTGCGCTACGACGCAGATTTGATTACCCGAGGATTGACTCAGAAATGAGTGATGCTCTCGACAACCGCATAGAGCCAGGCGGGGCTGAAGCTGAGTCCAGCTCAAATTCAGCCCCGCCTATATTAGAAGTCTCAGATTTGCATGTTCGTTACGGAGCTAATGTGGCACTGGAGGGTGCCAGTTTAACCGTGTCGCGCGGTCAAATTTGTGGTCTGGTAGGGATGAACGGTTCGGGAAAATCAACACTGTTCAAATCCATTACCAACAGCGTTTCGTATCAAAAGGGCAGTATTAAAGTTGCCGGAATTGACGCGAACCAAGCCCGCAAACAGCGACTGATTGGTTATGTTGCGCAAAATGAGGAAATCGATTGGGACTTCCCGGTTAACGTAAACCAAGTCGTCATGATGGGACGGTATGGATTTATGGGACCGACCCGTCGTCCCAAATCTGCAGACGTGGTAGCGGTGCAAGCCGCGTTAGAAATGGTGGAGTTGCAAGATTTGCAACAGCGCCAAATTGGGGCGTTGAGCGGCGGTCAAAAGAAAAGGGTGTTTATCGCCCGCGCGATTGCCCAAGGCGCGCCCTCCTGCTCCTCGATGAACCGTTTGCCGGAGTAGACAAATACTCCGAAACCAATATCGTCGATTTGCTGCGCAAAATCTCGGCAAAAGGCACCACGGTGGTGGTTTCAACCCACGATTTGGCTTCTTTGGAAAAGCTCTGCGATGAAGTGGTTTTGCTGTATCGTCGCGTAGTTTATCAAGGTGATCCCGCTGGCGCCTTAGACCCGCAAAACCTCGCGAAAGCGTTTGGATTAAATCCCGCCGCGTCAGGAGGTGGACAGTGAATTTTTATGAAGCTTTCATCGAAATGTGGACGCAGCAGTTTATGCTCCGGGGCATCATCGTCACCGGAGTCGCGGCGGCGGTTTGTGCCGTGTTGTCCTGCTGGTTGGTCTTGATTGGCTGGTCACTGTTAGGGTGACGCCCTGTCCCACTAATTCTTCCCGGAATCGTCGTGTCCTACCTCTTGGGAACGCCCTTCGCAATAGGCGCCCTCGTGGCAGCTTTGCTGGTGGTGGGATTGATTGGCGCAGTGCGGGGGCGCGGACGGGTCAAAGAAGACACGGCTATTGGGGTGGTATTCACGACAATGTTTGCCTCCGGTCTGGTCTTAATCAGTCTGTTCCCCAGTCACATTGATTTGCACCACATTTTGTTTGGCGACATGCTCGGCATTACCAGAGCCGATATGTGGCAGGTCTTGATATTGAGCCCACTCGCTCTGGTGCTGTTGTTATACAAAAACGGGATTTGGTGCTGTATGCCTTCGACAAGACTCACGCCCACGCTATCGGCATCTCTACAAGCTGGTTGGCGACTCTGTTGCTGGTAGCTCTGTCTTTGACAGTCGTGGTGGCGATGCAAGCAGTGGGCGCAATCCTCATCGTGGCACTGGTGATTACCCCTGGCGCAACCGCCCGGCTGCTCACAAACCGGTTCAACGCTATGCTATGGATAGCTCCCTTGCTTTCCGTATCCTGTGTCGTGCTGGGAGCCTATATTTCCTACTGGTTCGATACCGCGTCAGGAGCCACAGTCGTGCTGCTTGAAGGCGTATTGTTCCTGATTGTTTGGCTGGTGGATTTGCTTCGTCAACAGCGTCTGCAGCGCTATCATGGCGCGCAGTCTGCCGCCCCCGGCTCTGACCCGGAACCTCAACAGGTTGCTTCTTGAGGCAGCCCTCTAGGGTAGGCCGAGGTAGCGCAACACTGCCTTGGCACTGCCCTTGTTGAGGTCACCCAGCTGCGCCAACTGACCCAACCCTGACCCCAGGACAAACGTATCCCCGGTGGTGGCAGCTCCTTTCAATGGCGGCGCGACGCCTTCCCAAAGGAATTTCCCGTCGACCACCCCGTAACTCAGCAGCCCCCCGTTGCCCTCCGTAAACACGGCTTTTGTCGCGTCGGAGGTCAACGGAGTCCCCGGAGCTTTCAGATTGAGGGTAACGCCGTCCCCGGTGGTCCAAGTTTTGGCAGCGCAGCCGGGCCAGGACGCACAGGTTTCCCCGCGGTCTGCCAAAAAATACGTCCGATTGGGCATGAGGACAGGGATTTTCCCAGATTTTAGAGCTGCCATAGCGCTGTCAGTGTCCAGCCGAAGTCCGGCGCGCAGTTGAGTGTGCAAGGCTTGTACCGCCAGGGCGGGGCACTTGCCCTCCCCCACTATCGCACCGTCAGAACCATAGACCTGCCAATCAATCTGCCCGTCGCCCTGCGGATCTGCCGACGCGAAAAATCCGGCTTCCAGCATCGACATCTGCGCGGCAGGGCCAAGTTTAGAGGTGTCCAGGGAACCGATTTTCGTATTAATTTGAGAATAGCTCCAGACGTATCGAGCGTCTTTGATACCTCGGTGGGATAACCGTACCTGCCTACTGCTGCGCCGCGTCCCTCATGCAACGCATTGAAACCGTAGGCGGTAGCGATGATGGGAGTATTGCCTCCGTCAGTGCCGTAACGAGCGGTCACGGTTGGTGCTATCTGGCATGGTCCGCCCACCCTGGCATCATGAGGATGATGGTCAAACAGTAGCGGCTCAATAATACTCTGGTCGTTACTGCATCCGAGCGTGCCCGAAAGGTTTGTTTGCACGAGCGGGCCTTTACCGCCGCCTGGTTTACCTGCCCGCATCCGCAAGGCGAACACATCTAAAGATTTGCTTGCCTCGTGAGTGCCTGCTCGAGGATTGGTGGGAGGGTTTTGCCTTTCACTGCAGCCCGGCGCAAGATCCCGGAACACGCGTTGGGGCTCAAAGAGTATTTGTCCGGCACGCCCGCTTGCAAAATCGCAGATAAGGTAGATTCTTTTGCGTCGTTGGGGTACTCCGAAAAATTGCGCGTCCAATACTCGCCACGCAATACTCCATTGGTCTGCCACGATCGCTCCAGCTTTATGCCACTTTTGTACTCGAGGTAGGTCAGCCGCTGCCGTTTCGTCGACAACCGAGATGAGGTTTTGCAGGACGCTGTGGAAGTCTGCCCCTTTATTGCTTGAGAAGGCTCCGGGCACGTTTTCCCAAACAGCGAATCTTGGATATAGACCATGACTTGCCTTTCTCATTTCTCTGATGACTCTGACGGCTTGGTGGAATAGACCCGAGCGTTCGCCAGCTAAACCTGCCCTTTTACCTGCTACCGACAGGTCTTGGCAAGGAGAGCCAAACGTGACCACATCCACCGGCTCTAGCTGACTGCCGTCAATGTCGCAGATGTCGCCTAGGTGTTGCATTTGCGGAAGGCGCGTGGTGGTGACCAGGATCGGGAAGGGCTCAATCTCACTTGCCCACACAGGTTCGATACCAACCTTTGTTGCCGCTAGTGGGAAGCCACCTGAGCCATCAAAAAGCGAGCCAAGCCTTAAAGTTTTTGTCAAGGGTTAGCCTTTCTGCTTGGGGCGCTCGACTTCTTTGACCAAATCGAGGTAGGCGTATTCTTTGCCGCCACGGGTACAGGTGATCCCAGCTGCGTCTCCGGTTGCTTCGGCATAGCGGCGCACAATCACGGAAGCGTATTTCTCATCCAGCTCCATGCAATAGCAAGTGCGGTCTGTGGCTTCTGCAGCCATGAGTGTGGAACCAGACCCAGCAAAGGTATCGAGGATGATTGCGTTGGTTTGGGTGGAGTTACGAATCGGATAAGCCAACAGGTCTAGTGGCTTGGAAGTGGGGTGATCGGAATTCTTCCTCGGCTTGGCGAAATTCCACACCGTGGTTTGTTTGCGATTCGCATACCAAGCGTGAGAGCCGTCTTTCTTCCACCCATACAGCACTGGTTCGTGCTGCCACTGGTATGGGGAACGGCCAAGTACGAGGGAGTCTTTGACCCAAATACAACAGCCCGACAGGTAGAAGCCAGCGTCTTGAAAAGCGCGACGGAAGTTCAATCCTTCGGTGTCGGCGTGGAAGACATAGGCTGACCCTCCCTTATCTAGGGATGCCGCCATGTTGGTGAATGCAGCTAGTAGGAACTGGTAGAAGGTGTCTGTGTCTTGTTTGTCGCCTGCGATTTTCAGGCCGCTGTTCGATTTGAAGTCCACGTTGTAAGGCGGGTCTGTGACCACCAGATTAGCCTGTTTGCCATCCATCAAGGTTTCGACATCGGCCGGGTTCGTGGCGTCCGCGCACATCAGGCGATGCCTACCAATCCTCCAGATATCGCCTTTTTCGACGAAAGCTGCTGCTTCAAGGGCGGCGTTCAGGTCGAAGTTATCGTCTTCGATACTGTCGCTATCAAGAGAACCTATTAACTGTTGTATTTCGGATCCGTCGAAACCGGTGAGTTCAACGTCGAAATCGGAAGCATCCAGGTCGGCTATGAGTAGGGCGAGTTTGGAATTATCCCAATCGCCACTGATCTTGTTTAGAGCAACATTTAAGGCTTTTTCGCGGGTTTCGTCGAGTTCGACGACCACGCAGTCCACGGTTTTATAGCCCAGATCAGCTAGTACTTTCAGGCGCTGATGCCCACCTACAATATTTCCGGTGGTTTTGTTCCAGATGACTGGCTCCACATATCCAAACTCGCTTAGCGAGCGTTTTAGTTTGTCGTAGTCCGTGTCCCCAGGTTGTAGGTCTTTGCGGGGGTTGTAGTCAGCTGGGGTGAGATCACTTATGGCTAGTTGCTTGATGCGCATGGTTTTTCACCGCCTTGACAAGCTCGCGGCTAGTAGTCCAGGTGTCTTCCCACTTGCGTGTGCAATCCCCGAAATGCCCATACGTCGAATACCGCACGTAACCGGGAGATTTGAGATGTAACTGGTCGATGATCGCAGCCGGACGAAGATTAAAGACATCGCGCGCAGCAGCCGTAATTAGTTCATCAGGATGTTCACCGGTGCCGAGCGTGTCGATAGCAAAGCGACCGGGTCGGCTTTACCAATCGCATAAGAAATGCTGACTTGGCACTCTTCAGCTAGGTGCGCATCCACCACCGTCTTGGCGATCAAACGCGCCATATAAGCACCCGACCGGTCAACCTTCGACGGATCCTTACCGGAAAACGCTCCACCACCATGCCCAGCAAAACCGCCATAGGTATCAACCATAAGTTTTCGACCGGTGAGTCCGGTGTCGGCTTTAGGGCTGCCCTCCACGAACCGCCCAGAAGGATTCACCAAAATAGTCGTGTTCTCATCGACAGGAAGATACGAAGAGCAAGCTGGACCGATAATCATCGAGGTGATTTCACGTCGCAACTCATCGAAATCCTTGGATTTATCGTGCTGGACGGAAACCACCACCGTCTCTACGGCTTGCGGTTTTCCTGCGTCGTTGTAGCGCACCGAAACTTGTGCTTTACCATCTGAGAAGATCCCTGTGATGGTTCCTTTTGCTTGCGCGCGGCATCTAGCCGTTTACAAATCTCGTGGGCTAAAACAAGAGGCAATGGTAAGCGCTGTGGTGTATCAGTGCAGGCATAGCCGTAGACCGTGCCTTGGTCACCAGCACCCTGAATACAATAAGCGGACTCATCGCCATGGCGAGCCTCTAAAGATGTGGTCACGCCGTCGTTAATATCGTTAGATTGACGCCTCACCCATACGTATACCAAATCTCCACGGTTTATAGCCAGCTGCAGTAAGTGCAGTTCGTACAGATTCCCGGATTCGCACATGAGCTTTGGTGCTGATTTCACCAGTGACAATAATGCGTCGCCCAGTAGCCATGACCTCTACCGCGACGCGGGCGTTGGGATCGGCGTAGAGAATTTCGTCGAGAATCTGATCAGCAATTAGATCGCATAGTTTATCGGGGTGACCGATACACACTGCTTCAGCGCTGCGAACCGTAGTCATAGGAATGCCCTTTCGGTAGAAAAATCAAAAGAAACAAAAACTCCCCACCATGTCCAACGAAGAGTGGGGAGCAAAGATAGACAGGCGAACCCGAATCATGTGTGATACTGGAATACGTGCAAGACGAAACGAGTAAACCTAATCCGTCAGAACCTTCCGGCGGCAATGGTAAGGCCGTGGCCTATGGAATGATTGCCGGGATTATGACCGGCATTATCTTTGGGTTCATTATGGACGATATCGCCTTGGGGGTAGCAAACGGCACAGGAGTCGGAATCGCGCTAGGGGCAGGCTTGACCGCAACAAAACGCCCCAAATAAGCTCAAAAACACTAGGACGCATCTACGAGCGTGCTTTCAACAGCTGCTCCATAACCTCATCACCCGGGGCCGCACCCGAATAGTCAGTGGTGCAGTTCGCCCGCACAATTTCAAAAATCTCATACCAGTACACGTTTGCTTGCTTACCAAAAGATTGGCTCATCGCAACGAACGGGGAAGCGATAGCAGCTCCCCGTGGTCGGGTGCTTGCCGAGCAAACCGAACTTGGAGATTGCTTGCTCGCACTGCACATAGCGGGCGAAAGCCTGGGCGTAGGCCTCAATGAGACGCTTAGAAACAAACTTCGTGCAGCCGCGCTCGTCAAGCCAGCGCCACGTCTCCCGATACACCAAATCAGCACCCAAGGGTTTGCCATCACGCTGAACCTCTGACAGATACTCAGAAGGCTCCGGCATCACCTCACCAGCAAGCACCGCGCCCGCGCCAATATTTGCGCCCTCGAAATCGAAAGGGGTCGCTAGCGGATCTTCCAGGCGAGTGGCAGGCAGACCCTTTGCGAGTTTCTCGTTGAGTGGGTCGGGTTTCGCGCCAGCCCTCACACGGCGCCCACCGCGATTGGTTCCGTCTTTCGCCATGAAATCTCGCCTCCTTCCAGGCGGTTAGCCCGGTGATGGAGGGCTTGCGGGTTAATACCCTGTTTGATTCGGTCTTTTTGTGTACGGTTGGCCCCGCCCGCTGACCTTCGCCGAAGTTGTAGAGATTCGAGGGCCCCAACCCCTAACCGAATCCTCGACTGGTCCCGTAACTTGGCGTGGGAAGAAGGTCGATATTTTTGGGGTGGGGAAGTGCTTAGTGGTTATGTCGCGTTTTTCAAAAATCTAGTAGGTGTAGACCTGAAGGGCTTGCCTCCATCTGTCACCGTCTAACGCGCTCTGCCTGGAGTGGCACGGTTTGCAAAGCGAGCGCAGGTTAGCAAAGTCATGGCTGCCGCCATGCTCGAGGGGAAGAATGTGGTGGACTTCCTGTACCGGTGTCGTCTTGCCTTGTGCTAGGCAGTCTTCGCACAAAGGATGCTGGGAAATGTATGCGGCACGGATGCGTCGCCAGCGTGCACCATAACGCTTGTTGATGCTCGGGTCACGTTGAAACTTACGGTAGTTCTGGGTTAAAGGACAAATTGTGTGTCTGGGGGGTTAGTCCCATGCGTTGTTGTAGGGGGTGGTGTGGTGGAGTTCGTTCCAGGTGATTGCGTCGCCCCATCCGGGGAGACTTCTTTGGGTGATGTGTAGGTTTTCCTGGTTTAGGTAGCATTCCTCGAGTTGCGCATCTGTAGGCATTATTTTTAGGATTTCTGCTGGAGTCGCGGGGTTTTCGATGTGTTGGTAGCACCACCAGAAAATCGCTTTGATTCGCCGGGTCAGGCTCATTGCGCGGTGGTCTTTGAGCATGGCACGGAGTTGAGCGTTTATCCCGCCTTCGATCTGGTTGTTCATTGCTGGTAGGCAGGTCAGGGTCTGGTCTGCGAGGTCAGGATCGAGATACGTGAACAGGTTACCTGATTTTATGAGCCTAATTAGCGAGTCCCGGGCGCGAACGAGTTTCTCGTGGGTCAAGCATCTTGTGCCGTATTCGTTTATGGTTTCCTCCGCGAGGAAGGCTTCCCATTCCAGGCACCAGTTGTTGAACCCGACCAGCCATTGTAGAGATTCTTCCACGTTATGGACATGTAACAGGTCGCGAGCTATTCTCCCGAGTTGTTTCCCGGCTGGCAGCTTCGGATTCATGGTGATGTAACGTCGTACCTGCATAAACGCGTGATATGTGCAACGCTGGACCTGCGTGCCCGGCCAAGAAGCTGCTCTAGCAGTTTTGAAACCTGACCCACCATCGCTCACGACTAGAAGCGGGGGCGCTATCCGATCCAGCAAGGCTTTCCACGCGTTAATGTTCTCGTTCCTAGCCACATACCAGCCCAACACATGCTGACGAGTACAGGCAATCAAAACCACGGCCTTGCGTCCCAGATAAATCCCGTCGACAAACACCACGTCATGAACCTCGTCCACGATTGGAGAGAACGGCCATAAACACCAGAACTTAGCTGTATTACGACGAAACGTCCGGCCCGCTCCGGGCATGTCTTTCTGCCGCTGGCGCGACAACAGCCAGCTCAGGAAACGATTAAGCTCTTTTGCAGAGTTATCAATCTTTCCGACCTTAGACCTTCCACACTCCTTACAACGCCAACGCTGAGAACCAGAAGAAGTCTTTCCATTACGTTTCAAAGGAGTATTACACGCCGGGCATTTCATCATATTCATGCCATCAGCATGAACCGGCCAACTTTCAACCCGACTTTCCCCCGCCAAAACAAGCAAAACACGGGAAAACAGACACACAATTTGACCGACCCCAAAGTTCAGCCAAACCAACTTTCAACCCGACTTTAAAGCTCTACCACAACGAAAAACCCGGATAAAAAACACACAATTTGTCCTTTAACCCTAAGGTTCCGTTAAAAAGTAGTGTCTTCCGCAAAAAGTGTATTCTGAACTCGCTCTTAAACTCGCTCTTAAACTCGCGATAAAGACGGCCTCCAGAGGAAGTGGGTGCTCATCCATTAGTCGGAACTGGACATCAGAGTAGAAAGTAAATCGTCTGCGGTCTACCGGTGTAAGCACATTGGGTAACCGCTAAACAGAAGACAAAGCACCTTTAAAACTAACTCAACCGTTAGCACACACAGAATGAGCCTGTCGCCGAGACGACGGGTAGCGTTCTAAGGAATCGGTCTGTGCCTGACGGTCAAGACACGATCTGCCTAAAATCACCTAGCATTGAGCGTAAGAGTTGAATCGCACTTCGATGCGACAGATGGGTCATGGGTAACAACGATAAGAGTCTTGTTGTGCTCATGTTGCAGGGCTAGCATTTCGTGAAGCACCTGATCTGCCAGGCCCTTGTCCAATGCTCCGGTAGGTTCGTCAGCAAGGATGAGATCTCCCGGCTTAAGGATGCACCTTGCAAGCGCAAGACGTTGCTGTTCTCCGCCTGAGAGCGTGAATACCCTGTCATTAGAAACGCTGGAAAGCTGAAGTCTATTAAATATGGATGTGATGCGAGAAGACTTATCAGACTTACTCATTTGAGCAAAGTGCAGCGATAGCATCGCATTGTCATATGCACTCTTATCCGAAATTAGAGCGAAAGACTGAAAGAGGTAATTAATAACGCTCCTTCGCATTCTCGTTGCCGCCCGACTGTTAACTGCAGGCAAAACATCTCCGTTGAGTCGAACCTCTCCAGCCGTTGGGCTTTCAAGTAGACCGATGATATTGAGAAGAGTGGATTTGCCGCACCCTGACGGTCCCATGATAGCAAGGCTAGTTCCGGCTTCGACGCGAAAACTGATATCCGAAATGACGGCACGCGATCCAAAATTCTTCGTTAAGTTACAAACTTCGACTGTGATTGACATGGAAAGCTCCTTCCTACTCGATTTCTATACGCTCTTAATCATGTCTGCAGTGCTTTGATAACTAGCCTTTCGAGCTTGGTATCCGAGAAGAAGAACCTGAATGACCGTGCACGCTATAGCTGCAACCACTCCGCTATGCGTTCGTACAGCCAGCGCTATAAGTATGCAGCCCGCACCGGTGATCAGGACAAAAGCAAAGGGTGGAAGGAAAGCTCGCCATAGAGAATATCCCAGTAGGCGTTTGACCGCAATTTCTTCATGACGCATCGTGGAATAAAGCCTCACGAGGCCAAGAATTATAATGAGTGTCAAAATCAAAAGGAGAGCAATCATCGCGCCGAATAGCTGTATTGTCTCAGTAAGGCTCTTTGTTAAACCTGCAACGAAGTCAGACACGGGAAGAAATAGGCTTGTTGTCATCTAGTCCGTATGTTGACAAATAGCCAGAATCGAGATACTTCTCAGTGGCTGTGCTATCTAGCTTGATGTAACTATTAGTGAGTCCATTAGCCCAAAGGCTTTCAGATTCCATAGGAATCATATTCTGGGTGGTTGATACCAAAATGATCGGGTCAATCGAAACATTAGGCAATGACGCGTCCTCATTCCATAAGAACATCTCCTTAGAAGGTGAATAGGTAACGAAAACAACTCTCTTATGTTGACCAAAAGCAGTCGAGATCGCACTCTCGCGATCCCTTACCGAGTAGTCATGAAGGTATCCTTCAAGGTTCTCACGATTAGCCGAGGTTAATGTATCTGGGATTAGATAGACTCGCGTCCCTGTCTGGGCTTGGTGGATCAAATTTTGATCTACGCTCGGTCCATATTTGGCGAGGTAGTTTGGTGAGGCGATCATCTCCCAGTAGGGGGCCGTGGGGGTGTGCTTGTAGACTTGACCCTCACGCCAAACGCGTAGCGTATCAGTGTTATAGTATGTGGTATTTACAAGATATACTCCGTCTTTGCCTTCTATCGACTGGTACCAGTCGTAATACTCCTTAGCATGCTCGCCGCCCTGTCCGCTAAACGAGGATGCATTATCACCAACTTGTTCCTTATATAAAACCTCTAAATTAGAATACTCTGCCCACCGGTTCTGGATCTGGTGCAATTGCGCAACCTTTTGCATCGGACCATCCACCGCTCCCATTCCAGCTACGACCCCTAAGTTTGCACAAATATAGAAAACTGCCAGCACCGCAGCTAGTAGCCTGACAGAGATTCGGCGCCGGATAGCCGCAACCGGATCGATTTTTATTAAAGAGATGCTCGCGATAACGATCGCAGTAAGAGTTAAAGCGACAGCCGGAGTACCCGACAGAATCGCATGAATAATAGTTTGCGGAGTGTACGGGAAGTTTTGTAGACCCGCAAAAAAGATAAGACAGGAGAGTAGGCACGCAGCCAGTGATGATAAGGCTAACGCGGCAAAAGTCTTGATTGCGAACCCAGTTCGTGACCAACCTAAAAGTAGGTGAGTTCCCATCACTCCCATATTTTTGGTACGCCCCAACAGCAGCCAGGAACAGCAAAGTGATCCATGTTGCGGGGATCGCAATATGCACAATGGTGGTCATAAGAGCGTCGAATGCATACACGCCTGAACTGGGGGTCGATATTTTCTCAGTGGGTATATCGAGCGTTTTCGCAAGCGAAGAAACTAAAGTATTAAACTCCTCAGAGGAAAAGCCAATAACTTGGTAGTTGCCGTTAACCGTGCCTGACTGGTCAATTAGATCGGTAAGCTTGACACCTACCACCTTATTGCCACCCCAGAATGATGGCAGAGGCTCTATTTGATCAGCCGCAACGCTACCTAACCCTAATGTACTTCCTGCAGGAGCCCTAAGAAGTTTTGAAATGTTACTCTCATTAAATACTGTAGCGCCTAAGAAATTCAATGAGATATCGGAATTATGTTTATTGGGCGCTCCGTAAAAGCCGAACTTATAACCCGCAGAACTTCCGTCAGGTGTCACCAATACATCACCACGAATTATGAACGCGCTATTTCTGTCTGCAGCTTTCATGAGTAGTGCTGCAACCTGGGAAGCCTTCTCATCGGGTACTCGATGCAGGTAAATCACTCGACCACGCTCGCTGTATTGAGCCATGGTATGAGCGAACTGATCGTTGGCCATGAGAACGGCACTCAGACCAAAAAGACACGACAGTAACAGGGATAGTGCTATAGTTAAATATTTAATTGATCGAGTCATGGGTCCACCGCCGTTCCAATTTACCTATAGCAAGCTGCATTCGGATAGATCTTAGCGGCAATCCCAATACGCAGTGGCCGTTGCAGTCCCGACATATTGTTCAGCGTAAGCACGTACCCCAGGGCGCTTCCACCCGGAGGTTGTGCTGTTCGCTGTTGCAGAGTGTTCGAAGTGTTTGGTGTTTACATCAGAGTAGCTCCAAAACTTCCAAGTACGACCGTGGTCCCAGTTGACCGCGACACCCTTGTAGTAAACCGTTTCAGCGTAGGCAATCCCGGCACCACCGACCGCCAGTGTCAGCGTTAGCAGTGCTGCTGCCAATGGTCTTTTGTCTAACATGATTCTCCAATCTCTATAGCAGGATGGCAGTGGATCCCGAGACTCTCGGAGGCGCCAACAGTGCAAGCGACGCCTCCGAGAATCATTGTACCATGCGGTAGACCGGGTGACTAGAGGTTTGTCAAATTGACCGCGTGGTCAGTGTGTCGCTCACTGTAGTTAGAGCTGGAGCCACTACCTCGGATGTGCGGTGTAGCTAGGCGCCGGGCTCTTCCAATGAGAAGATTTCCAGCATCTCCTGTTGGAAGACGTCAACACTTCCGACAGTTGCGTTTGAACCAGTGGGTGAAGCAGTCGGTGCGGTGGATGCCCATGCACGTGTGGAACCAAAACGACGCCCCCATCGACCTGTCCGATTTGGAGGGGCGGGTGTGTTACGGCGGGCTCGACTTGGCTTCCACGACGGACATCACTGCTTTCGTTCTCGTATTCCCACCCTACGGGGACGATGACAAATATACGGACGCGCCGTGGTTTTGGATACCCGAAGACAACCTCAAACTGCGCGTGGCTCGTGACCACGTGCCCTACGACCTGTGGCAGAGCCAAGGCTTCCTGCAGACCACCGAGGGCAACGTTGTTCACTACGGCGCGATCGAAGCCTTCATCGAAACCCTTGGTGAGCGGTTTGATATTCGGGAGATTGCTTTCGACCGGTGGGGTGCGGTCCAAATGAGCCAAAACCTCGACGCATCAGGTTTCACCGTCGTTCCCTTCGGGCAAGGGTTCAAAGACATGTCCCCACCCTCCAAGGAACTGATGAAGCTGGCGCTTGAAGGACACCTCGTTATGTGATAGTCCTTTAGTATGGGCAATTTTGGAAAGCTCTCATATGAAGATGCCAGACACTTCATAGATGATATCTCTAGGCCTACGGGGAAGTATTCTTCAGTTCGTTACTGCGAGAATGCCCCTCGAATTGTAAAGGCACGAGAGCAGGCCAAGGAAGCAACCGGTTCCTCCTGAAGAAATCATCAACTATGTCAACGAATTTTTGGCGGCTTTGGACATGCCGACTGTTGAATCTCCACGGCTAGATATTCCTCCGGGGCTGACCAATGATGAACTCGAAGATTACATTGACAGCCATCTGTATGCGCCGATATGTGACGCTGGAGGAAATTGCCGAGACCTGGTGTGGATGAAATTCACTAACCTTGGTTTCCTTGGAGTTGTTGCTGTAAGTAACGACATCAATTTCGACATACCAAAAGATGGGGATCCCCACTTATGTAAACGGAATACTTCAGGAATCATTGTTCATACCCTCGGACAATCGTGGGATAGGAGATTCGTGCTTGCTTTTCCGCTGAAATCTATTCCGGAGGATTTGCGCCGAGGTCACATTGAAACTGGCATTGGGAATTACCTGATAGAACGCAATGTTCCGATACTGGATTACCACTCGCACAAATACTAATTTCAGTACGTGATTTGGGAGCCTTCCTTTCGAGGAGGGCTTTTCCCTTTTATTGGAGACAACACATGGGTTTCATTGATTGGCTTCGAAGCAATAGTTCACGCAGAGTGGATGACCATGCCTTGTCTGGCGGGGGAAGGCTGCGGTTGCTCGGTATCGATGCAATGGAACCAAGAGTACAAAGTGGTATACCTACGGGGAAGGGTTTGCACCTGGAACTCAAAAACCCTGGGGGTATCACAACGGTAATGTAGTTACTCTTTCTTGCGGGGCTTAAATTGAATTGAGCGATGAGGATAGGTCATGCGATTTCATTCACTGCAAGTGCAAATCAAAGGCAATGTGGTTAGTTCGAATGAAGGCTGCGATTTTTCGCGCGACATTGCTGATGAATTCTATCTCTTGTCTCGTTCCTTGGGGTTTGAAGGTGAGATAGATACCTATGCGGGTCTGTGGAGCACCCGGTTCGTGTATAACGACCACTCGCTTCTTACAGGAGATTTTCTGGCCAGGGGTTTGCATCTCGATCTTGTGTGCGACGTTGATCATCCAGTTCCGTTTGGTTCAATTTTCTTGTGCTTAGGGGAAACGATTAGGCGAATTGCTCAATGTGAAGTAACGGAACTGGCTGTGGTGTGCAAGCCCTATTCAGTTCGCATGCGGTGTAAAAGACGAAAGAGCGAGGCGCATCTTCAGGATTTCTTTAGTTTAAAGACCGTTGAGAACCCTCTCCCCGAGGTGCAATGTTCAAGGATTAATTTTGCGTGCTATGGCCGCCGGCATGTGGTCGGGCAATCCGGATCAGTGGCGTTGCCGAGGTCGCGGTGCTACTTACCCGAGTTGGCGCTACCATTTTCTGGGATCTGGTCACAGTGGGAAGATGATTGTTTGCGTGATGCTCAAACGATTCAAATTGTGGCTAGTTAGCTTGGCGATTTTTACTGCTACCCTGGGTCTTTCGGGTTGCTCGCAAAATATCAATCGCACTTCTGGAGATAGCCAGTCAGCCATTCTGCTACGCCTTTCTCAAGGAACACGTGAGGTGAGCGTGTTCGAGGATCCGGACTTTAGCGTGCTCCTTAATAAACCGGAGGCTCTCGATGAGGAAAATGCTCCAGCTCCCAAGGTTTGGAATACCATACATTACGAGCGCGGAAGATCAATGTCAATACGCGTTGATAACTGTGCAGAACTAGACTTATTAGAACTCATTGTTTACGATCAGCTTGACTCTCAAAGTCGCCCGAAAGGATATCAATATTTCACAATATGTGGGGCTGAGTCGGGAGAGAAGTGTAGCGCAATATCGCTACTTCCTATGGAAGCACAACGTCTTATAGACTCCCCTGAATTTAACCATTTCGCCCTTGCTGGGATATGCATCAGTGATGACAGGATGGATGCCGCAAGCTTTATCACGTTTCTTAAAAAATCTTAGATTCTGCAGAATATTACGCTTGCAAATTTAGCGAGTGCAGTGTGTGGAGCTGTTGTCATTTGCGCTGTAAATCCACGACCGTATCTGCCCAGGATTCCAGCAGTTCTGTGTCGTGACTGATGGCCAGTACCGCCAGCCCGTCCTTGGTTCGTCGCTGCATTGCCCCCACCAGTGTTGCGGCGCTGAGCGGATCTAACATGGCCGTGGCTTCGTCGCTGATCAGTACGCGCGGCCGGGCCAACAAGCATCGCCCCAAGGCAACTTTTTGCAGCTCGCCCTCAGAAACCTCGCGTCCAAAACGTTGCAGATGCACTGCCGCAATCCCCAGCTCCGCACAGATTTCGCGCACCTGCTCACGCCGCAGGGGCGCTGAAATCCCGGCATACACCAGCGGCTCGGCCAGCACGTCCTCCAGTTTCCACAGCGGATTCACGCTGCGACGCGGCGACTGGAACAGCATCGCCACCCCGTGCCCACCCCCTAGAATCTGTCCATCCAGTGGCGAAATCAGTCCGGCAATCGCGCGCGCCACCGTGGTTTTCCCCAGCCCAGACGCCCCGCGCAGCCCCACAGTGCGCCCCGCCTGCAGCGCCAGATTCACCCCGAAATCACGGCACGGCCCTGGTACCCGACGCTGAGGTCGCGCACCTCCAACACGGTTTCGTAGGGGCCGCGAGGGGAACTGTCGAGGCCGGTGGCGTGCGTGGTGGAGGTGGGTTGCGCGGTGTGCGTGTCCTCGTCGAGGCCGGTGGCGTGCGTGGTGGAGGTGGGTTGCGCGGTGTGCGTGTCCTCGTCGAGGCCAGCTGGCCCCATGTTGTGTCGCGGCAACGCGGCCAGCATCCGCCGGGTGTAGTCGTGGCCGGGATTTCCCAAAACCTCACGGGCCAGACCCTGTTCCAGGATGCGGCCCTGACGAATCACGGAAACCGTGTCAGCCACGGCCCCGTCCCCGTCCCCGTCCACGGCCCTGTCCCTGTCCGCGTCCACGGCCCCGCCCCCGTCCGCGTCCCCGTCCGCGGCCCCATCCACCAAGGCTGCCCAGTCGCGAGTAATCGCCAGCACCGCCAAACCGCGGTCCGCCAAATCGCGCAGCACCCCCAAATCAAGCGTGACGGCTGTGGATCGAGCCCTGCCGTCACTTCGTCGGCAATCAACACCGCGGGCTTACCCGCCAGCGCCAGCGCCAAACCGGCCCGGGTCAGCATCCCTCCGGACAGCTCGTGCGGATACGCCTCTAACGCCAGCTCAGGAAACCCAACCAAAGCGCACAACCGCGCCACTTCCTCGTTCAGTGCCGCGCGAGACTCGCCCATCAAATCCGAACGCAACTCCCGCAGCGCCCACAACAGCTGCGCCCCGACACTCAGATTCGGCGCCAAAGACGTCGCACTGGACTGCGCCGCCACCGCCACCAGCCGCCCTCGCACCTCGCCCCACGGGCAATCCTGCGCATAGAGCCGCCGCCCGGCGACCTCGACCCCGGCCCCGCAACCGCGTCCCGGCGGGCAGCATCCCTGTCGCCACATTGGCCAACATCGACTTACCAGCCCCGGATTCCCCCAGCAAAGCATGCAATTCCCCGGGATATACCCGCAGGTCAACCCCAGTTTCGACCGCTACCCCCGCTCGCGGCGCACCCGGCGTGGCAATCTCTACGTCGAGGTCGCGAAACTCCAACGCAGCCTGGCGCGCCTCTGTAGCGCCGTGCGAATCCACCCCGGCCCGAGGTCCGCCCTCCACGTCAGTAGCGTCGCTCGCCTTGGTGGGGTTCCCCCTTCGAGGTTCCCCTGCCGCGGTGGGTTTCCCCGGTGCGGTTTTCGCTGGCGTGGGCCGCAGATAGTTCGGCAACTGCGCGCTGCGCTGCCAGGAACCGGCCCACCAGAAAATCAACAGGCTCAACCCCACCAGCGCACCTGCCGGAAACACCAGTGACCACCAGCACCCAATCAGGACCTCGGAACGGGCAATCTCCAGCAAGGTCCCCAGCGATGGCCGGTCGGGGGGAAATCCCCAGCCCCAGAAACGAAAGCGTGGATTCGTGCCAGATCGCGTGGGGGAACAGCAGCGCCACGCTGACTTTCATCTGCCCCGCCACGGCGGGCAGCAGGTGTCGGTGCAACACCTGCCAGCGGCTGGCACCCGAAAGATAAGCCGCATCGACGTATTCCATCTCGCGGGTACTCAGAGAAATCGACCGTACTACGCGGGCCACCGGACACCAATGCACCAGTGCGATCGAAGCCACTATCGCCACCAGGGAACCCGGATAGAAAGCCACGATCGCAATCCCCAACAGCAGTTGTGGCAAAGCATTGACCGCATCGGTTACACGCATCAACACCGCGTCCACTTTCCGCCCCAAACTGCGCTCAAAGCCCCGATGCCGACCCCCAGCACGGTGGAAATCACCGCGCAGCACCCGGCCACCACCAGGCTGACGCGCAAGCCCAGGGCGACCCGCACGAATAGGTCGTGACCTGCGGAATCAGTCCCGAACCAGTGCAGCGGGCCGGGGGCCAGCCGCGCCTGGGACAGGTCTGCCTCCAGGTAGTGGCCGGGGACCAAAACCGGCACCAACACCGCGTAAGACACCACGGCCACCAACCCCGCCCCTGCCCAGAACCTCGACCGAAACCACTTATTTCGCATAGCTCACCCGCGGATCAAATCTCAGGTAAAGCAAATCTGCCCCCAGGTTCCCCACAATCACCAGGGCAGCCGCCGCGATGGTCAGCACACTCAGCAAGGCCAGGTCCAGCCCCTGCGCGGCCTTCACCATCGCCTCGCCTACGCCGCCCCAAGAAAAGACCTCCTCAACCAGCACCGCCCCGACAATCAGCTCGGGCAGTCGCATCCCTAGCATCGTCACCGTGGGCGCCACCGACAGTGGCAGCACCTCGCGACGAATAATCTGCGCCGTGGGAATCCCGCGCTGCACCGCGCCGCGTACAGAATCCGAGGCCAGCACCTGGTCGGTACGTTCCAGCAACGTCAGCACCAGCCACGGCAGCTGCGTCAACGCCAGGACCGCGGCGGGCAGCAACAGGTAACGCGGCTCGGCCAGGGCGCCAGATCCGGGAGTGGCCCGCCCGCCGGCGGGGAGAAGTTGCGTCCCCACGGCGAAGATCAAGATCGCTCCCAGGGCGAGGACGAAAGGCGGCACGGCCTGCACCGTTACGGTTAGGGCGCGGATGATGCGGTTGAGGGGGGGGCAAAGCGCAGGGCGAGGAAAGCCAGGGCGAGGGCGGCGAGGAAGGCCAGTACCAGCCCGGTCGCGGATAGTACCAGGGTGGGGGGGAGGTGCTGGGCGAGGACGACGCCGACGTTTTCGTTGTAGATGCGCGAAAATCCGAGGTCGCCGTGCAGCACGTCGCCGGCCCAGGTGGCCCAGGCTTTCCCCCAGCTTTGGTTCAGTTGCAGTGCCGAGGCGATGGTGTTGCGCTGCGATTGGCTGAGGAATTGATAGCGGTCACCCAGGTAGGTCGCCAGTGGATCCAAGGGGAGACGCTGGCCAGGGAAAAAGATTCCCGCCGAAATCGCCACCAGCAGCAGCGGCAACGCGGCCAGGCGCGACGCCACCAGGCGCCACATCTGGCGCCGACGCTGCGCCCTTCGCCGCGCGGCGTAACCCTGGCCGGAACCGGAACCGCGAACCTCGCCCGGGTCCGTATCTTTCGCTGAAACCGCAACCGCCCGACTCACCGACTCCACTGCCCCAGATTCCACCACGGCCCCCAGTTCACCCCGTGCGTGTGTGGCTCAACCGTCAGGTTCCCGGTGTTCCACCCCGCCTCGCGCATCACGTAAGTGTGCTGCAAAAACGCCAGAAACACGTGGTTCGGGTTGTCCAGGTACAGGGTTTGGGCGCGGCGATACAGTTCGTCGCGGTCGGTTCCAGGGGCGGCGCGGCGGGCCTGGTCGAGGACCTCGTCCAGCTGCGGCGAGCCGAAGTTGCCGGGGTTGTCGTATTCGGAAGTGTCGGCGGCGCGGGTGTGCAGCACCGAGTAAACCTGGGTATCGATGGAGTAGGGTTTGTCCCCGCCTCCCAGCAGCACCGCGACCTGGTTCAACTTCCCTTCCAAGGCATCCCAAGTCATCCCTTGCAGTTTCACCTCGACTCCCAGCGACTGCATCTGTGCGGCGAAAGCCACCGACAGGTCGCGGCGCACCGAATCATTGGGATTGTAAGCCAGGGTAAACGCAGCGCGCTGGCCATCTTTGGAGCGAATCCCGTCCGTGCCCGGCACCCATCCGTCCGCATCCAGCAACTGGCGGGCCTCGTCCAAGTTGTGTTCGAAACGCGCCTGGGGGTTATAGGCTGGATAGATATCGGAAACCGGGGTGTAGGCCGGTTTCCCTGCCCCGGCCAGCACCGTCTTTATCAGTGCTTCGCGGTCCACCGCCAGATTCATGGCGCGTCGCGCGGCCTGGTCCGCCGTAAAAGCATTGGTCGAAGGCAGCGAAACTGCGCGCCAGTCCGCCGAGGCCGCATGCATGACTTGCATCCCAGGCAGGGAGCCGAAGCTGGCAGCCAAAGCGGGCGGAATAATGGAACCGTCGAATTCCCCGGTTTTCAGGCGCGCCACCCGCGCGGCGTCGTCGGGGACATAGACCGTGGTAAGGGTCTTGACTTGCGGTGCCGTCCCCCAATAGTCCGGGTTCGCTTTCCAAACTGCTTGATTCGAATCCAGTTTCTCCAGCCGGTAAGGTCCCGTCCCGATGGGTTTGGTATTCAGCGGGGATTCGCTGGCCAACCCGCCTTTCAGAGATTCGCTGGGCACAATCCCCAGCAGCAGACGCGAAGCGAAATCCGAATACGGATACTTCAAATCAAAAGTAACGGTGTTCCCCTTCGCGCTGACATCTTTAATCATGTCGTAGGAATACGCAATAGCCGAACCGCTTTTCGGGTTTTAATACTTCGCGATACGTCGCCACCACGTCCCCGGCATCCAGCTTGGATCCGTCGTGAAACTTGACGCCTTGACGGATATCTACCCGAAACTGCGTGGAATCTTCGTTCGCGCTGGGCAGGGCTTGGGCCAGCACCGGCTTAATGCTGGGCAGCTGCTTAGGGTCGTTGCTTTCCAGCCCCAACAACCCCTCGTACATCGGGGACACCCCCAGTTCTGCATAGCCGTCAATCGGGTTATACCCGCCCAATTCGTAGGCGTCGGCGAGGGTGATACTGTCGGTTTTCGCCGCGGCGGCAGAGGTTTTCGTTTCCGGGGTCGAGGTTGTTTGGCAGGCGCTCAGTCCCAGCGCGGTGATGACCGTGGCGAGGACGGCGAGGACGGTGCGTGGGGTGAGGGCGGTTTCTGCGGTGGTGGGGTGGGGAGCGGTTATCGGTGTCATGCGTTTCCTTTGGAGGTGAAGCCTGTCTGATCAGACATATGTTTATTCAGACAGAGATTACCACGGTGTTAGACTGTGAGCAAAGACCGAGGGGGAGCCGTGACAGAACAGAAAACTGCTGCAACTGCTGGGATTGAACGGGCTGCGGATATCGATGAAATCGCAGCGAAGTGGGCCCCTCGGTTCGAGCTACTGGCCGATGTGACGCGACTAAAGCTGTTGTCCTATATGCATATTTTCCCTGACTCTACTGTTTCGCAATTGGCCCAGGCTGCGGGGATTACGCAAACTGCTGCCTCGCAGGCTTTGCGAGTGCTGCGGGAACAAGGTTGGGTCGAGGCCCGACGTGATGGTCGCCTGATGCGCTATGCCCTGAAAGACCAGGCGGCACACCAGGTTCTGCACTTTATCGGGCACCGTCACGACCGAGATAGCGGCGGTGCGCACCTGCGGAATTGATAACCGTTCTCAATAGGGCTATGATGGTCCCTATGAAAATGACTCGTACCTTTGCTGCCGCCGCGGCAGCTGCCCTGTCCCTATCCGCCTGCTCCACCTCGGTGCAAAGTGACTCTGGCCGAACTGACTCCGCAACAGCCACTGGAGCTAAGGAGTTATCGGTTATCGCCGAGGTGTATCCTCTGGCTTGGATTGCCCAGCAGGTCGGGGGTAAACAAGTAAACGTACAGCAGCTGGTTCCTTCCGGGGCCAGTCCACATGACTTGGAACTCTCGGCCCAGCAAGTCGAAAAGATCGGGAATGCCCAGCTGGTGCTCTATGTAAAGTCTCTGGCCTCGGCGGTAGATAAGGCCGTGGAAACCGGCAAACCCGGTGGCAGCATCGACCTCGCCCAGCTCCTTCCGACCCGCCCTGGGGTGCCCCACGAACACCACGACCACCACGGCCACCACGAAGAAGCCGACCACGACCACCACGAAGAAGCTGAACACGACGAAGCTGGCCACGACCACCACGAAGAAGCCGACCACGACCACCACGAAGAAGCCGGCCACGAAGAAGCTGAACACGAACACGCCGCCGGAGGGATCGACCCGCATTTGTGGCTGGATGTATCCCAGATGCCGAAAGTAGTGCAGGCCACCGTTCAGGCCTTGTCTAAGGCCGACCCCGCACACAAAACAGAATACCAAAAACGCGGTCAAGAAGTTTCCACAAAGTTGCAAAATATCGCCGCAGAATATGAAACTGGGCTAAAGAACTGCCAGGTCCATACCTTGGTGACCACTCACCCGGCCTTTGGCTACATCACAGACCGTTACCACCTGACCCAGGAAGGTATCTCGGGTATTGACGAGGATACGGAACCCTCCCCAGCGCGACTGAAAGAAATCGCCGAACTAACTAAAAATAGCGGGGCCACCACGATATTCTTTGCCGATACCTCGAACCCGAAAATCGCCCAGGTGTTGGCGGGGGACTTGGGGCTGAAAACTCAGGTAATCTATACCATGGCCTCGACTCCCCAGGGGAAGGACTACCTCCAGATGCAAAAGGATAATCTGCAAGCCCTCAGGAGTGGCCTTGGGTGCCAGTAAAGCACCCGCTTTGTGCACCTTGGACCTCAGCGTCTCGATTGACCACACCAAGATTCTGCACCAGGTCTCGCTGCAGGTTCAGGGCGGAGAAGTCGTGGCGCTGCTGGGACACAACGGCAGCGGCAAATCCACCTTCGTTAAAGCGGTACTGGGACTGTTGCCTTTCACCGGAGAGGCCCAGCTGCTGGGACAGGAACCGGGGCGCGCACCGTGGAAATATATCGGTTATGTTCCCCAACGACTCCCGGCCATGACGGGGATCCCCGCCACGGCCTTGGAAATCGTGCGGGCCGGGGGGATTGCACCGCGGAACTTGGCGGCGCGCCTCGGCCCAGGCTTCCCTGGCGGCCCTGGATTGCATGGGTCTGGCGAAAAAAGCGCACGACCCGGTCAAACACATGTCCGGAGGCGAACAGCAGCGCGTCTTGATTGCTCGCGCCCTGGTTTGTGCGCCGAAACTGCTGTTCTTGGATGAACCCACCACCGGCCTGGATGTGGACACCACCCGCGCCCTGGTCGAGGCCCTGAACCGGCTGCGCGCCCAGGGTTGCGCGGTGGTGGTGGTGCTGCACGAAACCGAGGCTTTCGAAGACTTGCTGGACCGCAGAGTCACACTGTCTCACGGGCAGATCGTGGCACAGGCCGATGCGGGGCGCGGACACTGCCACGGCGAAGCTGGGAAAAGAGAAGAAGAATCATGCTTGAGCTCCTAGAATCCGCCCTGATGCAGCGAGCCCTGCTGGCCGCCCTGATCGTCGGAGCCATGGCGCCGATCGTCGGCACCTATCTGGTACAGCGTCGCCTGGCGCTGCTGGGAGACGGCATCGGCCACATCGCCCTGACCGGGGTGGCCGCCGGGTGGCTGGCGGGAACTTTGGCCGGGGTGGCCGCCCCGGAAAACCTGGCCCTGCCCGGAGCCGTGGCGGTTTCCATCATCGGGGCCGTGGCCATCGAGTGGATTCGACTCAAGGGTCGCCTGACCGGGGATGTCGCGCTCTCTATTCTCTTCTATGGCGGCATCGCCACCGGGGTGCTGCTGATCAAGCTGGCCGGTGGCACCAGTGCCAGTTTGATGAATTATCTCTTTGGCTCTATCTCTACGGTGACCTGGGAAGACATCTGGTGGATAGGGTTGTTAGGGGTGTTGATAGCCGTGGTAGGTCTGGGGTTGCGCGGTCCGCTTTTTGCGATTAGCTATGACGAGGACGCCGCCCGGGCCAGGGGGGTGCCGGTTACGTTCCTGGCCACCACCTTAGCCACTCTCACTGCATTGACGGTAACCGTTTCGATGCGCGTAGTGGGTCTGCTGTTGGTTTCCGCTTTGATGATCATCCCGGTGGTGAGCGCACAGTTACTGGCGCGGTCCTTTGCTTCGACCATGGCCTTGGCCAGCGTAATCGGCGCTACGGTCAGCCTGGCTGGGGTGTGCCTGACCTACTTTTGGGATCTGCCGCCGGGCTCCACCATCGTGGTGCTGGCGATTGGACTCTATATCTTGGTGCAACTGGGGGACCGCGCGGTTTTGGCGTGGGGACGCCGGCGCGACAAAGCCCTCAGCACTATGTAATCGCTGAGGGCTTTGCCTTTAGTTATGGATTTGTACCAGAAATTGAAGCTTAGGCAACTTTCTTGAAGGTCTGGCATTCGCCGGCGCTGACGCGAATCTTTTCGGCGACGCATTCCAGGTGATCGTTGAAGGTGCAGTCAGCCTTCTGGCAAGCACCTACATGAGCGTGGACGCTGGGCAGGCCGCCCTTTTCGTCCAGAGCGATGAAGGTGGTGCAGCCGTTCTGGCCCATATTCATAGCGGTGGCGTTGCAACCATCGTGGTTGTAAGAACAGCTGGTAACGCTGCAATCTGCAACAGTAGCTTGGTTAGTCATGATTTCCTCCTTAGTTATCCTCTCTCCCGGCGGAAGAGACATATTAATCATGCATTTAGGAAACGCGACACACAAGAGTTTGCTTCTTGTCGGGGTGTCGTCGCAGGTCAGGAGTGTTTTGAAATCAGAAAACGTCGGTCGTTTAGAAATGAATTAAGCAATTGTAGCCCTTTCGTAAATAAGAGATAAAATTATTTCTTAGGGTCGGCTAAGCTATTATTATCCAGTCTTCCAAAGTCAACTTAGGTGAAACTAAGTAGCGAGGATATTTACCCGGAAAATAGCGTAGTAAAACCTAAGTTAGGTTCTGCTAATTTTATTACGGAGCCGGGGAAAACCCTCGACCCGGACCGTAACCACCGGACCTCGACCGGGGCAGTAAACCGGACCTCGACCCGGAGCAATCCCTAAGACGCGACGTCGTGTTCGGGCAGCGGACGCAACAACAGGAACAGCGCATGGCCCACCACAAACAACGCCGCCGCAATCCCGATGAGGCGCCAAGTCCAGGAAGTCGCCACGAAGAGGCCACCGGCTGCTACCAGGGTGGGCAGCAGGTATTCCAAGGTTCGCACGATGTAGCCTCCGAAGCTGGGCATGGACACCCCAGAGGATTCCGCCACGGATTTCACCATGAAGTTCGGGCCGTTGCCGATATAGGTCATGGCGCCAAAGAACACCGCGCCGGCAGAGATGGCGACCAGATAGACCTCGGGGACGTCGGCGACGCGCGGTTCGCCGGGCAGGTTCGAGGCGATTTCAAAGAAGGTAGCGTAGGTAGGCGCGTTATCCAGGACCGAAGACAGCCCGCCGGTCAGGAAGTAGAAACTCATTTCGTTGAGTTTCAGGTGCGGGGCGACTTGTCCCAGATAGCGCAGGGCGGGAATCATAGTGAGGAAAATCCCCACGAACAACGCCGCGACTTCCAAGATGGGCGCCCAGGTGTATTGATTCAGCCCGAAACGCACTTCTTTCTTGGTGCACAGGAAGGAACCCAGCGCGGCGGCGAACATAATCAGTTCGCGCACCGGAATCCAGTCCAGCACCGTGGCGTGCCCGGCCTCTATGGCGTGGAGGTCCACCGAAGGAGCCAGCGCCACCGCGGCGATGATCATGGCGAAGAACACGAAGTTCAATCCACCCAGCACCCGTAAGGTTTCGCGCCGGGTGTCGTCGCGCTGCAGGTCAGTCAGGCTTTCTTTGGCGTAAAAGCGCCGATCCAGCGCATAGTAACTGAGCAGCAGCATGGCGTTGACCGTGAACCACTCTGGTACCAGGTGCATCGTCCAGGTAAAGGGCACCCCGCGCAGCATCCCCAGGAACAGCGGCGGGTCCCCCAAAGGAGTCAGCAAGCCGCCACAGTTCGCCACGATCAAGATGGTGAAAATCACGGTGTGGGCCACGTACTTGCGTTCCGAGTTGGTTTTCAAGATGGGGCGAATCAACAGCATCGCCGCCCCGGTGGTGCCGATGAAAGAGGCGATGCACCCACCGATAGCCAGGAATATCGAGTTAGTGCGCGGGGTCGCGGCGATGTCGCCTTTCAAGTGGATGCCACCCGAAACTATGAACAGCGCCAGCAGCAGGGCGATGAACTGGAAGTACTCGAAAAGCGCGTGGTAGACCGAGGAAGGCCCTTCGCCGGTGATCATCCACAGCGCCACCGGTATGCCCAGCAACAAGGCAATCACCAGCTGGTTTCGCGGCCGCTCCCAAAAGTGCGACAGCGCTGGAATCAACGGAATAATGGCGATGCACAAAAGCATCGCCACGAAAGGTATCAGTCCCCACACCGGAATCGTCATTATCAACTCCTTACTTTTCCCAGGGTCGCTCTTTAGTCTATCGGCCCTGCGGTCTTTGCGTTGGGCCTTGTCCACAATCCGGTCGGGTCGAGGCCGGAGGGGTGCTGGGTGGGAGGGTTTCAGGAGAAGGGGTTCCAGAAACGTCCGTGGTTGAGGAAGTACATGGCGATTGCGGCGGCGAGGACGAGGACGGCCGCGGCGAGGGTCCACCAGTCGCGGGCCCGCAAGGTACGTTTGCCGTACCAGGTCCGGGTCTTACCCTGCCCGAAACCGCGCAGCTCCAGGGCTGCCGAGGTAGCTTCGATGCGGTCCAGGGAACCCAGCAGCAGCGGCATCAGCACCGCCATTAAGTTGCGCAGCCTGGTGGACCAAGGTACCTGGCCAGAAGTGTCCAGGCCGCGGGCTTGTTGGGCCAGGGAAATCGTCTGGTAGTCGCGTTGCAGGTCGGGGATATAGCGCAGCGCCAGGGGAAACCGCGTAGGCGAAGCGATAGGGAACTCCAATCGAGTTCAGCGAAGCCGCGAACTCGGGCGGTTTGGTGGTGGTGATGAACAGCAGCACCGCCGGCAGCACCGCAAAGTATTTCAAGGTCACCAGACCTTGGTAATACAGCTGTTCGGCGCTGAGCGTCCAGCGTCCGTGTCCCGCCCAGAGAATGTGTTGCGTGCCCAACAGTTCTGTGCCGTAGTTCGGCGCAAAGATATAGATCAGGGCGTTGTTGAGCAAGATAAACACCCCGATGATGCAAAGTATTACCTTCAGGTCGCTCAGTTTGATGCGTGACAGTCCCCACAACACCAGATTCAACACGGTCAGGACCGCCAGCAAGCGACCGTCGAAAGTGATCATCGCTGCGGTCACCAGCCCGATTACCAGGGACAGCTTGGCCGTCCCGGTCAGGCTGTGCAGCACCCCGGGCCTCTCGACGTAACCTAAAACCGACTTAGCCACGCACGCCACCGTCCTCGCCCCGCACCGCGCCGTCCTCGCCCCGCACCGCGCCGTCCTCGCCTTTCACCGCGCCGCGCAACTGGTGGTCGGTGCGCACAAAGGCGCGCACCAGAGCCGAAGCATCCGCCACCCCACACAGATTCGCCAAGTCATAGAGCCCGGTGCGCACCAGGTCGGCCGCCTGCGTGGTGTGTTCGTCGGTCAGCACTCGCGAAGGGTGGTCGTCTCGCAGCAGCCGCCCACCCGAAATCACCAGGAGCCGCTGGGTGTATTCCAGCGCCAGGTGCATGTCGTGGGTAATCAGTACCACCGTAGTTCCCTCGCGATTCAACCCGGCCAGGAAATCCATGAACTCGGTGTAGTGGGCGAAATCTTGTCCCGCCGTGGGCTCGTCCAGAATCAAAACCTGGGGCTGCAACACCAGAATCGCGGCGATGGTCAGGCGCTTTTTCTGGCCGTGACTCAACGCGGAAATCGGCCAGCTGCGGAAGGGCCACAAGCCACAGGTGCGCAGCGCCCGGTCACAGCGTCGCCGCGCTTCTTCTCCGGTGATGCCGCGCCCCGCCAGCCCCAGCTCTAACTCCTCGCGAATCAAGGTGCGCGACAGCATCTGGCCGGGTTCCTGCAGCACGAAGCCGACTTTGGTGCCGCGCTGGGCGACGCTGAGCCTCGTACTGTCTTGCCCTCCCAGGCGGATTTCCCCGGAATCCAGCGGCAAAAACCCACAGATTGCCTTCGCCAGCGTGGATTTCCCCGCGCCGTTGGACCCCACCACACCGATCATCGAACCGGCTTCGATCCGCGCGCTGATGCCGCCCAGCACCTCTTCGCGGCCTTCGTCGGTGGGGTAGGAGGCCCGAACTTCGCGCACCTCGATGGCCGGTGGCGGGGTTGCGACCGTGGTTTGGGCCGGGTCGAGGTTCCCGTTTTGGGCCGGGTCGAGGTTTTCGTTTTGGGCCGGGTCGAGGTTCTTAGCCCGGGCCGGTACGGAAGTTTCGCCGGTATCGGGGGTGGCGGCCTCGACCCAGGAACGCACTAACTGGCGCTGCGCCTCGGTCAGCTCCAGGGTGGCTCCCCGCGCCGCGTGCAGCCCAGGCGTCAGGGCAACTGAGGCGTACTTCAGGGCAGAAACATGCAGGGGCGGGCGAATCCCGTGCTGTTCCAACAGATCCGTCGCCACGATTTCATCGGGAGTGAGCGTGGCGACAATGCGGCCCCGATCCATCAACACGATGCGGTCCACGGGGCAAGCCAACACATCTTCCAGGCGGTGCTCCACTATGACCACGGTTTTCCCCAAATCGCGGTTCAGCCGGTCAATCAGCTCAATAGTGCGCCGCCCCGCGGCCGGGTCCAGCATCGCCAGGGGTTCGTCGAACAGCAAAATCTCGACTTCATTCACCAGCACCCCGGCCATCGCCACGCGCTGTTTTTGGCCCCCGGAAAGTTCCTGGGGGGCGTGACTGAGAAACTCCTCCATGCCGACGATGCGTGCCGCCTCCCGCACTCGCGCCGGCATCTGCGCCGAATCCACCCCCTGGTTCTCCAAAGAAAAGGCCACGTCATCCGCCACCGTCAACCCCACGAACTGGGCCGAGGTATCTTGCATCACGGTACCGACTTTCGTGGCGACCTCGACCAGGGTGGTACGCGCCGGGTCCAGACCGTAGACGCGAACCGAACCGGTGGCCTCGCCCGCGTAATAGTGCGGAACCAAACCGTTCAAGACTCGAACCAGCGTGGATTTGCCGCAGCCCGAAGCCCCGACGATAGCGACTTTTTCGCCGGGGAAAATCTGGAGGTTAATTTCGTGCAGGGTAGGTTCGGCCTGGGCGCGGTACTTGAAACCGAAATCGCGCAGGCTAATCACGGCCTCGCCCCGAGCAGGCACCCTCGACGAGGCCGAATCCACACGGTCAGAATCAGCTACGGACAAAACGCAACCTCAACGCACAACTACTCGGCGTCCTCGACCCGGAAAAAACCGCGACCAGGAACGCGCCGGTGGGGCATCAGGACTCGGTAGAGAGCGAGCCGGATTGGGTGCGGGTCTTGGCGTAGCCGCCAGCAGCAGCGAACCCAGCACGCAAGTCGTCACCGAGTTCGAGGCGAAAGCCATGACGCCTTGGAGGAATACCTTGTTGGCGGGTTCGGAGTAGATCAAGATGTCGCCCACGGGTGCCACCAAGATCCACGCCACCGCGTGAGACACAATCACCGCCAGGTTGAAACGCAACAGGGTTTTACCGCCCAGCTGGCCTTCGTGGATGGCGTGACGCAACATGAACAGGCCCACCAGCAGGCCAAACACCACCGAGGCGACTTCCCAAGATGCCCAGATCCCATAGCCGGTGGCGTCGACCAGGACGTGGCCAATCGCGCCGATCAGGGCGCCGGCGATGGGTCCATAGAGCACTGCGAAAACGGCCAGCACCGCGTATTGCAGGTTGATCGAAGTATTCGGGACGGGAGAGGGGATAGCGACAAAGCGGCCCAGCACAAAGAACAGGGCAGCGCCGATACCGATGGCGACTACCTGAGTAACTGCAGAGTTTTTATTTCCCACTGTTTTTCCTTTCGTAGATGCGGTTGGGAGTTTGTGAATTACAGAGTCAGTGAATTAGTTCAGATTTGCCGGGGTGATTTCGATACCCCAGCTGGAACCCGAACCCAAGCCAAAAGCGCGGGCATAGGAACCGCGATTGATGGCGATGGCCATGCGGTCTAAAGAGTTTACATAGAGTAGGGATTCGCCCAACTCTACCGAGGCAAAAGAAGGCACATAAGTCACCAAATTCGCGTGCACCGCAGAGCCGTGGTGCGTGATGCGGATGCGGAACTGGTCGCCGAAACCAGAGGCCATCTCGAGGAACATTTCGCGCGGAATCGAGGTCCACAGTGAGCCGTAGCGCACATCGAGGGCTTCGATGATACCCCGCACCGCGCGGGGGTCGGCCTGGGGTTCTTCGCGATGTAGGCGCACCACCTGGTTCAAACTAAGTTCGGGGCCGACCTGTTCGAAACTGATAATCCCCGCCGCCAGGCGCGCCCCGGTATAGGCATAAACATCGCGGCCGTGGAAAGTATAAGAGGCCTGGGAACCAGGCAGACGATTCACACTTTCGTCGATTTCTCGCAGCGCCTGTAAGCCGTAGATGGCTTCAATATGCGTCAAAGTTCCGTTATTCGGCGTCACCACAAAGTGGCCAGTCTTGGTTTGGGCCACCACCGAAAGTCGCTCCGAACCCACGCCGGGATCCACCACGGAAACAAACACGGTTCCCGCCGGCCAGTAATCGATGGTTTGTGCCAGGCGGAAGGAACCTTCCCAGATGTTGTATGGCGGAATATTATGCGTCAGATTATGCACCCCGAGTTTCGGCTCGGTCGAAAGCGCCACGCCAAACATCGCGCTGACCGCCCCGTCATCCAGACCGAAATCGGATTGCAGTACCAGGCTTTGCATCGCTCCCCTCCTGTTCGTGCGGTCGTGCGGACCTTAGCTGCGTGGTGGCCGGGGTCGATTCTAGCAGTTTACTTAGGAAAGGGTTAGGGTGGTGTCCGCCTGGTGGTCAGTGGGGGGTTGAGGGGCGCTTTGCGTCCCCGCCGCGTCGGGGTTTAGTTCAAGATCGGCAGCTGCCAGGGGTAGCGGTAGAGTTCGCAGCGCGAGGCCGCCATCGCGGCGCGGATGTGGTGCCACAGCATCATCACGAAAACCGCGACCAACAACAGAATTCCCAGCGGAATCAGCAAGATGGTGAAGATCATCATCCAGCCGACCAAAGTCATCACCCACATGCCGACGTTGAAATTAAAGGACTGGGCGGCGGCGGAGCGCACATAGGGGCTGGAGTCTTTCTTGATGAACCACACCAGCAGCGGGCCCACGAAGGTCAGCCACCCGGCGGAAAGGCCCCAGGCCAACAGCGCCGAGAGATGCGCCAGCACGGCCCAAGTGCGTTCCGAGTCGGTTACCAGATAACCCGGTTGGGGCTGGGTGGCGTTCCAGTTGTTGCCAGGCTGCCACGAGGGCTGCCCGTTGGGGTTATTCGCGGAGTCGGCTCCGGGGCGGCTCTGCCCAAAAGGCTGGGTTCCCGGTTGCGGGTTTTCAGCACCGTCGTGGCCTCCTTGGTCGTCAGCGGAGGGATAGCTCTGTTGGCCCAGTGACGCATTCATTTTCTGTGTTCCTTCCTGTGTTTCGTTCACGTCTTAAACGCTAGGGCTTTCCGCACCGGACTTCAAGCCGAAATCGGCAATATTGGGCCAAATCAGGGATAAATCCGGGCCCCCTCAGGGTCATCCCTGACACCCCTGTGCCCACAGTCAGGGTAGTCGCAATTCGCTGTGCTCGCTCGGTCGGGGTAGCCGCAACTCGCTGCGCTCGCTCAGTCGGGGTAGCCGCAACTCGCTGCGCTCATTGCGTCCCCCTCCATCACTCGCACCTCGTCAGAGACCTACGGTCTCCACGGGCGCTCGTTCAGTCGGGGTAGCCGCAACTCGCTGCGCTCATTGCGTCCCCCTCCATCACTCGCACCTCGTCAGAGACCTACGGTCTCCACGGGCGCTCGTTCAGTCGGGGTGGCTGACGGGACTCGAACCCGCGACGTCCTGGACCACAACCAGGTGCTCTACCAGCTGAACTACAGCCACCATTGCTGCCCAAGGACAGCTCAAACAGTTTACCCAAAAACCCGCTCGAAAGAAATTCGCCCACATCTGGCGGATTACCAGCGAAAATCAAAGCGCGATACACTGACAAATATGGATAACGACGTCTCTGACAGTAAAAGCCTCATCAGCCTCCTGCGACGCTATTTCATCATAGTCATAGTTGGTGCTGGCGCTGGCTTGCCTCTGGACTCTTCGGGGTGGGTGGCGGCCTAATCATCGTCCCGGCCCTGGTGCTTTTCCTCCACATGCCCCAGCGTGAAGCCTCTGCCACCTCACTGGCATCTATTGTGATTACCGCAGGCGTCGGTTCAACGACGTACTTCTGGACCGGCAATCTCTCGTTCATTGCGGTGGCTCTGCTGCTTCCCGGCATGCTGCTGGGCGCACAACTGGGAGTCTGGTTGCTGCACCGCGTGCCCGACCGGATTCTGCCTTGGATTTACGTTACTTTCGTTGCGTTCGTGATCTTCGCCCACCGTGTCCACATCCCGACGAGGTCCTCGGAAGTGTTGTGGGATGCTCCTGCGATATGTGGGGTTGTAGGTGTGGGGCTCCTCGCCGGGTTCTTTTCCGGTTTAGTTGGCGTCGGTGGGGGGAGGGGTAATGGTGCCCGGCATGGAGCTCTTTGTGGGCTTGGGCGACTTGTTGGCTCGCGGTACTTCGCTCCTCGCCATGATCCCCACCGCAATCACCGGGACGCTTCATCACCGCAAACGCGGCACGGTTGACGTGAAAACCGGGCTTTTGCTGGGGCTCGCTTCTGCCGTGCTGGCTCCGTTGGGGGCGCTGTGCGCCGGCTGGATTTCTCCGGAACTCGGGGCTACCTTATTCGACGGCTTCCTCATCTTCGCCGCTGTGGCAATCCTCTTTAAACCTCGCCGCAAAGGCCCCCAGCCCTCCACCAAATAACCGCAACCCCACCACATAACGACAACGCGGACCTCGCCGGGGTTTCAACGAAAGTAACCCCAAAACGGAACACAACCGGAAAACCTCGAACCGGAAAACCTCGAACCGGAAACCACAAAGGCAGTTATTGGATTTCAGCTAAAGGGGTTATCCGCCTTCACCCGTGAAACCACCTCTTGCAATTCTTCTTTCCCCGGGCCTTCCCCGGCGGGAAACAGTGCCGCGCGATAGTAGCGCAGCTCGTTGATGGAGTCTTGGATATCGCCTAAAGCGCGGTGATTGCCGGTCTTTTCGGGGGCCATTACCAGGACGCGGGGATACCACCTGGCGCACATCTCTTTCAGTGAAGACACATCGAGGATGCGGTAGTGCAGCCAATCCACCAGTTCGGGGAGTTGCTTTTGCAAGAAAGTCTTGTCGGTGCCGACCGAGTTCCCCGCCAGCAGCGCCTTGTTGGGTTCGGGAGCGAAACGCTTTACGTATTCCAGGACCTGCTTCCCCGCATCTTCAATACTGATGCCGACATCGAGTTCATTAATCAATCCAGAGTTAGTGTGCATCTGGCGTACAAAGTCATTCATGTTTTCCCGTGCCCGGTCACTGGGACGAATAATCAGGTCGATGCCTTCGTCCAAGGGATTCAGCTCGGCGTCGGTAACTATCACCGCGATTTCGCACAACTCATCTATTTCCAGGTTCAGCCCCGTCATCTCGCAGTCTATCCAAACCAGAGGGGAGGTAACTTTTTCTTTCATTTCTTCCTTCTTTTATTCAACTTCTTCGGCCAGGAAACGGTGGAGAATCGCATCGAGGTCCGCCATATTCACAGCTTTCGCCATGGCACCTCGTAGCGGAGCGGATGACCCCAGGGAACTGAGCACCAAAGTCATGTCGCTGGCGGAATCCGGGAATGCCAACTGGTTCACGGCTTCGCGCACCTGGTTGAGGAAAACCTCTCCGGCCATGGTGAAGAGTCCCCCGATCACAATCAACTCGGGGTTGAGGATATTGCAAACTTGGGAAAGCGCGTATCCCATAGCGCGTCCCGCTTCTTGGATTTGGCGAGTAACGCGCACATCGCCGTCTTCCAAAAGTCGATTCAAATCGTTCATGGTGCGAACCGGCATCCCCAGTTCTTGCAGCGAAGTCATAATGGAGCGAATCGAAGCGATAGTTTCGAGACAACCCAAACCACCGCACTTGCAGAGTTTGCGGTGTCCGGGTACCTGGATGTGACCGATTTCCCCTGCGATGCCTCCCGTGCCGTAAAGAATCTGTCCGCCGGTCATGATACCCGCGCCGATACCGTAGGAAGCTTCGACATAGACAAAGTCTTCGGCTTCGCGTGCGGCACCCCAGATCCGTTCTGCCAGGGCACCGGCATTGGCGTCGTTTTCAGTCAGGATGGGGAAAGGCGCGATTTCGTTGCTCTCGGATTCCAGATTGACTCCGTCCCATCCGGGCAGCATCGATGTCGAGCGCGAAAGCGTCCCGTCAGAGCGAACCGCGTTCGCCACCACGATACATCCGGCCACAACTTGGGAGTTATTCAGGCCTTTCTTTTGCATCATCTGGTCGAAGGTATCTACCGCAATCTGCCGGCCTTCATCCACGTTAAATTCGCGCGGCATCGGGATAACCTGAGTATCGACGATGGTGTGGTCCAGGGTGACAATCCCGACGCGGACCTGTTCGCGTTCAATGCTGACGCCCATGGCGTAGCCGATGTCGGGTGCGAAGGCGATGGTGTTGCCGCGGCGGCCCGAAGCGGCTTCGGCCAGTCGCAGGATTCCAGCGTCGGTGAGTTCGCGCACAATATTCGATACCGTGGCTGGCGCCAGCCCAGTGCGCCTGGCAATTTCGGCCTGAGAGATACCGCCTGCGTCGATAATCGCCGCCAGGACGCGCTTTTGGTTGGCGATGCGCAGGGATGAAGGCGAACCGGGACCCAAGATGTTTTCTATGCTCACCTTGCCATCTTAGCCGATTTTGTGTTCAGGTTTTGACCTTTTGGGGCCAGATTGTGGATTTTTGGATTCATTTAGGGGTCATTTTAGGGGTCGAGGACGCCGTAAGACGGTGCGGCAGCGCTGTGTTGGTTGGGGGAAGGACTGTGGATGCCGGAGAACCCAGGATTTCGTTGAGATTCCGAGCTTGCGAGAAAGATTCCAACGCATAAGCGGGAATTCCTCAGGTTAAAAGCCCTGGTCGCGTTGCTAACGCGTGGTGAGAAAAGAGTTGCAAACGCAGAGCCGACGGGCTGGCGCCCCCGACAGGATTCGAACCTGCGACCTAGAGATTAGAAGGCTCTTGCTCTATCCAACTGAGCTACGGAGGCATGTCTCCCACTGTAGCACCTCCACACCGAGGCGAAGTTATCCACAGGTCGCTCTCAAGGCGTGAATTCACACCCTAGAGATTTTTCCCTTTCTTTGGTGTCCACGCCATACAGACTAGAAGTGGCCTCGCAGACGCAGGGTCATTGAAGAAGCAAGTCGGACGCAATGTCTAAAAGTTAGGAGAAAATCATGCGCATGATGGAGATTACCATCCATGGAAACGTCGGTTCGCAACCCACCTTGATGACCGGGACGAACTCTCAGCAATGGGTGCGTTTCGGAGTCGGGACGAACTCGAGTTACCGCGACCAAAAGGGCAACTGGGTGAACAACGACACGACCTGGTTCACCTGCAAGGCGTGGGGAAATCTGGCAGTCAATATCAGTAAGTCCTTGCACAAGGGTGACCCGGTGGTGGTTGAAGGTCGCTTGGTGCCTACCGCTTACCTACGCAAAGGCGTTGACGGACAGGAAGGCACACCTGCGGTTGACTTGAATCTGCACGTCTCTCACATCGGAATCGATGTGTCCCGGGCCACCACCATGAATATCAAGCACGTGGAATCTGACCAGCCCGGCCCCCAAGACAACGCGGTGAATATCACCTCCGCACAAGAGGTCGGGGATTTCGGTACGGAATCTAGCGATTTTCCGGTCAGTGAGGAACTGGTAGAGGAAATTGACTCGGTAGAACACGATAGCCTGGCAGAGGCGCCCTTGTGAACCAACGCGACTCTTTGGCCCCGCGCCGTCATCACCCTTGTTTGGGACAGGGGCAATGGCGGCGCTTGGTATTACACAAAGCCGAGGTGTTCCGATAGCATGAAGGCGCGGGGGCACCCCTCGCAAATCCGCCCCGCGCAGGCCTTACAGCCGTTGAAAGGCCGCGCCATGAATGAAAGAAGATGCATGTCAGAATACATTTATTCCATGGTAAAGGCCCGCAAGAAGGTGGGCGATAAGCTGATTCTGGATGATGTGACTATGGCCTTCCTGCCCGGGGCAAAAATCGGCATGGTTGGCCCCAACGGCGCTGGAAAGTCCACCATCTTGAAGATTATGGCTGGCTTGGACGAACCTTCAAATGGCGAGGCAGTTCTGACCCCAGGGTACACTGTGGGAATCCTGATGCAAGAACCGCCCCTCAACGAAGACAAAGATGTGTTGGGTAACGTCGAGGAAGGCGTGGGCGAAATCAAGGCGAAGCTGGATCGCTTCAACGAAATCTCTGCCCTGATGGGCGAACCCGACGCAGACTTCGATGCCTTGATGGAAGAGATGGGAAAACTTCAAGAGGAAATCGACGCCGCAGATGCCTGGGACCTGGATTCACAGTTGGAACAGGCCATGGACGCGCTGCGTTGCCCGCCACCGGATGCCGACGTGACCAAGCTATCTGGCGGTGAACGCCGTCGCGTGGCGCTGTGCAAGCTGTTGTTGCAAGCGCCGGACCTGCTGTTGCTGGACGAACCCACGAACCACTTGGACGCCGAATCCGTGTTGTGGCTGGAACAGCACCTGAAACAGTACAAGGGCGCGGTTATCGCCATCACCCACGACCGCTACTTTTTGGATCACGTAGCGGGGTGGATTGCCGAAGTTGACCGGGGTCACCTCTACCCCTACGAAGGCAACTATTCCACCTATCTGGAAAAGAAGCAGGAACGTCTGAAATCCAGGGCCGCAAGGACGCCAAACTAGCCAAACGCCTGAAGGAAGAACTCGAGTGGGTCCGCCAATCTGCAAAGGGACGCCAAGCCAAGTCCAAGGCGCGCCTCCAGGCCTATGAAGCCATGGCCGCCGAAGCGGAAAAGACCCGTAAACTCGACTTCGAAGAAATCCAGATTCCTCCCGGGCCGCGTCTGGGCACCACCGTGTTGGAAGCCGCCAACCTAAAGAAAGGCTTCGGGGATCGGGTCCTGATAGAGAATCTCAGTTTCTCGCTGCCGCGTAACGGGATCGTGGGTGTCATCGGGCCGAACGGCGTGGGCAAAACCACTCTGTTCAAAACCATGGTGGGACTCGAGCCTCTGGACGAAGGCGAACTGAAGATCGGTGAAACCGTCCAGATCAGCTATGTCGACCAGAACCGCGCGGGTATCGACCCGAACAAGACCCTGTGGGAAGTGGTTTCTGACGGTGCGGACTTCATCGAGGTCGGCAAAGTACAGATGCCCTCCCGCGCCTATGTTTCTGCTTTCGGTTTCAAGGGCGCCGACCAGCAGAAACCCGCCGGGGTGCTGTCCGGTGGTGAACGTAACCGGCTGAACCTGGCCCTGACGCTGAAAGAAGGCGGGAACCTGCTGCTCTTGGACGAACCCACGAACGACCTCGACGTAGAAACACTGTCCTCCTTGGAAAACGCCCTGCTCGAGTTCCCCGGTTGCGCCGTGGTTATCACCCACGATCGTTGGTTCCTGGACCGCGTCGCCACGCATATCCTGGCCTATGAAGGCACCGAGGAAGACCCGGCAAAGTGGTTCTGGTTCGAAGGCAACTTTGAAGGCTACGAAGCCAACAAGATTGACCGGCTGGGACCCGAAGCGGCCCGCCCGCACCGTCTCACCTACCGCAAACTGACCCGCGGCTAGGCCACACCGCGCCCACAGCCCCACCAGCGACGCGCCCAGCCAGAGATTTACGAATCCGGCTGGGCGCGACCAGCTATAATAGTAGGTGGTTGAGCCAAAGCCACAAAGAACTCCAAAACAGCGAAAACAGAAGATAACAAAGGGAGTGCACCCGTGAGCGAAACGAAGGAATATTTACGCGGATTCTTCCCACAGGTACAGGAACTGGCCAAAACCCTGGGAGTTGACATCGAGTGGTGGGACTTCGACGGCCAGTATCACCAGGTCAGCGAAGACACCTTGTTGGCAGTGCTCGATGCCTTGGGTTTCCCCTTGTATACCGCAGCCGACCTCTATACCGCACACGACACCTTGCATCGCGAATACTGGCTGTCAACCTGCCTCAAGGCCTGGTGCTGCGCCAGTCCGCCGCCACGCAGGTCCCGGTGCACGTCCCGCACGGCACCGAGGTAACCGTGGAACTGCACTTCGAAACCGGCGCCCGCCTCGACCTGGAACAAATCGATCGCTGGGTCGACCCCGTAACCATCGACGACACCCTGTGGGGCGAGGCAACCTTCGAAATCCCCGCGAACCTCGAACTGGGATACCACCACCTGGTGGCCCACACCGAAACCGGGGAACACCGCGTCCAGGTGGCGGTGGTGCCGGACCGTCTGGACCTGGGGTATCTGGAAACCCAGCGTTCGTGGGGCGTGATGAGCCAGATCTATTCGGTGACTTCGCGTGAATCTTGGGGAGTGGGGGACTTTGCGGACCTGCAGGAAATCGCCCGCATCTTTGGTCACCGCGGGGCCGACTTTGTGTTGACGAATCCGCTGCACGCCGCAGAACCGCAGGTGCCGCTCACCCCTTCGCCCTATCTGCCGGTGTCGCGCCGTTTCCTCAACCCCCTCTATATTCGCCCCCAAAACATCTACGAATACGAAAACCTCGACGCGGCCCAACAGGCCCAGGTAAAGGTCGCCTTTGCCCGCGCCACCAACGACCCCGTGCTGGACGACGCCGAGAAACAGATCGACCGCAACCGTGCCTGGAGCGCCAAACTCCAGGCACTGCGCCTGATCTACCGCCAGCCGCGCAGCCACGGCCGCGAAGAATGCTTCTTTGAAGTTCAAAGAACAGCTGGGTCAGTCCCTCCAAGACTTTGCCCTGTGGTGTGCACTCTACGAAACCCAAGGCGCCGCCCTCATAGAGGACCCCCAGCTGCGCGACATCAACAGCCCGAAAGTCGCTCGTCTCCGCGCCGAACTGCAAGAGGAAATCGAGTTCTATTCCTGGCTGCAGTGGATTACCAGCGACCAGCTTCACGACGCCCAGGCCGCCGCGATTGGCGCGGGGATGCGTATCGGCATCATGAACGACTTGGCCGTAGGCGTGCACAAAACCGGCGCCGACGTGTGGTGCCTACCCGAGGCCTTCCTCGACACCATGAGCGTAGGCGCCCCGCCCGATATGTACAACCGACTGGGACAGGACTGGTCCCAGCCCCCGCTCAACCCCCGCTACCTCCAGACCCACGACTGGGAGCCTTTGCGCGGCCTGTTCCGCTCCGCGCTGAGGCACTGCGGTGGCTTGCGCATCGACCACGTGATGGGGCTGCTGCGGCTGTGGTGGATTCCTCAGGGTAAGTCTCCCGCCGAGGGTACCTATGTTCGGTACCGGCACGAGGCCACCGTCGGGATTCTGCTGTTAGAGGCCGCCCGTCGAGGTGCTGTGGTTATCGGCGAGGACCTGGGTACGGTGGAACCGTGGGTGCGCGATTACTTGTCGTCGCGGGGAGTTTTCGGTACTTCAGTTATGTGGTTTGAGAGGGAAGGCTCGTCCTTCCGCGCTGCCGACTCCTACCGCGAAATGTGCATGGCGGCGGTGAATACCCATGACTTGCCGCCGACTTTGGGCTACTTGCGCGGAGTCCACCTCTATGTCCAAGACCAGTTGGGGATTTTGCCCCACAGCCTGGAGGAATCCCTGGAGGGCTTGAATAACGAAGTCGCCAAGTTGATTGAACAACTGCGACAGTGGGGCTTGCTGGAAACCGAGCAACCCACCGAAACCGAGTTGATTGCGGCGATGCATCGCTTCATCACTGCCACCCCGGCAAAACTCACGGTGATGTCGCTGGTGGATGCGGTGGGGGATATCCGGATGCAGAACCAGCCGGGCACTAACAACGAATACCCCAACTGGCGCATCCCGCTGGCGGATTCTTTGGGGAGGCCCCTGCACATTGAAGAAATCGAGCACCTCGACACGGTTGCGGACCTGGCTAGCTGCATGGAGGTTTCCCCCCGCGCAGAACTGAGGTCGCCAGCGCGTGCCCGCTCCCGGCGCGATTCTGTAGCCGCGGATTGAAGCTATATAGTTGGTGTGGAGCGCCGTGAAAACCATGGTGGTTTTCCGGACCGAGTTAAGGGGGAGACCAGAGGTGCTGCGAAAGAAACCGAAGGGCGAGGCCCCAGCTACGGGGAAGTCGGCTTCCCCCTCCCGAAGCGCTACCGCGCCCTTTCCGGCCAATCAGACCTCGCCCGCCGTAAGCAGCGCAACCAAAACCACGCCTACCGCGACGAAGGCACCGGGGTCCTCGACAAAGGTACCGGACAAATCCCCTAACCCCGCCAAATCCTCTAAGGCGGGGAAAACTCCTGGCATTAAAACCCCTTGGCTGGACAAGTACTTCGCCGCGGGGTGGCGTCCGCGTTTCGTGGAGTACATGCTGGTGGCGCTGCTGCTGCTGTGTTTCGCCTTCCTAACCAAGCGCATCGGCCAAGCCGACATCTTGGGCGACCAGGGGTTGGGCCAAAGCGCGACCTCGCTGCTGCCGGTGGCGGACATCTTGTACTACGTGGGTTCTTCTATCGAGTCCTTCTTCCCGCTGATTGTGGCTTTCTTGCTGGCTTTCGCCGCGGCGAAACGCCCCAACGCCGCCATGGGGATGGCGGTAGTCGCGACCTGGGCGGGGTACATGGGTTCCACTACCGCGATCTCGCGCTACATCGGCGCGGTCACCACGGGGCAAGGTGCGGGCATCAATCTGGGTTTCTTTGGCGGTATCTTGGTCGGGGCCTGGACCGCGATAGGTTGGACCACCTTCCGTTTCCGTAAAGTTGCCCCCCAAGCCCGCATGATCAGCGGCATCCCCCTGGCGATCCTGCTTTGCGCCACCGGAGGTGTGGTGTTGGGAATCATGGTGGGAGTGGGCTACCAGTTGGCTTACCTGGCGGTGGTACTGGGCCTGGGCGCGGTGTTCCTGAACTCTCCCGCGCCGGTGGCGGTGGCGCTCTATGCTTTCCTGCACCCCTTTGCCGAGGTCGCGGGTCTGGGCAAACTGCTGGATACGGTTCCTTTCAAACAGTACGGTTCTTGCCAAAATGACAACGGCGACCCGCTGAACGGCTCCTACGTCTGCTTCATTTACGGCGGCAAACAACTCGAGGGGCAACAGTCGCTGTTCCTCTCGGGGGGATACCCGGTGGTGGGATTTGGCTTGACAGCGTTGTTCCTGGTGCTGTGGATTCAACTCAAAGGGAAAAACCGGCAATACTGGGCCATTGCGTACTGGATGATGGCAATCGCGACTTTCCTCAGCGGCATGGACTCCGCGGCCCTGTATCTATTTGCATTGGCGGCACCGCGTCTGCTGTTGGCTCACGCCGTGGTTTCGGTGGTTTCTTACACGGTAACCGCGGTGCTGGTGGTGACTATAGGTTGGGCCGGGGGGCCGGGCCTGATCGACCTGATACGGTGGTTCCCCTCTGGGGACGGCCTGCCGTTCCTGGCGATCTTGGGGGTGGTTTTCGCCGCGGTCTATGCGATGCTGGGGATGGCCCTGGTGGTGCACAACAAGAAACCCTCGCTGCTGGGTGGCTACGGCACCGCAAAGATATCGAAGCCTTTCATGAGCCTGCTGGTTCCCGACACCCCCGGTCCCAACGAAGAGGACCTCGACCCGGACCCCGAAACCCCAGCAGCGGCGCCGAAGGCCGACTCCGTCCTCGACCCGGTCCCCACCCCGAAACCTCCGGCGCAACCGCCGACTTCCGCCACCGCCCTCGACCCGGTTTTCGCCGCGCCACCGCGGACACCGTCGCCGTTTCCAGATTTTCCCCCTGCGGGTGCGGGGATGGCCCCCTTGGAGGTCCGTGCCGCGCCCTTCCCTGGGAAGGCCGGGGTTCCGGCCGGTTTCGCGCCGGGCGGGGTGCCCGGTGTGGGGTATCCCCCCGCCGAGACTACCCCGGCGGACTTTATTGCCGCGCAGGCGCTGAATGCTGGCGAGGCCTTTAACTTCAATGCGGGGATGACGCGAGGCCAGGTGCCTGCTGCCCCGGCGGGGATACCGCCGCTGTCGAGTGCGCCGAATCCAGGGATTACTCCCGGACCGTCTCCCTTCACTCCCCAAGGGCCCATGCATATGTCCACTCCGCCGCTGGTGCCCCCACTGTCCGGCGTAAAGAATCCCGGGAACTCCGGCAACTCGGTGAACCCGGCTTTCCCCGGACCGGTTCCGGGTCAGGCACCCGGCGCGGTTCCCGGTCAGGCACCCGGCGCGGTACTGGGACAGGTTCCGGGACAGGCACTCGGCGCGGTGCCGGGACAGGCCGGTGGCGCTTTGCCGGGATCCGGTCAGCTTCCCGGGGCGGGCCGAGTCTATCCTCCGCGTCTGCGCGGCTGAAATACCCCACCACGGATAAGAACCCACCAGCTAAGAACCCGCCAGCGCGGCTAAAGACGCGCCCAGCGCCTAATCAGCCTTCCAAGTCGCGCGCCTGCGCGGTGGCGATACGCTGCGCCACGGACTGGGACTCCAGCACCAGGCGACGCAGCGCCGCGGGGGAATCGGGGTGGGAATCAACCAGCTTTGGGTCATGCCCAACACATCCACCCCGGTTTCTTCCTGGAATCCCACTAGGTCATAGGGGTACAAGCCCTCGATCAGTTCCTCGGCGACTTCGAAAGAACGATCTCGGAAGGTGTCTTCCAAGGCGGCGAAGTACTCCGGCGCGTGGGGCGCCAAAAGCGCCGCTTCGCGGGCCCGGTTAAAGCCGCTGATTACCGAAATCAACTGGTCGTTAGTCAGTTCACGATCCGCATAAGCCCGCTGGAAGGCCTGGGCCTTTACCGCGGCATCGGGACGGGCATAACCGGCCTGCAGGGCGCGTTCGCGGCCATTGACGGTGTCATCCTCTTGCAGCATAGCATCGACGCGGTCTTGTCCCAGGTGACCGGCCGCGCACAGCGAAGTCAACAGGTTCCACTTCAGCTCCGTGTCCATCACCAGGCCTTCCAGCGGGGCCTCGCCATCCAGCAGGGCTTGGACGGCCTGCAGCTGTTGGGCGGTGACCGCGCGACGCCCCACGGAACGAACCAGCTGCAGCTGGGCGTCCGAACCAGATTCGGCGGTGCGGGCCAGCAACAGCAGCCGGTCACCCACCATCTTGTCCAGGGCCTCGCGCTTGGAGGGATGCACATAGGACTCTACGCAGGTGTGCAGGGCGTTTAACATCACCTGCACTACGGTAGAGTTGCTTTCCACCGCCAGCGCCCGCAAGGCGACCTCGACGTAACGCGAGGCGGCGACCTCGCCGTCACGAACCATATCCCACAGCACCGCCATCACTTGGGCGCGGGGCAGGGAATCAGTGAACTTTTCGATGTTGTCGCAGGCCACCTGCAAGGAAGCCGGGTCCAGGCGTAGCTTGCCGTAGGCCAGGTCGCGGTCGTTGACCAGCAAGACATCGGGGCGAGGCTGACCCACGAAGCCGCTCACATCGTGACCTTCGCCCTCCAGGGTGAATTCTTCGCTGTGTCCGCCCACGAAAACCGTGCGGTCCTCGACCTCGGTCAGGGAGTACCCGCGCACCGCCATGCGCATGGGGCGCAGCGAAGCTCCCGGAGTAAAGACCGATTGGCAGATACGCAGACTCTGAATCAGGCCGTCTTCGCCCACTCCCAGTTCGGGACGCAGCCAGGTCATCCCGGCTTCTTGGAGCCACACCCGTGACCATTCGCTCAGGTCCAGGCTGGCCGCAACTTGCAGTTCGTGAATCAGGTCCGCCAGCACGGCGTTTGACCACTGGTGGGACTGGAAGTACTGGGAAAATCGCGCGGCGGAAGTTATCCCAACCCACATAGGAGACCAGCAGCGACAGCGCGCAGGCTCCCTTGGCGTAGGTGATGCCGTCGAAGTTGACCAAGACATCTTCGATGTCGCGAATCTCTGCCACGATGGGGTGGGTCGAGGGCAGCTGGTCTTGACGGTAGGCCCAGGCCTTTTCCGCGGCGCTGAAGGTGGTCCAAACTTCCTTCCAACGCGTCACCTCGGAAACCGCCAGGGTAGAGATGTATTCAGCGAAGGACTCGTTTAGCCACAGATCGTTCCACCACTTCATGGTGACCAGGTCCCCGAACCACATATGCGCCAGTTCGTGCAAAATAGTCACGGTGCGCCGCTCGACGCGCGCCTCCAGTGGCCTCGAGCGGAAGACGTATTCGTCGCGGAAAGTCACGCAAGCTGCGTTTTCCATGGCGCCGGCATTGTATTCCGGAACAAAGATTTGGTCGTATTTGCGGAAAGGATAGGGGAAACCGAAGGCCTCCTCATAGAACTTGAAGCCCGCCCGGGTGATGTCCATGATTTCCTCGGCGTCCAGGTGTTCCTCCATCGAGGCCCGGCAATACACCCCCAGGGGGATGGTGCGTCCATCGATGCTGGTCAGTTCCCCGGTGCGCCCGACATAGGGCCCCGCCACGATGGCGGTGATGTAGGAAGAAATCTTTTCGGTGGGGGTAAAGCGGTAGACGAGGGCGGCGCCGGTTTCGGTTGGGTTCGTTGCGGTTGCCCCGGCGAGGTACTCTGGTTCAGGGGTGGGGGAGTTGCTGAAGCACTTCCACCCGGCGGGGGTGGTTACGGTGAAGGTGAAGTCGGCTTTGAGGTCGGGTTGTTCAAAGACCGCGTAGACTCGGCGGGAATCGGGTACTTCGAAGTGTGAATACACATAGGACTGGCCATCCTGGGGATCGGTGAAGCGGTGCAGTCCTACACCCGTGCGGGTATAGAGGCAGTCCGCCACGACGCGCAGCGTATTCTGGGCGGCCAATCCTTCCAGGGGGATGCGCGAATCGGCGTAAATCCCCGGGTCCAGCGCCACCCCGTTGAGGGTGACCTCTTTCACCGCATCCGCCACCAGGTCGATAAAGGACGAGCCGCCCTCGACGGCGGTGAAATCTATTTCCGTCACTGAAGTGAAGACGCGTTCGCCTCGAGTCAGGTCCAGGGAGATGCGATAGTGCGGGTCGCTGATTACCTCGGCGCGAAGCTGGGCCTCCTCACGGGTAAGATTTTGTCCTGGCATAGTTCCTCCTAGAACCGCTCGATACACTGGATACCTTTATTCTTTCACTGATTGGGGATTGCGGGGAATTGTGACATGCCGAGCCGGGGTACCATAGATATGAAAAGCGAAGGAGGGACAGTGGCAGCACTGCGCGTAGCGGCGAAAGATCGCGGGACCAGGTACTTCCTGGCGCTGCTGCTGTGCGTGTTGGCCGTGTTTACCCTGGCGGCCTGCTCCGGGCAGGACACGGATTCGACCCCGCGCTCGAACCGCACCATCAAAGCCGATCCCGCTCCCGATGGTTGGGTGAACTCGGCAGACGGGGCCTTCCGCATCAAGATTCCCGAAAACTACCACGATGCTTTCGAAACTGTTGGCGGTAAAGAACTGCCCGATGCCCAGGTAATATTGTCTATGTCTTCGGACCTGGCGCTGAACGGATACATTCCCGCTTTGGTGATTGATCATTCCCAGGTAGTTTCCGATCCGAAAGATATCGAAGCCGCCTAAAGAAAGACGATATCTACAAGGATTATTCAAACTTTACCGTGCTGAATCCAGTGAAGGTAGAGGGGATGAATGTGCTGGAGATGAAGTGGAACTATGTCTATCAAGAAGTCCAGATGACGGCGTTTTTAAGCGTAGTTTCCGCGAATAACCACTCTTATGCTCTGAAGCAAGATGTGCCGGACTATGCCTTGGAAGCCTATCAACCCATTATTGACACAGTTTTGAAAACCTGGACGTGGAATAAGGGGGTTTGAGAACTTACCCGCGCCGTAAAACGTAACTTTTCCCCGACCTCGACCGGGTGGCCTCGACCCAGGGACGAAACCGATAACACAAACCGAAACACGGCTTCGACCCGGGAAACTATACTACCAACCCCGCCGCCGCCCCCAGCGGGTGGCCTCGACCCGGGACTTGCTATGCTTGGGTTCATGACGAATCCTTTGCTGGGGTCTTTGGACCCGAACGAATTTGACCGCTCTTTTCGCCCCCAGGACGACCTGTATCGCTTTGTGAACGGGCGTTGGCTGGAATCGCACCAGATTCCCGCCGACCGCGCCATTGACGGGGTTTTCTATACCCTGCGCGACCGCAGCGAAGCGCAGGTTCGCGTCATCATCGAAGATTGCGTGGCGGGGAAGGTGAGCGGAGACTTAGCGGGGAAAGTCGCGGCTCTGTACGGGGATTTTATGGACGAATCCAAGGTCGAGGACGAAGCCCCCGCGGTGCTGCAAGGGCTGCGTTCCGGGGTGGAAGCGGTGGCGGATAAGGCCGCCTTGCGTGATTTGTGGGCGCGGACCTGGACCGAGGGCGTGTACGAGGGTTGGTTCGATATGGGCGTGGACGTGGATCTGAATAACCCCGAGGCCTACGTGAACTATTTTGCCCAAGACGGCATCGGGCTGCCCGAACGCGCCTACTATTTGGAAGAAAAACACGTCGAGATTTTGGCTGAATACCGTGCGCACGTGGCGCGGATGTTGGAGTTGGCGGGTTACGTCGAGGACCGCGCGGCGAGTGAGCGCGTGGCCGGACAGATTGTGGATTTTGAAACCGCGGTGGCTCAACTGCAGTGGGACAACGTCAAGACCCGCGACACCGACGCGACGAACAACCCCATGTCCTTCGCGGATTTCGCGGCGCTGATGCCGCACTTTGACCTGGGGGCGTGGCGGCGCGCTTCGGGCCTGCCCGACAAGATGTTTGACCAGGTCAACGTGGGCGAACCCGATTTCTTTTCGGGGATGGACGCCCTGTGGGAGGCCACGGACCTGGAAGTGCTGCGGTGGTGGATGCTGTGGGGTGCCCTGAACAGCCACGCGGCTTTGCTTAGTGCCCAGATTGTGCAGGCTGACTTCGAGTTCTATGGAATGAAGCTGGCCGGCAAAGAGGAACAGCGCGAACGGTGGAAGCGCGGGGTGGGCCTGGCTTCTTCGGTGATGGGCGAGGCCCTGGGTGAACTCTATGTGCAGCGGCACTTTCCGGCCCAGGCTAAGGTCGCGATGGAGTCTCTGGTGGCGAACCTGATTGCGGCCTATCGCGAATCGATTTCGCGCCTGGAGTGGATGGGGGTGCAAACCCGGGAAAAGGCCTTGGAGAAGTTGGCGCTCTTTACCCCCAAGATTGGCTATCCCGACAGGTGGCGCGATTATTCCAAACTGAATCTATCGGCGTCTCAGGCTCCGAGGCTGGTGGATAAAGTCCGTGCCGCCTCCAGCTTCGCCTCTTGGTTCTGGATCGATAAATTAGGTGGCCCGGTAGACAAGACGATTTGGCACATGACTCCCCAGACCGTGAACGCCTACTATAACCCTACGGTGAACGAAATCGTGTTCCCCGCGGCCATCTTGCAGCCCCCCCTTCTTTGACCCGGCAGCTGACCCGGCGGTGAACTACGGTGCCATCGGGGCGGTTATCGGCCACGAAATCGGTCACGGCTTTGACGATCAAGGCTCCAAGTTTGACGGGCACGGCCAGGTCAACGACTGGTGGACTGGGGAAGATTCCGCCGAGTTCCAGCGGCGCACCCAGGCCTTGATCGCGCAATACGATGCTTTTGTGCCCCAGGGCTTGTCGGCGGAGTTTCACGTCAACGGTGCCTTGACCATCGGGGAAAACATCGGCGACTTGGGCGGTTTAGATATTGCCTGGAAGGCATACTGCTTGCATCTTCGCGCACAGGGGATTCAGACCCCGCCCAGGCCCCCGTAATCGAGGGGCTCAGTGCGGCCCAGCGTTTCTTGCTGTCTTGGGCGCGTTCCTGGCAGTCCAAGTCCCGCCCAGAGTTCGCCAAACAGATGATTTCCATCGACCCGCATTCACCCAGCGAATTCCGCTGCAACGGTGTGGTGGCTAACCTGGACCTCTTTGCCCAGACTTTTCAGACCGCTCCGGGCGACAAGCTGTGGCTGGAGCCCACTCAGCGGGTGCGGATTTGGTAGGGGCGCCGGGGCGGCGTTGCGCTTTAGTGCGTGCTTCGGGCCATCCTCAGTGCGTGGTGAAACCTAGGTAGTCATAGAGTTTTACGACTTCGGGGGCGGCTTCGATATCTAGCTGCAGCGTCAGTGCGTCGCGGCCCAGCGCCGCTACCGCCGCCGAAGCGCGCATTATCAAGGCCGCTGCCACGCCTTGGCGCCGGTATTCGGGGTCAACGAAGATGTCCGCAATGAAGGGTGCCTCGCCGCCTTCGGGGGAGCACCATTCATCGGGCGCCTTGTCCAACACGATAATCACGCCAACCAAGATGTTGTGGTGCCAGGCACCCAACGTGGCGGTTTGCAACAGTGGCCCATAGGCCTCTTTCCAGAACAATTCTATCTGTCCCGAAGCGCTGACCCCCGAATCGCGGTATGCCACGGCATGGAGCTGTGACATCTCTATCACGTCTGCTTCGGTCAGGGGCCGATAGCTCAGCTTTATCGCCGGCTGGTGGGCCGGGCGTTGCTCCGTATCAGGCGCTTGCAGAATCTGTGTGGACATGCTTCCATTGTCCCACTAACCAGGGCTTTTGGATAGAGTTTTACGCCTTGCACTGCGACTTGATCCAGGTCGGTATCTGGCTTGGGCTTGGTTGGGTCCCACCGGGGTCTGTACCAAATTACCCCTAAAATCGGGGTCGGTGACTTATAAGGTAGCGACCCCCAAATTAAGGTTATTTTGGTACACAGAGCACTACATACTTCAAAGAAAACAGCTCTTGGGTGTGGGGCCGGGGGCGGGTAACATGGTGGGGTGCATGACGAGGAAACACCGCAGAACCTGACACCGGAACAACTCGAACTGCTGGCCGAACGCGCAGACCGTCCTCGAGCCAGCGCTACGCTGGGGAAATCTACCTTGCAAGACCCGCGGGCCAAGGCCATCTACGACACTTTGGTGGCGCGCCGCGCCGAACACCAGATAGAACGCAGCCTGGAACCCGTGGCGGGGGTGCTGAATTATCTGGGCGACCCCCAAAATCTGTATCACTCTATTCACATCACTGGGACGAACGGGAAAACCTCGATTGCGCGGATGGTCGAGTCATTGGCCAGCACGCTGGGGTATCGCACCGGACGCTTCACTTCTCCCCACCTGGTGGATGTGCGTGAACGCATCGTGGTGGACCTCGAACCCATCGCCGTGGATGCCTTTGTGCGCGCCTATGAAGACATCGAAGCGCAGTTGGCGCTGTGGGAAAACGCGCATCCGGGCTATCGCCTGTCGTTCTTCGAAGTACTGACGGTGATGGCGCTGGCCTATTTCGCCGACGCCCCGGTGGACCTGGCTGTGGTGGAAGTCGGGATGGGAGGACGCTGGGACTCTACCAATGTCATCAACTCGGACACGCAGGTTATCGGCCCCATCAGCCTGGAACACGAAAACTGGCTGGGGCGTGGAATAGAGAACATCGCCCGGGAAAAAGCCGGAATCATCAAGCCTGGCTCTACCGTCGTGGTCAGTTCCCAGCCCGAGGCCGCCAGGCAAATCATCGAAGCCGCCGCCTATGCCCAGGACGCCACCTTGCGCCTGGAAGGCCGCGACTTCGAGGTGCTGCGCCGCCTGCCCGCGGTGGGCGGTCAGCTGATCGATGTACGCACTCCCGCGGCGACCTACCACGATATCTTCCTGCCGCTTTTCGGGGCGCACCAGGCACAAAACGCTGCCCTAGCCCTGAGCGCGGTTGAAGCGCAGGTGGGAGGCCAGGCCTTGCACGCGGATTCCGTGGCCAGGGCTTTCGCCGAGGTTCAAAGCCCGGGCCGTCTGGAGGTGCTGCATTCCTCGCCCATGATCGTGGCCGATGCGGGACACAACCCCGGTGCGGCTCAGGCCCTGGCACAGGCCGTTGAAGAGGACCTGCGCTGGAGCCACGTCGTTGGTATCTATTCGGCGATGTCGGACAAGGACATGGAAACGGTGTTGGGGATTATGGAACCGGTGCTGGACGAGGTCGTCGTCACGCCGATGCCTGGCGAGCGCGCGGCATCTTTGGAGGACTTAGAGAAAGTGGCTCTGGAGGTTTTCGGTGAAGGTCGCGTTATCGCCAAAGATTCGCTGGTCGAGGCCATCGCCGAAGCCTCGGCCCGCGACGATGCCTTGAACCAGCCGGGAGGCACCACCGGGGTGCTGGTTTTCGGCTCCGTAGTGTTGGCGGGGATGGCCCAAGAGGTGCTGGGGCGGCGTCCCTAGCCACCCCCTTGGCTCGCCCAACTCGCCCCGCCGCGCGCGCAACTACCCGCCCGCGCGCAATAAACCCTCTCCGGCCCCCCCAGGTGCATACAATAGGAATAGCCTCTGGCCTTGAACATTGCCTAAACAAGCCCTCCAGCAGAATCGAGTTTTCGCCGTGATGCCGATGCCCCTAAATATCCAGTGGGTCAGCGCCTGGATGGAACTTTGTGTGCGCCTGCTGTCGAATCACCAGGCCCGTCTCCAAGAGCTGGACACCATACTGGGCGACGGCGACCACGGCCGCAACATCGTCACTGGTTTCGCCGCCGCGGAACAAAAGTTGGCGGGAATCGAAATGCAAAGCCCGCCCCACGGCCTGCGCGTGGTGTCTTACACTCTGTTAGCCGCGGTGGGCGGGGCTTCCGGCCCGCTCTACGGCACGGCGTTTCTGCGCGGTGCCAGGCGGTTTCTCCGGATTCTTCGGTGCTGACTCCGGCCGAGGCGGGAATGTTCGTGGTGAAGGCCGCCGAAGGCATCCAGGAACGCGGCGGGGCGCAACCGGGTCAAAAGACCTTGCTCGATGCATGGTTCCCGGCGGCCACTGCGGCGGCCGGGAACCATGCCGTGGCCGAGGGCGCCAGCGCGGAACAGGTGCTGCGCGCGGCGGCAGATGCGGCCCTGATTGGCGCCGAAGACACGGTTTCGATGACGGCCGTCCAGGGTCGCGCTGCTTTGCTGGGCAGCCAGTCCCTGGGCCACGAGGACCCCGGTGCGCGTTCCTCGGCCCTGATTCTGGAGGCCGCGGCGCGCGCGGCCGGTGCGTGATTCGCGTCGCGTTCCCGGTTCGAGGTTCGCCGTTTCGTTCCCGGTTCGAGGTTCGCCGTTTCGTTCCCGGCGCGGCATTGTTCCAGCCGGGCCATGCGTTTTGCTCTACACTGAGAGAAACAGTGGCGCGAGGCGGCGCCCCTTGCAGGAAGGTTCACGCAATGAGTGCAGTTTTTGACCCCGCGGTGGAGTACAGCCTGATCTTGGTTAAACCCGATGGCTACCAACGAAAACTGGCGGGAGAAATCATCTCCCGCATCGAAAAGCGCGGCTTCGACATCGCGGCGCTCAAGGTTTTGGTCCCTACCTCCCCACAGCTGGAAGCGCACTATTGGGAGCACAAAGAAAAGCCCTTTTTCCCCGGCCTAGTGAAATACATGAGTTCCGGTCCGGTGGTGGCGATTTTGGCGCAAGGCAACGGGGTGATTCCAGCATTCCGCGCCATGATGGGAGCTACTGACCCCACCCAAGCTGCTCCTGGAACCATCCGCGGAGACTTCGGACGCGACTGGGGAACTGGGGAAATCATCAACATTGCCCACGGTTCCGATTCCCCTGAAAGTGCCCAAACCGAAGCCCAGGTGTGGTTCCCGGAACTGTTTTAACTAACCGGTCCGCTGTGCCTTAAGCTGAAGGGGTGTATCTCAAAACCCTGACGCTGAAAGGCTTCAAGTCTTTCGCTAACCCGGTTCATCTCTCGCTGGAACCGGGCGTGACCTGCGTCGTCGGCCCCAACGGTTCGGGGAAATCCAATGTGGTTGACGCCCTGGCGTGGGTGATGGGTGAACAGGGCGCCAAGAACCTGCGTGGCGGCCAGATGTCGGACGTGATTTTCGCCGGCACTAAAACCAAAGCTGCCCTGGGGCGCGCCGAGGTACAACTCACCATCGACAACTCCGACGGTGCCCTGCCGATTGACTACACCGAAGTCACGATATCGCGCACCATGTTCCGCGCCGGTGGTTCGGAGTACGCTATCAACGGCTCCCCGGTGCGCCTGCTGGATATCCAAGAGTTGCTTTCGGACACCGGCATGGGACGACAGATGCACGTCATCGTCGGTCAAGGACAGCTCGACACGATTCTCTCGGCCTCAGAACTGGAGCGACGTGCCTTCATCGAAGAAGCCGCCGGGGTGCTGAAGCACCGCCAGCGCAAAGACCGCGCGCTGCGAAAACTGGATTCCTTGGCGGTGAATCTCTCTCGGGTCCAGGACCTGACTAACGACGTGGGCAAGCGTCTGGGCCCGCTGGGCAAACAAGCCCAAGCCGCCCGCAAAGCCGCGCGGGTACAGGCCGAACTCGAAGATGCCTCGGCGCGTCTCTTGGCAGACTCCGTGGTGACGCAGCAAGAAAGCTGCAGAGTCAAACCGCCTCGAAAGAAGAAATCTTGGCCGCCATCGCCAAGCTCGACGAAGACATCGCGGCGCTGCGCAGCAAGCAGGCCGCGGCGAAGTCCTCGCTCGAAGAAGTCTCTCCGGGTCTGGAAAACCTGACTCAGGTGTGGTCGAAACTGGGCGGGGTGTCAGCCGCTTTGGAATCCCTGTCGAAACAAGCCCAGGAACGCCTCAACTCCTTGGAAGAAGCCCAGGCGGACGCACCCGCAGACGACACCTCAGAACTGGAGCAACGCCTGGAACGCAACGACCAAGAAATCCAAGTGAAAACCCAAGAAGTTGCTCAGCTCCAGCAAGACCTCGAAGCGGCTGTGAGTGCCGAAGCCAAGGCCAAGAACGCGGAAAACCAGGTGCGGGAAAAGCTCGAAAACCTGCGCCGCGCCGCAGCGGATAAGCGCGAGAAAATCGAGAGGTTGCGCGGTGCAGTTGCCACGGCAGCCTCGCTGGCACAGGAATCCCAATCCAGTATCGAGCGTCTGAGCCAGTCCTTGCAGGCCGCACAGGAACGTGAAGCAGTCGCGACCAAAGAGCTGAGCGAACTGGAGCAGACCTTGCCCGGTTCGGATACGGATAATGATTTGCTGCAGCGGGAAAACAACTTGGCCCAGGAACTGGCCGAAGCTAAGGCAAAGCTCGAAGAACTTCAGGCGGCGTTTTCCGAGGCCCGCACCGAAGCGGCCCGCTGGGAGGCGCGCCGCTCGGTGTTAGAGAAAACCCTGAAACCTGCAGACGCGGCCGCGGCGGTGCTGGACGCGAAACTCAGCGGGATCAGCGGAGTACTTTCAGAACTGATTACGGTAGATACCGGCTGGGAAGAAGCTATCGGCGCGGTTTTCGGGCCGTGGTCTGGGGCGCTGCTCTCTAACAGCGTCGAGGTCGCCGCCGACGCGGTGCGTTATGCGCGCGAACACCAGGCCGGGCAGGTGCATCTGTTGATCAGCGCCTCGAACTTGGCCAGCCCGGAAACCGACCCCCACCCCGAAACGCTACCTCCGGGGTGCCACCGGGCGGCGGACCTCGTCAAGGCCCGAAAAGGAAAGAAACTTCCCCAGATAGTGGTGGAACTCCTGGATGGGGTCGTGGCTTGTGAAGAACTGTCCCAGGCGCGCCAGATAGTGGGAGAAGGCCGGGTGCGCCTGGCGGTGACGCAGGCGGGGGATTCGCTGTCTGCGACGCAGGTTATCGGCGGGGGGGATTCCGGCGCACAGGCGCTGCGACTCCAGGCCGAATACGACGACGCGGCGGATGCGGCCGAATCCGCCGGGCAGGCCGCCCAAGACGCGGAAACCCAGTTGTTGGCTGCGCGCCAACACCTGGAAGACGTCACGGCGCGACTCCAGGAGGCTACGGCCCAGCTGCAGCGGGCCAATGCTCGTGCCGCCGAAGTGGCTACGGCTCTGGCTGGGGCGAAGGCGCGCCAGGTTTCGGCCCAGGCTGAAACCCAGCGCATGGCGGCCGAACTGGAGCAGGCCCGCAAAGAAGCTGGGCAGCGCAGCGAAAAACTGGCCCAGGCGAAAGCCGAACTGGAGCAGGTGGATGCCGTGGTGGAAGCCGAACCTGGCGGAACCCCGGATTTGCAAGAAGAACTGACTCAGGCCCTCGAAACGGTGACGCGAGCCCAGGACCGGCGCACCGAAGCGCAGATTGCGGCGAAACTGGCCGCCGAGAATCTCGAATCGCTGCACGCCAGGGCCGAATCCCTGAAACGCAACATCGCCGCGCACAAGGCCGCCGCCCTCGCTGCGCAACAGCGCGCCCGGAAACGCGAACGTCGCCGCATCCGCGCCCAGCATGTCTACGAACAGGCCCAGGCCGCGCTGCTTTGCGCCCGGCAGGCCGTGGCACAGGCCTCGGCACAGCGCGAAACCCTGACGGCTAACCGCGAAGAACTGAACCTGCACCTGGAAACCCTGCGCGCCGCCCTGGACGATTTACACAAACAACGTAACGACCGCAACGAATCTTCACTGCGCGATCAGGTGGCTATCGCCCAGATGACGGCGCGGCTGGACCAGTTGCTGCAAAGCGCGCGCGAAGAACACGGCTTGGACGCCGAATCTTTGGTGGCGAAGTTCGGGCCGCATAACCAGGTTCCGGTTTTCAACGAGGACGGCGAAGCGGTTGAGTGGGTGGCTTTTGTGCGAACCGAACAGGTGGAGCGCGAAGCCAAGGCGAAAGAAGAACTGAAGCGAATCGGTAAGGTGAACCCCTTGGCCCTGGCGGAACATGAATCTTTGAAGGCCCGCCACCAGTTCCTCTCTGACCAGCTGGCGGATTTGAAAAAGTCGCGCGCCGATTTGCTCGACGTGGTGGAACAGGTAGATGCCCAGGTCAAAGAGGTTTCGGCGCGGCTTTCAAGGATGTGGCGGGTTCTTTCCAGGAGATTTTCCAGGTGTTGTTCCCCGGCGGGGAAGGGAAGTTGGAACTGACTGACCCTAAGGATTTACTCAACACCGGCATCGATATTCAGGTGCGCCCCGCGGGAAAAAACGTCAAGCGGATGTCGCTGCTGAGCGGCGGGGAAAGGTCGCTGGCGGCCCTGGCTTTTCTGTTTGCAATCTTTATGGCTCGGCCTTCGCCCTTCTATGTTTTAGACGAGGTCGAGGCTGCTTTGGACGATATGAATCTGTCGCGGCTGTTGGGGGTGTTCGAGATTCTGCGTCGCAATTCCCAGTTGATTATCATTACGCACCACAAACGCACTATGGAGATCGCTGACGCTTTGTATGGGGTAACGATGCGTGAGGGTACCACCACGGTTATCTCGCAAAGATTGGCCCATCCACGCCTGGATGAAACGACAGAATAAGCTGGAAATCCGCCGAAAATACGGCTTTGGGCGGGACGTTGGTCTATGATGAATGATTGAGGCAACCTTTGCTTGATTGTCTCGGAAAACAGTAGGGACAACTCAGGACAGGATTGGGATGATAAACAGTCCTTTGCTCGGCGTGGTGCACAGCCTGTTACAGACTTCTGTTACCCTGGAATCGCGCGGTTTGCTCAGCTACACCGACCCCTTGATTTTTGCCATCCCGGTGGCTTTGGTGGTTATCGTCACCGTCATCGTCATCAGCGCTTCTTCCATCACCAAGCAGCAGAACCGTATCCGTAACGAGGACCGGTTGTTGGATACTCTGGAGCGCATCCGCCGGGAGAACCAGGAACCCCACACCGAAGATCGCGACTTGGACGAGGCGATGCGGCAGTTGGTTAAGGCCAAAGAAGAAATCGCCGCCGGGGTTTCGGCACCGGACACGGGCGACGCGGCTGGGGAAGCAGCCCAGGCAAAGAGCAGCGAGGAATCTAAACACGAGCTTTCCCGCTATGACTACGAAGACGAGCTGGATGACTTCGAGGAAGACGAAGAAGATGACCAGGTTCCCGAAGGCGTGATTTGTGACGAGGACGGCTTTTGCTATGCCCCGAGTCTCAATCCCGAGTTGGTTGCCCAAGCCAAGGCACAGATGGAGACCCAGAAGCAGGCGCTCCCCGAGGCGGAGGAAGCGCTCGAAGCGGAAACCGAAACCCCGGACCTCGAACCGGAAAAACCCGAACCGAAACTTTCGCGTCTGCAGCGACTCAAGACGCGCCTGGCGGGGCGCGGTGGGCTGGGCAAGGCGATGGTCAAGCTGCTCAGCCGCGCCGAGATTTCGTCCGAGGATTGGCAGGAACTCGAAGATACCTTGCTGGCGGCGGATCTGGGGATTGACCCCACGACCGAACTGATCGAAAAGCTGCAGACCCAACAGAAAGTCGAAGGCACCACCGATCCCGAGCGCGTGCGGCAGATGGCCAAAGAGCAGCTGCTGCAGCTGCTGGACCCCCAGCTGGACCGCGAACTGCACCTGGAGGACCCCGAAGGCGGTGCCACGGGTGGCTTGCTGATGGTCGGGGTGAACGGCGCGGGCAAGACCACGACCGTGGGGAAGATGGCGCGATTCCTGGTGGCAGAAGGCAAAACTGTGGTGCTGGGAGCGGCCGACACCTTCCGCGCTGCCGCCGGGGAGCAGCTGCAGACCTGGGGCGACCGCGTGGGAGTGTCGGTGGTGCGCAGCGAGAAAGACAAAGCCGACCCGGCCTCGGTGGCTTTCGACGCCGCCAAACTCGCCTGTGAAAGTGGCGCGGACGTGGTGCTGATAGACACGGCGGGACGCCTGCAAAACAAGTCAACGTTGATGGACGAGCTGGGCAAGATCAAACGCGTTGCCCAAAAGCAAGTACCCATCACCGAAGTGCTGCTGGTTATTGACGCCACCACCGGACAAAACGCGCTGTCCCAGGCGAAAGTCTTTACCGAAGCCGTGGGAGTGACGGGGATTGTGCTGACGAAGCTGGACGGCTCGGCTAAAGGCGGCATCGTGGTTTCGGTGCAGCGCGAACTGGGACTGCCGGTAAAGTTCGTCGGCCTGGGCGAGGGCCCCGACGACCTGGCGCCTTTCGTGGCCGCGGATTTCGTTGACGCACTGTTAGAGGCTAGGCGTTTTCATCGGGGCGAGGACCTCGACGGGGGAGAGCGCGGGTTGCGGTGGTTTCGCCCTGGGTCGGGGTGACTTGGTAAAGTAACAGGGTGTTCAATAATCTTTCTGATCGCCTGAGCGAGTCCTTTAAGAACCTTCGTAAGAAGGGCAAACTGTCCGAGGCAGACGTTGACGAAACCGTCGCCGAGATTCGACGCGCCCTGATCGAGGCCGACGTCGCCCTGGAGGTCGTGAAGGATTTTACAGCGCAGGTCAAGGAAAAGGCCTACGGTGCCGCGCGGTCCCAGGCGCTGAACCCTTCCCAACAGATTGTAAAGATCGTCAACGATGAACTGGTGTCGGTGCTGGGTGGGGAAACCCGGGAACTGCAGTTTGCCCGGCCCGGCAAAGGACCCACGGTTTTTATGTTGGTGGGTCTGCAAGGTGCCGGTAAAACTACCCTGGCGGGCAAGTTGGGCAAGTGGCTTCGCGCCCAAGACAAGAAAGTTTTGCTGGTCGCCGCCGACCTGCAGCGTCCCAACGCGGTTACGCAGCTGCAGATTGTCGCAGAGCAAGCCGGGGTAACGGTATTTGCCCCGGAGCCCGGCAACGGGGTGGGGGACCCGGTGGATGTGGCGCGGCGCGGCTTGGCCCTGGCCAGCGGCTCGGGATACGACGTCATGATTGTGGATACCGCGGGGCGTCTGGGCGTGGACGAAGAGCTGATGCAACAGGCCCGCGAGGTGCGCGACGAAGTCCAGCCTGAAGAGATTTTGTTTGTGTTGGACGCCATGATCGGTCAAGACGCGGTGCGCACCGCCCGGGCTTTCCGCGACGGCGTGGACTTCACCGGCGTGGTGCTGTCTAAGCTGGACGGCGACGCGCGCGGTGGGGCGGCACTGTCGGTGCGCGGAGTCACCGGGGTGCCGGTGCTGTTTGCCTCTACCGGCGAGGGCCTGGACGACTTCGAACGCTTCCACGCCGACCGCATGGCTTCGCGCATCTTGGATATGGGCGACATCCTGACCCTGATCGAACAGGCCGAAGCCGCTTTTGACATGGAGCAGACCCAAAAGCTGGCCGGGAAAATCCAGCAGGGACAGCTGACTCTCGAGGACTTTTTGCAGCAGCTGCAACAGATCCGGAAACTCGGTTCGATGCGCAAGATGCTGGGGATGCTGCCGGGTGCGGGAAAGATCCGTGAGCAACTCGATCAGTTCGACGAACGCGAAGTCGATCGTATCGAAGCCATTGTGCGTTCCATGACCCCGGCGGAACGCCAGGACTTGAAGTTGCTCAATGGTTCGCGTCGCGCCCGCATCGCCGCGGGTTCCGGCACCACGGTGGCGGACGTGAACGGCCTGGTCGAGCGTTTCGAGATGGCGCAACGCATGATGTCTAACATGGGCCAGATGGGCGGTGTGGGGCCCGACGGACAGATGACCATGCCGGGAATCGGGCGGATGCCGGGGATGGGGAAGCACTCGAAAGCCCGAATCCAAGCGAAGTCTGGCAAGTCGAAGGCGCAGCGCAAGGCCAAGTCCGGCAACCCCGCCAAGGCGGCGCGACAGGCCCGCGAAGCCCTGGAAGCCATGCAGAAAGGTGGCGCCGCCGCGGTGCCTGACTTGGGCGCGCAGTTGCCCGGCGGTTTTGGTGGCCTACCCGGTGCGATGCCGGGGGTTTCTGGTGTTGCTGGGGCTGGTGGGACTGGCGGTGTTGCTGGCGTCGGTGGGACTGGCGGGGCTGGCGGAAAACTTAATCCCGCCGACCTGCCCGACGACATCAAACGTATGCTCGGCAGCCTGTGAAACCCCGACCTCGACACAGGAACTTTCGTGCCCGAAGGACATTCCATTCACCGCCTGGCCGGGGCTTTTCGTGACTCGCTGCAGGGTCAAGTCCTGCACGCCTCCTCGCCGCAGGGTCGTTTCGCCCAGGGCGCGGCGCGGCTGGACGGGCAGCGTCTGGTCCAGGCCCGCGCCCACGGCAAGCACCTGTTCTTGGGTTTCGCCCCGGCCGATTCTGCGTTTTCTGTTTCCCTCGGCGAGGGCGGGGTTTCGGTTTCGGGCGAGGTTTCGGGCGAGGTTTCGGGTGAGGAGGGAATGTCGACTTGGGAGCCGGATGCGGAGCTGACTTGGCTGCATGTGCATCTGGGAATCTACGGCTCGTGGCGTTTTACCGGAGATGCCCAGTTCATGGCGCCGCAGTTCGTCGGTGCTCCGCGCCGCCAGATAGATGCGCACAGCTCCTCAGTGCTGCTGGGGCAAGATGGCGACACCCGCACCCTGCGCACAACGCGCGCTGCCACCCACACCGACGACCTCGAGGCGGGAACCCACCTCGAAACCGCGACCGTGGCCGGGGACCTCGACGCGGACCTCGAACCGGTCGAACTGCGGGTGCATCAGGTCTGGGACGCCTCGAAAATGATTGCCTACGAAGACTTCGCCGACCGTTGGTTTCTGGCGCCTGGGTCGGGAGAATTCCGCGCGTCAGAGCCGATTGGGGCGGTGCGGCTGCGGCTGCTGGCCGAGCACGGCGTGGCGGACCTCAGCGGGCCTAATACTTGCGAGCTGCTGGACGCGGCGGGGGTGGCGGCGGTGCTGGGGCGGCTGGGGCCGGACCCGCTTTCCCAGCCTCGCAGCGGTTTTGCGGCATTTCGGCAGGCCTGCGCGCGGCGACGCAAAGCGATTGGAGAGGCGCTGATGGATCAGGCGGTTCTGGCCGGGGTGGGCAACATCTATCGGGCCGAGGTGCTGTTTGCGGCGCGGCTGTCGCCCCACGTTCCCGCGGCGGAGGTCAGCGCGGCGAAACTGCGGCGCATCTGGGATTGGCTGGTGGAGCAGATGCCCCGCGGGGTCGCGACCGGGCGCATCACCACTATGGATCCCAGCGATTACGCCAGTTTTGTGCAGACGCATCCCGAGGTGTTGGAAGGCGGCGATGGTGGCGCGGGCGCGGGTGGCGCGGGCGGCGAGGAGGCGGACCCGGTGGCGCAACGCTATTACGTGTACCAGCGCGAGGGACGGATTTGCCTGCGGTGCGGGCGGCGGGTGCGGATGGAAGTCGCGGCGGGGCGCAAGCTGTACTACTGTCCGGGGTGTCAGCGCTGACCGCTTTGGGGTGGTCTTTTGCCGGAGTCTAGCGATTGTCGTGGGGGCGAGGAAAAACCACCAGACGATAGAGCGCATAGCGCAGCGCGGTGCCCAGAATCAGCCCCAAGACATTCGCGCTGAGGTTATCCGCCAGCGGGGATGTGAAGCCCAAGGCATAGTGGCTGAGCCACAGGCACAGCAGGGGCGGCAATGCCCCTAAGACATTCACCAGCACGAACAGTGCCGCCTCCAGAAAAATCCCGTGCCCGCCGCGCTGCCGGAAAGTCCAGGATCGATTCATCAACCAAGAAAAAGTCGTCGCCACTGTAATCGCAACGCACTTATCCGCTAAAGGCCACCCCGGCGCGACCCACAGCAGCAATAGGTTGAAAACCGCCAGGTCCACCAGGTAGTTCAGCCCGCCCACCGTCAGGAATTTGGTGATTTCAGCCCAGTTCTGCCTTAAAAATTGCCTGACCCAGCGGTAGCTTCGGGCGAGGGACTGCTTCACCCCCTCATTCTAGCGCCGGATTTGCCTCGGCCGAGAGGGCTGATTATTCACAGCTGAATTGGTAAGACCGGCGGGAAAGTGGCATAATAACTGGGTTGTACAAGGACCCCGCCTACCCCCTCTCAAAGCGGGCCCCTCGGCAAGAGCAAACCGAGTCAGCAGTGTTTCCCTACCTGCCAAAAGGCCAGCTCAGACACAGAAATTAGGAGATCCACAAAAGTGGCAGTACGTATTCGTTTGAAGCGAATTGGTAAGATTCACCACCCGATTTACCGCGTGGTGGTGGTTGACTCTCGCAAGAAGCGCGATGGTCGAGTCATCGAAGAGGTCGGCAAGTACGACCCTAACCAGGAACCTTCTTTGATCGAGCTGGATTCCGAGCGCATCCAGTACTGGCTGGGTGTGGGCGCGCAGCCCTCTGACCCGGTGCATCGTTTCTTGGTTCTCAGCGGCGACTGGGCCAAGTTTAAAGGCGCCAAGGTTGTAGAGAACCGCATCAAGACCAAGGACGCGGGACAGTCCATCGAGGAAGCCATCAAGGCTGCAGATGACGCCGCCGAAAAGGCCAAGGCCAAGAAGGCCGAAGCCGAAGCCAAGGCCAAGAAGGAAGCTGAAGAAGCCTCCAAGGCCGCCGAAGAGGCCGCCGCCGAAGAGGCCGCTGAAGAGTCTCCGGCTGAAGCTCCCGCCGAAGAAGCCACCCAGGAAGCGGCAGAATAATGTCAATGTTGGCTGATTCCTTGGAGCACCTGGTCAGCGGCATCGTTGACGAACCCGAAGCGGTCCGTGTCAACGAAAAGTCCCTGCGCCGCGGCAAGTTGCTGGAAGTCCATGTGGCCCCCGGCGACCTGGGTCGCGTAATCGGCCGCAACGGCCGCACCGCCAAAGCCCTGCGCACGGTAGCTTCGGCCCTGTCGAGTAATGGTTCAGTCCGCGTCGACGTGATTGACCAGGATCGTCGCTAAAATTCATTTTCCGGCGCGGCCCTCGCCTGGCGGGGGTCGCGCCGTGTTTTTACCCGCGCCCAGCGGGTGATAAAAGTGATAGCAGCCACAATGACCTAGAGGAAAGAGTTCCGCAGATGAAGTTGACGGTGGGAGTTTTAGGCAGAGCCTCGGGAATCCGCGGGGAAGTGCGGGTCTCGGTGCAAACCGACGACCCGGCACGGCGCTTTGCCCCCGGTGCGGTGCTGGAAACCGACAGCCCCGGTTACCCGCTGCTCACCGTGAAAGGCGCGCATCGCTCGGGAAGGCACTTTGTGGCGAGTTTCCGCGAAATCACGGACCGCAACCAGGCCGAAACCCTGGCGGGGACGCAACTGCTCATCGACACCGCCCCCGCCAACCTTGACCGGGACGGGGAAACCCGGGGCGAGGACCTCGGTACAGTATTCGACGCGGGTTACGGGGACGAAGTCCAGACGGCGGGCGAAGACGGCTTCTATCGCCACGAACTGGTCGGGCTCGAGGCGCAGCTTCCGGACGGGACGAAACTGGGGACGGTCTCAGATTTGCTGCTGGGTGCGGCACAGGACTTGCTGGAGGTAGAAACTGCGGGCGGAAAAAAAGTGCTGGTGCCTTTCGTTTACGAAATTGTGCCCAGTGTCGATATAGAGGAAGGCCGGGTGGTGATGACTCCACCGCCGGGCCTGTTCAACCCAGAACAAACCGAGGAAAGCCGCTGATGCAGTTTCACCTGATTTCGATTTTTCCGCAGTACTTTGACGTTCTAGAGCTGTCTCTGCTGGGCCGGGCGACCCAGGCCGGTTTCTTGCAGTGGCGGGCCCATGACTTGCGGGATTACGCCGAGGGGAACTATCGCGCGGTGGACGACGCGCCCTACGGTGGGGGAGCCGGGGCGCTGATGCGTCCCGATGTGTGGGGGCGCGCCATCGACGCCGTGTTGGAGGAATGCCGCGAGGAACCGGCCGCAACCCCACAAACCGTCGCCGCGGACCTCGTCTTGGCCATCCCCACCCCCAGCGGCACCATGCTGACGCAGGCGAAGGTGCGCGAACTGGCGCAGCGCCGGGCCATCGTCGTGGCTTGCGGGCGTTACGAAGGCATCGATTCACGCGTGGCGCAGTACTATAGCACCCAACCTGGGGTCGAGGTCTTTGAGTTTTCCCTGGGGGACTATGTGTTGAACGGGGGCGAGGTCGCGGCTTTGGCTTTGGTCGAGGCCGTGGGGAGGCTGTGTGAAGGGGTGGTGGGGAACCCCGATTCCCTGGTAGAGGAATCGCACGAAGGCGCGGGTTTGCTGGAGTATCCCAGTTATACTCGCCCGGTGCAGTGGCGCGGGCTGGAGGTGCCGCCGGTGCTACAAGGTGGCAATCACGCCGACATCGAGGACTGGCGTCGGATGCAGGCGCTAGCGCAGACCATTGCGCGGCGGCCGGATAAGCTGGGGCAGCTGGATGCGGGCCAGCTGACGAAGCCGCAGCGCGAGATGTTGGCGCGGGCCGGGTGGGTTTATCTGCCGGCCGGGGAAGCAGGCGTGGCCTCGGCGGGGTTAGGAGAAAACCCGGAGCTGCGCCCCTTCCGGGTGGTGATTCGCCCCCCACTTCGCGGCGAAGCAGTGGCTTTGGCCCGACTGGGATCCGAGACTTTCCCCTTGGCCTGTCCGGACTTCGTCACCCCTGAACAGATTGCCCAGTTCACCGCTGAGGAGTTCGACCTGGACCGCATGCGCGCCCGCCTGGAAGACCCGCAGCGCCACCGCTATCTGGTGGCGGAAGTAGCGGGGGAACTGGTGGGTTACACCCACGCCATCGTAGGGATGGATGCCCAGGCCGCTGCAGCTGCCGGGATTTCCCTGGGGGACGCCTATCTTTCCAAGTGCTATGTCCGCCAGGATTTCCACGGCACCGGATTGTCGGGGGCTTTGCTGGGTGAAGCTTTAGTGGACCTGGCCTTGCAAAACGTCACGGCTGTCAGCTTAGGTACCTCGATTTATAACAAACGGGCCCAGAAGTTCTATCGCCACCACGGTTTCCACAAAGTCGGCACCCGAACCTTCGATGTCGGGGGTCAACCCAACCGAGATGTGGTGATGCGCCGGGTGCTATGGGAGAGGCTGCGCCAAACCACCTCCCCGCCAACCCCGTCACCCACCAAGACCGCCTGTCACCACCCCATCCAACCCCATCCAACCCCATCCAACCCCATCCAACCCCATCCAGCCCCATCTATCACCCGCCACCCACCAACCGCCTCGATTGGCGCCCCGCCCGTTAACTGTGGCACAATGTAGTGGCTTTTCTGGCCGGTTTCACCTGCCGCAGGGGGCAACCAACAGCCAAAAAGCACCCAAACCGGTACCGCTCCCGGACCCCCGGAAACACAGGTACCTGCACAAAGACGGTTTTGACCTGCGGCAAAGGCGTCGAGGAGAAAAAATGCAAAAGGCTCTGGTCGAAGAGTTCAATCAAGCAGCACTGCGCGACGACATCCCGGAATTCCGCGCGGGGGACACTGTTAAGGTTCACGTAAAGGTTATCGAAGGTAACCGTTCTCGTATCCAGGTGTTCCAGGGCGTAGTAATCGCCCGTCACGGCCGCGGCGTCGGGGAAACCTTCACCGTGCGCAAGCTGTCTTTCGGCACAGGTGTAGAGCGTAAGTTCCCGCTGCACGCCCCGACTCTGGACAAGATCGAGGTCGTGACCCGCGGTGACGTGCGTCGCGCCAAGCTGTACTACCTGCGTGATCGCCGCGGCAAGGCCGCCAAGATCAACGAAAAGCGCGAAAACGTAAAGGCCTAATCCTTTATCAACGCGATATGCCGGAGCCTGACCTTTGGGTCGGGCTCCGTCGTGTATTTGGGCTATAATTTACGCAACTGTCGAAGGAGGGGCCTTGACTAACCCAGAGGAAGAGTACGGCGACTTGAGTGCCGTCCTGCCCAGAAACGCGAATCCCGCGCCTGTTCCCGGTCGAGGTTACCCGGTGGGTTCCGTGTCAGGCGTTGGTTTCGAGGGCGGTTCCGGTTACGGTTACGGTTACGGTTACGGAGGTGGTGCCGGTTTCTCTACGGTCCCCGGTCGAGGTTACCCGACGGGTGCTGCGCCAAGCACCGGTTTCGAGGGTGGTTACGTTTCAGGAGAGGGCGAATTCCCTCCCAGGCTCAACTCCACCCCCGGTGCCCCAACTTCTGCCCCTTCCACCCCGGGCATCTCTGCTCCCACCACCCCCGTCTCCGCCGCCGCGGGAGACGCAACCACTGATATCCCCACGGGGCTGCCGCGATCCTTGGGTCGCCGCCAAGACGACCCCCTGGTCTCGGACGAAGAATTCTTTTCTGCCGCCGCGTGCGATGCCGCCCGTGACGCCGCGCACGACACGGCCCAGCCTGGCGCCGGCACCCCGGGGGTCCAACCAGCGGGATACCGCTACGAGGATCCACGCGCGAGGATGTATCCGAACTCGATGATCACCCGCGATTCAACGCGGGCCGCCCGCAGCTGGCGCTGAACCTGCCCTGGTACTTCGAGCTGATCGCCGTAGTAATCACGGTTTTGGCCATATCCTCCCTGGTCAGGGCATATTTGCTGCAGCCTTTCTATATTCCTTCGAAGTCGATGGAACCAACCTTGATGGTCAACGATTCGGTGCTGGTGGCGAAAACTGCGCCCAGGTACCGTGCCTTGAACCGCGGCGACATCGTCGTGTTTAAAGACGCCGAGAACTGGCTAAATTCCGTACGCGAAAACGTCGGGCGAAAATCTCAACAGAACCCGGTGATTAAAGGGATCAAGTCCTTCTTGGTTTTCGTGGGTTTGGTGCCGCAAGGCGACGAAGGCTACCTGATAAAGCGCGTGATTGGCCTGGGCAATGACAATGTGGCTTGTTGCGACGAAGACGGCAAGATGACGGTGAACGGTAAAGCGCTGGACGAAAACTACACCCCCAACACCGGCTCGGCCTCCGACATCGAGTTCGACGTGACGGTCCCCCAGAACGGCGTCTGGGTGATGGGCGATAACCGCAACCACTCTGCGGATTCGCGTTCCCACATGAATTTACCCTCGGGTGGTTTCATCCCACTAAAGAACGTGGTGGGTCGCGCCTTCATGGTGATTTGGCCCCTGGAACACATGCGCATCATCTCGGCCAGCTGCGCCTTCTACAACATCCCCAAACCGGTAGAAGGCGTCGAAGATTCCTTCTCTTCCCAACTCAACGAGTTGGCGCGCTAGTGGTTGATCTTTCTTGGGAGGCGGCCGCGCTGGAGGCTTTGGGTGCGTTGCGCGCGGCGGATCCACTCCGGGTCGAGGGTCGCGGTTCCGGTTTGGGCCGCGGTTGCGGGGTCGAGGGCCGCGCCTTGGTCGGGGGGATGGATGAAGTCGGTCGCGGGTGTCTGGCCGGGCCGGTCTATGTGGGGGTGTGCGTAATCGATGCGGATTGTTTGGACCGGATTCCCCAGGGGTTGGCTGACTCCAAGGCCTTGACGGCGAAGCGGCGCCAGGCCCTGGTACCCCAGATTCAGCAATGGGTTCTGGATTGGGCGATAGGCGAAGCCAGTAACACTGAAATCGACGAGTTAGGCATCATGTCTGCCCTGACTTTGGCCGGGGGTCGGGCCCTGACGCAACTCGATGCGCGCGCGCACTTACCGGCGCGTCTACTGCTGGACGGGAACCTGAACTATCTGCGTCCTTCCCGACCACCCGACCTCTTCGGCAGCGTCGGGCCGGGAACCTATCCCGAGGCGGAAGTTGAGGTCGAGACCTTGGTCAAGGGTGACGCCAAGTCAGCTACAGTTGCGGCGGCGGCGTGTCTGGCGAAAGTATTGCGCGACGAGTTCATGGCTAACCTTGACGATCCGGGGTATTCCTGGGCGAGTAACGCGGGATATGGGACCGTGGCGCATCGGGAGGCGATTGCCCGTTTGGGGTCTTCGCCCTGGCACCGCCAAAGCTGGAAACTGCTTTAGGGTGCTTTGCCCCACGAGGGTTTTAGGGAAGATAAAGACGTGAATAACGAAGAAATCGAATCCTACGAGAACGGCTTGGAACTGGAGCTGTATCGCGAATACCGAGATGTCGTGTCGCTGTTCAGCTTCGTGGTAGAGACCGAGAGGCGTTTCTATCTGGCGAACAAGGTCGACGTCACGACGCACAACAACGCTGCGGGAGATGTATTTTTCGAGATAGTTATGCAAGATGCCTGGGTGTGGGATGTGTACCGCGCGACTCGTTTTGTCCAAAACGTCCGGGTGTTGACTTTCAAAGACGTCAACGTCGAAGAACTGACTAAACCGGAACTCGAAATGCCGGCTTGATGCGGAGCTTTAGCTAGATTTCAACAAATCCAGGGGTTGTGAATTCAGGGTTATTCACACCCCTGGACTTTTTTTCTTGTCCGAGGATGGGTTTTACGAAAGCCTGGCATCCAGCGCCCAGTGGTGGCGCTCCTGAACTTAGGGAGGCAAGAATGAATACAACCGCATCCCCACCCCAACCCAAAGGGCACAACCGGCGGCTGGGACAAGCCGGAGAGGACCTTACGGTCGGATTCCTGGGACAGCGCGGATTCCAGGTGCTGGACCGCAACTGGCGGTGCCGCCAAGGGGAAGTTGACGTGGTGGCCCTGGACCCCGGGGGAAAACTGGCCTTCATAGAGGTGAAAACCCGTTCCTCGCATCGTTGCGGCACCCCGGCGGCGGCGGTAACGGGACGGAAACTCGCGCGGATGCGACAGGTGGCGGCCGCCTGGCTGCGCGACCACTCCCAGGTTTCGCACCGCGGGGTGCGCCTGGACCTGATGTGCATAACTTGGGATGGGCTAGGTGTCCCCCAGTGCGATTACCGGCAGGCCATCTCATGAGGGCGGCGCATACCTGGGCGATTTGCCTGGTGGGAATGGTGGCGCACCCGGTGCGCGTGGAGGCGCAGCTTTCCGCGGGGGGCTGCCCAAAGTGACTCTGGTGGGTTTGCCCGATACCGCGGTGAGAGAGGCTTGCGACCGGGTGCGTGCGGCGGTGACCAGCTGCGGTCTGACTTGGCCAGACCAGCACGTGGTGTTGAACCTGTCCCCGGCCTCGCTGCCGAAACGCGGTTCGGGCTATGACTTAGCTATGGCTTTGGCGGTACTCAGCGTGATGGGCGTGGTGCAAGCACAGGCCTGCGACGACTGGGTATTGCTGGGAGAACTGGGCTTGGACGGGCGGCTTTCGGGGGTGCGCGGGGTTCTGCCCGCGGTGGTCGGGGCCATGCGCTGCGGCAAGACTCGCTTCATCGTGCCCGCGGCGAATCTGGAAGAAGCTTCGTTGGTTCCCGGCGCCCAGGTGGAGGCTATGCACCATCTGTCACAGGTGGTGCAACACCTGGGTGGGGACCTCGAGGTGGATTTCGTGAAAGAATCCCCGGTTTCGGGTCTACTGGTTCCCAGTGATAACCCCGATCCGGGGGACTTCGGTGACGTAGTGGGACAGCCGGCGGCATGTAGCGCGATGGAGGTGGCGGCCGCGGGGGGACACCACCTTTTGATGGTGGGGACCCCTGGTGCGGGTAAAACCATGTTGGCCTCACGGATGCCGGGGATTTTGCCGCCGCTGTCTGATGAAGCTGCCGTGGAAGTCACCGCGATTCATTCCCTGGCCGGGGTATTTGCGGCCTCAAAAGGTCTGATTCGCCGGCCTCCCTTCCAGGCCCCGCACCACAGCGCCACCTTGGCGTCGATGGTCGGGGGAGGCTCGGGGATTCCGCGTCCCGGGGCGGCTTCACTGGCGCACCGCGGGGTGTTGTTCTTGGACGAGGCGCCCGAGTTCGGGATGCGGGTCTTGGATTCCTTGCGTGAACCTCTGGAAAACGGCGAAATCACGCTGCATCGCGTGGCGGGGGCGGCCCAGTACCCCGCGGGGTTCCAGCTCGTGATGGCGGCGAATCCCTGTCCTTGCGGCAACGCGGGTTCTCCCCGCCAGGAATGCAGCTGTACCCCCTTGGCGCGTCGACGCTATCTCGAGAGACTCAGCGGTCCTTTGTTGGATCGCATAGATATCCACATCCAGGTCGAGTCTCCTTCACGCGGGGCTTTGGCATCGGCGGCCCCGGCGGACAGCACCGCGGTGGTGGCCGCCCGGGTCGCCCAAGCCCGCGGCGCGCAATTGGAACGTTGGGGGGCACAGGGATGGGACTTGAACCGCCAGGTTCCTGGACCGTTGTTGCGCTCTCCTCTGGGGGGATTTTCGGCGCCGCTGCTGGGGAAAATCGACAGCGCGGTGGATCGCGGTGCCTTGACGATGCGCGGAGCCCAACGAGTGATGCGCCTGGCGTGGACCGTGGCGGACTTGGAAGGGAAAACCACCCCGGGAATTGAACACTTGGCTACGGCTATGACTTTGAGACAACAGGGAGCACAAATTGGATACTCATAAGGAACTACGTCAAGCCCGAGCGTTGTGGACCCTGCTGGTAGACCCCGCCGACGAGGTCGCCGTGTCGATCATCGCCCAGCTGGGGGTGCTCGAGGCCTTGGAACGCCTGGGGCGACTGGCGGCGGCAAAGGCCCCTGTTGGACGAAGACACCATTCGCCAGGCTTTTCGCCCCGGTGGAGCTGCCGATTTCGGTGGTGCGGATCGAGGGCTGGGTGATGCGGCTGCGCGACGCGAATCTGCAGATGGATCTGGATTGGCTAAATCACCTGGGTGGCTGGGTCTTGATTCCCGAGGATCCCTGGTGGCCACAGGCCCCTGAATCACCTGGATTTACCGCCGGTGGCACTGTGGGTGCTGGGTAGGGCTCAGGTGTTGGAACAGGCCGCGGCCAGCGGGTCGGCGGCCCTGGTGGGGGCCCGGGCGGCGACCCGCTACGGGGTCTCCCAAGCCTCCGGGATGGCCTATGAGCTGGACCAACAGGGCTGCTACGTCATCAGCGGGGGGAGCCTATGGCATCGACGCGGCAGCGCATCGGGGCTCGCTTTGCGCCAATGGTTTGACTCTGAGCGTTCAAGCGGGGGGACTGGGAAATCTTTATCCTGCGATGAACGCGGCGCTGTTCACCCAGATCTTGGAGGCAGGGGGAATGATCATCAGTGAACAGCCCTGTTCGGCGCGTCCCGCCAAGCGGATGTTCCTGACACGCAATCGCCTGGTAGCCGCTTTGGCCGATGTCACGGTGGTGGTAGAGGCCGGGATGCGTTCAGGAGCCATGTCCACTGCAAATCACGCCATCGAACAGGGGAAAACCGTGGCTGCGGTGCCCGGCCCGGTGACTTCCGAGATGTCGGCTGGTTGTCACGAACTCATCCGCGACGGTGCCGCCCTGGTGACCTGTGCCGACGAGGTTTTGGAGCTGATGCGTCCAATCTCTGGTGTGGAGCCGATCCGAGAATCCCCGGCAGATGCCAGTTTTTTTGCCGGCCTCAGCCCCGAAGCGGCCCGCACCTTGGATTCTTTGCCGCTACACTCGTGGTCCAGCGTCGAACAGATTGCCCGCCAGGCCGGACTCAACATCGAAACAGTGCGCAAAGAACTGGGATTACTGGAACTCAGCGGTATCGCATTGAGTCGCCAGGGTCGCTTCCGTCGCGCGGCCTAGAGCCGGTAGGCTTGGGGCGTGGCGGAATCACTGCAGCTGTGGCGCGAATCCCTGCTCGAGGACTATCGGGTGTATCTGAGCCGTAACCGCGAGCTCTCTGACAACACAGTGCGTGCCTATTTGACGGATCTGAACGAACTTTTGGACTTCCTCTTTATCAGTCTCGCCACTGCCTCGGGCCGAGAACCCAGTGTTTCCCAGCTGGTGGAATGGCTTTCTGCACCCACTCAGATTCGTACCTGGCTTTCCGAGATGTCGCGCCAAAGAGTCGCTCGCGCGACTTTGGCGCGCCGCATCGCCAGCTTCCGCACCTTTTCTGCCTGGGCCCAGACACATGGGGTGATAGAGGTCAACCCCGGAGTGAAACTCCACGCTCCGCGCCCGGAAAACAAGCTTCCTACGGTGCTGAACCCCGCCCAGGCCGCCGTGCTGCTGGACACGGCCCGCCAGCACGCCTTTCCGGAATCCACTCCGGGGCTGGTGGACCCTGAGGGGCTGCGGGACTGGGCTCTGCTCGAGATGCTCTATGCCACTGGCTTGCGCGTCAGCGAACTGACCGGGCTGCGCCGGGCGGATATAGACTCCGCAGAACACACCGTGAGAGTCATCGGTAAAGGCGACAAGGAACGCGTGGTGCCCTACGGGATACCCGCCCAGCTGGCTCTGGAACAGTACCTCGAGCGCGGACGTCCCGCCCTGGTGGCCACCCCCGGACCCCAGTCCGGTGGTGACTGGGTGTTCCTGGGGGTTAAAGGGGGGCCGCTTGGATACCCGCGTGGTGCGCTCTATGTTGCATCGGCTCACCGCGCTGGCTCGGGTACCAGACCTGGGGCCGCACGGCCTGCGGCACACGGCGGCCACTCATTTGCTGGAGGGCGGCGCGGATTTGCGCAGTGTCCAAGAGATCTTGGGGCATGCCTCGCTGGCCACCACCCAGCGCTATACGCACCTGTCGATGGAGCAGCTGCGACGGGTCTATGAACAAGCCCATCCCCGCGCTTAAACCACACCAATTAGCCGCGAGTCAGGTGTGATGCCGCCGCGATGCCGGCGTGTTGTCGGGCGGAAAAATTCAGACGGTGAAACCCCAGGTTTTAGAAATAAGAGGTATCTGTGCATGTCAATTCAGGTTCACCTAAAAGGGCTGAAAATCCGGGGTTAGAAAAAGTACTGACAAAGCTGGTAGAAATATGTAAGGACTCTTAATATTTTATCAAGAACGTGCTTTAATGATGCTGTCCGAATTCCGGGCTTCCGGCACGTTTTTCAGTACAGATGGAGTGGGTGATGACCAGCTCGAAGCGACTGGTGGCGGCGCTTTGCGCTATCACTTTACTGTCGACCTTGCTGGGTGCTTGCAGTTCGGGTACTTCTGCTCATATGACCGCCAAATACATGGTGCAGTCCGAGGTTAACCTGGACCAGCCCGCCGGACCGGACATTGTCGACACCACGGAACAGGAATCTCCCTCTCCGCGTACCCAACAGACCTCGGCGGTTTTAGGTTCAGCCCCCGCCCACAACGATCGCCGCGACATTGCCGACGAGGAAAAGATGAGCGTGGCGCCCTACGAGCAGCCCAAGCGCTTCCACGAGTTCAGCGAACAGGGCGCAACGAACCTGGTGGCGTACTTTATCTACGCCGCCTATTACAGCTTCGTGTCCCGAGACACCGGGTTGATGGCGAATACCTTCAGCGCCGAATGCGACAAGTGCCTGCAGATGCAGAGCTGGATAGAGAAGTTCCTGCGCAAGAACGCCCAGGTGGAAACTGGGATTCCGCGCACCGTCATCAAAGATGTCTATATCGAAAAGAATGACGGGGACACCATTATCTGGGTGGTGGCGCACAACGACGAACCCAGCGTGGTGGGCCACGACGAAAAGGGGAACAATACTGGATTTGACCCCGCCTCGGAATCTCTGGCGTTGTACAAAGTGCAGTACATCGAAGGAAAGAACCAGATCACCGGTATCTTTAACCCCCCGGATAAATACCGCTAATCCGGCCAGAGACGAATCCGGCCCCCCAGCAGTTCCAGCGGGTCGACGTATCCTTCGGCGCCGTCTTTCACTCCGAAATGTAGACGATTGTCGCCCGGATAGTGCCCGCCCAGGGCCGTGCCGATGGGTTCCCCGGTAGAAACCTCTTGATCGAGGCAGACCGCAGGCTCTATCGGTTCATAGGTATAGCGCCGACCCGTGGCATCTTCGATAGAGACCAAGGGGCGACCCGCCAGTTCCCCGGCAAAAATCACCCTACCGTCCGTGGCGGCGAAAACCGTGTCGCCCACCGATACCCGCAGGTCGATGCCGCGATGCCCCGTCAGCCATTTCTGGGCCGGAGGGTCAAAACGGCGCGGCACCGCCGTAGGGCCCCCGGTAGGCCAGAACAAGAAATCCCGCGGCACCGCACGCGCCGTTTCCGCCACCGGCAGCGGAACCGCCGTCACGGGGAAAGCCAACAGCAACATCAGCAGTGCCGTAAAAGTATTCAAAAGTTTTCTCATAGCCCTACCCTGCGCCACCTTCGCAAATCCCACCACCGCGAAATCTCTAGGATGTGAATTACGTCGCGAATCGCACCCCTGTGGAAAACTCTCGATTGGCGCATGGTGGCGCGGTTTTGGTAAGATTCCCTCTGCAGTTGCTCTTTGGCAACTGACTTCGCGTGCGCGAATCCGTCATCCGTGAGGCCAGGCTTACCTCAGGCCAACCGAAGTAGGGCGGAAAGTTCGCTTCAGCTGAGGTCCCGTACCCCAGCCCGACAGGGCCCAGGTGCGGGTGCTGAAGGAGTCGCGCACCAGGCACTAACCGAAACCGGGCCGGAAACGGCGTCGGCGTCCTCGTGACGTTGCGCGTAAACCGTGGCGACGTCCTCGCAACGGCACCGAAACACCTGGCCCACTAACTGAAAGAAGGTTGCCCTATGGCAGTCGTAACTATGCGCCAAATGCTGGAAAGTGGCGTACATTTCGGGCATCAGACCCGTCGCTGGAACCCCAAGATGAAGCGTTTCATCCTGGCCGAACGTTCCGGCATCTACATTCTGGACCTGGCTCAGACCGCAGCCGACATCGACATCGCCTATGACTTTGTCAAGCAGACCGTGGCTCACGGCGGCACGCTGATGTTTGTCGGCACCAAGAAACAGGCCCAGGAATCCATCGCCGAACAGGCCACTCGCGTGGGGATGCCCTATGTGAATGAACGCTGGCTGGGCGGCATGCTGACCAACTTCTCCACCGTGCACAAGCGCCTGCAGCGCCTGAAGGAACTGGAGCAGTACGATTTCGAAGACACCGCAGCTTCGGGTCTGACCAAGAAGGAACTGCTGATGATGCGCCGCGAAAAGGACAAGCTGGCGCGCACTTTGGGTGGTATCCGCGATATGGCCAAGACCCCTTCCGCGCTGTGGGTTGTCGACACCAACAAGGAACACCTGGCCATCGCCGAAGCCAAGAAACTGGGAATTCCCGTGGTGGCCGTGCTGGACACCAACTGTGACCCGACGAGGTCGACTACGGTATTCCCGGCAATGACGATGCGATTCGTTCCGTGGATTTGCTGACCAAGGTTATCGCCGATGCTTGCGCCGAGGGCCTGGTGGCTCGCTCCAAGAAGGGCGAGGCAACCGAGGGCGCCGAACCGATGGCCGAGTGGGAAAAGGAACTGTTGGCTACGGATAATGCCCCGGCCGAGGACGCCGCTTCGGTTCCGGCCCCGGCTGACGCTCCCGCCGAAGCCCCTGCCCCCGAGGCCGCCAGCGAAACCCCGGCCCAGTAAGCCGGCCCAGTAAATACCGAATCTTTAGCAACAGAAGGAAAGCAAATGGCAAATTTCTCTATGAGCGACCTGAAGGAACTGCGTGAGCAGACGGGCGCTGGACTGGCCGACGTAAAGAAGGCCCTGGAAGAAGCCGCGGGCGACCGCGAAAAGGCGCTGGAAATCATCCGCGTCAAGGGCCTGCAGTCCCTGTCCAAGCGCGAAGGCCGTTCCGCGGGGATGGGCCTGGTGGCGGCCACCGTTACCGACACCCCCAAGGGCCAGCGCGGCACCATGGTGGTGGTCTGCGCCGAAACCGACTTCGTGGTGAAGAACGAAAAGTTCATCGCCATGGCCGACGAGGTTCTGGCCGCCGCCGTGGAATCCGGTGTGGCTGACGTGGAGTCCCTGTTGGCGGCAAAGTCCGGGGATGGCACGGTGAATGACGCGGTAGATGCCCGCGCGGCCATCATCGGCGAAAAGCTCGAGGTGACCCAGGTGGTCCAGCTCGAGGCCGACGCGGTGGACCTCTATCTGCACAAGTCCTCTCCGGACCTGCCTCCGACCGTGGGTGTGCTGGTGGCCACCGACGCCGCCGCCGCTTCGGTGGCTCACGACGTCGCGATGCATATCGCCGCCTACGCCCCCGAATACCTGACCCGCGAGGACATCCCCGCCGAGGTAGTCGAAAAGGAACGCGAAACCTTGATCGAGGCCACCAAGGCCGAGGGCAAGCCCGAAGCCGCCCTGGCCAAGATCGTCGAGGGCCGCATGAACGGCTTCTACAAGGACAGCGTGCTGCTGGACCAGCCCTACGCCAAGGACCCCAAGACTTCCGTGGGCGCCATCGTCGAGGCCACCGGCGGCAAGATCGTGGGCTTCTCTCGCCTCCAGGCTGGCGCCTAAAGTCCCGTTTAGAGGCCCGCGTTTCGGTCCGGGTCGAGGGCCGCGTTTCGGTCCGGGTCGAGGCCCGCGGTTGCGGCGCCCCGAAGCGCGCCGATACGGCGTGAAACCTAAAAGCAAAAACGTCCCCGGCAATCGCCGGGGACGTTTTACTATAATAGCAAGGCGGCAGCCACCCGTGGTGGCCACCGCCGACAAACCCTATACCCGCAACTTTAGGGCCGGCCCCGAGCCGACCTCGACCGGGACCGTACCGGTCGCCCTCGAAGGAGTTCAGATGACCGACCCAGCCCCTACCGGCACAGCCCGGCGCGTTTTGTTGAAACTTTCGGGCGAAGTTTTCGGAGGGGGGAATATCGGGCTGGATCCCGACGTGGTTTCCGACATCGCCCACCAGATAGCTGCCGCGGTGAACCAGGGAGTCCAGGTTGCCATCGTTGTAGGTGGCGGCAACTTCTTCCGCGGCGCCCAGCTGTCCCAGCGCGGCCTGGACCGGGCCCGCGCGGACTACATGGGGATGCTGGGGACCGTGATGAATGCCTTGGCGCTGCAGGACTTTCTGGAACAAGCCGGGGTGCGCACCCGAGTCCAGACCGCGATCGCTATGGGACAGGTCGCCGAAGCCTATATCCCGCTGCGCGCCATTCGCCACCTGGAAAAAGGCCGCGTAGTTATCTTCGGTGCGGGCGCGGGGATGCCGTACTTCTCTACCGACACGGTTTCCGCCCAGCGCGCCTTGGAAACTCACTGCCAGGAACTGCTGGTGGGAAAGAACGGCGTGGACGGCGTCTACACCGCCGACCCGCGCCAGGACCCCACCGCGCGCAAACTGGAGCGCCTGACCTACCAGCAGGCCCTGCACGACGGCTTGAAAGTGGTCGACGCCGCGGCTTTCAGCCTGTGCATGGAGAACCAGCTCGACATGCGGGTCTTTGGCATGACACAACCCGGAAACGTCACTCGCGCCTTGCTGGGTGAACCTTTGGGCACCCTGGTGACTCTCGAATGACACCGGGGAAGGAAACCCCGGACCTCGACCCAGAAAAAACCGATAACCGACACGAAAACACAAAGGAGAAGCCCGTGATTACCGAGATTCTGGATGAAGCCAAGGAAAAGATGCGCAAGGCGATCAACGCCACAAAGGAAGAGTTTGCAACGATTCGCACCGGACGCGCCAACACCGCCATGTTCGACGGGATTTTGGTGGATTACTATGGCGCGCCGACGCCGCTGCAGCAGCTGGCGTCCTTCAACATTCCTGAAGCGCGCACCGTGCTGATTCAGCCCTATGACCGCGGTGCCGTGGCCGAAATCATCCGCGCTATCACCGAGAGTGACTTGGGGGTGAACCCCACGGATGACGGCAAGGTGATTCGCGTGGTGCTGCCCGCTTTGACCGAGGACCGCCGCAAGGAATACGTCAAGATGGCCAAGGCCAAAGCCGAGGACGGGCGCGTGTCGATCCGCGGTGTGCGACGCAAGGCGAAGGACCAGCTCGAGGACCTGAAGAAGGACAAGGTTGTCGGCGAGGACGAGGTGGAGCGCGCCGAAAAGGACCTGGATGCGCAGACCAAGAAGTTCACCGAAGAGGTCGATGCGCTGCTGGCCGAAAAAGAGGCCGATCTGATGACTGTGTGAGGCAGCGGAGGTATTCGTTGCGTAAAGAGAGTGAGGCTGCGGTAGGGGCTTCCCCGGGCGAGGCCAGCGTTTCGGCGGGTGCGCCAGGTGGCGAGTCCGGCGTTTCGGTGGGTGCGCCGGGTGGCGAGGCCGGCGTTTCGGTGGGTGCTAAGAACTCTGGGGACCCCAAGGAAGCGAAAGCCTCGAAAGGCGGGCGCAATCTGTGGGCTGCCACCGCGGTGGGAGTCGTGCTGTTGGGCGCTTTCGGCGGGTCGCTGCTGTTTTACCTGCCGCTGTTCGGACTGCTGGCAGTCAGCGTTTTGGTCGCCGCCCTGGTCGAGTTCAGCCACGCACTTTCCGGCGCGGGGCTGCGCCTGGCGATGCCGGTGATGGTCACCGGGGGAGTGGGGATTTTTGTCTGCGCCTGGTTGCTGGGACTGGAAGCCATGCTGGCGGCTTCGCTGCTGACGGTGGCGGTGGCGCTGCTGTGGCACCTGACCGGACCGGTTCGCGGCGAGGAACTGTTGCGCGACATCACCGCCAGCGCCCTGACCGTGGCCTACCTGCCATTCCTGGGTTCCTTTATCGCCCTGATGACGGTAGAGTGCGGCGGCAAAGCCACTGTGGTATTTATCTTGGCAGTCACTTTGGGTTCAGATACCGGCGGCTATGTCTTTGGTCGCCTGCTGGGCAAGCACAAGATGACCCCGGTGATTTCGCCGAAAAAGACCTGGGAGGGCCTGGGTGGTTCAGTGCTCTTCGCGGTCATCATCTGCGTGGCCGGGGTTTTCTGGATCGGGATTCCGTGGTGGTTTGGGCTGTTGCTGGGCCCGGTCATCGCCCTGATGGGCACCGTCGGGGACCTGTCGGAATCCCTGATGAAGCGCGAACTGGGGTTGAAAGACATGGGGAATCTGCTGCCCGGACACGGCGGCATCTTGGACCGCCTGGACTCGATTCTGATGTCCGTGCCCCTGGCCTACATCTTGCTGCGAATCGCGCTGCACATCGGTGAAGGAACCGCCCTGTGAGCCAGGCTCCCGAACCCAACCCGGCGCCGGCCACCAACCCCACCACCGCTGCGGAGGACCTCGACCCGGACACGACCCCCGCAACCGACGCCACCTCCGAACCCAGCCTGAACCGGCGCATCCTGGCTCTGGCGCTGCCTTCGCTGGGGCCGATGTTCGCCGAACCGCTGATGATTGCGGCGGATTCTTCCATGGTCGGGCACCTGGGCACCACGCAGCTGGCGGGGATGACGCTGGCGGCCTCGATCCTGACTTTCGTGGTGGGGCTGTGCATTTTTCCTGGTCTACACCACGACCGCGGTGGCTTCGCGCCGTCTGGGCGAGGGTCGGCGTGCGGCCGCGGTGAAAACCGGGGTCGACGGGGCGTGGCTGGGGCTGGCGGTCGGGGTGGTGGCTTCCGTCGTGCTCTGGGCGGGGCCAGGCCCCTGCTGGGATTCTTTGACTCGACACCCGCGGCGACTCATCAAGGCGTGATTTACCTGCAAGTCGCGGCCTTTTCGCTGGTGGGACAGTGTTTGCTGATGGCCGGTATGGGGGCGATGCGCGGCTTTAATGGATGCGCGCACGCCGCTGGTGATCACCGTGTTGGGAGCGGTGGCGAACGTGGGGCTGAACGCGGTGTTGATTTACGGGCTGGGTTTGGGCGTGGCGGGAGCCGGGCTGGGGACGACGCTGGCCAGCGCCGGAATGGGGGTGGCTTTCGCTTGCAAGATCGTGGTGGGTGCCCGGGTCGAGGGCGTGGGCTTGCGGCCGCGTTTCGGTGCGGTTCTGGGGGCGGCGGCTGGCGGTTTGCCGCTGATGCTTCGCACCCTGACGCTGCAACTGGTGATCTTGGCGACGCTGTGGGTGGCGGCGTCCTTCGGTGAAGTCGCGGTGGCGGGGCGCCAAATCGCGGCCAACACCTGGACCTTGACGGCCAACATCTTGGATTCCCTGGCGGTCGCGGCCCAAGCCCTGATTGGCTTCGAGCTGGGACGCGCGGCGGCGCGCGGGGACACGCGCGTGCTTCGCCAGATGATCCGGCGCTTCACCTGGTGGGGGTTGGGGTTGGGAGTCGGGCTCAGGGTGCTGTGCGCGGACTTGAGCGGGTGGTGGCCTTGGATCTTCACTTCGGATCCTCCGGTTTTGGCCGCGGCGAGGGCGGCGCTGTTGGTTTCGGCGGTGTTTCTGCCCTTGGCGGGGGTGGTTTTCGCCTTCGACGGGATTTTGATCGGGGCTAACGACACCTGGTATCTGGCTTGGGCTGGGGTAGTGAACTTGGTGATTTACATGCCGGCACTGTGGGCGGTGTGGATGTGGGCTCCGGCTGGGTCTTCAGGTATCGCTGGTTTGGCTTGGCTCTGGGCGTGTTACTGCGGGGTGTTTTTCTTGGCGCGGCTGGGGACTCTGGGTTGGCGTCTGCGTGGTCAGTCTTGGATGCGCCTGGAGCAGTGACCGGCGTCAGGGAGGGTTAATTTGGTACGCAATGCATGGTGCACCTGCCCTCTCAAGCCGCCCGGGCAGCACCCCCACCCGCACACCGGGTAAAATGTCTGTCGTGTCCAGACAAGTTATGCCCGGGGACCAGACCCCGGAAGGCGGCGCGCCGGGATCTCGTGCCGAACTCAAACTCCAACCCCGTTCCCGCGGCAAGGCCCCCGCGCACCTCGCCGACCTCGACCCGGCCCAACGCCGTGACGCCGCGACGAAAACCGGACTGAAAACCTTCCGCGCCGACCAACTCTCCCGCCACTACTTTGCGCGTTACGAAGCCGACCCCGCGCAGATGACGGACCTTTCGGCCTCGGACCGGGACCGAGCAGCACAGCTGTTGCCGATGCTGCTGGACCCCCTGCTGACCCAGGAAGCCGACCGGGGCTGGACTCGCAAAACCCTGTACCGACTCTTTGACGGCTCTACGGTGGAATCCGTGCTGATGCGATACCCCAAGCGCGCTACGCTGTGCGTATCTTCCCAGGTGGGGTGCGGGATGGGCTGCCCGTTCTGCGCCACGGGACAGCTGGGCTTGACCCGCAACCTCTCGGCGGCTGAAATCCTGGACCAGGTACGCCGCGCCGCCAGGGACTGTGCCGAGGGCCGCCTGGGCGGCACCCCGACGCGACTGTCTAACATCGTGTTTATGGGGATGGGGGAACCCCTGGCGAATTTACAAGCCCCTGCTCAGAGCGTTGCGCGCCATCACCGCTGCTCCGCCTCAGGGTTTCGGCATCTCGGCGCGTAACTTGACGGTTTCCACCGTGGGGCTGGTGCCGGGAATCAAAAAACTGATGGCCGAAGACCTTGCGGTAACCCTCGCCGTATCGCTGCACGCCCCCGACGACGAGTTACGCTCTGAACTGATTCCGATGAATCGCCGCTTTCAGGTCGATGAACTGCTGGACGCGGCATACGCCTATTTCCAGGCCACCGGGCGGCGCGTCTCGATTGAATACGCCTTGATTCGCGACATGAACGACCACCCCTGGCGGGCTCGGCTGCTGGCCGATAAACTCAACCAGCGCGGACCCACCTGGGCCCACGTCAACCCGATTCCGCTCAACCCCACTCCGGGCAGCATCTGGACTGCCTCTAATCCGCGTGTCCAACAGGAATTCGTCGAGATCTTGAGGCAAGCTGGAATCAGCACTACGCTGCGCGACACCCGCGGCCAAGACATCGACGGGGCCTGCGGACAGTTGGCGGCGAAAGAACAGCAGCTGCGCGCCAAGGCATAGCGCCGACGCCCTCGCAGCGGGGACACAAAACCGATAACAAAACCGATAACCGACACCGGACACGGGGAAAAGACAAAGGGGGAGCGGCTTTGAGCGAAACCATGTTTCGTAAAGCGAAGTTCTTGGGTAAGGGCTATGACTGTGCCCAGGTCGAGGAGTTCCTACAGACAGCCCGCAGTGCTTACGAAGGCAAGGGTGGTCCGGCGAACTTCGGGGCGGCGCGGGTGCGCGCCCAGGGTTTCAGCGTGGTGCGCGGCGGGTACAACTTCGCCGAGGTCGACGCCGCCTTGGATCGCCTGGAATCGGCTTTCGTGGCGCGGGCGCGGGCCGACCACGTGGCGGTGAACGGCCAAAAGGCTTGGATGAGTCTGGTGGCGCAGCAAGCCACGACGCTGTATCCGCGTCTGCTGCGTCCCGCCGGGAAACGTTTCGCCCACCCCGAGGGCCGCAACCGCGGGTACCGGGTGGATGACGTGGATGCCTTGCTGGATCGCCTCACGGCTTATTTTGACGCCAACCAACCCCTGACCAGCCGTGAAATCCGCGACGCGGTCTTCCCCGAATCCAAAGGTAGCCGCGCCTATGCCGAGGGCCCAGTGGACGCCTATTTGGCCCGTGCGGTCGAAGTGCTTCTCGCGGTAGAATGACCGCGTGCAAGACATCGCGATTTTGGGCTCAACTGGGTCGATAGGCACCCAAGCCCTGGATATAGTCTCTAAACACCCCGGCCACTTCCGGGTTCAGGCCCTGGCCGCTTCGGGTTCGAACCTGGACCTGTTAGCCCAGCAGGCCGTTCAGTTCGAGGTCCCCGTCGTCGCGGCCGCCCAAGCCTCGGTTTCGGACCTTTCCGAGGCGATTCGCGAAGCCGAGATTCACTCGGATAAACCGCGGATGCGACGCAACCTCCTGACGGGACGCGCCGGGATCGAGGCCGCCGCGGGTTACGTCCCCGAAGGCGTGGTCCTGAACGGCATCGCGGGAATCGCCGGTCTGCATGCCACCTTGCGGGCCCTGGATGCCGGGTCGCGCCTGGCGCTGGCGAATAAAGAATCCCTGGTTATCGGCGGAGCCTGGTAAAGGACGCGCTGCGCCGGCCGGGACAAATCGTTCCAGTAGATTCCGAACACAGCGCCATCTGGCAGTGCCTGGCCAGCGGCAAGCACGAACGCGGCTTGTGTTCCCCCAGAGTCACCGGCTATTCCGAGGTGGCGCGCCTGATTCTGACGGCTTCGGGCGGGCCTTTCCGCGGCTTTACCCCAGACCAGCTGCGCGACGTCACCCCCGACCAGGCCCTGCACCACCCTACCTGGGAGATGGGCCCCTTGGTCACCATCAACTCTGCCACTATGTTCAACAAAGGCCTGGAGGTCATTGAAGCTTCGCTGCTGTTCGACATGGCGCCCAAGGAAATCGATGTGGTGGTGCATCCGGCTTCGATTGTGCACTCCATGGTCCAGTTCCGCGACGGTTCCACCTTGCTCCAGGCCTCGCCTCCCGATATGCGCATCCCCATCGCCTTGGGGATGGCCGCCCCGGTGCGTCTGCGCGAGGTCGCCCCGCCTTGCGACTGGTCCCAGCCCGCACGGTGGGTGTTCGAACCCCTGGACGAGGACGTTTTCCCCGCGGTGCGCCTGGCGCGCGAAGTTTTGTCGGCCAGTCCCACCCACCCGGCGGTGTTTACTTCTGCCAACGAGGTCGCCGTGGGTGCGTTTTTGGAGGGTCGCCTTCCGTTCCTCTCTATTTTCGAGGTCGTCGCCAGGGTGGTCGGCGAGCACCACGGTAGGTCGCATCCCGACTTGGCGCAGTTGGAGGAAACTTTGCAGTGGGCGACTGTTCGTGCCCGAGAACTTATCGAGAACGAATAACTACTTGGACTGTAAACGAATAACCACTAGGACTGTATGAGTTATCTGACTGGAATCATCACCCTGATTGTGGGTTTGGCACTTTCGATTGCGCTGCACGAGTTGGGGCATTTGGTGCCGGCCAAGAAATTCGGGGTGCTGACGACGCAATACATGTTGGGGTTCGGACCGACGCTTTGGTCCAAGAAGTTCGGTGAAACCGAATTCGGGGTGAAGCTGATTTGGTTGGGTGGCTATGTGCGGATGGTGGGGATGTATGCGCCGGGGCACCCTGGGAGGCGCACGCACAACCGCAAAGGTGAATTGACTTTGGCTGAACAGGCCCGCCAAGAGGCCCAGTCCCAAATCCCCGCGGGGCAGGAACATCGCGCCTTCTATGCCCAGCCGGTGTGGAAACGCCTGGTGATTATGGTGTCGGGCACCCTGGTGAACCTGGCTTTGGCACTGATCTGCCTGTTGGTGGCGCTTTGCGGTATCGGGGTGCAGGGGCCGACCCTGGATTTAGAAAATGTTGCGTCGGATTCCCCGGCGGCCAGCGCCGGGCTACAGGCAGGTGACCGAGTCGTGGCGTGGAACGGCACCACGGTTTCGGATTGGTCTCAGGTCCAGGAACTCATCGGGGCCTCCGCGGCTGGAAAGGAAGCCACTATCACGGTTCAGCGTCCGTCGACCTCGACCCAGGCGACCTCGACCCCCCAAAAACTGGAATTGAGAGTCAGACCGGGAACTAAAGACGGGCGCAGTTTCCTCGGCATTACCCCGGCCTTCGCGCGCCAGCCCTATACCTTGGGGCGCGCGCTTTCGGCCGGTTGGGACATGGCGGTGCGCACCGCCAGAATCCTGGTGGCGCTGCCGGTGAAACTGTGGGAAACCGCGGTTTCGCTGTTCCAGCCCGGAGTAGAGCGCGACCCGAACTCGGTGATAGGTCTGGTCGGAATCGGGCAGGCCGCGGGCCAGATCAGCTCTTCGCAGGCGCCGGGATACGGCTTGGCGGACAAGGTCGGGTCCTTCTTGTTGATGTTCGGTTCGCTGAACCTGACGCTGTTTATGTTCAACCTGATTCCGCTGATGCCCCTGGACGGGGGGCAGGCCGCCGGAGCCATCTACGAGGCGATTCGCGACGGCTGGCGCCGGTTGCGCGGGCGCGAACCCTTGGGGCCGGTGGATCTGGCGCGTCTGCTGCCCGTGACGGTGACGATGGTGTTTGCCTTCATCGCCATGACGGTGCTGCTGATCGTCGCCGACATCCTCAAACCGATCTAGCCGCCACACCGCAGCCCTCCAGTTTGCGTCCCCGCCCGGAATCGGGTAATTTAGAACCTCGGTGCTCCCGCGTGCCCGGCAGGTTCGGACCGCGTCGACGGAGCAGTGGCAATAGAAAATCTAACTGAGAAGTGAGTTCTGACGTGGTTTATGCAATCGTCAAGGCCGGCGGCCGACAGGAGAAAGTTTCTGTCGGTGAGGAACTGCTGGTAGAGAAGATCGAAAAGGCAGTCGGGGAAACCGTCGAGTTCCCCGCAGTGCTGCTGGTTGATGGGGACAAGGTTACTTCCAAACCCGCTGACGTGGCCAAGGTAAAGGTCTCGGCTGAAATCCTGGGCGCGGCAAAGGGCCCCAAGATTTCCATCATCAAGTACAAGAACAAGACCGGTTACCGCAAGCGTCAGGGCCATCGCCAGCCGCTGACCCGCGTCAAGATCACCTCGATCAAGTAAGGGAAGGAAAGAAAGATGGCACATAAGAAAGGTCTGGGTTCCTCCCACAACGGTCGCGACTCGAACGCCCAGCGCCTGGGCGTAAAGCGCTTCGGTGGTCAGGTGGTAAAGGCCGGTGAAATCCTGGTTCGCCAGCGCGGCACCCACTATCACCCCGGATTCAACGTCGGCATCGGCAAGGACGACACCCTGTTCGCCCTGAAGAACGGCGCGGTCGAATTCGGCCGTCACCGCGATCGCCGCATCGTCTCGGTCGTGGAAGCCTAAAGTTTTTGAAACAATAGAGGGGCCTTCGGGTCCCTCTATTCGTTTTTAGACGATGAGTCCCGGACCGGGCGCCGCGCACAGATGCGGGTGTGGCGAGTTCCGAGGTGGAAAAAGGAAGAACAGACATGGCAAGTTTCGTAGATTACGTAAAGGTCTTTGCCCAGGCGGGCGACGGCGGGAACGGCTGTACCTCGATTCGCCGCGAGAAATACAAGCCTCTGGCCGGGCCCGATGGCGGTGCCGGGGGACACGGTGGATCCGTGATTCTGCGCGTCGATCCCCAAGAAACCACCCTGCTGCCGCTGCACCACCGCCCCCACCTGCGCGCCGAAAACGGAACCATGGGGATGGGCGACTATCGCGACGGACGCCGCGGCGAGGACCTCGTCGTGGGGGTACCCCAAGGTACCGTCGTAACCGCCGAAGACGGTCGTTTCCTGGGGGACCTGGATACTCCGGGGGCCGAACTGGTCGTGGCGAAAGGCGGCGTGGGAGGCCTGGGTAACTATGGCCTGGCGTCCAAGCGTCGCAAAGCTCCGGGTTTTGCGCTGCTGGGAGAGCCCGGCGAAGAAGTCACCGTGGTGCTGGAGCTGAAATCCATGGCGGATGTGGCCTTGGTGGGGTACCCTTCGGCGGGGAAGTCTTCGCTGGTGGCCGCGCTGAGTGCCGCCCGGCCCAAGATCGCGGACTATCCCTTTACTACTCTGGTGCCGAATCTGGCGGTGGTGGATAACCCGGTGGCGCGTTTCACCGTGGCGGACGTGCCGGGTCTGATCCCGGGGGCCGCCCAAGGCAAAGGGCTGGGGCTGGATTTCTTGCGTCACATCGAGCGCTGCTGCGTGATTGCCCACGTGGTGGACCTGGCGGCGTGGGAACCCAGCCGCGAACCTTTGGCCGATATTCGCACTCTGGAAGAGGAGCTTAGCCAATACGCCCAGGGGCTGGACCAGGAGCGCCCCGCCGGGGCTTTTTTGCCGCCGCTGATGCAGCGACAACGTTGCGTGATTTTGAACAAGATCGATGTGCCCGACGGGCGCGAGATGGCCGAAGTGATGCGTGAAGCCGTGGCGGGATTCGGCTGGCCGGTTTTCGAGGTTTCCGCGGTTTCGCGCGAGGGCTTGAAGGAACTGAGTTTCGGGTTGGGTGGCTTGGTTCGGGAGTTTCGTGCCCAGGTGCCCGTGGTACTGGACCCCGACGAGGCTGGGGGCGCGGCGATGGCCTCGACCCGGGACGAAACCCACGTAACCGAACCCACTACCGGGGCCACCGCCCTCGAACCGGGACAGCGGCAGTGCTGCGACCCACGCCGAATACCTCGCGCCGGGAACCGGGATTCAGCGTCGCGGCGGCGCAGGTCCAGGGCGTGGCGGGGTACTGCGTGCGCGGGCAGCAGGTGGAGCGGTGGGTGCGCCAGACCGATTTCACCAATGACGAGGCCGTGGGGTACTTGGCGGACCGGCTGGCGCGGGCCGGGGTCGAGGACGCCTTGCTGAAGGCCGGGGCGCGCGCGGGGGGACACCGTGGTGATCGGCGATCCCGAAAGCGGCGTGGTCTTTGATTGGGAGCCGACCTTGCAGGCTGGGGCCGAGCTGCTGGGGGCGCGCGGGACGGATAACCGGCTCTATGAATCCCAGCGGCGCACGAATCAGCAGCGGCGCATCGACTATCACGCCTGGATGGACGCCAAAGCGCGGGCGCGCGAGGAGTTGGCCCAGGAACGCGAGCAAGGCTTGTGGACGGATTGATGGCTGGGGATGGCTTGGCCAGCGCTGGGCACCGATAGCGTGCTGGGCACCGAGGCAGGAGATACACCATGACAACTGTGGTAAAGATCGGGTCATCTTCGCTGACTCGCGCGGACGGGTACCTGGACCTGAACCGCATCGATTGGGTTTCCCGCGTTTTGGCCGGGGTTTTGCTGGGCGACGCGGCCGCCGGGCGAGCCCCGGAGCCCGTGGTACTGGTGTCTTCCGGGGCGATTTCCGCCGGTTCCCTGCCGCTGGGGCGCGTCGAGCGGCCGCGTGACTTGGCCACAGCTCAGGCTGTCGCGGCGGTGGGGCAGGGGCTGCTGATGGCGCGCTGGACCGAGGCGATGAGCTGGCACCGCGTCGTCGCCGCCCAGGTTTTTGCTCAGTGCTTCCGAGGCTTCGGCGCATCTGCAATACACGAATGCGTCGCGTGCCTTGGGGAAGTTGCTGGGTCTGGGAGTGATTCCGATTGTGAACGAAAACGACGCCGTCGCCACCGACGAGATTCGTTTCGGCGATAACGACCGCCTGGCCGCGATTGTGTCGCACATGGTCAAGGCGCGGCGTTTGATTCTTTGTACCGATGTCGACGGGCTCTATACCGCGAAACCGGGGACGCCTGGGGCGCGCTTGATTTCCGAGGTTCGCGGGCCAGGGGACCTGGCTGGGGTCGATATCGGCGGTTCAGGTTCGCGCTGGGGGACCGGTGGGATGGAGACGAAGCTGCTGGCGGCGCAGACCGCCGCGGCGAACGGCACCGAAGTGGTGCTGACCAGCACCGATAACTTGGGAGCTGCGCTTGCCGGTGCGGGGGGGAGTGGCCCGCGTGGGGACGACTTTCCGAGTGACTGGCCCGCGTCGCGGAATCAAGCAGCTGTGGTTGGCTTACGCCGCCAGTTCGCAAGGCCGTTTGGTCTTGGACGCAGGCGCCGCGCAGGCCATTACGGTAGGCAAGAAATCCTTGCTGGCTGCCGGTATCACCCAGGTCGAGGGTCAATTCGCCGCGGGAGACATCGTAGAAATGTGTGACACTTCGGGCGAGGTCCTGGCAAAAGGCGTGAGTTCCTACAGCGCGACCCAGATCTCTGCTCTGCTCCAGGGCAAAGGTAACGCCCCTATCCCGGTGGTCCACCGAGACCACCTGGCCGAAATCCGCTACTAATCCCCCTCCCAGGTTGTCCCGGAATCCTGCTGTGCCTCAATTGTCCTGCGGCCAGGGATAGAACTGGCCTGGGGTCAGGAGCGAATCTGGCCTTGTCCACGCACGATGGATTTCCAAGTCGTCAGGGCCTCCATCCCCATGGGGCCGCGCGCATGCAGTTTCTGGGTTGAAATCCCGATTTCTGCCCCGAAGCCAAACTGGCCCCCGTCGGTAAAACGCGTCGATGCGTTCACGTTCACCACCGCGGAATCTACCTGCGTCACAAAACGGTCAATCACTCGCGAATCCGTAGCCAACACAGCCTCGGTGTGACCGGAAGAATACTGACCGATGTGCGCAATCGCCTGGTCAACCCCGTCCACGACTCGCACGGCCAAGTCATAGTCCAGGTACTCGGTCTCCCAGTCCTTTTCCGTGGCGGGGCGCGTGGCCACCCCAACCTGCGAAGCCACCGCGGCGACGTCCGCGTCTGCGTGAATCCGCACGGGAACCTCGTCCAACTGAGGCAACAATACACGCAAAAACTTCACGAAAACCGGACGATCCACCAGCAGGGTTTCGACCGCGTTACACACCCCGACGCGCTGCGTCTTGGCGTTCATCACAATCCGCACCGCGTCCTCCAGCTGCGCCGAGGCATCGACGTAAATATGACAGTTCCCTACTCCTGTCTCAATCACCGGCACGGTTGCGGTTTCCACCACCAGCTGAATCAGCCCCGCCCCACCGCGCGGAATCGCCAGATCCACCAATCCTCGCGCCCGCAGCACCGCCCCGACCGCCTCGCGACCCAAGCCATCCAGACTCTGCACCGCGTCAGGCACCACCCCGCCAAACCAGCCAACCCCGACAACCCGGCCAACCCGCCTCGCCCCAGGGCCTCGCGCATCACCTCAACCAACACCGCATTGGTCTGCGCCGCCGCCGACCCGCCGCGCAGAATCACCGCGTTACCGGTCTTGATACACAGCGCCGCCGCATTCACCGTGACATCAGGCCGAGCCTCGTAAATCATCGCGACTACCCCCATCGGCACCCGCACCTGCGAAACCTCCAAGCCGTTGTCCAAGCGCCGCCCCCACAGCACCTCGCCCACAACCCCGGGCAGCCCAGCTACTTCGCGCACGGAATCCGCCAATCCGGCCACCCGCGCCTGGTCCAACCTCAGCCGATCCTGCAGCCCGACCGACATCCCGCCAGCCACCCCGCGCGCCAAATCCGCCGCATTAGCCTCTAAAATCCGCTCACAGTTGGCTTCCAATCCTGCCGCAATCGCCTCCAGCGCCGCGTTTAGCGCCGCCCCCTCGCAACCGCGCAAAGCCCTGGCCGCCTCCCGTGCACGCTCGGCCACCACCCGCACGGCGTCCTCGACCGCGGCATCTTGCTTTCCCTGAACAGCATTGTTTTCCATGAACTGACTTTAGCACGCCCCGGGTCGAGGACGGGTGGTGGCGTGGGGTGGGAGGTGGCGAGGACGCCTGGGGTCGAGGACGGGTGGTGCGTAGGGCAGGGAAGGGCAAGGTTATGATGCAGTTAGGGAGTAAAGCCGGGGTATAATCGAGCCAGTCCTTCGAGACCCAGTCAGCGAAGACACAACTTGGCCATCCAGGAAGAACGAAACGTGGAATCCAGTACCTTGCAGCTGCACAACTCGCAGCCGTCTAACCGGCGTCGCCGCATCGGCATAATGGGCGGTACTTTCGACCCGATTCACCACGGCCACCTGGTAGCGGCCTCCGAAGTCGCGGCGGTTTTCGGCCTGGACGAAGTGGTTTTCGTCCCTACCTATGTCCAACCCTTCAAACTGGGCCGCCAAGTAACCCCCGCCGAACACCGCTACCTCATGGCCGTCATCGCCACGGCCTCGAACCCGCGTTTCTCGGTTTCCCGCGTCGATATCGACCGCGGCACCACGACCTACACCATCGACACCCTCGCCGACTTGCAAAAAACCTTCACCGGCGCGGACCTTTTCTTCATCACCGGCGCCGATGCGATCTCGAACATCATGCAGTGGAAAGACGTGGAACAGCTCTTTGACCTGGCCCACTTCATCGGCGTAACGCGCCCCGGCCACGCGCTGCGCACCTCGAACCTGCCCGCCGCCCACGTCTCGCTGGTCGAGGTCCCCGCCATGGCAATCAGCTCCACGGATTGCCGCAATCGCGTAAAATCACATCAGCCGGTGTGGTACTTGGTGCCAGACGGCGTTGTCCAATATATTGCTAAATACGGACTCTATAAGGAAGCGCTACAGAGTTGAGTCAAAACACGGGCGAACCGCAGTCGCCATCGCTCCCGGGCCTGAGTGCAGAGGCACCCCGGCCCGGTCAAGTGTTGCCTAATGCGGGTGGCCCGGCCCTGAAAGTGCCACCCACGGCTTCCGCGGTGCGCACGGTGGATGCGGCGGGCGCCATGACCGGCATGATCCCGGTGGTCGGCAAAGCCAGCGCCACGGTCGAGGCCGGCCCCGCCATCCCCGGCATGGAAAAAATCATGGTCAGCGGTGCCCAAGCAGTCGTCCCCGAGGACCCCGCTGTGCCGGTCCCGAAACGCTTGGTCCCCACCGTCCCGATCCGCCAAATCCCCACTTCCGGGGCGCCCATCCCACCTTCGACTACGGGTATGATCCCCGCTCAGGCACCGCTGCGTCCCGTTTCGGGTGCGGCTTCGGGTTCGGGTTCTTCCCCGGCGAGGCCGTCGGGGTCGGTTGCGGGTACGCCTGGTTCTGGTGCGTCCCCGGCGAGGCCGTCCGGTGCGGGTGCGGGGTCGGGGGTCGGTACCGGCGCTGCTCAGGGGGCCGGCCGAATCCCAATACGCAGCCGGCACGTCCCGCCAGCTCTATTCCGACTGCGCAAATGCGCCCGGTAGGTCCCGGGGTGCAGGCGGCACTTTCGGGCCAGCCCAACGCGGCGAAGCAGCCGTCTGTGGCAGCGCGCCTTGCGCAGCCGGGAACCGGTCAAGCTCCTCGTCCCGGACAACCTCTGCAGGGTTCCACGGTTCGACCGGGGCAACCTGGCCATCCCAGTCAGCCAGGTCAGCCGAGTCAGCCGAGTCAGGCCCTTCGCCCTGGCCAGATGCCTCCAGGTGCCCAATCGCAAGGTCACGCCCAGCCCGGGGGATCTGTGGCCAGAACAGTTTCCACAGGGCGCCCCCGCACCTGCGCAGTCTGCGCAGTCTGCCCAGTCTGCTCGGCCGGGACAGCCAGCTAAAACCGCCCAAACCGGCCAGTCCGCGTCGCCCGGCCAACCCGGCCAACCCGGCCAACCCGGCCCAGCCGCGCGCCCCAGCACGGTTCCCCCCGAGACCCGACCCGTGGGACAGGCCTTGCCGCGCGACGCGGCCCCAGAGCTCGACGGCGAAACCCCCACGGCATTCGCTCCCGGTTCCGTCCGGATTCCGGGTCTGTCTGGCGCCCAGGTTTTGCCCGGCACAGCCCAGCGTCCGGGGATGCCGGGAACCGGCGCAACGCCCGGTATGCCGGGACTTTCCGGTCAGCCCACAGTGGCGACTCCGCTACCGACCGCCCAGCCAGTACAGCCCGGCCAACCAGTACAACCGATACAGCCCGGCCAACCCAGCCAATACGCCCCTGCGCCGGGGATGCCGAAACTCCCAGGGATGCCGGGGATGCCCGGATTACAGGGAATTCCCGCAATGCCGGGGATGTCGGGGCGCCCTGGAATGCCCGGCCTACCGGGGATGCCCGGTCTGCCCGGAGCACCGGGTCAGCCCGGCCAGCCCGGGGCCGGCGGACCTTACGGCATGTTCGGGCCGCGGCCCTATGGCTATCCGCCACACCCCGGATACCCCGGAATGCCTGGAATGCCGGGGTGGCCCGGACAGCAGCCTTCGCGCGCCTCGCAACGGGAACGCCTGGAAGACATGGAGGCCCGACAGCTCGAGGAGCTGCGCAAGGCCGAGGTCGCGTCCCGCCAGGCCGAGATGGAAGCTATCATGTCTCGCGCCGCCCGCGCGGGCGAGGAAATCAGCCAGGAAGACCTGGAGACCATCGACTGGAACCGCATGGAGGAATCCTTTGCGGAACGCCTGATCCGCAGGTCTGGCCGCTGGGGCGAGACCCTGCTGATACTGGGTCAGGCCGCGCGCTGGGCCATGGTCGTGCTGATGACGGTGCTGGTCGTGGTGGTGCTGGTTTACGCGCTGGACCGCTCGGCCAACAACGAACAAATCATCGGGATGGGGGCTTTCGACGCGGGACGCACCGCCGCTGCCGCGCCCGGCCTGGGAACGCAGCCGACCGGCCTCGACCCGGGAACGCAACGCAGTGGCCTCGACCCGGAAACGACAGACGAAACCCCCTTTGACCAGGAGATTTGATGAGCGCAGACCCGAAATCTGTTGAACTGGCGGTGGCGGCCGGACAGGCCGCGAAAGAGAAGAAGGCCGCCCAGGTCATCGCCCTGGATGTTTCCCAGCGCCTGGTTTTGACTGATGTGTTTGTCTTGGCTTCGGGGTCGAACGAGCGCCAGGTGCGCGCCATCGTCGAGGCCGTAGACCAGGCTCTGCACTCGCGCGGGTGCCAGTTGCACCGCCGCGAGGGTTTCGAACAGTGCCGCTGGGTCCTGCTGGATTACGGCGAAGTCGTGGTGCATGTCCAACACGAAGAGGACCGCGAATTCTATGCTTTGGAGCGTTTGTGGGCCGATGCCCCCCTCATCGAGGTTCCCGAGGCTGTGGAAGTCGCCGAGGTTACGGATGCGGCGGATGCGGCCCGGGTCGAGGACGCCGGGGTGGCGGATGCCTAGGACCTTGCTGCTGTGGCGGCACGGGCAAACCGACCTGAATGTGGAAAAACGCATCCAGGGATGCGGGATTGACGCGGAGCTGAATGCGGTGGGCCGCGCCCAGGCCCAGCACGCCGCCCAAGTTTTGGCCCAGATGCCCATTACTCGGATTGTGGCTTCGCCACTGCGTCGCGCCTGGGAAACTGCCTGTGCCGGGGCTAAGGTGCTGGGACTGGAAGTCACGCCAGAACCGCGATTGCGAGAACGCAGCTTCGGGCTGTGGGAGGGCCTGATCGGCGCGGAAATCTTGGACAAATGGCCTGATGCCTTTACGGCTTGGCGCGATTTCGGCGACCCGGCAAACGCGGGGGAGTTGGGGGTAGAGACCCGGGCGCAAGTGGGGCGCCGTATCGCGGATTGCCTGCGCGACTATGCCGCCCAGATGCCGGGGGAGGACACGTGGCTATTTGTGTCTCACGGTTCGGCTTCGGTCCAGGGAATCATCACGCTGCTGGGTTTAGATCCGGGACAGTGGAGCGGGCTGCACGGCATGGATAACTGCCACTGGGCCCGGCTGCAGGAATCCCGGCGGGCGCCTGGGTGGAGTCTGCGCGGCTATAACCTGGGTGCGGAAGACACCGCCTTGCTGTAGGCCTAAGGTTTCAGGTTTCGGCTCAGGTTTCCGCACTGAGGCTTTTCACCGTGCCCCTAAGGTCAAAGGCGTGGTGGTCGCTGTGCCACAGCCGCAGGTCGGTCCACACCGGCACCAGCGCCAGTATCAACAGCAGCGCCGCGGCGGGCATCACGGTATAGAACCCGATCCACAGACTCAGCGCCGCGCCGATGACTCCGCCCACGAAAAAGCAGCCCCAGATGGTCAGGTGCAGCTTGATGCGGTATTTGTCGGCGCGCACTGGGTCTGGGTCGTCGGGGCGGTTGCGGTACACCAGCCGCCCCAGTTCCATGGCAAAGTCGGTGACCATGCCGGTGACGTGGGTGGTGCGAATCAGGCCGTGCGTGATGCCGGTCATGATGGCGTTCTGGATCCCCATGGTCCAGCACAGCACCGCGACGATGGGCCAAAACAGCTGGTGGTCGGTGAATTCCTGGGCCAGCAGCCCAACCAGCAGGGTAGTCAAGGCTTCGGCGACGAAAACCAAGGCATAGCGTGACTTCATGTGGCGCCGGGTGGCCCACTCGACGATGATAGCGCTGGTGGCGGCTCCGCAGATGAAGCACACAATCCCCAAGGCGGCAATGCCAGCAATGACATAGTCGCCCAGCACCAGCTGGTCCGCCAGGGTCGCGGTCAGGCCGGTCATGTGCGAGGTATAGATCTGGACCGCCAGGAAACCCACCGAGTTCACCATTCCGGCCTCCAGCGCCAGTCCCGCGGCCAGGAAACGGTTGTTGCGTTCGGTGCGCTTCGGTCCGGCGATGTTCCACAGAAACCGGCCGAGGCCGCGGGTGGGGTTCTTCATGTTTCTAGGGTAGTGCAGGGGCCGGGTCGAGGACGGAGGTTTCGGCGGTTTTTCAACGATTTGCTTGGTGTGGGGGTATGTATATATACTGATATACGCACTTCGGGGCATTGGCGCAGTTGGTAGCGCGCTTCCATGGCATGGAAGAGGTCAGGGGTTCGAATCCCCTATGCTCCACAATCTGAAAAGAGGCGGCCCAAGGGCCGCCTCTTTTCGGATTTATTGGGTGTTATTTGGTGGCGGATTCGACCCCTGCCGCGAAATGGTACCTGGGTAGGACGGCGCTCGAAACTTGAGTGGGGTAGTATTAAGTTTGTGGTTAAGACCAAGAACGTTATGCCTCAAGCCCGCACGATTTCGCGCCCGGGGGGTCCGGCGCGGTATCCTAAAGCCATGAATGCCCTCACCGTTGCCCGCCCGCAACTGCCGATTCTGCGCAGTGTACTGGGTGAAGTACTGCGTGACCTGCGGTTGTCTCGCCACCTCACCCTGCGCGATGTCTCGGGTAAAGCCAAGGTTTCGCTGGGATACCTTTCAGAGGTAGAGCGCGGCCAGAAAGAAGCCCTCCTCCGAACTGCTGGCTTCTATCTGCTATGCGCTCAATGCCCCGGTTTCCCTGGTGTTGCGCGAAGTGGCGGACCGGATTGCGGTTCAAGAAGGTGTCTTTGTTCCCGCCTCTGTTCCCGCCGAACTCGAGTTGGAAACCGCTCTGTAGGTGCGCGCCAAGTTTCAACCCGCCTCTCGGGGCATGACTCGGTCCCTCTTTAACCAGGCCGTGGCACAGGTGTTCCCCCGCGGCTTGGGCGAATCCCTGGTCAGCGACCAGGTCTTGCCTGCCTTCCAGATGACCGCACGCGAAGCCCTCGAAAAGGGACACGACCCGCTGGACGTGTGGCAGGAACTGCTGCGAGAAACTGACCGTGACACCCCGGAAAACCTGTTTTGGCACCGCCGCGAACTCAAACCTAAACCCCAGCCCTAACCACCGTCCTCGCCGCGGCCCAGATACAGACCCATCAAACCCCGGTTCGGCCCGGTGGCGGGGATTCGATAGACTGAGGACATGCAAAAGATGTCCTCTTATTTTGTGCGCACTTTGCGCGAAGACCCGGTCGAAGCGGAAGTTGATTCCCACAAGTTGCTGGTGCGGGCTGGCTATATTCGCCGCGCCGCACCCGGAATCTATACGTGGCTGCCGCTGGGGCTGCGCGCGCTTAGAAACGTGGAAACGGTGATTCGCCAAGAGATGGACCGCATCGGCGGACAGGAACTGCAGTTCCCGATGCTGCTGCCCAAAGAACCCTACCAGGCCACGAATCGCTGGGAGGAATACGGCCAGACCCTGTTCAAGCTGCGCGACCGCAAAGACGGGGACTATCTGTTGGCCCCCACGCACGAAGAGATGTTTACTTTGGTGGTAAAGGACCTGTATACCTCCTACAAGGACCTGCCCGCGATTCTGTATCAGATGAAGGAAAAGTACCGCGACGAAGCCCGGCCCCGCGCCGGCGTCATCCGCGGACGCGAGTTCATCATGAAGGACTCGTATTCCTTTGACCTGACCGACGCCGGCCTGGAGCATTCCTATCAGCTGCATCGCGGTGCCTACCAGCGCATCTATACCCGCCTGGGGTTGCGCTACGCCATCTGCAAGGCGACTTCCGGAGCCATGGGCGGTTCCCAGTCCGAAGAGTTCCTGTTCCCCTGCGCCATCGGCGAAGACACCTTTGTGCAGTCTGAGGGCGGATACACCGCCAACGCCGAAGCCGTGGTGACGCCCCCGCCTCCCGCCTTGGACTACAGCGATGCGCCCCAGGCAAAGGTTTTGGACACCCCGGATTCTCCCACCATCGACACCCTGGTGGCACAGGCCAACACTTTGCATCCGCGCACTGACCGGCCCTGGAGAGCTGCCGACACCCTGAAGAACGTCGTGGTGGTGGCCCAGTACCCCGACGGGCGCGAGGAGGTCGTGGTGGTGGGTCTGCCCGGTAACCGCGAAGTCGATGTGAAGCGCCTGGAAGCCAGCCTGGCCCCCGCCGAAATCCGGATGGCCGAAGCCGAAGACATGAAGCCCTATCCGGGCCTGGTGCCCGGCTATATCGGCCCCCAGGTTCTCGGCCCGAATTCCCCGGCGCGTCACGTGGATCAGGACGGAAACATTTCCGGTTCTCCGCGCTACTTGGTCGATCCGCGCGTGGTCGAGGGCACGCGCTGGATTACCGGCGCCAATGCCCCGGGAAAGCACGTCTTTGACTTGGTGATGGGTCGCGACTTTGAGGCCGACGGCACGGTGGAAGCCGCGGAAATCCAGGACGGTGACCCGGCCCCGGACGGTTCGGGCCCGCTGTCGCTGCAGCGCGGCATCGAGGTCGGCCACATCTTTGCGCTGGGCCGCAAGTATGCCCAGGCCCTGGACCTGAAGGTGCTGGATGAAAATGGCAAGTCCCAGGTGGTGACTATGGGTTCCTACGGCATCGGGGTGTCGCGCGTGGTGGCCGCCATCGCCGAGGCCAGCCATGACGAAAAGGGCCTGATATGGCCGGTGAACGTGGCGCCTTTCCACGTCTATGTTATGGCTACTGGCAAAGAAGCCGCGGTGTTCGACCGCGCCGAAGCCCTGGGGCGCGAACTGGAGGCCGCCGGTTTTCAGGTGCTCTATGACGACCGTCCCAAGGCCAGCGCTGGGGTGAAGTTCAAAGACGCCGAGCTGTTGGGGATGCCCTATATGTTAGTGGTCGGCAAGGGTCTGGCCCAGGGCCAGGTCGAGGTTCGTACCCGCGCTACGGGTGATTCGGTTCAGGTCCCGGTCGAGGACGCAGTTTCGGTTTTGGTGCAAAAGTTGCGCCAGGAGTTAGAGCGGGTGGATTTGCAGCGCAGCTCCACTGAACTGTTGGGCCAGCCCGACCAGTTCGAAGTGGACCAGCAAAGCTGAGGGAGGAATACAGGAATGGCTTTTCGTGAAATCCGCATCGTGGGGGACCCGGTTCTGCGCACGGCATGTGACTGGATCAAGGACCCGAAAGACCCCGCGGTGCGCCAACTGGTCGAGGACCTGCTGGAAAACGTGGACCAGGAAGGCCGCGCCGGCCTGGCGGCGAACCAGATCGGGGTGGGGCTGCGGGCCTTTAGCTGGAACATTGACGGGGACATCGGTTACGTCTTGAATCCGCGCCTGGTCGCGGTTTCCCAGGACGAGTACCAGGACGGCGACGAGGGCTGCCTGTCGGTTCCCGGCCTGTTCTATCCCTGCCACCGCGCCTGGTATGCGCGTGTCGAAGGCATCGACCTGGACGGGAAACCCCTGGTGGTAGAGGGCGAGGAGCTGATGGGCCGCTGCCTGCAGCACGAAACCGACCACCTCGAGGGTATGCTCTATATCGACCGCCTGGAACGCAAGTACCGCAAGGCCGCCCTGGCCGAGGTCCGTAAACGCGACCTGTACTAGGGCGCGCCGCCCTCTCCCCGGGAACGCAGCCGGCGGACCTCGAACCGCGACAAAACCGCGCCACTAAGGCCCAGCGCTGGCCAAAGCGTGGCGGGCGGGGCATAATGGAAGCGGTAACCCAGTTGCTACGTGAACGTAGGGGAAGACGATTCACGTCTTGTCACCGCTTAGCGCGTGACTGCAGCAACCGGAGGTAACCATGAATAACCAATACACTCGCGGTGTCTTGTTCATCCACTCGGCACCGAAAGTGCTGTGCCCTCATATCGAATGGGCGGCTTCGGCGGTGCTGCACACTGATATATCTCTGGATTGGACCGTGCAGGACCTCGATTCGCGTTTCTTGCGCGCCGAAGCCTCTTGGGTCGGAGCCGTGGGGACCGGGGCACAGCTGGCCTCGGCGCTGCGCGGGTGGGAGCACCTGCGCTATGAAGTCACCGAGGACGCCGCCCCCGGCACGGATGGGGGCCGGTGGATGCACACCCCGGACTTGGGGATTTCTTTGCCCAGACTGATTCCGCGGGCAATGTCGTGGTGCCCGAAGGCCGGATTTTGGCCGCGTTGGAACACGCGGGAGATGCCGCGCAGATGCAGCGCGAACTGGATTTGGCCCTGGGCCGAGCCTGGGACCGGGAACTCGAACCCTATCGCTGGGCCGGACAGGGAGCGCCGGTAAAGTACCTGCACCGCGTGGGGTAGCGGCGCGTTTTGCGGAAATTCGTGGTGTAGCGGGGTTTATGGGGTAGTCTGAAACCATGACAAACCCCGCGACCGCCGTTGACGGTCATCGAAAAGCATTGGAGGAAGGCCTGGGATTTGCTCCCGGCGCGATCGTACAAGAGTTTTACTGGGACGACGATGTCGACGAAACTCTGCGTACACAGGTCGAACAGCATCTGGGAACCGAGCTGGTCGACGAGGATTACGGAGACATGTCCGACGGAGCCATTATCTGGTGGCGACGCGATGACGGCACCGTAGATGATTTAACCGATCTGCTCACCGATGCCTCGGCGAACTTTGACCAGGGTGGCCTCATCTGGGTGTTGACGCCGAAAACCGGCGGACCCGGCGCGGTGGAAACCCAGTTCGTGGAAGAGGCCGCCCGCACCGCCGGGCTGCGCGCCACCTCGGCGGCGCAGCTGTGCCCCGATTGGCAGGGGATTCGCCTCCAGGCCCGCCCCACCGGACGTTGAAGCACCAATGCGAGGGCCGCGGCGTAGGTAAGATGGCCCTATGCGTGCCCAAAAAACCCAGATAGTAAAGATTCTGGCCCGCCCGGCTAAGGTTCGCCAGCCTTTCGGGCGCGGGGTAGAGGCCGGGGCCTTTGACTGCCGCAAACTGGGGACTTGGAGTACCAGCGCCACCCCATCACCGGGTCTTGGACCGTGGGCGTGGAAGGCAACACCGGCGACGGCATCCAGCTGGGGATGAATCTGGGAGTGGCGGTGGACAATATGGCCGACGCCATCGTTTGCTGGCGGCGGGAAACACCACGAAGTCGGTGATCGGCCACACCTACACCGCGGGTGGCACCTCGATTGGTGCCGCCCTGGTGTTCGGCTTCATCGCGGCGAACACCGCCGCCGACGAAGCTGACGCCAAGCACCCGGTTTTCGTGGTGCACTAGGTATACCGCGCGCACCCTCCCCACTCCACGCAACCGGGGCCGCCCACTCACCGGGCGACCTCGACCCGGCGACCTCGACCCGGGATGTAGGCGGCGTAAAAAGGTATGCCTATATTTTCGAAATTTCGGCCCATGGGCTAAGATTTGAGGGTTGTAAATTTACGGCCCGCACCGGCGCGGCCGCCCGACTGATGTAGACATGGAGAAAACCAGCGTGAAGAGCAGCGTTGAAAAACCTGAGCCCCACCAAAGTAAAGATCGCGGTGGAGGTGCCTTTCGAAGAGTTCAAGCCCGAGATGGACCACGTATTCAAGGATTTCGCGCGCCAAATCAACGTGCCCGGTTTCCGCCCCGGCAAGGCTCCGGCTCGAGTGGTGGAATCTTTCGTGGGACGCGGCGCGGTTATCGAAGAAGCCGTGAACCACGCCCTGCCCGAGTTTTATGGCCAGGCCGTCGAGGAACACAAGCTGAACCCGCTGGGCAAGCCCGAGGTCGACGTGACCGACACACCCGCGGTAGAGGGCCCCGCCGGTGGCGACCTGAAGTTCACCATCGAAGTTGAGGTGCGCCCCGAAATCAAGCTGCCGGACTTTTCAAAGCTGGAGCTGGAAGTCGATGCCGTGGACGAAAAGGAACTGGACGGCGAAGAGGAACTGACTTCGTTACGTCGCCGCTTCGCCTCGTTAAAGGACGTCAAGCGCGCGGTAAAGAAGGACGACTTCGTCACCATTGACCTGGTCACCAAGGTCGGGGACAAAGAGGTAGACAACATGCCCCAGACGTCTTACCACGTGGGCGCCGAAGGCCTGGTGGATGGCTTGGACAAAGCGCTGAAGGGCATGAAGGCCGGTGAAACCAAGGAATTCGAAACCCAGCTGAAGTTCGGTCCTCACGGTGGGGAAACCGCCCAGGTCACGGTGAAGGTCGATTCGGTCAAGGAACAGGTTCTGCCCGAGGCCGACGACGAATTCGCCCAGATGGTTTCCGAACACGACACCATCGAAGACCTGCGCGCCGAGCTGAAGGAATCCGCTTCTCGCCAGGCCCGCGCCCGCCAGGCCCTGTCCGCACGCGACAAGCTGGTGGAAAAACTGGTGGCGGAACTGGAGTTCCCGCTGCCTGAAGGCATCTTGGCCGAGTCCCTGGAACAGCAGGTGGACGAAAAGACCACAGCCAAGGAAAAGAAGGAAATCCAGGAATCGGTCGAGCGCGAACTCAAGACCCAGCTGATTCTGGATACCTTGGCCGAGGCCCGCCAGATGAATGTCACCCAAGAAGAGCTGCTGCAATTCGTGATGCAGACCGCCCAGGCCTATGGCATGGACCCCTCGATGCTGTTGCAGAGCGCGGAACAGAACAACCGCCTACCCCAGTTCATCGCGGAAATCGCCCGCAACAAGTCCGTGGCGAACGCCCTGGGCGAAGTCAAGGTCAAGGATTCTAACGGAGAGGTCCTGGACCTTGGCGAATCGTCAAGACCGGTGAGGATGAAGAAGAGGCCGAGTCAGAGGCCAGCGCCGAGTAAGCCTATTTGTTTAGACTACGCATCAAGGGGTTCCGCCGTGGCGGGGCCCCTTTTTGCTGCGGTTTTCCCTGCCCCCGAACCTCGCCCGGGGAGGGGTGATTAGCCGATAGCGAAATGAAGGGGAGCACGGGGGCGAGGCCGGGTGGTTTCGGTTAAACTGGGTGGGTAAGCCACGGATTTGCAAGGAGGGCAACGTGAGTGTTGCAGCCCATGAAGACGACGCCCCGGCGCCGATGAATGACTTTATCTACAAGCGTCTGCTTAAGGAACGCATTATTTGGTTGGGTTCAGAGGTCCGCGAGGACAACGCCAACGCTATCTGTGCCCAGCTGCTGTTGCTGGCCGCCCAGGACCCGGATTCCGATATCTATCTCTATATCAACTCGCCTGGCGGGTCGGTGACTGCGGGGATGGCGATTTACGACACCATGCAGTACATCAAGCCCGACGTGGTGACGGTGGCGATGGGGATGGCGGCCTCGATGGGACAGTTCCTGTTGACTGCGGGTGCCCCCGGAAAGCGCTTCGCCACCCCGCACACCCGCATTCTGATGCACCAGCCGCTGGGCGGCGTGGGGGGTACGGCCTCCGAGGTGCGCATCAACGCGGATCTGATTTTGCAGATGAAAAAGGAACTGGCCCAGATCACTGCACAACGCACCGGAAAGAGCCTGGAACAGATCACTGCCGACGCGGACCGCGACCACTGGTACACCGCACCCGAGGCCCTCGAATACGGCTTTATCGACGCGGTGGTGGACAGTGCCGCCGCGGTGAAACCCGCCGTGGACGCCGCAGAAAAGGGGGAATAACCGATGAACTACACAGGTAACTTTGTCGCCGGGGGAGACCTGGTGGACCAGATGACGTTGAACCTGGGGGCGCGTTCCACTACGCACACCGATGTCGAGGCACGCTATATCTTGCCTTCCTTCGAGGAGCGCACGGCCTATGGTTACAAGCGCCAGGACCCCTACGCCAAGTTGTTCGAGGACCGCATTGTGTTCCTGGGGGTACAGGTTGACGATTCTTCGGCCGACGACGTCATGGCCCAGCTGCTGGTGCTAGAGAGCCAAGACCCGGATTCGCTGATCACTATGTATATCAACAGCCCTGGGGGTTCTTTTACTGCGATGACGGCGATTTATGACACCATGCAGTACATCAAGCCGGAGATTCAGACAGTTTGCCTGGGTCAGGCGGCTTCGGCGGCGGCGGTGTTGCTGGCGGGCGGTTCAGCGGGCAAGCGCCTGGCGCTGCCCAACGCGCGCGTCTTGATTCACCAGCCCGCGATCGAGGGGATGCGTGGCCAGGCCACCGACATCGCCATCGTGGCCGAGGAAATCGACCGGATGCGCGAATGGCTGGAGACCACTTTGTCCAAACACTCCAAGCGCAGCGTCGAGGAAGTCCACGCCGACATTGATCGCGACAAGATTCTGACCGCGCAACAGGCTTTGGAATACGGCTTGATTGACCAGGTTCTGGTGCCGCGAAAGGGCGTGGCACAGTAAGGCCGCGTTGGTCAAAGACTGTGAGGGGCTTCCGGTTTTTTTCCGGGAGCCCCTGGGTTTCTAAGGGCCGGTGTGTGTCCGCTGTTTGATACGTGATTCCAAATAATGAGACAGTATTTATTCCGGGGAGGGGAACCGCTACAGTTAAGCCAACACCGCGGGGCCTCGGTCCTAAGCAGTGTTTCAATATTTGGATACCAACAGATTGGACAAGGTTATGAAGCGGATTCTCTCGGTAGCTGCTGTAGGGGCCCTGGCCCTAACCATGAGCGCCTGTTCGGGGGCGGCAAGCTCTGACGGCGCGCAGAGCGGCGACACCATCAAAATAGGCGTGAACTACGAACTGTCCGGCGCTGTAGCCACTTACGGCGCGGATAACGTGACCGGCATCGAAATGGCCGCTGAAGAAATTAACGCAGCCGGCGGTGTCAACGGAAAGAAAAATCGAAATCGTCAAGTACGACAACAAGTCCGAACCTGCCGAAGCCACCACCCTGACCACCAAGCTGCTGACCTCCGATGGCGTGGTAGCACAGATTGGCCCGGCCACCTCCGGGGCCTTCAAGGCGGTTATTCCCGTGGCTAACCAAAACAAGATCCCGGTAGTTTCCGGTTCGGCCACCGCCGACGACGTCACGGTGTCCAACGGAAAACTGCAAGAATACGCCTTCCGCACCTGCTTCTCTGATTCCTATCAGGGCGGGGTTATGGCGAACTACGCGGCCAAGGAACTGAAAAGCCAAGAACGCGGTAATCGTGGGGGACAAGTCCTCTGACTACGCCAAGGGCCTGGCCGAGAACTTCAAGAAGGTCTTCACTGCCGCCGGCGGCAAACCATCGTGGACGAAGAGTTCTATGTATCTGGCGACCAGGACTTCAACTCGATTCTGACCAACATCAAGGGCAAGAGCTTTGACGTGGTCTACATCCCCGGTTACTACCAGGAAGTCGGCCTGATCATCAAGCAGGCCCGCGCTTTGGGTATCGACGCCACCATCCTGGGCGGTGACGGCTTCGACTCTCCGACCCTGCTGGAACTGGCCGGCGCCAAGGCGCTGAACAACGTGTACTTCACCGCGCACTATTCCTCGCTGGACACCTCTAACGAAAAACTCCAGAAGTTCCTGGATGCCTACAAGGCCAAGCACGAAGGCAAGGAACCCGGCGCCTTCGTCGCCATGGGTTACGACACCATGTACTTCGTGGCCGATGCCATCAAGGCTGCCAAGAAGGTAAACGGTGAAGCCGTGGCTGACTCGATGGCGAACTACAAGGGCTTCGTCGGTGTCACCGGCAAGTTCGACGTCAACCCCAAGACCCACGATCCGGAAAAGACCGCTATGATCGTCGGTCTGAAGGACGGGGTGCAGGATTCCGCCAAGTCTTACGGCCTGGAGTAAATCCTGACTTAGGTTGCGTGCCGGTGGGGCGGGACACAGGGTTTTGTCCCACCGGCAAGTCAAAAAGGACTCGATATGGACACAATCATCCAGCAGCTGATTAACAGCTTGTCGCTGGGTAGCATCTATGCCTTGATTGCCCTGGGTTACACCATGGTCTACGGCATTATTCAGCTGATTAACTTTGCCCACGGGGATGTCTACATGGTGGGGGCCTATGTCGGCTTCGCCTCCATGGCGATATTCCGCCTGGACTTCTTCACTTCGCTCATCATCGCGATGGCGCTGTGTGCGCTGCTGGGGATGATCATCGAGCGCCTGGCCTATAAACCCCTGCGAAACTCCACTCGCATCGCGGTGTTGATTACCGCGATAGGCGTATCGCTACTGTTGGAATACGTCATGATGTACTTCGTCGGTGCCGGTGCCCGCGCCTATCCGGCACTTCCCGACTTCATGACCCACACCTTCCACGTGGCGGGAGCCACCATTACTTCGCTGCAGCTTCTCATCATCGCCATTTCCGTGGCCCTGATGATCGCGCTACAGTTCATCGTCAAGAAAACCCGCGTGGGTAAAGCCATGCGGGCAGTCTCTATGGACCGCGACGCCGCCCAGCTGATGGGCATCAGCGTCAACAACACCATCTCTTTCACCTTTGCCCTGGGTTCCGCCCTGGCGGGGGCCGCCGGGGTGCTGGTGGGGGTCTACTACAACTCCATCAACCCCCTGATGGGAATCATGCCGGGCCTCAAGGCTTTCGTCGCCGCGGTGCTGGGCGGTATCGGCCTGATCCCCGGAGCCTTAATCGGTGGGTACCTGATCGGCACCACCGAAACCGTGGTCTCCAGCTTCGGCTTCTCGACCTATCGCGACGCGGCGGTCTTTGCCATCCTCATCATCGTCTTGATCGTCAAGCCCTCGGGCATCTTGGGTAAGAACGTCTCAGAGAAGGTGTGAAGCATGAAACGAATCCAAAACATCGGGCTGCAAGCCATGGTGCTGCTGGCCATCTGGGGTGTGGTTCAGGGCCTCATCTCTGCCGGTATCCTCACCTCGTACTTCCAAGCCACCATCGTCACCATCTGTGTAAACATCATCCTGGCAGTGTCGCTGAACCTGGTGGTGGGTTTCACCGGCCAGTTCTCGCTGGGACACGCCGGCTTTATGGCGGTCGGGGCCTATTCCACCGCGCTGATATCCATGACTTTCCCCACCGTGTGGGGTTTCCTGCTGGGACTGGCGGTGGGCTGTGTCTTGGCCGCTCTGATCGGCTTCCTGATCGGCCTTCCCACCCTGCGCCTCAAAGGTGACTACCTGGCGATCGCAACTCTGGGCATGGCCGAAATCATCCGCGTGCTGTTGTTGAACTTCGAGTTCACCAACGGCGCGGCGGGCCTGTCGCCCATCCCGCAGTTCCTCAACTGGACCTGGGTCTTTGTCTTCACCGCAGGCACTATCGTCGTCATCCGCAACTTCTTGAACTCGCGTCACGGCCACGGCTGCATCGCGGTGCGCGAGGACGAAATTGCGGCTGAATCCATCGGCGTGCGTTCCACCCGGGTAAAGACTCTGGCCTTTACTGTCGGGGCCTTCTTCGGTGCCCTGGCGGGGGGGCTCTATGCTTCCTACTTCTACTTCGTCAAACCCGACCTCTTCAACTTCATGATGTCTATAAACATCTTGGTAATCGTGGTTTTGGGGGGTCTAGGTTCTCTGTCGGGTTCCGTCATCGCTGCGGTTCTCTTGGCGGTGGTTTCCACTCTGCTCCAGCCCTTCCCGGAAATCCGCATGATCATCTATGCTTTGGTCTTGGTGGTGCTGATGGTGTTCCGTCCCGAAGGATTGATGGGTTCGCGTGAGCTTTCACTGAAACTCCTCTCCTCCCTCATCCCCGGAAAGAAACCCACCCAAACCGCGGCTTCGTCCTCGACCCAGGAAGGAGAGTCGCGATGACGAGAATTCTGGATGTCAAGCACCTGGCGCGCTACTTCGGGGGACTGGCGGCGGTTTCCGACGTCGAGATGCACCTCGACGAAGGCGAGCTCATCGGGTTGATCGGGCCCAACGGCGCGGGGAAAACCACGGTTTTTCAACCTCTTGACCGGAGTGTATCCGCCCTCTGAAGGCACCATCGCATTCCGGCGCGATGACGGACGTGAACAACAGCTGGGCGGCAAAAAACCCTATGCGATTTCGCGGGCCGGTGTGGCGCGTACCTTCCAGAACATTCGCCTCTTCAAGGACCTGTGTGTGCTGGATAACGTGATTTATGCCATGGAGACCAAGGAAAAGTACAGTTTGGCGGCTTCGCTGTTCCACACCCCGGCGTGGTTGCGGTCCCGCGAAGCGACCCGGCGGCAATCTCTGGAGCTGTTGGAGATGATGCAGCTGGGGGACAAGGCCCAGGAACTGGCCCGGAACCTGTCTTACGGCGACCAGCGGCACCTCGAGATTGCCCGGGCTTTGGCTACCGAACCCAAGCTGTTACTGCTGGATGAACCCGCGGCGGGGATGAACCCGGCGGAAACCGCGAATCTGACGGAGCTGATCGAGTTCATTCGACGCGAATACAAGTTGTCGATTTTGCTGATTGAACACGATATGAGCCTGGTGATGAAGATCTGCGAGCGGATCTATGTTTTGGACCACGGGGTGATCATCGCCGCGGGGACGCCAGAGGAAATCCGGAATAACCCCCGAGTTATCGAGGCCTATCTCGGAGAGGAGGTGGAGTGATGTTTGCGGTCAAAGACTTACAGGTCAATTTCGGTGGCATCCAGGCCTTGAAGGGGATTTCTTTAGAGGTGAACCCTGGGGAAATCGTGACTTTGATTGGCGCCAACGGCGCGGGGAAAACCACAACTTTGCGCACAGTTTCGGGGCTGGAGCGTCCCGTAGGCGGCACCGTCACCCTGGACGGGTGCGACATCACTAAAGTTTCGGCGCGCGAGAGGGTCAAGGCCGGGCTGGTGCACGTCCCCGAAGGACGACGCATCTTTGCGCAGATGACCGTGATGGAGAACCTCGACCTGGGCGGATATCTGCGCCGCGACCGCGCCGGGATGAACGCCGACCTCGAGATGATTTTCGAGAGTTTCCCCATCTTGGCCCAGCGCAAAACCCAGCTGGCGGGGACCCTGTCGGGTGGCGAGCAACAGATGTTGGCGATGGGGCGCGGGTTGATGGCCAAGCCGAAACTCCTGTTGCTGGACGAGCCCTCAATGGGGCTGGCCCCGCTTTTGTCCAGGAAAGTACTGACATCATCGTAAAAATCAACGAAACCGGGACAACCATTATGTTGGTGGAGCAAAATGCAAATATGGCTCTGCAGATCGCGCATCGCGCCTACGTAATCGAGACGGGCAAAATCGTACTGAGTGGTACGGGCGAGGAACTGCGGACCAGCGAAGAAGTTAAGAAAGCATACCTGGGAGGCTAAATATGTTCGTCAAATGGAAGATGACAGCTAATCCGTTCACTATTGATTCTGGCGCGTCTGTTCCCGACGCTATAGAGTTGATGAAGCAGCACAACGTCAGTAAACTGCCCGCCCTTCGCGATGGGAAACTGGTGGGGATTATTTCGCGCTCGGATATCAACCGCGCCATGCCTTCGCAGGCGACTTCTCTGTCTTTCGGAGAAGTGGCTTACTTGCTCAGTAAGCTAAAGATCTATAAGATCATGCGCAAGAACCCGCCTACTATTGGACCGGATGCTTTGCTGGAAGAGGCCGCGATTCTGTTGCGCAAGGAAAAGTGCGAGATCCTGCCGGTAGTAGAGGGCGACAAGGTTATCGGAGTAATCACCGAATCCGATGTTTAGATGCATTTATCGACATCAACGGTGCGGCCGAACCCGGCACTCGACTGGTGATCGAAGCAGATGACCAGCCCGGCGTGATGTCCTATATTGCCCAGATCACCGCAAAGATTGACACGAATATTACCCACATTGCGGTTTACCGCACCGGGATGGATCGCTCTTTCGTGATTCTGGGTGTGAATACCTTGAATACAGAAACTCTGGAGCAGCACTTCCGTGACGAAGGTTTCAAAGTTTCCTACGTGTTGCGTAACGCCTGATTCCGGGTCGAGGACGGCTTTTTCCTTTATGGCGTGTGCTCTCGCGGTTTCCGCGGTGCGGCCCTAGACTGGAACTAAGTCCCCTTTTCGGCGGGTCAGCTTTGCTCGCCCTTTGGGGTTGGATGCACCGGGAAAAGGATGGGTATGGCACGGGCTGAAAGTGTAGAAATGCTGAAGTGCTCTTTCTGCGGCAAGTCGCAGAAACAAGTACGCAAGTTGATTGCTGGCCCAGGGGTATATATCTGTGACGAGTGCATCGAGCTGTGCAACGAAATTATCGCCGAGGAGCTACAGGGCGAAAAGGAATCCGGCCTGGATGTTTTGCCCACCCCGCACCAAATCTTTGACTTCTTGCAGCAATACGTGATCGGCCAGGAACCCGCCAAGCGCGCCCTGTCCGTCGCGGTGTATAACCACTACAAGCGGGTGCGGGCCATGCGCCGCAACGAAGACAGTGGCATGGAGATGACCAAGTCGAATATCTTGCTGCTGGGCCCTACGGGGACGGGCAAGACGCACTTGGCCCGGTCTCTGGCTCGTTTACTGAAAGTGCCTTTCTGTATCGTCGACGCCACCGCTTTGACCGAGGCCGGCTATGTGGGTGAAGACGTAGAAAACATCTTGCTGCGCCTGATTCAGGCAGCCGACGGCGACATCAAAAAAGCCGAACGCGGCATCATCTACATCGACGAAATCGACAAGATTGCCCGCAAGGCCGAAGGTGCCTCGATTACTCGCGATGTTTCGGGCGAAGGCGTGCAACAGGCCCTGTTGAAGATCATCGAAGGCACCGTGGCTTCAGTGCCTCCCACGGGTGGGCGCAAACACCCCAACCAAGAGTTCCTCGAAATCGACACTTCTTCGATTCTCTTCATCGCCGCTGGCGCTTTCGCGGGCTTAGACGACATCGTAAAGGCTCGTCTGGGGCAGCGTTCCACCGGATTCGGCTCGGATCTGAAGTCCATCAAGGAACACGGCGACCTCTATGCCAAAGCCACGGTAGATGACTTGCACACATTCGGTTTAATCCCCGAGTTCATCGGGCGTCTACCTGTGATCACGAATGTTTCTGCTTTGGAAGTAGAGGACTTGGCGCGGGTCTTGACCGAGCCAAAGAACGCCATCTTGAAGCAGTACCAGCAGCTCTTTGAGTTGGACGGAGTAAAGCTGACTTTTCACCGATGACGCCATCCGCGCGGTGGCGCAGAAGGCGGAACAGCGCGGCACCGGGGCGCGTTCGCTCTCTACCTTGATGGAGAACACCTTGTCGCAAACCATGTTTGATTTGCCTTCGCGCGAGGACGTGGCTGAGGTAATCATCAACGCTCAGTGTGTCCTTGAAGGCGCCGAACCGGTTTTCGTGACTCGAGAAGAATCCGCGAACCGCAAGTCTGCTTGAGTTCCCGCAGCCCAGTTTCCACCACCCGCACAGAAAGTTACCCGCATGAACGCCGAAGCCCCCGCCGCGAACCCGCCCGAAACTCCCCATGAGCTGCGCGAATACCGCGCCACTATCGATAACATCGATGCTGCCTTGGTGCATCTCTTGGCAGAGCGGTTTCGCTGCACCCAAAAAGTCGGCCAGCTCAAGGCCCGCTTGGACCTGCCCCCAGCAGACCCGCAGCGTGAAGCCTCTCAGGTAGAACGCCTCCAGGCCTTAGCCAAAGATTCGGGGTTGGACCCCGAGTTCGCTCAGAAGTTCTTGCGCTTCATCGTCGACGAAGTCATCCGTCACCACGAAGCCCTCCGCCGGTAAAACCTTGCAAAACCCCACAGCATACTGAAACGGCTCCCGCAATAATGCGGGAGCCGTTTCAGCTGTCGTTACGCCGGGCTTGTCAGCCCAGCTTTTCTCGACCTGCCTCAGTCATTGTTGGACAGGCCCAGCATGGAACGCAGGTAACCAGTGACTTTGCTGGGGTCCATCATGCCGCGCACCGAACCACCGTTACCCGAGCCACCCTCGACCTGGGCATCGTGGATTCCGGCGTAGATGTCTTCAATCTCTGCCGCGCACTTTTCCATAACCACCTTGCGTCGCACCTTCATCGAGGGAGTCAACATAGAGTTCGCCTCGGTGAAGTCATAGGGCAGTACCCGGAACTCGCGAATGGATTCGGCACGCGAGACACCTTGGTTGGCGCGGTCGATAGCGCGCTTGATGGCGTCCAGCACCACCGGGTGGCGCGAAGCCGTAGATACATCCATGGCGGGGAGGTTGTGCTTCTTTAGCCAAGAAGGCAGCATCTCGAGGTCCAAGGTAACCAGCGCACCCACGAAGGGTCGTCCCTCGCCCACAATCATGATCTGGGAAATCAAGGGGTGGGACTGCAGCGGGCCCTCTAGAGTAGCGGGAACCACGTTCTTTCCACCCGCGGTAACCAGGATTTCCTTGGCGCGACCGGTGATAGAGAGCATCCCGTTGGCGTCCAGGTGCCCCAGGTCCCCGGTGTGCATGAATCCGTCGGTATCGAAAATCCCCTCGTTGTGTTCGGGGTTCAAATATCCGGGGCTGACCGTCGGGCCCTTCGCGAGGATTTCTCCGTCGGGGGTGACGCGAATCGTAGCGGAAACTACCGGCGGTCCCACGGTGCCGATTTTCTTTTGCCGCATGGTGTTCACCGCTATCGGGGCAGTGGATTCGGTCAAGCCATAGCCCTCTAAGACGTTCAACCCAATCCCGCGATAGAAGTGCGACAGGTGCAGCCCCAAGGCCCCACCGCCAGAGATAACGAATTCACAGCGCCCACCCAGCAGATTCATCAGTTTGCGGTAGACCACTTGTTCGTAGAAGGCGTGGCGCACCCGCAGCCAACGTGTGGGCCCCTGGGGAGTATCCAAGGCGCGGGAGTAATCCAAGGCGCAACGCACCGCGCGCTTGAAGATGATGTGTTTCGGCTTGGAAGTCGCGGCTTGGGCGTCGGCTGAGTTATAAATCTTTTCCAAGACGCGAGGCACCACCAACAGATAAGTCGGGTGGAAGGACTGGATATCGGGCAGCAGGTTCTTGATGCTGGGAGTGTGCCCCAAGGTACCGTTACCCGAAATAATAAAGACTTCCAACAGCCGGGCATAGACGTGAGCCAGCGGCAGGAACAACAGCAGGCGAGCACGCGGATCCTTGGAGAATTCGGGCATCCAGTCCTGGTTTTGCCACACCAGCTGGGTAAAGTTCCCGTGAGTCAACACGGTGCCTTTCGGGGTTCCAGAAGTTCCCGAGGTATAGATGATGGTGGCCTCGGAATCCAGAGTCAACTGTTCGCGGGCGCGGTCCACCTCGGCCTGCGCCACGGTGCGGCTGGCTTCCTGCAAGGCGTTGAGCGCCCCCAGGTCCAGGGCCAATACGCGCACCTCCAGCTTTTCTTGGGTGGCGGCAATCCGCACGGCCTCGGCCAAGCGCGCGTCCTCGGTAAAGACCAGACGTACCCCGGATTCGCGCAGAATGTTGCCGATCTGGGTCAGTGAAGAAGTCTCGTAGATCGGGACATTCGCCGCGCCCACACTCCAGCAGGCGTAGTCCAGCAAGGTCCACTCGTAAGAGGTGTGCGCCATAGTGGCCATGCGCCCGCCCGGACGCAGCCCCAAAGCGAACAGCCCGCGCGCCACGGTGTCGACCTCGGTCAGGAAGTCCTGGGCGGCCAGCTTTTGCCATTCCGATCCCAGACCGATTTTGCGTTCAATCACCGTGCCGCGCGGATTGCGCTCGACCCGATTCAACAGCAACTTGATGATGTTCCAGTCGTGGGGAATGGTGGTGATGGCGGGGTTTTCCACCTGCATGGTGCCGTCAGACAGCGTGGTGACTTTCAACGGGTTACGGAATTGCGGTGTTTCAGTCAAAACTCATCCTATCTTTGGGAAATCTCCAGCTAGTCTATCGACTTTGGGTTCACTTTGCCTGTTTCGCCGGGGCTTCGCCCAGCTCGGATTCACTGACCAGGGCGGAGTCCACCGGGCCTTCTATGAATTTCAGGCTGCCTTCGACGTGGTTTGCCGCGACGAGGTCTTCCAAAGACTTTTCGGCCAGGGCTTGGGTTCCGGCGGGGAAAGTGAGGGTGGCGGATACGAAGGGGGTGCGCTGGGATACCTTTGCGTCGGATTTGACCTTGCGCAGGGCCGAGAGCGCCGCTCCGGCGACGCGCAGCACTTCGGGGTCACCGCCCAGAAACTGGAGCGGGGCGGAAACCGGCCAGGAACTTTGGTGTACCGAACCGTCTTGGGGACGGTACCAGGACCAGACTTCTTCGCAGGTGTAGGGCAGGAAAGGCGCCAGGAGCCGCACCACGTTGTCGATGGCGAGGGCCAGGGTGGTACGAGCCGAGGCGACTTCGGCAGGTGTGGCCCAGGTGTCTACCCCGTAGGCGCGATCCTTTACCAGTTCCAGGTAGTCGTCGCACAGAGTCCAGAAGAAACTCTCGGTTACTTCCAGGGCGCGGGCGTGGTCGTATTTTTCGAAAGCCTGGGTGGCGGTATCGATAACTTGCGACAAAGAAGCCAGCAGGGAACGATCCACTTCTACACAGACCTGTGCCGGATCGAGCGACATTGCGGCATCGCCGCCCATCCCCAGGGCGAACTTCGAAGCGTTCAGCAGTTTGATCGCCAAGCGACGCCCCACCTTCATCTGTCCTTCGTCGAAAGCCGCGTCGGTGCCCAGGCGCGCCGAAGCCGCCCAGTAGCGCACCGCGTCGGAAGAATGCGATTCCAGCAGACTCATGGGGGTGACGACATTGCCTTTAGACTTCGACATTTTTTTCCGGTCCGGATCCAAAATCCACCCCGAGATAGTGGCCTGTTTCCAAGGCAGGCAATCGAACTCTAGATGTGCGCGCACCACGGTAGAGAACAGCCAGGTGCGGATGATGTCTTGGCCCTGGGGACGCAGATCCATGGGGAAGACTTTTTCAAACAAGTCCTGGTTGCCCAAGAAACCGGCGTAGATTTCTGGGGTCAGAGAGGAAGTCGCCCAGGTATCCATGATGTCTACCTCTGCTACGAAGCCACCCGGAACCCCGCGTTGGGATTGTGTGTAACCGGCGGGGACATCTATGGAAGGATCGATAGGCAACTGTTCCTCGGCGGGAACCAGGGGGTGGTCGAAATCCGTGTCTCCGGATTCCAACACCGGGTACCACAGCGGGATGGGCACCCCAAAGAAGCGCTGGCGTGAAATCAGCCAGTCCGAGTTCAGCCCGTTGACCCAGTTGTCATAGCGCACCCGCATGAAGTCCGGAACGAATCCCAGTTCTTGGCCGCGCTCCAAGAGTTCCTCTCGCAGGTCAGCTGTTCCGTTTTCTCGTACAAAAGGTGCGCCGCCGTTGCGGATATACCACTGCCGTGAAGTCACGATTTCCAGCGGTTTGTCGCCTTTTTCAAAGAAGTTCGTCATGCGCTGGGTTGGCTTTGGGTCACCCAGCATCTCGCCCGAGGCCCGCAGTGCCTCAACGATGGTTTTCCGCGCCGTAAATGTGGTGGCCCCCGCGCAAGCCGCATAGAGTTCACGCCCGCGTTCCGATTCAATCCACTGCGGGGTCTCGGCCTGCAATCGTCCGTCTTTGCGCAGCACCGTGCGGGTCGGCAGCGACAGGTCGCGCCACCATTCGACGTCCACCAAATCACCGAAGGTACAGCACATGGCGATGCCGGAACCCTTTTCCATCTCTGCCTTGGGGTGAGCCAGCACCGGCACCGGTACCTCGAAACCGGGAGAAGTCACGTATTTCCCGAAGTACGCCTGGTAGCGTTCATCCTCGGGGTGGGCAATCAAAGCGCAACAGGCCGGCAGCAGCTCGGGACGGGTAGTTTCAATGATGATGTCTTGGCCGTCCTCTAGGTGGAAAGCTAAAGAATGATAGTGGCCCGGATAGTCGCGGGCCTCAAGTTCGGCCTGGGCCACCGCGGTCTGGAAAGTCACGTCCCACAATCCGGGGGCCTCGGCCTGGTAGGCTTCCCCTCGCGCCAGGTTGCGCAAGAACATGGTTTGGGCGACCTTTTGGGCGTGGTCCCCGATGGTCTGCATGGTGGAACTCCAGTCCACCGACAGCCCCAGTCGTCGCCACAGCGCCTCGAACTGTTTCTCGTCTTCGGCGGTCAGGCGCTGGCACAGTTCCACAAAGTTGCGGCGGCTGATGGGAACCTGGTCGGCCATTTAATAGATTTGCCGTCTCCTCCCTGGTGTGGGGGCTGGAAATCCGGCTGGTAGGGCAGGGAAGGGTCACAGCGCACCCCGAAGTAGTTCTGGACGCGCCGTTCGGTGGGCAAACCGTTGTCGTCCCAACCCATGGGGTAGTAGACGTTTTTCCCTTGCATGCGCTGATACCGCGCCACCAAGTCGGTGTGGGTATAGCTAAAGACGTGACCCACATGCAATGAACCCGAAACCGTGGGCGGGGGAGTGTCGATCGAATACACTTCGCTGCGAGTGGTGTCGGGATTGAAACGGTAGGTGCCGTTTTCTTCCCACACCGGGGCCCACTTGGCTTCGATTCCGTCCAAAGTGGTTTTCGCCGGTACTTGCGGTGCCGGTAGGGTGGCCGGATAAGTCACGAGGTTCTGGGTCACGTTCATCCCTTCTGTTGCGTTTTGGGTCTTAGTTTAGCGCCTTGGCGTCTTGGGCCATGGCCCCGCGCACCATCTGCACCACCGAGTTGCTGAAACCCGCGGTTTCACCCGCCAAAAGCCCTGCGATGGTAGAGCCGCCGGGAGAGCACACCTGGTCTACCAACTGTCCGGGGTGTTTGCCCTGTTCCAAGGCATCTTGCAGCATCAGCGCCGAACCCAGCAGCATCTGGGTAGCGGCCGCCACCGCATCCGCCTTCGTTAAGCCGGCCGCTACCCCGGCCTTTGCCAGAGCCTCGACATAGGTATAGGTCCAGGCCGGCGCACAACCCGCCAGCGGCGTGAAAGCCCCGAAAAGCGATTCGTCTAGGATAATCGCGCGACCCACGGAATTAAACAAATCTTGGGCGAACTGTAGTTGTTCCGCGGTGGTGCCTTTCCCCGCGCACAACGCCGACATCGAGGCACCTACCAGGGCATTAATATTCGGCATCACTCGCACCACCGCGGCCCCCGGCTCCAGGGAACCTTCCAAGGCCGCCACCGGAACACCCCCGGCAATGGAAAGCACTAATTTATTGCCCAATACCGGACGGATTTCTTCCAGCACCGCCATGATGTGCTTGGGCTTGACCGCCACAACTACCGCATCGACTTGCCGAACCAGTTCGGTGTTTTCACAAAGTTGTTGCACCCCGAATTCCTGAGTCAAAGGGTGGTCACCGTTGCAGTTCAAAGCGGTGAAAACCAAGTCCGACCCCGAGATGAAGCCCTTTCGCAAGGCGCCACTGGCGATGGCCCCGCCCATTGCCCCTAAACCGATAAACCCCAGCTTCATCTTTGACTCCTGTCCTGTAACGGCGCGACCTGCACGCAATATCTTCGATAAAGTAAGTCTATAGCGTGGACCCAGCGGCAAAAATCTGGCTCCAAAATCAGAAAGTGCAGACATGAAACAAAAACCCCAGCTCAACCAAGTTTGGACCCATCGACCCCGCCACGGCGGACCTCGACCCGGCTACCTTCGGTATCCCCACCCCACCCCCGACCCCGCCGCGTAAACCCGGCCATGCCCTCGTCACGGGCGCGTCAACCGGAATCGGCTGGGACACCGTGGTGGCGCTGCGGCAGGCCGGCTGGATGGTGACCGCCACGGCGAGGCGCCGTGAACGCCTCGCCGGTTTGGCGCGACTCACGGGCTGCCGCGCCTTCGCCGCGGACCTCGCCGACCTTGAACAGGTCCGGGCCCTCTACGAATACGCCACCTACCCCGACCCCGTCACCACGGTTATCAACAATGCGGGCGGCGCGTTGGGAAGTGACCCCGTCGCCAGTGGGGAACCCGAAAAGTGGCGTGAAATGTATGACCGCAACGTGATTTCTGCCTTGCAGGTGACCCAGGCTTTTCTGCCGCATTTGCTGGAAACGGCGGCGGAGACCTGGTTTATGTCACTTCGACCGCCGCAATCAGTACCTATCCGGGAGGCGCGGGCTATACCGCGGCGAAACACGCCGAACAGATGCTGCCCCAAACCTTGCGGCTGGAACTGGTGGGAAAGCCCGTGCGCGTCATCGAGGTCTTGCCTGGATTGGTGCAAACCCCAGAGTTTTCCCTGACGCGCCTGGGGGGACTCTGCCCGCGCTGAACAGGTGTATTCCCAGGTCAAGCACCCTTTGGTGGGGGCCGATATCGCCGGGGCCATCACTTGGGCGGTATCGCTGCCCGCGCACGTGAATATCGACCAAGTGGTGATTCGCCCGGTCGAACAAGCCACCTCTACGCTGCAGCGTCGGCTCGAGGACTGAAGCAACCCACCAACCGCAGTCGCGGCGAGCCCGCGGCGCGAACCTCGAGAAAGGCGAAACACCGATGGCACGTATCGTGGTGATAGGCGCGGGGATGGCCGGTCACTCCACGGCGCTGGGGCTGCGGCACAAACTGGAGCAAGAACACGAAATCATCGTCATCAGCCCGGGAAAGGTGTGGGTAAATCCAGATTCTCTGGCCCAGATTGCGGCGAATCTGCAGGATAGCGAACGCGAAATCATCGAACTTGGGCCGCTGTATCGCTCTAAAGGCGTGATTTTTCACCAAGGCATGGCGCGCGCCATCTATCCGGGCGGCACCAGGGAGGACGAACGCCCACAGGTAGAGATGGTGTTTACCGGCAGCTATCTCAACGGGGAAGTCGCTCGGGTGCCCTATGACTATCTGGTGATCGCCACGGGACACGACATCGACAAGGTGGCCGGGCTCCCCGCCGAGGCCGCCACGGTGCCGACCTGTGTCATCGACCGCTTGGATTCCGCCCAGGCCGGGGCGGTGGAGCTGCGCCGCCTGGTTTCGGAGCTGCAGGATTCCCCACTGGACATGGAGCCCAAACGCATCGCGGTGGGTCGTTCCTATCGCGGAATGGGCGGATATTACGGAGCCTTGGAATATATCTTGGCGCTGGATTCCCTGCTGCGTTCCGAGGGGCTGCGATCGCGTGTCGAACTGCACTTTTTCGATGCCGGACAGCCTTGGATTGCGGATCTGCTGCGGCGCGGTCCCTCTGTTGGCCCGGCTTTGTTGGGTGGGGACGAAGGCGCTTTCGTCAAAGCGGCGCGGCGTCCCTGACGCCCTGGTGCAAGACATCGAAAACCAAGTGCGTCGTTCTTTGGAACAGCTTTTTGATTTCCGTGGGATTGCGTTGCACGCGGGATGCGGATGTCAGGCATAAACGGGATGCGACTGCGGTTCTTGCCGGTCGAGGGCGCCGATGTCTATGTTTCGGGTGGCACGGGTCGAGGTCGTCCGGTGTTTTCCGGGGGTGAGGTCCGCGCTGCGGGTGGTGGCGAGGGAAGCGGTGGTGGTCACTGGGGTAGGGACGGGGTTCCGGGGCCTTGGGAGTTGACTTGTGACTTGGTGGTCACCGAGGCATCTCGGGTGCTTACTCCGCTGAAGGTCTGGGCGAGGGATGGCGAGGACATATCTTCGCGTCTTTATGATGGCTGGGGGCGGCTGCGGGTGGATGCGTCACGCGCCGAGGACGAGCGTACCGGCAAGATGCAAGAGGTCTGGCCCAAGACTTTCCGCAATCCCAGTTACAGCAATATTTTCGCCATCGGTTCGGCAATCGCCTTAGATACCCGCGAACCAGATATTCAGGCTTTAGAGTCTGGGGAGGAGTCCTTGCGAAATACAGGCGGGCAGCCTCGGGCCCAACATTCGCCGATTCAGACGCGCGATATGTCCCACTTGATGTCAGCCCGCGTTTCGGAACAAATCTTTACCGAAATCACGGGTACACCGGCGAAACCCGGTGGAGTCTTTGGAGGAGATAGAAGCGGTGGTGAATCTGGCGTGGGATTCGTCTTTGGTTTCCAGTTGTGGGTTTTATGCCGAGGTCCAGGCCCCGGCAGTACGCAAGCGTCGTGGGGGTGGCGAGAAATCGGATGAATCTGCGGTTGCGGAGGTGGGTTTAGAGACCCGCCGTGGCATGTGGGCCTATTGGTCGATCCGTCTGGAGCGTTTCATCGAGCGCTACCGCGCCAAAGGCCGCCCCCTGTGGTGGCTCCTACCTTCTTAAACCTTTGTATGGTGCGTTACAGGTAGACAAGGAGATTTGGGCGCGTTTTTTCAAACATACTGCAGGTAGACCGCGGTTTAGTTGAGGCGGTGGGCGTGGGGGAGCTTGGTTTCAAGTTCCTCGAAGAATGTTTCGGAGGTACTCAAGGCACAGTGGATATGGTCTTCGAGTTGCGTGTCAGTCACACCGGACAAATAACTCACAGCCATTTCGGTTTGAATCATCAACTTGCCTTCTTCATCAATGTGGGCATAGGCCTTAGGCCAAAAGCGGTGTTCATTCCAGCTATTGCAAATGGAAGTCGCCAAAATATAATCGTCCAGCTCGGGAGTCTTGTGCCAGGTACCTCTCACACAGAAAATTTCTTCTTTCCTGCCGTATAACTCAAAGCTGTAGATACCCAGATTCCACTTGCCGGAAACCGTGCCATCGTGCCCCACGTGATAGCTCCAGCCGTTATCCTCTAAAATCCATTTGATGCGGTCCCGGTGCGGCGGCAGCAAGGCAGGAACCGGCATGTTCCACTCTGGGGGGAAGTCATCGTCAAAAGCGTCTCTGTCCGTCATGCCATATCCCTTCGCCACGTTCTGCGCCCAAATCTACCCGAAAATTTGCCCCCGGACCTCATAACCAGATTCCACCCTGGCAGGCAGGCAAAGTCGAGGCCCGTTGCGCCACCCCAAAGAGATACTCGTGATTTGATAATCGCTGCAGTCCAGCCACCACATCTGCACCCGGGCACGCCTCGAAAAATCCCCGCCATCACATAGAGTAAAACCCATGAGCCCCCAGACTTCACCACCCGCCCTAACCCTGCAGTGGCCCTGGGAAACGTACCCCGGACCTCGACCCGGATCCGCGCACCCCAAAACCGCAACTGGCCGAAGTTTGGTCTCCCTTCCTCGCCCCGGGCTGCACTGCGAAACCCCAGGCCGCGCAACCAGGCACCCCGTGCGACCCCCAAACACCGTGTGTACCAGGGAGAAAACCTGGAGGTGCTGGGCGCGATTTTGCCTGAACTGCGCGGGAAGGTCGACTGCATCTATATCGATCCGCCCTTTTACTCCCCAGGCGAACTACCAGGCAAAACTCAAACTGCGCCCCCACCCAGACCCCGACCCCACCACAACCCCCGCAAACCCCACCGCAACCCCCTGCAAACCCCACCGCAAACCCCGCCGCGAGTGCCTCTGCCCCCGCGCCCGCAACAAGTGTCCCTGCCCCCACCCTCACCCTGGCGCCCCAGCAATACCAGGACCGCTGGGATCAAGCCCACTATCTGCAGTTCATGTATGAACGCCTGGTCTTGCTGCGAGAAACTTTGGCCGAGGCGGGGTCCATCTATCTGCACTGCGACTGGCACGCCGCCGCCAGCTTGCGTCTGGTGATGGACGAGGTGTTCGGCGCGCGCAATCTGCTCAACGAAATCGTGTGGAGTTACGGGTCCGGTGGGGGGTCACGGCGGCGCTTTGGGCGCAAGCACGACACCATCTTGTTCTACGCCAAACGTGCCGGGCGCCACTTCTTTGACCCCGAGGCTGTGCGGGTACCGTATCGCGCCGCCATTGCCCCCAAGCGCCGCGCCCACTTTCATCCCGAAGGCATGGTGAGCCCCGATGTGTGGGATATTCCCCGTCCGCCGAATCACGCGGATTCCTGGACCGGTTACCCCACTCAAAAGCCCCTGGCGGTGGTGCAGCGAGCCCTACGGGCTGCTTGCCCGCCCGGCGGTCTGGTGTTGGACGCCTTCGCTGGTTCGGGGACTACCTTGGAGGCGGGGGCGCGTCTGGGGATGCGCACCGTGGGGATAGAGCGTACCGACCTGGGTTTGGCGTTGGCCAGGCGCCGCCTGGTCGAGGCCGGGGTGGGGGTTGCGGTGTATCGTCACGTCCCCGGAGAGGTTCGTGGGTTGAGCGAGGTTCGCGGGGAGGGCGCAAACGGCAGTGCGGTGCGGGTGCGGATGCTGTCCAAGAAAGCGGGGTGGCGCATAGAGCGGGTCGAGTTGCCGCAACTGCAAGCGCTTTTGGTCAATCAAGGCGCCAAGGAGATGCCGTGGCAGAACTTGGTGGATGTCATAGCCATAGATCCCCACTGTGACGGGCAGGTGTTTCGCCCGAGTCTGGCGAGCTTCGCGACCAAGAACACGGCGATAGCCACCGATTTTATCCCCGCCGAAACAGGCCTGGAACTCTATAAAGATGGTGAACTGTGCGTGCAAGTCACCGACATCACCGGTCAACTTCACTGGTACCGGGCGGGCCTGGGGGCTGATGCTAATTTAGAGTCATGAGCGAAACAGAAAAGGGCCCCTGGCGTCCGCCGAAATCCTGGCGCGGCCTGGCGGCGATAGTTGCCGCCGGGGCCATCGGCGTGACTATTTATGCCGGGGGAGGCGCAGGTTCAGAGTTCTTGCAGAGTTTAGGGGTGGACCTCACTCAATTCGGGATAGAACCCGGGGGTACCTCCAGCCAAAACTCAAACCCCCACGAAACTAACTCCACCACCCAAAGTCTGGAAATATCCTCGGGCGCGAACGCAGAAAACGCCACAAACGCAAACCCTAGCGGCCTCGCCCTGGAAGTGCTGGGAACCTTGCAAGTCAGGCAAAAAGACCCTTCCAATGATTACAACCGGAAACTTTTCGGGGATGGATGGTTGGATCTGGACGGGGACGATTGTAATACTCGCAACGAGATTTTGGCGCGTGACTTAGAAGACGTTAAGTTTCGCCAGGTTAGACCCGCGAATTGTGTTGTACAGAGCGGAGTTTTGGCAGACGAATATACGGGTAAACGCATCGAGTTTAGACGCGGGTCGGGCAGTTCCGCGGCAGTGCAGATAGACCACGTGGTGGCTTTGGGTAATGTGTGGCGAACCGGGGGACGCCACCTGAGCGCGCGCCAGCGCGAGGCGGTAGCGAATGACCCGCTGAACCTGCTGGCCACCGACGGAGATACCAATCAAGACAAGGAATCCGACGATGCATCCAAGTGGCTGCCGCCCCGGGCCGCCTTTCACTGCCCCTACGTGGCGCGCCAGATTGCAGTGAAGGCCAAGTACGGTTTGTGGGTGACTCCCGAAGAATCTCGGGCGATGCGACAGGTACTTTCCAGCTGTCCCCAACAGGCCCTGCCTTCTCAGTAGCCGGCGGTCTTAGGCGATGCGAACGCCGGGAGGCAGACGGCGTATCGGGGTTTTCAGGCGCAGCCAGGCGGTGGTCAAGGCGCCCGCGAGCTAACAACAGATGCAGCCCCCATGCCCCAAATCCACGAAGTGCCGAGATAGTCGAGGAAAATCGGTGCGGGTTTTATCGCGAGGGTTTTTGTTCCGGCCCCAGAATCTGTTTGCTGGGGACCTCGGTGATGGCGCCGGTTTCGTCGACGTAGCAGGCATCGCTACGAGAGATACGCGGGGCCGAGGCGTCGGTGAAGAAATCAATCTCGTCTTGCAGCGAGGGGTTCCCGGCACGCATCCGAGCCAGGTATTCAGCTGAGGAACCCAAGAAATTCGTGGCCCCAAACCCCTTTGCCTTTGCGCTTTGCCTGGGCCAGTTGGGAGCGCAGCTGAGTGCGCGTCAGGTCTCCTTCGATGGCATCGGGCATCATCAGATAAAGGCGAAACCCCCAGCATCAGCCAAGCTTTTTCCGTGTGGGTGACGCGCAGCAGTTGCTTTTCGGGTTGGCACTGCTTTTCGGAGGCTTTGGGTTCCAGCTCCCAGTTCTTTTGTTCTTTCATGCGGTCATAGTAGGACTGCTGGTAGCTCAGAACCATGCGGTTGTAGCTGCCGGTTTCGCGCAGAGAATCACTGAGGAAGGTAAAGCCCAGCGGCAGTATCGCGCTGATGGTGACGATGCTGAGGAAAGTAGCCAGCACCGAGTGCACCGGGCGGGGAATCAAGGCCGAGAAACCCAGGCCGATGGCGCAGACCACGAAACTCTCTATCAGCAGGAAACAGATAGTGCGTCCCAGCACCCCAAAACCCTAAGTCATGCGTCAGGGCGATGACTCCCAGGGGCACCGCCGCCACCAGGGATGAAAGCCGCCCCCAGCCAGGCAGAGAGCAGCTTTCCCCACAGCAGCTGACCGGTACTGAGCGGTGCGGCCTGCAAGATGGCCAGATTGGCGTGTTCGCGGTCGCCGTTGATAGAAGTCGAAGACAAACTGGGAGAGACGATCAAAGAAATCGTCAAGGTGAAATAGAGCAGCGCGATGAAACCACCCTGGGCGATGCGCCGCGTTACCGAGGCGTTGTCCTCGTAACGGCCCGACCCCAGCAGATCAGACAGAGTGCTGAAACCCAGCCACATCACTGCCAGGACCGCAACCCACGCCACCATCGCCAGAATCCATTTACGCGAACGTGCCCGCCCGCTGAGTTCCAGGCGAATCACCGTCATGATAGCGACGAAGGAACTGGGGAGAGTGACTTTGGTAGTGCTTTCATGGGATGGAGACTGACTCATTGCCACCCCTCCTCTATCTGGAGATAGATATCTTCCAAGGTCTGTTTCTGTCGGGTGAAATCGGTGACGAGGACGCCGCTGGCGGTAACTTCTTGCAGCAGTTTCGCCGCGGCTTCTAAACTGTCGAGTTCGACTTCGTATTCGCGGCCCGTGTCGTTAATGGCTTGTCCCGCCCACTGGGAGTCCGCGAAAAAGCGACGCAGCGCATCGGCTTCGAGGGCGCTGAGATGGTACTTCAGCACCGACAGATTCGAGGAATCGGCGTCCTCGTGAATCCAGCTGAGGTCCATCGCCTTGCCGTTCTTCATGAAAACTGCGTCATCAACGATGCCTTCCATCTCGGTCAATACGTGGGAGGAAATCAGAATCGCCAAGCCCTGGTCGGCCATTTCGCGCAGCAGGCGCCTAAGCTCTATACGGCCGCGCGGATCCATCCCGGAAGTCGGTTCGTCCAGCAACAGCACCTTCGGGTCTCCAACCAGAGTGCGCGCCACTCCCAGGCGCTGCTTTGACCGCGCGACAAGATGTGTCCCGGCAGATTCGCATAATCGCTCAGGTGTACCAGTTCCAGCAGTTCAGATGTGCGGTACAAAGCGGCTTTTCGAGTCATGCCATAGAGCCGGGCGAAGTGATAGATGATTTCCCGCACCCGCAAATCTCCCCAGGCGCCGAAAGTATCGGGAAGCCACCCAATCTGGGCGCGTGCCTGGCGCGGATTCGTGGCGAAGTCTACTCCGCCTACTTTTACCGAACCCGCCGAAGGTGCCAGCATTCCCGACAGCATCAGCATCAAGGTGGTTTTACCTGCACCGTTAGGTCCAATCAGGCCCACAATCTGGCCTTCATCGAGGCGAATATCGATACCGTCCACGGCACAGAAGCTGCCGTAATAGCGCTCCAGCTCGGTGCCGAGAAGTACAGAATGCATAGTAATAGCGTGTCACAGTGAACACCAGAGGGGAAAGCTGAAGAGGTAACAATTCGGTAACAGCCGCTTTGTACACCATGCCCATAGGTCCTAGCCTGACGCAAAAATGCAAGATAAAATCAGGGGTTGGAAAATTCGAAAGGGTAGGTATGCTGACTGTCTTTGAGTTCTTGGCCGAGAACACCGTGCTGCTGCTGTTCCTGTTGCTGGGTGTGGGGATGGCTTTCGGACACATCGCGGTGAAGAAGATATCTCTGGGAGCCGCCGCGGTTCTCTTTAGCGCCATCGCGTTGGGAGCCGTCGCTTACTCCTACGGGGTAGAGATGACCATCAGTAAGGAACTGGGGACCTTGGGCTTGGCGCTCTTTGCCTTTGCGATCGGCATCAGTTCCGGTCCGAACTTCTTTTCTTCTTTGAAAACTGCCGGTGGGCCCATTTTGGCCCTCATCGGGATATTCATCTTGGCCTCCGGAGTAGCCGTGGGTTTGGGGAAGCTGTTGGGGATGAACGCCGCCCAAAGTGCCGGTACCTTCGCGGGAGCATAACCAACACTCCTGCCCTCGAAGCTGCCGGTTCCGCCTCCGGGGACTTGGCTGACGCCACCGTGGGTTACTCTATCGCCTACCTCTTCGGAGTTATCGGCATGATCATCATGGCCACTTTGGCCTTGAACTATGGGAAAAACGACACCGATGTCCCCGCACCCATCGTCTCGAAAACCATTCGCGTGGAACGCGAGGACCACCCTCGAATCGGCGACATCTTTCAACGCTACGACGAACGCTTGGCTTTCCCCCGACTGCGGCGCGGCGAATCCGGACCCATCACCCGACCGAATATGTCCGACGTCCTCGACCAGGGCGACCTCGTCACCATCGTCGGCGCCTTGGCCTCAGTCGAGTCCGTCATCCACGAACTCGGCCACCCCTCCAGCCACCCCCTTGCAGAGCGACCGCTCCTATCTGGACTACCGCCGCATCACCCTGTCCGATGCATCCAAGGCCGGGAAAACCATCGCGGAGCTGAATATGGGTGACCGTTTCGGCGCTACCGTCTCTCGGGTGCGGCGCGGGGACGTAGATATGGTGGGGTACCCGGATTTGGTGCTGCAGCTGGGTGACCGACTACGCGTGGTGGCGCCGATTTCCCAGATCAAAGAAGTGAATAAGTACCTGGGGGATTCCACCCGCGGGCTGACTTCTCTGAGTCCGGTGGCGCTGGGGCTGGGAATGGCGTTGGGGATTTTGCTGGGTATGGTGCCGATCTTGAACCCCATGGGTGGACACTTCACCATCGGTTCGGCGGCGGGCACCTTAATCGTGGGGCTGCTGTTTGGGCGAGTGGGGCGCATCGGGCCGATCGTCACCGCGATTCCCTACACTACCTGCCAGGTTCTGAGCGAATTCGGATTGCTGGTGTTCCTGGCGCAGGCCGGAATGAACGCCGGGGGTTCCATTACCAAAGCTTTCACCGGTGGGGACTGGTGGAAGATGCTGATTCTGGGAGCGGCCATCACCCTGACAGTGGGGGTCGGGCTCTTCGTGACGATGCGCTGGGGTTTCAAGATGGGCGGGACGAAACTGGCCGGTCTGCTGGGTGGGGCCCAGACCCAACCCGCAGTTTTGGCCTACGCCAACAGTCGGACCTCGGTGGATGCGCGCGTGGCCTTGGGCTACGCCATGGTCTATCCCGTGGCGATGGTCGGCAAGATTCTGTGCGCCAAGATTATCGGGATGTTCTAAAGGTCCTTGAATCGAAAGGTAAGAAGTGGATCAGGCAGATTCCCAATCCGTACCAGTTTCTAACTCCGCACCGCAACCTGCGCTGCAACCCGCACCGCAACCTGGCGCGATAGATCCCCAAATCGAGGCCGCCCACGAACGTTTGGCGGTACAGACTATGGTGGTGTCGCATTTTGGGCGGTTGATGATGTCGGCCGGTGCGGGGGCGTACCGCACCAAGGTCTCGATGGCGCGAGTGGCGGCCTCGCTGGGAATTGAACGCCTCCACGTCCAGCTCTCTATGAACGAGATGATCGTCACCGCCTACGCCAACCACACCTTCCGCACCTCGGTAAACGACCAACGCGTCATCGGGGTGAATGCCGACAGACTGGAAGTCCTCAACAACCTGGTGGCGAACCTCGAACCGAAAACCCGCGCCGAGGACCTCGAAAAGGAACTGCACCGCATCGAACACACCCCGGCGCGTTACGGCTGGTTCCTCAACGCCTTCGCCTCGGGTTTCGCCTGCGCCGGTTTCGCCTTCCTCAACCAAGGCGGGGCGGTGGAGTGCTTTTCGGTGTTGATTGGGGCTTTCGCCGGGCAGTTCTTGCGGCGCCAAATGCTGCATCGTCACATGAATCACTTTGCGGTGTGGCTGGCTTGTGGCTTCGTGGCGGCTTCTCTCTATGTCGCAGTGGCCACGCTGTTGGCGAATCTGGGTTTCGCATCGCACTTTCACCAGGCGGGTTTCATCTCTTCGATTCTGTTCCTGATTCCCGGTTTCCCCATGGTTACCGCGATGCTGGACCTGGTGCGCGGGGATTTCCTCTCGGGGCTGTCCAGAGGAGCCTACACCGCGATGGTGATGACTTCGGCGGCGGTGTCGGTGTGGGTGGTGTCTTTCCTCTATGCATGGCCGGTCGAGGTCGACTATGAGGTTTCGCTGTCGTGGTGGTTGATGCTGGGGTTGCGAATCATCTCCAGCTTCGCCGCGGCTTTCGGATTCGCCATGCTCTTTAACTCTCCGGCGCAGCTGTGCCTGATTTCGGCGTGCATCGCCGCGGCGACGAACCCCGCGCGGATTTATCTGGCCACCGAGATTAATCTGCCCGGTCCCTTGGCGGTGGGTTTGGCTTCGCTGGTGGTGGGGCTGGTGGTGGCCCTGATTACGCGCTACGTCAAGGCTTCGCGCGTCAGTCTCTCGGTTCCTGCCGTAGTCATCATGATCCCTGGGGTGCCGTTGTATCGCTCTGTCACTGCCCTGAACCCCACCGACGCTTCTTCTTTCGTGGTGGATCCGGTGGATCTGGGCGTTTTGCCCCCCGCTCTTTGCGGTGCTTTTCACCATCGCCGCGATCGGGATTGGACAGGCCCTGGCTCGGGTCCTGACTGACCGCAAGTGGGCCTTCGAAAGCCCGACACACTCCACCCCCGACCTGCGCAACGACGAAGACCACCACCCGGTACGCTGAACTACCCAGAGCGCCACCATCCACCGCAATTGTCGGCCTTGCGGCGAGCCCGGGGCGCGGCGACCTCGAACCGGGAACCAAACCGACGACCTCGCACCTCGCCTAACGTATCTCAGAATATGGGCCCAAAATCCACATAGTGAGACGCGGATGCGAAGTCCGGAGACTCCCGCTACAGTGTAGCCATGAGTGCTAAAGCTGACCAGACCCCAGGTCAAGAGGAACCTACCCAGAATCCTGCCAACAGCGGCGAAGTCATCACCGGAGCCGAAGCTGTGATTCGCACCCTGGAAGCCCTGGGGGTAACCGACGTATTCGGGCTGCCGGGCGGGGCGATTCTCTCTACTTTCGATACGCTTTACGACGCGAAAGACCTGAACTTTATTTTGAACCGCCATGAACAGGGCTCGGTACACGCCGCGGAAGGCTATGCCAAGTCCACCGGAAAAGTCGGCGTGGCGCTGTTGACTTCCGGGCCGGCTGCAACTAACGCGATGACCGGCCTGGCAGATGCCATGATGGATTCCGTACCTCTGGTGGTGCTGACCGGACAGGTCGGCGCGGACTCCATCGGCACCGATGCCTTCCAGGAATCCGACGTGGTCGGGGCCTCGATGCCCCTGACGAAACACGGCTTCTTGGTGATGAAAGCCGAGGACATTCCTACCCGGATAGCCGAGGCCTTTCATATTGCCGCCACCGGGCGCCCCGGGCCGGTCCTGGTCGACCTGACCAAGACCGCACAGACTGGAACCATGACCTGGAACTGGCCTCCCACCCTCGAACTGCCTGGTTACAAAACCCCCGGTAAGCCATCGAAATCGCAGATTGCCGTGGCCGCGCAGGAGATCACTGCTTCGACCCGGCCGGTCCTCTACGTCGGGGGCGGTATCCTCGCCGCCGACGCCACCGAAGAGCTGCGAGCTTTGGCCGAGATGACCGGGGCGCCGGTGGTGACTACCTTGACTGCTATCGGGGCCTTCCCCGAAGACTCCCCGCAGTCACTGGGGATGCCGGGGATGCACGGCACGGTTCCGGCGGTTCTGTCTATGCAGCAAGCCGATTTGCTGATTACCTTAGGGGCGCGCTTCGACGATCGCGTTACTTCCGACGTCAACGCCTTTGCTCCCAATGCCCGAGTCATTCACGTCGACATCGACGCGGCCGAGATATCCAAGATTCGCCGCGCCCAGGTGCCGATCGTGGGGGACTTGAAGAAGTGTTGCAGGCCCTGTTGCGCGAACTGCCCGGTGCCTATAAACACTACGGGAAACCCGACTTGTCTGAATGGATGCGGAAACTCACGCAACTAAAGAATGACTATCCGCTCTACTGGGATGAACCTGCAGACGGTTTGCTGGCACCTCAGGCGGTGATTCGTAAACTCGATGAACTCACCCCCGAGGATGCCATCGTCGTCACCGGAGTGGGGCAGCACCAGATGTGGGGTGCCCAGTTCATGACCTATCGCCACCCGCGCACCTATATCTCATCTTGCGGTTTGGGGACTATGGGTTTCGGAGTTCCCGCCGCGATGGGAGCGAAAGTTGCCAACCCTAAACGCGAAGTTTGGTTGATCGACGGTGACGGTTCCTTCCAGATGACTAATCAGGAACTGGTTCCCTGTACTTTGGACAACATACCCGTGAAGATCTTGTTGATCAATAACTCTTCTCTGGGTATGGTGCGACAGTGGCAGACTCTGTTCTATAACGAACGCTATTCCCAGACCGACCTCTTCGACGGGGCGCGCCGGGCCAAAGACGCCGAAGTAGTTGGGGTGCCCGACTTTATGTTGTTGGCGCAGGCCTATGGGGTAGCGGGAATCCGCGTGACTCGTGAAGACCAGATCGAGGACGCCATCAAGCAGGCTCGTGCCATCAACGACCGTCCGGTATTGATCGAAGTCGTGGTTTCTCCCGACGCTATGGTTTTCCCCATGGTTCCAGCCGGTAAATCGAATGACCAAGTAATCTATTCACAGACCCAGACTGTGGAATGGGAGGGCTAAGCAAATGTCGAATCAACACACTCTGTCGGTCCTGGTAGAGAATAAACCCGGCGTTTTGACCCGCGTGGCGGCCCTTTTCGCCCGGCGCTCTTTCAACATTTTGTCCCTGGCAGTAGGCGAAACCGAGAAACCTGAGATTTCTCGCATCACCATCGTGGTGGATGTTTCCGAGGTCCCGCTGGACCAAGTGACGAAGCAGCTGAATAAACTGATTAACGTGCTCAAGATTGTTGAGTTGGAGCCGGAAAAGACCGTGGAACGCGAACTGATGTTAATCAAAGTCGGCGCGGACAACACCGAGCGCACCGCGGTGTTGCAGATCGTGGATCTGTTCCGCGCCCACGTGGTGGATGTGGCGAAAGAAACTTTGATTATTGAATCCATCGGTTCGCCTTCCAAGCACCAGGCACTGCTGCGCGAACTGGCCCCCTACGGATTGCGCGAAATCGTCCAGAGCGGGAACGTGGCGATTGGGCGCGGTTCGCGCTCCATTACCGACCAAATTTAGGGAACCACACTCGGTGGAGTCCTGATTCAAACTTGCCTCAGAATAACAAACCCATAGTAAGGAGAAAAAATGGCAGAAATCTTTTATGACGACGCAGCGGACCTGCAGGTAATCCAGGCCAAGAAAGTAGCGGTTATCGGATACGGTTCGCAGGGTCATGCCCATGCCTTGAACCTGCGTGATTCCGGGGTCGAGGTCGTCGTTGGACTGCGTGAAGGCTCCAAGTCGCGTGCGGCGGCCGAGGAGCAGGGCCTGACAGTTAAGGGAGTGGGCGAGGCCGTGGCCGAGGCTGACGTCGTGATGATTCTGCTGCCCGACCAGGTACAGGCCAAGGTATATGCCCAGGAAATCGCCCCGAATCTGAAGGCCGACGCAGCCCTGTTCTTTGCCCACGGTTTCAACATTCGTTTCGGCGGTATTCAGCCTGGCCCCGGCCACGATGTTTGCCTGGTAGCTCCCAAGGGCCCGGGACACATTGTGCGCCGCCTCTTTGTCGAGGGCCGTGGAGTTCCCGACGTCGTAGCGGTAGAGCAGGACGCTTCGGGAAATGCCTGGGCCTTGACTCTGGCCTACGCCAAGGCGATCGGCGGCACCCGCGCCGGAGTGATCAAGACCACCTTCACCGAAGAAACCGAAACCGACCTCTTTGGGGAACAGACCGTGCTTTGTGGTGGCTTGTCGAAGATGATTCAGTACGGTTTCGAAACTTTGGTCGAGGCCGGTTACCAGCCTGAAATCGCCTACTTCGAGGTGTGCCACGAGTTGAAGCTGATTGTGGATCTGATTAACGAAGGTGGCTTGTCCAAGATGCGGTGGTCGATTTCCGACACCGCCGAATACGGCGACTATGTGTCGGGTCAGCGCTTCATCACCCCGCAGGTGAAGGAAGATATGAAGAAGGTTCTGGCTGATATCCAGTCCGGCGCTTTCGCCAAGCGCTTTATCGATGACCAGAACGCCGGTGCTCCGGAGTTCCACCAGATGCGCGCCGCCGGTGAAGGCCACCAGATCGAGAAGGTCGGCCAGGAACTGCGCAAGATGTTTGCTTGGTCGAAGGTTGACGCGGACTACGTCGACGGACAGGTTGGCCGCTAACACCCGCCACCCCCGGACCTCGAACCGGGAACCGAAAACCCGGACCTCGAACCGGATTTAGACGCAACTACAACCACAACGCCGCCCCACCGGGCCTCGCCACCCAACGGGACCGCGTGGGGCTGCGCTGTATGGCCGCATTAGTTAAAGGAGAAAACATGAGCAAGATTGATTTGGCGCTGATTCCAGGGGACGGCATCGGCCGCGAAGTCGTCCCCGAAGCCGTGAAGGTGCTGCAAAAAGTCCTGGATCAAGCCGGGGTTGAGCTGGAAACCACGGGATACGACTTGGGAGCGGCGCGTTGGCACCGCGACGGGGTCATTTTGGATGATGAATCCTTGGCGGCACTGCGGACTCACGACGCGATCTTGCTGGGCGCGGTTGGGGACCCCTCGGTGCCTTCTGGCGTGCTGGAGCGCGGGCTGCTGCTGAAGCTGCGTTTCGCCTTTGACCACTATGTGAACCTGCGGCCTTCCAAGTACTATCCGGGGGTGCCCACCCCGCTGGCGAATCCCGGTGACGTGGACTTTGTGGTGGTGCGCGAAGGTACCGAGGGCTTGTATTGCGGTAACGGCGGTGTGGTGCGCGAGGGTACTCCCCAAGAGATCGCGACCGAGGTTTCGGTGAATACTCGTTACGGTATCGAACGCGTGGTTCGCTATGCCTTTGAACAGGCCCGGGCCCGGCGCAACAAACTGACCTACGTGCATAAACACAACGTCTTGGTTCACGCCGGGCACCTGTGGCGTCGCTGCGTCGAGGAAGTAGCGCGGGAATACCCCCAGGTAGAAGTGGATTACCTGCACGTCGACGCCGCCACGATTTTCCTGGTAACTAATCCCAGTCGTTTCGACGTGATCGTTACCGATAACCTCTTTGGTGATATCTTGACCGACGAGGCCGGGGCCATCACCGGTGGTATCGGGCTGGCGGCCTCGGGAAACATCAATCCCGACGGGACTTTCCCCTCTATGTTTGAACCCGTCCACGGTTCCGCCCCCGATATCGCCGGGCAGGGCAAAGCCGACCCCACCGCCACGATTTCTTCGCTGGTGCTGCTGCTGAATCACCTGGGTTATCGCGACTTGGGGGCTAAGGTGCAAGCCGCGGTTGACGCCGACATGGCTGACCGCTCCGCCGCCGCCGAGGCCGGGCACCCGCTGTCACGTTCCACCAGCGAAATCGGCGACGCCATCGCGACGAAACTCTGAGAGACTCCCGGGAACGCCGCTTTTTCTGCAACCCGCCGGAGAACCTCGTGCCCTGAAACGAAATCACAGAAAGAAGAATCAAGATGAACGCAACAGATCTGGAACAACTCAGCGCCAACCCGGTACCCGCGGCCCCACAGTTGGCGGGACGTTTCCCCCTGGAACCCAACCCGCACCCCGCCTCCGAGGCCGACTACCGTCGCATCATGGATTCCCTGTCTTTCGGCAAGAATTACCGACCACATGGCGGTGGCGATTTGGCGTCACGGACAGGGATGGGGCGAATACGCTCTGAAGGCTTACGGGCCTTTGCCGGTGACTCGGGGACTTCGGTGCTGCACTACGGCCAAGAAGTTTTCGAAGGACTGAAGGCCTATCGTCGTGCCGACGGCTCGATTTGGCTGTTCCGCCCGGCCTTCAACGCGAATCGCTTCAACCACTCGGCCCGCCGCCTGGCGCTGCCCGAACTGCCGGTAGAGGACTTCATCGCCTCTTGTGTGGACCTGATTCGCGCCGATGCCAAGTGGGTGCCCGAACAAGACGGCGCCACCTTGTATCTGCGTCCCTTTATGTATGCCTCCGAAGCTTTCCTGGGGGTGCACCCGGCCCACGAAGTGACTTTCTTGAACATCGGTTCGCCCTCCGGTCCCTACTTCATCAAAGGTTTTTCGCCGGTTTCGATTTACGTCACCCAGGAATACCACCGCGCCGGACCGGGAGGAACCGGAGCGGCGAAAACCGCGGGGAACTATGCGGCTTCCCTGCAGCCCCAGGAAATCGCCTACTCCAAGGGCTACGAACAGGTGTGTTTCTTGGATGCGGTCGAGAATCGCTACGTCGACGAACTGGGTGGCATGAATGTTTTCGTGGTCTATGCCGACGGGCACCTGGCCACCCCCGCACTGACCGGCAACATCTTGGAAGGCAACACCCGCGCGGCCATCAAGCAGTTGATGGCGGATAAAGGGGTCGAGGTTCGAGAGGAACGTATCGAGCTGCAGCGGTTGTTGGAAGATATCGAGGGTGGCCGGGTGACCGAGGTCTTCGCCTGCGGTACCGCCGCGGTAGTTACGCCGATCGGTAAGTTGGGTGGGGAAGGTTTCGAGGTGAGCGTTCCCACCGGGGAAGTCACCAAGCAGATCCACGACACCATCACCGATATTCAGTGGGGGCGCCGCGAAGATCCGCACGGCTGGTGCTACCGGGTGTGCTGAGGCGAGGGCCCATTAGGGGAGTGCTTGGCTCGCCCCCAGTCCCTGTCTTTGTCTCGCTTAGCTTTAGGTAACATGGAACGATGAAAGATTTACGCAAAGAGCTTGCGGCTGCTTTAGCGGCCGACCCCAGTGCCTCGGCCCTGTCCCAGGCTCCGGTAGAGATCTACGACACGACTCTGCGTGACGGGGCCCAGATGGAAGGCATCGCCCTGTCCGTGGCGGATAAACTCAGCATCGCCGCGGCTCTGGACGAGCTGGGGGTGTGGGTGATTGAGGGTGGCTGGCCCGGCGCCATCCCGAAAGACACCGAGTTCTTTGAGCTGGCCCGCAAACTGGAGTTGAAGCACGCCCAGCTGGCGGCTTTCGGCGCGACCCGCAAAGCCGGGGTAAAAGTTGAGGAAGACCCCCAAGTCCTGGGTCTGCGCGATTCCCAAGCCCAAATCATCACCTTGGTGGCGAAATCCGATCTGCGCCACGTAGAACAGGCCCTGAAGACCACCCCAGCAGAGAACCTCGCCATGGTCCGCGACACGGTGGCTTTCCTGGTGGAGCAAGGGCGTCGCGTCATCCTGGATGCGGAACACTACTTCGATGGAATGGACTATGACTCCGAATACGGTTTGTCGGTCCTGGTCGAGGCCGTGCGCGCCGGTGCCGACACGGTTACTTTGTGCGACACCAACGGTGGCTCGCTGCCCGACGGCATTGCTCGGCGCGTCACCGAGGCGCGCCAGGCCCTGGCCCAAGCTGGTTTCCAGCTGGCCAAAGTGGGCATCCACACCCACAACGACACCGGCTGTGCGGTGGCGAACGCCATCTCCGCTATCCAAGCCGGGGCGGTGCACGTCCAGGGTTGTGTCAACGGTTACGGTGAACGCACGGGGAACGCGAATCTCTTGACCATCATCGGGAACCTCGAGCTGAAATTGGGGCGGCCTTGCCTGCTGGGTGAAAACGGGGTGGCGGACCTGGCCCGCGTTTCACACCGCGTGGCCGAGATCACGAACCTGCCGCCCTCGCGCCGACTTCCTTACGTCGGCAGTTCTTCTTTCGCGCATAAGGCCGGCCTGCACGCCTCCGCCATCCGTGTGGACCCCAACCTCTATCAACACATCGACCCCTCCCTGGTGGGTAACGACATGCGGATGTTGGTTTCCGAGATGGCGGGACGCGCCTCGGTGGAGCTCAAAGCCAAAGAGATGGGGATTGACCTGTCGGGGACCCCGTACCTGACGGGTCGGGTAGTGGACACTGTAAAGGAACGCGAAGCTCGGGGATACACCTTCGACGCTGCCGATGCTTCTTTCGAGTTGCTGGTGCGGTCTTGCGGCGGTGACTTGCCGACGTATTTCGAAGTAGAGACCTGGCGCACCATGGTGCAAGCCAGTAACTATCAGGGTGCCGATCCCGGCCAGGCCGAGGCCGAAGCCACGGTGAAGCTGCGCACCAAGGCGGGGCGCATGGTGGTTACCGGTGAAGGTAACGGTCCGGTCAACGCCCTGGATCACGCCTTGCGTGAAGCTTTGAAAGGTACGTACCCCGATCTGGAGCACTTTGCTTTGATTGACTACAAGGTGCGCATCTTGGATACGTCTTTCGGTACTGACGCCACGGTGCGAGTCTTGATCACCACTTCCGATGGGGAACGCCAGTGGACCACGGTCGGGGTGGGCGAGGACGTCATCGAGGCCTCGTGGAGGCGATGGTGGAGTCCGTCACCTGGGGTCTGATGCGTCGCGGGATTCGCCCTTTGGTCTAGCTTCTTCCACCGCGGGTTTGTCTGCTTTTTCAGATCGGATGAATTGAGCTAGATTACAGCAGAAACCGAGGTTTCGTTGGGCTTACGTAGTATAATGGGTCTCGATCGTTTCTAGCACTATGCATGAAAGGGCACTCAAATATGAGTACTGAGGCTACTGCAAACCCGCCGGTAGGCGGTTCCAATAGAAGAAAAATTGGCATATCTTTCAAAATCATCAGCACTAACTTGGTTGCCGCTGCGGCGGCGGTGCTGTGTGTGATTGCTTCGGTTGCGGGCATGTTCTACGTCAAGAGTATGGTCGATGTCTCCGAAGCTAAATCCGACACCTACCACCAGCTCAGCCAGTTAGAGGCCAGCTGGCAAGAGTTGGTGTTCTTGGAAACCCAGGGGATTAATATGCTGCATTATCAAGACCTCTCGGCGATGGGGACCTTCAAGCACTATCTGGAGGTCAACGAACGTTTCCAAAAAGAAGTCTCCGAGATTGATCCCGCCGTTTTAGGCCAGGAGGCCCAAGGAGTTTTGAAAGAAATCAAAGACACCGCGCAACGGCAGAAAACCACCTTGGCTAAAGTCTTGCAAGACGGCGAGACCCTGCCCGGTGGTGCCGCGCAAGCAGTTCTCAACGACGAGGAAAAACTCTTTGCCATTGCTGATGAGATGGATCAGAAGCTCTCGCATATGAGAGGTTTGCTCAACGATTACCTGCATAACGCCGAGCATACTGTCTCTCATACTTCAACCATCGTTATCGTGATTACCCTGCTGTCGGGCCTGTTGGGTCTGGGCGCGGTAATCATCTTGACCTTCATGATTGCCTCTCCGGTTTCTAAGGCCGCTAAGGTAGCGGTGGAAGCCCTAAAGACCCTCTCGAACCGCGACTTGACCGCCACCCCCAAGCGCCTGACGAATGACGAAGTGGGGCGCATGGCCGATAAGTTCAACGTCGCCATGCATACCTTGCGTGAAACCACGGGCGAAGTGGTAGATACCTCTAACGAAGTAAACACCGCCACGAAGCAGATGGTAGAAGAAAGCAATGCTTTGGTGGTGGGCGCTAACGAGGCCTCCGCCACGGTTGAGTCGGTAGCTGCGGCTGCCGAACAGGTTTCGGCTTCGATTGCGACGGTGGCTGCGGGTGCGGAAGAGATGGGTGCTTCTATCTCGGAGATTTCGGCTAACGCTAACGAGGCCGCCCGGGTAGCCGCCGAGGCCACCGAGGTGGCGACGCGCACGAATGACACCGTGGCGAAACCGGGCGAGTCTTCCCAGGAAATCGGCGAGGTTATCGCCACCATCACCGCGGTGGCAGAACAGACCAACCTGCTGGCTCTCAACGCCACAACAGAGGCCGCCCGCGCCGGAGATGCCGGCAAGGGCTTCGCCGTGGTGGCATCCGAGGTAAAGGACCTGGCGGCCAGCACCCAAGTAGCCACGGCAGATGTGGCCGGACGTATTGAACACATTCAGCAAGACACCGGTCGCGCAGTGGAAGCCATCGGCCAGATTTCTGACATCATCGCGCAGATCAATGACTTCCAAACCACCATCGCGGCGGCGGTCGAGGAACAGACCGCCACCACGAACGAAATGTCCAAGTCTGTGGCCGAGGCCTCGGCCGGATCTACCGAAATCGCGGCGAATATCCAAGAAATCGCCCGCGACACCAAGCAAGCCACCGATGATCTCAAAGAAAGCATCCGGCGCGCGGATTCGGTGTTGCAACAAACGGATGAACTCAACGCCGACTTGGCTGGATTCAAGTACTGAGGAAGGGGAGTACCGAAAATGACTGAAGAAAAAGCAGCCCAAGCCTCTAAAGCTACCAAGGCTACCAAGCCTGCTAAGACCTATCGTCGCACCACTCTGATGCGACGCCTGGTGCTGGCGGCTATGCCCGGCATCATCGGCGTGACCGTGCTGATGGTGATGGCGGTCATCACGTTCTCTAACTTCGCTTCGGGGGTTTCGAGGTTCTTTGAGGCGGAAACCGACACGGTTGCGGCAAAGACCGCCCTGTCCGAGGGTTTCGACGCGGCCGCCACCCAGTTCGCCTACAACGACGCCTGCGCGAAGGGAAATCCGGGGAAGATATCTTGGCCACCCAAAAGTCCGACCTGGATGAGTTGACTTCCTTCGTCGAGAACACCAAGAAACGAAGCCCCAACCCCAAAATCGACGCGCACTTAGATACTGTCTCGCAACAAATCCCAGGCCTTCGTCACTACGCTGAATCAGGTCACCACGGATATGCAGGCCGTCAAGGGAAGAAGCCGCGTGGAAAGCAGCGCCCAGATTCCCCAGTGTGTGGCTGACCTTAACACCGAGTTGGCCACGGTGGCTGATTTGATGGACCAGTACCGCGCCGAAAAGGAAGAAGAAGCCATGCATACCATGGCCACCACCTTTACTGTGCAGATGGTGGTGCTGGCTCTGACAGTGTTGATCTCCCTGGTGCTGATTGTCCGCACCCGCCGGAACATCCTTAACTCGGTGTTCTCGGTCGAGGACTCCTTGCGCGCCCTGTCGGACTGTGACTTGACGGTGGACGCCACCGCCCAGTCCAACGACGATATCTCGGATATGGTGCACGCCGTGAATGACTCGAACCACAAGTTGCGTGACTTCTTCTCGAAGATCACCGATGTCTCCAACGAGGTGCTGACCCAGTCCGAGGCAGTTCACGATTTGACCTCCACCGCGGCGAATACCGTGGCGGACAAGGCCGTCCAGGCCCAGGCCGTGGCGGGAGCCGCCGAACAGGTGTCTTTGAATATCCAGACCGTCGCCGCGGGTGCGGAAGAGATGGGCGCTTCGATTCGCGAAATCTCCTCTAATGCCAACGACGCCGCCCGGGTGGCCGCGGAAGCCACCGCAGTGGCGGCCTCTACCCAAGAAGTGGTCGAGGAACTGGGACGTTCTTCAAGGGAAATCGACGAAGTGATTCGCACCATCACCGGAATCGCGGAACAAACTAACCTCTTGGCTCTCAACGCCACCATCGAGGCCGCCCGCGCGGGTGACGCCGGCAAGGGTTTCGCGGTCGTCGCCGGAGAGGTAAAGGACCTGGCCGCGGAAACCAGCCGCGCCACGGAAGACATCACTAACCGCATCTCGAAGATCCAAGAGGACACTAATCAAGCCGTCGGCGCGATTCACCGTATCTCCGAAATCATCAGCTCGATCAACGACTACCAGACCACCATCGCCGCGGCCGTGGAAGAACAGACCGCGACCACGAACGAGATGTCGCACTCCATCGCCGAGGCGGCTACCGGTTCGGGACAGATCGCCTCTGATATCCAGAGCTATGCGGAACACGCCACCGGCACGGTCGAACCCCTCCAGGGTCTGGCCCAGCTGTGCAACACCTTGACAGCCAAGGTAACCAGCCTGACTACGACCCTGTCGAAGTTCACTTTCCAAAAGAGCTAAGAGGCTGGTTTTTCACTCAAACTAATCCGGTTTGGGGAGGGGTTCATACCCTTCCCCAAACCGGTTTTTAGCCTAAACTAAGTACGGGAGGTAAGACGGTGATTGGTTCGGTCTCAGAGTTCGCCAAACTGGCGGCTTCGGATACAGAAGAAGACTATCTGCGCGCCACCACAGATGTGGCCCCGACTTTCGTGTGGGAAGAAATCCTGCGTCAACGCCCCGAACTGGCCGAACTGGTGGCGCATTCCCAAACCATCCCCGATTCCGTCTTAGAGAGCATCACCATCCTGGGTCCGTGGCGGGCCCGCTACCTGGTGGCGGGACAGGCCCGCACCCCCGGTTTCGTCTTGGCGAAACTGGCTAACGACGGGGATTCCCGCGTCCAGAAAGCCGCCTTGGGTAATCCCAACGGCGCTGAAACTGGTGGGGGAGTTGCGCCACCACCCCAATCCCGAGTCGCCCAAACCGCTCAGATGGTGTGGGAAGACCGCACGCAGCGCAACGGGAAACACACTGTGCAACAAGCCGGCTGGGATGTACCCGAGCCGCCACCAGAACCGATTTCGCCGGCCTCGCAGGTGGGGCGTTATACCTCGTACTTCGATGAACTGGTGGCGCGCTACGGCATCGACCCTTCTCAGGTAGTGCGCAGTTTCGACCCGCGAGACTCGGACCTGCCTTTCGCCCCCGAAGGACCGTGGGTGGTGGCTCCCTGGGGAGAGGAATACGTGGTCGGTTCCCAGCGCGGAAACGAGTTCGCGGTCTACGAGATTGTGCCTTCCCTTGAGGTCGCGGTAGAGACGGTGTCGCATTTGGTTTCCGAGGTCCTGCCTAAAGGTTCCCTTCCCGAGGACGCCCCGACGCGGGGTGCGGCGACGGAAGCAGGGATAGTTACGCGGACGAAGGCGCGCGGGGGGAAACCCGGTCCCAATGCCTTAAAGGTTGGGGACCTCTTGGATTGTTTCGACGACGATAAGGCCCAGTTCTTGTTCGCCATGGGGACTTCCCTGGCAAAGCGCGGGGCGCGCATCACTACTGACAAGCCCTACCGGGTCTTTCAAGTCATGGCGCCTCTGCCCCTGGCAGTTTTAGAAGGCTTGACTGCTCCCGCGGCGAAAACCGCCGGGGGAGGTGCCATCGTGGTGTTGGATCGTCCCTTGCGATGGTACCTGGACCACAGTTTCTTGCTGGAACTTGGCTAGGCACCACCACCGCACCGCTGGCCACACCAAAAGGCGACCACCCGGCCTCGACCCGGGACACGCCACCGCAACCCCACGCGACCCAACCGCACCCGACCTCGACCCGGACCCCAGCCGCAATCCACGCTCCGGTTTCACATAGTGATACTCTCGGTTCATGATGCGAAACGTACTGCTAAGATGACTCCATGATTACTTCCGGATTCGCCAATCGCCAACAGCCCACCTCTATGCCGATCGTGAAGTACCGGCATTTCCTGGATTCTAACCCCGTGTCGCTGCCGGACCGCACCTGGCCGAATAACCGGATAACTAAAGCGCCGCGCTGGCTCTCTACTGACCTGCGCGACGGGAACCAGGCCCTGATCGAACCCATGGATCCGCGCCGGAAGCGGGAAATGTTCGACTTGCTGGTGCGCCTGGGGTACAAGGAAATCGAGATCGGTTTCCCCGCGGCCTCCCAAACCGACTTCGACTTCGTGCGTTCCCTGGTAGAAGACCAGGCCGTGCCCGAGGACGTCACGGTTTCGGTCCTCACCCAGTCGCGCCTCGACCTGATCGGGCGCACCGTGGAATCCATCAGGGATTCCCGCGCGCCACCGTGCACCTCTATAACGCCACCGCGCCCTTCTTCCGCGAAGTAGTTTTCGGAAACGACAAGGCCCAAACCGTGGCACTGGCAAAATCCGGAATCGAAGAGGTCCTGTCTCAGGCCCAGCAACAACTGGGCGATGAAACTGTCTTCGGCCTCGAATACTCTCCAGAGATCTTCGTAGACACCGAGATGGATTTCGCGCTGGAAGTTTGCCAAGCCGTGATGGATGTGTGGCAGCCCGGCCCCGAGCGCGAAATCATCTTGAATCTGCCCACCACGGTAGAGCGCTGCACTCCCAATGTTTACGCCGACCAGATTGAATATTTCTGTCGAAATATCCCCAGGCGCGAATTCGTTTGTGTTTCGGCACACAACCACAACGACCGCGGTACCGGCATCGCCACGGCAGAGTTGGCGATGTTGGCCGGCGCGGACCGGGTCGAGGGCTGCTTGTTGGGTCAGGGGGAACGTACCGGTAACACCGACTTGGTGACGCTGGCTTTGAATCTCTTTAGCCAAGGTATCGACCCCCAGATTGACCTCTCGCGACTGGACGAGGTACGCCAAGTGGTCGAACACTGCACCCGGATGGAGACCCCGCCGCGCCTGCCCTACGTGGGGGATCTGGTCTACACTTCTTTCTCCGGCTCTCACCAAGACGCCATCAAAAAGGGTTTCGCCGCGCGCGAGGCCGCGATCAAGGCCGCGGGCGGGGACGAAAACGCGGTGCGGTGGGAGTTGCCCTACCTGCCCATCGACCCTCACGACGTGGGTCGCAACTACGAGGCGATTGTGCGCGTCAACTCCCAGTCCGGCAAGGGAGGCGTGGCCTACCTGATGAAGGAAAAGCACCACTTGGATCTGCCCCGCCGCCTCCAGATCGAGTTCTCGAAGCTGGTCCAGCAGGTCACCGACCAGGCCGGCGGAGAAATCAACGCGGATTCCCTGTGGCAGATTTTTGCCGACGAATACCTGCCGGCTTCCGAATCCGGGATCCAGGCCAAGCACTGGGGTCGCTTCTATCTGGACGGGGCGCACGTGTCTTCCGTGCCGGGGCCCGACGGTGCGGATACCGAGGTCACCATCGCGTTGAATGATCGCGGTGCTGCGGTGCAGCTGGAGTCCTTCGGTAACGGCCCGGTGGATGCTTTCGTCCACGCCTTCGAAAGGATGGGGGTCGAGGTTAGGATTCTGGATTACGTCGAGCACGCGATGAGTGCGGGGCGCGACGCGACGGCGGCGGCCTACGTCGAAGCCGTGGTGGACGGGAAGGTCCTGTGGGGGGTCGGTATCGATCCCTCCACCATCAAGGCGGCCTACAAGGCGGTTATCTCCGCCATCAACCGCGCCCAACGCTGAGGCTTACTTCCCCTTTCGGGCGGCTTGGGCCAGGCTTCTTGCCTGGCCCAAGTTTTCTACCCGCACCCCTCCCACCGATTTACGCAAGCCTCGCGCCACGTTCCCGACGCCGTCCTCGACCCGGTAAAACCGTCCTGACCAGGGAATATGCCATCGGGAAAGCAGAGTAGTATGGTGTGCCCTATGTTTTTTCCTAATCTCGAAGTGGTCGGCGGCTCGCTGGGCTTGACCGCCGCCGTGGCCGCGATTCCAATTCTGGTGTTCTTTGTACTGGTAGGAGCCCTGCGGGTGCGTTCGCACTGGGCGGGGCTGGTGTCGCTGATGGTGGCTTTGGGGCTGGCGATCGGGGTTTTCGGGATGCCGCTGCACCAGGCCTTTTCCGCGGCCGGACTGGGGATCGAAAACGGCCTGGTGCCCATTGTGGTCATCATCGTCGCCGCCGTGTGGTTGCATCGCCTGATGGTGGCCACCGGGCGGGAAACAGACCTGCGCGAGGTTTTCGCTGCGGTGGGTAACGGGGATGTGCGAATCCAGGCCCTGCTGATTGCGCTGTGCTTCGGCGGTTTACTGGAGGGCCTGTCAGGTTTCGGGGTGCCCGTCGCCATCGTGACGGCGCTGCTGCTGGGGCTGGGTTTCGCTCGGTCAAAGCCGCCACCATCGCGCTGCTGGCCAACACCTCGCCGGTAACTTTCGCGGCTTTCGGGGTGCCGCTAACCACGGCGGCAGGCGTCATGACCGGTCCCGGCACCACGCATGAAAAAGCCCTGGAAGTCGCCCAATATTCTGCCCTGCTGCAGCCTGCCATCGCCCTGGTGATTCCTTTCGTGCTGGCCTTGCTCATTGATCGGGAGCATCTGCGCCAGCTCCTGCCTCTGGCCTTGGTGATGGGCGTGGTAGAAGGCACGGGGCAATACCTGACCTTGCACTTCATCTCTTTTGAGCTGGGTGGGGTGCTGCCACCGATTCTGACTTTCCTGGTGGTGGCCCTGATGGTGCGAATCTATCAGCCCCCCATCAATCCCGAGTTCTCGGTTCCCGTCCCAGGGAAACTGCACCCCGGGCGCGTGGCCTTGGCAGTGATGCCCTACGCGATGGTGATCGCTGTGTTGATGATCGGGCGCATGGTCCCGGCGGTGTCGCAGCTGCTGCACTCGACGGATCTGCGCGTTACCTGGCCGGGTTGGGAGCAAGGCGCGCACCTGCACAAGGTCCCGGAAGGGGCCTTGAGCGTGGGTTATGTCACCATTCCGATGCTGTCCCAGCCGGGTTTCCTGATTGCGATGGCGGCGGTTTTATCCGGGGTGGTGTTTTCTTTGGTGGGTCGAGGTACGCCGCACCAGTTAGGGATGCGTCGTGTCGTGGGAGAGTTGGGTTGTGCGATTAACCGCATGGCTTTGTCTTCGGTCACTATCCTCGAAGTCATGGCGCTGTCCTACCTGATGAATCTGTCGGGGATGGTGCTGGCAATCGGGACTTTGCTGGCGCGCACCGGGGTGTTCTATCTGTTGCTGTCTCCGCTGATCGGTTACATGGGGACGGCGGTTTCGGGGTCCTCGGCCAGTGCGAATGCGCTTTTCGGCGGCTTGCAGCAATCCGCGGCGGCGCAGGTGGGTTTGCCCGGCGCCTACGCCGTGGCGGTGAACTCGGCCGGCGGGGTTATCGGCAAGCTGATAGCGCCGCAATCCCTGGCCATCGCGGCGGCGGCCATCGGAGACCCAAAGAGCGAAGTCGCTCTGATGCGTCGTGTCCTGGGTTGGTCCCTGGGGCTGCTGGCCTTCATGGTGCTGGTGTCTTTCGGCTTGGGGTTGTGCTATCTGCATGATTGAGTTGCGGCTGGCGCTTTCTGAGGCGAGGTTCGGTGGTAACTTTCCGCGGCGAGGTTCGGTGGTAACTTTCCGCGGTGAGGTTCGGCTTCCGGCCGGTCGGGCGATGGCGTGCCATAATAAGACAGATGAATACTTTTCGTGATGAGGCTTTGGTCTTGCGCACCCGTGACCTGGGTGAAGCCGACCGCATCATCACCCTGTTGACCCGCAACCACGGCCTGGTCCGCGCGGTGGCGCGAGGGGTTCGCAAAACTACTTCCCGCATCGGGGCGCGTCTGGAGCCCTTCAACGCGGTCGATGTCCAGGTGCGCTACGGGAAAACCTCCTTGCACAATGTCGAACAAGTCGAAATCCTGGCTCCTTACGGTCGCTCTATCGCCCCGGATTATTCGCTCTACACCACTGCCAGCTTGATGATGGAGATTCTGGAACGTCTCAGCGAAGAAGCCTGGGATACTACGCGCTATTATTCGCTCAGTTTAGGCGCAATACATGCTTTGGCTCTGGGACGGCACCAGCCTTCTGCGGTCTTGGATTCTTATCTGCTGCGTCTCTTGGCCAGTGCCGGTTGGGCGGCGTCTTGCTGGGACTGCGCGACTTGCGCCGCCCCGGGCCCGCACTCATGCTTCAGCCCCAGCGAAGGTGGAGCGGTTTGCGTGAACTGCAAAGCCCAGTGGGGCCGAAGTGGTGGAAGAACCTACGATGCGGCTCCTGGCTGCCCTGGCGGTGGGGGACTGGCCAGGCGCCGAAGCGGCACCGTGGTCCGCCCGTGCCCAAGCCCACATCTTGGTTTCCGCCTTCACCCAGTACCACCTGGAGCGTCGCCTGAAGTCCCTGTCCCTGCTGGAACTGGCGTGATGCGGTTTTGGGGGTCGAGGTTCGCGCGGAGGTTTCGATGACCAGAGTTTCGTCCCAGCCCTCCTACGAGGGCGGCACCGAGTTACGCGGGCGGCGCGACACCGCCGTGGCAACGCCCTATCTTGCCGCCAACGCACCCCGAGGCACCGACCCCACCGGCGGACCTCGTTGTGGGAAGCGCCACCCACGTCGCCATCATTATGGACGGCAACGGCCGCTGGGCTAACGCAAGAGGCCTGGACCGCACTGCTGGACACGAGGCCGGGGAATACGCCCTGATGGATACTCTGGCCGGGGCGGTGGCGGCCGGAGTCAAGTATCTCTCGGTCTATGCGTTTTCTACCGAGAATTGGCGCCGTTCCCCCGCCGAGGTGCGTTTCCTGATGGGGTATTCGCGTCGGGTTTTGCGCCAAAGGCGCGATGAGCTCCACGCTTGGGGGTGCGGGTTCGCTGGTCAGGGACGCCAGGGAGCATCTGTGAAATCGGTGCTTTCCGAGTTGCGCGCGGCCGAGGATTGACCGGTGAAAACCAGGGCACGCAGCTGATTATGTGCCTGAACTATGGGGGTCGGGCGGAACTGACCGACGCGATGAGGGCGGTGGCCCGGCGGGTCGAAGCCGGGCAGCTGCACACGGCGGGGATTAGCGAAGCCAGCGTGGCCCAGGAGCTGTATCTGCCTGATGTTCCTGACGTGGACTTGTTGATTCGCACTTCGGGAGAGCAGCGCCTGTCGAAATTCCTGCCCTGGCAGGCGGCCTATGCCGAGTTGGCTTTCGTAGAGGAAGCGTGGCCCCAGTACGGGCGGGAAAAGTTGTGGCGCGAACTCTTGGATTTTCAAGGTCGGCAGCGGCGTTTCGGGGCCGCGGTGAATCGACCGCGGTAAAGCGCGCTTTCGCAATGCTGGGGTGGCGCGGCGGGTGACTCAGATAAAAACCGAAGGGTCGATATTCATGCAATCCGGGATGGGGCGCTTGGGTTTACGTACCTTGGCGGGGACTCCCAGCGCGATGCCAGAGTCAGGTACATCGCGTACCACTACAGCGTTGGCGCCGATTTTGGCGTCTGATCCGATGTTGATGGGGCCCAGAACCTTGGCTCCCGCGCCGATCATGACGCGGTCACCCACGGTGGGGTGGCGTTTGCCCTTTATCATCTGTTGACCACCCAAAGTTACCCCGTGGAATATCAGGCAGTCCTCGCCAACCGAAGCGGTTTCGCCGATGACTACCCCCGTGGCGTGGTCGATAAAGAGGCGTCGGCCCAGATGCGCGGCGGGGTGAATATCTACTCCGGTGAAAGTTCTGGTGAATTGTTGAATCATGCGGGCCAAGATCTGCGCCCCGTTACCGCCTCGCTTCCAGATGCGGTGCGAGAGTCGATGCGCCCACAGGGCGTGGACTCCGGGGTAGGAAAGAGCTACCTCTAGGCGGTTTCGGGCTGCGGGATCTCGGCGCAGCGCAGTGTCGAGGTCTTCGGAGATAAGCTCGCGGAAGGTCATTCTCGCGGCGGGGACGTGATGAGGCGGAGCTGTAGTGTGTGAGAATGCCATAGTTACCTCAGATTACCGTTATTCTCCAATGCCTTCAAACAGCACGGTAGACGGGTAACGTTCGCCGGTATCAGGGCAGTACCGTCACGATGGTCTTTCCGGCGTTTTCCGGGCGGGAGGCCAAAACCTTGGCCGCCACCAGGTTTGCCCCGGAAGAGATGCCGACCAGCAGGCCCTCTTTCCCCGCGGCTTCGCGAGCCGCCGCTACGGCGTCATCGGAAGCCACCGTCAGGATTTCGTCAACCACCCGGGGGTTGTAGTTATCCGGAACGAAGTTTGCCCCGATGCCCTGAATCTTGTGCGGACCGGCTTTGCCTTCGCCCAGCAGCGGAGATTCGACGGGTTCCACCGCAACGACCTTCAACTCGGGGTTGACGGACTTGAGGTACTTTCCAGCACCCGCGATGGTTCCAGCCGAACCGACCCCGGCGACAAAAATGTCACGTCTTCACCGGACTGGGCCCAGATTTCAGGGCCGGTGGTGGATTCGTGAATATTGGGGTTAGCCGGGTTGGCGAACTGGGAGGCGTAGACGCTTCCTTCGTGCTCGGCCAGGTACTTTTCCGCGGCAGCCTTGGCGCCGACCATACCTTTTGCGGGTTCACTCAGCAGCAGTTCGGCCCCGTAGATAGCCATCAGCTTGCGACGCTCGATGCTCATAGAAGAGGGCATGGCGATAACCACCTTGTAGCCCAGGGCGGCTCCAACCATAGCCAGGGCGACTCCGGTGTTGCCGGAGGTAGCTTCAACGATGGTCCCGCCAGGCTGCAGCGCTCCGCTGGCCTCGGCTGCGCGAATAATCGCCAACGCGGGACGATCCTTTATAGAGCCGCCGGGGTTGCGGGAGTTCAACTTTGGCAAGTGCCGAGCAGGGTTTAGATCCGCATTCCGAGCATTCGACGGCGAGATGGTTAATCTGAATCAGCGGGGTACGACCGACCAGTTCGGTCACGTCCTTGGCGATTTGCGTGTCTTTCATAGCGGACTTCTTTCGATAAAGCCACAGTTAGCGGCAGTGTTCATAATAAGTAACACGAGTGTTACTTAACTTCTATTATGCCGGCGTTATTTACCACCCGGCAACTTGAAAGAGGTTTGTTTCATACCGTGACTTCAACGGTTTCACTACCGACGAAATTCAGAGTCATCGCGGTGCCCAGCTGGGAACTGAGGGCGGCTTCTAGGCTGGACTTATCCTCGTCTGGCAGCACCAGACGAAAAGTTGCTTGTTGGGACCAGTCGATTCCCAGTGGCTTCACACTCCGTCCTCGTAACCAGGCCTCTACGGCGGGAGCTTGCGTCAACGCCACCTCAAAGGAGACGACCGGCCGGGTCGTTACCTGTACTCGCGAAGCCGCGGCGAGGACCTCGGCGACGGCACCGGAATAGGCGCGTACCAACCCTCCCGTACCCAGTTTGATACCGCCGAAATACCGGGTCACCACCACCGCGACGTTCTGCAGTCCGGTACCCACCAAGACGTCGAGCATGGGGCGGCCCGCCGTGCCGCTGGGTTCGCCGTCGTCCGAGGACCGCCGCACGGGGTTCGCCTGTGGTGGCAGATAGGTGTAAGCGCTGCAGTGGTGGCGCGCGTCCGGATAGAGACGTTTCTGGGAATCGATTACGGCGCGGGCAGCGGTTCGGTATCGGCGCGCGCGGCGAAGGCCAGGAACTTGGAGCGTTGAATTTCTATCTCTATCGTCGCGGGGGTATCGCGCGGTAGGGTTTCGTATTCTTCTGGCATTTACTTCAGCCGTAGCGGTGCGCCGTTTTCAAAGTACAGCGGTTGGCCGTATTCCATATTGGGGCCATCGTCATAGAGACTGTCCAGATATTCTTGCAGTTCGGCGCGGGAGGCGAACTCGATAGCGCGGTAGGGTGCATCGAAAGCTAGTTTTTCTACGAAAAGCAGCGATTTGTGGTTATCCACCAGTACCCCCGTGTGTCCGACAAAGGAATACGCTTGGGGATCGATGGTGTCATGAATATAAACCGAGATAATGGAAACTGGTCCTTGGCGGAAGCTTATCTGGTGGTTGTTAAAGTATTTCTCTATATCGCTTTGTCGCGGTTCTTTGGCGTGGTCAGAAGTCGTGGCAATTCGGCCGTAAAGCGCTTCGAAATCTGCTTTATTTTCGCCGAACAATGCCGGGGGGACTTCAATCTGTTCCAGATCCATAAAAAGTAAACTGGTGTCGGCTCCCGCCGGGTTCCCGATAGTTATCAAAGAATGTGCCAACGTAAACGTAGTAATGCGGCAGTCAGTGAGTCGGGCTTGTTTCTGCGTGGCGGTGGCGATGGTACCGTCATCGGAATTTTGCCTGGGAAAGCGGGGTCCAGTCGGACACCAGGGCTTTCGCCGGTGCGACTTTGTTGAGGGACCGTACCTGCGCGGCAAAGTTTTCGACGTCCTGGGTGGGCAGACCGGCGTCTTCGAGTCGCTGCGTGACTTCCTTCAGCGAGGCATCGTCACCCAGATTCGTGTACCTCCCCCGTAACTGGGGGTTCGCGCTGGGGGAGGTGGAGTATTCGAGTTGGTGGCAGCGGCGGTGTCGGTGGCATCAGTGGAGGGTTCGCCTGTGCCAGAGCGCTGAGGCGTCAATGTTCAAAGGCTGCACCCAGCATCAGAATCGATAGATATGCGTTGGAAGATTTCAAAGTGTTCATCGCTATCACTTTACTGTAAGGTCGGCGAAATCTGGAGCGGATTTGATTGCCGTGCCTCTTGCTGTTCTTTTTAGAGCCAGTTCCACCGAAGCCATCAAAAGTCCGCAGGGGCCCTCAGCGCCGGAATCTTCACTCCAGTTTTGCTGCGGCGCTTTCGGGGCGCTTCGTGGGGCGATCTGGCCAGGGAACCCTAAGCGGACGGGTTTGCGTGCGGGGCGGTGGCTTGCTATTATTGAATGTCTTGTGATTACACATCTATGAAAGAGCGCAGGGTAATGGCGGTTCCCCAAGCGCAAAATATCCGCTTAACACTCGCGCACGTCGTTCTTCGTGGACCGCGAAGTTGACACAGCTGGACACGGTAAAGGTGCAGGGACGCGAAGTTTCTATCCCGCGCCGACTGGTTAAGGCCTACCAGACAGGTCGCCTGACCGTAGAAGACTAACTCTTCGCATACTTCGTGAATCGCCTGGCCGCGTGCCGGGCGACACGTTTTTAACTATCCGGACAAAGGAAGAGTTGATGAGTATTTGGGTACCTCGAGGAGATTGGGCAGTTCCCGCAATCTGGGAACGCCCAACCCAATTACCCCAGACGGACTCCCACCTCGCCGAGACCGCAACCGACCCTCTCACTGCGGGGGTGGACCTCGAACCGGTGACTGGCTGGCGGCTGGAACCGCGACCCTTGGCGCTGCTTTTTGATTTGGATGGGACCCTGACGGATTCCGGGCCGCTGGTGATTGATTGTTTCAAGAAGATGCTACGGCAACTGTGGGGGGAAGAGCGCGCGGCGCAGATTCCCGAGGCGCAGCTGTGGTCGTATCTGGGGCCTCCGCTGGAGGACTCCATGAGAGATTTGGAGCCGGGGTGTTCCCGGGAACGTGCGGCGTGCATGATTGAGGTGTATCGCGAATAGTACTTACCCGCGCGCATTCTTCGCCACTTTTCCCTGGGGTGAAGCGATGCTGCGCCAGCTGCATGCGCAGCGGTATCGCATGGCGGTGGCGACTTCGAAACTGCAAGAACCGGCGGTACGGATCTTGCAGTCGCTGGGAGTGGCGGATTTATTCGAAACTATTTCCGGCGGAATTCCAGGGGAAAACGCCTCTTTGAAACATCAGGTTGTGCGCGGTGCGCTGGAAAGGATGGGTTTGGGGGCACCGGATTCGGCCGCGCAGGTCCTGATGGTGGGGGATAGATGTTACGACGTCGAGGGCGCCGCGCAGGAAGGGGCGCCGGCGGTGTTGGCGCTGTGGGGAGAGACGGCTGGGCCGGGGGAAGCGGCCGGTGCGGTGGCTGTGGTGGATACCCCAGCGGATTTGGTGCAGCTGCTGCTTTAATCGGTGGGGCTTATCCCGAGTTCTCGTCAGGCAGCCCGATACGTTGCCAGTACCGCGTCACCGGGCGGATAAGCGAGACAGCTTAGATGACTTCAGGACACTTTTTAAGTTTCGGTAAAAGCTAAAGAGTTTCTGAAGCGACTTTTCGTTGATGTTTCAACGGCTTTGTCGGGCTGACAGGATTTGAACCTGCGACATCCTGCTCCCAAAGCAGGCGCGCTACCAAGCTGCGCTACAGCCCGTGTGGATGAATCTATACTACCGTAAAAGCGCAGGTACATTGAAAATGTCGTCGCCTGTATGTGCCTTTCACTCCTTGTCCTGCGCCGCGGTCTTGTCATTTCCTGTGTTGTTTTCGTGTTCCAGTAGTTTCCACATACTCACCGTTTTCTCACCTCGGCGTATCCCAAGCCGCGAGATAGCGTCACGAACCCATCTCGGAGCGCACGCGTTTTAACGGCGTTTGCCCTGGTCAGAGTATGTTTCAGTGGTATTTTTGGAGCTGGCCAGCCCTCACGGGTTCGATTCCCGTCTTTCACAATATGTGTTTGGGGTCCGGACCGCAAGATCCGAACCCCAATCAAAAGAGCGAGCGACGGAATCGAACCCGCACCATCAACTGGAAGGCTGAGGTTCTACCATTGAACTACGCTCGCGGTGCATCAGCATTCTAGCGTGAGAGCGGTGCTGGGCTCAGCTTCGATATGATTGGGTCAGAAACTGGCACGGTTGTCCACAGAAGAAGGAAGCGCATGGCACCCGCCACCCCGCCTAATCCGCACTCCACGAACGAACCCGGCGACGCACCCGCGAGTCCTGACCGCGAACCCGTCCTCGAGACCAGCCCTCGACCCTACCCACAAACACCAACTCACCCACCTCGCTTGACGTCGCTTGACCGGGAAACACCAACATCGGCATCGAAACCACCGGTATCGAAGTGGTCAGCGACGAACAACGCACTGCCAAACCCCGCAACCTTTTCCTGCCTTGGTTCGCCTCCAATATCTCGGTTTTTGGGATGTCCTACGGCTCGTGGATTCTGGGATTCGGCATCTCTGTGTGGCAAGCCACCTTGATCACAATCATCAGGTCGTGGTGTCTTTCCTCTTCTGTGGCATCATCGCGCTGGGCGGGAAACGCGGCTCGGTGCCAACCATGGTGATGTCGCGCGCTGCCTTCAGGGGTGAACGGTGCGAAGATTCCAGCATCATCTCGTGGCTGACCTCTATCGGCTGGGAAACCTCGTTGGCCATCACTGCCGTGCTGGCCACCGCCACGGTTTTCGCCCGGATGGGCTGGGCCGCCGAAGACTCCATCACGTTGCGCATCTTTGCCTCGGTTGTCATCGCTGCCGCCATCGTCCTGGGCGCAGTCGCGGGCTACCACATCATCATGAAGATGCAGAACATCTTGACTTGGCTCACTGGCATCACCACCATCATCTACATCATCCTGGTGATTCCTCACCTCGACTTTGCAGCCATCGCCGCCATCCCCGACGGTGAACCGGCGCAAATGATTGGCGCCATGACTATGGTGATGACCGGTATGGGTCTGGGCTGGGTCAACATCGCCGCCGACTGGTCCCGCTACCAGTCCCGCAACGCCAAAGGCGCCCAAATCGTATTCTGGAACACCTTTGGAGGTTCCCTGGGGCCGGTGGTTCTCATCACCTTCGGGCTGATGCTGGGAGCTTCGGACACGGATTTGATGGAGGCGGTCGGCAGTGACCCCGTCGGCGCGCTGGCCAGCATCCTGCCCACCTGGTTTCTGGTGCCGTTCCTCTTGACCGCCATCCTGTCCCTGCTTTCCGGCGCCATCAACGGCATCTACTCCTCGGGCTTGACCTTGCTGACCCTGGGAATTCGCATCGCGCGACCCGTGGCCTCGCTGGTCGACGGCATCATCCTGACGCTTGGCACCATCTACGTTGTGTTCTTCTCGCCTTCATTCATCGGTCCCTTCCAGTCCTTCCTCATCACCCTGGGAGTTCCCCTGGCCGCCTGGGCCCGGCATCATGATGGCTGACATCACCCTGCGCCGCCGCCCTTACGACGAAGCCTCCTGTTCGATGCCTCCGGCCGCTACGGTTTTGTCAACTGGATCGCGTTGAGTCTGATGGCGCTGTGCTGTTTCGTGGGCTGGGGCCTGGTCGTCAACGGCTTCGACACCGACGCGCCGTGGAACAACTGGCAGGGCTACATCCTGGATGTTTGCGATGCCCGCGACTCGATCTGGGCCACCGGCAACATCGGAGTGATCATCGCCCTGGCCATGGGATTCTTTGGCTACGCCTGGCTGTGCTTCAACCGGGTGCGCCGCCAAGAAACCCTGTGAGGCCGCGTGGATACCTCCGCGATTCCCGCCGCGCGCCTCGAAGCGCTACGGCAATGTAGCCAATCCGATGGCGGTGCGAAGCTGCGTGATATCCTCCGCGGGGCGGATATCATTCGCCAGGTCACCGGGGTGGATTCTCACGCGGTTTTAGTGACTTTGGGTTCAGGGCTGCGCGAGGTGTCCCTGGACCAGGACGCCTGGACGGCGCGGGGATGGCGTTTGCGGGCCCGGCTGCCGCTGTCGGACCTTCCTGGGGTGCCCGTCCCCACCGCCGAAGGCCACGGGGGAGAAATATTGAGTTTCACGGTTCCGGCCGCTGTGGTTTTCCGCGGCGAGGACGGGGTTTCAGCTCGCGGCGAGGACAGGGTTTCAGCTCGCGGCGAGGACGGGGTTTCGGCTCGCGGCGAGGGTGCCTTTGTGGGGGAGGTACCGGTTTTAGTCGCGACGGGGAGGTCGCACCTCTACGAGGGCCTAGCCCCGACTCAAATCGTGCAGCTTTCGCGCATCGCCGCGGCCGCCGGGGTGGAATTCGCCTTGCTGACGAATGCGGGAGGGTGTTTGTACCGGCCCGGTGGCGAAAACACAGTTAGCGGCGTCTGTATCCCAGACACGGCCAGGGCCGGCGCGACCGCTAAAGAAGATAGGTGGCAATTGGGAGACTTGATGGTGATAGATGACCACGTGAATCTCTCGGGAGCCTCTCCTTTCACTGGGCCGGTTTTCGTTGATATCTGGCAGGTCTGGGACCGGGAACTATCCGCTGTCCTGTCCGGCATTGCCCCGCGGCGCGGAGTCTATGCCTTGCTGCGTGGTCCGGAATTCCAAACCGCGGCGGAAACCCGGGCCTTGGCGGGGTTGGGCATAGATATGGTGGGGATGAGCACGGTGCTGGAAGCTATAGCGCTGCACCAGCTGGGAGTGCGGGTGTGTGGACTATCAGTGACTTCGGATTTCAGCTTTAGCTCTGCACCTACCACTCACCAAGCAGTGCTGAAAGCTGTACGAGGCGCCTTCCCGCAAATTCGTTGCGCCGTAGAGGTTCTGGCAGGCCTGTGGACGCAGGGCTACTCGAAACACCGCGCATAAAACTGCAAATTTTCATGAAAATCCCCGGAATTTGGGTCGCGGAGGCGGGTTTTGCAGTTTTATGCGCAGCCGCGCCGCTACAACTACCGCACAGATGCCTCCCGGGCACTACATCTTCTAATACAATGAGGTGCGCGGAGCAGGCGAAGCCGCCGCCGCAAGTTGCAGTATCCAGACACGTACAGAAAGCAGAGAAACCATGCAGATTGGCGTATTCACCGATGAACAAGCCGTGGCAGAAGTCGCGGCGCAGTGCCTGATCGAGTCCTTGCGCCAGGCCAGTAACCAGGTCCTCGGTGTGGCTACCGGTTCCACGCCACTGCCTCTGTATGAGCGTCTGCGTGCCGCGCACCGTGAGGGCAGCTTCTCGCTGAGTAACTTCAAGGCCGTTGCACTGGACGAATACGTTGGAATCGACCCCGAGCACCCCGAACGCTACCGTAACGTGTTGCGCACCGAACTGGTGGGAGAGAAGAAAACCGGCCTTTCAGACCAAAACCTCTTTACCCCAGAAGGAAACGCTGCCGACCCTGAATCAGCCGCGGCGAAGTACGATGCTTTGATTCGCGAACACGGACCCATCGCGGTGCAGATCTTAGGGATCGGCGCAGACGGCCACATCGGTTTCAACGAACCGGGGGTATCGCTGGTTTCGCGCACTCACGTAGATACCTTGACCGCCCAGACCCGCCAAGACAATATGCGCTTCTTCGACTCGGACATCACGAAAGTACCGACAAAGTGCATCACCCAGGGTCTGGGAACCATCATGGAGGCCCAACAAGTATTGCTGATAGCCACTGGTTCCAACAAAGCCCGGGCGGTGAAAAAGAACTGGTGGAGGGGCGGTTTCGTCCCGCTGGCCAGCCCTGGTCTGCAGCTGCACACGACGCCATCGTGTTGGTAGATGAAGCGGCCGCCGCCCAACTGGAGCTGGCTGATTTCTATCGGGAACGCTGGAACCTGCGCTGAGCCACCCACCCGCACCCTCCGCGCCCTCCGCGTGAGCACAACCAAAAGTACCGGACCCACCTTCTCGCCTCGCCACGGCAAACCCTGGGAAGGTACTGCTTTAAAAAGTGCTTGTCAAAGCCCTCGCGGTGACATAGGGTGGTAGTCGTCTGGGTGTTACTGGTTTCGCAGATCGAGCAGGCCCTGGGAAAGCAACGCGATGCATCCGATGATGAATTAATTTCCAGCCTGGTCAGGCTCGCGAAACGAGTCAGGGCCGGAAGGTATCGTCGCAACGAAGCGGCGCTTTCTTTGGCGCGGGAACTGCCGCGCGAAAGCGAAGTGGCGCGCCGGGTTGTTACGAAACTCTGCGGCACGGTTCCTCCCCGGCAAGCCGAAGGGGAAATCGCGTATTTCGCCCTGGCCTTACACGGCTGGTTGAACAACACCATGTGAAAGGAAACTGCGTAATGGTAATGGAAAGACTCCAAAAACTCGGAAAGGCCCTGATGGGAGCGGTGGCGGTGCTGCCAGTTGCCGCCTTGCTGATGGGCATCGGCTACTGGCTGGACCCCGATGGTTGGGGGACTAACAGCGTGGCGGCAGCCATCCTGATCAAATCCGGCGCCGCGGTGCTGGATAACTTGGGGCTGGTTTTCGCCATCGCCCTGGCCTTTGGGCTGACGAAAGACTCTAACGGTGCCGGGGCCCTGTCGGGATTCATCGGTTTCACCACCGTCACCCTGCTGCTGAGTGAAAAATCCGTGGCGGGATACCAGGGCATCGATCTAGAGAAACTCACCGACGCGCAGAAACTGAACTGGGCCGCGGAAGGCTGGTCCAAGATGGGGCCGGGCAACGTCCTGGTCGGTATCTTGGTCGGCATCCTGGCGGCGTGGACCTACAACCACTTCCACGCCACTAAACTACCCGCCGCCCTGGCATTCTTTTCTGGGCGACGCCTGGTGCCGATCCTCACTTCGATTTTCTCTATCGCTTTGGCGGGGGTGCTCTATTTGCTGTGGCCGCTGCTCTACGGGGCACTGTTCCACTTCGGGGAATGGATCGTCGGACAGGGGGCCGTGGGCGCGGGGCTCTATGGTTTCTTCAACCGTCTGTTAATCCCCACGGGACTGCACCACGCCCTGAACTCAATCTTCTGGTTCGACACTATCGGAATCAACGACATCGGTGATTTCCTGGGTGGAGGTAAAACCATCGAGGCCGCCAAAGTCGCCACCGACGCCGCCTCCTGCCCCGGGGTTTGGATGAACAACGCTTGCGAGGTCATCGGTGAAGTCGGCCGCTACCAGGCCGGGTTCTTCCCGGTAATGATGTTCGGCCTTCCCGCCGCGGCCCTGGCCATCTATCTGCGAGCCGATTCCAAGCGCAAGAAAGTGGTGGGTTCCTTGATGGCAGCCGGCGCCCTGGCGGCCTTCTTCACCGGTGTGACCGAACCGTTGGAGTTCTCGTTCATGTTCGTCGCTCCGGTTCTCTATCTGGTGCACGCTATCTTGACCGGAATCTCTCTGTTTATCTCCGCGGCAATGCACTGGACGGCAGGTTTCGGTTTCTCTGCGGGATTCGTGGACTTCTTCCTCTCTACGCAAAACCCCGTGGCACACCAACCCTGGATGCTGGTGCTGCGGGGCTTAGGCTTCGCGGTGGTGTATTTCCTGGTGTTCTACTTCTTGATTCCGGCCTTGAACCTGAAAACCCCAGGTCGCGGTGAAACCGAAGACGCGGGTGCGAAACTGTCCGGCGATGCGCCGCTGTCCGACGTAGCCGCTCAAATCATCGAAGGCTTGGGAGGCATCGAAAACATCGACTCGGTGGACTACTGCGCGACCCGCCTACGCACTGTAATCAAGGACTACACCAAGGTTAAAGAATCCGTAATCAAGCGAGCCGGGGTGGCCGGGGTGATTCGTCCCTCACAGAAATCCGTCCAGGTCGTCATCGGCCCGGAAGTCCAGTTCCTCTACGACGAGGTCTCCGAAAAGCTGCGCGCCACCGATGTGGAACTGCACGGCGAACAGGCCCTGTGACTCCCGATCCCGACTGACAGTCGCTCTGAACCCCCAGGGGTGGCCTTGGCCTGTCCTCGCGCCACTCCGGGAGAAAGGATGCACCGAAAATGTTCGGTAAAAAAACCAAAGTAACTTTGCACGCGCCCTGCCCGGGGAACCTGGTACCCGTCACCGAAGTGCCCGACCCGATGTTTTCCCAAAAGATGCTGGGCGACGGTTTCGCCGTGATCCCGCCTCTGGAAACCTTCGAAGTCGTGGCTCCCTGCGCGGGCACGCTGTTCAAAGTCTTCGACACCGGCCACGCCTTCGCCATGAAAAGTACTGAAGGCCTGAAATCCTGGTCCACATCGGCCTGGAAACCGTGGAACTGGCCGGCAAAGGTTTCACCCTCTGGCCCAGACCGGGGACCGGGTCGAGGCCAGATACTCCAGTGATACGGGTGGAGGGCGTGGCGGTGGGGAGGCGGGATACAACCTGATAACCGTCCTGGTGCTGACGCGCCCTGCCCAAGTCTCCAAACTGGGGCTGACGCCCGCAGGCGCCGAGGTGACCTTGACGTGAGCGAGTTGAGGTTGCCGGGTCGAGGCCGGGTGGTGGCCTTGGTGTGAGCGAGTTGAGGGTTGCCGGGTCGAGGCCGGGTGGTGGCCTTGGTGTGCACCCCGCGCCTATCCCCCGCACCCCAAAAACTTTCTCCGCGCTTAACCCCAACCCGCGGACTGAGGTTCGATACGGCAGACAACCTGAGACGAAGGGTGAAGATGAGCGGGAGTGCAACAGTCAGCGAAGCCTACTATTTTTGGGAATAGGGGGTTTGTCCGGGGACCCAGCTCGGTCCAGCTTATCTCATCGCACCACCGCTTGGCCCCGAGGCCGACGAAGCCCCGGCCAGCCCGCCGACGCCGAACGCATCCGCGAAGCCTTCAAAGCGTGGCCTGCGACTCGATCAACAAGCCCGGGAAAAAAACCGGTCAGTCGCTGAAAATCCTGCAGATGACGGCCCAACTGGCCCGGGACCGCGGCTTCATCAAATCCAGCGTGAAAAAGCCACCACAGGTCTGGGCCCCACAGGCCGTAGCCGCCGCGACCGCGGACTACGCCGAAAATCTTTGAGGGCAACTGGGCGGCTACATGGCCGAACGCGTCACGGACCTCGACTCGGTGCGCGACCGCGTAATCTGCGAACTCCGCGGCGAACCCCGAGCCAGCATTCCCGATACTAACCCGGCGTCCTCGTCGCCATGGACCTATCCCCGGCACAGACCGCGCAACTGGACCTCGATAAAGTCCTGGGCATCGTCACCGAAAAAGGCGGGCCGACCTCGCACACCGCGATCCTCGCCGCGACCTTGAATATCCCCGCCGTCGTCACCGCGACCGGGGCTGAAAACATCCAAGCCGGCGACCAGGTCCTGCTGTCGGGACGCAGCGGAGAGGTTTTCGTAAACCCCGACCGGTTTCGCCGCCCGGATGCTGGAAAACGCCCGGCGTCAAGAGGCAGCGTTGGCGAATTCAGCGGGCCGGGACGCACCAAAGACGGCATTGAAATCGCGCTGAAGGTGAATATCGGCACCCTGGCAGATGCCCAGCGTATCGCGCAAAACCCCCAAACCGAATCAGATATCGCCGGGGTGGGGCTGCTGCGCACCGAGTTTATGTTCCTCGATCGCCCCCAGGCTCCCGACCAGGACGAACAGCGCGAAAACTTCGCCGGGATTGTGCGGGCTTTCGCGGGGAAAACCGTGACGGTGCGCACTTTGGACATCGGCGCGGACAAACCGGTGCCTTTTATCGACCAGTCCGATGAGAAAACCCCGCCCTGGGGAATCGCGGCATCCGCCTGGCCCGCCAACACCTTGAACTTTTGGACACCCAGCTGGCGGCACTGGCCGAGGTGGCCGACGCCAATACCCGCGTCATGGCGCCGATGGTGACGACCCGCGCCGAAGCCCAGTGGTTCGCTCGGCTGGCGCGCGACAAGGGCTTGTCCCAGGTCGGCATCATGATTGAAACCCCGCCGCTGCTCTGCGCGCCGCCCAGCTGATGACCGAGCTGGACTTTGTTTCTATCGGCGCAATGACTTGACCCAGTACGTCATGGCAGCCGATCGGCTCAATCCAGCTTTGACAGCTCTGAACGACCCGTGGCAGCCGGCGGTGCTGGATCTGATTGACCAGGTATGCCGCGCCGGCAAAGCCACGCACACCGAAGTCGGGGTTTGCGGCGAAGCCGGGGAGACCCGCTTTTTGGCGCTGGTACTGGTGGGTTTTGGGGTAGCTTCGCTGTCGATGTCCGTCGAAGGTCGCTGCGGTGCGGGTCGCGTTGTCGCGCCACACCTTAGAGGAATGCCACGAGATGGCGGGCGGCCCTAGCGGCGGATTCCCCCAGGCCGCACGTCAGGCGGTCCACGTTTGGGCCGGAAACCGCCGTTTTGGTGGGGTGATTTTCCCGCGGCGAGGTGCGGTGGTGGCGTTTGCGGTGTGACCCCGGCGAGGTAGGCGGTTTCAGCGGAAAAACCACGGTGCGGTTGCCGTTCATAAGCACGCGGTGTTCGGCGTGCCACTTTACAGCGAGCCAGGACGTCGCTCTACATCCTGTCCCTGCTTCACCATATCTGTAGGAGTAGCGGTGTGGTCACCGGGCCACATCCTGTTCGATGATGGGGCCCTCGTCGAGGTCAGCGGTGACGTAGTGGGCGGTGGCGCCGATGAGTTTCACCCCGTGTTCGTGAGCCTGGGCATAGGGTCGAGGCACCCATGAATGAAGGCAGGGAAAGAGTGGTGGATATTGATGATGTGTCCGCTCATCTTTTGGCACAGGCCATCGGTGAGGATCTGCATGTAGCGCGCCAGCACCACCAGCTCAATCTTTTCGGCTCTACCAGGTCCAAGAGTCGCTGTTCGGCTTGGGCCTTGTTGGTCTTAGTTACCGGCACCCGAAAATCAAATGGCACCTGATAGAAAGTAGCGATGGGAGCCAGGTCCGGGTGATTCCCCACCACAGCCTTCACCTCCAGAGGCAAAGCGTTGTCGCGCACCCGGTAAAAGCAGATCGGAGGCAATGCCCTTCTTTGGAAACCATCAGCACCGTGCGCAGGGGGCGTCCGATTTCATCTAGGTTCCACTGCATCTGCATGTCTTTGGCCAGAGCCTCGACCCCGCGGGAAACCGAGTCGAAATCCGGAACTTCCATCTCGACTCGCATAAAGAACAAACCCGTGTCAGGGGTCTCCGAACTGGGCGGACTGAATGATGTTGCCTCCGGCATCTGCCACCAAACCCGAAACTTGGTGTACCAGTCCGGGCTGGTCTGTGCAAGACAGGGTCAAAACCAGACGGGCAAGTCCGGTGGGGGCGAGGTTCGAAACAGTCATACCTGCAAGCATACCGTCTCGCCGAGGCTTTCTTGACCTCGCCCCCAAAAACAGGGCGCCGGCCTCGACCCGGGACCTTACCGCGCCGCAACCTAAGGGCAACGGCCTCGACCGGGGACTGAGGCCACCATCGAATGCGTCAGGGTCCAGGGCGCTGACCGGGCTGAACTTGGGGTCGCTGGGAGGCAGGGTGATCGGCGATGGCCGCGGTGATGGCCGCGATCTGGGCTCCGTTGTCGGTGCAGGAGTACAGGGGAGGATGCGCACGGTGACGCCTTGCGCTTGGCATTCCTGGGTCAGCCATTGACGCAGCCTGGAGTTCGCCGAGAAACCACCTCCCACCACCAGGGTTTTCGCTCCGGTTTTCGCCAGGGGACACGCATGGTTTTCGACACCAGCGAATCGTTGATGGACTCGGAAAAATCCGCGACAGATATCCGCTACGGGCAGCCAGGGCTTGCCTGCAGGGGCTGGCAGGGGAGGTCCGGATCGAAGTCCGCGCGCCCCGCACCTGGTCACTGTCTTCCAACTGGAAATCTGGCGCGCACGGCGGTTTTCAAGCCACTGAAAGAAAAATCAAAGGGTGAGTTTTCGCATACTTTGCCCCGACAAAGCCGCGCGGAAATCGAAAACCCCCAGTTGCCCCTCGGTGGCCAAGCGATCACGTGAGGCCCGCCCGGATAGGGAAGTCCCAGCACCCTTCCGACTTTGTCGAAGGCCTCTCCCGCGGCGTCATCCAAGGTGCCACCCAGCTCTTCGATACCGCCCGGCTCCCAGAAGGACCGAATCAACAACAGATTCGAGTGCCCACCCGAAACCACCAGCCCTACCGCCGGCAGCTCCAGTTCGGCCTCGCCGGCCAGCTGATCCACCGCCAGGTGACCGATGATGTGGTTCACTCCGTACAGCGGTTTACCCAGCGCCAGCGCCAGGGCCTTTGCCCCGGCAATCCCCACCGCCAGGGAACCGATCAGGCCCGGACCGGCCGAAACCCCGATGCGGTCGATCTGTCCCAGCTCCAAACCCGCCTGTTCCGCAGCGGCCCCCACCACGGGCAGAAAAAGACTCCAGATGTGCCCGAAGCGATCTCTGGGATGATGCCGCCGTAGCACGCGTATTTGTCCATCGAGGTCGCCACCACGTTCAGCCAGCAGACGGGTTTTCCCCGCCACCAGCGCCGCGCCGGTTTCATCGCAGGTCGATTCGATTCCCAGGTAATAACTTCGCCGTTCAACACGCGATTATTGTACGCGCTTTGCCAGCAAGGCACGATGCGAGCCAGCCACCCGCGTCGCCACCAGCACCAGGTCCTCTCCTTGCGAGTCAGGCCGGGACAGCACCTGTTTGCGCAGCGCGGCGGGGTTGATGTCGGCCCGCGTTTCTTTATCTCCAGGTTGCGCACCTGGCGCGTCGACAGGGCGCGTCGCAGTACTTTCGGGTTGCAGCGGCAGCGCCCTCGATTTCGAACCAGGACCCCAGCGCGCGCAGACAGCTGAGTCGATCTGGGGCAGCCGGTTGAGTGAAATATAGGCAATCTGGTTCAGGTGTTTCTCCTTTGACCAGCTCGGCCGCCACGGAGGTGAGCCCGGCACGAATCACTGCCCGTCAGGTTCAAAGAGGTATGTCCCTAACTGTTGTGGACTTTTCAGGGCAGGGGGCGAGGGCGGCCCGGCAGGCGCTGGGTCTGTGCCTTCGGGGTCCGCTAACCACGCCCTCACCTTCCCGCCGCGTCAGCAGCAGGGCGCTGCGTCCCAGTTCGAGGTCGGGTGGGGTTTGTCCCGGTTCGAGGTCGCCGCTGTTCGTGGCGGTTTCGAGTTCGGTTTTAGGGGTGGCGGCCGGAGGACGACGCAGGCCTCTAACCAGATGCCGGCCTCGACCACTTCACCCTGCACGAAACCCACTCCACCTGGGCATTTGCCGGTAACGCACCATAATCCACGGGCGCAACCTTTACCATTCCCCGGGGACCTCGGCGGCTAAATCAATATCTTTCCCAGGGAGGCTGCCACTGTTCGGGGCGCAACACCCGGCCTTTTTGGTCGCGCCGGGCCGGGTCCGCGAAGGCCCCATCCACGCCGCGTTCGCGCAACTGGGCCCAATCCAAAGTCAGGTAGTCGGCCTGTGCGACGCAGGCTTGGGGGAAGGCCCGCAGATTCATCAAGGCGAAACTGGCGGTGGCTTCGTCCATTTCGTAGGCTTCGACCTGCAGTCCGACACCTGCGAAAGCCAGGGATTCCGCGCCTAAGCCACACCCCAAATCTGCCACGCGCCGACAACCAGCCGCGCGGAACCGCGCCGCGTGAAAGCCGCGACCACCAGGCGCGTCGCCTGTTCCAGCCCGGCGCGGGTCAACAGCATCCCCGCGGCGAAATCCCCGAACTTCGCCTGGGCTTGGGTGCGCAACTGTAGTTGGTTCAGCACCGCCGCGACCAGTTCCGGTGCTATGCCGCGTTTACGCAAGCCACTTTGGAGACGCTGTGCCAGGGCTTCGCTATAGGGTCCCAGTTTTGCCAGGGATTCCAGCAGTTCAAAAGCCTTCGCGGGGAAAGCAGCGAGGGGCAAACCGGGTTCGTTCATGTTGCTATTCTGGGCTCGGGGTAGGGTATCGCGGGTGGCCGCGGGGCTGTGAGTCAGCGCGAGGGATTGCGGGCAGGGCAAGGTAGGGCAGAGGCCTTTAGCACTCGAGTTGCGCGAGTGCTAAGCCTGGCTCAAACTAAAGATAGCTGGCAGCTCGCCACCCGCGACGGCAGGCTGACAGGGAAGAATAACCGTTACTTGTCAAAGAAAGGGGAATCGCAGTGTCGGTTTCCATTAAACCTCTGGAAGATCGTGTGGTCGTGAAACAGGCTGAGGCCGAGGAAGTGACTGCTTCCGGTCTGTACATCCCTGACACCGCTAAGGAAAAGCAACAAGAAGGCACCGTAGTCGCCGTCGGCCCCGGCCGCGTCGACGACAAAGGTGTACGCATCCCCATGGATGTCAAAGAAGGCGACGTGGTGCTCTACGCCAAGTATGGCGGCACCGAGGTCAAGTACGCCGGAGAGACCTACATGATTCTCTCCGCTCGTGACTTGCTGGCTATCGTCGGCTAAGTTCACTTCAGGAACGGGCCGGGGTCTACCCCGGCCGTTCCTATCCCTATTCAGTTGCCTTCGCCACCCGTCCTCGCCACGCGCCTTAAAAAACCTGCGGGCCGAATCTTTCGATTCGGCCTACAGGTTTGCAATTTCTATTCTTTGGCGGATTTAGGCCACGCCCGGCCAAGTATTTAGTTATGCGGAGAGCGATACCTCGTGCTTCCAGTAGGCAGCGCGTTCCTCTTCCGTCATGCCGCCCCAGATGCCGTAAGGTTCGTGGGCAGACAAGGCATATTCACGGCACTGTTCCAAAACGGGGCGGGTGGCGCAGATTGCCCTTGGCGGCTGCTGCGCGTCGCCGGCGGGTACCGCCGCGTTCTCCATCAGGATGGAAGAAGGGTTCCGTACCGGCTCCTGCACAAGCAGCGTGATCCTGCCATTCCCACGACTCGACGGTCGGAGCGGGAAGATATGAAACATTACTCATCGATTTTCCTTTCCCCATATGGCATCGTCACTGCTTTTCGCACCGATTCACTTGGTATTTATAGACTACGCGCCACGCCAAGAAGACCGCGTCCTACCTGAGGACGATGTGTGAAGAGGGCATCGCACCTGGGGATGACCTGGGGGTCAAAGAGGGTTAGTATTAACCAAACCTCCCGGGGACGTGACCTCAGCGAAAACCCGCCCCAGGACCTCGTCACTGAAAAGAAGGAACCGGACATGACCGAAAAACCGATGAACCCCCTGGCAGCGATGCGCGAAGGACGCGACCCTTTCGCCGTAACCGGTCTGACCTATGACGATGTGTTGCTGCTGCCGGAAATCACCGACGTGGTCCCTGCCGAGGTCGATACCACCAGCCGGTTCTCGCGAAACATCAACCTCAATGTTCCCTTGATTTCCGCCGCGATGGATACGGTTACCGAAGCGCGGATGGCTATCGCGATGGCGCGTGAAGGCGGGATCGGCATTATGCATCGCAACCTTTCTATAGAGGAGCAAGCCAGTCAAGTCCGTCAGGTAAAGCGCAGCGAATCTGGGATGATTACTGACCCAGTCACCATCGAACCCGATGCCACCATCGAGGCGCTGGATCAGCTTTGCGCCAAGTATCGGGTTTCGGGCCTGCCGGTGGTGGATGCGGAGCGCCGCCTGTTGGGGATCAGTACGAACCGCGATTTGCGTTTCGTGCCCCCAACAAGTGGTCGACCTTGACGGTGCAGGAGTGCATGACTCCGATGCCGCTGGTCACCGCAAAGAAAGGCGTGCAGCGCGAGGAAGCCATGCAGCTGCTGGCCAAGCACCGCATCGAGAAACTGCCGTTGATTGACGAAGAAGGCCGGCTTTCTGGTCTGATTACCGTAAAGGACTTCACTAAAACGAACGGTACCCTCACGCCACGAAAAGACGCCCAGGGCCGCCTGATTGTGGGCGCGGCCATCGAATATTGGGGGTGACTCCTGGGGACGCGCTACTGCTTTGGCCGAGGCCGGGGTGGATGCTTTGATAGTGGATACCGCGAATGGAGGGCAAAGTTGGCCCTGGATATGATCGCGAAGATCAAGCAGGACTCTCGGTTCGAGGGTATCGACATTGTGGGTGGTAACGTCGCCACTTATGAAGGTGCGAAGGCCCTGATCGAGGCCGGGGTGGATGCGGTTAAAGGTCGAGGGTGGGGCCGGGTTCCATCTGCACCACCCGTGTGGTTGCGAGGGTGGGGTCCCCAGATTACCGCGGTGATGATGGCGACCGAGGCCTGTCGCGAGGCGGGAATTCCCCTGATCGCCGACGGTGGTTTGCAGTATTCCGGCGATATTGCCAAAAGCCATCGTGGCGAGGGGCGAGACACGGTGATGCTGGGTTCGCTGCTGGCGGGTTGCGAGAATCCCCGGAGAGTTGGTTTTCATGAACGGCAAGCGGTGGAAGCACTATCGCGGCATGGGTTCCTTGGGCGCCATGAGCAGCCGTGGCGCAAGTCTTACTCGAAGGACCGGTACTTCCAGGCCGAGGTGTCTTCGGATGACAAGATTGTTCCCGAAGGTATCGAGGGCCAGGTTCCCTATCAAGGCACGCTGCATTCGGTGGTGTACCAGTTGGTGGGTGGCCTGCACCAGTCCATGTTCTATGTGGGGGCTCACGACATCGCCGAGCTGCAAAACCGCGGCCGCTTCGTGCGCATCACGCAGGCTGGTTTCGAGGAGTCCCATCCCCACGATGTACAGGTCACGGTAGAGGCCCCGAACTACCAGCGTCGCTAGGTTTCATCACGGGTCGAGGTGGGACGAGCTTTTCGTTTCCGACCAAAGTGTTTTACTTGGAGACATGGAAGCAACATTGAGTCAAGATTCTTGGACGCTGGGGACCTGGTGTGGTTTTGACACCGAAACCACGGGACTTTCCCCGAAACGTGACCGCATCGCCACCGCGACGGTGATTTTGCGCGCCGTGGGGGAAACCCCAGAGGAACGCGACAGGGTAACTAACTGGATCATTAACCCCGGTATCCCCATGCCGCCCGCGGCCTCGGCGGTGAACGGGTTGACGGATGAATTCCTGCGTGAAAACGGGGCGGAACCGGCCCTGGCCCTCGAGGAAATCGCCTCTGCTCTGGCCCGGGCCATGGCTGGGGGGACCCCGCTGGTGGGATACAACATTTCCTATGATTTAGGCATGCTTGAAGCCGACTTGCGGCGCAACGGTCTGGAAACTCTGCGTTCCCGACTGGGAGGACGGATTTTCCCGGTTATCGACCCTCTGGTGCTGGACCGGGTGGTGGACCGTTACCGCAAAGGAAAACGCAATTTGGCCGCGAACTGTGCCTTCTACGGGGTAGCCCCGCGCGGGGATTTCCACAACGCCGAAGCCGATGTCATCGCCACTTTGGACCTCCTGGAAAAGTTACTGCAGCACCACCCCCGCGTGGGGCAGCTCAGCATCCAGGAACTCTTTGATTTTCAACAACAGGGGCACCAAGACTGGGCCGAAAGTTACAACGCCTTTATGGCTTCGCGCAATCCGCGGTTTTTCCCTAATGCACTGGGGTGGCCCATGCCCCAAGACCGCCACCCCCTGAACCCTCAACAGGAAGAGATAGTGAGCACCCCACCCCATCCCCGGTAGTCGACGAAACTATTACTGTGGCCGACACCGCTAAATCCCCCACGCTGCGCTTCGTGGCGGCGGGAAAGGGCCGTCTCTACGATGTTTTCCTGGCGCTCTTCGTTTCTTTGCTGCTGGTGTCGAATGTCGCGGCTTCAAAGCTGATTGGCGTCGACCTGGGCTGGATTGAGCTGGTTTTCGACGGGGGAGCCGTTACTTTCCCCCTGACCTATATCTTGGGTGATGTGCTGTCCGAGGTTTACGGTTTTCGCGGGGCTCGGCGCGCGGTCCTCTTGGGTTTCGTAGTTTCCATCACGGGTTCGGCGATTTTCTGGATAGTTTCGATTTCTCCGGCCGGGCCCGGTGACCTCAACGATGCCGCCTTCAGCCAAATCTTCGGTTTTGTACCGCGCATCGTGGCGGCTTCACTGGCGGGCTACCTGGTGGGACAGCTGCTAAATGCTTTTGTGTTGGTTCGCCTCAAAGGTCGCACCGGGGAACGTCTACTCTGGATCCGCATGGTGGCTTCTACCTTGGTAGGGGAACTGGCTGATACCGTGATTTTCTGCACGGTGGCTTTCGCCGGGCTAATCAGCGGCGCGGATTTCCTGAACTACGTAATCACCGGTTATGTCTACAAATGCGCCATAGAAATCATTCTCTCTCCTCTGTCTATGCCCGCGATTTCCTGGGTTAAGCACCGCGAGACCGAATACAAAGAGGTGTCGCGGGCATGACTCACGGTTTCGAGATAGTGGCGCAACAGGGAGAATTGGCTCGCGCTGGGGTAATCCACACTCCACACGGAGACATCCCCACCCGGCCTTCATCCCCGTGGGAACCAAAGCCACCGTCAAGTCCCTGGTTCCCGAACAGGTACGTGACTTAGGCGCAAAGGCAGTTTTGGCTAATGCCTACCATCTGTATCTTCAACCCGGCCCCGAACTGGTGGATCGGGCCGGGGGAGTGACCAAGTTCATGAACTGGGATGGCCCCACCTACACCGACTCTGGCGGTTTCCAGGTCCTCAGTCTGGGCGCGGGCTATAAAAAGGTCCTCTCGCAAGAGTCGCCGGTGGCTCAGGGTATAAACCAAAAGCCGACTCCGTAGCCCCCCACCCAGCGGGACTCTGACTGGGCAGGGCGGTTCTTCAGTGGCGCACAATCATTCCGGAGACAAACGCCGCGCTTTTAGAAAACACCGAGGAAGACGCCCAGTTATCCGCTAATCCGCGCCAACCTGGCCTGGCCAGGGTTGACGAAGACGGGGTGAATTTCCGTTCTCATCTGGATGGTTCCAAACACCGCTTCACCCCAGAGGTCTCTATGCAGATTCAACACCACCTTGGGGCCGACATTATTTTCGCTTTCGACGAGTTGACTTCTTTGGTGCACCCCTATGAATACCAGGTCGAATCCCTGGAGCGTACCCGCAGGTGGGCTCAACGCTGCTTGGCAGAGCACCGTCGTCTCACCCAGCAGCGTGCCGACAAAGCCTTATCAGATGCTTTTCGGGGTAATCCAGGGAGCCCAGTGGGAAGACTTACGCCGCAAAGCCGCCCGTGACTTGGGCCAGATGGAGATAGAGGGACAGCGCTTCGACGGTTTCGGCATCGGCGGGGCACTGGAGAAAGAGAACCTGGGTACCATCTGTTCCTGGGTTTCTTCCGAGTTGCCCCCGGATCGTCCCCGCCACCTTCTGGGGATTTCCGAACCCGAAGATTTCTTTGCCGGAATCGAGGCCGGTGCAGACACCTTCGACTGTGTCTCGCCTTCCCGGGTGGCGCGTACCGGGGCCGCCTACCTGTCTACGGGACGCATGAACATGGCGCGCGCCGCTTTCCGCGAGGATTTTTCTGCGGTGGAACCGGAGTGCGGTTGCTATACCTGCACCCACTATTCTCGGGCCTATATTCATCACCTTCTCAAAGCCAAAGAGATGCTGGCCTCTACTTTGTTGACCATCCACAACGAGTACTACACGGTAAAGCTCTGCGCGAATATCCGCGCCGCCCTCATTGCAGGCCCATAGGCGTACCGGGATTTCAAAACCCAGACCCTGTCTCGCCTGGGGCGTCTCTAAGTCAGAATCGGCCAGCAGGTCGACGGTGTGGAGCAACCAGCAGGGTCCACGTGGGAATCCCCGGTTGGGAACCGAGGCGCTCGGGACCGGTGGTCCGGGGCGCGGCTGGCTAGGTTTACCTTTGCACCCTGACTGTGATGGGACTGAAAAATGTGAGAAATCAACGCAGACACCCCATCAGCAAGGGGCAGAAACTCTCTTCGCTGCAAAGCCTCCAGGGAAAAAATCTGCCTGGTTGGCTTCAGCCCTGTTTTGGCTGGCCATCATCGCCCAAGCCACCGTTTTTGTGGCGGCGGGAAAAGTCCTCGACCTCATCTTGAATCCGCAGCCGGGAATGGCGTTTTATTCCTGGTTGGTGCTGGGAATAGAAGCCACGATAGTGATATTCGTGGCCAAGTTCTTTGAAGTCAGGACGGAGGCTCTGGCGCGAGTCCGTGAAGATACCCAGTTGCGTTCCCGCATCGCTTGCTTCGGTTTTCAGTGCCGGACCAGCTCGGGTCAAACCCGAATCCACCGGCAAGATAATCGCTTTAGCCACCAACGGAGCCGAAAATATGCCGAATACTCCCAGTGGTTTTGCCCCAGTTAAAGGCTTCTTTCACCGCGCCGATTGTGCTGTTGGTCTTTATAGAGATTTTTCGTCGATCCTTGCAAGCTGTGGTGATGTTGTTCTGTACCTTGCAGATCCCCCTGGCCATCGGGGGTTTCATGAAACTGTTCCGCAAAGCCAGTGGGGGACAGTCCCGCACCCGCTCCCAGCTGGCCACCGCCTACCTCGACGCCCTGGGAGGTTTGACTACCCTGCGCCTGCTGGGAGCTGATCAACGCATGGGCGAGGAACTGCGCAGCGTAGGGGAAAAGGAACCGCGTGGCGATTATGCGAGTTTTGCGCACGAGACCAAATAGTCATCCTGGTGATGGACCTGGTGTTTTTCCCTGCTGGCTATCACCGCCGCTGCACTGTTGCTGTTGTGGGAAGTAAATGCCGGAGCCATTACTCTGGGAGCGGCACTGAGCGGTATCGGTTTGGCGCTGTGCCTGCTGGAACCCATCGATCACTTCGGCGCGTTCTTCTATGTGGCCATGGGGGGACGAGGGTTCTGCCAGGGAATCCTGGGCTTGTTGGCTTCGCTACGCCCAACCCCAGCCCCTTCACCCGGTAGGACCCACCTCGAGAAGGGACCTCGACGGAGGAAAACCTGAACCCGGCAACGCAACCACCCGCTGACTCCCAGGTCCCGGTGGTGGCGCAGGTACGGGGCGTGAGTTTTACCTACGACGAAAAAACCGTGTTATCCGGGGTGAATCTTCAGATTCGCGCGGGGGAACGCGTCGCAATCGTGGGTCCTTCGGGTCAAGGTGAAAACCACTTTGCTGCACCTGTTGAAAGGCTTCTTGAGCCCCGCGGGCGGTACGGTGAGCGTTAACGGCAAACCGGTTGATTTGGTAGGGCAATCCGCCTTGGTTTCACAGCAGACCTGGCTCTTTACCGGAACCGTGCGGGAAAACCTGTTGGTCGCGGCCCCGCAGGGAGCCCAGCCCAGTGACTCGGAACTATGGCAGGCCCTGGCCGAAGCGCACCTCGAGGCAGAGGTGCGTACCATGCCCCAAGGCTTGGACACCGTACTGGGGGAAAACGGCATAGGTTTCTCTTCGGGGCAAAAACAGCGCTTGTCTCTGGCTCGCGCTTTGGTGTCGGGACGCAAGATTTTGCTGCTGGACGAGGCCACCTCGCAGGTGGATCTGGCTTCCGAACGGGAAATCTTGGCGGCTCTGGCGGAACTGGGACGGGAATATACCTTGATTATGGTGACGCACCGTCAAGCCGCTACCGATTTGGCTGACCGCGTTTTGCGGGTGGAAAACCGAGAGGTGGTGCCGGCATGAACCCAGCAGATCCACATCGCGATGCCGCCTCGGCTGCATCCGCTTCTAGCAAGGGTCGAACCCAAGTGTCGCGCTGGGTGTTGACGAAGTGGCTGGTGGGGACCACACGTCCCGTCTTGCGGCGACTTATCGACTCTACGATTTCTCGGATTTTGAATCAGCTGCTGGGAATCACGCTGCTGGTTTTGCCCGTGGTGTTCTTTGCTAACGCCTATCTGCGTGGGGAAAACTGCGACTGCGTCTTGGGTGAGGAATCCAACGCCTGGGGTTTGGCCGGGATGATGGCACTGGTGGCTTTGGTCAAAGCGGTGTTTAGCTATCTGGAACAGTACTTCGGGCATCTGGTGGCTTTCAAAGCCTTGGAGTTGTTGCGAGGCGAGGCCTACCGTTCGATCGCACCGCAGACACCCGCCATCGTGGCGCGTTCCCACACGGGGGATTTGCTGGATCGCCTCACCAAGGACATCGACCGCATCGAAGTGTTCTTTGCCCACACCTTTGCCCCGGCGGTTTCCGCGGTGGTGGTGCCGGGAGTTGTTATCGCCACGACTTTTTGGCTAGCACCCTGGCAGATGGGTCTGGCGGTGACGCTGGTGTTGTTGATAGGAGAGCTGATTCCCTGGCTGGGGATGAATGCCGGGCATCGGGCCGCGGGTGAAAAGATGCGCCTGCGCGGTTCCACCGCGGTGTCTCTGACTGATTCAGTAAACGGTTTGACCGAAGTTGTGGGATACGGCATGCAGACCCAGCGCTTGGAGCAGCTGGAACAGTGGGGTTCTCGGCTGGGGAAGGCCGAGAAACGTTATGTCCGCCCCGCCGCGATGCGTGAGGCCTTGATGATGTCGTGGCGAATGGCATCCTTGCTGATTCTGCTGGGAGTCGGGGGATGGTTGTGGGGACAGAACCAGGGACTCAGCTTGACGGCGTGGCTGGCCTGTCTCGTCGCGGTGCTGCGCTGCTGGGACGTCCTCAACGGTATCGCCAGTTTCGGGGTGGATCTGAATATTTCCTTCGCCGCGGCCGACCGCGTCTATCGCTTGACTCACGCCGGGCTGGAACTTCCTCAAGGCCCAGCCGAGGCCCCGCCAGGACCCCTGGGTTTGCGTTTCGAGGACGTAACTTACAACTACCAGGACCGCGGCACCACCCTGGACACTACAGAACCGGTCCAGGGCGTAAAGTCGAGTCGACTACGCCGGGGTATCCCAGGTAAATCTGCAGGTAGAAACCAGGGTTTCCTGGACCATCCTGGGTGGGAGCCACCGGCTCGGGGAAGACACCTTGACCCGCCTGGCACTGCGCTACTTTGATCCCGACCGGGGACAGGTCTATCTCACCTCCACCCAGGAACCCGAGCTCGCCGTATCCCAGCTGCGCTTAGAGGAACTGTGGCGCAGCGTGGCGGTGGTTACTCCCGATGTGACTTTGCTGGACTTGACGGTGGCGCAGAATCTGCGCCTGGCAGATCCAGATGCCAGCGATGACCGACTGTGGTGGGCCCTGTCGATGGCCGGCATTGACCGAAAATCCACGCCCGCGAGGCGGATTGCACAGCCGAGTCGGAGCCAAGGGCTCGGCCTTGAGCGGGGGACAGCGACAGCGTTTGTCCCTGGCGCAGGCTCTGCTGCGCGGCTCCAGGGTGCTGATATTGGATGAATACACCTCTAATCTCAATCCGGAACTGGCCGGGCAAGTCAGGAACAACTTGTTGCAGTGGCGCGATATGCGCGCCGGGGAACTCACCGTAATAGAGGTGACTCACAATCTGGACCACGTCACCAAGGCTGACTGGGTGGCAGTCTTGGACCTGGGCCGGATAGTAGAGCAAGGCAAGCCCGAAGATTTGCTGGCTAACCCGGATTCCGAGCTGACATTTTTGGTGGGGCCACGCCGCTGAAACCCCTGGCTATCTGCATGTCGCGTCCCGAAAGCCTGGGGTGCATCCCTTAGGGTGACTCTAGAAGGAACCGCCCCGCCCCGCCACTGTACGCGGTGCTTTGCGCGGCGGCACAGTCAAGCAACAGCCCGAGGGTTCTTGGAGGATAGCGGTGATTAAGTATCTGGGTTCCAAACGCACCTTGGTGCCGGCACTCACTCAGATTGCCCGACTCTCCGGGGCCACCACCGCTCTGGATATGTTTACCGGAACCACCCGCGTCGCCCAGGGTTTCAAAGAAGCCGGTATCGTCACCGCGACGAATGACGTCGCGACTTATTCCCAGGTCCTTTCGGACTGCTATATCGTAACCGACGCGCGTCGCGTGGATTTTCCCCTGCTGCGCGAAACGTTGCGTGACCTCAACGCCACGAAAGGGCGCGAAGGCTACTTCACCCAAACTTTTTGCCGGGATTCCCGGTTTTTCCAACCGCACAATGGGGCGCGCATCGACGCGATTCGCGAACGTATCGAAACCGAGTTTCGCTTGAGCTGGATGTATCCGGTTTTACTCACTGCGCTTTTGGAGGCCGCGGATCGGGTGGACTCTACTACCGGCATCCAGATGGCGTATCTCAAACAGTGGGCCCCGCGCTCCTACCGCGATCTCGAGTTGCGTCTGCCCCAACTCCTGGACGGAACCGGTTGGAGTTTCGGCCGCGACGCCAACGAATTTTCCCGAGAACTGGCCGCCGAAGCACAGCGCTTCGACCTGGTTTACCTCGACCCGCCCTATAATCAACACCGCTACTTTACGAACTACCACATCTGGGAGACTCTGGTGCGCTGGGATTGCCCCGAGTCTTATGGCGTGGCGAATAAGCGCGTGGATGCGCGCGAAGTTAGACACAAATCCCGCTATAACCGTCGTCGCGAAATGCCTGCCGCCTTGCAAGAGCTGATTGAAACTCTGCCCACGCATACACTGGTGCTGTCCTATAACAACGAATCCTGGATAGATTTTTCCCGGCTTTTCGACGCCGTATCCGCGCGTTTCGAATCCAGCTTGGCGCTGAGCTACGACTACAAACGTTATGTCGGCGCCCAGATCGGTATCTATAACCCCGCCGGAAAACGCGTGGGTGAAGTTTCGCACTTGCGCAACGTGGAATATATCTTCATCGGTTCCACTTCGGAAATCATTTCACGGATTCGCACCCAGATGCCGGGCGAAAACTTGGTGGGCTCGGGGATGGGAGCTGGCGTGCGCCGAATGGAAAAATCTGGCCCTTTAGCGTTACAGTATTTCTTGCGTTGAACCGGCCAGGGGGCTACGACTAAGTTGGCAAACCTGGGTATCGCCGGGGAGCAGCGGAAAGAACAGGCTTTGACCGGTGTTTTTATACCGGTACGAGGCGAGCCGCCGTCTTTAGGGTGGTGGGGTCGCGAGGTTCGCCGCCGAGGTTTCGCCCGGTGACAGTTCCAACCTCAGTAGAATCCGCCGGGTTGGCCCGTAACAGCCATAAAGAAGCGGCTCGCCACCCGCGACCGGGGTGACCACCGGGTACCTCCGCAGCGGGAACCTCGACCGGGGCAGGCGGGCAAGCGAGGTGGTACCGCGTTGCCGCCGCCCTTCCGGGCTGCGATGGCGTCCTCGTATACCGAAGCAGTTTTACGAGGAAGATGAATATGAGCGAACCACAAAAACGCGGCTTTTTATCCCAAACACCGCGAAACTCCCGTAGCGGCGACTCCCGATTTTCCCGCTCAGGAAACTGAAACTTTGGCTTTCTGGAAGGAAGACCACCTTCAGGCCAGCATTGACAGCCGTGAGACCGGTAAAGACGGCGCCAATGAATTCGTGTTCTATGACGGCCCTCCCTTTGCCAATGGTTTGCCGCACTATGGTCACCTCTTGACTGGTTACGTGAAAGGATATCGTGGGGCGTTACCAGACCCAGCGCGGTCGCCGCGTCGAGCAGCGCTTTGGTTCAGGATACTCACGGACTGCCCGCCGAGCTGGAGGCGGAACGCATCTTGGGGATCGAGGACAAGACCCAGATCGAAGGCGAAGGCGGAATGGAGATTGAGGGCCTTTAACCAGGCCTGTCGCGAATCCGTGTTGAAGTACAGCAAGGAGTGGGAAGAATACGTGACTCGCCAGGCCCGGTGGGTGGACTTCGAAAAATGACTACAAGACCCTGGATCCGACCTTTATGGAGTCCGTTATCTGGGCATTCAAAACTCTGTACGACAAAGGTTTGATCTACCAGGGTTTCAAGGTGTTGCCATATTGCTGGCACGACGGAACCCGCTGTCGAACCACGAGTTGAAGATGGATGACGACATCTATCAAAACCGCACCGACCAGACCGTCACCGTGGGGATGCGCCTGGAAAGTGGGGAACTGGCACTGATCTGGACCACGACCCCTTGGACCTTGCCTTCGAACCTGGCAATCGCGGTGGGGCCGGAAATCAACTATGTCAAAGTCACCCCGAAAGAAAGGTGCCTTGGCCGGTGAAACCGTGATTTTGGCCGAAGCCCTGGTGCCTTCCTACGCCAAGGAACTGGGCGAGGACCCCCAGGTTTCAAAGCCTTTCCCCGGCGCAGAGCTGGTGGGTAAACGCTATTACCCCATCTTCGATTACTTCGAGGCACAGCAAAAGGACGCGGTGGCCGGACAAACCAAAGAAGCACCGGGGGTGAATGCCTGGAGCATCATCGCCGCGGACTTCGTCTCGACCGAGGACGGTACCGGCCTGGTTCACATCGCCCCGGCTTTCGGTGAAGACGACATGAACGTGGGGATGGCCAACGACATCGGCGTGGTGATGCCGGTGGACGACGAAGGCAACTTGATGGAAATCGTCAGCGACTATGCCGGAAAGAATGTCTTTGAAGCCAACCGCTACGTGGTGGCCGATCTGCGTGAAGTAGAGGGACCCCACGCCCGTCGCGATGCCTCCAAGCGGGCCCGGCTGGTGCGCGCGGCCTCTTACGAACACTCCTATCCGCACTGCTGGCGCTGCCGCCAACCCCTGATCTACAAGGCGGTGTCTTCGTGGTTCGTGAAAGTCACGGCTTTCCGCGACCGCATGGTCGAGCTCAACCAGCAAATCACCTGGACCCCGGAACACACCAAAGACGGAATCTTTGGTAACTGGCTGGCCGGTGCTCGCGACTGGTCGATTTCACGCAACCGTTTCTGGGGTTCTCCTATCCCGGTGTGGAAATCCGACAATCCCCAGTATCCCCGCGTGGATGTCTACGGTTCCTTCGAGGAACTGGAACGCGACTTCGGGGTGAAGGTCACGAATCTGCACCGCCCCTTCATCGACCAGTTGGTGCGTCCCAACCCCGACGATCCCACGGGTCAGTCCATGATGCGTCGCGTTCCCGAAGTGCTGGACTGCTGGTTCGAATCTGGGTCGATGCCCTATGCCCAGGTCCACTATCCCTTCGAGAATCGCGACTGGTTCGAAACCCACTATCCCGGAGACTTCATTGTGGAGTACATCGGCCAGACTCGCGGCTGGTTCTATACCTTGCACGTTTTGGCCACCGCGCTGTTTGACCGCCCGGCTTTTTCGCAACTATGTCTCTCACGGGATTGTGCTGGGTAACGACGGACGCAAGATGTCCAAGTCGCTGCGTAACTATCCCGACGTGAATGGGGTTTTCGACAGCTACGGGGCTGATGCCATGCGGTGGTTCCTCATGTCCTCTCCCGTTGTTTCTGGCGGCAACCTGATTGTCAAGGACGAGGCCATCCGCGACACGGTGCGCCAGACCTTGCTGCCGGTGTGGAACGCCTATTACTTCTTTACGCTCTATGCCGGTACCTGTGCCAAAGGCACGGGCTATGACGCGAAGCTGGTGGATGTCTTTGACTCCGCACAGGTCAACGCCCTGCCCACGATGGATCGCTATCTCTTGAGTGCCGCGCGTGATTTGTTCCGCCAGATGCGCGTCGAACTGGATGCCTACCACATCCCGGAGGCTTGCGAGGAAGTGCGCAAATTTCTGGATCTGTTGAATAACTGGTACATCCGGATTTCCCGCCAGCGCTTCTGGGACGAAGACACCCAGGCCTTCGATGTGCTCTATACGGTGTTGGAAGCCCTGATGCGAGCCATGGCACCGCTGTTGCCGCTAGTGACAGAGGAAATCTGGAAAGGCCTGACCCAGGGACGTTCGGTGCACCTCACTGACTTCCCTGACTGGGACCAAGCCGGCCACGATTCGGCCCTGGTGCAAGCCATGGACCACATCCGCGACGTGGTTTCCGCCGCCCACGCCCTGCGTAAAGCCGAGAAGCTACGGGTACGCCTGCCGCTGTCTCGTCTCACCGTGGTGGCTCCTGACCCGCACGCCCTGGCTCCTTTCGCCGATCTGGTGGCTTCGGAAGTCAACGTGAAATCCGTCGAGGTCATCGAGGTGGCGCAATCCGGTTTGCAGTCCAGCCAGGAACTGAGCCTGAATCCCAAGGCTTTCGACCCCGCGGTACGAAAGCTCACCTCCCAGCTGTTCCAGGCCCAAAAGTCCGGTGCTTGGGAAGTGAACGAGGACGGCTCGGAAGTGGTGTTGCCGGGGGTGCTGTTGGATGGTGCCCCGGTGCGTTTGCACGCAGAGCAGTTCTCCCTGAGCACCAAGGTTCAGGCCGCTCCGGGGACTGTTGCGGACGTAATCCGTGGGGGTATCTTTGTGGTGCTGGACACCGAAGTAACCGAGGAACTGGAAGCAGAAGGCTATGCCCGCGACGTGATTCGCGCCGTGCAAGACACCCGCAAGGCCGAGGGCTTGGATGTAGCTGACCGGATTGATTTGCGGCTCGAAGTCCCCGAAAATTTCCTGCCTTGGGTGGTGCAGCATCGCGAACTCATCGCCTCGGAAACCCTCTCTCTAACAGTGGAAATCACCGGGGGAGCAGCACAACTGCAGGTAGGGGTAAAGAAGCACGCCTAAAATTCAGGTACCTTTTCGGTACCAACCCGTGACGAGGACCTCGCCTGGGTAATACCGCAACTTACGGTAGCCGGTGGCGGGGTTCTCGTCGTGGAAAGACTGGAAGGCCTAAGTAAAATCTGATACAAAGGTAAAGAGGCAGGCCCGGATGAGGTGACGCGAAAACCGCGTCTACTGATTACCAAGAGGAATCGGGTCGGATGCCAGGGAAACCCCTAGAACGGCGAGATAATGCGCAATTTATTCATACTGTACGGGCCTCAGGGCTCGGGGAAAACTACCTTCGTCCGGGAAAACGGATTGAGTGAGTTCTCTGTGAACGCCGATGAAGTGCGCACCTCTTTTTCTCGCTATGTCCCTTGTGTGGACGGCGAAACTGTGTTGGTGGCCGGCGAACACCTGCAGCGCCTCACGCGACGCATCGTACAGGAACAAGTCGATAACCTGATGTTTCTGGGTTCGCCTGTCATCATCGACGCGGTCAACGCCTCGGAACGCAGCCGCGCCCAGTGGGCCGCCCTGGCGTCTTCTCACGGCTACGATATGTGGTGCGTGGACTTCACCCACACCTCCCGCGAGGAACTGGTGGCGCGTAACCAAGCCCGCGGCAGAGACAAGATCCCCGACATCGAGACTTTTCTGGACCGCTTTGACGGGTGCCGCCCCGCAAACCATCACGCCAGAACAGATGTTGGCTTGCTTCCAGACCCGCCAGGTTGACAGGCAACCGCCCGGTGGTGGTGGTAGGCGACGTCCAGTCCTGTGGCAACGCCCTGACTCAGGCCGTCGAACAGCTGGGGACTCCTGACACCAAGTGGGTTTTCGTCGGGGACCTCTTTGATCGCGGCCCCGACGCAGGAAAGGTGTGGAAGTTGCTGCAGAGCCTGGACAACGCGGTGGTGACGGGGAACCACGAAAAAGCCCTGCTCAATGCGTTAAAGGGCCGCGGCACGAAATCCGCCACGGCAGTGACGATGCGCCAGCTGCTGGGTGCGGGAGCTACGCCTTCCCAGCTCGAGGACTGGTATCGTTCCACCGTTCCCTTCTATGATTTCCGCACCTCAGGGCGCGAATTCTTCGTGTCGCACGGCGGGGTCACCCCCCAAGTAATCCGCCAGATTCGCCGCGAAGGCCGCTGCGATTTACCCGATGACTTCTTTATCTTCGGCGTGGGGACGCGGGCCAACACCTATCGGCGCCGCTACGAGTTCCGCAACTTTGCCGAGATGGCTTCTGACACGGTTACGCAGCTGCACGGGCACCGCAATGAAGGCCGCGATAACCACGTGAACCCAGGGGTGATTGACTTGGAATCCGGGGTGGAAAAAGACGGCTGGCTCTCGGTTTACGCCATCGACGGGGCCAGCGGCGAGGGGCAGATCCACAAGTTCTTTGAAAGGCATTGAGTTTTCAAGGTGGCCGCGTCGAGGTTCGGTTTGTGCCTCCCCGGTCGAGGGTTTGCGCGGTGCGTTCCCGGTCGAGGTTGGTGGGTGTTCCCCGGTCGAGGTCGGGTGTTGGGTTGGCGCGCTAAGTTGGGGTGGGTCTCAGTCGAAAACCGGTTTCCCAGTTGGGAGCGTGAGCGGCAGAAAAAAACACAGCAAAATCTGGGCGGTGGTTTGTTTCGCCTCGCAAATCTTTTGGCAGGTCATCGGCACTGAGACCAGCCGCGTTCCAGGTCTCCAGATTCAGGGTGAATTCCCGCCCAAGGCGCGGCACTGAATAAAAGACCTTGGTGATGTTGTGCTCCCAGGTGCGTCCCTGGGAGTTGTCGCGATTCAGCACCGCCAAGATTCGCAGAGGTTCTACCTCCATCCCGGCTTCTTCGCGGGCTTCCTTTACCGTGTTGCTCCATACCGTTTGGTCGACATCACCCAGCCGCCCGGCAGAACCACAGCCCCGAAGTCTCTTTCACCAGCAAAATCTTTTCCCCCGCATCATCGAAAACCACCGCGCGGGAATCCAATTTCGGGGTCTGGTAGCCATGCTCGTTACAGAAAAGTTCCCGGACTTTTTCTAAAGGAAGCTGGGTGTGTGCCGCCATGATCTCGGCGCTGATGTCTCGGATTCGCGCATAACGCTCCAGCTCGAAAGGGTTTTGACTGTAAGCCAAACCCGCTTGGGACAGGGCCTGGAGTTCTTTGGCCCAAGCAATCAACTGGGGTTGACTCAGTTCGGGAGTCGCAGCGGTTTCGAGCTTGAAGTTGTGCGAGTCATTCATAGCTTCTATCTTTCTCCTCTGGCTTTCCCGCCGCAAACCGCAACCCGGCGTCCACCCGACCCTCGTCCTCGACCCGGGGCCGTCACCACACTACTTCCGCTTGAGCAGGATTATATTAACTCAGTTGACTCAGTGACGCCACAAATGCGCGGTTGTGGTTCAGCGCAAGGCACGAATCACCAGCCCCAGGAACAGCACCGGCAAGATGTAGAGCGCCAGTCTGCCCAGGTGCAGCCAATAGTCGTTGCCGGCGAAACCCGCGATGGCGTCACGCATGGCGTCGATGCCGTGGGTGGCGGGCAGGAAGGGCGATATTCGGGTAAAGAACTGGGGCAGGATTTGTAGGGGGAATGCTCCGCCGGCCCCGGAAATCTGGAGCACCAGCAGGAACACCGCGATGGCTTTTTCCGGCGTTACCCAGCGCCGCCACCAAAAGTAAAGATCAGGGAAAGAGAACAGCAGCGCCATCACCCAACCCGAGAGCATATAGAGCCAGGGATGCACGCTTTGGACTTCGATGAACCACAGATTTCCCGTGCACACCAAAGTGGCTTGGACCAGGGCGATGGTGGCGAATATCCCGTAGCGACCGATATAGGCCTGGCTGGGACGCAACTTCAGGTGGTGTTCGGTGCGCAGCTGCTCCAGTTCGCTTTCGCTGATGTCAGAGCGAATCGTCACCACCAACAGGATGGAACCAACCCACAGCGCCAAGACGGTATAGAAAGGTGCCATGGCCGAACCGAAGTTCCCCACCGGGAACACCGCGTGGGTCTCGACCCCCACCGGCGAAGCCAGGAATCCCGCGGTGACGGCGGGGTGATCGGTCAAGTCACGAATCAGTTTTTCGAGGTCGTCAGAAATCATGGCCTGGTTGATGTGGTTGTGTACGTCGAGGAAGTGTTGAGCGGTTTCGCGCAGCTCCTGGGCTGTGCGGGCAAAACTTTGCTGGGCCTGGGCGAGGTCCTGGGTCAGGCCCCGGGCGCCGCTCGCGTTGGAGGTGGGGTTGGATTGGCTGGTATTTTCGATGATCCCCAAAGCATCTTGCAGCGAAGTAGTCATCGAACCCAGGTGCTGTTGTACCTGTTGGAAAAACTTGGCGAAAGAATCTTCAAATTCCTGCCGCATCTGTTTTGCGGCGTCTTGGGCCCTTTCCAGGGCCGCGCGGGCTTCGCGGCGCTGGGCCTGGGCTTGGGAGGTGTTTTGCCTCAGGCTGAGGGCGCTTTGTTCCAGCTGTTGAGCCGCGGTCTCTGGGCAGAGTGGCACCGGTCTGTATCAGATAGGTGAAAAACCGTGATGGGGGTCTCGTACTTCGGGAGGCAGATTCTGGGCGGCCTGCTGTCAGGGATTGGGCGATCTGTCGATAGGGACTGAAGCTTGTTTGCGGGTAGCGGCGGCGGCATCCACCAGCAGGTCTTGTCCCTGCGAACCGGCCCGGTCCAGTTGCGCGAAAAGTTCATCCAGGGTTTTGCCCAACTGGCTAAGTTGGGTCTGTGTCTGGTTCAGCGCGGTTTGTAGAGCTTGCTTCGAGGCTTCCAGCGCCTGGCTGAACTCGGTTTTCGCCCCCTGGACTGAGCCCACTGCAGAGTTGCCGGTTTTCCCGGCCTGGGCGACTTTATCCAGGGTCTGGGCGGTGTTATCTACCAATCCCGAGGCTGTGGATGCGAGCCCCACCGAAGGCATCCACCGTGGCGGCAGCTTCGTTGAGTCGAGTAGAGATACGCTGGGCTCGCTGGGCAATCTGGGCAATGTTGCGCTGTTGTGCGGGGTCTTCGATAACGCGATTCACCCCGGAAACCAGGCTCAGCGCTACTTCCGAGAGAGTCTGGATAAAGATCTGGTTTACCTGGGTCGAGAGCTGCCGGGCTCCCTGGCCCACGATCTTGGGGGAGAGGCCGTTCTTCTTTTCGTTGACGTAATAGATGAGTTTGGTGCGAGGAGTATCGGTAGAGAAAAAGGTGAGCATATTCTTCGAGAAATCAGCGGGAATCACCACGGCGCCATAGTACTGACCTGACCGCGTTCCCTCTATGGCGCGTTCCTGGTCGGTAAAGACCCAATCGAGCCGGTCGTTTTTCCTGAGCGCGGATAGTACCTGCTCCCCAACGTTTATCTTGGTGGGGAACAAATCTGAGGTGAAGCCTTCGTCGGAGTTAGCCACGGCGAAGCGTAAGTCTTTCGTATTGGAAAACGGATCCCACACCGCCGAGATGTTAAACCAGGCAAAGAAAGAGGGGATGGCCACCAGCCCCACCACCACGACCAGGGTGACGACGTTCATCTTCAGACGCGAAAGATCGCGGCGAAGATATCCACGCGCCCTTCACTGTGATTCACCTCCCAGTCGTTTCCGCACGATGATTCCGCGCAGGTCCTCGTCATTGAGCTCAGCCAGGGACACAGAGCGTTCCACGCTGTCACGCAGGTACTCCAGAGCAATCATCACCCCGAAGAGTCCCAAGATTCCCACGCCGATTAGGGCGATAACCATAGAGCTTTCCAGCAGGCGAGTCACCGCGCCCAGTATCAGCAGGGCAAAGACTAACATTGCGACCGCGAGGGCACGGCGCTGATAGCGGGGATAGCGTTGGATGAATTCTTGGGCGCGTCTGGTGGTGACTTCGCGGTATTCCTGGTGGTTACTAAGTGCGTGCAGAATCTGGGTGAGGCGATAGCGGGAGCGGTCACTTTGCACCTTCTCGGCTTGAATCATGCCACTGGCCAGGAGTTGTTTCGAGAATAGGCGGTTCAGATTCACCAGGTAGGGACGCATCTGCACCCCCCAAACGCAAGCCAGGGCGGCCACCGCAAATAGAATGCCCATATCGTGCCCCCAACGCGAGCCATAGAACCCGCCCACTACTTCTCTCGCCGCATTAATACCGTAGGTGAAGGGGAAGAACGGATAGAGACAGCGGAAGAAATCCGGCATCATTTCGATGGGGTAGAGACCAGAGGCACCGGGAATTTGGATGATCAGCAGTACTACACAGAGGCCTTTTCCGACATGTTGGAAAGTGGTGGACAGTGCGTAGATGATGGATAGATACACCAGTCCCACCGTGATATTAGTGAAGATATAGGCCGCAGTACTGACAACTTGGACTCCAATCACCAGGTTACCGATAGAGACAATAGTGGCTTGCAGTGCGCAGAATATACTCAGCAGCATCAACCGGCCGTAATAGCGCTGTCGGTAGGTGAGGGGTTTGGTGCTTTGAATGCCTTTTTTCGAGACTTCCAGGCGAATAATTACCACCAGGGCGAAAGCCCCGATCCACAGGGCTAAACTGGTCAGGAAGGGAGCCATGGCAGAGCCGTAGCTGCTACTGGGAATACCGGTTTAGTTTCCAGTTGGGTGGGGGACTGCATAAACTCCGCGATATGGGCGGGGGAGACCTGGAGTTTTTCCGCCAAACCATATATCAGTGAGCTGGAACTGAGAGCCTGCAGGTCAGTTCGTGCCACTTCCATATCCCCTTCGAGGGAGTGCAGCAGGTTCTGGGTAGTGCCGATGGTGTTTTGGGTTAGATCTAACAGTTTATCCACCTGGGTCAGCAAGTTATCGAAAGTGGATTTCTGGGCTTGCAGCATACTCAAGGCGCTGCCCAGAGTGGCACGAGCCGCGTCGACTTGGTTCAGGCCTTGATTAATCTGAGGCAGCTGGGCGGTCACCTCATGGTGGGTGTCGGTCAAGATATCGGTGAAAGCTTGGGATTTCTGGGCGGATTCACGCACCAGCTGCGTGATGGTAGAGCGGATTTGAGATACTTCGCTGCTCAGGGCCGTGATGTTGCCCAACAACTGGGAGTTTTCTTTTTGGTGAGCTTCGATATCGGCGATTATCTGTTGAATCTGGGTTTGGTCGGTGGGTAGGGTTTTTCGCAGTTCCTCAAGTAGTTTCTGGGTTACGTCATTGACCCCGGCGAGGTCGGCAACTACGGTATCGACTTGGGTATCGGTTTTCGCCAGGGCGCTGTCTATTGTGTTGGCGGCCTGGGTGGCTTTATCTGCCGCCTGGTTCAGCGCGGTGGTGGTGGATTTACCTAAGGTGCTGACCTGAGCTGGAAGGGCATTCACGGCAGTTCGGGCCGAGTTCGTGAGTTGCTCTCAAATCCGCCAGCAGGGTTTTTGGCTGGAAGCGGCAGCCTGGTCAAAGAGCCAGAGAGTGGCGGGCCTGCACCACTTTCGCGTGTCCCGTGCTTACCCTTCGACCCGGCCTCGTTCAGAGATTCGCCGCGTTGGTAAAGGCCGTATTGGCTTTGGTGATAGCCCCGTTGAGTTCTAAGTGGATTTCTTGGGTTTTATCGATGATGCTGCTGGCGGCTTCGTCGAGTTTTTCTGCCACGGTTTTGCTGACTACCGAGGCGAAAGAAGCATTGATTCTTTCATCCACCGTAGTTGCTCGGTGCCGGTGATTTTTCGGGGCCACCGCATTGGCTTTCTCGTTTACATAGTACTTGATTTTCGGCGGGTCGATGTGCCCGGAAGGACAGCGGTGAGGCGCTGGCTAAAGTCTGGGGGGATGATCAGGGCGGCGTAACTATCGCCGGTGCGTACCTCTTGCAGTGCGGCTTTCGAGGTGACGAAGTGCCACCCCATCTGGTCGTTTTCCTTTAGCTGGGCTTCGAGTTGATCGCCGATATTCGGTGTGGTTCCACTGGGTAGCTCAGCGCCCCTATCCGAGTTCGCTACGGCGACGCGGATATGTGAATGTTGCCGTAGGGATCCCGAAACCCACGATGTTGAACCAGGCGTAGAGCGAAGGGATGAAAGACAATCCCACTATAACCACCCAGGCAGCTGGCACGCTGTGATGAGGCGCAAAGGTCGCGGCGCAGAATCCGCAAGCTGTTGAGCATTTTTCTCTCCACCTGGTCAGCTAAAGCAGGGGTACAACGGTTGCAACCTTCCCATCATACGCCATCCCCGCCACCACCCGCGCCCCTGCATCGAGCAGGGGAAAGGACGATGCAGAGTCGATCATCGAGCTCGGCCGCCGCACCGCCAGAGGGTTCCGGAACTTCGAGCACTACCGTCTCCGAATGCGCCTCATCACCGGCGGACTCGACACCTCACCCTGACACTCAAACCTGAGGAGCCACTAAAGACACCTTTCACTGAGGAGGGGTAAAATAAGAGCGCCACCGAGAATGGGTAGATGCAAAAAATAGTTGATAAAAGCATTCACGTGCGATTGGCTTCACACCCGCCAAGAGCCTCTCGGAATTCGTTATGCACTTGAAAAATCTGTGGGCGTTGACCAATTCTGGTCAACGCCCAAAAACTAGGAAGAATGACGTTGCGGGGCTAGGAACGTTAGCCAACCACGCCCCACCGGTCTGGCGAGACATAAAATCTTAATCGAAGATATTTTTGAATCTCGAGCCTCAATAGTGAAAGAATCCTCCTTTTCTGTGCAGATTTTTGATAGTTAAATCACGGGTTCAAATTAACTTCAATCAGCGTGTCTGCAGCAGCTGGATTTCCCAAATATCTTGATAAGTTTATCGCGGTCTCCCGCGTTAGCTGCATCAATAACAGATACGGCTAAATTCATGTGTTCAGGAAAAACAGGTTCTCGCGCCAGTAGCCAGATCGTTAAAATGCCCCGCGACGAGAAAAAAACGCCCGCTAGGACAGCTACTTTCAGATTGATTAGGTTACGTGCGGTAGGCATGAAAGTGGCTCCCTTCCAGTCAAGAAGAACTTGATTTAGGCTTCGCCTATAACGATTCAAGCTGTGGTATGTAAAAATACGGAACATTGTTGTTGAAGTACGAAACCATCATTGTGTGGACTTTTTGGTTTGATCCTCGCGCTTGACTTGTTCGTCTCCTTGCGCTTGCGGCTCTAAAAGCAACTTAGAGCATTTGAGGTGCCGTAGCCAAACATTAATGTTAGGCCACCCCTATATCATAAGGTTTCTTGATTTGAACGGTCAAGATCTGACTCTCAACAACTGCTCCATAACCGGATCTGAAGCGTCCTGGGTTTTGTTCCGCTCCTTAAATGGGTGCCAACGCTCCGGCACGAGTTTGATTGTAACTGTTGACCTTCTCTGCTGGGGTCCGGTGTCCGAGTGCTTCGTGTAGCCGACCGCTCTTGGCGCCTTCTTTGGCGCTGTCTGTTATCTTGCCACCTTATGAATCCACCTCCTCAGCTGAGCTTTGGCGTTCAATGAACGCCAGATACTGCTCGTACTTGTGCAGCATCATATTCTTAACATACTGCTCCATATACTCGTAATCAGGCCTGCCCTCATCAGTAACAGGGAGCATCACCTGCATCTTCTTGATTCTTGCGTCGTTTATCTCACGGTTGAAGTTGAAGTTTGGGCCTTGCCTCTCAATTGTTGTTGCGAGGAAGAGATACACGAACTTCGACGTGCCCTCACGCTTCAGGCTTGTCACATGATCGCTCGCGACGAACTCAAACGGTTCGACACCCGCGAGCTTGAAGCGCAATAATCAGCATTGGCAGGGCAGGTCTACGCCGCAGCAACTGTCCTTGACGAACTCATCGCGACTAACTCTCGTCAGCCACTCGACCAAGACGACTACCAAACGCGATTTAACGCCCTCGCCGAACGACACGTGCGACTATTAGCCGAACACAAAGCGATCGCGGACCAGATTACTGACCGGCAGACCCGGCGCAAAGCCTACGAACACTACCAGCAACAACTAGCGAAACTTGGAGACGATGTCGGCGTCGAATACAGCCCGTTCCGCTGGCATACGCTTTCTCGACCACGCCGAAGTCTTAACTGATGACACGATCACCTATATGTTCAGAGAAGGTACTCGCAAAACTGTGCAGCTCTAGCGACACCAAAACACGCGCTGAAAAATGTCGGAGCAGTTTCGTATCATAGAAGTATGAGTTTCACAGCTACCGTCTTGAGAGTTGCTATTGCTTCACCCTCTGATGTTCAAGATGCCCGCAATGCCGTTGAGAAAGCGCTGCATGATTGGAATGCTGCGAATTCCGCTACCAAGAGGGTCGTCCTACTCCCGTGGCGTTGGGAGACTTCATCCGTTCCGATGCTCGGCGGCCATCCGCAAGAGCTCATCAACAAGCAAGGTATAGATTCAGCCGATATTCTCATCGGGATCTTCGGTAGCAGGCTGGGCGTACCAACGCCAGATGCCGTTTCCGGTACCGTCGAGGAAATTGAACGTGCAGCATCAAGCGAGAAACCAGTTCACCTTTACTTCTCAACGGCTCCATTGCCGAATGACGTTGATACCCGCCAAATCGATGGACTGCGCGAGTTTAAGAGTGAAATTCAACAACGTGGCCTCTACGGGGAATTTGCGACGCCCGAACAGCTCGGCCATGAAATATGGAAAGCAGTTGGGTATGACGTAGATTCCCTCGAAGCCGAACCCGTGAAAGAGTCGGCCCAAGATTTGGGCGTGGTTCTCAAAGTGCAGTCTCGCGAAGAACGCGAAGCCAAGGGACTCGATAATAAGGGAAAAATGCAATACAACACTAAACATTGGTACGAAGTTACAAATGTAGGTGATGTTAAGGCAACCAACATGACATTCTCGATGTCCGAAGACACTCAAGGAGTTCGCCTGATTACGCCTGAGAATCCAATCTCTCCAACCAGGCACAAACTATGGAAAAATCAACGTTATTTATACGTGGGGCATGACCCAGCCCCACCTGGTCGTTTTCATGGGATGAGGATGGCGAACAGAAAGAAGAGACTTTCGACGTCCAATAAAATTCTCGGATCCCCCGTAACCCGAAAACTACCCCACGCCGCGAGCGCGTAGGTTGTGCCGATTGTATCCAATCCGAGCTGTAGGTTTCGAGCACTACGTCGTCAGGGCTGGATGTCAACCAAATCACACATAAGGGTCGGTGATGTGGCGAGGCGTCAGGATGATGCCCAGCGTCTGCCCATCGCCGCCAGAATAGCTCATGAACTCGCCGTAGAAGCGCCCGATGAAGTCCTCGGAGGTCTTCTGGTACTTGATGTTCTTAAACACATGCTCATAGAGGAACTCCGTATAGAACTTCAGCGGCGTCTTACCCAGCGTGTCGTTTACCTCGTTCAATCTGAAGCTGGTCTGCAAGATGGCGAACTCCGCAAGGAGCTTGTCCTTCTTCGCGTCTGGCCCAACGTTAGAGCGGGTCAGGCGTGTCTTGATGGCGTTCATCAGCTTGTCGCCGTCACGATTATCCGCAATCTGGTCTCCTGTCAGGGAATCGAGGCTGAATCCCCCGTAGTCAAGCTCATCCAACGCCAGCAGAATACCAGCGACAACCAATGGCTTGTCTTGGTCTTTCAGCGTTCCGTAAGTACGCAGATATTCGTGAAGCTCAGCAGCGTCCTTGAGAATCTGTTCCGTCGTCTTTTCAACATCGGTAGCCTCTTCCAGAACATACCTCGTGTAGTACTCGTTGATGTTGCTCTGCGAGAACCAGACGAACGATTCAATGTCGGGTAACTGCTTGTAGCTCTCACGGTCATCGACCCAAAGCGGCGTAATCTTGTGATGCTTCTCATCACCGGACACACCAACAGCAAACACCTTCTTGAAAGAGCAATTCTGGGCGATATGCTTCCCATAAAAGTAAGCACCGTTGACCGCATAATCGGTCACTGACTTAACTTCCGTGTCAATCACGCCCTTATCGGTCAAATTGACATGCTTGTCAAGCGCCGCCTTATTCTCGATAACCAGCACGAAATCCCCGATAACAGCGACGTACTCGGGGTATCCTGCCTTGCCTGTTCCTCGCTTCGACGCAGTCTTTTAGCGCGTCGTCAATCTCCAACGTATTGCTGCCCTGAGCGTCGAACTTGATACCGCACTCATCAAGCTGCTTAGCGACCCAAAGGTCGGTCTTTACTTCTTTCTTTGCCATTATTACTCAACCCCCTGTGCATTTTCCTCAATCCACTCACGCAGCATCGCTGAGATAGATTTCTCTCTCTGGGCTGCAATGATTTTCAATCTCTTCTTATCCTCTGCTGTCACGGGAGCGTCAGCTTCGTTCGCCTGACGCTCTCTGACGGCTTTTTGTCGTCTTTCTTGGTCATTTTCAAGCTCTCCCTACAATAATACGTATTCACGTAATTACGTATTACTGTACAACATTTCACCAGATAAATCAACCATTTACGTGCAGCAAGACCCTCTGAAGTCAGGGATTGATATTCTTTCCAGCAAGCACGTCATCAACGCCGGCAAGGCATCTGAGAAATCAGAGCACAGGAAAAGAGGCAGAAAATATTTTTAGATGGAGGCTCGCTCCCCCATCCGCACGAATCCTGACACAATTTGACACAGCCGCTGTCAAGCACATACGCCTGAATCTGCTCGTACGTCGGCAAAGGCGGTAGCTGCTTGTCTTTCTTTAGCTCTTTCACATCTATATCAACGTTGACATACCCTGCGACATTTTTCGGGTCAGTAAACATACGCACTCCACGTGAGGAGTGTGTGGGGACATGTCGACGATGCGGGCCTGGCGCAGGGAATAGGAAGACAAAGCCTGTAAGTCAGTCGCGAGACTGCGTGGGTTACAAGAGGAATAAATCAGATATTGGCATCGGGAAGACTCCAGCCACCCCCTCAGTTCTGCGCCCAGACCGCGTCGCGGTGGATTCACAATCACTAGCTGTGGGTAAGTAGAAACCGGCTGCTCACGGGCCCAGCGGGTAGCATCCGCCGCTATGAAGTTCAGTTGTGGTTTCGCGAGTTAAAACCCTGGGCAGCCGGGGCCAGGCCGACTTTCCCCAATGTGTCTTCGCGGCTTTGGCTGCCTCGATACTGGGAAGCAGTTATCTCCACCCCGGTAACGGCGCCCCCACCCCCGACCGCATGGCCACCCTCGACCACCGCATGGCCACCCCTCGACCACCGCATGGACCCTCGACCACCGCATACACCTCGACCACCGCATGGCCACCCTGGCCACGGACCTCGAACCCCGCACCACTTTTCCTCGAACAGGGCGGTCGCCGCCGCAAAGGCGAAACCCCCTACACCGCAATAGAGATCCCACACCTGTTGGGGCCGCAGCTGCGCCACCCAGTCGTGGGCCTGTCGATAAAGCCCCCAGGGCCGCCGCGGTGTTCGTCTGGAAAAACGCGCCGGAGCCAGCGCCAGATTCGTCCCCAGCCCCGGCATCTCCAGTGTGAAGTCTGTGACACCAGGATTTTCTCCGGCCCTTCCAAAAATCGCGGCGTGCAAGGGTTGCAGATTCAGGGAAAACACCTTTAGTCCCGGCAAGGCCGCACGCAGCTGCCCCCAGGTCTTTTTGATACGCCCCAGTGCCGCTGGGGAACGCAGCACCAGGCGCAGCGCCGTCTCGCCGCCCGGATTGCAACTCAGAATCACGCCTTTTGAGTTCCCGCGGTCGCGCTCAATCTGGTAGGGGCGCGCCCCCAAACCCGCCAGCCAGTCGCGCACCACCGGCAGAGCTTGGCGAATCGGGGCTTCGTAGAGCGGACACTGACACAGGTCAACCCCTTGGGGATGGGCTTTCGTGGGTGCCAGTCCCAGCCGGATGTCGGTCTTCGTCCCGCAAACCGTCATCTTTGCCTTGTTGCGAAAGCCGGTTTCCGGGGAAGTCAGCGGATTTAGCCAGCGAAAAATCCGGGGAAGTACGCGAGGTAGTTACGCCGGCTTGCTCCAGGATCTGCGTGACGCTGGCTTGTTTGCCGCAAACCTGTTGGGGATAGCGAGTTTCCAGCCAGCTACGACCGGCACAAAACCCGCTTCGAAGTATCCGCATTCCACGTCGTGTCCTGCGGTTTCAGGGTTTTGCGCCCGGGTCGAGGGCGGGGTGTCCGGGTGGTCGGGGGTGTCCGGGTCGAGGACAGGGTGCGGAGGTGGCGGAGAGGGTGGGGATTTTGTTGGTTGCGGTGGTGGGCGCGGATGTGGCGGGGACTTGTCTTGAGCCTGGTGGCACTGGGAACAAAGTCCGTCGAGTTCCAGCAGGTGATTCACTTTTGCTGAAACCCAGTCGCTGGGCCACTTTTTTCCAGTTGATCCTCGAGGCCATCCAACACGAAAATCTTCGGTGCGCCCGCAGTTTCGACACCGCAGATGGTGGTGGTGTTCGAGGCTCTCGCATTCGCGGTAAAGTGCGGTTCCGTCGGGGGTTTTAATCGTTTCGAGCACCCCGTCTCCGGCCAAGGTATTGAGGTTGCGATACACGGTGGCGAGGCCGATTTTCGCACCGGTTGCTTGGAGCTTGGCGTAGACCTCGGCGGCGGAGAGGAAATCGGTTTCCTGGTGCAGGGCACGGTGTACCAGTTCGAGCTGGCGGGTTTTGCGCTGCCGGGACGGGGGAGTGCCGTGGGCATGCACCTGGGCAATCGCCGCCGAATCGCGGTGTTCGCAGGCGCTCATCCCCACTCCTTTCACTCTTGACCCAGTCATTATAGGCGACGCCACCCGCCGCGACCTGTCCGGGCGAAACCTTGGTCTTCCTCGGGGAACGCAACCTCAGGTCCTCGACCCGGGAACGCAACCTCAGGTCCCCGACCCGGGAACGCAACCTCAGGTCCTCGACCCGGCATCAGGCCAGCGCCACCACCGCGGCGGAACCGAAACTGAGGTCGACGCTATCCCAGGTCGGGGCGGAAACCGGCGGCGAAGCCTCCACGGAAGCGGCCATCTGCGTCAGGCCCTCGGCCCCCGAACTCGTACCGTAGGCGGGAGAGGGGACCTGGCGACCCACCTGAGGCACCGGGCGCAACCCGCCACCGACTTCGCATCCTGCCACGCCTGAAGCTTTGCCTCCGCTACCGCTTGGGCGGGGTGCGTACCCTGGCGCACCAGCTGCATCTGGCGAATCCAGAACTGGCCGTGCTCCACGCGCTTCATCAGGGTCTCGACCTCGGCTTCATCGCGGTTCTGCTTGGCTTTGCGGGCGTTATCCACGTGAATCAAGCCTTGTCGCGCGGCCTTCTACGGCTTGGCGGTCGCGGTGCTTTTGGCTTCCTTGACTTCGCGCAGCTTGTCTTCCGCGCGGCGCTTTTTCCTTTACATCCTCGGCTTCGCGCGCGGCCTTTTCGGCGCGCTTCGAGGCTTCTTTCTCGGTTAAAGGCAGACTGTTCGGCGCGGAACTGCATGGCTAAAAAGCGAGGCCTGGCTGAGCTTGCTCGCGCAGCGAAGCGGCGGTTTCGGTGTCTCCCATAGATTCGGCCTGCACGGCTTGCTGGGCCAGCACCGTGGCTTTGGCCTCATAGAGCGCGCTGCCCCGGCAGCTTGCGGGTCGCGGGCACTTCCCCGACATCAGCGTCGAAACCGCGTTCTTCGCGGGTGCATTCGTAGCTTTGGCGGCTTTTTCGGCCAGTTCCTGGGCTTTTCTCTCGGTTTCGAGACGGAGGTCGAGACGATCTAAAAGCGTCCAACACGGCGGTGTTTTCCCGTGTCAGAGTGCCGTTTTCTTTAGCGAAAGCGCGCAGCGAATCACGTTGACGCATCCCTGGCGTCACGTTGCCCCAAAGATAGGGTGGTGCCCAAGCTGCCGACCATCGTTGCCCTCCGTGGCATAGTTAGCGAGTCATCTTCCTGACGACAATCATGACTATCGGCATGGGGTGTTCGAATCTGAGGATTTTTCGGTGTATCAATTTTGAGATTTCTGTGAAAGTCGAAGTAAGGGCGGTATTCGTGGGAAATAGGGGAATTCCTGGGGGAGAGGTGGGGCAGTGGCGGTTTTGTGGGTGGATGGGGTGGCCCGGGTCGAGGTGCGGAGGTGGATGGGGTGGCCCGGGTCGAGGTGCGGAGGTGGATGGGGTGGTGAACTTGGGGTGGTCTCGGCGTGTCATTGCGTCCGAACACCTGTTCGATATATGGTTATTCACAGGTGGTCGCCTCGGGGAGTTATTCACACCCCTAAAGTGGAGGCGGTTTTTGCGTCGCAGGTCCGACGTAGAGTCACCTTGAGGGCCCCCGGAGAGGGCTTCAAAACCAAAAGGACCTGTTGTATCAGTGCGACGGAGAGTTGCGAGAGAAAGGCGAATAATGGCTACAGATGAACGCGTAAAAGCGCTAGAGACTGCCCTGGGACAGATCGATAAACAATTTGGCAAGGGCTCAGTGATGCGGCTGGGAGACAACACGGTGAATCATGTCTCCGTTATTCCTACCGGCTCCATCGCCCTGGACGTGGCTTTGGGAATCGGGGGCTTGCCCCGGGGTCGCATTGTCGAAATCTACGGCCCGGAATCTTCGGGTAAGACTACAGTGGCGCTGCACGCGGTGGCGAATGCCCAGCGCAACGGCGGAAATGCGGCTTTCATCGATGCTGAACACGCCTTGGATCCGGTCTACGCGGCAAAGCTCGGGGTAGACATCGATAATCTTTTGGTTTCGCAGCCCGACACCGGGGAACAGGCGCTGGAAATCGCAGATATGTTGATTCGTTCTGGCGGTTTGGACATCATCGTCATCGACTCGGTAGCGGCCCTGGTTCCTAAGGCGGAAATCGAAGGCGACATGGGGATTCCCACGTGGGTCTGCAGGCCCGTTTGATGAGTCAGGCCCCTGCGCAAGATCACCGGGGCCCTGTCCGCTACCGGCACCACCGCTATCTTCATCAACCAGCTACGTGAAAAGATCGGGGTGTTTTTCGGTTCTCCGGAAACCACCACGGGCGGCAAGGCGCTAAAGTTCTATGCCTCGGTACGCATCGACGTGCGGCGTATCGAAACCCTGAAAAGAAGGCGCCAACCCGGTGGGGGAACCGCACCCGCGCCAAGATTGTTAAGAACAAGATGGCTCCGCCTTTCCGCCAGGCCGAGTTCGACATCATGTACGGCATGGGGATTTCACGCGAAGGCGGCTTGATTGACCTGGGTGTGGAATGCGACCTGGTTACCAAATCTGGGGCCTGGTTTACCTACGGGGATACCCAGCTGGGTCAAGGCAAGGAAAAATGCGCGTAAACTCCTCAGCGAATAACCCCTGAACTGGCTAACGAGCTGGAAAAACAAGATTTTGATCCATATGGGAGTACGCGAAGACCCCAACGCTGCTCCCAGAGGAAACCAAGACAGCGGCGATATGACTGAGGGGCCGCAAATCGCTTTGGTTATGGATGATGCCCCGGCAGAAAAGGCAGCGTCGAAAAAGGCGCGGAAGGCTTCATGACTCTGCGATTGGTAGACCCCGGCGCTGACGAAGCCGCCGAGGTGGGTTTACAGCTGCTGGATCGACGTGCCGTTACCGAGGCCACCATGCGCGAATATCTGGCGCAGCGTGGTTTCGGTACGGCCGCCATCGAGGACGCCGTGGCGGCTTTCACTGCCCGGGGTTGGCTGGATGACGGAGATTACGCCTGTGAAATGCTGCGTCAATACGCTTTCAAAGCCGGACAGTCCAGGGCCAGACTGCGTGCCCAGATGGAGAAAAAGGCGCGGATAAATCCCTGATAGAACAGGCTCTATCGCAGCTGGACCAGGACGGCCGCAATGGGAATACGACAATGCCCGGCGTTTTTGCCCTCAGCAAGTACGCGGGTAACTTTGAGCGGCTTGGATTTTGGGGACCGGCAGGCGGTGGCCAACCCCGCCAGAAAAATCTGGCGCGGGCTGGCCTCTCGGGGCTTTTTGCGTGGAAACTTGCCAGGCATCGCGATGGAAACTCGACCAGGAGACGTGACTTATAGACTCGCAGCCATGGATGCTGAATTGACAGATATATCCCTCGGATTCGTCTTCTCAGGAGGGGGCTGGCACACCTCTGCTGCAGCAGTGTCACCGCAGGGGCTGGTCTCTGGGCGTAATCGAGTCCCTGACTGGTGGGGGCTTAGCTGCACAGATCGTTTCTGTGCCCGGTGCCTCCGATGTCTTCCGCGGGGGACTGGTCAGTTACTCGGACCAGGTAAAGATTTCCCTGGCGCATGTAGACCCCCAGTTACCGGCCCTGCAAACCCTTATTGCGCGGCGGTTGCCCAGCAACGGCCTTGGGTGCGCCGCCGGAGCTGCTGGAGGTGGATGTGTATATCGACCACCGGGTGGCGGGACCCGGCCCGACCGAGGTATCGGGGCAGGAACCGTGATCTGGGATTGACTTTATCCAGGAGTTGAGGGGTTCCCAGCGCTGCGCCACCAAGCCGGAAATCACCGGAGTCGCAACGCGGTACGGAGCCAAAGCATCACCGCGGCCCTGGAATGGGCGCTACAGGTACTGACCGGGCAATAGCGCTCCGTGATGTTATCTTTTGTCCCGCCCTCTTTCGCGGCAAGTGGCACTTTTCCGCCGCAATTATTTAGGTAGCTTGCTAGAGAGTTTTTCCTCGAGAGGCCAGTCTTGAGCAGTCACCCCTGAACACCACGAAGCCGACCACGAGCATCACGAATCTGGACACCTGCATCACGCAGAGGCCCACGCCGGTCACCACGGACACCACCACCACGATGTTTCCCCAAGTATCGATCAACCGTCTCTGGGTAGTTCTGGGGATTACCTTAGTGGTCTTCCTCGCCGAGTTATCGGGGCGGTTATCTCTGGTTCTTGGCCTTGCTGGCCGATGCGGGCCATATGCTGGTGGACTCGGCGGGATTGGCCATTGCCTGGTGTGGTGGCGATTATTTCGCGGCGTCCCCGCAGCGACAGATTCACCTGGGTCTGCTCGCGGCGAAGTCATCTCCGCCGCTTCCAAGCCGGTGTGTTGAGTGATGGTCTGTATTTCTATCCTCACCGAGGCCTTCTCGAACGTCTCACCCACCCCACCGACATCGATCCGCTGGTCAGCGCGATGTTTTCGCTGCGTGGGCTTCTTTGAGAATCTGGCTTCGCTATTTGCCCCGCTGCTGGTACGCAAAAGAAAACCTGAACCTGCGCCGCCTTCTTGAAGTCAGTGCGGATTCCCTGTCCTCGGTGGCGGTTATAGTCGCGGCTGGCATCACCTGGTACAGCGGCGAGACCCGCAGTGCACATTTTGCTGTCTTTCCTGATTGCCGCCGCTATGGCACCTAGGGCACTTTCCCTTGTTGAAGAGTTCAACGGTGATACTCTTGGGAGCGCACTCCCCAGGACCTCGATCTGCAAGAAACTGGGACTACGATATATCCCCTGCCGCACGTCTTGGACGTCCACGACCTGCACGTCTCTACCATTTCTTCCAAGCAGCTGCACTTTTCGGCTCACGTCACCATCGAAGATAGCTGCTGTGGATCGCCACGCCCTGAAACCCTGCATACCATCCAGGAATACCTGGTCGCCAGTTTCCCGTTTTCTTTTGACGCACTCGACCACTACAGATGGATTTGCGGCGCACCGCGACCACGAAGTTCGCACCATCTCTTGCGGAAACCGCCGTTTCTCAAGGAGCAGGCAGCAAGAGAAAGAAGAGGGCAGGTCAAAACGATGACCCGCCCCTCGAAACCTCAGAGGGAAAAAGACCTTTCTGCCCCAACTTTCGCTGCTAAGAGCGAGGCCTCGACCATCAAGCCGACCAAGAAATCTTGCAGCTTTTTATCTGTACCAAAATCCCTAGCAATTAGGTAAAGGTTAGCCTAACTTAATTCCCAGGCTCTATGCAAGCCTTCAGCGTGGCGCCTGCATCTAGACATCCTCGACCCGGCCTCGCCCCGAGCCGCACCCCGAACCTCGACCTGACCCTCAACTAAAACACCCAAAGGCCACCACACCCCAGCTGTTTGGACAGATTCCCGCGGCGGCATATTATATTTTGCAGGTAAGGTAACCTATGAAACTGGCAAAGGCGGTGCGAGATGACGACTCAGAAGGCACAACCCACCACTCAAAAACCACGCCCGCCACTTCACCACAGGAGGGTTCTCCCGACATCTGTAACATATGGGGTTTTCGCCGCCATCTATGCTAGTGATTCTTTGCATACGGGATGTTAGAATCTTTAATCCCATCGTAAGCTGATCCTGGATGGGCCGTGAATTCTCTGAGCGGTTCCGTGGTGATGCTCTCATCTGGTGCAAAAACCCTCATCTGGCTGCATGACCATCCTCGGGTGTCCTGGTGGGGCTTGACTATGGCGCGGCCCACGCCTGGTAGATCTTGATTGTGGCCTTTGCTGGGAGTGCTGGCTGATGTCATTGTACGCGCGGGAAAGTACCTGTTCCCTGCGGTCTGAATATCTTGGCATGCGTGTTCACTCTGTGGACATAGTAGCCGCTGATCCCCATCACTTTCGCCTCGGAAAGCTACTATCAGGGACCTCGTCCCAGCGCATGAGCCCCGAGTACTCTGAACAAATGCGGGCCCTGTTCCAGCCCTGCTGCTGGGAATTGGGGTGTGCTTCTTGCTGGCACTTTTGGGCGCCTGGTAGGGTACCCGCCTGACGGTAAGAGCACTTCACCAAAGCGGGAATCGCTCATGACGCCACCCCAACCCTCGATCAATCCAACCCGGTCGAGGCTTCGGTCGGCCCCCACTTCGCTACCTCACGCGCAGTCCTCGCACCACCCCCTTTAAGGCCTTCAAGACCGCCACGGGTTGAACCTGGACCCGCGCAATTGTTGTTTGATTCTGATCGCGGTTAACTTCGCCGCTATGGGGCCGGCCTCGTTTACCCGGAGTGCAGATCCCTCAGTTTGCCGGTGGTGATACTGTTGGCCTTTTAACCTGAGTCTGCGTGCCTGGTTGATTTACGTGATAAACCTGCTGGCGCTGGTTTTGACTCTATTGGCTGCTGCTAGGAATCGGGGTTCTTTCGCGCGCTTTCTTGGCTTTAATCGGGTACATTCGCGCGCATGATGGTGGTTATCGGCATCGGAACCTGGGTGGTGGTATCCACCCGGCCCTCGGAACTGACCGCCGCGATGTTGCGGCTGCGTTTCCGCGCGCCGTCGTGATGCTCTGCGGTGGTGATGCTGCGCTTTATCCCACGGTTTTCCAAGAAATCGAAAGCCATCACCGAAGCGCAGCGCCTCGCGGGGTATTTTCCGGGCGCCTGGGGAACTTCGACGCATCTGCTGCGCACGGTCGAGTACCTCTTTGGTGCCCTTGTTGTCCCAGACGGCACGCATCCGGATGACCCTGCGGCTTCCGGGATCAGTGCGGTTTGGGCGTCGCGCACCACACCCGCGTGACGCGCATCGGCTTTCACCGGATCGACGCCCCTGCCGTCGCAACCGATTCTGCTCTATGTTATTGCGCTGACTCGCGGAGCGTGATCCTGAGTGTCAGATCTGGCAAAGCCCACCCGTTATCAACTCGCAAGACGCGAGGTTTACGTGGCGAAAACCAGCGAAGCTGCGAAGCCCCGCTACGGCAAAACCGGTTGCCGCACCCATCCGGGCCACTTCGGTCAGCGCCCTGCAAGGACTGGATCTGGAATGCCGCTGAGGCACTTTTGACCCTGTTAGTGGTGCTTGGCTGGTATTCACTCGTGCTGCGCCTGCTAAAACGGCTTGATTCCACACTTTCACCCCGGCGAAGTTACCGGTAGTATCACGAGGCTGGTAAATCAGTCCCGATACCCTCCATCTCTGCTCTGGTCAAGATTGCGCCACGGTTTTTTCTGAAAAACCGCGCACCCAGTTCTTACCCCTGAGGTCCTTCTGAACGCTTTCCGGGGAAAAACGGCGGCTGACCCAGAGGTCATCTTAGAAAACGCCACCCAGCCGCCGCTCGTCTGGGCGTCGCTGGATCCGCTCGACGCGCGCCCTCACTCAGCTTTTCGGGCGGACAGCTGCAGAAAATCGCCTGTGCCAGCGCGCTGGCTTCGTGCAACCGCATTCCGCTTTTCGACGAACCTACCGAATCTCTCGCCCAGGCCATCGAAGTTAATTCACCGCGTTGCTTTCAAGGGAAACTCTTGGCCCAGGACTATACCCCGGCGGTGGCGGAACACCGGCTTTACTTTCTGCGAGACCTGGCTCGACCGCGCTGCTGCTGAAAAATCGGCCGGTCACCAGGCGTTTCACCGGGTTAGCAGTTCTTGCGCTATCTGATGAACAGCGCCGAGCTGGTGTTTGCGTAAACTTCAGGCTTCGACCCCGGCGGATCTTTGCCTCGCCCGCGTCGAGGTCACCGGGCGAGGACGGGGTTTTGGTCCGGGCGAGGACGGTTGCGTGTGTAACCTGGAAGTTTGCTTATGGGAAAACCCGGTTCTCGACATAGAATCAGGCGGTGATTCCAGCGGGAAAACTCGCGTTTTGACCGGGGCGAACGGAGCGGGGAAAACCACTTTGGCACGCCTGCTGTGCGGCTTGACCAAACCACAAAAGGACTCTGGGAAAATCATCTTGGCTGGGCCAGGCTCTGTAAAGCCAAAAGAACTCACCCATAGTTCTATCTGGTGATGCAAGACGTTAACCGCCAGCTCTTTCTGAATCGGTTGAAACCGAACTGGGAATCGGGTAAAAGCATCGCTTTGCCCTCAACAGCGTCTCCAAGCCTTGCAGTCATGGACCTCGAGGACCTCGCCCCAGACATCCCCCCGTCTTCTGGGAGGCCAAAAACAGCGTTTGGTGATTGCTTGTGCCATGGTGCAGCAAAGAGTCTTATGCTGACGAACCCACTTCCGGGGTGGATTATCGACACTCCTCTCTATCGCCGCCGAAACTGTAACTGGCAGATTCCGGCGCCACCGTCCTCGTCATTACCCACGACCCCGAGTTCTATCGAAACCTGCGCGGATTACGTGGCCCAACCGCGGCCACTTTCATCTGAGATTCAGTCCAGATGCGGCTTTTAGCATGCGTAGAATATCCCGAGACTGAAAAGCAACCGCAGCCATCTGGTGAAAAACTTTGGGATGCCAGATGAACGAACACGACTCGAGCGAATCGCCGGTCTGCTGGACCAGATGGGATGTTCCGTCACCCAGGTTCCCGAACACGCCTCAACGCGCTACCTCGCCGGGGACGGAGGCGCGACTCGGTCGTCGAAACACCTGCTCGGTGCGCGAAAATGCCTGCGACGAAACTCTATGGAATCTGGGACAGTTGGCCGATGTGAAGCGGCAGCGCCCCGGCATGATGATTGCAGTGGTGGATGCTGCGCCCAACAGGAAGGTCTGCGGATTTGTAGGGCACCCTCGGTCAGATGCGATTTTCGGCACCCACAACATCGATGTGCTCCCCGCTTTGTTGCGCCGCGCCCGCACAACCAAGAAGCCGCGGTGGAAATTGCCGAAACCCCTGCAGGTTTTCCCTTCGGTTTTGCCCGCGCACCGCAAACAGATTGCCCCGCAGTGGTTTCGATTTTGTGGCTGAAACAACACCTGTACTTTCGCATCGTGCTTCGCTGCGGGTGAGAACGACCGCAGACCCTGCAGAAATCCTGCCGAGGTCGGGCGGTAGATTCCGAGCCATCGAGGTGACGCTGCTGGGGCAAAACGTCAACAGTTACGGAGCTGGCTTTTTGGCGACCGCGGGGCTTTCGCGAAACTACTGAGGCGCCGCGGGAAAACCCTGGTTGGAACGGCTGCACCTCGCCGCACCCTCGCCGCCTTCACCCCGACGTGATCGAGGCCATGCGCGCAGACCCCACGGTGATGCCTTCGCTGCATTTCGCCACAGTCCGGTTCGGACCGGATTTTGGTGAGATGCGGCGTCTTACCGTTCCGAGCGATTTTTGCGGATTCTGTCTCAGATCTCGCCAAGCCATCCCTCGAAGTCGCCATCACCACCGACGGATTGCGGGCTCTTCGGCGAAACCGAAGCGGACTTTGAAGCTACCGACGTGTTGCGCGAAGCCTTGTTTTTAGCGCGGCCTTCACCTTTATCTCATCTCGCGCCGCCCCGGCACCCGGCGGCGGACCGCGAAGACCAGGTGGATCCCCAGGTGGTGTCCGAGCGCGCCAGCGCCTGCTGCGTCTCCAAGAAGAGATTTCGACTCGCGAAAACGAGGCCTTTTGAAGGTCGCGAGTCGAGGTCCTGGTCGGATGAAGGTCGGAAAGACTCGCGACGCAACGGCTTTCGGGACGCGCCAGGATAACTCGATTGGTGCACTGTGGTTCGCGTGAAGGTGCTAGGTGCGCCCCGTGACTTGGCTCACCGTCCAGGTTACGCACGGGGCGCTCTCACCACCCGGGTGGCTGATTCCGCCTTGGAAACCGGGGAGTCGGCAGCAGCCACGCGCGCGGGGATTTGTGGCAGGAAAAATGCTAGCTGACTCGAGGGCGGCGAGGGAAAACCCTCGTTGGGGATGCTGAAAACGCTGCGTGCCTAGTTGGCACAGCCCTCGCGAGGTGAGAGATGATTCTGGCTTTGCGGGCCTGACGGCCAGCGGAAAAAGCGAGCTGTCGCTGCGGTTGGCCCAGGCGCTGGGCGCGGATGACCAGTTGCGCGCCCGCTCGCGGAGCAGAGGTTATCAGCGCTGATGCCTTCAGCTATCGGTATGGATATCGGCACCGCGAAGGTCACTTTATCCCAGCGTCGCCAGGTGCCTCACCACCAGATCGACCAGTTGTAGCCAGACGAGGGTTAGTCGTGCATACCTACCAGAAAAAGCCCGGGCCGATGTCTTGAGATTCAGTCGCGACACGCCCCGCCCGTGGTGGTGGTGGATCGGGCTGCATGCAAAGTGTTCGCTGGATCAACTAAACTTTCCTCCCACCGACCCTCGCGGCGCGCCTCGCTGGAAGAGCGCTCCACGCCGCAGGCCCCGCAGGCACTCGCACCAGGTTTTTGGGCCCAGCTGGACCCGCAAGCCGCCGTGCCATCAACCCGCCTCAACGCGCGTCGTCTGCGGGAGCCCCGGAGGCGATAGAGATTACCGGACAGCCCTTCAGCGCGAATCTGCCCAGCGGAATACTGGCAGGCCCAGACCCCTGCAGTTCTATGACCTGGCCCGCCGCGGAACTGGAGGCGCGCATCGCCATTCGTTCCCAGTGCTGATGTTCGACCAGGGTCTGATGGATGAACGCCAGGCCCTGCTTGCCGATACCCGCCACCCGCTGGGGCTCACCGCGGCGAAAGCTACGGGTGACCCCCAGGCCATCGCGGTGTTGCGTGGGGAACTAGAAGTAGAACAGGCCGTGGCAGAAACGGCGCTTACTACCTGGCAGCTGGCCAGGCGCCAGCATAAGTGGTTCAAACGCGACTTTGCAGGCTGCACTATCTGGAACTGCGCGACCCCAACGCAATCAACGCAACCAACGCAACCCTCCAAACCACCGCGCTCGAAACGGCTCGACCCCGATGGCCTCGACGGGGAAGGCACCGCACCCACTGAAAACACCGCGCCCACTACCCACACCCCGGAAGCGGCAGTGGCGCAGATTATTGCAGTTTTGCGCGAATCCGCTGAGCCAGGTACTGCAGTGTTGACCCCGGACATGATTTTCCGGTGTCCAGGCTGGCAGGGGCCTCAGTCCTCGCCCACCGGAAACCAGAGATAGTCGAATCGCAGGCATGGCAGGCTGCTCAGAATCGAAGCCGACCCCCAGTGCCTCGGCGTTGGACCGGTTCACGGCGGCGAAAAGCGAAACCCAACTCGGTGGGGAGCCTCGATCAAGGTAGAGATCGACATCCAGTTATCGTCTCCGAACAGGCGCACCACCGTGTCCCGCGCGGTGCCCAGCAGACGAAAACACGCTGGAGTTGCGCTGGCAGGCAAAACCCAGCCGCGATAGGGGATTGTGCGACTGGCGGAAGTCACTTCGCGGGTCAGGAGCGTCCGAGCCACCGACGGGGTGCGGCAGGTGCTGTTTAGCAGCAGGTGGTGGTGAAAAAGTAGCGGTCTCGGGGGCTGGTCCAGTCGAAGTCTCGCCTCGAGGCCGAGGGTGAAACGCTCCATCATGATTAGCGCCAACAAAATCCCGGCTTTCGAGTTGCTGGGAACCCAGCCTCGCCGCGGTGTGGAGATTCGTCTGCGCACAGGTGGTAGTGCCCTTCGTGTCGAAGCTGATGACGGCCCCACCGCTGGCGGTTGTGGTGCGAGACGTAGGGCAAAAGGTCCGGCCCTGGTCTCACGCTGATCACCCGCGCCACACCGAACGCATCCGAATCGCGTTGGCGCACAGGTCGATGTGGTGGTGAGGTCGGGTTCGAAACCATGATGGTCGCGACGATTCGCAGATATCGACCGCATCAGTGCCTCCCCAGGGTGTCCAAGGCATCGCACACGCGGTCGAGCGTCACCAGCGGGGGCGTTGCGCGGTCATCTGGGGCATATTTTCAATCGTAGTGCCCAGGCGTGGTTTTCGGGTGCTGAACTGGGAAGATGTTTTTCTCCGGGTCGAGGTTAGGTGGCTGCGCAGGGTGTAGGGCAGTGTTCAGGGGCGGGGTGAAGTCTCGAGGATGCGAAGCCCTTGAGGAGGCAATCTTTTCGGCCCGCCAGCCGTTTTCATTCAGCCAGCGAGTCAAGGGGTCAGCACCCAAGTTCTTCCCCACAACCAGGTAAGCAGTACCGCTGGCTTTAGGCGGCTGCGCCAAAAATCCCACATCTGGTGCAGCGCGGTTTTTCCCTGATGCGCACCGGGGATTGGACCAGATGACATCGACGCTGGCCACGGGTATCCGGTTGGCCGCCGCTCCCGCCTCCAACACCCTCGATGTTCTCCAAGATCTACCTGCGCATTGTGACGACACAGCTCCAGCGCCCTTTCGTTTACGTCCACGGCGAAAACCTGGGCCCGCTGACAAGCCTGCGCCAGCACCAAAGCCAGCGGCCCCCAACCGCAACCCACGTCAACCAATACGCCGCCGTCCTCGCCCCGGTCACCGAAAGCCGTAGGAGGTGCCACCTTTCGCAACAGAACTTCGGTACCTTTATCCAAGCCGTCAGCGGAAAACACCCCGCGGCGGTGCGAATCCGAGAGGGCACCCGCCCAGAATCACCTCGAGATCACGGGCGTTTTCAGCCCGGCAGGTTGGGCGGCAAAGTATTGTTGCGACACGGTTTCCTCGGACTTTCCACGCGCTGGCAGGTACCTACCTAAAATAGCTTGGACACCGAGATAGAAACAACCGCGGTGAGCGCGGCGATAGTTATCCCCAGCATCGCCCCGCCCAGGAAACTGGGATTCGTGGTAAAGAACCCCAGAATCGCGCCCGCGGCTGCAGCCCGGCGGTGGTGATTTCCCCGACCCACGCCAGGGCGGTGGGTAGTTGCAGGCGCCGGGCCAGGATTTGCCCCAGTTGATCCACCAGCACTATCACGGAAGTCACCAGCGCGGAGAGCACGAAATACATATAGAAGTCTTCGAGGAAGAACACCACGCCTTCGGGGAAAAGGCACCAGGATGGTGCCTGGCAACAGGATAGAGAAAGACACCATGCACAGCACCGCCAGGTTGGCGACGAATCGCAACGTGGTTTGAGTGGCCCAACCGGGCAGTGAGTTGGCTGGGGTTGGTGGGGCTAGGGGTTGGTGGGTTGGAGTGCGGTGTGGAGCCGGGTTTGGTCCGGTCGAGGTCCCTCGGCCGGGGAAATCTGCGGGTGGGGACTTTGCGGTGGAGGCGGTGGGCGAGGACGGAGCGGTAGGGCGAGGACGGAGCGGTGGGCGGGGAAGCGGTTTCTAAAGAGTGGGGGAGCGGTGCCTCACGCGGGTCTCGAGCACCGGGGAGTTTTTCGTCTCAGGTCTCGGGGAGCCGAATCGAAGGGTCGAGCGCGGCGGCTTCGCGCAGGATTCTTCGCCCGGACGCCAATCCGGGGTGTTGAACAAAGCGCGGCAGTGGGACTGGAAGCCGAGTCGCCGGGAGTGGGAACCGGGGCGGTTCGAGGCAGAGATGGCCGAATCTAGAGGATTTTCGCCGCGGAGTCACTATCCGGCGGTGGGCCTCATTTTCGTTTCTGCGGCTTCGCGGTATCCTGATTACTCAAGCCTGGGACCTCGATTGGGGTTTGGGTGCAGGGGATTCTATCTCTAAACTAAAAGGGGGAGCGGTTTGAGCGCCGAAACACTGAAACAGCCCGGTAGCGAGGCGGATGCTTCGCCTCATTACCAGGAACAGCTGTGGCAAGACCGCTATGCGCTGGGCCGGGTGGAATCCATCGGTTCCGATATTCACGACATCTCCGAGGTCGAATACAGAGAGGTCCGCTTGGAGCGCGTGGTGCTGGTGGGAATCTACCAGCACGACCCAGACCAGGCGGAACTTTCTCTCCAGGAGCTTTCCGCCCTGGCGCAAACCGCGGGGGCCACAGTGCTGGCGGGACTGCTGCAACGGCGGGAAAACCCCGACCCGGCAACCTTTTTAGGAAAAGGGAAAGCCCGCGAACTCCACGCCCAGGTAGAGGCCTTGGGAGCCGACACCGTCATTGTGGACCACGAGTTAGCCGCCTCGCAGCGTCGCGGTCTGGAAGATGTCGTGAAGGTAAAGGTGGTGGACCGCACCGCGGTGATCTTGGACATTTTTGCCCAGCACGCCACCTCTCGGGAAGGCAAGGCACAGGTCGAGCTGGCCCAGCTGGAATACCTGCCTGCCTCGCGCGGCTGGGGTGAATCCATGTCCCGACAGGCCGGTGGTCGCGCTGCCGGGGTGAAGGTATTGGTTCGCGCGGTCCGGGTGAAACCAAGATAGAGCTCGACCGGCGCCGTATCCGCACTCGGATGGCGCGCTTGCGGCGCCTCTGAAAGATATGGAGCCACAGCGGAAACCAAGCGTTCGGCCAGACGCGCTGGGGATCCCCGCGGTGGCGATCGTGGTTACACCAACGCCGGGAAATCCTCGCTGCTGAACCGGCTGACCGGAGCCGAAGTCCTGGTACACGACGCCCTTTTCGCGACCCCTCGACCCCACGGTGCGTAGATGCAAACCCCGACTGGGAGGGGCTCATACCCTGGCTGACACGGTGGATTTGGTGCGTCGCCCTGCCCACGCAGCTCGTAGAGGCATTTTCGCCCACTCTGGAAGAAACCGCCATGGCGGACCTCGTCATCCACGTGGTGGACGGGCGAATCCTGACCCTCTGGGAGAGGTCGCGGCGGTGGACGAAACCCTGAAAGATATTCCCGGCATGGCGGATATCCCGGTCCTGACCGTGATAAATAAAGTCGACCTCGCCCCGGCACCTACCTTGGCTTTGCTGCGGCACGCGCTTCCTGGTGCCCTCGAGGTTTCCGCCCACACGGGACAGGGAATCTCGCAACTCCAGGAACAGATAGAGTTGCGACTGCCTTCGCCGCGGCAAAAGGTGCGCGTCTTGCTGCACTGGCAAAACCTGGGGCTGCTGGAACGTATCTATCGCGAAGGGCGCCTGATCTCACGCGAAACCCGCACCGAGGGGGAACTCATCGAGGCCTGGGTGGATCCCGGATTGGCGATGCAGCTGCTGGACCAGGACCTGGGGTCAGGACATGACTGATTCGGCGCAACTCTCGCACACCGCCGCGAAGGTGTTTCAACAGGTGGTGGACCTGCTACAGGGCGATACCCGCCCCGGACAACTGCAGATGGCCTCTGGGGTGCAGTCCGCCCTCGATGACGGCGAAAAACTCTTGGTCCAGGCCGGCACCGGCACCGAAATCTCTGGGCTATCTGGTACCTGCTTTTGCTCTACGCTATCGAAAAACGACACGGTGGTGGTGGTTTCACCGCCACGCTAACTTTTGCAGCACCAAAATCATTACCAGGACGCCCCTCTGGCGGTAAAACGCGATTGAAAAAGGTCTTGGGGGTGGCGCCTCGAGTAGAGGTCCTCAAGGGCTGGTCGAACTATGTGTCTGCATAAACTCAACGGGGGATATGCTGGGCTAATGACGACCTCTTTCGCCACGATAGAAGACACTCAAACGCCAAGAATTCATGGCGGGTCTGGCGGTGGAGGCCGTGGCAGGGGCAGTTACGTCGCTCAAACCAAGCGACTCTATAAGTGGGCTCACGAAACCACCACCGGAGACCAGGACGATGCCCCGCGCAACATCGATAGCCGCACCTGGAAACAAGTTTCGATTTCCTCCCGGGAATGTATAGGGGAAAAATGCTCCTTCCGCAATGAATGCTTTCAGGTGCGGGCCCGGGATAAAGCCCAAAGTGCCCGTGTGGTGGTTACGAATCACGCCATGTTGGGGATCGCGGCGGCCGGGCACCAAAACCCCCTGCCGGAATTCGATGCCTTGATTATCGACGAGGCCCACGACTTGGTGGATCGGGTTCGCTCCCAAGCCAGTGCGGAACTCAGCGCTGCTATGGTCAGTGCGGCGGGAAACATCGCCCAGCGGCTTTCTCTGCAAGGCGCCGAGGACCTGATTGTCCAGGGTCTGGAACTGCAACAAGCCTTGCAAGCTCTGCCGGATCGGCGCTATGAAACTTTGCCCCCTGCCCTGGTGGGGATTCGGGAACTCACCATGACGGCGCTGCGCGCAGCCTTGCGTTCTGTAGGGGAAAAGTCGCCCGGCTCGGGCACTAAGCAGGCCGACCAGGTGGCCCTGGCCAAAGGCAGCTTATCGGATCTGCTCGACACCCTAGAGGCCCTGAAACCTGATTCTATAGAGTCGGGCTATACCGTGGCGTGGGTTTCGCGGGGGCGTGAGGGGGACTCCGAACCGCGGCTATATACCGCCCCCCTGGATGTGTCGACCAGTTTGGCACATTCTCTGTGGGAGGAACGAACCGTGGTGGCGACTTCGGCCACGTTGAAGCTGGGGGGCAGTTTCTCTCATATCGCCAGGGACATCGGCTTTAATCTGTGCTCCACGCCCGCCCAGTGCCTCGACGTAGGTACGCCTTTCGACCCGGCGAAACAAGGCATCATCTACATGGCCTCGGATTTACCCGCCCCCGGACGGGGAGAGTACCCCGTGGAATTTTGGGACCGGCTGGTGGAACTGGTACAGGCCAGTGACGGGGGAACCCTGGGGTTGTTTTCTTCCCGCGCCAAAGCTGAGGCCGCCGCTCAGGTGTTGCGGGAACGCACCGATTTGCCGATTTTGCTACAGGGGGAAGGCACCATCGGTGGTTTGGTCCAAGAGATGCGCGAGGACCCCAGGGCCTGTCTGCTGGGAACCCTGTCGCTGTGGCAGGGGGTGGACCTGCCGGGACAGACCTGTAGACTGGTGGTGATTGACCGCATTCCTTTCCCGGTGCCAACTGATCCCTTGATAGAGGCGCGCGGTGCGGCGGTGAGGCGCCTGGGAGGCAATGACTTCATGCAAGTATCGGTGACTCACGCGGCCCTGTTGATGGCGCAAGGTTCGGGACGCCTATTGCGCACCGCCGCGGATCGCGGGGTGGTGGCGGTGCTGGATTCGCGACTGGCCACCAAGCCCTACGGGAAATTCCTGCGTGACTCGATGCTGCCGATGTGGCCCACCACCAACACCGCGGTGGTGCTGAATTCTTTGCGTAACCTCAGCGCGCAACTCGAAGCGGACAGCTCAACAGCAGACGCCGCATCCCCGGACGCGGGCGCGCACCACACAACACCCAAAGACGCAGGCGAAGAAACCACAAAAGATCCGGCCTAGGGAGGTGGTTACTACAAGGCGCGAATCACCGTGACGATTTTGCCCAAGATAACCGCGCAGTTGCCTGGAATCGGGGCATAGTTCGGGTTGTGTGGCAGCAACCACACCTGTCCTTCGCGACGCGAATATTCCTTTACCGTGGCTTCACCATCTATCATAGCGGCGATGATTTCACCGTTCTGCGCTTCGTTCTGGCGGCGCGCCACCACCCAGTCTCCGTCACAGATAGCGGCATCAATCATGGAGTCACCGTGGACTTCCAGCATAAAGAGTTCCCCGTTACCGGTAAATCGACGCGGCAAGGTAAAGGTGTCCTCTACCATCTCTTCGGCGGTGATAGGCACCCCCGCTGCGATGCGGCCCACCAGTGGTACCGGGGTGGTTTTCCCGGTGTCGGCAAAGCTGACGGGGATCGAGGTGACTGTGGCGGGGGGAGTGTCTGTCGGGTTCTGTGCAGCTATGGGTTGTGCCCCTTCGGGAAGCTTTACGAATTCGAGGGCACGGGGTTGATTAGGGACACGACGCAGATAGCCCTTTTCAATCAAGACTTCGAGGTGGTGCTGCACCGAGGAGGGGGAAGACAACTGCATTGCCGCGGCCAGTTCCCTCACCGAGGGAGGGTAGCTGAGTTCCGTGCTGAGACGGTAGAGAGTCTGGAGGACTTCGGCTTGTCTCTGGTGAGCTTTAGTCATGGCTGTTCCCTTCCCTGGCTCATGAATTGGCCCCGAAAATTTGGAGCCGATTTTTCATTTCTGGGCACTTTGGCATCGTAGTGAGTGCGGTGCGAAGCCTCCCGAAAACATATTCGCACAAATGTTCGAGTTTTGGGATGACAACTCGCCGCAGACGGTATATATTATATGTACAGATGTTCGAACGAACAAGTGTTCGAAAAGGAAGGAAGATTGAAAGTCGACTGCGGTTTTTAGCCCCCGTTTACAAGCGATTCTGCCCTCAAGGGCACGCGGTATCCACTCCGCAGTTGCGCCTGGTACACAACAGCGAAGCCATCGCCTCTTCCCCCTCCGGCCGAGAAATCGACCCGAACCTCCTCCAGGAACTACGCGATTTGGCACCCAGCCACCCCGCGCTGCGTCCCTACTCCACTCCGCACGCCACAGCCGTGTCCAGCCGGGCATACCGTTTCGATCTGGGAAAGTTATTGCAGGTGGCACTCTTTGCGTTGGCGGCACTCGCGGTGGTTTTCGTTGGGATGCTGGTGGGCGCGTGGTTGGGTCCCGATATGGCCCAGGCCCCGGTAGATTACCTGGTGCACACGGTGCTGCCGGGGGACACTCTGTGGTCCGTTGCCCAGGCCAATGCCGGCGCACTGCCTACCGATGAAATGCTTTCCAGACTGATGAGTCTCAATGACCTCGATGCGGCCTCGGTCTTGCAATCGGGACAGCAAATCTTGGTCCCGGTTTTCTGAGCCGGGGCTGGGGACATGTCTTTGACTCTGGCCCTGGGTTTGCCAAAGCCCCGGAATTGGCCTTACTGTAAGAGCACTACTGCTTCCGAGAAAAGGCCGATTTTTGCACTGCCCTTTTTGCCACCACGACGATTCTCGGGTGGTCGATTCTCGTACCTCAGATGACGGCAGCAGCATTCGTCGCCGACGCGAATGCCCGAACTGCGGGGGACGCTTTACCACTCTGGAAACCACTTTGCTCCTGGTAAAGAAACGATCCGGCGTCACAGAGCCCTTCTCTCGGGAAAAGGTCATCGACGGCATGTCTAAGGCAGTACAGGGCCGACCCATCACTGCTTCGCAGCTGGCTTTGGTAGCCCAAGGGGGTAGAAGAAACCCTGCGCCAGCGTGGCACCGCCATAGTCAATTCCGAAGATGTCGGCAAAGCTATCCTCGAACCTCTCAAAAAGCTCGACGAAGTGGCCTATTTGCGTTTCGCCTCGGTGTACTCTGACTTCAACTCTCTAGAAGACTTCGAACGCGCCATCGCTTCGCTCAAGAATTAATCACCTGATCCAGGTTCGCCATCACGCTTTCGCGCACCAGGCGACGCTGCAACTTCCCCATGGCGTTTTTCTCGAGGGCCACCGGATAAGACACGGAACGAGGCAGGGCGTATCGCGGTAGGCGCTCTAAGACCCAGGCGTGAATCTTTTTCAGATCTAGGGAGGCCCCGGGCTTGAGCACAATCGCGGCGTGAACCTGTTCCCCGCGGGCCGGATCAGTCATATCGGGAATCCCCACCACCGCAACTTCCTGCACCTGGGGCATCTCTGCGATGGCGGCCTCGACCACCGAAGGATAGACATTAAAACCAGAGATAATGATGAGTTCCTTGCGCCGGTCACTCATCTTCAAGTAGCCTTCGTTTTCTTCTACTAAATCCCCGGTGCGCAACCAGCCGTCCGGGGTGAATAGCTCGTCGGTTTCGGCCTGGTCGCGCCAATACCCCGGGGAACAACCCGGGCCCTTGACCTGCAGTTCGCCCACCTCGCCAGGGGTGACATCCACCAAGGTTTCCGGGTCAACCACGCGCACCTGGATAGAGGGGAAAACGATACCCATGTACCCCAAGCGACGCTCGGCACCCATGGGTGAACCCAGGACGGTGGGGGAGGTTTCGGACATCCCATAGCCCTCGATGATCTTTCCGCCGGTAACTCCCTCCCAGGTTTTGGCCAGTTCTTGTTTCAGCGGCATCGCCCCGGAGATGGCGTAGCTAAAGGAACTTAAGTCAATCTTGGGATTCTCTATCGCGGCTTTGGCTAGGCGGTCGAAAATCGGGGGGACCGCCACGATGAAGCTTCCGGGACGACGCTTCTGTGCAGCCAGCACCGCTCCCAGTTGGAACTTCGGGAACAGCACGGCGGTACCACCCAAACCGATGCAACCGTTCAGGGAAAGCGTCAAACCGAAGGCGTGGAAGAAAGGCAACACGCAGTACCAAGTTTCTTTGCCTTCGCGCAGCTTCGTCACCCAAGACACATTCGCCGCCAGATTCGTCACCAAGTTACGGTTAGTCAAAATCACCGCTTTGGGTTTCCCGGTGGTTCCACCGGTGTGCAGCAACACCGCGGGCAAATCCGGGTCAATGCGGGTGATGTGGTTATAGGGCTTGTCCTGGTGCTTCAACAACTCGTTGAAATCCTCAAGGCCTTCCTTGGGGTGCAAATCCAGCATCTGGTCGCGCGTTTCCCGGGCCTTCTTTACCGGCAGGCGCAGCGCCAGGCGGTTGTACCACGGCAGAGCCTTAGTCATATCGACCGAAATCAGAGACACCCCAAGGGCTTTGGCTACCGGCTCGATGTTGGAGGCGATCTTTTGCCACACCAGCGCCACCACGGGTTCGGCGTTCTCGAGCTGCCACTTCAGTTCGGCAGGAGCCGCCATCGGGTTGTGCAGCACCGCCACCGCGCCCAACTGCCAGCAGGCATAGAGCGCGAAAACCATCTGGGGGCAGTTGGGTAACACCACAGAGACCCGCGAACCGCGTTCGATGCCTTTGTCTCGCAGCAAGGCGGCAGTGTACTGGACCTGTTCCACGAATTGGCGGTAAGTCCAGGTCGCCCCGAAGAAATCAATCGCCACCCGCCTGGGATACTTGTTGGAAATCCGTCGCAACACATCGATTAACAGCTGGTCGGTTACGGGAATCTGTGGGGGCACATCGGGGTTAGCTAGGGACCGCATCCGCTTAGTCATCTCTGATTCTTGTTCCGGAGGGGTGTGCACATAGCGTGGCAGGTGAATCCCTGCGTCCGGAGCCAAAGGCAGCAGATCTATCGCTTCACTCAAAGCGGGTCCTTCCTGTAATCGGGTCACCCCCACCGACCCCGGTTCGGGGAGCGAACAGCCCTAAAATCATGTGTTTAGACTAAATTTTAGTTGACCGATTGTTCGGTGTCGCGAGGGGAATGCGTCGAATCCATCGGCATGACGCGCAGTCTAATCGTCGAGTCCAAGGCAGATATCGCCTCGACGGCCTGGGTGGGCAGCTGGGAAGAGATATCGCCCAACACATAGCCTACTTCCCCCCGAGGTTGCCAGAATCTGGCCCTCGACATTCGCCCCGGTTTCAGCCATGATCTGGTTTACCTTCGCCATCACACCGGGGGTGTTTTGGTGAATCAGCGCCATGCGGTACCGGGTCCCGGCGGTAGGAGCCATCGCCAGGTTCGGCATATTCACACTCATCACGGTTTCCCCGTCGCCCACATAGGAAACCAGTTTGTCCGAGACGAAACGCCCGATGTCTTCTTGGGCTTCCAGGGTGGATCCCCCGATATGCGGGGTCAAAATGGTGTTGGGCTTACCTACCAGGGGAGACACGAAGGGCTCGCCGTTCTTGTTGGGTTCTTCAGGGAAGACGTCCACCGCGCAACCCCCCAGGTGACCCGAATCCAAGGCCTCGGCCAAAGCATCCACATCCACCACGAAACCGCGCGACAGGTTGATCAGTTTAGACCCGGGGCTTCATCATCGCCAGCTGCGTTGCCCCGAACATCCCGGCATTCGAGGCCCGCCCATCTACGTGCAGCGACACAAAGTCCGCGTCACGCACAGCTTCTTCCAAAGAATCACATTGACGGGCATTGCCGATCGGCAGCTTGCGCGCCAAATCATAGAACTGGACTTTCATCCCCATCGCCTCGGCCAGAATCGACAGCTGCGTGCCGGTAGAGGAGTACCCGATAATCCCCAGGGTCTTGCCGCGCACCTCGTGGGAGCCTTTGGCGGTTTTCTGCCATTCCCCGTGATGCATGTCGTGGTTACGCACCGGGATCTGGCGAGCCAGGGAAATAATCTCGCCGATAGCCAGCTCTGCCACGGAACGCGTATTGGAATAGGGCGCGTTGAACACCGCCACTCCGTGTTTGGCGGCGGACTTCAAATCGACTTGGTTGGTGCCGATGCAATAGGTCCCCACCGCCTCCAGTTGCGGACACTGTTCGAAAACCCGCTGCGTCAGGTTCGTCTTGGAACGAATCCCCAGCAAATCAAAGCCCTGTGCGGCTTTGATGACATCGGCTTCGTCCAGCGCGCCTTTGATGCGCACCACCTCGATGCCTTGGGCTTCGAACACCGGGTTAGCGGAAACATGGGGATCTTCAAGGAGCAGTACTTTGGTCATGGCTTCATCCTATCGCGAAAATCACAGCCCAGATTCCAGGGCCTGCGCGGGCATTCCCGCCGGCAACTCCAGCTGTGTCACCACGTGGAGGCGCTTGGTGGGGCGGGTCAGCGCCACATTGAGGTCGCCCACGGATTCCTGCGCGAAACGCCCAGGGTCTAACAAAATCACCACGTCGAACTCCAGCCCTTTCGCGCTCTTGGCATCCAGATAGCAGCACTGGTCCTCGATCGGGTCACTCTGTTCCAGTCCCAGCGCGCGAGCCAGCGGTCTCCCATAGGGGCTAATAACTGCAATTTTCCCCGAGCCTTGCCCCAAGTCTTGCTCCAGGCGCGAGACTTCTCGGCCTAACACCGCACCAACGGCCGCGGCCATACTCCTGTCCTCGCCGAGGTCGTCGTTTACGTTACTGGTGCCGTCTCCCCTTCGGAGGTCCTCGCCACGGGTGGGTGCACAAGGCAGGCGCGTCACCTGGTAGCAGTCGGCAACCTCTCGCGCCGAAGTGGTCGCCACCGGCAGGGCCTCGCCGTGGGCGGCCAAGACCTGCTGGGCTATCTCCATTAAGGACCTGGGGGTGCGGTAGTTAATGGTCAAAGTCTCCATAACCGGAGTGGCGCGGGTAGCAGGACCTAAAAGCTGCTCCCAGGTGGCGTGGTTAGGACGCGAAGATTGATTCACGTCACCGACGATGGTGAAGGAGCGCGAAGGGCAGCGACGCAACAGCAGGTGCCACTGCATCGCAGTGAGCTCTTGGGCCTCATCCACCACGACGTGGCCGTACACCCAGGATCGATCCGCGCGGGCGCGCTGCGCCAGGGGCGACAGCTCGGTATGACCGCGCGAAAAATCGGCCAGCATCCTGGCATTGACCAGGCCTCCGCCCAGTTGCATGGATTCGATCGCCTCCGCGGCCTGGGCGATTTCTCGCGATTCGCGCTCGCGCCGGGCCGCTGCCTGGTCATTGACCTCGGGGGAGGGGCCCAACAGTTCAGCCAGCTCATCAAGAATCGGCACATCGGCATCGGTGAAGAGCTGGCCTTTGGGACGGTACAGCGCCTGGATTTCGGCGGGGCTAAACAGGTCTTGGGCCAGGCGACTCAGGTAAGCGGGATAGGCATAGAGCCGTTCCAAGAGCTGGGTCCGGGGTGGCTGGCAGGAAAACGCGTTGAGGGCGCGGCGCACCGTGGGGACTGGCGGATTTTCTTCGCTCATCCAGGCTTCGTCTTCGGATGGGGTTTTCCCCGGCATAGAGCCTGGTCGCTCCCGCACCAGTTGGCGTGCGTATCCCATCCACCTGGCATTGTGCCCCATCCCCGCATGTTCCCCCGCCTCGATGGCTTCGCGCACACTGTGGGCGCTCAGATTCAGCTTCACGTGGTCCAGCTGCAGCTCCACATCGCGTCTGGGCGGACGCCGCAGGTCCGCCACCGCGCGTTTACACACTTCGACCCAGCGCATATCGCCTTTCAGGTCAATCAGCCCCGGTGCTTCTGCCACCGTATGCAGCCCTGGATAGCACTGACCAATAGTCAGATTCACCACCCCGGTTTCCCCCAGCGCGGGCAGCACCCTTTCGATATAGCGCAGGAACACCTTGCTGGGTCCCACCACCAGCACTCCCTTGGACTCCAGCTGTTCGCGATGGGCATAGAGCAGATAGGCCGCCCGGTGCAGCGCCACCGCGGTTTTCCCGGTACCCGGCCCGCCCTGCACCACCAGAAAAGCATTGAGATCGGTACGAATCACCCGGTCCTGTTCGGCCTGAATCGTGGAAACAATGTCGGACATGTGCCCGTCTCTGGCGCTGGACAGTGCCGCCATCAACGCGCCTTCGCCCTGCAGCCCGGCACTGTCCTGGGCAGCGCTGGGATCCAGCAGTTCGTCTTCTACCGCCACGACGCGCCGCAGCTCGGTAGTGATGTGGCGCCGGCGTCGCACCCCCAGGTTATGTCGGGCCGTGGCTTGGTAAAAGGCCTGGGCCGCCGGTGCGCGCCAATCCACCAACACCTGATGTGACAGGGTTTCGCCTAAGCTGTCTTCCCTACCGTTCCCTCTGGGGTTTCGCCGGTTCGAGGTTCGGTTCGGAGGTCTTGCGGGTGGTGGGTGGTAGAGGTGGGGGTTTCCTCGCGCAGCCCCTATCCTCCCGATGTGGTAGTGCTGGGCCTGCGCGGACTTTTCCCCGACTTCGAGACTGCCGAAAACCAAGTGGTTCTCTACACTCTCTAGACGCGCCGCGTTATCGCCATAGTGCGCCGCCAAGGCGTCACGATCTGCCCGGGCCGAAGGGTTCGAAACCATCTCGGCTACAACTTTGGCCTGTTCACCGCGATAGAATGCGCGCTGTGCGTCAAGTAGCCGGTAAGCATAGTCAACAAAGCGCTGTTCGCTTTGGATCTCAGAGTTATTCCCAGAGTTTTGACTCGGTTTCGAATCGTCTACCATGGCCTCTCCCGCTTGAAAACTGGGTATCAATTATGCCCCATCTGGCTATTGAGAGCGAATCTGTGCTGGGGCTTGTAGACTAGAAGTAAAACCAGAGGGGAGATTATGACTGCGGCAGATTCTTTGTTGTTACCGGACGCAAACTTAGAGTTTAGCGCCGAGGTGATGCTGCATCATCTCCACGGTGCTATGGACGCGGGTCGGGCCGGTCGCGGAGTTATCGAGCATTTGCTCGAAACTCTGCCGGCAAAGAACATCGCAACTTTCGACTCAGACCAGCTTTTTGGATTTCCGCTCCCCATCGTCCCTGGCTCAGTTTCAGCGACTGGAAGTTCACCGAGGTAGAGATGCCCGAAATCCGCCTGGACCTCCTCAGTGATGACAAAGACCGTAATTTCTTGGTGCTGCACGGACCGGAACCCGATATTTGCTGGAATGGTTTTGTCGACACGGTTTTGGCCCTGGCGAAATCTCTGGGGGTAAAGAAAATGCTGGGGGTAACCGGACTTCCCGGCGCGGTACCCCATACCCGACCCACTCCGGTGCACCTGCACGGGCACCGGGCCGCCGAACTGCCCCAGCAACCCGTCATGCACGGCGAGATGATGGTGCCCGCGGGCATGGACCAGTTGCTAGAGTATTCCCTGGGACAAGCCGGGATCGAAACTTTCGGCATCATCGCCGCGGTTCCCTACTATCTGATAGAGGGAGATTACCCCCCGGCCGCAGCAGCTTTGCTGCGCGCCGTGGTACAGCAAACCGGTTTGGAACTGCCTACCGGAGACGTAGAAGCTGCCTCGGCCCAGACCCTGACACAGATCAACCAGATGGTAGAGGCTGTGCCCGAAGCCGAACAGATTGTGCAGACCTCGAAGAACACTTTGACCAAGCTGAACCAACTGCCCTGGTAGAGCCCAAACAGGAACCTTTACCCACTGCCGACGAGTTAGGCGCGCGGCTGGAAGAATTCCTGGCGCGCAATGACCGCCTGTCTCGCGGGGTGCAACTGGGTCGCATGGACACGGATTTCCAGCGTAAATCTCCGGTGATATTTCTTCGCTGCGCGAAACTCCCTTACGAGCGTCGCGACCGCGGAACCCCCAGGTCCCGCCGCGCCCTCGCGGTCGTCATCGCGCCGAGGATTAACGAAAACTCGCGCCTGTTCGGCGCGAGCTATGCAGCTCAAACCAGTCAGCAAACCCGATTGTGCCGGGCGGTTTCAGTGTTCCGTGCGGCGCCGGTCCCACTTATCTTCTTGGCGCTGCATAAAGGAAGCTTTTTGGGAGGGACGTGACTTGGCAGTTTTGGCCCCTGTAGGCACCTGAGGTGGGAGATTTTTCGGTCATGATGATGCCGAAAATCGTCAGCATTCCGATAACCATCAAGATGAATCCCACCACACCCACAGCGGAACCAACAAGTTGCAAAGCTGCCCAGCTGGGGAGTGAGGAACAAGCCGGTCAGCAAAGTACAAACCCCCAACAGCAGTAAGATCACGCCCAGGGCAACTTGGCGTGGGCGGAGCGGCCACCTGACCGGAACGCATCCGGCCGGCCAGATGCGGATCTTCGTCGGAGAGGTGTTCTTCCATCTGCGCCAAAACTTGGAGCTCGTAATCGGACAGAGCCATAAATCCTCCTTCGGCGCGAGATTTGATTGGAAACGCTTACAACACCATCGAACCGTGTCGACTACTAGTATGCAAGCGCTGACGCTGGGAATGTGGTGGATAGCAACACTGATTGTGGCTATCTGGTTGGTTTGCGTGCCCGGCCCCAACACCCGACACGGCGCTATCGCACTCACGTCTTCATCAAACACGTCGAGGACTTGAGCCCAGACGATGTTTTGCGCACGGCGCCCTACGAAGTCACTTTGCTGATACCTTCCCTGGACAACCACGGGGGAGCCAAAACTGTCTATCATCAACTCACCGTGACTCCACCTGACCTGCCGGTGGGGCACGCCCGCGAAGCGCAACGCAACAAAAGCTATCTGGATGCCTGGGCCGCGATTGGTGACCCCAGTGACCTGGTGTTTCACCGCCCCGGATTGTGGCGGATAGAACTCTTGGCCCAGGCCGGTCTGGTGCTATTCGCCCAGTTCGTCATGGCCGGAGCCGGTTTCTTGAACTGGAAATTGGTGATGACTTCCAGCCCTTCACTGGTTTTCGTCTTCGCCCCTACCATGGCGGTGATTGCCTATGTTTTTTTGCCCTGGCGTTGTGGCGGGCTGGGCGCGAAGCCCTGGGACCGATTCGACTCAGTGCGAAACCAGTCACGGTTCCCGCCCGCATCACCGGGGTGCGACAAGTCGTGGGGATGCGTCCCCGACACGCCACCGCCTTCGAGGTTTTCACTGATGTGGGCACCCCTCGATATGCCGGTCCAGTTCGGGGTGATTCGCCTCAGTTCCACGCGTCGCTCCACCCGAATCCTGCTGCACAAACTCCTGGAAACCCAACTCCAAGAAGAAGTCGCGGGAAAGCTGCGGGTCCGCGGGGAACCTCCTGCCCCACCCCAGGCCCGCGCCGCCGTCACGGTACTGAACACACCCCAAGGCCCCACTACCGTCAAGATCACCGCACTTCCCCCACCGACCCGCGCCACGACCCTCGACCCGAGAAAGTACGTAAAGCCGCCAAACGGGCCCGGGAAAAGCGCGAGGCACAACTGCAGGCGCAACGTGAGGCCCATGAAAAGTCCACCGCGCAGGCCCGCATCGAAGCGGCTTCCCCCGCGCAGCAGGGAGGTTGGGACGAGGCACTGCAAGAAGTCGTCCAGGCTGGGCCGCGCGCCTGGTACTATCCCCTCAACCCGGGGCGGGTGCACCTGGTAGGTTTCAGTGGCAGCCGTGCCCACCTGCTGCAGATGTGGGGTCGCTTGCTGATGTGGGCGGGAATCGCCTTGTTGATGGGACTGGCTTGCCCAGTGGGCCGTGCTGTACCCCGAAGTGATGTTCCCCAACCACCAGGTCCCACCCGATACGCAGATGCCGTTGGGAAGGTGGGAATAGCCAGGTGCTTCCAAAGCCCAAAAACCCCAAATCAGAAACTATTGTGGCCAGCCCGTGGGCTGAGTATATTGAGAAGCGAAAGCACCCCGGAACCCAAAGAACAGGACAGGGAATGGAAACTGCGGAAAAATCTGCCGATCCCGATCGCCATCGTCGACGATCACCAGGTGATTTCCCTGGGGCTGGAAGCCTATGCTGAACAATGTCAGGATCTGGAGATGATTGGGTGGTACCCCACGGTGGATGCCCTGCGCGAAGCGGTGGATCATTCGATTCAAAAGGAACTGATTGTGGTGCTGGATCTGCGTCTCGACGACGGCTCCACTGTCAGCGGCAACGTCGAAAAGCTGCGCGAGGTCTGCCGCGGCGTAGTGGTCTACACCTCCGGAGAGGATCGCTATCTGATTCGGCAGGCCTGCGAAGCCGGCGCCTATGCGGTGGTGCATAAATCCGACAGTCTGGACGTGCTGGCCAATGCGATTCGCGGCGTGGCCAACGGCACTTTGGAGCCTTCGGTAGAGTGGGCCGGGGTGGTGGATTCCGATATGGACTTCATCCAAGAACTCACCAGTACCGAACGTGAAATCCTGGCGCTCTATGCCGCGGGAGAAACCGCCGCGGCGGTGGCGCACCACCCAAATATCTCCCAACACACCGTCAACACCTACGTGCGCAAAAATCTGCAGTCGCTATGAATCCATCGGGCGCACCGCGGATTCCTGCAGACCTGTATAAACTGGCCCTTGAAGACGGTTTGATTCCGCGCGAAAACCTCTGAAGCCGAAACCTCCTCCATTGTCGCCTCTACCCGCCCCCCGCCACGCACCTGGTCCTCTATGACCGCGACCTGAACCTCGACCAGGAAAAACCTCGACGGCGCCCTCGACCTGCGCAAAGACCGCGTGGCGGAACTGTTGTCGCTGCGCGCCTACGTGACGCGCTGGGTGGCTGATGATTCTGCTGGTCGGGGCAGTGGTGATGTTGATCATCGCCCCGGAAACCATCCGACAAATCCAGCTCCAACCCCAGCGCATCAGCTGGCTGGTGACTTTCCCCGTGGCGCTGTCCCTATGTGGTGAGTCTGCCCCTGGTTCTCTACCTGCAACTCTATGTGCGCTGGTTGGAAAAGGGCGGATTTTCCCTGAAAATACCCGGGCCTGGGCCTGGGCCCCTGCGTTTCCAAGCGGTGGCTAACGAAAATCGTGCGCTTCAACGCGCTGATGCTGCTGTTCTATAACGTGGTGCCGCTGCTCTACATGGCGCTGGGGCCAGCACTATTCCCCTGTTGCTGGAGGAAAACAAGCTCATCGCTATGTTCCCCAGATGTTCATCCTCTATACCCCCACCCTGATGGCGCTGTTCCTGCCTTTCGGCGCGGCGGTGGCGATCGGGCTGGCGCAGAACCTCTTGGCGGTTCCGGTGGCCCTGTCCGTGGCGGGGGATTCCTTGATTCGGCCCTGGTGGATGCGGTCACAACAGTTTCTTGGTGGTGCTGATCGTGTTGTTGATCAGGTGCTGCTGAGTACGCCGACCGCGTCGATTCCCCAAAAACACCGCCATCTACCGCACCCAGCTGCTGAGCTACCAGCTGCAGCTCAGAGGACAAGGAACGCGAAAACCCTCAACGCCTTGGTGCACGACAGGTGATATCGGCCCTGGTCACGGCCTTGAACTCTTGGTGGCCCCCCAGACGGCCGCGGATAACGCCGCTCAATCCCAGCGCTCTACTCTCTCAAGTTGCCGCTGATTCCCCACCAAGGTCGAGAATCTGGACAACATCGGCCAGTTCATCGAACTGTGTGCACCGCGCCACCCACATTTTGGCTTCCCATTCCCCAGGACTACCGCTTTGAACTGGAGGTTTTGGGGTGGACTTTCGCGGTCGCGGGGCGGGGAAGAGAAAGCCGGGTCGAGGACGGTGTGGTCACCGCCGGGGCGGGCCCCGCGGGGTTTGCCGCCGCAGTCGGTGCTGCACGCCTTTGATGCAAACCTTCGAAGAAGCGGTGCGTAACTCAGTGCCAAACACGCCACTACTGCCACCAAGCGACGCCTGAGTTCGCCGTGGAGTGGCGCGGCAACCAGGTTCAGTCCCTTTACCCGCCACGTCATCGACAACGGACCCGGTTTTCGACATCACCAAAGTTCCCTCCTCCAGGTCTCGGCCTGCGACGCTCCATTCTGGGCCGGATGCGTGAAGTATCGGGAGGCAAAGCTGAAATCACCTCTCAGCTGGGGCAGGGCACCACGGTGAAACTCACGGAATCGTCCCGTCGAGGTGCTTCCCTCCCTCAGTGCTTCTCCCGGTCCGGGTCTGTTGCATCGTCGCCGTTTGTGGCTATCGAAATCAACGCCAGCAGCTCTTGGCCGAGAGCCGCGAAGTTCACACTCACTATCGCGAGATTCTTTCCTCGCGCCTGGGGAAAGTTCATGTTGCTGGCCTTCGGCCTCGACGTAGTCTTTACCTTGATGGTGGTGTGGCCCCATTACACGCACCTCGGCTGGGAGCGGCGCTGCTGTTTCGGTGCCGTGGGCTGCTATCTTTGGCGGGGATAACTGTAATCTTTAGCCGCGACTGGGGATTTTCTGCGTGCGCGCCGCGGTGATGCAGCTCCTGGCCCTTCTCACCCCCGCAGCCGCGATGCTTTTCTGGCAGGACAAAGATTCCACCCAAAAATCACCCTGAGTAATTTCCTGGCTATCTTTCTGGGAAGGCCCGAAATCGAAAGCTCCAGCGGTGGCGGGGCGATGAACATGATTCTCTTTGTCCCCACCACCTTCATCGTCCTGGCGGCTTTCTTGCTGGCGGGCGGCAAAGTCAACTTCGCGCTGCGCCTGAGTCTCTTTAGCGCCGCCTCGTATCTCTTTGGCTATTGTCTTCCTCAACATCGTGGTGCGTTTCGAACTGAGCCCCGAGCAGGTCTGGGGGATTCGCGTCTCTCAATCCCTACCCCCACCTTTGCGAGCCGTTAGTCTGATTCTGGTGGTGATGTCCAGCATCTTCATTGTTTTCGCCTCGGTTATTGCTACTAAACAGGCCCGCCAGGCCGAAATGATCACCCGAGATCGCTATCTGCAAGCGGTGCAAAAGAAACTGCACGACGAAACTGCCCCGCGGCTGCGTGCCCAGGCCATCGCTAAGGTAAAGGCTTTGGTAGATCCGGTTTTCACCGATATTCAGCTCGAGGCTTTGGAAGGGAGCCTGAGTTTTCCCCGCAGCTCCTCTCTCGATGCCGGGCCCTGGAAGGGCGTCTGCGCGACATGATTCGTTCCTCGAAACTCGACGACGAGGAACTGGGGATGCCATCGAAGCCGCGCGACTCCACGGGGTTACGGTAAGACTTCTAGATGATACGCCGCCGCATTCGGGGGCCGAACTGACGCATGTTTTGGATTGGGTGCGCCGCGTCGCGGTGCCGCTGTTGGGTGACCTGGCCGGGGAAGGTGGCGAGGACCTCAGCGTGGTGATTCGGGTCGCCTTGCGTTCCAGCGGTCCCAGCGCCACCGTGGTGGCGCGTCGCGGCACCGAGACTCTGTCTTTCAACGAGTACAAGTAAGTACTCTCTCCACCGTTTTTAAGGTGAAATTTCGCCATTTTACCCCAGATATTTCCCGTTATTTCTCGAAATGTGTATTATTAGGATGAAAGTGGAGTAAAGTGGAGCGGAAGGAGGGCAAGGCGGTGTTTCTGGGTACCCTACGAACCGAAGCTGGATGACAAAGCACGTCTGATTCTGCCTGCCCGTTTCCGCGATCAACTGGCTGGGGGAGTGGTCATAACCCCCGGACAGGAACACTGCCTCTATCTGTTCCCCCTGGCGGAATTCGAACGAATCTACAACGAAATGCGCCAGGCTCCCGTCACTCACAAACAAGCCCGCGACTATATCCGCATCATGATGGCAGATGCCTTGGACCAGATTCCGGACAAGCAAGGGCGCGTCAATATTCCCGCCAAGTTACGCCAATATGCCGGTCTGGATAAAGATTTGGCGGTGATCGGGGTGGGACCGCGAGCCGAAATCTGGGATTTGGAGACGTGGAATCGCTATCGCCAAGACCAGGAAAACGGATTCGCCGACATCAAGGAGGAAATCGTGCCCGGACTGCTCTAAGTACCTGGAGCCACCCAGGTGTCCTACCGGATTCTGAATGTGCTTCCCCACAGGCAGACCTCGGTGGAAACCTGGATGGCTCCTAACCCCTGCTGACCACTTTGCTTCCCCACTAAACCTCAGACCCCGTCCCCGGGCCCGAAAAACAGAAAAACCTCAAAGATGACCGAAATCAATGCCGCTAAAGACGTAGCGCATCTGCCTGTAATGGCCCAGACCTGCGTGGACTTGCTGGCACCGGCGCTGGAAGGTAAACCTCAACCGGTTTTTGGTCGACGCCACCTTGGGACTGGGGACACAGTGAGAAGCTTTTGCAGGCTTTTCCCTACGCTGCAACTGATTGAATCGACCGCGATCCCCAGGCCCGAGCCCTGGCGGCGGAAGCGACTGGAGGAATCGCCCTCGGCTGGAAATCGTGGCCGCCACCTACGGCCAGCTGCCCCCAGATCTTGTCTCAACGCGGCCTCGAACAGGTAGATGCTATCTTGGCCGACCTGGGGTTTCCTCGCTGCAACTTGATCAGCCCAACGGGGCTTTTTCCTATGCCCAAGCCCAAGCCCCCTCGATATGCGCATGAACCTCGATTCGGGACAAACCGCTGCTGATTTCCTCAACTCGGCCCCGGCTGAAGAAAATCAGCTGGGTACTTAGGAATACGGCGAGGAGAAATTTCGCCTGGCCTCTGGCCAAGCGGATCGTGCGGACCCGCGAGAATCGCGGGCCTCTACAAACCGCTGGGGAATTGGTGGAACCTATTAAAGAAACTATTCCGGCCCCGGCTCGTCGCAGCGGGGGAATCCGTCCAAGCGCACCTTCCAGGCCTTTGCGGGTCTATGTGAATAACGAACTGGGAGACCTGGCGGCTTTCCTTCCGGCTGCTCTCCAGGCGCTGCGAGTCGGCGGGCGACTGGTGGTGAGTCCTATCAGTCCCTCGAAGACCGCCTGGTAAAGCGCAGCTTTGCCGCCGGGGTTCACCCCGAAGTGCCCAAGGAAGTGCCTTTGCCCGGTCCCGAATACGATCCCTGGCTGCGGGACTTGACCCGCGGTGCCTTGCGGGCCACTGAAACAGAAAACTCGTGCTAATCCCCTGCTCCCAGTCGGTGCGGATTCGCGCTGTAGAGAAACTTCGTCAACCCCAAAAATCAGTTAAGTAGTTACACCCAGGAGGAAACCTTGAGCACAGCAATGAAACTGGCACCCGCTACCAGGCGTGACCCCTGGAGCCGTCGCGGCCTGTCTGTCTGTTCACGCCCCACCTTGCATGTGGTGCCTTCTCTGCCTAAGCGTTCGAGCTCCTGGAGCATGGGGATTGCAGTGGCAGTGATGTTGGTGGTGGCGCTGCTGGTGCCGGTGGTGATAAACACCCAGATGGCCATGACTTCCTACCAGATGCACACCGCGGAACAGGAACTCAGCCAGTTGCTGGACCGACAGGCCGATTTGGTGACGCGCGCTCGCGAAGCCCAGTCTCCCCAGTATCTGGCCAGTAAAGCCGCCGAGATCGGCCTGGTACCGGCCGGGCCGCAGGGATACATCAGTTTGAAAACCGGCCAGGTGCAAGCACCCAGCACTAACTAAGGTCCTCGCGAAGAAGTCCACACCCGTCCTCGCCGAGGTCCCAATCTTGAGGCAACGCGCCGCCACCTGTCCTCGCCGGGGAATACATGGTTGGACCGGGCTAATCGGCAAAAGGTCTTGGCGTGGCTCGCCCCAAAAGCCAAAGGGCGATAGGAGAAAAATGAGACAGTGTCTTCAGCTCGAAAGAATGCGATTGTTGCCTTTTATTCTGGTCGCGCTGCTGATTTTTCGCGATACGGCTGGTGATTGTACAGGTGGTGGAAGGCCCGGAACTGGCCGCCGACGCGCAACTGCAGCGCTCCAGGGTCTATACCATCAAGGCACTGCGTGGAGACATCTTGGATTCTTCGGGCAAACAGATGGCCACTACGGTAAAGCGCTATAACATCGGGGTGAACCAGATCAAGATCAACACCTACTACGAGCCGGTAGTGAAGGGCAAAAGACCGGCGGGGCAACGAAATCGTAGCGCGTGACAAATACGGCAGGGCCTCAAGTCAAGGGCCTATGGACCCAGCGCAGCGGCGCAGAAACTGGCCAAGCTTTTTAGATAAAGACCCCGCGGAACTGGAGCGGAAAACTCACGGCAGAGAAAACCCTCGACCTTTGTCTATATCGCCAGGAAGTCACCCCGAGGTGTGGCGTCGGGTTCAGGAGCTGGGGATCCCCGGATTGAACCAGAGGAAATCACCAGCGAATCTATCCCAACGGCAACGTGGCGGGCAACATCATCGGTTTCACTAATACGGACGGCACCGGCCTGGCGGGGCTGGAGCTGTCCCAGGATTCGCGTTTGTCGGGGTGGACGGGAAAGCCAGCACCCAGATCGGGCGCAAAGGCCAAGTCATCCCGTTGAAGGCAACTATCGCAAAGAAGCCGTCGAGGGGCAGAGCCTGCAAACCAGCATCAGCCTGGACCTGCAGAACTCGTGCCAGCAAACCGTGGCGAACACGAAAGCCCAGATGGGGGCCTATTCGGTGATGGCGGAAGTTGAAGAAGTTGGGACGGGACGGATTTTGGCGCTGTGCGAATCCGACACGGTGAACCCTCCAAGCCCACCGATTCCCCTGAGGACTTGCGTGGTTCGCGAGCGGTTTCACCGTCTACGAACCCGGCTCCACCATGAAGGTCCACACGATTGGCACCGCCATCCAGGAAGGCAAAAGTCACCCCGAGCTCTACCTTTACAGTGCCGGCGGAGATCACCATGTCGAACGGACAGTCCTTCGTCGATTCCCACTCCCACCCCACCCAGAACCTGACCACCGCCGGGATCATCGCGGATTCCTCGAACACCGGCACCGTCCAGATCGGGGACCTGGTAAGGATTCCCAGCGCTACGAAAAGTACCGCGAACTGGGATTCGGCCAAAAGACTGGCGTGGAGCTGCGGGTGAATCCAGTGGCATCATGCCCTAACTGGGAGGACTGGGACGGGCGTCAACGCTACACCACGATGTTCGGCCAAGGTGTGGCGGCCACCCTGCTGCAGGTTTCCAGCGGCATGGCGACGGTGGCGAACGGGGAGTGCGGGTCGCGCCGCATTTGATCGATTCCTGGACCAAGCCTGAGGGCACGGTAGAGAAAAAAAGCAGGTCAAGCAGGGAACCCGGGTGTATTCCCCAGGAAACTGCGCGCGAGTTGCTGACCATGATGGAGGGTGTGGTCAGCGAAAACGGTGGGGCCAAGAACGCGCAGATAGAAGGGTATCGCGTCGCGGGGAAAACCGGTACCACCCAGATCTTGGCGCCCAACGGCACGCAGCTGGGCGCGGATGGTTCCTTTTAGTGGGATTTTTCCCGGCGAACAATCCCCGCGTCGTCATCACCGTGGTAGTGCACCGTCCCCGCGTTTCGATCTTCGGCTCGGTCGTGGCGGTTCCGGCCTTCAAGGAAATCGCAAACGCTACAATAAGGGAGTTGGGGATTGTGCCCACTTCGCAGCCGGCCCAGCTCTATCCAATGGGAGGATGAAGATGTCTGAGGATACTGATTTCGACGCTTTTCGCGCCCGATTTGCAGCGCCTGGAGTGGGTGGATATCGCCACCGTCGCCCAGGCCGTAGGGGGGACCTGTTATGGTGCGTCGGGGGGCGAGGTTCGCGGTGCGGTTATCGACAATCGTCGCGTTCGCGGAGGCGAGCTCTTTATTTGTATGCCCGGTGCGCACGTTCACGGCGCCAGTTCGCCGCCGATGCGGTGAGGCGCGGTGCCGCGGCGGTGCTGACGGATGCGGTGGGTTACGGGATGATTTCCGGGGTCGAGGTTCGGGCCATTGTGGTTCCCGACGTCGCTTCGGTGGCGGGCAAGGCCGCGGATCTGGCGTGGGGGCAGCCCGCGAAGCAGCTGCAGGTGTGGGGGGTGACCGGCACGAACGGGAAAACTACCACGACCTATCTGTTACGCCACCTTTTGCATCGCCTGGGGCACCGCTCTGCCCTGGTCGGGACGGTTGAAGTAGCAGTGGGGAAACAATCCCAGGCGGCTAACATTACCACTCCCCAGGCCCCCGAGGTCCAGGCCGTGGCCGCGGTGGCGGTGCAGAATCAGGTCAAGAACTTCGTGTTAGAGGTTTCGTCCCACGCCCTGGGTTTGGGACGGGTCGATCCGCTGCACTTCGGCGTGGCGGGATTCACGAATCTGTCTCACGACCACTTGGATTTCCATCACAGCATGGAGGATTACTCAAACCAAGGCTTCTTTGTTTTTCCTCTCAGCGTTCCGCGGTGCAAGTGATTTTGGTCGATGATCAGTGGGGCCAGCGCCTGGCGGGACAGCTGGAACGCGCGGGGCAACACAACTACGTCACGCTTTCCACCACTGGGGTTCAGGCCGACTGGCAGGCGAGCATCACTCCTCTTGCCGATGGTTCTTCGCAGCTGGAGCTGCGAGCTTTCGACGGTAAAAAGCGCCACGGTGCAAGTCTTGATGCCCGGTGCCTTCAACGCCGCGAATGCCGCCTTGGCGATGGTGATGGTGGTCAGTGGCTGTTCGCCTTCACCCCGCCAGCTCGACGGTGCGGTCTTGCGTCGCCTGGCGGCCCACCCCATCCACGTAGATGTGCCGGGACGCATGGAGGTGATTTCCGAAGGTGGCACGAAGCAACCTCGCATCATCGTGGATTTTGCGCATAATCCGGGGGCGCTGCGTTCTTTGTTGGAGGCTTTGCGGCCTTCGACTCCGGGGCGTCTGCTGTTGGTCTTCGGTGCCACGGGGCAACGCGACACCGAGAAACGCCCGATTCTGGGGGAAATCTGCGCTAAATTCGCGGATTACTTTTATCTGACCGATGACGACCCCCACGACGAAGATCCGCAGGCTATTCGCCAGGCAGTGCGCGCCGGGATTCCCCAGGGACAGGATAACTTCGAAGAAATCGACGGCCGGGAAACCGCGATTCGCCGCGCTATAGCGGCCGCCCAACCGGGAGATACGGTAGTCATTGCCGGGCGTGGTCACGAGACAGTTCAGGAAACCGCCTCTGCGGCGATAAACTTAGACGACCGCGCTGTGGCCCGCGAGGCCTTGGCGCTGCGGTAGAGATACTTCTAGGGGTCGATTTTCGAGGAGTCAAACATTGATTGATATGACCATGGACGCCCTGCGTGCAGCCATCGGCTTGGAACCGGGCGGGGATTCCACGCGGGTTCACGCTGGGGTACACACGGACTCGCGTCTGATTGAAGCTGGCGGAGTTTTCGTGGCTCTGCCCGGCGAGAACACCGATGGTCATCGATTTTTGGGCTCGGTGGCGCGTCGTGGGGGCGCGTGGCGATTGTCTCGATGGATTCGGCTGAAATCCAGGCTCAAGGCTGGGCTACCGACCAGGAACTCCAAGCCCTGACGCTGTTGCAAGTACCTGATCCCCAGCTGGCTTTAGGCCAGTTAGCTAAGGCGCATCTGCGTCAGCTGCGCGAAAAATCCGTAGCGGGTCAGGGCCACCTCAAGTTGGTGGCGGGAATCACCGGCTCGGCAGGGAAAACCACCACCAAGGACCTCACTCGTCAACTTCTTTCCACGCTGGGACCGACCGTGGCTCCCCAAGCCTCCTTCAACAACGAAATCGGTCTACCTTTGACGGTACTCGAGGCCGATGCTGAAACCCAGTATCTCGTCCTCGAGATGGGGGCATCGAAACCCGGCGACCTGCGCTACCTCACCGACATCGCCCCCCTCGACCTGGCGACGGTGCTGATGGTGGGAACCGCGCATCTGGAATCCTATGAATCAGTAGAGGGGCTGGCGGCCGAAAAATCCGAGATTTTGACGAATCTGGGCCCTAACGCGGTGGCGATCTTGAATGCCGATGACCCGCGAGTAGAGGCGATGAGCGGACGCACTTCGGGGCGGCTGCTGTATTTTCTCGGCTCGCAAGTCTTCTCCGGTGCAGGCGACGTCGGTTCGCGTTGACCAGGATTCGCGAGTGTCTTTCCACCTGCAACTTCCCGATGGCCAAGCCGAAGTGAAGTTGCGCTTGATCGGGGCGCATCACCTAACCAATGCGCTGGCGGCCGCGGCGATGGCGCATCTGGCGGGGATGAGCTGTGTGGACATCGCCCGGGTACTGAATGCAGCCACCCCACAGTCTGAACACCGCATGAACCTGGTGCACCTGGCCGATGGGGTGGATCTGATTGACGATGCCTACAATGCGAATCCGGATTCGGTGCGGGCTGCCCTGGATGTCCTCAGCAAGTATTCCCAGTCGCGTCGGGTCGTGGCGGTGCTGGGTGACATGCTGGAGCTGGGGCACACCTCCCCTCAGCTGCACGGGGAAATCGGACGTTACGCGGCCTCGCTGGGAATTCCGGTGATCGTCGGGGTGGGTCCCATGTCAAAGAACCTGGTGAATGCATATTCCGCCCTGAATCGTGAGGGAGAGTTGCACCACACCATGGACGAGGTCGCCGCGGGGAGGTTGCTCCAAGAGGTGGTGCGTCACCGTGACTTGATTCTGATCAAGGGCTCCCACGGATCTAATCTGTGGAAACTGGCGCAAAACATCGAAGAAAGGGGCCGAGTTCGATGACTGCCGTCCTTTTGGCGGGATTAATAGCGCTGCTGGTGACCTTGCTGGCTACCCCCGCCTACGCTAAATGGCTGGTAAAGAAGCAATACGGTCAGTTCATTCGCCAAGATGGACCCACCCAGCACTAACAAAGCGTGGCACTCCCACCATGGGCGGGGTCATCATCATCCAGGCGGTGCTGTTGGGTTGGGCCGGGGCCAGTGCTGAACTGGCCATCGTGACGCATCGCTCCCCTTCGATTTCCGGGGTTTTGTTACTGTTCTTGCTGGTGGGGCTGGGTTTCATCGGCTGGTTAGATGACTGGATCAAGATTTCCAAGCACCGTTCCCTGGGGCTGAACCCCACCGGGAAACTGATTGGCCAGCTGGCGGTGGCTTCGATTTTCTCTGGTCTGGCCCTGGGTTTCGAAAACTCGCGGGGACAGTCTCCCGCCTCGACCAAGATTTCTCTGATTCGCGACACCGGGGTGGATCTGGCTTTCGCCGGGGTGGCCCTGGGGGTGGTGCTGTTCCTGATCTGGGCGAATTTCTTGGTGGCGGCCTGGTCTAACGCGGTGAACCTGACTGACGGTTTGGACGGCTTGGCCACCGGGGTCTCTATCTTTGTCTTCGGGGGCTACACCATGATCAGCTTCTGGCAGTACTCCCAGTCCTGCTACAGTTCCGGGGCAGTAGAGGCGGCCTGCTATGCCCAGACCCGCGACCCGCTCTCCATCGCGGTGGTCTGTGCGGCCATAGTCGGGGCCTTGATTGGTTTCCTGTGGTGGAATGCCTCTCCGGCCAAGATCTTTATGGGCGACACCGGTTCTTTGGCTCTGGGTGGGGCCCTGGCCGGGGTTTCGATCTTCACCCACACCGAGTTCCTCGCCATCATCATCGGGGGTCTCTTTGTGGCGGAAGTCATGTCGGACATCATCCAAGTGGGCTACTTCAAGGCAACTCGACGCCGCATCTTTAAGATGGCCCCGATTCACCACCACTTTGAGCTTCTGGGTTGGAAAGAAATCACCGTCGTATCTGTTTCTGGATCGTGGCTGGGATGCTGGCCGCGGGCGGTGTGGGATTGTTCTACTCGACTGGGTAATGAGGGCCTCATGACTTCCTAATCTGATCAGGCATCTATCGCGGTTCTGGGGATGGGGAAAACCGGGCTTTCTGCCGCCCAGGTTCTGGCTACCTTAGGGGCGCGGGTGACCTGTTATGACGCCTCGCCCGAAGCACTCGAAAAAGCCCGAGAGATACTGGGGAAACGGGTTTCTTACTGTTCCGCTACCGGGGTACAAGCTCAGGCCGAGGCCGCCGGTGGAGGGGCGCATTCCCTCTTTGTGGTTTCCCCCGGGATTCCACCCCACGATCCCCTCTATGCGGTGCCGCAATCCACGGGAGCCCCGGTGTGGTCCGAGGTAGAGCTGGCTTGGCAGATTCAAAGCGAAGGTCCTAACCACAACTGCAAGTGGTTGTGCATCACCGGCACTAATGGTAAAACCACCACCACAGGGATGCTGGCGCAGATGCTGATAACCGGGGGTGTGGTCGCCACGGCGGTGGGTAACTACGGTTACCCCATTGTCGAGGTCGCCGCCGAAGGTGCGGTGGATGCGCTGGCGGTGGAACTTTCCTCGGCGCAGCTGCACTCGACCTACACCATGCAGCCCTGGGCCAGCGTCTGGCTCAACTTTGCCCCCGACCACTTGGATTGGCACGGCAGTGCAGATGAATACGCCTGGGATAAATCCCAGATTTATCAGCGCGTTCAACACGCGGCGCTGTATCCGGCCACCGAGGAACTCCCCACTAAGGTTTTGGCCCACGCCGGCTACCCGCCGGAAAAATGCATCGGCCTGACCCCCGGGATTCCCGGGCCGGGATTCATCGGGGTGATTGAAGACTTGATTGTGGACCGCGCTTTCGGTGAAAACCCCACGCATCAGGCCCTTGAACTGGGCACTTTCGCAGACCTCGCCCACCTCACGGGCGGGATCCCACCCACCGCCGCGCTCCTGGCTGACACCCTCGCCGCGGCGGGACTGGCCCGGGCCTACGGCCTCGACCCGGCCTGGGTACAACGCGGAATGCGCGAGTTTGAACTGGAAAGTCACCGTCGCGCCTCGGTCACCACGGTGGGAGACGTAACCTATATCGATGACTCCAAAGCTACGAACACCCACGCCGCCATGGCTTCGCTGCGTGACGTCAAAGACGGTACCGCGGTGTGGATTGTGGGTGGGGATCCCAAGGGCCAAGACTTCAACGAACTGGTTTCGGCGGTGGCGAAAAAACTGCGCGCCGCGGTGATCATCGGCCTCGACCCAGCCCCCTTCCTGGAGGCATTTGCCCAACACGGCGCGGGAATCCCGACGAAACGAATCGATCCGGGGGACAATCTTATGGAACGAACCGTGCGGGCCTGCCAGGCGCTGGCTCTACCGGGAGACACCGTGCTGCTGGCACCGGCCTGCGCCTCTTGGGACCAGTTTCACAACTATGGCGAACGCGGTAACCAGTTCGCGGATGCGGCTTTGAAGATTGCGGAGGAACTTAGAGATGCTGAGGTCGGTACCCAAGCCTGAGGCCAGTACCTCGTCCTCCCATACCGCTGCTGGCGCAAAGAACCCCAGCGCCACCTTAGCCAAGGCGGCCTCGACCCGGAGCACCACCACCGCAACCTCGCCAGCCACCGCAACCCCTGCAACCTCGGCCGGCGGAACTTCTGCACCATCCGGCAAAGTTCCATGGCCGCGACTGCGCTCCGGGTTGCAGTCTTGGCGCGAACAACCGGTGCTCAGCTACTATCTGTTACTGGTGTGCACCCTGCTGCTCTTTATCATCGGCTTTATCCTGGTGTTTTCCGCCTCCACTATCCAAGCCCTGGACAACGGGGCGAATCCCTTCCGCGCCTTCGGGACCCGCACGGTGATCTACGTGGCTTCGCTATTCATCATGTTTGTGGCCTCGCGCATTCCCCCCGGATTCTATTTCCAGGGACACCGGTATTTCCTCGGGGCTGCCTGGGTGATGCAGCTGCTCATCTTTGTTCCGGGCCTGGCCGCCAGCGCGGGGGGCAACACGAACTGGATCATGATTCCCGGTATCCGCATGACGCTCCAGCCCTCCGAATTCATCAAGCTGGCCCTGGCAGTGTATCTGGGGCGCGTCTTGACCGATCCGCGGCTGCGGGAAAACCTCTGGGACTGGCGCATGTGGCTGCGTCTGGTCGGGGGGCCCGCGGTGGGATCCCTGGTGCTGGTGCTGCTGGGCAAAGACCTGGGCACCGCCATGGTGATGGCATCTTTGGTGCTGGTGGCGGTTTTCGCGGCGGGATTGCCGCTGAAGTACTTTGGCATCATCATCCTGGTGGGACTTTTCGGCGCCACTGTGGGGGTGCTTTCTTCGGCGAACCGCCGCCGCCGCGTCTTCGGTTTCCTCGACGCCTCCACCTCGGATCCCACCGGGATCGGCTACCAGCGACAGCACGGCCTGTGGTCCCTGGCCACCGGCGGTCTCACCGGGGTCGGCCCGGGGGCATCGCGGGAAAAATGGTCCTATCTTCCCGAAGCCGACACGGACTACATCTTCGCCATCTTGGGCGAAGAATCGGCATCTTGGGGACTTTCCTGGTGCTGGCCCTCTTTGCGGTGATGTGTGTGACTCTGGTGCGCATCATGCAGCGCAGCGAATCTAACTTCCCCACCTTCACCGTTGCGGCGATGCTCGGCTGGATATTCGCCCAAGCCATCATCAACATCGCCGCGGTAATCGGCTTGTTCCCTATCATCGGGGTGCCCCTGCCGCTGGTGTCTTCCGGGGGTTCCTCGCTGCTGTCCATCATGGCGGCTCTGGGCATCGCCATGAGCTTCGCCCGGCGCGAACCCGGAGCCGAGGCCGCCTTGAAAGCCCGGGGTCGCCCCCTGCGCAAGTCCCAGGCCATCCTGGGAGGCGCGCCGAAACGGAGTAGAGTGAGGAATCGTGACTGATAACCAAACCGCGAATCATTCCACCCGCCCTGTAATCGCCTTCGCGGGGGTGGCACGGCCGGGCACGTGAATCCGCTGCTTTCCACCGTGGCGGCCTTGCGGGAAACCGGCCTGGACTTCGACTGTTTCGTGCTGGGCACCGCCAAGGGTCTGGAAAAGGACCTGGTTCCTGGCGCGGGACTCGAGTTGGTGACGATTGCGCGACTGCCGATGCCGCGGCGCCCTTCTTTGATTTGGTAAAGTTACCTTTTCGTCTGCGTTCCACGGTTCGAGGTCTGAGCCATACTTTCGTCTCGCGCGGCGTGAGTTTGTTGGTGGGTTTCGGTGGCTATGTATCGACCCCGGCCTACCTCGCGGCCCGCGCCCAAGGCATCCCCGTGGTGATTCACGAGCAAAACGCCCGCCCGGGATTGGCTAATCGCCTGGGAGCGCGCTGGGCCCAGGCAGTGGGATTGACTTTCCCCGGAACTCCTTTGGCGGGCGCGCCGCGGGCGTACCGAAGTCACGGGTTTGCCGCTGCGCCCCGCCATCGCCCAACTGGCCCAACACCTTGCCACCCCCCAGGGCCGCGACCAAGCCCGCACCGCAGCGGCCCAATTCTTTGACTTAGATGCTTCCCGTCCCACGGTTTTGCTGACCGGAGGTTCGCTGGGGGCCCAGTTTTTGAACGAGACCCTGCCGGGGGTGCTGGTGGAGCTGGAGGAAAAACCCCAGGTGATTCACCTGACGGGGCGCGGTAAAGACGCCCCGGTTCGCGACTTCGTCACCGCGGTTGGGGTGGAGGGTCGCTATCGCGTCTTGGATTACTTGGACCAGATGCATCACGCCTTGGCACTGGCCGACGTGGTGGTGTGTCGTTCCGGAGCGGCCACCGTGGCGGAAAACAGCGCCTTGGGAATCCCCGCCATCTATGTACCCCTGCCACACGGCAACGGGGAACAGGCCCTCAACGCCAACTCGGTGGTGCAGGCCGGGGGTGCCCGCTGTGTTTCCCAAGACCAGGTTGACGCCTCCCAGATGACGCAGTTACTGCACCAGATGCTCGATCCCGACCGTAACGCCCAGATGCGCCAAGTTACCCTGGCGGTGGGCACCACGCAGGGCGGGGCAAAGCTTTCGGCTCTGATTCGCAGCGTCTTGGATCGGGCACAGATCTAGAAAGGCTCAATGATGTCGCCACAAATCACTTTGAAAGACAGTTCCTCTGACTTGGCCAATGTTTCGGGGTCTCACCCGGTGGACCCCTCTACGCGATTCTTCCTGGTCGGTATCGGCGGGGCCGGGATGAGCGTCGTGGCGCAGCTGCTGCACCAGCTGGGTTACCCGGTGGCGGGTTCGGACCGCGAAGAAGTCGACACTCTGCCCGCGCTGCGCCAGGCCGGTATTCAGTGCTTGGTGGGTCACCGTGCGCAAAACCTCGAGCCCGGTGATGTCCTGGTGGTGTCTTCTGCTATCCGCGCCGACAACCCCGAATATCTGCGCGCCGTCGAACTGGGTCTGGAAATCTGGCACCGCTCCATGGCGTTGGCCTTTTGCACTCAGCGTCACCGCCTGGTGGCAGTGGCCGGGGCCCACGGTAAAACCTCGACTTCTTCCATGATTTCCCACGCGCTCTACACCGCTAACCAGGACCCTTCCTTTGCCATTGGCGGCATCATCACGGCTTTCGGCACGGGGGCGCGCCTGGGTGGCGGTGACGCCTTCGTGATCGAAGCCGATGAATCCGACGGGTCTTTCCTGAACTATTCCCCCCAGATCGAGGTCCTGACCAACATCGAAGCCGACCACCTGGACCACTGGGGTAGCGCCGAAGCTTTCGAACAGGCCTTCGTGGACTTCACTTCTAAACTGCGTCCGGGGGGTAGCCTGGTGCTCTGCGCGGATGACCCGGCGGTGGCGCGCCTGGCACCGCGTTTCAATCCCGCCGCTCAGGTGATTTCCTATGGTTTTGGACCGGCCCTGCCCCAGTCCGTCATCCAGGTGAGCCTCTATGATCCCCGCCTGGGTGCGGGGTCCGGTAAAGTCCGGGTCGAGGTTCGCCGGCAGGGTTCCCCGGTGTACCGCGGTGAGGTGCGCCTGGCGGTGGGGGGCGAACACATGTTGTTGAACGCGGGGGCGGCCTTGGGCGCGGCTTACGCTTTAGGGGTGGATTTGGGTACCTTCGTCGAGGGCTTGGCGACTTTTTCCGGGGCGGCGCGCCGGATGCAGTTCCTGGGCGAGGTCGAAGGGGTGCGAATCTATGACGACTACGGTCACCATCCCACCGAGTTAGCGGTAACTATGCGAGCCGCCCGCGACCTGGCTGCTCCGGGCCGGCTCCTGGTGTGCTTCCAGCCGCATCTCTATTCGCGCACCTACACTTTTTCTAAAGAATTCGCCCAGGCCCTGGACCAGGCCGACCGGGTCGTTACTTGCGGGGTTTACGCCGCGCGTGAAGACCCGCTTCCCGGCATCAATGGCAACACTGTCTCTGACTTGATGGGCGAAAAAGCCCGTTTCGTCGAGAATATGTACGCCGCGGGTTTGGCCGCCTTCCAGGCGGCCAAACCCGGTGATTTGCTGTTGTTCCAAGGCGCGGGTTCCATCACCCACGTGGCACACGAACTGAGTGAAAACGGCGTGGCGGGGCTGTGGGCCAAAGCACAGGAAGGTCCCGCCGCGTGAAAGTTCCTCGTCCCCACTCACGGCGCAGCGTGGTGGACCCCAAGACGATGCGCCCGGTAAAGAAAGTCGCGCCGCCAGCCCTACGTCCTCGCCGGGCACCCCTAGCGAAACCACCGCGACTACCCCAAAGACGGCCTCGACCCGGACCCCGGCCCTGAAATTCGCCAGCTTTAAAACTCGCGCCCAGTCGGCGAAAGTCGACACGTCTTTCTTGGACAAGATGGAGGAACGCGAGCTCATGGCGCGTCAGGCCCGACGCCTGCGGTGGGCGGGAGTAGCCGGGGCGGTTTCGGCCGCGTTGGGGCTGGCTTACGTGATTTTCTTTTCCCCGCTTTTCGCCTATCGCATGTCGGACTGCACGGCCAGTGGGGGACAGTCCGTGGCCCAAAACACCATCTGCGCCGCCACGGCCTCGCTGCAGGGAACCCCGCTGACGCGCCTGACGAAGGACCAGGTGTCCCAGTTGGTGTTGCGCAAACTGCCGCAGCTGGAAAATGTCCACGTCAAGCGCCAGTTCCTCCACGGTTTGAGTCTGCAGGTTGAAGAACGCGTGGTGGTGGCGACTCTGAAGCGCAACGGCAAAGTGGTGGGGGTTGACCACACTGGGGCGGTGCTGGAGGTGGCCCCCGGAGATGTCGAGGATTTGCCTTACTTGGATGTGGACCTCGACCAGGTGCACGGTCAGGCCAAGAAGCTGGTCGAGGCCGCTTTGGTGGCGCTGGGCGAGATGTCTTCCCAGCTGCGTTCCCAGGTAGAGAAAGTGGATTCCGATGACCCGCTCCAACTCAGTTTCGCGCTGCGCCACGGGCGCGAGCTGGTGTGGGGAGACGCCCAGGATTCCGCGAAGAAATCCCAGGTCGCCGCGATTTTGCTGGGGGTCAAAGACGCCCAGATCATCGATGTTTCCAACCCGGATCGCCCTTCGACCACAGAGTCATAGAGGAGTGACAGATGAGTGATCTACGCGACACCCCCCGCGCTTTTCCGGTAGAGGAGTCACGCGAGGTTTTTGCCGGGCGGGTCTTTTCGATGTGGAGTGAAAAGGTGCGTTTCGCCGACGCGGTGGCGCAGCGCGACTTTGTACGTCACCCCGGTGCGGTGGCGATTGTAGCGTTGCGGGAAGCTGTGAAAGGTGCCCGGGTCGAGGACGGTGCCCGGGTCGAGGACGGTGCTGGGGTTTTCGCCGGTGGTGGGGAGCCGGAGGTGTTGTTGATCAACCAGTATCGCCACCCGGTGGGGATGATGCTGTGGGAGGTTCCCGCCGGGTTGACCGATGTGGCGGGGGAGGACCTGTTGGCGGCCGCCCAGCGTGAACTGGCTGAAGAGACTGACTTGCGGGCCGCCCGCTGGGATGTCTTGGTGGATTACTACACCACTCCGGGGGGATCCACTGAGGGCCTGCGGGTGTTTTTGGCCAGAGAATTATCCGAGATTCCTGTCGTCCAGCGCAGTTTTGTGCGTCGCGAGGAAGAGGCTTTCATGACGCGACGATGGGTGGGTCTGTCCCAGGCGGTGGAGGCGATTTTCGCCGGACAGATTCACAACCCTTCCGCTGTGGTGGGGATTTTGGCTGTGGCGCGGGTCTGGGAGCACCCCAAACTGGCTCTGCGCGAAGCTAAGGCACCGTGGTTGGGCGCGGGGCAGCAAATCTGAAAAATGCTATTTACGCTACTTTAAGACCCACGTCATGCACGATTAGGCGCTATCACGAAAATCCCCGGTTTTCCAAGGAAAAACCGGGGATGCGGTGTTTTTGGTAAGACCGATGTTTCATAATATGTTAGATTTAAGAAAGGCGGTTGAAACCAGTTCAGCTCAGCTGCGAGCCAAACCATGGAAGGAGGGACCGTGTCGACTCAGACTATAACAGATGACCCCGGAACCCGCCAGGTAGTGCTGGACCTGATCATTGAAAAAGGTCCGATAACCGCGGCAGTTCTGGCCAACATCTTGAAACTCACCCCCGCAGCGGTGCGTCGTCACCTGACCTATCTGGAATCCAACGGCAAGATTTCTAATCTCGAAGCCGCCCCGGGGCCCAAAGACCGCGGTCGGGGTCGCCCCGCACGCCACTACGTCGCCACCGACGCGGGTCGCGCCCCGCAACAAGACGGCTATGCCCAGATGGCAAACAAAGCCTTGGAATTTATCCAACTTACATCCGGCGAAGACGCCATCGATGACTTTGCCAACCGGCGCTCCCGAGAGGTCGAGCGTCGTTATTCCCCGGTGGTGCTGGCCGCGGGGGCGGACCCCCAGGCCCGGCTCATTGCCTTGGCTGATGCCCTGGCACAGGACGGATACGCCGCCACCGTGAGGCAAACCCCCACCGGCCTGGCCCTGCAGCTGTGTCAGGGATCTTGCCCGGTACAGGCGGTGGCAAAGGTCTATCCCAAACTGTGCGAGGCCGAAACCCAAGCCTTTGCCCGCCTGCTGAATACTCACGTGCAGCGCCTCTCGACCCTGGCCGATGGGGGACATGTCTGCACAACCAGTATTCCTATCGCGACACCCAAGATACCCAAACGCAAGCCCCAGCGAGGGTAATAAACTAATGCGGGTACCCTGCAGGGGTGGAACCTGACTGTCCGAAAAGAAACAAGGAAAGGATACCGATGAGTGAAACTGGGCTCAGACCAGATACACCCAAAACGGATGATGAAATCATCGATTCGATTTCGACCCAGTATGAATATGGTTGGAAGGACTCAGACGACGCCGGTCAGGCCGCGAAAAAGGGCCTGAATGAAGAGGTAGTCCGCTATATCTCCCAGGCCAAGAACGAACCGGAGTGGATGCTGGACATCCGCCTCAAGGCACTCAAAACCTTCGAGCGCAAACCCATCCCCACCTGGGGCCCAGACCTCAGCTTCTTGAATTTCAACGACTTCAAGTACTTTGTTCGTTCCACCGACAAGGTAGCCCAGTCTTGGGACGACCTGCCCGAGGACATCAAGCAAACCTATGACCGCCTGGGCATCCCCGAGGCGGAACGCCAGCGCCTGGTCGATGGCGTGGCCGCCCAGTATGAATCCGAAGTGGTCTACCACCAGATCCGCGAGGACCTGGAAAAGCAAGGCGTGATCTTCCTCGACACCGACACCGGCCTCAAGGAATACCCCGAAATCTTCAAGGAATACTTTGGGGCCGCGGTCCCGGCCGGGGACAACAAGTTTGCCGCGCTCAACACCGCGGTGTGGTCGGGCGGCTCCTTCATCTATGTCCCCAAGGGCGTCCAGTGCACCATCCCGCTGCAGGCCTATTTCCGCATCAACACGGAATCAATGGGACAGTTCGAACGCACCTTGATCATCGCTGACGAAGGCTCCTACGTGCACTATGTCGAGGGCTGTACCGCACCCATCTACAAGTCCGACTCCCTACACTCGGCCATCGTAGAAATCTTTGTGAAAAAGAACGCCCGGGTGCGCTACACCACTATCCAGAACTGGTCCAACAACGTGTTGAACCTGGTGACGCAGCGAGCCATCGCCGAGGAAGGCGCCACCATGGAGTGGATCGACGGCAACATCGGTTCGCGCATCAACATGAAGTACCCCAGTGTCTACCTCATGGGTGAACACGCCCGGGGCGAAACCCTCTCGATTGCCTTCGCCGGCAAGGGCCAGCACCAGGACACCGGGGCCAAGATGGTACATATGGCGCCCTACACTTCCTCCCATATCGTCTCCAAGTCTATTTCTCGCCAAGGCGGGCGTTCCTCGTACCGCGGCCTGGTATATATCTCGGAAAAGGCCCACGGTTCGAAATCCAATGTGCTGTGTGACGCCCTGCTGGTCGACACGATTTCGCGCTCGGACACCTACCCTTATGTCAATGTCCGCACCGACGATGTTCAGATGGGCCACGAAGCCACGGTTTCCAAGGTTTCCGAGGACCAGCTCTTTTACCTGATGAGCCGCGGCTTGACGGAAACCGAAGCTATGTCCACCATTGTGCGTGGCTTCGTAGAGCCCATCGCCAAAGAGCTCCCCATGGAGTACGCCTTGGAATTGAATCGTCTCATTGAGCTACAGATGGAAGGATCGGTGGGCTAATGACCGAAGTATCTTTGCCAACTAAGCACGACGCCACGGCCCCGGGACCCGAACGTTTCACTTCGACGAATCTGGCGGATTTCCCCCTGCCTAAGGGCCGGGAAGAAGCCTGGCGTTTCACTCCGCTGACTCGCTTGAAGTCTTTACTGGCCGACCGTCTCGAGGGTGGCCCGGTTGCGGTTTCCTTCGAGGGTAACGCGGTGGGGGTAGGCGCCCAGCTCGCCTTCGTGGGTGGTATTTTGTCCCTGTCCGAGGGCGGCGCCATTGTTCCCGTCGCCGGCGCGCCTTTTGACCGTGCCGGTGTGGTGGCTTGGAACAACATCTCCCAGACCGTGGAACTGGAGCTGCAGGGCGAAGCCACCCAGCCGGTGGTGTTGGATCTTTCAGCGCAGGGCCGGGAAGGCACTGTGGGACATATCCGCATCTTGGCCCGTCCCGCTTCCCGCGCCACTGTGTTGCTGCGCCACACGGGGGCGGGCTCCCTGAACGAAACGGTCGAGGTCCGCGCCGAGGCCGGATCGGACCTGAACCTGGTTTCCCTCCAGGAATGGGAGGAAGGTGCTAAACATGTCTCCACACACCAGGTGGATCTGCGCGGCGACGCCAAAGTCCAGCACTCCGTCATTACCTTGGGCGGGGACCTCGTACGGATCCATACCGCGGCCCAACTTCACGACCCCCGCGCCGACGTGAATCTGCTGGGACTGTACTTCACCGGTTCTAACCAGCACCAAGAGCACCGCCTCTTTGTCGAACACATCGGTGAAAAAGCCAAGTCTCGCGTGGGTTACAAGGGCGCCTTGCAGGGTCAAAACGCCCACGCCGTGTGGGTCGGCGATGTTGGTATCGGGGCTAAGGCCTATGGGACGGACTCCTATGAATACAACCGCAACTTGGTTCTGGGACTGGGACCCAAAGTTGATTCGGTACCGAACCTGGAAATCCACAACGGGGAAATTGAAGGGGCGGGTCACGCCTCCGCTACGGGTCGTTTCGACGACGAGCAGCTGTTCTATCTCCAGAGTCGCGGCATCGACCCCGTGGCGGCGCGCCGCCTGGTGGTTAAGGCATTCTTTGCCGAACTCCTCAACGAGATGCAGCTACCGGATTTGACCGAGCACGTCTTGGAAACCGTAGATACCCGTTTGGCACAGGAGAGCCTGCAATGAGCAGTTGATGTCGCCTAGAAAATACGTAGAAGCACCAGTTGAGGAGAAGAAAAAATGTCTGTTTTGGAAATCAAGAATCTGCAAGCCCAGGTAGAGACCGCCGACGGGACGAAACCTATCTTGAAGGGAGTGAATCTCTCGATTCAGTCCGGCGAGATTCACGCCTTTATGGGCCCCAATGGTTCGGGTAAATCCACCTTGTCTTATGTGTTGGCCGGTCATCCCTCTTACGAGGTTACCGGCGGGGAAGTGCTGCTGGATGGGGAAAACATCCTGGAGATGAGCGTAGATGAGAGGGCGCGTGCCGGTTTGTTCCTGGCGATGCAGTACCCGGTCGAGGTCCCCGGGGTGTCGGTGTCGAACTTCTTGCGTACCGCGAAAACCGCGGTGAGGGGCGAGACCCCGAATCTGCGTTCCTGGATGAAGGAAGTTAACCAGGCCCTGGAAGACTTCAAGATGGAGAAAGAGTTCGCCTCGCGCGACCTCAACGCCGGTTTCTCTGGCGGGGAAAAGAAGCGCTTGGAGATCTTGCAGATGCAGCTCCTCGCCCCGCGTTTCGCCATTCTGGACGAGACCGACTCCGGTTTGGATATCGATGCGCTCAAGATTGTTTCCGAAGGCATCAACCGGGTTCACCAGACCAACGACACCGGAATCTTGCTGATTACGCACTACACCCGGATTCTGCGTTACGTCCAGCCGAATTTTGTCCACGTCTTTGTTGATGGCCACATCGTCACCGAAGGCGGCCCGGAGTTGGCTGACCAGCTGGAAGCCGAGGGCTACGATCGCTTCCTGTCCTGAGGCGGGCAGGGTTCTTGAGCTTCGGGGGAGTACACAGAACAGAGAAACAGGTGAGTAGATGAGTGAAGTAGCGGATTTCAGTGCCACTGAGTTGCGGGCTTTGCGTGCGGATTTTCCCATTCTGTCGGTTAAGGGCCGAGACGGATCCGAGATAGCTTATCTGGATGCCGCCGCTACCTCGCAGAAACCTCAGGTAGTCCTGGATACTCTGGATGACTTCTATCGCTGCCGCAACGGGGCAGTGCACCGCGGTACTCACCAGTTGGGTGACGAGGCCACGGCCCTGTTCGAAGAAGCCCGAGGCGTGCTGGCAGGCTTCCTGGGAGTAACAGACGAATCCGAAATCATCTGGACCTCGGGTGCTACCGAGGCTCTGAATCTGGTGGCTTATGGTTTCGCCTCGGCCACCTGGGAGGGGCGCGGGGGACGTTTTGCCTTGCGTGAAGGAGACGAAATCCTCTATACCCGCGCCGAACACCACGCTAACCTGGTGCCGTGGCAGCAAGTGGCCAAGCGTACCGGGGCGGTGTGTCGTTGGATTGATCTCCAGCCTGACGGCACCCTGGATCTTAGTAATCTGGATTCTTTGATTACCCCGCGAACCAAAGTGGTGGCTTTGACGCACCTGTCTAATGTCACCGGTGCTTTGAGCGACATCACGCCGGTGGTGCAGCGCGCCAAAGCAGTGGGAGCCGTAGTGATTCTGGACACCTGCCAATCTGGGGCGCATCTGCCTTTGAACCTGGGACAGCTGTCTGCTCTCGGGGTGGATTTCGCGTGCTTCTCCGGGCATAAGATGTTGGGTCCCACCGGGGTGGGTGCGCTGTGGGGCAGGCGTGAACTACTCGAAGAACTCCCGGTCTTTCTTTCGGGGGGTTCCATGATTGAATCCGTCACCGTGGAATCCACTACTTTCCTACACATCCCCTACAAGTTCGAGGCCGGAACCCAGCCGGTGGCCCAGATTGTGGGTTGGGCCGCGGCGCTGCGCTATCTGGAACTGGTCGGAATGGAGCGCGTGGCCCTGCACGAACAGAATCTGTGTGCCTACGCCCTGCCGCGTCTCCTCGAAGTTCCGGGGGTAAAGCTCCTGGGCCCCAGTTCGACCCAGAATCGCGCCGGGGTGATTTCTTTTGCCCTGGAAGGGATTCACCCCCATGACTTGGGACAGTACTTGGATTCAGTGGGAGTGGCTGTGCGGGTAGGCCATCACTGTGCCATTCCGCTGCACCAGCATTTCTCGGTACCTTCATCTTCGCGCGCCACCTTCAGCCTGACCACCACCACCGCAGAAGTGGACCGCTGGATAGAGGCCCTGCCAAAAGCTCTGGAATTCTTCGGCGTGGCTTAGGATAGTTGGGGTTTTCACAGAGAGGAAATATTTCATGAGTACCGAACTGGAGATGCTCTACCAGCAGCTGATTTTGGAACATTCCCGGGCCCGTCACGGAGCGGGAGAACTGCCCGGCTGGGAAGCCAGTTCACACCAGGTAAACCCCACTTGTGGCGATGAGGTCACCCTGCAGGTTCAGGTCAAAGACGGGAAACTCAGCGAACTGATCTGGGACGGTCACGGCTGCTCTATCTCACAGGCATCTTTGTCGATGATGTGGCAGCTGGTCCAGGGCCAAGACCTTCACACGGTGCGTGCCTTAGAAAACGACTTCAATGAAATGATGCATTCTCGTGGCGGGGAAGTCCCCGAGGAACTCCTGGACCGTCTCGAAGATGCCGCCAGTCTGCAAGGGGTTTCCAAGTTCGTCAATCGCGTAAAGTGCGCCTTGTTGGGTTGGATGGCTTTGACCGAAGCCTTGGTGAGGGCTGAAACCCAGGGAGGAACCGCCAGCGCCGACCAAGGAAATCCGCACTGCTGCTCCATCAACTCTACTTTTACCAGCGACGACGACGTAGCCGGCGCACCTCGAGACGCCAGTCACCACCCCGAAGCCGCCCCCGGACCTCTGAAATAGAAGGAAGGAAACTACCTTGAGTGACGAAACTTTGAACCCAGAGCTCTTGGACAGTTTGGGCCAACCCCAGGAACCCGCAGCAGAAGGAACCCAAAACCTGCCCGGCAGCCCCACTTCGGTGCACTATGTGTTTGGTGAAGACAATGACCATATCGAACCCGAACTCAAGGCGCGCTTTGAAGAAATCTTAGAGGCCCTGCGTGACGTGATAGATCCGGAGCTGGGGATCAACATTGTGGATCTGGGTCTGGTCTATGGGATTCACCTGGACGGCGACTTTGCGTTGCTGGACTTGACTTTGACTTCGGCGGGTTGCCCCTTGACCGACATGATAGAACAGCAGTGCCGCTTTGTAATCGGCGACCTGGTACAAACTACCTCTATCAACTGGGTATGGTTGCCGCCGTGGGGCCCGGATAAAATCACCGATGATGGCCGTGAACAACTGCGAGCTTTGGGGTTCAATGTCTAGAATTAGACTATGTCGCTGCTGTTTTCACCGTGGAAGCTGAAAGAACTGGAAATCCGTAACCGGATGTGGATGCCTCCCATGTGCCAGTATTCGGCTGCCTCAGAGGGAACCAGCGCGGGTTGGCCCAACGACTGGCACGAAATCCACTACGGGGCACGCGCCGCCGGAGGGGTGGGCGCGGTTATCGTCGAGGCCACCGCGGTGAACCAGCAGGGGCGCATCAGCCCCTTCGACTGAGTCTGGACCGCGACGAAAAAATCCCCGGCTTTGCCCGTCTGGCCAGGCTGATTAAAGAAGGTGGCGCGGCAGCCGGAATCCAGCTCTCACACGCGGGACGCAAGGCGTCTTGCTCGCCTTCCGGGACCCCGCTGTGGCCATCGGATGTACAACTTCCGGGAATCGGTTGGGAAACTGTGGCTCCCAGTGCTCTGCCTTTCAGCTCCCGCCACCCCGCACCTCGTGCCCTCACCATCCCCGAGATTCGCCAAATCAAGCAAGACTTCGTTGACGCCGCCCGGCGCGCCGTGGCGGCGGGATTTGACTTCATCCAGATTCACGGGGCGCACGGTTATCTGCTGGCCCAGTTTCTCTCACCCCTGACGAACCGCCGCACCGATGAATACGGTGGTGACTTAGAGGGGCGCTTTAGACTGTGGAACGAAGTCTTGACCCAGATTCGCGCCGAGATTGGCGAAGATATCCCTCTGCTGATGCGTATCTCAGCCACAAACTGGGTACCTGACACCAATCCACTGCTGCGCGACACCACCGCGGCGGAATGGGCGAAAATTATCGTGGAGCTGCAACGCCTGGGGGTTGACATGATCAATGTTTCGACAGGCGCTTTGGTTCCCGACGTCGATATTCCCGTCGCCCCGGGTTATCAGGTGCGCTACGCCGAGGAGATTCTGCGTCAAAACGTGTTGCCGGTTTCTGCAGTGGGGTTGATCACCGAACCGGCCCAGGCCGAACAAATCCTGGTGAATAACCAGGCTAACGTGATTGAAGTGGGCCGTCCCCTCTTGACAGACCCCTCGCTGCCTTTGGCGTGGGCCACCCGTTTGGGGGGACGAAGCTCCGGTGCCAGAACCTTATCGGCGCGGCACCCCGCGAATCTAAAGCTCCGCACCAAAACCGCAACCCGACCTCGACCGGGAACTTTCACATCGGACCTCGCCGGGGAGATCCACACCCGACCTCGACCGGGGCAACCCACAGCCGCCCTAGGACTTCGTCACCAGGGCAATCCCCAGCAGGCGCAAAGCTTCCTTGAATTCCGCACTGGCGGCCTCGGCGCGTTTCTGGGGGTCCTTGCCGTCAAAAATCGCCTTCAACTCCAGGTTCCCGACCCGCTGAAACACGGTAACTGTCGCGGCCTGCGGGGAGTCATCGGGATAAACCGTAGTGGCCACCAAAGTCCCATCCGTACCGCCTTCGACCGGATAGTCTTGGGCCTTGACCTGGTACTTTACGTTCTGGGCGCTGAACTGCGGGCAGGTATCGGCCAGTTCTCGCTGCACCGAAATCGCCTTCTTCGCATCTTTAATACTCAAGAAGGCGCGCAATTCGACCGTAACCGAGGCGGAATCGTCACTTTCGGACTTCGGCATGGAATACGCCGCGGGAATCGCCGAGTCGTCTTGGTAGGTATTCATCAGGGGGTGCGCGGCACTTTTCGGGTTCAATCTGGTATGACTCCATCAGTTTTTGGGCTTGCTTCTCTAAGGTGCGGTACGTCCCCAAGGCTTCGGCATCCAAGATGCGCGGCGGCAGGGAATCAATCTGGAAACTATTGAGCAACACACCCAGATTCGGGGAAGAAAAGGCCTTAACCATATTGGGTATTTCGGCTTTCTTCGCCTGGTAATCCGCACTGGGATTGTTGGTGGTGGTCGAAGTTCCGCAGCCGGAAAGGCTAAGCAATGCCGTGGCGAGGGCGGCGAGGGCGAGGGTGCGAATGTTGCGTGGCATGGTTTCTCCTCCGTCTAGGTCAGGGGTTACTATGATTTTAGTCGGCTTCGACCAAGTCGAGGTATTCTGCCTCGTTCCATAGGTCTTCTTCGCCGTCGGGAAGCAGCAGCACCCGGTCGGGGTCCAGCGCCTGGACCGCGCCCGGGTCGTGCGTCACCAAGATCGTGGCACCCTGGTAGCTGGCCAGGGATTTCAGGATTTCTTCGCGCGAGGCCGGGTCGAGGTTATTCGTGGGTTCGTCCAGCAACAGCACATTCGCTCCGCTAACCACCAAGGTAGCTAAAGCCAGGCGGGTTTTTTCGCCCCCCGACAGTACGTGGGTGGGTTTATCGGCATCCGCTCCCGAAAAGAGGAACTGTCCCAGCAGGGAACGCAGTCCCGTGTTGTCCAGTTCAGGGGCGGCGGCCTGCAGGTTCTCTACCACGCTCAGCGTAGGGTCCAAGGTTTCGTGTTCCTGAGCATAGTATCCCAGCTTCAGGCCGTGACCGGCAATCACCTGGCCGGTGTCGGGGGTCTCTAAACCGGCCAAGAGACGCAGCAGCGTGGTTTTCCCCGCGCCGTTGAACCCCAGCACCACCACTTTGGAGCCGCGGTCAATCGCCACAGACAAGTCGGTAAAAACCTCCAGCGAACCATAGCTTTTCGAAAGTGACTGGGCCTGCAGCGGGACCTTGCCGCAAGGCAGGGGTTTAGGGAAATCCAGCCTGGCGACCTTTTCCTTCGGGCCGCTATCTTGGGTTTCTTCCAACAAGGCCTCGGCGCGGCGCAGCATCTGTTGGGCAGCCACCGCCTTGGTGGCCTTCGCGCGCATCTTTTCGCCCTGGGCCTGCAGGGCGGCCGCCTTCTTTTCGGCCACGGCACGTTCGCGTTTACGCCTGGCTTCGTCCTCGGCGCGAGCCTTCAGGTAACCCTTCCACCCCAGGTGATAGACATCGATTGCTCCCCGCATGGCGTCCAGAAACATGACCTGATTCACGGTCTCGTCCAGCAGCTTCACATTGTGCGAAATCACCAAGAACCCACCCGGATAAGATTGCAGGTATCCGCGCAGCCACATAATCGAGTTGTGGTCGAGGTGGTTCGTGGGTTCGTCCAGCAGCAGGGTATCGGCCCCGGAGAACAACACCCGCGCCAGCTCCACGCGCCGGCGCTGCCCCCCCGGAAAGTGTTCCCAGGGGCTGGCCCAGCATCGCGGTGGTCACTCCCAGATTCGCGGCAATCTGGGCGGCTTCGGCGGTGGCAGCATAACCGCCGGACATGTGGAATTCTTGGTCCAGACGCACATAGCGCTCCATGGCTTTTTGCTGGGCTTGGCCGGTTTCGCTACTCATCTTTTCTTCGGCGCGCCGGATGCGCTGCTGAATCACGTCCAAGCCTCGCACCGAAAGGATATGGTCGCGCACCAGCTGTTCGGGGTCGACTTCGCCGGGGTCTTGGGGCAGATACCCTGGGGGAGCCGAACGTGACACCTGACCTTCGACCTGTACGGCATCGGGGATTCCCGTGCCGGAAAGCAGCCGCATCAAAGTGGTTTTCCCCGCGCCGTTTCGCCCCACCAAACCAATACGCATACCTTTATTCACCTGGAAGGAAGCCTGGGAAATCAAGACGCGATCGGCGATGCGCAGAGTCAGGTCGGTGGCGGTAATCACCCGAATAGCTTAGCTGTTTCGTCCATTTGGCGCTAACCTTGCAGCTGCAATCATCTGCATCGGCCCGGGTAAAAGTTGCGCCGCGTCTCGGGGTCGGCCCGGGATGCGACGGTTCCCGGGTCGAGGTGTGGTGCTGGCGTTTTCGGGTTGGTGTCGTTGCCAGGCGAGCTCAGCCAGCCAGTTGGGCCAGGTCTTCGAGGATTTTTCCGCGGTGTCGCCGCCACGGTGGCGTCGGCTAACTCGTCGGCGCGAATCAGCCAGTTTCGGGCCGGAGCCAAGTTGTCGCACTGCCAATAGGCCTGCACCAGATAGGTGGCCAGGCGCAGGGACTGGCGGTGTTCATCCAGGCGCTGCCCCAGCTCCAGCAGGGCTTCGGCCTGGTCAATCACTTCGGTCCACTGCCCGCAAGCCGCCAGTAGCGCCACCCGGTCAGCTCCGATCACCAGGCTTTCCTTCGTGGTTGAAATCGCGGGGGGTAGTACTTCCAGCTCCACCTCGGCCAGGGCGGCTTCGAAGGTGGCCTGTGATTGACGCGCAACCGTGAATTCCAGCTGGTGGAACTCTGGGATTGGTTGGGGACGAGAGGTGGCGAACCATTCCTGCAGATTCGGCAAAGCCCAGTGCGCCTGGTTTTCCAAGATGCCGTGAGAGGCCAGCAGGTCTGCCAGGGCATTGCGGCACCGCAGCAGCGGGGCGACTTCCTCGAGGTGACACAGGGGGGCTTCGTGCAGCACCGCGCGGGTGCGGTTTGACACGGTGTTGTTGGCGTTGCGTCGGTCATAGAGCAGCGCCAGTTCCAAGGCAGTGTGGCGCAACCTGGAAGTGGCTTCTTCCAGGGTGGAGCCCGCCGCCAAGGTGGGGAAGTTGAACCAGGGGTTGTCTCCGCTGATGGCGAAACCCAGCTCTACCTGGCCGTAACCGGTTTGTGCATATGACTGGGTGGCGCGTTCCAGGAACAAGGCCGCCGCCCGCGTTGCCACCAGTAAGTCCCAGGGGTCCTCGGGGTTTTCAAACCAGTGCGCGTGGTTCCCCAGCAGTTCCAGGCCCTCCGCGATACTCCAGGTTCCTGCGCAAAATCGCAGGTGAGAAGCGATATCACCCAGGTATTGTGAAGCTTCACTCTGGTGTCGGTACGAGCGTTCGTGGGCCCGCCAAGCCGCATCGCCTTCCCCGGCCCAAGCCAGTGGCAGCATCAGCAAACCGTTGATGTCATCGGGTTGCTGGCAGTGCCACCCGGCCTGCGTTGTGCGTTCCTGTCCGTCGCGATACAGTTCCAGGGCCCGCGCGTATTCTCGCGAATTCACCGCCCAGGCGATGCGGGAACGATAGTGATGAATGGGACAATCGGATTCACTTTGGATCTGTGCTACCGGTTCGATTGCGTCGGGGGCGGCACCGCCGTTTGGTACCTTTGGCAGATCTTCTATTTCCGTAATCAGATCCAAGGCTTCCAGCGCCGCAGTGCGGTGCCCCAAACCCAGTTCAACCTGGTGGCGGGTCCGCCAACGATTCGCCAGGGGAATCTGGGCCTTGGCGGCAAAGAAATCCATCCAGAAAGTCAAGTGTTCGATGATGTCGAGGTCAATCCCAGGGTGACGGGCCGCCAGAATAGGCAGCTGCAGCAGCTGTGAGGCCAGGGTTTGGGTGTGTTCCTGGCTGGGTTCCCACACCCCATCGGCAATTTGAGTCATCACCCAAGCGCAGGTTTCCATGGCCCCAGGCGTGTCCCCGGCCTCTAATAAGTCCCACACGATTTCGAGCAGTACCGTGGCTTCGGTGTCCCCGGAATCCTGGCGATGCGCCAAATCCGCCAGTTCCTTGAGCCACCTCAGGCGTTCTGCTCCCAGGGGCAGCTCCAGGGCCTTTCCCAAGTCATCCAGGATCTGGGCGCGCAGCAGCTCCGGATCAATACCGGGGTAGTACGCCGCGGGCTCGAAATTATCCATCACTCTTATTGTGTCATCTCTGCACAAGTTTTGGCACCGTCCCCAAGCCTCCCTAGATTGCCCCACCCCACCACAGCCTCCTTTGACTGTTCGGTACAAAAATTCCTCGCGGATACCGCCCCTGCCGGTGTGTCAGGAACTGCTCTGCCACCACCGCAGGTACGCTGAGCATAGAAATCCTCGGAACTACCGCGTTTTACACAAGGAGGAGCAGTGGATGCCCAGGCTGCCATCTTGGCGACGCAACTGATGAACGCCAGCTCCATCCCTTCCGGTATTCCTCGCATCAAAGCTACCCTCGAGGTGGTGCTGGCCGCCCGTCAAGCCGGCTTGGACGACCTGCTATCTCAAGCCGAACTGGAACTGATTGGCTGCTACCTGGATCAACGCAGCTACGGCAAAGCTCTCGAAGCCTTTGCCTCGACCCTGACCCGTTTCCTGCACCGCCCCGAACTCTATGACTTCCGCCAGCTCGACCAGCTTTCGCGGTTTTTCCCGCGCGTCTTAGAAGGTGCCTGCAAACAACCCGATGTTCCCTTGTCCTTGATAAATCACCTCTTGGTGGGTCTCGAAGCCCTGCACGAAACCCTGGAACCTTCAGTGGCCGCCACCTACTATCTGCGCCACAATCTGCGCGAAGTCCTGGGGATGTCTTTTACCCAGCGTAGCTACTTGGACCGCGCGATTGACTGCATCACCCCTGCCGATTCTCGCAGTGTGGGGCGCGCCATCGACATCACCCAGATAGAGATGGCCGTGAATCGCCGCCCCGAGGCCGCCTTGCAGGTGGCCTGGCGCATGCTGACTCACGAAATCCCCGCCCCGCAAAAGGCCCGCCTGCTGCGCGTAATCTTGCCCGCCCTGGTTGAACAAAAGGCCTGGCAGGTAGCCTGGGAGGCCCACCTGGTGGCCTACGAATACGACCGCGAAGAATCTCACCTGTCCCAACTGAGTGAACACTTACGTTTCTTGGCGGTGACGGGGATGTGGCGACGCCTGGTCACCTTGCTGGAACGCCACCTGGCGATGATTCGCCACGCCCACGACCCCTGGGACCTGCTGACGGGTTTGCGTCACATCGTGGGTTCCCTGGATTCCTTGGACCTCAACGGGTACGGCCACGCCCAGCTAAAAGTTTCCCTGGCCGTTTCGAACCGTCACCACGAACTCCCGGCTCTGGTGCGTCCCACGGTGCGCGAGGCTCGCGACCAACTGGGGCAAGCCGCGGCCCAGTTGGCCCAGCGTTTCGACGAAAGAAACGGCACGGTAGAGGTGTCTTCTTCCTTGGGGCTGCTGGATTTTCAGCCTATCCCCGACAACATCTATCTGCAGGGGACGGAAGGTGACGCGCGGTTCTTGGCCCGTCTGCTGCGGGCGCGCGCCCTGCTGGAATGCGACCAGGGTTTCGAAGCCCTGCTGTTGCTGGGCGGTCTGGAGCAAACCAAGTACCCCAGTGTCCAGCGCCTGGCTGGAGAAATCCGGATGCTGACTTCGCTGGCGCGGATGCAGATGAATCACGATGCCGCCGACCACGCCGAGGTGCGTCACCTCGAGGATCTGGTTTTCGGCCCCGACCAGGGTTTCCTCCCCGGCGAGGACGGCGCGGTCGCCTAAATCCCGCTGCGGTGTTTAGGGTTTGGTCCCGGTTCGAGGTCCGGTGTTCCGGTCCCGGTTCGAGGTTGGGTTGCCGGGTTTAGTGCCTTGGTTTCTGCGTGGATAAGGGGTTAGTCGGTGCGCGGGTAGATACCGCCCAGGATGGCCGCCGCGGCGAGGTTTTGGAAAGGCAGGCGGCAATCGGCAGCTTCCTGTACGGCGGGTTTGGCGCAAAACGCGATCCCCAAACCGGCGACCCGCATCATCGGGATGTCGTTCGCCCCATCTCCCATGGCCACGCACTGCTGTGGCTGGGCGCCAATCTGCGCGGCCCATTCCCGAAGCGAACGCACCTTGGCTTCCGCGGTCACGATTTCCCCTGCGGGCCTACCACTCAACACCCCGTCTTTGACTTCGAAGCGGTTTGCCACCCAGTGATCCAAACCAATTTCTATGGCTTTGGGCTCTACGATTTCCACGAAACCCCCGCTGACCACCCCGACTTTGGCTCCTGACTGGTGCAGGGCGTGAACCAACTGGGCTGCACCGGGGTGGAAGTTGACGTCATTTCGTACCTCGTCGAGGACCGTGGCGGGCAGTCCCGCCAGGGTTGCCATGCGGTGGCGTAGTGAAGCCGTGAAATCCAGTTCCCCGCGCATCGCGGCGGTGGTGATGGCGGCGACTTCCGCCTCGGTTCCGGCGTGAGCCGCGACCTTTTCTATGACTTCGCAGTCGAAAAGAGTAGAGTCCGCATCCATCACCAGCAGTTTCGCTCCCTTTTGGGCCAGTGCGTCCCCCAGGACGGAAACCGCCACCGGCCCTTTTCTTTCAAGGGCCTGGCTCAGCCGGGCTCCCAGCTGGGAACGCCATTGGCGTTGCCCTGCCGGTTCCGATATTGGGGATTGCGCCTCTAAGTGGGCCCCGACCCACTCGAGTCCGGCGAAGGTGCCTGAATTCAGCTCGAGGTTCTCGATGCTGATTTCTCTTGGGCTTCCAGGGCGGCGAGCCAAGCCGGAATCAAGTCTTCCCGCGACCCCGCCGGGACCACACAGTTACATCGAATCCACATGGTCTCAGCCTACCTTCAAGCTCTATAAATGCCGGTTTCGCCCCGACAAAAGCCGCGGCAAAACCCGCAAATGCACGTAAAACTACACCACCCGTCCTCGACGGGGGCACCAAAACTACCCGCCGACCTCGACGGGGTCAGGACAGGATTTCCATCCCCTTGGGAACCACCGTAATCCCCGAATCCGTCACGATCAGTCCGCGGGCCCGGTCTTGCTCCAGGTTCACCCCGAGGGTTACGCCTTCGCCGATGCGGGCGTATTTATCGATGATGCATTTGTCGATGCGGGCGTGGCGACCGATGATGACTCCGTCCAACAACACCGAATCGGTGACTTCGGACCAGGAATTGAGCCGCACGCCGGGGGAAAGCAAAGAATGCTCGCACTTTCCGCCCGAAATAATCACCCCGTTGGAGACAAAGGAGTCCACGGCGTAACCCATGCGGTCGGCGTCTCCGTAGACGAATTTTGCCGGGGGCATACGGCCGTCTATATCGGTGAGGATTGGCCATTGCGGATTGTAGAGATTGAAGATGGGGTGCACCGCAATCAGATCCATCGAGGCCTCGTAGTAGGCATCCAAGGTACCCACGTCGCGCCAGTAGTCGCGGTCGCGTTTGGAGGAACCCGGAATGATGTTGTTGATGAAGTCATAGCAACCGGCTTGGCCGCGCGAGACAAAGTAAGGCACGATGTTACCGCCCATGTCGTGGGCGGATTCTTCGTGGATGGCGTCTTGGGCCAGGGCCTCGAGCAGGGCGTCGGTGTTGAAAACATAGTTCCCCATCGAGGCCAGTACCTGGTCGGGGGCATCGGGCAGCCCCACCGCGTCCAGCGGTTTTTCCTTGAAAGCCGTGATCTTGCGCGAGGCATCGGCCTCGATTACCCCAAAGGAGGAAGCCAAGGAGAGAGGCTGGCGAATCCCCGCCACGGTGGCGGGCAGGCCGGATTCAATGTGGGCCTGTACCATCTGGCCGAAGTCCATACGATAGATGTTGTCCGCCCCGATAATCAAGACGTAGTCCGGCATTTCGTCGCGAATGATGTTCACCGACTGGAAGATGGCGTCCGCACTGCCCATGTACCAGTGTTTCCCGGTGCGCTGCTGGGCGGGGACGGGGGCAATATAGTTACCCAGAATCGAAGACATGTGCCAGGTCGTAGAGATGTGGCGGTCCAGTGAATGGGATTTGTACTGGGTCAGCACGATGATGCGGAGATACCCGGAGTTCACCACATTAGACAGGGCGAAGTCAATCAGGCGATAGTGGCCCCCGAAAGGCACCGCAGGTTTGGCGCGGTCCTCGGTCAGGGGCATGAGTCGCTTGCCTTCTCCGCCGGCTAGAATGATCGAGAGCACTTTGGGAATAGCCATAACTACAGCCTATGAAATTTTTCCAACTTCCGGGGGTGGAATCGAGCCCGAATTTAGTGGAAATACGATAGTTTATTACTGGGGTTTCTCGCCGTGGATTTCGGTGGGTGACCTTTGCTTTTGTGTATCGAAGCAGGCAGGAGAAATCGCTATGCGTGTTGATTTGATGACCCGGGAATACCCTCCGAAAGTTTACGGCGGTGCGGGGGTTCACGTAACGGAACTGGCCCAGGTGTTGCGTTCCCGTCTCGAGGTCCGAGTCCACTGTTTCGAGGGTCCCCGTACGCCGGGTAGTGAAGGGGCCGATCCGGGGGTGACAGGTTACGACTATCTGTCGGGTCTGGAGGATTCCAATGCGGCGATTCGCACCTTGGGGGTGGATCTGGCTATCGTCAAGGATGCCCAGGGAGCCGACCTGGTGCATTCCCACACCTGGTATGCCAACATGGCGGGGCACTGGTCCAAACTGATGTACGACATCCCCCACGTCGTCTCGGCACACTCCTTAGAGCCCTTGCGTCCCTGGAAGGCCGAACAGCTGGGTGGGGGTTACCGCATTTCTTCCTGGGCCGAGAAAACCGCCTACGAAGGTGCGGACGGAATCGTGGCGGTTTCACGGGCGATGCGTGAAGATATCTTGCGCTGCTATCCCCGCATCGAACCCCAGCGGGTCCAGGTGATTCACAACGGTATTGACCTGGCTTCTTGGACCGTGCCCAGCGACGATGACTTCGCGGATTTCCAGCGCGAACTGCTGACTTCACGGGGCCTGGAACCGGGTGTTCCCACCGTGGCTTTCGTGGGTCGCATCACTCGGCAAAAAGGCGTCCCGTACCTGTTGCGTGCCCTGCGAAAAATCCCTGTAGACACCCAGGTGATTCTGTGTGCCGGGGCTCCCGACACGCCGGAAATCGCGGCGGAGGTCGAGGCCCTGGTGCGCGAACTGCAGGCGGAGCGCCACGGGGTGGTGTGGATTTCCGACATGCTGGATCGTCGCTCCATGATTGCTCTGCTCAGTGCCTCTACGCTGTTCGTAACGCCCTCTATCTACGAGCCCCTGGGGATAGTTAACCTCGAGGCCATGGCGGTGGGTCTGCCCGTGGTGGCGACAAACACCGGCGGTATTCCCGACGTGGTGGTAGAGGGTCAAACCGGTTTCCTGGTGCCGATAGAGCAAAAGACAGACGGTACCGGACAACCCCTCCACCCCCAGAAATTCGAAGACGACATGGCCCAGCGCATCACCGAGATGTTGCGCGACCCCGCCCGGGCCCGCGCCATGGGCCATGCGGGGCGCCAACGCGCCGAGGAACACTTCACCTGGGAGGCTATCGGGGAAAAGACCCTAGACTTTTATCACTCGATCCTCTCGGGTCGCGCGGCAAATCTATAGACAGGAACGAGATGACCATTGTGGCGCAATGCTCCGCGGTGAATCTGTGGCGGGGACAAACCACTATCCTCAAAGACGTCAACTGGCAGATTCACTTGGGCCAGCACTGGGTGGTGCTGGGACCGAACGGGGCGGGGAAAACCTCGCTGGTGGATATGTTGGCCGGACGTCTCTATCCCAGTCGCGGGAGTGTGGAGGTGCTGGACGAAACCCTGGGCCGGGTAGAGATCGCGGAAATCCGTCAGCGAGTCGGCTATGCCTCTCCCGGTCTTGCGGCCCAGATTCCCCCCGAGGAACAGGTAGAGAGAGCCGTGATGTCAGCGGCTTGGGGGATGACGGCTTCGTGGCGGGAAAGCTATGACCCGGTGGATCAGCAACGCGCCCACTCCCTGATGGAGATGTTCCAAGTTTTGTCTTTGCGGGAACGTCCTTTCCACACCTTGTCTCAGGGGGAAAAACAACGGGTTTTGGTGGCGCGCGCCTTGATGATTGACCCGGAGATGCTGGTGTTGGACGAACCCGCCGCAGCCCTGGATCTGGGGGGACGCGAACTGCTGCTGGGGGGTTTGGCGGAACTGGCCAAAGATCCGAAATCCCCGGTGATGGTGATGGTGACGCATCACCTAGAGGAAATCCCTCCCGGTTTCACCCACGTTTTGGTGATGCGACACGGTCAGGTCGCCCACTGCGGCCCCCTGTCGAGGGTGTTGAACTCTGAAAACCTCAGCGAGGTTTATGAAAATCCCGCTGCGAGTCGAAACTGAAGCGGGACGTTTCACCGCCCGGCTGGAACTACACTGAGGCGCCCACCCGCCCCCGTCCTCGCCCCTGGAAAACCCCCGAAATCACCCAAACCCGGCGCAAAGGAGAGAAAAGTGGATAAACAGCAAGAACACGTGATTCGACAGGGTCGCAGAAAAAGACGTGAACTATGTGAGGCTGCTCTTCACCGATGTGTTGGGGGTTCCCAAAGCCATCACCATCGCCCCGGTAGAGCTGGAGAGGGCCTTTACCGAAGGCGTGGCTTTTGACGGCTCCTCGGTAGAAGGTTTCACCCGCATCTCTGAATCTGACATGCTGCTGTTTCCCGACGCCTCGACTTTCCAGATAGTGCCCCAGGTGGGTGGCTTCTCGGTAGGGAACGTGGCGCGGATGTTTTGCGATGTTTTCAACCCTGACGGCACCCGCTCCCACTCCGATCCGCGCTACGTCTTGGAACGCACCATGGAACGCGCCGCCGCTTTCGGTTTCGTGCCTTTTGTCCACCCCGAAATCGAGTTCTATCTTTTTCACCTGCCCAACAGTGTCGAAGACCCTTTGAAACCGGTGGATAACGGCGGGTACTTTGACTACGCCGCGGGGGGTATCGGCAATGATTTCCGCCGCGAAGCCGTCCAGATTCTGGAAGAACAGGGGATCTCGGTCGAGTTTTCTCATCACGAAGGCGGGCCGGGCCAGCACGAAATCGACTTGCGTTCCGTCGACGCGCTGCAGTGCGCGGATAATCTGGTGACTTTCCGTTCCTATGTAGAGGAACTGGCGCTGTCCAAGGGTTTGCTGGCCACCTTCATGCCTAAACCCGTGATCGATATTCCCGGCAACGGCATGCACCTGCATTTTTCACTGATGGAGGCCGACCGCAACGCCTTCTACGATCCGGGCGCTGCCTATCACCTCTCGATTGTGGGACGCCAGTTCACCGCCGGTTTGCTCCACTACGCCAAGGAAATCAGCGCGGTGGTGAACCAGCACGTGAACTCCTATAAACGCCTGTGGGGAGGGGGAGAGGCGCCTTCTTTCGTCTGCTGGGGACACCACAACCGTTCAGCTCTGATTCGCGTGGCGGAACACAAACCGGGTCTCCACACTTCTTCTCGCATCGAGTACCGCGCCCCCGATCCGGCACTGAATCCCTATCTGGCTTTCGCCTTGATTATCGAAGCCGGACTGAAAGGCATCGAGGAACGCATGGAGTTGCGTGAAGAAGCCGAGGATAATGTCTGGGAGATGACCGATGCGGAACGTCGTGCCATGGGGATTCTCGCCCTGCCGCGTTCCCTCGAGGACGCCATCGAGCACCTTCAGGGTTCCCAGTTGGTTCCCGAGGTCCTGGGCGAGGAGCTCTTTGACTTTGTGTTGCGCGCCCGTCTGGCCGAATGGGGCGAGTACCGTCGCCAGGTGACGGTGGCGGAGCGTCGCCAGTTACTGCGTTTGGGTTAGTTCCGGGTCGAGGACGGCGCCGATGTTGATCGGTGGTTGCGGATTAGGAAAGGGACGAGGATGGCGCGGCAGTATTCTTTGACCGCCGCCCTGTTGGGTGCGGGGATTGTGCAGGTGGAACGCGCGAAAACCATGCTTACCGCGCTGATGCAGGCCTGTGATGGCTTGGACCCCAGCATCCTGATAGAGGATCTGTCTCAGGTGGGCGATCCGGATTTGGCCCTGTTGAGTCTGACACGCATCGTGGAAGAGGATTCGCGACACCCCTGCGGGGTGGGGGAATTCATCTCTGCGCAAGGGGTAGGCCGGCGCACTTTGAGGCTTTTGGGGGCCTCCGAGTTCTTCGGGAACTACCTGGTGACTCACCCCGACGTGTTCTTTTATCCTGGAACGGGACCCTGACCCCTCCACTTTCCTTACTCAGATGCTACAAAGTGTGGGGGCCAGCGATATCTTTGCAACCCAAAACGCCGCCCCTACCGAAACCTTAGCTCCTATCGAAGCCCCAGCCCCTACCGAAACCGAAACTCCAGCCCCTATCGAAACTGAAACCACGGCCTCGCCCCGGTCCACACCTTGCTGGGTGGCGGATGCGCAGGCGGATGTCTTGGAACTGCGCCGCACCTACTATCGTTGCCTGGCCCAGATTGCGGCGGCGGACCTCGCCCGGGACGGGGTGGAAGGCGCCAAGGCCGCCTTCGCCCCTACCGCGGCGGCGATTTCCGACCTGGTGGATGCGACCCTAGAGGCGGTCCTCGCCCTGGCCAGGTGCCGCCACGACCCGGCCGGAGCCGTGGCTTTCACCGTGATCGCCATGGGGAAAACCGGGGCGCGGGAACTGAACTACATCTCTGACGTCGACGTCATCTACATCGCTCAACCCGCCCCGCACGCAAACATCAGTTCCGAAGACGCCACCCGGATCGGGACCCAGATGGCGATGACGCTGGGGAATCTGTGTTCGCGCTCCATGCAAGAACCCGCCCTGTGGGCCCTAGATGCGGCGCTGCGACCCGAAGGCAAGGACGGGGCCCTGGTGCGTCCCTTGGATTCTCACCTGGAATACTATGCGCGCTGGGCCAAGGCCTGGGAGTTCCAGGCACTGCTCAAGGCGCGACCCGCTGCGGGAGATCGCGCCCTGGGGCAAGCTTATGTGCAGGCCCTGGCCCCCAAGGTGTGGCAGGCGGTGGAACGCGAAGGCTTCGTCGAGGAAACCCGGGCTATGCGTCGGCGCGTGGAACGCACCCTGGAACCAGACAAAGCTCAGCGCGAAATCAAGCTGGGGATTGGGGGTTTGCGCGATGTGGAGTTCACGGTGCAGCTGTTGCAGCTGGTGCACGGCAGAGTTGATGCAAGCCTGCGAGTCACCGCCACGCTGGACGCGATTCGGGTGCTGGTAGATGGCGGCTACATAGCCCGTGACCAGGGAGAACAGATGGCCGATCACTATCGGTTCTTGCGGGTCTTGGAACACCGCACCCAGCTGTATCGCATGCGTCGCACCCACTTGTTCCCCCAGGGTGCGCAGCTGCGCCGGGTGGGCCGCAGCATCGACGTGAGCGCCTTCGGGGATGACGATGGCGCGGCGCTGAGCCGGCAGTGGCGCGAGGTGCGCTCCCGGGTGCGTGACTTACACGAGGAAATCTATTATCGGCCCCTGCTGCCGGCCATGGCGAAACTCAGCGCCTCGGAGGCGGCGCTGGTGCTGGGGGAGCCCGCGGCGCAGGCCCGCCTGGCCGCCATCGGGTATCGCGACCCGAAACGAGTGCTCACCCATATCGAGGCCCTGACCGCGGGGGTTTCCAGACGCGCTGCGATTCAACGCCAGCTGCTGCCGGTGCTGCTGGGTTGGTTTGCCGACGGGGTGGATCCCGACGGGGGACTCTTGGCTTTCCGCCAGCTCTCTGATGCCTTGGGCGAGACCCACTGGTATCTGCACCTGTTGCGGGACTCCGGTTCCGCTGCCCAACACCTGACCCGGATTCTGTCTTCTTCACCCCTGGTGGCCCAGCTGTTGCCGGGGAATCCCGAGGCAGTGCAGTGGCTGGATTCCGAAGCCGACCTGCGCCCCAAGACACGCGAGGAACTGGAAACCGAGATTCTGGCCAGTTTCGAACGTCAACCGGATTTGGCTCAGCGCGCCGCTCGGTTGCAGGCCCTGCGGGGGCGCGAGTTGCTGCGTTCCGCGATGGACGATGTGTTGCACGGTATCGAGGTCGCCCGGGCCGCTACCGCCTTGACCGCGGTGGGTGAAGCGGTGCTGGCCGGTGCTCTGGACCTGGCTTTGGATCGGATCTGCCCGCCGCTTGGCGCGCAAAAGTCCCAGTTGCGCACCGCGGGTGTCTGCGCCGAATACCTGATCGTGGCGATGGGGAGGCTGGGGGGTGGCGAAACCGGCTACGCCACGGATGCGGATGTGGTGATGTTGTATTCCCCCTTCGAGGACATCGCTGCGGGGGAGGCGGCAAAAGAAGCGAAATCGGTGGTGTCCGAGGTTAGCCGGGTACTTGGTGGGGTCTTAGCGGGGGCCTGGCAGGTGGATATGGACCTGCGTCCCGAAGGCAAAGCTGGGGTGTTGGCCCGTGACCTTCAGACCCTCGGGGAATACTACGAACGCTGGGCGGCCACCTGGGAACGCCAGGCCCTGCTGCGGGCCAGGCCCATCGTGGGACGCCCCTGAGCTGCGCAAGCGCTATCTCGACATAATCGACCCCCACCGCTATGGGCGTCACCCCAGCGACAAAAGAGTTGGTTGAGGTGCGCCGCCTCAAAGCCCGCATGGAACACGAACGCGGCGGGGCGTTGCCGGGGCGCCAGGTGAAACTGGGGCCGGGGGATTGTCTGACGTGGAGTGGACAGTGCAGATTCTGCAGATGCTCCATGCCGGGGAGGTAACGGGGCTGCGGGTAACTTCGACGCGCGAAGCCATGCGCGCGGCTTGGCAGGCAGGGATTGCTTTCCCCGAACAGGTTCGCGCCTTGGACGGGGCGTGGCTGTTGGCCACTCGCATCCGGGCGGCCAATGTTTTGGGTTCGGGTCGTACTTCGGGCAAAAAGCTGGATCTTTTGGCCGATGGTTCTCTGTTGAAATACCGCGGCCTTGCTGGGTTACCGCAGCGGCACTCACAATGACTTGGTCGAAGACTATCTGCGCGCCGCCCGCCAGGCCCGCGCCGTGGTAGAGCAAGTTTTCCATGCTTGGGATTCTCAGTCGTAGAGCTGGGAGAGAGCTGCTGCTGGGCTTCCAATGAGGTTCGCGGGGTGGCTTGGGGATCCACCGGCCAATACTCCAGTGGATGGTCGGACCACAACTTGGCTTTCCACCCGTCCTCGGGACTGCCTTCGGCCAGAGTCAGTGAGGCGTTGTGGCACGGGAACTGTGCCAAAAGCCCCAGCTCCAGTCCCGCCAACCGGTTGGCCCCCCACACCCGCATCACCGCACCGTGAATCACCGCTACCGCGACGTCCTCGTCACCTAAACCCTTACACAAACGCGAGATGGCCGCATCAAAACGCGACAGGACCTCGACCCCGGTTTCACCCCCGGGCATCCGCCGCTCCAAATCCCCGCTGGCCCAAGAAATACAGCAAGACAGATATTCCTGGGTATCGGGGCCAGCCGTCGACATCTCGAGGTCACCGGCCGAGATTTCGGCTAAACCGGGGTCTATGGTGATCAACTGTTCCTGGTCCGCCGCCAGTAGCGCGGCGGTTTGCTGGGCGCGCAGAATAAAAGAGGAGTGAATCCGCGCCGGGCGTTGCCCCACCAATTCGCGGTACTTCTTCGGCAGGGCTTTGGCCTGCGCCAAGCCGGTTTCATTGAGTTGCCGCCCGGGCCACGCCGTATCCAAGGCTCCCGAGGTATTCGAATCTGTCTGCCCGTGTCGAATCAGTACCAGTCGCATGTTTATCGATACAGCATTTTCTTATTGGCGCGGAAGTTCATCGGATCTACACCCTTTGGAATAGGCAGGCCTTCATTTCTGGTAATGGCGGCCAGGCGCTTTCGCACCTGAGGCACCTCGGTGCGATTCAACGCCCGCGGGTACTTGTACATAGTCTTCATCACGTTCTCCAAGCGGACCTGGCCATCTTCGGTGCCGCTCTCTATCACGTGCACCGGAACTTTCGCCGCGACCCGCGTGGTTTTCTTCACTTCGTCATCCAGCAGCTTCTTGACTCGGCTGTGTGGGCCTTCGCTGACCAACATGATGCCTTTGGGGCCCAAAAAGCGCCACACCATGTCTTGTTCTTTGTTGAAGGCCACCGGCTGGGAATCGGCGATCCACGAGCGTCGAATCAGCTGTTGCAGGGCTCCCACCGCGCCCGCCATGCCTTCGATCTGTCGCAGCATAGCTTTGGACATCAGCGTGCTGACCCAAAGCATCGGCACCAGGAACAACAGCATCACGATGGTGATGCTCCCCATGATCCACGACTCGGTCCAAATCATGTACCACACATTGAGTCCCACCAGCACGATAGTGGAGGCCAGCATAGCCCACGGCACCCACGGGAAGGAGCGCCGGGTGATGTTGTAGGCATCGATTACGTTGCGGAAATAGTTGCGTTTCGGAGCGGCGGAGGTGCCGCCTTTTGTGGGGGTGTCATTCTTTTTAGCCATCACCTCTAGTTTAGGGGTTTTTCGGTTAGGGCGAAAACCCGGGTCAAGGTTCGCCGCGGTAGTGGGGGTGACCGGGGCGAGGTTCGCCGCGTGGGGGAGAGGATACGTTCACGTAACAAAGAGGCTAGTTTTTGAGGCCTTTTGTTTTTCTTTGAAAGGGTGTATTGTTGCTTTATGGAGTTAGATGGTTATGTTTTGTACGAGGCGATTGCCTTTGGATCTTCTGGCCCGCTGTGGCGTGCAGTTGATACGCAAGGGCGTAACTTCGCCCTCCAGATGCTGCCCGGCCCTCCCGATGCGGACCTGCAACAGCGCCTGGGGGTTCTAACCTCTTTGAGACACCCCAATCTCTTGACCTGTCACCAAACGCGCGTCACTACCGATGGGCGACACGTGGTGCTCTTCGACTACTTACAGGGGGTCGATTTAGAGGTCTATCGGGCGGCTTCCAGGCTCAGTCCACCCCAGCTGCACCACTTGGCTTTCTCTCTGGCCTCGGCGCTGGAAGCCTTGCATTCGCGTGACTTGGCTCACGGAGACATCTCGGCCGCTAACGTGATGCTCACCGATCACTGCCAGGTAGTGCTGGTGGATGTCTTGGGTCTCCATCCGGGCTTCACTCCGCCTTTCGCCGCACCGGAGCGTGCACACAGTGGCCCCACCCCGCCCAGCGATATCTATGCCCTGGGCGCAGTTTTGCTCCAACTGGGGATGGAACGGGGCAACGTGTCGGCTCTTTTGGACCCCGATCCCGCAAATCGTCCCAGTGCCTCCCAACTGGTACAGCAGTGGGGACAACTTCCGATGTATGCCATTCCGGCTCTGTCTGACACGCAGCTCGACTTGGGACGGATGCGGGCGGCCGGACGGGACATCGCTACGGTCTATGCATCCCCGGCAAAAAGTGGCGCAGGTGGGGCACCTGGTTCCCGGTCGCGGGGACCCGGTCGGATTTCCGCCACTCGCCTCCACCGCGCCAAATCCAGGCGATCCCTGTCACCTGCCGCAGCCCGGTCTTCGGATCAGGTGGCGCATCGTCTGCGCTTGGGAATTTCTGCCCTGGCTGGAATCGCGGCGGTATTGGGGGTGGCGCTGGCGCATCCGGATATCGGAAACTGGTGGTCGGGGCAGCAAAGCGCGGTTGTGGCCAAACCCCAAGCGGTTTCCAGCCCTACGCTCTCTGCCCCCAGCCGCGATTCCGACCCAACTCCAATGGTTTCCCTCCCTAAAGACCGTGCCCAGACGGATATTTCTGGGTTAGGTCCCCACACCGCCCGGGCCGTGGTTCAAGAGCTCCTCGACTTGCGTTCCCAGGCATTGATAACGGGGGACCAGGCTGAACTGGCTCGGGTCAGCGTGTCGGATTCGGTCCTATCCCACAGTGATGCTCGGTTACAGCAACGCCTCAAATCCAGTGGTGCAAAGCTGGAAAAGCTGCGTTGCAGCGTCAAAGAGGTGGAAATCTTGGATAGCACCCCTAAGCGTACGCGTCTGCGCGTTGCGCTGAGCCAAGAGGCCTACATTGTGCGTGATTCCTTGGGTAATCCCCACCAGATAGCGGCCCTGCCCCCACACAACTTTGAGGTTCTGCTCGAGGCTAAACCCTGGCGCCTCGCCGGGGTGGTGCGCTTGGGTGAAAACTAGAGCTTAAAGCCCAGTGGAGGGTCCGGTTTCCACCGGACCCTCCACTGGGCTGTTAGTAGGACCTAGAGACCCAGCTCGTGCGCAAAGTCACCGGCTTCCAGCCGGGACTTCAAACTCGCCAGGAAGCGCCCGGCTTCGCCGGACTCGACCAGTCGCAGATCGAAGGACAGCGACAGATAGCAAACCGAGCGAATCGCAAAGGTGTCGTTACCCTCGGAATCGGTGAATACCGCGGCGCGCTTCGTCACCTCACCTACCGACAGAGCAGCGGCATTGGGTTGACGCACAATCGGGGTTTCCCACAGGATTCCCGCCGTACCGCTCTGGGCGACGGTGAAGGTCGGGGCTGCCTCCAAACCAGGGGCCACCAGCTGCTTGGCGATACCGGCGATGGTCAAATCACCGGCGCCTTCGATCACCGCTACCCTCGTCGGACTCCAGCACCAAACCGATATTCTCGGCCCGTGGTAGGCGATTTCGCTGCCTTCCAGGGAAGCATTGAGGGCCGGGTGGCTCTTGAGGGCCTCGGTCGTGGCTTTGACTACGAAAGCCAAGAAGCTCAGCGGGGCACCTTCGCGGGCGGCAAAAGATTCCTTGGCTCGGGCAATCAGCGCGGCAATCCTGGTCACATCCACTTCGATAACGGCACTCTGCTGGGCGGTGGCATGTAGGGATGCGACCATCTTCGCCGCCGCGTCGGCGCGCACAGCTGGCACTTCCTCACGGCTGCCACGCAGCGGAGAAGGTACGGCAGGAGGTGTCAGAACAGCTGAAGGCGGAGCCGGTGGAAGGGCCGCCGTCGAAGATGCGGCCTCTAGGACGTCTTGCTTGCGGATGCGTCCCCCCACTCCGGTGCCTTGAATCTGCGAGAGATCCACTCCCTTTTCCTGAGCCAGCTGACGCACAATCGGGGTTGCATATTCTCCGGTGTTATTCACCATCGGGATTGCCGGGCTGGCCGGAACCGGCGGAACCGGTGCAGCACGAGGAACTGGAGGAACCGGGGAGCGGGAGGAGCAGGAGGAGCAGGAACTGCCGGGGCTGCCGGGGCGGCGGGAACCGGAGGTACCGCCGGAACTGGCGGGGCGGCGGGAACCGCAGGGGTCGGGGCCGCCATCAGGGGCGCCTTCGCCACCTACATAGGCCAACACCGCGCCGACCTCGACCGTTTCATCTTCCCCAACCACAATCTGCGTGATAACTCCGGCCACCGGGGAGGGCACTTCGGTGTCAACCTTGTCGGTGGACACCTCCAGCAGGGGTTCATCCACCGCCACGGTGTCCCCAACTTTTTTTGAGCCACTGGGTGACGGTACCTTCGGTCACGGACTCACCCAGCACCGGCATGGTGATGGCTTCGCCGCCGCCACTTCCCGACGCGGCCGGGTCGAGGTCCTCTGCTTTGGGCGGTACCGCGGGTACGGTGGGATAGGCCCACTCTACTTGGGCGCCTTCATCAGAGGCTGTCACGGTGGAGGGAATCTCGGGGTTAGGTACCTCGGTCGGGGCTGCGGGTGCGGCCGGGGTGGCGGGTGCGGCCGGGGTGTCGGCTCCCAGTTCCGCGGCATCGCCGATTTCGCACACCACCGTGCCCACATCCACGGTTTCATCTTCGGGCACCAGGATGCGCAGCAGCACCCCCGCAACCGGGGAGGGAACCTCGGTGTCGACTTTGTCGGTCGAGACTTCCAGCAGGGGTTCATCCACCGCGACGGTGTCGCCCACCTGCTTCAACCACTGTGTGACGGTGCCTTCGGTGACGGATTCACCCAAGACTGGCATTTCAACTGCTTGTGCCATTTATTGTTCCTTTTCTCTAGCTTCACTGGAAGAGCTGGTATTCCTAAGTTTAACCGTGCAGCGGTTTTCCGGCCAAAGCCATGGCGGCCTCGCCGATCACCTCGTTCTGCGTGGGGTGGGTGTGGGTCAGATAAGCCAAGTCATCAGCATCGGCTTCCCAGTTCACAATCAACTGGCCTTCGCCGATCTGTTCACCCATGCGCTGGCCCAAGGCGTGGGAAACCGACGATGGGACCGTCCTTAACCTGCACCAGTTTCACGAAACCAGCAGCTTTGAGCATCTGCGATTTGGCGTTACCCAACAGATTAGATTCTTTCGCAATCACGTTGTCCGCACCGTAGACCTCTTTGGCGCGGGCTTCGGTCAACCCCACCGAGGCGATTTCGGGTTCACAGAAAGTCACGCGCGGAATATTGTCGTTCTGTACTACCTTCGGGGCCATCCCCGCAATTTCTTCGGCGACGAAAACGCCTTGCATCATGGCGCGGTGAGCCAGCTGCAGTCCCGGCACAATGTCACCCACTGCATAGATATTCCCCACTCCGGTGTGCAGGCGTTCATTGGCTAATACAAAACCGCGATCCATGGGGATGCCTTGTTCCTCGTACCCCATGTCGGCGGTGTTCGGTGCGCGACCGATTGCGACCAACAGGTAGTCGGCGCGCAGGGACTGGCCGTCCTCGGTATTCACCGTCACACCGCCCTCGTCCTCTTGGGCATTCGCGAAACGTGTCCCTACCTGGAAGTTGATGCCGCGCTGCTTGAAGGCTTTTTCCAGTCCTTTTGAGATGGCTTCGTCTTCGTTAGGAACCAGGTGCGGCAGGGCTTCGATGATGGTGACTTCCGCGCCGAAAGACTTCCACACCGAGGCGAATTCGACACCGATAACACCCCCACCCAAGATAATGGCGCTGCCGGGGACGTGATCGAGGAACAAAGCGTGTTCCGAACCCAAGATGCGTCCCCCCAGATTCATCCCCAGGTTCTTGGTGTAGGAACCAGAAGCCAGCACGATGTTCTTGCCGCGCAACACTCTCTCTCCCCGGCGGTAACGGTGTCCGGGCCGGTGAGACGCCCGCGCGCATTGACCAACTCGACATTCTTGGCCTTGATCAGGTGAGAGAGGCCTTTGTACATCTTGTTCACCACGCCGGACTGAAATTCCTTGACCTTGGCCATGTCCACGCCGGTGAAGGCAGAGGAGATGCCCCAATCCAGGCTTTCCTTTACGGTGTCGGCAACTTCGGCTGCTCGCAACAGGGCTTTGGTGGGGATACATCCGCGGTGCAGGCAGGTGCCTCCCACCTTGTCTTCCTCGACCATCGCCACGCTCATTCCCAGCCCAGCTGCACGCAAGGCACAGGCGTAACCGCCGTTTCCGCCGCCTAGGATAACCACGTCATAGTGTTCTTCGCTCAATCTAAACTCCAATGTTTTAGTCGGGACTTAATTCCTAACGGGCACATTCTTTCACTAATCTGCGTCGATGTCTGCTTCCCCAGCCGGGGAAATCCGCACATTACTTTGCCATTACGCAGGCGTTACTTCGCTGGGATTAAACTGAAAGGGACGAGAAGAGGAGAGCGGATGACCCCGGAGCAGCGCCCCAAAACCAGCGAGATTCCCACGCAGCCTGGAGTTTACCGCTGGCTGGACCAGCGCGGCCGGGTCATCTACGTGGGCAAAGCCAAGAACCTGCGCCAACGCCTCACTTCCTATTTCCAGTACTTTACGGATCCTTCCAAGATGCATCCCCGCACCGCCAAGATGGTGGCCACCGCGGCTTCGCTGACTTGGGTGGTGGTAGCCAGCGAAGTCGAAGCCTTGACTTTGGAATACACCTGGATCAAGGAGTACGACCCGGCCTTCAACGTCATGTTCAAGGACGACAAGTCCTATCCCTACTTCGCGGTGACCATGAACCAGGAATACCCGCGAATGGGAGTGCTGCGCACCGCCCATCAACGCGGCGTGCGCTACTTTGGCCCCTACACCGCGGTGTGGGCGATTCGCCAAACCCTGGACCCTACTCGAAACTGTGCTGCCGCTTCGAACCCTGTTCCGATGCGGTGTTTTCCAGAGCTCTCCCAGCAGCGCGCCTGCCTCAAGGGCTACATCGGGCGCTGCACCGCGCCCCTGCATCGGTCGCATTTCGCACCCCGAGTATCTCGAGTTGGCTAACCAGGTCTGCGAGGTGATGTCGGGACACCAGTCGGGACTGCGCCGCCAGCTCGAATCCCAGATGTGGCAGTCCTCCGCGGAGTTCCGGTTCGAGGACGCCGCGAAACTGCGCGACCAGCTCCAGGCCCTGGAGAAAGTCCAAGAAAAGAACGCCGCGGTGCTGGGCGACGAAGTTGATGCGGATTTGTGGGCCCTGGTGGCCGATGAACTCCAGGTTTCGGTGCAGTTGTTCTATGTTCGCGCCGGCCGGATTCGGGGTCAGCGCGGTTGGGTCTCCACCCGTGAGGACGATGCCGACGAAGCGGCGCTGTTGGCCTTGGCTTTGGAACAAATCTATGGCGAGGTCGCCGCCGCTACTTCACCGGCATTGCTCGGTCCCAGCAGTGCTAACGATGTGGCCCACCGCGCCAACGAGATAGTGCCGCGCGAAGTGCTGGTGAACCTGGAGCCCGCCGGTAAAGCCACCCTCGAAAAATGGTTGGGCAACCTGCGCGGAGCCGCGGTTTCGCTGCGTTGCCCGCAGCGAGGTCCCAAGAAAGCAGCCTTGGAGCGGGTGGAACTCAATGCCCAAGAATCCCTGAAACTCTATAAGACCCGTCGCGCCACGGACTTGACGCAACGCAACCTGGCCTTGAACGAGCTGGGGCAGATGCTGGGGATCGACCCACCGTTGCGAATCGAATGCTATGACATCTCCCATACCCAAGGCACTCACCGGGTGGCGTCTATGGTGGTGTTCGAGGACGGCGCGCCGCGGAAAAATGCCTATCGTCGCTTTAATCTGCGCGGCGAGGACCCCGAGGAACACACGGACGACACCGCGGGGATGAAGGAAGTGCTGCAGCGCCGCTTCGCCAAGCTCATCGAGGAAGAATCGCAACGCGGACAAGAAGACGCCACCACCGTGCAAAGTCCCCGGGCTTTCTCCTATCGCCCCGACCTCGTCGTGGTAGATGGTGCCCTGCCACAGGTCCACGCGGCGCGTGAAGCGATGGACGCTGCCGGGGCTTGGGATATCCCCGTGGTGGGACTGGCTAAGCGACTGGAAGAAGTCTGGGTGCTGGGCAGCGAATATCCCGTAATTTTCCCGCGCACCAGCGAAGCTCTGTACCTGCTGCAGTTCTTGCGCGATGAATCTCACCGCTTCGCCATCACCGCGCACCGCCAGAAACGCACCAAGGCCATGACCCGCTCGGTCCTGGACGACATCCCAGGGCTGGGTCCGGCCAAGCAAACCGCGCTGCTCAAGCACTTTGGTTCCCTCAAGCGTCTGCGTTCCGCCCAGGTGGAAGATATCGCCAAGATCCCTGGGTTTGGGCTGAAATCAGCGCAAAACTTGCATAATTATCTCCATTCCTCGGGAGGTAATGAGTAATATAAAAACCATGAGTCAACATCAAGAAGGTCTGAGATTACGGAATCTCCGGTTTAATCTTTTAGTAAAGAACTTGGCCAGCGGGGTGGGGGTGTTGTTGACTCCGGGGCTTTTGTTCTTGATTTCCCTCTATGTGTTATTGCGCTTGTACCTCAGTCTCGACCAGAACACCCAGATCTCCATCAACTGGACGCCCATCGTCATCTCCCTGTTGGTCGCCATGTTGGTCGGTGGTTTCGTCGCCGCGAAACTCACCCAGTTCATCGCGAACTCCATCACCGAACCGGCTCAGTCACTGACCCGCAGTGCCTCGGCCCTGGCACAGGGGGACTTTACCGTGGCTTCCCAAGCGGTGACGAACGACGAACTGGCGGACCTGTCTCGGGTGATGAATGAAACCCGACAGACTCTGTGCCAGTTGCTGAGCAACACTCGCCAGGTGTATTCCCAGGTCGGCCAGGTCGGGGTGCAACTCTCTGACTCGGTGTCTCAACTAGAGGCGCAAGGCGAACAAGTGGGACAGCAGGTTACCTTGGCGCAGCCCCAAGCCCAGGCCCTGCAAGAGACCTCCCAAGAACTGGTCCACACCGCCCAGCGGATTTCCCAGGCCCGAGAGAGCATCGCTCGTTACGAAGAATCGACCTTGGAAATCGGGAATCTCGAGGTCCAAGAAGTCGCGAATATCACGGCTCTGATAGAGGAACTGAGTCAACGCAGTGTGGATATCGCCCAAGACGTACTCAAAATCGCCGATATCGCCGACCAGACGAATCTGCTGGCCCTAAACGCCACCATCGAATCAGCCAAGGCCGGGGAAATCGGTTCGGGTTTCGCGGTGGTGGCCGGACAGATCAAGGAACTCGCGGTGCAGACTGGAGTGGTGGCCGCGGCCGTAACCCAAGCCGCCAATGAATCCGCGAGGGTTGCCAGGCGACCGTGGGACTCACCGCGCAAGTCACCCAGAAACTCGAACAGATCAGCGCCTCCCAGGTAGAGGCCTCCCAGGCCATAGGGGAACAAGCCGCGGTTACTGCCTCGATGCTGCAGGCTTGCAGCGGGGCACTGCACGAATCCTCTAACATCGCCCAAGACATCGACCAGATTCGCGAAGAATTTGTATGCATCGGTGACTCACTTGCCGCGATTGGCCGCGAACAAGACGCGGTACACCAGGGGCTGGTTTCAATCCGTCACAGCCTGGCGGGGCTGACCCTGCGAGAGGAGACCCGCTGATGACACGCACCCCCAAAGCCAGTTTCAGTTTGCAAGGACAGTTCCGCTTCACTTTCCTGCTCAGTCTGGGTTTCTCTGTGGCCATCGCCGCGACTCTGCTGGTGGGTCTATGGCGGTTGCAAGGCCTCGACTCCGCGGCGGCGCAGCGCTCTATCGAGTGGCAGCTCATTATCCAGGTGGTGTTGATCGCCGTGCTGGCGGTGGTGGGAACGGTGATTGGTTTCACCATGCGCGCCCGCATCCGCGGCAGCGTGAAAACCTTGACCATCACTTTGGGAGACATGGAGGGCGGGGACTTTACCAACCGCGCCCGGCAGTACTTCCGCGATGAAATCGGTTCGCTTTCGGGACAAACCAACCAGGCCCTGGAATACCTCACCGAGATGGTCGTCCAGCTGCGCGAAGGGGTCACCCACCCTAGAAGAAATTCAGCGAGCACTCCAGCGAAGGCGCCCACGATATTCAGTCGCGTAATCTCAAGGTTTCCCAGGTCAGTACCCGCCTGGCAGAACTGGCCCGGAACCTCGAAAATACCATCGACGGACTCAATGACAGCGGCGCGGCGGTGGCGGGGGATATTTCCCCGGCTCAGTATTCTTTCCGGGCAAAATGACCAGCTGTGCACCGAAGGCATCGCAGTGGCGCAGGAACTGGAAACCGCCATGGGTTCACTGCGCGCCGCGGTAGAACGCATCGCCCAGCTGATGGCGGATATCGACAAGATATCGGGACAGACCAATATGTTGGCCCTCAACGCCACGATTGAGGCCGTGCGCACCGGCCAGGCCGGACGCGGCTTCCAGGTAGTGGCCAACCAAGCCAATGACTTGGCCCGTCAAACCGCCGAAATCACCCACGTGGTGTTGACTCAAGTCGACCAGCTCCAGGAGCAAGCCCAGGGGGCCTCGACGCAAATCGAAGCCATGGCCCAGCGCCTCAACCAGCTCTTTGCCGAACAACGCTCCATCAGTGCCTCGGTCCAAGACCAGGAAACCGCACTCAAGCAGAGCAACCAGTACATCGACACGGTGGGGAGGGTGTCTGGGGAAGTGGGCAATCTGGCCCGCGAGGTTACCGCCGCGGTGGGCCAGGCCCAGGCCGAATCCGAACGCTTCTTGGCGCAGATGTCGGTGCTGCAACAATCCGTGGTGGATCTGCGCGCCGATGTTGACCGGTTCCGCGTTTAGACACTTGTGGCTAAACTATCCCCTATGAAGTGCACTTTCTCGGAGATAGACCCCGTCCAACTGCGTCTGGTGGCCTTTGATCTCGACGACACCTTGGCACCTTCGAAAACGCCACTACCTGCAAAGATGAGCCAAATCCTGCATCGTCTTTTGCAGCGCCACCAAGTCTGCATCATCAGCGGGGGACAGCTGGAACAGTTCCAAACTCAGGTACTGGACCACCTCGACCTCGAAACCCACGCTGCCACCCGCCATGTCTTGCACCTGATGCCGACTTGCGGCACCCAGTACTACCGGCTGCACCCCGCAACCGCCGACCTCGAAACCTGCTATCGCCAGGACCTCGACCCCCGACTGCGCATCCGCACCGCCCAGGCCCTGGAGAAATCGGCGCGGGAACTGGGGTTGTGGGAGGAAAACCCGTGGGGAGACATCATCGAGGATCGCGGTACCCAAGTGACTTTTTCCGCCCTGGGCCAGGCTGCACCGCTGGAGGCGAAACGTGCTTGGGATCCCGACGGCTCCAAAAAGCAAGCCCTGGCAGCCGCGGTGGCGCGAGAGGTGCCTGAACTGGAAGTGCGCGGCGGGGGATCGACCTCGGTGGATGTCACCGCGAAAGGCATCGACAAGGCCTACGGGATGCGCGCTTTGCTGCAGGCCACCGCATTGGCACCGCACCAGGTGCTGTTTGTGGGGGACCGCCTCGATCCCCAAGGCAACGACTATCCCGTGGTTTCCACCTCGGTGCCCTGCCAGGCCGTGACGGGCTGGGAAGACACGGTTGCGCTGCTCACAGACCTGCTGAAGTAGCCCAACACGCCAGGGCGCAAGCCGCGGCCACGTTCAAGGAATCTACCTGGTGGTGCATCTCGATGCGCACCACGCGGTCTACCTTGTCCAAGGTTTGGGGTTTCAATCCCTCGCGTTCCGTGCCCGCCACCAAAGCCACGCGTCGGCCGGGATCTTCCTGCAGTTCGGCGCGGTACTGGGCTAAATCTGTGGCGTTTTCGGCCAGCGCCAAAGCGGTGAGTTCATATCCGTGATCGTGGAATAACTGCGGGTCAGGCCAGTTTTCCAGGCGGGTCCACGGAATCTGGAAGATGGTGCCCATCGAGACGCGAACGGCGCGGCGATACAGCGGGTCAGCGCAGGAAGGCGTCACCAGCAAAGCATCGTATCCGCACCCCGCGGCGCTGCGTATAGCGGCCCCCACATTGGTGTGGTCCACCAGGTCTTCCAAGACCAAGACTCGCTTTGAGGCGGCTAATAATTCCCCTGGCGAGGGCAGCTGGGGACGTTGCATCGAGGCGATGGCACCCCGGTGGAGGTGGAAACCCACCAGTTCTTCTAACAACTTTTCCGGGGCGAGGAAAACCGGTACTTTTCCGCCGTCGCTGCGGTTTTCACAGTGGTCGCTGTTTTCGAGGAGTGGGGCGATGGCGTCCAGCCAACGCGGGGCCAGTAACAGGGAGCGGGGGCGGTGGCCAGCCTGCAGTGCCCGGGCGATTACCTGGTTGGATTCGGCCAGGTAGAGGCCGTTTTCAGCCTCGAAACTGCGACGCAGATTGACGTCTTTCAAATGAGTGTAGTCGCGCAGGTACTGGGGGTACCCCGAGAGGTCTGGGAGCTCAATAATCACGGCTCTATTCTGCGCTTTGCCCACCACGCAGGCGAAATCCGAGGTTATCCACAGGCGAGGTTTGCCCGGGGGGGAATTCACACCTTCGTGATTTGTGGGCAGACAGGCTCGGCCTGCCTTGGGAACATGGGGGAAACATTGACTACACCGAAGGGAAAACCAATGGAAGATCTGAGTGAATCTACCTGTACCTGTCAAGAGACAGATAAGGAATGCAGCCAGCATCACTCGCTAAAGTGCCGCTGTCGAGAATGCGAATTGTTGAAATCAGTTTCGGTTGATTTGGCGAAATCCGTTCTGGAGCAGGAAAACCCCATGCCCGGGATGTATGGATGTCGCGGTTGGACGGTGCTGAGCGGGGTCAACGCACTGATTCTGGGTTACTCGGATTGGCGTTGGCTTTCACGCCTTGAAAAGGACTCGGAGTTAGCCATGCGAGATGTCAACGATTACCTGGCCTATTTCGGAGGGGACGCGTGGTTGGCCAGACAGCTACTGACGCGCCTGTATCGTCACTGCCTCGATGACCGGCAAAACAACGGCCCCTCTTTGGGTGCGGTGCTGAAACTGTGCCGGGACCACCCCACAATCGAATTCGAAGGTTACGCCATTGGTCCCCAGCGTTGCGACGAGAGAGTCACCGCGGATGCCGTCTACGTCCCACCTGAAGTTTTAGGATATGGTGGCCAGGACTCATCTCGGGCTTATCAAGCCTTGCTGGATTTGGGCTTGGACCCCTTGGACGAGGCAGATGAAATCATGTTGCTTCGCCAGGATTCCAAACGCTGTTGGAGATTTTGGTGGGATTAGGTTGCTTCACCAGGGAAACACAAAGTCTGAATCCCACTCTTTCAGGGCGGCATCCTCACCGGCAGGGGCGGGCATGCGGTTGGCGGAATCCCGGCCGCGCAGAGCATCGAGTTGGCGTCGTTCCTTTTTAGTGGGGCGTCCCGTTCCGGGCAAACGCACAATCGGGGCGGGGAGGTCACGTTTTGAAGGCCGAGGTGGAGTCAAATCCTGATAGCACTGTTGTGCCTGTGTGGCGCTGACTCGCTTGGGGATCAAGGCACTGACCTGCAAGATCCGGTCAAAACCTTCAATCCGCAGACGTACCTCGTCGCCAACTTTGATTCCCTGGGAAGCCTTGGCGGTTTCCCCGTTCACCTTCACGTGTCCCGCTCGGGCTGCCTTAGTGGCCAGGCTGCGCGACTTCAGTTGCCGGGTGGCCCACAGCCACACATCAACTCGCATGCTCTGTGTCACGGTGAGGTACTTCCTCTGGGACGGGGCCCCAGGCACTGAGTTCGCGGTTGAGTCGGGCTGCCCAAGTCGGTCCCTCGTAGACAAAGGCACTCAACCCCTCGATCAGGTCAGCTCCGGCCTGCAGCATGGCGCGGGCATCCGCGACGGTGCTGATTCCGCCCACCCCGATGATGATGTTCTCGGTACCCAGGTGTTGACGCAGCAGGCGCACCACCTCGAGGGAGCGTTCCTTTAGGGGTTGTCCCGACACTCCACCCGCACCGAGGTTGTGTTTGATGGTGGTGTTGGTCGCCACCACACCGCGCAGGCCCAAATCTTGGGTCAAGTGAGCAACCTTGACAATGTCATCATCTGCTAAATCTGGGGCAATTTTTACGAAAACCGGCAATTCCGTCAGGGCCTGGGTAGCCAGTTCGCGCTGTACTGCCTGGATAATGGGACGCAGGGACTCGACGGCTTGGAGGTCGCGCAGCCCTGGGGTATTCGGAGAAGACACATTGATGACCAAGAAATCTACCAGGCGAGCCAAACTGCGGGTCACCTTGCGATAGTCCCCGGGGGCTTTCGCGGCGGGGGTCAGTTTGTTCTTCCCTATGTTCGCCCCGATGATCACTGAATCCCCGCACTGGCGGCGTAGCTTCTTTAGGCGTCTGGCCGCAACCAGTGCCCCGGAGTTGTTGAAACCCATAGCGTTGCGCAAGGCACGCTGTTGGGGCAAACGCCACAACCGGGGCTTTTCATTGCCAGGTTGCGCCAGGGGAGTAATCGTGCCGATTTCGACGAAACCGAAGCCCAGCGCGTTCCACATGGGTACTGCCAAGGCTTCTTTGTCCATCCCCGCCGCCAGCCCCAGTGGTCCGGCCACGCGTCGCCCGGAGTTATCCACGGGCCACGTGAAGCTGCGGGAGGGACGACGCACCAGGCGTGAAACCAAAAACCGCAGCGGGGCGACCCGGCCCGCAAAGTGCAGAGCTGCAATAACGTGGTGATGCACGGTTTCAGCATCAAGACGCACTAAAACTGTGCGAAAATACCACCGATACAAACTCATGGCGCCTCCCTCGAAAACTGCGGATTTCCGGGCCGGTACCTAGGCCTGGCTGGGACGGGTCAACGGGGACCTCGGCGTGGGGGATTGGTGTACCACGAAGTCTCCCAACACCTGGTCGATGGCCGCCAGGATGGAGTCATCCAGGCTGACCCGCAATGCCCCCAGGTTTTCCTCAATCTGGGAAGGCTTCGAGGCACCGATAATCGCGGCGGAAACATTGCGGCGTGAAAGCAGCCACGCCAGGGCCAGTTCGTTCATCTTGCAGCCGGCCTCTTCGGCGACGCGACGCAAGCCTTGCACCGCCGAAAGCAAATCATCGCGCATCCAGCGCTGAATCATCTCGGCCCCGCCCTTAGAAGCGGCGCGAGTCTTGTCTTTCGGGGTCTTTCCCGGCTGGTACTTTCCGGTCAAAACTCCCTGCGCCAGGGGAGAATAACAGATCTGGGACAAACCGTTTTCTTCGCTGGCCTGGATGATACCTCGGACTCGGGGGTGCGCCACAGCATCGAATACTGCGGTTGGTTCGAAATCAGGGGCACCCGCAGCTCCCGCGCCAAGGCAGCGGCCTGGCGGATTTGTTCGGCATCCCAGTCAGAAATCCCCATATACAGCACCTTTCCCGCCCGCACCAGGTCAGCGAAAGCCACCATGGTTTCCTCCAGCGGGGTTCCGTAGTCGAAGCGGTGGGCGTGATAGACATCCACGTAATCTGTCTTGAGGCGTCGCAAGGAATTATCGATGGACTCCATAATGTGCTTGCGAGACAGGCCTTCGTCATTGGGCCCGCCGTGCTTTACCGGCCAATACACCTTCGTCATAATCACCAGGTCTTGGCGGTCCTGGTCCTTCAGGACGCGGCCCAAGACTTTCTCGGCGGCGCCATTGGCGTAGACATCGGCGGTGTCGAAAGTAAAGATGCCGTGATCTAGGGCAGTGCGGATACATTTTTCAGCGGCTTTATCTTCAATCTGAGCGCCGTGGGTGAGCCAGTTACCCAAGATAAAAGCCGAAATTTTCAAACCAGAGTTGCCGAGATAGCGTGTTTCCATACCCCCATATTAGCGTTTCGCCGACGTGGTGTCGGGAGAAAATCCCGGCTTTGGTGGTGTCCTAGAGGTTCTTGTCTGCCCCTGGAGCTTTGGCAGAACGCGGCACCTGGGGACGGGGCTGGCGCAGGCGACGGGGCTGAATCAGACGTGCAAAGCCATAGAAAGTCAGGCGCGCAGGGATGTCGCCGAAACGCTGGGCGGCACGGTTTTTGCCGCGACGGGCAATGATGTAGGCCTCGATACAGCCGATAATCAAAGCGCCGTAAGCCCCCAGCATCGTCACCGTGTTGACAATCATCGCTACCTGAGAGGCGGAATCCGTGCGCAGCATGAAGGTAACCACCAGCAGGCCTCCGAACATCAGTGCCATCACCACGATGATCATCCACTCGGCAAAGCAATAGCGCTGGTCAACGTAGTTTCGCATATAGCGACGGGCCGCCCTCGCGGTGCGCCAGCGGAAGCAAATCTTCCTCCCGGTGCGCAAACCTTCTTGCTCGCGTTCCACCAGGCGCATTCTCTCGGCCCGGGCACGTTCCTTGGCGACTTTCCTGTCCTGTCCCAGAATGCCTTGGTAGTTCTTGGCTTCTTGCTGTTTACGGGAAGGAGTCGGTCCGGACTTCTGTCGGGTGTTAGGGGTCTGTGATGCCATTTTCCGTTCGCTCAATTTGGGCTCGAATGAGGTATTTTGTTTGTAGGATCATTATCCCACAAGTTCCAGAACCGAAAAATTACGGAGGTAAATCCATGGATTCCCAGCAGTTACGTGCCCGAAGCGAGGCCGAGTTCCCCGAGGTTCTGGAGTTCCTGAAAGGCCTGGTGCGTATCCCCTCGGTATCCTCCCTGCCTACGCACGAAGCCGATATGCAGCGCAGCGCTGAATACATCGTTGAGGCCTTGGGTAAAGTTGGGGCCGAAGCCCAGATAGTCACCGTCACCAATCCTGATGGCCTGCTTTCACGCCCGGCCATTTTGGCGCAGAAACGCGGACCCGAGGGCGCCCCGACAGTGCTGCTCTATGCCCACCACGATGTACAACCCACCGGGGACCTCTCTAAGTGGGACACGAATCCTTTCGAACCCACCGAGAAAGACGGGCGTCTCTATGGCCGTGGAGTCAGCGACGACGGAGCCGGAGTGGCGGCGCATCTGGCGGCCCTCAAGGCCTGGGGGGATGACCTGCCGGTGACGGTGAAGTTATTTATCGAAGGCGAAGAAGAAGTCGGTTCCCCCCACTTTCGAAGCCTTCCTGCACGCCCACCAGGAGTTCTTGGAATCCGACGTCATCATTGTGGCCGACTCCGGTAACTGGGAGCGCCACGAACCCGCCATTACCACGGGTCTGCGCGGAGTCATCAGCGCAGACATCACGGTGAAAGTAGCCGACCACGCCGTTCATTCCGGGGCTTTTGGCGGTCCTCTCTTAGATGCCCCTACGGCTCTGTGCCGGTTGTTGGCAACCCTCCACGACGAGGACGGCGCGGTGGCGGTACCGGGTTTGTTGCGTCAGGAAAGTGCCGAGGTTACCTACCCCGAAAAAGACTTCCGCGCCCAGACGGGGATGGTTGCGGGGATGCGCCTGGCGGGGCGCGGAGACTTGGCGGCCCGGCTGTGGTTCCAGCCTTCTTTGACGGTGATCGGCATGGACGTCACTTCCCTGGAGCACGCCTCCAACACCATCCACCCCGAGGCCACCGCTCGGATTTCGCTGCGTATCGCCCCGGGGCAGGACCCGCGCGCCGCCGCCGATAAACTGCGTGAATACGTCTTGTCCCAGGCGCCTTTCGGGGCTGAAGTCAGCTTTACGCCACGGGACCTCGGCCCTGCCTATTCGGCGGATCTGGCCTCTCCGGTGCTCTCTTTAATGCACGAGGCTCTCGGTGAGGCTTACGGCCATCCTTGCGTAAACATCGGTTTGGGAGGGTCAATTCCCTTTATCTCTTCTTTCCAAGAGCTGTTCCCTCACGCCCAGGTTCTGGTCACCGGGGTAGAGGACCCCTACAGCCAGGCGCACTCCGAGAATGAATCCCAAGACATTCAGGATTTGTTCTCGGCTGGTTTGGCTGAGGCGCTGCTCTTTGCGAAGCTGCCGGGTCAAATCGGGAAATAGAACTTGCGTATCCAAGTTTTCTTTGAGCCTTCCCTGGCCCAGTTCGTCGCCCAGTTCCGGGCGGGATGGAACCGGGTATTCCCCGCAGACCAGCTGGAAATCCAAGAGGTCGCCCTCGAAGGGAGTCCCGCCTGCCCCACCCCACAGACGTTACCTTCCAGACTAACCGTGCACCGACCTCGGCACCTGGATATATCTGCGCAAGCAGAACTGTTACTGGTCCTGGCCTCGCAGGTGGATGACCAGCCCGCCACGGCGAACCTGGTGAACCTGGTGGTTTCCAGGGCTTTTCGCGCCCAGGTGTTGGCCCCCGTGGTGGCTTTGGTGCAAGACACGCCACTGTCTCGGCGTCAGCTCACAGAGTCGGGATTATCCGGGGTGTATCTGCGTTCCCAGCATCCCCGTCGCAGCGCCACAGACTGGGGCAGAATCATGGCCCAGACCTGGCATATCTGATTTCGATAAGACAGCAAGTCGGCTAAGTAGCTACAATAATGTTTGTAAATGGTCTGAGAAAGGATTTTTGTAAACCATGAGCACTACAACTTTAACTCACGAGGTGGTTCTCACCGATGCGGCAACTAGCAAGATTAAGTCCCTCTTGGAACAGGAAGGTCGCGATGACCTGCGCCTGCGCGTGGGCGTGGCTCCCGGGGGCTGTTCTGGCTTGATTTACCAGTTAGAGTTCGACGACATCTTGAACGAAGACGACGCCGTGCGCAGCTTCGACGGGGTAGAACTGGTGGTCGACAAGATGAGCGTGCCTTATCTGGCCGGTGCCTCTATCGATTTCCAGGACACCTTGGCACAACAGGGCTTCGTCATTGATAACCCCAATGCCGCCAACACCTGTTCTTGCGGTGGGTCTTTCCACTGAGCCCTAACTTTGCACAGCTCCCGGAGCCTTCCGGGAGCTGTGGTGTATTTCGCTGTGGTAGGCCCAATGCGTCACTCAGCCTGTTATCCAAGGTAGAATAACCAAGTCAAGAACCTCGAAGAGCTAAGTGGGGGGAGAACCGTGTTAAAGAAAGTTCTGTCTGGACTGTTGTGCATCGGACTGAGCCTGGGCGTGGCGGCCTGCTCCAAGAAAGCGGAAGGTACGGCACCCACGGTGACCTCCGGGGCTTATGGCACCACCACCGACATCAACTTCCCCGGCCTGGATGCGCCGCTTTCTACCGCGGTCAGTGTCCTGGACGAGGGCGACGGTGAAGGGAAAACCGTTCAAAACGGGGACTTTGTTATCGTTGACTACTATGGCAAAGTCTGGAAGGGCGATGAAATCACCGATTCCACCATCGGCAAATCCGGTGGACCCAAGACGATTTCTTTGGCTGACCCCCCGGTTCCGGGTTGGTCGAAATTGGTGGGAGCCAAAGTGGGGCAACGCATCCTGCTGGTGATGACCGCTTCTGATGCCTACGGGGAATTCGGTTCCGAGAACTTAGGTATCGGCGCTAATCAAGCGGTGGTTTACGTGGTGGATATTATCGGCACCTATTCCCTCAACGAAGCCAAGGACGTGGCCTTGACCCCCACCAACCAGCCCCTCCCTAACGGAGTGAGCCTCAGCGGGGATGCGAATAGTGGCTACCAGCTGGATGCCACTTTGGTTTCCAGTCTGCCCAGCTCTACCCAATCTGTGGTTTATGCCCAGGCCGATGGGATGCCCTTGAACCAGGACCAAATCGCGGTGGTGCAGCGCATGGACACCCAGGCCGGAGCGAAGACAGAAGCTGGCCAGTGGAAGTCTGCCTCGCTGTCTACCCTGCCGGTATCCAGTACGGGGCTTAAGAGTGTTCGGGTGGGTTCTCTGGTGGTGATGCTCTCTCCCGCCACTCCCTCTAACCCCGGCCAGGTTTCGCTGGTCCAGGTACTGGGTGCCTACAACCTCGACTGATCAGCCGCGTGCGGAAAGGAAACTATTTTGCGAGCTTGGGGAAAATCTCTGGTTGTACTTTCATCTGTCGCTTTGGCTGCGCTGGGCTTGGGGGCGTGTTCAACCTCCAGTGATCAAGCCAAAGTCACCCCTTTGGGGGCTTGTGTCAAGACCATCGCCCCGGCGGTTTCGGCTTCTGTACCCGAGACCAAACCGGTAGAGAACGGCCCGGTTCCTGAGGTAACTGCCGGAGCTGGTTTCGGACAGAAACCCACCATCGCTCCGGGCCAGGGTGAGGCTCCGAACCAGTTGATTCGCAAGTTTTTTGGTTCAAGGCAACGGTACGGAAGTCAGCGCCGACGCCACGGTTTTGGTCAACTACGTGGGACAGCGCTGGGACGGTACCGTTTTCGACTCTTCCTTTGACCGAGGTACCCCCGCGGCCTTTTCTTTGGACGGGGTGGTACAGGGTTGGAAGTCCGGTTTGGCCGGCACTCACGTGGGGGACCGCGTAGAGTTGGTGATTCCCCCGATTCTGGGCTACGGCGAAATCACCGATGAACAGCGAACCGCCCGCGACCAAGGGGACAACTCTTCAAACATCCATGCCCTGGCAGGAGAGACTTTGGTTTTCGTGGTGGATGTGCTTTGCCCCGCCCACTCTCAACGAGAGCCAGTTGGCAGGATACACCCAGACTCTCAAGCAATCTAAGCCCACCAACGAAGAACTGCCGCAGGGATTGCACATCTTGTGCGATATGGGTGAGGAACCGCAACCCGCAGTGGTGGAAGGATCGAAAGTTCCCACCAAGCCCTACGTGGTGTGGACTGAAACTGGCCAGGGACCCGAAATCCATGCCGGTGACATAGTCGGATACGTCGGGGTCAGCGGTGGCTGGGGAGATAAACCCGCTTATTCTTCTTGGACCAAAGCCGAGGGGGTTCGCTGGGGTCTGGCCGAGAACCTGCAAGCCGTGGGTAAAACCGTGGGTTCCCGCGTGGTGATTGTGGGTCCCCCCAACCAACAGGCCCCCCGCGGGGTTATCCAGGTGTGGGATATCGTTGATGTAGTTCCGGCAGATTCCTTGCCCTCTGGCGCCCCCGAGGCCAGCAACCAGAACTAAATCTCCAGCTCGTAAACCAAAAACAGGGTTGTGGATCAAAATGGCCCACAACCCTGTTTAGCTTTGCTTCAAACGCGGCTGTTAGATCAGACCGTGAGGATGGGCGGCTGCGCCGTGATAGAGCTTTTCTACCTCGGCCCAGTTCACCACGTTCCACCAGGCCTTGACGTAGTCGGCCTTGACGTTGAGGTAATCCAGATAGAAAGCGTGCTCCCACATATCCAGCATCAACAGTGGGATCTGTCCGACCGGGACGTTGGATTGCTGGTCAAAGAGCTGGAAGATGTTGGGGCGACCCGCAATGGTGTCCCAAGCAAGCACGGCCCAACCCGAGCCTTGGATGCCGGTGGCAGCCGCGGCGAAGTGAGCCTGGAATGCTTCGAAGGAACCGAAGTATTCGTCCAGAGCTGCTGCCAGTTCGCCGCTGGGGCGATCCGGAGCGGTGTTCGCCGGAGCCATGATCTTCCAGAACAGCGAGTGGTTGGTGTGACCACCCAGGTTGAAAGCCAGGTCCTTTTCCAGCTGATTGATGATGGCGAAGTTACCGTTGGCGCGGGCTTCTTCCAGTTTTTCTACAGCGGCATTAGCGCCGGCCACGTAGGTGGCGTGGTGTTTGTCGTGGTGCAGCTGCATAATCTTGGCACTGATATGTGGTTCCAGGGCTGTGTAGTCGTAGGGAAGTTCAGGCAGTGTGTAGATAGCCATATAAATAATCCTCACCTTCTGTAATATGTGACCCCCGAAGCCGGGGATTACACTCAATATCTTAGCTTGCGCCTAGAACCGTGTCTTGGCCAGGCAGAGGTTTGGTGGCCCCGCGAGGCATGGGTAAGATGTGAACAGTTAGCAGAAGGAGCGTAAATGGAATCTGTGAACCCCGAAGGCGTGGAAATCCTGATCTTCAGCGACAACGCGCACACTCGTCAAACCGTTATGGATGCAGCTGGTTTAAGCGGTGCTTTTGACCTGCCGGTCATCCGGTGGCACCAGGTAGCTTCTGCCGCTGCCCTGAAACAGGAATTCACCGAAGACCGTTTTGCCGCCCTGGTCCTGGATGCAGATGCCCAGCCTGAAGGTGGCCAATCCGTGGCCCGGTGGCTCAACGATCACACCGACCGAGTGCCTCCCGTAGTGATGCTGGTGGCCCGGGAACAGGACAACTGGTTGTCTCGCTGGTCCGGAGCCCGCGCCATGGTTCCCGCTCCCTACGACCCACAGGTTGTGGTGGATACTCTCAAGCAGGTCCTACGCCCCCGGGTCTGAACAGCAAGAGCCACAAACTGATTCCCAGCACAACCAAGCAGAAAACCGCGGCGACCGAGGCAAACTCAGGCAGCGCCAGTCCCGCGAAAAGAAAACCCAGAATCGAAACCGTGAGCAAGATCCAGCCCACCTTTACCCGGGTCGTAACCGGGGTCAGGACCGGATCGGGGGCCTCGAAACCGGAAGTATCTTCCGCCGGGGACCAGTCGCGAGGACCGGGCCGGGTCAGGGGACCAGAAGCACCGAAAGCTTCCAGGTCCGAAGTGGACATCAGCTCTTCAAAGCGCCGATCCACTTCTGCTTGGGCGGGGTCCTCATCTCGATCATAGCGGTCGAAGCGAAACATTGCCATAACTGAAAGCTATACACTAAGAAGCATTCAAGCAAGCGGGAGGTGCTGAACTTGTACAGGTTCTTTAAATTTCTTCTAGGTCCGCTGATGCGGCTGTTGTTTCAGCCCTGGATTCGCGGCCTGGAAAACATCCCCGCCGAAGGACCGGCCATCCTGGCTTCGAACCACCTGGCCGTCATTGATTCTTTTTTCCTGCCCCTGATGGTAAAGCGCGAAATCACCTTCGTGGGGAAATCCGACTATTTCACCGGGGTGGGGATTAAAGGCTGGATCGTCAAGCACTTCATGCAAGCTGTCGGGGTTATCCCAGTAGACCGCTCCGGCGGTAAAGCCTCGCAAGTCGCCCTGGATAAAGGCCTGGAGGTATTGGGACGCGGAGACCTCTTTGGGATTTACCCTGAAGGCACCCGTTCCCCTGATGGTCGGCTTTATCGTGGTAAAACCGGGATTGCTCGCATGTCGTTAATCAGCGGGGCACCGATTATTCCCGTGGCGATGGTGGGCACAGACAAGGCCCAGCCCATCGGGCAACGCATCCCGAAGCTGGAACGTATCGGCGTGATAATCGGCAAACCCCTGGATTTCAGCCGCTACCAGGGCATGGAGAACGATCGCTTTGTGCTGCGCTCCATCACCGACGAAGTTATGTATGACTTGATGCTGCTCAGCGGTCAGGAATACGTGGACGAATACGCCGCGAACGTCAAGAAACAGCTCGAGGCCCAAAAGAAGCAGCCCCAGGAAAACCCTGAAACCGAAACGAAAACCGAGGCACAGTCCTCGACCCCCAATAAATAACCCACCGATTTAACCCATAAAACGCAACTGAAAGAGAGAGAACCATGACACTGAAGAGAGTCGCTCTGTTGACCGCCGGCGGTTTCGCCCCCTGCTTGAACACCGCAGTGGGGATGTTGATCGAACGTTACAACGAAACCAATCCCGGAGTAGAGATCATCGCCTACAAGCACGGCTATCACGGATTGCTGACCGGTCAGTACTTTACGATTGACGCCGAGGCCCGCACCTGGGCGACGCGACTGCCGAACTATGGAGGTTCTTCTATCGGTAACTCGCGGGTCAAGCTGACCAATACCAAGGACCTGGTCAAGCGCGGACTGATCCAGGAGGGACAGGACGCCTTGCAGGTAGCCGCGGACCAGTTGGTGAAGGATGGGGTGGATGTGCTGCACACCATCGGTGGCGACGATACGAATACCACTGCCGCGGACCTCGCCGCGTACCTCGAAAAGAACAACTACCACTTGACCGTGGTGGGGCTGCCTAAGACCATCGACAACGACGTGGTGCCGATTCGCCAGTCTCTGGGGGCGTGGACCGCGGCGGAAGAGACCGCGCGTTATGCCGAACACATTATTTCCGAGGCCCGCGTCTCGCCGCGAATGCTGATTGTGCACGAGGTGATGGGGCGCAACTGCGGGTGGTTGACGGCCTACAGCGCCAAGGTGTATCGCGAATGGCTGGATTCCCAAAAGTGGGTGCCTTCTCTGGGGTTGGACCGCAAGCACTGGGAGATTCACGGCATCTATGTCCCCGAGATGCATATGGATATAGAGGCCGAGGGCCGTCGTCTGCGTCACATCATGGACCGCGACGGAAACGTCAATATTTTCCTCTCCGAGGGCGCGGGGGTGATGGATATCGTCACCGAGATGGAGGCCGCGGGACAGACCGTGAATCGTGATGCTTTCGGTCACGTGCGACTGGACGAAATTAACCCCGGACAGTACTTTGCCAAACGTTTCGCCCAGTTGCTGGATGCGGAAAAGGTGCTGGTACAAAAGTCGGGGTACTTCGCGCGTTCGGCGGCTTCGAACTTTGCCGACTTGCACCTGATCAAGGGCGTGGCGGACATGGCGGTAGAGTGCGCTTTTGCCGGTAAATCCGGGGTTATCGGGCACGACGAAGAGAACCACGACGTGCTCAGCTGCATTGATTTCCCGCGTATCAAAGGCGGCAAGCCTTTCGACACCACCCAGGGGTGGTTCCAGGAAATGCTGTCGGAAATCGGTCAGGCGTGATGACTGATCCAGACACACAGAATCTGAAAGCGGATTTCGAAGCCGCGTGGCGCGGGGCCCCGGCCGCCCAGCAGCCGCCCTATCCGGATGCGGCAAAGGTGACCGAGGTTGCCCAGCGCCTGTCCCAGCGTCCCCCCCTGGTTTTCGCCGGGGAAGTGAACCAGCTGCGCCAGGAACTGGGAAAGGCCGCCCGCGGCGAAGCCTTCGTTCTGACCGGCGGTGACTGCGCCGAGACTTTCGAGGACTCCACTGCGAATCGCCTGAAACTCAAGATTCAGACTTTGCTGCAGATGGCGGTGGTGCTTTCCTACGGTTCGGCGCTGCCGGTGATTAAGCTGGGGCGCATGGCGGGCCAGTACGCCAAGCCACGTTCCAGCGACACCGAGACCCGCGATGGCCAAACCCTGCCTTCCTATCGGGGTGACGCGGTCAACGGCAATGACTTTACTGCGGCCGCCCGCCAGCCCGACCCTCAGCGGCTGCTGTCGTGCTACCAGTACTCTGCGGCCACCTTGAACCTGATTCGGGCTTTCACCAAGGGAGGCTATGCGGATCTGCGTCGCGTGCACGAATGGAACAAAGGTTTCATGGCGAATCCGGCATACGCGCGCTTCGACGACTTGGCGCGTTCAATCGATTCCGCCATGCAGTTCATGCGCGCCACCGGGGTTCCCGAAGATGCCTTGCGCACGGTAGATTTCTATTCTTCGCACGAAGCCCTGCTGCTGGAATACGAAAACGCCTTGACTCGCGTGGATTCGATCTCAGGGGAGCTGTACAACACCAGCGCTCACTACCTCTGGATTGGGGATCGCACCCGCCAACTCGACGGGGCCCACGTCCAGATGCTGTCTCGGGTGCGCAACCCCATCGGGGTCAAGCTGGGTCCAAAGACCACGCCACAAGATGTAAAGGTCTTGGTGGAAAAGCTCAATCCCCAAGGGCAGCCCGGTCGTCTCAGCTTCATCACGCGCATGGGCGCAAAGCAGGTGCGTAAGTCCCTGCCGCCGCTGCTTTTGGCCGGTAAATCCACCGGGGTGCCGCTGGTTTGGGTCTGTGACCCGATGCACGGCAATACGGTCAAGGCGCCGGCTTCCGGTTATCAAAACCCGCCACTTTGAAGCCATCCTCGACGAGGTCCGCGGCTTTTTCGAAGCCCACGAAACTGCCGGCACCATCCCCGGTGGCATCCACGTGGAGCTGACCGGAGATGATGTCACCGAGGTGATGGGCGGCACGGAAACTATCGACGATGCCGACCTGGCCGACCGCTATGAAACCCTGGTCGATCCGCGTCTGAATCACCAGCAGTCTTTGGAGTTGGCTTTCGACGTGGCTGCCATGTTGGCCCAGGCTCGCCCCGGAATCCAGCCCGGCGACCAGGACCAGTTCCCGTCCCTGGGGTTCTGATTGTGCCCGTTCGAGGTTTCTCGGGGTCAGGCACGGGTCGAGGTTCGGTTTTTGGGTCCCCCGTTCGAGGGTACCGGGGTTCGCCCCGGTCGAGATCGCCGTTTCAGATCATCTTGAGGGTAACGGTGGTGCCGACTTCCACTTCGGTTCCCGCTGCGGGGTCGGATTCCGCCACCACTCCCACCACGGAGTAGATGCGGGTGATCTTGACCTTCAGCCCCAGGCTCTCTAAGGCTTGGGTGGCTGCCGCCTCGGATTTACCCCGCACACTGGGTACCGTCACGGTGCGTGGCCCGCGAGAAACCACCAGGGGTACCGTATCGTTGCGGTACAGCGTGGTGTTTGCCGCCGCGTCTTGACGTATCACCGTGCCGCGGGCGACATCATCAGAGTATTCTTCGGTTACGGCGGCTTGCAGACCCGCCTGATGCAGCATCGTCACGGCCTCGTCACGCAGCTTTCCTTCCAGGCTGGGAACCACTACAGGTTCGCGACCCTTAGACACGGTGACTTTAATCACGGTGTTGTGCGCAACATTCGTGTTCGCCGCGGGTTCTTGGCTGATGACTTGGCCCGCCGGCACCGTATCGTGATAGGCCTCGGAAATAGTGGGCGCTGCGAAACCGGCTTTCGTCACGACTTGTTTGAGTTGGTCTTTGGCGGTTTTAGACAGGTCGGGCACATCCAACATCTGGATGCCTTTCGAAACATAGACCTTTACTTCGCCGAAACGCCACACTTCATCCCCGGCTCCCGGCACGGTGCGCGACACATTCCCAGCCGCCACCGTGTCGCTGAATTCCTCGACCCGCACGAAATTCAGTTTGGCTTTTTCCAGGTTGCTAGAGGCCGTGGCCCACTGTTGATTCACCACATCCGGTACCGGGTCGTACGATCCGGGGCCCAACAGCAGATACCAGCCAATCCCCAGTCCCACCAGCAATACACCGGCGATGGTTATCAGTATCGGCAACAACTTTCCCGACTTGGTCGCTGTGTCTGAACCCGGGCTGCCTTCACCCAGGTTATGGGGTTGTGGGGCCGGTAGAGGTACCTCGACCAGGGTAGGGGTCGCCATCTGACCGGAATCGAAGTTCGGTTCATTCACCTCGACCGGCTCGGCTTGGCCGCGCAGCTCCAGGTCGGTGGAGTCCAACTGCGCCAAAGTCTGTTCCACCAGTTCCAAGGCGGCCGTTGCATCGACGGGACGCTGGGCGGGATCGCGACTGGTGAGGCGTGCTACCAGGTCATCCACTGGCTGTGGCACCCAATCGTAGTCCTCGCGCAGTCGGGGAATATCTTGATTCACGTGCGCATAGGCAATTTGGATCGGTGTGTCCCCGGTGAAAGGCGCCACTCCGGTCAACATCTCGTAGAGCATAATCCCCACGGCGTAGACATCCACCCGGGCATCGGCCACGTGCCCAGAAACGGTTTCGGGCGAAAGGTAGGCCACAGTACCCAGAATGGAACCGGTGGTGGCGGCGGTAACTTCAGAGGCAGCCCTCGCCAGGCCGAAATCAGCTACCTTCACCGAACTGTCCTTGGGGAGCAAGACATTTTCGGGCTTCACATCGCGGTGGATCAGGCCCTGACGGTGCGCGGTGGATAGTGCGGAAAGAATCTGGGCGGTGATTTCCAGGGAGCGCCCTACCTTCAGGCAGCCGTGGGAACGCAGATACGTGCGCAGATTCGGTCCCTTGACCAGCTCCATCACCAGATAACTGGAGCCTTCGGTGGTGCCTTGGTCATAGACCGCGACCACTCCGGGATGAGTCAGTTTCGCCGCGGCACGGGCCTCGCGGCGGAACCGAGTGACGAATTCCTGGGATTCCGCCAGATGCGGATACATGATTTTCAAGGCCACGTGTCTATCCAGCCTTGAATCGTGGGCCTTGTACACCGTCGCCATTCCACCGCGCGCAATCCGCGCTTCGATGCGGTAGCGGTCGTCGATAACCGTGCCGATCAACCGGTCGGGCGCTTCGGGGCGCGGAGCGGGTGGCGCTTCGTCCTGGCTGGGTGCGGGGCTGGTAGCGGCCGGGTCGTTATTGTGGTATTCCGTTGAGAGGTCGTAGGGGGAGTTGGCATGGTGCGTGGGTGTTTCTAGGGTCGAGGACGCCGCGGTGTCTTGACTAGGGGCGGTTTCGGTTTGAGTGTGGGGCGAGGGAAATGCGGCGCTGGTTACGGGTGGGAAAGATACGGGCGGCGGGGGATAGGCGTCGGGGATCTCGGCCGAAAGCTGCGTGGGCGCTGCTGTGCCACCTTCGCTCAGGGAGGGGAGTTTGGTGGTCGCCATCTGGTTGCTCTGCGGTACCCCGGCGTGTGCGGGGGTAGGGGACTTGCTCGAGTCCGACGACGAAGTGGTGTTCACCTGTTCACATCCTCCTATATTTGTCAGTTGCAAGTCTAAGGGAAAAACTGTTCCCTAGCTGTGTGCCTTCCCGGTTTTCCCCAAGTTTTCCTCTAGGTTTTTAACCATGGAGAATTTTTGGCAAGCCTCTACGTGGTTGACCCTGAACGAAGCGGCGAGTTTTGCCCGAGTCGAGGCAAAGAAAATCCGGTCTTGGGTTCGTGACGGCCAGCTGTTGGCGCTGCACCACCCCGAGGACTCGAAGTTGCGCGTCTCCCAGGATTTCTTTTGTCCCCAGGGAGATAGCGAAGCCCCGAAGGCTCCCTTAGATTCTTTTGGCTGGGACCCTGACTCTGCTTCGCGACGGAGGCTTTACGGATTCACAGGCGGCCCAGTGGCTCTTTAGCGCCGATGATTTCTTGGGAGGCACACCGGTGCAAGCCTTGCAACGTGGAGCCAAGAAGAAAGTTCGACAGCTGGCTGGTGCGGCTGCTATATAGAAAGGTTCTGTCTGGGTCTGTAGGGGCAGCGCCGAAACCCGGCTTAGCTCAAGCAACCCAGCCACGCCCCGGCCAGAGCTGCCGCTATGCCTACGGCCATGCTGGCTGCGATGATGAAGGTGGCGCGCCAGGCATAGCCCCAGTTGAACTCAGGTTTAAAGGTGTAGCCGATGGTGTCCATAATCGCCGTGGAATAAGTGGTGTAGCCTCCCAGGAAACCGGCCTGGAGCAGGGGTGAGACCCCGGCCAGCCAGGGTGTAGAAGCCACGTATCCCACCAGGAAACACCCCGTGATGTTGACCCAGATGATTCCCCACCCCATCCACAGGCGCTTTTCGGGTTCATCGGCGCAATGTCGATGTTGCCCGATCTTACCCAGCAGGGCCGTGGTGGCTTTTTCCACGGCGAAACGACAGGTGGCACTAAACCGCCGCCCAAGAGCACCCACCACGTATTCAACGCAACCCACCGCTTTTCCCCGCGCGGCTTACCTCGACGCGGCTTACCTCGACCCGGGAACGTCGGGCACCCAGGAACATACCGAATAACCCCACCGGAAGCCCCGCCGCAAAGAGACCCACCAACTCCGCCAAGAAAACCGGGTCAAAACCGTGATAGCCCACCACTTGCCACACCGGACCGCCGTAGGTACCCAGGCCCCCACAGAAACCGGTGCCGACCAGGAGTTTGATGAACTGGGAACGATGGCGCTGGGGCGAGGAGGCTAATCGGGCGGTGAGGTAGGCCAGGAAGAATACGGAAAGCAGGTTCAAAATCCAGGTATCGAGATTCACACCGCCCTCTCCCAGCAACATGTGGCACCAGTTACGGCAGTGGGTGGAATGTTCGAGGGAGACGGTGGCGAGGCTGGCCCACCAGCGCAATACAGAGCCGCAGGCACCGCCGACAAATACGCACAACACGGCGATGACTGGCGAGAGATTCCAAGCTTTGAGGCTCACCAGCTTAGTATAACGCTTGGGACATGATATTATTGCCAGGCTAACTGAAGGTGAGAGTTCTAAGGAAATCATGCTGACTGCTTTGAATATAACCGCCCTGGTTCTGCTGGTTCTCAGTTCACTGCTGCTGGTGCTGTCGATTTTGCTGCACAAAGGACAGGGCGGCGGTATGTCGGATATGTTTGGTGGCGGTTTGACTTCGGCGATGGCTTCTTCCGGGGTAGGACAGCGTAACCTAAACATCGCCACGGTGGTTACCTCGCTCGTGTGGCTCTTTGCCATCATCTTGTTCAACTTCACCATGCAGACCCCCACCACCACACATACTTCACAAGACCAACAGTACAGCAAAGTTTTGCAGCAACGACTCCAGCAGCAACTCCAGCAGTCCAGCACGGCGACTCCTACACCCAGCGCGACTGAAACTGCTACGCAGACTCCCGCGCAGACCCCGGCACAGTAAGCGTTACAGCTTTTGGGGCCCAGGGTGAATCACCCTGGGCCCTTGCTTTTAAGGTTTTGATGTGGCCTCAGGCTATCGGCGTTGTGGCAGCCGTAGGTGTCTCCTGCGCCGCCTCGAGGGACTCTTTCGCCAGTGCCACGAGGTTTTCCGGCGTGAAACCAAAGTGTTGGAAGGCTGCGGCCCCGCCCAAGGGCACCCCGAAGTCCTCGATAGATAGAGCACGACCCGCCGAACCCAGATACCGATACCACGGCATCGCCACCCCGGCCTCGACCGAGACCCGGGCACGTACCTGTGGGGGCAGCACTGAATCGCGGTATTCCCGGCTCTGTTCCTCGAACCACTCCAGGCAAGGCAGATTCACCACCCGCACCCCGATACCCTGCTCGAAGAGCATCTGAGCGGCGGACAGCGCCAAAGACACCTCGGAGCCGGTAGCCAGCAGCAACACCTGGAGGTCTTTTCCTGGCCCAACCAGTTCGCGCAGCACGTAACCCCCGCTACTCACCAGGGAAGCCGGGGCCAACCCGGATTCTTCCCGGCCGGGATTAGGCAGGTTTTGCCGCGACAGCACCAGGCCGGCCGCCCCGCGTCGACGCAAGATTTCCAACCAGGCCCAGGCGGTTTCCTCGGCGTCGGCGGGACGCACCACGGAAAAACGCGGCAGGGCTCGCCACGTAGCCAGGGTTTCCACCGGCTGGTGCGTGGGACCGTCCTCGCCCACACCCACCGAGTCGTGGGTCCAGATATAAGTCACCGGCAGGTTCATCAGAGCGCTGAGCCGCACCGCCCCGCGCATGAAGTCACTGAAAACAAAGAAGGTTCCGCCATAGGGGCGGGTCAGACCGCTGGTGGCGATGCCGTTGAGAATCCCCGCCATGGCGTGTTCACGCACCCCGAAGTGCAGGTTGCGACCCTGCAAGGGGTCCGCACTCCAGACTTTCGAGACCCGATCGGTGGGGATAAAGGACTTGGCGCCTTTGATGGCGGTGTTGTTCGAACCCGCCAAATCCGCCGAACCACCCCACAGTTCCGGCAGTGCGGGGGCCAGGGCATTGATTACCATCCCTGAGGCCTGCCGGGTCGCTATGTCCTTACCCGCCTCGAAGTGCGGCAGCAGGTCCTCTATGCCCGCGGGCAGTTCCCCGCTTTGCAGTCGGCGCAGCAGGGCGGCTTGGCTCGGGTGGGATTGCTGCCAGGCGGTGAAACGACGATCCCAGTCGGCCCGCGCACGTGCCGCGCGCCGCAGCGAGGCCTGTTGGACCTCAGCTAAAACCCCGGGGTCAAAGGCGAAGGATTGCTGGGGATCCAAGCCCAGCGCAGTTTTCAAACCACTCAGGGCATCCGTGCCTAACTTGGCCCCGTGGGAACCCCCAGTGTTTTGCTTTCCGGGAGTGGGCCAGGCAATGATGGTGCGCAGCTTAATCAGCGAAGGCCGGCCAGTTTCGGCGCGGGCCGCCGCAAATGCCCGATCCAGCGACTCGAGGTCCTCGACATAGGAACCGTCCCCACGCAGCCAATCCACGCATTGCACGTGCCACCCCATGGCCTCGAAACGGGCGGGGACATCCTCGGTGAAGGCCACGTCGATATCGTCCTCGATCGAGATGCGGTTTTCGTCATAGAGCAACACCAGGTTCCCCAGTTCTTGGGTTCCCGCCAGGGAAATCGCCTCGTAGGCCAGGCCTTCTTGCAGACAGCCATCCCCGGTTACCACGTAAACCTGGTGGTCAAAGGGACTCTGCCCGGCCGGGGCATCCGGATCGAGCATCCCGCGCAGGCGACGCTGTTCCATCGCCATCCCCACCCCGGCCGCCACCCCGGTCCCCAAAGGTCCCGTGGTGACCTCGACCCCGGGAACCACACCGTATTCAGGGTGACCGGTACAGATTCCCCGGGCTGGCGGAAGTGACGCAGGTCATCGAGGGACACATCGAAACCGGCCAGGAAAAGTTGAATGTACTGCAGCGCCGAAGCATGTCCCGCGGACAGCACAAAGCGGTCCCTCCCCAGCCACTTCGGGTCCTGGGGGTCCAGACACATGATGTGCTGGTAGAGCAGATAGGCGGCACCCGCCAGCGAAACCAGGGGTGCCCGGGTGTCCGTGTCCGGCATTTTTCTACCATGTCCCCGGCCAAGGCTTTGGCGTATTTGATTGCCTGGGTATCCAGCTGTGTCGTGGTGAAAGTCATGGGTTCCTCTGTCCTTCTATAAGGCGCGAAACGCTGGGCGCGCCCGTATCTGCCAGGTGTATCTCACCTGCTTCGATACTATAAAAAAGCACCTGGAATGAAAAAGCGAGCCCAGGGCCGAGGAGGTGAGAAGGCAGTGCGTACACAGGCAGCTGGGCAGTGGCCTTCGGGTCTCAATCCCCAGCCCTATCTGGATTTCTTGGCGGTGGAAAAAGGTGCTTCGCCACACACCGTGTCGAACTACACCCGCGACTTGCTTCGCTATGTCGATTTCTTGCAATCCACGCAGGTGAGGCAACTAGCCGAAGTCACCAGCCAAGATGTCGAAAGTTTCGTGGCTTTTCTGGGGCAGGGTGACACCACACATCCGCCTTTGGGTCCGGCCTCTATCAGGCGCAGTCTCTCAGCGGCGCGTTCCTGGCATCTTTTCGCCTTGGAAAACGGGGAAATCACGCGCGATGTGGCCGCGACGGTAAAGCCTTCGAAACCGGGAAAACACCTGCCCAATGTGCTTTCCGTGGAACAGACCCAGCGTCTCTTAGAGGCCGCCAGTTCCCCTGACAACCCCATGGCGCTGCGCGACCGTGCCCTGCTCGAGTTCCTCTACGCCACCGGGGCGCGCATCAGTGAAGCGACGGCTTTAGCAGTGGATGATTTGGATTTGGGGATTGACCCCGTCGAGGACGGCTCCGGGCGTGGCGGTGCGGGTTGGGGTTTCGGCGCCTGCGGGGTCCCGGCCGAGGACGGCTCCGGCGGGTACTCCCAGCTTGCGCCGGGTGCGGGGTTTAGGGAAGACGGCGGCCTCGCCCTGGTGCGTCTTTTCGGCAAGGGACGCAAGGAACGCCTGGCGATTCTGGGTTCATTTGCGGTGCAGGCTTTGGAGGCATACCTGGTGGGGCAACGCCCCGCCCTGGCGGCGAAGGGAAAGTCTCGCGGGGCGGTTTTCCTCAACACTCTGGGCCGCCCGCTGTCCCGGCAATCCGCCTGGGCCATCATTCAACAGGCTGCCAGGCGCAGTGGCTTGGACCAGACCGCGGGCCACCAGATAGGCCCCCACACTCTGCGGCACTGTTTCGCCACGCACCTGTTGGCGGGGGGAGCCGACGTGAGAGTAGTACAGGAACTTTTGGGGCACGCCTCGGTTTCCACCACCCAGATCTATACCAACATCACCCGCGACATGATAAAAGAAGTTTATGCCAGTTCTCACCCGAGAGCCGTGACCACTAAAGCGCGCCAGAAAGGTAAACTGTAGAGGTGAAAAGCACGCAGACAGCCATGATGCCCGTCCCGGATGCGGATCCTGAATTTCGAGTGCCGGAGCCTCTAGAGTCGCACGGTCCCGCGCGAATCATCGCCATGTGCAACCAAAAGGGCGGGGTCGGAAAAACCACTACCGCGATTAATCTCAGCGCGGCCCTGGCGGAATATGGCCGCAAGGTGCTGCTGGTGGACTTCGATCCCCAGGGTGCGGCCTCGGTGGGCTTGGGAATCAACGGCCACGAGATGGAAACCACGGTGTATTCCCTGATGGTAGGACACAACCGGGAGCTGAAAACTTCCGATGTGATTTGCCACACCTATCACCCGAATCTGGATGTTTTGCCGGCGAATATCGATCTTTCTGCCGCCGAACTTCAGCTGGTCAACGAAGTAGCGCGCGAAAGTATCTTGGCCAGAATCCTGTCCCAGGTCGAAGACGACTATGACTTGATTGTGGTGGATTGCCAGCCCTCTTTGGGTTTGCTGACTATAAATGCCCTCACCGCCGCCCACGGCGTCATCATCCCCGTCGCCACCGAGTTCTTTGCGCTGCGCGGCGTGGCGTTGCTGATGGAAACCATCAACACGGTGCGCGACCGCTTGAACCCCAAACTGCAGCTGGACGGCATTCTCACCACCATGGTCGATGCCCGCACCCTGCACTCCAAAGAAGTCCGCGACCGTCTCCTCGAAGCCTTCCAAGACAAGATCTTCACCACCTACATCAAACGCACCGTGCGTTTCCCCGATTCTACCGTCGCCACCAAGCCCATCACGGAATACGACTCCTCCCACGAGGGCGCCGCGGCTTACCGTCGCCTGGCCCGCGAAGTCATCGCCAAGGGTTATGTCGCCTGATCTGGGTGCCGCCCCCGTCGAGGACGCCGCGGTAGTTGGCGAGGATTGCGCGCAGACAGTTCAAGACGGCCCGGTTTTCGAGGTACGCTCTGTGGTTTATACCGGGCCCTTTCACCTTCTGGCCGATTTGGTGGCGAAACGTAAACTCGATATCACCGCTTTTGCCCTGGCGGAAGTTACCGGGGATTTCTTGGCCTATATCGCAGCGCATCCCGACCTCTCTCAAGCCACCGAGTTCCTGCTGATCGGGGCCACCCTGTTGGATATCAAGGCCGCACGTTTGCTGCCTGGGGTCGAAGAATCCGAAGAAGACTTGGAACTCTTGGAGGCACAGGACCTGCTGATTTCCCGACTGATTCAATACCAGACCTACAAAGAAGCCACCGGTCATCTCGAGGAACTCTTGGAAGCGAACCGCCTGGTGGCAGGGCGTGTGCCGGGCAAAGAGCCAGTTTTGAAATCGGTGCTGGCCCAGCTGCGCGCCGACATCGATCCCGAACGCTTGGCCTGGCTGGCCGCGGGGGCACTCTATACCGTTACCCCCCAGGTGCTGATAGAGAATATGCACGATCCGCTGGTTTCTGTTTCGGAGCAAACCCAAGTCATCTCCGCTCGTCTCAAAGAGGCTCGCACCTTGACTTTCCGCGAGCTGGTGGCGGATGCGAAAACTCTGCCGGTGGTGATTTCGCGCTTCTTGGCGCTGCTGGATATGTATCGGTCCGGTCTGGTCGGTTTCACCCAAGACAATCCCTTAGGTAAGTTAGTTCTTACCTGGCAGGGTTCCTCGCAGGAACCAGACTTGTCCCAGAACCTAGAAGACGAGTGGGAATGACACAGAACACAGACCTAAGTGAACTCAAAGCCGGTCTCGAAGCTATCTTGATGATCTGCGAGAATCCGGTCGACGTCGCGACCTTAGCCACCGTTTTCGACATCAGCGGGGACGAGGTTTTCACGGCCCTGGACCAGTTGGCCGCCGAATACCGCGGCGAGGGCGGTGAAGGGGCTCTGTTTTCTCGCCCACGTGGTTTCGAGTTACGTGAAGTGGGTGGGGGTTGGCGCATCTACGTTGCCCCGCGTTTCCAAGAGTTGGTTTCCCGCTTCGTCACTGTGGGAGCTTCGGGAAGGCTCTCCCAGGCTGCCTTGGAAACCTTGGCGGTGGTGGCCTACCGTCAACCCTGCACCCGCGCGCAAGTTGCCGCGGTGCGCGGGGTGAATGTGGATTCCGTGATGCGCAACCTGGCTGCGCGCGGCCTAATCGAGGAATGCGGCCAAACCAATCTGGGAGCACTGCTGTACCGCACCACCACTGCCTTCCTGGAGCAATCCGGACTCAGTTCCCTCGATGATTTGCCACCTCTGGCTCCCTATATGCCGGAAAACCCCGACCTTTCGGCAGTGCTGGCCACAGACCTAAACGAAATCCTGGATTCCGAATCGGCAGATTCTGAAATCAAGGGAACTCCCCTAGACGCCCCCGACTCAGAAGAGAGGGAAACACATGAATGAGAACACCTCGGCGCACCTTGCGGATACTTCTGCCGAAAAGCCCCAGCGCCTCCAAAAAGTCTTGGCTAACGCCGGGGTGGCTTCGCGTCGCGCCTGCGAAGACATGATTGCCAAAGGCCGGGTCTCGGTAAACGGCCAGGTAGTACACGAGATGGGGATGCGGGTACTTCCCAGTGACCGCATCGAGGTGGACGGGGGAAAGAATCCACACCGACACCACCTTGCAGGTTTGGGCCTTCCACAAGCCGGTCGGGGTGGTTTGCACCATGCAGCCCGAAGATGACCGACCCTGCGTGGGCGACTACGCCACCTCGCTGGCCCAGCGGGTCTACCACGTGGGGCGTCTCGACACCGGTACCGCGGGATTACTGCTGCTGACGAACAACGGGGAACTGGCACACCGCCTGATGCACCCTTCCTTTGAGGTTCCGAAAACCTATGTCGCCATGGTGCAAGGCCAGGTGAAACCCGGCTTGGGGAAACGACTGGCCAGTGGAGTGGAACTCGAAGACGGGGAGGTTAAGGTAGATAAATTCCGATTGATCGAAATCCGCCGCGGCTCCTCTATCGTGGAACTCACTTTGCACTCGGGAAAGAACCGCGTGGTGCGCCGACTGCTGTCTGCCGTGGGGCACCCGGTTTCTGCCTTGACACGCATCGCGGTGGGAAATGTGCGGCTCGAAGGGTTGGGAGAAGCACATCTGCGTCTCTTGCACGGGCCCGAACTGGCCCAGCTCCAACAGATGGTGGGACTGTGATGGAGCACACGCACCCTACTGTTCACTCCGCATCCCCCAAGCCTTACCCACCCCTAACCCCGCCACCGCCGCAACCCGCGGTCCGGTCCTCGTCATCGGGGTGGGACTGATTGGAGGCTCTATCGGACTGGCTTTGACCCGCGAAGGCCTCCCGGTATATCTGCGCGATGCCTCGCCCACCGCGGTGGCGCTGGCCACCAGCCTCGGGGCGGGAAAAGCCGACCCGGGGAAATTACCGCTGGCCGAAGCCGCTTCCCTGGCACCTATGCCACCCCCAAACCTCGTCGTGGTGGCCGCACCCCCCGATGTAACCGCACCCCTGGTGATCGCCGCACTTCACGAATTCCCCCAGGCCTGCGTCCTGGACGTGGCTTCCGTTAAGTCACCCATCATCGCCGAAGTGCTGTGCCAAGACGCTCAGGCAGCCCAGCGCTACTGTTCGGTGCACCCCATGGCGGGCAAAGAAACCAACGGGGTTGCGGCGGCCAGCGCGGAACTTTTCGTAGGTAAACCCTGGGTGGTGGTGGCGCATTCCTCGACCCGGGCCGAAACCGTAGTGGCGGCACGAAACCTCGGTACGGACCTCGGCGCCTTCTTGGTTTCTATGGAAGTAGAGGAACACGACCGGGCGGTGGCGCTGGTATCCCACGTACCTCAACTGGTGTCCTCCTTGCTGGCGGGGCTCTTGGCCCAAGCCCCGCTCTCGGCCCTGGAACTGGCGGGAGGGGGACTGCGCGACACCACCCGCATCGCGGCCTCGGATCCGCGTTTGTGGAATGTGATTTTGGCGGGGAACGCCCAGGCAGTGCGCGAAGTCCTCCAAGACTTCCGCGCGCAGCTGGACCGGCTGCTCAGCGGCTTGGACCTGGACCGCGAGAGCTGGTTCAATCCCGCGGTGGGAGCCATCAACCAAGTCATGACCGCGGGAAACGAGGGCGTGGCGCGGATTCCCGGCAAACACGGTGACGCGGCTTCCAAGTACGGCACTGTCTCGGTGCTGATTCCTGACGAACCGGGTTTCCTGGGGCGGCTCTTTGCGGAAATCGGCGACGCGGGGATAAATATCGAGGACTTCCGTTTGGAACACTCTCTGGGGCAGGCTCAAGGCCTGGCCACCATCTATGTGGTGCCGGCTTCGGTGGAACCGCTTTGTGAGCATCTGCAGCGTCGCGGTTGGAGCGTGGCGAATCTGTGATGGATATGCCTTAATATAGTTAGCAGCTATTCAGGAAGGGGTCGGACATGGATTACGCCAATTACCAAGATCTGCGCGAACGCGTGCTAGGACAGGGAGTCATCATCGCCATTGACGGGCCTTCTGGCTCGGGTAAGTCCACGATTGCGCGCAACGTAGCGGCTGCTTCGGATTTGGGCTACTTGGATACTGGTGCGATGTATCGCGCGGCTGCTTGGTGGGTGGAACACCAGGGTGTTGACTTGAAAGACCCGGTGGCCGTGGGGGCCTGCGTTTGGCAGATGGAACTGGAAATCAACGCGGTGCCGCACGCGCCGCGGATTTTCGTCGGGGGAGTGGACGTAAAGAATGTGATTCGAACCGACCACATCAACTCGGTTGTCTCTGCGGTGGCCGCCGTTCCCGAGGTGCGCAGTGTCTTGATCGACCAGCAGCGCGACATCATCGCCGCCGCGGTGGAGTCGGGCCGGGGTATCGTCGCCGAGGGACGCGACATCACCACGGTGGTGGCTCCCCACGCCCAGGTACGTTTGCTTTTGACGGCCGACCCGCAGGTGCGCCTGGCCAGGCGGTCTTTGCAAAACGGCGGCGACGGTGGAGATGCTTCCCTGGAGAGAGAAAAGCAGCTGGTGATAGAGCGCGACACGAAAGACGCCCAGGTCACTGCTTTCCTCGAGGCCGCCGACGGGGTAGAGACCCTGGATTCGACGAACCTGGATGTGAGTGAAACTTTGGATGCGGTGATGCGGCTGATTTCGCGTCGCTTAGCCTAGAGACGAATCGTTACTGCGAGACAGAGGCAGGATAACTGTGCCTAAAAACTTTGAATCTGAGATTACGAACCCCACCTCAACTGCAGGCGAGGCTTACGTAGGTGGTGACGGTACCCGGGTCGAGGACCTCGCCGGGGTTGGTACCGCGAAGGTAACGCCGGTGCCGGGGCAGGGCGACCTCGCCGAGTGGGAAGTCCCCGCACCGGGCTGGCAGGCGACGGACCCCGAAGAGGAGGCCGCGCGCGAAGCGATGCTGCGCGAAGGCTTGGACGACTATGACCTGGACGAGGAAGACTGGGCGCTACTGGAGGGCGAGGTCGAGTTCGAAGGGGATTCATCACGGCGGCGATAACTGGCCCTCGGTGGCGATAGTGGGGCGACCTAATGTGGGGAAGTCCACGTTGGTGAACCGGATTCTGGGGCGGCGCGAAGCGGTGGTTCTGGACGAGCCGGGGGTGACTCGTGACCGGGTGACTTACGACACGAACTGGGCGGGGAAGGACTTTCACCTGGTGGACACCGGGGGTTGGGAAGTCGACGTGAAGGGCCTGGACCAGATGGTGGCCCAGCAGGCCGAGGTGGCGATTGACTTGGCGGACGCCGCGATTTTTCGTGGTGGATGCCAATGTCGAGCCACCGCCACAGACGAGAAGCTGATGCGGGTGTTGCGAACTTCGGGTAAACCCGTGATTTTGGCGGCGAACAAGGTGGATTCTGAGCGCTCAGAGGCGGACGCGGCGATGCTGTGGAGCTTGGGTTTGGGCGAGCCTTACCCGATTTCCGCCTTGCACGGGCGCGGAGTAGGGGAGTTGCTGGATGCGGTTTTGGCGGTGTTGCCAGCCCAAGGTCAGACCGAGGTGACACGAGCGGCGGATTCCACGCCGCGGGTCGCGCTGGTGGGGCGCCCCAATGTGGGAAAATCTTCGCTGTTGAATTCCTTGGCGGGTTCGGGGCGCGTGGTGGTTTCCGAGGTGCCGGGCACGACGCGCGACCCCGTGGACGAGGTCCTGGAGCTGGACGGCCAGGAGTGGGTTTTCGTGGACACCGCCGGGGTGCGGCGTCGTATCAAGCGTACCGTGGGGGCGGACTACTATGCCGTGTTGCGTACCCAGGCGGCTATCGAGGGCGCGGATGTGGCGCTGGTGCTGCTGGACGGAGCCGAGTCTCTGAGTGAGCAGGACGTGCGGGTGGTAAACCAAGTAGTCGATGCCGGTAAGGCTTTGGTGGTGGTGAATAACAAGTGGGACTTGGTGGACGAGTACCGCCAGGACGAGTTGAAGGCCGAGCAGGAGCTGGATCTGAATCACGTCTCTTGGGCACCGAAGATCAATGTAGCGGCGCGCACGGGTTGGCACACAAACCGCATCACCCGTGCCATGGAGGTGGCCCTGGAAGGATGGTCCACCAGGGTTCCGACTTCGCGTCTGAACGCTTTTCTGGGGGAGCTGGTGGCGGCGCATCCCCATCCGCTGCGTGGTGGTAAGCAGCCCAGGATTCTCTATGCCACTCAGGCGGGGGTGTGCCCGCCGCGTTTCGTGCTGTTCACGACGGGTTTCCTCGATCCGCAATACCGGCGATTCATTGAGCGCAGGCTGCGCGAAACTTTCGGTTTCGTGGGTTCTCCGGTGCGCATCGGCGTGCGGGTGCGCGAAAAGCGCCGCCGTTAATTCGCGGGCTGGGGCCGTCACAGAGTCGGTTTCGTAAGTCGCGGGTCAATAGGGTAAAGTAACAACGTTGCTTTTTCCGGATGCTGGATGGAAGCAAACGGGCTGTGGCGCAGTTTGGTAGCGCACTTGACTGGGGGTCAAGGGGTCGCAGGTTCAAATCCTGTCAGCCCGACCAGGGAAAACCGCACAATCTCAACAAAAGACACCTCAAAGACGCGGAACACAACGACTAGGAAAATACCCCAATAAGGCGTGATTTGCCCTCCAAATGACTACAGTAATGACTACAGTAATGACTACAGTAGGCTACACTGACTTCATGACGAGGAAACGCGAGTACGAAACCGGCTCCCTCTAGCACCCTCACCGTGGAACACCAGCTCCAAGCCCTCACCAAAGACAAGGAAACCGGCCAGTACGTGCTGCCTTCAGGGTATGAAGCGCGACAACTAATCGGGGGATACCACCTGGTGCCGACAAAATCCGCGGCTGGTGTCCGCGTGCAGGTGCTATCCCCGTGGTTCGCTGCGGCCCTGGTCAGGTGGAGAGAAGAATGGACGCGAAACGAGTGGGGGCTGGTATTCCCAAACAGTAAGGGCGGGCCGCGCTCTGATAGGGCCGACCGGGCAGAATGGGCCGAGCTGCAGACCCGCGCGAAGCGGGGGAGGGCCCTTTCTTTTTATATTCGGTTATTCCTGCGTGGCCTCACTGATGGGCTTATCGTAGAAGCCTGTGTCGCTTGCTTCGGCGCGTCGCAGAAGTTCCCGTGCCAGCTCCAGGTCGCTCGCGGCGCGTAACGCCACCTGCGCCTTACCGCGACTCGCATCCTCGGGGGGTGAGAACACCAGAATCAACGAGGGCCTGTACGGGGTTTAGATTGAGCGCGCGGGCTACGGCGATAACAGTTTCGCCGCTGACCCGGTCGCCATCTAGCTGGCGTTGCAGGGTAGACCCTACAATCCCAGCGCGCTTAGCGATGGTGTTCACTGGTACATCACCTAGCGCTTTTAATGTCCACTTTGTTGTGTTCATGTGTCTATCATACCCCAATCTATGCAAAATGCAAACACTTTATGCAGTGTGCTTGACAAGTGATATGCAATATGCATCGAACGTAGGCATAATGCACAGTGTTAAGGCTGAAGGAGGAAGGAAAATGAGTACATAAACAGTGCGGTTACACGCGAATGTCGCGCTGAGACTGCAGCGAAGACCCAGGGGTGATTGGGACGCGAGACAGGATGCCCTGGGAATCCCCACCAACGGGGAAGTCATGAACCCGCATGAGATTGAGCTGGTTGAAGAACTCCAACGTCTGGGACACCCACCCACAGAATGGCTTCCACAAAACGAGTACTATCCCGAAGATGATCCGAAGGGCCGTAAGGGTAATAAACCGTCAAACGACATGATATGGCACGGCCACCAATTCGAAGCAAAACGTGTTCAATCACTAAAGTACTCCGCCGTAAAGGCTCAAATTGATACGAAGGTTAAAAAGGCAAAAGAAAAGGGCGCAGTCAAAAATCGTTTCATTATTGATTTTGGCGGATTATATATGAGCATCTTACTGGAGCGGCAATTGAGACAGTATAACCTGCGTAATCCGCACAATCGTATCAAGGAGTTGTGGGTGCTGGACGGTGAGGGGTTACATCAGATTCATTTGAGAAATGAATGAGGCCAGTTCCGATTCCCGCGCGTTCTATTGGTCTGTTATTTCGAGACTTGCACGGGGCGCTAACTGGCCTCAACATCGAGCATAGCAGACCTTGGCCACCGTGTATATAGGGAGACTCTTTTTAACTCAGACTGCCCATCAGGCGGAAGGGTTAGACACGAACCGCAGCGCTATTGGTTACGAGCAGTTGATCACTACGGTGCAGCACGGCGAAATTGGCCCTGTACTGGCCTTGGCAAAACACGTAGTCAAAGCCAAGGCCCGCCAGAAGAACCAATCTGGCAGCGGCACCAAGGCCACCGCGAAAACGGCTTCTGCCACAGCCGGTCTGGCTACCGGCACTGCTAATAGCATCGCGACCAGAGTAGCTACCAGCACGGCTAGCGAGGTTTTGGGTCTTCATCACGACGCTTTGCCGAATTGCTCGAAACTAAGACTGGCTAAATATCGTTAATAGATAACAAATCCCGCAAATAGATTCAGTTTTTCTTATCCCCGTTGCTTTTGCTGCGGGGTTTTGTTTTGCCTGTTTGTTGGTGGGTGTTTGAGTTTCCCTGCTCCGTGTTGGGGTGGGGTTGTCCCTAAATCCGTAACGGAAAGGAACTGATTATGAGTATGTCTGTGGAGGCTGGAACAGCCACCGATACCGCTGGAGAGGCCGAAAAGGACTCGCCCAGCAACACCCCTGAAAAAACCTTGACAATCTTCTGTGAAATATCACAATTTTTACTAATTTTCTGAAAGTTACACTAACGTCCACTGATGCCCCACCAAGTCGGGAAAACCTTCCACAAACCGTCCGCACTCGGCGTGTCGCGCCACCACCCGACCTCGACCCGGCATCAAACGCACGTTGACCTGCACAAATGCTGCCGCAGAACCGCGTCCAAAAGCCAAGATGTACGAACATAATTCCTCCTAATGTTCTATCAATCTGTGTTTTTCAATGCTGAATGTAGTGTGAAGTTGCTCACACAATCACATGAATTTTTGCTGTTGGTCACAACATGTTTTCGCGAGAAATCAATGAAGTTCACACACACCCGTCTGGATACTTACCGGGAGGAAAGTATCCAGCCTCCCGAGGCGGGCCACACTGTTGGGGTCAAGTGTAATTTCACTGGGAAAACCTATACTTTTAAGTACAGGTTGTAGCGGGCCGCAAGGCCCAGCCACAGCCTGACAATCGGAATACAGGCATCGTCGAACGGGGCATGGAGGTCTCTGAGATGAAAACAACGAACAAACTATATGCAGCCGGTGGTGGTCTACTGGTCGCAGCGCTCATCGGGTTTTCCCCAGCGCTGGCGGATGACAATACCACCGCGGCCCTACAGGACGGCTCACTTTCCCCCATCGAAATGACGATGGATGAAACTCCCGCCACCTCTACCTACACCGTAGATGGCGTGGACCAAGCGAAGGATGCTGCGGCCGAGGAAACTACACCGGCCACCGATGAAGCTACCGCGCAGCAGAAGGCCAAAGCCACCCAGACCCCAGCAGAAACTGCGGAAAAGTCCTCGCCTGAGGCGCCCGCCCCCGGGGTTGAAGTTTCTCCCGAACCCAAGACCGATGCCGACGCCGTAAAGGCAGAAGAAACTGCTGATTCCCAGGCCACCGGGGAGCCCGCGAAGGACGCCCAGGAGACCAAGGAAACTGAGGAAACCAAGGATGCCACCGCGGAAGGGCCCAAGGCTCCCGCCACTGAGGAAAAGGAAGCTAAGGCCCCCGCCGAGGCCGCCGGTGAGGTTGCCTCCACGGTTACTGTTCCGGTGACTTACGTTCCGGCCGCTTCCTTCACAGCTTCTTCCCGCGCTGACCTGGCTACCCCTGACGCCGGTAGCGGATTTGGGTCCGTTGATGACCATGGCTAACACCGAAGCCACCCCGGAGCAGACCAACGGTGAATCGATGGTGGTTTGGTTCGAACTGCCCGAACCGGCTGGTCCCGCTCTGGTTCCCGGACAGGCCACCCCCATGCTGGGCACCGCGGTTTCCGAGGAAGCCACCGTCAGCTCCAACGTTATCCCGGCGACTGCAGTACAGACCGCTGTGGTTTCCCAACCGCAACAAAATGTGACAGCTTCCCAGGCTTCTGCGGTGAATGCGGAATCCGGTAACCTGAGCCGCAGCCTGGCTCGTACCGGCTCCATCGCCCAGTACGCGGCTATCCTTTCTGCCGCCGCCCTGATCTTGGGTGTCGGACTTTTGGTCGGAGCTGCCGCTACAACGCGTCGCGGTATCCGTTTCGAAGCCGAATAATCTGGCCCAGGGAAAAGGGCACCGATAACCTCCAGTTGTGAACCCGCCGATTCGGCGGGTTCACTGCTTTTATCTCCGGCGAGAGGGATCTGGAAATCCAGTTAACCCAGGGCTTGACACGGATCTGCAAATACAGTTGTCCGAGAGGGCTTGCCTCTGACAACCAGCAGCCAGAGATTCAGTTGTTGTAGATCTGTTCGATCTCCTTGGCGTATCGTTCCAGGACCACGTTGCGCTTGACCTTCATCGAAGGCGTCAACATGCCGTTATCAACTGTGAAGTCACCCATAATCACGCGAACTTTGCGGATGGATTCGGCCCTGGAAACCTCTGCCGAGGCGCGCTGCGCGCCTTGCTGCAGAGATTCCTGGATGGCCGGGTGTACAGCCGCCGCAGCAATGTCCATGGGGGGTAACTTGTGATTCGCCAACCAAGTCGGCAACATCTCGCGGTCCAGGGTAACCAAAGCTGCCACAAAGGGACGCTTGTCCCCAATCACCATGACGTTTGAAACCAAGGGGTGCCCACGAAAGGCATCTTCCAACTGTGCCGGGGCCACGTTCTTTCCCGAAGCCGTGACAATCAGCTCTTTCTTTCGCCCGGTGATGGTCAAGAAACCGTCGTTGTCGATTTCACCGATGTCGCCGGTACGGAACCAACCCTCGGGGGAGAGGACCTCGTCGGTGGCCTGAGGGTTATTCCGGTAGCCGCGCATCACGATGGGGCCGCGCACCAAAACCTCGTGGTCCTCGTCGAGTTTAATCACTATACCCGGCAGGGGAATGCCCACCGAAGGAATCCGCACGGTGGGTACGTTACCAGTGGCGGGACCGGTGGTTTCGGTCAGCCCCCAACCTTCGATGATGTTCAGGCCCATGCCTCGATAGAAGTGATTCAGTCGCGCACCCAGGGGAGCCCCACCGCAGATTAGATAGTTGCAGTCCTTGCCGATCAGGTCTTTGATGCGGTTCAAAATCAGGCGCGAAGCCACCCGATGCTGGTTGCGCAACTGTACGCCCGGACCTTTTTCCGTGTCCAAGGCCTGAGAGTAGCGAATGGACTGCTTAGCTGCCCAAGAGAAATCTGGTGTTTCAGGCCCTTACCGGCCTTGATCTGGGCGGCGGTGTAAATCTTTTCCAGGACGCGCGGTACCACGATCATCGCCGTAGGTTTGAAGGAGGCGAGGTCCGCCAGTAGGTTCTTTACGTTGGGTACGCAAGCCAGCACGCCGCGTCCGGATAGTACGGTGTAGGTGGCGAAACGTCCGAAGACGTGGGCCATGGGGAGGAACAGTAAGAACCGGGTGCGGCGGTTATCGACGACCTCGGGAAGAGCATCACAGATCATCAGGGCCATGTAGCAGAAATTCCGCTGAGTGAGTTCTACCCCTTTGGGTTTGCCGGTGGTGCCGGAGGTATAAACCACACTCAACAGGGAATCCGGGGTGAGCTGCTCCATGCGTTCGCGCACAGTTTGCTTCAAAACATTGACACCTTTGAGGCGAATCTCGTCCAGACAGCCGTCTTCCAAGGCCCACACTCCGCAGTCCACCTTGACTCCGGTGCCTTCCACAAGTCGAGCTTGCGTGGCGGTGTCGGTGATTACTAAACGCATGGCGGTGTCTCGTAAAATCCAGTCCACCTGGGCCGCGGCATCGGTTTCATAGATTGGCACCACGGTCAAACCTGCAGTCTGGCCCGCATAGTCAACCAAGACCCATTCATAGGAGGTACCCGCCATGATGCCGATGCGGTCTCCGGGCTGCAGGCCCATCCCCACAAAGCCGCGGGCTAAATCAATAATCTGGTTCGCCAGGGTCGCGGCGGTGACTTCTTCCCATCCCTGATCGAAAGGCAGAGGACGCATCATCACAACCTGGTTGGGCTTGCGCCCGCGCACGGGCAAAGAACAGGGCGGGAATCGAATCGTTCGGTGCCAGCTCAATCTGAGCCTCGGTGGAACGGTAGTTTATAGACATATCTTCTCCGTCACGGTTGAGATAATCGACCAGATAGGGGTCATTATTACGCTACACATTTTTAGCTCCAAATGCTAAACCGCGCCCGTAAGCCCACTCCCGGTGCCAAATCAGCCTAAGATTTTTACACCAGGTACCGATGTAGTGGAGCAGCGGGACAACTATGCCAGATACAGAGTATTTCGAAAGGAGGGCCGCCGTGAGTATTCCATCTATCGGACCTTCGCTGCCCTCCACGAATCCAGCCCCCGCCCAAGTTGCGCAAGCTGCCCAACAAGCCGCTGCCAATGCACAGAGCAGCGTGAATAATGCCGCCGCACAGATGGGGGCGCAAAACGCACTGGCCCCAGCCGCCTCCTCTGCCGCCGCGAATCTGGCCGCAGGACTGCAGTCGGCCCAGATATCTACCCCGGCTGCGGCGGGGCAAAGTGCCGAGGGAATCCCCACGAACCCGGCTCCCAGCACCGCTTTGGGGGCCAATGTCCCCACTGCGGAATCACGGATGGACAGTGCCTTTTTGACTACGGGGAATCCCACCGCGGGGAATCCCGCCCTGCCGGGAAAAGCCGCCTCGGAAGGAAGCCTGGCAAAAATGCTGCAGAGCTTTTCGCAGGCCACCACGGGTGCCGGTACCGCTTCGGGCGCGGGCGCGAGTGTTTCAGGTGGAACGAATCTGGCCGGAAACGCCTTGGCTTCGGGCAACGCCAACCTGGTGGCGAACCCCCAGGGCGGGGGCGCGACAAACCCGACCTCTACCGCTTCCGGCACTACCCAGCCAGGCCCGAACCAAGCCACCGCAACTAACTCGACAAAACCCCAACGCCACTGCCACGAACCTTGCCGACGCCGTGTCAACGAAAACCTCGGCGCAGACCTCGAACAACGCCACCAACACCGCCAACGCCACCGCGAACGCTACCAAAGAAACCGCGGCGGGAGCCGCGACTCTGCGCGCCCAGGCGACCTCGGGCGGTGCCACCACCGCCACCACCGCCACCGCACAAAACCCGACTAACCCCTAGCAGTCCTCGGCGGGGAAAAACCCGGCACAAAACGCGGCGCGCCAGGCACAAAGTGATACCGCCGCGACGGTTACATCAACTGGCCACCGAGGCGAAAAACCGCCGCCTCTCAAAGTCTGGCAGCCCAGACCACGCGCGCCCAAGGAGCCAGACCGGACGCTTCGATGGTGGCGGGGGTGCCGGCCCCGCTGACTGACCCCGACCCTGCCCCGAAGGCCGGCCAGATCGGGCTCAGCACGGCGAACCCCTCCGATCCGCTCAGCATGGCCCAAGCCGCCGCAGCCAGCGGATTTAGCTATCGACTCCAGCAAAGTTTGAACATCAATTTGGGGTTGCCGGGCATCACCCCGGGATCGCTGATTTCGGCGGTGGGGCTGTTCATAGTGGCGCTGGTGATGCTGCGCGTCTTTGTCAACGGACTGGTAGAGGAAGATGTGGTGGGCCTCAGCTTCGCCACCATCATCGGCATCGGTCTGATGATTGCGCCGTGGCTGATGAAAGAGCGACGCTAAATCAGTGTCTCGCGATTTCAGCTTGCACCTTTTTGGCATCACGCTTTGCCCCAGCCACGGCGCTAAATCAACAGGTTTTTACCTTGAAATCCCAAAGAATCAGCAGTTATAGTACAACTCGTACTCGAAGGGGTGGGGATGCACGAACTGGCGTTGCACCTCTTCTTCGCGCTTCATCTTGATCCAGGTCTCGATCAAATCCGTAGTGAAGACATCACCTTCGGTCAAGAAGTCGTGATCCTCTTCCAGGGCGCGCAAAGCCAAGTCCAACGAAGGCGGCAGCTTGGCGATGTCGCGGAACTCCTCGGGCGGCAGCTCGTAGAGGTCTTTGTCGATGGGTTCGGCCGGTTCGATGCGGTTGCGAATCCCGTCCAGACCCGCCATCAGCACCGCGGGGGAAAGCCAGGTAGGCGTTCGCCGAAGGATCCGGCACTCGGTATTCGATGCGTTTGGCCTTGGGCGAGGTCCCGGTGACGGGGATGCGGATGCAGGCACTGCGGTTGCGCGCCGAATACACCAGGTTCACCGGCGCTTCGAAGCCCGGCACCAGACGTCGGAAAGAGTTGATCGAGGGGTTTGTAAAGGGCAGGATGGCCGGGGCATGGTGCAGCAAACCACCCACGAACCAACGCGCCAGGTCCGACAGGCCGCCGTAACCGCGTTCGTCAAAGAACAGTGGTTCGTCCTCGCGCCACAGGGAAACATGCATATGCATCCCCGACCCGGCGTGACTCCACAGGGGTTTTGGCATAAAAGTCGCCGTCTTGCCCAGCTCTATCGCCTTGTTCTTAACGATGTACTTAAAGACCGTCAAGTTATCGGCGGCATGCAGCAGGGTAGAGAAGGTGTAGCCAATCTCTTGTTGCCCCGCGCCGCCCACTTCGTGGTGTTCGCGCTCTACTTTGAAACCGATATCCATCAGGGCTTTGGTGATGGCGTCGCGCACATCCACATCGCGGTCCTGCGGCGCCACGGGGGCATAGCCTCCCTGGAAAGGCATCCGGTTGCCCAGGTTGTGCCCGTCAAAGTCCTCGCCGGCCATCCACGGCGCCTCGGCAGAGCGAATCTTTACAAAGGTGTCGTGAGGGTCGGTGCGGTACTGAATCGAATCAAAGAGATAGAACTCCGGTTCGGGGGCCACATAGCAGGTGTCGGCAATACCGGTGGATTTCAGGTATTCCTCTGCCTTTTGCGTCACCCCGCGCGGGTCGCGACTGAAGGGCGCGTCCGTAAACGGATCGACAATAGAGGAGTACAGCACCAAAGTGGGTTCCTTGCGGAAAGGATCTACGAATGCCGCGGTGGGGTCGGGAATCAGCTTCATATCTGATTCGTGGATCGCGGTGAAGCCGCGAATCGAGGATCCGTCGAACATCATGCCGTTTTCCAGGGTGTCTTCCAGCATGGCCACGGGGATCGCCATGTGCTGCATCGTCCCGAACAGGTCCGAGTAGCGCACATCGATGAAGGTGATTGATTTTTCTTTTACGAACTGCATCACAGCGTGTGCATCATTGAACATTTTTCATCCCTCCCGAGGGTAGGTTTTTATAGTTTTACCTCCTGATTTTAAGTCCCTTCCAGACTCGGGCCAAATCCTCGCCATCTCCAGGTGCCGTTTCCTTCCCGCGTCGCGCTCACATATACTGTCCTTGACAGGGGAGCTTTCTTGCTGAGAGTGTCGCCCGCCCCGCCGGGGAGGGAGGACAGACCCTCGAACCTAGAACAGGTAATGCTGTTTAGGGAGTTCAGCGCCATGCGCGGAAGGTCCGTGCATCACCCCTGCCCCTAGTAAAAGGAGCAGATATGTCTCATTTCTTTTCCCGAGGCCGCCTGGGTACCGGTGCGGATTCGGTAGCAGTTTCAGGTTCGGTTCGAGGTTCGAGGTCCGCGCTACGGGTGGTGGCTTTGGTTGCGGCCGCGGCCCTTTCCCTCGGCGCCTGCGCTTCAGGGACTAAGAACAACTCCCAGGCCAGCGATGAACCGATCAGCGGCGAAAAAGGTAGCGTAAATCTGGTGACCTACGATTCCTTCGCCCTGAGCGAGGAAACCCTGGCCCTCTTCACCAAGGAAAGCGGCTACCAAGTCAAAGTAATCAAGTCCGGCGACGGGGTAGAACTGGCCAATAAACTGATTCTCACCAAGGGCTCCCCGGTGGCAGATGCGGTATTCGGCCTGGATAACAATGTTTCGGGACAGGTCAACGACGCTGATGTCATCGAAGCTTTCACCGGCAAGATGCCTGAAACCGGGGTTGACCTGAAGATGCTCGACTCCCAAGAACCTGGTTGCGGTAGATTACGGCCAGGTTTGCCTCAACTACGACAAATCATACTTCCAAGATAAATCCCTCAATCCCCCGACTTCGCTGGATGATTTGGTGAAACCCGACTACCGCAACCTCACCGTAGTAGAGGACCCGCGGACCTCGACCCCGGGACTGGCCTTCTTCCTCTCGACGATCCAAGCCAAAGGCCAGGACGCCTGGCAGTCCTACTGGGAACAGCTCAAAGCCAACGGCGTGAAAGTGGCCTCCAGCTGGGATGACGCCTTTAACGCGGACTTCACCGCGGGCGGCAACGAAGGTGGCGCGGGGGCATATCCCGTCATGGTTTCCTATGCGTCCTCACCGGCCTGGGCGGTTTCCAAAGACGGCCAGTCCTCTACCATCGGCAACGTGCCGGAAACCTGCTATCCCCAATACGAATACGCCGGGGTCCTGAAAGGCGCGGCCAATCCCGAAGGCGCTCAGGCCCTGGTAGAGTTCCTGCTCGGAACTGCCGCCCAGCGCGACCTGACCGAGAACAACTACATGTATCCCATCCGTAAAGGCGTGGAACTGCCCGAACCGCTGGCAAAGTTCGGGGCCCCGATCGAAAACAAGATGCAGGGCTTGCACCCCAACGAAGTCGCTACCAACCGCGAGACCTGGGTGCGTACCTGGGCCGAGCTGATGGGCTGAATGGCTTCGGTTAGATAGCTGGATAAATTGCTGCGGCGCGAGGAAATCTCTAGGGGACTGGTGCTGTCACTTCTGGTGGCACTCCCCGGAGTTTTCCTCGCGCTGTTCTTTGTGTGGCCCCTGACTCGTATGCTGTGGCTGGGTCTGATGGGGGCGGACCTCGGCCAGAGCCCGGGCGCCACCCCAGATTCCGGGGGTTTGTGGAGTGATTCAGCGCTGTGGGGGATGCTGTTGCGTGCGCGCACCTGGAGAGTCATGGCCGATACCTTGGTTTTGGCCCTGGCCGGGACTTTTGGTTCGGTCCTTTTCGGGGTGGGGGGAGCCTGGGTCCTCTACGGTCTGCATTTTCCCTCGGCAGAAATCTGTGTCGTTCCCTCACCGCGGTGCCTTTCGTTTTGCCTTCCGTGGTGGTCGGGGTTGCCTTCCAAAACCTCTTCGCCGAGGGCGGGTGGTTGGGTTTCCTGGGTTGGGATGCTTCTGAGGGGGGTCTACGCGCGGTGATCGTGCTGGGCATGGTGTTCTTTAACTTTGCCTTGGTTTCACGCATTGTGGGTCACGCCTGGGTGCGTCTCGACCCGCGCCCCGTCTGGGCGGCGCGCGCTCTGGGGGCGACCCCCGCCCAAGCATTTTACACCGTAACCCTGCCGCGTTTGCTTCCCGCCATCGGGGCCGCGGCCTCGCTGGTATTCCTCTACTGTTTGACCGCTTACGGACTGGTGCGGGTACTGGGTGGAGTCCAAGTCACCACTTTGGAAGTAGAAATCTACTTAGAGACCGCCACGTACTTGAATCTTCCCGGCGCGGCCGCACTCTCTCTCCTGCAGCTGGTGGTGGTCGCCCTGGCCTTAGTCATCAATTCCCGTTCGAGGTCCCTTGCACACAGGGGTGGGGTGGTTCCCTCTCAGTCGGGTCGCCGTCCCCGAGTCGAGGACGCCCTGTCCGTGGTCCTCTCGGTGTTAGGTTTGGGGTTGGTGCTGTTGCCCCTGGCGGCCTTGGTCGTCAAGTCTCTGCACCGGGCGGGGGAGTGGACGCTAGATAACTACCTGAATCTCTCTCGGCCCGGGCTGGTTCCCGCGCTTCCCGGCTCGGTGTGGCAAACCGCGGGGTATTCCCTGCAAGTCGCGTTTCTCTCTACACTGATATCTCTGCTCTGCGCGGTGGCAGTGGCGGTGGTGGTTTCCAGACCTCTGCCCCCGGGTTCCCCCTGGCTGCGCGCCCAGGAGGGCTTTGACCTGCTGTTTTCTTCCCCTCAGGGGGTTTCGGCGGTTACCGTAGGTTTCGGGATGCTCATCACTCTTCAGGCGCCACCGCTTAGCTGGGAGGCCAACGCGCTGTTCCTGGCCGCCGCACAGTCAGTGGTGGCAGTACCGCTGGTGCTTCGTGCCATCCTCCCCACCATCCGGGCGCTAGATCCGCGTCAACTCCAGGTGGCAGCTACCTTAGGTGCCTCTCCTATCCAGGTGTGGCGCACGGTGGAGTGGCCGGTGCTGCGTCGGGTTCTGGGGGTGGGTGCCGGTTTTGCCTTCGCCATATCTCTGGGAGAGTTCGGCGCCACCTCTTTCTTGGCTCGACCCCTGGACCCCACACTTCCCTTGGCGATTTTTGCCCTTTCGGGGCGTCCCAGTCTGGAGGCTCAGGGCGCAGCCGCAGCCGCAGCGGTGGTGCTGGCCGCCCTTTGCGCTATAGCTATGGCGGGGGCCGAGTGGTATGCCCAAAGAGACAAACTGAGCAGGTAGAGAGATGAAACCGCAGCTAGAACACAACATTAAAGTCCAACTTGAGGGTTTCGAAAACCTTAAAGTTCATCTTTAAGCTTTGGGGGAGAGGAAGATAATATGGCAACAGAGTCCAAGACTGGGTTGGAGATACACCAGCTGCACTACGCCTACCCACCCCGGCACCGCCACGAAACTCGCCACCCCCGTCCTCGACGGGGTGAATATAGAGGTAACTCCCGGACAGGTGCAGGTTTTGCTGGGGGCCTCAGGGCTGTGGCAAGTCCACTCTGCTTCAGGTGGTGGCCGGACTGCTGGAGCCCCAGCAAGGCACCATGAAGTGGGATGGGCAAGACCTGGGTAAGACACCGGTGCATCGACGTGGGTTCACCCTGCTGTTCCAAGATGGACAACTGTTTAACCACCGCGACGTTTGGGGCAACATTGCCTACGGACTCCAGATGATGCACCCGCGTCTCTCCCGCGAACAGATATCTGATCGCGTGGCACAGATGCTGGAACTGGTGCACCTCCAGGGTTTCGAACATCGCCCTGTCGGGACACTTTCCGGCGGTCAAGCTGGCCGAGTGGCGCTGGCCCGTGCCCTGGCACCCCAACCGCGACTGCTGTTGCTGGACGAACCCCTGGCCGCCCTCGACCAGGACCTTCGCTTTGACCTGGGGGTGGACATAAAACGCATCTGCCACGAAACCGCCACAGCCGCAATCTACGTCACTCACGACCGCCAAGAAGCCGCCCTCGCCGGGGACCGGATTGCCCAGATGGAGGCGGGGCGACTGGTGCGAAACCAGAGCGCCTAGGCCAGAACCAAGTGCCAGGCAAAGAGACAAAGGGGTGGAAAAGCGGGCAGTTGAGGCGCTTGGGGCTACACTCCGTCTGGGAAATCTATCTGCCTCCAGGCTTCATACACTCCCAGGGCTGCCGAAACTGCCAGGTTCAAAGAGCGTCGTCCCTCTAGCATGGGGATGCGCAGCAGCTGGGTGATGCGCGAATCTTGCAAGACTTCGGAGGGAAGGCCCTTATCTTCCGGACCGAACATCAGGGCGTCACCGGGCCGGTAACTCACCTGGTGATAGTAGGTGTTGGCGTGACCGGTAAAGGCAAAGAGGCGGGTACCCTGCGGCAGGGATTCCAGGCAGCCATCCAGGGAATCGTGGTGACAAACCCGGGCGTATTCGTGGTAGTCCAGACCAGCCCGGCGCAGTTTGGCGTCGTCGAAGTCGATGGTAGTGGGGTGAATCACGTGCAGTGTTGCCCCGGTACAGGCCGCCAGGCGGATAGCCGCCCCAGTGTTGCCCGGAATTTGCGGGCGGTAAAAGATTAGGTGAAACACGCCTTGATTCTATAGCGTGCGTGTGGCCGCCTCGGAAACGGCACTTTGGACATCCGGTATAATTGCAAGGATGTCCACTGCAACTGCCGATTGGAGAGATACCCTGAACCTCTTGCTGGCCCAAACCAGTAAAGCGGCCAAGAATCAACCCTTAGCGCTGCAGATAGAGGGAGAATTACTGGTGCCTTTGCGCCCGGACCCGCAGGGGAACTTCAGCACCAAACGCGCCTCTTGGCGCGACCTCAACAGTCATTGGGCCTCGGTGACCCAGGGACTCAACTCCGCCCAGCTGGCCACACTGCGGAGCTTCTATGAAGTCGCCCAAAGCGCGGGGCAATGTAACTGGACCCTGCTGACAGAACCGGGCCGACAAGCCGTGGAAGCAGCCCGGCAGGCAGGGGTGCGAATCTTCAGTGACAGCGCGCGCGAACATATCTGGGTGCCGGCTAACAGCTGGACATACCGCATAGAGTTCAGTGAAAGCCACCCGGTGAAAGGTGCAGATAGTGTTGCACCAGATGATTCCAGTAACTGTACCCGACTGCGAATCCGCCGCTTTCATCCCCAGGCTCTGCCCAGCACCACCGCGCCCCTCGCGGGAGACATTTTGGTGGACTACCAACCCAGTACTGTGGAACAAATTCTAGCGGGGCTCTATGCCCAGGACTGGAGTGTCCAACTTGACCCCGCCGAACACCTCGAGTTTTGGGGGAACTGGGCGGCGCGTCTGGACGAAATGAATCTGTTGGTTCCCGACCCGCAACACTTAGTGCAAGATCGCGGGACAGCCCCGGTATTTTCCCCCGCTCAGTTGCGCGGATTTTTGCAACCGGTCCCGGGCCAATCCCAACAACTTCAGATTCAGTGGAGTGTAGTGCGCACCACTGCGAGCGGCCAAGTCCTGGAGCTGCCACTGGATAGCTGTAGCTTTGACGCCGAGGTGATGACCCTGATGGAAGCGGTGATCTCGCTGCGTCACCTCCATCCCGACCAAGCCCACCGCTTCTTTAACCAGGTCTTCCCCATCTGGGAATTGCCCTCCATCCGTCGCTTCATTGCGCAGATAAATGCCTCGGGAAGGGCACGGATCAGTGAAGATCCCCAGCTGGAAAATATCGAGATATTCGAGCAAGGCCCTGAACTTAGCTACGAACTCAGCGCTAAGGGACCACACGGCTTCGACTTGCGCCTGGCACTTTTAGCCGGCGACGAAGAACTTGAACTGGGGTCGTTTTGGCAGGCGCTACGTCGGGGGAACGCTGGTGGGCCACTCCCGAAGGTAACTGGGTAGATCTCTATGTTCCCCAGTTAACCGAGTTGCGCGACATCATCGCGCAGTTGCGCGACTTGGGTTTATCCGAGTTCAGTCAGGGCTTTTCCGGTTTAGGGTTGACTCATCTGGGATTGATTGAAGCCCTGGATAAAGTGGTTCACCAGCGAAAACTCAGTGCGGACTGGGAAAGTGCCGTCAAGGTGTTGGCGAACCCACCCGCGGTGCCCACCCCACGACTACCGGCCTCCAGCAAAGCTACCTGGCGTCCCTACCAAGAGCAGGGCTTTCGGTGGCTCCACGCCCGGGCCGAGGCCGGTCTCGGCGGCGTGCTGGCAGATGAAATGGGTCTGGGCAAAACCTTGCAGATGCTGGCTTTGGTGGATTCTTGGCGGGGCCGAGGTCCGGTTTTTGCGGTGGTCCCAGCCTCCCTGTTAGGTACCTGGCAGGAACAGGCCCACCATTGGTTTCCCCAGTTGCGCCTGGCGGTGTTTTCTTCTTCTGTGGGGGACTCGAATCAGACTTGGCCCGCGCTCGGGACCGAGTCAGCTAAAGCCGACCTGGTGTTGACCACCTATACCTTGCAACGCATGGACGGTGATTTTCTGGTCCCAGATTGCTTTTGCGGGACTGATACTGGACGAGGCTCAATCCGTCAAAAATCCCGAAACCGCCACCCATAAATCCCTGTGTCAGCTCCAGTGTGGTTGGTGTTTTGCCCTGAGTGGGACTCCCCTGGAGAACCGACCCACCGACCTGTGGTCAATCTTGGCGATATCCGTCCCCGGTTTACTGCCCAGTCGCCGGGTCTTTGAACGCTCCCTGGCTCAAGCCACCAGCGCCACCTCCCGCCAGGTCTCGCGTCAACACTTGGGCCAGCAGGTCGCGCCTTTCCTGCTGCGCCGCACCAAATCGCAAGTTGTCAAAGAACTTCCCGAGAAAATCGAACAGCTCATCTACCTAGAGCTGCAACCTCAGCAGGCCTCGCTGTATTCACGCTATCTCCAAGTAGCCCGCGCCGAAACCCGGGCAAACTGGGGCCAAACCGGGGGCGGGAACCTCGATACGGGAACCAACACCGCCACCGCGGCAAGCACCCGCCTCAATGTCTTGACGGCTTTAACCCGGCTACGACAGCTCACTCTTTCGGGACGCTTGCTGCAACCCGAACTGGCAGAGGCCGGGACGAAAGTTGATTATTTGTTGCAAGCCCTGCCCGAGTTAGCCGCACAAGGTCACCAGGCCCTGGTGTTTTCCCAGTTCACCTCGTTCCTGACGATTCTGTGCGAGGGACTGGACCGGGCGCGGATACCTTACGCGTATCTGGATGGCTCCACCAAAGACCGCGATGCCCAGGTCAAAGCCTTCCAGGACCACAAAGTGCCGGTTTTCCTCATCTCTCTCAAAGCCGGAGGTTTCGGTCTGAATCTGACCCAGGCTGACTACGTGTTTCTCTGCGATCCTTGGTGGAACCCCGCGGTCGAGAATCAGGCGGTGGACCGGGCACACCGGTTGGGGCAAAATCGCCGCGTGAATGTGTATCGACTGGTAGCCACCGGCACCATCGAAGAACATGTTTTGGCGCTGCAAGAACGCAAACGCGAGTTGATAGACCAAGTGTTGCAAGGCACCCACTCCCCAGATTCTTCGTGGAACAGCAACGGGGCGATTTCGCTGGCGGAACTGCGTGCTCTGCTGGAACGCTGAGAGCGGCACGGGGTGGCAAACAGTGTTGTGCTTTGCAAAAAAATGACACAATAGACCCGTGATGGACGAAATTGTAGAGGGGCGCAACTACTTTAAACGCGCCGCAGTAAGAGCGAAAACCCTGGTGAAAGGCGACCCCATTGTGGGTTCGGGACTGATAGTTCTGGGGGTATATTCGGGCAACGCGGAGGTCAGCGAAATCATGCGCGGCAGCGCGAAAACCGTCAGCTTCTTGCGTTCGGACGGAACCCTCTCGGCCGAAGCCGCCACGGATCCCGCCAAGATCGGTTTGAAGCTCGCCAGTGGATACGTCTTGGTCAAAGCCAGCTACACCGGTAAAGACGACGTAGATGAAAACGCGTTCTTTCTCACCCCGGCGGTCTCTATGGTGGAAATCTGGCAGTTTGATGAAATTGCTTAAAACCAGATAGATTTATCTCTTGTGCGACTCTCTAGCGGGTCAAGGCACAACCACTTGCGAGGGTGGCGGAATGGTAGACGCGCCAGCTTGAGGTGCTGGTGGCCAATTAAACGGCCGTGAGGGTTCGAGTCCCTTTCCTCGCACCGGACCCGGTTTCTTTGTGATTCCTACAAAGGCACCGGGTTATTTCATCGGCCCGGCCAAACGAGGAGTGAGCATGCCTGAATTCATCGCGGGCCTGGCTACCCCGGTGAGTACCACCGCCCCGGAAGGGAAAATCGGGGCGCACCCTCCCTTTGCGCTGCAAGACCCAAAAGGCGCGGTGATTTTGGATAACTTCACCCCACACGATGCGCCCTTGGTGGCTGCGGCCTGCCAGGACCCCGAAATTCAGCTCTACAACACGGTGCCGCGCCCTACGGACCCGAAGAGGCCCGCAGTTTCGTCGAGAAGATTTCTCCCCAGATTTGGGCCCAAGGCGGGGCCTCTTGGGCGATTCGCATTCCACGCGACGCGGCACTGCACTTCGCCGGGGCAGTAGTGCTGCACGCCAAAGCGCAGCAGGTAGCCGAGATCGGTTACTGGACCGATCCCGCCTGGCGCGGCCAAGGCATTATGTCCGCCGCGGTACCACTGGCGCTGCAAGCGGCTTTTGACCGACTGGGTTTCGAATGCATTACTTGGTTGGCCGACCCGCGCAACCTCCCCAGCATCCGAGTGGCATGGAAATCCGGCTTCGCTTTCGCCGGGGTGATGCGCGGTCTGGGACCGGCCCGGCCTACCAGACCGACACTGCAGGCGACTTTACCTCCCAAGCAGCCAGGCGTCCTCGCCCCTGGCGCCAACCCCGCACCTCACACCAACCCCGCACCTCGATCCGACCGTCTTGCCGCAACCTTCCTCAAAGGCGACCCCGGCGAGGCGAGAACCCCGTGGGAAGCGGTGCTCGCCCTGACACAGACCTCGCCCTAAGCGAACCCCAGGCCGAAACTGCAACCCACGTCGAAACCGCGGCCCATCACAAACCTCAACCCACGCCCGAATCCGCACCGAGAGGCCATCGCACGGCGGCGACCTCGACGGGGGATAGGATGGGGACAAAGCAACAGCAGGAGGAAGCATGAGTACTCAAACCGATATCCCCGACCCCCGTGATCCCGAAGCGCTGGTGAGGCAATTTCACGAAGTCTATGGCCTGCCGGTGGTGACTTCGGGACCCCAGGTTGATAACGAAAGAATGCATATGCGTCTGTCGTTGATACTGGAAGAAACCAGCGAGTTGGTGCGGGCACTTTACGGAGAAAGTGCGTATCAGCGCCTGCAGGGAGCCATTCAGTCTCTGCGTGAAGTCGATGAAGGCGCACGCGACACCATCGAGGTGGCGGATGCGCTGGCGGATTTGGTTTACGTCACCTACGGGATGGCGCTGGAAGCCGGAATATCGCTGCCGGCGGTGTTGGGCGAAGTGCAGGCTTCGAATCTGTCGAAACTGGGGGCCGACGGGAAACCCATCTATCGCGAAGACGGCAAAGTTATGAAAGGACCCGGTTTCTTTCCCCCCAATGTGCCTCGCGCTTTGGAACAACACCTGGAAGAATCCCCGCTGGGCAAGCGCGAGGAATAGTGGCTTGTGTAGAATGATGGCGAAAGGTTCCCGCTGAGGGGGACCAGGGAAGATATTCAGGAGTTTAACTTTGGCGCGCGTAACAGTTGTCGGTGGTGGCTATGGTGGCATTACCGTAGCCGGGGGTCTGGACGATGTGGCGGAAGTCACCCTGGTAGAGCAAAAGGACCAGTTCGTGCATCACGCCGCCGCGCTCAGAGCCGCGGTGGACAATATCTGGACTCATACCATCTTTATGCCCTATTCACGTCTGTTGAAGCACGGCAACATTGTGCACGCAGAGGTCTCGCGGGTTGAAGGCACCACGGTGTACCTGCCCAACCATGACCCTATCGAAGCCGACTACCTGGTACTTGCCACCGGCACCACCTACCCCTATCCCGCCAAGCACAATATTCCCACCGCTGCCTTGGCAAAGAAGCGCCTTGACCAGACCCGCGTCAATCTGGCTCGCGCCAAGCGGGTGTTGTTGGTGGGGGCCGGCACAGTCGGGATTGAATTCGCCGGGGAAATCATCACTAACTATCCCGACATCGAAGTGGTGATGGTTGATCGCAGCGAACACATCTTGGGATCGGATGAATACGCCCTACAACTGCGAGAAGAACTGACTTCACAGCTGGTCGAGGCCGGGGTTAAGTTGGTTCTGGGCTCTCCACTGGCTTATCTTCCGCCTACCGATATGGGTACTCTCCAGCCTTTCCACGTCGAGACTGCTTCCGGAGAAGGGATCGACGCGGATATCTGGTTCCTGTGCTACGGAGCCCAGACCGCTTCGGGTTACCTGCGCGCCAATTACGGGGATCGCCTCAACGAGTTGGGACAGATTGCGGTGGATGAATACATGCGGGTAAAGGACGCCCCGGGGGTTTATGCCGTGGGTGACATCACCGATGTGCCCGAGTCAAAGCGCGCCGATGCCGCCCGCGCCCATGCCCGCGTGGTGGTGGCCAACATCAAGGCCCAGATAGCCGGCGGTGAACCCACCACAACCTACCAGCCGGGAAAGACCTGGATTGTGTTGCCCTTTGGAATCGAAGGTGGCGCCTCACAGCTGGTTACCCCCACCGGGGAAACCCAGATTGTCGGCGCAGATGAAACCGCCGAGATAAAAGGCAATGACCTGATGGTCTCGATGGTGCGCGGTCAGCTGCATCTTCCCTGAGTTTCCCCCGACTGCCTGGCGGGGATTTGGGTTCATTTCCCCGGCGCGACGCGGGGTTTGCCGATATTATTTTCACTATGACTACAGATTCTCGCGCCGCTTTGGAACAGCTGTTGACCGCCTTGCAGCATCACTATGACCTCGCCGTGGGACTGGATAACGACGATGTCGCAGATCCCGACTTGGAGGAAGCCGAAGAAGAACTGCGTGACGCATTCTTTAGCTATGACGACGCGCTTTTCACCTCTACGGGGGTCGAACTACCCTTCGATATCTTGGACGAAGATTACGATGAAGTCGACGAGGACGAAGAGGACGAGGAAGACGAAGATGACCCCCACGCTGGTCTGGACGAAGATGACGAGGACCAGGTGAGTCTTTCGACGAAGAGGATTTAGAAGACTTCGACTTTGACGAGGACGACTAGCTGCCAGGGGTGGCGGAAACCTCGTCGAGGGCGTCAATAAGCTGCCGCGGTAGTTTCGTTTCGGCCCCGCGCAGGATTTGTTTTAGTTGTTCCACAGTGCGTGCCCCGACGAGGGAGCTGGAGATGCCGGGGCGGGACAGCTGCCAGGCCAGAGAAACCGCCAGGACTGAAGTGTCCAGGCCTTGGGCAGCGGTGGCCACTGATTCCACGATGCGACGCGAAGCCGGAGCCAGATAGGGCTGGACGAAGCCCTGTAGGTGGATGGAGGCACCGCGGGAATCCGGGGGGGTACTGTTGCGGTATTTTCCGCTGAGTACCCCGCGTCCCAGGGCGGACCAGGCCAGCACCCCGAAACCCAGCGATTGCGCGGCTGGAATTACATCGGCCTCTATAGAGCGGTTCAACAGCGAGTATTCGTTTTCAGCCGCGGCCAGTCCCGGAGCCGGTAGGGCGGTTCCTCCCAGCTTGGCTGCGGCGTAGGCGCACTGCCATCCAGTGTGGTTAGAGAGCCCGATCAGGCGGGCTTTTCCGCTGGACCAAGCCGACCACGCGGTGGATAGCACCGCGTCGAAATCCGTGTGCGGATCGGGGACTTGAATCATCCACAGATCCAGGTAATCGGTTCCCAACGCTTTCAGGCTGGATTCCAAGTTCTGCAACAGTGCCGGCCGGGAGGCATGTACCGGCGAGCTGTGTTCCCCCCGCGCTGAGTCCGGCTTTGGAAACGATCACCAAGTCTTCGCGACGGGCCACTTTACCCATCAGCTCTCCGAGAACCCCTTCGGCCAGGCCATCTCCGTAGGTGGGAGAGGTATCCACCAGGTTCCCCCCGGCCTCGAGGAAGGTTTCGAGTTGTGCCCCGGCTTCGTCCGGCAGGGTATCGCGCCCCCACCTCAGGGTCCCCAGTCCCAGTGCCGATACTCGCAAACCGCTGCGTCCCAAGCGTCGCATCTCCATGTTTTTCACCCTACCTCTTCCCGGTCTCAGGCCGTGGGTGCCACGGCGGCGGGCCCGATTTGCTGCATGTATTCCACCCTGAGGGGTGGCAAGGGCGGCAGGGCATCCCCGAAAAGTGGACAGATATCTTGGAAGTCGCACCAGTTGCACAGGGCATTACGCCGGGCTTCGAAGTGTGCGTTTTGTAGCCGACGCGAAATCTGTTCCCAGATTTGGGCTATCTCTGTGGCGAAATCTTGAATCTGTGCGCTTTGTGGGGTGAAGTCCAGGTGCTGGGGCTGGGTTCCCCCCCAGGAACAGTAAGCGCGTCACAACCGGCAAAGTGCCGGTGACACTTTGATGCAGCAGGGCATAGGTATTCATCTGGAAGAGGTAGTCGGACTGGTAGCGCGGCTGGGGTGCCTTGCCGGTTTTATAGTCGACGATGCGGACCTGTCCCTGAGGGTTGGTCTCTATGCGGTCGATATAACCGCGCAGCCGGATTCCGTTGTCGAGTACCGCTTCGAACTTGCTTTCGCGACCAGTCGGTGCCAGCTGCTGTGGGTTTTCCAAAGTGAAGTAGGCGTGCAGTAGTTTCCGCGCCTGATCTTTGAGTTCTTGGGGCGAAACTTGCAGCAAAATCGGGGCGACATCCTGTGAGGTACAGACCCTTTCCCAGGCGGCGTCGATGGTGGAGCAGACCTGTGCTTCGGTGCGCTGAGACGGCGCTAAGTCAAACATGTCCTCGAGGACCTTGTGCACCAGAGTTCCGCGCAAGGTGGCGGGGGAGCCCGGAGTGGAAAGTTTATCCACATAGGACAGGCGGTACTTTAGCGGGCAGCGCCGGAAATCATTCATGCTGGAAGCCGACAGCGCCGGAACATGACTTTCTTCACGCGCAGAGGTGGTGGTTTCGCTCATGTTTCCACATTAGCACCCAGGGTGGAAACGAAAACTTCGCTCCGCTTTGGCCCACATGGCCGTGGCCCGGTTTTGCTTTCAACCCCATAACGTAGACTGGAACTATGAATGAAACCCCTACACAGGATTCCTCCGCTTCGAAGGTGGCCACAGATACCGTGGTTACGTCCCGGGTCGAGGCCCCCGGGGGGCCGGCTCGTCGTCGCGGTGCGTTTCGGGTGGGTGATTGGGTGCAACTCACAGACGAGAAGGGACGGATGCACACCACTTTGCTTCAGGAAAACGGACACTGGCAGTGCCACCAAGGCGCGATTCGACACTCCGCCATCATCGGCCAGCCTGAGGGTTCCATCATCCCCGCCCACAACTCAGAGCATAAGTTTACGGCCCTGCGTCCACTGCTGGTGGACTATCACCTCTCTATGCCTCGCGGGGCCCAAATCATGTACCCCAAAGATGCCGCCCAGGTGGTTATCGAAGGAGATATTTTCCCCGGCGCCACCGTGGTGGAATCCGGGGTGGGTTCTGGTGCCTTAACTCATGAGTCTGCTCGCGGCGGTGGGCCCCTCGGGTCGCGTCATCGGTTTCGAGGCGCGCGAAGATTTCGCCCAGATCGCCAAAGCCAATGTCCAGATGTGGTTCAGCGGTGAAACCCCCAACTGGGAGCTGCACTTGGGTGACCTATCACAGGGATTGTCCGCGCTGGAAGATAAGTCTGTGGACCGGGTGGTCTTAGATATGTTACTGCCTTGGGAACACTTGGAACAGGTACATCGTGTGCTGGTTCCCGGAGGGGTGTTGACCTGCTACGTCACCACCGCCACGCAGCTGGCCCGCTTGGGACAGGATATTCGCAACTTCGGTGGGTTCACTGCCTTGAAGTACTGGGAATCCGTCCAACGCCCCTGGCACGTGGACGGGCTGGCGGTTCGTCCCGATCATCGCATGGTCGCACACACCGGCTTCCTCTTCACCGCGCGCCGCCTTGCTGACCACACCCAAAGCATTCGCCGCGGCGAAGAACCTTTGGGCGACCTCGACCCGCGCGATGGAATCTGGGAAGACCCCAATCTCAGTTACGAGGCCCCTCGCCCCATCAGCGCCAAGAAACTACGCAAGGTGATTCGTGACACCAAGGCGAAAGCCGCTGGGGTGGGATTAGATTCCGCTCTCGGGGAATCTGTCTCTAACCGGGAAACCGCCTAAGAACAGAGGTAACATCTTGCAAGAACTGTCTTACCCGCAACAACCGCACCGCCTGGTGGGTTTGGAAACCGAATACGGGGTGTTTTGCCCTTCCCTACCCCGGCAACAACCTGAGCTGTACTCGGTGCAGATAGCCCAGGCAGTGCGAGACTGGCAGGCCGCGATGCGTCCGAACCAACAAGCCGTGGCCTGGGACTTTGCCGGTGAAAACCCATTGCAGGACCTGCGCGGCACCAAGCTAGAGAGAGTCAGTGCCCATCCTTCGTTGTTGACCGATGATCCCCATAACTTTGCCCCGGACGGTGTTGAGACTATCTCGGCACGGGATTTCAACATTCCCGCCACCCCCATGCTCACCAACACGGTATTGAGTAACGGCGGGCGCTTCTATGTTGATCACGCCCACCCTGAATATTCCACCCCGGAGACACTCAACAGTTACGACGCGGTTCTGTGGGACGCTGCCGGCGAGTTCTTGGCTCGAAAAGCCATGGAAATAGTGCAATCCCAAGGTAAAGAGATTGTACTGTACAAGAACGTTACCGATGGAAAAGGCTCGGCCTACGGGGCGCATGAAAGCTATCTGCTGGCACGCGCGCTGCCTTATGAATTCCTCAAGCAAGCCTTGGTGGGTTTTTTTAGTGACTCGACCCATAATCTGTGGGGCGGGGCGCGTCGGTCTGGGACAGCACAGCGAGGAACCCGGTTTTCAGCTCTCGGCCCGGGCGGATTTCGTAGGAGATTTGGTGGGTTTGCAAACCACTTTCAACCGCCCCATCCTCAACACCAGAGATGAAGCACATGCTTGTGCACCTTGGCGACGCCTCCACGTGATTAACGGCGACGCCAACCGCTTCCAGTTCTCGACCCTCTACCGGGTAGCCTCCACTAGGGCCTGGCTCAGCGCCTTAGAACTCTGTGGAAAACTTGGGGATAATCCGGGGATTTTCAGTGATTTGGCAGTGGAGAATCCTGTGGAGTCCACCTGGCAGGTCTCCCGCGATATTCACTTCGAAACTACTTTGACCTGCAAAGATACCAAAGAACGCAGTGCCTTAGAGTGGCAGTGGTGCGCCGCTAACCGAGTTTGGGACTATCTCGAAACCTGTGGTGAAACTGTGGAAAACACGACCGCGCGCCAAGACACTTCCCTGTGGCTCGAGGCTTTGACACTTTTGCGCGAAGACCGCCAGAGGGCTGGGAAGAGAATCGAATGGTTGGGCAAGTTCCAGGTTTTTGAAGCCCTGTCGCGCCGTGGGGGTGGGGAATGGAGTGATCCCAAACTCCAAGCCCTGGATTTGCGCTGGGCTGATCTCAGGGGAGGAGCTTCCGTGCTGGACAAGTTAACACCCGAAATCCTCTTTAGCCCCGCACAGGTCAAATCCGCCGCACTGAATCCCCCTGAAACCACCCGCGCCTGGCTGCGGGGCCAGGCAGTACGCGACCGGGCGGACCTCGTCGCGGCGTCTTGGACCACCCTCGTCACCCAGGAAAACCCCGAACACCTACGCCGGGAACTACTTCCCGACTTCATCTAAATTCAAGGTTATACAGTTTCGATACAGGAGGAACTATGAATCAACCCACGCCTCAAGACGACTCGCTTTTCGATGATCTGTTGGACGAACTCGAGGCCCTGGCCGGCGATGACGCCCAGGCTTTCGTTTCCGGGTTCGTGCAGAAAGGCGGAGAGTAAATGGCTGGGGCCACGCTGCCACACCTAGATACTCTGCCTCGCCGGGTTTTCGGAATAGAAACCGAATACGGGATTCACGCCGCGGCCAGCGCCGATGGCCGGGCCATTCTCGATGCCGAAACTGTAGGAAGAGAAATCTTTCGGCCCCTGATTCAAAGTACCCGCGCCACTTCGGCCTTTCTGACAAACGGGGGACGGCTTTATCTGGATACCGGGGCGCATCCCGAATACGCCACCGCCGAATGCGCCACCCTCACCGACCTCTTGGCCCAGGACCGGGCCGGGGCAGAAATCTTGGTGCAGTGGGCGGCGGATGCCAGCCAGGTACTTTGCGCAAAGAGTGGTATCGCTGTGCAGGTACATCTGTTCAAGAATAATCTTGACTCCGCCGGTAACAGTTGTGGCTGCCACGAAAACTATCTTCTGTATCGACACTCTAACTATCGGGCCGTGGTTGATGCGCTGCTCAGTTTCTTGGTTTCACGACAAATCATTGTCGGTGCCGGGGCGCGTCTCGACATCAAAGGAGAGACCCGGTTTTGCCTCTCGCAGCGCGCCTTCCAGATTGAAGAGACCGTTTCGCGAGCCACCACCGAGGCTCGTCCGCTGGTGAACACTCGCGACGAGCCCCTGGCAGATGCCCAGCTGTATCGGCGACTTCACGTGATTGTGGGGGATTCTAATGTTCTTGAAACCCCTACCTGGTTCAAAGTCGGTGCCATGAACCTGCTTTTAGCTGCTCTTGAGGCAGGTGCGGATTTTTCCGACTTGGAACTGGATTCCCCGGTGGCGGCGCTGCGTGATTTCACCGCGGACCTCAGCGGGAAGGCAGCCCGGGCTCGGTTGCGGAATGGCCGTGTTCTTTCCAGCCTCGAGTTGCAAACAGAATTCCTCCAGCGGCTGCAAGAGGTGTTTTCGGGCGCGCAACTCGACTCTGATTCCCTCCAGGTCTTGTCGACTTGGCAGCACTATCTCGACTGCCTCGCTAAACAGGATTGGTCTTCCTTGGTGGGGGTCCTGGATTGGCCTACCAAGCTGGCCTTACTCGAGAAACTGCGCAATCGTCACGAGGGGATTTTGGGGTGGGGAGATGTCCGCCTGGCACGAATCGACTTGGCCTATCACGACTTGAGTGCAGCAGGACTGCACCTGGACCAACGCGGCCACGGGATACGTCTCACCACCCCAGCACAGGTCACTCAGGCCCGCACCCAGCCACCCGCTAACACCAGGGCGGCACTGCGGGCTCACTTCATCGAAGTAGCCGCCCGTAAGCAGCTCAAAACCCAAGTTGATTGGTCGCATCTGCGTTTGCCTCAAACCGACATCCCCAGCGTGACTCTCGATGATCCCTTTGGCGAAGCTCGCGGTGGGATAGATACAATGTTGGCAGCTATGGAGGAAATGTGAGCAGCGAAAACAACCGCCGGTCCCACCGCGCCGTGGGACCCGTCGACACGCCGGTGACTTCCGCTGCCCGAGATGTCAAGGATTCACCCCGGCGTCTGGCCCGTCAAGCCCAGGAAGAAGCGCGGCGGCGGGAAGCTGCGCTGCGAGAAGCCACCCAGAGGAAAGACGTCCAGAAGGATGCAGAGGTCCCCGGCGCGAATCCCGACCGGGCGGACTCGACCAAAGAGGGTGGGGACTTATTTACCAAGTGGCTGCAAGCCAATGGTTTTTCCGACCTGCAGAATTTCCAAAACCGCCTCAAAGAAGCCGAAGAAGAACACCTGCGACAGACCCGCCCCCACGGTTTGCCCCAGGTTTCTCCACCCAACCCCAGGAGGGTTGCGCCCACTGAAGCTGCTCCGAGGAACCTCGCCAACAGCGCGCCCAATGTTTCGAGGGCTGCGCCACCGCCCTTCCCGCACTGCTGAGTCGCACCGGTGCCTCCGCGGCTGCAGTGGTGGCTCCGCCCCTACCTCAGGCCGCCCCGCAACCGCAAAAACCGCAAAAACCACAAGCCTCGCAGCCCTAAGTTGTCCCAACCCCTAAGGGCTTCCACACTGCGGCACCCCCAGGCTTGTGACCAAAGCGCACACCGCGCCACCACTCCCAGGGCCGCTTCCGCTGCTCCGACGCAAGCCACCACTCCTTCCCCCACCACTCCTTCCCCCACCGCGCCCAAACCCCCAGACACCCGTCCTCCACCCGGGCAAGGAAACCACCCCTGCCCACCCCGGACACCCCTGCTCACCCCAGCCACCCGCCCACCCCAGCCACTACCGACACCACCACCCTCGAGGCGGCAAAACCACCCACTAAAGCCCCCTTGCGCCGTCGCCGCAAGGAAAAACCCGTCGCGCCAAAGCCTTTGGAAAATAGCCTGCGAGTACCCATTTTGCTGACCTCGGCGGTGTTGGCCTTGCTGGCGATTGTGCTGGTGCTGGCGGTGATCTGGTACCGCGCCCAAGTCACGCCGCAGGACGAAGACACCGCCCAAATCCAGGTGCTCGGTGCCATCGGTGCCCAACCGGTGCTCACCCTTTCCGCGCCCCTGCCATTGGAGGACGCCAGCTCGGAACTGCTGATAAAAGGCAATGGCCGCCAGGTAGAGCCGGGAGACATCGCCGCCCTGCGCGTTACGGTGTTTTCCGGCTACGATGGGGATTTGGTCACCACGGATGCTGGCACCTCCATCATTACCGGCGAAGTTTCAGACCAGGTCCTGGGTTCGGAACTTTATAACTTGATAAAGGGCGGCACCGAGGGATCGCGCTATCTGTTGAAACACCCGGTGACTACTTCCCAGGGCGCATCGCGCATGGAAATCGGCGTGGTGGACCTGATTCCCAGCGTGTTGCAGGGACAGATGCAGGATTTGCCCGCGGAATCGCACCTGGACATCAGCGTGGGTGAAAGCGGGCTGCCCACCCCGGTTATCAACGGGAATTTCGATGGGAATTTCCGCGCCGATACTTTGATCGCCGGCAAAGGCGCGGTGGTGGAAACCGGGCAAACCGTGTTGGTGCGCTATGCCGAATATTCCTATTCGAATCCTGCTGTCCTGCTCAAAGACCACTGGTCCCAACCGGTGAAACTCAAGATGGATTCCACGGTGCAGCCCGGAGTGGCGCGCGGAATCGTTGACCAAAAGGTGGGTTCGCGCGTGGTTTTACAGATCCCTCCCGCCGATGGTTCCGGGGATCAACCCACCATCTTGGTAGTAGATATTTTGGCCGCCTGGGATAACCCCAAAGTCGTCGAGGAGTTGCGATGAATCGTTTTGACCAAGATCAGGTGACTATCCGTGTGATTCCCTGCCTGGATGTGAATGCCGGCCGGGTGGTAAAGGGGTCAACTTTGCCCAACTGCGCGACGCGGGTGATCCGGTAGAGCTTTCGCAGGTCTCATTCTGCCGCGGGTGCGGACGAGTTAACTTTTCTTGGACGTTTCGGCTTCGGTCCAGGGTCGCGACACCATGGTTTCGGTGGTCGAGGCCTGCGCTGGCGAAATCTTCGTTCCCCTTACGGTTGGTGGTGGGTGCGCTCGGTCGAGGACGTGGCTCGGCTTTTTGGGGGCGGGTGCGGATAAGGTGGGGGTGAATACCGCGGCGATTGCCCGCCCGGCCTTGATCGAGGAAATCGCTGTGCGTTTCGGGGCCCCAGGTTTGTGTGCTCTCCGCCGATGCCCGCCGCGTCCCTGCAGATGCCGGTTTCACCACGCCTTCCGGTTTCGAGGTAACCACCCACGGTGGGCGTGAATCCACCGGTATTGATCTCTTGGAATGGGTGCGCGAGGCCTGCGACCGCGGGGCGGGAGAGGTCCTGTTGAACTCGATGGATGCCGACGGCACTAAAAATGGTTTCGACCTCGAGATGCTCGGTGCGGTGCGCCCGTTCTGTCCGGTTCCTTTGATCGCTTCAGGTGGTGCGGGCAGTGCCCTGGACTTTGTCGAGGCCGCCAAGGTAGGCGCGGATGCGGTGTTGGGAGCTTCGGTTTTCCATTTCGGGGAACTGTCTATATCCCAAGTAAAACAAGCCCTATCTGCGGCCGGTTTCCCGGTGCGCTAGGGCAGGTGGATACCGCCAGATTGCCCGTCGATTTGCCACGCATCCCCCGTGGCGTGGCAGTATAAACACGTGACTGAATTATCCCAGGCAGTGTCCCAGCGGCTCAAACGTGACGCCGCGGGGCTCTTCGCCGCGATTATTCAAGACGTGCATTCCAAGCGGGTGCTGATGCTGGGCTACATGGATGACCAGGCTTTGGCCCGCACCCTGCAAGAGGGCCGGGTCACTTTCTGGTCGCGTTCCCGAAAGCAATACTGGCGCAAAGGTGATACTTCGGGGAACTACCTCTATCTGCGCGATATACACATTGACTGTGACGGTGATGCGCTGCTGCTGCAGGTCGAAGCCTCGGGACCCACCTGTCACACCGGGGAGACTTCTTGTTTCGACGCGGGAGGCACTTTGAGTGGGGCGAATTTCCAGGCCGGACTGGGTGGTCAGGTGCTGCGTTTGCCGGTAAAGAATCTGCGTTCGGGTGAATTCGGCGGGGGGAGAATCCGCATGAGTATCTCGTATCCCGAAATTTTCGCCCAGACTGTGGAACAGGTAGCTCTGCGCGAAGCCACGATACCCCTCGAGATCCTCAAAGAACGTCAGCTTTCGGCCCCTAGCCCGCGTAACTGCATTTCGGCGCTGCGTTCTCACCTGGGTTTCGTGGCGGTGATGGGAGAGATTAAACGTCAAACCCCCACGGCGGGTTTTTTGAACCCGATCGAGGACCCTGGTGGTCTGGCCGCCGAATACGCAGCCGGGGGAGCGGTGGCGATTTCGGTGGTGACCGACACACCGAACTATCTGGGCACGATAGAGGATTTCGTAGCGGTGCGCGAAGCCGTGGACGTGCCTTTGCTGCGCAAGGAATACATCGTTACCCCCTACCAGATCCACGAATCGCGCGCCTTGGGTGCAGATATGGTGTTGTTGATGGTGGGATTGCTGGAACCCACCGTGCTGGAGTCCTTGGTGGATAGGGTGCATTCTCTGGGGATGGAAGCCCTGGTAGAGTGCCACACCCGTTGGGAGGCCCGGCAAGCTATCCAAACCGGGGCTCGTCTGATTGGTCTCAACGCCCGCAACCGTGAAACCGGCGAAGTGGATCGTTGCATTGTGTGAACAGATTATCGACGTGATTCCTTCCGAGGTTACGGTGGTGGCGGAATCCGGGGTTCGAGGTCCGCGCGATGTTTTTGAATATGCCCGCGTTGGTGCGGATGCGGTTTTGGTGGGGGAGTCCCTGGTCAAGGCCGCAGATCCACGTTCTTTGGTGGCGAAGATGACGGCGGCGGCCCATCATCCGGCTCTGCGCCCCGATCGGGCTTCTCGCTACCGCAACAGTTCAAATGAAGGACAGTGATTCGATGCTTTCGTCTCTGACCTGGGTGTCTGCAAGCCTTGGCGCTGCCATCAACGCAACCTACAACGCAACCTGTAGCGCCATCCTCGCCACATCCCCCTTACAACCGAACCACCTCCACCCCACAGCCGTGCCCAGCGCCGTCCTCGTCCCCTTATCTATCCCCTCACCACCAAACCCCGTGGCGCTGTCGCTGGGGCCCTTTACGGTGCGCTGGTACGCCTTGTGGATTATCACCGGTATGGCGGTGGCGATCTTTTGGACTTCCAAGCGGTGGGCCCGGCGCGGGGGCGAGTCGGAACTGCCCCTGGACGTGGAAATTTGGGTGTGCCTGTGGGGGGTGGTCGGGGCGCGGGTTATGGCAGTGCTGTCCTATCCCGAACAATACTTCGGCTCCGGTATTCCCTGGTGGCAGGCCTTCGCTATCTGGGAGGGTGGCTTAGCCATCTACGGGGGTTTGATTTTCGGGGCTGCCACCATGGTGTTTCTGATTCATCGCCGCGGTCTGCCGGTACTGCCTTTCCTGGATGCCGCCGCCCCACTGTCTTGGTGGCGCAGGCTTTTTGGGAGGTTGAGGGAACTACTTCAATCAGAAGTTTTCGGTTCCCCCACTACTTTGCCCTGGGGCCTGGAAATTTCCAACGCGAACCTGCCTTCCGGCTACGCGCCGGGAACTTTGTTTCACCCGACTTTCCTCTATGAAATCTTGTGGAATCTGTTGGCTTGCGGTGTGATTCTGCTCTATGAAAAGCGCGGCAAGTTCTTTGCCGGGGAACTGAGCGCGGCGTACTTTGCACTGTATTCTTTGGGCAGATTCGGCCTGGAGTTCTTGCGCATCGACTACCAAAACACGGTGTTTGGGTCAATCCGCTGGTTCCAGCTGGTGGCCGCCCTGGTCTTCGTTGCGGCCCTAGCTGCGTGGCTCTATTTCCGTCGCCGTGCCCAATCTTGGCGCTTGGCGCAAAGCGATAAATTCGCACTAGAAGAAAACCCCTCCTAGCGTCTATGCTGGAGGTATGAGGCGTTCAAAGATTGTATGTACCTTAGGTCCGGCCACTTCCAGCGAAGAAAAAATCCGCGAACTCATCGCCGCGGGGATGGACGTAGTCCGCATCAACTGCTCGCACGGCACCTTAGATGAACACGGCGAACGCATCGCCACGGTGCGTCGCGTCGCCCAGGAATTCGACAAGCCCGTAGCTATTTTGGTGGATCTGCAGGGCCCCAAGATTCGCCTGGCGCAGTTCGCCAACGGATCTGAAATCCTCGAGGTGGGTCAAAGCTTCACCATCACCACTCGAGAGGTCACGGGAGATGCCACCATAGTGGGCACCACCTTCAAAGGGCTGCCGGGGGACTGCCAGGTGGGGATACCCTGCTGGTGGATGACGGCAACATCAAACTTAGGGTTACGCAGGTTAGCGAAACCGACGTCACTACCGAAGTCGTGGTGGGCGGTCGAGTTTCAGACCACAAAGGCTTAAACCTCCCCGGAGCCGCCGTTTCGGTCCCCGCCCTGTCGGAAAAGGACCAACAGGACCTGCGTTGGGCCATGACGCAGCCCATTGATTACGTGGCCTTGTCTTTTGTCCGTACCGCCACCGACGTCCAGGACGTCTATAACTTGATGGATGAATGCGGTGGCCGCCTCCCGGTTCTGGCCAAGATAGAAAAGCCCCAGGCCGTGGATAACCTGGTGGACATTATCGAGAACTGCGACGGCATCATGGTGGCACGCGGCGACCTGGGGGTAGAGATGGCCCTCGAGATGGTTCCGGTGGTGCAAAAACGCGTCATTCAGGAATGCCGCTTCCGGGGAAAGCCCGTGATTGTGGCCACCCAGGTGCTGGAGTCCATGATTACGCACGCCCGTCCTACCCGCGCCGAGGCTTCTGACTGCGCCAATGCGATTTGGGATGGGGCCGATGCTGTGATGATGAGCGGTGAAACCGCGGTGGGGCAGTACCCGATCGAGGCAGTACAGACCATGTCCGACATTATCGAGGCTGCCGAGGAACGCGGCTACGGGGAAATCGCCCCGCTCCAAGAGGGCGGCACCGACCAGTCAGCCATCATCACCGAGGCGGCGACGTGGATTGCCGGTCACGTGGATGCCAAAGCGGTGGTGTGTTTCACCGATTCCGGTATGACGGCGCGACGCCTCAGCCGCGGTCGCACTCACCGTCCGCTCTATGCTTTCAGCTACTCCGACGAGACTCGGCGTCGTCTGGCTCTGATCTGGGGGATTCACGCCTATCAGGTAGAGCTGGGTCCCTATCTGGATGTGATGATTCCGCACGCAGAAAAGAAGCTCCTGGAGCTTAGGGTGGTAGAGCGCGGTGACAAAGTGGTGTTCGTCGGGGGCATGCCTCCGGGAGAGCGCGGCAACACCAACTCGATTCGTGTACACAGCATCGGTTCCACCACGGATATTTTCGTCGCCTCCTAAGGTTTCTTCGGTTCTTCCCTTCCCTGTCGAGGCTCTGTTTTTGGGTGGGTGTCGCCCGTTTCGAGGTCCGCGCCTGCGGTGGTACCGCCCCCGTCGAGGTTCTCGCTTTGGGGTGGTGCCAGTGCGGTGCCGTTTTCGGGGGAGGTGAAATTTGCACGCAGTGTTAAATCTGTGTAAAATTAATGCTTTGCGCTAGACGCCGCCCACTGGGCAGGTTATAGTGGATATAGCAACAGAGATTCTGGTGATCAAAGTTGCGGTGTTGTCCACCACTTATCTTCGGGCAACACCGGGGTTCACTGATGCAACCTAGGCATCAACCCCAGAGGAAGAGGATGAGGAAGAAGGAGAAGAAAATGAATATTAGAAGCTGGTCGTTATTTGACCGAAACTTTCACCGACAGGCCCTGAATTTGTTGCCGGGTCAAAATCTTTCAGAGATTGCCCGCCCTTGGTTCATGGAGTTCGGTGCAGACGTCAAGGTGCAAAACGCGCTCAATGACTTGAACACCAGCGGAGCTCGCCAACGTCGCGCCCTGGATTTCCTGGGCTTGGACCTGGTAGCCACCGCAGCCTAAGATCGTTCAAAGTGGAATCTGGCGCGGCCCCATGGGTCGCGCCAGATTCCAGATTAACCGCCGCGGGACCGCCGACTCTGCTAGAATCGAACACATGTTCGAAAATGATTTGAGGGTGGGGCCGCTTGACCCGCCCGGTGTTGATTTGGAGGCGCCCCGGCTGCATGTGCCGCTGGCGGGACCGGCGGTGCCCGCCGGGTGGCCTTCGGCGGCTCAGGATTATTTCGACGGAGACCTGGACCTCAACGAGCACCTGATTCGCAACCCGGCCGCCACCTTTATCTTGCGTGTTGCGGGGGATTCCATGCGAGATGCCGGAATCAGCAACGGGGATGAACTGGTGGTGGATCGCTCCCTGGAGCCACGCGAAGGCAGTGTCGTCATCGCTATAGTAGAGGGCGAATTGACGGTGAAGCGTCTGCACTACGGGCCGGGTGGCCCGGAGCTGCACCCGGATAACCCGGAATACCCCGTCTTGCATCCTATGGAGCTGCAAATCTGGGGGGTGGTGACGCGATGCCTACACCGACTCTAGAACACAGGGACGTTCCAGATTGGACTTTGGAATCAGTGCGTCAATCTGCTTGGTCTGGGCAAAACCCAGCCCAGACAGTGAATCGTTTCGCCTTGGTGGACGTGGATTCCTGCTTCGCCAGTTGCGAAAGAGTATTTCACCCCGATCTTTACGGTCGCCCCGTGGTGGTGCTGTCGAATAACGACGGCTGTGTTGTGGCGATGTCGCGCGAAGCCAAGGCCCTGGGAATAACCATGGGAACCCCGTGGTTCCAGATTCGCGCCCTGGAGCAGACCAAAGGGGTGGTGGCTCGTTCCAGTAACTACGAACTTTACGGCTCCATCTCGGCTCGCGTCATGTCGCTGCTGCGGAAATTCTCTCCCCAAGTAGAGGTCTACTCTATAGACGAAGCTTTTGTAGGGCTGCACGGCGCCCCCACACAGATGGCGCAAACTGCCGCACAGATGCGCTCCACCATCTGGCGCAACTTGGGGATACCGGTTTCGGTGGGTGTGGCTCCCAGCCGCACCTTGGCGAAACTAGCCTCTCACGGCGCCAAACATACTCCGCGCCTCCAAGGAGTGGCTTCGTGGGATTTCTATACCCCTACACAGCAAGAAACCATTCTGCGCTCCACCCCGGTATCCGAACTGTGGGGAGTGGGGCGACGGCTCAACCAGCGCCTCGAAGCCTTAGGCATCACCGATGCCTGGCAACTGCGCAACTCCGACCCCATCTTTATCCGCAAGAAATTCGGCGTAACCTTACAACGCACCGTTTTTGAACTGCGCGGGATTCCCTGCATAGACATCGGCCTGCGCGACGCGGAACGGAAATACCAGGTCATGTATTCGCGGTCCTTCTCTACCCCCATCCACAGCCTTACAGAACTCCACCAAGTCCTTTCTATCTACGCCCAGAACGTAACGCGCCGCCTGCGACGCCAAGGCAGCCTCGCCGGTGTGGCCTGGGCTTTCGCCGCCACCGCCTGGTACAAACAGCCCTACTCCGCTATCAGCGGCGCGCTACCTCTCAGCCCGCGCACCGATGACCCGGTCCAAGTCCTCGACGCGGTACGCTCCGTCCTGGAACCCCAGTTCAACCCCGACTCCTACTATGTCCGCGCCGGCATCAGTCTCCAAGACCTCGCCCCGGGCGACCAAGATAACCTCTTGCCGATTTTCGCCCCCGACCCGCGACGCTACCAGGTGGGGCAAACCATAGATCGCGTCAATGCCACCCTGGGGGAAGGCTCCGTGGGTCTGGGACTGGCGGGTTTTCAGTCACCTCCAGACTGGCAGATGAAACGCGAGATGCTCTCTAATCGAGGCACGACGCACTGGTCGGAACTCACCGTGGTGCGATAGCCCTTACTGCGGCCAGACGCTATCCTTGCCGGGCCGGACAATAGTCTTGGTAGGTTAAATGAAAAGTACCCCGGGTGGGATTCGAACCCACAACAAGCCGGGTTTGAGCCGACCGCCTCTACCAATTGGGCTACCAGGGCAATCTTTCAGAACAGTGCCCCGAAAGACGTATTTTTATACTAAGGTATATCCAGGTAAAAACCAAAAACGAAGGAGATGCGCCTGTGGGCAAAGAAGCCGCTAAAAACGGTGCAAACGCAAAAAATCAACCCGAACGACGTGTGCTGGTGGTCGAAGACGAAGCTTTGATTCGCCTAGATATCGCTGAAACACTCAACGAAGCCGGATTCGACGTGGTCGGCGAAGCTGCCGATGGCGAAGAAGCGGTGAACCTGGCTCTGGACCTGGAACCCGACGTTATTGTGATGGACATAAAGATGCCCAAGCTTGACGGCATCAGCGCAGCGGAAAAGATCATGAAAGAAGCTCCGGCGGCCATCGTGATGCTGACGGCGTTTTCGGACAAGGAACTGGTAGAGAGGGCTCGCGACGCGGGCACCATGGCTTATCTGGTCAAGCCTTTCGAACCCAAAGACTTGCTTCCCGCGGTGGAAGTAGCTCTGTCGCGTCACCAGGAAATGCTGGCCTTAGAAGACTCCATCGCCGATCTGCAAGACCGCTTCGACACCCGCAAACAAGTCGACCGCGCCAAGGGACTGCTGATGGACAAGATGGACCTGACCGAGCCCGAAGCTTTCCGCTGGATTCAAAAGACTTCCATGGATCGACGCCTCTCTATGCGCGAAGTCGCCGACGCGGTTATCGAACAGCTCAGCGACTAAAAACGCCACGCAGCCAAGAGTATTCCGAGGTGTTTGACCACCTGGGAGAACTTGTCGTCATCAACTGTTCCGGGGCGTCACCAGCCGACAACTCACCATACCGGCGCTCACCAGGGTCCCGTCCTCGCCAAAGACTTCTATCCGATACGTCAAACTGCTGTTTCCCGGACGCAGCAGTTGGGCCTGGGCCACAACTGCACCTTCGCTCGCGCCAGCCAGATGCGAAACACTCAGATTCGTACCCACCGCGACTTTCCCCAGGCCACGCGCCCTTTCATTAGCTGCAACCGAGGCCACAGTTTCCACCAGCAGCGCCGTGGCACCCCCGTTCAAACTCCCGTGGGGCTGTGTGTTTCCCACCACCGGCATTTGCGCCTTGGCACCCAAATCATCCAGCTCTATCAGGCGAATCCCCGCGCGTTTAGCCGCGGCCCCCAAGTCAATCTGGCTCAACTCGAACTCGCTGTAGAGTGCTTCATTGCGCCGTGGTACTGTTGGCATCGATGGGCTTCCCTCCACTAGGGTTGGACTATGAGCAAAGAGCGCTTACTGGTTTTGGACGGTCACTCCCTGGCGTTTCGGGCCTTTTATTCCCGCCCCGCCGAGAACTTCATCACTACCTCTGGAGTCTACACCAATGCGGTACACGGGTTTTTCTCGATGCTCATCGCCATGATTCACGAACACCAGCCCACCCACATCGCCGCGGCTTTTGACCTCTCCAGGCACAGTTTCCGCACCGATATCTACCCCGATTACAAGGGGGGCCGCGCGGAAACCCCGCCGGAGTTCATCGGTCAAACCGAAAACATCCAACGCCTCCTCGAGGCCATGAAAGTCACTTGGCTGACGCAGGAAAACCTGGAAGCCGACGACATCATCGCCACGCTAGCCACTAAGGCCGGGGCCAAAGGCATGGAAGTCCTGGTTTCCAGTGGGGACCGCGACTCTTTCCAGCTCATCTCTGACCAGGTCAGCGTGCTGTATCCGGGGCGCTCCATCTCTGAAACCAGCCTCATGACCCCCCAAGCCGTCAAGGACAAATACGGGGTGTGGCCCTGGCAGTACCCCGAAGTCGCGGCCTTGGTGGGCGAAAAAGCCGATAACTTGCCCGGAGTTCCCCTGGTAGGGGAAAAGGTAGCGGCCCAGTGGATTAACGAATACGGCGGGCTGGAAGGCATCTATGCAAATGCCGATGCCATCAAAGGCAAACGCGGAGAAAATCTGCGCTCCCACCTCGAAGACGTAAAGCGCAACCGTCGCCTCAACGCCTTGCGTACCGACCTGGAACTGCCGGTTACCTTCGAGGAGCTGCGCTGGCATGCCTTCGACGTCCGGGCCGTGAACCGGGTGTGTGAAGAGCTCGAGTTCCGTCAGTTGCGCCGCAGTATTATGCGGCTGGGTGCACAACTGGGGATGGATACGGATGCCGGGTCTAAGGACGCCGGTCCGGCTCCAGTTGAGGGTTGCGTTTCTGTCCCGGTCGAGGGTTGCGTTTCTGTCCCCGTCGAGGACCGCCTTTCGGTCCCGGATCGAGGCCAGGTGGCGGCGGGGAGGATTCCGCCCCGGAGCCCCGCCCTTCCGATTTCCCCGGTTATGACCACCAGGTAACCCCTCCGATAACTCGCCTAGGTCTTGGCATGAACGCCGCGCAGTTCTTGGAGTGGGCCAGCGGTGAGGTTTCGCTGTGGGCCGTGGGTAATATCGGTGTGATAGATCCTGGAATTGATTATCTCTTCGTGGCGAAAACCGCCACCTTCCCGGACCTCGAAACCCCGACTTCACCCCAAACCGCCCAAACCGAAGGCACTGATGAAAACTACAGTGCCGTCCTCGTGCTACCGACGGAACTTGCCCCCGACGAAGAACATGCCCTCGCCCAGGTACTGGCCGCTCAAGATATCCAGAAACTGACCTACGACGCCAGGCGCTACGCCACGCCTTGGCGGCGCAGGGATGGGAGCTCAACGGTGAGGTCACGGATCTGAAGCTGGAGGAATACCTGGCGGATTCAGATGCCAGCCGCGGCCGTTTCGCCCAAGTGACTCAACGGATTTTGGGTTGGGCGATAGATGAAAAACCTTCCGATATCGGCAAAATTGCCCAGCAGATGACCTTCGATTTCGATGCTTTGGCCCAGCCTGCTACCCCCGATTCGGGGGTGCAACTGGCTGGGGATCTGCCGGCCACCTTGGTGAACCAAGCCACCTACGCCGTGGCTTTGTTGCAGATGAAGCCGTTTATCAAGGCGCTTTTGCGCTCGCGCCGGGCCCAGGAGCTGTGCGACTTGGAGTATCCGCTGGCGGATATGCTTTCACGGATGGAGACCACCGGGATAGCCGTGGATGAATCCGCCCTGGAGAACTATGCCAAAGGAGCTCGAATCCGAGGTAGATAAAGCCCAGCAGGCGGCCTGGGAATCGATTGGGTGCGAAGTGAATCTGGCTTCCCCCAAGCAGCTCCAGGAGGTTCTCTTTACGCAGTTAGGATTGCCTCCCACGCGGAAAACCAAGACGGGATACACCACGGATGCCAAGGCTTTGGAAGAACTGGCCCTCTATAACCCACATCCCTTCTTAGAGGCGCTGTTGTATCACCGCGACCGCTCTAAACTGGTGCAGATAGTGAACGGTTTGCGGGAACGCATCACCGCGGATGGTCGGATTCACACCACTTATGGCCAGGCGGTGGCGGGGACAGGGCGGCTTTCTTCGATAGATCCGAATCTGCAAAACATCCCCCGCCCGGACCCAGGACGGTGCCAAGATTCGGCAGGCTTTCGTGGCGGGTCCCGGATTCGAATCCCTGTTGAGCGTGGATTACTCCCAGATTGAGATGCGTTTGATGGCGCATATGTCGGGCGATGACGCCTTGATCGAGGCCTTCGCTTCGGGCGAGGACCTGCACCGCAGTGTTGCTGCCCTGGTGTTCGGTATTCCCGCCGAAGAAGTCAGCTCCACCCAGCGTTCTCAAGTCAAGGCGACTTCCTATGGTTTGGCCTATGGTTTGTCGGCTTTCGGGCTGGCAAACCAACTGCGTATCCCGCACAAAGAAGCGAAGGCGCTGATGGAGGCTTATTTCCAACGTTTCTATCTGGTGCGTGACTATCTGGAGCACGTGGTGGAGCAGGCTCGCAGCCGTGGCTACACCGAAACCATGTTCGGGCGCAGGCGCTATTTCCCGGGGCTGCGTTCCTCGAACCGCACGGTGGCTGATATGGCCCGGCGCGCTGCCTTGAATGCCCCCATCCAGGGCACCGCGGCGGATCTGATGAAGATGGCGATGTTGAAAGTTGAGGCGGCTATCGCCCAGGCTGACCTGCACTCCAGGGTATTGTTGCAGGTTCACGACGAGTTGATTATAGAGGTCAGTCCCGGCGAATCAAAGACTTTGAGTGAGTTGGTACGCCGCGAAATGACTGGAGTGGCACAGTTACGTGTCCCGCTGGGGGTATCGGTCGGGGTGGGGCCGAACTGGCTGGCTGCAGCGCATTAAAACTGTTTTGGGGGGTCCGCTTGGCGGACCCCCCAAAACAGTTTGAGATGTTTTACTTGATGTCTTCGAGGTACTTTTCCGGATCGAAGTGGTTGCGTCCGGCCTCCAGGTCGGCCTTTTCGGCGAAACCCAGCACGCTCTTTTGAGCATGGCTGTCCAGGCGCCCCTTGGAGAGGCGGGCAATCAGCAGGGAAATCGCGCCGTCACCGGTGACGTTGGTGGCGGTACCGAAGGAATCCAGGGCGATGTAGGTGGCAATCATCAAGGCTACCTGGGCGTCGTTGAAGCCCAGCATCGAAGCCAAGATACCGGTTGCGGCCATGATGGCGCCGCCGGGAACACCGGGGGCTGCAATCATGGTGACACCCAGCATGAAGATGAAGCCGATGTAGGTGGCATCTACCGGCATTCCGGTGGTGATCATGATAGCCAGAGAGAAGGCTGTAATCTTTGAGGTCGAACCGGCCAGGTGGATGGTGGCGCACAGCGGCACGGTAAAGGAAGCCACGGCATCGGGAACTCCCATTTTCTTTACCTGACGCAGTGTCACCGGGATGGTGGCTGCCGAGGAAGAAGTCCCCAGAGCGGTCAGGTAAGCCGGCAGCATGGTCCACAGCGCCTTGAAGGGGGTTGATACCGAAAGCCAAACCACCAACCAAGTACTGGGTGACGAGGATAACTACCTCTAGCACCAGCACCACGATCACGACGGTCAGCAGCACCACGATGACTTTACCCACGGCCCCGGCCTGGGTCATGTTCAAAAAGATACCGAAGATGTGCAAGGGCAACAGCGGGATAATCACCTTTTGAATCAGGCGCGTAATGATGGCACGGAACTCGACGAACGCCTTACGCATCACCCCGCGGGACACCAGGGACATGCCGATGCCCAGCACGAAGGACAAAATCAGCGCACCCATCACGGTAATGACCGCGGGCATCTCGATGGTGAAGTAAGAAGTGAGGTTAGCCGAAGAAGGATCCTCTACCGCAGCCAAGGAATCCTTGGCCAGCATGGTGGGGAACAAAGCAACACACACAAAGTAGGTCAGGAAACCTGCGAAGAGGGTAGAGCCATAGGCGATAGCCGCCGTGGCGCCCAGCCACTTGGCGGAACCGGAACCCAGGTCGGCGATGGCCGGAGCCACCAGACCTACAATGATTAGAGGGATACAGAAGCTCAGGAACTGGCCAAATATATCGTTAAAGGTGACGAAGACTCGGGTCAATCCGGCCGGGAAGAACTGGCCACAGATGATTGCCAAGATTATCGCGAGTACGACGGCGAGGAGAATCCCGCCTTTTTTAAAGAAATTAACAATGCTTTCCATGGGGTTATTAAACCATAGAGTTTCCTGATTGCCTTACACCCGGCCCTTCGGTGCACCCCAGCCTGGCGACCTCGACCCGGTACCCACCCGCCGGACCTCGACCGGTACCAACCCACCGGACCTCGACCCGGGAACCACGTGGATTTGTAGAAATACCGCAGGAACGCTAGAATTACCTTTCGGTGTTTTGTGCCCGGCGAGACCTTGCCGGCACAGACACCAAAGTATCTATCCCTACTATCAATATTGGAATCACCAACAAATATGTCCACTACTACTACCGTTCCTCAGATTGCAATCAACGATATCGGCTCTGCTGAGGATCTGCTCAAAGAAATCGACAAGACCATCAAGTACTTTAACGACGGCGACCTGCTGCATGGCACCGTGGTGAAGGTGGACCGCGACGAGGTCCTGGTGGATGTCGGTTACAAGACCGAGGGGGTTATCCTCTCGCGCGAACTGTCCATCAAGCACGACGTGGAACCCGAAGACGTCGTCAAAGTTGGTGATGATATTGAAGCCCTGGTGCTGCAGAAGGAAGACAAAGAAGGTCGCCTGCTGCTGTCCAAGAAGCGCGCCCAGTACGAGCGCGCCTGGGGAGATATCGAGAAGGTCAAGGAAGAAGACGGTTTTGTTACCGGTACCGTCATCGAAGTGGTCAAGGGCGGCCTGATTCTGGATATCGGTCTGCGTGGCTTCCTGCCTGCTTCCCTGGTAGAGATGCGTCGCGTGCGCGATTTGGGTCCCTACATCGGGCGCGAACTGGAAACCAAGATCATCGAGTTGGACAAGAACCGCAACAATGTGGTGCTGTCCCGCCGCGCTTTCCTGGAACAGACCCAGTCCGAGGTCCGCACCACCTTCCTCTCCACCCTGCAAAAAGGCCAGGTCCGCAAGGGCGTCGTGTCCTCCATCGTCAACTTCGGTGCCTTCGTGGACCTGGGTGGCGTGGACGGTCTGGTGCACGTCTCCGAGCTGTCTTGGAAGCATATCGATCATCCCTCCGAGGTCGTCACCGTCGGCCAGGAAGTTACCGTCGAGGTGCTGGACGTCGACTTCGACCGCGAGCGCGTGTCGCTGTCGCTGAAGGCTACCCAGGAAGATCCTTGGCAGACCTTCGCCCGCACCCACAAGATTGGCCAGATTGTTCCCGGTCGCGTTACCAAGTTGGTGCCTTTCGGTGTGTTTGTCCGCGTTCGTGACGGCATCGAAGGTCTGGTTCACGTTTCCGAACTGGCCGCCCGCCACGTCGAGGTTCCCGAACAGGTCGCCAAGATCGGTGACGAAATCTTCGTCAAAGTTATCGACATCGACCTGGAGCGTCGCCGCATTTCGCTGTCGCTGAAGCAGGCTAACGAAGGTGTGGATGTCAACAGCGAAGATTTCGATCCTTCGCTTTATGGCATGCAGGCGGAATACGACGAGGCCGGCAACTACAAGTACCCCGAAGGTTTCGATCCCGAAACCAACGAGTGGATGGAAGGCTACGAAGCCCAGCGCGCCGCTTGGGAGGCCGAATATGCTGCCGCCCAGGCGCGTTTCGAAGAGCACAAGAAGCAGGTTGCCACTGCCGCCGAACTGGACAAGGAAGCTGCCATCGCCGCGGGTGAAGCCGAGCAGACCTCTTACTCCTCGGCAGCCGGTGAAGACGAAACCCAGGGCACCCTGGCTTCTGACGAGGCTCTGGCCGCGCTGCGCGACAAGCTGTCTGGCGACGAGTAAAACTCGCAGACGCGATAAATCAAGCAAAGAGTTCGGGAATACCCTCGCGGGGGTATTCCCGAACTCAATTTCTGGGTTTTTCATCCCTTTCTGACTTAGACTTTATAAAGCGCTACTTTGCGTCAAAGATGCCTCACATTTTTACAGAAAGGTCCGGGAATGAAGATTGTTTTGGCTCCAGATTCGTTTAAAGGTTCCTTGAGCGCCCGGGCGGCGGCCGAAGCGATGGAACGCGGGGTCAGGGCGATTTTCCCCTCGGCTACTTGCGAAGTAGTCCCGGTGGCCGACGGGGGAGAGGGCACCGCGGCGGTGATGCTAGAGGCCTATGGCGGGGAAGAAAAAACTTGCACCACAGTAGATGCCTTGGGTCGGGAAAGGGAAGCGGCTTTCACCTGGATACCCGCGCGCAGAATGGTGGTTCTGGACACGGCCGAAGCGGTGGGTTTGATGTATATCGACATGCTGGAACGCAACATCATGGAATCCAACACCGTGGGGGTAGGGAAGCTGCTTCGCGCTGCCCTTGAGCTGCAACCCGAAGTAATCATCGTTGGCCTGGGCGGCAGCGCCACGAATGACGGTGGCTGGGGGATGCTCTATGAACTGGGAGCCAAGGCCTATAGCGAATCCGGCGAGGAACTGGAGCCCAAAGTTTCGGTACTGGCCAGTGCGGCAAAGCTGGATCTTTCGGGGCTGGACCCGCGTTTGGGACAGGTGAAGTTGATTGCCGCCAACGACGTCAAGAATCCCTTGTGCGGCCCCACCGGTGCCTCGGCGGCTTTTGGCCCGCAAAAAGGCGCCAAGCCGCTGCAATTGGGAAAGCTGGACCGCTGTCTAAAGAATTGGGGTCGTCTGCTGGAAGAAAGTACGGGCCGTACAGTGGCGAATGTCGAGGGCGCGGGGGCGGCCGGCGGCATGGGTGCGGCTTTCTTGGCGCTGGGGGCCGAGAACCGTTCCGGTTTCGAAGTAGTAGCCGAGGCCACACAACTGGGCACAGCCATGGAGGGTGCCGACCTGGTGTTGACCGGGGAAGGCCAGTTGGATAAAACCACCCCGCGCGGCAAAACTCCGTGGGGAGTGGCGCAGATGGCGCGTTCGCGTAATATCCCTTGCATCGCGTTTTGCGCCAAGCTGGGTCTGGGACACGAAGTCTTGCTGCAAGATGGTTTCACCGCCATCGTTCCCATCATGCACCAGTCCTTCACCATCGAGAAATCCGCGCATGAAAAGGCCCCGGTGCTGCTGGAAGACAGCGTGACTTTGACGCTGCAGTTGATGACGGTGGGCGCGAACCACGCGATTTCAGAGATGCTGCTGCAGTCCTTCGATGACTAAAGCGGAGGCCAAAAAACCCAAGTGTAAATATGATTGAAGTACTTCGGGAGCTTCCCCCGCGCCCTTCTGGGGCTTGGCGGGTGTGCGTCACCGGGGGAATCGGTAGCGGTAAATCGGCTTTGACTAAACTACTGGGGCGAGGTCCCCGGGTGGTGCTTTTCGACGCCGATGCGCAGTTGCGCCTGGCCACCGCTCCCGGTGGTGTGGCTTTGCCCCGTATTTTCGAGGTTTTCGGTAAGGGTGTGTTTTCGGTGGTTCCTCACCCCGGCGAGGCCCCCCCTAGGGCTTCCGGCGCGGCTGCCATACCGGGGGTGGGGCTGGAAGAATCTGCCCGGCTAGAACCGGTAGCGGGGCTGGAACCGAGACCGGGGCTGGAACTGGACCGCGCCGCCCTCGCCAAGGTCATATTTTCTGACCCGAAAAAGAAACAGGCCCTGGAGTCGATTCTGCATCCCTTGGTGTGGCAGGGACTAGAGGACTTGGTCCCGAGGCTTAGACCAGATGGGATTTTGGTAGCCGAGATTCCCCTGGTGACCGAGTCGAGGCACCAGAACCGCTTCGACGTGATCGTGACGGTGGATGCCCCGCTGGAAACCCGGCTCCAGCGCTTGGAAGCGCGCGGTTTGAGCCGTGAAAACGCGTTGAATCGCATCGCGACCCAAGCCACCGAGGAACAGCGGCGTGCCATCACTCATCTGTGGGTGCGAAACGAGGACGGCTTGGATCAGCTCTCGAAGGATGCCAAGTGTATTCTGGGGCTGCTTTCCTGAAACCCTAACCTCACCCCAGTCCCGGCACCACCGAACCTCGACCCGGGTTACGAAATCGCAGCCGAACAGGCACGCCCGGGCAAGGGGAGGGGCAAAGTTTTAGAATAAAGGCATGCATGAATCCCTGCCCACTTTGCCGCGTGATTTATTGAAGAACCCTATTCCCTTCGAGGTAATCAGCCAATATAAACCAGCGGGGGACCAACCCCAAGCCATCGCCGAGTTGGCGCAGCGACTCAACGCGGGGGAGCAGGACGTGGTGTTGCTGGGGGCCACCGGTACCGGTAAAACCGCCACCACCGCCTGGTTGATTGAACAAGTCCAGCGTCCCACCCTGGTGCTGGAACCCAATAAAACTTTAGCGGCACAGTTGACTGCCGAGTTTCGCGAACTCTTACCGAATAATGCGGTGGAATACTTTGTTTCCTACTATGACTACTATCAACCAGAGGCCTACGTACCGCAAACCGATACCTATATTGAAAAGGATTCTTCGATTAACGACGAAGTCGAAAGACTGCGTCACAGCGCCACGAATTCCCTACTGACCAGGCGCGACGTAGTGGTGGTTTCTTCCGTATCTTGCATCTACGGTTTAGGTACCCCTGAGGAATACGTATCCCGCGGTATTCAGCTGGAACGCGGTATGAATATTGATCGCCAGGACTTGATTCGCCACTTCGTCAAGATGCAGTATAAGCGCAACGATGTGGATTTCGCGCGCGGAAACTTCCGGGTTCGCGGCGACACCATAGACATCATTCCGATGTACGAAGAGCTGGGGATTCGCATCGAGATGTGGGGAGACCAGATAGAACAACTTGCCCTGCTGCACCCCGTCACCGGAGATGTTCTCCACAAAGTCCAGGAAATCTACGTATTCCCGGCCTCGCACTATGTTGCCGGTGAAGAACGCATGAAACGCGCCATCGCCGCGATAGAGGCCGAAATGGAAACGCTGTAAGTGGTTTGATTCTCATCACAAGCTTTTGGAATCACAGCGTCTGCGTATGCGCACTACTTATGACCTCGAGATGCTGCAACAAATCGGAATGTGTGCAGGAATCGAGAACTATTCTCTCCACATCGACGGGCGTAAACCCGGTGAACCACCGCACACTTTGCTGGATTACTTCCCTGATGACTTCTTGTTGGTTATCGATGAATCTCACGTTACGGTACCGCAGATTGGCGGTATGTTCGAAGGAGATATGTCACGCAAACGCACCCTGGTTGATTTCGGATTCCGCTTGCCTTCCGCCATGGATAACCGACCTCTAAAGTGGGAGGAATTCCAACAGCGTATCGGCCAAACTGTCTATCTTTCTGCCACTCCCGGCGAGTACGAGTTGCAGCGTTGTGACGGCGTAGTGGAACAGATAATCCGCCCCACCGGTTTGGTGGACCCAAAGATTACGGTGAAGCCGGTTGAGGGGCAGATTGATGACCTCATGGAAGAAATCCTGGTACGAGTCGAGCGCCAGGAGCGCGTGCTGGTCACCACCTTGACCAAGAGGATGGCCGAGGACCTGACCACCTACCTCGCGCAACGCGGGATTCGGGTGGAGTATCTGCACTCCGATGTAGATACGCTGCGCCGCGTAGAGCTGCTGCGGGAGCTGCGCAAAGGGTACTTTCGACGTATTGGTTGGTATCAACTTGCTGCGCGAGGGCCTGGATTTGCCAGAAGTTTCCTTGGTGGCCATCTTAGATGCCGATAAACAGGGATTCTTGCGCTCTACCAAATCCCTGATTCAGACGATCGGGCGCGCGGCCCGCAACGTGAATGGCGAAGTGCATATGTACGCCGATGAAATCTCTGATTCCATGCGAGCCGCGATTGAGGAAACCCAGCGGCGACGCGAAAAGCAGTTGGCTTTCAACCGCGAACACGGCATCGACCCCAAGCCGCTGCAAAAGAAAATCACCGACGTTACGGATATGTTGGCCCGCGAAGACATCGATACCGAGGAGCTATTGTCCACGGGATACCGCGGTGCCGGTTCGGGACCGGATAAATCGCAACGTTCGGCCGCGCAGCAGGCGGCGGCGACGCGGGTGGCTTTGGGAATGGGGCCGGCCTCGACTTTGGGTGCGGCCTCGGGTTGCCCGGTCGAGGACGGCGCTCAAGTGGATTTGGTGGCGGTGGTGCAGCAGCTCAGCGAGCAGATGCACGCTGCGGCGCGCGAATTACAGTTCGAACTGGCGGCGCGCCTGCGTGACGAAATCCACGATCTGAAGCGCGAGATTCGACGCGGTCAAGCCTTAGGAGGCTAAGAGAATCTCTCGAAGGGATTGGCCACGCTGCGGTGAGAGTCAAGCGGGCTGGAAGGCAAAACCAGGGGGCATTCGCCGAGTGCTATTATGAAATCTCGACAGAAAGGCCCAGTTATGACCGAAACAACCCCGAATAACTCCAAACTTGCGCCGGGGGATTCTCAAGGATCCTTGCAGCGGCATCTCTCGAATCGACACATCCAACTGATAGCAATCGGTGGAGCCATCGGCACTGGGCTCTTCATGGGTTCGGGACGCACGATTTCCCTGGCCGGTCCTTCGGTGCTGTTAGTTTATGCCGTAATCGGAGCTGTGCTTTTCTTGGTGATGCGCGCCATGGGTACCGTGCTGATTTCCTCGCGTAAATACGGCACCTTCAGCGACTACGTGGCGGACCTGATGGGCCCCTGGGCCGGTTTCGTAGTGGGCTGGACCTACTGGTTGTGTTGGATTGTCACCGGCACCGCCGAAGTGGTTGCGGTAGCGGGGTACTTTCAGTTTTGGTGGCCGGAGCTGCCTTTGTGGATTCCGGCACTGGGAACTGTGGCACTGATCTTCATCTTGAATGCTCTGACAGTAAAAGCCTTTGGCGAAACCGAGTTCTGGTTCTCTATGATCAAGATCATTGCGATCCTCGCCCTGATTGTGATGGGGGTAATCATGGTGGCGGTCCACTTCCGTTCCCCCGAGGGAATCCAAGCGAATCTTTCTAATCTTTGGTCCCACCCCGGCCCCAGTGGTTCGGGTTTCTTCCCCAACGGTTTCCAAGGCTTCCTGGGTGGTTTCCAGTTAGCCATCTTCAGTTTCTTGGGGATTGAACTGGTGGGCACCACCGCGGCCGAAGCCACTGAACCCGAAGTGGTGCTGCCCAAAGCCATCAACTCGATTCCGGTGCGAATCCTGCTGTTCTACATCCTGGCGCTGGGAGCCATCATGAGTGTCACCCCCTGGGACCAGGTGGATCCCGATATGTCTCCGTTCGTAAATCTGTTCTCGTTGGTGGGACTGGTGGCGGCAGCTTCCGTGGTGAACTTCGTGGTGATTTCCTCGGCGGCTTCCTCTTGCAATTCCGGGGTATATTCGACTTCACGGATGCTGTATTCCCTGGCGAACCAGGGCCACGCTCCAGCCTGGGCGCGTAGCTCTCCAAGCGCCTGGTTCCGCGCAATTCCCCTGCTGGTGTCTTGTGTACTGTTGCTAACTTCGATTCCGTTGATGATGCTGGGCGGTTCCATCATGGATGCCTTTACCCTAATTACCTCGGTGTCTTCGGTGCTGTTCCTCTTTATCTGGGTCATGATCGTTTCGGGATACGTGGCTTTCCGGCGGCGGCGTCCCGAAGCCTTCGCCGCTTCTACTTTCCGTCTGCCCGGGGGATATTTCTCGGTGGGAATCATCTACCTTTTCATCGCCGCTATGCTGGTGGTCTTGGCTCTGGACAAATCTACTTTCCACGCCATGATTGCTTCCGCGCTGTGGCTGGGAGCTCTGGGCCTAGTCGGGTACCTACGTTTCCAACGACACTAAGACCAGAAATACAAAACTGTGGGGAGCCACTTTGAGTGGCTCCCCACAGTTTTCTATTCAGTTTATTTCACCGCGGATTGCCCGTGGTGTCTTTGGCCTCAGTAGTCGACCACCGTGTCTTGCAACAGGTTCTCGGTGATGGCGGTAGGATCTCCGAAACGATGGTTCGTCAGCGCGATGGCCTGTTCGTGAATGAAAGGAATCAGCTCGACGCGACCGGCGATGGTAACATCACCGGACCAGATCGCCACATCGACGTTTCCATCGATCGCAGCGGCCAGCTTAGCCTTGGATTCCCCACCAAAGAGGCGGATGCGTCCATCCATACCGGCACCGTTCTTGGCCCAAGCAGCGGCCCACTCCAACCAAGCGGCTTCTTCCTGTACCTTTACCTGTACGCCGTGCTTGGAGGCGAAGGCAGCCAGCGAGGCCGGCAGTTCCTTGGCGGTGGACAGGGTCAACTGCGAACCGCAGAGCAAACCGGCGTGCAGCATCCGGGCGATTTCCCATGGAGCCGCGCCCGCTCCGGCACGCAAAGTAACCGGAACGGGCAGGTTGCGCATAACGTTGCGTTCTACACCCAACTGAGACGGGTCGTGCATCACACCGAACTCGGTGGCGTAAACCTGTTCATCGGCAATCATGGCCTTAGCCAGCTTGTCGGCGTCGCCCAGCTCGGAAGCAAATACGCTGATTTCCTTCGACAGTGCACCAGTGGCGATACCGGAAACCTGGTCTTCGGTGGCCTGGTCGCGAGACCATTCACCCAAGGCAAACAGGTAGTTGGGGCCACCTGCCTTGGAGCCGGCGCCAACCACGGAACGCTTCCAGCCGCCGAAGGGCTGGCGGCGCACTAGCACCGGTGATACCGCGGTTGATATATGCGTTACCGACCTGGACATTGTCAAGCCAGTACTGGATTTCTGCCGGGTTCAGGCTGTGGATACCACCGGTCAAACCGTATTCCACCTGGTTTTGCAGCTTGACGGCTTCTTCCAGGGTGTCACAACGCATCACGCCCAAGATGGGGCCGAAGTACTCGGTGAGGTGGTATTCCGAACCGGGTTCCACACCGCACGCACGCCGGGGACCACAGCTTGCCGGAATCGTCCAACTTCTTGGGCTTTACCGCCCAGGTCTGTCCCGGCTCCAGCTGGGTCAAACCGCGCAGCAGTTTCTCCGGGCAGTTCCACGACCGGGCCCATCTGGATACCCAAGTCCTGGGGGTAACCGATGTGGAGAGACTTGACCATATCGATCAACTGGTTGTGGAAACGCTTGGAAGTACCCACGGTACCCACCAAAATCACCAGAGATGCAGCGGAACACTTTTGTCCGGCGTGGCCAAAGGCCGAGTTCACCACATCCTTCACCGCCAGGTCCAGGTCAGCCGAAGGAGTCACGATAATAGCGTTCTTGCCCGAAGTCTCGGCCAAGAGTCCCAGGTCCGGACGCCAGGAGCGGAACATCTGTGCGGTTTCGATAGAACCGGTCAAGATGACGCGTTCCACGCGCTCGTCGGTGATGAGCTGTTGGCCCAGTCCGTGATCCTTGAGCTTGACTAGCTGCAAGACATCCTTGGGCACACCGGCTTCCCACAGGCATTCGGCCAGAACCGCACCACAGCGGCGCGAAGGTGTGGCTGGCTTGAGGATGACCGGCGAACCAGCGGCCAGGCCGGCGATGGTGGAACCACCGGGGATCGCCACCGGGAAGTTCCACGGGGGAGTCACCACCGTGATCTTCGCCGGGGTGAACTTTGCGCCGGGGATGCCTTCCAGCAGTTTCGCTGTTTCACCGTAGTAGTGCGCGTAATCCACGACTTCGGAAACTTCCACGTCACCCTGGTCCAGAGCCTTACCTGCCTCGGAGGCCATAACCTCTATCAGTTCGGCGCGACGCTGGGACATAATGACACCCGCACGGTGCAGAATCTCGGCCCGCTCCGCCGCGGGCTTGGCTGCCCACTCTTTACCGGCGGCCTCGGCGCGGTCCAAAACCTCTTTGAGCTGTTCCGGGGTATTCACCGCGCAGGCATTGATGGTGTCAATGCCCAGCTTCGAGGTCGGGATACGAGCAGCGATGTCTTCGGCCCACTTGACGTTCACCGGTAGGGAGGGATCCGAATCCGGAACATTGTCAAAGACCCAGTTCCCGGCCTCGTCTTGCTGTTGAGCGATGATTTCGGCCTCGGTCTCGGCTGCGCGGTCCTGGTTACGACGCGTGCCGAATTCCAGGTCATTGGCCATGCCAATAGCGGTTTCGAAGCGCGACTGTTCGCGGTGCAGCATCTCGGGGCTGGTGGTCAGGTCGAAGGCCGCAGACATGAAGTTTTCCTCCGCCGCGATTTCTTCCAGACGACGCACCAGGTAGGCAATCGCGACGTCGAATTCCTCGGGGTGCACCACGGGGACGTAATACAGCAGCGGGCCGGTATCCTCGGCGACGGCCTTGGCCATCGAGGAGTTCATGCCGGTCAGCATCTCGAATTCACATCCGCCCGAAGCCAAAACCCCGCGTTTTTGCGCCAGTTCATAAGCAAAACCAGCGGTGAATACGTTCATACCGGCAATGCCGATACGAATGTTTTGGGTGTGTTCGGGAGTCAGCGCATAGTTCAGCACCCGAATGTAGTTGGCGTCCGTGTGCTGCTTGGAAGGCTGGGTGGTCATCTCCCAGCCGTGCATCATGGAATCCACGTGCTCCATCATCAGGTTAGCGCCCTTAACCACGCGTACCTTGATGCCGGCACCGCCACGAGCACGGCGGGCCGCCGCCCACTGCTGGAGGTCTTCCATGGCGCCCAAAGCATCGGGCAGATACGCCTGCAACACGATACCGGCTTCCAGACCCAGCAGTTCCTCGCGGTCCAGCAGCTGCTTGAACACGTCGATGGTCATGTGCAGGTCGTGGTATTCCTCCATGTCCAGGTTGATGAACTTCTTGGGGGAGTAGCTGGCGGCTTGGCGGTAAAGGGGCAACAGGTTCTCTACCGCGATCTTAACCATGTTCTGGTAGTCCCAGGCAATGTGCGGACCGGTAACTGCCGATACCTTGATGGAGACATAGTCGACATCGTCTCTGGCCAGCAGTTCCTCTACGTCGTGGAGACGGCGCTTGGCTTCTTTCTGGCCCAGCACGGCTTCACCCAGCAGGTTCATGTTCAGGCGTGAACCATCGGCGCGCAACTTGGCGATGGCTTTGCCCATGGACTTTTCCGAAACGTCGATGGCCAAATCCCCCACCAGTTCGCGGAAGACACGACGGGCCGCGGGAACCGCGATGTCGGGGATGGCTGCACCCAAGGCACCACCGTAGACGGCGGGTACCTTCAAATATGGGGGCAGGAAGGTAGGCTTGTTGTTCTTAACCAAGGAAGTCAGGTTGCGTCCGGCAATCTTGATGTCTTCGGGACGAACCACTTCATCAACGAATGCCACCGTGAAATCCAGACCGCGAGGATCCTTCAAAGTACGGCTCAACAGCTTGGAGGCGTAGTCTATGGGTACTTTTTCGAAGCCTCAATCCACTTCTTGGCACGCGCCACCGCAGCCTGCCCAACTTCGTGCAGTTCTGCAAGTTCTTTTTCGCTTAGCTTGTTCAAATTCGACTCCTTTGTAGCTGACTAGCAGCGTAATCACATAATTCATTCTCCCGCCCCCAGAACCGCGTATGGCTCTGGGGGCGGAAGATGTTCAGTACTTTTCTATCACTTTTCTAAAGATTCCACCGAGGAATCAACCGGCTCAGACAGGTAGGGATGCAGTTCGTGAACCGCGGGGGTCACCGGAACATATTCGGAATCCCGGGCCATCTTGACCGCCAGGTCGAACTCGGCTTCGATGTCGGCGTTCGGCTTGTATGTGGCCAGCGAAACCGCGTAGGCCAATAGCCAGCAGATAATGAAGCCGGGCAGGATCTCGTACAGACCGGTGTTTGCAATCACGGACTTGTCGCCGTTGTTCAGCAGGTAGTGCCAGGCAACCACCACAACCGCACCGGAAACCATGCCCCACAAGGCACCCTGCGAGGTGAGTTTCTTCCACCACAGCGCCAGGATGATGACCGGACCGAAAGCGGCGCCGAAACCAGCCCACGCGAAGGACACGATGGAGAATCGAGGAGGAGATGAATCCGTTGGGATCCTTTGCCATCCACGCCAACGCCACACCGATGATGGTAACCACCAGAACCACGAGGCGGCCCATGGTTACACCCAGGTTAGACTCGACCTTCTTTTCACCCACAGCCAGGGTGATGCTGGTTTCCTTGACGTTGTGAGATGCGAAGGTGTTGTAGATGTCCTCTACCACAGCCGAAGAAGTCACCAGCAGCTGCGAAGACACGGTGGACATGATGGCGGCCAAGATAGCGGCCAACATGAAACCAGCTAAGATCGGCGGGAACAACGTCTGTCCGGTTACCAGGAAGATGGTTTCATTGTCCTGGCTCTCCATGTTGATGATGCCTTGGCGGGCCAGGGAGATACCGATCATGGCGGTAGCCACGGTACCGAAGAGGCTCAGCAGCATCCAGCCGGCCCAGATGCGGCGGGCAGAGCGAGCCTGCTGCGGGGTGCGCAACGCCATGAAGCGCACGATGATATGGGGCATACCGAAGTAGCCCAGACCCCAAGCCAGGTTAGAGATAACTTTGATGGGGTCGGTGCCGGTAATCATGGAACCCATGTTCTGGTTGGTTTCCGCGCCCTTCGCGGCCACGTCGGCGGCAATCTGTTCGAAACCGCCAGCGGCGAAGTAACCGAAAATCGGCACTGCCAGCAAAGCAATCAACATCATCATGCCCTGGACCGTGTCAGTCCAAGAAACCGCCAAGAAGCCACCGATCAAGGTGTAGAGCACCACGATGCCAGCAATGATGATCATGCCGGGTGTAGTAGTTCATTCCGAAAGAAGATTCGAAGAACTTGCCACCCGAAACCAAGCCGGAAGCCACATAGAGGGTGAAGAACACCAGGAAAATCACACCGGCGGCCACACGGATGGAGTTGGAGGTGTCGCGCAGACGGTTAGAGAGGAAGGAAGGAACCGTAATCGAGTTCTTTGCAACCTCGGTATATGTGCGCAGGCGAGGAGCCACGATGAACCAGTTGATCCAAGCCCCGGCGGTCAAACCGACGGCAATCCAGGCCTCTACCATACCCGCGGCATAGAGCGCACCAGGCAGACCCATCAGCAACCAACCCGACATATCCGCAGCACCTGCGGAAAGCGCGGCAACCATCGGGTTCAGCTCGCGGCCCACCCAACATGTAGTCGTCCATGGATTGAGTACGGGTGTAAGCCCAGACACCGATCAGAATCATGGCGACGAAGTAAATCACCATGGAAATCGTGATGCCTTCAGAGCCGCCCAGGGTATCGGCGACCAGAGGCACCAAAGTTGATATCTTCATAGATAACCTTTCTTAGACAGGGGGGACGGCTACCTTGCCGTACCCAGCCATAAAGATAGAATTAGTATAAAGTAAAAATCAACAAATGTGTGACTTAAGTCCTCAAAGCCTGAAAGGTAAAGGATTTCATGGAGGTAACCCTGCTCCACTGGGGCGTGCTCAGCGCGGTGGTTCTGGGCGTTTTGGTCTTTGATTTCTACAGCCACATTCGCCACGACCATTTTCCTTCCCTGAAAGAAGCCGCCTCGTGGTCGGGGGTCTACATCACGCTGGCGTTGCTGGTCGGGGTGGTCCTAGGCCTAGTCTTTGACTGGCACTTCGCCAGCCAATACTTCGCCGGGTGGGTCACAGAATGGTCCCTCTCCTTAGACAACCTCTTTGTCTTCGTCATCATCATCGCTGCCTTCCAAGTCCCGCGTGAACTGCAGCAAAAAGTCTTGGCCATCGGCATCGCCATGGCGCTGGTGTTCCGCCTGATCTTCATCTTGCTGGGAGCAGCCCTGATAGAAAGCTTCAGCTGGATCTTCTATCTCTTTGGGCTTTTCCTTCTCTTCACCGCCATCCAACAGGTACGCGAAGGAGTCACCACGGATGACTCCGAAGAAGAAGAATACCGAGAGAACGCTTTTACCCGTATCGTGCGCAAAATGGTCCCCGTCACCCCGTCCTTCATCGGCCACAGCTACTTTGCCCGCCTGGACAAAAACTCCACATCACCCCGCTTCTGCTGGTGATCATCGCGATTGGCTCGGCTGACGTGATGTTCGCGGTGGACTCCATCCCCGCAATCTTTGGCCTCACCCAAGAAGCCTTCATAGTCTTCGCCGCCAACGCCTTCGCGCTGCTGGGGCTGCGACAGCTCTACTTCCTGATCCAAGGACTGATGGAGCGCCTCATCTACCTGCACTATGGCCTGGCCGCGATTCTGGCTTTCATCGCCGCGAAACTGATTATCCACGCCCTAGCCACGAACGAACTGCCCTTCATCAATGGGGGAAACCCGGTTCACGGTCTGCCTGAACCCAGCATCCCGGTGTCTCTGGGATTCATCATCGTGACGCTGAGCCTCACCGCCGCGACCTCCCTCATCGCGTCTCGTCGCAAAGCCAAGCGCGCAGAATGACCCACCACTCCCACTCACTCCAAAGCTCAAAAATCCCACCTCACTCCCGATAGGTTAAAGGTGTGAAAGCCTCTTCGCGCCTCGCTGCCGGTCTCGCTGCCGGTTTCGCATTGTGCCAGTTGGCAGGTGGAACCGCTTTGGCCCCGGCCCTGCAAGGTGGTTCCCTGGCCGACAGCACCGAAACTCCCTGGGTCGCGCAGATTGCCGTGCTAGATGTTCCCCTCCCAAGCCTTCGTCAACTGCAGCGCGACCTTGGTGGCGCCGTCCTGGCTCCTCACCGCGCGTCACTGCGTCGAGAATCCGAACCTCTCCCAGGCCTACGCCAGTGTCGGTCCCGGCGCTACCTACAACTACCCCTTCAACCTCACCACCGTACGCACCCACCCCACCTGGGACGCCGCCCTGGTAAAACTGGACCACCCGCGAAAGCCACCCCTGCCGTCCTCGCCACCCAGAATTCCCTCGACGGGACAAACCGCCACGGCCATTGGTTTCGGAGGTTCCAACACCGCCGGTCAGGCGCGTCTGGAAGTGGTGGGGACCTCGCTGGATGGACATCTCTATGCGCGACCCAGCGGCGGCGCGCGTTCGGTGATCGGGGATTCAGGTGGTCCCTTGGTGGTAAACGGCGAGGTCGTAGGGGTGCTGTCTGCGGCGGTGCAGCGGCCTTACGAAGATTTTCTTTCCGAGGACTTCAAATACGTTCCGTCCGCCCAGTTACGTTCCTGGGTGGTGCAAACGGCGGGTTTAGCCTCCGCGCCCCAACCCACTAACCCTCAACCTAAACCCCAATCCGCAGCCCCAGCCCTCGACCCCACAAAGGAATGCCCCTCACGCATCTCGGGGACTAACCGAGTCCAAACCGCGCTGGCCGCCTGGCAAATCGGTGGATTCTCGAATCATTCCGTGGTGATTGCTACCGGTCGGCTCGCTCCCGATGCCTTGGCAGCGGGTCCTTTAGCTACGGCTCTGGACGCGCCGCTGTTGCTTTCTGTGACTCGTTATATAGAGACTGACATAGTGGCGCGGATTTTGGCGTGGGGGATTCGCGACGTGCGCCTGATCGGTTCGAATCTGCAGTTCCATCCCCAGGACTTAGCGCGTTTCGCCGCGGCGGGGGTGCAGGTGCGTCGACACGCCGGCGCCAACCGCTATGCCACCGCCGTAGAAGTAGCGAAAGAGACCCGCTACCAGTGGAATCTGCAAGGGATGCTGCAAAACCCGGTCTTCCTGGCTGACGGTGTGAACTTTCCCGACGCCCTGGCAGCCGGGGCCGCGGCGGGCAGGCTCCAAGGTGTGGTGTTACTGACTCAAGGCGCCACGCTGCCCATAGAGACCCACAACTATCTCTTGGCCATCAGTGCTTCACGACAGGTCTTTGCCTTCGTGGTGGGGGGACCGGCGGTGCAGGCCTGGAGTGTCACGCCGGTAGGGAATGTGGCGGTGATGCCGGTGCAGGGCTCTAACCGTTACGAGACCGCGGGACTGTTGGCGGATATGTTGCAAGGCCAATCCCAAAGCGCCATAGTGGCTTCGGGGCTCAACTTTCCCGACGGTTTGGCGGCGGCTCCGCTTTGCGCTAAGTACCGCGCGGTGCTACTGCTGACCCAAGCCGCGCAGTTACCCCCAGAAACCCGTTTGCGCCTGGATAGATTACCCGCAGGCAATCGGTCTTTCATCATGGGTGGAACCGGGGCCGTGTCGGATACGGTGGCCTGGCAGATTCGCGGATAACGCCCCTCCTCTCGGGTTGTTAACGGGCTGTTAAGAGGCCCGGTTTCAAATCGCATCGAGGTCTGGGGTGTCATACAATAATGCACCGTGCATGATGAACTCCGTATCCACGGCGCCCGCGAACATAACCTAAAGGGCATAAACGTCGATCTGCCTCGCGACTCGATGATTGTCTTTACCGGACTGTCTGGTTCGGGGAAATCATCCCTGGCATTCGACACGATTTTCGCTGAAGGGCAGCGACGCTATGTCGAGTCTCTCTCCAGCTATGCCCGGCAATTCCTGGGGCGCATGGACAAACCCGTGGTGGACTTTATCGAAGGCCTCTCTCCGGCGGTGTCTATCGACCAGAAATCCACTTCACGTAACCCGCGCTCCACCGTAGGCACCATCACCGAAATCTATGACTACCTGCGCCTGCTCTATGCCCGGGCCGGCACCCAGTACTGTCCAGAATGTGGCGAGCCGGTACAGTCCCAGTCTGCCCAACAGATTGTCGACTGGCTGCTCACCCGGCCCGAAGGCACGCGGGTGGAAATCCTGGCCCCGGTGGTGCGCGGGCGCAAAGGTGAATACTCGGAAATGTTCGCCGAACTGGCAGCCAAAGGTTTTTCGCGCATCACGGTGGACGGCGAGTCACATCGTCTGGAAAAACCACCCACCTTTGGACAAGAAACTCAAACATGACATCGCGGTGGGGGTGGACCGCGTGGTGCTGAAGGAAAGCCAACGCAGCCGCATCGCCGACTCCGTAGAAACCGCACTGAAACTGACCGACGGCCTCGTCGAGGTAATTTTCGTCGACCTCGACGAAGACGACCCCAAACATTCCCGGCGTTTCTCGGAAAAACGCGCCTGCCCCAACAACCACCATTTGGCGCTGGAAGAAATCGAGCCGCGCACTTTTTCCTTCAACGCTCCCTATGGGGCCTGCCCCGAATGCACCGGCCTGGGTTCGCGCCTCGAAATCGACCCTGAACTGGTGGTTCCCGACCCGTCTTTGACTTTGCGTCAAGGTGCGGTGGCCCCTTGGGCAGCCTCGGCGGACACCATGGAACGCATCTTGCGGGGTCTGGGCGACGAACTGGACTTCGACATCGACACCCCGTGGCGCGACCTCGATGCGGAAGTTCGCAAAGCCCTGATGTGGGGATCTCACTACAAAGTACGGGTGCGCTACCGCAACCGTTGGGGGCGCGAACGGCTCTACACCACCGGTTTCGAAGGCGCGGCCCAATACATCCAGCGCAAATACGACGAAACGGATTCGGACCTAATGAAGGCGAAATACGAATCCTATATGCGCGAGGTTCCCTGCCCGGCCTGTAATGGCGCACGTCTGAAACCCGAGATTCTGGCGGTACGAATCGGAGACAAGAACATCTCTTCGCTCTGTGATCTCTCGGTGGACGCCGCCCGGGATTTCCTGCGCGGCATCGGCCAAGACTGGAGCGGCATGAAAGCCACCAGTGCGGCCCCCATCCTGGCCGAGGTAGATGCACGCCTGTCTTTCCTGTTGGACGTGGGTTTGAACTATCTGACACTGTCGCGCGCCTCCGGCACTCTGTCTGGGGGAGAGGCCCAACGCATTCGCCTGGCCACCCAGATCGGTTCGGGGCTGGTGGGGGTGCTCTACGTGTTGGACGAGCCCTCGATTGGTTTGCACCAGCGCGACAATGCGCGACTGATCGATACTTTGAAGGGCCTGCGCGACTTGGGTAATACCTTGATCGTGGTCGAGCACGACGAAGACACCATGCGCGCCGCGGACTGGATTGTGGATATCGGTCCCGGCGCAGGGGAACACGGTGGAGAAGTGGTGCACAGCGGGACTTTTGCCTCCCTGCTGAAGAATAAATCCTCTATTACCGCCGACTATCTCTCGGGTCGGCGCCGAATCGAAGTTCCGGCCCAGCGCCGCCCCGTCGACCCCAAACGGCAACTGCGCGTCATCGGGGCCAGGGAAAACAACTTAAAGAATCTCGATGTGTCTTTCCCGCTGGGAACTTTGATTGCGGTTACCGGGGTTTCGGGATCGGGGAAATCCACCTTGGTGAACTCTATTCTCTATCAGGTCCTGGCGCGGGACCTGAATCGGGCCCACGTGGTGCCGGGGCGCCACACCCGGGTCGAAGGCCTGGAGCACCTGGATAAAGTCATTCACGTCGACCAGTCTCCGATTGGACGCACCCCGCGTTCGAACCCGGCGACCTATACCGGGGTGTGGGATTCTATCCGCAAGATCTTCGCTGAAACCCCCGAGGCGAAGATGCGCGGTTACGGTCCGGGCCGCTTCAGTTTCAACGTCAAGGGGGGCCGCTGTGAGGCCTGCTCCGGGGACGGCACCATCAAGATCGAGATGAATTTCCTGCCCGATGTCTATGTGCCTTGCGAGGTCTGTAACGGGGCGCGCTATAACCGCGAAACCTTGGAGGTGCACTACAACGGTAAAAATGTGCGCGACGTCTTAGATATGCCGATTTCTACCGCGGCGGAGTTCTTCCAGGCCCTGCCCAATATTTCGCGGTATCTAAACACGCTGTCCAGCGTGGGTCTGGGATACGTCAAGCTGGGACAGAGCGCCACGACCCTTTCTGGGGGCGAAGCCCAGCGCGTCAAACTGGCCTCCGAACTGCATAAACGTTCGAATGGGCGTTCCATCTACGTGCTGGATGAACCCACCACCGGCCTGCACCTAGAAGATATCCGCAAGCTGCTGGTGGTCTTGCAGTCCCTGGTGGAAAAAGGCAATACCGTCATCGTGATCGAGCACAACTTGGACGTCATCAAGTGTGCGGACTGGATCATCGATATGGGGCCCGAGGGCGGCAACGGCGGCGGTACCGTAGTGGCGAGGGGTACACCCGAAGAGGTCGCGCAGGTAGCTGCCTCATATACGGACAATATTTGAAGAAGATTTTGGCTTAGTTTCACCCCAGATATAGTTTGACCGCGGAAACATTATTCCGCGGTCAAACTATATTCAGTTCTGCGCCAAAGAATACCCATATTCCCCGGCAAGCAAGCGCCGTGATTTTACCCAACCACGGCTTGTTCCAAGAAATTCTTGTCTTTCCGTGCGCCCGAAACGTCCAACAGCTTGCCGTTGGCAATATAAGTCGGAGTTCCCGCCGAACCATTGGTGCCGAACTGTTGGGGACCGCGGGTCTGGGCCAAGATATTAATCGAGACCCGTCCCGAATCAGTAGAGGCTTCGGGAACCTGGGAATAATCTATACCTGCCTCTTTGGCCAGCCTGGTCAATACCGGCGCGGGATCTTTGGCTTCGGACTGCCACTTTTCGTTGTTCCGATTGGCTTCATAGTCGCTGGACTTGTAGGTATTCAAGGTGTAATCTGCCAAAATCTTTTGCAGCTTCCACAATTTGTCCGGGTGGTTTTGCGCCGTCCAGAACAGCAAGTTATTCGCCATATGGGCCATAGGCAAATCGTGAGTCAGCGTGGGACGCATCACTACCACCGCCTTGCCGCCCTCGACCAAATCGTTCATCTGGGTGCCCAGGAACTGGTCATAGTCGTTACAAACATTGCAGGTGTAGTCAAAGTAGTATTCAAAAACCGGGGTGCCTGCCTTGGCTTCCGCGGTAATCTGTTCGTCGTTCAACAGCTTGCCACCTTTGAGCCACAATCCCTTGCCTGTTTCATAAGTAGCCGGTTCGGAATACCCCGTCAGGGCTTTGGTTCCGGCGATGGTGGCATCGGGTTGGGTAGCCAGTTGCTGCTTATCCATCGCAATCTTGGCTCCCACCAAAACCAGCCCCAGCACCAGCGCCACCAATACAATAATCAAAACCGTGCGCGTCGTGCTGGAGTGAGTCGGATTCGAGTTCTTCTTAGCCATCAAGTACTCCTCAACAGTTCTGTAAAATTACCCTCTTACTTTAGTGAATATCGTCCAGCTTTGCTCGTTAACAACCCGGCTGCATCCAGTCGCCCCAACCCGACCTTGAGGCGCTGGCGCATCTGGGTTCGCGCTGTGCCCAAGTCCAGAGCTTGGGCAACTTTCTCGGAAAGCTCTTCTTCACTGGGTTGCTGCTGGGCAATCACCCAGCTCAGGGCATTGTTGAACTCGGCGTCTGGGATCGAAGTGATGGGTCGAGGACCGTAAACCGAGCCGGTGCGGAAGAAGGGATACTCCTGGGGGGAGTGGTTCTCGGGCCAGACAAATTCCCCGAAATCTGTGGTTTCAATCACAATCTGTGCCGGCAGCAAAGCCAGGACTTGGTCACGTCGCTTGGGGTGCAGTCGCTGTATCCCAAAGGCCTGCGCCACCAGTTTCGCTAATCTCTCTGTACCCAAAGGACCTTCTTGGGCCAAAATCCGCAGCATCCCGGCCTTTACCGCGGCGGCATTGTCGCTATCATCCAGTTCATCGAGCTGTTCCTTTTGCCCCAATGCCTCGACCACGCTTCCGCGCGGTTGCAAGGCAATCCCTGCCTTAGGGCGAGGCGTGACCGGGTTCTCAACCGAGTTCAAACCCGGGTTCTCGACCGGGGAAGGCGGGTTTTCGTCAGTTGAAACGCGGGTGAGCGACCCCAACGCAAGTGTGGTTGGTTCTAAAACCGTGGGGTTGTGGTTTCTCACTTTTCGAGGTTCTCTTCGGTCGAGGTCCGCGGTGCGAGGGTTGCGCCGGGATTTGTTACTGGGGGTGCGGTTTTGGTGGGAGGAGGCCCGCGGCGGGTTTAGGGGAGTCGGCGCGGGGGAAAAGCAAAGGGAGAAGTCGCCTTCTCCCGGCGGATTGATTCGTCCGGGTTCTAGGACCGGTGCCGCGATTTCCCGAACCCATTCGGCTTGGTTCTGGGCCAATCCCTGGGCCAAAGAAGGCGCGATACCCGTGTGGATATCCGCGCTGGAGACATGACTCAGCTGAGATTCCTGCAGCGGCACCGGGGTGTGACTGCGTCGCCGCGGAGGAGCGGCGGGTGGGGAGTTTGCGGCGCGGCTGCGGGTTTCGGGGTTTTTCCCGGTCGGGGACTGCGCCGGGTTGAGGCGCTGGGGTGGCGCGGGTGGGGCCTGGAAGATATCCGGCAGCGTCACCTCCGCTGTGGCGCGGGTAGCGGCGGCGGTGACGCTGGCAGGCAGCACATAACGGTCTTCCTCTGCCACCGCCCCGTCCAGAACCTCGCCGGGATAGGCCAGATCCAAGGCGATTGCCACAATGCGCCGAGTCACCTCGTCCGGATTGGTGGCCAGGTCAGCCCAAAATATATGGTCCAGCGCTCCGTAGCCACACTGCGAAACCAAGAACTGAGGAGCGTTGACTTCGCGGTCCAACGCATCACAGAGATCACACCACTGCGGGGTATCAAGCTGAATCGCAAGCCACGGGGCGTTACCGGAATCTCGCACCGCCAAATCCACGTGTAGGGGATACTGCCCCAGATCCACCCGGACCTCCAGTCCGGCACGCGACAAAAGCCCTGCCAAATAGCTACACACCGTGCTGGCTTGAGAGTCTAGAGTATTCACACCCGGTGGCGCACTGGGTTCCATAGTTTCACGCAGTATCCGTGGCAGTGTGCCCACCTCGGTGTCTTCGTTAAGTACCAACACCAAGAGCCGATTCGCACTCAGTGCCACCTTACGGAACTCAGCGTTGAAATCAGCGCGACTACTAGCCGCGGTAACATCGGGATTAGCGGTGGCACCGATAAAGAACACCACCACATCGCTTTGACTCAGCCCCCGGGCATCTCCCAGGTGACGCAAATCCAGATTCGCCAGATTAACCGCTGGATTCGTCAGGCAAAGTTCCTCTAGGTAGGCACGAATCCCCGTTGCCAGTTCGGTCGTCCAAGCAACTGCCAAAACTCGCGTGGAGCGGTTCTTGGCACACAGATTCACCAGGAAGTTACCGCTCCTCTCATACCACTCTCTATCCGCGCCCACCCCGCGCCACCCGGGAACCTCGTCGGCCGGGGACCAAGACGAGAACCCTCGACGGGAGGGAGGGTGATTACCTGCACCGGCCGGGACGAAGCGGGGGCTGCAGGGCCAGGTGAGTAACTGCGGATCGAGGCCGGCCAGCTGGTTGACAGTGGGAGACAGGGATTTACCGTAACGAATGCGGGAATTATATTCCGGGAAACCGGCGGTAACTGCGGCGGTATAGGCATTGCGTGATTTCGAGAAACTGCGTGAGGCCGGGGTGGTCGCCACCCACAGGACCTGCTGAGCCAGAGCCAGGGACTTTACTACCGAGCCTTCGGCGAGGTCGGAGGAATCCAGAATCACCACGGCGTCAAAGCTCGCCGCGTTGGGCCCGGACAGGAACTGCGCGACCTGGCAAGGGGTGAGACCGAGGATGGGAGTTCGGGCCAAAACCGCATCGAGGTTATCGCGCAAGGCTTGGGCCGGGCTGAAATCTGTCTCCTGGAGCGAGGCAGCAAAATCTGTACCACCGGAGTGAATCCGGCGCTCGGAATGCTGGGCGGCCTGGGCCAGGACCAAGTTTTGGATTTCACGTCTAGTCTCGGTGACCGTGGCGGAAAGGCGTTCTGCCTGGGACTGGTGAGCTGCGCCGCTATAGCTCAGCTGTTCTGAACTGCGCAGGCGTTCCTCTACGGCAGCCAGACTCAAGGCATGTTCCAAGACGGCGGGAATGGATTTCCCCTGTAGTTTGCCGGCTTCGACCCAGCCAGCAACGCTTCTAAACCCAAGGCATTTAGTTGGGGAACCAGGGCACGGTAGGCCACCATATCGTCCAGGGTAGAATCGGAAGTTTCTAAGGCCGTGAGCCATACCTTGCGCACTTGGAGATAGCGACCCAAGGGTGGCAAACCGTCATTCCAAGCCTCCAGCTGGGACTGGGTGGTGTGCAGGGAATCCAAGACCGCGGCGAAAGCTTGGGCGATGGACTTTACCTGATCGCCTAAGTGACCGCCTTCGCGGGCGATAGGCATCAGCGACTCTAGATCCTCACGGCGTGAGGCCAGGTCGCTGGCTAGCTGAATCGCGGTGAGGATAGTGTCGGCGTGCAGATTGAAACGCGAGAGCGCCCCGGGAGCCAGCGGCTCGAACTGCGGCAGTCCCAGCACGGGGTTAGCCGAAATCTGTCGCCCCAGTTTTTCGGAAAGACCCCGCAGCGCACTGAGTTCCTCGACCACTTCTATAGCCCTTTGCGGCGTGATGTTTTCGCTCAAATAGGGGCGAAGCTGGGCGAGGATGGCTTTGCGACGGCTATTTCGGCTGAGTCCCGAGGAACTCTGGGCGTGCCTGGCATCTACCAACAAATCCAAATCCAGTCCGTGTCGATAGGCCTCGGCGGCCAGCTCCATGAGGGGCTGGGATTGCTCCAGAAGGGATTTCAGCTCGGACCTCAAGGTCGAGATTCTCCGGACCAGGAGCTGGCGTTCGGGCGGGGTGAGTTCTACCGGGGCGCGGCCGTAGCCCTGTTCCAGTAGACCCAACCAGCGAGAAAATACTGGCCAGGTAGACAGCTTGGCACAGGCCGACATGATTTCCAGCACCGCGGGGTGCGCCGAGGAAATCGCGGTCTCGAGCGTTTTTACCGCTGTGTGAACCGCTTCTCGGTCAAAGTTTTCCAGGTCCGTTCCCAAGAGGGACCAGGGATTCGCCCCCAGTCCATTCACCGAGTGCGCATCGAGCTGTCCCAGTTCCTCGCCCAGTTTGGCGGCGTGGGCCCGATCGGCCGAAAGATAGGGAAAGTTGGGACTGCGCAACAGTTCCTGAGCCAGTCCCTGTTCGGCCAAACTTAGTTCTGCCGCGGTCAGCAATTGAGCGGTGAAAGCCATCCACGCCGAAACCTGGTGGGTCCCCACCTCGTGGACCTGGTGGCAATACAGATCCAGATCCTGGCTCAGAGAAGCCAAAGATTGCCGGCAAGACTGCAGGTAATCGGGGTCGGCGTTGAAGTTATGGTTCACCGCATCTCGCAGGTGCTTTTGGGCCTGGCGGTCTTTCTTGCCGTCGCGAATCGTGAGGAATAGGTGTTCCATTCCCGGCTTGTTGGCAGCGATTTTCGCAGTTTGTCTAAACTGGAGTTCTTGCCCACCACCAGGGTGCTTTTTCCCGCTGCCACCGCCGTGGCCAGGGAATTCACCACCGCGGTGGTTTTACCGGTTGCGGGCGCACCACTGAGGATAAAGCTGGTGCCTTGTTCGAAGTAGCGCGGTACTTGGAGTTGCTGGTGGTCTGCCCGCAGTGGGGCTAAGAGTCCCTCTATCAGGGGGTTTTGGGTGGTAGGGGACTGTTGCCAAGAGACTGCCTGGTCTTGTGAAGCATATTTCTACCAGGGGGCGGTGACGATAGTGGGGGAGGTTTTCACGCAGATCAGCCAGGAGTGCTTCTTGGGGTCGGCGGGCCAAACCAACTCGAATTTCCCGTTCCAACACCAGTTTAGCAGCACCGGGATGTGAATCTAAGGCCTGGCGCAAGGCTTTCCACAGAGCTTCGAGGTTCAAACCAGAGCCTTTTCGGGCTTGGGCAAGCCAGCGTGAATCAATGCCGAATTTCTGTTGCAGAATCTTGACTAAGGCCTCGTTGAGTTCCAGTTTTCCCTCCAGCTGGAGGTGTCCCACGGGGGTGGTGAAGTCCGCGGCCAAGAAACCCCAGAACAGCGGAAAACGGAAATTTCCCCGTGGGTGCGAAACGTAACCCAGGCCCACACCCAAACCGAGTTCCTCGTCGAGGTTAGACAAAAGCCAGTTCCATTGTTGGGCCACTGTGCTCAGCTTGGACCCATCGGCTAAAGAACCGACCCCGCCGGAACGTAAGAATTTATAGGACGCCCCCAGTGAGTCCTCGTACAGGGAAAACACCAGGTCAGAGGCGGGCGCGGCCAGGGGAGTGACCCCGAGACGGGACTGCGCCACAGAGCTGAGCCAAAGCTGCTCGGTGGGACTGTAGCCTTGCGTCACGTCGGGTCCTCCAAAATTATCCGAATAATCTAGGGGCATTTTATGGCTTGCCTTGCCTCGAGACACAGTGACAGGCGGAAAACATAACAAAATGGTTAACGTTTTTCTCGCAGAAGCACTAAAGTAGGAGGGTAGACAGCACGAAAGGAGCCCCTGTGGAAACACCTCTGAGCGGTCCCGATCCCACCGAAACTGCGGTTTTTGGCGCTATCGGGAATGTGATTGAACCAGAGCCCGAACTGGGTAAACGCGTGCTTTCTGCGGCCGACGAAGAAGCTGTTAACGCCTTGCCGCCGGGTTGCGCCCTGCTGATTGTGCAACGCGGGCCCTCAGCCGGGGCACGTTTCTTGCTCGACACTGACCGGGTCACCGCCGGACGCCACCCGCGCTCCGATATTTTCCTCGACGACGTAACGGTTTCGCGTAAACACTGCGAATTCTTGCGTTGCGAAGCGGGCTACACCGTACGAGATGCCGGTTCCCTCAACGGAACTTACGTGGACCGCGAAAGGGTGGATTCCCATGTGCTCAGCGCCGGGGACGAGGTGCAGATCGGCAAGTTCCGCCTGGCCTACTATCCGGCGGTGGCAGTTTCGTGAACAGCGCCGCGCGCCAATTATCCTCAAGCCTCGAGCCTGATCAGCCGTACTGGCCCCACGATTCCTCGCGCGAACCGGTCTATACCATCGGCAAGGTCCTCGACGTGCTCTGCGCCGAATTCCCGTCTTTGAACGCGCCTAAACTGCGCATGCTGGAAAGTTCGGCATCGTGATGCCGGCGCGAATGGCCAATGGCTATCGTGGTTATTCCCAGGCTGATTTGGAGCGGCTGCGTTATGCGCTGCGCATTCAACGCGACAGTTTTCTGCCGCTGGAAAACATCGGCGAGAACCTGGCGATTTTGGATCGCGGGGGAGAACCTCCGGCGGTGGAACCGGTGGCGCGGGTGGTGGCTTCGCACGGAGTCCTCGAAGAGCTGCCACCGACTTCGCGCCTCACGGTGCGTCAGCTCATGGACTACACCGGAGTAGGTGCCGAAGACCTCGACGCCATGGTAAAGGCCAAGCTAATCAGTCCCGACCTTTCGGGGCGTTTTCCGTACCCGGCCATCCATGTGGTCGCGGCTGTTACCCAGTTGCAAGCTGCAGGAATCGGATTGCGGAATCTGCGTCCGGCGCGTTCCGCGGCGAACTCGGCTTTGGACTTGATCGAGGCCGCAACTTTCTCGGGACGCCACAAGTCCAACGCCGCGGCCAAGGAACGGGCCCGGGCCCAGGCCTATGACTTGGCTAAAGGGCTGTCCACCCTGGTAGAAGCCTTGATTTCCCAAGGAGTTGAAGAAATCACCTAAAACACCCAAGCTAAAGGTTAAACTTGAAGTTGAAGGTTTGGGCGTGCCGGGGTTGACCCGGCGGAAAAACCCTTTATCTTAGAAGTACAAGTGAAGATCAAGATACAGAATGGAGTAACCACGGTGGCTGAGAACAAACGAGTCCCGCAGCTCAAGCAGGGCGCCCTGTGGGATATTTTGCCCGATATCGACGAAGACACGGGCTACCGCGGTCCCACCGCCTGCAAAGTTGCCGGCATCACCTATCGACAGCTCGATTACTGGGCCCGCACCGGCCTGGTTGAACCCAGTGTGCGCACCGCGCGAGGTTCCGGTTCTCAACGCCTGTATTCCTTCCGCGACATCTTGATGCTAAAGGTAGTCAAGCGCTTGTTGGACACGGGAGTTTCCCTGCAACAGATTCGTATCTCGGTGGCAACGCTGGGGCAGATGGGCGTTGACGCGCTTTCGGAAGTCACCTTGATGAGCGACGGAGCCCGAGTTTATGCCTGTCGCAGCGAAGACGAAATCATCGACCTGGTCCAGGGTGGCCAGGGCGTTTTCGGCCTAGCCGTGGGCAAGGTCTGGCACGAAATCGAGGGATCTCTGGCAGAATTTCCCACCGAGAATATCCATGACGAAGCCCAGATCATCCGTGACGAACTGGCGGCACGTCGGGCGGCACGTCAAGCCGGCTAGGGTCGGGTCTTTCTTTTCCGCGTCGAGGTCCGGGGTAGTGGTTCCCGGGCTTCGTGCGTTAAAGGTCGGTTTCGGTAAAATGACATAATGTACATTATCGGATTGCGGTGGGGCCTTCCCAGACTTTTTCCGATATAATGAAGCGCTATCTTTTGCGGCAACGAAGGGAAACACATGGCTGATCGAGCATTACGTGGTATGCGGATGGGTTCGAACTCTTTGGAATCCGAGGAAGGCGTGGTCTTTGTAGAACGCCAGCAAGTTGCCTATACCTGCCCCGATGGCCACGGCTTTGAAATCCCTCTGGCCCTAGATGCTGAAGTTCCTGATTCTTGGGAATGCCCGATTTGCTCGAAAACTGCGATTCGCAACGGTGTGGAAAGATTTTCAAGAGGAAAAAAACACCAAGCCCCAGCGCACCCACTGGGAACAACTTATAGATCGTCGCAGCGAAGAAGAATTGCAGATGCTGCTTGACGAACAGCTGGAAGTTTTACGTTCCGGGCGACGTCGACCCGGCGGCTTCTAGTCAAAGCGGCGTGGCGCAAAAATCTCACCCAGCTTCCAACGCATCACTTCCACCAGGGCCTCTCGGATAATGCTGCCCGACATTTTCGAAGTTCCAGCGCGACGTTCCACGAAGGTTATGGGGACTTCCTTGATGGCGGCACCCTGACGAGCGCTGCGCCAAGTCATCTCGATTTGAAAACCGTAGCCCCGGGATTCTATCTGGCTTCGCTGCAACAAAGTATTTAGAAAATCCGTGCGATAGACCCGAAATCCCGCCGTGGTATCGTGAACCCCCAGGTTCAGCAACAGATTTACATAGGCCGAACCCAGGCGACTCAAGATCTGACGTGTAATCGCCCAGCCTTCGGTCCCTCCCCCGCGGCACCACCGCGATCCGATTACCAAATCAACCGCGGAAGTTCCGTGGGCCAGGGCTAAGAGCCGCTGCAAATCTGCCGGACGATGTGAACCATCCGCGTCGAATTCTGCCACCCAGGTGTATCCCCCAGAAATTGCCCAGGAAAATGCCGCCAGGTACGCCGGTCCCAAACCCTGTTTCTCACGGCGGTGTAATACGTGGATGCGAGGCTGGGTCCGGGAAAGAGTTTGTGCTAATAGACCGGTTCCGTCGGGGGAATTATCGTCCACTACCAAGATGTGCACTCCCGGGGCGCAACGCAGCAGCTGTCCGATAATCCATTCCAGATTTTCCGCTTCATTGTAGGTAGGAACTGCGATTAGGGTGCGGGAGGCTCGCGAATCCGAGGAATACTGTAGCATTATTCCGAACCTCTCCACCTTTGATTCACGGACTGTACCACCATCCCCAGTAGAACCAAGGCAAAGAGGCCCAGCACTATCATCTCTTGATAACTACCATAAACAGTAGCCGGTGTGTTGCCCTCGCGCAGGTTTATCGGGGTGGTGAAACTGCCACTTTCAAAGTTCTGGATTACTTTCCCCACAACCTGGCCGCGGGAATTAATATAGGCCGTGGAATCCATCGTGGAAACCTGTACCAAGTCCAGCCCGTGTTCCCTGGCTCTAAACCTGGCGATCTGGAGTTGTTGCGGGGCCTCGTCGGAGGAACCAAAGAAAGTATTTGAGGTGGGGACATAAAGAAAATTCGCACCGCTGGCGGCTTGGCGAACCAAACCGTCATCGGCGATTTCGTAACAAATCGGGGTTCCGATGACGAGGTCCTCGCCCCCGGTGTGGAGGGAAAGTTGCGCGACCTGGTCGCCGGATTCCATGTCGCGGGGCACTAAAGAAGCCAGATCGGGCACCAGGCTCTCTAAGGTGGAGCGCCAAGGTAGGTACTCCCCGAAAGGCACCAGATGCGACTTGGAATACTTGGTGCGTACTTGACCGCGATCCCACAGCAAAATAGTGTTTCGCAGAGTCCCGGTGTCGGTTTCCTCCAGGGTCCCCGCCAGCAGCGGCGCATCGAAGGCTTGGGTGACGCGGTCCAGCTGCCCCGCAGCCCGCGACGAATCCTGGGGATCGATATCCGCGGCGTTTTCCGCCCACAACACCAGGTCTACTTTCCCGCTACTTTGGGCCAAACGCAAAGATTCACGCACGTGATTATCCAGCACCTGTCCACCACTGCCGAAGGCGCTTTGCGGCTCGCGACCCGGAGTGTTACCTTGTACCGCCCCCACCCGGATTTCGCCGGTCTTTTGCGGCAGCGAAACCTGGAGATAGGCAGGTGCCACACACAGGCCACTACCACCACCACGTTAGCCAGGCGCCAAACCCGAGCTTCCTTCCTCGTGAATAGTTCCAAACACGATACCACCACCATAACTGCGGCTCCGCCCACCCCAGCGAACCACCCCAGGGCGCCCACGCCCCAGGGTGAATCCACCAGAGAAAATCCCAGTTTGGCCCAGGGGAAACCGTGAAAGGGCACCCAGGACCGCAGCTGCTCTAAACTGAGCCACGCCACTGGGGCCCATAACAGTCGTGCTATCCACCCGAGTTTCCCCCAGGAGAGCATGCGGGCATCACCTTCGGCCCAGAGCTCGGCAAATACACAGATGAAGGCGATTTCCAGGGCGCACAGCGCCAGCCACGGGCCTGGGGAATCCGCCGGAACCTGTAGCCAACGCAACTGATAGAGGAAAAACCCCGCGCCCCAGGCCATTCCAATCGCGAAACGTGAAAATCCCCGGTGGCGCATTTGTCGGGTTAAACGCAAAGACCACAGCAAGATAAAGAGTGAAGGAAACAGCACAGGCCACCAGCCCGGATGCGGGAAAGCCAGGGATCCCAGGAACCCCCCCAGCAGCGCCAGCGGGAGGAGCATCAGAAATCCCACACCACTACCCCGCGTTTCAGCTTTGTCAACACCTGGCGGAAAGAACGATGCAGTGGCCCCTCCACCGTGGCTTTCGCCAGTTGATCTGCCAGGTCAATCACCTGACGCACTGTGCGGACAAAATCCCCACCGCTGAGTTCACTCAGTTCCAAACACTCGTTGAGGCTGTGGCCTTTCGCCCACTGGACGATGGCTTGGGAAGGGCCGGTTTCCAAGGGCTCGTAGGCGTCGAGTTCATAGCTTTGTTGCAAAGTTGCCAAGTCAAAGTTCAAACGGGCAGCTTCCTCGATGGCACGGGCCAGCGCGGGTGAACAGTTTGCCGGAATGAGCCTGGAGAGTCCTCCCCCCGCGGTTTTCACAAACGAAAACCGCAATCAAACCGGCCATCTCCGCCACGCTCAAATCTTGGAAAAGACCGCGCCGCTGCGCCTCCACCACCAACAGATCGCGTTCGTTGTAGATGGAACGCAAGGTGACGCCGTTGGGTAGCAGACGAAATTCCTCATCCAGGTAATCCAAATCGCGCAACAGTTCACAGATATGATGCAGCTGCAAAGATAAAGACTTGGTGCGCAACTCGATGCGGCGACGCACCCCTTGGGCAGCTTCGCGGGCCTTCACCGCACTGCGGGCATGGCCCAAGTGGATATCTCTATCTGGGCAGCTGTAACAGGGGTGCGCTTTGACACCTTGGCGTGCCGTTTCGATTTCACGACGGTCTGCTTCGCGCCTGGCCGGGGTGTTATCGGGACGGTGGCGGCGCTGCGAAGCCTGCTTCTCGGCCCGTGACAAGTGGCGCAAGCGATCCAGTAGCTCAAAGATATCGCCCTGGTGGCACTGGGCGGCCTGGGTTTGTTTAGCCGCAGTTTCTTCAAACTTATTCAACTGCCGCCACAGCTTCCCGCTGGATCCCAGGGCTTCGAACTGGGCAAAGGGATTTCTCTACCGTGGCTTTGGCGCCGTCTAAGCTGGTGCGCGCCAAAAGGTTCACCGCCATGTTGTAGGTCGGGGCGAAAGCCGAATGCAGCGGGTAGCTGTGTTGGGTGGCCAGCCCCGAAAGTAGCTGCGGCTGGTTGCGGGGCTGTAAAACCGTCATGGCGTATCCGGTAGAGTCGATTCCGCGCCTTCCCGCGCGTCCCACCAGCTGAGTGTATTCCCCCGGGGTCAGATTCACGCGCTCGTGACCGTTGAACTTATTCAAACTCTCTAGTACGACGGTGCGAGCGGGCATATTTATCCCCAAAGCCAGGGTTTCTGTGGCGAAGACCAGGCGAATCAACCCCTTGGCGAACAGGGATTCCACCAGTTGCTTCTGCAGTGGCAGCAAACCGGCGTGATGCGAAGCCACCCCGGCCGCCAGAGTTTCTTCCCAGTTCAGCAGGTCAATAGCACTGAGGTCCCCGGGCTCGATATGAGCCAAAGTGGTCTCTACCTCGATGCGGATTTCCTCGGCTTCCTCCGGGGTGGTCAGACGCACCCCGGCATCCATAATCTGACGCGCCGCGTCTTCACAACCTAGTCGGGAGAAAATAAAGACTATCGCCGGCAACAATCCTTGAGTTTCCAAGGAACGCGCGATGGCAGGCCGGTCGGGGAAGCTGCGACGTGGCATCCGCCCACGCCGCGGCATCACGCTCTGGGCCGCGCGAGCCAATAATTCGCGATTCAAGTGGCTTTGTGGAGATCCCTTGGCGAAAAGAGGCATGATTTCCCCGTTGGGCATAATCATGAAGTGCTGCAGCGGCACGGGACGTTCTTTGGTGGCTACCACCTGCGTGGAGCCGCGTAAGGTCCGCAGCCACGAAGCGAAATCAGAGGCATTTGAAACCGTTGCAGACAGCGAAATCAGCCGCACCCCGGCGTGGAGATGAATAATGATTTCTTCCCACACCGGTCCGCGGAAAGGATCAGAGAGATAGTGCACCTCGTCCATCACCACAAAGCCCAGGTCACTGAGCTGTGCCCCGGCATAAATCATGTTGCGCAGCACCTCGGTGGTCATCACCACTGCGGGGGCATCGCCGTTAATCGAGGTGTCTCCCGTGAGGAGCCCCACCTGTTCGGATCCAAAAAGTTCGCAAAGCTGGAGGAATTTCTGGTTAGATAGAGCTTTGATCGGAGTGGTATAGAACACTCGTTTACCGGTTTCCAGAGCCAGGTATACCCCGTATAACCCCACTATGGTTTTACCCGCGGAAGTCGGGGCTGTAACTAAAACATCATTACCCGCGTCCAAAGCGCGAGCGGCATCGAGCTGAAAATCATCCAAGGGGAAATCGAATAAGCCACAAAACCGATTCAGTGACTGTGAAATGGCGTGTTGCTTGGCGGCGGCGTAACGCTGCGCGGGCGACTCCGGTGGTAGTTCCGAGTGGGAAACCGGGTTTTTTCCGTGTCGATTCCGTTTCCTTTTGGGGCTCATCAGCGGCTAACCGCTCCCAGTTCAGCCTCTGCATCGGCCAGATCGTAGTGTGCCCACCGTTGACGCACCCTCTCGATACGGGCATTGCGCAGTTCGTGGCGTTTCTGTTTCACCCGCGCGTGGGTGACTCTCGCGGTAGAAAGAGTGACCGGGTCGAGGGTGGGTCCAGGGGCCCGGGGTAGCTGCGGTTCCGGCGTGGATTGGGAAACCGGGATGTCGATGGCGCTAATGGTGCGCCACACCTGCAGGGCTTTGTAAACCAACCACACCAAGGTGGCGACAATAGCGACAACCGAGGCGATGATGACGATAAGCCACAGGGTTCCTCCAGATTCCATGTGGTTATTCTAACTCACCATACTGCCTCAGAGCTTTAGTGGCCACCTGATGCACCTTGTCTAGGCGGGGAACAAAGTCGGTCCGGAAAGGAACAGGACCAGACTGGGGCTAAACTGCAGGAGCTGACGAATCAGCCAGTCTTGCTGTCCGGTGTAAACCGCCAGCCTGGCGCGCCACATTTCCACATCCGCGCCCACCACGGGGTCTATGATTCTCGCGGTGCGGATCCGGTCCAACAAGGTCCGTACCCTCATATCGCTGGGATCGAAGCCCAGCTCGACCTCCCGGGCTGTGTCGGCTCGCCGTGCAGGAACCTGGGATTGTGCGGGGACATCTTGGGAGGTGAGGCGAAAACCTTCTATCCGGTCGAGACGATATTCATGCCACGCATAGGGTTTGGTATCCACCCTGTAGGCACTGAGGTACAGCACGGTTCCCGCACTGTGTATCGCCTGGGGTGCGACCAACCGAGGCTCGGGTGATTTCACGTAGTCGAGTTCAATGACTTTTTGTTTGGCAATGACTTCGCGCAGGCTCTGGGCCAGAGCTTCGGTACGCATCGACACCCTCTGGGTCCACACCGGAGGCAAACTGTGGTTGCCTCCGCGCGATACCAAGGAAAACAACCGCAACTTCAAGTCCCGCAACAAATCTACTTGTGAGGGCAGATAGGTCTGCAATACTTCCAGGCCCAACAACAGCTGCATCGCCTCGTCGGGGCTGAGCGGAATCGAAAGGTACCAGGCCTTCTCTCCTAAGGGATTGAGTCGTACCGATACATAACTGGCACCGTTGTGGTACTCGATTTCTAAAGGCGGAGTCTCAACCTCGGAATCTATCAAACTCAGGCGAATCCTCCCCAGGTAATCCACTACTTTCTCGGCTTCGATAAACGGGAAATGAGATTGAATGTTGCTCAGTTCCAGGCGGACAAAATCCTGGGGATTGCTGGCTTTAGCCCGGACGTAGTTCGCCACGAACATCGCCACCGCGTTGGCCTCCAAGAACTGCCTGGGAGTGGAATCGCGGTGGGCCGTCCTGGATTGAGGGGATTTCTCTTTCCCCAGGCGCACTGCCTTCTCCAATCCGGCATCGGTTTCACCTCTTAAGCTGGCCGCGCCATGCGCCGCCGCCAGGACTTCCTGGCGCAGATCTGCGGGATGCAAATCACCATATCCCCCAAAAAGCGCTTGGCAGCATAGAACCATTCAAAACGATCGCGGTGATTCACCTCATAGCGTTTCCACCCACTCAGCTCTCCCCCCAGTTCCGCACCCGGCACTTCTTGGGCACTACTGGCAATATCGAGCTGCAAAACCTCGGCACTAATCTGGGGGCTGAGGGCAAACTCGATGCGTTCCACCGGTACTTGTAAGCTAACTGCCGGCAGGACACCAGGTGCCTCGAAGGCCTGGTCCAGCTCCAATACCCGTAGAGACGAAGCCTCGATGCGTCTGAGCTTAAATAACTTTACCGGCTTATCCTCTGCACTAACTTCCTGGCCTTGCACATAGAATGACCCCTCCAGGTACGCCAGTTGCAGCGGATTCAACACGCGGTCTTTTCTCGAATATCTAAAGGTAATCTGTTGGCGGTGGTGAATAGCACGATATATCTCTATCGTTTGCTGATCTACTCTGTATACGGGGCGAAAATCAATGCCCTGCATGGCCCCGTAGGCGGAATCCCCGACAGTTTAGAGCGCAGTTCCTCGGTATTTCCAGCCAAGGTGCCCGCTGCCATCTGTAAAATCGCTCCCTCCAAGGCATCAAAACGCAGTTGCTCCAAGGTGATTTCCGGATTGATCCAGGCCCGGGCTTGCTCTGCGTTACCCTGCAACTCGATGTATTTCTCACCCAAAGTTCTATTGATGACGCCGATGTCTAAGCGAACTGTTTTCAGGGAAGTTTCGCGATTATCCTCCACCGTATTAAAACCTAAAAGTTCGCTATCGCTCAGCAGTTCTTCCAACCCCAGCCCCTGCTCGGAACCAATATGACCCGAAAGTTTCGACAGAATCAGCAGCTGCCGCTGGGTGGGAATCGCGGAGCTTTCGAAGCGCACTTGCGTGAGCGTCTTGTCTTCATCATCTTCCAGCCACTGCTCCTCGGGCAGCTCCATGTCCCCTACGGACCACGCAAAAACCTGTGACGCGCGTTCATCGGGTTCAAACTTGGAGCTCATTTGCCTTCCTCGAAGTGGCGGCTTGGTAGTTTCATCATAGCGGCCGGGCAAGGGCTATTGTGGTATTCATGATGATTCGCCGCGCTAAAGTTCTCGAGGTTCTCTCCAATCGTTGCCACCAGGTCCTGTTCTGTGAAGTTATCGGGGTACCAGACGTAGTCTACGAGGACCTCGCCTCGCGTTTTGCCCCCGGCTCGCGTTACAAGGCGGTGTGCTATCCCGAGTTACTGGGTGAGGCCCAGGTGGGAGATATACTCCAGATTGAAGTTTCGGCCCTGGCGAAATCCCTCGGTACCGGAGGCGCGGCCACTGTGGTTGCCAACGAATCACGGCTGCCCGATGACCAACTCCCCCGCCCCGGCCACCTGGTGAAAGCTCGCTATACACCGACCCAAAAGATGGTGCTGGGTGCGGATGAACCGGATTCCCCGTGGTATCCCGAACTCAAAGATGCCTCTGACCTGAAGAAACTACCGGTAATCGTAGCCGATCTGCATTCAGCTCTTCCCGCCATCGTGGCGGGGTACCGGCACCGTGACCCCCCAAGCCCGCCTGGTCTACGTCATGACTGACGGGGCAGCGCTGCCCTTGGCTTACTCTAATGTTGTCGCCCAACTGCGCCACAGCGGAGAACTAGCCGCCACCATCACCTGCGGCCAGGCTTTCGGTGGGGACTTCGAGGCGGTGAACCTGGCCTCCGCTCTGTTCATCGCCCAACGGGTCGTGCGCGCCTCGGCAGTCATCGTCACCCAAGGGCCAGGGAACCTGGGAACCGGCACACGCTGGGGATTCTCGGGACTGGATGTGGCCTGGCACCTGCAATGCGTCCAAGCCCTGGGTGGGAAAGGCGTGGCAGTGCTGCGTCTGTCTAACGGAGAGGCCCGTCGGCGTCATTTTGGTTTCTCGCATCACTGCCTCACGGCTTTAACCGCTTTGGGGATTCCCGCGATAGATGTCCCGGTGCCGATATTCAATCCCGACTGCCCCGCCCAGGCATCCTTAGCCGACCCGGAAGGTGACTTCGCCACCGCCCTCGCCCCCGACCTCGAAACCCTGAAACAATACCACCGACTCCACTTTGTCCCCACCGAAAACCTTTACCGGGTACTCGAAGCCTACCCGGTGAAGTTCTCTACGATGGGACGTGGCCTCGACGCAGACCCCGCCGCCTTCCTCGCCGCGGCCGTGGCTGGAACCTTTAGCGCGGACCTCGCCGGGGAAAACCCCACGCCACAAACCTAATCCAACCCGAAACGGGGACTTAGAGGCGACAGGCCTGGATAGCGGTGACGATGATGCCGCGCGCGCCTGCGGCATAGAGGGAATCCATAATCGGATTTACCTCCTGGGCTTTCACCATGGCGCGAACCGCTTTCCACTGCGTATCAGCCAAGTCCGAAATCGTGGGAGATTCAATGCCGGGAGTGATGTTGAGAAGTTTCTCGAGGTCGGCGACGTGGGCGTTGTAATCAACCAACACGTAGCTGCGCGCCACCATCACGCCTTGGAACCGGGCCACCAAAGTCGCCAGTTGCGGGTCATTCGCATAAGCCTCGGTGGTGATCAGAACCGCTTCGGAATGCAGCAGAGGATCGCCGAAAGTTTCCATTCCCCGCCGCGGCCAAAGTCGAACCAGTTTCCACCACGTCGGCGATCAGATCGGCCACTCCCAGCTGCACCGAGGACTCCACCGCGCCATCGAGGTGCACTACCTGAGCACCGCGCACCCCGTGTTCTTCCAGGTAGCGCTGGACCAGGTGGTCATAGCTACAGGCCACGCGTTTGCCCCCGACATCTTGGAGCGAGTGGAAGGCACCGCGCGGACCGGCGAAACGGAAAGTCGAATGGGCAAAATCCAGCGCCAGATGCTCCACTGCCGCCACCGCGGAATCCACCAGCAGGTCACGGCCGGTGATGCCGCAAGCCACCGTGCCAGAACCCACGTAAACTGCGATATCGCGCGGACGCAAAAAGAAGAACTCGACATCGTTGAGGCGGTCCAAGAGGCGCAGCTCCCTCCCGGAGCGATTCACGCGGTAGCCGCCTTCACGCAGCATGGCGATGGCTGGTTCGGACAGAGAACCCTTGTTCGGGACGGCGATTCTAAGCATGAGATTCTTTCTTGATAGCAGAGTTGTAAGAACGGCAGTTTCTACATGTGCCGATAGATATCTTCGGGTTAAAGCCTTTGGCCACCATCATTACCTGGAGGTGATAGATCAGCTGGGCCATCTCCAGGCAGGCCTCATCGTCAGTTTCGTATTCGCAGGCCATCCACACTTCGGCGGCTTCCTCGACAATTTTCTTGCCGATGCCGTGAACTCCGCGGTCCAGTTCCGCTACGGTTGACGAACCTTCGGGACGTTCGGTGGCGCGCTGTTGGATGATGTCAAAGAGTTGTTCGAAATTATTCACCCCTCAAGGCTAAGCAAGAACCCCGGGATTTCAAAGTCTCCCGGGGTTCTGTCTCGATTATTGGATGCTGGTTTCAGGATTTAGTACCCCAGCTGATGGACCTAGGCCTTCGGCCACGGCCTGGCCAGGGCGTCCAGACCGGCCTGGTCCAGGTTGAGCAAATCCGTGGTGCTTCCCAAGGCGCCGATTTTGTGCAGCAAAGAAATCATGCGGTGGAATTTCTGCGCATCTGGAGCCGCGACCTGGCCGGGATCTTGCTGTGGCAACTGCTCTACCGGCAGGGCGATAAGCTGGTCAGTGGCTTCGGCTACGGCCCTAGCGGCTTGCAGCGCCGTGGGATTCTCGAGGGTTTCATCATATTTCTTGGTGGCTGCAACGGCGATATCCAAATCAGAGCTGATCTGCGAAACCGCCCGCACCATCCCATTTACCAGGGCATTGCATTCCTGGGGATGTGCGGCGGCGTATTCCTGGGTGGTAACCAGTGCCGCACCCACCAGCGGAGTGTCACCATCCAGCGGCGCGGAAACCACGTCGAGTCCCGCCAGTTTGAATCTCACCAAGTCATTGTTGGAAAACCCAATTACCGCATCAACCTTGCCAGTAGAGAGCTGAGTCTGTTGGGTATAGCCGATTTCCGCCACTTTGATATCCTCGAGCCCCAGCCCGGCCTGTGCCAGTCCGGCTTGCAGCGCAAACCAGTTCGAACCGTACTTTCCCGGCAAACCCACGGTTTTGCCTTTCAAGTCCGCCCAAGAAGTTATCCCCGAGTCACGCATCGCAATCATCACCGCGGGATATTTCTGGTACAGAATCCCGATTACGCTCAGCCCCATCCCCTGAGAACTTGCTTGCACGGCCTCGTCACCGAAAGCCACCACCGCGTTTTCTTTACCGGTCAACAAGGCATTGAACAAGCCTTCGTCTGCACCGTGATGACGCAACTTGACTTGCAGTAAGCCGCCTTTAGAAGTGAAGAGGTTCTTCTCTTGGGCCACATAGAAGGGCGCAAACTGCACATTGGGGATATAGGTCATCCCCAGGGTTACCTCGGCGAGGTCCTGACCCGCGTTGGTCTGGGAGCCAGCGTTTTCGCTGTTGGTATGGCAAGCCCCCAGTAATCCCGCCACGGCGAGGACGGCCGCTGCGGTGGTGATGAATCGTTTCAGTTTCATGGTTTTGCCTTTCGTTATTCCACGTTGAGTGCTTTGGAACGACGCTCCAGGCGATAGATGAGTAGATATATCAGCGCGGCCAAGGTGCAGATGGTGAACAGCGAAACAAACATGCCCGCCGTATCGACATTGTGGGACTGCAAGGTAATGAGGGTTCCCATCCCGTGCCCACCAATAACCATCTCTCCTACCACCGCGCCGGTAATCGACAGCGTGATGCCGTTACGAATTCCACCCATCAGAGAGGGAAGCACCAAAGGAAACTCCATGTAGCGCAGCAACTGCCAGGTACCCCCACCGTCCAGGCGGGCAGCCTCGAGCACCTCGCGATTGAGGTGCCGAAGCCCCACCGTGGTGGAAACCAGGATGGGGAAGAACACCATCAGGGCGCAGAGCAACACCACCGCTAAGGCTGGTGTAGGTAACCAAATCAGCAAAAGCGGGGCCAGTGCCACGGCCGGAATAGCCTGGGACGCACCCAGGAAGGGCTGCAACGCCGCGTTGAGGCTACGCGAATGGTGAATCGCGAAAGCCATAGGGACGCTGAAGAGGACACCGGCCAGGGTTCCACCCACGGCCGCACCCAGGGTATTTCCCAGGTAAGGCCAGAAGGTAGCCGAGCCATAGAGGCTCAGTGCCGTGCTGAACACGGAAGACGGAGAAGGGAGGATGAACTTTGGAATGTTGGAAGTGGCGGTGATGAGAGCCCACACCGCCAAAAGCAACAGCGCCAAAGACACGGGAGCGAGGAAATCCAAAGCGGTCAGTTGAGGCCGCGGTATCACTCGCTTTACGCTGCTCATCTTCTCTCCCCCTTTATTGGGCTCCCCGGGGATGAAGTGCATCGGGGCGTCAACGCAAGGTGCCGTCCTCGAAACCTGGCTGCAAAATCCCAAACAGGACCTCGAAACACAAAAACCCGTACCAAAGCACGGGGTTCGGGCGGCACGCGCAATAACGCACCCGTTGGCTCTTCCCATCCGGACTTTAACCGTCGGTACTGGAATCTCACCAGTTCGATCAGCGCAGATACGCCGATTCGCGGACTTTACCGCCGGTGCTGACTTACACAGCCCCCAGAGCTAGGAAAGATTATATACCTTTTATGACTCAGGTTGGAAAGAGAGCGCCACGGAGTTCATGCAGAAGCGGTGCCCCGTTGGGGTCTGGGGTGCGTCGGGGGAAGACATGGCCCAAGTGACCATCACACTTTGCACAACGCACCTCTATGCGGGTAACTCCCAAAGAATTATCCTCCAGATAAACTACCGAGCCGGGCTTGGCCTCATAGAAACTGGGCCATCCGCAGCCCGAATCAAATTTCGTATCCGCGTCAAAGAGCACATTCCCGCAACCCCCGCAGCTATACGTCCCCGCCCGGTGCTCGTGCAAGAGGGTGCCTGAACCTGGGCGCTCGGTACCGGCTTGACGCAGCACCCTAAAAGCTTCGGGGCTCAGACGTTCGCGCCACTGCAATTCACTCAGTTCAAATTCGCTCATCTTTACTCTCTAGCTTCGTGAATCAGTAATCTCTTCGGTATAGGACTGGTGGTACTCATGAATTTTTACTCAGGCTGCGCAGCTGGGCGATTGCCTCGGCAGGCTTTGCGCAGTGAAACACGAAAGAACCCGCCACCACTATGTCTGCGCCGTGCTGAATAACCTGTGGCGCTGTTTGGGCATTTACCCCGCCGTCGACCAAGATCTGGGTTGGCAGTCCCTGGGTATCGATGATTTCGCGCAGGGCAGAAATCTTATCCAGGCATTCGGGTATCAGTCCCTGTCCCCCAAATCCGGGTTCTACGCACATCACTGTCACCAGGTCGAAACGCCCCAAAACGTCGCTGACCATCCCCACGGGAGTCGCGGGATTCAAGGCGATACCGGGCTTGGCCCCAAGTTCACGCAAGGTAGCGGCCAGACGCAGCGGAGCACGGGCGGCTTCGAGGTGGAAACACACCGAATCGCAGCCGGCCTGGGCGTAGAGCGGGGCCCAGTGGTCGGGATTTTCAATCATCAGGTGGGCATCTACGGGCAGGGCGGTGCTGGCAACCACTGCTTGGGCGGTGGAAAGACCCCAGGTCAGATTAGGCACGAAGTGGTTATCCATAATGTCCAGGTGCACCCCGTCGGCCGTGCTGATGGATTCCAAAGAATCGGCGAAATGCATCTGGTCGCAGTTCAGCACAGAGGGATAGATCTTGAGGGTCATGCGGTTTTCTCTTTTCTCTTCACCTGGCTGGATCTATGTACAGATGTGTCTACTTCACGCGGTTTTCCGTAACAAAGCCAGGAACATGGCGTCGGTATCGTCGCGATCCGGCCACAGCTGCAGATATGGCCCAGTACCGAAATCGTGGGCCGAGGCACCGGGGAGTCCGCCCGCCAGTTCCACCGCGTCAATCACTTCCAACTGGGGGTGGTCTGCGCGAAGCGCATCGACTATGGCTCTGGTCTCTGCCAGATGCGGAGAGCAAGTCGCATAACCGATTACTCCCCCCACACGCAGGGCCGCGATACCGGATTCCAGCAGGCTACGTTGCAAGGGATTGAGCTCTTGTAGGTCCTGCGGTGATTTGCGCCATCGAGATTCGGGGCGTCGCCGCAGAGAACCCAGACCGGAGCAAGGCGCGTCTACCAAGACCCGATCGGCCCGCCCGGCGTAGCGTTTCCCGAAATCCACCCCGTCTCCCGTGAGCACCGTCACCAGGTCAGGGTTGAAAGCCTTTACCGAATCCTTCACCAGCTCGGCCCGATGCGAGGATACTTCGTTGGCGATCACAGAAACACCGCGCGATGCAGCCAAACCCGCCAGCAGTGCGGTCTTGCCTCCGGGGCCGGCGCAGAGATCGACCCAGGTACGTTCCGGGCCACTGACCTGGGCCGCGGCCAAAAGCAGGGCCACTAACTGCGAACCTTCGTCCTCGACCCCGGCCAAACCATTTCCACCAAACGCAACCTCCCGGGGTCACCCCCAGAAATCATGACCGCATAGGGAGACAGAGTCCCAAATCGTGTCTGACAGTCCAAGAATTCCTCGGCTTTATCGGCGACCTCGGCGGGTGTGGTCAAGCCAGGACGCGCACACAGGGTTACGTAGGCATGCTGGTTTTGCGCATAGAGCAGCTGGGCCAGGTCTTGGGGGCTGCGGCCCGCCGCTACCAGGGCGTCTTGGAAAGCCCACACTTGCCATTCCGGATAGGAAAATACCCTGGCCAAAGCGGCGTTTCCGCTGAGACCATCGCTGATGGCGTTGAGCCAATAATCCAAGTCGTGCCTCGCCACGCGACGCAGGACCGCGTTGACGAACTTGGCGGGACCTTGCGAAACCCGGTCCCGGGCCAAATCGACCGTGGAATCCACCGCGGCGTAGTCCTCTACCCTCATACCCAGCAGCTGGTGGATTCCCAAACGCAGAATCGTCACCAGGCGGGGTTTGACCTGAGTCACGGGACGGTCGGCTAAAAGATCGATGATGGCGTCATAGCGCCCCTGCCAGCGCAAAGTCCCGTAAGTGAGTTCCGTGGCGAAGGCCGCATCGCGTTTGTTCAGGTGATTGTGCGCAATCAGCGCGGGAAGCACCAGGTTGGCGTAAGCATTATCTTCTTCGACCCGACGCAGCGCCTGATAGGCCACATCCCGAGCCGGATCGCGACGCGCCTTGGCGCGGTAAGTCATACCGGTGTTGCGATTAGAGAAGTTTCGCTGTTGCTCGGCCAAGTTACTCTCCCAATACCATGCCGGGTTCCAAGTGGGCACCGCGCGCCCAGTCGGCGGCATGCAAGTGTTTTTTTTTCCGGCCGGGGCTACCGTAGTCAAGCATAGCGGTTCAGTACCGGTACCTACCCAAACCGCACGCCGGGTCGAGAAAATCTGTCCCGGCTGCAACTGGGCCTGTGCCAGGCTGGGACAGTCCTGAGGCTGCGCTTCTAAATCAAAGACCCCCACTTTCATTCTGTGCCCGCGCCACAGAGTCCAAGCCCCGGGCGACGGCGTGAAACCGCGCACGTGGTTGGCGATTTCCAAGGCGGGGCGTGCCCAGTCGATTTCCCCCTGTAGGGGGTGAAGTTGCGCAGCGTAGGTTACGCCGTCTTCGGTTTGGGGCTCCGGTTCGAGGTTCGCCGCGATCTTTTTCCAGGAGGTGGCCAGTACCTGGGGGCTGAGCAGGGAAAGTTCCTCGAGGACCTGGCCGGCGGAATCCTGGGGGAAGGTGTAAGGAAGGTTGGCGTAGACAGGTCCGGTATCCAGTCCCGCCTCGAGGCGGAAAACCGTGATTCCCCCGGTTTCATCACCGGCTTCGATACCGCGTTGCACCGGTGCTGCGCCTCTCCAGCGCGGCAGCAGAGAAAAGTGAATATTTATCCAACCGAAACGCGGGATTTCCAGAATTTCCGGGGGCAAAATCGCCCCGTAGGCAACCACCACCCCCAGATCGGGCTGGAGCTGGCGCAAGTATTGCACAGCCTCTGGGTTATCTCGCAGACTGTGCGGCTGGTAAAGCTCGAGGCCGGCCGCTTGGGCGCGTTGGGACACCGGGGAGGCATTGAGCTTACGTCCTCGACCACAAGGTGCGTCGGGACGGGACAGCACCGCGAGGACCTCGTGACTGGATTCCAACAAATATTCCAGACTGGGAAGCGCCACTTGAGGGGAACCGGCAAAGACTAAACGCATGTTTCTATCCTACCTGGCCACCGGGATCCTCTGGGTCAACCTGTATGTACAGGCCGCCGGCCTGGCCCTTGCGGTATCCCGTCATCTGTAGCGTCAAGGCCCGCAGCGCCTTGCCTAAAGCAGGCCCCTGGCGTAATGGGACCGAAACAAAGATGAGCCGATACCCTCCGCCACGTCTGGAAGCCACCGGACCCAGATAGGAAAAATCCTCCAAGGCTTGCCCGAGGTAATCCACCACCGTTTCAATGTGCGCGGATTCGATGGTGGCGGTGCGCCACGCCGGGGCGAAACCACCCTCGAGGCGTTCGAGGAGGTCACGCTGGGCCGTGCCCCACGGATCCCACCGAATCAGGGATTGAGCCAAGGTTTCCTCCAATCCACCGGCGATATAGAAAGGTTTTCCCGGCGCCACCAGCGAGGCGGCCGCTAACCAACGTCGCATGATTTCCTGGGTGCGCCATAAGGTGTTGCGGGAGGACAACATGTGGGGACGCAGGACGATGGCAGCCTGGTAGCCATCGATTGCTATGGGTTCTGCGCCGGGGTTGGCCACCACCAGACGCGATGATTGATCTATCTGGTCCAGGGCCTCGGCTCCGGGACGCGAAACCACTACCGGAGTGTTTTTGAAGTTCACTCCGATATCGTCGATAACGGTGCGGGAAACCAAGTGGCGCCCCCGCAACCGGGTGGAGCCACACCGCGGGCAGCTGTAGTCGGTGGCGACTTGGCCGCAGCGGGCGCACTCCAGGCGCGAACCTCGGAACTGCAGGGGGCCGTGGCAGCGAAGACACACTGCATTTTGTGCGCAATTCGCACAGCTCACCACCGAGAATTCCCCGTCCGGCGGTATCAGTACCAGTACCGGGCCTCGACGCAGTCCCTGTCTGGCTATGCGCACAGCCCTGTCGGGAAGCAGCATCCCGGCGCTGGGGCCCTGGGATTGCAGGTCTTCGGTGTCGGGAACGGTGATGCGTGCAGTGCTTTCACGCAGGCGGGTCCTGTCGGGGGGACAGACCCTGCGCAAAACCCCGCTGCACCAGCTGTAAGTCCGCGGCGTGGACGCAGTAGTGCTCGAAAACCAGACTGGCTTTACTTTGATCAGTGCGGTACAGCAGCACCTGGCGGGCCGAGAAATTCGGTGACATGTCAGAGTTCAAGGCAAAGTGCAGGTTATCCCAGCAATAGAACAAGCCGGGTTTCTCTAGGGGAAGGAAAGCCGCTCCCGCGGGTGCCCACCACCACCGCGGCACGCCCAAAGCGGGCTGCAAGGAAAGCCCGGTATTGACTGGCTGGGGAAGCCTGGGAGGAATACAGGACGATGTTCTCACCCGCAGCGCCGAAATACCGTTGCAGGTAGAGGAAGGCCTGTGTAGCCTGTTCAGCGGTGGGATAGATCAACAAGGACTGTTCCCCGCGGGCCCACACGGCTTGAACCAGTTGGGCCATGTCTTGGAACCGGGGTGGGGCGGAAATCGCGTTATCTTTGGGAAGGGAAGTCACCACTGCGCGGGGATGGCTCCCCGCGCGCAGGGCATCGAACCACTGGGCGCCACCTCGATAACGCGCCCACAGGGACTCCGCGCCACTGATTTCGGTTGAGGACTGGGGTAGCTTATCTGCCAGGTTCCATTCGAGATCAGGCACGGTAAAGCTTTTTTCCACCTCTGCACGTCGGTTAGGTAAGACGTATTTCAACAGCTGGGCAGGAAAAACCCCGTAGTGCAGGGCTACGCGATCCAAGAGTTCTAAGTCGGTAGGGCTCAATAGAGGCAAAGGCGAGGCGATGCCTTCAATGCCGCGCAGAGGCTTTTGCCAATCCGTGGAGTCCTTGCGGCTCACCACCACCCCGAGGTGGTTTTGTTCCGAGACCTTCACTTTGACCAGGGACCCCACCACCGCGCGGGAGTCGTACTGGGGGTCAATGCGGAAATCCAGAGCTTGGGCCAGTTGGGGCAAAGCCGTGTTTATCAACACCGCAGCCACCGGATGCGCCACGCCATTTGCCCGCCACCACGCGTGTGGCGGGGATTTCGAATGCATCCAGCGGCAAAGTGTCCATAGCCCATTCTTATCACAGGTCCCCGAAAGGAAAACCGGAGCCCAAAACTTTGGGGGCTTGCCACCAGACAAGCCCCCAAAATAGCCTTTAAGTCACAATCCTATTTAAAGAAAGCCTGCAGCTGCTCGACGCGGTTGGTCTCTTCCCAGGTAAAGCCGGGACGCCCGAAGTGGCCGTAGTTAGTGGTGAACTTAAATATCGGGCGCTTTAGGTCCAGGTCTCGAATCAAAGCGGCTGGACGCAGATCAAACACTGCCTCTATCGCTTCGGCCAGTTTAGCGTCAGGAACCACGCCGGTGGCGAAAGTATCCACGAACAAAGAAACCGGGTGGGCCCGCCCAATGGCGTAGGCAACCTGAATCTCACATCGTTTCGCCAGGCCTGCCGCCACGATGTTCTTGGCGATCCAGCGCAGCGCATAGGAAGCCGAACGGTCAACCTTTGAAGCGTCTTTCCCCTGAAAAAGCCCCTCCCCCGTGGCGCGCCATTCCGCCATAGGTGTCAACAATAATCTTGCGACCCGTCAACCCAGAATCCGCCGCCGGACCGCCCAAAATAAACTGCCCGGAGGGATTGACCAAAACTTCGGTGTTCTTCACATCCAGATCCAGCTGTGCCTCTTCTAAGACCGGACGCACCACCTCGGCCTGGACCATAGCGTTGAGCTCCGCTTGGGTGCGGTCCGGGGCGTGTTGAGTGGAAACCACGATGGTGTCCAGGGCGCGCGGTACCCCGTCCTCGTAGAGGACCGAAACCTGGGTTTTCCCGTCGGGACGCAGTCCGGAAACCACGCTTTCCTTTCGCACCTGGGTCAGGCGGGCGGACAACTTTGTGCGCCAGCCAAATCGGTAGTGGCATCAAATCCGGGGTATCGGCACAGGCATAACCGAACATCAACCCTTGGTCCCCCGCACCCTGAGCCTCCAAGGGGTCAAAACTGGTGTCGGCCCCGCGTACCTCCAGAGATTTCGACACGCCTGCGTCGATGTCCGGGCTCTGTTGCCCCAGAGAAACCATTACCCCGCAGCTGTGCCCGTCAAAGCCGATATCCGAAGAAGTGTAGCCAATCTGCGTGATTTCGTGACGCACAATGTGGGGAATCTCGACGTAGGCCTCGGTAGTGACCTCTCCCATGACGTGTACCAAACCGGTGGTCACAAAGGTCTCTATCGCCACGCGAGCCGCGGGATCTTGCTCCAAGATAGCGTCCAGAATCGAGTCGGCGATGCGGTCGCAGACCTTGTCGGGATGCCCCTCGGTGACGGATTCGGAGGTAAAAGTCATCAATTTACTCATGGTTCTATCTTAGTCGGCCCTACAGATTTGCGGCCAAATCTAAGAGCTCCTTCCCAACTTCGTACTTGCTTCCATTGGCTGTGTGTAACAGCTCGCCTTCGCGATCAAAGAAATACAGCGTATTGTCCGCCGAACCGAAACCTTGCTCCGCTCCGACCTGGTTCACCGCCAACAGGTCGGCCCCCTTGGAACGCGCCTTCGCCGCCCCCGCGGCGAGGACCTCGTCCACGGTTCCCGTCAAGGCGCCGAAGCCGACAATCACCTGTTGTGGGCTGCGGTTTTGTATTAATGCGGCGAGGACGTCGGGGGTGCGTTCCAGGTGTAGGGTCGGGATTTCGTCTTGGTGACGAGTGATCTTTCCGGGAACCCGAATCGGACGGAAATCCGCCACTGCGGCGCACTGCACCACCAGGTCAGCCTCGGGCTGCTGGGCGAGCATCACCCGCAGCATGTCCTGCGCCGTGGGGGCTTCTAGCCGACTCACGCCACCGGGTACCAAAGTGGAATTCACATTCGCCGCCACCAAGGTGACCTCGGCACCGGAATCCAGCGCCGCCCTCGCCACCTCACAACCCTGGCGACCCGTGGAACGGTTCCCCAAAAACGAACCTCGTCCCATGGCTCTTGGGTACCCCCGCCGAAACCAGTAACCGCAACGTTAACCGAACTACTTGTGAGATTCCAGAGCCTGGAGAACCTGGGCCACGATGGTTTCGGGATCGGCCAAACGACCGATGCCCTGGGAATTGTCGGCCAGGAAACCAGCCTCGGGTCCGACAAAGATCCAGCCACGTTTACGCAGCTCGGCGACGTTATCTTGCACGGCTTCGCTGCGCCACATCGTGGAGTGCATGGCGGGGGCGGCCAGGCAGGGGCACTCCACCGTGACGGCTTGCAGCGTCAGGAAATCATTGGCCATGCCCACCCGCAGGCGCGCCAGAATATCTACCGTGGCGGCACAAACCAAAAGCGCATCTGCGGACTCGGCCAGCTCTACGTGAGTGATGCTACCGGTGTTGACACCATCGGTGGAGTCGATGTATACGGGGTGTCCGCTGAGGGATTCCCACATCTTGGCTCCCACGAATTCCAAGGAGGCGCGGGTGGGGCTGACCCACACATCTACACCGGCTTTGCGCAACAAACGCAGCACCTCGATAGCCTTGTAGGCCGAAACCGAGGCGGCCACACCCATAATGACGCGAGGCTGCTTAGACATCGAAGGAATCGTCTTCGGGCTCCGCCGCTGCGTCAGCTTCGGGGGCGTTAGGGTCCTTTAGCTCCATATCCAACATGCCCTGAGCGATTTCGTGCATGGCTACTGACAGGGGTTTTTCGCGCGGATCTGCGTCGACCAGCGGGCCGATAGATTCCAGCATCCCAGATTCCAGCTGTTGGCGGTAGGTGTTGATCTGACGAGCACGGGCCGCCGCGAAGGCCACCAGGGAGTACTTGGAGTCAACCTTTTCCAACAGATCGTCGATCGGCGGGTCAGTAATACCTTCGGGGCGAGCAATGGTGCCTGTCATGGATCCTCTTCCTCAAATCGGGATTTTATCTAAAACTACGACGGTTCAGTCTAGCTCAACCGCATGATTTTGGCCAGTTCAGCGGTGGCTTGTTCCACCGTGTCGTTGACGATGACCCGGTCGAATTCTGACTGCGCGGCGAGTTCGATTCGTGCGGTTTGCAGGCGCCGGTTTTGTTCTTGTGGGGACTCGGTACCGCGTCCCACCAGGCGGCACTCCAGTTCCTCCCACGAGGGCGGCGCCAGGAAAATCCCGTAGGCATCGCTGCGTTGCGCCTTAACTTGGCGTGCCCCGGCCAGGTCGATTTCCAACAACACCGGCAATCCTTGAGCCAATGCCTCATCCACGGGTGCAGCGGGGTGCCATAGAAATTTTGTCCGTGAACCTCGGCCCACTCTAGCATCTGACCTGCATCTCTATCACGAATGAACTGCTCGCGATCAACAAAGAAATAGGACAGACCATTGACTTCACCCGGACGGGGCTGGCGAGTTGTGGCAGAGATAGAGAGATAAAACTTTCCCGGATATTGTGCACGTAATGAACCCACCACTGTTCCTTTACCTACAGCGGTGGGTCCGCACAGAATGTACAAGCGGGCTGATGAGCCTTGATGCATAATTATCCGAATCGCTTCACTCATTCCTCGGTCTGGTGAGGACCGAGGCCCCTTATCCGACGTGCCGGAGAAATTCCGATTTCTTCCATGGCCTGAACTGCGGTTTTAGTCCCGACACGAGGTAGGGCTTCCAACAATGACTGCACCTTCATCTTCGATAAGGCCTCATCCTGGCTGGCTTCGCGCAGAACTTGAGAAAGCGCCTTCTTGCGATTCTTCAGGTCTGCTTTTATTTCGGCCCGGTGCTTGCGCGCCTCGGCGGCTTTCTGCAGGGCTTTGACACGTTGTTCAGCGGAAAGGGGAGGCAGTGCCATGCTTTACTCCTGTATCTCTTGACTACAATGTAGCGATTACCGAAGCAACCTACCTGCATTTTAGTCTGAAGCCGCGGGGGAAATGGCGGTTTTCACACTCTCTAAATTTTCACCGAACGCCCGAATAATATTTTCGCTTCCCGGACCCTGGCTCAGAATCCCCCGAGAGGTATTAACTATTATCCGATCCAAAGAGGTCCCAAACAGGCGTTTTAGGTCCGCGGAGGTACCGCCCTGGGCCCCAAAACCGGGCACCAGAATGGGAGCATTTGAATTAAACAAAAGGTTTTCTAAACCTGAGATTCTTTCCCCAACCGTGGCTCCCACCACCATCCCTACATCCCCTAAATGCCCCCGGGCCTGCGCAGCTGCATTTTCTTGACCGACTCGACGAATAATATCGGCACCCACCGAAGTGGCGCGTTCCTGGTCGAGGATAGTGGCGGACTGCAAGCCGGCCGCTTCCGGATTCGAGGTCAATGCCAGGACAAAAATCCCGCGGTGGTTTTCGCGCGCCAGGTCCAAGGCGGGTCGTAGGGACTCGAAACCCAGATAGGGGGTCACGGTGATGGCGTCGGTAGACATCGGGGCATCTCCCAGGTAGGCCCGGGCGTAGGCCGACATAGTCGATCCGATATCCCCGCGTTTCACGTCGAGGATGCTGATGGCCCCGCAGTCCTGGATAGCGCGAATCGTAGCCGTCAGGGCGGAAATCCCCGAGGCGCCGTATTCTTCATAGAGGGCGGATTGGGGCTTGAAGAAGCCACAGCGGTCCCCTAATGCATCCAGAACCTGCATCGAAAAATCCCACAGACCAGCACCGTTTAGCGGCAGCCCCCACTGTTGCAGCAGTTGGGGGTGGGGGTCGATACCCACGCAAAGTGGCCCGCGTTGGGCAATCATCTCGGCGGCGCGTTGGCCGAAGGGCCTATCGTATATTTTCACGAGCTTCTCCTCTTGGATTCGGTTCAGTGCTCTTGGGTTTGGGATCGGGCCGCTTCAAGTTCGAGCTGGCGCTCCTGGAGGCTGCGAACACTCAACGGCGTGCCTGAATGCATCCAGTCGATGGCCTGTACCGCCACCTGCAATGCCTGCATGGTGGTGATGATGGGCTTGTTCATACTGGCGGCCGCCGAACGGATTCGGTATCCGGCTTCGCGCGTTCCCGCCCCCCGCTCGGGAGTGTTTATCACCATTCCCACCTCTGCGGATTTCACAAAGTTCGAGAACTGGGTATCTTGCTCGGAGTCGGTGTTACCACGGTCTTTTTCTACGCGCGTGCAAGGTATACCGTTACGTTCCAATACCGAGGCAGTCCCTTCGGTGGCGACCAGCTTGTATCCCAGCTGATGCAGCCGAGAACAGGGCAGAATAATGCTGCGCTTGTCTCGGTCCGATACCGTCACCACGATGGTTCCAGACATCGGTAAACCACCCACCGTGGCCAGTTCTCCCTTAGCGAAGGCAATAGGCAGATTCACGCCCAGTCCCATCGCTTCCCCGGTGGAACGCATTTCCGGTCCGAGGACGGTGTCTACAGTTTTACCGCTGAAGGTGCGGAAGCGGCGGAAAGGCAGCACGACTTCTTTCACCGCTATATCCGGCCAGCTGCGTTGATCGGCGAAGTCACCTTGGGGCAGCATGCCACTTTCTCTAAGCTGGTCGATCGTAGCGCCTGCCATCACCAGGGAGGCGGCCTTTGCCAAAGCTACCCCGGTGGCCTTGGCCACAAAAGGCACCGTGCGGCTGGCTCGGGGATTCGCCTCGATGATGTAGAGCACATTCGAAGCAATGGCGAACTGAATATTGATCAATCCCACGGTCCCCACCCCGCGGGCGATCTCTTCGGTGGCTTGGCGGATATGATCGATGATGCGGTTAGACAGCGAGGGCGGAGGCAACACACAAGCCGAGTCCCCCGAATGAATCCCCGCTTCTTCGATGTGCTCCATCACGCCAGCCAGATAGAGTTCATGCCCATCAAAGAGGGCATCGACGTCAATCTCGATGGCGTCGTCCAAGAAGTGATCTATCAGCAATGGGCCAGAACCCACCTCGGCGTTATCGGGGCCCAGTCGTTGCAGGTAGTCCTCTAAGTCTTCGGGACCGAAAAGGATTTCCATGCCGCGTCCACCCAAGACGTAGGAGGGACGGGCCAGCAGCGGGAAACCCGTCATCTGGGCTACTTCCCGCGCCTGCGCGTTACTCAAGGCAGTGCCGTGCGCGGGTGCCGCCACCCCGGCTGCGGTATACACCCGCTCGAAGGCCGCGCGGTCCTCGGCCAAATCAATGGCGCTGGCCTGGGTCCCTAAAATCGGCACCCCCGCCGCGGTCAACTGATGCGCTAAAGACAGCGGGGTTTGACCCCCCAGCTGCACAATCATGCCCTTTACCGGCCCGGCAGCTTTTTCGGCCAGATACACCTCGTAGACATCTTCGAAGGTCAGGGGTTCGAAATACAGGCGTGAGGCAATGTCGTAGTCCGTCGAGACGGTTTCGGGGTTGCAGTTGACCATGATGGTGTCGTACTGCTCTTTCAGCGACAGTGCCGCGTGCACACAGGAATAGTCGAATTCGATACCCTGACCGATGCGGTTTGGTCCTGAACCCAAAATAATCACGGCTTCCCGTTGGCGCGGGGCCACTTCGGTAGTCAAGTCATAGCTGGAGTAATGATAGGGAGTATCGGCCTTGAATTCTCCGGCGCAAGTATCGACTTCTTTGAAGACCGGATGCAAACCGTAAGCGTGGCGTACCTCGCGTACGGTGTCCTCGGAAATTCCACGAATACCTGCAATCTGACGGTCGGAGAAACCATGCCGCTTCGCCTCGCGCAGCACCTGCGCATCCAACGCGGGGGCTTGGCGAATCAACAGCGCCACTTCGTGAATCAGTTGCAGCTGGTCTATGAACCACGGATCGATCTTGGTGGAATCAAAGATTTGCTCCAGCGCGGCTCCCCCCGCGTATCGCCTCCATCACCTGGATGATGCGATGCTCCGTGGGAGTTTTAATGTCTTCCAGCAGCTGAAGCACCTGTTCCGGGGTAGGAACCGGGCCAGAGAAATCAAAAGCCGAACCGGCTTTATCCAGGCTTCGCAGCGCCTTCATCAAGGCTTCGGTAAAGTTCCGCCCAATCGCCATCGCCTCACCCACGGATTTCATGGTGGTGGTCAAGGTCGGATCAGCAGAAGGGAACTTTTCGAAAGCGAAGCGCGGGGCTTTGACCACAATATAGTCCAGGGTCGGCTCGAAAGAAGCCGGGGTGGAGTGGGTGATGTCGTTGGGAATCTCGTCCAGGGAATACCCCACCGCCAGTCTTGCCGCGATTTTCGCGATGGGGAAGCCGGTGGCTTTCGACGCCAAAGCCGAGGAACGCGACACCCGAGGATTCATCTCGATAACGATAATCCTGCCCGAGGAAGGCTCCACCGCGAACTGAATATTACAGCCCCCGGTATCCACCCCAACTTCGCGAATCACCGCGATACCGATGTCGCGCAGCTTTTGCAGTTCCCGGTCCGTCAAAGTCAAAGCCGGAGCCACGGTGATGGAATCACCGGTGTGCACCCCTACCGGGTCGAGGTTTTCGATGGAGCAAACCACCACGACATTGTCTTTCTTGTCGCGCATCAGCTCCAGCTCATATTCTTTCCAACCCAGGATGGATTCCTCCAGGAGGACTTCATTGGTCAGTGAATCAGATAAACCCGCTCCTGCGATGCGTTCCAGATCGGCTTGATTGTAAGCCACTCCTGATCCCAAACCACCCATGGTGAAAGAGGGACGCACCACCAGGGGGTAACCCAGTTGTTCGGCGGCTTGATAGCAATCCTCCATGGTGTGGGCTATGAAGGACCGGGCAACTTCGGCCCCGCAACGCTCCACAATCGCCTTGAATTCCTCGCGGTCCTCACCGGCGTTGATGGCCGCGGCCGAGGCCCCGATCAACTCCACTTGGTATTTTTCTAAAATCCCGGCCTCGTGCAGATTCACCGCCGCGTTCAAGGCGGTTTGCCCACCCAAGGTAGGCAGCAAGGCGTCGGGACGTTCTTTGGCGATAATCGTTTCGAGGACCTCGGTAATGATGGGTTCGATGTAGGTACAGTCCGCCACTTCCGGATCGGTCATGATGGTGGCGGGGTTTGAGTTGACCAAAATCACCCGCAAACCCTCGGCTTTCAAAACACGACAGGCCTGGGTGCCGGAATAGTCGAACTCGGCGGCCTGCCCGATTACGATTGGCCCCGAGCCAATCACCATCACTGATTTGATATCTTTACGCAAAGGCATCTCAGGCCTCCTCTCCGCGGTAACGTCCGTGACCGCCTGCCAAAGTCGAATTATCCTGGGGGTGAAGGCCACGGCGATGCTGCAGCATCAGCTCCAGGAAATCGCTGAAGAGGTGGCCTGCATCGTGCGGTCCCGCCGCGGCTTCGGGATGGTATTGCACCGAAGACGCGGGAATGTCTAAACAGCGCAACCCTTCTACCACATTGTCATTCAAACCGATGTGGGACACCTGGACGCGACCGTATTTTTCCGTCCTCGAAAGGGCCACGCTGTGACCTTCGATGGGGGCATCCACCGCGAAACCGTGGTTGTGGGCAGTGATTTCTACCTTGCCGGTAGCCACATCCATCACGGGTTGATTCACCCGCGGTGACCGTAAAGCCAGCTTGTAGGTACCGTACCCCAAGGCGCGACCCAACAGCTGGTTTCCGAAACAGATACCGAAATACGGCAGTCCCAGCATTTAGCACACTGCGCAGCAGCTCTACTTCGTGGGTAGCAGCCGCGGGATCACCGGGACCGTTACTGAAGAACACCCCGTCGGGGGAAACCTGGAGCAAATCCTCCAGCTTAGAAGTGGCGGGGAAAACGTAAACTTGCACTCCCAGCGAGGAAAGAATCTCGGGGGTGGAACTCTTTATCCCCAAGTCCACCGCGGCCAGCACCGCCAGTGGCTCTTTACCTTCCCATTCTCCGCTGGGCTCAATGACATAGGTCGCCTGGGTGGAAACCTCGCTGGTCAGCGCCGCACCACTCATCTGCGGGGAATTCTGCACGATACCACGCAGAGTCTCTAGGGCGCTCGGCTCTGCCTCGGTGGCACCAAAAGGCAGGGCATCACCAGAGAATATCGCACCGCGCAAAGCCCCAGCTTCACGAATATGCAAAGTCAAGGCGCGGGTATCGACATCGCAAATCCCCACGATTCCCTGCTGTACCAACTCGTCTTCCAGCTCGGTTTCGCAACGCCAGTTCGAGGCGCGACGTGCTGGGTCACGCACGACGAATCCCGCCACCCAGATCTGGTCGGATTCCGGATCGCGGTGATTCATCCCGGTATTACCGATATGCGGGGCGGTCAGCACCAAAATCTGCTTGTGATAGGAAGGGTCCGTCAAGGATTCCTGGTACCCGGTCATGCCGGTGGCGAAAACCACCTCCCCCAGGGTTTTTCCTACGGCGCCATAGGCTTTACCTACCAGGTGAAAGCCGTCCTCCAGCACGAGGACCGCCGGGGGACGCGCAGAGGGTAAGCTGCGGTTTTCGACTCCGGGGTTTTGAGTGTTTGCCTCAGATGGACTCATTTCAGTTCCTCTCGGTTTTCTCCACGGCCTGAGCATCAAAGATGGTGAAGGCACCTTTCCACATGGTGTAGCGGGTTTGTCCCGGCAGTTCCATTCCCAGGAAAGGAGTATTGGTAGAACGTGAATGCTGGGTGTCCAGCTCTATGGTGCGCCGCACCGTGGGATCCCACAGCGCCAGATTCGCCTCTGCCCCCACCTCGATGCCTTGGCCCTGTTCCTTGACTCGGCCGATTTTGGCCGGAGTGGTGGACATGACCCGAGCCACGTCCTCCCAGTTGAACTTACCGGTATCCACCAATACCTTCTGCACCACCGGCAGGGCGGTTTCCAGGCCAATCATTCCAAAGGCACCCTCTTGCCACTCGCAGTCCTTCATTTCCAAGGCGTGAGGGGCGTGGTCGGTGCCGATAATGTCTATGGTTCCATCCACCAGACCCTCTACCACCGCCTGGGCGTCCTCGGCGCTTCGCAGCGGCGGATTCACCTTTTGTAGCGCGGGTCATAACTGCGGGCCAGTTCCTCGGTAAGCAAGATGTGGTGCGGGGTAGCCTCGGCAGTGACCTGAATCCCTCGGGATTTGGCCCAGCGCACAATATCTACTGAACCAGCGGTAGAGAGGTGACAGATATGCACTCGCGACCCCACGTGCGACGCGAGTTGAATATCGCGCAAAATAATGGCTTCTTCCGCCACGGCCGGCCACCCCGTCAGCCCCAACTGGGCACTGAGAGGAGACTCATTCATCTGGGCGTTCTCGGTCATGCGCGGATCTTGGGCGTGCTGAGCCACCACGCCATCGAAAGTCTTGACGTATTCCAAGGCTCGCCGCATCAAAACCGGGTCGGAGACGCATTTGCCGTCGTCGGAGAACACGCTGACCGCTGCTCCGGAACGATTCATCGCCCCTAGATCCGCCAGGCGTTCCCCTTTCAGCCCCGCTGAAACCGCACCCACCGGGCGCACCTGTACCCACCCGGCCTCGTCACCCAGGTGCTGTACCTGTTCGACAATGGCGGCGTTGTCTTGTACCGGCGTGGTGTTTGCCATGGCGTGGACGCAAGTGTAACCACCATAAGCAGCGGAAAGGGTTCCGGTATAGACCGTCTCGGAATCCTCTTGTCCGGGCTGGCGCAGATGCGTATGCAGGTCCACCAAACCGGGCAAGGCCTGCAGTCCGTCGGCATCGATTACCTGATAGCCCGCCTCGAGGCTGTCTGCTGCCCCAATCCCCACGGCCCGAAACTTTCCTTGACCCACAGCGATGTCCGCAATTTCGCCACTGGGCAGCACTGCCCCTTTTATTAGATAGCTTTTCACAGCAATCCTCCCTCTGGAGCCAACAATAAATACAGGCAGGCCATGCGCACCGAAACTCCGTTGCCGACTTGTTCAACCACCACGGATTTACTGGAATCGGCTGCTTCGGCACAGATTTCCATACCGCGATTCATCGGCCCAGGATGCATAATCACGGTTTTCGGATGCAGTGCCTGGAAACGTGACTTATTTAAACCGTAGGCCCGGTGGTACTCGCCCGGGGAAGGGAAGTAGCCGCCCCCGGCCGCGCTCATCCTCTCGTTTTGAATCCGCAGCATCATCACGGCATCAGGTTCGGTGGCGAGGGCCGCATCAAAGTCATAGGAAATCGAAGCATTCCAGCCCTCTACCCCCACCGGCATAAGCGTAGGTGGCCCCACCAAAGTCACTTTCGCCCCCAGGGTATGGAGCAAATCCACGTTAGAACGGGCCACCCGGGAATGTAGAATATCCCCCCACGATAACGACGTGGGCGCCGCTGAGGTCACGTCCCGCCAAGGCTCCGCCGATGTCTCCCAGATAGTGCCGTCGCAGCGTCATCGCGTCGAGGAGAGCCTGGGTGGGATGCTGGTGGTTTCCGTCCCCGGCGTTGAGGACCGGGACGTGGGACCAGCCGGCGTTAGCGAGGCGATAGGGTGCCCCGGAAGAAGAGTGTCGGATCACGGCTCCATCGACCCGCATAGCCTGCAGGGTCAAGGCTGTATCTTTCAAGGATTCCCCCTTGGAAACCGAGGAACCCTTGGCGGAGAAGTTAATCACATCTGCGCTGAGGCGTTTCGCTGCGGTTTCAAAGGAAATCCGGGTACGAGTGGAATCCTCGAAAAAGAGATTCACCACGGTTTTTCCTCGCAGTGTCGGCAGTTTCTTGACTTCACGTGACTGGGTGGAAGCCATCGCCTCGGCAGTATCGAGAATCTTGAGGGCCTGTTCCAGGCTCAAATCCGCTGCACTCAAAAGGTGTTTCATGACTGTTCCTCGCCTTCCTCGATAGTCACGCCTTCGGATCCGCTATCGCTTTCCTTCAGGTGAACCGCCACAGTTTCACTTCTGGAAGTCGGCAGGTTTTTCCCCACGAAGTCCGCGCGGATCGGGAGTTCTCGGTGTCCGCGGTCCACCAGTACCGCCAGCTGTACCGAAGAGGGGCGTCCGTGGTCGTTTATCGCGTCGAGGGCGGCGCGGATGGTACGCCCGGAGAACAAGACATCGTCGACCAGCACCACGGTTTTTCCGTCAATACCGCAAGACGGCATCACGGTGGGTTTGGGGACGCGGGCGGGTTGTCTCGCCAGGTCGTCTCGATACAGGGTGATGTCCAGTGAACCTACGGGAACTTCTACGTCCGCAACACTGCGAAGCATTTCTTTCAGACGCATCGCCAGGACAATCCCCCGCGTAGGGATTCCCAGCAATACCAAGTCGGTGGCGCCAGAGTTCTTTTCGACTATCTCAAAAGCGATGCGCTTGAGGGAACGCGAGATGTCTTCGCTGCCTAATACAGTCTTTGCCACGGTTTTTTCCTTTCTGCCTCTCTGGGCGGGATTAAAGGTTTACAACCACCAGCAGACTACCCCATAACGGGCCCTTTCAACAACTACCCTCCGGTTGCTCAAGGCTGTCGGTCAGGCACAAATTCCCACTCATAACCCGCTAAAAACTCGCATAATAGAGCTATGGATGAAAAACGCGAGAAACTGTTGGAATTTCTCTTCGGTTCTGCCAATGGCGAAGGCACCACACCTCAGGCACAAAGCGCCGCGCAGCTCCGGGCCTGGGCTCGGGCCCAGGAAAAGGCCGAAAAGATTAACGAAACCTTAGATGACCCCCAGCGCTCGGCCCAGATTCTGCGCGAGATGATGCGCGATTCATAAAAGCCCAGACCGAAGCTCGACCCATCACCCCAGTCCGAACCTCGACTGGGAACACCACAAAAACGGGCGGCCCCGCTAGAGGACCGCCCGTCAAAGCGTCACAGATTACTCCAGGTCTTCTAAATCCAGGTCGTCTAACTGCTCCAAAATACCGCCGTGGGCCGCAGCTTGGGCCGCTTTAGCCGCGGCATCGAACTGAATCTGTAACTCCGCGTCATCCCGTGCATCGTGAGGAGACACTTCGGGCAGTTTCTCCCCAGCCACCAAAGCTTCGCGCAGATCGTTGATGGTGCCCAGCAAACCGTGGATAAACTTGGGGGATTCATCCGTGGAGCGCTCGGAGGCAATCTCAAGGGCAGCCTTGATTGCCACTGGTCCATCAACTTCGGGATTGAACAAAATCTCCCACACCGCCACGCGTAAAATAGCCAAATCCACCTGCGGCATGCGATACAGCGGCCAGCCGCGCGAATAGGTTTCCAAGGCGGAATCGATGCGCTCCAAGTGGTCGGCCACGCCATCCAAAATCTCTACCGCATAGGGCGGGATGGTGGTTTGGGCGGTGGACACGGCCTGACGTTCCTGTGCCAGGCCGTAAATCCCCGGCGGATCGTCCAAATCGCGCATCCGCGCTTCGAAAAGCACGTCAACAGCGCGGCAGCGCGCCCGGGTCCGGGAAGACAGCTTATGTGCCACTTTTTGCCTTTACTTTGCCTTTATTCTACGTTGTGGCCTTACTCGGTGACGCGCGAGATGTATTCGCCGCTGCGAGTGTCTACCTTAACCTTGTCGCCGATGTTCAAGAACAGCGGAACCTGGATGTCGTATCCGGTTTCCACCGTGGCGGGTTTGGTACCGGCATTCGAACGGTCACCCTGCAAACCGGGTTCGGTGAAGGTAATCTCCAGCACCACCGAGGCCGGCAGCTCGATGAAAAGCACCTTTTCCTCGTAGAAAGCCAAAATAACTTTCTGGTTCTCCAGCATAAAGTGCGCGGCATCCCCCACCACTTCGGGGCTGACCGAGACCTGGTCATAGGTCTTTACGTCCATAAAAACATAGTCGGTACCATCATTGTAGAGGTACTCCATATCGCGACGGTCCACGGTGGCGGTTTCAATCTTGAGGCCCGCGTTGAAGGTCTTGTCCACAATCTTTCCCGAGAGCACATTCTTGATCTTGGTGCGTACGAAGGCCGGACCTTTACCGGGCTTCACATGCTGGAACTCTACGACCTGCCACAATTGGTCGTCGATCTTCATAACCAGTCCGTTCTTCAAATCATTGGTGGTTGCCACTTTTCGTCCTTTTCGTCTCAGTACTTACCTAAGCCCCGTTATCTTACTAGATTTTGCCTTTAGCTTGAAACCTGGCGGGCCTGTGCCAGGGCTTGGGCCAGGCGCTGGGCAACCTCTTCCAAACTGCCTTGGCCCGAGAGGTGCACCTGGGCATACTGGGAAAATTTCTCTTGTCTGGCGCGGGCCAATTGCCGATACGCGCTGCGCCACGGCAAGCCTTCGGGGTTATACGCCAGGTCCATCCCCACGGCTTTCAAGGACTCTTCCCAAGTCATCTGAATTTCCACGACGAGGTCCTCGGGGTCGGGGGTGGCGCCCGGTTGCGTCAGGTGGGTGGGGTCGTCAAAGTAATCCGAATCCAGCACCGTCACCTCCCACTGGGGGGCCAGTTGGGCCAAGCGTTGGGCCAGTTCCTCCAGCCTGGCTCCGGGCAGAGAAATCAGCTTCACCTGTTTCACTGCGGTATTCCCGTCAGTTTCGCGGCTTCGCGCAAGGCTTCAACCTGGGTGACCTCCACCACCCGGGGTTTGCCGATTTCCTCCAGCAACACGAACCGCAGCTTGGAATCGCGGACTTTCTTGTCGCTATACATAAGTGTCAATAGCTCCTCGAAGCTGGCACGGGTAAAGGTGGTGGGCAGTCCCACAGTTTCGAGGCGCTGCACAATCTGGGCCGGGAGGTCACTCGGGCCGATTCCCAGCAGGGCACCCAGATGCGCGGCATAAACCATACCGATCGCCACGGCGCGTCCGTGACTGAACTGATAGTTCTGCGATAACTCTATGGCGTGGGCCAGAGTATGCCCGTAGTTGAGCCATTCACGCCGCCCCGATTCATACAGATCGGCGCTGACCACCGCGGCTTTGACCGCTATCGAGCGCCGAATCACTTCGTGAAGGCGCGAATCCGTGGCGTCGATGAGTTCCACTCCCTCCCTCACGCGCCAAACGCAGGATTTCTTGGTCTTGGATGAATCCGCACTTCAGGGCCTCACCCAGCCCTGCCACGAGCTCCTGGGAAGGCAGAGTTTTCAGCTGGGGCATGGAAATCGCCACGCCGAGGGGTGGATAGAAGGCACCCACCAGGTTTTTGCCGGTGCGCCAGTCAATACCGGTTTTCCCCCCGATAGCCGCATCGAGCATGGCCAATAAACTGGTGGGGGCGTGAATCACGCGAATTCCGCGTAGCCAGGTGGCGGCGGCAAAACCACCCAGGTCGGTGGTGGCACCCCCACCCAGAGTCACGATCACGTCTGGCCGCTCCATCCCGAAGTCAGCGCATTTATCCCACACTTGCCCCAATACCTCCAGGTTCTTGGCGGTTTCACCGTCAGGCAGAGTCATGACCTGGCTGTTTTTCCCTCGGGCGGTGATGGTGGCTGCCAACTCGTGGGCCCGGTCTTGCACCGTAGGAGCACTGAGCACCAGCACCCGGTGGGCATCTGCCGGCACCAAACCGGTCAGGGCGGTAATCAGGTTGTCTTGGAAAACCACCGGGTAAGGATTGTCTCCTTCCACCCAGATGGTTTGCGCGGAAATCTCTATTTGCGCACAGATATCGCGGGCGATTTCTTTCACGGGGCGCATCGCGTCCACGGTGTAATCGGCGAGTTCCTGGTACAGGCTGCGGCGCTGGGAGTAGAGGTCGCGCAGCCGCGCCCGGTAATCCCCCTGCAGCAGGGGACGCGCCGTGTGAGCCTGGGTTTTCCCCCCGTCACGCCACACCTTCAAATCCAGGCGGTCAGCCAGGAAATCCGGTTCGGCGTGGAGGTAGTACACCGTGTGGGCACCCAGTAATTCGCGGGTCGGCCCGTAGGTCACCGCTCCCCCGCCCAGAGCCACTATCTGCGCCGAGGAATCCAGCGCCTGAGAGATTGCCTGGTATTCCAGGGCGCGGAAACCGTCCTCGCCCACATGTTCAAAGAGCCAAGGTATGGGGCGGTCGGTGCGTTCGGTGATCAACACATCAGTGTCTACCCAGTCGTAATCCAAAAGCTTGGCCAGTTTTTTGGCGGTTTTGGTTTTCCCACAACTGGGCATCCCGATGAGGACAATCTTGCGGGTCATGACCAGCTGGTCCTTTCTGTGACTTCCTGTAGATAAGCCGCCAGGTTGCGCCGGGCCTCGGCGAGGGAATCTCCCCCCCCGTCTTTTCCAGCAATGCCTGGGCCAACACCAGAGCAACTTCCGCCTGGGCAATCACCGCGGCGGGAACCACCGCGCTGGTATCGGAACGTTGATGCAAGGCGGTGGTGTTCTCTCCGGTGACGAGGTCCACGGTGGGGAGGGAACGCGGCACGGTGGAAATCGGTTTCACCGCAGCACGCAACACCAGAGTCGAGCCATTACTCATCCCACCTTCGATACCCCCGGCCAGGTTCTTTTCCCGATAGACTTCACCGACCTGTCCCCGGCCAGTAACACTGCGAGAAAGCGGATCGTGAGATTGGGAACCGGGCAGAGTGGCTTGCAAGAATCCCTCGCCGATTTCCACGCCCTTTACCGCCTGGATGGACATCAGGGCGGCGGCGAGACGAGAATCCAGTCGGGAATCGTGGCCCACATAGGAACCCAAACCCAACGGAACACCGTAGGCGAGGACCTCGACCACCCCACCCAAAGTATCACCCTGGGACTTGGCTTCATCGATGGCCGCAACCATCCGCGCCGAAGCCTCGGGGTCAAAGCAGCGCACTGGGTCCTGGTCCAGGTAGGGCACATCTTGTGCCTGAGGTTTCGGGGCATTCAAAGAGGCAGAAACCGCCCCGATGCTAATCACGTGTGACACCAGCTCGACCTGAGCCACCTGAGACAAATCGCCTGCGCCACGCAACCCAGCGCCACTCGCGCCGCGGTTTCCCGCGCCGAAGAACGTTCCAACACATTGCGGGCATCGCGGTGGCCATACTTTAGCATTCCCGCGAAATCCGCGTGCCCCGGTCGAGGTTTGGTCAAGGCAAGGTTGCGTGCCACCTCGCGTTCGTCCCCGGTTCCGGCATTCACTTTCAACAGTTCGGGATCAACCGCATCGGGGCTCATCACGGCCGTCCACTTGGGCCACTCGGTGTTGACGATTTGAATTGCCACGGGCGAACCCAAGGTTCGACCGTGGCGCAAACCGGAGAGGACCTCTACTTCGTCTTGTTCGAATTTTTGCCGCGCCCCGCGACCATATCCCAGGCGGCGCTGCGCCAAGGCGCGACGCAGATCGGCGGTAGTGAGTTCCAGACCCGCCGGTACCCCTTCGATAACTCCCAGCAGTGCTTTACCGTGCGATTCACCGGCAGTAACCCATTTCAGCATGCCTCCACTTTCCCACGACTGCGCCGAGACTGGCAAATAAAAGTGGAAGCTCGGCTGGGTTTATAGCTTAGGACCAGGCAAGATTCAACATCCAGACCACATAGAGTCCCATGATTAGCCAAGGTCCGAAAGCCAGGTGGGAACGCAGCGAAGCCCGACCACACAGCATCAAGGCCAACGCAAAGAATCCCATCCCCAACGATGCCACCAGCAGGGCCAATCCCGGTAAGGCGAGGTTGTAGAAACCCAGCCAGGCACCCAGAACCGCCATCAGTTTTGCGTCGCCCATCCCCAGACCGAAACGGGTCAATATCAACATGAAGACCCCGTAAAGCAGCGGGGCCACCCACACCCCGAGCAGAGCCCGGTAGTTGCCTTGAAGCAAGCCCAGCACACTGAAGCATCCCAAGGCCAGGGCCAAGGCGGGATAGACGAGCCGATTGGGAAGCAAGTGGTGCGCAGCGTCGATCCACATCAGGTTCACCAGGAAAGGGGTGAGGAGATAGAGCGGTAGTAGCAACTGGAGTTCGGCCTGAGGGTCTGACACAGCACAAAGCTGCACCACCAGCCACGCCACGCCCTGGAGGATATAGGTAAAGAAGGCCACCCCCAGGTTCAGCCAGGTGGTTTTCACCACTGGAGAGGCAATCCCGCGGCGTTGCAGCGCCCAGGTGCTGCGTTCACTGAGGTAGCCTCCAAAAACTGCCATTACCAGCCAAGACACCAGGTGAAATCCCAACATGTTTCTCTCCTTTGATTCGCTGTCCCTCGGATCAGCGCCCTTTGCTCAGTGCGGATTCCAGGGCTTCACGCAGAGGCTCGGGAGCGACTTCGGCACCGGTAAAGAGTTTCAGCTGCGCCACTGCTTGATGCAACAACATGTTCCAACCCGCGATCACCTTCGCGCCCACCGTCTCGGCCCAGCGCGCCACCGGGGTGGGCCAGGGGTCGTAGGCCGCATCCAGCACCACCGCACCGCGGTGGAGGCTCGGTAGCTCGAGTTGGGACTGTTGGGGACCGGGGATGGTGTTCATCACCAAGTGGGCGCTGTGGCACAGCTGCTGGAGTCTGGCAGAGTCTTGCCAAGCTACCTGCCCCAGGCGCACCCCCATCGCCGTCGCGGCTTGTGCTACCGGGGTCTGGGGCGAAGGGTGACGTGAAACCACGCTCAGGCGACGCACCCCCAGCTGTACCATCGCGGCCACAGCGGAAGCCGCCGTGGAGCCGGAACCGAAGATGAGACCCTCGAAACCGGCAGAAATGCACTGGCACCCCCGAACACCGCACGGGTACCGAACACACCGCCACCGTCCTCGCCGCGGGTTTCACCGGGAAGGGCACCACCGTCCTCGCCGCGGGTTTCATCCATACCTTCCCGGAAAGCCTGGACGATACCGTAAACATCGGTGTTGAAACCCGCCCAGGTTCCCCCGGGACCGGGCACCAAAGTATTGACGGCCCCGGTCACCTTCGCCAGGCCGTCGCGATATGTGGCCAATGCTAAAGCCTGGGGTTTGAGCGGCATCGTCACCGCCAGGCCGCGGCAGTCCCCATCTAGCTGCGCCAAAAAGTCCGCCAGCTGCTCGGGGCGCAGGCGACGGGGGTGAAACTCCCAATCCAGGCCCAGCACCCGGTAGGCCTCGCGGTGAATCACCGGGGAGAGCGAATGCTCGATTGGGTCGCCCAGGACCAGGCAGTAATACATCGCCACCTACTTTTGACAGGCCGGAGCGTTGTCTTTACACCACTGTTCGAACTTCTTGGTGTTGGCGGTCTGTTCCTCTTGCGTATCGGCAAAGAGGGTCTCGCCGGTATTCAAATCCACCGTCACGAAGTACAGCCAGTTACCCCGGTCGGGTTTGTGCACCGCATCGAAGGCATAATCCCCCACAGCGCCAATCGGCGAAGGCGGCAGACCCTTGTGGATATAGGTGTTATAGGGGTTCGAGGCATCTTCCACCTCGGCGGCGGTGGGGATGCGACGCGACTTGGCGGCCTCGCCCAAACCGTAGAGCACCGTGGAATCCATATTCAGCAATCCCACGGTCTGCGGGTTATCCACCAGGCGGTTCTCGATCACTCGCGCGATCTTGGCGTAATCCTGCTTTTGCAAATCCGAGCCTTCGCGCTGAACAATCGAGGCTTTCGTCAAGAAAGTCTGCCACTGGGCGCGCGGTACTTTGTTGTCTTCCAGACGCTTTACCGAACGCGAAATCATCTCGGCTACGACATCTTGGGCACTTTGACCCGGCGCGGCCAGATAGGAACCGGTGCACAACCAGCCCTCTACATTGCCCTGGGCTTCGGCGGGCAGTCCCGGGGCGGCTGCGAAGGCTTGCTCTACCTCTGCGGCGCTAAATCCTCCCACCGACACCAACTGGTCTTTGACCTGCCACTTCGTCAGACCCGGGCCCACCGTAATCTGTTCATCGACCCGATTGGCGCTGTCCACCAGCACGCTCAAGGCGCTGGCCGAAGACATCTGCTTGGCCATATTGTAGGTTCCGGGCTGGATGGTGAGACAGGCGGCCTCTTGGGCCAGACAGGCATTATAGAAAGCCTGCGAAGAAGCCACTACATCAGCTTTGGCCAAGATATCCCCGATTTCCGAGCCGTTGGCCCCCTGGGGAATGGTAATCCGCACAGTGCCCGTGCCAGCTCCTTCATAGTCCTTACCGCGGGCATCCAGATTGCGTTTGACGTAAAGCCCCACCAGCACCATCGCGGTGATCAGCACCACCAGCAACAGCGGAATCACGATGAAACTGCGACGTCGCATGGTTCGGCGCTGCCGTACCCGGGAACGTTGGTCGCGGCGGCGGGCGTCTATGGGCGCAACTTGGGGCAAAGTGGTGGGTGGCGGTACCTGCGGAATATGGGGTTGCGCCGTGGGGTTTTCCGGGTCGAGGTCCGCCACCGTGGGTGGAGAGGAAGGGGATTGCTGGGCCTGTTGGCGCAATTCTCGACGACTTGGATAAGGCCGCTGCGGGGAGTTTGAAGAAGGGTTGCTTAGGTCTGCCATAGTATCGAACAGTTTACCCTATTACCATTTCACCTGGTATCTCACCGCGCAGCGACTCCATATCCAAGGCCTGTTCCAGAATCACCCCGGCGGCGACCTGATCGACCATCTGACGGTGTTCTCGAGCCCCTACTCCGGCCGCCTGCAAGCGAGAATGCGCCGAAGATGAAGTCAGTCTCTCGTCGATTAGTCGTAGCTGAATTTCAAGACAGCACCGGGCCAGACGACGGGCATAGCTGCGGGCCATGCGAGCCGCTTCGCCTTCCCTACCGTTGAGTTTCAAAGGTAGACCCACATAGGCCACTGTGATGGAACGGCTAAGTAAAGCCTCGACTATCTGCTCTAACTCCGAACCATCTGGACGCACCTCAATAGTCCGTAGCGGCAGGGCCAGGCGGGACCCCGGCTCGGCATAGGCCAAGCCAATCCGCGCCATTCCGATGTCCAGACCCGCGCGGGCCCCGGCAATTACCCCCGGCACCGCGACCTCAACGCGTTTTCACGGCTTGAACCACGGCCTGCAAACAAGTTCCAAATCGCCGCCCGGGGCGCCACCGCCCTGGGCCAGGTCATCCTTGCCGCCGCCACCGCCATCCATAGCGGCGGAACCGGCCTTCACCAAAGCACCGGCTTTCACCCCGGCCTCACGAGCGGCCTCGTTCAAAGCCACCACCAACATGGGCTTGTCGTTGATAACCGCGCCCAGGGCCACCACAACTGCCTGGCTGAGGCTGTATCGCGCCCGCAAAGCCGTGGCGGCACTGCGCAAATCATCAACCGAGGCAGCCGGCACCTCGCGGGCGATCAGCGTCACCCCACCCAGATCCACGGCCTGAGCCTGTAACTGGTCCAAACCAGACATCAATGCCTCCAGGCGGGACTTTTCCAGTTCCTTTTCCGCCGCCTTGAGGCGTTCCATCAAAGACGAAATCCGCTCAACCATCACCTCGGGTTTGGCGCCGACCAACTGGGAAACCTGCGAAACCAGGGCGTGTTCCCGGGCCTGTTGATCATAGGCTCCCTCCCCCACCAAAGCTTCGATGCGGCGCACTCCCGAACCGATAGAGGACTCGCCCAGCACCATGATTTGGCCGATACTGCCGGTCAAAGGCACGTGGGTGCCCCCGCAGAATTCTCGAGACCAGCCATCGCCGATATCCACAACGCGCACAATATTGCCGTACTTTTCACCGAAAATCGCTTGGGCTCCCAACTTACGGGCTTCCTCGATGGGCAGCTCGTAGTCGGTTACCTCCAGGTTTCCCGCGACTTTCTGGTTCGCTCCGGCTTCGATATCCGCCAGCAAAGACGCCGAAAGCCCCTTGGTGTTGCGGAAATCGAAACGCATCCGGTTGGGAGAGTTCTCGGAACCAGCCTGGGTCGCCCCATCCCCCAAGGCATCCAGCAACAACTGGTGAATCACGTGGGTAGAGGTGTGGGCCCGGGCTATGGCTAGGCGACGGTTCACGTCGATGCTGGCCTGGGCGTCCTCACCCAAACTGATTTCGCCTTCGGTCAAGGTACCGCGATGCATCGGCAGGCCTTTGACCGGAGCCTGCACATCCGCCACATCCAACACCCCGCCACCGGCGAAGTTGATGGTTCCCTGGTCAGCTAACTGCCCCCCGGCCTCGGCATAGAAGGGGGTGCGGTCCAGCAAGACCTCTACATTCGCCGGGGCCGTGGCGACGGGAACAGGTTGCCCATCAACCAAAATCCCCACCACTTTCGCCGCCGCGGAAGTCTCGTGGTACCCCAGGAACTCGACCGACTTGGCCGCTCCCAGTTTCTCGGCCAGCTCGTGATAGACGTGGGCATTAACGTGCCCGGTCTTCTTCGCCACCGCGTCGGCGCGGGCCCGCTGACGCTGTTCATTCATCAGCTCGGTGAAACGCTTTTCGTCTACTTTCACCCCTGCTTCCCCCGCGATCTCCAGGGTCAAAGAAATCGGGAAACCGTAGGTGTCGTGCAGCTGGAAGGCATCTTCGCCGCTCAGGGCCTTGCCTTGTGCTTTGGCCTGTCCCACCGCGGTGTCCAAAATCACGGTTCCCGCATCCAAGGTGCGCCTAAATGCATCTTCCTCGGCAAAGGCCACATCTTTGATGACGTCCCACTTCTCTTCCAGCTCGGGATAGGAAGCCTTCATCACCTCTTGCGAGGCCGGCAACAGATGCGGCATCACCGCTTCTGCCACCCCCAGCAGGCGCATGGAGCGCACCACGCGACGCACCAGACGCCGCAACACATAGCCGCGGCCCTCGTTCGAAGGACGTACCCCATCCCCAATCAGCATCAAGGCGGAACGCACGTGATCGGCGACCACGCGGAAATGCACATCCATCGGATCTGTGCTGGAGCGATACTGGCGACCCGACAGTTCCTGCGCCACCGCAATCACCGGGAAAACCTCGTCGATTTCATACATATTGTCTTTGTCTTGCAGCAGGAAAGCCAGCCGCTCCAGTCCCAGCCCGGTGTCAATCGCGGTTTGATCGAGGCGTCCCAGCAAGGGGTAATCCTTGCCGCGACCTTCCCCGCGCAGATACTCGTCAAAGACCAGGTTCCAGATCTCCAAGAAACGGTCACCCTGGGTATCCACCATCGGCCCACCTTCGGGACCGTAGCTCGCCCCGCGGTCATAGTGAATCTCGGCACAGGGACCGGCGGGTCCGGGCTGGCCGGTGTCCCAGAAAATCTCGGCGCGCGGCAACTTCTGGACGTGAGTGGGATCCAGTCCGATCTGTTTGGTCCAGATATCCCAGGCCGCCTCGTCTTCTTCCCAGATTGTTACCCAGAGTTTATCCCCGTCCAAGCCATAGCAGCCTTGAGATTGCGGGCCGGTCAACAGTTCCCAGGCGTACTTCGAGGCGCCTTCCTTGAAGTAGTCACCGAAGGAGAAATTGCCGCACATCTGGAAGAAGGTCCCGTGACGAGTAGTTTTACCTACCTCTTCGATATCGTTGGTGCGGATGCACTTCATACCGAGAGTGGCGCGTGGCCACGGGGCGACTTCCGTTCCCAAAATATATGGAATAAACGGCACCATCCCCGCAATCGTGAACAGAATCGAAGGATCGGGGGAAATCAGGGGGACCGAGGGGCGGACTTCGTGACCGTTCTTGGCAAAGTAATCCAGCCAGCGCTGGCGAATTTCAGCGGTACGCATAGGAGTTTCTTTCTTTCACTTCTGGTTATCGGTGACCGGGTCGAGGTCGGTACAAACGTTATTGGCACGGGTTTCGGTTTCGGTTTTCAATCCCGGTTCGAGGTCCGGGGTGGTTTTTTTCTAGGAAAAGTCGAGGTCGTCGTCGAAGTCGGCACTGCGGTGACGTGGCGAGGTGCGGTTCTCCCAGGTGTGACGTGCCCGAGTGATTTCTTCCTCGGAAGAGGAAAGCGCGGCCACCAACTCTCCTTCGCGCCACGCCATATCGGCGCGGAACTTCGCCAGGGCCTCGTCTACAGTTTGGCGGAAAGGCGGGAGATACACATAGCACACCCCGGCAACGGCACCGGCCACAACCAAGGTGGCGGTGGCGGCTTTAAAGACCTGCTTCATCACTCCCCCTTTTCCAGTCCCATGGCCTTACGCACGGCATAGCTAAAGGCAGCAACTTTAATCAGAGGTTTACCCAAGGTAGCCGTCACCAAAGTGGTCAGTGCCGAGACATCCTCGACCGAACGGTTCGCCGCGGCGGTGATGGAATCCACTCGCTCCAACTGGGCATTTACCTGGTCCAGCGAAGTTTGTCCCTGCTTGACCGTAACGATAGCCTCGTCGGTGACCTCTTTGATGGATTTCTCTAGTTGGCCAAACACGCCGCCCAGCTTCCACAGCGGAACCAGCGACACCAGCACCAAAACAGCAAAAGCGATCGCGGCAATCATCGAGGCGATATTGCTCATTGAGGGCACCTTTCTTCAGAGAGGAAGTTCAACTCGATTATTCTATGGCTAAAAGCGATGCCCCGGGAAATAACCCGTGGCATCGCCGTGAAAATCAGGATTTAGCGAGAGTAGTGCTCGACCACCAGCTGAATCTCGCACTGAATCGGCACTTCGGTGCGCTTGGGGCGACGATCCAGGGTGAAGCGCAGCTTTTCGAGTTCCACGCTCATGTAGGGCGGCACATCCTGGTGCATCAGGTTGGACAGGGCATCGCGGTGCGAACCACGGGCCGCCACCACGAAGGGGTCCTTTACCTGAGAAGAAGGCTTGACCTGGACGGTCTGGCCGGGCTTTACCCGGTAAGAGGGACGATCCACAATCTTGCCGTCAACCAAGATGTGACGGTGCGTCACAATCTGGCGGGCCTGGAACATGGTGCGGCCAAAACCGGCGCGCAGCACCAGGGCGTCCAGGCGGGTTTCCAGCAGCTCGACCAGGTTGTCACCGGTCTGGCCTTCCATGCGACGGGCCTCCTTGAAGGCCTTGGTCAGCTGGGCTTCACGGATGGCGTACTGGGCGCGCAGACGCTGCTTTTCCTTCAGACGCACCGCGTAGTCGGATTCAGAGCGGCGACGGGCACGACCGTGTTCGCCCGGACCGTAGGGGCGGCGTTCAAAGTAACGCTTAGCCTTCGGGGTCAGGGGCAGACCCAGGGCGCGAGAGAGTCGCACCTGCTTGCGGGAACGATTAGAGGACATAAATCTTCCTGTTCTTTGTAGATAGCTTCACCGGTCCTACGGTTGTACAACCGGCGGGGTCAACCACGCGGGCTAAGACCCCAGGCACCTTTTCAGGTGGCGCCATTATCGGCAACCTGGGTATTCTAACTCATTTTCTGGATATTTCGCATCTTTTGGACTCTTTGGGACAGTTCGGCTTCAAAACCGTGGCTGCCCGGCTCATAGTAGATACGGTCCTTGAGTGGCTCGGGGAGGTACTGCTGGGCGACAATGCCGCGCGGGTCGTCGTGTGGATAGGAGTAGCTGCCCTGTTCTTTGCGGTCTTGTTTGGCTCCCGGATAGTGCTGGTCTTTGAGATACACCGGAACCGAACCGATATCTCCCGCTTCCACATCTGCCAGGGCATTGTTTATACCGACATAGACCCGGTTCGACTTCGGTGCGGTAGCCACCGCTATTACCGCCTGAGCCAGGGGAATACGCCCTTCGGGCATCCCCAGCATCTGCACGGCTTGTGCCGCGGCCACCGCCACGGGCAACACACTGGGGTCGGCCATACCGACATCTTCGGATGCGGCGATAACAACCCGCCGGGCGATAAAGCGGGGATCTTCTCCCGCCGCAATCATCCGCGCCAAATAGTGCAAGGCAGCATCCGGGTCCGAACCGCGCATAGATTTGATGAAGGCACTGGCCACGTCATAGTGCTCGTCTATGCCGTATCGCACCACATTCACATCCGCCGCGGCGGCCACGTCTTGGGGCTCTATGGTTTTGCTGCCACGTGAATCTGCCCCACCGGCCGCGGCTTCTAACAGAGTCAGTGATTTCCTTCCATCAGAACCGGCCAAACGAATCAGGTCTTCGCGGGCTTGGGTATCCAACTGGAACTTTGTGTCCAGCCCCCGGGCGTCGCTCAGGGCACGTTCCAAAATGGTGTCGATATCCGTAGCGGACAAAGGTTGCAGTTGCAGCACCAAAGACCTCGACAGCAAAGGTGAAATCACCGAAAATGCAGGGTTCTCTGTGGTGGCCGCAATCAGCACCACCCAGCGGTTTTCGACCGCGGGCAGCAAGGAATCCTGTTGGGACTTGGAGAATCTGTGCACCTCGTCGAGGAAGAGCAAGGTTTCCCGTCCCGTAGATGCCAAGCGGTGTTTAGCGGCGTTAATGACTTCGCGCACTTCCTTTACCCCGGCGTTTATCGCCGAAAAGCTGGGCGTATTCTCGGTCACCCGCCGCTGCCATGAGGAAAGCTAAAGTGGTTTTCCCCGTTCCAGGCGGTCCCCACAGAATCGCTGAAGAAGTCAGTTCGTGGTCACCCGCCAGCAAACGTCTCAGCGGAGAGTTGGCACTGAGTAGATGTGACTGACCTACCAGCTCGTCGAGACTTTTCGGGCGCATCCGCACCGCCAGGGGTGCGCCCTGACGAAATGCCGGCGCCCCCGAAGCAGAAACCTCTTGCGACTCGAATAAGTCCATATCTCCAGCCTAATGAAAAACCCTGCCACATGCCTATGAGACAATACCCAGGTGATGGAAAAATTCTACCGGGTTCTCAATCGTAACCACTGGCTGGTGATTGCCGTGTGGGCTGCCGTCGCCCTGCTGTGCCTCAGTTTCGCCCTGACTGGTTTCGGCCTGGGACGCGTGTGGAACCGCACCGTAGAGCAAACCGGCGCCATCCCCGGCTCCGAGTCCTACCAAGCCAACCAGGTGCTCCTCTCTAATCGCGGCTCCTACTACAATGTCTATCTGCTGGTCACCGGGGTAGATACGGCCAAACAACAAAAAGAAATCCTCACGGTGCTACAGGCCTCGGCAAAAAACCTCCAAGAAATCCCCGGGGTGATTCCGGCCGGGGTGCTCCATCCCTTCGCCGCGGGAACCGACACCTCGAATCCCGCCGCGGCCCAACTGATGCAGAACTTCATTGCCCGTAACCGTCACGGTTTCCTCATGATTGCCATGCTGGATCTGCGCCAATTCCCCGAAAGGGCCAAAGAAATTCGTCAACTGGCCGAAACCACACTGGCCTCCGTCCCCCAAGATCTGCGCTCCTTCGCCCCGCAAGCCAAGGGATATGTCACCGATGACTTCATCGAAAACCACGATATTTCCGTACAAGCCGACTCCGACTTCCAGCTCGCCTCCCTGATTGCCCTGGCCGCCATCGCGCTGATACAAATCTTGGCCTGGGGGCGGCTGCGTCTGGCCGCGGTGGTCTTCGTTCCCGCCTTGGTAGGTATGGTGTTTTCTCGCGCCACCGTGAATCTAGCTTCCCTCTTCGTTGCCCCGAATCCCGAAGACCCCGCCCTGGTCACCATGCTTTGCCTGGGTATCGTCACCGGTTATGCACTCACCTTTCTCAAACAAGCCCGCACCGGGGTCGCGATTGTCCGCTACACCGGAGAATCCCACAGGTATCCACCCGCCAGGCCAAGCAACGCCGGGTACGACGCAACGTCGCGGGATCGGCTCTGGACCAGGTTTTCGCCCACACCTCGATCGCCATCATGTGGTCCTCGGGTCTGCTGATTCTCGCCCTCGCCACCGTATGTATCTTCCCAGCCAATTCGCTGCGCTGGGTGGCGGTGGTCTCAATTTTGTCGATTCTGGGATGCCTCGGAATTGGACTGACCCTGGTACCAGCCATCATCTACGCCTACCTGCAGTGGCTGGAACTGCCTCCCGCACCTTGGAACCAAAAACTACGCGACGTCCTCGCCACGTCCTGGGCCGGCCTCGCCCAGAAAACACAACAACTACGGCAAAAACTACCCCTTAACCGCCTCCAAGGTGCGGCGCTTGCCGGGATAGTGCTGCTGGGGGCTTGCCTGCCGGTGCTGGGCCTGACCTGGCATACTTCCGCTTCACGCGACCTGCCCAGCTGGGCCGAATCCGCCCAGTTCCATACGCTTCGCGCCAGCCAATATGGCTCCACCGCTCAAGACGCCGACATCCAAGTCCTGGCGAAAACCACCCAAGGCGCCCTGACTACTTGGTCTTCCAAAGTCCTGGCCCTCAAAGGTGTCGCCTCCTCTACTGTCGACCCCAACACCTACGGGGACTACCTGGTGCTCGACGTGAATCTGCAACCCGGCGCGACGAATCGCAAAGCCATGAAAGTCGTTTCCCAGATTCGCGAACTGAAAGCCAAGTTCCCCATCATGGTCACCGGCGCGGCGGCGAACCAGATTGACTTCGGGAACAAAGTCTTGCAGATTGTCCCCACCTTGATGGTTCCCATCATGTTCATCTCTTCGGTGCTGATGATGATTCGTGCCACCGGGCGCAGGCAGGGATCGCTGGTGGCGGGAGTGCTCAACGTCTTCATCGTCACCGGTGCCTTGGGGCTGACCGCCCTGACCTTCCAGGACGGAATATTTTCCTGGATTCCGCTATTCCCTCACTCTGGCGGGGTGGAACCCAGCGTGGTGGTGCTGCTGGTGGGTTACGGTTTCGCCCTGGCTCTCGATCACCAGCTCCACACCTTGAACCGGCAGCGCATCCCGCTGGCCACCGAACTGCCCGACGACACTCACCTGTCCAAGATTTCGGGGAATTCCTCGATGCTGTGGCTGCGTACGGCCTGTCTACTGGTGACTTTCTTGGCATTCCTGCCGGTGCACCTCCAGGCGGTGAAGCAAAGCGCCTTCGCCATGGGGATTGTGCTGGTGCTGAACTCGATTTTCTCCAGGATCTTACTCAACCCGGTCTTAGCTGCGGAAAACGCCCGTCGCGGTCCCAGCGCAGAGCAGCTGTGGGGAGCGGAAGAACCGGCAGATACCATCGAAACTGCTGAATCAGCCGATCCGGATAACCGCGCCGATACAGCCCCAACAAACCCCCTCAGTCCAGGAAGTCGACCGGCCCCGCCCCAGCCCGCACCAATACGGGAGCCGAATCCACCAGGTTTAAAAACCGTGGTGGCCTCGGTGGAGCCACAAGGTGAATCAATAATCGCATCCACCAGGTGGTCGACTTTCGCTACCACGTCTACGAATTCCGACAGCGGTTCTTCCTCGCCGGGCATCAGCAAGGTGGAAGACAAGATTGGCTCCCCCATCTCTTCCACCAGACTCAGCGCAACCACGTGGTCGGGAATCCGCACCCCCAAGGTGTGTTTTTTCTTGTTCAACGTCGCGCGCGGAACTTCCTTGGTCCCTTTGAGGATAAAGGTATAAGGCCCGGGGGTCAGGGACTTTATCAGCCGATAGTTCGCATTAGAAACCAGCGCCAGCTGCCCTATCTGGGCAAATTCTCGACACACCATCGTGAAGTCGTGTTTTTCGTCGAGCTTGCGAATGTCGCGAATCCGCTCCAGGCCCGCCCCGTTCGCCAGGGCACAACCCAGGGCGTAACCTGAATCTGTGGGGTAGGCCATAATGCCGCCCTGTCGCAGCAAATCGGCAATCTGCCCCACCAAGCGCGCCTGGGGGTTCACCGGGTGCAGTTCAAACACTTTCGCATTCATCGCGGTTTTTCCTTTCACGAGGCCGCCAAAGGCACCTGACTCTTTTCGTAGGGGTGGTTTCCTGGTCGAGGTGAGCGGCCTGGTCCCCGGTTGGGTTGCGGTTGCGGGGAATGGGTTTAGGCCGGTGTCACTTTTCAGTTTCTTCTTCCTCCGGGACGTAATCCACCCCGGTCTCGGCGCGCTGTGCATCGGGAATCGGCGCGGGAGCAGCGGTGAGCGGATCGAAACCATCGCCGGCCTTGGGGAAGGCGATGACATCACGAATGGAAGGAGAAGCGGTCAGCATCCCGGCGATGCGGTCCCACCCCAGAGCCAAACCACCGTGCGGCGGGGCGCCGTACTTGAAGGCATCCAACAGGAAGCCGAAACGTGCCTGCGCTTCTTCGGGGCTGAATCCCATCACCTTGAAGACGCGTTCTTGGATATCGCGACGGTGGATACGGATGGAACCACCTCCCAGTTCCACGCCGTTGCACACAATATCGTAGGCATAGGCCAAGGCCGAACCCGGGTCGGTGTCGAAGTTATCCAGGCATTCGGGCTTGGGGGAAGTGAAGGCGTGATGCACTGCGGTCCAGGCGGAATGCCCCAAAGCCACGTCACCTTCCGCCACAGCTTCCCCGGAGGGTTTAAAGAGCGGTGCGTCCACGACCCAGGTAAAAGCCCAGGCCTTGGGGTCGATCAGGCCGCAGCGCTTGCCGATTTCAATGCGAGCCGCCCCCAACAGGGTCTGGGAGGCGGCGCGTTGCCCGGCGGCGAAAAAGATGCAATCCCCCGGTTTCGCACCAGTGGCTGCGGCCAGACCCGCACGCTCGGTATCGGAAAATATTCTTGGAAACTGGGCCCCCCATTTCGCCATTTTTCATCGATGGTGACATAGGCCAGACCTTTGGCTCCGCGGGCTTTGGCCCATTCTTGCCAAGCGTCGAAGGTGCGGCGCGGTTGCGAGGCACCACCGGGCATCACCACGGCGCCCACATAGGGGTTTTGGAATACCCTAAACGGAGTGTCTTTGAAGTATTCACTCAGTTCCACTAGTTCATAGCCAAAACGCAGATCGGGTTTATCCGAGCCGAATCGGTCCATGGCTTCTTTGAAGGGCATGCGCGGCAAAGGTAGGGGCAAATCCACCCCGATTACCGCCCAAACTTCCTTCAAGATGTCCTCGGTAACCGCGATGACATCATCTTGGTCCACAAAAGACATTTCCAGGTCCAGCTGGGTGAATTCGGGCTGACGGTCGGCGCGGGAGTCCTCGTCGCGATAGCAGCGGGCCAGCTGATAGTAGCGTTCCATCCCGCCCACCATCAACATCTGCTTGAACAACTGTGGGGATTGAGGCAGGGCGTACCACGAACCGGGACGAATCCGGGCGGGCACCACAAAGTCACGGGCCCCTTCTGGGGTCGAACGCGTCAAGGTGGGGGTCTCTACCTCGATGAACTCGTGTTTATCCATGACGCGACGCGCGACTTGGGAAATCTTGGAGCGCAGCACCATGTTTTCGTGCAGCTTGCGTCGACGCAAATCCACGAAACGGTAGCGCAGCCGGATTTCCTCCCCCACTTCACCGGACTTCTCGGCGTGCTCGGAAACCTGGAAAGGCAGGGTCTCGCAGGTGTTGAGAATCTCGACCTCATCTGCCATCACTTCGATTCCCCGGTGGGGATTTCGGGGTTCTCGTTGCCAGCGGGACGCTGGCGCACCTTGCCGGTTACCTTGAGGACGTATTCGTTGCGGACCTCGCGCACCACATCTTCACTCACCACCAACTGCACGATTCCCGAGGCATCGCGGAAATCCATGAAGGCTACCCCGCCGTGGTCACGACGACGATCCACCCAGCCTGTCAGGGTGACGGCTTGTCCATCGTGTTTCAGGTTCAGTTCGCCACACTTGTGAGTCCTCAGCATTCGCGCTCCCCCTTTTCTCGGTTTTTCGGCACGTGGGTTATCCCAGCGCCTTGCATAGTCTATAACTTGGCAGGGCTGGGTAGAAATAACGCGAAGACACATTCCAGGCTCGGTGCTTGGGTTTCGTCCCGGTTCCAGACGAGAGTGCCGCGACGGTTCCCAGCCCCGTCGCCGCACTTGGCCTTCACACCTCAGTTATTTCTACGTGCTCCCAAGCTTCCGGGCCAGTTCGCGCAGATCGGATTCGGTAGCGGCTCTAGGCATCAACCGCCACCACTTGGGGGCGCAGCAGTGCGGGGTCAGGCTCAAAAGTAGCGGCATCAGCGTCGAACTGACTCTGGTCCTCCAAGTTCTTTACCTGGCCCTCTCCCACGAACCACACATAGGGAATTCCCCGGTTCAAGGCGTACTTGATTTGCTTGCCGTACTTTGCCGCATTGGGACTGACTTCGGTGGCGATGCCGCGTTTACGCAGCTGCTGTGCCACCATATCAGCCTGGTTGCGGGTCTCTTCGCTGTCGACCGCCACTAAAACACAGGTGGGAACACTGCGGCTGACCGAAACCCAACCGTGAGCCAAGATAATGCTGATTAGTCGCGTCAGACCCACCGACATCCCTACCCCGGGGTATTTCTTTTTCCCCGAAGTCACCAGGTTGTCATAGCGTCCCCCGCTCGAAATCGAACCGATATGTTCACCACCTTCGATAAAGGTCTCGTAAACCATCCCGGTGTAGTAGTCCAAGCCGCGGGCAATCTTAAAGTCAGCCTCGACATTGTCCCGGCCCCGCGCGGCGGCGGTTTCCAACATGCGCTTGACTTCCTCCAGGCCTTCTTCCAGCAGCGGATCATTCAATCCCAGCTCCCGTACCTGGTTCACCACCTGTGGATCAGTTCCGTGAATCCCCGCCAGTTTCCACACCGTCTCTACCTGTGCCTCGCTGAGTCCCTGGTCGGACAGCATCTGTGAAACACCTCCGGGGTGACTTTGTCGTGCTTGTCGATGACTTGCAGCACCGGCTCCACCTCAGTCAAGCCCATGGCGTTGCAGGCTCCTTGCAGGACTTTTCGCGAATTCACGTGCACCACGGCGCGCGGAATCGGCATAGCGTCCAGAGCCTCCGCCATAATCAGCGGTACCTCTATCTCGAAATGCGCCGGCAGGGTTTCGCCAGCCACCATATCGATATCGGCCTGCACGAATTCGCGGAATCGACCTTCCTGAGGACGTTCTCCTCGCCAGACTTTCTGAATCTGGTAGCGCCGAAATGGAAAGTGCAGCAGATGTGCGTTTTCCCCGACGTAGCGCGCCAAAGGAACCGTCAAATCAAAATGCAGCCCGTTTTTCTTCGCCTCTGTTCCCTCCTTGTCCTGCAGCCGGGACAAGACATAGACCTCTTTCGAGGTCTCCCCTTTGCGTTCCAGCTCGGACAGCGGCTCCACGGCGCGGGTCTCGAGGTGAGAAAAACCGTGCAGTTCGAAAACCCTGGTCAGAGTGGCAATCAGGTGGTCCTCGAGGAGCTTTTCCTCCGGGGTAAATTCGGGGAATCCAGACAGAGATGTTGCAACCATAGTGTTATCGTTTCACCTTCGTATTAGTTGAATAGGAACGGGTTGGAGCGCAGTTCTTCCCCCCACGAGGTCGCCTGGCCGTGTCCGGGCAAAAGTAGCGTTTGCGGGGCGATGACTTGTCGCAAGGTACGCAGGGTTTCCTCCATGGCTTTGGGGTCCGAGTGTGGCAGGTCGGTGCGCCCCACACTACCGCGAAACACCACGTCACCGGAAAAACCAAACAGGGCGTCCTCGTCCGGGGGGAAGCCCAGACCTTGCCCGTGGTCGTGTACCTTGCCCGAAAGAAAGAACATGGTACACCCCGGGGAATGTCCCGGAGCCAGGAAGGCACGCACGGCCAAACCGGGCCACAACTGCGCACCTCCTTCGGCAAAGAACGCCGGGTCCAGCTCCGTGGGGGCCACGGCTTGCCACGGACCGGCATTAGCCGCCATGTATCCGGCGTTGCCCAGTTGCTCGGCCGGGCCCGGGGCGTCGAACCAGAACATATCTGGGGCGCTGATGAGGATGGGAGCCTCAGGGTTGAGCTGTTGCACCTGGTGGGCATCCCAGATGTGGTCGGCGTGTCCGTGGGTCAGCAAGATAGCGCCCAGCTGCATCTGGAGGCTTTCCAGAACCTGCTTGACTCGTGGAAAATTCCCGGCCCCGGGATCCACCACCAGGGCCTGGCCCGTCTCGGTACCCAAGACATAGGTGTTCTCGGAGTAAATCGGCGAAACTATCCGCAAAAGATCCATAGGTACAGATTAACGGATTTTGCGGGAAATAGATTTCAAAGCATCAGGTTATTAGCTGGGGGGATTTTCCAGTAAAGTACTGATTGCGTGCGAAAGCGTCGCGCAAATTTAGAGAACGGTTTTACTAACCCCGTCACAGGAGGCACCATGAACACGCCAGAAGAAAACCCGGCCACCGCCACAACCGAATCCACCCCGACACCAACGCAAACTCCGGAAAAGACCTCGGCTCCCGTCCTCGACGCGGGCGAAGAAATGGCGAAAACCCAGACCTCGGACCTTGCCACCGCCCCCTCACCAGAGGAAAAGCCGGCCCCACAACCCACCACTCAGAAATCGAACTTCACGCCGGTGGACCTTTCTAATGGCAAACCTCAGGCACCTCAGGTGCATTCCCCGGCCGAAAAACTGGCGATGGAGGAAGCCGCCAAGTACGGGCGTGTCGACGCCGAGGGGCGTGTCTTCGTCAATGACGCCGGGGTAGAGCGCGAGGTGGGGCAATATCCCGACGAGGTCCCCGCCCAACCTTTCGCGCTCTACGTGCGTCGGTTCTTGGACTTGCAGGCACAGGTTGATTTGGCCCAGGCGCGTATGCCCGGTCTCAAGGCCAACGAGATTGATTCCACTCTGCACTCCCTGGACAAGGCCCTGGAATCGCCTATGGCTGTTGGCAACCTCGAAGGGCTGCGCCAGCGGGTCGCCGCGCTGCGTGAATCCGGTCAGGCACGCAAGGAGGAGCTGGCCCAGCTGCGCGAAGAAGCCAAGGCCAAGACCCTGGCACTGCGCACTTCGATTGTGGAAGGTGCCGAAAAGATCGCTTCCCAAGATCCCCACCGAACCCAGTGGAAACAGTCTGGAACCCGGCTTCGCGAATTGCTCGATCAATGGAAAGAGTCCCAGCGCAAGGGGCCCCACATCGACCGCGCCACCGAGGACGCCCTGTGGAAGCGCTTCTCGGCGGCTCGCACGGCTTTTGACCGTCACCGTAAACAGTACTTCTCGAATCTCGACGCCAAGCAGGCCGAGGTGAAGGCCAAGAAAGAGGCTCTGATTGCCCGCGCCAAGGAACTGGCGACTTCCACCGATTGGGCCCGGACTTCCGCACTGTATCGCGAGTTGATGAATGAATGGAAGGCGGCCGGGCAGGCTTCGCGCAGGGACGATAACTCGCTGTGGGAGCGCTTCCGTGAAGCCCAGCAGGGCTTCTTCGATGCCCGCCAAGCCGCGAATCAGCAGGCCGACCAGGACGAAGCGGCCAGCTTGGCGGCAAAGGAAAAAGCTGTTGGAGCAGGCCAAAGCGCTGTTACCAATCAAGAACCTGGATACGGCAAAGGCCACTTTCCGCGATTTGTTGGATAAGTGGGACGAGGCCGGACGGGTGCCGCGTTCGGAAGTGTCACGCCTGGAGTCGGGGTTGCGTTCGGTAGAGCAGGCCATCGCCAATGCCGAACAGGAGGAATGGAACAAGTCCAATCCGGAAACCAAGGCTCGCGCCGAAGGCTTGGTGGGTCAGCTCGAGGAAAAGATTGCTCAGCTGGAGGAACAGATTGCCGCGGCTAAGGCCCAAGGCAAAGACACCAAGAGCCTGGAAGACGACCTGGCGGCCCGCCAGGCCTGGTTAGCTCAGGCGCGAAAAACTGCGGCAGAGTAACCTGCCACGCCTTTGGAACTACCCTAAAGTGGAGGCCCTTTCGGGGCCTCCACTTTGCTTTTACCTTGCTTTACTTTGCTCCGGATGAGACGCGGGTGGCGGAATACACCCCGGGGATAGCACCCAAAGCATTCAGGATGTGCTGCAGATGCGAGGTGTCGGCCAGTTCGAAACTCCACCGAGAATACGCCACCCGGTCGCGGGTGGTAGAGATATTCCCCGTCAAGATATTTACGTGGTTGTCTGAAAGCACCTTGGTGACATCAGACAGCAGTCCGGAACGGTCCAAAGCCTCGATCTGGACCTGAACCATGAAGCCGTGGTGGGGTGATCAGCCCATTCCACGGTCACTACCCTTTCGGGCTGGTTGGCGTCCAGTCTCTCGGCATTGGGACAGTTGGTGCGATGCACGGAAACCCCGTGGCCGCGAGTCACGAAACCCATGATTTCGTCCCCGGGAACAGGGGTGCAGCACTTGGCCAGTTTGGTCCACAGATCGTCGGTGTTTTGTCCGTCAACCAGGATTCCCGATCCGCGACCCGCATCGGCAGAGATAGTGGATTCGCCCGGTGTGATTTCTTCGGTCAGGGTTTCTTCCGCACCTTCTTCACCCCCGGACAGAGCCAGGGAGCCGCTCTACCACAGCCTGTGCCCCCACGTGGTTGTCCCCCACCGAGGCATAGAGCGCCTCGAGGTTCTGCAGGCCCATCTCTTTGGCGATGTGCTCGAGGGATTCATGATTCGCCAGGCGGTGAATCGGCAGGCTCTGTTTACGCAGGGCTCGGGCGATGGCTTCGCGACCGTTTTCAATGAATTCTTCGCGGCGTTCCTTGCTGAACCAGGCTTTGATCTTGGTCTTAGCGCGGGGGTTTGGACGAAACTGAGCCAATCCCGCGAGGGTCCCGCCGTGGGGGATTTCGATGTGAAAATCTCTACCGTGTCGCCGTTATCCAACTTGGAATCCAAAGGCACCAGTTTCCCGTTGACCTTCGCCCCTACCGTGCGGTCCCCCACCTCGGTGTGCACCGAATAGGCAAAGTCCACCGGGGTGGATCCCGCCGCCAACACCACGACTTCACCGCGAGGGGTAAAGACATAAACCTGCGCGGAAGCGATTTCGTAGCGCAGCGAATCCAGGAACTCGCCGGGATCTTCGGTTTCTTTTTGCCAATCCACCAGCTGACGCAGCCACCCCATCTCGTTGTCGGCGTCCAGCAGGGTGGGTCCCCCAGCCTCCTTGGTGGATTTCGCGTTGGGGTTTTCCTTGTACTTCCAGTGCGCCGCGATACCGAACTCGGCCCGTCGGTGCATCTCGAAGGTGCGGATCTGGATTTCTACCGGTTTCCCTTGCGGCCCGATAACCGTGGTGTGGAGGGACTGATAGAGGTTGTACTTGGGCATGGCGATATAGTCTTTGAAACGCCCCAGCATCGGCTGCCACTTCGAATGCATCAACCCCAGCACGGCATAGCAGTCCTTAACGGAGTCAACCAAGATTCGAATCCCGATCAAGTCATAGATGTCTTTGAAGTCTCTGCCCCGCACAATCATCTTTTGATAAATCGAATAGTGATGCTTGGGTCTTCCCGTGATGGTGGCGCGAATCTTGGATTCACGCAGCTGGGCGTCAATCTGGGATATCAACAGATTCAACTGTTTTTCACGTCCCGGCGAGGCCTGCGCAATCAAGTGGTCGATTTCTTGATAGATATTGGGGTACAGAGTCTTAAACGCCAAGTCCTCCAGTTCCCACTTGATGGTATTCAAGCCCATACGGTGCGCCAAGGGCGCATAAATCTCCAGGGTTTCCTTGGCTTTCTTCGCCGCGCTTTCTTTGCCCACATATCTCCAGGTACGTGCATTGTGCAGGCGGTCAGCTAGTTTTATCAGTAGCACCCGGATATCCCGGGCCATCGCCACGATCATCTTCCGAATGGTTTCGGCCTGGGCAGAGTCTCCGTACTTAATCTTGTCCAGTTTCGTCACACCGTCAACGAGGTTGGCGATGTTTTCGCCGTATTCTTCCCGGCAGCGCTCCAGGGAATAATCGGTGTCTTCGACTGTGTCGTGCAGCAGTCCCGCCGCCACGATAGTTTCTGAAAGCCCCAGCTCCGCCAAAATCGTCGCCACCGCCACGGGGTGAGTGATATAGGGTTCACCAGACTTGCGAAATTGTCCTACGTGACAGCGCTCCGCGGTCTCATAGGCCCTCACCAACAGGGCAGTATCACCGCGGGGATGATTCTCTTTAAAGGCACGCAACACCGGCTCTAGCTCGGGGTGCACGACTTTGCCCCGAGATAACCAAGACAGGGGCGAACGGGACAGCCCCACCCCAAACGCGGGAGTGTCTTGGGAATGTGTCGCCTCTGAACTCATAACTGGATTGTATGACTTTCCAGTTCCGCGCGGAAACTATTAGCGGCAAAGTCAGGACTTGGCCCCTGACGCGAAGCTAATCCCGACTACCACTGTGAGGCCCACGCCTACCCCGCGCCCTCACGTTCTTAGAGCTGCAACAGGGTCTGGAAAGGCGTATCTCCCAAAGCTGCCCGGCCGCCCAAATCCACCAACTCCATCAGCGCAAAGATCTCGACTACGTGACCACCGGCCTTTTCCAGCAGCTCCAGAGAAGCCGAAGCGGTACCTCCGGTGGCCAAAAGATCATCCACCACCAAAATGCGATCCAGCCCGTTCACCGTGGCGGGAGCCACCTCAACCGAAGCCGTACCGTACTCCAGGGCATAACTGGTTCGAATCACATCACCGGGCAGCTTCCCGGCTTTGCGCACCATAATCATGGGGATTCCCAGCTCGACCGCCAAGGTCGAAGACAGAATGAAACCGCGTGACTCCAACCCTGCCACCGCATTGATGTAGCCGCGGTAGTGCTCGGCCAAACCCCGAATCAGCCGTTGGAAGGGCTCACCGGAAGCCAACAGTGGGGAAAAATCCCGAAACAGAATCCCGGGTTCTGGAAAATCCAGATAGGAATTCAAGTGTTCGGAAACAATCTGGGCCAACTGTGGGTCCAGGGGGCGGGGATGACTCGCTGCGGTATTCACTTGCGGGGCTTCTTTCGCTTGGGCTGTGCGGACTGTCCCTGGTGGGAACCCGGGACCATCGGCGCGGCGACCGTTACCGGGGTCACTCCGGCAGCAATCTTGGCTTTGGCGTCTTCCACATCCCCGCCTTCGGCTTCGATACTCTCCAGGGCCTTGGCGCGGGCCCGATCGATCTTCTCGTTATGTGCCCTTGATCGGAGCCGAGGCATCACGAATCACGGTCAACAGCGGGGTCGCAATAAAGATCGAGCTGAAGGTACCCACAATCATCCCGATGAACAGCGGCATCGAAATATCGCGCAGTGAGGAAGCCCCCACCAGTGCGGAACTGAGGAACAAAATCGCCGCCACCGGCAAAATCGCGGTAACCGAAGTGTTGATGGAACGCACCATGGTTTGGTTGATCGACAGATTCGCCAACTCGTCATACTTGGAGCGCGACTGATTGAACATATCCCGGGTGTTTTCGCGAATCTTGTCAAAAACCACCACAGTGTCGTACAGCGAGTACCCCAGAATCGTCAAGAAGCCGATGATGGTTGCGGGGGTGACTTCCACCTGGGTGAAAGCGAAAACCCCAATCGTGATGAAGAAGTCGTGCGCCAGGGCGAACAGCGCGGCCGCCGCCATGGTCCAGGTGCGGAAATACGCCATCAGCAGCAGCGATACCAGCACCAGGAACACCACCAGACCCAAGATGGCTTGGTTAGACACCGAGGCACCCCACGAAGGCCCGATAGACCCTTTAGAGACATTGCTGGCTTCGACGTCATAGGCTTTGGCCAAGGCGTTTTGCACCTTGGTTTCCACCGCGGTATCCAACCTAGAGGTCTGGATCCGCAACGCAGAAGTTCCCATCTGGAAAACCTTGGGAGTTTCGCTCACCCCATTGGCCTTCAAGGTGTCGTAGGCCGGCTGCTGGGGCGGATTCGAGGTGGTGGTGGAAATCGTAAACTCGGTTCCGCCTTTGAAATCAATCGAGGGGTTTACGCCCAACAGTAAAATCCCCACCAGAGAATCAGAATCAGCACTCCCCCGATTCCCAGGAAAACCTTGCGCTTCGCAATGATGGCATAGGACTTTTTCCCCGAATACAGGGCGTTACCCCACTGTGCGTAAGTCATCATTTCGCGTCCTCCTCTCGGGTCGAGGCTGCGTCTTTCGGTGTTTCATCCTCGGTTGCGGTTTCTTCCCCTCTCGAGGCCGCCGGTTCGGTTTTTTCGTTGGTTGGGCGACTTTCCTCCGTCGAGGCCGTCACTTCAGTTTTCGCCTGAGTTTCAGTTTCCGCTTCGGTTTTCGTCTCTACGGCAACGCTTCCCTCGGCTGCTTCTGCCTCGTGGGCAGCCTTGGCGCGAGCCAAAGAAACCTCGGGGGCTGCGACTTTCCCGACCCGCTGTTTCTTGGCGGAGCTGGAACGCGAAACCGTGTGAACATAGGTCCGCCCCCCGGTGGCACCCAAGTGTTCGGGATCCAATCCAGAGAACTTACGTCCCTCACCGAAGTAGCGGGTCTTAACCAACAGGCTCATCATCGGGTGGGTAAAGAGGAAGATAATCGCCAGGTCCATCACGGTGGTCAGACCCAGGGTAAAGGCAAAGCCTTGCACACCACCCACAGCCAGCACATAGAGCACCACCGCAGCCACCAGGTTCACTACGTCAGACACCACGATGGTGCGCTTGGCGCGCGCCCAGCCGGTTTCTACCGCGGTGCCCAGCGGTTTGCCGTCACGCACTTCGTCGCGGATACGTTCGAAGTAGATAATGAACGAGTCCATCGTCACACCCACGGCGACAATCAAACCAACCACGCCCGCCAAAGATAGACGATATCCCATCGACCAAGACAGGATTGCCACCACCAGATAGGTAAGCACCCCGGCAAAAATCAGCGAGGCGGTAGCCACTGAAGCCAAGGCATGGTACTGCCACAGCAGGTAGAGCACCACCAGCACCAGACCTACCAGGGCGGCATAGAAGCCGACCTTCAGGTGTTCCGAACCCAAAGTCGCCGAGATACGCTGCTCGGACTGCACTTCGAAGTTCAAAGGCAGAGAGCCGAACTGCAACTGGTTAGCCAAAGTCGCCGCAGAATCGCGCGTCAAGGAACCCGAAATCGAAGCCGAACCGTTGAAAGAAGGAGCATTGATACCGGGGGCGGAAACCACCAGCGAATCCAGCACGATAGCGAAACGGTTGTTATCCCCTCGCGGCGTTGGAACCTTGAATGTGGTTGGGGTAGAGCACCTTAGCTACCTCGTCGAACTTCTTGGACCCTTCGGAGTTCAACCGAAGCGCAACTTCCCACTGTCCGTTGGCGTTACCCTGCTGGGTACGCCCCATCCCGGAAGAGGCCGACTTCACATCGGTACCCGAGAGCACCTGGGGACCCAAGATGTATTTCTGGTATCCGTTTTTGTCACAGGTAACCAGGTTCTTTTCGGGGTCGTCGTACTGCGAACCACCCTTGAGCGAAGCCGGATCGGAACAATCCAGGTGCTCAAAGATGAACATATCGCGCACGGTAATCCGCTTGGGATCGTTGATCGTAGAGGCATTTCCCGCAGGGGTGTCGGGGTATTTCTGTGCCTCTTTCATCAACTGATCGAAAGGAATCGCCGCGCTGGTGGCAGCGGTGGGTGCCGGTGTGGGGGTGACTTTGGCAGTGGCCGAGGGCGTCGCCTCCGGTGTGGCCGCGGTATCGGAGGCATTGGGGTCGGTTGCACTACGTCGGGCCTGAGTAGCGCCAGTTTCGGTCGGGGCAATAGTTGCGTCAGGAGTCTGTGCGGTAGGGGTGGCTTGCGGAGTAACTTCGGTACTCGTCGAGGTCGAGGCAGAGCTATTCCCCGTGAGCTTCGCCAAGACCTGGGCAGGATCAGTATTCGCAGTGGCGCGGCCAGCACCAGAGAGCAGCACGGTACGGAAACGCATCACTGCTGAGGAACGCACCAGGTTCAAGGTTTCTTCCGAAGGAACACCGGGCAAGCCCACCGAGATGTTCTCCGAACCGTTGCGGGCAATCTCGGCTTCTGCCACACCCGAGGCGTCCACACGCTGGCGAATCACCTCGATGGCCTGGTCGATATCGGCTGAACTGACGGTGGCTTTCGAACCATCGGTAGCCTTCGGGGTCAGAATCAGCTGAGTCCCGCCCTCTAGGTCAATCGCCAGTTTCGGCACGTAGGATCCGTCAGAGAACAATGTCGAACCCACCAGGGTTCCCGCCAAGGCAAGTATGAGAACCACAAAGGTAATCAGGGTGCGCCCGGCCTTATTCTTAGATTTCGTGGCAGCCACTTACATTCCTTCTCGTAATAATCAATCTGTAGTGAGGGGCTTGGTCTCAGACATTCTCGCCAAAGCCGCTATCTTTGTCTTCCTCTGTGGTCAAATCCCCGTCGAGGTCTGCCGCCTCGGATTCGGGGGAGTCTTCGTTTTGGGTTTTGGCTCCCGGCTGTGTAGAGGTGTTTTCCTCTCCCAGGGCACCGAAACTGGGTTCACGCACCTCGGCAATGGCGCGGATATCCCACAGCGTCTCATCTCCGGTGAGGTTTTCGAGGGTAACTACTTCCCCGGTGACCTCTACGACTTTCCCGTAGAAGCCCGCGGTGGTGCGCACCCAAACGCCGGGCTCCAGTTGCTTTCGCAGGGCTTCGCGCTGTTGCTCCATCTGGGCAACGCGTTTCTTTCCCGAACGGGAAAGCACGAACAACATCAGCACGAACATCGCACCGATGAGAATCCAGGACCATAGGGAGTAACCGCCTTGAGCAGCAGTCGAAGCGCTTTGAATGGGCAGCACAAAAACACCTTTCTCGAATAAGGACACCTGGAAAAGTCTAAGGCCTGAAACCTAAAAACGAAAACTTATCTCAGGAAAACAGGGTATTTTCCCCCGGCACTGCCAGCCCCAGGTGCTGGTAGCCTCGAGGGGTGATGGCGCGTCCTCGCACGGTTCGCACCAGCAGACCTTCGCGCACCAAAAAGGGCTCCACCACTTCTTCTACGGTTTGGGGTTCCTCCCCCACCGAAACCGCCAGGGTGTTCAACCCCACCGGTCCACCCCCGAATCTCTCTATCACGGCGCGCAGCACCGCCCGGTCCAGGCGGTCCAGACCCAGTTCATCGACCTCGAACAAGGCCAGGGCCCCCCGGGCTGAATCCAAGTCGCACTGGGAATGACCGTGCACCAGGGCATAGTCAATCACGCGGCGCAACAGGCGGTTCGCCACGCGCGGGGTACCGCGGGAGCGACTGGCGATTTCCAAGGCCGCCTCGGAGGTGATGTTCTCTCCCAGCAAAGCCGCACTGCGTTTGACGATTTTCGCCAAATCGGTGGCTTCATAGGGCTCCATATGCGCGGTGAAGCCAAAACGGTCTCGCAGCGGTGCGGGAAGTTGACCGGAACGCGTCGTGGCTCCCACCAGGGTGAAAGGCGGCAGCTGCAAAGGAATCGAGGTGGCGCCGGGGCCTTTCCCCACCACCACATCGACACGAAAATCCTCCATCGCCAGGTACAGCATCTCTTCGGCCGGTCGCGCCAGGCGGTGAATCTCGTCTATGAACAAAACATCGCCTTCCTGCAGGGAAGACAAAATCGCAGCCAGATCCCCGGCGTGCCCGATGGCAGGGGCCGGAAGTCAGGCGCAGCAAGTATTCATCTCTTGGGCGATAATCATCGACAAAGTGGTTTTCCCCAGCCCGGGAGGACCGGCCAAAAGCACGTGATCGGCGGCTTGTCCGCGTTCTTTAGCGGCCCGCAACACCAGTTCCAACTGGGTCTTTACCGTGTCCTGACCCACGAATTCCCTGCAGGGTCTTGGGGCGCAGGGCCGCCTCAACCGCGCGTTCCTCATCCGGAGATGCGGCGTCGACCAAACGCTGGGAGTAATCGAAATCAGACTCAGCCATGCTTGCCACCCAAGTACTGCAAGGCCTCGCGCAGTGCCGTTCCCGCATCCTTGGCTTGGACCTGCGATACAGCTTCGCTGGCCTGAGGGGCAGACCATCCCAATCCCACCAGGGCTTCTATTACCGCGTTCGCATCGAAATCCCCCGCGCCCACGACGCTTCCTGTCAAAGGAACGGAAACACTGCCCACCACACCGAGTTTATCGCCAATCTCTATGGCCATGCGTTCGGCGGATTTCTTCCCCACCCCGGGAATGCGTTGTAGGGCGGCCAAATCACGCGCAGCCACAGCTGTGGCGAGTTCCGTCGGGGAAAGCACCGACAACGCCGCCAATCCCAGTTTGGGTCCGATACCTTTCACCTGCATCAGAATGGCAAAAGCCGCACGCGCCTTAGTGGAGGCAAAGCCGTAGAGGGTCATGGCATCTTCGCGCACAATCAGATAGGTGTGGGCATCTACGGTTTCCCCTACTTGCCAAGAAGCCAGGGTATCGGGGGTGGCGAAAACCTCCCACCCCATTGAACCAGCCAAAATAACGGCCCGGTCCAGGTGTTTGGCCACGACTTCCCCGCGCAGCATCGCTATCACCGGCGCTCCTCCTCACTCCATTCGAACACTTGTACTATAACCTACTTCACCTCACCACACCCAGACACACCCCACTCTCATCGCCCCGACCGCGAACCGGGAACGAAAACACAGAACCTCGAACCGGGAACCCTAGGGGGGGCCACCTCAACGTCCCCGCGAAGCCGCTGCCCCGGAACGCCGAGACTGGGCCTGGGCCTGGGCCCACTGCTGCTGGGCCGGGGTCAGCTTCGTGCCGGAGCGCGACTTGATTCCACCCGAAACCGAAACGGTGAAGTCACCATCTTGACCGGCACCCAAGATTCCCGTGCCGCGCCAGGCATGAGCTATCGCAATCGCCAAAGCATCGGCGGCGTCGGCGGGTTTCGGGTGCTCTTTCAACCCCAAGATGCGCGCCACCATCGCCTGCACCTGTGCTTTGGGGGCATTGCCGTTACCGGAAACCGCGGCCTTCACTTCCGAAGGAGTGTGTACCGCTACGGGCAAACCCTGCCGGGCGGCCTCGCACAGGGCGATACCCATGGCTTGCATCGTGGTGGTGACAGACTGGAGGTTTTCTTTGGCGAAGACCCGCTCTACCGCGACAATGTCCGGTTTGAAACCAAGCAGGTTTAGGGTGATGCCCTCAGAGATTTTCAACAGGCGAAAGTGCCAGGCCACCTCCGCGCTGGAACGAATCACTCCCACGTGTACCAGTTGCAAGGCGCGGCCCGGTTCATAGTCGATGACCCCGATTCCACACCTGGTGAGACCGGGGTCAACTCCAAAGATTCGCAAGGTAAGGTCGCTTTACTCGGCTTCGTAGGCGGCGATTACCTCGTCCGAAGCATCGGCATTCATGTAGATGTTCTGGACATCGTCCAAGTCATCCAGGGCATCATAGAGCTTCATGACTTTGCGGTAAGCCTCCAGGTCCAGCTCTACCTTTACCGAAGCCACGAACTGGGATTCGGCGGAATCATAGTCGATGCCGGCTTCTTGCAGAGCGCTGCGAACCGCAACCAGGTCGGTTGGTTCGGACTCAATCACAAAGAGTTCGCCTTCGTCAGAAACCTCTTCGGCTCCCGCATCCATCACGGCTTCCAAAATCTTGTCTTCGTCCAAACCATCCGCGGCGGGGACTTCGATGATCCCGCGGCGGTTGAACTGGTAAGAAACCGAGCCAGGATCAGCCAAAGTGCCATTGTTTCGGGTCAGGGCCGTACGCACATCGGAGGCGGCGCGATTCTTGTTATCGGTCAGGCACTCTACCAAGAAGGCCACCCCGGCCGGACCGTAGCCTTCGTAGGTGATGTTCTGCCAGTCCGCGCCTCCGGATTCCGCTCCCGAACCACGCTTGACCGCGCGATCGATGTTGTCGGCGGGAACCGAGGACTTCTTGGCTTTCTGGATGGCGTCAAACAAGGTCGGGTTGCCCGCGGGTCGCCACCACCGGTACGCGCCGCTACTTCGATGTTCTTAATCAAGCGAGCAAACAGCTTGCCGCGCTTGGCGTCGATAGCAGCTTTCTTGTGTTTGGTAGTGGCCCATTTTGAGTGCCCGGACATGCATATCTCCTTGTTTTCGTTTCTCGATTTAGTCCAGATTACCTCAGTTTGGCCTATCAACGCCAGCGCGGACCTCCCCGGCCGACCCGCGGCCCCACCCGCGGGTTTTGCGGCATCAAACTGCTTTGGACCTGGGGTTTTACCCCGTCGAGGTCCGCCTGAGAGTGAGGGGCAGGGTGCGGTTGGTGGGGAGCATAATATCAGCCAATGAATTTTTTTACTAAAAGCCCTATTCAGGGCTCGAAATGTGCTTTGATTAGTATGTTGAACTTTTTAGACCCATGTGTAGGGAGGAAAAATGAAACTTGGAGTCTTAACTAAAGCCGCGTGGACGGTGCTGGTCGTCTTTTCCCTTCTGGGAGTCGGCACCATGATTTTTGCCCAGGTAAAGTTCGCCATGATGAACGATAGCATTGCCCAACAACTCAAAGAGACGAAACAAGCCCAACGCATCACGACGGCTTCCTCCAATCTCACTAACGATGTGCGCGAATACACCGCCACGATGGACGAGTCCTGGCTCAACAAGTACTGGGAGGAAGTAGCGGCCGGAAACAAAGCCGATGCTATCGAGAACCTCACCAAGTTGGGCGTTCCCAGCTCGGAGCTGGATCTGTTGCACCAAGCCGTAGCTAACTCGGATAACTTGGTCAAGCTCGAGACCCGCGCCCAACGCTTGATTCTGGAGTCCATGAATGTGGCCCAGTCTGCCATGCCCAAAGCTGTAGCCAGTTGGCAACTCGAAGCCTCTGAACAGGCCTTGAGTGCCCTAGAGAAGCAAACTTTGGCTCAGGGAACTGGTCTTTGGCCAAAGCTACAATGACGAGGTGGCGAAGATTATGGCGCCCACGAATCAGTTCCTCGAACAGATGCAGGTGAGACTAAATGCTGATCGCGAATCCGCCCGGGCTCGGGCACATGTCGGGTTGTGGCTGCTTTCTGCTTCAGTCATATTGAACCTACTGGTGCTGTTGGCCTTGCTGCTGCTGTTTAACTACACCACGGCTAAGCCGGTAATTGCCTACCGCCAAATCTTGGCGGATTCAGATGTCAAGGATCTGACGGTGAAGCTGGAGCCCAAGGGGGTCTTTGAGGTTCAGCAACTGGCGGAAACCATCAACGCTAAGAACTCCGGTATCGCCGAACTGATTGGCCAGATCAAGCAGTCCGCCCAAGACCTCAAGGAACAGAGCACCGCCATCGACGCCTCGACTACGAAGATGGGTGCCGACACCTCAGCGGCCGCCCAGCAGGCCGAATCTACCGCCCAAAACGCGTCCGAAGTTTCCGCCTCTATCTCTACCGTGGCCGCGGCTTCCGATGAAATGGGCGTTTCGATCCGCGAGATTGCTTCCAATGCCTCCACCGCAGCAGAAGTGGCGAATAACGCGGTCAGCGTGGCGCAGCGCACCACCCAGATTGTCGAGAAACTCTCTGAGTCCTCCCAGCGCATCGGTGAGGTTATTGCCTCCATCACCCAGATTGCCGAGCAGACCAACCTTTTGGCTCTCAACGCCACCATCGAGGCCGCTCGCGCCGGGGAAGCCGGCAAGGGCTTCGCGGTGGTTGCGGGCGAGGTAAAGGACCTGGCAGCCCAGACCGGGACCGCCACTTCGGATATCTCGGCACGCGTCACTTCGATTCAATCCGATACTCGCGACGCTGAAGAGGCATTGTCTCAGATTACGGAAGTCATCAACCAGATCAACGAAACCCAGACCGTGATTGCCGCTGCCGTAGAGGAACAAACCGCAACGGTGAACGAAATCTCCGCTTCGGTTTCCTCCGCGGCCCAGGGCTCCACCCAGATTGCCGACGCGGTGGGTTCCATGGCACAGGTAGCCCAGAGCTCCGCTACGGAAATCGGCAACGTAGTGGGCAATATGCACACCATGCGGGACATCTCCGACGGTCTTTCCGCCGCGGTTTCTGGCTTCAAGATTGATTCCGCCAAGCCCATAGAGGCACCGGCAGGTAACCCCGCAAACCAATCCTTCGAGGGGAGCTGCGTTGGTGGTGCGGAGCCAGGCTCCGCACCACCAACGCTAGCCACCTCTGCCCAAGCCCGGGAGGGGGGCAATGACCGGACCTCGACGGGGAGGCGAGAACCGGACCTCGACGGGGAGGCGAAGACCGAAGCCGAGGCGGAACCTGGGGCGGAAAATCAGCGCTTCCCTACGGTGCCCTCGGTAATCTCGGGGCAGTTTCCGTCCCAGCCTTTCAGCCAGGACCTGGCCAGAGTGACGAAGTTCAAGGGATACACCACCGTTCCGCCTTGGACCTCAGCCTCCAAATCATCCAGGTTCCACCACCGCCATTCATCCAAGACCTGTTTCTCCACGGCGGTGAAACCGCGGGAGCTAAAGCTCGGGTGTCCCCAGATGCGGGCAAAAAAGAAATCTTCGTCTTGGCGACAGGTGATGGCGTGAAAATCGAAAGTGGCGTGACGCCGCAGCACCGGACCAACCAAAGCTCCCTCGTCTAAGAGGTAGCCGGTTTCCTCGAAAAATTCGCGCCTCGCACCTTGATGCGGCTCCTCGCCGGGCCCCAGCCCTCCCCCGATGGTGAACCACCACCAGTGGGAGGTATCGGAAAAATCATGCCCGCGCAGCAGCAGGAACTCGTCAAACTCGTTGCAAAGCACCACGCGGGCGGCCTGGCGGTGTGGAATCCCCTCCGCATCTGGGGGCCACTCCACCGAGAAGTATTCCTCGGGGGCGATGGCATCGACTTCGGGGGTGTTCTCCGTTTCACTCACCTACTTTCGACCACGGGGTTAAAGTCCAGGTAATGGACGACCTCAGAAGCTTTCCTCGAAACAGTAAATTCTTTCCCACCTGCGCAAATAACACCTTAGACGGACTGCACTCTTTTGTGTTTACAGTATATGGTTAGAGGTGTTCAAATTCGCCCTGTAATGTTCAAAGGAGAATACAGTGCCCCAAGGAAATATGCTTGATGACGCCAAGTCACAAGTCCGCAAGGCCCAAGAAATCTTGGGCTTTGACGAGGTATCTTACCAATACCTCACCACACCTCGCCGGGAATTGGCGGTATCCATCCCCCTGCGCAAGGACGACGGCACCAAAGAGCTGCTCACCGGTTACCGGGTGCAGCACTCGGTGACACGCGGTCCGGCCAAGGGCGGTATCCGCTATGCCCCGCAGGTTGACCTCGATGAAGTACGCGCCCTGGCCATGTTGATGTCTTGGAAATGTGCTTTGTACAACCTGCCCTATGGCGGCGCCAAAGGCGGTATCGTGATTGATCCGCGTAACTACAGCCCCGCCGAACTCGAGAGGGTGACTCGTCGCTACACCTCGGAAATCCTGCCGATTATCGGCCCTGACCAGGATATTCCGGCCCCTGACGTAGGCACCACCTCAGAGATGATGGCGTGGATGATGGATACCTACTCCGTCGCCCAGGGTCGCACCGTGCTGGGTGTAGTTACTGGCAAACCGGTGTCTATGGGTGGTTCGCTGGGGCGTTCCGTTTCCACTTCTTATGGTGTGATGTTGACCGCGCGTGCTGCCATGTTGGAACGCGGAGTCAACCCCACCAAGGCCACCGCCACCGTACAGGGTTTCGGTAAGGTCGGTTCGGATGCCGCGCGTTACCTGCACGAAATCGGCACCAAGGTGGTGGCGGTTTCCGATATCTACGGCGCCATCTACAACGCCGCTGGTCTGGACATCCCCGCCCTGATGGAGTACGTGGCAAAGACCGGTAAAGTCGTGGGTTTTCCCGGTTCCCAACCGCTGGACCCCGCCCAGGTCCTGCTCCAGGACGTAGACGTGGTGGTTCCCGCCGCGGTCGAAGGGATGTTGAATGCCTCGAATGCGGCCCAGGTAAAGGCAGACATCATCGTCGAAGGTGCTAACGGCCCGACCACTGCCGAAGCCGACGTGATTTTCAACCAGGCCGGAAAACTGGTGGTTCCCGATATTTTGGCGAACTCCGGTGGTGTGTTGGTGTCCTATTACGAGTGGATTCAATCCAACCAGTCCCAGTGGTGGACCTTGGAAGAAGTTCAATCCAAGCAGGCCGCCCACACCCAGGGAGTCTGGGACGAGGTGTTGGCTTTCTCGAAGGAACGCGGTATCACCCTGCGCGAGGCCGCCATCGCCATCTCGGTTAAGAAAGTCTACGATGCACACCAGCTACGGGGACTCTATCCGTGATCGGCACACTTACCCGCTGATGCTTTTGGTGGCGTCTACTTCGGTAGGCGCCGCCGGCGTTTTAAACCACCCGAAACGCCGACCTGGCGAATACCGAAAACCAGCCCTGGCGGGGCCACCCGTCCTCGCCCCTGGCCGAAACCAGGACCTCGACCTAGGATTCGAAACGATACCCGGCGAAAGCCTGTGCCAACTGTTGTCGAGTTTGAGCCAACAGTTCAGGCACCGCCTTGGTCTTGGCCACGATGGGGAAGAAATTCGCATCCCCTGTCCAACGCGGTACCACGTGCTGGTGCAGATGTGCCGCAATCCCGGCTCCCGCCACGCTGCCCTGATTCATCCCTAAGTTAAAACCTTGGGGATGCTTGACTTCGCGCAGCACCCGCATGCACTGTGCGCTCAACTCGCCGAACTCGATGCGTTCTGCCGGGGTCAAATCCGTGTAGTCGGGAATATGGCGATAGGGCAGCACCAAAACGTGTCCGGGATTATAGGGATAGAGGTTGATCACCACATAGCAGCTGGGGCCGCGATACACGATCAAGGATTCCTCGTCATCGTGCTTAGGGGCTTCGCAGAACGGGCAGTCCTGGCTTTCGCGCTTGGGACCGTTGTCGATATAGACCATGCGGTGCGGGGTCCACAACCGCTCCATCCCGTCGGGGGCATCCCCGAAAGCCGCGGAACTCTCTAGGTTTTCCATGTCGTGTCTCAGTCGTTTCGCCGAGTCCGGATATGCTCTACGATGCGCTGCACCGCCTGGTCCACCGCGACACCGTTTTGTTGTTCTCCCCCCGCGCAGACGGAAGGAAACCGCGCCGGCTTCCATATCTTCCCCGCCCGCAATCAGAGTGAAGGGAATACGGTCCTTGGCGGCGTTGCGAATCTTTTTCCCGAAACGGTCATCACTGGTGTCCACTTCAACGCGAACCCCTTGAGAACGCAGTTTCGTGGCAATTTCCTGGCAGTAGTCAAAGAAGGGGTCCGCCACCGGCACCAAACGCACCTGCACCGGCGCCAACCACGCGGGGAAAGCCCCCGCATAGTGTTCGGTCAAAACCCCGATGAAGCGTTCCACCGAACCAAGCTTGGCGCTGTGAATCATCACGGGGCGTTGCCGGGTGCCATCCGCGGCGGTGTACTCCAGGTCAAAACGCTCGGGCTGGTTGAAGTCGTACTGCACGGTAGACATCTGCCAGGTGCGTCCCAACGCATCCTTGACCTGCACCGATACCTTCGGGCCATAGAAGGCGGCACCGCCCGGATCGGGAACCAGGTCCAAACCGGTGGTCGTACAAGCATTGGTCAGCACTCGCGTGGCAGCCTCCCAGTCCTGGTCCGAACCGATGAACTTGTCTTTGTTCTTGCCTTCGTCGCGAGTCGAGAGCTCCAGATAAAAGTCATTCAAGCCAAAGGCCTCCAAGATGGACAGGAAGAACTTGATCTGCATCGTGACTTCAGCCTCGGCCTGTTCGGGGGTGCAATAAGTGTGGGAATCGTCCTGGGTAAAACCACGCATCCGAGTCAGGCCGTGCACTACCCCGGATTTCTCGTAGCGATAGTCGTGACCCAATTCATAAAACCGCAGCGGTAGGTCGCGATAGGACCGGCCCGTGGAACGATAAATCAGGTTGTGCATCGGGCAGTTCATAGCTTTGAGATAGTACTCGTGGCCTGCCTTGACAATGTTGCCGGCCTCGTCGCGTTCCTCGTCTGCCAGCATCGGGGGGAACATGGTGTCGGCATAATAGGGCAGGTGCCCCGAGGTGTGGAACAGGCCTCCTTTGGTGATTTCCGGGGTATGCACCATCGAGAAACCCACCTCGAGGTGTCGCTGGGTGACGTATTCCTCGATAACGTGGCGCAGCATTGCGCCCTTAGGGTGGAACACCACCAGGCCCGGGCCGATTTCTTCGGGGAAAGAGAACAGATCCAGTTCGGTGCCCAACTTGCGGTGGTCGCGCTTTTCGGCTTCCTCGATCTGGTGCACGTAGGTTTGCAGATCTTCTTTTGTGGCCCAGGCTGTTCCATAGATGCGCTGCAGCGAATCATTGGCCTGGTTCCCCAACCAATAACTGGCCGAGGTCTTCATCAACTTGAATACCCCTTGGAGCAGCCGAGTCGAGGGAATATGCGGACCGCGGCACAAATCTCCCCAAGCTACTTCCCCGTTTTTGCGCACATTGTCATAGATCGTGAGTTCCGCCCCACCCACTTCTACCGAGGCGCCGGTGCCTTCCAGGGCCGCCTGGTTGCCGCCCTTTTTCCCAATCAACTCCAATTTATAGGGCTGGTCGCGCAACTCTTCGCGAGCCTGAGCTTCGGTGACGCTGCGACGCTGGAAGTGCTGGTCTTCCTTACAGATCCGCGCCATCAGTTTTTCCAGTTCCTTCAAGTCCTCGGGGGTAAAGGGTTCTTCTACCCCGAAGTCATAGTAGAACCCGTTTCGATGAAGGGCCCGATGCCCAACTTGGTTCCGGGGCGCAGCTGGCACACCGCTTGGGCCATGACGTGGGTGCAGGAGTGACGCAAAATATTGAGTCCCATCGGCGAGTCCACCGTAATGGCCTCTACCCTATCCCCTTCGTGCAGCGGCCGATACAGGTCCATGGCTTCTTCATTGATGAAGTAGGCAATGACTTCTTTGCGGTCTTTGTACAGGTCTTCACCGGTGAAACTCGCATCAATCTGGGTTTCCTGGCCGTCGAGGACAATCTTTATCTGGGACACCTTTTGCCTTTCGTAGTACTTTCCAGACTATGTTACTCCCCCCGGGGCGAGGACGGCGGTTTGGGTGGGTGCGGATGTGGCTCCACCAGCCCTACCGGGAGTCTGCGCCGCGACCGAGACACTCAAGCGAGGCCAAACATGCAAACCCAAGCACCCAACCTCGACCGGGGAGGGGCAGAGAATGAAAAACCCGGCCGGAGCCGGGGTCTTTGGTGGGCGATACTGGACTCGAACCAGCGACCTCTTCCGTGTCAAGGAAACGCGCTAACCAGCTGCGCCAATCGCCCTTGGAGGTGAGTACCGGATTCGAACCGGTGTATACGGCTTTGCAGGCCGCTGCCTAGCCACTCGGCCAACCCACCATACTGAGTGGCATCACTGCCCACCAGAGCGGATGACGGGACTCGAACCCGCGACCCTAACCTTGGCAAGGTTATGCTCTACCAACTGAGCCACATCCGCAGTCTGTTACTGGTTTTCACCAGCCCTGATATATTACCCACAACTTTCCCACATTCGCAAACTCGGCGGGGGCATCCCGTGGATTTCAAGGGAAAATGGCCACTCCTTAGGGTGAGTTTCCGGGGGTGACATCCGGCATCGCACTTGGCCTGAACCGGAATCTGGATTGGACAGGCCGGGTATTTGCCTAAAACGATCCCGTAGATGACCTGATTCGCAGCTTCATGGGTCGTGTTTGTAAGCCCCGCTTGGTCTTGCCCTCTTCTTTCAAGACCCCGCGTAGATACCGCACCCCCGCGGTGGCGAGGTCTTCCCAGTCTGGAGACAGCACGGTCAAGCTGGGAGCCGCGATAGAACCCAAGGCTTGGTCACCGATGGCGGCAACGGAGATCTCTGTGCCTATCAGGAGGTGTAGCTGCTGGGCGGCATGTACAAAGCCGCAAGCCGCCCAGGTACCGAAGGCAATCACCGCCGAGCTCAGGTTTTGTTTAAAGGAGGTAAAGGCCTGGGCGCCACCTCCCAGGGTATCCGCCACTGTGGGAACCACCTGCACCTGTAGCGACATGGTTTCGGCTAACTCCCAGAAGTTCCTTTCGCACTGTTTCGCATACCAGCTGGATGGATGCCCAGATAGATAGGTGACTTCCCTGTGTCCCAAGGAATGCAGGTAAGCCAGCAATTTCTGCATCCCCGCCCGTATATCCGGTACTATGCTCATCGCCTCGGGAACCACGCGATTAGTCACCACCAGCGGGCAGCGAGGTTGAAGTTGGGCCAAGACATTTCTGGATAAACTGCCTTCGTCCACCCACCAGGCATCGACGCTTTTATATTCCTCCCACACATATCGCAGTTCGGTTTCGCTGGTTTTGGCTGGAGGCAGCAGCAAGAGACGAAAGTCATTCTTTGCCGCCGATCTCTGCATCGCCGCAAAGAACTGCGGTTCCCTGGTGCTGAGGTCCCCGATAACCCCGATACGCTTGGTATCTTGACCTGGCTGATTCCAAGTTTCCTCGTCCAATCTCGAAACATATCCCAGCTTCCGGGCGGCCTGGCGTACCTGCAACATAGTTGCCGGATGCGTCCCTCCGGAGTTTATTCAAGGCTCGCGCTGTTGTGGCGAGACTGTAATGCGCAGCCTGCGCTACATCACGCAAAATCGCCGGAGAGTTCCCGTTTACGTCCGGTGATTCGAAAAGATTTTCCGGGGTTTCCCACCCGGAAGTTTCTTCTGATTGGGGAATTTCCAACTTTGATTCATCTCCCATAAACCGATTCTAAAGCCTTTCTAAAATAATTATGTGAAGTTCCTGATAAAAACTCGAATATTGAGATAGCTTCGGTCTCTGGCGCGCCGTGACGCGGCAGAGAGACGGTTTTTGCAAAATCGCCCCAGACAGGTAAGCTAGATGAGTCCTTGGGCCATTAGCGCAGCGGTAGCGCGCTTCCTTCACACGGAAGAGGTCACTGGTTCGATCCCAGTATGGCCCACTCTTTGCCTCGAAATCCCGCCCGCTTCACGGTAGATTAACCCCATGAGCGCCAAGAAAATCACCCTGGATCACTTCCGCGAACTGCTGAAATCAGAGTTACCGCGCGGCGCCCAGCTGGCTGCCGGGACTGCCTTAGGGACCGGCAGCACCCTGCTGATGGCCGGAAATCTCTCGGCGGGCTTGATGCGGGTCTATAACCAAAACAGTGCGCACCGCTGGTTCTGGGAAGACCACGTAACACTTGGCCTCTACAAGCTCCGCCAACAGGGGCTTTTGGCAGATCTGCCTGCTCTGGCACCGAATTTCGCCATGTATGAATCCGAGGCCATGCGCTATCTGAAACGTTCTGACTGGTATTCCAAGTACCCCTTGACGGTACCGGTGAACCAAAGGAAAAAATTCGCTCCCCTGGAAAAGCCGACTAAAATCCCCGATGCTCCCCCGCTGGTCTATGTCGCCCTGGGAGATTCCGCCGCCCAGGGAGTGGGCGTGGAAGATGTCCGCGACAGCTACGTCGCCCTCTTTGCATCCTATCTGCGACGCGCCACCCAAAGACGCATCATCGTGCTGAATATCTCGATTTCCGGAGCCGTGGCCTCCACCGTGATTAACACTCAGCTGCCACAGCTCCTGTCATGGGGTCTGACCCCCGACATCATCACTTTCGATATCGGAGGCAACGACACCTTCATGAATGACGGCCTCCCGATAGAGAACTTCACCAAACAACTCGAAATCATCACCGATACGCTGCCCGTACCCGCCCTGATTGCCGAAGTTCCCACCGTGCGTCCCCTGCCCCAAGACCGGCGTTCCCTGGCTTTGAACAACGCTGTGCACAGTGTGGTGGATAACAGCATCCACACCGTGGTGCCCTTGCGGAAACTCGGAGAGGTGCCGCTGTGGAAGACCCTCTCAATTCGCGCCGAAGATGGTTTCCACCCCAACGCCGACACCTACCGTCTCACCGCCCTCGAATTCGCCCGCTGTGTCCAACCCCTGTTGATTGAACGCGGCTGGCTCCACGACACCGCCGAAAACCTCGACCCGCAACCGAAAGCCAGCGGGAAAAACCACCCGATGACCTCGACCCGGACACCCCCATCCCCCACTAACCTCAACACCAAACCCCTACCGCCAACGATTTTCCTCGCCCAAAGCCGAATAACCCCACCGAAACCGAGTGGTCCCAAACGGAACCCCGCGCCCCCTCGCTTCATATTGTGAGATAGTTAAGGCATGGAACTATGGCCGGGAAAATCTTATCCACTGGGGGCAACCTATGACGGGAGCGGCACTAATTTCGCTCTGTTCAGTGCGAATGCGGAAAAAGTAGAGCTGTGTTTGGTCAACGAAGACGGCTTTGAGACACACCGCTTTGAACTGACGGAAGTGGACTCCCATGTCTGGCACGGCTACCTGACGAATCTGCGTCCCGGACAGAGGTACGGGTACCGCGTCTACGGACCCTATGACCCCGCCAACGGGAAACGATTCAACCCTCACAAACTACTGCTGGACCCTTACGCGAAAGCCATCGCGGGGAACCTCGACGGGGACCCCTCTATCTTTGCCTACCACACCGGCGGCGACCCCACCGACCCTGAATCGCGCAATAACGCCGACTCCGCGGCGCACACCATGCACTCCGTGGTAATCAACCCCTATTTCGACTGGGGAAACGACCGCCACCCACGTCACGACTATCCCGACCTGGTTATCTACGAAACCCACGTCAAAGGTATGACCATCAAAAACCCCCGTATTCCCGCAGATATCCGCGGAACCTATGCTGGTTTCGGACACCCCGCCAACATCGCTTACCTGCAGCACTTGGGAATCAACGCCGTAGAGCTGATGCCGGTACATCAGTTCGTCACCGATCCCTCGCTGGCCCAGAAGGGACTGCGTAACTATTGGGGATACAACACCATCGGGTATTTCGCCCCGCACTTCGAATACTGCTCTAAACCCGCGGGTGATTCTCCGGTGGAAGAATTCAAACAGATGGTTAAAAACTTGCATTCCGCGGGAATCGAAGTGATTCTGGATGTGGTCTATAACCATACCGCCGAGGGAAACCACATGGGTCCCACCCTGTCTTTCCGCGGTATTGACAACGAGGAATACTATCGCCTGGTTGACCAGGACCGCGCCCATTACTTCGACACCACCGGGACGGGAAACTCCCTGCTGATGCGTTCCCCGGCCGTGTTGCAGCTGATCATGGATTCGCTGCGCTACTGGGTAACCGAGATGCACGTAGATGGATTCCGCTTCGACCTGGCCTCGACCTTGGCGCGGGAGCTTTCCGCCGTAGATAAGCTTTCGGCTTTCTTTGACATTATTCACCAAGACCCCGTCATCTCTCAGGTCAAACTGATTGCCGAACCCTGGGACGTGGGCGAGGGCGGCTACAACGTAGGTGGTTTCCCCACGTTGTGGTCCGAGTGGAACGGAAAGTACCGCGATACGGTGCGCGACTATTGGCGTGGAGAACCTGCGAAACTGGGGGAATTCGCCTCGCGACTTACGGGTTCCTCGGACCTCTACGAACACACCGGTCGACGCCCGGTAGCCTCCATCAACTTCGTCACCGCCCACGATGGCTTTACCCTCAACGACCTGGTTTCCTATAACTGGAAACACAACGAAGCTAACGGCGAAGGCGGCCAAGACGGCGACAACAACAACCGTTCGTGGAACCACGGCGAGGAAGGCCCCAGCGATAATCCCGAAATAGTGGCGTTGCGGCAACGTCAACGCTATAACTTCCTCACAACCCTTCTGCTGTCGCAGGGAGTGCCGATGATTTCCCACGGGGACGAACTGGGTCGCACCCAGTCAGGCAATAACAATGTGTACTGCCAAGATAACGAAATCTCGTGGATGGACTGGTCCGAAGCAGCGCGCGACACCGAGCTGCTGCGCTTTACCCGCGACTTGATTCGCTTGCGCATGGAACACCCTGTCTTCCGCAGGCGCCGCTTCTTACAAGGAGACCAGAAACGCGGGGGTGAAGCCGATCGCGGCGACATCGCCTGGTACGGCGTCAACGGCGCCCTGATGACCGATGAAGAATGGAACAATGCCTTTGTCAAGGCTTTAACCATCAGCCTTAACGGTTCCGCCATCGATGAACCCGGCCCGCGCGGCGAACAGGTTATGGACGACGACTTCATCATTATGTGCAACGCCTCGGAACACGACCTCGAGTTTGCCCTGCCGCAGTGGGCTCAGGAACTGAACTGGTACCAGGTCATAAACACCGCCGCGGTGCGGCCCATTCAACCCGATGTCGAACGCGCCCCGAATCTGGGCAATCCCGACACCGTGTGGGTCAATTTCGCGTTCCGTCGTGGTGCTTTTGAAGGATAACACCGATCATTCGCTGTGATTTTCGGCGTGGTATCCCCGATTTCGGGCCGGTTTTCCGTAATCTAAAGGCATGACGAAAACCGCGCTACCCCCTGCCTGGGAGATGGCGCTGTTGTCTTTACGCGAGGCGAAATCCCGGGTTCCGTCTCGGGTTTCCATTCACGAGGTTCCCGCCCCACGTGAAATCGCACCTTACGCGGTGGCGGTGGGTGCCCAAACCCAGGTTCACGCCGCCGCGCAAAGCCCGGCAGCTGGTCGCCTGGTGGTGCTGTTTGATCCCGACGAGCAACCCAACTGGGGTGGACGGTTTAGGGTCATCGGGATGCTCAGCACCGAGGCAGAACTCGAAATGGGTGAAGACCCCCTGGCGGGTGAAGTGGCTTGGTCATGGCTGCGCGATTCCCTGGACCAGCGCGAAGTGGAATATCAGCATCTGGTGGGAACCGCCACCGCCACCATCAACCGCGCCTTCTCTGGCTCGCAGCTGCGTGAAAGCACTTCTACCTTGGAAATCCGCGCCTCGTGGACCCCGCAATCCCCCGACCTTTCGGCGCATCTCCTGGCGTGGCTCGACACCATGTTGCAAGCCACTGGGTTGTCCCCCGAAGATAACGTAACCCAGCTACGGCACTGAAGTACCCTCCTCGTCCACCGAAATAAAGTAATGACCACAGAACCGAAACTCATACAAAACACGCGCGAACCCCTCGAGGCGGTTATAGATACCCCAGACGCACTGGAACATGTCTGCGATTTGATTGCCGCCGCTTCGGGCCCCGTCGCCTTAGATACGGAACGCGCGGGTTCCTACCGGTATTCTCAAGGCGCCTATCTGGTGCAGGTGCGACGCCGGGGCGCGGGGACTTTCTTGATTGACCCCCGGGCTTTTGGCGATTTATCCGCCCTAAACGCGGCGATTGGCAAGGGCGAATGGATTCTGCATTCCGCCACGCAGGACCTGCCTTGGCTGGCTGAACTGGGGATGCGCCCGCGGTTGCTCTTCGACACGGAACTGGCCGCACAGCTGTTGAACTTTGAACGCATCGGTTTGGCCCCGGTAATGGAACAGGTACTGGGGATCACCTTGGCAAAGGAACATTCCGCGGCGGACTGGTCCAGACGGCCCCTACCGCTGGAATGGCAGGTCTACGCCGCCCTCGATGTGGAGTACCTGATAGAGCTGAGGGAAACACTGTGGCTGGCGCTGCAAGAAGCCGGGAAAGACGACTGGGCCGAACAGGAATTCGAGCACCTGCTGGGATTCCAACCCGCCCCCGAGAAGCCCGATCCATGGCGGCACGTCCACGGTTCGGGCAAGGTAGCCGCGCCGCGCAACCTGGCCGCTTTGCGCGAACTGTACTATGCGCGTGAAAGCATCGCGAAGGCTGAGGACCTGGCGCCGACGAAGGTGCTGACTAACGCCGCCATGGTGGCTTTGGCGCAGAAGCTGCCGCGCGGCAAACGCTTCATGAACGCCATCGAAGCCTTCCGTAACGACCGCGCGGGGCGTAAACGCTCCGATGTGTGGTTCGCAGCGCTGTCGCGCGCCGCCAAGCTGCCCGCCGAGGAACTGCCTTCACGCAAGGCTCCCCGGATTCCCGGCGAAGTCCCCGAATCGCGCAACTTTGCCCACAACCATCCCCAGGAAGCCGAGCGCTGGCACCGCCTGCGTGAGGCCGTGATGCACCAGGCCAAGCGCTTCGGGGTGCATCCCGAGGCGATGCTGGAGCCGCGAACAGTGCGGCGTCTGGCTTGGGTGCTTCCTGATGACGCCGCCGCGGAACAGGTGCTGGAGGTGCTGCTGGCCTCCGGTGCCAGACAGTGGCAGATCGAGTTGCTGGCGGGAGACCTGGTGTGGGCCCTTCGTGCGGAATAGTTATGATTTGCCGATAATCTGAGCGATATCTCGGCCCAAACTTTCGCGGGTCAAACCGATTTCTTCCAGGATTTCCGCCCGCGAGGCATGTGCCAAGAAAGCTTTGGGGATTCCGCGGGAAATCACGGGGAGGAAACAGTCTCGCGCTGCCAAGGCGTCACGCAGTTGCGAACCGAATCCGCCTTCTACCAGCCCGTCCTCCAGAGTCACGATCCAGTCGAATCCGACGCAGAACTGTTGCAGGGCAGGGGAAACCGGCAATAGCCACAGCGGGTCCACCACGGTTATGCCGGTTCCGTTCTGGGCGAGGTCCCGGCCCAGCTCGATTCCCAGTCTGGCCAATGCTCCGGTGGCCGCAATCAATATTCGCCGCGCCGAGGTTTGCAGTGTGGGTTGCGCCGTGGCCGAGGCCGTGTTCGAGGTTTGCGGTGTGGGCTGCGCAGTGGCCGAGGCCGGGTTCGAGGTTTGCGGTGTGGGTTGCGGCCAGGGTGCGGATTCCCACAAGACATCGCCATAGTTTTCGCGTCGTAGTGCGGGGATGGGGTTGGGCAGCGAACCCTTGGGGTAGCGCACGATGGTAGGTGCGTTATCCACCGCCAAGGCCTCGCGAAGTTCTTCGCGCAGGGTAGCTTCGTCACGAGGTGCTGCCAGTCGCAGCCCAGGGACTGTGGCGGCCAAGGCGATATCCCACATGCCGTTGTGCGAGGCGCCGTCGTTGCCGGTAACCCCGGCGCGGTCCTCGACGATAGTCACCCCGGCGCGATGCAGCGCCACATCCATCAACAGTTGGTCATAGGCCCGATTCATGAAGGTGGAGTACACCGCAAAAACCGGGTGGAATCCCGCATATGCCAGACCCGCAGCCGTAGTCATCGCGGCTTGTTCGGCTATCCCCATATCAAAGACCCTTTGGGGGAATTCCGTTTTGAAAGGTAACAGGCCCACCGGGTTGAGCATCGCCGCTGTCAGCGCGACGATTCGCGAGTCTTCCTTTGCGGCCTCGACGATTTCCTGGGCAAAAACCTGGGTCCATTCGAAACGTTTGGGTTCTATGGGCAAGCCAGTTTCGGAGTGAATTTTCCCGATTGCGTGGAAGTGATCGGACTGGTTATCTACTGCGGGTTGGTACCCTTGGCCTTTCTGGGTGCTGACGTGAATCAATACCGGTTTCTTTGCCGCCTTCACCCGCGTCATGCTGAACTCCAAAGCGGTAATGTCGTGCCCGTCTACGGGCCCCACATAGGTGATTCCCAGTTCGTCGAGAATCGCCGCTTGGCGGGGGGTCATGGCATCGCGCAAACCCGACTTCATGGCGTGCAAACCGGAGTAAAGCATGTTTCCTACCGGGCCCGAGCGCAGCAAAGTTCGTTTACCCCACCGCATCGCTTTGTCGTACTGAGGATGAACGCGCAAAGCATCTAGGTGATGCGCAAAACCCCCGATGGTGGGGGCATAGGAGCGCCCGTTATCGTTGAGCACAATCAGCAGTCTGCCGTCACTGTGAGCAGCAATGTTGTTCAGTGATTCCCAAGCCATTCCCCCGGTCATTGCCCCATCACCGATAACCGCCACTACCCAGCCTTCGCGGTGTGCCAGACGGTTACCTCGCATAATTCCATCCGCCCAAGCCAATGAGGCAGAGGCGTGAGAGTTCTCTACCACATCCGCCGGGGATTCCGCCCGGGAGGGATAGCCCGAAAGACCGCCTTTTTGCCGCAGCCGAGAAAAGTCCTGGCGCCCGGTCAACAACTTGTGTACATAGCTTTGGTGCCCGGTATCGAAGATAAACGTGTCTATTTCGACGTCAAAGACTCTATGCAGCGCCAGGGTCAGTTCCACCACGCCCAGATTCGGACCCAAGTGTCCCCCGGTTTTCGCCACTGATTGCACCAGGAATTGCCGGATTTCCCCGGCCAGCTGCTCTAGTTCTTGGTGATTTAGTCGCCGCAGGTCTGCCGGGCCAGAAATAGAAGACAGCAGCCCTGCAGTTGCTGGGGTGTTATCACTCATCTGCCTTCTTCGCTTCCTCCAAGGGACTCAACTTATCTATTCTATACGCTTTAAAACCTCTGCGGTTCCCGGTCTTCCCGGGAACCGCAGGGTTCAAGCTGGAGAATCCATCTCAGATCCACGCCTCAGTCTTCCCGCACCAGGTTACGCAAAACGTATTGCAAAATCCCGTCATTGCGGTAGTAGTCGGCCTCGCCTGGGGTGTCGATGCGCAGCACTGCGTCGAATTTCACGCTGCTACCATCCGCCTTCGTTGCCGTGACCTGCAAGGTCTTGGGGGTTACCCCTTCGTTCAGGGCAGTCACCCCTTCGATATCGAAGACTTCGTCACCCTGCAGCCCCAAAGAAGCCGCGGATTCACCGGCCGGGAACTGGAGGGGCAAAACTCCCATCCCGATCAAGTTTGAACGGTGGATGCGCTCGAAGGACTCGGCGATAACCGCCTTTACGCCCAGCAGACGGGTCCCCTTAGCCGCCCAGTCGCGGCTGGAGCCCGAACCGTATTCCTTTCCGCCCAGCACCACCAGTGGTACCCCGGCCTTCTGGTAGTTCATCGAAGCATCGAATACATAGGCCTGCGGGCCGCCTTCCTGGGTAAAGTCGCGAGTAAAACCACCCTCGACCCCGTCCAGCACCTGGTTCTTGATGCGGATATTAGCGAATGTTCCGCGCATCATCACTTCGTGGTTACCGCGGCGCGAACCATAGGAGTTGAAATCTTTAGCCGCAATCCCGTTCCCCACCAAGTACTGTCCCGCCGGGGTTTCCGGCTTAAAAGACCCGGCCGGAGAGATGTGGTCGGTGGTGACCGAATCCCCCAACTTCAGCAAGACGCGGGCTCCCTTGATGTCTTTCACCGGGGTCAGCTCCATGGTCATCCCCTCAAAGAAGGGAGCCTTGCGGATATAGGTCGAAGCATCGTCCCAGGCGAAGAGGTCACCGTGGGGGGTCGGCAGGGACTGCCAGCGCTCGTCCCCGGCGAATACATCGGCATAGTCCTTGACGAACATTTCGCGGTCTATGGTGGAGTCGATGATGGACTGCACCTCTGAGGGGTCGGGCCAGATATCACGCAAGTACACGTCATTACCGTCCTGGTCTTGTCCCAGCGGCTCGCCCTCAAAGTCGAAGTTCATCGAACCGGCCAAGGCATAGGCCACTACCAGCGGGGGCGACGCCAGATAGTTCATCTTCACGTCGGGGCTGATGCGTCCCTCAAAGTTTCGGTTACCCGAAAGTACCGCGGTAACCGCCAAATCATTTTCGTTGATGGCCTGGGAGATCTCGGGAGGCAGCGGCCCGGAGTTACCGATACAGGTCGCACAGCCGTAGCCCACCACGTTGAATCCCAGTTCGTCCAGCGGAGCCCACAGCCCGGCCTTATCAAAGTAATCTGTGACTACCTGAGAGCCCGGAGCGATAGAGGTCTTGACCCAGGGCTTGGATTTCAGCCTTTGGCCCGGGCATTGCGGGCCAGCACCCCGGCCGCCATCATCACCGAGGGGTTAGAGGTGTTGGTACAAGAGGTGATGGAAGCGATCACTACGCGACCGTTGTCGAGGGTGGTTTGGGTGCCATCGGCCAAGGTCAGCGGTACTTCTTTGCTCGGTTCTAAGGCGTATGTCGGTACCAAAGTTTCCTGGAACGAGGACTTCGCCTCGGTCAGGACGATGCGGTCCTGGGGTCGCTTGGGTCCGGCGATGGAGGGCACCACGGTGGAAAGGTCCAGTTCGAGGTACTCGGAGTAGCGCGGTTCGAAGGAGGGATCGTGCCACAGACCTTGTTCCTTGGCGTAGGCCTCTACCAGAGCCAGGGTTTCGTCGGAACGCCCGGTGAGTCGCAAGTAGTCCACCGTCACCTGATCGATGGGGAAAATCGCTGCGGTGGAGCCGAATTCGGGGGACATATTACCGATGGTGGCGCGGTTAGCCAGCGGCACCTGCGTCACACCTTCACCGTAGAACTCGACGAACTTACCCACTACGCCGTGTTGGCGCAGCATCTGAGTGATGGTCAAAACCACGTCGGTGGCGGTGGCGGCCGCCGGGATGGAGCCCTTGAGTTTAAAGCCCACCACGCGGGGAATCAACATGGATACGGGCTGGCCCAACATGGCCGCTTCAGCTTCGATACCGCCCACGCCCCAGCCCAGCACGCCCAGGCCGTTGACCATGGTGGTGTGAGAGTCAGTGCCCACGCAAGTATCGGGATAAGCCACTACCGTGCCATCGGAGAGCTCCTTGGTGAAGATGGTGCGCGCCAGGTACTCGATATTCACCTGGTGCACGATGCCGGTCCCCGGGGGAACCACGCGGAAGTTCGCAAAGGCACCCTGGCCCCAACGCAGGAACTGGTAGCGTTCCTTGTTGCGACCGTATTCCATGTCGGTGTTCAGTTTCAGGGCATCGGCGCGCCCAAAGTAGTCAATCTGCACCGAGTGGTCAATCACCATCTCGGCCGGTGCCAGGGGGTTAATCTTCTTGGGGTCCCCACCCAGTTCCTTTACGGCCTCGCGCATGGTGGCCAGGTCCACCACACAGGGCACACCGGTGAAGTCCTGCATCACCACTCGCGCCGGGGTGAACTGGATTTCTGTGTCCGGTTCAGCCTGAGGATCCCAGTTGGCCAGCGCTTCGATTTGCTGGGCCGTTACATTCGCCCCGTCTTCGGTACGCAACAGGTTCTCACCCAAGATTCGCAAGGCGTAGGGCAGCTTCTGCAAGCCCTCCACTGCCGCCAAGGAATATATCTCGTATGACTTGTCGCCGACCTGCAGGGTCTTTTTGGCTCCAAAACTGTTCAAGCTGGCCATCGATACCTCCTAAAAGTGTGACTTCTTCGCCATGTTCCTGCGAGTAAAATTTATCTCGATATCAAGATACTTTCGGAGTCAGTCTATCGCAAGGCAAGGTCTGGATTTTTATTTTTTCTTTTCCAGTAGCGCCCAGCTTTCCAAATGGAAAGTGTGTCTGAACAGGTCAAACGCCCGAAAATCTCGGATTGAATAGCCTCGGTTTCGCAGCAGTTCCAGGTCGCGCGCCCCGCTGACTGGGTCGCAACTAAACAGCCCAATACGCAAGGGTTCCTTTGCACAAATCGCCTCGACGACATTTTTCCCCAAACCGGCGCGCGGTGGATCGGCCAGGACGAGGGTACCTTCACTGTAGTTCTCGCCCAGCTCCAGTTCCCGCACGAGGACGGCGTTGACGTTACCGCGCAGAACTTGCGTTTTCGCGGTGGGTGCAGATTTCAAGTTGTAGTGTGCGCTCTTTACTGCCGGTCCATCGGATTCCACCGTAGTGAGGTATCCGCGCGGCCCCAAGGCATGAGCCAGGAATGCCGAAAACAAGCCCGAGCCTGCATAAAGCTCTATCACTTCCCAACCCGAAATATCTCCCAGGGACTCCAGCATGGCACCAACCAAGGTGGAAGGAGCCAGATAATCGGTTTGCCAAAAGGACCCGGCATAGATACGGAAACCGCACTCTATCCCCCCAACCGCTACCTTTTCCCGCACCCGCGAGGACTGCGGCTGGAAGTCGGCCCCGAAAACCTCGGAATCGGCATAGATCACCGGGGCGGAATCAGAAGGAGCCACGAACTTAACTCTTGTCCCCGGAGCCAAACCCAGGCGTTTAGAAAGCAACCCGTGGCGTAACCACCCCAGCTCGGCCAGCTGGGGCACCATCAGCGGCATGGTTTTCACCGGGTGCAAGATATTAGAAGCGGCCTCGTACATCCCCAGGTCTCCCCCGCGACAAACCGTAAAGCTCAAGCGGGTACGCTGGCCGCTACCCCCCGCAACCGCAGCAACCCCCTCGACCGGGGTACCGTCCTCGACCGGGGCACCCCCGGCGTGCACCCGCCACTGGCCGCAAACCGAGGCAATCTCTGCCTCGAGGGCTTCGCTACCGTTGCGGCGCAAGGCCTGACGCAGGACTTCACGTTTCCACCGCAACTGTGCACCAGGGGCCACGTGCCCCAGCTCTACTCCCCCCAGGTCCAAGGTATTTCCTTCGGGCCAGATGTGTTCCACGCGATCGGGGCTGGCGTCCAAAACCTCTACGACGCGCCCGTAAGCAACCTTGGAGCGCTGGGAAGTGACCTGGATACGAACCTGCTCTGCGGGCAAGGCTCCGCGCACCATTACCACTTTGCCCTGCGGCAAACGCGAAACGCAGTAGCCGCCATGAGCTACCCCGTCAATCTGTACTTGTGCAAAGGCTGAATCCATCAAGGTATTCCTCACAATTTGGTTCTGACGAGCGTAACGGTGACACAGTCGAATCCACTGAGCATCCGCATCAGGGCCCGCGGCGTGGCGTTGTGGAAGAACTCGGACAGGCGCGAAGATCCGGCGCGCCATTGCACGTAGAAAGAAACCGTCTGGGATTGATCTTCCTCCAGCAGTGCCTCGATGAAGTTGCGCACCGGGGTGAGGTAGTCCGCACCTTGGGCTTCGATAACGGTCAAAGCTGCGGGAATCTGGAGTTCGGCCCAGTCTTGGCGCAGCTGGGATTCGCTGCGGGCCGAGTCGCGCACCACCAGGACTTCGAGTTGCGGGTGATGGGCCGCCCAGGCGTAACGCACCGTGTTTAGCGACAATTTGTCGAAGTCCCATACCAGGGCGACGGCGCGGGTGTGAGTCAGAGAATCATCGAAAACCATAAGGGGCCTCGCTTTTATCCGGAGTTGACGATAGTGACGCTGCACCAGGCCGATGCACAGGGCCAGAGCCAGCCACAGCCCCAGGGCCACCAAACCCCAGGGATACTCGAAAGCCAGGGATACCAAGAGCAACACCACCGTGCTGATGCCCAGGCTCAGCAGGGCAATCAGGTGATGGCGCTGAGCCTTTTGGCGATCGCGTTTGGTGGATCCACAGAGATAGCGCTGGTGCCACAACCGCAGCCGCGCCAGCTGGCCCAAGAAACCAGCCAGAACCGTATAGAAAACCCACAGCAGCACGGCGCGTTCCATCTGGTTCGGGGCACACAGCGCCACCACGAAAGTCAGAGCCAGGAACATCAGACCCAGCACGGAGCGACCGCGGTAGCGCCAGTTATTCGGGACCTGGTGCGGCAGCAGGTCGTGGCGGCCCAGCTCCACCAACAGCACCGAGGCCGAGGAGAGATAGATGTAGGACGCCACCAGAAAGCCCACGGCCAACAAGGCTATTACCGGGATGGTGACCCAGCTTTGGTGGTCCAACATGATTTCCAACAGCTTTACCCAGTTGCCAGGACCTTGCACCACCGTATCGAGGCGGTTCCAGTGGAAACCCGCCACCACGAAGGACAGATAGACACTCAGGGCGAAAACCGCCCCCGCCATGATTCCCAGAATCCGAAACTCCAGGGCAGATACTGCCACATTGGATTTTTCGTTGCGAAACATGCGCACCACCGGAGAAACTGGTACCAGCAGCAGGGCGGCTACCGCCATGGCTTTCAAGGCATTTTTCTGGTTACTTTTCTGAACCAGTTCGCTGGCGTCAGTAGCGCCACTGAGCAGTTCGAGCAGACTGGGGTGGGCCCCCGCCCGGAAGTACTGGGCAAAGCCATAGGTCACCACCGCCACTAAGACCAAGAAAACCAACACCGAAATCCAAGCGATAGCGCGGCGCATCCACAGGGGATGGAGCATATTCCAACCCAGCACCACGAAAGCCGCGATTACCAGGAGGAACCGCCACTGCGGATCCAGCGACAGGGCCACTACCAGGAAAGTGACTCCGGCCGAAACCAAGGTCCCCACCGCCATCACCATTCCCAGCAGGGACGATGAGGCCGCCAACGCAGCGGGCAAACGCCCTAATTGGTCCTGAACCAGGGAAGGGATCGAAGGATAGAGATACGCCGAGCCCAGCAAAGGTCCGTGTGCTAAAGTCACCACAGCCCCGGCCACCAGGACAATTCCCAACAATCCACAGCGCCAAAGTAGAGAAAACCGATCCGGAATACGCCACCAGCGAAGGGAAAACCGAAGCGGCAATCAGGGCAGGGAACAGGAATTTCGGGGTAAAGAACACCAACATAGTCATGGTCTCGGACCCGCTACGGGTCTGGCGAGGCACGGAGGCACTGGGTTTCTTCACCCCTCAACTTTAACCCAGGCACCCATCGCTGGAAAGAATCTCGAGTCGAATCTGAATATGGCGTATGGTTTTAGTGTGCATTTCGTGATTATGGGCTCCGGACGTACCGGGGCGACTCTCGCCAAGAACATTGAGGCCCGGGGACACACCGTGGCCATCATCGATAACGATGCGGATTCCTTCCGTCGTCTCCCCAAGGATTTCTCGGGACAAAAAGTCACCGGTGAAGGCTACGATCGCGACACCCAGATTCAGGCCGGTATCGAGGACGCCTATGCTTTTGCCGCGGTGACACGTGAAGACAACGCCAATGTAATCGCCGCCCGGGTGGCGCGAGAAATTTTCCAGGTAAAGAAAGTTGTGGCTCGCATCACGGAGCCTCGACGTGCCCAGCTTTTCGAAAGACTGGGAATTCCTACTGTCTCGATGGTTGACCGCACCACGCAATCTCTGATGGGCCGCCTCATGCCCCTGTCACCCGAGGTACTCTTCACCGAGGAAACCGGGAAACTGGTGCTGTGCAAGGCTCTGCTCTCCCCCGACTGGGTGGGTCTGAGCGTGGGGGAAATCCAAGAAAAGCTGGGGATTCGTGGGGCCTACGTGACCCGTTTCTCGACGGTGTCTTTGGTGAATGCCGACACGGTGATGCAAGAAAACGATGAACTGTGTTTCTTCACGACCGAGGAAAACCGGGCCTCCGCGGCTTCGCAGTTGGCACGCAAGATCAAGGAGGACTGAGATGTTGGTGGTGATTGCCGGGGCCGGTTCAGTGGGACGGGCCATTGCCCGTGAGCTGCTGTCTCACGGCCACGAAGTCACAGTGGTGGATGCGAATCCCGATGCCATGAAGGTTTCTTCGGTGGCCGAAGCGAACTGGATTCTAGGTGACCTCACCTCTCCAGATGTGATGGAGCGCGCCGGGGTGGCAGGTGCCGAGGTCGTCGTCACGGCTACCGGCGATGACACGGCGAATCTGGTGATATCCCTGCTAGCCAAGACCCAGTTCGGAGTACCTCGAGTCATCGCCCGGGTAAATAACCCCAAGAACGAGTGGATGTTTGACGACTCCTGGGGGGTGGACGTCTCCCTCTCTATCCCTCGCATGATGACTGCGATGGTAGAACAGGTGGTTTCTTCAGACCTGGATTCCAGTCTGGGTATCCGCACCACCGGTGGGCTGGGGCAAACCGGAGTCCAGGAAGGAACGCCCCGGGCGACGCAGAGCCAACCAGCACAGCCACAGGACCAGGGCGAATAGCGGCACTCCCAACACCAGTTGGAAGGTACCCAGCCAGGCCACCGAACCGGCAAAGAAAAGCGGCACCTTCACCGCCAGGCGCAGGGCAAACATGATTACCCACAGCCAGGTGGCGACATAGTAAGATTTTCGATCCGCGCGCAGCCCCTCGTCGTGATGCCAGCGCAGGCCTTGTTCGCGGAAGAACCCCACCATCACCCCAATCAAGGGATAGCGAAGCAGAATCGAACCCAGGAACACCACCAGGTAGGCGGCGTTGGTCCACAGTCCCAAGGCGAAATAATCTTCCCCGCGTCCGCTCCACATCGCCCAGGCCACTCCGATGACGACACCCATGAATCCCGCAAGGGATTGCGAGATACTTTGCTTAGATATCAGACGCGCGATGATGAGCCCAACTGACAACCCCAGCGCCAGCGCCCCGGCGGTGAACACCTGGCGGGTCACTACGAAAGCCACCACGAAAACCAGGGTTGGCAGCACCGACTCCACCAGGCCGCGCCCTCCCCCAAAGGCTTCGGGCCAACTGAATTCTTCGCCCGCCAGGCGGGAGCCGTATTTCTGTCCCAAGGCCGCTTGCAACTGACTCAAATTGGTGCTTGGGCTATGCGGTGCCGGTTTAGCTTTCTCCTCGCTCATCGTGTTTCCTTCAATAGTTGATAGTCGGGATTCACCAAGACTCTCCGTCCCGCCTGACAAATCGGAATCCCCTGAAACCCGCATCTTTACCCCCCAAATCCACCCCGGGGACCTCGTCGCGACCCAACCATTTCACGCTGATAACTTGACCTTCTCCACGCAGCCGCACCTGGTAGACCAAAGGCGAGCCCTGGGCGGACCAGGTTTTCGACACCACCCTCCCGGTGATTTCGAGATTCTCCCGAGACTGCATGTCTACCTGCCCGCGCGGGATTAGGCCGATTGTGCCTGGAGCTGGGCCAGCTGTTTCACCAAGTCATCGGGCAAAACAATGGGGACGATGGATCGAGGAGTCAGGGGTTGCGAGCCACGAACCACCACGAAATGACGCAGCGCAGCTTCTAATTCGGCGACATCTGCATGATGCGGGTCAATATCTCCGGTGAAGATGACTCGCATAAACCAGTTGGGGCCGTCGATACCCACGTAGCGCATCTGCAGATTTCCCGACTGCCCCGCGGCAGTTTGAGCGGACATTTGGACATGGATCTCCGGCCCGAAGGAACCCTGGGAGGTGGTGACCTTCGCGCCTTGCTTACGAGCCTCGGTTTCGATTTCCTCGCGCAGCTCTTGCCACAGGCCCTTTGACTTCGGAGCGGCCACCACCATGACTTCCGCCCCGGCGACCCCCAGACGCAAAGTCAGGGCGCCAAAAGCATTGTCGCCGATTTGGCCGTCGGGGTGCACCCCGAGACGCGCCAGCCGGGGCACCAGCAAAGCACCAAAGTCGACATAGGAAGACAGCTGGTCATCACTGAGTTGGGAAAAATCCAGAGGGCCGGATTCCGCCTCCGCGATTTCAGCTAAGCCCGTTTGCCCCTGGGGTTCCGAAGTGGATACAGCGGCGGATTCGCCGGGCTGAACTGCATGCTTAGAAGGTGCTGATTCGCCTGATTTTTCGCTTTTTGCCGGCTTTTTCTTGAACAATCCCATGGGTGACTCTTTTTCTCTACTGGAGGTCTAGGACAGACCCGCGCAATCAGCGCAAATCATCACACCGTTTTTCTTCACTGGCCAGCTGTGAACGGTGATGCACCATGAAGCATTCGGCACAGGTGAATCTGTCATCCTGCTTGGGGATCACCCGTACCGAGAGTTCCTCATGAGATAAATCCGCGCCGGGAAGTTCGAAGCTGTCAGCTGCTTCAGCTTCATCTTCCTCTACGGCCGAGGCATCTTCGGATTCCTTCCGGCGTGACTTCAGTTCCTCGATAGAATCTTCAGGGGTGTCCTCGTCGCGCTTGCGCGGGGCATCGTAATCGGTAGCCATTGCTCCTCCCTTTTCGTTTCCTGCTTTCGGACTCATCTAGCGTGGAGATATTAGCAAAAGTTGAAAAAAAATGCGACGCAGGGCGAACTCGGCGGGTTGCCTTGGGATGAAAGCCCTTTACTGGCACGCTTAGACTCAGGAGGAACTATGGAAACCTTGTCACTACTCGGCATCCACACCGATTCAGAACACCTGGTGTTGGTAGACCAGCTCGGCGAGCGCTATCTGCTGCCTATTAACGAAGAGCTGCGTTCGATTATGCGCCAGCAAAAGCGACGCCTGGCCGAAGCCATGACCAAGGCCAACGGAAATAACTTGCGTCCCAAGGACATCCAGACTTTGATTCGTTCCGGCCTGAGTGCCGTCGAAGTAGCTACGGCCTCCGGATTAGATGTAGATAACGTGTCTCGCTTTGAAGCCCCGGTGCTGGCCGAGAGAGCCTACGCTGCCGCACAGGCCCGCGACACGGCCCTCTCCGCCGAGAAAAACGCCCCTACCTTAGGGCGACCTGGTTATCGACCGCCTGGCAACCCGCGGGGTTTCCCCCGAATCCCTGGTGTGGGACGCGACTCGCCAACCGGGGGAAAACTGGATGATTCACCTCGAGTTCGTCCAAGATGCCCAAGCCATGGAAGCCAACTGGGAGTTCAACGCTGAAAGCCGGATGCTGCTGGCCCAGGACGAACAATCGCGCTGGTTGACCGAAACCACCGCTCCGGCGGGTTCCTCGCCGCATTCGGGATACAGCTCACGTTTCGATCGAGACGCCGCCCCGCGTCTGGGCACCTCCCAGCCCCTCGCCCAGCACCGCACCTGAATCCGCACCTGTCCCCAGTTCCCGCACCGAATCTCTCTTAGATGAGCTCAATGCCGCCCGAGGCTCGCGCTTACAGGTGGTTTTGCCCGAAGACGATGCAGAAGACGATGTGGCGGCGATGGAAGCTGCCATTGCTCAGGGCTTCGTAAAAGATAGCGCCACAGCGGCGGATTCACGCGAAACCGACTCCACCCACCCCGCCGAGGTGCTGCCAATGAGTCCTCGCCACAAGCCTGAAGCCGAAACTTCCCCTCCCAAGCGCGCCCCCGAAACTCCAGAAACTCCGCAGGGAACCCTGCCGGGCCTCGAGGAACTACCGGTGGTAGCGTCCTCGCCGGGGAACGAAACCAAACCCAGCCGTTCCCGAGGACGCGCGCCGATGCCTTCGTGGGATGAAATCCTCTTTGGCTCCAAGGATTCTTAAATCAACTGCGATAGTACAGCAGGGGTACCCGCATCTCGATTTCGCTCAAACCCCCGTGCAGGCCGATCATCTTAAAGACCTGGGGTTTGTGAAAACGCGAATCCAGCACCTGACTCCTCCCCGCGCTGAAGATATTTACTTCCCCCAGCAGTTCGGTTCGCCTCACCGCGGTACCGTTGTAGGCGGCCAGGAGTTCGGCGGTTTCCTCGCGCGTCAACACCAAAGTCCCGCATTGCGACTCTGGCAGGGCCTCCAACGCCTGTGCCACGCTGCCTTCGTGCACTCTCTGTCCCGCATCTCGCAAGGCTTCGCGCAGCGCCTGCCTCAGATGCAGCGCCGAAGTGTTACCGCGCAGATGCAGCGCCCGTCCTTCCCCGGCTATTCCCGTGACGAGGTTGGCCGCGCAGCTTTTCGCCAAATCTAAAGTATGCGCCGGGTCGGTGTTGAGCATTCCGTGATCTGCAGTGAGGATAACCTCTACCCCCGGTTCCAAAGCATCCAGACAGATTCCCACGGCCCGGTCCGTGAGTTCCAGGGCCGTCAGCCATTTTTCAGAACCTACCCCGTAGCTGTGCCCCGCGTGATCCACGTCGGCTACATAGAAATAAGTCAAGGGACTTTGCCGACTGAGACGCGCGGCATCCTGAGCCCGAGATTCGAGTCGCTCTGAGGACACATAGGTGGCACCGCGCAGCGCGGCTTGGGTCAAGCCCCGGCGATGAACTTTTTTGGCCCCAGAGCATGGCTTTGCAATCCCGCCTTCCCCAGTTTTTCAAAGAAGGTGGGGTGGGGTTGGAAATCGCTGATGTTTTCCGGATACCCACAAAAGTTGATCAGATTGAACTGGGCGTCAAGGCGGGGGTCAAAAAGTTCGTAGGAAAGCATATTGTGTTTCCCTGGGGCCTCGCCGGTGAGAATCGAGGTGATAGCCGCCGCCGTAGTAGAGGGCAACACCGAATGCCCCACCCCGACCCGAACCGCACCAGCCTCGACCCCGTCCCCGGCGACCTCGCCGGGGACGGCCTCGAACTGGGAACCGAAACCCTGGCCGGAACCTACCTCACCTGCCTCGCCGCGGCGGCACCACCCCCGCAGATTCGCGGCGTGCCCCAGGTACTCCTGCAGATTCCACCATCCCAGGCCATCAATCAAAATCAACAACACTCTTTTATCTGCCCAATGCTGGGGTTCATCCCCCAGGAAAAGGGGCAAAACTCGATCCAGGCGCAGGGAAGGATCCCCGGGGGCGATGAAGGCAGTGGGCGCGGGGGCGAAAGTCATGATTCTATTCTGCCAGCATTCGGTGTTTCACCTGGAAAAGCTGGGATTTTTTTGGAAAGATAGTAGGCATGTCTGACTCCACTTCCGAACATATCCTCGACATCGATATCTCTAAGGAAATGGAGCAATCTTTCCTGGAGTACTCCTATTCAGTGATTCACGCCCGGGCCCTTCCCGACGCCAAAGACGGGATGAAGCCGGTGCAGCGTCGCATTTTGTACCAGATGAAAGTTATGGGGCTGACTCCGGATAAGGGGCACGTGAAGTCCCAGCGCGTCGTGGGTGAAGTTATGGGGAAACTGCACCCTCACGGAGACTCCGCGATTTACGATGCGTTGGTACGGCTGGCGCAGCCCTTCACCATGCGCGTACCGCTGGTGGACGGGCACGGGAACTTCGGTTCGCTGGATGACGGCCCCGCGGCGGCGCGCTATACCGAGGCTCGCCTGGCGCCCGGTGCCATGTTGATGGTGGCGGATATCGATGAAGACACGGTCGACTTCGTGCCGAACTATGACAACCAGTTCACTCAACCCGCGGTATTGCCTACGGCTTTCCCGAACCTGCTGGTCAACGGGGCCTCCGGGATCGCGGTGGGGATGGCGACGAATATTCCCCCGCACAATGTTGGAGAAACTGTGGCGGCGGCGATTCACCTGCTGGATAATCCGCAGGCCAGTGTCGAGGAACTGATGCGGTTGTGTCCCGGACCGGACCTTCCCGGCGGGGGCGTGATTGTGGGGATGGAGGGGATCCGCGAAGCCTACGAAACCGGGCGGGGGTGTTCCAGACCCGGGCGCGTGCCACCATCGAACAAGTCAGCCCGCGTAAGCGCGGCATCGTGATAACCGAACTGCCTTATCTGGTAGGGCCCGAACGCGTGGCCGAGAAACTCAAAGAAGCCGTCAGTGCGGGCAAAGTCAAGGGGTTTCGGGCTGGCACGACCTGTCAGACCGCAAGAACGGGATGCGTCTTGTGGTGGAAGTAAAGAACGGTTTCCATCCCGAAGCCGTTCTGGCCCAGCTCTACAAGCAAACCCCTGCTGCAGGAATCCTTCGGAATCAACATGGTGGCCCTGGTGGACGGCCAGGTGCGCACCCTGGGGTTGCGCGAGGCCTTGCAGGTTTTCGTCGATCACCGCGTTACGGTTACTCGACGCCGCACCGAGTACCGCTTGGCGCGCAAACGCGAGCGACTGCACCTGGTTGACGGCTTGTTGATAGCGGTGTTGAACCTGGACGAAGTTATCGAAGTGATTCGCACTTCGGATGACTCCCCCGCGGCCAAGAGTCGCCTGATGGAGATTTTTCGACCTCTCCGAGGCCCAGGCGGAATACATCTTGGAGCTGCGGTTGCGCCGCCTGACCAAGTTTTCTCGCCTGGAACTGGAAGCCGAGGCCGATGAGCTGCGCCGCACCATCGCCCAACTCGAAGAAATCCTGGCGTCTCAGGCCGCCTTACACGCGGTGGTGCGCGATGACCTACGCCAGGCAGCCGCCCAGATCGACACCCCGCGACGCACCGTGCTGCTGGAAGAAGACGGCAGCGCTGTCAACACCCCCGCCAACGCGACCCCGGCCCAATCCCTGGCGGCGAACCTCGGCACGGCCCTGGTTTCAGCAGGGGACGTCCCCCTGGAAGTACCCGACGAACCGTGCCGCATCATTTTGGGTGCCGACGGGCGCGCCACCAGGATTTCCGACACCGGTCCCGTCCGGCGTTTCGGTGACGGGGTCATCGGGACCTGCCTAACGCGCACCCACGAGGCCTTCGGAGTGGTGACCAGTTCGGGGCAGGTGGTAAAGCTAGAGGCCCTGGCCCTGCCACCGGGCGACTTGGACAGTGCGGACCAAACGGAGTGGAGTTTGCGCGGCGCGCCCCAACTTTCCCAAGCCGCCGCCCTCGAAGAGGGGGAAACCGTGGCCGGAATCATCCCGCTGAGCGAAGAAACCATCGTTATGATTACAGAAAACGGCACCATCAAGCGGATGCGCCCAGATTACCCCGGTACCCAGTCGCGTTTCGTGGTGATTAACTTGAGCCCACCGACCGCGTGGTTTTCGCCGCCACCTGCCCCGACGACTCCCAGATTTTCATGGTTTCCAACGATGCCCAGCTGCTGCGCACCGCGGCGGACAAGATTCGCCCACAGGGGCGCAATGCCTCGGGAGTGGCGGGGATGAGCCTGCGTCCCAACTGCAAAGTCATCGCCGGGGCCAGCGTGCGAAACGAAGAGATGTCTTCCCACGTTGTCGCCACACTCGCCGCGATTATGGGGGCCATGCCCGGTACCAACCAGTCCTCGGTGAAGCTCACTCCTTTGGACCGGTATCCGGTAAAGGGGCGCGGTTCGCAAGGTGTGCGGGCACAGCGTTTCTTGAAGGGGGAATACGCGCTGGACTTGGCCTTTATCGGTCCCGACCCGGTGAAAGCCTTCGATTTAAAGGGGAACGAGGTCTCCCTACCGGACTTAGATGAACGTCGCGACGGTTCGGGAGTGGCGGTGACTTCCCAAATCGCCTACTTCGGTTAAGCCTAGGCTCGGGGGATTTCCCCGGTTTCTTCCTCCGGGGTTTCGCGCTTGCCCACGTCCATCACCCACATCGTCGAAGCTCCGGTTTCGCGATAGCCGAATTCTTCATAGAGGCTGGCCACGTCAGTGGGATTGGCTTCGGCCAGCCCCACCGTGGCATAGTCCATCCCGTCTTTCTGATAGGCAGCGATCGCCCGTGACAGCAAGGCGTGGGCCACATCAGTGTCAGCGTATTGGGGTAGGATTCCCAGCATCTCGGTGTAGCCTTCGGACCACCCCAGCGCTTCCCAATCCGCTTCGAAACGCGCCGAAAGCAGATATCCCGCGACTTCGGCTCGGTCAGTGGAGCGATCCAAGGCGACGAATGACCATTGCGGCGCAAAGAAGGTGCGGTTCTCCTGCCAGGCCTGGGCATCCTGGGCCGGGGCGCCCACCGTCAGTTCAATCAATCGGTTGTGGGCGCGACGCACCTGGTCGTCCAGTTCCGGACTCCACTGTATGACCTGCAGGTACTGGCCCGGTTCCACCACCTCTACCGCTTCCTTCAAGTCACGACGCAACTCGAGGAAACTCTGGGTTTTTTCAAAACCAAAGGTACGCATCCAATCCGAAAGATTCGCCCCGGATTGGTCCACAAAACACACAATCTGGGCGTATTCCCCCCGGCCTTGCAGCATCTCTTTGGCGGTGGCTACTTCCCATTCGAATATGGCCGAACCAACCCCGCGGTTACGCCAATTCACCCCGACTCCCCCGGAACACACGGCTTGCAAACCGTTGGTTTTCACCACGCGCACAATGGCGTAAGCCTGCAACCTGCCGTCGGAATCCCAGCCGGATAAACCCTGGAACTCGGTTTCGAAAATCTGGGTGACCTCGTCGGGAGTGGTGCGGTAGGGCGGATTATCGATACGCTCCATCTCGGAGATAAGCGTAATCAAGTCTTGGGATTGAGACTGTTCCAGGGGCTCCCAAGCTAAGCCAGGAGTTTCGATAGCGGGGTCTAGCCTCAACTCCTACCCCCTGTTTCCGCGGCCCCTGACCGCAACCTACAACACTTGCTCTGCTCCGTCCCGCTTTGCTCTGCCGGGAAACCGGAAACCTGCCCAAGCAGGCACAGATTTCAGTTTAAGCATCAATCAGTTGTGCGTCCAACTGAGCGGCTCCCTCGATAATAAAGTCGCGTCGGGGTGGAACCTGGGAACCCATCAGCAACTCAAAGGTGTCTTCGGCCTTCAATAGGGCCGCTTCGTCACTGAGATTGATGCGCCGCAAGGTGCGATGTACGGGGTCCATGGTGGTTTCCGCCAGCTGGTCCGCGTCCATCTCGCCCAGGCCCTTGTAACGCTGAATCGGTTCCTTATAGTTGCGGCCTTTCTTTTCCAGATCGGCCAGCACTCGATGCAACTCGTCTTCGGAATAGGTATAGCGCAACTCAGCGGGAGCTTTGCCTTTAGCGTTGACTTGGATGCGGTGCAGGGGCGGGACGGCGGCATAGACCCGCCCCGCGGCAATCAAGGGACGCATGTAACGGAAGAACAGAGTCAACAGCAAGGTGCGGATATGTGCCCCGTCCACATCCGCATCGGTCATCATAATGACCTTACCGTAACGGGCCTGGCTCAGGTCAAAGGTCCGTCCTGAACCGGCCCCCAACACCTGAATAATCGCCGCGCATTCCGCATTCCCCAGCATCTGTGCCGTACCGGTTTTTTGCACATTCAGTATCTTGCCGCGAATCGGGAACAGGGCCTGAAACTCCGAAGAACGCGCCGCTTTCGCCGTGCCCAACGCCGAGTCACCCTCTACGATAAACAGCTCGGTTTGCTTTACGTCTTCACTGCGGCAATCCACCAGTTTCGTAGGCAAAGTCGAAGTTTCCAAGGCATTTTTTCGCCGGGTAATTTCCTTGGACAACCGGGCGGAGAGCCGCGAACGCATCTCCGCCACGATTTTCTCCAACAGGGCCTGCACCTGAGCCTTGTCGTCGCGCTTCTTGGGGTGCAACCGCGCTTCGAGTCCCTGAGCCACCACCTTGGACACAATGCCTTTCACCGCCGCGGTGCCCAGGGCCTCCTTGGTTTGTCCCTCGAATTCCGGTTCCGGTAGCCGCACCGTCACCACTGCTGTCATTCCCGCCAAGATATCTTCTTTCTCAATCTTGGATTCCTTGGAGGAAAGCTTCAATTTGCGGGTATTCGCACCAATCTGGGCGCGCAGGGTTTTCACCAAAGCCTGCTCAAATCCCTGCAGATGCGTCCCGCCCACCGGGGTTTCAATAATGTTTACATAGGTTTTCTCAATCGTGTCGTATCCCGTCCCCCACCTCAGCGCTACATCGACTTCGCAGGTGCGTTCCAGTTCGCGCGGTTCGAGGTGCCCAGTTTCGGGATTCGGCACCTGCACCATCTCTTTGAAGGTGCCTTCCCCGGTGAGTTGCCAGGTATCGGTTACGCCGCGGTCCGGGGCGAGGAACTCGACGTAGTCTACGGTGCCGCCCTCGTGGAGGAAGGTGTCGCTTTGGGGGGTTTCGCCACGCAAATCGGTTACCGTCAGTTTCAGTCCCGGCACTAAGAAACTGGTTTTGCGCGCGCGCTGCGCCAAGTCTTCATAACTGAATTCGACATCCTTGGGGAATATCTGGTAATCCGCCCAGAACCGCACCCGGGTTCCCGTCACGCCCTTCTTCGCCTTGCCTATAACCGTCAACTTAGAGGAATCTTCGAATGGCACAAAGGGGTTATTCGGGGTAAGCCGGGTCGAATCCGCTCCGGCCGGGTCATTGAACTCCCCGGTTCTCCACGCCGAAACTGCAGCCCGTGAGTTTTCCCGTTGCGATCAACCTGCACGTCCAGCCTGGCCGAAAGCGCATTCACCACCGAAGCTCCCACCCCGTGGAGCCCGCCCGAAACCTTGTAATTATCTGAGTCGAACTTTCCCCCGGCGTGCAGCTTAGTAAAGACGACCTCGACCCCGCAAAGCCCGGTTCCCGGCACCTCGTCAATGGGCACCCCGCGCCCGTTGTCCCGTACCTCGGCCGAATGATCGGGGTAAAGCAGCACCTCGATAAAGTTACAGTGCCCCGCCAGGGCCTCATCCACCGAGTTATCGATGATCTCCCACAGACAATGCATCAGGCCCTTTTGATTGGTGGAGCCGATGTACATCGCGGGGCGTTTGCGCACCGCCTCCAGGCCTTCCAGAACCGAGAGATGGTGAGCAGAGTATCCAGATCCGTCATTCGTCACCCGGATATCTTACCGATTATCCGGTTTCTCGCCGTCTTGCCTCTCCGTGGGGTGCCAATTTTCTCCCCGGTCGAGGACGGCTGGGCCGTTTTCCACCGGGGTGCGGTATCGGGGTGGAGGGCGCCTGGTTGCGGGGTTTTGCCCGCAACAGTTCCACGGAGCGCGCTTGGCGCGGAAATCGTTAATCGAATCCTCGGTGGCGTAGCCCAACGCAAAACCGGTAATGAGTTTATAGTCCCGATCAATCTCGAATTCGGCGTCCAAGGGACGGCGCCAAATCGCCAGGGAACCCAGGGCACAGGAATCCACCCCGCGGGATTTCGCCGCCAAGAACAGGGTTTGGAGCATCAGCCCCGCATCCAAGGCCGAAAATGGCAACAACCCGCGGTAAATAAAGACAAATCCTAAGGTCGGTGCCCCGAAACCGTTGAAGTTCTTGCGAGTATAGGCGTCTCTAGCCTGGCGATCGTGGCGCGCAATCCCCAGGTGGGTATAGAGTCCCTTGCCGATTTCTTGCGAACGCGCCAGCAACTCGGCAGGGTATTTTTTCAAGGGCTTGTAGTCCCCGTCGGGCAGTTTCCCACTCAGCGCCAGTTTCAAAATGGTTGGCAGGTGATGGTGCGTCATGGGTAGAGCCCGGTCGTATTCGGCCTGATAGGCCTGTCCCAAACGCCGGGCTTGCTGTCCACTGGCCAAAGCCAACTTATAGGGGCGTGTATTGGACCACGAAGGCGCACACCGGGCATCTTCTAGAATCGCCTCCAGAACTTCGGGGGCTATCTGGGTGTCTTGAAAGCTGCGCACCGAATGCCGAGAAGCAGCCAAAACCGAAAACTCATTTCCACTCATAGTCCCACCTTAGCCAGGCGGCCCCAGCTCAACAACAGATACCCCACATCCCTAGTTGAGATAGTCGCGCAGAGACTGGGAACGCGCGGGGTGTCGCAACTTGGACATAGTCTTGGATTCAATCTGGCGGATGCGTTCGCGAGTCACCCCGTAGCGTCGCCCGATCTCGTCTAAAGTCTTGGGCTGGCCATCTTGCAGACCGAAACGCATCTCGATCACCCCGGATTCGCGATCGGAAAGCGTATCCAAAACGCGGTGCAGTTGTTCTTGCAGCATCATAAAAGACACGGCATCAGCCGGAACCACTGCCTCGGAATCTTCGATTAGGTCGCCGAACTCGGAATCTCCGTCTTCGCCCAGCGGGGTGTGCAAAGAAATCGGTTCGCGCCCGTACTTCTGCACTTCCGCGACTTTTTCCGGAGTCATATCTAACTCCATCGCCAACTCGTCGGGGGTAGGTTCGCGTCCCAAATCCTGCAGCATCTGGCGCTGCACCCGTGCCAACTTGTTGATGACTTCCACCATGTGGACCGGGATGCGAATGGTACGGGCCTGGTCTGCCATGGCGCGCGTAATGGCTTGGCGAATCCACCACGTCGCGTAGGTGGAGAACTTGTAGCCCTTGGAGTAATCGAATTTTTCGACCGCGCGAATCAAACCCAGGTTGCCTTCCTGAATCAGATCCAAGAACAGCATGCCGCGACCGGTATAGCGCTTCGCCAGGGAAACCACCAGGCGCAGGTTCGCCTCCAACAGGTGGTTCTTGGCGGTTTGCCCGTCAGAAACCACCCAGTGCAGTTCGCGAGCCTGCTTGGGCGTCATGGTGTCTTGCTCGGTCTTCAACAGGTGTTCGGCATACAAACCAGCTTCGATTCGCTTAGCCAGGTCCACCTCTTGTTCGGCGTTGAGCAAAGCCACTTTACCGATCTGCTTCAGGTAATCCTTCACCGGGTCCGAAGTAGCCCCGGCCACGGTAACTTTCTGCGCCGGTTCGTCGGTTTCGTCCTTCTCGGAGATAATAAAGGCGGCTTCGCCCAGGTCTTTGTCGCCTTCGTGTTCCGCACCTAAAGACTTGGCATCGCCATCTTCATCGCCTTCGTCCTCGCCTTCGCCCTCGGCTCCGTCCTCCTCGTCTTCCAGGTCGTCGAGTTCACCGTCTTCCAGTTCCTCTTCGCCCAGTTCGACTTCTTCCAGCTCGTCTTCTTCGAGCTGCTCTTCGGAGCAGGGAATCCTTGGCGGTTTCGGCTTTTTTTCTTGCCGTCGCTGGACTTAGTACTGGACTTGGCAGTTGATTTGGCAGTTGACTTGGCGCGAGTTTTACGCGCAGTCTTGGGCTTTGCCCCCTCGGTTGTGGCCTCGGTCTCAGTGGTTTCGGCGGGGACTAGAGCTGTCTCGGTGGGACTCTGCGCACCGGTGCTTTTCTTGGTGCTGCCTTTGGTGGAGGTCGCGGGTTTCTTCGTCGTGGTTTTCGCCCCCGTCGAGGCCGCCTCTGTTTCGGCGGTATCGGTGGCGGTTTTCGCACTTCCAGCTTTTGTGGCGGTGACCTGGGTCGAGGTCTTCGTGTCGGTGGATTTTGCCGTAGCGGCCTTGGCGGTCTTCGTCGCAGTCGTTTTCGCCGTTCCTGTCTTAGCGGTGGTTTTACTCGCCGGTGCCTTGGCACTCGTGGTATTAGTCGCCGCGGTCTTGGTGGTACCAGACTTAGTCGCCGCGGTCTTGGAAGCAGCCGCCTTCGTAGAGGTAGCCTTCTTTGCCGTGGTCTTAGTAGCGGGGGCTTTCGCTTTGCTCGGTTTCGTCTTCTGGGCTTGATCCACTGTAGTTTCGGCGGGTTTTTCAGCGGTTTTGGAAGTTTCTGCCACAAGAAGCCTTTCTTACGTCGTTCTTACGTATCGAGGCACAATTATAATTCAGGGTATCAAATTTTGCCCTTATGATAAAATTACAGTCATGCTAGACGAAATGCCCGAAATTGCAGTTATCCGCTCTGGCGTGGGTGAACGACTGGCAGCTCCATGGCAATACTGCACCGGAGATGCTCTCTCTTCAGACCAACTCGATTCTTTCTCCGCACCCGCTATCTCCATCATCTCCAGAGGCAAGCGTTTCCGCGCTATCGGCGCCTACATAGGTTGGATCACTGCCGGCGGTTCCGTCAGCCCCACTATTCCCGACAACCTCTTAGATCTGGGGGCCTGTTTGGAACTTTTCCAAGCCAGCGCCATAGTTCACGACGACATCATCGATGATGCCAGGTATCGAAGGGGCCTGCCCTCGGCTCACATCGCCTACACCACATCTTCGCCTAACAGCGGGCCGCACTTTGGACGTTCCGCTGCCATCTTGTGGGGAGATTTGCTCTATGCCGCAGCGAACTCTTACTTCGTGCACTGCGCCAACGGTATCGACCACCACAGTTTCTGCAAAGTCTGCGACCTCTTCGTCGGGATGCAATCCGAGGTAGCCTACGGCCAATACCTCGATCTCTCGGCTGAAACCACCGAGTTCAGCAGTGCCCATCCCCCTCTCCATTCCGAGGCCATGGAGGTGATTCGCCACAAAACCGCCCGCTACTCGGTGGTTATCCCCATGCAGCTCGGTGCTGCGCTGGCCGGTGCCAGCCCCGAACTGCTGGCGCAGATAGATGGTTTTGCCGCTCCCCTGGGCATCGCCTATCAACTTCGCGATGACGACCTGGGGATTTTCGGCGACCAAGAACTCACCGGCAAACCCACCGGAGACGATATCCGCTCCGGCAAACACACCGTGCAGCTGGCCCTGGCGTGGGAACGAACGGACGACAAGGGGCGTGATTACCTACAGCGCTACTGGGGTGCCCCTGACGTGACTCCTCCCATCATCGAAAACATCCGCAATATCATCACCGGATCGGGCGCACGCAAAGCCGTGTCTGACCTAATCAACCAAAATCTCGAGTTTTCCCAACAGGTTTTGAACTCCATAGAGTGCAGCCCCCAGGTAAAACACCAATTAATTGAATTCGGTATGTCTTTAGTGGACAGAAGCAGCTAGAATAGTCTAAAGAAAATCCTTTCAAGCAGTCGGGGCCGCGTGCAGATCACGCGGCCCCGACTATGTCTAGCTTGATTATTCGCCCAACCGGCAAATCTTGCCGAATTCCTCGGCTTTCAGAGATGCCCCGCCGACCAAGGCTCCATCCACATCGGGCTTAGCCATGATGTCCTTGACGTTACCGGACTTGACCGATCCGCCATAGAGTATACGAATCTTGTCTGCCACTTCGGGGCCGTACAACCCGGTGAGCTTCACACGAATGGCGCCGCAGACTTCTTGGGCGTCTTCGGGAGTAGCTACTTCGCCTGTGCCGATGGCCCAGATAGGCTCGTAAGCCACCACGCATTTTTCCGCATCCGCGGCGGGAATCGAGTCGAAGTCGGCTTCGATTTGCGCCAAAACGTGATCAACGTGAGTACCGGCTTTACGCACCTCCAGGGCCTCGCCACAACAAATAATCGGCACCATACCGGCAGCCAAAATCTTGCGGGCCTTTTCATTCACCAACGCGTCAGATTCCTGGTGGTATTCCCGACGTTCCGAGTGCCCCACCGTCACGTAGGTGCAGCCCAGCTTGGTGAGCATCGCTGTGGAAACCTCGCCGGTGTAGGCCCCGTTGTCGTGGATAGAGACATCCTGGGCCCCGTAACGGATCTTCATGTTGTCTCCGTCAATGGTGGTTTGTACCGAGCGAATATCCGTGAAAGGAGGCAGTACCGCTACCTCTACCTTAGAGTAATCGTGCTTGTGATCTTGCAGATCCAGGTTCAGTTCGTTGACCAGCTTAATTGCTCAAGATGATCGAGGTTCATCTTCCAGTTGCCGGCCATCAAAGGGATGCGAGTCATAACTTAGTCCTCCAATACAGCGATACCGGGCAAAACCTTGCCCTCTAACAATTCCAGAGAAGCCCCGCCACCGGTAGAGATGTGGCTGAACTTAGTCTCGTCGAAGCCCAGCAGCCTGACTGCGGCCGCGGAGTCACCGCCGCCAACCACGCTGAAGCAGCTGCCTTCTTCCAAGGCTTTCGCCACGGCTTTGGTGCCCGCAGCAAAGGCCTCAAATTCGAAAACACCCATGGGGCCGTTCCACGCCACCGTCTTAGACTGGGCAATCTTCGAAGCAAAAAGTTCTCGGGACTTGGGCCCGATATCCAGCCCCATCTGGTCTGACGGGATGGCGTCCACGTCAACCACAGTTGCAGTGGCATCGGCTTTGAACTCGGGTGCAACCACCGTGTCGATGGGCAGCACCAAGTCAACCCCATTGGTCTTGGCCGTTTCGAGGTATCCCTTTACAGTTTCGACCTGGTCTTCTTCGAGCAGGGACTTACCTACCTCCCAAGCCTTGGGCCTTGAGGAAGGTATAAGCCATACCGCCGCCAATCAGCAAGGTATCGGCCTTGGTCAAGAGATTCGCGATGACTCCCAGCTTGTCTGAAACCTTCGAACCACCCAGCACCACGGTGTAGGGGCGTTCGGGGTTGTCCGTGGCGCGACGCAGGGACTCGATTTCCTTGTTGACCAACAGACCGGCAGCCGCGGGCAGAACCTTGGCAATGTCGTATACCGAGGCCTGCTTGCGGTGCACCACACCGAAACCATCGGAGACAAAGCAATCCGCCAGCTTCGCCATCTCGGCGGCGAGTTCCTCGCGCTGGGCATCTTCCTTCGAGGTTTCACGCGGGTCGAAACGCACGTTTTCCAGCATCAAGATTTCACCCACCGACAAAGCCTGAGCCTTGGCCTGGGCATCCGCACCAGTAACATCCCCGGCCAGGGTGACCTTCACGCCGATGAGTTCTTCCAGACGCTTTGCTGCGGGTGCCAAGCTGAACTGGGGATCCGGGGTGCCCTTAGGGCGACCCAGGTGAGCCATGATGATGACTTTGGCGCCGCCCTCGAGCAGCTTACGCAAAGTCGGCAGCGCAGCGCGGATACGGCCGTCATCGGTGATGCCCCCGTCCTTGAGCGGCACATTGAAATCAGAGCGGACCAGGACAGCTTTCCCGTGCAGGTCCCCTAGAGATTCGATGGTTTTGAGCATGTTTTTCCTTTACTCTTCAAGCAAAATCGGATATTGACTGGGCGTAGCAAATGGGCGCCCGCAACCTAAGACGGTCACAGGCGCCCAAGCTGCAGTCATTACAGGGACTTGCCGACCTTCACGGCCAGGTCAACCAAGCGGTTGGAGTAACCCCATTCGTTGTCGTACCAAGACACCACCTTGAGCATCTTTTCGGTCTTCTTGGTCAGAGGAGCGTCAAAGATGGAGCTGTGGGAATCGGTGACGATATCGGTAGAGACGATGCCTTCATCGTTGTAGCCCAAGATGCCCTTCAGCGCGCCTTCGGAGGCGGCCTTCATCGCGGCGTTGACGTCCTCGACGGAGCAGTCCTTGGTGGGGATGAAGGACAGGTCAGTTACCGAACCGGTGATAACCGGAACGCGCAGAGCGTAGCCGTCCAGCTTACCAGCCAGCTCGGGCAGCACCAGGGAAACCGCCTTGGCCGCACCGGTGGAGGTGGGGACGATGTTCTGGGCAGCGGCGCGGGCGCGGCGCAGATCCTTGTGCGGGGCGTCATGCAGACGCTGGTCACCGGTGTAAGCGTGGATGGTGGTCATCAAGCCATATTCGATGCCGAATTCTTCCTGCAGAACCTTGGCCATCGGAGCCAGGCAGTTGGTGGTGCAAGAAGCGTTGGAAATAACGTCGTGCTTGGCCGGGTCATACTGCGAGTCATTTACACCCATGACAAAAGTGCCATCAACATTGCCCTTAGCCGGGGCCGAGATAATGACCTTCTTGGCGCCACCCTTCAGGTGAGCGCGAGCCGCATCACCGTCTACGAAGAAGCCGGTGGATTCAATCACGACGTCAGCACCCAGCTTGCCCCAATCCAGGTTGGCAGGGTCGCGCTCGGCCATGACGGCGAAGGACTTGCCGTCAACGGTGATCGAGGTGTCGTCATAAGAAACTTCTTTGCCCAGACGACCGGTTACCGAGTCGTACTTCAGCAAGTGAGCCAGGGTGTGGTTGTCGGTCAGATCATTCACGCCGACGATTTCGATATCGGCGCCCTGCTCCAGAGCAGCGCGGAAGAAGTTGCGGCCAATGCGGCCAAAACCATTGATACCTACGCGAACGGTCACTGTTTCCTCCATCTTGCGCACGCTTGTGCGCACTAGGTTTTTCAAGCCGCCAATACAATCCAAAAAGGACCGCAGGCGACCGCCGGTTTTCAGACAACCAGCTAGGTTAAACCTACTACGAATCCACCCGACTTGGAAGGGTTAAAAGTCCCAAGAAACTGTGAAGTCCTTATGCTTCAAGTAATTCTTGGTTCAGTCCCGCCTCGGTATCGGGGATTCCCAGCTCGGCAGCTTTCTTGTCTGCCATAGCCAGCAAACGCCGAATCCGACCCGCCACCGCGTCCTTGGTCAACTGCGGGCTGGAAAGCTGACCCAATTCCTCTAAGGATGCTTGCTTGTGTTCGACGCGTAGCTGTCCGGCAGTGATCAAGTGCTGGGGCACGTCATCACCCAAAATTTCAAAAGCTCGCTTAACTCGGGCCGAAGCCAAAACCGCGGCCCGGGTGGAGCGGCGCATATTCGCATCGTCAAAATTCGCCAAACGATTCACTTCTCCGCGTTTTTCGCGTTTTTCCCGACGCTTGGACCAGGATTCCAAGGTGTGCACCGCCCCCATCTGTTGCAGCAGAGTCGCAATGGAATCATTTTCCCGCACCGATACCCGATAGGTAGATCGCACCTCCCGGGATTTCGCATTCGCCCCTAAACGCCGGGCGATACCGCTCAGAGCCATGGCTGCCTCGGAACCGGGGGCACTGATTTCCAAAGCGGAAGAACGCGAAGGCTCCGTCAAGGAACCCCGCGCTAAAAAGGCTCCTCGCCACGACGCCTGGCAAGCCGGTATGCTGCCCGAAACAATCGCTGGGGCCAGTCCTTGAATCGGGCGTCCTGCCCGGTCCAACAAACCGGTATCCACCGCCAGTTTGCGAGCGCCTTCCACCACTCGCACCACGTAACGATCAGTTTTACGGATACCGCCCCCGCTGACGATAACAACTTGAGAAGGGGTTCGATACAGCTCGATAAGTGCCAGCTGCAGGCGTTTCGCCGCAGCCGCATTATCCAGTTCCGCCTCAACGACAATATTTCCCGCCACCAGGTGAATCCCCCCGGAAAACCGCAGCAGCACGCTGACCTCGGTGCGGAAATCCGCCCGCGACTCTGCGGATACCCGAGCCAGCTCTTCTTTCGCGGCAAGTGTCAAGGACATTTCTTTACTCTGCGTCACATACTCCAAGATACTAAAAAGCCCCGCGGCGACCCAACCCTCGGTCCTACCCCTAGTGGGTATCGAGCTGCTCGATATTGTTCAGGTCCGCCCAGTTTCCTCCCATAGCGTCGCGGAAAGCCGCCGCCAGGCGCAGCGGGTCGTGACGCGAAGTCCCGTCACCCAAGGACAGCTGACGCAACATAACATGGGCCGCGAAACCCTCGCCTGCCGCCATCAAATCATCAATATCGTCCACCGCGGCCGGGTCAGCGATTACCGCGGCGAAACTCAAGTTCGGGGCATAGCTGCGCAACACTCGCAAGTGATCTGGCAGACTCAAATCTTCGGTTTCGCCACGCTGTCGCGACAAATTCAAAACCAAGATTTTGCGCGCCGCACTTTCACAATCGCCTCGCGCAACTCATCGACCAAGAGATGCGGCAGAACCGAGGTGTACCAGGAACCCGGACCCAACACCACCCAATCGGCCTGCTCTACCGCCTCCAAGACCGCACCCGGAACCGGAGCCTGGGGCGGATCGAGGCGAACCTCGCGCACCGTACCCGGCGCCTTGGCGACCGTGGCTTGACCCCGCACCACGCGGACCTCGCCGTCCAACTCCATCTGCGCTTCGATCGCAATCGGAACCCGGGACATCGGCAGAACGCGCCCCTTGGCATCTAAAAGCTTCGTCAACCAGTCCAGGCCCGCCACCGGATCGCCCAGCTGCTGCCACAGCCCGGTTATCAGCAGATTCCCCAGGGAATGTCCGCCCATCGGGCCGTCGGATTGAAAACGATGCTGCAGAATATTCCGCCAGGTCGCACCCCAGTTGGAGTTATCGCACAGCGCGGCGCAAGCCATACGCAGATCCCCGGGAGGCAGCAAATCGAATTCTTCGCGCAGCCGCCCCGAAGATCCCCCGTCATCTGCCACCGTCACCACGGCGGTCAACTCCGGGGTGACGTGTGTCAGGGCCTGCAAAGTGGCATATAGCCCGTGTCCGCCACCGAAAGCCACGACTTTGGGTTGGACGCTTTGACCCGGCCAATCACCGGGCAACACCAGGGGTTTATCATGTTCCGGCATGGTTTTCCCTATTCTTTCCCGATGTCGCGATGCGCTGCGCGCACCGAAAACCCGGCCCAGCGCAACAGCTGCGCGATGCGTTCCGCCATCGCCACCGAACGGTGTTTACCCCCGGTGCACCCCACCGCAATGGTTACAAAGGGCTTGAGCTCATTCAGATACCCGTTCAGCACCGGCGCCAGGGTCTGGACATAGCTGGTGGCGAACTGTTGGGCGCCGGGTTGCCCCAGCACGTAGTTCGCCACTGCCAGGTCTTTGCCGGTGAGGTGACGCAGTTCCGTAACCCAATAGGGGTTGGCGAAAAATCGCACATCCACCACGTGGTCCGCGTCCAGAGGCAGCCCGTATTTGAACCCAAAACTCATCACGGTGACGTTGAGATTCGACACCCGGTCCCCCGCCACGATGTCGCGCACGGAACGCGCCAGATCGTGCACCGAAAGAGTCGTGGTATCCAGGTAGATATCGGCGCGGTCACGAATCGGCGCCAGCAGTTCACGTTCGGCCGTGATCCCATCCATGATGCGTCCCTGAGCCTGCAGGGGGTGGGGGCGTCGCACCCTTTCATAACGCCGAACCAGGGCGGAATCCGAGGCATCGAGGAACAGGATCTGGTGGTCGATTCGCGCCTCGCGCAAACCGTCCAGAGTCTGCATGAATTCGCTGAAAAACATCCGCGAACGCACATCCACCACGACGGCCAATCTGTGCACCCCTTCCCCGCCGGGAGTCATCATCCCGGCCAGGGGCGCCAGCATGCGCGGGGGCAGATTATCCACCACGTACCAGTCCAGGTCCTCGAGAACTTGGGCGGTCTGGGAGCGTCCCGCCCCGCTCATCCCAGTGATGATGAGCATCTGGGCGCGTTTCACCTGTGGCAGGGTAGCAGCATCGTCCAGTTGCGGGATACCGGCAGGTACGGTGGGTGTTGGATCGGTCATGGTTCCACTTTATCGGCTCCGCCTCGGTTATGTGCGCCAAAGAGGGAAGTCCGGGGCGAGGACAGGGGTTGCGGTTCCAACCAAAGTTCCACCCCGGCGAGGACGGGGGTTGCGGTTCCAGCCAAAGTTCCACCCCGGCGAGGACGGGTTTTAGTTTTCTATGGTTTCGGCCAGTTCCAGCCACTGGGTTTCGAGCTCTTCTTGAGCAAGTCTTTGGGCTTGGAGCTCCTGGTTCAGTTGAGCCAGACGCAAATAGTCCGCTACATCAGCGCGTTCCAGCTCTTGGTTGAGCCTCGAGACCTGCGCTTTGACCCTCTCGATTTTCTTTTCTACCCCGGCTAAAAGTTTGCGTGCTTCCCAGTTGGCCTTACCCGCGTTGACTGAGGGCTCCTTGACCGCGCCACCCCCCCAAAACAACAGCACTCCCACTAGCCGCGCCACTCCCACTAACCGCAGCTACGTCCTCGACCCGGGAACTGACTTCACCGGGACGCAATCCGCTTTCCTCGCCGGGGGAATTCACCAAATCCAGGTACTGCTCCACCCCGCCGGGAAGGTGGCGCAGACCCCCATTGATGACGGCGTATTGATTATCGGTGATGCGTTCAATCAAGTAGCGGTCGTGAGAAACCACCAGCAAAGTCCCGGGCCAGGCATCCAGCAAGTCTTCCAGCGCCGTCAAAGTATCGGTGTCGATGTCGTTGGTGGGTTCATCCAGAATCAGCACATTCGGTTCCTCCAAAAGCAACAGCAAAATCTGGAGGCGACGTTTCTGGCCCCCGGAAAGCGCGTTTACCTTTGCCTGGAGCTGGGAAGTGTTGAAACCCAGACGGCCCAGCATCTGCGCGGGGGTGAGTTCCTGGCCCTCGACTTCAAAACTGCCTTTGAGGCGCCCCAAAACCTGGTACACCTGGTATTCCCCGATTTCTTCCAGGGCACGAAACTCCTGATCCAGAACCCCGATCTTGACGGTTTTGCCTTCGCGGCGCAGCCCCCGGGTGGGCTGCAGTTCCCCGGCCAGCAGGGACAGCAGGGTGGATTTCCCCGCGCCATTGGCCCCCAGGATTCCCGCGCGTTGACCGGGGGCCACCCGCCAAGTCACGTCGCGCAACACGGCGTCGGCGGGGGTGGAATCCAGGTCGGGAGCCGTAGACATCCCGGTATAGGAAAAATCCACATCTACCAGGTCCACCACGATTTTGCCCAGACGCGCCGTAGCTAACTTCGCCAGCTCTATCTGGTCGCGCACCGGGGGCACATCAGCGATCAAGGCATTGGCCGCATCCAGGCGGAATTGGTTTCGAGGTGCGCGCCGGGGCTCCGCGACGCAGCCACGCCAGTTCCTTTCGCAACAGATTCGCGCGTTTCTCGGCCGCGAGGGCCGCCTGGCGGTCGCGTTCCACCCGGGCCAAAACATAGGCCGCATAGCCGCCCTCGAAGGGCTCGACTTTGCCGTCGTGCACTTCCCAGGTGTCTTTCGAAATTTCATCGAGGAACCACCTGTCGTGCGTCACCACCAGCAGGGCGCCCTGACGGGCGGACCAACGTTGTTTCAGGTGTCCGGCCAGCCAGTGCACTGCCTGGAGGTCAAGGTGGTTAGTGGGTTCGTCCAAACCGATCACGTCCCACGACCCCAACAGCAGTTTCGCCAACGCCAGGCGGCGACGCTGTCCTCCTGACAGTTCGTTGACCCTCGCCTGCCACTGCAGGGCCCCCAACAGGCCTTCCAGGACTTCGCGTGAACGCGGATCGGCCCAGACCTCGTGGTGTTTGCGCCCTTCCAGCAGCACCGCTTCGACGGTGTCTGTGCCCTGGAGCATGTCGTCTTGTTCCAGCAGGGCGCAGCGCAATCCCTTGCGTTTGGTGACGGTGCCCGACATGGGTTGCGCGTGTGCGAAAAGTACGCGCAACAAAGTGGATTTACCATCCCCGTTTCGCCCCACTATCCCCAGGCGGTCGCCCTGGTTGATACCGACGGTGACGTGGTCCAGCAGCAGCTTGTCGGGGTACTCCACAAAGAGGTTTTGGCCTCCCAGCAGATTCGCCACGGGGGCTATTCCTCGGCTTTACCCAAAACCACTATATCCGCCCCGGAATCGGTGTTTATCACACCGGTGGAGGCGGCGCGGCGGTGCCTCCGAGGTGCGGGGCTCTGTCCCAGCGGGGAGTTGCCCTCCAGGTTGGGTTCCTTCTGGGTCGAGGTCGCCGCTGTGGTTTCGCCGGGCGGCGCCGGTTGCGCGCGGGGGTGCCGGTGGAGGTTTCGGTGTTCGCCGCGGTTTCTGCGCTGGGCTCGGTGTCCATCGACTTACGAGTGCTAGAAGAGGTGTCTTCTTCCTTGTGAGCCGCGGCGGCGATACCGGCCATGGCCTGGCGCACTTCGGGTTTGGTTTCTTCTACTTGCTTTGCCTTGGATTCGCGGTTTCGCGAGGCCTTGGAGTTTGACGAACCCCGCCCCGAGCGGTTGTGGTACTTGGTGGGGGGATTGGCCAAATCCTCGGGGGGCTTGGCCGTTGTTCTCTACCGGGGCATCGTGGACAATGAAGCCGCGCCCCTCGCAGCACTCACAGGTGGTAGAGAACGCCTCGACCAGACCCTGCCCCACGCGTTTACGCGTCATCTGCACCAGCCCCAGCGAGGTAACTTCGGTAACCTGGTGACGGGTACGATCACGGCCCAGGCACTCTACGAGACGTCGCAACACCAAATCGCGGTTGGATTCAATCACCATATCTACAAAGTCGATCACTACGATCCCGCCGATGTCACGCAGTCGCAACTGGCGCACTATCTCTTCGGCCGCTTCGAGGTTGTTCTTCGTCACGGTCTCTTCCAGGGTGCCGCCCTGGCCGATGTAGCGACCCGTATTCACATCCACCACCGTCATCGCCTCGGTGCGGTCGATAATCAAATACCCACCGCTGGGCAGCCAAACTTTGCGTTCAAATCCCTGGCCAGCTGTTCGTCGATGCGGTGTGCGGCAAAAACGTCGTCGGCATCTTTCCAGTGCCGCAAGCGCTCCTGTAGCTCTGGGGAAAGGTCGGCAACGTACTTGGAGATGGTCTTCCAAGCGGTGTCGCCTTGGATGGTCAAAGAAGTGAAATCTTCGTTGAAGATATCGCGCACGACTCTGACTGCCAATTCCGGTTCGGAGTGCAACAGCAGCGGAGCGTTCTTGGGGTGCTTTTGCTTTTCCTCCAGCTCGGCCCAGATCTTCGTCAGGCTCTCGACATCACTGCGCAGCTGTTCTTCGGTGGCGCCTTCGGCTGCGGTGCGCACAATCACCCCGAATCCAGCAGGAATAAGTTGCTTCAAGATAGCTTTGAGTCTCTTGCGTTCTTCTTCGGGAAGTTTGCGCGAAATCCCGGTCATGGCCCCGGAAGGAACCAGCACGACGTGGCGTCCCGCCAAAGTTATCTGCGAAGTCAGTCGGGCCCCTTTATGCCCGATGGGGTCTTTGGTGACCTGTACCAAGACGTGATCCCCCGGGTTCAAGGCATCTTCGATGCGACCGGTCTTGGCGCTCATCCCCGCGGCATCCCAGTTAACTTCCCCCGGCGTAGAGCACTGCGTTGCGTCCCTTGCCGATATCAACGAAAGCCGCTTCCATCGAGGAGAGCACATTTTGTACTTTGCCCAAATAGATATTCCCCACCATGGTGGTTTGGGTGTGTCTAGAAACATAGTGCTCCACCAACAGGCCGTCTTCCAGCACGGCAATCTGGTTCAACCCATCGCGTTCGCGCACCACCATCTCTCGCTTGACGTTTTCGCGTCTCGCCAGGAACTCGGCCTCGGTAATCGGGGTGCGCTTGCGCCCTTCTTTGCGTCCAGCCTTGCGGCGGATACGTTTGGCTTCGAGCCGGGTTGAGCCTTCCAGGGCGGCAACCTGTGCGGTTTCGGCGTTGGTGTTTTCGTCGCTGTGGGCGCGGCGTCGACGACGTCGGCTGCTGGTGGTGTCTTCCCCGTCGAGGTTCTCGGGGTTCTTTTCCGGGGTCGAGGTCGCCTTAGCAGCGCTGTCCTTGCGCTTGCGTTTGGTGGCATCGTTAGCGGAACTGGAGGTTTCGGACTTTTTCTCTTCTCCCCCGCGTTTGCGGGTGCGGCGCTGGGAAGTGGGGGCAGCGTCCTCGACGGGGCCGGATTCTGCGTCTTCGGCCTTTGTGTTGGGGCGACGCTTGACGGGGCCGGATTCCGAAGGTGCTTTGGTGAAACTCGACAGGTCGGGGGCTTGGAACAGCAGACTGGCTGCCGGCATCGTCATTTGTGCATTAGCGGCCTTGGGGCTGCTGGAGTCCTGTGCGGAAAACAGCGTCGTGCCTCCGGCCTGGATGTCTGATTTAGTTGTCTTATTCACGGTTTAACTCCCGGTTTGTACGGACAGCAACCGAACGTACCTTACAGATTCTATTTTCGTCGCTACCGTGTAGCGGAAAGCTCGGGGCCAAAGCGTCAGCCAGGTCGCAAACGTGAGACACGTTGGAACTGCGATGGATTTGCAGACTGCGGCGCGGGTTGCTCGCGCCCACTTAGGCTTTAAACATCTTATCACACCTCGCCTAACGCTCTCTTCAGGCTCGCCACGCAGGGCGAAAATGTACACCTTGGTAAAATTTTAGGGTAGATTTGGGGCGTAACTCGGGTTCAGCGCGCCTTCGTGGCTGCTGGCTTGGGGAACTTGCAATTTCTATTACTCTAACGGAAAGGCGGAAAAGGTGACCGTCGTCTCAATGGGGCTTGAAAGCCTCGATCTGGCGCGGTGGCAGTTCGGTATCACTACCGTCTACCACTTCTTCCTGGTTCCGTTCACCATCGGCATGTCCTTGCTGGTAGCACTGATGGAAACAATGTGGTACCGCACTGGCAAGGAATACTGGCTGAAGGCGACACGGTTCTTTGGAAAGCTATTTCTCGTAAACTTCGCTCTCGGTGTGGCAACCGGTATCGTCCAGGAGTTCCAGTTCGGCATGGGCTGGTCTGAATACTCCCGCTTCGTCGGCGATATCTTCGGTGCCCCCCTGGCCTTCGAAGCTCTCTTGTCCTTCTTCATGGAATCCACGTTCTTGGGCGTCTGGATTTTCGGTTGGGGCAAGATCTCCAAGAAAGCACACGTGGTGGTGGCCTGGCTGGTCATGGCAGGTACGAACACCTCTATGCTGTGGATTATCGGCGCTAACTCCTGGATGCAGCACCCCGTCGGTGCGGTCTTCGATCCGGAAAAGGGTCGCGCCACCTTGAACGGGGCTCTGGCCTTCTTCTCGGTGGTGGGTAACTCCACCATGTGGTTCGCCGTATTCCACGTCGTAACTTCCGCTGTGCTCCTGGCTGCCACCATCGTGGCGGGTATCTCCACCTGGTGGATGGTTCGCGCCGCCAACGCCGGCGGCATCGGCGAAACCGAAGCTCGCGAAGTGTGGCGTCCTATCGCCCGCTGGGGCATGGCTGTCATGCTTTTTGCTGGTCTGCTGACCGTCGCTTCGGGCCACATGCAGGGCCAACACCTGATTCACTACCAGCCCGGCAAGATGGCCGCGGCCGAAGGTCTGTGCTCGGGGCAAAACGGCGACCTCGCTATCGTGGCTTTCCAAGAATGCCCCGAAAAAATCACCAAGAACGCTGACGGCACCTGGCCGGTTATCGACCGCGGTGTGGGCCACATCAAGGGCATGCTGGGCTTCGTAGGCAAGAACAGCTTCAGCGAAAAAAATCCCCGGTATGGCTGACTCTTCCGAGCGCCTGGCCGAACAGTTCGCCTCGCTGCAGGCTGTTGACAAGAAGCTCGCTCCGAACTTCGACACCGCCAACACCTCCGGTATTGAAGGCGACACCGCCGACTACGCCGAGTGGGGCAAGTACGCTCCCCCGATGCTACCGGTGTTCTGGTCCTTCCGCCTGATGATGGCCACCGGCTTCGTCATGGCTGCCCTGGCAATCATCGGTATGTACGCCACCCGCGGTGGTCGTATCTCTACCTCCAAGGGCCTCAAGAACCTGGCTCTGGTCTCGCTGCCGATGCCCTTCCTGGGTGCCATGTTCGGCTGGATCATGACTGAAATCGGTCGTCAACCCTTCATCGTGTACCCCAACCAGGATGCTTTTGATGCCGCCTACCAGGTGAACGACGGCATGGAGGGCCTGGCCGGTGTCTACATGTTGACCGGCGATGGTTTGTCCGGCGTGGTCTCCCCCGTCGAGTTCCTGATTTCGCTGGTTCTCTTCACCGTCCTCTACGCAGCCCTGGGCGTGATTTGGTTCCTGCTCCTAAAGCGCTACGCAAAGGAAGGCATCAACACCCCGGCCGCCGACGGTGGTCCGGTTACCGCTTCTCAAGACCTGAACTTCGGGTACTAAGGAGGACGAACAATGGAAATTACATGGATTCAGATTCTGTGGTTCATCCTGGTAGGGGTCCTGTGGACAGGCTACCTGATTCTGGAAGGTTACGGTCTGGGCACCGGTATGCTGCTGCACATCCTGGGCAAGAATGACCAGGAACGTGGTCAGATGGTCCGCGCTATTGGCCCGCACTGGGACGGCAACGAAGTTTGGCTGCTCACCGCTGGTGGCGCTACTTTCGCTTCCTCCCCCCGAATGGTATGCAGTGATGTTCTCTGGCATGTACCTGGCTCTGCTCTTGATCCTGTTCTGCTTGATTCTGCGCATCTCCGCTATCGAATGGCGCAACAAGATCAACACTCTAGCCTGGCGTTCTCGCTGGGATATGCTCCAGTCCATCTCCGCGTGGCTGGTTCCGGTGCTGCTGGGCGTGGCCTTCGGTAACCTGGTCTCTGGCATGAAGATCGCTATCGTCGATCCCAAAGGCTCCTTTCACCCCCTTGGCAGCGGGTGACATCGACCTGTCCAGGGACGTCCACAACCTCATCGGCTACGAAGGGGTGCCTTTCGGTCCCTTCCTGTCCCTGTTGACTCCCTACGGTGTCTTGGGTGGCTTGACCATCGCGGCTTTGGCTCTGACCTCCGGCGCGCTGTTCCTGTCGCTGAAGACTGAAGGTGTGGTGCGTGAACGCGCCGAAGCTTTCGCTCCGAAGGCAGGCTTGATCGCCACCGTCCTCACCGCGGCCTTCGCGGTGTGGGGCCAGCTGGTCTACGCCGGTCCTGCCGCTCTGTTCGGCTGGATCTTCTTGGTCATCGCGGCTCTTTGCTTGGTCGCCGGTTTGCTCTTCTCTTTCCAGAAGTCTTTTGGCAAGGCTTTCATCTTCCACAGCGCCGGCATTGCCTTCGCCGTGGCTTGGGTATTCGCTATGCTCTACCCCTACGTGATGAAGTCCTCCATCGACACCGAGCTGTACTCGCTGACCATCGCGCAGTCAGCCGCTTCAGGTTCGACCCAGCTGGTGATGACCATCGCTGCGGTTATCCTGGTTCCGGTGGTTCTGGGCTACACCATCTGGTCGGTCTACATGTTCCGCGCTCGTATCACCACCGTCCAAGACGCTGGTCTGGAACCGAGCAAGGTTCGTGAAGGCGCCAGCTTCTTGGTGGGTTAATCCTTAAATCGCGGTTCTATTCCGCCGGGCGGGGCAACTATCCAGTTGCCCCGCCCGCACCTATTTAAACCCCGAAGAATTCCGGGCACAGACCCGGTTTCAAATAGAATTTTTCCCTGGGTTATGAAAGGCTAAACGGGTGAAACCAATGGATCCTCGTTTGCTGAAATATACTCGCAGCGCCCGGAATTACATCATCTTCATCACCATCACCGGTCTGCTCTCTGCCCTTTTCATCATCGCCCAGGACTGGTCAATTGCCCGGGCTGCCTCCGCGGTAATCACCGACCACGCCTCGCTGGCGCAGATAGCCCCGATGCTGGGTATTTTAGCCGCGGTTCTCTTGGGGCGTGCGCTGTCCCTCCTGATTCGCCAATGGTATGGGCACCGCGCGGCGACAGGCGCCATCAAAGAAATCCGTGAACAAGTCCTGACTCACGCCACCAAGCTGGGACCGCGCTGGCTGGGGACTCACGCCCAAGACACCGTAACCACCGTGGTTCGCGCCCTCAAGGACCTCGACGCCTACTTCGTCTTCTTCCTCCCCCAACTGCTGCTCTCCATCACCGTCACCCCTATCACCTGGCTGGTGGTGCTGTGGCTGGACTGGATCAGCGCGGCCTTCATCGCCGTAACTATCCCGCTGATTCCCCTCTTCATGATTCTGATTGGGAAACTCACCCAGGAATACTCCGACCGACGCCTGGCCTCGATGAAACGCATGGGTGGCCAGCTGGTAGATTTGCTGGCCGGACTCTCCACTCTCAAGGCCTTGGGACGCGAAAAAGCCCCGGCCCAGCAAGTCAAGCGAGTCGGTCAAGAATACACCCGTTCCACCATGGCAACTCTGAGGGTAGCCTTCATGAGTGGCGGGGTTCTCGAGTTCCTCACTACCCTGTGCGTCGCCATCGTGGCGGTGGAAATCGGTATTCGGATGCTCAACGGCAATGTCGACCTCTTCACCGGTCTGCTGGTGATTATGCTGGCTCCCGAGGTTTTTGACCCGCTGCGCCAGGTGGGTAAACAGTTCCACGCCTCTTCCGATGGTGTTACCGCCGCCGAAGCCGCCTTCACCATCTTCGAAACTCCGGTGGACCCGCGCGGAGAAACTCCCGCACCCTGCCTGGCGCACTCCCGTATCGAGCTGAACTCCATCGGGGTCAAGGCTCGTGGAGCTTGGGCTCCGGATCAACTCAGCGCCACCTTGGAGCCGGGGAAAATCTATGTGCTTTGGGGTCCCTCCGGAGCGGGTAAAACCACCACCGCGATGGCGCTGCTGGGTCTGCAAAACCTCGACGCGGGCGAAATCTTGGTGCACGGCGAATCCGGTGCGGTGTCCCTTTCCCAGATTGACCCTTCCAGTTGGTGGGAACAATGCGCCTGGGTACCGCAAAGCCCGGTGATTCTGCCCGGGACGGTGCTTGAGAACTTTGCGCTAAAGGACTCTCAGCCCAGCCCAGAACTGTTACAAGCGGCGCAACTAACTCACTTCGACCAGGTGGTCTCCTCCCTGCCACAGGGCTGGAACACCGTATTGGGACACGGCGGCGAAGGCCTCTCGGTGGGGCAGCGACAGCGATTAGCTTTGACCCGCGCCCTGCTGGCTAACGGACAACTGGTGGTTTTGGACGAACCCACCGCGCACTTGGACGCCAGTTTGGAAACCCTGGTGATTGCCGGGATAAACGCCCTGAAAGAAAGTGGAAAAACCGTGGTGGTGATTGCGCACCGCCAGGCTGTTATCAATGTAGCCGACCAGGTCATAGAGGTCTCTACCAGCGCCTTCACCCCGGAAGAGGCCGCGAGCGAAGCCGAGCGCAGTTTCGAGGTGAAGCCCAAGCGGGAACGAAACGCAAACCCGACGGCAGAGAAGACCTTCCTCCCTTGATTCTGAACCTTGATTTCGCCGATGCGGAGGTGGGCGCATGAGCTGGATGATTACTCGGACTGAAAGACGGAATCTGCGTTTGGCCTACCGCATGCTGCGCTTAGAGCCCTTAAACATGGCACTGGCCATTGTGTTGGGGGTCTCTACCTTGGTTTGCGCCACTGGCCTGGCCGTAGTGGCAGCCTGGCTGATTGCCCGGGCATCCCAGATAGATGCCCTGTGGATGGACCTGGCGGTGGCGGCCGTGGCGGTGCGATTCTTTGGTGTGGGCCGCGCCCTGTTCCGCTACACGGAACGCCTGGCCTCCCACAAAGTGGCTTTGGTGGGGGTGGCGAATCTGCGCCACATGGCCTATCGCATCCTCGCCTCCAGCCCCACCCACCGCATCGCTTCGCTGCGACGCGGTGAAATCCTGGCTCGCACCAGCGCCGATGTCGACGCCATGGGTGACTTCGTGGTGAAGTCAGTGCTTCCCGTCGTGGTGACCTTCTTTACCGGGGTAGCCACCGTAGCTCTCTTCGCCTTCCTCTCACCGCTGGCTGCCCTGTCTTTGGCGCTGTGCCTGTTGCTGGCCGGAGTGGTGGGTCCGATGCTGACCATCCGTTCGGCTCGCATCGCCGAGCTGGCCGCCCAACAGGCCCAGGTAGAGCTCAGCGCGAGTGCCCAAACTTTGCTGATGAACGCCAGTGAACTGGCGGTTTCCCAGACGCCTCGACGCGGCGAAATCCCACCTCGACCAGATCGAAACCGACATTCAGCAGCTCAAAGACCGCTCCGCCCGTCCCGCCGCCATCGCCGCCTTCATCGACAGCATCTCGATGGGAGCCGCGGTGATCTGCGGCTTCATCGTCGGCACTCCCCTGGTTCTCAGCGGACAACTGTGGGACGTAAACCTGGCGATTCTGGTGCTGGCACCCCTGGCGGCTTTCGAAGGTACCTCCCTGCTGGCACCGGCCGCAGTGCAACTGGTGGCCTCCGCATCAGCGGCTTCACGGGTCATCGACATGATGGGCGGAGCGTCGGCCGTAGAAGAAGCCCTCTCCCACTTAGACTCCTTGGCCCAGAAAACCGCCGAAACCGCGCCCACCGCACAAAGCACCGGCGCGGACCTCGACCCGGTACTGGAGGCACAGGACCTCAGCATAGGTTGGCCCGGCGGACCGGTTGTGGCCAGCGGCATCAACCTCAGCCTGCGACCCGGTCAGGCCCTGGCGGTGGTCGGTCCCTCCGGGATTGGGAAATCCACTCTGCTCAACACCTTGGCCGGCCTGATACCCCCGGTTTCGGGCACGCTGCGACTGGGAGGCAAAGAACTCTCCACACTGCCGCGCGAAGCAGTTACCCCCGTAATGGTGATGACCGCCGAAGATGCGCATATCTTCCAGACTTCCGTCCTCGAGAACCTGCGCGTGGCGCGCGGAGATGTCACTGAAGCCGAAGCCACCGCGCTGTTGAGGGAAGCCGGTTTAGGCAGCTGGCTTGAGTCCGCCCCGCAAGGCCTGCAGACGAATCTTTCTGCTGCCGGGTCGGGTCTCTCCGGTGGAGAGCGGCGTCGCGTATTGCTGGCGCGTGCCTTGGCCACCCCCGCGCCGCTACTGCTGTTGGACGAGCCCGGCGAGCACCTCGACGGTGCCATGGCGGACAGACTGGTAACAGATCTGCTCCAGACCGGTCGCAGCGGGAAACGCGGAGTTTTACTGGTGACGCACCGCCTCAGCGCCCTCGATGCGGCCGACCAGGTCATCATCTTGGGCCCCGATAAGGAAAGCGGTCAAACCCGGGTGCTGGACCAGGGCACTCACCGTGAACTCCTGGAGCGCCACTCCGACTACCGCTGGGCACGCGAACAGGAAAATGACTATGTCTGATGCAGTTTCTTCCCCGCTCCCCAGCGAAGCCACCGTGGCCCAGCTGCGTGAAACTATCGCGCAGCTGAAGTTGCAGCTGCGGATTTCCAGCAACTGGAACTCTATGTCCCAACGCATCACCACGACTCTGTTAGAGGACACGGACGAAGAAGAAGCCCTGTCCCTCATCGCTACTTCGGTGCGGGAAGTCGCCGAGGCAGACACCGCTCTGATTGTGTTGCCCAGCCTGGGGGGAAGTTATATCTGCGAAATCGCAGATGGGGAACATAACGCCCAGATGATCGGTTTGGAATTCCCCCCACAGGGACGCGCGCAATCCGTGATCCGCACCGGGGTGGGAATGATTGTTCCTTCGATGGAACGCGCGGTAACGCTGCGGGTCCCACAGCTCTCCCGCTTCGGCCCGGCACTCTATGCACCGCTCAGCGACCACGGCAACACCACCGGGGTAATTATTCTGTTCCGTCTGCCCGGCCGGGCTGAATTCACACAGACCGACCTCAAAGCGGCCGAAGACCTGGCTCGCCAGGCCTCGCTGGCCCTGCGATTGTCCGGGATACGCCTGGCCGAGGACCGCGCTAACTTACTCGAGGAACGCAACCGCATCGCCCGCGACCTGCACGACCTGGCCATTCAACAACTCTTCGCTACTTCGCTGCAGTTGAATTCACTCAAGGACGACCTCGCCGCACACCGGCTCCTGGAGGGTTACGTCGAGGCAGGCATCGAACAGGCCCTCGCCTCGGTGTCTGATTCCATCGGACAGATTCGTCACATCGTCAACGATCTGCGCGATCACGACTCTTCGGGGCGCAGTTTCCTCGAGGGCTTGTGGCAGAATGCTCCACCGCGCGCCACGCCCTGGGCTTCGCGCCTTCGCTGCTGATGCAGGTCAATAACCAAGACATCACCAACGAAGACATCGAAGCCACCCGCGCCTTGGTTAACCATAGCTTGAACGAAGTAGAGATTGCAGATGCTTTAGCGGTGGTACGTGAAGGTCTGACGAACGTGGCGCGCCACGCCCACGCCAACCAAGTCACGGTCCAGGCCTGCTTGTGGACTTCCTCCGAACAGGTTCCCACCCAATGCCGCCAAGTCCTGCACGCCAGCACGCCTCTGGCCACCGAGGACTGCGGGTTGTTGAAAATCACCATTACCGACGACGGAGTGGGTATCAGGAAAACCATCGGCAGGTATTCGGGGTTATCGAATATGGCCGCACGCGCCTCGGTGCATTTCGGGCAGATGCAAATTGCCCCGCGCGAGGACTCCCCCAACGGCACTCGCCTCATCTGGTGCATCCCCGTCGCCCGTTCCTCCGCCACCTCGATGCCCCTCTAGGGCTGCCCCCTGGGTAGCCTTTCAGTTACCGTGACCTCACAATCCTCGCGTCGGGGACTGGCGCCACACCGCCGAACGCTGCGAAGCCACCCACGCCGCCACCTGCGTGCGACGCTGCAGGCCCATCTTGGCCAACAGAGAAGTGATGTGATTCTTCACGGTTTTTTCTGCCACCCCCAGGTTTTCCCCGATTTCGCGGTTGGATAAACCATCACCGATCAAAGCCAAGATTTTTTTCTCCGTCGGGGTCAGTGCCTCGGTAGGGTCTAAATGTTTCGCGGCCGAACGCGTCACGGTGCGTTCATCCAGCAAGGTACGTCCTGCTGCCACCGCTTTGACCACATTGGCGATCTCTACCCCCGCTACGGTTTTCAGCAGATACGCCGCCGCCCCCACCTCCAGTGATTCCGCCAAAGCCTGGTCGTCGTCAAAAGAAGTCAACACTACACAGCGCGCCGAAGGCAACGCCACCTTCATCTGTCGAATCAGGTCGATACCAGTACCGTCGGGCAACTGCAGATCCACCAGCACCACACTGGGGTTAGCCAGTTCCGCCCGATGCAGGGCCTCGGCCACGCTCCCGGCTTCGGCCACTACTGTCAGTCCTTGGGAACGCTCCACAATCTCGGCGATGCCGGTGCGCACAATCTCGTGATCATCGACAATCATCACTCGCACATCTTCGTTCATGCCGGTTCCTTTCTGTTTGGGGCTTTCCGGTGGTCTAAAGATTTCCGGGCCCCTGCGGGTTTCTGGCGGGTTTTCGCACTTTTGTGTGGCTTAGCCACCGCGTTACTACCTGGGACGGGCCAGGGCTGGCAGTGCGGACAAAACACACTGGAACGCCCGTCTATCACCAGGCGCTCCATCACGGTTCCGCATTGCTTGCACGCCTTGGAACCTCTGCCATAGGCACGCAGCTGGGTGGAAAATTCCCCCGGATTACCCCAGCTATTCACATAGAGCCGATCAAAAGAAGTACCGCCGAAATCCAAGGCCGCCCGCATGACTTCTCGCAGGGCCAAATCCAGTTGCTTCACCTGGTCTGGGCTCAAAGTATTCGCCGCTTGGCACGGGTGAATCCCAGCGGCAAACAGGGCTTCATCTGCATAGATATTCCCCACCCCGGATATCAGCCCTTGGTCTAAAAGTTTCGTCTTGATGGCGCGGGTACTATCTGAGAGTCCCTTTTTCGAGGTCCGCGGGGTCGCGGTGGGGGTCCAGTACGTCGCGGGCGATGTGTTGGGTTCCCTGAGGTACGAGGGCGTGGCGGGTGCCGGTACCGCCCGGCAATGCGTCCGGGGTGGCTTGCGTAGGGCAGAGCTTGACTTGACCGAAAGTACGCTGGTCACAAAACACCAGTGCACTGCCGTCATCTAAGATGAAACGCAGTCTTTCGTGAGTCAATCTCTGCGCGGCCTCCACCCGAAAAACCGCAATGTTCACCCCCGCGTAAAACCCCGTCCTCGACCGGGACCATACCCCCGCCCGCGCCGGGACCAAGCACCCGCAACTGCCCCTGACATCCCCAGGTGAAACAGCAACGCAGTGCGGTTATCCACCCCACCTGTATCCGGGCCCAGGGTCAACCACAAGAACTTTCCCCGCCTGGCGGCCTCGGTAAAGACCCGGCCCTTCAATCCCGCGAATAACTGCCGAACTCCCCCAGGACAGCCCCGCAGGCTGCGCGGATGGGTAACTTCACTAATCGCCCACACGCTTCGGCCCACCACCTCAGTCTCCAGGTTGCGCCGGATGGTTTCGACCTCGGGTAACTCAGGCATCGGGGTCTTCCTGCCGGTCAGCCGCTCTATCTTCTAGCCGGGCGCGCAACTGCGCCACCGCGACTTCGGCGGCGGCTTTTTGCGCATGGCGTTTAGCCGAGCCAGACCGCGGGGGGTAGACCTTAGCGTCGACCACCGCGCTGGCGGTAAATACTCTGGCATGGTCGGGCCCCGCTTCACTTATCTGATAAGTGACCTCCCCCAGGTGATGCACCTCGCACAGTTCCTTCAGGACGGTGATCCAGTCCATCGCTTCGGCCCGGCTGGCCGCGCGACGCAGCAGCGGGCGCAGGTGACGCTCTATCGTGGCACGAGTGGCCTCCATCCCACCTGACAGGTACGATGCCCCGATCAGAGCCTCGAAAGCGTCACAAAGCAAAGAATCCTTGTCGCGTCCCCCGGTGCGGTCCTCGCCCACTCCCAGCAGCAGGTATTCACCCAGGTGCAGACCCCGCGCCACTTCCGCCAGCGGGGCTTGGGAAACCGTGGCGGCCCGCATGGGGCTGAGTTCACCTTCGGACATTTCGGGATAGGAGCGGAACAGGTATTCAGTCACCACAATCTGCAGCACCGCATCGCCCAGGAACTCCAGGCGTTCGTTGCTGCCCTGGGAACCACTGAGACCCTGTTCGTGGGCAAATGACCGATGCGTCATCGCCAAAACCAGCAGCTGGGGATCAATGTGCTGCCCCCAGTCAGCCAACAGTTTCTCGGCTGAAAACACGGGTTTAGGCATCGCTTTCTTCCTCTCGCAGCTGTGCCGCCAGTCCTCCCAGCGCCGCCCAGCGCGGATCGAGGACCTCGTGGTGGTGGTCGGCGGGCAGGTCCTCCCATCGCTGCCCACAATCCGGGCACAATCCCCGGCAATCCGGCCGGCACAGCGGCAAAGTCCCCATCTCTAAGACAATCGCGTCTCGCAGCATCGGTTCTAAGTCGATGTCGTCCTCTGGACTGACCTCAAAAATGTCTTCCCATTCCTCGTCTCCTTCGCTGCGGGCCCGTTCGCGCGCACCAGGATAGAAAAACATCTGACTTTCCCCAATCTCTATCCGTCCCTCTACCGGGTCCAAGCACCGCGAACACTGGGCCCGGGTGGGGACTTCACCGCTGAGCTCGACCAGGATTCCATCGTGCAGGGACTGCAGCGTGACGTGAAAACTCGCCTCGGCGGCGTCCAAGGTCTCTATGCCGTTGGTCCAACTGGGGTCCAGTTTTACCTGCCATTCCTTCAGTTCCAGACGCTGTCCGGGGTTCCCATGCAGGTTCGTCAACCCCACCCGATAGATACTGCTTTGCTTGGGCATCTGTCTATTCCTTCGCTGCCGTCGCCTCGGTCTTCACTGCGCCGGTTCTTCGCGCGGGGTAGCCTGCGCGGGGTCAAAAATTTGGGCCGCTGGGACAGTACCTGACGTCCCGCCGCGGACTGCTCCATCATCTTGCCCAAGATTTCCTCCAGTTCCACCAGCTTCGTCTCGCAGTAACGGTCTGATCCCGCCGCCAGTTCCTCTGCCTTTGCCGTGGCTGTCTGCACAATCTGTTCGGCGCGTTCCTTGGCCATCACCACGATGCGTTCCTGGTTCACCAGTTCCTCGGCGCGGGCATGAGCTTCAGCTTGGATACGTTCCGAGGCCGAGTTAGCTTTCTGGGAAATCAGCTGCGACTCCTCCTGGGCGCGTTCAATCACGGCGTTAGCCCCGGCCACAATCTGGTTCGCGGTGCGAATATCGGAAGGCATAGCGGCGCGGGCCGATTCCAGCAGTGAAATCGCCTCGGCTTTATTCACCAGCACCAAAGCACTCATCGGCAGGGAACGCGCCTGAGTAATCATCGCCTCCAGCTGGGCCAACACATCCATCAACTCTGAGCCTTTGTAGTCCTCGGCATTCAGCGCCGCCACCATCTGCTCTGAAGTCAGGGCCTCGGGCTCGATGAATTCCCTCGCGGTACTTTCGGCGACGAGGTTGTCTACTATCAATTCCGTTTCGGTTTCGGGAGTTTCCGCGCCGAGGTCCGCGTCGAGGTCCGGTGCCTGGTCGAGGTTCTCTTCGGTTGCGGTTTCGGGGTGGAATCCCTGGGTTTCAGATACCTGATCCGCTTCGTTTTCTTCGTTACTCACGGGCGTTTCCCTTCTGTATTTTGTTCAAAATTAGCAGCAATCACGTTGTCTCCCCCGAAAGGAGGCCGCACCCCGAATGCCTGATAGAGCTCCTTGGCGGTTTCCGGGCTGACCATCCCGCGCAAATCCACGCCGTATCGGGCCACTTCCTTTACCAGCGAGGAAGATACATGCCCCAGATTTGACTTCGTGGCGACGAAAACCGTGGGAGGTGCCCCCAACTGGCGATTCATCTGACTCATCGGCAGTTCGTAATCAAAGTCGATGCCGCTGCGCAGCCCTTTCACGATCACGTCCACCTGGTGGGCCAGGCAAAATTCCGCCAACAGCCTTCGATTCGACGCACCTCTACCCGGGTCTCTAGCTGGGCTTCGCGCAAAGTAATCTCAATCAGTTCGATACGCCGATTAACCTCCAGCAGCGGTTGCTTGGCAGAGTTCGAGGCTACCCCCACAATAACTTCGTCGGCGAAAACCAAGGCTTGGCGAACCACTTCCAGATGCCCCAGCGTAAAGGGGTCAAAAGTTCCAGGAAAGATTGCTTTGGTCACACTCTAAGGTTACCGTTTTTATCGGTTAAGCTGGGTCTATGACACGTATTGTGGCGGGCCGATACCACGGCCGCAACCTCCAGGTCCCCCGCACCGGCACCCGACCGACCTCGGAAATGGCCCGAGAAGCCATCTTCTCCCATCTGGAATCCCGAAACTACGTGTCTCAAGCCCGGGTGCTGGACCTCTTCGCCGGTTCTGGAGCCCTGGGTTTAGAAGCCCTGTCTCGAGGTGCTAAAAGTGCGGTTTTCGTAGAGTCCGGGGTCGCGGCGGCCAAAGTGATTCGCATGAATATCTCCAGTCTCGGGGTACCTGACCAGACGCAAGTTGTGGTGGCCGACGCCTTAAAGGCCGCGGAACGCCTGCGCAACCAGGCACCTTTCGGCCTCATCATCGCCGACCCACCCTACGACCTCGACCCGGATTATCTGGCGCAGGTGCTGCACAAACTCCGCACCCAACTGTGTGGGAAAAACACCATAGTGGTGCTGGAAGGGGCGAAACGCTACCCCCGACCCGCGTTACCTCAGGGGCTCAATCCTTACGCGGAAAAAACCTACGGCGATACCCGCGTCACCTATTTGGAGTGCTGGGGGGCGTCCTCGGGACCGGAAGAAGACTGACCCAGCATGGAGCTGAAAACCGCCACCAGGGCCGGCACCAACATATAGAAGGATTCCTTGAGCATGATGGCCCCGGAATCGTTCACCGGCACCGCCACCAACACTCCCAGCGCCAGCCCCAAAAGGACGCCGCGCAGCGACGGTGCGGTTATGATGGCCTGCACCGAGGCGAAATAGGTACCGAGAATGCGTTGATAGCGTCGCAGCAGCCAGGCGAAAAGCGCGATTCCCACCGCCAGCACCGCCATCCCCACCAGGATGTCGAAGTGCGAGGTGAAGGAACGCAAGACGTCGCGAATCTTGCCCTGAATCAGGCCTTCGTTAGAGGCCTTGCCCAAGTTGGACCAAAACTCTCCGATGTGGGAAGCATTGGGGGGAATACGCAGAAATCAGGGCTACCGCTCCCATCACCAACCCGGTGATTCCCAACCAGAGGGGAACATACCACCACTTTAGTCGCCGGCCCGCAGCCAGTACTGCCACGGTTAAGAAAGCCGCCAAAATTCCCGGAGGCCCACCGAAATCCGCACCCCATGCCGGAAGGGCATCGACGGCCAAAGCTACTGCCCCCACGCCCAGGGTAGCGAGAACCGCGGTTTTCTTTTTCCACCACTTTTCCAAGATCGGCAACAGCAACAGCAGACCTGCAATCACCAAAATCAAATAGGTGCGGTTAGAAACCCCATAGTAGCGTCGCGAAGACAACACTAAAGAACCCATGAATCCGTTGCGTTGGTGCAGGCTACCTGCCAAGATATCCAGGCACAGCAGCGCGAAGGTCACCCCGGCCAACACCCCGATCGGATAGGGGGTGAATCTAGCAGCTACACTCAAAACCACCGCCAGCCCCAGCGTGGCCAGAGTCGCGAAGATGCTGGCACCGTAGTCGGACTGGGCAATCCCCAGATTCCACCACGGCAGCAGGTTCAAGATCAGGGCAGCGGGGATAAATGCGAAGGTAACCGTGGCTGCACGCGACAGCCATCGCCACAACACCCGCTTGGTTTCCAAGGGGCGACTCAACGCCACTCCCAGGATAAACATCCCCAACATGGCCCATCCCAGGGCGTGGAAAACCGCGTACCAGTATCCGGTAGCTGCCAGGGCCGCATCGGCGTGACGCTGCAGTTCGCGGATTTCTGTTAGGGCCGTGGCGGGGCTGGCTACGGCTTGAGCTTTGAGCTGGGCCGGGATCTGTCCCTGAGGCAGCTGGATTTTAGTGTCGCGGTTCAAGTACTGGCGGGTTTTCACCACCGCGCTGCGCACATCCGCCATCGTTACCAGTCCCGCAGAGCGAGTGGTCGAGGTATAGACCAGGGCCGCCCGAAAGTCTTGCTGGCCCAGAACCGCGGGGGAATTCGTGGCAAAGAACTGTAGGGTGCGCACCGGTGCGGTATCTCCTATGGAGGCAATCACCACGGGCCGCGGTTGAGTGCTGTGGGCATTGGCTTGCAGAATCTGCACCAGTACCCGCAAAATCTGGGCGGCACTGTGCTGGCCCAGGGAATTTTCCCCGGTGGGACCTAACTCAGTGGGGCTTTGAGTTCCGGTTTGCGCCCCTGATGCGGGTTCTTCCGTTGGACTGTTCTGGACACCGGATTGGCCCTCTGACTGACTCGCCTCGGGGGGTGGCGCGGGGGCAACGGAACCCAGATCTATCACCACATCGCTGGGGGCAGCCTGGAGCACCTCCAGGTAGGACTGACGCAGCACGGCTTCGTCCAAGTCAAAAGAAGGGTGGTTGCGCCAGTGCGGCACACTTCCATCCGCTCCCGCCAGTGGCACCCCGGCTAACTCACCGATAGCCCAGGCTTTAGAATCAAACAAGCTGAGTTCGGGCCAGGTTACTTGCTCCAGCGCGGTAGCCAGTACCGGTATCCGCGCCGGCACCGCAATAACTTTACCCCCCGACGCTGGGGTGTCTTGTTGGCCTGGCAGGGGCTGGGTATAGTAGCGCGGACAAGTTTGATTCCCCGCGCGGGCATAAGCGCGTCCCATCTGGTCAAAGACATCCCCCACTGCCCGCAGCTGCATCCACCCCTCGATGGGACAGGCATAGACGTCGAAAGACCGCGGACTCAAGGCCGCCTGGGCGTAACCCGGCAACTGCTCCAGCAAAGCCGCCGAATCCTCGCCGACCACCCGCGACGTCAGCCCTGAAACCCCGATAAACAACAGGCCTGGGGCCGCTAAGTGGGTCTGGGTTGGCAACGGTCCTTCCCCGGTCGGCCGTGAAAGTGCTGCACTTTGACTCCATCCCACGCTCAACCCCGCCACGGTCAGGAAAATAACCACGGCCAACAGACTGAAACGGAATTTGTGGCGGAGCACAGAGCCATTGTACCTGACGGGATTTCAGGATTTCGTCAGGTTTTGGGCCCCCTGTCCCAGCGCGAAAACCCTTCTGGCTAGTTCCGGGTGCTGGGACAGTTGGGGATCGTCACGAACCAGTAGGGCCGCTTCGGTTTTGGCTTGCGAGATAACCTCGGCGTCGCGCGCCAGGGACAAGACTTGCAGCGCGGATTTCCGTCCCGACTGGGAGTCTCCTAAAACATTGCCTTCCCGACGAATCAACAGATCGGCTTCGGCCAGGGTAAATCCGTTGCGCGTGGCTGCAAAGGCGCTGAGCCGGGCCAGGGCGGGGGGAAAGTCCTCCAACCCACGCCACAGTGCTTGGGCTTCGTCTCGGGATTGGGTTTCCCCGTCGAGGTCCCCCGTCTCGGTACCGGGTCGAGGTCCGGTGGTTGGGGTTAGTGCGGGGTTTGGGGTTGGTGCGGGGTTTGGGGTTGGTGCGGGGGTGGAGGGAAAAATCCAGGGGGCGATGGCCAGGCAAACCCCGGCTTTGGAGCCGCGCCCAATGCGCCCGCGCAGCTGGTGGAGCTGGGAGAGCCCGAAGCGGTCGGCGTCGAGAATAATCATCATGGTGGCTTGGGGCACATCCATCCCCACTTCAACCACGGTGGTGCACACCAACAGCGGGGTCTTGCCCGAAGCGAAGTCTGACATGACGCGTTGTTTCGTGGCGGCATCCAGGGCCGAATGCAGCTGCGCTATGGGGATGTCGGCAAAGTCAGGTAAGCCCTGCAGCCGCGCGGCCGTTTCCTCTACGGAATGTAAGACGCGTTCCTCGCAGAGGTCTTCCAGCTGTTCCGAATCCCAAGACATCGAGTTTTCCGACTGGCCAGACGGGAGAGCAGATGCCTCGTCCTCGCCACTGTCAGCCGAAATCTTGGGACAAAGCACATAGACGCGTCCCCCCGCCGCGATTTCTTCACCGGCCCTCCGCCAAGCCCGCGAGACCCAGGCGGTGTTGCCTTCCGACACCAGGAAAGTTTGGATGGGTTGGCGCCCCTTGGGTAGTTCCATCAGAGTCGAAACGTCCAAATCCCCAAACACCGTCATCGCTACAGTGCGCGGAATCGGAGTGGCACTCATCGCCAAGAAGTGCGGGGAATGTTCCCCCGAAGCCGCCAGAGCCATGCGCTGTTCTACCCCGAAGCGGTGCTGTTCATCAACAATCGCCACCCCCAGATTATTCAATCGGAGTCCTTTTGTAACCAAAGCGTGGGTACCTACCACGAAAAGCGGTTCTCCTGCCTCGAGTCGGGTACTCAGCACAGCCTTTTCCTTTGCCGGGGTAGAGCCAGTCAATAAAAACAGAGAATCGCCGAGCTTGGCGCCCAAGAGTTGTCCCATCGTCGCAAAGTGCTGCGTGGCCAGAACCTCGGTCGGAGCCATCAGTGCCGCCTGGTGCCCATTGAGCAAAGCGCTGACCCCCGCCAAGGCTGCGATAACGGTTTTCCCCGAGCCAACTTCACCTTGTAGCAGGCGATTCATCGGGGTGTCCTTTGCCATGTCCCCCGAGATTTCCTGCCAAGCCTTAACCTGACCCGCGGTCAGGGCGAAAGGCAGTTCCTGACGAAACCGGCTGATGCCTCCGTGTGGATCAGGGTCCAGGGCCCAGGCTAGGCGCTGCGTGGCTAACTGGCGAGTCTTGGCCAAAGCCGCGCCCAAAGTCAAGGCTTCCGTGAAACGCAGGTAATCCAAAGCCTGGTAGTACTGGGCATCGTTGTGGGGGTGGTGCAAATACTGCAGGGCCTGATAGGCATCCAACAAGTGATATTTTTCCCTCACGTTTAGGGGCAACACTTCTGGCACGTCTTTAGCATCCAGAGCCAAGAGTTGGGCGTCTATCAGCTTCGCGATTTTCCACGAAGGTAATCCGGCGGTGGCGTGATACAGCGGTTGAGGGCGGGTCGCCAGGCTCTGGGCTTCTTCGGGGTCCCAGTCTTGTAAAACCTGGTACTCGGGATGCGCCAAAAATGCCTCCCTGCCAGTAGGAGAACCACTGAGCTTGCCGGCGAAAACCGCCAAAGTGCCTTTTTCCAGACGTTGGGCATGGAAGGAAAGCGCACCCGGATGTTTGGCAAAAAAGCGCACCGTCAAAGTGTGGCCCCGCGTTGCATACCCCCCACTGTTCCCCAGGAGGTCTGGGGTGGAGGGATCATCGAGTTGGTCGCGCAAAGTCACCGTCAACATGGCTTTATCGTGTCTTTTGGTCCACCCCAGGGTCGAGGTCATCACCACCGCAAAAAGGGTAACTTCTGTACCGGGGTGGAGATGATCAAAGCGGGTCAGTTCCCCCCAGCGGTACATCCGCCGGGGCGGATACCACAGCAGCTCTCCCAGGGTATCGACCCCCAAGTGAGACAGTTTCGCCACCACAGCTTTACCGCGCAATACTCGACTCAAGGGGGTATTCAAATCCAACACGCTTCCACCCTATCAACCCTGGACTCGACGAAAACCCAAGCCATCTTCCCCGCCGGGGAAAACCCCGCTACCTCCCCCGAAAACCTCGACGCGGACCTCGACGGGGTGGACCCCGCTACCTCCCCCGAAAACCTCGACGCGGACCTCGACGGGGTTTCAGGAACGCAAGCCGATAACGGTAGGGCCGGGCTGTCCCCGTAATAGGTAGTCAGGGCGAGGTTATCGTAATTCGCAGCCCAGAGCTGCAGATTCATTCTCTCCGCCGCGGATTGCGAGCTGCCCAGAATCGCGAAAAGTTCCGGTTCGGGCTCACTGGTGAAAGCCAAGAGATTTTGCAGCTGCTGCGCCAAGGTCGTCTCGTCCAGTTCCTCGGTGAGGAACTGGGAAAGTTGCTGCTCTACCAGCATCTCCAAGCTGGGCAGCCAGGAATCTGCCTCCCCGCTGAACTCTTTTACCGCTCAGGGCTTCTACCAGCAAAGCTGCCGCCAGCTCGTTTCGGGTGGGAGCCACCAACCAGCGGCCCTCTGCCTGGTGGGAATCCAGCCAAGTTTGTGCCAGGCGCCAAGTATTTTCGCTGGAGGGAATCACCAAGGCGATGTCTTCACTACACTCCAGATGAGCCCAGCTAAGTTGGGAGGTGTCCTGGGCGTGGAGCAGCACCACCGCACCGGAACGCGCGTAGGTGTCGGTCAGAGCCGAGGCTTCGCTGAGCACCAACAAACCCAAGCGGGAACGCGAAACCCTCTGGGCCACAGCTCGGGACAACACCACCACGTTTTCCCCGGCATCCAGCGGGTCCTCTTCCTGGTTAGCGGATACGGCGGGGTTTCGCGTCGCCGTGAGGTGTCGCACCAATACTCCAGGTTCATGCGGGTGTGGCAGGGCGGAAAGAGGCGCGGGGGTGTGCACGTGAGTAGTGAAACGAGCCAAGCCCAGTTCATCGCTGCGCATCAGAATCAGTGCTTCAGAACAGGTGGGGGCCAGGCCTCCACGCAGCGACTCGAGTTCCGTGGCGTAACCCTGGTGGTGGAAAGTCACCTCGAATTCTCCCCCGGGAGGGGTGCGGCGTAGAGTCTGGACCACCGGGCGGGAGCGGTTGGCCCATTCCTCCAGCATGGCTTCCACCAGCATCGTCCCCGCGGGGGTGTCACCTTCCGCCGCGGTGGCCACATCCAGGAAAGCTGCCAGGATGAGACAGCTTCCGGCCAGCCCGGCATCTCCTACTCCCTGGTGGGCTTCAGCGGATTCCACGCTGGCTTCTTGGGCGCAGACCAGCGCGGTCCCCGCCACTGCGCTGAGTGTCAAGAACTCGAGGCTGGCCAGTTCTTCGTTGATTCTTCCCGCCAGGGCACTCAAGGCATTGCCCAGAGAATTTGGGCCTTCCAAGGTGCGGAACTCCTCTTCGATTCCCTGGAAAGCCAGCACCAGGTCGGCCGGGCGCAGATATTCCAGCTCTGTGCAGGTTTTAGCTGCCCCCACCAAAAGCCGCCGCAAGGAACATGCCGATGGACCCGTGTGGATGAGCGGCCGCCGTATTCGCCAGATTCGCCATGAACTGACCCGGAGCCAGGGCTGGGGACTGTCTTTGGGCCACCGTCGCGATTTCCGACCAGCTCGCCACCAGATTGGTACCGGTGTTGAAGTTAGGTACCGGAAAGGTGTTGAGGTCGTTGAGCAGATCTTGGGCCTGAATCAGACAGTGGTGGGTGTTGTCTACCCACCGACGCAGGTCCGCGGTTTCCAGCCGCTGTCTCGCATTTCCACGCCTTACCTCCTCTGAGTGGAAGTCTATAGAATCTGGGCGTCGGGGACTTCCCTGACTCGCCCCGACACGCCCCGATTTGAGACTGAGGCAGTTTTGGCTTATTATTGTCAGGTTGCTCGTTTGAGCTAAAGCTTCCCTTGAAGCTTGAAAGACTTAACGTAGATATCAGGAGTCATTGTGGCAGCAGTATGCGAAGTATGTGGAAAAGGGCCCGGCTTCGGGATGAGTGTTTCTCACTCTCACCGTCGCAACAAGCGTCGTTTCAACCCCAACATCCAGCGCGTCCGCGCTGTGGTAAAGGGCACACCCACGCATTTGAACGTCTGCACCAAGTGCATCAAGTCCAACCGCGTGGTGCGCAACGTCGGCGTCTAAAGACCCGCACCCCAAGCAAAAACCGTGCTGAGTCCTCTCAGCACGGTTTCTTTTTACTCGGCGCCATAAGAATAGTCAGCGACAATAAAACAGATATGAACATAGCTACGATTCGTTGGATTCCATGCGGGTCTTTCGTGAAAAAAGAAAAGAAATAGATGCACCCGTCCTCACCGGGCGTTGCCGCTGCGGGCGTGCTATCTTTGTCCCATGGCTGAAACAAAGTTACAAGGAAACCCCGTTCACACCGTCGCGGATCTGCCGGCTATAGGCTCCAAGGCCCCTGATTTCACCCTGGTAAAGAACGATCTGGGTGAACTCAAGCTCTCTGATCTGGCGGGACAGACGGTAGTTTTGAATATCTTCCCCTCGATCGATACCTGGGTTTGTGCCTCCTCGGTGCGCCGCTTCAACGCCGAAGCAGGCCAGCTGGAAAACACCACGGTGGTGGGTGTCTCTATGGATCTGCCTTTCGCGCTGGGGCGTTTCTGCGCTGCGGAAGGCATCGACAAAGTCATCACCACTTCGGCTTTCCGCTCTGACTTCGGTGCTGACTACGGGGTAAAACTGATCGACGGTGGTTTGGCTGGTCTGCTGGCCCGCTCCATCGTAGTGATTGCCCCGGACGGAACCGTAAAATACACCGAGCTGGTTCCCGAAATCACCACTGATCCGAATTTCGAGGCCGCCCTGGCAGCTGTGATCCATCTGTGATTGATATGTGATTCAGCGGTACTGTGCCTTAGCGGTGAGCCACATCGCTAAGGTGGCAGCACTGGTGACATTCATCGATTCGGCCTGGCCGTACATCTCGATTCGCACCATAACGTCACATAACGCGGCTTGCTCCGGCTTCAAACCGTGGGCCTCGTTACCCATCATCCACGCGATTTTTTGGTTCCACACCGACAGCCGCCCCGGATCTAATTCGACGCTGCCTTGTGCCGAGGTACCGGCAATCGTCCAGCCCTCTCTTTTCAGCGCGGCCACCACTGGCTCCAAGTCTTGGAAACGCGGGGTCGGCAGGTGAAAAGCCGAACCCGTAGAGGCCCGCAACACTTTGGGGCTGACCGGGTCGGCACTGTCCTCGCCGACGAAAACCGCGCTGGCCCCTGCAGCTGTCTGCCAGGCGAATCAAAGTTCCCAGATTCCCCGGGTCCTGGGTGGCGGGCAAAATCAGACACAACTTCCCCGGCACCTCGTGCCCCAAGGCCGGGAATCCCGAAAGCGCCACCCTGGCAACCCAGCCCTGACAGGCCGGCCCTAAAGCCTTCGAAACTCGCTTCGAGACGTGATGCACCCACAATTCCGGATAATCTTGGGCAGCTTGGTGTACCTGCCGCCACAGCTCGGGACGGGCTTGGGCCCCGTCGTCAGAAACAAAGATATCGGTGATGGCGTGTGGGGCGAAGGCCAGGGCTTCGCTCAGAACCTGGGGTCCTTCCGCGACGGTGACGCCGGCCTCTAGACGCGCCGAACGCCGCGAAAGTCCTTGGATTTCACGAACCCGCACATTGGCGGGGCTATCCAGGATTTCGCGGCGTTGTGGCATATCTACGATATTTCTCGCGTTGTCCCAGCCGGGAATCAGGCCGCCGGGGCGTTCACATCGGCAGGCAGGGCGGCCTTCGCCACTTCTACCAGGGCGTTGAAGGCCTGAATGTCGTTGACCGCCAAATCAGCCAGCATACGACGATCTACCTCTACCTCCGCCAGGCGCAGACCCTGGATGAAACGGTTATAGGTCATCCCCTGGGCGCGCACCGCGGCATTGATGCGGGTAATCCACAGCTTGCGGAATTCACCCTTACGTGCCTTGCGGTCACGGTAGTTGTAGACGAAAGAGTGAGTGACCTGCTCCTTGGCCTTGCGGTAGAGGCGGGACCGCTGTCCACGGTAACCTTCCGCACGCTCCAGAACGGTACGACGCTTTTTGTGGGCATTAACTGCACGCTTTACTCGAGCCATGATCTATCTCCTTTACCCTTACATCCCCAACAGTTTCTTGATACGAGGCACATCGTTTGTGGAAACCACCTGATCGATAGACAGACGGCGAGTGCGACGGCTGGACTTGTGCTCCAGCAAGTGGCGCTTGTTCACGCGTTCGCGCATCAGCTTTCCAGAACCGGTGACGCGGAAGCGCTTTTTAGTTCCCGAGTGGGTCTTCATCTTGGGCATTGTTATTCCTCTTCTTTCTTTGCCGTGGCTTTCTTAGTTGAAGCCGCAGTATTTCCGGTCTTGCTGCCTTTCGCGGTCTCTTCCTTGGTGGTCGAGGCCTTGGCGGCAGTCTTTCTCGTGGTGGTCTTTTTTTCGGTGCTGCCTTAGAAGTATCGGCAGTGTCCTTCGCCGCAGAAGTGGTCTTCTTTGCGGTGGTTTTTCGCGTCTGGGTGGTCTTCGTCACGCCGGTTTTCGCGCTCGAGGTTTTCTTTGTACTGGCGGTTTCGGCCTCGGCCGCGGTTTCTTTCGAGGTCGCTTCTTTTGAGGTCGCTTTTTTTGCGGTGGTGGTCTTGGTCCGGGTCGAGGTCTTCTTCACCGGTTCTGGTTTCGCTTCCGGTTTCGTTTCGGAAGCGGGGGGTACCTGCGGTTTCTCTTCCACAGTCGCATCAACCGCGGGATTCACCTTTCGCTTCGAAACCGGCTTCTTGGCGGTTTCTTCGAAATCAAATCCTTCGATCTGAGAATCGGTTTCCTCTACCGAGACGGCCTTTGCTGCGGCCTGCGCCAATCCGGTGCCGCTGCCCAGAGAAGCAAAACTCAAAGGCTTCAACACCGGGGCGTTGGCGTTATCCGCGACGCGCTGTTGGTTTCGCAAAGCGCGCTCCTGTTTGGCGTCACGCTTGGCCTGGCGTTCGTCCTCGCGATGTTTGCGCTGCACCGCGGTGGCATCAGTCTTCTTCTTAACCGGGCCGATAACCATAGTCATCGACCGGCCGTCCTGGCGGGGTTCGGATTCCACAATGCCCTCGGGGCCGATGTCTTCAGACAGACGCTCCAGCAGCTTGATACCCATCTCGGGTCGGGATTGTTCCCGGCCGCGGAACTTAATCATGATCTTGACTTTGTCTCCCCCATCCAGGAAACGCAAGATATGACCCTTCTTAACTTCGTAGTCGTGTTGGTCAATCTTCAAGCCCAGACGAATCTCTTTCAACTGCGTGCCGGCTTGATTGCGGCGCTGTTCGCGCACCTTCTGGGCGGCTTCGTACTTGTACTTACCGTAGTCCATGAGCTTGCAGACCGGCGGGTTCGCGTCGGGGGCGACCTCTACCAGGTCCAGATCGGCTTCTTCGGCCAGCTGCAGTGCTTTCGCGGTAGAAAGCACCCCGACCTGTTCTCCGTCTGCACCAACCAGGCGCACTTCGGGCACCCGAATCTGCTCGTTTATCCTAACGTCAGAAATGACAACTCCTTGCTCGATATTGTCTGGTATCGGCAAAATACGCAAAGGAATCCCGGGCGCAGGGCGCCACCGCGAAACAGTTACACTGTCACTTCAGGACCTCTTACCTACAGACGTTTCGCTGTGTTGGCAACGAAACCGGGCTAAGGTGGGAAAACTTCCGCTTCAGCCGACTCCAGTCGGACACTCAATAATACCCTATGGGCGAGTTTTAGCCAAATCACCTGCTGTGCTTCGCCACGCGGTGATCGTGCAGCGCCGCGATCCCCACCGCGATGAAATACAACCCCAGCAAAACCAAGGCTTGAGCTATCACCGGCCACGGGGTAGGCAAGGGATTGGCGATAGCACTAAAGATGAACGACACCATCGTTGCCGCCCTCCAAGCTCTGAGCATCTGGCGGGCCCGCAACACTCCCAGGAAATTCAGCATCACCAGCAACTCGGGAACCAAGAACGAAACCCCGAAGGCCAACACCAGGCGAATATAGAACTTCAGATACATATCGGCCTGCAGCAGCATCACCGAATCCGGAGGTTGGAAGGACCCCAGGATTTCCACCGCGCGGGGAATCACCCAGTCACCAAAAACCACCCCGGCGCCAAAAAGCACCACTGCAAAGATCCCGAATATCACCAAAAATACACGTTCGCGTCGTTTTAGTCCGGGCCACAAAAAAGCGATGATCTGAAAGATCCACCACGGCGAGGCCAGCACTACCCCCCAGCCACAGCGACACCTTCAGCTTCATGTCGAAAGCTGCCCCGATGGTCTGGTAGTTGAGTTCCGCCCCCGCCACACTCTTCATCGGCGCGGTGATGTGCCCCAGCGCCAGGTCATAGAGGAACCACCCCCCGATTGCGGCCAGTCCAATCCCCACGAAGGACCAAATCAACCGGCGTCGAATCTCGGTGAGGTGGGCCAGCACCGGCATGGTTCCAGTTTTCGGGGTTTTGGTTTTATGGGTGCGTTGCTGTGTTACCGGGTCGAGGTCGGATGCCCTCGAGGTCGCCAGCTGCGGTTTTGGTGCCTCTACTTTGGGATTCGTCGTTTTGGGGGTAGAGGCAGCTGCGGGTGGTGGCGTGGGGGCGGTACCGGGTTGCTGCTGCACTTCACTCACCGAGTGTCCTGGTGTGGAAAAGACTACTGGTTATCCTGGGGCGGCAACTGCTGTCCGCTTTGATTACCGGGCTTGGCCCCACCCGTCGTCTCGGGATTTTGTGACTCGGCGGGAGTGGTTGCCTGGGGAGCCGGGTTAACCTGGGGATTATCTTGGCTGAGGTCCTGGAGTTCTGCTTTCAACACCTTAGCGGACTTACCTAAGTTCTTGGCAATATCCGGCAGTTTCGCCGCGCCGAACACAATAATCAATATGACTATAACTGTGATCCACACAACTGGGCTGATACTGGCCATAGCCAGTGCGTGTGTTGGCACCATTGTATAAACTCCTTTTTTTCTTCCAGTGACAAAGCTATCTTATCTGTCCAAAACCAGATTTCGCATCCCCTGCATCCGCTGCCTGCGTGCCTTCGCCCCGAGCCGAATCCTCGTCCTCGACCCGGGCCACGTCGGGATGGTTTTCGTTCTGTGAGGCTTCACGCGCCTGCTTCTGGGCTTCTAAGGCATCCAACTGCGGGCGAAACAACTCGAGGCTCGCCAAGGGTTTTGCGGTGGCAGGGTTGGCCAAGTGCGCATTGGCCTCTTCGGGATTTAAAGACTCGGGATTTCCCGACTGCGCACCGGGCTGCAGCAGCCCCGCGGCTTGCTGTGCCTCGGATTTCAGTCCTTGGGAAGCCTCAATCCACGCCTGCATCTCCTCGGCCACGGCTTCTTTAATCATGCGACGCGGATCGTATTGACGCGGGTCAAAAGCCGTCAAATCTACTTTCAAACCCTCCTCGCTAGCCACCGTGTCTTCGCGCAGTTTCGCCGACCACTCCCGCAGCTTTTCCAGAGCCTGTTTGAACCACAGCACACCTTTCGCCGCCCGCGAAGGGCCCACTACGACAACGCCGACCACCAAAATCAGCAGCATCTCGGAGGCATCTATTCCGAAGAAATTCATGCCTCCATCTTACTCGGCGCGCTCCGAACTCAGCTGGTCTCGATAAACCCCAGCCACTCCGTCACCGCTTTGACCAGGGCTTCATCGAAGGCATCGTCGCTGTGATGCGCCCCGATCCATTCCTGGATATTTCCCCCCGCGCAGGCATCAAGTTTCCGCCGGGCTTCGGCGGGGTTCACCACCGCCTGCCACAGCATATTCCGGGCCTCTTCAACGGTGCGGTAAAAGAACGGATAATCGGGGGGAACCAAAGCGCGGGCCCAATCCAGATCGGGGAACACCCCGATGGCCCCGGCGCCCAAAGCCTCGACGTAGGTAATGCCGTAGCTTTCTTGGTCGGTGGTCGCCAAGAAAGCTGTGGTGTGGGACAGGGCCTGCCAATAGGACTGACGCGTCGCCGTCAGCGGGCCCACCCAGATCCAGTCGCGCTGCGAAAACTTCATTGCCGCTTCGGAAACCAAGTGGGTTTCGTGCAGCCGCATCTCTACTTTGATCGGGGTTTGCTTGTGAACATACTCGACCACGTCCAAGAAAATCTCGGGGCGTTTGCGTGCCGAAAGGTAGATAGACGGATACAGCACCACCGGGATTTCGGGTTCCTGCCTGGGCTGAACGTGAGCCAGGCGGAAACCCAGGTTCACCCACCCCAGCCGCATCTGTTCGTGGAGCTGACGCACCGTCCATTTTCTGGGTGATTTCGCGGATTTCTTGGGCGGTACGCTCCGAGTTGGCGAAAGTCGGGAACAGGGCGCAACTCAGCGCCATCGAGGAAACCCCGGGGACTTCTTGTACATCCGAGGGCGGAAACCACATGAAGTTCATGATCTTGGGGTTCGCCGCGCCTTCGTTATACATCTTTTGCCACAACCGCGGTGAATCCACCACGTCCATGTTGATCACCGCGGTTTCACGCGGGTCCAGCATCTCCAGGGGCAACTTTGAATCCTTGACCCGGACGCATCTGTGCGCCGATCAAGATTGAATTCGGGAACAGACGCATGATGCGCCGCACCAGGGTGTCTCCCGCGGAGTGTCCGGCCACGTTTCCGGCTTCGTCGACTTGGGCTTGATCCCACTTGATGGCGAGTTTCATCTCAGGACTCCTTATCGTCGGTGAGGGTGCCTCGGTTGGCGAGGTCCGGTTTCGGCTCCGGTTCGAGGTCCGGTTTCGAAGATGTTGCCGAGGTGTAGGCACTTTGGGTGTACACCGGCATCTGTTGGGGGATGCGGTCCAGAGCCGCAGCATCGATCGGCACGTCGTAGCCGCCCGGGCGCCCCGTCGGGGTGGAAACCACCAGGGCCTTGGCAGCTTTTCGGCCAGAGCCATCGGAGAGACGGTTATCGAATCGAGGCTCCACGGGAGGTTCGTGTGCCCCCTCGCGGGGCGCGGGCGAAGCCTGGCCTTGGATGCGCATCCGATAGAAACTGCGCCACACAAAGTAGGCACTGCAGAGGAACAGCACCCCGGCCAGACAGCGCACCAGGATTCCTTGACCGGATTCACTCAGCTGCACCCCCAGCTCTACTGCCAAAAGCCCAAACAGCGTGGTGAACTTGATTATCGGGTTCAGCGCCACCGAAGAGGTGTCTTTGAAGGGGTCTCCCACGGTATCCCCCACGATGGTGGCGTCGTGCAGTTCAGTGCCTTTCATATGCAGGTCTACCTCTACGACTTTCTTGGCGTTATCCCAAGCCCCACCGGCATTTGCCATAAAGATTGCCTGGTACAAACCGAAGATGGCAATCGAGATGAGGTAGCCGATAAAGAAGTACGGTTCTACAAAGGCAAAAGATAAGGTGGCAAAGAACACTGCCAGGAAAATCGTGAGCATCCCTTGCTGGGCGTACTGGGTACAGATTTCCACGACTTTCTTGGAGTCAGAAACCGAGGCTCTTTCGTTGTTTTCATCGAGGTGAATATTGTCTTTGATAAAGGCCACCGCCCGGTTCGCCCCAGTGGTGACTGCCTGGATGGAAGCTCCGCTGAACCAGAAAATCACCGCGCCGCCGGTAACCAAACCCAGCAGGAAAGGCGCGTGCAGCAAAGAGAGGCTCTGCACTGCCTGGGTGTCTTTCAGCCCTGCCGTCAGGGTCATGATGATAGAGAAAATCATGGTGGTGGCACCCACCACCGCGGTACCTATCAGTACTGGTTTCGCCGTAGCTTTGAAGGTATTTCCCGCTCCGTCATTATCCTCCAACATCAGCTTGGCTTTGTCCCAGGCTGGTTTCACGGCGAAGTTCTGCATCAACTCCGCCTCGATGCCGTCCAAGGCTTCAATCCGCGCGAGAGTTCATAGACCGATTGCGCGTTGTCAGTGACCGGACCGTAGGAATCCACGGCGATGGTCACCGGTCCCATCCCCAAGAAACCGAAAGCCACCAGACCGAAGGCGAAGACCGCGGGGGCAGCCATGAATTGATCCAATCCCAGTTGAGAGATAAGGAAGGAAGCTCCCATCAACCCTACGATGGTGATTCCCAGCCAATACCCCGAGAAGTTCCCCGCCACCAAGCCGGAGAGGATATTCAAAGAAGCCCCACCTTCGCGTGAAGATTTCACGGTTTCTTTCACAAACTTTGCTTTGGTGGAGGTAAATACCTTTACCAGTTCCGGAATCAGCGCCCCCGCCAGGGTTCCACACGCGATGATGCTGGCCAGTTTGAGCCACAGGTAGTCTGGTTGCTCGCTCAACATCCACCAAGACACCGCGTAGACCAGGACCAAGCAGGCCAGTGAGGTAACCCACACCAGCGTAGTCAAGGGAGTTTCGAAGTTCATGCGGTCTTGGTTAGAGAAACGCGCCCGCACCCACATAGCGTTGAGTCCGTAAGCCGCCCCGGCTCCCAGAATCATGGCAGCCCTGACCACAAAAATCCACACCAACAGCAGAGCTTGAATGGTGGGGTTGTCCACCGCCAAGATTACGAAAGTCACCAGCGCTACCCCAGTCACCCCATAAGTTTCAAAGCCATCAGCCGAAGGACCCACGGAATCCCCGGCGTTATCCCCGGTGCAGTCGGCGATTACGCCGGGGTTGCGCGGATCATCTTCATCGATCTTAAAAACGATTTTCATCAGGTCCGCTCCGATATCGGCAATCTTGGTGAAGATACCTCCGGCGATACGCAGCGCCGAGGCCCCCAGGGACTCACCGATAGCGAAGCCGATAAAGCAGGCCCCCGCCACGTCAGCAGGTAGGAACACCAAGATCACCAGCATCATAAACAGTTCCAGAGATATCAACACCATGCCGATGGACATTCCCGCCTGGAGAGGGATGCGGTGCACCGGATAGGGCTTACCTCTGAGCGAGGCAAAAGCGGTACGAGCATTAGCGAAGGTGTTTACCCGAATCCCGAACCACGCCACCGCATAGGATCCACCCATCCCCAGCAAACTGAATCCCACCACAATCAGGACTTTATTCCAGCTGAATTCCAACAGTGCCTTGTAGTAGTAAAAAATAATGGCCGTAATAAAGACCCACAGCAGCATCAAAAAGCGCCCCTGTTTGCGTAGATAAGCCTGACAGGTGGAGTAAATCAGCTCGGCTACTTCCAGCATAGAACGATGCACCGGCAAGGAACGCAGCCGCACGAAGGTGTACAGCCCGAAAGCCAGGCCCAATACACAGATACCCATCCCCGCTAGCAACAAGGATTTCCCTGTGATTCCGTGGATAACCGCCAGTGAAAGATCGGGCAGAATCAGATTCGCTTCTCCCCCGCCTCTATCAGAAAACCAAGCCAGATTGTCCATCATGTTCGCCCTCGATCCTGTAACTTTACGAACCCTTAAATCGTAGGACTACCTAAGGAAAAATATGGGGAAACGGGGATTTTTAAGGTCTTTCTGGGCAGCCTAAGAGACCGGGCGTAACTGCAAGAAGCCGGTTCTGGCGCTCAAAGCTTCGATACGCGCCAACCCCGCCTGCGCCCGGGCCACCGCCACACGCGCCGCGGTCAAGTCTGCATCCACCTGTACCTCCACGGCCAGTCCCGCACCAGGCAAAGGGGAACAACCCCGGTATTCCACCCCGGTATTCCCCAGTCCGAGTCGCAGCAAATCGGGAATCTCTGGGTCATCCCAGGGGGCCAACCACTCATCTGCGCTGGCCAGGGCGGTCAGGGCGGGGCGACCTAAGATAATCCCGCCACCAGCCCTTAGATCTCGATGAAAAGCCTGGGTTGCCTGGGCGGCATCTACAAAGATTTGCTCCGGATCGAGCCACAGCCGCCCCGACTCAGTGAGTGCGTCCAGGGCCACTCGCTGGGCACTCATTAACACCGGACGCGAAGCCGGGTTCTCGCGTTGCCCAAATACCTCGGCGGAAGAATAGGCCAAAACCGCGCTTCCCACGGGGGAAAACACCGTGTGCAAAGAGGCAGAGCTGCAGCCAGACTCGCTGCTGTGTGCTTGATTGTCGAAAGTTTTCTCCGCGTTGGTCCCTCCTGGGGCGGCGTAGAGATTATCCTGAGGGGACCACGACCTGGAAAGTGGTGCTGGAACTACCAGGCGTTCCACGGCCAGAGCCCGGCACAGCTGCACTTGTGCTTCCCCGATTCCCTCGGGCTCGCGGTTCAGCTCCAGCGCCTTGGCGGTACGGGGCAGCACCTCACCCAGGTCTCCGGCATAAGTGTTCGTCGGCAGTTCTTTCACACTCAATCCTGTAAAACTTCCAGGGCTTGGTCCACCGTAAAGCGCCCCTCGTAGATAGCCTTACCTACAATCACACCTTCCAGATTCGGGTGTTCCACAGCCAAGCCTCGCAATGCCTTAAGGTCCTCGAGTTGGCTCACTCCCCCACTGGCAATCACTTGGGCGGGGGTGGCTCGACAAACCTGGGCGAGTAACTCTAGATTGGGACCGCTCAAGGTTCCGTCCTTCGAGACGTCAGTCACGACGTAGCGCGCACATCCAGCCGCATCTAGTTCGCGCATCAAGTCGCCCAGCAGCGGCCCTTCACTGACCCAGCCGCGGCCATACACACGCGAGCCCCGCACATCGAGTCCCACGGCAATGCGTTGCTTCCATCGAGAAATCACCTCTCGGCACCACTCCAGGTTCTCGATCGCAGCGGTGCCCAGATTCACCCGGGCAGCCCCGGCTCGTAGCATTCGCTCCAAGGTGTCATCGTCTCGCAATCCCCCGCTGGTTTCGACCTGCAATCCGGGGTTTTTCACGCACAATCAGCTCTACTAAATCCGCATTCGAACCCCGACCGAAAGCCGCATCTAGGTCTACCAGGTGCAGCCACGTTGCCCCTTCCCGGACGAATTCCTCGGCGCGATGACGCGGGTCTCCATAGTTCTTTTCGGTCCCCGCCGCACCCTCGGTCAGTCGAGTGGCAGCGCCATTGACCAGGTCGATAGCGGGAAGCAAAGTCAGAGTCATGAGTTTTCCTTTCCGGTAGCGCACCTGCGCCTATAGGATACTCAACCAGTTCTTAAACAAAGCCGCCCCGGCCTCGCCGGATTTCTCGGGGTGGAACTGCGTGGCGCACAGCGGTCCGTTCTCTACCGCCGCCACGAAGTCGCTGCCGTGATGTGCCCAAGACACCAGGGGTTTTCTGAAACGCATTCCGTCTCCTAAATGCTGGGATGGATCAGTCAAGCAGCCATAGGAGTGCACGAAATAGAATCTCTGTGCGTCCAAGCCCGCAAGTAGTGCAGAACCGGAAGCCGCATGAACCGGGGACCACCCCATATGCGGCAGTCGCGGGGCTTCCAGGCGCGTCACCGCACCGGGCCACTGACCCAAGCCTTCGACCTCGACCCCGTGTTCATCGCCACTTTCAAACATCACCTGCAGCCCCACGCAGATACCCAGAACCGCGCGGCCTCCCGCCAGGCGCCGCTCTATCATCTGGGCGAAACGTCCCGCCCGCAAAGCCTCCATCACCGCGGAAAACGCTCCTACTCCGGGAACGACCAAACCATCGGCGAGCATCACCTGGTCCTCGTCGGAACTGAGGATGGCCTGGGCTCCCACACGTTCCAAGGCGTGAGCCACAGAGCGGACATTACCTGAGCCGTAGTCCAGAACAACGATTTTCTTCGCCCCGCTCACGAATTTTGCCCTCCTTTGGGCTTGCGCAGGCTCATGCCCAGCATCCGCAGGGCTTGCCACTTAGAAATCATCTGCACCGGGGTGGAAGCAGAGACATCTTCGGGGTTGACCCGGCCCAGCAACAGATCTTCTAGATCTAAAGGCATCTGGGCCATCACCATTCCCGCTGGAAGGTCCCTCTCGAAAGCGCCATCTTTCCAGCGTCCGCACAAAACTTGACCGTTGACCCCGGGTTCCAAGTCGCTGCCAGGCCCCAGCAAAGCCACGAAAACCACTACCGGCATCCCCGTCATGTGGGATAGTCTGGAGGCATCGGCGTCAATCTGGGGGTGGAATTCGCCAAGGCTCTTAACCAGCAACGCCATCTCCCATTCTTCCTCGTTCAAGTTGAGCTCCTGCACCACGCAGCAGCCTTCTTCGGTGCGGGCTACTTCCAGATGCGTATCGTTGAGCTCCGCCAACACCTGGAGGGCATGGGGCTCGGTCAAAGGCGTGAGGTAAACCGCGATAGAGCGGCGTGTACTCAGTGTCAGAGTTTCTTCCGTGGGGAAATCCAAGTCAGCATCCAGACTCTCGTCCAAGCCAGCCTCCGCGCTGTTAGGCCCCTCGGTGTTACTTCTCACCTCAGCCCCGGCCTCCGTGTGCTCGGATAACTCTGAATCTGCCTCAAAAGGCTGCTCCATCCCCGAAATCATCGCGGCGAAGGCCGCGTCGAAATCTTCTTGCCTTTCACGCGATTCTTTACCTGAGTCTCTGTCCCGATCCATGGCTTCGCCGTCCATGTCTGCACCAGCTGAATTATCTGCATCACTCATAGTTTTCCCCTCCGCGCTCTTGTCACAGCGCACCTTTAGTGGAAGGTATTCCCGACACTCTGTGGTCTCGCTCCAGCGCGGTGCGCAAGGCCCTGGCCACCGCCTTGAACTGAGCCTCTACTATGTGGTGAGGATCGCGGCCCGAAAGCAGTTTGACGTGCAGACAAATCCCCGCGTTCAATGCGAAAGACTCGAAAACATGTTGCGTCATCGAACCGGTAAAGTGCCCCCCAATCAAACAGTACTGTTGGCCTTCGGGCTCTCCCCTCGCAACTCACATAGGGCCGCCCGGCCAAATCCACCACCGCCAGGGCCACGGCCTCGTCCAAAGGAACCGTCGCATCGCCGAAACGTCGAATCCCCGCCTTATCCCCCAAGGCCTGACGCAAGGCACTACCTAAAACTATGGCGACGTCCTCGACCACGTGATGCACATCGATGTGGGTATCGCCGCGGGCCTCAACCTCTAAGTCGATCAGAGAATGCTTGGCCAAGGCGGTCAGCATGTGGTCATAGAACGGCACCGAGGTGTCGATCCGTGCCACACCGCTCCCGTCCAGATTCACTTCCACCCGCACCTGGGACTCGCTGGTTTCCCGCTCCACTTGCGCTATCCGCGCCGAATCAGTCATGTTTCAATACCTCCTGCATTGCTTCCAAAAATACCCTAGTTTCTTCTTCGGTTCCCACGCTGGCCCGCAACCATCCCTGGGGTCCAACCTCTCGAATCAAAACTCCGCGTTCCAGCAATGCCTCCCACACGGCATGACGGTCCTCGAAACGCCCGAATAATACAAAGTTTGTATCCGAAGGCGCCACCTCCAGACCCAGCTCTTCCAGGCGGCGCACCATCTGGTCGCGGGTGTGACGCAGCTTGACCACCTGGGCCTGCAATTCGTGGGCCTTACCCAAAGCCGCCACCGCCGCGGCCTGAGTCAGAGCCGAAAGATGATAAGGCAAACGCACCAGGCGTAGTTTGTCGATAACTTGCGGATGTGCCGCGGCGTATCCCAAGCGCAAACCCGCCATGGCGAAGGCCTTGGACATGGTTCGCGAAACCACCAAGTGGGGATGTGGCTCCACCAGCTCCAGCGCCGAAGGTACCCCGTCGCGGCGGAACTCGGCATAAGCTTCGTCTATCACCACCAGGGTGGCGCAGTCCTGCGGTCCCGATTCCCTGGCGACTTCCAAGATCTGGCGAATATCGGCGGAAGGCAGATGTGTACCCGTGGGGTTATTCGGCGAAGCCAACAGCACAATCGCCGGACGAGTCAGTCGCATCTGCCGGCTCAGCGCCTCCACATCCACTGTGAAATCTTCGCGGCGCGGCACTTCGATCAGTTCACTAAAAGCGTTGCGTGCGTATTCGGGATACATCGAATATGTCGGCACCGCGCTGATGGCGGCGTGTCCGGGTCCGCCAAAAGCCTGGAAAATATGGGCCATAACCTCGTTGGAACCATTCGCGGCCCAAATCCACTTAGGGTCCAGCGCTACCCCGGATTCCTGGTGAAGGTATTCAGCCAAGGCAGCTCTGAGTTGAGGGAAGTCGCGGTCGGGATAGCGGTTCAACCCCGCAGTGACCTGGCCTACCGCCGCGGTGATGGCCTCCCGGACGGCTGCGGGTACCGGATAGGGGTTTTCGTTGACGTTTATTGTGACGGGTACCTGCAGTTGCGGGGCACCGTAGGGTTCCATCCCGGCGAGGTCCGCGCGTAGGGGCAGGGTAAGTCTTGCGTTTTCGCGGTTTTCGGTTCCCTTCACGAGGCCGCCTCCTGGGTGGTGGCGGGGGGTGGCGCTGCGCAGCGCCAGCGCCGCGCCGTGTCCCTCCAGGTCCTCGGCCCGGGCGAAGGTCTGTAGCGGGGCGGTGAGTGCCTGGGCGGCCTGGCGAGAATAAGTAATCTGCTGTACCGACTTCAAAAAGGCATGCACATTCAAACCCGAGTTGTAGCGGGCGGTGCCGCCAGTGGGCAAGACATGGTTGGAACCCGCCAGATAGTCCCCCAGCGGCACCGGGGTGTAATCCCCCACAAAGATTGCCCCGGCGTTGTGAATCCGGGCCGCCACCGCCTGGGCATCGCGAGTCTGGATTTCCAGGTGTTCCGCCCCGTAGGCATTGGCTACTTCGACGCCTTGATCTAAATCACGCACCAAAATGGCTCCTGATTGAGGACCGCTCAATGCGGTGAAGATGCGTTCGCGGTGGTCGCGCTGGGGAATCTGAATCTCAAGTTCACGCTGCACCGCCTCTATAAGTTCGGCGCTGTCAGTTATCAAGACCGAGGCGGCCGCTGGGTCGTGCTCGGCTTGGCTAATCAGGTCAGCCGCCACGAAAGCCGGTTGTGCCGAGTCATCCGCCACCACGGCGATTTCCGTGGTGCCGGCGACCGCGTCGATACCACAAACCGAAGCCACGGCTTGTTTCGCCGCAGCCACATAGATGTTCCCCGGGCCGGTAACCACGTCGACGGCCTCGACCAGGACCTCGCCATCCTCGTCACTTTCCCCTTTCGCACCATACGCAAAAGCCGCAATCGCACCGGCACCACCCATGGCGTAAACCTCGGACACTCCCAACAGGGCACAAGTGGCTAAAACCGTGGGGTGGGGCAAACCGTCGAAGGCAGCTTGAGCCGGGGAAGCCAAGGCGATGGACTCTACTCCCGCCACCTGTGCCGGCACCACATTCATCACCACTGAACTGGGGTAAACCGCCAGGCCCCCGGGAACATAGAGGCCCACTCTCTCCACCGGAATCCAGCGTTGCTCCACCACTCCGCCGGGGATAATCTCACTTCGCGTCCCTTGGGGAAGCTGGGCTTCGTGGCCGCGTCGGTTATGCTCTATCGATAATTCGATGGCTTGGCGCAGCTGGGGGTCCAACTGTTCCAGAGCCTGGGCCAGCGCCGCGGCGGGGACTCGCAGATGCCGAGGCCGCACCCCGTCAAAACGCTGGGCCTGGTTCCGCAGCGCCCCCGCGCCGCGTTCCCGCACCTCTTCCATCAGGGGACGCACCGACTCAAGAGCGGCATCAACATCGACCCGGGCACGCGGCAGTTTGCGCCGCAACAGGGCAGCATCGGGACTCAGCGAAGTGAAATCAAGAATTGCAAACACAAAACCAGTCTAGTTTACCGGGCGCAAACTGGACTAACTCTGGTTGATTTCAAACAGAGTTGCCCCCGAAATTGGCCTCGCTGTCTGGGTCGGACTCTGGAGTGACCAGGGTCAGGGCCATCTCAGGGTCGGCCGCCGGATGTGCCAAGGGGTCGGTACCCGGTTCGATAATGGAGTCGTAACCCAACATGTCGCGCAGCTCTTCCAAGAAATCCGCCCCGGCATTCACTTTGTGGTCCGCCCCCAACTCCAGTACCGCAGCTTCGCCTTCTTCCAAGATATGCAGACGAATCGGAGCGTCTCCGGGGAATCGACGAATCAAAGTATCGAAGGCCGTCATGGTTTCGCGGGTACAACGCTGGGCCGGCAGCAACAAATCCACCTGGTCGAGGTGATCGAGTTGGGACAAAATATCTGGAACCGACATGTCTTGGGCGGTAACCGAAGCGGTCTCTTCTTCACGACGCAGCTTCCCGCTGACCGTGATGATGCGGTCATTTTCTAACAGGCCCTCGACATTTTTGTAGGTAGAGGGCCAAAAAATGACGTCGATGGAACCGGTCATGTCTTCCAGTCGCACAATCGCCCAGGGTTCGCCTTTCTTACTGATTTTCGTGGTCACCCCGGTAATCAATCCCGCGATCCGCACCGGGGCATCCCCGGGTTTACCTTCGGGATCGCTGAGGTGAATGATCTCGTCTTCGCCCAGGCGCTGCAAGACCCGTTCCATTCCCGACAGGGGGTGATCCGAAACATAGAGCCCCAGCATTTCCCGCTCGAAAGCCAATTTGTCTTTCTTGGGCCATTCACTCAGCTGCGGCACCTCGATACTGGCTTCTTCCAGCAAATCATCCCCGGCGTCCAAGGAGGCAAAGAGGTCGAACTGACCTTTAGCTTCTTGGCGTTTCACCGATACCACCGCGTCTACAGCTTGTTCGTGGATGGAAACCAAGGCGCGACGTGTTACCCCCAAGGCGTCGAAGGCCCCAGACTTTATCAGGGATTCTACCGTGCGTTTATTGCACACCTGCTGAGGTACTTATTCAAGAAATCCTGGAAGGAAACAAAAGCGCCGTGTTCCTTGCGGGCCTGGATGATGCCATCCACCACGTTTTCTCCGACATTGCGAATGGAGGCCAGGCCGAAACGAATGTTTTCCCCGTCGGGAGTAAAAGTGGCCTCTGACTGGTTCACGTCCGGAGGAAGCACTCGGATTCCCATGCGACGCGCCTCGTTGAGATACATCCCTAACTTGTCTTTATCGGTCTGGGTGGTCAGCACTGCCGCCATGTACTCCACCGGGAAATTCGCCTTCAGATACGCGTTTTCGTAAGCCACCATCCCGTAAGCCGCCGAGTGGGATTTATTAAAGGCGTAGTCGGCGAAAGGCACCAAGATATCCCAAAGAGTCTGAATACAGCCCTCGGAGTATCCATTCGCCACCATGCCGTCGTGGAACTTGACGAACTGTTTGTCCAGCACGTCTTTCTTCTTCTTCCCCATGGCTTTACGCAAGATATCGGCTTGCCCCAAGGTGAATCCCGCGACTTTCTGAGCGATGGCCATCACCTGTTCCTGATAGATAATCAGACCGTAGGTATAGCCCAAGATATCTTTCAGGGGTTCCTCCAGTTCGAGGTGAATGGGTTCTATACGCTGCAAACCGTTTTTCCGCAGGGCATAGTTCATGTGGGAATTCGCCCCCATGGGACCGGGGCGATACAGCGCCACCAAAGCCGAGATATCTTCGAATTCGGTGGGGCGCAAGGTTTTCAGCAGGGACCGCATCCCCCCGCCGTCCAGCTGGAACACTCCCAGAGATTCCCCCGTAGAGAGCAGCTCGTAGGTCGCGGTATCGTCCAGCGGCAGCCTTTCGAGGTCCGGTGGAGTTTTGTGGTTGATGCGGATATTGTTCAAGGCATCAGAGATGATGGTGAGGTTCTTTAAACCCAGGAAGTCCATCTTCAACAGTCCCAGGTGTTCACAAGTTGGGTACTCGAACTGGGTAATCATGGCCCCGTCAGCCAGACGCTTCATCATGGGGATCACGTCGGTGAGGGTTTTTGAAGACATAATCACCGCACACGCATGGACACCCCACTGCCTAACCATACCTTCCACCCCTTGCGCCAGCTGGAAAATATCCTGGTAATAGGGATCGGAGGCCACCAGTTTGCGGAACTCTTCGGCCTCGGCATAGCGGGAATATTCCTTGTTATAGATTTCGGAAAGAGGAATGTCTTTGCCCATCACTGCCGGTGGCAGAGCCTTGGTGAGGTTATCCCCCACGCTGAAGGCCGCCCCGCTGATACGCGCGGCGTCCTTCAGTGCCTGCTTGGTTTTAATCGTCCCGTAGGTAACCACCTGCGAAACTTTGTCGCTGCCGTACTTTCGCGTCACGTAGTCGATGACTTCGCCGCGACGCCTATCGTCAAAGTCCACATCGATATCCGGCATCGAGACCCGTTCGGGGTTCAAGAAGCGTTCGAAGAGCAACCCGTGCTCGAGGGGATCGAGGTCGGTAATCCGCATCGCGTAAGCCACCATGGAACCCGCCCCCGAACCTCGACCGGGTCCGACGCGAATCCCGTGTTCCTTGGCCCATTGAATATAGTCCGAAACCACCAGAAAGTACCCGGCGAAACCCATCTGCAAGATAATTCCGACTTCGTAGTCCGCGCGTTTACGCACCGCATCGCTGATTCCTTGAGGGTAACGGTACTTCAGCCCACGCTCTACCTCTTTGACGAACCAGGAATTGTCATCCTCTCCCACCGGGACGGGGAACTTGGGCATAAACGAGGCGCCGTCCTCGACCGTGACGAACTTAACTTCACACTGTTCGGCGATCAACAAAGTGTTGTCGCAGGCCTCGGGAAGTTCGGCGAAAAGTTCGCGCATCTGGGCCGAGGAACGCAGATAGTAGTCGGTACCGTCGAACTTGAAACGGCCTTCATCGGCCAATTTAGCCCCGGAGTTGATGCACAACATGGCGTCTTGCACATTGCGATCCTCGGCATTGACATAGTGCGAGTCATTCGTGGCGATCAGCGGCGCCCCAATCTGTTTCGCCAGTCGAATCAGGTCTTTTTGGACTCGCCTCTCGATTTCCAGGCCGTGGTCCATCAGCTCCACATAGAAATTCTCTTTGCCAAAGATGTCTTGCAGCTCCCCGGCGGCGCGCACGGCTTCCTCGTACTGTCCCAGCCGCAGCCGGGTTTGTACCTCCCCGGAGGGGCAGCCCGCCGTCCCAATCAAGCCTTCGTGATAACGCTCCAGCAGTTCGCGGTCGGCGCGCGGCCACTTGCCCATCTGCCCATCCAAGGAAGCCAAAGACCCCAGCCGAAACAGATTGTGCATCCCCTCGGTGGTGCGAGACAGCAGAGTCATATGCGTATACGCCCCACCTGCCGAAACATCGTCCGCGCGCTGGTGTTCATTGCCCCACCGCACCTTCGTGGTGTCGAATCGCGAGGTCCCGGGGGTGATATAGGCCTCCAGCCCGATGATTGGCTTTATACCAGCCTTGGTAGCTTCCGCGTAGAACTCGTAAGCCCCAAACAGATAGCCGTGATCCGTAATCGCCACCGCGGGCTGCTGGTTCTCTACAGCCTTCGCCACCAGCTTCTTGATTTTCGCCGCCCCATCCAGAATCGAATAGTCTGTGTGGACATGGAGGTGGACGAAATCAGAGGAAGCCATGGCTCCATCCTACCCCGCCGAGCCCCCGACTTGGAGCCGAGGCCTCCCGGCGCGAAGGTCGCGTACAAACCTCAGTCCTGCACGGACCACAACTGCAGTACCCGGCTCAAATCTTCGGGCAACCCGGCCTGGACCCGCACCGGGCTTCCTTCGCGCGGATGCTTAAACTGCAGCATCTCGGCGTGCAGAAACTGACGTTGAATCCCCAACTTCGCCGCCAGCTTCGCGTCGGCCCCATAGAGGGTGTCCCCCACCAAGGGATGCCCAATCGCGGCGAAGTGCACCCGAATCTGGTGGGTGCGCCCGGTTTCCAGCTGCACTCGCAGCAGCGTCACCGCCGGCAGGGATTCCTTGGCGGTGGCTCGAGGCTGGGCGGGATAGGCCAAAACCGTGTCATAGTGGGTGATGGATTCTTTACCGCCCGCCATCACCGCCATCTTGAATCCCTCCCCACCTGACGCCCGATCAGGGGCATCGATGGTTCCCTTCCCCGGCTTCACGATTCCTTGGGCCAGCCCGCAATAAATCTTCGTCACCCGGTGATAGCGAAACTCGTTCTTTAGCCGACCATAGGCCAACTCTGACTTCGCCACCACCATCACTCCGCTGGTGCCGGCATCCAGGCGATGCACATTCCTTCACGCTCTACCGGTCCCGAGGTTGATATCCGCACTCCCTGCCGCCCGCAGCGCCCCCACCACAGTGGGTCCATCCCAGCCGGGCCCGGTGTGCGCCGCCACCCCGGCAGGCTTATCCACCACAATCACGTCCGCATCCTCGAACAGAACTTTCATCCCCGCTACCGGAGTAACTTCGGGAACGTAGCGCTTTCCTCGACCAGGTCAATCTCCAACAGGGCCCCGGCGCGCAAGGGCTGAGATTTTCTCCAGGGTTTCCCATCCATCGTGATGGCTTTGGGCCAGCAACAGATCCGCGGTTTTCGCGCGCGAAAGCCCCAGCAGTTTCGCAATCCCCGCATCGGCGCGCATCCCGGCGAGGCCCTCCGGTACCGGTATCAACCGTGTCATGCCGATTGAGGTTCCTCCCCCGTCGAGGCCGTCTTCGCATCTGGTGGGGTGGGTGACGCTGGGTGGGTGGTGAGCTGTTGACGCAGCGGGATTCCTCTGACCACCAGCTGCATTACCCAAAGCACACCCAGCACGATGAAAATATCGGCGACGTTTCCGACGAAGAAGCCGGCGTAGTCCAAGAATCCACCACGTGCCCACTGCCCCAGTAGGGAGGTCGACACACCCGGTCAATCAGGTTGGCGATGCCGCCACCGAAAGCCATACTCAAAGGCAGGGCCCAGTTCCAGGAATCGGCTCGCCACAGGCACACCCCGACAATCACGGTGAGCATCAAGCTAATCAGGGCCACTACCCAGGTGTTTCCCTGCAGGAAGGACAGTGCCGCGCCGGGGTTATGTACCAGGCGCAAACCCAACAGCGGACCCAGAACCGGGGTGCTGTCATCCCCCAGCGTCTTTGTGGCCCACAACTTCGTGGCTTGGTCGCCCACAATCAGTACTGCCGAGAGCAAATACCGCCAACCAGCGCGTGAACCCGTGTGGCTCACGCGCTGGAAGGGAAGAAGATTTACTCTGTTGGGACAACTCAGTCGGTCGGTGCCGAGGCTGCCAAATCGTCGAGGATCCCGTGGAGGAAGGTGCTCATCTTGGCGCGGTACTCAGATTCGAAGGTCTTAAGTTCGTCGATCTTGCGTTCCAGCAAGGAACGTTCCTGTTCCAGCTGGGCCAGGACGCGAGAGTGTTCCTGCGCGGCTTCCTTGACGATCTTTCGGCTTCTTTGCGAGCATTGGCGATGATTTCATCGCCTTCCTTTTGCCCGTTCTGGACGTATTCGTCGTGGAGGCGCTGGGCCATGTCCAGCATCGAAACCGCGGAGGTCAGCTGGGTTTCCCCACCGGTAGGCGCGGGCATCTGCGCGGGCTGCGCGGCGGGGGCGGGCTGTTCTACCGGAGCGGGTTCTGCCGGGGTTTCTTCGACCACCGGGGCGGCTTCGCCGTTGGACAGAGCCGCGATCTTGCGGTTGGCCTCTTCCAGCTGCTCCTTCAAGGAATCGCGTTCCTTGGTCAGGGCGTCGAGAGTGTTCACTACCTCATCCAGGAAATCGTCTACTTCATCCTGGTCGTAACCTTCGCGAAATTTCGTGGGCTGAAATTTCTTGTTGACGATGTCATCTGTGGTGAGCAGCGCCATTTTCGTAACCTCGGTCCTGTCAGGGGGCCGCAGCCCCGTTTCCATTGAGCCGTCGTGCCCGCTGGGAGCACAACACATCACTATTGTTCCACATTTTTTGTGGCAATTGTGAATACTGAGGTTTTAAACTTACCGCGAAGTGGGCAGATATGTGAACTTTTCAGAATTTTGTCACAGCAGAAAGCTCTGGGCCAGCATCACCCAGGCCCGCTGTGCCAAGATCAGCAGCAGGAAGAACACCAGGAATCCCAGGTCCAGCGCAATGCCACCCAGACGCAGCGGCGGAATCAGTCGCCCGAAAAAGCGAATCGGGGGGTCCGTCAAGGCGTAGACAAAGTTGGCTCCCACCAAAATCAAGCCTTTGGGGCGCCAATTCACCGAAAGCACGGAAATCCAGTCCAGAACCACGCGCAGCGCCAAAATAAACATGTAGAGAGAGAAGAGATAGTAAATCCCCAACACCAGATAAGCCATTACCACTCCGTTATCTTAGCCGCAAAACCGCCAGGTCGCCCGGGCTGCCCCTTCCCGCCAGGCGCGCGGGCCTCACGCCCGCCGCGCCTTGTAACTCAGAGTACCTTCCAGGAGCTGCGCACTCCCGCCCGCGTCCCGGTCTGTTTCTCTTCGGGAACCAAGCCTTCGGGGCTGAGCAACATCACCTTGGGGCCCACCTGTTCAAAGTGACCATTCAACCCGTAGCACAGCCCCAAGGTGAAGTCGACCATGCGCTGGGCTTCGGAAGTAGACATGTAATTCAGGTTCAGAATCACCGGCACCCCCTCACGCAGCGAGTTGCCGATTTCCTTGCAATCGGCATAGGAAGTCGGCTTTGCGGTCAAAATCCGATTCACCAATACGCCGGTTTCGGGCTGTTGTTCGGGGATGACCTGTTCGCGACGTTCGCGCAGCATCGCCTCTACGGAGGCGGGGAATTCGTGGACCTCGGCGCTTTCCTCCTCGATCATCTCCGCATCGAGTTCTTCATCGAATTCCGGCTCTCGCAAGCCAACGCTCTCCATGAATTTCCGCAGTGCTGCCGCCATGTTTTTCTCCCGCTACTGGTGTTTGACAAAGTAACTGAAACTGAGACTAGGGCATCTTTCCCTCCCCGCCACGGAATTTTTCCGGTGTGTCGCGACTTTCGCCTCTGGGACGAAAAACGACCGGGCCACCCGGCTTGGTGAGTGGCCCGGGTTTGGGAGGCTGCACTATTGGCTTCAGCGCAGGAAATCCGGGATATCTATCTCGTCTTTGCCGGTAATGTCGTCAAAAACCTGCGGCAGGCGCAGATTCGGAGCGGCCTGGTCACGGCTGGAGTCAACGTAGTTCGGCACGGTAGAAGCATCGGGGGAAACCGGCCGGATTCCAGAAGTCACCGCCAGGGGTTCTTCCTGTGGCTTGGGCAGTGAACTCAGGGTGGGGGTCTGGGCTTTCTCGGGTGCCGCCTGCGCAGGTACCGGCGCCTCGCTTGGAGTCGGGCTTTCCGCCGCAGAGGGCAGGTGTGGAGCCTTGAGTTCCGGTACTACGGGTTTCTCCGTGCGGTGCTGCGCCAGACGGCTCGCCACGGACTGGGCGATGTCCTGGGCACTGTCGGGTGCGTTGGTGCTTTGTGTCGCCGCGGTGGGGGTTGCGCTGTTCACCCCCGTCGAGGCCGTCGTCGAGGTCGGCGCAGAGCTCGCCTTAGTGGGTGCGACCGGTTTCGGTTCCGTCGTGGTACTCAGCGGGCGCGTGGGGGTAGTTTTGCCGCTGGATTCCACTCTAGCCAAGGGACGTTTCTCGGTTTTCCCGCCGAATCCGGCGGCCACCACGGTGACGCGGATTTCATCCCCGAAAGTCTCGTTAGAGTCAAAACCTACAATGATGTTGGCTTCTGCGTCGGCCAGTTCTTTAACCATCGCCGCGGCGCGATCGACTTCGTCCATGGTGATGTCTAAACCGCCCTGGAAGAACAGCAACACCCGGTCCGCACCTTCCATCGAGGATTCCAACAGCGGAGAGGAAATCGCCATCTCTACCGCGTCCAAGGCGCGTTCCGGTCCAGTGGCCGCCCCGATTCCCATCAAAGCGGTCTGGGCATCCTTCAGGGTGGATTTCACATCGGCGAAGTCGACGTTAACGATGGCGGGAATAGTGATGATTTCGGTGATTCCCTGTACCGAGGACTGCAGCACCTGGTCGGCGGCACGGAAGGCCTCCAGCACCGAAAGCGTGGTATTGGTAGTCTCCAACAATCTCTGATTAGGAATCACTATCAAGGCATCGACTTCTTCGCGCAACTCGTCAATACCACGGTCGGCCTGTTGGGCGCGACGACGCCCCTCAAACTCGAAGGGACGAGTCACCACCCCTACGGTCAGGGCTCCCAGTTCCCGCGCAATCTGGGCGACAACCGGAGCTCCCCCGGTACCGGTCCCCCCGCCCTCGCCGGCGGTAACGAAGACCATATCCGAGCCCTCTAAAGTTTCGCGGATTTCTTCGCTGTGATCCGTCGCGGCTTTCTTGCCCACTTCGGGGTCGGCACCCGCCCCCAGGCCGCGGGTGTATTCGCGTCCAATCTCGAGTTTCACATCGGCGTCACTCATCAACAAAGCCTGCGCGTCTGTGTTGATGGCGATGAATTCGGCGCCGCGCAGATTCGCTTCAATCATGCGATTCACTGCGTTAACACCGCCGCCTCCAACCCCGACCACGCGGATCAAGGCTTGTTCCGTAACTCCCATGTTTCTCCCCTTTCGAACCTTAACCTTAAAACTGAGGGTTAGAGTATTACCGGTCTTTTGACGCAGGAAATTTAGTCGCCACTAAAGCTGTTAAAGCGTCAAGGTCGCGCGCGTGTCGCCGATTTATGTCTCTGCCCCCGACGCGAGTCCAGCTCCCAGCGGTTTTCGGGATGCCGAAACGAGCAGGTAGACTGAGAAAAGACCGTAAATTTATAACTACTTGGGAGAATCCTCATGAGTATCAAGAAAATTCTGGTCGCAGCCGCTGCAGTGGCACTGGCCGCCACCTTGAGTGCCTGTGGCTCGAACAGCGCCAAAGAAGCCGCCACCACCGCCGGAAAGAGCGCGGGTAACACCTTCACCATCGGCTTCGACGCCAGCTTCCCTCCCTATGGCTACAAGGATGAAGCCACCGGGGAATACGCCGGTTTTGACTTGGGAACTGGCCGCAGAAGTCGCCAAGCGCAATAACTGGAAACTAAAGAAGCAACCCATCGACTGGGCCTCGAAAGACATGGAGTTGGACTCCGGCACCATCGACTGCATCTGGAACGGCTTCACCATCAACGGCCGTGAAGACAAATACACCTGGTCCAAGCCCTATGTAGATAACTCCATCGTCTTCGTCACCAAAGCCGGATCGGCCATCAAGTCCCAAGACGACCTGGCCGGGAAAACCGTCATTGTCCAGTCGGATTCCTCCGGGCTCTCCGCGCTGCAAGACGAAGCCAATAAAGCACTGACCTCCAGCTTCGCTGAATTGGTCGAGGTGCCCGACTACAACAACGGCTTCATGAATCTGGAATCCGCAAACGCAGACACCACCGCCGTGGCCGTGGACCTGGGCGTGGCGAAATACCAACTGGAACAGCGCGGCGCCGACAAGTTCACCATCTTGGAACCTGCTTTCAGCTCTGAACAGTACGGGGTGGGATTCAAGCTGGGCAACGAGGCTTTGCGTGACCAGGTTCAAGCCTCTCTAGACGAGATGAAGCAAGACGGAACCTTCATGAAATTGGCAAAGAAGTACTCCCTCGAAAACGCTGTCATCGCCAAAATAAACCCCTCTACTCAAACCGGGGGCGACCCTAAAACGGGCTCGCCCCCGGACCTAGACCCCGGTCCTCGACCACTACAGGACCACCTCACCACCCTTCCTCGACCCGGGGCCAAAACCCGAAACACGCAACCACAGAAAGAAGCCGATGGACATAGCGAGTCTGACGGAACTGGGCATCGGGATGCTCAAGTCAATCTTGATTTTCATCCTCACGCTGGTGTGGTCCCTGCCACTGGGGCTGCTGGTTTACGGCGGCAGGGTTTCGCGATTCCTACCGCTGCACTGGATAACTCAGGTCTATATCTCTATCATGCGCGGCACCCCGCTGATTCTGCAGCTGATGGTGGTGTACTTTGGACCCTACTACCTCTTCGGAATCCAGATTTCGGCCTCCTACCGCTTCTATGCCGTCATCATCGCTTTTTCCATCAACTACGCCGCCTACTTCGCCGAAATCTACCGCGGGGGTTTCCAAGCCATCCCTACAGGACAGCGCGAAGCGGCCTTCGTCCTGGGTTATTCGCGGGCGCGGACCTTCCTGACCATCGAGCTGCCCCAGATGTTCCGCACCGTGCTTCCCTCCATCACCAACGAAGTCATCACCCTGGTCAAAGACACTTCCCTGGCCTTCGGGATTGCCTACATGGAGATGTTCACCATCGCCAAGCAGATGGCCTCGGCCCAAGCCTCGATGGCGCCGCTGATGGCGGCGGGGATTTTCTACTACGTCTTCAACACGGTGGTGGCCGTGGTGATGGACAGGCTGGAGCGTCTCCTGTCCGCCTACAAGATCTGAGAGGTGTTGGAATTGAGCGAAAACAACCGCCAAGCAGCCTTAGAACTGCGCCAAATCCGTAAATCTTTCGGTGACAACCAGGTCCTCAAAGGGGTGGACGTCAGCGTACAGGAAGGTGAAGTCCTGGCGGTGCTGGGTCCTTCGGGGTCGGGAAAATCCACCCTGTTGCGCTGCGCGACTTTCCTGGAGCGCATGGATTGGGGCGTATTGCGTTTCTTTGGCGAAACCGCTTTGGAGGTGCGCGACGGTGTCACCCTCAGCGCCGGGGACGAAAAGGCTTTTCGGCGTAACTTTGGCTTGGTTTTCCAAGACTTCAACCTGTTTCCTCACTGGAGCGTGATGCGCAACCTCACTGACGCCCCGATCAAGGTGCAAAAACGCCCGGCAGCAGAAGTACAAAAGGAAGCCCAGGCTCTGCTGGAGCGCATGAATCTGGCCGATAAGGGCCGGGCCCATCCCGCGGAACTTTCCGGGGGGCAGCAACAGCGAGTGGCCATCGCTCGCGCCCTGGCGCTCAAACCGCGGATGTTGTTCTTTGATGAACCGACCTCTGCTTTGGACCCGGAACTTACCGGAGAAATCCTCAGCATTATTCGCACTTTGGCGGCCGAAAAGATGACGATGGTGATTGTTACTCACGAAATGGAGTTCGCCGCGCAGGTGGCCGACCGCGCGGTATTCATGGATGGAGGGGCCGTCATCGAAGAGGGCCCCGCCCAGGACCTGATTTACCGTCCGGGACACGAACGCACCAGGCAGTTCCTGTCTAAGTTGCGCGCCCAACAGTAGTTCCTTGGTGGCGCCCGGTTCGGGGCCGTGCGGTGCGTTGCCGGTTCGAGGTTCGAGGTTCGAGGTTCGAGGTTCGCTTCAGCGGTCGCGGTTGCGCCGGCAGCTGCCATAGATTTCCAGCCAATCCCTGGCCATGGTCTCTATGCTGGGCCAAGTCAGAGCGCGGTTGCGGGCCTGGGCCTGAGTGTCGTACCACATCCCCGGATTGGACAGCAGCTGGGTAATGGCCCCGGCAGTTTCTTCGGGGTCCTCGGGGTTGATAAAGATTCCTCCCACTGCGCTTTGCGGTTTTGCCAGGTCAGGCAGAGCCTGATCCAACTGCTTGGTCTCCACCACCGCGGAAGGGGAAAGTAAATCCCGCAGCCGTCCCACCGGCGAGGCCACCACCGGCAGACCCACCGCCATGGCCTCTTGGGTCACGAAAGCGCGGGCTTCCCACTGGGAAGTCACCACCAAGACCGAAGCGGCTTGGAGCCACTCTTGGATATTGGCTCGGGCCCCCAAGAAATACACCTGGGCATCTTGTCCCAAAGATCGCAGCCTGGCCAAGAGCTGCGGGTCTCCTTCCCCGATCACCACCGCCGTGGCGGGATGGGTCATGGTTTCCATAGCGGCCACGAACGGTCAAAGCGCTTTTCCTGGTCAACAGTTCCCACTGCCAGGACCAGTTGTCCGCGGTTGCGCAGGCGCTCTTTCGCGGCCAGCTTCCCCCAGTTCTCCACGCGTTGTTTGCGGTTGAGCAACTCGGTTTTCACCAGCTTTTCCACGCGGGGGGAAACCAGAAAAGACACGGTGGACCGCGCATCAGCAGCTTGACGGTCAATCTTGGCGGTGAGGCGCAGCGAGGACCCTGAAATCAAGTCTGCCCGGCGCCCCAACTGCCACATAAATACCCGTCTTACCAAGCTATCGGCGCGTTTTCGGGGGTTCGACATCTCGTAGAGGGAAACCACCAGCGGCACTCTCGGCTTGGGACAGAGCTGTGAGAAACATAGCGTATCCCGCCGCTCCCAGTCCGTGGGCGTGGATGATGTCGCTGTGGCGCAAGACTTCACGTGCCCCCAGTATGCGGCGCACTACCCGCCCCCACAGATAGAAGCGTCGCGGCGACAGGGGCCACAAGGGCCGGGTCGAGGGCAGCCGGTACTGTTTCGCCGTAGTGGGTTCGGCAATCAGCTCCAGTTCGTGCTGTGCCTGTTGCAGCTGCTCACAAAGTGAAGCCACAAAAGTTCCCATCGAACGGCTGGCGGGCCCCACCACCATCGCAATCTTCACTTTACCCCCCGAGTTTCATTCCACAGCGGCCCCACCACAACATAGAGCGCAGGCAGACTCAGGCCCACCACGACCAGACCCGAGACCAGGACTCCCCAAAACACTGCCCCAGGCAGTCCCCAGGTCAGCATCGCACCGTAAGCCAGGCGTCCTCCCAAGGCTCCCAGGAAGGCACCGGGAAGCATCACCAGCATAGATTTTCATGGTGGCCCAGATAACCTGTAGATTACTTTTCCCCGCCACCACCAGCAAAATACAACCCCGCCAGGGTCATCCCCAGCGCATTGCCCCATCCTAGGGCCCACAGCGTAGTGGCGGAGTCTCCGCGCTGCGGCGCGAAATACGCAATCAAGGCCCAGCCAGCCACAGCGGCCACTCCCCATCCCAGCAGGGCCGCCCACAAGGAATGCTGGGCCCGACCCGCCGCAATGAAAACCCGCGAGAGATGATAGAGCAAGGCGTAACCCACCAGGGCCGGCGCCAAAGCAATAATGGCCAGATCCAGTCCCGGAAGCGGGTGATTCCACGCAAAGATACTCGCCATCCCCGGCGCTACCGTCACCAGTCCCGCCACTCCCAACACCGCCAAAGCCGCAATAACTGCGGTGGAAGCCGAAACCAAAGCCCAGGCCTCGTCGCGTTCCTCGTCCTCGTCCCCTACCGCGAACTTCCGCGCCAACACAGGGAAAACCACGGTCGCCACCGGAAAAGTAAAGATCGCGTAAGGCAGCATATAGATGGCTGGGCATATTGGAAAATATTGATGGTACCCACTTCCCCGCCCCAGCGCGTCAGAAACAGTGTGGCCAGCATATAGCCTTGCGTCGCCAGCAAGGCTCCGATTCCGAAGGCCCCCAGACGCAGCGCCGAAACGAACTGTTCCCGTGGCATCTTCCAGGTGGGCCGCAGTCGCAGTCCCAAACGCCGCACCGGCCACAGCAGCGGCAGACTCAAAGCCACTACCCCGGCCGTGGTCCCCCACCCCAGCACTTGGATGGATAGCGCGGAGGGAACCTCGCCTCTAGACAACCAGCCGTATCCCGCGTAGGCCGCGATGGTGACCACCGAGGAAACCGCGGGCATAATCGCTGGCCATGCGAATTTCTGGTGTGCCTGCAGGATTCCGCCCAACACCACGGCGATTCCATAGAGAGGAATCTGCCAGGCGAACATCTGCAAGAAACTCGCGGTCAGGGCATTTTTGCGCCTCCACGTCCGAACCCACCGAGCTGGGCAGCAGCGCAGCCAGGGGACGGGCCAGGACGAACATCACTACGCCCAGGGGAATCAGCAAGCTCAGAGTCCAAGTCAGCAAGGCGCTGGCGGTGCGAGAGACCTCGCGAGTCAGGTGTTTCGCCAAGCCCCCCGCCAGCAAAGGCACTGTGATTGAAGCCAGGGCTCCCCCCACCACGACCTCGAAAATCACGTTGGGAATCTGGTTGGCCGAGGCATAGGCATTGCCGACACTTCCCGCACCGACCCAGGTGGCTTGTCCCAACCAGCGGCCGAAACCAAAGAGTCGGGAAACCAAAGTAGCCACCGCCACGATTCCCGCGGCTCCGGCGATTTTCGCGGTGGAGTTTCGGGGGTTTCGGGTCTTCATTCTCCCCGTCGAGGTGTGGTTTTCGCCTTCCCTCGTCGAGGTCGGGTGGGTGGGTTGAGGGTGAGCGCTCACGGTTGCTCCGTGTAGGTGCGGGGTGCGCGGTTTTAGTTTCGGTTGGGGGTTTTCTGTCCTGGGTTTGGGGCAGACGACCCCAAGAGTCGATGCGGCTAAGCAGCGGATTTGCCTCTATCAGGCGCGAAAAACTCAGTTTTTCGCTCAGTAGTGTCAAAGCGGTGATGACACCCAGGACCGCCAGTTTCGCGGTTTTAGAGCGCCCCTGTACCCAGGTCGCCCCCAGGGCTGCCCCCAAGGCATTGGCACCCGTGTCTCCCAGCATGGTCTTTTCGCCCAGGTCACCGGGCAGCGCCAAGGCAATCAGCGCCAGGTTCAGCCCTGCCTGGACCGTGGCTGGACGGGGGCTAAGTTGAGACGCGCCGGCATTGGCCCGGGTTTTCGCCGGGGGAATCAGCCCGGCTCCCGCCCCTAAGACCGCGGCTTTCAAGGCACGTCCGGGTCGCAGATCCAACAGGTTCAACAGATTCGCGCTTCCCGCGACAATCGCCGCTTCGGCTCCCCAATCTATCCAGTCACGCCGCGGTTTGGTAGACACGGCTCCCGTAGCCAGCAAAACCAGCATCTTCACCAATCCGGGGCTCAACCTGCCTTCCCGCAAAGCACCCAGGTGGCCTTTGAGTCCTTTCGTGGCTTTGTTCTGGGCGCTGGTGTCTTGCAGGTCATCGTACAAGCCGGCCGCGCCTGCCAGCGTGGCGGTAGCGCAGACCCTGGCGGAACTGGCGTCCCGTCGCGTCCAGGCAACTACCCCGTGGGCTTTACTGAGTCCCGACCACAACGCGATACCGCCCCACAGGCTGACTTTACGGCCGTGAAAGTTCAACCTGGTGAGTTTGTCTGAAAAACTACCCTCCATCGCTCCAGCCTCTCTGGGGTCTACCTCACTGTGCCGGTGCGGTTGGGGCCGGCCGGGAGGTAGCGTTGTTGCTGGTTGCCCCGGTGTTGTTCTGGTTCTGGGACTCGGGCTGCGCGGTGGGTTGGGGTACCTCCGTAATCGGAGGCAACAGAGCCGAAGTATGTTCACCGCTGCCCCACGCCCCATAGGTACCGTTCATGGTGGCGCTCAGCGCGAAAGGCAGAGTCAACAGACCAGCGACAGTGCCGATACCGTCCACTGTACTGAGGGAGTTAGAGCCACTGCGCAACACTGAAATCAGATCCGTGGGTTCGAGGGCCGATCCAAAGAACACCGCTCCGCCACCGAAACTACTGATGGTGCGGGCAAAATCAGTGTACTGGGGTTGCACCTCGGTGGCAGCTGTCGCCTTGGTGTCTTCGCTTTGCTTTTTCGCCAAGACCTTTGTCCGAGGTCCAATCACAATCGCGGCCCGCGCCGCCGCGGTGGCGGGGGTGGGTATCTGCACCAGAGGGGTATCAGCTACCGTCAAGATTCCCGCTAAAGCTTCGTTGTGTCCCGCGAAAACCAGTTGCCCCACCGCCGCCGCCAAGATGGAATCCGGATTCGTAGCACGGGTCTTGTCATCCAAGTACTGAGTTATCTGCGCCGAGAGTGCCTCGCGATAGGCCTTCTTTGCCGTCGAGAAGAAATCAGCTTGCAGATTCACCTGGGCACTGATATGCCCCCCCGGCTTGGTCGATCTTGGTGCTGACGGCTGAAACATCGTCACCATCGGCACCGGGCATCACAAACAGAGCGATGTTTTGCCCGTTGAGTACCCCGTTGAAAATCCGCGAGGAGAGCTGCTCCATCATCTGACCATCGGCGTTCATCTGAGCCTGGACCTCGTTGAGTTGCTCACTCAAGGCGTTGCGATCCTCGCGCAGTTTATCGACCTGGCCGGTGAGGGTATCTCCGATGGGTTCCGCCAGTGGTCCCGCCCCCAGCACAATCCCTACGGCCAGGGCCAGGAACACGGCTATCAATGACACCAGATGGTAACGAAAATCAATCATCTATCTCTCTTTTCCGTGTCTGTTCATCTCTACTGCGAGCTCCCGCAGTTATCCGACCAAATTCCTTAAGTTCTGCCACCACACATCCAAGTTTGCCGCCACCAAGGCCAAGAAGGTTTGCCCCGCAGTGGTGGAAGCCAAAGCGGCCCCCAAGGCCACCAACCCCGCCAGTCCCAGAACCCACAGCTGTCGGTTTGAGATTCTGGGACGGTACAGTTTCGAGACCCCTTTGGCGTCAACCAGTTTCCCCCGACCCGCAGCCTGGTCAGAAAAAGTAGAGGACATCCCTCGAACGGCCTTTTATCCAGGAACTCCACCAGGGTGGCGTGAGTCCCCAAGGCGACAATCAACTCGGCCCCCAACTCATCTGCCATCAACATGGTGATGTCTTCGGAGGTTCCCGAAGCCGCGAAAAACCATTGGTTCGATCCCGAGTTCCTGGACCCGGGCCAGTCCGGGCGCCTTGCCGTTAGAGTAGGCGTGCACCACCACTTCCGCCCCGCACTTCAGGGCTTTATCCGAGACTGAATCCATGTCGCCCACAATCATGTCGGGCTTCAGACCGATCTCTAGCAGGGCATCTGCCCCACCATCCACCCCGATCAACACCGGGTGGTATTCCCGAATATAGGGACGCAGCGAGGCCAAGTCTTCCTTGTAGTTATAGCCGCGCACCACCATCAGGACCTGTCGTCCGTTCAACTGAGTGCGGATCCGCGGTACCCCCACACCGTCAAGGAGCAAGTCTCTTTCTCGACGCAGATACTCCATGGTATTCGCCGTGAAGGCCTCGATCTGTACTCCTAAAGATGCCTTCGCTGCTTCCATCGCCTCCAGATTCGTAGCCTCGGTCTGCACGGTGCCTTCCGCCACCAGTTTGCCATCTTTGAAAACCTGGTTGCCTTGAATCTGGACTCGCTGACCTTCATTCAAAGTCATCACGTCCGCGCCCAAGTCGTCAATCAACAAAATCCCCGCGTCCAGCAACAGTTTCGGGCCCTGGTTGGGGTACCTCCCCGAAGTGGATTTCTCGGCGTTAAGTACCGCTGCGGGTGCCGCCGCCACCAGGGATTCCGCCGCGACTCGGTCGATATCCAGATGAGAAATCACCGCGATTTCCCCAGGTTGGAGTCTCTTTACCAGTTTCTTGGTTCGTTGATCTACCCGAACCACAGCCTGCTTGGGTCCGTCGGCGGTTTTCGCTTTGCGGTTAAACATCAAACTCACGCCTCGAATTGTCCCACATTCGCCTGCCTCAACAGCTCATCGGCGTGCTCGAGCGCAGTTTTTGTCACTTTATTACCTGAAATCATCCGCGCCAGTTCTTCCCGGCGCTGCGAGGCATCCAGTACTCGCAACTTGCTGTGACCTTGGACTTTCTCTACTTGAATTTGCGTCTGCGCGAAAGCCGCCACCTGCGCCAGGTGCGTCACCACAATAACTTGATAATCGCCAGACAGCGCCTGCAACCGGCGCCCCACCTCGATCCCGGCCTGTCCCCCGATTCCGGCATCAACTTCATCGAAAACGAAAGTACGGCGTGGTGCACCCGGCGCCCCACCGGTTTTCGTCCCCGCCAAAGTTACTTCCAGCGCCAACATGATGCGCGAAAGTTCCCCGCCAGAAGCCGCCTGACTCAGAGGCAATATGGCAGACTTGGGGTGTGGTTGCAGCATGAACTGCACGCGGTCACCACCGTGAGCCGCGGCTTCTTGGTTTTCCAGCGCAATCGAAACTTTCGTGGCTTTCATATCCAGCCCGCTCAGTTCACGGTTAATTCCCTTTTCGAGGGCAGCGGCGGTTTCTTGGCGCCGTAGGTGCAGAAGTTGTGCCGCGTCGAGGAGCGCGGCGTGGCTTTCGTCTAGAAGCCTACGTAGTTCGGCAAGTTTTTCTTCCCCGCCGCTGATGCTGCGAAGTTCTCGGCAGCGCTTTGCCAGGGCTCTATCCAAGTCATTGGGGTCCACCCCAACCTTGCGCCCCAAATCATTCAAGGCTGCGCGCCGCGAAAGATTTTCTTGCAACAACTGCGGATCAGCCGCGAGGTCTTGCAAATACGCCTCGATATCCCGCACCGCCTCGGCTAAGGCATAACGGCTGGACTCTATCGAGTTAAACACCTCTTCCAAAGCCGGGTCCTCTTGTGCGGCTTTCTCCAGGGCACGCGCAGCCACAATCACCTGGTCGCTGGCTCCCGGATAATCCATATCTGAACTGCTCAGAGCCATCAGCGCCGCCGCCAGGTTTTCCCGCAGACTCTCGACATTGGAAAGCTTGGCTATCTGAGAGGCCAACTGGTCGAATTCTCCCACCCTGTGGGTCTAGTTTCTCGAATTCTTCCAATACCTCCCGCAGTGCCTGCATACGCTGGGCTCGCGCTGCGGTGTTTTCTTCCCAGTCACGATACTGTGATTGCGCTGATTTCCAGTCCTCCCACGCTTGGAGATAGTCGCGCAAAGCCGCCTGGTGCGCGGCCCCTCCAAACGAGTCCAGGGCTTCGCGCTGAGCTTTCTCGCTGCGCAAACGCAGTTGTGTGGCCTGTCCGTGCACCGACACCAACTGCTCCCCCAGCTGAGCCAAAACCGCAGCCGGGACGGTGCGTCCCCCCAGGTGCGCCCGGGACCGAGCCGTAGCTGGAACTATCCGGGCGACCTCGACCGCGCCTTCCTCGACTTCACCCCCGGCCTCCCGCACCACTGCGGCGGCTTCCTCGTCCACGATAAAAGTACCCTCGACCACAGCTTTGTCTTGACCCACCGGAACCAAAGCAGCATCCGCCTTTGCCCCCAACAACCAGTCCAGCGAGGTTAACAACATGGATTTACCCGCCCCGGTTTCCCCGGTAATCACACTCAGCCCGGGGGAAAAACTGAGCTCGGCGGAATCAATACTGCCCAACTGCCCAACCCGAATCGATTCGATCATAAGTGAAATCCTCTTTCTGTTTTCCTCAATCCTGGGTGCGCCAGCCCTCGACCGGCAGGGCAAATTTCTTTACCAGGCGTGTCGTAAAAGGATACATAGTCAAACGCGCCAGACGCATCTTCGTGGCTGACTTCGTCACCGTGATGGAACTGCCTCCGGGCGCTATCAGGGTGCGCCTTCCATCGGCGGTAACTTCGCAGTCGTGCATCTGGCTGGGTGGAATCTGAATCTCTAACACTGAAGCGGGTGAAAGCACCAGGGAACGCGTAAATAGCCCGTGGGCCGCTAGGGGGGAAAGCACCAGAGCCTGCACGTCGGGCCACACCACCGGGCCGCCCACCGAAAAGTTATAGGCCGTAGAGCCGGTGGGAGTGGAAACAATCAGCCCGTCAGCGGCGTATTCGCTCACGGCCTGTCCATCCACGCCGAAGGCCAGCAGGGCGGGATGCGAGCGATTCGTGGACTGCACCACAATGTCGTTGGCTGCCCATTCACGCTGGACTTCTCCGTCGGGGCGATGCACCGCCACGTCGATGCACATCCGCGACTCGACCATGTATTCCCCGTCGATGGCGCGTTGACACACCTCGGTGATGCCTTCTTGTTCGGCCTCGGCCAGGAAACCGACATGCCCCAGATTCACCCCGATAACCGGCACATCTTGCAGATGCGCAATATTTCGCGGCCTCCAAAATCGTTCCGTCACCACCCAGCACGATAATCAGCTCTATATTGGCTTTGCTGTCGCGGTCCACCACCTGGATTCCGGCATTTCGTAACAGTTCGTGCGCTTGGGCTGCGGCCTGCAGCGCGGCAGGACGGTGCCGATGATTGAAAACCATGATGCGGCGTTGTTCTGACATTGCTTTGCCTTTCCGCTGTGACTATTCCAAGTCTGCCATATCTTTGCCCGGCGTATTCCCCCGCTGTGGATAACTCTAAAACCGCACTTCAGAGGCCTCTCGAAGTTTTCCACAGGGCCTTACTTCGGCCCTCTTTCAATCGCCAGATGACAGGCCCGGACGAGGTCCTCCTGCCGCAGTCCCGGCCCCACCTGCGTTTCAGGGGCAAAGTACAAGAAGTACTCGACATTCCCCTTCGGGCCGGCGAGGCCCGAAGGGGCCACCTGCAGGATCGACATCCCCAGAGACATTGCGGCTTGGGCCACCCCCAGAACAGTATCTTCCCGTTGTTTGGCCTCACGCACCACTCCGCCGCTGCCCAAGTGCTCTTTGCCAATCTCGAACTGCGGTTTGACCATCAAAAAATAGCGGGTTTCAGGCCTCGCCACCTTCACCAAGGCAGGTAACACCAGCTCCAAAGAAATAAAAGACAGGTCCCCCACCACCAGAGTTGGGGCGGGTTGAATCAACTCGGGGTCGAGGTGTCGCACATTGGTGCGTTCCAGATTCACCACGCGTTCATCACTGCGTAGCTGCCACGCCAGTTGGCCGTAGCCAACATCCACTGCGAAAACCTGCGCCGCGCCGCGACGCAGTAATACATCGGTGAAACCACCGGTAGAGGCCCCGGCATCCAGACACACCGCCCCCTCTATCTGGGGCAAGTCAGGTCCATAGAGCTCCAGGTAATCAAAGGCACCCAGGATTTTGTGTGCTCCCCGAGAGGCGTATTGCACCTGGCTGGGGTCACGCAAAACTATCGCGGCGCTGAGTTCCACCTGCCGGGCGGGTTTCAGGGATTCGACCCCGTTGACCAAGACCTGACCGCCCTGAATCAGAGCGGCCGCTTGGGTGCGGGATTCCGCCAGGTGGCGGCGCACCAGCTCGGTGTCCAGGCGCGCTCGCTTCAACTGTTCAGCACTTTCTCCAGTTCGGCTCTGATGCCCTCCAGCACTTCGAGTTGCTGTTCAAGTCCCGCAGTTTCCAGGGTTTCGAGGTCTTCGCGGTAGTCTCGCAAATCCTCGTTATTCAATCCCAGAGAACTGGGGGTGGGTTTCGCGGTCTCCATCTCACTGCCCAGCTTCGTTATCCTCAGGTGCAGCCTCTAGAGTCTGCGAAACCTCAGGATCCTCTAGGGTCGCGGAAACTTCCGGAGTCTGCGGTGCATCCTCTACTTGCTGTCCCGCGACACCTTCAAAGTCTTCGCCGGACTCGAAGTCATCTGCACCGACTTCCTGCTCGATCTGTGCCAACAACTCGACGTCTTCGGTGGAGAATTCCCGTTCCACTTCTCGCACCACTTCGAAATCGGGGCATTCCAGGCGCAAACCCTGGTCCTTGGCGTACCACGCGGCAGCCAACAGGGCCCGGAATTCCGCCAGGGAAACCTGCAGCCCCGCTTCGGTCAGCTTCCCAACCCCGCGCAGCTCCAGCAACCCCGAACTGTGGTTCACCCGGGCCAAGGCTCCGTCCACGTACCACCAACCGCGCGGAGTCAGGGTGGGACGCGAGAAAGGACGCTGCAAATCACTGAGGTCCAGCGCCACGAAGTCCGGGCGCTGTTTGTCCCCGGCCAGCAAAAGCTGACGCGGCTTGGTCAAACCAGTCATCACCACGCAGGACTTCACCCGCGCCCCGTTGGCTCCGATGATGTCTGTAGCCAGCTGGTCCCCCACCGCCACGGTCTTGTCCCGCAATACGCGTAGCTGCCACTTGTTCCGCCGCCCTTCGGCTTGCGCCGCACGCTGTTCTTCGCGCTGCTCGGGGCTGAGCTCCATCTCGGCTTCACCGTCGTGCTTCGCCTCCCATTCGGTCAGCTGAGCCTGCAAGGCCGTCTCTACCTCGGCGAAAGCCTGTTTCATCCACTCTATATCCCCGGCCATGCCCTGGGCTCGTCGCAAAGCCAAGTTATAGATAGAAGGCTGGGGTTTACCGCATTCCACGGGCTGGGCGCGGGTAACCTGTCGCACGGCCTCGACAAAAGAACCGTTCCCGATGGCGCGCCCTTGCTCGGTGGGAAGGGCGTAATCCAGGTTCGTCGCCACCCACGTCGCGCCGGCCTCGATGGCATAGCAGGCCTCGGAGAGAATCTTCCAATCCACGTCGAAGCCCAGGCCTTGCAGCACGGCTTCGGGCTCCTCGCTGGCGCTGAACACCGGCCGCATCCCCGCGGCTTCGACGGCGGCTCGCACTCCCGGGCCTCCCACACACAGCACCTTGGCGTCTGGCGCCACCATCCCTTTCAGGGCCTCTACCCCGTCTTGGGCCGAGTTCACCACGAATTGAGCCTGTGCCGCGATTCCAATTCCCGCCAACTTATCGGCAACAGCCTGCGGGGGTCGCGCCGCGTTATTCGTCAAGAAAAATACCTGCGCACCCAAATTGCGTGCCGCCGCGATCCCCCTCGACGGCGCCCTCGATGGCGGTATCACCGTGCCACGTCACCCCGTCCAGATCCAGCATCACTATGGGGTATTCCTCGACGAGGGCGACGTTCGTTCCCTGCATGGAGGTCGGGTTGGCGTGTTCCTCGGCTTCTATTCGGCTTGCAAATCATAGATGGCGACTTCTTCGGGCTCGGGCACAATCAAGGCCTCTACTGCCTCAGCTTCTTCCTCGCGCTGCAGTTCTCGCAGCCGGTCAGCCTTGACGCTCAACAGGCGATTACGCGAATAATCGTCCTCGGCGTCCACCTTCCCCAAAGCGTTCTCGATTACCATCAATCCCACTTCGTGGTCACCCAGGTCGGCCCGGGCCGCGGACTCCACAATCGCCAACTCGGCTCGAGCGGCTTTATCTAAGGTACGTTTGTCGGTGGCGGCGATGATTTCCAGAGCCTTGGCGGGGTTGCCTAAACCGCGTTCGGAATCTGCCTCTACCGCGCGCAACACGTCTGAACCGCTCATGCGCCGCACAGTGCGCACCTCGCGCAAGGCTTCGGAATACTTTCCGCAGGCATAGGCAGTCAGTGCCACGGCTTCACGCACCACATCGATACGCCACGCCATCTTCAAGGCCGCTTGGGCGTGTTCATAAGCCAGTTCCGCATCGCTATCCACCAGTTCACCCGCCATAATCAGGTGCTTCGCCACCATCTCGGCGGTTTCCTTGGGCAGGGGCGAGAGCTGGCGCCAGGCCTCGCGGTCCAGCTGATTAGCCTCAACCGTAGCGGGAATCTCGAGGTGGCGTGTACGCCCCTGGGTGCCTTGTCCGCGACGCGAGGCACTCATGCGGGAACGCCCGTAGTCCCCGCGGTCCCCGCGAGGCGCACCGTAGCGTCCTTCTTGACCGTCACGGCCGTAGTGTCCACCCCTTGCTCCGCCACGTTGCGAAGCGTATCCACGTTTATCGTCCCGAGGTCCGCCTTTTGAGTTGTCGCGGTAATGGTCGCGTTGGTTGGGGCCGCGTCCCTGACGGTCTTCCCTAGAAGAAAAACCACGACCGGAGCGTCGGTCATTGTCGCGATTGTTCTTGTTGAATCCAGAACGGTTTGTGGAGTCTCGGTTCGACCCTTTGTTGAATCCGCCGCCCTTGAAGCCGCCTTTGGAGCGTCCCTGGCGGTTATCGCGATAGCCCTGGGAATCTTTGGATTTCCCCGCATCGTTGTCGCGCTTGGAATCTGCATCTGTGGAATCGAAAGACCGGGATTCGCCCCGTTTATCGCGTGTGCGCGGACGCCAATTCTGTTCGGGGCCTTCGCCCACGTTTTCCCACGGCTTGCTGTCTTCTGCCATCTGCCAGACCCCTTGTCTTTCGATCCACTATTTCATTGTCAAGCCCGAAATTCTTTGCGGGCCAAATCACCTCTCTAGTTTACACGGATTTGCGCCGATTTAGCCGGGCGATGTCTTTGTCCACGCCGACTCACGTAAGATGAGGCACATGAGAATCATAGTTGCCGCCGATGGCTCGGCCCTGGGAAATCCCGGTCCGGCGGGTTGGGCCTGGTACATCAACCAAAACTGTTGGGCGACGGGAGGTTGGCCCAATTCCACGAATAACCGCGGGGAACTCATGGCGGTGCTGGATTTTCTGCAAAGAACCCGTGAACTTAGCGACATCGAATTCCACTTCCTGTGCGATTCGCAATATGTCATCAACTCTGTGACCAAGTGGATGCCCAACTGGAAGCGCCGCGGGTGGCGCAAGGCTGACGGCAAACCCGTGTTAAACGAAGACCTGATGCGAAGTCTGGACCAGGAACTGGCCGGGCGTCCCATCACTTTTGAGTGGGTTCGCGGCCACAGGGGCCACGACCTCAACGAAATCGTCGATGATCTGGCTCGGGCGGCAGCCACCGCATACCAGCAAGGCAAAACCCCAAATCCCGGGCCGGGACTGAGCCTTGAAATCCAAGGCCTTTCGCTATCCCAAGCCTCGCCCTCACCAGACCCCGCGACCTCGAACACCGCGACCTCGAACACCGCGACCTCGACCCCTGACCGGGCGAGTCAACCCACGCTGTTCTAAACTGGTTCCTATGGCTTTTCCACGTTTTCTAAGCTGTGTAGACGCGCCCTCTCCCGCGCTACCCGCTGCCTTCCAGTATCACCCCGAAGGTCGGGCGCAACCGGTGGATTTGTCCTGCGCGCAACCCCAACCGGCAGGGGAAGCAATACCGAAATTTACCCAGATTCGCAGCTTTGAGGATTTCGTGGATTATGCTGTGTCACTGCCGGAATCCCAGGTCACCAAATACGTCCACAAGCTGCGCGCTCAAAACCCCCAAGCCGACACTGCCCAGCTGATGGAGATTCTCTCAAAGCGCCATATTCGCTGGTCGGCCACAGCCTCTGCGGGAGTGGGCGGAGGCAGCGCCATACCCGGTTCCGGACTGGTGATGGGGACCGCACTATCCGCGGTGGAACTGGCGTTTTTCGCCACCAGCACTTCCCTCTATGTCCTCGCCATGGCACAACTGGCGCAGGTTCCCATCGCGCAAAAACAGTTGCGCCGCGCCCTGATTCTCAGCGCGGTCCTAGGCGAGGACGCCTCCAAGATTCTGACCGACCAGTTCGGTATCGATTTGTGGAAATGGGCTCGGGAACGCGGTACCGGTGCGGCGGCCACCTCTACTTTGAGTTCGGTAAATCTGGCCTTGGTGAACTATGCGAACAAGAAACTGGCGAAAAAACTCTCGGCTCACGCCTTGGGGCGGGTAATCCCCCTGGGAATTGGGGCAGCTATCGGTTATTTCTCGGGGCGAAAACTGGCTTCGCAGACCGTATCTGGGGTGAGGGCCCAACTGTCACAGCTTTGAAAACTCCGCGACGACCTCGCAGCTGGCTTCAACCCCGGGTGATATCCACGGCGTGAGCGACTTCGGCGGGGTCGGTGAAGGAACGCTGAGTGAAGTTATCTTCCCTGCACACCCCACCTTGGGATTCGGTCCAGGCCCGGGCGCTCAGCTGCACCGCCGCCACCCCGTGCTCGGCGAAAACCGGGAGGTCCCAGACACGGATACCGCCTACGGCCTGCACGATTCCGCTGTCCGCCCACAGTTCTTGCAGGGTTTGCAAACACTCCAAGCCTGACATTGCGTTGGGCGCTCCTCCAGAGGAGTTGAAGCGGGTGCATCCCAGTTCGGTGGCTTGCGAGGTGATTTCCGCGGGGGAAACCCCGGCGCGCAAAGCCTGGTCCACACAACGATTCAAGCTGAGCTCCACCCCCATCCGGGCGCGCACCAAATCCGCGATCGGTTTAAGGGCCAGCATAGAGAGGTGCTGGTCCTCGGTCAGCGCCCCGATGCTGACCCCCGTGGCACCGGCGTCCAGCACCAGCTCTACGTCGCGCATCATCTGGGACACCTCGTCGAGGTTATAGCAGAAGTCCCCGGGACGGGGTCGGACCAGCACATAGACCGGCACCCCCACTGCCACGGCTTGTTCGACCGCACCCAGAGAAGGGGTTAAACCGCCCAGGTCCAGAGCACAAGATAACTCGACTCGGTCGATGCCGTTGGACAGGGCAGTGCGCACCCCGTCGGTATCCTGAACCGCCAACTGTATACTCATCACCACTGCCTCCCTGGGCTTGTTCGAAAAGCGTCGTCTGGCCTAAGACTACCAGCGATTATTCTCCCTTTGGGGATTGTCGGGCACTCAATGCCAAGCCCTTAGACCTGTGCACACTCCAAACTTAGCTTCCGCAACTGCACCACCCGGCCTCATCTGCGTGTCTTGAACCGCCACTTGAGGTAAATATTCGGATTCGCACTCCTGTTTCCCCCTGGCATCCCACCAGTCCCATTCCCGGTACTGCCGTATAAAAGGGTTAGCTAATGCGGGGTTGATGTAATAGGGTTGCGCCATCGTCGAGGTCCTCTGTTTTTCGGTTATAGGCCTGGTCATGATTCTACGGGTCGAGGATGGTGGGTGTGGTTTAAATGCCGCGGCCCCCGCTTTGGGGCGGGGGTCGTGGTTTGGTTTGATAGTGCGGCGGTTTCCTACTCTCCCACACCCTGTCGAGTGCAGTACCATCGGCGCGGGCAGGCTTAGCTTCCGGGTTCGGGATGGGGCCGGGCGTTTCCCTGCTGCTATGACCGCCGCCACGTTTTTCGGGCTGTGTGCTGTTTGCTGGTGGCTGGTTGGTGGTTTTTTGTATAGCGGTTGCGAGTATCTGGACAGAGAATTTATGTCGTGTTCGTGTTTGCGTGTGTGGTGTGTGTTTGTGTTGTTGTTTTTGGCCGATTAGTACCAGTAAGCTCCACACGTTACCGTGCTTCCACGCCTGGCCTATCAACCCAGTAGTCTACTGGGGGCCTTCCCACATAAGTGGTGGAGAACTGGTCTTGGAGCAGGCTTCCCGCTTAGATGCTTTCAGCGGTTATCCCTCCCGAACGTAGCAAACCAGCCATGCTCTTGGCAGAACAACTGGCACACCAGAGGTTCGTCCGTCCCGGTCCTCTCGTACTAGGGACAGGCCTCCTCAATTCTCCAACGCGCGCAGCGGATAGCGACCGAACTGTCTCACGACGTTCTGAACCCAGCTCGCGTACCGCTTTAATGGGCGAACAGCCCAACCCTTGGGACCTACTCCAGCCCCAGGATGCGACGAGCCGACATCGAGGTGCCAAACCATGCCGTCGATATGGACTCTTGGGCAAGATCAGCCTGTTATCCCCGGGGTACCTTTTATCCGTTGAGCGACCACGCTTCCTCAAGCCATGGCCGGATCACTAGTTCCTACTTTCGTACCTGCTCGACATGTACGTCTCACAGTCAAGCTCCCTTGTGCACTTACACTCGACACCTGATTGCCAACCAGGCTGAGGGAACCTTTGAGCGCCTCCGTTACTATTTAGGAGGCAACCGCCCCAGTTAAACTACCCACCAGGCACTGTCCCTGAACCGGATCACGGTCCGAGGTTAGGAACCCACTTACAACAGAGTGGTATTTCAACAATGACTCCACCAACACTAGCGTGCCAGCTTCACAGTCTCCCACCTATCCTACACAATCGCAAGCGAGCACCAATACCAAGCTATAGTAAAGGTCCCGGGGTCTTTCCGTCCTGCTGCGCGAAACGAGCATCTTTACTCGTAATGCAATTTCACCGGGCTCACGGTCGAGACAGTAGGGAAGTCGTTACGCCATTCGTGCAGGTCGGAACTTACCCGACAAGGAATTTCGCTACCTTAGGATGGTTATAGTTACCACCGCCGTTTACTGGGGCTTAAATTTCACCGCTTCACCACAAGTGGTTAACAGCTCCTCTTAACCTTCCAGCACCGGGCAGGCGTCAGTGCGTATACAGCGCCTCACGGCTTAGCACGCACCTGTGTTTTTGATAAACAGTCGCTTCCCCCAATTATCTGCCACCACCACCAGCTCACCACCGCAAGGGCAGGTCACCAGGATGGTCCCCCTTCTCCCGAAGTTACGGGGGCATTTTGCCGAGTTCCTTAACCATGATTCACCCGTCCGCTTTAGTATTCTCTACCTGACTACCAGTGTCGGTTTAGGGTACGGGCGGCTAAAACCTCGCGTCGAAGCTTTTCTCGACAGTACAGGATCACCGAACTTCAACCATAACAGTCTCACCATCAAGCCTCACCCTTCACGCCCCCCGGATTTACCTAGGAGACAGGCCACACTCTTAGACGCGCCAAGCCATAAGACACGCGCCGGTTACCTCTCTGCGTCACTCCTGTTAACACGCTAAACTACTACACCCCAGGACCCCAAGACCCTGACAAACCAGAAACCCGAAGGCAACCAGAAGCCAGAGCATCGGTTAGCATAGGACGCCTCGTCTTGGACGGTTTTCGCCGGTACCGGAATATCAACCGGTTACCCATCGACTACGCCTGTCGGCCTCGCCTTAGGACCCGACTAACCCAGGGCGGACAAACCTAGCCCTGGAACCCTTAGTCATCCAGCGGGGGAAGATTCTCACTTCCCACTCGCTACTCATGCCTGCATTCTCACTCCCACCCAGTCCACCAGAGATCACTCCCTAGCTTCACCCCAGGCAGGACGCTCCCCTACCCAACAACACCACTAACCATCCTTAAGAGGCCGTGAACCGTGTTGATGCCGCGACTTCGGCGGTACGCTTAAGCCCCGCTACATTATCGGCGCGGAACCACTTGACCAGTGAGCTATTACGCACTCTTTCAAGGATGGCTGCTTCTGAGCCAACCTCCTGGTTGTCTACGCGACTCCACATCCTTTCCCACTCAGCGCACGCTTAGGGGCCTTAGTCGACGATCTGGGCTGTTTCCCTTTTGACAATGGAGCTTATCCCCCACAGTCTCACTGCCACGCTTAACTTAACCAGCATTCGGAGTTTGGCAGACCTCAGTAACCAATACGGCCCATCAGCCAACCAGTAGCTCTACCACCAGCAAGAAACACGCAACGCTGCACCTAAATGCATTTCGGGGAGAACCAGCTATCACGGAGTTTGATTAGCCTTTCACCCCTACCCTCAGCTCATCCCCCCGGTTTTCAACCCAGGTGGGTTCGGTCCTCCACACGCTTCTACACGTGCTTCAACCTGGCCAAGGGTAGATCACCCCGCTTCGGGTCTACATCACGCGACTCAACGCCCTATTCAGACTCGGTTTCCCTACGACTACCCCACACGGGTTAACCTCGCCACGTAACATAACTCGCAGGCTCATTCTTCAATAGGCACGCCATCAGCCCTTAAGCCTCTGACGGATTGTAAGCGCCCGGTTTCAGGTACTATTTCACTCCCCTCTCGGGGTACTTTTCACCATTCCCTCACGGTACTAATACACTATCGGTCACCAGGAAGTATTTAGGCTTACAAAGAGGTCTTTGCAGATTCAAACCAGATTCCACGAGCCCGGTCCTACTCGGGGACACGCACCAACCCAGACCCTGACCAAACACCTACGGGGCTATCACCCTCTACGGCCTGCCATCCCAGACAGTTCAACTAAACCAGAATCAAAAGGCCCCGCTCCAATACAGAAAGCAGCATGCGACCCCACAACACCCCCACGACAACGCCTGTACGCTATCACGCCGCGAAGGTTTAGCCTCATCCGCTTTCGCTCGCCACTACTCACGGAATATCTTCTCCTGTAGGTACTAAGATGTTTCACTTCCCCACGTTCCCCCCCGCACCCCTATCAATTCAGAATACGGTAACCAGGCACAAACCTGGCTGGGTTCCCCCATTCGGGCACCCTCGGATCAAAGCCCGCTCGACGACTCCCCGAGGCATATCGCAGTCCACCACGCCCTTCATCGGCCCCTGGTACCAAGGCATCCACCGAACGCCCTTACAAACAACAAAACCAAACAGTAATATCACCAGAAGAACAAACACTAAAACAAAAAAACCAGCATCACAGATACTCGCACCACTATACAAAAAACAACCAACCAACCAAGAAACCCAGACACAAGCCAAAACCCGCACCCAGATAACCAGCCAGGCCAGCAAGCCCAAAACCCGACAGCGCCCCCAACCCCACAAAACAAGGACCAGGAACCGACCATTCCCCACGCGCTACCCTAAACACCAGAAAACACAAAACCACGAACACCACAACAGCGCCCGCTACTGGCAAAATAAACGTGCTCCCTAGAAAGGAGGTGATCCAGCCGCACCTTCCGGTACGGCTACCTTGTTACGACTTCGTCCCAATCGCCAATCCCACCTTCGACCGCTCCCCCCCAAAAAGGTTGAGCCACGGGCTTCGGGTGTTACCAACTTTCGTGACGTGACGGGCGGTGTGTACAAGGCCCGAGAACGTATTCACCGCAGCAATGCTGATCTGCGATTACTAGTGACTCCAACTTCATGGGGTCGAGTTGCAGACCCCAATCCGAACCGAGACCGGCTTAAGAGATTAGCCCCACCTCACGGTATCGCAACCCTCTGTACCGGCCATTGTAGCATGCGTGAAGCCCAAGACATAAGGGGCATGATGATTTGACGTCATCCCCACCCTCCTCCGAGTTAACCCCGGCAGTCCCTCACGAGTCCCCACCATAACGTGCTGGCAACATGAGGCAAGGGTTGCGCTCGTTGCGGGACTTAACCCAACATCTCACGACACGAGCTGACGACAACCATGCACCACCTGTACACCACCCCGAAGGCCACACCATCTCTGGCATGTCGCAGTGTATGTCAAGCCTTGGTAAGGTTCTTCGCGTTGCATCGAATTAATCCGCATGCTCCGCCACTTGTGCGGGCCCCCGTCAATTCCTTTGAGTTTTAGCCTTGCGGCCGTACTCCCCAGGCGGGGAACTTAATGCGTTAGCTACGGCGCAGAACCACAGGATAGCAGCCCCACACCTAGTTCCCAACGTTTACAGCGTGGACTACCAGGGTATCTAATCCTGTTCGCTCCCCACGCTTTCGCTCCTCAGCGTCAGTAACGGCCCAGAGACCTGCCTTCGCCATCGGTGTTCCTCCTGATATCTGCGCATTCCACCGCTACACCAGGAATTCCAATCTCCCCTACCGCACTCAAGCCCGCCCGTACCCACCGCAGACCAACAGTTAAGCTGCTGGCTTTCACGACAGACGCGACGAACCACCTACGAGCTCTTTACGCCCAATAAATCCGGACAACGCTCGCGCCCTACGTATTACCGCGGCTGCTGGCACGTAGTTAGCCGGCGCTTCTTCCCCAACTACCATCAACACGGCCAAAACCGTGCCTTTTTCGCTAGAAAAAGGAGTTCACAACCCGAAGGCCTACACCCTCCACGCGGCGTCGCTGCATCAAACTTTCGTCCATTGTGCAATATTCCCCACTGCTGCCTCCCGTAGGAGTCTGGGCCGTATCTCAGTCCCAGTGCGACCGACCACCCTCTCAGGCCGGCTACCCGTCAAAGCCTTGGTAAGCCATCACCCCACCAACAAGCTGATAGGCCGCGAGCCCACCCCATTCCAGAAAAAACCTTTCCAAACACAACCATGCGGTCACGCCTGAATATCCGGTATTAGCAGCCGTTTCCAGCCGTTATCCCAAAGAAAAGGACAGGTTACTCACGTGTTACTCGCCCGTTCGCCACTAATCCACCCAGTGCAAGCACCAAGCTTCATCGTTCGACTTGCATGTGTTAAGCACGCCGCCAGCGTTCGTCCTGAGCCAGGATCAAACTCTCCGAAAAAAACAATTCGAAGCCAGAAAACCTGACAAAAAAGAAGATTTCATAAAACAGAAACCAACAAACACTAACAAGCACCCAACCCCCAAAAACAGAAGCCAGGCACCCAACAAAAAAACGCGTAAAAAACAATCAAAAACACTGTCGAGTTCAAAACCAACCAACCCACAGACGCATCCACCAAGATTTCCGCTTGATTTCAATCATCGGGGCATTGCTTCCCTACGATTTACCCTCGAAGAGCGCAACAGATAAAACTATACACGCGGATTTCGAGGTGCGCAAATTCAGAGTGCCGATTTGCTCATTTCGGGCGTGTCGCACCTCGCTCGATCCGCACTTTTCCCCGCAAAACCAAGGAAAAGTCCTCGAACCGTGAAAGACGACACCGACGCAAACGACACGCCGCACCCGGGCGCACCACCCCTAACTGGACAGTATCCGCACCGCGCGCATCAAGTCGCGTACCTGCTCCCCGTCGATGCGCCCGGATTCTTGGATATCGGCAGAACAGCACAGCGCCATCGACCCAGTAGCCAAAGCATCGAGGATGTTGTGGCGGTCGATCGAACCACCAAGGAAGAAGGGGCGGGTGAATCCGCGCAGCCAAGACCAGCGGAAAGCCGGGTCGGTTACTTTGGAATAAGACGTAGTCCGCGCTGCTTTGTTCGCCAGCCTGCAAGGCGGCGCTGACTTGCTGGGCATCCCCAGTAACCGGAAGGCACACAATTAATTGTCCACAGTATCCGTAACCGTGAATCTGGATGCCTCGGCGCACCTCTTCCAGGAATTCCGCACTGACCTCCCCCATGAACTGGGCCATCTGGATAATACCTTGGTTGATGAGATTAGCCACCTCGGACGCAGAGGTCTGGGAAAAAATCCCTACAGTGACGATTTGGGGGTCGAGGATACGGCGCAGTTCTTTGGCGTCGGCGGCTGAGATCTGTGCGGGTCCGGCAGAGAAGTAAAAACCGATGAAGTCGGGTTGCGCCAGATTTACCGCTGCAACGTCGCCCAAACGGGACAGACCGCATACCTCGACGAGGGTCAAGGCTCACCTCCCAGGAAATACTGCGGTTAGGGGTGCCCGGTTAAGGACTGTAGATTATGCTGCTTCACACCACTCACCGCGCCATGACTCGATCTTACAAGGCAGTAAGTGAAGATATGCGTAATTTCAAAACGGAAACTATCTGGAATGGTAAAACTGCAGGTCACGGGGGCAAAACAATTTTTTGGCTCCCCTGTCCCCCGGCGAAACACCGCATTGCATACCTATAAACGACCACCTCACCCTCGCGGCCCTCCACCATAACTACAACCCCGGCCTCGACCGGGGCACAAAGCAGCACACCGCAGGGCCACGGCCTCGACCGGGGGCATGCAGGTAGGACTTTTGTCACAGATTTACCCTACGTGGTAAAGTTAGCTCCAACATTCACTTTTCGCTGGCAAAAGGGGATGACCGTACTAAGCAAAGGAGCAAAGAACTAATGAGCAACACCTACTCGCGCCTATGGGCACCGATTGCGCTGTGCGCTACCGGCGCCCTGGCCTGTCTGCGTGCGTATCCACCAACTCCTCCACCGGAGCATCCGACAGCAACGGCGATTCCGCCAAAGCCATCACCGTGGGTACCACCGATAAGATTACTTCGCTGGACCCTGCCGGTGCCTACGACAACGGTTCCTTCGCGGTTGCGATCAATGTTTACCCCTACTTGCTCGGCATCAAGCCCGGTGGTAACGAACTGGAACCCGATGTGGCTGAATCTTATGAATTCAGCGATGCCAATACCTTGCGGGTAAAGCTGAAGTCCGGGCTGAAGTACCCCAACGGGCACGATCTGACTGCCTCGGACGTGAAGTTCAGCTTTGACCGCATGACCGCGATCAATGACCCCGATGGGCCGTCCTCGCTGTTGGCGAACCTGAAAGAAACCGTCGTGGTGGATGACACCACAGTGGATTTCAAGCTGGCCATCCCCAACGACCAGACCTTCCCCCAGATTCTGACCACTCCGGCGGCCCCGATTCTGGATGAAGAGGTCTTTAGCCCCACCGAACTCACCGATGACCAAGACATCGTCAAAGGTAAAGGCTTCGGCGGACCTTATGTGTTGACTTCTTACAAGGTCAACGAACTGCTGACCTACCAGGCCTACGCCGATTACCAGGGCTTGCACAAGCCGCAGAACACCGATGTAAAGGTCCAGTACCTGGCCGATGAAACCAATATGAAGCAAAGCTTGAAAACGGGGAAATCGACCTGGCTTTCCACTCTTTGAGCCCCACCGCGGTGGCGGCCCTGTCGCAGAACAGCAAACTGACCGTGCATGAAGGCCCCGGTGGAGAGCTGCGTTACCTGGTGTTCAACACTGACACCATGCCCTACGGCAAGAAGACCGCCAATGCCGATGACGCCAAGGCGCTGGCGGTGCGCCAGGCAATGGCCTCGGTGATTGACCGCGCAGCCATTTCTAAAACCATCTTCAAGGGTAACTATGCCCCGGCTTACTCGATGGTTCCCGATTCCATGCCCGGCGCCGCCACTCCTTTCAAGCAGTACGGTGACGGCAACGGCGGACCCAGTGTAGAGAAGGCCACGGCCCTGCTGAAGGATGCCGGTGTGGAAACCCCGGTGGCCCTGCAGATTCAGTATTCTCCGGACCACTACGGGAATTCCTCGGCGGATGAATACTCGATGATTAAAGAACAGCTGGAATCCTCGCACCTGTTCACCGTAGAGCTACAGTCCACCGCCTGGACCACCTACAACAAGGAGCGTATCTCCAGCTACCCGATCTATCAGCTGGGTTGGTTCCCGGACTTCTCCGATGCCGATAACTACCTCAGCCCCTTCTTCCTGCCGACGAACTTTGTGCAATCCTGGAACTCGGGTCTGCCCGAGGCCCTGAGCGCCGCCGTGGCGGCCCAGACCGCGCAAAGCGACCACGAAAAGCGTATGGCCTTACTGGCCACCGCCCAGGAAGAAGTCGCGAAGACGGTGCTGGCGCTGCCGATGCAGTCTGGCAAGCAGATCGCGGTTTCCCAGAAAGACCTTCAAGGCGTAGTGCTGGATGCTTCCTTCAAGCTGTACTACTCGACCTTGAACAAGTAGCCTGAGGCAGTCGGGGGGTGAGGTCTGCACAGTCACGCCTCACCCCCCATTACTTATATAAAAGTGTTTTCGGTTTTCGAGGTCTGGTTTCGAGGTCCGCGAAAACTGCAGTTAAGCGGTGCGAACCTTTGGTTGGCGCCATAAATAAAAGTAAAGAATTATACGTATATTGAGGAGGCAGCGTGTCTGATTCCCCACAGCACCCCCAAAGGGTCCAAAGACCCCCACCCCGCGGCCACGTCCACCCTGGCCGAGTCCCCGCGAGCGGAAACATCCCCTGAAAAACAAACCAAGAAGCCCGACAAGAATCGCTCTAACCTGGGTCGCTACCTGCTGACGCGGTTTTTGTTGATTATCCCCACCGTGTTCATTCTGGTCACGATGGTGTTCTTCTTGATGCGTCTCACCGGCGATCCCATCACGGCTTCGGTCGGTGGGCGCCTGACCCCCGAAGAACTGGCGAAACGTCTTCACGCCGCAGGTTACGACCGTCCACTGCTGGCGCAGTACTGGGACTACCTATCTCGGCTACTGCAAGGCGACCTGGGGCGCACCACCACCGACAACCGTCCCATTACGGAACTCTTGGCAACCCACGGCACCGCCACCCTCGAACTGTGCATTTACTCAGTTGCCGTAGCTCTGATTGTCGGGGTGCCGCTGGGGCGAATCGCAGCGCGTTACCGCGATAAGGCACCTGACGCGGTGCTGCGGGTTTTGGCGATTATGTTCTACGCCACCCCCGTGTTCTTTGCGGGCCTGATGCTCAAGCTGGTTTTCTCGGTGGGGCTGGGATGGCTGCCCATCGCGGGTCGCGCCAGCCTCGATACCCAAGTCGTGCTGGATTCCATTCCTTCCAAGACCGGGATTTACCTGTTGGATGCCTTGCGTACCGGACGCTGGGATCTGATCAGCGATATCTTGATCCACGCCGTCTTGCCTTCGGTGGCGCTGGGATTGCTGACCGCCGGGGTGTTTCTACGCCTGGTGCGCACCAACTTGATCGGTACGCTCTCACAGGCTACATCGATGCGGCGCGTTCGCGCGGGGTCAGCGAAAAACGCCTGGTAAAGACCCACGCGTGGCGCCCCGCCCTGATTCCCATCATCACGGTGATGGGGATGCAGATCGCTTTGATGCTGGGCGGCGCGGTGCTGACGGAAACCACTTTCGAGTGGCACGGCCTGGGTTTCGCCATGCAGCAATACCTGCAGTCCCGCGACTTCACTGCCGTGCAAGGCATCGTGATTCTGTTGTCCATCATCGTGGCAGTGACGAACTTTATCGTCGACGTAATCGCTGCCTTCGTTGACCCGCGAGTGAGGTACTGAAGATGAGCACTGAAATTTTGAACTCTGCCCCTGCGGGGAACGCCAAACTTCCCGCCGATTTGCCGCAATTCATCGAAAGGCGCAAGGCCTGGAAAAATCTGCCTCTGATTCGCCAAGTTGTGACCAGCGTGGGCCTGCAGCGCGGCATGCTAGTCACCGGCCTGGTGCTCGTGACATTCTTTGTGATCTTGGCGATTTTTGCCCCGATGATTGCCCCTTATGAATGGGCCCAATCCAAGGAAGGTGGCGTGACATTCGCCGCCCAGCAAGCCCCCAGCGCCGCGCACTGGTGGGGCACCACCGTGGGAACCTACGACGTGTTTTCCCGGGTAGTTTGGGGAAGTCAAACAGCCCTGGTCACCGTGTTGATGGCGATTCTACTCTCCATCGTGGTGGGGGTGTTGCTGGGGCTGTTCTCGGGATACTTCGGGGGCTGGCTGGACCGGGTCTTGGTGGTAGTAGCCGATGCGGTCTATGCCTTTCCTTCGCTGCTGATGGCCATTGTCCTGGCGATTTCCATCAACGGAGGCCGCTCCAGTTTCTGGGGAGGCATCTTAGCCACGGCCGGCTCTATCACGGTGGTCTTTGTCCCCCAGTACTTCCGCGTTATCCGCGCCGAGGTAGTGCGCCTGAAAGCCGAACCTTTCGTGGAATCGGCGCGGGTTATCGGCTCTCCGGTACACCGCATTTTGTTCCGCCACGTCTTGCGCAACGCCACGCGTTCCCTGCCCCTGATTTTGACGCTGAATGCTTCGGAAGCCATATTGACCCTGGCGGGTTTGGGCTTCTTGGGATTCGGTATCGAACCGACCAAGGCCGCGGAATGGGGCTACGACTTGAACCGCGCCATGGCGGATGCGGCCAGCGGAATCTGGTGGACCGGCTTGTTCCCCGGTCTGGCCATCGTGTTGCTGGTGCTGGGCCTGACTTTGGTGGGCGAATCCTTGAATGACTTAGCTGACCCCAGATTGCGGATTCACCGCGTGCGCAAGCGTCGCGGCGCAAAGTCCCTCACGGTCGAGGTTCCCCTGGTCGAGGATCGTCCCGAAACGAACGAAGACGCCGCCAAGGAACCGTGGTGATGCCCAAGACTCGTCCCTGGGACCGCCAGGTTCCCGGCGCGGGGTTGGTGCCCGGTTTCGTCGACGCCGAAGCCAGCGTTGAGGATAGCGCAGACCCGGTCGAGGACGCCGCCTCCGGTACCGGTGATACCGCGGCCGGTACCGGTGATACCGCGGACAACATGGCGCAAAAGGAGGAGAAGAAAGATGAGTGAAGCTGTAGAAATCCGCGACCTCAAAGTCAGTTTCGCCACCCTGGGTGATCCCGTGGTGGCGATCCAAGGGGTGAACCTGGATGTGCACCAGGGCGAAATCCTGGCAATCGTGGGTGAATCCGGTTCGGGGGAAAACCGTAACTTCCAAGTCCATCATGGGTCTGCTGCCCGAATCGGCCATGGTAGAAGGCGCGGTGGTACTCAATGGCCAAGAAGTCACTTCCCTGTCCCCCGCCCAGCTGCGTGACATCCGCGGTACCGAAGTCTCGATGATTTTCCAAGAGCCCTCAACCGCCTTGAATCCGGTTTTCACCGTGGGTTGGCAAATCGCCGAAGGTCTTAGGGCACACCGCAAGGTCAACAAAGTCGAAGCCAGAGAAATCGCGGTGGATGCCCTGCGTAAGGTGGGAATCCCGGAACCCGAGAAACGCGTGGACTACTATCCCCACCAGCTTTCTGGTGGTCAAAAACAGCGCGTCGTAATTGCTCAGGCCTTGGCTCTGGGCGCGAAAGTGCTGTTGGCCGACGACCCACCACCGCCCTGGACGTCACCGTCCAGCCGAAATCCTGGACCCTGCTACGTCAGGTCCGCGAGGAATTCCAAGTGTCGATTGTTCTGGTGACGCACAATATGGGCGTGGTGGCAGATTTGGCCGACCGCGTCGCGGTGATGTACCACGGCAAGATTGTCGAACAGGCCCCAACCCGGGAACTCTTTGCCCATCCTCGCGCGGCTTACACCCAGTCCCTGCTGGCAGCGGTACCGCGGCTCTCCTTCGACGACTACGCCGCCCTCGACCAGGCCCAACGCGAGGCCGACGAAGCGGCGGCGGCACAGATGGACGAAGCCGAACGCGCCTGGATGTCCGAGGCGGCCCGCTCTAAGCCAGTGGTTTGCGCCCGCGACCTCAAGATTACCTATCCGGGCCGCCTGGGCAAGCCGGGATTCCGCGCGGTGAAAGGGGTTTCTTTCACCATGCATCCGCGTGAAGTGCTGGGGCTGGTGGGTGAATCTGGTTCGGGGAAAACCACGATTGGGCGTTCTCTGGTCGGTCTCACCACCGCTACGGGTGGCTCCTTAGAGGTTTTCGGCACCGAAGTTGTAGGGGCCAGCGCCCGCGATATGTTGCAGGTGCGCACCCGTGTCGGATTCGTCTTCCAAGACCCCGCGACCTCCTTTAACCCCCTGTTGACCATCGCGGAATCCATCGCCGAACCGCTGCTGGTTCACGGCAAGGCCAGCAACTTGCACGAAGCCATGCCTCGCGTGCTGGAGCTGCTGGATTGGGTCCACCTGGAAAAGGGATACGCCAAGCGCTTCCCGCATGAACTTTCCGGTGGTCAGCGGCAACGCGCTTCCCTGGCTCGTGCCCTGGCGCTGAATCCGGAACTCATCATCGCCGACGAACCTACTTCGGCCCTGGATGTTTCGGTGCAGGCCCACGTTTTGCAGGTCTTCAAAGAGCTGCAAAACGAGCTGCACTTCAGCTGCCTCTTCATCACCCACGACTTGGCGGTGGTGGGTCTGCTGGCGGACCGCATCGGGGTGCTTTCGCAGGGAGAGCTGGTGGAAATCGGTACGGTTCCCCAGGTTCTGGGCAATCCCCAGCATCCTTACACGCGTCGGCTTTTGGCTTCAGTCCCGGTGGCCGATCCGGTGGCGCAGGCGGCACGCCGCGAGGCTCGGCTACACATCGCCTGAGTTGTCTAAACGCGAAGGTCGAAAGAGCTGAGTCCCGGCCCTCGAGTTTTAACCGGGTCGAGGTTCAGTGGTAGCGAATTCCCGGCGTCGCGAGATGCGCATCGAAGCGGCCTACGCGACTCTCTTTGCCTGGGCGGTGATAGTGAAGATTGCCCTGGTCCCGGCAGTGCTGCTGCTTAGAGCTGCACTTTCCCGCCTCACCGCTGGCTCAATGCCAGGGCAAATCCCGGAGTCAGTCCCATATCCAGGATAAACATGGCCTGACCGGCGTGATAGATATCAGCCTTGCCCGCCCAAGTCTGGTTAGCGGGTTGGTTAGCCGCATCCAGTTCGTGGTGCCACCTGCCGGGAGACTCTATCAAGTACCGCTGGATGTATTCGAGCAGGGTTTGCATGTGTTCCTCGCATTCCTCTGCGAGGGTGTCCTGTCCCAGTTCTTTGGCGCGCAGCGTCATTACTCGCTGGGCGGCTAAGGCTTCGCAAACCACCCAGTGCATGCGCTGCGTTGAAAACGGTTTCCCCTCGAAATCTGTGGTGTAGACGAATCCCGCAGCCCCGTCGCAGTCCCAGGACTGGCGGGCCTGGGCGATAAGCCCCGCGGCGGCCTCGTCCACCCATTCCAACTCTTCGCTCAAGGCTGCAAGCTCGGGTTCATTCGAGTTGCGTACCGTGGCGGCCATCTGCAGACATAAGCGGGCCCATTCAAAGCCGTGCCCCGGAGTTATTCCCCAGGGGCGGAAGGGGTCATTTGGCTTGTCGCGGTTATATTCGGGATCGACCTGCCAATCTGCACTGTAGTGTTCGGGCATGCGCCAGCCGTGGTTTCGCGCCTCAACATTGACCATTTGCGTCGCGATTCGCACGGCGTGCTTCATGGTTTCGACCCTCAGGGTGTTTTCATAAACCCCCAAGAGCGCTTCTAAAGTGTGCATATTGGCGTTGGCCCCGCGATAGGGTTCCGGGTCGCACCAATCCGGGGCAAACGATTCCTGCACGCGACCTTGGCTTTCCTCCCACCAGTAGGTGTTGTGGTTCTCCCAGGCGGCGTCGAGCAACTGCTTAGCGCCCGGGGATTCCTGCCGCTAGCGCACTGGAGGCAGCCAAGAGGACGAAGGCGTGGGCGTAGGATTCTTTGCGCGGCCCCTTGTCGAGGTTCGGTCGCGGGTTTCCGGCCGGGTCGAGGGTAGTTTCAATATATGAAAACCAACCTCCGTTTTTAGAGTCCTGGAAGTATTTGGAAAGTGCGTCTAGTCCGTGCTGCGCCAGATCGGCACTGGAAGGTGCCTGAGGTGTACCGGGGTTGATTCCCGCCATGTGGAAGAGAGAAAACATATGTGTCATGCGGCAGTTAATCCACAGTTGCGCTCCGAAATTTTCCAGGATTTCCCCAGCTTCTCCCAGGTAGCCGAAACCTGCTTCTACCCGGGATAATGCTGCGAAATCGCAGAGGGCTTGGAGCTCTCTGCGAGCCAGTTTAGCGGGAGGCAGAATTTTATTCATTCATTCAGCATAGTAGAGTGGTACCAACTTTTTGGCTCTATTAAAGCCGGAAAGTTCTTTCAACCAACCACAACCAGAAAGAAAAATCATGAATAAGTATCGCGACTACGATAACTACCTGAAGGAATACCCCGACGAAAAAGGGTACTTCGGAAAATACGGAGGGGTCTACCTCGACGACCCCGAACTGATCCAAGCATTTTTAAAGAATATGCCGAGGCCTACCACACCATCGCCCAGTCGGCGCAGTTTATTGCCGAGCTGCGCCGCATCCGCAAGGATTTCCAGGGGCGTCCCACCCCGGTGTATCACTGCCAGCGCCTCTCGGCTAAGCTGGGTCGCGCCCAGATATACCTCAAGCGGGAGGACCTGAACCACACGGGGGCGCACAAGTTGAACCACTGTATGGGAGAGGGCCTGCTGGCCAAGTACATGGGCAAGAAAAAGCTGATTGCGGAAACCGGGGCGGGACAGCACGGGGTGGCTTTGGCCACCGCTGCGGCCTACTTCGGTTTGGAGTGCGACATCTATATGGGCGAGGTCGACGTGGCCAAACAAGCCCCGAACGTGGCGCGCATGAAGGTGCTGGGCGCACGGGTGATTCCCGTGAGCTTCGGTTTGAAGACCTTGAAAGAAGCCGTAGACGCGGCCTTCATGGCCTACTCTCAGGAGTACCACGACGCGGTTTACTGCATCGGCACCGCCGCGGGGCCCCACCCCTTCCCACTGATGGTGCGCGACTTCCAGGAGGTCGTGGGGATGGAAGCCCGCGCCCAGTTCCTGGAGCAAACCGGGCATCTGCCAGACAAGGTCGTGGCCTGCGTAGGTGGCGGATCCAATGCAATCGGGATGTTTGCGCCCTTCCTGGCTGACCCCGTGGAACTTTACGGGGTGGAACCGCTGGGACGCGGTGAAGCTCTGGGCGACCACGCCGCCACCCTGACCTTCGGTTCGGAGGGCGTGATGCACGGATTCAACTCGATTATGCTTTCCGACGAGGCCGGGGACCCGGCACCGGTGTACTCCAATGCTTCTGGCTTAGATTACCCTTCGGTGGGTCCGGAGCACTCGCTATTGCACGACATGGGTCGTGTCAACTACGTGACCAGCACCGACGAAAACGCCATCGAGGCGCTCTTTATGCTTTCACGTTTGGAAGGGATCATCCCTGCCATCGAGAGTTCCCACGCCTTGGCCTACGCCATTCGAGAAGCCCGTACAGGAAAGACCGGTTCTATCTTGGTCAATCTTTCGGGGCGCGGCGACAAAGACCTGGAATACGTCATCACCAAACACGGCACCGGGGAAGACTTCTTGAGGCGCTGACCCGAGGAGAACCTCGTCCTTAGAGGAAACCCCGACACGGGCCTCGACCCTAGAGGCAAACGCCCAGGCGAACCTCGAAACGGGTGGAACCAAAAACGCGGTTCCCCGCAGCGAAACCGCTGCGGGGAACCAGCTATTTGTCGAAGATTGGGCCTAGAGACCCAGTTCTTTCATGATGAGTTCCTTGACCGCGCCGGCGTCGGCCTGGCCGCGAGTGGCTTTCATCACCGGACCCATCAGCGCCCCGATGGCCGCCATCTTGCCTCCGCGGATCTTTTCCACCACGTCGGGATTATCGGCCAGAGCCTGCTTCACGGCCGCTTCCAAGGCCCCGGTATCGGAAACCACTTCGAGGCCGTGCTTGGCCACGATATCTGCCGGGTCGCCTTCGCCCGCCAGGACGAATCCCACAACCTTCTTGCCCAACTTGTCGTTGATTTTGCCGTCCTCTATGAGATTCTCGATCTGGGCCACCTGGGGTGGGGTGATGGCGAGCTCTTCGAGTTCTTGTTCGGATTCCTTGGCCAGGCGGGCGATTTCACCCATCCACCACTTGCGGGCACCCCCCGCTTTAGCGCCGGCCTTCACCGTGTCCTCGATCAGGTCCAGGGCACCGGCATTGATGACATCGCGCATTTCCTCGTCGCTGAAGCCCCAAGCTGCCAAAAGGCGCTTGCGCCTGGCGGCGGGCAACTCGGGCAGGGCCGCGCGGATTTCCTCGACCCACTCCCGGCTGGGCTGCAAGGGCACCAGGTCGGGTTCGGGGAAATAGCGGTAGTCCTCGGCGTCGGATTTCTCGCGTCCCGCCGAGGTCGTCCCGTCCTCGGCGTGGTAGTGGCGAGTTTCCTGCACTACCTTGCCGCCTTCGGCCAGAATCGCGGCTTGACGGCGCATCTCGTATCGCACCGCTTTTTCGATGGCGCGGAAGGAGTTCACGTTCTTGGTTTCGGTACGAGTACCCAAGGGGGCCTCGGGCGAGGGCCGCAGCGAAACGTTCACGTCGGCACGCACGTTCCCGCGTTCCATGCGCGCTTCGCTGACCCCGATGGCGCGGAAGATATCGCGTAAGGTGCGCACATAAGCCGCCGCTACTTCAGGGGCCCTGGAGCCGGCACCGTAAATCGGCCGGGTGACGATTTCTACCAGAGGCACTCCGGCGCGGTTGTAGTCGCACAGCGAATGGTCCGCACCCTGGATGCGGCCATCTTCGCCACCGATGTGGGTGTTCTTGCCCGCGTCTTCTTCCATGTGCGCCCGCTCTATCTCTACGCGGAAAACCGTGCCGTCCTCGAGCTCCACATCCAACCAACCGTCATAGCAGATCGGTTCATCGTACTGCGAGGTCTGGAAGGCCTTGGTCAGGTCGGGATAAAAGTAGTTCTTGCGGGCAAAACGGCAGTATTCGGCGATGGAGCAGTTCAGCGCCAAACCGATGCGGATGGCGTACTCTACCGCGGTCTTGTTCACCACCGGCAGTGAACCGGGCAAGCCCAGCGAAACCGGAGTGATGAAAGTATTGGGTTCCCCGCCGAACTGGTTGGGGGCCGCGTCAAACATCTTGGTGGCAGTACCCAGTTCAACGTGGACTTCCATCCCCAAAACAGGGTCGAAATCAGCGGCAGCCTTTCATAGCTCAACAACTTGTCGCTCATTTCAGAGCCTCCTTCCAGTTCGCGGCCGGGCAGGGAGGCATGGGCTCCTCAGAAGCCGCCAATTGCGCCTCGATGCGGGCTGCTACTTCGTACATGACTTTGTCACCACGGGCCGGAGCCAGAATCTGCAGACCCACGGGCAGGCCGTCCTCGGGGGCGCAACCTACCGGCAAGGACAGACCCGGAATCCCGGCGAGGTTCGCGGGGATGGTGGCGACATCGTTTAGGTACATCGCCATCGGGTCATCGATCTTGTCGCCGAACTTGAATGCGGTGGTGGGGAGCTGTGGGTGACAGCAATACATCGCATTGCTCGAAGGCACGGGCCAGGTCTCGCTGCACCAGGGTGCGGACCTTTTGGGCCGAACCGTAATAGGCGTCGAAGTACCCGGCCGAGAGCACGTGGGTTCCCAAGATGATGCGGCGCTTTACCTCGGGCCCGAAACCCGCACCGCGAGTGGCGGCCATCATGGTTTCGGCAGTTACCGGACCGTCTTTGGGTAGGACCCGGATTCCGTAGCGAACCCCGTCGAAACGCGCCAGGTTCGAAGAAACCTCTGCGGGCATGATCAGATAGTAGGCTGCCAGGGCGTATTCAAAGGCGGGACAATCCACCTCGGTGACGCTGGCACCGGCTTCTTGGAGTCGCGAAAGCGCCTGGTTGAAGCGCTGCAGCACCCCATCTTGGAAGCCCTCGCCGGAAATCTGCTTTACCACGCCGATGCGCAGCCCCTGGGCGTCCAAACCACCTTTTGGCAGGGCTTGGATGGCTCCACTGAGGTCGGGAACCGCCTCGTCCAGGGAAGTCGAATCCAGGGGGTCGTGTCCGCCGATGATCATCTGCAGGGCGGCGGCATCTGCCACGGTGCGCGTCACCGGACCAATCTGGTCCAGAGAAGAAGCCATAGCCACCAAGCCATAACGCGAAACCGCGCCGTAGGTTGGTTTGGCTCCCACCGTCCCGGTCACCGCACCGGGTTGACGAATCGAACCGCCGGTGTCAGAACCCAGTGCCCAAGGCGCCAGATAAGCCGCCACCGCCGCGGCCGAACCACCGCCGGAGCCTCCGGGAATACGCCCCAGGTCCCAGGGATTCAAGGTGGGGCCGTAGGCGGAATGTTCCGTAGAGGAACCCATGGCGAACTCGTCCATATTGGTTTTCCCCAACACTGGCAGACCAGCCTCGCGCAGCTTCAACACCACGGTAGCGTCATAGGGCGGCAGCCAACCTTCCAAAATCTTCGAGGCGCAAGTAGTGGGCTTGCCGCGGGTCACCATATTGTCTTTGATGGCGATAGGCACCCCAGCGAAAGGGGGCAACTCCTTGCCGGCCTGGCGATCTTTATCTACCTGACGCGCGGTTTCCAAGGCCCCTTGGGCATCCACGTACAGATAGGCGTGAATCTTGGTATCCAAAGTCTCGATACGATCCAGGAACATCTGGACCAGGGCCTCGGCAGTAACTTCCCCGTCACGCAGTTTCTGGGCCAATTCATGGGCATCACACAGATACAGTTCTTTACTCATGGTTTACTCCTCCCCCAGAATCTGGGGCACCGCGAACATCCCGGCTTCGGGTTGCGGGGCCTGGGCGAGGACCTCGTCGTGGTCCAGGGTCTGGCCCACCACGTCTTCCCTCCAGACATTCGTCAAAGGGATCGGGTGGGAGGTCGCCGGAATATCCGGAGTCGCTACCTTGCTAACTGTCGCCACCGCGTCGGCAATCACATCCAACTCGGTAGCCATTTTTTTGATTTCTTCTTCACTCAGGGCGATTCGGGCCAGCTGGGCCACCCGTCGCACCTCATCAACATCAATAGTGGACATATCTGAGAGTTTAGTAGATAAATGCCCTAAGCTGAACTCATGTCGGCGAATGCAACTCCCCCTTGGCCTTGGCGCATGTTGAGACAATTCATCTCTTGGGCAAAACGCAGCCCTAAAGAAGCCCCGAAACTGGTAAGGCACGCTTTGCGCGTCTTCCTGCTCTTCGAGTTCCTGGCCGGGGCCACCACCGTGGCGATTGACTTCCTGCGCGCCTCCCGTACCTCGGAAGTCGCCTCCTTCCCGGTAACGCAACTACCCTCCCTCGACGTAGCACACAACAATCTCCAGGTCTATACCTTGGGAACCGAGCTGTATCAAGACATGCTCGACGCGATTCGCCACGCGAAACGCCACGTATTCTTTGAAACCTTCATCTGGAAAAACGACGAAGTCGGACAGCTGTTCAAAGATGCCTTGATCGACGCGGCCAAACGCGGGGTGCATGTCTGGATTATCTACGACGAGATGGGCAACCTGGTGGTGCCTCGAAAGTTCCAGCAGATGCCCCAGATCTCCACTCTCCACGTCCTGCATTTCCGCATCTTGCGTTCCTTCTTCCTCTCGCTTCGCAACACCGGCACGGATCACCGCAAAATCCTGACGGTAGACAACCGTGTGGGCTTCATCGGCGGCTACAACATCGGTTCCCTCTATGCCACCCAGTGGCGCGACACGCATCTGCGCATCGAAGGACCTGGGGTGTGGGAGCTGACCAATGCCTTCGTGGATTTCTGGAATGTGCACCGCCGCAAGCACCACCCCACCCTGCCCCACTATCCTTCTCCTGCCTGGGACACCGGAGTCACCATCGCGCGCAACGAGCCCAACCGTTTCCTCTTCCCCGTGCGCGGCCTTTACATCTCGGCACTGAATCGCGCGGAGAAACAGGTCTGGATAACTTCGGCCTACTTCGTGCCGGACAAAGACATCTTGGATGAACTCTGTGTCGCGGCGGCGCGTGGGGTGGATGTGCGGGTCCTGATTCCCGAACGCTCCAATCACATCGCCGTGGACTGGGTTTCACGCTGCTACTACCTGGAGTTGCTGGAGGCCGGGGTGCAGATCTGGCTCTATCGCGGCGCCATGATTCACGCTAAAACCGCCACGGTGGACGGGGCGTGGACCACCATCGGCACCGCTAATATCGACCGTCTGTCGATGACGGGCAACTATGAAGTAAACCTAGAGGTCACCTCGAAACGCCTGGCCGCCCAGATGGAGCAGGTTTTCCTCAACGACTTGAGTAACTCTCGCCAGGTCACCTTGCAAGAATGGGCCGAGCGCCCCTTTATGCCGCGCCTAATCGAACGCCTGCTAAAGCCCTTGGGTGCGGTCCTCTGAGTCCTGTGGGGTGCGCCGGCTTCGGCCCGGGTACCCCAGCGCTGCGTAATGCTTTAGCTCCGGGCTCTGTCTCTCAGTGTTGAGCCTCAATCCGGCAGCGGGAATCCGTGCTCCAGCAGTGCCTCGAATTCCGCGGCCTGAATCACCGGGATGCCCAGTGATAGAGCTTTGGCCAGTTTAGAACCCGCCCCGGCACCGGCCACCACCAAGTCGGTTTTCTTCGATACCGAAGAAGTGGCTTTCCCGCCGTGGTCCTCTACGGCCAGTTGGGCCGATTCACGCGAAAACCCCGGCACGGTTCCGGTCACCACCACGGTGATTCCGTCCAAAGTAGGTTTTGGTGCTTTGCCTCCCGGGGTCGAGGCCGTCCCGGGGTTATCGCCTGAGGTGGCGTGATTCGGTTCCGTCCCCGTTTCGAGGTCCTCTCCCAACTGCGTGGTGAGGCCTGAGTTGGTGGGTGGTTGCGTGACGGGCGCCGTTCCCACCCCGGCCCGGGTCCACGCTGCGACTATGTCTCGATGCCACGGCACCTGGAACCACTGGGTGATAGCTTGAGCCATAACCGGCCCCACCCCTTCGAGCTGTGCCAGGTCCTGCTCGGTGGCTTTAGAGAGCGCTTCGAGCGAGGGATAGTGCCTGGCAATAACCCGAGCACTGACCGGGCCCAGGTGTCGAATCGAGAGCGCCACCAAAACTCGCCAGGTTTCCTTAAAGCGGGCCGCTTGAAGTTGAGAAAAGAAGGTTTGTACGACTTTCCCCTGGCTAGGTTCCCCCCACAGGCGATCCGGCTGCCCGGATTCGGCCAGGGCCTGGCGTTCGACCTTGGTCAAAGCTTTGGGTTTTTGCCAGAAATACCGCACTTGACGCCAGTCCCTGCGTGAACCCGCGACCGGCCGCCACGTCATCACCTCTCGCAAGTCCTCAGGCTGGAGTTCAAAGAGCTGTGCTTCATTTTGCAGCACCGGGCGCTGGGCGGGTGGTAGCAGGGCCTGGGCCTGTTCCAAGCTGAGCTGTGGTGCCGAGACGAGGGTATCGCTGGCCACATCTTCATCCTGGAAACCCTCGAAGGTACCCCAGGCAGTGATGACCCGGTTGTCTTCTAAAAAGACCCTGCCGCCCGTGGCCAGCGCGGCGGCCACTTCACCGCGCAGGACCTCGGGTTGGGTCAAGGCCAGGGCGCCTTCTTCTCCGAGGCCTTCGATATCCAGGGCCCCGCGCGCCCCGACGTGAATCAGGCGCTCTGTAATCTGGGCCGGGCAGTGCGCCTGGTTGGGGCAGCGCAGGTCAATGTCGCCAGCTTTCTGTTGCCCCAGCACCGTCCCGCAAGAAGGGCAGCGATCGGGCATCTGCCAAGCCGGCAGGCCTTGGGGTCGCAGCCCCAGCACCGGCCCCAGGATTTCTGGGATGATGTCCCCCGCCTTACGCAGCACCACGGTATCCCCCGGCCGCACGTCTTTGCGGGCCACTTCTTTGGCGTTATGCAAGGTGGCCCGCGAAACCACCGATCCGTCAACCAAAACCGGCTCCATCACGCCGAAAGGAGTAACCCTGCCGGTGCGTCCAACCTGTACCTCTATTCCCAGCAGGCGGGTGTGGACTTCCTCGGGCGGGAACTTGTAGGCGCAAGACCAACGCGGTGCCCGCGCGGTGGCGCCCAGGATTTGACGCTGGGCAAAGTCCTCTACTTTCAACACCACCCCGTCGATGCCGTGGGCGAAATCGTGGCGATGCCTGGTCATGGTGTCCAGCAGCTGGTGGATCTGTTCCAAGGAGCGCAGCCCCGTCATCTCTATGCCGAGACCCGCCGCGGTTTCCCGCACGCTGTGAATCCCCCACCCCTGCAGCAACTCATAGAAATCGGCTTGGTTGCGCAGCTTTTTCCAGACTCCAGCCGTTGTCCCCCGCCTGGAGAGCCCCCACTCCGTGCGCCAAAAACGCTAAAGGACGCGAAGCTGTAACCGCGGGGTCCTTTTGCTTGAGCGAACCCGTGGCGGCGTTTCGGGGATTGGCGAAAAGCGGGAGCTTCTTAAGCGGGGTTTCCGCCCGGCATCTGTGGCCTCTTGATAAGCCTGGTTGTTCTCTATGCGTTCTTGATTCATCCGGGCAAAATCCGCGCTGGGGATATAAACCTCTCCGCGGATTTCTATCGCGGCCGGCCAGGAATCCCCCGCCAAGTGCGCCGGCACCGTGGCGATGGTGGCGACATTGGCTGTGACATCTTCACCGGTAACGCCATCCCCGCGCGTAGCACCCACTGCCAAGGCCCCATCCCGATAGGTCAGCGACATCGCCAAGCCATCCACTTTTACCTCGGCGCAGAGGCTGAATTCCGCCCTGTCCAGCCCGCGAGAGACACGTTCGAACCACGCGTCAACTTCTTGATAGGAAAATACGTCGTCGATGGACTGCATGGGGATTTCGTGGCGATAGGGCGCGAATCCCGTGGCGGGTGCGGTGGTCGCGGTTGTCGGTTGCTTCTGTTCCGCGTCGAGGTCCGCGTCGAGGTCCGGTACTGCGGTGTCGTTTTGTGGCGCTGCCCCGCCGACTGTTTGGGTCGGGGAACCGGGGTGAATCAGTTGTGGAAAGCGGGCCTCTAAAGATTGCAGGCGAGAAAACAGCACATCGTATTGGGCATCAGATAGCGAAGTGGTGCCGGTGTCAGATACCTGGTCATAGTATTCCGCGCGGGCAGCATTGATGCGTCGCACCAGGTCAGACCATTCCTGTTGGTAGGCAGATGCACTGTTTTCAGCCGGGTTTTTCGCCATGGCCCTATCCTATCCATACCTTGCACAGATGAAACCAGGCCTCCAGTTTCAACGGCGTCGCTACCTCACCCCAAACCTTGATTGACAGATTAAGACTATCTAACATATTGTTTGATTATGTTAGATAGTTTAAAGGCCAGTTCCGCTCTCGCTACTCCGTGGATGTGGCAAATCCTGCGCGGCCCCGATCGGGGCCAAGCCCTGCCTTTCCGACAAGGAAACCTGGGCCGCATCTCTGGCCTGAGCGACCCCACCGTCTCGCGCCTGCAATTGAGCATCCACGCCGCCGGTTCACACCCCCTAGCTGTCCCCCTGCAAGAAACCAACCCTGTGTACAAGTTGTGGAAAACTCCGGTGGGTCTGTGGGTGAAGTCCCGAGTCAGAAGCAGATTACGCCTGCGCCCCTCCCGGAGAATCCGAATGGGCGAAACCGTCTTGAAACTGATTCAAAAGCCCTCCGACCTGCGCCTTTCCCCTCCACCACCGCGTAATCCCCGCGACAAACGCATGTGGCTCTTCCTCGCCCTACCCCTGGTATTAACCTCGACGATGGTCTCGTTTCTGGGGTGGCGACTGTTGTGGATAACCGCCATTTTGGCCCTGGTGGCAACGGTATTCCTGGTGTCGAGATGGCGCGCCCTTCCCTCCCTGCACCAACTTTGGTTAGCTTCGGCCATAACCCCACCCCCGTCCTCGACCCGGGAAAACCCCTGCATCAGGGTCTACACCGGAAAACGACTGCGGGGCCGCGTCCTAGAGATGCGCGCCGGAGACACCGTGGCACTGACCGGACCCCAAGCCGCCTCCCAAGCCAGGTGGATCATCTCGCAGGCCCTGCTGTATGGACAAGCCAGTTTCCGCAACTATCAACGCCCCAACACCCTAAAAATCCAGCTGCATGAAGCAGATTCGACCCCGCCGCAATTCCCGCCACCCGCGCCACTTTCCGGGTCGAGGGAAGTCACGATCTGCGTCTCGTCCCAGGTGGCGCCGCCGTGGTGTGCGCGCAGCTTCGCCGCCTCACCGCGCCAGTCTGACTGCACGCCTGCCTGGTTCAACTCGATCTTGGAATCCTTAGAGGCCCAACCCCGACGCCTGGAACTGAGCCAGAAAACCGCCCAAGAGATACTGCCTTCTCGCGTAGATCTTCCCGGATGGATGGACCTGGAACCGCAAGAAATCCGCGAAAACTGGACGAATGCGGCCCCGGGCTTACGCACCTATCTGGGAACGTGTCTACCCCTCAGGGACGACCTCGCAACCGCCCAGACCCGCGACTGGGAACTGGATCTATTGCGCGAAGGTCCCCACGCCCTGGTGGCGGGCACTACCGGCAGCGGTAAATCCGAGTTACTGACGACTTGGTTGCTGGGACTGGCACTTGGTTACTCCCCTGCCCAGTTACGCATGATTTTGGTGGATTACAAGGGCGGCGCCACCTTCGGCCCCCTGGAAAACCTGCCGCATGTTCACGGAGTACTCACAGATTTACATCCAGCTCTGACCCGGCGGGCCTTGGAATCTCTGGAGGCTTTCATGCGGCGACGCGAAGACACTTTGGCTCGTGTCCGGGCCCGCGACGTGGCACATTACCGCGAAATCACCGGCGAGACCCTGCCCCGGGTGCTGATTGTTGTGGACGAGTTCCGCGCCCTGGCCAGCGACCACCCCGAAGTCTTGGAAAACCTGGTCCGACTCGCAACTCACGGGCGTTCCTTGGGCTTGCACTTGATTTTGGCCACACAGAAACCCGGCGGGATTGTCTCGGGACAGATTTTAGCCAATGCGAATCTGCGAATCTGCCTGCGGGTGCGCCAAGATTCCGAAGCCCACGAGGTCTTAGGCGGGGTGCTTCCGGCCCCGATTCCTCCCGCACTTCCGGGCAGGCTTTACTGGGAGGGGCACAGCGCCGGCTTTGCCCAAGTAGCGTGGTGCGGTCCGGGGGAAACCGTGGGGCAGCTGGTCCAACGGATTTCCACGGCTTTCCAGGGCTGGGACACCCCTCCCCAGCAGTTATGGCAGCCCCCCTTACCGGCACTTCTACCGCCCGCACCTGCCTATCCGCGTAGCTTCGCGCTGGCTGACTTGCCTCGAGAGGGACGCCAGGAATGGATTGAAGCCGGTAACAGCGTCGGGGTTTTCGGCAATCCCGGTAGTGGGCGTACCTGTGCCCTGCGTGCCCTGGCGCGCACCCGGCATCCCGCTGGAGGGGGTCCGGTGTTGGTGTTTAGTCCTCGCAAAACCGAGTTTGCGCGGGTGCTAGAAGTTAACGATGCCTCTGGAGACCCACCTCCTCCGGCTCCGCCAGGCCTGGAGGATGGGGAAGTCTGGCTCTTTGAACCGAAAGAACTGTGGGCGGCGGACCGAATCATCAGCCGCGCCTTAGAAGGGCAGTTATCCGGTGCCAGTTTGGTGATTGACCAGGTAGAGGCCCTGGTAGACGCCCTGGAGTTGCTGTATCCGGGCGCGGGAATGAAGCGAGTAGAGGCACTTTTCGGCGCCGCCCCCGGTCAGGGCTACCGCATATTTGCCGCGGCTTCCTTGGCTTCGGGACGCAGTTCCTGGGGGAATCTGTGTGGCCAGCGCCTGGTGTTATGCCCGCGTGACACGGTGGATCTGCATTCGGCGGGGATCGATTTCGCCGGTCCCGGCCAGGCGTTGTCCCAGCTGATTCCGGATTGCCACACGCCGGGTCGGGGTCTGTGGCAAGATGGCCGCCGGGTTTTAACCGTCCAGGTCCGCCTCGAGGCTGCATCTCAGTGCCGCGTAGTCACGCCCGCCGCGGTGCCTGGTAGGCCCGTCGGTGTGGATTCCTGGCATCTTCCCGGCGCCCTGGTTCCTTCTCAACTGCCCCAAGACGAGGCCCGCGTCTGCGTGGGGTGGTCCAGTTCCTTGGGCGGGTGGTTGCGTTTGAGTTCCCACCGGCACTGGATAGTGGATGATGTCTCCCCGATGCGGGGTGTGATTGCCCAGATTAAGCGTGAGTACCGGCGTCTCGGTTATCGAGTCTGGAGCTACGAATCTTTGGACCTTGAACACAACCAAGACCCCGCATTGGTCCTTGTATACAATTCTGGAGACAACAGCGGGAAGCTGGAAGAACTCTGGGAAAAGCTAGGGAGTAACCTTGACTTTGACGTGACAATCTTGGAGCTGTGCTCACCTGCGGTTTTGCCCCGAATTTCCAGCAATTTTTCCCTTCGCTTTGCGAACGAGCAAACAAGGCTTGTCTCTATTGACTCTTCCATAGAATCACGCCATCGAGCGGCAAACCTGTTGCAGACCAGCGTTGAAAATATCAAAAAACTGCAGGTCAGCACAGGTTTCGACATCTTGTATCGCAGCGAAAACGACTGCGGTGCGCTTCGAGGGCCAAATGCTATTGTGTCGCATCTCACCGATATTTGAAAACATTTATTGATTACAAGTCTTGAAAAATGCCTACGCGGCATGTCAACCTAGTTAAGTCGATTTTTCCACCAGCGAAAAAAATCACAGAAAAATCTAATCTTCAAACCTATATCAAGGAGTACGTATGGATTGGCGTGACCGAGCTGCCTGCCTGACTGTAGATCCCGAACTGTTCTTCCCGGTCGGCAATACTGGCCCCTGCCCTAGCGCAAATTGAAGAAGCCAAATCTGTGTGCGTCACCCTGCGACGTGGCCGAGATTTGCCTGAAGTGGGCCCTGGACAACAACCAGGATGCCGGCGTGTGGGGCGGAACCAGCGAGGACGAGCGTCGCGCACTCAAGCGCCGCAACGCCCGCGCCCGACGCGCGCGTCTCTAAGCTTGCTTTTTTGGTGGGGCTATCCGGATACGGATAGCCCCACCAAAGTTTTTAACCACACTCATCGCCGCAGACAAGTCAGCTTAACCACTGTGCCCGAAACCCCGTCGGGACGAGGCAACCATTCAACTGTGCCTCCCAACTCGGTGTTGACCAAAGTCTGTACGATCTGGGTACCCAGCCCTTGCCCAACTCTTCCGGAACCCAAACCCACACCGTCATCCATAACACTGATATGGAGAACCTCGCCTTCGCGCTGCGCCTCCACCACCACGCAACCATCGCGCTCCTCTAAACCGTGCTCGACCGCATTGGTGACCAGTTCTGTCAACACCAAGGCCAAAGCCGCCGAGGTTCCCGCCCCCAAATCCCCGAAACCGCCGCGGAACTCGGTGGTCACGGTGTTTTCCTCGGTGGCGGCGGTGGCAACCAAGTTGAGCAGCTTTTGGAAGGTCTGGTCGAAAGGCACGGTTTCATCCACGGTTTTCGACAGCGCCTCGTGCACCATAGAAATCACCGAGATACGCCGTTCCGCCTGGCGCAACGCGTCTTTCACCACCTCGTTATCCGAGCGCCTGACTTGGAGTCTAAGCAGTGCGGAAACCGTCTGCAGATTGTTCTTGACGCGGTGATGCACTTCACGAATCGTGGCGTCTTTGCTCAACAGCTGCTTTTCGCGAGTGCGTTTATCGGTGACGTCGCGACTCAGCAGCAACGCCCCCACTCGGTGCCCGTCCTCAATCAGGGGCAGCGCCCGCAAAGTCGTCGCCACCCCGCGCACCTCGATTTCGGTCAACCAAGACGCGCGACCCATCAACACCACCGCCAAAGTCTCGTCCACGGTGTCACCGGTTCCCGGCTCCAACAGCGGGGTGACGGCCTCGGCCAAAACACCACCCACCAAAGCGCCTTTGAAACCCAGGCGCTTGATATTGGGACAGAGCGTTAGGGGAAGCCTGCTGCACCACGCCGAACTCGTCGAGGAGCATCGCCCCGTCGGCCACGCGCGGATTACCGCGTTTACCGGCGCTGGGGGTGACTTCAGAGGGAATAGACCGTCAGCCACCATCCGACGCAACTGTTCGGCAACACCTTGGAACCAGCCCTCGCCCCCGATTTCCCCACGTGGAAGGCCAGATTCGTCTCTACCCCCAACACCCCGACGCTGCGACCCTCAAAGTGAATCGGAACCAGAACCTCGGAAACAGTGTTCATACCGGTCCAACGGTGCACCGGGTTTTCGATGATTTCCCCCGTGTGCATCACTTCTTCCAGCAAAGCCTGGCGGGTGGAGGGAAGCTCCAAACCGATTACGTCGTCAAGGTGAACGGTGGGGCCGGTGGCGGGGCGGCAGTGGGCCGCGCAGGAAAAACCGCCGAAGCGGTTGGGCATCCACAAAAGCAAGTCACCTTGAGACAGATCGGAGAGGATCTGCCAGTCGCCCACCAGGCGATTGAGCTGTTCCGTGCAGGAAACAGAAACCGGGAGAAACGGGGCATTGAACTCACGAATCGCATTCGACACATTTCTAGATTAAGACAGGCTCGGCGACTGGGCAAACACCGAGACTTTGCCAAGGGCCGGCTTTGGGCCAAAGCTAAGAGACGTAAAGGGCGCTCTCGGGTAAACTATTAGCGAAATGGAGAGGTGATGGCATGAAGTTTTCAAGCAGTTTCAAATTGCCCGGCTCCCGCCAGGCAATCAGCGCGATGCTGCGAAACCCCCAGTACTATCGGCGACGCTGGGAAAAACTGGACCCGCGCCCCAACGTGGACCTCAATGATCAAGATTCCACGCTGACCGTTACTTCTACCCTGGCATTCACCGCCGATACGGTACGAAAACTCGCCAGTTTCTTGGACTCGGAGATGACGGTGAAAGTCTTAGAGATCTGGAACTTCAATGAGACTGGCCTGGTTCAGGGTGGTACCCTCAGTGCCTCGGTAGCCGGGGTTCCGGTCAAGGCCAGTTTCCGCATCAATATTCCCCCCAACCTAGATGCTGCGGTTACCACTTTGCAGCTCCAGGGAGAAGTCACCTGCGCGGTACCGCTGGTGGGTGCGGGAATAGAGAAAGCCATCGTGCAGCGACTGGACGAAACTATGCGCTGGCATGCCGAGGTCTGTCGCGAATTCCTGCAATAGCCAGCGGCACCCAACCGCAAGCCTCAAAACCAGTCCCCCGCGAACCTCGCCAACCGAAAACCGAAAACAGCGAAACCCAGCCGTAGAGAGCAAAACCCATGACTTATACCGATACCCAGTACGAAAACCTCTTGGCGGAAATCCTCGAAACTGGTACTGAAAAAACCGACCGCACCAACACCGGGACGCGTTCCCTCTTTGGACGCCAGTTGCGTTACGACCTGTCGCGCGGATTCCCTGCAATCACCACGAAGTCGCTGTATTGGCGCGGCGTAGTGGGGGAACTGTTGTGGTTCCTACAGGGCAACACCAACATCAACTGGCTGGTCGAAAACAAGGTCCATATCTGGGACGAATGGGCCGATGAAAACGGTGAACTGGGGCCGGTCTATGGACACCAGTGGCGTGCTTGGGGCACTGATCGCGGCCCGGTAGACCAGATTGCGGCCCTGATTCACACCTTGAAAACCGACCCGGATTCGCGCCGCATGATCGTTTCGGCGTGGAACGTCGGGGAACTCGACCAGATGGCGCTGGCCCCGTGTCACGCTTTTTTCCAGTGCTATGTCGCCCAGGGTCGCCTCTCGCTGCAGATCTATCAGCGTTCCTGCGACATGTTCCTGGGGGTGCCCTTCAACATCGCCTCCTATGCGTTGCTGACTCACATGTTGGCCGCCCAGAGCGGCCTAGAGGTTGGGGAGCTGGTGTGGACCGGGGGCGACTGCCACATCTACAACAACCACGTCGCACAGGTGCGCGAACAGCTTTCACGCGAACCCTATCCCTTCCCCACCCTGGAGCTGGATGCCCGGCCCTCGATCGATGACTACACCATCGAGGGATGCCGCCTGTTGAACTACCGACACCACGCGAAAATTTCAGCGCCGGTGGCGGTCTAAGAGGAGTCCCGAACATGTCTTGCAACCCCGCTGCCTCCCACACCGCGCCAGGCTCCTATCTCGAACGCACCTCTCGCGCTGGTTACGGCATCACAGCGGTAAAGATGATCTGGGCCCAGGACCACAACCGCGTGATTGGCGCCGGCGGCGGCATGCTGTGGCATGTGCCGGGGGACCTGAAGTTCTTCCAGACCCAGACCTTGGGGGCGCCAGTTGTGATGGGACGCACTTCTTTCGAGGCCCTGGGTAAACCCCTGCCGCACCGCCGCAACATTGTTTTGACTTCCAGCGCGCAACTGGATGCCGCCGCCACTTACCCAAACCTCGAAGTCGCCCCGAACCTAGAGGCCGCCCTGCAGATGTGCCGCGACGAAGCCACGGTGTGGATTGCAGGTGGCGGCAAAGTCTATCAAGAAGTCATGGACCACGACCTTGCCGATGGGCTGGTGGTGACGCAGCTGGATCTGCAAGCCTCGATTCCACCGGGCACTAAACCCACTTTTGCTCCGGAAATCGACCTGTCGGTGTGGGAACTCGACCGGGGGTGTTCCGATGAGGAATGGCGCGATGTTTCAGGTGACTGCGCCTGGCGCGTGCGGTACTACCGCCACCGTTAGGGTTACTTCACCCCCAAGCAGCGCATGGTGCGCAGCGCCACCTTCATCAAGGTAGCGAACTGTTGCTTTGACATCCCCAGCATCGGCGCAATCGGCACCAGGCGGCTCTGGACTGCTATGGTCTTAGGCTCCATGTATTTCCGGATACCTTCGATGCCGTGACGCCGCCCGATGCCGCTGGTTTTCCAACCGCCCATCGGCGCGTCGGTAGATCCCCACGCCGCGGTGAAGCCTTCGTTGACGTTCACGGTACCGGCCTCTATCTGGCGCGCCACGCGCAAGGCGTGATCGGGTTTGCCCCACACGCTGGCGTTCAAACCGTAGTCGGTGTCGTTGGCCAGGTGAATAGCTTGTTCATCGGTGTGGAATCGATACAGCGACACCACCGGGCCGAAGGTCTCGTGCTTAAAAAGCTCCATCCCTTCGCGCACCCCTTCCAAGATGGTCGGCGCGAAAGCCGTGGACCCGACCTCGGGCAGGCGTTTGCCACCAACCAGGGCCGTCGCACCTTTCGACAGGGCGTCCTCGACCTGGGCTTCGATGGTTTCCAGCTGTGAAGTCGAAACCATCACCCCCATGTCCGCCGCCCAATCCAGCGAAGCCTCGACGCGCATGGCGCGCACCGCGGCGACGACCTTGGTCCGGAACTGGTCATAGATGGCGTCGTGTACATAGAGGCGCTCTATAGAGACGCACAGCTGTCCCCCGCTGGAGAAAGCCCCGCGCAGCAGCCCCGCAACCGCGGCGTCCACATTCGCGTCGGGCAGCACAATCATGGGGTTCTTGCCGCCCAGTTCCATCGACATCCCGATCAAGTTTTCCCCAGCCTGGGCGGCAATCTTGCGTCCCGTCGCGGTGGAACCGGTGAACATGATGTAGTCAACCTGCGCGATCAAGGGCGTGCCCAACTCGGAGCCACGCCCCGGCACCAGCACAAAAAGGTCGGGATCAAAACCGGCCTGGACCAGCATGGCTTTCGCCGCGATGGCACCCAAAGGAGTGTTGGAATCCGGTTTCAGCACCACGGCGTTGCCCGCTGCCAAAGCCGCCAACGCGTCAGCCAAGGCCAGAGAGAGCGGATAGTTCCACGGGGAAATCACCCCGACCACACCCTTGGGTTGGTACATCACGAAGGTCCACGTCAGCGTAGGCAGGGCGCCACGACGGCGTTCATCAGCCAGCACCCCGGGCAGAGTCCGGGCATAGTAGCGGCAGTTCAGCGCCAGATCCTGAATCTCGTCGAAGGCGTGGAAACGAGTCTTACCCGATTCCCACTGAACCACATTCAACAGGTCCTCGCTGTTGTCCCACAATACGTCGTGCAACCGCAGTAGCTTCGCCGCGCGTTCCCGCGCCGAGGTCCGCGCCCAACGTTTCTGTGCCGCCCGCGCGCGCGCCACCGCCTGGTCGAGGTCCGCCAGGTTCGCTTGGGGTACGGCGAGGGCTTCCATATCGGTCAGGAGGGGGGAAACTACGCGCCGGGTGGGGCGGTCGCTGGGTAAGCCGACAAGGTCCGGTAGTTGCGGTGCCAGGCGCAGCATCGATTCGGTGCAGCGGCGCTGGATTTCCCGGGTCGAGGCAGGCGCGCTGCCTTGCGGTTTCGCAGCGGTTTTCGCGGTTGCGGGGGCCTGGCCGGGCGCGGCAGAAGAGGACATAGAAAAGCTCCTTCGCAGTTTCGGATACACCCTACACTTTAAGCGTTTTTCACTGTAGCTGCACCCAGAGAGCGCTTTCCTTTCCTAAATAACACCAAGCCCCCTGGAAGCACATCCGCGGCGGTGATGACCCGCTCGGTGTCCTCGCGTGCCACAGGCTGGTTATTGATGTAAGCCCCGCCTTCTTTCACCGTGCGCCGCGCGGCTCCAGAGCCTTTCTCTATCCCAGATTGCACCAATAAATCCACGACGGTGCTTTGCCCCAGCACGATTTCCCCCGCCTGTGCGGGCAAGGTCTTTGCCGCAGCACGCAAGGTATCCGCGTCCAAGTCGCGCAGTTCCCCGCGCCCAAACAGGGCCTGAGAAGTGGCGATGGCTTTTTCGGTCTGTTCCTGGCCGTGCACCAGCCTGGTGACTTCGAAAGCCAGGGTCTTTTGCGCCTCGCGTAGATGCGGTGCTTCGCTGGCCTGCGCTTCCAGTTCTTCGATGCGGGCCCGATCCAAGAAAGTAAAGACCTTTAGCAGCTTGACCACCATAGAGTCCTCGGTGTTGAGCCAGAACTGGTAGAACTCGTAGGGGCTCATCATCTGGGGGTTCAGCCAAATCGCCCCGCCTTCGGATTTACCGAACTTGGTGCCGTCGGCCTTGGTGATCAAGGGTGTGGTCATGACGTGAACATTCGCGCCCTCTAACTTATGGATCAGGTCCATCCCGCCCACCAGGTTGCCCCACTGGTCGTTACCGCCGGTTTCCAAGGTACAACCGTAGTTGCGGTAGAGCTGCAAAAAGTCATTGGCCTGCAAAATCTGGTAACTGAACTCGGTATAGGAAATGCCTTCTTCGGAGTTCAGACGCGACTTCACCGCGTCTTTGTTCAACATAGTCCCCATCCGGAAGTTCTTTCCCAAGTCGCGCAGCAAATTGATGGCACTGAGCCCCTGGGTCCAATCCAAGTTATTCACCAGCCGTGCCGCGTTGGGCCCCTCGAAATCCAGGAACTGGGAAATCTGTCCCTTCAGTTTTTCTACCACCCCGCCACGGTTTCTTTGTCGTGGAGCTGGCGTTCTTTGGTCATGCGCGGGTCCCCGATCAAACCGGTGGCTCCACCCACCAAAGCCAGCGGCTTGTGTCCGGCCAGCTGCAGGTGACGCATCATAATCAACTGTACCAGGTGCCCGTGATGCAGAGAAGGCGCGGTGGGATCGAAACCGCAATAGAAAGTCACCGGTCCAGCCTGGAGTGCCGCGCGCAGCGCCTCCATGTCGGTGTGTTGGGCAATCAGCCCCCGCCAAGCCAGTTCGTCGATGAGATCGCTCACTTTTCGTTCCTTCTGTTTGCACTTCCCTCTGTGTTCGAGGGCTGCCCCAAGTTTACCAGCCGGCGCCCACCACGAAATTCCCCCTCCGCTTCACCCGGTGGCGGCCTCGATTCCCAAGTAATCCTGCAGCGCCTCCAGCATCGGGTAGTCCGCGGGCAGCCAAGGTAAGCGCTGCGCCTCCTCCACCGCGACCCACTCCAGTCGCAGATGCGAAGACCCCGGCCTAGCCACGTTGCCCGGCGCCAAGGCACACAGGAAAACCTTCATCCGGTAGCCGCCGTGTGCCTCCCACTGACCCGGCAGCAGCTCACCAAGCTCTATCTCTACTCCCAGTTCCTCTCGCAACTCACGCCGCAGAGCTTCCTCTGCGCCTTCTCCCTTCTCGGTTTTCCCTCCGGGGAATTCAAAGTATCCGCGCCACCTTTCCGGATAGGAACGCGCCGCGCCCAGGAGTTTTCGGGGACGACTCAAGTCATCCATCAAGGCGGCGGCCACCACCAAAGCTTTGTCTTCGCTCACCTTTCACCTCCCGCCGAGGCAACACTATCCGAACCTCCCCCAGGCGTCGCGGGTGGGGGTATCCATGGTTTCTCTATGCTACGTGAAGTATTGATATATCGGGTAAAAACGCAGGTGGGCAGGACTTTGCAAATCCTGCCCACCCGAGGTTTCAGCCCGAGGCCTTTGTGTTATTCACCCGCCAGCGGTCGCAAGGACTGCTTTTTGGCGTAGCGGTAGCACAGCCACAAGGCCGCAACAAAGAAGATCGGACCCAGAACCGTAGCGACCGGCCCGAAAGAATCTGGGATGAATCCCAGGGCTTCGGCGTTTCCGGTAGCGCCAATGATGGCGGCATTCAAGATACCGAAGAGGCTGTCGCCAACAATCAAGCCGGTGGCCAACAAGATACCCATGCGCTTGGAGCGTTCGGGGTTGGCTGGGCTTTGGCCCAGCGGTCATAGAACATTCCCACGAAGGCACCAATGATGATGACCAGAGTGGTGGTGGTGTTGAGGTACATCCCCATACCTACCGCCAAGGGGGCCAGGCGGAAACGCGTGGTTTTGCCCAGGATTTCATCGATGATCACCACGGCCACTCCGATGGCCGCGCCGATCCCAAAGAGGTTCCAATCCAGGTTGCCACCGAAGATACCCTTGGCGATGGTGGACATCAGGGTGGCTTGCGGAGCCTGGAGAACCTGGTCGGGGTCATAGCCTTCCATGCCGGCGAAACCGAAGCTGTTGAGCAGCAGCTCCAGCACCGGAGGAATCACGATGGAACCAAAGAGCACCCCGATGATCAGGGCCACCTGCTGTTTCCACGGGGTCGCGCCGACCAGCTGGCCAGTTTTCAGGTCCTGGAGGTTGTCGTTAGAGATGGTGGCGATGCCGAAGACCACCGCGGTGGTGAACAAGGCATAGGCCGTCAGCTCGGTGGGGTGGGTAGAGGCAGTGTCGCCGGTGATCACCAAGATCAGCAGCGAAGAAGACAGAATCACGATGATGCCGACCCCTGAAATCGGAGAGTTCGAAGCCCCAATCAGACCGGCCATGTATCCACAGATCGAAGCCACCAACAGGCCGATCAGCAGCACGAAGAGGATGGAGAGCATAATCAAGGCCGTCATGTGGTGCGCGATGTGGGAATCCTTCAAGAAGCCCCACAGCAACAACCCGATAGGAATCATGGACAGCAACGTGATGCCGACCACGTACTTGAAAGGAATGTCGCGTTCCGTCAGGGGAACTTCCTGGCCCGCGGCGCGAGCAGTAGAGGAAGCCAAGGAATCCTTGATGCCTTTGACGATGGGGCCGATGATCTTCAGCAGGGTCCAGATAGCGGCCACTGCCATAGCGCCCGCACCGATCATGCGCACGTCTTGAGAGAACACCGAAGAGACCATCGAAGCCAAGTCGCCGTCGGTGATTTCGCGACCCTGAGACAGGATGGGCAACAGCACCCCGTAAGAAGTAATGAGACCCACCAGCATAGCCACGCCCACGGCCGGGCCCACCAGGTGACCCACACCCATCAGTGCCAGTGACAGGGAGCCACCCAGCATGGTGCCGCCGCTGCCCAGGGCGAAGGTGGCTTTCAAGGTACCGCCCATCGCCTTGATGGCGGTCAAGAGGCCGATCGCGGTCGAGGCGATGCCGCCCCAGATGATGATCCACAAGCCCCGCTTGTTTTCTTCGGCCGAACCCGCGGCGTCCCCGACCTTCAGAACCTCGGCCGCGGCCACACCTTCGGGATAGGGCAGGTCAGAGCCCGTCACCAGAGCGCGGCGCAGCGGGATAGAGTACATCACGCCCAGGATGCCGCCCACGGCACAAACCGCGGTGGTCTCCCAGAAGGGGAAGCCGCTCCAATAGCCCACCATCACCAGGCCCGGCACCACGAAGATGATGGCAGACAGGGTGCCCGCCGCCGAAGCGATGGTTTGGACGATGTTGTTTTCCACCACGGAGTGATCTCGGAAGTAACGCAGAATCGCCATAGAGATCACGGCCGCGGGGATGGAGGTGGCGAAAGTCAGGCCGACTTTTAGCCCCAGATAGGCGTTTGCCGCCGTGAAGATCAAGGTGATGATGCCGCCGATGATGACGGCGCGGATAGTCAGTTCTTTTACACCGGAGGACTTTTTGGGTGCTCCGGTTGGTGCGGATGTCGCGGACAAGATAACTCGATTCCTTTAGAAATGCTTTACTTGCGATTACTTTACCCAGGCTTTACCCAGGTTCATAACCGGACTTAGGCTATCATTTCCGCCAATCTCTAAACCAATCGCCCGCTTTTTCTGCGCCGAGACCGCAACCACCGAACCTCAACCCGGCACCGAACTTCGACCTAGGAAATCGGATACGGCTGCCCCAAAGTTGCCACAATCACCGCTTTGATGGTGTGCATCCGGTTTTCGGCCTGGTCAAACACCACCGAGGCCTCCCTTCGAAGACCTCGTTCGTCACTTCCACCCCGTCCAGGCCGTATTCCCGGAACAGCGCCTCCCCCACCGCGGTGTTGCGGTCGTGGAAGGCCGGCAGGCAGTGCAGGAACTTCACCTGGGGATTCCCGCTGGCCGCCAGCATCTGGGTGGTCACCTGATAGGGACGCAGCAACTCGATGCGCTTGGCCCAAGCCTCTTTCGGTTCCCCCATAGACACCCAGATATCGGTGTAGATATAGTCCACCCCCGCGACCCCGGCCGCCACATCTTCGGTGTGAGTGATTTCGCCCCGGTCTGCGCCGCGATTTCCTGCGCGCGCGCCACAATGCTCGGGTCGTTCCACAGTTCTCGCGGCGCCACGATGCGCACATCCATCCCCAACATCGCCCCGGTGATCAGCAGCGAATTCGCCATGTTGAAACGCGAATCCCCCACGTAGGCGAAACTCAGTTCGCTCAACTCCTTTGAGGGGGCGTGTTCTTGCATCGTCAGCATGTCGCAAAGCATCTGGGTGGGGTGCCATTCGTCGGTCAGCCCGTTCCACACCGGCACCCCCGAAAGCCTGGCCAGAGTCTCGACTTTTTCCTGGGAATCCCCGCGATACTCGATACCGTCAAAGAACCTCCCCAGGACCCGCGCGGTGTCTTCGATGGATTCTTTGTGCCCGATCTGCGAACCCGAGGGATCCAGATAAGTCACGTGCGCACCTTGGTCATAGGCGGCTACTTCAAAGGAACACCGGGTGCGAGTCGAGGTTTTCTCGAATATCAGCGCCAGGTTCTTTCCGCGCAAGGTCTGGGTTTCCCGCCCGGCTTTTTTGTCGGCTTTCAGCCGGGCCGCCAAAGTGATCAGTTCGCGAAATTTCCGCCGGGCTAAAATCCAGTTCCTTCAAGAAGCTGCGTCCGTAAAAGTTCGTCATATCGGCTGCCTTTCTGTGTTTGCGGTCGAGGTCCGGTTTCTGTGTTTCCGGGTCGAGGTTCGTAGGTGGCGGTTTGCGGAATGTGTTGCGTGGGTGGGTGGCTTCAGCGGCGAATCATGCGGCGCAGGGTTTTCGCCAGGTCCCGGGCCGAGTCTTCACCGTTGCAAATCAACAGCACCGTATTGTCCCCCGCGATACACCCCAGCAGACTGGCGGGTGGTTCCTTGTCCAGGGCCGCAGCCAAAGCAGAGGCTGCGCCGGCCGGAGTGTGCAACACCACCTGATTCAACACGGTGTCCACCCCCACCAGCAGCTGCTGGCACCAACGGTCCAGCGAACCGGGCAGAATCACCGGGTGGTCGGCTACTTCCGCGGTGCCGGGGATGGCGTATCGCAGGTTGCCTTCGCTGTCGCGCACCTTCGTCGCGGAGAGCTCCTCGAGGTCGCGCGACAAGGTGGCCTGGGTGACGTGCACCCCGGCGTCTCGCAGTAGTTTCTGCAGATCCCCTTGGGAGCGAATCTCTTGGTTATTCAAGAAGCGCGCAATTTCACTGTGGCGCGAAAGTTTAGAAGAGTTGTTCTTGGCTTCAGCCATGCCTACGGCCTTCCGCTTTGGCGTTCTTGACCTGGGTCAGGACCTGGTCCAAAACTTCGGGCAGTACCTGGGTGAACATCCGCGTCTGAGGTGCCGTAATGATCAGCGGCGGAGCCAGACGCAAGGTATAGAGGTCCGGGGCGTTGACGATGAAGCCACGCTGGAACAAGGCGGCGGCCAAGGGCTGGGCTACCGGCTGGTTCAACCCCAGTCCCAACAGCAAACCGGCCCCGCGCACCTCGGTGATGGCGGGGTGCTGCAGCTCCATCAGTTCCCGCACCCAGATCTGGCCCACTTCGCGCACGTTTTCCAACAGGTGTTCGCCTTGGACCGTGTTGATCATCGCTAAGATTGCCGCGGCCGCCAAGGGGTTTCCGGCGAAAGTAGAGCCGTGCATACCGGGCTGCAAAACGTGGGCGGCCTGGTCGGTCAAAGCCACGCAGGCCCCCACCGGGAATCCCGCACCCAGGCCCTTAGCCAGGGTAACGATGTCGGGGGTGATGTCGCTGGGGTGGTGCGCCATCCACGAACCGGTGCGCCCCATCCCGGTCTGGACCTCGTCCAACACCAGCAGCGCACCGGCCCGCTCGGTCATCTCCCGCGCCAGGCGCAGATAGTTATCTGAAATCGGCCGCACCCCGGCCTCGCCCTGGATGGGTTCAATAAACAGCGCGGCGACACTTTCCCCCTTCGCGCCGTCCAAGGCACGCTCCAGCGCAGCCAGGGAACCATAGGGCAGGAAATCCACCTGAGCGGGAAGCGGCGCATAAGGTTCGCGATAGGCCGACTTGAAAGTCAGCGACAGGGAACCCATGGTGCGTCCGTGAAAGGCGTTCTCTACCGCCAAGAACCGGGTCCGCGCCCCACCCCCACGCACGCGGGCAATCTTAAAGGCGGCCTCGTTCGCTTCGGTACCGGAGTTCGCAAAGAACACCCGCGCCTCGGGACACCGACCCCCCCGGCGCCACCACCGAAACCAATTTTTCCCCGGCCTCGACCTGGACAGTAGAGGCAAAGAAGTTCGAGATATGCCCCAGGGTCTGGGCCTGTTCACTTAGAGCCTGCACCAGGGCGGGGTGGGCGTGACCCAGGGCGTTTACTGCGATTCCCCCCCAGCAGGTCCAGGTACTGGTTCCCATCCTCGTCCCACACGAAACACCCCGCGCCGCGACTCAGCACGGTTTTCGGCGTACCGAAGGCGTTCATCATCACTTTGTCATAGCGTTGCAGCCATTCATTCACATCCACGGTTTCTCCTCTGGTTTGGGTCTATGCCAGGTTCGCGCTGGCGCGATGCACCAGGTGGCGCTCTCCGGGTTCGAGTAGGTGGTCGGGAACCACCTCGGTGCCGTTACCGGCGTCCGTCACGATTTCCAACAGCATCGAGTGTGCCACGCGCCCGTCGATGATGGTGGCTTTCTCTACCCCGGCTTTCACCGCATCCAAACAGGCCCTGACCTTGGGAATCATCCCGCTAGACAGGCCTGGCACCAGCTGCTCCAGGGCGCTGGCGGAAATGCGCTGAATCAGGGAATCCTTGTCGGCAAAGTCCTGGTACAGCCCCTCGACGTCGGTCAAAATCACCAGTTTTTGTGCCGGAAGCGCTCCCGCCAAGGCAGCCGCGGCCGCATCGGCATTCACGTTCAACACGGTTTTCGGGTCGGCCGCATCGGGGGCGACGCTGGAGATGACGGGGATGTGCCCGCGCGAAAGCATATTCAGCACCGGCTCGGGGTTCACCGCCACGATGTCCCCCACCAACCCCAGGTCTTTCCCCGGCGCAGACGCGCGTTTTTCCGCCTGAAACAACCCGGCGTCCTCGCCCGATATCCCTACCGCAACCGAATCTTGCACATTCAACAACCCCACCAACTCGCGCTGCACCTTTCCGGTCAGCACCATCCGCACCACTTCCATCACTTCGGGTGTGGTGACGCGGTACCCGTCCACGAAGGGCGCCTGCAGGTCCAGCCGCTCCAGCATCTGGTTGATCTGGGGTCCGCCGCCGTGCACCACCACGGGCCGCAGCCCGACTTCATAGAGAAAGCGGATATCCTGGGCGAAGGCCTGTCGCAACTGGTCGTTTATCATGGCGTTTCCGCCGTACTTCACCACGATGATGGAGCCGCGGTACGCGTGCAGCCACGGCATAGCCTCGAGCAGCACCTGGGTTTTTTCCAGGGGGGAAAGGGTGTCGGCCCGGGTCAAGGTCGCCGGGGTTCCGTCCCCTATCGAGGTCGCCGCTTGCGGTTCCCCGGTCGAGGTCGCCGGGGTGGTTTCGGGGTAAGTTGCGTTACTCATGTGGTGTAGTCTCCGTTGATGTGGACGTATTCATGCGTGAGGTCCGAGGTCCAGATAAAAGCTTCCTGCTCCCCCGCGTTCAGCTCCACCAAGATGTGGCATTCGCGCGGCTTAAGGTCGGCCAGATAGGGTTCCTCGCCGATTCCGCCGTTTTCACAGACCTTCACACCATTCATATAGACATTCACCTGTCCCGGGTCGAAAGGCAGGATGTCTTCCGCGACGGTGCCCAGCTGGGACAAGATGCGTCCCCAGTTCGGGTCGTTGCCATAGATTGCAGTCTTCACCAAGTTCGAACGTGCGATGGTGCGCGCCGCAAAGAGGGCTCCCTCGACCGAGGCCGCCTTCGTCACCTTTATCTCTACGTCGTGATGCGCCCCTTCGGCGTCGCCCAGTAACTGCAGCGACAGGTCCTGGCAAGCTTCCAGCAGTTTCTCCTTAAACAGCGCCAGGTCGGGGCTTCCCCGCTGGCCCCCGAAGCCATCAACAACACGGTGTCGTTGGTGGACATGCAGCCGTCGGAGTCCAAGCGGTTAAAAGATTCATCCACGACTTCTTGCAAGATGGCTTGGGCGGGGCCGGGTTCCAACACGGCGTCGGTGGTCAGCACCACAATCATGGTGGCCAGGGCGGGAGCCAACATGCCGGCCCCTTTGGCGATGCCGCCAACTTTCCACCCCTGGCCGGAATCCACCTGGACGGTTTTCGGTTTGGTGTCGGTGGTCAAGATGGCCTCGGCCGCTTCGAAACCGCCGTCATGTCGCAGTTTCGCCGCGACTTGTTCGATCCCTTTGGTGATTTTCTGCATATCTAAGGCGCGGCCGATGATGCCGGTAGAGCAAACCAGGGATTCCCGGGTGGGGACTCCCAGGACGGTTCCCAGATGGGCGGCCATCTGTGCGGCGTCTAGTTTGCCTTGTTCCCCGGTGCAGGCATTCGCGTTGCCCGAGTTCACCACCACGGCTTGGGCGGTCCCGCCCGCGACGACTTCGCGGTCCCACCCCACGGGCGCGGCGAACACCCGGTTCGAAGTAAAGACCCCCGCCACGGTGTGGAGCGGACCCAGGTTCTGGACGATCGCCATGTCTGGGTGCAAGCGACCGCGCAGGCCCACGTGCGCCCCGGCTGCTTTGAATCCTTGCGGATAAGTTACGCTCATCTCTCCTCCGTCTGAGGCTGGTTGTGGTAGTTTCCTTGCGTCGGGGCCAGAAAAGCACCCGGCAATAAATATTTATACACCCGTTTGTATATTTTTCCAAAACGCTGCTACCATGAAACCACGGCAACGGCTGGAACCCGTGGCGAGGACCTCGACCCGGGAACTCAACCCAGCCCAAACCCGAAACGAAACCCTCGACGGGGAAGGAACAGAGGAGGAAAGCATGGCGAACGAACGCGTGGTTTTGGCGTATTCCGGTGGTTTGGACACTTCGGTGGCAATCGGATGGATGAAGGAGAAGCTGGGGGTAGACACCATCGCGGTTTCGGTCGACGTCGGTCAAGGCGGCGAGGACCTGGAGGTGATTCGACAGCGTGCCTTGGATTGCGGCGCGGTCGAGGCCTACGTGGCGGACGCCAAAGACGAGTTTGCGAACGAGTACTGCATGCCAGCGCTGTTGGCGAACGGAATGTACGAAGGGCAGTATCCGCTGGTTTCCGCGCTATCCCGACCCTTGATTTCCAAGCACCTGGTGATGGCGGCCAAGCAGTTCGGCGCGAGCACTATGGCGCACGGCTGCACCGGAAAAGGCAACGACCAGGTGCGTTTCGAGGTGTCTTTCACTTCCCTGGCTCCGGAGCTGAACTGTGTTTCGCCGATTCGCGACTTGGCGCTGCAGCGCGACGTGTCGATCGCTTACGCCGAGGAGCACAACCTGCCGATTGAAACCACGAAGCAGAACCCTTTCTCGATTGACCAAAACGTGTGGGGGCGCGCCATCGAGACAGGTTTCTTGGAGGACCTGTGGAATGCGCCGACTAAAGATGTCTATAACTATACGGATGACCCGGGTTTCGCCGGGGTGCCCGACGAGGTCGTCATCAGTTTCGAGCGCGGGTTGCCGGTAGCTTTGGATGGGGTGAAGCTGACGCCGCTGCAGATTATTCAAGAGATGAATCGTCGCGCCGGGGCGCAAGGTATCGGGCGTATCGACATGGTCGAGGACCGCTTGGTCGGCATCAAGTCGCGTGAGATCTACGAAGCGCCCGGGGCGGTGGCGCTGATTCGCGCGCACCAGGCCCTGGAGGAGCTGTGTCTGGAGCGGATGCAGCTGCGCTTCAAGCGTCAACAGATCGAGCCGATTTGGGCGGATTTGGTTTACGAGGCCCAATGGAACTCGCCGCTGAAGAAGTCCTGGATGCTTTTTGTGGCGCAGACCCAGGAATACGTCACCGGCGAGATTCGTATGGAGATGCACGGCGGACGCGCCACGGTCAACGGGCGGCGGTCGGAGTCTTCGCTCTATGACTTCAGTTTGGCGACCCTATGATTCGGGCGACACCTTTAACCAAGCCGCCGCGCGTGGCTTCATCGAGATCTACGGCATGCAGTCCCGCCTGGCCGCGGCGCGCGACGTCAAGTTCGGCAAGGGGATCGAACTGGAGGCTTCGAAGTTGTAGGGCTTTGGGGCTGGGCTGGGCGCGGTTTGGCTTGGCTTAGCTTCAATTGGCTTGCTGTCCAGCGTAACTTGCAACTGCACCCCCGAGGGCGTTTCGTCCCCTCGGGGGTGCAGTGTTTTTTATTGAGATATGGACGTGCCTTTATCGTGACGGGCCATCCCCGTTTGCGCGGGGTCAACGCACCGATAGGGTCTGCCGGGGGACGCCAATCAGGATCATCCCCGCTTACGCGGGGTCAACGGTGAATGACGCTTCGGGTTTTTGAATAGCCATGCTTTTTTGAAAGTAACGCCTGCGGGTAGCGTGTCTGTGATGAGATGTTCTTTCTGTCCTTTGAATGTTCCGTTCGGGTCGGTGTTCGCCCAAATGTTCCGCCCCGATACTGTTATGTGGAAATCTACTCACCCCGCAGCTCGCCACAGCAGTACGGCGTCGCGGACGTACCACAGGCCGGTGCCGACGGTGACCAGGACAACGATGACGCTCAAGACCTGGCACCCCAGCAAAATCCCCGGCCACGCACCCGCAGCAATCACGTCCCAAGGCGTCAACAGCATCACAATCAGCAGCATCTGCAAAACAGTTTTCAGCTTGCCACCCTGGTTCGCCGGCATCACCGCGATGCGTTTCATAAACATCCGCATCACGGTAATCCCCAGTTCGCGCAACAGAATCAGCGCGGTAACCCACCACCACAGCAGGCCTTGCCAGCTCAGCAGGAAAAACGCAGAAAGCGTCAAAGCCTTGTCTGCAATCGAATCCGCCAGTTTCCCGAAATCCGTAATCAAGTTATATTTCCGCGCCAAACGCCCATCAATATGGTCCGTCAGTGAGGCTAATATAAAAATCCCCAGCGCCAACCACCGCAGCACATCCTGCGAGGAAGCAACCGCCAACATCACGCCCACGAAAATCGGCACCAGAATCAGCCGCAACACCGTAAAGGCATTCGCGATATTCCAGTTCGAAACCTTTTCCTTGCTTTCCTCGCTCACGCTGTCCTCCCGCTACTCATCATAGAGCGGAATCTCCTCGGTGTCAGGGTCACGGTCCCCCCGCCCGAGGTCCTCGTTACGGTCCCGGTCGAGGCCGCCCTCCTGGTCGGGTGCGAAAGCGGCGGTTTTCGGCGCGGTGGTGGAATCGTGGGGAACGATCTTGATGCTGCCGTCGGGATACTGCTGGTAGATAATCTCCCCGGGGGCCCCACGTTCGCTGGGCCGCACCCAGTTATCGGCAGCACTTTGCTGTGGCGTCAACTCTCGTGCTGGTGTATCTGTTTGCGTTTCGGCATCTTCTGCCTCTACAGCGACTTCCGCCTCCGGCCCCGCCTCCGGTTCCAGCTCAGGTTCCAGCCCCATCTCCGGTTCCGGCCCGATTTCTGTTTCCGTCTGCGCCACAGGCGTTTCCCCGCGCAGCAGCGCCAGCACGCCAGGCAACTCCTCGGGACTGACTAAAACCTCCCGCGCCTTGGAACCCTCCGAAGGCCCCACAATCTCGCGAGACTCCAGCAAATCCATCAACCGCCCGGCCTTGGCGAAACCGACCCGCAACTTGCGCTGCAGCATCGAAGTCGAACCGAACTGGGTAGACACCACCAGCTCCGCCGCCTGCAGCAACACGTCCAGGTCCTCGCCGATGTCCTCGGCCACCTTGGGTTCATTCGCCTTGGCTTCTGCGGTGATTCCCTCGCGATAGACCGGGTCCATCTGCGTCTTGCAGTGCTTGACCACGCGGGCAATCTCGGCCTCCGAGACCCACGATCCCTGGACGCGCAGGGGCTTGGACTCCCCGCTGGGCAGGAACAGCGCATCGCCTTGCCCAATCAGTTTCTCGGCCCCGGCCTGGTCCAGGATGACGCGCGAATCCTGGTTGGAAGAAGTCGCAAAAGCCAGGCGCGAAGGCACGTTGGCTTTAATAATCCCGGTAACCACGTCCACCGAAGGCCGCTGCGTGGCCAGAACCAGGTGGATCCCGGCGGCGCGCCCCAACTGGGTAATGCGCTGAATCGAAGCCTCGACGTCGCGCGGCGCCACCATCATCAAGTCCGCCAACTCGTCCACCACCACCAACAGGTACGGCATCCATTCCGGTTCGAAACGCGCCTCGGGCAACTTGTGAATCTGTCCCTCACACAGCGCCTTGTTAAAGTCATCGACATGGCGATACCCATAGTTCGCCAAGGTGTCATAGCGCGTATCCATCTCGGTCACGCACCACTCCAGGGCCGCCGCGGCCTTCTTGGGCGAAGTGATGATCGGGGTGATCAGGTGCGGAATCCCGGCGTAAGCCGTCAACTCCACACGCTTGGGATCCACCAGAATCATCCGCACCTGGGTGGGGGTGGCCCGCACCATCACCGAAGTGATCATCGAGTTAATAAATGAAGACTTCCCCGCACCCGTAGCGCCCGCCACCAGCAAGTGCGGCGTCTTGGCGATATTCGAAAGCACATAGTCGCCTTCGACGTCTTTACCCACACCCGTCACCAGCGGATGCGTCAGTCGCTGGGCCGCAGGTGAACGCAGCACATCCCCCAGGAACACGTTTTCACGGTCCGCGTTAGGAATCTCGATCCCGATGGCGGATTTCCCCGGAATCGGCGACAAGATTCGCACATCCGCACTGGCCACGGCATAGGCGATGTCTTTGGACAGGCCCTCTACCTTGCTGACTTTCTCTCCGGGTCCCAAAGTGACCTCATAGCGCGTCACCGTGGGACCGCGACTAAATCCCGTCACCTCCGCACTGACGCCGAACTGTCCGAAAGTATTCGTCAATGCCTCGATAACTCGGTCATTCGCCGCGGACCGGGTCACGTGCTCCGGCCCGGAATCCAACAGTTCCAAGCTGGGCAGGTGATAGTCCACCACGTGTCCCAGCCCGGTCCCCACGCCTGTGGGAGCCTGGAATTCGTCGGGGTTCGGCGTGGTTCCCGTTTCGAGGTTTTCCGTCGGGGTTTTCGTTTTTCCTCGCCTGGAAGGTGTGGGGGTCCCGGTCGAGGTCGTTGCGGTTCCGCCCGCCCCACTCGAGGACACCGCGACAGTTTCCGGGGTCAATTGCGTTATCGGTGCCTGGGCGAGGTCCAGTGCGCGGATCGCGGCCGGTGCTTCGGGTTGCGCGGTTAGGCCCCCAATCCCCATGGCTTCGGTCCCAGCGTCCTGACCCGCGACATCTTTCGTACGTTTCCACGGCAGACGTGAGGGTTTTTCCTCGCCCAGGACGCGCGTAGCGTCGGAACGCACCAAGGCGCCCTCCCCACCTTCACCGCCACCCTCGGCGCCGTCCTCGGCATCGGCCTCGACCCGGGAACGCCCCAGACGGGAACGCACCCGGTCCACCAAAACTGCCACCGGCATCCCAATCACCAGCAGCACCCCGATCAGGGAGAGAATAAACAGCATCGGGATGGCACCCCAAGCCGAGAACAACAGTCCCAGCGGGTGCCCAAAGAACCAACCCAGCAAGCCACCGGCCTGCATCACCGCGTTAAAGTCCTGGCTAGGGGTCAGGCAAGTCGCGCGCCACGTGCGCCATCCCCGCCAAAGAAGCCAGCACTGCCAGGAAACCCACCAGGATGCGGGTCTCTACCGCGCGGGTGCGGGCCTGGGCATCGGGGTCTTTTGCGGCGCGGCCCCGGCGAAACAGTCGCAGCGCCACCATCAACAGCAGCAGCGGGAAAAACACCGAAAACATCCCGAAGGCCCCGGCGAAGACATAGTGAATCGCGTCTCCGGCAGCCCCCGACAAACCAAACCATTCGCGCAGCGCCACCAGCACCGCCAGCGCCACCAGGGTCAGCGCGATGATGTCGCGTCTGACCTGGGGATCCAAGGCCGGCTCGGGGGGCGGCGTGGGGGCATTACCGTGGCCGCGACGCTGGGAACCCGACTGGGGGCGCGAGGACTTCGCAGCGGATTTAGAACTGCGATTCGGCGAAGTTTTGGATTGACTCATAGCCTTTTCACCCTACCGGCTTAACCCGTCGCAGAGCCGAAAAGACACGCGCCTAGTGGCTGCGACGCTCGGCCAGGAACTGGTCGATCTGGGCGGCGGTAAGCACCTTGTAGTATCCGCGGTGGCGCAGCACCAGGGCAGCCGCCGCGTTGGCGCGCAACGTGGCATCAGCAGGGCTCATCCCCTGCATCAGGCAAGCTACCAGCACCCCGGTATGGGCGTCCCCCACCCCGGTGGTGTCTTTCGCCGGCATCTCGAAAGCGGGGATCCGCACCAGTGGCGCCTGGGCATCGACCTGAATCACCGCGCCGCGCTTGCCTTCGCGCATCACCAGCAGCGCGGACTGTGGCAGGTGCATCCGCAGGGCCTGTTCCTGGGGGCCACCCCCCAGGCGCTCCGCCGTGGTGCGGGCCTGGAATTCGTTCAAAGTCAAGACATTCGCGCGCTGCAGCACGCGCACCAGGATTTCGGGGTCCACTTCGTCGATCAAGGGGCCGCCGGCCACCACCAGCTTGACGTTTTGCGGGATATCTTCCAGCCAGCTGCTCCAGGTTTGCGCCGCGGTAGGCGCCGCCAAGTCATTCAGGTTAACCAACAGATAGTCGTTGTCGGTCCAAGACAGGTTTTCCAAGTCGTGCAGATTCGGTTCGGCTTCGACCCCGGGAGACAGCATCGAGGAACGCATCCCCTGGCCGTCGATGGTGGCGATGCGCAAGCCGATGTCACCCACCACGCCGCGAGTCAACACCGCCACGCCTTCGCGTCCCAAGGAATGCCGAGCCTGCACCGAGTTCGGCCCGGTACCCAAGGTAGAAGCCACGCAGGCCGCCACTCCTTGGCGCGCCACGGCCGCCACCACATAGAAGCCGCCGGCCACCACCGCGCCTTCGATGACGGAGGCCTGGACCTCGGTGCCGGTGGCGGGAAGGTGGTCGATGATCAGAGGCAGTTCCAAAACGATGGACTGAGTCGAGATGAACTTTGCCATTACTCGGCCTCTACTACCAGGGGAACGATCATGGGGGCGCGTCGCAGACGCTTGGAAACCCAACGCCCCAGGGTGCGTCGCGCCACGCGCTCTAGGTCAGAGACGCGGGCTTTGCCGCCGCGCGAAGCCTCTATCAGGGCATCGGCAATCTGGGGTTCGATGTCGCGGAACACATTGTCGTGTTCCGCCACGCCGCGGGCAATCACGGTGGGACCGGCCAAAATCGTACCGGTACTCAGCTCCATCACCACGTAAACCGCGACGAAACCCTCGGCGGCCAAAACGCGGCGGTCATAGAGTTCCGATTCCCCGATCTGTCCCACCGAGGTGCCGTCCACATAGATGTAGTCGCAATCCACCTGCCCCACGATCTGGGCCCGGCCCTTGGATACCTCCACGCAGATCCCGTCCTCGGCCAACATCACGTTGGCGGGTTTCACCCCGGTCTTTACCGCCAGGGCCCCGTTGGCGACCAGGTGGCGGACCTCGCCGTGGATCGGCATAACATTGCGCGGCTGAACAATATTGTAGGCGTACAGCAGTTCTCCCGCCGCGGCGTGCCCCGAAACGTGCACCTTCGAGTTACCTTTGTGCACCACATGGACTCCCAGACGCATCAGCTGGTTGATGACGCGCCCCACCGAGTTTTCGTTGCCTGGAATCAAGGATGAGGCGAAAACCACGGTGTCGCCCTGGCCGATAGAAATCGTGCGGTGTTCGGACTTTGCGATGCGCGACAGCGCCGCCATGGGTTCGCCCTGGGAGCCGGTGGCCATATAGACGCGCCGCTGCGGTGGCAGGGAATTTACGTCGTCGATGTCTATCAAAACACCCGTGGGGACCGTCAAATACCCCGCGTCCTCGGCGATCTGCATGTTGCGAATCATGGACCGCCCCACCAGCGCCACGCGCCGATTCGTCGCGGCCGCCGCGTTCAACACCTGTTGGACGCGGTGCACATGCGAAGAGAAACTGGCCACCACGATCTGTCCCGCGGCGTGCATAAAGACGTCTTCCAGCACCGGCCCGATTTCGCGTTCGGAAGTGATGAATCCCGGAACTTCGGCGTTCGTGGAATCCACCAAGAATATATCGACGCCTTCTTCGCCCCAGCGCGCAAAGGAACGCAGATCCGTGATGCGCCCGTCCAAAGGCAGCTGATCCATCTTGAAATCCCCGGTGATCAGGGCGTTTGCCGCCTTGGTGCGCACGAACACCGCCAGCGCGTCGGGAATCGAGTGGTTCACCGCGCAGAACTCCAAGTCAAAAGGCCCCAGCTTTACCCGGTCCCCTTCGGCGTGAACATGCAGGTTCGTGGCGGGGATGCGGTGTTCATTCAACTTTGGTTCCACGAAAGCCAAAGTCAGTTGTGAACCATAGAGCGGAATATCTTCGCGCTGTTTCAACAGATAAGGCACCGCCCCGATGTGGTCTTCGTGGCCGTGAGTCAACACCATCCCCACCACGTCATCCAAGCGATCTTGAATATAGGAAAAGTCAGGCAGAATCAGGTCTACGCCGGGTTGAATCTCTTCGGGAAACAGCACGCCGCAATCCACGATCAGGATTTTTTCCCTTGAGTTTCCAACACCGTCATGTTTCGCCCAACTTCGCCCAAGCCGCCCAAGGGCACGATGCGCAGCACCTGGGGTTTGGCCGGGCCCGGTGCGGGCAAACTAAAGATATCGTTCAAGTTTCTACTCCTCTGTACTTTAGGGATTCACTTTTCGAGGCTCGGGTTTGCAGTATTCGGTTTTGGTTTCGTTCCCGGGTCGAGGTTCGGGCCTGGCGTTTTCGGAATAAGTTACGCGGTGGGTACCAGCGCCAATCCCCACAGGTGGGCGCGCAAGGTAGAGCCGTTGGGGTTTTCCAAAAGTTGCGAAACCCCTTCGGGTTCGAAACCGCGCTGGGAAAGCGCGCGGGTGTGCAGGTCGTCTCCGGACATGACCCACACCCCCAAACCGTGCAGTTCCAACAGTTTGGCCGCGTCGATGGCGGTGGCGATCAAGGCGTCCATCACCTCTAACGCATCGGGTCCGGGCAGGGCTTCCACTACCAGTTCGCCTACGTCTCCGGCCACCAGGCCGGACTTGGTGTCGCGCGGCAGAATCACCGCCATACCGCAGTCCCCACCGCAAACACTGCCTTCACTTCCAACCACCGCGGGGTCCTCGACCGGGTCACAACCACCCGGTAGTGAACCTGAATGGGAAGCCAACCAGGCGTGCACCGCAGGCAAGGTGTTGCGCCAGGTTCCGCGCAAATCGCGGGGATTTATCAACTGCAGGGCCGGGTTGTCGGCACCCAGAATGTCCGCGAAGATGGCCTTGGTAGCCCCGGCCTGGATTTCGGTAACTTTATTCACGTCGCCGAATTCGGCGCGTCGCACAGAAATCTCACTCATGGGCTAAGTCTATCAAGGGCAGGGATAGGAAAAACCGAAGCCGGTTTTTCCTATGCGGATACTGACATAGAATCAAGACATGTCTACTTTCGGTCGTTTCTCTGTTGCCATGGTCACGCCTTTCCACTCCGATGGTTCGGTGGACTACGAATCTGCGGGCCGCCTGGCCCGGCACCTGGTCGCCACCGGCTGCGATGCGCTGCTGGTTTCGGGCACTACGGGAGAGGCCCCCACCACGCACGCCCCGGAAAAGATGCAGCTGCTGCAAACCGTGCGACAGGCCGTGGGTCCCGACATCAAGCTGTTGGCCGGGGTCAGTTCCAACGACACGGAACACTCGCGCATGATGGCGCGTCAAGCCACCCAGGCCGGGGCCGACGGGGTTTTGGTGACCGCTCCGTACTATAACCGGCCCAGTCAAGACGGCATCTTTGCCCACATCCAGGCAGTACACGACGCCACGGAACTGCCGGTTATGATTTACGACATCCCAGGTCGAGTTGGGGTACAGATAGAGGACCGCACCTTAGATCGCCTGGCGCAACTGCCGCGGGTAAAGGGAATTAAAGACGCCACCGGGAACGTGACGCGCGGCATCACGCGGGGACGACGCACCGGTTTGGAAGTCTATTCCGGGGACGACGGCTTGAATCTGTATTTCTTGGCCGGGGGTGCCGTCGGGGTGATTTCCGTGGTGGGACACATAGAGGGCGTGCGGATTTCGCGGATGCTCGATGCACTTCAGGCCGGGGACCTGGCCACGGCGGTGGCCCTGGATGCCCAGCTGTCTCCCGCAAACGAAGGCATCATGGGTGCGGGCCAAGGCGCCACCTACGCTAAACAAGCCGTCTATGCTTTGGGAATCATCGACACCCCGCATCCCCGGCTGCCGCTGATGGAACCCTCCCAGGCCGAAGTCCAAGGCATCCGCCAAATGCTGTTGGGACAGGGATTCAACCTGGTGCGATAGGAACAAAAGGGGTTTTCGATGTTGAAAGTTGCAGTTATCGGGGCGCGGGGACGCATGGGATCCACGGTTTGCCGGGCAGTGCGCGAGGCCCCGGACATGGAGCTGGTGGCGGGTTTAGAGGCCGGGGATGACTTGGCGGCGGAGCTGCGCAACAGCGGCGCCACCCACGCGGTGGACTTCACGGTTCCTGACGTCACCCAAGCCAACGTGCTCACTGCTTGGGTGCGGGGGTGCACGTCGTGGTGGGCACCACGGGGTGGACTCCTGAGGCCTACGGGCAGGTGGCCGCCCAGGCCCAGGCCGCCGGACGAAACGCTTTAATCGCCCCGAACTTCGCCATCTCTGCGGTGTTGGCTATGAAGTTCGCGGCGCTGGCGGCACCCTACTTTGAATCCGCCGAGGTCATAGAGATGCACCACCCCAACAAATTAGACGCCCCCTCCGGCACCGCCACCGCCACTGCCGCGGGAATCGCCGCCGCCCGGCAAGCCGCGGGTTTGGGCCCGGTGCCAGACGCGACACAGAGCGACGCGGGCCACGCGCGCGGCGCGAGGATAGCGGGCATCCCAGTGCACGCCGTGCGGCTGCGCGGCTTGAATGCGCACGAAGAAATCCTGCTGGGGAATCCGGGGGAACAGTTGGTGATTCGTTCGGACTGCTTTGACCGGGAGTCCTTTATGCCCGGGGTTTTGCTGGGCCTGCGTAAAGTCGCCCAGTTACGCGAACCCCTGACGGTCGGTATCGATTCCCTGTTACAGCTCTAAACTCGCGGCCCCAGGCGCAACTCCAGGCGGGCATTTTCTGCCAACCAAGCCCCCAGCTCCAAGATTTCCGCAGGTGTCACCGCTTCTAAGCGCGCCATGCGGTACTCTGTCGAGGCGAACTCGCCGCGGATGATTTCCGCCGCCGCCAGGCGTGCCATGCGCGCCGAGTTATCTTCCATCGCCAACAGGGTCGAACCGCGCATCTGTCCCTTGACCCGGGCCAGCTCCTCTTCCGAAACCAAGTTCGTGCCGATGTCCTCCAGCTCGGCGCGCAGCAACGCCGCGACTTCCGCAGCGTTGCTGGGGTTGCATCCCGCTGCCACCCCGAACTGTCCACAGTCGCGATAGCTGATCCCAAAGGGATACACCTGGTAGGCCAAGCCGCGGTCCTCGCGGATGTGTTGGAATAGCCGCGAAGACATCCCGCCACCCAGCACAGTTTTTCAACACCACCATCACGTATTCTTGCTCATCCCCAGCCCTCAAACCCGGTCCCCCCACCAGGATCTGGGTTTGCTCATAGTTCCCCGCCTCGTCGAAACTCCCGTAACTGGGCGAAAACTGCACCTCGCCCGCTCCCGGTACGGCGGCCTCGCCCCGGGACCCAGACACCGAATCTGCGGCCTCGCCCCGGGACGGAACCGGGAAACCCGAAATCGGGGCCGAAACCTGAGGCTAAAAATCGCGCGGCGGGGCGCTTTGCGAAACCCGCCACTGGGACCACGGCGAATCCCCACGATCCAGGGCCGCCATCACCAAGTCGCAGACTCGTCGGTGATCGACGTCACCGGCGGCCGCCACCACCAGCTGGTCCGGGGTGTAGCCCGACTGATAGTGGTGATGCAGCGCCTCGAGCCCCAGCTCAGACACGGTTTGGACCGTACCGCCAATCGGGCGCCCCAGGGGGTGACCGGCAAAGAGTTTCGCGGCGAAAGAATCGAAAGCCTGCTCGTTGGCGCTGTCCAGCGCCATCATCAACTCGTCCACGATCACCCCGCGCTCCAACTCGAAAGTCTGGGGTTCCAGCAGCGGAGCGGTGACCATATCCATCAGACAATCCACCGCGCGATCCAGGTCCCTCGCCCAACAGTTCGGCATAGTAGTGGGTGTACTCCTTGGCGGTCGCCGCGTTGAAATCCCCGCCGACTTCGTCGAAAACCTGGGCCAGTTCCTTGGCGTCGCGCCTGGTTGTGCCTTTGAACAGCAGGTGTTCCAAAAAGTGCGTCGAGCCCAGGGCCTGGGCGTCTTCGTCGCGCGAACCGCGCGGCAGCCACATCCCGATGCTCACCGCGCGTGTACCGGCCATTTTTCTCGGTATTACGCGGGTTCCGCTGGGCAGTACCGTGCGGCGAATCAAGCCGGCTTCGTCCAAGATCAGATCCGCGCCGGATGGTGTGGCGGGTAGCGCGGGCAGCTTTACGGGTGCAGGTATCGAATTCATCTGGGACATTCTATCCGATGCTTTTGTCCCGCCCGTCTCGAGGTCGGTTTCGGTGTTCCCCCGTCGAGGTCGCCCACTTGCGTAGGTGGTAGGTGCGGTGTTCCCCGGTCGAGGTCGCCCACTTGCGGAGTGATGCTAAGGTACAGGTATGAACTCCAACGCACCCCAAGCTAAACCCTCGCTGTGGAAAACCGCCCTCGATGTGTGGCCCTTCATAGTCTTGACGCTGCTGTGCGGGGTCGGCGCCTACATGCTGCACCTGGCCGGATCTTCCTACGAATCGCCAAACTCTATCTTGACTACTTCGACCCTGTTGCTGATGGGCGCGGGAGCCGCCATGATCGCCACGGCTTTCGGCCTGGTACACCTGGGGTGAACCAGAAATCCCCAGTCATCTGGGGAACCGGCGCGGTTGTGGCGGTTATCTTGGCCGCCGCGGCTTTCTTTGTCTCGGGAGCCACCTTCGCGCCGGGATTCTTCCTGGGTGTGGCCCTGCTGGTCTACTGTGGTTTGGGGTGGTGGCTCGGCACCCGCGCCGACTCCTACCGCGCCCAGTTCCCCGGTCGCACCAAGTTCCTCGGCGACTGGGACTAACGCTAGACGCCGCGAAAACCTCACCTGCGGACCTCGACCCGGGAAGCGGCGACCCAGCGAAAACCGCAACGAAACCGCTGCGAAAACCGCAACTACCTGCCGCGACGATTGGCGTTTATCATGGCGCGTCTGGCCTCGCGGTCAGCTTCGCGGCGCTTGATGGTTTCGCGTTTGTCCCAGTCCTGCTTGCCTCGCGCCAAGATAGCGATCTCTATCTTGGCGCGTCCCCCCACGAAATACAGTTCAACCGGCACCACGGTGTATCCCTTCGCCGCGACCTGGTTCTCTAGCTTAATGATTTCGCGTTTGTGCAACAGCAGACGACGCTTGCGCTTCGGGGCGTGATTCGTCCATGAACCATAGAAGTACTCGGGGATATCCACGCCCTGCAGCCAGGCCTCTCCCCCGCTGAACTCGACCCACGCCTCGGACAGCGAAGCGCGGCCGTGACGCAGAGACTTCACCTCGGTACCGGATAGGGAAATCCCGGCTTCCAAGGTCTCTTCCAAGAAGTAGTCGTGCGCGGCTTTCTTGTTGCGCGCAATCACCTTCTTAGCGTCTGCCACAGCCTTTGCCTTTTGGGCAGCGCTGAGCTTGGGCGCGGTGCCCTGGGCGGGAGTTTTTTTCGACATGGTGGTTCCTAGTACTGGGACATGGGATTGATGCTAGAACCATTTTGCCAAATTTCCAGATGCAGGTGGCAACCGGTAGACAGACCCGTGGTGCCGACCCGGCCAATCAGCTGGCCCTTCTGGACGTATTGGCCGCTGGAGATTTCAAAGGCAGAGAGGTGGAAATACAGGGTTTGCCAGTTGGAACCGTTGATGTTTCCGTGGTTCACCGTGATGTTGTTGCCCGAAATCGAGTTGTAACCCACCAGGGCCGTGCCGGACTGCGCGGCGTAAACCGGCTGTCCACACCCCACGCCGAAATCGGTGCCGCCGTGGAACAAGCGTCCTCCCCAGATGGGTTGTTCGCGCCAGCCATAGGGCGAAGTCACCACCATCGAGGTGGTGGGAGCGCCGAAGATTGCGCCGTTCAAGGTACGGGCCGGGCCGCCGGCAGACTGTCGATTCAGCTCGGAAATCTGGGCGGCGATGCGGTTTTGTTCGGCCTGGCGCTGGGCGATCTGGGCTTCATAGTTGCCCTTGTTGGCGTTGAGTTGGGCCTGCTGGGCGACCTGCTGGGCCTGCAGCTGCTTGACCGCATCCAGCTGGGTCTGTTCCTGGGCACGGGCCGCGTCCGCCGCGGCTACCGCCTGGGCGGCCTGTTGTTCCAGCGCGCCAATCCGCACCGTCAAGGCTTCTTGGCGAGCGCGGGCGTGCTGGGTTTCCGCGTTGGCTTCCTGGGCCCGGACAATCACCTGATTCTGGGACTGGGCCGCGGTATCCGCCACCAGCAGACGCATCCCCATTTCGTCCAGCGATACCGAATCAAACAGCAGCGTCCACACCGAAACGCTGAGCTGGCCGCCGCGATAGGCCTGGCGGGCTATCTGCCCGATGGTCACCTGGGTTTCGTTAATCAGCTGTTGTCCGGCCTGGATCTTTTCCTGCAGGTGCGACTGTTGGGCGCGCGCCACGTCCAGACGGTCTTGCACGGCCTGGTGTTCATTCTGGGCTTGGGCCAGTTTGTCTTGGGCCTGGGCCAGTTTCGTCTGGGCTTGGGGGATGGCGGCGTTAGTACGCTGCAGCTGCACCGCCAGGTTCACCATGTCGGCCTGCACCCCTTCGAGGGCGGCTTTGAGTTCGGCCTCTTTGGGCGGCGGCGGCCTGCTGCATCTGTTTCAGTTCCTTGGTTTTCGCATCGGTGGCGTCGTCAGCCAAGGACAGACTGGCGGGAACACAGACCGCCAGGGTCGCCCCCGCCACCACCGCGGCGCGCCACGCGCGTTTCCAAACTCCAGACATCTTATTCACCTGTATCTCCTACCAACCGATACCCGAACCTCGACCCCCAAAACCGAACCTCGAACCTCGACCCACGAAACCATCGCCGGGCCCAAAACCTAGACCCGGGTATAACGGTTCAACGAAATCGCACTGGAAGCCAGGGCCAGCAAGATCGCCGCGCCTACCAAGATGGGCGAAATCAGCAAGACGTCGCCGGTGTCGATCAGTTTCACCATACCCGACAGCGCCGAGAGCCAGTCCCCCACCACAAAGTGCACCACGGCCCACAGGCCGCCTGCCGCCAGCAGCGCCCCGATGGTGGCCGCGATGGCGCCTTCGATCATGAAAGGCAGCTGCACAAACAGATTCGAAGCTCCCACCAGACGCATAATCGAAGTTTCACGTTCCCGCGACATGGCAGAAAGCCGAATCGTCGTGGTGATCAGCAACACCGCGGCGATGATCATCACCACAGCCAATCCGATTGACAGCAGCGTGGCCTGGTTCAAGCCGGTGAACAGCTTGTCCAGCAGCTGTTTCTGGTCGATGACTTGAGCCACGCCGGGCCGCCCCTGCAGCTCCTCGACCACCACGCGGTACTGTTCGGGGTCAACCAACTTTATTCGGAAAGAAGCCGGCATCATCTCGGCGGTGACGTACTGGTACACCCCTTCGCTGCCCATCAAGTCCTGGAAAGTCTTGAAGGCCTCCTCTTTGGTTTCAAAGTAGACATTTTCGATGTAGGGCGCCAGCTGGTCGGACTTCAGCAGCTGCTCCACCGCGTCGATCTGTCCCTGCGTAGCTTCCTTGCCTTCGCAACCCGAAGTCACGTCGTCCTTGGCACACATCGAGACGCTAATCTCGATTTTGCCGTACCAGGTGTCGCGCAGGTTGCTGATCTGCATCTGCGTCAGCGTCGCCGCGCCCACGAACAGCAGCGACACGCAAGTCACGATCACCACTGCGATACTCATCGACAGGTTTCGCTTCAGGCCCTGTCCGACCTGGGAAAGTACGAAAGCTAGGCGCATCAGTGCTGTTCCTTTCCGTTTTCGGTGGTCGAGATCCCCGGCGAGGGCTGCGGGTCGGGGTTGTCGGCGGCGTCGCGCGGGGCGGAGCCTCCGTAGATGCCGCGGTCCTGGTCGCGGATAATGTGGCCTTCGTCCAGTTCGATAACGCGTTTACGCATCTGGTTGACGATTTCTTCGTCGTGCGTCGCCATAACCACGGTGGTCCCGGCGCGGTTGATGCGGTCCAGCAGCCGCATAATCCCCAGAGAAGTCGCAGGGTCTAGGTTCCCGGTGGGTTCGTCCGCCAGCAAAATCGGGGGGCGATTCACCATGGCGCGCGCAATCGCGACGCGCTGCTGTTCCCCGCCGGAAAGTTCGTGTGGCAGGCGCTTGTCTTTGCCGCCTAATCCCACCATCTGCAACACCTCGGGGACAACTTTCTTAATCTGGTGGCGAGGTTTGCCGATCACCTGCAAGGCGATGGCGACATTGTCGTAAACTGTCTTGTTCTCCAACAGGCGAAAGTCCTGGAACACGACGCCCAGTTGGCGGCGCAGCTGTGGTACCTTCCAGCGCGATAGCTTCCCCAGGTCCTTTCCCAGCACCAGGATCTTTCCGTCCGTGGCGCGTTCCTCGCGTAGCATCAGCGAAAGCATGGTGGATTTCCCCGAACCCGAGGTACCGACAAGGAACACAAACTCGCCACGTTCGATGGTCAGTGAAACTTGATCCAGCGCCGGGCGGGCGCCGCGCTTATAGACCTTCGTGACATTCTCAAAAGTAATCAACCGAATCTCCCACAGTAGATAATCGGATACATCTTACTTTGTAACGATTTGATAAACCCGCAATGACACGCGGTTTTTCCTTCTGGAGGTGCGGCCTTATTCTCCGTGGATCTCTTGGTGCTTGCGCCACCGAATCGCGGCGTCGATAAAGCCGTCCAAGTCTCCGTCCAGCACCCCGGTGGTCTGTGCCGTCTGGTATTCGGTGCGCAGGTCCTTGACCATCTGATAGGGGTGCAACACATAGGACCGCATCTGGTCCCCCCAGCTGGCCTTCACATCCCCGGCCAACTCTTTCTTCTTGGCGTGTTCTTCTTCGTGACGCAACAGCAGCAGTCGCGACTGCAACACCCGCATTGCCGCGGCGCGGTTCTGGATCTGGGACTTCTCGTCCTGCATCGAAACCACAATCCCGGTAGGCAGGTGCGTGATTCGCACCGCGGAATCCGTAGTGTTCACCGACTGTCCCCCCGGCCCCGAGGACCGAAACACATCGACCTTGATGTCGGTGTCGGGAATATCGATGTGGTCGGTGGTTTCAATCAGCGGTATCACCTCTACCGCCGCGAAAGAGGTCTGGCGCCGGCCTTGGTTATCGAAAGGAGAGATTCGCACCAAACGATGCGTCCCGCCCTCGACACTCAACATTCCGTAGGCATACGGCGCGTCGACCTGGAAAGTCGCGGACTTGATGCCGGCTTCTTCGGCATAGGAGGTATCCATCACCTTGGTGGGGTAGCCGTGACGCTCGCAATATCGCAGATACATCCGCAGCAGCATCTGCGCCCAATCCGCGGCTTCGGCCCCGCCCGCCCCGGAACGGATGGTCACCACGGCGTGGCGTTCGTCGTATTCCCCGTTCAACAAGGTGCGCACTTCCAGGGTGTCCAGGTCTTTCTGCAGCTGCTTGTAGGTGGTTTCGGCGTCGGCCAGGATTTTCCCGCCCAGCTCTCCGCCTTCTTCCACCCCCAGTTCCACCAGGGCTTCCAAATCGTCGATTCGCGCCTCCATAGAGTTCAGTCGTTCCAGTTCGGACTGCGCCCCCGAGAGTTCCGAAGTGACTTTCTGGGCGTTTTCCTGGTCGTCCCAGAGGTCGGGCGCACTGGCTTGGCGCGTGAGGTCCTTTATCTTCTCTTGCAGAATCTGGGGGTCCATCACCGCAGAAACTGTTTCCAGGGTTCCGCGCAGTTTTTGAATCAGGGGCGCAAAGTCATCAGCATTCAGCACAAGCTAAACCTTATCACTGCCTTGCTTTGCGCCCCACCTCCACCAACCGCGCACGCCCGTCCTCGACCCGGTCACGAAACCGGCCACACTACCCCAACAACCGCGCCAACTCGGCCTCGGCCGCCGCCAACTGTTGCGCTACGCGCGCCGGGGCCGTACCGCCCACGCCGTTACGCGCCAACACCGAACCGCGGGCCGACAGTACCTCGCGCACCGTCCCCTCGCCGCCAGCGCCACCTGCGCCCTCCTCGCCACGGACCGCGCCCTCGCCGGAATCCACTTGACCCACCAACAACGGATCGACCCCGGCAAAGTCCTGGTCGGACAGGTCCTCTAAACCGCAACCGCGAGACTCGGCCAGAGCCACGCAAGCCCCCGAAACCTCGTGTGCCTGGCGGAAGGGCATGCCGCGCTTTACCAGCCACTCGGCCACGTCGGTCGCCAGGGAAAAACCGGCGGTAGACAAAGCCTCCATGCGCGCATAGTCCAGGCGCATCGTCGCCACCATCCCGCTGACCGCCGGCAACAAGACCTCTAAGGTGTCGATCGCGTCGAAAACCGGCTCTTTGTCCTCTTGCAGGTCGCGGTCATAGGCCAGGGGCAGGCCCTTTAGCATCGCCAGCATCCCCGTCAAGTCACCGATCAGGCGCCCTGCCTTGCCGCGCGCCAACTCGGCCACGTCGGGGTTCTTTTTCTGGGGCATAATGGAAGATCCGGTGGAAAAGGCGTCATCCAGGGTGACGTAGCCGAACTCGGCGGTGTTCCAGATGATGATTTCCTCGCAAAGGCGCGACATATCCACCGCGATCTGGGTCAGCACATAGAGGAACTCGGCCACGCCGTCGCGCGAAGCCGTGCCGTCGATAGAGTTCGGCACCACCGCTGAAAATCCCAGTTCGCCAGCCACCAGTTCCGGATCCAGGCCCAAGGTGTTGCCTGCCAAGGCGCCTCCCCCGTAAGGCGAAGCGTCGTTGCGCCGCGCCCAGTTAGCCAGGCGATCCAAGTTGCGCAGCTGGGGCCAGGCATGGGCCAGCAGCTGGTGTGCCACCAACACCGGCTGGGCGTGCTGCATGTGGGTGCGGCCCGGCATGATGTGTTCTCCCGCCGCGCGCGCCTGGTCCACCAGGGCCGATACCAGCTCGCCCACCAGCACCCGCATCTGCGCCGCGGCGTCGCGCAGATACATCCGCACCAGCGTCGCGATCTGGTCGTTGCGTGAACGCCCCGCCCGCAGTTTCCCGCCCAGCCGCCCACCGGCGTATTCCTCTTGCAGCAGCCCGCGCTCCAGCGCTGTGTGCACATCTTCATCCGCCGCGGTGTAAGTAAACGCCCCGGCGGCCACATCCGCGCGCAACTTGGTCAGCGCCGTGTTCAAGTCCGTGTATTCTTCCGTCGAAAGCAACCCGGCCTGTGCCAGGGCCTTGGCGTGCGCCAGCGAACCAAGCAGGTCATAGTCGGCCAAACGCCAGTCAAAGTGCGTCGACACGCTCAGCGCCGCCAAGGCATCGGCCGGACCGCCCTGGAAACGCCCGCCCCACAAAGAAATCCCTTTTTCCGCCACGTTTTACTCCTTCTTCGGTTGTTTCGCTGTTCCTAGGGGGCGGTGGAAACCAGCGGCAAGCCACACAGTTCCTCTATCCCCAAAGCCAGATTCATCCCCTGCAGCGCCGCCGCCGCAGTCCCTTTCCCTATGTTATCAATGGCGCATTGCGCCACCAGTTTCCCGGCCCGCACATCCACGCCGACCCCGATCGCAGCCTTCGCACTGCCCGTCACCATCGACACCGTGGGCCAAGTCCCCGCCGACAGCAGCTCCAGCAGCGGTTCCGCCTCGAGGTACTTTTCATAGGCCTGGCGTACTTTGGTTTCGATTTCCGGGTCGAGGTTTTCGTTGTCGCGTCGCGGTTTCGTCGCGGTTCCCGGGTCGAGGTTCGCGTTTTGCGGGTCGAGGAGAGGTGCGGTGACGGTGGCGAGGATGCCGCGATTCATCGGCACCAACACCGGCGTGAAACTGAGGCGCGTATTCGTGGCCCCCATCACCCCCAGGTTCTGGATAACTTCAGGGATGTGACGGTGCACTCCCGCCATGGAGTACCCCTGGGCGTTACCCAGGCCGGCCGTCATCGCCAAGTGCGGCTTCAAGGACTTCCCCGCCCCGGAGTATCCCACCGCCAGGTTCGCCACTATATCCGAGGTGTCAATCAATCCCTGCGCCACCGCGGGCAGCAGCGCGAAAGTCACCGCCGTGACGTTGCAACCCGGAACCGCGATTTCCCGCGCCTTAGCCAAGGCCTGGCGCTGTCGGCGGGCGGGCGTGGCCTCCCCTCGATGCCACAGCTCCGGCATCGAGTAGGTCCACGCTTCGGCCGCTTCGCTGTGATAGTAGTCGCGCCAGTCCTGGGGGTCGGTCAGGCGGTGATCCGCCCCGGTGTCGATCAAGATGGCTTGGTTACCGGCCTGGCGCAGCTCCCGGGTGATTTCCCCAGAGGCTCCGTGTGGCAACGCCAGGAAAAATCACGTCGTGACCGGCCAGGACCGAAACTTCCGTGGGTTGCAACACCCGGTCCGCCAGGGGGAAGAGGTGCGGATGATGCACCCCCAGCAGGTCACCCGCCGAGGCCGCCGCCGTCAGGGCGCCGACCTCGACCCCAGGGTGGGACAACAGTAAACGCAAGATTTCTCCGCCGGCGAAACCAGAGGCGCCGACCACTGCCACTTTGAAAGTCATGGCGACATCCTACAACTTTATGCAGTCGATTGCATATTTATACGCAATCTGCCGGGGCGGGTGGCGTCTCAGCGCAACTGGGCGTGGCAGGTCTTCTCTACCTTCGCAATCACGCGTTGGCGAATCTCGGCGATTTCTTTGGCGTCTAAGGTGTGGTCCGAGGCGCGCAACCGCAGTGCGAAAGCCAGCGACTTCTTGCCTTCACCCAGCTGTTCGCTCTGGAACACGTCAAAGAGCCGCACGCTCTCTAAGACATCCCCCGTCGCCTTGGCGATGGCGGCCTGGACCTTTAGGGCCGGGGTGTCGGTGGGGACCACGAAAGCGAAGTCCTCTTTCGCTACCGGGAAGGTGCGGACCTTTTCCAGCTGCAAGGCATCCTTGGGGCGGGCCTTTTCGATGGCGTCCAAGTCCAGCTCGAAGGCACAGCTGCGTTCGGGCAGGCCGAAAGCCTGGCACACCGCCGGGTGCAGTTCACCCGCGGTTGCCAACACCTTGCCGCCCGTCACCGCACCGACCCGGATTTGGGCTACGCGGCCTGGATGGAAGGGCGCAGGACTCAGCTCTACTTTGGGTCCCGTGGGGAAAGCCTCGGCGCGGGCCTCGATACCTTGGCCAGAAACCACGCGCAGCGCCAACTCGATCGCGTCGGCCCAGTCCCAGGCACGTCCCGCCTCGAAGGCATCGCTGTCTTGAGCCGCCCCGGCCAAAACCGCGGCGACGTGCCAGGGCTGATTGGGCACCCCGGCGTGAATCGCTGCTAATTCCTCTGCTGTGGGGCGGTCCTCGACCCCCGGAATCGGCGCCGGAACCAAACCCTTGGCCGTGGCGACTTGGTCGACCTCGAACACCGCCACACGCGGATTACCGCGCGAAACGTTACGCGCCGCGGTGTCCAGCAAAGTATCCAGCAGGCTGGAGCGCAGCGCCGGGGCGTCATCTGCCAGGGGGGTTCGCCAAGCGCACCACATGGCGGCGTGCGTCATCAGCGGGAATCCCTTGCAAATCTTGCTGGGAACCCAAGAAGGGATAGGACATAACTTCGCTCAACCCTGCCTGGGCCAAAGAATCGCTGATTTCGCGACGGGCTCGCAAGTTCGCCGGCAAACCGGTCGCTCCCGGACCGACCCCCATCACCGAAGGAATGCGGTCGTACCCGTCCAGACGCGCGATTTCCTCGATCAGGTGCACCACTCCCCCGCTCAGGTCCGGGCGCCACGAAGGCGGGGTGACCTGCAAGGTGTTGGCGCTGGGCCCGGCGGTGACGTGACAGCCGATGTTTTGCAGCAGCTCTTGGACGCGCTGGGGGCTGTATTCCACCCCGACCAGGGCGGTGGGAGCGGAAACATCCAAAGTAATAGGCGTAACCGGTTTCGTGTCGTTCAGGTCCGTGACACCGGGGTCGGCGGTGCCGTGGCCGTACTTGACCAGTAACTCCACCGCGTATTGCGCCGCCACCGGGGGCAGCTCGGGGTCGGTGCCGCGTTCGAAACGACGCGAAGCCTCTGTGGGTAACTTGTGGCGGCGCGCCGAACGCGCCACGGAAACCGCGTCGAAGTGCGCAGCTTCCAGCAAGATATTCGTTGATTCCGCGGTCATCTCGGTGTCGGCCCCGCCCATCACCCCGGCAATACCCAAGACGCGCGCGGCTTCTCCCCCGGCGCAGTCCGTAATCAGCAGGTCTTGGGGATCTAGGTGGCGCTCGACGTCGTCCAGAGTCACGTGGGTTTCCCCCGCGCGCGCCCGGCGCACCACGATGGGGCCCTGGACCTTGTCCAAGTCGTAGGCGTGCATGGGTTGGCCCAGGTCCAGCATCACGTAGTTAGTTACGTCCACCGGCAGGGAAATCGAACGCATCCCCGCGGACTCTAGGCGATCGACCATCCACTGCGGGGTCTTGGCTTTGGGGTCAACCCCGCGCACCACCCGCGCCGAGAAACGATCGCAACCCACCCGACCTCGAATGGGGGCCTCGTCCCGGACCAAAACCGGAAACCCGTCCTCGTTCGGGACCGGAACCACGCCCTCGTCCAGGTTCGACGCCTTGCCCCAGTCGGTGAAGGCCGCCCCCGTAGAGTGCGAGTATTCGCGCGCCACCCCGCGCATCGCGAAGCAATAGCCGCGGTCGGGGGTGATGTTTATCTCCAGCAGCTCGCGGTTCAGGCCCAGGATCCCCAACAAATCCGTGCCCACCGGGGGCACCTCTACGCCGCGTTGGCCCAGGTAATCCTGCAGCACGATAATGCCATCGTGGTCGGTACCCAAACCCAGTTCGCGCGCCGAACACATCATGCCGTCCGAGACGTGGCCGTATGTCTTGCGCGCCGCGATTTTGAAATCGCCGGGCAGCACCGCGCCGGGCAGCGACACCACCACGAAGTCCCCGACTTCAAAGTTGTGCGCCCCGCAGATGATGCCGCGAGACGGGAAATCCACGGGCTCCGGGCCGGTACCGGGCGCGTCGTTCAGCTCGGGGCCCACGTCCACGCGGCAGTAGTTGATTTCTTTGCCGTTGGAAGCCTGGAAAGCCTCGCGCGAGACCACCCGGCCGCAAACCAGCGGGCCACTGACCCCGGATGTGTGGATGGTTTCTTCTTCCAAACCGACTTTGACCAGGTCTTTCGCCAGCTGCGCGACCGTGAGGTCGGCGGGAACCTGGCACCAGCGATTCAGCCACTCTATCGAAACAAAAGCCATCTTTAGCGCCCCTTTCCAAACACGCCGAACTGATCCGAGAAACGTACGTCACCTTCGACGATGTCGTGCATGTCTTCGATGCCGTGGCGCAGCATCAAGGTGCGTTCCACCCCCATGCCGAAGGCGAAACCCTGGTAAACGGAGGTGTCGATGCCGCACGCGCGCAGCACGTTGGGGTTCACCATGCCGCAGCCGCCCCATTCGATCCAGCCCGGTCCGCCTTTCTTTTGCGGGAACCACAGGTCGACTTCGGCGCTGGGTTCGGTGAAGGGGAAGAAGGACGGGCGGAAGCGGGTTTTCGCCTCGGGGCCGAACATGGCGCGGGCAAAGTGGTCCAGGGTGCCTTTCAGATGCGCCATCGTCAAGCCGCGGTCCACCGCCAGGCCCTCGACCTGGTTGAATACCGGAGAGTGCGTGGCGTCCAGTTCGTCGGCGCGGGAACACCTTCCCCGGCACCGCCACATAGACCGGCGGTTCCTGGCTCAGCAGCACGCGGGCCTGGACGGGAGAGGTGTGGGTGCGCATCACCAGGTTCGCGGGGTTTTCCGCGTCGCCCCCAACCGAGGTGGAATCCACATAGAGGGTGTCTTGCATCTGGCGCGCCGGGTGGTCCGCATCGAAGTTCAAGGCATCGAAGTTGAACCATTCGTGTTCAATCTGGGGGCCCTGGGCGATGTCCCAACCCATAGAGACAAAGAAGTCCTGGATTTCTTGCTGCAGCACCGTCAGGGGATGGCGCGAACCCAAGGGGTGGCGGGCCGAGATAACCGAGACGTCTACGGTTTCGGCCGCCAGCTGCTGGGCTTGTGCTTCCGTTTCGAGGGCGGTGGCGCGGTTTTCGTAGGCCGTTTTGATGGCGCCTTGGGCCGCGCCGAGGTTCTTTCCGGCCGTCGCTTTCTGTTCCGGGTCGAGGCCCCCAATCAGGCGTTTCGCTAAGGTGAGCGGGGCGGCGGCGCCGGTGAAGCGGTTGCGGACTTCTTTGAGTTGCGCCAAGTCGGTGGCGGTGGCGATGGCGGCCTGGGCGGCTGCCACTTCGGCGTCAAGTCCCCCCTGATCCAGCGGTGACAGTGTGGATTCGCTGTTTTCAGTCATTCTTCCCTCTATTACTTCTTGCGTTCCGGGCCGTGATTCCGGGCCGTTTTGCCCCTCTAACTTTAGTCGATTGGCCAGAAACTGGACAATCGAGTCTTAGTGGGTGGACAGCTTTTAAGGTGGGTGTGGCACAGACGGTTTTGGCCCGCTGGGGGGCGGGCCAAAACCATTGCGATATTAAGTTAGCGGCACTTGCGCGTGGATCTAATCCTTAGCGAGTCTTGCGACCCAGGCGACGAACCGCCAGCAGTGAGGCTGCACCGGCCAGCAACATAGCCAGGGCACCGGCGCCGGCCACAGTGACGTCCGAACCGGTCTTAGCCAAAGTCGGGGCAGCATTCTCGCCTGCCACGGGGACACCAGCCGGAACACCTTGCGGGGTAGCATGCTCACCAGCGATAGGCAAACCACCAGGCTGCAGCGGATCAATACCGGGTTGGGTCGGCCTCTGGGTCTCGTTAGCTACCGGAACAACCGGGATGCCTTTGCTGTAATCGGGTTTCTCATTCCCACCGTTGCCGGGCTGGTCGTTGTTAGCTGGAGGCTGGGGGTCAGTACCGGGGAAGGAAGGAATCACCGGACCATCGGGGTTGGTAGGCTTGGGGGCTGGAGTGTGTGCAAGGTGAAAGAGATAATTTTCTTCGCTTCATCATCGGCATTCTTTAGCGTCGAATCGAGGCCATCTGTGCCCATTGCGTTGGTTCGGTCGTATGCATTGATGTTACGATCCTGCACACCAGACCACTTGAAGGTAAAACTCCTCTCGATGATACCACCGGGGAACATTCGATTAATTAGACGCAGGTCCCAAGGTTTGAGTCCCATCTTTGAAGTATCGACAACTGCTGTACCGGTGAAGTAACCGGTAACTTTCCCGCGTGCGGTAAAGGTAGCCTCTCCAGGAGATTGCACCTTCACGCCTTTGACGTTCAGAATAAAGGAATTATTCTTCATAACATTCAAGGCATCCACGAAAGTCTTGTACAGAAGAGGCTCATTTGGTTTGGTGAACGTATCATTCAAAGTCATCTGGACATAGACAGTTTTTCCATCCTTTGAAGCAGTTACACCACCTGCAGGAATGTGGAACAGATTATCCTTGGAGTACAGAGTGTATGCACCAGGTTCTGTTGTACTCGGAAAAATAAGCTCGGCGGGGACTTCCATGACGGTAAGGAAGTTCGAAGTAATATCTTTTACAGTCATGCTTTTCATCAGCATCTCATACGCTTCGTTTTTGTCATATCCCAAAAACGTTAAGTACATACCGTATTTCGACAGTGTCTGTTCCTCGTTTTGCTGCACTTCGTGAGGCACGGTAGAGGCATCCATAGCTGCGTGGAAGGTGAAGGTGTCACCATTCTTCACTTCATAAACGCCTGCATTCTGCGTGTCGGTTTTCCCGTCCTTTTCCGCAGTAATATCTACCAGCACATCGGTGGTAAAAATTCTACCGCCAAAGTTCTTACCCTCCCATGCATCAGGGCCCGGCACGGGAGTGGTGGGGGCGACGTAAGGGACATCCTGATTCTTCTCTACCTCAGTCTTATCCTCAGCCTTCTCGTCAGACTTCTCTTCGGCGGCCTTCTTGTCATCAGAGGTGGCCTCGCCCTCGACGCGGGTGGTTTTTCCTTCCGCGGCTGTCTCATCGGCGCTTCCTTCGCCGGTGGCTTCCTTGTCCTCGGTGGCGGTTTCATCCGCGGCCGGGGTGTTGCCTTCGTTAGCGGTAGCGCCTGCGTTGTTGACTTCTTCAATTCCTCCGAGGCTCACATTGCCCAAGTCATCATTACCGGTAGCGAAAGCGGGGGTGGCCATGCCGCCGAAGCTCACGCCAGCCACCAGCACAGCGGCGGAACCAGCCAGCATCACGCGCTGACCAATCTTCTTTACGGGGACCAGGCGGGTCAAAAAGCGGGAATCAAGCTGTTTCATCTGTCGAGGGTTCCTCTCGTCGTTCTTTCAGTTTTTGTTCTCGTTATGAATATATCGGTTACGAACAGAGAGGGTTGAGTTATTTACTTGAACAGAACAACTTTGTTAGAACAAAGCCGAAAATTGGCGCGCTTAGCAGCAAAGACGCTGAAATCACCCGAAAAACTCGCGCCTGATCAGGGTTTATGCATCATCCATAGAGAAAGCATTACGCATTTTTAAGGAAGCTATGAAGAGGACCTCGTTCAAGAGTTCATCGGTGGCCGCCTGGAGCAGGTCAGAGATGTCTTGGTTGGCCCGCACCAGCACGTCACGCACCTGGGTGGAACCGGACCAGGCGGCCTCGCCCAGAGCGGCGACCTCGGCATCGGCACACGCAATCCGGGCCCGAGCCTGGGACGTAACCAAGAGCTGGTAACGACGAATCACTGCCGCACATTGTTGGAAGTGAGCATCAGAAATCGCTGCGATCAAGCGGTTTTGCCAATAATGATGCGCGGTGGAAACCCGCGTGGTAGTTCCCGCCAAGTATTCAGGAGTCACGTCCACCCCGGCAAAGAAAGGCACCATGACGTTGAAGGGCATAGACCCGAAAGCCACCCAGTGCAGACCCAGAGAAGCCCCGGGCAAAGCTGGGCGAAGTTGCAACGCACCCACCGAAGAAGTGCGATTAATCCCAACGGGACGGTACTTGCCGCGCATAGTTGCATCACCGAACCGTCCATAGGGATCGAAATCAGTGCCTTGGTAGTGATTCGACAGCCCAGATTTCACGTCTTCCATAGTTATCTTGTGCTCCGGCACCCGGCACCACGGCAGGTCATCGGACTGGGGGTGGTAGTCCGCACCGGGCCCCTCCCACACAGAAGTGCACGGATTGAAGTAGCGCTGCAAGGCCCAGACGCGCGGAGTGTTATAGGTGTGGTCCATGTCAGAATGCGAACCGAAAGCCAAACGCGGATTGAAAGGACCCGAAGCCATAGAGAGGTCCAGGTGGTTGTTCCACACAAAGTCGCGCAAGTCGGGGCTGCACAGGTGATTCCAGCCCTCGCCGTAAGCATCGTCCCAGTCAAAGGAATCCAGACCCAGCTGGTTGGCAATCACGGCATAGCAGTCATCGGGCAGACGCTTGGCCATCCAGTGGTGACCCCCGATGGTCTCCACCCACCACACCTCGTTCACGTCGGCAATCGCGATGCCGTTCATTTCGTAAGTACCGTAAGTCTGCAGCAGCCACCCCAGGCGCTCCACCCCTTCGCGGGCCGTGTGGATATAGGGCAGCAAAATAGTCAAGAGGTCCTCTTCGCCGATGCCTCCCGGGCGGGCGCCACGTAACCCGGCTCCCCCACGCGGCCGCGGCCCTCGACCCGTTCCACCAAAGGATCACCGGCCAGAACCCGCGGGTTCGAAGTCAAGGTTTCCGTAGCGGAGACCGCGACGCGGGCAGAGTTGATCCCCGCCGAAGCCCACAGTCCCTTGTGCGGATCCACATCGGGGAAACAGGTGTATTGCAAAGGATTATCCGGCAGCTCCAGATCCAAGCCAGAAATCACCGAGTGATAGTTGCGCGGCTGGTCCTGGGGTTGCACCACTACGAATTTTCTTTTGCTTCGAAGCTGTTCGCGCCGGAATCATCCGTGCGCGCCACCATCACCGAACCATCGTTAGAAGCGTTCTTGCCGACCAAGATTGTGGTGCAACCCATTTTCCCCATCCTTTACCTGACTAAGAGCTTTAGCCCCAGGTTATCAGCACCGTGCGAATTCTGCGGGGAAGTGGCAAAAGTCATAAGATAAAGGCAGTTCCACACCGATTGGAAAAGGAGACCTCCATGAGCACAGCTGCCAGCCCTTCTCTTGGGCCCAAGCCAGGCAAACCTTTCCGGGTACATCACGTTGCGCAGTACTTTCAGGCCGGCCGCAAACTCACGATGCTGACCGCCTACGATGCCTTGACTGCCCGGATTTTCGATACGGCCGGGCTGGATATGTTGCTGGTGGGCGACTCTTACGGGACTACGATGCTGGGATTCGATTCGACGGTACCGGTTACCTTAGAGGACCAGGTGCGCGCCACCGCGGCCGTGGCCCGAGGCACCCAGCGGGCGCTGATTTTGGCGGACCTGCCTTTTGGCAGCTACGAAGCCAGCCCCGAACAGGCGGTGCAATCCGCCGTCGCCTTGATTCGTGCCGGAGCTAACGCGGTGAAGCTGGAAGGTGGGCGCCGCGTACTGCCACAAGTCCATGCTATAGTTGCGGCCGGAATCGCCGTGATGGGACACCTGGGATTCACCCCGCAATCCGAAAACTACTTGGGGGGCAAACGCATCCAAGGACGCGGTGATTCCGCACAGGCCGAACTGCTGGCAGATGCCCGCGCCTTGGAAGAAGCCGGAGTATTTTCTGTGCTTTTCGAGATGGTGCCAGACCGGGCCGCTCGCGAAATCCAGGAGCAGCTCTCGGTGCCGATTATCGGCATCGGGGCGGGCCCCAACGTGGCGGGACAAGTCCTGGTGTGGACCGACATGGCAGGGATGCAGGATTGGCGTCCCTCTTTTGCCAAGGCTTTCGGGCAAGTCGGTGCCGCCTTGCAAGAAGCCGCCAGCGCCTACGCCAACGAGGTCCGCGCCGGAACCTTCCCCGGCACCGCCCACTACCACCCCGAATAGGCCACTGCCCCACCCCCGCCGCGCACCGAAACCCAAACCGCGAACCTCGAACCGGGGACCAAAACCAAAAACCCAAACCGCGAACCTCGAACCGGTATGAAGCAACTGAAAAAGATATTTGGAATGACTCAAGACACCACCAACCTGACCGCGCTGGCCGCCCGCGCCCCCCTAGGAACCTTGAAGCCCGGACGAATTTCCGCCACTCGCCCCGTCCCGGCCCAGATCGAACGCCCGGAATACCTGTTCCACGACGGACCCGAACGCGTCACTGCCTCGGACGTAAAGAGCCCCGAAACTGTGGAAAAAAATCCGCCGGGCCGGGCGAATCGCGGCCGACGCCATCGCCGAGTGTGCCAAACACATCCGCCCCGGCGTCACCACCGACGAGTTAGACCGCATCGCACACGACTACATCATTTCCCAGGGAGCCTACCCGTCCTGCCTGGATTACATGGGGTTCCCCAAATCCATCTGCACCTCGATCAACGAAGTGATTTGCCACGGCATCCCCGACGACCGACCCCTAGAAGACGGCGACATCGTGAACCTGGACATCACCGCCTACAAGGACGGGGTCCACGGTGACACCTGCGCCATGTTCAGCGTCGGGGAAGTTGACGCCGAATCGCAGCTGCTGTGTGAACGCACTAAAGAAGCCATGATGCGCGCCATCAAAGCCTGCAAACCCGGACGTCCCATCAACGTGATCGGGCGCATCATCGAAGCCTATGCCGGGCGCTTCGACTATGGGGTGGTGCGCGACTACACCGGGCACGGCGTGGGCGAGGCCTTCCACTCTGGCTTGATCATCCCCCACTATGATTCTCCGCGCTATAACACCATCATGGAAACCGGCATGGTTTTCACCATCGAACCCATGTTGACGCTGGGTTCGATCGCATGGGAACAGTGGGACGACGGCTGGACCGTGGTGACGAAAGACCGCGGCCGCACCGCCCAGTTCGAACACACCATCGTAGTGACCGAGGACGGCGGGGAAATCCTGACGCTGCCCAGCGCGGCGTAATTCGCTTTCAAACACATTGCCTCAGCTTTGCCAATCGCGTAGAGTTTTAGGGTACGCACCGGCAAACAAAGGAGTACCTCGTGGCTACTGGATTTGGCATCGACATCGGCGGTTCTGGCATCAAAGGGGCATACGTCGACTTGGAAACCGGGGATTTCGTGGGTGAACGCCTGCGCATTGAAACTCCCAAACGTTCCACCCCCGATGCCGTGGCGGCCGTCTGCAACGACATCCTCTATGAAAAGCAAGTGTCGATGGACATGCCCATCGGCCTGACCGTGCCCGCTCCGGTGAAACACGACGTGGTTTCCTTCATGGCGAATCTGCACCAGGATTGGGTCGGCACCGACGTGCGTTCCCTGATGCGCAAACACACCGGCCGCCTGGCAAAGTGCGTCAACGACGCCGACGCCGCGGGTTACGCCGAGGTCCGCTACGGCGCGGCCAAAGACGTGCCGGGCTTGGTTATCGTCACCACCCTGGGCACCGGGATTGGCACCGCGCTGGTCTACAACGGCATCCTGGTGCCGAATTCAGAGCTGGGTCACCTGGAGCTGGACGGCCACGACGCGGAAACCCGGGCCTCTTCCGGGGTAAAAACGAAAGAAGACCTGTCTTACAAGAAATGGGCCAAGCGCCTCCAGCGCTACTATTCGCACCTCGAATTGCTCTTTAGCCCGGACTTGTTCGTCGTGGGCGGAGGCGTTTCCAAGAATCACGAAAAGTTCCTGCCTCTGCTGGATCTAGGACCCCCATCATCCCCGCCCAGCTGCGCAACCAGGCCGGGATCGTGGGTGCCGCCGCCCTGGCTTACGGGGTATAGTGCCTTCCCGGGTCGAGGTTCGGTTTTCGCCTTCCCGGTTCGAGATTCGGTGTTTGGGGTGCGCAGTTTAAAGTGCGGAAAAGCCGGGGCATAAGCCGGATTCTGTAAGACGCCTTCGTTACCTAGCGACGTCCCGGTAATCATTTCTCTAGGACGCGCGTTGCCGCGCGCCTCCAGCAGCCTACCCGCAAGCCGAGGACGGGCCGCCCAGCCTGCTGCTTGGCCTTGCTCCGGGTGGGGTTTGCCCTGCCACGACTGTCACCAGTCGCGCGGTGAGCTCTTACCTCGCCGTTTCACCCTTACCGCAACCGCTTGGCGGTGGCGGCGGTTTCTTTTCTGTGGCACTTTCCCGCGGGTCGCCCCGGGTGGCCGTTAGCCACCACCCTGCCCTGTGGAGTCCGGACTTTCCTCGCGTCGCCGCCCTTGGGCTGCGACCCGCGATTACCCGCCCGGCTTTTCCGCGCTGTCCATCATAGCGAAAACTCGCGCCCCACCGCAGGTACCAACACCACCCATCCCCAAAGGCCGACCTCGACCGGGGACCGAAACGCCGGCCTCGACCGGGGTCTTTACTGGGTGCGCACCAAGATGACTTCGTGGTCCTCGCTGACAATCACATCGTCGGGCGCGGCGGTTTCCAGGCGGCTGACCTCCGCCGTCGAGAACTCGAGATAGCGACCCACGGGCCGCACCCCGTGCACCTCGACCACTCCCAAACCGCCCGTCGCGCGGCGGCAAGCATCGTATTCCTCCAGCAGCTCGGCGGGCATCCCCTGGGTCAGGTCCGCCCGCGCGGCCAATTCGCGGTCCAAGTCGCCTTGCAGATTCGAGGCCTCGGCCCCCATAGAAGCCTCAAGTTCCGCCTGTTCTGCCTGCAACGCGGCCTGCGATTCATTCAGGTCCGACTGGTGCTGCGTCGCGGCTTCCACGGCATCCATGGCTTCCAGCGCGCGGTCCTCGAGCTCTCCTTGCCGGGCGGCCAGCAGGCCCAGTTCCTCTTGGATGCGCTCCATTTCCTTGGGCGAAAGCGTGCCGGAATCCAGGCGTTCGCGCTGGGTGCGGGCGCGTTCCTGGACTTTCTCTACCTCGGCTTCCGCGCCTTTCACCGCGCGCTGCGAGTCTTTTACCCCTGCACTGGCCAGCGTCAGTTTTTCGTGCAAACCCCTGCAATTCTCTGGCGATTTCCGCCAGCCGAGCCGCGGCCGGCAGAGTTTTCAACTGGTGGCGCAAACCGGCGATTTTCTTGTCGAGCTCTTGGATTTCCAGCAGTTTCACCTGGGCTTCGGGGGCGGCTTTCATGGGTTTTCCTTCCGGGTCGGGACTTACTTCAGTCTACATCTTGCCTGGCAGTGGGCAGATACGCGTCCCAAGGTTCGGAAATCACCTGACTGATGCGGGTTTCGATTCGCGGCCGAGGCCCTGTGGTTTCGGTGGTTGCGGTAATGGTTTTGGTAGCGGTGTTCGTGGCGTAGTCCGCCCCGGTCGAGGTCGCCGCGTGGGGTCCCAGCGCAGCGCAAAGTTCCAGCTGCGCGGCCAGTTTCCCCAACCACAACCACTCACTGGCCCAGTGCGAAGGCACGATCAAAGCCGGAGCGGGCCGCACAGTTCGAGTATCTGGCAGATAGCTTTCCTGCTCCAGGAAATCGCTGGCGGGGTGGTGGCGCAGATCGGCCGTAACAAAGGCATCGGCCCCGGCTTCGCGGGCGGCCTCCAGCAGGGACTGTCCCGATCCCCCCGAAACCGCCAAGACACGCACCTGGCGGTCCAGGTCTCCGCCGATCAAGATCCCCGCGGGGGAAGCCGGCAACAACTCCGAGAGCCGCTCGGCGATTTCACCTACCGTATAAGGCTGCGACAGCGGACCCACCCGGCCGATGCCGAGCTCAGGGTGATCGCGCAGCGGTTGCAGCGGACGCCAGGTATTTGCCGACAGACCCGCGGCTTCGGCCAATGCTTCGGCCACGCCCAAGCGTGCAGAATCTGCGTTGGTGTGCGCGTTGAACAGCGCCACTGAGGCGCGAATCAGGCGGTGTACCACGCGGCCCTTCGCCGTGTCGGTCGAGACAAAAGACGTGCCGCGAAGGAACAGCGGGTGGTGCGTGATGACCATATCAGCCCCCCATTCCAGGGCTTCATCCACCACTGCCTCGCAGGGATCCACCGCCAGTAAAATCTTGGTGACCGCCTCGCCGCGGTCCCCGCAAATCAGGCCCACCCGGTCCCAGTCCTCTTGCAGAGCGGGAGGATAGAGCGCATCCATCCATTCCGCAACGTCGCCGACACTCCAAACCGCATTGTTTTCGTCCATAGTTCAAGCATAGCTGTAACGGGGTGCGCCTGGGCGGGCGCGAGTGTGAGGGTAAAATGTCGCAGTGATTGATTACTCTCCGCTGCGGGCTCTGCGCGCCGCCGCTTTGCGCCACCCCGACCGCCTCTCGATGGCGTGGATACGCCACTCGACCCCACCGCGAAACCCGGCCCGGCTACCACGCCACCACCGAACCTCGACCCGGGCCAAACCCAAACCCCCGCCACCTCGACAATGCGGTGGAGCGTGGCCGAATCCCTGTGGCGCGCCACCGAACTGGCGGCGTTTTTGCGTCGCCACCACACCCGCCCCGAGGCCCGACTGGTGGTGATCGGGCCGAACTCGCCGTGGCACCTGACTACTTTCGTCGCCGCCGCGGCACTTCCCGCCGTGACGGTGCCGCTGGACCAGCACCTGCCGGCCTCGCGCCTGGCCGATGTCCTGCGGCATTGCGAACCCAGCTTCATCTTTTATGACCCGGCTCTGGGCGCGAAAGTTTTCGCCGCCGCCGAAGCCGCGCACCTGGCCACCCCGGCGAAACTCTATGACTTCGAACAGCTGCGCCTGTTGACCGAACGTCCCAAAACCCTGACTGATTCCCTGGAAACCGCGCTGCGTGCCCGCGCGACCTTCCCCGACGCAGCCCTGCCTATCTGCGCGGATTCCCCCGGCGCCATCATTTACACCTCCGGCACCGCCGAACGCCCCAAAGGCACCGTGCTGAGCTGGGAAAACCTGTGGTGGGGCTGCCAGAACTTCCGCGACGCTTTTGAATACGGGCCGGATTGCGTCGAAGGCGTCAGCGCCCCGCTGTCTCACATCGGCGGCTTTAACGGCACCACCACGGATTTGTTTTCGCGCGGCTCCACCGTCGTGATCTTTGACCGCTTCCACCCCGCCACCATCCTGGAGGCCATCCAGACTTATCGCATCGAGATGATGTTCGCTGTGCCCACCATGTGGCGCCGCCTGGCGGAGCTGGCCGAGGCGGGCGGGTACGACACTTCCAGCTTCACGCGCTGCCTGGTCGGGGGCGCGGCCTGGGAACCCGGACTGGCCCAGCGCCTGATCGACCTGGGGTGGGGGCCGATAAACATCTGGGGAATGACCGAACAGAGCGCCTCGGGAGCCTGTCAAAGCACCGCTATGTTGACGGGTCGCGAAGACAGCGTGGGTCTGGCTTTCCCCACACCCAGCTGCGCATCACGGCCCTCCCCATCGAGGACGAGGCTGCGGTTTCCGCCGTGGGTGGGGTTAGCCCGGTCGAGGACCTCACTGCGGTTCGGGGGAAAGCTGGGGTTCGCGGCGGGGAGGTACCCGCGGGGAAAATCGGCCAGATCGAGTGCCGCGGCCCTTCGGTGGCCCGGCAGTACTCGCGACCCTAAACTCACCGCGGCTACGATTGATTCCCCAAGTGGTTGGCTGCGTACCGGGGACCCTAGGTTTCATCGATTCCGAGGGTTTCTTGCACCTGGTGGGGCGCATCTCTGACACTATAAACACCGGCGGGGAAAAGGTTTTCGCCTCGCGCATCGCGAGGGCGCTTTGTGCTCACCCCGGCATCTCGGAAGTGCAGGTTATCGGGGTTCCAGACCCGGATTGGGGTCAAGTCGTGGCGGCGGTGGCGGTGGCCCCAGATCCCCAGAAAGCCCCAACCCTCGAAGAACTGCGCGAGTTCTGTGCCGCTGTCTTGGCGCGACACGAACTGCCGCGCCGCCTCCACTTTGTCGAACAGATTCCCCTAAACACCAACGGAAAAAGCCGATCGCCAGGCCCTGCGCGCCCTGTTTGAAACCGAGGCATAACACCGTAACGGACGGCCTGACGGGAACCGAAAGGGAAGGCCTCGAACCCAAACCCTAGGCTTCGGTCTTGGCGCCGTGACAGCTGACGGGGCCGGAACGCTTTGACAACAGAAACTCGGCTTCTTGCAGGGCGGGTTTGTCGTTGGCTTTCCAGGTGGTGGAACTGCGGGGGAACCGGGCGGCCATAGTGGTGCATCGCCGCCACCCACAGTTTCCCGGCTCGATAGCTGGAACGCACCAGCGGGCCGGCCATACAAGCCGCGAAACCCATCTGCAACGCCAGGTGCTTCAGCTCCAAGAACTCCTGTGGTTTCACCCAGCGCTCCACCGGCAGGTAACGCTCGGAAGGACGCAGATACTGGGTCAGCGTCAAGATATCCACCCCGGCCTGCACCATGTCGCGCATCGTGGATTTAACCTCGGCGCGTTCCTCGCCCAGTCCCAGAATCAGATTCGACTTGGTGATCATCCCGGCTTGTTTGGCGTGAGTCAACACCTCCAGGGATTTGCGATAATCAAAGGCGGGACGCACCGTCTTGAACAGTCGCTCCACGGTTTCCAAGTTGTGGCCAAAAACCTCGGGGCCGGAGTCGAACACTTCGCGCAAAGCCTGGGTTTGCGCGTCGAAGTCATCCACCAGCAGCTCCACGCCGGTGCCGGGGCACAGCTGGTGGATCTGGCGGGTGGTCTCGGCGTAGAGCCACGAGGCGCCGCCCTCTACGTCGTCACGCGCCACCCCCGTCACCGTCACGTAGCGCAGGCCCAAGTGCTGTACGGTTTGAGCCAGGCGCAGGGGTTCTTCGGGGTCGAGTTCCTGGGGTTTACCCGAGGCGATGTCGCAAAAACCACAGCGCCGGGTACAAATCGCCCCACCCACCAAGAACGTGGCTTCGCGGTCCTCCCAGCATTCGAAGATATTGGGGCACCCCGCCTCGGCGCACACCGTGTGCAGCGAGGCGCCGCGCATCAAGCCGCGCATCTCTTCGTATTCGGGAGAATTCCGGGCGGTGATTCGCATCCACTCCGGGTGCTTTTCGCGCGGAGTCTGGGCGTTCTTTACCTCGAGGCGCAGCGGTTTACGAGTGCGCTGCCCTGGCAAAGTCGACATCTATCTGTTTCCCTCCTGGGGGCCGCGGCGGGGCGCGGTCCGCATAGTTTCTGTGCCAATTTTAGCGTGGTGGGTCAAATAATCTTGAGGCTGTCCAAGGCGGCTTTACCGCGGCGGCGTGCCTGGTCGGCGTCGGTGCCGCTGGCCAGCACCACCGCCATGCGGCGCCCCGGATGCGCCACCGGTTTACCGAAGATCCGCAACTCTATCGCGCCTCCCGCGCCGCCGTCCTCACCCCGGACTGTACCCGAACCGGAACCGCTGCCTTCGCCGGAACCGGAGGCGATGTCCTCGACCCGGGCACCACCACCCAAAACCTGGGCGATGCCCTCGAAACGGGGATTTTCGGACTCTATCCCAGACTTGAAAGGCACCGAGGCGCCCGCCGCGATTCCCGGGTCCATCGAGGGGTCCAGCGGGAGGCCCAAAATCGCCCGGGCGTGCAGGTCGAACTCGCTTTGGCGCTGGGTCAGCATCGTCACCATCCCGGTGTCGTGGGGACGCGGGGAAAGTTCAGAGAAGTACACCTGGTCGCCCTGGATAAAGAGTTCCACCCCGAAAATCCCCAGCATCGGATAGGGCTCTGTCGCGGCGCTGACTTCGGCCAGGGCATCGGTGACGGCTTTCGCGGTGGCTTGAGCCTTTTCCAAAGTGGCCTGGGGCATGGCTTGGGGCTGCCAGGATTCCACGTAGTCGCCGTGTTCCTGGCGGTGCCCGATGGGGGCGCAGAAACTGGTGCACACCTGGGTGGGATCGGCGGGGTCCAGGTGGCGAATCGTCAGCAGGGTGATTTCGTAGTCGAAGTCGATCTGTCCCTCAACGATGACGCGGCCGGTGTCGGCGCGGGCCCCGTCCGAGGCTTCTTCCCACGCGGCGCGCAGGCCCTGGGGGGAAGTCACGCGGGACTGGCCGTGGCCCGAAGAAGACATGGTGGGTTTGACGAAACACGGGAAACCCACCTCTTGGGCGGCCAGGCACAGGGCATCGAAGGAATCCGCGAAGGCGTAGGGGCTGGTGGGGACCCGGCATGCTGAGCGGCTAAAGTGCGGATGCCTTGGCGGTCGAAAGTCAGCTCCACCACCTTCGCCGTGGGCACCACCCGGATACCGGCCGCGGCGGCCTCGACCAAGGCGCTGGCGGCCAGCTTCTCTACCTCGGGGACGATCAAGTCCGGGGCGACCTGGGTGATGAGTTCACGCAAGGCCTGGGCGTCGGTCATGTCGACCACGCGAGACTGGGTGGCGACTTGCATGGCCGGCGCTGCCACATAGGAGTCCACCGCCACGACTTCCACACCCAGTCGCAGCAGGGAAATCGTCAGTTCTTTGCCCAGTTCCCCAGACCCTAGCAGCAAAACTTTCAGGGGGAAACTGAGGGGGAAAGTTTGGGGGGAATCGTAGGAGGAATCGTAGGAGGAGTTCGCCGTTGACATGTGTTTATCCTATCCGATGAAGGGCGCCAGCAAGGGACTCAGGCGAGTCTGCAGAGCCTCGGTCAACACAGCTGCGGCCTGGTGGATGTCGACTTCGCGGCCCTCTTCGTGCAGCGAAGTCACTCCCGCATCGGCCAAACCACAGGGAATGATGCCGGTAAAGGCCCGGTCAAAGTCGGGGTGCAGGTTCAACGCCAATCCGTGCAGCGTAGTGGCTTGCACCACTTTGAGGCCAATCGCACAGATCTTGCGGTCCAGACCCTGAGGGTTCGCGGGGTCTTGGGGCTTGGGAGGCAACCATACCCCGGCTCGCCCCTGAATCGTGAAGGCCGGCAGCTCCCAGGTATCGCGCACCACGTCCAGGACCGCGCCTTCCACCGCGCGGATATAGGCCACCAGATCCACGGGTTCACGCAGCTTAACCACCGGGTAAATCACCAGCTGGCCGGGCCCGTGCCAAGTAATCGAGCCCGCCCGGTCGGTGCGAACCACCGGCAGTTCGCGATTCAAAAGGTCGTGTTCGTGGGTGTTGCGCCCCGCGGTGTAGACCGGCTGGAACTGGGAAAGAATCAAAGTGTGGTCGCGTTCCTGCTCACGCACCTGGGCCCAGACTTCGCGCTGCAGTTGGTCCACTTCGCCGTAGTCCGCCAAGCCGCGATCCAAGAGGTTCAGAGTCTGCACTCCCATATTATGCCCCCGTTTGGGCCGGGCTCGCTGAATCTGGTATTCTCTAACTCGCGTTGGACTCATAGCTCAGTTGGCTAGAGCATCTCGTTTACACCGAGAGGGTCGGGGGTTCGAGTCCCTCTGGGTCCACGAAGATGTCTCGGGAGGCCCCTTGGCCTCCCGAGACATTCTTTTATGCAGTTATCCCCTAACGCGTTAGGAACTTTTACGAAACCTTGCTATCAGACCGCTTCGGTCAGGGCCGCAATGGGCGAGGCCTTGGCCGCGTTACGCCCAGGAATCCACGAGGCCAGCAGGGCCGCCAGCACCGCGATTGCTACGGATGTACCCAGCTGCCACCACGGCACCGAGAACACAATTTGCACCCCGCTGGAGGACACGAAAGGTATCGCCAGCAATCCCAGCCAGCCATAGAGCAAGCCCAAAACCACCCCGGTAATCGAACCGACCAGGCCAATCAGCAGGGCCTCGAAGGCCATCATCAGCTTCAAGCCGCGCCGCGTCATCCCCACGGCACGCAGAATCCCGTTCTCGCGGCGTCGCTCCACCACCGACAGCGCCAAGGTGTTGGCCACACCCACCAGCGCCACCAGCACGGATATCGCCAGCATCGCCACGATTCCCCACGTCAGGGCCGACACCACAGTGTTGACCATAATGCGGTTAGCTCCGTTGCCTTGCACCTCGGACTGTCCCAAGGTCCGGTTCAAAGTAGCGGACAATGCCGTCATGTCGGTGGTGGTGGCCTGGTCCTCCATCATGATGTAGGCCGTGTTTTCGTGAGTTATCTGTCCCAGTACCAGGCCGGGGTCTGTTCCCGGTTCGCGGCCCCCCGTGGTGGTTGTGGGGGTGGCCTGGGTGGGTTTCGTGGTGGTGTCAGTAGAGACCGGTACGGTCAGTTTCGCACCCTGTTCGAGGCGCTGGAAGTTTGCCGGGGACACCGTCAGGCCCGGAACCTCGACCAGCACCGGACGCAGCGAGAGCTTGACCCCGCCCACACTGAGTTGCACTCGGGTGGAATCGGTCCATTCCTGGTCCCAATTCCAACCGCTGACCCACACTTCATCGTCTTTCACCCCACTCAGCGCACCGCGAGAGTTTTTGGCATTTAGCTCCACCGTGTGGACCCGGCGCACCACCGGGGCGACTGAATCATCCGCGGCGGAATCCTTTACTTCGACATTCACCGTGTCACCCAATGTAACCGCCTGAACCCCCGCGGAGGTACGAATCGCATCCAGGGAATCCGTGGAAATCGGCTGATCCGAAACCGCGACGAAGTCCACCGGGGCTTTTTCCACCAAGACCTGGTTCACGGTTTCCCGCAGAGAAGTACTGCCCACCAGCATCGTCGCCACCAAAGTAATACCCATAGTCAAGGCGGTAACCGTTGCGCCGGTACGCCCCGGGTTACGCCGGGTATTTTCCGCGCCGAGGTCCGCCACCACCGAACCTCGACCCAGCAACTTACCCGACCACAACGTCAGAGACGGGGTCAACAGTTGCAGCGCTATCAACACCCCGACGAAACTCAGCAACGAGCCAAAGAACATCAGGACGAAACGCATCAGCAGTTGGTCCGAGCTGGGATCCGTCCCGGCCCCCAGGCTATAGCCGAATGCCACGACTCCCGCGTCCAAGATGATGGCCAGGGCCGCCAAAACGGATTTGAAAACCGCGCGGCGGCGTTGCACGTAGGCGGCATCCTCGGGATGCAAGGCCTCCATGGGGGAAACCTGGGCGATGCGGCGTGCCGGTGCGGAAGACCCCAGCAGCGTCGTCACCACGCCCACCGAGAAAGACACCACGAAGTGCCAGGCGCTGAAGGCGCCCAGGGACTCCGACAAGTTCACCGTCAGGCCCGAAAGTAGATTCGCGGCGGTGGCCCCGGCCACACCTAAGGCGATGCCCAACAGCGCCGAAACCACGCCCACCACCAGGGCTTCGCGTCGCACCAGGGAACGAATCTGGGAACGCGTCGCCCCAATCGCGCGCAGCAAGGCCAGTTCGCGTTTGCGTTGCGCTAACAAGACCTGGAAGGTGATAGAAACCACGATGATGGCCACCAAAGTAGAGAGCACTGGGAAGATCAACAGTAGAGCCGTCATGATTCCCGCCCCTCCAGTGAAACCATCCAGCTGTTTAGAGACATATTCCGCCTGCGGCATAACCTTGATGGGAAGACCCAGCTGTTTTGCACTTTGCTGAATCTGGGACACCAATTCGCTTTGCGACACTCCCGGTTTCGCACTGAGGAGCAGCAGCTGGGGCTGGTAGTTGGCCGGCAGGCTGGCCTCCACGAAGTCTCGATACAGCTGCGGGGTGACCAGGGCTTGGCTATAGAAGGTCACGGCACCTACGGTGATGCCCGTGACTTTGAGTTCCCGGGTCTGGGGTTCTTCCCCGACTGGCCGACCCTGGGCATCGATGCGCAAACGCGTCATCTCTTCCAGACTCACCTTGTCCCCCACCGAAACCCCCAGAGAGTCGGCGCTGCTTTGATCCAGCGTCACTTCGTCGTCTGACTTAGGATAGGCACCCTGACGCAGCTCCGGCGCCTCGAAAGGCTTGGTGGGCAGCGCGGCAACAGCAGCCTGGGTTCCTTGGGAGCCGGAACGCAGCGACAAGAAAGTGGTGTAGACCGCCCGGCTGTAAGCCAAATCACTTTGTTTTTCCAAGGCGGCATACAGATCCCGCAACGAGGCTGGGACCTGGACGGAATCACCCGACCCGGTCTCGACCCCGGAACCACCCCCGGCGGCCTCGCCGCCTTCATCACCCACTGAAGCGTCGGAACCTTCCTCCATCGCGGGGGCGTCCTCGTCCAGGGTCACCACCACATCCGCACCGCGCGTATTGCCCGCCAAGGTGCGTTCCATCGAAGCGTAGAACCCCCCCGTCACGCCCAGACAAGTCAACATGAAGCCGGTGGCCAACATGATCGCCACCGCAGTGGCGATGTAGCGCTGCCAGTGTTCACTCAGGCTCGCGCGCAGCAATCCCTTCATCTCAGGCCACCTCGGCAATCTTGGTCTCGCTGGGGTGGAGCAGATCGGCGGTAATCGCGCCGTCGCGCACTACCAAGACCCGGTCGGCATATCCCGCGGCACGCCTGTCATGGGTCACCATGATGACGGTTTGACCCAGCTGGTCCACCGCAGCGCGCAACAGCCCCAGCACTTCGGTGGTGGAAGAACTGTCGAGGTTGCCGGTAGGTTCGTCGGCCACCAGCAGGGCGGGACGAGTAATCAAGGCGCGAGCCACCGCGACGCGCTGTTGCTGGCCGCCCGAAAGCTGATAGGGCTTGTGCACCAGGCGTTCTTGGAGATTTAGGGCGTGCACCACCTGGTCAAACCAGGTGGAGTCGACCTTTTTCCTGCCAGGCGCAGCGGCAACTCGATATTCGCCTTGACCGTAATGGTGGGAATCAAGTTGAAAGCTTGGAACACGAAACCGATGCGGTCGCGACGGAAACGCGTCAAAGTGGTGTCGTTCATCTGCCCCAGGTTCGAACCGTCCACCACTACCTGTCCGGAACTGAGGGTGTCCAGACCGGCCAAAACATGCAGCATGGTGGACTTCCCCGAACCAGAAGGACCCATAATCGCGGTGAATTCTCCGCGCCTGAACTGTAGAGAAACATTATTCAATGCGGTTACTTGAATGTCATCCTTGCCGTAAATCTTCGTTACCCCGTCGAGGGCGGCTATAGAGGGGTTCGCCGAGGTCGGCTCGGTCGGGTTTTGGGGGGTTGGAGGGGTCATCTTCAGTCCTCTTTTCTTCGTCTTCTATTACTTGGCACCACTTCTCGCGGCGTCTTTCTCTATCTTGTCGCAGCATTACCTGACTATCTATTGGGGTTGCCCCTGATTCATCCCTGAGCGGGATGTCGCCATCCCTTAGGCAGTGTTATCCTTAGCACCGCAAACACAAAAAGGAGGAAACCATGGATACTGTTGCAAAGAATATGGTTGATACCCTGGCGGCTTCCGGAGTGAAGCGCGTTTACGGGGTTCCGGGAGACTCACTCAATGGCCTCACCGACGCGCTGCGGAAATCCGGGATTGACTGGGTTCACGTCCGCCACGAGGAATCCGCCGCTTTCGCCGCCGGTGCCGAGGCTGCGCTGACCGGGGAAATCGCGGTTTGTGTGGGGTCTTGCGGTCCGGGGAACCTGCACTTGATCAACGGACTCTTTGATGCGCAGCGTTCGCGCGTCCCCGTGCTGGCCATCGCCGCGCACATCCCCACATCTGAGATTGGTTCGGGGTACTTCCAAGAAACCCATCCCCAAGAACTCTTTAGGGAATGCTCTGTTTACGTCGAATACGTGGCCGATCCGATTCAGATGCCGCGCATGCTGCGCACCGCCATGCAGGCCGCTATCTCGCAGCGAGGCGTCGCCGTCATCGTTATTCCCGGTGACGTCGCCCTGGCCGAGGCCGTAGATAAGACAGTGACGCCGGTGCGGGCTTCGCGTCCCCGCGTGATTCCTTCCGCCGATGAACTCTCGCGTGCGGCCGCCACTTTGAACGGCGCCCAGAAAGTCACCATACTGGCCGGTGCCGGGGTAGAGGGGGCGCGCATGATCTGGTGATAGAACTGGCCGATAAACTGGCCGCCCCCATCGTGCACACCTTGCGCGGTAAGCAGTTCATTGAATACAACAACCCCTTCGACGTAGGCATGACCGGTTTGCTGGGATTCGCTTCGGGCTACCGCGCCATGGAGAACTGCGACACCTTGCTGATGCTGGGTACGGACTTCCCCTACCGGCCGTTCCTGCCGGACAATGCCCAAGTCATCCAGATTGACCTGCGCGGGGAACATCTGGGTCGTCGCATTCCCCTAAAGCAAGGCATTGTGGGTGACGCGGCAGAATCAGTGAGGGAACTGTTGCCCCTGTTGCAGCGCAAGGAAAACCGTGGGCATCTGGAAGACTCCCTGTCTAACTATCGCAAGACCCGCGCCAAGCTGGATGATTTGGCCACGCCGCGTTCTGGCGACAAGCCCTTGCACCCCCAGTACGTGGCGAAGATGATCGACAAGCTGGCGGCGGATGACGCGGTGTTCCTGCCCGATGTGGGTTCTCCGGTTATCTGGGCCGCGCGTTACCTGAAGATGAACGGGCGGCGGTCCTTGATCGGGTCCTTTATTCACGGCTCTATGGCGAATGCGCTGCCTCAAGGTATCGGCGCGGCCGCTTCGCATCCGGGACGCCAGGTCGTGGCCCTGTCCGGTGACGGCGGGGTAGAGATGCTGCTGGGTGAACTTTTGACCGCGGTGCAGAACAAACTGCCGGTGAAGGTCGTGGTCTTCAACAACTCTTCGCTGAACTTCGTAGAGCTAGAGATGAAGGCCAGTGGTTTCGTCACTACCGCCACCGGCCTGGGCTCCCACGATTTGGCCGCCATCGCCACGGCTTGCGGCATGAGGGGATACCGGGTGACGGCTTCGGACCAGCTGGAATCCGTGATGCGTCAGGCTTTCGCCGAGCCCGGCCCGGCCCTGATTGATGTGCGTGTGGAACGCCAGGAACTGACCATCCCGCCTTCGGTAAAGCTGTCCCAGGCCAAAGGTTTTGCGCTGTACGCCATGCGGACCTTGCTGTCGGGTCGCGGGGATGAACTGGTAGAGCTGACCAAGGCTAACGCTCGCCAGATTATCTGAGGCTGAACACCACAGAAGGGCCCCGCGGGAGTTTTCCTTCGGGGCCCCTTTGCTGTGTCGTTTAGCAGGGTGTGATGCTGTTATGCCTATAGCTATCGGGCATGTTATCTAACTTGGCAATCCAATATGTGACTGCCACCGGGCTGTTTCCGAGTTTCGTAAAACGGTCGGAGCTAATTCGTGAACTGGCTCGCTGGGTTTGTCGTCATTGCGAGTCAACTGCTTTAGCTGGTCAATCAGCTGAGAGTTCTGCGCGGTTTCAGACGGCACCGCCTGCGCCGCAGGGTCTGGGCCAAGGGCGTGGCCACGGGAAAAACGCAATGTCCCGGAGAAACCAAGTTCCTCCGGGACAATTCCTTAGTAGCGGGGGCCAGATTTGAACTGACGACCTCCGGGTTATGAGCCCGGCGAGCTACCGAACTGCTCCACCCCGCGTCGGCCCGTCTACCCTACCAGGTATCCGGGCGAGCCTCAACTTTTAGCCGCGACCGAAGCCTTCGCCGAAGCATTTGGCGAAGCCTGCACCGTGGCATCTGCCCTAGCCTGCTTCGTCACCTCGGCCGTGGCTTCGGCTGTAGCCTCAGCCGTAGCCTCCGCAGCCTCGGCGCCACCGCCGAAAGTCAAAGCCAACTGTAGTTGCTTCTTCAACTCTTCCTGGGCTTTGCCATAGGCACTCCAGTCGCCGTTCTTTAAGGCTTCCTGGCCGTCAGCCATGGCCTTAGAGGCAGCCTCCAGTGCCAGGGCAAGTTGCTGTTCGCGTGTCAGGTTCGGGGTCGCCTTATCGCCACCGCCGCCACCGTCACCACTCCCCGCGTCCGCGTCCTCGCTGGTAACCGCACCGGAATCACCACCAAAGAGCTGATCCAGTGACCCTTGCAGAGTCGGGGCGAAACCAATCTTGTCACCGAAAGAAGTCAGGACGAAACGCAATAGCGGATAGGAAGTACCCGACTTACCTTGGACATAGACGGGCTGCACATAGAGCAAACCGCCACCTACCGGCAAAGTCAACAGATTCCCTCGAACCACGTCCGTAGATTGCTGGGAAAGCAAGTTCAAAGTTTGCGAAACCGAATCAGTAGTCTTGAACTTGTTCGAGACCTGACCCGGACCGGGAACCGCCAAATCCGAAGGCAGGGACAGCAAAGTCATCTTGCCGTAACCGTTACGCACCTTTCCGGCCTGGTCCCCCGTTTCGGAATCCACCGTCAAGTAACCCGTCAACACGTTCCTATCCGAACGCCCGTAAGGAATATAGGTCGAATACAGCGAGAACTCGGCGTTGGACTGTCCCGGAGCCTGCATCGTCAAGTAGTAGGGCGGCTGCAGCTGCGAAATCACGGTGGTGGAACCTTCATGAGTCGGGTCATCGGGCAGGTTCCAGAAATCCGAACCAGAGTAGAAGGACTTGGGGTCCGTAGTGTGATAACGCGCAATCAGGTTGCGTTGCACCTTGAAGAGGTCTTCGGGATAGCGCAGATGCGACATCAAGTCACCCGAAATCTTCGAAGCGGGCTGAAGCTGTCCGGGGAAGACCTTGCCCCAAGCATTGATCACCGGGTCGTCGGCATCCCACTGGTACAGCGTTACCGAACCGTCGTAGGCATCTACCACAGCCTTGACCGAGTTGCGCATGTAGTTCACGCGGTTCGCCAAGCCGATTCCGTCATAGTTAGAGCGCGAATCCGCAATCGCGGTGTTGAGCTCGACGTGGTTGGAATAGGGATAAGAATTCGAGGTCGTGTAGCCGTCAATAATCCACACCACCCGTTTGGGGGTCTTGGGGTCGTTATCCATATCCACCACCGCGGGATACACCTTGGAATCCAAGGTGAGATAGGGCGCCACCATGGCGACGCGCTCTATGGGGTTACGGTGGAACAGAATCTGAGAATCCGCGTTAACCTGCTTCGAGAAGAAAATCTCGGAAGACTGGAACTTGATGGCGTACATCAAACGCTCCCACAGGTTTCCGATCGAGGGACCGCCCTTTCCGCTGAAGGTGTTGTTCACACCCTTGTCCTTCGAGGCATCCGAGGGATAGTCGAATTCCTGGGGCGCGGAACCTTTCGCCCCACCCACAATCGAGTACTCCGGGGAATACTTGCCGAAATAGATGCGCGGCTCGTATTCACCCAGCGCCCCCTGGGAAGGAATCCCCTGCTCCCAGAAGTCCGGCGCCCCGTCGGCGCTGACCTTGGAACCATAGGCCGCCACCACGCCAAAACCGTGGGTAAAGACCGTGTGTTGGTTCACCCAAGACTGCTGTGACTCACCCAGCTGGGCGGTATCCAGTTCGCGCACCGCAATCACGGTGTCTTGAACCTTGGAGTCAATCTTGTAGCGATCCACCGAAAGGTTCTGGTCGAAACGGTAGTACTGACGGTTCTGTTCCAGCTGACCGAAAGTACGCGACACCACGGCGGGGTCCAGCAAACGAATCGAAGTGGTGGATTCGCTGTCTTGACGCAGCTGACCCGCGGTAGCCTCTGTAGTGGCGGTGTAGGTTTCTTCCTTTACATCCGCGATACCGAAAGCATCGCGGGTGGCAGCGATGTTGTGCGAAATATAGGGCGCCTCGAGTTCCTGGGCAGAGGGATCGACCTGAAAGCGCTGCACCAGCCACGGGTAAGCCCCACCCACCAAAATCGCCGAAAGGACCATCACGCCCACACCGGTAGCGGGAATGGCCCAAGTCTTGCGGAAAGCTCCGATGATAAACAGCACGGCCACCACCAGGGGAAATCCCCACCAAGATGTTTTTCGCCGGCAGCACCGCGTGAATATCGGTATAGGAGGCACCGCTGAACTTGTCGTGAGTGCCCATCAACAGGTCAAAGCGCTGTAGGTAATAACGCGCCGCCAATATCAGCGACAGAATGGCCAGCAGCACCGAGAGATGAATCCGGGTGCGACTGGGCACGTTTTCGATGGCGGTAGAGAGGTTGCCCTGCAGGTAATAGCGCGCCATCACGAACAGGCCCGCGGTAACGAAGGCATAGAACACCAGGGTTACCAGCTGTTGCGCCACGGGCAGGGTAAAGACAAAGAAAGATGCATCTTGGGAGAAATCGGATCCTTTGCCCCGAATGAGGAACGTTGGAACCACACTGCAAAGAGGTTCCAACTGGAAGACAGCGGCATCGCAATCGCCACTCCCGCCGCCAGGGGGGCCAAAATCAGCAAGACACGACGCCACGGTTCCAGCAAATTGTGCAGGTCCGATACGACGATACGGTCACGTTTCAGGGTTTCGCGACGAAGTTCCGCTTCGAGGTCATCGGCGAGGTCCTCGACTTTGTCGAATTCCAGTTCGAGGTCGACTACTTCGTCTTTGTCTTTATCAGCACCTTTCGTTTTCGCGGTGTCGGTGGTATCCCCTTTTCGAGGTTCGGTCGCGTCGCGTTGCTGTGCCCTGCGTTTGGCCTCGTCCATCTTTTTTTCGGCGTTTTTCCGGTTAGTAGCGCGGTTACGGGCAGCAGCGAAGGGGCTGGATTTAGCCGCTATGGCCAGGTTTGCCCACACTACCACAGCCACGAAGAGAGCTCCGATTGTCACCAAGCCGATCTTCCAACCCCAAGTGGTCAACACAATCGAGATGCGCCCCAGCTGCTGGTACCAAGCCAGCTCGGCCCACAGGGTGGAAGCCACCCCGATTCCCGCCACCAGCAACACCAAAATGGTGATCGTGGCTCGCAGGGGTCGACTGGAAAACACGGATTTCGACGCGGGGTTTTGCCCGTTGTTTCGAGGCCGGGGTTGCGAGGGTCCGCCAAAGGGATTGCGAGGTCCGGCCCCGCCTCCCCCACCATTGCCGCGACCCGCGCCGAAGATGGAACCGACATTAGATCCACTAAAGCTCAATTTCTGCCTCTTCTGTAGCCTTGCTTTTTTACATCCTTTCATAAAGGCCCTTTCCTTTCCATTCGGAGCCCGGCAAAGACCCCCTCGGCCAGCCCGGCGTGGAATAATGGCTGCATGACCGATAACGATTCCCTCCTAAAACCCGCGGACTCATTGCTGAATATGGCCTTTACCCCGGACGAAAACTCCGCCGCTACCAAGGCCTCGACCGAAAACTCCACCCCGGACCTCGCCCAGGTCCCCGCCATTGTCCGACTGGTGTGGCAACTGGATTCACAGTTGCAACCCTTGCCCGGAAACCGCATGGGACAGCTCTTTACCCTGCACCTGTTAGCTGACCTCCCCAAAGTGGTAAAGGATCTGCCAAAACCCGAGATGGAACAGATTCGCCAACACGCCACCGACGCCCCGGATACTTTGATTGCGCTGCCTTTCGCCATGCCCGACGACGGCAACGAGTTCCTCGAGAATCTGTCTCGCATCGTGTGGAGTGACCAGATCGAAGGCGTGGCCTTGTGCTATGAAACCGACCAGATGATGACGCTAGAGGAAGCCGAAGCAGCACCCAGCGACCCCCAAGAACGCGAAAAGTACCTGGCCCAGCACTCGAATAAAGCCGAAAAGTCCCGCTTTGTGGTGGCGGCTACCCGCACCGAGGTGTGGTCCCTGGTACATCCCAACTTCACTACTAACCCCGAACACATCGAACAAGGTCCCGCCCTCGCCCCGGATTTGTTGCACCTGATTACGCGCAACATGGAAGGACCAACGGATTCCACCCCGCAGTCCTAGGTGCCGTGCCGCGCCCGAGTCCGCCCCGGCACCAGTTTCGGCCAAAACTGTTCCAGGAAAGGAGTTACCCGGCGGGCGTCTTCTTTTTGGGCGCGACGGTTGCGGGCAAAAGACAGCGTCAGCTCATCCCTGGCCCGGGTAATCCCCACGTAGCACAGGCGGCGCTCCTCTTCGATTTGCTGGGGGGTGGTGGCGCAATACAGCGGCAACAAGCCCTGCGACAATCCCACCAGGAAAACCGCATCCCACTCGAGTCCCTTCGAGGAATGCAGCGAAGACAAGGTGACCGCCGATGACGCGGTTTTAGCAGCGGTGGACACGGCATCGCGGTGGTTTTCCTTTACCTGGCTGGGGATGCCCAGCCGGGCCAACTCTGCCTGGTACAGCGGGGCTTGGGAATTGACCCGGTAGAGCAGGGCGATGTCGCCAAAGTCACGGCCCGCCTGGTGCATGGCCTGGACCCGACGGGCGACTTCGCGGGCTTCGGTCTGGTCGTCCTCGGCGACGAACCACTGTAGCTCGGCACCGTCGGGTTTCTGGGAAACCAGGCGCACCGTGCCACCCAGGGGCTGTCCGTCGGGTCCTTTGGCCTGGCTCAGGACCCGGTTAGCCAGCTCCACCACTTGCGGGGTCGAGCGATAGTCACGCACCAGCTGCACGACCTTGGCCTCGGGATAAACCTGGGTGAAGTCAGTCAAAAAACTGGGGGTCGCGCCGGTAAAGGTATAGATGGTTTGGGCCGCATCCCCCACCACCGCCAAGTTGCGACGATGCCCCAGCCACCCCATCAGCAGATAGTTCTGCAGCGGGGAAACATCTTGGTATTCGTCCACCACAAAGCTGTGGTAGCGGTTGCGAATCGCGCGCAACACGTCTTCACGCGTATCCATCATCCCTGCGGTCAACAGCAATATGTCTTCGAAATCCAGGACTTCGCGTTCCAGCTTGGCTTCCTCGTAGGCCTCCATCAGATCCGCCATACGTCCCGTAGAGAGCCCCCCGACCTGTTCTCTGCCTTCGCGCCGGGCGCGCACCAGGTATTCGTCTGGAGTCATCAGTCCGACTTTGGCCCATTCCAGTTCCGCGGCGAGTTCCTGGACTTGGTCTTTGCTGGGTTGGAAATGCAAACGAGAAGCCGCCGCCACAATCAGAGAAGATTTGTGTTGAGTGATTTGGGGAATTTCCCCGCCCAGCACTTGCGGCCAGAAGTGCCGCGCCATCCCCAGGGCTGCCGAGTGGAAAGTCTGGGTGGAAACCCCCGCGACTCCCAGACCTTCCAGGCGTTCGCGCATCTCTGCGGCGGCTTTGCGGGTAAAGGACAGCGCCAAGATAGAGTTCGGATCGCTTTGCCCACTGTGTACCCCGTAGGCGATGCGGTAGGTGATGGCCCGGGTTTTCCCGGTTCCTGCCCCGGCCAGGACGCACATCGCCCCGCTTTGGTGTGCGGCGACTTCTGTTTGTTGGGGGTCGAGGTCCTCGAGGAGTTTTTCCGGAGAAGTCACGTAATCCGGTGGGGTCGGGTCGGGGGTTTGGGCCTGCGTCACCCTTTCAGTGTGTCAAGTTTTTCCCCCGCGGTCTAGGTGGACCTCCGCGGGGTGTGAATCTACGCAAATCAGAGTTATCCACAACCTTTATGTTTATGTTTGATTTTGTTTGATGAGTTATGTAGGGTTTTCTCCAGGAGGTAGAGACTATGAAATTTCACAACGGCATCCACGCCATTCAATTCCCCGACCAAAGAGTCGAAATCTGCGCGGGGATGGAAACCCTGCTGTGCTTCCCTCACCTGGGGGAAAAGCTGTGGCGCATCTTAAAGTTCCTGGAACTGGGTTCTTCCCGCTCGGACCTGCGCCAACGTGCCCAGCGCCTCGACTTGGAATGGAAGCAAGTAGAAGAGCTGCTGCAACACCTGAAAAGAGCCGAACTGCTGGACTGTGGCAAAGCTGCGCGGCGCGGCACCGAGGATTCCACCTGGATGCGGCTGGGTGGCGCTACCTTGCGCGCAGCCTATCGTAACCGGAAATTCCTCAAAGTTGCATTCAACACCGACACGGATTTATCTGTGGGACTGGCCGGGCACTTGGCGGCGGGTGGTATCGGGACCATCTGTTTCAGCCAACTCCGAGACCTGCATCCCAGTCGCGCCAAACACCGCGTGACTGAACTGCGCCAGCAACTGACATCACAAGGCCCTGCCGTGAAGCTGGTCGGGAACAACAAGGACAGCAATCTGTGGATCAACCTCAACTGGGGCAGCATCAACCCTATCGAGGTGCATCACGCCATGCGCCAGGGGGTCCCCTTCCTCTCTATAGTGTTCGGCCACGACCACGTCGAGGTCGGCCCCTTGACCATCCCCGGAATCACACCCTGCCCCAACTGTATTGCCCGGCATCGCCAAGACCGCATCTCGGACCTCACCGAGAGGGTCTCCAGTTTGCTTCAGGTACCTTTCCCCCACATCGAGTCATCTTTAGGACGGCTGGGCTGCGCCGTGGCCAGCGCCCAAATCCTGTCCTATCTGGACCAGCGAGCCATCCACCCCGGACGTGTCACCCGCATCGACATAGACGGACAGACCCATAACTTTGACTATCACCCCGACCCCAACTGTGGTTGTTGCGCACTACTTTTGGAAGAAACCGGGATAAATCAGGAATTCGTCTCGGCGGGCCCTTGGGTGTCGTCCTGGGAATCTTGGGGATCCAAGGGGGAAGCATCCGCGTCTTCTTGGGATTGTGTCCCCTTGTCCGAAGTGCCTGCATTCCCCACGTTGTCCGCGGTTGGTTGCGCCCCAGCGGTGGCGTCTCCTTCGGAATCCGCGCCAGGTTCCAGACCTTTGGCATAGGGCAAGGATCCATCCAACATAGCCTCCAAAGCGGCCTCGACTTCATCTATCGGGGTCTCTCCGGCCAGACGCGCCACGAAGTCATCAATCGCGTCGAAATCGGATTCTTCGGGCAATAAATCAGGGTGCTCCCAAATCTTTTCCGCTCCTTGGGGACCCAGTTTGCCCACCAGACGCGTCCACAGACGGCTGGCTTCGCGCAGTCGCTTGGGTCGCAACTCTAAACCAATCAAAGAAGCGAAGGTGGTTTCCGCCGGCCCCCCGGTGGCGCGTCGCCGCGCCATCATCTCGCGCAGCGGTGCCAACTCGGGCAGCACCCCTCCCAGGCACCGCGTCACCACCATATCTACCCAACCCTCCATCACGGCCAAAATAGTTTCGAGGTGCTGACGAGCCTCGGTCTGTCGGTCCGTAACCTGCGGGGTCAGGGCCCCACGCCCCAGCATCTGTTCCATCGCCCCCGGCTCCATGGGGTTGATAGATTCCATGGCTTTCTCCATGGATTCCAAGTCAAAACTGATGTCTTTGGCATAGTCCGTGATGGTTTTTGTCACGTACATCCGCAGCCACGGCACCGCGTGGTACAGCCGCACATAGGCGGCCTCGCGCGTGGCCAGGAAGGTCAGGGCAGCCTGCGTATCTACCTCGGCGTCCTGGGCGAATTTCTCTACATTTTCGACGATCAGCGCCGACTGATCTGCCTTGCCTAAGGGCAGGCCGATATCGGTAGACCCAAAGCATTCCCGGGCCATCTGTCCCCAAGCCTGGCCGAACTGCAAGGCAAAGAGATTCGCGCTGAGCACCCCCACCAATTTATCCAGACTGAAACTGCCGTCAGCAGAAGAAGTAAACATGGACAACAACCCTTGCATCTGCGAGGGAACTTCGTCGAACTCGACGCGAACATCCTCGGGGTCAATCCTGGCGATCAGAGCCTGGCTCATCGAAGCGGTGGTGGACTGTGCCACCGGAGAAATCAAGACCTGCCACACCTCCAGGGATTCCTCGAGCCACTTGGCGGGAGACCAGGCCGCGTAATTAGCCGCGGGAGGCGTCAAGGTGGTGGCGGCGTCCAAGCGCAGATTCGCCTCGGAGAGGAAGGCTCGTATCTGTTGGGCATCGGCGTGAGTCACCGTGCGGTGGGAAGATCCAATTTTCCCCGTAGCGGTCATGCGGGCCAAATCCCAGTTCACCACACCCTTGTCTGCGCCCAGCAGGGCCTGCAACGGAAAGGCAAAGACGCCCTCGCCCTGGTTGAAGGCCGTAAAGGGCTGGCCCGAGCGCATCTTTTCCGCCATCTCTTCGGCTTTTTCCGGTCCAAAGACCCGGCGCAGCATCTGCATCCAGTCAGGCATTTCTGATTCATTCATGGGAATATAGTATCCATGATGAGCACCCCTTCACCTGTTGAAACGAAGCCACCGAGGCGGCTTAGTCGCTATGTCGTTCCTTTGACACTGCTGGTGTTGGGCTTCCTGTTGACTTTCGCCATCCCCTACCCGGTGGTCATCAACTCTCCGGGACCCACCTTTAATGTCTTGGGGAAAAACCAGTCCGGGGTTCCTCTCATCGAAGTGAAGGACGCGAAAACCTATACCGATAACAACCCGAAACTGATGATGACCACGGTCTCTACCTGGGGTGGACCGGGCTCTTTCGTCAACGGTATCGGGGTCCTGCGCGCTGCCCTCGACCCGAATTCGGTGATTCTTTCGCAATCCGAGGTCTATCCCCCTTCCGTCACCAGCCAAGACATCCAGAAATCGGTTCGTCCCAGATGGATCAGTCCCAGCTGGCCGCCGAAACCGTGGCGCTGCGCCACTTGGGATACCAGGTACCGATCCAGCTGTTGGTCTCCAAGGTCTATAACAATCCCTCAGCCCAGGACCTGTTGAAAACCGACGACGTTTTGCTGCGTATCGCTGCTCCGGGTAAAACCGCATTGGAAATCAACGACATCACCAGCTTGCGGGATTACCTCTCTGAAGTGTCCGCCCAGACCAAGGTGCAGCTCACGATACAGCGCAAAGGAAAGGAACAAAACCTCGAGGTCGAAACCGTCAAAGCCGCTCAAGGTAAAGGCTCCCAGCTGGGAGTTATGCTATATCCCAAAGCCGAGATTCCCCTCAAAATCCGCTTCCATCTCCAAGATGTGGGTGGTCCTTCGGCCGGCACCATGTTCGCCCTGGGGATCGTAGAGGAACTCACCCCAGAAAACATCGCCCCCTCCCAGGTCGTGGCCGGCACCGGAACCATCGATTTTTCGGGAAAAGTTGGAGCCATCAGCGGTATCGCCCAGAAGATGGCCGGGGCGAGGGCGGATGGTGCGCAGGTGTTTTTAGCGCCGAAAAGTAACTGTGACGAGGTCCGCGGTCACGTTCCCGACCAGCTGCGGGTTTTCGCAATCGATACTTTCGACCAAGCCTTAGAGGTACTCGAAACCTTGAAACAGGGCAACCAGGCCCAGATAGACAAGCTGCCCAGCTGCAGCGCGAGCGCCCCAAGTAAGTAAAATCATATCCCGGTTAACAAACACCCGGAAGCGGAAGAAAGAGACTAAGGATGCGAAAAGATTCCCGTCGCCCCTGACCAGCTACGTGACATGGCCTTTCACTTGGACTGGACCCAGGCACCCGAGGGCTCAGTTTTGGTAGAGGCTGGAAACACGCGGGTACTTTGTACCGCCAGTTTGACCGAAGGGGTGCCCCGGTGGCGCAAGGATTCCGGTTTGGGATGGGTCACCGCCGAATACGCCATGTTGCCGCGCGCTACTTCTACTCGTTCGCCCCGGGAATCCACCAAAGGGAAAGTGGGGGGACGCACCCAAGAAATTTCCCGCCTGATTGGTCGTGGGTTACGCGCCGGGGTGGACTACGCCAAGCTGGGGGAAAACATGGTAGAGATCGATTGCGATGTACTCCAGGCAGACGGAGGTACCCGCACCGCGGCGATTTCCGGGGCTTGGATTGCCTTGGCTCGCGCTTTGCAAGTAGGGCGGAAACAAGGCTTCATCACCGCCGATCCGCTGCGTGACTCTATCTGCGCCATCAGCGTAGGAATCATCGATTCCGAAGCGCGTCTGGACCTGCCTTACGAAGAGGACGTCCGAGCCCAAACCGACATGAACGTGGTGATGACCGGGGCGGGTTCCCTGGTGGAAGTTCAGGGAACCGCCGAAGGGAAGCCCTTTGACCGCGAGGAACTGAATCAGCTGCTGGATTTGGCCCAGCAGGGCTGTAAACTGATTACCGCTGCCCAGCTCAAGGCCGTCACGGCTCCACCCCAGACGGTGCTGCGGCTTAGGGACGGCGATATTTCTGTGAACTAGGGGATCGAAAGATTATGTCTAAAGAGGAAACGCCCGCTGTGTTGACGCTGCCACTGGGAACCCAGGTGGTGATGGCCACCGGGAACAACCACAAAGTGCGCGAAGTAGAGGCGATTCTGCGCCCCTTGGTTCCGGCACTGCAAGAGGGCGGAATTGTCCCAGCGGGACAGCTGGGGGCCTCGGAACCGGTCGAGGACGGGACCTCTTTCAGCGCCAACGCCCTGATCAAGGCGCGTCACCTGGCGAAGATGGTGGATGTGCCAGTGCTGGCTGACGACTCCGGTTTGAGCGTGGAAATCATGGGCGGAGCTCCCGGGATTTTTTCGGCACGTTGGTGCGGAAAACACGGCGACGACAAGGCGAATCTGAAGTTGCTGTTAAACCAGCTTTGCGATGTTCCCGACCAACATCGCGCCGCCACTTTTATCTGCGCGGCCGCTTTGATTGTTCCGGGTGGGGGCACCTATCTGGGCAACGGCATCATGGGGGGTCGCTTGATTCGCGAAGCCAGAGGTAAAGCCGGTTTTGGATACGACCCGATCTTTGTTCCTGACGGCTTTGACGTCACCACCGCGGAACTCAGCGCAGAGGAAAAGAACGCGATTTCACATCGCCACAAGGCTTTCCAACAGATAGCCGCGCAGCTGCAAGCCATCCTCCAGATCCGCGAAGCCCAGTACCACTCCTAAAGGGCCTCTCCCCCGACCTCGAGGCGGACCCGCACACCGCACCTCGAAGGGGAATTGTCCGCACAAAGCCACCCCGCCACCCCAGTTGCGAGGCAAAAATCGCAAATTCACTAGTATTTCCCACCCAAATGCCGCACAATAATTAGTGGGGACATGGATTGTCCCCGGAGTTGTGGCACCCGCCACAGACTCCTCGCACATTCAGGAGGAATCATGCTTGCTGTAGATGTAGCCGGGACCTTGAACCCGGCGCTTACTAACCAGGCATTTACGCGCCCGTCTATAGAGCCCAGCGCGAAGGCCGAAAAACCTGAGCCTGTTTCCAACACCACAAAGTCGGAAGCAGTTGCCACAGGCGTAGCCGGTAGTTTTGGTTCCAACGCCGGGGATTTCAAACCCGTCGTCGGCCCCTCCCAACCTACCGAGTCACATTTGCCTAACACCTACAAGTCGAACACCGGCGCCGCGCTGGACGTGTTCCTCTGAGGTCAGGCAAAACCCCAAGTTTAGAAAGGAGGCAAGTATGAATCCAATATCTGGTGTAGCCACCATGCCCACCCTGGATCTGAAGGAACTGATGGTGACCGCCGTCGCCGCCCAGACGCAGCAAGCGGTCAAGACCGCGACGCTGTCGGCGGTGATGAAAGTCAGCAATCCCGCTGGGGGTCTGGACGTCTGGGCCTGAACACTTTGCGAGGCGTCGCCCTTAGGCCTGGATGACCGCGGTTACCTCTGGGCCCAAGAAGCGCCTGGCCAAGTGCGAAAACCTTTGGGTATCCCCCGTTGCCAGGAACTGGTAGCGGGGGATTTCCTGATTTAATCCCGCTGCGGGGTGGCTCAACAAGTCCTGCTCCACCAAGGTGCGGTACACGTCGCGCGCGGTTTCTTCGGCCGAGGACACCAGGGTTACTTCCGGTCCCATCACGTAGCTGATTACGCCGGTCAAGAGCGGATAGTGGGTGCATCCCAAGACCAGGGTGTCGACCCCGGCCCGTCGCACCGGGTCGAGATAGGCGTGAGCTTGGGCCAGAAGCTCCGGTCCTGAAGTGACGCCCTTTTCGACGAAGTCTACGAAAGCGGGACAGGCTTGGGCGGTGACGTGGATTTGGGCGTAAGCCCGCAGGGCGCGTTGGTAGGTGCCGGTACGGATGGTGGTTTCAGTTGCAATTACACCGATGCGTCCGTTTCGGGTCGAGGACACCGCTCGGTGTACCGCCGGAGAAATCACCTCCAGCACGGGGATGGCGTCTGATTGGTAGCGCGCGCGAGCTTCGAAAACCGCCACCGAGGAGGCCGTGTTACAGGCCACCACCAGCATCTTTACCCCGCGGGCCACCAGTTTATCCATCACCTCTAAGGAGAGTTCCTTTACTCTGGCTTCGGCTTTGGTGCCGTAGGGTGAATTAGCAGTGTCGCCGATATAAATCACGGATTCTCCCGGTAACTGGTCGATGATGGCGCGCGCTACGGTCAAACCGCCCAGGCCCGAGTCGAAGATGCCGATGGGTGCGTTATTCAAGAACCCTCCTCTTTCCAGGTGTCAGTGTAGCGCGGGCATTCACAAACGCTGGTCTACGGCGCGCAAAAGAGTCTCAAGCCACCACGAAAGCGCGGTATAGACGCTGGCCAAGGTGATTTCATAGGCGGAATACGATCCGCTGGCGGCATCTGCCTGTGCCATCTGTTCGATTTCTTCGCTGCGTGCCTCGTCTTCGATTCCCAGGGACCACCCCAGCGCCAGTCGGGTGTCATTGATGGCGGTGACCCACTGGGAGAGATTTTGGGCTTGGACGCGAACCGGCTGGTGCTGGTCCAGGCACCAGCGCAGGGCCGCAGCCACGTGCCGCATCCCCGCCGCCTTGCGTCCCGCCAGGTCCGGTGTGGTCAAGGCCCGCAGCTCGGAGGCCAGTTCGGGGTCTTTGCTCATGGGTCGCAGAATCGCTGCGACGTAGGGGTTCGAGGGCGCGGGACGCTGGGAGAGTGGGTCGAAATCCAGCTGCTCCAACAATTCGGCCTCGCTGAGTCCGGCTGTGGGCTGAGGGGTTTGGACCGGGGTCTGGGCGTTTTCCGAGGGGTTTATTCCGGGCCCAGGGGTGGAAGTTCCGGTGGCGGAATCCGGCGCATCTGTGGGGGTTTCACGCGGCTGCAGGGAAGATACCTGGTCCACCCCGAAACTACTTTCGAACATGAGTGGGTGGGGGTCGCTGTATCGGGGTGCGCCCGCATCGAGGTCGACTCCCATCATGTCGAGGACCTCGCGTTGCGCTTCCTGTTCGAGGGCGGCGGCCAGTTCGGTGAAAACCGCGGCCAGGAGTTCGGCCTCTTCGCGGTCCACCGAGGAGGACCAGCCGCCGGCGGGGTCGGGGATGAATGCGTGCATAGATTTTGGCCCTCTCAGTCGGCTTCCTGCTCCAGGGTGGCCCACAGTCCGTATCCGCACATCGCCAAGACATCTGCTTCCATCTCTTCGCGCGAACCGGCCGAAACCACGGCGCGTCCCTTGAAGTGCACTTCTTTCATCAGGCGTTCGGCGCGTTCGTGGGTATAGCCAAAGTAGGTTTTGAAAACCCAAGTCACATAGTTCATCAGGTTCACCGCATCGTTCCACACCACGGTGTTCCACGCCCGGGGCAGCACCCGTTCGGCCTCGGCAACGGCCTGGGAGCTGTACTCGGTGAGAGGCTGTGCGATATTCACCTTTTCAGGTTACCGACTTTCCCTCTCTTCGGCCAGACTTTGGGGAATAAAGTACCGGCCTCGACCCTACTCTCCCCGCCATCCGACCTGGTACTCCAACCCCGGCCTCGACCTGGTACCCTAACCCCGGCCTCGACCCGGGAACACCACGGCGGGTTTTCAAATCCGAGCCAGAAATGTTTAGACTCTTAAGGATTTTGTAGTTATCAGGAGTCAAGATGGCAAACACCGACAATCACCCCGCCCCGGACACTCACAATAAAAAACTGCAGCGCGGCATGAAAGGCCGCCACCTCTCGATGATCGCGATCGGCGGATCCATCGGGACCGGGCTCTTCGTTGCTTCCGGGGCCACCATCAACACCGCGGGACCCGGCGGGGCGCTGCTGGCCTATGCCCTGATCGGCATCATGGTGTGGTTCCTGATGCAGTCCCTGGGTGAAATGGCCACCTATCTGCCCGTGGCGGGTTCTTTTGGGGAATACAGCCGTCGTTTCGTCTCGCCCTCCTTCGGCTTCGCGATGGGTTGGAACTACTGGTACAACTGGTCCATCACCGTAGCTGCCGAACTGGTGGCCGCCGCGCTGGTGATGCAGTACTGGCTGCCCGATGTTCCCGCCTGGGTGTGGTCCGCCATCTTCCTGGCGCTGCTGTTCATCATCAACGCCTTTTCTGCCGGGGCCTACGGGGAAAGCGAGTTCTGGTTCGCCTTCATCAAAGTCGCCACCGTCATCATCTTCCTGGTGCTGGGTCTGGCGATGATCGTCGGGATCTTGGGCAGCGACACACCGGTGGGATTCGCCAACTGGACCAAAGATGGCAACACTTTCAAGGACTTCCCGCTAGGGATTTTGGCGGTATTCATGATTGCCGGTTTCAGCTTCCAAGGCACCGAGATGGTGGGCGTGGCTGCCGGCGAGGCGCGCAACCCGGAAAAGACCATCCCCAAAGCTATCAACACGGTGTTTTGGCGCATCCTGCTGTTCTACATCTTCGCCATCGTGGTGATTGCCTTCCTGATCCCCTACGACGATCCGCGCTTGCTCAATGATTCCGGGGACATCACCCTGTCGCCTTTCACCCTGGTTTTCGACAAAGTCGGCATCGCCGCGGCGGCTTCCATCATGAACGCGGTGATCTTGACTTCGGTGCTTTCGGCGGGGAACTCCGGGCTCTATGCCTCGACCCGGATGCTCTATGCCCTGGCCCTGGAAGGCGAGGCGCCCAAGTTCTTTAGCTACACCACCAAGCGTGGCGTACCGATGAATGCGCTGCTGGCCACCACGGCGATAGGTTTCTTTGCCTTCCTGACTTCCTTGATTGGCAACGGCGCGGCCTACGTGTGGCTGGTCAATGCGTCGGGTCTGGCGGGATTCATCACCTGGTGCGGTATCGCCTGGTCCCACTACAAATTCGCAAGGCCTACACCGCCCAGGGGCACGACGTCAACCAGCTGCCCTTCAAAGCCGCCCTCTATCCCCTGGGGCCCATCATCGCCCTGGTGATGTGCCTGGTGGTGATTGCCGGGCAAAACCTCGAGGCCTTCACCGGGAAAGCTGACTTCGTGTCTCTCTTGACCGCCTACATCGGTCTGCCGTTGTTCCTGGCGCTGTGGTTGGGGCACAAGTTGATCACCAAGGCCCCCGCGGTGAAACCCGAAGAAGCCGACTTCACCCGCCCCGACGACCTCGACTGAGGAAGAACCGCCCAAAAAGGCGGCCTCGAACCGGGAACATACCCCGAAAATCACACCGAACCTCGGAAATCTGCCAGCGGCGGGCTATAGTTAGGGCATGAGTGCATCCCAATCCACAGCTTTGCTGACCGATATGTACGAGCTGACCATGGTGGATTCCGCCTTGCAAAACGGCATGGCTCACCGCCAGTGTGTCTTTGAACTTTTCACCCGGCGTTTCCCCGCCTCGCGTCGCTTCTTGGTGGCGGCAGGCATCGGGCGCATCTTGGAAGGGCTGCAGCGCTTCCGGTTTGACGAAGCCCAGCTGCGTTATCTGGCCGACAACCGCATCGTCGGGGCCGAAACCCTGAAGTACCTGGAAAACTATCGCTTCAGCGGCGACATCTTGGGTTACGCCGAAGGCGAGGTCTTTTTGCCCAACTCTCCGATTCTGACGGTGCGCGGGACTTTTGCCCAGGCCTGTTTGCTGGAGACCTATCTACTGTCTGTCATGAACTATGACTGCGCGATTGCGTCGGCGGCTTCGCGCATGACCATCGCCGCTCACGGGCGACCCTGCATGGATATGGGGGCGCGCCGGGCACACGAACGCGCCGCAGTTTCGGCCGCTCGCGCCGCCCAGATTGGCGGTTTCGCGGGAACTTCTGACCTCGAGGCAGGTAAGCGCTACGGGATTCGCGCCATCGGCACCGCCGCCCACGCCTTCACCTTGCTGCACGAAACCGAAGACGACGCCTTTCGCGCCCAGCTGGCGACGATGGGGCCGGGGACCACGCTGCTGGTAGATACCTACGACGTCGAGGCCGCGGTAGAGCGCGGGGTGCTCCTGGCGCGCGAAGCCGGGGGCGAACTGGGAGCAGTGCGGCTGGATTCCGGCGACCTGGTAGCCGGGACCTTCAAGGTGCGCCAGCAGCTGGACAGCAGGGGGCCACCCAAACCAAGATCACCGTCACGAATGACCTGGATGAATACGCCATTGCCGCCCTGGGAGCCGCACCGGTGGATTCCTACGGGTGGGGACCAAACTGGTTTCGGGATCGGGGATGCCGACCGCGGCACTGGTTTACAAACTGGTGGCGCGCGAAGGAAGCGGCGGCGAAATGGTGCCGGTAGAAAAGAAATCCGCCGATAAATCCACCCAAGGCGGTCAAAAGTGGGCAGGTCGCGTGATGGCGGATGGCACCGCCACCACCGAACTGTTAGTCACCGCGCCTTCAAAGGAAATCGCCTTGGACTATCTGGCTGGGCAGGGCGCGCGTCCCTTGCAGCACGACTTCGTGGTGCGCGGTGAAACCGATACCTCTTGGTTCGATGCGGGGGCTTTAGGGCGGGCCGCGGCGCGCCACACCGAATCGCGCAACCAGTTGCCCTATCAGGCCTGGAGATTGAGCGAAGGCGACCCGGCGATTCCTACGCGGCTGGTGAATCTCTAAGGGGTGGTCTGGGGGCTGGGCCGTGATTTCTGCGGCTGGCTTTCCTGAGTTGGAGTGCCGGTTTGTTCTGGCACGTGTTTGTGCCGGCTTATTCTCCCCCGTCTGCGGGGCCGCCATGGAAAGGCCAACCGGTGCCGTGGCCATCCGAACCGTGCATGGAGGCCATGATTTCCTTGCACACCGGACAGATAGGAAAGTTCTTGGGGTCGCGCAAAGGCACCCAAACTTTGCCGCAAAGGGCAATCACCGCCTGCCCTGTTACTGCCGAAGCGGTGATGCGATCCTTGCGCACATAGTGCGCGTATCTTTCGGCATCTCCGGGATTCTTTTGCAGTTCGGTATCCGTGCGTTCCAGCACGGAGGTGCCGCCCTGCGGCATTTCTTGTGCTTCGCTCATAGTCGCTATTCTATCGCAGTAAAAATGAAACGACCGGCCTGTAAGTGGCCGGTCGAATCGCTGAGGAGACAGGTTACTTGTTGGTAACAGCCTTCTTCAAGGTGGAGCCAGCGGAAATCTTCACGCCGAAACCAGCGGGGATCTTGATTTCTTCGCCGGTGCGGGGGTTGCGGCCGGTACGGGCGGCACGCTCCACGCGCTCTACGTTCATCAGGCCGGTGACCTTCACGGTATCGCCGTTCTTCAGGGAATCAATCAGGATATCCTGGAAGGCAGACAGAGCGCCGTCAGCTTCGGTCTTGGACAGGCCAGCGCGCTTGGCGATTTCGGCAACCAGTTCAGTACGGTTCAGAGACATTTTTACCTCTCGATAGTGTTTCTAGGTGACTCCACTTTGGCGGAGCCGTCTATTAGACATTACGTAAATTTAGCGCAAAAGTGCGGGTTTTCGCAAAATTATTTCGCGATTTGAGGCGAGATTCTTGCGGTTTTAGTCGCTGAGTTAACATCTGTCACTCCAGTAACTATTTTTCCTCCCCCGTCGAGGTCCCCGCAGTAGTTGGGGCGGCGCTTAGGGTTGGAGCGCAAGCGAAAAATGCGGCTCGGGTTACCTTCGTAACCCGAGCCGCATTTCAATCTGGAGTTCTGTAGCTCTACTTCAAACGAGCCTGAAGGTTTTCATCCAGGGCATTCATGAAACCATCCGAGGTCAGCCACTCGGTGTCCTTGGAAATCAGCAGCGCCAAGTCCTTGGTCATCTGCCCACCCTCTACGGTCTTAATGATGACGTCTTCCAAGGTAGTGGCGAAGTTCGTCACCTCGGGGGTGTTGTCCAGCTTGCCGCGGTGGGCCAAACCGCGCGTCCAAGCGTAGATGGAAGCAATGGGGTTGGTGGAGGTCTTTTCCCCACGCTGCCAGGCCCGATAGTGGCGGGTCACCGTGCCGTGTGCGGCTTCGGCTTCAACAGTGCGCCCATCGGGAGTCATCAACACCGAAGTCATCAATCCCAGAGAGCCGAAACCCTGGGCTACCGTGTCGGACTGCACGTCACCGTCGTAGTTCTTGCAGGCCCAGAGGTAGCCACCCTCCCACTTCAGCGAGGAGGCCACCATGTCATCAATCAAACGGTGCTCGTAAGTGATCCCGGCGGCGTCGAATTGCGGCTTGAATTCTTGGGCGAAAACTTCGGCGAAAAGGTCTTTGAACTGTCCGTCATAGGCCTTCAAGATGGTGTTCTTGGTAGAGAGATACACCGGGTACTTGCGGTCCAGGGCGTAGTTGAAGCAGGCCCGTGCAAAGTCTTTGATGGATTCGTTGAAGTTATACATCCCCATCACCACACCACCATGCGGGGGCATCTTTATGACTTCGTGGCGAATCGGCTCTGATCCGTCGGTGGGGGTCCAGGTAATGGTGATAGCACCCTCGCCGGGAACCTTGAAATCCGTGGCCTTGTACTGGTCGCCGAAAGCGTGACGCGCTACCACGATGGGTTTGGTCCAGCCCGGCACCAGACGCGGCACATTCTGGATGATGATCGGTTCGCGGAAGATTACGCCACCCAAGATATTACGGATGGTGCCGTTAGGAGACTTCCACATCTTCTTCAAGCCGAATTCCTCGACGCGAGCCTCGTCGGGGGTGATGGTCGCACACTTTACCCCCACGCCGTACTGCTTGATGGCATTGGCCGAGTCGATGGTCACCTGGTCATCGGTGGCATCACGGTTTTCGATACCCAAGTCATAGTATTTCAGGTCTACATCCAAGTAGGGAAGAATCAGTCTTTCGCGGATTTGCTGCCAGATAATTCGGGTCATCTCGTCGCCGTCGAGTTCGACAACCGGGTTTTCCACCTTGATTTTGGCCATTATTGCTCCTTTTTGAGGTTGGGGAGGTCGTAGTTACGGGTCATTCCGTCGCTGGTCATTTTACTCGATATCGAGATAAATTTCCAGGTTCCGCCGCAACGATACCCTGGCCGGGACCGCAGCGGCGGAGCTCGACGGGGGCCACCCCAAGATTTTTATTTTCACCCCACTTTTCGGCACGGAGATAAAAGCGCAGGTCAGGCAGATTTTGGTCGGGATTACCAGCTCAGCAAAGAAAAGCATTTAGAAGAAAAGCATTTAAGAGTAACCTGTTAGGTGAAAAAAGGAGTTGATTATGTCCGAGAATACTGCAAGTGCAAATCTAAAAGACCTTCCCGCCGACACCGCTGCCCAGTCCAGCCCCACCAGGGATTTCACCTCGGGTAACCGCCCGGCGAAACTGGCGATTGTCGGGGCCGGAGCCGTAGGTTCCACCCTGGCATACGCCGCCGCGATTGATGGGGTAGCCCCTGAAATCGCCCTGTACGATATCAACGCCGAACGAGTCAAGGCCGAAGCCCTGGACATCGCTCATGGAGCCCAGTTCACCCCCGGCGCAGAAGTCGTAGGATCAGACGACATCCAGGTGTGTAAGGATGCCGACATGGTGGTGGTTACCGCCGGGGCGGCACAGAAGCCCGGACAAGACCGCCTGGACCTGGCGAAAATCCACAGTGAGCTTGATGAAGAAACTCATCCCCCAGCTCCAGAGCGTCGCCCCGGAGGCCATCTACATGATGGTGACTAATCCGGTAGATGTCGTCACCTACGCTTCGCTAAAGATTTCCGGTCTGCCGCGCAACCGACTCTTCGGTTCGGGGACCGTGCTGGATACCTCGCGACTGCGCTACCACGTCGCCAACCACACGGGCGTGGCTATCAAGTCGGTTCACGCCTATATCTGTGGTGAACACGGAGACAGCGAAATCCCGCTGTGGTCCTCGGCCTCTATCGGTAACGTCCCCCTGGAACAGTGGGGTCCCACCCTCAGTGGCGGGCTCTTTGACCAGGAACTGATGGATTCCATCGCCAAAGACGTGGTGAACAGCGCGTATGAAATCATCGCCGGAAAGGGAGCCACCAACTACGCTATCGGCCTGGCCTCCACTTCGATTATTCGCGCCGTGCTGCGCGATGAACACCGGGTTCAGACCCTGTCTACCCTGCTAGAGGACTGGCACGGCATCTCCGATGTCTGCATGGCGGCACCCACCGTCACCGGGCGCGACGGGGCGGGACGTGTCTTGGCCACCCCGCTGACCTTGAAGGAACGCGACGGTTTGACTAACTCTGCCGTGCGGCTGCGTGAAGTTGCCCGCTCGCTGGGTTTCTAAACCGTCTAGCGGATGGCTTTAGGGCCAAGGCCCGCGAGTTACTGAATAACTGAAGTTACGGCCGATTGAGGAAAGGCCTGCGCCTTTCCTCAATCGGCCGGCAAGATTAACGCCACCACAGTGATGGCCACGGCCAGGCTCAGCAAGGCGGTTACGTCGAAAAACCCGGGACCGAGCCCGCGTCCAGACGTGGCGACCCGCCATTCTGCCCACCGCCAAGGCCACCAAGGTAACTACGCTCAGCCCCAAGCCGATCTGCCACCACCCCACGGCGATGCAACCGAGAATCGCCGACACTGCCACCAGCAGCATCCACACCGTCCAGCGCGAAGGCGCATCGAAGGGGTGGGGTTGGGGATGACCCGTAGCCGGCACCGGTTCGGGCTCGGGGATCGAATCGAGTGCCGGCCAGGGGAAGGGCTGGGGGCTCATGTCGAGGTGGCGCCTCAGTGGAAGAAGTGGCGCACACCGGTGGTGTACATGGTGATGCCGTGCTTTTCACACAGTTCAATGGTTTCGGCGTCGCGAATCGAACCACCAGGCTGGACGATGGCCTTTACCCCGGCCTCGATCAGGATTTGGGGACCGTCAGCGAAGGGGAAGAAAGCATCCGAAGCAGCCACGGCGCCCTCGGAACGGCGCGGCGCATCCGCCACCACCAGGTCCTCGCCCCGGGCACCCCCGGCCACGTCGGCCTGGTCAGCCGCAGCGTCTCCGGTGGAGCGCCCCCAGAGTATTGGCGCGTTCCACCGCCAGACGGCAGAGTCCACGCGGTTGACCTGACCCATCCCGATGCCTACCGTGGCTCCGTCGTGGGCCAGCAGAATCGCATTGGACTTCGTAGCGCGAATCGTCTTCCAGGCGAACTCTAGGTCAGCCAAAGTAGCGGGATCGGGGTCGGGACCGCAAACCTTGGTCCAGCCGCTCAAGCTGTCCCCCGCTTCGGTAACGTCGTCGCGCTGCTGAGCCAAGTAGCCACCGCTGATTTGGCGGACCTCCAGGTCGCCGCGAACCGGCGGGGTTACGCGCAGCACCCGCAGATTCTTCTTTGCTGCCAATGCCTTTACCGCACCCGGCTCGAAGGAGGGCGCCAACACGACCTCGGTGAAAATCGGGGCGATTTGTTGTGCCAGCTCTACCGTAACCGGACGGTTCACCGCAATAACTCCACCAAAAGCACTGACCGGGTCGCAGGCGTGCGCCTTGCGGTGTGCCTCGGCCACGTCGGCACCGATGGCGATACCGCAAGGATTGGCGTGTTTGATGATGGCGACACAAGGTTCGGGATGGTCATAGGCAGCACGAATCGCGGCATCCCCGTCGGTGTAGTTGTTATAGGACATTTCTTTACCGTGCAGCTGAATCGCATTGGCGATGCCGGGGCGGGTCGGGAATCTTCAGAGTAGCCGGCCACGTCGCAGGCTTCGAGGTCATCGAGGTCGGGTTCGGTAACGCATTCCTGGCACTGGCAATCCTCGCCTGCCTCTGCCACCCGCAACAGATATTCCATGTCGACATAGAGAGCCGCCGCCTGGTGGGGGTTTTCACCGTAACGCAGATCAGCGACTTTATCACCACTCATCTCTACCCACTCCGGCAAAGTCTTGGTGTCTGCCTCGATCAGTTCCGCCTCGAGGTCCTCGCCGACTTCTTCCATAGCGAAGTTCATAACCTGGTTTTCGAACCAGTCGGCCACCAAAGCATCGTATTCCGCGGTGTGGGCAAAAGCCTGGGCGGCCAAGATGCGCCTTTCTCGCAGGTCAAAGCCACCGTCGGCAACTGCCTGGGCAACTAAACCATAGGAATCCGGACTGACCACCACGGCCACCGAGGGATGATTCTTGGCCGCGGCGCGGACCATAGAAGGCCCGCCGATGTCGATTTGCTCTACGCAAGCGTCGAAATCCGCCCCGCTGGCCACGGTTTCGCTGAAGGGATAGAGATTACAAACCACCAGGTCGAAAGGCTCAATCTCCATGTCTTTGAGCTGCTTGACGTGATCGGCTTTGCGGCGATCGGCCAGGATACCGGCGTGAACCCTGGGATGCAGAGTCTTTACCCGACCCTCGAGGCACTCGGGGAAACCCGTGACGTCCTCGACCGGGGAGTAACCGGGACCCCGGCCTGGGCAATCATCTTGGCGGTAGAGCCGGTCGAGACTATCTGTACCCCGGCCTGGTGCAGGGCTTTGGCGAGGTCTTCGAGCCCAGTCTTGTCCCAGACGCTGACCAGCGCGCGTTTGATGGGAATCTGGGTGGAGGAGTCACGGTTGAGGGTCACTTGAAGGGTTCCTTCCAATGGGTTTTGCACGAGGACCTCGCTTCGGTTCGGTGCCGATCCGGGGCGAGGTTCGGGGGCGGGGTTTACAGCTTCATCTTAGTTGTTCCGGGTGGCTTTCAAAACCTGCTTTGTTCGCCTCGACCCACCACCCCCCCTGCACCATTTTCTCGATGCTTTGGACCAACTGGGCCCTCTCGGCGGTTTTGATGCGCTCGGTTAGGGTGGCTTCGGTGTCTTCCTCCCGCACCTCGACCGCTACTTGGGCCAGAATCGGGCCGGTGTCCATGCCGGGGTCAACCACGAAGAGGGTAGCTCCGGCCAGTTTCACCCCCGGCGCGAAGCGCATCGCGCGGACCGTGAATCCCCGGGAATGCGGGGAGCAAAGAGTTATGGGTGTTCACCACTCGGTTCGGGAAAGCCGCCAGGAAGCGCGGCCCCAAAATCTTTAGGAACCCCGCCGAAACCACCAGGTCGGCTTGGAAATCAACCACCGTTTGCGCCAGCTTTTCATCCCAGCTTTCCCGATTAGGGAAGTCCTCGAGCGGCAGACAGGCCGTGGGTATGCCTTTGTCCCGAGCCCACTGAAGGCCCGCGGCTTGACGGTCAGCCACAACCCCCACCACTTCGGCGCCGAAGTGCGGATCTGTACAAGCCTGAGCTAGAGCCACCAAGTTGGAACCGCCACCGCTGATGAGGACAACCAAACGCGCTGGACGCTGGGCGGGGAGGGTGAAAACTTGCTTCGTCATAGCTCGATTCTAACAGTGGGCAGCTCGGAGAAATTCTTTCCGGATACCCTGGCGGCGAAACGCGAGGCGAACTGCCAGGCCCAGGGGTGTGCCAGTAGAACTCCCGCCGCGAAAGGCACCCCCCAGGCCAGCACTCCGGCATAGACCACCGCCTGGGTGGGACCCAAGTATGCCAGCCTCTGGGTGCCGAGACTACCGCCGGTGGCCCAAACCAGGATGTAGCCCAGCACCAGGTAAGCCACCAGGAACACCGCCATGGCTAAGGCGGTGTCGGGGAAACGCAGCGAATGGCGCCGCCCCTGCAAGATCCCCACCAGCAGCGCAACCGCAACTGGGACCGCCAAAGGCCACCACCCGACCTCGACGGAGGGGAACCACGCGAAAAACGGCAGCGGGGGCAGTTGTCCACCTTGGACGCTGCCGGGAGAATAGATAGTTCCCTCCCCCGCGGTGAAACCCGGTCCTACCAGCCAGGACATCGCCCAGGCGAGTGCCGTAGGCAGATAGGTCAGGGCGGCGAAAACCATGGCGATGGAACCTATCACCCCGGGATTCAGAGCCTTCCACAACCGCTGCATCTCAGTCCAACCTTGGAACATCGCCCACAGAAGCAACACGAGGCTCAGGGCTGCACCTACCCAGATAACCACTTGCAGGGCTCGGCGGGCAAAGCGCACCCAGTCGGGTAGGTGGAAATCACCGGGCCACCAAGAAGGCTTGGTCCAGTGCGGGTTTCGCGCCCACTCCCACAGGAAGAACCCCACCAAGAAAACCAGCTGCAGCATCGCGGCAGGAATCCACGACAGCGCCGGGAAAGACCAGGCGGCCACGCCCAGACCAGTGGCGGCAGGTAGCGCGAAGCCCAATAAACCCCAGGCCAGTCCCCAAGGGGAGGCGACTTTGACGCGACGCAGCGAAGAGACCGGCAAAACCCAGATCAGCAGAGTCAAACCCCAGGGGCACAGCGTAAAGCTCAGCTTCGCCTCGTGCCAGGTTGCCCCCAGGCCCAGTGAAAAGATCAGGTTACCTATCCCCAGGGCAGAGCCCCAGGTAGTGCCTCTCAAGGTGGGGAGAGAAGCAACTGGGTTCCACACGGCCACGGCACTCAGGCAAACCAGGAGCCAGGGAATCACCCAGGCCTGTGCGCCCAGAATCAGCATCAGCCAGGAATGACTGGGCCACAGGCGAGCGCGCCAGGATGCAGACTCGGGACTGGTGGGCGATTTCACCTCCCCAGTATAGACAGCACCGCGGAGCAAACGCGCCTACCACCCCGAGGCGGGTGCTAAAAACCTCCCACCCAAGCCCGAACCGGCAGGGCCTGGTTGCGTGGCTTGGGTGGGATTATCCGTCGGTAATACTACTTGCTCAGCAAGATATCGCGAGCCAGACGGGCAGTTTCGGATGGAGTTTTACCTACCTTTACCCCTACGGCTTCCAAGGCTTCTTTCTTTGCCGCCGCGGTTCCAGAGGAACCGGAGACGATGGCGCCGGCGTGGCCCATGGTCTTGCCTTCGGGGGCAGTGAAGCCCGCCACGTAGCCCACTACAGGCTTGGTGACGTTTTTCCTTGATGTAAGCCGCGGCGCGTTCTTCGGCGTCGCCACCGATTTCACCGATCATCACGATCAGTTCGGTGTCGGGATCCTTTTCGAAAGCCTCCAGTGCATCGATGTGGGTGGTGCCGATGACCGGGTCACCGCCGATCCCGATGCAGGTGGTGAAGCCCAGATCTCGCAGCTCGTACATCATCTGGTAGGTCAGCGTACCGGACTTGGAAACCAAGCCGATGCGTCCCGGCGGGGTGATGTCTGCCGGGGTGATGCCCACATTGGACTTACCGGGGCTGATGATGCCGGGGCAGTTCGGACCGATCAGACGCACACCCTTTTGCGCGGCGTAAGCTCGGAACTCGGTAGAATCCTGGACTGGAACGCCCTCGGTGATGACTACAACCAATTCCATACCGGCATCAATGGCTTCCAGCACCGCACCCTTGGTGAAGGCCGGAGGCACGAAGATCACCGAAACATTAGCACCGGTGGCAGCCTTAGCATCAGCCACGGAGCCAAAAACCGGAACCTCTACGGTGCCGGCCTGCAGAGAATCCGCCATGGGGCCGTAAGGGGTGACTTCGAAGGCCACAGTCTGTCCTGCCTTTTTGGGGTTGGTGCCACCCACAATCTTTGTTCCGGCGCTGAGCATACGCTGCGTGTGCTTCTGGCCTTCGGAACCGGTCATACCCTGCACGATGACCTTGGAGTTTTCGTCTAGAAAAATCGACATAGTGTTTTGCCTTTCCTTAGTCTGTCGTGGTCTTACTTCGAGGCCAGTTCGGCGGCCTTGTCGGCGGCTTCGTCCATGGTCTCCATCAGGGTGACCAGCGGGTGGTTGGCCTGACGCAGAATAGCGCGGCCTTCTTCTACTTTGTTGCCGTCGAGACGAACCACGATGGGCTTGGTGGCGGCGTCACCCAGGATTTCCAGGGCACCGATGATACCGTTAGCCACCGCGTCACACGCAGTGATACCGCCAAAAACGTTGACGAAGCAGGACTTAACCTGGGGGTCAGTCAGGATCACATCCAAACCCTTAGCCATCACTTCCGCCGAAGCGCCACCGCCGATATCCAGGAAGTTCGCCGGCTTGGTGCCGTACTTTTCACCGGCGTAAGCCACCACGTCCAGGGTGGACATAACCAGGCCCGCGCCGTTACCGATAATGCCTACCTGGCCCTCGAGACGCACGTAGTTCAAGCCGGCTTCTTTCGCAGCCAGTTCGCGTTCGTCAGCACCCTTGTGGTCAACCAGTTCGGCGTGTTCGGGGTGACGGAAACGTGCGTTATCGTCCAAAGACACCTTTCCGTCCAGGGCAATGATGTCGCCCTGTACTGACTTTACCAGGGGGTTGACTTCGACGAGGGTCGCGTCTTCCTTTACGTAGACATCCCACAGTTTCAGGATGACGGGAATAACCTTTGCCCCGGTCTCTGTGTCGAAACCGGCCTGGTCGACGATTTGCTGGGCCACGGCCTGGTCGATGCCGGTGGTGGGGATGGGTACCTTTGCCAGCGCTTCAGGCTTTTCCTTAGCCAGCTGTTCGATTTCCATGCCGCCTTCTACCGAGCACATCGCCAGGTTCTGGCGGTTGGCGCGGTCCAGCAGGATAGAGAAGTAGTATTCCTTGTCGATATCTGCACCGGCAGCCACCATCACGCGGTAGACCGTGTGCCCCTTGATGTCCATTCCCAGGATCGCGTTGGCGTGTTCAAAGGCCTCGTCCGCCGAACGCGCCAGTTTCACCCCGCCAGCCTTGCCGCGGCCACCGGTTTTCACCTGGGCCTTGATGACTCCCAAACCGGCGCCCAGCTGTGTGAAAGCGGCTTTGGCTTCTTCGGGGGTGTTGGCAACTTTGCCCGGCAAAACCGGAACCTGGTGCTTGGCAAACAAATCGCGTGCTTGGTATTCGTAAAGATCCACGCTGTTCCTTCCTTAGTATCGTCTTTGAGACATATCTCGACATCGAGAGAACACCCTCAGTCTATCTCATTACGCCCTGAATCGGTAACTGAAATGGCCCCGGTGACTTCTACAATCGCCCTATCCTAGAGGTAAAGTTAAAGCCGGAAGCGCCGGGTTCAACACAGCTCGCGCACGGAAAGGATCCCCGCGAAGATGAGCGAACACAACCCCACCCACCCCACCAAAACCCTGGCCGCGAACTTCCCGGGGAACCTCGCCAGTGACGAAATCCACGCCCAATACACCCAAAAAGATACCCAATAAACTCTATGAAGCCGAGCTTTACCGTCTGCAGACGGAACTGGCAAAACTCCAAAAATGGGTTAAAAAAACCGGGGCGCGAATCGTGATTATTTTTTTGAAGGCCGCGACGCCGCAGGGAAGGGCGGGACCATCAAGCGTCTCACGGAATACCTCTCGCCGCGCGTGGCCCGCGTGGTGGCGCTGCCGACCCCCACCGAGCGCGAATCCACCCAGTGGTACTTCCAGCGCTATATCCAGCATCTGCCCGCCGCGGGGGAAATCGTGATCTTCGACCGTTCCTGGTACAACCGCGCGGGGGTAGAAAAAGTGATGGGTTTCGCCACTCCTATCCAAACCAAGCGTTTCATGCAGCAGTGCCCGACTTTCGAACGGATGCTGGTCGAGGACGGAATCATGCTGCGCAAGTATTGGTTCAGCGTCTCCGACGAGGTCCAGTACGAACGCTTCCGTTCCAGGCTCTCTGATCCTTTGCGACAGTGGAAGCTCTCTCCGATGGACCTCGAATCGATTACCCGGTGGGAGGAATACTCGCGCGCCAAAGACGAGATGCTGGTGCACACCGACCGCCCCGAAGCCCCGTGGTTCCAGGTGCCTTCGGATTCAAAGAAGGCCGCCCGGCTGAATATGATTTCACACTTTCTCTCTACGATTCCCTACGAGGACCTGCCCGACGAGGCCCCGATAGAGCTGCCCCAGCGCCCGCCTTCCACGGGTTACGTCCGTCCGCCGATTAATACCTTGCAGTATGTGCCCGACCACGCCGCCGAGATTATCCGCGAAGCCCGGTTAGGGGTGTTGCCCCAAGTCGATCCGGGTTACGAGGGTGCAATGCCGGGGTTGGAGGACCTGGGAAAGTTAGTCGACCCCGGCGAGGGCCCCGGTAAGTCGGCGAAAGTTGGGAAGGGTGGGGGGCACCACAAGAAGAAGGCTAAGAAATCCAAGTGAGCCTGGGCGAGGCCCACGCCCTATTCCACACTCAGTGGCGCAAACTTCAAAAGCAGCCGCTTGGTGGAACCCGAAGTGAACTTGACCTTGGCGATGGAGTTAGTTCCCGAACCCTCGAGGCCGATGACTTTGCCCACACCGTAGATGTCGTGGGTGACGCGCTGTCCGACGTGCAGCTGGGGTATCTGTTCCGCGCTCTTGGCCGGTGCCGGTTTCGCTGCAGCTTTCCGGGCCGCCACTTGGGCCGCACTGGGGGTGTCTTTGACCAGGTCCGCCGCCGAAGAAAGTCGATAGGCGCTGTTCTTGAACTGTTTGGGGCAAGCCTCGCCTTCGCGGCGGCCAGACGCACCGTAGCCACCCGAACGGCCCCCGTACCTCGACCCCCCATATCCACCACCGGAGTAACGCGAGGACCAGGAATCCCCCGACCCCCCGCTGGAAGCCAAAGAGGCATAGTGATCCGTGGTGGTTTGGGCACGGCGTGCATCCAGCAACTGGGCCGGGATATCCCCCAAGAATCGAGATTCCGGCATCGAAACCGTGTCTCCGAAAACCGCGCGTGACCCCGAGCGGGTCAAATACAGACGTTTGCGCGCCCGAGTCACCGCCACGTAAGCCAGGCGGCGTTCCTCTTCGATACCATCTGGGTCGCCCAAGGAACGCGAATGCGGAAAGAGCCCGTCCTCCATGCCGGTGACGAAAACCGTGTTGAATTCGAGCCCTTTGGCGGTGTGCACCGTCATCAGCGTGACCTCGGGTTTGGCCGGGGCCTCTGCCGGTTCGGGGGTCGAGGCCGTGGCTAGGGTCGCGTCGGCCGCCGCGGTCGTTGCGGTCGCTGTGGTGGCGAGGTCGGGGGACTGCCCCATCGAGGCCGTCGCTTGGGGGTTGGGGTGGCCCTGTCCCTTGGTCGGGGAGTTGGTCTGTGTCGGCCACCAGCGCGATGCGTTCTAAGAAATCCGCCAACCTGGCGTCAGGCTCACAGAGAGAGAACTCCTGTGCCACTGTGTGCAATTCCGCCAGGTTCTCTATGCGGGCATCATCCTGGGGATCCTTGGAGGCCCGCAACGCCCCCAGATAACCGCTGGATTCCAAGGCAAAATCCAGAATTTCATCCAGTGGTGAACCCGCGTCGTCCATCTGGCGCAACTCATTAAGCAGTTTCGCCATCGCCGCGGCCCCCGCGCCGGCCTTTTCCCGCCAGCTCCCCGCGTGGGCGCCACCCGGCAGGAACTGGTGCAGGGCCTCGATAAAGGAAGAGCCGTCCTGTACTGCCACCGCGCGAATCTTTGCCAGGGCCGCGTCCCCCAAGCCGCGCCGAGGTTCGTTGATGATGCGCAACAGATTTCCGTCATCAGCGGGGTTCGCTGCGGCCGTCAGATACGCCAAAGCATCTTTGACTTCTTTGCGGTCATAGAACTTGGTGCCGCCCACCACGCGGTGAGGTATCCCTCGCGAGTCAGCATTTCCTCCAGGCTTCGCGACTGGGCATTGGTGCGGTAAAACACCGCAAAGTCATCCCATCCCAGACCCGGCTCCCCCGCGCCTCCCCGATAACCGGGGCGCTGCCCTCGTGCAGTTCGCGCATCTCTCGCACAATAAAGGCGGCCTCGTCCCGTTCCGTATCCGCAGCGAAAAGCACCGCCTTGGCCCCGTCCCCCGCGTCGGTCCACAGGTTCTTGTCGCAACGATGCTGGTTCTCGGAAATAATCGCGTTCGCCACAGAGAGAATGGTGCCGGTAGAGCGATAGTTTTGCTCCAGGAAAACCGTGCGCGCGCCGGGAAAAATCCTGTTCGAATTCCTCGATGTTGCGGATAGTGGCGCCGCGGAAAGCGTAGATGGACTGGTCCGAATCCCCCACCACCGTCAGTTCGGCTCCCGGCGCGGGCTGTTGCCCCAAAGTCAAGGCGCGCACCAACTCGTACTGGGCGGGGTTGGTGTCTTGGTATTCGTCGACCAAAACATGGCGGAACTTTTGCCGGTACTGAGCCAAAACCTGGGGGTTACTGCGCCACAGATACACCACCTGGGCAATCAAGTCATCAAAGTCAAAGGCATTAGCCTGGCGCAGCCGAGATTGGTATTCGGCGTAGATCTCTGCGGCCAGTTCTTCAGCTGGGGTCGAACCTGCCTGGGCGGCGTATTGCGAAGGGGTGCGCAGTTCGTTCTTGGCATTAGAAATCTTTGCGGCGAAACCCTTGGGGGAAAAGCGTTTCGGATCCAGACCGCGTTCTTTCACGATCCGGGTAATCAAGGCTTTGGAATCCGCGGCGTCGTAGATAGAGAAGGATCGCGAAATCCCCAGGACTTCTGCTTGGGAGCGCAAGATCCGCACGCAAGCCGAGTGGAAAGTGGAAACCCACATATATCCCGCGGCGTTACCCACCAGGGCCTCTACTCTCTCGCGCATCTCTTGGGCGGCCTTGTTAGTGAAAGTAATCGCCAGGATTTCCCAAGGACGCACCTGGTCGGTGGCCAGCAGATAGGCGATGCGCCGAGTCAACACCCGGGTTTTACCCGAACCCGCCCCCGCCATCACCAGCAGAGGCCCGCCGCGGTGAGTCACGGCCTGAAGCTGGGCGGGGTTGAGGCCACGGGTGATGGCGGCGATTTTCTCTTCGCGCCACTGGGGTTGCGCCGAAGTTGCGGTCTCCCCCGTCGAGGTCGGGGCGAAAATGCGGTCCCGGTCGGGGCTTTCCCCCGTCAAGGTCGGCGCCTCGCCCGGTTCGGAGAGATGACGGGTTGCTTGTGGGAGGCGGGTAGCAACCCGTTTTTCACGGGACTTGTGAGAGTTATCCATGTCAAAGAGGGAGAACAGCTGGTTACTCATGCCTGGCGCTTCCATTCCTGGGCCAGTTCCTGGAGGGGCAGCTGGGAAAAATCGATGGTTTCGCACATCACTCCGGCCGGGCCGATGGAAGCCACGGCGAAAACCTGTGCGTCCGCCGAGGAAACCACGTCTACCCAGCCGTAGGACTGGGCGTCGAACCATACGGCCGGGGCAAAGGTTTTCCCGCCGTCCAGCGAAAGCATCAGGGCCGAACAGTCCCCCGAACAGTACCGTTTTTTTCCCCAACGTAGCTGACCACCGAGGCATGCGCGGAGCCTGCCGCGGCACCGGGGAAAACCGGTTCCAGAGGGCTGACCAGGTCAATCAGTTCGGAATCCACCTCGCGATTGGGTTGTGAAAAGCTGCGACCCCCGTCAGTGGAGACAGCCCAAAGTTTTTCCGCACTGGAGCATTCCTTCATCAGCATCCAGACTTTTTCCTGGTCCGAACTTTGCATCACGGAGCAATGGTCCACGTGGGTTCCCACCGGCTGCGAGGACCACCAAGAAACCCCTTGATCGTCAGAACCGATGAAGACGGCTCTACGTTCCCCGCTGGGTGTCACCACTACCCCGGCGTGAGCCAAGCGTTGGGACCAGGTGCCTCCCATCAGCTGGGTGCCGCGACCGCGCGGCACCCACGCCATCTCGAAGTCGCGTCCCGCGATGATCATCGAGGTGATGTCGCGGTGCGTCCAGCTTTCTCCGTCGTCATCCGTGGAGGACACCTGCAAAGAGAGTTCACCCGAGTCAGAAGTATGAGTATAGAAGCAAAATACCCGCCCGGTTACGTGGTCGAGCAAAAAGGAAGGATTGTGCAGACCGGGTACCTTGAGGTTGTCTTCGCTACACGAGGTGCAGGAATGCTTGGGCTGTCCCGTGGGCAGTTTGACCTCGGGGAAGGCCTGGGGTTGCTCCCAGCTGTGACCCCCGTCGAAAGAACGCGAGAAATACAGGGACGCACGGGCTTGAGCGGAGAAAGGAGGCCCGGATGGCAGTGCCTCCCACATCAGTATCAGGGTGCGGGAACAACTGCGGACAATGGCGGGATAACGCATCTGTGCGAAACCTTGAGTTTCATGTTGCGCTACCAGTACTTTCGCCATCTATCTTCCTTGGATTTTCCGAGTGTTTTCAGTGTAGAACCACTCTACGTTATCACTCCTACATGAAAAACGCGTCCCAGATTATCGGCACACAACCCCCCAAAGACTCAGGTGATTTTGCGCGCCGCCGCCCAGCGAGACAGCTCGTAGCGATTCGACAACTGCAGTTTGCGCAGCATGGCCGAAACATGAGATTCCACGGTTTTCACCGAGATAAATAACTCGGAGGCAATTTCCTTGTAGGCATACCCGCGGGCAATCAGCCGCATCACCTCGAACTCACGCGAAGTCAAGGTATCTAACTCGCTGCCCTGCCCCACGATTTGGCTGGTGGCGGCTCCAAAGGCATCCAAGACAAATCCCGCCAATCGGGGAGAAAATGCCGCATCTCCCCCGGCGACACGCTTAATTGCATCGACCAGTTGGGCCGTGGTGATGGTTTTCGTCACGTAGCCTCGTGCCCCGGCCCGAATCACCGCCACCACGTCCTCGGCCGCATCCGAAACCGACAGGGCCAACATCTTCACCTCGGGGTGCTGGGCACTGACCGCGACGGCGACCTCGCCCCCACCACCACCGTGACCCCCCGGAAGGTGCACGTCTAACAGCATGACCTGTGGTGCGATCGCATCTACCGCCGCGATGGCGTCCTCGACGGAGGCGGCTTCGCCCACCACCTTCACCTCTTCGGGGTACTTCCCCAGTTCGGCGATAACCCCGGCACGAAACAAACCGTGGTCGTCCACCACCAGGACCTCGACCGGGGCGGTTTTCGCCGAATCCTTTTGGTTATCCGAACTCATCTGGGAACCTCCATCTGTACTTCCGTGCCACTTTCACGAGTTTTAATCTGGGCCCGCCCCCCATGCCGCGCCAGACGCTCGATTATGGATTGCTTGACCCCGTGGCGGTCCGCGGCGACGTCGTCCAAGTCGAAACCCCCGCCGTGGTCACGCACAAAGCACTCGGCTTTGTCCTCTCCCACCTCAATATACAGCGAGAAGGGCGGCTCGGCGTGTTTGGCGGCATTCGTCAAGGCTTCGCGGGTGGCGGCCACCAAAGGTTCGGACCAATCTCCCGGGCGGGCATCGCCCACGCTGACCACGTCGAAAGCCACCCCGTGCAAATCCTCGACTTGGGCGGCGACTTCTTTGAGCAAAGTCACCACAGAGTCAGCCGAAGCCTCACGGTCGGAATACAGCCAGGAACGCAGGTGACGTTCCTCGGCGCGAGCCAACTTCGCCACTTCGACGGGATCGTGGGCACGAGCCCGAATCAAAGCCAGGGTCTGGAGCACGGAATCATGGAGGTGCGCTGCCATGTCGGCCCGCACCGTTTGACGAGTCTGTTCCTCGAGACTGCCCTTGTAGGAACGCAGGAAACGCGCCCATAGCGGCAGCGCGGCCAACAGCAAAATACTGAGCACAATCAAAGTCAACAGGCCCCCGCGTAGCGCATCGATCCAGGTGAGGCTGTCGGAAAACCACAGCACCACCCCACCCAGCACCAGTAGCGCCCCAGGGAGGGCAAAGAGCAAGAAACGCCCGATGCGCAGCTCCCGCTCGGCCCCGTAGGCACCAGTCCAGATCAAGCCCACCCCCGCAAGCACAATCAGGGGAACCGTTACGGAAAGCGAAGTAGACACCAGGTCCGGCCCAATCCAAGCCGCTAACAGCGCCAGACAGAGCAAAAGTAGTGCCCACAGCATTGCCGGGCTGAGTTTTAGGGTAGGGGTCGAGGCCGTCGGGGTGGCGTTTAGGGTGGCCAGTCGCGAGGTCCGCACGTCGGTTATTGTGGCGTCCCAGGGGTTGCCGCGGGGAACGAAGATCCACAGCCAGAGGTAGAACAAAGGACCCAGCACGGTGGGCAGCGAAAGAAAGAACAGCAGACGCACCACCCGCACCGAGATCCCCAGATGCGCGGCCAAACCGGCGCAAACCCCGCTGATCCAAGCCCCGCTGGAGGGCTCGGGGCCGTCGTGACGGCGGGGCCGCAACAGGGGCAAACGCGGGGTGGGAGGCATGTTCACCCCTCCAGTTTGCCACGAGATTCAGGCGAAAATCCCCACCCTAGGGGTGAATCAGGGTAAAACCAGGGGAACCCCTTATATCTTTTCGGCACGCGGCGGACCAAGATTAAAGCATGGACGATAACAACACTGGAAATATGAATGCGTATCCCCCAGAGTCGGGTGCTAATGCTTCCACTCCGGGACACGAGTCAGCCTCAGGTCCAGCCTTCGGGCCGGGCGGAGCCGACTCCACTTCTGCTACTTCTCCCGGCACTCCACCGCCCTATAACGGTGGGGCACAAGCCACTTCGGTCTTTGACCGTTTGCGCAGTTCTGGTTGGCACCGTTCCTCTAACCGCATCGCGGGTGGGGTTTGCGCGGGCCTGGCCGAGAAATGGGGTATCGACCCCATCATTGTGCGCGGGGTAGCCCTACTGCTAATGCTGCCTTTCGGCTTAGCGATGTTGGCCTATGGCTTGGCATGGCTGTTCCTGCCCGCTGCGGATGACGGCCGGATTCCCGCCGAGGACATCAAGAACGGCAATATGCAAGGTCTCTATGTACTGCCTATCGCTTTGGGTCTGCTGGGTATTCTGCGGACCTTCTCTGGCCTGGGTGGGGGCTTCGGCCTGTTTGGTCTGCTGCCTTTCGCGGGCGGTTGGGAATTCATGCGAGACGATGGTTTCTTCTCCTTAATGGATTCCGGAATAGCACAGAGCCTGTTGTTCTCGGGATTGTTCTTCGTGGGAATCGCCATCATCGTCTGGATCAGCTATCTGATCGCGAGGCATCGCTACTCTGATGCCTGGAAGCACGCCGGGGTCATTGCCTTGCTGCTTTTCGCCGTCGAGGTCTTCTTTATCGTTTCCGCCCCGGGCTTAGGTATGGGGATAACCTCCGCCGTAATGTTGGCGATGATGACTGCCTTTGCGCTGCCTTTGGCCTCTATCATCTGGCTGATTGTATGGCTGGTGACTCGCGGTTCCAATACCACCCCCAGCCCTTCCGGTTACTACAGCAGTGCCGGTTTCTGCACTGGTTTCAACCAAACAGCGCCCGAAGCTACTGCGGGGCAGCCCTTTGCGGGGCAACCCTACAGCGCCCAATCTGGCACCGTGCCCCCGCAACCGGGAGCGACACCCTTTGCTACGGCCTCGACCCCGGGATTCGACCCTTCGGCACGACCCCTGGCCCCCACCAAACCGCGCATCGCGGGTCCTTCCCTGGCATTTAGTCTCGGCCTGTTGGGATTGCTGGTGTTGATGAACGTGGGTGCTTTGGCGGCGTTCTTGCTGGGGATGCACCCCTGGCGCGCCATCTTGCTGGACCTGGGTGGCATGTCAGTGCTGATGGGCCTGGCCGGAGTGGTGCTGGCGCTGCGTCGCCGGCGTCAAGGCTGGGTACCTTGGGTGGCGGGTCTGCTGACTTTCTCTCTGACTCTGCCGGCGTTGGGGATAGCTTCCTTTATGAACTCCGAAACCGGGCGGAGGCTCTATCACGAGGTTCCGCGCAACTGGCACCAGATGGTGCGCCTCTTCGAGGAACACCAATACGACGTGAAACCCGGACAGAAACTCAACTTGCTCACGGGTTCAGCCACCATCGATTTGCGCCACTACTCCAAGGCGGGTGAAGCCATCGAAATTACGATTTTGAACGGTGGGGTGGATGTTTTCCTCAGCCCCTCCCAGCCCGTCGAGATTCAGGTGCAGCGCAGAGCCTGCGACCTGCACGTCTCCACGAACTCCCAGTGGCAGCAAAGCGCGGGTAACGAACCCGAGGTCTTTGCCAGCTCCAATATCGACACCGACCGTCCCCAGTACTTTGATGCTGCCGGAGAGAGAAAGTGACTTTCACCGACTACGACACTTCGTTGTTGGAAGATGACTCCGCCAACAGCTCCACGGTGACTATCCGCAACGAAGCTGCTACCAAGGCAAAGTCCGCGGATATCCAAGTGATTAAGTTGCAGGTGTCTTCCCAGGTAAATATCTATGAGCGTCCCAAGGAGGCATTGTGGAACGGCACGGTGCTGCCTTCGGGACAGTTCCTGGTGAACTATTGGCTGGACCAGAACTCCCAGGAGAACTACGACCCCACGAGTTATCCGGCGGCCCTGCGGAAACGTGCGGTTGACCCCGACGCGACCTTGGGTGGTCGCCCGGTTTCGGAATATGTCGAGGAATACGGCGTAGGCAAGGTGCCGCTGTCAAAGTTCCAGGCATCTACGGATTGGGTGGATGCCAATGGTGACGGCTTCAACGATAACTACCAGGTAGGTGGAAAGTTGTGGCGCGAAGATGATGATGCCTTCAACGATTCCGACACCGCCGCGACTTTCCCTTCAGTTCCGGAAGATGATTCGGATGCACGAGGTCCGCAAGATGGCCCCGGCCCCGGTGAAGGCGGCGGGGGCCAGCAGGTGAATCCGGGAGTTTCCCCGCAGCTGCCTGGGCCGAACACAGAGGAACGGGATTTGTCTAAACGCCCCGGTTCCAGAAACCAGATGAACCCTAATGATCAGAACGGATAACACCATGGAAAATCAAGATACCGAAGTACTGGAAGACGCCCAGGCGGCATCGACTAATGACAATGAGTCTGGGCACAGCACCCCGATGGAACAGGCCGCACCGGGTCAGGGCGAACCGGGACGGGCCGCACCGGGTCAGGCCTCGGCAGAAAACGAAAAAACCACGAATGAAGCCCAGCTCTCTGATCGGGTGCTGCGCAAAACCGTCAGCCCCGTAGCGCTGGTCTTTGCGGTGATCTTCATCTTGCTGGGATCGGTCAGCATCGCAATGAGCCTAGGTTTCTATCTCTCGATGTGGCACCTTTTGGTTTCTGTCCTAGCCACCGTGGGCTTGGTGCTGCTGATATCAGCACTGGTGGCGGCCCGCCGGGCCAACCACTAGACAAGCTCCCCTTCCCTCAGCCACAGCAATAGTTTGGGGGCCCGACCAAATGGTCGGGCCCCCAAACTATTGAATGCAGAGTACGAAACTACTTAGTCCTCACGCCGATCATCGGGGCGGGCCCGGTGGGCGCGGCGGCGTTCACGCGGCTTGCGCTCGGTGCGAACCGGGCGCTCCTCCACGGCCTCAACGCCGTCCTCGACCTGGTCCTCTTCACCCTCTACCACGGCGTGCAGCGAGAGCTTGCCGCGCTGATCAATCTCGGCAATCTCGACTTGAATCTGCTGACCTACCTGTACCACGTCTTCGACGTTTTCGACGCGCTTGCCGCCAACCAGACGACGAATCTGGGAGATATGCAGCAATCCGTCTTTACCCGGAGTCAAGCTGATGAAAGCCCCGAAGGTTGTGGTCTTTACCACGGTACCTACGAAACGTTCCCCGACCTCGGGCATCTGCGGGTTCGCAATCGCGTTGACTGCATCGCGAGCTGCTTCGGCGGCGGGACCGTTATCGGCACCGATATAGACCGTTCCGTCATCCTCGATGGTCAATTCGCACCGGTGTCTTCCTGGATCTGGTTGATCATCTTGCCCTTGGGGCCGATAACCTCGCCAATCTTGTCCACCGGAATATTCACCGTCAAGATGCGCGGTGCCGTGGGGGCCAACTCGTCGGGTCCGTCAATTGCGGCGTGCATAACTTCCAGAATCTTCAGGCGCGCATCGCGGGCCTGGGACAAGGCACCGACCAAGATATCGGAAGGAATCCCGTCCAGCTTGGTGTCCAGCTGCAGGGCAGTAATGAACTCGGAGGTACCGGCCACCTTGAAGTCCATGTCGCCAAAGGCGTCCTCTGCTCCCAAGATGTCGGTCAGGGTGGCGTACTGGGTTTCACCTTCACCCGGCTCGCTCATCAGACCCATGGCGATACCCGCCACGGGAGCGCGCAGCGGCACCCCAGCGTTGAGCAGCGCCAGGGTGGAAGCGCAAACCGAACCCATAGACGACGAACCGTTAGAACCCATAATCTCGGATACCTGACGAATCGCATAGGGGAACTCCTCGCGGGCCGGAATCACCGGAACCAATGCCATCTCTGCCAGGTGGCCGTGACCGATTTCGCGTCGCTTGGGCGAACCTACGCGTCCGGTCTCGCCGGTGCAGTAAGGCGGGAAGTTGTACTGGTGCATGTAGCGCTTGTGGGTAACCGGGCTGAGGTTATCCAGCTGCTGCTCCATACGCAGCATATTCAAGGTGGTCACACCCAACACCTGGGTTTCCCCACGCTGGAACAGCGCCGAACCGTGAACGCGAGGCAGGACCTCGACCTCGGCGGCCAAAGAACGAATATCCTTGCAACCGCGACCGTCGATACGCCTACCCTCGTGCAGCACCCGGGCACGCACCAGCTTCTTTTCCAGCGCCTTAAAGGCCGCTTTCATTTCTTTTTCGGCCTCCCAGAACTCGCCGTCCTCGACGCAGAGCTTCTCGATCGCCGCGTCACGGATCTCGGTTTCGCGTTCTTCGCGAGTCAGCTTGTCCGCAATCTGGATGGCCTGACTCAAATCGGATTCGACTTCAGCCTTCATGGCCTGGAAATGCGCGTCCTCGTAATCGGGGAACAGTGGGTATTCCGCGGTTTCCTTGGCGCACTTTTCGGCGATCTCTATCTGGGCGCGGCACAGTTCGCGAATCACGGGCTTGGCCGCATCCAGGGCGCCAGCCACAACTTCTTCGGTGGGAGCCTGGGCGCCACCTTGAATCAGCTCCCAAGCGTTGTCTCCGCCACCGGCCTCAACCATCATAATGGCGACGTCATCGTTCACGATGCGCCCGGCCACCACCATATTAAAGGTGGATTCCTCCATCTGGCTATACGTGGGGAAAGCCACCCAGGTGCCGTCAATCAGGGCCAGTCGGGTCCCCCCGATGGGACCCGAGAAAGGCAGACCTGCCAGCTGGGTCGACATCGAAGAGGCGTTAATCGCCACCACGTCATAAGCGTCGTCGGGGTGGATGGTCAAAACTGTGTCCACCACCTGTACCTCGTTACGCAGTCCCTTCACGAAGGCCGGGCGCAGCGGGCGGTCAATCAGGCGCGCCGCCAAGATGGCTTCGGTTCCGGGGCGTCCCTCGCGACGGAAGAACGAACCGGGGATGCGTCCCGCCGCGTACTGACGCTCTTCAACGTCGACGGTCAGCGGGAAGAAATCAAACTGGCCTTTGGGTTGCTTACCTACGGTGGTAGCAGCCAAAACGGTGGTTTCACCATCCAGAGTCACGATTGCGGAACCAGCGGCTTGCTGGGCAATCAGACCGGTTTCAAAGCGCAGCACGCGCTTTCCATATTTTCCATTGTCGATCACGGCTTCGGCCGCAGTAATTTCGGGTCCCTCCAAGGGATCCCCCTTCCTCTATAGAGCATCTGCGGTCATCAGTAGTCCCCCACGGGACAGGCCCCGTAAGCAGCTACCGAGGACCGAAAGACACTCACGAACTGTATCGTGCTTTCGCACCCTCAGATTTTACCTGAAAATCAGCAAAAAGCCCGAAAATGAATAGCTGGCCGGGTGTTATCCCAGCCAGCCGTCATGTTGTTACTTGCGCAGACCCAAGCGGTTCTTCAAGGAACGGTAGCGCTCGATATCTACTTCCTGCAGGTACCCCAACAGGCGTTTGCGCTGCCCTACCAGCAACATCAGACCACGACGAGAGTGGTGATCGTGATGATGCGTCTTGAAATGCTCGGTGAGGTCCTTGATGCGCTTGGTCAGCAGCGCAATCTGTACCTCGGGGGAACCGGTGTCACCCGGATGGGTTGCGTATTGAGCAATAATTGCGTCTTTTTCTTCCTTAGTGAGTGCCACTGGGCCCTCCCTTTCTACTCGTTGCACGCAGCCTGCGGGCTTTTCCCACAGCATCCACAGCGTGGCCGACACGACGGCCCCACAAGTTTAGCAGTCCGAGCTTGTAGGCGCCAAAACCTAAGCGCGGTTCCCTACGGTGTGTGTGGTTGCTCTCTTCGCGTCGATGCCCGGGTCGAGGTCCGCCCTTCAGTCCCGGCTCAGCACCAGTTTCCCGAAGGGGCGCTGGGTGCGCGAAGCCAACTCGGCGTGAGCCTCGGCGACCTGGTCAAAGTGATAGGTTTGGGCCACGACGGGGCGAATCAGTCCTTGTTCCACGCAGGGCCACACGTTTTCTTCGACTTGCAACACCAACCGCGCTTTTTCGCGGTGCGACAAGGCACGGATGGTAGAGCCTTGAATCATGGCCGAAAGCGAGAGAACCTTGCCCAAGTCGACTTCGGCCCGCCGTCCTTTCTGTAAGCCGATGATGGCCAGGCGTCCCCCCCGGAGCCAGCAATTCCAGATTCCGTTCCAAGCCTCCCGCGCCGCTGACATCCAAGATCAGGTCAAAGCCTCTCCCCGCGCTGACTTCTTGACGTGCTCTCAGCAAGTCGGCCTCCTCGCGGTAATCCGCCGCGGCCCTGGCCCCCAGCAGCAGCAGTTTTTCCCGCCTGGAGGCATCTCCGGCACTGGCGGCTACCTGAGCGCCAAGACAGCGTGCCAGCTGAATCGCGAAACTCCCCACCGCCCCGGAACCACCGTGAATAAATACCGTGAAGTCCTTGGGGAAACGCCAGGTCTGGACGTTGGGCCCCACGCCCGGAAGCGTTCCGGGGGCCACCCCTGTCTCGAAGTTCGCACCATCCACCCAGCGCAGCCGAGGCTCCAGGTCCACAAAGTTATGCCACACAGTTACGGCAGATTCCAACAGGGCCGCCCCGGCTACGAATCCGTCCATCCTGCCGCTGCGGGGCAGCGAGATGCAGTGCTGTGCACGGGCCAGGCAGAACTCGGCTTGAGCTCCCCCACCGACCAAAGCCACCACCGGGCGTCCCAACCAGTCCTCGACACCGGCACCCCCTGGCGAAGCCACATCCGCACCGACTTCGACCACCACCCCGGCCACCTCGATCCCTAAGGTGTCGGGGGCGCCTGGGGGGGGGGGATCGTAATGCCCGGCAACTTGCAGCAGGTCAGCTCGATTCACCCCCGCGGCGCGTACCTCGATCAGGACCTCGCCGGGACCGGGGACAGGACGCGGCACCTCGACTACGCGCGCCTCACCTTCGATTGCTTTGACTGCCCACATAGGCCCAGTCTAAAAGATAACCCTCGTCTCATCCGCAATCGCCACCACCCGACCTCGAACCGGGAAACCACACCGCGAACCTCGAACCGGGAAACCACCACCCGACCTCGAACCGGGAACATCTTCACCTAGCCACAAGAAAGTCTCACCTAACCCTTTTGTCTCAGCCGTGCTAAGGTAAGGGCCGTGCAAATATTCCACGAGAAGCCCCAGAATTTTGGCCCCTGCGTCCTGACTATCGGGACTTTCGACGGGGTGCACGCCGGTCACAAGAAACTGATTCAACAGGTCACCACCCTGGCGCACAACTACAATCTAAAGTCGCTGGTTTTAACTTTCGACCCGGTTCCCGCCCGCGTCCACAACCCCGAAAGCGCCAAAAAACTGATTTGCACCGTCGAAGACCGGCTCCAGCGCATCGGCGCGTTGGGAGTGGACGCGATTTGGGTACAACACTATGACCTGGAATTCGCCCTGTATTCCGCCGAAGATTTTGTACGGGAATTCCTGGTGAAACCCCTGAATCCCGAAATTATCGTGGTGGGTCAAGACATGCGTTTTGGACGCGACAACGAAGGCAGTGTGGCGACGCTGACGAAACTGGGTTCGAAATACGGTTTCGCGGTCCAGGTTTTCCCCGACGTTTCCGGGCCGGGGATGGAGCGGCGCTGGTCATCCACCATGGTGCGCGACATGCTCCAGGCGGGGGACGTCGACGGTGCCGCGCGGGTGCTGGGGCATCCGCACCGGGTGCGCGGCCGCGTCGTTCACGGCAAGCGTCGCGGGCGCGAACTGGGCTTCCCCACGGCGAATCTGGATGCTGAACTGGTGGAATCCATCCCGGCCGACGGGGTCTACGCCGGTTGGCTGTGGCGTTATCTGCCCCCACACAGCGCGAATCCCTGCAGCGTCGAGGTACTGCCCGCCGCGATTTCGGTGGGGACCAGCCCGCACTTCGGGGACGCTGGACGCACGGTAGAGGCGCATGTCCTGGGGCGCAGTGACCTGAACCTCTATGACGAAGAAATCAGCGTGGACTTTGTGCACCGCATCCGGGAAAACCGCGCCTTTGACTCGTTGGAGAGGCTGCTGCACCGTATGGAGGAGGACTTGGTGGAAACCGCCGATGTCTTAGGGGTTCCCTACGCCTCGCGAGTGAATCCCGGAGATGTCACCGCCTAGGGCTGGTCTTTGGTCCGCGGCGAGGACGGCGTTTCGGTTTTCAGCGCACCAGCATGATGCCGATGGAGTTCGCCACGAAACGCGATATCGCCACGGAACCACCGGCGATGGTGTAGCCGGCTTGGGGGTGCTCGGCGACGAAGTGTTGCAGTGCCGGAACCATCTGGTTGGGTGCGGAAAGCAAGATAGCTTTGTTCGTCGCGTAGGCGTAGCCCGCTCCGGCCAAGCCGTCGGGGAACAACACTCCCGAAGCCACCAAGAAATCCTTTGCCTCGGGTTGCAGAGTCTGCACCACCTGCACCGCGGTTTCATAGCGAGTCGCCCCCACCAGGTTCCCGCCCAAATCTTGGGCTGACAAGCCGGCACCCGCCAAGGCCGAGGCCGCCGAACCACCCACGGCACGCACCCGCAGACCTCGTCCCTGGGAACGAACCAAATCACGTAACTGCGTCAAGGCCTGGATTGTGGCCGGGGGCAGCTGGCGGCCCGCGGTATAGAGAATCACCCCGTGACGCTTCGCCACGGCGGGACCGGCCGCAATGGCGTCGGGAATATTCGCATCCGTAGTGGCATCAACCAGATAGACCTCTAGGTTACCCGACTTGGGGCTCTGCTCCACGGCCTCGAGTGCGACATTGCGCGCGGTTTCAAAACGAGTCTGACCCACCAGCTTAGTCACCTTTATTCCCGCTGCTTCTAGTTGGGAAATCTGGGCGGAAGAAAGCTTGACTCCCCCACCCACGACATAGACCTGCTTGCGGCCCGAATACATAATGGCATCCAGCACCTTCGATTCCACCGGGTCGGTCATGGTCAACAAGATTGTGGCGCCGCGCGCGCCCACCAGGGCGGCTGAGCCCAAGGCATCGGGAGCCAAACGTCCGGTGGTCAACACCACTGCATCCCCGCTGGCCCCAGAGGCTCCATGCAAAGCCAAGGCCGTATCTACCCGGGTTTCACCCCCGATTCGCGGGACTCTGGACTCGTAGGGGTATTCCACCAACTCCATCGAATCTTCCCCAGGGAAACCTTGGCGATGTTATAGAGCCAGTCTGCCAACGGCAACACGGAACCGAAGTACGCCGCGTCTTTGTTTCCCCCAATCAAAGTGGCCACTACCTGCCCGTTTACCAGCAACGGACCGCCGGAATCACCGTGTTCTGTCATCACTCCGGGCCACTGGGTTTTGAAACTCAACTGCCCCTCGGCCTGGGTGCCGTCACATTTCGCCGTGAACCTGGATGCATCGGACATCCCCACCTGGGTATAGCAGTTCGCCACGATGCGCTGCTGGGCGATCAGCATCTGGTTCCCGGTGCCACCCCAGCCGTATTCGGCACCCACCGCGCCGATGCTGGGGGCCTGATCCGCTAGGCGTGCCGGCACTATCCCGGTCACCGCGGTCTTCAAGTGCAACAGGGCCGCGTCATGGGATTCGTGCAACTTGTAATCATCTACCGCGTATTTTCCGATGCGGTTGACCCCGAAAGACACGTTGATATAGCGCGGACCATTCGCCAAACAGTGCCGCGCGGTTAACACCCAAGAGGGATCGACCAACACCCCGGTGCAAATCGCTCCGGTGCCGTCGTGATTCGTAATGGGGATATAGGCAACCCACTCGGTAGTGCCAGAAGCAGGCACGCCTTGCAGAATCTGGTATTCGCCTTCTTCCACTCCACCTTGCCCCGCGCTGGAATCCGCGTTGGACTGGATCTGGGTAGATGCAAAGAAGTATTCGCGCCCCGCTATCTGTGCGGCTGTAATCGGAGGATTGTGCTGAGGGTCCACTGCCGCCGCGGTCGTTTCAATCTGTGGTTCTGCACCGGGCGCCGCCTGGGCTTCTTCCCCGAACAGCCCCGTAGGCTCGGCCAGCAATCCACTGATGCTCAAGGTGCACGCGGCCACGGCCCAGAAAACTCTTTGCAGTTTCGCCGACATCTCAGTTCCTTTCGTGTTCACCACCGGTTGCGGGACGCAAAACCCACTGAGTCACTACCCGTCCCTGCGGTAACTTTACCAAGGCAATCACCCTTCCGTCCGGGTGTTTCGCCGCCCAGATACCTTGGCTGGCACCACTGGCGGGGCAATCCGCGGCGGATTCACGGCGGCTAAGTTCGGCTAACTGCGCGGCTTCGAGCTGAACTTTTTGGCCAAAAGCCAGTGCCCGAGCCTGCGCTGGTGTAACTTGCACGGCGGGAAAAAGCGCTAAAACGGCTCGATCCAGGTCAATCACCTGCAGCATTCCCTGCGTGGTTACCTGCCTAGCCAACTCTTCTAAACTAGCGGCATCCTCCAGGGTGTAATCCCCCACCCGGCTGCGCCGCAACGCCGCCAGATGTGCCCCACACCCCAGCTCCTCCCCCAGATCTCTGCTCAGTGCCCGTATATAGGTTCCCGCCGAACAATCCACCACCACATCCGCATCGGTTACGGTAATTTCTCCTGCGATGTTACGGTTTTTCGAGATCTGGCTGCGGGATGGGTGGGGTGGGTATCGTCCCAGGTCGAGGTTCTCCTCGCAGTTCCAGCCGGGTGATGCGTACCGGGCGGGGCTGGAGTTCGATAGCTTTTTCCGCTGCGGGCCAAGTCATGGGCTCGCTGCCCCGAGATTTTCAAGGCAGAGAATTTCGAAGGCACCTGCAACACTTCCCCGCGCCACTTCCCCCAAAGCTTGTTCCAGGGTTTCCTCGCTAAGTTCACCGCGACAACCGCGGGCCTCTATGACCTGTCCCTGGGCGTCCTCGGTATCGGTACTGACCCCGAAACGAATCCGGGCCAGATACTGTTTATCGCAGGCACTCAGGTACTGCAGCAAACGGGTGGCCTGGCCGATCGCCATAACCAAGATGCCGCTGGCGGCGGGGTCCAGGGTTCCGGCGTAGCCGACTTTTTTTTGCCCTGCCAGACGGCGAATCCGCGAGGACACCTGGTTGGAACTGAGTCCCAGCGGTTTATCCACCACCACCAATCCCGCCTCACAGGTTTCACCGCGCGGGACTTCCGCGGGACAAGGTGGGTCAAAAGCCGGGTTGCTGAACCGGTCTTCGGGCCTAATGGCTGGAGATGTTTCACCGCGAGGAACCAAATCTGTGTCTCAATCTCGGTCCGGGATAACCAGATCCATATCTACTTCTTCGGATCCGTCATCGCTTTCATCGCCGGTTTCGAAGTCATCTTCGAATTCAGCTTCGTCTTGTCCGGTGTTCTCGCGCGGTTTCTTATAGGGGTCGGCTTCCCCGGCATAGCTGGCACCCTTGCGGGCTTCCAACTCGGCATCGGCCCGGCGGGCCGAAGCCAGGGCGGACTCTACCGCGGCGGCTTGTTGCGGCACCGGGTCGGTGACGAACTCTAGGGTGGGTGTGAGTCTGGTCCCCAGGTTCTTTCCCACGGCAGTGCGAATCAATCCCTTGGCAGAGTTCAGTGCTGCTGCCGAGGCGCTTTGCTGAGATTCCGAACCCCAGGCGGTGTAGTAAACCTTGGCGTGTTGCAGATCTCCGGTAACTTCCACCGAAGTGACGGTGACGAAGCCCAGGCGCGGATCTTTAATGCGCCCCTGCAGCATCTGCGCCACCGTAGTCATGATATTCGCCGCGACTTTATCTCGTCGGGTATCGGTCATCTTCTCCTCCTATCTAATTCCTCGAGGCCCCCTCCCGCTTCCCGCCACCCACCAAAGGCGACGCGGCGGCAAACCGGGGAGAGGACCTCGTAGTGGAAAAAACTCAATCCCGCGGGATTTCGCGCATCTCCCAGGTCTCGATGATGTCTCCGACCTGGATGTCTTTGAACTCCAGACCGATGCCGCATTCGAAGCCTTCGCGCGCCTCAGTCACGTCGTCCTTTTCGCGACGCAGCGAGTGAATGCTCAACTCTGCGTTGACCACTACCCCGTCGCGCACCAGACGCGCCTTGGAGTTGCGCTTGATGGTGCCCTTGCGGATCACACAACCGGCGATGTTGCCGAACTTCGAGGAACGGAAGACCTGCAGGATTTCCGCAGTACCCAACTCGGCTTCCTCGTAGATAGGCTTCAACATGCCCTTCAAGGCGTTCTCGATATCCTCGATGCACTGGTAGATGACGCTATAGAACTTCATCTCCACGCCTTCGCTGTCGGCCATCTCCGCCACGCGCTCGGCGGGGCGAACATTGAATCCGATGATAATCGCGTTGTCCACCGTAGCCAGGTTGACATCGTTTTGGGTGATGGCTCCGACCCCGCGGTGAATGATGCGCAGTCCGACTTCCTCGCCCACGTCGATCTTCAACAAAGAATCTTCCAGGGCCTCGACCGAACCCGAGGCGTCACCCTTAATAATCAGGTTGAGCATATCGACCTTGCCGGCCTTCAGCGCTTCGTCGAAGGACTCCAAGGTGACGCGCTTGCGACGCTTGGCCAGAACCGCGGCGCGGGCCGCAGCGGCGCGCTTATCCGCAATCTGACGAGCGGTGCGGTCATCTTCAGCCACCAGGAAGGAATCCCCCGCTCCAGGAACCGAAGTCAATCCCAGCACCTGGACCGGACGCGAAGGATCGGCTTCTTCTACGGCATTGCCGCGCTCGTTGAACATGGCGCGTACACGTCCATAGGCACTGCCAGCCACGATGGCGTCTCCTACGTGCAGCGTTCCGCGCTGCACCAAGATAGTGGCCACCGCACCGCGGCCCTTGTCCAGATTGGCTTCGATCGCTACGCCGCGCGCCGGTGCGTCCGGATTCGCCTTCAACTCCAGCACTGCATCGGAGGTCAACAGCACCGCATCGAGCAGTTCGGCAATGCCGGTGCGCTGCTTGGCGCTGATCTTCACGAACATGGTGTCGCCGCCGTATTCCTCGGGCAGCACCCCGTATTCCGCCATCTGGGCCATCACCTTATCGGGGTTGGCTTCGGGCTTGTCGACTTTGTTCACCGCCACCACGATTGGCACACCGGCTGCCTTGGCGTGGTTGATAGCCTCTACTGTTTGAGGCATCACCCCGTCGTCAGCCGCCACCACGATAATGGCGATGTCGGTGACCTGGGCCCCGCGGGCACGCATAGCGGTGAAGGCCTCGTGACCCGGAGTATCGATAAAGGTAATCTTGCGGCCCTTGTCTGCCTTCTTCAGGGTCACCTGGTAGGCACCAATGTGCTGGGTAATACCGCCGGCTTCGCCTTCCACCACGTCGGTGTTGCGAATAGCGTCCAGCAGCTTGGTCTTGCCGTGGTCTACGTGACCCATCACGGTGACCACCGGGGGTCGTGCTTCCAGGGAGTCGATATCGTCCAGTTCCTCGGCCGACAGGTCAATGTCAAAGGATTCCAGCAGTTCGCGATCCTCGTCCTCGGGGGGAAACCATCTTGATGTCGTAGCCCAACTCGGCCCCCAGCAAGGCGAAGGTGTCTTCGTCCAGGGATTGCGTGGCGGTAACCATCTCTCCCATGTGGAACAACACCGTCACCAAAGCGGCGGGGTTGACCGAAATCTTGTCGGCGAAATCTGAAAGCGAAGCCCCGGAGCGAATCCGGATTTCCTGGCCGTTACCTTTCGGGATGGAGACACCGCCGATAACGGGTGCGCTCTGTTCTTCGATTTCGATGCGCTTTTGGCGACGAGCTTTGCCTTTTCTTGGACTTGCCGTGCCCGAAGGCACCCTGGGTGGAACCGCGTCCACCCCGAGCCGGGCCGCGTCCGGGTGCCGGAGGTCCGCCAAAAGCGGAACCACCCATGCCACCGCCACCGCTTGAGGTACCGGGGCGAGGTCCTCGTCCGTTTCCGCGGCGGTCATTACCAGCGCCACCACTTCCCATTCCGGTGCCTGGTACCGGCCCGCGTCGGTCTGAGGGTTTGGGTCGAGGTCCGCCCGTCCCCGCAGCTGCGCCGGGTCGCGGCATCCCCTGGGAGGTAGCGAAGGGGTTGTTCCCCGGTCTGGCGGTGTTGCGGCGAGGACCGGGTTTAACTCCCGAGGTCCCGCCGGGTCGTGGCATCCCCTGGGAGGTAGCGAAGGGGTTGTTCCCCGGTCTGGCGGCTCCGGGTTTGGGGATCGAGGCCCCAGGTTTGGGGATGGCGCCACTTTCGTTAGCACTGGGCGAGGCCGCCTTTCCCGGTGTCGGCTTGTCTGCAGTTGCCTTCGCCGGCGCCTGGGCCGGTGCGGGATTCGCCTCGCTGGCGGGCGCGGGGGCTGCTTCAGTGGGTTGCGTTTCCGCGCCTGCCTCGGCAGAGTTATCCGCTTCGGCCTGCTGTTTGGCTTTCTCCGCTGCCGCTTTGGCGGCGGCTTTTTCTTCGTCAGCCTTCGCCGCCGCAGCCGCTTCGGGGCTGAACTTACCTAATTTATTGTCCTCGAAATGCTGAATAACTTTCTTCACTACCGGGCTCTCCACCACGGAGGAAGCTGACTTCACAAACTCGCCGGCGCCCTTGAGGTAGGCCAGCATTTCTTTGGATTCAATTCCGAGCTCTTTAGCGAGCTCGTGCACGCGCATTCGTGCCACTTTACTCCTTGTCCTTTGCCGGTCTGCCCGGCAAAGGACAGACCTGTATCAGTCGTTGGTACTCATCGGGTACTCATCGGGTGCCCAACATCTTCCAACCCGCTCCTAGGTCATAGCGGGAGCCTGCCTAGAGGTTTTCGTTGCGGTTTTCCCGTCTTCGAAAGCCCCCTGGCAAAATCCCGGAATCGAATAGTTTTCCAGCCTGAAATAGGCCGAAATTTATTATAGCGCATAATTCCCAGCCTCCTCCCCAACCTCCGCACTCGCGCCTGACGCCACCACCCGACCTCGACCCGGGACCGCAAAGCAACCGGGCGGAAGCAAAAGCTCCCGCCCGGCGCAAAATTATCGCGTTAGAATCTGTGCTCAGTACCAACCGGTGCGCTGGATGTGCGCCCAGGCACCCGCCGGAGAACCGTAGCGTCCCTGAATATAGGCGAATCCCCAACGAATCTGGGTGGCAGGATTCGTGGCCCAATCGGCTCCGGCCGAAGCCATCTTGGTGCCGGGATTGGCCTGGGGAATCCCATAGGGGCCGTAAGGATTTCCGGCCTGCGGATTCCACTTCGACTCGTAGTTGAAAACCAGGTCTGCGTACTGCATCTGGTCCGTACCCCAACCGAATTGAGCCAACATGTCGTAGGCAATCCCTCGCGGAGTACCCGCACCATAGGGATTTCGCGCGGCTTCTTCGGCTGCCTTACGCGCCGCCTGTGCGGCGGCTGCTTGCTGTGCGGCTACCCGAGCTGCTTCGGCGTCCTCGGCGTCTTGCTGTTCGCAGGTCTTGAGCGAGAAGTTATCGCCCACCGCATTTTGACCACCGATAATGCTGTATTCCTTGCCGTTCAAAAAGTTCAGAACTTCGGAATAGGCGCAGTTGGCGCGCACTAAGATAACGGCGGCGTTGCGCTGTTTCGCCAAGGGTCCCAGCGTAAAGGAATCCACCGGATTGACCCCGTTGACCAGCAGGTACTTCTGGGCGCCCGAGGCTTGGGCCGTCGCAATCGCGGTGGAATAACGGGTTTCGCCGGACAGACGCTGGGGGGTGTGACCGGTGAGTTCCTGGAGCTGCTGGGCCACGGCGGCGTTAACCACTCCTTCGCCACCGATGATGGTGACGCTGGATGGGCGCAGGATTTCCAGCGCTTCGGTGGTGGCGGAGGGTAGCTGATCTGTAGCGCTCAACACCAGATTGGCGCCTTTGTTGGCGGCGTAGCTGGCGGCAGAAAGAATATCGACCACGGAATGGCCGTTCACCACCACAACGGGGGCGTTCTTTTTGCCCTGCTTGGCGATATTAGCGGCGGATTCATAGCGGTCCTCGCCGCCCAGGGACATATCGGTGCGTGACAGCACCGCGGATTTCCCAGAGTGTGCGGCGCCCAAAGCAGCCACCAAGGCGTCCGGAGCGCCGGCAGGTACTTCAATGGAGTCGAGTTTTTGTTGCCGCGGCAACGGCAGCTGAGGTTTCATAACGGTCTGCTCCGACGATTCTTTCGATTGTCACGGCGGGGTTTTGGTTACCGGGGGCTTCCAGGGCTGCGGCCAGGCCGGGTGCGGCCAGGGTGAGCGCCACTGTGGAAGCGGCGGTAACAATATTCATAATTCGCATAACTTAGGTGATTTGCCTGTATCTGGCGGGAGCTGTGCGGCTTTTTGCGAGCTCCCGAGTCGGTTTCCCCGACTGCTCTGCAGCGACCGGGGTGCGGCCGAAAGGCTTTCCTTCCTGGTAATGGATCGTTTGACTTTCAAACTCAAGTTAGGAGTATAACAACCCCATAACGTTTATGTCACGGTAAGGATACGTTTTTTACCCTGACCTGCGGTTTTGCCGGCGTGGCGCGGGGGAGTGATGGGAGGGCGTTGTGGGGTGGTGGCCCGGTCGAGGACGCGCTTTTTCGCGGTGTTGGGTTGGTGCGCAGGGCGAGGGCTGGGGGTGGTTATAGGGCATTACCCGGCGAGGCCGCCGGGGTGTGGTGGGTAGAAAAGGTTGCGGTGGCGCCATTTTTCGGACGTCGCCGTGCAGCCGCGACCGTGCTGGGCGGGTTTTGCTAAGATAGGTACGCCCTGTTAGCTCAGTCGGTCAGAGCAGAGGACTCATAATCCTTTGGTCGTGGGTTCAAGCCCCACACAGGGCACAGATTGAGATTCCATTTCGGCCCTGGCGATTTCTATGGTGTCGTCGGGCATTAGCTCACTCAATGGAACATCTAAAACCGCTGCGGCCTTAGCTAGGTCGCTCACTGACCAGCCGATCCAGCCGCTGGGGGCTGTGGGGGTGCGCGGCTGCACCCCCTACAACAACACATGGGACTAACCCCCCAGACACACAATTTGTCCTTTAACCCGCACCTCAAATGTATCCTCGAAATGCACAGCCCGTAGAGGTGGGCTAGTCTCGAAGCTATGAAGCTGTTCCATCGCCCCACGCCCCTGCCCGCAAAGCTGCGCAGCCAAATCAACGCACGCCAGGTCACGGCTCTGTTCTGCGCCACCGAAGAAACCTGGCTCATCGCGACCCCCCACGGCCTCGTCCTCGCCGACGACGAACAAATCCAAGCCGAATACGGATGGGAAGAAATCCAACAGATAACGTGGGATCGCGACACCGACACCCTTTCGATTCGTTGGCCCGACCCCTCGAAACAGGCGCAGAAACTGCACAACCCCGATATCGACGCCCTGCGTGTCTTCGGGGACTACAGCCGCAACTACCTCAATAAATCCCAGATTTACACCCACTTCGGCGCCACCCCCGGCGGCACCTCGATCCGCATCACCGTCAGAGCTAAATCCGACGGCACCAAGTTCTCCGAAGTGGTGGCATTCGGCCCCCTGAGCCAGCGCGACCAAAGCTATGTGGACACACTGGAAAACCAGGTCCGCGACATGGCAGGATTGCCTGTGTAGCGAATTTGGACAAGCAAGCATTTCTTCTGCTAAAATTGTTTTTTTCGCAATCCCGCGTAGCTCAATGGCAGAGCGTCCGACTGTTAATCGGCAGGTTGCTGGTTCGAGTCCAGCCGCGGGAGCAGGAAAAAGGCCTGTTTTTGTTGAATCGCAACGAAAACAGGCTTTTCGCATACAGAAAGCAACTCGGCTCGGGGGCATCCCCCAGGCCGAGTTACCTTTTGCCTAAGCCACCGGCATGATTCCACCGGGAGTGCCCGCCACTGGGATTGCACCGGTGGCCTGCGCTTGCATCGCTTGTGCCTGCAGCGCGGCTGCTTGTTCCTGCTGCTTTACCGGGTCAAGGGGGGTCCGACGGGGATTTCGTTGGGTAGGGCCGGGTTCGAGGCCCCCGGTACGACTCCCGGCATCGCCATCTGTCCCGGTCCCACCAGTGGTGGTTGCGGCGGTTAAAGAATACTCAGGCCACGCCCTCGGTATCGGAATGAATATCGATTCCCCAACCGGTCAGGCGTGAAGCCAGGCGGGCATTTTGGCCCTCTTTACCGATTGCCAGGGACTGCTGGAAATCCGGGACAATCACTCGAGCCAGGCGGCGTTCAGCATCTATCACCGAAAACCGCTACTACTTTCGCCGGTGAGAGCGCATTCGCTATGAAAAACCGTAGGGTCTTCGGACCAATCGATAATGTCGATCTTTTCCCCGCCCAGTTCGTTCATCACGGCGCGGACCCGCGAACCGTTAGGGCCGATACAAGAACCCTTGGCGTTGATGCCTTTTTCCAGTCCTCGCACCGCAATCTTGGTGCGGTGACCGGGCTCGCGGGCAATAGATTCGATCGCCACCAAGCCTTTCAATCTCGGGAACTTCGCGTTCGAACAAGCCCAGCACCAATCCGGGGTGGGTGCGCGACAACTCGATGTGAGGACCCTTCAAACCGCGTTCGGCTTTCACCACATAGACGCGCAGGCGTTCGCCGTGACGATAGTTCTCTGCGGGAACTTGTTCGGCGGGAGGAATAATGCCTTCTACGTCCCCCAGATTCACCGCCACCAACTTGGGGTCCCGGGCCTGTTCCACCACGCCGGAAACCACCTGACCGACCCGGTCCTTGAAATCCCCCAACACGGCCTTGTCGTCTTCTTCTTGGAAGCGCTGAATAATCACGGACTTCACAATCGCGGCGGCAGTGCGCCCGAAATCCTCGGGAGTAACTTCAACTTCACCCAGTTCGTTACCGTCTTCATCCACCTCGGTGGCCAGCACCAAAACCTCGCCAGTTTTTGCATCCACGCTGACCCGGGCGTGTTCAACTGCTCCGGACTGGTTGCGATAGGCCTTGAGCAAAGCTTCTTCCACAGTTTCCAACAAAGACGCGGTCGAGATGCCCTTTTCCGCTTCTACCAGACGCAAAGCCGCCATATCGATCTGCATGATTCCTCCCCTTCGGATATTTACTTGTTCTATTGTTAGTCCAACCCTCCCGCAGTCTTAAAAGATAACCACGGTACGTGCTGATTCTAGCGCTTTCATGGCGATGATTTCTGTCTGTCCGGGCCGGCCTTTCATACCGGGCACCGCGAGCCGGAGCTCTTCGGGGTCGACGTCTTCCAGTTTCCCTATCAGGGTGCGCGGTCCGACCGGCTCCTCCCTGCGTCGCGCCGACCCGCAACTCGACATCTTTGCCCACAGCGCGTTCGAACAGTCGCAAACTGGTCAGTTCGTGTTCGGCCCCCAGCGAAGACACCTCCAAGTCATAGGCTCCCGGCAGCGGATCGGGTTCGGCCCCATCCAAAGTCGCGGAAATCTGGCGGCTGACTTCTTCCAGCTGCTTAGATCCCACAGAATCTGTACCCGCGGGCAAATCCACATACACCTCTACGCGCAGTTTCGCCCCGGCACGTTTCACCTGGATCTTTTCTAGGTAAAGATCCGCTTGCTTCACCACGGGTTCCAGCAGTTCACGCAGTTCCGCCACGAGGTCCTCGCTGGGCAAGCGGCTGGGGCGGGGTTGGGTGGTGGGGCGGTTCCGGGCTGGTTTCACCCCAGAGTTAGTTTTCACCCCTTGCGGCGTTGCGGTTTCACGATTGTTTCCCCTCTCGCGTGGCCCGAGGACTTCCGTGGGACTTGTGAAAGAATATCCATATGCCCTCTTCTCGGACCACCATCGCTACCAGTCTATTGTGTCTTGTAGCGATTTCCCTGTCAGGATGCAGTCTACGCTACGACACCCCCCCCGACGCGCTGCCGCAGTTGAACTCGGGACAAAGCGGTATCTCGCGGGCCACCCGGGCCGAAGAAGCCATCTCCACTGCGGCCACCTCTCTTTCCAGCGACGGTTCCGTGTCGGCGGGGGTACAACAGGTCGCCAGTTACATTGCCGACACCTCTGCCTCCCAGCTGAGCGCGATGGGCGGGGTGTGGAACCCCTGGCCCGAAGGCCGGCCCGATGGTGCCCAATCCGGTCCCGCCCCCGTAGAGGTCCCCTCCAATCTCAAATCTTTGTTGCTGCTTCTGGTCGATACTTCCGCCCAGGCCTGCCGCGACGCGAACACCTCGGAAAATCCCACGAATACAGCGCTTTTGGCCGGGGTCTGCGCTGCCAAAGAATTTGAAGCCTGGCGCCTGGCGAACGCCGCGGGTCTGGAGATACCCGCTGCCACCAAACCCTTCACACTGCCCCAAAGCAACCCTGAAGGCAATCCCGCCAAGGTGAAAAGCGAAGCGGGGGTAAAGGCTCTCTCGCAGGCCGTCGCCGCCCTGGATTTCTCCCGTTACCGCACGGAAACCGCGGCGGCGCACTTGAGTCCGGAAAACCACCTATGGGCGCGGAACCGGGCCGAAGCCCTGACTCAAGATGTGGATTACCTGGTGCGCCGAGGCGCGAAAGATCCGCGTGCCTCGCAGTATTCGGTAGATTTCTCCACTCTGGACCAACCCCAGGTCGCCACTCACTTGATGGTCCAAGCGGGCATCGATGCCTTTGCCGCACACTTGCAGGCCACCCAGTATCTTCCTGTCAAACAACGCGCCTTGATGTTGGAAAGCGTCAAGAACGATGTCTACGCCCTTAGACACTTCGAGGTCGAGCCCTCCCAGATTTTCTCTCAACTCTGGCCCTGAACCGGCCTCACCACCACGCAACCGCACCTTGCCCCCAGCCCGCAGCAACGGCCTCGACACGGGAAGTGACTACCCCATCGAGGCTTTCAAAGACGCGTTGGCCCCAGCGCGTAACTCCACCTCGGCTCGGTCAGAAATACCGGGAAGCAGCAGGGGAATTTTCCCCACCGCTTGAAGCCGTAGACGCACGCGTTGTGCCTCCACCGCAAAATCAGCCAGTTCCACCCGCTCTAGGCCACCCAAGTCTGCGGCCTCCAGTTCCCCTAGGAATTCGCGGGCCCTTGCTTCGGCTCCGGCCTGATCGAGATGCAGCTCCTCTCCGGGAGTGACGCCCTGTTGATAATATAAACCCGCGTCGATTTCCCCCGCGCTGACCGTCGCGACCTGCTCGGCCAGACGCACTAAACGCCGCTGTTCCAGATAGATTCCCGACATAGTCAGGCTCATCAGTATCAAGGCGCTGAGCAACACGCAGGCTCCCAGGCCCAGCAACAGAATCCGGCCTTCTTCCCCTCGGTGAACTCCTCGCCAAATTCGGGTAAATATCCCCGCACTTCGGTGGCCCGGGTCGAGGACGGTTACGGAGTGGCGGAGGACGCGGTCGAGATTATGCACCGTGCTCACCCCAGCGGATGGTGTGTTCGGCGCTGACTGGGATTTGAGCAGGAATCAAGCCCTCGAGCAGAGGCCCGATCACCGGAAGGGGAACTGTGATGTCTACCCGCAGCCGACCCGAAACCCCCGCAGCCGGACAGTCGCTTTCACACAACAGCTGCAAGCGAGCATTGTCTACCGGGATACCCTGGTCTTTCGCCGCCAGTTCCACCCCCAGTTGGGCCGCCTCCATCCCGATGTGTGGGTGCTCTGTAAGGATCCTGGTGGCTTGGGCCACCCCAGCCTCTGCGGCGTACATCCCGGCTTGGATCTGGAAGAAAGCCAAAACCAGATACACCAGGGGAACCAATACAATCAGCGTTACCCCGACGAATTCCAGGGTGGCTTCACCGCTTTCATCCGCCGCGAGTCCGCGGGTAAAACGAGTGGCCTTCACTGCGGACCCACCTCCGCCAAGGCATGACCGACCACCGCGACCTCGCCGATACCTACCAAACCCACCAACGGAACCGAGGCCCGCAGACGCACTTCGATGACCTCGACGGTGGAAGTACCGAAACCGTTGTCCACCCCAGACAAGGCCACCCGCGACACCTCGACCGAGCTAACGTAGCCCTCGCCCAAAGTAGAAGCCAGACTTTGACGCACCACCCTTTCGGCACTCTGCGCGGGTACATCGGCGCCACTGGCAGCGTGCGCGCCAGCGGCTGCGGCATCTATGAGAACAGTGTGCACCCACAGCGCCAAGGCGAGCTGCATCACTCCCAGAACCAGGAACATCACCAGCGGCGCCAACAACGCGAAACTGGCCGGTTCACTGCCGCGTTCCTGGCACCAGCGCGCGAAGAGGTTCGCCCTGGGAGGCAATGGCTTACATCGTAGCGGTGACGGAACTGATGGCATCGTTGAACAGCTGCGTCAAAGCCGGCAATACGGCAGCGCTCAGTGCCACTACCAGGCCAGCCGTCATCAAAGTCACCATCACCCAGCCGGGTACATCTCCGCTTTCCTCGTGGAACTGAGCCAGCTGCATTTGGGCAGATTCCCACAACGGGGAAACGAAGCTCCTAGATAGTTTTTGTCTGACAATGTTCTTTTCCTTTCATTTGACGCCGGGGCGTCGGGTTATTATCTTTCAGTTTCATTCACATCTGCAGGGCTACCAGACCCGGATAGAGAGCAAAGACCACGGTGAGGGGCAGAATCAGGAAAACCACCGGGACCATCATCCAAACTTCTTTGCGTCCTCCCTCGGCCAGCAGTTGGGTGCGAGCAGCCGCGCGGGAATCTGCGACCTGGTCACGCAACACCCCGGCCAGAGGGGACCCGCGTTCCAAAGCTGCCACCACTGCGTCTACCAGTCGGGAGAGAAATTTCGGAGTCGTTGCGAGTGCGCAGCCTCCCCAAGCAGGCGCCCAGCGAGTCCCCCGCTTCGACTTGGGAAACTACCTGGCACAGTTCCTGGCCCGATACATCAGAGCAGCGAATCGAGACGCGGCGCAGGGCGGCGTACATGGTGTCGCCTGCACCCACCGCCAAAGCCAAAAGTTCAATCACATCGGGCAGTTCCTGGTTGAGACGCACCTGGCGGGAACGAGACCGCTGGCTGAGCTGATAGTCCGCGGCACTGACGCCGACCAGAGGGAACAACACCAGCATCACGACGGAAAGCAACGGGTTGTTGCTGTGTGAGGCCCACGCCAGGGCCACTAAAGTTGTCGCGACCAAGCAGCCGATTAACGCCCATCGGCGCTGTAAACGCCGGAAATCTGCCACGGTGTCGGGGCTACCTGCTAATTCCAGGCGTCTGGCTACACTGTGGCTGGAACTGCCGATCCACCCCAAGATCTGGACCGTGACGCGGCGGCGGCGATGCCGCGAGGAATTCTCCGGGTTGAGATATGGATCCAGGCGCCAGGCCGGAAAGGCACCGCGCATCACCCAGGGACCCAGCGTTATCCACAGCAGAGCCGCGATTACCAACCAGGAGAATACGGCAGCGCACAAAGTGGGAAAACTGAAAGCAGACATGTCACCCCCGCATGGTTCGCGGGTTAGGATCCAGGCGACCCAGCCGAATCATTAACAGATACGCCCCCAGGGAAACCGTGGCTCCCACCACCAGTATCAGGGTACCGGTCGGGGTGGAGTACACCTCGTAGGTTTGGCCCCTAGTCAGCAACAGACCCAGGATTACCCAGGGAGCCACCGCCGCCAGGCGCGCCCCCGTAACGGTCCAGGACTGCCGCGCCAGGACCTCGCCCCGGGTGCGTTCTTCCGCACGCAACATGGCACCCAGGTCCTCCAGGAGAGCCACCAGTTGATTCCCGCCGACTTCACCGGCCAAGCGCAGGGCTTCAATGATGCGGTCAGCCACCGGGTCGGCGATATCCGCCTTGAGGTGGCTCAGCGCCGCGTCAAGGTTCCCGCGGGTGCGGTAGTCAGTAGCGAAGGCAGCGAAGGGCTGGGCCAAACTGGCAGGAGCGGTAGCGCTGACTTGCAACAGGGTTTCACCCAGGCTCAAACCCGCACGTACCCCAGAAACCAGGTTATCCACCAGGTGCGGCCAGTCATTGCCGCGTTGGGCGGTGACCTTTTCACGACGCATCCGCAGCGTTATCAGAGGCAAAAACATCACGAAGATTCCGGCAAGTCCCGACAAAACCGCCAGCTGCGTCAGCGCCAAAACCAGCCCGGCTCCAACCGCACTACCCAACAAGCTGAGCGTAACGAACTGCCACAGTTCCAGTTTCACGGCGCAGACCCTGGCTAAATCTGTGTATTGGGTGATCAGTTTGTTGTGCGGGACCTGAATCCAGTCAAACCGGGTGGAGTCCAACCGTAAATTTGGCCACCCCATCCCCTGGGGCGACCAGGCTGAAATACACCAGGTAGGTCCCAAATCCCGCTGCGGCGCAAGCGAAAACTGCCAAAATCTGTATCAACACTCAGGCCACCGCTTTCAACTTACCCACCAGCCCCCGAGCCCGGGTTCCAAAGGCTTCCACAAAGTCGAAGTTCTCCTCCAGCTGGGAGGGCGTAGTCGACTCTGCACAATACAGCCGCGTGGAACAGATCTGGCCTTGCTCCACACAGCCATTCAAGGCCAGGATTTCCGTCACGCCGCGTCCACCCTGCCAGGTGCCGCGCAACTGCACCACCAAATCGATTGCGGCGGCCACCGTGGGCACCACGAAGGATTCGGTTACATTTTCCCCAGCCAGCAGCGGCAAAGTACACAGTTTCGTTACGGCTTGACGCGCGGTATTGGCGTGGATAGTTGACATTCCGGGAATACCGCAATTCAGGGCAATCAACATATCCAAGCTCTCGGCACCGCGCACCTCGCCGATAACCAAGCGATCGGGGCGCATCCGCAGGGTTTCTCGCACCAGGTCGCGCAGAGTTATCTCCCCGCGGCCTTCCAAAGAGGAGTCTCGGGTTTGCATCGCTACTATATCGGTACTTACCAGCCCCAGTTCCAGGACTTCTTCGCAGGTGATGATGCGTTGTTCGCGGGGGATTTCTCCACACAGGGCGCGAACTGTGGTGGTTTTCCCCGACTGCGTGGGGCCCGCCACCACAATATTCAGTCCGATGCGCACCGCTTCGCTGAGGAAGCCAGCCAGCCACGAAGGCATCATCCCTAGGCCCACCAGGTCTTGGATGCGGCGGGCTCTGGCGTGGTGCTTGCGGATATTTACACACCATGTGGCAGTCACCGGGGGAATTACCACATGCAGTCTTTCTCCCGTTTCGAGGGTGGCGTCGACGCAAGGATTAGCGTAGTCCAATCGTCGGCCCGAGGACCGCAACATTCGTTCCACCATTGTTTCGATTTCTGCCGCGGTGAGAACAAGATTGCTCAGTTGTGCAGTGCCTCCGCGCGAGACGAAGATCTCGGTGGGAGAATTCATCCAGATTTCTTCCACTGCGGGATCCTCGATCAGCTCGACTAGTTTTTCGTAGTTATCCAATATGGTCTCCTGATTCGCAGGGGGTCTGGCCCCAGTCTAAACAGAGCAAGGACGGGCTTTGATAGGTTTTTACCTCTGGGTATGGCGAAAATTCGTCTTACATACATGTAACTCCCAGCTGTTCTCCAGCTTTGCGAAATTCTCATTCCGAGGTGGGACTGAATTTTCGTTGCGGATTCGTAGCGTAGAGTGAATACGTGAGTGAAATCAGCTACTTGACCTTAGCCGCCCTGGCTACCCTCGCCGTGCCTGACTTGGATGTCCAGGCCCTTTGCCCACCCCAGCGTCGTGAAGCGGGTCGTCTCAGTACCGGCATCTTGGACTCCCAGTCTCGCCGCTGGATTTGTCTGGCTGCCACAGATTCCTCCAGCGACGCAGCCCTGCACAAACAGGGCCAGATCCTCACTATGCTGGGTAACTACAGCGATGCTCATCGACTCGGTGTGCAGGTTCCTCGTTTCGAAGGCACCACAACTACTTCACAGGGTTTCCAAGCGGTGGTTTATCGGACCCTGCCGGGCTCTCCCTTGAATTTCGAAGAACTCGAAGGCGACTCACAGTTGCTGCGCGCTTTGGGGAAAAGTATTGCCTCTTTCCATGAACTTCCCCCCAACCTGGTGCAGCACGCAGGTTTCCCCGTGCGTAACATCGAAGAAACCCGACTCGAACTGCACGATAATCTGGGGCGCGGGGTGGCCACTGGCCTGGTTCCCCCCGAACTGCAGGCCCGGTGGGAGCAAGCCCTGGATGTAGCCGCCTGGTGGAAGTTCCACCCGACGTTTTTACACGGAAACCTCAGCCCTGAAAATGTCTTGGTCGCAGATTCCAGGGTTCTCTCCGTCCAGGGTTTCAACTCGGTCAGTATCGGGGACCCCGCCCGAGACCTGGTGTGGCTGGTGGATCAACTAGAGCCCGAATCCGCCGACCTCATTTTCGATGCTCTACCACCTGGGCCGCGCCGAAGGGGCGGACCCGTACCTGCGACAGCGCGTCGAACTCTATCTGGAACTCGCCCTGGTTGACTGGTTGAATTGGGGGGTTGAATCTGGCGATCCCAACATCATCAACGATGCCGAACAGATGCTGTCCCACACTCTTGATGCCTTGGGAGCCGAGCTATCGATGACCGGCAATCCCCTGTTCGAAAAATACGGAAAACCCCTGATGCCCCTGACCGAGGAATACCCCCTACCCGCGCAGATTGATCCGCTGACAGACGCGGCCGAACCGGACCCCTCAACAGCCCAAGACACCCCCGAAACAGAGGCAAAACCCCAGGTCACAGACCAAATCGATATGTCAAAGTTCACTCAAGACTCTCAGGACATAGAATAATCTCCATCACCACCTGGAAAGGAAAGTCATGGAAATCAAGATTGGAATCAAGAACGTTTCCCGAGAAATCGCCTTGGACCTAGAAGAAGGCCGCAAAGAAGAAATCATCAAAGCTCTGGAAACCGGCGGGATTCTTCGGCTCACCGACAAGCGCGACTCGAAGTGGTTATCGATGCCAGCGCCATCGCCTATGTTGATTTTGCCCCGACGCACCAAAACCGCATCGGTTTCGCCCTCTAAATTCAGCGGCTTCGCCCCACAAAACCGTGGTCCCCGCCAGAATATCCGGCGGGGACCACAGCTTTAACCCGAATCAGAAAGTCAATCCCAAGTCTTCCATGCGTCGGGAATGCAACTTTGAGATTTCGGCCAGAAGCGTCTCGAGGTCCCCTTCCTCCGACTGCAAATCGGGATGCGCGGTTATCAGGTTCTTTACTCCCGCAAAGGCCTCTCCCCCCACGCGGCGTCCCCACATCGACAACCGGGCACCCAAGGAGGGATCCTCGGAAATAGCCGGCTTCAACCGCGACCGCACCATCTCTACGTGAGTATTAGCGGCACTCACCCCCAGGACCTCGACCGCTTCCCCACCCAAAACGCGGCCCGCGAAAGTCTCGAGGTCAGAGAGAATCCCTACGAAAACATAGCTCTTTACCATGCGTTCCCACCAGTCACGCGGACGGGTGCGGGCTTCCATATCGTCGAAGAATCCAACGTAGGGCTGGGAAAGCTCGGTGAGGTCAAAACCTTTCTTAGAAGCGAATTCTTCCAAGTCATCGATAGCTTTGACGAAAGACACCCCCAGTCGAGCCAAAGCCAGCTGATCGGCAAAGTTCGTGGTTTGCGACACGTCTCGGGCCAAACGGGCATAGGCGGTAATCCGGGAGAAAGCCACCAGGCCCAGTAATTTCGCGTTGTGTTCTTCACGGTTTTCCATAGATTCATTCTAACGACGCGACTTGGTCTGGACCGAAACTTGAGACAGGGCGGCGCAAAACAGGGAAAATGGAGGTGTGAGAGTAAAATCCAGCTGGCGATTCTTTCTTAGCCTGGGCACGGCAGTGGCCCTGTTGGGTTCTCTACCAGCCGCCGCCCTGCCACTACCTCAGGCTTCCCCAGACTCTACAAAGCTCCGCACCGACGAAAACGTGGCGCGGCAAGGCTTTGAAGATGTCTGGACCCCGGCTAACCGCGCGCTGCCCTTTTCCAAAGGCACCGTGGTTTCTAGCTGCACCCCAGGAGAGGCGAATCCCGAAGCGGTGAAACAGATGCTTGCGGTGTGGAACTACATCCGCGCCCCTAAACGGACTATCGCAACTAGAGATTCCCCCGAATACGAACCCTCCACATTCGCCCAGGCCGCCGCACTCACCGCCGCAGCCAGCCCTCAAGCCAGTTCCAACCCCGCCCAAGTCCCGGGAGCCCAATGCATCAACGAGGCCTCCACCCTCGCCTCCCGCGCCGGGGTGATTTCGCGCCTGGACGGAATCGTCACCCCCGCTACCGAAGTGCTGCGCTACCTCACCGAAGCCTCGCCCCAAAACTGGAACGACAACCTCGGACATCGCCTGGAAATGCTCAGCCCTTCCCAGGCCCGCACCGCCATCGGGGCGGTATCGATTGGAACGGCGGGGCCATCGGCTACCTCGATTCAGCTCTTTGATTCCACCTATCGCGCCGCGGGCAAAACCCCATCCCCCTCTCTATGGGACTCCACTTTATATGCCCCCCAGCAACTCACCTGGCCCACGGCGGGATATTTCCCCACGCGCATGCTTCCCACCGGAGCAAAGGAAAGCATCTCGCGCTGGTCATTTTCTGCTCGCTGTGCTGATTTGCGCCAAGCCACGGTAAAAGTATTCAAGGACGGTACCCAGCTCCCCCTCGAAGTAATCCGACGCGAAGAGGCGGGCAAAGACCCGAATCTGACGCCGTGGAACTATGCGGGATACGATACGGTGCTGTTCAAACTGGCGGTGGCAGATCTAGAGATACCGCAGTACTACGACACTGTCAGCTACGAGGTACAGGTAACGGGGATTCAGGCCGCTCCCGGTTGCCAGGGGGTGGCGGATAGCACCAGCTATCAAGTCAAGCTGTTCAACCCGACTTGGCCTGCTGACCCCGAAGGGGATGCTGACAATGACGGCATCCCAAACTGGCGGGATTCCAGACCACGCATTCCTGACCTCACTACCGACCGCTGGGCGGGAGACACCAGGGTGACTACCTCCATCGCCATCGCCCGGCAATTTCAACCCGCGCAGACCAAGACGGTTTACCTGGCTCGCTCCGATCTCTTGGCCGATGCGCTGGTGGGTGGAGTACTGAAAGACGGCCCGGTGATTTTGCTGCCGCGCGAAAACCAACCCCTCCCCGCCAGTATCGCCGCGCAGATTAAACGCCTGGACCCACAATCCGTAGTGGCCTTGTGGGGAGCACAGGCTGTTTCGAACCAGCGCCTGTATCAGCTGGCCGCGGGACGTCAGGCCGCTAGGCTGGGCGGGAAAACTCGCGAGGAAACCTCGCTGATTATCGCCCGCCAGGCCTTCAAAACTGCCGATTCGCTCTATCTAGCCCAAGCCACGCCCGCCACGGGAGGGGCCTCCCCCGATGCGCTAACTGCAGCTTCCCTGCGCGACGGCCCGATTGTCTTGATTAATCCCGCCTCTCCGGCTTTTGCCACCACCCGACAACTCGCCGCCGACCTGCAGGTTAAAAGGGTGGTTGCCCTGGGGGGAAACAACGTTATCCCCGCGGAGCCCCTCTCCAGTGTGGCGGGGAATCTGGCCGCGACGCGCCTGGCGGGTAATGACCGCTATGAAACCTCGCGACAGATTGCCCGCGAAGCTTTCCGTCTCCACCCTGATACCCACAGGGCCTACCTGGCACGCGGCGATATCTTCGCCGACGCAGTGGCCGGGGGGAAACTCGCAGACGGCCCCATCTTGTTGCTGCCACCCAAGTGCCAGCCACTCGGTACCGAGACTCTGCGTACTCTGGGCGCGATTAATGCCTTCCGCATCATTGCCCTAGGTGGTACCGGCGCGGTTTGCGAGGCGAATCTGCGCGATTCCCTGCGTTGGCCCGAGCTGATGAACGAAAACGTCACCGATTTCTGAAACCTAGATAAACACCTAGAATAGATACGGAAAACGTAACCTAGACGATGACTAATGAAGGAATCCTCGTGAAGGATATTGCACAAATCGCCACCCAGGCCGAAGAAGCCACCGCCGACATCACCGGAGTCAATGACCTCGTGGCCAACGCCGACAAAACTTTCGCCGATTTCGGCGTTGAACCCGAAATCGTAGAGGCACTCGCAGACCAGGGAATTATCTATCCTTTCCCCATCCAGGCCTTGACCCTACCGGTTGCCCTGGAACGCCAGGACGTCATCGGCCAGGCGAAAACCGGCACGGGGAAAACATTTGGTTTTGCCATCCCGATTCTGCACGACATCATCGGCCCTGGCGACGAAGGTTGGGAGGAACTGCCCCACCCCGGCGCCCCGCAAGCCCTGGTGGTGTTGCCTACTCGCGAGCTGGCGAAGCAGGTAGCGGCAGAAATTCGCGCCGCGGCGAAACATCGCGTGGCTCGAGTCGCTGAAATCTATGGCGGGGTCGGTTTTGATTCCCAGACAAAGGCCTTGCAAGAAGGTGTGGAAGTCATCGTGGGCACCCCGGGACGCCTGATTGATTTGGTGCGTCACAAGACTTTGAATCTGCACGAAGTGCGCACCTTGGTGCTGGACGAGGCCGACGAAATGCTGGATATGGGTTTCTTGCCTGATGTAGAGACCATCATTTCCAAGCTCCCCCCCGACCGCCACACCATGCTGTTCTCGGCTACGATGCCTGGTCCCGTAGTGCGACTGGCACGTCGCTATATGGACCGCCCCACTCATATTCGCGCCACCGACCCGGGCGACGACTCCTCCACCGTGAAGCTGGTGCGACAGTTCGTCTACCGCACGCACTCCTTGAATAAACCCGAAGTGGTTTCCCGCATTCTCCAGGCCCGCACTCGGGGATTGACCATCATCTTTTCGCGCACCAAACGTTCCTGCCAGCGTCTGGCCGATGACCTGCAAGAACGCGGTTTCGCCACCGGCTCCATTCACGGCGACCTGCGCCAAGAAACCCGCGAACGCGCCCTGCGTGCCTTCCGCAACGGCAAAGTTGATGTATTGGTCGCCACCGATGTCGCCGCGCGCGGCATCGACATAGACGATGTGACCCACGTCATCAACTACGAATGCCCCGAGGACGACAAAACCTATATTCACCGCATCGGACGCACTGCTCGCGCGGGCCACTCCGGCACCGCCATCACCTTCGTGGACTGGGAAGACTTGACACGCTGGCGTGTCATCAACAAGACCCTAGAGCTGGGTTTCGAAGAACCTCTCGAGACTTACCACACTTCGGCGCACCTCTATGCGGACCTCGACATCCCCACCGATGCCACCGGTTATCTGCCGCGCTCCAAGCGAGTGCGTGCCGGCCTGCAGGCCGAGGAAATTGAAGATCTGGGTGGGAGCGATCCCGGCGCCCGTCCAGAACGAAAGTCTCGCACCAAAGGCAAGAAAGATGCCAAGGTCAACCGCAGTTCCACCACTAAGGGGCGCGAGGAGCGCCGCGGGGATAAGGGCGAAAAGCGCGGCAAGGGTTCTGGCAGTCGCACAGACAAAACTAAGTCTCGCGACCGCAAGCGCACGCGTCGCAAGCGGGAAGGCGGCCTGTCATGATTGATCACTTGACCCCCTACGAAGGGGTGGTTTTCGGAGGACTTATTGCTCTGGGACTACTCTCTATGCTCAGTGCCGATTCCACCACCCAGTTTGTGGGTGGGGTGCTGCTTTGTGCGGGGGTTCTGGGGTGGGGTGTTAACCCTGGTTCGAGGTCTGCTGCACCGTCGGGCTGGGTCGCTCTACGTTTTGTGCCTGGTCGCCTCCTTGGTGGCGGGTCTGGTGAAGTTCTTTGTTTTCCCCGAGGCGATTTTCAATGGTTCAGCTAACATCATCTGGGTCTTTATCTTCGGGGTAGGGATTGCTGGTTTGATTGGCACAGCACAGAACGCGCTGATTCGCGCCCCAAAGGACCAGCCCAACTCTCAGGAGTTCGCCGACCAGGCTAAACAGATGCGAGAAGACGAACTCCCAGAACCCGCGCCCCAAAGCGAGGAAACCCAGACAGAGGCACCGCTTTCCTAGCCACACCCGGCCGCGCCTAGGCGTGCAAACGCGCAATCCAGGCTTCGACTTCCTGGACCGTACGGGGAATACCTTGCGAGAGCCGCTCGCAACTGCCGTCTTCACGCACCAGGATGTCATCTTCGATGCGCACAGAAATCCCGCGATACTCCGGGGGAACCGACAAGTCATCTTCGCGGAAATACAGCCCGGGCTCGATGGTGAAACACATGCCGGGACGCAGCTTGGCTCCGTTATACATCTCGGCGCGGGCCTGGGCACAGTCATGCACATCCAGACCCAAGTGGTGCGAAGTCCCGTGCACCATCCAACGACGATGCTGCTGGCCCTCAGGTGACAGGGATTCGGCCGCAGAAACCGGCAACAAACCCCACTCTTCCAGGCGCGCCGCGATCACGCGCATCGCGGCGTCGTGGACTTCACGGAAAATACAGCCGGGCTGATTGGCCTGTTCAAAAGCCGCATCCGCGGCGTCCAAAACCGCCTGATAGATGCGACGTTGCACCTCGGTGAACTTTCCGTTAATCGGCAAGGTGCGGGTGATATCCGCGGTATAGAGCGAATCTACTTCCACCCCGGCATCGAGCAAAATCATGTCTCCGTCACGCACCACGCCGTCATTGTTAATCCAGTGCAAGGTAGCGGCATGCGGCCCGCAAGCCGCGATGGTGTCGTAGCCTAAACCGTTGCCCATTTCGCGCGCCCGAGCCCCGAAGGCCCCTTCGATAACGCGTTCGCCGCGGTGGTGACGCGCGGCGCGCGGGAAGGAGCGGATAGCTTCTTCGAAGGAATCCTGGGTTGCGGCAATCGCCAGGCGCATCTGTCCAACTTCCCATTCGTCTTTTATCAGACGCAGTTCCGAAGTGGCCTCTATCAGCTTTTCGTCCAGTTCCTGGGCGGTTTCGGGGGAAACCCCGGCTTCTCGACGGAGCCGCTCCAAAAGCTGGGCGACATTTTGATCGCTGGTGGGAATGGCCCCCAGCGCGGTGTTGGGCAAATCACGCGCCAATGCCGGTGCCAGTTCATCTAGGTGGCGGCATTCAATCGCGCTGTGCTGGGTGAATTCCTCCAAGCTGGGCCGCGCCCCCACCCACAGTTCGCCGTAGGTAGAGTCCGCATAGAACTCCTGGGAACCGCGCGAGGCCCGCGGACGGAAATACAGCGTGGCACTGTGGGTGCCGCCCGCTCCCTCCGGGGTGGTCTCGGCATTCGTCTGGCCTGCAGTCGCGGGTTCCAGCACCAGCACCGCATCGGGTTGACGGTCAGTCCCCAGCCCGGTCAGGTGAGAAAAGGCAGAATGCGGTCTGAAACGGTAGTCGCAGTCGTTGTTTCGCGTCACCAGCGATCCAGCGGGAATCACCAGGCGGATTCCCTGGAACTGTGCCCCCAAGGCGACGCGCCGGGCCAAGGCATAAGGCGCGGCCTCGGTGCGAGGATAGGGGTTGGCCGGGCGCGGACCCCACTGCTGCGAGATGAAAGTTTTGAAAGCCTCGGATTCGGGGCGGCGCGAACGGTTGTTGACGCGCTTAGAGATTTCGGATGTTTCGGCTGCTGTCATGCCTCCATACTAGGACAAATCCCGACCCGAGGTTTAGTGACAATCCGGTGGGTGCGTGGGTGGCGGTACCGGGTCGAGGACGGGTAGTGGCGGTACCGGGTCGAGGTCGGGTGGTAGCACTGGAGGCGCAGCAGCTGGTACTTTCGGTAGGTAGACTGGCCTTATGCTACGGATTGACCCCCACACCCATTCCAGGTGTTCCGACGGAACCGATACCCCGCTAGAGCTGCTGCGCCTGGCGCGGGAACAAGGTCTCGACGTCATCGGTGCCACTGACCACGACACCTTCGATCACTGGGAAGAATTCAGGGCGGCCCACCAAGAACTCAGCGTCGCGGCAGCGAATCCCCCAGCGGTGATTTTGGGCACCGAAATCTCCACTAACTTTGACCACACCCCAATCCACCTCTTGGCTTATCTGAGCGACCCCGAACGCGGTGCCCTGCGCGCGTTGCTGTCCAACGTGGTGCGGGACCGCACGGCGCGTCTGCAGGCCATGACCGAGAAGATTTCGCGAGACTACCCCCTTAACTGGGACGAGGTCCTCGCCCAGGTAAAAGGCTTGACCCCGGGACGACCGCACCTAGCAGACGCCCTGGTGGCGCGCGGATACTTCCCCGACCGCAGCGCGGCCTTCCAGATTCTGGGGCCGGATGCGCCCTACTATGTGCGTCGCCCCCCGGTAGACACCCTCGAAGTTATCGAAGCCACCGTGTCTGATGGTGGCGTGGCGGTGCTGGCGCACCCCTTCAGCTCCACACGACACCCACGCAGACTGCATCCCGATTCGGTGCGGCGTTTAGCACAGGCAGGACTGGCGGGAATAGAGGTGTGGCACCGCGAACACGACGCGGCGCAGCGTCAACTGGCCCAAGACTTAGCCTCGGAACTGGGACTCTTTACCTCGGGTTCCTCGGATTACCACGGGAGGGGTAAACCTAATCGACTGGGGGAAAACCTGATGCCTCCAAAATCTTTCTACACACTGGTGCAACGAGGCGCCATCGGACTTCTGGGAGAATTACCGTCTCGAACCTAAGGCCCGTTGGGCCCGTTGTTCAACGGGCGGGTTTCGTGTTGCTCGGCGCCCCCTGCAGGGGAGCCAGTTCTTGGAGGGCCTGATAGATGAGCTGCGCATAGAGCCGCTGCCCGGAAGGCTGGGGATGCACCTGGTCACCGGCCAGCATCTCTGGGTGGTTTGCGATGGCTTGGTCCCAGGCCGCCACCTTGACGCGTTTGGGGTACTTCCCCGCCATGGAGTACATGGTTTGGTTCGACTCCGTGATCCACTGTTGCGAGGGTTGGCCGTGACCGGTGACGAAAACCACTTTGGTGTCGGTGGGCAGCATCTGCAACAGGGCCTCGGCATCCGCGTCGCGGAAGGCCGAGTTAGTGGCCAGGGAAAACACCAGGTAGGGTCGCAGGGTTCCCGCAGCCAACATGGATTCTACGATGTGTAGCCCCGCGGCGGAGCTGCGCGAGACTTCGCCGTCAATGCTGGCTCCGGGCAGCAGTTCCGCCAGGGAAGGAGCCGCGGCCAGAGTCACGGAATCCCCGATGATGTCGACCTGGTCTCCGGTTACCGGAACCGGAGTCAACACCGGGGAGGGAGTGGCCGAGGCCTTCGGGGCGGCGCTGGAGTCGGGACTGGTTTTCTCAGATGGTTTGGCCGAGGGCTCAGTCTTTCCCTTCTGGGAAGATTTCTCGCGTAGATACTTGGCTCCCTGGGCGACCAGGATTTCCGCTTCGGTGCGTGTGGGTGCCAGGGCAATAGCGGTACCCAAAGGCACCACCAGCACCACTGCGGCCAGGGCGGCGATGAGGGCCGGTCGACGCGAGGCACGACGCAGGACGGGGATTTCTTGGGTAGATCCATCGGGGGGAATCTGGGTTTCCGGGGCGTGGACGGGTGTTGGGTTTTCGCCGCGGCTAAAGCGTTTCGTGAACCAACCTTTCCAGGTCGCCACTATGCCGCGGTAGCGCATCGGGGTTTCCACGTAGGTGTAGGAAAGATGCGCGGCCGTGATGGATATCACCGCGATGACCACCAGCTCCAGCCATTCCGGCCATCCCGGCACCGAGGTCATCACCAGCAGGAAAACTGGCCAGTGCCACAGATAGAGCGAATAAGAGCGCTCCCCCAGCCATACCAGCGGACGCCACTCCAGCAACTCCACCAAAATCCTGCCGGGGCCACCCGGTCCGCTGACTTCCTCGAAACAGGCTTGAATCACCGCCAGAGTCAAGACGCTTACGGCCAAAACTCCGAAAGGATAGGTGAAGGGGTCGGTATCTCGCAGCGTGAAGAAGCTGATGATGATGCCGATGAAACCAATCCAGGCCCCCAGCCCGCGGCGGGTTACCGTCGGGCGGTCCAGGAAGTGTTCGTTGCGTTGCACACAGAAGGGGAAGAACAGTGCCAGCGAGGCTCCCAGCATCATCCCGAAAGCATGGGAATCGGTACCTTCATAGACGCGAGTGAGGGAAACCCCCAGGGTTTTTAAAACCCCCATCTCGACCACACTGAAAGCTGCCAGCGCCAGTGGCGCCAGCCAGTGGATGCGTTGAGGCAGCATCAATATCAAGGCCAAAACCAGCGGCCAGAGCACATAGAACTGCTGTTCTACCGCCAGGGTCCACATATTCGAGAGGAACTGGGGGTTGGCACGATCAAAGTAGCTGGAGCCCGAGGCGATGTTTACCCAGTTGTAGGTGAAGGTGAGCGAACCGGCGACTTGACGCCCGATACCTACCAGGAAATCCCGATTCACCAGGGCCGCGATGGGTACGGTCACCAGCACTGCCAGAGCCACCGCGGGGAAGAGTCGGCGAAAGCGTCGCATCCAGAAGCGACGCACGCGTATCGCCCCGAAACGCCGACTTTCTTGAGCCAGCAAAGCAGTGATTAAGAAACCCGAGAGCACGAAAAATACATCGACCCCCAGGAAACCCCCCGGCATCCAGTTAGGGGCGACGTGATAGACCAGCACCGCCAGGGCAGCCAAGGCGCGCATGCCATCCAAACCACGCAAACGATATGACCCGGACGCCTCAGATGTGCCCGTACCGGAGGGTGAATCGCCTCGCTCTAAACGTGAGGGATACTGCACCGGATTGACCGCGCCAGTGGTTAGGGGCGCGGCCCAGCTAGTGTTCTGCGGGTTCTCAAGCACGCCCTTTAGCTTACGCCCCGACGCGCATTTTCTCGAATGGATAGATAACATTAGCATTATGTCTACACCTAATGAAGCCGAATTATTCAAGGCGCTAGAAACCGTTATCGACCCCGAGATTCATCGTCCCATCACCGAACTCGACATGGTTCGCTCGATGCAGATTTCGCCTCAGGGACACGTTGATTTAGAGATTGCTTTGACTATTCCCGGCTGTCCCATGCAAGACCGCATCGAGGCCGATGCCACCCAGGCTCTGTTGCAGCTGGACGGAGTCGAAACCGTAGCCATCACCATGGGCGCTATGACTGACGAGGAACGCACCGCGCTGCGCGAAAAACTCCAGGGAGCCCGCCCGGTGATTCCCTTTACCCAGCCCGGTAACCTGACCCGCGTATTTGCCGTAACTTCCGGTAAAGGCGGAGTAGGGAAATCCTCCATCACCGCCAACCTCGCCACGGCCCTGGCCCAACAAGGTCTCCAGGTCGGGGTATTGGACTGCGATATCTATGGTTTTTCCATCCCGCGCATGCTGGGAGTTGCCGATGCGCAACCTACCCCGGTAGAGAATATGCTGATACCTCCCACTTCGGCCGATGGCGTAAAAGTCATCTCCATCGGCATGTTTGTTCCCGACGGACAACCCATTATCTGGCGCGGCCCCATGCTGCACCGCTCCATCGAGCAGTTCCTCTCCGAGGTGTTCTGGGGAGACCTGGATGTGTTGCTGCTGGACATGCCTCCCGGCACCGGTGACGTGGCGATTTCCGTGGCGCAGCTGTTGCCGCACAGTGAAATCTTGGTGGTGACCACCCCGCAGCTGACCGCGGCAGAGGTCGCCGAACGCGCCGGTTCTATCGCGGCGCAAACCAACCAAAAAGTCGTAGGCGTGATAGAGAACATGAGCTACATCACCGCCCCAGACTCCACCCGCATAGAGATGTTCGGTTCGGGCGGCGGTGAAACCGTAGCAAAGCGACTGACGAATATTTTGGGTTACCCCGTGCCTTTACTGGCCCAGGTTCCCATGGAAGAGGAATACCGCAAATCCGCCGATGGAGGTTGTCCGATTGCCGGCAAAGACGTGGCCAAGAACGGTCAGTCAGTGGCCGGTGCTGCCTTGCGGGAACTGGCCTCCCAGCTGGGGAAACGAGCCAAGTCCCTGGTGGGGCAGCGCTTGAATGTTTCGGTGAAGTAAAGCCTGCGCGCTTCCCGCAAGCTCCATATCCGAGGCACCGCCCAGTGGGTGGTGCCTCGGTGTGTCTCCTCAGTGTTCGGAGCTGTATTTCTGGACGTATTCCAGGGCCTCTTGCGCGGTGTCCACCACCTTGATCAGATTCTGCGCTTCTTCGGCACCCACCATGCCTTCGCCGACCAGGTGTTCGCGCACCCAATCCACCAAACCGTCCCAGAAAGCGTGCTCCACCAGCACCACGGGGAACTGGTGGATTTTGTGGGTCTGCACCAGCGTCACCGCTTCGAACAGCTCGTCCAGGGTCCCGAAACCACCCGGCATCACCACAAAGGCCTGAGAGTACTTGACGAACATGGTTTTGCGCACAAAGAAATAGTGGAAGTCCACTCCCAGATCCACATAGGGGTTGATGCCTTGCTCGTGAGGCAGTTCAATCCCCAGCCCGATGGTGTGTCCCCCTGCTTCGTGCGAGCCTTTCGAGGCAGCCTCCATCAGCCCGGGTCCCCCACCGGTTATCACCGCGTAACCTGCCTCGGCAAAAGCCCTACCAACCTCGACCCCTTTGAGATAGTAGGGGTGATCCACCGGTGTACGCGCCGAACCAAAAACCACCACCGCTTTGTTGACATCTGCCAGGCTCTCGAAACCATCTACGAATTCCCCCATGATGCGCAGAACTCGCCACGGGTCTCCCTCGGTCCATTTCGGATCCGAAGGCGAACGCAACAGCTGCGTATCGGCAGTTTCCCGAGATTCTCCACTGGGGATGCGCCAGAAATTCAACATCTAGGTGCTCCTTGTCCTCTTGTTGGGCGGGCAACCACCTTGTCCCGCGCTTTTCAGGCTAAACCCTGGGCGGGCCATTCATCCGCAGCCACGGCCGCGTCCTTAACTTTTTGCGCGTTTTCCCTGGTAGTCACCAGCAATTTTCCGTCCTGCAAAACCACCACAGCCTGCGGTACCCCCACCACGGCCACACCTTCCAGGCCGGGGCAATGCACCAGAGCTCCGGGCGAATCTTGGGTATAAAGCGCAACTCCCGGGTCGAGGTTCAAAGGGTGGGGGCGGGGGTCGAGGTTGCGTCTAGGGGTGGTTTCGACCCGGGTCGAGGTTCGGGGGTGGCGGGTGTGGGGTCGCGATAGACCTGATAGACCGCTTCCCAGTCCCCCACGTCTGACCAGCCAATACCTGCCGGAGTCGGCACCACGGCGACTCGACCTTGCTGGGCCAGTGGTTCCGCCAAAACCGTGTCTATGGGGGCGCGCACCACTTTCTCCCATGCGGCTTGACGTGCTGCAGTATCCCAACTGTCCCAGCCTTGCGCCAGTTCCCGCAGGGCCTGACCGGAGCCGGGAACTTGCTGTTCCAGGGAATCCAAAAGGACATCGCTTCGCACCACAAACATGCCGGCATTCCACAGGTAGCCTCCCTGCTGGAGATAAGCAGTGGCGGTTTCCTGATCGGGTTTTTCCTTGAACATCTTGACCCCAAAGAGTCCCACAGCTGGGGTGTGATCCGCGGGGGTATTAGCGGTTTCCACTTCGAGTCGTGAGCCGAGCTGGATGTAGCCGTAAGCGGTGGCAGCCTGTTCGGGGGTGATACCGATGGTGACCAGATAGCCTTCCTCGGCACCCGCCATCGCCACCTCGACACAAGACCGGAAGGCGGCCTCGTCCCGGATTAGGTGATCAGCAGCAAAAGAACCCACCACGCACCCCCCGTGGCGCGCCTCGAGGAGGGCCGCGCCCAAACCGATGGCTGCCATCGAGTCGCGCGGGGAAGGCTCCACCACTACCGCGACCTCGTCCAAGTCACTGACCTGCGAAAACAGGGCGGGAGCGTGAGCTGACCCGGTGATGAAGGTGAGGGACTGCGCCACGGGTTCCAGGCGCTGAGCAGTGAGTTGCGCCAAAGTTTTTCTCGAACCGATGGAACGCAAGAACTTGGGAGTCTGGGGAGTAGAGAGGGGCCACAGACGCCGCCCAAAGCCTCCCGCGGGGATAATCGCGTGTATTTTCACGTCCTCAGCCTAACGAATGTTCGCGGCCACTCCCCGCAGATCCGCACCGTTTCGGGGTATAATGACAGATAGAAACGCGGTGAAACCGCGGCTCAACCCGCCAGAAACTCCCCACAACAGAGAGGCAAGCATGGCAGCGATGAAACCCCGCACCGGAGACGGTCCCCTGGAAGTAACCAAAGAACCACGTTGCAACGTGATGCGGATTCCAGCTGATGGCGGGGGGCGCCTGGTGATTGAACTCAATGACGCCGAAGTTGCCCTCCTGGCCGCCGAGCTGGAAAAATTCGTCAAGTAAATCGCTTTGTCCCCAAGGCCAAGGAGTCAATTATTTCTGCCGACAAGACCCTGAGCTGGTCATACACCGAAGAATTCCTCACGGAATCCCCCGAAATTCAACAGGCGCGGGCCCGCGCCGAGGAGCTGGGGGTGCTTCCGGTCTCTCCCGGAACGGGTGCCACACTGCGAATGCTCGCCGCTACTTCCGCGGCTCGCGCCGTGCTCGAGGTCGGTACGGGAACCGGGGTTTCAACCCAGTGGACCCTTTCAGGCATGCCTGCCGACGGAGTGCTAACTTCTATCGACATGGATCCCCAGCTGCACCAAGTTGCCAAGGAAATCCTCACGGCTTCGCAGGGGAACCTCAACCGGGTCCGGATGATTGCCGGGAGGGCCCTGCAGGTATTGCCGCGTATGTCTAAAGGCGCCTACGACATGGCAATCATCGACGCCGACCCCTTGGAAACCCCGTCCTATATTGAACTGGCCACCCCCGCGCTTCGACGCGGAGGCATCCTGGTGGTACCCCACGCCCTGTGGAAAGACTCCGTGGCCGATCCCGCGCGCCGCGAGGCCGATACGGTGGCGCTGCGCGAAGTGGTGAAGTCTCTGCGTCACAACGAGGAATGGACCGCTAACCTGCTGCCGGTAGGTGATGGGATGCTGGTGGGGATTAAGAACTGGTAGGCTAACGCGCGTGTATCTTGCTCCTTGTGAATCCGGACAGGTTTATCTGGGGATGATCATCCCTATCCCCACGCCTTATGCCCAGGAACTGTCCCAGATTATTAAGACCGAAGGTATTCCTCCCCACGTAACTATTCTGGAGCCGCGTCCAGTGTGGCCCGATGACATCAAAGACATCCAAGCCCAAGCCGAAGCAATCTGCCAGGATTTCTCTCCTTTCGTGATCAGTTTCGGCAACGTCGGGGATTTCCGCCCGGTTTCCCCGGTGGTGTATATAGAGGTGCAGCGCGGACACGAGGCCTGCAAGGAACTGGCGAAGCGCCTGCGTTTCGGACCCCTGGCAGGGCCTTCTCGTTTCCCCTACTATCCGCACATCACCTTAGGTACCAATGTGACCGACCAGGATTTGAGCCAGGTGGCGGATTTATCGAAACGCTGGCACGGATACTTCATGGTGAACTCCATAGATTTTTACTTGATTGAGCCGGGGAAGATCACCCTGATCACCAAGCTGGTGCTGGGTAAAGATGTGGCGCCGCAGGTCGGCGCTGAAACCAACCCGGAAGGAACCCCGGTGGTCGGCACTGTCCTCCCTGCGCACCCCGAGGAATCCAGGTGAAACCCCAGGACCCCTCCCCCCTCACAGATCCCAGTCACACCGCAGCTTCCACTGCGGACCTCGAACCGGGGGCAAGAACCGAAAACCTCGACCCGGCCACCCCAAACGCGGACCTCGACGGGGAAACGCCCCCACCGAAAAGCTTCCTGACGCGATTCAATGCCTTGATGGAACGCCTGTACCTGACCCGAGTGATGCGGGCCTACGTGCGCTACACCAAAGTGCGCTCCAACCTGCTGGCCGGCGGGATTGCCTATACGGCACTGTTTTCCCTGGCCGGCATCATCACCTTGCTGATTCTGTCGATACGCGTCGTGCTGCACGCCCTGCCGCGGGTGCAGGCCGCCTCTATCTTCGCCGCGGTGAACCAGTGGCTGCCCGGCGCCATCGCGATGGAAGGCAAGGCGGGAATTATCAACCCCTCCTTAATCGAAGCTTCGGGTTTCACTTGGACCTCCATCGTCGCCATCCTGGTGGCAGCCGGGGCGGGGCTGCGGGTAATCTCCGCGCTGCGACTGACGATTCAAGCTACTTTCGGGCTGGCACCCCAAGCCTGGGGCTGGTGGAAAGAACCACTGCGCGACTTGGGGATGCTGGTGGTGCTGGGAATCGGAATGTTGGCCTCGCTGGTGATTTCCAGCGGTACCGTAGTGTTCCTGCGTGCCTTGCAGGCCTGGTTCCCTCTGGACCTTCCTTTCGAACTACCACTGAGCGGGGCCTGGCTGCACGTGCTGGCGTTGTTGCTGACTTCTTTAATCACCGCGGGTCTGGTGGTGATTTCCTTGCGTTACCTGGCTTTGGTGAGGCCGCCACGACGGGACCTCTGGCTGGGAGCGGGTGGTTTCGCGGCCGCCACTACGGGATTGCAGATGCTGGGTACCTATCTGGCGACTTTCCTCTCGCCACTGGTGGCCCCCTTCGCGGTGCTCTTCACTTTGATTCTGTGGGTGAATATCTGGGCGCGGCTGTTCCTGTTTACCTGCTGCTGGATTGCGAATCCACCCTTAGCGCCCGCACCCCTACAGGACTTCGCCCACGCCCAGGACCGACCCAACTACGTCACCCTCAGCGCTCCAGGCACGTTGAGTTGGTCCCACGACCCCATCACGGGACAACTCTGGTCGCGCGACCACGCCGACCTCGCCAAGGAACAAGCCCAGAAATTCCTGACTCTGCAGCAGTCCAACGAAACCGATAACCCCGAAGATACCCAGAAAGAATCGCTGAAGTCATGAAAATTACCACGATGAATGTCAACGGAATCCGCGCGGCCTTTCGCAAGGGTCTCGGCACCTGGCTGGAAAACCACGACGCGGATTTGCTATGCCTGCAAGAGGTGCGCGCCTCCGCCGAGGACGCCTGTGCCCTGCTCGGGCCCGCGTGGGATACCCGGGTATGGGAATGCCGCATCAAGGGTCGAGCCGGGGTGGCCTTGGCTCTGCGTCGGGATTCGGGTTTCTCCTGGGGCGAGGCCGTGTGCGGGCTCGGTGAGGCGGCTTACGGTGACGGCGAGGAACCCGCGGTGGATACCGGGAGGTGGTTGGAGTCCGCGGTGCGTACTGTGGGGGGTCGCCAACTGCGCCTAGTCAGCGCCTACCTGCATTCCGGATCCCTGGATACCCCGAAACAAACCGAAAAGATGGCCTATCTGCAGCGAATCCAGCACCGCGTTATGGACTTGGGTGCAGCGGCCAGAACCAACCCCCAGATGCGCCCGGGGGCCAAGCGGCCGAGGTCCTGGTGTGCGGAGACTTCAACATTGTGCGCACCGCTACAGACATCAAGAACTGGAAATCCAACCACAACAAGACCTCCGGAGTGACGGACGAGGAAATCGCCTACCTGGATGCCTGGATGAGTGACGAACTCAGTGGCTCGGAAGCTAAACCCTGCGTGGATGTGGTGCGGGCTTTACACCCCGAGGGAACCGGTCCCTATACCTGGTGGTCCCAGCGCGGCAAGGCCTTCGACAACGATGCCGGGTGGAGGCTCGACTACCAGATGGCCTCCCCGGGACCGGCCACAACCGCCCAATCTTTTGAAGTGTGGCGCGCCCCAGCCTATGACCAGCGCTTTTTCCGACCACGCACCCCTTAGCGTGACCCTATGATTTTGACTGAGGTGCGAACCTCGAACCGGGAAAACCCACCCAACCCACCCAAACCACCCAACCCACCCAAACCACCGAAAACCTGAGTTAGGAGACACCATGGCTACCCCTCATATCACCGCCGGTCCCAAGGACTTCGCCCCCGCTGTCCTCATGCCGGGAGACCCCCTGCGTGCCGTACGCATTGCCGAAAGCATCTTGGATAACCCGCGCGAGGTCAGCTCGGTGCGAGGCAACCGCGCCTTCACCGGGACCTACCAGGGAAAGCCACTGTCCGTGATGGCCAGCGGGATGGGGCAGCCTTCCTTAACGATTTACGCCACCGAGTTGTTCCGGGAATACGGGGTCAAGCGCATCATCCGAGTGGGAACCTGCGGTTCCATCGCGGATCAGGCCAAGGTCGGTGACGTCGTGGTGGCGCTGGGCGCGCATACGGATTCGCATATGAATCGCACGCGTTTCCCCGAGATTAGCTACGCGGCCGTGGCCTCTTGGGAATTACTCCGCGCGGCGATGGCCGTGGCGCCTCAGGTGGCGGGGGAAGCCGGGGTGCGGGTCCACGTCGGCACGGTGTTTTCCGAGGACCACTTTTATTCAAGCCAGAGGGGCTGATTGATCGGTTGCGTGAATACGGGACTTTGGCCCTCGAAATGGAGACCGCGGCTCTCTACGCGGTAGCCAACGAGTTCCACGCCCAGGCTCTGACGGTGTTGACGGTTTCGGATCACCTCTATATTCCCGGCACCGATATGAGTGCCGAGGAGCGCGAACGTCTATTCAATAATGCGCTATCTATTGCGGTAAGTGCGGCCCTGAGCTAAAATTTGACCAGGAAAAGTCGCTGGTTTACCGGCGGCCGAAGAACTTATAAGTTTTTCTGCATGGATGCCTAACTGAATAGCTCTGTTCGAAAGTCTTTGTGCCCTCGCGCAAAGCACTAGAGAAAGCACATCCATGTTGACTGCAAAATCTTTCGGGCGTGTTCTTTCCAGCGCCGTCCTCACAACTGCATTGGGTTTCGGCTTCGCCGCCTCGGCCTTCGCCGCCACTGATCCCGATACCTCGGATGCCCAGTATTTCCAGGTTCCCGCGGCTGGAGCTGTCACCGAACAGTCCTCATCCGCGCCCCTGCTAGGCACCGCGGTAAACGAAGCTCCCGTTGCGGGGGCCACCGATACCGCTCCCGCACCCCAGCAGGCCCCACAGGCCCAGGGCGCCACCGAAATCGCCGAACCCGCCGGACCGGCTTCGGCGGTTCCCGCTGCTCCGGCCCAGGCCGAGCCCGCACCCGCTGCGGTGGAACCCGCGGCACAGGCCCCGGCAGAAACTCGGGTAACTACCGGTGCTCCGACTCAGGTAAAGGAAGCCACTGCCGCAGAGAAAGCCACGATAGTTGCCTCCCCCGAGGCCAATCCTTCACTGACTTGGATGATCGCCTTGGGCGCAGCCGTGGTCGTGGCTGGTGGAGCCGCCGCGGTGATTTTCCTGCCCAAGCGCAATTCAGGCCAAAACCCGGTCCAGCACTAAAGCTTGGGGTAGTGGCGCCTCGGCAGTGATAGTCGCGGCGCTGGCCAAAGTGTCCATCGCGCGTTCCAATCGCGCGCTTTTATCGGCGTAAACCGTAAACAACACATCCCCGGCCATGATTTCCTGGCCGACTTGACGATGGATTCGCACCCCCGCACCCAGGCTGATGTCTGCTCCCGGACGGTCACGTCCCGCCCCGGCCCGCCACGCCGCCACTCCGACTTCCATCGCGTCGATATCCGCCACGAAACCGCTTTGACTGGCCTTTTAGCTGGGCTGATTCGCGAGCTTGGGGCAGCGGCGCCGCGGGGTCGCCTCCCTGAGCGCGAATCATGGCGCGATAGGAATCCATGGCCTGGCCATTATCCAAGGCCGTGGCCGGGTCGGCCTCGGGCAGCCCCGCCATCTCCAGCATTTCCCGGGCCAGCGCCACGGTCAGTTCCCGCAAATCTGCCGGTCCTCCCCCGCCGAGAGTCTCCAGGGCCTCTTCGACTTCAATGGCGTTGCCGACACAGCATCCCAGCGGCACATCCATGCGGGTCAACAGTGCCCTCGTCGCCACCCCCGCGTCGCTGCCCAAGTCCACCATGGTGCGCGCCAACAACTTGGCTTGGGACTCTTCCTTCATAAAGGCCCCGCGGCCCACTTTCACGTCCAGCACCAGGTTTTCTGTTCCCTCGGCAATCTTCTTGGACATGATCGAAGAAGCAATCAACGGTACACAATCCACTGTGGCAGTGACGTCGCGCAAGGCATAGAGCAGCTTATCGGCTGGCGCCAGGTCCGCTCCCGCCGCACAGATAACCGCGCCCACTTCGGAAGCCAAGATGTCATAGGCTTCCTTGGCTCCCAGGTCTGCGCGCCAACCCGGAATGGACTCCAGCTTGTCTAAGGTGCCACCGGTATGCCCCAGCCCGCGCCCGCTCAGTTGCGGCACCGCCACCCCGAAACTGGCCACCAGCGGGGTCAACATCAAAGTGATTTTGTCTCCCACCCCACCGGTGGAGTGCTTGTCGGCGGTAGCTTTGCCCAAACCGGAATAATCAAGGCGGGTGCCGGTCTGAATCATGGCTTGGGTCCAGTGCGCGATTTCGGCTCGGTCCATTCCGTTGAGGAAATCGCCATCGCCAGGGCCGACATCTGTTCTGGTGCCACTTCACCGCTGGTGTAGTGGCTAATTACCCAGTCGATTTGTGAGGGAGTGAGTGCGTGCCCGTCGCGTTTGGTGCGAATGATGTCTACAGTGTCGTGGGTTTGTAGCATGTTTACTCCTCTAGAGATATTCGGGTCCGAAGGAATGGGGCAGTATCGTGTAGAAAGGCACCACGCCTTGCTCGGGTAGCTCCACCTCAAAGTCTTCCCCGGCGTGTTCGCGCAACAACTGGCGGCACCTACCGCAAGGAACGGTTAAAACCGGGGCGGCGTCCTCGGCATTTCCATAACAGAGAAAGGCTCGCAACCGTCCCCCTCCCCCTAAAGTCAAGGCGGAAATCATGCCGCACTCGGCGCACAAACCCACCCCGTAACTGGCGTTTTCTGAGTTGGCGCCGGTAAAGATGCGGCCGTCCTCGGTCAGGCAGGCCGCCCCCACCCGAAAACGCGAATACGGGGCGTAGGCCATTTCCTGGGCCTGTCGCGCCGCCTGATGCAAGGCGGGCCAGTCAACCTCCATGCCGGTGTTTCCTCTCTGGTCTCGATTCGATAACCGCGGATAACTATGTGGTTACGGGTTGATAGCCGCTTGGCCACGACCCGGTTACGTTTTGGTTACGCAGGTGCTTTAGGGATAGGGCTTGCCTTCGGCGGCCGGGGCACGGACCTTACCGACGAAACCTGCCACCGCCAAGATGGTGACGATGTAGGGAATCATCAGCAGGAATTCGGTGGGAATCGGGGACTGGATGGACTGCATCACATAGCCCAGCGCGGTGGCGAAAGCAAAGAGCACCGACGCCAGCGCGGCCCCCAAGGGGTGCCACTTGCCCAGAATCATCGCAGCTAAGGCGATGAAGCCGTTTCCGGCTGACATGTCTTTGGCGAAAGTCAGACCCGCCCCCCAGAGTGAAGTATGCCCCGCCCAGCCCTGCCAGCGCACCGCCCAAGATGACGTTGCCCCAACGATAGGCGTTGACGCGAATCCCCACGGTGTCCGCGGCACGGGATGTTCACCGCAGGCCTGGGAGCGCAGCCCCCAACGGGTCCGGTACAGCGCGAAAGTCAAGATCCCCGTCACCAGGTACATCAGGTACACCAGCAGGGATTGGTTAAAGAGCACCGGCCCCAGCACCGGAATATCGGCCAGCACCGGGATGCGCACCCGCCCCAGGCTCATGGCTTGATTGAGGTGTTGGTTGTTCTTTAGCCACGAAGAGTACAGGAAAGAAGTCAGCCCCAGCACTAACATATTCAGTACTACACCGACGATGATGTGGTCTACACGGTACTTCACGGTAAACAGCGCCAGCAGGACCCCGACCAGGGCCCCGGCGATGGGAGCGGCCACCAGGCCGCCATAGGCGCTGCCCAGAGCCGAGGCCACCACAGCTCCGGCGAAGGCCCCCAGCAGCAGCTGACCTTCGATGGCGATGTTGATTACCCCGGTGTGTTCGCAGATAGAACCGGAAAGCGCCCCGAAAACCAGGGGAATCGACAGCGCCACGGTGGATTGCAGCAGCGACACCAGGGGCAGGACCGAGCCATCGCGTCCCGCCACGATGAAGACCAGCAGCGCCATCAGGAAGGCGAAACCGGTGAAAACCGTGACCCACGAGGGGCAGCGTCCCGTAGCGAGGGTCCGCCAAGTGGCGAGGGCTGCCCCGATAAAGGTCAGTACCGCCAACGCGAAAAGCGCGGGTTGGGCCGGCAGCGGGATAACGCCCAGGTCGAACCAGCCCGTAGCGTCCTTTAAGGACAGAACCGAGGTGCCCCTCGCCCCCAGCGCCATCAGGGCGGTGGCGAGGAACATCACCAAACCCGAGATCGCCCAGCGCCAGTCGCGTTGGATTTTGACGTCGCCTCGGGTAGCGAGGGCAGCGAGGGTGGCGGAGGTGGAAGGGGTGTCCGCTGGTTTCGTGGAGTCGAGTTCAGTCATCCTCGCCCCCTTTCTTTGCGCCCCGACTTCTGGGTTGAGCGGTGTGCTTCTGTCTGGGTTCCGGCAGGTGGAAAATCCACCTAATCAAAGGCGGGGCAGCAATCAGCAACACGATGATGGCTTGGGACACCGAAACAATGTCCACCGGAATATCGGCGGCGGCTTGCATGGTCGAGGCCCCCGCGGTGAAAGCCCCGAAAAGAATCCCGGAAAGCACGGTCCCCAGTGGTTTGGAACGACCCAGCAACGCCACCGTGATGGCGTCGAACCCCACCCCGGCGGCGATACCGGTCGAGAGGAAACGGTCGGTACCCAGGGCCGATGCGGTCCCGGCAAGACCCGCCAGGACCCCCGCCAACACCATCGACAGTGTAATCACCCGGGTCACTGAAATCCCCGCGGCGCGGGCCGCTGCGGGGTTAGCCCCGGCGGCACGCAGCTCGAAGCCCAGGGTAGAGCGCTCCAGCAGCCACCACACGAACAGTGCGGCACCCAGCGCCACCAGGAAACCGAAGTGAAAGCGGAACTGGGATCCCAGCAGTGGCATATAGAGCGCCGAATCTGGGACTTGCATGGATTTTCCGGGGTATCCCTGGCCGATAAATGACTTTTGTTTGAGCAGATACGGCAGCAGATACACCGCGACAGAGTTGAGCATAATGGTGACGATGACCTCGTTTGCCCCGACTTTGGCCTTGAGGATGCCGGGAATGAAGCCCCACAGGCCGCCGCCTATCATGGCGCACAGCATCGCCACCACCAGGTGCAAAAACCGGGGGCAGGTCAAAGCTCAGCCCCGCCCAGGTCCCCAGAATCGCCCCCATCAACAGTTGGCCTTGCGCCCCGATGTTGAACAGGCCCGCCCGAAAGGCTAACGCCACCGACAGACCCGCCAAAATCAAGGGAGTCGCCTCGGTCAGCGAGTTGAAAATCGGCGCCACCATGCGCGCCACAGAAGTCGCCTCGTAGTCAAAGATGGCTCCGCGCAACAGCGAGGTGAAGAATGACGCGAAAGCCGCCCCGAAGGCCTGGAAAAAGTCACTGGGTCGGGCAAAGAGGTAGCCCGCCGCGCTCTGTACCTGAGGATTAAAGCAAGCCACCAACAAGGCGCTGACCAGCAGGGCCAGGACGATTGCCAGGAAAGTCATGGTGCCACTGGAAGACAGCAGTTGTCGAATCAGGTTGGCTTGGTTGCGGTTTTCCCTCTCGAGGTCCGGTTTTTGCGTTTTCGTTCCCCTTTCGAGGTCCTGTCCCGGGGTGTTGGCCGCGTCGAGGACGGCCTTTGCGGGGGGTGGGTTCAGTTTCAGTCATCCTGCACCTCCGGGTGAATATTGAGTCAGGTTTTCGGGCATGACTCCGGCCATCAGCAATCCCAGGTCTTCGGCCCCCACCGTTGGGGGAACCACCGCCATGATGCGTCCGCGATACATCACGGCGATGCGGTCGGCCAAGGCATAGACCTCGTCGAGTTCGGTGGAGACCAGCACCACGGCGGTGCCCGCGTCGCGTTGCTGCACAATACGGCGATGCACGAACTCGATGGAGCCCACGTCGAGGCCGCGAGTTGGTTGGCTGGCCACCAGCAGTTTCAAGGGACGCGAAAGTTCGCGCGCCAGGATAGCTTTTTGGGCGTTACCTCCCGACAAGGTCGAGATGGGGTCGTGAATCGAGGTGAGACGCACGTCGAACTCTTGTTGCAGTTGGGCGGCTTTGCGTGAAATCTCCTTGGGTTTGAGCGAGATACCGTGAGCAACCGGGGGACGGTCATAGACATCGAGGAACATGTTCTCGGCAATAGAGAGGCTGGCTATCATGCCGTCAACTGAACGGTCTTCGGGCACATAGCCGATGCCACTGCGCAAACGCTGTTTAACATTGAGCCGGGCCAGATCCGCACCGTCCAGCACCAGGGTGCCTCCCGCCAGGTGTTCCAGCCCTAAGATGGCCTGGCACAGTTCGGTTTGCCCGTTACCTTGCACTCCCGCAATCGCCAGGATTTCCCGCGAACGCACCGAAAAATTCAAGTGGTCCACCGCCAACTTAGCGTTATCACCGATTACCGAAAGGTCGCTAACCTCGAACGCCGTCTTGGCCTGAGGTCTAACCGCTTCCTTCTTTACCCCCAAATCCACGGTGCGACCCACCATCGCGGCCGCCAGGGAGGCTTCATCGTCCTGGGGCGAGGCCTCGGCTACGATTTCCCGCGGCGAATCACGGTTATCGCATCGGCTACGGCGCGGATTTCGCGGAGTTTATGCGTGATGAAAACAATGGAAGTACCCTGTTGCTTCAAGCTGCGCATAATCTCTATCAACTCGCCGGTTTCCTGCGGGGTGAGCACCGCGGTGGGTTCATCCAAGATCAAGATTTTCGCGTCGCGAAACAGCGCCTTGATAATTTCCACGCGTTGCTGGGCTCCCACCGGGAGGTCCTCGATGCGAGCATCGGGATCGATGTCGAAACCGAAACGCACAGACATCTCCCGTACTTTTTCACGTGCCGCGTTCAGGTCCAACATGCCGATTCGTTTCGCCCCCTTCACGGGTTCGAAACCCAGAGCCACGGATTGCGCCACGGTAAAGACCGGGACCAGCATGAAGTGTTGGTGCACCATCCCGATCCCCGCTGCCACCGCATCGGAGGGATTCTTGAAGTTCACTACTTCCCCGTCGATGCGGATTTCGCCTTCTTCGGCTTGGTACAAGCCGTAGAGGACATTCATCAGGGTGGATTTACCCGCACCGTTTTCCCCCCAACAAGGCGTGGATTTGCCCCGGTTCCACCACCAGGTCAATGTGGTCATTCGCCACCAAGGGGCCGAAACGCTTGGTGATGCCCCGCAGTTCCAATTTCATAGCTGCCTTTCGCCAACGACTTCTTTGTCCCTACGCCCACACCCTCCACTTCGAAGCGGCGAGCCACTCGGCCCGCCGCTTCGAAGTGGAGGGTGTGCTCTTTTCAGTTTGCCATAGTTCGAAAGCATCCTCGCAGTTCAAACCGGGTTTATCCGAGAGTCACACCCGAGAGGTTCAGGGTTGGTTTGCGGTTTCCACCTTCAACGAGCCATCCCCGATGGCTTTCTTCAGTTCTTCCAACTTGGTCTTGACCTCGGCTGGGACATCGGCTTCGTGATCGTGGAAGGACGCAATATTCACCCCGCCGTTGGCGATGGTGCCGATGTAAGCCTCGGAACTAAACTTACCTTCGGAGGATTCCTTGATGGTGTCGAATACTGCCTGGCCAATTTCTTTCACCACGGAAGTGAAGATCAGGTTGGACTTGTCGGCGTACTGCAGGGCCCAATCGGAGTCCACCCCGACCACCCACACGCCGTCCTTGTCGGCCGCGGCGGCCACAGTGCCCTGTCCGACCGGACCGGCTACCGGCATGATGATGTCGGCTTGCTGGGAAATCTGTTGCTCTGTGAGTTCCTTCCCTTTGGTGATGTTTTCGAAGTCACCTACGAAGGCGCCTTCTTGGGTGGCTTTGTCCCAACCCAGCAACTTCACGTTCTTGGAGTTGTCTTTGTTGTAGCGAGCCACACCGTCTGCAAAACCATCCAGGAAGATATTCACCGAAGGAATCGCCATACCGCCGTAGGCCGCCACTACCCCGGTCTTGGAGGCCGCCGCAGCGGCGTAACCCGCCAGGTAGGCGGCTTCTTGAGTGTTGAAGACCAGCGGCTTGGCGTTGGGCAGGTTCTGAGCCTTGTTATCGCGAGTGATGCGCGAATCGACCAGCGCGAAGTGCACATCGGGATTCTTTTCCGCCGCATCGCGAATCGCATCGTTGAGCATGAAGCCCACCCCGATGATCAGGTTGCATTTCTCGGCCAGCAGCTTCTCTACGTTCGGGGCGAAGTCGCTGGGGGCCTTGGATTCCGCCGAAGCCAACTGGACTCCTAGTTCCTTCTTGGCCTTTTCCATGCCTTCCATACCGGATTCGTTAAAGGACTTGTCATCGAAACCACCCTGGTCCGAAACCATACAAGCCTTGAAGTCAGATGCGGAGGTCTTGGTGCCGCCATCTTCGGCGGCCTTGATTGTTTTCTCATTCGGGGCCGCGCCGCAGGCGGACAGACCCAAAGTCAGCACCGCCGCAGCGGCAAACATCGCAGATTTACGCAAGATTTTTCCTCTCTGTTACTAAGGAGATACAAAAACTGTATTGTGCAACTATACGTGAAATTCCCCGCCAAGAAATGCAAATGGGACAGAAAAATCCTCGCCCCTGTACCGCCCTTCACCTGCGGTTTTCCCTACCGCGGCCTCACGGTTTCACCTAAGATAAAGCCATGAATTACCAAAGCTGGCTGGAACACGACCCCGACGAAACCGACCGCGCCGCCCTCGTGGCCCAAATCAAAAAACCCCGACCCCGCGGTACAGGAGCGCCTGGCTCAAGTCTTTGCCACCCCTTTGTCTTTCGGTACGGCGGGCTTGCGTGCAGAGATGGGCCCGGGACCGGGACGCATGAATACCGCCGTGATTCTGCGCGCCACTTTTGGTCTGTCTTCTGTCCTGCACGAGGCCGTCGGTGCGGGTTTTCGGGTGGTGATAGGTTACGATGCCCGGCACCGCTCCAGCGATTTTCGCTCGCGTGGCCGCCGAAGTGGTTGCCGCGTCGGGAGGCCAGGCCGAGCTGATGCCGCGACACTGCCCCACTCCCCTACTGGCCTTCTATCTGCGTAAATCCGGGGCAGATTGCGGCATCATGGTCACTGCCTCACACAATCCCGCGGCGGATAACGGCTACAAGGTGTACCTGGGTGGTCGCGTGGTGCAGGGTTGTGGACAGGGAGTCCAGCTGGTTTCGCCCTGGGATCAACGCATCATGGCAGCCATCAACGCCGCACCTGCCCCCGACGCGGTGCCTCGCGACGCCAGTTTCACCACCATCGACGAGGACGTGTGGCGGCGTTATCGTCGCGTTGCCTTGGATTCCACCCCGGTCGAGGAAATCGGTGCGGGGTCGCGACAAGGGTTGCGTATCGTTTTGACTTCGATGCACGGGGTGGGGGCGGAACTAAGTGAGGCTCTGTTGCGAGATGCCGGCTTCACCCAGGTTTTCCCCGTCGCGGCACAGCGCGAACCCGACCCGGACTTCCCCACCGTGGCTTTCCCGAACCCCGAGGAAGCCGGTGCGCTGGACCTGGCCATCGCCCGGGCGCGCGAAGTAGATGCGGATTTGATTTTGGCCACCGACCCGGATGCGGACCGCTGCAGCGTCGCCGTACCGGATGCCACGGCTGGAACGGGTTGGCGCCAACTCAGTGGTGATGAAGTCGGCAGCTTGCTGGGTTTCGCTGCCTGTTCGAGGCCGCGCCCCTCCGCCGCTGCCCCCTCCACGGTAGCGCGTTCCTTGGTTTCGGGTGGAATGCTGGACCGCATCGCGGCCGCGGCCGGGGTCGTGCCGATGGTGACGCTGACTGGATTCAAGTGGATTGCCCGTACTCCCGAAATGATTTTCGGCTACGAAGAAGCCCTGGGGCTGTGTTCCTGCCCCGAGATGGTGCGCGACAAAGACGGCATCACCGCCTGCCTGCAGGTCGCTCTGTTAGCCGCCCGGCTGCGCGAAACCACCGCGGCACATTCCGCCTCGGTTTCGCCGTCCAATCCGCCTGCGGTGACGCCCGACCCGCGCAGCCTATCGGAACTCTTGGATGACCTGGCGATCCAACACGGGCTGTTCTACACCACACCATTGACTTTCCGCCTCGAGGACCTCTCGAAGATTGCGGCGGGGATGGCGCGGCTGCGTGGAAAAGGCCAGGCGGCCATCCCACAACTGGGAACCGAACCGGTCACCTTTACCCTAGACCTGGCCCAGAACCCCTCCCAGTCCTCGCAAAGCGCCGTCGAGGCGCTGCGCCCCGCCCGCGAAACACCGGGTGACAACCCCAACGACCCCGAAACCGTGGCGAGGCGGGCACGGAACGGATGGGAGAACCTCGCCCAACTTCCCCCCACCGACGCTTTGATGTTCGGTACCGATTCGGGGACCCGCGTGGTAGTGCGACCTTCGGGTACCGAACCGAAACTGAAGTGCTATCTTCAGGTGGTTATCCCCCGAGTTACATCCCAGACGCTAAAACAGGCGCGAGGTGTTGCCCTGGAGCGCGCTGAAACCATCAAGTCTCAGCTGTGCGAAGCCCTGGGTTTCTGAGACAAAAACCTGCAAAATGCGGATACCGCCGCGGCTACGCACCGCGACGGTATCCGCCATGGCCCAAGCCCTTAGGCGGGGGCGATTAATATGACAGGGGTTTGAACTCGGGTTTCCCCGAGGCGGACAGGTTCGCCGGGCCTTCATCGAAAGCCGCCAAGATTTGCGCGGTTGCTGACAGACCCAGGCGGTTTGCCCCGGCTTCAATCATGCGCTCCACGGCTTGCTTGGTGCGGATACCGCCGCTGGCCTTCACTCCCATGGTGGATCCCACGGTTTGACGCATCAAGCGCACAGCTTCGGGAGTGGCTCCCCCGGCCTTGTGGTACCCCGTGGAAGTCTTGACGAAATCCGCCCTGGCCCTCTGGGCAGCTTGGCAACAAGCCACAATCTCTTCATCCGTCAAGGCGGCGGATTCGATGATCACCTTCAGGATTCGCGGCGTTGGCACTACTTCGCGCACCGCGGCAATCTCTACCTCGATGTCGTGGAAACGCTGGTCCTTGGCCCAAGACAGATTAATCACCATATCTACTTCATCAGCACCGCGCCCGATCGCCAAGTCGGCTTCCATCACCTTCACCGGGGTGGTGTGCGCACCGGAAGGGAAACCAATCACGGTGCATACATTCACCCCCGGGGCGGCAATAGGAAGCTGGTTGGGGGAAACACACACGGAGGCACAGCCGAACTCCGCCGCCCACGCGGCGGTGTTTCGCACCTGTTCGGCGGTGGCTTCGGGAGTCAGCAGTGTGTGATCCACCATCGCGGCGATCTGGGCACGGTTCATATTTCGGTTCCTTTCCTTAGGACTGTTTCCGGGCTTGACGCTCGGCGCTTTCTACCACGTTAGTCAACAGCAAAGCCCGAGTCATGGGGCCCACCCCGCCGGGATTCGGGGTCAGCTTTGCAGCTACTCGGTCCACCCCGTCCGCCACGTCACCGTGCAGGCGTCCCTTACCGGTTTCGGGGTTCACTACGCGCGAAACTCCCACGTCGAAAAACCACGGCTCCAGGCTTCACCATCTCGGGGGTGATGATTCCCGCCACCCCGCTGGCCGCCACGATTACGTCGGCTTGGCGGCACTTTTGCGCCAAGTCACGCGTTCCGGTGTGGCAGGAAACCACGGTAGCGTTGATGTCTTTGCGTCCCAGCAGCAGCCCGATGGAGCGCCCCACCGTGGTGCCGCGTCCTACCACGCAGACATCTTTGCCGTTGAAGTCCACGCCATAACGCAGCCCCAGCTCTATCACGGCCCGCGGGGTGCAAGGCAGGGCCGAAGTGATTTCTTCCGAGACTCGCAACACCAGCCGACCCAGATTCATCGGGTGCAAGCCATCGGCGTCTTTCGCGGGATCGATGGCCTCCAAGACTCGGTTGGTGTCCATGCCTTTAGGCAGCGGCAGCTGCACGATATAGCCGGTGCAGGCCGGATCCTGGTTCAGCTGTTCCACTGCGGCCAAGACTTCCGCCTCGGTGACGGTGGCGGGCAAATCCACCCGAATCGACTCGATGCCTACCTCGGCGCAATCCGCGTGCTTTCCAGCAACGTAGGTAACCGAACCGGGGTCCTCGCCCACCAAAATCGTACCCAGACCGGGAACCACCCCCTGGTCGCGCAAACGCGCCACGCGCTCGCGCAGTTCTTCCTTGATCTGGGCTGCCGTAGTTTTTCCGTCCAGGACCTCGGCCGGTCCTTCCCACGGCGCGCGCATTACTGCACTAACCCGGGATAGAGCGGGAAGGCCTCGGTCAACTTTGCCACCCGGGCCGCGTACTTCTCCACGTCCACCGCCCCGGCACCGTTAGTAGCGCCCTCGACCAGGGCCGAGGCGATGATATCCGCCACCTCACGGAACTCGGCGTCGCCGAAACCGCGCGAAGCCAGCGCCGGAGTGCCGATGCGCAGCCCGGAAGTCACGGCCGGGGGACGCGGATCGAAAGGCACGGCGTTGCGGTTGACGGTGATGCCGCATTCGTGCAGCAGATCTTCGGCCTGCTGGCCGTCCAGCTGGGACTTCACCAGGTCCACCAGCACCAGGTGCACATCAGTGCCGCCGGTCAACAGGTCGATTCCCGCCGCTTTGCAGTCTGGGGCACCCAAGCGCTCGGCCAAAATCTGGGCGCCGTTCAAGACACGCTGCATCCGGTCTTTGAACTCGGGGGTGCCCGCGATCTTCAGTGCCACGGCCTTTGCCGCCACCACGTGCATCAGCGGACCACCTTGCTGGCCGGGGAACACGGCGGAGTTCAGTTTCTTGCCGAAAGCCTCGGCGTCGCGCGACAGTATCATCCCCGAACGCGGGCCTCCGATGGTCTTGTGGATAGTGGTAGAAGTCACGTCGGAATAGGGCACCGGGCTGGGGTGCAGTCCCGCCGCCACCAGGCCGGCGAAATGCGCCATGTCGGTCCACAGGTAGGCCCCGACTTCGTCGGCGATAGAACGGAAAGCCTGGAAATCCAGGTGCCGAGGATAAGCCGACCACCCCGCGATCAGCACCTGCGGGCGCTGCGCCAGGGCCATCTCGCGAACCTTATCCATATCCAGGCGCTTGGTGTTTTTTTCTACCGTATAAGCAGCCACTTCGTAGAGGCGCCCGGAAAAGTTGATCTTCATGCCGTGAGTCAGGTGCCCACCGTGCGCCAGAGACAGACCCATAATCTTGTCACCGGGTTTAATCAACGCGTGCAGCACCGCCGCATTGGCTTGCGCCCCAGAGTGAGGCTGGACATTGGCGTAATCCGCCCCGAACAGGGCCTTGGCGCGCTCAATCGCCAGGGTCTCTACCACGTCCACGTTTTCGCAGCCGCCATAGTAGCGTTTGCCAGGATAACCTTCAGCGTACTTATTCGTCAGCACCGAGCCTTGACACTGCAGCACCGCGCGCGGCACAAAGTTCTCCGAGGCAATCATCTCGAGGGTGTCGCGTTGACGAGTCAGCTCCGCATCCAGGACTGCCTGGACTTCCGGATCGAGCTCCTGCAACGCCAGATTCATAACATCAGTCATTGATCCTCCACTGGTTGGAATTTATACACAACCCAGGCGCCCGATTGTGCTGCTGCGCTCCCCGGTGGTGTCCCCACCCAATACGCCAGTCGCGACGCCTTCAGGGTATCAAAATCCGCCCCTGGCTTTGTAATCAGGACGGGGTCAGGCCCGGGTCGAGGAAGGGGGGTGGCGTCTTATTTGGTGCCTTCGGTTCCCAGGTGGGGACGGTTCGCTCCGGTGGCGAGGGACTGTTGCACGGCGCGCAGCAAGGTGCGTTGGGCGGCTTCCAGTTCCAGGACGAGGCCGTGTACGTAGCGTAGGTATTCGTCGGTTTCGGGTGCGGCCAGGGTTTCGACGGCCGGGGTTTTCCCCAGAGTTTCGAGGAAGGCTACCTGCGCGGCCCATTCGCGGCGTTTTTCGCGCCATTGTTCCAGCGGGCCTATCAAAGCGGGGTCTTTGGGCAGGTACTCTACGGCGCGCCTAACTTGATGGTCGCGCACAATGGCGCGGTCTGCGGCTGAAAGGGTTTCTTCGAAGATGAGGCGAATCTCGGTATTCTTCGTAGCACCCAGCTGGAACTCAGGGCGATTCCCGCGCAGTTTCATCACGACCCACATCACCAGCACCGTAACCAGGACGGTACCCCCGATGACCAGCAAATACGCCAGGTTCTGTAACCAAGACCACTGTCCGGGATTCTTCATCACCGAATCAGCGCTGAGGAGCACCTGCCACATTTCCATAACTCTTAGGTTAGCAAAAGTTATTTCTCCAAAAGGGATTTCCCCCAGTATTCACTGGGGTCGGCGGTGCCGGGGGGAATCCAATACACCGCACTACCCACGTGCTCGATGTACTTATTCAACAAGTCGTGACCGTCGAGTCGCTTTTGAATTGCGCTGAACTGCAGGTCAGGGTTGCGCTGATAGGAAATCCACACCAGGCCGCTGTTGGTGCTTTGATCGCTTCCCGTTTCGGGCGGGTCATCAAAGGAATAGGCGCGCCGACACAGTTTATCGCTGGGTCTGCCCTCACGGACCCGAGCTAAGGCCAGGTGGGAACGCCTATGAATCAGGAACTCTCCGTTTTCATCTTCGGCCCGCATGTCTTCGGGGTCGAATTCTCCCCCGCCCGACAGGGGTCCTCCATTGTCGAGGCGCCTACCGATAACTCTTTCACGTGCCCGGCGGTCCAGCATCTCCCACGGGTCGAGCAACATCTGGATGCGTCGATACACCATCAAGCAAGAGCCATCCATCCAGGCGTCTGCGCCACTGCCTTCCAGCCAAACCTGTTGAGCCCACTGTTGAGCTTCCCGGGGATTCACGGTCCCGTCGAGTTGACCCATAGGGTTTCGCCCGGTGTCTTCGCGTGCCTTTGTGCCGTAGGCAAAGGTAAATCCTTTTTGCATCCACTTCAGTTTCGCCCAGGGTTTGGCGGTGTTTATCAGCAATCTACTGGCGGCAAACAGAGTCGTAGGGTCATCGCAACACACCTGCAGCACCAAATCGCTCTGTCCCCAGCGCACCTCAAGTCGGTCCCGGGAGAAAACCGGGATTTCGTGCAGTCCCGCCGGTTTCAACTCCGGTTTCGCGATGACTTCAAAGACCCTTTCCCCCAGCCCGCAAGTCACCGTCAAGTTCGCGGTAGCGCTGACCAACTCGGGGGAAAGATAGTGCGGCACCGCCCGACCTTGGGTGAGGTCTCTGGCCACCATGGTCCAGGCCTGCAGCAGCGCCGCCACGGTTTCAACACTGGCGTGGGGCAGTAAATCGAAAGCCAGGAGTTCCAGATGCGCTTGGGCTGGCTGCTCGATTCCGGATTGAACGCGTCCGTCGAAAGGAATCCGGGACTGTGCCAAAGAGGTATCCGACATCGGCGAGTCCTGTGTCGTCACGCCCAGCTGAGCATAACGGCTTCGCCGGATTCCAGGCCCATCTCTTGGCCCAGACGATTCGCTTCGGAAATCAAAGTAGCGACGATCTCGGATTCAGGGACTGTCTTAATGACTTTCCCTTTGATGAAAATCTGGCCTTTGCCGTTGCCGGAAGCGACCCCCAAATCGGCTTCGCGGGCCTCGCCGGGGCCGTTCACGATACAACCCATTACGGCGACACGCAAGGGGTAAGTGATGTCTTTCAAACCGTCGTTCACCGCATTGGCCAAAGCATAGACATCCACTTGGGAGCGCCCACAAGAAGGACAGGAAACAATTTCGAAGTTGCGTTTACGCAGCCCCAAAGAGCGCAGGATTTCCAGGCCTACTTTTACTTCTTGTACAGGAGGTGCCGAGAGAGATACCCGAATGGTGTCGCCGATACCTTCGCTCAGCAACGCACCGAAAGCGGTGGCGGACTTGATGGTGCCTTGGAATTCCGGACCGGCTTCGGTAACCCCCAGGTGCAAAGGCCAGTCACCTTTGCTGGCCAGTAGGCGATAAGCCTGAATCATGGTGACGGGGTCGTGGTGTTTGACGGAAATCTTGAAGTCGTGGAAATCGTGTTCTTCAAAGAGAGAAGCTTCCCACATCGCAGATTCCACCAGGGCTTCGGGGGTGGCTCCCCCGTGCTTTTCATAGAGGCGTTTATCCAAGGAACCCGCATTCACCCCGATGCGGATTGAAGTTCCGTGGTCCTTCGCTGCGCGGGCGATTTCTTTAACCTGGTCGTCGAAGGCGCGGATATTCCCGGGGTTGACTCGTACGCATCCACATCCCGCCTCGATCGCGGCGAAAACATATTTGGGCTGAAAGTGAATATCGGCGATAACCGGAATGGTGGAGCGTTTACAGATTTCAGGCAGCGCATCGGCGTCATCTTGGGAAGGGCAAGCCACGCGGATAATGTCGCATCCCGCCGCAGTGAGCTCTGCGATTTGCTGCAAAGTGGCCTCTACGTCGGAGGTCAAGGTGGTGGTCATGGACTGCACCGCGATGGGAGCTCCGCCGCCCACCGGGACTTTGCCGACATTTATACGTCTGGTTTGGTGGCGCTGGGCCAGTTGAGGTTTCGCAGGAGCAACAGCAGGCATTCCAAGATTGGTACTCACCCCTCGATTATCCCACATCCCTCCCGGCTCTTCAGATTTGACCGGGGAGGGACGGTTATCTTCCCCCGTCGAGGTCCGGTTTTCGCCCCGTCGAGGGCTGCGGTTAAGGAAGGGATGACCCCACCTTTTCCAAGTCGCTTGGTTTCCCCTTTTCGGCGATGGATAATGGAGCTAGACCCCGGCACGGTCCCGTTTGGGCCGCATCGGTTTTGCCGCAAACTCGCGTTTTCTGAGGAGTCTTTATGGATGCACGCCTGGCCATTCGTCGTAAAACCACCTTCCGCGAAGAGGAGCAAGCCCTGGTCGAGACCCTCAACCGCCTCGACCAGGTAAAACTCGAAGCGGTAGAGCTGGTACATCTCTACGACGTATTCTCGGCCTCTCCCGCCGACCTAGACTCTCTGCAAACCGCAGTTTTGCGCGATCGACGAGTCGATGACCTCGTCACAGAACACGACCTCAACCAACTTCTCGCAAATCCCCAAAGCACCTCCCTAGCGGTCGAACCCCTACCGGGACAGTACGACCAGCGCGCCGATGCCGCCATGCAGGCCTTGCGTTTGCTGCAGCCCGACACCCAGGCCACGATTTTCTCCGCTGAACTCTATATCTTCTCTCCCGTACCCGAACCCGCCGCCTTAGAGGCGATTCGCAGCTTCCTCATCAACCCGGTCGAGGCGGGCGAAAAAGACCTCTATCACCTCGAAGCCCCCTCGATGGGTCAGGTCAGCGCCCTGGCTCAGTTCCCCGATTTCCTGGAACTGGACGAGGCAGGTCTGAAAGAACTGCTCCAAAGTCGCGGCATGGCGATGAACCTCAATGATTTACGCCAGGTTCAAGAATATTTCCGCTCCGAAGACCGTGTGCCCACCGAGGTAGAGCTCTCGGTTTTAGATACCTATTGGTCTGACCACTGCCGCCACACGACTTTTAACACGGAACTGACCGAGGTAGAGATTGCGCTGGATGAAGCCGATCCCCTGCGTCCCGAAATCGAGGCCGCCCTGGCCCACTGGGAACAGCTGCGCGCCGATAACCAGCGACTGCACAAACCTCTTACACTCATGGATCTGGGCACCATCGTAGGGCGTGAACTACGTCGCAGCGGGAAACTCGACAGCCAGGAAGTCAGCGAGGAAATCAACGCCTGCTCGGTGCACGTCACGGTCACGAAAGCTGATGGCAGCACCGAACCTTGGCTCTTGATGTTCAAGAACGAAACTCACAATCACCCCACGGAAATCGAGCCTTTCGGCGGGGCCGCCACCTGCCTGGGTGGCGCCATTCGCGACCCCCTGAGCGGGCGCGCCTGGGTCTATCAAGCCCTGCGACTCAGTGGCGCGGGCTACATTAACACTCCGCGCAGTGAAACCTTGGAAGGCAAACTCCCCCAGGCCGATATCTCGCTGCGCGCCACGCAGGGATATTCCTCCTACGGAAACCAGATTGGTTTGGCCACCACCCACGTCCATGAATTCGTACACCCGGGATACACCGCGAAACGTATGGAACTCGGAGCCGTGGTGGCCGCTGCCCCAGCGGAGAATGTGCGCCGCGAGGAACCCCAAGTGGGTGACGTGGTGATTATTTTGGGGGGACGTACCGGTCGTGACGGTATCGGCGGTGCCACGGGTTCCTCCAAGGCCCACACCGAAGAATCCCTGACCAGCGCGGGCGCCGAAGTCCAAAAGGGCAACCCCGTGAACGAACGCAAGATTCAACGCCTATTCCGTCGCCCCGAAGTGGCGCGCCTGATTGTACGTTGTAACGATTTCGGCGCGGGCGGGGTTTGCGTGGCGGTGGGCGAGTTAGCCGACAGCTTGGATATCCACCTCGACCGGGTCCCGCTGAAGTACGTGGGACTCAATGCCCGCGAAATCGCAATCTCCGAATCCCAGGAACGCATGGCGGTGGTGGTGCGTCCCCAGGACGTTGCCGCCTTCCAAGCCGCTGCCCGAGAAGAAAACCTCGAATCCACCCAGCTGGCCGAGGTTACCGATACGGGGCGGCTGCGGATGTTTATGCACGACGAGTTGGTCTTGGACCTCTCACGTGCCTTCGTCGACACCAACGGCGCCCCGCGCCAACAAACAGTACGCATCACGTCTCCGGCAGCGACGGCCTGGGGCCCCGTCGTCGAATACCGCAGCCCTTCCACCCCGAACCACCACGCACACGAAGCCGTCCTGGACAGCTTGTCTCGTCCCGGAGCCGGGACCCAAGAAGGCATGGTGGAACAGTTCGACTCCACGGTGGGGCGTTCCACCGTGCTGATGCCTTTCGGAGGTTTGTGCCAGAAAACCAAAGAAATCGCCTCTATTCAAACCCTCCCGGTCGAGGGCGTAACCAACACCGCCTCGGTGGTGACTTACGGTTACTCCCCGGATTTAGCCGATGTTTCGCCTTTCTTGATGGGTGCGTATTCGGTGGTCGAGGCCCTCGCCGGATTGGTAGCCGCCGGTGGCGACCCGGCGCAGGCTTGGTTGACGGTGCAAGAATACTTCCAGCGTCCCGACGATGATCCCGAGGTCTGGGGCGTGGTACTCCAGGCTCTGCTGGGGCTCTTAGAGGCCCAAAGTGCCTTCGAAGTGGCTGCTATCGGTGGAAAAGACTCGATGAGTGGTTCATTTGGCGAGGACCTGCACGTTCCTCCCACCCTGGTAACTTTCGCGGTGGGAGTGTTGGAAGCCACCTCTGCCATCCCTGCGACTCTGCCTATCGAGGACCTGGACTTTTACCTCCTGGCGCATCACCCACTTGCCAGCGGCACGCCGAACTATCCGCAACTGCGGGCGAACTTCTCGGCTTTTGGCAGACTTCGTGACGCGGGGCTGCTTCGTGCGGCCAGCCCGCTGCTGCAATCCGGTTTGGTGGCGACAGTGGCGAATATGTGCGCGGGGAACTATCTGGGTTTCCACTCCGTGGAAAACTGGGACGAAGTTGCCGCCCCGCACAGCGGTGACGCGGCGAAAACCGCCTTGGGAGGCATCGTCTTTGCGGTGCCTCGTAACAGTGAACTGGGTGAAATAGAGAATCTGGTCGGGCTGGGTCACGCCGAACTGTCCAGCAACATCCTGACTTTCGGCTCCCAGTTCTTTACTCTGCTGGATGCCGAACAGGCCCGCGATGCTGACTACGCCGAGGTCTATCCCCTCAACGACTCTTTAGAAGAGGACCTCCCCCACTGGGCCACGCAACTACCCCCAGACGCCACCGCCACCAGCGAACCCGGCGCGGACCTCGAGGGGAACCCCACGTCGAAACCCCGGCGACGATAGTTTCCCAAATCACCCCACCCCACGTATTGCTGCCGGTTTTCCCCGGAACAAACTCGGAGTACGACATGGCCGAGGCCTTCCGCGCGGCGGGAGCCACCACCGAGTTCCTGGTGATTCGAAATCTCGACTCCCAGATGTTGGCCGAGGACACCCAAAGCTTTATCCAGAAACTGCACGAGGACCGCACCCGGATTCTGGCCTTCAGCGGTGGTTTCTCGCTGGGAGACGAACCCGACGGCAGCGCCAAGTTCATGGCGGCTTTCCTGCGCTCCGGGCAAGTCAGCCAGGCGGTAAAGGATTTCGTGGCACGCGACGGCCTGGTGCTGGGGATCTGCAACGGTTTCCAGGCTCTGGTGAAGTCCGGGTTCCTGCCCTACGGGGATCCGGATTTGCTGCACGATAACAGCCCGACCCTGGCGCATAACCGCCAGCTGCGTCACGTTTCGCGCATCGCCACCACTCGGGTGGCCACCTCCGGCGCAAAGTCTCCGTGGCTGACCAGCTTCGCCCCCGGCAAGATTCACCGCATCCCGGTTTCGCACGGCGAGGGCCGCTTCGTGGTGAGCGAGGACCAGGCCCGCGAACTGTTTGCGGCCGGGCAGGTGGCTTTCCAGTACGTCAACTCCGAACAGATTCCGACCCTGGCGGCCCCCGAAAACCCCAACGGTTCCAGCTACGCCATCGAAGGAATCATCAGTCCCGACGGGCGAATCTTGGGCAAGATGGGACATCCGGAGCGCTACCGCGAAGGACTGATGCGCAACATCGTAGACATCGAGGTGCAGAACATCTTTGCTAACGCGGTGAACTACTGCCTGCGTCAGGCCTCGCACTAGGGTTGGGTGGTTTTCCAGCCAGTTGCGGACGAAGTCGTCGAGGTCGAGGGGACGGGTGCGTTTCGGTAGTCGCGAAACCACCTGCAGATAGGATTCCACCACCAGGTCCTCGACCGGCTAAACATCTTCCTACCTGGGGGCATATACTGGTTACCACCTGGTCAAACAACTGTGGAAGGAAACCCATGGCTTACGAACGTATTCTCACTATCCAAGATATTTCCTGTGTCGGACAGTGCTCCTTGACGGTGGCGCTGCCGATTCTCAGCGCTTGCGGGCACGAAACCGCGATTCTGCCCTCGGCGGTGCTCTCTACCCACACCGGAGGATTCACCGGCTACACTTTCCGTGACCTGACCGAAGATATGCCGGCAATCCAGGCTCACTGGGAAAAGGAGAACCTGCAGTTTGCCGCGCTCTACACCGGATACTTAGGTTCGGAACACCAGATCGACTACGTAAAAGCCATCGCGGAATCTCGCCTGCTGCCCGGTGCGCCTTTCATTGTCGATCCGGCTATGGCGGATAACGGCAAACTCTATCCGGGCTTTGACGAAAACTTCGCTCAAGCCATGGCGCGGCTGGCTTTCAGCGCGGACATCATTTTGCCCAACATCACCGAGGCTGCTTGATTACCGGTTACGAGTACCGCGAAACCTATGACCGGGCCTATATCGATGGTTTGTTGGCTCAGCTGACTCGCAGCGGAGCGAAGACCATCATCCTGACCGGCATCAGCTATCAGCCGGGACGCACCGGCGTGGTGGTTTTCGAAAACGGCGAATACCAATACTACGAGCACGAACGCCTCGAGCAAGGTTCTCACGGCACCGGCGATGTGTATTCATCCTCTTTCGTCGGTTTGTTGATGAAGGGCAAGTCGGTATACGACGCAGCACGCCTGGCCGCGGACTTCACCCTGCGCTGCATCAAGCGCAGCCACGAAGAGGACAACCACTGGTACGGCCCGGTTTTCGAGCCGGTATTGCCTTGGCTGATTGAACAGCTCTAGTCGGCTTGGCTCTCGAGCAGCCGGTTATTATTGGGGCCCTGTCGGTTTTGCGACAGGGCCCCAACACATATTTACTTCTAAGCGATACCAATTCCGGCTGAATCCAAGTGCGGACTCTAAACTTTCGACTTTGCCCTAGTGGATTTGGTTTTGTGCCTGTCTAATGGCCAGAAAGCCATATCAGATGCCTGTCAAGCTCCTGACATATTTTCCCTTGGATCTCATGCCGAACTCGATTTCTCCTTGTGCCTAAGACAATCGCCAAGAGAGAAACAGGTGATTCCAGCACTACTCGCGGACTAAATCCAGCTCGAATACACAATGATACATCTCAACCCAACTTCCATCCCCGCGACCTATCCCTCGGCCGCGGTGAGAACCTCGACCCGGGCCTGTTGCTGCTGGGAGAGCAAATGCGCCCCCTAGCCGTTGCCTTTGTGCTGTTGGCCTCGGTGGGAACCTGCTTCAAACCTCAAGAACGCATAACCCAAGACGGCATGACAACATTATCGGAATCCAACTGCATCCAAGCCGACCCGGAACAATCACTGCATGCACAGCTTGGCACCACCCAATCCAGAGGTTAGAGCCCCGACAATGCGGGAGCCTGGCGACTTCACTCCCACTCGATGGTGGCGGTTCTGCCGTCCCGTCACTCCAGTTGCACCCAGTTTTCGATGCCGTCTCGAGCCGAGTGCCGCCAGGTAACACCATATCGCGTTTCGTCAGCCTCGGAGACAAAAGCTGGGACAACTTCAAAAACTTTTTTCAAACTCAGGGCTTTGAGTTTTCGTTTTTGTCCCAAAGGGCGCGGCGGGCTGCCTTTTGAGGCTCGATAGCGCCAAAAACGCCCGTTTTGAAACTCAACCGCCCTGTAGCCTGCAAGCCGCCAGCTGCAATCGCAAGTGAATCAACGCGGGCGGCTTGCATATCGCTCGCAAAACCCCAGGTCGCAGGCCTTCGCTTCCTGCAGGCAGGGTGAGTAGTCTCGGGTGGCTTGCCCATGAGTCGACGAACGGGCCTTGAGATTCCGCCAACGTCCGGAAACGCTCCGAGTTTCCTTGAATTTTTAGACAGCCCATGGTATAAGGTAATTGGTTTTCCGTTAGGAAGGCTTCCAAGTGCCGGGGACGTTTTCCCCGGCTTTTTTCTTATCCAGGAGAACAATGCGAGAACTCAGCATCTTCGTCGACGAGTCGGGAAGCGACGGCCTCTCCGACCACCACTACCTGCTCACCGTCGTCATGCACGACCAATCCGAAAACATCGCGGACTCGATCGCGGCATACGAGGGAGCCCTCCGCGCCAAGGGGCTCCCCGACATACCCTTCCATGCGTCGCCGCTCATGAACGGAAAGGACCAGTACTCGGGACTCGATCTGAGGACGCGCAAGATGCTGCTCGGCTCGTTCCGCGTATTCTTCCGCCACATGCCCGTGAGATACCATACCTTCGCATACGCGACCAAGGAGTTCGCCTCGCTCGAGAAGCTCGCGGGGACGATGCGCAGGGACCTCGTGAACTTCCTGTTCGACAACCTCGCGGAACTTCAGTCCTACGACGAGGTCAAGGTCTACTACGACAACGGCCAGCACTCCATCGCCGAGTCGCTCCACCGCGCGATCGAGTACGCGCTGTCGAAGGATGCGGTCGTCTACCGCTCGGCGCAGCCCTCCGAGTACCGCCTGTCGCAGGCGGCGGACTACATCTGCACCATGGAGCTCACCGCGATCAAGTACGCCGAGCATACCGCCACCGCGACGGACGAGAAGTTCTTCGGCAAGTGGTCCGACTTCAAGAAGGGCATTCTTAAGGAGACACGCAGGAAGCTCATCTGACAAGCGCCGTTCGGCTTGTCGCGTTCACAGGCGGCGCTCATCAATGCACATGCGCGGGGTTGTTAGAAGGCCATTTAGCTGCATAATATTGATCAGTTAGAAACCATCTGGTTTTGACAAGGGAAGGGGCTTTCTGTTTGATTCCGTATTCGAGGAACTAGCATTCGCCCTTCACGACCGCCTGCCTGCATCTGCTTCACCCTGGTCGTCTTGTTGCCAGACATCTCAAACCTCTCTTCACGCTAATCGAGATTAACGGGAAGCAGTCGATAAAGCTTTGAATCTAAACATGCTTTTGTCGGGCTCCTGCCAGCGCGTTCGGTAAATGCACCGTTGCGCCGTTTATCTAGGGCTTCGTATCCAAAACGCTAGCCAAGCCTAGCCATGTCCCAACGCATGGGTACCATTTACCCGGGTGCACCTGGGGCAACGGGTTGAAAAAATCTGCGCAAGGTCGCTCGCAGAACACGCAACATCAAACACGACGGAAGAGGCGAACGACAGATGCCGGACACCGGACGACAGCACCGCGGAAGACGAGCATTCCGACCACAACCGAACAGTCTTCGATCCTAGGCAGGCGCCCGCATGGGCGCCTTTTACTTTTCAGGGACTTAGCCGCGAGCTAAGGCACGCGGCTCATGGTCGTTTCGTGAAGACCCGACCAGCTCGACCCACCTCGACCCGTCTCCGCCCCCGCCGTGCGCGCGACGCGCCATCAAGCGGTTCAATCGTCGCGCAAACGAAAAGGGACACTGTGTCGCGCGGCGTACCTGCGCGGCGCCGCACGGGAAGATTGGAGGAACCATGGCACGCACAGCCGAATGCGCCGTGCCCGAGGGCAGCCATGACCGCGACGAGTGGATGACGGTGATCGAGATGCAGGTGTACATGAGGGCGAGCCGAAACAAGGCGTACGACCTCATCTGGTCGGGAGAGATCGACTCGTACAGGCTCGGCAGGAAGCTCCTGGTTTCGAGGGCGTCCGTGGACGCCTACATCGAGTCGAGGAGCGGCAGGAGATGACGGCGGCGACCGCCCCGGGAGCCGCCCGCGGCCGGGCACGCGAGGGAGCCTCGAGACGAAAGGAGCTCGAGGACGACCATGACCAAGAGCACTAGCAGGAGCCAGGTGAGGCTCATCGCATCGACCAACGCGATATTCGGCGCCGACGAGGCGTGCGCGATGCTGCGCATCAGCCGCGACGCCATGTACCGGCTCGCCAGGGACCCCGACGACCCGTTCCCGATCCGCTACATCGGCGGCAAGACGCGCGACGGCATCGTGCTGCACGACGAGCTCGTCGCATGGGTCGAGCGAAACAGCGTCGTCAGCTCGCCCAGAAGGGGCTAGCGCCGATGGCGGCCGCAGGCCCGAGGGGGCGCGACGGCCCCTCCCCGCGCGAGTTCGCATCGGTGCGGCATTTCATGATGGCGGAACTGGGCCTCTCGGGGCTCCCTCTACTCGTCTACGCGCGCATCTTCGGCTTCTGCGACGCCGGGTGCGACTACTTCGAGAGCAAGGGCGGCCTGGCCCGGTTCCTTAACGTGCAGGAGCGCAGTGCTCACCGCGCCATCCGCGACCTGCTCGACCGGGGCCTCATCGAGGAATGCGGCGTGCACGTCCCGGCGCGCGGGCACGCTACCAAGCGATACCGCATCGTGCGCGAGAGGCTGCCGCCCGGAGCGCTGGCGACCCCTGACGGTTCGTCAGGGTTCCCGGCGCGAAAGGATGACGAGATGTCAGGGTTCCCGGCCCAAACCCCTGACGAGATGACAGGGAAACCCCTAACGGTATGCCATCCGATAAGCAAAAGGGACAACAAGGACTTCAGAAGATAAGGAAGGGGCGCCCGATGGACCGAACGGGACTCATCACCCTGGAACAGGCCCGGGCCGCCGGGCTCTCCTTCGCCGAGCCGGAGCCGAGGACGTGCCCGCACTGCGGCGCCGCCCTCGAGCCGCTCGGCGCGACGCTGGCGGGCAAGGTCGCCTGGGTCTCCGCCGCCCCCTGCCAGTGCGAGGGAGCTGCCCGCGAGCGAGAGGCCGAGAAGCGCAGGCGCACGGGCCTCGCCGCCAGAGAGGGAGGCGGCCCGCCGGGAGAAGGCCCCTTCTCGCGCGGGCGTCCCCAGGCGGTACTGGACAGCCGAGGCAGACCGCCCGGAACTCGCCGAGTACATCGCCTCGTTCGCGGGCAACGGGGGCGCAGGTCTCTACATACACGGGGGCGTCGGCGCCGGCAAGACGCACGCCGCCTCCGCCATGGCCAGGCTGTTCACCGAGGCCGGCTACGAAGTCTCCTTCACGACGGCCAAGGGCATGCTCGAGCGCGTGAAGGCCACCTTCGACGAGGGCGGCACCGAGGCCGCCGTCGCGCGCTTCGCCAAAGTGCGACGTCCTCGTGCCCGACGACCTCGGCAAGGAGGACGCGACCGAGTGGTCCGTCGGCACCGTGTTCAGCGTGCTCGACGCGCGCTACGAGGACATGCGCCCGACCATCGTCACGTCGAACTACGCGCCGGGCGCGCTGGCGGACAGGCTCGCGAGGCGCGGCGAGCGCGTCACGGCCGAGGTGATCGCGAGCAGGATCTCCCAGACCTGCAGGCCAGTCTACCTGGGCGGAAGAGACAGGCGCCGGCGCGGCTGACCTGTGCGCTTCCCGTGGAGGCGCGGACGGCTCGACCCAGCTCGACCCATCGCGGGCGGCCCCGACCCCCGCCGCCATCGAAATCGCTATACACGTCTTGGGCGGCGCCGACGCGCCGGCACGTCATCTCCGACTCGGACCGTGCCCCCATCGCGCGAGCGCCGCCCGCCAAGCAAGAAACGAAAGGCGGAGAGCCCATGGACGGCTTCGAGAGGATAACCGGCCGCGAGCACGAAGTGCTCGTGGAGAAGTGCCAGGAGAACGGCTGGCTCAAGGTCGGCGGCTTCGACTGGCAGGACGACCCGTTCCTCGAGGAGTACCACTACGAGTTCTCCCGCACGAATAGCGTCGACAGGCTCCGCGAGGCGCTCGGCTCGGGCAACTGGGCCATACGCCAGGGGTTCTGCTACCGCGACCTCGCGTTCATCCAGCAGGTGAACGGCGGCGACGAGTGGTGGACGCTCAAGCGCGACGTCGACGCGTGGACCGACTTCGAGAGCTGGAGCTTCGGCGCCATCGCCCAGGAGCCCGAGCGGTTCGAGCGCGCCATGCGCGACATGTGCGAGGCGACGCCCGGGCAGTGCCGCAGCGGCGAGTGGGCCCGCCTGCACGAGAAGGCGCCCGAGCCGCTGGCGCAGCGCGAGGGAACTCGGAGCGCCTCGCGGGAATCCGCGGGACCATCGCCGGCGGGCGCGCCGCGCAGGTCGCGGCCGAGGGCGCGCCGACCTACGCGAAGCTCAGCCTCGAGGAGCTCTCGGGGCTCCCCGAGTACGCGACGATCAAGGAGATCGTCTCCGACAGGCTGCGCGCCGCGTCGGTCGAGCACCACATCCTGCCCGGCGAGGTCGATGGTCGAGGCCACCACGTCGAGGTTCTCCGCCGCCGCGTAGGCGACCTCCTCCACGGGCGCGCCGCCGTAGAGCAGCTCGACCGAGGTGCGCCGCTCGGAGGCAGCCCGGTCGTAGAGCCCGAAGAAGTCGGTGGCCGACGCCTGCGGGTCGAGGTCGACGAGCAGGGTCCTGAGGCCCCGGGCGGCGAAGATGGCCGCCAGGTTCACGGCGGTCGTCGTCTTGCCGACGCCGCCCTTGTAGTTGGAAATGGCTATCGTGCGCATTGGTCGCGTCCTCTCTAGCGTGGGGCGCGCCTCGCAGCATCCGGTCCGGCGCGCCCCGAGTCTCGGAGCGTCGGGACAAAACCGTACGGATTTGTCCGACAAGCGGAGTGTACCACGAAAACGTACGGATATGTACGCTTTCGTGGTACAGGGGACGGGATCCGGGAAAGGCCCGGCCCCGGGAGCCCGGGGCCGGGCGCAGCGCCTAGGAGAGCGGCTCCATCTCGCCGAAGCAGTTGACGTGGTGGCGCAGGAGCGCTCGGTTCTCCTTGACGACCATCATCGCCACCTCGTCGAAGCGGACCGGGGTGTCGGCGTAGTCGTCGCCGTTGCCGGCGAGCCACGTCGCCGCCAGCGCCTCGCGCAGCCCGCGCGCCCTGTGAGCCTCGGGGAAGCCGTCCGTCCCAATACGGACCGTGGCGTCGACGAACACCAGGGTCCCGTCCTCGTCCAGCGCCACGAGGTCGATCCCGCCGATGCCCTCGGGGCCCTGCCAGGCCTCGTCGACGATCTCGTAGCCCTTGCGCTCGAGGAAGGCCTTGACCGCGCCCATCGCCTTTTCCTTCATGTCGTTCATGTCTTGCTCCTTAGACTCTGAGGCCCGCCCCTGTGGCGTGCCTTGCGCCGCGTGAGTCGCATGCAGCGCGGGCGTGCCTGCAAGGGAGGAAGCGAAGTCGGGCGTGGAGATGGAAGTCTCCCGACGGCAGTTTTTCGCGTTGTTCGCGCGCGGAGCGCATGGGGCGAAGAACCCGAAAAAGTGTCGCGGCCCTTGCGGGCAGCCCGCCGGCGTGCGACCCTGCGCGTCCAAGGAGCGCCGGGGCGGGTATTCGGATCAAAGGGGCGCAGGTGCGCGGCATGGAATCCGGCGTGGGCGCCGAGACCTTCCGGGCATGGGATGCGGCCCGTCGGCAGTTGCTGGGCTCCCGCGGGGATTGGCGACGACGTCGTGGCGGGGACGGAGGCGGGCTCCCGAGTCGCGACGCTTCGGTCTGAAACGGGACGGCGTTTCCCACACCGCTTGCGGCGGATATGCGCACGGGACCGCCGGTGGCGATGTGGCTCTCCATGTGGAACGGCTACGGTGCTGCGCGACACGTCCGTTGAGAGAAGGAGGCGAGCTGATGTTGGGCTACGAAGAGAAGTTGGAGCGCATCGAGCTCATCGATGCCGTGTGCGATGCCGGGAGGCTGGCGAGGGGCCTCGACCAGTTGCTCGAGTCCCTGGCGCACGCCGACCAGCTGGACCCGCTCGACGTCGAGGGCATCCTGGCCCTGAGGTCGATAAGCCAGAAGTGCGCCGAGCGCATCGGCGACGCGGCACGCATCCTGGAGGCGCAGAACGAGATCCTCTACGCCGAGGAGCGGGCGACGAATCAAAACCGTCGCGAGGGCTAAGCGGCCGAACCCGCCGTCACTGCCCGCATGGAGGCCGCGCGAACCGAACATCTAACCGATTAGGGGCTACCCAACCAAAGAAACGGCGCGCTTCAAGCCGAAAGACGTCACGGGCGGCATCGTAACCTCACTGGTTCCGATGGGCTGCCCTATGAGAAGCGCGCCGACGGCAAGACGAGGCGAAGTGCATCGAGAACTCCCCTTTGTTTATGTTGCCTGAAGGTTGGGTTTGGGCTCGACTCGGATCATTAAGTGCCCAGATTAACTATGGAGTAAGCAATTCTGCTGAACGAAACGGCTCACATAAGCTGCTTAGGATTACCGATATTGATCAACAGAAGGTCGATTGGAACAGCGTTCCCTATACAACCGTTGATGAGGCAACAGCAATCAACTGTAAAGTTAGCGATGGGGACATATTGTTCGCGCGTATTGGCGCGACGGTGGGAAAAACCTATCTTGCAACAGGAACGCCACGCAATACCGTTTATGCGTCATATCTGATTCGCGTTCAAGCGCTTCTCTGTGACGCGCATTATCTCATCAACTTTTTTGATGCGCCCTATTACTGGGAAGAGATTGGTTCTAATGCTGTTGGCTCTGGCAGGCCCAATGTTAACGGCACTGTTTTGAGTAGCTTGTTCGTTCCCGTCCCGCCCCCTCGCTGAGCAGCGCCGCATCGTCGACGTGCTCGGCAAATACCTGGCGCTCGTCGACGGGATCGAGCGAGACCGGGCGGAACTCGACGTCCTGCTCGCGCAACTCAAGTCGAAGGTGCTCGACCTCGCCGTCCGCGGCGAGCTCACTGAGCGCGATCAGAAAGACGAGCCCGCAAGCGAGCTTCTCGCACGCATCCGTGAGGACAAGCTCGCCATGGTGGCGCGCGGGGAGCTCAAGCCGAAGGACGTCAAAAACGATACCGTGATCTTCACCGGTTCCGATGGCCTGCGCTATGAGAAGCGCGCCGACGGCAAGGGCGAGGCGAAGTGCATCGAGAAGGAAATTCCGTTCGAGGTGCCCGAGGGGTGGGCGTGGGCGAGGCTGGGCACCGTCTGTTCCCTTCTGCGCCGCGGCAAATCGCCCGTCTACACTGACGATGCATCTATCCCGGTGTTCGCTCAGAAGTGCAATCAACCTTGGGGAATCACGCTGGAGAAAGTGAAGTTCCTCAATCGATCCGCATTAGATAGGTACGGAGAGACGCTCAAGCTGAGGAGCGGGGACATCGTGGTCAACTCAACTGGAACCGGGACTCTCGGCCGCGTCGGAGTCTTCGATGAGGGGCTACTCGGCGATTATCCCTTCATTGTTCCTGACTCCCACGTAGCAGTGGTGCGCATAATACAACCATTTGAGAGTAAATACATTTTTCACCTGCTTCGCTCCGAATATGGCCAGGGGCTTATCTTCAGCAAACAGACGGGAAGCACGAATCAGAAGGAGCTGCCAGCAAAAGAGATTGCCCTTTTTCTCATTCCCGTCCCGCCCTTGGCCGAGCAGTGGCGCATAGTCAAGCGAATAGAGAAACTATTCAACCTCCTCGATTAGCTGTTTTTCATTGCATGGTCGAAAGGAGATCCGCAATGAAAACATTTGAAGACTATCTGCTAGCGCAAGAATACGCATCGAACACGATTGCCTCGTACTTGTTTGCGGCAAAGCAACTTGAGCAAAATGCAACGCCCATAACGAACCAGTCACTTCTCGAGCATAAGGAGTGGCTGGTTTCGTCGTTTTCACCCAAGACTGCGAACAATCGCATCGGGGCCATCAACGTCTATCTTGATTTCCTTAATTTCGATGGCATGAGACTCAAAGGGGTTCGAATTCAACAGAAGCCATTCCTGAACAACGTAATAAGCAATGAAGAATACGAGCTGCTGCGAGAGGGACTTAGGAACGACAAGGACTGGTTCTGGTACTTTGTCGTTCGTTTCCTTGCATGTACGGGAGCGCGGGTAAGCGAGCTCAGAAGGTTTGAAGTGAAGCACATTGATGAAGGCATGATGGACATTGTCTCGAAGGGGCAGAAGCTCCGGCGTATCTACGTGCCGAGCAAGCTACAAGAAGAAGCGCTGGCATGGTGCGAAGCAGAGCACAATAAGACAGGCGCGGTTTTCCGCGGAGACAGTCCAAAGGCACTGACGGCTCGCGGCATCTCCCTCGGGCTAAAGCGGGCGGCGGAACGGTATGGCGTCAATCCCGATGTGGTCTATCCCCACTCATTCCGGCATCTATTCGCAAAGAACTTCATTGCCAAGAATCCTGATATCGCATTTCTTGCCGACCTTATGGGGCATGACAGCATCGAGACGACGCGAATATACCTGCGGCGCACTGCCACCGAGCAGCGCGCCGCAGTTGATGAGGCTATAGACTGGTAGCAGAGATTACCGCTTCTATGGTTCTAACAATGCGCCGCTGCTCGGCTAGAGGCGGGACCGGAACGAGGGCCTTAAGTAAAACTCCTCGCTCAATGCCGGGGATAAAACCCTTGGCTTTTCTTCTAATTGTTTCAACATGCCAGGCAAGCACCTGCTGGAGATAGAGTTTGTCAACTCCGCGATAAGGGTTGATGGCCATGACCTGACGCGCAATGTGCGCGGAGGCAAACTTATTGATTGCCATCTTTCCAACAGTTCCCTTGCAGGTAAATAGTAGATCGCCGCGATGGGAGATGCGTTTCGGCTTATCGGTCCAGCGGTTCTCAATTAAAGAACCGTTTTCAAAATTTGATGCTCCTGTGATGTAGGGAATACCGTTGTGCTCCGAGTTGTAGTCGGCTTTTGCCAAATCGATTCCGGATGTGAGCTGAATCAGACGTTCCATGCGGCTCCAGCTCCACCCCTCGGGCACCTCGAACGGGATTTCCTTCTCGATGCACTTCGCCTCGCCCTTGCCGTCGGCGCGCTTCTCATAGCGCAGGCCATCGGAACCGGTGAAGATCACGGTATCGTTTGACGTCCTTCGGCTTGAGCTCCCCGCGCGCCACCATGGCGAGCTTGTCCTCACGGATGCGTGCGAGAAGCTCGCTTGCGGGCTCGTCTTTCTGATCGCGCTCAGTGAGCTCGCCGCGGACGGCGAGGTCGAGCACCTTCGACTTGAGTTGCGCGAGCAGGACGTCGAGTTCCGCCCGGTCTCGCTCGATCCCGTCGACGAGCGCCAGGTATTTGCCGAGCACGTCGACGATGCGGCGCTGCTCAGCGAGGGGCGGGACGGGAATCAGCGTTGAACGCAAAATGCTTAGAGCAACAGTTTTCTGCGCCGTTCCCGTTGCTTTTTTGTCGAACCATTTAGAGCAATAGGATGAACTAACTACCCGAGAAAGAAAGTTTGCTGACAAAAGTGGCTTGATCAGTGCAATATGTCGCTGGAAACAAAAATCGCGATCGGTGTTTACAACTGCGGGAATTCCGTATGATCCTGTTACCGATAAGAGCAAATCCCCTCGTTGCGGTACTCGTTGAGGTTTGATTTCATCGAAATAGGTTCTTGGCACAAAGCGTGTATCGTCAAAACAAATGACTCCATTTGCAATATTGGAAATAACTAAAAACGGAATTCCGCTGGCAATTTGCGGTGGTGCTTGGTGGTCGCCATCGGTAATAACGTGGGAAAGGGATTGTAATCTAGCCCAGTTCCACCCCTCGGGGATCTCGAACGGGATTTCCCTCCTCGATGCACTTCGCCTCGCCCTTGCCGTCTGCTCGCTTCTCATAGGGCAGCCCATCGGAACCGGTGAAGATCACGGTGTCGCCCTTGACGTCCTTCGGCTTGAGCTCGCCGCGCTCGACCATGGCGAGCTTCTCCTCGCGGATGCGCGCGAGCAGCTCACTCGCGGGCTCGTCATTCGGGTCTTGCGGAACAAGCTTGCCGTGGATGGCAAGGTCTAACAGTTTTTGACGCAGTTTCTTGGTGTCCATTAGTCCTCGATATCCCCCAGAAGCGCCTCGAGCTGCTCCACGGCGTCGGCAATCGCGTCGCTCTTTTCATGAATGCTTGCGAGCAAATCCGAAAGCGCAATCTCGGAGATGTCCTCACCGGTTTTGATCCAGGTGATATCGAAACTCAGCTTGTCGCGGCCCATAATCTCGTCAATAGCGAAGCGGCGCCAACGACCATCGGGATTGTTGTCCTCGCTGTAGGTCTCATCGCGCTCATCGATATGACCGGGGTTATAACAATCGAGGAAATCGGCAAGGTCGGACTCGGTCATGGGATGTTGCTTCAGCGTGTGGTGAACGTTCGTACGATAGTCGTAAATCCACACCTCACGGGTCTGTATGCGCTCACTACCGGGACGGTTTTCAAAGAAGATAACGTTGGCCTTCACACCCGGCTTGTAGAAGATGCCGGTCGGAAGGCGCAGAATAGTGTGCAGATTCGTGGTCTCCAGCAACTTGCGGCGCACCGTCTCGCCCGCGCCGCCCTCGAACAGCACGTTGTCGGGCACGACAACGGCAGCGGTGCCGCCAGTCTTCAAGATGGTATGAATGTGCTGGACAAAGTTTAGCTGCTTGTTCGAGCTCGTTGCCCAGAAGTCCTGGCGGGAGTACGAGAGTTCTTCGTCGACAAGTTCACCATCCTCGCCGGCGGCAGCTTTGAGCGTCGCCTTTTTGCCAAAAGGCGGGTTGGTGAGCACGTAGTCGAAACGCACACCAGGGTCGGAAAGAAGCGCATCGTTCCTCGTGATGGGCGGAACGTCGTTGAAGTCGCCGATGTTGTGCAAGAAAAGATTCATGAGGCAAAGCCGGCGCGTGGCAGGAACGATCTCCCAGCCGTGGAATGCCTCGTTCTTCAAAAACTTCTTTTGGTCGGCATCGAGCTGGTAGGCCTCCTCTATGTAGCTCTTCGCGGCCAGCAGGAAGCCGCCCGAGCCGCAACACGGATCGCAGACGGTCTTATCCGGCTTAGGCTGAACGCACTTTATGATGGTGTTGATGAGCGGCCTGGGCGTAAAGTACTGCCCTGCACCGGATTTAGTATCCTCTGCTATTCGCTGAAGCAGACCCTCGTAGATGTCACCTTTGACGTCCTGCGACATAGCCGTCCACGTTTCTGCGCCGATCATCTGAACGACTCGCGCCAAAATCGCCGGAGAGCTCATCTTGTTTTGGGCCCCGGTAAAAATCTCCTGAAGCATGCCACCCTGGGTACCTAGCTTGTCGAGCATCTTCTTATAGGTGTCGAACAGCTCTGCGCCGCTCTTGCCCGCAAGGCACTCCCAACGACAGTCCTCCGGAAGACCGGTCGGACTGTTGTAGGGGGGCTTGCTGTACTCATCTGCCATCTTGAGGAAAAGCAGATAGGTGAGCTGCTCGAGATAATCGCTGTTGGAGACTCCGTCGTTATAGAGAACGGCCGCCATGTTCCAAATCTTCTGGTTAATGGTGGATGCGCTCATGCGCTGCCTTTCTAGCTAATAGGTGTTATGCGACAAGCGCGTAGTTCATGTCGTCGAGGACGTCTTGGTACTTATCGCCGAACAGGACGTAGAAACGCCCAAGGCCGCCCTTCTCCCCAAAGGGCGATAGGTCGAGGTCGTCAGAGCTCACGCTTCCCGAGGTAGCGATATGGTCGCGAATCATACGCAGCCAATCCATCTGCTCTTCGGTAAACTGGCCGTGGCCAGCGTTCTTGGAGAAGACCCAACTCTTGAAACGCTCCGCCACGCCCGCCTCGAAGGGTCGTAGGGTCTTTTCCTGTCCGAGTTCGAATCGGATGACGGAAATGATGTCCATAAGCTTGCCCACAGCGCTTCGTGCCGTAGCGACGGGTGCGCCCGCGACCTCGTATGCATGCCAGACCATGTCGCAGGAGAGTCCATAGGGGGACGTTTTTAGCGCATCGTGAACGGCCTTGACCATGCGCAGCGTGATGGGGCGCTGTTTGTAGGTCTGGCCGTAGATGATTTGCAGCGCGTCCAGCTCATCCTTGTTGTCGGCAAGGAATTGTCTGAACGTTTGGATGACCTCTTTGGCATGGTCCTCGCGATCGGTGTCCCAACCGGACGAGATGACAGCATCCAGGTTCTCATTATCTATGACCTGGTCGTGCGCCTTGCGCACGTTTCGAGATAGTTTCTCAACTCGGCAGAGAACATCGGCTTTATCGCCTTTTCGACAAGCCGAGACTGGGCATCCGCCAGCTTGGCTCGCTCTTCTTCGGTTGCTTCTCGGGCATCATCGCTAAGGGTAAACCCAGCTTCCTCTGCTATCTTGTCCTCGTCGAAAGCGTCAAGCATATCTCGAGCGATGTCGTTCACGGAGGCGCCGCCGGCGAGCTCGGCAGCCTTCTTTCGCTCGCCATTGTCCATGACGGCGGCGAGTCGAAGAAGCCGGCCGGCGAGCGAGGTGACGGTATCGTCATCGCGCGCGCCCATGGCAACGCTCATCATGAGTTCTTTCAAGCTTACGGAGGGCTTCCTGTCGAGCTGTCTGGTTTCAGTCTTCAGGCTCTTCGTGACGCCAACACAATCGACAACCACGTAACGGCACTTGTTCGTTGCCGCCGACGGCGAAACGCGCGCCAGGTCATCACGACCGAGCGTACGACGCCCACGGCCAAGCATCTGCTCGAAGTAATTCTAGAACGAACGTCTCGCATGAAGACGAGGCACTCGAGAGCCTTGACGTCGGTGCCGGTAGCGATCATGTCAACGGTTACGGCGATGCGTGGATAGAACTCGTTTCGGAACGCCGCAAGCACAGACTTAGGGTCCTCTTCGGCGTTATAGGTTATCTTCTTGCAGAACTCGTTCCCACGCCCGAACTCCTCGCGCACAATGTTTATGATGTCATCCGCATGGCTATCCGTTTTGGCGAAGATAAGCGTCTTGGGCACTTCCTTGCGACCGGGGAACATGACCGTCGTAACCTTGTCGCGGAACTCACGGACGATGGTGCGTATCTGGGATGGGTTGACGACATCGCGGTCTAGCTTGCCCTTGTCATATTCAAGATTCTCGTCGTTCTGCTCCCATCGCTTCTCACGGGAAAGGCGGTCTCTCTTCTCAATCAGACGCTCGGTAATCGTCGCGCCGTTCTTGCTCACATCAGTTTCGATGATGTAGGTATCGCCGCCGACGTTGACGCCGTCGATGACTGCCTCTTCATGAGTGTATTCGCTCACGACGTTCTGATTAAAGAAAGAATAGGTTCGCTTGTCGGGCGTAGCAGTAAGTCCGATGAGAAAGGCGTCGAAATAATCGAGAACCTGTTGCCAGACGTTATAGATAGAACGGTGGCACTCGTCGATGATGATGAAATCGAAGTACTCAGGCGGGTAAGCTGAGTTGTACTCAACATCGCGTGGCTCACCAACGATGCGACCCTCATTAGGAGAAGATTCCTCATCTGTCTCGTCAAGTTCTTTGCCCTTGAGGATAGAGTACATCCGCTGAATGGTACTGATGCATACGTTGGAACCATCTGGGATCTGTGAAGAGGTCAGGCGACAGACGTTGTAAAGCTCGGGGAATAGCCTCGCATCGTCGGTAGGCTTGTACTTGCGGAACTCCTCCTCGGCCTGTTCCCCTAGGTTCTTCGTGTCAACAAGGAATAGGATGCGTTTTGCTTTGGCAAATTTGAGCAGTCGATAAACGTTGGTAATGGCGGTATACGTCTTGCCGGCGCCAGTGGCTATTTGGATTAGCGCGCGCGGACGGTTCTCCCCAAACGACTTTTCGAGATTTACAATCGCGTTCACTTGGCACTTACGAAAACCAGTGATATCAAAGGCGGGAAAAGATCTGAGTCTATTCCGAAGGGTATCAAAATCCTTCAGCCAAGCACGAAGTTGCTCCGGTCTATGGAAAGAGAAAACTTCGCGCGAGCGATAGTCCATGTCGTGGTAGTCGCAAAAACGGGTTAGGACGTCAGTCGCCTCGTAGGCAAAGCGAATGTCAACTTCTGTGGGGGCATATTTGAATTCGCTCTCAGCGTAACGTCTTGTCTGCTCGGCTACGGCCGTGAGCTTCTCTCCCTTGTCATGTTCTTTGGCTTCAATCAGCCCGCAAGGGGCGCCATCGATAAAGATAAGGTAATCGCATGGGCCAGTGGTCGTTTGCCATTCACGGACAACGACGCCGCATGCCGCCGTGGGATTGAACTCTTTGACATCCTGGACAACATATCCGGAAGCTTTTAGTTTCTTATCGATAACGAGACGCGCTTTTTCCTCGGGACTCACCCCAACCGCCAGCCTTTCTCGATGCCGCAAATGAACATGCAGACATCCTTAAAACACATGGAAATATTTTATCAGGCATTAGACGGCAGCGTCCATCTATTGAGCAAAAGAGGCAAGCGTTCTAGACCCAAGACCAATAAACGAAGATTCATCAGGGCCTATTCCCTTAGTAAGCCCAGCTTGCCAAGCCACTCGACAAAAGCGGTGATGATTCGTTCGGTGCGTGTTTCGATATCGCCCTCGGCGAAGTCACCGCATCGCGCGATTTCCACGAGTTCGCGAACAGCGGTCCCCGGCACCTCAGCGCCCTTATCATTCACATAGCCCTCGTAATACTTGCGCTTATCCGTCAGTTGGTAATCTGAGGCGCGGATATTTACACGCTTCTCTAACATTGCCTTGTTACCTAGCGCCTCAAGGTTTGAGCGATTGGATAGCGGGTGTACCTCGTTACGCTTTCTTGCGTAGATGTGTTCAATCTCGAGCGTCGTGTCCAAATCCATGAGAGGTTGTTCAGGGTCTGAGTAGGCCCACCAAACCAGCATCGATCGCGTGAAGCGACGCTGGTTGGTGAATTGATAGCTTCTGAAGCGCCCTGCAATTGTCTTGCGGTCGAACAAATGTGCTGAAAAGTCAACCTTGCGGCCTTCTACGATGTCTATGAGTGCGGGATAGACGGGACCGCGCAGAGCGTTCACGCCGGGACGCTCAAGAGAGTAGGCGTAGATGAATCCAGTGATGTAGCAAAGGAAATCGTAGAGTTCTTTGTCGTCTAACTCACCTTTGGCATTTCGCCTTGCCAGGAACCAGGTGCTCAACAGATAAGCCCACATGCCGTTGGGTGCGTAATTAAGGACGAACAGGCGGCGCGTTACGCGCTCGGAAAAGCCCTCCTGCGCATCAACCCGCTTCCAAAAATCGAGCAGAGACTCCAAATCGTCGAGCGTCGCGTTCTCACGAAGGATTTCGTACGAGTTGTCGCTGTAGAAGTCGCGTAGGCTCCTGGTCGTTGTGTCGCGAATGCCCTTCTTGGCACGGCGATAGTACATATAGCGGGTGAAAAGCTCGTCGAGTGGCGTGCCCGAGGTCGGCTTGAAAATGAGGTTGGCTGTTTCCTCGAGTGCTTTCCAGCGCGTGACGAATTCATCTTTGCGGCCCTCGCTGGAGAAGTGTTTGTAGAACTGGCTCTTGAAGATGTCGGCATCTGCCAGTGGGAGTCCACGGTCGTTCAAAGTCGAGAAGATTCTGAGTGCGGTGTCCTGAGACTCCGCCTCGATGGGAAGCAAGATCACGTTGTTAAGAATGCGGGCAGCAAATAGCGCGATATAGCTTGGCCACTCGCTTGCCATTTCAGCCATTCTTTTAGAGAAGAAGGCGTAATTGCGCGAATAGGCGCTGTGGGCCATGGGACCCACGGAGCCGTGGCGCAATATATCTAGAAACTCGTCTTTGTCAGAATCGCTCGCCACCTCTGAACCAATTTTCAGTGCATCCATATCGGGATCGTCGAACTCATCGGTCTTCCAGACACAGCCAGCGATCGAGTCACGCACTTTAATAGACTGTTTGTCTTTCATGTTTGCAAACTTGTCGTAAAACGCTCTAAGCAGCAACATGATGGTTGTGAGTCTCTGCTGACCATCGATGATTTCAAGCTGGCCTGCATCGTTCTTGAAAGTAACAATGGGGCCGAGAAATATTCATCGCTTGTACTCTCGAAGGCGTCGCAGTCGTCGTTGGGAAACGCGAAGGTGAAAAGATCGTCCCATAGCGTCGCACACTCGTCTTCGCCCCAGGCATAGGGTCGCTGATAATCTGGAATGAGGAAGTCCGAATGCTTATCTGTAAGGAGTAGCTTAATCGTCTTCTGGTCGATATTGAGCTTGGACATGCTGGAAACCTCCGTGCAGGTATATTTGTGCATCCAGAATTATATTGCACAGAGTAAATAGGGTGCTTGGTGACGGCATGATAGGACCAGAAAGCGCGGGGATGGGCCGAAGCCCCCGCGCTTTCTTTGAGTTCCGATGTCTTATGAATCCAGATCGCAAGAGAACTGCGAGCTGGATGGAGCCTTAAGACCAATTGCTACCCGCGCCCCATATCGAAGATGCTCGTGTCCACGCTGGCATCCATGTCATGCGCTTCTAGCGTCACCGTCGGTGATTTCATCGGTTCGTCAATCAAAAGCGCATCGACTGGTTCGCCGAGCGCCAAGAAGAACCTCATCACGAGCTCGATCCTCTGCTGCAGAGACTCGTTCAGCTCGCCGTAGGAGACCGCCAAGCGCACCTCCTTGGCCAACTCCGCCATCGAGTCCTTCAGCGCCTTCTGCACGCTCACGGAGGGCCTCACCTCGACTTCGGTATTGGTGAGCTTGGCGATGATGTAGTCCTGCCTGCTCATCCCGCTCCAGGCCGCCATCTCGCATATGAGCTTGTGTTCCTCGGGCGTGCAGCGGAACGCCATCGTCTTGCTGCGCTTGCGGGCGCTGTTCTCGCACGGCATCCTTCTTACCCCCTCGCCCCGTCGAGCGCGGCTGCCATCTCGTCCTGCTTCGTGGGGAACAGGTGCGCGTAGCGGTAGGTGATGTCCACCGCCTCGTGGCCCATGCGCTCGGCGATGGCCAGCGCGGAGAAGCCCATCTCTATCAGCAGGCTCACGTGGCTGTGGCGTATGTCGTGTATGCGGATGCGCTTCACGCCCGACGCCTTGCACCCGCGCTCCATCTCGTGGGCCAGGAAGTGCTTGGTCACGGTGAACAGGCGCTCGTCGGGGGCGACGTCGTCGCGCATCTCGATGAAGTCCGCCATCTCGTCGCGAAGGAAGGCGGGCATGACGATCGTGCGCACGGACTTGGGCGTCTGGGGTCGGTCACGGTGTCCACGCCGTGGAGGCTCTGGTACGACTTGTTGATGCGCAGCCGCGAGCTATCCAGCATGAAGTCGGACGGCGTGAGCGCCAGGAGCTCGCCGCAGCGTATGCCCGTCCAGTAGAGCAGCTCGGGCGTGGAACGACAGCGGCTTGTCCATGACTGCCTCGCTGAACCTCAGGTACTCGTCCTTGGTCCAGAACTGCATCTCGCCGCCCTTCTTCGAGCCTATCTTGTCGACCCTGCGCACCGGGTTGTCGGTGAGGCCGTAGTAGCGCTCGGCGTGGTTGAAGATCGCGTTGAGCTGGTTGTTGACCGTGCGCAGGTACGTCGGCGCCCAGGGCTTCCCGTCGGCGTCCCGGTGCTCGGTGAGCTCGTTTTGCCACCTGATGACGTCGATCGGCCTCACGTCGCACATGCGCATGTCCCCGAAGAACGGCACGAGCTTGTCGTTGATGATGTACTCCTTTGGTGATCCACGTGTGCTCGCGTATGCGCGGCTTCACCTCTGAGGCGTACACCTCGACGAACTCGGAGAACGTCATGTCCATGGCCCCGCCGTTAAGGCTCTTGAACTGGCTCTCCCACACTGCGGCCTCCACCTCGGAGGAGAAGCCGCGCTTCGTCTTGTGGCGCTTCGAGCCGCGGGCGTCGCGGTAGTAGCACTGCACGTAGAACGTGCCGTTGTTGCCATCCTTGTACACGGGCATGTCAGTCCACCTCCGGGAAGTACAGGGCGTCGAAGACGTCGCTTCGAACGCGTCCGCGGATAACCACGCGGCCGCGCGCCTCCTGCTCGGCGTTTATCTTCCTGATCACCTCGTAGGCGCTGCCTTTCTTGATCTTCAGCAGCTCCGCGACCTCGTCGGCGTCCAGCATGTGCGGCCTCGGCGTCTTCGCCACCTTCTCGTCCATGGCTCCTCCAATCTATGGCGTACGGATACGTACGGTTTACAGATTGAGAGTAAACGTACGAATCCGTACTGTCAATAGAATTGCGTACATTTACGTACGCTGATAAGATGTGCGGGTAAGTAATTCCAGGAGGAGGGCGCATGTCCGTAGGCGAGAACATAAGGCGATACCGCAAGTCGCGCGGCATGACGCAGGCGCAGCTGGCCGAGGCCGTCGGCTTGACCGAGGGGGCCGTGCGCCATTACGAGAGCGGCATCCGCGCCGTCAAGCCCGAGCTGCTCGAGTCCATCTCCGCCGCGCTCGGCGTTTCCGTCAACGCCCTCAAGGATTACGGCGTCGAGACCGCAGGCGACCTCATGTCGCTTCTCGTGCGGCTCGAGGACTCCTTCGGCATCGTGCCCGCAGCCGACGGATCGGGCCTCTCCCTGAACCCCAAGGCGCCGCACGCGCCCAAAGCCGCGATGGCGATCGAGCTGTGGGCAGAGAAGCGCGCGCAGGTCGAGAACGGCGAGATCGACGCCGACGAATACGAGGACTGGAAAGCCTCGCTGTAGCGGCTCCCCGCATTCAGCAACCAACGCAACCGAATCAGGACGCCAGGCTAGGCGGTGAGCTCCGCTCGCACCTGCGTATGCTGAGTTTTTACTCCCCATTGCATGCAAAGGCATTTTCGACGCACCCGGGGAGTAAATGACGCAGTGGCTTACACGGCGGCACGCGGTAGTACGCCGCGGCATTTCCCCTGATTACTCCCGTTTTCATTGAGACGGAAAGATTCTTTACTCCCCATTAGCCACCTGGGGAAACGCCGTACGGAGACCGCAAAAACGCCCATTGAGTTCGATTTGAGTTTCACGGGCCCCGAAACGGTCCCGTTTTGCCCTCGGGGACAAAAATCGCGCGTCTACTCATTCGGGATGAATCCTTACTCCCATTCCTCCGAATACCGCCCCGTGCCTTGCCGTCTTGAAATACGGGGAGTAAATCGCGAAATCGCAGGGTGAAAGGGAGTAAAACGGCAAAGAAAAAGCCTCCGTCCCAACGCGGGAACGGAGGCCAGATTACCGTATTTACTCACCGCCGTCGCTGGCGGCTTTGCCGTGGCTCTCGTACGAAACGAAACTCAGCAGCACAGTGCGGCACTCAAAGATGCAGGTCAGAACCCTGTCAGCCTACTCCCACTCGACAAATTCAAGTATATGAGGAAGTATTTCTCTTGATTTACAGGTAAAAATATTCGCAAATTTGCTAATATTTTACCCGCTATTTTTCGGCTGTCAATTTTTCTTAGTATCAAAATAGTATCACAAGAGGCTGGAAAAATGCAACAGAATTATGTGGAGCTCTACATAATTCTGTAACCTTCTTTGCTGTGGTGTATCAAGTAATCTTACTGAACATATGGCGCACCTTGTCCAGGCGGCTGTTTGGACGGCGGGGCTGGATGACCGGCTCGCCGACAGCGGCCTGATACCCTTTCAGTTCTGTAAGACATACGCTCCGCCCGTTGGTGTAAAGGCCAGATCAGTACGGTATGCCTGTATATAGCGGGCGGGAATTTCGCCAGTAAAGACAACTTCATCCTTTTTTACCTGGGCCGTTTCGATAGCGGCACAGTATTTTGGCGCATCGTGATAAGCCCTGGAAAGGTATTCCTGGGGCGCATAGAGGGTGAACGAGAGATAAGGTTCCAGCAACTGCGTTCCTGATTTCTTCAATGCCTGTTCCAATACAATCGGGGCCAATGAGCGAAAATCCGCCGGCGTGCTGACCGGGCTATAATAAAGCCCGTATTCAAAGCAAATCTTACAGTCCGTTACGTTCCAGCCGCACAAGCCTTGTTCCAGCCCGTAACGGATACCATCCATGACAGCGTTTTGAAAACTCTGGTTCAAGTATCCCAGGGAAACCCGGCTCTCTCGTATTGTACACCGGAGCCAAGCGGGAGCGGCGTAACAGACAGTCCGATGGATGCCCAAAATGGGTTGGGCGGCACCTCAATATGGATAGTGTGGCTGGCTGCTTTGAGCGGCCGCTCTAAATAAATGACGGTAGGTTCCTTCACCGCTGTTTCAATCTTGTACTTTTCTGCCAGCAAAGCGGAAACAACCTCCAACTGCACCCGGCCCAAAAAAGAAAGAATGATCTCATGGGTGATGGAATCCACCTCGTAGCGCAAAAGCGGGTCAGTATCCGCAAGTTGCGTAAGAGCGTCCAGCAGCCGTTCTCTTTGCGCTGCCGTTTTCGGCGTGATCGCCGTCCGCAGCATGGGGAGGGGGGAATCGCACCACCTTTCACGAGGAAGCCGGGTGTTGTCCCCTAATACGTCGTTTAATCCCACGCTGTCGCTGGGAAGGATGACAATTTCGCCCTTGTGGGCGGTGTCTGTCCGAACAATCTCCCCTTTGGATGGAATACGCATCTCTGTGATTTTCAGCTTTTCTCTCCCGGCCAGGGCCACCGTATCCCGCAGGCGCAGCGTTCCGCTGTATAGCCGCAGATAGATAAGCCGCTGGTCACAATCTGTATACTCCACCTTGAAAACGTTGCCGCATAGGGCGGCGCTCCCCTGTTCCCCAATCGGTTGGAACAGCCCTGTCACCGCATCCATCAACGGTTGAATGCCAAGGCCCTTTTTGGCGCTGCCGTGATAGACCGGGAATAGGGAGGCGTCTTGAACCCGCCGCTGTTCCTCCTGCGCAAGTTCTTCCCGGCTGATTGGTTCTCCTGCGATATATTTTTCCAATAATTCATCGTTATTTTCGATGACCGCATCCCATGCTTCTATGTCGGTATTTTCATCCAGGACTATTTCCGGGGACAGCGACACCGTCTGCTTGATGATAATATCGGCGGAGAGCTTATCCCGAACAGACTGATACACACCCTGCAAATCAACGCCAGCCTGGTCGATTTTGTTGATAAAGATAACGGTGGGAATGTTCATTTTCCGCAGGGCATAGAACAGAATACGGGTCTGGGCCTGCACACCATCTTTAGCGGAGATCACCAAGATAGCCCCATCTAAAACGGCCAAAGAGCGGTACACCTCCGCCAAAAAATCCATGTGGCCGGGCGTATCCACTATGTTGACTTTACATCTGCGCCACAGGAAGGAAGTGACTGCCGCTTGAATGGTAATCCCACGCTGCCGCTCCAACAGCATGGTGTCCGTCCTCGTTGTCCCTTTTTCGACGCTCCCCGGTTCTGAAATGGCTCCGCTGGCATACAGCAGGCTTTCAGTCAGTGTCGTCTTGCCGGCGTCTACATGGGCAAGAATCCCGATATTGATTATATTCATGTCTATCCTCCATACAAGGCCCAAATGGGCGCAAAAATCCCCAGCGGCTAATACTTTTACCGCTGGGGATCATGACTTCGGACACACAAAAACACACACGGCTTACATAAGCTGCTGTCCGTCACGATATTTGCTTAAAAGGCAAAAGTATTCTTAAATTGGGTACAAAAACCAAGCCCCTGCAAGGGGCAAGCATTTTTGCGCCCATTATCAAATTTTATTTAAGAATACCTTGCCGCATATTTGGTAGACTCCTCAAATCAGGATAATAACAGTATATCATAGTGCGCTCTAAAAAACAAGAAATTATTTTACCCGATTCCCCAAATAAAACTGGAGGGCATTCACTGGAACACCCTCCATTTTTGGTGATTATCGCAACCGAATCAGGACGCCAGGCTAGGCGGTGAGCTCCGCTCGCACCTGCGTATGCTGAGTTTTTACTCCCCATTGCATGCAAAGGCATTTTCGACGCACCCGGGGAGTAAATGACGCAGTGGCTTACACGGCGGCACGCGGTAGTACGCCGCGGCATTTCCCCTGATTACTCCCGTTTTCATTGAGACGGAAAGATTCTTTACTCCCCATTAGCCACCTGGGGAAACGCCGTACGGAGACCGTAAAAACGCCCGTTGAGTTCGATTTGAGTTTCACGGGCCCCGAAACGGCCTCGTTTCGTTCTCGGGGACAAAAATCGCGCGTCTACTCATTCGGGATAAATCTTTACTCCCGTTCCTCCGAATACCGCCCCGTGCCTTGTCGTCTTGAAATACGGGGAGTAAATCGCGAAATCGCAGGTGAAAGGGAGTAAAACGGCAAAGAAAAAGCCTCCGTCCCAACGCGGGAACGGAGGCCAGATTACCGTATTTACTCACCGCCGTCGCTGGCGGCTTTGCCATGGCTCTCGTACGAAACGAAACTCAGCGGCACAGTGCGGCACTCAAAAGTGCAGGTCAGAACCCTATCAGCCTACTCCCACTCGATGGTCGCCGGGGGCTTCGAGGTGCAGTCCAGCACCACGCGGTTCACCTGGGGGACCTGGTTGGTGATCAGGTTCGAAATCTTGGCGACCAGCTCCCAATCCAGACGCGACCAGTCCGCGGTCATGGCGTCCTCGGAAGACACCGGACGCAACACGATGGGATGTCCATAGGTGCGACCATCACCCTGGACCCCCACGGAACGCACCTCGGCCAGCAACACCACCGGGCACTGCCAGATTTCCTGGTCCAGTCCGGCCGCGCTCAACTCTTGGCGCACGATGAAGTCGGCGGCTCGAAGAATCCGCAGGCGCTCCTCGGTGACTTCCCCGATGATGCGAATCCCCAAGCCGGGACCGGGGAAAGGCTGACGGTTCACGATGTGCTGAGGCACCCCGAGCTCCCGTCCCAAAGCGCGGACCTCGTCCTTGAACAGACGCCGCAAGGGTTCAATCAAGTCAAAGTTCAAGTCCTCGGGCAGACCACCCACATTGTGGTGCGACTTGATGTTGGCCGCACCTTCCCCGCCGCCAGATTCCACCACGTCGGGATAGAGCGTGCCTTGGACCAGGAACTTTCACTTCCCCACCACTGGCACCGACTTCCTGGACGACCTCGCGCTGGGCGGCTTCAAAGGAACGAATAAACTCTCGTCCAATAATTTTGCGTTTCTGTTCGGGATCAGTCACCCCGGCCAGGGCACCCAAGAAACGCGCGGATTCATCTACGTATTTGACGCGAATCCCCATCCCGGCCGCATAGTCACGTTCCACCTGTTCGCGTTCGCCTTCGCGCAGCAAGCCGTGGTCCACAAAGATGCAAGTCAACTGGTCTCCGATGGCGCGATGCACCAGAGCAGCCGCCACCGAAGAATCCACCCCGCCACTGAGTCCACAAATCACTTGGGCATCGCCCACCTGAGCGCGGATGGCCTCAATCTGAGTGGCAATGATGGATTCCGGGGTCCACACCGGCTCCAGACCAGCCCCCAGATAGAGGAAGTTCTCCAGGGCCTTTTGCCCGAATTCGGGAATGCTTCACTTCGGGGTGCCACTGGACCCCGTAAAGACAACGCTGTGGGTCTTCAAAGGCAGCCACCGCGGTCTGCGAAGTCGAGGCAGTCACTGTGAATCCGCTGGGAGCCGCAGTTACGGAATCTCCGTGGCTCATCCAGACCTGCTGAGTAGCCGGGATACCGGTAAAAAGACGCGCCGGCGAGGAATCCGTTACTTCGGTACGGCCATACTCTTTTACCCCGGTGGCCGAAACGGTACCCCCCAGGGCCTGGGCCATCACTTGGAAACCGTAACAAATCCCCAGCACCGGCACATCGGCCTCGAAGACTGCGGGGTCAAAGGCAGGCGCACCCGGGGCATAGACTGAAGCGGGCCCACCGGAAAGAATGATGGCCGCGGGCTGCTTAGCCAAGATGTCCGCCGCTGAGAGCGAGTGGGGCACTATCTCTGAATAGATATGTGCTTCGCGCACCCGCCGGGCGATTAACTGGGCGTACTGCGCCCCGAAATCGACTACCAGAACCGGGCCTGCCGCCTGAGAGCGCACTACGTTTTGTAAGCTGAGAGTACTTTGAGCCATGCCTCCATCATAAGGCATCAAGCCCCTCGCGATTTACCCGCATTTGTCACCCGGGTCTTCAGTGAACTTTCAGACATATTTCCTTGAAATTGCAGCGCAATTCTCCTTCGTCAGGACATTATTTGTCGATACAATAGGACGTAGCGCACAGGAAGTGTCGCTGCACAGATACAGGGAAGGGAAACCCAAAATGCCTACCGCACCGTCTTACTTCGAGGCCGATGTCCGGCTGGACCGAAATTCACCCGTGCCTCTCTATCACCAGATTGCTCAACCCATCGAAGAGATGATTCTCTCGGGTCAGCTCCCTCCGGGGACTCGCCTCGAGGACGAACTCTCTATGGCGCGTCGTCTCAATGTTTCGCGCCCCACCGCCCGGCGCGCCCTGCAGCAACTGGGCGACCACGGCCTATTGGTGCGCCGTCGCGGCGTCGGCACGCAGGTGGCCCCCACGCGGGTGCATCGCCCCCAGACCTTGAACACAATCTTCGACCAACTACGCAATGACGGACGCAAGCCCTCTACCGAGGTACTCTCTTATGGCGCAGCCCCGGCTACCCCCTGAAATTGCCGCAAAGCTCGAAGTTAACCCGGGAACTTCGGTGACTACGATCCGCCGTCTGCGCCTGACCGACCACCAGCCCACCGGTTTGATGTTCGATATGGTGCCCACCTCGATTGCCCCGACCACCACCGCTCTGGAACGGGATTCTTTCGAGGCGGCCCTGGCCGAGAACGGCGCTATCGTTTCGATGGCTCGGCAAACGGTTTCGGCGCGTAAATCCACCAATGCCGAGGCCCAGTTGTTGCGGATTTCTGCCGGCTCGCCTCTGCTGTGTGTACAGAACGTCTCCTGCGACGAGGGCGGTCACGTCATGACGTACGGAGAGTACCTGTTCCGCGCGGACCGCTTCCAACTGAAGCAACCACCTTTGCCCACTAAATCCAAAAAATATCCCTTCTCGACAGCTTTGAGGCGTCTGTTTGTCCCGGCAAACAGACGCCTCAAAGCATTTGTTTTGCGAGGTCAGGGCAGATTTCCCCGCAATCCGTGACATCCAGTTTCCAATTCTTCTCGATATCGAGTAATATTTACTTTACTCTCATAACAAGAGACATTAAAGGCATGGTAAAAGTAAAGGGGCTGACCATGAGCAACTTCAAAGCTACATTCCTCAACGACTTGGCGCAGCGCGCGGGGGCGAATCCCCAACGCATCGTTCTTCCCGAATCCCAGGACGAACGGGTGCTACAGGCGGCCGCCCAGATTCTGCGCCTGGGCGCTGCAAAGGTAATCCTGCTGGGAGAAACCGCCCAGATTCAATCCGATGCCCAAAGACTGGGAATCGACCTGGAAGGCGCCGAAATCGTGAGCCTACAGGACCCCGAGAAACTCGAGGGCTACGTGGCGAAACTGGTCGAGTTACGTGCCGCCAAGGGCATGGACGAAGCCACGGCGCGAGAAACCCTAAAGGATATTTCCTACTTCGCCACCTTGATGATCGTATGCGGAGACGCGCACGGCATGGTTTCGGGTGCCGCGCACACCACCGCCCACACCATTCGCCCCGCGCTGCAGCTGATAAAGACCATGCCGGGGGTAAAGCTAGTCTCAGGGGCATTCCTGATGGTTTTCGATGATCACTTCGACGTCTATTCTGACTGCGCGGTCACCATCTCCCCCACCGCCGAACAGCTGGCGGATATCGCGGTTACCTCAGCCAAGACCGCCTCCCAGTTCGGGCTGGACCCGAAGGTGGCGATGCTGTCCTACTCCACCTTGGACTCCGGTACCGGCCCCATGGTGGACCTCGTGAAGGATGCCGTAACCCTGGCGAAAACCGCCGCACCCGACCTCGCCCTGGACGGACCCCTACAGTTCGACGCCGCGGTAGTGGAATCCGTGGCGGCGAAGAAAGCACCCGACTCGCCGGTGGCGGGGGCAGCGAATGTGTTTGTGTTTCCCGACCTCAACGCCGGCAACATTACCTACAAAGCGGTACAGCGCACCTCGGGCGCCCTGGCGGTCGGGCCGATTCTGCAAGGACTCAACGCCCCGGTCAACGACCTCTCCCGCGGAGCCACCATCGAAGACATCACCAACACCATCATCATCACCGCCATCCAAGCCCAAGGCTAAAAGCCGGGCCCAAACACAGAAAGCAGAACCGTGAATCAAGAAACCGTATTCGTCATCAACTCCGGTTCTTCCTCGTTGAAGTACCAGCTCCTCGACCCGGTGACGGGCAATATCCTGGCCAAAGGCCTGGCTGAAAGAATCGGTTCGGATGCCGGCGTGGTGACTCACTCGGTCAACGGCACCGCCCACACCGAGACCCTACCATTACCTACCCACACCGAAGCGCTGAACCGCGTGATTAGATACTTCTCCGAATGCGGACCGAACTTGAACGGGGCGAATATGGTAGCGATCGGGCACCGCATCGTCCAGGGCGGTCCGTATTTCCACGGTCCCGCCCTCATCGACGACAAGGTCCGCAACCAGATCGATGAGCTATCAGACCTGGGCCCGCTGCACAACCCCGCACACCTGTTGGGTATTGATTCCGCGAGGCAGATGTGGCCCGACCTGCCACATATCGCGGTTTTCGACACGGCATTCTTTGCCGACCTGCCCGAAAAAACCCGCACCTACGCCCTGGATAAAGAAGTCGCGAAGCACTACAAGATTCGTCGCTACGGTGCACACGGCACTTCACACCAATACGTTTCCGGCTTGGTTTGTGACCACCTGGGCAACGACACGGTGAAACAAATCACCCTGCACTTGGGTAACGGAGCCTCGGCCTGTGCAGAACTGGGACGCACCGCGATGGACACCTCGATGGGCCTGACCCCGCTGGAGGGCCTGGTGATGGGCACCCGCACCGGCGACATCGACCCCGCGGCCGTGTTCCACCTGCTGCGTCACGGCATGAACGTCGACCAGGTCGACGACCTGTTCAACAAAAAGTCCGGCATGAAGGGCCTGTGCGGCGAAACGACATGCGCGACGTGTGGCGGCGCCGCGACGAAGGCGACCAAGATGCCCTACTGGCGATGCAGATCTATATTCACCGGCTCTTGAAGTACGTCGGCGCCTACACCGCAGTGCTGGGTGGTTTAGATGTCTTGACCTTTACCGCTGGCATCGGTGAAAACGACTCTCGGTTGCGCGCCCGGCTGTGCGACAAGTTGAAGTACCTGGGGGTAAAGCTCGACCCGCAGCTGAACCTGAACCGTGACGATTCGGCCTCGATCTGGAAGATTTCCGCGCCGGATTCCAAGGTCCTGGTCTTTGTGGTCCCCACCAACGAGGAACTCGCCATCGCCCGCCAGGCCATGACCATGGTGTAACCCCACCCTAACCTAACTTTCGGGGTTTTAGCTCTTTTTCGGCGGGACCTTTAGTGTAAGGACTACCTTATCTAATCCCTCAAAGAAGTTGTTACCCTTGTCGTCCACCACGATGAAGGCGGGGAAGTCCTCTACTTCGATCTTCCACACGGCTTCCATCCCCAGCTCGGGGTATTCCAGGACTTCAACTTTCTTGATGGATTCCGCCGCCAGCACCGCTGCGGGGCCGCCAATCGATCCCAGATAGAAACCGCCGTGCGCCTTGCAAGCATCGGTGACTTCTTGGGAGCGGTTACCTTTGGCCAGCATCACCATAGATCCGCCGTGGGACTGGAACAGGTCCACATAGGGGTCCATGCGCCCCGCGGTGGTAGGACCGAAAGACCCCGAAGCCATACCTTCTGGAGTCTTGGCCGGTCCCGCATAGTACACCGGGTGATCCTTAAAGTACTGGGGCAGGTCGCCTTCCTTTTCCAGGCGTTCGCGCAGCTTGGCATGGGCGATATCGCGCGCCACGATCACCGGGCCGCTCAAAGACAGTCGGGTCTTGATCGGGTACTTCGACAGTTCGGACAGGATTTCCCTCATGGGTCGATTCAAGTCAATCTTCACCGCTTCGTCGGCATTCCCGTGCAGTTCCGCATCGGTGGGGTCGGGCAAGAAACGCCCCGGATCAGTATCCAGAGCCTCGATAAATACCCCGTCCTTGTTGATCTTCGCCACGCACTGGCGGTCGGCGGAACAAGACACGGCGATCGCCACTGGCAGCGAGGCCCCGTGGCGCGGCAAGCGCACCACTCGCACATCGTGGCAGAAGTATTTGCCGCCGAACTGGGCGCCGATTCCCATCTTGCGGGTCAGCTCCAGCACTTGTTCTTCCATCTCTTTGTCGCGGAAGCCGTGTGCATCGGGACCACCGGTGGTGGGCAAACCGTCCAGGTAGTGCGCCGAGGCATACTTGGCGGTCTTCAAAGCGTATTCCGCCGAGGTACCCCCGATAACAATCGCCAAGTGATAGGGCGGGCAGGCCGCGGTTCCCAGCGAGCGAATCTTTTCCTCCAGGAACTGCATCATGTGTTCGGGATCCAAAATCGCCTTAGTCATCTGGTACAGATAAGACTTATTCGCCGAACCCCCGCCTTTCGCCATAAAGAGGAAGCGATATTCAGCTTCGTGTCCCGGCGCGGTTTGCGAATACAGCTCGATCTGAGCCGGCAGGTTACACCCTGTATTCTTTCCTCGTACATACTCAAGGGCGCGTTTTGGGAGTACCGCAGATTCAGCTTGGTATAGGCGTTATACACACCCAGCGACAGGGGTTTCTCGTCGGGACCTTCAGTCAAAACATGCTGCCCCCGCTCGCCTTTAATAATTGCGGTGCCGGTGTCCTGACACATCGGCAGCACCCCGGCAGCGGCAATATTGGCGTTGCGCAACAGGTCCATCGCCACGAATTTATCGTTAGCCGATGCCTCGGGGTCATCCATAATGCGACGCAGCTGTTCGAGGTGAGCGGTGCGCAGATAGTGGGAAATATCGTGGAATGCGGTTTCGGCCAGCAAAGTCAGGGCAGCGGGCGCGACCTTGAGGAATTTCCGACCCTCGGGACCCTCGACTTCTTCCACCCCCTCAGAAGTCAGCTGGCGATAGGTATAGGTGTCTTCGCCGTGCGGTAAAAGGTCGGTATAGAAAAATTCTGCCACGTCGCATCCCTTCCTCAGAAAACTTGGGCGTTCTCAACCCGCCCATTGTACCGCCCAGGTTTTACCGGGCTTTTTTGAATTTCTCCCCCGTCGAGGTCCTCGTCGGGGTTTTCGTTGTAACTGCGGGAATCGGCGGGGTGAAGATTTTGCGCAGAGGGCGCCGCGGTTTCCTCGCCAAAGTCGCGGTAAAGGAAAGCCCGGTTTTTCGATAAAATGAACAGGTGTTTGATTCCGCAGCTCTGTTTAGTGACTGGCGCCGCCCCACCTTCATCTCTTCTCTCAATCCCGGTGCCTTGGGTTTCGAACGTGCCTTGAAAGGGATGCACCCTCGCATCGAACTGGTCGAGATTCGCTTGGATGGGGCTTGGGAATCGGCGGGTACTTTCCTGGGGCAATCCCAGGACTTCACCCGCGCCCAAGAAATCATCCGCCGGGCTCGGGAGCTGTCGTCTCGTCCCGTCTTGGCGACTTTCCGCACCGAAGGCTCCACAGTCAAGATAAACACCTCTGCTTACGAGTCCCTGTGCCGGGCGCTGGGCGGAGTTGCCCAATACGTTGATATTGAATCGAACTACCCCCTGCGCAAAAGAGACTTCGGCGCTGACCCCCAGGGACGTGAACTTGAAGAAGCTGAAAAGCCTTTACGTGACTTGGTGTCAGATCTGCATGTAAGCGGATCGAAGGTAGTGTTGTCGAGGCATTTCTGGCTCCCGGAGGAAACCCCTCTCGAGGCAGAAACCATCTTGGATATGTTTCGTCACCAGGCGGACCTGGGAGCCGATGTGGCAAAGCTTGCATTCACTCCCGGAGATACCGCCGCTGCGGCGGTGCTGTCTAAAGCCGGAGAAATGGCCTATCAGTTGGTGCATCGTCCCACCATATTGATTGGTATGGGTGAACTGGGCCAGCCCACCCGACTGGCCGGGCCTCAAGCGGGGAACTGGGGAACTTTTGTCCTCGCCGGGGGCGAACCCTCCGCGCCGGGACAGCTACCTTTAGCCGCTCTCAAGATGCGCTACCCCACCGCCAACTAAGTCCCAGACGCGACCCTGGTTCCACCCCAAAACCGGCACCAACAGGACAACCGCCACCCCGCACCTCGGCCCGGCACCGCACCTCGAGACGGGAGGGACTTTAGTCTTCCTGATTCATCTGCCGCAAGGTGTTCTCCAGATTCAACAGCTGGGCGAAAACATCTTCACGATTTGGATCTGCCGCATCCAGGCGATTCAGCTTGGAACGCAGACGCGCCGTCTGGGCCGTCAAATAGAGCCGCTCCACCACGGCGACGCTGGCCTTGGCCCAAGCCTGCGCCTCGGGATTCTGGGGGGAATCATCAGCCACCGGGACGGGGCGCTGGGCCAGTTCCAGCAACGCGGGCAGTACCAGCGGACCGGCCTGAGTTTTCAACTGGTTTGCCCAGCGCATCATCGCCACTCGCTGATTGTGGGAATCGGGCTGGCGCGAAGCAGCGACTGCCTCGAGGATGCTTTCAAAAGCCGCGACTCCCCCGGAGGCCAAGATTACCTCGAAAACTAGCCGCAACGCAGTCTGCGTAAATGCCTGCGGATCCAAAGCGTCGAATCCGGTTTGTGCCAGAATCTGGGGGAAATGCAAGGCGGCAATCAATACATCGCGCTGGGCGCGCGCCACCGGATCCGTGTCGATTTCCCCCGGTAGGCTGGGGGCGTGGTTCAGGGTCAAAGAATCGGTGGGGCTCACGGCGCTTGGGGAAGCGGGAACCCCGTCGGGACCTGGGAAGTGCAATCCGGGATTGCCACCCTGGGCTCCCTCGATACGTGAGTAACCCTGGGCTTTTTGCTGGGCACGCAGGCGCGAAACACTGTCTTTGACTTCACGCCAGGCTTCGCGTTCATTCACTCCCAGCCAACCCGCCAACTGCACCACATAGTAGCGACGCAGCGCCATGTCGCGGATCTCGGCCACAACCGGAGCGGTGACGCGCAAGGCAGAAAGACGACCGGCCGGGTTGTCCAGGTCGAAGCCTGAGATGATGGTTTTCAGCACAAAGTCAAAGAGTGGGCGACGCGAGGCCACCAGGTCCTGCACCGCCCCCGGCCCGTTTTCCACCCGCAGATCGCAAGGATCCTTGCCGTCCTTCGCCACCGCCACAAAGGATTGCGAGGCAAAGCCCTGGTCGACCCGAAAGGCCTTCAGGGCAGCGTTTGGCCCGCGGCGTCACCGTCGAAAGTAAAGATAACTTCGCCTCCTCGCGGTGGTTTACCTCCCGGCAAACGCACAGAAGATGCCGAATCAGAGGCCGTGCCGATGAGGCGGCGAATATTGCGGGCGTGGTCCTCGGTAAATGCGGTGCCGCAGGTCGCAACCGCAGTGGTTACTCCCGAAAGATGCATCGCCATAACGTCGGTGTATCCCTCGACGATAACGCACTGGCGTTTCGCTCCGATGCCTTTGCGGGCCCGATCAATCCCGTAGAGCACCTGGGATTTGTGGTAAATCGGAGTTTCGGGGGTGTTGACGTACTTGGGGTTCTTGGGGTCTGAATCATCCAAGCGGCGCGCCCCGAAACCCAGTACGGCCCCGGTGATGTCGCGAATCGGCCAGGTGACGCGGTGACGGAACAAGTCATAGAGACCTCGCTGGCCCGCTTTGGCCAGTCCCACGGTCTGGATTTCTTGGTCGGTGAAACCGCGGGAACGCAGGTGGCGCAGCAAGGCATCCCAACTGTCCGGGGCATAGCCCACCCCGAATTCTTGGCGTCGTCGTAGTTGAAAGCCTTGGCTTCCAAGAAGGCCTGTGCCGATGCCGCCTCGGGGAGCAACAGCTGGGAGGTAAAGAAATCCTGGGCAACTTGGTTAGCTTCCAGGAGACGTTGGCGGGTTCCTGGTTCTACCCGCGGCTTGGCGTATTCCCCGCCCTCTATATAGTGCAGGGTGATGCCGGCCCGCGCCGCCAAGAACTCGACAGCTTCGGGGAAACTGAGCCCTTCGATGCGCCGCACGAAGTCAATCAAGTCCCCGCCTTCGCCGCAACCGAAGCAGTGCCACCAGCTGGTGCCTAAAGAAATATGGAAGGACGGGGTTTTTTCGTCGTGAAAGGGACACAGACCTTTCATCGAGGAGCTCCCGGCCCGCACCAGGGTCACGTAGTTGCTGACAATATCCTCTATCCGCACGGTTTCGCGGATTTTCTGCACATCCGCGTCGTCAATCTTGCCAGCCATGCCTCTATGTTAGCGAATCCCCGCCGGTCTCACACCGGACGAGAAATCATCCCCAACAGGCGCGCGTGCCACTTCATCGCCGAAAGGTCCGTAAGGGAAGCTACCTGATCAATCACCGCGCGCAGCCGCCCGGCCTGCCTCCCGCGCGGATGATCCCCGGCTTTTTTCCACAGCGTCAAGTAGGGCTCCTCCAGCACGGTTTGGCCCTGTTCCTGGCGTTCACGCAGCGCCCACACCAGGTCCGCTAAAATCTGCTGCTGGGAAAGGTGATCGAAAGTGGTTTCGCGCGGTGCCATCACGTAGTACACCGCTATGCCTTTCAACAACAGAATCTCGGCCCTGGTTTCAGCGGGAATCACCAGATCTGCGGTGTATCGAGTCAGGGGCGCCTGGGCGTAACCGGCCTGGGCGGCTTGGCGAGTCGCCTCTTGGGTTGCCAAGACGAATCGTCCGATCAGCTGGGAACTCAGGTTCTTCAACGCCGCCTGAGAGGCATAGTCCCCGACTTCTTCCGTGAGCCAAAAAGGCATCTCGCGCAGTCTTCGATAGGCCGCGGCGAGGTCGTCTACGGTGAAACCGTCCTCGGCGGGCGTTTTGGGGTGGGTGGCGAGGGCGAAGGAGCTGCGATACCAGTCTTTGGTTGCCTGGATAACCGCGGTTAGGGTGGCGTCTTGGTCGAGGTTGCCCAGTTTCGTGCTACCCAGCGCCACCGCGTCTTCAACGTCGTGCACCGAATAGGCGATGTCGTCAGAGAGATCCATCACCTGGGCTTCGATGCAGCGCTTGCCTGGATTGTCGCGTTGCGGGGCCCGCACCCAGCGAAACAGTTCCTGGTCTTCTTCATAGACCCCAAACTTCGGCGAGTCCCACCCTTTGGGTCCTTCCCCGCGACTCCACGGGTATTTCGCGATGGCGTCCAGGGTGGCGCGAGTCAGGTTCAAACCCGCCCAGCTGCCGTCTGGTGCCACCACTTTCGGTTCCAGGGCCGCCACCAGACGCAGGGTCTGGGCATTGCCTTCGAAACCTCCGATGTCTTTAGCTAAGTTATTCAAGATTCTTTCCCCAGAGTGCCCGAAAGGCGGATGCCCCAAGTCGTGCGCCAGACAAGCCGCGTCAACCACATCCGGATCGCATCCCAGCATTTTCCCCAGTTCGCGCCCCACCTGGGCAACTTCCAGGGAATGCGTGAGACGAGTGCGAGAAAAATCATCCGCGGTGGGCCCCAGGACCTGCGTTTTCGCCCCCCAGGCGTCGCCAGGCCGAAGAATGCAGAATCCGGGCACGGTCTCTTTCAAATTCCGTGCGTTCCCCGCGTTTATGAACCTCGGTGACGTATCTTTCGTGGTCTTCGCTGCTGTAAGTGCCGGTCTGCATGTTTTCACTCTACCTGGTGGAGTCCCCACCGCTGTGTTGACCGGACGCGTAAACAGTCCCGAGACAGAAATGTGACTGAAGCGGCATGTTTTTGACACAATGAAAACGTGGCACTGAAGAATGAACAAACTGTAGTTATCATCGGCGGTGGCCCCGGCGGCTACGAAGCAGCCTTCCAGGCCCGCGCCCACGGGGCACGCACCGTCCTCATCGAAGAGCAAGGCCCGGGTGGTTCCGCGGTCCTCACCGACGTGATACCTTCGAAAACCCTGATCGCTTCTTCGGTGTGGATGGACAATGTGCGCCGCGCCGGGGAACTGAAAATCGCCGAACGCGGCGGCAGTTTCACCGCCGACGTCTTGGAAATCTTTAAGCGCGTGGGTCACATGGCCAGCGAACAAAGCGAAGGCATCACGCATCGCCTCACCAAAGACGGGGTGGAAATCATCCGCGGACGCGGCGTGATTTCACCCGAAGTAGGGAAAAACGGTCGTCGCATCATCACGGTAGGTGAGCGCCGCTTCGAGGCCGACGCGGTGATTGTGGCCACCGGGGCCCGCCCGCGTAAACTTCCCTCAGCCATGCCCGACGGGGAACGCATCTTGACGTGGAAACAGATCTACAAGATAAAAGAAGTCCCCGAGCACCTGATTGTGGTGGGTTCGGGTGTGACCGGCGCCGAGTTCGCCTCGGCTTTCAACTCCGTGGGGGTCAAAGTCACCCTGGTGTCTTCCCGCGACCGGGTGCTTCCCGGTAACGACCCCGACGCAGCCGAATTAATCGAGAGAGTTTTCGAACAAAACGGTGTGAATATCTGCGCGAATTCCCGCGCCGAGGCCGCCCGGGTCGAAGGCGATAGAGTCATCGTGACCCTGGGCGACGGCCGGGAAATCGAAGGTTCACACGTCTTGATGGCGGTTGGCGCCATCCCAAATACTGACGGCATGGGCCTGGAAGAAGCCGGCGTAGAGATGGACGAGCGCGGCTATGTTTTAACCGACCGCGTGTCTCGCACCACCGCGAACCGCATCTACGCCGCGGGTGACTGCACCGGCGTGTTCCTCTTGGCCTCCGTGGCTTCTGCCCAGGGACGCCTGGCCATCGCCCACGCCCTGGGTGACGCGGTAGAACCGTTGAACCTGGACCAAGTCAGCTCCAATATTTTCACCAACCCCGAAATCGCCTCAGTGGGGGTCACACAGCAACAAGTGGATTCCGGGGAGGTCGACTGCATCTCGGTGATTTTGCCGATTGCCCGCAACGCCCGAGCGCGGATGCGCGGCATCGACGAGGGTTTCGTGAAACTCTTTGCCCGGCGCCGCACCCGCACCATCGCCGGGGCGGTGCTGTGCCTGCAGTACGCCGGTGAATTCATCTTCCCTTTGACCCTCGCGGTAAAGAATCGCCTGACGGTAGACGAGTTCGCGGGAACCTTCACGGTCTATCCTTCGATTTCCGGCACCATAACCGAAGCGGCGCGTTCCCTACACAAGATGGTCGAGGACTAGAACCCGGCGTAAGTCCCCAGGTCCGAGTCATCTTCGGTGGCTTGCAGCAGCGCAATTTCCGCCTTTGTCATCTGGGTGCTCGACAGCCAGCCCTCAGGCAGTCGCACCTTTTTCTGCACCCCGCTGCGTCCGTGTTTTCCCGCGGCGGCCGGCGGATAAGGAGTATCGGGCCCCAAGTGCTCTTGCAGAGCCGCCAAGACTTCTCCCAGACCTTGTAGGGTTTCCACTTTAGAAAGAGCCGCGCGTACCTCTCCGCCCAAGCCAAAGCCGCGAAATACCACCCCAGGTGTTTACGCATGTCGCGCAGCGCCCCGACTTCGGTTCCGTAGTGTTGCACGAGGCCCGCCGCGTGCGTTTTCGCCAAGTTACAGATTTCGCCCAGGGTGGGTCCCGGCGGTACGGGTTGTCCCCACAGCGCGGCGGTTACCTCGCGGAAAATCCAAGGGCGACCTTGGACCCCGCGACCGATTTGTACACCGGCACAGCCAGTTTCGCGCAGCATCGCCACCGCATCCTCGGAACTGAAAATATCTCCGTTCCCTAGGACGGGAACAGAAACTGCCTCCACCAAAGCGACGATATCCCCCCCAAGATGAATGCCCCCCATAGTACTGGGCAGTGGTGCGAGCGTGCAGCGTAATGGCCGCCACTCCACTGTCTTGGGCTGCCCGCGCGGCCTGCAGAAAGGTGGAATGCTGGACGTCGATGCCGCTGCGAATCTTTACGGTGACGGGAACCGGAACTTCGCGGCGGAATTCGCGCGAAGCCTCCTCGGCGGCGCGAACCACCGAGGTCAGAACCTGGGCAAAGTAGCTGGTTTTCCAAGGCAGGGCGGAACCACCTCCCTTGCGGGTGACTTTGGGAACCGGGCAGCCGAAGTTCAAATCCACGTGATCGACCAAGTTCCGCGCAATCATCTCGCGCACGCACCAGGCCAAATCAGACCCGTTGACCCCATAGAGCTGGAGCGAACGAATGGATTGTTCCGGCCCGGAAGCCGCCATGGCCCAGGACTTGGTCGAACCCATCCGCAGGGCTTTAGCAGTAATCATCTCGCCAACGAACATTCCTTCGTGGCTGACCAGGCCCGCCACCGCGCAACCGGAGGCAGGCCGCGCCACCACCGGTCCGTCCTCGCCGGGGTTTCCCCGACCCTGACGGGCATAGATTGCACAAATATCGCGGAAAACCGCGTTAGTCACCCCGGCCATCGGCGCCAGGCAAACGGGGTTGGTGAACTCCAGTTCCCCGATGCGTAAAGGAGCAGGGCCCTGGGTGCTGGCATCGGGAGACGGGGGGAATCTGATTCGGTTCCATCCTCGCGATCAGGACACCGGCAGGCGCTCGCGCAGATAGGCCAGGAGATTATCGGTGCTGATGCGTTCTTGGGTCATGGTGTCGCGGTCGCGCACGGTGACGGCGTGGTCCTCTAAAGAATCGAAATCCACGGTGACGCACAGGGGCGTACCGATTTCGTCTTGACGGCGATAGCGCCGCCCCACCGCCCCGGCGTCGTCGTAGTCAATATTCCAGTATTTACGCAAGGAAGCGGCGATTTCCTTGGCCAGCGGAGTCAGTTCTTCTTTGCGAGACAGCGGCAGCACCGCGGCTTTGACCGGCGCCAGGCGCGGATCGAGGCGCAGCACGGTGCGCTTATCTACCCCACCCTTGGTGTTGGGGGCTTCGTCCTCGGCATAGGCCTCGATGAGGAAAGCCATCAAAGAACGCGTCAAACCGGCGGAAGGCTCGATCACGTAGGGGGTGTAGCGTTTTTCGCTGACCGGATCGAAGTAGTCCAGTTTCTGTCCCGAGGCCTGGGCGTGCACCCCCAGGTCGTAGTCGGTGCGGTTGGCGATACCTTCCAGTTCGCCCCACTTGGAACCCTCGAAACCGAAGGCATATTCGATGTCTACGGTGCGCTTGGAATAGTGCGAGAGCTTTTCCTGGGGGTGTTCGTAGAGGCGGAGGTTTTCAGGCTTGATTCCCAGGTCGATGTACCAGTCCCGGCGGTAGTCAATCCAGTACTGGTGCCATTCTTCGTCGGTGCCCGGCTCCACAAAGAACTCCAGCTCCATCTGTTCGAATTCGCGAGTGCGGAAGATAAAGTTCCCCGGCGTGATTCGTTGCGGAAGGATTTACCGATCTGGCCGATGCCGAAGGGAGGCTTTTTCCGCGCTGTAGTCATGACGTTGGCGAAGTTCACAAAGATACCTTGGGCGGTTTCGGGACGCAGGAAGTGCAGACCCGATTCGTCATCCACCGGCCCCAGATAGGTTTTCAGCAGACCCGAAAAGGCGCGCGGTTCGGTGTATTTGCCCTTTACTCCACAGTTGGGGCAAGGCACCAGGGCCATATCTACCGAGTCTGGGTTATCGATGCCGTGCTTTTCGGCGTACTGTTCTTGCAAATCGTCTTGGCGCATACGCTTGTGGCAAGACAGACACTCGATGAGGGGATCGGTGAAGGCCTTGAGGTGCCCCGAAGCTTCCCACACCTTGGGCGGCAAAATCACCGAGGAATCCAGTCCCACCACGTCTTCACGCGAACGCACCATGGCGTTCCACCAGGCCTTCTTGATGTTTTCTTTGAGCTCTACCCCCAGGGGACCGTAGTCCCAAGCCGCGCGAGTCCCGCCATAGATTTCACCACAGGGATAGACGAAACCGCGCCGTTTCGCCAAAGAAATCACCGAATCAAGTTTGATGCCACTGGGATGCTCCTTATCGTATGTATTCATTTCTCGAGGTCGTCTGCTCCGTCGAGGTGGTGGGCCTACGTTCCCGGGTTGGGGTCGGGTGGCCTGGACTTCCCCGCTCAGACACAACGAAACCCCATTTTAGCCGCACTTCACCTGGAACTGTAATCGCAATCCCTCAACTCACCCCCCAAAAAAAGCAAAGCCCTGGCAGCGACCGCAGCTGGCGTCCTCGACCCGGCCCAAGATAAAGAACCGTCAATAAACCCGCTTTTTGCCTCAACTTTGCCTAGAATTAGTGAACACAACCAGCATATACACACGAAGAGGTGGGTTTATGAATTCAACAGCACTCGCAAGCATCAACCTCCGCGCCATTCTGCGCGCCTTGGAAAAGCTCCCCGAGCTCGACCCCAAGGCGCGCCAGCTCATCGAACACGCGCCTTTGACTATCCAGTTCAAAGCCACTGGGGTCGGGGCGGTGCGGCTAAAGATTGGCAACGGCAAGGTTCAGTTCTATCCCGGTGCTGGACCAGCTGACATAAGCTTAGGATTCCCCGTCCCGGTCATGGTCAACAAGATGTTCGACCAGAAAGGTATCCCGATTCCACTCAAGGGGATTACCAAGATAAAGTACCTGACCTCGACTTTCACCGAACTGACCGATATGTTGTCCCACTATTTGCGCCCCACTGCCCAGCTGTTGCAAGACCCGGAGTTTGCGCGCATCAACTCGATTTTGACCCTGCACGTGGCGGGTTACGCCATGGCAGAGATTGCGAACCTCGACCCCAAGGGACGCGCGGTGGCGGCGGGGATGTGCGACGGCACCATCGGGCTGAAGGTGCAGGGCGGACCCGAACTGACTTTCGTAATAGTGGATCACAAAGCCACCATCGTCAACGGAGACAAACCCAAAGAGGCCGGGCCCCAGGGACGTCACGCCTTTATGGTGTTCAGCGACCTGGATGTAACCGGACAGATTCTGCGCGCAGAACTGGCTTCCTTTACCGCGATTGGGCGCGAAGCCCTGCGGCTGGGTGGTTATGTCCCACTGCTGGAAACATGAACAAGATTTTGGGCCTGGTCCCCTTTTACCTGAGCTGACAGTAAGGAGTCACGAATTATGATGCCAACCTATACCCACGAAAAAAGCCAGGAATGGTACCAGCGCGCCACCGAGGTGATTCCGGGTGGAATCTATGGTCACCTGGGACCCGCCGAGGGCTGCTTCATGCCGATTTCTTCCTATCCGCTCTTTGCGGCCAAGGCGCAGGGTTCCTATTTCTGGGATGTGGACGGGAACAAGTACCTGGATCTGATGTGCGCCTACGGGCCCATGATGCTGGGTTACAACGACCCCGACGTTGATAAAGCCGCGATGGACCAACTCAAAGTGATGAACTGCGTGGTTCAGCCCGGCACCTTGATGGTAGAGCTGGCCGAGTTGATGGTGGATACCGTAGACATGGCCGACTGGGCATTTTTCGCCAAGAACGGCGGTGACGTCACTAACTATGCCTTGATGGTGGCCCGGGCTGCTACGGGACGGGATAAATTCATCGCCATGCACGGTGGCTACCACGGAATCATCGGTTGGACCCAGGGCTGGGGAGCTCCGGGAGTGGCGAAGAGCGACGTGGCCGATAAGTTGATGGTGCCTTTCAACGATGTCAGCGCAGTAGAGAAAATCGTGAGCGTGTACAAGGGAGAAATCGCCGCCTTGATTTCCACCCCTTACTATCACCCGGTTTTCGACGATAACCGTCTGCCCGAACCCGAGTACTGGAACAAGATTCGCCACATCTGTGACCGCGAAGGCATCGTCTTGATTATTGACGATGTCCGCTGTGGTTTCCGCTTGGATGTGCGCGGTTCCGACGCCCACTACGGATTCAAGGCTGACCTGGAGTGTTTCTGCAAGGCCCCTGGCGAATGGCTACAACATCTCGGCGCTGTGCGGTATTGATTCCTTGAAGGACGCCGCGGCTTCCGTGATGGCCACCGGTTCCTACTGGATGTCGGCCGAACCCATGGCCGCAGCGAAGGCCTGCGTGACGAAGCTGCGCGAAATCGACTCGGCCAAGGTCTGCACCGAGCTGGGGTTGAAACTGACCGGTAGGCTCCAAGAAGTCGCCAGCGCCAATGGTTTCGATTTCCGCATCAGTGGTGAACCCTCAATGTTCTTTATGCGCACCGCCGGTTTGGAAGGCAAGATGGACCCCAACTTCCTGCTGCATCAGGCCTGGGTGTCTGAGTGCGTAAAGCGCGGGGTCTTTATGACGAACCACCACAATCACTTCATCAACTGCTCTTTGACCGAGGCGGATATCGACTTCGTCGGCGAAGTCGCAGATGAAGCCTTCAAGGTAGTCAAACAGCGTTCCCGCGAAATCCTGGCGCAAGCCTAACAACCACACCCGAGGAAAGGCCGGGCCGCCGCCAGCGCAACTTTTGCGGACCTCGACCCGGCTTACCTTAGCAAACCCCAACTCAAAGGAGAGAAAATGCCGCTTACCGCAGCTGAACACGCAAAACTAGAAGAAATCGCCTCCCGGCTCCGTTTCCTGACGATGGACACTATCCGCTGGGCCGGAGGCGGGCACATCGGCGGGGCGATGTCCTCGATGGATGTATTGACCGTGCTGTATCACCACGAGATGAACTTCAGCGCGGAAAAAATGCACGACCCAGACCGCGACCGCTTCGTCCTTTCCAAGGGACACATCGGGGTGGGGATGGCTCCGGTTTTGGCCGACCTGGGGTGTTTCCCTATGGACTGGCTGGAGACCTTCTCGCACTTTCAGTCCCACCTGGGGATGCACTTGGACGCCAAAAAAGTCCCGGGCCTGGAGATGGCCACCGGTTCGCTGGGGCACGGGCTGTCGCTGGCGGTGGGCCTGGCTTTGGGCGCCCGCTACCAGGACCAAAACTGGCGCACCTACTGCTTGATGGGCGACGGGGAATGCAACGAAGGCTCCATCTGGGAAGCCGCCATGGCCTCGGCCCACTACAAACTGGATAACTTGGTGGGGATTGTGGATGTGAATCACGCCATGATCGACGGGATGACCGCCGATGTAATGGCGCTCGATCCCTTCCCGGACAAGTGGCGGGCTTTCGGTTGGGAAGTGCTGGAAGTCAACGGCGCCTCTATCCCCCAGCTGGTCGAAGCTTTCGACCAGGCACGCACCGTGAAGGGCAAACCCACCGTGATTTTGATGGACACGGTCAAGGGCGAAGGCATCGACTACATGGAAGGTGACTACGCCTGGCACTACGGAGCCGTAGACGATTCGAACTTCGAAAAGATTTCGGCCTCGCTGAAGAAACATCTGGAAAAGCGTCTGAGCCTGGTAAAAGGAGCTTAAATCATGGCAGGAGCACTTACTTACACCTCACTGGATGCGGTTAACCTCACCACCGCGGAAGTCTATGGCCAGACCCTGTTGGAGCTGGCGAAAAACGACGAGCGCATTGTGGGTCTGTCCGGGGACCTGGCAAAGTCCACCAAGATTTCCGTGCTGGAAAAGGCCTATCCGCAACGATTCTTTAACGTCGGTATCGCGGAGCAGAACCTGTTGAGCGTCGCGGCGGGGATGGCGAAAACCGGTTTGATTCCCTTCGCCTCTACCTTCGGGGCTTTCGCAGCGATGCGGGCCTGTGAACAGCTGCGCACCGATATCTGCTATCAGAACCTGAACGTAAAAATCATCGGTACGCACTCAGGCCTGTCTTTCGGCGCGGCGGGCACCACGCACCACGTCACCGAGGACATCGCCATCTTGCGTTCCTTTGCCAACCTGGTAGTGATGTGCCCCGCGGACGGCTTGGAAGCGGCCTACTGTGTAGAAGCCGCCTATCAGCACGAAGGCCCGGTCTATATCCGCCTCAACCGCGGTTTCGACCAGATTGTCTATCGCGGAGAAATCCCCGGTTGGGAATTCGGGAAGGCCGATGTGCTGCGCGAAGGTACCGACCTGACCTTCATCGCCACGGGTTCGGGGGTGTGGCGGGCGCTGCAGGCCGCCGAGATTCTGTCTCTGGAAGACGGCTTGAGCGTGCGGGTTCTCGATATCCACACCCTCAAGCCGCTGGACGAGGAAACCATCGCCCAGGCCATCACCGAGACCCGCCGCATCATCACCGTCGAAGACCACAACATCATCGGTGGTTTAGGCAGTGCCGTGGCGGATGTAGGAGCCACCACCCGCAAGGGCTATGTGTTAAAGAAACTGGGCATCCCCGACGAATACAGTGTGATTGGCCAGCCCGAGGATCTCTATTCTTACTATGGCTGGGACGAAAACGGCTGTGTGGCCGCGGCCCGCGAAGTCATGCGTCTCGACTTCGAAGAGGACGACGACTGGGAAGACGAGTTCTAAGATGGCCAAATCCCCTAAACACACAGAAAACGCGACCCTCACCCCCACCCCGGGCGAGGACCTCGCCCCGGAAAGTGGCCAGGCTATGCTTGGCGGCGGCCTCGACGCGGAAACCCGTTTCACCACCACGGTTTTCCTCAACGCCGTGGTGCCGCTGCTCAAACCCATCGTGGCCGAACGCCCCGAACTGCGACGCGCTTTTAGGGGCAAAGAGGGCGTGGTGCAGATTTCCGCCTTGGCCCCCGCCCAGGCCGGGGGGATCAGCGTGGATGGACGCGAAACCCGCTTGGCGACGCACCTCACGGTAGCTAACGGCACCTTGAGTCCGCACCTGGGACCCCACGAGGCACCGAACCTGGAAATTGAGTTCTCTTCGGCACAAAAACTCAATGATTTCTTTAAAGGAAAGGTGAATCTGCCTCGCATTCGCGGCGGCATGGGAAGCCCCGGCCTGCTGGTGGCCACCGTCAAAGCTCTGTTGACTATGTCCAGCCTGCTGGGCGCCACCGAAGCCCCGGCCAAGGCAGCAGACCGGGAACTGTTGACAAAGTGCATGTTCTATCTGCTGACCACCGGGATATCGCAGCTGAACAAGGCGGGGCACCCCCAGGTGCACAAGTGGACCGATCCTTCCCCGGACCGCGTCTATGCCTACGCCGTGTACGGGCACCCCGAGCTGAGCGCCTATATCCGCATCAAAGCCGGGAAATCCAAGGCTTTCCGCGGGCAATACACCCGTTCCGCTCCCTTCTTCACCATGCGCTTCGACTCGGTGCACTCCGCCCTGGGTACTTTGCTGCAAACCGACGACATGCTGGCCGCAACCGCCGCGGGACGAATGAGTATGGAAGGATCACCCGAATACGGCGCCGAACTGGGTGCCCTGATGATGATGGTAGGCGAATATGCGAAGTAAAGTTATGCGATTTGCGTTGCGCAACGGGGCAAAACTGGGGCTGGCATATGCCGGTTTCAAATGCGTTTCCGCGGCGATTTCTAATGTGCTAGAGCTGCGGGAAGTCGGAAAAGACACTTTGGCTAGAGAACAAACGCCGCCAGTGGCGCCACGCCGTAGCGGGTTGTGGACTGAACTGGGGTTTTGGTCACACCGGCGTAACCGTGAGTGACTTCAACGCCGCCGTACAGTTCTATGACCGAGTCTTTGGGATGAAGCTGATGAACTACCTCGAGATTTCGGGGGATGATTTGGCGCCGGTTGAGCGGCTGTATCACTGCGAAGGTTTGCGCTTGGTGAAGCTGGGATTCCTGTCTTCGAAGTCCGGAAACGTTTTGGAAATTTTCGAATTCGATCCGCCTTTAAAGACCTCGGAACGCGAAACCTGGAATCGTCCCAGCTACACCCACGTGGCTTTCAATGTGACTAACGTCAAGGCTTGGGTGCATCGGCTGCGCCGCGAAGGCCTGGAGCAGATGTGCGAGCCCCAGCGCGTGGCCGGGGCCGACTGGGTGTTCTTCCGCGACCCCGATGGCAACCTGGTGGAGCTGATTGACTTGCACGCCACGCGTTTGGCGTTGGGGCGTCTGGGTCCCATCTTGGGCAAAGTCATGAAGCACACCACTTTGGCCAGTTTCTACCGTAATTAGTTTTATCTGGGCGAGGTCCTCGACGCGGTTTTCCGGGTCGAGGACCTCGTTATTTTAGGGACGTCCCCCCGTCGAGGTCGGGTGGCGCCTTGGTTGGTGTTGCGCCGGCCTCGAACCGGGAACACCCCACCACCGAACCTCGACCGGGAAATCACCACACCACGCGAAAATCAGGCCCGAATCCCCAAGAGGATCCGGGCCCGACTCGCAACTACCGCAAAAGCCTTAGCCTGCCCGCTCAGCCCTTTACCGAACCGGCCATCATGCCGCCGACGAAGTACTTGCCCAAAGCGATATAGACCAGCAAAGTCGGCACCGAGGCGATCAGAGCACCGGCCATCGACCCGCCGTAGTCGGCCATGATGGAACCGTGAGCCAACTCGTTCAGAGCCAAAGTCACCGGCCCAGATTCCGAACCGCCGCCGAAGAACAAGGCGAAGAGGAAATCGTTCCACGCCGAGGTGAACTGCCAGATCAGCACCACCACGAAGGAAGGAATCGAAAATCGGTAACACTACTGAAAAGTAGGTCCGCAACATCCCGGCCCCGTCGATGCGGGCGGCCTCGATGAGGTCCTTGGGGATGGATTCATAGTAGTTGCGGAAAATCAATGTAGTGATGGGGATGCCGTAGACGACGTGGAGGAAAATCAGGACGTGGATACCGAAACCGACTTGGGAAGACACCACCATCTTCATCAGGGGAATCATCACGGCTTGGTAGGGAATAAACATCCCGAACAGAATCAGGGTGAATACCACGTTCGCCCCAGGGAAACGCCAGCGCGACAGCACGAAACCGTTAGCGCTGCCCAGCATCGCCGAGATAATCGAGGAGGGAATCACCATCATCAACGAGTTCAGCATCCCGCCTTTGAGTGCTTCCCAGGCCCGCACCCAGTTCGTGGTGTCCCACTCGGTAGGCAAAAACCAAGTCCTGGAGGGGTCGGCCTCTCCCGCGCCTTTGAAAGACGTGATGAACAGCACGTATACCGGCATCAGCACGCAAGCCAGGAAAAAGATCAACAGGGCATAACGCAAAATGCGACCCAGGACGCCGTCTGTCCCCTGAGTGTGCTTGGTTATCATCGGGAGCTCTCCTTCGCGTCGTGAATCAGGTAGGGAATCACCAGCACCGCCACAATCACCAGCAGCACCGTTCCGACCGCGGCCGCGTTCGAGTAGTCCGAAACCGTCATGTAGTTGTACATATCGATGGCCGGCACCTTGGTTTGATAGAAGGTCTGGGAGGCGATGGCCATAATCAAGTCGAAGGATTTCAGCGACATGTGCCCGATGATGATAACCGCCGAAAGCGCCACGGGAGCCAGCTGCGGGAAGATGATGTGGCGATAAAGCTGCCATTCATTGGCTCCGTCCATGCGTCCGGCTTCGCGCAGATCATCGGAGATACCGCGGAATCCCGCCAAGAACAGCGCCATGACGTAACCACTGAGCTGCCAGATGGCAGGCAAAGCAATGGCCAAGATTCCTAAAGTGGGGTGGGAAATCCACGAGTTTTCGAGGAACCTCAACCCGGTCATCTCAAAGAGCCGGTTCAAGCCGGTGGCGTTTTCCCCCGTCGCGGAGTTCAGCAGCCAGCGCCATACCACACCCGAGGCGATGAAAGACACCGCCATGGGGAACAGGAAGATGGAGCGGAACAGACCTTCACCCTTCATGGGTTTATCCAGCAGCCAGGCCCAGAGGAAACCCAGCACCAAGGTACCCAGCAGGAAGACTACGGTGAAAAATCAGCAGGTTTATCAAAGAGTGTTGAAAGTCCTCGTCGGCGAAGAGCGTGGCGAAGTTCTCGAAACCGATGAAGTGCACCGGTTCGGCGCCTGATATCTGGGGGGCGGTGTGGTTGTCTTGCATGGAGTTCCACACATTGGAACCCAGCAGGCCGTAAACAAAGATCGCCACCAAAATCAGCGAAGGTGAAACCAGCAGCAGGCCGGGTCCCCATTGCTTTATGCCGTTGGAGCTGTGGGCTTTTTGCGCCGCGACTTGGTCGGGCTTTGCGTTGTAGTAGACATGTTTTTCCTGTCTTTTTCCGCCGCGGGATGCTCCCTTTCAGATCCCGGTCGAGGTCCGTCTCGGTGTTTTTCGGGTCCCGTTTCGAGGGTCGGGTGGAAGGGGTTAGGGTCGGCCCGGGTTCCTGCCCGGGCCAGGAATGGAGTTGAGGGAACCGTGGTTTCCCCAACTCCATCGCCCGGTATTCAGTTACTTCATCGCAGCTGCCCCAGCCAGTTCGGTCTGCAAAACTGTGACGTCATTGGTCGAGTTGAACTTGCCCAGAGCTTCCTTCATGGCTTCGGTCTGCTTCAGCGGCAAAGCTGCGCCGTGAGCGATGGAGGAAACAATCGCGTCCTTGCCGAAGGATTCCATGGCGGACTTCTGGTAATCGGAGAAGTCTTTCAGTTCAGCTTCGGTCAGGTCGGAACGCGCCGGGATGGAACCCTTAACGGAGTTGAAGGCAATCTGGCCTTCTTTAGAAGAGATGGTATCCAGCCAGGCCTTGGTGCCGTCGGGGTGCTTGGAGCCCGTGGGCAGGGTGAAGGAGTCGGCCAGGAAGTCAAAGACTCCATTGGTTCCGGGAACCGGCCAGGTGAAGTAGTCGGTACCCCACTTCTTGTCCGCGCCATCCCAGGCCGGAGGAGCCCAGTCGCCCATCACGTTGTAGGCAGACTTGCCGTCGATTACCGGCTTCATGGCCGGTTCCCAGTCCTCGCTGTAGAGCGAAGGATCGGTGAAGGACATGATCTTGGCGAAATCGTTGAGGGCCTTGGTGACCTCGGCGCCCTTCCAGGCTTCAGGGTTGGAGCTCAAGGCGTTGTAGCCCTCTACTCCCAGGTCAGCCAGCAGCACGGTTTCCAGCAACTGCAGCTGAGTCCAGCTCATACCCACGGTGATGGGGTATTGCACCCCAGCGGCCTTGAGCTTTCCATGTCCGCAATCCAAGCCGCCAAAGTGGCGGGCGCTTCGGTAGAAAGACCAGCCTTTTTCAGTACTTCCCCATTCACCCACACCACGTTGGCGCGGTGAATGTTGGAGGGTACCGAGTAAATTTTGCCATCTACGGTGATGCGATCCACCAGGTCCTTGGGGAAGGCTTTGCGCAGATTGAATTCGTCATAGAGGGCGGATACGTCCTGGAGATAACCAGCGGCGATGTCCGAGGACAGCTCCGCACCAGCGTGCGCCTGGTAGGTATCCGGCGGGTTCTTTGCCGCCAAGTCAGCAGCCAGCTTTTGCTTGGCGTTGGTGCCGCCACCGCCAGAGGCCGCCGCGTTCACCAGCTTAATGTCGGGGTACTTTTCCCCGAAGACTTTGGTTAATGCCTCGAAGCCGAGCTTCTCTGAGCCGGCGGACCACCAGGTCACAACTTGAACCTGCTGCGCCGAATCGTCTCCAGAAGCTGCTTTGTCATCGGACTTTGCCGTGCCAGAGCAGGCAGCCAGAGATGCACCCAGGGCTAGCGCTCCAAATGCAGCGAGAATCTTTCGCATGAAATCTCCAATCAGTTACTCCATCGTTACTGCCCGCGAAAACGGGGTTCCCGGACCTTTCCGGGCTTGTCTTCTATTGTCTAACATTCACTTCATGAAATCTTAAATTTCAAGCACTTTTTCTCAAATTCAAGTGCAGATTCTTATGAATAGGGCCACATTTCCTGTTGTTTAGGTTCACCTAATGAACGCGAATTTCCAAATCTGCCTCATTTCGTTGCCTAGATTTAGACTCTAGACCGCGTGGGCACACCGGGAAATGCCCAGAACCAAAGGACTACCCCACCTAAGTCCCGCTTCCACACCTCGACCCGGACCACCCGACCTCGACCCGGAAAAGCCGGACCCCGGGCCGAAACCGACCCGGGGTCCGCGAAAAGACTCGCGTCTAGAAAGTTACTTCAAGATGCCCAGAGACTTTACCACGTCCAGTTCTTCTTGGGCTTTACTCACGTTGAACTGAATCTTTTCTTTGGTCTTGTCGCTGATTTCCAGACCTTCGACAACCTTCCATTCCTTGCCGTTGGAGGTGGCGGGGAAGCCGTAGCACAGACCCTCGGGCACACCGTATTCACCGTGAGAGGCGATCGCGGCGGTGGTCCAGTCACCCGCCGAGGTGCCCAGAGCCCAAGAACGCATGTGGTCGATAGCCGCGCCCGCCGCCGAAGCTGCGGAAGAAGCCCCGCGCGCTTCAATGATTGCGGCGCCGCGCTTGGCGACTGTGGGGACAAAGTAGTCGTCCAACCAGGCCTCGTCTACCAGGGAAGCCGCCGGAGCACCAGCCACCTCGGTGAAGGAAATATCCGGGTACTGGTCGGCAGAGTGGTTACCCCACACAATCATCTTCTTGATGTCAGCCACCGGCTTGCCCAGCTTTTCCGCCAGCTGCGCGATGGCGCGGTTGTGATCCAGGCGCATCATGGCGTTGAAGCGGTCGGCCGGCACATCCGGGGCCGAAGCCGCGGCGATAACCGCATTGGTGTTCGCAGGATTGCCCACTACCAGCACGCGCACGTCCGAGGCGGCGCGGTCATTGATGGCTTTGCCTTGCGGGCCAAAGATACCGCCGTTGGCGCTGATCAGGTCGGCGCGCTCCATGCCTTGCTTGCGCGGCATCGCCCCCACCAGCAGGCCGAAGTTACAACCGTCGAAAGCCACGTTGGGGTCATCAGAGATGTCGATACCGTCCAACAGCGGGAAGGCGCAGTCATTCAGTTCCATCGCGGTGCCTTCGGCGGCTTTCAGCGCGGGGGTGATTTCCAGCATCTTGATACGCACCGGCTGGTCTTCGCCCAACATCGCGCCCGAAGCAATGCGGAACAACAGTGCGTAGCCAATGTTGCCGGCGGCACCGGTGACAGTTACATTTACGGGGGCTTTGGTCATTATTGACTCCTTCGTTCTTCAGCGGCGCCTCTTCCGCGAGACACCATCGCTCTAACTTTATCTCAATATCGAGAAAAATTTCCAGGATTGGGGTGCCGGAATTACTTCTGCGAGAAGTAATAGCGCAGCAGCTCCCGCGTGGAAGGATCGGTGGCCTCCAAAGCCGCGGCATCCCCCGCCAGGGCCGGACCCAAGTCAATAGCCATCGCCTTGCCCAGTTCCACCCCCCACTGATCAAAGGAATTCACGCCCCACACGATTCCCTGCACGAAAGTAATCATCTCGTAAAGCGCAATCAGTTCCCCCAACACCTTCGGAGTCAGGGCCGCAGCCATAATCGAGGTCGAAGGCTTGTTCCCAGGGAAGGTGCGGTGCGCCACCAGTTCCGGGCTGGCGCCCTGGGCGCGGACTTCATCGGGGGTTTTCCCGAAAGCCAAAGCCCTGGTCTGGGCAAAAAGTTCCCCAGGAACAACTCGTGTTGACGTGCCCCGGTGTCGCCGTCCACCAGGTCCCAGGCGGGTTTGGCAAAAGCAATGAAATCAGTGGGGATCAACTGGGTTCCTTGGTGAATCAGCTGGTAAAAGGCGTGTTGGCCGTTGGTGCCGGGTTCACCCCAGAACACCTCGCCGGTAGCGTAATCCACTGCGGAGCCGTCGCGTCGCACCCGCTTTGCCGTTGGACTCCATGGTGAGCTGCTGCAGATAAGCCGGGAAGCGCGACAGGTACTGGGAATAAGGCAGCACCGCGTGGGTACGCGCCCCCAGGAAATTCACGTACCAGATATTCAAAAGCCCCATCAGCAAAGGCACGTTTTCTTCGGGGCGTGCCTGGCGGAAATGCTGGTCAATCGCGCGGAACCCCGCCAGGAATTCTTCGAATCCATCCGGTCCGATAGCCACCGCCAGGGCCGTACCTACTGCCGAATCCACGGAGTACCGACCCCCGACCCAGTTCCAGAACCCAAAAGCATTGCCCGGGTCAATCCCGAAATCCGCCACCTTGTCCAGCGCGGTAGACACCGCCACAAAATGCTTGGCGATGGCTTCGCGGGCCTGTTGCTCCGAACCGTCGATCACCCCGGCTGCCTTTAGTTGCTCTAACAGCCAGCTCCTGGCCGCGCGTGCATTCGTCAAGGTCTCCAAGGTGGTGAAAGTCTTGGACGCCACGATAAAAAGCGTGGTTTCCGGGTCCAGGTCGCGGGTCTTTTCCGCCACGTCGGTAGGATCGATATTCGACACAAACCGGCACTGCAGGCCGTGGGCAACATAGGGCTGCAGCGCCGCGTAGGGCCATGGCCGGGCCCAAATCCGAACCACCAATCCCGATATTCACCACGGTAGAGATGCGTTTCCCGCTGATTCCCACCCATTGACCGCTGCGTACCGAATCGGCAAAACGATAGACGCGCTCCAGAACTTCGCGCACGTCACGGCTGACATCTTGGCCGTCCACCTGCAGCTGGGCGTCCTTGTCGGCGCGCAAGGCAGTGTGCAACACCGCGCGGTCTTCGGTGTTATTGATGTGCTGGCCGCTAAACATGGCTTCGCGCCACGCGGGCAGCTGTACCTGCTGGGCCAATTCCTGCAGTGCGGCCAAAATCTGGTCATCCACCAGATTCTTTGACAGATCTACCCGCAGATCTGCCGCATCGAAACTGAGTTTCTGGGCACGTTGGGGATCGGCATCAAAGGCGGCGCGCAAATCGGGTTGATAACTGTGGGCCAGCTCTTGGAGTTTGCTCCAAGCCGGCAGTGTCGTGGGGTTCAAAGTTTCCATCTAAGGGTTCCTTTCCTGGCGTTTCTGTTCCCGGGGCGAGGTCCGCCCTTTCGGTTTCGTCTTTGGTGGCGAGGTCCGCCCTTTCGGTGTTCCCTCCCCGACGAGGTCCGCGTCGCGGTATTTCTGGCAGTTGTGGTTAGAAGCGGCGCGGTTACTCTGTTTTGGGGGTGTCATCGGGCAGCGCGTAAGGCAGTTCGAAATCCAAGTGTGGCGCATTGCGATCCGCCATCAAACTCAACAGGGGGCGGATACACAACCACCACTGTTGGAGCGGGCGGCGCTTTTCGACATCGACTTGTTTCTTCATATCGGCGATGTCGTGGAACACCACGCGGCCATTTTCCTCGCCCATATATTCGATGTCTTGCAGTCCTTCATCCAGCGCGGCGTCCAAGTGCTCCATGGCGCGATACATCATCCGCACCGCCAGCAAACGGTCGAAAGGCGAAGGCACGCCGCCTTGCTGCTGGTGCCCCAAGACATCCGTGCGCACATCGTAATGCCCCTGAGCTTCTTGTTTAAAGACGTCGGCCATGAATCCCATGTCATAGCGACCCCCCGCCATCTCGTTTCGCACCACCAAAGCCAGGCGGCGCCCCTTGGCGAAAGTCTCGCGCATCTGCGCGGCGTCTGCCCCCAGCTGCTCTAAGGTGATAGCGTCTTCCTCGAGATAGGCTTTCTCTGCCCCGGCGGCAATACCGCCAATCAGAGCCAAATAGCCGCACTTGCGACCCATGGTTTCAGCCACAAACAGACGCTTAGAAGCCGCCGCGGATTCTTTAATCAAGTCCAGAGAACGCACAATGTTATTCAAAGCCGTATCCGCTCCGATAGAGATTTCCGCGCCGGGCAGGTTATTGTCAATCGAAGCGGGAACCAGCACCATGGGGATGCGCAAGGCCGGATAACGCTCCAGGTCTTGACTGATGGCCTGGAAAGACAGGTACGAATTATATCCTCCCACCACGACGAGGGCGTCAATGCGGTGGTTTTCGATGGCGCGGCCAATGGCATAATACTGTTCCACGCTGGGGATATCTCGCATGGTTTCCAGTTCGGCCCCGCCCAGGTAATCCCAACCCTCGACGTCCTTCCACTCCAACTTACGCACGTCACCGTTTATCAGACCCTTTAAGGAGCCCTCGACCCCCAGAACCTCGAGACCGCGCTGCAAACCGAAACGCACCGCACAACGCGCCGCCATATTCATCCCCGGCGCCAGGCCGCCAACGTGCATAATCGCTACGCGCTTGGCTTTTTTCGGCAGGGGTCCCAGCAGTGAAGGCGGGGTGGACAAGATGCGGAAAATCTCTACCATCGCTTCAAAAGAACGACCCCGCGAGGCCACGGCTTCGACGTATTTCCCGTCCTTGACCAGTTGGCGCACATTGCGGGTCTGGGCCACGGCCTTGGTCAAATCCAGTCTGGCGATACGGTTGCGGCGTACCCCGATAACTTTGGCGGGGTCTGCACAACCGGCTTCGAGGACTTCTTTAGTGGCCGCATACCCCAGCAGGGTCGGCATCCAGCGGTCGTAGGCCGAAGGGGTGCCGCCGCGTTGAATATGACCCAAGATTGTTACCCTGGCGGATTCATCCGTGCGCGCCTCGATAGCTTCGGCCACGTATTGGGCCGAAATCGGGGCGCCCGTCCGATCCGTCGCACCCTCGGCCACAATCACGATGGAGTCACGCCTACCGTGTTTGCGTCCCTCGCTGAGTTTCTTGCACATATCGTCTTCCCAGCCGCTGTCCGGGGGCATCTCGGGAATCAAAACATAGTCGCACCCCCCGGCCACCGCGCCCATCAACGCGAGATAGCCACAGTTGCGTCCCATCACTTCCACCACGAAGGTCCGCTGGTGAGACGCCGCGGTGGAAGACAACTGGTCCAGGGCATCCACAATGCGGTTCAGCGCGGAATCCGTACCGATAGTCATATCGGTTCCCGTCATGTCGTTATCGATAGAACCAACCAAACCAGCTACTCGCAGGTGGGGGTGCGCTTGGGCCTGGGCGGCGGTGATGGTGCCTTCTTTGGCCAGTTCCTTGACCAGTTCGGGCCACAGTTGCCGCAGTTCCTCGGTGCCGGACAGCGAGCCATCTCCCCCCGATAGAGACCAAGCGATCAATCTCGCAGTTAATCAGATTCGCCACGGCTTGTTTCATTCCCGCGCGTTCACGAAATTCCGGACTGCGGGCGGTGCCGATAACCGTGCCTCCCTTGGAGATGACATTGGAGACATCGCCCCAAGACAGCTGGTGAATCAAGTCCCCTCCGTGGACCGCTCCGTACCAGCCCTCGCGAATGGCATAGGGGGTGGCTCCCAACACTATCGCGGAACGCGCCACTGCTCGCACCGCAGCGTTCATCCCCTGTGCGTCACCACCGCTGGTCAAGATGCCGATGCGGATATCGCTGTCTTGTTCTGGATGGGGCTTGCTCACCATAGAAAATCTCTCCTTAGATAAATCTGACCCTTACATTGTCTCGAATTTTGCCACCGATGGGGTAATAAAACGCCAGGCAAAGTGACGAAGAGGCCGGGTGTTCACCGCCGTTGCGAAGAGCTCGGGCCGGGTGGTGGTATTTTCCCGGGTCCGGGCGGGCGTATGATATGACCCGTAAATATTGAAAGGAACTAGCTATGGTTCTCTTAGACGCTGGTAAAAACCCCAGCACTTTTGAAGTAATCTGCAACAACATCTCCCGTTGGTTGGATGCAGCCTACGGCTCTACCGTGGTGTGGATTCTCTCGGCTCTGCTGCTGGGAGTGGGTTTGGGGTACACCATCATCACCCACGCTATGCAGATCCGGCTCTTCCCCCACATGTTGAAGGTGGTGCTGAACTCCCGCAAGGGAGCCAAAGACGGCATCTCCTCTTTCCAGGCCTTCGCCATCGGTATCGCGGCGAGGGTCGGTACCGGCTCCATCACCGGGGTCGCCTTGGCGGTAGTTGCCGGTGGTCCGGGTTCGGTGTTCTGGATGTGGGTGGTGGCCGCCCTCGGTATGGCCACAGCCTTCATTGAATCCACCCTGGCCCAGATGTTCAAAGTCCGCACCGGGGATGGTACCTTCCGCGGTGGGCCTTCCTTTTACATCATGCGCGGGTTGGGCTCGCGCAAATGGGGCGTGGTTTTCTCGGTGCTCTTGATTTTCACCTACGCCTTTGCCTTCGAAATGGTGCAAGCCAACAACATCTCGACCCTCGCTAAGGCCTCCTTTAATTTCCCGGTCTGGGCCAGCGCCATTGTTCTGGTGCTGCTCCTGGCGCCACTGCTGCTGGGAGGGATGCGTCGTATCGCACGTTTCAGCGCATGGTTGGCTCCGCTGATGTCGGTGGTCTATATCCTGATGGGCATCATGGTGCTGGTGCTGAATTGGCGTGAAATCCCCACGATGCTCTATGAAATCATCGCTTCGGCCTTCGGCGGCGGCTCCTACGTGAATCCGGCGGTGGCCGGAGCAGGCGGGTACTTTGTCGCGACGCTGACCAACGGCATCAAGCGTGGCCTCTACACCAACGAAGCGGGGATGGGTTCTGCCCCCAACGCGGCAGCGAACGCCACCGTGGCTCACCCCGTCACCCAAGGCATGGTGCAGTCCATGGCGGTTTTCGTAGACACCATGATGATCTGTACCACCACAGCCTTCATTATTTTGCTTTCCCAGCCCTACTGGGATCCCAACCGTGACGAAGAATTGAAGGGTGCGGCCCTGACCAGTGCCTCCCTGGTGCACACCCTGGGTTCAGGACAGGTAACCGAGACCATCGTCGCCATCCTCATCATGATCATGATGATTGCCTTCGGCTACACCACTCTGTTGGGCAACTATGCCTATGCCGAATCCAACTGGGCCTTTATCTTCGGTACCCACAGTTCCAACACCGTCTTGAGGGTAATCGCGATCTGCTCCACCGCCATCGGCGCGATCTTGCCCCTGGTGGTGGTCTGGTCCATCTCGGACTGGTCCTTCACCCTGATGGCGGTGGTGAACCTGGGCGCTGTGTTGCTGTTGGGCAAGTGGGCAGTAGGAGCCTTGAAAGACTACGAAGCCCAGCGCAAGCAAGGCATCGAAGCCCCCGAGTTCTGCTCTGTCGATAACCCGCACCTACCCGGTGAACTGCCCACCGAAGTGTGGCAAGTCCCCGGTGGCTGGGACGAATCCTGGGCCGAGGCCAAACGAGCCTGACAGCGCTGCAAAAGTTGAGCCGCAACCAAGATTGGTTGCGGCTCAACTTTTTCTAGGCACTTTGCGCTGCGACCCCGGCGATTTGGGGCAACTGACTCAGAGTACTTTTTCCAAGAAACTAATCAGGCGCGGGCTGCTGGGATTATCAAAGAGCTCCTGGGAAGGCTTGTCTTCGCCGATGCGGCCGTCATCGAGGAAGATGGTGCGGTCTGAAACTTCGCGGGCGAAACGCATCTCGTGAGTAACCACGATCATCGTCATGCCTTCTTCTGCCAGGTCCTGCATAACTTTCAGCACCTCGCCAATCATCTCCGGGTCCAGAGCCGAAGTGGGTTCGTCAAAGAGCATCACTTCAGGTTCCATCATCAAGGAACGCACGATAGCGACGCGCTGTTTCTGTCCCCCCTGATAACTCGTGGGGATAGGCTTTTTCTCGCCCTTTCAGTCCCACCCGCGCCAACAACTTTTCGGCTTGTACCTCGGCCTCTGTTGGATCCATGCCCTTGATAGTGGTGGGAGCCATAGTCAGGTTTCGGATCACGTTCATGTTATTGAACAGATTGAACTGCTGGAACACCATCCCGATTTTTTGGCGGTGTTCATTGATGTTCACACCTTTCCCCAGCAAATCCACACCGTCGAAAATCAGTTTGCCCGAAGTAGGTTGCTCCAACAGGTTCAAGCACCGCAGGAAAGTTGACTTACCAGAACCCGAGGGCCCAATAATCGAGACCAGTTCTCCGCGGCGAAACTGGGTGGTGATGCCCTTCACCACCTTGGTTTTCCCGAAATCCTTGCACAAATCCACCACCTGAAGGAAAACCTCTCCACCTCGCGGTGTTTCGTCTAACGTACTACTCACTGCATTCATCTTTCACTCACTTCCCCGAGTCCGTAACCTGGGCCGGATGCTTCTCTCCAGATTCGTACTTCAGCTTCTTTTCGGTGAAGTTCACCAGGCGACCAAAGGTGAAAGTCAAGATGAAGTAGATAATCAGGGCGATGCCCAAGCCGGGAAGAGTCTTGTATGTCACGGCGATTACATCGTTAGTGCGGAACATCAAGTCGCCGATGCCGATAACCGAAACGATGGAGGATTCCTTGATGACGGTAATGAACTCGTTGCCCAGGGCGGGCAGAATGTTGCGGATAGCCTGGGGCAGCACCACGATGCGCATGGTTTGGATATTCGTCAAGCCGATTGAACGCGCCGCCTCGGCCTGGCCTTTATCCACAGCCTGGATTCCGGCGCGCACCACCTCGGAAACATAGGCCGCCGAGTTCAGGCTCATCGCCACGATGCCAGCGGCAAAGCGCGAGAAATCGGGGATGAAGGAGACCTCGGGGAAGACGATGCCCACCGCGGGCAGACCGTAGAAGATGAACATGAGCTGCACCAGCAAGGGGGTGCCGCGGAAGAACTCGACAAAGGCATTGGCGGGCCAGCGCAGGATCTTCCACGGTGTCATGCGCATCCAGGTCAGCAAGGTACCCAAGATGAAGCCGAAGATCACCCCGAAAAACGCGATGATGAGGGTGGCGCGGACCCCGTCGACGAAGAAAGGCCAGTATTTCACCACGAGCTCCCACATGGTGAGGATAAAGCCCTGAGCTCCGTGCAATATTTCCATCACATCCCTCCTGGCAGCATAGCGGTGTACGAGGAAGGAATCCCCGTGCACCGCCTGGCTGTATGTACTCTTACTGGCCCAGACCCAAAGACTTGGCCTGCTTTACCGCCTGGGCATAGGCCTTATCCCACGATCCATCGGAAACAAAGGCGTCCACGGACTTGTTCACCGCGTCGACCAAACCGGAGTTGCCCTTCTTGATAACAACTGCCTTGCCCACTTTCGCGGCCTCGGAAGTGAAGGTGAAGTTCGCGGCAGCCAGTTTGCCACAGGAACCGGAAATCATGCTCTGGCCACGGAGGCATCCGCCACCAGACCGGCAATGTTGCCGTTTTGCACTTCGAGGGCCAAAGCCGGGAACTTATCCAGCTCGAACAGGGTGGATTTGGTCAGTTCCTTGGTGATCAAGTTGGACTGAATGGAGCCTTTCTGGGCGCCGACTTTCAGGCCGGACAGGGCATCCACCGAGGTGTACTTGTCTTTGTTCTGTGCGTCCACCACCAGCATCTGCTCGGACTTATCGTAGATATTCGAGAAATCAACTTCCTTGGCGCGTTCGGGGGTATTCGAGAAAGCCGCGATACCCATATCGACCTGACCGGACTGCACGGCGGGGATGATGCCATCGAACTTCATATCCACCACTTCCAGCTTTACGCCCAAGTCATCGGCGATTTTCTGTGCCAAGGCGATGTCGGCACCCACAATCTTGGCGTCCGCATCCTTGAATTCATAAGGCGCATACTGAGCTTCGGTACCGACCTTCAGCACGCCGGCAGACTTAATCTTGTCCTCTCCGTGGTTACCGCTGTCCTCGTTGCCGTCTGCTTTCGCACCGCCTCCACAGGCGCTCAGCAGCGACAGCGCGGCCAGTCCAGCTCCCAGCTTTACCCACAGGTTCTTTTTCATGGTTCCTCTTTCTTTGTGTTTATTGGATTATTCAGATTCAGTTTTCGGTTGTCGAGGTCCGGTTTTCGATTGTCGAGGTCCGGTCCTTGTTTTTCGTGTTTCGGTTTCGGGTTACAGTGGCGGCGAGCGCGGGGCGGCCGGTGACCATAACCCTAGATTCGCAGTCGCTCCAGTCGGTCGCAGGCTTCAACGAGTTTAGGTTGCTCTACCGTGCACGCCAGGCGCACATGCCCCGCCGTGTGGCTTCCGAAGGCTTCTCCGGGGGAAACCAGCACGTGGGCCCGGTGCAACAGCAATTCGCGCACTTCCCCGCCGCTGAGGGGCGCTGCGGTAAAGCGCGGGAACAGATAGAAAGTTCCGCTGGGTCGCACCAGTTCAAAGTGTTGCATCGCCGCCAGGCGATCGGCCACGTAGTTCAGGCGTCTGCCAAACTCGGCCACGTATTTCTGGCGCAGCTGACGGCGCATCCGCAAGGCATGCAGGGCGGCGCGCTGTGAAACTGAAGTCGCGGCGTATTCCAAAGAGTCGCTGATACGGCTCATCGCGGCAATGATCTGTGGAGGCGCCACGGCAAATCCGATGCGCCACCCTGTCATCATGTAGTTCTTGGAAAAAGAGTTCAAGGTAACGGTACGCGAGGCCATTCCCTCTAGGCTAGAGAAGGGAATCAGAGGTCGTGTGGGGTCGAAAACCAGGTCGGTATAGATTTCGTCAGCAATCACCACCAGATCGTGCGCTTGGGCTATCTGCGCCACTACTTCCAGAGACTCCCTACTCCAAGTCACTCCGGTGGGATTGACGGGATTATTGACGATCACAGCCTTGGTTCGTGGGGTAATCGCGGCTTCCAGTGCCTGGGCATCGACTTCGTAGCCGGCGCAGGCACTCAAGGCGACCTCTGTGGTCACTCCGCCCGCCAGGTAAATCTGTTGGGTATAAATCGGGAAGTAGGGTGAAAACACCACGACTTCCTCTCCCGGATTCAGCAGCGCCATCAGGGTTTGCGCCATCCCCAGCGCCGAAGAAGGCGTAACCAGCACCTGTTGCGCACTGATTTTCAGCCCGTAGTCCTGGGCCCAGAAATCCACAATCTCGGCGATGAGTTCCGGGTCTCCCTGTGGCACTCCGTAGTGAGTATAGCCGCGATGCGCATCCTGCATAGCCGCGTCTATCACCGCGGAATCGGTGGTGAAGTCTGGATCGCCAATCGACAGGTCGATAATGTCCTCGTATGTATTCAGGGCTTCGAGGTCCAGTGCGAAAGTGCTACCTTGAGCCCACTTGTCGGCGATATAGGACATTTCTCCACCTTCCACAGTTATAAATAAATATAACATCAAATGTAAAATGACAATTTTGCTCCCAGTCGAGGGGTGCAGCCAACAAGGTGCGGAGCCTAAAACAACGGTACCCCCAGGGAGAACCGGGGGTACCGTTTGCGGCTGTCAGGCTTACTTACCCTTGAGGAAGGCCTTGCCCAGCTGGCGGTTCATAAAGGAGATAGTCTCCAGGGGAACCTGCTTAGGGCAGACCCGGGCGCATTCGCCGATATTCTGGCAAGGACCGAAACCTTCCGCGTCGTGCTGGTTGAGCATATTCACCACGCGGTCGAGATTCTCGGGCTTGCCCTGCGGCAGCAGACCCAGGTGAGTGATCTTGGCCGCGGTGAAAAGCATCGCCGAGCCGTTGGGACAAGCCGCAGCGCAAGCGCCGCAGCCGATGCAAGCCGCGGCCTCAAAGGCCCGGTCCGCATCCACCTTGGGTACCGGCACCGAGTGCGCTTCGGGGGCCGCCCCGGTATTCACCGAGATGTAGCCGCCGGCGCGGATGATGCGGTCATAGGACTCACGATTCACTACCAAGTCGCGCAGGATGGGGAAGCCTTTGGCTCGCCACGGCTCCACCGTGATGGTGTCGCCATCCTTGAAGGTACGCATATGCAGCTGGCACGTGGTGGTGCGGTCCTGGTGGGGGCCGTGGGGCACCCCGTTGATAACCACGCCACACATACCGCAGATACCTTCGCGGCAGTCGGAATCGAATGCGACTGGTTCCTCTCCGGCAGCGAAGAGCTGCTCGTTGAGGATGTCCAGCATCTCCAAGAATGAAGCATCCTCGGAGACTTCACGCAGATGATATTCATGCAGAGCACCCTTTTCTTCGGGGCCCTTTTGACGCCATACTCGTAATGTAATGTTCACTTGTAACTCCGCTGCTTCAACTGGATATCTTTGTAGATCAGGTCTTCCTTGTGCAGGATGGGTGCAGCCGAGGGATCCCCGCCGTACTCCCAAGCACCTACATAGAGGAAGTTTTCATCATCACGCTTGGCCTCGCCCTCTTCCGTCTGGGATTCCGCGCGGAAGTGACCACCACAGGACTCCTTGCGGTGCAAAGCGTCGATACACATCAACTCGCCCAGCTCCAGGAAGTCAGCCACGCGGCAGGCTTTCTCAAGAGACTGGTTCAGTTCATCAGCCCGCCCGGGGATGCGCACATCCTTCCAGAACTCCTCGCGCAGCTTGCGGATAGATTCGATGGCTTCACGCAGGCCCTCGTCGGTACGTTCCATACCGCACTTTTCCCACATGATGGAGCCCAGTTCCTTGTGGAAGGAATCCACCGAACGTGAACCGTTGATATTCATCAAACGCTCCACCTTCGAATTGACTCGCTCCAGGGCTTCTAGGACCTCGGGGTCTTCCTCGGTCATGGCGGGCATGGCTCCGTGGGAGAGGTAATCCGAGATGGTGGCGGGCAATACGAAGTAGCCGTCGGACAGACCCTGCATCAAGGCCGAGGCACCCAAGCGGTTCGCGCCGTGATCAGAGAAGTTCGCTTCGCCGCTGACGTAGAGGCCCTGGATATTGCTCATCAGGTCGTAATCCACCCACAAGCCACCCATGGTGTAGTGAACTGCCGGATAGATACGCATCGGGACTTCGTAGGGGTTGTCCCCGGTAATGCGCTCGTACATATCGAAGAGGTTGCCGTACTTAGCGGAAACCTGGGCCTTACCCATGCGCTCGATGGCTTCTTTGAAGTCCAAGTACACGCCGCGGGCTACGCCACCAATTTCGGGACCTACGCCGCGACCCTCGTCACACATATTCTTGGCCTGGCGCGAAGCGATATCGCGCGGTACCAAGTTACCGAAGGAGGGGTAGATGCGCTCCAAGTAGTAGTCGCGATCTTCTTCGGGAATATCTCGCGGATCCTTCTTGCAGTCCTCGGCCTTCTTCGGCACCCAGATACGACCGTCGTTACGTAGGGACTCGGACATCAGAGTCAGCTTGGACTGGAAGGAGCCGTGCTGGGGAATACAGGTCGGGTGAATCTGGGTGTAGCAGGGGTTACCGAAGTAGGCCCCGTGCTTGTAGGCCTTCCACGCAGCCGAGACATTACAGCCCATGGCGTTAGTGGAGAGGAAGAAGACGTTGCCGTAACCTCCCGAAGCCAAAACCACGGCGTCAGCCAACCAGGTCTCGATCTTGCCGTTAGACAAATCGCGGGTCACGATGCCGCGGGCACGTCCGTCCTTGATGATTAGGTCCATCATCTCGTGACGCTGGTGCGGCACTACGGTTCCCGCCTTGATCTGGCGGCTCAGGGCCTGGTAGGCACCGATCAGCAGCTGCTGCCCGGTCTGGCCACGCGCATAGAAAGTACGCGCTACCTGCACACCGCCGAAAGAGCGGTTATCCAGCAGACCGCCGTATTCGCGGGCGAATGGCACGCCCTGGGCGACGCACTGGTCAATGATGTTCGCGCTGACTTCCGCCAGGCGGTACACGTTGTTTTCGCGGGCGCGGTAGTCCCCGCCCTTTACCGTGTCGTAGAACAAGCGGTACACCGAGTCATTGTCGTTGCGGTATCCCTTAGCGGCGTTGATGCCACCCTGGGCGGCAATCGAGTGGGCCCGGCGTGCCGAGTCCTGGTAATAGAACACATCTACGTGGTATCCCAGCTCGCCCAGCGAAGCCGCACCTGCGCCACCTGCCAGGCCGGAACCCACTACGATAACTTTCAGCTTACGGCGGTTGGTGGGGTTCACCAGGCCGCCACGGAACTTCCGGGTTTCCCAACGCTTGTCGATCGGGACATCCATCGGTGCCTTGGTATCGGCGATCTTTTCGCCAATCTTGTAGTAACCGTCAATCAGTTCAGTCATTTTTCTTTCCCTTCTTGGCCTCTAGAGCACCGGTGCGGGAACCGCGCCAGCCAAGATACAAAGCGGCGGAATCAAGAACATGATGAAGATCCCCAGACCCACCAAACCGGAAATCACCTGGGTGACTGTCTGGGTGTTCTTGCGCAGCCAGCCGATGGTTTGCAGTGCCGACCACACGCCGTGCGCCACGTGCAGAGCCACGGCCCCAACGAAGATGGCGTAAGCCAGAACCATCCACCAGTTAGAGAAGGAAACATACATCATGGCGTAGGGGTTTCCTTCGGTTATGGTCATCACGGCCTGGGAGGCATCGCTAACCACGCTACCCGAACTATTGATCATGACTTCGTGGGTGGCGTAGGCTGCCGGGTCACCGATCTTCGCCGAACGCACCGTGAAGTGCAGAAGGTGGAAAACTGCGAACAGCCCGATGATGATGCCACCCCAACGCATGGTGCGTGCAGCATAGGCCGTGGCCAGAGACTTCTTCATCGCGTAGCGCGAACCCCGAGCCACCCCGGCGCGGTGCCACAGGTGGAATGCCGAACCCATATGCAGCAAAATCAGCACCAGCAGCCCGATTCGCAAGATCCACAGCAATCCTTGATAGGGCAAGATGGGCATCATGAAGGTGCGCAGATGTAGCGCGTAGTCATTGTAGACAGACTGTCCGGAAAGATATTTCAAGTTTCCGTACGAGTGAAGAATCAAGAACAGCACAAAAAACAGGCCCGAAAAAGCCATGACCAGTTTCATGATGACAGAGGTCTTGATTGCCTTGTTATCAGTAGTAAGTGTTGTATTAGCCACGTATCGAGGTTAGTGGATTTTTCACCGCGATTGTTTCAAAACTTTCCCGTGCCTGTCCCAACCCGCCTTCTGGGCGATATTTTCCCCGAATTCTCGGGCTTCCCCTGGCATCCGCCACCCGGCAACCCCAGGGGAAGAAGACGAAATTTTCCCGGAATTACCGCCTCTTTACGAAACACCGCACTTATCTAAACCCTCTCCCAGCTTTCAGATACCTCCGGGTGCGGCTCTGGGCCCGACTTCGTGGGCGCCCCGACCGGACCCGCAAATCGAAACCCCAGATTCGCATAGAGTCCCTTCGCAGCCAGATTCCCGGTTTGAACTTCCAGTCGCACCCCTGTGAAACCCACGATTTGGGCACTGGCCAAGGCCCGCTCCAGCATTTCTGTGGCCATACCGCGACGCCGCCACGGCGCCGTCACCGCCAGGCTCGACAAATCCAGCCAGTTAGAAACCGCAGCTTGCCACACGCTCCAAGCCACCAGGCCCCGACCCGGAAATTCACACAGCCACACCGTGTTTTGCGAATCCGCCAGGCACCACTGCAGGTAGTCGCGGCTCCATTCTTTTCCGGGGAAGCACGCGGTTTCCGCCGCCATCAATGGGTCGAGGTCCGCCGGGGTGGCCGCGCGGTAAAGCGCGGTGGGTAGTCGGGTACTGCCCGGGTCGAGGTCGGCCAAAGCGCGGCGAAAAAGTTGCGTTTTCGCCGGGGCGCGTTCAATCACGCGTTTTCTTTTCCTGAATATCGGGACGGCGCAGATACTGGGGTTCGGTTCCCAGACCCAGCTGTTGCAAATCAGTTTCTGTTTTGTCGGCAACGGTTTGCACCAGCTGCTGTGCGGTGATTTGCGAAAGTCCCGCCAATCTCAGAGCCTGACACACCATCGCCCCCGCGACTTGGGCTTGCATCTCTAGGGGAGCCTGCGCCTGCCACGGCGAATCTATCTGGGTGGCCCCATTACCGGTCACCAGTACCTCTTCGGAGTCAAAGCCGGGCCACCGGGCGCAATCTTGGGCCAAAACATCACCGTATTGACCGGCCTGCCCCACCCAATCCGCGGCGCGACGCTCCAGGCACATCACCAGGGAATCCCCGTCTTCCTCACAGCGGACCTCGAAAGGGGCACCATAAACTTCCCGCCTTCTGGCATCGGTGAGCGACACCACCCAAGTGGGCAGTTCGGGAACAAAGAAGGCCCCGGCCTGGGCCAAAAGCTCCAGTTCATCGACCCCGAAAACCGGCACCCCCCAAGCCATCGCCAAAGTCCGGGCGGTGACCAAACCCACGCGCAGACCGGTAAAAGGAGCGGGACCACGCGAGACGACCACAAAATCTGGCCGGGCGTCCTCGACCCCAGATTCCCCACCTCGCACTTGGTCCACCAACGCACTTAGTTCCTCGACCTGGGACCGAGAGTCACTTGCTTCGGCCACAGTAGCTTCGCCGGCTTGAGTATCGACCCAGGCCACGGCGGTGTTTGCACAGGTGTTTATATAGAGATAGCGCATCTTCAATCCTATCTTTCGACGTCCAGAGTGGGAATGGCCGAAGTTTTTCGGCGGGGGCGGAACAATGATCAACTCGTTATCCGGCAGGGGCTGAACCTGGGATTCCCCTGGTTATGAGCCCGAGAACTGAGCCACGCCACCGCCAGGGAAACCCCCGCCACCAGTATCGCCGCCCCGATAAGTCCCCACAGCAATCCCCCGGAAGTGGCGTCATCGCTGACCTCAGGCGTGGGAGTAGGGGTGGCTTCGGATACGCCCCACCAGGACTGCACGGCCTCGCACATCGCCGAAAGCGTGACCGGACCGCTGATACGAGCCTTGGCAGCGTTACTCAGGGCACTGACATTGCCTTTGGGAAACCGCGAACCACGCGTCCACCACCGGGTCATAGACCAAAACCGGCAGGGGCTGTTGGTTTGCCGCCGGAGACTTAATGGAAGTCATGTCTTTCGCCGGGATTCCGGCGTTGGTGGCGGTTCTCAATTCGCGCAAGAAGCGAGCCACCTCGGGCAGCAGATACACCGCCCCGGCCTGTTCCAGTTTCACCGCCACATTCGAGTTCTTCGGTTCGGTAATGCCTGATTCCGCGCTGGGAGAGGGAGAAGTCGAGGTTGTGGCGGAGGTGGGGCTGCGCGGTGCCAACTTTTTGGCGTTGCTGGGTAGCGGGCGCGGATAGAGGTTCTTTTGGTAGGGAGTGTAGGTCACCACCCCCACGTCGTTGCCTTCGAAAGAGGCCCGCGCGGCCCACATCAGAATGCCAGTCAGGGCCGTATCCGCGGTGAAAACCCCCGAGATGTACTGGTTCGACCAGGTATAAACCTGTATTGCATCGTCCAAAACCACGCGGGAGTCGGCGTTTTTCGCTGGGGGTGCCCGGCAGATATTCTTTGAGCGACTGGGCCAGTTCGGTGCCTTTCGTGGTGAACCATTCCGCCGCCTGGGTGGGGGTGACGCTTTCCGGGGCGAGGACGGGGGTGGGGTCGGTGGCGAGGGCTGCGGTGGGGAGCGTGAAACCAGCGGTCAGGCAAGCTAAAACTGCCGCTATCCCCCAACGCGCTGCGCGCCACCTAAAGCCTCATGGTTTTCACCACGAATCTTCCTGTTCCCGGCACAATGCTTCCCATTGTGTGACCAGAGATTCCAGGTTCCATTCACCTTTCAAGGCCTGTATCTGAATCTGCGTCGGGGCCTCACCCACCGGATCCTCACCTGGGTTCTGTGCCGAATCCGGCGCGGGGGCCTGGCGCTCAAGTCGCAGCAACAGCACGTGTTCCGAAAGATATTCCACCAGGTCCTCGCCCCACTCCACCACCACCACGTGTTCGCTAAGCGCGGTTCCAGGTCCAGGGCCTCGATATCCTCCACCCCGCCCAGACGATAGGCATCGACGTGAACCATTCCCGGGGCGAGGTCCGGGGTAGGGCTTTCGTGGGTGCGGGCGATGATGAAGGTGGGTGAGGTCACCCTTTGCGATACTCGCAGGCCCGCACCGATTCCCTGGGTGAGAGTAGTTTTCCCCGCTCCCAGGGGGCCGCTGAGCACCACCAGGTCTCCGGCGTGCAGGTGTTTAGCCAAAGCGCGCCCCAGGCAGCGCGTGGCGTGGGCGCTAGGGCAGCGAAACTCGAGTTCCTTCATGATTTTTGCCCCAAATACACTCGCGGCGTCATGGCGTCCACCGCCGTGAGGACTTCATAAGAAATCGTGGAGCTGGCGCGGGCCAGTTCATCCGCCGTGGGTACCGGGTCAAAATCCGGCGCCAGTTCGGGTACCAGACCATCTTTGGTTTGCCGCATAGAGGGGACCGGACGGGAACTATCCCCGAAAATCACCGCTAAATCCCCCGCGGGAAACCGGCGGTTTGATTGGCATACCATCCGCACCTAGAGCCGGACCCATATCTACGATGATCTGATCCATGGGGACGCGTCCCACCACAGTCCCCAGGTGACCGCCGACCCAGACCCGCGCCTGGTTCATGCAGTGACGCAGAATCCCGTCAGCATAGCCAATCGGCAGCAGCGCCAACCAGGTGTCTACCGCGGCGCTCCATTCTCCACCGTAGGACACCTTGGCGCCGGTGGAAACTTTCTTGATCTGCACGACTTCGGTTTCCAGCTGCATCACCGGGCGTAATCCCAGCTGCGCCGAAGACGCCAGTGCGGGGTTGGGAGACAAACCGTAGCCTCCGATTCCTACCCGCACCAAGTTATAGTGACTCTCGGGGTACCACAGAATCGCTCCGGTGGCCGCGATGTGGCGAATACGCGGATCGAGAGTGGCTTCTTGGGCTATCCCGATGGCTTGCTCAAAGTTCGCCAACTGCTGCTTGGTGAAGGCCTCGGCCTCCTCGGTGGGTTCATCGGCGCGCGCCATATGCGACCAGATCCCGTTGACCTCTATCAATCCCGAGCGTTCACGTTTACGCGCCAACTGGCACAGCGTCACGAAATCCTCCAGCACCGAACCGCCGCGAGACAGGCCGGTATCCACCTGCAGATGCACCCGGGCGCGCAAACCCACCTCGTCCGCCGCATGGGATACCTGGTCCAGCTGGTCTGGATTCGACACCGAAAGGTCAATCTCTGCCCCGATGACATTCGCCAGGTTGGTGGAGGGCCCATAGAGCCAACTCAAGATACGTGGCCGGCGTGAAGTCGGCAGTTCCTGGCGGGTTTCCTGATAGAGCCGCGAACGCATCATCGCCGAGGTCGGGGTATTCGCAAAGTGGTCGCGTGGCACCCCCAACTTGTCCAGATAGCGGCGCAAAGCAAAAGCTTCGGCGGTTTTCGCTACCCCCAACCATTCGGTTCCCGCCTGCAGCGCCGCCAGGGAAATCGGCCCGATGCCGTGCCCGTAGGCATTCGCCTTGACTACGGCCATCTGTTGGGATTCCGGGGCATAGCTGCGCATCTGTCGCAGATTGTGCCGATAGGCCTCCAAGTCGATTACCGCACGGATAGGCCATTCGACTTCCGGGTTCTTGCGTGACATCACTTTCCTTTACTCTCGATTCAGTCTAAGTTTGCCATTTTCCGCGCCACCGGGCCATCTGCGCAGCTCAGTCAGGACGGGAGCCAGGGCCGAAACCAGGTTGGTGGCGGCGGGGGTGGGGTGGAGGTGGTGGCGGCGTACCTTCCAGCCTGGGCATGCACCCACGCCCCTACCGCCGCCGCCATAGCCACAGCCTTACCATCCCAGCTAGGCGTGGTAGTGCTGGCCAGCAGATGCCCGATAATCCCGGCCAAGACATCTCCGCTGCCGGCAGTGGCCAAAAGCAGCAGTTCCGTGTGTCATCGTCAGGGGCAGTCCCTGGGGTGGGGCAATCACGGTGGTGTCCCCTTTCAACAATACGGTAGCCCCGGTTTCCGCGGCGAGGGTGGTGGCCCAATGCAGGGGTTCAGCTTCAATTTCGGCCCTGGTTACGCGGTATCCCAGTCGTTGTGCCAAGGCGCACGCCTCCCCGGCGTGAGGGGTGAGTAGACAGCTTGCGTCGGTCGCGATGTCGTTTTTCACCAGTTCGAGGACGCCCGCATCGAGTACCACCGGCTCACCTTTTCGCCGCCCCCACCAAGTTTCCAGCATCTTTTCACGGTGGCTATCCCGGCCCGGGTCCAGTCCCGGCCCAATCACCAAGGCCTGGGTCTGGCCGGGACGCAGCACTGCTTCGGGAACCGCGGCCATGACACGCGGATGCATGTCTGCAGGCCCCAGATAGCGCATAAAAGCACTACCGGCTCCTCTGGCCGCGGTGCTGACCAAGATTCCCGCGCCGGGATAGGTCGCGCTTCCGGCACAAACCCCCAGCACTCCGCGGCTGTATTTGTGGCTGTGGTGCACGGGCCAGGGCCAATACTGAGCGACATCGGCGGCCTCGATTTGTCCCAGCAGGGGGGTCATCTCTGCGGTAGGTAAGGCAAAATCATGCACTTCGATACGCCCGCAAAGCTCGGCCCCTTTCGCAACCAGCATTCCTGCTTTCGGCGCTCCCATAGTGAGGGTCAAGTCCGCTGGCAGCACCTGGCTTGCCTCTCCCGTCTCCAGATTCAGGCCCGAGGGATTATCGCAAGCCACCACCAGCGGTGGCGCCAAGCTTTCCAAGATTTGCCTCCGCAGGGCCTGGACTAGGCCCGCGGCGGGTTCACGCAAAGGTGGCTTGGCTCCGATTCCGGTGATGGCATCGATAATTTCCACCGGCTGCCACTGACGGATTTTGGTTAGAGCTTGGTCCACATCAAATCGGTTTTCTGCCCCGGTCGAAGTCGCTCTTGCAAGGAAGGGTGGTGAGGTGGGGGTGAGGTGTTGCTTTGTCTGTGCGGAGTTTTCTAGAACCGGCCAGAACCTGACGTGGGCGGCACTCGCCGCGGCGCGGGCCCTTTCGTGCAAGCGGCCAGTCAGGGGCAACACCGTCACTGGATAGCCGCGCTTGGCCAGGTAGGCCGCCGCGTAGAGGCCGTCTCCGCCGTTGTTACCCGCCCCGGCCAGTACCAAGATGCGGCGCTGGCGCACGGGTAGAACCTGGAACTTCGCCCCGGTCACAGCGGAAATCTTGCCGTTGAGTAAACGGTGAGTGTGCAGCTGCAGGGCATAGGCCGCGTCGCGCATCAGGGCATCGGCCCCGCGATGCGCATCGGCTTGCCTCACCAGGGGAGCTTCTATCCGAGAGATGTCTGCAGGGGAGTATCCGAGAATCACCCTTTTACCTTAGGCCAAAGCCCGCCCGCGAACACGCAAACCGGCGTTTCAATGCGCGACTCGCCCTCTGCCCGCACCGCGAACCTCGACCCGACCCCCAAAAACCGCACCGCGAACCTCGACCTGGTAAAGCCCCACCCCCGCCGATACGTCAAAGCGGGCGGACTTGCTTTAGGCTGTTAGGGCGTGGAAAACGAATTCCCCTACAGCGCCGCCATGCGCCAGGTCCTCGCCCCGGTACCGCCCCCAGCGCGACCCGCCTACCGCGACACCCCCAAACCCCGTCACAGTTCGCGCGTTTCACCCGCGAACAGTGGAACTCGCTGTCTGACCAGACCCCCCTGCCGCTGACGCAAAGCGAAGTCGAACACCTACGCGGGCTGGGCGACCCGATTGACTTAGCCGAAGTTGACGCGATTTATCGCCCGCTGACCGCCCTGCTGCAGCTCTATGCCGCGGCGAACACGAATCTGCGCGCACATCGCGAGGAGTTCCTGGGCGAAGCCCACCACTCGCCCACTCCGTTTGTCATCGGCGTGGCGGGCTCGGTCGCCGTGGGGAAATCCTCGGTGTCTCGGCTGCTGCGCGTCTTAATGTCGCGCTGGCCGCGTACCCCTCGCGTGGACCTGGTCACCACCGACGGTTTCCTCTATCCCAACGCCGAGCTGGAACGGCGCGGCATCATGCACCGCAAAGGATTCCCGGAATCCTATGACCGGCGTGCCCTGCTGGATTTCCTCACCCAGGTGAAATCGGGGGTCGAAGAAGTACGCGCCCCCATGTATTCCCACGTCAGCTACGATATTTTGCCCGACCAGTGGCAGACCGTGCTGCGTCCCGATGTTTTGATTCTGGAAGGGCTCAATGTTTTAGCCCCGCCGCGGCTGGTCTGTGAGCCGGGAGGCTCCACCCTGGCAGTTTCGGATTTCTTTGACTTTTCGATCTATCTCGATGCGAATCCCACCGACGTCGAAGAGTGGTATGTGTCGCGCTATCACCAGCTGCGTCAAACTGCTTTCCGTTCCCCGAATTCATATTTCCGAGAGATTGCTTCGTGGCCGCGCGAACAGGCCGAAGCACACGCCCGCCAGATTTGGCGCGACGTCAACCTGGTGAATCTGGTAGAGAATGTGGCTCCGACGCGGACTCGTGCGACTCTGATTTTGGAAAGGATACAGATCACCGCATCCATCAGCTCTATCTGCGTCGCATCTAAGCCCCGGTCGAGGGCGGTTCCGCGGTGGAGTCGGGGGTGGCGTCTTGTGGTTCCCCGGTCGAGGTAGGCTCCTGGTCTTGCACCGTGGCGGCGGTTTCGGGGGTGGAAGTTGGAGGTTCCCAGTACTTGCGTTGAATCAGATTTACGATGCGGTCCAAGACCAGACTCATCAAGAGTCCTCCGATAATGCCGACACCTACCGCCAAGAGGGAGTGCAGGTGACCCACGACTTTGCCTGAAACCATGCCGATTAACAGTCCGTAACCGACCCAGCAGATCACGGCGGCGATGTCGGTGCGCGCAAAGCGTTTCCACCCGAAATTCGTAGCTCCGGCACAGGCGTTCACCGCGATGCGTCCCGCCGGGATGAAACGGGCACAGAAGATGAAGGAGGTACCGCGCCGCCGCAGGGTGTGTGCGGCGAGGTCATAGATTTTCCGGCCCTTGCCGCGGTTCAAGAAAGCTATCTTTTCGATGGGGATTTTAGTTCCCAGCCAGTAAGTAAAGGGAGTCACCCAAAATACCTCCCGCCACGGCAAAGAGGAACACCAGCGGCAGCGGTACCACTTCTGCGGCGGGTTGCGAGAAAGACCAACTGCTCAGACCGATAATCAAGGATTCGCTGGGGAGCGGTGGAATGATGGCGTCGATGAAGCAAAAGAACATCAGCGCCGGCAACACCAGATAGGAGCCCGCAATCGAGCGAATCCAGCCGGTGATTTCGTGCAGCAGCAGAGGCTCGGGGGGCGGAGGTACAGGGGTTGGACTCGCTTCTGTCAGGGCGGTGAGATGCGCCAGTTGCGAGCCAGAAAGGCTAAAATCAGTGCCGTGCGTCAAGATAGTTATGGCCACATCGGCAATGGTTTGCATAAATAAAACCTACCCCATTCATTCCTCAGACTCTAATCATAGAGGGGTCGCCCACCCGGTGAAACCCCATCCCACCTGCAAAGTTGCAAAACTATTTTTGGGCCCGGGCGCGTTTTACTCTACCGTGACGGATTTCGCCAGGTTGCGCGGCTGGTCCACATCCAGACCCAAGGCCTGCGCCATGCGCAATGCAAAGAGTTGCAGGGTAATCACATCCACCAGCGGTCTATACAGGGTCGGCGATGCCGGCACCCGCCACACCACGTCAGCGAAGGCATTGACACTTTCGTCGCCGTCCTCGGCAATTACCAGAGTCAAGGCTCCGCGCGCCCGGACTTCCTCGATATTGGAAACCACTTTGCGGTGCAGCTCCGGGCGACGCGGGGTGGGGACGATGATGACCACGGGCTGTCCCGGCTCCACCAGAGCGATGGGGCCGTGCTTCAGTCCCCCGCCGCGAATCCCTCGGCGTGCAGATAGGCGATTTCCTTTAGTTTCAAGGCACCTTCCATCGCCACGGGGTACCCTACGTGACGTCCCAGGAATATCACCGACTTGATTGCCTCCAGGTTCTCGACTCCCAGGTGCGAGGCATAGCGATCCAGCACGGTTTGCATCCGTGCGGGCATCTGCTGCAATTTCTCGAGGTAGTCCGCGATTTCATCGGCGTACTTGTTGCCGCGTACCTGAGCCAGGTACAGGCCCAGCAGATAGCAAGCCGAAATCTGGGCGGTAAAAGCCTTGGTGGAAGCTACGGCGATTTCCGGGCCGGCGTGGGTCAACAGCACCGCGTCGGCCTCGCGCGAAATGGTCGAACCGGGAGTGTTCACCACCGCCAAGACACGCGCACCTTGTTCCCGGGCGTGACGAATCGCCATGATGGTGTCCATGGTTTCCCCGACTGGGAAATCGCCACCACCAGGGTGCGCACCGAAACCACCGGGTCTCGGTAGCGGAATTCGTGGGCCAGTTCAACTTCGCAAGGGATGCGACACCAGTGTTCGATGGCGTAGCGCGCCACCTGTCCGGCGTAGGCCGCCGTGCCGCAAGCCACGATAATCACCGAGTCAATCCCGCGCAAAATATCGGTGGTAATGCGCAGTTCATCCAAAGTCAAGGCCCCATTCGCATCCAAGCGATCGTCCAGGGTTTGGGCCACGGCCCGGGGCTGTTCGCGGATTTCTTTCTCCATAAAGGTAGAAAAGCCTTCTTTCGTGACCCGATCCGTGGCGAAATCCACTTCGAAGGCGCGTTTAGCTTCGGCCGGGTTCACGGGGAAAACCTGGGTTGCGCGAGTGTGCAGAATCTGGTTACCGGACTGGTCCAGCACCAGCACCCCAGTCGGGGTCACCACCACGACTTCGTCTTGCCCGATTTCCAGGGCTTGCTTGGTGCGCGAGGCGAAAGCTAAGACATCGGAACCCAGATAGTTGCCTTCCTCCGACAACCCCACCACCAGCGGCGAGGAACGCCTGGCGGCGACAATGACTCCCGGGCAGTCCTGGTGCAGTGCCAAAAGTGTAAAGGAGCCTTCCAAGTCCCGCGTCACCCGCAGCATGGAACGCACCAGTCGGCTGAGGTTTTCGGGTTGGGGGTTATCCGGGTCGAGGTCCGCCACGGTAAAGCCCTGTGGAGTCAGCTTGGTGTCGGCGGGGGCCGGTTCGGTCAAAAAGGCCCGCTCCAGCAGATGTGCCACCACTTCGGTATCGGTTTCGCTGATGGTGTTGATGCCTTGCTGCTTGAGATGGAGACGATATCCCTCGGCGTTTTCGACAATGCCGTTGTGAATCAAGGCCAGTTTTCCGTCATAAGACAGGTGTGGGTGGGCATTTGCGCGGGTTACTCCCCCGTGGGTGGCCCAGCGGGTGTGACCGATCGCGGTAGTAGCTTGGGGAAGGGGTTGTTCTTCGAGGCTCGCCAAAAGACCCGATAGCTTGCCAACTTCTTTACGCCAGGCGATTTCAGGATGTGGGGAGGTAGCGTCCAACACCGCGATGCCGGCCGAATCGTATCCGCGATACTCCAGGCGCGACAGCCCTTCCAACACGGTTTCCTCGGCGGTTTTTCCGGCCTTGGGCAGTACCGCGCCTACGATTCCACACATTTGCGATCCTTCCTTTCTCGAGGACGCCGGGTTGCGCCACAGACGCGATCACGGCCCGGATTCGCCCCGATTTTTTGTCCTAGAGCGACAACAGTTCTTTGACTCGATCGGCCAAGATGCCGGCCTCGGCATCGGCCTGTTCTTGGGTGGCGGCCTCTATCATGACGCGAATCAATGGTTCAGTACCCGAAGCGCGCAGCAGCACCCGACCGGTAGACCCCAAACGAGACTCTACTTCCCTCACGGTTTCCAACAGTGCGGGGTCATCGCTGCGGCTCTTGTCCACCCCGGCGACATTAATCAGGGTTTGGGGCAGTTTCGAGATTCCCGCCACCAGTTCGGATAGCGGCGCGCGGTGTTTCGCCACGGTGGCCGCAATCTGCAATGCGGTCAAGATCCCGTCGCCGGTGGTCGCATAACGCGCATTGATCAGGTGCCCCGACTGTTCCCCGCCCAAAACATAGCCATAGGCACGCATCTCTTCCAAGACATAGCGGTCCCCCACCGCGGTGGTGGCGACCTTGATTCCCGCGGCCTCCATCCCCAGGCGCAGGCCCAGATTCGACATCACCGTAACCACCAGGGTGTCGTGAGTGAGGACACCTTGTTGTTTCATGTCAATAGCCAGCATCCCCATGACTTGGTCGCCGTCCACCAGATTTCCCGCCGCGTCCACAGCCAGGCAGCGATCCGCGTCCCCGTCGAAGCCACCCCGAAATCGGCCTGGGCGGCCACCACCATGGATTGCAGTTGTTCGGGGTGGGTAGAGCCACAGTTCAAGTTGATGTTTCGCCCATCCGGGGAGGCGTTGATTACGATGACGTCAGCACCAGCTTCGCGCAGGGCACGCGGACCGATTTCCCGAAGCGGCACCATTGGCGCAATCCACCACAATGCGCAGTCCGTGCAGTGAAACCGGCACCGTGTTGACCAGGTGGTTTACATAGGCATCATCCGCAGCGCGCCCATCGGCCACCACGGAGCCAACCCCGGCACCCAGGGGGCGTTCCCAGTGTGACCCCATCATGGCTTGGATCCGGTCTTCCATCTCGTCGGGAAGTTTATAGCCGCCGCGGGCAAAGAACTTGATGCCGTTATCCTGCATGGGATTGTGGCTGGCACTGATAACCACACCCAGTTCAATGTCTTGGGACTCGGTCAGATAGGCCACACCCGGGGTAGGAATCACTCCGACTCGAGTCACATCCATCCCCGCGCTGGCCAGGCCCGCTGCAATGGCGTGGTCCAGGAACTGTCCCGAGATGCGGGTGTCACGTCCGATAATGGCCCGGGGTTTGGGGGGTTCCTCGGGAATGAGTTGCGGGCGGCGTACCCCGGTGCGAGACTCTACCATCGCGGCTTCGCGTTGTTCGCGCAGCAAATCCTTCACTATCGGCATCGCGCCGGTGGCCATGATGCGTTCTTCTACTACCAGCCGGGCGGCTGCCACCCCCAGGTCCAGTGCCAGCTCGGCCGTAATGTCTTCATTCGCCAAGCCGCGCACCCCGTCAGTGCCGAACAAACGCTCACCCATGAGTTCTCCCTTAAACTTGATTGGATTTTTTCTCAGTTTAAAACACTGGTGGGGTTCGACCTAACCGAACCCCACCAGAGGAAAGAATACCGCAAGCCTTAGCGCTTCGAGTACTGCGGAGCGCGACGAGCTTTCTTCAGACCGGCCTTCTTGCGTTCGACCGCACGGGCATCGCGGGTCAAGAATCCGGCCTTCTTCAGGGCACCACGATTAGCTTCGCGGTCGATTTCGTTGAGCGCACGGGCAATACCCAGGCGCAAGGCACCGGCCTGGCCAGAGATACCGCCACCGTCGATGCGGGCCTTGACGTCGAAACGACCGTTCAGATCCAGCAGCACGAAAGGCGCCATAACCAGTTGCTGGTGCAGCTTGTTCGGGAAGTATTCTTCCAATGAACGACCATTGATGGTCCAAGCTCCACTACCGGGAACCAGACGGACACGGGCTACGGCTTCCTTACGGCGCCCCAGACCCATGCCGTTATCAATGCGAGAGTTTCCACGTCCGGGCTGATCCTTGGGCGTGGGAGTCTCTGTGGTGTATTCGCTGGGGATTTCCTCCAGCTCTTCGATTTCTTCGGTGGTCTTCGCCACGATTCTCCTTGAGATTCCTAACAGACGCGATTACTGCGCGACTTGGGTCAGTTCAAAGACCTGCGGGTTCTGTCCGGCGTGGGGATGATCCGGGCCGGCGTAAACCTTCAGCTTTGCAATTTGGGTAGCAGCCAGGCGGTTGTGGGGCAACATGCCTTTGACTGCCTTTTCGATGATCCGGGTGGGGTTGGTTTCACGCAACTCCGCATAGGACCGAGCTCGCAGACCGCCCGGGAAACCCGAGTGGTGGTAAGCCATTTTGTCATTCCATTTATTGCCGGTCAGCACGACCTTTTCCGCATTGATTACGATGACGTAGTCCCCGCCATCGAAGTTGGGAGCGAAGGTCGGCTTGTGCTTGCCGCGCAGCAAAGTGGCCACCTGGGACGCCAAACGCCCCAACACGACGCCCTCGGCGTCAATCACGTGCCACTTTACTTCGACATCACCGGGCTTGGGTGAATACGTACGCACTTTTGCCTTCAATTCTCTAGTTTTCAACCTGACACTTTTGTGCCCGGGAAAGTTTGGCGGTTCACAGGGTTTCGCAGCGGTATCAGCGGGAAAACGCGAACCCAGCTGTGGACACACAACCGTTACATCCTACCTACCAGGCCCTCATCAGTCAAAACGACTAAATACCGACCCTCGCCGCCACCCGAGAACCGGACCTCGACCCGGACCTCGACCCGGACCGAAAACCGAACCTTGCCGGACTAATCCGCGTCGGGACCATCGTCTTTCAACTTCGAATACTTCATCTTGTACACGGCCCGCATCAAGGCACCGTCCACCAGCGGGATCGCCTTCGCTCCAGAAACTTGCGCCACACAGGCAGCCAGGGCATTTTTGTAGGCCACCTGTCGCGTCGCTTCGGCCTCGTCGAGGTCCGCGCCCAGGAAGTACACCGTCTTGCGCCCGAAAACCAGATTAGCTCCCAGCCCCTTCCCAACCCTAAGCCCAATCAGCTGCGAGAAGTCATCCAGATAGGCGCGCAACCCCCCGGAAAGAAACCGCGCCAGCAAAGGATCGTCATCCCCGATGATGGCTCCGGCTTCCTCGCGGTGCATAAACAGATGCAGAATCTGGGGCGGCAAGTCAAAGTCGTCTCGCTCGAAGCGACGCACCAGGGTGCTAGAAACGGGGTGTACCCCGGTCAGCTCCGCGAAGCGCTCGCGGCACAGCTGTTCCAGATCCAGCGCCAAAGAGACCAGTTCGGCGCCGTCAGTCCCGAACAGCACTGCCCCGTGGCCCTGCATCAGCACTGCGCGCGCCCCGGTTTCCCTGATGGTCACCCCAACGCAACGGGCCAACTTCTTGGTGGAAGGCAAACCGTAGCGAGAAATCGGCAGCACTTTCGCGCCCACCCGTGCGGCCAGCTCGGGAGGCAGCGGCAGGTCGTGCCCGCACAGCGACATCGCCGAAGCGAAAGGCTGGTGGGTGTGAATCACGAAGTGGGCATCTTTGCGCTGCCGATAGATTTCGCGATGCACCCCGCGTTCCCCGCTGGGTTTGAGTGCGCCTCGGTAGTTTCCGTTGAAGTCCACCTCGACGAGGTCCCCCGCAGTCATTTCTTCGTAGTCGCGTCCCGAAGGGGTGATGAGGTAGCTGTGGGGGCCCAAACGGCGCGATAGGTTGCCCCAAGTGCGCGCCACCAAACCGTGAGCCACCAAGAGTCGCGCCGTGTCGATGAGGATTTCGCCTAAGTTGGGTGAGAGCTCCTTCATCCTTTCTTCACGACCTTGTCGAAAACTCGGTCGAAACGTTCCAGGGCCTGGTCAATCAGCTGCGGGGTGTAGGCCGCCGAGGTATAGAGTCTGGATCCGGCCAAAGTAATCAGCCCCTCGGCGGTGTAGGCCGCGCCCATGTACTCCATCTCTTTCTTGCGCTTCGAGGTCTCTTTGAGTACCGCGGGGATGGTCCAGGGCTTGGACCAGTCAATGGAAAAGTGCAGCGTCCCCACGGTTTCCAGGTGGCACACCGATCCCTGGTTCCACGTCACAAAAGGAAGGCGATGACGGTCAATCAGGACCTGGAGTCCGTCTACCAAACGATCCCCCATCTGACCGGCGTATTCGCAGGCCTGGGTATCGATGATGCGCTTGATGGCGTGGTATCCCGCCACGCAGCTGATGGGAGTGGCGGCCATGGTTCCACCAATCAGGGCTTTCTTTACTCCCGAGGCCTGCAGGCCGGCCGAGAGGTACTTCATGTATTCGCTCTTTCCGCCCAGTCCGCCCGCACCGGGATACCCCCCGGCGATGACTTTTCCGAAAACCGTCAAATCAGAGTCAATGTGGAACAGACCCGAAACCCCGCGGTCCGAAATGCGGAAAGCCGTAACGACTTCGTCGAAAATCAACAGGGCCCCGTAGGCGTGGGCCAACTTCTCTACGCCTTTGAGGAAAGTGCGGTCAATGGGCCAGGTGCCAGATTCGGGCCCGATAGGTTCGATCATCACCGCGGCGGTTCCTCCGCGCAGTTTATTCAGTCGCAGTTTGCGTTCCAGATCATGGAGGTCTCCGGGGCGGAACTCTTGGGTATAGCGGAACATCGAAAGGGGAACTCCGTGGGCTTGGGTGAACTTGGAGCCGGGGATGCGAATCCCGTAACCCAGCTGATCCGACCAGCCGTGATAGGCCCCGCCCATCTTCAGCACGTGCTTGTGCTTGGTGGCCAGGCGCGCCACGCGGATGGCCGCCATACAGGCCTCGGTCCCCGATCCCAGCATCCGAAACATCTCTACCGTGGGAACACGGGAGGCAATCAGGTCTGCCAGGCGGTATTCGTATTCGTGGAACAATCCCGTCGAGGGGCCGCCGTCTTGCAGCAGCGCAATGACCTCTTCGCGCACCTCAGGGGGGTTGGAGCCCAACACGGTGGGGCCCCCGGCTTGCAAGAAATCAAAGTAGACATTGCCGTCAATATCCGTCAGCTCGTGTCCGCGCGCCTTAGTGATGACCAGCGGGAAGGGATAGTTGAACGCCAGGTTGTGCTGCACTCCCCCGGGAATGCGCTGCTGGGCTTGCTCAATCATCGCCTTGGACTGGGCGCATTTTTTTCTCGAAGTAGTTATTTTTATAGTCCCGCAGCGCTGAATCGCTGATGGAGTAGATAGGCTTGGTGATGAGGCTATCGAGTTTTTGGTTGATAGCTCGGGTGCTCGGTTGATTGATTCGCATGTCTGGTCCTCCGCATCGAGTAAACAGCAACAGTACTAGTATATAACTTTTGAACGAAAGAATGCGCAGATGTACCTTCTTGCATATGATTTTGGCACTTCCGGGGTCAAGACCTGCCTGTATAAGGCCGAAGACGAACTGGAACTGGTGGCGAGCGCCCTGGAAACCTATGAACTGCGGATTCTGCCCGGTGGCGGGGCGGAACAAGACCCGCAACAGTGGTGGTCCGCCCTGGTCGAGGCCACCGCCCAGTTGCGTTCCCGGTTTCCTGCGGAAATGGACCGGGTCGAGGGCCTCAGCTTCTGTTCCCAGATGCAAGCCGTGGTTTTGGTGGGTGCGGATGGTCGCCATCTGCGGCCCGCGATGAGTTATATGGACCAACGCGCCACCGAACAAAAGCAACGCGGCCTGCAAAGCGGAGTGAAGATTCAAGGTATGAATCTGGGCAAGGTCTTGACTTCTCTGTACCGCACCGGAGCGGTCAGCGCCTCGGTGAAGATCCCATGTGGAAGTACCTCTGGGTCCGCGATAACGAACCCCAAGTCTTTGCCCAGGTACGGTATTGGCTGGACGTAAAGGAATACCTGATCGGGCGCATGACCGGGCGCTACATCATGACTCGCGATTCCGCCTTCGCCGCTCTCTTGCTGGATATACGTTCCCCCCAACCTCGCTGGGCCACGAAACTGGCCCGCTCCTTCGGGGTGAATCCCGAGCATCTACCCGAAATCATCGTCTCGACGCAGGCGGTGGGAACCCTGCTGCCCGAGGTCGCTAAAGAACTCGGATTGCCGACCACAACTGTGGTCTATGCCGGGGGCGGAGACGCCTCCCTCATCGGGGTGGGAGCGGGAGCCTGCGCCGAAGGTGACACCCATGTCTACTGGGGTACCTCGGGCTGGGTCTCGACCGTCAGCTCTAAGCGCCACGTCGACATCAATCACATGATCGCTACGGTTGACGGAGCCGACCCGGGAAAATACAACTACTTTGCGGAACTGGAAACCGCGGGGAAGTGCTTCGAGTGGGTGCGCGACCACCTGGCGGCAGACTCCATCAAGATGTATCTGGAACACCGGCCCGTCACCGAGGACCCCGAAACGCGCTACACCTCGCTGTACGCCTATATGTCCGAGGGTGCTTTCCCGCGCCCAACCCGGTTCGGGGGGTGTCATCTTCACGCCTTGGCTGCACGGCAACCGTTGCCCCTTCGAGGACGCCAATGCACGCGCCATGTTCTTTGGGCTCACCTTGGAAACAGGGAAAACCGAGATGCTGCGCGCGGTGATTGAAGGAGTATGTTTCCACCTGCGGTGGTTCCTGGAAACCGCAGATCGCAAGGTACCCAGCAGCCCGGTGCTGCGCTTCGTGGGTGGCGGAGCCCTGTCCAATGTCACTTCCCAGATTCTGGCTGATGTCACCGGCAGGCCGGTTGAAACCACCCCCGACCCCCAAGACGTGGGATCCATCGGGGCGGCACTGTTGGTGCTGGTCGGAGCGGGCCGGGAAACCAGTATCCCCCAAGCAGCACGGCGTTTCGTAAAGATTGCACACCGTTATGAGCCTCAATCCGAAAACCGCCAAGTCTATGACCGCATGTACCAGGTGTTCAAAGGTCTCTATCCTGCCAACCGCAAAGCCTTTGCTTCGCTGGCGCAACCGGGGCGCTGAACCGCCCTACGCGAAGGCGCGGTGCCTTATGAAACCACAGAGTTCACCTCGGTTCTGGACCTTGGACTAGGCCTCGATGGCTTCGGTGAACCACCGAGTCAGCGTGGTGGGGTGGGTAATCGCAGTACCTACGCAGGCCGCAAAGGCCCCCATGCGCATGACTTTCGCCAAGTCTTGGGGATGGTGCAACCGCCCCTCTACCACCACGGGTGCACTGACCGCGTCCAGTACCTCCTCGATGAAGGCGAAATCTGGGCCGACGGTTTTCTCTCTGGCGTGTTCATAGCCGGGAGTATAACCCGCCAAAGTAGTGCCGATCAGATCCGCTCCCGCCGCTTGGGCAGCCACGGCGTCGGGCAGGGAGGCGCAATCAGCCATCACCGCCACCCCAGGGAATTCCCTATGTACCGTTTCGAGGGCGTCGGCAAAGCTTTCCCCGCCCAGTCGCCTTCGCAGCGTGGCATCTATGGCGACGATATTTGCCCCGGCTCCCGCCACCGCCCGGGCGTGAGCTGCGCAAGGCGTGATGTAGACCCCCTCGTGGCCGTACTTGATCAAGCCGATTACGGGAACCTCTACGGCCTGGCGGGTCGCGGTGATATCGCTCACTCCCTGTACCCGCACTGCCGCGGCTCCCCCGGCTACTACCGACTGCGCCATGGCCGCGGTGATTTCCGCCCGTCGCAGCGGCTCGCCGGGATAGGCCTGGCAAGACACAATCAGTTTGCCGCGAAGTGGCGCCAGCAGCTCTTGGATTTCTGCATTCATTGTGGTTTACCTCCTAAGTCAGGGACAACAAAGCCATTCGGGCCGCCCCGATGATCGCCGAGCTGGATTCCAGCTGGGGTTTTAAAGCAAAAGGCACCTCGCGCACCAGATCCATCAGGCCCAAAGCATAGCCCTCTCGCAAGGGATCCCACCACAGGGAACCGGCATTGGCTAATCCCCCACCCACGATTACGATTTCGGGATCCAGGCTGTTGACCAGCCCCGACAGGACTTGACCCAGCACCCGCCCCGAATCACGGTAGACCGCGGCAGCCAGCGCATCGTCTCCCTCGGAATAAAAGTACGCCAAGGCCCGGGACTCGAGTTCCCTGGCCCTCCTACCTGCGGGGAACCTCCCCGCTCCAGGTACCACTCGTACAATCCCGGTCCGGAAGCAAAAGATTCCAGGTGCGCCTCGGGCCGCCCGCAGCTGCAGCGACGCCGGGTGGTGGCGTTGACCGGGATGTGACCGAAGTGACCGCCGAGGCCGTGTACCCCGCGCCACACCCCGCCCTCGACCAGGCGCGACACCAAAGCACCACCCACGCCGGTACCACAGGCCACCATCAAAACCGATTCGGCCCCCTCGACCTGCCCCCATCCAGAACTCTCCCAGGGCGTGGGCGTGGACATCGTTGATAACACGTACCGGCAGTCCGGTGGCCGCCTCGACGAGGTCCGCCAGGGGCGTACCGGCCCACCCTGGGATGGCGTCGGTGGCAGAAACGATACTGCGCCCCTCCACGTCCACCACCCCAGCCGAGCCGATACCGATGGCGCTGGCCTGGCCCGAGGTGGCGCGAATCTGGCCCACCAAGTCGATGACGGCCTGGGCCACGGCGCGACCTCCGTTAGCCGAGGGGGTGTCTACCCGAAACCTTTGTCCGGGCTGTCCCTGAGGCGAAACTAAAGCTCCGGCGATCTTGGTGCCGCCCAGGTCGATGCCGATAACTGGGACCGTCATCACAGCATCCCGACTTCTGTCAGGACAGCGGCAACCGCCTTGACGTTTTCACCCTCCAGGGCCACCACCGGCTCTGGCATGGTGTTGGACTCGATTACCCCCAGCAACTGTAGAGCGGTTTTAAAGGCCCCTACCCCGGCGCCGAAACCTTGCACCCCCGCGCACCACGGTGGTGATGTTCATCAACTTCGCCAGTCGGTCTTGTTCGCGGCGCACGCTTTCCCAATCTCCGCGCTGATAGGCCTCCCACTGGCGGACATAGCCGGCCGGCTCCACATTCGCCAGACCCGGCACCGCGCCGTCGGCCCCCGACAGATATGCCCCGTCCACCACTACTTCGTGACCGGTCAGTAAAGTCAGGGGCGAACCCGCCTCGCGGTTAGCCAAAGCCAGTCGGCGGAAGAAAACATCATCACCCGAAGAATCCTTGATTCCGGCCAGTGCTCCGGCCTGCCCCAGTCGCAAAACCATCTGGGCATCCAGCTTGGTGTGCACGCAAACCGGCAGGTCATAGGCAAAGAGTGGTACCGGGGACAGCTCGCCCAGCAGGCTGAAGTGGCGCTCTACCTCGGCGGGGCCGCCCAGGGCATAGAAGGGCGCCGTAGCCACCACCGCGTCAGCCCCCAGATCCACGGCCCGCTTCAGGTGTTCGGCCACGCGCCAGGTCTCGGTATCGATGCAACCCACCACGATAGGGACCCGCCCTGCCACGATTTCTGTGGCGGCTCGAATGATTTCTTCGCGGCGGCTATCCGTAGAAAAACACCACTTCAGAGGTGGAACCCAGGACGAAAAGTCCATGCACCCCCGCGTCTAACATGCGGTTTATCAAGACCTCGTAGGAATCGCGATCGAAACTGTGGTCTTCGCGCAACGGTGTCACCACCGGCGGCACTATGCCGCGAATTTTCTCAGTCATTTTCACTCCCAGTTACTTGTGCTAGTGCTACTTTTCGGTTTTCAGCTAAAGACATCTGCAGGGCTTGGGCCACAGCGATGGATCTGGTGGCTGCCGTCCCGTCTATCAGTGAGGCAAAACGAGTCGGCAGTTCTATTCCATCCAACAGGTCGATAAAATACCGCAACTCGATTTCCATTATGGTGCGCAGCCACCGGGGCGGCACATCCGTCGGCGCGCCGTATTCGACCCCGCCCCCACCCGCCGAGGCGGCATAGCTACGGCGTCTATCGGCATCCTCGTCGGGGTCACTGTGCAAGCAAAAGCGCTTCGTCCCAAAAAGGTTGCGCAACTCGACCCCGACTTCTTGGAGGTCTATGTGGATATAGCCGCTCTCGCCTTGAATGGTGACGTAATGCTCGGGACGTCGCATCGCCGAACCCCACTCGCACAGCGCCACCGCACCACTACCGTCCTCGACCCGGCCAAACTCCAGGCTGGCAACCAAAACATCGTCCTCGTCACCACAACCCGCACCGCGATGGGAAAAATTCCCTCCCACCATCGACACCGTATGGGGGCTACCCAGAATCGACAGCACCAGGTCGAGTTCGTGAATGTGGTGAAACAGATGCCCCCCAGACAATTCGCCGCGCTTTTTCCACGAAACCGCGCCTGTACTGGGTTCCTCCCAGCCGTTGCGCGCGCTATGCACCATCACGACCCGGCCGATTTCACCGTCAGCAATCAGGTCCTGGGCGCGCCTCACCCCGTGCATGAACTGCATCACGTGCCCCGCCATGAATCTGGTCCCGGCCTGGTTGGCGGCTTCCACCATCTGGTAGCACTGCTGGTAGCTCAGGGCGATGGGTTTCTCGCAAAACACGTGGATGCCTCGGCGCGAGGCCTGAAGGGATGCCTGGTAGTGGGCGTGATTCGGACTGGCAATAATCACCGCGTCCAAACCCGAATCCAACAGTTCACGCAACGAACCGTGAACCCTGACCCCCAGTTCCTCGCCCAGGGCCTGGGCGTATTCGACCGAGTAAATCCCACACAGCTTCGCGCCCTCCAGGCGCTGCATTATCCGCCCCAGTTCTGCCCCGAAGTACCCGGCACCCACCAGGCCGCAGCGATGCGTCATCACTGGTCCTTTCCGTAGGCGCTTAGATCCGGGTGCAGCAGGGATGGCGCGGCCCCCAAGAGGGTGCGGGTATAGGGGTGCTTCGGGTTGGCCAGCAGTTCGCGGGCCTCGCCCTGTTCGACAACCTTGCCGCCGTTCATCACCGCGATGCGGTCCGACACATAGCGAACGGTTTGAATGTCGTGGGAAATAAAGACCATCGCCAGGCCCAGTTCCTGCTTCAGATCCGTCAAGAGGTTCAGAATCTGGGCCCGCACGGAAACGTCCAGGGCCGAAGTCGGTTCGTCGGCGATGATGGCGTTAGGCTGCAAAGACAGGGCGCGGGCAATCGCCACGCGTTGACGCTGCCCTCCCGAGAGCTGACCGGGCAGGGCCTCCATCACAGATGCCGGCAGCCCCACCATGTGAATCAGGTCGTTGATCCGGGCCAGACGTTCCTCTTTAGATCCAATCGAGTGCACCGCCAGGGGGTCCAGCAGCTGTTCACGCACCGGCATTCGAGCGTTCAAAGCCGTGGCCGGGTCTTGGAACACCACTGAAACGACCCTGCCGATCAGTTTGCGATAGTGGGCGCTGCGCTTGGTGACTTCGTCGCCTTGGAAAAATACCTTCCCCGCGGTGGGGGCTTGAAGCCCGCACATCACCTTGGCGGTGGTGGATTTCCCGCAGCCGGATTCCCCCACTAATCCCAGGGTCAGGCCGGGAACCAGCTGCATACTCACGCCTTGCACGGCCCGCACCAGGTGGGGTTTGAACAGCGAACCGGTGCGGGAACGGAAAGTTACCTCTACATCTTTCAGCTCGATAATCGGCTTCACTGGGCTACCTCCTGCGCGTTAGTGGCATAGAAGTGATAGGTGCCGGGTACTTGGGTCATCACCGGTGGTTGTTCCAGTCCGAGGTCGGGGTGCGAGGAACGCGGCGCGAAACGGTTTCCGGCGGGGAAGTCCCGGGGCGAGGGCACCGTTCCGGGGATCTGGTGCAGTCGCCCGGACCCGGATTCGATAGAGAGCACCGAGCCCAGCAAACCGCGGGTGTATTCGTGACGCGGGTCGGTCAGCAGTTCCTTGGTCGAGGCTTGCTCTACTACTTGTCCGGCGTACATAACGGTAATCGAGTGCGCGACTTCCGCCACCAGCGCCAGGTCGTGAGAAACAAAAACCATGGCGAATCCCAGTTTTTCGCGCAACTCGTTGAGCAGTTCGATGACTTGCTTTTGTACCGTCACGTCCAGCGCGGTGGTGGGTTCGTCGGCGATCACCAGTTTCGGGTCGCGCGTCAGCGCCATCGCGATGAGCACGCGTTGCCGCTGTCCCCCCGAAAGTTCGTGGGGATAGGATTCCAGGGTTCGTTTCGGGTCGAGGCCGACCAACTCCAGTAGTTCGGTAATGGAACGGGTGCCGCCGCGACGGGTGAGTTGCTTCATCTGGGTTTTGATGAGCATCGAGGGGTTGAGCGAAGACAGCGCGTCTTGATAGATCATCGCCATCTCGTGACCGCGCAGCGCACCATGCTGTTTGGGGGTCATCTCCAAGAGGTTCTTGCCCTGGTAGAGGATTTCTCCACTGATTTGGGCCTTTGGGTCAATCAGCCCCATGATAGCCAGCGAGGTGATGGACTTACCGCAGCCGGACTCCCCGACCAAACCCATGGTTTGTCCCGGCCGCACCGAGAAAGACACGTGGTCTACCACGTTTACCTCGCCGTGACGGGGGAACTTGATGCACAGGTCTTTGACCGCAAGCAGGGCGGGCCCCTCGCCCAGAGGCACGAAGCGGTCGGTGCGCTGTTCCTCAACTTCTTTGAGGGCTGCAAGGCGGCCTTCGAGGGATTCCTTCTGGGCGGCGTAGGCGGCTACCGGGTCAACCAAGAGGCGATCGGCTTCGCGTTCGGCCGAGGTTTGTTCGACCTTTGCCGGGGCGTTGGAAGGCGCGGCCACTAGGGCGTCGGTCAGACCTTCGGCCAGGATGTTCAGGCACAACACGGTGATCATGATGGCCAGACCGGGGAAGAGTGCCGGCCACCAGAAACCGGCGAGGACTCCTTGACGGGCCCCGGCGATGATGTTGCCCCACGAGGGGTCAGTTGGGGCACCCCGGCGTTGATGAAGGAGAGCGAGGCTTCGAAAACGATGGCATCGGCGACCAAAACGGTGGCGAAAACCAAAACCGGAGCCGCGCAGTTCCTGGCGACGTGCTTGATCAAGATCCACGGGATCCTGGCCCCGGAAACCACCACCGCAGAAACGTAGTCCTCGCCCCACTGGTCCAGGATATTGGCGCGCACCACGCGGGTGAGCTGGGGAATGTAGAGGAACCCGATGGTGATGATGATGACCGGCAGGGAGTTACCGAATACCGCCACGAAGACGGCAGCCAGGGCGATGCCGGGGAAAGACATGATGATGTCGAGGATGCGCATCACCACTTCGGAAACCCATTTATTCGAAACCGCCGCGATGGAACCCAAAATAGCGGCGCAAGCCAGGGCGAAGAGAGTGGCGCAGATACCGATGATGAGTGAGATGCGCGAACCGTAGATGATGCGCGAATACACATCGCGACCGATCAAGTCGGTGCCGAACCAGAATTCTCCATCGGGAGGACTGTCGGGCATAAAGGAAGTCAGGGGATCTTTGGTGGCAACCAGGGGCGCAAAGATGGCGGCCAGCACCACCAAGACCAGGGCAATTGCCGCCAGTTTCGGTCCGAGTTTCAAGGCGCGCCACCGGTTGAAGCGCAGACCCGGGCGTTCAAGTTTCTTGGTTAGTCCAGGTCGCATGTCACACCGTCCTGATTCGGGGGTTGATGAGGATGTAAAGCATATCCACCACGATGTTGATGATTACGAAGGCCAGGGCTACCACCAGGGTGACACCTTGGACCAAGTAGGGTTCGTTTTGTTGAATCCCTTCCAGGATGGCTTGGCCCATGCCGGGCAGTGCAAAGATTACTTCGATGATCACCGCCCCGCCCATCAGGTAGCCGATACGCAGCCCCAGAACCGTGACCGGGGTAATCAGGGCATTTCGCAGTACGTTTCGGGCCACCACCACGAATTTGGGCAAGCCCGCCCCCAGGGCGGTGCGTACATAGTCCTTGTCGAGTTCCTCAACCATGGAGGTGCGCACCACGCGAATCAGCGAGCCGGCGACGGGAACCCCCAAGGCGAAAGAAGGCATCAGCATACGCATCATGTAGGCGTTGGGATCATCGGAGAAGGCCGTGAGGGGACCCGCCGCGGGGAAGATATCGTTAGAGATGGTGAAGGCCTGAATCAGCAAAACCGCCAACCAGAAGGAAGGGGTGGCGACAAAAATGATGGAGACCACGCGGATAACTTGGTCCACCCAACGGTCCCGGTAAAAGTGCCGCCAATACCCCGAAGATCAGGGCGAAAACCACGGCGATGATTAAAGCCATAGAAGGTCAGTGAAATAGTGGTGGGGAAAGGCTTGACCGATACGGTCCGAAACCGGCAGTCGCTGGGAAGTGTAGGTTCCTAGGTCTGCGTGGAGCAGTCCCCACAGGAAACTGGCGTAGCGCACCAGTAGCGGTTGGTTGAGTCCGTATTCTTCACGGTACTTGTCCAGGGCTTCTTGCGAGGCCCCCTCTCCCAGCGCATTGTAGGCCGGGTCGATGGGAGAAAAGGACATGATAAAGAACACCAGGAAGGTGATTCCCAACACCATGATGGGCAGCGCCACCAGGCGTCTACCGATGAGTCGTATCAGGTTACCCACTGCGAATACCCCTTTGTATATAACTAGGTGAAGACGTGTTTCGGGGCTGGGGCTGAGCGAGCCCCAGCCCCGAAACACGTAGTATTGAGTTGTTACTTCGCGGCTACATCCAGGAAGGACAGGCCGGTCAGTGCGATGGGCTGATAGCCCTCCAACTTGGAATCATCCCAGGCACCCACTACCTTGCGGTGGAACAAGGGATAGAGCGGAACCTCTTCGGAGATGATGTCGAAGCAGTTGTTCCACAGTTCCTGCTGTTCTTTGCCAGTGGCGCGAACTGCCTTGTCCATTTCGGCGTGCAGGCGATTGTAGCCTTCAGAATCCTTCCACTGGGTACGCTTCTGGGTCCAATCATTGTCACCGTACCACCACGACATCAGCAAGTCGGGATCGTTGCCGAATACCGAGGGGTCACCGGGGGCCAGCACCACGTCGAAGGTGGGGTTGGGTACATCGGTTACGTTGGGGTACATGGCCGAGGACGCATCGGACTTGATGGTGGCGTTGATACCGACCGCCGCCAGGTCCTGCTGAATCAGCGGGGCCAGCTTGGTAATCCAGGAGTGGTCGGTGGTGTTCAAGGTGATGTCCAGGTTAGAAACCCCGGCCTCGGCCAGCAGAGACTTGGCCTTTTTGACATCCTTGGTGTAAACCATCTTGGCCTTGTGGTAGTTCGGGTGATTTTCCGGCAGGAAGGAGGTGATGGGAGTAGCCAAACCGCCCATAGCCTTTTCAATCAGCTGATTGGTGTCGACTGCATAGAGGATGGCTTGGCGAACCTTGGCGTTATCGAAGGGAGCCTTCTTGGTGTTAAACATTAAGAAAGCCAGACCGAAGGACTGCTTGGCCTCCAACTTGGCCTTGCTTTCCAAGGTCTTTTGGTTTACGGCGGGAACATTGTCAATCGCCATAACCGTGCCAGAGCTCATAGCGGTTACACGAGCGGTGTCATCCACCAAGATGTCCCAGTGCATCTTCGGGGTTTTGGCGGGGTGTTTGCCGTTGTAGTGGGGATTGGCCTCGAACTCGATGGCCTTGGACTTAACCGCCGAGGTCATGATGTAGGGGCCGGTGCCAATCGGCTTGGACTTCACGGACTCCAAATTCTGTGAGGCCGGCACCACCTTGATCAAGGAGATTCGCTCGGCAACCAGCGAGAAGGGGAACTTGGTCTTGATAGTTACGGTCTTGGCATCTTTCTTAGTGACGGATTCCAAGAAGTCCAGCATGGGCTTGTAGAAGCCTTCGATCGCGCGGGTGTAGGCAAATACCACGTCATCGGCGGTGACATCGGTACCGTCGGAGAACTTCGCGCCGTCACGCAAAGTGGCCTCGTAGGTCACGTCGTCAATCTGTTTGGGGAGTTCAGCGGCCAGGGCCGGCTCAACTTCGCGGGTAACCGGGCTCAACTCGGTCAGCCCTTCCACCGTGTGCCAGTTCGCCGAGGTCGCCACCGCGGATGTGGTGGTGGCCGGGTCATAGTTGTCGCCGTCGTAGCCGATGGCGGCGGTAATGGTGTCCGGTGCGGCCGCGTTGTCGGCAGCGTGCTTATCCGCCGATTTTGCGGTTCCGCCACCACAGGCGCTGAGTACCAAGGCAGCGCTCAAGCCGAGAGCTACCAAGGGAATGGATTTACGCATATGTATAACTCCTCTCTGAGTACATGTCAGACATCTTATGTCTGATACATCTAGATATTACCCCGCCCGGCCTATTTCCGCAAGGGTTTTACAGACTCGATTATCCCGTACTTTTCCCGGCCACAAACCGCAACTTCCCGGCGAAAACCTCGCCCCGTCCTCGCCGGGGGAAATTCATTCACCCAAAATGCGTTCGATGGGGGCATAGTGCCGCATCACGGCCTCGCGATAAGCCGCAACATCCCCCGCCTGCGCGGCTCGCAACATGTCCCCGTGAGCCTGGGCCGTTTGCTGCAAAGACTCGCGCGCCGCCGGGTCGATTCGCGGTGCCACTTCGGTGTGGATAGACCAAAAAGCCGTGATTAACTCGCGGATAATCTCGTTATTCACCAGGGAAAGCAAGCCGTCATGAAAGGCATAGTCCTCGGAGGAAAACTTTTGCCCCGCCTGGGCTTTAGTCACCATCTTTTCCACCAGAGACTCCAAGGTGGGATGCGAAGTGTCTTTGAGTTCAAAGCAAATCTTTTCCGCCACGCCCAGGTCCAGATAGCGACGTACTTTGACAATCTTGCGCAGCGTCTGCAAGTCATCTTGAGAATCCAACTGGGTGCGGAACACCAGGGCCTCCACCAGCGGAGACATCGACAAATCCCCCACGTAGGTTCCTTTGCCCTGGTGAATCTGCACAATATCCAAGGCCTCGAGGCGACGCAGAGCTTCGCGCACCGAGGAACGCGACACCCCCAACTCGGCGCACAACACCTGTTCGCCGGGAATCGCATCGCCCGGAGTCAGGTGATGACTCAGGATATAATATTTAATCTGGCTGACCACAATGTCTTTACGGTTCACCATATCAAGGTGCAGCGTCGCGAGTTTCGCCAACACCGGATATCCCTCCCTGAAGAATTTCGCCACTTGGTCTGACAGTATCTGTCAGACATCCTATAACTATCCCCTGAGGATTTCAGGCACTGGGCGCGGCCCAAGAAAACCCTTGCGAAGCGAATACGGTTCACAGACCGCGCCAAGAAGCGATATTTCACTGCCGAGCGGCGTAATCTCTAGCCTCGGCGCGCTCGGGTTTGTTGCTGGCGTTGCAGCAGCACGGCCGGGGTCATCTGGGGATAATCAACCCGCACCAGAGTCAAACCACCAGCTGGAGCCAAGGGTATCTGGGGCAGGCGGCGCCGCGACTCCAAGGCCTGGGCAATCCACTTTGGCTCGCGTTTACCCCTTCCCACCTCGGTTAGCGCCCCCACTATCAGGCGCACCATAGAATGACAAAAGGCATCGGCTCCCACCTCGACGAGGACCTCGCCACGGGTATTACGGCGAAGCTCCAGTTCGGTGAGGGTACGGATGGTGGTGGCGCCTTCACGGGGTTTCGCGAAACTTGCGAAATCGTGTTCCCCCAACAGGAATCGAGCCCCTTCGCGCATCTTTTCCAAATCCAGTTCCCCAGCCGGATGCCACCAAGTCATCAGGCGGCATCGCGGATCGCGCCGAGCCGCGCCATCCGCGATGCGGTACTGGTAGTGGCGACCCAAGGCGGAAAACCGCGCATCGAACTGGGCGGGCACCACCTGGGCCCGGTGTACATAGATAGAACCCAGGGCAGCGGCAGGATAGTTGGGCTTCTCTCCCAAATCGAGGTGCGGAACCTGGGGTTGATTACCCGAAAGCACCACCTGTAAAGCCGAATGTAGCCGCTGTAGAAAGTACCCCGAGTCCCCCCGTGCCAACCCCGAAAACGCACCCAAAGGAGCCTCGACCGGGGAAGCGCAATCCGCCGCAACCGACACCGCTTCCCCACCGTTATCCAAGTCCTCGCCCGTATTGGCAACCGCGGGCCTCGAAAGGGGAAGCGGGGGCCAATCGAAGTGCGCGACCTGGCCGATGGCATGGACGCCCGCGTCGGTTCGCCCCGCGACCGTCAACTGGACGGGGGCGCGAAGCACCAGGGCTAAAGCCGCCTGCAGCGCACCGGCGACGCTGGGCAGTCCCGGTTGCAGCGCCCAGCCGTGAAAAGGGCTGCCGTCATAGCTGAGATCTAAACGTATCCGCGTCATCGGCCTCTCCTTGTGTGTTTTCCTGCACGGGGGAACCGGCAATAAAAGGCCGCTGGTGAGGCCCTTGCCGAGACTATAGTCCCGGCCGAGTTAGCCTCACCAGCGGCGTAGTAATTTGCTTTTTGGCCTGGAGTTACTCGGCTTCCTTTTCGGTTTGGGCCGGGGCCTCACTGGCCTCAGGAGCTTCGGCGGTGGGCTGTGCAGCCTGTTCTTCAACCTCTTGCGCTGCCTTCTCTTCGGCCTTTTCCTCGGCCTTAGCCTCGGCCTTTGCGGCAGGCTTAGCAGCGGCCTTCTTCTTCTTTTCTACGGCTTCCAGCACCAAAGAAATCTCGGCCAAGGGAGCGTTGTCCCCCCGGCGGTTCCCCAGCTTCACAATCCGGGTGTAGCCGCCTTCGCGGGCTTCATCAATAGCCGGGGCGATCTCTTCGAACAGTTTGGCCACTACGGCCTTGTTGCGCAGACGGGCCAAAACGGTGCGGCGGGCGTGCAAATCTCCGCGACGTGCCTTGGTGATCAGTTTTTCGGCCAGAGGCTGGACGCGCTTGACGCGGGCCTCGGTGGTGGTCACCGAACCATTCTCGAACAGCGAGTTGGCCAGGTTGGACAGCATAATGCGCTCGTGAGCGGGGCTGCCACCCAGACGCGGTCCCTTCGTAGGCTTAGGCATTTCAGTTTCTCCTTATTTCTGTGAGTTTAGTGTCTTCTTTAGTCGCTGAACTGGGGAGTCTCGGTTTCTTCTACCGCAGGCATCGGCGAGTCCTTCAGACTCATCCCCATGCTGGCCAGCTTCTCTTTGATTTCGTCGATGGACTTGTGTCCGAAGTTGCGAATGTCCATCAGGTCGGCCTGGGAACGCGCCACCAAGTCACCCACGGTGTTGATGCCCTCGCGGGTCAGACAGTTCAGGGCACGCGAGGTCAGACTCAGGTCTTCCACCGGAATCGCCAGGTCCTCAGCCAAGCCGCATCAGAGCCGGTAGAAGCCAGTTCGATACCTTCCGCTTCGGTATTGAGGTCCCGGGCCAAGCCGAAGAGCTCCACCAAGGTTTTGCCCGCCGAAGCCATGGCATCGCGAGGAGAGATAGCTTTCTTGGTCTCTACATCTACAATCAGGCGGTCAAAGTCGGTGCGCTGTTCCACACGGGTAGCTTCGACGCGGTAGGTAACCTTCAGCACCGGAGAGTAGATGGAATCGATGGGAATCCGGCTAATCTCGGCATTGGGGTCGTTGTTCTGCTGGGCCGACACGTAGCCGCGGCCACGCTCTACCGTCAACTCGATCTCCAGTTTGCCGTCCTGGTTCAGGGTGGCAATGTGGTGTTCCGGGTTGTGGATAGTTACGCCCGCGGGAGGCATAATGTCACCCACGGTAACTTCGCCTTCCCCGGTTTTGCGCAGATACATCACCACGGGCTCGTCATTGTCCGAAGACAAGATGATTTCCTTGATGTTCAAGACGATCTGAGTGACGTCTTCTTTCACCCCGGGCAGGGTCGAGAATATTCGTGCAGCACCCCATCAATCTTGATGGAGGTCACCGCCGCCCCTGGAATCGAGGACAGCAGGGTACGACGCAGGGAGTTACCCAAGGTGTACCCGAAACCTGGTTCTAACGGCTCGATGGTGAATCGAGAACGCTGTTCGCTAATTTTTTCTTCAGTCAGCTTCGGTTGCGCTTGAATAAGCACTTTGTTTTCCTTTCCGGCATCCGCCACCACACCGGTTCAGGCTCCAGTTCCTTGGCGAAGGGATCTGAGTATTTTGAATAAAGATTACTTGGGGGAGGGACAGCCTCCTGTCCGTTTGTCTCCCCTCTAGCGAGGGCGTTATCAGACGCGACGACGCTTGGGCGGGCGGCAACCATTGTGTGCCTGAGGAGTCACATCCTGGATGGACCCGACTTCCAGACCAGCCGCCTGCAAGGAACGAATCGCGGTTTCCCGACCGGAACCGGGACCCTTGACGAAAACATCGACTCGCTTCATCCCGTGCTCCTGGGCCCGGCGAGCGGCGGCCTCGGCGGCCAGCTGCGCGGCGAAAGGAGTGGATTTACGCGAACCCTTGAAACCTACCTGCCCCGAAGAAGCCGAGGCGATAACCGCGCCGGTGGGATCGGTGATGGAGACAATGGTGTTGTTGAAGGTGGACTTGATGTAAGCGTTCCCTTCGGAAACATTCTTGCGCTCCTTACGGCGCATCTTGGTGCCAGCGGTTTTTGTAGCCATAACTGTTTACCTCCCCTTACTTCTTCTTACCGGCGACAGTGCGCTTGGGCCCCTTGCGGGTACGAGCATTCGTCTTGGTGCGCTGGCCGTGTACCGGCAATCCGCGACGGTGACGAATCCCTTGGTAACAGTTGATTTCGATCTTCAGACGAATATCCGCAGCAACTTCGCGTCGAAGGTCACCCTCGACTTTGTAATTTGCCTGAATGAAATCTCGCAGCGCAATCAAATCCTCTTCGGTCAAGTCCTTGACGCGGGTATCGGGGTTGATTCCGGTGGCTGCAAGAATCTCGTGAGAACGAGTGCGACCAATACCGTAAATATAGGTCAAAGCGACTTCCACACGCTTCTCGCGTGGAATATCGACACCAACAAGGCGTGCCATATATTTTCTCCTGTAATATTCGGAGGCGGTCACCAGTCCTCCACTTTCGTGGCCTCGGCCTCCGATACCGAGGGTCCCTGAGCTGAGTACTCAGCCTGCAGTTGGACCAGTGCTTGACCCGGTTTTGGGTCTGCGCCGCTACGCCGGGGACTCAGCCCTGACGCTGCTTGTGACGCGGGTTTTCGCAAATCACCATCACGCGACCGTGGCGACGAATCACCTTGCACTTGTCGCAGATGGGCTTGACACTGGGATTAACCTTCATCTCTTTCCTCCAGTCTTACCCGTAATTACTTGTAGCGGTAGACAATGCGACCGCGATCCAAGTCATAGGGGCTCAGTTCAACCACAACGCGGTCCTCGGGCAGGATACGAATGTAGTGTTGCCGCATTTTGCCCGAAATATGAGCCAAAACCATGTGATCATTCGCCAGCTGTACGCGGAACATCGCGTTGGGTAGGGCCTCTACAACAGTGCCTTCAATCTCGATGACTCCGTCTTTTTTCCCCATAGGGCAACCAAACCTCAGCTCTTGACTTGTTTTCACCAGTTTCCAGACAGTCTGGGACAGACAGTCCGAGGATATATCTTAACCCTAAATTGCCTGATTAGGCAAATCCAGGCCGCAGCTCCTAACGCAGCTCCTAACGCAGCTCCTAACGCAGCTCCTAACGCAGCCCCTAACGCAGCTGCTGCCGACGCAAACGTTGCCGCGTGGTTTCCAGGTTTCCGGCCAGCGCAGCAGTGCGCAGCCGGGCGGCGCGGGCTTGGCGTTGGGGATCGCGGGCATTAATCATAGAAGTACCGATCTGCCAACCGGCATAAACCAGCAGCAACTGCGCCACCAAAACTAAGGCAAAAGACTTGACGGCATCCCCGGTCCAGGAATAGATCTTGCCCACGAAGGGCAGCTTATACAGCAAGATTCCGCGAATCTCGTCCAGGGTGATTCCTGGCCTTTGGCTTGGTGAGGCGCCACGATATCCACCGTGAACTTCATGTCGTCCCCCACGCCGGACTTTGCCACCACGGTACCGACCTGGTACTGCACCTCTTTACCCAGCTGTACGGCGACCTCGTCACCTACCTCTAACTGTTGGGCACCTTTTTGCCGCAACTTCCCGAAAAACAACAGGTCCGAAGTAGTGTAGTTTGCGCTGGCCACCTGTCCCGGATAAGGCATCGCGACATAGCCTTGAGTGCGAGGCCACACCAGCACCACAATCAGCACCACGCCGATCGCGACCAAGATAATCCAGCCGGCCATGAATAAAATAGCATTCCTCAGGGGGTGCTCGGACTGCTTGTGTGCCAAAGCGATAATACGATCCGCAGCATCACTCACGTCTTGCTTCCCCCCTCCTTGAGCTCTATCTTGCAAAGACATTATATCTATCAACGCCCAGCTGTCAGCAGGATTAGGCTACCGCCCCAAAAGACGCTTCCAGAAAGGCTTCTTTACGCTTGCCGCGTCTTCTTCCTCGGTTTCGAAACCGATTTCCTCTACCGCCGGTTCCTCCGCAATAGGAGCTTCCGCATAGTCCTCGCGCATGGCCTCGGGGATATCGCCTTGTACCTGGGGGATCTGGATTCCGGGAGTTTGGAATTCGGGAGTCTGGTCAGGGACTTCCTCCTCGGCCGGTTCCGCGGTTTCCCGCTGCGGATCTTGCAGGTTTTCCTCTAGGGGCGAAGCATCCGGGGTGGCGACATCCAAGCCCGGTTCGGCGGTGGCCTCCTCAAAAGGCAGACGCTCCAAAGGCAGTTCAGTATCAGGCAAAACCTGGGTCGCGGCTGTCTCTTCCTCCACCGCCTCGCTTTGAGGTGCGCCGGCCACATAAACCTCGTTCTCGGTCTTTTCTCCGGGTTCCGAGGCAATCGCCTGAGAACCCGGCAACTCGTCGACTTCTTCAGCCGCGGTTTCGGCGGTAATCGGCTCCCACAGCGGGGAACTTTGGGTTTCTCCCAGGTCGAGGTCCGCCTGTTCCTGGGCAGCGAAATCTTGCGGTTCGGGGGCGGGTACGGGTGTCACCTGGTTTTCCTCGGTGCCTGCTTCGGTCCCCGGGGCTGTTTCTTCTTCGAAGAACTCTAAAGAATCGAGGTCCTGGGCGTGAGTCCCCAAATCAATATCTTCGAAAATCAATGATTTCTTCCACAGACGCATCGTAGTTTTCTTCGCTGCTGTCTTGGCTTTCCGGGGCGTTTACAAAGCTGGCATCCTCTATCGGAGCTGCCTGGGTTTCCTCGATCAAATCGGCAGGTTCAAAGGGCGCATCTTCTTGCGGTATCTGTGTCGGCAGTTCTGCTTGTGCTTCCTCGGCGGGCTCAATCTCGGGCAGTTCTTCGGCCAGGTCCTCGGCGGGCTCGACCTTGGGCAGTTCCTCTGCCAGCTCCGGGGCGTAATCCGTCTGCGGCATTTCTTCGGGCAAATCTTCAGTCAAGTAATCCGGCGAATCCAAAGCTAGCGGAACTACTTCGTCGATGTCTCCAACAAAGAGCTCATCGTCATTGCCTTCAGCTTCCAAAACCTGGTCGTCGTAGACACGCTCGGCGCTGAGGTCCTGCATCTCTTCCAGGGGCTCCAGTTCCTCCATTTCAGGAGCGGTTTCCGCGGCAAAATCAACCACCGGGGGCAGTTCTTCAATCTGCTCTTCGTGATAGACCTGGGTGGGATCGACGTCTCCGACGAACACTTCGTCGTCGTTGCCCGCGCTTTCCAGCACCTGGTCATCGTAAACCCTCTCGTTTACCAGGTCTTCTGCCTGGGCGAGGTCCGCGCTAAAGTCATCGCCTTCCGGTTGGGTTTGCTCGGGGTAGGTTGCAAAGTCATCCGCGGGTTGCGCCAAATCATGCTCTGCCTGATACGGCGTGTATTCCGGGGTGGAGAAATCTGGGGTTGGGGACTCATCCCCCACCTCTTGGCCGTGCATCGCCAGTTCTTCCAAGGCCGCTTCGGCGGGCAGCTCACTAGCGGTGGAACCAGACTGGTAGTATTCCGCGGCCTCAAGATGTCCATCCATATAGGGGACCTCGGTGAGTTCCTCCGTAGAAATGGCTTTAGCGAACTGGGTTTCGTCTTGGGGCTCCAATGGTTCAGCCACCGGTTCCAACCCGGGGGCCTCGGGGGTCTCTTCGGGTTGAACCGCGGCGTGAGCCTGCATCTGCGCGATGATACTCAAACCGGGGACCTGGGCGGCTTCCGGGTCATTCGCCAGCGGCAAGGGGCGTCGCGTGCCGGTTTCGAGAGCGGAAATGGCGCGATCAGCGATGGCCTTCCAGTCAAAACCGGCCTTCGCCAGCTCGGACTGTTCCACTTCGGGCAGAGGGGTATTGGGGACTTCCCGATCGGTGCGTGCCGCCGCGACATTCGTCGCCAGTTCATCCAAAGCTGGGGGACGGTTGGCAGTTGCGAAGGTAAGGCCACCCCGTTGGTCGTAATGTATCCCGGATTATGTGCCCGTACCTTAGCTCGCAGGCGCTCCACGTCTTCGCGGGCTTGTGCGGTCAGGGCGGGGGGACGCATCTCAGTGGGGTCCTCGAAGCGGGCGGAATACGCGGCCCCTGCAGAGAAACGAGGCGGAATCGAGGGATTAGTCACGAAACATTCTCCTTGCCAATAAGTGCCTTTTCGGCACACCTTCATCTATTCTATCCTAGGGGCGTAGACATACCTACCCGTACCACCGCCCCAGCACAGATTTCTTTTAGCCGCGTGGTGCCAAGGCGCGCGGCGACAGCCCGAAAGGTGCCAGACCCGCCCTGCCTCCATCCGCAGCAGTCAATACCCAGACCCCGCCGGGCAGCACCGCCACGGTGTGTTCAAAGTGAGCCGCCCGAGATCCGTCTGCACTCACCACGGTCCAGCCATCGGAAAGTTCCTTGATTTCAGCACTGCCCCGGGTCAACATCGGTTCTATCGCCAGGCACATCCCCGGCTTGACCCTGGGTCCTTTACCTCGCACTGAATAATTCAACACGTCAGGGGCTTGATGCATCGCCGTGCCGATACCGTGGCCGGTGTACTCCTCAACTATCCCGGCCTCCCAACCGAAACGCGCGGCGTCCTCGGCCACTACCTCCTCAATAGCGTCACCGATTTCATTGACGTGTTCGGCCTTCGCCAGGGCTGCGATTCCCGCCCACAGACTTCTTTCAGTGGTGGCTAAGAGTTGGAGGTCATCGTCGCTGGCGTGTTCTTCTCCGCCGCAGATCATAGAAAAAGCCGCATCCCCGTGCCACTGCCTGCCGCGGGAATCCACAATATAGGCCCCGCAGTCAAAACTGACCAGGTCTCCGAACTGCACCACGCGATTGGAAGGGATACCGTGAACAATCTCTTCGTTGATAGAGATACAAACCGTAGCGGGGTAACCCTCGTAACCCAGAAAGCTGGGCCGAGCTCCCATTCGTGCAATCACCGCGGCACTGACTTGGTCAAGCTCCGCTGTGGTGATGCCGGGGCGACACTCGGCGCGCAAAGCCTGGTGTATCTGGGCCACCACCATTCCGGCCCTGCGCATGCGCAAGATCTGGTCGGTGTTCTTAATCTCGATACGTCGGGTTTCGCGAGGAGACACTCAGACTGCCTCTGATTCTTGAAGCTGATCCATCGCTGTGTTCAAGCGCTGATGGATTTCCTCGATGGAACCAACCCCATCTACGCGGTACAGCAAATCGCGCTGCGCATAGAAATCCATCAGGGGTCGAGTGGATTTGAGGTAAACGTCAATACGATGGGTAATCACGTCCTCGGTGTCATCCGCGCGGCCCTCGATCTGCGCCCGCGTCAAGAGTCGCTCTATCACCACTTCTTTGGGGACATCTAAAAAGATTACCCCGTCAACCTGCAGGCCGGCTTCTTTCAAAGTGGCCTCCAGCACCTCGGCTTGGGGAATGGAACGGGGATAACCGTCCAACAGGAACCCCACCGCCGCATCGGCTTGACCCAGACGTTCACAAACTATGCGGTCGGTGACGGAATCGGGGACGAATTCTCCGCGATCGATATAGCTGGCAATCAGTTTCCCGAACTCGGTTTGTTCGGCCTTGTGGTGTCGAAAGATATCTCCGGTAGAATCCATGGGATTTGGAAGCGTTGGGCGATGCTCTTTGCATGTGTACCTTTGCCTGCTCCCGGCGGGCCCATGATAACCAATCTCATGCCATGAATCCTTCGTAATGATGTTGGTGCAGCTGGGCATTGATGTCCTTTACTGTCTGCAAACCAACGCCGACGATAATCAAAATTGTAGTACCACCGAAAGGCATCTGCGGGACGTTCATCGCCACCATTGCCACCTGGGGAACCAAGGCAACGATGGTGAGGTAAATCGCGCCTGCCGTGGTGATGCGAGTCATCACGTACTTCAGGTAGTCAGCCGTGGGACGTCCCGCACGCAGCCCAGGAATAAATCCCCCGTACTTCTTCATATTGTCCGCGACTTCTTCGGGGTTGAAGGTGATGGAGGTATAGAAGAAGGCGAACCCCAGGGTCAGCAAGCCATAGAGCACCAAATAGGGCCAGGAATTTGAATGGAACCACTGTCCCATGAGCTGGACCCACTTGGATTCGGGGTTGCCGAACTGGGCAAACATCATGGGCATGGCCAAGATAGAGGAAGCGAAGATGACGGGGATAACGCCCGACATGTTTATCTTCAACGGAATGTAGGTGGTGGTGCCGCCCATCATGCGACGTCCCACCATACGCTTGGCGTACTGTACCGGGATGCGACGCATGGATTGCTCCACATAGACCACTGCCACGGTAACCGCCAAGATCAGGCCGATAACCGCCAGGAACTTGGTTACCCCTCCGTTACCGGCCGCCACCGAGAACAGGTTATGGGGCAGATTGGCAATGATAGAGGTGAAGATCAACATGGACATCCCGTTGCCCACGCCCTTCTCGGTGATGAGCTCGCCCATCCACATAATCAAACCGGTGGCGGCGGTCATCACCAAAATCTGGAGGATAAAGAGCCAAATTGAATCCGAAGGGATAATCTTGGTGTCCGAAACATTGCCGAACAGCGCCCCGGTACGTACCGCGGTAATGATGGAGGTGGACTGCAAAACCCCCAGGGCAATAGTGAGATAGCGGGTGTACTGGGTCAGTTTGGCCTGACCGGTTTGACCCTCTTTGTGTAGGTCCTCAAAGCGGGGAATCACCACTCGCAGCAGCTGCACAATAATCGAGGCCGTGATGTAGGGCATGATACCCAAGGCGAAAATCGACAACTGCAGCAGTGCCCCACCGGAGAACAGGTTCACCAGGTCCAACAACGAGCCATTGTTCTGCAGGTCTGCCATGACGGAAGTAAGCGCCTTGTAGTCGACACCGGGCAGTGGGATAAAGGAACCCCACCTGAACAAAGCCATGATGAAAATGGTGAACAACAGTTTGTTTCGAAGGTCAGGCGTTTTGAAAGCCTGGATGAATGCGGTAAACAAGTGTCCTCCAGCGGTATATCCCGGGTCTCATTCCCATCCCGGAATCTCTTTACGTATCTTAGTCTAGCGTCTGGAAAGCAAGGGAAAAATCGGCGGGGCATCCAAGGGACGCCCCGCCGATCGCACGCTTTAGCGAGCAGTCAAGCTGCCGCCTTGGGCTTCCAGCTTGGTCTTGGCGGATTCAGACCAGGCGTCCACCGTCAGGTCGAACTTTGCCGAGACCTCTCCGGTACCCAGGACCTTTACCGGTTGGTTCTTACGCACCAGGCCGGCCTCTACCAGCTCGTCAACTCCCAGGGTTCCGCCCTTGGGGAATACCTTCATCAGGCGATCGAGATTCACGACCTGGTACTCCACGTGGAAGGGATTCTTGAAGCCACGCAACTTGGGCAGGCGCATATGCATCGGCATCTGGCCCCCCTCGAAACGAGCCGGAACCTGGTAACGGGCCTTGGTACCTTTGGTACCGCGTCCAGAGGTCTTACCCTTGGAGCCCTCGCCTCGACCCACGCGGGTCTTGGGAGTGTTGGAGCCCGGAGCCGGACGCAGGTGATGCAGGTAGGTAACCTGCGCTTGTGCAGCGGTTTCCTTTTCGGCCATAGTTAGTCAACCTCCTCCACACTAACCAGGTGACGCACCTTGTGTACCTGACCGCGCACGGCCGGGTTATCAGGGTGAATCACGGATTGACGGATTTTCTTCAACCCCAGGCTGGCCATGGTGGCCCGCTGAGTCTGCGGGGTCCCAATGACGCTTTTCTCCTGAGTGATTTTTCAGATTCTTAGCCATTATGCACTCACTCCAGACACAGCGGCCTCATTCTCGGCCTTTTCTACCTGAGCACGCACCTCGGCTTCGCCTTCGGCGCGCGCCCGCAACATACCGGCCGGAGCCACTCGCTCCAGCGGCAAACCGCGACGACCCGCCACAGCTTCGGGCTGTTCCAGCTGCTTCAACGCTGCCACCGCGCCACGCACGATGTTGATGGCGTTGCTGGAACCCAGCGACTTGGACAGTACGTCATGCACGCCGGCGCACTCCATCAAAGCACGCACCGGACCACCGGCGATTACACCGGTACCAGGGGAAGCCGGACGCAGCAAAACCACGCCAGCGGCGTCCTCGCCCAGGACTTCGTGCACGATGGTACGACGAATCATCGGGACGTGGAAGAAGTTCTTTTTAGCTTCTTCTACGCCTTTGGCAATGGCGGCGGGAACTTCCTTGGCCTTGCCATAGCCGACCCCGACGGTACCTTCACCGTCACCGACCACAACCAGTGCACAGAAGCTAAAGTTACGGCCACCCTTGACCACCTTAGAGACACGGTTAATCGCCACTACACGCTCGACGTACTTGTCATCGGCATTGTTGTTGCGACGGTTCGAGTCACGGCGATCATCATTGCGGCGATTCCCGCGACGTTCCCGACGTTCGTTCTCGGCGGTTTCAGCGGTTTCGCCTGTAAATTCCTGCTGTTCTTCAGCCATGTTTTCCTCCTTACAGGTTCAATCCGCCCTCGCGGGCACCTTCAGCTACAGCCGCCACACGGCCGTGGTACTTGTTACCACCACGGTCGAAAACGACAGTCTCTATTCCGGCAGCCTTGGCGCGCTCGGCAATCAGCTTGCCGACCTGCTGGGCTTTAGCTACTTTGTTGTCGCCTGATTCGCGCAAGGTAGCTTCCATGCTGGAGGCGCTGACCAGGGTAATCCCCTGGAAGTCATCCACCAACTGAGCCACCATGTGACGGTTCGAACGAGTCACCACCAAACGCGGCTTGGTAGCAGATCCGAAGATGTGCTTGCGGATACGCTGGTGGCGACGCTGACGCGCGGTGCGCTTGCCTTTACCTTTTACGGAATAAGCCATATTACTTACCTGCCTTTCCGACCTTGCGGCGGACATTCTCGCCTTGGTAGCGCACACCCTTGCCCTTATAGGGCTCCGGCGGGCGAATCTTGCGCAGATTCGCCGCAACTTCGCCGACCTGCTGCTTTGAGATACCTTCAACGGTGACGCGGTTACCCTCTACCTTGAAAGTGATGCCCTGCGGGGGCTCCACATTCACTGGGTGAGAGAAGCCCAGAGCGAACTCCAGGCCGTTGCCCTTAGCGTTCACGCGGTAACCGGTACCTTGAATCTCTAATACCTTGGTGAAGCCGTTGGTCACGCCTTCTACCATGTTGGCGATCAGAGTACGAGTCAGACCGTGCAGGGCCCGGGCCTCGCGACCGTCGTTAGCGCGGGTCACCACGATGTGGCCGTCCTCGACCACCGCAGAAATCAGTGCCGGAACGGTGTGATTCAAGGTACCCTTGGAACCCTTTAACCTCTACCTCTTGGCCGTCGATCTTAACTCTACACCGGAGGGAATAGCCACCGGGATCTTACCGATACGAGACATTACGAAACCTCCTTACCAGATGTAGGCGATAACTTCCCCGCCTACACCCTTCTCGGCCGCTTCGCGATCCGTCAGCAGACCGGAAGAAGACGAAATAATCGCCACACCCAGGCCGCCGAGAACCTTCGGCAGGTTATTGGACTTTGCATAAACCCGCAAACCGGGTTTAGAGACGCGCTTCACACCGGAAATCGCGCGTTCACGCTTGGTGCCGTACTTGAGGTTCAGCACCAAGGTCTTGCCAACGCGAGCATCTTCGACCTGGTAATCCTTGATGTAACCTTCGGTCTGCAGAATATTGGCGATGGCACCCTTCATTTTCGAGTACGGCATAGACACCGACTCGTGATACGCCGAATTGGCGTTGCGCAGACGCGTGAGCATGTCTGCGATGGGATCAGTCATTGTCATTGGGCTCTTGCCCTTTCTGAGGCGGTTTCGTTAGCGACCTGCCCCTATATGTGTTTACCAGGAAGACTTCGTTACGCCGGGGAGCTCGCCACGATGGGCCATCTCACGCAGGCAGATACGGCACAGGCCAAACTTGCGGTACACCGAGTGAGGGCGGCCACAACGCTGGCAGCGAGTGTAGGCACGAACGGCAAACTTCGGCTTGCGAGCGGCCTTATTCTTCAAAGCGGTCTTAGCCATAACTATTAATCCTCCTTGAACGGGAAACCGAGGTGCTTAAGCAGCGCCCGGCCTTCCTCATCGGTAGAAGCAGTGGTAACAATCGTGATGTCCATACCGCGAACCTTGTCGATGGTATCCTGGTCGATCTCGTGGAACACGGACTGCTCGGTCAAACCGAAGGTGTAGTTACCGTGACCGTCGAACTGCTGGGCGGACAAACCGCGGAAGTCGCGGATACGCGGCAAAGCGGTGGAGAGCAAACGGTCCAGGAACTCCCACATGCGGTCACCACGCAGAGTCACGTAAGCACCGATGGGGTTACCTTCACGCAGCTTGAACTGGGCGATGGACTTGCGAGCCTTGGCGATCACGGGCTTTTGACCGGTGATGGTGGCCAGGTCACGGGCCGCGCCTTCGATCAGCTTGTGATCGTGAGCACCGGCACCCACACCCATGTTCAACACGATTTTCTCCAGGCCCGCAATCTGCATCACGTTTTCGTACTTGAATTCCTTATGCAGAGCGTCCTTAATCTCTTCGCGGTAACGGGCCTTGAGGCGCGGGACATATGTTTCTTCTGCCATTTTTACAGATCCTTCCCGGTTGCCTTGGACACGCGCACGCGCACGGTCTTTTCCTTGCCGTTCTTCTCTACGGTCTCTTCCCGCATCCCTACGCGAGTACCCGGCACTTTCTTGGTGGTGTTACCCAGCTTGGCTTTCGCGGCCGCGGGCTCGTAGTACATCACGTTAGAGATGTGAATCGAAGCCTCTTTGGTTTCAATCCCACCGGTGGGTCCCTGCTGGTTACGACCGGCCTTGTTGTGGTGCTTCATCAACATGACGCCTTCCACAATGACGCGCTCGCGCTTGCGGTCGATCTGCAAGATACGGCCGTGCTGTCCTTTGTCGCGACCTGAGATCACTACGACCTCGTCGCCAACCTTTAACTTAGCTGCCATCAGATCACCTCCGGGGCCAGCGAAATAATGCGCATGAACTTCTTTTCGCGAAGCTCACGGCCGACGGGACCGAAAATACGGGTGCCACGCGGGTCCTCATTGTTCTTGAGGATCACAGCGGCGTTCTCGTCGAATCGAATGTAAGAACCGTCTTTGCGGCGGGTCTCTTTCTTGGTGCGTACCACGACGGCCTTGACGACTTCACCCTTCTTGACGTTACCGCCCGGAATAGCATCCTTGACGGTAGCGACGATGGTGTCACCAATGCCGGCGTAGCGTCGCTTCGAGCCACCCATAACACGGATGCACAAGATTTCCTTGGCACCAGTGTTGTCGGCGACCTTCAGGCGCGACTCCTGCTGAATCATCTTTTCTCCTTCGTCTGGCTGGTTCTCTGCCGAGCCTGGCCGAACGTAATTTCCTAAGTTGCCAGGGCACAAAAATCCCACCTTCGCAGGCGGTATCTTGAAACCCCTGGCAGACACAGACACATTTGTGAGAGGTCTCTGCCAAAGGCAACCCTCCAAGTCTAGTGAATCCGCGCCGAATACGCAAACTTTGGCCGGAACTATCCCAGGGCGGCCTCGACCCGGCCCAAAGCCTGTTCCAAAGTAGCGTCAGAACACGCCAGATTCAGACGAAAACTGTGCTCCCACCCCTTCCCCATAGAGGCGCCCTCGTTCACCACTACTCCCGCATCCAGCAACCTTTCCCCTGGAGCCGGACCCAGGACCTCGTCGCGGGTTTCCCACCACGACAGGTAAGTGGCGGTGGGCAGATGTATCTGTAGTTTCGCCACCTTCGAGGTCTGTCCCGCGCTTTCCTGCCAGTTCCTCACGGTTGCGACGTTGTGGCGAATCTGCGATTTGACGGCTTCCAGCCACTCGCGCCCCTGCCGATAGGCCGCGATGGTGGCCCACATCCCCCACGGTGTGGCGCCCGAGGCAAAGAGCTGCGCAGCCGGCACCACTCGTTCCCGCAGCAGCGGATCGGCACAAAGCCACTGCGCACAGTGCAGCGCCGGAATATTCCACCCTTTCGAGGCGGAAATCGCGCTAACCGTGCGCGTCTTTGCCTGGGCAGATATCTGGGAATACGAAGTGAAGTCGCCTTCCAGCACCAGCGGGGAGTGAATCTCGTCGTTGAACACCAGCACTTGCGGATAAGCCTGAAGCAGCGCATCGAGACGCTGCAGTTCTTCAACGCGCAGGGCCCGTCCGAGTGGATTCCACGGATTGCACAGTACCAGCAGGTGTGCCCCGGCCTGGAAAGCCTGTTCCAGCCCGCGATAGTCCAGTTCCATCTGCCCTTCCTCGCCTCGCAGCGAAGGAACCTCTATTACGGGGTGGCCTTGCTTTTGCGGCATAGAGAGGAAAGGCATATAGGCTGGGGTCGGCACCGCCACCGGGCTGCCTTCATCCAGCAGCGAAAGCATGGCCTTGAATACGCTGAGCACATCGGTGCTGATTCCGGCATCTTCAATATCCCAATGCGTGTCGAAGGCTTCTTCCTGGTATTCGATGGCGGCCCGGACGGTGTCTTTCATCAGTTGTGCCGAGGGATACCCGGTCAGGTTTTCATCCAGCAGGGACTGCAGGGCGGCGCGTACCTCCGGGGCAATGCCGAAATCCATCTCGGCCACCCACATCCCCAGTTTCCCCGGGTGCATTCCCCACTTCAAGGAGCGTGAATTGAGCAGTTCTTCAGGTCCTGGCAAAGCTAAATTCATCCCTCCACCCTACACCCGCCACCGGTTTTAGACCTGGGGCCCACCCCGGCGTGGACCTGTGCTCGGGGTGGTGGGAAGGGTTGCGGCCCCGGTCGAGGTTCGGTTAGGGGCCCCGGTCGAGGTCCGGGTCGAGGCCGGGTGGTGGAGGTGGTGCGTTGAGGGGCGAGGGCGAGTGGGTAAATAGAGTTGGCCCCAGTTATCCCGGGGGCCAACGAAAGTGGTTTTACTTCGCCTTTTCGGCAATCTCTACCAAACGCCAGTGCTTGGTCTTGGACAGCGGTCGAGTCTCCATGATGACCACCAAGTCGCCTACGCCAGCTTGGTTTTCTTCGTCGTGCACCTTGACCTTCTTGGTGCGACGCATAACCTTGCCGTAAAGCGGGTGCTTCATGCGATCTTCCAGCTGAACCACGATGGTCTTCTCCATCGCGTCAGACACCACGTAGCCGCGACGCACCTTGCGGTGGTTGCGTTCAGTCGTCTCACTAACTTCAGCCATGTCTTACTCCTTCACGCTGGGCTCGGTACGAATACCCAGTTCACGCTCGCGGTAGATGGTGTAGATACGGGCCACATCGCGGCGCACTGCCTTGATACGACCGTGGTCTTCCAGCTGACCGGTGGCCTGGGCGAAGCGCAGGTTGAACAGTTCCTGCTTGGCATCGGCCAGTTTCACCGCCAGCTGTTCGTTATCCAGGGCATCCAAATCATTGGGAGCCAAACCTTTGGATCCGATCATTGATTATTCACCACCCTCTCGCGTAATGAAACGTGTCTTCATGGGCAGCTTGTGCATCGCACGAGACATTGCCTCACGAGCCAGTTCTTCGTTTACTCCGGCCAGTTCGAGACAAAAACACGGCCCGGCTTCACCGGAGCAACCCACCATTCGGGAGAACCCTTACCGGAACCCATACGGGTTTCAGCGGGCTTCTTGGTCAGGGGGCGATCAGGGAAGATATTGATCCAGATTTTGCCGCCACGCTTGACGTGACGAGTCATAGCGATACGAGCCGCTTCAATCTGGCGGTTGGTCAGATAAGCGCCTTCCAAGGCCTGGATACCGTAATCGCCGAAAGCGATTTCAGTGCCACCCTTGGCATAGCCGGCACGCCCGGGGCGATGCTGGCGACGCCACTTGGTACGACAGGGGAATCAGCATTGCTTATGCCTCCGTTTCTGTGCTTGCTCCGGCGGATACGACCTCAGGGAGCTTCGGTTTTGGTTTGTGGTTTCCGCGTTCTCTACCGGACGTTCACCGCGGGGACGACGGTTCGAGGTGGCGGTCGTTACGGCGACCCCCACCGCGGCCAACCTGTTCAGCCTGCAAACGAGCGGATTCGCGTTCGGTCATATCGCCCTTGTAGATCCACACCTTCACGCCGATGCGACCGAAGGTGGTACGAGCTTCGTAGAAACCGTAGTCGATATTCGCGCGCAGGGTGTGCAGCGGCACCCGGCCTTCGCGATAGAACTCGGAACGCGACATTTCCGCGCCGCCCAGACGACCCGAGCACTGCACGCGGATACCTTTGGCCCCGGCGCGCTGCGCGGACTGCATCCCCTTGCGCATAGCGCGACGGAAAGAAACGCGGGCGCTGAGCTGCTCGGCGATGCCCTGTGCAACCAGCTGGGCATCCAGTTCGGGGTTCTTTACCTCGCGGATATTGAGCTGTACCTGCTTGCCGGTCATCTTTTCCAGTTCCGCGCGCAGCTTGTCGGCCTCGGCGCCGCGACGACCGATAACAATACCGGGACGGGCGGTGTAGAGGTCAACCGAGACGCGGTCGCGAGTACGTTCAATCTCTACGCGAGAGATACCGGCGCGTTCCAGACGCTCTTCCATCAAGCGACGAATCGCAACATCTTCCTTCACGAAGTCGCGGTAGCGCTGACCCTGCTTGGTGGAATCGGCGAACCAGCGGGAACGATGTGCAGTCGTAATACCCAGGCGGAAACCAGTGGGATGTACTTTCTGTCCCATTTACTTCGCTCCCTTCTCTTCGGTTTCGGTCTTCTTGGCGGGGGTCTTCTTGGCTGCGGTCTTAGCCGGAGCTTTCTTTTCTGCGGCCGGTTTGGCAGCGGTCTTGGCCGGAGCCTTCTTTTCTGCGGCCGGCTTGGCAGCGGTCTTGGCCGGGGCTTTCTTCTCTGCTGCCGGCTTTTCCTCGGCCTTAGCCTTCTTGGCCGCGGCCTTTTCCGCCTTGGCAGCCTCGGCGCGACGAGCCGCCGCCGACTTGAAGGGCTGCTTTACCGGCTTGAGAGCTTCAGCCTTTTCAGCTTCGGTTCCCACCACGATGGTCAGGTGGCTGGTCCGCTTCAAGATTCGCGCGGCGCGACCCTGCGCCCGGGGACGGAACCGCTTCATCGTGGGGCCTTCATCAACATAGGCCTCGACGATAACCATCTGGTCCACGTCGAAGGACACTCCCTTACCGCGGGCGGCCTGTTCGGCATTCGCCAGGGCAGACACCAGGGTCTTGCGAATCGGCAGGGCCGGCTTTTGCGGTGCGAAGGCCAGCAAATCCAAAGCCTTAGCAGCGCTCAGACCGCGAACCTCGCGCATGACACGACGAGCCTTTTGCGGAGTAACTCGCACAAAACGGGTATGGGCTTTTGCAATCATTCTCTGTCCCTCCCCGCCTTAACGGCGACCCTTCTTGTCGGTCTTCTCGTGACCTTTGAAGGTACGAGTCGGGGCGAATTCGCCCAGTTTGTGTCCCACCATAGATTCGGTGATGAACACGGGTACGTGCTTGCGACCGTCGTGAACCGCGATGGTGTGGCCCAGGAAATCCGGGGTAATCATCGAACGGCGCGACCAGGTTTTAATCACGTTCTTGGTATTGGCCTCGTTCTGAGCGTCCACCTTTTTCTGCAGGTGGTCGTCAACGAAGGGGCCTTTCTTCAAACTACGTGGCATTTTCTGTTCCCCTTATCAGCGCTTCTTGCCAGTCTTGCGGCGGCGCACAATGTACTGATCCGACGCCTTGTTCTTCTTACGGGTACGACCCTCGGGCTTACCCCAGGGGCTGACCGGGTGACGACCACCCGAAGTACGACCTTCACCACCACCGTGCGGGTGATCGACCGGGTTCATGACCACACCACGAACCTTGGGACGACGACCCAGCCAACGAGCACGACCGGCCTTGCCCAAGTCGATATTCGACTGTTCGGCATTGCCAACCTCACCCACCGTGGCGCGGCAACGGGCGTCAACATTGCGGATTTCCCCAGAAGGCATACGCAACTGGGCGAAACGGCCTTCCTTGGCAACCAGCTGAACGCTGGCACCGGCGGAACGAGCGATTTTCGCACCGCCACCGGGACGCAGCTCTACCGCGTGCACAGTAGTACCCAACGGGATGTTCTTTAGCGGCAGGCTATTGCCCGGCTTGATATCAGCCCCAGGACCCTGCTCGATACGGTCGCCCTGCTTGAGCGGGCGGGGCACAAAATGTAGCGCTTTTCACCATCCGCATAGTGCAGCAAAGCGATGCGTGCCGTGCGGTTGGGATCGTATTCGATCTCGGCTACCTTGGCGGGAATGCCATCCTTGTCGTGGCGACGGAAGTCAATCACGCGGTAGGCGCGCTTGTGGCCACCACCGCGACGACGCGAAGTCACGCGGCCCTTGTTGTTGCGACCACCGGTCTTAGTCAGAGGACGAACCAGGGACTTTTCCGGGTGATCACGAGTAATCTCTGCGAAATCAGCCACCGAAGCCCCGCGCATACCCGGGGTGGTGGGCTTGTACTTACGAATTCCCATGCGTTATTCCTCCTTAGCCCTGCATCCCGAAGACATCGATGGTGCCTTCACGCAAGGTAACGATGGCACGCTTCACGTCTTTACGACGACCCCAACCGGTGCGGGTGCGCACGCGCTTGCCCTCGCGATTCTGGGTGTTGACCGAAGCTACCTTTACCTTGAAGATTTCTTCAATGGCCAGCTTGATTTCCGACTTGTTCGAACGCGGATCAACCTCGAAGGTGTACTGTCCGTGGTCAATCAAAGCGTAAGACTTCTCGGAGACAACCGGCTTCAAAATAATGTCGCGCGGATTTTTCTTGGTTTCGAGGCTCATCAGTTTTCCTCCTTACGCAGGAAGTTCTCCAGTGCCGTAGCGGAGAACACCACGTCGTCATTTACCAAGACATCGTAGGTATTGAGCTGACCCACAAACAGAGCGTGGTGCTCGTTGAGGTTATTAACGCTCAAAGCCACGATGTCATCGACCTCGGGGGTCAAGACAATCAGGGCGTGACGGTTCTCTACCACCTTTTGCAAAGCAGCTTTAGCCGCCTTGGTGGAAGGGGTCTCGGTCATTCCGAAATCGCTCAGGACGTGAATCCGTCCGGCGCGAGCGCGATCAGAAAGGGCCTGACGCAAAGCCGCGGCCTTCATCTTCTTCGGGGTCTTTTGCGAGTAGTCACGCGGCTGCGGACCGTGGACAATACCACCACCGGTCCACTGCGGGGCGCGGATCGAACCCTGGCGGGCGCGACCGGTACCCTTTTGACGCCACGGCTTCTTGCCGCCACCGCTGACCTCGGAACGAGTCTTGGTGGCGTGAGTGCCCTGTCGGGCCGCCGCCAGCTGGGCGTTGATAACCTGGTGCAGCAGGCTGGAGTTCAGCTCCAAATCAAAGACCTCGGCGGGAAGCTCTACGGCACCGGTCTTCTTGCCGGCTCCGTCAAATACATCTACGCTGCGAGTTTCAGTCATCTTAGGCTCCCTTCACAGCAGTACGAATCATCACGATGCCGTTCTTTGGCCCGGGGATTGCGCCACCCACGACAACCAAGCCCTTTTCCGGGTTCACGGCCTGAACCTTGAGGTTCATGATGGTGCAACGCTCGGAACCCATGCGGCCAGCCATGCGCAAACCCTTGAAAACACGACCCGGGGTGGCACACGCGCCAATCGAGCCGGGTTTGCGGTGGTTGCGGTGTGCACCGTGAGAAGCGGAAACACCCTGGAAACCGTGGCGCTTCATCACACCGGCGAAGCCCTTACCCTTGGTGGTTCCAGAGACATCTACCAGGTTGCCGGCTTCGAAAGTCTCGGCGCCCAGTTCCTGGCCCAGCTCATAGGCGGAAGCCTCGGCGGTACGAACCTCGGCCAGGTGACGACGCGGCGTCACGCCAGCCTTGGCGAAGTGTCCCCGCATCGGCTTAGTTACCTTGCGTTCAGGCAACTCGCCGAATCCCAGCTGCACCGCGGCGTAACCATCGGTTTCAGCGGTGCGAATCTGGGTAACTACGTTCTTTTCAACCTGGATAACGGTGACGGGAACAAGCTTTCCGTCCTCGTCCCAGACCTGGGTCATCCCCAGTTTGCGACCCAACAAAGCCTTGGAGGCCAATGCATTATCACTCATTGTTATCCCTCCCCTTACAGCTTGATCTCGATATTCACATCGGCCGGCAGTTCCAGACGCATCAGCGAATCCACCGCGGCAGGTGTGGGGTCAATAATGTCAATCAAACGCTTGTGAGTACGTACTTCAAAGTGCTCACGGCTATCCTTGTACTTATGCGGCGACCGAATCACAACGTAGACGTTCTTTTCGGTCGGCAGGGGCACAGGTCCGACAACGGTAGCGCCAGCACTGGTTACCGTTTCGACGATTTTCTTCGCCGAGGAGTCAATGACAGCATGGTCATACGACTTCAGCCGGATGCGGATCTTTTGTCCCGCCATTGGCTTCCAACCTCTCTTCTAACTGGTTCTTCACCGATGCTCGCTTCCGGGCGTGTCGCACCCCTAAAGGCGGACAAATCCGAAGTTCGCATCGTTGGATTTCCACTCCCCGAGGACTTCCCTCGAGGAAAACAGCTGTTCAGCGGGGTTTACCCGCGAAAACGCGCCGCGGAACAAGCTTACACTTATTGGCTCTCCCGTGGCAAATTCTCGGCGTCGCTTACGTGGTTTGAGCGCGAGGGTGGTGTGGTGAAGCGTACTGGGTTTTGTTCCTACTTGTTTTTGAGAGGATTAGGGATATGTCTAAGAGGTGTTCTCAGGTTTTTAAGGATCGGGCGGTGCGGTTGCTTTTCTGATCGGTTGGCTGCTGATGGTTCGTGTTCGCAGTGGCAGGCAGTCCGCGAGATCGCGCCGAAGCTGGGGGTTGCAAACGAGTCATTGCGCCGCTGGTATGAGCAGCATTTGGTTGTTACGGGCGAACGGCAGGGGTTCACGCGTGAAGAGCATGAGGAAGTCAAACGGCTCAAACGTGAGAATGCGCAGCTGCGTAGGGCGAATGAGATTTTGAAAACTGCTTCGGCTTTTTTCGCAGCGCAGCTAACCGTCCGGCTCGATGATGATTGCTTATATTGACGAATATAGGGGGTCGTTTCGGGGTCGAGTCGATTTGCCGGGTACTGGGTGCGAGTCTGGAAGGAGGGTTTATTACCTCTCGCGGCTACCGGCTAGCGAAGAGCAGACCAGCAAGCGCTAGAAGCATTCGTGATCGAATACTTGCTAGAAAGTTGGCAACTATTCACGCTCATAATTTCGGGGTTTACGGGATACGCAAGATGTGGCACGCAGCCAGGCGCGCGGGCTGGGATATTGGTCGTGACCAGGTCGCTCGACTCATGAGAATCGCTGGGATTGCTGGTGTTCGCCGGGGACGCACAGCAATAACAACCAGACCCGCTCAAAGTACCAGATTCTCGCCCGGATTTGGTGAATCGGCAGTCCACGGCAAGTAGACCCAACGAACTGTGGGTTGGTGATATCACGTATGTTCGAACCTGTCCGGGTTCGTGTATACAGCGTTCGTAACCGATGTTTATAGCCGAAAGATTGTAGGCTGGGCGAGGCGATCCTCAATGAAAACCGAGGCTCTACCGCTGGAGGCGCTCGAGCAAGCCATCCAGGCAGCGAAAGAAACTCTCGTGAATCTTACGCATCACTGCGATCATGGCTCGCAGTACACGAGTATTGCCTATAACGAGAAACTGGCTGATTACGGGATCAAGCCCTCCACGGGGAGGGTGGGTGATTCCTACGATAACGCGCTAGCCGAGGCTATCAACGGCCTATACAAGGCTGAGTTGATCTACTCCCACCCCTGGGCATCACTGACAGAGGTTGAGTTCGCCACGCTGAACTGGGTGCACTGGTGGAACAACCACCGCCTACACGAAGCACTCGGCTACAGAACCCCCAGCGAGATAATCACCAGCTATAATCAAACACGGGTCAGCGAGCTGACCCCCGTATAAGAAGCGGAACAAAACCCAGGACACTTCAATTCGTCTTCGGTGTCATCAATCTTGCGCTATCATTGCTGTGCGTAGCCCTAATCAGGAAAAAAAGGGGATGAGAATTGCACACAAATGCACCTCTCACCCCTCATTTCTTTTGAAACGCTAGAACAAGACCCCTATTCTTGCCCTAGCGTTTTCAACTACTTTGCCGGTATCTGATCTCCTAACAGTTTGCGGTAAACATCATTACTGATCAGCTCGTCGCGAGTCCCGTGAGCAACAATCTTTCCAGCATCAAGAACCACGATGCTGTCAGCAATTCGGATAGAAGCAAGCCGGTGAGCGATGACTATCGTGGCACGTCCCGAACGTAACTGCTTCACGTGAGCCGCGATTTGAGCTTCGAGGAACGGGTCGATATTCGCCAATGGTTCATCAAGAATCAACAACTCAGGGTTACGCAAAATTGCTCTAGCGATACCAATCCGTTGCCGCTCTCCTCCAGATAAGGTTGCTCCTCGATCACCAACTCGAGCATCTAAACCACCCAGAGATTCAACAAGATTCCCAATTTGCGCCGCTTGGAGTGCCTGCCACATGTCGTCATCGCTGGCTTCAGGGCGAGCCAGCGCCAGATTATTACGGATAGATCCAGCGAAAATATGACAATCCTGAGGGATCAGCGCCAGCTCTTGCCGGTAGGTATCAGGCTGGCGGCCACGCAGATCAACCCCGTCAAATCGCATTACCCCCTGGTCAGGATCAAGGAAACGCATTACCAGATTAGCGAATGTGGTTTTACCGGCACCTGAGGCTCCAACAATCGCTATCGAGCATTCTGGGCGCACGGCAACAGAAACGTCTTTTAGCACCGTGTGATCCTCATAAGCGAAAGACACTTCCGACGCTACCAGTGACCCTGCCTCACCAGAGTGTTCCTCAACCTCAATCGGCTCGCTCGGGATAGGGTCTTTAGCATCAAGAATCTCATTAATCCGCCCAGCACAGGCACCGAGTTCCCCAAACTTACCCAGCATTCCAACCAGAGTAAGAGCTGGCGCAGTGCTCATCCCTGCCAAAACAACAGCAACTGGCAACAAGGCACCATCAAGCTCTCCATCGAGTACTCGACCGGTGAGAATAATCAACAGAAGCGTCGAACAAGCAGACGTCGAGATTCCGGCATATGCCCCTTCCCAAGCCCGTCGCAGAGCCTGACGGTTCATTACTTGCTGTACTCGCCGCGTCAAACCATCAATAATGGTATGCTGCTTGGCGACCATTCCTAGAGAACGCAGCTCTCGTTGCCCCTGGATTGAATCGAGCACAGCGATCCGCAAATCAACCAGAGCATGCCTTAGTGCGCTCCCTTGCTTTTGCTGAATAGGTAACAGCAAAAGAGGCAGGCTGATCATGGTTACCACTGGGAACACCATAACCAACCCAACTGGACCGATTAGCCAGCATAAAAATGCAATGAAAATCGATGGGCTAACAATTGCGCAAATAATGGTTGAGGCGGTATGGGCATAAAACCATTCAAGTTTCTCAGCATCATCCATAGCTGCTGAGGCCACATCACCGGTGCGCCTACCAGCTAAGCCGACCGGAGCGATTCGCTTAATTGCGGTAAATGTGAACCCGGAATGTATGCAAAATCCGGTAAGCAACCTCATGCGACCACCACACTTCAAGTAAAGTTGTCAACCCATGAGCCGCAACCAGGCCTAATAAAAAGTCCGACTAGACCGGATAGCTGGGTATTCACATCTCTTAGGAACTGGGTCGAGATCCACACCGATGTCACGGTAACCCCAACCAGAGTGATCTGAGCCAACGCTGTCACAACGGTAGAAGCTACAAACAACGGCAGGCATTCACGCAGTCTGCGCATCAACCGCACCATGTGCGAAAGAGTCTGAGCCATGCTAGTTTTCTCCTCTCTGTGCCGCCACCAGCTCAGACCATGCCGAGCCAGGATCTTTCGCCAATTCACTAGGGGCACCTGTACAGCTCACCCGACGATGCGCCAAAACCACGACTTTGTCAGATTTCGCTGCCGTATCTATCCGGTGCGTCACCACCACAAGAGTTAGTTCAGGATAGGCAGCTCTCAATTCACTTAGCAGTTGATGCTCTGTATAGGTATCAAGCGCTGATGTTGATTCGTCCAAAATCAAAATCTGTGTACCGCGAATTAACGCTCTTGCGATAGCGAGACGCTGTTTTTGTCCACCCGACAGGTTTTTCGCATGTTCAAAAATCTCTACATCCAAAACACTGTCAGCAACCGAATCCGAGCGAAGGCAATGCGAAGGTCGCTGCTCTGCCAAACGATTGTCGTCTAAGTCGCCATCACATTCGACGTGTAAGTTATCTGCGTGAGCAATAGTCAAAGCCTTCATCATGTCGGCCTCACTAGCCTGAGGATTGGCACTCAGTAAAATCTCGCGGATAGTGCCGGGGAAAATAATCGGCTCTTGCGGAACAAGGGTCACCAGCTTGGTTACCTCATCAACCGATGGCTGTAACCCAAACACCTTGATATCGCCATTGGCAGGCTGATCATAGCCAATCAGCAGCCCCAATGCAGTTGATTTACCAGACCCAGACAATCCCACAATCGATGTCGTTTTACCCGTTTCAATATCGAAGCTCATCTGCTCAATCGCCGGCTTGCTGCTTCCCAAATATGTGTAGGTGACGTTATCAAAAACTATCCCCAAACTAGGGTTAGATACTGTCTCAATTACCTGACCGTGCTCAGGCTGGTCAGACTCCTTATCGTCTGGCGGGATCCGTGTGAAAAGCTCATTCATTGACGGCAAAGCCGAGATACCGAAAAATGACTCATGCCAACACGATGAAAGCTGGTTAAACGGCCGAAACATTTCAACAGATAGCAACGTTACAAAGAACAATTGCCCAAGTTCCATACTGCCGGTGCGCACCTGGGCAATCGCTATGAGCAAAGCTAATGCAGGCCAAGTACTTTCATCATCCCACTCAACCCTGTCTCGCCCAAGGAAAGACGAAGCTGACCCAAGGTAGAGGTCAACAGCTCACGAGACTGCCGATTTAACCTGTCGCCATAGGAATCGGCAGCGCCAAATGACTTCAAAGTAGCCATGCCCATCATTGCGTCAATGAAATCGGCATTTAATGTCTCATACGCAGCCCAATGGGACTGCCCACGCTCAGCTAATGCTTTATCCCATAATCTGGGAATCGCTACTACGGCAACGCCACAGACCAGCAACACCAGCGCTATCCACACGCTCACGCGGGCCAAGGTAATAGTCAAAACCAAAGCCGTCATAGCCGTGACAGCCAACTGGGTGAAATATTTGACAAAATAAGGTTCGATAGCTTCCACACCGTCAGTGATAACAGACTGAAGATTCCCTGAGCGGCCAAGCCCCACCCGCATCGGGCCTTGACGATCCAGTTCTTTGAGCAACGAACGGCGAAGATTGCCCTTCACCACCAAACCCGCCCGATTTTGTACTAACTGCCCGCACACATCAATTAAAGGCCGTACTACAAGCAAAACGGCAATCACGGCGATAAGGGGGACAATCACTGAAAAGCGTCGCAGCCCCAGCAGTTCGGTAAACAGGCTTGCGTTCAACCAGGCAGCTGCCACGTACAGGGCAGACACAACCATTCCTATCACAATAGGCGGAATCAACAGCCATACCGTCAGCCCTGCCGCTGCCATAACGCGTCGTTGTTGGGTAAACATCCTTCTCCTTCTATAACGACACCACGCCTAAGCGTGCGGCATCGGGAAATTATTAATGCATTCTTCGTCCAGAGGCTTTTCACGCCACCCCAGTGTGACGGCCTCATTGACCACAACGCCGTTACCAAGATAAGGGAATGCAGCTGGCGTGTTGCCAACAGTTCCCGGTACCAGCGTCCTAATGACTTTCAATCCGCACGAAGCTACATCTGGTGAAGTAATGTCAACTACAATGACACGTTTGCCGCGATTGCGAACTATCTCTAAATATGTCTTCAAGGAAGAATCCGGCAGTTCATTTACTGTCTGAGGATCTCTTGCTGGCGTAACATCAAGCAAGGGTGCAACGCGATCTACCGCTCTTGGGTCAAGAAAAACTTCCTGCTGGACTAATAAATCATCAACATCTTTGAGATCTGGACGAAAGTCGTCTAAGTAGCGCCTGTCCTCACGCCATGCCTTATAGGATCGTCCTGGTAACAGTCCGTCTCGTATAGCCGACCAGTGAATACCGTTGGGGTTTTTCAAGTCGTGCGCTCCTTCTTGGAGAGTGAGCGCCTCACTCCACGCTTTCAATGCGGCTTCGGCTAACGTGGACCGACAGGAAAACCCAACGTGAACCAGCTTGGATGTGTCGTTATGAACTACACCTGCCGCCACAGGAACATTGAACGTGTTATCTAAATGAATCAGCGCCGGGCGCAGATTTTCTTGAGCCCCTTCGAATAACGACAGCTGTGCTTGACTAAGTCTAACGTGTGGCAGTGGCTGTTTATTAAGCCACCACACCATGGTGGCATGCCGTTCTATTACCTCGCTCAAACCAGAAAGGATAGCTTGTTCTTCGGTTATCCCGGCAGCCACACCTGCAAACGCCGGAAAATTAATACGCGGCTGATGTCGATTTTGCCGTATATGCCAGTTGACATAAACAAGCGATGCTGGGACATAGACTGCACTGTCATCATCTAAATATCGTCCTTCGACCCAGCCAATTCTCACATCGGCAGTCATAGGTTGGAAGGGAAACCCGGTGGTTTCATACTGCTTTGATGAGAAAAGCACCAGTTCGCGAGGGTCCAACGCCGGAAATCCACGTCTGAGTAGTTCGTTATAACTGGCGTATTGTACTGGTTTGAGATCAACGAGGTTAGAACAGTATCGTTCTACCGACTCTCCAATCGCAGCGTAAAAGTTCTGGTCACGAACATTCTCGATCTCATTTTCGCTCGCTTGCGCAGGCGCAACACTTGAGCCTTGACAAAACACGGTATTAACGTAACCAGACATTTTTGATAGATCAGTAGTTCGAGCCTGTGTTGTTACCAAAGTTGGAGGCATGAGGGACGAATGTTTAACCGTAGTTAATTCTCTTACGACACCATAGAGCCGGTCTACAAGAAACGTGGGGGGATGAACCGGCTTCATTGTATCCGGCGGATTAACAAAATTGATTGGAAGTACGGGATGGATGACGAGATCGGAGTTGGGTTTGATTTCCCAGACGGTATCAAATACGGAACTCTGATTCTGATCGACTTGTTCATTAGAGCAGATATGGCTAACCAATTCGGCGCATTCTTCTATCAACGTAGGGGACTGTGTGATAAATTCGAGAAAGCTCCCACGTAACGCAGTTGCAAGGACGCGGCAAAAACCTCCTCTTTTATAGAGTTTGCGCGTTCCCGTGCCAGGCAGTCGCTGTAATTCGCGCCGCGACCTTCGACAACGACTGGTCCTACCCGAAGTGAACACCCTTCATAATCGATGGGGATCCAAGATACATTTGATTCGTTGAGTGTCTGCAATTCGGAATCAAACAGCATCCGCGATTGTGTGGATCTGCATACGACTAGAAAACCCCCATGAAACACCTCATAGGAGCATTCTCTGGGGTTTCGATCCGAATAGGCACATTTAACCCCTTTGTTCAGTAGTGCGAGCACTAGAGCCTTTCCGAATGACTCATCTCCGCAAACGAGAACGTCTATCGAGCCATGTGCTCTCGGTACGGTCACTTTGCTTGCTGCTGTCGGTGGTTTTTTCAGTGAAGTGTGTTTAGCGAGCGCTGAGTACAAAGGAGTTCCGAGAACTTCACTTGTACAGCATCCTTTTGCTTTATCGAAAACTTCAGCGAGGAATACAGCATCAGCTTGAAGTATAAGCTGAGTCCCATCGGCGCAGGTTAACAGGGTTCGAGATTGATCTAAAACTCTTAGTTCGGCACAAATATCAAGCAGTTGGCTTTCCATTCAAGTCTTTCAATTGATTTCATAGCTGGTCTGACGCTGGCATCTCGCACCAGTGGCGAGATAACCAACGCCAGCGCCAGGCCTTATGCGGTTACGACCACGCGATGGTGTTCGTAGTCCGAGCATGATGGCAGTGAGGAACCGTGATTTGGTCGGTAGATTCCTCTTGAACTTCGACAATGACGAGATTTTCCATCATCGCCTCCTTTCTGGTTGTGGAGTGAGAGACAGACTTGCCTCTGATTTTATCTTAGGGTAGGATACCCTAAGTACATGATACGACAGAAGCTACTCCCGAACAACCTCACTTAGATGAAGAACCGAAACGACTCCAGCCAACAACCTGATGTGACACGCGTGCGAACTAGTCCGCGCGTGTCCGGACCAGTTCGGGTACGTGGGTCCATCCGGGTGTCGCACGGTTTTACCATGTTTGTCTCTTGGCGGATTCGAGAGAAAAAACGGGAAATATATGGGGGATGGATTGACGCTAACTGCGCGATTGCGATCCTAGACGACCGTGGCGTGCGAACCTATCAAGCTGGGGAGTTCTTCCCGCCAGGTTGCTTTATCGAACCCGTGGAAGATTCGATACATGGCTGGGTCATGAGGGTGTCGTCTTTCCTGCTCCCGGAAGTGCAATTCGCTATTGAGGCAGATGGCAGCTTAGCCGAGATTTCATCCACACCATATCCTTTTTCCGTAAGCGTGAAACACCGCCGCATTAACTCGGTATCTACTGACGGGACACGTATCCCAGTTGACTGTTATGGCGAGCTTGAGCAATGTAGCCTACATTTGTTCATGTCTATGGAGGGTTTGGTAAATCCAACACAAGTTTCTTTTCCTCACAGATTGCAAGCCGATGGCTTGACCAAGGATTCAATATAGCGCTCATCCATACCCGCGGCGGTGCAGAGTATGGAACTGCTTGGCATGAGCAAGCACGCCTTCAGGGACGTGCGCTAGTGCGTTATGACGTTGAGAGCGCTATCCACACCCTACAGGATCAAAAAGTCTGCACACCACAGCAAACATTCTTACATGGTATGTCTCATGGAGCACTTGTTGTTGCATCTACTGCAATGCATTCTCCCAGCCTTGCAAGCAATTACTTGTGCCGAGTACCCATAGCAAATACGCGCAATATTCATATCGACGATCTTAGCCATAAATGGATTACCGAATATGGCGATTCCAGAGTGTCAGATTGGGAAGCATTTATGAAAAAAAGAAGATCCGATCGCAGTTTCGATCAACGGTTCTTTAAAAGACACCGCTTGGTTCATCTCAGCTTACGTAGACGATGAGGTGACACCTGTCTCTCACGCCGATTTGCTAGTTGAAAAACTCCGAGCAAACCTAGCCGCAGTAACCTACTACCGTTATTCGTCACCAGGAACACATCAAGGTGCCGTATCTAGTCAAGTTCGACAAGAGCATTCTGATCAGTTTTGGGACTATCTCACCACGCAGGCAGGTAAAACGAACAAGCTGCTCTGCGAGCCTGCCCTCGCAGGTTCTCATGCGCGTTGAGGAAGTGAGATAAAGTGTTAGTTACTAGGCTACAACGTTCTCTGCTCTTAATCGCACTTCTTGCATTGGTCTGCGTCTGCATAGTGTTTGGCATTTCTTTAGGCGCTACAGACATTTCAATTTCTTTGGTAATACAGGCTATTCGTGACATGTTGTTTAGCACTGTTGGTGGAGTGGATCAGCAAGTCATCACGGAAATTCGATTGCCGCGTGTTTTGCTGGGATTTGCAACAGGAGCTGGGCTGGCTATGTGTGGGCTTATCACCCAGTCACTATTGAGGAATCCATTGGGCGACCCTTACATTTTAGGTATCTCATCTGGAGCATCAACTGGAGCCGCTCTTGTCATTGTCTTAGGAAGTTCTCACGTATTTCTTGCTTCACTTGGTGTCACAGTTGGGGCATTTCTCGGAGCGCTTCTTGCTATGGTTTGTATCGGTTTCCTTGCAAGTGCTGGAGGACGTATCACTCCAGCACGGATTATTTTCGCTGGCATGGCTGTTAACTATTTTTTCTCAGCGCTCACGAGTCTAATCACGGTAACGGCCAAAAACGCTGCTGGGGCAAAGTCTGTTGTGTTCTGGATGCTCGGTTCACTCACCTCAGCATCGTGGAATGACGTATGGATGGCGACCATTTGTACAGCACTTGCCTTCGTATTGTTCTTTCTTATGGGACGTCGCGTTGATGTGCTAAATCTCGGGGACGATTGTGCAAGATCCTTGGGTACAAACCCTCGCATTTACCGGGCTTTACTCATTTCAATCATAGCTTTCACTGTTGCAGTTCTCGTCTCGCTAACTGGAGCAATCGGGTTTATTGGGTTAGTCATTCCACATCTTGTCAGATTGCTTGTTGGATCAACTACTAGAAATACAGTACCCGTGGCTATGTTAGCTGGCGGAATTCTCGTTGTCGTGGCAGATTTGTGTGCCCGTCTAATTATTCGTCCAGCAGAACTACCCATCGGAATCCTCACGGCCTTAGTGGGCACGCCGATGTTGATGGCTTTAATCAAGAAGAACGCACAATAACCAAAGGAGAAACAATGCGACAAAGTAAAAAACTGACTATACTGATGACCTCGGTTGTATGCCTGGCTATGGGGTTATCTGCATGCTCATCAGCGCCGTCAGGTCAGACGTCATCATCGTCAAATCAGTCCAAAGGGATTACAGTGACTAACTGCGGCAAAGAACAGACTTTTGCTACCAGTCCATCAAGGGTTGTCTCACTTGGCGTCACTGGACTTGCATACCTTGCTGCAGCAGGGGCAGAAGACAAGGTGATTTTGCGAGCAAACGAATGGGGTGAAGAACCTGCGGCTTGGATGGCTGGTAAGGTTGATAAAATTGAGGCAATCCAAGAACCAATTTCCATGGAAGCCATTGTCTCAAAGCAGCCAGACTTAGTATATGGCGGAGGTTTTGAATCAGGCGGGCTATCCCCAGATGCAGTACTAGAAAAGAAAATTCCCGCAATCGTTGACGCACCAGAATGTCACTACTTCTACCCTGATCAAAAAGAAAATGAGTCATTCAATGCGATTCTAGGTGAAATAACGACAATTGGGAACTTGTTAGGAACACAAGAAATAGCCAAGCAAACAACTGATGATCTTAAATCCAAAATAGGCCAAATAGCTGATAAAAAGCCAGGACAAGGTCGCCGCGTCTCTTTCGCCTACTACTACGGTGAAGACGAAGGACTCTACAGTTACGGAACCAAAGGGGTCATGGGAGAAATTTTAAAAACTTTGGATCTAAAGTCTGCTATCGATCCAAACTATCATCCCCATCAAGGTCCAATTGCGGAAGAAGCTTTTGTCAAGTCTGCACCGGATTTGATTATTGTCCTCCTGGGAATGGGTGGGGCAACTAAAGAATCAACCATGGCGCGTTTGGAGAAAATCCCTGGATACAAAGACATGAAGGCTGTGAAGAACAACCAGATTTTCTTTGCTGAGTCTGCAATTGCCTATGCTTCGCCCACGGCACTATACGGCACCATTGAACTCGCAGATCAAATCCGCAAATAGGAGAACCCGTGAACGATTTTCCTTTGAATGTGACAGAAGCAACCGTAAAATTTGGCTCCTACACAGCCATTAACCAGATTTCATTTCAAGTAAAGCCTGGAAATATTCTCGGTATAGCAGGACCCAACGGCTCAGGGAAAACAACACTACTGCGCTCCCTATTTGGAGCGCAACCCCTTACCACAGGAACAATTGCACTCGAAGGAAAACCATTACATAAAATGCGAGCATCGCAGATTGGCAAGAAAATATCTGTGGTGTCTCAATTCGAACACGACACCGACCGGATGCGTGTGGAGGAGTTCGTCCTTTTGGGACGAGCTCCTCACCGCACCGATTTCCAAGGCTACTCAGATGCTGACCACGAGATTGCCAGCCAGGCCCTGCAAAGAGTCGGTATGGGCAAAGTCAAAAACAGATATTTTACAACACTTTCAGGGGGGGAACGTCAACGTGTCCTAATCGCTAGAGCTTTAACTCAGCAATGTCCATGTATGCTACTTGACGAACCAACTAATCACCTTGATGTGAAATACCAGCATCAGGTTCTTGCTCTCATACGTGAAGTCGCACCTACGGCAGTAATCGTTCTGCACGACCTGAACCTTGTGGCACGGTATTGCGATGAAGTTATCGTCATGAAGCATGGCTCAATAGCTTGCCAGGGTTGTCCGGCAAACACACTGTCTACAGAACTGATCTCTGATGTCTACGGAGTAGAAGCCATCGAAGTGTACGATGGGGAAAGTAAACAGTTCATCTTCCGATGAACAGCTCGTAATCACTTTACCGCTAAGAACCCCTCGAAATTTATGTATCTAATAGCGGGAGTTACTTTCTCAAATCCTACATCGTGCAATAATTCAATCATGGAAACGGTAGATTCGGGTTTAATAACACGGTAAACACTTTCAGATTTTGTTACGACCTGTTCGGCACTCAACCCGTTAAAGGTTTTAAATCGTGAGTAAAGTAGCAGTGCAAGTTCCTGAAAAAAGGCATCCTGCTGAAGTATTTTCGAGTATGTAAAAAATGCTCCGCCTTCTCGCAGGCTTTCGTATATTTTCCTAAATAATGCACGTTTCGCGGAGCGATTCAAAAACTGTGTTGTTAGAAAAATCAACCGCAAAATCGCATTTATCAAACTCAAAGTCTTCTAAGTTCGCTTCTATCAACTCAATATTGTCTATCCCGGCACAGTGTTCGCGAGCTTTTGCAATCATTTCGCTCTCGCAGTCGAGACCTATCCATTTTACCGATCGTGTTCGAGGATTATGACGGGCTAGCTTTTTAATGAGTTCACCAGTGGAAACACCGAGTTCGTAGGCTTTTCCTTTTGGAAGCAAAAAGCAACTGGCCAACTCGGCTGCCATGAAATGTCCCTCGTCGTACAAAGGCACAGATTTGCGGACGTGACTTACAAAAGAATTTGCGACTCCATTAGAGAATGTCCAATATCCATTCTGGACTTCTATCTCTGTATCAACCATGGACACGTCTAGCCCTGATCTTGGAGGAAATGCTTGGTTAGTCATCGCGGCACTTCCGGTAAACTCGAATCATCGTAGGTGAATCCTCAATAATCGGAGCTCTATCCCATGACTCGTAAGCCTGATATAGTTCTAGTCCGCTATTAGACGCCATTATGTCTAACTGATCAGCAGTACAGTACTGTGATGCCGAAGTGTGAACTCTGGGCGCTTCCCCATCGTTAAAAATAAGATAAGCATTCAATAGTAGACGCTGTGTAGGATTATGTATTTCACCTGCGGCAATAACCGAACCTTTATCAATTTTAAGTGCTTTAATGTCTGAGTCACCGAAAGGATAGCCTTCTGAACACATTAGTTCGATGACAAAATAGCCTCCCTTCTTCAAATGATGAGATGCCCTATCGAAACAAGCCTGTTGTGCCTCATCGGTCAGTAACATGTGCAGTCCCCAGGAAACAAAATATACAAGATCGAAATCTTTGGTAGGTAAGTCGAAACTTTGAGCGTCGCCTTGAATTGCTTCAACTGAGCATTCGGTATCATTTTTTTCAAGATATTTAAGCATGTGAACAGAAGTGTCAATTCCGGTGACTTTGACGCCGCGTGCAGCTAGTGGAATTGCTACACGGCCACTGCCGATTCCGATCTCCAAGGCTCGACCCCCAGGAATTAAAGAAGCTAGGAAGTCGGCAGTCGCTTGCGTAGTTGGACGCTCAGAAAAATAGGTCTGCCATAAGTCTGACCATTCGCTGTCGTAGATGTACTTGTTCATTCCATCTAAATCGATTTTAGGATTCAGCATTACACCTCCAGTAGGTTAGTTAGCCACACCTAAGCATACTATAGCTGGTGTATCTTTCGCCACACTCCGGCGTACCTTATGTATTTTGAGCGCGAGGGCGGTCTGGTGCCTCACATAGTTTGAGCGCGAAAATAGATTGTTAGCATGAATGATGGAGTGGCTTCTATGGGTGCGCGTGTTGAGGTCACGAAGCGGTTACGCCGGGCGTATCGCGGGGCTTCGAAAAAGGAAAAGGGCAGGGTGCTAGATTGTTTTTGTGAGTCTACAGGATTGTCCAGGGCTACCGCGAGGAGGTATCTGACCAGTAATGTCACGGGGAATCCTGGCGTGGTCAGGATTGATTACCGTAAGGCTAGGGCCACAAAGTATTCCACGGTGGCGAAGAGAACACTACAACGGGTTTGGGTGCTGTCAGGATGCCAAGGCGGTAAATATTTGGCAGTATCGATGCGTGTTTGGCTTGATTCCCTTGAAACGCATGAGGAACTGGTGATAGGAAGAGCCGGGTATAGCCCAAAAATACGTGACGAGTTACTGGGAATGTCTGCTTCTACGATTGACCGTTATTTACGCCCTCTCCGCGCGTCTGTAAAGCTAAAAGGGGTATCAACAACCAAGCCTGGCGCTTTGCTTCGTAACTCGATAAAAATCAGGAAAGCCGGGGATGAAATTGCTGACGAGCCAGGATTTTTCGAGATAGACACGGTGACGCATTGCGGGCCGAGCCTCAAGGGAGAGTTCGTCCGTACCCTGACGTTAACCGACGTGAACACGGGCTGGATACATTTAGAAGCCCTGAGGAATAACGCCCGGGTGCATATGCTCAAAGCTCTAGACTCTGCGATAGAAGCCATCCCGTACCAGATCCAGGGCCTGGACTGTGATAACGGTAGCGAGTTCATTAACCGGGAAGTCATTAACTGGGCATCTAGCCTGGACGTATTCTTCACACGCTCGCGCCCTTACAAGAAGAACGACCAGACACATGTGGAATCTAAAAACAACCATGTAGTGCGTAAATACGGCTTCCACTACCGTTATGACACACCCGAAGAATTGAAAGTCCTGCGCAAGCTATGGAAAACAGTGTGCTTACGTATGAATCTGTTCACTCCTACCAGGAAACCCATAGGCTGGAACCAAGACAGTGTAGGCAGACGTAAACGCGTTACGACACACCAGCCACACCCCTAGACCGTTTACTAGCCTCCGGGATACTCTCAAAGGACACAAATCAAAGAACTACAACAGTTACGTGATTCCACGAATCCTGCCGAGCTAACCCGCGATATCCTACGCTACCAAGCCATACTCACCGACCTAGCCAGAACCCCTACCGAGGTACTCACTTTCAACATGGAACAAAACCACGCTAAACATAAAGCCCTACTCACCCAAGGCATCAAAACCCGCAGCGCCTAACCCCCACTTCGCGCTCAAACTAAATGACGCACAACTTAACATTCACGCTCAAATTGACATGAGGCACCACGATTCTCGAACCTCGGAAACTGACGGACGTAGCCAAATCGTGGCACCCGGATTCCAGCCCATCAGTAGGCAAGGGATTCCATCGATTTGGTCTTGTAATCGGTAGGCAGCGTCAAAGTACCCTCTAATCGACAATTTGATAGCATCATACGTATTACGCGCCGAATCTAAGTCAGCAGTAATCCATCTCTGGGGCGCACCATTAATATCATTCAAGGGGAACTGTGCTGATTTTACTAAAGGAAAAATGTTTGCACAACAAAACCCAATCACTATAAGAATTAATTTCCAATAGTTTAATAGAGTTACTTTTATCGCGTGCCGTATTCGCTCTCTCCCATCCCGGAGTGACAATTAGGTATTCATCGGTCAGTATAGGCAGCCAGAGCTGCGAATTTACGTCGTACTTCCCTGGCAGAGTTACCCGATACGGAGGCTTTGCGTCAAAACTCCACCAGCCGGAATCTGCAGTATCAAACCCGTCATCATCAACAGCTTCCACATTGTAGGCAATTTCTGGCTGCTCATGCTCCCCGGTAAGTAAACGTTGCACGCGCTTGCCTAGCCGAGAAAATATTTCCCTATTGAGAGCTGAAAATGGCTGAGGAGACAAAGGAAGTTTATAAATCTTTTTCCATCCCCCCCAAGGGTATAAATCAAGAAAATCTTGGAGGAAAAAAATACCTCGATCATCAGAGATCGTTTCTACCTTGGTCAATGACCGAGAAATATACTCAAGTAAAGAACTATCTGCCTCGGCGAAACGTTGATAAAAATCGTCGTCCGCTAGATACCCCACCATTTCGATTTCTGAAAACAGCACCCCCAGCAGAGAAAGCGTCAGGAATGTCGCGTCAGACTTCGTTTCGCAAGATTGACTGTTCAGCTGCACTCAAGACCTTCCGCCGTTGTAGAGCTATACAACGTTGCTTACATCCAAATTTATCAACAATATAATGACTATTGATTGCCCTCCAATCGTGTTTAGTCTGATCAACACACTTCCGAGCGATTCCATTATTAATAAAATCCTTCACATTAAATCTGTAACTGCTATAGGCTGTTGGGTTCCCCCATCCATACCATTCTTTACGAAATATAACAGTGTCCATTTGAATATACTTTGCAACATTATCGCAATGCGTTTTTGGCTTGTTTCCAATGTAATCTTTTTGCATAGATACGCGTCGGTGTATGTTTTGAGTTGAAGCCGTGCATATTCCCTTAGTCGAACGCAATTGTCCATACGCATCCGATTGAAAACTTATAGCACTCCCGTCCGCAGAAAGCAATTCAGCTAATTCCAGTTGTTCTTGCTTTGACATAGAACTTACTGGACGATTTTCTACAACAGCTAAACGCAGTTCATTACTTAGCATTTCAACATCTACAGTATTTTTTATTTGCCCCTCACCGTCGTAGGTAACTGCAACGTTCCCAGCCTGTAGCATACAGATACTAAACACAGTTACGAATACAATTTTCTTGAACATTCTCTACCCCTTTCAAGCAGATACTGTCGGAACCTCTACGCTATTCTAGTCCAATTCGAGCACTTCTGTCAGATCAGGAGTGTGATTTCGTTGCATGATTGGGAAGTTATTCGGTCTTTGGCGCGGTCGGGTGTTCCGAAAGCGCAGATTGCTAGGGGATTTGGGGTTGGCGCGTAACACGGTGGCGCATGCTGTTGGGGCGGATTCACCGCCGCGTTATCAACGGTCTGGGAGGGGTTCGTGTTTTGATGCTTACGAGACCAGAGTCCGCTCGTTGCTCCAGGAAACACCGCGTATGCCGGCAACGGTTATCGCGGAACGGATTGGCTTGCCGTGGTCTGGGAGGTTGTTACGTCATCATGTTGCTTTGATACGTCCTGAGTTCTTACCTATTGATCCGGCAGACCGGCTGGAATGGGATCCGGCAGACCGGCTGGAATGGGATATCGGGGACGCTATCCAGTGTGATTTGTGGTTCCCTCCGTACAAAGTGCCGTTGGACGACGGACATGAATGTCTAGTTCAGGTTTTAGTGATGGCCTGCGCGTATTCATGTTACACGGTATGCGTGGCGATTCCTACACGTACAACTGCTGACCTGTTACAGGGTATGTGGGAAGGAGTGCAGCGTTTTGGTGGTGTACCACGCCGATTCATTTGGGATAACGAGTCTGGTATCGGGCGTGGTAATCATCTCGCTGCAGGGGTTAGCGGGTTCCTGGGAGTACTTGGAGCCACGCTCAAACAGCTCCCGCCCAGAGACCCGGAATCCAAAGGGATTATCGAGCGGTTTAATAGGTACGCAGAAACATCATTCATGCCAGGACGGCATTTTCTTTCCCCGCAGGATTTACAGGCACAGCTTGAAGCGTACTGGGTTTTGTTCCGCTTTTTATACGGGGGTCAGCGAGCTGGCCACGCGTCCGCTACCACAGGGTTATTCCCTGGTTGATGCGTTGTTTGATGGGGATCGGACGACCGTGACCGGACGCCAGTTCGGGTCAGGGGACGCGGATTTGGTGGCTGTTTTGCGTTACGGGGGGATGCCTTCGTTATGCATTCCAGGGGTGAATCCCGGGATAACGAATGTGGCGCAGGTCAATCAGCAGGTTTTTTCCGAAAACGAGATGTCGTTGGGTCGCGAGCTTCTTCCGGGTCAGGCTGTGGATATTTTACGGGCCAGGGCGGTACTGGATGCGGTCGTGGCGTATCCCGGCGGGATATTGAACAAGAATCGTTTGGCTAACGAGTTAGAGATGGATGCCCGCACGGTGGGTCGTTGATTGGCTGGGCGAAAACCAGCTACTATCTGGGGTATTGGCGGGTACGGACAGGGAATCGTGATGACGAGGTCGACCTGGTTTTGCCCGATGATACTGCCAGAGCGGTGGGGGTGGATGTCAAACTCACCAGTAGCCCCGACAGTTCAGATTTTTCGTGGTTTACGTCGTTTTCGTGAGGACTGCGAAAAGGTTGGGCGGAAGTTTCGCCGGGGTTTCGTGGTTTGCACGTGTGAACGGGTGCAACAAATCGAGAAGGATTTGTGGGCAATTCCCTACCAGCTTTTGGGAGACTACCCGCGGCCGGCGGAAAAACACGAAACGCAACAGGGACTGCCAACCGCACAAAACCGACCTTGTGCACGAGGGAAAAACGTGAACCCAAACAAAGCCATTCTGCCTAGCGGGCAGGAAGAGGAAACCGAGTCGCCTGCCGCAACGATTTTCGTCAGCTACACCCACGCCGATAACGAAACCGTTTACGGTGGACTGTTGGAACTGGTGAAAAAAATTGCTGATCACTACGAAATGAAAACCGGTGAACCCCTCAGCATATTTACCGACCATGACCTGAAATGGGGTCAATCATGGAAAAAAGCCCTCGTATCTGAGCTGGAAGCGACCGCGTTCCTGCTGACCTTTGTCAGCCCACGTTACCTGAAGTCTCCCGCGTGTCGCGAGGAAGTAGAGGTATTCGCTACCGCAGCCGAAAAAGCCGGCTATAAAGCCATCCTGCCCATCCTGATTCAAGCCATTCCCCCCGCCTTGCAGCCAGACACGCTGTGGAAAAAGCTACAAAACTATCAATATCTGGAAGTCAGCGCGGCGGACCTCAGATCCGAGAACCGACAGGTGCTAGACGATGTTGCTGATGAAATCTCGACGCGTTTGCAACAAACAGTTGAAGCCAGACAAAAACTTGCGACAACCGCTGCAGCCTGCAAACTAGGGAAAAACCCGACGAGTCTGAAACCCGGATGACCCCGGAAGAAATCATGGGAGGGATACAGGAACTCTCGGACGCTTTCGGTAGGGATGCCCAAACTTTTACCAAAGAAATGGACGCCATGGGCGAACAGCTCAACCAAAACCTGGACGCCATGACCGTCGGAGAATTTAAACCCGCCATTATCGCTAAACACGCGCGACTTTTAGACCCGAAAGCGCAACGTCTGCAAGACGCTGTGCATGAACTGACCCACGACTGGGCAATGCTGAGGGAACGAATTAACGGTGCCATTGAACTAGGCAAGGACCTGAGGAAAATCGGGGAAAACGAGCTTTCACGAGACATTAGCATCTCTCTGGACAGCTCGTTGCTCAAACCCGAGTGTCAGAACTGGACACGTTGAAACCATTGCTGCCATTTCTCGGGCGAATCACGCGCCTGCTACGCCCCACAGAACAGTCAATAATGGCTGCAATCCGTGCCCTGGAAAGCATCAACACCGAAGTAGGTACCCTGCGCGACTATGCCAACCAGCCCCGGCAATAAAAAAACACAGGGGTGTGCGGGCGCTACGCGAAGCCAGCGTCGATAGACCTATGCGCAATCGACTGATTTCAACCGGTCAAAGTGCGAAGTATCGACCGAATCACCTGGAACGGATCCCGCAAGACCTGCCAGTATTCAGTTTGTCCCGTTTAGGACAGCATGGTCCGGTCGGGCAACGCCGCGCCTATGAACTTGGCGAACTGGGCCAGCAGGTCGTCCACAGTCGCGTTTTCCTTGTCTTTCCCGCTCAGTTCTATAATGACCTCGCCCTCATGCATCGCTTCGAGCTGACATCTTAAGTTACCAGCCAGCCGTCCGGCAAATTTACTTTCAGACACTGCCACCTCCAGTCCTTAGAAAGGAGCTATCGAGTAAACCAACTGGATGGAATAACCGGACCGGCACCCAAATAGGCAGATTTGGGAATGTCATATGTTTCTGATGTTATCTTGCCTGTATCGGTATTTAGACATAGTACGCTTTGTGCCTTTTTTACTGTTAGATTACTTTTCTTTGCTTCTGTGGCCCAAAAATCTAAATATAACTTAGTGCCTTGTTTGTACATCCCGTGTATTACTGGGTAAATCAAATCAATATCGAGAGCTTCTTTTGACAACAAATTGCCATCTAAATCAAAAGTATAGAGTTTTGTATGATCATTGGAACTTTCTCTGACTCCATATAACTTATCATTAATAAACCTGAAATTATATATTTTCATTTTTCAAGGAAGACGGATTTCTAACTGTTTCCCTCCCCTAAGGAAAAATTTGAATCAAAGAAGTATCCCAGATGTCGCCATTACCTGGTTTCGGATATCCAACTACACAATATATCGTGTCGTTACGTACAGCACAATCATCAAAATTGTACCAACTCTCGGGGAGCTGAGCCGAAGTTTGCTCGACTTTAGACCCATTCTCGAGGTCCAAGGTTATATATAGTGGTTGTTCTTCGTCCTTTCCATCGTCTCCGCTCAATATCACCCGATTATCATCAACAGAAATGCGGGAGACATACAAACCGACGACGGTCGACCACACCACTTCACCATCCGCGTCAAGTCGGAATATCTTGTTGGGATAGCTGCCATCGGGCAGATTATATGCCAGTTTATTTCTCGCGACGATAGCACCACCGTCAGGCAGCCCAAAAAGCGCGGTATAGCCGCCGAAATCTCCAATTTTTTCGGTCTCAATCTTTCGCCAATTGCCCTTTTTATCGATTCGGAGCAGTCCATCGCTCCGGGCAGCGCCGGCATAGATTGTCGGCCCGTCCAGGTCCGTCTGAAAGCCATAGTCAAAATCAGGCACAGGCGTCAACTTCCTTGCCACAGACCCGGACTTTCCGGCTAGTGCATAGGATCTATCGAAACTGCTTTGTATGATGAGACTTTCGTTTGAGAGAAGTTTAAACTGTCCTTCTTTCGGGGGCGGGATTAGCACGCAGGCACTGAGAGTGAGTCCCAATAGAACCACGCTACCGCACCTCAGACAACCTCGTCCCCTAGCTTTCAATTTAGCCATTTGTCGCCCATAAAGTCACTGTAGCAGGAGAGTTCACTAACTCTGCTGGAGTAACGATAGAATCTACAGTAATGTAATCAATGTTGTTCCCCTGATTCAACCATGCTCGCCACACCAACTGAGAACAGTAGTACCTGTCGGTATCCCATTTGTTAAAGAAATTCCAGTTATAAGGCTTACCGACTTGAGACTCAGCCCAGCTCGCTGCGGCTTGACGTTTTTTAAGGCTAGATACCTTATTACCTAAAAGAATTTTCCCACCGGGTTTATTCTGCCAAGAATTTTGGTATCTCTGAACGCCATCTTTCCCTATAGGTGAATATTTTTTTCCAAACGATTCGATGGTGATTGATTTCGTGTTAGAAACTATTGCGGCATGACCTACAACAGCACTGCTCCCAGAACTGTTCCCAAAAGTAGATACCCAAATTTCACCGGGCTCCCCTGACTTTGGACTGTAAACACGAGACTCGACCGCCCCTCTTGAATCTAAGTCAAGAGCGTCATTGTCTTGTATAGCCTTCTGCATCAGCTTTTCGTCTCTGTCCGCGTAGTATTGCAGCACTTCGGCTTTTACCCCAGAGGCATCCATCACTTTCCAGCCAGAATCTCCAGCCGACACATCTACGCCTGCAAAGGCAGGCGTCACAAAGGCCACACTTGCCAAACTTGCACAAATTCCAACTACTGCTGTACTCCATGGCAATCGAATTTTTCGTGTTTGCTCACTCATCACTAATACCCCTGTCCCTTGAACTTTTACACCGAGATTTGTCTCAATGCCTTGTACTCGTATGCTAGGTCTAGGACAGGGACAAATCTATACCTCAAAAGGGGTCTCGTTTAGGGTACAGGTCGGGGTATTGTCGATTTGAGCCTGCAAATGGCAAGCCTTCATTGTGAAAACTATTGAAATTATTCTGTCCATTTTGCTCGCGCTAACCCCCTGGGTTTCAACGATGTCAGATTCTGTTCCAAACGAAGTGGCGCAGTCTGCAGTTACCGTAGCTCCCGCCAGGAGTCACAACGATTACTCCGGGGGATTCCAAACCCAATCATTGCCCTGCAAAAAGCTGCCGATTGTCTTTAGGATTATTCTCTGCCCCGATAAGGCTTAGACCTCAACCGTGATGTTCCAGGTTCCGCTATCCAGACTCGTCTCCATCCGACCGCCCTGGACTTCTACGCGGTGTCGAATGCCTTTGAGTCCCAGACCGGAACTGGGAAAATCACGCCCCCGTGCTTTTGCTTCGTTAGCACAGTAGAGTTTTACGCGCCCCTCGCTAACCCGTAACAACAGGACCACAGGCTGAGAGGCTATCCCATGTTTCAGTATGTTTGTCGAAATCTCACGCAAGCAATCCGACAAAACAGCAGATTTGGAGTCAGAGATAAGTCCGGTATCGCCTTGAATCTGCAGTTCGAGTTCGAAACCAGCTCTCTGTAAAGCTACCGCCAAATCTTGCAAAGCCACTCCGAGCTCCGCGCTTTCTGGAAGATTCGAACTCATCTTGGGTACCCCCGAGAAAATCTTTAGCGCCTGCAGGCTCGGAACTCTGTTGAGCATGAGACTGCAGTTCATTCACCAAACTACGCATTTCCCTTAAGCCACGTGCTGCCAGTTCGTTGATTTGTTGCAGATGACTGAGTGTGGGTTCCTTGTCATTTGACGACTCCGCACCCGAAAGAATACTTATTTGCACGAGAACATGGGAAATCGAGTCGTGTACCTTGATGGAAAGATTCTGGCTCTGTCGAACCAACTCCAAATGACTATTTGCCTGCTCTCCCTCATACAAATGACGATAGTTCGCAATAGCCAAACCGACTGCGACCGGAACTAAATATGAGATGGACATATAGATGGTCGAGACCCATGTGGAATCCACCAAATATGACCCATATCCGGTAGCAACACCCAGAACCACAGCCGCACCAACTCCAAGAATAATCGGTGCGGTGGCGCACAAGTAACCCACAGCAAAAAATGTGAGTTCAATGCCGCATGAAGCAGATATCGGAGAAACTGTAACAGCTAGAAAAACTCCGCATAACGCCAGCAATCCTCCAACCCGGAAACGAATGGACGTAATCCCCGCAGCAGCGATGACTGCCCAAACAAGCCATTCTTCCAGCGGTGTATGAGTTTCGAGCAATCTCATAAACTCTAGGAACAGTATGAAAGCAATAATTGTGGGATACCACATTCGACGCAGTCGCCGGCCACCTAATCTCCGCCGAGCACAAAAGTTCATCGTAGCAAACCCGCTCGGAAAGCTACTGCCACTGCTCCTGCTCGGTTATTTACCCCAAGCTTAGACATTAGCGATTGGATTTGTTTCCTCACTGTCTCGACGCTCGTCCCCATTTTCCGAGCGATTTCCTTAGTATCTAGGGAATCAGCCAGAAACTGAACTATCTCTAGCTCACGATCGCTCAAGACCCCTTCCCAAACGGATTCTCCGTTCGCTCTCAAGAGAGGAACAGTCGATGCGCCTTTCAGCTGTTCAACAATCACCTTGGAACACTTTGGCGAAAATACTAATTCCCCCTTTAGAGCCCGCTGCAAACAATCCATAATTAGCGCTGGATTGTCTTCTTTCATGAAATATCCCCTGACACCCGCTCGAAATGCAGCCTGGACCTTATCCACCGTGGTTAATGCGGAAACGGCAATCGTTACTGGAGGATTAGACAACTTCTGAAAAGCCTCAACAGTAGCAATACCGCTCATGCCCGGCATTTGTAAATCGACCAAGACTACGTCAACAGGGTTAGCTAAGAACTGTTCCAACGCCGTTCCACCAGAATCAGCGTCCCACACGATTTCCGCCCTCGGCTCATTACCGAGAGTCCGCGCTAAAAGCCGGCGAACAAAAGCGTCATCATCAACTAACGCGATTCTCATTGGATTCCCTCTTGATGAACTGCATCTCAGGCCAGGATTGCTTAGGACAGCATGGTTCGGTCGGACAACGCCGCGCCTTTGAACTTGGCGAACTGGGCCAGCAGGTCGTCCACAGTCGCGTTTTCCTTGTCTTTCCCGCTCAGTTCTATAATGACCTCGCCCTCATGCATCATGATGAGGCGGTTACCCAAGTGCAGAGCTTGTTCCATATTGTGGGTCACCATCAGGGTGGTCAGTCCGTGGCGCGCCACCAGCTCCTGAGTCAAGCGGGTAATCAACTCGGCACGTGCCGGATCCAAGCCGCCGTGTGTTCATCGAGCAGCAAAATCTTCGGCTGAGTGAACACGGCCATCACCAGTGACAGTGCCTGGCGCTGCCCGCCGGAGAGCAAACCCACACGAGCCGTCAGGCGATTTTCCAAACCTTGCTCTAAAACCCTGAGCTCTTCGCGGAACTGCGCTTTGCGGGCTCGGGTTACCCCGAGTCCGAGTCCGTGCCCATGGGTGCGTGCCCAGGCAATCGCCAAGTTTTCTTCAATAGTCATGTGCGGGCAGGTTCCCGCCATCGGGTCTTGGAACACGCGCCCCACGTAACGCGCCACTTTGTAGTCAGGTTTGCGCGTCACATCGTGGCCGTCAATATGTATCTGTCCCAAGTCCGGGCGGTAGCGTCCCGAGACGATGTTCAGCAAGGTCGATTTCCCTGCCCCGTTGGAACCGATGACGGTCACAAAGTCTCCCTGATCCAACTGCAGGGAGATGTCACGCAGAGCAATTTTTTCGTTAACGGTGTGACGGAAAAACGCCTTGGAAATATGCGAAAGTTCAAGCATGGTTCACAGTCCCTTCCGTCGAGTCCGTTTGGTGATATTTTTATCCGCCGGGCGGGTGTCGCCGGAGTCAAGCTCTTCAGCGTCGGCCGTGTCCCAGGGTTGCACCCCGGAGAACTCTGCAATGGGATGGTTCTTTTGCCACGAGAGAAAGCCTTTCCACCGTGGGGCGATGAGGAACACCACCACAATGATGGCGCTCAACAGTTTCATGTCGTTGGGGTTGAATCCCGGAATCATCAAGGCGGCTTGAATAATGACGCGATACACGACAGAGCCGCCCACCACTGCCAACACTGCCATCCAGATGCGTCCGGTGGGAATGACCGCGGTGCCGATGATAACCGAGGCTAAACCGGCAATAATCAGCCCGATACCCATAGAAATATCTGCAAAACCTTGATATTGGGCGATGAGGGAACCGGACAGCGCCACCAAGCCGTTGGACAGCGCCAAGCCGACCAGTTTGGCCAAGTCGGTGTTCACCCCTTGGGCACGCGCCATTTCTTCGTTATCGCCAGTGGCACGCAAAGCCAACCCCAGATTGGTGGACAGGAACCACACGACTATCCCGCAGGCTACCAGCAGTACCACCAGCAAAATCGCTACGCTGACCCACGTCCCCACCAGATTTGCTTCTCGCAGTGGCGTAAACATCGATTCTTCACGCCGAAACGGCAGGTTGGATTTGCCCATAATGCGCAGGTTCACCGAATACAAACCAATCTGGGTCAAGATTCCCGCCAGCAGGGGGTGAATTTTCCCCGCCGTATTCAGCAAACCGGTAATCAGCCCAGCAATCAGTCCCACCGCAAATCCTGCCAAAGGTTCCCAGCCACGGGCTGCCCCCACCGAGGATAACGACCGCGCAAGCTGCCGCTCCGGTGGTAAAACTCGAGTCAATCGTCAAATCGGCGAAATCGAGGATTCTAAATGTGAGGTACACCCCCAAGGCCATCAATCCATAGATGAGGCCCAGCTCCACCGCACCAATCATATTTTTTCAAATCCTTACGTGTATTCACAAGGTTTCCCGGTTACGTTTTCGGGTTGGCTCACCCACCCATTAAAACACGAGCATGACACCCTGGCCAAAATAGGGCCGCGGGTACTCGCGCCTTTCCAGCATCGCAAAAGCCCACCCCGCTTTTAGGTAGGATGGGCTGTTGTCTAAACACTGCGGTTACTGGTAAACCACCTTGTCGGCTTTATCCAAAAGCTCAGCGGGAATCGGGTGTCCCTGCTTCTTGGCGGCCTCCGGGTTTATCACCAGTAACGGAGTTTTTTGGGCTTCCACCGGCATAGCTTCGGGTTTGGCCTCGCCCTTTAAGATCTTTACCGCCATTTCTCCGGTCTGATGACCCAGGGTCTTGTAATCCAGCCCGAGCGTCAAAGCCGCACCGTTATTGACCGAACTGGCCTCACCAGCCACCGTGAGGATGCCCTTTTCCTCCGCGACCTGCAGCACGGAATCCAACGCAGCTACCACGGTGTTATCGGTAGGAATGAAAATGGCATCGACTCCGGTCAGAGTCTGGGCGGCCTGCTGGACTTCGGCGGTGTTAGTGATGGTTTTTTCCACCACTTCCAGACCTTGCTTCTTAGCTTCAGCTTTCGCCAATTTGACTTGTACCTGCGAGTTTACCTCCCCGGAGGAATAGATAATGCCAACCTTATGAGCATCAGGAATCACCTGTTTGACCAGGTCAATCTGTTTCGCCACCGGATTCATATCCGTAGTGCCGGTCACGTTGTAACCCGGCGCCTCGTTAGATTCCACCAGCTCCGCTGCCACCGGATCCGTCACCGCCGTGAACAGTACCGGGGTATCGACCACGTTTTGGGCTATGGACTGAGCCATGGGGGTGGCGATAGCAAACACCAAATCGTAATCACCTGCAGCGTACTTCGAGGCGATGGAGTTCACGTTGGTCTGGTCTCCTTGGGCATTGGAAGTGTCATAGGTGACATCCAATCCAGCTTCGCTCAAAGCGGCTTTAAATCCGGCTACCGCTTCGTCCAAAGGTGGGAAACTGGCGTACTGAGCAATAGCGACTTTGTATTTGCCGTCATCGCTGGCAGCACCTCCCTTGGTGGCGCTTGTAGAGGAGCAACCCGCCAGCGCCAAAGCGGCCATACCGACAACTATTGAGGCAATTATTCTATGCATCAGGAAAATCCTTCGTTTTGGTGAATATTGAAACTCACCATAGCGCTATTCACGTTTTGAAAAAAACTCGTCTCACATATCGATCGACAGGTCGAGTGAAAGGAATCCAACCGGAAAGCAAAAGATTACACTGGGCCGATAAATCGGTCTCGTATCCACCGGAAGAAATTTCTGATCCCATCCGCGACTACGGTGTCGGTCACGTTACGCGACAGCCAGGAATATAACCCCATAAACCAGAAAGTCAGGCGTTCCGTCCAGTTTCCGGAACGCCAGTCTTTCGGCACCCAGGAAATGGACTTCAAACGCGCAGCCGAAAATACCTGGGTGTATTGCAAAATTGCTTCCAGACCATGACGAATCCCCTGGCCGCTTTCGCTTTTGCCCTGAATCGGCGCCTTCCACGACATATCCATAGAGAAATACGTGTCGTTGACGCTGACTGTGGCAAACTGTGCATTGTTAATCAGGTTCCGCACGAAATCAATGTCGCGAGTAAAGACGGCGGCAGAGTCAATGACTCGTGACCCCGTCACCAGGCGCACCACGTTCGCGATGTCTTTGAACGATAGCAGCGCCACTACCGGTCCGTACACTTCCGTTTCCAGAAGGTCCAAATCAGGAGGCAAATCCGCCACGATGGTCGGCTCAAAAAAAGTCGGGCTAATCTCGGGACGCGGATGGGATCCCGTAAGTACCCGGGCGCCGTTCTCAAGAGCCAGTTTCACAACTTTTTCACAATTCTTGACTCGGCCAGGTACATCATGGAACCCATAGTGGCGTGCCGATCCACGAATCGCCCGACCCGAATCTGCTCATGGGTATATTGGAGCATCATCTGTTCAAACGGTTCTCGCACTGATTCATGCACAAAAATAATCTCGACAGCTTTCGTGGATTGGCCGGCGTTCAGGAAAGCCGAACGGGCACAGGTTTTCGCCGCATCCCACAGTTTCGCGTCATCCATCACCAACGCAATGTTTTTAACCCCTCCAAAGCAAGAAATGGGCACCGAGTGGCGCGCACACTCCATCGAGATATTTTGACACATCCGGTTCGGTCCGATGGCTGAAACATAGTCGAGGGCCGGAATGAACTGCATCCCGAACTGTGAAGATTCCGAAACCACGATGCGCCACACGTCTGCGGGCATCCCGGCATCCACCAGCACCGCTTTCATTAACAGGGATCCCAGAGCCGCCTGGGGAGTCACAAAATTGACCACCGTGTTACCGGCCATAATGGGGTTCAGGATATCGCAGACCATAGAAATTGGATTGTCCGCGGAAGTGAACATCCCTACTACCCCCATGGGGCGGTACCAGACCCGATAGGTGGACAGCGGTACCGCGCCCCCACCCCGGCGCGGTTTCCACAGATACCTCAAATGTCGCTTAATACCCCGTACCTGGGTAATCATGTAAAAATACTCTGAGGAAGCGTCCAGCCAGGATTTCCCGCTCAACAGCTGGTCGAGCCCAATAATCGGCTCGTAATAGCGCACAACTCGTCTCAAGAATCGGTACAGAATGCGTGAACGCGTGTAAATGCTCTCTTGTGACCACTGTTCGCTCACGGCATGAGCCCGAAGCACGGATTGTTCTCCATCAGAGAAGGTGGAGCAACGCAGAGTCCCGAAGGGTTCCCAAGTCTGGACATTGTAAACCGGAGCATCAGCACCGCTCTCGCCACGACCGGCAACGAGCAGGGATGTCACGAACTTGTCGTCGATACCCTTGGGGTATTCCATATCTCCTCCTTCCTGATTGTAATCTAATGGTTCGTTTCTCCAGTTTGTCCGAATCCGTTGTCACTCTGACGCAGCGAAACGAAAGCAGTTCTATACCGGGCCGTGAACCCGATTCTTAATGTGATGCCACAGGTTGCGCCACGCATAAGCAATCACGGTATCAGTGAACAGAATCGAGGCAATCACCGCGGCGCGGCTAGAGAAAAAGCTCCACCGTTCCATCCGGTTTCCAGGCTGGAGGTCGTTTGAATCCAGGGATGACCTTTCTGCCTCGCCACGGATTGAACGCGGGAATACTGCAGAATCGACTCCAACCCGTGACGGATGCCGGAGCCGGTACTCCTGATACCCTGAATCGGAGCTTGCCACGTCGAGTACAGACTCATGTAGGAGTCGTTTATGATTACCGCTGCGCCGTTGGCAGTCTGGATGAAATCGCGCATCATGAACTCGGATTCAGTGAACAGATAGATACAGTAACTGTGCCGAGACGTGCCCAAGAAGCGTGATACTTCCGTGAGGTCTTGGAAAGGCTGCAGATAGATGAGGGGGCCGTGCAGTTCGCGCTCACAGATCATGGCGTCCTGCGGCACTCTGGCAAGGATGGTCGGTTCATAGAAGGACGGTCCCAGGTCCGGGGCGGTGCTGCCGCCTAGGACTAGCTCAGCTCCTCGTTGGACCGCGTCGTCAACGAGCTCCTGGATGGTTTGCGCCCGCCGCGGTGTCAGCATGGAACCCAAGGTGGTTTCAGCAGAGTCCAGAGAACCAATGGTGACCTGATCTGACACAAAGTCTTTCAAGGCGAGTTTAAAGTAATCAAAAATTGATTCCTGCACCCAGATGACTTCGGCACTGTTTACGGTTTGTCCCGCGTGTTGGGAAACCAGCGCGGGCCATCGCCCGGACTGCATGATCAAAACGGCAATCTTCACAAATCACGCCAACGTTAAGCACCTGCAGGAAACCCTTGAACGGAACCCGGTATTCCTGGCAAACTCGCGAAATCCGGCGCCCCAGCTTTTCCGAGCCTAAAACCGTGACCATATCCAGACCGGGAATGACGGCGCGCCCCGCTTTTGAGGTTGTGTCCGGAATAATCTTCCACAAACCGTACGGCATTCCCGCATCTACCAACATGGCGTGCATCAGTACAGCGCCCAAGGCCGCCTGGGGAGTCACGAAGTTGATGACTGCATTGCCCGCCGCAATCGCCTGTAGGACATCGTTGATTGAAGAAAGCGGCCAGTCTGGTGACGTGAAAATTCCACTATGCCCAAGGGGCGCTGGTAAACACGCCATCGCGAACCGGGTAGCACTCCCCTACCAGCTCGGTATTTCCCCAGCATACGGCTGCTGTATTTGATGTTTTTCGCGGTGGACAAAATATCGAGGAACTCTTCGTGGGCATCAATTAATGATTTGCCGCTGAGCATTTGCGACAGGGCGACCATTTCGTTTTGGTACTTCCACACTATCTGGGAAAATCGAGCCAAAACTTTGGCGCGCCCGTAGAACCCCATTTCAGTCCAGACCACCTGTGCTGCTTGCACCGTCATCAAAGATTCCTGGGCGTCTTCGGGGGAAGCCGTAGCGACCCGGGTCAGCAACCGTCCGGATTCCACATCGAGCACGTCTTTGCGGGGACCGTGCATCCAAGTCAAAACTTCAGCCAAGGTGGCAAAAAATCTGTCATCCAAGACATCGGAATGCACTGCAACCCCTCCCTGTACGTCGATTGTAGGTTACGAACAGCCTTTTTAATTATAGCCAAGCTGGGAAGCTATGAGGACCTTTGCCGGGTTCTGTCGCTTTATAGCAAGGTGGGCAGGAAACCGAAGTTTCCTGCCCACCGCTGTGTAATTGACCGCAAGTGATTACGCGATAATCTTGGTAACGGTACCGGAACCAACGGTGCGGCCACCTTCGCGGATAGCGAAGCCCAGGCCCTCTTCCATGGCGATCGGTTGGATCAGTTCCACGGAGATGTCGGTGGTGTCACCGGGCATAACCATTTCTACACCGTCGGGCAGCTTGATAACGCCGGTCACGTCGGTGGTGCGGAAGAAGAACTGGGGACGGTAGCCATCGTAGAAGGACTTGTGCCGGCCGCCTTCTTCCTTCTTCAGGATGTAGACCTTACCCTCGAACTTGGTGTGCGGGGTCACGGAACCGGGAACGCAGACGACCTGGCCGCGCTCGACCTCGTCACGCTTGGTACCGCGCAGCAACAGACCACAGTTCTCGCCGGCGTAGGCCTCGTCCATGGACTTGTGGAACATCTCGATACCGGTAACGGTGGTCTTCTGGGTCGGACGGATACCTACGATCTCGATTTCCGAGTTCAGGGCCAACTTGCCGCGCTCGACACGGCCGGTAACCACGGTACCGCGGCCGGTAATGGTGAAGACGTCCTCGATCGGCATCAGGAACGGCTTGTCCATGTCGCGCTCGGGGGTGGGGATGTAGTTATCCACCGCGTCGATCAGTTCTTCTACCTTGGGCACCCAGTTCGGGTCACCTTCCAGAGCCTGGAAAGCGGAGAGCTGAATGATGGGGCAGTCGCGGTCGAAACCGTTCTTTTTCCAGTTCGTCGCGGATTTCATCCTCGACGATCTCCAGCATGTCTTCGTCCACGTCGGGGGAATCACACTTGTTCAGCGCCACCAAGATAGAGGGCACGCCGACCTGCTTGGCCAGCAGGATGTGTTCCTTGGTCTGAGCCATCGGGCCGTCGGTAGCAGCCACAACCAGGATCGCGCCATCCATCTGCGCAGCGCCGGTGATCATGTTCTTGATATAGTCGGCGTGGCCGGGGGCGTCCACGTGGGCGTAGTGACGGTTGGGGGTCTCGTACTCAACGTGAGAGACGTTGATGGTAATACCACGCTGACGCTCTTCGGGAGCGTTATCCACCTGATCGAAGGGGGTGAACTTGTTAGCGGGCAGATCCGGGTACTTGTCAGCCAACACCTTGGTGATGGCAGCAGTCAGGGTGGTCTTGCCGTGGTCGACGTGACCAATGGTGCCGACGTTTACGTGCGGCTTGTCGTGAGTGTAAGTGCCTTGAGCCACTTTTTTCTTTCCTCCTGGATTTCGGTAGTTTTGCTCCAAACTAAGCAAGTGTCAGATTACCACTTAGCCGGAGAAAATCCTACCTGGTTTTCTTTTCTGTCTCCTGTCTTGGACCTTAGACCCAGACGGGGTTGATTATGAAATTTTCTGCACCGGCGTCCCCGATGCCTCGTCCCCGAGGCACCCTCAACACCTGGAGCTTAGCCGTGGTTCTTCGAAACGATCTCTTCCGAAATCGACTTCGGGACCTCTGCATAAGAATCGAACTGCATGGTGAACACCGCGCGGCCCTGCGTCTTGGAACGCAAGTCACCGATGTAACCGAACATCTCGGACAAGGGTACCTTAGCGCGGATAACCTTCACCCCGGCGGCCTCGCCCATAGACGAAATCGCACCGCGACGAGAGTTCAAGTCACCAATCACGTCACCCATGTATTCCTCTGGGGTACGCACCTCGACATCCATCACGGGCTCCAAGATCACCGGGGAAGCCTTCTTGGCGCCTTCCTTAAAGACCATGTTACCCGCAATCTTGAAGGCCATTTCCGAAGAGTCGACGTCGTGGTAGGCGCCGTCTTCCAAGATAGCCTTGACATCCACCATGGGGTATCCGGCCAAAACGCCGGTGCCCATGGCTTCTTGAATACCGGCATCCACAGAAGGGATGTATTCGCGAGGCACGCGACCACCGGTGACCTTGTCCTCGAACAGGTAAGTCTTGCCTTCGGCCTTCTCTTCTTCGCTCAGAGGCTCGAAAGTCACCAAAACCTTAGCGAACTGGCCAGAACCACCGGTCTGCTTCTTGTGGGTGTATTCGACCTTATCGACGCGCTTGCGGATGGTTTCGCGGTAAGCCACCATCGGGGCGCCCACGTTGGCCTCCACCTTGAACTCGCGCTTCATACGATCCACGATGATGTCCAGGTGCAGCTCGCCCATACCGCCGATAACGGTCTGGCCGGTTTCCTCGTCCAAACGCACCGTAAAGGTGGGGTCTTCTTCGGCCAGCTTCTGAATGGCGATACCCATCTTTTCCTGGTCGGCCTTGGACTTGGGCTCGATAGAGACGTGGATAACGGGATCGGGGAAGGTCATGGACTCCAGCACGATCGGCTTGTCGATGGCGCACAAGGTATCACCGGTGGTGGTTTCCTTCAGGCCAATAAAAGCGTAGATGTGTCCGGCATGGGCCACCTCGACGGGATTCTCGTGGTTGGAGTGCATCTGGAACAGCTTTCCCACGCGTTCTTTCTTGGACTTGGTGGAGTTCAAGATCTGGGTGCCCTGCTCGGCCTTACCGGAGTAGACACGCACGTAGGTCAGCTTGCCATAGAAGGGGTGCACCGCCACCTTGAAAGCCAGAGCCGCGAAAGGCTCGTTTTCGTCGGGCTTGCGCACCTCGGTGTTGCCTTCGTCCTCGTGGCCGGGACGGAAACCGGTGGTGGCCTCGACGTCCAGCGGGTTAGGCAGATAGTCGATAACCCCGTCCAGCATCAGCTGCACACCCTTGTTCTTGAAGGCGGAACCACAGAACACCGGGTAAATCTCGGACTTGATAGTACGGGCCCGGATACCAGCCTTGATCTGCTCCAGGCCCAGCTCGGCGTTTTTCCAGATAGGCTTCCATCAGCTCGTCGCTGGCTTCCGCCGCAGCTTCGGTGGCCTTTTCCAGCAGTTCGGCGGCCTTGGCCTGGTATTCCTCGGGGATGTCCTTGTATTCCAGGATGGAACCCTTGGTGTCTTACCGTCGGCGTCCTTTTCGGGGAAGTAAACGGCCTGCTGCTTCAAGACATCGACCACGCCGACAAAGTCATTCTCGGCACCCATCGGGAAAGCCATCACCACGGGGTTCGCGGCCAGGCGATCAATCATGGTCTGCACCGAGAAATCGAAGTCCGCGCCCAGCTTGTCCATCTTGTTAACAAAACAGATGCGAGGCACGTTGTACTTGTCGGCCTGACGCCACACGGTTTCCGACTGAGGTTCCACGCCTTCTTTACCGTCGAAAACCGCCACCGCGCCGTCCAGAACACGCAAGGAGCGCTCTACCTCTACGGTGAAGTCCACGTGTCCGGGGGTGTCGATGATGTTGATCTGGTGGTTCTTCCAGAAACAGGTGGTAGCCGCGGAAGTAATGGTGATACCGCGTTCCTGTTCCTGTTCCATCCAGTCCATGGTCGAGGCGCCGTCGTGGGTCTCACCAATCTTGTAGTTAATACCGGTGTAGAACAAGATGCGTTCCGTCACCGTGGTCTTGCCGGCATCGATGTGAGCCATGATGCCGATATTACGGACCTGCTTGAGGTCGGTCAGCACGTCAAGTGCCACGTTGGTTGTCCCTTCGTTAGGTTTCGAAAATTTTGGTTCCGGTTCGAGGTTCGCGCCTCGCCTTTAGGGCGGTTCAAACGGTTAAACCGGGTGGGCTGTTACCAGCGGTAGTGAGCGAAGGCGCGGTTAGCTTCGGCCATCTTGTGTACGTCTTCACGACGCTTGACCGAGGCACCCAAACCATTAGAGGCGTCCAAGATTTCGTTCATCAGACGCTCGGTCATGGTCTTTTCGCGGCGTTGACGCGAGAAGTCAACCAGCCAGCGTAAAGCCAAGGTGGTGGCGCGATTGGCCTTCACCTCGACGGGGACCTGGTAGGTCGCACCACCCACGCGGCGGGAACGCACTTCCAGGTGCGGGCGAATGTTCTCCATCGCGCGCTTCAGCACGGTGATGGGGTCCTGCTCGGTTTTGGTGGCCACACCTTCGAGTGCGCCGTAAACAATCTTTTGAGCAATGGACTTTTTCCCATCCAGCAAGACGCGGTTAACCAGCTGGGTGACCAGCGGAGAGCCGTAAACCGGATCACCAATCAGAGGGCGCTTAGGCGCCGGACCTTTACGAGGCATTCTTACTTCTTCTCCTTCTTCGCGCCGTACTTGGAACGACCTTGCTTACGATCACGCACACCCTGGGTGTCCAGAGCGCCGCGCACGATGTGGTAACGCACACCCGGCAGGTCCTTCACACGTCCACCGCGAACCAGCACGATGGAGTGTTCCTGCAGGTTGTGGCCAACACCGGGGATGTAAGCGGTAACTTCGATACCGGAAGACAGGCGAACACGCGCGACTTTGCGCAGCGCTGAGTTCGGCTTCTTCGGGGTGGTGGTGTAAACACGGGTGCACACACCACGACGCTGCGGAGAGCCGACCAGGGCCGGGGTCTTCGACTTGGTGCGCTTGGTGGTACGTCCCTTGCTAACAAGCTGTTGAATTAGGGCACAGTAACTCCGTTTCTTGAATTTCTCGGCAATCTTTCGGCTTCTTGGCCCCTGCGGACATACCTCTACCGTCCGGGGGCCGGCCCGCCTTCCTACCGGGGCGAGGTTAGCGCCACATTCACCGGTTAGGTTGCGTCCGGAGCTCCAAACGGAAGGGAGCCCTGCTGTCCTTTCGGGTTTCTCCAAAAGGCTCTGGGAGTCAAAAATCAGACACCAAAGGAAAAATATAACCCAAAAGGCCCCTGATCACTCAACTCTGCACCTTACCCACCCACCCGACCTCGACCCGGGACCACCCACCCGACCTCGACCCGGGACCAACGTTGCGGGTAAATACCGGCCACCTATAATGAAGCCATGTCCGCCATGAAACTCCCCAAACCCGGTCTGTGGCAAGAAATCTGTCTGGTTCCCGCCGCGCTGATTGGGATTCGTCTCTTGATTCCCGCACTCATCGGAGTGCTGTACCTGTGGCTCTCCCCACGCACCAACGCAGCACAGCGCCTTGGATTGAGTTGATTTTCCGCGGCGCTGGTTTTGTGCGGCTTGCCTGGGTGCCTACAACTCTTGATGCGCACCTTTCGTCGTTCCCCGGTTGCCGAACTCCGGGGCGAGGCCGCACAAAAAGAGCTGTTCCTCGGTGCGGTTGCGGGTTTGGGGCTGGTCAGCCTGGCTATGAGTGTCCAGTGGCTGCTGGGATTTTGGCGCTTCACCGGCATAAACGTGGACCAAGCCATGTGGTGGGGAGTAGCCATCGGGCTGTCTGCCTCGGTTTTCGAGGAGTTGTTGGCGCGCGGCATTCTGTTTCGACTCATCGATATCCATCACGGACCCTGGTGGGCCCTGGTGATTTCCACCGTGGTTTTCGGTTCGTTGCACCTGATGAACCCCGGGATTACTTGGTTCGGCGCCATGATGTTGACTCTGGGGGCAGGACCGCTGCTGGGGGCGGCCTACCTGTGGAAACGCACCCTGTGGTTGCCTATCGGGCTGCACTTCGGGTGGAACCTGGCCCAAGCCTCGCTGTGGAGTCAAAACGTATCGGGCACCGGGGAGCAACAGGGCCTGCTGGGTGGGATCGCGTCGGGACCCGATTGGGCCACCGGAGGCAGTGTTGGGATGGAAGGTTCCGTCTTCACCGCCTTGATTTGCCTGGGAGTCAGCGCGGTTATTATCTATGTGCTGCATCGAAACGGGCGTTTGTATGTCTCCACCCCCACTTCACCCGAAACCAACCGTGGGGCCTCGTAGCCTAAAAATAGTTTTCACCCTGCAGAAAGGAAGCTATGTCGGCCGGTCTCTTTGCACTTTTTGATGACATCACTGCCCTGGCGAAGGCCGGGGCTGCCAGCCTCGACGATGTCACCGCTGCCGCGGCGAAAGCCAGTTCCAAGGCCGTAACGATCGTCATCGACGATACGGCCGTCACGCCGCAGTACGTGACCGGCATCAAACCCGCCCGGGAACTGCCCATTATCGCCAAGATTGCGCAGGGTTCCCTGTTGAATAAAGCCATCATCTTGGTGGTGGCTCTGTCACTGAATTACTTCTGGCCTCAGGCCCTGGTGCCCATCCTGCTGTTGGGCGGAACCTACCTGTGCTTTGAAGGGCAGAAAAATCCTGGGGTGTTTCTTGCCTCATCCCGAGGCACACGCCGCCATGATCCCCGAACCCGGGGTCGCAGCAGAAAAAGCGCATCGTGTCTGGGGGCGATTCGCACCGACTTGATTCTCTCTACCGAGATCATGGTGGTGGCGCTCAACGAAGTGAAAACCGAGGCACTGTGGATGCAGATAGCCTCCCTGGTGGTGGTAGCCCTGGTAATCACCCTCTTGGTTTACGGAGTGGTGGCGTTGATTGTGAAACTCGATGACATCGGCTTGGCCCTGACGCAGCGCGAGGCGCGCGGGGCGCAAAACCTGGGGAAGGTGCTGCTGCGCGCCATGCCGGTCATTATGTCCACGCTTTCCATGGTGGGTGTGGCGGCCATGACTTGGGTGGGTGGGCACCTGTGCGTGGTGAATCTGGCCGAGTTGGGTCTGCCGCTTTTTCCACGAGGCGATTTTGGCTGCGGAACACGCTGTGGCGCACGCCTTGCCCGCCGCGATTTCCGCGATGGGTGCCTGGCTGTGCCAGACCCTGGCTTCGCTGCTTTTCGGCTTCCTCTGGGGGAGCCGTCCTCGCCCTGGTTTTCACCGGCGCGAAAGCCCTCTTCCAGCACCTCCGCCACTAAACCCAGCAAGAGTTGCGCGGGTAAGGGGGGAAAACCCCCTACGGGCGCGGGATGCAGACTCAGCGGATGCGGTTGACCGCGGATTTTTCGACCAAGGTTTCCAGGCCGTCGTGAATGATCTGCGCGCGCTGGGGGCCCACACCTTCTATCCGCTGCAGCTGTTCGGTTGAAACCTCCAGCAGTTCCGACAAAGTGCCCCAGCGACTGGAAATCGCCTCAACGATGTGCGCGGGCAGGCGCGGAATCCTGGCGAGCATGCGCAATCCGCGTGCTGACAGCGGGGTCTCCAAGATCTCTGCCCCGGACCCCGACACTCCCATGATGCGCGCCACCAGCACCAGGTCCAATAATTCGGCGTCGTCCAGGCCTCCCAGCCGAGCCACCACCTTTTCTTCGGAAAAACTCTCGGGGATGTAGTCACGAATCAGCAGGGACCGGTTCACCGCAAAGCCACGGGTCAATTCCGCCTGCTGCATCTTCAGCAAGCGGCCGTGCTCGCCCAGCTGAATCAGCAGATCCGAAACTTCATGGCCGACGCGCCGCACCATTTCTTGGCGCTGCACCACCAGGGCGACATCGCGGGCGGTAACCAGGTCGTCAATCTCGAAAGCAGAGAGGAAATCAGAAACTTCCGTGAGCCGGTTGCGGTATTTCTCGAGGGTCGCAATCGCCAGGTTAGCCCGGGAAAGCAAGGTTTCCGGGTCATCTAAAACGTAACGCTTGTTGTCCAGGTAAAGTGAAATCGCGTGCAGGGAATGGGAAACCGCAATCACCGGGTTTCCGGTCTGTACCGCGACGCGGTGCGCCGTGCGGTGCCGCATCCCCGATTCCGTCGTCGGGATTGAGGGGTCGGGCAGCAACTGGACATTGGCGCGACGAATCCGCCACTTTTCGGGGTCGATGATAACCGCCCCATCCATCTTGCAAAGTTCACGCAGTCGCGTGGCGGAGAACTCGATATCGAATTCAAAACCATCGGAGCACATCCGCTTGATGCGATCTTCGTAGCCCAGCACCACCAGGGCACCCGCATGAGCCTTGATGACGCGATCGAGTCCATCTCGTAATTCCGTGCCCGGGGCAAGCATGGTGATTACTTCTCGGAATCGTGGGGCCTCGTTCATAAACACATCCTATTCTCTACCCGGGGTTATTTCAGCGTATTTTCCACGAATCTGCAGGCTCTACCCATTTGCGGTACCGCTTGGGGACGGGGAGGTGGAACCGGTTTTGCCTCCCGAGGCGGTCTCATCCCGCGTCGCCGCGCTGTCCTCCCCCCTGCCGGTTTCCGCTCTGTCCTTCTGGTCGCCGTTACCGGTCTGTTCGGCGCTTTGATTTTGCGGCTGTGCCACGGGGTGGTCCTGAATAGCGAAGACGCTCTCTTTCCCCACGGCTTTTCCGTTCCACAGCGCCTGCGCGCGATAGGTCCCCGACTGCGCCACATTCGCGTTCGCGCTACAGTCGCTGTTGTGCACCAGAGCATCCCAATGCACCTGGTGTGTCCACGTCATTCCGGTTCCCAGCAGCAAGGGCGTCCCGGCCACTTCGCTGCCCTGGCAGGCCGCGGAATTAGCAATAATCTGGTTCCCCGAACGAATCTCCCAACCGCTTTGCGCCGGGTTGTACTCGGTCAGGCACGGCACCTTCCCCGTGTTCTTCACGCTGAGTTTCGCTGAATTCCCCGCCCCCACACTCACCAGGGGCGAGATCCCTTCCAGGGTAACCTCCAAAGCCTCTGCTTCGCATTTTTCAGGGGGGTCAAAGGTGCGTTGCGCCATCTTCAACTGATAGGCCTTAGCCTCAGCCGCCTGCGAGGCCTGCCACTGCGCAAACAACCCCGCCGCCCACTTGATGAGGAAAACCATCCCCACAATCGCTAACGCCACCACCGCCAGCGCGATTATCTGGTTGCGTCGAATCTGCGCTTTGGTATAGCGCCGTACCGGAGGTTTCCTGGCGGGCGTCGAGGCCGTAGTTGGGGTTTTCCCCGCCCCTTTCGAGGTCTTCGCCCGGGTAGTGGTGCCCCTGTTTCGAGGACGGCGCGCTGTTCGGGGTGGGCGCGGGTTTTTTCGGTGGGCACTTTTCGTTATCTGTACAAATGGTGTTTTTCCTGTTCTTCCACGCCGCCCCTAGGCTAGAATTGTTTCTGAGCCGAAGGAGTTTCACATGTCTGTATCTGCCTCGTCCTTTTCACTCCCCCAGCCCACGCCACGTCGCGTGGCTCTGGCCACCACCCTGGGACTGGGGACTTTTGCCTGGTATGCCTCTCCGGACTACATCACCTCAAAGGGTGCTTTACGAGTAACCCGTTTGATATTGGCGGCTATCTTGGGGACGCTGAGCGCCTACATCGCCGACGACACCGTCAAGCAGGTGCGCCAAGATATCTCGCTAGCCAGTCCGGACCAGGAAGCCTGGCAGATGGATTCAGACTCGGTGCAGTTTAAGAAGGAAAACGTAAATCTCCCCAAGGTAGCCGTGCTCGCTTCCTTGCTGGCCGCTTTGGTGAGTTTCTCGGTGTGGTTCGAGATGTCGCTGTATCGTCGCGCCGAGCGCCGTCGGGCCCGCGGCGTAAAGTACCCCCACACGCGCCAAGCCATCCCCATGGCCATTCTGGGCGCCGCGGGATACTTCTTAGACGACTCCCAGGCCGACTGAACTCGAGGGTGCTTCGGGTGGACCCTTGGGGTCCACGGTACAGATATGCTCTATCCACAATCCGGTACCCAGCATCACTGCGGCGGTGACTAAACCGAATACTCCCGGGCCCATCCAAGCCGCGAGGCTCTCGTTTTCCAGGTTTCCCGCCAGCAAGATGACCTTCGCCGCAAAGTATCCCCCCAGCAGGGCCCCCAGATGCGACAGCGATAGTCCCAGTGCGGCTACCCGAGCTGCCCCCACGGGACCCATCCAGGTTTTTTCGCGTTTTTTCAGGTGTTTCACCTGCACCCCCAGATAGATACTGGGCAGGCAAATCACCAGGTTCGCCACCCCGGAATACCAGCCTTCCAGCGGGATTGACTTGGCGCTATAGAGCATGAAGCGCAGCCACAGCAGGTGCAGCACAGCGGTCAACAGCGCCAGCAACACCAACACCCACCACCGTGAACGCCTCATCTCGGGCCCTCCGGGTCCGCGGGGTGCAAGATATCTAAGCTGGGATCATCCACAATACGCCGGGGCGTACTACCTTCTGGCAACGCGGCTTTCCACGAAGGCAAACCGTAACCTCCCGGGGCTCCAACCTCAGCTTCACCCACGCCGACATCGACGTCCTCGCCGGGGCGCCTAAGGCTATCCTCGTCCCGGTCAGTCGCATCCGCGAGGTCTTCCAACCAGTCTTCCCACAGCGCCAAGATGTCTTGTTGGGCCTTTAGTTGCTGGGCCAGCTGGGCCACGCTATGTCCCCCCAAGCGAGCTTCGGGATCCAGACGGGCCCAGGGAACCATCACGAAGGCCCGGGAAACGGCCCGCGGGTGCGGCAGCAACAGCCGGTTGTCCAGGGACTCCAGGCCCTCTATCCAGATGATGTCCACGTCCAAGGTACGCGGTGCCCAGTGATAGGGACGTTCGCGCCCAAAGGAATCCTCAAGGAAATGGGCCAGGTCCAACAGCTCTTTGGCCGAGAGCTGCGAGGTGACCTGCACCACCGCATTGTAGTAATCGGGCTGAGGGGCCTGTCCCGGCGCCAGCACCGGGCGGGTTCGAGCCAGGGGGGATACCTGGACGTCGCTGAAATCCGGGGCGGCGCGCAGAGCTTGCACCACGGCGCGCAAAGTTCCCACCGGGTCTCCCAGATTCGCTCCTAAACCCAAAACTGCCCGGCGCGGCAGCGGGGAATGCGCCGTCAACCGCGCATCCATCTGGGTCAAATCCGCCAGGTAATCTTCGCGGCTGCGATAAATCGTGGTAGAGACGTCCTCGAAGGGAACCAGCAGGGGCGCCTGCGGTTTATGCACGGTCACTTCGGTGGCGAAAATCCTGGGGTCTTCCAGAATCGACATGGCGATGCGGTAGGCCAGGCGTTCTATCAGGGCGACACTCTGTCCGCGCACCGCCGCCATCACTTTGTCGGCTATCACCGAATAGTCGATGGTCGCGCGGATGTCGTCGCTGCGAGAGGCGGGGCGTGCATCGAAAGTCAGGGACACATCTACGATGAAGTCCTGGGGTTGGTGGTGTTCGGATTCGAGTACCCCGTGGATGCCTTCGGCGCGGATACCGCGGATGCTGATGCGGTCCGTGCCGAAAGGTGCTGTGGCTCAGTCTGCGTCATCCTGTCCTCCCTGTATCATGCGCCTCAGGGTCTCTTCTGCCAGGGTCCGGCTCAGGGTTCGCGCTACTTTCACCGCCACCGCGGCGGGAGCGACCTGGTGGACGCGCACCCCCCAGATTCCCGACATGGCGCAATACATCGCCACTGCGGTGGTGGCGTCGTCTTTGGGGTGGCGCCCGGCGAGGGTCTCTTTGGGGTTGCGAGGCAGGGTTTCGTACCCGTCCAGAAAGCGTTTACGCGAAGGCCCGACCAGCACGGGGAAAGGTTCAAAGATTTCCGGCATACAGGCTAGGGCTTGCCAGTTGTGTTCGGGGTTTTTACTGAAACCCAGCCCGGGGTCGAGAATGAAACGCGCCAAATCCATTCCGGCTTCTCCCGCGGCGCGGACCCGGTCGAATACCTCTTGGCTCAATTCAGCGGGCAGATCCCGGTAGTGGGCTTGGGGGTCTTGGACCTGGGGACGTCGGCGCCAGTGCTGGCAGATATAGCTCACATCCCGGTCGCGCTTCTGCGCTTTGGCCATGACCTGGAACATCTGGGGGTCCGCCAAGCCACCGCTGACGTCGTTGATAATGACAGCACCGGCGTCGATGGCGCGCTGTGCTGTCTGGGCATGCAAGGTGTCGCAAGAAACCAGGCACCCATCATTGGCGAGTTTCTCGATGACGGGAATCACCCGGGCGCATTCCTCGGACTCGTCGATGGGGAGACTCTTGGGTGCCGTGGATTCACCGCCAACATCGATGATATCCGCCCCTTGGTCCATCATCTCTAAGCCGTGCGTCACCGCTGCCTCGACGTCGAGCCACTTTCCTCCGTCCGAGAAGGAGTTCGGCGTGACGTTCAATACCCCCATCACCTGGGTGTAATCCTGGCGCATAAAATACGGAACGCTTCCGTCGGGCACGGGGTCGTCACTTAGATTATCCAGGGACCATGCATTGCCCAAGATATCTTGAGCCATCCCGATTTCGAGTTTTCCCATCTCGATGCTACTCTCCGACCAAAATGAGGCTCATCGCTTCTGCTCTGGTGGTGGCGGAGCTCTGCATCACGCCACGCACCGCGGAGGTGGTGGTGCGCGCCTGGGGTTTTTGGGCTCCACGAATCGTCATGCACATGTGTTCGGCCTGGAGCACCACGATGACTCCCTGGGGCGAAAGCACTTCCCACACGGCATCTGCAATCTGTTGGGTGAGGCGTTCTTGGACCTGGAGTCGGTGGGAGTACCCGTCGACCAGTCGAGCCAGCTTTGACAAGCCGGTCACCCGCTGCCCTTTGGGGATGTATCCCACGTGGGCTTTCCCTACGAAAGGCAGCAGGTGGTGTTCGCACATGGAGTGGAAGGGAATGTCTTTGACCAGCACCAAATCATTGTGTTCTACGGGGAAAACCCGGCGCAGATGCTCGCGCGGGTCGGTGTTGTAGCCCTCCAGCAGTTCCGCGAAAGAACGTCCCAGCCTGGCTGGGGTATCCACCAATCCGTCCCGGTCGGGATCCTCTCCGATGGCGGCAAGCAAATCGCGTACGGCTTTTTCTACCGCCGCTTGGTCATATTCATTGCTCATCGGACTTTCCTTCCTCGAGGTCTATGTCGTCAATGATGCGGACTTCGCCGGTGGATGCCGGGGTCGAGGGTGGGACCGGGGTGGGCGTCGAGGTCGCGTTTTCGGGGACTTCCTCGGCGTTGAGCGGTACGGCCCCACCGATACCGACCTCTGCCAGGGGTCGATCTACAGAGTCCAGCACCGCCTCGGCGGAGCCCAGGGCCTGGCCCAGGGCCTTGGCGCTGCGCACTCGCACGGATTCGGGAATCTCTATGGGGCCGCGATCTTGGGAAACCAGTCCTTCGTAGGCATTCCACGCCCCGCGCGGCTCTACTTTCCTGACCCCGGTGAAAATCTGGGCCAGGGCGGCCTCGTCCAAAGTTTCCTCTTCCAACAAACGCCGAGCCAACACATCTAAGATGTCGCGGTTATTCTCGATGATCCACCAGGCCTCGCGGTTGGCTTCTTCTAAGAGCTTGGACACCTCGGTATCAATCAAGGCGGCTGTGGCGTCCGAATAGGCCGGTCCTTTGCCGTAATCCATCCCCACGAATGGTTCGGCTTGGGTCGAACCCAGGCACACCGTGCCCACATTGCTGGACAGACCCCAGCGCATCACCATCTTCTTAGCGGTCTGGGTGGCTTTCTCTATATCCGAGGCCGCCCCGGTAGAGGGATCTTTGAACACGATTCTTCCACCACGCGTCCGCCCATGGAATACACCAGTTCGTCCAGCAACTGGTTTCGAGTCTGTGAGTAGCGATCCTCAGTGGGCATCACCATGGTGTATCCCAGGGCTTTGCCGCGCGGCAAGATGGTGACTTTCGTAACCGGATCTGAATAGTTCGAGGCCGCGGCGCACAGGGCGTGACCGGCCTCGTGATAGGCGGTAACTAACTTGTCGTGATCATTCATGATGCGGGAGCGTTTTTGCGGCCCGGCGATGACGCGGTCAATGGCTTCGTCCAGCTGGCCTTCACCGATGTGTTCCAGCCCGTTGCGCGCCGTCAGCAGGGCCGCTTCGTTCAACACATTGGCCAAATCCGCGCCGGTGAATCCGGGAGTGCGCTTGGCCAAGGCCTGCAGGTCAACATCGGGGTTCAGCGGCTTGTCTTTGGCGTGTACTGCCAAGATGGCTTCGCGCCCCTTCAGGTCCGGCGCCTCTACAGCAATCTGGCGATCAAAACGTCCTGGCCGCAGCAGGGCCGGGTCCAAGACATCGGGGCGGTTCGTGGCAGCAATCATGATGACGTTGGTGCGTTCATCAAAACCGTCCATCTCTACCAACAGCTGGTTCAAGGTCTGTTCACGTTCATCGTGACCGCCCCCCATCCCGGTGCCGCGGTGGCGCCCCACCGCGTCGATTTCATCGACGAAGATAATGGCGGGGGCCGCTGCGCGGGCCTGCTCGAAAAGGTCACGTACCCGAGAGGCGCCCATCCCCACGAACATCTCGACGAATTCAGAACCGGACATACTGAAGAAAGGTACCCCGGCTTCTCCGGCCACTGCTTTGGCCAACAGGGTTTTGCCGGTTCCCGGAGGTCCATAGAGCAGCACGCCCTTAGGAATCTTGGCCCCTAACTTGTGGAACTTTGCGGGTTCCGCCAAGAACTCTTTGATCTCTTGGAGTTCTTCGACGGCTTCGTCCGCCCCGGCCACATCGGCGAAAGTCACCTTGGTCTCGTCTTCTTTGTTGAACTGTCGCACTTTGGAACGTCCCAGCCCAAAGGCCCCTCAGTCCCCACCCATCCGGGAGGCAAACCACATAAACAGCCCGAAGAGCAGCACCATGGGGATAATCAAGGTGAGCATGGATTCCCACCAGCTCGAAACCGGATAGATCGAGTCGTAGCCCTTTTTCGGGTCAGCTTTCTCTACGTATTGAGCCACTGTTTCGGCCTGCGGGCGCACATAGGTGAAAGCCACCTTTTTCCCCAGATTTGACTGGGGTTTCATGCCTAAGAAATTCGCTTCCGGCAGGTATTCCTTTGGCTGATGATAGTCCTTCGTCAGCTCCATCGACACCGTCTGGGTTCCGTCGTTGATGACGAGTTTCTCTACGGTGCCACCTTTGAGTAGTTCCAAGCCCTCGGAAGTGGTGATACGTTGCGGCGCCCCGGCTCCGCTAAAGCTCCACACCGCGGCAGCTACCGCCAAGAAAAGCAGCACCCCGATCCATCCCGTGAGGCGGGATTTTTTCTTGGGACGGGACTTGCCCGCCCGCCCGGGGTTCTTGGACTGCTTGGGTGATTCTTTCATCGTGGAATCGTCTTGGCTTGGTGTCTCAGTCGCCTGAGGGCTTTGCGTGTGCGGATCGGGCTCTGTGACGGGCGCGGCCTCGGGGGACTGTGGGGCATAGGGATTAGGTGACATATCTTTCCTCGCTCAATCTTCGGCTTAAAGCCTCACCTGAAGCGGTGCGACATAAGAACTGCTCCACTTTTCCCCACTGTTCCTACCTCCGCCTCTTCAACATGCATCTTTCCCCCAGGTTTGCTAGGTTTTTCTTGATGAAACCAGCCCGTCTCCTCAACCCTCGCTTCGTTCCCTCCCAGTGGGATCTGCCCGGCGGACATCGTTTTACCCTCGCGGTTCCCCCTTACGGTACCGCGACAATCCGGGGTAATTGTTTTCCACGCTTGGACCGCCGCTATGGGGTTGATTCCGCTTCCGTGCGTGGTCTCAATCGTTTTAACCCCGACAAGGACGGCGCTTCGATTCCCGTCGAGGGCACCCCTTTGTTGGTGCTGCCCGGATTGCGCGGTTCGGATATGGGTTTGGCGCGGGTTCTGAGTCGGTTACAGGGCCGCGAAATCTGGGTGCTGAATCCCCCGGGAATGGGAATCGCCTCGGTGGAGCCAAATACCGAATATTCTCTGGGCTACCTTGCCAGATTCGCCAGCGCCGTTGCCGAACATATGGGTGCCCACCCCATCCTGGTGGGGCATTCTTTCGGCGCCACCTGGGCAGCCGCGGCTATTCAACACAGCCCCACAGATTTCGCCGGTCTGGTGTTAATCAGTCCCGTGGTACACGCACCGGCTCGCCAAAGAGACTTCTTGAACCGGGTCTCTACCCGCCTGGTAGATCTCTACTGTTGGGCTCTGCGCCACTACTTGCTACCGCACTGGTGGGTGGACCGCTACAGTCGCGGCTGGCTGTCGAACCTGGTTATGGCAAACTTCGGGTGGCCCGGCTGGATACGGATTCGTCGCGGTTCCCTGGAGCGCCAATTTCTCCACGCCGATTTCCACGCCGTCGCCGCCGCCCAACATGCCGCTACCCATCACGACGTCACCGAATTCCTCACTGACCAATCCTCGGGGGCACCCACACCGCTGCCTCCCCACCGCCGTCATTGCCGGAACCGCCGACCCCTCAGCCCCCTACCCCAACTCCAGGAACTGTACCGCGACCTCAAAAATCGCCCTCGTCCTCGACCCGGGTTACCCCCTCCCCTCGCCACCTTCATCACTCTACGCGGGGCGGGACACCTGATGCACCACGAAAACTACCCTTCGGTTTCTGCCGCCCTGGACCTGGCCGTAAAGAAGTTCGATGACCTGCAAAAGCAATCCGCAGGAGGCACCCATGAATCTGTTTAACCTCCTCGGCATCTCCTTGGCCGCCTTAGGGGCCGCGGGTTTCGCCATCTCCGCCCAGCTCCAGCACCGTTCCGTGAACCAGGCGGCCTCTCAGACCGGAGATAAACCTGGGCACCTGGCAAAAATCATGTCTTGGCTGCGCCAGCCGCAATGGCTGGCGGGTTTCGCGGTGATGCTGGTCTCTATCGGGCTGCACCTCACGGCGGTGGTGGTGGCCCCGGTGTCGCTGGTACAACCCATCGGGGTGCTTTCCGTGCCTTTCAGCCTGATCATCACCCGCTGGGTAACCGGAGAAAAACCGCGCAAAAGAGTGCAAACCGGGGTGGTTTTGACCGTGGGAGGCACCGCGGCTTTCGCGCTGCTGGCCGCGCACTACGTCGGTTCCGACAACTGGATGATCTCTGGGCGCGACGCCGCCATCAGCCAAATCGTGGTGTGGAGCATTGCGCTGGTTTTCATGCTGCTGGGGGAACGCGGCCCTGGCGACTGGCGTGCCTTGTCTTGGGGAGCCGCCGCCGGGGTGCTCTACGGTCTGTCCACGGCGAATATGAAACACCTGGTGATGCTGCTCCAGTCCGCCACGGTGGATTGGGTTGGGGCCGCGATGGTTTTCGTCATGGTCGCGGTGGCTTACGCGACCGGACTGTGGTGCGTGCAACACGGTTACAGTCTGGCCGAGCCCGCTGTTTTAGTGGCCTGCCTAACCGTGTTGGACCCGGTAGTGGCGGTGGCTTTCGGCTTCTTGATTCTGGGAGAAGCCTCCACCATCCCTAACCCGGTACTTTGGTCCATGGCCTCGGCGGGGGCACTGGCTATACTTGGAGTGCTCCTCACCTCTTGGACAGGTAGGATAAAGCAGCCCAGCTCTTAATAACAGCGGTGATAGATACCCGAACCACTGGTATCCACAACCGCCCCCACCTACTCAGAAGGGACCCTCGTGAAAATCGTCTATGCCGCCGACACCTATCCCCCCGATATTTCCGGGGCGGCTACTTTCGCCCGCGACCTCGCCGTGGGGATGAGCAAGCGCGGCCACGAAGTTCACGTCATCGCGCCCTCGCCCAGCGCCGAACCCTATCGCCGCAAAGTTGATGGGGTGATAGAGCATCGGATGCGCTCCCACGAATACCCGCTCTTCAAGGGCTTCTATATCTGTATGCCCTGGGAAGTGAACGCCACGGTGGCTCAGATTCTGCACAAACTGCAGCCCGACGTGGTGCACACCCAGGCACACTTCGTGGTGGGGCGCTATACCTGCAAGTGGGCCAATCGTCTGGATTTACCCCTGGTGGCAACGAATCACTTCATGCCGGAAAACCTGGTGGATCACCTCCCCATCCCCGTGCCGCGCTTTTTAGTCAAAGCCGGGGCTGACCTGGCGTGGAACGACCTGGGACAGGTGTATCGCCGCGCCGACCGTCTCACTGCACCCACCGCTAACGCGGTGAATCTGTTGCGTACCCGCGCGCATCTGGGTGGCGCAGTTCCGGTGTCCTGCGGCATTGACTCTCCCAAGTACCTCGCCGCGGCGAAACGCGCCCCCCAAAACCAGGTACCGCGACTGCTCTTCGTGGGGCGCCTGGAACAGGAAAAGCGCGTCAACGAAGTCATCGAGGCCCTTTCCTTCCTCGGTGCGGATACCCCTTTGCACTTCGACGTGGTGGGCGATGGTTCCAAGCGCGCAGAATTAGAGGCACAGGCACGCGCCCTGGGGGTGGCCGACCGCGTGACTTTCCACGGTTTTGTCTCGGACCAGGACCTGGTGGATTTCTATGGCCGCTGCGACATCTTCGTCAACGCCGGCATCGCCGAACTGCAATCCATCGTCACCCTAGAGGCGCTCTCGGCGGCAAAACCGGTGGTTTTGGCCAATGCCGTGGCGCTGCCGCACCTGGTGCGTGACGGGCAAAACGGTTTCCTTTTTGAACCGGGAGATACCCGCCAACTTTCCCAAATCCTGGCTAAGTTAGCCAAAGACCCCGATCTGCGTCACCGCATGGGCCAGGTCAGCCTCTCGGTCGTGGCGCCGCATTCTTTCGAAAATACTCTCAACGCCTTTACTTCGATCTACGAAGACGCCATCGACAAGGTGGCGCGGGGACGTCACTCGGCATAGACGTGCGGGGCCAGCAGCCCCACGAAAGGAAGATTGCGGTATTTTTTTCTGCGTAATCCAGTCCGTAACCCACCACGAATTCGTTGGGGATATCGAATCCCACGTAGCGCGGGTGTATCTCGGTTTTCGCCGCTTCGGGTTTACGCAGCAGCGCCGCAATATTCAGCGAAGCCACCCCGCGGGAACGCAGGTTTGCCTCCAGCCAAGACAGCGTCAGGCCTGAATCGATGATGTCTTCGACAATCAAAACGTGGCGATCTTTCAGGTCCGTGTCCAGGTCTTTCAAAATCCGCACCACGCCCGAAGATTTCGTCCCCGAGCCGTAAGAGGAAACCGCCATCCAGTCCATCTGACACGGGGTGTGCAGTTTTCGTGCCAAATCCGCCATCACCATAATGGCCCCGCGCAGCACTCCCACCAAGAGGATTTCGTGTCCCGCATAGTCCCGGTCGATTACCTCGGCCATTTGCTGGAGTCGGTCTTGAATCTGCTCTTCGGTCAGCAAGATTTTCTGCAGGTCATTGCCCATATCCTTGGCGTCCATAATCCTCTTTCCTCTTTCGCGCCTCTTGCGTGCTCGGCGTATCTACAGTCTAGTCAGGCCCAGGCCCCGCTGAGTAGTGAAATAAAATATTACTCCTGGACCGGGCAAAAATGCAGGTAGCCCTCGCGGCGGGACACCTCCAGCCCGGGTAGTTTTGCGGATCCTTGCCCATGCCACTGTCTCACCAGTGCGGCTACCTGTTCCAGATGGCTTTGGCGAACCGCGGGGGCATCCCACCCCGCGCTTTGTCCCGCCAGACGAATCACCCGTCGCAGCACTGCCGCCGGTAACTTCCCCAGCCCCGTCACCTGCAATATCAGGTCTTGGGAGGGTTTCCACGAGGCTTTCCCCGGCCAGGATGCCTCCAGCGCCGCCCGGGCCCACTCCTCCAGTGCCGCTTCGTCTTGGCGTGCCTGCTGCGCCAGGCGGGCCAGGGCTTCGGCAGGGTCTTGTCCCAAGGCCCTGTCGCAGGGCTGGCAGCACGTTTTCACGCAGCGCGGCCCGAGGTAGCGCCTCTCCTTGCGCGGTACGCACGGGTCCGTCAGCCCGGTTCGTCGGGTCCCAGGCGGGCACCAATCCGGCCTGTTCGCAAGCCGCCACCGTGTCGTGGCGCCGCAGGCCCAGCAGAGGTCGCCCCACCCACAGTTCCACTGCCCCTCTCGAGGTTCCCCCTGGGGTTTTCCTCCCCGTTGAGGGTCCTGGGGTGGGGTGGTTGCGGTTTCGTGGGTTGATTGCCCCCGTCGAGGTCCGCCTCATGATTTCGCCACGCCAGTCCGGTTTCGGGGTGGATGCGGTTAATTGCGGCCATGGCACCAAGCGAGCGTAAAGATGCCCCGCGGGCCAGTCGCAACAAAACTGTTTCGGCCTGGTCATCCAGGGTGTGACCCGTTACTATCACGGCTCGAGAACAGTCATATTCTCTAGCCAAGTCTTGGGCAGTGGCGGCCAGGCCGCGCCACCTGAGTTCTCTGGCTCGTGCTTCGGGGCCTGGGGATTCCTTTTCTTTGGACCCTGCGTTATTCCCGGGTTCCCCCAGGCGGTACACCCGGGCCTGGGAAAACCCCAGTTCTTTAGCCAGGGCTGCGGCTGCCCGGACTTCCGCCGCTGATTCTGGCCTCCAGCCGTGATCTACACTGAGGCTGGCGCAGTGCCAGGGTGCCTCACGATGAATCGCCACTCGGGCAAAAGCTGCGGCCAGCGCCAGGGAATCCGGACCTCCGGAAAGTCCCAGCAGCAACAAGGTTTCTTGCCGCAACTGGTCTAGCGGCACCGCAAAGTGAGTCTCGAGGCTGTTGAGGAAACGCCGCAGTTCCAGTTGCAACTTCCCCAGGGCTCCCCCGGCATCGTGCTCCCACAGGATCCGGGCATCATCTCGGTACCGATACGGGGGCTGTTTAGTCCCTGGTTCCAAGGCTTGCATCGACGCTTCTGGTATCTCAGAGGCGCGCCACGTAGGGCATCATGGCGCCACGGTTCCAAAAACCGATGATTTGCACGTTTTGACCGGGCATCGGGGCATGCAGAACCGTGCCGTTGCCCGCATAGATTCCCACGTGATAAACATTGGCTCCCGTGCCGTCACTGGACCAGAAAATCAGATCGCCGGGTTGACGCTGATCAATGGGCACATTCGCCAAGGATAGGTACTGCGCCGCGGCACTGCGCTGGATACCGCGTCCCAGCTGCTGCATCCCGGCATAGATCAGTCCCGAACAGTCATAACCTTGCGGGCCGATTCCACCCCAGATATAGGGCATCCCGATCTTGGTTTGCGCCCAAGCCAGCAGCGAAGCGCCATAGCCTTGTGGCGCGGGTCCAGCGGGGGTTTGGGCGGCCTGTGCCTGCGCGGCAGCCTGAGCGGCAGCCTGCGCAGCAGCCTGGGCCGCAGCCTGGGCGGCAGCCTGAGCGGCGGCTTGCGTATCTGCTTGGGCCGCAGCCTGGGCTTGTGCTTGAGCTGCGGCTTGCGCTTCGCGCTGCGCCCTGGCCTGGGCTTCTTGCACCGCCCTGGCCTGGGCGGCAGCGGCCTCGGCTTTGGCTTTCTCTATGCGCTGTTGTTCTTCGCGCTTAGCCTGCGCGGCAGCGGCTATTTGGCGTTGTTCCTCTACCTGGCGCTGACGCAGTTGCTCTTGCTCGACGGTGACTTGGCGCGTCTTAGCCAGCTCCACAATAATGGCTTCGCGCTGTTTCTCGGTGTCTTGCAGCTGCGCCAGGGCTTGTTCGGCAGCGGCGCGTTCTTTCTTTTCCGTGGAGGACAGTTTCGAGGCGGCAGCTTGTTTCTGTGCCAAGGCTTGATCTGCTGCATCTTCCAAAACTGCCGCGACATTCTGCAAGGCCGAGAGGCTCTGGATCTGGCTGTCAGCTTGGGAACCCAAGATATTGGCCACACCTTGTTTCAAAGCTTCGTGGTGGAAGGCATCTTCTTCGGTAACGGCTTGGAGGCCGGCGAAATCTTGGTTTCCTGGCGATACATCGCCACCGCCAGCTGCCCCAGTTTCGCCTTGGCTTTATCCGCGACCCTGCGGGCTTCCTGGGCTTTTTCGCTGGCGGCCTTGGCCTGTGCTTCGCTTTCATTCAAGTCATCAGTAGCTTGCGCAAAACTCTCTGCGGTCTTGGCATAGGCAATCTTGGCTTGATCGGCCTTGACGCGGTTTGCCGCTATCTGCGATTCAAGCTGGGCGATTTTTTCCGAATCACTTTGGGGGCTCGCCTGCACTTCAGGAACCACTCCCAGTCCCGCCCCCAGGCACATCCCCACGGCCAGTCCGGCGCCCATGAATCGGTTAACCCAGCCGCGCCAGGGCGCCACTGCGGTGAGAGTCACCTTACCGTCCTCGACGGTTGCCTCAAGTCGTGCCAAAACATGCCTCCTAACAGACTGTTCTAACTTTAGTCACTCTAATCGGCACCCGCAACATGTTTCACAGAATAATTCAAAATACTCAGAAATCACATTAGTTAACAACAGTCACTCTAGTCACAATCTAGACAATTGTCTGCACCGAAGACCTCAGCACCCCGCGTTACCACCGCCGAAACCCCCACACCCGTCCTCGCCGGGGAAAACCAAAGCCCTACAAACGAACCGAAGCCCGCGCCGGAGGTAGCGCTGCACCCCCCGCGCGGGCTTCAGTCCTGCCCTGGGAACGCCACCACAGTGCGCCCAGGCTCTCAATCAATTTTCGAAATCAGCTCCTGGTGTAGTCTTCGCCACGGTAATCAGGAACTCGGCATTAGACTGCGTGTCCTTCAGCTTCTTCAGCACCAGCTCGGTGGCCTGCTGGGTTTCCAGCGCGGCCATCACGCGACGCAGCCTCCACAACACATTGAGTTCTTCCTTGGTGAACAAGACCTCTTCGTGGCGAGTGCCCGAAGCGTTGACATCCACGGCGGGGTAGATGCGCTTTTCGGCCAGTTCACGGCTGAGGCGCAACTCCATATTGCCGTACCCTTGAATTCCTCGAAGATAACTTCGTCCATCTTCGAGCCGGTCTCTACCAGGGCAGTAGCCAAAATCGTCAGCGAGCCGCCGTTTTCGACGTTGCGGGCCGCCCCAAAGAAACGCTTGGGAGGATACAGCGCCGAGGCGTCTACACCACCGGAAAGAATGCGTCCCGAAGCCGGGGCCGCCAAGTTATAGGCGCGACCCAGGCGGGTGATGGAATCCAGCAGCACCACCACGTCCGTACCCATCTCTACCAGGCGCTTGGCGCGTTCGATCGCCAGCTCTGCCACAGTCGTGTGTTCCGAAGCGGGACGATCAAAGGTAGAGGCAATCACTTCGCCGCGCACGGTGCGCTGCATATCGGTAACTTCCTCGGGGCGCTCATCCACCAGCACCACCATCAGGTGCACCTCGGGATTGTTCTGGGCGATGGAGTTCGCGATCTGCTGCAAGATGATGGTTTTACCTGCCTTGGGCGGGGAAACAATCAGGCCGCGCTGCCCCTTGCCGATTGGCGCTATCAAGTCGATGATACGCGGTGTAACGGACTTGGCCCCGGTTTCCAGGCGCAGCTGTTCGTCCGGATACAACGGCGTCAACTTGTTGAAATCAATGCGGTTTGCGGCCTCTTCGGGCTCCAAGCCGTTGACGCTTTGGAGGTGGACCAGGGCGTTGTGTTTGACGCGCTGGGGTTCGCCTTCGCGCGGCTTCTTCACCGCCCCGACGATGGCATCGCCCGGACGCAGGCCCCACCGGCGTACTTGCCCCAGCGTCACATAGACATCGTTGGGGCCGGGCAGATACCCGCTGGTACGCACAAAAGCGTGGTTCTCTTTGACATCCAAGATGCCCGCAATCGGCAGCATCTCTTCGGGATTGAGCTCCTGTGCGGAATTCGAGTTGTTGTCAGAGTTGTCGTAGTCCTCGCGATTGCGGTTACGGCCCCGATTACGGTCGCGGCGGTTGCGCGGGTTGCGGCGTTCAAAATGCACGTCTCCCTGCACGTTTCGCGTCGCGCCGAGGCTTCGGCGGCCACGGCTTCCAATTCGGGGTTCACGTCGATGACATCTTCGTCGTTGACGGCGCGGCTGCGTTTCGGGGTAGTACCTAGGTCGTGTTCGAGGGCGGCCTTCACGTCGAGGATCCCGGTTTCAGGTTCTCCCGCCGGGGACGAGGCGCGGCGTCGAGGGCGGCGGGTACGACCGGTTTCACCGTCCTCGCCTTGAGAAGTGTTGGATTGGGAGTCGTCATCCGCGGTTTTCTTCGGGGTGGGCAGTTCTAGGGGAAGTTCCGCCTTGGCCTCTTTGGAGGTGGTGCGGCGGCGTGACTTGGTGTGGCCCATAACGGATTCCGCCGCGGTCACACCTTCGGGGTGTGCTTCTATGGCTTCGATGAGTTGGGGTTTGCGGGCCTGAGAAATACCCTTGATACCCAGAGCTTTCGCCAAGTCGCGCAGCTCGTTGAGCTTCATAGCATCCAGTGATGACATATTTACCTTAGGTTCCTTAATGCTTAGGAGGGGAATCCGAACGGGATAATCCCGCGGACGGCACTGGTTCCGAGAACAGTTCTTCAGCGGCATTCACCCCTGAATCACAGAGAATCAGTGTCTTGACCAAGCTTTGCACCTCGGGGAAAATCCAAAAGATGATTTCTGAACCTCGGGCCCCGCGATGGGGGCTGGCGGCATCGCCGTGGTCTGGTTCTATGATACCCCCGCCGGGGCCGGTCCCAAAATCGCAGCGGTGCCCTGTCGGGTTATTGCAGTTCCACTGACGTATATCAGGTCTCTGCCGTGTAAACGCCACGGGCCGCCAGGGGCAACTGGCGGGCTTGCCAACCCAGCTTCTTCAAATCCTCCAAAGTCTGGGAATCTAGACGTGAAAACACAATCACTGTCGGTCCGGCCCCAGAAATCGCGGCGGGAAGACCCCCCGCCACGCAACATATCCACCAGTTCCAGACTGGCCGGCATGCCTTCGCGACGGTATTCCTGATGCAAGCGGTCCGCGGTAGCGGCAAAGAGCCATTCGGGATGCGCTGACAGGGCCAGCGGCAGCAGCGCGGCGCGTCCCACATTGAAAGCCGCGTCACGGTGAGGCACCTTGGAGGGCAGCAGACCCCTGGCCTTTGCGGTTTCCAGCTTGAAATCGGGAATCAGCACCGTAATCTCCACCTTCGAGTGCACCGCGAAGGGCTGGGCATAGGCCACCCCGTCATCAATCCACCCCACAACAGCCCCGCCGAAAACCGCCGGGGCGGCGTTATCCGGGTGTCCCTCCATCTGGCATGCCAACTGAAAAATCCCCTGGGTATCTAAAACTCCTTCTTCCAGCAAGGCTCCCGCCGCCGCCAACCCCGCAACGATGGCGGCCGAAGACGAACCCAGTCCTCGACCGTGGGGGACCCGATTCACGCAGTGCATCTCGATACCGATTTGCGGGGCTCCCACCGATTCCAGACCGGCACGCACAGACTGCACCACCAGGTTTCCTTCGCCGGTATCAACTTTCCCCGCACCTTCTCCTTCCACCGTTACTCTGGTGGGGCCGGTGGTGGCGCGCACCCAGACCTCGTCGCGCAGCTCCAAGGCAATCCCAAAGGCATCGAAACCCGGCCCCAGATTCGCACTGGAGGCGGGAACGGAAACGGTGACCTCGTCACGGGCGAAATGCATAGTCAATCTCCTGAAATCTCCCGGTTCGAGGACGGGGGTTGAGGTTGCGGCGTGGTGGCGTTGGTGGGTTTAGAGTCCGAGTTCACGCACGGCGGCTTCCAGGGTGGGTTCAATCACCGTGGGTTGCACGTCCTTTGCCTTCCATCGCGGTAGCGGTGTCTTTCAGGCCGTTGCCGGTCAAAGTGCAAACAATCTTTGACTTGGCCGGAACCTGGCCTTGGGCCGCCAAAGAGAGCAGACCCGCCACTGAAGCGGCCGAGGCCGGTTCGCAAAACAGCCCGACTTTCGCGGCGATCAGGGCCTGGGCGTCCATGATTTCGCTGTCGGGAACCGCGGTAATCAAACCGTGGGAGTCGTCTCGGGCCGCCGTGGCGTATTCCCAAGAGGCCGGGTTACCGATACGGATTGCCGTAGCCACGGTTTCGGGATTCGCAATGGGGTGTCCGGCCACGAAAGGCGCGGCCCCCGCGGCTTGAATCCCCCACATGCGAGGCACCTTGGTGGTTTGCGGCTTGAGGCGCAGCGCGGAGTCTTCGATTGATGAAGCCACTTTCTGGCCGAAGTATTCGTTGTACCCCATCCAATAGGCACTGATGTTTCCGGCGTTTCCCACGGGCAGAACGTGAATATCCGGGGCGTCTCCCAAGGCATCGCAGATTTCGAAGGCCGCGGTTTTCTGCCCCTGCAGGCGATAGGGGTTGATGGAGTTCACCAAAGCTACCGGGTATTCCTCGGTCAGAGCCCGGGTAATGTTCAGGCAGTCGTCAAAGTTCCCGTCCACCGCCACCAGGCGCGCCCCGTGCATCACGGCCTGGGCGAGTTTACCCAAAGCGATCTTTCCCGCCGGCAATATCACCGCGCAGCCCAGTCCCGCCGCCACCGAATAGGCTGCCGCCGAGGCCGAAGTATTGCCGGTCGAAGCACAGGCTACCATCTTGGTTCCCGAGGCCTTTACCTTGGTAATAGCCATAGTCATGCCGCGATCCTTAAATGAACCGGTGGGGTTGGCTCCGTCAAACTTCAAGTAGATTTCGGTTCTGGAGGAATCCACTCCGGCTGACTGACCGGCTTGGGCCACCAGTTCCTCCAGGGCAGTGGCGCGCACCAGGGGGGTGTTACCTTCAAAGAGGGTAACGGGAACATCTTGGGTCTCCAGTGGCAGTCGATCGCGGTATTCCGGTAGTAATCCGTTCCACATCAATGCCATGAGATATCTCCTATCGCTTTGTTTAATTTGCGCCCAGGACTCTATCAGTCCTCTTCGATGGCCAGCTTTGAGACAATTTTATGTACCAGCGGGGCATTAGCCAAAACCCTGTCCACTACTTGATGCTGCTCTTGGGTGGCCCGGTGGGTCGAGATAATCAAGGTGGCTTCGCCTTGGGCGGCGCTGGAATCGGGTTGGGCCAGGGAGGCCACAGATACCCCGCCATCGCGATAGGCGTTGACTACCTGTGCCAAAGAACCTACCTGATCCGAGACCAGGAGTCGTACCTGGCGCCGACTCGAAGTGCGCCCCGGGTCGCAGATTGGCAGGGCCGCATAGACTGATTCACGAGGGGAATGCCCCCCGTAAGCCACGTGATGCGCCCCGGCCACCACATCGGAAAGCACCGCCGAAGCCGTGGGCGCTCCCCCGGCCCCGGCCCCGTAGAACATCAGGCGACCGGCGAATTCAGTTTCGAAAACTATGGCGTTATAGGGTCCACAAACCCCGGCCAGCGGGTGGGACATCGGCACCAGGGTGGGTTCAACCCCCAAACTGATTTCTTCTTTCCCTTCGACTATGACGCGCTGGGCCCGAGCTATCAGTTTCACCGCGTATCCCTGTCGAGTGGCCTGGGCGATGTCTTCGGCGCTGACTTGGGTGATGCCTGCAACCGGGACATCTTCAATACTGACGCGGGTGTGAAAAGCCAAAGACGCCAAAATCGCGATTTTCGCCGCCGCGTCGTGGCCCTCCACGTCGGCGGTGGGGTCGGCTTCGGCATACCCCAGGCGCTGGGCTTCGGCCAGGGCGGTTTCATAGTCCCACCCCTGGCTAGACATCTGGTCGAGAATAAAGTTCGTGGTTCCGTTCACGATCCCTAAAATCTTTTGGACGCGGTCTCCGGCCAGGGATTCGCGCAGGCCATAGACCACCGGAACTGCTCCCGCCACCGCAGCTTCGAAATACAGGCTGGCGTCGTGAGTTTCGGCGGCCTCATAAAGTTCTGGCCCGTGTGCCGCCAACACTGCCTTGTTCCCAGTCACCACGGTTTTCCCCGCTTTGAGGGCTTTGAGCATGGCGCTGCGCGCGGGTTCTAAACCTCCCATCAACTCGATCACCAGTTGAGCCCCGTCAATCACGGCGTCGATATCGGTGCTGAGCAGGGCCGGATCGATCCCTTCGCGTGTCTTTGTGGCATCACGAACTGCCACCCCACTCAACCGCAGCTTCGCCCCGGCGCGCGCCGAGAGTTCCTCGTTCTGGGCTTCCAAATCTGGGCCACCTTCGAACCTACGGTGCCGGCTCCCATCAGAGCAATCTTGACTTCCTTCATTTTCCCACCTAATTTGTACCAGTTATCTTAATTTTCTGTAACACTTGATTTAATTTCTGTACCGATTATTCAAATTTCTGTACCGGTCATCTTAATTCCCCTCACGAGGTCCGCGTCTCTGTCTCCGGCAAGACTGCGGTTTGCGGCGTGGGTTTCGCGCGCAGATACTCGCGATACCCCGGGTCGAAATGCGACAGCATCCCATCCACCGTCTCGGGTTCCAGCAACCACCGCGAAGTCACTTCAGATTGGGGTATTGAGGATTCTGGGGAATCTGGCGAATCTGCGTCTGCGGGATTTGCGGCTTCCCGCCACTCCAGCCCCAGCACCCCTGGGCGCGTAAACCAGTTGTAGTTCGAACTCATGGCCCACCCGTACGCTCCGGTCATAGGTACCGCCAAGAGGTCCCCTTCGTCCAGGTCTTCGGGCAGGGCTACGTCGTGAATCACGATATCTCCCGATTCGCAGTGGGAGCCCACCACCCGACACGCCACCAAATCAGCATCGGATTGGCGATTCGCTAAGGTGGCGGTGTAGTTCGCACCATAGAGAGCGGGACGAATATTGTCACTCATCCCCCCATCTACCGCAACGTAACGCCGGTAAATCACCGCGCCGTCCTCGTCCACGGCAACCGGTTGATCCTTTACATTACAGACCCGATAAATCGTAAGCACCGTCTGGGCCACCCAAGGAACGCCCCGGTTCTACCGAGACAAAAGGCAGGGGCTGGTCCAGCTCTGTACAAACCCGCGTCACGGTTTCGTGCAAACCACGCACGATTTCCGGTAGCGTGAGGGGCTGGGGGTCGCGACCGGTATAAGCCACACCGTAGCCGCCACCCAAGTCGATTTCCTCGATCAGGAACCCGGTTTCCTGGCGCAGTTTTTCCCTGAAATCCAAAACTACTCGCGCGGCGGCCTCGAATCCGTCCAAACCCAAGATCTGGGAACCAATATGCGAGTGCAAACCTTGCAGATGCAGACGTTCGTCGCTCAGGACCAGCTTTGCCGCGGCCATCGCCGGGCTGTCCAGGGGTCGAGGGCCGCGGGGAGGGTCTCGCCAGACAAGCCCGGTGCCGTTGCGGGATTCAACGACAAACCGAATTTCTGGTCCTCGTGGGCTGTGGCGATGAAGTCGTGGCCCCCGGCGTGCACCCCGGTGGTCAGGCGCAGCATCACCGGCACCGCATGTGCCTGAGGCAGCTCATCTAACACCCGCTGCAACCGGGTGACTTCACTCAAGGAATCCACGATGATTCTCCCGATTCCGCCACTCAGCGCCAGGTGCAGCAGCTGGGGGGATTTGGCGTTGCCGTGCAGGCCAATCAGCTGCGGGTCACATCCCGAAGCCAGGGCAATGTTCAGCTCGCCAGCCGAGGCGGTGTCCAGCCCCAAACCTGCCTGGGAAGCCAGCTTGGCTATCTCTACACTGAACAGGGCTTTTCCGGCATAGTGAACCTGCGCGGAATTGTCGAACTGCTGCGCAAAGGCTTGTTGGAAAATCCGACAGGCACCTTGAAAATGGTGTGTATCCATCAGGAAAACTGGGGTCTGTACCTGGGGTCCGATAACGTTCCCCGCGCTGTCACGACCCGCCAAAATGCTACTCAGCGGCACTCCGTGATAGCTCAGTTCCCCGTCACTGTTGCGTTTCCAGCCAAAAGGCCACAGGCTGCGAGAAGCGTCCAGCTGCGCGCCCTGCAGTCCCAGTTCAGGCGCCGCCCACTGCTTCAGGCCCGCATCCCCCCGGAGATAACCGGGCCGGGTCATCTTCATGAATCTCGGGTTGGCTCATGTTTTCCTCTCCTCTTCGGCGCGTTTGGTGCGGTACCCTTCATTTTGTATCGCTTGTTACAAAAAGAAGGGTTTCTGTACCGTGCGTTACAGTCCTATTTTCGGGTTCAGTACAGGGCACTATGCGTTACATCCGGTGCGGCGCTTCCACCCCGCACAGCTCCAGCCCATTGCGCAACACCTGACCCACCGCATCATTGAGATACAGCAGCGCCACATGTTCGGCGCTGAGAGTCTCGTCTGGGGCAGGGGTGACGCGACGCTTGCCGTACCAGGTGTGATAGGCAGAGGCCAGTGACTCCAAATAGCGTGCCACCTGATGCGCGGCTCTTTCATCCGCGGCACTGCGCACCACGGAGGGATACTGCGCCAGAACCCCAATCAAAGCGGCGTCAGCCGGATCAGATAGCTGAGAGGGGTCGAAACCAGCTTCTCGCTTAACCCCGTGTTCAGCGGCATTCTTCGCCACGTTGCAGGTGCGCGCGTGAGCGTACTGGACGTAATACACGGGATTGTCGTTGGTGTGAGAAGCCAAAATGTCCAGGTCGATATCCAGCATAGTGTCCATCGAGGAACGCACCAAGGAATAACGTGCGGCATCCACCCCCACGGCATCCACGAAGTCTTCCAGGGTGACGATGGTGCCGGCCCGCTTTGACATCCGCACGGGTTCCCCGTTGCGGAACAGATTCACCAGTTGGCCGATCAAAATCTGCATATTCACATTCGGTTCGTCACCAAAGGCTTGACACATCGCCATCATGCGTCCGATGTAGCCGTGGTGGTCGGCACCCAACAGATAGATAGCGCAGTCTGCGCCGCGCTGGCGCTTGTCGCGGTAATAGGCGATGTCGGCGGCAAAGTACGCGGCTTGTCCGTCTGACTTGATGATGACGCGGTCCTTATCATCGCCGTACTTCGTGGTGCGCAGCCACACCGCCCCATCTTGGTCAAAGATTTCTCCACGCTGGCGCAGTAACTGCAGGGCGGCATCGACCTTGCCGTCCTCGTACAGGGAATTTTCGTGGAAGAAAACGTCGAACTCGGCGCGGAAATCCCTCAAGGTCTGCTTGATTTCGGCAAACATCATCTCTACCCCGCGCGAACGGAAATACTCCAAGGCGGAATCATCGGGAAGCTGAGCCGGATCGGGGTCGCCGGCTTGCGCGGCTTTCTCCTGGACGTCCCGGGCAATATCGGCAATGTACTGTCCGCCATAGCCGTCCTCCGGAGTGGCTTCGCCGCGCGCCGCCGCCAACAGCGACTTCGAAAACTTATCAATCTGCGAACCGTGATCATTGAAGTAGTATTCGCGCGTCACCTTCGCGCCGTTGGCGACTAAAATCCGCGACAGCGCATCGCCTACCGCCGCCCACCGGGCTCCTCCCAGGTGTACCGGCCCGGTGGGGTTAGCCGAAACATATTCCAGATTCACGTACTGACCAGACATTGACTGGTTCGTGCCAAAGCTCTGACCGGCCTGCAAGATTTCTCCCACCAAAGCACCCGCGGCTCCAGCTTCTAAGCGGATATTGATAAATCCGGGCCCCGCTACCTCCGCCGAGGCCACCCCGGTATTCCCTGAATCGCCGCGGCAAATTCAGTGGCGACTTCGCGGGGAGTTCGCCCCAGGGACTTCGCCAGCTGCATCGCCAGATTGGTCGACCAGTCTCCGTGATCACGGTTCTTGGGGCGTTCCACGCGGATCTTCTGAGCCAAAGTCGCGGTATCAGCCGGTGCCGGGTCCAACTGAGAAAGGGCAGAAACAATCGCATTACTGAGTTCTTCGGGAGTCACCCCCCTAAAATATCAAGATTCCTCGCCGCCTCTCAAATATTGCCAGGGACAGCTCAGGCCCTTCGCTCGGTGCCGGGAATGGGGCATGCCTGTTGCTGGGCAATCATGGCGTTTCGTAGGCGCGTGGCTTGGGCCGGGATAAGCATGATCTCCATCAGATTCGCATCCACCATCGCCTTGGTCATGCACAAACGGTAGTCTCAACGCGCCAAAGGACCGGGGCACCAGCCTACAAACCCACCCACAGAACCTCGAGGCGGCCAAACAAAAACCCGAGAGAATACGATGCATCTCTCGGGATTCTACAAAGTGCCCCGAACAGGATTCGAACCTGCGACCTTTCGCTCCGGAGGCGAACGCTCTATCCCCTGAGCTATCGGGGCAGCACCTCTCCATCCTATCCCGAAGTGTTCAGCCGGTAAAACTCAGCCACAGCAAGCCCAGATTCAGCAAAATGATCAAGCCCTGACACCACCAGATTCAACCCCAGAATCCACACGGAATCCGCGTATTCCCCCATAACTTCGCGGTGGAAGTTCAGCCATACCAAGGGCACCAGCGCAAAGGGAATCCCCAGCGACAAAATCACCTGCGATATCACCAGCGCCCAGGTCGGTTCCAAGCCCAGCGCCAGCACCACCAGAGCGGGCACCAAGGTGACTAAACGCCGTCCCAGCAGGGATACCTGAACCTTCAGCATCCCTTGCATAATCTCGGCGCCGGCATAGGCCCCCACCGAGGTCGAAGCCAGGCCTGAAGCAAGCAAACCCACCGCAAAGACCGTCGCGACCCCACCGCCCAGGGCGCCGGAAATCACGTGGTAGGCCCCTTCGATTGTGTCCGATCCCTGTGCCCCGCGCAACGCCGAAGCCGCCAGCAGCACCAGCGCGATGTTCACCGACCCCGCAATCAACAGAGCCCAGAACACATCCAGTTTTGTCGCCGTAAGTAACCGGCGTTTGCGCTCGTCGGTGTTTTCCCTCCCGTGGCGGTCTTTCGTCAGGGACGAATGCAGGTAGATCGCGTGCGGCATCACGGTGGCCCCCAGCATAGAAGCCGCCACCAGCACCGATTCTCGGTCCGGGAAGGTCGGGCGCAGCCCCGCCACCACGGCCTGCCACGAAGGCGGCGCCACCACCAGACCACCGACGAACCCCAGGGTTATCACCAACAGCAGCGCTATGACGATTCTTTCGAAAACGACCTGCCCGGAGGTATTTTGCAAACCCAGCATCCCCAGGGACACCACCCCAATAATCAGGCCTCCCACCAGCAGCGGGGTCCCGAACAGCAGGTTCAAGGCAATCGCTCCCCCGACGACCTCGGCCAGGTCTGTCGCGGCGGCCACCACCTCGGCTTGCCCCCAGTACGCCAGACGCGCCGGGCGAGACAACCGCTGCCCCAGGACCTCGGGAAGGGACTTTCCGGTGACGATCCCCAGTTTGGCAGACTCGTATTGCACCAGCATCGCCATGAAGTTCGCCAGTACCAGCACCCACACCAGGGCGTAGCCATAGCGCGCCCCAGCGGTGATATTCGCCGCCACATTACCGGGGTCCACATAGGCCACTGCCGCGACGAAGGCCGGGCCCATCAGGGCCACTAAAGATCCGGAACTACGCTGCTTCATACTTGAATTCCTCCACTGCCCCAACCAGGGCGGGTCGATATCGATGCCTTAGGCCTCGGTATCCAGGGAACGCCCCACCGCGTTGGCTCCCAACACGGCGCGCATCGAGGTAAAGGTGGCGACGCGGTCGTGCTGCGCCAGTGACTGGGGGCGACGCATCATCATATGTGAGGCACTGGCCGCCGAAGCCTGCGCCTTCGAAACTCTAGATTCTGCCAGGGTCAGCGCAAACACTGAGGCGGAATCTGCCCCCGGCGCAATGGTTTCACCAGTCACTGACTCGATCAGCTCGCGGTCCGCGGCAGAGAGGTGGGACAAAATCCACTGGGTGTGCTGGTCAACTACGGCCTGTGCACTGCGCAAGGCATCGTTATTCTGCTGCTGCATAGCCACCATCGCGGCCAGACGCTGCGCAGACCTGCCTTCCATCTCTACCTCCGTGGATTGTTTTGCTGACCCGTGTAATTTACCAGTTGATCCACGCTTCTCCAAGGTAATCCTCAGTCGGTGAGGGTGCTTTTTTCAGCCTGGACCACGCCCGCGCCCCGAATACGCGTATTTTCCAGGTTGTGACCTGAAAATTCCCTATTTCTCGATCTGAGATAATGTCTGAACAATGTCGGTGTAAACCGCGTCTACTCCCATTGCACTCAGGCGGCGATACTGCGCGTCATCATTTACGGTCCAGACGTAAACCGGAAGTCCCAATAGGTGGGCGCCCGCGACGAATCGTGGGGTCACCACGGTTATTCCGTGGAAAGTTTCCGGTACGGCGAGGGCACAGCGATAGTTTCGTACCAAGTGCGGTACCAGCCAGTGACGTTTCCCTACCGTTTTCGAGGTCGTCACCCCGGTGGCGTTGAGTGCGTAGACGTGGGTGATGTCGCCTCTCCCCAGCAGGTATCCCGGCGCTTTTCCCAGCGCGCGTGCCATTTTCCAAACCCGACGGGTAGAAAAAGATCCCAAACCGAATCTTTCTAAGTCCTTGCGGCCGCGCAGTTGTGAAATCACCACGTCGAGGGCGGCGGGTACTTTGGCGTCGAGATTCAGGTATATGTCGGGGTAGCGTTGGAGGAATTCCGCCAGTCCCAGGGGTGGTTCTTGGTTGGGGAGACGGTATTCGCACAGTTCATCCCAGGTCACGCTGGCGATTTCGATGTCGCCTTGGCTGGAGTGCCAATGCGTGTCGTGTGATATCACGCCTGAGCCGTCGCGGGTTACTTGCACGTCGCTTTCCAGGCCGCGGGTCCCTGCCCAACTCAGGGCAGCATCAAAGGCTTCACGAGAGTTTTCTATTGTCTGGGAATCCTGGGCGGATCCGCGGTGTGCCAAAAGGGCCGGCGAGTTATCGCAGCGCCGGGGAAAACTACTGAGCGCACACATCGGGGTTTCCTCTTGTCTTTGTTCGGGGTTTTGCCGGGGCACCGCGAGGTGCGGGTGGCAGGGGTTACTCGCAGCCTTGATTGATGAACACGGCTCCGTGTTCTCGCATCCAGGCATCGGGATCCAGTGGTTCCATCTTCGAATTGCGGATTTCAAAGTGCAGGTGCGCCCCGGTGGAGTATCCGGTGGAGCCGACTTCCCCGATTTGGTCGCCGGGCTTTACGGTTTGGCCTTCTTTGACAAAGATTCCGTCGGCGTATTCGTGCAGATAGCGGGCATAGAAGACTTCGCCGTCTACTTTAAACTTGATGGTGATGGTACCGGTGGCCATGGCTTTGATGCCCGCCTCGGTGATTTCCCCGGCTACCGCAGCGTAGATGGGGGTTCCGGCCGGTGCAGCCCAATCCATGCCTTCATGTAAAAAGCGCGTCCCCAAAATCGGGTGGACGCGCATTCCGAAAGGTGAAGTGAGGATGTAGGTGCCCGCGTACATGGGCCACACCAGGTCTGGGGTGCTGGGCACGACGGCGGTGTCGCCGTTGGCGGCGTTGTCGCGCTTCATGCAGCCAGTCAGTTGAGAGGCTTCGAGGACTCTAGAGCGCGAAGCCGAAACGGCATGCAGGTCGGAGTCAAAGCCACCCCAGTTCGCCGCGTTGCTAACCGCGGTGAGCAGGGATTCACGGACGGAAAAATCCAGGGAAGGAGAGGCGATGGAGAGGTTCGGATTCACCATCCCCGTCAGGGGCGCCACCACGGTGAGCGAGGCCAGGGCACCCACCAGAGCCACGCGAGTCAAGCTCCTGGACAGCTTGAAATTGGTCTTTTGCTGGCGGGATAAAGACTTCTCTAATTCCCGAAGTTCTTTGCGAGAGCACGGCTTTTCGTTTTCCACCAGATACCCTCCAGTAGGATTACAATAATATCGCAAGTTTATAACATGTAGATAACATCTCGCAAACCGCTTTTCTGAAATGTTTTCACACAAGCAACATCTGTAACTCTGGTTACACGAGCATGGGAAAATCCTGAAAAAACCCCGAAAACTCACTGTTCACGTTGCAGGGTGTCGCGCACCTCGCCCACCAACTCTTCCAGGATGTCTTCGAAAAAGATGACCCCGACGAGGTCCTCGTCATCACTTCCGGCGCTGACTCCAACCAGGTGGGTGCCCTGTTTTTGCATTTCACGCAAGGCATCTTCAACTTCCTGGTCGGCCGCCACCCGAATCAACTCGTGGGTCCTCCAGGGCTCCAGGGCCTGGTCGCGACGCTTAGGGTATACCGCGATAATGTCCTTGATGTGCAGATATCCACAGATCTGCCCCTCACGATCCGTAACCGGGAAACGGGAAAACCCGGTTCGCGCCACCTCGCGCTCAAACTGTTCGGGCGTCACGTCATAGGGCAGGGTCACCAAATGCTCCAGGGGAGTCATCACCTCGGAAACCAGCTCGGCAGAAAACTCTAAGGTACCCGACAGCAAACCCAGGTCATCCTCCAGCACCCCTTCGGCTTGGGACTTTTCTACGATAGAAGCCACCTCTTCGACGGTGAAGGTCGAATCAACCTCTTCGCGCGGCTCCAATCCCAAGCGTCGCACAAAGAAGTTTGCCAGGTGGTTCATCCCCAGCACCAGGTGCCGCAGCAACTTCTCGATCCCCACCATCACCGGGGAATACAGCAGAATCAAGCGAGTATGGGCAGATATCGAGAGGTTTTTGGGAATCATCTCGCCCAGCACCACGTGCAGATACAGCACAATCACCAAAGCCAGTACCACCGCGATAGAGTGCGCACTCAAGTGCGAAGCTCGATTTTTCTCTACCAGGGGGTCAACAGATTCGCAATCGCGGGTTCCGCCACCACTCCCAGACCGGTCGAGGCCAAGGTGATGCCCAGCTGACACACCGCCAGCATCATCGAAACGTGCTCCACCGCGAACAGAGCCGAAGCCGCCCCGCGTCTGCCCTCTTTCACCAAGGGTTCAATCTCGATCTTGCGCGAAGCCGTGATAGCGAACTCTGCTCCGACGAAAAAGGCATTCACTCCCAACAGCCCCACCATCACCACCAGGGAAATCGCGATACTCACTGGGCCTCACCCGCCACTTCATCCCCAGCAGAGCTAACCGGCGCCACGCGGGTGATACGTACCCGGTCGATGCGCCGCCCTTCCATCTGCTCGACTCGCAAGTTATAGCCGTTAACCTCCACCTCGTCGCCCTGCCCCGGCATCCGCCCCAAGACGTTCATGATTAAACCGCCCAGGGTCTCGTAGGGGCCTTCGTCGGGCAGCTCCACCTTGACTTGAATCAAAAGTTCATCGGGGCGAATCACCCCGGGAACCAGCCAACTATCTTTATCAACCGGTTTGATCCCCGCACGGCGCTGGTCGTGTTCGTCCGCGACTTCCCCCACGATTTCTTCCACCGTGTCTTCCAGGGTCACGATCCCGCTGGTACCGCCGTATTCATCCACCACTACCGCGACTTGTTCCCCGGAACGACGCAGTTCCAACAGTAAATCCACCAGTCCCATCACCTCGGGGACACGCGGCACCTCGTGCATCAACGAAGAAGAAGTCACCGGCACCTCGGCACGTTTCTCGAAAGGAACCGCCACCGCGCGGCGCAAACTGGCGATACCCAAAACATCGTCCAGGCCGCCCTCGCCCACCACCGGGAACCGCGAAAACCCGGTTTCACGCGCCTTCGCCACCAAATCCGCCGCGGTTTCAGACTGTTCCAGGGAACAAACTCTCCCCCTGTCCGTCATCACGTCTTTCGCCGAGAGCCCCGAGATATGCACCGAACGGGTAAAAAGCGAAGCCGTGGAAACATCCAGTTTCCCTTCTTCGGCACTGTGACGCACCAAAGCCGCCAACTCACGCGCCGAACGCACCCCGGAAAGTTCCTCGGCGACCTCGACCCCCATCCGACGCAACACCCAGTTCGCCGAACCGTTCAACACCGCAATCAAAGGCCGAAACAGCCAAGTAAAGCCCGTCTGGAACCGCACCACCGCGCTGGCGGCGCGAATCGGGTCGGCCAGCGCCACGTTCTTGGGAATGAGTTCACCGAAAATCATCGAGAACAGATTCGTCAGCACCAAGGCCACCGCCATTCCGATGGTGGTCGCCACTCCCAGCGCCAGCGCCGTGTGCCCCAGGGCATCCGTCACCAGTCGCCCCAAGGCTTTCTGGGTGGTGTAACCCAACAAAATCGTGGTTAGGGTGATGCCTACCTGGGTGCCCGAAAGCTGGGTGGAGAGCTGTTCCATGGCCCGTTTCACCAGGGCGGCACGACGGTCCCCGTTGGCAGCGCGACGCGAAACTTGGGTGGAGTCGGCCGCCACAAAGGAAAATTCCGCGGCCACGAAAAGCGCTGTTCCAGCGGTCAGCACAACTCCGACCAGAATCAGGAACCAGTCAACCAGGGCAGGGCTCATAGCGTAAGTTTTGGCACCGACCTATCGTTACTTCAGGGCTTGGGACTTTACCTGCGCCAAAGCTTGTTTGCGCTGTTTGCGGGTGAGCCGATCGAGATTATCCAGCATCGCCATGCCCAGACCCCCCGCCAGAGAAGCCCCGACCACCAGGCCGCGAGTGGCATCTTGACGTCGCTGCGGGTCGCGGATGGTCCACACCGGGTTATTCACCACCGTGATGGGCAGATTCACCAACGCCAGCACCGCAGCGTTGAGACGCGGCCACTTACCCAAAGCCAAGCCCGCGGCGCTGAGCGTGGTCAGCGCCCCGGTAACTTGCGAAAGCAGCTTGGCATCCGAAGTCAGCAGCGGCGGCAATCCCAACTTTTCCAAAGTGGGCTCCGTCTTTCGGAAACGTTCCACGTGGTCTTGGGGGTTGCGCAGAGCATCGATGCCATCCCACGCAAAAACCGCCGCCAAGAGGGGTCGGGCCATCCATCGCAATAAAGTTCTCACCCGGCTATCCTCTCATCTTCATGGAGCGGTTGCATAGTTTTCGGTTTCTTCTCCCGCCGAGGTCGGGTGGATAAAGTCAGTCCCCGGGTCGAGGCCCTATTAAGGTGGGTCCGAAAAAGTTGCGGATACAAGGTGGTGGCCTGGCGGCCCGGGTCGAGAACAGCCATCGGCGGATTCGGTGCGGCAGCGTGGGAGGTGGGGAGCGGGTAGGGAGCGGGTGGCGAAGGAGAAAAATTGTGTAGTGAGGCTAGATGTGCGAAAATAGGCGGGTTGCCTAATCCCGAGTCAAGGAGAAGAAGATGTCGAAGCGCGGACGTAAGCGTCGTTCCCGGGCCAAGAGCGCAGCCAACCACGGCAAGCGCCCCAACGCTTAAGAGCCCCAGGCGAATAAAACTTCAGTGTGCCGGACAACTCGTCGGGCACACTTAGTTTTTATCCCCCACCACAGGCAAACCGAAGAACCGAACCTCGAACTGGATCCCGAACCTCGAACCGAACCTCGAAGGGGGAAAATCACAGCGAACGCGAATCAGCCACGCTTTGGAGAATGCCTGTTAATCGGTGCGCAATCCTGTTAATCTGGGGCTATGGGAGCAAATCTGTGGCAGCCTAGCGGCGCTAATTTGGTGATTCAAGGCGATAATCTACCACTGTTGCGCGAACTGGAGGACGCGGCTTTTCAGCTAATCTATATAGATCCGCCTTTCAACACGGGAAAGGTCCAGTCTCGCCAAAGCATCTCCACCCGCAGGGTCGCCTCCCCGGGTCGAGGTACTCGCCAGGGTTTCAAGGGGGGAAAGTTACGAAAGTATTCGGGGACTGGCCACCAGCTACAATGACTCTTTCGCGCAGTACTGGGCATTCCTGGGGCCGCGACTGCGGGAAGCCTGGCGGCTGTTGAGCCCCACCGGCACCTTTTATCTACACCTGGATTACCGTGAAGTGCACTACGCGAAGGTGCTGCTGGACCAGATTTTTGGTCCCGAGTGCTTTTTGAACGAGATTATCTGGGCCTATGACTACGGGGCGCGCGCTAAACGGCGCTGGCCCGCCAAGCACGACAATATCTTGGTCTATGTCAAAGATCCCCGGCGGTACTTCTTCGATAACACCGAAGTAGACCGGGAACCTTATATGGCTCCCGGCTTGGTAACCCCACAGAAGGCCGCTAAGGGGAAACTCCCCACCGATGTATGGTGGCACACCATTGTTTCACCCACGGGCAAGGAGAAATCCGGCTACGCCACCCAAAAGCCAGAAGGTATCTTGCGCCGCATCGTCCAAGCATCTTCGCGCGAAGGCGACTGGGTGCTGGACTTCTTTGCCGGTTCGGGAACCACCGGGGCGGTGGCGGGAAAGTTGGGGCGGAAATTCCTCTTGATAGACGAAAACCCCCAAGCCGTCGAAATCATCACTCGGCGCCTCGAAAAGGCCGAGATTCCCTTCGAAACTCGCGCCACCTAACACCGGGACCACCCCACTCGGCCTCGACCCGGAACTGTACTGGATGGTACAAAAACCGCTGCCCCGGAAATGTACCAGGCGGTACAAACCGGGGCAGCGGGGTCTATGCAGTTTGGAACGGTCAGTCAAGTCACCGTTCAGCGACGGAAGGCATCCTCCATCAACTTGGCGGCCTGCTGCTTGTGGATTTGAGCCAAACCGGTAGAAGGTGCTGCCATAGCGGGGCGAGACACCACGCGGATGGGACGTTGCCCAATGAAGCGATCCTTGTTCAGGTAGAAGAAGGTCCACACCCCTTGGTTCTCGGGCTCGTCTTGGACCCAAACCAGTTCAGCGTTGGGGTACTGCTCAACAAGGGCCTTCAAGTCCTCGTGGAAGGGATAGTACTGTTCGAGGCGCACGATGGCGGTTTGGCGATCCCCTCGCTTGGCGCGTTCGGCTGCCAAGTCATAATAGACACGACCCGAGCAAATCAAGACGCGGATGACTTCGGCGGGGTTCAAATCGCCCTGGTCCCCGATCACGCGCTGGAAGCTGCCTTGCGTGAAGTCCGAAACCTGAGAAACGGCTTCCTTGCGACGCAGCAACTGCTTAGGGGTGAAGACAATCAGCGGGGTGCGCGGGCGACGATAGGTCTGGACGCGCAACATGTGGAAGTGGTTCGCCGGGGTTGAAGGTTGGCAGACCCACATATTGTCTTCGGCGCACAGCTGCAGGTAACGCTCGATACGGCCCGAGGAGTGGTCCGGACCCTGGCCTTCGAAACCGTGAGGCAGCAACAGTACCAGCGAAGAGTGCTGGTGCCACTTTTGCTGGGCCGAAGCGATGAACTCGTCGATGACGGTTTGCCCGCCAAAAGCGAAGTCACCGAACTGGGCCTCCCACAGGGTCAAGGCCTCGGGCCGCTCTACGGAATAGCCGTATTCAAAGCCATCGGGGCGTATTCCGAAAGCGAGGAATCATAGATCATGAACTCGCCCTGGTCCGGTGTCAAGAAGGACAGCGGGGTCCATTCTTCGCCGTTTTCGTGGTCGTGAATAACGGCGTGACGCTGCACGAAGGTGGCTCGGCAGGCATCCTCGCCGGACATGCGGATCGGGGTGCCTTCCATCAGAACCGAACCGAAGGCCAGCAACTCGCCAAAGCCCCAGTCGATATCGCCGTTTCGCGTCATTTGCTGGCGCTTTTCCAGCAGCTTGGCGATCTTGGGGTGGGGAGTGAAACCCTCGGGGATGGCGACCTGAGAATCGCCGATGCGCTGAATAACTTCCTCGCTCACCGCCGAGGTCCAGCCAATCATCTCGTCGTTGTTCTCTACCTGCGAAGCGGGCAAATCCCAGTCGTTACCGCCCGATTCGCCGCGTCGCGTCGGCTTGTAGCCGTGTTCGCGGGTCTCTTCGAAGATGCCCTCGAGCTTCTTGTGGAAGTCATCCAGAGCGGCCTTCGCCTCGGCTTCGGTAATGTCGCCACGACCGATCAAGTTGTTAACATATACCGTCCGAGTCGAAGGCAACTTGTCAATCAGCGAGTACATCACCGGCTGGGTCATCGAAGGGTCATCACCTTCGTTGTGGCCGCGGCGACGGTAGCACACCAGGTCGATGATGACGTCCTTGTGGAACTTTTGCAAGAAGCGATAGGCCAGTCCCGCCACGCGAGTCACCATCTCGGGGTCATCGGCGTTGACGTGGAAAATCGGCACCTGCAGGCCCTTGGCGAGGTCCGTTGCGTAGTAGGTTGACCGGGAGTTCGTGGGTGAGGTGGTGAAGCCAATCTGGTTGTTCACAATCACGTGGAACGTTCCACCCGTGCGATAGGCCTTGAGCTGGCTCATATTCAAGGTTTCATAAACCACGCCCTGGCCGATAAATGCCGCGTCGCCGTGAATCAACACCGGCATATAGCCGTAGTCCCCGGCAATACCGACCTTGTCCTGCTTGGCGCGGACAATGCCTTCCAGCACGCCGTCGGCGGCCTCGAGGTGCGAGGGATTCGCGGCGATATAGACCTGGGTGGTCTTACCTTCGAAGGATTCGTAGATAGACTCGGTGCCCAGGTGGTACTTGACGTCACCCGAACCCAGCACGGATTCCGGATCGGTATTTCCCTCGAATTCAGAGAAGATCTGGGCCGGGGCCTTGCCCGCCACGTTAACCAGCATATTGAGGCGTCCGCGGTGGGCCATACCGATGCTGACTCCGGACAGGCCGTCGTGAGCGGCATCGTCCATCACCCGCATCATCAGAGGAATCAGTGATTCCCCGCCTTCCAGCGAGAAGCGCTTTTGGCCCACGTACTTGGTGTGCAAGAATTCTCGAAGGCCTCGGCTGCATTCAAGCGACGCATAATCGAGGCGCGGACTTCTTTGCTAGGGGGCTCATAGGGCTTTTCGATTTCGGTTTGCATCCACTGACGCTGTTCGGGGTCTTGGATATGCATGTACTCCAAACCGCAGGTACGGGTGTAGGTGTCGCGCAGCTGGGACAGCAAATCGCGCAGCGTCATGCGTTGTTCGCGCTTACCGGCAATGGTACCCACCGGGAATTCGACGTCCAAATCCCAAATGCTCAAGCCGTACTTGCCCAGCGTGAGGTCGGGGTGACGCCGGACGCGGTAATCCAGCGGATCGGTGTCGGCGATCAGGTGACCGCGGGAACGATAGGAGTGAATCAAGCGCTGTACTCGCGTCGGCTTGGATTCCTCGCTGAACTCGTCGTATTCCGCGTTGCGCACCCAGCTATAGGGTTCGTAAGGCACGCGCAGCGAGTTGAAGACGCGCTCAAAGAAGCCGTCGTCCCCGCGCAGTTTCTTTTCCACCAATCCCAGGAACTGTCCCGAAAGCGCGCCCTGGATGACGCGGTGGTCATAGGTGGAGGACATATGCATAATCTTGCCGATGCCCGCACGCGTCATCTGCTCGTCCGAGGCTCCCGCCCATTCTGCAGGGTAGCCGGTTGCGCCCACACCCACTATGCAGCCCTGTCCTTCCAGCAGTCGCGGCGAAGACATCATGGTGCCCAAGGTACCGGGGTTGGTCAGGGTGATGGTGCAACCCGAATAGTCCTCCATCCCCAGCTTGCCTTCGCGGGCTTTTTTGACCAGCAACTCATAGGCATCAACGAATTCCTGGAAGTTCAAGGTATCTGCGTCGTGCACCACCGGGGTCACCAACAGGCGCGAACCGTCGTCCTTGGGCAAGTCAATCGCCAGACCGAAACCGACGTGCGCCATGTGGTTGACGAAAGCCTTGCCGTCTTTGACTTCGTAGCTGACGTTCATCTCGGGCAGCTCCGAGAGCGCCTCGACGATGGCGTAACCAATCAGGTGGGTGAAAGACACCTTGCCACCGCGGGTGCGCTTGAGGTGATCGTTGATCTGCAGGCGGTTCTCAATCAGAATCTTGGCCGGTACCCTGGCGGTAAGAAGTCGCAATCGGTACCGAAAAGTGAGGCATCCATATTCTTGGCGATAGCCGCGCCGATGCCCTTCATCCGAGTGGAAGTATCCTCGGTCAGTAGCGCCGCCCGGTTATCCACCAGCCGGCGGCCTGCATCGCGGCATAAGGCGAGCTGGGGGTTGGGCCTGCGAACGCGGAGCCGGGGGGAGGTCAGAACGGGTGACATCCTGAGAACGAATCTCTTTGTCCTCGGTCAAAGCTGCTAGAGCCTGGGCTCCCTCGTCGGTTTTCGCCACGGCTTGGGCGCCGGAATCAATCGAGCTTTCCGTTCCCATCAGGCCCAGACTCTCCATCTGCTGGAAATACTGCTGCCATTCGGGAGGGACGGAGGCAGGGTTTGCCTGATACTTTTTATGGAATTCTGCAATGAATTCTTCGGATGCCTGGTTAGACGTCTCTGTCTGCGACACGAGGTTCCCTTTCTACAAATTTGTATGGTTCTCTTACAGGATAATTTAGGACTTTTAGCCCAGGGAAATCACCCAAATCGGCAAAACTAGACAAAGATTTACTTCCGGCGTGGCATTTTTGAAAAATCCCGAGGTGACCTTTTCCTCAAATAGGGGTTCACCTGGGGTATTTGGTCATTTCCTTACCTTCAGTAGGCGGGCAAAATCTGCGAGACGAGGTTGCGGAAAGAAATAGTGCGTTGTCGCAGTTCCTCGCGGGCATCCAGACAGCAATCCGGGGAATCCGCCAAGTGCGTGCAGCCGCGCGGACAGTCTTGAGCCGCCTGGGCAAGTTCGGGGAAACCCTCTAGGAGTTGGTCCTGGTCTAATTGCGCCAGGCCAAACGAGCGCACCCCGGGAGTATCGATAACCCACCCGTGGCCCAGTGGCAGCGCCAGAGCCGAAGAGCTGGTGTGACGCCCTTTCCCAGTCACGGCATTGACGTGACCGGTGACGCGTTGCGCGCCGGGAACCAAGGCATTTATCAAGGTGGATTTTCCCACTCCCGAGTGCCCCAACAACACGGTTATCTCGCCTTCTAGTACGGTTTTTATCGTTTCGAGGTCGGTGGCGGGGGTTGTGTTAGACCCGCGCTTATCCGGAACTTCGCCCCCGCCGAGGTCCGCCTGTGGGTCGGGTGAGGGGGTGTGCGGTAAGGCGGTGGTATAGACCGGCATTCCAATGCGGCGATAGTCCTCTACCAGTTGGTGGGCGGGGTCCAAATCAGTTTTTGTAACGACCAGTACAGGCTTCACCCCTGCCGTCACCGCCGCCGCCATGGCGCGATCAATCATGCCGCGTTTCGGCGCGGGATTAGCCCCCGCCGTAACTATCAGCATCTGAGTGGCATTGGCCACAATCAACTTCTCTTTGCTGCCGGTATCGGATTCATCCCAAGAGCGACGCAGCACCGTACGCCGCTCCTCCACCGTGACGATTCGCGCGAGGGTATCACGCCGACCACTCACATCCCCTTCCAGGCCGACTCGGTCCCCCACGAGGACTCCTTTGCGCCCCAAGGAACGCGCTTTGACAGCTTGAACGGTCGTTCCACTTTTTGTCACCGCGGTGAAACGCCCCCGATCCACCTCGGTAACGAAGGCCGGCACGGCATCGGTATGGCTGGGACGATTCTTGGTGCGCGGGCGCGAGCCTTTACCGGGACGAACCCGGACCCGGGGGTCATCAGTGCCGATATCACGTCTGTTCAAGCGGTTCCTCCTGGACGGGTTTGATAAAGTCAGTCCAAAGCGCAGGAAAGTCAGGCAAGGTTTTCGCGGTACAAGCCACGTCATCTAATTGTACCGGTCGATACAATCCCATCAGCGCCGCGAAGGTGGCCATGCGGTGATCCGCATAACTGCGCATCTGTACCGCTTGGTTAAAATCTGTGCTTTCCCGTTGAACGCGCGGTTTTCCGGTAATAACCAAGTCGTCCTGGGCAGTGATTTGCACATTTATTCCCAAACGCGTCAGTTCCACTCTCAAGGCTTCCAGGCGATCAGTTTCGTGCCCGCGCAAGTGATGCAGATTGCGCAACACAGAAGTTCCCCGCGCGTAAGCAGCCAGTGCCGCCACTGTGGGAACCAGCTCTCCCACCTGAGAAAAATCGCGGTCGATTGCACGTAGCTCCCCACTGCCGCGCACGGTCAAAACCCCGGAAGAATATGTAACGGTCATTCCAAAATTTGTAAGAATACTGCGCCAGGCATCCCCGGCTTGGCTACTTTGCCGGGGCCAGGCGGGAATCGAAGTCACTCCCCCGACTATCCCCACCGCGGCCAAGAAAGGACCCGCATTGGATAGGTCCGCTTCAATATACAAGTCCTGGCCAAAAACCGCATCCGGTTGCACCGTCCAAAATGGTTTCCCCGCTCCGTCTCGATGTGCCTGGGCGTCGATGCCGCGTTTACTCAAGCACTCTAGAGTCATCTGGATATGCGGCCAGGAAGGCACCTGCTCGGTTTTGGAACGAATGGTGCAAGGATGCGAGAACAGTGGGGCCGCCAGCAGCAAGGCCGAGATAAATTGCGAAGATTCCCGGGCATCTATCTCGATTTCGGCGGGAATATCCCCCGCAGGCGGCCACAGAGTATAGGGAAAGAGCCCTCGGGCCGGATCATCGCTTTGCCACCTTCCGCCCAGGGTCTCTAGAGTCTGCAACAATGCGGTCATCGGGCGGGCATTGGCTTGGTCATCGGCACGGAAGCGAACCGTGCGTCCCAAGGCCAGGGCCAGTACCGGGATGAAACGCATCACGGTACCGCTCAAACCACACTCCACCTCTATTACCTCGTCCTCGACTCGGTCAGTCCCCGACCACAAACCGGGGATAGGCCGCACCCGCACCGCGCCTTCCTCGACCGGGGGCCACGGCGAAAACCGCGCACCCAAGGCCGTTAAGGCACCCACCATCAAATCCGTATCCCGGGCGTGCAACACCCCTTTCAGCTCTCCCTCGGTATCGGCGATGGCCGCTAAAAGCAGTTCACGCGCGCTCAAAGATTTCGAACCGGGTAGGCGCACCGAGGAGAAAATCGGGCCGGAGGCGTGAGGGGCATTCCAAGGAGTCACCCCCACAGCTTAACCTTAAGAGGCGAAAATCCTTATAAAATCCTGAGTCTAGGTTAGTTTTAACTCATGACAAAGCGACGCTGGGACGATGATCTGCAACTGGCCTTGAATCTGGCTGACCGGGTAGATGCCTTGACTACCGAGAGGTTTTTAGCCAATGACCTGCAGGTTTACGATAAGCCAGACCTGACTCCCGTGACGGATGCTGACCAAAGCGCCGAGAAACTGATTCGCAACACCCTGTCCCATTCACGCACCCGCGACGCCGTGCTGGGAGAGGAAGAAGGCCCCAGCGGCTACGCCGCTCGGCGCTGGGTGATTGACCCCATCGACGGTACGGCGAACTTTATGCGCGGAGTTCCGGTGTGGGCTACTTTGATTGGGCTGATGGAAGACGGTGAAATGGTGATGGGAGTGGTCAGCGCTCCGGCACTGGCAGGTCGCTGGTGGGCCGTAAAAGGCGGCGGGGCGTGGACAGGACGTTCCCGCAGTAATGTCAAGCAACTCCAGGTCTCCAAGGTTTCGGACCTGCGCCAGGCTTCTTTTTCGTACTCCGATATAGAGGAATGGGCCGCAGCCAAGCGTCTGCGCGGATTCATGAATCTGAGCCAAAAGGTGTGGCGCACCCGCGCTTACGGGGATTTCTGGTCCTATATGTTGGCTGCCAGCGGAACCGTAGACATCGCCGCTGAACCGGAGCTGAATCTGTGGGATATGGGAGCACTCTATCCCATCGTGACCGAAGCCGGGGGGAAGTTCACGAATCTTCAAGGCGTTGAAGGAGTGGCGGGGCCCGCAGCGGTGGTAACCAACGGCAGGCTGCATTCCCAGGTCCTGGAACTGCTGGGTTCCCCCACGGACTGAGCCGGTAACGGGGCGGTTTTTCGGGGGAAGGCGAAGGGAGCTGGATTCGATTCCAGCCCGAGAATTTGGAGGCGATGTTTCATCGCCGGGCCATGTCCTAATCTAATTACATGAAGTTTCTCCACGTTTCAGACCTGCACATCGGGCGCTGCATGGATGGCACCGCCATCTCGCTGCTTCCCTTCCAGGAACAGATTCTGGACCAGATTCTGGAACAGATTCGCCAACAGCACCCCGATGCCTTGCTCATCACCGGGGATGTTTTGGACAAGCCTCACGCCAGCGACACAGAGATGGACTGCGTGGCGCAATTTCTCCTTGCGGCCAGGCGTTTGACCCGGGTGGTGATGATTTCCGGCAACCACGACGGGGCTTCTAGGCTGGGCTTCTTGTCTGAACTACTCCAGGACGGCATTCACTTGGTGACGCGGGCCTCACAGGTGGGTCAAGCCATCGAAATTCCCGACGCACAGGGCCGTGTCGGGGCACTGGTGTACCCCATTCCCTATCTCTATCCCTATGCGGACCGCCAGGTGCTGTCCTACTGGACGGACTCGAATGCAAAGCTTCACCCCGATGCCTACCTGGCACAGCTGCTGGAAAAGGACGCCGCACCGGGCGAGGACACTAAGGGCACTGACTCTAAAAACACCGAGACAGACTTGGAGGCTGGCGCGGCGCCAGGCCAGAGTTTTCTACCGGGAAAGGCCGCCGTGGTCTTCGCCGCGGCCCTGCGGAGAATCGGAAACGACTTAGAACAACGCCGCAGTGACCTGCCCGTTGTGGGAATGGCGCACGATTACTTGGCCGATTTCACCCCAGATTCGCCTCCCCCTGCGGCGGGTAACCTCACTGCGGTGCCCACAGATTCCCTATCCACCCTGGGAGGCTCGGTGCGGCCGGGACGGGGAATGGACTATTTGGCCCTGGGGCATATCCATCGTTCCTATCCCGTGCACCACGCTCAGCCGGCCGCCTGGTATGCCGGATCTCTGCTGCCCTATCGCTGTTCAGATACCAATGACACACATTCCCTGCTGGTGGAAATCGACGCGCAACACCACGTTGCGGTCACACCGCTACCTTTCACTCTGCCCTATAGAGTCGCCCAGGTGACCTGCACCCTCGAACAACTCAAAACCGCTGGGGACACTGATTTTGCAACGCTGCGTGACCACTTCGTCACCATCAAGCTCACCGATCCCAGCTTGGAGCCGGGGGCACATCAGATCGCCAGGACGGTTTTCCCCCGGCTGGTGCGCCTGGAACACACCCCCGCACAATCCGCACCGGATGTTTCGGTTCCCCGCCCAGAACAGCTCAGTCCGCTCCAGGTGGCGCGAAACTTCATCGAAAACTACGCCCCTTCCGACGAGGAAATCTCTCTGTTAGAGGAACTGGTGTCCGAAGCCTTGAACCAACTGGATAGCGAAGGAGGTAAGTGATGCGATTCCACACCTTAGAGATAGAGGGATTCGGTTCGTTCTATCACCGGACCCGAATCGATTTCGATACGCTTTTCGCCAGGGGCTCTTTCTGATTTTCGGGGAAACCGGGGCGGGGAAATCCACGATTTTGGATGCTTTGGTCTATGCCCTTTACGGGCGCGTGGCTAATGCCAACGATGAATCTTCCGATGACCGGGCCCTGTCGAACTACTGGGACCTCAGCTATCCTCCTCGCGTAGAGCTGGTCTTCTCGACCCAAGATTGCGACCAAGTCAGGTACTACCGGGTTACCCTGTACCGTGAAAATACCTCAAACCCGGACGCAAGAACCCCACCCCCTGCCCAGGTCAGTTTGGAATCCAGCCCCAGCCTTGACTTCCAAAACTGCACCCTCACAGAAGGACCTTCCGAAGTAAATCCCAAGCTGATAGAGATAATTGGTCTGGACCGGGCCCAGTTCGAACAGATCGTGTTGCTTCCCCAAGGCAAGGTACAGAAATTCCTCACCTCGGACAGCAAGGACCGCTCCGTCATCCTGGAACAGCTGTTTCACGCCCAAGTTTTCAACCGCATCACCGATTTGGCGAAATCTCGCCTGCGGCAGGTCAGTGCCACGCGCGCTAATCATTTTCACGCCCAAGCCCAAGGGATGCAAAATATCTTCACCCTGTTGCAGCAAATCGAGTGGCAGCCCTCCCCTCCCCCGCAGTGGTCCCAGATTTGGCAAAACCTCCAAGATTTAGATGCAAATGACCCGGATAAACAAGTCCCGTGGGAACAAATACTCCCCCTACTACAGGCAGCTTTGCTGCTGCTAGAGGAACGGCGCGAACAGGCCAGTGCCCAGCTGAAAACCTCCCAGGATAACCAGACTCGGGCCGAACTCGCTTTACAGGCAGCTCGAGAGAGCGCAGAGGTAATTTCCCAGGCCCGAGCCTGGACCCAGGAACTGCAATCCCTGGTATCGCATCAGGCACAGATAGATGACTTAGAGGCATCCAACCGCGATGCTCTGCGCGCCCAAGCAGTGCTGGCCGCGGCCGCGAAAACCAAGGAACCCTATCGGGACGCCTTGGAATCGTGGCGAAAATTTTTACTGACTGTGGACCGAATCATCCTCGAGCACCCAGGCCTTAGCCATTTACAAGCCGAGGTGGACCTCTTGCAGCTCGAACCCCAAGCTGGTTTAGATAACGCCAAGCACATCAGCACGACAGTTAGCTCACTACTGGGGAATCTCGAGGATTTTACACAAAAGCGCAGCCTAGAACTACAGCAAACCATCAATCTTTTGGCGAAAAGAGACCAGGTTTCCCAAACTCTGCAAAGCGCCCAACTCGAGGTAACACGACTGGAAAAACTCCACGAGGCGAACCAGCTTCGCATCCGCCAGCTCAGTGAGCGCCACGAGACGGACCTAGCCAAACTCGAAAACGCCAGAAAATTAGCGGATTCTCTTCCGGGTGCGCGCACCATAATGCAAGACCTCGAACAAAAGCTGCAAAGCTTCAACGAATACAAAGCCTTCGAAAAGCAGTTCGAGCTCGCATCGCAGCAACTGGAAGCTGCCCGAGAAAACTATGCAATGCACACCCACGCCGAGTTCCAACTGCGTGCCCAGTGGATTGCCAGCACCGCCCCTCGCCTCGCCGCGACACTGGAGGAGGAACAGCCCTGCCCGGTTTGTGGCTCCACCCAGCATCCCGCCCCCGCCCAATCCACTACTCAGCCCATCGGTGAAGAGGAACTCCAACAGGCCTCACAGCTTAGCCAACTCGCCCAGACACAGTTAGGCGAAGCCTCGGATGCCGTATCTGAGCTGCGCGGTTCACTCGACTCCTTAACTAAGGTGCTGCGAGGCATCGACACCACCGCACTCGCCCAAGAGCACCTCCGTGCCACCGAGAATCTGCGCCGCTGCGAAACTGCCACCGAAGAGCTCGACACCCTGGAACAGCACCTCTCTGACACCGCCCAGGCCTTAGATGCTACACGAGCACTCACCGAGAACACCCAAACTGAACTCACCACACAGAGAACCCTTAGAGAGAGTTTCGCCGCGGAACTCGAAAAGCTTGCCGGGCAGATAGAAAAGTCTTTACCTGAGGGTATCAGCGCCGAACAAGCTCCCGAGATGATTCAGAATCTGGAACAGATGAAAACCCTGGGCGCTACGGCACGGGAGCAAGCCGATACCTGGCGCGGTGACCAGGCGCGTTACGCTGCCTTGCTACACGCCCTGGACTCGACTTTGCACGAACAGGATTTTGACACTCTCGAAGCGGCCCAAGCCGTGGCAAAAGCGGAGGCAGATCTGCAAAGGGACCAGGCCAAAGTCTCCCGATACCACGACGAGGTACGACAACTACGTGCCCAACTCGATACCCCAAAGTATCGTGGGTGCGCCCATCTCTCGCTGCCCCAACTTGATGAACTCGAAGCGGCGGCACAACAGAGTAAAACCGCCTTGGACCAAGCCCAGGACACGCACACGAAACTGCATACCTGGGCCCAAAGCCTTTGCACGCAGCGAGATCAGCTCCAGTCCCAGGACGAGCAGTGGCAAAAGACCGCTGCATCTACGCGGGTGGTGTCTTCTCTGTTTGCCAAGTTGAATGGTGAAACCGCGGATGGAATCACTCTCACCCGGTACTTCTTGTCCACCAGGCTGACAACCGTGGTCAAGGCGGCGAATGCCTTTTTGCAACAGCAATCTCTGGGGCACTATCGCATCGAACAGACCAATTCGGACAGCGACTCCCGTGCTCGAAACACCAAAGGCCTGGGTCTGGCGCTTTACGATGACTTCACCGGGAAATCCACTTCCCCCAAGTCCCTTTCGGGTGGTGAAAAATTCTATATTTCACTGGCTTTGACCATGGGTCTGTCCGACACGGTACAGAATGAAAACGGCGGAATCACTCTAGAGAACATCTTCATCGATGAAGGCTTCGGGCGTCTCGACCCCAACACCCGCAACAGTGTTATGGAAGCCCTGAACCGCCTCCACGACACTTCGGGGTCACGCTGCGTCGGTTTGATTTCCCACGTCGAGGACCTGAAAGAACAGATTCCACTCCAGCTCGAAGTCATCAACCGTCGCGGGAATCCCGGAGGCGATGCCAAACTGCGTGGTTCCTATCTGAAACTGCACGGGGTGGAATGAGGCCCCCGATGTACACTCTTTCAGTCCCGCAGACACTGACGCAGCAACTCGAGTTCCGAGGGGTCAAACCACAGCAGCTCCAGCGGGTCTTCGAGGTAGTCCGCGAAAGCCGCTTCGGATCCATGCGCTAAAGAGCTCCAGCGCTGTATGGCACCGGGTTCGTCGACGTGAATAGAGACCAACTGTTCCCATTCCAGTGGCTCGGTCAAGATTCTTTGACCGGGAAGCTCCGGGCCAACTTCACATATAACAGCTTCGCGCGGTGATACCGGTAACGACACTGCCTGCGCCACCGCCACCAAACAGCGCGAGGGTGAGGTGGCAGCTCGCACATTTACGTAGGCGGCTTGTTGCATAGCCACGTGTTCGGCCACTTCCAGTTCCTCCCCAGCCAGCGCCGGAACCTTACCGAATCCGTAACTTTCACAAAAGTCCTCGTCCACCGCAAAGGCAGCCCGGAGCACCAAACGCGGCGTTTCCTCGACAAAGGCACCTTCATCCAGTGCCAGATAGAGCCGCTGAGTGTCTTGGGTACTCATGCTTTTCCTTTCCGTGCTCGCAGTCTCCGCGTGACACCTCGACGGGGCAAAATCCCCAACAGAGACAAGATTTTTGACTGTAGCGCGTCGAAATCTTCTAAAACTGGAGCCGAGGGATTCACCGTGGCGATATCGCAACCGGCCACTAAAGCTTTGTCGAAGTCTTGGGTGGCTTGACGCACCATCACAGCTTCCCACGTGTTATCCGCCAGGCTCAACGCGCGGCGAATCGAAGTTTCCCAGTTGCTCCCGGCCACAGAGGCGCGGCCCCGATTGACCACCGCGAGGCTGGGGCACTGCCACAATTTCTTGTCTCCGGCCCAGACGTGGTTCATAATTAACCGTCGCATCCCTACCGGATCGGCGGTGCCGACCTCCAGCACCAGGTCAGCTACCGCGAAGGTTCCATCTTGAGCAGAATACCGTGAGGGCCCCAAAGTCATCAGGGCTTCGTCTGGATCACTGGCTCCCGGCGCCAAATCCACCACAATCCACCGATAGTGCTTGCGCAGCCACTCCAGCAGAGTCGCGAAAGAATCCTCGCTTACCTCACGCCACCTCTCAGCTTTGGTGATGCCGGATAAAAGGTCCACCCCAGCTCCCACATTCGTCACCACAGGGGCGAAAGTTTCCTCGCACAGTTGGGCCTGTTCGGCCAGACGGCACCCGTTCACCACTCCGGAAGCCCTCAGTTCCACCGCCAAAAGCTGCACCTGCGAAGGCTCCACGGTGTCTCCATCGACTAAAATCACGCGTCCGTAGCTGCGCAGATTCGCCGCGAGATTCAGTGCGAGGGTAGAACGCCCCGGCGCCCCCACCGGGCCCCACAGCGCGATGATTTTCCCATCTTCCGTGGGGATTTCTTGAATAGAGGCATTTTGGATTTCCAGCTGGTTTGGCGGGGGCGGTGGCAGGATTCGTGCCAGGGCCCACCGCAGAATCTGTTCGCAAAGATCAGTTGGGGCCGCGGGAACCCGGGGGTCTTCTTTCTGGATAATGTCGAAAGAATACTGGTCACGCGCCAGCGGCACATCATCCAGTGGGGCCAAAATCAACACACTCAAACCCGCGGCTAAAAGTTCCTTTTCCGCCTCGGGATTTAAATCTATTCGTTCCGAATCCAGCACCAGCAACTCGACCAACTGGGCACGAGCTATCGACAGCACCTCCGCATAGTCCCGGCAGCGCCTGACCAGCTGCATGGGAGTGTGGAAATCTTTTAGTCTGAGCAACAGCTCTGCCTCGAGGTCCGGATCTATGCAGGTCGCAATACCAGTGATGCTCATGAAACCACCGGAATTGCCATCAAGGGAGCTTCTATCCCCACTGCGACCAGCAGATTATTCAGCTCAGATTGCTCCACCATCACTTCGATGGAGACTTTCGAAGAGGTGCTCAAGGTACTTTCAGACTTCACCACTTCCACCAAAATCGCCTCGGTGGCTATCTGCACGGCCCGCGGGGCGGAGCCTCGGAATCAAAGTTGCGCCATGAATCCGCATCGGGTAGTTGCCACAGCTCCAAGTAGTCCCCGCCTTGACACGTTTGGGTAGGGGCGCGCAAAGCTCTACCACCACCGACTTCATATCGGGGACGGTCTCCATCAAGGCAGACTTTGGTACCAACTCGCCGGTATCGATGTTTTGGGTCGCGACGAGGTCCTTGGATAAGGGGGTGTGGGTAGAGAGGTACTTTCCGGCGGCGTTTCCTGGATTGGCCTGGATGGTTCCCAGGTCTTGGGGGCCCACGCTCTGTCCCACCACCAGGGGCTTCTTGGCGACATAGTAGGTGTCCATCTGCGCGGCGAGTCGAATCGCCAAAAGCACCAGGGCGACCGCCACTACCATCAGCAAGACACCGAGCAGGGCGCGCCGGTTATAGAACTTTCGAGGGTTGGAAGCAGCTGCTCCGATGGGCATCTTAGGGCCTTTCCGTCACCATTCCCTGCTAGATTTATACCAGAAATTCCTCTCAAACCCAAAGATTGTTTGGACATTTTCGATGTCGTTTGGTAAACTTACACGCATGGAACACAGTTTTTTCACGATTGCAGATTTATCCGACATGCTTCGCGTCTCACCCGGTGCCGTGCGCAACCTCATCAACCACGGGGAAATCAAAGCCATCCAGATCGGCGGACGGGGTTTGTGGCGCATCGAGGCCTCCGCTTTCGAGGAATACCTCAAGAGGCAATACGAGCAAAACGAAGCTCGTCTCGCCTCGGGAGAGGCCCTGGTCGAAGAATAATCCCCTGCCGGGCCCCGGCCTGTCCTCAGTGACGAGGACAGGCAACATAAAGCAAAGCCGGGAAAGGAATAGCGATGTTGCGCCCGTGGTCAGCCACGTCAACAAAGTCCTTCCCTACCCGTGCCACCGCACCGGTTACGGTGTGGTGGCACGTGGTGAAAGTCATCTCCAGACCTCGCTGCCACAGCTCCCTCAGGGCCGCAGCGAAAGGCAGATTTTTCTCCAAATAGTTCGCCCACTGCGGGGCACCGGCCAGATCCTGCACCAGCTCTATACCGGCACACTGGACCAAAATATCCATTCGCACCAGCCTGAGCCACAGCCACTTTTCGGTGGCCCTGTCGATTTTTCCTCGCAAAGACTCCCCGTTGGCTAAACGCAGCTCGACCTCTTTACCTACGCTGGCCAATATACGTCCCGAAAAGATAACATCCACCGCATCCTCTTTTGATAATTCCAGGGCTTCTAGCTGCTGGCGTTGCCGCAGTCGCGCGGAAAATTCCCCTGAAATATCGTCGAGATAGTCCATATTGTCCATGCCTTCAGTCTAGCTAGGGCCAGAGTGAAATATTTTCGCTTCCCAAAACGACCCCTAAAAATTTACACCTTACTATACTGAACTCAGACAAAAGCTATCAAGACACACTAAAAGGAGGAATATTGTCATGACAGTTGCAACGATAGTGAAAGCACCCACAAATGCAGACTCGACACCTTCCGAAACCACCACCCCCGACCGGAACCCAAACGCGACCCCCGACCCGGACCTTAACGCGACCCTCGACCCAGACCTACCCATCGTCCTCGACCCGGGGACATTACCCGCAGAAGAAGACGACTGGCACGACCCCTACAACCTGGCCCATCGCGCGCCGCGGGCCAACAGTTACCGTTTCCGCACCGAACCCTTCCCCACGGCACCGCGGCGCACCCCGTATCGGCGGTTTCTGCACCACCTGGTGATTGACCCCAAAGGACTGATGTCTGCGCGGATTCGTTCCCAGGCGCAGCACGCTTCCAGGGACTCATGCCTGGGCCGTAATCTGCAGACCTGGCGAAAGGGTGCCACCAGAAAGGACGACGGGGACGCAAAGGACAACCCCGAGGTCACTCCCCCCGCCAACTTGCACTGGGCATTTCGGGACCGGGAAGGCAATCTGACCGCCCCCAGCCCCAGATTGTGGTCGGCGAAAATCGCGCTGTGCGCCCTGGAAGCAGTAGAGGGGGTATCGTCCCCTCAATCAGCTGTATCGCTGGGTTTCACCTCCGCTGTATCGCGTCTTGGAGCGTCGGCGCGATCAGCATCGCCGCGGAGAACTGCCCCAGGCACTGCAAGCCAGTACGGATACGAAGGCACGGCGCCCGGTTCGTATCGTATCCGCGCGCTGCTACCAGGAAGGCGCTAACAGCTATGAATCAGTGATCGTACTGCACGACGGGTGGCGCACCCGGGCGGCCGCGGCGCGGCTGGAGACCGACCGGGGGCACTGGCAAATTACCCAGCTGCGACTGGGTTAGTGGCGTTTCTTGGCCGCCCGACGTTGGGCCCGGTTGCCCTTAGATTCCTCGGTAGAGCCATCTTGGCTGTAGGTAACCTGGGTATTCATTGCCGCGCGGCCGGTATCTCCCATCACCGTGCGGTTCGCAGAAGTGGAAAGCGCCCCGGCTCGGCGTCCCTTGGACTTCTTGGCGCTGCCCGCTGTGCCGGACCCCTGGGCCTGGGCACCACCGTTATCTTCAGCCCCGCTTGCAGCCTGGGACTGCGAGGTGGCTTCTTGGGATTCCTGGGCGCGACCCAAAGCGTCCATAAAGGCCTTGATATAGCCGAAAACACCCTGGATGGTTTCTTCCTTGACTCGGTCCATCATGGACTTAAACATCAAGTAGCCTTCGGTCTTGTATTCGACCAGGGGATTGCGTTGTCCCATGGCGCGCAAGCCGATGCCTTCCTTCAAGTAATCCATCTCGTAGAGGTGCTCGCGCCACAGGCGATCCACCACGCTCAGCAGCACACGCCGTTCCAGTTCTCGCATGGGAACCTCTCCCAGCTGTGCTACGGCGATGGGGTTCTCTTGTAGAGCTGCATCTGCGGTTTCGTACTGCAGCTTGGCGTCGTCAACCAGCTGTTCCTCCAAGAAATTCGTGGTCAAGGCGCTGCGACCGCCCACGGCTTCCTCGATTTCTTCCACGCTCAAAGACACGGGATAGATATTCTTGAGCCCCGCCCACAGCGTCTTCAGATCCCACTCGCTGGTTTCGGTGGCCTCGGTGGCTTGTTCCACCGCCCCGGAAACCGTGGACTCAATGAAGTTCGTGATGGTTGGTTCCAGGTCTTCGCCCTGCAGCACGCGGAAACGCTCGCCATAGATGGTTTCGCGTTGTTCCGTCATCACGTCGTCGTATTTCAATACGTTCTTGCGGATTTCGGCGTTGCGGCCCTCGACATTGGCCTGCGCGGTGGCGATAGCTTTCGAAACCATCCCGGCCTTCAAAGGCACATCGTCTGGCATCGCGCTATTCATCAGCCGCGCGGTAGCCCCCGTGTTGAACAGCCGCATCAAATCGTCTTCGAGACTGAGGTAGAAACGGGAGCGTCCCGGGTCGCCCTGACGACCAGAACGACCGCGCAACTGGTTGTCGATGCGGCGCGATTCGTGACGTTCGGTGCCCAACACGTACAGACCGCCCAGTTCCACCACCTCGTCATGCTCTGCCGCCACGGCTTTTTTGGCTTTCTCCAGGGCCTCGGGCCAAGCTGCCTCGTACTCTTCAGAGTTCTCTTCGGGGTCCAAGCCGCGATCCTTCAGGTTCTGCACCGCCATGAACTCGGCGTTACCGCCCAGCATAATATCGGTACCGCGACCGGCCATATTCGTCGACACCGTGACCTGACCCTTCCGACCAGCCATCGCCACCACCGCGGCTTCGCGTTCGTGCTGCTTGGCGTTCAACACCTGGTGCGGGATACGGCGCTTATTCAGCAGATGCGACAGATATTCGCTCTTTTCCACCGAAGTGGTACCCACCAACACGGGCTGTCCCGCTTCGTGCGCCTGGGCGATGTCCTCGACGATGGCGGCGAACTTGCCATCGGTGTTCTTGTACACCAGGTCTTCTTCATCCACGCGAATCATGGGGCGGTGGGTGGGGATGGGAATAACCCCCATCTTGTACGTAGACATGAACTCGGCCGCCTCGGTTTCCGCGGTACCAGTCATGCCAGCCCTGGAACCCTTGGGATACAGACGCACATAGTTCTGCAGCGTAATGGTGGCCAAAGTCTGGTTTTCAGCCTTGATCTCTACACCTTCTTTGGCTTCGATTGCCTGGTGCATCCCTTCGTTGTAGCGACGCCCGGGCAGCACGCGCCCGGTGTGTTCGTCCACAATCAAGACTTCGCCCTCGGGGGAAACAATATAATCCTTGTCCAGTTTGAACAGTTCCTTGGCTTTGATGGCGTTGTTCAGGAACCCAATCAAGGGAGTGTTGGAAATCTCGTAGAGGTTATCGATTCCCAGATAGTCTTCGACTTTGTCGATGCCCGGTTCGAGGACGCCGACGGTGCGTTTCTTTTCGTCGACTTCGTAATCCTCCCCGGCTTTGAGGTCCAGGACTATCTTGGCGAAATCGCTGTACCAGTGATTCACGTCGCCCTGGGCGGGACCCGAAATAATCAAAGGAGTACGAGCTTCGTCAATCAAAATCGAGTCCACCTCGTCGACGATGATGTAGTTGTGACCGCGCTGCACCAGGTCCTCGACGCGCTGAGCCATATTGTCGCGCAGATAGTCGAATCCGAATTCGTTATTTGTCCCGTAAGTGATGTCGCAGTTGTACTGTTTGCGACGTTCGGCCGGATCCATCTGCGCCATGATGATGCCGGTGCTCAGTCCCAGATAGCGGTACACGCGCCCCATCAGCTCTCCCTGATAAGACGCCAAGAAATCGTTGACCGTCACCACGTGTACACCTTTGCCGCTCAAGGCACGCAAGTAACACGGCAAGGTAGCCACCAGGGTTTTACCTTCACCGGTTTTCATCTCGGCGATATTGCCCCAGTGCAGCGCCGCGCCGCCCATAATCTGTTCACGGAAGTGCCGCATCCCCAGCACCCTCCCCGCGGCCTCGCGCACCGTCGCGAAAGCCTCTACCATCAAGTCATCCAGGGACTCGCCTTTTTCCAGGCGTTCTTTGAAATGGGCAGTTTTCCCTTTGAGTTCTGTCTCGCTCAGCTCCCGGTATTCAGCTTCGAGCCGGTCCACCGCATCTGCGACTTTCACCAGTTTCTTGAGGATCTTGCCCTCTCCCATCCGCAAAAACTTATCCAGAACGCTCACTTCAAACCTTTCTCGGCGCCCCCGGGGGCACCCGCCTTTCCTAGCGCAGTCTTCCTTATTTTAGGTGACCTCGGGCGCGATAGCTAATGAAGAGCCCACCTGCCATAAAGGTGCAAATACCACTTGGCCCCCACCGCAACGGCAGGGGCCAAGCACAGCTAACTAATCTCAGGAAGGATTGATGCTGCAGGTAGCATCCAGTCGAATCACGCCGTAAGTCCAACCTTGACGGTGATACACCACGCAGGGCTGCATGGATTCTTCTTCAATGAACAAGAAGAAGGGGTGCCCCACCAACTCCATCTCGTCCAGGGCATCATCCAAACTCATCGCCCGCGTGGCGTGCAGTTTCTGACGCACAATCACGGGAGAATCACCCAGTTGTTCCTCGCGTGACTCGCCGGGCTTCAACGGAGCTTTCGCCTCTGGTTCCGCTACGGCCTGAGGCAGGGGAACTTCCAGATCCACATCGGGCGGAATCTCGTAGCGACGATGGTCCTTGGACCGGTCGCGGACCCGGCGCAGCCGTTCAAACAGTTTCCCCGCAGCGATATCCACCGCGGCGTAGCGGTCCGAAGACGAGGCCTCAGCGCGCACTACCGGCCCTTTGCCATGCACGGTAAATTCGATTCGCTCGGCTGTGTCTGCCTGACGCGGGTTCTTTTCGTGAGTCAGCTCCACGTCAACCTGTTGGGTGCGCGGCGCCAACTGCTCGACTTTTTCCAGCTTCTCCTCGACGTAGGCGCGGAAATTCGGGTGAATCTCTGCGTTGCGAGCTTTGAGCGTGATTTCCATTTTGAGCCTCCTTTGGCTAGACGGGAAAGCTTCAGCACATCGCTAAAGCTAAGAGTTCTGTTCTCCCCCCTTTCTTTACAGGCTCCACATCGGCGTTTCACCTGCGGTCTTGCTTTACCTTCAGTTTAGTTCACTGTATCGTTTTCGGGGCTGCTTTGCAGCGCAGATTGCGCGAACTTTGCCGAGGCCACCACGAAACCCGCCAGGACCTCGGCCCCCCTCTTGGGCGAGCACCCGGTTCATCTCTCGCAGCGTCGAACCCGTGGCGGTGACGTCATCCACCAACACCACTTTCACTCCCCTCAAGGCGCCCCCGTCGAGGAAGACGCCGGGGTTGGTGGGGTGGGTTGCGCCCCCGTCGAGGACGCCGTCACGGCGAGGGGGGGAGGCTCGCCTGAGTCGGGGTGAGTTCCGGGGTGAGGTACATCTGCCCGTGGCGGTTATTCGCGCGTTTCGCCCCGCTGAGCCCTGCCTGGGTGGTGACCCCGGCGCGGAAACGCAGCACCTCTAAAACCGCACTGCTCTGAGCCAGGCCAGACTGCACCAGGCCGTGCATAATCCCCCGCGAAAAGGCCTGCGCCACTTTCGAGGGATGTTTGGGTTTGGTAGAAGGTGCCGGCACCACGAAAACTTCACCCAGCCCCATCGCTGATTTCCACCAGCCCGCAGCGGCGACTCCATGTACCAGATTCACCCCAGCGGCCTGGAAATAGGGCCGCAGTTCGCGCGTATCATCGTGTTTACCGGCCAAAATCAGGCGACGCAGCGCGTTCTCGTAAGGGGCGACCTCGAACAGGGAGAGGACCTCGTCCCCCGCCGCACCCAACTCTAAGTCCCAACTCGAAGGCTGGCCGAAAAGGCGGGCCAGGCACTCGTCGCACACCACCTGATCCCACACCCCGCAACCCAGGCATTCCGAAGGAAACAGCACCGCCCCCAGGTCGGCAACTATCTGGCGCCACGACATCCTGCACCCCACCTAGCCGGGATAGCGCGGAGAGAACACCCCGGTGGCTTCCGGCTGCCAGTTGCGTCCCGAACGCACATAGAGTTCCCCGGTGCTGGTGACGATGCAGATCTCGTTTTCTTCCGTTCCGGCCGCGATTCCCACCCCGTCCTTGACGCCGGGAATCACGGTTTCGGGGCCAAACAGGGGGACAATCAACACATTCGTACCATTCTCGGTCCCGGCCAGCACCGCCAGGGAATACCCCTTCAACCAAGAAATCCCCAGCAGCGAAGCAGCGGAAATATTCAAGTCTTTGGCCGCGCTCAGGGCGGTGGGGGTTCCCCCGTCATCACGCACAATCGTCGCCACCGTAACCACCGGGCCCTTATCGGTGCTGCGCAAAGCCGCCAGGCGCGCCCCGTCGGGACTGACGTGAATCTCTATCAGTTTCCCGCCATCTCCCCACGGGGTAGAAAGCTTCAATACGCTGGCGTTAGGGGCGATAACACTCACCGAAGCGGGGTCAGACTCGACCCCAGTCCAGATCCAGTTGCGCCGATCGATCGAGGCGGTCAGCACATTTTCCCCACTGAAAACCAGGAAGGACTGTCCTCGGGACCACACATACAGCCGGGTCCGGCTTCGGTCGGTAAAGCACACCACTTCCCCGTCCTCGGAAATTGAAGGATTACCCATCCCGACTCCCACCATGGACTGGGCCGAAACCAGTTCCCGGGTATTCCCCGAGTTGTAGCGCACCAGGTCACCATCCTGCATCATCACCAGGGATCGCGGGGAGCTGGCCGAAGTGATGCGGCGACTCACCTCTATCGGGGCGGCGCCATCCAACAACTCGACCCGAGAAATCCCCGTAATCCCCACCAGGGTGGACTCCATCTGCCAGTAGGCCAAAGCTATCTGGTTTTCATTCACCAGCGGTTCGGTCAGGTTCAAAGAAACCCGCGCCACGGAATCGATAACTTCCACAGATCCTCCGCGCAACGTCGTGCCCGTAGCGAAAGCCGAGGTCACGGCCCCTTTCAGGTCCTCGGGCGGGCCTTCGAGCAGGGCATTGACCAGATAAGTTGGCAGGCGCCGCTTGGGGTACCATCTAAGGTCAGGCACCAAGGTTTGGCTGTCAGTGCTGAGGAAACTCACAGGTGCTGGGGAATAGATTGTAGAGAAAGAAGACTGCGAGAGAATCACCCCGTCTTCGAGTTTGGCGATGCGCCACTGGTCATCAGCTCCTTTAACCAGGGAGAATGCCTCCTGCAGTTTAGCCTGGTAACCCGCCACGGTGTAGTGCCCATTCTCGTCTACGCTGCCCAAGGCCTTGGCTTTCACTGCGATGGAGCCGTCGGGGTTCGTGCTGAGTTCCAACTGTGAATCCGTGTCGAAAAATCTGAACTCGTTTGTCGGGCCGCCAATCCAGAGCGGTTTTTCGACAGCAGGAAGGAACGCGCCACGGTGAATTCATCGGAATACCCCGCGGCACAGGCACGAATAAAACCCGTGATAATCTGTTCCGGTGTCGCATTTTGCATCGGACCGGGAGCGCTGAGCCCCAGCATCGGTTGGGTGTCTCCCACAGAGATATCCGAGTGATTCACCGGTCCGGAAGTCGGCAGCATCGCGCAGGCACTCAACAGTGGCAGCGAGGCGAGGAAGGCCACCCAAGTTTTGGCGCGTGTGGGTTTGGGGGTGCTCGGTTTCATGATTCACCTCCGTTAATCTGTGGTGAATACGGGGTGACGAGGACGGTGTCGTGGTCAGTTGAAGACGCTGCGGTATCAGTGGGGGCAGCCTCGGCGGGGCCGGGACCGGTACCTTCCTCCGCAAAGGAGTCTCGAACCTCGACCCGGGCACCTTCCCCCGAACCAGAAACGGGAACCTCGACCCCACAGCCCACACCCGTATCCGCACTGGGGGGAGGAACGTAATCGTCCAGACTGGGTTCCTGGTAATCCGTCACCGGCAGAGGGGAATCTCCCATTTCCATATCTTGGCGCCTCGGCAGAGTCAGCAGGAAGGATGAACCGAAGCCCTCCTTGCCCCAGGCATCCAAAGTGCCGCCGCTGAGCCGCGTATCTTCCAGGGAAATCGCCAATCCCAAGCCGGTACCTCCCGTAGTGCGAGGGCGAGCCGGATCGGCGCGATAGAAGCGGTCAAAGACCCGCGAAGTCACTTCCCGGACTCATCCCCACCCCGTGATCAGAGACCCGCAGCGCCACCGCGGTCTGGGTCGAGGCCGTGGTTATGACCACCGGATTGCCTTCGGAATGTTCCAGGGCGTTTACCAAGAGATTGCGGATAATCCGGGTTACGCGTCTCTCGTCGAGTTGGGCGGCGCAGGGGTGTTTGGGACGGTCGAAACGCACCTCGCAACCCACGGTTTCGGCCAGTTGCGAGCAGTCCTGTATCACCGCCACCACCAGCTCGTTGAGGTCCAGCATCTCGAAGTGCAGGCGGGCAGAGCCCGAGTCGATCCGGGAGATTTCCAGCAAATCGGCCAGCATCGCGTCGAAGTTATCGATTTGGGCGTGCAGGATTTCGGCGCTGCGCTGCGCGGCGGGGTTCAGTTCTTCTTTCGAATCGTAGATGACGTCATCGGCAATACGTATCGTAGTCAGAGGGGTGCGCAGCTCGTGGGAAACATCGGAGACAAAGCGCTGCTGGAGACGCGACAGCCGGGCCAGAGTATCGATTTTGGATTGCAGAGAATCCGCCATCTTGTTGAAAGCATCAGCCAACTGAGCGGTTTCGTCTTGTCCCTGGGACAGCACGCGAGCATCGAGGTCCCCAGCGGCCAAACGTTCGGCGGTGCGCACCGTGCGTCGCAGGGGCACCAGCACCGAATACACCACCACCCAGGTCATCGAAACCACCAGCACCAGCACGGCCAGTCCCCCGCCCAGCAGCACTCGCATCACCAGGTTGGTGTTGGCTTGTTCATCGGCCAGGGAATAGAGCAGATAGAGTTCGTGTTTTCCCGACAGCGGCAGGGTAACCGTGGTGCCCACTGCGATTCCCGGCACGATACGCCCATCAGCCGAGGTTACCTTTACGGACTGCCAGTGCTGACCGGGCTGTTTCTCTACGGCTTTACGCAGTTCTGGGCTGATGGTTTCGCGAATGGAACCGGTGGCGACTTCGTTGATGACGTAGGCGGAACTTTCCTCGGGGTCGCGCAGCAGCAGCACCACCGGAGCCGAAGCCCAGGTACTGAGCGAAGTCACCGAGGAGACGGCTTCTTGGGCCAGGGATTGGACCTGTTCTACCGTAGCGACCTGTGCCTGGTCGAGGCGATTCTGCATGGTGTTGGCTGCCAAGGCAGATTCGGTCAGGACTTGGTTGAGCCTTTCTTGGAAAATCCCGTTGCGCACCGCGGTGGAGGCATAGATTCCCACCACTGCGAAAATCACCAGGGTGGCGGTCAACATGGTCAAAGCCATGCGCAGAGTCAGGGAGCGTCGCAGACGCCGCGGCATCCAGGATGACTGCGTGAGGTCCAAGACATAGCGAGTGGCCGTGTTGAGGAACTGGGCCCAACGCCGGCGTCGCCGCGAACGGCGAAAAGTAGGCGCGGCAGAAGCACTCACGCGTGCCCGTTCCCGATTCGGTAGCCCACACCTCGCACCGTCACCACTACCTGGGGATTATCCGGGTCTTCCTCGACCTTGGCGCGCAGTCGCTGGACGTGGACATTGACCAGGCGGGTATCCGCGGCGTGACGATATCCCCAGACTTGCTCCAAGAGTTCTTCGCGGGAAAAAACCCGGCCGGGTTTACGCGCCAGCGCCACCAGTAGGTCAAATTCCAGGGGAGTCAGATTCAGTTCGACTCCCTCGCGGCGCACCTCGTGCGAGGCCTGGTTGATTTCCAAACCCGCCACCTTCAACACATCGGCATCTGTGTTCTCCAGTCCGCGCAGACGCACCGCCACGCGGGCCAGCAATTCCTTGGGTTTGAAGGGCTTGGGGACATAGTCGTCCGCCCCTGCCTCCAGGCCAGCCACCACGTCTACGGTATCGGACTTTGCCGTGAGCATGATGATGGGGACGTCGGATATCTGACGCAGTTCCTTGCAGATCTGAATACCGTCCTTGCCGGGCAGCATCAAGTCCAACAGCACCAAATCTGGCTGTGTGGCGTGAAATACTTCTACAGCCTGTGCCCCATCGGCACAGAAACTGGGCACATAGCCCGCGGACTGCATGATGATGCCGATCATCTCTGCCAGTGCAGTGTCGTCATCTACAACCAGAATTTTGGTACCCATGAGGCTATTTTTTACACTGTTTTATAAAAAGAATGTGCGAGGAAGGCCGGTGACTTCGGGGGAAAACTTTCAGTATGGTGAACAGGAAATACCTCGCCACACATGGCAACATAGAGACAGATATATCGAGGAGAGAGTAAATGTCTGATCAGCCCAAGCCAAATAACCCTCGATTCTCCCCCAAGCATCTGGCTGGAACTGGGAGATGAATCCCGATTCCACCGAGGCTTCCTCCTCGGCTGGGAGCAACTGGCTGCCTCCCAGTGATTCAACGGGTAGTGGGGCTATTAATTCCGGTGCAACGAATCCTTCCTGGGGCACCGCCACAGAAAAATCCGGCGCCAGACAACTTGACCGGCTCGGGTTTCCAGCAGGTGCAACCCGGCATCATCCCCCTGCGTCCCTCACCGCCGGTGAAATCTTCAACGGCGCTATCCAAAGGGGTTCGTCAGGCTCCCGCGGTGATGCTGGGTGCCGTAATCGGAATCTGGGCAATTTTCTCTACTCTAAGCGGCTTGATTATTTATCTGCTCTTCCCCGCACAGCTCCAGTCATTGGAATCTATCGGTGAAAGCACTGTGGATGTAGACGTGATCGGCACCACCCTGGGATACCTGGAACAGTCAATCCTGTCCAGTATCCCTCTACGATTTTTAATCTCATCGCGGTGAGCCTCACCACCGGTCTGTGTGTGTCTGCCATCGCCTCCCTGGTCCTGGGGCGCGTCCCCTCCGTGGGACAGGCCTGGGATGCCGCAAAAAAGCACCTGTGGAAAATCATTGCCTACGGGGTGATTATCTTCGTGATAGAAACGGCCCTCATCCTTCTAGCCCTCGTTCCACTGATAACTTCTGTCCTCTATACTCTTGGCTCGCCCGACTCCGCAGGTGGACTGTTGACGGGGGCACTACTGACAATTTTGCTGAGTCTGGTCTGTTTCATCAGTGGGGTTTTCCTGCTGGTGCGGTTCCTCTTCACCGTGCCGATTATGGTGATGGAGGAAGCTGGGCTGGGGCAGGCCTTCAAACGTTCCTGGGCCCTCACCCGCGGCAATTTCTGGCGCGTCTTAGGCATCAATCTGCTGATGGTGGTGCTGCTGAGTGTCATCTTCGGGATTCTCTCGGGAGCATTGGGCACGGTTATGGGACTTGCCTACGCTGTAGGTCACTTGTACGCGTTACTAACCGCGATTTCCGTGGGAGTTTCTATGTTGATTAGCGGATTCTACGTCCCCTTCTTTAGCGGGATACAATCCCTGCTCTACATAGATATCCGGATGCGCCGCGAGGGCTTGGCCCTGACTCTGCTACGAGCCTCCCAATCCGAGGCACAGTAGGAGACGCCGTGCGCTTTCAGGTATTTCTCTTGGACGTGGCCTCGCGGAGGCCGCGTGAACCCGAAATAGATGCAGAACAGGGTCGGCGCCTGCTCCAAGAGGAACTTTCTCGTGATGTCTATCACAAACCGGGTTCTGTACTGCAAATGTTGTGGGAAAAATTCATCTCGCAGTTCAACATGCCCGAAGCTGGAATCACGGGACTCAACCTGTCGTGGCTGTTGGTGGCGGTAGTGGTGATAGCACTGGCTGCAGTGATTCTGTCGATTCTGGGCAGTCGCGAACATCGACGCAATGCCATTGTGAGTAGCGCCCCGCAAAACGCACCGGTTTTCGATGACCAAAGAACCGCCGTACAATACCTCGCCGCGGTACACAACGCCTTGAATCACGAGGACTTCACCACGGCCTTCCTCGAACAGTTCCGCCACGTCATCAAACAGGCCGAGACTTTTAGGGTGTTGCAGATAACTCCAGGTTTAACCGCCATCGAAGCCTCGGATTCCTTAATCAAGGCCTATCCGCATTTCCACGAGGACCTGTTGTGGGCGGCGCAACTATTCAACGCTTTGCGCTACGGACATCTGCGCGGAGATAAAGCCAGCTTCCAACGTCTGGCGAATCTGGACCAAAGCATAGAACAAACCACTGGCGAAACCGCGGGGATGACCTCGTGAGTGCTACTACCCCCACCATTTCCCAGGCCTTAGGCAAATCTCGTTGGATTGTGCTGGGGATTGCGCTGTGCTTGGTCTCCGGGGTTATCTTGAGCCTGGTATCAAGCAATTTGGATCGGACCCGATTCTCTATTCACAATCCCCGTGAGGAAGGCGTTATGGCCTTGACGGAAGTCTTGGCGGATCACGGCACCTCAATCAAAGACGTCTACACTCTGTCTCAAGCCCAAGACTATGGCACAAAGGACACCGTCGTGGTGGTGAATCCCAACAAGATCACCGATAAATCCCTGCGCGAGATTATGAACCTGGACACGAACCTGGTGTTCTTGGGAACTTATCTACAAAATAGCCGTTTCGAGCCCTATGTCACGGCCGTCGGGAAGTCATCTGGCGAAAATGTCCCTTCGCGTTGTGATTTCGCTCCGGCCCAAGCTGCGCATCATCTCGGCCCTATCCGAGGCTCGCTGCGCCCATCTCGGGTCCCGGACCAGGCATGTTTTGCCTTGGATCAACAAAGTTTTGCTTTCGTTTCTTTCACTAGACCAAATGGTTTAGACATCAGTTTCTTGTCCGACGCAAGGATCGCCACTAATACCGAAATCGTCCAGGCAGGCAATGCGGCGTTTTTGTTGAACCTGCTGGGAGGATACCAGAACATCGGATGGCTGTTGGGAGAAACTTTCCAGCAGTCCGAGGCCTCGGGCGAAGCTGGAGTCATCGGTTATCCCCCCCAGTTCCGCTGGGCCATGTGGGTATTCTTTGTCTCGTTGGTGGTTTTCGCCCTGGCCAGTGGTCGACGTCTGGGACGTGTAGTTCCCGAAGATGTACCGGTTCAGGTCCCCGGGGCCGAGTCGATTTATGGCCGGGCCCGCCTCTATCGCCAAGCCAAGGCGTGGGACCGTGCCGCCCAGTATGCCAGGCGCCACGCCGCCCAACGCATCACCGCGGCCCTACACCTACCCACCCCGGTCAGCCCCGAAACCCTGACCTCCCAGATTTTCCCAACTCAGCGGCTGGGAAGTCTCCCAGGTACAGCTCTTGTTCTTTGGGGATAAACCCATCAACGCCGGGGAATTCCAAACCCTGCTCAAAGACCTCCGGACCCTCACCGGCCTCGTCACTAACCAGAAAGGTAATGATGGAAAACGAAACTAATCCCAGTTTGCAAACTCTCTGATTTGCGCACCGAGATAAACAAAGTAGTCAAAGGACAAGACTCGGTGGTTACCGGTCTGGTGATTGGGCTGTTGGCCGGAGGCCACGTCTTGCTTGAGGGTGTGCCTGGGGTGGCCAAGACCCTGTTGGTGCGCACCCTGGCAGCCGGATTAGACCTGGAACACACCCGCGTCCAGTTCACGCCCGACCTGATGCCGGGTGACCTGACCGGTTCCTTGATTTTCAACGCGCAGTCCTCGGAATTCACCTTCCGGGAAGGCCCGGTGTTTACGAATCTGCTCCTGGCCGACGAAATCAACCGCACCCCTCCGAAAACCCAGTCGGCTCTCCTCGAAGCGATGGAAGAACACCAGGTCACCGCGGACGGCGTCAGTCGCGCCCTACCGGATCCTTTTATGGTTGTCGCCACCCAAAACCCCGTCGAGTACGAAGGCACCTATCCCCTGCCCGAGGCCCAGCTGGACCGTTTCTTGATGAAGCTCGAAGTACCCCTACCCAGCCGCGCCACCGAGCTGGAAATCTTGCAGATGCACCAGCAGGGCTTCGATTCTCGGAATCTGGGAGCCAACGGGGTTTCGGTGGTCGCTACTAAAGCGGACCTTTTGGCCGCCCAGCAACAAATCGCGCAAGTACAGTCCAGTTCCGAAGTGCAGGGCTACATCGTGGATCTGGTGCGGGCCACACGGAGTCTGGCGCAAGTAGAGCTGGGGGTTTCACCCCGTGGCGCCACGGCTTTGCTCGGCACCTCCCGGGTTTGGGCTTGGTTGTGCGGCCGCAACTACGTCACCCCGGACGATGTAAAGTCCCTGGTGATTCCCACTTTCCGCCACCGCCTACGTCTGCGACCCGAAGCCGAGATGGAAGGCATCAACGCCAGAACCCTGCTGGAGACCATCCTGTCTTCCACCCCGGTACCGCGCTGACCCGTACCTCGACTAGGACCTCGACTAGGACCTCGACTAGGACCTCGACTAGGACCATCGCAACCCGAAACCGCAACCCGAAACCGCAACCCGAAACCGCACCCCGAAACCTCACCACAGAACGGATAGAAAACGCAAATGGTTCTCACCCGGCGACTTGCCTTGCTGATAGCTGTGGGGATACCGCTGACTCTGCTGACTCCTTGGGCGGGGGCAGCAGTGACCTGGCTGGGCCTGTGTGCCCTGGCGTGGGGGCTAGACACAGCGCTGGCCCCCAGTCCGCGACACCTCCAGGTTTCGCGCCAGCTCCCGGTTTCGGCGCGGGCCAGAACCACCATCAACTACACCCTCAAAGTTACCAACCCCGCGAAGCGACGCTATCGAATCTGGCTGCGAGATGCCTGGCCGCCTTCGCTGCAGGGGCAACCCAAGTTCCACTCTCTGAGTCTCAAGCCCGCAGAATCAACCATCCTGGATGCCGGATTCACCCCGACCAGAAGAGGGAAGCTGGCCGCCGATACCTTGACGATTCGCAGCTTCGGACCCTTGGGTCTGGGGGCACGCCAGTTCAGCGCCCCCCTGCCCCAGCGCCTCCTGGTGTTACCGGAATTCCGCAGCGCCAAGTATCTGCCTTCCCGGCTGAAAACCCTGCGACGACTGGAAGGCAACACTTTGCTGACCCAGCGCGGTCAGGGATCGGAATTCGATTCCTTGCGCGAATACACCCCGGGAGACGATATCCGCGATATCGAATGGCGCGTATCGGCACGCAGTCGCACCCCAGTGGTGAAAACCTGGCGTCCCGAACGTGACCGCAACGTGATTATCTGTGTGGATACCTCGCGCATCGCCGCGACGCGACTCCAGGATTATCCCCGGTTGGATGCTTTGCTGGAGGCCAGTATGCTGCTAGGAGCTCTGGCTTCCAGCGCGGGGGACCGAGTGCATCTGCTGACCTTCGACAATCAGCTGCGCACCCACGTTCAACCCGAGCGCGGGGCGGGTTTCATCTCGCAGATGGCGGCCTCCTTGGCCACGGTCCAACCCTCGCTGACCGAGGCAAACTGGTCGGCACTGAGCGAGGAAATCCTGGGCACAGTGCGGCAACGTTCCCTGCTGGTGTTTCTCACCGGCGTAGAGGCGGGGACCTCGCGCGGGGCACTGCCCACCACCATCGAGACTCTTTCGGGATACCACCACGTTTTGGTTGCCAGCCCTACCGACCCGGAGATCTTGCGACTCACCCAGGACCTCCACAGCGCCCAACGCAGCCTGGTGGCGGCCGCAGCGATGACCGATCTGCATGAACGCCAAGTCGCCGCTGATTTATTGACTTTGATGGGGGCGCAGGTAATTCAAGAAGAACCCGAAAAATTCCCAGTGAAACTGGCCGATACTTATCTGGCCTTGAAGCGACAGGGGAGACTCTAGACGGTCTAGAAGGGATTGGCCGCCCCGACATTGGCACTACGGGGACAGAGGCGGTTACTCCGCGCTGCTCTTTACGTCCTCTATCAAAGTCAAGTGACCGCGTCGCACCCCGGGAATGTGGGTGTCACGAGGGGGTTCCGCCGCCGAAACCCGACGATCTACCGGTCCACTCGAGGTGCTGGGGTTCAAGTTTTGCCGGGGTTTATCGGAATGGCTCGCGGCCCGCACGGCATCGGCCAAAGCCATCAGTTCAGCGTCGTTAGGCGGGGGCGGCGCGAAAGAATCTGCCAGGCGAATCACTTGCCAACCACGGGGAACACTGAGGCGATCCGCGTGAAGTTTACACAGGTCGTAGCCCACGCAACCGTTCTGAGTAGCCAAAGGACCCACTATCACCGTAGATTGCTCGTGATCGTAAGTCATGGTTGCCACCGCGGGATTATTGCAACCCGGTTTCGAGCAGTTTCGCGCGTATCTCACCCCTTTAAGATAGCGGGGAAACCCCTTTAGGTGAGTTACCTCGCCCGGAGCGCCCCGAGTTGGGTATGGTGGAGGACGTGAGACAACAGCACGATGCCCCCGAAATAGATTCCGGTGGGGAACTGAGTTGGCAGGTGAATACGGGGGCCCGCCGCGCACGGGCCCTGACGCAACGTGACCGCCACAACCGCTCGGCACGAGGGATTCTGATTCCGGCCATGCTGCCGCGTTACCGGACCCGGCGCGAGGCCTTCGACGAACTGGTTCTCCAAGAGGTGCGGAATCTGGCTTCTTCCTATCCCGACTTGATGAAGATAAGTTTCGCGGTCGAGGACGTCCCTCCCTCTGATCCCGCACCGTGGGAGAGTTCTGCGGTGGTTTTGGGGCGTGGTTTCGGGGCGGACCGGTCGCGGGGACTGCCCGACCAAGTCGTGGTTTATCGTCGCCCCCTGGAACAGCGTGCCCGAAACCTGGTGGAGTTGCGCGAAATCATCCACGCCGTGGTGCTGGAAGAAGCCGCCCAGCTGCTAAATGTCCTGCCCGAAAACATCGACCCGAACTGGTTCAACTAAGCCTGGACTGCCTGGCATACCCGGCCGGCCCGGTCGGTCCGACCAAGCCAACCGAAGCATCCCGGCGCCTCACATATGGATAAATGTATGCGCGTCGGGCCCGTGCGCCTCGCGGAACCGCGCCAGAGAAGCCAGAATTTCTTCCTCGGCTTCTTTGCGCCCCACCCAGTTAGCACCTTCTACGGATTTACCCGGTTCCAGGTCCTTATAGACCTCAAAGAAGTGTTGGATTTCCAGACGATGGAACTCGGAAACGTCATCCAGTTCGGTACGCCACGAAGCGCGTTGGTCGCTGGCCGGGACGCACAGAACTTTGTCGTCACCCCCGTGTTCGTCCGTCATCCTAAACATTCCCAGCGCCCGGCAGCGAATCACGCACCCAGGGAAAGTGGGCTCCTCCAAGAGAACCAGGGCATCCAAGGGGTCACCGTCATTACCGAGGGAGTCATCCACGAAGCCGTAGTCATCGGGGTATCGCGTCGAAGTGAAGAGCATCCGGTCCAGCATTATCCGCCCCGTCTCGTGATCCACTTCGTATTTGTTGCGGTTCCCCTTGGGAATCTCGACTGTGACATTGAACTCTAGGTATTTTTCAGACATCGTCTTCCTTCTCGTTGGGTAAATCCACCCCTATTGTTTCCAATTGTGCCACCATATACCAACTTCGCGGGTGCCTTACTATAGTTTATTTATCGAGGTCAACGGTCTAGGGGGAAATCCAATGGGTAAAGGCACCAAAGCGGGAGTCTGGCTGTTGCTGGGCGCCCCTAGGTTTAGGGGGCGGCTACCTGGTGGCTGACGGTGCCGACATCTTGCCCGGATACTTCACTTTCCAGGCTCCCCCTGCCCAAAGTTGCCCCTTTCCCCACCCCTTCCCCCTGGCGCTCTCGGCTTCCTCCCAGCCGCTCTTCAACTCGAAACCGATGTTGACAAGGCACGTTTTGCCCGGCTCACAAGGCTTTCCTCGACGATGATGGCATGCAAAACGCCCAGGTATCTTTCTGGGTGGGTGACCTCAAAGGAGTCACTATTGCCCAGTCTCACGCCGACACTGCCTTAACCGCTGCTTCCACTACCAAAGTCTTGACCTCTGTCGCGGCGCTGTCCCAGCTGGGTGCCGAGTCCCGCCTGCGCACGGTGGTGGCTTGGGATAATGCGGCTCGCAAGCTTTTACTTGATCGGTGGTGGCGATGTGTTGTTGGGGGAAGGCCCCGACGAGGTCGGCTCCACCGTGGGTGCGGCGGGTTTAGGTTCCCTGGCCGAGGACACCGTGGCGGCTTTGGTGGATTCCAACGGTAAGTCACTCTTGGCGGGCAAAGCTTTCTCGCTGATCTATGACACTTCCTGGTTCGGCACCCAAACCGAGAACCCCACTTGGCCCGAAGGCTACGCCGCCCACGCCACCCCGATTCAAGGTCTGGGCATAGATGCGGGGAAAACCGCGGGTGCGGATGGCGTAAGCGCTGCCGACCCGAGCGCTTACGCCGCCCAGGTCTTTGCCCGGCAGCTGGGCGACGTCAAGCTCGAAACCAAACGTCTGGGGAAAACCAGCACCCTGTCGGGCACCCAACCGGCCAACATCCAGGCCGGGAAATCCGGCCTGGCCACCACCGAACTTTTAGACCCCACCCGCAAGCTCCCCACGAAAAGCACCGACCCTGCCCTCGAAAAGGGACCGCAAGTCGTGGCGTATTCCCAAGGTGCGACCCTCGCCCTGGTGGTGCGCGAAACCCTGAAACCTTCGGATAACACCATCGCCGAAACCCTGGGTCGATTGGTGGCGCTGCATCGCGGGGCCACACCTACCTTCGCCGCGGCGGGGACAGCGGTGATGGATTCTTTGCGGGAACTGGGCATAGAACTGGGGACCTCTAAGCTGGCGGGGGCTTCGGGGCTTTCTCCCCAAACTCACATTTCTGCCAAGGCTTTGGCCAATGTGGTGATAACGGCGTCCAGTTCCAAGCATCCCCAGCTGCACGCCGCGGTGGCGAATCTGCCGGTGGCGGGGGGTGGATGGGACCCTGGCGCGGTCCTATGTAGGGACTCTGGCAGCGGGAAATCTGCGCGGAAAAACCGGGACTCTGGACGGAGCGCATTCCCTGGCGGGAACCTTTGTCTATGAAAACCAGGTTTTGGTCTACGGATTGATTATCGCGAATTACCCCTCCGAGGATTACGGAGCCACCATCACAGCGAAGCAGGCATTCTTGACAAAGTTGATTGACCCCCAGGTCACCGGTGAGGAAGAGAACTCCTCCAAAGGCACGTCCTCGACCAAAGAAAAGTCGAAGTCCAAAGAATCCAGTAAAGACGCTGAATAACAGGGAAAACACCACAACTCGCACTGCGGGAGGCATGCCGGTTGTCTCACATAACGAAATATAAATTTCGCTCTTTGGTTGGATTCTGTTACGGTGGTTGCCATGTTCAAACGAATGCCTCGCTGACGTGCACGTCAGCCACTCAGCAAACAGGGCCTCTGCCACCTAGTCCGGCAGCTCCTCGCCCTGGGCATTCCTTCTGTTCCTGCGTGCCCGTCAGAGCCAAAACTTTTGGAACATACCAACCATCAAAAAACTGACGCCGTTTCTATCTTTAGTCGCGCAACAGGTGCGAAAACAGCACTTAAACACGCAAGGAGAAAAATCATGACTAAGTCCACCATCGGCCCCAACTGGAACGACCACCCCGAATGGGGTTTCGACACCCTGCAGATTCACGCCGGCTACACCGGAGATGCCACCACGGGGGCTCAAACCATTCCGATCTATCCTTCCAATGCCTTCCACTTCCCCACGGTAGAGGCTGCGGCGAACCGTTTCGCCCTCAAAGAACTGGGGCAGATCTATTCGCGACTCACCAACCCGACCAACGACACCCTCGAAGGACGTATCGCCGCGCTGGAAGGCGGGACCGGCGCCCTCGTCACGGCCTCGGGACAGGCCGCCATCACCCTGGCGCTGCTGACCTTGGCCAGCCCCGGAAAGAACATCGTCGCCTCTCCCTCAATCTATGGCGGCACCTTCAACCTGCTGGCCCACACCTTCGAGAGGCTGGGGATTGAGGCGCGTTTCGTCACCGACCCGCGCGATATCTCCCAATGGACCGCCCTGGCCGATGAAAACACCATCGCTTTCTATGGCGAAGTCGTACCGAACCCTCAAGGAGACGTCCTCGACCTGGAACCGCTGGCCACCGCCGCGCACCAAGCCGGCGCCCCCCTGATTGTGGACAACACGGTACCCACCCCCTATCTGTGCCGCCCCATCGAATGGGGAGCCGACATCGTGGTGCACTCCGCTACAAAGTACCTGGGTGGTCACGGCTCGGCCCTGTGTGGGGTGATAGTCGACTCGGGGAACTTCGACTACGCCGATCCCACGGTGGCGGCGCGCTTCCCCGGATTCAACCAACCGGACACCTCTTATCACGGTCTGGTCTATGCACGTGACTTCGGGGTGGGCGGTACTTTCGGGACGAACCTGTCCTTCATCTTGAAGGCCCGTGCCGAAGGTCTGCGCGACCTGGGAGTCAGCGCCTCTCCCTTCGCGGTGTGGGCCGTGGGCCTGGGGGTAGACACCTTGAGCCTGCGCGTCCAGCGTCACGTAGATTCGGCCCGAACAGTAGCCCAATACCTGGAAAACAAGGTGGGACAGGGAGTCATCCAAACGGTGCGCTGGTCCTCGCTGCCGTCTTCTCCCTTCTATGAACTGGCCCAGAAGTACACCCCCAAGGGTGCCGGAGCTATCTTGAACTTCGACCTGGCCGGTGGACAAGCGGCCGGCAAGGCCTTCATCGAAGCCCTAGACCTCTTTGCGAATGTGGCGAATATCGGCGATGTTCGTTCCCTGGCGATCCACCCGGCTTCCACCACCCACGCCCAGCTCTCGGAATCGGAGTTGCAGCTCCAAGGCATCAGCTCCGGAACCGTGCGTCTGTCTATCGGACTGGAGGACGTAAAAGATATCCTGGCTGATATCGACCGCGGTTTGGCAGCTGCCGTCCAAGCGGGCACTACCGCCCAGGCCGCCTAAGGCCCGACTCCCCGCCTCGGACTCCAGAAGAAAGCTTCGCGATGACTCTCAAAGACCTCTATGCCCGTCCCAAACCCGGGCAGGAAGCACGTCTACATGTTTCCTTTGAGCTCTATCCACCCCGGAACCCAGATTCCACCTCCCAGGCCTGGGCGGGGATCGACAAACTATTGGACGCGCGCCCCGACTATGTTTCAGTGACTTACGGGACCAGCGGGAGCACCTCGGCTTCCTCGCAATCGGTTCTGACTCACGCGCTGAAGCGGTCGGGGCGCCCGGCCATGTCTCACCTGGTTTGCCTGGGTCGCACCAAAGACCAACTGGTCGAAGTGATTCACGACATGTTAGACCTCGGGGTGCGCGATTTCCTGGCCCTGCGCGGAGACGAGCCCAAAGGTGTGGAAAACTTCCAGCCTCAACCCGGACAGTTTCACCGCGCGGTACAGCTGGTGGGGTTGATTCGCGAGGTCGCCGCGGATTACCTGGGGGACCCCCACGCGGTTTCCATCGCGGTGGCGGCCTACCCCGCCGGCACCGTCCAGACCCGGATGGATGCAGTGTCCGCCCTGGCCGAGAAACAATCCGCCGGCGCGGACTTCGCCATCACCCAGGTATTCTATGACCCCAACCACTATGTAGAACTGGTGCAGTCGGCTTCTTACCAGGGGAGTCTACCTACCCATCATCCCCGGTGTGATTCCCTTTACCGACGCCAAACGCCTGGCGCGTCTAGAAAGCCTGACCGGGGTGGAGGTCCCCTGCCACCTCAAGGAAATCGCCGCAATCGAAGACCCGGCGGAACGCACCTTGGTGACGCTGGGGGCAACCCTGGATTTCGTCAATGACTCATCGAGGCCGGCGCTCCAGGACTGCACTTCTATACTTTCAATCGCACCCGCCCGGTGCTGGACCTAGTAGAGCACCTGCGGGCGCGCGGCTTCGGTCACGTCGAACACCAGGATTCCATAGACCTGATGGAGCTGGTGGCTGCCGCGATGCGCCGCCTCTCCCCCTAAACCGGGCGCCACCCACCGGACCTCGAACCGGACCTCGAACCGGGCGCCACCCACCGAAAACCGCCACTACCCCAGAATTTGAAAAGAAACCGAAACCCCGATAGAAACTAAGAAAAAAGGAGCATGATGACTAACTTCCCTGCCTACACCATCAGCGGTTACCCGCGCATCGGCGCGAATCGTGAACTGAAGAAGAGCCTGGAGGCCTACTGGGCCAACAAGATTGACCGACCCACCTTCGACGCGCAGATAGATGCCCAAGTGAAGGCCCGCATCGCACACCTTAGCGAACTGGGCCTGGATGCCACTTCCTCACAGCCAGCAGATTTCGTGCTCTATGACCAGGTCTTGACTCTGACTTGCGCTCTGGGCGCAGTCCCCCAGCGCTTCGGCAACCTGGTGGCGCGAGACGGCTCGCTGGACGTGGATGGTCAGTTCACCCTGGCACGCGGAGTGGACGACAAAGCCGCTCTGGAGATGACCAAGTGGTTCGACACGAACTATCACTATCTGGTGCCGGAAATCGGACCCTACACCAAGCTGGCGGCGGTGGAAAACCCCTGGCTGGAACAGGTGCGCGCCGCGGGGGGAATGCCGCGCGGCCGGTGCTGGTGGGGCCGGTGACTTACCTGCTGGGGGCCAAGCCCACGGCCGATGCCCCGGATAACTACCAGCCGCTGAACCGACTTCAAGACGTGCTGGGGGCCTTCGCTACCTTGCTATCGGAGCTGGCCGCGGCCGGGGTCCAGTGGGTGCAGCTGGACGAACCCGGTCTGGTGCGCGATACCTGGAATGTGCCCCGCGACGAGGTCCTGGCCAGAGCTCGACAGGCCTATGCTTTCCTGGGTGGTCTCGAGGATCGCCCCGCGCTGTTCGTGAACGCCCCCTATGGTGATTTGGGTAGCGACGGTCGCGAGGTTCTGGGCGCGGCCCCCGTCGAGGCCGTCGGTTTCGATCTGGTGGCGGGTGCGGTTCCTGCGAGGCCGGAGTTGGCGCTTTTCGCGGACAAGACCGTGGTTGCCGGGGTGGTTTCGGGACGTAATATTTGGCGTACCGACCTGGGCGCCGCCCTGGAGGTGCTGCGCCAGATTCGCCAGGTCTGTCCCCAGGTCTCGGTTTCGACTTCGACTTCATTGCAACACGTCCCCCACGACGTAACGGTAGAGGAAAACCTGCCCGCCGATGTGCGTTCCTGGCTGGCTTTCGCCGACCAAAAGATCACCGAGGTAGAGGTCCTGGCTCGCGGCCTCAACGACCCCGATTCGGTGCGGGAGGAACTTGCCGAAAACGCGCGAATCTTGCAGACTCGTCGCGAACACCCCGGGGTGAAGCGCGCCGAGGTTCGCCAGGCCACCGCCGCTCTGGGCGCCGCCGATCGCCAACGCGCCCCCTACGCACAGCGCGCCGCCGCTCAGGCTGCCGAACTGGGTCTGCCGCTGCTGCCCACCACCACCATCGGCTCCTTCCCCCAAACCACCGAGATTCGCCAGGCCCGCGCCGCGCATCGCCAGGGACAGATCAACGATGCCAAGTACCGCGAAGAAATCAAAGCGGAAATCAAGCGCGTCGTAGAGCTGCAAGAAGAGCTGGGATTGGATGTTTTGGTGCACGGCGAAGCCGAACGCAACGACATGGTCCAGTACTTTGCCGAACTTCTGGACGGCTTTGCCACCACCGAACACGGCTGGGTCCAGTCCCTATGGTTCCCGCTGCACCCGCCCCTCAATTCTGTGGGGAGACGTGGCCCGACCCCGCCCCATGACGGTAGAGTGGAGCGCCTACGCCCAGTCCCTGACCGCGCAGCCCATGAAAGGCATGTTGACCGGTCCGGTAACCATCATGGCGTGGTCTTTTGTCCGCGACGACGAGTCCAAACGCGAAGTTGCCGACCAGATCGGATTGGCGCTGCGCCAAGAAATCGCCGACCTGGAAGCTGCGGGAATCAAGGTGATTCAAGTCGACGAACCCGCGATTCGTGAACTGCTGCCGCTGCGCGGGGCCGGACGCGAGGAATACCTGGATTGGTCGGTGGGTTCTTTCCGCCTGGCCACCGGCGGGGCCCAGACCTCGACCCAGATTCACACCCACCTGTGCTATTCCGAGTTCAACGTGGTGGTTGACGCCATCGACCACCTCGACGCCGACGTGACTTCCATCGAGGCTTCGCGTTCCAAGATGGATATCTTGCCTGCCGTGCACGAACACGGTTTCGAACGCGGTTTGGGCCCGGGAATCTGGGATATCCACTCCCCGCGTGTCCCCAAGCTGGACGAAGAAGAGACCTTGCTGCGCGCCGCGGTTTCCGCGCTCAATCCCCAGCAGGTGTGGGTGAACCCCGACTGCGGTCTCAAAACCCGCGCCTACCCCGAAACTGTGGCTACCCTAAAGAACCTGGTGGCGGCCGCCCACACGGTGCGCGCCGAAATACTGGCGGAGAACTGAGTTGAATGCAACCCCCCTCGTAGACAAAGTTACGGGCGCCTGGCAACCCAGCGATCCGCCCGGTAACCGCCAGTTCGCCAACCTCGGGCAGATGCAGCTGGGAAAGCGGCGCCTTGCTGCCCGGGGTGCGACTGGCCTACGAAACCTGGGGGCAGCTGAACTCTGATGCCTCCAACGCGATTCTGATCGACCACGCCCTGACCGGGGATTCCCACGTCTGCGGCCGGTCGGGTCCGGGGCACCTCACCCCGGGGTGGTGGAACGGCGTGGTGGGACCGGGCCTGGCGATAGACACCCAGCGCTGGTTCGTGGTGTGCCCCAATGTGTTGGGCGGCTGCCAGGGTTCCACCGGGCCAGCTTCGCTGGCCCCAAACGGTAGAGCCTGGGGTTCGCGTTTCCCGCTGTTGACCACTCGCGACCAAGTCGCGGCGGAGAAACTATTGATGGAACAGCTTAGACTTTCCCGCTGGTTCGCGGTGGTGGGGACTTCCCTGGGGGGTCACCGCGCCCTGGAGTGGGCGGTGACCTACCCCCAGGCGATGGAAAAAGTCGTGGCGGTCGCCACCGGCGCCTCCACCACCGCCGAGCAAGCGGCGTGGTGCCACATGCAGCTCCACGTCATGGAGCTGGACCCGAACTATCGAGGTGGGGACTACTACGACAACCCTCCCGGCCAGGGCCCCTACCGCGGCTTGGCGCTGGCTCGCGAAATCGCCCACACGACTTATCGCTCCCCCAAAGAACTCCAGGAGCGTTTCGGGCGCGACCCAGGTTATCAGGAGGACCCGCTTTCGGGCGGGCGTCTGGCGGTGCAGTCCTATCTGGACTACCACGGCCTAAAGTTAGCACGGCGTTTCGACGCGGGTTCCTATCGGGTTTTGACCCGTTCCATGCTGACTCACGACGTGGGGCGCGGCCGCGGCGGTTTGGTGGTGGCGCTGGGCCAGGTCCAGGCCGAGGTCTTGTCTCTGGGCGTAGATTCCGACCGGCTGTTCTATCCCAATCAGCCCCAGCAGATTGCCCGGCTGACTCCCGAAGGGGCGCTGCGTCATCATTCACTCCGATTCCGGCCACGACGGATTCTTGATTGAAAACGACGCGGTTTCCGCCCAGATTCGCGATTTCTTGGCCTCCTGAGGGGCCCGGTTCGAGAGCACCCCGCGCGTAATCACCACCACTTCGGAGGGAAGTGAAATATAGTGCAGCATCACTCCGATAGTTCCGAACAAACCCACGGAAGTCAGGTATTTCAACTCGGTTTGTTTCATCACGGCGCTATTCTATGTCCTCACTACGGCGGATTTCCGCTCCGTCCACTAAGCGGAAACTGAGCCTGGCGACTAGAATAGAAGTGCGAGGGCAGCCCGTTTTTGGAGAAACTGAAGGCGCCCTGGGCTCACCAAGAAAATCCGAATAACCTGCGACAACGAAGCGAGGGAAATATGAAAAAGCTAATCAATGCCGTCGAGGACGTTACCAGCGATACCCTGCGCGGGGTAGAGGCCGCCGACCCCAGAGTCAACGTGGACCACGAACTGAAGGTCGTTTATCGCAAGAACCCCAAGCCCGGCAAGGTCGGTTTGGTTTCCGGAGGGGGTTCCGGACACGAGCCCCTGCACGGAGGCTACGTGGGTCACGGTATGTTGGATGCCGCCGCTGCGGGGGAAATGTTCACATCTCCCACCCCCGAACAGGTGCTGCGCGCCACCGAAGTGGCCGACCAAGGAGCCGGCGTTTTGCACATCGTAAAGAACTACACCGGCGACGTCATGAACTTCGAGATGGCCGCCGAGATGGCCGACGGGGTCGAGATCCGCACTGTCGTGGTCGCCGATGACGTGGCGGTTCAGGACTCGCTGTATACGGCGGGTCGCCGCGGGGTGGGGCTGACGGTTTTGGTGGAAAAGATTGTCGGCGCCGCGGCCGAGGCGGGGCGCGACCTCGAGGGTTGCCTGGCGGTGGCCGAAAAAGTCTGTGATCGCGGGCGTTCCATGGGGATGGCACTGACCAGCTGCACGGTTCCCGCAGTGGGGCACCCCACCTTCGACCTGCCCGAGGACCAGATGGAAATTGGTATCGGTATTCACGGCGAACCCGGTCGTGAACGCGTGGCGATTGAACCGGCCAAAAGGACGTGGCGCGTCGCCTGGTTGAACCCATTTTGGCCGACCGCGACTTCACCGGAGACCCAGTGATCGTGCTGATGAACGGAATGGGCGCCACCCCACTGTCCGAGCTGTACTTGATTTATGCCGACGTAAAGGATGTCTTGGAAGCTGCCGGGGTAAAGGTGGCTCGCGTCCTGGTAGGGAACTACATCACCTCCCTAGATATGGCGGGTTGTTCGGTGACTTTGCTCAGTGCGGACCAGGAACTGCTGGACCTCTATGACGCGCCGGTAGACACCGCCGGTTTGCGTTGGGGAATGTAAAGCTGGCGCGCACTTTTTCAGGCTCAGTAATAGTTGCAGCAGAAAGGATACAGATGGCTGATTTCACGCTGGATATCGCCAAGAAGTGGCTGGAAGAATACGCCGCTACTCTAGAGGAGCAAAAGGCTTACCTCACGGATCTGGATTCCTCCATCGGGGACGCGGACCACGGCACCAATATGGCCCGCGGGATGAGCGCCGTGGTAGAGCCCGAAGCCCTGAATCAAGGTGACTTGGGTGCGCTGTTCAAAAAGGTCGGCATGACCCTGGTTTCAAAGGTCGGGGGGGACTTCGGGCCCGCTGTACGGTACCTTCTTCTTGCGCGCCGCGAAAGAAGCCGGCACCGCCACCGAGCTGGATGCGGCGGGACTGGCGGCGGCTTTGCGCGCCGGGCTGACCGGAGTGTTGGATCGCGGCAAGGCCCAGCTCGAAGACAAAACCATGGTCGACGCCTTGTCCCCGGCTTTGGACGCGCTTGATGCGGCTTTGGCGGCAGGACAGGATTTGGCCCGGGCCGCTGCCCAGGCGGCCGTGGCGGGGCGCGAAGGCGCCGAAGCCACCACGCCGATGCTGGCCAAGAAAGGACGCGCCTCTTATCTGGGGGAACGTTCGATCGGGCACCAAGATCCCGGTGCGACTTCTTCGCAGTACCTGTTGGAAGCCTTGGCTAAGGCCCTGGCATAGATTGCTTTCGGCGGGTTGGGGTCGGACCTGGGTCTTGCCCCAACCCGCCCTTCGCTGTCAGAACTGGCGATATCGGTATCGCCTCCGAGGGCGGAAAACTTAAATACGCCTTCAACAGAAAGGATTGAATATGTCTAAAGTCGGAATAGTAGTGGTTTCGCATTCTCGGGCTTTGGCCCAAGCTGCGGTGGATTTAGCCATGCAAATGGTGCACGGCGAGGCCCCCGATATCCGCATCGCCGCCGGTATGGATGACGGCGGCTTCGGCACGGACGCCACCGCGGTACTGGAAGCCATCCAAGCTGCCAACAGTGGTGATGGGGTGGCGGTTTTCGTCGATTTGGGTTCCGCCTTGACCAGCACGGACCTGGCCCTAGAGATGTTGGATGACGATAGTTTCCCCGTCGAGGTCCTCAGCGCGCCTTTTGTGGAAGGCTTGATTACCGGCGTGGTACAGGCCGCCTCGGGGGCTGCTTTGCCCCAACTGGCTGCCCAAGCCAATGCCGCTTTGGGACCAAAGCAGGAACTTTTGGGTGGACCCCGGGATGTCGGCGCCGCCGAGAACGAGGGTGGCGTCAACCACGTCAACTCCGGTTCCGGTCAGGACAACGAAATTCAATGGGATGCCAGCGCCACGGTCGAGATCGTCAACAAAGTTGGTTTGCACGCTCGCCCGGCTGCGCAGCTGGCGCAGCGCGCTGCCCAGTTCGATTCCAACATCGAGCTAGTCAAGGCAGATCACGGCGTGGACGCCGCCTCTATGCTAGAGATCGCTACTTTAGGTGCGGTTTTACACGATGTCATCACGGTTCGCGCCACCGGTCCGGATGCCTCCGAGGCAGTCGCGGCCATGGTGGAGCTGATCAGTTCTGGTTTCTCAGAAAGCTAAAACTCTGTAGTCAGGGGCGTGAAATGCAGTATTCACCCGATATGTTGGGACCCGGTTTCGAACACACAAAGTGGGTAATGGGATCAGATCAGTATTCGCCTCGTTCGGCGACGCTGATTCGCTACAACCCCAACCAAGATCCCCACGCCGCCCTCCCCGACCGAGTAATCCCGGCGAATCTGGCCCCCGGGGGCGGTGTCGATACCCGTAGTTTGGTGATGTTGCCCCCGCAAGCCAGCCCCCAGCAAGAGGCAGAAATCGAAACCCTGCGCAGCTATCACGGTGTGGATGTCCGCACTGCCCAGGCTTCTCCGGTGGCCCCACTGCTGGATACCGCCCAGCAAAAGGACCCGGATGTGGTTTTGGAATACCTCCACGCAGAACTGAGGGGTCGCAGTGTGGAACTGGCCGAACGCTGGGAAGATCCCCCCACAAAGCCCAAGTTTGTCCTGATCTATCTCCACGGTTGGAATGACTATTTTTACCAGACCCACCTGGCCCGGATCTTTGCGCACCTCGGGGCGCGCTTCTATGCCCTGGAGCTACACCGCTACGGGCGTAATATGCCCCAGTTCCCTCCCGGTTTGCCTTGGAACTGCTATGTAGATGACTACCGTGAATATGATTCGCAGCTAGAGTGGGCCTTGCGCAGCGTCCGGGCCGAGAATCCTGGCCTCCCGGTTGTATTGATGGGGCATTCCAACGGAGGCAACATTATTTCCGGTTGGGCCGGGCGCAATCACGACAAGGTCGATGCTCTGATCTTCAACTCGCCTTGGATTGTCCAAGATCCGGCCGTGCTGCCCGCCGGGCGCCTGATAGAAGCGGGGCTGCGGCGCTGGGCGCGTAACCGCCACGTCTCTTTGCCGGTGGGCATCGCTTCGGCTTACCAGGATTCCCTCAGCGGTTATGGCTATCTGGGCTCTCCCCTGCCCAAACGTTTGATTCCCTTCCAAAAACGATCCCTCGGTCAAAGGCTGGGCGCAGATTCGCCGTTTCCGCCTCATCGAGGGCGCCCCGGTGGTGGCAGGCTGGCTTTCTGCCGTTCTGCGTAACCATGACTTCCTCCAGCGACACAGTGACTTTGGGCGACTTCCGGTCTTGTGTTTGACCGGCAACCACGTCCCCTGACCCCTTCTATGGTCCAGAGATTGCCCAAGTAGACCGAATACTTACCCGTCAGCTCGAGGCACAGGGACGCACTGCCTCCCAGCGTCACCGTCTCTACAAGGACTACCAGGACCGCATGAACCGCGCCCAGAAAGCCGGGACCTGGCTCCCCCATCCCGAGGGCACCCCTTATTACACGGAGCTGATTGGCTGGAGTGAAGCCGCGCGTCACCGCGACACAGTGCTCAACGGTGAGCTCATCGAGGCCAGGGCCCGGAAAATCTATCCGCGTTCTGCCGTGGTTAAAGCAGCTTTCAGGACTGCACGATTTATCACTGTCCCAACCACTGGAGCGGGTCGAGTTCTTTACCCAGATTGCCCAGTGGGTCCATGCCCAAGACTTCTGAGCCCCCAAAATAAGCAAATCTGACTTAGAAATAGGCAAATCTGGCTTAGGGAATAAGCAAATCTGGCTTAGGAAATAGGTAAATCCGGCTTAGGGAATAAGCAATTCCGGCTTAGGAAATAGGCAAATCCGGTTTAGGGAATAAGCAATTCTGAGATTTTCCCGGCGTCACTAATCTTCAAAATAAGCAAATCGAGTCCTAGAAATAAGATGATTTCCTTGACCTAGTGCGAATCGTTAAAACCAGCGGGCCCGGTCCTCTCGCCCGGAGAGAATCGGGCCCGCTGTGTCCCCGCGCCTAAGCGGCACTGGGCAAAGAGCTTACTTTTCCATCACGGCTGCGCGGCCGGCCTCCAGGCGCGCCACCGGGACGCGGAAGGGAGAGCAGGACACGTAGTTCAGACCGACGCTGTGGAAGAAGTGAATCGAGACCGGGTCACCGCCGTGCTCGCCACAAACCCCCATCATCATATTGGGTTTGGTAGAGCGACCGCGGGTCACACCGGTTTCTACGACACGGCCCACACCGTGGGTATCTATGGATTCGAAAGGCGAAACACCAAAGACCCCGGCCTCGATGTACTGGGGGAAGAACACGCCTTCCACGTCATCGCGGCTGAAGCCCCAGGTGGTCTGGGTCAGGTCGTTGGTACCGAAACTAAAGAAGTCGGCTTCTTGGGCCAAGTCCTCAGCGGTCATGGCGGCGCGAGGCAGCTCGATCATGCAGCCAATCGGCAGGTGGTCGAACTTCACACCGTATTCGGCCTCCACCGAAGCAATCACTTCTTCGGCCTCGTCGCGCTGAATCTGCAGCTCGCGGATGGAGCCCACCAGCGGCACCATGATTTCCGGCTGGGGATCCTTGCCTTCCTTCTTCAGTTCGGCAGCGGCCTGCACCAGGGCACGCATCTGCATCTTGAACAAGCCTGGCAGGTAGATACCCAGACGCACCCCGCGCAGCCCCAGCATCGGGTTCTGCTCGTGCATACGACGCACCGCCGCCAGCATCTTAGCGTCGACCTCGGACAGGGCTTCTCCCTTTTCCGCCGCTAAGGCAGCCTTGACTTCCAGGCTCAGCAAATCGGGCAGGAACTCGTGCAGCGGCGGGTCAATCAGACGCACGGTGACGTGCTTGCCGTCCATGATTTCCAACATTTCCTTGAAATCGCCCTTCTGCAGAGGTTCCAGGGCATCCAGGGCTTCCTGTCGCTCCGCCGAGCCTTCCCCGGACAGAATCAGGCGCTCTACCAGGGGACGACGGTCGCCCAGGAACATGTGCTCGGTACGGCACAAGCCAATACCTTCGGCGCCAAAGTCCAGGGCACGCTGAGTATCCAAGGGGGTGTCCGCATTGGTGCGAACCAACAGCTTGCGGACACGGTCGGCGTGGTTCATGGCGCGATCCACCGCGTGAATCAGGTCCTTGTCGTCCTCGTCCTTGCACACCGCCAGGCCGGCCTCGAGGCCCTTCGCCAGGTAGGTGGTGACCGGGGAGTCCATCACCGGGACCTCTCCCAGGAAGACCTCGCCGGTACCGCCGTCGATAGAGATTTCTTCGCCTTCGCGAATCACGGTGTCCCCCACGGTCATGGTCTTGGCCGCAGCGTCGACCTCGATCTTTTCCGCGCCACAAACACAGGTCTTACCCATGCCGCGCGCCACCACGGCGGCGTGGGAAGTCTTGCCGCCGCGCGCAGTCAACACACCGTTAGCCGCGACCATACCGCGCAAGTCATCAGGGTTGGTTTCGCGACGCACCAAAATACAGGACTCACCCGCCGCAGCCGTGGCCTCGGCGGCCTCGTTATCGAAGACTACCTTACCGAAAGCCGCACCCGGCGAAGCCGCCATACCCTTAGTAAAAACCGCGGGCTTGGCCGAAGCGTCGAACATGGGGAACATCAGGTTCTGCAGCTGCTCGCCGGTAACGCGAGTCAGGGCCTCGTCGGTGGTGATCAAGCCTTCGTCCACCAGCTGAGAAGCGATACGGAAAGCAGCCGCGGGGTACGCTTCCCGACGCGAACCTGCAACATCCACAGCTTGCCGCGCTCGATGGTGAACTCGATGTCACACATGTCCTGGTAGTGGGTCTCCAGACGGCGCATGATTCCCAGCAGCTCTTCGTAGGACTTCTTGTCGTGACCTTCCAGGTCCTTGAGCTGTTCGGTATTACGGATACCAGCCACGACGTCCTCGCCCTGGGCATTCATCAGAATATCGCCGTAAACTCGGGACGACCCGAAGAGGGGTCGCGGGTGAAACAAACCCCGGTGCCAGAGTCGTCGCCCATGTTACCGAACACCATGGTATGCAGATATTCACCGCGGTCCCCAGGTCGTGAGGGATGCGCTCGCGACGACGGTAAATCTGGGCGCGTTCAGAGTTCCAAGAACGGAACACGGCCTCAATCGCCATATCCATCTGCTTGCGCGGGTCCTGGGGGAAGGGCTGGCCGGTAGCATCCAACACAATCTGCTTGAAGGTATCGGTCAGTTCCTTCAGGTCCTCGGTGTTCAGCTCGGTGTCCAGCTTTACGCCGCGAGCCTTCTTCAAGTCATCCATGGCGTTGAGGAACAGGTCCCCGTCGATATCCTGCACGGTCTTGCCGAACATCTGAATCAGACGACGGTAGGAATCCCAGGCGAAACGTTCGTTATTGGCGCGCGCCGCCAAGCCCTTCACTGACTCGTCATTCAAGCCGACGTTCAGCACGGTTTCCATCATGCCAGGCATCGAGAACTTCGCCCCGGATCGCACGGATACCAACAGCGGATCACTGGGGTCGCCCAGCTTGCGTCCGACTTCGTCTTCTACCTCACGCAGCGCCTTCGTTGACTGCACGGCTACTTCTTCGGGAACGATACCTTCCTTCAGGTATGCCCGGCACGCATCCGTGGTGATGGTGAATCCAGGGGGGACAGGGAGTCCCAGATTTTGCATTTCGGCCAGGTTTGCACCCTTGCCACCCAGCAGGTCCTTTTGATCCTTATTGCCTTCCGCAAAACGGTAAACGAACTTAGGCATATGTTGAGCCTCCAAATTATTGAACTTATCGCGAAATTACGCGATTTGATTCTAACAATTTTTTCAGCTCTGCACTAAGCCGTCCGCCACGGCCAGCACCGTCCAGACCCGCCCGGCAGTGTCGGTGATTTGATACACCGGCATAGACAAGATGGAACCGTTTTTCTGTTTAATCGGGGCGTTGGTCAAAGTGGCTTCCACCAGTTCGATTTTCCCGTTTATCTTAGTGCCGGCTCCCTTCGGGTCGTACACATCCAGGGGTCCGAACTTGGGGTCATTCAAACGTTTGACGGCATGTGCGGGGGAAATCACCTGGTAGTCCCCTACCTTGGTTTCCTTGCCCAAGTTGGCCTTAATCGAGGCCACCCCGTTAGCAGTGACGACCGCACGCCAGTTCTGGGCCTGTTCCTGTCCGGGCAAAACCACGGGTACATCCACGGTGGTTATGCCGTCTTTCGAAGTGGCCCCGGCCTGGGCTCTGAGCACCTGTGCCCCCAGCGCCGCGGCTACTTTCTGCACTTCGGCCAAAGCTTGGGAAGTGGTGGGAGCGCTCCCAACCGCCCGCATCACGCAGCCCGGATCCTTCGGGGTGGCGCTGCGGGTGGCTTGGGGTTGCGCTTCTTCCTCAGTCGAGGTCTGCGGGCTGGGTTCCGGGGTGGTGGTCACCAAAACGTGCAGTTCCCCGATTTCCACGCTGGACTCCCCCGTCGAGGACTTTGCGCCGGGGGCCGAAGCCATGGTTTCGAGGTCCGGTCGTACTGCGGGTGGCAGGGGTTCGGCCGGGGTGTCGGTGGGTTCGGATGTCACCTGTTTCGAGGGCTCGGGTTTAGGCAGTTCGATGGGCTCGTCCGGGGTAGGTGTGGGTTGAGCGGTGGGGGTTTCCACATTGGGCGAGGGCGAGGTGGCGGGTTTCTTTGTAGGGTTGGTGGGGGTGGCGCGGGGTGAAGGCAGTTCCACATTGCCGTCACCTTGGGTCACCGGCACACACTCCATCTGCACCGCTGCGGGGTTGTCGAAAGACATATAAGTCAGTTCTCCGACAACTACCTGCAAGGTGGCTCCGTTGGGGCCACTGACGGTATACCCAGCTGCGCTCTTCTGGACATTGCCACCCATCCCCAAGCTCTGCGCCATCTGCTGCACCTGCTGGGTCGACATCTTGGTTCCCGCTCCCAGACGATAGGCCGGGGCGGTGGTGCTTTGCGTAGACAGTGCGGCTCCCGCGACGAAGCTGACGTCTCCAACTTCGCTCAGGCGCTGGGCTGCGCCGGGAATCAGGAAGCCGCGGCGCTGAGGCGCGGGCTATTAGTGGCCTTGTCGCTGGTAGAAATCGTCGGGGTGGGTGCCTGGGGGTCAGGCACCAGTTGGTTCCACCCGGTTATCCCCACTGCTGCTACCGCGGCGGCGGCACTGAGTCCAATCAGCCAGTTGCGTTTCCACGAGGGACGGCGCGAAGCCAAATCAACCACATTGTCGCTACCGGGGGCTGTGGCGCTTTGTGGACTCTGGCTCGGGGCGGAAGCATCTGTGCTTGCAGTGCTGTTGGAGGCTTCAAAATCCAGACCCTCGGCGGCCATCTTCGCCGCCACCTTCGCGCGCAGCGAAGTCACATCCACCAGCACTTCACGAGCTGGATCTAAGGCGCGCAGCTGTTGCAAAACATCGGGGTTGACCGGTGACATGTCAGGGTCTGCCGGGGTCATAACTGCTCGCCTCCTTTCCAACTCTGTGCGATTCTCCAGATTTCGGGGTCGAAAATCACGGTGATTTAGAGTGATTTTAATCTTCCACTACGTATCTGTAAGCAGCTGCGCCTTTCTTACAGTCACCCGTCCAAAGTTACGTATTTTTAATAATTTCCTCTTCCAGTCGCTTGCGCGCGCGCGACAGCGCGGCATCCGCGGCATTGCGCGAGACCCCCAGGTACTCGGCCAAGGCCTGACCGCTGAGCCCCTCCCAGGCCACGGCAATGATGATGCGCCGATCCCGCTCGCTGAGGGCTTCCAGGGCTTGACGCATCCCCGCGTTCTCGATATGCGCAATCGCGGGATCGTGGAAGTCGGTGGAATCCAAGGTCTCTTCATTTTCGCCCATCGGCAGGGCTTTCTTCTTGCGATACCAGTTCGACAGAATTAACTGCGCCGTCTTATATAACCAAGGTAATTCAACCCCGCTAGGAACTTCGTCTTTCTTTTTCCACAGCACTGTAAAAGCCTCGGCCGCTAAATCCTCTGCCTCGTCATAGGCTCCGTGTCGCACCAAGTACCGCACGATAGCCGTGGCGTGCTGGTTAAACACGCGCTCGAACCATGCCTCATCATGGTTCGCCGTCGTAATCATGCGGGACTCACTCCTAGGTCGGATGAAATGGTCTTAATGCATAGTAGCGCGAGAACTGCCGCAGTTGCATGTTTCCATGCAACTGCGGCAGTCGAAAAATTCAGGTATTAACTTATGCTCAATCAGCCTTGAGATTCACTCCCCGAGGGTGCGGATTGCGCAGATTGCGGTTCGACTGGTGGCTTGACCTGCGCTTTCGCTCCTTCTTCGGCTGCCAGTTCTGCCTGCAACAGGGTCTCGGCGGTTACTTCCTCCAAGCGGTGTTTGCGCGAAGTGCGTCCCTCCGGTAAGCCGTCCTTTCCGGTGAAAGTAAAGCTGGCGTCCTCGCTGAACTCCCATTCTGCGGCACCGTCTTGTCCCGGCTGGGCCAGAATCTGGGCCGGATCCACATCCACAGTCACGGTCTGTCCGCGTCGTAGCTCCTCGAAAAGGATCTTTTCCGACAGCACGTCTTCAATTTCTCGCTGGATGGCGCGACGCAACGGGCGCGCCCCCAAGGTCTTGTCGAAACCCTTGTGCGCCAGCAACGCCCGGGCGGCCGGGGTCAGTTCCAGGGCCATATCCTGGTCGAAGAGGCGCTCGTCGAGTTTGGCGATCATCAAATCGACAATCTGGACGATTTCTTGCTTCTGCAACTGGGGGAAGACCACTACTTCATCCACACGGTTGAGGAACTCTGGGCGGAAGTGCTGCTTGAGTTCTTCCTGGACCTTGCCCTTCATCCGACCGTAATCTGTAGCCAACTCTCCGGTTGCCTGGAAACCAGTCAGCACACCCTTATTGATCTCGCGGGTGCCCAGGTTCGTAGTCATGATGATGATGGTGTTCTTAAAGTCCACCAAACGCCCCTGGGAATCAGTCAAATGACCTTCTTCCAGAATCTGCAACAACGAGTTGAAGATATCGGGGTGTGCTTTCTCTACCTCGTCGAACAGCACCACGCTGAAGGGCTTGCGGCGTACCTTTTCGGTCAGTTGTCCACCCTCGTCGTAACCCACGTATCCCGGAGGGGAACCGAAAAGCCGCGAAGAGGTGTGCTTTTCCGAAAACTCGGACATATCGAGCTGAATCAAGGAGTTCTCGTCCCCAAAGAGGAACTCGGCCAAAGCCTTGGCCAGCTCGGTCTTCCCCACTCCGGTAGGACCGGCGAAGATAAAGGAACCACCAGGACGCTTGGGGTCTTTCAGGCCCGCCCGGGTGCGACGTATCGACTGTGCCACAACCTTCACCGCGTCGTTTTGGCCAATGATGCGCTTGTGCAGTTCTTCTTCCATCCGCAACAGCTCGAAGATTCGGCCTGCGACAACTTCGAAACCGGAATACCGGTAGACATAGCCAGTACTTCTGCGATTTGCTCGGCGTCGACTACCTGTCGCACCTGATCTTCGCCAGAACGCCACTGGGATTCCTTCTCGGCGCGTTCCTGAGTAAGCTGTTTCTCTTCGTCACGCAGAGCTGCGGCCTTCTCAAAGTCCTGGGCATCGATGGCGGCCTCTTTGGCTCGCTTGGTTTCGGCGATGCGGTCATCAACTTCCTTCAACTCGGCCGGCGCCGTCATCCGCTTTATGCGCAGCCGCGCCCCCGCCTCGTCAATCAAATCGATGGCCTTGTCAGGCAAGAAACGGTCCGAAACATAGCGATCAGCCAACTGCGCCGCCGCCGCCACCGCCGCGTCGGTAATCATGACGCGGTGGTGGGCTTCGTAACGGTCACGCAGCCCCTTCAAAATCGCCACGGTCTGTTCCACGGTGGGCTCTTCTACCTTCACCGGTTGGAAACGCCGCTCCAATGCAGAGTCTTTCTCGATGTGTTTGCGGTACTCGTCCAGGGTGGTTGCCCCGATGGTCTGCAGCTCTCCGCGCGCCAACATGGGCTTCAAAATAGAAGCCGCGTCGATGGCGCCTTCGGCCGCACCGGCCCCCACCAAGGTATGGATTTCATCGATAAAGATAATGATGTCTCCGCGGGTGCGAATCTCCTTCAAAACTTTCTTCAAGCGGTCCTCGAAATCGCCGCGATACCGCGACCCCGCCACCAAGGAACCCATATCCAAGGAATATATCTGGCGGTCTTTCAGTGTTTCGGGGACATCTCCGCGCACAATGGCCTGCGCCAGGCCCTCTACCACGGCGCTCTTACCCACGCCGGGTTCACCCACCAAAACCGGATTATTCTTGGTGCGCCGCGAGAGAATCTGCATCACGCGCTCCATCTCTTTGAGCCGCCCAATCACCGGATCGAGTTTATTATCGCGCGCCGCCTGGGTGAGGTTACGCCCGAACTGGTCCAAAATCGCCGAGTTCCCTTGTCCGTGCGGGTTATCCGAACGCCCCCCGCCCACTCCGACAGTTTCCCGTCCCGAACCGGCATTGGCGCCACCTTGGTTCCCACCCTGATAACCGCTGAGCAGCTCGATGACGGTTTGGCGCACATTATTCAAGTCGGCCCCTCAGCTTCACCAGGACCTGCGCGGCCACCCCGTCACCTTCACGCAACAGGCCCAGCAAGATGTGCTCGGTTCCGATGTAGTTGTGTCCCAGCTGCAGGGCCTCGCGCATGGAAAACTCCAAGACTTTGCGGGCGCGCGGGGTAAAAGGAATGTGCCCGGTGGTGGGTTGTTCCCCTTCACCGATAATCTCGATCACCTGGGCACGCACCGCTTCCAGAGAAATCCCCATGGTCTCCAAGGCGCGAGCCGCGATTCCGTCACCTTCGTGAATTAAGCCCAACAACAGGTGCTCCGTGCCGATGTAGTTCTGGTTGAGCCGACGCGCTTCATCCTGCGCCAGAACCACGACGCGGCGGGCCCGATCAGTAAATCTTTCAAACATGAGACACTCCAATCTTTACCAGACTAATCTATGTCCCCAGGCCCGTCGGCGCCCACTGTGTTCACTACTGGCTTATCGCCACCTCACTGGGTGCCTCGCTGCCACCTCAAACCTCCAGCAGAATCGTCACCGGACCGTCGTTGACCAAACTGATCTGCATATTCGCCCCGAAAATACCCCGGCCGACCTGCATTCCCAGTTCCTCCAGGCCCGTCGCCACTGCCTCCACCAGCCCCTCGGCGACCTCTCCGGGAGCGGCCTTAGTCCAGCTGGGCCGATTCCCTTTGCGTGCATCCCCATAGAGGGTGAATTGGCTAATCAGCAACACCGGCAACCCCAGGCTCAACGCGGAAACTTCGCCACCGCGCTTGCCGTCGTCAGAGTCGAAAATCCGCAGATTCGCAATCTTTCGCACCATGGTTTCAACCTGCTTTGGCCCGTCTTCGTGCGTCACCCCCAGCAGAACCACCAGACCGGGACCGCTAAATTCCCCCGTGACCTGCCCTTCCACCGTGCAGCTCGCCTGGGCTGCACGTTGAATCACCGCTCGCATCCTCTACCTCTTTTTCTGCTGTAACGTTGCCCGTTTCGAGGTCCTCACCAAGGTGTGGGGGGTCGCTGCTGGTAGCCGCCGTTGCCGCGTTTTCTCCGGTACGAGGACACCGCCGGGCGTACGTCGGTGAGGTAGACGCCGGGGATAATCAGCATCATCAGGGCTCCAAAAATTCCCACCGGCCCGGTGGGGGTCAAAGCCAGGAATGACACCCCCAGCGCCAAAGCGTTCAGCGCCGCCCAAAAGACGCGGCTGCGTTTCCCTTCCACCACAAAGGCTTGTTCAGGGGTGGTCAGGGCGTGCCACAAACTGTATCCCGACAGGGCCACAATCGCCGCCACGATGACGAAGCCCACCAGGACTTGCGCCGAGGTAATCAACTCTATAAAGCCCGTCACCTTGTGTTCCTCTCTGTACCTTGCTTAGTTATTCGCAAAACCGGTCCGAAACCCCTCAGTTAGACTTTACGAAAGGAGATTTCCCCCCGGTATTGCCCGCCTGGCACGCTCCGCTGCCCCCGCGGGCCCGCAGACTCAATACCTCGGCCAAAGCATCGGAATCCATGCGTTTGGGGTTGTCTCCGCTGGGGTCCACCACCGGGGTCTGGGCGGCACGCATTCCTTCCACCAGTAAAACTGCCTGCGGGTCGAGTCGTCGGGACACCAGCCCTAAACCGATGCGACCCTCCTGGGGGTGGTGCGCCACCGAAGTCAAGACACCGACCTTTTCCCCGGTGTCTTCGCGCAGAATCTCTGCCCCGACTGCAGGCAGTTCTTCCCTCGAACCATCCAGGTCTAAAAAGACCAGTCGGCGCGGCGGTCGACCGCGATTCACAAGTTTAGCTATGGTTTCCTGTCCGGTATAGCAGCCTTTCTCCAGGGCCACCGCACTGCGCAACCAGTCGATCTCGTGCGGCAAAACCCCCGGCATCCCTTCCCGACCCAGACGCGGCCTCCACCGCATCACCCGATCGGCCTCCCACAGGGCGAAGTCCGCCCACTTCACTCCCCCCTCGTCGAGGACCTCGTCAAAAGTTCGCGTCGTAACCGCAACGATACGGCGTCTACCCCCGTCGAGGCCTCCCGGGTGGGTTTGAAGATGTGCGGTATAGGTGGTGGTGTTCCCTACCGGGCCGGGCCACGGATCGCTGAACTGTGCCTGACTCAGCGGGTCCAGCTTTGCCTGCAAGGGGGATTTCTTTCCGGGAAACTCGAGGAAACCCAGGGTGCGTAAACTCGAAGAAAGGTCCTCTATATCAACTTGGGCACGGAAGCGCATGGCTTGCAGGAACTCGCGGCTGGCTTGGGGCTCCTCGGTGAATAACCAGGTGTGCTCTCCGTCCTCATAGATATAAAAGGCCAGGTCAATGTGTCCGGCGGGATCGAGAGTCAAGGCCTCAGTCGAGGTTCCCGGCTCCAGATTCGCCACCTCTTGAGTAGTAACGTTGTTGAGCCACTCCAGACGACCGCTGCCACCCAGACGCAGCACCCCCAGCGGCAGTTCGACCAGGGCTTCACCGCGGAAAAAATCCGCTGCATTGCGCCAACCGGGAACGGCGGGGAGCAGCGGTTGGCTGGGCCAATCCCGTTTTACCTCGGGGTAAATCGGCATTTTCCATCCTCTCTGTCTAGAACAAAGCCGCCAGGTTCATGCTGGGACCTTGGCCGACAATCAGGCGGCCCAACACGTAAATCGGCACGGCTGCAGCCAGAACCGGAACCAGTCCTTGGCTGAGCGCGGCGGCGATACTCATCGGCACCATCTTGGCTGAGAACAAGATATTCAGCACGGCAAAAGTGGTTCCCAGCACCACCCCCAGTCCCGCGCCGCAGAACAAAGCCACCCCCAGAGAAGGCAAATGCCCGCCCAAAAGCGTCAATACTTTTTCGTGGGCTGGTCCTTGCAACAGCACCGTGGCGCCTCCCGCCAACAGACCGAAAAGAGTGGCACCGGCAATACTGGATACTGCGCGCCAGCGAATCGGCCAGTTCGCGCTCAGGCTCATTCCAGCACACCCGCCCAGCAACGTGACCGCCCCAGGTAGCAGCAAGAAGTACCACGGGTCTTGGGTTTCCAGAACCACCCACGCACCGGCGGTGGAAACCACGAACACACCGGCCAGATTTCCCGAAACTGATTGAATCAAAGAACCACGATTGCGGCGCAGCATCTCGGTGAGGAAAGCGGCGATGACTCCCAGACCCACCACCTGGGTCACCACCGAGAAATCACCGAGGGCTCGGCCCAGACCTACCGCCAACATCCCCACAATCAGCAGCAGTATCTGGGAGCCGCGCCGGTTAGGCAGGCGCAGCAAGTCAGACCATCCCCAGGCAAAACCCAAGACTCCCACGGCGCTGGAGAGAGTCAACATTTCGTGCGGCAACAGAAAAGTCGCGCACATTCCCAAGGCACACAGCGCGGTGATGATTTCGGGGTGGGCACAGATAACGCGACCAAACAGACTCTCAGGGACCTTAGGCAAATCCCGCAGATGATCCTCGGCGTGTTCCACCCGGCGGTCTTTGCGTTTGATGGTGACCGTATCAGTCATGGAAGGGGTAGGTTCTGCGGGCATGGCTCGATTATTTCACACCTGCGCAATGGAGCCAAGCGCGGCGCTAAAAAGTTTGAAGGCTCCGCGAACGGAGCCTTCTAAACGACATCTGCACCGCAAAGCGCCTGTCGGCGCGAAGGCCGCTCGCAGCGGCTACAAATGGAGCCCGGGGCTTTCGCGACGCCGATGTCTTGGTATTAATGTACACGCTGTATCTGAAAATGTCGCGTGAAAATGAAAAAAATTTCCAGAAATTTTTCCGCAGACACCCCGGGAGCCACCGCCCAGCTTTCCGCAACGGACCTTAGACCTAATTGACCCCAGAAAACCCCGGTAAACCCCGATTTCACCGGGTTTTTACACCGGGGCTTGCAACCGATAGAGTACCTATGAATCGCCACAGAAAGGGTACGAAATGGGACTGTTCAGTCGCCACCGCAATGATGAGGGTTTTTTCGAGCTGCTTACCGATATCGCCAATAATCTGATTGAAGGCACCGCCTACCTCTCCAAGCTGGTGCAGGCTCCCGCTGCTCAACGCGAAAACCTGCGCAACCAGCTCCACGCCGTGGAAAACGAATGTGACGACCTCACTCACGAATACCTCAACAAGGTCAACCAGTCCTTCGTCACTCCCCTGGACCGCGACGATATGTCTTCCCTGGCGTACCTTCTCGATGACTGCATGGACCTCACCGACGAAGCCGGCGCCTTAATTGTCCTCTACCAGGTCAACGACCTGCCCGCGGACCTCCTCAAACAAGTAGAGATCCTGGAAAAATGCGCCAAGGTCACCGCCGAAGCCATGCCGCACCTCCAGGACCTACGCAATCTGCGCAGCTACTGGGTAGAAATCAACCGCATCGAGAACCAAGGTGACCAAATCTACATGCGCGCCTTTGTCCGACATCGTCAACCACACTCCCGACCCGATCCTGCTCATCAAATTAAAAGACCTCACCCAGCGTCTCGAAGACGCGGTGGACGGCTATGAACGCCTGGCCGGGCTGGTCGAAGGCATCTCCATCAAGGAGTCCTAAGTCGTGGATACCATCCTGATTCTGGCCGGCCTGGTAGTTGTTATCGCTCTGGTTTTCGACTTCACCAACGGCTTTCACGACGCGGCCAACGCCATCGCCACCGCAATATCTACCCGAGCCTGGAAACCGAAAACCGCCTTGCTGATGGCCGCGGCAATGAACCTGGTGGGATCCCTGTTGGGTACGGAAGTGGCGAAAACTATCGGTAAAGGCATCATCGATGTCGAGACTTTCGCCCTGGCGGTTACCCCCACCGAAAGATCGCACGGACTGCTGATTGTGCTGTGCGGCCTGCTGGGAGCCATCGCTTGGAACATCATCACCTGGGCTTTCGGTCTACCCTCTTCCTCTTCCCACGCCTTGATCGGCGCCATGGCCGGGGCGGGGGTTGCCAGCGGAATCGTAGTGCACTGGGGCACCATCACTTCTCACGTCCTCATCCCCATGATCGTCTCTCCCCTGGTAGGTTTCGGCTTGGCTTACATGATGATGACTCTGGTAATGCGCCTGGTGCGCAAAGCCTCTTTCCACCCCGTGATGCGCCGCTTCAAAATGCTGCAGCGCGTGTCTTCGGCCCTGCTGGCTCTGGGCCACGGCCTGCAAGACGCACAGAAAACCATGGGTGTCATCTTTATCGCCCTGGTGGCGGGTGGATACACCGACATGGCAGCCGACATCCCGCTGTGGGTAAAGCTGGCCGCCGCCACCGCCATCGCGGGTGGTACCTACGCGGGTGGTTTCCGCATCATGAAAACCCTGGGTTCTCGCGTCATCGACGTGAATCCCGCCAACGGTTTTGTTTCGGAACTGGTGGCGGCTTCGGTGCTGTACTTCACTGCTTTCATCTGGCACGCCCCGATTTCTACCACTCACACCGTCACCACCTCCATCATGGGGGTTGGCGCCACCAAGCGTCTTTCGGCGGTCCGCTGGGGAACCGCGGGCAACATCATCGTCGCCTGGGTTTTGACGCTCCCCGCCTCCGGCAGCGTCGCCGCCGTGCTCTACCTCATCCTCGAGTTCATCACCCGCATCTAACCCAGCCCTATCCCTGGGCCAAGTGCCGCTCTACCGCGATGATTTTCCCCGCGCCTTCCGGGGTGCGCAACAAATGCAGCACCAGGGCTTCGCCAGGACGCAGCCCCACCAGGGTCTGCCCCAGGAACTCGGGCCCCAGCATCCGCTGCCACGTGGCCAAAGCCGGTTCGTGACTGCAAACCACGGTGGATCCGGCCTCGAGGCACCGCACACTCAGCTCCTGCAGCAGCCCGCGAAACTCCTGGGGAAAACGACCTTGCCCCTCGTCGCCAATGATCTCGCTATAAATCGCTTGGATTCCGGTGGCTTTCAGGAAAGGCTTGACGCTTTGCCGACAGCGTTTCCACGGCGAAGCCCACACCCGAGCCACTCCGAAGGCTGACAGGATTGCGCGCAGCTGCACCGCCTGGCGTTTGCCGCGTTTCTTCAGGGGCCGTTCCTGGTCGGCTCCCTCCCACTTCAGCGGGTTCTTCGCCTTGGCGTGCCGCAGCAAAATCAACGCCTTGCTGGCACCCCAGCCTTCACCGAGGCGGCTCTTGGCCAGACGGGCCAACTCGCGGTCAAAGTCATAACTAAGCAAGGTGTGGACCTCGTCCAGCGGCACCCACCGCAGCTCGTCGATTTCTTCAACGGGGGCGGGCTTGATATATTCACGCGCCATCACCGCAGGTGACTGACGAGCCGAAGCCAACCAATAAGTGACTTCTTTAGCCGTGCCTTCGACCTGATATTGAAACACCCCCAGCTGCGGCCCCAAACAGGCTTGCACCCCGGTCTCTTCGGCGATTTCACGTACCGCTGTGCCCGGCAGGGACTCCCCTGCCTCCAACTTCCCCTTCGGAAAGGACCAGTCGTCGTACTTCGGGCGGTGCACCACAGCGACCTCGATGGGGGTATCTAGGCCATAGAGTTCCTCGGTTTCACTGCCGAGGTGGCGCCACAGCACCCCTCCCGCGGCTTGGATAACCCGGCTCGGGGACGGGGAATCGTTGCGCGGGGTGTTTGCGTTGGTTACGTTGGTGACGTCGGGGTTTTCCCGGGTCGAGGTCGAGGCCGCGGTTTCGGGTGGGGCCGGAGTTTGGGGGTCCATGCCTCACCTCCGCCCGGAAACCCGCGAAGAAGTTTTCGTCATCAAGGTCTCTTGAATGTCCTCCAGCCGCAGGCCCGCCGCATTCGTGTTGCAACGCACCCACTGCTGATCCGGCATCAGGCGCCACGAGGAAGTCGTGTCGGAAACGCCGACCCGCACCAGATTCACCAGGTACTTCACCTGTTCGGGATCTGTGATGCGCACCAAAGCTTCAACGCGACGATCCAAGTTGCGGTGCATCAGGTCAGCTGAACCGATCCACACCTGGGCATCGCCGTCGTTAGCGAAGGCATAGACCCGCGAATGCTCCAAGAAACGTCCCAGAATCGAATGCACCTTCATGTTTTCGCTCAATCCGGGGATGCCGGGTTTCAGCGAACAAATCCCGCGAACCTGCACCTCTACCTTGACGCCCGCCTGAGAGGCGCGATACAGCGCATCGGACATACGTTCATCCACAATCGAGTTGATCTTGAACAATATCCAGGCTTTCTTCCCGGCTTTCTTATTGGCAATTTCTTGTTCAATTTGGGCAATCAATCCATCCCGGATGGAACGTGGCGCCACTAAAAGGCGATGGAAAGTGGCGCGCGGAGCATAACCCGAGAGCTGGTTGAACAGCCTCGTCACGTCCTGGGCAACTTCGCGGTCTGCCGTCAGCAGCCCCAGGTCCTCGTAGCCGCGCGCCGTCTTGGGGTGATAGTTACCAGTGCCGATGTGGCAATAGCGTCGCAGCCCCTCGGGTTCTTGACGCACCACCAGGCACAGTTTGCAGTGCGTCTTTAAGCCCCACCATTCCGTAAACCACGTGCACCCCAGCGCGTTCCATCTTGCGAGCCCAGCCGATATTCGCTTCCTCGTCGAAACGCGCCTTAATCTCTACGATCGCCACCACTTGTTTCCCGGCCCGGGCCGCGTCTATCAGGGCCTGCACAATGGGGGAATCTCCCGAGGTGCGATACAAAGTCTGCTTTATCGCCAACACATTGGGGTCGTGCGCGGCCTGCACCACGAACTGCTGCACCGAAGTGGCGAAGGAATCATAGGGCAGGTGAATCAACACGTCGTGAGCCCGGATAGAGGCAAAGATATCCTGGGTCTTCGCTGATTCTTTTTCCGCCAGTCCCGCCGGGGTGACCGGCAGATAGGGACGGAACTTCAGTTGCGGAATATCCAAGTCGTGCAGGTCGTTGAGCCCGCGTAAATCCAGCGGAGCGGGCAACCTAAATACGTCAGAGGGCCCGACTTCCAGGTTCTCGGTCAGGAAATCCATCACGTGGGTCGGCATATCTTCGGTGACTTCCAGGCGCACCGCCGGCCCAAAGCGTCGTTTCGCCAATTCGGATTCCATCGCGGTCAAGATGTTTTCCGCGTCGTCTTCTTCCACTTCGAGGTCTTCGTTGCGAGTCACGCGAAATTCGTGGGCCGCGACGATGTCCATGCCGGGAAAAAGGTGGTCGAGGTGTGCCTTCACAATCTGCTCAATCGGCACGAAATACACCTTACCCCCACCCAAGACGACACCGGAAGGATCACTCTCGACGCGGTCCTCGCCCATCGCCACAAAACGCGGCAGCGAAGGCGGCACCTTTACCCGGGCAAAGTGATCCTTGCCTGAATTCGGATTGCGCACAATCACCGCCAGGTTCAAACTGAGCCCAGAAATATAGGGGAAGGGGTGCGAGGGATCCACCGCCAGGGGGGACAGCACCGGGAAAATCTGGTTGCGGAAATAACGGTGCAGTACTTCCTGTTGGGACTCGCTCAGCCGGTCCCAGTCGGTGATGGCCAGTCCGGCCCGGTCCAGTTCGGGTCGAATCTCTGTTTGGAAATAGCGATAGACATTGCCCATCATCTCGTGAGAGCGGCGACTGATTTCACCTTCCAGTTGGCGCGGAGTCAACCCGGAGGTAGAAACCGTGGCGAATCCCGCGGCGATACGACGTTTCAACCCGGCCACGCGCACCATATAGAACTCGTCGAGGTTCGAACAGAATATCGTCAAGAACCAGGCACGCTCCAGCAGCTGCAACCTTTCATCTTGGGCCTGTTCGAACACCCTCTGGTTGAAAGCCATCCAAGAAAGTTCGCGATCCGCAAAACGACCTTTGGGCAGTTTCGGCAACCCGTCAGCCCCGCGTCCTTTCACTTTTTCGAGCTGCAGCGGGGGGTGGGCCTGCAGCAGAGCTTTCTGGGCGTCTTCTTTGGGTGGTTTCTTGGTTTTCTCTGGTTTCTCGGTCGCGACAGGGCTTGCGGCCAGAGTGGTTTCACTGGAGCTGAGAGGCGGAGGTGTGGGTGAGGAGGGGCCGGTGGTTGGGGTTCGAGGAAATCGGCATCGTCGTATTCCCTGTGCCCCTTTTTCGGGGTCGGGAGCGGCGATGAAGTCCTCGGCTTTTCGCTTTTTCGAAAAGCGTTTTGTTTTTCGGCTTCGGGGTTCGCCCCCGTTTTCACCAGTCATCGGAGTCTGCGCCTCATTCACCCTTCATCCCTCCTGTTTCCACCGTCGAGGTCCGCCCCTCGGTTGGCTCCGAGGGTGCGGTTTCGTGTCCTTAGTTAACCCAGTTTAATCCAAACGGCTTTCGCGATACAGAGTTGCCGCCTGCAGCAACTCATCCGCGGTATTCAGCAAGGCGTTGTCTCGGGTGGTCACCTGGTGTTCCAGTCGCTTGGACTGACCTGGTTTGAGCCAAGTGGACTCACTGGCCGCCAAGACTCGCAGCACAGCCGAGGATTCGTCCAGGAAATCTGCGAACTCTGCGTTGAAGTCACTGCAAAGATGTCTCCCAGGTCTTGTTTCCAGGCTAAGAAGTCTAAGGTGTGGGCTCCGGCCACATCCAGGTACTTCGAGAGTTGGGGACTGTTGAGTCCCTGGCGGAATCGCAGGTCCACTCCGGTGGCGAAGTCAGTGACCCACCCGTGAATCAAGTGGAGTCTCCACAGTGTTCCCGGCAAGGTATCCGCGGGGGAATTCGCCCACAATTCAGCCAGTTCGTCGATGCCTTGCGCTTCGATATATCCCAGCAGGCGAGCTTTGGTTTCAGGGTCTGGGTCTGACCATTCCCCACGATTGGCACGGATCAGGATTCGCGCCGAGGTGTGCGCTGATTCGCTGGACAGCGCGGGGTCTTCTTCGCCTTCCAGATACTCCAGAGTCTCTGGCTCGATGATGGCGGGGCGACGGGGCTTCTTGATTTCCATGGCTGACTCCTTTGTTCTCGCTCTTTCCTTCATTATCCCCTGTCAGGGGGTCTTTCGTCCGATTTTACGCGAATTTTACGCTGCGGGATTTTTGGCAAGTTTTGCCCTCCCCGGCCGCCCTCGAGCTGACACTTTACAGAGAATTAACATTTCTCAAACCTAAACGCCTCATTCTGGATGGCGTTAAGCCCTATATGTGGGGGGGGTTCGCCTGAAATTCTCCTCGCAAAGGCGGCTTGGCGGCCGGAACCCTGAGTTCTGTTCTCCCCGCATTGAAAGCCGCCCGTCAGGAACCTGCCATTGCCCTGCGGGGCTAAACAAAAAACCGCAGCCACGCCGCGGTTTTCAGTAGGCCCAGAGGGGCTCGAACCCTCGACCCACGGATTAAAAGTCCGCTGCTCTACCAACTGAGCTATAGGCCCACAACCAGTATAGACAAATCACCCGACAGGTGAAAACCCACGCCACTAGGCTTCTTCCACCGCGAAGGCCTCGGCGGAATCCACCTGGTCCACCCCGGCTTGACGCAGTTCCTCGCGAGCCGCGACTCCCAGCTCCTCGGACACCGGAACCGTCAAGTCACGCAAAACCCGAGTCGGCCACCCCAAATCGATTGCGTCCAAGGCGGTTTCTTTCACACAGTGAGATTCCGCAATCCCCACCACATCTATATCGCTAATCTCGGCATCGCGCAGAATCCGTTCCAAAGGAGTACCTTCACGATTCACGCCCTCGAAACCAGAATACGCCGCCGCATGTTGCCCTTTCTTAACCGAGTCATCGATGGGTAGCGAAGCCACTGCTTCGTGCAGTTCTGCCTCGGGGGTGCCCGCAACCCCGTGAGGCGGCCAAGTATCAATAAAATCCGGGTTTTCGCTGAAGTGAGAGCCCGGGTCAATGTGCCAGTCCTGAGTGGTGACAATCAAGTCATATTCGTCTTGGTATTCAGTGACGAAATCAGCGATTCTCTCGGCCACCGCGTTGCCTCCAGCAACCGTCAGCGCCCCGCCCTCGCAAAAGGTCGGCTGTACATCCACAATCAACAAGGCCCGGCGCAATCCGTTTTCTTCACTCAAGGTACCCTCCTGCAATCACGAAGTCGAACACTTGCCAGTATATAGTCCACGCCCCAGCCCGGAGCCTAAAAACCAAGAAACCCGCCGCAGCGGGTTTTGGTGGCTCCGACCGGCGTCGATCCGGTGACCTAACGATTTTCAGTCGTTCGCTCTGCCAACTGAGCTACAGAGCCAGTCGCCCGAACCAGCGATTCACTGGATCGAACTGGCGACCCTGACGGGACTTGAACCCGCGACCTCCGCCGTGACAGGGCGGCGCGCTAACCAACTGCGCTACAGGGCCTAAATGTTCCTAGACGGAACAGTTGTTCTTTCGAACTGTACTCCCAACGGGATTTGAACCCGTGTTGCCGCCGTGAAAGGGCGGAGTCCTGGGCCGCTAGACGATAGGAGCTCGTCCGTCGCCTTTCAGCTTAGGACTTGAACTATATTAGGGATATTTTTCCCTCAGCGCAAAATCGCCAGGTTTTCGCTGCAATCACAACAATCTTACCGCGCCCAAACAGCGCTAAACCCTCAGATTATCCCTCCATCTGCCCCCAGCCCCGGCATCAACCACCAACCCCATCCCGAAGCCAGATTTTCCGCTATCCGCCTCGCCTCAAGGGCGCTAGGCTAGGGACATGAAGTATATTCCCGCGGTACTCCCTCTCGATACGCAACCCACCCCCAACTCTAACGACGCGACACAAACCGTAGCGGACGTCCTCGAAACGGGACTGGACATCGCCGCCGTCCTGGCAGCGAGCTTTGCATGGGTGCTGGGACTGGTGGTGGCCACCCAGATAGTGGGCTTCGTGTTGCGACGCCTAGGGAAAAAGCACCCGTTGCTGAAGTACCTGGAACGACGCTCCCGCATCCCCTCCCTCTTCACCGCGGCGGTGCTGGGAGTCATCATCTCGTGGGAACAGTCCGTACCGCAGAACCAAAGCTGGCACGAAAGCATCTCACATGGCTTGCTGATTGCCCTGATTTCACTATTACCTGGTGGCTGATGAATCTCTGCGGGGTCCTGGAGGACATGACTCGGTGCCGCATGGATGAAACCAACCGTCCCAGTCGCCTGTTGACTCAGGCACAGGTGCTGCACCGCGTCAGCCAGGCATTCTTTGCGGTCTCCGGGGTCATCGCGGTGGCGCTGACTTTCCCGGCAGCCCGCACCGCCATGAGTTCCCTGCTGGCTTCCGCCGGCATCATCTCGCTGGTAGCCGGCATCGCAGCCCAAGGAGTGCTGGCGAATATGTTCGCGGGCCTCCAGATTGCTTTCTCGGATTCCATCCGCGTGGGCGACGTGGTAGTGGTGAAGGGACAGCAAGGCACGGTAGAGGAAATCACCCTGACCTATATTTTGATTCACATGTGGGAAGGTAAACGCCTGATCTTGCCCTCCAAGAAATTCGTCGAGGACGCCTTCGAGAACTGGACCAAGAAAGACACCACCTTACTGGGGCCCGTTGAGCTCTATGTAGATTGGCGCCTGCCGATGGCCTCACTACGCACCGAAGTGGAGCGATTGTTGAACAACACGGACCTGTGGGACGGGCGCACCGCGAATGTGCAAGTCACGGATTCCGATGCGGAAACCATGAAAGTACGCGTGGTGGTCAGCGCTTCGAACAGCGGTGACCTGTGGGACCTGCGCTGCTACATGCGAGAGAACCTGTTGGATTGGCTCCAGGAGAGGCCCCTACGCTCTGCCACGCCGGCGCGTCGAGAGCCAGGAAGTCACCCACGTATCTATTCCTGACGACGAGATCGAGATTGAACGTCAGGTACGCAAACAAATCATCCAAGCCGCGGTCGAAGAAAAACAGCTCCGCCAGCAAAGCGCAGTCGAAGAAGCCAGCGAGACGGCTCCTCACACGGATCCCTACGGAGAACCCCTGCTGGATCAATACGCGCGCATGATTCAGGAAAAGCGTCGTTCCTGGCGTCTCAAAGCGCAACGTCTGAACAGCCAGACCTCCCCCGGTACCACACATGTTTCCCCGGCGAATATCGCCCCGCGGAATTCCGAACTGACCGAAACTAAACAACTCTCTACCACTGCCACACTCTCGGCGGAACGCTTCTTTTCAGGTTCCCCCGATGCCGAGGAGCGTCGTCGTCTGATCAGCGGATCTCGCCCCGAGAACACCAAGGGCACCAAGGAATCCAAAGATTCCAAAACTGAAAACACCGCGCCCGATACCGAGGATTCGGTATCCTCTGAAAAGCTCGCGCAGCCAGTCACCGATTCTCCCGACTCAGCTGACACCTCCCCTGCCCGCGATTCCACTGACCGGAAAGAACCCCGCCCATGAGCTCCCAAACCCTGCGTCTGCTCACCTTCAATCTGCAAAACGGTACCCCGTCACAAGGGTGGTCTGATCTTGATATTGACGGGGTCAAGGGCCGCCGCTCGGTTTACGGGTGGCGCGGTTTGGTGCGGGGTTGGGCCGGGCTGGTCGGGCCGAAATCGGTAACTCAACGCGCCCAAAATTCATACGAAGCCCTGCACGAAACCGCCCAGGTCCTGCGGGAACTACATCCCGACATTCTGTGTCTCCAAGAAGTCGACAAAGGGCAGCGACGCTCGGGTTACCTCCACCAAGCCGCTTACTTTGCCGAGGCCCTGGGGATGTCCTATTGGCGTGCCGCCGCGTCGTTCTCCGGCCCGGTGTATGGCTGGCATCGCCGTCCCATACATGCACACCTCAACCGCGAAGGCGGCTACGGCATCGCCTTGCTGTCGAAGTGGCCGGTGAAGTCCTGGCATTTCATGCGAATCGGCAAAGCCCGGACGAGGTTGAAGTGGGCGGGTGCGCCCTGGGAAGGGTTCGCCGGTGGGTTTTTAGCTGGAGTGCGGAACTTACCCGCGGCCTTCAACGGTTTTGGCATTGTTTTCGGTCAGTTGCGCGTGTTGCAAGCCGCCCGGATCTTGACTCCGCTGGGTGTTATCGCCGTGGGGAACACGCATTTAGAAACCAGCCGAAACGTGGCGCAGAGCCAGTTGCGGCGTGCTTGGCGTGCGGTACACCGCTTGGAAGAGGAATCCTGCGTGGTGGCCGGTGACTTCAATATTTCCCCGGCTAACGCCACCGAAGCTCTGCAGCTGCTGGATTCTGCCCAGCGCCCCCAGACTCACGGATTCATCGGTTCATACCCAGCCGAAAATCCACGTCTGTATCTGGATCAACTCTTGGCTACGGGCTGGCGCCTGGCGGCTTCCCCTCGAGCCGTGCGACTGCCGATTTCTGACCACTGTGCCGTGATTTACGATTTGCGCCCAGAAGCGCAGTAACCACCCCGCGCTCACCTACACCGCAACCACACGACCTCGCCCAGGACCGTAAGGCGGACCTCGAACATTGCACCTACCCGACCTCGCCGGGGTAAAAAACACTGTCGGCGAGGACCCGCAGGTCCCCACCGACAGTGAGAAAAATAGTGCCTTAGCCCTGGAAACGCGGGAAGGAGCTGCGTCCAGCGTAAACCGCGGCGTCACCCAAGGCATCTTCGATGCGCAGCAACTCGTTGTACTTCGCTACGCGCTCGGTGCGAGCCGGGGCGCCGGTCTTGATCTGGCCGGAGTTGGTGGCGACCGCCAAGTGCGCGATGGTGGTGTCCTCGGTTTCACCGGAACGGTGCGAGGTCATCGACATGTAGCGGGCGCGGTGAGCCATCTCTACCGCTTCCAGAGTTTCGGACAGCGAACCAATCTGGTTAACCTTCACCAGCAACGCGTTGGCGGTGTTGGTGTCGATGCCCTTCTTCAAGCGCTCGGGGTTGGTGACGAAGAGGTCGTCGCCCACCAGCTGCACCTTGCCACCGATTGCGGCAGTCAGATCCTTCCAAGCATCCCATTCGTCCTCGGAGAGCGGGTCTTCGATGGAAACAATCGGGTACTTTTCAATCAGGGCCTCGTAATAGTTCACCATGTAGGCGGTGTCGCGACCTTCGCCTTCGAACTGGTACTTGCCATCCTGGAAGAACTCGCTGGAAGCCACGTCCAAAGCCAGTGCCACGTCCTTTCCAGGTTCCAGTCCGGCGCGCTTGATGGCGTCTACAATCAGGTCCAGGGCTTCGGCGTTCGAAGCCAGGTTCGAGGGCGAAACCGCCTTCGTCACCCAGGCCGGTAGCCAGGCCCTTTTCCTTCAGCACGGACTTCAAGCTGTGGTAGACCTCGGCGCCCATCCGCAGCGCCTCGCGGAAGGAATCGGCACCGATCGGGGCAATCATGAACTCTTGGATATCCACGTTGGAGTCCGCGTGAGAGCCACCATTCAAGATATTCATCATCGGGACGGGCAAAACATGCGCATTGGGGCCACCCAAGTATGCGTAGAGGGGCAGACCCAAGGATTCGGCGGTGGCGCGGGCCACAGCCAAAGAGACACCCAAGATGGCGTTAGCGCCCAGCTTGCCCTTGTTCGGAGTGCCGTCCAGATCCATCATGACCTGGTCAATGTCGCGCTGGTCCAAAGAATCCATCCCCACAACTTCGGGGGCGATCACGTCGTTCACCGCAGCGACGGCCTTCAACACACCCTTGCCGCCGTAACGGGACTTATCGCCGTCGCGCAGCTCTACGGCTTCGAAGGCGCCGGTAGAAGCGCCGGAGGGAACCATAGCAGTGGCAAAGGTCCCGTCGATCAGGGTGACCTCTACCTCTACTGTGGGGTTGCCACGAGAGTCCAGAATTTCACGACCGTAAATGCTTTCAATGATTGCCAATTTTTGCTCCTCGCTTCTTCAAGGTTTGTGCAACGCCCGCGGTTGTGGGCGACATATCCTATTGTTTCGCAAATCGCTTCCCGTGTCACGGCCTTAACGCGAATTTCGCGTCGAGCACAACACCCAAAAGACTGCAAAACCCCGCGTCTTCACGCGACCCTGATTAAGATCACAATGCGCGGTCTTTCGTAAATTAGCTGGCTTGTGCCGATGCCTTAGCATGCTCGATCTGCTGGCCCAGGGAGACATAGCGATCCGAAAGATGGAAGCTGTTGTCATCCAGCAGAGCCGATTCGGCATCGGAGATGGCCTTTTGGATGCCCTGAGAGTTTTGGTTCTGGCACAGCGCCAGTCGAATCACATCTTTGGTGGAAGTGGAGGGATTCGACACCGGCAGCGCGTCAGCCAGCTGTGCGCTGATTTCACCCCAGCTGGGGCACGACGACAACTGTTTCTGGGCGCCGTACTTTAACAGCAGCAGCTGCAACAGAACCTGGGAACGCTGCACCGAGAAAACCTCGGGCAGTTCCGAGCTGACCTGGGCGATTTCTTGCTCGGTGATGGTCCACTTTGAGTTATAGGCCGCAGCCCCTGGTTTTGCCTCGCATCCAGACAGCGTGGCAGCCGCTATCACTAGGGCGCAAGCCCCCGCCGTTACTTTTGCCAGCTTCGCAGTTTTCACAAACTCTCCTCAGTTCCGGGGTGGTCCTCCCTCACCCCACACTTCCACTATAAAGGGATACCCCTATCCTAGCCCCCTCGGGTCTATTTTCGCATTCACCGCAGCCACCGAACCTCGACCACCGAACCTTTCCCCTACCCAAACCGAACTCACCTCAAACTATGGGTTTTATGATGGCGCGGATAAATTTCTCTACCCACTCCAGCAACGCCAGGTCCACCACCGGACTTGCACCAAGCCGGATTTCTGCACCGGCGCGGGAACAAAAACCTCTCGAGTGGCCAGCTTCAGACTCGCTCCCGGATAGAGTCGCTGTAACCTCGCCACCTGCGAATCCGCCAACTCCACCGGGGCAAAGCGCAGAAACTTACCCCGCGTCGTGATTTCCTGGATGTGATACTGCCGCGCCAAGTTCCGCAGTTTGGCGATATCGGCCAGCCGCAGAATCGAGGCGGGAACCGGCAGGCCGTAGCGGTCACGTACCTCGTCCATGATTTGATCGATTTCCTCGTCGAGGACGGCGTTAGAAAGTCGCGTATAGAGGTCCAGTCTCAGGGATTGGGCTTCGAGGTAGTCCTCGGGGATGTAGGCGTCCACCGGCAGTTCAATGGTGGTGGTGGTGTCCTCGGCGGGTTCCTTACCGTTGTATGCATCCACGGCTTCGCCCACCATGCGCACATAGAGGTCGAAACCCACCCCGGCGATGTGACCGGACTGTTCACCGCCCAGCAGGTTCCCCGCCCCGCGGATTTCCAGGTCTTTTTGGGCAATCGCCATCCCGACTCCCAGACCGGTGTTGGTGCCGATGGTTTTCAGCCTCTCGAAGGCAGTTTCGGTCAAAGTATTTCCCGGCGGGTAGAGGAAATAGGCATACCCGCGTTCCCGTCCGCGCCCCACCCGTCCGCGCAGCTGATGCAGTTGGGACAGACCGAAACGATCCGCGCGATCCACGATGATGGTGTTCGCGTTAGTCACGTCCAAGCCGTTCTCGACGATGGTGGTGGATACCAACACATCGAATTCGTGGTTCCAGAACGCCTCCATCACGGATTCCAGCTGGGACTCCCCCATCTGGCCGTGCCCCACCCGCACCCGCGCCTCGGGAACCAGCTGCGCCAGGTGGGCCGCTACTTTGTTGATGTCTTGGACGCGGTTATGCACGTAATACACCTGTCCGTCGCGCAGCAGTTCACGGCGCAAGGCCGCGGCGACCTGGCGGTCGGCATAGGCGCCCACATAGGTCAACACCGGGTGGCGTTCCTCGGGCGGGGTGGTCAAAGTTGACAGCCCGCGGATCCCCGTGATGGCCATCTCCAGGGTGCGCGGAATCGGAGTGGCGCTCATGGCCAAAACATCGACATTGGTGCGCAGCGCCTTCAAGGCTTCTTTGTGTTCCACCCCAAAACGCTGTTCTTCGTCGATAATCACCAAACCCAAGTCTTTGAAACGCACGTTTCCCGACAGCAACGAATGTGTCCCGATAACCACCTCGATGGCGCCTTCTTGCAGTTTCTGCTTGATTTCGCGGGCTTCTTTCGCGGTGGTGAAGCGCGAAAGCGCGGCTACATTTACGGGAAAACCAGCGAAGCGATTCACGAAAGTTTCCAGGTGCTGGGAAACCAAAAGGGTGGTCGGCGCCAACACCGCCACCTGTTTGCCGTCCTGAACCGCCTTGAAAGCCGCCCGCAACGCTATCTCGGTTTTCCCGTACCCCACGTCGCCGCAAATCAAGCGGTCCATCGGCACGGGTTTCTCCATATCGGCCTTCACTTCGTCAATCGAAGTCAACTGGTCGGGGGTCTCGACGTATTCGAAAGCATCTTCCAGTTCGCGCTGCCAGGGCGTATCTGGACTGAAAGCGAAACCTTTGGTGGATTGACGAATCGCATAGAGTCGCACCAGTTCGCGGGCGATGTCTTTGACGGCCTTGCGCGCTTTTTGCTTGGTTTTCGCCCAGTCCGCCCCGCCCATCTTCGACAGCGCCGGGTTTTCTCCACCCACGTACTTACTCAGCTGATCCAGCTGATCGGTCGGCACCCAAAGTTGATCCGCCGGCCCCCCGCGTTTCGAAGCCGAGTACTCCAACACCACGTATTCCCTGCTGGTGGCGTTTTTCCCAGTGCCAAGACTGCGTTTCTCCAGCTTCACGAAACGACCGATTCCGTGTTTGAGATGCACCACGAAATCTCCGGCTTGCAAACTGAGCGGATCCACGCTTTGCCTACGCCGCGAAGGCAGTTTAGGTTTCGCGTCACTGTGCCGGGATTTCCGCTTCCCCAGCACCTGGGAATCCGTCGCCACCCATAGTTTTTGTTGCGGCAGTTGAAAGCCCTCGTCGAGGGCGGCGGTGGTGATGCTTACGTAAGTTGCTGGGTTCTCGGGGTTCCACGAGGACGGCGCTACAATTTTCGCCGGTACCTCGTGTTCTTCCAGGAGGTCGCGTAGTCGCTGGGCGGTTCCTTTGGCGGCGACGGTAACTACTATCTGCCAGCCCTCTAGGCGCAGTTCCTCAATGGTGTCAATCAGGTTACTCTGCCCCGGAGCGACTTCCTCAACTACTTCTATAGGTAGAGTTACCGGGTCATCTACCGTAGCGAAAGGAGACAGATACACAGTTCTCATCTGAGCCTTGTGGGCAGCGACCTGCAGCTGCGCCCCGCTGAGGAAAGACGCGGTTTCTATCTGCAGCGGGGTTTGCCCACCTTGGGCTGCCGCCGACCAGCTAGCCGCCAGAAACTCCTGGGTGGTCGCCACCAGTTCTTCGGCCCGGGCCTGAGTCGCAACCGATCCAACGCCACCAAGCGTGCCCCGGTGGGCAGCAGCGAAAACAGCGGCACCATCTGGGCTCCCAGCAGCGGTGCCAGGGATTCTATACCTTCGGAATAAATCCCCTGCGCGGCCAGATTCAAGATTTCGGCGGCCTGGGGGTATTGCCCCGTCGCTTCGACTGCCAGTTCTCTGGCCCGCTCGTCCAACAGCAATTCCCGACACGCCGCTGCCGTTACCTGCCGGAAAGATGGGTCGAAAGTTCTCTGATCCGCCACAGTGAAGGGCCGGATTGAGTCGATTTCATCTCCGAAAAGTTCAATCCTGACCGGGTGTGGGTCAGTGGCGGGAAACACATCCACCAACCCACCGCGCACCGCAAACTGGGCGCGGGAGGTAACCATGTCGACCCGCTCGTAACCCAGCGCCACCAAATCAGACACGATGGTTTCGCGGTCATAGCTCTGCCCAATCCGGGCCCGGAACACCGGGAAGTCCAGAATCTGGCGATTCACCGGCGCCAGAGCGGCCCGAATCGGCATCACTAAAAACCGTATCGGCTGGGACTCTTTTCGGGCCGTAACGTTGGCGTTTTCCTCGACCGGGGTGGTCGGTGCCGAATGCAGTCGCTGCAGCGCCCAGATACGCTTCGACATGGTGTCTACTCGAGGGGACAACCTCTCGTGGGGCAGGGTTTCCCAATCCGAGAACAAAGCCACACCATCGGTAAATGCTTCCAGTTCCCGCGCCACCTGCGCCGCGCCTCTACCCGAAGGGGTCAGCACCACGGTCAGGGGTTGTTCCGGCAAAGCCGCCAGCAAAGCAGCGTAGGCCGAAGAGGGAGCGACCATTTGGTCCCGTCCTTTACCCGCTCCAGTTCGACACTTTGGCGAAGTGCGGGCAACAGTCCTGCTAAGTTCAACTCTGGGCCTTTGCTAAGGTTAAGTTATTCTCTGGTTCGGTTACTTTGACTTGGGGTTACTCAGATGCAGCTGGGCCTGGGCCTTGGCGAAGCCGTCTGAACCAAGCGATTCCAGACACCTCACGGCGCGGTCCCACATATCCGGCAAGTCACGCTGTTCTGTTTTCGAAAAGCGTCCCAGCACCCAGTCCACTACATCACCGGCCACCGGGCGCCCCACCCCGATACGCAGACGCGCATAGTCGCGGGTACCCAGGGCGGCATCGATGGACTTCAAACCGTTGTGTCCCCCGTTGGACCCGCCGATCTTCAACTTCTCGATGCCAAAATCCAAGTCGATGTCATCGTGCACCACCAACAGCCGCTCGGGACCCAGCTCATAGAACTTCAGCAAGGCCTTAACTACCGGGCCGGAAACATTCATAAAGGTCCCAGTCTTAGCCAGCACCACCGTGGGGGCATCCACTCCGTATCCCAGGCGCAGCTTGGCGCAAAGCGCCACGTTTCCCGCGCGGCTCAAGGCCTGGGGCTTGAGTTTTTCGTTGCGGCTGTCCAGGAAATGCTCCAGCACCAGATAGCCGGCGTTGTGTCGGGTGGCTTGGTATTCGATTCCGGGGTTGCCCAAACCGCACACCAGCCACGGCCCCGCCTCCCCTGCCAGGGCAGAGGGTTGGAGTCGTGGCTGGTGTGCGGGCATGGGCGTGTCTCTATCAGACGTAGCCGAGTCGGTGACTCACTTACTCGGCGGCCTGGTCGGCCTTGGCAGCGGCTTCTTCGTCCTCGGCCGGGGCTTCTCCCTCGGGCAGGTCAACTTCCGCCGGGGCCGCAACCGCAACTACTACGGTTTCAGCATCGGTGACGGCCTCGACGTCCTTACCCAGATCCAGATCGGCCACCTTCAAGACGGTGCCTTCCTCCAGGCCTTCCACCGAAACCTCGATGTGCTCGGGAATCTCGATAACAGGGACGGAAACCTCGATGTTCAGCAAATCATGAGCTGCCACCATACCCGCGGCCGGCTCGCCAACTAAGATAATGGGTACTTCGACGTTGACCTTTTCGTCGGCCTTCACCAGCAGCAAGTCAATATGCATGATGTTGCGCTTCAAGGGGTGGCGCTGAATATCCTTTACCAGCACCAGGGTCTTGGCACCCAGGCCTTCTAGGGCGATAACCGCGTTCTTGTCGTCCTTCACGATCAGGAAAGTGTCGTGATAGGGCAGGAATACGTGCTGCGGTTCCTGACCGTGACCATAGATAACCGCGGGAATCAGATTATTGGCGCGGGCGCGGCGGGCAAATCCCTTGCCGAAATCTTCGCGCTTCTCTACTTTCAAGGTGGGGCGTTGTGCCATTTTGTCCTCCATATCTGGGTTTTCTTCTGCGTTTTCCCGGCCGGACCGCTGCACTTGGCCTGCTCGCCGTCAAAAACAAAACCCGCAACCGCCAAAAGCCGGCCACGGGCAAGACAAACAGTCCCAGAGTAAACTCGGGCCGCGTCGATAACGGTGCTCTTCGGTCCGGTCAGCGACCAAACCGGGCGACACCCTCGCCGAGGCAACCCTAGAAATTTACTCTACCGGCCCGGTCTGGGGCAAATCATGTAATAATCGAGGACATGAAAGATGTCTTCGAAACCCTGCTGTCGCACCGCTCCATTCGAAAGTTCCAAACCACCCCGGTGCCAGTCGATGTCCAGGAACAAATTTTCAACGCGACTTTCCGCACTGCGTCTTCCCGCGCGATTCAAAACACCTCGGTGATTCGCGTCACCGACCAGGCTAAACGCGACGCCCTGGCTCAGGTATGTCGCCAGCCCTACACCGCCCAGGCCCCCGAGTTCTTGGTCTTCATCGTCGACGTGGCGCGTGCCATGCGGATCCTCGAAGAAAAGGGGGTCAGCCCCGAAGCTTACGCCGCGGCTCCCACCATGGATACCTACCGCGAGGCCTACACCGATGCCTGCCTGCTGGCCCAGTCCACGGTGGTGGGTGCCGAGGCACTGGGTCTGGGAACAGTGCTGCTGGGCTCGATTTTGAACGACCCGACCCGCACCATAGAGATACTCGAGATGCCGAAATACACTTTCCCGGTTCTGGGGATGCTGATGGGTTATCCCGACCAGGAACCGGAGCTGAAGCCGCGTATCCCCAACAATCTCCGCTTCATGGAGAATCACTACCAGGCGCCCGATTCCTGGACCGAGGCGTTGGGGGGAATACGACCGAGAGATGAATAACTACTATGACTTGCGCAGCGCGAACCAGCGCGAAGACACCTACACGAACCAAGTTGTCACCAAGATGACTCATCCCGACCCACGTCGCGCCTTGCTTTTGGAAGACATCAAGAACCAGGGTTTCTTGGTGTAGTTGCGGTTTTTCGCGGGGTAGTTCCCCCTTCGAGGACGGCGCTTCGGTTATTCGAAGAGGGCCGCCAAGGAGCCTTCCTCGTAAACCTGCTTGATTCCCCGCGCCAACAGCGGCGCGATAGAGAGCACCTTGAGTTGTTCAAAGCGGTGCTCCGGGGGAATCATCACCGTGTCGGTCACAATGACTTCGCGGGCCCCGCATTCCTGGAGTCGCTGTGCCGCGGGATCAGAGAGCACCCCGTGGGTAGCGGCCACCAAAACATCTTTCGCCCCGGCACGCAGCAGCACCCCGACGGCCTCGGCGATGGTGCCGCCGGTATCGATCAAGTCGTCAACCAGTACACAGGTGCGGCCCTCGACTTCACCCACTACCCGATTCGCCACCGCGACGTTGGGGCGTGTGGTGTCGCGGGTCTTGTGGATGAAAGCCAAGGGGTAACCACCCAGTCGATTCGCCCACTTTTCCGCCACGCGGATGCGGCCAGCATCGGGGGAAACTACGGTGACGTTACCCAGGTCCACGCGGGTGCGCACGTAGTCAATCAACACCGGCATCGCCATGAGGTGATCCACCGGACCCGAGAAAAAGCCCTGTTCCTGGGAGGCGTGCAGATCCACGCTCATCAGGCGAGAGGTGCCTGCGGTCTTGTACAAATCCGCCATGAGACGGGCGGAAATCGGTTCGCGACCCTGGTGTTTCTTGTCTTGGCGGGAATAGGGATAAAGCGGAGCCACGGCGGTGATGCGGCGTGCGCTGGCGCGTTTCAAGGCATCCACCATAATCAGGTGCTCCATGAACCACTTGTTCACGTCCCCGGCGATGGACTGGATGCAGAACACATCACAGCCGCGCACGGTTTCGTTATAGCGCACATAGATTTCTCCGCTGGCAAAGTCGTAAATCGACGCGGAAAGAACTTCGGTGTCCAGGGCGGCCGCCACGTCTTGGGCCAACTGCGGGTGGGCCCTCCCCGAAACGATTACCAAGCGCTTACGTGGGGCCTCAATCAGTTCTGCCATGATTCGTCCTTACTCGTCGAAACGGTTGCGTTCCCATTTTTCTGTTCTGGGCCTCGCAAAGCAAATTTCGCTGACCAGCGACTTTTCCCGCGCACCGAAACATGACCCGGGCCACCGTCTCAGTTGGCGTCCTCGCCGGGGTCGATACCGTTAGCGTCACCTGGGGCGAGGTCCTCGCCCTGCTTGGTACCGAACTCACCTCGGGCGGCCTTCGCGGCGTCGGTGTCGGGGCGGTGCTTCTCTACCCAGCCGGGCAGCAGACGCATCTTCATATCGTTCACCGCCAGTGACCCGGAGGGAATGTCTTGACGCACAATAGTTCCCCCGCCGGTATACACTCCGTCACCGATATTAATCGGTGCGACGAATACGTTATTAGAACCGGTGCGACAATACGAACCCACATTGGTGTGGTGTTTATTCACACCGTCATAGTTTGCAAAAATAGTGGCGGCTCCAATATTGGTTTGCTCTCCGATGGTGGCGTCTCCGACATAGGACAGGTGCGGTATCTTCGAACCGGCACCGACCCGAATATTCTTGGTTTCGCAGAATCCCCCTACCTTGGTGTCTTCACTGAGGATAGTACCGGGACGCAGATAGGTGAAGGGACCCACCTTTGCGCGATCGCCAATGCGGGAAGACAGGCCGTGTACGCGGAAAACTTCGGCGCCGTCGCCAATCTGCATATCGATCAAAGTTGAGTCCGGACCGATGCGGCAGTCTTCACCAATACTGGTGTTTCCGCGCAGCTGGGTGTTGGGGTAAAGGGTCGTGTCGGCACCGATTTCTACGTCGGCGTCAATCCAGGTGGACTGCGGGTCGATGATGGTTACCCCCTGCATCATCCAGTGACGGGTGCGGCGCCGGTTGTATTCGGCGCGCAGATCCGCCAGCTGGGCGCGGTCATTGCAACCTTCGGCCTGAACCGTGTCTGCCAGCAGCACCGAAGAAACCCGCAAACCTTCGCTGCGCACCAGTTTTATGGTGTCGGTCAGATAGATTTCGCCCTGGTCATTATTAGTTTCTAAAGTGGGCAATGCTCGCGCCAGGAATGCCGCGTCGAAAGCATAGATTCCGGCGTTAACTTCTTTGATTTGTTTCTGTGCATAGGTGGCGTCGCGTTCCTCGACAATGCCGGCAACCTGTCCGGCTACTCGTTGAATGCGGCCGTATCCAAAGGGGTTGTCGATTTCAGTGGTCAGCAAACACATCGCTGCCCCTTCGTCGACCTGGGTTTCCGCCAACTGCAAAATGGTCGAGGACTCCAGCAGGGGTACATCAGCGGAGGTGACGATGATGTTCCCCAGGTCCGGGCCAACTTCCTTGTAGAGCTGCTGCAAGGCACACCACACGGCACGTCCGGTTCCGGGCACTTCGTCTTGTTGAGCGATAACGATCTGGGGGTACACCGACTTGGCTTCGGCCGTGACGGCTTCGGCCTGGTGGCGCACCACCAGACAGATGCGCTGGGGTTGCAGCTCCATGGCGGTGTGGATGGCGTGTGACAGCAGCGTCCGTCCCGCGAAGGAGTGCAGCACCTTTGCCTTCTTCGATTCATCCGCGTGCCCTGGCCGGCGGCCAAAATAACGATTGTCCCTATCTGAGTCAAGGTGCGCCCCCTTCGTCTCTTGCATTCCTGTTACCATCCTAGCGTCGCATCCAGAAATCGCGCAGTGCCTGGCGCACCACCAGGCGGATGCGTCACGGAAACTGGAGTGGTTTTCTTATAGGAGATTAATCAATTGTCACCCGATATTACGAGTATCTGGTAGTCGAGGGGTGAAATTTGTAATTTGGGTATCATGGCGCGAAGAGACAGCGCCGTCACTGGCGCATCACGGTTCCGCCCCCAGGATTCGAACCCGAACTAAAGGTACCAAAAACCTCTGTGCTGCCATTACACCAGGGCGGATGCTCGCGCAGCGGCGCGATGCCCTTTTATTCTGCCATTTTTCCGCGGCCCTATCCAAGCCAAAATTTTCTCGGATACAAAGAATCTCGACGTCTAGAGGTGTTATTATGCCTATGACGAGTCTCACCCCGACACGACTGATTGGTTCTTTCATGGTGGAAAAAGCCCAAAAAACATGCTCCCTAGACGAGGTGGATACCATCCTCGAGGCCTGGCAGGCCCTGATTCCTGGCACGGATTTGACCCCGATGGCTGTGTTCTCCAGGGTTTCCCGTCTGTCACGTCACCTCGACGTAGCCCGGCGCGAGGCCTTTTCCTCTCAAGACCTCGAACCCTGGGCCTTCGACGTCTTGGCAGCGCTTCGACGCAGCGGCGCACCTTTCGCCATGACCCCAGGCGCCCTGATGCTGCAGTCCCTGGTCTCCTCCGGCACCATGACGAACCGCATCGATCGCCTCGAGGAACGCGGTTTGGTGCGGCGCACCGACCATCCCGAGGACCGGCGTGCCATACTGGTGCAGCTCACCGAACGGGGAATCTCGCATGTCGATGCCGCTATCGCGAAACTGGTGGCCCAGGAAACTCAGTGGCTCGGCACGATGAAACCTTCCGAGGTGCAGCGCCTGGCTGATTTGTTGCGTCGTGTCTTGTTACCTTTCGACAACCCGACTGAATAATCCTCACACCTACCCCCGCGCCAGCACGACGGTCTCTATTTCCGGACATTCAACCAGGCTTTCACCTACCTTTTGCGCCGTGTCGCGCCGGGAGCAAAGCACCGCCAGCGTTGGTCCCGAACCGGAAACCACAGCGCGTAGGCCCCCAGCCTGTTGTGCGATCTGGATGAGTTTGCCCAGTTCAGGCCGCAGAGACACAGCCGCCTCTTCGAGGTCGTTGTGCAGCTCGGTGGCCAGCCGCGGGCCCGGCACGGTCAGTGCCGTTTCGAGATCCGCCGGTAACTGCCGTGGAGCGGGTGCCAGTTCGGGATGCAGCCGGTCAAATCCCTGGAATACCTGGGGAGTAGAAAGACCACGTCGATTAATCGCCAGAGCCCAGTGGCATTGAGGTCCCGCCTCTAAAGGTTCCAGTTCATCCCCGTAGCGCCGCCCCAAGGCGGTACCACCCAACAGGGCAAAAGGTACGTCGGAGCCCAGACACGCGGCCAAAGCCAAGAGCTGTTCCCCAGACAAACCTAAGCCATAGAGCTCATTCGCTCCCAGCAAGGTGCCCGCGGCATCGGCAGACCCTCCAGCCATACCTCCCGCTACGGGAATATGCTTCTCTACCTCTACCTCGGTGTAGGGAATCTCTTTTCCGGTGACTTCCCGCAGCAATGCCAAGGCCCGGCGGACCAAGTTGTCAGGGCCGTCCAGACCCTCAACTCGAGGTAAGTCCGATGCAAAACAGGTGCGAACTGTGTCACCGGTACTTCCCCAAGGAGCGGGGCGCAACTGCAGATAATCACCCAGGTCTAGGGCACGAAACACTGTCAACAGGGTGTGGCGCTTATCCCCTGGAAGACCAGCCCCCACTCGCAACCACAAATTAACTTTTGCCGGGGCGAAAACCCCAATCCTGTCCTCGCCGGATTCCACCACCTTAGCCACGTACATATTCCCTTACCCCTTTTCCTCGAAAACGGCTGCCAAGCGGGCAAAATCCGCCACGTCGAGGCGTTCGGCACGCAACCTGGCATCAATCCCGCAAGCTTCGAGGATCTGTTCGGCCTGGGCAGGTGACCCCGCCCAATCAGATAGCGATTGGCGCAGAGTCTTGCGTCTCTGCCCGAAAGCTGCCTTCACCGCGGCGAAGGCAGCTTCGCGCAGCTCGGCGGGGAATGGGGGTTGGGGATGGCGGGAAAAGTCCACCACGGCGGAATCCACGTTAGGCACGGGGTAAAACACGTTACGTCCCACGTCGAAGGCCCGACGGCTGCGCCCCCACCAAGCCAACTTTACGCTGGGCGCGCCGTAAGCGGCCTCCCCCGGACGCGCCACCCAGCGATCGGCCACTTCGGCCTGCACCATGTTGACGGCCCGACGCAGCGAAGGCAAGGCCTCCAAGCAGTGCAGCAGCAAAGGAGTGGCCACGTTATAGGGCAGATTCGAAGCCAGCACCGTGGGAGGATCCCAGGCGCTGTCTTCCAGCAGTTGCTCAACACTTTGGATAGTCAAGGCGTCCCGGTGCAGCACCCGCAACTGTCCTGGCATCACGCCGCGGGCCTGGCAGGTAGCTTCCAGAGCCTGGGCTAAACGCGAATCGATTTCCACGGCGATGACGCGGGCACCGGCCTCCAACAGGGCCAGAGTCAAAGAACCCAGCCCCGGTCCGATCTCTAACACAGTAGTTCCGCTGTCTGGCGAATCTATGGCTAACTGGGCAATGCGCCGCACGGTTCCGGGATCGGTGACGAAATCTGACCGCGTTTCTTCGAAGGACGCAACTCTAGGGCGCGGCAAAGTTCCTGGACATTGCGCCCTCCCAGCAGCTGCACGCTCATCTTTGGCCTCGCTTCCGGGCGATAAAGGCGATAAAAATGAGGCCCGCGCACCGGGGCACGGACCTCACTTTTTTCACGTACTAAGGTTACAGCAAACCAAGTTTGCGGGCGCAAGCCGGCCACTGCCCCCAACCCGCGCGCTGCTGCAGAATCTGGGCGCGCATGGTTTGTTCCTCGGCGCTGGCTTCGCTGGGCAGCCCCGACCCGCCCATAGCGCGCCAAGTCGGCAGCGAGAACTGGTACATGCCGTAAAAACCGTTCCCAGTGTTGATGGAGGGATTGCCGTGGGATTCGCACTGTGCCAGTGCACCCCACACGCCTTCCCCAGCACTCGAGGCAGGGCGTTCCTTGGTGCCCACGGTCTGGAGCTGCTCGACTGGCTGCTTAGTGACTTCTTCTTTCAAGACTTCTTCGGAGACAACTTGCCCATCAACCGACTTGACCTTCTTAGTAACCGTCTTAGTGCCAACTTGTCCGGCCTGAGTCACGGTTTTCTGGTCGCGGTACTTGGAATCATCATTCGTGGTCTTGGTTTCGAAAGGAATGTCTTCCTCTACCGTGACTTGTTCTTCTTTGATGCGCACCACTCGCACCACCGCATCCCCCTCGGGGGTGAAAGTCAGGTGCGCTTCATCCAAGCCACCCAGCGTAACCTTGGCATGCGCCACCAAATCATCGATGGAATCGCTGGCCTTGGCTTTTACCTGCAGGTCCTGAGAGTCGGCCAGCAGTTGAACCTTTTGTCCCGCTGCGAACAGAGGCAGGGTTTCGCCGTTGCGGTCCTTGCCCTTGACTGCGATGAACTCTACAGCCTTTCCCGGCCACAGCTTCGCCACGGCCTCTCCCACGCTCTCGGCGGTGGTGGCGGCGGTGTCTTCTTGGTTATCTACCTTTACCGTCAAGCTGCGCGAAGACTCGATCTTTACTGTCATGCCCTGGGCCAAGGCGGTTTTCAACCCCGGTTCCACCAGGTCCTGGTCGGAAACCTTCACGTCATTATCTTTGAGCAGATCCGCCACGGTGTCTCCCCAGCTGGAGAGTTCCTGGGTTTTTCCGTCCACCACGACTTTCGCGCGAGTCAGCGACATAGCGTAAGCCGTGCCGATTCCCGCAGAAACCAGCCCCAAGGCCAGCACCGCGGCGGTGATTCGCGCACCCAGTCCTTGGTGTGTTTTCGCCGCGACTACAGCCTGGTGTCGCGGCGCATTGGCGCGCTTCGAAGTTTCACTGTGAACAGAGTGGTTCAAGACGTTTTCTTCCATCACCCCTAAAAAGTTACCTAAATGTTATAAATTTGTCCAATTTGTTATTTCGGCGGCTCTGAGCTGGGCATTCACAGCCCGTAAACCGCCGCCGAATTCGCCCGTACTTGCTCGCGCCACTTTTCTGACTCGACCCCGCGCAGTTCCGCCAAGAAATCCGTGGTCAGCCCCACCAAATAACTGGCGTTGGGCCGTCCTCGGTAAGGCAGCGGCGTCAGGTACGGGGCATCGGTTTCACTCAGAATCAGTTCAGCGGGCAGGACCCGAGCCGCTGCGTGGAGGTCTTGGTTCGCCGCGTAGGTCACGTTCCCCGCGAAGCTGGCGTACCAGCCGTGTTCGGCCAGGATGCCCGCCATCTCGGCGTCGCCGGAAAAACAATGGAAAACCGTGCGCCTGGGCGCCCCACAGCGTTCCAGCACCTCGATGCAATCCGCATGGGCTTCCCGGTCGTGAATCTGCAGTGGCATATCCAAGGACTTCGCCAGTTCAATATGCGCCGTGAAGGCTTCTTTCTGAACCTCGCGTCCCCGCGGTGCGGTGCGGAAGTAATCCAGGCCGCTTTCCCCGATTGCCACCACAAAGTCCAGTTCCTGAGCGGCGCGCGCCACCGTTTCGAGGGCCTGGTCGAGGGGGGTGTATTCGTATTCGGCCCGTTTCTGGGTTACGTTATCCGGTCCCGTGTCGAGGATCCCCTGGTGGCGCGGTGCGTCGTTGGGGTGGATGGCCACCGCCCAGCGAAGGCGGGAAAGTTCCGGGCTGCGAAACTGCCCGGCCCGCTCCCGCAAGGCTTGGACTTCGCCCAAGTTACAGGCCGAAGCCACCATCCACTCCACCCCGGCGCTGTGCGCCATCTCTACCTGTTGGTACAGGTCCAGTCGCACTCCCTCGGAGTCGCTGACATAGTCACCTTCCATGACCGGCAGGTGTGTATGGTTATCAAACAGACCTACCTGTCCCGGCGCTGCTGGGATGAGCGGTGGCCAGTTACGTGATTTCTTTTTCCCCAAAGTCGTTTGCTTTCCAATCTCAACCCTCGTGTTGGGCAGAGTATCGCGCCAACTCTTCTTCGACGATGCCTTCGTCCAGTTTTTTTCAAAGATCGGGGTGGGTTTGGCGACTTTTTGCCCGACCTTCACCGCGTGGCGTTCCCAAGTCGGTGCCGCGGTGTAGTCCCCCGTGATGATGGGGTAAACCCGGTCTGTCCCGTCGTCATTCTTAACATCCAGATCTACGACTTCTTCGATTCTGGGCATCGGCGCAATCTGTCCCGCACCGCCAAAGACCCGGTCCACCGCATTGGCAGAAGTCGGCAAGAAAGGCGACAACATCAAATTCAAATCCGCTACTGCTTGGGCCAAAACGTGCAGCACCGTTGCCAGGCGCGGCAACTGGGATTCTTCTTTCATCTTGAAAGGCTCCGTCACCGCGACATAGCGATTCGCTTCCCCGACCAGTCGCATCACTTCAGCCAGAGCGGCCTTTTGGTGATGTGCCTCAATCAAGTCACCCACCGTGGTGAATCCCGTTTCGAGGGCGTCCAACAGTTCGAGGTCGACGTCTTGAGTTCGCCTGGAGCGGGGATTTCCCCGAAACGCTTGGCGATCATGGAGGCGGCACGATTCACCAGGTTGCCCCAGGCCGCCACCAGTTCGCCGTTGGTGCGACGCACGAATTCCGACCAGGTGAAATCCGAGTCTTGGTTCTCTGGGCCGGCTGCCGAAATGAAGTAACGCAGCGCATCGACCTGGTAGCGAGACAACATGTCGCGCACATAGATGACGATTCCCTTAGAACTGGAGAACTTGGCGCCTTCCATGGTGAGGAATTCCGAAGAAACTACCTCGGTAGGGAGGTTCAGTACTCCCATGTCTCCGGGTTCTCCTCCCCTAGCCCCGCGACCGTTATAGCCCAACAGTTCCGCGGGCCAGATCTGGGAGTGGAACACAATATTGTCTTTCCCCATGAAGTAGTAGGACAAAGCTTCGGGGTCATTCCACCATTCCCGCCACGCCTCGGGGCGACCCACGCGACGCGCCCATTCGATAGAGGCTGAAAGGTATCCCACCACCGCGTCGAACCAGACGTAGAGACGCTTGGGCTGGTCCTCCCAGCCGGGGATAGGAATACCCCAATCAATGTCGCGAGTCATGGCACGAGGCTTGATATCTTGCAAGAAATTCTTGGAAAACTTGATAACGTTGGGACGCCAACCGCCGTTGGTTTCCCGGTCATCGAGCCATTCATTCAAAGCCTGGGCCAGGGCCGGCAAATCCAAGAAATAGTGATCGGTTTCGATGAACTGTGGGGTTTCCCCATTGATCTTAGATTTCGGATTAATTAAGTCGGTAGGGTCCAACTGGGAGCCGCAGGTGTCGCACTGGTCGCCACGTGCCCCCGGCGCACCGCAGATAGGACAGGTGCCTTCGATGTAGCGGTCAGGCAAAGTCCGCCTGGTGGAAGGAGAAATCGCGCCGCGCGTGGTTTTCACCAACATATAACCGTTGTCACGTACCTGTTCGAACATGGAACGCACCACCGCATAGTGGTTCCCAGTGGTGGTACGAGTAAAGAGGTCATAGGACAGACCCAGCTGCGCCAAGTCTTCGACGATGAGACGGTTATTCTTATCTGCCAGCTCCCGCGGGGTGATACCTTCGTTTTCGGCGGCGACCAGGATGGGAGTGCCGTGCTCGTCAGTTCCGGAAACCATCAGGACCTGGTGGCCCTTCATGCGCATGTAACGGGAAAACACATCCGAGGGGATGCCAAAACCAGCGACGTGACCGATATGACGAGGACCGTTGGCATAAGGCCAGGCAACAGCAGAAAGAATATGACTCATAGCCCCTGATTCTATCAACCACTCCGGCACCAAAAACCCACCCCAGTTTCCCCGCAACACCCACGAACCCCCAAAACGAGAACCTCGCCGGGAGGAAAACCCGACCTCGAACCGGGACCACAAAACGACCTCGACCCTGGGACCACAAAACGGCCTCGAACCGGGACCAAACCCGGACCTCGCCGACTAAATCCAGGAAGGCAACCACATGCGCCAATAGAACTGGTCGGCGGGGATAGGCATACCGGTCCAGATGGGGAAGAAGAATATCCCCGTGCCGATGATGACCACCAAAAGAACCGTCGCGGTGGCGGAGCTGAATTGCGGGGCCGACCACGGTGCGGGGATGAGACCGGCGCGAGCGACCCAGTCCTTTTCCCTGGCCACGCGCCACTCGCCGCGCATCACTCCCAAGACATAAATCAAACTCAACACCACGAAAGGAGTCAGCACCACGGTGTAGAAGGTGAAGATGGTGCGGTCGGCGTAAATCAGCCACGGCATCCAGGTGGCGCAGTACCCAGTCACGATCAGGCCCGCGCGCCAATCCAAGAAGCGCGCCGCGGCCACCACCACCAAGGCCAAGGCCAGGACTCCAATCCACCACAGCAGCGGATTTCCCAAAGAATTCACGGTTTGGACGCAAGTCTGCCCTGCGCAGTTTCCCCCGACTTTTTCATAGTAGAACGAGGTCGGGCGCAGCTGCAGCAGCCAACCCCAGGGATTCGCCTTGTAGGGGTGGTCGGCGACGAGGGTGGTGTGGAAGGTGATTAGTTGGAGGTGATAGCTGATCCACTCAGAGAGCAGGCCGGTGCCGTTGTGTCCCCAGGCTTTGGGATGCAGCGCCCAGCCGGTCCACGACAGAATGTAGACCACGAAGGAAATCGGCACCAGATTTAGGAATGCCGGGAAACCACCGGCCCACATCGCGCTGGAAATCCAACGTTTTTCGGTGCTCCACCGCGCCGTAAGTTCCCGGATGAAAACGAAGATTCCAAAGGCCGCCACCGGATAGAGGCCGGACCACTTGACGCTCATGGCGCAGCCGAAGGCCAGGCCCGCCGCAAAGAGCCAGGGGCGCCACCACAGAGCCGGGCCGTAGTTCCACCGTTGACGTGCGAATCGGCCCTTCGGTTTAGCCATCGCCGCTCGCAGCTGTTTGGCTACCCTGGCGGTGCGGCGCAACTCGTGGGTGGCCAGAAGCTCGCGCATTAGTCGGGGGCGATAACTGTTTTGGTCGCGCACCACGAAAAGCACTCCCAGCAGGATAAACATCTCGAGGAAGATATCCAGCACCGAGGTGCGCGACATTGCAATCTGTTCCCCGTCCACCCCCATCAGTACGACCCCCAGCATCGCCATGGGCCAGCTGCCCCACAGATGCCAAATAATACGCCCCAGCAGGAAAGCCGCGATGCTGCCCGCCAAGCAAGCCGCAATTCGCCAGCCCCAGGGGTTGTCGCCCAGTAGCTGGATTCCCGCGCCTATCAGCCATTTCCCCAGGCTGGGGTGAGCCACAAAAGCGCCGTCAACCGGCAGGGTAAAGTTCCCAGAAATGAAGGTATCGTCGTATTCCTTGGGCCACTGCACTTCGTAGCCGCGTTTGATTAACGAATAGGCGTCTTTGACATAGTAAGTCTCGTCGAAAACCAAGTCTTTGATGCTGCCCAGGCGCGTGAGCCGACTGAGGAACACCAGAAAGGCCACCGCCGCTGTCCCTAGTAGCCCATAGCGGTACTCCAGACTGCCTTTCCGGGGGCGTTCCTGCCAAGTCGCTTGCAGGAATGGCGCGGTTTTCTTGGTTTTCACGCCTTCAGTCTACCTCCCTGCAGGGCTCGCGTACGCGAGGGTTTCGGGGCAGGGTGGATGTTGTGGCCGATTGGAAACTTAGTGTCCACGCAGATGCGCTTCGTAGAGAACTTTGGGCGAGGCCCCAAACCACTGCGCCAGCAGTTTCGCGGCGTCTTTGGCGCGCAGGCCAAATTGTACCAGCTGTTCCAATTTTCCAGCAGTTCCGGCGGGACTTCTTCGGGCGTATCTGTCTCGCCGTGATTCGGTGCCCAGTTCTCCCCTTCCACCACAATCACTATTTCTCCACGTACTTCTGGGCCATTTTCGAGGGTTTCGAGGATTTCTCCCAGAGAGCCGCGCAGGGTCTGTTCGTAGGTTTTCGTCAGTTCCCGCACGAGGGCGGCGCGACGGTTTTCGCCGAAAACCCCGGTCATCGTTTTCAAGGTGTCGAGGACACGACGCGGGGATTCGAAAAACACCTGGGTTTGGGGTAAGTGGCGTAGTCTTTCGAGGGCCTGTTCCATGGCGTGGGCTTTGCGCGGCAAGAAGCCCCAGAAAGAGAAGCTGTCGGTTGGCAGCGCGGAATGCACCAGCGCCAACAAGGGCGCGCTGGGCCCTGGGATGACTGTAAAATCCACTCCCGCAGCCGCTGCGGCGCAGACCAAGCGATACCCCGGATCCGATATCCCCGGCATCCCCGCGTCAGAAACCATCACAACGTGCTGTCCAGATTGCGCAGCCTCCACCAGACTTTGGCTAAGGTGGGCTTCGTTGTGTTCGTGGTAGGCTACCAGCCGGGCATGGGTCTGCGCCCCCAGTCGGCGCAGTAAATCGCGAAGTTTTCTGGTATCTTCGCAGGCAATAATCTCGGCTTGCTCCAGTGCCTGGCACAGTCGAGGTGAGGCGTCACCCACATTCCCCACCGGGACCCCGGCCAGAACTAAGTTATGCGTAGCGAAAACTTCGGGAAAATCCATGTCTCTATTATCTCTTGAGGTGATGCGGATGCGAGAATTGTACTGTAACAACCGGTACAGTTTTCTTGTCGTCGCGAATTTGTATCGAACGGTACAAATTGTACTGCACGGTACAGATTATACTGCGCGGTACAGATTTGTCCTGTGCGAGGTCTCAAGCCCCCAACAACTGGGACAGGTAAGTCAGGGTTTCGCTGGCACCACCTTCGATACGCAAATCCGCGCGGGAGTCATAGAAAGTGAGCCCGCGATTGATAATCACCAGGCGGGCTCCATTTCCCATTCCCGCCTGCATCACGTAAGAAGCAGTCCCCACCGCCAAGGAACTTCCCACCACTAAAACAACATCGCTACGGGCCGCCGCCGCATACGCCCTCGACATCACCTCGGCGGGGAGCATCTGCCCAAAGAACACTACGGCTGGTTTCAGCAAACCCCCGCAGGCCTCGCAAGGCACGGTGTTAAAGTCACAAGCCTCGGCGGCTTCGCGGTCAGCCACCGCCAGAATCGCTACGTGCGCCGGGTCGAGGTCCAAAGGATAATCGGGGTTCGCCTGGGTGAGTCTTTCGTCTAACTCGGCGCGCGAAGAGACCCGGCCACAATCCACGCACTCTACCTTGGTGAAGCTGCCGTGCAGTTCGTAGACCTCGCGACACCCGGCCTTCAAATCCAAGCCGTCCACATTTTGCGTGGCGATTGCACTCAACAGACCTGCCGCTTCCAATCTGGATTCGGCGAAGTGCGCGGGTGCAGGTTCGAGGCGCAACATGGTTTTCCAGGTCTGGTGGTTGCGCGCCCACACCCAACGCTGCCACACCGGATCGGTGACAAACTGGTCGTATTCGACCGAGGGAATCTCGGTGTTGCCTTTACCGCGATAGTCGGGAATCCCGGTGTCGGTAGACATCCCCGCGCCGGTCACCAACACGGTTTTTCGTCCCTCCATCCACTGGGCCAGGGTTTCGAGCTGTGCTTTCGTTTCGGTCTCGGGGCTTTGCATAGTTTTCAGTCTAGAACCCCAGTGGGACCGAAGTGGCGTAATCTGGTGCCATGCTAAAAATCTATTCTCATCGCGGGCTCAATCGTTTGGCTCCTGAAAACACGATGGCGGCCTTCCGCCTGGCCTACGAGGCCAAAATTGAGTGGATTGAAACGGATGTCGATATCTTGGGTGATGCCACCCCCGTGATTCTGCACGACTCGACTTTGGATCGCACCACCGATGCCCAGGGTTCGATGTATGCCCTGTCCCGAGGAGATCTGGCGGGGATTTCAGCGGGTGCCAAGTTTCAGCCGCGTGTGGGCTCTGCCCCGGATTATTCGCATGAAGCGATTCCTCTACTGGATGAACTTGTGGCTTGGCTTTCTGATACCGGGATGAAGTGCAACTTGGAATTGAAGTCGAACGAGGCCGGTGGGGATATGTCGCTGCGTCTAATCGATGCGGTTGTGGAGAGGATTGCCGAGGTACCTCGCGAACAGCTCTTGATCAGTTCTTTCAACCCTGTCTTGCTGTATCTTTTACACCAGCGACTTCCCCTACTTGAGGTGGCTTGCCTCTTTACCAAAGACAATCTGTGGCCCGATGCGGTGTCAATCTGCGAGCTGGTGGGCGCGAAAACCATTCACCCCGAAGATTCCAGTTTAACGCTCAGCATTGTTTCTCGTCTAAAGGCGGCGGGTCTGCAGATAAATGTCTGGACGGTGAACTCAGTGCACCGCGCCCGCGAGCTGCAGTCTTGGGGTGTGGACGGCGTCTTCACCGACATCGCTGACGAACTAAAACCGCCCTGGAATAGTTACACCATCTTAATGCCGCGGCCCCCGCTTT